>Ga0207883_1000001_pt1 | contig 1619197 bp, 1510 predicted proteins | sample MalvirmetaMSP109_FD_184229 | JGI IMG/M metagenome (GOLD analysis project Ga0207883, IMG submission 184229) | Marine viral communities from the Deep Pacific Ocean - MSP-109 (SPAdes) | ecosystem: Environmental > Aquatic > Marine > Oceanic | place: Pacific Ocean | collected 2011-05-21 | reverse complement strand
CGACTTACATCAATAAATTCTACAATGTGGTCAGGTTGCACTCGGGATTGGGTTACATCTCACCGGTAAAATATGAGCTCCGTTCAACTACATGAAATGGGTATCCATTTTATCGGGGGAAGATCAACATGTAGATCCCCCGTTTTAGTGGACACTTTACGCACATACCTTTTCATATTCTTCGGGGGATTGGTAGCCCAGCGATGAGTGCAAACGCACTCGATTATAGAACTCATATACTCAATAATATGTGATACGGCGTCTATACAATTTTCAAATTGCCGATGATGAACAAGCTCTGCTTTCATCGTGTGAAAGAAAGATTCTACTCGGGCATTGTCCAGTGGGTTACCTTTCCGGCTCATACTTCTTGTCATACCCGCACTTTCTACTAAATCACGGTACTCATGCGCCGCATATTCGATCCGCTGATCCGAGTGGAAAATCAAAGGGGTCGTAGTGATTATTTTTTAACCATATATACCGCCAGACTGATCAAAATTTATTTACTCCGACCCTTTTGATAGCCAATACTTGATTCAACCCAATTTTTTGGAATTGTTTATGGACAACCCAAACTTGGCAAGCCCACCTACTGTTCAATCTGTTCCCTGTTTCTTTGGACGTCTGTGGCCGCGTATTGTCGGATTACTGATAGTTTTCAAGGTCATGATTCCGCTGTTGATTTTGCTGGTGTTGTTGGTCGGTAGCTGGAAAATCATTGGCGGCATTAATACCGAAATCGAACGGGCCGGCAGGGCGCTTGAACCAAAAATTGAGTTGGCGAAAGATGAAATCGAAAAAATTCGTGAGGAAAGCCGACGCATTGCCGATGAAATCGTGAAAATCAAAAATCAGGGTGGCGAAGCGGCGGAAGAAATCAAACGCTCGATTGAACCTATCCGTCAGTCGCTGTATGCCATCAGCGGTACCGTAGGCGCAATTTCTAAAACATTGGAATCAATTTTGAACGGCATGATCAAGATTATCAACCGCATTCCGGGTGTGAAGGATATGCAGCGGATTAATTTGCCCGATATAAATGTTCCGGGTTTTCATTTGCCAGATATCGATATTGATGTCGACCTGACCTTTAACATGGCAGCAGTTGAAGCGCTCAAAGCCGCTACCGAACAAATTGCCGCCGAGGCGGAATCGATGTTAAACACAATCGTAAAAATATGGACAGCCTGGTGGTGGACGGTCACCACGATATTTTATTTGATCGGATTCTGGATTCTACTGGCTCTGGTCGGAAGTGTTTCCCGCAGCTGGCATAAGTTTTTAACCGGCATGCGATTACTGATGGGCAGATCCCAGGATGCAAGTTTGCAGATGCTTTAGATATTTCGCTAAAGGGGTCGTAACAATTATTTTTTAAGCACTAAACCGACCCCTTTAGTTGTCTATAACCCTTCTGAACTGCTCAACACGATTGCGGCCAAGTTTTTTGGCACTGTACAGTGCATTATCTGCACGCTTGAGGGCATCATTAATACTGTCGTTTTGGTTATTATCGAGCATGGTCACACCACAGCTGACTGTGCAGTTGATATCAATCCCATCACTATGTACAGACTGGTTTTCTGTAATTGAACGCACTCGCTCGGCTGTTTGCAGGGCTGTTTGCAAATCGCTTTGTGGTAACAGTATGGTGAACTCTTCACCACCAATGCGCCCCAACAGGTCATTGTTCCGCAGGGTGTCGAGCCAGCGCTGACAAAGCATTACCAGCACCCGGTCACCGGCATAATGTCCGTAACGATCATTGACCTGTTTGAAGTGGTCCACGTCCAGCATAATAAGGGCCGGTGTGTGTCCATAGCGTTGCGTCCGTTGCAGCTCCTCTTCAGCACGTTCGAGAAAATACCCGCGGGCCATGACTCCCGTCAGCTGGTCACGCCAGGCTAGGTCTTGCAATAGGGCTTCATTCAGTTTCTGTCGGGTAATATCACGGAAGAACCAGACCCGACCCAGATAATTATTCTGATCATCAAACAAACCGGTTGAATGACGATCCAGTGTGCGCCCATCCGTCAGTTCGATTTCAGTATGATCGTGGAGCTCTGGATTGTCGTAAAGCTCTTGAATACGCTGCAAAAAAGCATCGGGGTCCTTAAGTTTGCGCAATGCTGAGTCAAGCAAGGGCTCTTCAGGCAAGTGTGGATAGGCGGTCTGATCGTCAGGTCTGCTTTTTTGTTCTATCTGCCAGACTTCGAGAAACCGCTGGTTATATGAAATAACTTGCGAGTGCCGATCAACCACCAGAATACCGTCCGGCGATGCTTCCTGAATGGCATGCAGTAACGGGCGGGTGAACTGGTTGTGATTGTCATCTTTGTCCATATAAGACCGGAATTGACGTTCTTATCGGAGAGATCTGTAAAATTTCATTATAGGCCTCCGACTTATATAGGCAAATCGCTTGCCGGGTAATCTCGATAGTTGAGGCCAAGCCGGTTCCAAGCAGCAAATTCAAATGCAAGAGGACGTAACAACTACTTTTCAACCGTTTTCTCCGCTAGGCTGACAGACCGTACTTTTTAATGGCCAATTGATCGCCTATTGGCAGCGAACTTTCACAACAGAACAGCATTTGGGGCAAGTTTACCTGTCATGTACAAAGTTTTATTAATCGGCTTCCTAGTTTGCCATCTGACAATGGCTGATGAGCAGTTTCTCGCAGACAGTGTGCTGGTCGATAAGTCGGAGAGAAAGCTTTATCTGCTCCGGGAGGGTATCAAGCACCGGGCGTATTCCATCGCTTTGGGCCCCCGGCCACGTGGTCACAAATTGCATGCTGGGGATGAACGGACGCCAGAGGGGCGTTATATTCTGGATTTCAAGACTGAAAAAAGTGATTTTTACAAGGCCATTCATATTTCCTACCCTAATGAGCAGGATATCAAGCGGGCTTTGGACATTGGGGCTGCTCCGGGAGGTTCGATTATGATTCATGGGATGCCCAATAATACGACGTTACCTCCCGAGCTGATTCAGATGTTCAACTGGACCGATGGCTGTATTGCGGTAACCAACCAGGACATGGATGAAATCTGGTCGGCCATCAAGCCAGGCACACCTATTGATATTCGTCCCTAATGGCAACTTGGCGGCCAATTCAGGTAACCATGACAAGCGCCAGGGCCTTTGGTGTCCTGTTAGCTGCTCTTTGTTGCCTGCCCTGCCTGGCTGAGAATCGGCATATTCTGACATCAGAGACAAACACGGATCTGGTGGGCAATAACAGCAGCACCAACATCTCGAGAGAAGAAACGCTGATTGATATCGCAGTTCGATATCAGTTGGGATACAACATGATCCGCTCGGCAAATCCGAATGTCGACGCCTGGCTTCCCGATGACGGGAGCAACGTATTATTGCCGTTCAGTGTTATTTTGCCGGATGCGCCACGAACAGGCATTGTCATCAATACAGCGGAAATGCGTCTTTATTTTTACCACAGGGATGAGCAGCAGAATGACACAGTGACTGTTTACCCCATCAGTGTGGGCCGCAGGGACTGGGCGACCCCGCTGACTGAAACGCGGGTGACAATGAAAATTGAGCACCCGCCCTGGTATCCCCCTGACAGTATCCGTGCGGAACACGCCGCTCGCGGGGACATCCTGCCCAAAATCGTTCCCGCTGGCCCAGACAACCCACTAGGGGATTATTTACTGGCATTGGATATTCCAAGCTATTTTATCCACGGGACCAATAAACGCTTTGGCATTGGCATGCAGGTCACTCATGGCTGTATTCGCATGTACCCGGAACATATTGGAGAACTCTATAACCTCGCGCCTGTTAACACGCCTGTCAGCATCGTCAATCAGCCCTATAAAATCGGCTGGAAAGAAGAAAAGCTTTATCTGGAGGTACATCACCCCCTGGAACTTGATGGCGTGGCGCAGGAGGAAAACCGAACAGGTATTGTCGATAAGCTGACGTCAATACTGGAGAAACAGCCAGAGGTTCTGATCGACTGGAACAGGGTCGATATTGCAATAACAAAGGCTACGGGCATACCCGTGCTGGTGGGAATACAGCCACATTCATTATCAGATTTTGAGTATTACCGAAATCATATCCGGTCAGACCACTCAAACCGACCGGATATGATTGAGTAAATGGACTACTTTTCCATGGCCTTTTTAAAGGCCCGGTCAATTTTCTCGTTGGCTTCGTATGCTGACGTTTTTGCTTCGTCAGCGGTACTTTGGGCATTGGCAGCAGCTTTATTTGCAGCATCAGCTGAACGCTGGGCATCGGCGGCAGCCCTGTTTGCTTCAGCAGCAGAGCGCTGAGCTTCCTCCGCCATTGCCCGGACCTCATCTACCGATGAATTGCTGGCACAACCAGTGACCGCCACCACCATCAAAACAGGTAAAAACTTTACTAAAGATTTCATGAAGCTCTCCTTACTGAAGAAAAAACAAGTCAGATATACACGGGGGTTATTACTTTCAAAGTATGGATGCAGGATTTACCAGTTGCAAACCCTGTTACTTATCAACTTGATTTGAATTAATTATCAGGTTCATATTATTCATGGTGTACTGACATAAGACACACATATTGGCTAGAGAGGTACTGCCACGCAGGTGGCAAAACCCCATGATTGCGTCGGTAGGAAACCCTATGGCAAAACAACGATTGATTATGCTGTTCGACGGGACCTGGAACGATCCCGAAGATCAAACAAATGTTTATCGTATATCGCGCTGTCTGCATGATTATGACGGCGATATGCGACAACGCTTTTTCTACAACGCCGGTGTTGGCACATCCAAGCTGGAGCGCTTCAGAGGCGGCGTGTTCGGTTACGGCCTTAGCAAAAATTTGCTGGCAGGATACGAATGGCTTGCAAAACGCTACACCGACGGAGAGGAAATCTGGATATTTGGTTTCAGTCGTGGCGCCTATACGGCAAGAAGTCTCGTTGGGTTAATCCGCAAATGTGGATTACTGCATATCGTCACCCCGGGCTTGCTGGAAAAGGCTGAAAGTATCTACCGGGACGAAAGCCTCTCGCCAGAGGCTGACGCCTGCAAGCATTTCAGAGCGCGGTACAGCCGGACCCCCAGGATCCATTTCATCGGTGTCTGGGATACCGTCGGCGCACTGGGCGTGCCCGGCACCGTCCTTTCCGAAAGGGGAAAGTACTCTTGGCACGATACCGAACTCTCCAGCATTGTGGATTATGCCTACCATGCGGTTGCACTGGATGAACACAGGGCGGCCTATGACGTACCACTGTGGACCAGTGCCGATGGACACAAAAAACAGCACAATCTGGAGGTGGAGCAGCGCTGGTTTATTGGCGCCCATGCGAATGTGGGTGGCGGTTATGGTGTCAAGGATTCGCTTGCCGATCTTCCGTTGCAATGGATGCTGGAGAAGGCTGAGAAAGCAGGGCTGAAACTCGATCCATTCAAGGCGCCCGACGACGCATGGCAAACCGAGCCAAAAGACTCCTTCAAGGAATTCCTGAACGGTGCCTACGCATGGTTCCGCAAGATCAAAGGCGAGGGAGATGGCCGGTTCTGCAGAAGTTATTCAGAGGGTCTAAACGGACACCCTGCGGTCAACATTTCGGTTGATAACAGTGTCTGGAAGCGCTGGAAAGATGCCAAGTTTAACTATCGACCACGCACCCTGACCGATGCCGACCAGCGCCCTCCGGAGCAATAAGTGGCACCCTCGTCGTGACCCGAGGGTGCCACTCCCATATTGTTTTTGATGTGTAGACCAACGGGGGCTTCGGACCCTGCTTCTGCATCGCAGCAGTTCGAAACGACGACTTAACAACTGTCGCTTGGCCAAGTGGACACCATATGGACATATCACTGGTTTCAACCATTATTATTCTTGGTACTGCCGCCGGGATCTGTATCCCCGTAGGTGGACTTATTGCGAGTTTCGAGCACATCCGACCCAATTGGCTCGAACAGGAATTTCGACATTTTCTGATTGCCTTCGGTGGCGGCATTCTTCTGGGGGCCGTTTCTGTCGTTCTGGTTCCGGAAGGAACCACATTTATGAATGATTCTGTATTTTCAATTCCTGTCGTCCTCGCCGGTGGCCTCACGTTCTTCCTGATCGAGCGATTACTCGACTTGAGGCGGAGGGAGTCTCCCCAATTGATGGCGATGGTTCTGGACTACGTGCCCGAAGCCATCGCATTGGGTGGGCTAATCGCGCTGGGGTCACCTATTGCTCCGTTACTGGCATTACTGATTGGCTTACAAAATCTGCCAGAAGGGTTTAACGCCTACAGAGAGCTTAGGTTTCAAAACAATACCTCTCCCCAAAAAACGTTGCTGACAATGAGCCTCCTGGTTCCACTAGGACCGTTGGCCGGGATTGCTGGTTATTCATTCCTCTCGGAGCACGAACTCATAATGGGAGCAATCATGCTATTTTCAGCTGGCGGCATTCTTTATCTGATTTTCCAGGATATCGCGCCACAATCGCGACTGAAAAAACACTGGGCACCGCCCCTTGGCGCCGTGTTTGGGTTTTGCTTTGCACTATTTGCTGAAATGTTGACACATACCACTTAATAAACTGCTGCTCGCACTTGGCCTATGGGGTCAACTTGTTAATACGGTAAGACGACCAATTTTACGCCATGCAAACCAGCCCACTGGGGGCAATTACACCAACTTGAGGTCGCTATGATAATTCTACTGTTCATTGTTGGTCTGATGTTTCTAATCATCGGTGCTGAAGCACTGGTGCACGGCGCGTCGCGCCTGGCGACTGTTCTGGGCATATCACCCCTGGTGATCGGGCTGACTGTCGTGGCGTTTGGCACCAGTTCACCCGAGCTGGCGGTAAGCATTAAATCAGCACTGTCCGGCCAGGCGAATATTGCCGTGGGCAACGTAGTTGGCAGTAATATTTTTAACGTTCTTTTTATACTTGGTCTTTCAGCGCTGATTGTACCGCTGGTGGTAGCACAGCAACTGGTACGGCTTGATGTACCCTTGATGATAGTGCTTTCGGTCATTGTGCTGGCTATGTCGTTGGATGAGAGCTTCAGTCGTGTAGATGGCCTCATGCTGATCGCGGGCCTCGTGATTTACATCTGGTTTTTGATTGCCCAGAGTCGTAGGGAAAGCATTGAGGTGAGAGAGGAATATGCCAGGGAATTTGGCACAAAGTCCGTTGCAAAAGGTATCTGGGGGAAAAATATTGGCTTGATCGTTGGCGGCCTTGTCTTATTGGTAATCGGCTCGCGTTGGCTGGTCGATAGCGCTGTGGCTTTTGCTGAATATCTGGGGGTCAGCGAATTGGTGGTCGGATTGACGATTGTTGCAGCAGGCACATCACTGCCTGAAGTCGTTACCTCTGTTATCGCAGCCATTCGCGGAGAACGCGATATCGCGGTTGGCAATGTTGTCGGCAGCAACCTCTTTAATATTATGGGGGTTCTCGGCCTTGCCAGTATTATTGCGCCAACCGGCATTGACGTTTCACCGGCCGTGATTGGGTTCGATATACCCGTCATGATCGGGGTCGCGTTGGTGTGCCTTCCCATCTTTTTTACGGGTGGTGTCATCAGCCGGCAAGAAGGCCTGTTATTGCTCGGGTATTATGTAGCCTACACACTGTATCTCGTCCTGGCCGCATCTCACCACGAGGCTTTGCCAGGGTTCGGTGCAGCTATGTTGTACTTCGTAGTGCCTTTAACTGCTGCCATTCTGCTAATTGTAGCGCTACGACAAATACACGGCAGGAAAAGACGCTCGGCGGAATAATGTCATGTGACCCTGCGCCGGACTGCCATTCCGCCACATCATATCCATGCCGATGAGTACGGCACCCAGCAATCAAACGGCGGGGACGACCTCATCTTGCTGCATCAAACGGGGACGACCCATATGAGAGGTATTAATGAACTGGTTTATTCTGTTTGTTGCCGGTCTGCTTGAAATCGGCTGGGCTATTGGACTGAAGTACACGGAGGGCTTTACACGACTGTGGCCAACCGTGGGGACAGTCATTTCACTGGTGGCCAGTTTCCTGTTGCTTGGCATTGCCATGCGGTCACTGCCCGTGGGGACGGCGTATGCGGTGTGGGTTGGTATCGGCGCTCTCGGCACAGCGGTTTTGGGAATATTCCTGTTCGGCGATTCCGCCGACCTGCCAAGAATACTGAGTCTCTGCCTGATTTGTGCCGGCATTGTTGGCCTCAAACTTACCCATGCCTGACAACCGATTGAAAAGTTTGGACTGTCAGACCCATGGCATGCATTCAAAGTACCCCGCCAGCTGGTTCGGCCTCGGCCCGCTTTCATTAGCACTCTATGTCAGTGCCCGGCAAACAACTCCTGACTGTTAGACATTTCTGCTACCTTTTACCTGCGTCAATTTGTCGCATGTTCTGTTTTTCGCCTGTCTTTTAGAATAGCGCTCCTTTTGAGTCTTCACCAAGGAGTGGCTTGTTTTGACTTTCATCTATTCCCGCGTCATGAAACGTTCTATTTTCCATGCTGTACTGGCCACCAGTCTCCCGGTCGTTTTGCTGGCATCCTCTCACGCTGAGGAGGCTGTAGAAGAAATTATCCTTATCAAGTCTCAGCAAACAATGCCTACAACAACGGGCGACGCCACCAATTTATTGGGTAACCAGGGTGTCAATTTTTCTGCTGCCGGTGGTATTTCCCAGTTACCCAGCATTCGTGGAATGAATGGTGATCGGGTTAAAGTACTCATTGATGGCGGTGAAATTACCTCTGCCTGTGCAAACCACATGAATCCCCCGCTTTCCTATATGGACGCCAGCCGTATTTCATCGACGACGGTCCTGAGTGGAATTACCCCTGTCAGTATGGGCGGCGACAGTATCGCCGGCACAATTTCAGTGGATTCCCGCAAACCCGCCTATTCTGATTCCGACGAACTACTTATGCAGGGTTCTATTGGTGCCATTTACGAAAGTAATGGGCGGCACCACGGCGAATACTTAAACGCTACCATCGCCAACAGCAATCTGAGTCTGGGTTACAGCGGTAGTCTGGACCGCTCCGACAGCTATCGCGATGGCAGTGGCGACAAAGTTCTCGATACGCTCTATCGTTCAGAAAATCACGCCATTACCTTTGGTGCCAGAGGTGAAGTTCAGGAGCTCGTCCTGAAACTCACTCACCAGAAGGTGCACTATCAAGGCTTTCCCAATCAGTACATGGACATGGTAGGCAATAAAGGTGACGGCGTTATTGTCAACTACCTCCACGATTTCAGCTGGATGAAACTCGATGTCCTGTTTAGCTGGAATGATGTCGAACACGAAATGGGATTTTTCACCGATGAGAAGACCGGCACAATGCCCATGTATACCGAAGGCAAGGACATGGGTTACGTGCTGAAGGCAGAATTCCCACTGTCAGAGCAACACACATTGCGTATCGGCAACGAATACCACAAATTTGAACTCGACGACTGGTGGCCTGCTGTGCCTGGCTCAATGATGATGGGCCCCGATGACTATATCAATATCAATGATGGCGAGCGCACCCGCTACGCGCTGTGGGCTGAGTCAGAATATCGGATCAATACATCCTGGACAGCTCTCTACGGTATTCGCTACGAGCATGTCATTACCGATACCGATGATGTGCAACCCTACAACACCATGCCGATGATCATGATGAGCCCCAACCTCGATGCACCGGCTGCAACTGCATTCAATGCTCGCAATCACAAACAGGTTGATGACAACATCGATTTAACCCTGCTGCTCCGCTACCAGCCTACGTCCGAGGACACTGTAGAGTTTGGCTACGCACGCAAAACCCGCTCACCCAACCTCTATGAGCGCTACACATGGGGCAGGAACACCATGGCAATGACCATGATTGGCTGGTATGGCGACGGCAATGGCTATGTGGGTGATATTGACCTGGATCCAGAGACTGCGCATACCCTGAGCGCTGCCTATAGCAAAAAGGCTTCGGATAACCGCTGGGAATACACCATCAGCCCCTATTACACATACGTGGATGATTTTATTGATGCTACTCAGATCGGTACATTCAATCCGAGAATGGTAATGTCCGTTACACGACCCAGGTTGCAATTTACCAATATCGACGCCGAGTTTTACGGCCTGGATGTCAATGGTTCCCGCCTTCTTTCCCAATCTGGCAAATGGGGGACCGTGAACCTGAAAGCCCTAGCGTCCTACACTCGAGGCAAACGCAAGGACGGTCCGGAAGACCTATACCACATCATGCCACTCAATGTGAAAATTGCTTTGGAACAGACTTTTCAGCAGTGGGCCAATACCATTGAACTGGAATGGGTCGATAAAAAAGACGACGTGGACCGGGTTCGCCTGGAAAATAAAACGGCCAAATATACCCTCCTGAACATATTCACCCAATACCGCTGGCATAACACCACGCTCAATTTTGGGGTACGTAATCTGCTGGATGAGAGCCATGACTTGCCTTTGGGTGGCGTAAGTCTGGCCCAATGGCGTGATGACGGCATGACGGGGCCCTTTGAATCACTCCACGGTCCCGGCCGCTCTGCAGAGATGGGAATTCGTTACGATTTCTAGCAGGGCCTTTCGATCAATCACCACCAACAGGGGGCACATCTTGCCCTCTGTTGGCCTGTCGTCACGCCACTTACCCTTTTTGCAATATCGGAGTCATAGCTCTCCCACCGCGCCTGCACGAATCAATTCCCAGAGATACTACCCCTTGAGGGCATGCCGCCATTAGGACACATTCCATGCTTTTTATACCCACCCATCGGCTCTAAAGACCGCACAGCCCCACCTCAACGACCAACCTTGACAGCCTAACCACTTGTTCTAACATAACTTTTAGGCCAACTGTAAATATAATTTATACAGCTGGCTCACATGCGGTTTATGGAAAAGCCATACAGGTAGACGGAAAGAGCCTGAGACAACAGACCGAACACGGCAGCCGTTTTATCGTTGCAGCTCTGCTGCTGCAAAGCTTCGGGTACTGGTGTGTCAGGCCACGCAAGTCAGGAGGACATTATGAATGACTTAAGTCTGACCAACCCTTTTCGCTCTCTCATTGCCGCCCTTGAGAAGCGGGATGAATACACGGCTGGTCACGATCAGCGAACGAAGCTGATTGCGTTGGATATTGGCGAGCAATGTAACCTGGAAGCTGAGGAGCTGGCGATCCTCGAAATTGCGGCGTCTGTGCACGATATCGGCAAAATCGGGATTCCCGATCGAATTTTGCTAAAACCCGGGCGCCTTGATGCAGAAGAGTGGGAGGTGATGAAGACCCATCCGGAGCACGGGTTTCTGATCCTCGGCACCGTCGAATCTCCCTATGCAGAGTCGGTGGCCAACGTGGTTCGAAACCACCATGAGGCGTTTGATGGGAGCGGATACCCCGACGGCAAACGCAGCGAGGATATCCCTGTTCTCTCACGTATCATCGCGCTGGCGGATTGTTACGATGCGATGGCCACATCCAGGCCGTATCGCCCAGGCAAACCGCACAGCTTTATCATGAAGGTCATCCACGAGGACAGCGAATACAAATACGATCCCTATTTGCGCGAAAAGCTCGTAACTTGCCTCGAAAATAGCCCACTCCGCGCTCAACAGTCAGAAATATAGGGGTATATTGAAATACTCAAATTGTCGAGAAATGAACGTCACCCTGTCGCCTTCCTCCGTGGCATAAAATATCACCCCAGTAACGCCACCGATTTAATCAGCATATAGAGGGGCTTCCCTGTTTCGAGGCCAAGCTGACTGACGGCTCTCAAGGTCACTTCTGCCAGCACCAATTGTCCATCCGCAGTGCGACAGGCCACCACACAGCGACTGTCTGCTGGTGGATCAATGCGCTCAATGGTCACCGGCAGATGATTTTGGATACTGATGTGATGCGGATCCACCAGGGACAGACTGACATCACGAGCGCGAATGAGTATCCGTGTGGGCCGGGAACCACAGGCCTGTCCCGCTCTGGGAATCCACAGCCGGGCTTCAGGTGGGCCAAAGGGTCTGACGCCATCCTCTCCGGCCTCGCCCAGAGCTCCCTCCAGAACCGAAACAGCACCGGCATCATCGAATAGTGGCGAGTCCGGACGCGCCAGTGACTCGTGTAGCGTTTCGATGCGCTGGATGAGGCCATCCTGCAGGAACACAATCCGGTCCGCCAGACGTTCGATCTCATCCGGGGAGTGGCTGACCATAATGATAGGCACAGCGGACTCGGCTGCCATACGACCAAGAAATGGCATGATTTCACGCCGGGTCTGGGTATCGAGCGCCGCCATTGGCTCATCCAGCAGTAACAGCTGTGGACTGATCAGCAAGGCCCGCCCCAGGGACACTCGCTGGCGCTGGCCACCCGACAGTTGATCGATGCGGCGGCCAAGCAGATCTTCAATACCCAGCATGGCGGAGACTTCAGGCAGATGCAGTCGTCGTAATCGCGCCGGAGTTCGCTTGTAGCCATAGAGCAGGTTTTCCTGCACTGACAAATGCGGCAGCAGGCTGTGTTCCTGAAAAACCAGGCCGATACGCCGCCTGTGCAGCGGCACAAACTGTCTTCCCTGCTGCCAGTGCTGATCGCCAAAGCTCACTGCAGCTCCCCTGATTCGCTCCAGTCCGGCGATGAGACGCAGCAAAGTCGTCTTGCCACAACCAGAGCGGCCAAACAGCCCGGTCACGCCCTCAAGAGGCCACTCGTGATCTACCTTGAGCTCAAAGTCTCCGCCATAACGCAGGTGAGCCTGAATACGAAGCATCATAACCGGACGACCTGAAAGCGACGGGTAAGGCTATACACGACGAACAGGGTGGCAAAGGCGAAGATCAGCAGCATCAATGAAAGACTGTGGGCAGCCTCGTAGTTCATGGCTTCGGCATGATCGTAGATCAATACCGATAACACTCTGGTTTCACCGGGTATGCTGCCACCGAGCATCAGGATAACGCCAAATTCGCCCATGGTATGCGCGAAAGTCAATGTGGCCGCCACCACAAAGCCGCTGCGAGTCAGTGGAAAAATCACGGTACGGAAACGATCCAGTGCGCCGGCGCCGAGACTGCTGGCCACCTCCACTGGACGCCGCCCCAGATTGCTGAAGGCTTCGGTCAGCGGCTGCACGGCAAAGGGCATGGAATAGAGAATGGACGCAATCAGAATGCCCTCAAAGGAAAAGGCAAGGTGATGTAAACCAAGGTCCTCCAGCGTTTTGCCCACGATCCCCCGCGGCCCCATCGCCACTAGCAGATAAAAGCCAAGCACAGTGGGCGGCAGCACCAGAGGCAGGGAGACAATCGCCTGCACCACATTCCTACCACGGGAGCGCCCCTTTGCCAGCCACCAGGCAAGCGGCGTCGCCAACAGCAACAGGATAATCGTGGTATACAGGCACAGTCGGAGGGTGACATCGATGGCTTGCCATTCCGCTGGTCCAAATGTGTACATGGCACTTCCTCATTCCGGGAGACCGCCGGCACGGTGGTACTGTTTACTCCGGCGTGACAAAACCGTAGCGGGTCATAATATCGTGTACTTTGTCGGTCGCCATAAACCCTGCAAATGCCAGCGCTTCGGGCTTGTTGCCGCCACGCCTGGTGACCACATAACCCTGCGTCAGCGGATTGTGCAGCGTATCGTCAATCAGGTAGTGATCATGCCTGGCCAGCTCGGGAAACTTGGCCAGAGACAGGGCGATAATGCCCACCTGTGCAGCGCCGGATTCAGTCATCTGGGCGGCGTGCGCAATATTCTCGCCGAACACCAGTTTGCTCTGCACAGCATCCCACACACCTGTCGACTGCATCGCCTCTTTGGCGCGCAGACCGTAGGGAGCATGTGAGGGCTGGGCAATGGCAATGCGGGTAATCGCCTCTGAAGTCAGGTCTTCAAGGGTGAGGCTGGCGGCGTTCAGGGTGTTGCTCCAGATCACAATCCGGCCAATGGCATAGACAGCCGGTTCAGTGGTTGTCAGGCCCTTATTCCTGAGTTGCCGGGGGAAGGCGATGTCGGCCGAAAAGAAGATATCGTAAGGTGCACCGTTAGTGATCTGCGTGGTCATTTTCCCCGAGGAGCCGTAGATAACCTCAATGGCGGCATCGGGACGCACCTCACGATAGAGGTTCACAATGTCATCCAGTGCATAACGCAGATCAGAGGCCGCCGCGATACGTATGGGCTCGCTGGCATGCAACGCTGCGGTTAACAGCAGAAGAGTCAGTATCACAAGCAACCGACCCGGTTTTGCGAATAGGGGCATTGTCGATTCCGAGCAAGGGTTGGTGTGATTATGCTGTGGCCGGAGCGGATGCACTGTCACGTTATATCCAATTGAATATAACGAGAAGAATAGGGTCAGATCGCCGGATCGTCAACCCAGGACGAATATCGACCAATCAGTGGGGACTGCTGGGAGGGGACGACGCCAGAAGGGCTGAGAGTTCGCTCAATTCATCGGCCACTGCCGCTGCCGTCTTTTCTTCGATTTGTCGGTACAAAGCCAGCACCCGCTCACCCAGCGGCGTAATATGGGCACCCCCGCCGCCACTGCCCCCGGCGGCGGTTTCAATCAGGGGAGAGGAAAAACACTGGTTCATGGTATCAACCAGCAACCAGGCCCGGCGATAGCTCATCCCCATCTGCCGGGATGCGGCCGAGATGGACCCAGTGGCGACAATACGCTCCAGTAGTTCCGCTTTCCCCGGGCCGATAGCGATAGCTTTTCCGAAAAGGATACGTTGCCGCAGGCGCAATGACGAAGTACCTGGTTTCATAATATTGTGCTCGAGCGATACGACCACTGATTTTGCCACAATAGACATGGGGCAACGAATTTAACAGTTTGTCAGGGCCCGGTCAGCGACGCCCTTGAGGTTCAAAGCATAGCTGGCGCGACACCTCTCAGGCGCGAGATCGTTTATCACCGCAGCGAGGTGCCGCGCAAAATGAGATGGCTACTTCAGATCAGAAAGATTGGCTCCAAAATTGATATGAAACGGTGAACCATCCAGAAGCAGGGCAGGTACGGATTTGACCCCTGCTGACTCAGCTTCGGCAATACGGGATCTGTCCTGCCCAAGATGCACGATTTCCACATCATACTGAACGGGGTTTATTGCCCTGACCACACTGTCCTCAGCCGCCACACAAACCGGGCAACCAGCGTGATAAAAAACTGCTTTTGCTTTCATAACTTCTCTCCAGTCGTTAAGTTACAATCATGTTCGAAACACACCCAAACGGTAGCGCTATTGTCCGTTGCAAAAAAGCGGGAACCGGAAGGTGCGGTAGGCACTTTATGGTGTAATTTAATGAATATTAATGAGAAAAAAATGCATTCCCGCGCCAGCAATGTCTACCGCAAGCTTGAAAACGTGGTTGGCTGCAAATGGTCGGTGTCGGTCTTGCTGGCCATTGATGCCGGGATCTCCCGCCCCGGCGCACTGGAGCGTCACGTTTCCGGCATATCAACGAAAGTACTGTCCGAACGACTGCGCAAACTGACGACCTATGGTTTGCTCGAGAAGCAGAGTTTCCCGGAGGTGCCACCGCGCACGGAGTATTCATTGACACCATCGGGAAGGAAATTGATACGCATCATTCAACAGATTCACACTTTGGATTCAACACTTCACGGGGCAAAACCCAAGTCATCTAAGGGCAACTGACAGCTGGCAACAGCACCGCCCGAATGGCTTAAAACAAGGCGTTACACACTATGGGCATCATCGAGTCGATAGCACTTCTGGGAGTCATGATTGCACTTGCTGCGATGCCAAGCACCAGTGTTGCGCTGGTTGTCACACGCGCTGCCACTCTGGGCGTTAAAAACGGTATAGCGGTTGCTGCGGGAATTGTTGTCGGCGACCTGCTCTTTGTCATGTTGGTGATACTGGGTCTATCCACGCTTGCAGAGGCCCTGGGCAGCCTGTTTCTGGTCATCAGGTATCTAGGTGCAACCTATCTGATCTGGCTTGGCTTCTCATTGCTGACAAGAAAACACACCACCGGGTTTAGGACTGACAGCCCAGCGGGAAAAGGACGTTTCACAACGGGCTTCTTTGCCGGCCTCGCCCTGACGCTCGGGGATATCAAGGCTATCTTTTTCTACCTTAGCCTGTTTCCCGTGTTTATTGATTTAGCCGCACTCCGGCTAACCGACATTTTCATTATCCTGGCAGTCACAGTGGTGGCTGTGGGTGGCGTGAAAGTCGTCTATGCATGTTCAGCAGCAAAAATTGCCGCCCTGTCGAAAGGCCTACCGTTTGAGCCCGCCATCAGAAAAGCCGCAGGCGGTGCTATGATCGGAGCGGGAAGTTATATCATTGTACAAAGCTGACAACCACATACGGTTAGATCACCAATGTTGACAGGAAATATACGTTTTCCTGTTAACATTACTCGACGTTCGGGAGTTCCCAGGACAGCCTCTGTGAGGCGGTTACCATGTTTTTCCTGAAGCAGCCGATTATGCACCCTTCAAAGACAACAATAAGAGGTACCACCATGCCCTTTTCTCCGGAACATCTAACCGAATTGAACTTGCTGGTCATGTTCAGCACCCCCTCACTGCAGGAAGGCATCAAGGTTCACCAACATGAGGCGGCGCCCGAACTGGTGGCAGCAGCCGAGCGCCTGCATCAAAAGGGTTTGATCACAAACAAGGACGGTGGCTACCTGACTGACCTTGGTTTCGAGACAGTCGATCACGCCCAGAAACTCTTGGGAATTCTCTCAACCGACTGAAGATACAAACTACTTCTTTCGGATACCGGAATGAACAAAAAATTCAGGACAATTAATGAAACATAAAATTACACTCTTGTTTGCCATGACTTTTTTTATTGTCGGAAATGGTGCTGGCCTTTTGGTGCAGCGGGCTCATGCAGCCCAAGATGGGGCAAACACCCTTTGTAGTGGTTTTGCTCTGCCCAGCGCAAACAAAGTTTATTTGTTTGCCTACAGGGAGCATCAGCCGCGCGAGAGTATTGCCCAATTGATCAGAAAGGAAACCGCCCTGGCGCTGGCCGGTACCGCTGATGAGGTGGTCATCGTCCAGGATAGCGAGCAGGCAAAGGCAGACGGGCTCTTACTGAAAATCAAGGTGCTCAATATCGCCCGGGGCAATCTCTTCACCAGAATCGATTTTCGATATGAGTTAATCGAAAGCTCTAATAAAGCAGAAATTCTCAACGAAACTGACGTGTTAACGTCAAACTTTGGTTTTAAAAAACTGACTGGCGATGTGGGCAGGGAAATTGTGCGAAACATCACCCCGTTGATCGATTGTTTTGAGGCTCGCAGGCAGTAAATCTCGCCAGCCCATCATGCTGCGGGGCTATTATGGCACCAGATGCCTGATCACCAGTTGCGAGGCAATGAAACAGATAGAGAAGAAAATCACCATTGCCATGATACCCGCCAGAATCACGGATTTCGGATTGGTCTCCAGCAGGTCAGACGCTCTCTTCATGCCGCGCTTCCTTTGCAGGGCAAACACCAGACAAAACGCCTGGGCAATAATCTCAAGTGCACTGAGGTTTTTCGGTGTAGTTTCTTCGACTTCATCCTGTTGCGAGTCCACTTCGGCAGAGGCTTCTGGCAAAGTGTCTTGCTGATCTCTATTGGTCATAACCTTTCTTACTCATCCGTTGGGACAGCAACTGTGGTATCAGTAGTCTGGTAGACACAGCCGCCAACATTGAATTTACTAACCGTACATAGAATAACAGACGGTAGGGCTTGATATTCGCGGCACTGCGACTTATTCAGCGCCGCTGCGAACTGCCGTACCAACAGAATCCTGCAACGGCCCCAGTGGATTGCGGCGGGTTTCCTCTTCGTCAATCAAAGGGACACCGCTCCAGATCTTGTAGACCACCGTATTGTGGTCAATCACGATCAGGGCATTAAAGTTCCAACCGTTGCGAATACGCTCACGCTTGAATTTTAGCAAGTCCAGCACCACATTGCCCACCCGTTTACTGTTGCTGACGCTGGGCGTGGCCTCATAGGCCAGACACTTCTCGCGGGACTTGAGACAGGTGCTCACACTGGGGGGTAGCTCATCATTTGTCACAGAACTGTTTGGGCTGAATTTCTGGATAATGTCGAGATAGGAAAGAATTCTGACATTGGGGGCGCTATATGGATCAAAACCCAGATCCTGCAGGTCGTCGGTAGTGGTTTCGTTGAGAATGATGCTGTCGTAGGAGGCCTTGGCCTCCTCAAAACTGTTCCACTGGGATTTCGTCTTGGCCCCACCTTTGGGCAAACCGCTACTGCACGATGCCAGCACTATCGCCATCAGTACCACCAACAGCGAAAGAGGGACCCAGTACGTCTGACGAATCTTAACTGCTTTGTTCATGGCGCCCGGCTTGACTTTATGAAGACGATTCAATCATTACATTAAAGGTAAAGAGCCGTCCACTCTGCCTGCAACGTATTTATATTTGCTGTTTTACAGCCGGTTTGGCACCCTTACGGCCTGCTCAGATAACGTCAAAGCCGTCCCGGCCAAGACCACCCTCATTCATCAATATTTCACGGAGTCCCCATGACATTAGAAGAAGCAAAAGCACTGCGCGAAAGCTGGGGCGACAAGCCTTGCAACCACCCATCCTTTGCCGACGAATACATGTTTGGCTCAAAGACAGGGGATTTTGTCTGTGAACAGTGTGGCCGGTCGTTCACCAAACGTCAGAGAGACAACCTGAGCCAGGCAGACAACCCAAGGCTTAACCGGTTTCTGCAACAGAAGGATCTCATCAAGGAGCGACTCGACACTCTATCCCAGCGCAAGAGCAAGCTCACAGAAGTAGCCCAGAGCGAATCCGGTAGTTCTGTAATGTTGCTGGAAGCATTATTGAAGGATCAAGAGCAATTGATTCTGCGCGCCGAAGAGTTGATTCAGATAATGGACCAAACCTGATTACAGCCGCGCATCCGGCTGAGATGCCCCCCAATAATTCAGTACAGTTCAGGAGGCGAAGCCATTAACGCAGAGCCATTCAGCTCACTGGCTTGCCCCCTGGACGGCAATGCCCTGACACGCCATGGCACAACGTGGCACTGCGCCAGTGGACACAGCTTCGATATCGCCAGGCAGGGCTATACCCACTTATTGCCCGTGCAGAAAAAACGCTCCGCCGACCCCGGCGACAGCAAAATGATGGTGGCGGCACGCCAGCGCTTCCTGAACGCGGGTCATTATCAGCCCATAGCAGATGCCTTGAGCCGCACAGTGCTGGCAGAGCTCCCCACCAACACCACCGCGAGCTGCCTCGATGCCGGTTGCGGTGAAGGTTACTATCTTCGACAGCTGAGGACAGCGGCAGGCGGCGATGGACACTCGCTTGCCCTGATGGGGCTAGATATTTCGAAGTGGGCTGTCCTCTCTGCGGCCAAGCAGGCCGCCACCATATCTCCCTGGGCCAACTGGGTAGTGGGCAGCAATGCCAATTTGCCGGTATTGAGTAATACACTGAACGGGCTGCTGTGTATTTTTGGTTTTCCCGTCTACTCCGAGTTTGCCCGGGTACTTAAACCCGGCAGCATCCTGTATCAGGTGGATACCGGACCCGATCATCTCCGGGAATTGCGCGACATCATCTACCCCCGCATCCGGCCAGCTCGCACGGTTGAGCCGCAGCAACCGGCGGAGTTCACGCATCGATCCAGCATAAACATTCACTATCGCCTTACGCTGACAGACACTGCAGCGATAACTGACCTGCTTGCCATGACCCCACACCTGTATCGCACCACAGCAGAAGGCCGGGCCAAAGCATCAGCGCTGACAACCCTGGAAATTACCGTCGATGCCATACTGTCGCGTTTCGAACGCCACTAGGATCAGCGGCTCCAATATCCCTGTAACACCGACCATGCCGGCCAATTGACAAACCAGCTGCGGCCAATAAATATGGTCTACCCCACACAGGAAACCCTGTATGCCGAAATGCGCACCCCATGTCATCCGCCTGCAGCTGGACAATATCCAGCAGCTTTTCAACTCTCTGGACCCGTCGCCCTTTCTGGGGCGAGACCTGGACACCAGTGCCGAGGCATTCATTATGGACTGGGCACAGGAATATCCGGCCAAAGGGAATTTTTGCCTGGAAATTACTCTGGCAACAGCGATCTCTGCGCAGGAAAAACACCGGCTGGAACAGGCCATCCATAACTATTTCAACGAGAGAGTCAGATTTTGCCGGCACGAATTGCGACAGTTGATGCGGGAGGGAAGGCTCAGCCTGCTCATCGGCCTATCCTTTCTGGGTCTCTGTGTCGGGGTCGGCCGCCTATTGTCAAACCCTGTCCCCTACAGCGGATTTGCCGAATTACTCAGTGAAGGATTAATGATCGGCGGCTGGGTGGCGATGTGGCGACCCATGGAAATTTTTCTCTATCGCTGGTGGCCGATTGTTCGCCGCCGCCGAACTTATATACGGCTGGCGGAGATGCCCGTGACAGTAATCACCTGAAGCTGATTCCTGCAAGTGCCAACAATCCCTCAAAAACCTTGCCAGAGCGCCAACATCTGTCAGCTGAAAAAGCATAAAATAGCACCCCTGCTGTGACACGACTTACACCTCCCCACCCAGAAAAGGACACCACCACCGGCATGAGCAATTTACCCAACTGCCCGCAATGCAACTCCGAATACACCTATGAAGATAGCAATCTGTATGTCTGTCCGGAATGCGCCCACGAATGGCCCATGGAAGCCCCACCGGAAAATACCCAACAACATGCCGTCAAAGATGCCAACGGCAATATCCTCAACGACGGTGACACCGTGAGCGTGATCAAGGATCTGAAGGTAAAGGGCTCGTCGCTGGTAGTAAAAGTCGGTACCAAGGTAAAAAATATCCGCCTGGTGGAAGGTGATCACGATATCGACTGCAAAATTGACGGTATTGGCGCCATGCAGCTCAAATCAGCCTTTGTGAAAAAGAGCTGAACGGCATGCCCCAAACGAGCTTGCCACCTTCGCACGAAGGGGTGACAAAACAGGTGAAACTCTGGCTGGAAACCATCGTGGTGGGGTTAAACCTGTGCCCTTTTGCCAAACGGGAGCTGGTGAAAGACAGAATCCGCTTTTTTGTTTCGGCAGCAATCAACGAGGAAATGCTGGTCTGCGACCTGGAGGCAGAGCTTGAGAGGCTCGATCGGGACTCGTCCATTGAAACAACGCTGATCATTCACCCACAGGTGTTGGCAGACTTTTTCGAATATCAACAATTTTTGATCTGGGCTGACCAGGTGTTAAAGCGCATGGGACTCCGGGGCGTTTTTCAGATTGCCAGTTTTCATCCCGACTACCAGTTTCTCAATAGCGTCGAGCATGCGCCGGGGAACTATACCAACCGCTCCCCCTACCCCATGCTTCATCTGCTTCGCGAAGACAGCCTGGCGAATGCCATCGCCAATTACCCCGACACGGACAAAATCCCCGAACGCAATATCGCCCGCCTCGAAAGCCTGGAGCCAGAAGAGTTGCGCGCGCTTTTTTTCACTGCGCGCCAGCATAGCGAAGCCCCTTCCGACAACTAATTAATACATTGGCCTTTTCGACTATAGCCAACCTTCCCAATCATCCGTAGCCAGAGCGACATTCACACCCATCTCCTTCATTTTTATTAACATACACTTCACATAATAAAATATTTTATTCACTCCCAAATGCATCAAAAAATATTGATCAGTATTTTTTTTTCATTGCGTATTATTTGGTTTATATTAAACCCGATATGATGCATACAATGACAAATATCCCATATTTTTTTGCCCAATAGAAATCCTCCAAAAAATACAATAAAACTTATATTTATCAGAATCTTACAAAAATTAATACGCCGGATAAAAAAATTATTCATAAAAATATAATTCATAACATATTGAACAAATAACCAATTAAATATAATAATTTTACGGCCGATATGAACCGAAAAACCACGATGCCATAGAGTATCAACCGGACCTGATTTTAACCCGGCTAACGGTTCAGATCGGTCACGGGGCGGGGTAACTCAACGGATACGACGACTCATCCTGCCCGAACAAATATTGAGGCAGGTGATATAACAATCCGATGCCCGGGCATCGGATCATTCAACAAGAGAGGAAAAGAGAATGTCCAGTTCATACGAGTTGCATAAAGATAACGAGGGTGCTTTTAACTTTTCACTGAAGACTGAGGATGGAGAGACAATTCTGGTTAGCAAACCCTATTTTTCCAAAGGTTCTGCTATAGATGATATTTCGGAGCTCCAGCATATCTGCAATTACGAGCATAACTATCAAAGAAATGTGTCGGACGGTAACGAGCATTATTTCGAACTCCAGACCCCCAGACGCAAGATCATCGGCACCAGTCCGATGTTCAGCTCGGCGGAGTCTATGGAAAATGCCATTGGTCTGGCCAAATCAGTTGGCACAACCAAAGTCATCAACACTCATTAACCCCCCCCTTTCACGCCCTGACCTGATAACCCCGTCAGGTCAGGGCGTTTTTCTGACAGAGACCCCGCTTAATCGCATTAAACCTTCAGAACCCTGGCACAACTGATCACCAATAATATACAATTAAACATAATGTATTATTATAGATTGAAATATGCCAAAGTCCGTCACTACAACGCCTGACACTGCCATTGATAATGCTGACGACATCGATCAGATGCGCATCGCCGCCAGTGCTGCCAGTGCATTACTGAAAGGTGTCGCCCATGAAGATCGACTCCTTTTGCTCTGCCTGCTGAGCAGGCATGAGCTGAGTGTCGGGGAAATTGAAGCCCAACTGCACATCCACCAACCCAGCCTATCCCAGCAACTGGGCGTATTGCGGCGGGAAAAGCTGGTAGCCACACGGCGAGAAGGCAAACGCATCTTCTATCGGATAGCGGATCAAAAAGCGCTAGCGCTGGTGACGCTTTTGTACGATCTTTACTGCAGGGTCGACCATTGACCCGGCCACCCGATTTATCAATCACCACTGGTATTTATCATGACTATCGACTGGCAAGCCTTTACTCCCTGGACATCATTGCTGGGCGGCGCACTGATCGGTCTGGCCGCCGCAGCCTTTGTTCTGCTGAATGGCCGCATCGCGGGAATCTCCGGCATTGTCGGCGGGTTGCTGACACCCAAAAAAGGGGATACGGGCTGGCGAATGGCCTTTATGGGGGGCATGATCACTGCACCATTGCTCTGGCTCTTGGTCTCTTCTCTACCAGTCATTCGGATTGACGCGAGCTACCCGGTGCTGGTGGTTGCCGGCCTGGTGGTGGGTATCAGCACCCGGTTTGGGGCCGGTTGTACCAGCGGTCACGGAGTCTGTGGCATTTCCCGGTTATCACTTCGCTCCCTGATTGCCACCGCGGCCTTCATGCTGAGCGGCTTTTTGACGGTGTTCATTATTCGCCACCTGCTAGGGGGGCTATAAAATGAACAAACATCTGCTCACCGCTTTTATCGCAGGACTGATTTTCGGTATCGGCCTGCTGGTATCCGGCATGGCCAACCCCGAAAAAGTGTTGGGCTTTCTCGATCTCGCAGGACCCTGGGATCCCTCCCTGGCTCTGGTCATGGGCGGTGCCGTGGCGGTAGGGCTGATCGCCTTTAACCTGGCCGGTAAGCGCCAGACATCTCTACTAGGTGACGTCATGCGCCTGCCCACCCGACAGGATATCGACAAGCCTCTGGTGTTGGGCAGCCTTGGATTTGGCGTTGGTTGGGGGCTGGCTGGGTTTTGTCCCGGCCCGGCGCTGGTGGCACTGGGTGCGGGCGAACTGAAAGCACTGGTATTTACCGTCGCCATGTTATCGGGCATGGCTGTTTATGAGCTTCTCCAGCGCCAGCGGCCCGGCTAACAGCCTTTGATAATGACAATGTACCTTTTTATCTCTGACCACCCATTGGCGACAGGATTTCTCTGATGCGCAAACTGCTACCCTCGTGGCTGACAGATTATCAGGCAAAGCTATTACCCAGCGACTTGGTAGCAGCGGTGGTCGTCACCCTGCTACTGATCCCCCAGGGACTTGCCTATGCCGCGCTGGCGGGCCTGCCGCCACAACTGGGCCTCTATGCCAGCCTGCTGCCACTCCTTGCCTACGCCCTGTTTGGCTCATCCATGGTGATGTCGGTGGGACCGGTGGCAGTTATCTCACTGATGACCGGAGCCGCACTGGCCCCGATAGCCGAACCGGGCAGTGCTGAATACATTGCCGGGGCTGTTATTCTGGCCATGGTATCAGGGGTCATGCTCTTTACCTTTGGCCTGTTGCGACTCGGCGCCATGGCCCAGTTTTTAAGTCACCCGGTGATCAGTGGTTTTATCAGTGGCGCGGCATTGCTGATTATTATCGGCCAGTTGCGCCCGTTACTGGGCATCAACAGCCACGGTGAAACTGGTGTTGAGCTGGCAGTTGGGCTGATGGCCAATCTGAGTGGCATTCAACCACTCACAGCGGCATTCGGCTTTGCCACGTTTGTGCTGTTATGGCTGGCCAGAAACTGGTTGGCAAAACTACTCATGGGTCTCGGTCTCGCCGAGGGTACGGCTTCACTGATTGCCAAACTGATGCCCATCGTGACCGTGCTGGGCAGTGCTGTATTGGTATCTCTAATGGGCTGGGAAACTGATCTTCGCGTGGTCGGCGCCCTCCCGGGAGGATTGCCGGCGCTGCAGGTGCCAACCATTGATTTCTCGATCGTGACCAAACTGTGGTTGCCGGCGCTGGCCATCAGTTTGATCGGCTTTGTAGAAAGCGTCTCCATTGCCCAGGCTTTTGCCAGCAAGAACCGGCAGCGCATCAATACCAACGCAGAGCTGCGCGGACTGGGTGCCGCCAATATCGCCAGTGCGCTCTCCGGTGCCTTTCCCGTCACCGGTGGCTTTTCACGCACCGCTGTCAATGCCGAAGCGGGTGCCCGCTCGCCACTCTCAGGAATATTTGCGGCAGTCCTGATCGCGTTGTTACTGGTCTTTGCCACCGGGTTATTCCACGCCCTGCCCATGGCGGTGCTGGCCGCCACAATCATTATCGCCGCGATCGGTCTGGTGGATATCAAATCATTGATTCACAACTGGCACTACGATCGGGCCGAAGGTATGGCGCAGGCGGGAACAGCTCTGGGAGTACTGCTGGCCGGCGTGGAAGTCGGTATTGCCATCGGCATCGCCCTGTCACTGGCAACCCTGGTGTGGCGAGCCAGTCGGCCCCATATTGCCATTGTCGGCCGGGTCCCCGATACCGAACACTTTCGCAATGTGAACCGCTATCAGGTCGAAACACGGGGTGAAATTCTGATACTCCGGGTGGATGAAAACCTGTTCTTTGGCAATGCTGAATCGGTGGAAAAATTCATTCTTCGCGCGCTCGAAGCACAGCCGGAGGCTCACCACCTGGTGCTGGTGATGTCGTCAGTCAGCAGCGTCGATGCCACGGCCATGCAAATGCTCGACATGCTCAATGAGCGATTGATTGATGAGGGCATGAAGCTGCACCTGGCAGAAGTAAAAGGCCCGGTACTCGGTCAACTGGAAAATGATACCTTCCCCGAACGTCTCAGCGGCGAGATTTTCCTGTCTACCTTCACCGCCTATCAGGCATTACAGATTGCCGAGCAGGAAACCGCACAGCAATTACAGGAAAACTGACAACTGTTACATTACCCGAACGATCTCAGGATTTCGGACACCCACCATGCGCAGCCATATTTTCCAACATGTGCCCTTTGAGGGCCCCGGCAGTATTGAACCCTGGCTGAAAGCCGCAGGGCACCAGATTACCCGAACACCCTTCTTTATCGATGGGAGCACGTTGCCGGCGATTCCGGATATCGATTCACTGATCATTATGGGCGGTCCAATGAGCGCCAATGATGAGCAACTATTCCCCTGGCTGTCGCAAGAAAAGGCTTTTATTCGCCAGGCCATCGACGCTGGCAAGCCAGTGCTTGGCATCTGCCTCGGTGCGCAATTGATCGCCAGCGCCATGGGCGCAGGGGTTTACCCAAACCCGACCAGAGAAATCGGCTGGTTTCCAATCCATGGTTGCACCCTGCCGGGGACAAATAACTTTTCTTTCCCCCCATCAGTTAACGTCTTTCACTGGCACGGGGAGACCTTTGACTTGCCATCCGGCGCAATTCACCTCGCCTCCAGCGATGCCTGTCGACTACAGGCATTTCAGCTGGGCACGTCCGTGATAGGGCTGCAATTTCATCTGGAGACGACGCCGGCATCGGCGAGGGATATTGTCACCCACTGCGGTGCGGAATTAACACCCGATGACCACGTGCAGGATGCCGCCACTCTTCTCAGTGCCACCCCCGAGCACTACCGGACGATTAACCATATAATGGGCGAAGTACTTGCCTACCTGCTGGCTCCCAATGGCTGCAAAACGTGACAGGAAACCCCATATGATCGCCGTTATTTTTGAAGTTACGCTCACAGCGGAGGGCAAGGCCGAATACCTCAAGACCGCCGACGAGCTGAAGCAGCACCTATCTTCGATCAAGGGCTTTATTTCTGTAGAGTGATTTCAGAGCCTGACTGACAGCAACAAGTTGCTATCGCTGTCTTTCTGGGAAGATGAACAGGCCGTTCGGGAGTGGCGTACCCTGAGCGCACACAGGGGTGCAGAGAACAGCTGTTCGCCGACTACCGTATACGTGTCGCCGGTATTATCCGGGATTATTCCATCGAAAGCCGCACTGAGGCCCCCGCAGACACACAACACATTCACCCTCTTTTCAGATAAAGATCGACACCCGGGTCAATTATCCAAAAACTCAGGCATCAACCGGGCTCAAGCCGTTCCAATAATACGAGCACCTCAATGCAGCTACCTACGCTCGGTGGGCGTTGAAATTCGTCAAGCGACACGTTACATTCCGAACAAATAATCAGGTCGCGTCCCTCTAAAAACCCTCTAAAGGTGCCCGAAAATTAATCGGGCTGACCTGAAAATGGAAGCGACTAACTATACGCCTGAATAACCATACACCCGGATATGTGCCCGAATAACCGCGTACCAGCAACCCCACCCATCCCGGAACCATATTGCGGGAAAGGTTTATGCGGAGCTCCGGTTTGTCCGTTGCGAAACTGGCAACGGCGCTGGGCGTTTCCCGACGGTCTGTCAATGAGCTGTTGCTGGAACTCAGTGCTGTCAGCCCGAAAATGGCAATGCGCCTTGCACGGCTCTTTAACAACCCGGCAAATTTCTGGTTGAATATACAAGAATCCCTGGACCTGTGAGAGATAAGTCAGCCCATCAAGAATGGCATCGCTCGAATGATACCCGGAGCCAGGGGGTAATGCGTTAAGGGAGGTGCAGTGCATTTCCCAAGACAACAATAAAAATCCATTTTAACAATAGAGAGCTAACGATGAAAAAATGTTCAATGAAACTGTCACTACTAACCGCCGGGATGCTGGCATTCGGGACTTGTCACGCTGCCGACAGTGTCGCCTGGAGTTACCTGGGTGACGAAGGACCGGAAAACTGGGGCAGTCTCGCCACAGAATATGCCACCTGCAAGACGGGTAAAAACCAGTCTCCGGTAAATATCACCGGTACGATAGAGGGCGACCTTCCATCACTGGAACTGAATTACAAGACCGGCGGCAAAAATGTCATCAACAATGGTCATACCGTCCAGGTCAATTATGTACAGGGCAGCACCATGCAAGTGGGCGATAACGCCTTTGAACTGAAACAGTTCCATGTCCACGCTCCCAGTGAAAACGCCATTAACGGCAAGCTTTACCCCATGGATGCCCACTTTGTACACGCCGACAAGGATGGCAACCTGGCTGTTATCGGGGTGATGTTTGAAATAGGCGAGACCAATGCCGAGCTTGAAAAAGCCTGGCAACAAATGCCATCAGATCCCAGTGGGCTGGTAGAACTGACCACCGCCGTCAATGCCTTGTCGTTGATGCCGGAAGATCACGATTACTATCGCTTCAATGGCTCCCTGACCACGCCGCCATGCAGCGAGGGGGTTTCCTGGTTTGTTATGAAAGAACCCGTTACAGCCTCCAAAGAACAGATTGAGAAATTCAGCAACGCCATGGAGCACCCTACCAACCGGCCGGTTCAACCCATCAATGCACGAGTGATTGTGGAATAAGTTGAGCGGGCCCCGTCGGCCAGAGCGTTCTGACCGGCGGGGCTGCGGCTGGTTACCGTTCAAAAAGGTACTTTGTATTTTCCTATGGTCTGTGATATCTAGTACGGGCTTTTCAACGGATGTCCCCGCTGGACAGATCGCAATTGATGCGAGCCTGTTCACAGGTAACCGGATGCGGGATAAACATCTGATGTTTAGGCAATATGGTGCCATATGCACCGACTACTAAAATAAAAAGGAGATAAATATGTCAAGTTGGTTCGAGCTCAATAAAACGCCAGATGGCGAGTACAACTTCACCCTCAAAAGCGAAAGCGGCGAGACTCTGCTTTCAAGCCCGAATTATTATTCCAAGGGCAATGCAAAGATGGATATCTCGGACGTACAGCACAGCTGCGGATACGATGCCCTGTATGAGAAAAAATCAGAGGGTAATCAGCATTATTTTGAACTGAAAACCCCGAAACGTCGGGTACTGGGAACCAGCCAGATGTTCAAAAGCGCTGAAGATCGCGACACGGCACAGGCAGTTGTCAAAGCCAGCGGCGGGACTAAAACAACAAAAGAAACCTTCTAGCTCTTTGCCACGGGGAATTTGGCCCGGCCCTGCCGGGTCAAGGTTCTCTACAGTCCGTCAGAAGCCCCCCTTACAACGCCACACACCATCACTCCAGTCTTGACTGAATCATTGACTGCACGATTCCAGGTACCCACATATTTATTGATACTCCGAACTGTTGCACTTCAGCCGCTTCATCCGGCCAATTTAAGTTATCATCTGTGGCAGAGCACATAGCCCGCTTTCAGCGAACGATCCATGTTGTGCCCAAACAAGGTCTCTTCTACTCGGGATCCTTGGACAGCAGCAGGGCTGGGCGACGACTATTTGCTGCGACATCCATTTTTTAATCCAGGAATAAAAATCTCGTGAACGCGACGACTCATCCCGAAGAACCGGAACACAAACTGACCTTACGACACCTGCAAAAGGAGGACTATCCCAACTTAAAGGCATTAATGGATTATGTTTATCCGGGTCTCGGTGGTGCATGGCCACTGAAGAAGTTCCGTGCCCAGTTGGCTGTGTTTCCTGAAGGCCAGATCTGTATCGAGGATCACGGCATTATTGTGGCCGCAGCGTTTTCGGTCATCGTCGATTACGATAAATTTGGAGACCAGCACACCTATGAGGAGATCACCGGCGACGCGTATCTGACCACACACGACCCGAGTGGTGACGTATTGTACGGTGTGGATGTGTTCGTCTCGCCCGACTACCACGGCATGCGACTGGGTCGCCGACTCTACGAAGCGCGCAAGGAGCTTTGCCAAAACCTCAACCTGAAATCCATCGTCGCCGGAGGGCGGATACCCAACTACAAGAATTTTGCAGACAAGCTGACTCCACAGGCCTATATCGAGCAAGTCAAAAAGAAAGAAATTTACGACCCTATCCTGACCTTCCAGTTGTCCAATGACTTCGAAGTGAAGCGGGTGCTGGACGATTATCTGCCGGAAGACAAAGAGTCCCGAGGTTATGCCACCCTGCTGGAGTGGCATAACCTCTACTATGACCCGCGCAAAGCCCCTTTGATTGGCGCACCGCGCACCACTGCCCGGATCGGTTGTGTTCAGTGGCAGATGCGCTCCCTCGGATCCGTCGAGGAATTGATGCAGCAGGTTGAGTACTTTGTAGACGCGCTCTCCGATTACCAGTGTGACCTGGCCCTGTTCCCGGAGTTTTTCAATGCCCCGCTGATGGGGATAGAAAATCACACGAACTCCATTGACTCCATCAAGGCACTGGCGGAATTTACCGATGAGATTGTCGAGGCCGTCTCCCGGCTCGCGGTTTCCTACAACATCAACATCATCGCCGGCTCCATGCCATTGATTGAAAACGATGAGCTGTTCAATGTGGCCTATTTCTGTCGGCGCGACGGCACCCTTGAAACCCAGTACAAGCTCCACCCCACACCCGGTGAAAAGCGCTCCTGGGTCATGCAGGGCGGCAATGGCCTGCGTGTGTTTGATACCGATTTTGGCAAAATTGGGGTGCTGATCTGTTATGACGTGGAGTTTCCGGAGCTGGCTCGCCTGCTCTCGGAACAGGGCATGCAAATGCTGTTCGTGCCATTCTGGACCGATACCAAGAATGGCTACCTCAGGGTGCGTTGCTGCGCCCATGCCAGAGCCATTGAAAACGAGTGTTATGTGGCAATCGCCGGCAGTGTCGGCAACCTGCCGAAGGTGGATGGCGCCGATATCCAGTATGCCCAGTCAGCGGTATTCTCGCCGTCAGATTTTGCTTTCCCGCACGATGCCATCATGGCCGAAACCACACCAAATACCGAGATGACATTGATTGTCGATCTCGATCTGGAGAAACTCAACAAGCTGCAGAATGAAGGGTCGGTGAGAAACTTCCTGGATCGGCGCCGCGATCTCTATAAGGTGGAGTGGATAGGTGAATAGCGTCCACCGGCTCGGAATTGCGACTCAATGACAATGGATCTGGACTCAGTGTATGCGCGCTGCAAGGCAGGGTGATACCTATTGGCATCTCACAGGGATAGAATATTAACTGGATCTCTCTGGCAAGCATTATGACCACCACCGGCCGCAAGACTCACTCCTTTCATCAATCTCAGAGCCCACCTTTCCTCAAGGAGCTCACGGAAGCGGACACTCATGCATCGCTAAGCAGCTATATAGATTTGCTGCTGGACGCCATTTGTGTGGTGGACAAAGCGGGGAAGTTTGTCTATGTCAGTGGAGGAGGTGAACGGATCTTTGGCTACACCAGTGAAGAGATGATTGGCAAGTGCATGATTGACCTGGTACTACCCGAAGATCGCGACATAACCCTGCAAACGGCCCGGAACATCATGTCCGGCAAGCACGAGCCCCATTTTGAAAACCGCTATGTGCGCAAGGATGGGAAAATCGTTCATATCATGTGGTCAGCGCGCTGGTCCGACTCTGACCAGCTACGTATTGCCGTGGCCAGGGATATCACCAAACGCAAACGCATTGAGGCCAGACAGGCCGCCCTGTTTGCCATCTCAGAAGCAGCCCACGCAGCAGAGGACCTGCCAACCCTGTTTGAACGGCTTCATCAAATTATTGAAAACCTGCTGCCGGCTGCCAGCTTTTCGATCGCGCTCTACGATGATATTAAAAAAGACGTGTGTTTCCCCTACCAGGCAGACAACCAGGTATCACCTTCGATAATCGATTCAACGGCCCACTGCGTAGAGGTCATCCGCACCGGCAAAACACTGCTGCTCTTGCCGAAGGATATCAATGAACTGCGGGGGCTGGCAGACACCTCGTCCAGCTGGCTGGGAGTTCCTCTGAAGTCACAGCGGGGAACCATTGGTGCGATGGCCGTTTTGAGCCACCCGGATAACCCGCACTACTCAGACGAAGACCGGGAGCTACTGCAATTTGTCTCCACGCAAGCCGCTGCCGCCATTGAGCGGAAACAGCTGCTGGACCATCTGCAGCATATGGCGCTCTACGATCAGCTTACCGACCTGCCCAATCGGGCTCTGTTCGGGGACCGCATCCAGTCCGCCCTCAACAGGGCCCGTCGCGATGGGCTTCGGCTCTCGGTACTCTACCTTGATCTGAATAAATTCAAGTTTATCAATGACAACTATGGTCACCCGGTGGGTGACCTTTTGCTGAAACAGGTCGCCCAGCGTCTTGAGGCATGTGTCAGGGCATCCGATACGGTAGCGCGCTTTGGCGGCGATGAATTTGTGATTTTGCTCGAAAATATCGACTCCCCGGCAAACACTGCCGCCGTCGTGAATAAAATTCACCAGGCATTAAGCCAGCCATTTGTGCTGGGTAATCATTACATTGGCATACTTCCGAGCATTGGCGTGGCCCAGTTCCCGGACGATGGCGACGATGAGACACAACTGTTGCGCTACGCTGACCAGGCCATGTACCGGACCAAGAAAAGTACCTCCTGAGCTGTCCCCTCCAGCAATAACCGAACAACCGTCACGGCAGACATTTTCAGCTATTTGCCACAACCCGAAAAATACCCAAAATATCGAACTGTACCATTTGCGGCTATTATCACTTAACCTCTCCATTACTTTGACTGGATAGGTAAAAACACCATACCGCTCGATCGGAAAAGTCTGGCGCCTGAAAACAGCGCATTGCACACTCGCCTAAAAGACCTGTCGGGAAAGGGGCCCCATTAATGCTGGGAAGTGTTTTTCTGGAAATTGGAGTCATATTGGGCCTGGCGGCAATTGGGGGCTTTATTGCCCAATTTTTGCGCCAACCACTGATTGTCGCTTTTATTGCAATCGGCATTCTGGTGGGGCCCTCCGGGTTCGGCATGGTCTCCCACAGCAGCGAGATCGAGCTGTTTGCCCGGCTGGGTATCGCGCTGTTGCTGTTCGTGGTCGGGCTGAAGCTGGACCTGCACATCATCCGTACGGTTGGCCCGGTCGCCCTGGCATCCGGGCTCGGACAGGTACTGTTTACCTCAGTCGTGGGTTACCTGATCGCCCTGCTCATGGGCATGTCGCCAGTCACCGCGCTCTACGTGGCTGTAGCTCTGACTTTTTCCAGCACGATTATTATTGTCAAACTGCTGTCCGACAAACGGGAGGTCGACTCCCTGCATGGCCGAATCGCCGTGGGCTTTCTGATTGTTCAGGACATTGTGGTGGTACTGGTGATGATCGGCCTGACCGCCTTCGGTCAGGCTGAAGAAGGCATCAATATCGGCCGGGAAGCACTGGTGATTCTGCTCAAGGGCGCCCTGATGTTGATCGGGGTGGCACTGTTAATGCGTTATGTGTTGCCGGGGTTGCTGCAACGCATGGCGCATTCATCGGAATTGTTGATGTTATTTGCCATTGCCTGGGCCGTTCTCGGCGCATCAATTGGTGACCTGCTGGGTTTCAGCAAGGAGGTAGGGGCCTTTTTGGCAGGTATTTCCATCGCTTCGACAGCCTATCGTGAACAGGTCGCCGCCAGGCTGGTGAGTTTGCGCGATTTCCTGTTGTTATTCTTTTTTATCGAACTGGGCGCATCACTGGATATTCTTAATCTGGGTGGCCAGTTGGGAACAGCAATGATCTTCTCGCTGTTCGTACTGGTCGGCAATCCGCTGATCGTCATGGCGATCATGGGGTATATGGGCTACCGTAAACGCACCGGCTTTCTGGCAGGACTGACAGTGGCACAGATCAGTGAGTTCTCCCTGATCCTGGCGGCACTCGGCCTCAGCCTCGGTCACTTGGGACAGGATACTGTGGGGCTTATCACCCTGGTGGGCCTGATTACCATCAGCGTTTCCACCTACATGATCCTTTATTCTCACCCGCTCTATGCCCGGCTTGCTCCCTGGCTGAGCATTTTTGAGCGCAAAGTGGCATACCGGGAACTGAGCACCACGGCCGGCGATGAAGAAAAAGTCGATATCCTGCTGATTGGCCTGGGCCGTTTCGGCGCGTCCGTCGCCACCAACCTGCGCCAGCGGGGTTGCCGTCTGCTGGCAGTGGATTTCGACCCACAAGCCGTCCAGTACCACACCCGCGACGGCTACGCAGTGCGCTATGGTGATGCCGAAGACCCCGAATTCATCGCCTCACTGCCCCTGTCCCGGGCAACCTGGGTTGTCAGTACGGTCCGCGACCGCGCCATCAACCGGATGATATTGCATGGACTCAAGCAACAGGGCTATAAAGGCAAGGTGGCTATTTCAGCCGCCGGCAGTTACGACGCCAGGTTCTTTGAGCAGGCGGGGGTGGACATGGTATTGGTCCCCTATACTGATGCCGCCAGAGAAGCGGCGGCGCAATTGTTCCCACAAACAAAGGCCGACAACCCGCAAGCCTGACAGGAGATCGAGATGAGTCAGTTCAAGCGTATTCTCTACGTATCGGAGCCCGCTGTTAGCCAGGAACTGGCATTTGCTCGCGCAGTATCAATGGCCATCAACAACCAGGCCGAGCTGACTGTGATTGATATAATCTCACCCCTACCTATCAGCGCACACCTGCCCCCTGAGGCACCGAGTTCAGCCGAGCTAAAAGCAAAGCTGGTTGCAGAACGCTACAACGTACTGCAATCACTGATAGAACCCTATTCACGGGATAGCCAAATCACCCTGACAGTGGTTGAAGGCAAGTGTTTTCTGGAGGTCATCCGCACCGTTCTCAGAGACCGTCATGACCTGGTCATCAAGCCGGCAGAAAACCCGGACTTCATAGAGCGGCTGTTCGGCAGTGACGATATGCACCTGTTGCGAAAATGTCCCTGCCCGGTTTGGCTGATAAAGGCAGATGAGAAATCGAACTATCGTTGCATTATGGCTGCCCTGGATTTTGATCCGGAGGAACCGGCGTCGGCAGAACAGGGCCCCAACCCACAGATCATTGAATTTGCCACCTCACTCGCCATCGCGGATTTTGCCGACCTGCATTTTGTGCACGCCTGGGATGCACCCGGTGAAATGTTGTTTCGGGTATGGAGTGACAACCCGGAAACAAGCAGTCTTAATTACACTGAGGGTGAACGCGCACGACACCAGTCGATTATCGACACACTGGATCGTAAAATTCATGCGCGGGTTGGCGATGAAGTGTACGACTACCTGTCACCACAATTTCATTTGCGACAGGGGCCTGCACCGAGGGTAATACCGGCGATGGCCAAGCAATTGCAGGCAGACCTTGTCGTGATGGGGACACTGGGTCGTACCGGCATATCGGGGTTAATCATTGGCAATACGGCTGAGGCCATTCTCGACCAACTGACCTGTTCAGTACTGGCCATTAAGCCGCCGGGGTTTGTTTCACCAGTGACCATGGCAGAGTAGGCCGAGCGGATTAATCCAGTCAGCTTCAAGTCATTTGCTTGAAAAACAGAGATCTATTACCTGCTAAAACCGAGAAAATGGAGCATTGTGTCATCATCACTCAAATCACCGGGGCGCGAGCAGTCCCCCGAAGAAGAAATTGCTAACAGTCTCAGTCATGGCGCAGGACTCCTGACAGCCCTGATTGCCACACCCCCTCTGTTAATCCGTGCATCCCAACAGGACAACACTGGATTCATGATCGGCTCAGCGGTCTTTGCCCTGACGATGATACTGCTCTATCTTGCATCCATGCTCTATCACGGCCTTCCCAGGGGGCACAGAAAGAAGCAGTTTCAGGTGATAGAACATTCGGCTATTTTTCTATTGATCGCCGGCACTTACACGCCCTTTACCCTGGGAGCGCTGCGGGGTGCATGGGGCTGGTCTCTTTTAGCGACGATCTGGTGTCTGGCAGCCACAGGCGTCATACTCAAGGCGAGCAACAGGCTTAATCATCCGGTATTTTCCACCGGCCTTTATCTTTTAATGGGCTGGCTGATTGTGATTGCAGCCAACCCTTTGTGGCTTCACTTGCCGACACCGGGCCTGATCTGGCTCGCTTCAGGCGGCTTGGCCTATACCGTGGGGGTGGCTTTTTTCACCGCCGACGGCTATTTACGATACGGCCACTTTATCTGGCACTTGTTTGTCATGGCGGGGACTACTTGCCACTATATTGCCATTTTCAACTATGCGGCCTGACAGGTCCCATTCATAAGACTGTTTTGATACTGGACATTGCCCTATGTGGTTACGAACTACTTGCAGCATGAGCTTCGAAATCGACGTTCCGACACCCTTCATCTTCATGCTCAGACCACGCAGCGGTGGACAACAAAGGGTCGCACGGGAGGAATACACGCTCACACCGGATTGCCCAATGGAGGAATTTACTGATAATTTCGGCAACCTCTGTCAGCGACTGCTGGGCCAGCCCGGTCCTTTTTCCATTACCACCTCTGCCGAGGTAAAGACAGTGGATACCATTGAACAGGCCCCGGGCGCGCCTTTTATCGAAGTACAGTATCTGCCGGACTCCATGCTCTGCTATCTGCTTCCCAGCCGCTACTGCGAATCGGATCGCTTTGTCCAGATGGCCAACGAAATTACCGCCGACCAACAACCGGGCTATGATCAGGTCAGCGCCATTCAGCGCTGGCTGCGTGAGCGCATTCGCTATGAGCCTATGCTCGGCAATGATCAACTCTCTGCGGCAGAAGTGAACATGCGCCAGTGGGGTGTCTGCCGTGATTTTGCCCACTTGGGTATTGCCCTGTGCCGGAGCCTCAGCATTCCCGCCAGGATGGTCGTCGGCTACCTCTACGAGCTTGATCCTATCGATATGCATGCCTGGTTTGAAGCCTATGTGGGTGGTCAGTGGTACACCTTTGATGCGACACAACCGACGCTCAATGGCGGCTACGTGGCAATCGGCTATGGCCGGGACGCCGCCGATGTGGCTATTTACAACCAGTTTGGCCCGGCTGTCTCGCCGATCACGCAACGGGTAAGTGTGGTGCGGATAGACAGCGCCGGCGATTGATTCTGAGGAGCAACCAACACGATGTACCTGGAATTCTGGTTTGACTTCGGCAGCACCTATTCCTACCCTGCCGCCATGCGTATTGAGGCCCTTGCGGAGGAGAGAAACATCCCGGTACGGTGGCGCCCGTTCATGCTCGGAGCCATTTTCAAGCAACAGGGCTGGAACGACTCGCCATTCAACATCTACCCCGACAAAGGGCGCTACATGTGGCGTGATATGACGCGAATCACCAGCCAGCTAGGCCTGCCCTGGCAAGAACCCTCTCGATTTCCGCGCAACGGCTTGCTGGCGGCACGGGCAGTCTGTACGGCACCGGATGCCCACTGGGTACCGCAGTTCTGTCGGGAGGTATTTTGCGCCAACTTTGAACACGACGAGGATATCGCCTCACCCGAGGTCATCGGCCGATGCCTGACCGCCAGTGGCACAGTTGCACAACCTGTACTGGAAGCAACCGGTTCGGCGGAAACCAAAGATCGTCTTCATCAGCAGACCCGGATGGCCATCGAACAACATATCTTCGGTGCACCCTCGTTTCTGGTGGGCAGGGAACTGTTCTGGGGCAATGAGCGTCTGGAAACAGCGCTGGATTTCGCCGCCGGTGCTATCGCCTTTCCCGCGTAGGAGTAAATACCCAGAGCCAATGCCTGAACTGCATGCATGGGCATGCCAATAGTTGATAACCATGAAGGTATCACCCTATGATCGGGCAATACGTTTCCGGGAGCGCTTATGCACAAGTCACTCTTGTTTTTCGCAGCCGGCTGCCTCGGCGCACTGGCCAACAGCCTCTCCGTCTGGCTTTTTGGCGATCTCGGTATATCGCAAGCACTGGGAGTCGCTATTGCTCCAGCCCTGTCCCCACAATGGCTCTACCCGCGGATCGTCTGGGGCGGGCTGTGGGGACTGCTGTTTTTGCTGCCGATATGGCAATCGAGGTTGGTCTGGAAAGGGATGGTGCTGAGCCTGTTTCCCACTGCAGTGCAGCTGTTCATTGTATTTCCCCTGCAGGCACAGAAGGGTATAGCCGGCCTGGAACTGGGGCTGCTGACACCGCTGCTGGTAATATTTTTTAACGGGATATGGGGTATCTGCACCGCGCTGGCGATCAAACTGGCAAGATAAACAAAGGTTACAGGGGTTTTGTAAATCCATTAATAAACTTCCCCACTATTTCGCATACAGACACGATTGCAGGCTTTGACTATCCTTAGGCTAGTGATCGAGCAATTGAAACAGGAGCGAGTATGTCCAAGTATCAGTCCACAACCTCGTCGGTTATTGGCGACAACACCTACACCTTTTACGACTTTAAAGGTGTGCCCGACAAATACGATATTACCCGACTCCCCTATTCACTGAAGATTCTGCTGGAAAATCTACTCCGTCATGCCGACGAGGATTTTGTTCAGGACCGGGATATTGAAGCGGTGGCCGGCTGGGATCCTCAGGCAACCCCGAGGGAGGAAATCAATTTTGTGCCAGCGAGGGTTCTGTTGCAGGATTTCACCGGTGTTCCGGCAGTCGTTGACCTGGCAGCCATGCGCGACGCCATGCGAGAACTGGGGGGCTCACCAGACCGGATCAATCCGTTGTCCGCCGTGGATCTGGTCATTGACCATTCCGTCATGGTGGATTTTTATGGTCACGAAGACTCGCTCAAAAAGAATACAGCCCTTGAAGTCACCCGCAACCGGGAACGCTACCAGTTCCTGCGCTGGGGACAAAAAGCCTTTGAAAACTTCAAGGTTGTCCCTCCTGGCACGGGCATTTGCCATCAGGTCAACCTGGAGTATCTCGCCCAGGCGGTCTACTCAAAGACCGTTGACGGTAAGTTGGTGGCCTATCCCGATACGTTGGTAGGTACCGACTCACACACCACCATGATCAACGGCCTGGGCGTTCTGGGCTGGGGGGTGGGAGGCATCGAGGCGGAAGCCGCCATGCTGGGACAGCCCATCAGCATGCTGTTGCCCCAGGTTGTGGGTTTTAAATTGACCGGCAAGTTACCCGAGGGCGCTACCGCCACCGATCTGGTACTAACTGTGACCGAACAGCTGCGCAAACACGGGGTGGTATCAAAATTTGTCGAATTCTTTGGTCCGGGGCTGGCGAGCCTGTCACTCGCGGATCGCGCCACTATCGGCAATATGACACCGGAGTACGGCGCGACCTGCGCTATTTTCCCTATCGACCGGGAAACCATTAACTACCTCAAACTCACCGGTCGCAGTGATCAGCAACTGGCCCTGGTGGAAACCTACACCAAAACTGTCGGGATATGGCATGACGAAAATACCCCGGACGCAGAGTACAGTTCATTGCTGGAGCTGAACCTGGCCGATGTCGTACCCAGCCTCGCGGGACCAAAGCGCCCACAGGACCGGGTTGCTCTCTCGGCGATGGCCGGCCACTATCGCGAGTTACTGGATGATGCCACTGCCACACGCACTGACCAGATTCAGGCACGGAACATGGATGACGAAGGCGCGGCCATGGAGGAGCCGGAGGATACCGCGCACGAAATCTCCTACCGAAATGCAAGTTTCCAGCTTCATGATGGGGCAGTGGTGATTGCCGCCATTACCAGTTGCACCAACACCTCCAATCCGAGCGTCATGTTGGCAGCGGGCCTGCTCGCCCGGAAAGCGAGACAGCGGGGACTTACCGTAAAACCCTGGGTCAAAACCAGTCTGGCCCCCGGCTCGAAGGTAGTCACCGAATATCTGGAAAAGTCCGGCTTACTGGAAGATCTCGAAGCGATGGGCTTCTATCTGGTGGGCTATGGCTGCACCACCTGTATCGGCAATTCAGGACCACTGCCCGATGAGATAGCCGAATCCATCCGTACCCGGAATCTCACGGTGGCGTCCGTGTTGTCTGGCAACCGCAATTTCGAAGGCCGGATTCATTCCGATGTAAAAACCAACTATCTGGCATCGCCCCCTCTGGTGGTGGCTTATGCGCTGGCCGGCAGTATGCTGCTGGACCTGAAAAACGAGCCTTTGGGCGAAGATGCGGAAGGTCGTGCCGTTTATCTCAAGGACATCTGGCCATCCTCAGAGGAAATCAAAGCGCTGGTTAATACTCATGTGGCAGCCGGGCTGTTCCGGGAAAAGTACGCAGATGTCTACAGTGGGGATGAGGAGTGGCAGAACCTGCCGGTATCTGGTGGGGAACTGTACAGCTGGCCGGAATCCACCTATGTCCGCAAACCGCCTTTTTTTGAAGGCATGACCGCCGAGCCAGCAGCAATAAAACCCATCAAACAGGCGCGCTGCCTGCTGAAGCTGGGGGACTCCATCACTACCGACCACATCTCCCCGGCCGGCAGTATCGCTAAGGACAGCCCGGCAGGGAGCTATCTGATTGAACAGGGTGTGGAGCCGAAGGATTTCAACTCCTATGGATCGCGGCGGGGCAACCACGAGGTGATGATGCGCGGCACCTTCGCCAATGTGCGGTTGCGCAATCAACTCGCTCCGGGCACCGAGGGCGGATGGACCACTTACTTTCCCGATAATTCCTCGATCAGTGTGTACGACGCCGCCATGAAATACCGGCAAACCGAAACACCCCTGGTGGTGTTGGCTGGGCAGGAATATGGCACCGGTTCCTCACGGGACTGGGCGGCGAAGGGTACCATCCTACTCGGCGTCAGGGCGGTGATAGCCAAAAGCTTCGAGCGCATTCATCGCTCAAACCTGGTGGGCATGGGGGTTTTGCCGCTACAGTTCAGTGACGGGGAAGATGCCGACTCGCTGGGTCTGGATGGCACCGAGCATTTCGATATTCCCGCTATTGATGCTGACCAACGCGAGTTGTCTGTCACAGCAACCGGCGATAGGGGAACCTGCACTTTCTCGGTCACGGTGCGTATCGACACCCCCAATGAATTCGACTACTTCAGAAATGGTGGCATTCTGCACTACGTACTGCGCAAGCTCACCGGTACACAGTGAACCTGTAGCAGGAACAAATCCCGTATTTCAGTTCGAGTCAGCGAGACGGGGGTAATCGGTGTACCCCCGCTCGTCGCCACCGTAAAAGCTGGCGGAGTCCCATTCATTCAGCTGGGCATGACGACGGAAACGCTCGGGGAGGTCGGGGTTGGCAATAAACGGACGGCCAAAGGAGACCAGATCACAACGGCCTGCCTTGAGCCGTCGGCGTGCCTCATCGGCCGTGTATCCGCCATTGGCGATATAACAACCTTTGTACCCAGCCCGGATAGCATCGATTACCTGCTCGGGCCGACCGTCGGCATGGTTACCCTGAAAGGAATCCTCCACCACCTCAAGGTAGGACAGCCCGGTCTGGTTCAGCCGCTCGGCAAAGGTCCCATAGGTAGTCACTGGATCATCATCATACATATCATTAAAACTGCCGGTGGGACTGACCCGGATGCCGGAACAATCGGCACCCCAGACAGAGAGGACGGCATCCACTACCATCATAGGAAAACGCAGCCGGTTTTCTAGAGAGCCGCCAAATTCATCATCGCGCTGATTGCTGCCACTGCGCAAAAACTGGTCGATCAGATAGCCATTTGCCGCGTGGATCTGAACACCGTCGAATCCCGCCCGCCGAGCGTTCTCCGCACCGACCCGGTATTGATTGACGATGCCGGGAATCTCGTCTCTGTTCAACGCCCTGGGCTGGGGAATATCCACCATTCCCGAATCGGCACTGATAAAAGTCTGCGCCCCGCGTGGCTTGATTGCGGAAGGCGCTACGGGCTGTGCACTCTCCGCCTGTAGGGCGGGGTGAGAAATCCGGCCCACATGCCAAAGCTGCAGATGAATTCGGCCCCCTGCCTGATGTACCGCATCCGTGACCCTGCGCCAGCCAGCGATTTGCTCGTCCGTATAGATGCCGGGAGTAAATGCATAACCTTTGCCCTGCCGGGAGATCTGGGTTGCCTCACTGATAATCAGCCCCGCACCAGCCCGCTGCCGATAGTATTCAGCATTCATTTCATTTGGAGCATCGCCTGGCTGGGCGGCTCTGGAACGGGTCAGCGGCGACATGACGATGCGATTCGGCAACAACAGATTACCGAGCCTGAAAGGTTCAAAAAGAATGTCTGCCTGCGTGCTCATGTTCCTCTCCTGTTCCTGTGGCAATATTCTACCAGTCCGGCACGCACCCGTTTGGCATCCAGGCTGTGCCACACATACACACCACAACATCAGTATACCTTCAGTGGATTGACTATCCGCCGACCCGTGACGGGTAATGGAAATATATGTTTTCCTGGAAAGAATTCCCCGACAATATCTGACAGTGCCGACAAATCCACCTGCTGTGGCCCATAACCAGTATCATATAACCATGTTACAGCTTTGTCGGATCGCGGCACGACAAATAACCAAACCGATCTTTGCGGGAGTAAACCATGCAGCAACCGGTCAATCGCCAGGTAATCCTCAAATCAAGACCTTCCGACATTCCACAGGCGGAGAACTTTGCTGTTATCGAATCGCCGATACCCTCTCTGAATGACGGACAGGTACTGGTTCGCAATGTATATCTCTCGGTGGAACCAGCGATGCGCGGCTGGGTCAGCGCAGTGGCCAATTATTCGGAACCGGTGGCGATAGATGGCGTAATGCGCAGTCTCACCGTGGGGCATGTGGTGGAATCGCGCCATCCCGATTTCCAGATTGGCGAGGTTGTCACAGGCATGTTTGGCTGGCAGGACTATGCGGCCGTCGAGGCAGCCGCCATTCAACGCAAGGTGCCCGATAACGGACTGCCGATCTCCACAGCGCTCGGCGTTTTGGGAATCAATGGATTAACCGCTTATTTTGGACTTTTCGATCTGAGCCAGCCGGGCCCGAGCGACACCGTAGTTGTATCTACTGCTGCTGGTGCAGTGGGCTCCTGTGTGGGCCAACTGGCCAAACTGCATGGTTGCCGTACCGTCGGTATTACCGGTGGCCCCAAAAAAGTGGGCCTTTGCCGAGAGATTTTTCAGTACGACGAAGCGATTGATTACCAGACTGATGATTTTGAAGCGGCACTCGCCCTGGCTTGCCCGGATGGCGTGGATATCTATTTCGATAACACCAGCGGTCCGATCAGCGATGCAGTGATGCGACACATCAATGTCGGCGCACGTATCACTCTTTGCGGCACCGCCTCAATCACTCGCTGGGACCCCATCCCGCAGGGACCAAGGGTACACCGGCAGCTATTGGTCAACCGGGCAAGAATGCAGGGCTTTCTGGTATTCGATTATGTGGATCGCTATGCTGAAGCGCTTGAAAAACTGACCCCTCTGGTTCGCAATGGTGAGCTTCGGTATCGGGAAGCCATTCTCGAAGGCATTGAGCAGGCACCGGATTCAATCGCCAGCCTCTACCGTGGCGACAATCTGGGCAAACGCTTGATCCGTATCGCACCTGACCGTATTTAACCGATGGCAAAACACAGGATGGCAGCCCCTTAACTTGGGTCCCTTACCATCGCAAACTACCGCAATCCATAGCAAATTATGCCCGACCATGACGCCATCCTATCTCACTGACATCATCGCCCTGCTGGTGGCGGCTGTCATCGCCGTACCACTGGCTCAGACACTGCGGCTCGGCGCTGTCCCGGGTTTTCTGATCGCCGGGCTGGCAGTGGGACCTTACGGATTTGGTCTGATCAGTAATGTCGGCGACATCAGTCACCTCGCTGAAATCGGTGTGGTCTTTCTACTGTTTGTAATTGGTATTGAACTGAAACCTTCCCTGCTCTGGCAGATGCGCCGCCTGGTATTTGGCCTGGGTTCCCTGCAGGTATTGTTGACTGCGGTTCTGATCGGCAGTATTGCCTATTTCCTATTCGATATTCCCTCCCATGCGGCCATTTTGATTGGCCCGGCGCTGGCCCTGTCTTCCACTGCTTTTGTCATCCAGCTAATCGCTGACCAAAAACTGATAAATTCAAGCTATGGTCGCTCCTCTATCGCTGTGCTGCTGATGCAGGATCTCGCTGTAGTCCCTTTACTGGCGCTGGTTCCTCTGCTCTCCGGGCCAGAAATCAAAATGGATGACGATATCTGGCTGACGCTGATCAAATCCGTTTCGATTGTCGCACTGGTAGTCTTTGTGGGGCGCTATTTACTGCACCCGCTCTTACACCGGGTGGCCATGTCCGGTAGCCGCGAAGTATTCACGGCCTCAGCAGTACTGATTGTGATAGGCACCGCGCTGGCCACTGAACATGCCGGCCTGTCCATGGCGATGGGGGCCTTTCTGGCGGGTATGCTGATCTCCGACTCATTTTACCGCCATCAGGTAATTGCCGAAATTGAGCCCTTTCGCGGCCTGTTGCTGGGTATGTTTTTCATGTCCATGGGGATGTCGCTGAATATAGGTCTACTGCTGGACAAACCGTTTCTCTCCCTTGGCCTGCTCGGTCTCCTGTTGCTGGTAAAATTGTTAGTACTCTTACCGATCTGCCTCCTGTTTGGGTTAAAAACCCGGGTCAGCCTGGCCATCGCACTGATACTTGCCCAAAGTGGCGAATTTTCTCTGGTGCTTTTTTCTCTGGCAAATAAATCCGGCCTGCTCGGCACAGCATTGTTTCAGCAGCTTTTACTGGTGGTCTTGCTGAGCATGCTTGCGACCCCGTTACTGGCAAGGAAAGCCGAAAAATTGGCGAAATCCCATCACGGAGAACGACATGAGCCAGAAACCATCGCTGAAGCACCGATAGTTCTGGCGGGCTTTGGCCGGGTTGGCTGCAATGTCGGTGAAATTCTCACCCGATCTGGCAAATCGTTTGTCGCGCTGGATGCAGACCCCGAGATCGTCAAGCGGGAGCGAGCCAACGGCCACCCTGTCTATTTTGGCGATGTTCGAAAACCCGAAGTTCTTATATCCGCAGGCGCAACCAATGCCCAGGTCATCATCGTCACCATCAATGACCCGAAAGCCACAGAGGAGATTGTCGCCTCTCTGCGACGCACCTACCCCAAGAAGCATATCTATGCCCGTGGTCTCGGTCTGCCCCAGTGCCAGTCCCTGAGTGATCTGGGTGCCAACGGAGTAGTTTCGGAAAACCTTGAAGCCAGTCTCGAACTGGCCAGAATGGCATTGGCAGATATGGGCGTATCGGATGCCATTTTGTTGGATACGATCGATAAGTTTCGCCAGAGGTACCAGAGTCGGATCAAGCGCACCAAGCTCGACGAAACCTAAACCCGCGGGAAGTGGCCCTGAGCCCCCAAACTTACTGGCCATCAAATAAACCTACCATTCCTTAAAAAAACCCTATATAGTGCGTAAAGCTTGAAAGTACGTCCTATATTTATGTGCACCATTTCGATGTCTCATGTTTAGAACTTCGTCCTGTTATTCATAATTACTAGCAATACTTCCAGCAAATACCGCCTCCTCAAAAAGGCAACAATTAATACTTTATTACCAATGAATAGATAGGAAACGAATATGTCTACAGTTACCGGCACCGTAAAATGGTTTAACGAATCAAAAGGTTTTGGATTTATCGAACGTGAATCCGGCCCCGATGTTTTTGCTCATTTCAGCGCCATTTCAAGCTCAGGCTTCAAAACCCTGATCGAAGGCCAGAAAGTGGAGTTTACTGTCACCCAGGGACAGAAAGGTCCCCAGGCTGAAAACATCGTAGTCGTCTCTTAATATAGAGACCTAGAGACTACCTGCTGACAACTGATAGTTGTCAGCCCGCTTCTTCCTGAAGAAGCGGACTGAAAAAGGGCAAGGTTTATACCTTGCCCTTTTTTATTAACGCTTTATCCTGAATATTGCGAGAGCAAAGCTACGACAAGGAGATAAAAAATGACAACCAAACTGAATTTTGAGGGCGTAACCCGCACTAACCGGAAAGATGTTGAGGCTGTCGAGGTCTGCCCGGGCATTTTTGAAACAAAGCTCTGGGCCGGGGAAAACGGTAGCTGGGCAGCAATCTATGAATTTAAGCCGGGTGCCAAATTTCCCGACATCGACAAACATGAGAAAGGGCCTGAGCAAATCTATGTTATCTCGGGTGTATTTGGTGGCGGTAAAGAAGACTATCGAGAAGGTGACTTTGTTCACCAGCCCAAGAACTCCTCTCACATTCCACAATCGGAAACCGGTTGCACGCTGTTGGTGATCTACCCTGAAGGCTGACATCGATATCATCAGGTTTCTGGCAGCCAAGTTCACTCCTCATCACTGCGCCCTACTTTGCCGATGAGCAGGCTGCTGTAACTGACATTACCAACCAACGCATACTGGAGCTCCCATGTCACTGCTGCGCGTCCGCTACCAGACCATAGAGTTTGGTGAACTGGATATTCACATCCGAACCCTGCGCAGCAATCTGGAATACAGCGATCCGGACGGAGACGCTGAAGCGTTGGGCATCTCTTCAGCCAGCTGGCCACTTTTCGGTGTCGTCTGGGATTCGGCCAAAGCATTGGCACACCACATGCTCAACCAGGATACGGTGGGGAAGCGTATTCTCGAGGTAGGCTGTGGTATTGGCCTGGCGAGCCTGGTACTCAATCATGGTGGCACTGACATCACCGCCACGGACTACCATCCCCGGGCAGGGGAATTTCTCGATATCAATGTCCAGCTCAATCAGGGGCAGCCCATTCCTTTTGTCCGAACGGGCTGGGCCGATGAAGACCTGCTACTGGGTAAATTCGACATGATTATCGGCAGTGATGTGTTGTACGAGCGTGAACACGTCGACCTGCTGGCAGCCTTTATCGATAGACACGCACGGCCCACCTGCGAAGTGATCATCGTAGATCCGGGCAGAGGCCATCACGCGCCATTCAGTAAAAAAATGATTCAGCTTGGCTACACTTCCAGCCAGCAGAAAATAGCCAACACCGACTACTTGCCAGAGACCTTCTCCTGCCAGGTGCTTCAATATTACCGGCAATGACCACCTCCAAACTCCCGGCTGAACCCTCAATCAGAGTCCCAGAGCCGAGAGACCGGGGTAATCCATTGGCCGAACTCCCGGCGACCAGTCGAATTTTCTTTCAGCTTCAGTGATGGGTATATCGTTGATACTGGCATAACGGGTTTTCATCAGGCCATTTTTGGCAAACTGCCAGTTTTCATTGCCGTATGAGCGAAACCAGTTATCCTCCCCATCGCGCCATTCATAGGCAAATCGCACCGCGATTCTGTCATCACTAAATGCCCATATTTCCTTGATCAACCGGTAGTCCAGCTCGCGTAACCACTTGTTTTCCAGAAATGTAACAATCTCATCGCGACCACAGAGAAACACTGACCGGTTGCGCCAGCGGGAATCCTCCGTATAAGCCAGCGACACCAATGCCGGGTCTTTGGTATTCCAAGCATCCTCGGCCCTGCGCACCTTGAGCACGGCGTCCTCAAATGTAAACGGGGGCAACGGTGGCCTCAGCGGTTCATCCATGGTCTTCTCCTCGCAGCAACCGAAGTGGCATCAGCTCCCACACAATCCGGCAAGACATCACCAGCTCTTGTAGGGTAGAAACTTGCCGTTCAGGGTCAGCAACACCCGGTCACCTTTGGGGTCTTCAATCTTGTCGACTTCCATGGAAAAATCGATGGCGCTCATGATCCCGTCACCAAATTTTTCCTGAATAACCTCTTTCAGAGTATCCCCGTAGACCCCAACCACCTCGTAAAGCCGGTAGATCAACGGGTCTGTCGGCACCGACTTGTCCCAGTTTTTTGTTGGATAGCTCGCCAGTGCAGTGGCAACTTCCGGACCCAGACCCAGGTAGTCGGCAATTGCTTTCGCCTTTTCCGGTGGGGCACTGTTCATGCCGAGACAGGCGGAGGTCAGCCACACTGTCGACATACCCAGATCATCGGCCATGGTCTCCCAGCTCAAACCCTTGGCCAGCTTGATACTGATAATGGTTTCAGTCATGGATACTTTGTTCATGGAAACTCCTTAACTTTTCATTAGATAGCAGCCTTCAGGCCTGCCGACTGTTCACTTTGTGGATGAATTTCAACAGAGGGGTCTACCTCCTGTGTGGCCCCGCCAACCTGCCCTGCAGAGCCCGACAATTGCCCGGAACGTTTCACCAGGAAATTCACTAGGTAATTGCGAATCTTGTAGTAGGCAGGATCCTCAATAATATTCGCGCGGTTGCGCGGGCGGGGGATATTGATCTTGACGGATTCGGCCACTCTGGCGTGGGGGCCATTGGTCATCAACAGCACCCTGTCTGCCAGGAGTATGGCCTCGTCGACGTCGTGGGTAATCATGAAAACGGTCTGCTGGGTTTCACTCCATATTTTCAGCAGTTCATCCTGAATGACCCCCCGGGTCAGCGCATCAAGCGCACCAAACGGCTCATCGAGCAGTAACAGCTTGGGACTGGTGGCAAAGGCCCGGGCAATACTGACACGCTGACACATGCCGCCGGACAATTCGGATGGCTTGCGATGAAACGCCCCGGATAACCCGACCATTTCCAGGAAGTGACTGCTGTGGGCGTCCACTTTGGCTTTATTCCACTTCGGCCACCTCGCCTTGACCCCAAAACTGACATTCTGAAGAGCCGTTAGCCAGGGCAACAAGCTGTAATTCTGAAAGACCACACCGCGATCAAGGCTCGGTCCGGAAGCCTCCTTGTTGTCCATGATCATGGCACCTGTGGTGGGGGTCTCCAATCCCGCCATCACATTTAAAATGGTGGACTTTCCACAGCCTGAGTGACCGATAATGCAAACAAATTCCCCTTTGTCGATGCCGATGTTGGCACCTTCAAACACCACCAGGTCCTGCTCTTTTGAAGGATAGACTTTAGAAAGCCCTTCGATACTGACGAAATGTCGACTCATGGGCTAATCCTCGTATTGCACCAGTTTCGTCACAGCTGCCAGGGTCATATCCAGCAACATACCGACGATACCAATCATCAAAATGGAAAAAATAACGCTGTTCAGATCCAGATTATTCCACTCGTTCCAGACGTAATAGCCGATACCGGTTCCACCCACCAGCATCTCGGCAGCGACAATCACCAGCCAGGCGATACCAATGGAAATGCGCATTCCGGTAAGAATAGTGGGCGCTGCCGCCGGTAGAATCACAAGAAAAGCCGTTTTCAATGGACTCAGCTCATGGGTACGGGCCACCTTGATCCAGTCGGTGCGGACATTGGCCACACCAAAGGCGGTATTGATCAACATGGGCCAGATGGAACAGATAAAGATCACAAAAATGGCTGATCCCTCCGAGTCCCTGATGATGAATAGAGCCAGAGGCATCCAGGCCAGCGGTGAAATGGGACGCAGCACCTGGATAAAAGGATTGAGTGCCTTGTGCATCAGAGGCGACATGCCAATAACAAAACCCAGCGGTATTGCGATCAACGCCGCCGCCAGATAGCCGGTCAGCACCCGGTAGAGGGAATAGGCCAACTGGATACCGATACCTTTGTCATTGGGACCGGCATCGTAGAAAGGGTCACTCAGCTCATGCCAGGCGTGGCTGAACACCTGGGACGGGGGTGGAACGCGGGCCTCCTGATCCGCGCCGCCCATCATCCGTTCATATTCCGACAACCCCGTACTGGCCGCAGGGGCCTGATTCATCGCCTCCCAGATGCCGAGCCCAACCAGTAACAGCAGCAGCGAGAGCAGGGTTGCCTTCATATTCAGTGACGCCATGTCATACCCTCTTGATGGCAAAGCTGTTGATGTATTCCTCGGGCTCGTTGTAATCAAACGTCTTGCCCATAATGATGTGTTTCTTGTAGGTGGTCGCCGGTGGTGTATAACCCAGCTCCTCCATGACCTTGCCGGTTTCCGATGCCACGTAGACCTGCTCGGCGATCTTCTTGTAGTCCACATCACCACTGATATAACCCCAGCGTTTCATCTGGGTGAGTATCCATACCGCCATGGAGTGCCAGGGGAAGGGATCAAAATCAATGCGGTCGGGAACGTCGTAAATCTTCTCCTCCAACCCATCCACATAGCGACCCGTCAGAACCTGCCTGACCACCACCTCCGGCTGATTGAGATAGTTTTTCGGCGAGATGGCCCGGGCGATTTCTTCACGGTTTTCCGCTTTGGCAGAAAAATGGGTGGCATCCACAATAGCCCTGAACAGGGCTGCATAGGTATTGGGCATCTCCGTGGCGAACTTCTGGCTACAGGCAAAGGCACAGCAGGGGTGTCCCTCCCAGATATCCTTGGTGAGAATATGCAGGAAGCCGATCTTTTCGAACACAGCACGCTGGTTGAACGGATCTGGCGACAGGTAACCATCCAGGTTGCCGGCCCGGAGGTTGGCCACCATTTCCGGCGGCGGCACGACCCGGATCTGAATGTCCTGATCCGGATCCAGCCCATGCTCCGCCACGTAATAGCGCAGCAGGAAGTTGTGCATGGAATAATCAAAGGGCACCCCGAATTTGAAGCCCTTCCACTGTTTCGGGTCGCGCTTATCCTTGTGCTTGTTGTGGAGCACAATGGCCTGACCGTTGATGTTTTCCACGGCCGGCATGATGTAAGGGGTCGCGGTTGATCCCGCCCCCATGGACATGGCCAGCGGCATGGGAGTCAGCATGTGAGAGGCATCGTATTCCCCATTCAGGGACATATCCCTGGCCACCGCCCAACCGGCTGTCTTGATCACGTCCACGTCGAGGCCATACTTTGCATAGAAACCCATTGGCTGCGCCATAATAATCGGCGTGGCACAGGTAATTGGCACAAAACCCACTTTCAGTTTGGTTTTCTCCAGTGGACCCATCGACTCCTTCACCGCCGCTTTCACTTTTTCCAGCGGGATCATGCTGCCGAGCACCGTGGCCAGGGTACCGCCACCCATCAACCGGATAAAATTTCGACGACTTGTATCGTTGTGCCCAAAAATACCGCGCACAATGGCACTTTCCACTGCCCGGTCGAGCAAATCTTCAGAACTGTTGAAGGACAGTCCCCCTGCTGCTGCCGATTGGCTGTGGCCTTCACCCTGTTCAGCCTGTTGCTCCAACAAAACCAGGCGCTGGTCGTCGGTAAGACCACCGGGGTTGACAGACTCGGCCTGACATAACCTGCAGGAACAATCATTGGTGTGCGTGAGGCTGGTATCGGCATCAAACGGGTTACCTAAACTTTTCGTCGCCATGATGTATTTCCTCTTCGTTTTGTAGCTAACGCTGTGGCAGCGCACTGTGCTGGTGCGCTGAACCCTGAGAACCGCTCTTGGACGGGCAGCGGCGTTCTATCAAACCCTGCTTGTTCGCATTGATAGCAACTGCTGCCCTACTACATCGCAACTTTGGTGCCAACCCTGCTGACAACCGCCAAATATTTGATTTAAAAAGACAAACAACTGGCAACAAGCCGCCATGGCATCTACGAAAAGTCGTAGTTCACGAAAAGTCGTAGACAAAAAAACGATTTTTCGTCGTTATTGGCCCGAAATTTGTTAGCTGTATTGATACCCCCCAGGACTTAACGGCAGGCCCCTATGCAGGACGAACGGTTTTTCTATTATTCCGCCACCGCACAGCTGGTGATCGACCCGATCGAGGACCGGGTCCTGTTCGTCAACCAGGAGGCCTGCCGACTCCTACACAGGGATGTCATTGAGATTCAGTCCGGCCGGGCCAGTCAGCTATTCGCACCCAACCTGCCGGCGCTGATCCTGTTCACCCAGGAACTGATCGAAAAGGGGCGGGGCTGGTGTGACCACCTGCTGGTGCAATCGGCCATCGGGGAAGTCCGCCTGGAGGTCAATGGCCGCTGCTCTGATTCCAGCGGCCAACCTCAACTCTTCCTCGGTTTGCAAAGGGCCGATGACCTGGAACTGTTGCGTGAACGCTCCAGTGCCGAGCGACACTATCTGTCGGGTATCGGCCACTGGAACAGGGTGTCCCAGGTGTTCCAGGAGTTTGAGCGGGAAAACCAGCTGCTGCTGGATGCAGCCGGTGACGGCATCTACGGGGTGGAGGCCAATGGGATAACCACGTTCGTCAACCCAGCGGCGGAGCGGATTCTCGGCTACCGGGCGGAGGAACTGGCCGGCAGGAATATGCACAACATGGTGCACCACTCCCACGCGGATCACTCACATTTCAATATGCAGGAGTGCCCCATTTTCGAAGCGTTCCGGGACGGCACGGTTCACCGGGTGGAGGACGACACATTCTGGACCAAATCCGGCAAACCCATCGACGTGGAATACACCAGCACACCGGTCAGGGACAACGGCTTCATTGTCGGCGCAGTGGTGATCTTTCGCGATATATCCCAGAAAAAAACCGACCGAAAACGGCTCCTGGAAGCACTGGCAGAAGTGGAGAAACTGAAAAACCAGCTGGAACTGGAAAATGCCTATTTGCAGGAAGAAATCAACTCTGAATTCAATCATCACCAGATCATCGGTAAAAGTGGTGCCGTGCAGCATATTCTGCAAAAAATTGAACTGGTTGCGCCGACAGACTCTACTGTGCTCATCAGTGGTGAATCCGGCACCGGCAAAGAACTGATTGCCAGAGCGATCCACGAAATGAGCCACCGCTCCAATCGCTCACTGATCCGGGTCAACTGTGCAGCCATTCCGGCGGACCTGTTCGAAAGCGAATTTTTCGGTCACACCCGGGGCGCTTTCACCGGCGCCACCAACGATCGACCCGGTCGGTTTGAGCTGGCTAACGGCGGCACACTATTCCTCGACGAGGTCGGCGAAATACCCCTGCACCTCCAGGGCAAGCTGCTGCGGGTTTTACAGGAGCAGCAGTTTGAGCGCGTGGGCGACTCGAAAACCCGCCGTGTGGACGTTCGCATCATCACAGCCACCAACCGCAATCTCAAGGAACAGGTACAGCGGGGCCAGTTTCGTGAAGACCTTTATTTCCGACTCAATGTTTTCCCGATTGAGTCGGTACCACTGCGCGAGAGGAGAGTGGATATCCCGCTCCTGACCCAACATTTTTTGAAAAAAAGCTGCACCAGAACCAACAAGCAGGGCCTGAAAATTTCACTCAGTGAGCTGGAAAAACTGAAGGATTATCACTGGCCGGGAAATATCCGCGAACTGGAAAACGTAATTGAACGCCAGGTCATACTCGCCCAGGGACCGACACTGAGATTCAGCGATCTGCTGACCAGAGATCAACAAAACGTTGCCCGGGTTGGCGAGGAACCGGACAGCAGTGTGCTGACGGCTTCCGACCTTAAACAACAGGAACGCCGCAATCTGCTGATGGCACTGGAAAAATGCCATGGCAAGGTGTTTGGCCATGAAGGGGCGGCCCAGCTATTGGGCATCAAACCCACCACACTGGCATCGAGGATCAAGAAATATCAAATTGACACCAGGCTTTTTAAACAGGCTTCCAGCAAACATTAACACCAATTTAAAAGGCCTCGATCCACAGAGTCCAGACCTTTAAATTCCTTTTCCGGGAACCTCCCCTGCATTGTGTACTGACGGGTTATACGAAAACACGGCCCAGAGATTCTTACCCCACCGGCGCTAAAGAAATATGCCCTGCACTCGCTTGAACAGCACAGCAAAATCAATAACCATAGGAACGCCTGATATCCACAAGCAGGGCAATGAGAGAAGGAACCACAATGAATAATCGATTGAAAGAAGCGGCGGACAGCGTATTGACGAATACGGTCGCAGAGTCCGGTGGGGCACCGGGCGTTGTAGCCATGGTCACGGACAAGGGGGCCAATGTCTATGAAGGGACTGCCGGGGTGAGAGAAATGGGCAAAACAGAGCCCATTGCCACCGATTCCGTGTTCGCCATTTTTTCCTGCACCAAGGCCCTGACCGGCACTGCCTTGATGCAGCTGGTCGAAGAAGGTCTGGTAGCTCTGGATGATCCCGCCAGTGACTATGTACCCGACATTGCAGAGATTCAGGTACTCGACGGTTTTGACAGCAACGGCCAGCCAAAGCTGAGGGCACCGAAATCAGATATCACGATCAATCAACTGATGCTGCATACCGCCGGTTTTGGTTACGAGTTCTTCAGCCACGATGACCTGGCATTCCGCACCGCAAGGGAAACAGCTTCGGTGGTATCCAGCACTTATGACGGCATCAAATCCGTACTGCTGCACGACCCGGGAGAACGCTGGATGTATGGCGTCAACCTCGATTGGGTGGGCAAGATTGTCGAAGCAGTGCGAGGCAAACGCCTGGGCGAGGTCATGCAGGAACGCATCTTTAACCCACTGGGCATGACAGACAGCGCCTTCACCCTGACCCCCGCCATGCGATCACGACTGGCCAGCCTGCACACCCGCGCCGAAGATGGCCAGCTGGCACCCTGGGATCTGGTTCTCCCGCAACCGCCGGAAATGGATATGGGAGGGCACGGGTTGTACGGCACCGTACCGGATTACATGAAATTTATCCGGATGATACTGAATGATGGCGAGGGGCCAGATGGCCGTGTACTGAACAAAGAAACCGTAGAAAAGATGTCCAGAAATGGGCTGGCGGGTTTACAGAGTGGCGGCTGGACAACCTCGATGCCGGCGCTTTCCAACAGTGGCGAGTTCTTTCCGGGGCTGAAAAAATCCTGGGGTTATACCTTCCAGATCAACGATGAACCAACGCCCTCTGGCCGGCCCGCCGGGCAGATAATGTGGGCGGGACTGGCGAATCTGTTCTACTGGATTGATCGTCAGAACGGGATCGGGGGCATGTGGGCCTCACAAATATTACCGTTTAAGGATATCTCTTCCTACCCCGGTTTTGTTGACTTCGAATCGTCTGTTTACCGTTACCTGAAATAAAAAAAACCGCACCCGAGGATCTCGGGTGCGGTTCTGTTGACCTGCTTGTCTAGCGTGAGGCAGCGCGTCTCGGTCGCGGCGCGCCCTGGGCCGGTTTTGCCCCAGCCGATCTGCGACGATCACCTGTGGCGTTACCACCATTGCGATTGCCAGTGCTGCGGGCATGCTGGGGTTTGCTGCCCGGTCGACGGGCGCCTGCTGAAGCGCCGGGACGACCACCACCGCCACTGCGGCGTCCATTCTGGATAGGCTCCGGACGAATGGAGAGATCCGGTTCAAAACCTTTGATATTCCCTCTGGGAACCTCGCGTTTAAGCACTCGCTCAATATCGCGCAGCAACTTGTGCTCGTCCACACAGACCAGTGAAACGGCCTCGCCCTCATTGCCAGCGCGACCAGTACGACCGATACGATGCACATAATCCTCCGGCACATTGGGTAATTCGAAATTCACCACATGCGGCAACTGATCAATATCCAGTCCTCGGGCAGCAATATCCGTCGCCACCAGCACCCGCACCGAGCCCTTTTTGAAATCCGCCAGGGCTTTCGTCCGGGCACCCTGACTTTTGTTGCCGTGAATCGCTGCCGCCCGCAGACCATCTTCAGTCAACTGATCAGCGAGCCGATTGGCACCGTGTTTGGTTCGGGTGAAGACCAGCACCTGCTGCCAGTTGCCGTCACCAATCAGATAAGACAGCAGCTCGCGTTTGCGACCCTTGTCCACCAGATGAACGGTCTGGGCCACCTGTTCAGACGCCGTATTGCGGCGAGCCACCTCGATCAGCACGGGCGCATTGAGCAAACCGTCAGCCAGGCGTTTAATCTCGTCGGAAAAAGTAGCGGAAAACAACAGATTCTGACGCTGCTTGGGTAACAGGGCCAGAACCTTGCGGATATCATGGATAAAGCCCATGTCCAGCATGCGATCCGCTTCGTCCAGCACCAGGATTTCCACCTGTGACAGATCGAGGGTGCGCTGATTCACGTGATCCAGTAACCGGCCCGGGGTGGCAATCAGAATATCCACACCCCTGCGCAACATTGAAATCTGTGGATTGATATTGACGCCACCAAAAATCACACCGGATTTGAGTGGCAGATGCTTGCCGTAGGTGACAACGCTCTCCGCCACCTGCGCAGCCAACTCCCGGGTGGGGGTTAACACCAAAGCGCGAACAGGGCGACGGTTATTATCGGTGGGCTTTTTACCGCTGAGGCGCTGCAACAGTGGCAATGTAAAGCCGGCCGTTTTGCCGGTGCCGGTTTGAGCGCCCGCCAGGACATCGAGACCCTGGAGAATAATAGGGATGGCTTTCGCCTGAATGGGGGTGGGGTTGCTGTAGCCCTGATCAGACACAGCACGAAGCAATTCGGCCGAAAGGCCGAGGTCATTAAATGACATATAGATTTTAACTCCGGAACCGGCCTAGCCATGCATAGAGCACAGTAACGGTCTTAGGCTGGCAACAATTAATTAAGGGGGGTGTCAGGGAAAAACCGAAAGGAAAGTACCGAGGACACAACAGGTACCGACCGATGGATACCATGCGGGGGGCACTATAACAGCACCCCCCTGACAAGTCGAACAACTTATTTTAAATAACCGCCCTTATAGCGCGGTTATCTGCTTTCCAGGACAGGCCGTCAGTGGCTCAGTTTTTGTCCAGCAGGCCCTTGAAGCCACCCAGTTTGTCCTCTACCTGTTTCTTGATCTGATCACCCGCTTCTTTAAGTGCGCCGGAATTAGCTGCCGCATTGGCGGCATTTTTATTGATCGCCACCATCACCTGGCTAACGACTTCCGCAGCGGTGGCACCATTGGATCTTTCACCAATGCCGGTCAGCTGTATGTCCGGCAAGGTCAACTCAATGGGTTTTATGTCCAACAACTGGTTCACATAGCGCATTTTTGCACCGGTTATCTTCAGATCGCGGACAATGAGCTTTTTGGTCGCACCTTCACCTGAATCATCAGCAGAGGAGGTCGAATCACTTCCACCAGCAGCATTGCTGACATTTTTCTGTAGTTGACTGAGGTTAGTACCGCCCTTCCCCGACTCGTAAGTAATTTCAGGGGCCACAATACGGATACTGTTGATCACAATAGTATCGGTGGTGATGGACCCCGGTTCGATAGAGAGAAATATTTCCCCCAGAGAAAATGCATCAGCGCTGCTGAAGCCGGCGGGATTGCCCACCACCAGCCCCTGCAGGCTTCCCTCACCGGTTTTCAGGGAAAGGTCGACATCTGCCAGCGTGACATCGGACTGGGTCAGCCTGGGGCCGACAGTTTCAACCGCCATTTTGATACCGCGATCAAGATTCAGCACCCCGATCACCAATAAAACGATCAGTACTACCACCAGACCAGCTACAATCTTCAACAGAGTTTTCATTATTTTTTCCTTTGACCAGGGACCCACTCGCGTCTTTTAAAAATAAACGTGCTCGGTTTAAATTAAAAGTGTACAGCAATCTGATCGAATGCCAAAAATCCGGAAAACCCTATGGCAAAAGCTCCCAGAATCGGCCCGACTTATCTGCTTCAGGGCATGAGACTACTCCACCACCCACAACTGCGCTGGCTGGTGTTATGGCCACTGTTGATCAATGCTTTTCTGTTTGTCGGTCTCACCTGGCTGGCAATTGAACAGTTCGGGCAATTATTGACCTGGCTAACCAGTAAAATTCCAGCCTGGCTGGAATTTATTACCTGGATCTTCTGGATACTGTTCGGTGGGTTCCTGTTGCTGGTATACGGCTACACGTTTGCCATTCTCGGGAATCTGCTGGCCTCACCATTTTACGGGCCACTGTCAGAACGGGCGGAACAGGTACTCACCGGCCATATCCAGTCAACACCAACCTCAATGAAGCAGTTACTGGCAATGGCAGGCAGTGCCATGAAGCGGGAATTGTTCAAAATGGGGTATTTTCTGCCGAGAATTATCGGCATCTTTGTGCTGACACTGACGTTGTCATTTATCCCGGTACTGAATCTGGTGGGGCCGGCAATTGCTTTTCTGTGGGGGGGCTGGTCGCTGGCGTTGCAATACCTGGACTACCCGGCAGATAACCATGGACAATCTTTTTACAAGCTGCGCAGGGCGCTGAAGAAACAGCGTCTGCAGTCACTGAGCTTTGGTGGCACGGTGCTGATTGCCACCACCGTGCCGCTGTTGAATCTTTTTATCATGCCCGCCTCGGTGATCGGAGCCACTAGCTTCTGGCTGGACCACCAGGCCAGCGACCCGCAACGGCTGGGGCACATCGATAAAAACGGCTCAATCTTGACCGAGTAATTCGGGGCCCGGCTGTTCACAGTGCAGCTCTCTACCCAGCAACTTCTGGATAGGTTCCAGCAAAAAGGCATCGTCCTCACAGGCAAAGCTGATGGAGGTTCCGAATTTTCCGGCGCGGCCTGTACGGCCAATCCGGTGCACATAATCCTCAGGTTCTTCCGGCAGAGTGAAATTGATGACGTGGCTGACACCGTCGATGTGGATACCGCGGCCCGCCACATCCGTGGCAACCAGCACCTTGAGCTCACCGGACTTGAAGTCATCCAGGGTTTTTACCCGCTTTCCCTGAGGGACATCGCCCGACAACAGGCCGACACTGAAGCCTTTCGCTCTCAGTTTTTCCTGAAACCGCCGGCACTGGTCACGGCGGTTGGCAAAGACGATCACACTTTCCACCGCTTCCTGCTGCATGATGCCGTCCAGTAAGCGGAATTTTTCTTTTGCCGAAACAATAAAAACTTTCTGATCAACACTGTCCGTCGCCACATTGTCCGGCTCAATCTCGATACTCACCGGACTCACTGTCCACTGCTCGGCGAGATTCAGCACCTCCGGGGTAAAAGTGGCAGAGAAGAACAGCGTCTGCCGGTTTTCACGGGGAGGCGTAAGCCTGACGATACGGCGCACCTGGGGAATAAAGCCCATATCCAGCATGCGGTCAGCTTCATCGAGCACCAGCACTTCCACCCTGTCCAGATAGACATCACGGCTGCCTGCAAAGTCCAGCAGGCGTCCCGGCGTAGCCACAAGGATGTCGCAAACATTCTCAAGTAAATGGCGCTTTTGCTTGTCGTAATCCATACCGCCCACCAGGGTATGCACATGCAGGTCCGTGTACTTGCAGAGGTCCTTGGCATCCTGCGCGATCTGCATGACCAGCTCGCGGGTGGGGGCGATGATCAGCGAACGGGCCTCGCCGGCAAAACGCTCATCATCAATGGTGTGATTCAGCAGTTCGGTAATAATTGTCACCAGAAAAGCCGCCGTTTTACCGGTACCGGTCTGGGCTTTACCCACGACATCGTGGGCCCTGAGGGTAAACGGCAACGATCGGGCCTGAATGGGTGAACAGTATTGAAAACCCAGATCAGCAATGCCATGCATCAGAGATTCCGGTAAATCCAGATCGTGAAAGCGCAGCTTGCCCTCTTCCTCAGGCACCTGAAAGTCCGACAGTGTCCATGCGTTATCCCTGGCCCTGGTGGGAGCCTTACCACCACGGCGGCGGCTGCGACGGGCAGGTCGTTTGGGATGGGTCTCAGGAGTTTGGGAAGTGGTTTGTTCAGTCATAATATGCCAACAGGAAGAATGTCCGGATAACCCGGTCTTTAAAAGGCGGGGATTATAGCACGGGATAAAATACCTGCATTCAGCACCACCGAAAACAGTGATTGCCGCCATTTCGCCGCACCTGTTTGTCAGGCAACAGCAACAGGGACTCTTATTCCAACAACTTTACCGGCACCCGCCTAGGTCCCCAATGGCCTGGCTCCGCTTCAAATACACCCGGTAACGGGAAATTGCAGACGTGACAGCGACCCTCCGCCGTTATGCCCCAAAAACCCAATTGGTACCAGTCTCTCTCAATTACGACCTCATGACAGTTTGGGCAGAATGTACTGCCACCTGCAGGATCGTGGACATTACCGGTGTAGGCAAAGTGAATGCCATTGGTCAGTGCAATCTGTCGTGCACGGGTTAGGGTTTCCGGCGGGGTGGCCGGCGTATCCCGCATTTTCCAGTCAGGGTGAAACGCCGTGAAGTGCATCGGCACATCCGGTCCCAGCTCACTGACTACCCAACGGGTCATGGCGTCAAGCTCCTCATCGGAATCGTTTTCCCCGGGAATCAACAAAGTAGTCAGCTCCAGCCAGACATCGGTTTCGTGGGCAACATACCGAAGCGTCTCAAGAATATTCTGCAACTCCCCTCCACATATTTTCCGATAAAAGACATCAGTAAAGCCTTTCAAATCGATGTTGGCGGCATCCATATACTGAAAAAACTCGCGGCGCGGTGCATCCTGAATATAGCCGGCACTGACAGCCACCGTTTTTAACCCCAACTCCCGACAGGCTTTGGCGACATCCACGGCATACTCCAGAAAAATAACCGGGTCGTTGTAAGTAAAGGCAACGCCACGGCAACCCAGCTCCAGGGCGGTTTCCGCCAGTTTCACCGGCATCGCCGAATCCGCCAGCGTATCCATCTCGCGGGATTTACTCATATCCCAGTTCTGGCAGAATTTGCAGGCGAGATTGCAACCTGCGGTACCAAAGGACAGCACCGAACTGCCAGGTAAAAAATGGTTGAGCGGTTTTTTTTCGATAGGGTCCACGCAAAAGCCGCTCGAGCGACCATAACTATAGAGAACAACTTCATCGCCTTCCCGACCCCGTACATAACAAAGCCCTCGCTGCCCTTCGTGCAACCTGCATTCACGCGGGCAAACATCACATTGCAACCGCCCATCCGCAAGCACATGCCAATAATGGGTGGGATGATTAGCGGGTGGGAGCTGGTTGTTTGTCACCATGGATAAGAGCAACCTCTTTACTATCAAGGCAATAACAAAAACACACTATAGTTATAGAACAAACACAGACGTTGAGAGATATCATGATCGCAACCAGAACAGTGGCTGTAGCAGGTACATTTTACCCGGCCGACCCTGCTGCCTTGCGGCATGAAGTGGACGAGCTGTTGGCCGGGGCATCCTGTGACATTGACGCCTCGCCCAATACATGCAGACCAAAGGCACTGATTGTTCCCCATGCAGGCTATCGTTTTTCGGGGCCGACTGCCGCCAAAGCCTACCGCTGTTTGTCACCGGTGAGCCGGGATATTTCCCGGGTGATAGTCATCGGGCCCTGCCACCGCACACCCCTCCGGGGCATGGCTGCCCCCTCTGCGGCCAACTTTCAGACCCCCCTCGGTGATGTGCCGGTGGACCGACAAAGCATTGACAGGCTGGTCAGACAAGCACTGGTAACAGTGGATGATGACGCACACCAATTCGAGCACAGCATCGAAGTTCAGCTGCCTTTTTTGCAGCGTGTTCTGCATGAATTCACCTTGCTGCCACTGGTTGTCGGGAATACACCAAGTGAGCATGTCACCGATGTATTAAGGCGGCTGTGGGGAAGCGGGGAGACCCTGATTGTAATCAGCACAGACCTGAGTCACTATCATCACTACCAAGATGCGCAACGGCTGGATAAATTCACATCCACCATGATTGAAGGGTTTGACAGCCGCCTCACCAGTGAACAGGCCTGTGGCAGCAGAGCGATCAACGGTCTGCTGAAACTGGCTGAGGAAGCGCATTTGAAACTGCACACACTGGATGTCCGGAACTCCGGGGACACCGCCGGAGATAAAGATCGCGTAGTAGGATACGGGGCCTATGTCATTTATTGAGCTCAGCGAAGATGATCGGCAGATACTGCTGACACTCGCCAGAGAAAGCATCCGCGTCCGGCTGCTGTTTGACCGGGACCTGCAAATTGATGAGACCGTGTTCAGTCATGCCCTGCAACAACCGGCTTGCAGCTTTGTCACGCTAAAGATCAAGCAGACATTGCGTGGCTGTATTGGCTCAACAGAGGCGTCGAGACCACTGGTCGTAGACGTTGTACACCACGCCGCCTCGGCAGCACTGGATGACCCCCGTTTCCCCCCGCTCTCGCTGCAGGAAGAAGCACTTGTTTCGATTGAAATTTCTGTTCTCACCGAGGCCACACCGCTGCTGTTCTCCAGTGAGGATGAACTGTTGGCTCAGCTCGAGCCCGGCGTCGACGGCCTGACTATAGAGTCCGGGGCTCTGCTTGCAACATTCTTACCCAGTGTCTGGACCACCCTCCCCGACAAACAGCAATTTCTCGACCATCTCAAACGCAAGGCTGGCCTGGAACCGGAGCTGCCCGCCGGAAAACTCAAGGCATGGCGCTATCAAACGGTGTGTTTTCGGGAATAGCGGTTTTTAACTGATGAGACATGGAGTACCCTTGCCGCAGTTCAATCTTCGGCCCCAGAGGCAGCCATCATGACCAAAGACCAGATTCGAAGCATGCGCAACGCCATGGGTAACTTTGCCACCGGCATCACGGTAATGACCACCGTGGACCCAGAGGGAAACGCCAGGGGCATGACAGCCAACAGCTTCTCCTCCGTATCGCTCGAGCCAGCGCTGGTGTCCTGGTGTGTGGGCAGTGAATCGCGGTTGTTTGGCCTGTTTCAGGAGCAGGACTATTTCGCTGTCAACATCCTGCACAGCGGCCAGGCCGACCTGTCACAGCTATTTGCCGGCACCGATGACAACAAATTTGCCAATGTTCGCTGGCACCCGGGGCTGCATGGACTGCCACTGCTGGATGACTGCCTCTGCCACTTCCAGTGCCAAATAGAGCACCGCTATCCCGGTGGCGATCATGTCATTCTGGTGGGCCGGGTACTCGAATTCAGTAACGCGCCCATGGATCCGCTGATTTTCCACAGCGGTCAGTATCGGCAGCTTAAAGATAGCGAAGAGCGCTGAAACAGGTTAGGTATTACGGCCAACGGTGACACGCTCCCGCCCCGCCAGGTCAGAATGGCTCGTCACCGCCAGAAAACCAGCCTGTTTCATCAACTGACGAACCATCTCACCCTGCTGCCAACCGTGCTCAAGTAGCAACCAGCCCCCGGCGTTCAGATGCTCGCCAGCATTCTGGATAATCACCGCCAGGTCACCAAATCCACCGTCGGTGGCCACCAGCGCAGAGACCGGCTCAAAACGAACATCTCCCTGCTGCAGATGCGTGTCGGCTTCATCTATATAGGGCGGGTTGCTCACCACCAGATCAAAGCGGGAACCCGCAAGAGCTAAAAACCAGTCACTTTGCAGAACCCGAACATTGTCAAAACCCAGCTCCCGACGATTATGTTCCGCCAACGCCAACGCGTCCGGGCAAGCATCCACCGCCGATATCTGCCAGAGCGGCCGTTCGCTGGCCAGCGCCAGAGCCACCGCACCAGTACCCGTGCCCAGGTCTGCCACCAACGCCGCGTGCTCCAGTGGTAATGCGATTGCCAACTCCACCAATAATTCGGTCTCGGGCCGGGGAATCAGCGTTGCCTCAGAGACCTTCAAAGACAATGACCAGAACTCCCGCCGGCCGATGAGATAGGCGATTGGCTCACCCTGGAGGCGGCGAGCAAACAACGCATTAAACCCGGCAACTTCAGCCGACAGCAATCGATACTCGGGCCATGTATAAAGGTAGGTTCTCGGCTTGCCGAGCACATGGCAGAGCAACAGCTCAGTGTCCAGCCGCGGACTGTCACTGCAGCCCGAAAGCTCGCTGCTGCGCGCCAGCAGACTGGCGATGTCGGGCACCACCAGATCAGCCCGAAAGCGCGGCTAACTGCCCCGCCTGGTGTTCATGAATCAACGGCTCTACCACTTCATCCAGGTGACCTTCCAACACCTCCCCCAGTTTATAGAGCGTCAGATTGATGCGGTGATCGGTGACCCGACCCTGAGGGAAGTTATAGGTACGGATTCGCTCGGAGCGATCACCGCTTCCCACCTGCAGTCGTCGCTCGTCAGCAATATTTTTTGCGGCCACCTCATCCTGAGCACTTTTCAGCCGGGCCGCCAATAATGACATCGCCCTTGCCCGATTCTTGTGCTGGGAGCGTTCATCCTGGCACTCAACCACCAGCCCGGAGGGCAAGTGGGTAATGCGAATGGCAGAGTCGGTTTTATTGACGTGCTGGCCACCGGCACCCGACGCGCGAAACGTATCAATCCGAAGGTCATTTTTATTGATATTGACCTCTTCCAACTCATCGGCTTCCGCCATAATCGCCACTGTACAAGCAGAGGTGTGAATCCGGCCCTGGGATTCTGTTTCTGGGACTCGCTGAACACGGTGCACACCGGATTCAAACTTCAGCCGGGAATACGCCCCCTGCCCGACGATACGGCTGATAATCTCCTTATAGCCACCGTGTTCACCGTGGCTTTCACTGATAACCTCCACTTTCCAGCGTCGGCTTTCCGCATACCTGCTGTACATCCGAAACAGGTCGCCGGAAAAGATCGCCGCTTCGTCACCCCCTGTTCCAGCACGAATTTCAAGGAACACATTGCGATCATCATTGGGGTCCTTCGGCAGCAGTAATGTCTGCAATTCAACCTCAAGGTCGGCAAGCCGGCTTTGGTTTTCAAGGAGATCCTCTTCCGCCATGGCGCGCATATCCGCATCGGCATCCTTGAGCAATACTCGCGCTTCTTCAATGCTCGTTTGAACCCGATAGTAGTCGCGATAGCTTTTTACCACCGACTCCAGCTCTGCATATTCACGGGACAGTTCACGGAAGCGGGTTTGCTGACCGATCACTTCGGGGTCACTCAGCAGTGCGCCCACTTCTTCATAGCGGTCGGCCAAATGTTGCAGTTTTTCCAGGATGGATTGTTTCATTGAGGCTCATTAATAGAGAGTTATAGACGTCGTCTTATTTGGGTTCGGAATCGGGCTTGTCAAGACCGAACAGGTCGTGGGCCAGACTCAGTTGCTCGGTGCGTCCCGCTTCACCGGCCTGCTTTAATCGCGTGGTCGGCACATGCATCAGTTTGTTGGTAATGCTGCGCGCCAGTGTTTTCAACACCTGCTCCGGGGCTTGACCCGTTCGCAACAGCGCGATGGCCTTATCCAGCTCCTGATCGCGCACCTGCTCTGCGCTGCTGCGGAAAGCACGGATGGTTTCCACCACATCCAGGCCCCGCAGCTGATTTTGCCAGGCATTCACCCCTTCTTCGATAATCTGTTCTGCTTTGCTGGCGGCACTCTGACGAGAGCGAATGTTCTCTTCGATCACTGCCTGCAGGTCGTCGACCGTGTAGAGGTAGACATCCTGAAGCTTTGCGACCTCCGGCTCAATATCCCTGGGTACCGCGATATCCACCATGAACATGGGTTTGTGCTTGCGCTGCTTCAGAGCCGACTCCACGGCCCCTTTCCCCAGAATCGGCAACTGACTGGCCGTGGAGGAAATCACCATATCGGCCCGGGGTAAAAAATCGGGTATTTCCGAAAGTAAAATGGCCTGTGCACCAAACTGGAGGGCCAGATCCTGCGCTCGACTGAGGGTGCGATTGGCGACCATGATCTCCTTCACCCCCTTTTCCCTGAGATGACGGGCCACCAACTCCACTGTCTCACCGGCACCAATCAACAGCGCCCGCACCTCGCGGAGATCGGAAAATATCTGCTGGGACAAACTGACCGCAGCGTAGGCGACAGACACGGGATTCTGGCCAATAGCCGTTTCTGTGCGAACCCGCTTGGCAATCGCAAAGGCCTGCTGAAACAACAAATTGAGCTGAGTAGAGACTTTGCCGGCTTCTCTGGCCACGGCATAACAGGATTTCAGCTGACCGAGGATCTGCGGCTCACCCAACACCATGGAATCGAGACCACAGGCCACTTTCATGATATGCCGGACGGCATCATTGTCCCGGTACAGATAATGGCAGGGGTATAATTCAGGCAGGGTGATACGGTGATAATCCGCCATCCAGCCCAGGGCCTGCTCGGGCTCATTGCCGATACCGTAAATCTCTGTCCGGTTACAAGTCGACAGAATCGCGACTTCTTCAATACCGGCGTAATCACACAAGTGCTGTATCGCTTCAGCAGTCTGCTCAGGGGCAAAGGCTACCTTCTCCCGGATATCGAGAGATGCGGTGCGGTGGTTGATCCCTAGGGCAAAAATCGTCATTACAACAGTGCTTGGCAGTAGATCGGCAATTGTCCGGTTCTGGCCAGGCAAAGACAAGCGGTATCGAATTTAAGCCGGACTGCAATATTCCCCTTTCGTTATTGTCTGAGTTATTGGATACAATGTTGCCATCGCGGGTTGCGGCTCAAATGAAATCACAGCCGTACTTTTCTCATCATAATCGACAGAGCACCAGGCTGAAGCCAGCCCCTATGAAAACACCCGACCACCTATTACTGACCCTGCTATTGGCTTTCCAGGTACTGACGGGCTGTGCCCACCAGGTGTCTGAACAAACCAATCTCCAGACCTCAGCACCGAAGCAACCACCCACAGAGACAGCACCAGGCCAGGTGGCCGTTGAGGCAAAAGCCGCTCTGCCGCCCCGGCCATTTCGCACCGATACTTTTTACGACCTGTTGGTAGGAGAGCTGGCAGGCATGCGCAATCATCTGGATATTGCACGGGAAAAGTATCTGAAGCAGGCCCGAATCACCCGTGACCCCGGTGTTGTCGCCAGAGCGACCAGTGTCGCCGCCTACGCCGAGGATCGTGAGGCACTACTGGAAATGGCACTGTTATGGAGCGATATTGAACCGCAAAATCTCGATGCCCGCAGTCTGGCAGCCCTCTCGCTTGCACGTAGCGGACGACTCAGCGAGGCCATGACACATGCCGTTTTTTCAATGGGTAAGGGTGATGATGAACCGGTCATGTCCATTGCCGTCGCCGCCAGCGGCCTAAGCCCTGAACAGCGAGCGCCGTTGCTGACCGAATATTCGAGCCTCCGGGAGCAATTCCCCGACAACCAAACACTCCTGCTCGCCAGCGCCATGCTGTTCAGTCAGCAAGAGGATTTGCAACAGGCATTGAATACCATTGATCGACTGCTGGAACTGGCACCAGAACAAGAAAATGCGCTCATGTTCAAGGCACAACTGCTCCACCAACTGGATCGTAAAAAAGAGGCCATAGCCTTTCTCGCAGACAGCCTGAAAACCCTGCCCGACAGCATGAAACTGCGCCTCCAATACGCCAGGCTGCTTTCGGAGGACAACCTGGAAGGGGCCCATGCCCAACTGCGCCTGCTGGCTGACAAACACCCCCGCGATACCGAACTGCTCTTCACTCTGGCAATGGTGAGTCGGGGCCTGGATAAAACTGACGAAGCACGCCAGTTGCTTACCGATCTGACCCGTCACCCGGGAACTGCTGCAGCTGCCCATTTCGAGCTGGGAAGAATGGCAGAAGAGGCAGAAAATATAGATTCGGTACTGTTCCATTATGCCCAGGTACGCAGTGGCCAACAGTTCCTCCCCGCAGCAGTCCGGCTCAGCCAGTTCATGGCAGGGCATGACGAGCTGAACAATGCCCGGCTCTACCTGCACGAATTGCGACTGAACCATCCCCGGCACTCGGCTCCCCTGTTTCAGATTGAAGCCGAACTGCTTGCCGATCACGGCTCGCTCGATGAAGCCCGCAGCCTGATGAACGAAGCCGTTAACGAACACCCTGACAATAACGCACTGCTCTACACCCGCTCCATGCTGAGCGAACAGCAAGATGACTTCGCCAGCTCGGAAAAGGATCTCCGGACCATTCTTGCCAGGGATGCGAATAATGCCACGGCGCTGAATGCACTCGGCTATACACTGACGGTGAACACTGATCGCTACGAGGAAGCCTATCAGCTGATCACCCGCGCTCTGGAATTAAACCCGGGGGATCCGGCCACCACCGACAGTCTCGGCTGGGTGCTCTACCAGATGGGCAATCACCAAGAGGCCATCGTGCATCTTCGCGAAGCGCTGAAAAAATTGCCGGACCCCGAAATTGCCGCGCATCTGGGCGAAGTTCTATGGGTCTCAGGTGACCGGGAAGAGGCCCACTCTGTCTGGCAGACAATCCTCGACAAAGACCCGGATAATGCGACCGTCCTCGAAACCATGGAACGCTTGAAGGAAAACCAGAGATAGCCTCATGCGACTGCTCCTCCCGTGGTTGATCCTGTTTCTTGGCGCCTGTGCGTGGCAAAACCCGCAGCCGCCAGTCTCAATTGCAAACTGGCAGAAACACACAGAGCACTTGCAACAACTTGATCTCTGGCTGCTTGAGGGCAAACTCGGTTACAGGGACAGTCGCGATGGCGGCAGCGCCTGGGTCAACTGGCGTCAATCCGGGACTGCCTTCGATGTGCAACTACACGGGCCTTTTGGCAGCGGTGCAACACGCATTCTAGGTGATGACAATCACGCGGAGCTGCAACAGTCGGGGGAAGACACACTGACGGCCAAATCTCCTGCAGCGCTGACGGAACAACTTTTCGGCTGGCAGTGGCCGGTAGACCAACTGCAATTCTGGGTTCGTGGAATACCTTCACCCCATGAGCCCACAGTGCTCAGAACCCACAATGCAGAGGGCACCCTGGCGGCACTGCAGCAATCCAACTGGCAGCTGGAATTTACCGATTACGAACAGGTTGGCCAGTGGGTGCTACCCAGCCGAATCAAGGGCAATAGCGGGGAGTTCAGCTTCACTCTGATCGTCAAGCGTTGGCATCCCGGGGATACTGTGCCGTGAGGCTATCACTACCCGCTCCAGCCAAGCTGAACCTGTTTCTTCATATTACCGGTCGTCGTGAGGACGGTTACCATAACCTGCAAACCCTGTTTCAACTGCTCGATTACAGCGACCTGCTGGATTTTGAGCGTACCGACACTGGCAAAATTTGCCTCACCGATGAACAGACCGGCGTCCCTGTCACAGAAAATCTGATTTTTCGGGCGGCGCGTTGCCTACAGGAAGATACTGGCTGCGGGCTAGGGGCCAACATCCACCTGCACAAGCGACTGCCAATGGGCGGTGGACTCGGCGGCGGCAGCAGCAATGCCGCCACCACCCTGGTGGGGCTCAACGCCCTGTGGGAGACGGCTTTATCAAAACAGCAGCTGATGGCCATCGGAGAAAAACTGGGTGCGGACATTCCCCTGTTTATTTTTGGCCAAAGCGCCTGGGCCGAGGGCATTGGCGAGCAACTCACGGCCATCGAATTACCACCCGTCTGGTACCTGATTGTCGTACCGGATGCCCATGTTTCAACAGGAAAAATATTCGCCCATCAGGGTTTGACAAGGAACACGCATCCGATCAAAATACGCGCCTTTCTCGAGCGGGGTGGTAGCAACGATTGCCAGGCAGTAGTGGAATCGCTCTACCCCCAGGTAAAAGAGGCGCGCTTATGGCTGGCTCAATTTACTGAAGCCCGATTGACGGGAACTGGCGCCTGCTTGTTCGGCTGCTTTGATTCAGATATCGCTGCAAGGTCAGTACTGGAACAACTGCCACACCAATGGCAGGGCTTTGTTGCTAAAGGGGTCAACCAATCCCCGTTATATCAGCAGCTACCGTCTAAATACTAATATTGGGGTGTCGCCAAGTGGCTAAGGCAACGGGTTTTGATCCCGTCATTCGGAGGTTCGAGTCCTCCCACCCCAGCCATTATTTCTCTGGATTCCTCTGGGCCGCCGGAGACATTTCGAAACTGATCAGGAAAAAGCCGTGCCTAACTTGATGGTTTTCTCCGGGAATGCCAACCCGGAGCTGACAAACGAAATTACCCGTCACCTCGGCCTGAATATGGGCAAGGCTCTGGTTTCACAGTTCTCCGACGGGGAGATCAATATCGAGATCAGGGATAACGTGCGTGGCCGCGATGTGTTCGTTGTCCAGCCCACCTGCGCTCCCACCCATAAAAATCTCATGGAGCTGGTACTCATCATTGACGCACTGCGACGTGCCTCAGCCACCCGCATCACAGCCGTAGTGCCCTACTTTGGCTACGCACGACAAGACCGCCGGGTTCGCTCTATCCGGGTGCCGATCAGCGCCAAGGTAGTAGCAGACATGCTGACCAATGCCGGGGTTGACCGGGTAATGACCGTGGATCTCCACGCCGAACAGATCCAGGGATTTTTTGATTGCGCGGTGGACAACGTCTACGGCTTGCCCGTACTGCTCACCGACGTAGAAAGACAGAATTACGAAAACCTGACCGTAGTTTCACCGGATATTGGTGGTGTGGTTCGAGCCAGAGCAATGGCAAAACAGCTCAACACCGATCTGGCCATCATTGACAAGCGCCGCCCGGAAGCCAATCAGGCTCAGGTAATGAATATTATCGGTGAAGTCGAAGGCCGCACCTGTCTGCTGATCGACGATATCGTTGATACGGCAGGCACACTGTGCAAGGCGGCCGATGCGCTCAAGGAGCAGGGTGCAAAAAAAGTGATTGCCTACTGCACTCATCCAGTGTTGTCGGGCAAAGCCATCGAAAATATTGAAAACTCTGCGCTGGATACCCTGGTGGTCACCAACAGCATTCCTCTGACTGAGGCAGCAAGAAACTGTGTGAAGATACGATCGCTGAGCCTTGGACAAATGCTGGCAGAAGCCATGCGTCGGGTCAGCAACGAAGAATCCATCAGTGCCATGTTCGACTGACAGGCACCGGACAAAAAACCGCCCCTTCGGGCTTTTTAACTCCCGCAAGGGAATTTCAATACCCCCGCCTCGATTCTGGTCGCGGATCAGCAGGGGTAACAACAGGAGTCAAGGCAATGTCCAATGATTTTCAATTGAATGCCCAGGCCCGTGAGGACATGGGGAAAGGTGCGAGCCGCCGCCTGCGTCGTCTGGCCAACCAGGTGCCCGCCATCATTTACGGCGGCCAAAAAGCGCCACAAAGCATCAGTCTCGCCCACAATGAACTGAAACATGCGCTCGAGAATGAAGCGTTTTACTCTCACATCATCACCCTGGATCTGGCAGGCGATTCCCAGCAGGTGATCCTGAAAGATGTACAACGTCATCCATCCAAGCCGCTCATTCTGCATGCGGACTTTCTGCGGGTCAGCAAAACCCATAAACTGCACACCAAAGTGCCGATTCACTTCATCAATGAAGACACCTGTGTCGGCGTAAAACCCGGTGGCGGTATTGTCTCCCGCACCATGACGGAGCTGGATATTTCCTGCCTGCCTGCAGACCTGCCCGAGTTCATCGAACTGGATGTGGCGGCTGTTGAAATTGGCGACATCCTGCATATCTCTGATATCAAGCTGCCTTCCGGCGTTGAGAGCGTGGCCCTTAGCCATGGTGAAGACCATGACCTGCCCGTATTCACCGTCAACAAGCCCAAGTCCGCTGCCACCGAGGAAGATCTCGCTGACGAGGAAGGTGACACGACCGAAGAAAGCAACGGCGACGAAGAGTAAGCTCGGGGGGACCATACCCCCTGAACCTACTTTTCGCGTTAGCAGGCCCCGACATTGGACACGCCCGTTCAACTTATTGTGGGGCTGGGAAATCCCGGCCCCCAGTATGATCGAACCCGTCACAATGCCGGGGCTGATTTCGTTCTGGCGCTCGCCAATCACTACGGCGTCACGCTAAAAGCTGACAATAAATATTCTGGTCTCACCGGCAAGGCCGTGATCAATGGCAAGCCGGTCTGGCTATTGATCCCCACGACCTTCATGAACCGCAGCGGCAAGTCAATTGCAGCCCTTGCCGGGTTTTACCAGATTCGTCCCGAGGCCATTCTGGTGGCCCATGACGAACTGGACCTGAACCCCGGTATCGTAAGATTCAAACTGGGCGGCGGGCATGGCGGACACAACGGCCTCAAAGACACGATTCTTTCTTTGGGGAACCAGCGTGACTTTGCACGTCTGCGCATCGGCATCGGCCACCCCGGTCACGCCAGCGAGGTGGTCAACTTTGTGCTGCGGCGGGCACCGGCATCAGAACAACAATTGATAGATCAGAGTATTGATAGCGCCATCAAAGCCATTGAGCCCACGGTGGTGGGCCAGTGGAACAGCGCCATGAAAGCGCTGCACTCAATCACTCCCTAAACAAACAACGGCATTGAGGTTATATAGTCATGGGTTTTAACTGCGGTATCGTCGGTCTGCCGAATGTGGGCAAATCCACCCTCTTCAATGCTTTGACCCAGGCGGGAATTGACGCCGCAAACTTCCCTTTCTGCACGATTGAACCGAATACCGGTATCGTACCCATACCGGACCCCCGCCAGGACAAACTCGCCGACATCGTCAAACCGGAGCGCATCGTTCCCGCCACCATGGAGTTTGTCGATATCGCCGGGCTGGTTGCCGGTGCCTCAAAGGGCGAGGGGCTGGGTAACAAGTTTCTCGCCAATATTCGTGAAACCGATGCCATTGCCCATGTGGTGCGTTGTTTTGACGATGACAACGTGGTGCATGTCGAGGGCAAAATCAATCCGGTATCGGACATCGAAGTGATCAATACCGAGCTGGCGCTCGCTGATCTGGATACGGTGGATAAAGCATTATTGCGTGTTGCCAAGGCGGCCAAAGGTCAGGACAAGGAAGCGATGGCGATAAAAGACGTGCTGGAAAAAATACAACCTCACCTCAACGAAGCAAAACCATTGCGGTCAATGTCCCTCAGTAGCGAGGAACTGAAAACGATACGCTCGCTTAACCTGCTGACCTTGAAACCCACCATGTATATTGCCAACGTCGATGAAACCGGATTTGAAAACAATCCATATCTCGACCAGGTTAATACGGTAGCCGCCGCAGAGAATGCCGTGGTTGTCCCTATCTGCAACAAACTGGAATCCGAAATAGCGGAGCTGGGCGACGACGAAAAACTCGACTTCCTGCAGGAGATGGGTATGGAAGAGCCCGGTCTGAACCGGGTGATTCGCGCCGGCTATTCACTGCTGGGACTGCAAACCTACTTTACCGCCGGGGTAAAAGAAGTACGTGCCTGGACGATCCCGGTAGGGGCCACCGCGCCGCAGGCTGCCGGTAAAATCCATACCGACTTCGAGAAAGGATTTATCCGCGCCGAAGTCATTGCCTACGAGGACTTTGTCGCCGGCAATGGCGAACAGGGTGCCAAGGATGCCGGCAAGTGGCGTCTCGAAGGCAAAGAATATATTGTCCGCGATGGCGATGTCGTCCACTTCCGTTTTAACGTCTGAGCACGACACCAACGGAAGATCCAGGCTCGCCGCTTCCATTCCACCCCAAACTACTGCGCCCGCTGATGCGGGCGTTTTGCTGTACAGACCGCCATCCAGCCCTATAATGCAGCAATGGCTAAATCACTGAAGGTCCTGATCCTTGGTCTTCTGCTGACGGTCTTGCTACTGGTTGCACTGACGCGCCATGTGCCGGGATTCCAGATCAGCAGCTTCCCAGTGCTGTTCAACACACTGGCGGGAACCGGTAGTCCTGTCGAACTGGAGACCATTACCGACCTGCTTGTCACCCCCAAGGGATTTGAACTCACACTTTTCGCCGACAACATTCCCAATGCCCGTTTTATGAAAACCACCCCGGCCGGTCAACTGTTGGTCAGCTCACCAAAAACCGGCACGGTCTACCTGCTGGCCGACACAAATGGCACCGGTAAGGCAGATGAGCACATCCCGCTAATCGGTGGCCTGAATCGCCCACACGGACTCGATATTCACCACGACGGTGAAACTTCTTGGCTTTACATTGCCGAAACCAATGCAGTAGGCCGTATCGCCATAGACTGGTCAACGGCATCCACTGAAGGCGACTATCAACGATTGGTCACCAACCTGCCCAATACTGGCGGCCACTGGACCAGGACGATCCAGTTTGGAACAGACGGCTGGCTGTATCTCACCGTCGGCTCAAGCTGCAACGCCTGCGAAGAAACCGATCCCCGGCGAGCGGCCATGATGCGCTACCGACCGGACGGTTCCGGCGAACAGATTTACGCCACCGGCCTGCGCAACAGCGTGGGATTTGACTGGACACCCTGGGATAACAGCCTCTACGCCACGGACAATGGCAGGGATATGCTTGGTGACGATTTTCCGCCCTGTGAACTGAATAGAATCAAAGCGGGTGGTTTTTACGGCTGGCCCTATATCAACGGGTTTGGCGACCTCGACCCCGACCTCGGGCAAAACAAACCGGCGAAAGACAAGGCCACCCTGCTCGCCACCAGCATTTCACCGGTGTTCGGCTTTCGAGCCCACAACGCACCACTCGGCATGAGCTTTTTAAGCCATCCAGACCGTCCGGATGGGTACCAACGCACCGCCCTGGTAGCACTGCACGGCTCCTGGAACCGCACCGAACCCGATGGCTACAAAGTCGTAGCCCTGCACTGGGATCAGCAGGGGAACATTACCAGCGAGGATTTTGTCAGCGGGTTCCTACGCCCCGACGATGACGTGATCGGTCGCCCGGTGGATATCGAGGAGGGAAAGGACGGCAGCATTTATATCTCGGATGACTACGCCGGGGCCATTTACCGGGTCCGCTACAATTAACCCTCAACAACTACAGTGGCAGCCTGAAAATACCGCCATGACCACATAGGCACCCCATCCTGCTACCCTTATGCGGCAACTAACCGCAGGCAGAATACACCTTGACAACATCCGGCAAAATCGAGAAAATTCGCGCCCGTTATTCAGGCAATGGCTACGTAGCTCAGCTGGTTAGAGCACAGCATTCATAATGCTGGGGTCGGTGGTTCAAGTCCACCCGTAGCTACCATTCCTTTACCCTACTTCTAACACCCCTTCAGGCACGCTCCCTATAACAGTCAAGGGCATTTTGACTCTGCAACAATCTCCCTAACCCACCAACCAATTCTCTGATCAACCACGTTCAGTAATACACCGATTCCAACTTACACTGAGACGGTAAGTACCCGCCTATAGTCGCAATCTCTATCGCCGCACTCAGGGCAACTTTACTAGGCTGACTTACATCGATTACAAAACAGGCTGACATAAAAAACCCGCAATTAGCGGGTTTTTTATTGGCGCGAAGAGCCGCTGGTATCAGCTTGCCCGACGACGGCGACGCAGGGCCATCGCAAGGAGGCCGGCTGCAAGCAGGGCCAGTGGAGCCGGCTCGGGAATCTCGTTGCTCTCGAACTGATAGGAGGCAAAGTGATTGTTGACGTCAGTGGCATCCACTCCAGTCAACTGGAACAAGGAACTACCGCTGGCATCAAGAAAATTAAAGTCGTAAATATCACGATTTGAGCAGCAATCTGTCCGTCCAAAAATTGCCATACTGCTCAGATCCATTGCCTCAAGAAATGTAATAGTCAGCGTATCACCTGTTTTTGGGTTGCCTTCATGGAAGACACTGCCGTTGGAAAATACACCATCAGTATTTCCATCAATGGCTTTGTCCGGCGTGGAGGATGCGTTCCAGCTATCGGGCGCTGACGCCGTTGCCGTTAGCGCAACATTCACATTACTCATGTCGAAGGCCTGAAATTCAGCTACCTGCAACCATTCATTAATACTGTTGGAAATCTCAACGCTTTTCACGCCCATCAAACCAGCATTGGCACCGGCCATAAAAGAAACAACTACGGCACAAACGGCAACCTGACTAGCAAAACGACGCAAACGCGATGTGATCTTGGAGTTGAACATACTTCTGGCCTTCTTCAATAATTTAATGAATTACACTGATATACGTAATATGTAAGCAAAATGCAGGCCAATAAAATAATATTATTTTATATCAAATAGTTATATATATCTCCACCATAAACAACACGCCGTCATTTAGCTTCTGTAAAGAAACCCGACGCAGGCTCGTTGTCACAATCTTTAACCCTGCTGTTATAGAGTGCTAGCTACTCACTTTTTTTACGCCAGACCACACATCTGACTGCGCCACCCCCTGCCCCACATAACCCGTTCAACGACCTATGGACCGCCAAACTGGTAAAAACTGTTCTGGACAAAAGTACCGGATAAAGCACACAGGCCCGACACGCTGGCTTACTTACCTCAGCTACATTTTCATTGGGTCACTGCAGTAGACGATACTGTTCCCGTGAATCGCTTAGATCGTTAGAATGATGAAAACAATTACAGGGATGACCGTGCATATTTCCTTCAGCAACATCAGGCAGTGGGTAGCAACCCTGTCACTACTGATGCTCACCGGCTTTGGCTGGGCCGAGCCGAATAATTCATCTGTGACCAATGCCAATCAGCAAAGTGAAGCTCTCAGACTGGCTCAGGCTGTCTATGACAATCCTACCGGCCAGGATGCCAGCTCACAGGTAGTCATGGTGCTGGAAGGTAGCGGTTCGACCAGACAGCGCATGCTGTTCAGCTATGCGCTCGACAAAGGCAACGCCGAGCGGTGGACACTACTCCGCTTTGTGAAACCGAACGATGTGGCAGGGACCGGCCTGCTGACCAAGGATTATCCCGGCGACGAGAGTGACCAATGGCTGTATCTGCCTGCTCTGGAGCGGGTACGTCGCATCGCCTCATCCAGAAAAGGCGGCCGGTTCGTTGGCTCCGATTTCTACTATGAAGATTTATCCGACCGGGAAGTTTCCATGGATCACCACCGGATTATCGGCAAGGACAAGGTCGGCGGTGCCGGCTGCACGCTACTGGAAAGTATTCCGGTCGATAAATCCAACTCGGTTTACAGCAAACGCATTCTCTGTATTCATCCGGGAATTCTCGTTCCCCTGCGCATTGATTACTACGAGAACAACCGGGAGGAGCCCACCAAAAGACTCCAGGCCCGAAAAATCAAACGTGTCCAGGGTTACTGGACCATTTTTGATAGTACGATGTACGACCTGCAATCTGGTCGAAGCACCAAGTTAATCACTATTGATATCAAATACGATCAGGGTATTCCCGAGACACTCTTCAGCCAGAGAGGACTGTCTGATGACAGCCGGGAAATACCATTCCGTCCTCAGAGCGAAGACAGCCAGGAAGAATCACATGAAAACAACTGACCGCGGATTAGCGACGCTTTTAGCCACCCTGCTGCTGACCCCTTTTGCGTCTCCAGTCAGCGCTGAGGATTTTGATCTGCTGATTATTGAAGAGGAACCGGAGGAACTGTTGATCCTTGACGATCAAACGGATTTGCCCAATAACAGCGAGACTTCCGGCGACGAACTAATTCTTGATTCCGCTGAAGATGAAAATGGATTGTTTGTAGATGAGGGCGACGGCACTCCCACCGAGCCACCCCGGTTCACGAGCTATACCGCTCAAAAATCAGCGGGGCCCACGGTCAAGCTGAACCGGCTATGGGTCGAGTACGGACACTTTACCCAACAAAGTGCTGACAAGAACCACCAGGGCTACATGCACGGTCTGGCTACCGCCGAATGGTCGCCATCATCGGCGTGGGAATTCCACGCCTCGGTTCGTACAGATGGCTACAGGGAATCCGGCAGGGACGACTGGAGTGATTTCCGCCTCGATTACGATGAAATCTATGCACGCTACAAAACAGCCAGCTCCATCTTCACCGTTGGCACTCAGCGAGTACTATGGGGCAGGATTGATGAGTTCCCACCCACGGATCGTCTGAGCACTCAGGACTTTCGACGATTCGTGATCGATGACCTCGAGGATCGTCGACTCGCCTCTCCCGCTATCCGTATGGAGCATTTTTTTGGCGACAGCAAAATAGACTTTGTGCTTTACCCCCACTTTCGTGAAACACAACTGGCTGACAGGGACAGCATCTGGTACCCGGTCAACAAGCGCACCGGTGAAATTCTCAGCCTGAAAACCACCGCTCTTGCAGAAACCATCGTAAAAAATGTCCCTATCAAGGAAGATGCCCCCGACTCAGAGGGCGGTGCCGGTATCCGTTTCAGCACACTCGGTTCCGGTTTTGACTATGCACTGACTGTGCAAAAAGGGCGTCAGACGGTGCCCTACTTCAGCTATAACCCCGAGCGGAATATTATTGAGGGCCAGTACCCACGCACCTGGATAGTCGGCGGCGACTTCGGCATCGAAGCCCTGGGTGGCACCGTCAAGTTCGAGGCGGCCTGGCTGAGCGACACACCCGTCACCCGGGTGGATGGCAGCTATACCACGGTTAAAAGCATCAGCTGGGGCGCAGCGCTGGAACTGTTCCCTGGAGACGGCGATGCCAGACTCAATCTGCAGTTGACGGGCGTCAGACTGCTCAGGGCGCCGGAGGTGATGGACCGCGCGGAAATCTATGCCCTGAATGGTACCTACAACATACCTTTTGCCCAGAATCGTTGGCGAGCCAAATTCCGTTTCAATGTCGGACTGGATAAAAAAGACATCTACTTCAACCCGGAAATCGCCTATACCGGGTGGGAGGCCCAGGAAGTGTATCTGGAATTTCACTTCTTTGATGGCAGCCTGGGCACACCGGGGGGATTTTATCAGGACAACGGCATCCTTACTCTGGGCTGGCGAGCAGATTATTGAGCAACCTGGCGTCGGGCCAAATGATCAGGAATTACTGACATCGATAAAGAATTACAGGATTATCGCCAGCAGCTAAGCAATGAGCACCAACCTGTGGCGCTCATTCAGGACGGTATTCTGCTGGTCGTCAACGAACCTTTTGCACAACACGCGGGCTTTGAATCGCCAGCAGAACTGGCATCAACCCCGCTACTGGACTTACTGGAGGGGCTGACCAAGGAGCAAACCCGGGACTTTCTGGCAAGCGCCAGCAACACGGATAAAAATACCCGCGCCGTTCCCCGAACAAAAGTCACCTTGCGGCGCAATGATGGCACTTGCCTTCCGGCGGAAATTCACGCCCACCAGGTCAATCTGAACGGGGAAAAAGTCGTCAAGCTTTACCTGCTGACAGCAGACGACCTGACGCCGTCAAGGCGCATGCTCAGACTGCCCTGGAAGCTGTATTTCTGCCTGTTTGGCCTGTTACTGATCGCGGCATTGCCCAATCTGTTACTCCCCAACCTCAACATCAATAACGCGCCCAGAACCTACCTTCCAGCCGATGCACCCTCTGTTTTAATCGACCAGCAGATACGCGAAACTTTTCCCGATGACGAAGTCATCGTGATGCTGTTTGAAGGTCTGGCAATGTTTTCAGATGACTTCCTGGTGGCCTACCACCAATTGTCCGAGTCGCTGTCTGCACACCCCCTGATCGACAGCGTGATCGGAATCACCCGGCAGGACCATATCAGTGGCTCGGCTGACGGATTTCTGGTCGAGCCACTTGTCAACATCGATACCCTGGCAGATACGTTACCCGCAGAGCGTCGCGAACGAGCACTCTCGGACCGGTTTGCCATGAATTCCCTGATCGCGGCTGACGGTTCGGCGATCGCGCTCGTAGTGATTCCCCAGGCATTGGACGACAGCTTTCGCCACCTGGCACTGGAGCAGGAAATTGTCGCGCTGGTTGAGGAAAATCGACTGGACAGTTACCTGACGGCAATGGCCGGCGAAATCGCCACTGATGTGGCGCAGATGCGGGCCATCCTACGCGACAACATGATTTTTATTCCCACCACTGTGTTGGTCGGTTTGATCCTGATCTGGTGGCTATTTCATCGCTGGATGGCCGTCATCATTACCGGTATTGTCACGGGGGCCGTGGTCAGCTCAACCATTGCTTTCTACGTCATCTTCCGGCAACCCTTCAATTCCATTGCAGGTATTATTCCGCCACTGCTGTCAGCGCTCACGATTGCCGCCCTGGTGCATTTTTTCAATGCGCTGCAGTACGCCTCCAAGCGAGGTCTGTCCGGCAACGACAGGGTGCAGTCCGCCCTGTCACAAATCCGTCGACCCGCGTTGTTCAGCGCCCTGACAACGTCTGCCGGACTCGCCTCGCTCGGGCTGAGCCCAATTCCGCCCATCAGCACTTTCGGACTCACCGCAGCTGCCGGGGTCTTTCTGATTTATCTGATTGTCATACATCTGCTGCCACCGATCTTCTCCCGCTACGACAACCGGCAATGGCCCCATCATAAAGCCGGGCTCGGGTTGATGGATGTCATGGTGAAAGGGCTTTTCCACACCGGCATTCGCTATCCGATATGGGTGCTGGGTTTTACCCTGGTGATCATGGCAACGACGATCCCGCAGATATTCAAGGTGGATGTAGAAACCAACATTCTCGAGTTTTTCCCTCCCAGCCATTCGCTTCGTCAGGCGACAGAACACATCGAGGAGAAACTCGTCGGCACCACACCGCTGGAAGTGTTCTTCAGTTCCGACCAACCGGACGCGCTGATAACACCGGAGGTGCTACAGGACATAAGGGGATTTCAGAACTGGCTGGGCCGACAACCCGAAGTGGACAAGAGCATGTCGGCAGCTGATTTCGTGGAAGAAATGCACTGGGGTTTTCACGAAGAGAACGACCGATTCAGGAAAATCCCGCAGAATGCCGACCTGATCAGCCAGTACCTGTTTATTTATGACGGCACAGATTTGTATGACTTTATCGACCGGGACTTCCGCCGGGCGCGGGTTGCCATCAACGTCAATGTGCACGGTGCAAATGAGATTGGCGACCTGATGGAACGGATTGGCTATTACCTCACGGCAAGCCCGATAGCCGGAGCGGATTGGGAGCTGGCGGGAGCCGGCAGAATGTTCGCCGACCAGGAAGACCTATTGGTCAAAGGCCAGATATACAGTCTTGGCGGGGCCCTCCTACTGATTTTATTACTGATGCTGGGTCTGTGGCGATCCGTTCAGGACACTCTCATTTGTATGATTCCAAACATCTCCCCCATCATCGTTATTTTTATCATCATGGGGTTTCTGGGTATCTGGCTGGACATGGCCACAGCGATGATTGCCAGCGTAGCGGTCGGTATCGCGATTGACGATACCATCCACCTGTACCACGGTTTTATCGACCGCATCAGACAGGGCCACAGCCCTGTCTATGCCCTGGCGCGAACATACAGCCTGGCGGGCCGAGCAGTGATGACAACCACCATCATTCTGTGCGCCCAGTTCAGCTTGCTGATGGCCAGCGCTTTTGTCCCTATGGGACATTTTGGCATACTGACCAGTATCGGCTTGCTCACTGCACTGCTGTTTGACCTACTGCTACTGCCCGCTCTACTGATTACGATCTATCGAACCAGGCGCATTATCAGCTCCAACTAGTTTTTCGCGGTTAACGTTGCCAACAGTTTTTCTGCTTCAGCTCTCTCGGAGAAGTCTTTTTTCTCTGACAACAATCTTTGCAAAGTCTCAATAGCCGCTTCAGTATTCCCCGAAGCGTGGTCAATCATGGCACTGTGGTAATACATCGCCGGACTGCCCTTGCCATCGGCCAGAGCACGCTCGATAGAACGCTGCGCCTTTATCAATTGATTGTTTTTCAATTGCACTATCGCCAGGGTATCGAGTGTTGATGGTGTCCGGTCGCTGAGATCTACAGCCTTCTCGGCATGGCTTAGTGCTTTTTCGGGATCAGAGTCACGCAACAACCAGGCGAGATTGTTCAACACCACAACGCTCTCCGGAGCGTCCTGCAAGGCGGCGTGATACTGTTCAACAGCTTTGTCCTCTTCCCCCTTGCCAACATACAGGCTCGCCAACTCATGCCTGACCGCAACATCTTTCGGATGTTCACTGAGCCAATCCGTCATCATCCCTTCTGCAGTATCTCTATCTCCAGCCAGCCAGTGCTGCTGGGCAAGAAACAACATGTTTCGGCTGGTAGGCGCTTTTGCAAATACTTTTTCCGACAGTTCCAGCGCACGCACCCTGTCTCCACCCTCGAGGGCATAGACTGCCTCCAGCTGCATAACCTCCGCATTTTCCGGCGCCAATCTTTTCAAAATGGTGAGGTTTTCTTCTACCGCCGACTGATCTTTCTCGCGGAGAAATATGCGGGTTAGCTCGACACGCGGCTCGATATAGCCGGGAGATATCTGAAGCGCTTTTTCAAATTCTGCTTTTTCCCGATCGACATCATTCAGACCACGATAGGTCATACCCAGATGATAATACGGCTGGGGCGCATCAGGACGAAGGGCTATCAACTGCTCAAAGGTAGATCTGGCCGCAGAAAAATCGTTTCGAGCAAGCAGTGACAACCCCTTTACATTAAGTACTTCCGGATTATTTTGTGACGCAGGATCCAGCGTGCTGAGAATATTTGGTACCCGCTGCGGCTCACCTTTAGTCAGATAATAACGGGCCAGTACAACCCGGGGCTGGGTCGCTTTTGGGTGGGCCTCCATCGCCCGTTTCAGACTTTCCTCTATACCCTGATCATCTTTTTCCAATTCAGCCAGGGCTGCCAGTTTCATGAGTGTTGGCAGATTATCCGGGAGCACCTCCAGGATTTTCTGGTAGTAACCTCTGGCAGTATCAAGATCATTATCCCGAATAGACAGGAGTGCCAGCTTGTCATTGGCAGTGACATCGTCAGGGGCTACTGTCAGCGCCTGATTAAATGCGGTCTTCGCCTCAGCAGGTTTGTCCTGTGAAAGATAGACCTGCCCACGCAGATTGTGGGGTGCGGCACTATCGGGCATTTTCTGTTCAAAGGCATCTACCGCAGCCAGCGCCCCATCCACATCACCCTCTTTGAGATGGGCCGTTACCAGCAGAATGTCTGCCTGTTCAAACTCCGGATCAAGTTTGAGCGCTGCCTCAATATGCTCAAAACTGCTCGCCACCTGACCACTTGCAAGCAACCCTGCGCCCAGCCTGGCCTGCGCTTCCGGAGAATCGGGCTGCAAAGAAGCCACTTTAGCCAGAAGTGTCAATGCCTCCTCGGTTTTACCCTGCTTTATCAGGGCTCCCGACAGCAGATTGAGTGCATCCACATCCTCGGGGCTTGCCTCGACAACGGCACGCATCAACTCTTCAGCTTCCGCGCCTTCACCCGCTCGCAGTTTCATATTGGCGAGAAGTTTCCTTCCGGGAGCGCTGTCCGGCGCGATGGAAAGGTAGCGATAGGCAAAATCTTCTGCCTGCGCAGAATTACCCAGTTTGTCGTGAGCTGTCGCCAGATAGAATAGCGACATGGGGTAGCGGTCTCCATCCGTTTGCGCCAAGTCAAAAGCCGCCGTGGCAGCCTTCAAATCATCTTCTCGGAGGTGAATTATCCCCTGCACATAATTGGCCGCCGGGCTTTTTGGCGAACGCCTGACCAACACCGCCACATCCTCAGAGGCACCGGCATTGTCCTCCTTTTGCAACCTTACCAGCGCCCGTTTATAGCGGTCTTCAAAGCGATCATCGTCACTGGCCAGCGCTTTTGAGTAGGCAGCTTCTGCAGCATCCAGGTTCAAACTTTGCAGCTCAATATCACCAAGCAGGCTTAACGCCGGGGCGTATTCCGGCGCCTTGTCAAATACATTACCCAGCAAACGCCGGGCTTCAGTCCAGTCACCGTCAGACTGTGTACCTTTCAGCTTGGCCTGGGCCACCAGTGCATAGGGAAGATCAGGGGCTGCTGAAATGGCTTTATCTATCAGTAACGCAGCCTCTTCCTCCTGTCCCCGTGCCAGCAAACCCAGTCCCTGTGATGTGAGCACCATGGAAAGATCAGCACCAGAGAGCGTTTCTACCGACAGTTCCTGCAGAGGTTCAAATTGGTTTTGTGAAAGATGTGCCTGGGCAAGAAGAGGCAATACATCACTATCGGATTGACCCAGTTCATGAGCTGCCTTCAATTCTTTTTCAGCATTGGCGTAGGCTCCTTCGCTGAAATAGTACTCACCCAATAACCATCTTGCCTGCTGGTTGTTGCCATTCTTCTGCAATGCATTTTTCAACTCGATAACGGCAGCATTGTTCCTGCCTTCCGCAAGATAGGCCTCCGCCTTGGCAACCTCCGGATTTCCAGTCATATCACTGGAGCAGGCCAGTACCAGACCTGCCACAATCATCAGAAACCCTACCCGAAAAAATCTGCTCATAGAAAATTCCCTTTGTACCTGCCAGAGGTAACCGCTTGCTTGAAGATGATTAGCATTATTGCAAAAAATAAAACTGCTTATTTGATAATAAAACTCCGTTCAAGGTTAAAGCAAACAGGGTTTGCGGACAAATAGATAGTCGCGGATCTGACAGTAGTCAGATGAAATAAAGAAATAAAGCCTGTGGCGTAGAGTGAAGCAAATGGAGTAAACGAGAGAGGCCCATTAAACATTCCAGTCAAAATAGTCGGGTCCAGTCAAAAAAGAACCCGGCAGAAAAGCCAGGCAAAAAAAAGCGGCGACCAGGGGTCACCGCTTTCATACTCACACTTACTTGCAGAATAGATCAGGCAGACAGGCTACCGTTTACTTTTCTGCGACGAACCAGACCCATCAACAACAGGCTGGCTGCCAGCAAGCCCAGAGTAGCGGGCTCAGGGATGTTTTCAGTGGCCAGAATCGCAAACTCGAGCTGGAAGCTGCTGGACTCATTTTCCGCAGTTGTGAAACCAATGCAGTTGTCGCCAGCGGCAGCTGCAGTGCAAGCCTCTTCAGAGAGAGGTCCCAGACCCAGTGCTGCAACGTATACGTCGTAGGTGAAGCCATCAACCGAGAATGAATCGATCAGGAAGGCCAATACAGAGCCGTTAAAGAGTTGCGCTGTGGCCAAGTCAATCAAGTCGCTAGTGAGCGCGAAGATATCACCACAACCAAAACCGTTGAAGGGAACGCCTGCAGGGCAGGAGCCAGGGGCTTCAGGTCTATTGGGCGTTTCGGTAAAGCTCACGCCGAACGTCACTTCCTGAATCTGATCAGAGCCACCACCGTTTGGTGTCAGGACAACATAATCCTGAGCTGCCGTGTTTTGCAGAGACTGGTTGGCGGGGTCAGTAATCACAAAGTTGTTGTGGGTAACGACCGGGCCCAGGGCGAAAGTTGTCGCGTTCACATCCGTCGAAACCTGCAGGCCAGTCGCGCCACTGCCACTGGTCAGGTTATTACTCGGGGTAGTGCTGTCGCCAGCTTCGGGATTGATCACGAGGCTGCTGGGCAGATTGAAGTTGTTGGAAGGAACACCCCAGCTCAGCTTGGTGAAACCGTCGACATCAGAAACGCCAGAGGTAGCACCTTCTTTTACAACACCAGCCGGATTGATTGGCTCTACCCACTCAAATTCCTGTGTGTAATCAAAGGAGGTGATCATGGTTGCCGCTGAAGCGCTGCCCACCATTGCAGCACTGAGGCCCAGGCCTATAGCTAACTGCTTTACAAAATTGTTCGTTTTCATTTATTCACTCCTAGAACCTTACAGTTCCATTGTTTGCCGAAAAGATGACTCTGTGTCTACACGTCTTTAGTTTTCTGTTTAGAGGATTATCAGATCAAAACTGATTAACCTTTCCGTAATATTTAGCACAAAGCATGCCAAGACTGGATTATTCTCCCAAAAAACCACTATCCCTCTGATATTAAATGATTTATTAGAAAACTCTTTTTGGGCAGCCAGACAGCCCTTTGAGAAAAATTCGCTGCCTGTAAAGAAACCTGACGGTGCCGGCAAATTTAAAAACAAACGTTCTAGCCCGTTGCTGCACCCTCAACCATTTTATCCATAGCACAAGAAGCATGGGCGACAGAGTGAGAGGCAAACAAAGCTGTCACAGATAGTTTTGACCCCGCCTCGCAGGCGGCCCATAATCCGGCCATGACAGACATAAAAACGATCCTGCAATTGGTCAATGCCGGGCATCGCGCGCCCTCCGCCGACAACTCACAGCCCTGGCATTTCCACTGGAACGGCGAACAGCTGTCATTGCGCTATGATCACGCCAGGGTCGCCGGCCGCACATTCCCCCCCGACAACAGGGCAACACTGTTATCGATTGGCGCCGCCGTGGAGAACATCGTCAACGCTGCGCAACAAAGGGACCTGAAAACGGAAATTCACTGGTGGCCAGAAGGTGAGGCCAACCGGGCCTACTACGCGGCTCTGAGCTTTAAGCCATCACCCGTCAAGCCTATGCTGGAGCGCACCAAACAATATCCATCGATTCGTCATACCAATCGCTTCCCCTACAAGAACACGCCGCTTCCCCGGGATGTTCTGGACAGCCTGGAAGAGCTGTCTGAGAGCAGCGCCAGACTGATAACCATCAATGAACCCGGACAGATCAGACGGGTCGGGCAACTGGTTAAGTCGGCCTCGGAAATTCGCTTTCAGACCAGAGAGGTTCACGAGTGGCTGATGGCCAGCCTGCGCTTTTCCGAAGATAGTGTAAAAGAAGCTGACGGACTGGATTTAAAGACGCTGGCACTACCGCCCGGCGGCTCGTACCTGCTGAAATTTATCGGTGACTGGAACCGTATGAAAATGCTCAACCGCCTGGGCATCTACAAGTTTCTGGCAACAGTGGATTCAGCACCTGTCGCTGGCGCACCGGCACTACTGGCGGTGATTGCCCCGCCGGATGCCACCGGCGCACTTGATGCCGGAATGCTGCTTAACCGAAGCTGGAGCCACCTCAATGGCCAGCATATCGCCGCTCACCCGTACTATGTAATATCTGACCAGCTGGCGAGACTGTCCACCGGCACTGTCCCTTCTGATCTTGTTGGCGCAGCGACAACGCTGGCAAACAATTGCCAGAGCATACTGGGCCTGTCCGAGGGAGAAAGCCTGCACATGCTGCTCAGAGTCGGCTATCCCAAAAAGCAGGCACCCCCCTCCTCGCTGCGATTACCGATCGAAAAGGTTTTCACCGATACCTCTACCCGATAACCAGGGAAAATCGGGCAGCCCTTACCGGATACCGAGCCTTTTTCTGGCAATGAACAAGCCCAGTTTTTGTATCGGGTTGGCATTTCCCCAGGGACGCCAGGTTGTTTTCAGGCAGTTGCGATAGGCATCAAAGTGAAGCCCGTAGGGGGCCGCAAGAATTTTCCCGCGATTGAGTAGAACCTTGAGCGCGTGGGTGGCGGCAACACCGGCACAAAGTTCGCAGGCCATATTGGTTGACGGGCCTTTGTGGGCTGCCAGGTCGACCCTGCTATCATCCATCAGATAGGCAGACTGCAACATGGCAGGTGACAGCCCCAGCAAAAAATGCAGGAGCTGCTCGTTTTCTGACAACCCCTTCATTCTGAAGTATTGCTCGAAGGTCATTTTTCCCGGCATAAAGCAGAGCAGGGCAACCCCCATACCGAGAGGTGCCGCTGTAATAGCCGGGATCCCCTTATCGGCACAGGCAGCGAATACTGCCTGTCTGATGTCCAGAGCAAAAAAATCCAGCCCATCAACATAGAGGTCGACACCGGCGAGAAACTGGTCGAGGTTGTTGAGAGCCACACCCTCAGGAAAGGTCTTTATGTCTAGCTCGGGATTGATAGCCGTGGCCATCTCTGTAAGCACTTCAGCCTTGGCCCTTCCCAGGTTGGGAATGGTCGCTCCGACCTGACGATTAAAATTAGCCAACTCAAAGATATCCATATCAGCCACGTGGAAGCTACCGATGCCCAGCCTGGCCAGGGAAAGCAGATGACTACCGCCTACACCGCCCAATCCAGCAATAGCAATTCGCCTGGCGGACAGTAACTGCTGCTCTGCCTCTGTCACCCACCCCAGATTGCGAGAAAATGCTGCTTGATAATCAAAGGTCTCTGCCAAACCTCGCTCCCCCGACAAAACTCTATCTGCTTATTATCTCTGGCAACAGCTGTCTGGCCGCAGCAACAGGCTATAACTGTCGCCTACCGATTCACAACTGACGTCTGATAACCGCTATTCACCACAGGGTAAATCGCTTCATACAGCCCACGCAAATTGGGCAGCATTCCTTTAATTGCCTTATCGGTCGTTGAGAAATAGGGTGCTCTAAGCCCGTGATAATCCACTTCTCCTCCCACCTTTTCAAAATCAATTCCCGACTTCGCCAGCAAACGGGGCAGAAAGGGTTCCATCATGGCAAATGCCATGGTCATACCCGTGATTTCTGTAAGAGAAGTTGCCGCCAGGTATGCGGCCACTGAAATCAGGGAAAAGGTACGGCGCTCATGAAATGAACAGTCGATTGCATCCACATCACCGAAACGGGTTCGTCCCTCCCCCGCACGCCGCCTGAACGCTCCGTCAACAGCTAGCCTGGAAACCTCACAGATTGTCTCGCGATTGAGATGGAGGCTGTCGAGAAGCTTTCTGTCCAGATTGTCACCACAAAAAGCTTCCATTGGCAGATGCGAAATACCCTTATTACCCGCCGGCACCAACCTTACACAGCCAGCACCCCGATTGGTCGCTTTGTGTCGGATCAGGCAGTGAAACGAGATTTCATCAAAGTCATCCCATTCCTGCTTGGCCGGAAAACGGTCCATCGGCTCATACCTGAACTCTTCGCAATAAACACGGTATCTGATGCTATAGACTTCCGCTTTCTGCTCGGGAGTTGCAGCATATTCAACGGTGAAATAACGTTGAAAATCCTCGGCTATGGACAACATACTTTCGTTCATAATGCTTCCCTGTGACCCTTCTCAGATCAGCTATTTATCCTGCAGCAAACTCTCACTGGTACTTTCTCACCGGCACTCTCTCACTACAACTATCTCAGTACAGTAAAGCACAACATGCTCTTTCCAGCGAAAACCCGCGTCCCGCTTCTCCAACTACCACAAAGAGAGCATGACTCATACGAAAGAACTAATAAATACAGATTAACCCCCCGGAGATTAACACCCATTATGTGAACTGTATCGCTTTCCCGACCCAGAAAAGACGACCCCTCTTAACGGCTCTACCTAATGAAGCAGATTCCGGCGAAGTTCATCAATCAAGCCAGTTACTGCCGAGTCCAGCAGCTGGTAGGTATTTTCAAAACCCTTGACACTGCCGTAAAAAGGGTCGGGGATTTCCGGTTGCTCAGTCTCCGGGCAAAAAGAGCGAATCAACGCCAGCTTGTATACAAACTCATCAGGGCACATCTGTAGCAGGTCCTGATAATTGTCCTGATCCATTGCCAGGATGTAATCAAATTTTTCAAAATCCCTGGCAACAACCCGCCTGGAACGACCGCGTTTCAGTTTAACGCCAAACACACCGGCTACCTTTCTGGCCCGCTCGTCAGTTCTCTGGCCGGCCATACCGACGTGGGTACCGGCAGAATCCACCTTTGCCACACGCTGCATGCCATGGACCTTAAGTGCGTGCACCAGAATTCCTTCCGCCAGGGGTGAGCGACAAATGTTATGTCGACACACCATTAATATCGCCACACCCTTCATAGGTATGCCTCGTCAGGCTGGCCGACACTGCCGTTTTTCGCTGGTCTCAGCAGGCTGGCGAAAACATACAGATAGAAAATCCAGCTCACTCTGGCGGAGTCCAGTGGCGAGCCGAACAAACCAAACACCGCGATAGCGATAACACCCGCAGAAAAGGCGACATACAGTGGCAACGTATTCTGTGGCAGGCATGGCACCAGTGCCGCAATGAGGCAGAGCAGCAAAAACAACCCCAACCCGATCCAGCCATTGTCATACCAGGACTGCACGTAAATATTTTTGATATGCCAGGGCAAATGCGCAAAATCATTGTAGAAGAACCAGTAATCAAGTCCTTCGGCAAACCCACCGTTGATGAGCAAATTTTCATTACCGGAACCAAATGTCACGTCGTCCAGTTCCACCACCGTGTCCTTGGAAAAGTTTTTCAGATAGAGGGTCGTAGGCCAGCGGGAGAGCCGTGACCGCTCCCCCACATTGGCTGAATCCAGGGTGGTCGACACCGTGGTAAAATGATTGCCCATGTCCGCAAAGCGTATGGAAGACGCGTGGCAGTTTGCTCGAAAATTACTGGCAAAAATCAGGTTTCTCTCGCAGATAAACACAGCCAGGTGTGCTTTATCCGGCGCCCTGACCCGGAGCTGCAGGGTGTATTCAGTGTCTGGTTGAACGGGAATTCGCTGACCAAAGGCGAGATCTTCACCGGGGCCAAGCCGAAGATACGCATTACCATCGTCGCTCTCGATGGAAAAGCTGCCGACAGCACTCACCTTTTCGGGAAAGCGGTAGGCGTAGTCCGCCGGGAATGAACCAACCCCGTTACCCAACAACCTCGCTCGCCAACTACCGGAACCCGCATCCACAACGTTTTGCCAATGACCCAACCGGGAGTCCAGATCGCTGGCCACCGTGTCCATGCGCTCATTGAATTTATACCCACCCAGTGCCACCGCAAAAACGCCCGGCAACATCACCAACAGTACTACCGCCAGAAACTGATTGAAGTATGGCTGCGTCTGGAGCCGGACAAACAGAACCATTGCCAGTACATAAAACAGCAATTGTGCCAGACCAATGGTCAATGCGTGCCCGGCTGAACGGTCCACCCAACGGCTGTCAAAATGGGCACTGATGGCGACAAACAGAAAAAGACTGCCGGCAAGCACCCAGCAAACCACCCCCAGCGCTCTGTGTCGCTGCGCCAGCCAGCCACCGACCAACGCAAAAACAGCCAGTCCGGCAAAGGCGGCAAGGGCATAGCTGCCACCGCGTGAAAATGACAGCCAGGCTGCAAGCATCCCCACCATCAACGTGACGCCGATCAACAGAGAAGGGAAGCCACTCTGCCTGATTCCCGCGCGCCAGCGGCACACCATGGAAAGCACCGCATAAGCAACACAGCCAACAAAGAAACTCACATAGGTTGCGCGGGTAAATCCCACCGTGGCGCAATAGGCCAGTGCGCAAAATGCTACCAGCGCATAGATTTTCACCACCCGCCCGGAACCATGAAATATCCCGTACAGGGTCACCGGCAAAAGCAGCAGCACAATGCCGTCAATCACCTCACCACCGGTGTGCATATCTGAAAAAATGCCAGTGGTGCGATAGGCCGATGCCAGATCAAGCAGCGAATTGACCACGTGATACCAGGCACTCCAGGACAACAGCACACCGAGTGTGCCCCGCTCCCAGAGCACAATAACGCCCAAAACCAACGCTGCTGTACAGAACCCCGCCACCAGACAGTTAACAGACCGGTGGCGGGCACGACTGAACACATTGAGCCAGAGAGGGGTCAACAATAGCGCCCAGAGCATGCCCCTGATCAGTTTGTAGCCATATTCCGGCAAATAATACGGGTTACTGGTGACACTCTCGGGCGGAAACAGGAACACATTCCAGGCCGAAAAACCGGCCAGCACCACCGCACAATAGGCTGCGATGAGCAGCAAAGCACCCTTGCGATGGGCCAAATGCAGATCAAAACGCCCGGACAATAGTGAGAACGCTATTGTCGTCAGCATCAACAGATCCAGCTCATTGAACAGAAATCTGCCCGTGTAAGTGGCAAGGTCCAGACTGACCGTCGCAACCGGCAGCACCAGCAACCAGAGGCGCGGGACAAAAAACAGCAACACCAGGTAAACCAGAGCGACAGCAACCAAGATGTTCCCCACCAGGGGAAAAGACAGAAACGGATACAGTGCCAGTAGCAATAATGACAAACCTGCCAGTTTGCCAGAGATATTGAGAACGGGATTTTGCCCCGTATTTTTTATTGTCCGGTCAGAGGGCATCTCAGCGTTCCATTTAAACAATGTCGATCATTGGGCAACCGCAGCAGCCTCAAGCAATGCATTGACATACGCCGAGGGGATCGCGTAGCTGATAGCAGAGGGGTTGTGCAGCATGGCTTCTTTTGATTCTTTGACAAACACACTATTGATCACGGCAACGACCCTGCCCGTCTCGACATCGTAAACCGGGCTGCCGCTACTGCCCGGGTAGGCTGTCGCATCGAGCTGGTACACCTCAAAAGGCTGGCGGGCACGTTTGATTTGCGCGGCCGTCAGCGTGGCAGAGGACATGGCAGGCATCACGATAGGCGTTACTGCAGACACAATAGCCCGATGCGTGACTGGCTGCAGCCCCAACACCAGCCCAATGGGGAACCCGGTAAAGGCAACCTCTTCACCCTCGCGCAGGGTGCGCGAACTCTCCACCGCCAAAGGTGGAAGGGCGGGGCCGGCAATCTCCAGCAGCGCGAGGTCGTGGGCTTCATCTGTTCGAATCAGGTTCGCAGGGTAGACGCGGGAGGCTTTACCTTCACCGCTAAACACCGCCAGCAACTCTTTTTTTTCATTATCGACTGGTTTCTGGATGACATGAAAATTGGTCACCACCTGTCGACCATTGCCCACCACAAAGCCGGTACCGCGAAAAGTCGGCAGTTGCCCCCGACCATCCGGACCCTTGTTCGGGAAGACCGTGCCGATGCCGACCACACTGCCTCTGATCTTGTCGATGGTATCCGGTAACCCCGCCACAGCCTGACCAGTCGGCATCAGCGATAAACTGCACAGCAAAAGCAGATAGCGTAGCAATAACCTCATGAGCTGGAATCCCCGACCGCCCGCATTGAACTTTGGCCACAGGTTACGTGGATTTGATAAAAATCGCTATAATCCGGCATCTTCCGATAAACCGGGACAACTCAACGAACGGATCGCGCCCACCATGTCAGACCTTCTTCACCAACTCATCAGTCATCAGTCCCTACGAACACCTGATGCGATGGCGCTGTATTTCAAGGATCGTCAATTCAGTTACCGTGAGTTGCAACAGCAGGTCGACGCCGTCTCATGCGGCCTGCTATGTGCAGGCCTGAATCGCGGTGAACGGGTAGCAACCTACCTGCCAAAAGTGCCGGAAAATGTCTTCGGCCTGTTTGGTGCCGCCCACGCCGGAGGAGTGTTTGTCCCGGTCAATCCACTGCTCAAGGCCAACCAGGTGGCCTACATTCTGCGCGACTGCAATGTCCGGATACTGATTACCTCGGCACAACGGCTGGAGCAATTGGCTGCGGTACTAGAGGAGTGCCCCGATCTGCGGACTGTGGTGGTTATCGACGACAAACCCCGGCCACCGTCAGTAGCAGCAACGCATTATGCCCTACTCGGCTGGGACAGCTTCCTCAGTAGTCAGTACGGCCAACCGCCCCACCCCCATATCGACAGTGACATGGTGTCCATCCTCTATACCTCAGGCAGCACCGGCAACCCGAAAGGTGTCGTACTCTCCCATAAAAACATGGTCACTGGCGCCAGAAGCGTTGCGACCTATTTAAATAATCACGCGGATGACCGGCTGCTGGCGGCTCTCCCCTTCAGCTTTGATTACGGACTCAGCCAGCTTACCACCGCATTCTCGGTGGGCGCCTCGGTTGCCCTGATGGATTACCTGCTGCCCCGGGACATTATCCGCAGTATTCAGCGCTACAACATCACCGGCCTGGCGGCTGTCCCGCCACTGTGGAACCAGCTGGCACAGCTGGAATGGCCCGGGGAAACTGCTCGCTCACTGCGCTACATCACCAATAGCGGCGGTGCCATGCCGGGGGCCACCACCAACAGACTGAGAGCTGCCCTGCCCGATACAAAGGTTTTTTTGATGTATGGGCTCACCGAAGCATTCCGGTCCACTTTTCTGCCACCGGAGCAAATCGATCAACGCCCCGACTCAATTGGCAAGGCGATTCCCAACGCCGAGGTTCTGGTAGTTCGCCCGGACGGCACACCCTGCAACGCCGGGGAACCGGGCGAGCTTGTCCACCGCGGTTCACTGGTGGCCATGGGCTACTGGAACGACCCGCAGAAAACCGCTGAGCGTTTCAAACCAAGCCCCGGCCGGCCCACCGGCATCCCCCTGCCGGAAACCGCAGTATGGTCGGGCGATCAGGTGCGCAGGGACGAGGAGGGTTATCTGTATTTCATCAGCCGACTGGATGAAATGATCAAAACCTCCGGTTATCGGGTAAGCCCTTCAGAGGTCGAAGAGGTCGTCTACAACCTTCAGGGTATCAGTCAGGCTGCCGCTCTCGGGCTGCCTCATCCAATGCTGGGGCAGGCCATTTTGCTGGTGATAACAACACATGGCACAGTGACGGCATCAGAAGTTCTCCAGCACTGCAAAAAGGAGCTACCCAATTTCATGGTGCCCCAGCAAATCGTTATCCTCGAGCAAATGCCTCATAATCAAAATGGCAAAATAGACCGAAAGCATCTTGCCACTGAATACCGCGACCTTTTCAAGGAGCCTCAGGCGTGAAAAAAGCATTACCGGAACATGTACCAATGGACCAGTTCAAGGTGATAGACAACTGCCTTCAGGTGGGTCATGTGGCCGTGGACAGACTTGCCGAGCGGGTGGGGCAAACGCCCTTTTATGCCTACGACCGACAGCTCATGACAGATCGGGTAGCCGCACTGAGAGGCCAGTTTCCTGAAGATATCCACTTACACTACGCCATCAAATCCAACCCGATGCCTGCGGTTGTTCAACACCTGGCGGGACTGACTGACGGACTTGATGTGGCGTCCCTGAAAGAACTTCGCGTGGCACTAGATACGGGCACTGACCCACGCAATATCAGCTTTGCCGGACCGGGCAAAAGCGATACCGAACTGAAAGCGGCGGCAGCGGCGGGTATTATCATCAATCTTGAATCCGCCGGGGAAATGGAACGGCTGGCGACCATCTGCAACCAGACCGGGCACCGGGCCAATGTCGCGGTGAGAGTTAACCCCGACTTTGAACTGAAAACCTCCGGCATGAAGATGGCCGGCGGCCCGAAACCGTTCGGCATCGATGCTGAAGAGGTTCCCGCTGTACTGAAGCGGCTCGGGCAACTCGACCTCGCCTTCCAGGGCTTCCACATTTTCAGTGGCTCACAGAACCTGCGACCGGACGCCATCATCGAGGCTCAGACAAACACCTTTGCTCTGGCACTGAAACTGGCCGATCACGCCCCGTCGCCTGTCCAGTGGCTGAATATCGGCGGCGGCTTTGGCATTCCCTACTTCCCGGGAGAACAACGACTCGACCTCGGCCCTGTGGCGGATAATCTTGCCACCCTTCTGGCCCGCCACAGGGCCGATCTGCCGGAAGCAGAAATTGTTGTTGAGCTGGGTCGCTACCTGGTGGGTGAAGCCGGCGTCTACGTCTGCGAAGTCATCGACCTGAAAAAATCCCGGGGTGAAACCTATGCGGTGACCAATGGCGGGCTGCACCATCATCTCGCCGCATCGGGCAACTTCGGTCAGGTGATCAGAAAAAACTACCCGGTCTGTATTGGCAACCGGGTGACAGGCGATCCGCTGACACCGGTGAATGTGGTAGGGCCGCTGTGCACCCCACTGGATATCCTCGGGGACAAATACGCGCTGCCGCCCGTTCAGATAGGCGATCTGATTGTGGTTTTTCAATCTGGCGCCTATGGCTATACCGCCAGCCCGCACCACTTTCTAAGCCACCCTGAGCCGGTTGAGGTCCTGGTCTGATCGCCCGACCAACATCGACTACGGCTTCGGGTGATAAAAAATCTGCACAACCTGTCACACCACTACTCAATTCCGTACTGAGCTGGCAGAATGCTATCCGGCAGGCTGAACGCCCTGGATTCATGTTAAAAATGGAACACCCTCTATGAGTTTGCAAGCGGACATCATTCAAATTATCAATGACGTACTTATGCTCGACGGACAAACCACTGAGTTTGACAGTGACACCGGCCTGCTGGGATCCATACCGGAATTTGACTCTATCGCTGTGGTCTCGCTGGTGACTGCACTTGAGGAAGAATTCGGCTGCGCTTTCGACGATGACGAACTCAATGCCGATGTGTTCGCCACCATCGGCAGTCTCACAAAAGTCGTCGAGCAAAAGCTGGACTGATGACTCCTTCCTGCAGGCTCGAACCCGCGTATATTGCCGGGGACAGAGGCAAACTGTTTGCACTCCACTGCGCACCTGCAGCACGAAATGACCGTGCAGAATGCGTGATTGTCGCCCCCTCCTTTGCCGAGGAAATGAACCGTTGTCGCTATATGCAGACTATGCTGGCACAGCAACTTGCCGGCCACGGCATCGCCCTGCTATCCGTTGATCCCTTTGGTACCGGCGACAGCCAGGGCGAGTTTGTAGAAGCCGACTGGCAACAGTGGATCAGGGATATCATCACCGCAGCAGACTATGCCGGCCAGCTCGGCTACCGATCTGTCACCCTGCTGGGTATCCGCCTCGGTGCACTGCTGGCAGCCGCCGCCGCCCCCGAAGTGAAAAACCTGCAACGGCTGGTCTTCTGGCAACCGGTCAGCAACGGCAAGATCGCTCTCAATCAGTTTCTGCGCATCAAAATTGCCGCTGCCATTGGCCGCGACGAGGACGGCGGCACCACAGCCCAGCTTGAAGAAGAACTCAACCGGGGGGACAGTATCCAGGTGGCGGGCTATGATGTTTCTCCTGAGCTTTTCAGGGGAATCCAGGCTGCCCATTTCGATCAATACCTGTCGCCCATCACCGCACCAATCAGCTGGTATACAGTACTGGCCAGTGCAGAGCGGAGCACCCCCCGCGCCGATCTGAAAACCATCGAACAATGGCGCTCCGAGGGAAAACAGATTGAACATCTGACCAGTATAGGCCCCGCTTTCTGGCAGGCCCACGAACGGACCCTAGCGCCCAATCTGGTGAACGAGACCATCAGTCATCTGACCGGGGTACCCCAACATGAATGAGCACGCCGTTGTTTTCCCCTGTGAAGAGGATGCACTGTTGGGCATCGTTCACGCGCCGGACCAGGCGGGAACCACCGGCGTAGTCATCATTGTGGCCGGCGGTCCTCAATACCGGGTAGGCGCCCACCGCCAGTTTGTTGTGCTGGGCAGGGAACTGGCTCGACAGGGCATTCCGGTATTGCGCTTCGATCACCGGGGAACGGGTGACAGCGGCGGCGCTTTTCGCGGGTTTCTCGACATGGATGCCGATATCCGAAGCGCTATCGATACGCTTTTCAAGCAATGTGGCAATCTGAAGCGCGTGATGCTCTGGGGCGAGTGTGAGTCCGCCTCGGCCGCCGCTTTTTACGCCTACAGGGATCCCAGGGTGGCGGGAATTTTTATGGTCAATCCCTGGATAAGAACAGAGGCGGGGCAAGCCAAAACCTACCTCAAACACTACTACTGGAACCGGCTGAGAGATCCCCGTTTCTGGCAGAAAATCCGGACCGGTCAGTTTTCCCTGATGCGTTCACTGAAAGCCTGGTTACAACTGCTCAGGCATGTCGCCCAAAATTCCTCCAAAAGCAACGGCGACTCGAAAAAAACCTCAGACGCAGAAGAGTTGACGTCGCTACCATTGCCCGAACGATTAACCAGGAGTCTGCAACGCTTTTCCGGAAAGACGTATATTCTGACCAGTGGCAACGACTATATTGCTCAGGAGTTCAAAGACTTCACGTATAGCTCAGCTATCTGGAAAAGCTCCGGGCTGCAGGAGAAAATCTTTTTTAATGACATGGCCGATGCCGATCATACCTTTTCCCGGACGGTCTGGCGTACGGAACTGTTCGAGCAAACAGCGCAATGGCTGAAAAACCATTTGACCGATCAGCCCGATCAAAAATCTGCGAACACCAACAACGGCCACTGACCGGCCACTGAATAATGGTTGCTACTGCCATCCCGCCAAACCCGAATAAATGGACCGCAAACAAAATGGAGCTCACGCCATGACCACCAGCCATCTGCCGCCGCTGCTCAACCACTACCTGGCGGGTTGGTCCTGCTCTGCAGCAACAGCATTTAGCTCAGAAAATGCACTGGGCAGAATGGTGAAAGCCGCCAACAGCTCACTGCCCGATATTTCCGTCGAAAACGGCACATCGGCCTGTGCCAGCACCGATGTGCTCTATCAGGCAGCCAACGGGTCCAGTTTTGCCATGATTGGACAACCGGAATGGACCGAGGAACACCTGGCCAGCAAAGCCCGCGAGGAGGGCCATGGCGCAGCATTGGCAATGGCCCACGCTGAATACGGCAGCCGATTTTTACAGGCATTAAGGGGCCCGTTCGCCTTCGCGGTTATCGATACCTCAACGGATACGGTGATGCTGGGTACCGACCGGATGGGCCGTTACCCACTTTATTACACCGAGATCGACAACGGACTGGTTTTCGGTTCGTCGGCATCCATTGCTCTTGCCTATGCGAACCCGGCAGAGGGTTCCGAAAAAGCCGGGCTGCAAACCCAGGGTCTGTATGAATACGTCTATTTTCATATGGTACCCAGCCCACACTCGATCTTTGAGAAACTGAAAAAGTTACCCGCCGGCCACCTGCTGCTTTACTCGGACAACCAGTGCGTCGTCAACAACTATTTCCGGCCCGTGTTCAGGGAACAATCGCCGGACTCGTTTGCCAGCCTGGGGGCGGAGCTCAAGACACAGTTAAAAGGTGCCGTTGAACGGTGCATCAAGCCCGACGTAAAAGTGGGGGCATTTCTCAGCGGCGGGCTGGACAGCTCCTCCGTTGCCGGCATGCTGTCTGAACTCAAGCCGAACAATGCTCATGCATTCTCGATCGGCTTTTCAGCCAAGGGTTACGATGAGATGGCCTATGCGCGCCTCACCGCAAAACACTTCGGCATCCAGCTCCACGAGTACTATGTCACGCCAGAGGATGTAGTGAAGGCCCTGCCAATGGTCGCCGCCAGTTATGACGAACCGTTCGGCAACTCCTCTGCCCTACCCGCCTATTTCTGCGCCAAACTGGCGGCCGAAAACGGTATCCAGTGCCTGCTTGCCGGCGACGGCGGTGACGAACTGTTTGGCGGTAACGAGCGCTATATCAAGCAGCGGGTATTTGAAAACTACCAGAAGTTTCCCGCAGGCCTGCGGCGCGCTTTCATTGAACCGCTCATCAATGCCCTTCCCAATGCCATACCACTGGCGAACAAGGCAAAAAGCTATCTCCAGCAGGCCAATGTTCCGCTTCCCGATCGCCTGCAAAGTTATAACTTCCTGCACCGCCATGCCGCGAATGACATTTTCAACGATGAATTTCTGGCGACGGTCGACACCCAGGCACCGCTCCAGTTGCTGGGAGAAACTTACCATCGGGCGACTAACGCCAGCACCCTCAATAAAATGCTGTATCTGGACTGGCAATATACCCTGGCAGATAACGACCTCAGAAAGGTCAGTCACATGTGTGAACTGGCTGGCGTGGATGTCGCTTATCCCATGCTGGATGACGGTCTGATTGACCTGTCATGTCGGGTACCCAGTGACTGGAAGATCAAAGGCAACGACCTGCGCCATTTTTACAAGGCCGCACTGAAGGGCTGGCTGCACGACGACACCATCAACAAGAAAAAACAGGGCTTTGGCCTGCCGTTTGGGGTATGGATGGAAACCCATAAACCGCTTCAGGAAATGGCTTATGACCATCTACTGAACCTGAAAAAACGCCAGTTTTTCAAACCCGCGTTTATTGACCAGACCATAGACCTGCACAGAAATCAGCATGCTGCCTATTACGGGGAACTGATCTGGATTTTGATGGTGCTGGAAATGTGGTTGGTCCAGCATCAATAGAAGGTATCAATAAAAAGCCAATCAGCACTTCACACAATAGAAATAATGTCAGTTCTTTGTGAAAAACATCGACTTAAAATAAGCAACCCACGACCTGACATAAAGCATTCTGTCGCCAGGGTACCAAAGGTCTGACTTGATTCTGAAATCAAGGAATCGGGTAAAAAAACCGGCTACAGAGCGCCATTTTTGCCATGTAGCAGGTTGCCTTGAACGCAGACGGGAAAGCAAATAACCAATTTCACCCGGCACCGTATGACGGCAAACCACTTTCCTGTCGGGAGGACCAAGGTTTTTTACAACGTGACCGAAGAATGCATCTGTCTGCAACCTAGGGTAGTTTTTACCGGCGTAAAGATCAAGGTGGAGATATCCCCAAAAACGCGCATTGATTTCAATAAACCAGAATCGATCTGTTTCAGGCTCCCATTTGTACTCCATCATGGCGACACCCTGCCAATCCAGCGCCTCCATTTTTTTTCTGGCATCTGCCAGAATAGCTTCGTGCCAAAAACTCTCTCTCAATGACATCATGCCGCCTGTCCATGGCTGCATATGGATACCGAGAACCATACTTTCAGCCATAAACTGGCCCTGATGGCGCCACAGGCTTACCCCTACTTTTTTACCCGGGACATACTCCTGCCATAGAAGCGAGTAATAGCCGGGCAGCAATTGCCGGACATGATGCTGCAACGCTTGAATATCTTTACAGAAGATGACCTTTGAACCGGTATTTGCTTTTGCTTTTTCTGCATCGGCTTTGACAAAAAAAGGACCTGTACCCATTGAGTCATCGACAGCGAGCTGACTGAGCTCCGCTTCACTACTGACAGCCCCGCCGACGGGGATATGCCAATCCAGCTCGGGGAGCCGGGCTTTCAACCTGGCCTGGGTTGCCACCTTGCTCAAGCACGTCGATACAACCTCGACATCAACTGTATCGGGCAAAAGTGGCGAAAATTCATCATAGGCAGCGCTAATTGCCTGCAGAAAACCCTCACTGGGCACGATCATCTGAATATCATTGCATTCAATGTAATACCGAAGCCAGGGTACAAATTCACTATCGGTGTAGGGGGGATGGCATTTATAATAAGATGTAAATGTTGAATAAAACCCTAGGGCATCCGGGGCGGGGGCAATAGCAAAAACCCGATAGCCTGCTTCCCCCAGAGAACGAATAACAGCAATCATTCCCAGGGCATTCGCTTCAGCAACAAGTACGTTTTTATTCATCAAGGTTACTTATCAAAAACATTCAGTCTACGTTAGACAGCCGGACCCACTGTATCCCGACGATCCGACAAATCATATATCCCCATGGCTCGGGCTTCGCAAGGTAACACGCCACGAGACCCATTCTGGTGGTTTGATTTTTCGATGGAGTTTTCTTAAAAGACCATTCAATAAGTATCGATCAACAGCGGCCAGTGTATGACTAATTTGGTACCGGCGATAATAGCGATTGAGCATCCTATAAACTTCAATATTGTCTACTTGTCTCGCCAAAATCATTAAATCTTTGACGGCATCAGCCGCAGCTTCAGATGTTGGCCGCATAATTTTTAGTGAATCGATATCATCTAATTTTGCCAGTGATAAAATGTGCCCTTCAAGCAAATAAATTGCAGTCATGCTTCTGATACATTTGGAGCATTTGCCACAGTTTTTATGAATACTGGCCCAGCAGACCTGAAGGTTGTTCGCTATTCTTTCATCGGACAATATTTCTTTTGTTTTTTCAGTCCGTCGATGGCTTGCGCCATGGTGAATTACCAGAGTTGACTCGGTGCTCCACATAGGATCACTTAAAGGGTGAGATCCCCAAGGAAATAGAGCGTCATAAGTAAACGAAGAGGGTACAAATAACTTTTTCATACCTAATGCTCCACCCATTGAACATAGCAGTAAACCGTGTCCAAAATGCCAGGATATCTTTCTTTTTATCATCCACTCCCGAGCATTGGTCTCTATCGGAACGAGAGTTTTTCCCAGTGACGCGGCAAACGCTGTTTGTTGTAAAAGACGACTATCCCAAGACACCTGATCACGACCCTGATCAAAGCTTCGACACATGAGTAAATGCGTTATTTCATCTTTATGGCAGAGAAGTGTGTGTGAGCTATCAACTCCAGCCGAGAAGAAACTGCCGACTTTAGAGTGGTTATTGACCTCACCTGAGATTTCTGCACGAATATCAATGATATTGAGATCTGTATTCCAGGAAGCATAGATCGACTGCAACTCTTTCAACTGCTCATGAAGCTGAAAAGACAAAGGGACACTACTCTCAATCTCGATCGGCTCGTTTCTAGCCATCGCTTCCAAAAGCGCAATGCCCAAAAAAAATTCAACCGACAAAACCAACTTAATTTTTTCCGGAACACTTAAATAAATTCTATCTTCATCAATTAATGCAGATAGCACATTAAAGCCATCAACTGTTTCGAGCTTAACATCTGATATACAGACACAGCCTTTCATTTTAATTCTCCATTGTCAGTCACTATTTTTATTCTGCATTGTGACGCGCCAGTTAATCCAATCGGGGTTTTTAACCCTTCGGTACAGTCTGCGAAAGAGACTACCCATCAAATATTTGTCTACCAATACAAAAGTCTGGCTCAATTTGAATTGGCGATGATACCGATACAAAATTTTATATATCTTTGTATTATTACTTTGCTTGGCTAGAAGCATGGCATCCTCTAAAAAAGTCGCACCACTCTCGTCATGGGCTTTCAGCATTTTTAGCGTACTGAAATCCGTAAACGACGGCAGGGAATTTATGGTGCCACCCAGAAGATACACGGCGACCATGGTTCTTACACATTTAGGGCATTTTCCACAGTTTCTGACTGTGCTGGCCCAACAGACCTGAAGGTTGTCTGCAAAAACTGGATTTTGCAATATGACGGCCATTTTTTTACCACGTCTTGCCCCTGCATCTGCATGAATAATTTCTGTGGATTCTGTGCTCCACATAGGATCGCTCAGTGGATGAGAGCCCCAAGGGAAAAGCTCATCATAGGTATGGGAAGCCGGTATATAGGTGCGGCGCATACCTAGCGCTCCGCCAGCGGAAGATAGCAGTAGCCCGTGGAAAAAATGTGAAGATATTTTGCGGTCTATCGCCCAGTCCTTGGCGTTTGTCTCTACCGGAACAAGGGTTTTACCAATCGACTCGGCGAACTTTGCCTGTTTTTCTACTCGCTTATCCCAGGAGGCCTGATCATTTCCCGAATCGAATGCCCTGAATAATATCAAATGGGTTATATCCTCCAGATGTGTCAGCAGTGTATGAGTACTGTCCACACCCGCAGAAAAAAAAGACCCGGTTTTCTGGTAATAATGTTTATCTGAAATTGTATCTGCCTGTATTTCTACAATAGAAAGACTGCTATTCCAACAGCGATAAACAGCCTGAATCTCGTTCAATACACCGTGTAATTTTTTAGAAATAGGCACGCCTTCAACAGTAAGGATCCTGTTGCTAATCATGGCTTCAAGCAGGGCAACACCAACAAAACATTCGGCTGACAGTGATAGCTCAAAATTATCTGCAACCCGAAAATAAACATGGTCACCATCCACGTTCGCACTCAGCTCATTAAAGCCACCTTTAGTAACGAGTTTAATATCTGATACGATCAATTTTTCAGTCATACAATGTCTGCCATATTATTGGTTTAACGCGTTGCGTGAGGGCATCTTTGTATAGGCAAACCCGCTGTAATCGGGATTAATATTCAATTCAAGAATAACCGGCCCTGCCACAGAAAAAGCAATATCAACGCCTGCGAATCTGATTCCGGGGAAAACATGCAGTGAGTTTTTTGCCAGCTCGACCGCCTCCGTGAACATGGGCATCCGGGTTCCGGCCAACCTGGTTAAACTGTCCGGGTGCTCCTGGTAAAACACCCACGGTTTATATTTCGTGAATCCCGCTTTAGCGATTCCGGTGGCCACATCAATGGGAAATACGATAGCACCCGAGGTGGCATTATCAACAATAGCCCCCGTGCGACCTGCCCTTAAAAAAGCCAGCAGACAATCGACAGTCCCGTCGCGTTTTTTGAGCACGCCTATCCGGAGTGTATTAACGCTGGATTGATTGATTGCCGCATAATCCGGGTGTTGCTCAAGGTATTTCTCGATCAGTACACCACCCTCTTCTGTTTTATCGATACTTGAAACAAAGCTGTCTGTCTCCAGCCAGGTTCCGGTTTCAAGGTCTTTGACCTGCCCCGCTGAATGATATTCGATCGCTCGAAAACCCTGACCACCCCAGGATTCAATGAGTTTGAAACAGATTCTTGTTTTATCCTGCTGTTTTTCCAGCAGGGCCTTCAAGTCGGCTGCTGTCCTCAGCAACGAACCATCAGTGGCCAAACCGTCTACAGGGTCATAATGACCAATCAATTCCGGTGTCGGCTGTCCGTAGGCCATCAGTACCGCTTTTTCTATCACCTTGTTTTGTGAACTCTTGTGGTAAAGGCGGTTATTGAGACGGTAAATCTGCCTTTTGTAACCAGCCGTGCTCAGATAGCCCAGTACATTGCGGAGTGGGAAGTCCTTCCTGTACATTTGTGCCAACAGGTAAAAACCGGGGCCGAGGCGAGAACGGATAAACAACAGGAGCATTTCCGTCAGCTGTCGTACAACACTTTTATTGCCCGGTTGGGTTGATAGCATCCGAATAGTACTGAGGTATTTTTTTATTTTTTCCATTGCTCTTCAAATCATCCTGTTTTCAGCCAGTTGAAAAAAGACCGCTTCAGCTCAAGCAAACCGGACAGTTCCGCCTCAAACTCCAGGTCTGAAATATGTTCACCATCAAGAATTCGTGGCAGCGCATACATCTCGGCACCTCTGCCGACCAAGCCCGGCGCAGTGGTTGTGACTGAGGCAATACCCAGCTTTTTCAGGTATGGCCAGATTGCCCGGTCATAGACGCCACTGGGGTAACAGAAGTGTTGCAGTGGCTGTCCTGTCAGAGGTTCCAGTCGCTCACGATTATCCTCTACCTCCTCTTCAATGCAGAAGTGTCCCGCTTTCGAGATTCGGTGGCGATGGGTATGCAACTGAATATCCAGGCCGCGTCGGGACATTTCCTGCACCTGGGAGGGCGTGGCAAGGTGAAACCACTTCTCTGAGCAAATCTGCTCCCGGTCAAAGCCCAATTGGTCTGCCACCTGCCAGAGACAGGCCTGCCGTTCATCTTCACCGGGCAACTGTTCGAGATGGCACTGCAGTATTTTGGCAAGGTCTGACCGCTGGTCACTTTCTGCCAGGTCATAAACCTGCTCACCGGGGATGCCGAGATCGGCAAGACATACTCTCACCAGGTCTGTCCTTGAGACCAGATAATGCAGTGCGACATTCGCCACCGGCCACTGTTTTTCACTGTAGTAAGTGGTGACATACAGGGTGGCTGGGAATTGATGCTTTTCCAGCTCGGGGAGCATATGCAGGTAAGTGCCATACCAGCCATCATCAATGGTCAGCACCACCGTATTGGCTGGCAGTGTATTGTTTTCCCGGCGGGTCAATGCCTCAGACAGACTTAACACCGGATAGCCAAGCGCCTGGATTTTTTGCATCCTTGCGGCAAATTTACCGGCACTCATAAAAAGATAATTGCCATAATGGCCCTGGCCGAGCCAGATTCCATGGTAGGCAAGTATGCGCAGATTACGGGCGGTTATCCGACGGCACAGGGCAAACAGCCCCGTATACTTCGCCAAATGAAATATCCACTGTTTCATTTCTGACATTTACCCTGCACTCTGGCAGTATTAGCAGTCAAAGTGACTGTCGACCGGATCACTGACACAAACCCTTTTACAGGCAGAGGTGCCGTATAATTAATGCGCACTTTATCACCTACTGAAAGCTTACACTCGCGGGTATTTGGCTTTCTATGGCTCTTTACAGGTTTCCCATGCACAAGTTGACGAAAGTAACGCTGCCCCACTGTTTTGTTCTACCCCTGTTTTCCGTGTTCTTGCTATACAGCACGTCAGCTTTTTCAGCGCCCGTCGGCCATGCTCCCTGGGTAGGCGACACACTCAAAGGCGCACCCTGTGAGGGTGGCCTGGAAAATTTTGGCCCGTTTGACTATTTATTGCGCAACCAGTTACCCGGGCAGCTCAACATTGTGGAAAAACATCACTTTAGTCCGGAGGTAGAACAACTGATCAAAGGGCAAACCAGTGTCTCGCCCCTTGGGGATATCGGTTATACCCTGAGGGCCTGGCCAAACCATCACCGGGCGCTTTACAGCGCTATTCGCTACCGCATCAATACATGGCCAGATGGCCATCCATCACGCTACACTCCGGCAGAGTGTTATCTACAGCGGGCCATTAAGTTCAGCCCCAATGATGCAACCACCCACATGCTGTACGGTATTCTCCTTCACCAGACCGGCCATCAGCAAAAGGGACTTGAGCTGTACGAAAAGGCCATTGAGCTTGACCCCCACAACCCACAGATTCAGTACAACCTTGCACTCTTGCTGGTGGATCTCAAAAAATATCCCGAAGCCAGAACCTATGCCACCAGTCTCTACAAAAGGGGATTCCCGCTTCCCGGCCTCAGAGACAAACTGAAAGCGGTCGGGCAGTGGTCGTCGGGCGACGATCAGTAAACCTCAAGCCGGGTTCCTGAACATTGCCAGTAAACGCACCATAAATCGCAATGGCGTCTGATCCCAGGGGGTAAATCTCGGCATCTGCCAGCGATCGCTTGACTCGCTGGCAACGCCCCATTGGGTAGATACCGCGCCCGCAAAACCGATGGATTTAACAAAATCGCGGTGCTCCAGCCGATAATCGATCTCGGGCCGACCATTGGGGTAGGCAAAATACCGCACCGGTTTGCCTGTGAGTATTTCCAGCGCATCTTTTGAAGCCTGAATTTCCTGCCGGGCATCGGCGAGTTTCAGCATGGCCAGGATGGGGTGTGTCCTGGTGTGGGCACCAATCTCGATACCGGCATCACCCAATTGCTTCACCTGAGCATTGGTCAGCATCATATTTTCCGGCAAGGGCCCTACCATAGACTCAATAACACGAATAGCCTCGGCGCGCTTTTCCGGTGGCCAATGCTTGATTTCACGAATAATCTGACCCGCTGCCTGCCTGCGGTGTTGGAAATCAGCCAGATCGTAGGTAGCCAGACCCAGCGAACGCAGATCAAACTCGCCACTACCGGCAATTCGTAATGCCTCGATCACAGCGTCATTCCACATCAGGCCACCATTGAGGAAGCCCGTGGAGATAAATACGGTGGCGGGTATATTCCAACGCTGCAGTACCGGTAACGCACATTCTGCGTTGTTGGCATACCCGTCGTCGAAGGTCACGCAAACAGCCCTTTCCGGCAGATCATTGCTGTCCAGTCTGGCAATGACATCAGACAGCGAAAGCGGATTGAAGTAGCGGGCGAGCAACTCCATATGCCAATCGAACGTCGCCACTGTCGGCTCGGAACTGCGCATGTAATCACGTTGAGGCAATACGCGGTGGTAGGTGAGAATACAAACCCGCTGTTTATTTTTTGTCTGCAGCACAAGGGGCAGTGTTCTGGCAACTGCGCTGTACAGCAGATGGTTCATTTATTAATCCTCGGACGTTTGCTCCAAGCCAAGGATTCTGACAGCGTGCGAGGCCACTAACAACTGTCGATATTTTTTACGTTTTTGGCCGAAACCACAGCGGACAGAAGGGTTGTCAGGATGTTTTACATCTTCAGAACACCGGCCTGATTAGAGCGCTGATCAGGCCGGTCCGGTAAGGACAAAGAATATCTTATTTGGCGGAGTGTTCTTCACGCAGTCGAATATAAGATAGACTTGCAGTCCGTTACAAAATTGCCTGCCAAACCCAGAGTTTATTCGACCTGATGACTATCACCACTCGCACAGCCATTGGATTCAGTATCACCGGCAGGTATCTGACGCTCTCCTTTCAGTTTGTCTCAACCATGATCCTGGCCCGGCTGCTGACGCCGGAGGAGATTGGTATTTTCAGTGCGGGCTTTGCCATCGTAGCGCTGGCCCAACTCTTTCGCGACTTTGGCCTGAATCAGTACATTATTCAGGAAAAAGCATTGAATGAGACGAAAATCAGAACAACCTTCACGCTCAACCTGTTGATGTCCTGGACGCTGGGGACTTTGCTGTTTTTCGCGGCGGGCCTGATTGCCGATTTTTTTCAGGAAGAAGGCATAGAAACGCTGATCAGGATTCTCTCCTTCAACTTTTTTATCATCCCCTTTGGCACTATCACCCTGGCATTGCTGCGCAAGAAAATGCGCTTTCATATCACCGCAGCTATTGGCCTGACTGCAACCCTGCTGGGCATCTGTGTATCCCTGACAACAGCCTACACCGGTTCCGGCTATCTCTGTCTCGCCTATGGCGCGATCACCGAGACCTCCAGCATTGTACTTCTGTCAGTGTTCTTTCGGCCCCGGGATGTGAGTCTTACCCCCACCCTGGAAGGCGCCAAAAATATATTCAGGTTCGGCTCCATTGTCGGCGCAGGTAATATCATCAACCAGTTTGCCACCAGTATCACTGATGCCCTGATCGCCCGCATGCTCGGACTCGCGCAGCTGGGCTACTTTTCCCGGGCCTTTGGTACTTTTTCACTGTTCGATCATATCTTTGTCAGCAGTATCCGCGGGGTCATCCTGCCGCTTTTCTCCCGGGACAACATTCACACTGGCAAGCTGAGGGAGAGCTATCTCAAGGCTGTCACTTACTCCTATGTTTTTGCCTGGCCCTTTTTTACCTTCCTTTTTCTCTACACGGAACAGACCATAAGGGTGTTGTATGGCACCCAGTGGGACGCCGCCATTCCGCTGGTAAAAATTCTCTGCCTGGCGGGTATACTGCTGCCATCATTTCTGTTTGCCGACAACCTGTTCATTGCCTATGGCAGACCGGGAATCACTCTGAAAATCAAGGTCATTTCGAACGTTGCAAAAATCATAATGGTGGGTGGTGCCTGCTTTGTCGGACTGAAAGCGGTCTGCCTGGCACTGGTGGGATTCTTTATTGTCAGATTTATCGCCTGCCAGTTTTATGCAAATCAGGTATTTGGCATTGGGATGAAAGATGCTGCAAAACCTGCCGTCCAGGGACTGGTACCATTGATTTTCACCATAGTGCCAACACTGGCTGTAAACGCCTTGATGCAGGGACATATCGAAAGTATTTATGTTCATTTTGCCCTGTTGATGGCAGCGGCATTTGTGGGGTGGATCGTTGGCCTCAAGCTTTCCAGGCACGCCTTTTATAATGAAATAAACAGCTTTGCCGGAAAGGGCAGGATATGACAACCAGAATCAAGTTCCTGAACAGGAGTCACTGTGTCTATTTATAATCAATTGCGGCTCAGAACCCGCAAGGTATTGCCCCGACGATTTCATTGTTACTGTATCGGTGCCGCCAAGACCGGCACAACGTCCATCTCCTCCATGTTTAAGGCCCACTTTGATTCGGCCCACGAGCCAGCTATTTCCGAAACTAATCATCAAATCATCAACTATTTAAAAAATGAAATGACGGACGAAGAGGTTCAGTCCTTTATTGAGAAACGGGACAGAAAACTGAACCTTGAAATGGAATCTACCCATTCATTAATTTATATAGCAAAGGAAATCACTGACATGTTTCCCGACGCAAAATATTTAATTACCGTCAGGGAGCCACTGAGCTGGATCAGGTCCAGAATCAACTTTCATTTCAAAAAACATCCGCCGGAATGGGAGGAATATCGCCAGTATTTCTGGATGGACAAAACCCGGGGGTATGATCCGGAAGAGGCCGTTCTCGAGGCCAACCAGTTGGCTTCCCTGGATGCCTATCTGTCCCAATATAATGAACACTATCTGCTGGCAAAGCAGCATCTTCCCGAGGCTGCCAGCCTTTACATCAGAACAGATAACCTCTCTCGGGAAGCTGGAGAAATTGCCCGGTTTTTAAACATCAATGCACGACACATCAATACCTCACACGCCAACTCCGAACCCGAAAAAGCCTCTTTTATAGAGGGCATTGATGAGCACTATCTGACAAGAAAGGTATGGGGCCACTGCGAGAATCTAATCAGGGAGTATTTCCCTGAACGTGTTCCCTTTTATTTGGATGAAATACAATAAAGTCTGTTCATAGCAACCAATCTCAAACGGCCTGAGGCAACCAATTTATGAAGCTCTGTTACTACCATGACAACGAAGGTAATTTTGGAGACGATTTGAATGCCTGGTTGTGGCCAAAGTTACTGCCTGGCGTCATTCAGGGTACCGCCAAACATGGTGACGAATACTACGAGGAAAACAACCGGGAAGCAGCTCTGCTGTATGGGATTGGCACCATACTCGACCAGAGAATCCCCCCTCTGCCAGTAAAATTTATTGCGGGCTCCGGGGTGGGTTATTTCTCTCCGCCGACGATCGATGAAAAGTACAATATCTATTTTGTCAGGGGGCCGCAAACCGCCAAAAAGCTGGGCATTGATCCATCGAAAGCGCTGACTGATCCCGCTGTTCTGTTAAGGAAATTTATACCCGAAGCCGAAAAAATTCATGAGGTGTCATTGATCATGCATTGCGACACCGCAAAAAGTGGCTATTGGAAGAATATCGCCCATGACCTGGGAGTTCACCACATTGACCCAAGGACAAAAGACCCCCTCATCGTTATTAACGATCTGATTTCCTCCAAATACGTCATCACTGAATCGCTTCATGGGGCAATTATCGCAGATGCCTATGGCATACCCTGGTTGCCCATTAACACCATGCCCCACATCAATCAGTTCAAATGGCATGACTGGTGCCAGTCCATCAATGTGGCCTATGAGCCGGCAAATCTGGTCTCAATTTTTGACGACAGGCGGGCTACCACCACGAAAACCCTGCTCAATAAAGGCAAGGCCTTTCTGGCCAGACAACAATTGAAGCGCCTGATCAAAGAGGGAAAATCCTTTAACAGCAACCCTGCGGTCATTCGTTCTCATACCAGTCAGATGCTGGAAAGATTGGCCCAGCTGACGATTGATGTGAACAAGCTTCAAGACAGGTTGAAATGATTGCCAATGACGATCCTTCTTCTCGATGGGGACACATTACCGGCTTTGGCGATTACCCGTTCGCTGGGTAGCCGGGGCATTCCGGTAGTCGTTGCCTCTCACCAGAAAAACCCGATTGCCGGTTACTCGCGTTACGCCTCAAGTATTCTCGATTATCCGAATCCGCTTCTGGCCCCTGATGACTTTGTTCACTGGCTGGAGGAACAGCTCACCAGCCACCAATACCAACTGGTGATCCCGGCCACGGAGCGAACACTGGTGCCGATAGCCCGGCATTTTCACAACAGTTCACACTACAACAGGATTGCCGCACCCACTCTGGATGCGCTGGAAACCGTGCTGGACAAATCGCGGACGGCCCTGCTCGCCAACCAATGTGATGCGCCCTTGCCCGCCAGCTGGGATATTGTGAACAGTGATGAGCTTCGATCCAGACTGTCCGAGTTTAGCTATCCGGTGGTGATTAAACCGGGTCGGTCCATTTCAGACAACTCGCTACGGACCCCACTGTCGGTCCGCTACGCCCACTCAGAAGAAGAGCTGATCAAAGTGGGTACGGAGCTGCTCCAGCACGGCCATCTGGTGTTACAGGCGTATTTTTCCGGTATCGGCAAGGGTATTGAGTTAATTGCCAATCGTGGTGAAATCGTCAGCGCCTTTCAGCATCAGCGTCTTCATGAAATGCCCCTCAGCGGGGGCGGCAGCAGTTATCGGAAAAGTGTCGATGTTGATCCGGTATTGCTCGAAGTCAGCGCCCGGCTGATCAGGCAGCTGAACTGGCACGGTGTTGCCATGGTGGAATTCAAGCAGAATCCGGAAAGCGGTGAATTTATTCTGATTGAAATCAACGGTCGTTTCTGGGGTTCGCTGCCTCTAGCCGTAGCCGCCGGCGCGGACTTCCCCCACCAGCTTTACCAGCTTTATACCGCCCAACCGATTGAAACAAAGCCCTACCGGACTGAGATCTACTGTCGAAAACTGTCCAGCGATCTTCGCTGGCTGGAGGCCGTGGCACGCAAAGATGCCGACCCCCGACTGGTGACGATTCCGGGACTGGGCGATGCCATGAAAGATTTACTGAAGGTATTCTCGCCCAGACATTATTTCGACGCCCAGTCATTGTCCGATCTGAAACCGGGTCTGGTTGACCTCTGGCAAATTGTTCGCAGTTACACGGACCGGTTGAGCGGTGTTTACCGCGAGAAACAGTTTCGCAACGGGATGATCAGGCGCAGTCGCCATGCTCTGATCAATGATCGCCTGACGACAGCAACCAACATTCTGTTTTTATGCTATGGCAATATCAATCGCAGTGCTGTGGCTCAGGCCCTGGTAGAAAAAAAGATCCCGGATACCGGGCAATATTTCTACAAATCAGCGGGATTTCACCCGCTGGGCAACCGAGCGGCAGATCCGAGAATGGCCGCTATTGCGGCTGTGGAGGGAGTGTCTATGGGCCACCTCCGTTCGTCAGTGCTCACCCCGGAACTAACCGAGTGGGCGGATATCATTTTTGTCATGGAGGCCGATCACGTCAAACAACTGGCCACTTTTTCACAAGCTGCCGCAGACAAGGCACTGCTGCTCGGCGGCCTGCTCGCTGATCAACCAGCCATTGAAATTCCGGACCCCTACAATAAACCGCAACCGGTTTATCAGTCAGTCTACCAGACGATTGATCAGTGTATTTCAGGGCTGTCCAAACTGATTTGTGGCAGGCACATCGACTAAGGGAGAAATCACTATGAGCTGGCTCAGAGAATTCTGGCCATGGTTTCTGGGCGCATTTATCGTCTGCACCGTCCTGTTTATTCTCTACACACTGTTTTTCTCGAACAGGCCCACGGTCAGACAATTCACCTATAAAGAGACACCGCAGGCAAAACTCACCCTGGAAGTGCATCTGCCCCGGGACTGGTCGGAAGATGACCGCAGGCCCGCCGTCCTGTTCTTTTTTGGCGGTGGCTGGATAAGCGGTGGAATCGAGCATTTCAGCTGGCAGGCAGATTATCTGGCCCGGCGGGGAATAGTTGCAGTCAGGGTCGACTATCGTGTAGACAGCCGCCACCACACGACCCCGGATAAAGCAGTGGAAGACGGGTTTGATGCATTTTTATGGTTACAGCGGCATGCGGCGGAACTGGGCATTAACCCCCAACAGATCGTTTCTTCCGGCGCCTCGGCGGGCGGCCATATCGCTGCCTGCCTGGCGATGTGCAATCACCCGGCGGGAATCGACATGTCATCCATGCGTCCCACCCTGTTGGTACTGTTCAATCCTGTACTGAACCTGGTCAATCCCACGGCGGAAGAGGAGTTCACCAGCCGGGAAATTGAACTGATCGCGATGATGCCCGAATCAGCGGTCACCAGCCTGTCACCCAATCTGCATATCGACGGCAGCACGCCGCCCACCCTGTTGATGTTTGGTGACCGGGACGGACTATTGGCACAGGGCAATTTTTTCGCAGAGAAGGCTTTATCAGAAGGGGTGCCCACCACCCTGTTAACCGCACAGGGACAGAAGCACGGCTTTTTTAACCGGGAGCCATGGCGCAGCGCTACCACTCTGGCTATGGATCATTTCTTGCTCGGGCAGGGCTATCTTTCCGGTACACCGTTGATTGATGAAGCCGTGACAGACATGACATTTGACAAAAAAGCAGGGAAGGAAAAGACATTGATAGAAAAGCAGTGATGAAACAGTGAGCGGACGACAGGTTTTTATCTACAACCTGTCGTCCGCCCCCCAAAACCACTAACGGTCTGTCTTTTCCAGATAACGGAAGAAATCGGAATCCGAGCGAATCATCAAAGTAGCGTTATCACCGAGCGCCTTATAGGTCTCCAACGTACGTATAAACGCATAAAACTCCGGATCGGCACCAAAGGCTTCGCCGTAGATACTGATCGCCTCGGCATCGGCATCCCCGCGAATTTCCTCTGCTTTTCTGGCCGCTTCAGAATTGATGCGACGCAATTCTCTCTCCATTTCGCCAGTGATTTCCAGACTGCGACCCTGACCTTCGGCACGAAACCGCTCGGCAATGGCCTGACGCTCGGAAATCATGCGGTTTTCCACCTGGCGACGCACGGAATCAATGTAATTAATGCGCTTGATACGAACATCCTTCAGTTCAATACCCAGATCAGACATCAGTTTTGAGGCACTTTTCAGTATCTCCGACTCCAGTTTTTCACGGCCCAGTTTGGGACGCTTGGTCAGACTGACATCATCCCGATCCTGCTCTATCTCGTCGAGCTCATCCACATCCACATCCCAGTCTCCGGAGCGGACAATCTCTTCCAGTTCTGTGCCGGAAATAATGTCTCTCACCACGGAGTCAATAATGTCGTCGAGGCGGGTGCGCCCACCGCGTTCATCGCGAACACTTCGCAGGAACTGCAGGGGATCGACAATACGCCAGCGAGCGGTGGTATCCACCTGGATAAACTCACGGCCAAGGGTGGGGATCTGGGATACATCACCGTCCCAGACCAACAGGCGTCGATCATAGCGACGCACTTCCTGCACAAAGGGTAACTTCCAGTGTAAACCCGGGGTACTGATCACATCCCCCTGGGGCTCGCCGAACTGGACAATAATGGCCTGCTCGGCTTCATCAACGACAAAAGCCGATGAAAAGACAATGATAGCGACCACAAGCGCGACAAAAAGACTGGCTAATTTTTTCATTTGCTTGCTCCCTGACGCGCATCACGCACATTCATCAATGGTAGGGGCCCTACCTGATCTTCCTGCACCATGAGCACCTGTCCAATATTCGGTAGTATTTCTGCCATGGTTTCCAGATAGAGACGGGTGCGGGTAACTTCAGGCACCGTCTTGTACTCCACCAACATGGCGCGGAACCGGGCAGTTTCACCAAAGGCACGGTTAACCCGGGCGGTGGCGTAACCCTCGGCCTCGGAAATCAATCGCTGGGCCTCACCCTCGGCCCGGGGAATCTGCTGATTGGCCCGTTTGGTGGCTTCATTAATCATTCGCTCGCGTTCCTGGCGCGCTTCATTCACCTCATTAAACGCGGGCCGCACAGCCTTGGGGGGGACCACGTCCTGCAATTCAACGGTAATCACATGAATACCGGAATCGTAGAGATCCATGATGCCCTGAATTTCATCGCGGGCACCCTGGGCAATTTCAACCCGCCCCACGGTCAACACCTCTGAACCGAGTCGGTTGCCCACTACCCGGCGCATCACGGACTCGGAAATATCCCGCAACGTCAGATCCGGTTGACGCAGCTGGTAGAGGTACTTGATGGGATCCTGGATGCGATACTGAACCACCCACTCCACATCGATCACGTTCAGGTCGCCTGTGAGCATCAGGGACTCACTGGTGAAGTCGCTCTCGGAGTAACTGGTCCGGTTGTTGACCTCACCCACACTACGAAAACCAAACTCCTGCTTCAGGACCCGGGCAGACGCCACACGCTGGACCCTGTCGATACCAAAAGGCAGTTTGAAGTGCAAACCGGGATCAGTAATGTTCACGACGGCGCCAAAGCGTTTGACGACGGCCTGCTGTTCCGGCTGAACGGTGTAGAACGATGAAAATACTGCCCAGAGAATAACAAGCAATACTGGCAGATAGACAATAGCGCCTCCCCTGGGGAGCTTTTTCAGCAATTCAGCAAGGTCTTCGTGGAGATCGCGCTCCCCACCGGATGAATCCTGCCAAGGGTTCTTCTTCATAGATGATTCCTGGAGTTGGGTAATAATTCAGCAACACCCTAACAGTTGAAGCAGAGAGATTGCTAACAAAAACTTTTTTGACGGTGTCTCCGGGGGAGACAACCCTAAAAGGGGCTGCATTAAATCCAGCAATGTAAAACCACTACTCCGCAGCCCCGCTGTCCAGCCACTCGCCAATCAGATCGACTTCCGATGGGCTAAGGTCTACCGGGTGATCGGCACCAAAATCAATGTCGTCACCGTATTGGTCATCGGTGCGACCATCGGTGCGTTTGTTAGCGGCTTTCCAGTACAGCAGGCTCTCGCGGGCATACATGTTGTTGACGTATTTGCTGATCATGGGACGCTGTAAACCATACTTTCTGGTTTCGTTGGTGGAGCTGGTCATCTGCACTTTCCGGTGATCGGGTAGTGCTTTCTGGGAGAAATCCCAGACAAGATTTTGATAATCGTACAGCGGCACATCGCCACCAACCGCATGACAGCTTGTGCACTTCGCTTCAAAGATCGGTTTGATGTCATCCGTGTAGGTGGGCACCGGCATGGCTTTGGTCAGATCGAATGCCGGGGCTGAAAACGCCAGTGATTGCTCGTAGGGGCGGCCTTCTTTGGCATGCAGGTGACAACCCATACAGACGCGTTTCTCCCCCTGCCGCAATGACTGGGGCACCTGATCGCGCTTGATGATTCGCCCGTCTGAATCCACGCCAGCCATAATGTAGGGGGTTTCACAGGGCAGTTCCGCTTTAAACGATTTGTCTGCCAGCAGAGGCACATCACCCAGCAGTTTTACCCGGTTGCCAATACTGTTGTCCCAGTTGCGGCTGCGGGTGGTGTTGGGGATGATCTCGTAAAACCGGATGGCAGCCAGTTCACTGTGATCAACGGCCTCCATCAACGCGCCGTTATTATCGACAGTCTTGTATTGCTCGTTGAACACATAGCCCTTGTAGTTGAACGCATCGGTTGACCCGGCATCAGAGCTGGTAATCTGGCAGGAACCGTCATCGGTGTTGACCAGTGCGGGCGTGGCAATGTCTCTCGACACCACCACACGGGCACCATATTCATGCCACTCAGGGTGATCGACGATCAGCGCCAGATCGTCGGGGGACTGGCTGGGAATCACGGTGGTTTTATACAATCCCACATCACAGCCGATGTCGTCTCCGATCTTGTCCGGGGTGCCCGGCACCCCGGTAGCGACCTGAGTGCAGTAACCTCTACCTACCGATAGCAGCAATTGGTTATCGGGTGTGCCTTCTGGCCAGCCCACTTTACCGAGATACTTACCAGTGGCGTCTTTGCGGGATGCCGCGTCCTCTGAGGTAGACCACACCGCTGCACTGTAATGGCCGCTCGGCACAAAGCCGGGGGCCGGGCCTTCAACACCGTGGCTTTCCGGCGGCCAGCAAACCACATCGCCCAAACCGAGGTTATTGGCTCGATAGTAGTTCACCGTGCAAATATCATCGTTGGCCCGCTGACCCAGAAAGTGCATGGCTTTCATGGTATTGCTGCGTGGGTTCGAGCCAGTTAATCGGCTTTTATGGGCACCAAGCAGGGCGGTCATGTCCCCGCCACGGTAATCCATATCCATGATGGACCACATATTGCTGGTGGTACCGGGCCAGTTAATACTGCCGTTGGTGGAACCATAGGCCAGATTGTGACTGAGCCAGTGGGAGCTGTAGGCCACACGACCGCTGTTCAACAGGTATGGGTGCAGGGCCGCCGTCACCTCATGGGGAGAAATATCCACAACGTTCGAGCCATCCACGTCAGCAATAAACAACCGGGGTTCCGGGGCACTTGACGTGCCAATGCGATCCATGTGCGGCGCATAAAAGCCGTTGCGGGTGGAGCCAAACAGCATCTTGCCGTTGGGCAACCATATCGGAGAAATGTCTTTATTGCCCTGGTTGTGGGGCCATGCGGTCAGAGACTCGGTGGCGATGTCATAGATATAAATGCGGGCGTCCGTGTTCGAGCCATTGAGCTGCTGAGGCGGGTAGTTGCGATTCTCCGGCCACGGGGGTTTCAGGCCATGGGCTGAGTAAACAGAGAAGGCAATTTTTGTTCCGTCCAGCGATGGCATGGCATCGAACGGCACACAAGGGCGCTCGGCTTCCATGCAGTCATAGATGATCTTCTCGGTACCATCCTCCGCCCGCAGTACCAACTGACCAGGCGCGTTGAAGCCATTGAACTGACGGGCCACCTCTGGCAATGAGTCCATATAATCCCAGTTATCACTGGTGTAGTCGCCGCTGCTCAGTGTGACGGCGTGCTCCCCGTGAGTGCGAGAGACGCGGGTATAGACCACGGGATATGTCAGTTGCGTTGCTGACTTCTGTACCGCTGGCTTTTGTGCTGCTGGCTTTTTTGACGATACTGTTTTTGCAGCACGTTTTGACTCGACCTTTGAATCTGCCGCTGACTCCTCCGGCTGTTCAACCTCGCCGGGTTGCGCGCCCCGTTTTATTCGCTTGAATTCTTCCCAGTTCACCTCAGCCAGTCTTGTCGGGGAAAGGCCCGTATAGACAAGCATTGACACGGTTGGCATCCGCTCTGAGGCCACCACTGTCAAACTGACGGCCTGAGTCTCGATATTCACCAACAGGAATGACAGTAAAAAAAGTAGCGATTGGAGCGGAGCTCTTGAAAATATTTGGCGTTTCATAACATGCGTCTACCCGGTTGGCATCCATCCCCAGTATGCCCGTGTTTGTCTTGGACAAAGTATTGTTGTACCGGGTTCCTCTACACAGCAGACGTCAGTGGGGTTTACACAGTGCCCTGATAGATAGCCACGCACAATAAATACTCCATTTAAAACTGGGCCTGGCAGCCAGTGCGATTCGGGCTACTGCCGCAGCCGCCTGAATGGAATCTCTTTGTTGCAACTCCCGGGATAGCAGTTTTGAGTTTGAGGACAACGACAGCTTTGCATAACGAACCGCCTCTGGCGTATGACAACTGGCGAGAAGGTGCCAGTAAACCGAGTTTTCCAGCAGACGTCGATTGAGATCGCCTACACCTTTTGATGCAGATTCGTGCCCGTGGGTTACCGGCGCATTGTGTGCTGAGCAAACATCCGAGCGAAACAGAATGTGTCCCGTGGCTGCATCACAGAGACGCACGAATAAATCCACATCTTCGGCGTAGCGGGTTTCTTCCCAGAATCCACCAATTTTTTCCAGCAGGGCTTTTCTAGCGATGGTGATATTGAGGTGCGCATAATCGGGGAAACAGAGCATTTGCTCACGGGTTATCTGATAGACCGGCCAGTCGGCTAATCGCTGATCCTGACGTACACTGGCTTCGACACGCCTGAAGCTAGTTTTTGCAAAAACGGTGTCACCGCGCATTATTTTCTGGTTGGCAAAGTGCAGATCGGCATCGGTTTCCCTCAGGGCCCCCGCCGCGATAGAAAGCAGGTCTGACTGACACCAGTAGTCGTCGTCATCACAAAAGGCGATATAGGTTCCCTTTGCGGCATCGATCCCGATGTTTCTCACCACCGATGGTCCGAGACGTCGTCCTCCTTCGGTATTGGCCTTCAACAGACGATAGCGAGGACCGAATGCCTCCATCATTTGCTGATAGGCGACAAGCACATCGCCACTTGAGCCATCGTCGACAATCACCACCTCATAGTCCGGGAAATCCTGCTCGGCAATACCGTCAAGGCAGCGCCGCAGCCAATCGACTCTGTTGCGCGTCGGGACAATGACACTGATAAAAGGTTGCGTTGCTGACATAGGCTTAATCCGGTTCAAGAATATCTGTCAATTGCTGCGGGAACGAGCAATACCTCGGGTTAATTTGGTGGCATCCGTTGCTGGCTACGCATTCTATTGGCAGGGGCTTTGGGTCGCTGGATAATATCGCTCGACTGGTCCACGCCCACCACTTCCCGGCTGGCAAACTGGTAATTCAATAGTACCGATATGGCGATGATGTGCCAGGGCAAATCAAAATACGACAGACTCAGAAAAGCACCACCTGACATATAGGCAATCAGACTGACCTGCAGCATGCGGGCCAGCAAATTTGAATGCGGCGAGTCCGGATCATTTTTGGTGCGCTTGATCACCTGGGTGAGATTTCGCCAGGTCAAGCCAAGTACCGATAAAAAGAGGATCAACCCCAGCCAACCATGATCTGCCAGGACTGAAAAATAAATGCTGTGGGCCACAAACACCTGATTGGGATTCGGTGCATAAATGGCGAACATCTGCTTTGACCAGGCCGACAGACCGGCCCCGGTAATCCTGTCATTGGCCACATTGATGCTGTACTGCCAGGAGTTGATTCGGGACATGGCCGACTCATCTTCCTCATAGGTCTGTATGCTCTCCATACGCTCGTGCCAGCTTTGCGGCATAAAGGCAAAAATCAGCGAGGCGGCAATCACTATCAGGAAACCACTGAGTATTTTGGTTTTGCTCTTCAGCCAGAAGAAGAAACCCACCGCTGCCATCGCCAGCAAGGCACCACGCGACTGGGAGCCAAACACTGAAATCAGACTGAAAAACAGGGCGCAGCCCATCCCGTAGCGAATCCATTTATGGGGCGTTATCCGATAGAGATACACCATTAACGGCATGACCATCAACACCGCAACGGCCAGCGCATTGTTCTCTGAAATATAACTGGCCGGTGGCCCAAAAACGTGGAAGGCACCACCGGTCATCAGCGTGAAAATGCCGCCCTTGAAACTGAAGAATCCCACGGAGAGGACGATCACCCAGATAAGCAGGTTGAGCTTTTTCTCATCGATGATCAGGATCAGGGTCAAAAACGTCATCACCTGAATTTTCAGTATATTGATATAGGATTCCATGGCCTGGTCGGGGTAGACCGCATTAAAGGTCGCAATCGCCATCCAGACGATAAACATCAGCCATATCACGACGGTGGCATTGATTGGCAGACGCTGCCGTTCTGTGCTGAACAGAACGGAAACAAACAGGGTCAGCGCCACGATCATGGCAAACGGCATGTTGTAGGCAAAGCCCCAGGTCAGCCGGTGTGGGTTCATGTAACTGAGCCAGCACCAGACCAGAATACCAATGTAGGCGTGGCGCAAAATGAATGGCAGGCTGCCAAACACCATCAGGGTAACCAGGATATCTCTCATAATGGTTGCGTGTTAGCTCCCCCGGACAGGCATCAACCTATCCGTCAATTGACTGTGGGCTGATCAGGTGACTTTGCTGACCACATAACGGAATTTGCCTGATTTTTCCGGTTTGATCTCGTCACAGTATTCAAATTCAACCGTGACCGCCTGCCCCAGCCTTTTTTTAAATACGTCACTGATTGCCTGCTCATTGGCGATGACATAATCATCGCCGCGGACAATCTCCACCCGTGTCAGGTCGAGTGACTCCTGTGTGATTTTGAACGAAGCGATACCGGGCAGGTCGCGCAGAATATAAATCAGGGCGAGGCCGTGCAGCAGGGTTCCGTCCTGAGCCATCAGGAAATCTGTCGAACGCCCCTGAACTTCCTGCATCACCGGCAGCCCCCGTCCACAAGCACAGGGTGAGTCGCTGAGCACACCAATGTCACCGGTACGATAGCGAACAAAGGGAAAGTCGCGAGTGGCCATATGGGTCACAACAATTTCTCCGGACTCGCCCGGCGGCAATACCCGGCCATCACCATCCACGATTTCGACAATGATATCCTCGGCCGTGATGTGCATCTTGCCCGCCGGACACTGGTGAGCGATAAATCCGGCATCCCGGCCACCATAGCCGTTGGCGACGGGACAACCAAACACCCGTTCTATTCTCTCCCGCTGGTGATCGTAAAGCCGCTCAGAGGTCACAAAGGCCACCCGGATACCGAGTCCCGAAAGATCGATACCGCTGTCTTCGGCATGACCGGCAATATGCGCCAGTGCCGAGGGGTAACCGAACAGCATTGCCGGTCTGACCTTGCGGATAGTGGCCACAAAGTCATCCAGTTTGGTTTTTGACATTTCGAAGGCCGGCAACAGGCGGGTCCTGAACAACGTATCGCGCAACTGCCGCACCCGATCCTGGGTACCCAGCTCTATTGGCGACCCCCAGACCACAATCTCCGGGTCACCAATATCCACATTCCACCAGCGGGTAGCCCGCCATTTGGCAGCCACATCATGACTGACACGCTCACTGCCAATGAAAAATATAAGCGGCTCACCACTGGAACCACCGGTATTGAAGCGCGACAGTCCCACCGCATTTGCAGCTTTCATATTCTCACTGTTGGCGCGGATTTCAGGTTTTCCCATGAGCGGCAACTGCTGCAACCCACTGAGTGACGTTATTTGATTCGGCTTGATATCCAGCGCAGCAAACAGTTCCCGGTAATAGGGCACATGCTTGCCTATATCACCGAGGAATTCCCGCAGCCGCTGCAACTGCAGCTGCTCCAGTTCCGCGGGAGTCAGCCACTGGGTTCGCTCCATATCGCGACGAACACGCACCGTGGTGTGATGTTTCAGCCGCTCGTGCAGCGGAAACAAAACGCCGGAGACCAGTTGCGTATACCAACTCATTGCTCTGACCTCATAGCCCCGACCTCATAGCCCTGACCTCAGTGATCGATAGAGTGTTAGCCACTGCTCTTTCACCACTGGCCATGCGTAGAGCCTGACTGCGTCCAGGCCATTGTCAATCAACCTTTGCCGCGTCTCCTCTTCCCGGTACAGGCGAATTATCTGCTCCGCCATGGCCGCTGCGTCTCCTGCAGATACCATCAGGGCGGTTTTTTCCTGCGACACAATATAGGGAATACCGCCCACATCCGTCGTCACCACAGGCACACCACAGGCGAGCGCTTCCAGCACGGAATTCGGCATATTGTCTACAGTGGTCGGGTTCAGAACCAGGTCTGCGGACTGGTAAAAATCCACGATTTGCTGTGCATCCAGCCGACCGACAAACTGAACATGCGCCTGTAGACCCAGCTGGTCAGTCAGCGCGGTCAGTTCGGCCAGCTGCGGTCCGGAACCGGCAATGGCCAGCTCTATTGCCGGGATCTCCCGGCGCACGATAGCCAACGCCTTGATTGCTGTCGCAATGCCGTAAATGGCTTCGAGATTGCGGGTAATAATCACCCTGAACCCCTTTGTGGCGGGCGCATCATCAACCATGGCTGCCGGCCTGAACCTTTGCAGATTTATGATATTTGGGATCACAGTGGTCTCAACGCCGAACCCGGCAAACACCTCTTGAAGATAGCCGGAGGGTACAACAATTTGCGTGGCTCGGTTCAGGGTTGGCCTGATCCACCGAAAAGACTGCTCGAAATAACTGCCCGCTTCACCCCCCCGGTAATTCACGATAACCGGGGTATTTTTCAACCATGCCAGCCAGACCACGGGCGTGGAAAACAGCTGCCATGACCAACCGGAATTGGCCATCAGGTGGATGACATCGACTTTGCCAGCCATTTTCCAGACGGCCACCAGATAGGGTACCAGACGGAACAGTGCGCGAACGCCCCTGAGTTTTTCCACTGACTGTGGACGGTAGGGCCGATTGGTCTGCACCAGGCAAACGTCTACGCCTTCTTCTCTGAACAACTTGACCAGCTGAGCAGTCTGGGTGGCCATGCCACCTGCCGGAGGAGGCAGAGGGCCCACCACCCCCAGACGCAATTGTTTTCCTGGCTGAGCCATCATCCTAAAAGATCGCCATAAACCTGCCGATATCGGCTGACGCTGTTGGCCCAGTTGCGCTCTTCCTCCACATAACGGCGACCATTGCTACGCATGGCAGGCCATCGTTGCCGGTCATCGAGCAATCCGATAACGGTGCGAGCCAATGATGTGGCACTGCCAGCGGTAAACAGGCAGCCATTTTCGCCTTCCCGAACAAGCTCCCGGTGACCGCCTACATCCGAAGCGATCACTAACTTACCCTGAGCCATGGCTTCCAGTGGCTTCAAGGGCGTCACCAGATCTGTCAGCCGCATACCAAGCCGCGGATAGACGAAAATGTCGACCAGATTGTAATAATTCTGCACATCGGTATGGGGAACCCGACCTGTCATGATTACCACATCCTGCAACCCCATCTCATCAATTTTTGTCTTGATCAGTGACGCCTGTGGGCCGCCACCCACCAGCAACAGTCGCAAATTGGGGCAGCTGGCAATCATTTCCGGCATCGCTTCAAGCAATAGCGGGATTCCCTCATAAGCATAAAATGAGCCGATAAACCCCAGTACCGTTTTATCTTGCAAGCCAAGGGTCTGCTGCAGTTCCGGGTCCGCCCCGGCGTCTACACTGAAGTGCTCGATGTCCACCGCATTGGGGATGACAGTGACCTTCGATGGCGCAATGCCGCGATGGACAATATCGTCTCGCAGCCCCTGACATATGGTGGTGACGGCATCGGCGCGACGAAAAACATGGCTTTCCATGCCATGGGTCAACCGGTAGCGAACACCCCGTTCTCTGCTGGTACCGTGATCAACGGCGGCGTCCTCCCAGAAAGCGCGGCATTCATAAACCAGTGGCAGGCCAAACTTTTTATTCGCCTGCAATGCTGCCAGACCATTTAACGCCGGGGAGTGGGCATGGAGGATATCCGGCTTCTCCGTTTCGATGACCTCGACAATACGTTTTGCCAGTGTCTGTATCACCTGCCACTGGTTAAGTATCGGCAGCCGCGACAGCAAACCGCTCTCGGCCGGGGTCCGGTAAAAACGAAGTCCGTCGACCTCCTCATGCGAAACCGAAGAACCGGGATGCTTTAGGCCGGTGACATGAACCGTGTCCCAGCCGAGCGCACGCTGTTGCCTGAGAATATTGCGGGTGCGGAAGGTGTAACCACTTTGCAGGGGAATCGAGTGATCGAGAATATGGAGGATACGCATGGCAATCTATAGCTCGAATTGATCGTGTTTGGTGGTGGCTTCAAACATCAGCAACGACCATAAAACAGCGCTGTGGTCACGGCGACCGGAGAGATGCTGGTCGACCAGCTCTTCCAGATAGGGCTGGTTAAACAACCCCGTTTTAGCCAGATTTCCGCCGGTAATGGTACGCCGCAATCTGTCCCGGAGCGGCCCGCGAAACCATTTTGCCAGCGGTACGCCGAAACCCATTTTGTCGCGGTAAAGCACATCATCGGGCAAGTGCGGCTCAAGGGATTTTTTGAGAATGTATTTACCTTCCTGCCCTTTCAATTTGATATTGGAGGGCAGACCGGAAACCCACTCCATCAGCTTGTGATCCAGCAATGGAACCCTGACTTCCAACGCATGGGCCATACTGGCACGATCCACTTTGGTAAGAATGTCCCCCACCAGATAGGTTTTCATATCGAGGTACTGAATCAGCGACAGGGGGTCATCGGTGGGAGCCCGTGCGGCATGGTGATGAAAGGTATCCACAGCACAATAGCCCGCCAGCTGGCTTTTCATTTTCTCACTGAACAGTTTTTCACGTTGATCATCCTTGGCCAGTGACACCGAGTGAAAATACGCTTCGACAGAATTGCGCGCCAAAGACTGAAACGTGCTTTTGGCCCGAAACACCCTGGGTGCCCAATCGGCCTTCGGATAAAGGCGGCCCAATGCACCGAACAGGGGTTTGCGCAACCCCAGTGGCAGCCTGGATCGCAGTTTTTCCTCGTTCATGTGCCAGCGATAGCGGCGATACCCCGCAAATCCCTCGTCACCGCCATCACCGGACAGTGCCACGGTTACCTGCTGTTTGGCCAGCTGGCAAACCCGGTAGGTGGGAATCGCCGAACTGTCTGCATAGGGTTCATCGTAGAGGTCGGCGAGAATATCCAGCAGGTCAAAATCGTCACTACTGACGGTGCGCTCGAAGTGATTGGTCTGATAGCGAGTAGCTACTTGCCGGGCAAACTCTGTCTCATTGAATTGCTTGACATCAAAACCGATGGCACAGGTGTTGACCGGTTTATCCTGCAATCCGGCCATCATTGCCACCACGGCACTGGAATCTACACCACCGGACAGAAACGCCCCCAATGGCACCTCGGCTTCCATGCGCACCTCCACAGCTTCCCGCATCCGCATCAGCAGTTCTTCCTGCACCTCAGATTCCGAGCCTGCCTGGACCGGTGTAAACGGGATATCCCAATATTCGTGGGTTTCCGGCACCGGCTCGCCCCGGCGTAGCAGCAGGGTATGCCCGGGTGGAAGCTTGAAGACATCGCGATAAATGGTTTTTGGCTCGGGGATGTAGCCAAAGGCAAAGTAATCTTCTACCGCCTGCACATTCAGCAAACGCGGCAAGTCGGGATGGGCTTTGAGCACCTTCAGCTCGGAACCAAACACCAGCTGCCCTTCGGGCAGGATGGAATAGAACAACGGCTTGATACCAAACCGGTCCCGGGCGAGAAACACCGATTCTGCCCGACGGTCATAGACAGCAAAGGCGAACATGCCGCGAAAGTGGTCCACACAACGCTCTCCCCACTCCTGCCAGGCATAGAGGATAACCTCCGTGTCACAGCGCGTACGAAAGTGGTAGCCCTTTTCCCTGAGCTGCTCGGACAGTGAGTGAAAATTGTAAATTTCGCCATTAAAAACGACGCAGAGATTGCCATCTTCACTGAACATGGGCTGTTGCCCGGAGGATAGATCGATAATCGACAGACGGCGATGGGCCAGCGCAACACCCGGCTCCAGATGCTGGCCACCCTCATCGGGGCCGCGATGAAACTGCGTCTGATTCATCGCGCCGATCAGGTCGCCATCAAAATCCCGACGGCCCGTTAAATCAAAAATTCCCGCAATACCACACATGCATTAATTGCCCTGATTTCTGTTGCTATTCAATGGCGCACTATCCACACCCAGCAGGGTGTCGTAAACAGCCAGGTAATCCGCCACTGTCCTCTCCCAGTTGAACGTTGTCCTCACCAGAGCCAGCCCCTTTTCACCCATGGACTGCCGGAGAGCGGGATCATCTACCAGCTCAGCCACAGCATCGGCCATAGCCACTACATTATTTACCGGCACCAACCTGCCGTTAACGCCCTCTTCTATCAGCTCTACATTGCCCCCCACACTGGTGGCAATGACCGGCAAGCCGGAAGCCATTGCCTCGAGCAGCGTGTTGGATATCCCTTCGGCAAGCGATGGAAGGATAAAAATATCCATCAGCTGCATTAATGCCGGAACATCGTTCCTGTCACCGGAAAACCACACCACATTGGAGAGACCAAGCTGTTTTACCCGCTCAACCAGTTGCGGCTTGAGCGGGCCGTCACCCACCAGGACCAGCCGCAGTGTTCCCCGCAATATCGGCCTCTTTGTGTAGAGGTAGCCAACCGCCTCAATCAGTAGCTGCTGGTTTTTTACCTCAGCGAGCCGTCCAACCGTACCGACCACAACGGCATTCTCTGGCAACAATCCCGGAGGGGCCAGATCTCCCACCAGTGCACGGCCCTGTCGGGGTGAAAATTTTGCTGCATCGACACCGTTGTATATCTGCCGCAGTTTTTTCTCAGGAATGGCTACCGCATGCTTCAACCATTGCAGCAGGTCCCGGCTAACCGCGATATAGCGATGCACAAAAGGCTGCATGGCCTTGCGCAACAGATTATATTTTTTATTGGTGCCATCGAGGTCGTGAATATCCCGCCCGTGCTCACCGTGCACACGCTTGATACCGGGCATGAACAGCGTGACTAACTGCATCTCCAGACTGGCCAGATTGCGGGTATGAACAACGTCGGGCCGCAGGGCACGCAGGGTTTTCCATAAATCCCAAAAAACACGGAAATTCTGACCAGCGGGTTTATGCAGCTGGATAACCTGCACACCCGGCAAGGTAATCCGATTGGCAAAATCATCTGCATTTGTCAGACAAATAATCACATGCCGGTAACGGTCTGGCGGTGTCCGGTTAATGATGTTGATCAGGCCGTTTTCGAGACCGCCGGTGCCCAGGGCATAAATGATATGCGCCACAAGAGGAGTGGTTTTCACGGTTGCTTTGCCCCGGAAAATTCCTGGTCGAGTGATTTTTCCAATTCCGGCAACATCGGATGGATGAACCTTTGCAGCATTTCTTCAGCAACGGCCATCTGTGCACTCTCGCCCGGGAAATCTATCGGTGCCGCGAGGGTGATAATGGCACCATCCCGCCTGTTTTCCAGCAACCGGGCGCTCAATTCATAGAGCTTGGCCACATAGTCATTGGCCGTGTATTGGTCGCCAATGCGATACCACCGCCAAACCAGCAGATTTTGACCGGGTCCTTTCACCACCGCGGATAAAACCCCGCTTGTTTCACCGTTGAGGTCCACGGATTCTCCACCCATGGGAAACACTCGCCAGTCGCGAACATCGCGATTAAACAGATGGTTCTGACCACTGATCAGTTCCGCACCCCGCTCCTGTCGCAGATACTGGGAAATATCGAGCATGATAGCGGGCTGCCCTTCAGTGTCATTCTGATTCTGATACACGTAAAACTGCTTTATATGGCTATCGTTGCCCCGGTGCTGGGGATACCAGTCCCAGAACATATCAGTACTCAGGGTAAACTCGCCGAGGCGTTCTGGTGCAAATTCGACGGCAGCCGGCTTGGTCTCCCCGCCCTGATTCAATGCAAAGACCCAAGCGGGCCAGATAGCCGCGATGGCCAATGTGGCGAAAACCGCCAGAACAACGGCGGAGCCCGGCAAAAATGATCGTTCACTAGACTTGGTTTCAGACGTGCTGCCGGAGTGTGCAGGTAACTGCTCGGGGTCGCTCCATTTGGCCCCAATCACAAATAAAATCAGCATAACAAGCCCGAAGAAAACCCAGCCATAAATCAGGTGGTCAACGCCTACCGCCAGTTCCATGCCACTGAGATGGCCAATCATGACAATCATGTAGGCGCGCAGTCCGTTGGCAATAATCGGTACAATTGACGCCACCAGGATGAATGCCAGTCTTTTTTTCATGCTTGAGTAGTTGATATAGGCAAACAGGCATCCCAGGGTCACCGATGCAATCAGATAGCGAATGCCGCTGCAGGCTTCCACGACTGACCAGTTTCCGGAGGGCAGTGCGATAAACATGCCCTCGCGATAAACGGGGATTCCGCTAAGTTTTACCAAAGCAACGGTTACCGTTGCGGTGTATTCCATCAACGGGGGAACCAGCTCCTCTCCCATAGGGACTGCAAAAAATAGAAATGCCAGCGGAAAAATCAATGCTTTGGAAATTTCTGTCCCCATAACCGTCAGAAACGCAGCGACAACCATGGTGATCAGCGCGAACTGTTGAACAACCTGAACATCCACCAGACTACCCAGCATCCAGAGAAACCCGGCGGCAGCCAGGGGGATCAACGCCAAAAATTGGGGAGTAGGCCGCAGGTTCTGCAGAACAGTTCTGCGCCGCCAGATCAGCCAGGCGACAATAGGCAGGATCAGAAAACCGTGGGTATAGGTTTCTGCCTCGTACCAGGTGGACACCATCGTCCATGTGGTTTCATAAAAAAGACCAAAAAATACTACCAGCAGACCAATAAAAAAAACGGGGACAAGCAGTTGCTCCCTGGCTGTGGGCGTCAATTGCAGGGCATTGGTCAATGATGGTTCAGGCTTCATGGTCCACACCTCCACTCACTGAAGCTCTGCCATCTTCCAGCCAGCTGGTGACGTTGGGCAGATTGTCTTCCCAACTGAAATCACGGGTGACTTTTTCACGAGCCGTCTTGCCGATTGAGGAAAACTGACCGGCCAGTACCTGCTCGACCAATGCGCTCAAAGCCGCTTCATCGTCAGCCACCAATACGTCCTGACCATGTTCAGCTGCGATGCCTTCCAATGCCTGCGGGGTGACAATAACCGGCTTGGCCATGGCCATGGCTTCCAGTACCTTGTTCTGAATACCCCGGGCAACTCTCATCGGTGCGACCGCAGCCACGGCAAACTTCAGATAGGGGCGAACATCCAGCACCCGACCGGTGACGCAAACCCCGGAGATTTTCTCCAGAGACTGAACGGTTTCGGTAGGATTGCTGCCGACAATATAAAGCTTCAGGCTGCTATCAACCTTTTTGAGACTCGGGAACACTTGCTCGGCAAACCAGCAGACCGCATCCTCATTGGGCCAATAATCCATCGCACCGGTAAAAACCAGGACATTGTCCTGAGGACTGTATGGCGTCACCAGATCAGTGTCCGGCGAAAAGTAATCCACGTCCACGCCATTATTATAAAAGCCGGTTTTACTGGCCACTTCGGGAGCGAGCGACTGGAACATGGCGGCTTCGGCGGAAGAGACAAACAGGCTGGCATCAAACTCAACTGCCACATGGCGCTCGTAAGCCAGTAATCGTTTTGCCTCCCGGCTATAAATCCAGCTCATTGGCCAGCGCTTTCTCGCTGAATACTGTCGCCACTTGTCGGAATCAATGTCCACGAAATCAATCAGCTTCCGCTCAATTGTCAGCTCTGTGCCAGAGACATATTGCGCCATGGCGGCGGAGTAGATGACGGCTCGCTGAATACCCTGCTCAGTAGTTACACTGCGAGTCCAGCGGGCCAGCGCAGCACTGAAAAAATAAGGCAGGGTCAACGGTTCACCGGTTATTAGCCCAAACAGACTTTTCAGCCGGGCCCTGCGCTGATTCAGCCTGACAAAGCAGCAATCCTCACAATATTCCCGAACCTGCTCCCGATATTGCCAGTCTTCTGCATCATCGATAAAAGCGCCAAGGTAAACACGATAATGCTCGCTCAAATATTTGAGCAAGTGGAAGGAGCGTATCTTGTCGCCTTTGTTGGGGGGAAAAGGGATCCGGTGAGATAGAAATAACAATGCTGGCTTCATGCTAGACAAATTCCTAACCGAGATTTTTTGCCAGTAGTGGCCCAACAGTATTGGCCAGAGGCAACGGCAGTTTTTTCCATGCCCTGATGAAGTACTGATACTTTGGGTTGAGGGGATTTATATCCGGAACACTGTCCGCCCTGACCAGATGATATTCATAATACAGCGGCTCGGGGGTAAATCCCCAGTGCTGCTTGAAACGGTAGGGGCCCGTGCCCTCTTTGCTGCGACCAAAATCAAACACCTGTATACCCTGCTCAGCTGAACGACGCATCAACTCCCAATACATAAAATCGTTGACGCCCTTGATTTCCCTCGCTTCGGCAATACTACCCCCATAGTAGGGCAGCACTTCATCTCTGAAGTAAAAACTCACCACACCCGCGACATCGCGCCCTTCATGGGTAATCATCAGGGTGTCGACGTCATCGCCAAACACTTTACGAAGAAGTGAAAAATAGTTTTTGGAGAAAACCGGCGTACCGAGATTTCTGACACTTTCTGCGTAAATTCGATAAATCCGCTCCCAGTCCTGTCCCGGCTCACTCACCAGACCATTTTTGATTCCCTTGCGAATCATGGTCCGCTGCTTGCTGGGAATCGCCTGCATGTTGACCTCGGAATCCCGGTCAATCGTGCGGCGAAAGGTCGCATAAAGACTCTTTGTCGGCCAGTTTTCTGTCGAACGGTGCTGGTTCCGCAATTCCAGCGCATCCACATGAAGCGTCTGTGCGAGATCGCAGGCGGCGGTTCTCAGAGCTGCAGCAACTTCATCGGTGTCGGCAACGATACCGCCGTAGACACAAAATGGCGTGGATACCAGATTGTTGCCAAACAGCAGGCTTTTATTGTGTGCCAGCGGCAGTATGCCGACTATTTCTCCCTCGCGCTCGGCATAGAGAAAATAGGGCTGATGACCAAAGGCTTGTTGCAGAACCGTTTTCCAGCCAGCCCTGTGAAAGAACGTTGCTGCTGGCGTTTTTAAAACATACTCGTCCCATTGGGACACATCTTTGTCAGACAGTTGATGAATCGCAAGCGCCATGCAAACCCCACTGATCATTGCCGGTTTGTTTTTGTTGGAAGCCTTTCAGGAACACCTCATCAACTCGGCCCCACAGGAAGTCATCGGCAAGCTGCTCCAGTCGATAATGGACTTTATGCAAATTCAAATAGTGCCGGAATCTGGCTTTACTGCCGGCATTTGGTACACGCGGCTGCTCAGGGTCAATTTCCCAGGGGTGGAAGTAGAAAATACAGGGTTGCTGCTCTTTCCGGTTAACACGACCGATCGCCCACCGGGTGAAACTGTAGGGAAATAAACGAAACCAGCCGCCGCCACCACAGTTGATGTTGCGCCCTGCGACAGGAATAGTGGTAACAGGGATCTCCAACAACCTGTTACTGGCCGCCGGAAAAGCAAACCGGGGGGCGCCCGGTATGCCGTAATGGTCATGTCTGATGGGTACGATACTGGAACTGTACTGGTAGCCTGCATCGGCGAGACAATCCAGCGCCCACAGGTTTTCCTCGCAGATGGAATAGCTGGCGGCGCGATAGCCAATCACGGGCTGGCCCGAAAGATCTTCAAGTAACTGGCGTGTTCGGGTAATGTCCCGGGTAAAGGCTTGCTGATTTTGCTGGGTAACCCGAATATGCTCCCAGCCGTGGCTGGCCAGCTCGTGTCCCTGGTCGACAATCGATCTGACCATAGCCGGGTAGCGCTCGGCCACACAACCCAGAGTAAAAAAGGTTGCCTTGATGCTCTTTCGCTCAAACAGGGCCAGGATTCGCTCCATATTGGCCTCTATGCGACAGGGCATCTCATTCCATTGTTGTTTATTGATGCAGCCCTCGAAAGCGGAGACATGATAATAGTCCTCCACATCGACCGACATGGCATTGCGAATAGAGGTTGTGTAATTCACTACGGGCTCCCGTTGGACCAGAGAGCAATTGCTTCCACGATTCTCTCTGCCGCCTGACCATCCCAAAGCTCGGGGATACAACCCGATTTTCCACCGGTACTGAGAATATCCGCAACACAGGTACGGATTGCCCGCGGATCAGTACCGACAATGGTATTGGTCCCCTGCTCCACGGTAATGGGCCGTTCGGTATTCTCACGAAGGGTGACACAGGGAACGCCCAGCGCTGTCGTTTCCTCCTGAATTCCTCCGGAATCGGTGAGCACCAGGCGGGCGTCCTTCATCATGCCCAGCATCTCGAGATAACCTAGCGGGCCTGTCATGTATAGCGCCGAGGAGGCAATCATTGGCTCCAGCCCGGCATCAATGATGCGTTGTCGGGTCCGGGGGTGGACGGGAAAGACCAGCGGAATATCCCGGCTGATGTCAACCAACGCGCTGAGCAGGTTCTGCAACACTTCGGGGTGATCAACATTGGCCGGACGGTGCAGTGTCAACAGGCCATAACCGTTGGTGAGATCCACCCTTGAGCCATTTTTTTTCAGCCCGGAAGTGGTCGTCATCGCCGGTATCGCCTGTGCCAGGTTATAACGCAGCGTGTCGATCATCACATTTCCGGCAAAATGAATGCGATCCGAGTCAACCCCCTCCCGCAGCAGGTTGTCAGCGGCCGATTTTTCAGTGGTAAACAGCAGTTCCGAAATCTGATCCGTCAATACCCGGTTGATCTCCTCGGGCATGGTGCGATCCCCACTGCGCAGCCCTGCTTCCACATGAATCACCGGAATACCTTTTTTCACGGCGACCAGCGCACAGGCAATGGTGGAATTCACGTCGCCCACCACCAGTACTGCATGGGGCAGCTGATCATCGAGGACCGGCTCAAAACGTTTCATGATATCTGCCGTTTGTGTGGCATGGGTGCCGGATCCCACCTCGAGATCAATATCGGGCTGGGGGATATGCAACTGCTCAAAGAAGGTTGTCTTCATGGCGGCATCGTAATGTTGCCCGGTATGAACCAGCTTGCCAGAAAGGCCCGATTGCGGGTGATTTAGCGCTCGCATAATCGGCGCTATTTTCATGAAGTTTGGTCTTGCACCTACAACACAGAGAATCTGTGGAGGCTGTGGCTTCCTGACCATATGAAATATCCTAAAAATCTATTGTCAGGCCCAGGTTTAAACGGTTTTCTTTATAATCGCGCCCAAAACCATCTGCGTCCCTGTCAGAAAAACTGTAGCCAAGCGTTACAGTGGTCTTGGGACCCAGCTGACGATCAAGGCTCAGATAAAACCTGGTAATTTCCGACTCTGAAGTGGCCCGGTTTTCTCTTTCATCCAGACTCAATCTTGAGGTAACACTGATTTTTGAAGACAATTTTCGATTAAACCGAACACCTGTGGAGGTAAACTTTGCGTCACTGTCGATGTCCTCTCGGAGCTGCTTTGACTCCCGCACAAAAAAGGTCAGATCACTGCGTTTGCCTTTCAGGGTTAGCGAAGCATCAAACAACTCATTAACAAAAATCCCCTGGTCCCGGAAAGTGAGGTTATCTGTCAGAAAGAGCGGCTCTCCGGTAATTGGATCAATCAGGTCTCCAAACGGGTCTTCTCCCGGGAACAGGCTGGCAGCACGTCTCTCTGACCGGGTATCGGTGATGCTGCGACTGTAGTTGACGGCAAGAGATGTCCGACGGGTGGTATGGGTAAACTTGAAGCGGGGTGTAGTACCAAAAAAATGTTTGCCGTAGCCGAAGTCAAAAGTTGTTCGCCTGTTTGGGGTCCATACCAGACCCACATCCCAGAAATCACCATCGGTATTGTCGTCATCGACAGTCTGAAAGTTATTCCACTCCTGACCCAGGGTAGCATTTACCTGCCACTTTCGATCCAGGGCATAGCCCAACCTGACACTGGCTGTAGAGCGTTCATTATCCCCATCCTGATTCATGAAGCCATCGCCATCAAATTCCGTTTTCTGGTGGTCGGCTCGAAGGGTCCAGCTCAGCAGACCAAAATCCGGACCGCTATTGAGCGTCACCGCTGACATTTTTCGAACACTGTCGGAGAGCTCATCGCCCTTGTTGATCTGGTCATCATAGGTATAGCGCACCTGAAGATCGGCAAACCGTGCAAAGCGATGAACAAGATAGGGACTTATGCTGTAATCGTAGGTGGTTGTAACGTTGTCGGATCTGTTGAGCTGGGTGCTGCCAGAAGCGGCGAAAGGGTCGATAAGCGTCTGATTGGAATAGATATCACCTTCAACAAAAAAGAAATCTTCCAGTAACTCAACGGCGCCATCACCACGCACCCTGGGATTAAAGGAGTCTGCGCCACCACCTACATTGTTAAACTCAAAAGCACCAACCAGCGACATTTCAGCGCGTCTGCCTTTACCTTCAAGTTCGATGGTAGGTCGTACCACACTGATAAACTTGCTCTCCTTGTTGTCATCGTCCAGTTCGACATTGTCCGTGTAAATCTCGCCAAAAGTAATGCTCCCCTTGCTTTTCCATTCGCCGGCATTCAGCGAATACGGCACGGCCAACATCACAACCATGGCGATAGATGCCACCCGGCTGATTTTACAAAGGAAAACCTGCGTGCTGTTATTCATTCTGGCCGCCACCTATCCTTGTTCGACCCGCCCCATAACTGTGCCCATACCCATAACCATAGCCATGGGTATAATTGTCCCAAGGGTATCTTACGGCCTTGTTGAGTAGCATCCCGATAATTTTATCGTCACTGATCCGGCTAACCACCTGTTTGACAACATCCGGTGAAACCTTTTCCGCTTCGACCACAAACACGATTTGCCCCATGCAGTCGGCCAGCACAGCCGCCTCACTCGTCTGAAGGAACGGTGGAGAATCGAAAATAATAACCCGATCCGGATAACGCGCTGACAACTCTGCCATCAATTGCTTCATCCGCTCACTGGCCAGCAGCTCTGTAGATCGTTCGTGGGCAATCCCCACTGGAATAATGCGCACATTGGGCAGGTCCGTGTTTAACAATACGTCTTCGATGCCGATATTTTCGTCTTCCAGAACATCAATCAACCCTGGCGTATCATCGGGGATACCCAATAAGTTTCCAGCAGAGGCCTTTGCCATATCGGCATCCACGAACAAAACTGTTTTATCTTTTTCTATGGAGATACTCAGCATCAGATTAATAGCTGAAAACGTTTTTCCCTCTCCCTCAAAAGAGCTCGTCACCATAATCAGGTTGGCATGGTCCGTACCCTGGGCCATATTGGTGTCAATGTTTTGCAATAACGGACGCTTGATCGCCCGATACTCTTCTGCAATATAGCTCCTCGGCTTGTACGGAGAGACAAAGCCCCTTGCTTCCAACTCTTTGATAGGCAAAACGATACTTTTATTTGTGGAGCGTGTTACTGATGGAGCAACAGCTTTGCCAACCTCCTCCCGGCTGTCCAGCTCGGACATTAGGTTGACCCCTGCCTCAGGTGAGCTTGATGCGGGAGCTGCCGAGTCATGTTTCTGACTTTTCTTCCCCAGCTTTTCAACTGCTTTTTCAATTGTGCTCATAGGGTTTCCGGATGATAACTAAACAATTTACATCGCTCTCCAAGTGAGCGCTGCATGGAAGAAATCTCACCGATCTCATGTCAATGCCAGCTGTTCAAGAAAAGTGACACCGGCATAGACAGCAACCAGCGACAGCAGCAATACGACAAACAGTATTTTGTTCATCTTTGCCATTCGTTGCTGTGCAGGCGTGGGAATGTGCATCACGCAGCCCAATACGGGCAGCCCGGTAACCATTGTCAACCTGCGTCGATCAGATATGACTGGTCTTAGCAGCGACAGAAGTAACGCCAACCCCGCACCTACGCCCAGGGAAGCCACCAGAACACCGGTATTAAGTAGTATTTTATTGGGCTTGTTGGGTCTTGAGGGAACAAATGGTGGATCAATCACCTTAAACACCAGGTCATTTGCCTGCTGCTCGACATCCTCAGAGATCCGGGCGGATTCCCTGCGCTCCAGAAGCCCGGTGTGCTGCTGGGAGAGGACTTCATAGTCGCGGGTCAACTGAACCAGCTCAGCCTCAACCAAGGGTATTTTGTCCACCATACTGTTGAGCTTATCAACACGGCGTTGATACTCAGCCACACGAACATTCAACTCGGCAACTTTGGCTTCCGCCTCCGCCAGCATCGAACGCATTTGCTGATAAACAGGGCTGGTGTTCATGCCCGACAAATCGGACGCTTCCCCGGTTGCCAGTTTCGCAAGCTCCGACTCGCGCTCCTGCTCAAGGCTTTCGAGAAGGTTGTTGATCTGTACAACCTCGGGGTGGCGATCAGTATATTTGGATAGCAGTTCATCCAGCCTGGCTTTCAGTGAGCTGATGCGGCCATCAATGGATGAGCTCTGCTCACTGGCGCCGCTGGCCAGAAAGACCGGCTGCTCTCCGGCCAATTGACGTTTTAATTCATCGCGCCGGTTTTGCATCTCACTGCGCTGCAAACGCGCCTCGCTCAGCTGTTGCTGGCTCGCCACCAGACGCTGATAATAGCCACCGCCTTCACCTGGCAGATTCCCCGCATGCCTTTGCTTGAAGTCAGCCAGCGCAGATTCGGCCTCAACCAGACGTTTTTCATACTCGGCTATTTGCTTATCCAGGAAGGTTTGGGCTGAATTCGAGTCGCCACGCTTTTCATTGACTGCGCTCTCAATAAATACCGTGATTAGCGCCTGTACAACTTTCCGAGCAAGATCGCGGTCCTCATGATAGAAAGACACCGAATAGAGGGATGAATTGCGCCGATCGCCAGATAACGATACCGCTCTCCGGATATTGGCAAAAAGCTTTTCCTTCTCTCTTTCTGTCTGGGCGCGGAGGTCCATATCAGTCATTCTGAGTAGCTTTTCGAGATTTGGTCGACTAAGCAATGTTCTACTCATCAACTCTACGCGCTGATCAATATCCGGCTGTATCACCAACCCCCTCAACAGAGGCCGCAGGATGGTATTGGTGTCGACATGAATCCTGGCTGTGGCCATGTACTGATCGGGCACCTGTGACACCGAAAACCACCCAACGACACCAACCAGCCAGGCAATAACCAATGCCGCCCATCTGAAACGCCAAAGGCCCGACAGATAGCTGAATAGCATCGCCAACATTTCTTGCATAGCTGATTTTCCTTAAGTTTCCAGGTTACGCCGAGGTGACGACTTAGAACCAAGCCTCAGGGATAATCACTATATCTCCGGGAAAGAGGGCAAGATTTGTCGAAATATCCCCATCGTTGAGCAGGTCATCCAGACGAAGCTTGTACGTGCTTTGGTCACCACCAAAGCTTCTGATCAACACGGCCTTGTTGCCAGCGGCATATTCCGTCAGACCACCAACTTCCACCATCAAATCAAGCAACGTCATATGTTTTCTGAAAGGAATACTTGTCGGCTCTGCAGCTTCGCCAACCACCCTGACCTGCTGAGATGGAACACCGACAAAGTCGTCAACGATGACACTGACAACAGCACTTTTGACGTATTCTGAGTAAGCTTCCTCGATATCCCGGGCAAGCTCCGAGGGCGTTTTCCCGCTTGCCTCGATGTTTTCAACCAACCGGGTGCTGATTTTTCCATCAGGGCGTACTTTGACACCGTTGATGGTCAGCTCTTCGTTACCCCAGACGAAGACTTCCATACTGTCCCCGGGACCAATTACATAAGTATAGTCGGCCGGCATTGTACGCAGGTCATCGGGCACCTCCGTGTGGGTTGATGACGAGCAACCGGAAAGAGCCACTAGAGCCAGACTGAGACCAATCACAGATGAAGTTCTTGATACGTAAGAAATAAGACCAGACACGATTCAGCTCCTCCCTTGAGTGCTTCAAATATAAATCCCGGCTGAGTGTAGCATGCACATAAAACCGATGACTAGCAGCGGCCTTCAGGCCACACCACCCCAGCCCGTGAGGGGATTTAAACAGAAGTTCCATTTTATGGACGAATCATTTAGACGAACGGCCGGTTGTGTGGTTTGACCTGTAAAATATACTCGGCTCTAGTCCCAATTTACTGGTACCATTCACCAGCTAGTGCTGGGTTCTGCTCCGCAATAAAAATTTAAGGCTAACTATTTGTAGTGTAAGGGCTTACCAATCACTACCAGTCATATACTGCAAATTTCCGGCATAGGATTTCCTGCCATTGGCGGGTGTAGCCTGTAACGATTCCGGTTGCAGATACTGATACAGACCAGCCCAGCGGGTATTCATCAAAAGCAACTGGCTTTTCAAAAAGAAGCCAAAATTACCTTATGGAAGGGGTTTATTACAAGCAATGAAAAAGACGAATTTTCGCGACTTGTCCTCAGGTTATAAGGTGCTCGTAATCGTCGAGCTTTCCGTATATTTCGGTTCGGTTTTTTTGGCCATCCTTGCCAATAATTTCTTTGGCTGGTCCCAACAAAGCAACCTCGAAACAAATATAGTCGCCGCCTACTCTCTTGTTTTTGCTCTTTTCATTTTGCTCACGTCACTTTCCCTGGGGCTGTACAACCCCAGAATGCGAGAAAATTATCGCAATGTATTTCGCAGGCTGGTGCTTGCCGTCGCACTCGGCTCTGCCGAGTTTGCGATTCTCTTTATGCTTATCAACACGAAGCCCTTCACTGCCGAGGTTGTACTCACGGCAGCGGGCATAGGACTGATTCTAACCAGTCTCATCAGACATACCCTCAACCGTTTCGACTTGCTTGGCTTTAACAAAATTAACGTACTGATACTTGGCTCTGGAGAACGGGCATCGATTGTTGAGAGGCGGATGAGACGTGCTGTTGACCGCCACGGCTTTACCCTAAAAGGGTTTGTGGTGATGGAGGGTGACTTGCCCGATGGCATTCAACGCGAGCGACGAATCAATCTCGAAAAAGGTGCACTCCTGTCATTTGTTATCGAACACAATATTGACGAAATTGTTGTTGCCAGTGACGAAAGAAGGGCCAACCTACCTGTTGACGAGCTGTTTGCCTGCAAAATTCGTGGCGTAAATGTTATTGATATTCTCGATTTCATCGAACGGGAAACGGGACAAATTGCGGTCAATCTCATCTATCCCAGCTGGATCATTTACTCCAATGGTTTCGCCTCAATCCACTACCTGAGAAACTCGGTAGACTGGCTCTTCAATGCATCGATTGCCATTCTACTGTTACTCGTCACCTGGCCAATCATGCTCATCACCGCCCTGGTGATTAAAATTGAAGATGGTATCAAGGCACCCATTTTTTATCGCCAGGAGAGGGTAGGACTCGACGGCAAGGTCTTTAAAATCATCAAATTCCGAAGTATGCGCACGGATGCCGAAAGCAACGGAGCCGTCTGGGCCAAAGTCAATGACACCAGAATAACCCGCATAGGAAACTTTATTCGAAAATGCCGGATTGATGAATTGCCACAAATCTACAATGTACTGTGTGGAGAGATGGGCTTCGTCGGCCCCAGGCCGGAAAGGCCCGAGTTTGTTCAGGGGCTGATTCGCAGCATTCCCTACTACAACGAAAGACACAATGTTAAACCGGGTTTAACCGGATGGGCTCAACTTAAGTATCCGTATGGAGCAACAGACGAGGACGCCATGGAAAAGCTGAAGTACGACCTCTACTACGTCAAGCACCGCAGCTTCCTGCTCGACCTCAACATTCTCATCAGAACCGTTGAGGTTGTTCTTTTTGGCAAGGGCCGGTAATCGCACCCTGTGACGCCCTGCCACTTAGGAGCGAATATTGTACTTTTCGAGAAAGTTATAGAGGGTTGGTCTGGTCACGCCCAACATCTTGGCTGCTTCCGAGACATTATCCCCGGCATTCAGCAACGCTCTCTGAATAGCACCTTTTTCAGCTTTCTCTCTGATTTCTCTGAGGTTAAACGGCGCCGCCTCTTCGCCCGCTGGCGACAGCTCGAGATCCTCCAGGGTGATGTGGGTGCCTTCGGCCATGATAATGGCCCGTTTGATTCGACTTTCCAGCTCACGGACATTGCCAGGCCAATCGTAAGATTCGATCGCCTGGGCTGCCTGCTTGTCAAAGCCCCGTAACGATTTCCCTGACTCTTTGCTGAAACGTGCCAAAAACGCCTTTGCCAGTAGCAGGGCATCCCCTTCACGATCTTTCAGCAACGGTATCTGGATGGTGATCTCACTCACCCTGTAATAAAGATCCTCGCGGAACTTCCCCTCCTCTATGTACCTGGTCAGATCCTGATGTGTGGCACATATAATCCTCACATCAATGGGGATTTCCGTCCTGCCCCCTACTCGTTCAATGACTCTTTCCTGAAGAAAACGCAATAATTTGGACTGCAACTCCAATGGCAAGTCGCCAATTTCATCGAGAAACAGGGTACCCCCATCGGCATATTCTATTTTTCCCTGCGTCTGTTTGACCGCACCCGTGAAGGCACCTTTCTCATGGCCGAACAGCTCACTCTCCAACAGATTGTCCGGTATCGCAGCGCAGTTGATTGCCACCATTTTCTGGTCTGCCCTGGCACTCAGCTCGTGCAATGCCCGGGCAATGACCTCTTTGCCAGTGCCACTGGCACCCAGCAGCAAGGTCGTGATATCGGAGGGCGCCACTTTCTCAACCGTGCGACAGACTTTCAGCATTTCCGGGCTGGCAGTAACAACCCCTCGCAAAGGGGACTCCAGACCCTGTTCCTGGAGTCGACGGTTCTCGGATTCCAGCTCATAAACACGGTAAGCACGGTCAACAATCAGTGTGAGGATATCCGGGTCAACCGGCTTTTGATAAAAATCGTAGGCGCCAAGACCAATGGCCTTGACCGCATTGGATCTATCATTGTCACCCGTTACCACGATCACTTTTGTTTGCGGTGAAATCACCAGGATTTCACTCAGCGTGGCAAGCCCCTCTGTGACACCACCGGGATCCGGCGGCAGCCCCAGGTCAAGCAGGACCACCCATGGCTGATGACGGCGCAACTGAGCTATGGCGCTCTCACGATCACCGGTGATGACCACATCATAGTCATCAAAACACCAGCGCAGCTGACTTTGCAGGCCGGTATCGTCTTCAACCACGAGCAGCGGTCTGTTGGCTTCTTTCACGACTTATTTCCTTCATTTTCGATACTTGCTTCGCCACCATCAATCGGACTACACGGCAAGATAATAGTAAATTGAGAGCCCACGCCCGGCTCACTGGCAACGAGAATATCCCCGCCGACAGCGCGGATATACTCTCGACTTTCAAATGCACCCACACCCATGCCGGTCAAACCTTTAGTGGAATCAAATGGGCTGAAAAGACGATCGCGGATAAAAGCTCTATCCATTCCTGTACCCGCATCCTCAATAATGACATGAACAGTCTGTCCCTGCTTCTTTACGCTGACGGCAACTCTTGCTGTTGCCGGTGTGGCGTCCTGGGCATTCTGAATGATATGGCCAAATACAGTCGATAGCTGCTCACGATCCGCGCGCACCACTGCATCACTGGCCACCGATTCAAGTACAGGTTTAGGCTCCCTGGCAGAGGCAGCCCTGACCAGCTTCGTCAGTAAACTGCCCAGCTCGATATCCTCGGCCAAATCTCCCCGCACACCGCTTCTCATTTGCTCCATAAGCCGGGTCATTCTATTAACGGAGTTTTTGACAGTGGCAAGAACATCATCAATAAACTCGGGCTTGTGTTTATGCTTTTCTGCATTAGTGATAATCAGCGATTGCTGGGCCAGAATGTTTTTCAGATCATGAACAATATAGGCAGACAGCCGATTAAACGCTTCAAACTGCCGCGAACGAATCAGTGCCTGATCTGCCCGATATTGCGCCAAATGACTGGCCGCGTGCTGGCCCGCCATTTTCAAAAGATCCCGATCTTCCCAGTTAATCGCGTGATACAAATCCGAGCGCCTGACCAACACAAACCCCAGGCACTCATCCCGAAGTATCAGGGGGGCCAACAGCCAGATATTCCGAATCTTCAGCAACCAGTCTGGCAGGACCAAACCCGTATATTTTTCGGGATCTTCATTATATTCATCGATATCGATAACCCAGTGAGTTCGCGTCATAAATAACGTCAAAGAGTCTAACGATTTCGCATCAGCACAATCAGGTTCCGGCATATGCCAGCGAGCCAGAACACTAAAATGTCCCGCATCATTTTTTTCCCACAGGATGCCACCTGGACTTTCCGTCAGCTTCGCAATGGATTGAATCACCCGCTCCGGCACACTGTCGTCACTACCTGAAAGCGTCTGGGTAAACTTAAGCCATTCTTCCCGATAATCGTGCTTGTAGGAAAAAAAGTGCTTGCTCAGCAAGACCCTTACCTGAGCACGAATCTTGTCGGAAAACATCAGGGTGACCAGCAGGACTGCCGCACCAAAGAAAAATACGATTTGCAGCACACTACCCCAGGTGCCGCCATAATAACGGATGAAGTAACCGGCAGTGGCCATCAGCAGCAGATAAACACCCGCCCCCATGATCGTTGCGGTATGGAAAACCACATGCCTGGACACGTGGATATTCATTTCAAACTTGGGGTTTCGGGCGATGGCAATGACAATAAGCGGTGCAGCCATCCCGTTCACGAGACCGCGGGCTTCCCATAAATCAAGGCTGATACGCTTGAAAAGCAGTGCATCTGAGTACATGAAAAAGTCATAGACAAAAAAACTGCCGATACCAAGGCACAAGAATTTTGTGGACCACCGCTGGGTAGCGCCAGAGTTGCGAAAAATTTGCTCAATCAGAATCAGACCCGTGAGAGAAAGTACCACCCATAGCACTAACACAATTTCTCGGAACAGCGTTTCTGATACGGATAAATACTCGGAAGCAAATGGCGTAGTAAACAGAACGCCAAAAAGTATAAGCACTGCCGAGCAGCCCAGTGAAAACCGGAACACCAAGGCCCCGCGGGTACTTTCACCATCTTTTTTACAGAGAACATCCAGCAGGAACAGACACCAGGACAGGTTTCTCGACAACTCGGCCAACTGTATCATCTCGAAAGAAACCCGGGCACCGAATTCGCCGGCTGCAATAGCGCCAGCCCAAACAGTCGAACAGACGGCGGCGAGAATGATCAGAATCCCCTGTGGTCGTCCACGCCATGAAATGCTGATCAGAATTGTCAGTACCAAATAGGCAAAAAATGCGAACAGATAGCTGGGCACACCTACATTCATGCGAGAACCTGCAGACCTGATTTCAAGATCCCGTCGATCATAAAGCGTCTCCATTCAGCAACAGATTTTGCACACTAGCGGATTCTGGATCAGAACTGCCTTTAACACTATACTCAGCACCTTAAATTTAATCGGACATACTGCTGAGGTAATCGAAGCGGTGTTTTTGCCCGAAGGCAATTCAACCAAAAAGCCCAGCTGGCTGCTATCAGTTACTGCCCTTCCATCTACCGCTTTGTGGTGGACGAGACAATCGCAACATATGGATTAGCTACCAACGAATCAAGGATAATATCGGTGACATCGTACAGCGATCTACAGCAATCACTAAGATCAAAACCGAAAACCTGGTTAATTACTGGTGTTGCAGGGTTTATCGGTTCCAGCCTCCTCAAAACCTTGCTTGAACTGGAGCAACGGGTTGTCGGCATTGATAATTTCTCAACCGGACATCAATCCAACCTGGACGACGTGCAAGCCGAAAGCGGCAACAACTGGGGCAGGTTTACCTTTTACCCACACGATATCCGTAACCTGAATGACTGTATAAATGCATGCAAGGATGTCGATATCGTTCTTCATCAGGCAGCTCTGGGAAGCGTACCAAGATCTATTGAAGACCCCATTACAACCAACAGTTCAAATATTGATGGCTTTCTGAATATGCTGGTGGCAGCAAGGGATACCGAGGTAAAGCGCTTTGTGTATGCAGCTTCATCCTCCACCTATGGCGACCATCCGGGACTCCCCAAAGTCGAAGATGAAATTGGGCGCCCACTTTCACCCTACGCCGTCACCAAGTACGTGAACGAACTGTATGCGGATGTCTTCGCCCGAACTTATGGCATGGAAAACATAGGCCTCCGCTACTTTAATGTTTTTGGGCCAAGACAGGATCCAAACGGGGCGTATGCCGCTGTCATACCCAAGTGGTTCGGGCAACTACTGTCAGGAGAAGACTGCTTCATCAATGGTGACGGGGAAACATCACGGGATTTTTGTTTTATCGACAATACCATCCAGGCCAACCTGCTGGCCGCAACCACTGAAAATCCGGCCGCCATCAATCAGATATATAATGTCGCGTGCGGCGATCAAACCAGCCTGAACGAGCTTTTTTCTTCGATAAAAATGCTTCTCGGGAGTCACTACCCGAATATCAACAGTTTGACGGCCAAGCACCGGGCATTGCGCCCTGGCGATGTTCGACACTCACGGGCAAACATTGAAAAGGCCAACTCGTTGCTCGGATACCAGCCATCCCATAACGTCCACCAGGGGTTACAGGCTACGCTGGATTGGTTTTTAAAAAAGACAGCGGATTAAAATAATTCGTCAACGGTCTCATAGGGACACGGGAGATATTGTGAAGAAAGTAGCAGTTGTTGGATTAGGGTATGTAGGACTGCCTTTGGCCGTCGCATTTGGCAAAAAACTGCCAACCATTGGCTTTGATCTCGACAAGAAAAAGCTGGCCGCCTATCTTTCGGGGAAAGACCCCAGTGGAGAAGTAGCACCAGAAGACCTGGCCGCAGCCACCCACCTTGAACTCACTGATGATCCCGCCAAATTAGCGGAAGCCAGCGTTATCATCATCGCCGTCCCCACCCCCATCGACCAGGCCCACAAACCTGACCTGAGGGCTGTACACGGGGCATCCAGAACCATTGCCGCGCACCTCAGTCCAGGCACTACTGTCGTGTATGAATCAACCGTATATCCGGGCTGCACTGAAGAAACCTGCGCACCCATATTGGAGTCGGTATCCGGGATGCCCTGGCTTGGCAAGCCCGGTGCAATCAGTGAGGACGGACAAAATGGCTTCTTTATTGGCTACTCTCCGGAACGCATCAATCCCGGCGATAAAGTTCATCGGCTGGAAACCATCGTCAAAGTAGTCTCTGGTGACACCCCCGAAACCCTGGAAAAAGTGGCCCAAACCTACGAACAGATTATTACTGCCGGCGTTTATCGGGCTGCCAGCATCAAGGTAGCTGAAGCAGCAAAAGTAATCGAGAATACTCAGCGCGACCTTAATATTGCGCTGATGAACGAACTGTCCCTTATTTTTCATAAACTCGGTATAGACACACTGGACGTTCTGGAAACAGCGGGAACAAAATGGAATTTCCTACCGTTTCGCCCAGGATTGGTGGGTGGACACTGTATTGGCGTCGACCCCTACTACCTCACCTTTAAAGCCGAAGCAGAGGGCCACCATCCCCAGGTTATTCTCGCTGGCCGACAAACCAACGATGGCATGGGCAAATACATTGCCGAACAGACGGTAAAACAACTGGTCAAGAAAGGTCACCCGGTCTGCGGTGCCAATGTAGTGATCCTGGGGCTGACATTCAAAGAGGATTGTCCCGACCTCCGAAACTCAAAAGTGGCTGATATCATCGCAGAACTCAGAGAGTATCACTGCAATATCATTGTTCATGATCCAATGGCAGAAAGCAGCGAGGCTATTGAAGAGTACGGCGTGGAACTTACCCCCTGGAGTCAAATCAAAAACGCACATGCGGTGGTTCTAGCGGTCGCCCACCAACACTATAAGAAGCTATCCGCTACTGAACTTGGCACCATCATGGCTGAAAATGCTACCATCATTGATGTTAAGTCAATGCTCGACAGGTCATTATTTGAAGAGAAAAATATCGATATATGGCGGCTCTAGGCGCCCCAAAGGTCATACTAGAAAGCATTGTATCAACTATCATCATTAAATAGATTATCTGGGGCTTCGCGGCTGTCAGCTTTTTTTACATCGCGAGACAGTCGGCTACCTTGTCAAAAAGAAAACTCGTTTTTATGATCGCAATGCACTGATTAATAAAGACTTAAAAATGATGGCCCATTTATTGCAGAATAATTTTCATATCAAATAAAACCCCGTAGATACAGGTTTGGAGCAATGGAAAACGACTCACAAAATCATGCAACCAAGAAAGGTGCTGAACCTAATTCTTCAGTAAATATCTCACGCCGTAATTTTTCCCGTATCGGTGCTGCGGCGCCGATTCTCATGTCCCTCGCCAGCCCCTCTGCGCTGGGGGCCCCCTGCCTGTCCAACATGATGTCCGGACATTTGTACCAGGATAGGGGTCAATGCAGCCCCGGCTGGAGCCCCGGCGGCTGGAAAAACGTAGGTGGCAGTGAGCCCGACTGGAACAGCACCCCATTTCAATATGGCATTTATGACCCAAAGGCAACCTACACCCAGGGTGGCAGCGGGAAAAAGAAAAAATGTGGCCGCAACAACAAAAATCAGCCTGAGTGCTACGTAGAGGGGACAACGCTCTCCGAAGCCCTGGGTTATTATGGCTTGGGTTGTCCCTCCGAACTCGCCAGCGTCTGCCACCTGCCAATGGCCACTATTTTGAATGAAAATCCCGGTGGCAGCACAGGCAACTTTGCAGGCCATTTTGTAGCGGCGCTCCTGAATGCCTCGCACAGCGGCATAACCTATGTCATAACACCCAGCCAGCTTGTTGGACTGTATAACGATCCATCAACCATACCGGAGCCCTATACAGGAAGCATCGGATCATTTCTGGATTCAACCTGGTAAGTTTTTGTTTTAAAGTATCGGCATTATGAATAGTGCCGATACTTTCTCTTCCTCCTGTCATTCCTGCCTCTATCGCCAATGGGAGGAGGAGTGTGTCATGTACAATCCGGTTTCCGGCGAAACCCATTTGCTGGAAGCAACGGCCGCCAAGATCCTGATCACCATTGCAGCAGCACCAACCCGATACGACCAACTCAGTCTCTTGCTCAAAGAGCAGTTGGATGATGTGTCTGAAACAGAAATCGATGAATATCTCTGCACCACCTTGCAGAAACTTCAGGACATGCACTTAATTTCAGCGATAGGGGAATAACTCCTTTGCTGCTTTCATCGATACCGCTTCGAAAATTAAAACAGCAGCTCGCAGGAGACGGCATCAACCTGAAAATTGGCCCCTTCGTGGTCAACCTGTCGTCATCCCTGCCAAACGTTGCAGAAAATCTCAGTGACCTATACGGCGCCTATACTCTGGAGGATATCCACCGGGTCGATTTCCATATCGCGCTGCAATCTCCGTCGTTAATCAGACGGTGGATCCGCCCGCAGGCCACTTTCTCCTTTGACGGCTACCTGCCTTTCAAGCCTCTGCCACAAACCCAATCTTTTGCCATGTTCGAATGGGGGCTCAACTGGTGCGTAGCCAACAATGCACACCAATATCTGGTCATCCATTCCGCAGTTGTGGAAAAAAATGGCAAGGCAATCATTTTTCCAGGTACGCCAGGTAGCGGTAAAAGCACTCTCTGTGCGGGCCTTGTTAGCCAGGGGTGGCGCCTTCTGTCCGATGAAATGGCACTGCTTTCGACTGAAACCGGCTTAATCACGCCGATCCCAAGACCGATAAGCCTTAAAAACGAGTCCATTGATATCGTCAGATCATTTGCAAATGATGACATCTTTGTGGGGAAGCCCGTGCATGATACCGCCAAAGGCAGCGTAGCCCACATGTGTGCACCCATGAGCAGCGTAGCAAGAAGTGATGAACCTGCTGTGCCGGCCGCCATCATCTTCCCCAAATACCGCAAGGACACGAGTATTGAATTATTGCCTTTAAGCAAGGGCAGGACGTTTCTCGAACTGGCAGAAAACAGCTTCAATTATCACATACTCGGCTCAACCGCCTTTAGTGTGCTGACAGCCCTGCTCGACCAGTGCGAATGCTTCAGATTGAACTACCAAAACCTGGATGACGCCTATGCCACACTAGGGAACCTGATTGATGCCTGAGCCAATCATGGAAAGCTGCCTGGTTCGCTTCCTTCGCGATCCGCAACACAGTGCCCCTAGACTTTCACCGGGCGAATGGCAGATGCTTGTTCGTCAGGCGAGACGCAGCAATTTATTGAGCCGTATGGCGCACCTCGTCGAAACATTCGATCTTTTGTCTTTTGTGCCTGAGCATCTTCAGTCTCACCTGCTCAGTGCCCAACTGGTGTCATCCAGCAACCTCCGCTCAGTGAAGTGGGAGATATTGCAAATTTATACTGCACTGAGCGAGGTCGGCATTCCCTTTGCCTTGCTCAAAGGTGCTGCCTATGTCATGAGTGAACGCGATGCATTTCAAGGTCGACTGTTTGGCGACATCGATATTCTGGTCAGGAATGAACAATTAAAAGAGGCTGAAAAAGCACTTATCAAACACGGGTGGTTTTGCACAAAGATAGACCCCTATGACCAGAAATATTATCGCACCTGGATGCATGAACTACCGCCACTAAAACACCTGAAAAGACAAACAGACCTGGATGTTCACCACACCATTCTTCCGCCTACTGCCGATGCAAAACCTGATATCAATAAAATATGGGAGCAGGTGATTGAGCTGAAAGATTATCCGGGAATGTATGTTCTCTCTCTCCAGGACATGATTCTGCACAGTGCCGCCCATCTTTTTCATGAAGGGGACTTCGAGCAGGGGCTACGCGATGTTGTCGATCTGGATGCGTTGCTGCGTGAGTACTCTCTGGAGAGTGGCGACGCCTGGGCCGACCTCCTCACCCGGGCAAAGACACTCCACCTGTCACGATCACTCTATTACGGACTGCGCTATGCCAGGATGCTACTTAAAACGCCCGTTCCCGGTGAGCTGACAGGAAAAATGTCCGCCGAGACAGAACCCCTCTATTGCTCCAGATACCTCATGGACAAGATGTTACTGAAAGCCATGATGCCAAACTGCATTGGTCAGAGAACCCGTTTACTGGGGCTTGCCCGCTTTATTTTATTTATCAGATCACACTATCTTCGCATGCCCATGCAGCTACTGATTCCACACCTGCTAAGAAAAGCGATCAAGCAGGAAAATTAAGCGCTCTCAGGGCATTGCCCGCCACAGCAACTATCACCGCTTGAGTGAATACACGATATACTCAAGCTTTAACAGACAACTAAAAACCATCGCTGCAACACCGATATTAAACAGGGTCAGTATTTCAAAACCCACAAAGTAGTAATCGCCCATCAGACGAATAACACCAGCGAGCAGACAGATGACTACACCGGCAATACCCGCCACTGTGGCCAGATTCGATAGAATTCTCACTTAACGCTCCTCACGTCATGTTTAACGATAGACAGGTATCATTTGCTTTCAATCCCGCCGATTTTGGTTATAGCGAATAAATCATAGGCGCAAAAGCATTAAGTTGCTGATTTTATATGCTCAATTTATACTCAGCGGAGTCACAAACTCACCAATACAATTCGGCCAATTCCCATGTATGAACAATTTTATGACCTCAAGGCCGAACCCTTCCGACTAAGTCCGGATCATCGGTTCTGCTTTAACCACCGCAGTTACGCCAAAGCCAAGGCTTACATGCAGTATGCGTTTCAGCGCGCCGAAGGCTTTGTGATGATTACGGGCAAGCCCGGCACGGGCAAAACGACCCTTGTCAGCGATCTTGTGGAAAGTCTTCGGGAAGATCAAGTGAATGTCGCCATGCTGGTCTGCACACAGCTGGGGGCCGACGACCTGTTGCGAATGGTTGCCGATGCGTTTGGCTTGTCTTCCAACACAGACCATAAATCACTGCTCCTGCAGCAGCTGACCCGGCTTTTTGTCAACGACTACAAAACCGGCAAGCGCGCCCTCCTGATCATTGACGAAGCTCAGGACCTCTCCACAGCCGCACTGGAAGAACTTCGATTACTCACCAATTTGCAGATGAGCCGACAACCCCTGCTGCAGATTTTTCTTTTGGGTCAGGAAGAGCTCAGGGGTATTGTTCAGCAGCCAAACATGGAACAAGTACACCAGCGACTCGTGGCCGCCTGCCATTTGGCATCCCTGAATGAAGAGGAAACCAAGGGTTACATCAAACACAGGTTGAATCAGGTTGGCTGGAAAGGAGACCCGGCTATCAGTAATGCCATTTACCCCGTGATCCACAAAGTCAGCGAGGGTATTCCTCGACGCATCAATATGATTTGCAGTCGACTTTTTTTACATGCCTGCGTTGAAGAATTGCATAAAATCAGCATTAACGACGCCAAGATAGTATTGGGCGAAATAAATCAGGAGCAGCTGACATCGAAGACCATGCTTCCCGATCTCGATTTTGCTGTTCAGGACACCTACGATACACCACCCCAGGTGGCACCTGTGGCCATTAGCGACACTAAAAAAAAAGTAGTTGATATCTCGGACACCACTCGCAGGACTCCACCGGCCCCCGCACCTCAAGTGGGGCTGGCTATCCAGCCAAAACCCGAGGAAATCCCGCCAAGCAAAGAGAGCCTCTTTCAGGCAAGAGAGTTAACCCAAACTGAGGTATACGGCGGGCCCGATTCAAGAAAAGGTGAAAGGCGCTCTTTCACGGATCCTCGCCAGGAAGTCCGATACGAACCGGGGAAAAAAGACCGACGTCAAAATCCCGGACGCCGCAAGGAAGACAAAGAAGTACAAAAACGCCCCTGGCAGTTCTGGATTTAATGGCCTGGCGCTCCATTATTCCACCCCACCGAGTGTTATGTTTTTCGTATAATCACTCGAGGCATGTGAATGTATCTATGCCGCAGCACCCAAAACTTCACTCCCAACCCCGTCAAGAGGAATCCCCGTGTACGTTGAACAAGCAGACCGTCAACAGTTGCAACGCTGGCAAGAAGCGCTTTCTGCCAACCACCGGAGCTTTGTCTCCAGCAAGCTTAATCTCGATCTGACCCGGGGCAAGCCCTCAGCAAACCAATTATCATTGGCCGATGCGCTGGATGGCATCCTGCAGGGAAATTATGTGTCGGACGAGGACGTGGATACCCGCAACTACGGCGGGCTGGACGGTTTGCCGGCCATGCGCCAACTGGCGGCAGAGATCCTCGGCGTAAAATCTGACGAAATCATGGTGGGGGGCAATAGCAGCCTGACCCTGATGTATTTCAGTGTCCTGTTTGCCTGGCAGTTTGGTTTGAACGGCCCGGACTCGGCCTGGCGACATGAAGACACCGTCAAGTTTCTCTGCCCCGTACCCGGTTATGACCGTCACTTTGCCATATGCGAGGAATTTGGCATTGAAATGGTCAACGTGCCAATGAATGAGGACGGCCCGGATATGGATGTAGTGGAGGCCCTGGTTCGCAATGACAGCAGCATCAAGGGAATCTGGTGTGTACCCAAGTACTCCAATCCCACCGGCTGTATTTACAGCGCCGCGACCATCGAACGGCTGGCCGGACTGGGGACTATCGCGGCCACGAACTTCAGGGTCTTCTATGACAACGCCTACGCAGTTCACGACCTGGTGGATAAACCTGCCGAACTGGCCAATATACGGGATTTCTGTGAAAAACATGGCACAGAAGATAGCGTGCTGCAATTCGGATCGACCTCCAAGGTGACTTTCGCCGGTGCAGGGGTGGCCTTCATGGCGGGTAGCAAAACGAATTTGGGTGCTATGAAAAAACATCTGGGAATTGCCACTATCGGGCCGGACAAGGTCAACCAGCTCCGGCACCTGAAGATGATTGGCACTATGACAGAACTGCGCAACCACATGGCCCGACACGCCGAGCTGCTACGACCGCGCTTTGCCTGCGTGCTGAAGCACCTTGAGGAAAACTTCCGCGATTCTGACCTGGGAGAATGGAGTTCACCCGATGGCGGTTACTTTATTTCTTTTGATACCCGTCCCGGACTGGCCAACGCCGTTATCCAGTTGGCTGCAGAAGCGGGGGTCAAACTCACCCCGGCGGGTGCCACCTTCCCCTACGGCAAAGACCCGGACGATAAAAATATCCGCCTGGCACCGTCATTCCCTACCGTTGAGGATATTGATCACGCCATGGCCGTATTCTGTAATGCCGTGAAACTGGCCTCTGTGAACCAACAACTCGAAGGCCTGAACGCCTGACATCAAAAAGGGCAGCGCAAGCTGCCCTTTTTATTCAGCAAACAGGTACCCGTTAACTAGCGATCACTTTTTGGTTTGGGTGCAATGCCCGGATAGGGGAAAGGGGTGACATTACCGGCGCCGCCCTTCGCCTCAATAATTTTGCAGGAACCTTCTTTTTCCACTTCATCAATGCGCACGACAGAATGCAGCGGAATAAAGCTCCGTTTGACCGATGAAAACTCATTCTTCAGTTTTTCTTCGGAAGGGTCGACTATCATCTGGGAGCGCTCACCAAACACAAACTCCTCGACTTCCAGAAACCCCCACAAATCACTTTGGTAGACTTGCCGGGCATAGATTTCGTACACCTGACCCTGATTGAAAAATACAATTTTGTAAATGGGGGTTGATGCCATACAGGTTGCCTGTTCACCGGTTTATCAAGGGCGCGAAAGAATACCACAATCTGCACAAATTTCACCCAATCAGACCACACCCTGTGGGATTAACCACCGACGACCGCTATACTGTGCGGCCGCGTCAAGTGTATCCATAACCAGTATTTATGTCCGAGCCAAAAATCAAAAAACTACACATTGTCACCCACGGCTGCCAGATGAATGAATACGATTCATCACGCATGCGTGATCTGCTGGGCGACAGCCACCAGATGGTGGCAACAGACAACCCGGAAGAAGCCGACGTACTGTTACTGAACACCTGCTCAATCCGCGAAAAAGCCCAGGAAAAGGTTTTTCACCAGCTCGGCCGCTGGAAACACCTCAAAACCCGCAACCCGGAGCTGGTCATCGGGGTTGGCGGCTGTGTCGCCAGTCAGGAGGGTGAGGCTATTGCCAGGCGCGCACCTTTTGTGGATCTGGTGTTTGGTCCCCAGACATTGCACCGGTTGCCGGAAATGCTAGCCGAAAGAAAGCAGCGAGACGGCACCACCATCGTCGATATCAGCTTCCCGGAGATTGAGAAATTTGACCGGCTGCCACAGCCAGATGCCGATGGCGTCACTGCCTTCGTGTCGATTATGGAAGGCTGCTCCAAATACTGCACCTTCTGTGTTGTGCCCTATACAAGAGGTGAGGAAGTCAGCCGCCCGGCTGCAGATGTACTCGCGGAAGTGGCTCATCTCGCCGGCCAGGGCGTGCGGGAAGTCAATTTGCTGGGACAGAATGTCAACGCCTACCGCGGCAACATGCCCGACGGAAACCTCTGCGACCTAGCTGAGCTGATTGGCTATGTGGCAGGAATTGAAGGCATTGACCGCATTCGCTATACCACCTCCCACCCGGTGGAGTTTTCGGACAGCCTCATTGCGGCCTATGCCGAAGTACCCGAGCTGGTCAGCCATCTTCATCTGCCAGTGCAAAGTGGCTCGGACCGAATTCTGGCGGCAATGAAACGTGGCCACACCGTACTGGAATACAAATCGAAAATTCGCAAGCTGCGCCGGATCCGACCGGATATCAGCATTTCATCGGACTTCATCATTGGTTTTCCCGGTGAAACCGAGAAGGATTTCGAAGATACCCTCAAGCTGATTCAGGATATCGGCTTTGATCACAGCTTCAGCTTTGTGTACAGCGCCCGACCGGGAACACCGGCAGCCGATCTGCCCGATAGCACGCCCGAAAGTATCAAGAAGCAACGACTGCAAATCCTGCAAAGCAGGATCAGCCAGCATGCCACAGGCATTAGTGAGCAAATGGTCGGTACCGAACAGACCATCCTGATCACCGGCATTTCAAAGAAAGATCCCGGTCAATTGCAGGGCCGCACCGAAAACAACCGGGTCGTCAATTTTCCAGCCACCGACCATCAACTGATAGGTACGTTTGCCAGGGTGGTTATTATCGAGGCGTTGCCCAATTCACTGCGTGGACGCCTGATCGCTGCAACGGAGAACACTGCAGCATAAATGACCGCGCTGGCAGATACCTATAAACCTCACTCAAAACTGTTTTCAGACCCTAATAAAGGTTATATGCTTGCCCTACATGTGTAGCCGCAGAGGGCGGCCTATTGGAAAATTTGAATATTCAGACTGCAACACAGACCATCACGCTGGAACCCAGCGACACCCGTCGCCTAGCAACACTCTGCGGGCAATTCGACGAACACCTCAGACACATCGAACAGCGGCTGAAAATCGAGATTCGCAACCGGGGCAATACCTTCGCTCTGATTGGCGACCATGCCGCGGCTGACGTGGCTGGGAAACTTCTCCATCACCTCTATCAGGAAACCGGTCGCAGCCGTGAGCTGACGCCCGACCACATTCATCTTGCCATTCAACAATCCACCGCCGGAATGCCTATGGAACACTATGCGAGCACGACTACAGCTGACAGCAATGTCGCCGAGACAGAGAACGCTATAACGCAGACGGTCATCCGCACCAAAAAAGGCAATATCAAACCCAGAGGACTCAGCCAGCAACGCTATGTGCGGGCCGTACAGACCCACGATATCAATTTTGGGGTAGGACCTGCCGGTACCGGCAAAACCTATCTGGCAGTAGCCTGCGCGGTGGAGGCGCTGCTGAGAGACGAAGTGGAGCGCATTCTGCTGGTGCGCCCTGCTGTTGAAGCTGGCGAAAAGCTCGGTTTTTTGCCCGGAGACCTGAGCCAGAAGGTGGACCCCTATCTGCGCCCACTCTACGATGCGCTGTATGAAATGCTCGGCGTTGAAACGGTAGCAAAACTCATTGACCGGAGTGTTATTGAAGTAGCACCGCTGGCTTACATGCGTGGCCGCACCCTGAACAACTCTTTCATTATTCTCGATGAGAGCCAGAACACCACCAGGGAACAAATGAAGATGTTCCTCACCAGAATCGGTTTCAGCTCCACCGCGGTAATTACCGGGGATACCTCCCAGATCGACCTGCCCCGCCCCAGTCACTCCGGGCTGCTTCACGTCTGCAAAGTACTCAAGGACGTCGAGGATATCAGCTTTACATTTTTCGGCTCGAAGGATGTGGTTCGCCACCCGCTGGTACAGCAGATTGTCGATGCCTATGATGCCTTTGAGCAGGACGAGGCCAAAGACCCGCCCCAATGAAGCTTCAGCTCGATATCGACAATACCCATGGTAAAACAGGCTGGATACCGGACAGAAAACAGATACGCTGCTGGGCTACCGCAGCACTGTCCAGCGCCCGACAGACGGCCGAACTGAGTGTGAGAATTGTCGGTGAAGCAGAGTGTGCCGAACTGAACCAACGCTATCGCCGCAAACCGGGTCCCACCAATGTGTTGTCTTTCCCGGCCGATTTGCCACCGGATTTAGATCTTCCACTGCTCGGTGATCTGGTCATTTGTGCACCGGTGGTCGAGCGCGAAGCCGCCGAGCAGGACAAACCCATTGAGGCACATTGGGCGCACATGCTGGTTCACGGCTGCCTGCATTTGATCGGCTACGACCATATTGAAGATAATGATGCGGATATAATGGAAGCCCTTGAAACCCGTATACTGACGAAGTTGGGTTTTCCACCACCCTACCAACAGGATGATGCTCCGGAGCAGCAGATATTTCATGACTGATGACGACTTGAACGGCACACAGGAGAAATCCTGGTTAGGCAAACTGGCCACGGCCTTTTCCTCGGAGCCACAATCGCGGGAGGAGCTGGCGAACACCCTCCGCTCCGCCTACGATAATGGCATTATTGATCACGATGCGCTGGAGATTATTGAGGGGGCACTGCATGTCTCTGACCAGCAGGTGCGGGAAATCATGATCCCCCGCACTCAAATGGTTGTCATTCAGCAAAACATCAGCCTTGAAGACCTTCTCGAGCTGGTTATCGAATCCAGCCACTCCCGCTTTCCGGTGATCGGTGACAATGCTGATGATATTGTCGGCATTCTGTTGGCCAAGGAGCTATTACCGCTGCTACTGAGTGGTCGTGAAAATTTCGAAATTGCCAATGTGATCAGACCCGCCACGATCATCCCCGAGAGCAAACGGCTGAATGTGCTGTTGCGGGAGTTCCGCGAACAGCGCTATCACATGGCTATTGTCATTGACGAATATGGCGGCATTGCCGGGTTGATCACCATTGAGGACATTCTCGAGGAAATTGTCGGCGACATCGAAGATGAGACCGATGAGGATGAAGACACCATGATTCGTCCCCAGCAGGACAACAGCTATCTGGTGGATGCCCTGACACCCATCGAGGATTTCAATGAATTCTTCGATGTCGGAATCAGCGACGAGGAATTCGACACCATAGGCGGCATTATCGTCCAGGCCTTTGGCCGCATGCCCAAGGTGGATGAAACCATCGAAGTGGATAACTTTGACTTTCGCGTTGCGGAAGGCGACAACCGGCAGGTCAAATTGCTCGAGTTGCGAATTAAAGCCTAGTCCAGCCGTCTGCCCGGGACCACAAGCCAATGATGGGATCAATCGCTTCTCACCCCAAACTCAGGGGACATCTGCTCGGGGTACTGTTGGGCGCCGTGCTGCCGCTGTCGCTGGCGCCCTGGAGCTGGTGGCCAATCGGCCTGATAGCTGTTGCCGGCCTGGTTGTTCTGCTCAGGGGGTTGCGCTCGGTTGACTGCTTCTGGCGCACCTTCTGGTTTGGACTCGGCATGTTTGGCGTTGGGGTATCCTGGGTCTTCATCAGTATCCACGACCACGGTCACGCCTCCGTACCACTCGCCCTGATTCTGACATCCCTGTTTGTGATTCTGCTGGCTGTACTTTTTGCCCTGCCATTTATGCTATATGGCAGAGGGTTAAACCGTACGGCGGGCACCATGGCCCTCGCCTTCCCCAGTATCTGGGTTCTGGGAGAATGGACTCGCAGCTGGTTATTTAGCGGCTTCCCATGGATGTATCTCGGCTATGGCCACATTGACACCTGGCTGGCGGGGTGGGCACCCATCACCGGAGTACTGGGGATCAGCTGGATTTGCGCATTATCCGGCACGGTGATCGGCATTGCTGCCATCACCAGAGCATCCCTTGTGCTCGGTAATGTCGCATTGCTGGCGGCAGTGGGATGGACGAGCGGCTGGTATCTGCAGTCTGTTGAATGGACTGCTACTGCAGGCGACCCATTGCACATTGGCATCATGCAGCCCGCGCTTCCCGTCGCCGCGAAGTGGGACAGCACACAGCTTGCCGCTATTCTTGAGCAAAACCGCCTGATGACCCGTGAACTGCTGGGCAACGACCTGGTGGTCTGGCCAGAATCCGCGGTGCCGACTCTGGAAGAGCGGGCAAAACCCTTTCTTGCCGCAATGGCAAAAAGGGCGCTGGAGACCAATACCGCCCTGCTCACGGGAATTCCCACGCGCAATACCACAACGCGGCAATACCACAATTCCGTGATGGCTCTCGGCACAGCAAGCGGCATTTACCACAAGCAACACCTGGTACCCTTTGGGGAATATGTACCCTTTGAACGCTGGCTTGGCGGGACAATGGCCTTTTTGAACCTGCCCATGTCGGTCTTCAGCCCCGGGGCCGCCCTACAACAACCCATTCGTACCAATGATATCCGTATTGGCACAGCCATTTGCTACGAAATTGTTTTCCCTGACCTGGTGGCAGCTACTGCCAACCGTTCAAATCTGCTTCTGACCGTCAGCAACGATAGCTGGTTCGGCAGATCCATCGGTCCAAAACAGCACTTTCAGATGGCCAGAATGCGGGCGGCAGAAAACCGCAAACCGCTGATTCGCGCCACCAATGATGGCATTACGGCTCTGATCAACCATCATGGCAAGGTCGTCGCTACGACACCCCCTTTCATTCGCAGCACCCTCACAGGCCAACTGACGCCCTATCGGGGCCAGACACCCTTCGGCCGATGGGGTTCGAATCCGGTATTGCTGTGCTCGCTGATCATGCTGCTAGCCGCTTTCTGGAAATCCCGGGCCAACTGACGCAAACCTCAGCGGCAGGAGTAATGAGCCGCCAATAGTCGCATCGCGGGCTGTGTCTGCCCCCTCCTTTAGCCTATAATTGGCGGCTTTTCTGGCCTAGTGCCCAACCTCACAATACAGAGTGTCGATGAAAGACCAATATCACCCCAGTGAAATAGAAACTGTCGTCCAGCAACACTGGCAGGAAACCGCCGCCTTCGAAGTCAGCGAAATTCCCGGCAGGGAAAAGTACTACTGTCTGGCGATGTTCCCCTACCCAAGCGGCAAGCTGCACATGGGGCACGTGCGCAACTATACGATTGGGGATGTGATTGCCCGCTACCAGCGGATGCTCGGCAAGAATGTATTGCAACCCATGGGCTGGGACGCATTTGGCCTGCCAGCGGAAAACGCGGCCATCAAACACCATACAGCCCCGGCAAAATGGACCTACGAAAATATTGAGTATATGAAAGCCCAATTGAAACGGTTGGGCTTCGGTTATGACTGGTCGCGTGAACTGGCCACCTGCAAGCCGAATTATTACCGCTGGGAACAGTGGTTTTTTACCCGACTCTACGAGAAAGGCCTGGTGTACAGGAAAACAGCCGGGGTCAACTGGTGCCCCAACGACCAGACCGTACTGGCCAACGAGCAGGTTATAGACGGCTGTTGCTGGCGCTGTGACACCCCGGTGGAGCGCAAGGAAATACCCCAATGGTTTATCAGGATTACCGACTACGCTGAAGAACTCCTGGCTGATCTCGACAAACTGGATGGCTGGCCGGAACAAGTGCGCACCATGCAGCGCAACTGGATCGGCAAGAGCCGTGGAGTACAGTTCCGCTTCCAGCTGGAACAGGGCGTGGATGACATCGACCACTTTGAAGTGTACACCACCCGCCCCGACACGCTAATGGGCATCACTTACGCCAGTATCGCTGCGGAGCACCCTATTGCCCTGGCGCTGGCCGAAACAAATCCGGAACTGGCAACCTTTATCCAGAACTGTAAGACCCAGTCCATGGCGGAATCCGACATGGCCACCATGGAAAAAAAGGGCATGGCCACCGGCCTCAATGCCATCCATCCGATCAGTGGCGAAGCGGTTCCGGTATGGGTAGCCAACTACGTGCTGATGGACTACGGCACTGGTGCGATTATGGCGGTTCCGGCCCACGACGAACGGGATTTTGAATTCGCCAACAAATACAGACTACCCATCAAACAGGTTTTTCACCTACGTGAAAATAAAGTCGATAACGTTCACCAACCTTTCGACACCTCAAACTGGCAGGAATGGTATGCCCGGAAAACCAGCGAACTGGAGACTGTAAACTCCGGGGAGTTTGACGGCTTGAGTCCAGAAAAAGCTTTCGACGCGATCGCTGCCAAATTGACCGAACTGGGCAGCGGCGAAATAAAAACCAACTACCGTTTGCGCGACTGGGGCGTTTCCCGCCAGCGCTACTGGGGTGCCCCTATCCCCATACTGAACCTCCCGGAAGGTGGAGAAATTGCCGTTCCCGCCGACCGCTTGCCCGTGCTGTTGCCGGAAGACGTGGTGATGGACGGAGTCCACTCGCCGATCAAAGCGGATCCGGAGTGGTGCAAGGTCCAGTTCAATGGTCAGATGGTCGAGCGGGAAACAGACACATTCGATACTTTTATGGAATCGAGCTGGTATTACGCCCGCTATACCTCCCCGAACGCCACCGAGGGGATGCTCGACAGCAAAGCCGCCAATTACTGGCTGCCCGTTGACCAATATATCGGGGGTATCGAACACGCGATTCTGCACTTGCTGTACGCAAGGTTTTTCCACAAATTGATGCGCGACGAGGGTCTGCTGAATTCCGATGAACCCTTCACCCGGCTGCTGTGCCAGGGCATGGTGCTCAAAGACGGCACCAAAATGTCCAAATCCAAAGGCAACACCGTGGACCCACAACAGCTGATTGACCGTTACGGCGCAGATACTGTCCGGTTGTTCACCATGTTTGCCGCACCACCGGAACAGTCACTGGAATGGAATGACAGCGGGGTTGAAGGGGCCCATCGGTTTTTGCGGAAACTCTGGAAAATGGTTCACGCCCATCTGGAGGCAGGCTCCCCCGGCGAACTGGATACCGGGACGCTTGGTCAGACGCAGCGGGATCTGCGCCGTAAAACCCATGAAACAATCGTTAAGGTCAGTGATGACTTCGGCCGCCGCCAGACCTTCAATACCGCCATTGCCGCCGTGATGGAGTTGCTCAATGAGCTGGCCAGATCCGTCGATCGCGGCTCAGTTAATGGCCTTGCTGTAGAGCGGGAAGCATTAACCATTACCGTACAGGTGCTGGCACCGATTGTGCCCCATATCTGCCACGCACTCTGGCAGGCGCTCGGTCACACTGACAGCCTGCTGGACACACCGTGGCCAGTTCCCGACCAGATTGCACTGACAAAAAGCACCCTTCAAATGGTGGTTCAGGTCAACGGCAAGCTTCGTGCACAGATCGATGTGGCCGTCGACGCAGACCGGCAGAGCATCGAGGATAGCGCGCTGACCCATGAAAATGTTCTTCGCTTTACGACAGGGCAAACCATCCGTAAAGTAATCGTGGTGCCCGGCAAACTGGTCAACATTGTTGCCAACTGACAACCCGCAACCGCACGCTGAAAAAGTGACAACCTAAGGAATAACAATGAAACGATTTTTTTGTCTGGCCATAACCGGTTTGCTGGTGACCACCCTCGCCGCCGGCTGTGGGTGGCGTTTGCGGGGCACGGGATCGGTTGACAATGTCTCCAGTGTACATATCAGCAGTCAGGGCCGGTTTAATGACTTTTATGAGGCCCTTTCGAGATCACTGCAGGCCAACGATATCACCGTGGTGAAGAATGCCACGGACGCACAATACAACATTGTGATTCTCGACCAGAAATACTCCCGCAAGACCGCCACCGTCAGCGTCACCGTGCGGGTCTCTGAATACCAGCTCACCGAAGAAGTGACGATCATGATATTGGCGGCCAACGGACAGCCGCTATTGCAGCGCACCACCCTCAGCACAGAAAGATTCTTTGATTTCGATGAAAATGATGTTCAGTCGAAAGAAGACGAAGCCAACCTGCTGCGGCGTGAAATGCGGAATGACCTGATCCGCCAGATCATCAGCCGTCTCGATGCTGTTGCCAACCGCTCGACGACCGTACCGGGTCCCGATGCGACTGAAGGCTGAACAACTCGGCACTCACCTCTCTCAAGGCACTCTGGCCCCTCTTTATCTGGTCAGCGGAGATGAGACACTGCTGGTCCAGGAGGCGGCAGATGCTATCCGGGCTGCTGCCTTCCTGCAGGGCTACACTGAACGCGAAATCCTCCATGCCGAAAGCAGTTTCGACTGGAATACCGTACTGACCGAAGCCAACAGTCTGTCATTGTTCGCTGAAAAGAAAATTATCGAGATTCGAATTGCCAACGGCAAACCGGGGGACAAGGGTTCAAAGGTGCTTCAGGAATGCGCTGGCAACCCCACTGACGACACTTTGTTGCTGATCATCACGCCGAAACTGGAAGCTGCCACCGTGCGTAGCAAATGGGTTAAGGCCATCGAGGCCCACGGCGCTCTGGTACAGACGTGGCCCGTACCCCCTGCTCAGCTTCCCGGCTGGATCGGAAAACGCCTTCAGCAGGCTGGCATCAGAGCAGATCGCCAGGCCGTTGAAATCCTCGCCGATCGGGTAGAAGGCAACCTGCTGGCCGCGGTTCAGGAAATTGAAAAGCTCAAGTTGCTGTTACCCGACGGCGAAGTAGATGGTCAAACCATGTCAACAGTGGTTGCCGACAGTGCCCGCTTCAATGTCTTCACACTTGCGGACAAGGCCCTGGAGGGCGACCCCCAGGCTGCCTGTCGCACCCTCAGGGGCCTTCGCGATGAAGGAGCCGAACCCGCCATTATTCTCTGGGCACTGACCCGGGAATTGCGCACGCTGATCAGAGCCGGCGAAGCGCTGGAAAACGGGGATCACCTCGATTGGGTGTTAAAAGACCTGGAAATATGGGAAAAACGTAAACCGTTATTCAAGCAAACCCTGAGGAGGCTGAAACTGACCCGGTTAAAACAGATGCTTCGATTGGCCGCAGGCATCGACCGAGCCATCAAGGGAATACGCATTGCAGACCCCTGGGATGACCTGACAACACTGCTGTTGATGTTCTGTGGCACCCCCACCTTACAGTCGGGAAACCTGAAGCTTTCGCTGAGTTTTCCGGATTGACAGAACAACCAGATGCCCCACCATCAGGCCCAGCAAATCGGCCAGCAAGTCCGCTCCTTCCATGTGGCGATAGCCTGTAAACCCCTGCAGCACCTCCATCAGAATCCCGTAACCCATCAACCCCGGGTAAATCAGCCAGAGAGAAGCATCCGCTGGCAAACTCTGCTTTGACAACAGAAACAGGACGGCAAATGTGATGCCATGCATCAGTTTATCCTGCCCGGAAAACACCATCTGGCCGCCGGTGGGCAATAGAGCCAGTAGCAGCACCGCAATCAAACCAAATAGCAATGTTGCTCGCCAGAATGTCACCTTGGTCATGGCTCTGGCACCGGCCACTAGCGCAGCTTAAGTTGCGACTTTTTTCCCGGGCTGACCTCCCGGCCTGAAACCAACAGGTTCAGTGCCTGCAACCTTTCAAGAGTCCCCACATCCCACCAGGTACCACAAAAAACCTCCCCCGTGACATAACCGCCGCGGATGCCCGCGGCGAGAACATCTCTCAGCGGAAAGCGTTCACTGGCGGAAGAAAACATGGCAAACGTCTCCGGCCTCATGACACTGATACCACTGAAGGTAAAGGTTTGATCCCCAGCCAGAGGATAACCAACACGATGATCCGCATTCAGGGAAAAATCGCCGCCGGTGTGATGCAGAGGGTTGGGCACCAGTACCAAGTGCGCATCCATATCCTCGGACCAGCTTTGCTCGACCAGCGACTGAAGGGGATAATCGGTCCACACGTCGCCATTAATCACAATGAAAGGCTGATTGCCAAGAAGCGGCAGAGCCCGACGAATACCGCCGCCGGTTTCCAGGGGTTCCGTCTCGCGGGACCAGGCAATACTCACACCAAAACGCGAGCCATCGCCGAGAAAAGACTCTATTTGCTCACCCAGCCAGGAGGTGTTGATCACTATTTCGCGCACACCTGCTTCAACCAATCGTTCCACATGGTATTGAATCAGGGGCTTATTACCGATATGCAGCAAGGGCTTGGGTGTCTCATCCGTGAGGGGACGAAGCCTTTCACCATACCCCGCCGCGAGAATCATTGCTTTCATAGAATCTATCCTTACTTGCCATCAACGGCATGGCCTATTTCTTCTGATACCAAGGCTGTATTTGCACCAGAGGCATCACACGTCTTTCAAACCAGGACTTGAAGTCATGCAATTCAGGATACGGCGTCAATTGCTCAAGGGTGTAATGGAGAACAAGTGGCAAATCCGCCAGATAGCCCGGCTTTCCATCACGCAACCAGAGCCTGGCAAAAATACCCAGCACTTTGATGTGTCGCTGCAACCCCATCAGGTCAAACCAGCGCAGGAACTGGCTGTCCGGCACCGTATCGGCAACATCTGTCGCTACAACCCGCCGGTAATAGTTGAGAGCCCGCCGCGAAACATACTCAGCGGGCCATCGAATATAACAGTCCCTGAGCAGTGAAACCAAATCATATGTCAGCGGGCCTCTGACAGCGTCCTGAAAATCGATGACCCCGATATCACCATCAGCGAGCAACATCAGGTTACGGGAGTGGAAATCCCGGTGGACGATCACTTCCGGTTGGGAGAGCGCACTCGTCACTAATTGCTCAAAAGTCTGCTCAATGAGCCGACTGTCTTCAGTCGTGATATCCAGCCCAAGCAGCTCACGCAAAAACCACTCAGGAAAGAGTCTCATCTCATCCAGCAAACGCTGACAGTCGTACACTGCCAAACCACTATCAGCGAGTGGAACACCCTGCAACACCAACAGCGTATCTTCTGCTTTCCGGTAGAACCGATCCGCTGTTTCAGAGGACAGGAGCGGTAACAGTAACTGGTCGCCAAAATCCTCAAGTAACAGAAATCCCTGCGAGTAATCGACGGCATAAATACGGGGTGTACGGACACCACCGCGCTTGAGCAACGCCGCAATACGAACAAAAGCTTCGTTATTTTCGTGTTCCGGCGGCGCGGAAACAGCGAGCAGTGATGGCGCACAATTCACCCGAAAATAGCGCCGAAAGCCGGCATCACCACTCAGCGGATAAAGCTCTGGTGTAGCCGATGTCAAAAATTGCCGGGGCAGGGAGCGCTCTACCCACTGCTGAAGATTTTGGTGATCAGACATGTTTGAGGAAAGCATATGGAAAAAAGGTTAGCCATTCTAGCCCAAACCCTCGCATGATGCCCCAGAATCGGTAAAATGTACCGTCGCATTAAAGACACCGCCTGCCCAGAGAGAACACGGAAAATCAGAATGCCCATAAAAACGAGTCATATCCGTACCAGGCTCTACCATGCCTTGCGCTCACAGTATTCCCGGACATCCGGATTATTGCTCTTTGGCTTGCTTGTTTCCGCACCAGTAGCCGCTGAGAACCAGGATTCTTACAGCCAATGGGAGTGTCGGGCAACGGCCGATGGTAGCTGGGCATGCGGTGAAAAGCATATGTCCGGCAGGACGTTCCCCAGACCCAAACATCCTGAACCGGTAATCCCGCCGGAGGACAGTGGTCCCGATGTCAGAGTGGCCAACAACCTGGATTGGGTTGAAGAGAAAGCGCTTACCGATGAAGAGCGCGAAAAGATGGCTACAGGTTGCTGCGGGGCCTATATAGAACCAAAAAGAGACTATGAAGACGCCGAGATGGATCCGGCCGATGCTCCCATGCGGGTTGCCTCAGCATCTACAGAAGTGGAGCAGGAAAACATTGCCCGCCTGCGTGGCGACGTCCAACTGACCCAGGGTTACCGTCAGGTTCGAAGCGACAGCGCCACAGCCGACCAGAATACACGCATCGTCAATCTTGAAGGCAACGTACAGTTCCGCGAACCGGGATTGCTGGTGACGGGCGACAGCGCTCAGATCAACATGGACTCCAAGGACATGCAAATTGAACAGGCCGGTTACCTGTTCCACGAATCCGGAGTGCGCGGTACGGCGACGCAGGCCAAGCGAGTCGATGATGTTTTCTACATCGATAACGCCACTTACACCACCTGCGAACCGGGCAGCAAAGCCTGGCGCCTGGTCAGCAGTAAACTTGACATCAATCCTGAAACCGGGATCGCCAATGCCAAACATGTGCGACTGGAAGTCCAGGATATACCGATACTCTATGCCCCCTGGATACGGTTCCCGATTGATGATCGTCGAGCCACCGGTCTGTTGTTCCCCAGTTTTGACATCGGCGATGAAAACGGCATCGATTATGCGCAACCCATCTACCTGAATCTGGCACCCAACTACGACGCCACCATTACTCCGCGCTACATTCAGGAACGCGGCCCCATGGCTGAGGTCGAAGTCCGGCATATGTCAAAACTGACCAACACCATCCTGAGCGGTGCTTTTTTGTCGGATGATGACGGTGGCGACGACCGGGATGACGACCCGACCGAAGTCTTCAACACAAGGGACTTCCAGGGCGAGGATCGCTGGCTGGTCAGCCTGAATCACCTGGGGGGTATTGGCAAACGCTGGGAAACCCGCGTCGATTACACCAAAGTCAGCGACAGTGAATACTTCCGGGATCTGGATAACGCCACGCTGGAGGTCAACAGCCAGACCTATCTCCGCCAGCTGGTTTCGGCCAGTTACCGCACGGATCACTGGCTGTTTGGTATCAAGGGGCAGGAATTCCAGACGATCACCGATGATCCCAACCGGATTGACCAGTACCAGATGCTGCCCCGCCTGGAAGCCCGGGGCAATTATCGCCTCGGCGACTTTGTCTTTAACCTGCAGAACCAGTTCACCGCTTTCGACCACGATGACGATAACGACATCCTCCCCGGCTATCTCCAGGGTGAAACCTTTTTTGAAGATGAAAAAGGCACCTTCGTGACCGGCGACCGGCTGCGCCTCGATTACGGTTTAACCTGGGACAAACAGTGGGCATGGGGCTACTTCCGGCCCTCGGTCACCCTCAAGCACCTGTCCTACAACCTGGACAATCCGGTGTTGGGTCAGACGGACGACAGCCCCTCGGTCACCGTACCGGTCGGTGTTATCGATACCGGCCTGTTTATGGAGCGCGACACCACCATGCTGACGGGATTTACCCAGACGTTTGAGCCGCGCCTGTACATGGTCCATACCAAGTATGAAGATCAAAGTGATTTGCCGGACTTCGACACATCTCAGATGACATTTACCTATAATCAGCTGTTTCGGGAAGATCGTTTTATCGGCGGTGACCGTATCGGCGATACCGAGCAAGTTTCTCTGGGGCTAACCAGCCGTCTGGTTGAGCAATCCACCGGGATTGAGTGGTTGCGAGCCAGCATCGGCCAGATTTTCTACCTGAGTGACCGCTACGTCTCCCTGAACCCCAACCTGAGCAAATCTTTCCTGAAAGGCCTGGATGACCCCGATGATTTGAATCGCCTACAACGAGATATCGCCGCCGACCTGTTGCGTGATGATTCCGCGTACGCCGCCGAATTTGCCCTGCGGCTCAGCGAACACCTCCGTTTCCAGGCTGACGTGCTCTACGATGAAGACGACAGTGAACTCGACCGGGGTAACGCCAGCCTTCGTTATAACGATCGCAACAACAAGATATTCAATCTGAGTTACCGGTTTAATCGCAGGGTGCCCCGCCTTTCCGATATAGGAAATCAATTCATTGAGATTGATAGCGATATTGAGCAGGCAGACTTTTCCACCCTTCTGCCGATTTCCCGAAGCTGGAGTCTGATCGGACGGTACAATTATGATCTGACCAATAGCCGGGATCTGGAAACCCTGTTCGGGCTCCAGTATGAGAGCTGCTGCTGGAAAATGAGCATTATCGGTCGTCGCTGGCTCGACCGGAATGACTATATTCGGCTGCCGGATGAAGATCTGGAACACGACAATGGTGTGTTCTTCCAGATCCAGTTCAAAGGCCTCGCCGGCAGTGGCAGCAAAGTGGAATCCATCCTGCAGGATGGTATTTACGGGTATGAACCACAAAGCAATTACTAATGCAGATGAGCCGGATTATGAGCACATGCAGTAAAACAAATATTTTCTTCAGCCTGCTCCTGCTGGGGCTTGCTTGGGCATTGCCGGCAAGCTCAGAAGAAATACCACTCGATCATATCGTCGCTGTGGTTGACGATGACGTGGTCATGGCCAGCGAGCTGGAAAAGCGGGTAGCTGATATCTATGCACGACTGGAAAACAGTGAAACCGAGATTCCTGCGGAATCAGTGCTGATCCCACAGGTTCTTGAGCGCCTTATCCTGGAGCGCCTGCAGCTCAACCGGGCACAACGCATGGGGATACGCATCAGCGACGAAGAAGTGACCCAGGCCATGGAGAGAATGGCGGAGAGCCGGGAACAGACGGTTGCTCAAATGATCGAAGACGCCCGTCAGAGCGGAATCGACCTGACGTCGTTGAGACAACAGCTGCGCAATGAAATTACCATAAACCAAGTTCAGGAAAGAGCCGTTAATCGCCGTATTTACATCAGCGAGCAGGAAGTGGATAACTTCCTGGCCTCCGAAGAGGGCCAACAGTGGTCATCGCCGGATGTTAACCTCGGTCATATTCTGTTGCCCCTATCCTCAGGTGCATCCCGCGAGGACGTTGCCGAGGTAGAACAGAAGGTTCGGGGGCTCTACGAACAACTGCAAAATGGTGCAGACTTCAAAAGCCTGGCAATCGCCCATTCCGGCGCTCAGGATGCACTTCAGGGAGGCGACCTGGGTTGGCGAAAAACAACCCAGCTACCCAGTATTTTTGTCAATGCCGTGGACAAACTGTCCCCGGGCGAGGTCAGCATGCCGATTCGCAGTGATGCCGGTTATCACTTACTCAAACTTTATGATCGTCGGGGTGGCGGCGAACAAATTGTGCAGCAACACAAAGTCCGCCACATCCTGCTAAAACCCAACGAGATTCGCAGTGAAGACGATACCAGAACCATGCTCGAAGGGATGCGCGCCGATATCCTCGGTGGTGCCGACTTTGCCGAATTAGCCAGAAAACACTCCGAGGATATCGGTACTGCTCTGGGCGGCGGTGATCTCGGCTGGTCCCTGCCGGGACAGTTTGTACCGGAATTTGAGCAAATCATGGGCAGTATTGACACAATGGCGATCAGTGAACCTTTCCGCACCCAGTTCGGCTGGCATATTCTGCAGGTAACCGAACGTCGTCGTCAGGATTTCAGTGACGAGATACAACAGCGTCAGGCTGAAAACATCATCCGGAGACGCAAGTTCGATGAAGAACAGCAAATCTGGCTGCGGGAAATACGCGACGAGGCATTTGTAGACATTAAACTGTGATTCGACTTGCCATTACACCAGGCGAACCAGCCGGTATTGGTCCCGACCTGATTATCAAACTGGCACAGCGTCCAAATGCTGCAGAACTGGTGGTGTACGCTGATCCTGAATTACTCCTGGCCCGAGCCAGGGAATTAAATCTTCCCCTGCGGCTACGCCAGCTCTCGACGGAGATGCCTCCCTCCCCATTGGCGGCTGGCGAACTCACTATCAGGCCAATTCAACTGAGTATGCCCGCCAGGCCCGGCATACTCGACTCGCACAATGCCACGTATGTATTGGAGACCTTATCCACTGCGCTTGCAGACTGCCAATCAAATGTTTGTCGGGCACTGGTAACCGGCCCTGTGCACAAGGGCATCATCAATGATGCAGGCATTCCGTTCACGGGGCACACCGAATTTCTCGCAGAGAAAACCCATATACCAAAAGTGGTCATGATGTTGGCTACCGAAGGCCTTCGGGTTGCATTGGCCACGACACACCTGCCACTTAGCCAGGTGCCAGCTCAGATTACGCGAGCGGGTTTGACCGAGACAATTGATATTCTGCATACGGATTTACAGCGGAAATTCGGTCTGCAGACGCCAAGGATATTGGTGTGTGGGCTCAATCCCCACGCAGGCGAGAACGGTCATCTGGGCATGGAGGAAATTCAGGTGATAGAACCCGTAGTGGCGCAGCTGCGCGGTCTGGGGATGCACATTGAGGGTCCCCTGCCAGCAGACACGCTGTTCACGCCAAAGTATCTGAAGCGATGTGATGCGGTATTGGCCATGTATCATGACCAGGGGTTGCCAGTACTCAAATACATAGGCTTTGGTAAAGCCGTCAATATTACGCTAGGCCTACCCATTATCCGCACGTCAGTTGACCATGGCACTGCACTGGATCTGGCAGGAACGGGGCTTGCCAGCACAGGCAGCCTGATCGCGGCCATCACCACAGCCACCTGTATGGCAAAGGCAAATGTCTATCCATGAACCGGGATGATTCGCACCAACACAGGGCCCGCAAAAGATTTGGCCAGAACTTTCTGGTCGACCACCATGTGATCGACAAAATTATCGCGGCCATTGCACCAAAACCAGAACAGAACATCATCGAAATTGGACCCGGCCATGGGGCCATCACCGAGCCCATACTGGCCAAATGCCCCTCCCTGAAAGTGGTGGAGTTGGACCGCGATCTTATCCCGCTACTCACAGAAAAACTCGCCGGCTACCCGGATTTTCAGATTCATCAGGGTGACGCACTGAAAATCGATTTCAGCCAGTTCTATCAGGCGGGTCGGGCAATGCGCATTATTGGCAATCTGCCGTACAACATCTCAACACCACTAATTTTTCACCTATTGGGTTTCAGCCCGCAGATCCAAGATATGCACTTCATGCTGCAAAAAGAAGTGGTGGACCGATTGGCGGCCTCACCCGGCGACAAAAACTATGGCAGGCTGAGCGTGATGGTGCAGTATTACAGTAGCGTACAGCCATTATTTAGCGTTCCGTCCACAGCATTCAGGCCAGCGCCCAAAGTAGAGTCCGCTATTGTTCGACTGCTACCGTACAGCCAGCCACCCCACCCCGCGAACGACCTGGAATTACTGACCAGACTGGTGAGTGCCAGTTTCCAGCAACGGCGGAAAACTATGCGCAACACACTGAAATATATGCTTGATACCACCCAGCTTGAACAACTTGATATTGATATATCACTTCGCCCTCAAAATCTCAGCGTGGTGGACTTTGTCCATCTCAGCAACCAGATAGGAGCCCTGCAATGAACCGGATCGTCGTTGAGGTCACACCAGAGTATCTCCCCGGCCAATCCGAACCGGACAATAATAAATTTACGTTCGCCTACCATATCGCGATACGCAACCAGGGCGACACAACAGCCCAACTGATCAGCCGCCACTGGGTCATCACGGATGGCAATGCCAAGATCAAAGAAGTCCAGGGCCCTGGGGTCGTAGGCGAAAAACCGCTGATTGCCCCTGGCCAGTCTTTCCGATACAGCAGCGGGGTCGTCCTGGATACCGAGGTGGGTACCATGGAGGGCAGCTATCAAATGGTCAGCGACCAGGGAGAAACCTTTGATGCCAAAATACCTGCCTTTCTGCTCTCCGTACCAGGAAGAGTGCATTGACCACCTATGCAGTAGGTGATCTGCAAGGCTGCCTGAAGCCTCTGCAGCAGTTGCTGGAGAAAGTCCACTTTGAGCCCGGCAAGGATTGCCTATGGTCGGTGGGAGACATCGTTAACCGCGGCCCGGACTCCCTCGAAGCCTTGCGCTTCTGCCATCGGCTGGGAAATTCCTTGCAAATGGTGTTGGGCAATCACGACCTGCATTTACTGGCCATCGCTCACGGCGCGCGCGCTCACGGCCGCAACGATACCCTGGAAGCCATCCTGAAAGCACCGGACCGGGATCAATTGCTCAACTGGTTGCAATTACAACCGCTGATGGTTTCACAGGGCGACTGGTTGATGGTCCATGCGGGAATCCCACCACAGTGGACACGCGATGACGCCCTGACACGGGCAAGAGAAATCAGTAACGTTTTGCGTGAGCCGGAACAGGCAAGCGCGTTCTTTCAAAGCATGTATGGCGATCAACCCGACCAGTGGAACGACCACCTCAACGGGCCGGAACGCTGGCGTCTGATTACCAACTATTTCACGCGAATGCGTTTTTGTTCGGCTACGGGGAAGCTGGAGCTTCGCAGTAAGGACACACCGAATGAGCCACCGGCGGGCTATGCTCCCTGGTATAGTCACCCGCATCGGAAAACCCGTCAGTGGAAAATCATTTTTGGCCACTGGGCCGCATTACAGGGACAACCCTGTGGCAGCAACCTGTTTCCTCTGGACACCGGCTGTGTCTGGGGTGGCCCCATGCGATTGATGAACCTGGACACCGGCACCTGCTTTCACCAACACTTGTAAATACCGCCTCGCGGTATCCCGTTTCGAATCAACCATGAAGCCGATAGAATAACGTCTTAATTTTGCAACCAACCCATAATTGATAATTACAAGGTGACGCAAATGATTCGCTCTCTGTCCAACCTGTTTACCCGTATTATGCAGCGTTGGATGCCCGACGCCTTTATCTTTGCCATCCTGCTGACCTTCATTGTGCTACTGGCGGGTATCCTTGGTGAAACACAACGCCCGTCTGATATGGTTCGCTTTTGGGGGGATGGTGTATGGAACCTGCTGGTATTTTCCATGCAGGTCACTGTGACACTGGTGACCGGCAGTGTGCTGGCGCAAACAGCGCCGGTTAAAAAACTGTTGCGATCGCTGGCCTGTCTCGCCAAAACACCGGGCCAGGCCATCATTCTCATGACCACAATCGCACTGGTTTGTGGCTGGATCAGCTGGGGGTTCGGGCTGATCACCAGCGCTCTGATGGCTCGAGAAATTGCACGCCATGTCAAGGGGGTTCACTACCCACTTTTAGTGGCATCGGCTTACTCGGGAATGGTTATCTGGCACGCGGGATTATCTGGCTCCATTCCACTGAAGATTGCCGTGGCCGACGGCGATATCATCAGCAATTTGATGGGCGGTATCACTATCCCACTGGCAGAGACTATTTTCAGCTGGGAAGTTTTGCTCATCTGCCTGGTGATGCTAGTGACATTACCCGTTATTTTTCGGTTGATGATGCCACCACCCGACGCCGTCCGCGAAGTCACCCCGCAACAAATGGGCATCACCGAAGAGATTCATGTCAGAGCCGATACACCGGCAGACCGGATTGAGCACAGCCGTCTGCCAACCCTGATGCTCGGCCTATTGGGTTGCGCCTACCTGTTTGAGTTTTTCAGTGACGGCGGCCGTATCGGCCTGAATACCGTCAATTTCGTGTTTCTGGTGACGGGGCTACTCCTGCACCGCTCCGCCCGCAATTACCTTTCTGCTGTCAACGAGGCGGTAAAAGGTCTGTCCGGCATTGTCCTGCAGTTCCCCCTCTACGCCGGAATCATGGGCATGATGGCACAATCCGGGCTGGCTGCATCCGTATCCGAGTGGTTCATCAGTATTTCCAATGAACACACGTTTAACCTGTTTACATTCCTCAGTGCCGGGATAGTAAATTTCTTTATCCCTTCTGGGGGCGGACAGTGGGCAATCCAGGCACCAATTGTTATTCCCGCCGCACAATCACTGGGGATACCACTGAATCAGGCCGCCATGGCTGTCGCCCTGGGCGATGCCTGGACCAATATGATTCAGCCATTCTGGGCACTTCCCTTACTGGGCATAGCCAGGTTGGGCATCAAGGATATTATGGGTTACTGCACTGTGGCGCTACTCTGGTCAGGTCTCGTCTACGGTGTCGCACTATTACTGCTATTCTGACTGGCTTGGTAGGAAGTTCTCCGCCGGTCTAATAGCTATTAATGTCAGCCGTACCCGTGTATTTCCATTCAGGGCCAGTTGGCAGACAATAAGTAAATCAAAAACAGGGGACTTGGGTTGCTGCTTATCAGGTTGATTCGTCGCATCTCCTGCCACATATTGTCAGTTGAAAGACCAGCAGAAACGAATGCCTCTCCCGGGAACGGCGCTGACAGACAAGGAATCAAACTATCGCTTTGATGATTTCAACAACCCGTTGTTCGTTCACTGGTATCATATAGCCCGGTTTCCACTCAGCGCACATTAATCTCTGCAAGAGCACTATCGAACATTATGAAGATTTACGCGACCGCGCTTTTTTTTATGCTGGCAAGCTGTTCCGCCACAGCCAGCATAATCCCCTATTTCAGACTGGAAGATGGTCACACCAACTGGCAGTACGTTGCCAATTGGTCCAGTGGTATTTTTATCATTCTCCTTTCCGTCACCGTCGTTACACTTTTTTTCAGTCGTCGGCAGGCACACCGTGCCAACAAGGCGCTGGAAGTCATCCGCCAGGAGCTTGAACAACGCGTCAAGGAGCGCACGGCGACGCTGGATGAGTCAAACCGCTTACTGCAAAAGGCCAATGTTTTGTTACAGGGTGAAATTGTCCAGCACCGGGAAACAACCAGCCGGCTTCGCTCCTCTGAAGCCTACATAAAAGATGTGTTGAGTTCGATGCCGCTGATGCTAATCGGTTTAACCGAAACGGGCAGCATCACACAATGGAACCGCCGCGCAGAAGAAATCACAGGTATCCCGGCAGCACAGGCGCTGTCAAAAAACCTGTGGCAAACCTACCCAACGATCACTTTGTCGAGGGAACAGGTAAAGAAGGCGTTAAGCGATAAAAAACCAGTGACCATCAAACACAGCCAGCGGGGCCAATACCATTTTGATATAACCATTTACCCATTGCGCAATCAGGCAGAAACCGATGTGGTCATCCTGATTGACGATGTCACACAACACATTCTTACATCCAACATGCTGATTCAGCGCGACAAGATGTCCTCCATGGGCGAACTGGCAGCGACTATGGCCCACGATATTAATGCCCCGTTGCAGATTATTTTGAATGACCTTCAGACCGCATACCAATTATTACAAACAAATAGGGCCAGCTCGCCGTGGGCAGATGACGTAACCAACGTACTGGAAGAGGCAGATCATCAGGGACAGCAGGCGCTGGCCGTTATCAACAATTTGCTGGACTTCTCCAAGAGTCGCGGTGGCGAGAAACGACTGGCAAACATCACTGGACTTATCGACCACACGATCGAATTGGCCAATGATGTGCTTTCGGTACCGTCCGGGTTGCGCTTTCGGGAAATCAAAATAGAACGACACTACAGCCGAAACCTCCCGGATATTCCCTGCTACGCATCAGAATTACAGCAGGTATTTCTCAGCTTGTTCCGCCATGCCTGTCACGCACTCGGCCAGGTGAACAGGTCGGAACACACACCGATTATTCGCATTCAGGTCATTGTTTGTTATGACATGCTCTGGATCAAGGTCCAACACAACGGCCTGGGCATCAGCTATGATGAACAACAGTATATATTTGAACCCTTCTTCACCAATAAAGCAGGCAAATCATCCGCAGAAGACTATGACGCGGGTAAGCGCCTCTCGTTCTCACACTTCATCATCACAGAACAACACAAAGGGCAGCTCGCAGTTACCTCTGACATGAATGTGGGCACCACCTTCCATATCCAGTTGCCCCTGGCATAGGTATAGACATAATCCTCTGCCTGTATCAGCTGCGATAGCCCTGGGGATTACCCAGCTGCCAGCGCCAACTGTCTTCCATCATCTCAGACAGGCCACGCGATGCTGTCCATCTGAGCTCGCTTTCGGCCTTGGATGTATCCGCCCAACAGGCCGCAATATCCCCCGCCCTGCGCGGAGCCATTTTAAAGGACACCGTCTTTCCACTGGCAGATTCAAATGCCCTTATCATTTCCAGCACGGAATAGCCTTTACCGGTACCGAGGTTCCAGGTGTGACATCCCGAAGTGCTTTCACCCTGGGCAAGGTAGTCCAATGCACGGACATGACCCTCGGCCAGATCCATCACGTGAAGATAGTCTCGAACGCCCGTTCCATCGATAGTTGGGTAGTCCGAACCGAATACCGATAAGGCAGGCAAACGACCGATTGCCACCTGGGAAATGTAAGGTAATAAATTGTTTGGAATCCCATGGGGATCTTCACCGATCAAGCCACTGGGATGGGCACCCACCGGATTGAAATAGCGCATCAGACCAATTTGCCAAGCCCCGGATCCTGCACACTGTTCAGCACTCACTAAATCGCACAGAATTTCCTCCACCATCAGCTTGGAACGGCCGTAGGGATTTGTGGCGGCGAGCGGGAAATCCTCTTTGATGGGCACTGTAGACGGATCGCCATAGACGGTAGCCGAAGAACTGAAAATTAAAAGGGTAACCTGATGTTTCTGCATTGCTTCACACAGGGTTAGCGTGCCTGCAACGTTGTTGCGATAATAGAGAAGTGGCTTTTCACAGGACTCACCGACCGCTTTATAGCCCGCAAAATGCATCACTGCATCGATATTGTGACTATTAAAAATACTGTCCAGAACCCGATGGTGATTGACATCACCTTCCACCACAGGAAAACCCTTTCCAGTAATTTGTTTGACTCGATCTAGCGACGTCATACAACTGTTTGCGAAGTTATCCAACACAACAATATCGTGGCCTGCTTCAAGCAGCGCGACACAGGCATGACTGCCAATATAACCTGCACCTCCAGTGACCAGTACTTTCATTGCAGCACCCTGTATCTAAAAATTATCAGCAATTATTCCGTAGTCCAAAAAAGCCTTTCACGCACTTATAGTTTTGCCGGAAAAAAGGCATAAAAAAGCCGGACATTCGTCCGGCTCTTATCTGACCAAATCACCATGGTCAATTACTCATCGTCGTCCAAATCAACCGGTTCCACATCCGGACGGTCTACCAGCTCGACATAAGCCATCGGCGCGGCATCACCAGAGCGCAGCCCGCATTTGAGAATGCGGATATAACCACCGGGGCGACTTTCATAGCGCGGGCCGAGTTCGGCAAACAATTTACCGACAGCTGACTTGCAACGCAAACGGTCAAATGCCAAACGGCGATTGGCAACGCTGTCCTGCTTTGACAAAGTAATCAGCGGTTCGGCAAAACGCCGCAACTCTTTTGCTTTTGGCAGCGTAGTCCTGATCAATTCATGCTCAACCAGGGAGGTCGTCATATTGCGAAACATGGCGCGACGGTGGGCACCTGTACGACTTAATTTGCGGCCACTAAGACGATGACGCATGATTTTATACTTCCTTTAAAATAATGTTGCTGTTAACTCAGCAAGTATTCTATGCAACAGTGGCAGATAACATCTGCAACCCTAATCAATTAAACCTGTTCAGTGTCAGAACGCAGGCTGGCAGGTGGCCAGTTCTCCAGGCGCATACCCAGGGAAAGTCCACGGGATGCTAGTACGTCCTTGATTTCAGTGAGCGACTTTTTACCAAGATTTGGTGTCTTGAGCAGCTCGACCTCAGTGCGCTGAATAAGATCACCAATGTAATAGATGCTCTCCGCTTTCAGGCAGTTTGCTGAACGGACCGTCAGCTCAAGATCATCGACAGGACGCAAGAGGATCGGATCCACTTCTTCCTCTCTCTCTACCGGCTCAGCAAGATTTTCGCTTTCCAGATCGACAAATACGGCCAGCTGCTGTTGCAGAATGGTAGCTGCACGACGAATGGCCTCTTCAGGATCAATGGTGCCATTAGTCTCAAGATCCAGCACAAGTTTGTCGAGGTCAGTACGCTGCTCAACCCGGGCACTCTCAACAACATAAGCCACACGGCGAACAGGACTGAAGGTGGCGTCCAACTGGAGACGGCCAATAGAGCGGGTCTCATCTTCATCATTACCACGGCTATCGACAGGCTGATAACCACGTCCTGTCGTAATGTGTAACTGCATATTCAGAGCCGTATCGCCCGTTATGGTGGCAATCAGGTGATCAGGATTTTTAATTTCTACAGAGTTATCTACCTGGATATCACCTGCAGTCACAACCCCTTTACCTTTTTTGCTGAGGGTCAGCGTAACCTCGTCCTTATCGTGCAGTACGATCGCAACTTCTTTGAGGTTCAGAAGAATTTCAATAACATCTTCCTGAACGCCTTCAATACTGCTGTATTCGTGTAGGACACCGTCAATCTCGACCTCGACAATGGCCGCACCACCCATTGATGACAACAGAATGCGGCGTAGCGCATTACCCAGTGTATGACCAAATCCACGCTCCAATGGTTCTAAAACGACCTTGGCGCGGGTTGGTCCGAGCTCGGTTACGTCGATGTTGCGTGGTGTCAAAAACTCATTTACTGATGTCTGCATATCTGTACCTGTTAGATGGGGTCGCTTAACTGGTTTTCAGCCTTCAGTTCTTTACTTCGAGTAAAGTTCAACAATGAGGTTTTCATTGATTTCAGCAGGGAGATCGCTGCGCACCGGATTGCGCTTGAACACACCTTCCAGTTTATTCGCATCTATTTCCATCCAGTCAACCAATCCTCGCTGCGAAGCAATTTGCATCGCAGACTGAATACGTAACTGTTTTTTACATTTTTCACGAATGCTCACTACGTCGCCATCCATCACTCTGTATGAGGGGATATTGACCTTTTTGCCATTCACTTGAATAGAGTTGTGAGCAACAAGTTGACGAGCCTCTGCACGCGTGGAACCGAAGCCCATACGGTAAACAACGTTATCCAAACGGCGCTCAAGCAGTTGCAGCAGGTTTTCACCCGTTGCACCTTTTATGCGGGCCGCTTCCTTGTAGTAATTGCGGAATTGTTTTTCCAGTACGCCGTAAAGTCGACGCACTTTTTGTTTTTCGCGCAACTGAACGCCATAGTCAGAAAGACGACCACGACGTTGACCGTGTTGGCCGGGTGCACTTTCTGCGCGACACTTTGACTCCAGTGGACGAATACCACTCTTGAGAAAAAGATCCGTGCCTTCGCGTCGGGAAAGCTTACAGGTCGGTCCAAGATATCTTGCCATTAGTTAACTATCCTCTTATACCCGACGCTTTTTCGGCGGACGACAGCCGTTGTGCGGGATCGGTGTCACGTCGGTGATATTGGTAATTTTGAAGCCTGCATTGTTCAGTGCGCGCACGGCAGACTCACGTCCTGGCCCGGGGCCTTTCACCTGAACATCCAGATTTTTCAATCCGTATTCCTGTGCAGCGAGGCCAGCACGCTCCGCAGCTACCTGAGCAGCAAAAGGCGTACTTTTCCGTGAACCGCGGAAGCCAGAACCACCAGAGGTAGCCCAGCTGAGGGTATTACCCTGACGATCACTAATCGTTACGATCGTATTGTTGAATGAAGCGTGAATATGCGCCACACCATCAACAACTGTCTTTTTGACTTTTTTCCGAGTCGATTTTTGTCCAGGCTTTGCCATTTGTCTTTCCTATCGCTTGATGGGCTTGCGAGGGCCTTTACGGGTACGCGCATTCGTTTTGGTGCGTTGACCGCGCAGCGGCAGACCACGGCGGTGACGGAGACCTCTATAACAGGCCAGGTCCATCAAACGCTTGATGCTCATGCTGACTTCGCGACGCAGATCACCTTCAACTGTATGATCGCCAACAGCATTACGGACAGCGTCCATCTGCTCATCGCTCAAATCGGAAATCTTAACGTCATCGGCAATACCAACCTGAGCACAAATGGCACGGGCTGAACTGCGACCAATCCCGAAAACATAGGTAAGCGAAATCACCGCATGTTTATTATCTGGGATGTTGACACCGGCAATACGGGCCATCACTTTACTCCACTTTTATGTTTAACTGCCGTCAACTTGCTTTAACAGCCCACAGGGCTGGCCAAAAAGGCGCAAAAGGATAGCGTTGAAGGCACAAAAAATCAATAACTGTCTACAACTAACCCTGCCGTTGTTTATGGCGGGGTTCTGCACTACAAATCACTCTCACAACACTCTTGCGTTTAACAACTTTACAGTTGCGGCACATTTTCTTTACCGAAGCACGCACTTTCATAGGAACACCTCAACTTCAACTAGCGAATTCCGCTGCCAAAACCTTTCAGATTCGATTTCTTCATTAGCGATTCATACTGACGTGACATCAAATGAGATTGGACCTGAGCCATGAAATCCATGGTGACAACGACAACAATCAGCAATGAGGTACCACCCAGATAGAAGGGCACATTAAAATAAATATTCAAAAATTGCGGCAGCAAACACACGGCCGCCATATACAAACCACCAACCAGGGTCAACTTTGTCATGACACCGTCGATATAACGTGCAGTTTGTTCGCCGGGACGAATACCGGGTAAGAACGCGCCACCCCGCTTGAGGTTATCCGCCATCTCTTTCGGGTTAAACATCAATGCCGAATAGAAAAAACAGAAGAAAATAATCAACCCGGCAAACAGCAGTACATGCAATGGTTGGCCTGGTCCGAGAAATAGCGCCACGTCCTGCAGCCAATCCGGACTATCTGCCCCCTGGCCAAACCATTGCGCAATAGATGCCGGGAACAACAGAATGCTACTGGCGAAAATTGCCGGTATGACACCTGCCATGTTCACTTTCAGAGGTAGATGGCTGGTTTGTGCCGGCCCTCTGCCCGGTTGTCTTTGCGCATAGTTCACAGTGATGCGGCGCTGTCCACGCTCGACAAACACCACAAAATAAACCACGGCGATAGCCAAAACACCCACGACCAGCAAAGCGAGTATATGCAATTCACCCTGCCGCGATGATTCGAACGCCTGGCCAATTGCAGACGGTATGCCTGCTGCAATACCAGCAAAAATCAGCATTGATATACCGTTACCAACGCCGCGCTCCGTGATCTGCTCACCCAGCCACATCATGAACACGGCCCCAGTCACCAGCGATACTACAGCAATAAAATAAAAGCTGAAGTCCGCGGAAAAAGCCAACCCTTGGCCCGCCAGACCTACTGACATACCAATAGCCTGAACAGTCGCAAGCAGCACGGTGCCGTAACGCGTGTACTGGTTAATTTTGCGTCGTCCAGCATCACCCTCTTTTTTTAACTGCTCCAGCGACGGCGTTACCGCTGTCAGCAACTGCATGATAATCGATGCCGAAATATAGGGCATGATGCCAAGTGCCAGGATACTCATTCTCTCCAGGGCACCACCGGAGAACATGTTGAACATGCCGATGATTGTTCCCTGATTCTGACTGAACAGGTCAGCCAGTCGGTCCGGGTCTATGCCCGGCACCGGGATATGAGTCCCGATACGATAAATTACCAGCGCTACAAACAAAAAGCGAAGGCGAGCCCAAAGCTCGCCCAAACCTTTAGTATTGCCCTGCGGCATGTTTCCGGGTTTTGCCATCAGGCTCTACTCTTCAACTTTGCCGCCAGCCGCTTCAATAGCAGCACGAGCACCTTTGGTTACACGCAAGCCTTTAACCGTAACGGGCCGACCCACTTCACCGGACATGAAAACCTTGGCGCGAGTAATTGATGCATTAATCAAACCTGCAGCACGCAATGTTGCGATGTCGACCAGATCACCGGAGACGCTGTTCAATTCACTCAAACGGATTTCAGCCGTAACGCGGGAAATACGGGAAGTGAAGCCATACTTCGGCAAACGTTTCTGCAAGGGCATCTGCCCGCCTTCAAAACCCGGGCGGACGCTTCCACCGGAACGTGCTTTCTGGCCCTTGTGGCCACGACCAGCAGTTTTGCCCAAGCCGCTGCCAATACCCCGGCCAACACGTTTGCCTTCCTTGATTCTGCCTGGTGCGGGACTTAGCGTATTCAGACGCATGTCTATACTCCCTCAACCTTAACCATATAGTGAACTTTATTAATCATGCCACGAACTGAAGGGGTATCTTCTACCTCTACAGTGTGGTTGATGCGGCGCAAACCCAGACCTGCGACACACGCCTTATGAGCTGCAAGTCGGCCATGTACGCTGCGCACCTGAGTAACCTTGATTTTCTTAGCTTTTGTCATGGTAAAGCTTCCGTTTTGTACTTAACGCGGCAACCGCCGTACTTAATTCAGTATCTCTTCTACGCTCTTACCGCGCTTTGCTGCCACTGTTTCTGGTGAACTCATTTCTTGCAATGCTTTAAATGTTGCGCGAACAACATTGACCGGGTTGGTAGAGCCGTAGCATTTTGCCAATACGTTTTGCACACCGGCAATTTCCAACACCGCGCGCATAGCACCACCAGCAATAACACCAGTACCATCAGAGGCCGGCTGCATATAGACTTTGGATGCACCATGGTTGGCTTTGGTGGGGTACTGAATAGTAGTACCTTTCAAGTCCACCTGAATCATATTGCGACGAGCAGCCTCCATGGCTTTCTGGATAGCCTGGGGCACTTCGCGCGCCTTACCACGACCAAATCCAACTTTGCCGTTACCATCACCAACCACAGTCAGTGCGGTAAAACCAAATATCCGACCACCTTTTACAGTTTTGGCAACTCGATTAACCTCAACCAGTTTTTCCTGCAGCCCTTCTTCACCGGCTGATGTATCTCTCTGATCTCTAGACATAACAATAAACCTTTAGAATTCCAGACCGGCTTCACGAGCGGCATCGGCTAACGCTTTAACGCGTCCGTGATACTTAAAACCACTCCGGTCGAATGCAACCTGAGTGACACCCGCCTGCTTGGCACGTTCTGCAATCAGAGCGCCAACACCCTTGGCCGCATCCGTATTGCCGGTTTTACCGGCACGCAGTGATTTGTCCAGCGTAGAAGCACTGGCCAGAATCAGGCCGCCACAAGGCGATATAACTTGCGCATAAATGTGACGCGGCGTTCTGTTGACACAGAGACGATTCGCGCCCAGTTCTTGTATCTTGCAGCGGGCACGACGTGCACGACGCAAACGTGATTGTTTCTTGTCGCTCATGATCTTGACCTACTTCTTCTTCGCTTCTTTACGACGTACCTGCTCGTCCGCATAGCGAACTCCTTTGCCTTTGTAGGGCTCAGGCGGACGGAAAGCACGTATTTCTGATGCTACCTGTCCAAGCAGCTGCTTATCTGCCGACTTCAGTAAAATTTCTGTCTGACTCGGTGTCTCTACCGAAACACCGTCAGGCAGTTGATATTCAACGGGGTGGGAAAAGCCCAGCGTTAAATTGATTTTGCCACCCTGCGCCTGGGCACGATAGCCCACGCCAATTAGCTGTAGTTTCTTGACGAAACCCTCACCGACACCCAGAACCATATTGTTGACCAATGAGCGGGTCGTTCCGGCCATGGCATTCGCCTGCTTACTTCCATCACGCGCAGCAAAGGTCAACAGGTTATCGTCCTGTTTGATTTCTACCTGTTGATTAACAGCCAACGAAAGGGCTTTTGAACCACTCTTGACCGAAATCTCATTAGTGCCGAGTTTTACTTCCACACCAGCCGGTATGGTAACCGGGTTTTTTGCAACTCTAGACATCTCGACTATCCCATTAGAAAACTGTGCAGAGAACCTCACCGCCAATACCGGCAGCACGGGCAGCACGATCAGTCATCACACCTTTACTTGTGGAGACGATAGCAACACCCAAGCCAGCTCGAATACTTGGCAGCTTGTCTGAACCTGAATACTGGCGAAGCCCCGGCCTACTGTAACGGGTAATCGATTCGATCACCGGTTTACCTTCAAAGTATTTCAGCACTAGGGTCAATTCCGGCTTGGCACCCTCCGCAACACTGAAATCAGTAATGTAACCTTCGTCTTTCAAAACCTGGGCAACAGCCACTTTCAATTTAGCGGACGGCATAGTGACAGATTTTTTTGCCGACATCTGCGCGTTGCGGATGCGGGTCAACATATCTGCCAGGGTATCTTGCATACTCATCTGATTAATTCCTTAATTCGCGACGCTGCTTACCAACTGGCCTTAACCAGGCCTGGAACATCTCCGCGCATGGCAGCTTCACGAAGCTTATTGCGGCACAGACCAAATTTACGATAGACACCATGGGGACGACCGGTTTGACGACAACGACGTTGCTGACGGCAAGGGCTGGCATTACGTGGCAATTGCTGAAACTTCACCTGAGCATCCCAACGCTCTTCATCAGAAAGCGAGGCATTGGAAATGATTGCTTTCAACTCGGCACGCTTTTCAGCGTATTTCGCAACAATACGTGCACGTTTTTTCTCGCGCTCGATCATGGATGTCTTTGCCATATAACTTACCTCAACCTTTCAGCGGAAAACTGAATGCACGGAGCAGAGCCCGGCCTTCATCGTCATTGCGGGCAGTGGTGGTAATGGTGATATCCAGTCCACGCAACGTATCCACTTTATCGTACTCAATTTCGGGAAAAATGATTTGCTCGGTGACACCCATGGAGAAATTCCCATGACCGTCAAAAGATTTCGGGCTGACGCCTCGAAAATCTCTGATTCTTGGAATGGCCAGAGAGATCAGACGTTCGAGAAACTCGTACATACGATCACTTCGCAAAGTCACTTTGCAACCGATGGGCCAACCCTCACGGACCTTGAACCCGGCGATTGACTTGCGTGCTTTGGTGACGATCGGCTTTTGCCCAGCGATCAACGTCATATCCGCCACTGCATTTTCAAGGGCTTTTTTATCGCCCAGCGCTTCACCCACACCCATGTTTAGTGTGATTTTAGTGATCTTCGGCACCTGCATTACATTTGCCAACCCCAGCTCTTCTTTAAGCTTGGCAGCAATTTCACTCTTGTAGACTTCTCTCAGCCTTGCCATGTCAGTTTCCTGTCAAATTAGGCGTCAACGGCTTCGCCGTTGGATTTAAAAATACGAACTTTCTTACCATCTTCGAGCACTTTGAAGCCAACACGGTCCGCCTTACTGGTTGCACGATTATAAATTGCAACATTGGAAGACTGAATCGGTGCCTCTTTCTCAATGATTCCACCAGGAACACTCATCTGAGGATTTGGTTTCTGATGTTTTTTGATGATATTCACACCGGAGATCAACAGACGGCCATCGGCCTGCACCTTGAGCACCTTGCCACGTTTGCCTTTATCTTTACCGGCTGTCACGATGATTTCATCATCACGTTTAATCTTGCGCATAACCCTTTCCTCGCCCCCGGCCTTACAGAACTTCAGGCGCCAGTGAGATAATTTTCATGAAACGTTCGCCGCGCAGCTCACGTGTAACCGGCCCAAAAATACGGGTACCAATCGGCGCGAGCTGCTGATTCAACAGAACAGCTGCATTGTCATCAAACTTGATCAGGCTGCCATCCTGGCGACGAACACCCTTACGGGTACGCACCACAACTGCATTCATAACCTGACCTTTTTTTACTTTGCCACGGGGTATGGCTTCTTTGACAGTTACCTTGATAATGTCACCCACGCTGGCGTAGCGGCGGTGTGAACCACCCAAAACCTTGATACACATCACCCGACGAGCACCACTGTTATCAGCCACATCCAGATAGCTTTCTGTCTGAATCATTGTCTCTCTCCGAACCCGTTACTGCTGCGCACCGATTAAACTTCGGTCGCACGCTCATCAATCTTGACCAGCGTCCAGGATTTTGTTTTGGACAGTGGACGAGTTTCCGCAATGGTCACCAGATCACCCTGACGACAATCGTTACTTTCATCGTGAGCTTTAACCTTAGTGGATTTGCTCACGATTTTTCCATAAACCGGGTGCTTGACCCGGCGCTCGATCAGCACAGTGACTGATTTATTCATCTTGTCACTAACAACTCGACCAGTGAGCGTGCGAGCATTTTTTTCTGCTTCACTCATCTTAGTTACCCGCTTTTTCATTCAGCACAGTCTTGATACGCGCAACATTGACACGCGCTTCTTTGACCTTGTGGCTCTGTCCCAACTGACCAGTGGCAGCCTGCATGCGCAACTTGAATTGCTGCTCTAGCTGCTTGCTCAATTCCTGATTCAGTTCTTCAACTGTTTTTTCACGCAATCCGATGGCTTTCATTACATTACCGACCGTCTAACAAAGGTAGTTTGAACCGGCAACTTGGCTGCCGCGAGAGCAAAGGCCTCGCGTGCAATTACTTCAGAAACACCTTCCATTTCATAAAGCACTCTGCCGGGCTGAATTTGAGCGACCCAGTATTCTACGCTCCCTTTACCTTTACCCATCCGCACTTCAAGTGGTTTGTTGGTAATCGGCTTATCGGGAAAAACCCGAATCCAGATCTTGCCACCACGCTTGATGTGACGGGTCATGGCACGACGGGCAGATTCAATCTGACGCGCAGTCAGACGACCACGACCTATGGCCTTCAGACCAAATTCGCCAAAGCTTACCTTGCTACCGCGCAATGCCAGACCACGGTTGCGGCCTTTGTGTTGCTTACGGAATTTTGTACGTTTCGGTTGCAGCATCTCGCTTGACCCTTAACTCGCAAACTTACTTCTTTTTAGTCGGTGCTTTCTTGGCGGGCGCTTGCGCCGCCTCTTCACCACCAATCACTTCGCCCTTAAAGATCCACACTTTTACGCCAATAATGCCGTAAGTTGTTGACCCTTCTGCAGTGCCATAATCTATATCGGCCCGCAGGGTGTGCAGGGGAACACGACCTTCGCGATACCATTCTGAGCGCGCTATTTCAGCACCACCGAGACGTCCGCCTACCTGGATCTTGATGCCTTTTGCACCCTGCCGGATAGCATTCTGTACCGCCCGCTTCATGGCGCGACGAAACATAACGCGACGCTCCAGCTGCTGAGCGACATTCTGGGCCACCAGGGTGGCATCAAGGTCGGGCTTGCGAACTTCCTCGATGTTGATGTGCACAGGAACACCCATTTGGGCAGAAACCTCGTTGCGCAGTGCCTCAACATCTTCGCCCTTCTTACCGATCACAATACCTGGACGGGCAGTGTGGATAGTAATTCTCGCCGTTTGTGCGGGGCGCTCGATTTCAATTCGGCTGACAGAGGCATGGGCAAGTTTTTTATTGATAAACTCGCGAACACTCAAGTCAGCATTCAGTTTGTCTGCATAATCTTTCTGTCCGGCGTACCAGATAGAGGTATGTTTTTTAACAATACCCAGACGAATGCCTGTTGGATGTACTTTCTGACCCATTAAACGGTCTCCTCATCGGCAACTTTCACGGTAATGTGACAAGAGCGTTTGAATATGCGGTCAGCACGACCCTTGGCACGCGGTTTGATGCGTTTCATGGTGGTGCCCTCGTCGACAAAGATTGTCGATACACGAAGCTCATCAACATCCGCGCCTTCATTATGCTCAGCATTTGCAATAGCAGACTCGAGCACTTTTTTGATAATCGCCGCACCTTTTTTGGCGCTAAAAGCCAATATATCCAGCGCTTCCTCTACAGGCTTTCCACGCACCTGATCAGCCACCAGACGCGCCTTTTGCGCCGACAATCTGGCTCCGCGTAATTTTGCTGCTACTTCCACAGTCATCTACCTCTTAAACACCAGCTTAACGCTTGGCCTTTTTGTCCGCTACGTGGCCGCGATAAGTCCGAGTAGGGGCAAATTCACCTAATTTGTGCCCCACCATTTCCTCATTAACCAACACTGGTACGTGTTGACGACCATTGTGTATGGCAATAGTCAAGCCGACCATATCCGGGCTGACCATTGAACGGCGCGACCAGGTTTTGATCGGACGTCTGTCATTTTTTTCTTGCGCTTCATCAACCTTTTTCACAAGGTGAAGGTCGATAAAAGGTCCTTTCTTGAGAGAGCGTGGCACTATATTTTCCTCTTCTCTATCAATTACTTGCCGCGACGGCGCACGATCATATTTGTTGTGCGCTTGTTTTTTCTGGTCTTGTAACCTTTAGTCGGTATACCCCAGGGGGTCACCGGATGACGCCCGCCGGATGTACGACCTTCACCGCCACCATGGGGGTGATCAACCGGGTTCATAACCACACCACGAACAGTGGGGCGAACACCACGCCAGCGAGATGCGCCAGCCTTACCCAGTGAGCGCAAGCTGTGCTCACTGTTGGAAACTTCACCGATGGTCGCACGACAATCCACCGGCACTTTACGCATTTCACCGCTGCGCAACCGCAAGGTGGCGTATTGCCCTTCACGGGCAACCAGTTGCACAGAAGTCCCTGCACTCCGCGCCAATTGTGCACCCTTACCGGGCTTCATCTCGACGCAATGAATAACACTACCCACCGGGATATTTCTGAGAGGGAGCGTATTCCCCACCTTGATCGGCGCACTGACGCCGGACTGGATCATATCCCCGTCCTTCAGACCCTTCGGAGCAATAATGTAGCGGCGCTCACCATCGGTATAACAAACCAGAGCGATATAAGGTGTACGGTTCGGATCGTATTCCAGGCGCTCGACTTTTGCAGGAATACCGTCCTTGCTACGCTTAAAATCGATCAGCCTGTAATGCTGTTTATGGCCACCACCAATATGACGTGTTGTGATACGACCATTGTTATTGCGCCCACCCGTTCTGGTTTTCTTCTCGAGCAGCGGCGCATAGGGTTCTCCCTTGTGCAGATTCGGGTTGACGACACTGACAACAAATCGGCGACCGGGAGACGTTGGCTTTCTCTTTACGACTGGCATCTCAACAACCCCTTATTCAGCAGCTACTGCAAAGTCAATGTCCTGACCCTGCGCAAGACGAACATACGCTTTTTTCCAGTCGGAGCGCTTACCCAAACCAAAGCGTGTGCGCTTGGTTTTACCCTTGACCTTGGCGACACGAACATCCATCACCACCACATCAAACAGCTTTTCAACAGCCGCCTTTATTTCAAGTTTGGTCGCATTAGTAGCAACCTTGAAAGCAACTTGATTTTGACGATCGGCAGCAAGCGATGTCTTTTCCGTAATATGCGGCCCCAACAATACTTTAAAGATGCGCTCTTGATTCATACCAGCATCTCCTCAATCTTTTTCAGTGCAGGCACGGTGACCAACACTTTTTCAAAATGGATCAGACTGACAGGATCAACACCAACGGCGTCACGCACATCGACCTTGTGCAAATTGCGCGAGGAAAGGTACAGATTTTCTGTCACCTCTTCCGTCACAATCAGCACATCCTGAACGCCAAACTCACCGAGCTTCTGAACCAAGGCTTTGGTTTTTGGCTGATCAACATCAAAAGATTCCACCACAACGAGGCGGTCCTGACGGGCCAGCTCAGACAGTATGGATCTGAGCGCAGCACGATACATCTTGCGATTCAGCTTTTGCGAGTGATCCTGGGGCTTGGCAGCAAATGTCACGCCACCGGTACGCCAGATCGGCGAACGAATGGTACCGGCACGGGCACGGCCTGTACCCTTCTGCCGCCAGGGTTTTTTGCCACCACCGCTGACTTCAGCGCGAGTTTTTTGCGCCCGCGTACCCTGACGGGCACCCGCCAGGTAGCTCGTCACCGCCTGGTGCACCAGATCCTGATTAAATTCTTTACCAAACGCGACCTCAGAAACCTCTATGGTTCCTGCGCTGCCTTTGGGAGTAGCTATCGTTAATTCCATCGGCGATCCCCTCAGCCCTTCACAGCAGCACGAATGATCACGTCACCACCTGGCGCACCAGGCACAGCACCCTTGATAAGGAGCAGGTTACGTTCAGCGTCTATACGGACAATTTCGAGATTCTGCGTGGTAACACGCTCAGCGCCCATGTGCCCAGACATTTTTTTGCCTTTGAATACCCGGCCGGGCGTCTGACACTGCCCGATTGAACCAGGAGCACGGTGCGACAATGAATTGCCATGCGTCGCATCCTGCATGCTGAAGTTCCAGCGCTTGATGACGCCCTGAAAACCCTTGCCTTTAGATGTGCCGGTGGCATCAACTTTCTGACCTGCTTCAAATTGCTCAACCGTGATATTACCGCCAACCTGCAAGTCCTCGGGCAAACCATCGACACGCAACTCCCAAGAACCTCTGCCCGCCTCAACACCAGCTTTGGCAAAATGCCCAACCTGGGATTTACTGACACGGGAGGCCCGACGGGCACCAGTAGTCACCTGCACGGCAATATAGCCGTCAGTATCATCGGTTTTGATTTGAGTAATGCGATTGGGCTCCGCCTCGATCACAGTGACCGGAATAGAGGCGCCATCCTCAGTAAACACACGTGTCATGCCGCATTTGCGGCCGACTATACCAATAGTCATTTGTCTAACCTCATAGTGTACGGGGCTATTACCCGCTATGGCCGCCCATTTCAGAGCGTTACACACGCCCTGCGTCGGCAGGACATGGGTTTTCAGTACCGCTTATGTCAGGCTAATTTGAACCTCAACACCTGCGGCCAGATCCAGCTTCATCAGGGCATCAACAGTTTTCTCTGTCGGCTCAACAATATCCAGTAACCGCTTGTGGGTACGGATTTCATATTGATCACGCGCATCTTTATTAACATGCGGTGAAATCAAAATAGTAAAACGTTCTTTGCGAGTTGGCAGGGGAATCGGTCCACGAATCTGGGCCCCGGTACGCTTTGCCGTCTCAACAATTTCCTGCGTGGAAGCATCAATCAGCTTGTGATCAAAAGCCTTCAGGCGAATACGAATACGCTGATCCTGCATGGAATCAAACTCCAACTGTCTAAAGAGCCATCGAATCCCGCACATCGGGACCCGGAAAAATGGAGGCGAGATTCTAAGTCTGCCCCCAACCCCTGTCAAGCAAAAACCTGTTACACCAGGCGATTTTTATCAGCTAGCGATCAATAGCATCGCGATAAAAAGGGGGCCACAGTGACCCCCGCAAACAAGACAGGTACTTTATTGCTATTACTCAATAATTTTAGCGACCACGCCGGCACCGACCGTGCGGCCACCTTCACGAATCGCAAAGCGCAGCCCGTCTTCCATTGCAATCGGCGCAATCAGCGTCACTGTCATCTGGACGTTATCTCCAGGCATAACCATCTCCACACCCTCAGGCAGCTCACAAGCGCCTGTCACATCCGTCGTGCGGAAGTAGAACTGCGGACGGTAGCCCTTGAAGAACGGCGTGTGACGCCCTCCCTCGTCCTTGGACAGCACGTAAACCTCTGCCTCAAACTTGGTATGCGGCTTGATGCTGCCCGGCTTACACAGAACCTGACCGCGCTCAACATCATCACGCTTGGTTCCGCGAAGCAGAACACCAACGTTCTCACCAGCACGACCTTCGTCCAGCAGCTTCCGGAACATCTCAACACCGGTGCAGACTGTCTTGGTGGTATCCCGGATACCCACAATCTCGATCTCTTCGCCCACTTTGACAACACCGCGTTCAACACGCCCGGTCACTACCGTGCCGCGTCCAGAGATCGAAAATACGTCTTCAATCGGCATCAGGAACGGCTGGTCAATCGCACGTTCCGGCTCAGGGATATAGGCATCCAGCGCCTCGACCAGCTTGCGAACCGCCGTGGTACCCAGCTCGTTGTCGTCTTCACCGTTCAGCGCCATCAGGGCTGAACCGGCAATAATAGGGGTATCGTCACCCGGGAAGTCGTAGGCATCCAGCAGCTCACGGAGCTCCATTTCAACCAGCTCGATCATCTCGTTGTATTCTTCAGAGCCAACACCACCGCAATCTTCTGCCAGCAGGTCTGCCTTGTTCAGAAACACCACCACGTAGGGCACACCCACCTGACGGGACAGCAGAATATGCTCCCGGGTTTGTGGCATCGGGCCATCTGTCGCACCACACACCAGAATCGCACCATCCATCTGCGCAGCACCGGTGATCATGTTTTTTACATAGTCGGCGTGACCCGGGCAATCAACGTGTGCGTAGTGACGACTCGGAGAATCGTATTCAACATGGGATGTCGCAATCGTGATACCGCGCTCGCGCTCTTCCGGCGCATTATCAATACCATCAAAGGCCATCGCCGAGCCACTGCCCCAAGTTTCGAAGCAAACCCGCGTCAGCGCCGCTGTCAGGGTCGTCTTACCGTGGTCAACGTGACCAATCGTGCCAACGTTTACGTGGGGCTTGTTACGTTCAAACTTTGCTTTTCCCATTGTCTAGATCCTCTTAAAGATATGCTTTTTAATATTTCAAAAATTAGCGCTGGTTTTTTGCGATGACTTCATCGGCAATATTGCGCGGCGCCTCGGCGTATTTGTTAAATTCCATAGCAAATGTAGCGCGGCCCTGAGTGGCTGAACGCAAGTCGGTTGCGTAACCAAACATCTCTGCCAGGGGCACCTCTACATTAATAACTTTTCCTGAAACACTTTCGTCCATACCGAGAATAATGCCACGGCGGCGGTTGAGATCACCGACCACGTCCCCCATATTTTCCTCGGGCGTAATCACCTCAACTTTCATGATAGGCTCAAGCAGAACAGCACCACCTTTTTGGGCAAGCTGCTTGGTCGCCATAGACGCAGCAATTTTATAGGCCATTTCAGACGAATCGACATCGTGGTACGAGCCGTCATAGGCTGTCGCCTTCAAGCCCAGCAGAGGATAACCGGCGAGCACACCATTCTGCATCTGCTCTTCGATACCCTTTTGGACAGCCGGAATATATTCCTTGGGAACCACACCACCGACAACTTCGTTGACGAACTCCAGCCCCTCAGCATTCTCATCCTCGCCCGGCTCAAACCGGATCCAGACGTGACCGTACTGACCACGACCACCGGACTGACGCACAAACTTACCTTCAATCTCACAGGTATTGCGAATTGCTTCGCGGTAGGCTACTTGGGGCTTACCGATATTAGCCTCGACATTAAACTCGCGACGCATCCGGTCTACCAGAATATCCAAATGCAGCTCGCCCATACCAGAGATAATGGTCTGACCTGTCTCTTCATCCGTTTTGACACGGAAAGAGGGGTCTTCCTGGGCGAGCTTGCCTAATGCAATGCCCATTTTTTCCTGGTCGGCCTTGGATTTTGGCTCTACGGCAACCGAGATTACCGGCTCCGGAAACTCCATGCGCTCCAGTGTAATAATATTGTTCAAATCACAGAGCGTATCACCTGTGGTCACATCTTTTAGACCAATCGCCGCTGCAATATCACCCGCCAGCACCTGCTTGATCTCTTCGCGATTATTGGCGTGCATTTGCACCATACGGCCGATACGTTCCTTCTTGCTCTTGACCGGATTTAAGACCGTATCACCAGAATTCAGCGTACCAGAGTAAACACGGAAAAACGTCAGCGTACCCACAAAGGGATCGGTAGCAATTTTAAACGCCAGCGCAGAGAAGGGCTCATCGTCATCGGCCTTGCGCACCGCCACTGTCTCGCCATCATCGAGAATACCCTCAATGGCCTTCACTTCCGTGGGCGCCGGCAAATATTCAACCACCGCATCCAGCACGGCCTGAACACCTTTGTTTTTGAAGGCTGATCCACCGAGAACCGGCACGATTTCGTTAGCCAGTGTACGAGCACGCAATCCGGCCTTGATCTCTGCCTCGCTAAGCGCTTCGCCCTCGAGATATTTGTTCATCAACTCTTCATTGGCTTCGGCAGCGGCCTCAACCATGAATTCACGCATCTCCTGACACTGGTCAGCCATCTCTGCCGGTATTTCGGCATATTGAAATGTCATACCCTGGTCGGCCTCGTTCCAAAGCACCGCCTTCATTTTGATCAGATCGACCACACCCTTGAAGTTCTCTTCGGAGCCAATTGTCATCTGCAATGGCACGGCATTAGCCCCAAGGCGCTCCTTAAGCTGACGGACAACCATCATATAGTCAGCACCGGCGCGATCCATCTTGTTCACAAACACCATGCGCGGCACTTCGTACTTATTGGCCTGCCGCCATACCGTTTCAGTCTGCGGCTGAACGCCGGAAGACCCACAGAGCACCACCACCGCACCATCCAGTACTCGCAGCGAACGCTCAACCTCAATGGTAAAGTCAACGTGGCCGGGTGTATCGATCACATTGATTCGGTGTTGATCGAACTGCTGATCCATGCCTTGCCAGAAAGTGGTGACAGCCGCCGAGGTGATCGTGATACCACGCTCCTGCTCCTGAGCCATCCAGTCAGTGGTGGCTGCGCCATCATGCACTTCGCCCAGCTTGTGTGACAGTCCCGTGTAGAACAACACACGCTCTGTCGTAGTCGTTTTACCAGCATCTACGTGCGCACAAATACCAATATTTCGGTAACGGGCAATGGGAGTCTTACGAGCCACAATTTTTCCCCAACAAACAATTAATCTTAAAAATTACAAAAGGTAGCTGTATGCCAGCTACCCTTTTGCAAAACGAAAGCACACCAACCGGAACTAGAACCGGAAGTGTGAGAACGCCTTGTTGGCTTCCGCCATACGGTGGACGTCTTCACGCTTCTTCACAGCACCACCCTTGTTCTGGTAGGCATCGACTATCTCGCCAGCCAGACGTTGGGACATGGATTTCTCACCACGATTGCGGGCGTAGTCCACCATCCAGCGCATTGCCAGCGCAACACGGCGGGACGGACGCACTTCAACAGGCACCTGATAGGTTGCACCACCGACCCGGCGGGACTTAACTTCAACCATCGGCGCAATATTATCCAGTGCTGTCTCAAAAGCCATCACAGGATCTTCTTTCAAACGGGTTTGAACCACTGTCAGCGCACCGTAAACGATACGCTCGGCAACAGATTTTTTGCCACTTACCATGACGTGGTTCATAAACTTTGCCAACGTTACATTACCGAATTTTGGATCGGGTAAAATTTCGCGTTTGGCGACAACTCTTCTTCTAGGCATAGTCTGCTCTTCTCTTCAGGGCTATCCGGGATTCACTGAGCGCTGATGCGCACCCGGCCTTACTCAGTTCTTCTTACCGACACACAGTACGTCCGTTATTTTTTGGGACGTTTCGTACCATATTTGGAACGGCGCTGTTTGCGATTATTCACGCCAGCGGTATCCAGACTGCCTCGCACGGTGTGATAACGAACACCCGGCAAATCCTTGACACGACCGCCACGAATCAGAACCACGCTGTGCTCTTGCAGGTTATGCCCTTCGCCGCCAATGTAAGAACTGACTTCGTAACCATTTGTCAGGCGAACCCGGCAAACTTTACGCAGTGCCGAGTTTGGTTTTTTTGGCGTTGTTGTATAAACGCGGGTACAGACACCGCGACGCTGGGGACAAGCTTGCAATGCAGGAACGTCGCTCTTGGCAACTCTGCGTTTCCTCGGCTTACGAACCAACTGATTGATCGTTGCCATTCATTAACTCCAGATATAAAAACGCCTTCGCGCAGAAGGCTCCAATAAATAGATCCAGATAGCTGGACCCCACTTTAGGGAGGCGGCATTCTAAAGACAGAGAACCTGCGAGTCAAGCGGCCCGTGTGGGCCGCTTGCAAAGCAAATTTTATTCGTCGCTCGAATTCAGCGCCTCGCTTAATGCTGCCTCAATATCGCTGGCACTCACCGTTGTTTCACCAATAACTTCCCGGGCTTCGCGACGTTGCTTGTGATAGGTAAGACCCGTACCGGCTGGCACCAGACGCCCCACCACCACATTTTCTTTCAAGCCGCGCAGGAAATCAGCTTTACCGGTAACAGAGGCCTCGGTGAGGACTCGCGTTGTTTCCTGGAAGGAGGCGGCTGAAATAAAGCTTTCCGTAGCCAGCGAAGCCTTGGTTATACCCAGCAACAGGCGCTCAAATTTAGCCGGAGTCTTGCCATCGTTGTAGAGCACTTCGTTCTCTTCCAGGACGCGGTTGTACTCCACCTGCTCACCTTTTACGAACGAGGAGTCACCCATATCGCTAATTTCGACTTTGCGCAGCATCTGGCGAACAATGACCTCAATATGCTTGTCATTGATTTTTACGCCTTGCAGACGGTAGACGTCCTGAATTTCATTGACGACATACTTCGCCAGCGAATCCACACCTTGCAAACGCAAAATATCGTGAGGATTGGCAGGCCCGTCGGCTATCACCTCCCCTTTCTCGACATGCTCACCCTCGAACACGCCCAACTGACGCCATTTGGGAATCAGCTCTTCATAGAAGGGGCTTCCGTCTGGCAATGTCTGGCCATCCGTCGGGGTAATCACCAAACGGCGCTTACCCTTGGTTTCCTTACCAAAAGTAACAGTACCAGTCACCTCGGCAAGAATGGCGGGGTCCTTGGGACGACGCGCTTCAAACAAATCCGCTACCCGGGGCAAACCACCGGTGATATCACGGGTTTTCGACCCCTCCTGAGGGATCCGTGCGATAACATCACCCGCACCGACCCGGCTCCCATTGCTGACACTGAGAAGGGCGTGGGTGGGCAGCATGTAGTGTGCTGGAACAGTCGAGCTGGGGAAGGTCATCTCCTTGCCCTTGTCATCCAGCATGGTCACCATCGGCTTGAGATCCTTGCCTGCAGATGGGCGCTCATTGGGATCCAACACGGCAATATTGGAAAGGCCGGTCAGCTCATCCGTTTGCGTACGGGTACTGAGCCCCTCTTCCATACCGGAGAACGCTATATGGCCTGCCACTTCTGTAATAATCGGGTGGGTGTGCGGGTCCCAGTTGGCCACCACTTCACCCGCCTGCACCCTGGCGCCCTCTTTCACATTGATCGTAGCACCATAGGGCAGCTTATAGCGTTCGCGTTCGCGGCCGTTTTCATCCGCCAGAGCCAGTTCACCCGACCGGGAAACGGCAACCAGTTCGCCGTTTTCACGCTCGACCACCTTGATATTAACAAGCCGCACAGTGCCACTCATTTTTACCTGGATGCTGTCCACAGCAGAGGCGCGTGACGCCGCACCACCAATGTGGAAGGTCCGCATTGTCAACTGAGTGCCCGGTTCACCGATGGACTGGGCTGCGATCACCCCGATAGCTTCTCCAGGATTGACCATGTGGCCCCTGGCGAGATCACGGCCATAGCAGACGGAGCAAATACCAAAACGGGTTTCACAGGTAATGGGGGAGCGAACGACCAGCTCATCGATACCCATTGCCTCAATGCGATCAACCCATTTTTCGTCAATCATAAGGCCAGCTTCAATGGCGATATCATTGGATCCAGCTTTCATCACATCCACTGCCACCACCCGGCCCAAGATCCGGTCACCGAGTGATTCAATAATGTCACCACCTTCGATGACCGGAGTCATCAGCAGCCCTTCGCTGGTACCGCAGTCATGCTCAACCACCACCAGGTCCTGGGACACATCCACCAGGCGCCGCGTCAGATAACCGGAGTTAGCCGTTTTCAGAGCGGTATCGGCAAGACCCTTCCGGGCACCGTGAGTAGAGATAAAGTACTGCAACACGTTCAGCCCTTCACGGAAGTTTGCAGTGATGGGCGTTTCAATGATCGAACCATCCGGACGAGCCATCAGGCCGCGCATACCAGCCAGCTGACGAATCTGGGCGGGAGAACCCCTCGCCCCGGAATCGGCCATGATATAGACAGAGTTGAATGACTCCTGTTCTACCTCGACGCCGTCCCGGTCGATAACCGGCTCGGTACTGATGACATCCATCATGGATTTGGCGACCTGGTCATTCGCACGAGACCAGATATCGATCACCTTGTTATATTTTTCACCCTGGGTCACCAGGCCTGAGGAAAACTGGCTTTCAATTTCCAATACCTCGGCATCCGCTCGGGCAATGATTTCACCCTTGGCTTCGGGAATAGTGAAGTCATTAACTCCAATGGAAACCCCGGATTTGGTGGAGAAATCGAAACCGGTATACATCAGCTGGTCGGCAAAAATGACGGTGGCCTTGAGACCAACATCGCGATAGCAGCGGTTGATAATGCGGGAGATCGCCTTTTTGGTCATCGGCTGATTAACCATGTCGAAACTCAGCCCCTCCGGGACGATACCCCAGAGCAGTGCACGACCAACTGTCGTGTCAGCGATGAAAGTACGCGCCAAGCGCTCACCTTCTTCGTTAAAGGTCACTTCGTGGATACGAACTTTTACCTTTGCCTGCAAATGCGCGTGCTTGCCGTAATAAACACGGGAAACTTCCTGAAGGCTACCAAACACCCGGCCTTCACCCTGCGCATTGATCCGCTCACGGGTCATGTAATAGAGACCCAACACAACATCCTGAGACGGCACAATAATCGGCTCACCACTAGCAGGAGACAGGATGTTGTTGGTGGACATCATCAATGCCCGGGATTCCAGCTGCGCTTCCAGAGTCAGGGGAACATGGACCGCCATCTGGTCGCCGTCAAAATCGGCGTTGTAGGCCGCACAGACCAGCGGGTGCAACTGAATGGCTTTACCTTCAATCAGTACCGGCTCAAACGCCTGAATACCGAGACGGTGAAGCGTAGGAGCCCGATTGAGCAAGACGGGGTGTTCGCGGATCACATCATCAAGAATATCCCAAACCACCGACTCTTCACGCTCAACCATTTTCTTGGCCGCTTTAATGGTGGTTGCCAGTCCACGCAACTCCAGCTTCGAGAAGATAAAGGGCTTGAACAGCTCCAGCGCCATACGCTTTGGCAGGCCACACTGATGCAGACGCAAGGTCGGGCCGACAACAATCACTGAACGCCCCGAATAGTCCACGCGCTTGCCCAGCAGGTTCTGACGGAAACGACCCTGCTTACCCTTGATCATATCTGCCAGCGATTTCAACGGACGCTTGTTTGAACCGGTGATGGCCCGGCCGCGACGACCGTTATCCAGCAGGGCGTCGACGGCCTCCTGCAGCATACGTTTTTCATTGCGCACAATGATATCGGGGGCATTCAACTCCAGCAGGCGCTTCAAACGGTTGTTACGGTTAATAACCCGGCGGTACAGGTCATTGAGGTCCGAGGTGGCGAAACGCCCGCCGTCCAGAGGCACAAGAGGACGCAGGTCCGGTGGCAACACCGGCAGTGCCTCCATCACCATCCATTCCGGTTTATTGCCCGAGTGCAGGAAAGCCTCCAGCAATTTCAGCCGCTTGGACAATTTCTTGATTTTCGTTTCAGAACGGGTATTGGGAATTTCCTCACGGATATCTGCAATTTCCTGCTCCAGATCGAGATCCTTCATCAACTTCTGAATGCCCTCGGCACCCATCGTGGCTTCGAAGTCATCACCGAAATCTTCCATGGCCTGAAAATATTCTTCATCGGTCAGCAGGTTGCCGCGCTCAAGCGTCGTCATGCCTGGGTCGGTAACCACAAATGATTCGAAGTAGAGAACACGCTCGATTTCACGCAGGGTCATATCCAGCATCAAACCAATGCGGGAAGGTAGCGATTTCAGGAACCAGATATGGGCGACCGGGCAGGCCAGCTCAATGTGACCCATACGATCCCGACGCACTTTCGCCAGTGTGACCTCGACACCACATTTCTCACAAACGATACCGCGGTGCTTCATGCGCTTATATTTGCCGCAGAGACACTCGTAATCCTTTACCGGACCAAAAATCTTGGCGCAGAACAAACCTTCCCGCTCGGGCTTGAAGGTACGGTAGTTAATAGTCTCCGGCTTTTTCACTTCACCATATGACCAGGACCGGATCATGTCCGGTGATGCCAGGCCAATACGTATGGCGTCAAACTCGCCGGTTTGATCCTGTGACTTGAGCAGATTCAGTAAGTCTTTCAATGCCTTTCTCCAGTGGGTGCTAGCTTTGCGCGGCGGACATTAGGTCCGCCCCCAACCTAATAATGACGGTTACTCGTTTTCCAACTCGATGTTGATAGCAAGCGAGCGTATTTCCTTAACCAACACGTTGAAGGATTCCGGCATGCCGGGCTCCATGCTGTGATCGCCATCCACAATGTTTTTATACATTTTGGTACGACCATTCACATCATCGGACTTGACTGTGAGCATTTCCTGCAAGGTATAGGCAGCACCATAAGCCTCGAGCGCCCACACCTCCATTTCACCAAAGCGCTGGCCACCAAACTGGGCTTTACCACCCAGCGGCTGCTGGGTAACCAGACTGTAGGATCCCGTTGAACGGGCATGCATTTTGTCGTCTACCAAGTGATTCAGTTTCAGCATGTACATATAACCGACGGTTACAGGGCGCTCAAACTGATCACCGGAACGTCCGTCATAGAGCGTCATTTGCCCGCTTTCCGGCAGATCGGCCAGGGCCAGCAGGGCCTTGATCTCTTCCTCCTGCGCGCCATCAAACACCGGCGTTGCCATCGGCACACCTTTACGCAGATTGCTGGCCAGCTCACCTACTTCCTTATCTGAAAGCGTATTCAGCTCGACCGGACTGGTGCCGAGACCCACGTCGTAGATCTGCTGCAGGAACTTGCGAATCTCGACAGTTTTCTGCTGAGCCTGGATCATACGATCGATTTTCTCACCCAGCCCTTTGGCAGCGAGCCCCATATGGGTCTCAAGGATCTGACCGACATTCATCCTTGACGGCACGCCAAGTGGGTTCAAAACCACGTCGACAGGCACGCCGTTTTCATCAAAAGGCATATCTTCCACGGGCATGATCACGGAGATAACACCCTTGTTACCGTGACGGCCCGCCATTTTATCGCCAGGCTGAATGCGACGCTTGACGGCCAGATACACCTTGACAGTTTTCAGCACACCGGGAGCGAGATCATCGCCACTTTGCAGCTTGCTCTTTTTATCCTGATAACGTTCATCAAGTATTTTGCGGCGTTCGGTCAACAGTTCCTCTGCCCTGGCAACCTGTTCGTTCAGAGCGTCTTCGTTCATCCGCAACTTGAACCATTCTTCACTGGTATAGGAAGCGACGATTTCTTCCGTCAGCTTGTCGCCTTTTTTGAGACCGGGAGCCTTAACCACAGGCTGCCCTACCAGTGCGGCACTCAACCGTTCAAAAGTGGCATTTTCCATAATGCGGTATTCATCATTCAGGTCCTGACGGAACTGATCCAGCGCAGCCTTCTCGATTTGCAGGGAGCGCTGATCCTTTTCCAGCCCGTCACGGGTGAACACTTGCACATCAATCACCGTACCCTTGGTACTTGAGGGAACTCTCAGAGAAGTGTCTTTCACATCAGAGGCTTTTTCACCAAAGATGGCACGGAGCAACTTCTCCTCAGGCGTCAGTTGGGTTTCACCCTTCGGCGTGACCTTGCCCACCAGAATGTCTCCGGCCGAAACCTCGGCGCCAATGTAGACAATTCCGGACTCATCGAGACGGGACAGCGCCGCCTCACCGACATTGGGGATGTCGGCAGTAATCTCTTCTGCCCCAAGTTTGGTATCACGCGCGGTACAGGTCAGCTCCTGAATATGGATAGTGGTAAAGCGATCCTCCTGAACCACCCGCTCTGAAATCAGAATCGAGTCCTCAAAGTTGTAGCCATTCCAGGGCATGAAGGCGATACGCATATTCTGGCCCAATGCCAGTTCACCCATATCCACAGACGGGCCATCGGCAAGGATATCCCCGCGAGCTATAACATCGCCCTGGCGGACAATCGGTCTTTGATTGATGCAGGTATTCTGGTTGGAACGGGTGTACTTGGTGAGGTTATAAATATCAACACCGGCATCGCCAGATTCAACTTCATCGTCATTGACACGCACAACAATCCGGCTGGCGTCAACGTTCTCGATGACACCACCGCGGCGACCGACCACACAGACACCTGAGTCCGATGCCACATGGCGTTCAAAACCGGTTCCCACCAGCGGTTTTTCAACCACCAGCGTCGGCACTGCCTGACGCTGCATATTGGAACCCATCAATGCGCGGTTAGCATCATCGTGCTCCAGGAATGGAATCAGTGCTGCTGCTACCGACACCACCTGTTGTGGAGACACATCCATATAGTGAACATCTTCCGGCGGTTTAACCGTAAATTCACCAATGTGACGAACATTGACAAGCTCATCGTTGAGCTCACCTTTCTCATTAACAGAGGCAGAGGCCTGAGCGATAACAAAATTGGATTCGTTAATCGCCGACAGATATTCGATCTGATCAGTCACCTTGCGGTCAATCACCTTCCGGTAAGGCGTCTCGAGAAAGCCGTAACTGTTGGTACGGGCATAGGCTGCCAAGGAGTTGATCAAACCAATATTTGGACCCTCGGGCGTTTCAATCGGACACACACGACCATAATGCGTAGGGTGTACGTCACGAACCTCAAAACCGGCGCGCTCCCGGGTAAGACCACCTGGGCCCAATGCCGACACGCGACGTTTGTGGGTAACCTCCGACAACGGGTTGTTCTGGTCCATAAACTGGGACAGCTGACTGGAGCCGAAAAATTCTTTCATCGCAGCAGCCACCGGCTTGGCATTGACCAGATCCTGGGGCATCAACCCTTCGGATTCTGCTACGGAGAGGCGCTCTTTAACCGCACGTTCGACACGAACCAGACCAATGCGGAACTGATTTTCGGCCATCTCGCCCACTGAACGAATTCGGCGGTTACCCAGGTGATCGATATCATCCACCACACCTTTACCGTTGCGAATATCGATCAGAACCTTCATCACATCGACTATATCTTCGCGGCTCAGGGTGCCTTCACCCACTTCCTCTTCACGACCGAGGCGACGGTTAAACTTCATCCGCCCTACACCGGATAGATCGTAACGCTCCAGACTAAAAAACAGATTATTGAACAGGTTTTCAGCGGATTCTTTGGTCGGCGGTTCACCGGGACGCATCATCCGGTAAATTTCCACCAGCGCTTCAAGCTGTGTACGACTACTGTCACTGCGCAATGTGTCAGAAACAAATGGACCACAGTCCAAATCATTCGTATAGATCGTCTCAACCGACTTCAGCCCGGCTTCGCGCAACTTATCGAGGGCTTCCTGGGTAATTTCAGTATTACACTCAAGCAACAGCTCGCCGGTGTTTGGATCCACCAGATCCTTTGCCAGAGGACGACCGTAAAGGTAGTCGGTGGGCACTTCGAGCTTGCTGACATTCTCTTTTTCCAGCTCACGAATATGGCGCGCCGTGATCCGACGCCCCTCTTCAACAATAACTTTGCCGCCCTTGCCCTTGATATCAAATGCGGCGATATCGCCCCGCAGACGGGAGGGGACCAGGTCCAATGAGTAACTGCCGTCTTTAGCCAGGTTGAATGTGCTGGTTTCAAAAAACATTCCCAGCATTTCTTCTGAGCTGAACCCAAGCGCACGCAACAGGATAGTTGCCGGCAATTTACGGCGCCGGTCAATACGCACAAACACCAGGTCTTTCGGATCAAACTCGAAATCCAGCCAGGAACCGCGGTAGGGAATAATCCGTGCGGAATACAACAGCTTGCCGGAGGAGTGGGTTTTACCCTTGTCGTGATCGAAAAACACGCCTGGCGAACGGTGTAGCTGGGAAACAATAACCCGCTCGGTACCATTGATGATAAAGGTACCGTTATCCGTCATCAGGGGGATTTCCCCCATATAGACTTCCTGCTCTTTAATATCCTTGATTGCCTTGTTGGCAGACTCCTTGTCATAAATAACCAGACGCACACGAACTCTGAGCGGCACAGCGAAGGTAACACTGCGCAACTTGCACTCTTCTTCATCGAAGGATGGCTTGCCCAGCACGTAGTCAACATACTCGAGACTCGCATTACCTGAGTAGCTCACAATCGGAAAGACAGAATTAAATGCAGCATGCAGACCGGCGTCCATCCGTTGCTCAACGGGAACGCCTTTCTGTGTAAAATTTCGGTAGGAGTCGAGCTGAATCGCAAGAAGGAAAGGCAGATCCATTACCTGCGGCAATTTGCCAAAATCCTTGCGAATACGTTTTTTCTCAGTGTACGAGTAAGCCATCATATTCCCCAGCACGTTCACTTGGTCCAATCGACCATCCAGCATTGCCCGGCTTTACAGCCGTCCGGCCTTTTAACAAAAAGGCCTTATCGATCCCGCTTTAGGCATCTGCCATAAGCAGGAAAAGGCCGGAGGGCGAAATCGCCCACCAGCCTGCGCCTGATACATTATCAGACAACCAGCGCGTCAAACCCGTAGAACTTACTTAAGTTCGACAGTTGCGCCAGCCTCTTCCAGTTCTTTCACGGCTGCGTCTGCATCCGCTTTGGAAACACCTTCCTTAATAGCGGAGGGCGCGCCGTCAACCAGGTCTTTGGCTTCTTTCAGCCCCAGACCAGTCAGGCTACGAACAACCTTGATCACGTTGACTTTCTTCTCGCCTGCGGCGTTCAGAATAACGTCAAACTCGGTTTTCTCCTCAACTTCTGCCGCAGCCGCGGCAGCCGGTGCAGCAGCAACTGAGACAGCAGCAGCGGCAGATACACCAAATTTTTCTTCCATAGCTGATACGAGTTCCACAACGTCCATGACGCTCATTTCAGCAATTGCGTTCAAAATGTCATCTTTTGATAGAGCCATGACTCAATCTCCTGATAAAAAGTAAATTAAAGTAAACGATGTCGCCGATTAAGCAGCTTCCTGCTTTTGATCGCGAACAGCCGCTACAACACGTGTCACTTTGGTGGGGACTTCGTTGAACGTGCGAGCCAGTTTGGTAACTGGAGCAATCATTACGCTGACCAGCATTCCCAGAGCTTGCTCTCGGGTCGGCAGGGTAGCCAGAACGTCAACTTGTTCCTTACTCAACAGTTGTCCACTGACGGACAGCGCCTTGATCTCAAATTTGTCATTGGTCTTGGCAAATTCTTTGAACAGGCGAGCGGCAGCACCCGGATCCTCCATAGAGAAACCGAACAGTGACGGACCAGTCAACACATCAGTCACGCATTCAAAATCCGTACCCTGAAATGCACGCTTCGCAAGTGTGTTGCGAATGACACGCAGGTCGATATTTTGTTCGCGAGCCTTCGCGCGGAGCTCAGTCATGTTCGTCACGTTGACGCCGCGAGCGTCAGCGATTACCAGTGACAATGCATTGCCAGCAGTCTCGTTAACTAGAGCGACGATCGCTTTTTTGTTTTCGAGATTCAATGCCACGAGATTATCTCCTGGATTTAATAGATCACCCCCCCGGGGGGAGCTTTCTACTGGTTAAAGCATCGATAAAATTACTATCGATACCGTTTCGGTGATCAAATCCAGCCAAAATATACTGAACCGGGTCACACCGTCTGCGTAGGCGTTTTTTTCAACGACGGTTACAGGAACCTGAAAATCACATTAGACCCCAAGGGGCACCTACGGTCTTTGACGGCCCGGGCGCGTCCAATAAAGTTCACCACCCAGACCCCAAAGTTATTTAGGGGCTGTATCCTGCCCCCTATATCAAGCCTCCAGAGAGGCCTGATCAATAATCAATCCTGGCCCCATAGTGCTGGAGACTGTTACTTTCTTCACATAGATGCCTTTGGCCGAAGCTGGCTTGATCTTTTTCAAATCGGCAATCAATGCTTCAAGGTTTTGCTTCAACGCACCAGCCTCAAAAGACAAGCTACCAATGCCACCATGAATAATGCCGTTCTTGTCAGCACGGAAACGCACCTGGCCGGCCTTGGCATTTTTTACTGCAGTCACGACATCGGGGGTCACTGTGCCAGTTTTTGGGTTAGGCATCAGGCCGCGGGGGCCGAGCACCTGACCGAGCTGACCAACCACCCGCATTGCCGCAGGGTCTGCAATCACCACATCAAAATCCATATTACCGGCTTTGATCTGCTCAGCCAGGTCTTCCATTCCGACCAGATCGGCGCCGGCAGCCCTGGCCGCTTCGGCAGAATCACCTTGAGTAAATACAGCCACACGTACGGTCTTGCCCGTGCCGTTAGGCAACGTGGTTGCACCGCGTACTGCCTGATCGGATTTACGGGGATCAATTCCCAGATTCACAGCCACATCAACGGTTTCAGTAAATTTGACGCTGGAGAATTCTTTCAACAATGCAATGGCTTCACTGATGGGATACAGCTTGCCAACTTGTACTTTTTCCTGGATCGCACGAACACGCTTGGATGGCTTAGCCATTTACACACCCTCCACATCAAGACCCATTGCGCGGGCGGAGCCGGCAATGGTACGAACGGCAGCATCCATATCAGCTGCGGTGAGGTCGGCCATTTTCGTACTGGCGATCTCTTCCAATTGTGCGCGTGTCACCTTGCCCACTTTGGCCGTATTGGGCCGACCGCTACCACTTTTGATTCCCGCAGCTTTTTTCAACAAAAATGAAGCTGGCGGAGTTTTCATGGTGAACGTGAAGCTGCGATCACTATAGACAGTAATCACAACAGGCACCGGAGCACCCGGCTCCATTCCCTGAGTCTGCGCATTGAACGCCTTGCAGAACTCCATAATGTTAACGCCGCGCTGACCCAGCGCAGGACCTACCGGCGGGCTGGGGTTAGCCTGCCCAGCGGCCACCTGAAGCTTGATGTAAGCATCAATTTTCTTTGCCATTTTGGTTTCTCCTATAGTGGGTATTAACGCCTCAGGATTTCGACATCCCTCGTTGGCTCCCCGTCACCCCCCCCCATGGGCAGCGACAATACAATTATTGCGTCAGGCTTTTTCCACCTGGGTAAACTCCAGCTCAACAGGCGTGGAACGACCAAAAATCGACACTGAAACCCTCAGTCGACTCTTATCGTAGTTAACCTCCTCCACAACACCGTTAAAATCGTTAAACGGCCCATCAGTTACCCTGACAACCTCACCGGCTTCAAACACGGTTTTCGGTCTCGGTTTATCTTCCGAATCCTGCACGCGCTGCAGGATCATCTCTGCCTCTTTGTCCGTGATAGGTGCGGGCTTGTCTGCCTTACCACCAATGAAACCCATAACTCTGGGCGTTTCTTTCACCAGGTGCCAGGTATCATCACCGAGCTCCATCTGCACCAGCACGTATCCCGGGAAAAACTTTCGTTCACTTTTGCGTTTTTGACCGCCCCTAATTTCCACCACCTCTTCAGTGGGAACCAGGATTTCACCAAAACGATCTTCCATACCATATAGAGCCACACGCTCTCTCAGAGCAGCGGCAACTTTCTTTTCGTAGCCTGAATAGGCGTGAACGACATACCAGCGCATCTGAACCTCTTAGCCAATGACCATTGTGGCGAGCCAACCGAATAGTGTGTCGAGACCCCAGAGAATCAGCGACATCACGAGCACCACCACAACCACCATCAGGGTTGTTTGATTACGCTCCTGCCGTGTTGGCCAGACCACCCGACGCGCTTCCGTGTAGGCACCGCGCAACAGGGTAATAAAACCGTCACCTTTACGGGTTTGCAGTGCAACAAAGCCAGCCACCAAGGCTACTGCCAGTATCGCTATAACCCGATATAACAGCGACTCTGTTGCAAAATAATAGTTGCCGTAAATAGCGGCGCTGACCAGCAGCACGACAAGCAGCCATTTGAGGCCATCTAATCGATACTGCTTTTCTTCCGTTGCCGAACTCATTCTCGGATAGCACCCCTACTGACCGTGCCCGCTTTTTTGCAGAGGGCACACAGGTTTAAGATTGGCAGGCCAGGAGGGACTCGAACCCCCAACAGCCGGTTTTGGAGACCGGTGCTCTACCAATTGAACTACTGGCCTGTCGCGTCACCTTAAAATAAAACTAACTTGACCATGGGGCTGAAACTGCGACAACGCATTTCAACCACAGGGGTCATTCAAAAAACAACTTTACTCAATAATTTTAGCGACCACGCCGGCACCGACCGTGCGGCCACCTTCACGAATCGCAAAGCGCAGCCCGTCTTCCATTGCAATCGGCGCAATCAGCGTCACTGTCATCTGGACGTTATCTCCAGGCATAACCATCTCCACACCCTCAGGCAGCTCACAAGCGCCTGTCACATCCGTCGTGCGGAAGTAGAACTGCGGACGGTAGCCCTTGAAGAACGGCGTGTGACGCCCTCCCTCGTCCTTGGACAGCACGTAAACCTCTGCCTCAAACTTGGTATGCGGCTTGATGCTGCCCGGCTTACACAGAACCTGACCGCGCTCAACATCATCACGCTTGGTTCCGCGAAGCAGAACACCAACGTTCTCACCAGCACGACCTTCGTCCAGCAGCTTCCGGAACATCTCAACACCGGTGCAGACTGTCTTGGTGGTATCCCGGATACCCACAATCTCGATCTCTTCGCCCACTTTGACAACACCGCGTTCAACACGCCCGGTCACTACCGTGCCGCGTCCAGAGATCGAAAATACGTCTTCAATCGGCATCAGGAACGGCTGGTCAATCGCACGTTCCGGCTCAGGGATATAGGCATCCAGCGCCTCGACCAGCTTGCGAACCGCCGTGGTACCCAGCTCGTTGTCGTCTTCACCGTTCAGCGCCATCAGGGCTGAACCGGCAATAATAGGGGTATCGTCACCCGGGAAGTCGTAGGCATCCAGCAGCTCACGGAGCTCCATTTCAACCAGCTCGATCATCTCGTTGTATTCTTCAGAGCCAACACCACCGCAATCTTCTGCCAGCAGGTCTGCCTTGTTCAGAAACACCACCACGTAGGGCACACCCACCTGACGGGACAGCAGAATATGCTCCCGGGTTTGTGGCATCGGGCCATCTGTCGCACCACACACCAGAATCGCACCATCCATCTGCGCAGCACCGGTGATCATGTTTTTTACATAGTCGGCGTGACCCGGGCAATCAACGTGTGCGTAGTGACGACTCGGAGAATCGTATTCAACATGGGATGTCGCAATCGTGATACCGCGCTCGCGCTCTTCCGGCGCATTATCAATACCATCAAAGGCCATCGCCGAGCCACTGCCCCAAGTTTCGAAGCAAACCCGCGTCAGCGCCGCTGTCAGGGTCGTCTTACCGTGGTCAACGTGACCAATCGTGCCAACGTTTACGTGGGGCTTGTTACGTTCAAACTTTGCTTTTGACATGACGAGCACTCCTCATTAAAACTGGCACCTGAAACAAAAACACCACGGAGCATACCCGGGGAGAAAAACTGGAGCTCATAACCGGATTTGAACCGGTGACCTCTTCCTTACCAAGGAAGTGCTCTACCGACTGAGCTATATGAGCAAAAACACACCTAGACAGGCATTGGAGCGGGTAGCGGGAATCGAACCCGCATCATCAGCTTGGAAGGCTGAGGTTCTACCACTGAACTATACCCGCTACGCTTACAACACTCCGTCAAATAATAAAGTGTCGATTGACTGCTCAATCGACACCAACCCCGTCAGGGGGTAATTACCTTATTCACATTTGCTCGAGAAGATAGACCATTTAACCCTTTAAACAATATCCGTCTTCTTATGCCAACCTGAGTTTACTTCTCAACAGCGATTGCCTGGCTGCCGAGACACCGCGCTATTCGCGCTCCTGGGTAAGGCACATCAGGCACACCAACCTATCGTGCCTGCTCTAAAATCTGGTGCAGGGGGGTGGATTCGAACCACCGAAGCTTTCGCGTCAGATTTACAGTCTGATCCCTTTGGCCGCTCGGGAACCCCTGCGAAAAAGGCTGGACATTGTCCATGCCACCAGTTTGGCTGTCAAACAGATCGCCTAAACTGAACTAATTGGAGCTGGCGAGAGGAGTCGAACCCCCGACCGGCTGATTACAAGTCAGCTGCTCTACCAACTGAGCTACGCCAGCTCTATAAAAACCCCGCTATTAAATCGGGAGCGCGATTCTAGTGAAAGTTGACACTATAATCAACCATTGCCGCAATCTGGATGGCAGTTTTCCACTTTTTAACCTGTCGTCACATGAGCGGCCCCATTGCCGGGGGATCTGAAGTCGCCTTATTCAACCGGGGCCAGATCAACACAAGCCTCATTGATAACCTCTCGTCCAATATTTTTACCTTGCTGATCGAGGACGTCTGCCAGGTCTTTCGGTATCTGCTGATCCGGGTACCGGCGCAGCTGCAACCAAAGCTCTTCTTGCGTACTGACACGGGGAACGATCACCACGGGATACCCCTGATCTGCCAATTCCCGCCGATAGTGCTCCATATTGCTTTTATCACTGAATACCCCGAGGGTGATCCCAGTTCTGTATTCACCTTCGGCAATCAAAAAACTATCAATCTCTTTGCTTCGCAAGTCTTTGAGCATCTTACTGGCTTCCGCTTGAGAGCCGAGCGGCGGGATAATCAACCAATAACCCTCGCTAATTGTGGTGGTTCGCCAAACAAGCTCTTCACCATAACGGTAGGGTGACAGCTGCTGATGGAGTTCCTGGGGATTGATATCGACCAGGGGACCGATAAGCAGGCAAAGAGCAGGGTCTCGGGCATTATCGAGGGGCAAGGCATCTATAGCGGTGCTTGCCTGGTTATTATCCGAAATCGGCTGCTGTTCAGATGTCTCTTCAGTCGTAGCAGGCACCTCCCCCACCAACAGGAGCGAAGCATAGTTTTCATCCTCTTGATCGGCCAATCCGGTTTGCACACTATCAAGCTGGTCCGCATGAAAGACGGCCGCACTGTAGAACCAATAGCCCGCCACGAGGTTGATTAAAATCAAAACAAAAAATAGCCAGCGCATTGGTCAATGCCTATGGAAACATGACTTCAAGACCGTCCAACACCAAATCTCGAACATAAATGCAATCTCCGCTCAGAACATCAATGAGCGCCGAGCCGTCCCCACCAGTGACGATGATTTTTACGGGCTGTGTCTTTGTCTGCAAGGTCGTCCTGGATGCCTCGATCAGTGTCTTGATCATCAAATATGCGCCATGACTTACCGCTTCATCCGTCGTTTTCCCCGGCAAACAATCCGCAACCGAAACAGGCTCGAGCCGAATATTACTGGTTCCCCGATTAAGCGATTGATAAATCATCGGGAACCCAGGCACGATGTAGCCGCCGAGGTGATAACCTTGCATATTGAGCAAATCCACCGTGATAGCCGTACCTGCATCCACGACGACGCAGGCGCCTTTAAACTGATCTCGCACAGCCAGTAGCGCCAGCCAGCGATCCACCCCCATAGATGAAGGCTCAAGATAACCGCATTGCACACCTGCGGCTTCACGAGTGGTCCGGGCCTGCTGCAACCGGCACCCCCACTGGGCTACCTGCTTCTCAAGCTCCTCGGCGATAGTCCTGCCACCTACACTGGAAAGACGAATTCGAGTGGGCAGCCCCTCTGTTTCAACTGCCACCAGCAAAGCCTTGATATCTGTGACCGGCGGCTTGTAATCAGACACCCCATTCTTGACGACTCGCCATTTGATTCGACTATTTCCTGCGTCGATGTCGATAATCATCCTGCGCTCCTGACACTGATTTCTCCACCGCTGAAAAGCTTGACCTCGTCACCAATCTCCAGCTTCAATGCCCCGCTCTCGTCCACACCTCTGGCAATACCCTGAATCGTTTTATTCATCAGCAACAGGCTGATTTCTTTGTCGGCATTGATATCAGATTGCAACCACTCCTCTCGATAGGCTTCAAATCCAACCTCATGAAAATTTGCCAGCAAGGCCATCATTTCTTCAATGATGGCGGCAGCCAACCCATTTCGACTGATTGGCTGCCCTGGTACTGAGCGGATGTCTGTCCACGGCTGATCGATAAGTTTACCGTTTTTATCGGACATACCCAGATTGATACCAACGCCGACAACCACCTGGCAGAAGCCGGAAGGATCACCCAGAACCTCCAATAAAATACCGCCCACCTTTTTGTTTTGCAGAAATAAATCATTCGGCCACTTGAACATCAGCCCATCGACACCACAAGACTGGATCGCACGCCTTACGGCCACACCAACCGCAAGACTCAGACCTTCGAGCGCCTGCACACCACCGTCAAACCCCCACCCCAGGGAGAGATAGATATTCCTGCCAAAAGGGCTGACCCACTGCCTTCCCCGCCGTCCACGACCCGCTGTTTGCTGCTCGGCAAGCACGACCAGACCAGTGGAATCACCCTGCTCAGCTGCATGCCGAACCAGATCATTGGTTGATGACACAGACGGCTCAATTCGCAACTCTTTGATAAGCGACCAGGAAATCGGCGAAATACTGTGGAGGAGCGTATTTTTATCGAATAATTCCAGCTCTGTCATAAGACAGTAACCGCAGCCCCTGTGGGATTTAACATCAAGGCCCATTTGCTCGATTTTTTGTATTTGCTTCCAGACCGCCGCCCTTGAAATACCCAGCAACCTGCCAAGTTCCTCGCCCGAGTGAAAACGGCCATCACAAAGTATTTTCAGCAAACTGTTCATGTGCGCCTATCAAACTCCGAAATTACGCCAGATAAACCGCACACCAATGACCAGCAATAATAATGCAAAACTGCGGCGAAGAATCTCACCGGGTAACCGGTGTGCGAGCCGCGCACCGACTCTCGCTAATACCGTACTGGCTAGGATAATTCCCAGAAATGCCGGAAGGTAAATAAACCCGATCGCCCCATCCGGCAGATCCGGCTCACCAACTCCCTGCCACCAGTATGTCAGCGCCCCGCTAATGGCTATTGGCAACCCGCAGGCAGCAGAGGTGGCCACTGCATTTTTCATCGGCACTCGTACCCAGGTTAAATACGGGACCGTGAGCGAGCCTCCACCTATCCCGAACAGGCTTGCGACAAAACCGACCACTGCACCCACTATGCTCTGCCCTGCTCGACCGGGCATATTGGCACCACCGGTAGGACTGAGCGCGAATGCCATTTTTAACGCCACGAGACAAAGAAATATACCAAAAGCGAGTTGCAGTGCTGTGCCGGAAATACTGACCGCAAATACGGCACCCAGTGCAGCACCAATACAAATACCGGGTGTCAACCACCCGGCAAGTGTCCACAGGACGGCACCGTGTTTGTGATGGGATAAAATTGAACTCACCGACGTCACAACGATGGTAGCCAGCGATGTACCGATAGCCAGATGAGTCAGCACCGCCTGAGTCATACCCTGGGCTGTGAAGGTGAAGATAAGAATAGGGACGATAACAACACCACCCCCCAGACCAAACAGGCCACTGATCAGACCTGCGGCAGCACCGAGACAAAGGTACAACAGGTAAATATCCACGCCAACTCCTGCATATCAGACTGCCCAGCATTATGCCCGAAATAAAAAGTAAGAGAGACAAACGATAATACGAATAAGCTAGTCGTTATACACAACAGACATTCAGGAGACTTTCTTGAGAAGGGCGTGACAGAAATCCTTTTTACAGCAAGAAAGGGCCCAACCACAAAAGGGTTTTTACTTTTGAGTTTCAGCTGGAAGTGCACGCACTATTCAATGGTTTAAACCCGACCTGCGATATTCTTTGAATCATTCGAAAATTAGTCGCGCAAAACCTCTTCCAAAGGCGCGGGGCGAGCAATTTCATAACCCTGGGCATAGTCGACACCAATCTCTATCAGAACATCCAGAATCGCTCTGCTTTCAACATACTCCGCCACAGTCTGGAACCCCAAGGCATGCGCCAGATCATTGATCATCTTGACCATTGTATAGCTGGCCTTATCCTTCGCTATGTCTTTGACCATGGAGCCATCTATTTTCAACATATCGATGGGCAAGGACTTCAGGTAAGGAAACGATGAAAAACCACTGCCAAAATCATCCAACACAACTTGTGCACCTGTTGCCCTTATGGACTTCATGAAATAGCAAGCTTCGGTAATATTCCTAATGGTGGCGGTTTCAGTAATCTCAAATTTGATTTTTTCAGGTGCTATAGAGCCGCTCTCAAGTTCGGCAATAATGAAATCGAGTAGCGATCGATCAGCAATAGACGCACCTGACAGATTGATACTAAACCCACCGATTTGCTGAATGCGTTTCGGGTTACACTTGATCCAGTCGAAGACCTTGTTAATCACATGGCGATCCAGCCTTGCAGATTGATTGAACCGCTCAACAGAAGGCAGAAAGCAGGCCGGTGAAATTATCTCACCGGTTACGGCATCAGAGAGCCGAATCAATACCTCAAAATGACAGACCTCCCTTTTTATTTTTTCCGCATGTCGCTTTAACGGGACAATAGGCTGTAAATAAATCCTGAATAGATCATCAGCTAATGCGGCGTTAATCTTCGGCACCCAGTCAACTTCAGTTCTGTGCCGGGACACACCTTGCGAGCCCTCATGATAAAAATGGATTCTGTTTTTTCCCTGCTCTTTTGCGCTATAACATGCCACATCAACCTGTTTGAGCAACTCCGCAGAATCATGCTCATGTCCGGATACTTCGACAATACCGATACTGGCACCAACAACATAGGATTTGTCATCCCAGACAAACTCCAACTTCTGTATGCTATTTAATATATTGGACACTATTTTATCTGCATGAATAGAGTCGCAATCAAATAAAATAAGGCCAAACTCATCTCCCCCTAGACGAGCTGCAACGTCCTTGGCACGGATCCCTCCCTTCAAAACTTGCCCTACACCCTTGAGCAACAGATCTCCTGCCAAGTGTCCACCGGTGTCGTTCAAGACCTTGAAATGATCAAGGTCTATGAAACATAACGAGTGAATGGATCCATTTTGTTTGGCTGCGGACACTGCCTGATCAAGTTTTAATTCAAATGCCTTTCGGTTCGCGAGGCCTGTTAAGTGATCGTGCGATACTTCGTATTTTAACTGCTTGGTCAGCGCCCTGGCTTTTGAGATATCTTCTTGTATACCTACAAAATTAATAATACAGCCGTCTTGATCCTTAATTGGGAATATCTGACTTCTTGCCCAGTAGGTACTTCCGTCTTTCCTGGCGTTTTCTAATTCACCCTGCCACTGATCACCGGCTCCAAGTTTACGCCACAGTGAGTTATAGGTTTTTTTAGGTGTATTCCCCGAACTGTTAATATTCATTTTTTTACCAATAAGCTCTTCCTGAATATAACCACTCATTTCACAGTATCGCGGGTTAACATATTCAATCCTGGTTTCCCTGTCTGTTATAACTACCGCATTTGGGCTGGACTGCACCACAGCAGACAGTTTACTCAAGCTTTCCTGGTTACTGAGTATTTCAATTTCTGGGGCAACTCGAAGGGCGACGATCCTCAGAAGATGCCGAGCCAACTCCGCTTGGGAAGAATCTATTGGAGCTTCGTAAAGTACGTTGATCAGGCCAAGAATTTCGCCAGACGACGAATATAAGCAGACACCAACGTATGCATGCGCACACCCAGCCTGTTGCGCTAGCAACAGGCTGCTCGGATATGCCTGATAGAGCTGATCGAGAATCAGACAGTCATCGTTTTTAATCGTCGCATTGCAAGGCATACCAGCTAGCGGATAACAGATGTTATCAACGTGCTGGCCATTGGACAGAAAACTAATGGTCTGGATAGCATCTTTCGTGGCCGTCAGTTTCCCAATTGTAACCCACTGAGCTTTCGAATCACGTGCGAGGAAAAGAGCCAAGGAATCGAAGAAATCCTGTCGATTCTTTGAAAAACTTTCCTTCATAACGTTTATCAGTGCTCTTCGACCAACCGTCTCTTTGGTAACGTCACGTATGGTTGCAATTGTGATATTACCTTCTGGCCCCATTATCGGACTTAGAAACACCTCGACATATATTTTGTCGCCCATTCTATTGAGTAGGGCGTATTGTTTACGGGATTTCCCCACGGGACCAGTAGAGAGTTTTTTTATAAATATTTCTCTGAAGCGACTGTATAGCTGACGTAGACTTGAAGGCAGCAGGTCTTCAACAGTCATTTGAAGAAATTCGTTTCGGTGATAACCAAATAATTCCTGGGCTTTCTTATTCACCTGTACGATTTTGCCATTCTCTTTAATGGCTATTATTGGATCGTGAAGAACTGCCAAAAAAGAAAGTATTGACTCTGCATGCTCAGGTTTGTGGTTCTCATAAAAGCTCTCCACCTTACCACTCCCTTAACCAAACAGAATAATAATCACTGCACTGCAGACTTGAAAAAATTTTAATTATATTGACGCATATTTTAGAGCATATGAAGCGTTTTTAATGAAGATATATTGTTAATTTCATGTGTGCAACGGCAACACAATATAACTATACCAAACCAACAAATAAAATCAGAATTAATCTGGCCCAACCCCGCTAATTAGTTGCATCCAGTCCATCTCTGAACACCCTGAAAGAAGAGGACACCCTGAAGAAAATCAGCCACTGGCCCTTCGTCGACAATGAACAGCAGCCGCATTAATCTGGTTCAGAATAACGGCATAAATAAAATATCAACTGTCCGTTACGACTTAACGAACTAAATTGAAAATAAAAAGGCCCAACCGAGTTAACGATTGGGCCCTGGGATAGAACCTGACGATGACCTACTCTCACATGGGGAAACCCCACACTACCATCGGCGCTAAGCGGTTTCACTTCTGAGTTCGGGAAGGGATCAGGTGGTTCACGCTTGCTATTGTCGTCAGGAAAACTGGTTAAAGTACAAAGCAGCCACATATCGGTCAGAAAACCAGCAGGGCTACAATGCTCTGTACTCAAATTAGGTCGATAAAAATGTTAAAGCAGCGAGTGATTCTTGGGACACATGTCCGTAATGCAATCATTTCTATTATATGGTCAAGCCTCACGGGCAATTAGTACTGGTTAGCTCAACGCCTCACAGCGCTTCCACACCCAGCCTATCAACGTCGTAGTCTTCAACGGCCCTTTAGGGGACTCAAGGTCCCAGGGAGATCTAATCTTGGAAGGGGCTTCCCGCTTAGATGCTTTCAGCGGTTATCCTGTCCGAACGTAGCTACCGGGCAATGCCACTGGCGTGACAACCCGAACACCAGAGGTTCGTCCACTCCGGTCCTCTCGTACTAGGAGCAGCTTTCCTCAAATCTCCAACGCCCACGGCAGATAGGGACCGAACTGTCTCACGACGTTCTAAACCCAGCTCGCGTACCACTTTAAATGGCGAACAGCCATACCCTTGGGACCGGCTTCAGCCCCAGGATGTGATGAGCCGACATCGAGGTGCCAAACACCGCCGTCGATGTGAACTCTTGGGCGGTATCAGCCTGTTATCCCCGGAGTACCTTTTATCCGTTGAGCGATGGCCCTTCCATACAGAACCACCGGATCACTAAGACCTACTTTCGTACCTGCTCGACGTGTCAGTCTCGCAGTCAAGCACCCTTATGCCTTTGCACTCATAGCATGATTTCCGACCATGCCGAGGGTACCTTCGTGCTCCTCCGTTACTCTTTGGGAGGAGACCGCCCCAGTCAAACTACCCACCAGACACTGTCCCCGACCCGGATAACGGGCCAAGGTTAGAACCTCAAACATACCAGGGTGGTATTTCAAGGTTGGCTCCATGCAATCTAGCGATCACACTTCAAAGCCTCCCACCTATCCTACACAAATAGGTTCAAAGTTCAGTGCCAAGCTATAGTAAAGGTTCACGGGGTCTTTCCGTCTAGCCGCGGGAACGCTGCATCTTAACAGCGATTTCAATTTCACTGAGTCTCTGGTGGAGACAGCGCCGCCATCGTTACGCCATTCGTGCAGGTCGGAACTTACCCGACAAGGAATTTCGCTACCTTAGGACCGTTATAGTTACGGCCGCCGTTTACCGGGGCTTCGATCAAGAGCTTCGCCGAAGCTAACCCCATCAATTAACCTTCCGGCACCGGGCAGGCGTCACACCCTATACGTCCACTTACGTGTTTGCAGAGTGCTGTGTTTTTAATAAACAGTCGCAGCGGCCTGGTCACTTCGGCTGCCAGCAGCTTACGGAGCAAGTCCGATCACCACCAGCAGCGCACCTTCTCCCGAAGTTACGGTGCCATTTTGCCTAGTTCCTTCACCAGAGTTGTCTCAAGCGCCTTGGTATTCTCTACCTGACCACCTGTGTCGGTTTAGAGTACGGTCTCTTGTTACCTGAAGCTTAGAAGCTTTTCTTGGAAGCATGGCATCGATCACTCGGCTCAAAAGAGAGCCTCGCCATCACATCTCAGCCTTAAGGACCCGGATTTACCTAAGCCCTCAGCCTACTTGCTTAGATCGGGACAACCATCGCCCGTCTGATCTAGCCTACTCCGTCCCTCCATCGCAGTAACAAGAGGTACAGGAATATTAACCTGTTTCCCATCGACTACGCCTTTCGGCCTCGCCTTAGGGGCCGACTAACCCTGCCCTGATTAGCATGGGACAGGAAACCTTGGTCTTCCGGCGAGGGGGTTTTTCACCCCCTTTATCGTTACTCATGTCAGCATTCGCACTTCTGATACCTCCAGCAAACCTCACGATTCACCTTCAACGGCTTACAGAACGCTCCTCTACCATGCAAGCAAAGCTTGCATCCACAGCTTCGGTTATCAGTTTGAGCCCCGTTAAATCTTCCGCGCAGGCCGACTCGACTAGTGAGCTATTACGCTTTCTTTAAAGGATGGCTGCTTCTAAGCCAACCTCCTAGCTGTCTTTGCCTTCCCACATCGTTTCCCACTTAACTGATATTTGGGACCTTAGCTGGTGGTCTGGGTTGTTTCCCTTTTCACGACGGACGTTAGCACCCGCCGTGTGTCTCCCGTGATTGCACTCACCGGTATTCGTAGTTTGCATGGGGTTGGTAAATCGAGATGACCCCCTAGCCCAAACAGTGCTCTACCCCCGGTGGTGAGACACGAGGCGCTACCTAAATAGCTTTCGAGGAGAACCAGCTATCTCCGGGCTTGATTAGCCTTTCACTCCGATCCACAGGTCATCTCCTAATTTTTCAACATTAGTGAGTTCGGTCCTCCAGTTAGTGTTACCCAACCTTCAACCTGCCCATGGATAGATCGCCCGGTTTCGGGTCTACTCCCAGCAACTAAACGCCCTATTAAGACTCGATTTCTCTACGGCTCCCCTAATCGGTTAACCTTGCTACTGAAAGTAAGTCGCTGACCCATTATACAAAAGGTACGCAGTCACAGAACAAGTCTGCTCCTACTGCTTGTACGCATACGGTTTCAGGATCTATTTCACTCCCCTTACAGGGGTTCTTTTCGCCTTTCCCTCACGGTACTGGTTCACTATCGGTCAGTTGGTAGTATTTAGCCTTGGAGGATGGTCCCCCCATGTTCAGTCAAGATAACACGTGTCCCGACCTACTCGATTTCACTCAAAACATTCTTTTGTGTACGGGGCTATCACCCTTTATTGCGGAACTTTCCAGAACCTTCCACTAAAATGTAATGAGCTTAAGGGCTACTCCCCGTTCGCTCGCCGCTACTTAGGGAATCTCAATTGATTTCTTTTCCTCTGGGTACTTAGATGTTTCAGTTCCCCAGGTTCGCCTCATACACCTATGTATTCAGTGCATGATACCCGCCTTATGACGGGTGGGTTTCCCCATTCGGAAATCTCCGGATCAAAGCTTGTTTGCCAGCTCCCCGAAGCTTATCGCAGGCTCCTACGTCCTTCATCGCCTCCAACTGCCAAGGCATCCACCGTATGCGCTTAGTCGCTTGACCATATAAGACAAACGACTGCATTTACGAATTATGACTTTGCTATTTTTTTGATAGCAAGTACTCGCCGGACAGGTGTATTCAAGAATACACTCGCCTTATTAGTACAGCTTTAACATTTCTATCTTTTTAAAGAACGTCTGGCAAAAAACCAGTATTAAGCCATCGAAAATAACTTAATACTGACTTCTAAAGAACAGCAACACAGTGGAAGTGGTGGAGCTAAGCGGGATCGAACCGCTGACCTCCTGCGTGCAAGGCAGGCGCTCTCCCAGCTGAGCTATAGCCCCATAGCAACCTATTGTTTAATACAGGATTTGGTGGGTCTGGGCCGATTTGAACGGCCGACCTCACCCTTATCAGGGGTGCGCTCTAACCAACTGAGCTACAGACCCACTGTATACCCAAAGGGTGTGCGGTTGCTTTAAGCAATCGCATGCTGCTCTAGCCATTGATCAGATAATGCGTGTGAGTACTTGACTGAAACGTTCGGTGTATCGATTAAGGAGGTGATCCAGCCCCAGGTTCCCCTAGGGCTACCTTGTTACGACTTCACCCCAGTCATGAATCACAAAGTGGTGACCGTCCCCCCGAAGGTTAGACTAGCCACTTCTTTTGCAACCCACTCCCATGGTGTGACGGGCGGTGTGTACAAGGCCCGGGAACGTATTCACCGCGACATTCTGATTCGCGATTACTAGCGATTCCGACTTCACGGAGTCGAGTTGCAGACTCCGATCCGGACTACGATCGGTTTTTTGGGATTGGCGCCCCATCGCTGGTTAGCAACCCTTTGTACCGACCATTGTAGCACGTGTGTAGCCCAGGTCGTAAGGGCCATGATGACTTGACGTCGTCCCCACCTTCCTCCGGTTTGTCACCGGCAGTCTCCTTAGAGTTCCCGCCATTACGCGCTGGCAACTAAGGACAAGGGTTGCGCTCGTTACGGGACTTAACCCAACATCTCACGACACGAGCTGACGACAGCCATGCAGCACCTGTCACTCGGTTCCCGAAGGCACCAATCCATCTCTGGAAAGTTCCGAGGATGTCAAGACCTGGTAAGGTTCTTCGCGTTGCATCGAATTAAACCACATGCTCCACCGCTTGTGCGGGCCCCCGTCAATTCATTTGAGTTTTAACCTTGCGGCCGTACTCCCCAGGCGGTCTACTTATTGCGTTAGCTGCGCCACTAAAGTCTCAAGGACCCCAACGGCTAGTAGACATCGTTTACGGCGTGGACTACCAGGGTATCTAATCCTGTTTGCTCCCCACGCTTTCGCACCTCAGCGTCAGTATCAGTCCAGTGAGCCGCCTTCGCCACTGATGTTCCTTCCTATATCTACGCATTTCACCGCTACACAGGAAATTCCACTCACCTCTACTGTACTCTAGTCAGACAGTTCTGGATGCAGTTCCCAGGTTGAGCCCGGGGCTTTCACATCCAGCTTATCAAACCGCCTACGCGCGCTTTACGCCCAGTAATTCCGATTAACGCTCGCACCCTCCGTATTACCGCGGCTGCTGGCACGGAGTTTGCCGGTGCTTCTTCTGTAGGTAACGTCAGGGCTGACAGTTATTAGCTATCAACTTTTCCTCCCTACTGAAAGTGCTTTACAACCCTAGAGCCTTCTTCACACACGCGGCATGGCTGGATCAGGGTTTCCCCCATTGTCCAATATTCCCCACTGCTGCCTCCCGTAGGAGTCTGGGCCGTGTCTCAGTCCCAGTGTGGCTGATCATCCTCTCAGACCAGCTACGGATCGTCGCCTTGGTGAGCCATTACCTCACCAACAAGCTAATCCGACGCAGGCTCATCCGATAGCGCAAGGTCCGAAGATCCCCTGCTTTCCCCCTTAGGGCGTATGCGGTATTAGCTCGAGTTTCCCCGAGTTGTCCCCCACTACTGGGTAGATTCCTACGCGTTACTCACCCGTCCGCCGCTCTACTCGCTTCCGAAGAAACTTTCGCGCTCGACTTGCATGTGTTAGGCCTGCCGCCAGCGTTCAATCTGAGCCATGATCAAACTCTTCAGTTTAATCTTTAACCTCTACCTTTCGATAAGAGGGAGCAGTTTCACGAAAACCCGCGATACTACTCAAAAACTTGGCTCAAACACTTTGGCTTACCAAATCGTATGAATTGATGAGTTACTTGCGTTTGATGATTCGTTATCACTCGAATCGTCTCAGCAAGCACCCACACGCATTATCTGATCTATTGTTAAAGAACGGTTGCTCTGTGCTTTGAGCGGGCTGCGTATTCTAATCATCGCCGCCTTAATGTCAACTGGTTTAAGCATTTAATCTTGCTTGGCAAATTCATGCCTGCCTTGCCAGTTAACTCCGCTTCCGTGTTACCCGAAGCGGACGCGCATTCTAGCGCTTTAAACCTTGTTGTCAACGGCTTTCTTCAAAAAACTTGTTAGCCGTTGAACTCTCAAATCCCGGGCTTCACCCTGAACCGAGGCGCGCATTCTAGCGATTTATTTCTACCCGTCAACGCCTTTATAAACTTTTTTTATTCTTTGCCAAAATCACCCAGGCAACCCGAACACATAGAAAGGCTATCGATGTTTATGTCAGGGGAAATATTTCTAAACCAATTCAAGCAGATGGTATTTTTTCTTGCCCAGCTTGACGATAAAGAAGCGACCAAATAATGCATGATCAGGCGCAAAAGAATGACTGGCCAAAAGATTGTCAGTCTCATCTTTGGCAATACCGTTAACCCACACCGCCGATCGACTCAGTGCATCTTTAACTTCTCTTCCAGCCTTGGCCAGCCCGCAGTCTACCAACAACCCGGTCAACGGCTTACTGCGTACATCTGCAGTACTCAAGTTACTGGCTGGCATGCCATCCTGCTTTAACTGCTCAAGATCACTCTCAGAGAGCTCGCCCAGACCATCTGTGAAAAGCGCCCGCGTTATCCGTTCAGCGGCCGCTACACCTTCACGCCCGTGAACCAGCTCGGTCAGCTCCCGGGCAAGCAGGCCCTGCGCGGACCTCCTTCCCCCTGACTCCTGATCAACCCTCTCTATTTCCTCAATATCGCTCGAAGGCAGGAAAGTAAAGTAACGCAGGAATTTGTAGACATCCGCATCGGCTGTATTTATCCAGAACTGATAAAAAGCATAGGGCGATGTTTTAGCCGGATCTAACCAGATAGTACCTGTTTCTGTTTTACCAAACTTTGTACCGTCTGACTTTGTCACCAGTGGCAACGTCATGCCGTAAACCTGCTCGCCGTTCAATCGCCGGGTGAGGTCGATGCCGCCAGTGATATTGCCCCACTGATCAGAGCCTCCCAACTGTACCGTACAATTATAACGCCGGTTCAATTCGGCAAAATCGTAGGACTGCAGCAACATATAGGTGAACTCGGTAAAGGAAATACCCTCACCTTCCCGGCCGAGCCGTTGCTTGACCGACTCCTTATTCACCATATTGTTGACTGAAAAGTGCTTGCCAACGTCACGTAGAAACGTCAGCAAATTCATCGAACCTATCCAGTCCAGATTATTCACGACCTCTGCAGCACAATGGCCTTTATCAAAATCAATGAAACGCGAGACCTGATTTTTTATAGACTCAACCCATCCCTCGACCACATCAGCAGTGTTAAGTTTGCGCTCCTGGGATTTGAAACTCGGGTCCCCGATCAGACCGGTGGCGCCGCCCACAAGTGCTATGGGCCTGTGTCCGGCAAGCTGAAACCTACGCAGGGCCAATAGCGGCACCAAACTCCCTATATGAAGGCTGTCAGCGGTTGGGTCAAAGCCACAATAGACAGCACGGGACCTGTCAGCCAGGTGCTCAACAAGCGCGCCATCACCTGTCATCTGGGCGACCAGCCCTCTGGACTGCAACTCTGCGATTAAATTCAGGGCATTTTCAGACATGCTGCCAATCCCAAATAGATGCTTTTGAAGGGGGGCAAACATTACCTTATCCGTTCACAAAAACAAGTATCGAGGCAGATAAAACCAGTTGGCGAAGGTGGGACTGACGGACTTTCTGTTATATATTGATGCCTTAAACCAATAACCTCAGACGATTATTGAATTATCATGAGCCAAGCCAGATTCACATCAAGCACCAAAAACGAAACAATCGGACGTCAGCTGCTAGCGGCAAAACACTCCCGTCACCATTTGGTAATACTCGGTTCATTGGCTGCGGCCATATTCATCGGCTTGTCTGTATTGCCCAGCGAAGAGGTCGAAGCCAATCGTCAGGCCGCTGCCATTGACTTAACCTTCCAGGAGAGCACTAACCGGCTGTCTCACGAACCAACGGCTACGCTCACTGATGCCAACAGAGAGACAACGCCTGCAAAAGACAGCCCCGAGAACAGCTCTGACCCGGCAGATGCGCTGACCTGGTCGACCGCCACTGTGCGCAGTGGCTCAAATTTGTCGACCATGTTTCAACAGGTATCGTTGAGCGCTCGAGACGTTTACCGATTGATGTCATCGTCCCCCTTGACCAAACCATTGACCAGGATGCGTCCAGGTGAAGAGCTTCTGTTTGGACTCAATGAGTCCGGGTCACTGGGCCAGTTGATCTACAACAAATCCAGGCTAGAATCCTACGTCTTTACTGAACAACGGGAAACCGATGGGCCGGCTTTCAGTGCCGAGCATGTGGTGCGCCAGCCCGAGGTTATAAACTCCTATCGAGAGTCAACCATCGATGACTCATTGTTTTTGGCTGGCGAACGGGCCGATTTACCACACAATACCATCATGGAAATTGCCAATATTTTCGGTTGGGATGTGGACTTTGCACTCGACATCCGCAAAGGCGACAAGTTTTCAGTGCTATATGAAGAAAAATACCTGGATGGTGAAAAAATTGGTACCGGAAATATCCTGGTGGCAGAATTCACCAACCAGGGCAAGAGCTTCCAGGCGGTTCGTTACGAAGACAGCAAAGGAGTAGCGAGCTATTACACCCCCGATGGCATGAGTATGCGTAAAGCCTTTTTACGCGCACCACTGGATTTCACAAGAATCAGCTCGAATTTCAATCTGCGCAGGATGCACCCCATCCACAAAAGCATTCGCGCCCACCGCGGCGTTGATTATGCGGCACCTCGAGGAACGCCAATCTTTGCCTCTGGTGAGGGCAAGGTCATCGCATCTGCCTACAGCAAAGCCAATGGCAACTACGTCTTTATTCAGCATGGCCAAGGGTACACCACCAAGTACCTGCATCTCGACAAGCGTACCGTGAAGCGGGGCCAACATGTCAAACAGCGCCAGGTCATCGGCACCTTGGGTTCCACGGGCTATGCAACCGGACCACACCTGCATTACGAATTTCTGGTCAATGGTGTTCATCGAAACCCCCGCACCGTTTCTTTGCCCGAAGCACAACCAATTGACCCGGCAGAAAAAAGCAGGTTCGTCAGTGCCACCAAGACATTAATGACCCGGCTGGCAAAAAACCGCCAAAGCTTCAGAGTGGCCCTGCTCACTGAAAAAAATCCATCTCAAGCCGATTGATCGCACGATAAATGCCTGACAGAGAACTTTACATAGGCCTGATGTCAGGCACCAGCGCCGACTCCATAGATGCCGCTTTAGCCGACCTGTCAGACGGACAACACCGCCTTCTGGCTACGCTCAGTTGTGATATAGCCGACCTCAAAAACGATATTCACAAACTGGCCACCCCCGGCTTTAATGAGATTTCTCGTATGGGGCAACTGGATCGGGAGCTGGGGCTTCGTTTTGCCAATGCTGCCAACACACTACTCCAAAGGGAGTGCATTGACAGCAGCCAAGTGATCGCCATAGGCAGCCACGGCCAAACTATTCGCCATACCCCCCCCGGAGATGGCAACAACAGGCACCCATTTACCCTGCAGATCGGCGACCCCAATACCATTGCTCACCTGACGGGCATTACCACCGTTGCTGACTTTCGTCGGCGCGATATTGCACTTGGTGGGCAGGGCGCACCGCTGACTCCACTGTTCCACCGTGCGACATTTGAGAAACCCGGAACACTGAGAGCAATTATCAATATTGGCGGGATTGCCAATATCACATTGCTATTCGGCGATGGCGTGTCCAGCCCACTGGGTTACGACACCGGCCCCGGCAACGGGCTGATGGATAGCTGGATTTTGCAATCTCTCGGCGAAGCCTACGATGACAACGGCCAGTGGGCCAGTGAGGGTCAAGTCATCCCGACTTTACTGGAACAGTTTTTAAAAACACCCTACCTATTCAAAAAAGCTCCCAAGAGCACCGGTAGAGAGCTGTTTAACCCCGAGTGGCTATCACAACAATTGGTTAGCTTCGGGGATTCAATAGAGCCGGCTGACCTGCAAGCCACGCTGCTCGAATTTACGGCACAGACCATCAGCACAAGTATCAGAAAATCTCACAGACCAATCACAGAGGCCTACCTTTGTGGTGGTGGCGCCTATAACGGCGCCCTTGTCAGCCGCATCAGTGCGCTGCTGGATCCGATACAGGTAAGCACTACAGAGGCATTGGGGATATTGCCAGGATGGGTGGAAGCGATAGCCTTTGCCTGGCTTGCTCAGCAAACCCTTGCCGGTAAACCGGGGAATGAGCCTACCGTAACCGGAGCTTCAGCAGCCTCCGTTTTAGGCGCTATTCATCCCGCCTGAGCAAGCTGACAACAGGTTTTAGCTGCTGCAAGTCACACAGTCTTTGACTTATGTCTTCCTTCAAATGAGGTTGACAAGAAGAAGTGTAACGGTACAACAAGCACGGAAATGCGGCCCGGCACAGCAATATTTTTATAGGCGTATATTTTAAACACCCTAATCCGAACCGACTAGACAGAAAATGAGGAACCACACCCACAGGTGGTAGTGGCATTGGGGTTGGTTATCGTAAAGCGCGAACCCTGCAAACCCTCTTCATAGTCAACAGTTGAGCCCGACAGATACTGAAAACTGAGCGGATCCACAACCACAGCCACGCCATCCTTGCTGACCAGGGTATCGTCTTCCGCAGTAACTTCATCAAAACTAAACCCGTACTGAAACCCCGAGCAGCCACCACCAGTGACAAATACCCGCAACTTGAGATCAGGATTTCCCTCTTCTTCGACAAGCGCTTTCACCTTTTCGGACGCGTTGTCCGAAATGTATAACGGCATCGGTGTAAATGTTGCAATACCTGACATGCATGCTCCTGAATGAATCGTAAGGAATGCATTAACCAACAATACCCAAGCATTCCACTCAGGTATTCTATCATGAAGCGTGGCTCTACTGCCTAGTGGCTTATTAGGCTTTATCCAGTGCAACTTCTTCCGCGGCTACCGGCGCACTCTCTTCCGAAGGGGTTGCAGACTCTGGTGCAGCCTGGCCTTGATGGACAAAATTGCCGTTGACTTGAGCGCCTTTCTCAATTTCGATCAAGCAATAGTGCAAATTACCATCCACTACCGCCTTCGCCGCCAGCTCTACCTGATGATTGGAGTAGATATTGCCTTCAATGCGGCCATTTATGACGACCACCGGAACAGTAATATCGCCCACCACACGACCCTGCGGCAGGATACGAACCCGCGCATCGGCACCATCATCAGCCTTGATATTGCCGGTAATGTGCCCTTCCACCTCAAGATTTCCGGCGAAATGAATGTCGCCTACTACGGAAGTCCCTCCGGCTACCAGTGTTGTCGCACCCGCTGCAAAGGGTGCCGGGGTTGTTTTCTTTCTCATGATCCACCTCATCAAGCCTCATTCAGCTGCCAATCAAAACTTCGCTCCACGCGGGTATTTTCGGCACCGTCTTTCCACACACTCACCAACACCGTCAATGGCTGGAAACCAACAGGCAACCGTATGCTGCCCTCCAGAACTTGAAAATACTTGAACGTGGCCTGCAACGGCAACGTATCAACCTCAGCATCCAGCGCGTCAAACCCTACAGCGAATGGCTGACCGTCACTGAGACCCTCTACACGAATAACAACATTCACCTTGATTTGCTTCAGATTGGCCGCTTTTTGCTGGACAATCAGACGGTAGGCTACCGTCCCGTTTTTCCCGCCGGGTTTCAGCGCAAGCCTGCCGATTTGCAGGCCCGCCTCCTTATCATTCTCCTGCAAAAGGTTTTGATACAGGCCCAGCTCCTCTTCATTCGCGGCCAACTTTTGCTGCAAAGAGGTCACCAGTTTTCTGACGGATTCCAGAGAGGTCGCATCAACCTGGGCACCAAGTTCTGCATTTGCCAGCTGCTGCTGCAGCTGCAAATTCTGCTCACGGACCGACTTAAGCTCTCTGGCCAAAACCCTGCTATCGATCACGGCCCGGTCAAAAAACCCGCCCCCCAGTAAAAAACCAACACCACAGGCGGCAGTCACAGCCAACACCCAAAGCACCAGCTCCAACCGTCGATGGCCTGGCCGGTGGGGCCTGACAATTAACTGCTCCGGCTCTGTTCTGGACATCAGGGGAGCAATGCAGGTGCCAGTAAACCGGCCTTCTCTGAAAAGCCAAACATGATATTCATATTCTGGATAGCCTGTCCCGAGGCACCTTTTACCAGGTTGTCCTCGGCCGCCAACACCACCACCTTGTTTCCATTCTCCGGCCGAAACACGCTTATCCTGCAAACATTGGAACCGCGAACCGAACGCGTCTCCGGATGGCTACCGGCCGGCATCACATCGACAAAAGGTTCATCCCGAAAGCGATCTTCATAGAGTCGCTGCAAATCCACCCCGGTATTCAGCAGGTTGGCGTAGAGCGTAGAATGAATACCCCTGATCATGGGCAGCAGGTGCGGCACAAAAGTCAGCCCCACCCCGGATCCCGCAATGTCCTCCAGACCCTGCCTGATTTCCGGCAAGTGCCGGTGACCGGGAACAGCATACGCTTTGAAATTATCACTGGTTTCAGCCAGCGACGTTCCAATATTCGCCTGACGCCCGGCACCACTGGCACCGGAGGCCGAACTTGCAATCAAGTCTCCCTGATCCACCAGCCCCTGTTCCAGCAGGGGCAGAAAACCAAGCAGAACACTGGTGGGATAACAACCGGGACAGGCGATCAGACGACCGTGCCGGATCGCTTCACGATTCAGTTCCGGCAAGCCATAAACAGCATCGGACATCAGTTCCTGAGCGGTATGGGGCTGCTTGTACCAAGTCTCCCAAAGGGCCACATCGCGAATCCGGAAATCTGCTGACAGGTCAATCACCCGCACACCTTTCTCGAGCAGGCCGGGCGCGGTCAGTTGGGCAACACCATGCGGGGTGGCGAAAAAGACCACATCACAGTGATCGAGATCGCCGGCCGCGGGATCGGTAAAGCACAAGTCAAAGTGCCCACGAAGATTTGGAAACAGCTCGGCCACGGGCCGTCCAGCCTCACCACGGGAAGTGATCGCCGTCACCACCACATCGGGGTGAACCGCAAGCAATCTCAACAATTCAACGCCGGTGTAGCCGGTCCCGCCTACAATACCTACTTTGATCACGATATAAATGTTCCTGTTATGCCTGGATTGAGCTACCTATAATAACGCAAACCTCAGGCCAATAAACGGGCTCTGTCCCGCAACAATCGGAGCGCAGCAGATGACCTCCATAGAGGAACAGAAAAGTCGTCCCGGAAAACGCTGGCCTTCACGGCGACTGGATACCTTCCGCGCGCGCCTTGCTCACACCGACGCCCTGCCCCAGCTAGCTGTGCTGGGCTGCATTAGCGGACTACTGACGGCGCTCATCGCCATCGCTTTCCGACTCTCTTTTGAGTGGCCCCTTGCCCTATTGCTACCGCAAGGCAGTGAATCTTTTGAAATGCTCAGCCGTACCGCCAGCTTTATCCTGCCCGTAGTCGGGGCACTGGTGATCGGACTGATCATGCACAGTTGCAAGACGGAATACCATACCGTCGGCGTCGGCCACATTCTCGACCGGATGCAATACCATCAGGCGCAATTGCCGGCGGCCAACGGACTACTGCAGTTTGGCGGCGCCACCATTGCTTTACTGAGTGGCCATTCCGTGGGCAGGGAGGGGCCTGCCGCCCACCTGGGCGCCGTCTGTTCCAGCCTGCTGGGTCAGAGGCTGCAATTGCCGAACAACAGTCTGCGCATACTCGCTGCCTGCGGCGTAGCAGCGGCCATCGCTGCGTCATTTAACACACCGCTGGCGGGGGTTATTTTTGCCATGGAAGTGGTGTTAATGGAATACACCATTGCCGGGTTCATCCCGGTTATTCTGGCAGCCGTCAGTGGCGGCGTGGTTTCACGAATCGTATTCGGCTCAGAACCCGCCTTTGCCATTCCCCTTATAGAAATGGGCAGCCTGTGGGAAATCCCTTTCTTACTGGCATGCGGCCTGGTCATCGGCCTGGCAGCGGCAGCCATGCTCATGCTCTATTCCTTCACCACAAAATTCCGGGAGCGTCCGGTGCTACTGAGAATGCTCTGTGTGGGGATCTTGTGTGGCGCCGTCGCGACTGTGGTACCGCACATTCAGGGGGTCGGTTATGACACTGTCGAGCAAGCCTTGCTGGGCGAGCTGGGAGTGGGCCTGCTGATCGGAATTGTCGCGGCAAAAATACTGGTGTCCAGTGTCTCGGTCGGACTGGGTTTACCCGGAGGTATCATCGGGCCCAATTTTGTTATCGGTGCCTGCCTCGGCGGGGCACTGGGCATCGCGGGCAGCCTTTTTCACCCGGATCAGGCATCGTCCACCGGCTTTTATGCCATCATCGGTATGGGTGCAATGGTGGGCGCCGTATTGAACGCACCCCTTGCTGCGCTTATCGCTGTACTGGAACTGACCTACAACCCCAATATTCTCTTACCCAGCATGTTGGTCACTGTTATCGCGACGATTACCTGCCGGATGCTGACACGCATGCCCGGTCTTTTTTCCATTGGTCGCGATGGCTATAGCTCCCCGCGGTTCCAGAGTCTGAGCCGGGCCGGTGTCACCAGCCTGATGAAGCGCGACTTTATCTCACACTCCCGTCATCTGCCATTCGAGCGCATTGATGACCTCTTGAAAAGCAAACCCCAATGGATTGTGATTGAGGATGTCGGCGAACCAAAGCTCATCATGAGACCCGCAGATCTCGCCCGTTATATGGAGGAACAATTGGCCCTGGAACCGGATACCACTATCGATCTACAGGAAATTCCTGCGGAACGATGGCCCATTCTGCCGATACACCCCCGCGCCACCTTGCAAGAAGCCCTGCTGGTCATGCAACAAAACGATGATCAGGCCGTTTATGTCAGCCAAACCGCAGCGCCGTTAATGAGCGAGGTTACTGGTATCATCACCCGCCAGGATATCGACAACTATTACCAATAAGGATCAGCGAATGGCACTGATAAAAGAATTTCTGCTGGGCGGCCAAAGCTGGATTACAGCCTTTCATATCATCGCTGTGGTCAGCTGGTTTGCCGCGCTGTTCTACCTGCCAAGACTGTTTGTCTACCATGCCATGGCCGAGGATCGGATCAGTATCGAACGTTTCAAGATCATGGAGCGCAAACTTTACCGGGGTATCGCAAACCCATCGATGATAGTCGCCGTTGCGCTGGGCATGGCACTGTTTTCCATTTACCCGAACTACTTCCTGAACAGCGGCTGGTTTCAGGTAAAGTTGGCACTGGTACTACTCCTGATCGCCTACCATTACAGTTGCCTGTATCTGCTGAAGCAATTCAGGGATGACAGGAACACCCACAGTCATGTGTTCTACCGGTGGTTTAACGAAATTCCCGTATTAATGCTGATTGGTATCGTGGTGATGGTTATAGTCAGGCCGTTTTAATCCACCCGGCTAAAAGCCACTATCAGGCTGCGAGAGATATTCCAGCTCCTCAGCGGTAGACGCTCTGCCGAGCACCTCATTGCGATGGGGAAAGCGGCCGAACTGTTCAATGACGGCCGCATGCCGCTCGGCATAATCCAGAAACCCGGCGAACGTTTCTCGGTGTGGCGCGGGCACCTGGGCCAGCAAGTGTCGATACAGCACCACGCTGCGGCGCTGAATATCCGGGCTTTCCGCATGCTGCAGGGGCAGGTAAAAGAAAACCCGCTCAATCGGTCGCAACTGTTTATCCATACCGGCTTCAATACCGGATAGACTCCAGTTCAGCGCCAGCCTGTCGGCATTGAAAGCAATTGACGAGTCCCGATAGATATTCCGGGAGAATTGGTCGAGAACAATGATCGCAGACAGGCGACTCTCGGCGAATTGCAACCAGTAGCGGTTACCGCCATTAATGAGCACCTGCAGGAAAGGTTCAAAGCGGTCGCGAATATCAGCGTCCACCTCAAGGCTTTTACTCCACCAGATTGGCGACTGTTGACGGGCGCAAATTGCATCGTCAGGCTCTGTACCAAACCAATAGTCAAGGATCAGTTGCCAAGCTGGCTCCGCCCTGTTCATCGCACCTCCGTCGTGGCATAGCGTCTTCATGCCCAATCAAGGATAATAACTTTCTTTTATTTATCAACGAAAATAGCTTAAAACCATGCAACGATCAGAGCAACTATTTACAGCAGCCCAGCGCCACATCCCCGGTGGCGTCAATTCACCCGTTCGCGCATTCAAAGCCGTTGGCGGCACCCCGGTGTTTTTTGATCACGCCGCGGGCTCACACCTTTTCGATGTGGATGGCAAACGCTATATCGACTATGTCCTTTCCTGGGGACCGATGATCGCCGGGCACAATCACCCGGATGTCATCGCCGCCGTCAGCGAACAGCTGAAAAAAGGCATGACCTTTGGTGCACCCACGGCACTGGAAATTGAACTGGCAGATGAACTCTGCGAGCGGGTGCCGGGGCTGGACATGGTGCGTATGGTCAATTCCGGCACTGAGGCCACCATGAGTGCGATTCGTCTGGCGCGGGGTTTTACCGGTCGCGACAAAATCATCAAGTTCGAGGGTTGTTACCACGGTCATTCGGACTCGCTACTGGTGAAAGCCGGTTCCGGGGCATTAACCCTGGGGGTACCCAGCTCACCGGGGGTGCCCGCGGCGCTGGCGGATCACACCGTCACGCTGACCTACAATGACATCGCCGGGGTAGAACAGGCGTTTGCTGAAATTGGCGACCAGGTGGCCTGCGTCATTCTGGAGCCCGTCACCGGCAACATGAGCTGTATTCCTCCCGCATCCGGCTTTCTCGAAAGCCTGCGCAGTCAGTGCACCGAGCACGGGGCATTACTGATTATTGATGAAGTGATGACCGGTTTCCGGGTGGATCCCCGCTGTGCAGTGGGCCGTTACAATATAGATGCCGACCTGATCACCTTGGGTAAAGTCATCGGCGGCGGCATGCCGGTGGGTGCCTTTGGCGGCAAGCGCAAAGTCATGGAGCAGATCGCTCCGCTGGGGCCCGTCTATCAGGCCGGCACCCTGTCCGGCAATCCCGTGGCCATGGCCGCCGGGCTGGCGACACTGGCCTTGATGACCCGACCCGGCTTTCACGATGAACTCTTTGCCAAAACCACACAACTGGTCGAAGGCCTGCAAGCCCGTGCCGATGCTGCCGGCATTCCCATGACCACCAACCATGTGGGCAGCATGTTCGGGGTATTCTTCACCGAAGAAAAAGCCGTCACCAACTATCAGCAGGTCATGGCCTGCGACACCGTGCGCTTTGGCAAATTCTTCCACGGCATGCTGGATGCTGGCATTTATCTGGCTCCGGCAGCCTATGAAGCGGGATTTATGTCAACGGCCCACAGCAACGAGGATCTGGAATTCACCCTGGACGCGGCGGAGCGGGTTTTTAAAACACTGTGAGTGGTCACTCTTGGCAAGCGCCTCTAGGGCAAATCGGAGTTGTGGGAGAACCTGCCGCTCCGCAGAAAGTGTTGCACCTGCCTTATCACCGGCTCCGCACCCATCATAAAGGTGTGCGTGTAGGGCATCTCGATAAAGTCCGTCATCCCCTCGACCCGGGTGTTTTCAACACTCACCTTGCCATCATCGGGATTGGGCAGACTCTGCGACAAAATGGGATTAATCGAACGGGTTCCGGCAATAACCCCGAGGGGGAAATCCACCGCACCGAGCGAACGCGGCACACTGCCTTCGCCAGTCCCCAACTGCTGCCCCGCGGGGCCATTCAGCCACTCGTAACCCGGCACGCCATGCCACTCGTCCACGACCTCGCTCCCCTGGTTCGGCGGCGCCAACATCACCACACGACCCAGCCTGGCAATGCTGTTATCGGCCAGGTAGTAGCGAACCAGAATGCCCCCCAGCGAGTGGGTGACAAAATGAATCGTTTCTACTGACGCTTGGTCACAGCCCGCGATGCCCTCCTCCACCGCCATCGCCGACAGACGATCAATGGTTTCCTCCCGGGACGGATAGCCGATATTCACCACGTGATAGCCGCTGTCCGACAGGGCTTCCTCCAGCTCATCCATTGAGTCGGCTGTCCGCACCAAGCCATGCAGCAACACCACACACTCATGATCCGCCTGTGCGACCAGAGGCATAAACAGAAAAACCGACAAGAGAGAGACAAGTATTCTCATGGCGTCAGTATACGTGAGACTTGCACCTGAAATGCATCTCCGGCGGCTTTGTGCCGCAGAGAATCCCGGGGTATTGGCCTTGCATGATTACCAGACAAACACCAAACTGGTTCGAACAACCGCGTAACAAGGAGAGTCTCAAGCCATCTGGAGCTTTGAATTAAAGTCGCCATGAAACCACTCTCAATTGTACGAACACATCAACAAAGATACATACTGGCTTTGGGCTCGGCGCTGCTTTTCGCCCTGATGTGGTGGCTAAACGCCAGCCGGGTAGAGTCGGCAAAACTTCCCGATTTCAGCATCATTAACGATATTCCCGAGCTGAAAACCCGTTTTTTTGGGTTTCTGGAGCCCCTGGCCAAGACTGCCAACCAGGCTGTTCTGGATGATCGCGACTGGCTGCTTGAACTAAAAGCTGAACTGGATAAGGACAAACAACCCGGCTGGATCAAACAGCGGTCGCTAAACCACATTGCGGATCGATACGGTCTCGATGACAAAGCGTCAGCACCCAATGAACTCGTTGAGCAGTTACTACTGCGCGTCGATACCATCCCCATTTCCCTGATTCTGGTTCAGGCCGCCGCCGAATCCGGCTGGGGTCGATCCCGTTTCGCCCGGCAGGGCAATAATCTTTTCGGAGAGTGGTGCTATACAAAGGGTTGTGGCCTTGTCCCCAAAAACCGGCCCGTGGGTGCCACACATGAAGTGAAGGCCTTCAATCGTCCCTACGACTCGGTGACCAGTTACCTCCATACCCTGAACACCCACCCTGCCTACAAAAGACTGAGACATAAACGTCAGGCATTGCGTAACGCCGATCGAGCAGTAACCGGTTTTGCTTTGGCAGGCACACTGATTTTTTACTCGGAACGGCGTCAGGCCTATGTCAACGAAATAAAAACCATGCTTCGCCAATACAACCAGTTGATGGACAAATGATGACTCTCAAAAATTGGCTGGCAGTACTCTGCCTGCTCGTCTTTAGCAAACTGGCTCTGGCCGCAGACCATGGCGTGATTTTGCTGTATCACCATGTCGACACCGACACCCCAACAAGCACCAGCATTAGTCCAGCCGACTTCAAAGCCCACCTGCAATTGATCGACGAGCATGGCTATCGGGTCAAACCCCTCAGCCAACTCCTCACAGAACTCGATAGTGGCGGCACGGCAGATAAGGCAGTTGCCATCACTTTTGATGATGCCTATATCTCGGTCTATCAAACGGCCTTCCCCTTGCTAAAAAAACGCGGGTGGCCCTTTACAGTTTTTGTAAATGCCCAGTCCGTTGACGAGCAGCAAGCCCTGCAAATGAGCTGGGATCAGCTTCGGGAACTCGCTGACTATGGTGCCGAAATCGGCAACCACAGCCTGACCCACGCCCATCTGGTGCGCTATCTCCAGAATGAAACCCATAGTGAATGGCTGGCGCGCATGGATCATGAAATCGTCGAAAATGAGCGGCGTCTGAACCGTGAGATACCCCAGCGCAGCCAGGGCGAACAGCGTCTGTTCGCTTACCCCTTCGGTGAATACAACCCGGAGCTAGTGAACCTGGTCAAACAAAAAGGCTATTACTCCATCGCCCAGCAATCCGGTGCGGTCGCCAGCCCAACCCAGGATGTCATTCCCCGCTTTCCACTGGCGGGCAACTGGGCCAGGCGGGAACGGCTCAACACCGCACTGCAAAGCCAGCCACTGCCCGTTATCCGCGTCGATGCCGGCGCCATGATCGCAACGCCGGAACAAGCAGCTTCCGTACTGACCCTGACTATAGCACCCGACTTTAATCTGGCTAGCATTGGCTGCTACAACGCCAGTGGCACCAAACTGGCGGTGAACATATCGGGAAAAAATCAGATTGAGGTCACCCTGCCGCGCTGGACACCGGGTCGCCAAAAGGTGAACTGCACGGCGCCGGTTGGCAACGAACCGGGCGCCTATTACTGGTATAGCCAGTTGTGGATCATTGAAGAGAAGCATGTCGCAAACCGCGGCTCCTGAGAAGCTCTCCTAATATAAGACGCTTTCCATAAAAAGCAGCAGAGCCCCTTTGGGCATCATCCGAAAAGACGAAAGCCGTCGTTAAAATCCGTGACACCCGGGCCAGAATAGCGGCCAGTTTCTCGCGCCGCTGAAGAATCATCTGCGCCAGCCATGGTCCAGCCTGTTCCATCGCAGTTTTGGCCGGGCATAAGCCTCCATAATGCCGTCGGATTTCATTATCATGTGACCACAACCAACAATACCTGGCAGGCTTCATGGCACACCGTTTTCTTCCCCGCTGGCTTATTCATGGCCTACTGTTGCTCACGCTCTTCATGCTTGTCGCCGTGAGCTATGGTTACTGGTTCCTGCACGAGAGCCTGCCGCTGCTCGAGGGCACAGTCACCAGCGAACACTTGCAGGGCTCCGTCACGGTGGAGCGGGACGCTCAGGGCATCCCCACCATTGCCGGTGAAAACCGCAACGACACAGCCTTTGCCCTGGGCTTTCTCCACGCCCAAGAGCGTTTTTTCCAGATGGATCTGCTGCGCCGCAACGCGGCCGGTGAACTGGCCGACCTGTTCGGCATCCTCGCGCTCAATCACGACAAAGCCGTGCGCGTTCACCAGTTCCGCAAACGCGCGTTGCGAGCATTCAGGGCACTGGGTCCGGAAGACCGGGCGCTGTTGCAGACCTACACCGAAGGGGCCAACAAGGGACTGAGCGAACTGGGCAAGGCACCCTTTGAATACGCCCTGCTGCGTGCGACCCCGAAACCCTGGCAGGAGGAAGACACCTTCCTGGCCCTGTTCAGCATGTACATCGACCTGCAACCGGAACAGGACGAGTACGAACGCTCTCTGGCGGTACTGCGGGATACTCTGCCCGCAGATTGGTTCGCCTTCCTGGTTCCCGAGGGCGGCGAATGGGACTCGCCCCTACAGGGCGGGGCCTATGCCTTCAGCGACTGGCTGCCTAAACAGCCACTGGCGCAGTTGCAATTGCCGGACGGTATCGGCGCCACCGCTGCCGTCTATCCCGACGCTTATCATGATTTCATCGCAGTGGGCTCCAACAACTGGTCCGTGGGTGGCACACTCACCGACTATTCTGCCGGTATGCTGGCCAATGACATGCACCTGGGGTTGAAGGTGCCCAACATCTGGTATCGCGCTTCCTGGTATCTGCCCGTAGACGACCGCCGGGTTACCGGCGTCACCCTGCCCGGCGTCCCGGTGATGGTGGTAGGCTCTAACCAGCATATCGCTTGGGGATTTACCAACTCCTACGGCGACTACCAGGACAGCATTGTGCTGCAACTGAATGACGCGGGCGACGCCTACCTGACACCCGACGGCTGGCGGTCATTCACCACCGAAACGGAAACGCTCAAGGTAAAAGGCGAACCCGACCAGACCCTGAAAATCAGACACACTATCTGGGGGCCGGTGATCGGTGAAGATCACAAACACCGCCTGTTAGCCCTGCGCTGGGTCGCCCACGACGTTGAGGGTGCCAACCTCAATCTGCACCGCCTTGAAACCGCCAATACCGTCAGTGAGGCCCTGACCATCGCCGCCAGCGCGGGCATTCCGGGACAAAACCTCAATGTCGTGGACAGCGCCGGCCATCAGGGCTGGACCATTGCCGGGCGACTGCCCAAACGGGTGGGATTTAGCGGTGAAGGGCAGTCATCGAAATACCCCCAGGACTGGTCCACCGGCGAGTACCGTTGGGATGGCTACCTAAGTGCTGCCGACTACCCCCGGGTAATCAACCCGGCGGACAGCCGTATCTGGACTGCCAATGCCCGGGTGGTCTCCGGCACAATGCTCGACAAGATCGGCCACGGCAGTTATGCATTGGGTGCCCGCCAGCAACAGATTGCCAAAAATCTGCACGACAGCAACCACTTCAGCGAACAGGATATGCTGGCGATCGCCCTGGATGATCGCGCCCTGTTCCTCAGCCGCTGGCAGCAATTGCTGTTGAATCTCGCCCGGGAACACAGCGACAGCGACGCAACCATCGACAACGCCGACACCCTGATTGACCTGCTGGAAAACTGGCAGGGCCGGGCCTCGAAAACCTCCACCGGCTACCTGATCGTCAAACGCTTTCGGGAAAACGTCATCGGTGCCAGTACCGGCCGCGTGATGCAGAAACTGGATAAAGAGATCGACTTCTTTGATCCCGTGCGTGTCAGTATCTACCTCGAATACCCCACCTGGACGCTGATTAACAAACAGCCCGCCGAACACACCCCCGCCGGCTACCGCCACTGGCAGGAATTCCTGGTGACACAGGCCAACAAAACAATTCAGACACTCACCCGCAACGGCAAATCCCTGCGCGAACAGACCTGGGGCGAGGCCAATACCCTCGCCATCCGTCACCCGTTGAGCGGCGCCATTCCCCTGCTGGGCAGCCTGCTCAACATGCCCGACCAACCCATGGACGGCGATACCTATATGCCCCACGTGCAGAAACCCGATGTGGGTGCCTCGGAAAGGATGGTGGTGGCCCCGGGCCACGAAGAAAACGGGATTTTCCATATGGCCGCCGGCCAGAGTGGTCACCCGCTGTCCAGCTATTACGCACTGGGCCACCGGGACTGGGTGGAAGGCAACGCCAGCCCGTTTTTGCCGGGCCCACACCACTGGCACCTGACGTTAACGCCTAAATAGACAGCAAACAGCAGCCCCATTACCCCTCCTGGTGCCCGGTCTAACTATCTATTTAATATCAAACAGATAGAAGCGCCTTAGGACATAGGACCTACCCGGGCTTTTGCCGCCCTTTCAGCCCCTCTAGGTCATTTGCACAATGCCCCCCGACGGTCGTCGCCCTATTCTCCGGACATTACTTTTGAGCAATCCGGCACTTTGGCCGGTAATTTGAGGAGTCCGCTATGAAAGCTAAACGTGTCTACGATCTGCCCACCCGGGTGTTTCACTGGCTTTTTGCCACGCTCTTTGTGGTGGCCTTTACCATTAGTAATACCGTCGACGACGAGTCCCTGGTGTTTTCCTACCACATGCTCGCGGGGCTGACTCTGTCCTTCCTGGTTGCCTGGCGACTGGTGTGGGGCATCATCGGCACCACTCACGCCCGCTTCTCGGACTTTCCCCTGCACCCCCGGAAACTCGCCGGTTACTTCAAGGGCCTGTTATCAAGGGATCACAAGCTCTGGAGTGGTCACAACCCCGCCTCCAGCTGGGCCGCTGTCGCCATGATGGCCTGCGCCGTGGGTCTCGGCATCACCGGCTACCTGATGGCGTCCGGGCTGGCGGGAGAAGACCTGGAAGAAGTTCACGAACTGCTCGCCAACGGCTTTCTCGTGATTGTTCTGCTTCACCTAGCCGGAATAGTCCTCCATACTTCGAAGCACCGTGACCCCATCTGGAAAAGCATGGTGAACGGCGAAAAACAGCACGTACCCGACCACAGCGTGCCGGTTCAGGCCCGCCGCATCAGTGGGGTATTTTTTCTGGTCCTGACCATCGCATTTGCCGGTTACCTGCTGCAGAATTTCAACAGCGATACGCGGGAGCTGAACCTGCTCGGTTCGTCACTGCACTTGGGGGAGGCGGAGGATGAAGACGAGCATGAATCCGACGATGACCATGACCATGACGACGACTAGAAAAGCATCATGACCTCCCGGGACCGCGCCATACTGCTTATTACCCTGCTGCTGATCACGGCCATCATCGCCTTTGATCTGGTCACAGACTCCGGCGAGGGGGTCGCGCTCTGGCATCTCCTCGCGGAGGGCGCGGCAGGGCTGCTGGGCCTGGGCGGTGTCTTTTATGTGCTGCAGGATATGTTCCGGCTGAAAAAGCACCTTCACCACGAGCGAGAAATTTCCGCCGGCCTGAAACAGGAATCGGAAGAATGGCGCAATCGCTCGAAAACCTATCTGGACGGACTCTCGGAGGCCATCGACCAGCAACTGACCGCCTGGCACCTCACACCGGCGGAAAGGGAGGTGGCCTTCCTGCTGCTCAAGGGCATGAGCCTCAAGGAAATCGCAGAAATACGGGATACCGCAGAAAAGACCGCGCGGGTACAGTCCATGTCGATTTACGCCAAAGCCGGTCTGTCCGGTCGCTCGGAACTGGCGGCATTCTTTCTCGAAGACCTGCTGCCGGCCACGGGCATGGGTGCCAAAGACGCAGAGCAACCACCGTCCGCCTGAATGCCGTGCATTCGACGAAAACCGTAAAGGTCTAAAGAGGTCGGAGTAAATTAATTTTGATCAGCCTAATAGTGATAATGGTTAAAAAATAATCGTTACGCTCCCTTTAACGCGATTTTGGAGCTGCGAAGCGGTGAAAAAATAGTTCGGCAACAGCGGCTGGTTATGCATTATTCGTAGTGGCTCCAGAGCCTGAGAATTTTCACCACTCGCTCGTCCTCGAGCACTTGGTAAACCAGACGATGCTGAATATTGATACGGCGTGAATAGGCCCCCACAAGGTCGCCAATGAGTTTTTCAAACGGTGGGGGCTTGCGGTATGGATCTTCCGCGATCAGCTCCAATAGTTCCTGGGCTTTTGGTTTGAGGCCGCTGGAGGCCAACTTCTTTGCATCTTTCTGGGCTTGCTTGATGTAAACCAACTTCCATGTCACCAGTCCAACTCCTCATCGCATTCATCCACGGGGGTCTCCATCCCCTCACGAATAGACTCCCGCATACCAGGTACGGAGAGCAGGTAAAGTGTTTCCTGAATGGCCGACCAGTCTTCCTCGGAAACCAGCACGGCTTTGTTCCGCTTACCCATGATGACGATTGGTTGATGAGACTCAGCTGTTTCATCAATCAACCGGTAAAGGTTGCTACGCGCCTCAGTTGCAGTGATTCCGGTCATGACGCACCTCTTGCGTGTTTAACTTTTAAGTATTGTACGTTTTTAGGTACGTACGTCAAGGCGAACGCTTCGTATAACGCTTGAGACCAAAGGGGTTGGAGTGAATAAATTTTGATTAGCCTAGCGGTGAAAATGGTTTAAAAATAATCGTTACGACCCCTTTAACTCATTTGTAGTGAGCGCAGCGAAAAAAATGAGTCCGGATTGACGGTATTGTTAGGCCCATGATCTCTCACAGCACCCCTAACGCTTCAAGGCTGGCCTTGCCAATCTCAATGCGTTTGTCCGCGTCGGTTGCCTTCTGAATATCGATATTCAAAGCAAACGCATACACATGATCATCTTTTTTAACCCAGCCGACCCACCAGCCGATGCCTGAATTCGGCGCATTCTCCCAACCTGTTTTCCCATACAATCGCCAACTGTCTCCTTGCTCCAGAAGAATGATCTCTCGAACACTCGCCTGAACATCTGCGTGTAGTGTTAGCTGTCCCTGAGCCAGCCTCGCCAGAAATTGGGCCTGCTCGATTGCACTAATCTTGAGCGGTCCTTCAAGCCAGAACGTATCGACGGTTGCGCCTATATTTCCATTTCCATAGCCAAGCTTTAAGACGTTCTCGCGCATTCGCTCCAAGCCAATGCGACGGGCAAGCTCCTGATAGATCGGAACATTGGAGAGCGTGATAGCCTCACGTAGCCCCATGTCTTTTTCCCAGACGGCAAATGACTGAGGCTTACCACCGTAAGGCAGGATCTCATCAACATCCTGTACCGCTTCGACGGCAAGACCAATCAAACTGTTCGGAATTTTGAAGGTTGAAGCGGGAATGAAGCGCACCTTGGAGCGAGCTTGGTTGTGCCCTACAAATCGCCCCGCATCGACATCATAGAGTACGAACGTTCCCGTCACGCCTGCACGCTTGAATAGCTCCCCGACTTCCGGGCTCTCCTTCCACTCTGATGAGTATCCTTGCAGGGAAAAAAGTGCAAGTAATGCGGTAAGCAGTGCTTTCATAGCTGTCCTTTCTATACCTACATTAAGCCGCGTTGCTTTTGTGTACTTGATAGCACAACTCCGCCATGCCAGCGCCCATCTGACGAACAGATATTAGGTAAAGACCTGGGGAACAGTGGCTTACTCTTAACAAGGGTAGCGGAGCTAATCTGGATGATGACCAAAGGGGTCGGAGTGAATATATTTTCATCGACCTAGTGGTGGAGATGGTTAAAAAATATTCGTTACGAGAACTTTATTTACCTTTGTTTCAAAAGTCTCTTCTGACCCCACTTATTTTTGACCCCACTTATTTTGTTATGTGGGCAGATTAGTGCGGTCGATTACTTCCGCACCCAAATTGTGACCGTCAGAAACTGATGACAGAGAAATAGACAGAAATTTCCCGGCAGGTTCGTTTTGGTTGCGCTCTGTATAGTTCAGCCCAAACGATGCTGGAAGAGAGTTTAGCCTTTCTTCAGCGGATCGGCTGATTGCAAAGAATCTGCATTTATTACAAGTGAAGTATTTATAAACTCCATGAGGCGCATCCATGTAGCTCGCCTCATTGCGACACAACGGACAAGTTGATTGACGTGATTCGTTCACGTATGTTTCCTTGTTTTATAATGCCCGGCTCACGCGCCGGTTTGGAGCTGCGAAGCAGCGGAAAGCCGGTCGCCGTGCAGCCGATTGTTAGTGATTATTTTGGCAACTTTGAAAGTACTTTGCCAAATGCGTCAGTAACCGCTCTCAACGCGTGTTCGTCGACCACCCTAGAGTCCTCATCTGCGGTTGAATTTTGACCAAAAATCCGCTCCGCTAACTGCCTCTTGAGTTCCTGTTGCTGCAGAGGCTCCAACGAGCTTATAAATGGATCAAAAGCTTTCACTTCCAGCGCAAACCATCTGGCACGCTTCTCGTTGTTCCTATGCTTGGTTGATTGCTGAGCGGAGTAAGCTGCACCCCACAATAGAACCCCCGATATTGAGAATGCAATGAGCATAATGTGCCAAGGGAAGTCACTATTCTGCGTTTCAGCGTCAGGAACATTCAAGAGTTCATCATTTGATTCTTGAGATGTGTTATCGTTTTGGGACACTACGACTTCTGGATTAGAACCAGATATATTCCATTTTTCTGCGTTATAGAAAAATGAAAATACTAACCATACAACCGTAATTACTATAAACCCAACTGACACTCCCCTCCATAAATTCGCCTGCCCCCTTTCGTCATCGGCACTTTTAATGTATGCCGCACCAACACTATCTCCAGCGGTTAATTCATATAGGTCTAGTATCGACTGGTGCTTTGATTTTGAATCTGCGATGATCTTATCTAACCCATCTTTATTCCTAGCCGATTGGTTATCAAGAATCTCGCTATATTTATCAATTATGCCTTGAATTTCCTTGCTTTTCTCAGAGGAAAAGGTGTCTCGCCACTTGCTAAATTCTTGGCTTCTGGATTCCTGTGAAGCAGAGAATTGATTCTGCCAGTCTGATGATAGATTGGTTAATTCTAATTGCTTCTTCTTCATCTCGTCAGAGAGTGTTTCTAGTTTTTTGGTCTGCTCCTTCGTTAACGAATCGACATTATCTAACTGCTCCTCTAGCGCCTCTTTTTTGGCTGCTAGACCATTAATTGTGCTATCGACTACGCTATCTATATAAGACGTTTTGTCCTCTGATTCAGCACTCTCAGAAAGGGACTGGAATAGGGATAACTGGGTAAGATGCTTGGATACCTGATCATTAAGCGAAACTAAATTCGATGGTTTTCCATTTTGTAGGTAAGCATTTACTTGGTTTGTAATATTCTGATGGCGTAGCTGATTATTTAGTGAATCCAACTGGTTTACCGGCACTATTTCCGGATCAATCGACGATAAGACAGTACGGTATCTCTCAATGATTTTTTTAAGACGGCGTTGTTCTTCAACCTCGCCTTCAGAAAGGTTTTCAGCATTTGAACTAGCTGCATTGTCGAGCCATGAGAGAGTTTCATGTATTGGATGTTTCTCAAAGGCTTCTTTCCATCGATTCATTTTGTCTCCAAGATATCGTTGTTTGCGCTCACCGTATCAGTAACGCCGCAAGCAGACGCGCGGCTTTATCGCGTCGGCCTACCTTGCCTTGTTAGCCTTATACATCAAGATCACTCTGAGGCACGCTACAATCAAGCACATGATAAGCAATGGCCTCTGAATGCAGACGCTTTTGATCGATGATTGGCCTTACGGTAAAAAGCACGCCTTCTACATCAGCAAGTTTTTGCATCTTATTGCGAATATTCTCATCCCAAGTCACGGGGAACTTTTCATTATCAGATATAATTGTCCCCCGATGGCTAGAAAATGCGACCATATCCAACCTGCCCTGGACTCTAATCGTAGCGCTAAGCTCCTCTCGATTTTGGCCAAGTACTGAACGCTCCTCTTCAGTTATACGCATTTCTTCATTTGACGAGCCAAGCTCAACATATTCAATCGACTTGCCATCAACACCGGATATCAACCTGTCGGCTGGGTATTTAGTTACCTGTGCGGCCCACAATATTTTGGGGTCATTAATTATAATGTTGCCAGTGTCGGAGTTGGCAATCACATTGCCGACACCCAAGTTTATGTTTGCATTTATATTGATGTTGATCGGTAATCCTTTCTCAATAGCAGACGCGACTTGTTTACGAAGATCAATAGCCTCTCGAAAGAGTTTTGTGATACCACTGGCTAATTGATATCCGCCATCGGCAGCAAGCGCACCTAATAATTCCTTGTGGGTAAATACGAAATCTATAAGGAATTCAATTGAGCCTTCTTTGACTTTCGCTTGATAATCTATCTGATTTTTTATTGCAGGGGTAAGCTGCCGCCGCCCGCCCCAACTGGACAGCAATCAATCTATCCGTGATCGATCGGTAGCTTGAAATGAGCAGCTCCATTGATCGAAGGTCGTATACGCCATCTTCAAACGCAGCACCCTTTGCATAAATCCTGAGATCAGGTTCTTTCATCCGTGATATCTCCCTAAAAGGCTAACGCCGCCAATACAGGCAGCGGAAGCGCAGCGTAGGCTGTCCAGTGCAATGCGATTTTTGCATTACACGATTGTTCTTGGCCTTGTTAGCCATGCATTGCTATCTCTGCGATTTTCTGAGCCTTCTCGGTAGTAATTCCAATGGTTAGATCGCGGTAAAGCTCATGATCTGTTTCATGAAGGCAAAGATATGGACGAGTGCCCCCCGCCTGAGGATGAACATCTGTAGCTAGCGAATGAGTGGACTCATAATACGGTAGTGCACTACAGAACCAACCAAAATAAACGCGCTCCAAGTCTGGTTCATCCCAAGTTTCGAGGTAGTGCTCGTAGCTCTCTTCACTTAGAGACACCCAAACACCCCACATAAATGGTTCAGAAACACCATGAATAGGTATTTCAATTACGACCCTTGCGAAATAGTGGGTTCCATCTTCATCTGTGTAATAGCAAAGATCATCTCCAATTTTTCCCTGCTCTTTTATTTCGTCAGGTTGGCCTAACCAAGGATCGGGAGCCTTAAATCCAAAGCTTGGAGATCCTTCGTGTTGCTTCCCGCAACATGAACATTTGAAACTAAAAATTCCTGCCATAATTCCTATCTACGTATTGGCTAACAATCTGTTAATGAGGCCGTCGACCTCATAATAATTATTAAAAGGCGGCCACTGTAATATATTACGCTGGCACCCGCAGTCTTCCGTAACACGTTGACTTTCATAACAATCTATACACCATCAGATGTCCAAAATCTGTTATCAGGGCCGCGTTTGGTTTGCTGGACAACAAAAGCTGGCAAGCTGAATACGCTGCCGACTCGAAAGGATATTTTTGCAATATCGCCATCACCCTTCCTGTGGTTTTAGTTGCTTCCCGCATGAAGCAAGTCGACCGACCTGTCTTCACTACTGCCACAAGTATTTCACCGCGCTCCTGTAGTCGCAACCGCTGTTAGTGGCCCCATCCACCAACAAATTGATTAACCGCCCCATCCCACCTATCATCTTCACGCTTATCTGAATCCGGAGCCTCCATGAGTTTCAGCCATAATCGCGGCCCTTTTCCCGCCACCCGCCTGCGTCGCAACCGTGCCGACGACTTCTCCCGCCGTCTGGTGCGGGAGTCGGTGCTGACCCCCAATGATCTGATTTACCCGGTGTTTGTGCTGGAGGGTGCCGGCCAGCGCGAGGCGGTGGGTTCGATGCCCGGTATCGAACGGCTGTCTATTGATCTGCTGGCGAAACAGGCGCGGGAAATTGCCAGCCTCGGCATTCCCGCCATTGCGCTGTTCCCGGTGACACCGCAGTCCGCCAAGAGTCTGCTGGCGGAGGAAGCCTACAACCCGGACGGGCTGGCCCAGCGGGCGGTAAAAGCCATTAAGGATGCAGTGCCGGAACTGGGGGTGATGACCGATGTGGCACTGGACCCGTTCACGGTGCACGGCCAGGACGGCATTATCGATAACCAGAGCGGCTATGTGTTGAACGACATCACCGTGGAAACACTGGTGAAACAGGCGCTGTCCCACGCCGCCGCCGGCGCCGATGTGGTGGCGCCCTCGGACATGATGGACGGTCGCATTGGTTCGGTGCGGGCAGCACTGGAACAGGCCGGGCATGTGAATACCCGTATCATGGCTTACTCGGCTAAATATGCGTCCAGTTACTACGGCCCGTTTAGGGACGCGGTGGGTTCAGCGGGCAATATCAAGGGTGGCGACAAGAAAACCTATCAGATGGACCCGGCCAATAGCGACGAGGCGCTGCACGAATGCGCCCTCGATTTGCAGGAGGGCGCGGACATGATCATGGTGAAACCGGGCATGCCCTATCTGGACGTGGTGCGCCGGGTGAAGGAAGAGTTGAAAGCCCCCACCTTTGTGTATCAGGTGAGCGGCGAATACGCCATGCACTGTGCGGCATTCCAGAACGGCTGGCTGAACCGCGAACAGATCATTCTCGAATCCCTGTTGTGCTTCAAGCGCGCTGGTGCCGATGGCGTACTCAGCTATTTCGCGATGGAGGCCGCCCGCCTGCTGAACGACTAGCCAGTGCACCTCTCAACCGGCAATATCCCGGGCAAAAATTGCTTTCAGATAGCTGGTTTCCGCAATGGCCGGATGCACCGGATGATCGGGGCCCTGCCCGCCCTGGGCGAAAACCTGCAGCTGGCGATGACGGTGAGCCGCCGCCGTTTTCACCACATCCATCAGCGCTTCCCGCGACAAATGCATGGAACAGGAGGCGGAAACCAGTGTGCCGCCCGGGGCCAATAGCCTGAGCGCCAACTGGTTGATCTGATGATAGGCCTTTTCACCCTGACGCTGATCCTTGCGCCGCTTGATAAAAGCCGGGGGATCCAGCACCACCAGGTCGTAGGTGCGCCCCTGATCCAGCACGGATTTCATCAGGTCATTGGCCTTGCCCTGCAGGGTGGTAAACTCGCCCCGGTAATCATTGAGTACCGCGTTCTCCTGCGCCAGAGCCAGAGCATCGCCCGACACGTCGATACAGGTGACCGAACTGGCCCCGGCGACCGCCGCCTGCACGCCCCAGCCTCCCACATAACTGTAGACATCCAGCACTGACTTGTCTTTTGCAAAATGCTGCAGGCGCTGGCGGTTTTCCCGGTGGTCGTAGTACCAGCCGGTTTTTTGACCGGTGAGCAGCGGCGCCAGAAAGCGAACACCGTTTTCCTCCAGCTCCACCCGGTCGGGAATGTCCCCGGCCACAACCTCCACGTACTCCGGCAAGCCTTCCATGGTGCGAAAAGAGCCCTGGTTGCGCAGCAGGATGCCCGCCGGAGCAAACACTTCATCCAGCGCTGCAATCACCTCATCCCGTCGGCTGTCCATCGCCGCCGTGGTTAGCTGTACCGACAGATAATCGCCAAACCGATCGACCACCAGACCGGGCAGCAGGTCGGAGTCACCAAAAATCGCCCGATAAAAGGGCTTCTCGAAACACTGTTCACGCAGCTTCATGGCCTGCCTGAGACGCAACGCAATCAGGTTGCGGTCGAGCTGGCAGCCCTGCTCCAGAGAATACAGCCGGGCGCAGATCAGGGTTGACGGATTCACCGAGGCCATGCCGACAAAATGTCCTCTGGCATCTTCGACAACGACAACCGCACCAGCCGAAAGGCCTTTCAGCGGTGTCATATCAGTGTTCACCTCATTGCTGTATATCCACAGGTGGCCCGCGCGCAACCGACGGTCTGCACCGGTCTTGAGGCGCAAACTGGCTACCGGGCTTTGCTCGACGGGCGATTCAACTGACATGGCTAACTCCAAAAAAAGGTAAAGCTACAAACAAAAAGAGCTGCCACCTGGCAGCTCTGCGTGGCGGAAACTGAACCGCCTTGATCCTGCTAATCGACTTTACTAATCGCTGGCCAGATCCTGATAACTGTCGGCGTCGAGCAGATCTTCCAGCTCATCGGGGTCAGACATTTTGAGCTTGAAGAACCAGCCGTCGTCATAGGGCGAATCGTTGATCGTTTCCGGGGCATTCTCGAGAAGCTCATTGATGGCAATCACCTCACCGGAAACCGGGGCATAGATATCCGAGGCCGCCTTTACTGACTCGACCACCCCGGCGTCATCACCCGCCACCAGCACAGCACCAATCTCGGGCAGTTCCACATAAACCACGTCACCCAGACTGTCCTGTGCATGTTGGGTAATTCCAACGGTTACAGTGCCATCGCCCTCATCACGTGCCCATTCATGGGTAGGAGCATATTTCAGGTCCCCGGGTGTCTCGCTCATGGTGATCTCCTCGATATTGACGATCTAAAACTGTCGGCGATTCTAAACCCGATCGGGCGCAAACAGAAGTACCGAATCAGCCGAACTCACTATGTCAGGCCCATAGCCTGCCGGATCAACTGCTTTTTCAATGGTCCAGCGCCGTTAAACAGGGCCATGCCGTCATTGCGCAGCAATCGCAACGGCAGCTTGTCAGATTCAAACAGACGCTTGAAACCTTCCATCGCGGCCATCATCGCCAGATTCTGTGGCTTGCGGCGGCGCTGGTAGCGCGCCAGTGCCAATCGGTCGCCGGGGGGCAATCCCCGCTGCAACGCCCGCTGCACTTCCTCTGCCAGCACAGCCGCATCCTGTAAACCCAGATTGACACCCTGTCCCGCCAGGGGATGAATACTGTGGGCCGCGTCTCCCAGCAGGGCGACACCGGGCACCGTGTAATCGACCGCATGGCGCTGCCAAAGCGGGATGCAGTAACGGCGATCGGCAGCAACCACTTCGCCCAGGCAATGGTCTGCCGCCTGACCGAGAGCCTGACAAAACCCCGTGTCATCGAGCGCCATCAGCGACTCCGCCACCGGGGTTTGCTGAGACCAGACAATGGAGCAATGTCGAGTGTCGCCCCCGTCGCCCAACAGTGGTAGAAACGCCAGTGGCCCGGCTGGCAGAAAACGCTGTCTTGCCGTATGGCCATGGCTCTTTTCTGTGGTTACCGTTGTCACAATCGCATGATGGCCATAATCCCATTGCCGGAGCTTCAGACCACACAACCTGCGAATACCGGAGTTCGCACCATCGGCTGCAGCCACCAGCCCGGCACTGACGGACCGGCCGTCCGACAGAGTCAGAACGGCCATGTCAGAATCACTGGCGGCAATGGTCAGGTCCTCGACCACCGCAGGGCACAACAGCTCCACATTGGGCATATCCTCCAACCGTTGCAGCAGTGCCCCGACGATCAGTGCATTCTCCACAATATGGCCCAGGTTGGGCTGACGCACATCGGCGCAGTCAAACTCGATATGACCGGTGCCATCGGCTTCCCAGATTTCCATACGATGGTAGGCGCAGACACGCTGTGCTGCGATCGACGACCAAACGCCCATTTGATCGAACAATTGTCGGGAGGATTCCGTCAGCGCCACGACCCGGGGATCGAAGCTGCTCGAAAGGTCGGGCATCGCAAAGGGACGCGCTTCCAGAACCCCGATGCGCAGTGATTGTCCCCAACTGGACCCGGCGATAAGCACGGCCAGACTGGCACCGACCATGCCGGCACCCACGACGACAATATCAAACGACTTTTCGGTCACCCGCTCTTTTTCAGCCACCGGAGATATTCCCCAACGTATTGCCTAACACAGCCCCCAACATGGGCGTTCCCCGGGTCTCAAGCCCCATACCGAGCCGGGTAAATTGATGGCGCAGCAGCGGCACCGTATCCAGTGCCAGCAAACCGGTGTTGCGCAACAACGCCATCGGGATGGAATGCATGCCGAAGACCCGGGGGAGTAAATCGCTCAGCAAAATGGTCTGCTGCTGATCCAGTTGCTGTCGCTGAAGGTACTGTTGCAGCACGCTTAACTCCCCCGGAGTCTGGTGATTTTCCGCCGCCTCACCCAGCGTCTCCGCCAGTACAGCCACATCGCGCAGGGCGAGGTTGAATCCCTGCCCCGCCACCGGATGCAAAGAATGCGCAGCATTGCCGACCACAACCAGATGCCTGCGCACCTGCTCTTCACTGGTGATCAGACTCAGGGGATACACCTGCCGACTTCCCACCCGGACAAAGGGGCCCAGCCGATAGCCAAACCGCTGCTGTAACCGGGCGAGAAATTCCGCCTCATCGGCCGCCAGTAATTCAGCCGCCTGCTCTGGCGGCATAGTCCAGACCATTGCACAGCGGTGCTCTCCGGCCATTGGCTGCAGTGGCAACATGGCCATTGGGCCAAGATCGGTAAAGCGCTCATAGGCGATGCCGCCATGATCCAGCTGCAACCCGATATTGGCGACCACGGCAGCCTGCCCATAATCCTTGCACCGGGAATCAATCGCCAATCGTTGACGGGTTTGGGATTGTGCACCATCGGCTACCACCAGCAGATCGGCACTGATCATCTCTACAGCATCCGTGCCATCGGAGGAAACCTGCAACTGCATACCGCCACTTGACGGGCTGACGGCCTCGACCTGAGCCGGTGCCGTCAACTCGACATCCGGCGCCCGCTGCAGCGCAGTCATCAATACGTCGCCCAACTGGCGGTTCTCGACCACATAACCCAGCGCGGGCAGGTTCTGTTCGGTAGCCGTGAGTCGGGTCCTGCCAAAATGGCCCCGATCGGAAACGTGTACTTGACGGATCTCAGTGAGACCGGCATGCAGCGATTGCCAGAGCCCCAGCAACTCAAAAATTTCCCGGCTGCTGTGAGAAAGCGCTGTAGAGCGCCCGTCAAAACTCGGCGGCAGGGTTGCATTGCTATGCAGGGGAAAGGATTCAATGACCCGGATGCGCCAGCCTGCCTTCAGGTGGGACAGCAGCAATGCCAGACTGACCCCCACCATGCCACCGCCGACAATAGCGATATCCACCGCAGATTCGGAGGCAGCGCGGCCCGTCATTTGCCGGCCATCAGGGTTTCAATATCACTGGTTGTCTTGGGCGCATCGGCGCTCAGTACTACTGCACCCGAACCACTCAACAGGATGTCATCTTCAATGCGTATGCCAATGCCCCGCCAGCGTTCATCGACCCGGGTATTATCCCTGGCAATATAAATACCGGGTTCGACGGTCAGAACCATCCCGGACTCCAGCAAACGCCACTCATCGTGCACCTTGTAATCGCCCACATCGTGGACATCCATACCCAGCCAATGGCCGGCGCGGTGCATATAGAAGTCGCGATAGGCGCCGGTTTCAACCAGCTCATTCCGCTCACCATCGAGAATACCCAGCTCAACCAGACCGTCAGTGATGACTTTCACCGTGGTCTGGTGGGGTTCATTCCAGTGATTGCCCGGCTTGCATGCTTCGATGGCTTCAAGCTGGGCCTGCAATACCACGTCATAAATCGCTTTCTGTTCAGCCGAGAAACGGCCGCTCACGGGGAATGTGCGGGTGATGTCAGAGGCATAGTGCTCCAGCTCACATCCGGCATCAATCAATACGAGGTCACCACTGGTCAGCTTGGCACTGTTTTCCACGTAGTGCAGGATGCAGCCGTTGGCACCTCCACCGACGATAGAGTTGTAGGCTGGGAAACGGGCACCGGCCATGGCGAATTCATGTTCGATCTCGGCCTGCAACTGATATTCGTACATGCCCGGACGACAGACCTGCATGGCGCGGCAATGGGCTCTGGCAGAAATACTCGCCGCTGCCCGCATGATCTTCTGCTCACCGGCACTCTTGAATAACCGCAACTCATGTAAAAAATGATCGAGATCGACAAGCTCCCCCGGCGGACTGGCCCCGGCCCTCGAACGGGAACGGATACTGTTGATCCACTCCATAAGGTGGCGATCGAAAGAGGGATCCCTTCCCATTGCGTAATAGACTTTTTCCCGGCCCTCGAGCAGACCCGGCAGAATGTCGTCAATATCGTCGATGGGGAACGCGTCGTCTGCACCGTATTCGCTGCATGCTCCCTCCGGACCAGCCCGGTAGCCATCCCATATTTCACGCTCGGGATTGCGCTCCCGACAAAACAGTAGGAACTGGCCCTGTTCGCGACCGGGAATGAGCACCAGCACAGCCTCGGGCTCCGAAAAACCGGTCAGATAATAAAAATCGCTATCCTGGCGATAGGGGTAATGCGTATCCCGATTACGAATGCGCTCGGCAGCGCCGGTGATGACGGCAATACTGTTATCTGTCATCAGCTCCATAAGCGTCCGGCGGCGGCGGGCAAATTCCTGCTTGCTGATCATATGATTACGGTGTCTCCGGACAAGATCCTGGCGGTAAAAATCTAATGAAGTGTTGGGGATAGGGGGTCGTCGACTTTCTTGTTCAACTCCGCATAAACCAATAGTACGGCCACCCTGACGTATTCGACCAGTTCAGTATAACTGACCTCGTCTTCTTCACTTTCTTCATCCAGGGTTCCGATCTGGGAAATGGCGGCCAGATCACCTAGCGCATCGGCTATATCCCCGGTCAGCGTCGCGTCTTCGGCAAGTCCGGCGCTACCGAGACCGAACAGGAAACCCTGACACCATTCTCCTAATGACTGCAGGCGCTGATTCAGTTCCACTTCGTCACCTGGCAGCAAGGGTTGAAACTCATAGGTGCCACTGCTGATCGATTCAAGTGACAAAAGGTGTAGATCCGGCAATACGTCGCCGAGATCCTCTACCCGCTCCGTGACCACATCAAGCAACTGGCAAACCATGGTGATTAATTCTTCTCCCCCGGCATGCTGGCCACCACTGATACGACCACACAACAGACCGTGCAACTCGGCAGGGCTACCCGGCAAATTGGCGCGTAAAAACGCATCGGCAATGTCATTAAAGTCCATATACACCTGTATTTCCGGCAAGCAAATGAAGGGGGAATCCTACCACCCTTCCAAAGACCAAGCATCCCGCCGTATGGCAGAAATAAAAACCCCAGCCCCCATAACAGACTAGACAATATTTCTCGAAGCACTGTAAGGATTATTGACCGACGTGTTAGGGCGCAATATAGTGGTCTGCAATTATATTCACGGTTGGGTCCATGTCAGAAGATTTACAAACCCTTGAACAGAAAATTGATCGACTGATCAATATCTGTGCGCGCCTGCAGAAAGAAAACATCTCCCTGCGCGAGCGTGAATCAACCCTTTTAAAGGAACGCAGCAAGCTCCTGGAAAAAAATGAACTGGCTCGCAACCGGGTTGAGCACATGATTGTCAGACTCAAAAACCTCAATAACGAAGGCTGAACCGGATGAACCCGCAGACTGTCAACATCCGCATTCTCGACAAGGAATATCAGGTCAGTTGTCCACCAGAGGAGCGCGATGCCCTGCTGCTCTCTGCCCGAGCACTGGATGAGCGTATGCGCTCAATCCGCAACAGTGGTGGCGTTATCGGACTGGAGCGTATTGCCGTGATGGCGGCATTGAACCTCACCTATGACCTGTCCAAACTGGAAGCCCAAACCGCCAGCCATAGCCTTTCCGCTGAAGCCTTTCAGCGACTGGATCGCAAACTCTCCTCCGCCCTGGAAAGTTTTGAGCCTTCCACCTCCTCCTTTTAACGACTCTCTGAGCTATACTGTCGGAACGCCCTGGGGTGCTTGCCAGTCGACAAGTCCTTGAGCCGATAATCTGTAACCTGGAGGGTAACTGTCTGTACGGTGTGCAAGTCCGCGTGACGGAAAGCCTAAAGTATTGCGTTACCCACCACCTTGAACTTTACGGTTCAAGGCCACATTGACAGCGGCACTTCCGGGGATCCTACAATCGACACCGAATAAGATCGAGCAGCGATGGACAACAAAGCCATTCGTAAAGAGATGCGTCAAAAACGCCAGTCGCTGTCCGCACCACAGCAAGCCGATGCCAGTCACGGACTTGCCAGACAATTATGTCGGCTACCGGTCTTTCTGTTCGGCAAGAACATCGCTTTCTATCTGGCCAATGACGGCGAAATAGACCCGCGTATAGCGATGGGAATCGCCGAAGCGGCCGGCAAAGCCTGCCATCTGCCCGTCTTGCACCCACTGAAACAGAATCGCCTGCACTTTGTTCGCCACCGCACAGGACAACCGCTGACAGGCAATCGCTTCGGTATAGCCGAGCCCCCCCTGCGTCGCAACCGAATCGTTCCGCTACTTGCCATAGATGTGGTTCTTTTACCTATGGTCGCCTTTGACCGACAGGGCAACCGGCTGGGCATGGGCGGCGGCTTTTACGACCGCACGCTGAGTCAGAGTTTCAGGCTGACCAAATTCATCGGTTTAGCCCACAGCTGTCAGGAAACTGATAGTATTGCTCCGCAACCTTGGGATATCCCATTACAAGCCATCGTTACCGAACGGGATATTATTCAGATTCGTTAGTCCAGTCAGGTCAAGAAGCCTTTTCGATATGCGCAAAACCAAGATTATTTGTACCATAGGACCCGTTACCGAGTCCTACGAGATGCTGGAACAGCTGGCTAACGCCGGCATGAACGTGGTGCGACTCAATATGTCACACGGCGACCATGAATCCCACGCCAGGGTTATCAAGGCAGTCCGAACCCTCAACAAAAAACGCCACCATCCGATTGCCGTCCTGATAGACACGCAGGGTCCTGAAATTCGCACCGGCGACATCCACAATGAGCTCGACCTGAAGCAGGGCGATGAAATTTCGGTGGTTGCGCGGGGCGAGGACGACGTGGAGGCGAGCTCCATTCGCATCAATTATGAAAACCTGATCGACGATGTAGAGATCGGCGATAAAATTACTGTGGATAACGGCCTGATCAATCTCGAGGTTCTCAGCAAGGAAGATCGCGTGATGCGCTGCCGCGTCGTCGATGGCGGCGTACTGAAAAGCAAGCGCCATGTGAATTTGCCGGGCATCAGGGTCAACCTGCCGGCTATTACCGAAAAGGACAAGCGCGATATTGAATTCGCCATCGAACAGGAAGTGGATTTTATTGCACTCTCTTTCGTGCGCGACGCTGAAGATATCCACCAACTGCACCAACTGCTGGGGGATAAAGCCGACAAAATCCAGGTAATCTCCAAGATCGAAGACCAGGAGGGCGTCAAGAACGTCCGGGAAATCATCAAAGTGTCGGACGGTTTGATGGTGGCGCGGGGCGATCTCGGCGTGGAGATTGCTATTGAAAAACTGCCCCGGGTACAACGGCGCATTATTCGTCTCTGCGCCCAGGAAGGTAAACGGGTCATCGTTGCCACCCACATGCTGGAATCCATGATTGAAAACCCCATGCCCACCCGCGCCGAAGTCACGGATGTGGCCAATGCCGTCTATGAAGAAGCCGACGCCATCATGTTGTCCGGCGAAACCACCATCGGCAAATACCCGGTCAAATGTGTGGAGATCCTCGATCGCATCGCCCGCTCCATTGAACTCAGTCGGGGCCTTCGTTTTACCGATAACCTGATTCTCAAAAATGACAAGGAAGAGATCGCCGCCGCCGCTGTGAAGCTGGCTGAATCAATCAAAGCCAAGGCCATTATTGTGCCCACCCGCCGGGGACGCATGGCAGGTTATGTCACCAACTGCCATCCCCAGGCACCGATTATCTGCGCCTTTACCAACGACAGTCGCACTCGCCGTCAGCTGGTTCTGAACCGCAACGTCCTGAGTTTTCGCATCAACTTCAGTGAAGACCCGGAAAAAACCCTCGCCACAGCGGCCAACATCCTCATTGAACGGGCCGAGTTTACCCCGGAGGACCGACTGGTGGTTATTTCCGACGCCCTCGCCGGATCCGGGATTGATGCCATACAGATCCGGAAACTGGGAGATCTGTTGAAAGTGCCTATCGAGTAGCACCAGGCAAGACGATGCTTAAGGTCGGCCGAATACTGGCAACGCTTCTCATCAGCGGGCTCCTCGCTACTGATGTCGTATTCGGCGACACCGTCAAACCAGCCAATGTGATTCTGTTTATCGGCGACGGCATGGATGAACACCAAATCACCATGGCACGCAATTACCTGCTCGGGCCGGAAGAAGGTCTCCTGGCGATGGAACAATTGCCAGTCCGCAGTTCTGCCCGGGTACAGACCCTGCTGGAAAACCGACCAGACCGGTTCACCTTTATTGCCGATAGCGCCAACTCCGCATCGACGCTGGCCACCGGCCAACTCACCAGTGCCGGCCGCATTGCCACCAGCGCCGGAACGGACTTCGACCAGCCCACTATCCTGCAGGCCGCTCGCGAATCCGGATTCCTCACAGGACTGGTCACCACCGCCAGCCTGACCGATGCCACCCCCGCCGCTTTTGTTGCCCATACAGCACACCGCAACTGTCAGGGACCGGAGGATATGAATCGCGCCATCAGCTACGCGCCACCCTCTCAGCAGTGCGCCATCGACTCGAAACAGCAGGGCGGCCCCGGCTCCATCGCAGAACAACTCATTGATGCCCGCGTTGATGTCTTACTCGGTGGTGGAAAAAAATACTTTGCCCAGAAAAATCATGTGGGCGTGCAACTGCTGGACCAGGCCAGGTCCCAGGGTTATCAACTGATCGACCATATCGGCCAAGGGGAGGCGTCGGATCAGCCACGACTGCTCGGTCTGTTTTCACCGGGACACCTGCCGGTGGAATGGATCGGCAGCGGCAACCGCAGGGCCGAGGCTGTCGAACTCGCGTCCGGAAAACCCGTGTTCGCCGCGCCTTTTGACTGCCGGAAAAACCCCCGACACAACGGCACACCGACGCTGGCCAAAATGACCCGAAAGGCACTTGCCCGGTTATCCAGAAATCCCTCGCGAGGTTTTTTTCTGATGGTCGAGGGAGCATCCATCGACAAGCAGGCCCATCGGCGCAACCCCTGTGGTCAGATTGGTGAATTGAGCGCGCTGGACAGTGCAGTGGCGGTCGGGCGCGAATTTGCCAAACAGCATCCGGGCACCCTGATCATCGTCACGGCAGATCATGGTCAGGCCGGCCAGATTTTACCTCTGCCAGACAACTATAGGGCCTTGACCGAATCGCTGAAAAGCCCCCAATACCCCCCGGGGTATTACGCTGTACTGAAAACCCGACACGGTGGACTGATGGCTGTCGGCTACGCCAGCAACGCTCCACCCCACGGGGGATGGGAACAGCACACCGGGGTCGATGTGCCCATGTTTCTCGAAGGGATTGACGGGCGGGAAGTTCCAGCGTCGATGAGTCAGCGGGATATTTTCCGGTTAATGCGAGCGCATTTGCAGCTACCCTGAGCGGCTGCGCCGATAATCCTGCTAACCCAGCAGGATGCCAATGCCCAGCAGCACCGGGGTCGACAGTACCAACAACACATTCTTGCCCAGGGCGGGCACCATGGCGGGAATATCATCGCTACTAACCAGCAGATCACGGGTAATCATCAGCCCCAGTGGCAGGGTGGCCAATGCCAGCAATGCCGGCCACGGCAACAGGCCAAGCACCACGCCGATCACCACAGATCCGTATGCGCCCAACAGCAACAACCGGTAGATACGAACACTGGCCACCACCCCCAGCAACACCGGAAAATGACGTCGACCCACTGCCCGATCTGCATCGATATCCGGGAGCTGATTGAGCAATAACAGGGCATTGACCAGAAAGAACACCACCCAGCCAACCGATTGCCCTGCGGTGAAAAAATCCCCCGTCAAAACATAGACGGTCCCGTTAACCATCAGCAGCCCGAAACCCACACCGGGGGACACCAGGCACGCCATCGGCATTCGGTTTATCCGTCGGGTGTAGGCAACGATAATCAATCCACCCAGCAAGCCGAGGGAGAGAATTCCCGGCCCCACCCGCCACGCAAGGTAGAAGCCGATCAGCACCATGAGCAGAAAAGCGCCGATAAAAAGCCACAGCGCAGTGCCCAGCAGGGCAGGTCTGTCAGGCAGCGTCCCGCTACCACCACTGAACGGCGTTCGACGAGTGATATTATCGAGGCCGCTTTTAAAATCCTGGTATTCGTTGAGCGCGTTGACCGCCACATGGGCCGCCAGCGCGCCCACAACAATCAAAAACAGCAGATCCAGTGGCAAGTCGCCGGTTAGCTGAAAACTGACTGCGGCAGCAGGAAACAAAACCGCCGGCGTCAACAGCAGGAAGGGGCCTCTGGCAATTGCCAACATGGCCTGGAATCGCCGGGTTATCAGCACGAGAGGACCTCCCCGTTTTCCCCAGACACTAGCTCAGAAAAAACTGGTAAGCGGGATTTTGGGTCTCTTCCTTCCAGGTGTAACCCAGCTGGTCAAGGAACTGGCTCACCAGCTTCTGTTCGCCCAATGGCACCTGCAGGCCCACCAGAACCCGACCGTAGGCAGCGCCGTGGTTGCGATAGTGGAACATGGAAATATTCCACTGCCCACCCAGTTGGTTGAGGAAATTCATCAGTGCCGCGGGCCGCTCGGGAAACTCAAAGCGGTACACCACCTCTTCGGTCGCCTCCGGCGCGCGGCCGCCGACCATATGGCGAATGTGCAGCTTGGCCATTTCGTTGTCAGTCATGTCCACCAGCGGATACCCTTTGTCGGTCAGGTCCGCCACCAGTTGCTGACGATCCTCGTCACCGGAAACCTGCACACCGACAAAGATATGGGCCTCGGCGGGATCGCCCATGCGGTAGTTGAACTCGGTAATGTTGCGCTTGCTGAGAGAGGTGCAAAAGGCCTTGAAGCTGCCCGGTTGTTCGGGAATCGTCACCGCCAGAATTGCCTCACGTTTCTCACCGATTTCCGTGCGCTCGGAGATATAGCGAAGCCTGTCAAAATTGATATTGGCGCCACAATCCACCGCCAGCAGCGTCTGCCCTTTTACTCCGGTGCGCTCGACATATTTTTTCAACCCGGCCAGACCCAGTGCCCCGGCGGGCTCACAAATGGATCTGGTATCCTCAAAGGTATCCTTGATCGCCGAACAGATCTCGTCCACCGACACGGTAATCACTTCATCAATGGTATTGCGGAGTACCCGAAAGGGTTCCTTGCCAATCTGGGCAACGGCCGCGCCATCGGCGAATAGCCCCACATGCTTCAAGCGCACCCGACGACCCGCTTTCATAGCGGCATCAAGGCAGGCCGCATCCTCCGGCTCCACAGCGATCACCTTGACTTCAGGTCGCACATACTTAATGTAGGCCGCCATCCCCGCAGCCAAACCGCCACCCCCAACCGCAATGAATACCGCATCAAGCGGACCGGATACCTGCCGTAAAACTTCCATCGCAATGGTGCCCTGGCCGGCAATCACATCGGGATCATCAAACGGGTGGATATATGTCATACCCTTTTCGGTCACCAGCTTGAGCGCATAGTCCGAGGCTTCATCATAGGTGTCACCCTGCAGGACGACCTTTGCCCCACGGGCCCGCACCGCATTGACCTTGATCTGTGGTGTGGTGGTCGGCATGACAATGATTGCCTTGACTCCCAGTTTTTTGGCGGCCATGGCGAGGCCCTGGGCGTGATTTCCCGCCGAAGCGGCGACCACGCCTTTGGCGAGTTGCTCCTCGGTGAGACAGAGCATCTTGTTGTAAGCCCCGCGCAACTTGAAGGAAAACACCGGTTGCAAATCTTCCCGTTTCAGCAGCACCCGATTACCGAGACGCTGGGACAATTGGGCGGCCTCATCTACCGGGGTTTCCACCACCAGATCATAGATACGGGCATTTAGGATACGTTTTACGTAGTTTTGTGGCATTTTTCTGGATACTGTCCAATTAGGTTATCGACGGGCAATAGTAAATTTTCCCCTCCGACAACACCAGCGCTGCGGGGGATTATCTGACTTTTCACCCGTTGATCCGTATAATCAGCCACTTCTGAAATCGGGCAAGCAGAACCATGAGCACACCATCGAACAGCCAGGATGCCATGAAACAGGCCGTCGCCGCCGCCGCTGTGGAATTCACTTTGCAACGCATCGACGACAAAAGCACCATTGGCATTGGTACCGGCTCAACGGCCAATGCCTATATCGATTTACTGGCAGAACACAAGGCCAAAATAACGGGTACGGTTGCCAGCTCCGAGGCCTCAGCCGAGCGGTTGCGAGGCCATGGTATTCCCGTCTACGACCTGAACAGTGTCGACGAGATCACCCTCTATGTGGACGGCGCGGACGAGGTGAACCCCCACCTGGAGCTGATCAAGGGTGGCGGGGCTGCCCTCACCCGCGAAAAAATCGTTGCGGCGGTAGCTCGCGAATTTCTCTGTATTGCCGACCAGTCCAAGTGGGTTGAACATCTGGGCACCTTTCCGCTACCGGTGGAAGTTATCCCCATGGCACGCAGCCATGTGGCCCGTGAGCTGGTCAAGCTAGGCGGCGATCCGGTCTACCGGCAGGGTGTAGTGACAGATAACGGCAACGTCATTCTCGACGTACACCACCTCTTCCCCATCAGTCCGGTACGAAAACTGGAGGAGCAGATCAACAATATCACCGGGGTGGTCTGCAATGGCCTGTTTGCCCTGCGCCCGGCAGATGCCCTGATGCTGGGCTCATCGACTGGCGTCAAGACCATCTACCCGGGCTGACTGCTTCACCGGCGCTACATCACCTGTAGGGGCGGTTCTGCCATCGCGGCGAACTGCTCCCGCAATTCAAGAATGTGTTCACTCCAGTAACGGACTGTATTGAACCAGGGAAACCCCATGGGGAAGGCGGGATCGCTCCAGCGACGCGCCAACCAGGCCGCGTGATGAATAATCCGCAGTGAGCGAAAAGCTTCCACCAGCTGCAGTTCGCGTGGGTGAAAATCAAAGAACTGATTGTAGCCGTCGATAATTTCCGATAATTGCGCTGTCTGGCGATCCCGGCTCCCGGACAGCAGCATCCAGATATCCTGGATGGCCGGCGCCATTCGCGCATCGTCCAGATCGACAAAATGTGCATTGTCATCACGCCACAGGATATTTCCGGCATGGCAATCCCCATGAACCCGGATATAGTCGATGGAACCGGCATTGGCAATCGTTTGATCCACTGCCTGCAGCAGATCCCTGACCAATGAGTCGTAGGCTTCCTTTAGCTCGCAGGGAATAAACTGTTCGCTGACCAGTGCCGCGGCCTCATGGCCAAAAATCCTGCTGGTCAGGGTTGGCCGGTACACAAAGGGGCGCACGGCCCCCACGGCGTGGATACGCCCCAGCAATTTACCCAGTAAATAGAGATTATCGAGGTTATCCAGCTCCGGACCATACCCCCCCTTCCTCGGATACAGCGCAAAACGGTAGTCCTTGTATTCGAACAGGCTGCGGCCCCGGTCATCGCGAATGGGGGCAACCACGGGCAGCTCATGGGCTTCCAGCTCAAAACAGAACTGGTGCTCCTCAAGGATCTGCTCGTCGCTCCAGCGAGCGGGGCGATAAAACTTGCCAATTAAGGGCTGGCGATCCTCAATACCAATCTGATAGACCCGATTTTCATAGCTGTTGAGGGGAAATTGCCGTCCATCGCAGTGATAGCCAATGCTCTCCACCGCATCCATGACAATCTCGGGCCCGAGCCGATAAAACGGCTGCTCCTCAGGATTGGCAACATGAGTGACATCCCGCTGCTCATCGCTGTTCATGAGGATTGGACACTGTGGTCGGCGAGTAGCTGCCTGTTGGCTCGAACAACCTTTGCATAAAAGAGCAGCCCCAACGCCCAGAACATCATGCCTGACCACGGCAACCACTGCAGGAACTGCTTACTGACCAGTGTCGCCGACACCATTATTGCACCCACAATGGCAAGCAGGGGTATTGTCAGAATCAGTGGTGAAAACCGTCCACTGCTATCCAGTTTTGCCAGCAAGCCCATCAAATAGGCTGCGACAAAAAACCCGGTAGCCCCCACCAGACCATACGCCGTGAGATAACCGGTTTTGTCCGGTTTAACCTGCAATAACACAACGGCCACCAACACCAGCACCCCCGCTACAGCAACGGGCAGTAAAAAACCCAGGCGGGCCGCCAAAGCTGTGCCCAGCAAAGCACCGAAGACCCTGGCCAGCAACAGCAACATGATCGCCGAGGCGCCCAGTCCCAGCGCCGGCTGCGCTGTTTCGAACTGCAGTAGATGCGACGACCAGAACAGTCCAAAACCCAAAAAGATCAACGTCCCGGCTATCGCGACCTGAAACCACTGCTGGTCGGCCCGACTGTTGCGGCTGCTGAGCAGGCTCAGGCGTTTGGCGCCACTGGTGGGCAGCAGGCGGCTCAGCAATATCGTCAGGAATGCCAGTCCGGCCAGCGCCAGTAGTACCTGCTTGGGGTCGATACCCGGTGCAAACGACGGCACCAGAAAAGTGAGCCCTGCCGCCATCAGGGCCTGGACGAGAAGTGCCCAGGCAAAACTGCTGACCGGTTTCGCCGTATCGCCCAGGCAACTGACCACCACACTCAGTCCCAAACCGGCAAACAGACCGGCCAGACCATGGCAGACCATCAGCCACAGAGCGCCGGATGCCAGTGACGCTGCCAGCAACGCGAGGGCAGAGCCGAGCCCGCCGATCAACACTAAACGCCGCCAATCACCCAAGCGGACAAAAAATACTGCCAACCCCGAGGCCAGCAGTGCCCCTGCCGAAAAGAGCCCCGGTAACAGCCAGCGGTTCAACGACGCAGCCGCCGCCAGATCCTGCTGAAAATAGGGCAACGCCTGCCAGTAAAATGACAGACACAACCCCACCAGTATCGCCGTCAGGCGCACACCAAAACGGTTCACATCCGCACGTTTCTTTTCAAACAGAATTGAAGACATTTCCGTTATCCGCCCCTCGCTTTGAAAGGGGGGTACTTTGCTGCCTGCAGAAATAAATGTCCAGATGGATTTATTGTAATGAAACGGTTGGCCGACCTGGCTGTGGTGACATCAATTTGTCACAGCAACTTCATTTTTCTGACATGGAGGCTTGCTAGCCTCGTCAGCGAATATGAAAAGAAATGAAAAGGAAAAAGCCATGAACAAGGTACAACAAACAAAACAGAACGAACCGTCTATCAATAACTTGATGCGCGAACAGGCCGCCAACTTCTTTGTTGAGGTAACAGGCTCCGGCGAGCGTATTTACCACTGGATTGATACCCGGGTGGATATGTTGTCCAGCACCAAGCTTTGGGAAATTTTGCGTATCTCGGAAATACCCGGCTGTGATCTGGAGGCGGCTTTTATTGATGCGATTACCGATGAACTGATTCGCCGCACCGATTATTTTGACGGTCGCCCACAGCTACCAAGGCACTGACTGGCAGAACCCGGAGTTCCGGTAACCGCTATCTTCAGAGCAGCAATACTATTCGTTGCTCAAGCCCACGAATGCAAACCGCTTCATCGTTACCCCATTCCGTTCGACCATCTCGTCGAACATGGCCAGCGGGCGAACCCACAGTTGGCTCTCGCCATAAAGTGGCCGATAGACCACATGCCAGTCACCGGTTTCACTGTGACGGGCCAAACCGGTCACCTCATACAAGTTACCCTTGAAATGTCGGTAACGTCCCAGCGGAATCAATGTCCCGTCACTCCAAAAAACTTCCCGAGGGCTTTGACCCAGAGGATATTAAACTGAACTAAAGGACCTCAAGGATCTTTTCTGCGGCACTGACATCGACCTTGCCCTCAGGTTCTATCGCCAGATGAGTCACCACCCCATCCTCTGCAACCAGGGCAAACCGCTGGCAGCGCATACCCATACCGTGACCAGTGGCATCCATCTCGAGACCCATTTTTTTGGTGAGTTCGCCATTGCCATCGGCCAGCATCAGTAGCGCGTCGGCATTCTGGTCCTGGCTCCAGGCACCCAACACAAAGGCGTCATTGACCGCCATACAGACAATGGTATCGACCCCTTTTGCCTTGATACGATCCGCGTGGGTCACATAACCCGGCAGGTGGCTGAGAGAGCAGCCGGGGGTGAATGCCCCTGGCACGGCAAAAAGCACAACCTTTTTACCCTTGAAGACATGATCAGTGGTGATATTTTCCGGCCCCTTTTCACCCGGGGTTTTGAGAGTCAAAGCGGGAATAGTGTCGCCAACAGAAATAGTCATAACTACACCTTTTATCCATATCAAAAAATTTGATCCGGCACACAATACCGAAAAGAGAAAGGATTCGGCATGAAGCGCCGGTCGCCACGTATCAGCGTGCCACCACTTCGGCAGACACGGCAATCAGGTCACCCAACTCTACCAGCAGCTGGTCACCGGGGGCCAGAGGGCCAACGCCGGCGGGCGTACCGGTGAGGACAATGTCGCCGGGCATCAGCGTAAAAAAGCCGGAGATATAGGCGATCAGTTGCGTAACCGGTGTCAACATCATGGCGGTACTGCTCTGCTGGCGCAAGCCACCATTGACCGTCAATCGTATTGGCAAGTCCTGCAGATCGGTGACCCGGGCGCGATCCACAAATGCAGAAGTGGGGCAGGCCCCATCAAAGGCCTTGGCCTTATCCCAGGGAAGCCCTTTCTGTTTGAGTTGCGATTGCAGCTCGCGCAGGGTGAGATCCAGCGCCACACCAACCCCGGCAATCGCAGCGTCGGCCTCCTGTTCGCTGCACTGGCTCAGTTGTTCGCCAATCAGCACCGCCATTTCTATCTCATGATGGCAGGCACCCAGGGTAGTCGGTATCGCAATCGGTTGTTCCAGAGATGCCAACGCCGTCGATGGCTTCATGAACAATACCGGCTCGGCGCTGGGCTGGCTGTTCATCTCGCTGATATGATCCCGGTAATTAAGCCCCACGCATACCACCTTGCCCGCGGGAATCTGCCCGGAAAGGCCATCGGCAAAATGAATACAGTGATCAAAGTAATGCATTGTCGAGCCCCTTTCTGTCGCTGAGTGCAAACCAACCCCTGACGATTAGATAGACATAGCAGATGTAGACCATTTGCGTGAGATACCTCAACTGCCCGCTCGCTTGAGGCACGGCCTTTTTCACTGTTCCGTCCGAAACGGTAAGCCGCGTCGCATATCCTAACTGTGACGGCGCCTTCTCATCTGATATCAGTAGAATCTCTGGTCAGACTGCATCAAATATCTTGCCCGGATTCATTATGCCATTGGGGTCGAACACCTGTTTGACCTGTCGCATCAACTGCACTTCTGTGGCGGAGCGTGAGTATTCAAGGTAACTCTTTTTCAGCAAACCGACGCCGTGCTCGGCAGAGATACTACCGTTGAATTGCCCTACCAGCGCTGCGATCTGCTGGCTGGCCACACTGCATTGCCCGGCGAACTGCTCCACAGGCAGGTCATCCGGTTTCAGAATGTTCAGGTGCAGATTGCCATCGCCGATATGGCCGTACCAGACCAGCTCAAAGTCCGGGTATTCTGCGGCAGCCAGTGATTCCACCTCGGCAAGAAATTCCGGCATGCGCGAAACATTCACGCTGATATCATTTTTATAGGGCTTCCAGCGGGACAGGGTCTCCGACATATCCTCGCGCAACTTCCAGAGATTCTCCGCCTGTGAGAGGCTCTGGCTGATGACGCCATCGAGCACCCAGCCCTCCATGACACAGGTTTCAAACAGTGACATCGCCTGATCCAGTTGGGTCTCGGACAGCGCCTCGAATTCCACCAGCGCATAAAACGGTGCTTCAGATTCAAAGGGTGCGGGCACATCGCTGTGGACCAATACTTTTTCCATGCCGTTGTGGGTAAAGAATTCGAAGGCTGTCAGCTCCATGCCATCGTTGTAGGTTTTCAGGACATCGATAATGCTGGGAAAATCCACCACCCCCAACACCAGTACACTCAACTCCTTTGGCGGCCGGGTGAGTCCAATGGTGGCCTCGGTAATAATGCCCAAAGTGCCCTCTGAACCAATAAACAGGTGCCGAAAATCCAGGCCCGTGTTGTTCTTCACCAGGCCATGATTCAGCTCGAGGATATCGCCATTGCCAGTGACCACTTTCAGACCAAGCACCCAGTTGCGGGTCATGCCATAACGAATCACTTTGATACCGCCGGCATTGGTCGCAATATTGCCGCCAATCTGGCTTGAACCGGTCGATGCGAAATCAACCGGATAGAATAATCCCTGTTGCTCGGCAAAGGCCTGCAACTGCTGAGTGATCATGCCCGCCTGCACCGTCACACTGCGGTCAATGGCATTGAATGCCACGACCTCGTTCATCCGGTCCAGCACCAGGACGATCTCACCGTTCAGGGCCACAGCCCCGCCACTGAGACCTGTGCGACCCCCGGAGGGGACCACGGCGATGCGCTCGGCATTGGCCAGCTGAATGATGGCCTGCACCTCCTCGGTGCTCCCCGGCAATACCACGACACCGGGTGACGGCGACCAAAGGGTCGTACGATCGACGCCGTACTGCTGAAATGAAGTTTCATCCGTCAGCACACGCTGCTGACCGACGATCTCACGTAATTTCTCAATGACCGGGGGGGCAACAGTCATCTGGCGGACCTCCACAAAAAGGGGCAGTTATCGAAGGGCGTGCATGGTATCATAGCCGCCTTTTTTTCAGGTAGCAGTACGGGCCACCCAACCGAGGAGTGTATGGTCAATTTTTCTCTCGATAAGTCCAAGATCAAATTTCTCCTGCTTGAGGGCGTGCATCCCTCTGCGGTAGAGACACTCAAAGCTTCTGGCTACAGCAACGTCGAGTATCTTAAAGCGGCGCTGTCAGAAGAACAGCTGATCGAAAAGATCCGGGACTTCCACTTCGTCGGGATTCGCTCCCGCACCCAACTCAATCGCCAGGTATTTGAAGCTGCCAGACGGTTGATCGGCGTGGGCTGTTTCTGCATCGGCACCAACCAGGTGGATCTGCAGGCAGCCACAGAACACGGCATAGTGGTATTTAACGCACCCTATTCCAACACCCGCAGTGTCGCAGAATTGATTATTGCTGAAACTATCATGCTGATGCGGGGCATCCCCGAAAAGAATGCTGCTGCCCACCGCGGTGACTGGCTCAAAACGGCAACGGCCTCTCACGAAGTTCGAGGCAAAACCCTCGGCATCGTTGGCTACGGCAATATCGGCAGTCAGCTCAGCGTCATGGCCGAATCCATGGGCATGCGGGTGAAGTTTTACGATGTGGTCACCAAACTCCCCCTGGGCAACGCTGAACAGGTCGGCTCTCTCAGGGAGCTATTGGAACTGGCCGATGTAGTTTCACTCCATGTGCCCGACAACCCCGCCACGCGCAACATGATTCGTGCAGAACAGCTAGCTGCGATGAAAACCGGCGCCATCCTGATCAATGCCGCTCGCGGCAAAGTAGTGGATATTGATGCACTCTGCGACCGGCTGGAAAACAAACAACTCGGTGGTGCAGCCATTGATGTTTTCCCGGTTGAGCCGAAGTCCAATCAGGAAGAATTCGTATCACCTCTGCGCAAGTATGACAACGTCATATTGACACCGCACATTGGCGGCTCCACCCAGGAAGCGCAGGAAAATATTGGCCTGGAAGTCGCTGAAAAACTGGTCAGGTACAGCGATACTGGTGCCACCATCAGCGCTGTCAACTTTCCCCAGGTATCGCTGCCTTCCCACAGTGGTGCCCACCGGCTGTTGCATGTACACCACAATGTGCCGGGCGTTATGACGGCCATCAACCATGTGTTTTCAGACAACAACATCAATATCAGCAGCCAATATTTGCAGACCAATGAATCCGTTGGCTATGTGGTGCTGGACGTGGACAGGGAATACAGTGATGTGGCACTGAAGGCGTTAAAGGCCATTGATGGCACCATTCGCTGCCGGGTGTTGTTCTAGGATCTCACCAGAGACCGGTGGACACCGACCTGTCGGGTCTACCGGTTCTTCTCACTACTCTGCTGCCTAACCCTCACCGAGCGACTTGAATACCCGGTCGCGCATGTAATCGACTTCATTGACCAGATGGTGCCGGGCACCGGGAATCAACACCAGTTCAAAATTGGGGAATTTTTTGCGGATCGACGCCACGTTATAGCGCCAGTCCACCGTGCCGTCACAATCGCCCTGAACCACTTTTAACGGATAATCACTGGGTGGCAGTGCGGCAAACTCTTCTGTCCAGCGCTTCATCGATGCCACCCATTCAATGGGAATGTAGTTGTACTGCAACGGGTCATTGTTAATCAGAAATTCGTTAAATGCCTCGTTGGTGGTATTGGGGCGGAATGTCCGGGATACCTTTTTCAGTACCCGGTGAAAAAGTTTGTAGGTGCGCAGGCTTTTCATCCACTCCCTGGGCCGGATGAGTGGCGCCAGCACAGTGACCGCAGTGAGATCATTCGGGTAGTGGTAGGGTTTGGCCGCCATGACATACTTCATCAGAATAGCGCCTCCCGTGCTTTGACCAATCCCTTTCCAGGGTCTGGGAAAACTGCTCACGCATTTTTGCAACAGGTCGGAAAACACATCCACGTAGCGATCAAAACTGTCAATGCTAACCCGCTCACCACTGGACAGGCCATGCCCCGGCAGATCAAACGCCACTACAGCATAACCCCGCTGCAGCAGGTAGTGAATCAAATGGCCATAAAGCCCGACATGATCAAAGTAGCCATGCACCAACAGGTAGGTGCCTCGCGGACGCTCCGGCAACCAGTAATGGGTGGCGAGCTGGAAATCGCCGGAGGCGAAGGTACCCATGCAATGACTGACCACCGTCAACGAGTCTGGCGGTATCAGCCCGTAGTGACGCAGGTAAGCCATTTCGTCTGGCGTCTTGTCCCGCCGATCCTGCTCAGAGTCAAATGTCAGCGGCAACAAACCACCGCTCACGCGTTCCAGCAGAGCATCATGCAAGGACTCTCGAGTGTCAGTCACGCAGGGCAACTGATTGTCACCCATCTTTTTTAATCACCAGACTGACCAGCCTGCTCACCAGGGGCGCCACCACCAGCACCGCCGGGAAAGCAACCACAAAGGCAAAGCCCCATGCATGAAGCCAAATCTGCAGAATATTGTCCACCAGACCGACATTAAAAATACTGATCACCAGGGACATCAGACAGGACATCAGCCCTGCCATAAAAAAGGCAAACACCAGATGCTGATACTTACTAGGGATCATTGTACTGCCCCGTCTGCCTAATTGACCTGGGGATCCAGTTCGCCGGACTGGTAACGCTCGGACATTTTATCCAAGCTGTAGGGCCTGATTTTGCCGGCATTGCCCGCGGTACCGAAGGACTCATAGCGGGCCACACAAATCTCTTTCATGGCATCCGTACTCGCCTTCAGGTATTTGCGCGGATCAAATTCGGATTTATGACTCGCTAGAAACCGGCGCACGGCACCCGTAGAGGCCAGACGCAAGTCAGTATCTATATTGATTTTGCGCACCCCGTACTTGATACCCTCAACAATTTCCTCCACTGGCACACCGTAGGTTTCCGCAATATCGCCGCCAAACTCATTAATGATTTCCAACCAGTCCTGTGGCACAGAGGAGGACCCGTGCATCACCAGATGGGTATTGGGTATCCGGGCGTGAATCGCCTTGATTCGCTCTATAGCGAGAATGTCGCCTGTGGGCGGACGGGAAAACTTGTATGCCCCATGGGACGTACCAATGGCTATCGCCAACGCATCAACCGCAGTCCGCGACACGAAATCCGCGGCTTCCTCCGGGTCCGTCAGCATCTGTTCGTGGGACAACATCCCCTCAGCGCCGACACCATCTTCCTCACCGGCCTGACCGGTTTCCAGCGAACCCAGACACCCCAATTCACCCTCGACGGAAACTCCGCCAGCATGGGCCATGTCCACTACGCGCCGAGTGACCTCAACATTGTAATCATAGGAGGCCGGTGTCTTGCCGTCCTCCTGAAGGGAACCATCCATCATCACGGAGCTGAAGCCCAGCTGGATAGACCGCTGGCAGATTGCCGGGCTGGTGCCATGATCCTGATGCATGCAGACCGGGATATGAGGGAACTCCTCAATCGCCGCCAGAATCAGGTGACGCAAAAAAGGCGCACCGGCGTATTTGCGCGCACCGGCTGAAGCCTGCACGATCACCGGGGAATCCGTCTGATCTGCGGCTTCCATAATGGCGCGCATCTGTTCCAGGTTGTTGACATTGAATGCCGGCACGCCATAGCTGTGCTCAGCAGCATGGTCCAGCAACTGTCGCAGTGAAATAAGTGCCATGTAATTATCCTTCCATCATATTTGGTTGCTTCCCGCCGATGAGCCACTTCTAAGGGTCCATCGGGTGCCGTGAAAAATTGGCTTGCCGTCAAGAGATCGCACGCGACTCAAGTATCGCCACTGCGGGTAAGGTTTTACCTTCCACATATTCCAGAAAAGCTCCCCCACCAGTTGAAATGTAGGAAACCCTGTCGGCAATGCCGTATTTGTCGACTGCTGCCAGCGTATCGCCACCGCCCGCTATCGAAAACCCATCATTCGCGGCAATGGCATTGGCAATGGCTTCGGTGCCGGCACCAAACTGGTCAAACTCAAAAACACCCACCGGACCGTTCCAGATAATTGTACCCGCACCTTCGAGTATTTCAGTCAACACCTTGATGGTATCCGGACCAATATCAAGGATCATATCGTCTTCCGCCACATCCGCCACTGCCTTCAGCGTCGCTTCGGCCATGGCGGAAAACTCGCCCGCGACGACCACATCGCTGGGCAGTGGAATGCTTGTTTTGGACATCAACTGTTTGGCCTCGGGCAGGAGATCGTGCTCACAAAGGGATTTGCCGACAGGTAGTCCCGACGCGGCGAGAAAGGTATTGGCAATACCACCCCCGACAATCAACTGATCCACCTTTTCTGACAGTGTTTCAAGCACGGTCAGCTTCGTGGAAACCTTGGCACCTCCAACGATAGCCACCAACGGACGAGCGGGATTGGCCAGTGCCTTTTCCAGTGCCTCCAGCTCGCCCGCCAGCAGCGGCCCGGCGCAGGCCAGTGGTGCAAACTTTGCGACTCCGTGGGTGGAAGCCTGGGCGCGATGAGCCGTGCCGAAGGCATCCATGACAAAAATATCACAAAGCGATGCATAGGCTTTCGCCAGCACCTCATCATCCTTTTTCTCGCCAGCGTTAAAGCGCACATTCTCCAGCAATATCAATTGCCCATCCTGCTCGATACCCTTTTGCCAATCGCGAACAAGCGGTATCTCTCGCCCCAGCAGGACACCCAACCGGTCGGCCACCGGTTGCAATGAAAACTCGGCATCAAACTGTCCTTCGACCGGACGTCCAAGATGGGACATCAGGATGACCGTGGCACCGGCCTGGAGCGCCAATTCAATGGTGGGTAGCGTTGCCCGCAACCTGGCATCGGATGTGACAACACCATTGCGGACAGGGACATTGAGGTCTTCACGAATCAGCACCCGCTTGCCCGTCAGGTTCAGATCCGTCATCTTGAGTACATTCAATGGCATGGTGATTACTCTATCTCTGCTGATTGTATTTCAGGTTATTTGGACCCGGGAATGGACAGCCAGTGATTTACCAGCTCCACCATCCGGTTGGCGTAGCCCCACTCGTTATCAAACCAGAGCAGCACTTTCACCAGACGCCGTTGGCTGACCCTGGTCTGCCCCGCGTCCACGATACCGCTGCGTGGATCATGGTTAAAATCACAGGAAGCCAATGGCTCCTCGGTATAACCGAGTATACCGGTCAGTTCAGTGTCAGCGGCAGCCGCCAGCACCCGGTTTATGGTAGCGACATCGACGTCTGTATTGAGCAATATGGAAAGATCAATCGCAGACACATTCAACGTGGGAACACGCATGGCCTGAGCTTCAAAACGGCCCTTGAGTTTCGGCAGCAGGCGATCGATGCCTCGCGCCAACTGGGTATCCACCGGAATAATGGATTGCATCGCAGCACGGGTTTTACGCAAGTCTGTGTGATGGTAGGCATCGATAACGGGCTGGTCATTCATAGCCGAGTGAATTGTGGTGATCACCCCACCCTCTACCCCAAACACCCGTTGGAGGGTTTTAATCACCGGGATCACGCAATTGGTGGAACAGGAGGCATTGGATATTACCGTCTCTTCACCGGTCAGGATCCCCTCATTGACACCCAGCACGATGGTAGCATCAACCGTTGCCTCAGCTGGCTGGGAAAACAACACTTTTCTTGCCCCGGAACGCAGATGCCCTTCGGCGGTCTGGCGGTCAGTAAAGGTGCCGCTGCATTCCAGCACCACATCCACTCCCAGTTCACCCCAGGGAAGGGTGGCAATATCCTCATTGTGAAAGACCGAAATGGCATCACCATTGACTGTCAGGGTATCGCCCAGAACCTCTACTGTCCCGGGAAACCGGCCATGGGTGGAATCGTATTTGGTCAGGTGGGCGATGGTCTTGCAGTCAGCTGGTTCGTTTATGGCAATAACCTGGATGCGTTCGCGGAACCCGGACTCATAGAGAGCCCGCAAGACCGAACGGCCTATTCGACCATAACCATTAATTGCCACACGAATCATCGAGCTGAATTCTCCTTTATCGGCGACGTGACGTCCCGCCTACAACACGGCTTTGACAGCTTCAACCACATTCTCCACGGTGAAACCAAACTGCTTCATCAGCTGATCACCGGGAGCAGACTCCCCAAAGGTGGACATGCCTACGACCCGGCCATCAAGGCCTACGTACTTGTACCAGTAATCCCGGTGCCCTGCCTCCACGGCTACCCGCACTCTAACCTCGGGCGGCAACACACTGTCCCGATAGGCTGAGTCCTGAGCATCAAACAATTCGGCACAGGGCATGGAAACGACCCTTACCGCCACCCCCTTGCTTTTCAATTCCCCGGCAGCATCCATCGCCAGTGACACTTCTGAGCCCGTCGCAATCAGTATCGCCTTGGGCTTACCATCACATTCCTTCAGCACATAACCACCGCGCTGGATATTGTTCAACTGCGCTTCGGATCGCGACATCGGGGCCAGGCCCTGCCGGGAAAAGACCAGAGCACTTGGCCCATTCTTGCGAACAATTGCCTGCTTCCAGCTCACGGCTGCTTCCACGGTATCGCAGGGGCGCCAGGTGTGCAGATTGGGGGTTGCCCGAAGGGCTGTGAGCTGCTCCACCGGCTGATGGGTGGGGCCATCTTCGCCCAACCCGATGGAGTCGTGGGTATAAACAAAAATGCTTCGCTGTTTCATCAAGGCGGCCATACGGACCGCATTCCGGGCGTATTCCATGAACATCAGGAAAGTAGCCCCATACACGACAAAACCACCGTGCAGCACAAGACCATTCATGATGGCACTCATACCAAATTCGCGAACGCCATAATACAGGTAGTTCCCCGACGCATCGGCAGCGGTAATACCCTGGCAACCGGACCACAGTGTGAGGTTGGACCCGGCCAGGTCTGCAGAACCGCCCAGCAATTCAGGCAATAGCGGGCCAAACGCATTGAGACAGTTTTGCGAGGCTTTGCGGGAAGCCACTTTTTCCATGGTTTTCTGACACTGGTGAATATAGGCATCGGCCTGATCAATAAATGTCGCCGGCAGGTCCCCCTTGATACGTCTGATCAATTCAACTGCCAAATCCGGGTGTGCTGCGCGGTAGCGCTCGAGTTTCTCCTGCCAGTCAGCCTGGGCCTTACTGCCCTTTTCGCAGGCATTCCAGCCACGATAAATCTCATCCGGCACATCAAAGGGACCATGATTCCATTGCAGTTGTTGGCGGGCCAAAGAAATTTCCTCAGCACCCAGAGGAGCCCCGTGACAATCTTCCTTACCCTGCTTGTTCGGCGAGCCAAAACCGATGATCGTTTTACAGCAAATCAGGGTAGGTTTTTCCTCATCCATTCTGGCGATTTCGATGGCCGCCTTGATGGCAGCGTCATCATGGCCATCCACATCAGGGATTACCTGCCAGCCATAGGCCTCAAAACGGGCCGGGGTGTCATCGGTAAACCAGCCAGCCACTTCACCGTCGATGGAAATGCCGTTGTCATCATAGAAGGCAATCAGCTTACCCAGCTTGAGGGTTCCCGCCAGAGAACTGACCTCATGGGATATTCCCTCCATCAGGCAGCCATCACCGAGAAAACAGTAAGTGTAGTGATCGACGATATCGTGACCTGGGCGATTGAACTGCGCTGCCAGAATTTTCTCTGCCAATGCCATACCCACGGCATTGCTAAGCCCCTGCCCCAACGGACCCGTGGTCGTCTCAACCCCTGGGGCATAGCCATATTCCGGGTGACCAGGTGTTTTTGAATGCAATTGCCGAAAATTTTTGAGTTCATCCAGTGGCAAGTCGTAGCCACTCAGATGCAACAGGGAATACAACAGCATGGAGCCGTGGCCATTGGACAAGACAAACCGGTCACGATTAGCCCAGGAGGGATCAGCCGGGTTGTGTACCAGGTAGTCGTTCCACAACACCTCAGCGATATCCGCCATCCCCATGGGGGCACCGGGGTGACCACTATTGGCTTGTTGAACTGCGTCCATACTCAGGGCGCGGATGGCATTGGCTAGATCACGTCTGGAAGGCATTTGGAACAGGCTCCTGGAGGGCAAATCGGGGAAATCGAAAGGGGCGCTATTTTCTCGTACTCGCGCTGCACAGTAAACAACCAATAACATGCTACATCTATATCAAACTATTTTGATATAGATGTTCAGCTGTGTTAAAGTCGCCCCATGATCACCAGCCCTCAATCCGCCACCCGGGATTCTACCGGGTCAGATACCGACTCACTGGCCGCTCTCTGCAAGGCGGCCGGTGATCCCCTGCGAGTGGATATCCTCAGGGTATTGCGACACAACGCCTACGGCGTACTGGAATTAAGTGAAATTCTGGATATTGGTCAGTCCGGGATGAGTCATCATTTAAAAATACTCACAAAAGCGGGTCTGACCGCCACCCGCAGGGAGGGCAATAGCATTTTTTACCGGCGGTCGCCGATACCGGAGGAACCACGACTTCAGTCGTTACACCGCGCCCTGTTCGCCGCCATTGACCAGACTGAACCCAGCCTTAAATTGCAACGACGCATACAGCATATCAATGATGAGCGAACCCGGGCATCGACTGTTTTTTTTGAACAGAATGCAGACCGGTTTCACAGCAATCAGGACTTGATTGCCAGCTTCGATCAATATGGTGAGCCCGTCACGGATTTCCTGGATACAACACCGGGATTCCGGGGTACGGTACTTGAGGTTGGCCCCGGGGAAGGAAGCTTTTTACCTGCGCTCTCCCTGCGCTTTGATCAGGTTATTGCATTGGATACATCGGCGGAGATGCTCAACCGCTCGCGTGAATTTGCCGAATCACGCAATCTGGCAAATATACAATTTATCCACGGCGATACCGGACTTGCTGTCGAACATTCTCTCAATCCTGATTACATCACCCTTAACATGGTACTTCATCACACCTCGGATCCAGCGCTGATTTTTAACCATCTCGCCGAGCTCCTGGTACCCGGTGGGGCGCTGATCGTGACGGAGCTTTGCCATCATGATCAAAGCTGGGCCCGCGAAAACTGTGGCGATCTATGGCTTGGCTTTGAACCGGAGGATCTCAGCAGTTGGGCATCAGCTGCGGCCCTGACTGAAGGAGAAAGCCTGTTTCTGGCCCAGCGCAACGGCTTTCAGGTTCAACTGAGACAATTTTTTAAACCCAATCCCAATCGGAAGTAGCTGATGCTAATCAGCACAGGAGCCGCTACCTATGTCAAATTACAACTTGTTCACCTCTGAATCCGTTTCCGAAGGCCACCCCGATAAAATGGCCGACCAGATCTCCGATGCCATTTTGGACGCCATTCTGGCCGATGATCCCAATTCCAGAGTGGCCGTGGAAACCATGGTAAAAACCGGAATGGCCATTATTGCTGGGGAAGTGCGTACCAACACGTATGTCGATCTGGAGGAGATTGTCCGCGGCGTCATTCTGGATATTGGTTATAACAGCTCGGATGTGGGCTTTGATGGCGCATCCTGTGCTGTATTGAATGCCATCGGCAAACAATCCCGCGATATCGCCATTGGCGTTGACGAGGCCAACGAGAAAGAACTGGGTGCAGGAGATCAGGGACTGATGTTTGGTTATGCCAGCGACGAGACCGATGTCCTGATGCCCGCCCCGATCTATTTCGCCCATAGACTGGTAGAGCGCCAGGCGCAGTTGCGCAAAGATGGCGTATTACCCTGGCTGAGACCCGATGCCAAGAGTCAGGTGACCCTGCGTTACGCTGATGGCAAACCAGTGGCAGTGGACGCAGTGGTGTTATCGACACAGCACGCACCCAGTATTTCCCAAGCCAATTTGCAGGAGGCCGTCCGAGAGGAGATCATCCAGCACGTGCTCCCTGAAGAGTGGCTCCACAAAGGTACCCGCTACCATATCAACCCTACCGGTCAATTCATCATCGGCGGCCCCATGGGTGACTGCGGACTCACCGGTCGGAAAATTATCGTGGATACCTACGGCGGTATGGCGCATCACGGTGGCGGCGCCTTCTCCGGCAAGGATCCCTCCAAAGTTGATCGCTCGGCCGCTTATGCCGGGCGTTATGTGGCAAAAAATATTGTCGCTGCCGGGCTGGCCGAGCGTTGTGAAATTCAGATCTCCTACGCCATAGGGGTCACTGAACCCACGTCGATCAGCGTCAACAGTTTTGGTACGGGCAAATTGACGGATGACGAAATCGCACTACTGATCCGCGAAAACTTCGATCTGCGCCCCCAGGGCCTGATAGAAATGCTCGACCTCAAACGCCCAATATATCGGCCAACAGCCGCCTACGGCCACTTCGGTCGCGAGCTTGATAATTTTACCTGGGAAAGAACCGATCGGGCTGAAAGCCTGAAACGCGCTCTGTAATTCTCATTTAACAAACAGGAATTCACTATGACAAACATGGCCATCAAGAACGATTACAAGGTTGCGGACATTTCCCTCGCCGAGTGGGGCAACCGTGAAATTTCCATTGCTGAAACCGAGATGCCGGCGCTGATGGCTCTGCGAGAAAAGTATCGTGCAGAACAGCCCCTCGCTGGCGCAAAAATTCTCGGTTGCATTCATATGACGATTCAGACAGCCGTACTGATTCAGACACTGGAGGCACTGGGAGCCCAGGTGCGCTGGACATCCTGCAATATCTTTTCCACTCAGGATCACGCTGCCGCAGCTGTTGCAGCAAATGGTACGCCGGTTTTCGCCTGGAAAGGTGAAACAGAAGAAGAGTACGAATGGTGCCTGGAACAGCAAATTCTCAAGGAGGGCTCTCCCTGGGAAGCGAATATGATTCTGGATGATGGCGGCGATCTCACCGCCATGCTTCATGAAAAGTTTCCCCAGGTGCTCAGGGGAGTGCATGGCGTTACTGAAGAAACTACGACCGGTGTGCACCGTCTCTACGAGATGTTAAAAAAGAATGAACTGAAAATACCGGCCATCAATGTCAATGACTCCGTGACCAAGTCGAAAAATGACAATAAATACGGGTGTCGTCACAGCCTCAATGATGCGCTGAAACGCGCCACTGACCATTTGCTGTCTGGCAAGAAAGCACTGGTGATCGGGTACGGTGATGTGGGCAAGGGTTCTGCCCAGTCGCTCCGTCAGGAAGGCATGATCGTCAAGGTGACCGAAATAGACCCGATCTGCGCCATGCAGGCCTGCATGGACGGTTTCGAGGTCGTCTCTCCCTATCTTGAAGGGAATCCCGAGAATGGGGTTAATTCAGCGTTGTTAGCAACGACAGACCTGCTCGTCACCTGCACCGGGAACTACAATGTCTGCGATGCCGACATTCTTCACGCGCTGAAATCCGGTTGCGTGGTTTGCAACATCGGTCACTTTGACAATGAAATCGACACCAGTTACATGCGCAAAAACTGGCTGTGGGAGGAAATCAAACCCCAGGTTCATAAAGTTTATCGAAACCGTGACACCAATGACCACCTGTTGCTGCTCTCTGAGGGGCGACTGGTCAACCTGGGCAATGCCACCGGTCATCCGAGTCGCATCATGGATGGTTCTTTTGCCAATCAGGTTCTGGCCCAAATTCACTTATACCAGCAAAAATTTGCCGACTGCGACCAGCCTACAAGACAGGCGTTGTTGCGCGTCGAGGTATTACCCAAGAAACTGGACGAAGAAGTGGCTGCCCACATGGTTTCCGGCTTTGGCGGTGTACTGACAAAGCTGAAACCCACACAAGCCGCCTATATCAATGTGCCACTGGATGGACCATTCAAGGAAGACAGTTACCGTTATTGATTAATGGATCTGCAAATTTTTCATTGCCGTAGGGATAATTGATCAGCCATGAATGATCGACATTTAAGTTTTGAATTTTTTCCACCGAAAACACCCGAAGGACGCGACAAGCTGCGCCTTGTACACAGTCAACTGGCCCGGTTCAGTCCCGAGTTTTTCTCTGTAACCTATGGTGCGGGAGGCTCCACGCGTGACCACACCCGGGACATCGTCCTTGAAATAAGCCGGGCTGGCTCAAATGCCACACCACACCTATCCTTTGGCGGGGACAGCAAGCAATCGGTTTTATCCCTTCTGGAAACTTACCGTGAAGCTGGCATACGCCGTATCGTAGCCTTACGTGGTGATCTTCCCTCTGGTATGGGTGGCTCAACACAACTCGTCTATGCCAATGAATTGGTTCAGTTTATTCGTGAACATTTCGGTGATACGTTTGAATTACTTGTGGCGGCCTACCCGGAGATTCATCCTGAAGCCGAAAGCTATCAGAAAGACATTTATTGGCTCGGCCAAAAATTTTCGGCAGGGGCAAGTCGTGGTATCACCCAATATTTTTATAACATCGATGCTTATTTTTACTTCCGCGATCAGTGTCTTGCAGCGGGAATTCAGAAACCGATCATTCCCGGTATTATGCCAATTACCAATTATCAGAACCTTATCCGTTTCTCGGATAATTGTGGTGCCGATGTGCCCCGTTGGATCAGACAAAAATTGAAATCCTATGGTACGGATACCGCCAGTATTCGGGCTTTCGGCCTGGACGTTACCTCCCGGCTTTGTGAAAAACTTTTGGCCGGAGGAGCACCCGGTCTGCATTTTTATACCATGAACCAGGCTGACACCTGCACAGCCCTATGCCGTAATCTGGGGTTTCCACTAGCAGATGCGTGATATCAGAGTATTCACCGACCAACCTCTGACACCAGATACTGAAATAGTGCTTGAGGATAACATTGCCCATCATTTAACCGTCGTGCTGCGTCTCAAAGCGGGCACCGGGATTGTTCTTTTTAATGGAACCGGAGGGGAATATCACGCCATTTTGGGGCAGGTCACGGGCAAACAGACGCGGGTTTTAATTACCGGGTTTACGGAGACAAGCAGAGAATCGCCTCTGTATATTTCCCTGGGTATTGGCCTGTCTCGCGGGGACCGGATGGACTGGGTTATCCAAAAAGCCACGGAGGTTGGTGTTGCTGAAATTACTCCCCTTTTTACCGCACGCAGTGAGGTTCGCCTCAAGGGGGACCGGGCTGACAAAAAAATCCGGCACTGGCGAAAGATAGCTATTAATGCCTGCGAGCAATGCTACAGAAATATCCCTCCCATCATTAACGTCCCGACATCCCCCGACCTCTGGTTTCAGTCTTTAGCTACGGACAAAAAACTTGTGCTGCATCACCGCAGCGAAAAAACCGTGACTGACCTTCGTAACCAGCAGGTTAATAGCACCGCGTTACTGATAGGACCAGAGGGAGGACTCACAGACGCTGAGATCTCATCATCGCTGCATAGTGGCTTTGAACCACTAACAATAGGTCCTCGCGTCTTCCGGACCGAAACAGCGCCCATTGTCGCAATCACGCTGCTGCAATCTCTCTGGGGAGATTTCAGCTGACAGACACTCTTTTGCAGTCTATAAATCTCGGCTAGGTTTTCTCTCGTCTATACATCACCCACAAAAAACGCTGATCAAAATTTTGATCAGCGTCCACGACATCGTATTCCAATGGATCTACCGCACAACAATATAACTTGAGGCCCTAGCCCCTCTACAGTTATTGAGTAAGTTGTGCTTTTTTGTCTTTATACAGTGCATCAAAGTTGACCGGTGCCAACATAAGAGGAGGAAAACCGCCCTTCAGCAGCATATGGTCTACAGTCTCACGCAAGTAAGGAAACATAATAGCCGGGCATGCCGAACCTAATGCCTCTTCAAGACGATCATCTGGGAAGTTGCCAATCAAAAACGAAGCGGCCTGATCAACCTCTAAGCGAAAAGCAACTTGCTCTGCATTTTTTGCAGTAATTGAAATCGACAGAATCACTTCATACCTGTCTTCTTCGAGTTTCTGGTCCTTGATATCGAGATCCAAGGTCACTTCTGGGTTCCAGTCCGTCTTAAATACAGAAGCAGGATTGGGAGCTTCATAGTCATTTTTCTTCAGATAAATCTTCTGCATTGAGAAATGTGGCGTCGTTTGCGCTTTTTCATTCTGAGACATAATTTTTCCTCTGTATGTCGCACAGGATACCAGATCACAAAACAAACATGCGCAGCCTGCTTATTGTGTCATCGATACCTTTTTTGAATAATCTGCCGGCCCGATACAATTCAGATCGAGTTTCAGGCGGCGTGAAAGAGGTGTGTAATACATTTGCCAGCCAACCACTAACAGTCAGCGCATCACTTTTATCGTAGAAACTTGTAACTAAAATTTTATGCCAGACATAAAAAAAGGTCCCGGCCAAAGGCCGGGACCCAGCACCATTAGATCTTAGCCGGTGCAGGCATATCCAACCATTCGAAGAAAGTCTTCAGGTCAGGCTGAATATCATGCATAACAGGGTACCAAGGAGTTGGCGCTTCCACATCATGCATAATACCGCACGACGGGCAGTAGTACTCACGGTATACCTGCCAGTTGGTGTCCGGAGCCATCAACTCTGGATAAACCTCTTTCATCTTTTCCACATTGTCGCGCACGTAAATCAATGCGTTAAGTTTCCAGTTTTTGCTGTAATGACCAAATTCATGGCCACAATCGCACTTGATGATAATTTCCTGATCTTTGGAGGACTCAACAATGTTCAGGTGAGGACCAACAGCCAGAAGGATTTTGTCATCATAGGAGACATTTTCCTGCAACACTTCCATGTACAGTTTGTAACGAGCTTCGTCTTTCGGCATGGACAGCATCAGGTGAACTGTATCCCAATCCAGAGTGCCTTTGACCAGGTCACTAACCTGCTTTTTAGTGTAAGTAGACATAACTAAACTCTCTTATATTCTGTCAATTCGTCAAGTGATAGGGTGAACCACCGAAGTGGCCACCCTGCTCATAGGCAGATTAATACCTTATTCTTCTACCATGATCACTGGATGGACGTCGGGCAGGTCACCAATATCAATATTGTGTCTTGCACCGTACATCGGGGTACCCAGCTCTTCTTCAGGCAATTCCCAATCTGCAGGAAGATCCCAGAATTCCTTGAATTCGGCAAGGAATTTGGCTGACAGATAGAAGCTTGACGCGAACATCTGCTGGACTGCCAAAGATGCATCTTTATCGATGATTTTAGCGCGCTCAGTTTCCATCCACTCACGCACTGGAACACCGCGACCAATACGCTCTTTGCGGATTTCAGCTTGGCGAGCTCTGGTTTTCGCTGCGTCCATGGTGTAAACACCTTCTTCATCTTTGGTGAACACTGCACCGTAGATTTTTACAGCGAACTCTTCCATCAGGAAGTTCTGGTTAAGGTCTTCCTGGATGTCAGCAATTTCGCGATCCAGTGGATCACCAAAACCAGGACCACCGCGCAGATAGTTCAGGTACAGGTCACCATTGTCGAACATGTCTTCAGTGGTAATGCACTGCTTGTCACGCTTAACAATAGCATCTGGACCGAGGTGTTTTTCGTATTCGCAGAGTGAAGGATCACGATCCTGACCCAATGGCAGAGATTTGCCTTCGGCGATACGCTCTTTCAGGCCGGTGTTATGAGCTTCAAAACGGTAGCCGGTAGCTGAAGGATAACCACCCATCAAGCCCCAGTCACTGTTCATGTAGCCATTGCCCATGAAGAACATAGTCCAGTCAGCTGAGTTCCAAACCATACGCAGGGTTTCATAACCCAGACCACCGCGGTACTTACCGTAACCGCCAGTATTGGTTTTGATACGACGACCCATGTACAACAGCGGTTCAGCCAGTTCCCAGATCTCGATATCACCCATGTCACCTTCAGGGTTCCAAATCGCAGCAGCGTGGTTCAGGCCGTCTTTCATAGCACAGGCACCAGTACCACAAGCCGCGGTTTCGAAGCTGTTAACCGCGTGAACTTCGCCGTCCTGGTTTACACCACCACCTTGCAACCAGTTACAGGGGTTGGAGTTACCGGCGTTAACTTCTTCCAGATAACCGCGGGCGAAGTACGTACGGCTGATGCCGCGCCACAAGGAGCTCCAGGATGACACCAGGAAGTGCCACGCGTCAGCGTGTGCTGTACGGCGATCCTTCGGGTTGGTCCAGGTGCCCGCAGGGCAACGGAACTCAGTCGCGTAGCGAGGACCATCATTGATACGTTCGGTAGGAACCAGAGACTGGGTCATCATTACCCAGATACCGGAGGTGAACGCAGTGGGGTTGGTGTTATAGGTGTGCCAGCCCCAGCGGCTGCAGCCTTCGAAATCAAGACGCCAGGTACCATTGGCTTTAACGGTAATTTCACAAGGGGCGTGCATGATGGAGTCCATTTTTGCAAAAGTGGACGGTACATGGACATCCGGGTGGCTGTAAGGAACGTCAACAAAAGCAACTGTCTTCACTGTACCAGGCACACACATTGCCTTGATACGTTTGACCAGGCCGCGACGACCGTCTTCAATCACCTCATACATGAATTTTTCAACAGCTTCGACGCCTTCTTCTTCGATTACCTCAGTCAGCATCTTGCGGATCATGTGGCAACCGGCAATACGGGTTTTCTCATCGAGAATCCAGTATTTGGTCGTACGAATATTACGTTGACTTTCATGCAAATAGTCGCGCAGAGGGGTATCGTTGATACCTGTTTTGCGACAGCTGATCTGGATGCCATCACCAAAACGCTGGATTTGGCCATTGGACATGGAACCAGGACCCACGGCACCAGTATCGATTACGTGAGTCATACCACCGACCCAACCTCTCAGCAACCCATCATAGAAGATGGGTACGATAGTTGCGATATCGCAGGGGTGAACGTTACCAACTTGACAATCATTGTTAGTGAACATGTCGCCATCGGCGATACCGGGATTGCTTTCCCAGTCATTCTGGATCATGTATTTGATCGCTGCACCCATGGTACCCACGTGAATGATGATACCCGTAGAGGTAGCAACGCAGTCACCAGCAGGGTTGTACAGGGTAAAGCAAAGCTCACCTTCCTGCTCAACAATAGGCGATGCAGCAATTTTCTTGGCCACTTCACGGGAGTTAACCAAACCCGCACGAACTTTGGAGAAGATACGCTCGTAACCGATCGGATCTTTGTCCTTAAATTCGAGGGTTTCGTGACCGTTATAGAAACCAGTTTTGGCTGTACGCTCCATGATGGCATTACGGTGGTCGTTTAGAGTCAAGCCGCTTGCGAGCAGTACACCAGGGGTGTTACCCAACGCATTTTTCATAATAGTCATAATTATTCCTCTGTATCTTTTTCGTCTATGTAATCGACGTTAGCAATTATCTTTAGTAGATGTTCGCTATTTATTAAACTTCGATCAGGTGGAACAGACGGTGTCCATCCAACCAGGTTTCAAAGCCAGTCGGGATTACATAAGTGGTTGCATCAGACTCAATAACTGCTGGTCCGGTTATTCTGTTGCCAGGCAACAGGCTTTCCATTTTGTAGAGTTTTGCAGTAACCCATTTACGACCATAGTAGAACGGACGTTCTCCAATTACTGATTCAGCTGGAGGATTCGGACCGGCATCTGGTTCAGAAGGAATGCTTGGCTTCTTGGTTTCAACGGATCCACGCATGATAGCAGCAGTCACACCAAAACCAAGCTCAGGAGAACGAGCAGCGTCGGCGTATACCCGGCCATAGGTTTCATCAAAAGTGGCAACCAGCTTATCCCAGTCTTCCGGAGAACCGATATCGGAAAGTGGTGAGCTCATTTCGAGGTCATTCAACTGACCCAGATACTGCATACGGTAACCGGGGGTGAGTGTGACGTCATCTTCGGTAAATCCGTTAATCTTGAACTCTTCCATCACTTTGTCGGCCAGCTCTTTCCAGGCACCGCCCAAAGTATTCACAGCTTCCTGCTTCTCGGCAGTCGTTGAGTCTTTGGTGATACCGATATCTGTACTCTTATCATAGCGGTATTCAAAGTCTGCAGTAGCACAACCAAATGCAGAGAAACCAGCAGCCCAGGCAGGAACGATAGTTTCTTTAAAGCCGAGACCCATGGTATAGCCATAGGCGTGAACCGGACCACCACCACCGTATGAGAAGCATACGAAGTCACTGGGGCTGTAGCCCTTGGCACTGATCATGGCGCGCAAATGCTGACGCAAGGAAAGGTCAAGCAGCTCAATCACACCAGCAGCCGCATCTTCCAGAGACAGACCGAGGGGATCAGCGATCTGGTCCTTCACACACTGACGTGCACGTGGAACATCCAGCTCAAGGATACCGCCAAGGAAGTTATCGGGGTTCAGGTAACCCAGGATGATGTGACAGTCAGTTACAGACACTGTGTCAACACCACCAGCAGGCCAGCAAGTACCTACACGGTAACCAGCACTATCAGGGCCGAGTTTCAGGGAGTTACTGTAGGGGTCGATACGCACAAAGCTACCGGCACCCGCACCAATGGTATCCATGGATACCAGCGGCAGAGACAGTACCAGTCGAGCGCAGTCACCATCCTGATGCATGGACACTTTGCCCTTAACAATCAGCGCCATATCGAAACTGGTACCACCGATGTCAGAACAGGCAACGTTTTCGTAACCGAGCTGCTCTGCCAGGTAACGAGAGCCCATCACACCACCGATAGGACCGGATACCAGCGTACGAGCCAGCTCTTTTGCCTTCCAGCTGATGGTGCCGCCGTGGCTGGCCATCACACGCACATCATATTTCGCACCAATGTCTTTCATACGCTGGCTGAGGTTTGACAAAATAGCGCGTGAAGGCTCTGCAGCGTAGGCTTCCAACAAGGTTGTGTTGGTACGGTGAGTTTCTTTGCGAACCGGGTAGTAATCTACGGAAGCAAATACCGGGATCTTAACACCCATCTCTTTGGCAACCTCAAGACACACATCGCGAACAGCGCGTTCATGTGTACCGTTAAGGTAAGAGCTCAGGAAGCTGATCACAATGGCTTTACAGCCTTGCTCAATCAGTTCACGGGCTGCTTCACGGGCCTCATGCAGACGAACGGGAATTACTACACCGCCTTTGGAGTCAACACGCTCGGTAACACCCCGAGTGTCATGGATGTGCGCCAGAGGCTCATCATAACGGTGGGTGTTGAGGTGGAGACGGTCTTCAAATGCATAACCCAGATAACACTGGATAGCACGTCCCATGCGATGGAAGTCTTCAAAGCCTTTACTTACGATCAGACCAGTGCGAAGACCCTTGCGACCAACAACGCGGTTAAGCATCGCGGTACCAGAGAATACGCAGGTGACCATTTGCGGGAAAACTTCTTCAGGAGTTACGTCCCAGTGAGCCAGTGCATCAACACTGGACGTCAGCACCGCGTTGGCTTCATCGACGTCACTTTGTGCTTTACCGACGACGAAGGTGCCATCTGCACGCACAAAAAAAGTATCGGTCATCGTGCCGCCGGCATCGATACCCAGAACTTCAACGGGATTGGTTAAATCATTCAAGTGTATATCCTCTTATGTTGATTACTTCTACCCCTGTCCACCTTAATTTGATTTGCTTCTTATAGTTAATACTACAAATCATTCGCGGACTGGGGAGCCCTCGCATACGACTATAGCAATAGCCGTGCCAATAAAAATTTATTGTTAAATTTTATTATGTTATAAGAAATATCAAATTAATGTTTGGCGGAAACCGACTATAATCGTTCGAATATCAGTCGCCGGCCGGACATTAATCGAACTGGATTAAAACACGGCTTAATGGTTCATGTCTACGATATTGCTGACTATGTAGACTCTCTGGCCAACAGAAACCAGTGCTTTAGTGTCGCCTGGACCATTATTACAAACCACTTGTAATTGAATGACTTGCAAGTGACTATATTTAATGAGGCCTAAAATCCAGAAACGTCCTATAATCGTACAACGACTTTTTTCATAATAACAACCCGGTGAGATAAGAGTGTCATGAGTTATGAACCTTCCCTTAAGGGGTCCACTGCCGTTTCGCACCCGACGCGCGTTGCTTCTGCACGCGAGAAACTTCTGACAGACGGCAACCTGCCGGACAATACCGTGCGATCAGTCATTGAAGCTTCCTGGCAGCGTTGCGTGACAAGTCAGGTTGATCCGCTAATTGCAAAACGGGCACTGGAACTCAGCGGTGAAGAGCTGACTGGAATCAGACGGCAGCACCGGGAACTGCTCTCTGCATCCGAAATCATCATGCGTGAGGCAAAAGAGCTACTGGCAGAATCCGGCACCATCATGCATCTTGTGACGCCTTCTGGAATGATACTGGATTACGAAGGAGATCCCGACACACTGGAACTGGCCAATAATTACAGCTTAATCCCGGGTGCCAACTGGAACGAGCAGGCAGCAGGAACAAACGCCATTGGCACGGCACTGAATATTGGCGCACCTGTACAGGTTCACGCATTTGAACATTTCTGTGAAAACATCAGCCGCTGGACCTGCTCTGCAGCAGTTATTCGTGACCCGTTCGAGAAACGCCTGCTTGGTGCACTGAATATTTCAGGTTTAAAAAACACATTGCATGATTACTGCCTGGCACTGGCCATTTCCGGCGCCCGCAGGATTGAAGGTCAGTTTGCACAACTGAAACTTGCGAAGAGGGATCTTCTGCTCGGCACAACCATTGATCATTTTGCCTCTTCAGGAAATGACGGGGTTCTGCTGTTTGATATGGATGGCAAATTGGTTCGCACCAATACTATGGCTGACAAGGTTCTGGCAGCCAGAGGTATAAGGATCAATCTGACGCCATACAATCCTATACTGACACTCAACAGTGAGGGGGCCTACACACCCGAGCAGGACAGGGCTCTCCATCAGATAGATCAGCAATGGGTCCAACCTGTCACCCACCAGGGGGAGCAAATTGGTTATCTGGCGGTCATTCCTCTCCCCGCACGCTCTTCACAGAGAGCATCAGGCAATCCGACCACTATCCCACCCCCGTCCAAATCCACCGGTTTTTTCCGTCTGGTAGGACAGAGTGCCCCTTTCCTGAAAGCGGTACAACAAGCGAAACGGGTTGCCAAAGCACCCATACCCGTTCTGCTCCAAGGAGAAACGGGGGTTGGCAAAGAGCTTTTTGCCAGAGCGATGCACGAAGAAGGACCATCTAACACAGGTGAGTTTGTTGCGCTCAACTGCGGCGGGCTTTCCAGGGATCTGCTGGCAAGCGAACTGTTTGGACACATTGAAGGCGCTTTCACCGGTGCCCGGCGCGGCGGCATGATTGGCAAAATAGAAGCCGCTAACGGCGGCACGCTATTTCTGGATGAGATAGGCGAGATGCCCTTCGACCTCCAACCAATGTTTCTCCGGGTACTCCAAGAATCAGAAATCTGCCGGGTAGGCGATACCAGACCACGCAAGGTCAATTTCAGGCTGATCGCCGCCACCAACCGGGATCTGGCTCAGGAAGTGGCAGAAGGTCGCTTCAGGATGGACCTTTACTACCGAATCTCTTCAATGACACTGACGGTGCCACCATTGCGGGAGCGAACCGGAGATGTATCACTGCTCGCTCACAATATATTCGCTCACCTGCTGGAACAGCATTCCGGCGACCAGAAACGACTCAGCAAGCCATTGCTCGATCTACTCGAAAAGCATAGTTGGCCGGGCAATATTCGCGAACTGGGTAACCTGATTACAGCCGCTTTCTTTCTCTCCGACCGGGAAGAACTGGGGCCGGAAGACCTCCCCAAGGATTTCCTCGCTGCCAACCTGGATGGTCATGAGGGCGAAGAAGTGGCCAACCCCCTGGATTTTGCCGAAAAAGAGGTGATTATCCGGTCCATTCGTGAACAGGGCGGCAACCTGACAAAAGTGGCCAAACAGCTGAACATTGCGAAAAGCACCCTGTACATCAAACTGAAAAAATACAATATCAAGCGCGCCTGAAGAACCTTTTCACAGGCTCTCTGTGAAAACCCCTGCCATTTTTGGCAAGGCTCATTAAAGCGCAAACAAATCAGGGCAGCTTATCTGACACCGACATCCTCATAGGAAAATTCTCTGGCCACCCTTAGTGTTCGGGTAGCCAGTTGAACCTCCTTGAGGAACAACATCAGCGCGACAATCAACAATACCAGTGCCAATACAAAGAACCCGATAATCAGACCACCTATATGCAACTGCCAGAAACCGCCCACAAATAGACTGACAATTAATATACAGACCAGCAATCCAGCTGCCGTGCAAAGCCCAATAGACCAGTTGGTGACTTTAGTCCTGCGCCAAAGAAACCTAAGCTCCTGCTGACAAATCGCTTTCTGTTCAGGGTCACTCAGGCGGAGTTCCCGTTGACCCACCACCCTGGCGCGATCAACAATTCGCCCTAGCCGACCGGATATGACATTGAGAAAGCCCGCTATGCCTGCCAGCAGGAATACCGGCGCAACTGCCAGTTGAATAACCAATGCCAGATCAGTCACCTCAATCATCGAATTCATTTTTTACTCGCTCCTCGCGATCGGTTGCTGCCCCGCACTGAATTGCGCCCTGAGACGTTCACCCGTGATATAGATCGAGGGCACCAGCAGCAGAGTGACAAAAGTAGCCAACAAAACGCCAAAAGCCAACGAAATTACCATGGGTATCAGGAATTGAGCCTGGGCACTGCGCTCAAACAGTATCGGTGTCAGGCCAAAAAACGTAGTCAGTGATGTCAGCACGATTGGCCGGAACCGGTCCCTGGCCCCCTGAACAACCGCATCCACTGCATGCCAGCCCTCTTTTTTCAGCTGGTTGATGCGATCAATCAGCACAAGATTATCATTGACCACCACCCCGGCGGCGGCCAGCACTCCCATCATTGAGGGCATGCTGATTTCCTTGCCGAACAACAGGTGGCCAATAATGGCTCCGGCAATACCAAACGGTACAGCGCTGAGCACAATAACCGGCTGCCAGTATGATCGGAACTCCACGGCGAGCAAGGTATAAATGGCCAATAGTGCCAGCGCCATCATCTGTAAAAAGCCTATTTCAAAGGCTTTCTGATCTTTCTGTGCACCGTCAATTTCCAGCGTTAATCCCGGGAACTTCTTCACCAGCTCGGACCAGTGGTCCCGCATAAACACTGCCACGATCTCATCGGCAGAAGCGGCCCCACTAACCAGCTCACCTTCTATCTCGACCATTCGCTTGCGATCACGGCGCTTGATCTCGGTATACCCCGGCACAAACGCGATATCCGCCACAGCATTGAAAGGCAACTCACGACCATCATCCGTCCGGATACGCAACTCATCCAGTGACGATACCCGGGCTCGCTCCGCTTCAGGATAACGAACCATGACTTTGACATCCTCCCGCTCCCGTGGAATGCGCTGAGCCTCGACACCATAAAATGCATTGCGCAACTGTCCGGCAATATCACTCAAACCGATTCCGAGCGTGTCCGCATTGTCTTTAAGACTGATTTCGATTTCTTTGCTCGCTGTACGAAACGAACTGGAGACATTGAAGACCCCGGGGTAATCCAGCAGCAGGGACTCAATTTCCACCGAAGCCAAACGCAACTCATCAATCTGCTTGCCCCTGAGAAGCAAGTTGATCTCCTTGGGCCGCCCCATCAGGGTATATTCAACCCGGTAGTCCTCGACATTTTCAACAGCCCCGATATGTTTCTGCCAGAGCTCAGCCACGGCCTTTGACGAAATCGAGCGGGTTTCGTTACTGGATAACTCCAGAACAACCGAGACGATGTTTTCCCGACTCTCGGCATAGTGGTTTTCAATGACCGAGCGCCCATCCTCGCCAATCAACAGAGGCTCCTGCTTTAACCCCTCTACGCCCCCTTCTATCTGTCGCATAACGGCCAGAGTGCGATCGAAACTGACACCTTCCCGCAGCTCGGCTGATGCCCGCAGGTACTCCCCCTCAACCACCGGGAAAAAAGCGACGCGCAACCAACCGGTAAAGAAAACCCCCAGTATGACAATCAGAACCCCCAGAAACAGCGCCATGGTAATACCGCTGTGACGCAGGCAACTTTCCAACGCCGGCCGGAACTGATGATCCGCAAACTGCTTCATCCACCGGGAAGCCCCGTTTCTCGCCCTCTGCAACCATTTTGCAAACAGCCATGCGGCCTCTTTCTCGGGTTTCAGATGGCGCAGGTGAGCCGGCAAAATCAGGAAGGACTCCAGCAGCGAAAATGTCAGCGCAATAATCGCCACCTTGGGCATTTCTGCCATCAGCTTGCTGGAATCACCAGGTAACAGCAGCATCGGCACAAACACAATGATCGTGGTCAAAACAGCAAAAGTGACCGGCTTTGAAACCGCCAGGGCCCCCAGCGAAGCACTGTCATTGCCGCTCAGACCGCGCTCGTGATGCGAGTAGATACTTTCACCCACCACAATGGCGTCATCCACCACGATGCCGAGGATGAGTAGAAAAGCAAATAACGAGACAATATTGACGCTAATCCCCAGGTAGGGCATTAACCACAGGGTGCCCACGTAGCAAATACCAATGCCCGCCGCCACCCAAAAAGCCAGCGCCGGACGTAAAAACAGCACCAGCAGACCGAACACCAGCAATAACCCACCGAGTGCATTTTTTGACAGCAGATCAATTCGACTGCCCAGGTATACTGACAAATCGCGCCACACCACCAACTCGACGCCCGGCTGAAGACTCGGTAACTTCTCCGCGACATAAGCTCTGACGGCCTCCGAGGAAGCCACAACATCGGGATTGCGGGTATTGAAAAGGTTGATAAATACAGCGGGCTTGCCATTGAACATGGACACCAGATCCTGCTCTGCAAAACCGTCGTTGATACGGGCAATATCACCCAACAGAACCTGTGTACCGTCGGTATCCCGCAAGACCACAATGCGTTCAAAATCTTCCCGCTGGTAGGCCTGCCCCCGGGTCTGCAGGACAATGTCCCCCGCTTGCTCGCGCACCTCACCGGCGGGCAAATTGACCGATGAACGCCGTATGGCGGCAACAACGTCCTCAAACGTCAGCTGGTAACGGCGCAGTGTTTCCTCGGCTATTTCCACAGCGACCTCTTCAGGCCGCGTGCCACCTATTTCCGCCAGAGTGACACCAGGTAACCCGATGACCTCATCGCGGATGGACTCGGCAAGTCGCTTGAGGTCATCTTCCGCCATCGGCCCTGCCAGAGCCAGGCTGAGAATCTGGGTTCTTGCCAACACCTCTTTGATCCGTGGTCGCTCGGAATCCACGGGGAGCGTATTAATGGCATCGACTCGGGATTTCACATCATTGAGCAACTTCTGGGTATCGTGACCGTCGGCCACTTCTATCTCAATCCGCCCCATACCCTGATAGGCAAACGAACGCAGCTCCTCGATACCATCCAGATCATGCACCTGCTCTTCGATGCGGATACAGATCTGCTCTTCAACCTCCCGCGGCCCGGCACCCGGGTAGGGCACCTCGACCTGAACCACGTCCCTCGGTATTTTCGGAAACATTTCCTTGTCGAGGTCAGGCAAACTGGTCAGGCCACCCACCAGTACCATCAACATCAACAAATTGGCCGCAATGGGATTGCTGACCCACCAATGAATCAACCCCCGACCTGACGTGCTCATGGGAGGTCCGGCGCCGACACAAGCACTGGAGACACCTTCATCCCTTCCACGATATAACCCGGCCTCTCCAGCAGGATCAGCTGCCCCTCCGGTATACCCGTGATCAACAGGCTTTCCTCCAGTACCTGCAGTACCCGAACAGAGACCGTATGCAACCGGTTTTCCTCATCCAGCACGAGCAATTGGTCTTTCTCATACAGAGCCCGGCGAGGCACACTAACCACTGCATCAAAGGAGCGACCCACTACTTCTGCGTTGACAAACAGACCCGCCACCAGAGGTGGCGAATACTGATAGGGATTGGTTACCTCAACAATCCCGTAAATGACCCGACTTCGCGTATCAACCGTGGCATCTGTCCGCACCAGCAGGCCCGGCCAGTCGGCCTGTTGCCCGTTAAACCTCGCCGACAGGGTCACCTGGAGCGGGCTGTCAGCTTCGGGCCGGAGCGGCAGGTTCAAGCGCGACGCCTGACTCGCCGTTAATGGCAGGCGTACCTCCATGGTATGTGTCGCGAAAATCTCTGCCACCTGCATGCCGGAACTCACATACTGTCCGCGGTTCACCTGTGTCTGGCGTATCAGACCATCAAAGGGTGCAACAATCGTCGTACGCTCCAGATTGATACGGGCCTGCTCGAGATCCGCCCTGGCCCCGGCCAGGGCAGCTTCTGCCGCCTTTAACTGTGGCTCGCGCAGAAACAATGCGTTGCCTTCTCTATTACCCAAATCCCGCCACTCTCGCTTTGCCTGCCTGGCTTGTCCGCGCTCCATGGCAAGGGTTTTCTCCGCCTCGGCAACCCGTGATGATGCCCGGATGACTTCGATATCGTAGTCTCTGGCATCCAGTTGCAACAGCACTTCGCCTTCACTGAAAAAACCACCATCGACAAAATTTGGTGAAACAGACAGCACCTGTCCGGCAACCTGGGCAGCCAGCGACACTTCAACCTTGGGCTGAACCGTGCCCTGGGTCAGCACACTGACCTGGCGGCGCGCCGGAATGGCTGTCATAGCGGAAATTTCCGGCGGCACCGGTTCCACCCGGGGCTGCTGAATGGGCTCGGGCCTGATACCGGCCAGTACAACCACCACCAGAATGGCCACCAGCACAATCACCAGGGGAACAAGCGCTCTTTTTAATCGACCCATGGTCTATTGATCATCCTTCAAATCGGGGAAAGTGACATTATCACAGGATCGCGTGATATCCCGGCCCTTGCAGCAATCAAACTGACGGTAATCTGCAAAAAATACGAATCTCACCTCAAAACAGTTGCTGTCATCAAAGCTTCTTCAATATGCCATGCCCCCGTCATCTGAGGCCACTAAGTTTCCAACAAAGCTCTGTAATTAAAACTGTGAGGCCAGCTATGCACTATAACGCCATATGGCTATCGGATATTCACCTGGGCTACCGGGACTGCAAGGCAAATTTCTTGCTGGACTTCCTCAATAAAACCCACACCAACCGGCTCTACCTGGTAGGCGATGTGGTCGATTTGTGGGCCATGAAACGCTCTTTTCTCTGGCCCCCCAGTCACCACGAGGTGTTGCGCAAAATCATCGATCTGGCAAATAACGGCACCCGGGTGATTTATATACCGGGCAATCACGATGATCTGATGAGAGAAGTGGCTGGCACCGTGCTGCTCAACATCGAGATACACCAGCAATTTGTCCACACCACCCACGAAGGCAAAAAATTACTCTTGCTGCACGGTGATGAGTTCGATCATGCCGTGCTGTGCAACCGGTTTGCGCGCCTGGCGGGGGACGCCGGCTACAGCCTGCTGCTACATTTTAACCGCTGGAGCAACATATTGAGACGCTGGTGGGGGCTGCCCTACTGGTCGCTCGCTCAGTACGTGAAAAACCGGGTCAGAAATGCCCGTGCGGCCATCATCGCTTTTGAAGAAGCAGCGGCCAAAGAAGCCGCTCGTCAGGAAGCAGACGGTATTGTCTGCGGGCACATCCACCAACCGGAAATCCGAACGATCGATGGGATGCTCTATTGCAATGATGGCGATTGGGTGGAGAGCTGCACGGCATTGGTCGAACATCGTCAGGGCAAACTCGAGCTGCTTCACTGGGGTGACCTGCAACAGGCAATCAAGTGCGATCAGGCAGCCAATGACAGCTCAATCAGTGCCCCGTATTCATTACCACGGCTCTCCTGAAGGACAGCGACCCCGGGGGCAATCAGATCACACTGCCTGCGCCAGCCTGTTAAGCGCATCTATCACTGCTCTGCGACTATTGACCCCTGCGACACCCGTCCGCCCCATTGTCAGATAATCAAAACCGGCTTCGGCAACCCGCCTGGGATCAAACAGGTTGCGACCATCGACAATCAAAAGTCGATTCATTTTCTCGGCAAGCGCTGCAAAGTCAGGTGCCCAGAAGTGTTTCCATTCTGTACAGATCACCAATCCATCAGCACCCTTCGCCGCAGACTCTTTGGTGCCTGCCAGCACCAGATCGTCGCGATCGCCGTAGATGCGCTGACACTCCTCCATGGCACGCGGGTCGTATGCCTGTACCAGGGCGCCATGCTGCCAGAGAGACTCCAATAGCACCCTGCTCGGGGCCTCGCGCATATCGTCAGTTCTAGGCTTGAATGCCAACCCCCACACGGCAATGGTTTTCCCCTTCAGGTCACCCTTAAAGTAATGATAGAGCTTCTCAAACAACCTCTGTTTCTGCTGGCTGTTCACCTGCTGTACAGCCGACAACAGGGATGTTTGGTAACCCACTTTTTCAGCCGTCACCTGCAGGGCACGGACATCCTTTGGAAAACAGGAGCCCCCGTAACCACAACCAGGGTAAATAAAATGGTAACCAATACGGGGGTCCGCACCAATGCCCAGACGAACTTTTTCGATATCGGCACCCAGGTATTCGGCAAGATTCGCTATCTCATTGATAAAACTGATTTTGGTGGCCAGCATCGCATTTGCTGCGTATTTGGTCAGTTCCGCTGAGCGGACGTCCATGACCATTAATTTTTCATGATTTCGGTTAAACGGTGCATAAAGCTCCCGCATAATACCGGTGGCCCGTTCGGAACCAGTGCCAAGTACAATCCGGTCCGGCCTCATAAAATCACCGATGGCTGCACCTTCTTTCAGAAACTCGGGGTTTGACACCACGTCAAAGGGTATATCGAGCGCACGATGATGGAGCTCCTTTTCAATCAGGACCCTCACTTCATCGGCTGTGCCCACGGGCACCGTGGATTTATTAACAATCACGGCAGAGTCCTGCAGATACTGGCCAATGGTGTGTGCCACTGACAGGACATGTCGGGTATCCGCCTCACCATCTTCATCACAGGGCGTGCCCACGGCGATAAAAATCACTTCGCCATGGGTAACGGCTTCGGCGACGTCGGTCGTAAACACCAACGATCCCTCCCGTTGCGTTTCTACCAGATAGTCCTCCAGACCGGGTTCAAAAATAGGGGCTATCCCTCGACGCAACGCATTTATTTTCAGTGCATCATGATCAATGCAAGAAACCTGATGGCCAACATGGGCAAGACACACACTGGTCACCAGTCCCACATAGCCTCCACCAAATACTGTCACTCTCATTCCACTCACACTCATCCTGTCATTTGAGTGGATTCATGGTGTGACTGTGGCATGACAGCCTTATGGCACTTTTTTAGGGATTTTGTGACAGCCCATGGACTCTTGCAATGGCGGCAATTCAGTTACACTTAACCAGCCGGAAATCATCCACGTTCAACCCTTTGCTCTGCAGGGTGCTACTTGCCCGGGAAGACAAGAACACGATTTTTGCCTGATAAGGAATTTAACTTGCCGCTACTAAAAAACCGTTTGGCCCTACTGACTGACGCGTCCGGGGATCAGCTCCTGACCGGGATGGTCAGAGGTATTGAGAAGGAGAGCCTGCGGGTGACACCAGCCGGCAAACTGGCACAGACTCCCCACCCATTGGGATTGGGGTCTGCGTTGACTCACCCGAAAATCACCACAGATTACTCGGAGGCGTTACTGGAATTCATTACCCCGCCTTCCAGGGATGCCGATCTGGTGCTGCAAACTCTGGAGGATATCCACCGCTTCACTTACCACAGGATTGGCGATGAATTGCTCTGGGCCAGCAGTATGCCCTGCCAGCTCAGTGGCGACAGTGATATCCCGGTAGGCTATTACGGCACCTCCAATATCGGCAAGATGAAAAGTGTTTACCGGGTTGGCCTGGGCCACCGCTATGGCCGACTGATGCAAACGATTGCCGGTATCCACTACAATTTTTCAGCCCCGGATTCACTCTGGGAGATGTTGCGCAAGGCAGAAAACCCCGACCAGTCGCTACAGGATTTTAAAACTGAAAACTACTTTGCCCTGATTCGCAATTTCCGCCGCTACTTCTGGTTGTTACTCTATTTGTTCGGTGCGTCGCCCGGGGTTTGCCGCAGCTTTGTCAGGGGCCGTGAGCATCGCCTGATACCCTTTGGCAAAGACGACCACAGTCTGTATGCACCCGACGCCACCTCACTGAGAATGGGCGATCTGGGTTATCAAAGCACGGCCCAGGAGCAACTGATTGTCTGTTATAACGATCTGCGTAGCTACGTCACCACCCTCCGCGGTGCGCTGGTCAAACCCTATCCGGCGTACGAATCAGTAGGACTAAAAGACCACCATGGTGAGTACCAGCAACTGAGCACCCACTTACTTCAGATTGAAAATGAGTTTTACAGCACCATCCGGCCAAAGCGGACAACCAACACCGGAGAGACGCCATTAAGCGCACTGTGGGAGCGCGGTGTTGAATATATCGAGGTGCGCTGTATTGACCTTAATCCCTACCAGCCACTGGGTATTGATCGTGAGCAGATAGATTTCCTCGACATTTTTCTGCTCACTTGCCTGTTGGCCAGTAGCCCGGACACCGATGACCAGGAATATCGAAATATCCTGGATAATCAGCGACGCACGGTTTATCGGGGACGGAATCCTGCGCTCACCCTACGGGATGGAGGGAGTGAGCGATCACTTCTAAAGTGGGCCGAAGCAATATTTGCCGATATGGCACCAGTGGCTAGCATGATGGATGATCACCATGGCGATGACCGTTACCAAAAAACGTTGCTGTCACTCCGCCGTCGGTTGAAGGACCCTTCGCTGACCCCCTCCGCCCGGATGCTGGAGGAAATGGCAGAGACCAACCAGACATTCTTTCGCGTCGCCATGAAATACGCCACCCGACACCGCGAATACTTCCTGGACACACCACTGGATCGGGAAACTGAGGCACACTATCAACAGCTGGCCCGGGATTCGCTGCGACTTCAACAGGAGATTGAGCAGAGCGATGACCGGAGTTTTGACCAGTTTCTTGCCGATTATTACCGGCAGTATGATTTTCAGCTGTGAACTACCTCGCCCACCTCTACCTGTCAGGTCATTGCCCTGAGCGGATGATCGGTGGGTTGCTGGGTGATTTCGTCAAGGGACCCCTGCGGGGAGATTACCCGCCAGCGATCGAGGCAGGGATTTTACTGCATCGAAAAATAGATGTTTTCACCGACAATCTTCCGGCCGTCCGGACTGCCCTCAGTCGCTTCGAACCACCCTACCGGCGCTTTGGCGGGATACTGCTCGACCTCTGCTACGACCACTTTCTGGCCGATAACTGGTCGAGATACCACCATCGCCCCCTCGCAGACTTTTGCCAGGATTTCTACCGCAATCTATCGGATTATGCAGAGATTTTACCGGACAGGGCCAAACATTTCAGTGAAGTGGCACCCCGGGTGAACTGGCTTGAAAACTACGCACAGTTTCAAAATCTGGAATATATGCTGGAACGCATCGGTCAACGTTTTAAAACACCGATACCCCTCCACCGGGCTTTCCCGCAACTGCAACGGGACTACCGGTTATTGTCCAAAGAGTTTCACCAGGTCTTTCCCCTGTTGATTGAGTTTACCGAAAGCCAACGTCTAAAATGAATGTCCTCCTGAAGGGAATAATCCAATGATACCGACGACAAGACAGACCAATCTGGTGATCTTTCTCGGCTGCACGCTGTTGATCCTGATCGCCCTCTACATGCAACACATAATGGGACTGATTCCCTGTTACCTTTGTGTCACTCAGCGGGTCTTCGTCATAGCCACCGCACTTATCGCCCTGCTGGCATTTCTTCACCACCGGCACACACGCTTTTACGGTGCTATCACCGCCCTCAGCGCACTGGCAGGTGGTTTTTTCTCCGGCAAACAGCTCTGGTTGCAACATCTGCCAGAGGAGCGGGTTCCCGCCTGCGGACCACCGGTGGAATACCTCTTTGACGTTTTCAAATTTAGCGATGCGCTGGGCATGCTGCTGCGCGGTGACGGCAACTGTGCCGAGGTGCAATGGCTGTTTCTCGGCCTCAGCATTCCCGGTTGGACTCTGGTTTGTTTTATCCTGCTGGCTGCGCTGGGCCTGTGGCAAATGGTTCGCCGGCAGTGAATTTGCTGCGCGGACTCGCCGTGCTGGTCCTGTTTCAGGGCATTGGTGAGGGGATCAGTCACATCGCAGGGATACCGGTACCCGGCCCGGTAATCGGCATGGTCCTGTTATTTCTGGCACTGCAGTTCAGCCACACGGAAACACCAGCCTGGCTGGGACGAACAGGCCACTCGCTTATCCGCTGGCTGTCTTTGATGTTTCTGCCCGCCTGTACCGGCCTTTTTTTTCTGCCCGATATCTCTTCGAGTCAATGGCTCCCCATCGCTGGGGCCATTGTGCTGGCAACATTGCTAACACTGCTGTTGTCGGCCCTGTTGATGCAAAAACTGATGCCCACTGAAGGCGATCGGTCATGACAGAGTGGATGACCACCATCCTGCTGCTGACGTTGACCGGCGCTGTTTTTGCCGCCGCTCTCTGGCTCTACCGGGTCAATCGGGATCGGCCCACCCTACAGGCGCTGATGCACCCGCTGGTCACAGGTCCGTTAATGGTGAGCGCCATCCTGGTCGCCACCCATATTGATTACGACCAATACCGGAAGGCCAATCAGCTGTTCTTTTTTTTGCTGGGCACCACGACCGTTGCGCTGGCCATTCCACTGCATCAGCAATTTCACCATATTAGCCGACTGTCCAGGCCACTTATCATTACACTGATATTTGGTGCCAGTTTTGCTGTGGCAAGTGCCCTGGCAATCGCTTGGTTACTGGGTGGCTCCGTAGAAACACTGGTTTCATTGGCACCCAAATCAGTCACCACCCCTATCGCCCTTGGGCTGTCGGAAAAAATTGGCGGTCTGCCGGCACTGACTGCCGGCGTGGTTGTGTTTACCGGTGTTGTTGGAGCGGTGCTGGGCCCCCTGATTTTTCGTTGGCTGGGTATCACGGACGACCGTATCATTGGCTTTGTCACAGGCATTTGCGCGCACGGGGTCGGGACAACCCGGGCTTTTGAAATCAGCGCCCGTTGCGGCGCTTTCGCCAGCCTGGGACTGGGTATGACCGGCGCACTGACAGCTTTCAGCCTGCCGTGGCTGGTCATTTTTTTCCTCGATTAGCCCTGACAGCCAGCGTGGCCGTGCGTGCCTAATGTGTGCTTGCCACGCACACACTGTTTCCCTATGCTTGGTGCATTCCAACAATCACAAGCAGCACCGTTTATGCTAGAAAATTGCAAGTCGGCCAAGGAGCGCTGGGGAGGTGTCAGCCAACTGATAGATCAGTGGCTGGAGGAACGGCAGGAAATGCTGGTTCGCTTTTGTGCGCTGGGCGAAATTCGCCATTTCAGCAGTGAGGACCTATCACAGGGCAAGAAAGTCAAAACTTTTTTTGAAATTCTTGTGGACTATACGTCCGCAGGCCACTTTGAAATCTACGATCAGTTGATCCGTGAAGGTAACAGCTATCGGGACAAAGACGCACTGGAGGCCGCCAACGGACTGCTAGAAACAATTGATGCAACAACAGAGCTGATCCTTGACTTCAATGACAAATATCTGGAGACCGACGATCTCACCTCTCTGGCAGCCGATCTGTCTACCCTGGGAGAAACCATTGAGTCACGGCTCGAGGCCGAGGACTACATGATCGAAGTCCTGCATTCCGCACATCACGATCAGTCCCCAAATAACAACTAGCTGACCCGGCCAATGGCACCGGAAAATTTTCCTGCGTCATTACCGAACTGGCTAACCATAAAAAAGGCCCTCATGGGCCTTTTTTATGGAATAGGAAAAATCGGACAGGAATTAATCGAGGCCCAGCACCTCGACCAGCTCCACTTCAAAAATCAGTGTGGCATTGGGACCGATCAGCCCGGCTGTGCCATTGGGGCCGTAGGCGAGATCGGAAGGAATGTAAAGCTCCCACTTGGCCCCTTCCTGCATTTTCTGCAGCGCTTCTGTCCAACCCGGGATTACCTGTCCGACGTTCAGCTCTATCGCACCACCGTGTTTTTCGGAGGCATCAAACTCCGTACCGTCAACCAGAGTCCCCCGATACTCTACGGAAACCTGATCGTTGGCATCAGGCGATGCGCCAGTACCTGCCGTAATGACCTTGTATTGCAGTCCGCTTTCAGTGGTAATCACACCGTCCTTATTGGCGTTGGCAGCAAGAAAGGCCTTCCCCTCAGCGGCATTTTTCTCTCCAGCTTTTGCCATTTCCGCCTGCTTTTCACCATTTAATGACTGTTGCTTGGCCTGCTGCTCCGCATGGAAGGTTTCAATCACCTCGGCCAGCTCTTCGTTATCAATACGCGGAGGACGATTATCGAGTGCGTCAGCAAGACCCGCGGCAAAGGTTTCGCGGTCCAGCTCAATACCACCCATGGCCAATTGGCCACCCATATCCACACCAATGACATAACTGTACTTCTGTAATTGCGTTTCCAGAACCGGCTCCTGATCTTGATCGCTTGTCTGCTGTGTCTGGGGCTTTTCACTGCAGGCGCCAAGAGCAAAAATGGCCGTCGAAGCCAGCAGTAGATATTTCATTTTCATAATCAGTACCTTGTATGGAAAATCAATTTAAGTGTTATGTTAACGTAAATTCAGTTTTTGGGCTTTGCAGAAGCCACCGGCCAAACCAGTGGACTTCCGGAATTTATTGTAATATCGCTTGTACGGCTCAGGTAAAGATTCAGATTTTGCAGCTGTTCTTCGCCGCCTGGCTCGCTTCTATTGGTACTGTCCGTGTCCGTTGAGCTGCCACATTTTGTCCACCACCAGTTACACAGCCTATTCTGGACAACTCGCTCGGCTCTGAGTTCAAGTTGCTTAACTTCCTGCAGCCATTCCTGATCGGCAAAGCCCGCGAATTTCGACTGTACAAAACGCCGAATGCCACGCAACGGCTCGACAACCTGTTCATTCCAGTCTCGAATGACCTCTTCCGCTTCATCCAGATCCTGGACAGTTAATACCTGCCCGAAACTGCCGAGCCAGCAACAAAACAGGACCAGATTAACATTGGCACCAACGTCTTCCTGTAACTCGAGACACGCCCGGGCCACTTCGGGGCGACCGTAGTGAACCAGCGAATAGTCCCAGAAAGGATTGCCTGTTAACTGGCCCAATGCTCAAGCCATTGCCAGTACTGCGTCCACCAGTTTTTTGATGCCCGTGGCCGCTTCACTGATACGGCCGGCCAACATATAGGCGGGCGTGGTAACCAGCTTGTTCTGCTCATCGATACAGATATCACCGACACCACAGGTCCGATGCTCAGCTCCGGTGGATTCGATGGCTGCAGCAATCTCGGGGTTATCACCCACAGTGCACTTAACTCCAGCACCAAACAACACACCTGACATCACCGGTGAGATACACATCAATCCAACCGGTTTACCGCCGTTGTGCATGGCACGTATAAAATTGCTGAGTTCCTCGCGGACATTCAACTGCGCGCCCTTGACAGCGAAATCGGACAGATTTTTGGCAGCGCCAAAGCCGCCTGGCAAAATAACCGCATCAAAGTCATCGGCATCGGCTTCTGCCAATTTTTTGATGTCACCTCGAGCCAGTCTGGCCGCTTCCACCAGCACATTGCGGGTTTCACCTTCAGCGACTTCACCCGTGGCGTGATTAATTACATGCAATTGCTCAATATCAGGTGCAAAGCACTGAACCTCGGCACCAGCCTGATCAAGACTAAGCAGGGTAATCACACTTTCGTAAATTTCTGAGCCGTCATAAACGCCACAGCCGGACAGAACTACTGCCACTCGCTTGCTCATCACTTACCTCCTTCTAATTTCCACTACTCAAACACATGGATACATCTCAGTACCAACCAGGAGTATAGGCAGCGATCTGCTGGATTCCTACCATCACCTCGCGGTCTTCAGACTGACTTGAACAGTAAATCCCAAACACCGTGGCCCAGGCGTTCACCACGCTGCTCAAACTTGGTGGTGGGGCGGTAGTCCGGACGCGGCGCATAATGACCAGCCCCGACCACATTTTCGAGGCCACTGACCGACGCCATTATCTCCAGCATATGCTCTGCGTAGGGCTGCCAATCCGTTGCAAAATGCAGCATGCCCCCGACCGTCAGCTTGTCCCGAAGTTGCTCGACAAATGCCGTCTGAATTAACCGTCGCTTATTGTGTTTTTTCTTGTGCCAGGGATCCGGAAAGTAAATCTGAATGCGTTCGATGCTATGATCGGCAATGCAATCGGTCAGAACATCGTTCGCATCGGCCAGATAAACCCGCAGGTTTGGCAAAGCCAGTTTGCCGGTATTATTGATCAGGCGCCCCACCCCCGGTGGGTGCACCTCAATACCAATAAAATCCTTATCCGGTTCCGCCTGCAGCATGGCCAATAACGAATCGCCCATACCAAAACCAATTTCCAGTACCCGCGGGGCCTTGCGCCCAAATGCGGCATCTGCGTCCAGTTGGCCCTGGTACAGACTCAGCCCGTAAACGGGCCAGTATTTTTCGAAAGCAGCGCGCTGGCCCTCCGTCATCCGACCCGCCCGCACCACATAACTTCGAATAGACTTCTTTTTAAACTCCGGCCTGATCTCCAACCCTATACTCCGCTGTCTCTCGCCATTGCAACGAGTCGAACCAGCGCAAAAGACAGCACCACCCAACTTGCCATAAACAACAGCCCACCAAACGGAGTCACCATACCGAGGGCCGCAAACCCGGTAATCACCAAAGCATAGAGGCTACCTGAGAACAACAGGGTTCCCGCCACCATCAACCAACCGGCCACATCCAATAATCGCAATGGCTGACGCACGGCTGCGACGACGAGAGCCAGTAACGCCAGGGCGTGGAACATCTGATATAACACCGCTGTTTGCCAGACAACCAGCATCTCGGGGCTCACCGAGCCACGCAATCCGTGGGCCCCGAAAGCACCCAACGCCACGGCGAGAAACCCCGAGATTGCCGCACAGACGGCTAATAGCTTCATTCATTTCTCCAGAAAAACGTTTTTCAATAAAAAAGCCGCGGGAATCGCGGCTTTTCAAGTATACAAAAATGTCGCCATCAGGCTTCCATGGTCGCCCGTACTTTTTTCATGGCATTTTGCTCCAACTGGCGTACCCGCTCGGCAGAAATGCCGTATTTGTCCGCCAGGTCGTGCAATGTGGCTTTATCATCCATCAGCCACCGGCTGTTGATAATATCGCGACTGCGGTCATCAAGCTCGGCAAGCGCCCTGACCATCCGCCCGTGGTTATCTTCCTCACTGTCGGACTGCTCCAACTGCCAGGCCGGATCTGCGCGGCGGTCTTCAAGATAGAGTGCCGGGGCCTGGTAGCTGCTGTCTTCATCGCTGTCTTCCGGCACATCGAAAGCGGTATCACGAGCCGACAGTCGCTGCTCCATTTCCAGCACCTGCTTCACGTCCACCCCCAGATCCTGGGCAATGGCTTCGGCTTCATTGTTGGTCAGCCAGGCCAATCGGCGCTTGGCGCTACGAAGGTTGAAAAATAATTTGCGTTGAGCCTTGGTGGTGGCCACTTTGACAATGCGCCAGTTGCGCAGAACATATTCGTGAATCTCGGCTTTGATCCAGTGGACGGCAAAGGATACGAGCCGCACACCTTTTTCAGGGTTGTAGCGTTTTACTGCTTTCATCAGACCAACATTACCTTCCTGGATCAGATCCCCCAGGGGCAGGCCATAACCATTGTAGGAGCGGGCAATGTGCACAACAAAACGCAAATGCGAGAGCACCAGTCGACGGGCAGCATCAAGGTCTTCACGATAATAGAGATCTTCGGCGAGGGAGCGCTCCTGCTCCACAGACAACACGGCAATGGAGTTAACACCCTGCATATAGGCAGCAAGATTGGCACCCGGCGCCATCCATTCATAAGCCTGTAACGCTTTCTTCATATCAACCTCTAAAAATCAGGGAGCAATAGTTTAGCAACTTGTGATTGGATTTTCATAGTATAAAAAAGTTGCATTCGCCAGTTTTATCTGACAAAAGTCTAGTCTGGCTCAATACTGGACAGATGCCTGGCCACCGCCAGCCACGCCCCCAAAAGACCCAGCAGAGCGCCCACTCCCATGAGATAGAGCAGGCCAATCAAACCCAGTCCCTCCAGCTCAAAGACACTTTGGTAGAGCGCAGCCAGCCTCGACACCAGCCCGGAAAGGGAAAATAATGCCAATGCCACCAGCACCCAGGCCAGTACACCGCCAATGAGGCCATACCATACACCGGTGTAAAGAAAAGGCCGGCGGACATAGTTGTCAGTTCCACCCACCAGCTTGACCACAACAATTTCATCCCGGCGATTTTCAATCGCCAAACGGATCGTGTTACCCACGATCAACAACACACCCATTGACAGGGCCAGGGCCAGCGCGAGCGCCAATCGTTCCCCAACAGACAATATTGCCTGCAGGCGCTCCATCCATTTCATATCCAGCCGTACTTCATCCACCCCCGGCAGGGCCATGATCCTTGCCACCAGCAGTTCGCTGGCCACCAGATCCCCCTGAAACCGGTTATCCGGCTGCACCAACAACACAGCAGGCAGGGGATTTTCCTCCAGCATCTCCAGTACATCGCCAAAACCGGACAACTCGCGAAACTCTTTCAGAGCCTGCTCCCGGGAGATGTAACGGACTGAGCGAATATCGGCATCATCCGACAAGCTCTGCCGCAACTGCCCAATCGTTTCGTCTGAGGCAGATTTGTTCAGAAAGAGCGTCAGCTGAGCCGTTGTTTCCACGCGACTGCCAAGCTGCTCGAGATTGACAATACCGAGGTAAAGCGCGGCTGGTAATCCCAGCGCAATTGCCACAACCAGTGACGTCATCAGAGTCTGGACAGGCTCCGCCAGCAATCTCCTGCTGGTGCTGACGAATAATTGCTGATGATGCTGTAAATAACTTTTCAACTTGTCAGGCCAACCAACTTGCCCGCCACTTGCCCCGCGTCGCGGTTCTTTTGTCTGCGGTTTTTTGCCCGCCGCGACCTTGCGCTCCGCCGGCGGCCTGCGATCCTGGTTCTGCCACCGGTTAGCCGACATGTGCAGGCCTCTCATCACTCGCCAATCTGCCCTGCTGCAACTGCAGGACACGCAATCCCATCCTGGAAATCAGATCAATATCATGGGTAGCAATCAGGACGGTGACACCGACCTCGCCAAAATCGCGGAATAGATTCATGATTTCTGATGACAGTTCCGGATCGAGGTTTCCAGTGGGCTCATCTGCCAGCAGAATGCGGGGCTTGTGTACCACTGCCCGGGCAATACCCACGCGCTGCTGCTCGCCACCGGACAGTGTTATGGGGTTTTGTTTTTCCTTGTCGAGCAGACCCACTTTATCCAGAGCGGCCCTCACCCGGCGCCCCACTTCACGGGGTTGATAACCGGAAACCAGCAACGGCAGCGCCACATTATCAAACACCGTTCGATCAAACAGCAGCTGATGATTCTGAAACACAACACCCACATTGCGCCGATAGTAGGGAATCTGGCTGCGGTGTAACCGACCGAGGTTTTTGCCATTGATCAGCAATTGCCCCTGGGTCGGACGCTCCATCAACATAACCAGTTTTAATACCGTACTCTTGCCGGCACCGGAATGCCCGGTCAGGAAAGCCATTTCACCGGCATCCAGATTCAGCGTCAAACCGCTCAGAGCCTCCTGGCCCGTCGCATAACGTTTGCTGACCTTATCAAAGCAGATCATGGGATTTGGTTTGTCACTCAAGTGTTCTGATCAAACAATGCCGCCACATACTCCTGAGCCACAAAGGGTTGCAAGTCATCTATACCCTCACCCAGGCCTACGTACCGAATGGGCACGCCAAAACGTTTACAGAGGGAGAAGATAATGCCGCCCTTGGCGGTACCATCCAGTTTGGTCAGCGCCACACCGGTGACCGTTACGGCCTCCTGAAATTGTTGCATCTGGTTGAGCGCATTCTGACCTGTCCCGGCATCGAGTACGAGCAGCACCTCATGGGGAGCACTGTCATCAAGCTTGGCCATCACCCGTTTGACCTTCTTCAGCTCTTCCATCAAATTGCTTTTGTTGTGCAGGCGCCCCGCGGTGTCGGCAATCAATACGTCCGTACCCCGCGATTTGGCTGACTGAATGGCATCAAAGATGACCGAGGCGCTGTCAGCTCCGCTATGCTGGGCGACCACCGGCACTCTATTGCGGTCACCCCAGGCCTGCAACTGTTCAACCGCTGCAGCACGGAAGGTATCCCCCGCTGCCAACATCACGGATTTACCCTGATTTTGAAATCGTTTGGCCAGTTTGCCAATGGTCGTGGTCTTGCCGACACCATTGACCCCGATGACCAGAATGACATAGGGCTGATGTACCCCGGTGATGGAGAGCGCCTGCTCACAGGGTTTCAGCTTTGCTGCCATGGCATCCTGCAGTGCGGCAAACAGGGCACGACTGTGGGCCAATTCCCTGCGCTGCACCCGCCCGGCTAGGTCCTGAATAATCTCCACCGTGGATTCAATGCCCACATCAGCCTGTAATAACAGTGTTTCAAGCTCTTCCAGCAGGGCATCGTCTATTTCCCGGTCGCCGAGAAACAGATTGCCAAATGTGCGGCCGGTCTTCGACAGGGCGCGACGAAATCGGTCGCCTAGGGTCTCTTTTTGCGTACTTTGCGAAGTCACTGCCATTGAAGGCTCTGGCTCAACCAGGGCAGGGGCCTGCTCGGGTTTGGTGGATGAACGAAAACGCTGCAGAAAAGAGCGTTTTTCATTCGCAGGCATATCATTTTCCGGCTTACTTGGGTCGGTCACAGTGATCCTGTTTTCTCAGTTGGTATCGGGCGGTGTATGCTACCACTTTAAGGAGTATATAACGTTTGAAAAACCACTCATCTACAGCAACACATGCTGCGAAGGTGGCTCGCGGCCAGGTCCGTATTATCGGTGGGCAGTGGCGCGGGCGCAAATTACACTTTAACGAGGTGGCGGGATTGCGACCCACCGGCGACCGCATCCGGGAAACCCTGTTCAACTGGCTCGCACCATGGATTGATGGCGCCAGATGTCTGGACCTGTTTGCCGGTTCGGGGGCACTGGGAATCGAGGCATTGTCCCGGGGGGCAGCCGAGGTCACCCTGATTGAAAAGCACCCTCAGGCGGCGGAGAATCTGCGTGGCAACTGCGCTCAACTCAAGGCTGATGACGCCATAATCATCCAGGCAGATACACTCACCTGGCTGGCGAACAATTCACCAGACCAGCCCTTCGATATCGTATTTCTTGATCCACCGTTTTGGTCAGACCTGCTGCAACCCTGCTGCAAGCTATTACAGAAGCCGGGGCTGCTGACCACCGGCAGTCTGATCTACCTGGAGACCGACCGCTACCGCCCCCTTCCGGAGACCTCCCCCGCGTGGGAATTACTGCGAGAAAAAACCGCCGGACAGGTCGGCTACCGATTGTATCGGGTCAGTTGAGCCTCCCCGACAAAACGTTTACCATGGCGGCCCTTTTCCGAGGCAAACCATCACTGTGAAAACCATTGTTTATCCAGGCACCTTTGATCCCATCACCAACGGACATATCGATCTGGTGGAGCGTGCCAGCAGCCTGTTTCACCATGTGATTGTCGCCATCGCCACCAGCTCAAAAAAGCACCCCATGTTCGACCTCAATGAACGTATTGATCTGGCAAGGCAGGCCCTGTCCCATCTCGACAATGTGGAAGTAAAAGGGTTTGATTACCTGCTGGTCAACTTTGTCAATGATTGTGGTGCAGATGCCATTCTTCGGGGGTTGCGCGCAGTATCGGATTTTGAATACGAATTTCAGCTCGCCAACATGAATCGCGCACTGGCACCGGATATAGAAAGTATTTTCCTGACGCCGTCGGAGAAGCTTTCCTATATATCCTCTTCGCTGGTAAAGGAAATATCCTCTCTGGGTGGGGATATCAACGAATTTGTCCCCCCCTCGGTGAGAGATGCGCTGGTGCAAAAATTCTTCAGCAGCTGATCACCGCTGACAGCGCGGGCAATAGACCGTGGAGCGCTGCCCCAATCTGATTTCCTTCAATACCGTTTGACAACGCAGACATGGCAATCCACCACGACCATACACAAGCAATTGCTGCTTGAAGTAGCCGGGCTTGCCATCACCACCGACAAAATCCCGCAAGGTCGTACCACCCAGCTCTATTGCCTTTCCGAGCACCTGACGGACCTGTTCAGCCAGGGACTCCAGACGCTGCCGGGACACCTTGCCGACAGCCAGTGTCGGCCTGATACCACTCAGAAAAAGTGATTCATTGGCGTAAATATTCCCCGCGCCCACGACTACCCGATTATCCATCAGAAAAGCTTTAACCGCCACACTCTTCCCCCTGGACAACCGATAGAGATAATCACCATTAAAATCGGATGCGAAAGGCTCGGGGCCCAGCTGGCAGAGCCGTGCATGTTGCTCCGGGGGCCCCTCGACCCAGAGTATTGAGCCAAAGCGGCGCGGGTCGGAATAACGCAGCACCCTATCGTCTGTAAAACAGATATCCACGTGATCGTGCTTTGCAGCAGGGGTGTCAGCCGTAACGATTCTGAGGCTCCCCGACATACCCAGGTGAATCATCAAGTGGCCCTGCGGAAAGCGAAATAACAGGTACTTGCCACGCTGTCGCCCTTCCAGCAATGGCATTCCGCAAAGTTTTTCTGGCAGCCCCGGTGATACCGGCCAGCGCAGGCGGGAGTCCCGAACAACGACCGCCCGAACATCTCTGCCGAGGATATGCGGTATAACCCCCCGCAATGTCACCACAACTTCCGGCAATTCCGGCATAATTTACTCCCGCAAACAGTCCGCAGCTTAAATCTCTGGCATACTTTAAAATAGCTTCGGACAAAGGGCATCAGCCAACCGGGGCATGACACTGTTCAACTCACATTTCAACAGGTAACCAGCATGGCCATAGGCAGACGTAAAGTCGCCGAGGAACAGACGGACATCGATATGACGCCGATGCTGGATGTCGTTTTTATTCTGCTGATCTTTTTTGTAGTCACCGCCTCGTTTGTCCGGGAAGCAGGTATTGATATCAACCGCCCCCCGATCAGCGACGAGCCTCCACCGGACAGCCAGCCAACTGCTATTATTTTTCGTATTGCTGAGGACAATACTGTCTGGCTTGAAGGACGACGTATTGATGTTCGCTCAGTGCGCGCCAACGTCGAAAGAGTCCATGCAGAGAATCCGCAGACAAAAGTCATTATTGAAGCGCACCCTCTCGCCAAAACGGAGACCTTTGTGTTGATTTCCGATCAAGCCAGAGAGGCCGGGGTATACGACATCGCCCTGGGCACCAAAAAATAGCCAGACAAACGCTCGACACAAAAAAAGCCCCGGTGGCTGCGGGGCTCGTTCGGTAGAAACAGGAATCAGTGACTGCCGGGAGGCGAGTTACTTGATTTTCGCTTCCTTGTAGGGGACATGTTTGCGAACCACCGGATCGTACTTACTGAACTCCAACTTTTCCGGCTGGGTACGCTTGTTCTTGGTGGTTGTGTAATAGTGACCAGTGCCGGCACTGGATACCAGTTTGATTTTGTCGCGATTTGACTTGGCCATGGTTAGTCTCCTTAAACCTTAGCGTCGCGCTTGCGGATATCCGCCAGCACTTGGTCGATACCCAGCTTGTCAATAATGCGCATGCCCTTTGAAGAAATACGCAGTTTGATAAAACGTTTCTCCGCCTCAATCCAAAAACGGTGACTGTGCAGGTTGGGTTCAAACCGGCGACGGGTTCTGTTTTTGGCGTGGGATACATTGTTACCTGTCATCGGTTTTTTGCCGGTGACCTGACATACTTTAGACATTGCTTTGCCTCTGCTATTGGCGTCACCTCATCCGGCGACCGCTTTTGAAACCTGGCCGTTAAACCTGTTGTCCGAGAGACACCCCGAAAGGAGACACCCCGAAAAGAGCCGCGTTTTATACCAGAACGTCTACCTGAAATCAAATACATTCACAGAATTGATCGCCGGAGCTATGGATCAAATCATTCCCCTCTCGGCGAGAGAAACGGTGTGGCCACCGCCCACAATCACATGATCCAGCACCCTTACATCCACCAGTTGCAGTGCTTCCTGCAATTGACGGGTAATACATCGATCGGGATCACTGGGCTCAGCCACTCCAGACGGGTGGTTGTGCGAAAGAATCACTGCCGCAGCATTGTGATGCAATGCCCGCTTGACCACTTCACGGGGGTGAACACTGGCGCTATTGACGGTTCCGAAAAACAGTTTTTCCCAGGCAATCAAACGGTGCTGGTTATCGAGAAACAGCACCCCGAACACTTCCTGATGACGCTGGCCCAACTGTGCCAGCAGGAATTCCCCCACACTGGCTGGATTGCTGAACACCTGATCCCGCTGCAGCTTTTCCCCCAGATGACGCCTGGCCAGCTCCATCACCGCCTGTAACTGGACAAACTTGGCCTCACCCAGACCGCGGGCACGACAAAATGTGGGCTTGTCGGCGGCCAGCAACTGGCCAAGATTGCCAAACTGATGCAGCAGTGATCGCGCCAAATCCACAGCCGATTCCCCGGCACAGCCGGTGCGCAGAAAAATTGCCAGCAATTCGGCATCGGAGAGCGTCTCCGCCCCTTTTACCATCAGTTTTTCCCGAGGCCGCTCTCCCTCGGGCCAGTCTCGAATCGACATAACACCTCCCTGTGCGATCGATAATATAACCCCTGACTACGCAAACCTCCACGGCAATGTTATCTTAACCTTCCCGGTGTCATATACAGGATCCACCCGATGCTCACTCTGGCAAACAAACGCATACTGTTGGGTATAACCGGTGGAATTGCCGCCTATAAAAGTGCCGAGATTGTTCGCCGGCTGCAGGATGCCGGTGCCGATATACAGGTAGTAATGACCAGTGCGGCCACCGAGTTCATTACACCACTCACGCTACAGGCACTCTCCGGACACCGCGTCCACCTGGCTCTGCTCGACCCGGAAAGCGAGGCGGCGATGGGCCATATTGAGCTGTCCCGCTGGGCCGATGTCATCCTGGTCGCACCGGCCACTGCAGATTTTATGGCCAAACTGGCCAATGGTGAAGGCAGCGACCTGCTCTCCACTATCTGCCTTGCCAGCCGATCGGCACTGGCTATTGCACCGTCCATGAACCAGGGCATGTGGCGCCACCCCAGCACCCAATACAATCTGGAGCGATTGCGCGGACGTGGTGTGCACATCTTCGGCCCGGCGGAGGGCAGCCAGGCTTGCGGTGACATCGGACCAGGCAGAATGACCGAGCCACAGGATATTGTTGAACTCACGGCCGACCTGTTTGAAACCGGCGCATTGGCCGGAAGAAAAGTCGTCATCACGGCGGGTCCTACGCGGGAAGCGATTGATCCGGTGCGCTACATCAGCAACCACAGTTCCGGAAAGATGGGTTATGCCCTGGCAGAAGCTGCTGCAGAGGCCGGTGCAGAAACTGTTCTGATCAGCGGCCCGGTTAATCTCACTCCCCCCGATCGAGTCAAAACCATCCACGTTACCAGTGCGCTTGAGATGTACGAGGCAGCTCTGGCTGAAACGGTGAACTGTCAGCTATTCATCGCCTCAGCGGCAGTGGCTGATTATCGACCCGCCCGGGTCGCCGAACAGAAAATGAAAAAAGCCGCTGATCAGATGACCATTGAACTGGTGAAAAATCCGGATATTGTGAGTGCGGTTGCCGCGCTGCAGAATCGCCCTTTTACGGTGGGCTTTGCCGCGGAAACTACCCAAGTGGAAGATTTCGCCCGCAGCAAGCTGGAACGAAAAAAACTCGATCTGGTCATCGCCAATGATGTCTCCGACCGGACCATTGGTTTTAACAGTGATGACAACGCGGTGCTGGTCGTGGAAATGCAGGGCGCCGAGGCCATTCCCAAAATCAACAAGTCCATTTTGGCGCGGCAGCTAATCGCCAGAATTGCAGACATGTTACCGACCGACTAAAGCGATATGACAAATTCCAACTCCCGACGTGGTGCAATAATCCTGAAACTCGCCAAACACCCTGTTTTGAACGGATTTCTGGCACTGCTGTTCTTCACTGCCGCTATCATTACCTATCTGCTACACCACCAGATGATGGACAATGCCAGAACCTCCCTTGCCGCATCGCTTGCCACTGAATATGCCACCAAGCAACGTATAATGGTCGACCACCATATTGATCAACGTGCGCAGCAATTACTCGCCCTGTCGCAGGATGATCTGTTCATTGAGGCATTGGCTACCGCCGACCAGGCCATGCGGTCACGCATGGAGCAGAGAATGAAGAGCCTGGTCGAAGACCTGAATAATGGCTATCTGCTACGCCCCGGGGAGAGCCGCCTCGCAGAATCGAATAATTTCATCGGGCAACAATTATCCCGACAGGTGCTGGAAGGCGAACTACCCGAACCCGTCGCGGCGAAAGTCAGCGATGACTGGGAGCTGCTGTTTGCCTACCCGGTAAAAAACACAGAGGGCAAAATCCTCGGCACATTGCTGGCCATGCTGTCAATGGAACCTCTCAATAAGGCCCTTACCCGAGCAGTCGACTCCTCCCTGGGAACGACTGAACTGTTGCAGGATGCCCCCGGAGCCGGTGCCACACCTTTTCTTACATTGACCAACAAGTCCAGGGCCGTGAATACCGTCAAGCAGGACACCCGCATCGGCACCTGGAAACTGCACTTCACTGGCAGTGCGACCCTGTTGAAAAGAGCAGCCCCTTCTTACACGGAATTTATGGTGCTGGCTGGCGCCATCGCGAGCATCACCTTACTCCTGGCCTACCTGGCTATTCGTATCGCCCTTCATCGCGACCATTGGCAAAATTGGCAAGGACGGAGAAAGCCCGTGCTTGCCAGGGCACCTGCCAACGAAGCGGCATCGTCTGCCGACGGGACTATTGATGAGGCTGGTGACGAGGCTACGAATGGGACGAGTGCCACTGACCCAGCACAAGATGAGCCACAGGAACCGGCAAACTACAGCGGTACGGATAGCGACACCAATAGCGACACCGACGGCAATGACGACATATCCGATATCCCGGCGGTGGTGTTTCGCGATTATGACATCCGGGGCCTGGCGGGCTCACAACTAACCCCGGCGTTCGCCCTCAAGCTTGGCCGCGCACTGGCTCGGCGGGCAATGCTGGTGGATGAGCACACCCTGGTCACCGGCTATGATGGACGACTCTCCAGCCCGGAATTGATCGAATCGCTCGAAGAGGGAATCCGCAGCACCGGCTGTCACATCATCCATTTGGGGCCAGTGCCCACCCCCCTGCTCAATTTTGCCACCAATCACCTGCAACAGACGGAGTGCGGCGTGATGGTGACTGCCAGCCACAACCCGGCACAGTACAATGGATTCAAGATTTTCTTTCAGCACCATGCACTCTGCGGTGCAGAAATTATGGCCCTGCAGACCGAAATGATGGAAGACTACCCCGACAAACCCCATGGCGAGCGCCAGGAACTGGATATTTCAGATGATTATATTGAGGCCATTTCCGACGACGTGGTTCCCGCCCAGCAAACTAGGGTGGTACTGGATGCCGGCAACGGCATAGCCGGTGAACTGGCATCACGGGTACTGGACGCCATAGGCTGCGATGTCATCCCCCTCTACTGCGATGTGGACGGCAGCTTTCCCAATCATGCGCCGGATCCCACGGTGCCGGAAAATCTGACCGATCTTATCTGCCATGTAAAAGACAACCAGGCAGACCTGGGGATTGCACTGGACGGTGATGGCGATCGGATTGTGGCGGTGTCTGCCAGTGGCAAAATTATCTGGCCAGATGAGTTATTGATGATTTTTGCCCGGGACGTCGTTTCGCGACACCCGGGGACAGACATCGTATTTGATATCAAAAGTACCCGGCGCCTCAACACACTGATCAGTAGCTACGGTGGTCGCCCGGTAATGTGGAAAACCGGCCATTCCCACATGTATAACAAAATCATTGAAAGCAAGGCACCGCTTGGCGGGGAGTTCAGCGGCCATATTTTCTTCCAGGATCGCTGGTTTGGCTTTGATGACGGCATCTATGCGGCGGCGCGGCTGATTGAAATCATGACCATTCGTGAACAGGGCCTGGATGAGATAATGGCCGGCTTTGAGGAACGCTGTTCGACACCTGAAATACGGATAGAAGTCGATGAACAGGAGAAGTTCACGCTGATTGAAAGACTGCGGGAAAATGAGGCCTTTCAGGCAGGCAAGATGTCAACCATTGACGGAATTCGGGTCGATTTTCCAAAGGCATGGGGTTTGGTGCGCGCCTCCAATACCGGCCCGGCACTGACCCTGCGATTTGAAGCGGAGAACGAGGAATCACTCGAAAAAATCAAATCGCTTTTCCGTCAGCAACTCCGTAGCATAGACAATCGCTTGAGCTTTTGAATTATCACACTGTCAGGAACACACATGTCACTAACGCGAGAAGCCGCCTCCAACACGGCCAGGGTTCTGTCCGAGGCACTGCCCTACATCCAGCGTTTCACCGGCAAGACTATCGTCGTCAAATTTGGCGGCAATGCCATGGTGGACGAAAAGCTGAAAGCCAGCTTTGCCCGGGATATTGTGATGATGAAGCTGGTGGGCATGAATCCGGTGGTGATCCACGGTGGCGGCCCACAAATTGGTGAGCTACTGGCGCGGCTGCAAATTGAATCCCACTTTGTCAACGGCATGCGGGTTACCGACAGTAAGACCATGGACGTGGTGGAAATGGTGCTGGGCGGTGGTGTCAACAAGGAAATCGTCAATCTCATTCACCACGCCGGTGGCAAGGCCGTTGGTATTACCGGCAAGGACGGCCAGTTAATCAAGGCCCGCAAACTCAAAGTCAGTCGGCACACACCCGAGATGGAAGCACCGGAAATCATTGATATCGGCCACGTGGGCGAAGTCGAATCGGTGAATACCGGCGTTATAGACATGCTGACCAACAGTGACTTTATTCCAGTGATCGCGCCCATTGGGGTCGATAGTGAAGGCAACTCCTACAACATCAATGCCGATCTGGTAGCCGGCAAGATCGCCGAAGTCCTCAAGGCAGAAAAATTGATTCTGCTCACCAACGTCGCCGGCCTGCAGGATAAAAACGGTGAGGTTTTGACCGGCCTGTCCACCCGTCAGGTGGATGAACTGATCGCAGATGGCACAATCTACGGCGGCATGCTGCCGAAAATCCGCTGTGCGCTGGATGCGGTCAAGGGCGGCGCCAGGACAGCCCATATTATTGACGGCCGGGTCAACCATGCCACACTGCTGGAAATCTTTACCGATCTGGGTGTCGGCACGTTGATCACCGATGAAGCAGCAGAGAGCACCGGATGACAACAACAGCAAAAACTTCCAGAAAACAGCACATTCTCCAAGCCCTCGCAGGGATGCTGGAAGCCGCGCCCGGTGGGCGTATTACGACTGCTGCACTCGCCGCAGAGGTCGGCGTCTCCGAGGCTGCGCTCTACCGGCACTTTCCGAGCAAGACCCGGATGTATGAGGGCCTGATCGATTTTATCGAAGAGACGCTGTTTACCCGGATGCGTACGATCATTGTCGAAGAACCGGATGCCGCCAGTCGCTGCTACCGTATTCTGACGCTTCTGCTCACGTTTGCCGAGCGCAACCCTGGAATTACCCGGTTACTCACGGGCGATGCGCTGACCGGTGAAACAGAGCGACTGCACAAACGAATACAGCAATTATTTGATCGACTGGAAACCCAGCTAAAGCAGATTCTTCGCGAAGCAGAGGTATCGGAAAACCTGCGCCCGGCCATCACGGTGACGGCTGCAGCCAACCTGATATTGGCGCTGGCCGAAGGCAAGATCAGTCAGTTCGTTCGCAGCGAGTTCACTCGATTGCCGACGGCGAACTGGCAGGAGCAGTGGTCGGTGGCGGCGACGGTGTTTTTTCGGGATTCAACGCCTTGAAGCGATTTTTGTAACGCTCATAACGCGCCGCCACCTCCTCATATTCCCGCTTGCGCAGCAACAACATATGCTGTGTATCACCGGTTAACCTGGTGATCTCATCCATTCTTTCCAACAGGCCTTGGGGTAATTTTTTACCGGCAAGCTGGTATCGGGCAGCCCTGGTTTCAGCCTTCTCAAGCTGTTCTTCATTTTTGGCCCGGTTGGACTCGATAATCTCTATTTCTCTGGCAAGTTGTGCCAGTCGCCGCTCACCGGCGGCCTCAACTTCGCCAACATCACTGTAGCTGCGCAATAAAAATTGATCCTCTTTGAGTTGATCCGCCCGGCTTGCCGCGGCTGATACAGCCCCTTCCTCTTCTTCCACAGGCTGATGTGGCGGAACAGTTTTTACCACCCTGCCTGTGCTGCTGAGCACCTCATAGCCTTTGGCGACGTACTCCGGTGGCACCTGATGGTCAATCACCAGATTGCCCTCGCTATTGTGATAGCGGAAAAGATTACTGGCCTCTGCTAACATGGACGCCGAACAAAATAATGCCAACACCAGACACCAAGTGGATTTGCTGTTATTGATTAAATTGGCCATAGAAACAGTCCGGTTTGTCAACATCACAGGTTCCGCCGGAGCCTGAAGACAGTTTCCCCATTTTGGAAACACGATCTGTCGGTTATCATACACTCTCCCAAAATCAGGGGCGATCATGCGAATTATCAGTGTTGCCGTGGACGGTATCCAACAGGCTGCCGATCTGGGGTTATTTCAGTGGCTGGCCTCCCAGGACGCTCACATAATATGCCTTCAGGATCTCCGGTTGCCGGAACCCGTTCTCAGTTCTCGGGCCGATTTTCAGCTCGACGGTTACTTCAGCTACTTCTTTGATGCGCCCCAACCAGAGCAAAATGGTGTCGCCATTTACACCCGGGATATGCCCAAGGCAATCATGTACGGTTTTGGCGCCAACAACGGCGAAGATATGAATGGGCGGTATCTACAAGCCGACTTTGAGCATGTCAGCATCTGTTCACTGTTGGCTCCTTCCGACAGCGACGGCCAACCGCTTAAAGACCGGTTTTTTCGGGATCTTCTGGCCCATTTCAGCAAAATCAGCAGCAAGCGTCGTGACTATATTTTCTGTGGCAGCTGGAATATTGCCCATCGAACCATTGACGTGAGCGCACCGGAAACCTGCTGCGACCTGTCCGGTTTCCTGCCACATGAGCAACAGTGCCTCGATCAGGTATTCGGTGACATCGGTTACGCCGATGCTTTTCGGCTCTTCAACATGGATGCGGACGAATTCACTTACTGGCCTGCCGGTAAACCCCTTGAAGGGATGGGTTGGCGCACCGATATGCAAATTGTGTCAAAAAACCTCACCAGCCACGTGGAATATGCTGTGATCTACAAAGCCAAGACGTTTTCCAGTCACCTGCCAGTGATTGTGGATTATGATCTGGAGACACTCTGACAGCAGTGGCGAGCAAAACAGCATGCTAACCTTGCGCCAATACACGCCCCTCTTTAGACTGCCGAAACACCGGCAAAAGCCAGCTACTCGTTGAATCATTGATGCCTGATGTAATTCCGGAAAACTCCGTTGGTATTGTCACACCGCAAGCGATTCACTTCGATGAGCCGCTCGCGCTTGCCTGCGGCAGAACACTCGACAATTACACACTGATGGTGGAAACCTATGGGGAATTGAACGCCGATGGCAGCAACGCCATCCTCATTTGTCACGCCCTCAGTGGCCACCACCACGCCGCCGGATATCACAGCATGGCCGATCAGCGGCCGGGTTGGTGGAACAATCATATCGGACCGGGAAAACCCTTCGATACCAGACGTTTTTTTATCGTCTGTCCGAATAATATCGGTGGCTGTCACGGTAGCACCGGCCCCGTATCCATCAACCCTGATACCGGTCAACCCTGGGGACCTGATTTCCCACCGTTGCGGGTCCGAGACTGGGTAGAAAGTCAGGCCCGACTGGCGGACAAGCTCGGTATCCGTCAATGGGCTGCCATCGTTGGCGGCAGTCTCGGTGGCATGCAGGTTATGCGCTGGGCTTTGGAATATCCGGACCGGTTGCGCCATGCGGTTGTCATCGCCTCGGCGTTGAAACTCAGCGCGCAAAATATCGCTTTTAACGAGATAGCGCGCAACGCCATCAGATCCGATCCCGAGTTTTGCAACGGGCGCTATCTCGAACAACAGACTCAACCCAGAAACGGGCTGGGGCTGGCGCGCATGATCGGCCACGTTACCTATTTATCGGATGAGCTAATGGGCAATAAATTCGGTCGGGAATTGCGCTCCGGTTCTTTTCAGCGCGGCCAGGATGCACCCATTGAATTCCAGGTGGAAAGCTATCTGCGCCATCAGGGTGACGCCTTTTCCGGCGCTTTCGATGCCAACACCTACCTTCTGATGACCAAAGCCCTCGACTATTTCGATCTCGCCCGTGAGTACGATCACAATCCGGTCGAAGCCTTCCGGCACGCCAGCTGTGATTTTCTTGTGGTGTCCTTTTCCAGCGACTGGCGCTTCTCTCCGGAACGCGCTGCAGAAATTGTTGAGGCACTGATCGCCGCCGATAAAAATGTGGCCTATACCGCCATTGAATCCAACCTCGGACACGATGCATTTCTACTGCCGAACCAGCGTTATGAGCAAGTGCTCACTGCCTATACAAACCGCATAGCAGCTGAGATATCCTCAAAATGATGATGCGCACAGACCTCAACATTATTCAGCAGTGGATCCACCCGACGAGCCGTATTCTGGACCTCGGCTGCGGCGACGGCGAACTGCTACAGACCCTCCGCAAGACAAAAGGTGTCTGGGGGTATGGGCTGGAAATTGATGCTGACAAAATCACGTCCTGTGTTGCCCGTGGCGTCAATGTGATTGAGGCCGATCTTGACGAGGGCCTGAGCCAGTTTTCCGACAACAGCTTTGACACCGTGGTCATGACCCAGGCCCTTCAGGCGATGCGTTATCCTCACCTGGTATTGGGAGAAATGTTGCGTGTGGGCAAACAGTGTGTGGTGACATTTCCCAACTTCGGCAATTGGCGCGCCCGCAGTTATCTGCTGTCACGGGGCCGCATGCCGGTCACCAGACAGCTCACCTTCCAGTGGTACGACACGCCCAACATTCACTTTTGTACGGTGAAGGATTTTGAGGCACTCTGTACGGAGCAGCGTATCCGGATACTCCATCGCGAATTTGTCGCAGAGCGACTGCCGGACAGGCACATGAAAGGTATCTGGCCAAATATGTTCAGTGACACCGCCATCTACCATTTGAGCAAGTAGGCCTCTTCATCACAGGTAGCCACAACATGAAAATAACCCAATCCCTCTCGTTATTGCTGCTCATTGCAGGTTTGAGCTTTAGTGCACTGGCTGACAACCGCCCCTACAAGGAATACGGCGACCTGAAAGTGTTTTTCAGTGCCTTCAACAGCAGCTTTATCCAGCCGGATGTTGCCAGCTCGTACAATATTGTTCGTGGCAAGGATAAAGGGCTGGTGAATATTGCCGTGGTCAAAGATGGCCAAATGGGCGGTCTGCCAGCCACAGTCAAGGGCACCGTCTCAAATATATTCGGTCAACAGCAGGTGCTGGAATTCGCTGAAATCCGCGAAGAGAATGTGGTTTACTATCTGGCGCCGTTCCGTTTTGACAAGGAAGACTGGATGACCTTCAAAATTGACGTCAGTCCGGATTCCGACAGGGCGACACATTCGCTGACTTTTCAGCGCAAGTTCTATGTCGATGAGTAGCCTGTGACAGGCACCCCAGACTCTCCGTTCATCAGGGGCGCAATAGCGCACTTACCACCAACCTTTCTGTCATCCAGTTCAACATGAAAATTGTTCTCGCCACAGGCAACAAAGGCAAGCTTGCAGAGTTTCAGCACCTGCTTGAATCACTCCCCTTCGACATTCTGCCGCAATCCGATTTTGAGGTTCCAGAGGCGGTAGAAGATGGCCTGAGCTTTGTGGAAAACGCCCTGATCAAGGCACGGCATGCCTCCCACCTCACCGACCTGCCAGCCATTGCAGATGACTCCGGTCTTGAAGTGGACGCACTCAATGGCGCACCCGGTATATATTCCTCACGATTTTCCGGGGAAAACGCCACCGACCGGCAGAACAACCTGCGGTTGCTGTCACTGCTTCAGGAAGTACCCCGTGAGCAACGAACCGCCCGCTTTCATTGCCTGCTGGTATTCCTGCGCCATGCAGAGGATCCGACGCCACTAATCTGCCAGGGCACCTGGGAGGGGCTGATCGGGTTTACCCCGGAAGGTGACAACGGCTTTGGCTACGACCCGCTTTTTTATATTCCGGAGATGGGCTGCACCTCCGCACAGCTCGGCAAAGAGGAAAAAAATCGCATCAGTCACCGGGCCAAAGCCATGGCGCTATTACAGGAACGGCTTGTCAGCCTGTATAACCCATAACCCCCAAAGCGCTGTCGCAACCGGTAGCATCCACTGTCATCTTACCAAGGCCCATAGGTATCGCTGTGCCCCGTCGCTCCTCGCACACTCCCGCCAATCGTCAGCTCCACTGGCGCAGCTATCGGCGCACACCGCTGTTTGTCACCTGCAGCGCCCTGCGGCCGTGGCTACTGGATCGCGGCTCACTCACCGAACGCTTAATCCGGGCAAGCAAAGGGCAGTTTGAAGTAAAAATACTGTTTCAGGGCATGGGGGTACCCCAACTGTCCGAGCAACGCGCATTGGAGCTGCCGGTCCGACAACGCGCCCTGATCAGGGAGGTCATCCTGTTTGGCAACCACCAACCCTGGGTCCATGCCCGCAGCATCATTCCGATAAAAACCCTGACCGGACGATTGCGAAAACTCCGCAAGCTGGACAACCGGCCCCTCGGTGCACTTCTGTTTAGCGACCCCGGCATGGCTCGCGGACCCATTGAAATTTCCAACCTGCCCATGCTCGAACCGTGGCCTTCTACGGTATCGTCCACCTATGGCAGCCCCGTACAGGGACGCCGTTCACTGTTTTGGCTGGATGGCAAACCCCTGCTGGTGTCCGAGGTGTTTTTGACGGGGTTTACCCCGTACAATAAAACCCCCTGATTTCGCAACCATGCGGCATTTATGAGCAGAGCATTACAGCGACTTCCCGATTTTGTCCGGCTGATGCGCTTTGACAAGCCTATCGGTACACTGCTGCTGCTCTGGCCGACGCTCTGGGCGTTATGGTTGGCCGCGGGCGGTGTCCCTTCCGCAAAAAATTTGCTGATCTTCGTGCTGGGCGTGATCCTGATGCGCGCCGCAGGTTGTGTCATCAACGATGTCGCTGACCGCCAAGTGGATGGCCATGTGACACGAACCCGGCACCGGCCTCTACCCAGCGGTCAGGTCAACACCCGCGAAGCAATGGCGCTGTTTGTTGTGCTCTGCCTGGCCGCCTTTGGCCTGGTGCTGCTGACCAATCCACTGACCATCAAATTGGCACTGGTGGGTGTGGCACTGGCGGCCTGCTACCCCTTCATGAAACGTTTCACACATTTACCGCAACTGGTGCTGGGTGCCGCCTTTGCCTGGAGTCTGCCCATGGCCTTTGCGGCCGAGAGCAACAGCCTGCCCCGGGAAATGTGGACACTGTACATCGCCGTGGTGCTCTGGACCGTCACCTACGATACCTTTTACGCCATGGTGGACCGGGATGACGACCTGAAGATCGGCATCAAGTCTACCGCCATTCTTTTTGGCGACATGGATATAGCCATTACCGCCTGCCTGCAGTGTCTGACACTGATCGCGCTGTTGATGACCGGGATCAATTTTAATCGCGGCAGCTGGTTTTTCCTGTCCCTACTGGTGGCCGCCCTGCTGTTTCTCTACCAGCAGTATCTGATCCGCCATCGCGAGCGCGATGGCTGCTTCCGGGCTTTTCTCAATAATCATTACGTGGGTGCTATTATTTTTATCGGTCTGGCGGCGGACTATCAGCTCACTGCCGACTAGGTATCGACCGATCATTTGTCGATTGTCATATTTTTGTCATGCTCAGGTCATGTAATGGGTATCTGGATATCAATGATGAAAAGCATATGAGTGATAAAACTGTACTGGTTGTAGACGATGAAACGGCCATTCGCGACATGATCTGTTCAGCGCTGGATGTGGCCGGATTTAACACCCTGCAGGCTGAGAACGCCCAGCAGGCCCATGCCATGATCATCGACCACAAACCCGACCTGGTGCTGCTTGACTGGATGATGCCCGTCACCAGTGGCATTGAGTTGATCCGGCGACTACAACGGGATGACCTGACAAAAAATATACCGGTCATCATGCTGACCGCCAAAGCCAGTGAGGACAACCTGATTCAGGGCCTCGATGTGGGTGCGGACGACTATATCACCAAACCGTTTTCACCCCGCGCTCTGGTCGCCCGTATCAATGCTGTACTGCGCCGTGCCGAACCGGAGCTGCCCCCGGAACCAATAGAGGTGGATCAACTGCTGTTTGATCCCATCAGTCACCGGGTCACCATCAGTGGTCAACCAGTGTCCATGGGGCCCACAGAATTTCGGCTACTGAGTTTCTTTCTCACGCACCAGGAGCGGGTCTATTCCCGTGATCAGATTCTGGACCATGTGTGGGGCGGCAACGTTTACATGGATGAGCGAACGGTGGATGTCCATATTCGCCGATTGCGCAAGGCAATTTCCCTTGCTGGGCAGGACCGCTTCATACAGACTGTGCGGGGCGCGGGTTACCGCTTTTCCACCAAGGTTTATGAAGAATAGGAACTGCATTGCACAGAGGGCTTAAGGCAGAAATACGGCGGATCGCCCTGCTCACCCTGTTTCTGCTGCTGACAGGTTTCTTATGGGGCCACATTCTGCTCACCCTACTCCTGGGTGGCAGCCTGTATATGTTGTGGACCTTCGTCCACATTTCCCGACTCTACGACTGGCTCGACCAGAGCGCTGAGGGACCACCCCCTGAAGCAAGCGGCGTCTGGGGCGACATGACCGATTTTCTCTACCGGATGCAACAGCGCAATGAACGCGCTAAACAAAGTCGCCGACAACTGGCTGAGCGCGTCAAGGATATTACTTCTGCGCTGGCGGACGGCATTATCATCCTCACCCCCGATCGGGAACTGGAGTGGTGGAATCCCGCGGCTGAAAAACTGCTTGGCCTCGTCAAACGGGACCGCGGCCAATCCATGACCAACCTGGTTCGCGACCCCCGCTTCGTGGTGTTTATCCAGAGTGACGCACTGCCCCCGCCACTGGAACTGAGTTCGCCGGAAGATCCCACAAGAACCCTGCTGTTTACCGCCGCAACCTTTGGTGATGGCAATATCATTCTGGTCGCGCAGGACATCACCCGGCTGCGCAATCTGGAACAAATGCGACAGGACTTTGTGGCCAATATCTCCCATGAGCTGCGGACACCCTTGACCGTGCTCTCGGGCTATATCGAAACCCTGCAGGACAATGCCGACCAGTTGCCCAGGGGCTGGGCAAAAGCATTGCTGCAGATGGGCCAGCAAACGGAACGCCTCAACGCCCTGGCCAATGATCTGGTGATGTTGTCACAACTGGAATCCAACCGGAAACCCCCCTCGCGGGCACCCATCATGCTGGATCAGTTACTGCAACAGATTGCCGAGGATGCCCGCATGGTGGCTGGAGATAGCTACCTCATCGAAACAGACTGCGCCACCGACACCCCCTTCAAAGGGGAATACAAGGAACTTTACAGCGCCTTCTCGAATCTCGTATTCAATGCCATCAAGCACAATCCGGCAGGCGTGCGCATTCAAATACGCTGCTTTCACACCGCATCGGATATCGTGGTGGAAATCTGCGATAACGGTTCCGGTATTGATCCAAAGCACCTGCCCCGCCTGACCGAACGTTTTTATCGGGTCGACCAGAGCCGCGCCACCAGTACCGGCGGCACAGGGCTGGGACTGGCCATTGTCAAACATGTGTTGATGCGTCACGGCGGATCAATGAAAATCGACAGTACACTGGGGAAAGGTAGCTGCTTCCGCTGCCAGCTGCCCCTGCTAACCTGATGATATACCCGGTCAGCTTTTCCAACCCCACAGGACCGATCCCACAGGAAAAAGATGCAATATCGAGAACTAGGAGCCTCCGGGCTGACTCTCAGCGCCATTGGCCTCGGCACCATGACCTGGGGCGAGCAGAATAGCCGGAAAGACGCGTTTCAACAGCTGGATTGCGCCCTCGATCACGGTATCAACTTTGTCGACACCGCAGAGATGTATCCGGTACCACCAAACGCACAAACCCAGGGTCTGACCGAACAGTACCTGGGTGACTGGCTGACCCACTCGGGGCGGCGCCAGGACGTGGTACTGGCCACCAAAGTGACCGGCGGTGACGGCAACAACAGCGGCTTTGACTATATCAGGGGCGGGCCGCGGCTGAATCGCAAACAGATTTTTCAGGCACTGGACGATTCCCTGCGCAGACTGCAGACCGACTACATTGATTTATACCAGGTGCACTGGCCGGAGCGTCCCGCCAATATTTTTGGCCGCTCCGCTCCGAGTGACTACTCACTGACTGACTACACCCCGATCAATGAAACCTGGGAAGCGTTGAATGACCTGGTTAAGCAGGGCAAGGTCCGTCATATCGGTGTCTCCAATGAAACCCCCTGGGGTCTGATGCAATACCAGGCGGCCGCTGACGTCGGCCATGGTGCACCGATTGTCAGTATCCAGAACCCCTACAATCTGTTGAACCGACAGTTCGAGGTATCGCTGGCTGAATGGTCAATCAATGAACGGATCGGCCTGCTCGCCTACTCCCCGCTGGCTTTCGGTATGCTGTCTGGCAAATACCTGCAGGGCCAGCGGCCCGCCAATGGTCGGTTGACACTGTTCGAACGGTTTCAGCGCTACAATCACCCCACAGCCTTTCAAGCGACCGAACGCTATGTGGCATTGGCCAGACAGTATGATATTTCACCGGTACACTTGGCACTGGGCTTCGTTCACCGGCAACCGTTTGTTGCCTCAACCATTATTGGTGCCACTACCCTGTCACAGCTGCAGGAAAACATCGACAGTCTCACCACACCCATGAGCGAAGCACTGCTGGCGGATATTGATCTGATTCATCGGGATATCAGCAATCCCGCCCCCTGAGAGGCAGACATTGGACATACGTGTTCTCGACAGCATTGACCAGTGTGACGCCCGGGACTGGGATACGCTGTTCGACAGTGACTACCCTTTTTTACAGCACCGCTTTCTCTCTCTGCTGGAAAACTCTGGCAGCGCCTGTACCCAGACGGGCTGGCACCCACAACACCTGTTGCTGAGCCAGGACGAGGTCACCGTTGCCGCACTTCCGCTCTACCGTAAAACACACTCGCGGGGCGAATACGTATTCGATTGGGCCTGGGCGGAGGCCTACCACGGGCGCCGCCTCGACTATTACCCGAAGCTGCTCAGCGCGGTGCCATTCACGCCGGCGTGCGGGCCGCGCCTTGGACTGTTGCCCGGTATCAGTCTGAGCGATATCAGCCCAATACTGCTGACGGCGATCCAGCAACTGGCGGGGCAGCAGGGCGCCACCGGCTGGCATTTGCTGTTTCCCCAGGCGACATTGTCGGACGCGCTGCAAACGGCTGGGGGAATGCTGCGCAGCGGCGTACAGTATCTCTGGAAAAACCGAGATTATCGTGATTTCACCGATTTTACCGGCACGTTCTCCTCAAGAAAGCGCAAGAACATCAACCGGGAGCGACACTCCCTCAGGCGTGCAGGCCTACTTGTCGAACGACTCACCGGTGCGCAGATCAGTGCCGACTGGTGGGAATTCTTCTTCGTGCTCTATCACCGCACCTACCTCAAGCACAGCGGCAACAGTGGCTATCTGACCCAGGCCTTCTTCCAGCAACTGGGTCAAACCATGTTCGATCAGGTGATGATGGTCGTCGCTATGGAGGGGAACGAAAAAGTCGCCGCCGCCCTGTTCTTCCACGATCAGAAAAACCTCTATGGTCGTTACTGGGGATGCACTCGCGAGTATGACTTCCTGCATTTTGAACTTTGCTACTATCAGGGTATCGAATTTGCCATTGAACGCGGCTTGGGCACGTTCGATGCCGGGGCCCAGGGTGAGCACAAAATCAAACGGGGTTTCGAACCCACTGAAAATTGTTCTGTCCACTGGATCAGGCATCCCGACTTTGCCTATGCCATCGATCGGTTTCTGAAGGAAGAGCGTCAATACGTACTTAACTATATTCAGGAAGCCCGGCGACAGTTACCATATAAATCCGCAGACCAATAAACTCGCCCTGCTTCCCCGTGGAGGACTCTATTCGTGAAAACCCCTGTCTGGTTACTGGTCTTCAGTCTGCTGTTACTACCCGCTGCCAGTCAGGCATCCAGCAAACTGGAAATCGACCTGTTTGTGCAGGAAACCCTGGCCGATTTTTACAAACAATCCTCTGCGGGACGCGAACTGGCCTCCCGCGCCAAAGGCATGTTAATTTTCCCGAAAATCTACAAGGCCGGTTTCTGGGTCGGCGGGGAATATGGTGAAGGCGCTTTGCGAATTGGCGGCAATACCGTGGGATATTACAACATTGCCTCGGCATCACTGGGGCTGCAACTGGGCGTTCAGAAAAAATCCCAGGTCATCCTTTTCATGACCGATGACGCCTTACAAAAATTTCGCAGCAGTCAGGGCTGGGAAGCCGGTGTTGACGGCAGCGTCGCCATTGCCAACTTCGGTGCCGGGGAAGAAATTGATACCAAAACGTTCCAGCAACCGATTATCGGCTTCGTCTTCTCCAACAAGGGATTGATGTACAACCTGACCATCGAAGGGGCGAAAATAACACCCATTCAGCCCCGTTGATTCGGAATCTTCCGACGCCTACCTCCGCTGCCAGACCAGCAGACGGTTATTTGCTGGCATGGCATGATCGTCCAGCAATGTCAGCCCGGCCTCATCGGCCAAACCATTAATCGCTTCGAAATCACGGATTCCCCGGTACGGGGCATTCTGCTTTAGCATCTGATCAAAGCGGGCATTGCTGTCACTGGTAAATTCACCGCCATAGTTAAAAGGCCCGTAAATCACCACATGTGCACCCGGCTGCAGCAGCTTTTCCAGCCCGGCAAACAGCCCAATCACCGATTGCCAGGACATGATGTGGCAGGTGTTGGCGGTAAAGACCGCATCGGCAGCAGTCACCGGCCAGGGTTGCTGATCTACGTCCAACACCAGCGGACGGCGCAGGTTTTCGGCTGGATGCTCATCAATCCAGCTGTTGATAGCCTCGTGGTTCACTGCCAGGTCGGAGGTTTGCCAGATCAAGTGAGGCAATTGGGGGGCAAAGTACACAGCGTGCTGACCGGTGCCACTACCCAGCTCAAGTACGTGACGGGAAGATGCCAACACCGCCTGTAGCACCTGAAAAATCGGCTGCCGGTTATTTTCGCAGGCCTGAGAAAAAGGTTTCGCCATCATCCCTCCTGCTCCGCCACGTCCCGAGTGAAAACCCATTCCCGCGCCGAGGACATCGCGGACTGAAACGCATAGCCACCGAGATCAAATGCCTTGATGCCCTCGGGGTCATCAATACGCTGTTGAATCAGGTAGCGGCTCATCAGCCCACGGGCCTTTTTGGCATAAAAACTGATAATTTTGTATTTACCGTTTTTCCAGTCCTTGAATACCGGCGTGACGATGTCGGCATTCAGCAACCTGGGTTGCACAGCCCTGAAATATTCGTTGGAGGCCAGATTCAGCAACACTGGTCGCGACATCGCCGCCAGTTCAGCATTCAAGCCATCGGTAATTTTTCTGCCCCAGAACTGATAGAGATCAGCACCGCGCGGATTGGTCAGACGGGTTCCCATTTCCAGCCGGTAGGGTTGCATCAGATCCAGTGGCCGCAACAGACCATAGAGTCCCGACAAAATCCGCAGATGCTGCTGCGCCCACTGCAGGTCGGCCTCCGAAAGACTCTCGGCCGCCAGTCCGGTGTAAACATCCCCCTTGAAGGCCAGCAGCGCCTGTTTTGCATTGCTGGTCGTGAATGTCGGCTGCCAGTTCAGATAGCGGCCAAAGTTCAGATCACCCAGTTTGGCACTGATACCCATCAACTCCGACACCTGTGGTGGCGAAAGCTGCCGCAACTCGTCAATCAGCGCCTTTGAATCCTCCAGATAAGCGGGCATCGTAAAGTCCGCTGTGTTCGATGGCGTTTCATAATCCAGGGTCTTGGCGGGGGAAATAACAGTCAGCATGGTTTATCCAATGTATGAAATCATTACAGGTTACCATGGTCTATTATACTGCGTTGATCGCAATCTGTTCGTCAGGAGAATTCATGTCCCGGGTCGTCCCACTGTTCTTTTCCACGCTATTGATACTGGTGTCACTCAGCGGCTGTTCGGTCAACCCCGTCACTGGCAAAAGCGAGTTCTCGTTGATGTCGGCAGAGCAGGAAGTGGCGATAGGTGCCAGCAACTATGCCCCCTCCCAGCAATCCCAGGGAGGCCGCTACATCATTGATCCGGAAGTACAGGCCTATGTCAGCGGTGTGGGGAAAAAACTGGCCGCCGTCAGTGATCGTCCCGACCTGCCCTACGAATTTGTGGTACTGAACAACTCGGTGCCCAATGCCTGGGCCTTGCCCGGTGGCAAGATCGCCATCAATCGCGGACTGCTCGTGCAGCTGGAGGATGAATCCCAACTGGCCGCCGTGCTGGCCCACGAAATTGTCCACGCCGCCGCCCGGCACAGCGCCGCACAGATGACCCGTGGCACCCTGCTGAGTATCGGTGCCGCCGCTGTCGGTGTAGCCGGGTCAAACTATGGTCTCGGCGAAATGGGCTCACAAGTGGCACAGATGGGCGCGGCTGCCTGGATGGCCAAGTACGGCCGCAGTGCCGAACTGGAATCCGACGCCTACGGTATGGAATACATGGCCCGCGCCGGATACGACCCCAGTGGGGCCGTAAAACTGCAGGAGACCTTCGTCAAACTGAGCGAAGGTCGTCAACAGGACTTCCTCAGCGGCCTGTTCGCCAGCCACCCCCCTTCACAGGAGCGGGTAGATGCCAACCGCATCAAGGCCGCAACACTTCCCAAAGGCGTCATCAATCGCGACCTCTACCAACGCAAAATTGCCCAGCTCAAACGCGACGAACCCGCCTACAAGGCCCAGGAAGCGGCGATGAAAGCGCTCAGTGCCGATAACCCGAAAGCCGCTCTCAGTGAACTGGACAAAGCCATTGCCATTCAACCCAATGACGGCTATTTCTGGGAATTGCGCGGCCATGCCTGGGCCATGCAGGAAAACATGAGCAATGCCGAACAGGCTTTTACCACTGCCATCGGTAAAAACCCCGACTATTTCAGCCACCATCTGTCTCGAGGCCTGCTGCGCTTTGAGGAGGGCAAAAAAACCGCTGCCCGCAGTGATCTGGAAAAGAGTTATCAACTGCTGCCAACACCCTATGCCGGATACTATCTAGGTGAAATAGCACTGGAAAACGGCGACCAGAAAAACGCCATTAATTATTTTCAGTCCGCTGCCCAGGGTGGCGGTGAAATGGCCAAAAAAGCCCAGGCGCGGCTGGCGGTACTGGAACTGGCCACCGCTCCCCACAAATACATCACCAGCCAGTTGTCCCTGACGGACGATGGCTATATTCGTGTCACCGTTAAAAACAACAGTCCGGTCACTGTCACCAATGTGACGTTACAGGTTACCGAAATGGTCAACGCTTTTCTTGCCGGCAGCAGCTCCACCATGAACGGGCCGAGACAATTATCGCCGGGCCAGCAGGTGTCCATGAAAACCAGTATAGGCCCGTTCACGGATGGCAACGACGCCGCCCGCTACCGCATTCAGGTCTCGTCTGTTGAGGCGGCCGAATAAACCGATACTGGCGCGCTAAGACCCCCGGCTCAATGCCTCCACCAAAAATACCAGGGTGGAGGACAGCATCATACGCTTCGGATTGGGGCCGACCCGCACAACCCAGATCACGGCAACAACTGACGCCAGCACAAAAGGGAGGGTTGATGCCAACCCTCTCGACCCCAGCCCAAAGGCCAGCGCTAACAACCCCAGCGTGGTTGCCAGCAGCACTGCTGAAACGCGATAGGTGACTGTGGCACCGTGACGCACCGCAAAGCACTGTTTGCCCGCCTGCCGATCTGTTTCGATCTGCGGCGGCTGGTGGGAAAACAGCAACGCCGTGGCAAAGGCCGCAAACGCGCCCATCCCCAACAGTGAGCTCCAGCCAAACGACTGCTCCGCAACAAACCACAGGCCACCAAACACGCCGGGGCCATAGCAGAGCGCTGTGGTCCACTCCCCGGCGGCGGTGTAGGAAAGCGGACGCTGCCCGGCGTTATACAATACCCCCAGCACTGCAAGAGGCAGGGCAAAAACCAGAATCCACAACTGCTGGACAAGCAACAACACCAGCAGCCCCAGGGCACCCCCGGCTGTCAGACTGATCAGACCGTGATAAAAAGTGGTGCGGACACTGCCGTCGTGGATACGCACCCAGGAATCGTACTTGAAAGTGTCGGCGCCCAACTGCCAGTCCTTGGCATCATTGAGCAGGTTGATACCGTGTTGCAGCAGCACTACAGACAGGGTCGCCAAACCTAGCGCACTGTGACTGAGCGGCTTTTCCGCCAGCAGCCAGACCGCAACGCCGGGCAGTATCGATACCAGATAGACGGCAGGGTTGAGCGCCTGCCACCATCTGACCGAAGAGAATTGCTCTACACGCTCAACGTTCAAACAGGCTGTCAGGCCATCGCCCGGGCTTGTGGTGAACGGAAATTATCCAGAGCGGCCTGAAACCAGTGGGCGTGCTGGCGCTCGGAATCAATCACCTGTTGGTAAACCGCTGCGGTGTCGGCGTCGTTCGCCGCCAGCGCCTGATCACGAAAACGGGGATAGATATCCTGGTATTCCCGCTCTTCCACCCGAATCGCCACCTGCAATGCTTTTTCCACCACCCCGTCGGGATTCAGGGCAATCAACTCGTCGCAATTGGCACGAATACTTTCCAGAGCGTCGATAGCGCGCTCCGTATCTTCACCCTGTTGAGGCACACCGATATCGCTGTAAAGGGCCCGCAACCATACCGCGTGCAGCTTCTCCTCGCCCGCCACCTTGCGGAACAGGGTCGCCAGCTCCGGATAACCGGCCTTGCTCGCCCAGCGGGCAAACTCGGGGTACATCACCCGGTTTTCGTACTCCTCCACATCCACAAAAGATGCCGCTGTCCCGGCCATATCATCAGACTGGCAGGCAGCCGCAAAGCACCCGAAAATCATCTCTTCGCTAATCTCAGCCTTTTCCATTGCTTTTCTCCGTGAAAGTCGTTGGGTTATTAACAGGGTGTCACTGGAACAGCTACATTAACCCGTAACAGGGACTGACAACACCTTTTGGATCATATTGTGGGTGGATGACCATTTATGACTATTGAGAGTCATCGCAACTAACGCTTCCACATTACAGCGCTGCCCAATGGCCCGTGTTAACCGACAGCAGTAACACCCTCTATTTGTACAACACTCATGGCTTCCGAACGTTCAATAATTTTAACCATAGCGGATTGAATCGCCTCATCCTCCCGGGCATCGCTGACACTGGAAAAACGCTGCTCCTGTATTTCTGCCCCCTCTTTCAGGCAGAACTTCACTGACACCCCATCCGCGCAACCAGCGGCCTTGCCAAAATATTCGATGGTAATTTCCGGATAGCCCTGACGGCTCATTTTGACGCGCTTGGCTATACGCTTTTTGGACTTTTCAAGATTCATAATATTGCCCTTCAGTGGAAAGGGAGTATAACGCCAGGCATTGAAGCCGATCATGAGGTTTCTAATCTGACTCCAAATCATCTGTATTAATAAGTGATTGCCATTGCTGCTTTGACTGGTTGACGTGTTAGCGCATCAGTCTTTCCGTCAGGAACTGGCTACAGGCTTTAACCCGGGCATTACTGCGCAAATCACGATGGGTCAGCAGCCAAAGGTCTGACTGAAACTCCCGGTCGGGCGAACCCAGTAGCGGCAACCCGTCGGCGACATCATCAGGCAACAATGCAATGCCGAGACCGGCTTTCACCAGGGCCGCCATGCCCATCAGCGTATTGGCGCGGGCTACGATACTGTCTGCCGAACAGTGCTTTTCCAGCCACTGCATGGGTTTCAGCCGCAATAAAGCGCGCTCCGGGCCAATCACCGGCATGCCACTCAATGCCTTTGCCGTGAAAACCCCGGATTGGCCATGGGCGAATCTTTCCGAACCATATAGCTGCCAGGGCATTGTCATTAATTTTCGACCCACCAGATGCTCCGGAGGGTTATTGGTGGCACGCAAGGCGATATCGGCTTCCATCCGTGACAGATTGAGATCGTCACTGTCAGCAAGGAGCTCTATCTCAATACCCGGGTAAAGTGTCCGGAACTCCGCAAGCAAGGGCGGTAGCTGGTAATAGGCAAAACCGTCGGGGCAAGTAATACGCACCTTGCCTTCCAGGGTTTGATCGCCGCCGAGAATCATTCGATCCACATCGTCAATGGCCTCGGCAACCTGCTCCACTCGCACCATCAACAGCTCACCGGCACCGGTCAACTGATAGCGGGCATCCCATCGCTCAAACAGACGCACGCCAAGTTTTTCCTCCAGCCCCTTGATTCGCCGGAATACCGTGGAGTGATTGACACCCAGTCGCTTGCGGGCGCCCGTAAGACTCCCGGTTTCCGCAACCGCCTGAAAGTACCGCAGGTCATCCCAACTATCCATAACGATGACTTACCCCACTCGTTTTTGCATTTTTGCAAACATCGTTTGAACATAATGAGAATTATATTTCATTTTTGCAACACTCATACTGCACCTCAACCCATTCACTTATAGAGGATCGCAATATGAACAAGTACGCAAACCACGGCACCGCCCTGCTTCGCATCAGCCTTGGCGTTATCTATATCGCCCACAGTCTGTACCTAAAACTGGTGGTATTCACCCTGCCCGGCACAGCCGCCTTCTTTGCAAGCCTCGGCTTGCCCGCTATAGCGGCCTACGCCACGTTTATCGTTGAGGCAATAGGCGGTATTGCATTGCTGCTGGGCTATCAGGCCCGCTGGGCGGCACTGGCATTGATACCCGTCGCACTGGGAGCCACCTGGGCCCACAGTGGTGCGGGCTGGGTATTCAGCAATGCCGGTGGTGGCTGGGAATACCCGCTGTTTCTAGCTATCGCCACGGCGGTCATTGCCCTGCAAGGTAACGGTAGCCTGGCATTGCAACGCAAACACGCATCAATCCACTAACCGGAACCATGCAGATGTACAAACACATCCGGGCAAACGAGCGGGGCAGCACGCTGCTGCCCTGGCTCCGAAGCTATCACAGTTTTTCATTCAACCGGTATTACGACCCCGCGCGGATGGGCTTTGGCCCCCTGCGGGTAGTTAATCAGGATTGGGTGGCTCCCGGTGGCGGCTTCTCCAGCCATAGTCACCGTGACGCCTTGATCATCAGCCTGGTCACGCACGGCGAGATGGTTCACCGTGATACTGCCGGCCACGAACAACGACTCCGCAGTGGTGATTACCAGTACATGAGCGCCGGCAGCGGCATCCGCCACAGTGAATTCAATGCCAGTGATACCGAGCCAATGGAATTTGTACAGATCTGGGTAACACCCCGCCACAAAAATACAGCGCCTGCTTACCAGGTCCAGCATTTTGACGATGCGGCGACGCTGCAGCCAATCGCCGCCGGAGAGGCGGATGTGGGCGTGGATACCGGGGTCTTTCTACTGGATCAGGACATCCGCATCTGGCAACTTCAACTCAACGCCGGAGAACACATCCAGCAAAACCTGCCCGATCAATGGCAGCGCCGGGTGCAACTTGTCAAAGGTGAAATCACCCTGGAGAACACGCGCCTGCAACCCGGTGACGCACTGGAATTCGGCCCAGACTTATACCCGAATCAGGTAACGACCTATCGGGCCAACAGCAACAGTCTGGCACTGATCTTCGATATTCCCGCTAACAACCAACCAAGGACAACCCCATGAATCCACTCGACCAAATTGCTCTGCAACAATTGTTTACCCATGCCCGCACCCACAGTCACTGGCAGGATCGCGGCATCGCCGCCGATACCCTGCGCCAGCTCTACACGCTCGCCGCCATGGGGCCCACCAGCATGAATGCGCAACCGGGACGGTTTGTATTCCTCACCACCCCGGCAGCCAAACAGCAATTGCTACCGGCGCTGGCAGAGGGCAACCGCGATAAAACCCTCACCGCACCGGTCACTGTGATTGTCGCCCACGACCCGGCCTTCTACCGTCACCTGCCGGAACTGTTCCCACACATGCAAGGGGCTGACAAAATGTTTGCCGACAACGAGGAACTGGCCCAAAGCACAGCATTTCGCAACGGCACCCTGCAGGGGGCATGGCTGATCATGGCTGCCCGCGCACTGGGACTGGACTGCGGGCCAATGTCCGGTTTCGACAACGGCAAAACCGATGAGATTTTCTTTACTGAAAATGGCTGGAAATCCAACTTTTTGGTCAACCTTGGCTACGGCGATTCGCAAAAACTCCACCCCCGAGGCAAGCGGTTGGAGTTTGAAGAGGCCTGCTTGCTGCTGTAGAGCCGCCCTCTTAATGTTCAGTCAATAAAAACGCCGCTGTTCTCACGAGCAGCGGCGTTCACTTATCTTATGTTCTAACTTTTAGTTTTTACTCTGACCCCAAGTATCCTTGACCCCAAGTATCCTGAGTTGGCTAGAAGTGCCCGCTTGAATTATTGGTTCAAAATATCTTCGATCCAATTTAGAAATCTGGCTGCACTTCTGGTTTCGAAGCTGTCTTTATTTGGTACGTAATAGCAAAGATCTGATTTAACCGGTCGAGTTTCAAACTGTTGTAGAAGATTCGATTTTAACAGCCTTGTAGTGAGTGTCGTAGAACAGAACACAAGTCCATTTTCTGCCATAGCCTGTTGGATCCCGAAAAGCTCTTGATCAAACTTTTTGAGTTTAATATCAGCTCCTTCCAGGCCATTTGTTTCCAACCAAGCAGCTAGTGGAGGATCCGGTAACGATTTATTTTTCCACTCCGTTGTAAAAAGGGTAATGGGTTCATTTGACCAAGAAGGAGACGTCATTCCATAAGCACCAAATACATTGAATGACTCAGATCTAATGACATCAGAATCCTCAACGACTGAGATATCACCGAACCGAATTGGAATAATATATGATTGGCTGTCGACCGACTCCCCAGTCGATATTTCCATAGAAATATTGGGATTGGCTTGTTCAAATTCATGCTGGGCGGGGATCAGCACCATAGCTGCCAATGATGATGTCGTCGTTACCCTGACCGCAGTGCCAGCCTTCATCACCTCTTCCAAGGCGCTGTCAATTTTGCGAAATCCGTCCGAGGTGGCTTTAGCCAATCTTATACCTGTTCCTGTGAGTGATATCCGCCTTCCCTGTCGATGAAACAAATTTACATTTAATCGACTTTCCAGGTTGCTAATGTGGTGTGAAATGGCTGTTGGCGTCAGCGAAAGTTCTTCTGCCGCCAACTTAAAACTTCCCCGACGGGCAGCCGACTCAAAGGCCTTCAGCGCCTGTAACGATACCTGCAAACTCAATCTCCAAATCAATCACTGGTTCATCGATAGTATAGATGATTTAAACTCATCTATACGTGTAATTCTTTCGTTTGTAGCAATTGATACAGACTCACAAAATAGCTCCTGTTCTTAATTAACCAAGGTAATGGACATGAGCACATTATTACACGTCGACTCTAGCGTTAGAGCTGTGAACAACCCGAACCCGGATCACGACTCCATATCGAAAAGTATCGCTCTCCGGTTTGTTGATACATGGCAACAGAATTGTCCTGAAGATGAGTATATCTATCGTGATGTTGGGATGAATCCACCTGAATTCATTACTCAGGATTGGATTGGCGCGGTGTTTACCCCTGAGGAAAAAAGGACCCCGGCACAGAAAGAGAGACTGGCACTATCAGATAAACTGATAGCAGAAGTGTCAGCAGCCGATGTGATCCTGATTTCCTCACCAATGTATAACTACGGTATGCCGGCTCAGCTAAAAGCGTGGTTCGATCAAATTGTACGCATAAACAAAACGTTTGATTTCGATCTCAAACGAGGGGACTTCCCGTTACAGCCTCTACTCTCGGGCAAGACATTGATCATAGTGACTTCCAGCGGAGAGTTTGGTTTTGAAAAAGGAGGAATAAGAGAAGATTCTGGTCACCTGGCACCGCACCTACGGACACTGAGTAAATATTTGGGGGTGGACACAATCTATGAGATTGCCTCTGAATACCAGGAATTTGGCGACGACAGACACCGTATATCAGTAGCCGATGCACGAGATCGAGCCGAACGTATTGCATCAGAACTTAGTCTTTTGACTCTGGTTCCACCCTCAAAAAATGAGGTCGCCAATGTGTGACCCTATTGATACAGAACTTCTCATAAAGTGTGGAGAAAACGTTATTGATTTGGCTGTTGGCAATGTCAAGGCAGGTGGGCTGCCATTTGCAGCGATTATCGTTAACCAGAATAGAAAGATTATTGGCAAAGGGGTAAATCAAGTCGCCAAGCATCTGGATTGTACCGCACACGCTGAAATCCAGGCGATAAGAGAGGCTTCACGGAATGAAAAAACTTTTTCTTTAAAAGGAACGATATTAATTGCTTCAGGAGAGCCTTGCGCTCTCTGTTATATGGTAATCCGTATGGCTGAGATTATGAAAGTTATTATCGTATCGGATAGATATGAGGCGGAAAAACACGGGTTCGATTATCTATGGACTTACAAGTATTTCAACACCAGCCTCTTCCATGAGCTCGAGGTTGTGACGTTAGATAATGACAGAAAATTGCTCCCATTCCAGTTAGCCCAAATCAATTTGAGTGATTAAGGTTAGTAGTTTAAATCTTTCATTAATTTCCAGCTTAGTAAGCGTCATCTTACTCTGACCCCAAATATCAGCGGTTGGAGTTTGAAGAGGCCTGCCTGCTGCTGTAGAGCCACACTCTTAATGTTCAGTCAATAAAAACGCCGCTGTTCTCACGAGCAGCGGCGTTCACTTATCTTACGTTCTAACTTTTAGTTTTTACTCTGACCCCAAATATTTCTAATATTTCTGACCCCAAATATTTGATCTCCCGACTTTGTGGGGATTCTTCGCTGAGCCCCAAGTGATACAGATACACGATGTACGATTCGATCCTCTTTTGGTGGCAATTCGACCTTTCGGCCATCGTGCCTGGTGAACTCAGCAGAAGAATCTAGCCATCGTTCAGCGCCCCATATTTGAGAAGCCGATTTATCTATTGCTGCTTTAGTCCACCTCTTCCAGCCCGCTTCATCACCTGTATCTTTGTACTTAATATCCTTCACAGAAATAATAACGATATGGTTTCCGCAGACAATTAAGCAATCACAAAGCTCTTTTCCTTTCTTCCCAATTGGATTTGGATGAGTCCAAAGATTAAGAAAAGCTCTCTCACTAATAGAATTCACAAATTTTTCTGATTCAGTCAATCCCTCGGGCATGCAATTCTCTCTGCGTGATGCCTAATGCCTGGCTGTGGGGCGAAGCGTTAGCTGAGTCCCACACCAGCCTATTGTTAAGGTTTTATGGGGATTACAGAATGAGTTGGGAAACATTGGAAATAATTGCCTCATGGTTGGTGATTGCTAGCGCTGCGGTAGCAATAATTGCCGCCCATTTAGCCCAGCGAGCTTGCTCACGCGCAGAAGTGGCAGCTAAAGCGGCAGTAGATGCTTGTGACTTGGCAATATCTAAAGCTTCTTTGGCTATTCTGAGGGTTTCCTCCTCCCGTGCATCACGTTTGGAAGAAGAGGCTAAAGCACGTTCTTCGTCTTTAAGTCGGAGCCACTCTTGAGCATAGCCAAGCATGATTCGGTTTTGTTGGTGCCAGATGCCCTTGTTTATCTGTATTCGGACTTCGGATTCACCATATTTTTCAAACTTGGCGAAATAGTCACGGCGCTCTTGTTCGGTTCCGAAGTGAGACATGATTTAGAAAACCTTAACGCCCAGCTCAGCGGGCAATTGGTGCGCAGCGCAAATTGATCCGCTGCAGCTGATTGTTATACGTTGGACGCTAGAATTTATTACCAATAGAGATCATGTAGCTGTAAGCGTCTATGTTTTGATTTCCAGCACCAAACTCCGTAAGAGCTATACCACCCAGTGCAAACAAAGCCGAAAGAGGATCTCCTGTGGCGGCCCAAGCAGCGCCGGCCAACCCCAGTCCCACGGTTGCTGGTTTTCGCCAAGCTTTACGAGAAAGACGCTTAATATCAGCAGCATAATCATCCAGTTCTGCTTGCCGATCGGCTATTGATGCTTCTTGCTCATGACCCGGCAACAAGCTTATCTCTCTTGCAAACTTTCGCAGTGAGCGCATATATAATTTATGTGCATCAAGATTTTGATTCCTGAAATCTAAAACCTCATCCAAGGGCACAGAGCTGAGATCAGCACATACCGATTGCAAATCAAATTCAATCACATTACCCGCAGAAGGCGCATTGGGAATGTTCAAAACTTCAGTGAGAGACGTCAGAATTTGTTGTCTATCGGTAATAGGTGCAAGGTCGATTCCCTTTTTTGCGCTCGGAGCACGTAGGATTTGCGCTAGCAACACTAAAACCAAATAGCGAACCATCGGGTGTATCGGTATAGATGAGCCGTCTGTACTCTCCTTCGCGAGCCCCATGCTTTTTAAACGTTCAAATAATTGCTCAGCCAACTCTCTACTTCCACCAAAACCCAATCGAGACATAGATAGGCTATGAAAAGCGGTATCTTTCGTCATTAGATGGTTCAGAGACCCGCTCTCAATCAAACCTCCCATGACGCTTGTCAATTCTTTAGTCGCTTGCTCGTCAATTACTTCATCTGCAATAAAGTAATGAAGTAGATTTTTATCTCTTAGCGGCCCAGCCAAGACAGGGTCTACCGCCTCAGGCTCACCCTTTTTGTATTCCGGGATTAAAAACCCAATTCCATCGTAGAACAGAAGCATGGATTTGAGTCTATCTGTGTCGTACCAGATATGCCCAGGATAATAGAAAGCTATATCAGACATTGAGAGAGTTCCTCGTTGTTACAAGAGACGTATAACGCCGGTAGCAACGGCGGCTGAAGCGAAGCGTAAGCCGTCCAGGCAGCGCGCTTTTAGCGCTGTCGAGGTTGCCTACCCTTGTTAAAAGTTTATTCAGCATAGCTTTGCCATTTGGGTAAATTTAGCTTTTTAGCCCTATAGCGAAAGACACTTGACATTATTAAGGAAAAGACTGTCCCACCTATGGCTGAACCTATCATCAGCTCAGACCAGTCAAAAGGTTTGCTTTTTAGTATGAGCCTAATTGAGAAAAGCACAAAGAATGTAACTGCGAAAAACACAGAATTTACTACGAACAGCTTTAGATATGAGCAATATAGGGGCGGCTGAACCGGCAATCCAATATTCCATAGAACCCTATAAGGAGTAGGAAATGCTCTTTTACCCTCCAATCCCTTACGGCCAAGTTCTTCTAGGGCCTTAGATAACATCCTTTCTCTCATACTGGCACCTTGTGCTTTTAACAGTATGTTAATGATGGCTTTGCCATCATAATAATTATTAGAGTGCATTCCTCATAATTCACAGCAATTAAAATGCACTTTTCTTAACTTATTGGTTATACAGGATTTATTTTTTCTTCCGAAAAAATCTCCTTATTAAAGAGGGCAAGCCCTCTTTAATTTTGCAGCTATTATCGGCGGGACGTACAACAAACTTCATGGATGAGGTTGGCATGGCGAAATCTCCCTTTCTTGAATTCATTGTTTGGTTTATGCACGTTCGCAATTACAGCAAACGAACCATTGAGGTGTACCTGTGCTGGATCCAATATTTTATAGTGCTTTGTGGAAGGCAACTCTCGGGGACTTGGGTTTTTCTGATATCGAGTGTTAGCTCGTCGTCCTGGCAATGGGAAGGATGTCACACAGGAAGAGGTGAGCAGCCCCCTCAGTCATCTGTAGGAGGCTTGGACAGGAAAGCCGGGAATGGGTTGCTTTAATGAGCGCCACGCTGATGAGCACACCAACCTACTCATCAGCGCGGCATATTAGCTGGCGATGGCTTCCATTTCCTCCTCCGACCTCGCTGCTGCCCGGTGCCGACCCAGACCATTGAAGATGGCCTTAATTGCCGCACTGATAATATTGCGATGCACCCCTACGCCGAATATCGCCGGGCCGTCGTCGATCTGCATTTCGATATAGCACACCGCCTCCACTTCTGAACCAGTACCCAGGGCGTGTTCGTGGTAGTCGATGACGCCAATATTGCCGCCCAGGGCTTTCACTGCGGCGTCGATGGTGCCGTTGCCAATGCCATTGACGGTTCTGGCTTTGCCCTGCTCCATAAACTGGATCTGCACTTCGGTGGCACCTTTGTCGCCGTGGCTGTGGGTGGTGACATCCGCATCTTCGAAACTGTAAGCGCCGTTATCCTGCAAATACGCCTGTTCAAACAGGGCGAAGATATCGGCACTGGTGGCCTCGCGGCCCTCGCGGTCGGTGAAGGCTTTCACCACCCGGCTGAACTCGATCTGCAGGCGGCGCGGCAATTCCAGACCATACTGCTGTTGCAACAGGAAGCTGACGCCTCCCTTGCCGGACTGGCTGTTAACCCGCACTACCGCTTCGTAGCCCCGGTTCAGGTCGGCGGGGTCGATGGGCAGGTAAGGCACCTCCCAGATCTCGCCCTCCACCCGCTGGGCAAAGCCCTTCTTGATGGCATCCTGGTGGGAACCGGAAAAGGCGGTGAACACCAGCTCACCCGCGTAGGGATGGCGGGGATGCACCGGCAACTGGTTGCACTCTTCCACGGTGCGGCGAATGGCCTCGATGTGGGAAAAATCCAAGCCGGGATGCACGCCCTGGGAATAGAGGTTCAACGCCAGGGTGACAATATCCACATTGCCGGTGCGCTCGCCGTTGCCAAACAGGCAGCCCTCCACCCGGTCGGCGCCAGCCATCAACGCCAGTTCCGCCGCCGCCACGGCGGTGCCCCGGTCGTTGTGGGGGTGGACGCTGATAACAATGCTATCCCGGCGCGCCAGATTGCGATCCATCCATTCCACCTGATCGGCATAGACGTTGGGGGTAGACATCTCCACCGTTGCGGGCAGGTTGAAAATCATTCTGTGCTCGGGGGTGGGCTGCCAGATCGCGCTGACCGCGTCGCACACCTCTTTGGCCACCGCCAATTCGGTGCCGGAAAACACCTCCGGCGAATACTGGTACACCCACTCGGTGTCCGGGTGCTGGCTGGTGTAGTGCTTGACCCAGCGGGTGCCCTGCTCCGCGATGGCTTTCACCCCGGCCACATCGGTGTTGTAGACGATGCGGCGGAATTGTGGCGCTGTGGGATTGTACAGATGCACGATGGCGCGTCGGGCACCCACCACGGACTCCACGGTGCGGGCAATCAAATCCTCTCGCGCCTGGGTCAACACCTCAATGGTGACATCTTGGGGAATACGATCTTCCTCTATCAGGCGGCGCACGAAGTTGAAGTCGGTGTCGGAGGCCGCGGGGAACGCCACTTCGATCTCCTTAAAACCGATCTCCACCAGCATCTCGAAAAAGCGCAGCTTGGTGTCCACCGACATGGGGTCGATCAGAGACTGGTTGCCGTCCCGCAGGTCTGTGCTCATCCAGATGGGCGGTTTTTCGAGGGTGCGACCGGGCCAGCGGCGGTCTTCCAACCGTACGGGTTCAAAGGGGCGGTATTTGCTGGCGGGATTACTGATCATTGCGCTCTCCGAAGGACATATTAAATGGCCCCTGAAAAAAGCCGGCAGTCGGGTTCAAAGGGAGGGGTTGCACCCTCTGACGGTGCCGGGAGCTTCTGGCCCACTGCTTTTCTCAGGATGGTTGACAGTTTAATGCGTTAACGGCGGCATTTTATTGCTACTTGTATGGCAATTTTTATTATTTAAGCAATAATATGTTTATATAAATTTTAATTGAGCAATTATATGAAACTGGACGCCTACGACCGGGCCATTCTGAGAAAGCTGCAACAGGAAGGGCGCATCTCCAACCAGGATCTGGCGGAATATGTGAACCTCTCACCATCTCCCTGCCTGCGCCGGGTGCGGCGTCTGGAAGAGGAAGGGGTTATCGATGGCTATACCGCCCGGCTGAACGCCCGGCGGCTGGGATTAAACCTGATGGCTTTTATCCAGATCAGCATGGACAAGCATATCCCCGAGCGCTTCGAAGGGTTCGAGTCGGCGGTTGCCAACTTCCCGGAAGTGCTGGAGTGCCATCTGATCACCGGTCAGGCAGCAGATTACCTGCTCAAGGTGGTGGTGGAGGATATGGACGGCTACCAGCAGTTTTTGCTGAATAAAATTACCCGTATCGAGGGAGTATCCGGGGTGCAGTCGTCCTTTGTTTTGAAATCACCGCAGAATACGGCAATGTTGCCGGTATGAGCGTCCAACACGCGCTGAGATTGCTCCGGCTTATGCTTCATCGATAACCAGGGCAGTCACAGCGACGGACTACAGCAACGGCAGAATAGCCGGGGTAATCACCAGCTTTGCTATTCGAAAATTGCCAGATCAGCGTCCATACTTAGCCCAAGCGCCCCTACTCAACCCAGGGGTTAGCGTTCAAGCAGAATAGCCATGACATTGACCGATCTCAGAACCCGGATTCAGCGTGCCACCGATGCCGACGAGCACGCTTGTGTCGAGCAATTACTGGCGGCCTTCCCCCTCAGTGAGACGCAGCAACAGCAATCGCTTAACCAGGCCCGCCAATTGGTGGAGAGTTGCCGTGAGGCAACCGAGGGCAAATACCTGCTGGATGCCTTCTTACAGGAATTCGGCCTGTCCAATCGCGAAGGCGTTGCGCTGATGTGTCTGGCAGAGGCACTGTTGCGGGTGCCGGATGAGGCCACCGCCGATAAACTGATCGCAGAAAAAATTCGCGACGGCAACTGGGCCAATCATCGTGGGCACTCGGACTCCCTATTCGTCAATGCCTCGGTGTGGGGTCTGATGCTGACGGGTGCGATACTGCCCCTGACTGAAGCGATCACCGCAGATACCAGCCGCTGGATGAAACAACTGGTGAGCCGACTTAGCGAACCGGTGGTAAGACGGGCCATGCTGCGGGCGATGAAGATGATGGGCAGCCACTATGTGCTGGGCCAGAGCCTGCCCGAAGCCATCGCCCGAGGCCACGACGAAGCCCTGCCGAATACCCGGTTTTCCTTTGATATGCTGGGTGAAGGTGCCCGCACGGAAGCGGATGCCCATCGTTATTTCGAGGCCTATGCATCCGCCATTGAAACCATCGGCAAGGCCAGCCGGAACGCGACTACACCCCGTACCTCACCCCGCACCTCGGATGGCATTTCGGTGAAGCTGTCCGCCCTGCACCCCCGCTATCAATTCAGTCAACGGGATCTGGTGATGGGCGAACTGCTACCGCGCATCCGGGAGCTGGCCATGGCTGCCCGAAGTCACCGTATCGGCCTGAGCATTGATGCCGAGGAGGCCGCCAGACTCGAGCTGTCCCTCGATATTTTTGAAGCACTGGCCCGCGACCCGGCGTTGTCTGACTGGGATGGCCTCGGCTTTGTGCTACAGGCTTACCAGAAACGTGCCCCGGCCGTGATTCCCTGGTTGATCAAACTGGCCGGAGAAACCCGGCGCCAATTCATGGTCAGGCTGGTGAAAGGCGCCTATTGGGATACGGAGATCAAACTCGCCCAACAGCAGGGACTGACCGACTACCCGGTGTTTACCCGCAAGGTTCATACTGACCTCTGTTACCTACACTGCGCACAACTGTTGCTCTCGGCACCTGAAGCCCTCTATCCGCAATTCGCTACCCACAACGCCCAGACTATCACCGCCATTCAGCAGCTGGCTGGCGATGCACCCTATGAATTCCAGCGGCTTCACGGTATGGGTGAGGTGCTGTATCAGACATGGCAGCAGCAACCACAAACGTCTCCATTGCCGCCGGTACGGGTTTACGCACCGGTAGGTGAGCACCGCGAACTGCTGCCCTATCTGGTGAGGCGTTTACTGGAAAACGGCGCCAACAGCTCCTTTTTAAACCACCTGCTGGATGAGCAGATGTCGGTGGATTCTCTGGTGGGCCCCCTGCTACCCCAGATTCGCTCGGTGACGCCCCATCGCCACCGACTGATTCCATTACCGGTGGATATCTACCGCGCCGCCGGTGAAGAGCGTGCCGGGGCGGCCGGTTTGGACCTGAACAATCCACTGATCAGTGAACCCCTGGTTGTCGCACTCAACGAGACACCCGTCCCCGTCCAGGCCGGGCCCGTGGTGGCCGGGGAATGGATACAGCGGGACCCACAGCCGGTCCTCTCCCCCGCCGATGGCATAACGGTGGTGGGCCACTGCACGATGGCTAACGATGAGGATGTGGCCAAAGCCCTGCAACAGGCGGCCGCAGCACAGTGGGAATGGAACCAGCGCGGCGGTGCCGCACGCGCTGACATACTGGAACGGGTGGCCGAGCTGCTGGCAGAACATCAGCTGGCGCTGTTGAAGCTGATTGTGCAGGAGGCGGGGCGCACAATTGCCGATGCGCTGGCCGAGGTCCGGGAAGCAATCGACTTCTGCCACTATTACGCCCTGCAGGCCCGCTACCGGTTTTCCGGGGGTATCGATCTGCCCGGCCCCACCGGAGAGAGCAACCAGCTCTGTCTCGAAGGCAGGGGCGTGTTTCTCTGCATCAGTCCGTGGAATTTCCCGCTGGCGATTTTTACCGGACAGACCGCAGCGGCATTGGTGGCAGGCAATGTGGTGATCGCCAAACCCGCCCTGCAGACACCGCTGGTGGCAGCCAAAGCCACAGAACTGTTCCATCGGGCCGGTGTGCCAGTCGATGTGTTGCACCTCCTACCCGGCGAGGGCGCGAAACTGGGCGAACGGTTGCTGCCGGACCCACGGATTGCCGGCGTTGCCTTTACCGGCTCCACCGCTACGGCCAAAACCATCCAGCGCCAACTGGCCTGTCGCCCCGGTGCCATTGTGCCACTGATCGCGGAGACCGGTGGTCAGAATGTCATGCTGGTGGATTCCACCGCCCTGCCGGAACAGGTGGTGGACGATGTGATTTATTCGGCTTTCCTCAGTGCCGGGCAACGTTGCTCGGCACTGCGAGTGCTGTTCATTCAGGACGATATTGCCGATGACCTGCTGACGACGCTTACCGGCGCACTGCAAACCCTGAAAGTTGGCAATCCCGCCAGCCTGGCTACCGATATAGGCCCGGTGATTGACGGGCGCGCCAGGGATACGCTGATGGCCCATATCGAGCGGATAAGCCGGGAAGGCACATTACTGGGGAGTCTGAAAACGGAACAGATACCCTCGCGAGGGTATTTTGTGGCGCCGCATCTGGTTGAGATTGACTCACTGGCGCAACTGCCGGAAGAAGTGTTTGGACCGATCCTCCATGTGATCCGCTATCGCGCCGCAGATATTGACCAGGTACTGGCGCAAATCAACGACAGTGGCTTTGGTCTGACACTGGGGATTCAAAGCCGCCTGAAACGGTTTGCCGATTATGTGTTCAGCCATACCCGGGTAGGCAATACCTATATCAACCGCAACATGGTGGGCGCTGTGGTGGGCAGCAATCCCTTTGGCGGTTGCGGACTCTCCGGCACGGGTCCGAAGGCCGGAGGCCCCCATTACCTTATGGCCTTTGCGACCGAGAAAACCCGCACGGAAAATACCACTGCCCGCGGTGGCAATACGGCATTGTTTTCGCTGCCGGATGATTAGCGGCGGGCAAAATTCGGTTGGCGCTTTTCCCGTCGCGCTGCCAGCCCCTCTTTCAGATCCCCGGAGCGGTGACAGTGCGAGGTGACAGCCAGGACTCTGGCAAGATCAAGATTGCCGTCCCCCATCTGATCACAGAGCTGTTTCATGGCCGCTACCGTGGTCGGTGATAGGGGGGTCAATGTGTCCACCAGTTTCGAGGTTTCCACCTCAAGCTCATCCTGAAGCACCAGATGCGTCAGGTAACCGGCCCGCAACAGCATTTCTGCATCCAGCACTTCCGCCGCAACCAGAATCCGTTTGGCCGTGGTGACACCCAGACGTTTCACATAGCGGCGAATGCCGTTCGGTGGATAGCAGAGACCGATTTCCGCGGCAGGCACCTTGAGCCGCATACCGTAAACACCTATCCGGAAATCACAGCACAGGGCAATTTCCGAGCCACCCCCGTAGACACTGCCATTGAGGGCACAGATGACCGGCATGGGCATGGCTGTTAGGCGATCGGTGAGCGTCTCAAATTTTTCACCGGTCATATCACCTGAGGTCATCTCTTCCAGCGATGCACCGGCACAAAAGGTTTTCTCCCCCTGACCGGTAATCACCAGGACCCGGATATCCCGGTTGGCGTCCACCTGATTCAGACAGTCGATAAACAGATCAATGCCAGCGGCAGTCAGTGAATTGTGTTTGGCTGGGTTATTGAGAAGGATGTGAGCTACCGCTCCTTCCATGGATAGCACAACCGGGGCGTCCACATTGCTCATAGTTTCGGGCTCTTGTATTCGGGATCAGGAGGGTTCGGCATAGCGTTGTTTGATGCCTTCGACAGCCGCGTGATAGATGTTGCGCATTTCTTCACGACAACTGATGTTCATGTTCAGATCACGCAGCAAACCATCAGCGATACCGTAAATCCAGCCGTGCACGGTCAGCGGCTGACCGCGGGTCCAGGCATCCCGGATGATATTGGTTTTACAGACATTGACCACCTGCTCAATGACGTTCAACTCACAAACCTGATCGATTACCCGGTCTTTATCGGCATCATCGGTAAGGTAGGTCTGATGGATATACTGCACATCCTGAACATTCAGCAGCCAATGGTCGATCAATCCCAGATTTTGCTTCATCACGGCTGCTTTAACGCCGCCACAGCCATAGTGACCAGTTACTATCACATGCTTGACCTTGAGATATTCGACTGCGAACTGCATCACAGAAAGACAGTTGAGATCGCTGTGCACCACCATATTGGCCACATTTCTGTGGACAAATAATTCACCGGGCATCAGGCCGACTATCTCATTGGCCGGCACCCGGCTGTCGGAACAGCCAATCCACAAATACTCCGGCGTTTGCTGTTTTAAAAGCCGTTCAAAAAAGGTGGGGTCTTTCTCTTTCTGGGCCGCGGCCCAGGCAACATTTTTCTCGAACAGTTCTTTCACTGAACCTACTCCGCAGGGCTATTTCAGCAGACAAGTGTACGGTCAGTGGCCACACAAAAAAACCGGATTTTTAGTCCGGTTTTTTAAAGTGAGTCTGGCCGTGTCGCAACGGTGATTCAATCGGGGTCGCGATGCCGGATATCCCGGCCCTGAACCAGATAGACAATATGCTCACAGATATTCTTGGCATGGTCACCAATGCGCTCCAGGGAACGCAGTGTCCAGAGAATATTCATGGAGCGTGAAATACTGCGGGGGTCTTCCATCATGTAGGTGATCATTTCACGCAGGGCAGACTTGTAGTCCATATCCACCTGACGGTCTTCTTTCATGGTGGCGATAGCGGATTCTGCATCAAAGCGTGAAAAGGCATCCAGTGCGTCGTTGAGCATCTTGCGTACGCAATTGCCTATATGGCGGACCTCGGTATAGCCCCGGGGCGCACTGCCCTGTTCGGAAAGCAGAATCGCCATTTTGGCAATTTTGTTGGCTTCGTCACCGATCCTCTCCAGATCCCGGAGCGTCTTGGACACGGCGAGTACCATCCGCAGATCACTGGCCGCCGGCTGACGCCGTGCAATCAGTGTGGTGCAGGTGTCATCGATGTCCATCTCCATGGAATCTATTCTGGATTCCACCTCCATGACCTTATCCGCCAGCGTGCTGTCGGCATCCTCCAGGGCGCGAATCGCATCGGCGACCTGCCTTTCCACCAGGCCGCCCATTTCCAGCATACTGGTTCTGATTTCTTCCAGGTCGTCATTAAATTGTCTGGAAATATGTTGGTCGAGATTCAAGTTGTCCATCCTCAGCTCCTTAAGGGCCTGTTCACACCCATTGCATTGCCGCTGTTGTGGTTAAAACAGTGCCAATCACGGCGTGGTGAACGTACTTTGGCGGTGCCAAAGTAGCGAGCCACAACATAGAGTGGCGCTTTTTTTGCCGCAACCCGAAGGGCTGGGGTCATTTTTTCGCCCAGCGTCGTTATCACTCGCTCATATAGAACCACTATACTTTTCTCCTGCTGCCTTGCTGGACAAAAAAATGGCCTCCAGCAGCGATAATGCAATGGGTGTGAACAGGCCTTAGCCAAAGCGGCCGGTAATGTAGGATTCCGTCAGCTCGTGTTGCGGCTTGGTGAAGACGGTGTCTGTGTCATTCATTTCAACCAGCCAGCCAAGGTGGAAATAGGCGGTGCGCTGGGAAACCCGGGCGGCCTGCTGCATCGAGTGAGTCACAATGGCAATCGTGTAGGATTCGCTCAACTCCCTGATCAGCTCTTCGATCTTGGCGGTGGCAATCGGGTCGAGGGCCGAGCAGGGCTCATCCATCAATACCACTTCCGGGCTGACGGCAATGGTCCTGGCGATACACAACCGTTGCTGCTGCCCACCGGAAAGCCCGGTCCCGGGAGAATCCAGGCGATCCTTCACCTCGTCCCACAACCCCGCCTTGCGCAAGCTGTTTTCCACAATTTCGTCCAGATCGGTTTTGCGATTGGCGAGACCGTGGATACGCGGACCGTAGGCGACGTTGTCATAAATCGACTTGGGGAAAGGATTGGGCTTCTGAAAGACCATCCCCACCCGGGCGCGCAGTTCCACCACATCCAGCTTCGGGTCATAGATATCCTGATTTTCCAGATGCAGGCTACCCTCCACCCGGCAAATATCAATGGTATCGTTCATCCGGTTCATGCAGCGCAGAAAGGTGGATTTGCCACAGCCACTGGGGCCAATCAGTGCCACCACCTCGTTTTTGCCGATATCCAGACTGACCCCGTGGATAGCCTGGTCCGTATCATAAAACACATTCACATCCCGCATACGCATCTTGGGATCATCCACAAAGGGTGCGCCAACGGTTTTTTCCGGAATGTACAAATTTTCTTCTGTCATCATATGCTCTTGTGCAACGACCCTAGGGTCCACTTGCACAGCATCCTGAAACACATTCATTTTTTCTGCAATATCCATGTTGTTTCCTGTCAGTTACCAGCGGCGTTCAAGGCGTTTGCGCATGACGACCGCCAGGGTGTTCATAGTGATCAGAAATGTCATCAGCACCATGATGGCGGCCGAAGTCATGGTGACGAACGATTGCTCCGGGCTGCTGGCCCAGAGAAATACCTGAACCGGCAATACGGTGGCGGCATCCATTGCACCGGTGGGCAACTCCACGATAAACGCCACCATGCCAATCATCAGCAACGGTGCGGTTTCACCCAGGGCCTGAGCCATACCGATGATGCCACCGGTCAGCATCCCCGGCAGCGCCAGTGGCAATACAAATTGCAGCACCACCTGCATTTTTGAAGCACCCAAACCCATTGCCGCCTGGCGAATGCTGGGGGGAACTGCCTTGATCGCTGCCCGGCTGGAAATAATGATGGTGGGCAGTGTCATCAACGTCAGAACCAAACCGCCCACCAAGGGCACCGAGCGGGGCATGCCGAACAGACCGATAAATACCGCCAGACCCAGCAAACCGAAGATGATGGAAGGCACCGCAGCCAGATTGTTGATGTTCACTTCGATAAAATCAGTGAAACGATTCTTCGGGGCAAACTCTTCCAGATAGACGGCTGCCGCAACACCGATCGGGAAACTCAGCGCCAACGTCACCAACATGGTAAAAAATGAGCCCAATATTGCCCCGAGGATACCGGCCTGCTCCGGTTCACGGGAATCACCCCGGGTAAACAGAGAGTGATTGAAGCCTGCGCGCACTTCGTTACCCTGCTCCAGCGCCAACATCCAGGTCTGCTGCTGATCACTGAGGCGAGCCGTCTTGCGCTTTGCCTCACTGCTCTTCAGAAACATGTCTGCATCATCATCGAGCTGAAACCACAGTGTATGGGTCTGGCCGAGCAATTCCGGGGAGTTTTCCAACATGTCGCGCAGTCGATAGCCCGCGGCAGTGCTCACCAAGGCAGCCAGTGCGCGCCTGTCCTGGCGGTCTTCCACGCCGGGAAAGCGCGCCAGAAGAGCCTCTCGAACAACAGCTTCGTAGTTGCCGTACTGAAGCTGTTCCAGATCGCGAGGATCATTTATTTCCAGGGTTTCCGGGTCAAAGGTAATCTGCAGAGCGACGGAATATTCGTAAAACGCCCGGTAACCCTTGCCGATGATATCGGTGAACAACAACAGCAGTGCCAACAGGCCAATGCTGATGGCACAGATACCATAGGCCTTGAAGCGTTTTTCTGCCCGATAGCGTCGGGCCAGCGTTTTGCGAACCTGTTCGGTGGTTACACTCATACGTTAATCCTCTTGCAGCCGAGCCTACTCGTACTGCTCCCGGTATTTCTTGACGATGTGCAGAGCGACCACATTCATCAACAGGGTGGTAATAAACAGCATCAGACCCAGGGCAAATGCCGCCAGTGTTTTGGCACTGTCAAATTCCTGATCCCCGGTCAGCAGGGTGACAATCTGTACCGTAATAGTGGTCACCGCCTGCAGGGGATTGGCGGTGAGATTTGCCGCAAGACCGGCTGCCATAACCACGATCATGGTTTCGCCGATGGCCCGTGAGGCCGCCAGCAGAATACCGCCCATGATGCCCGGCAGCGCCGCGGGGAAAATCACTTTTTTGATGGTCTCCGAGCGGGTGGCACCGAGTCCCAGAGAAGCATCCCGCATCGCTCTGGGCACCGCAGTGATAACGTCATCAGACAGGGAAGATACAAATGGGATCAACATAATTCCCATCACCAACCCTGCCGCCAGTGCAGATTCAGAGGCGACGGAGAGCCCCAGCGATTGACCGACATCACGAATAAAGGGCGCCACGGTGAGCGCTGCAAAAAAGCCGTAGACAACAGTCGGTACCCCGGCGAGCACCTCCAGCGCGGGCTTGGCGAACGAACGGACTTTGGCGTGGGCATATTCCGCCAGATAAATGGCCGACATCAACCCCACCGGTACTGCCACTATCAGGGCAATGGCTGAAATCAGCAGGGTACCGGCGAACAGCGGTACGGCACCAAAGGCACCCTCCGAAGCCACCTGGTCCGCACGCAGCGCCATTTGCGGACTCCAGTTTAGCCCGAACAGGAAATCTGTAATCGGCACCTGACCAAAAAACCGGATCGATTCAAACAGTACAGAGAACACGATGCCGACGGTGGTCACCACTGCCAGTACGGCGCAGAGCATGAAGACGACCAGCAATACCCGTTCCACCTGTTCACGGGCTGGCATTCTTGCGGAAACCCGCAGCCAGGCCCAGGCACCACCCAGCATGGCCAGCACGATCACAACAACGGCCATGGCCATGGCACTGATCGATTGCAACTGGTTTAGTCGTCCGGCGGCGTTAGCCACGGCAGCATCCACAAAGTCTCTCGGCAGTGCACCACTGGCCACATTGCCAATCTGGCTGAGCATGAGGTTGCGTGCAGCCCCGTCCACCGGTTGCAGCTCAGCGGGCAGACTGTCCAATACCATGATACGGATCAGGGTCTGATCAAACACCAACCAGAAAACCAGCACAATCAGTGCCGGTAGCGCGCACCAGATGGCAGAGCGCATGGCGTAGTAAAACGGTAGTGAGCGCAGATGGCGAATACCACCCAACGGCTGGGCAACCTGCAAGGCCCGGTGGCGGCCCATGATGAAAGCCGTAACAATCATCGCCGCAAGTATTAATAATAACTGTCCGGTCTGCATGAACTGCTCCAGTATTATTTTTCCACCTACAACCGTTTAGCGGTGGGAATTTCTCAATACCCAGGGACAAGAAGGCCCGACGTGTTTTACGCCGGGCCCACTGTCGCTAGTCAACCTTATTCAAACTCTTTGCCGGTCATGCTATTGAGTGACTTGGCATTTTCCGCCCATTTCATGCGCTCATTTTTTGGTGAAGGTATCAGGCCCTTGTCTGCCAGATAGCCTTCGTCACCCCAAGTGCGATCATGGGTGAACTCTTTCACGTATTCCTGGATACCGGGAATCACACCAACGTGGGCTTTTTTCACATAGAAATACATGGAGCGTGCCATCGGGTATTCACCACTGCCCACGGTCTCCATGTTCGGGCTGACGCCCTTGATTTTTACGGCTTTGACAATAGCGCGGTTCTGATCAAGGAAGGAGAATCCAAAGACGCCCAGTATAGTGGGTGAAGATTCCAGTTTCTGAACAATCAGATTATCGTTTTCACCGGCTTCGATGTAGTGACCATCTTCGCGAATGCTGCGACACACTGATTTGTATTTGTTTTTGTCCTGATCTTTCATCGCTTTCAACCAGGGGAAGGTCTTGCAGCCACCTTCAACACCCAGTTCGTTGAACGAATCCCGGGTGCCGGAAGTGGGTGGCGGACCTACCACTTCAATCTTGACGTTGGGCAGTGCCGGATTGACGTCTTTCCAGGTTTTGTAGGGGTTGGCTACCAGCTCTTCTGTGCCGTTCGGATTTGGCACATCCTTGGCCATCGCCAGGTACAGATCACGCAGGGAAATATCGAGATCTGGCCCTTTTACGGAATTGGCAACTACCAGACCGTCATAACCGATCTGTACTTCGGTGATGTCTTTAACACCGTTGGACTTGCACAGCTCAAACTCCGACTGCTTCATACGACGGGAAGCATTGGTGATATCGGGATGCTGGGTGCCGACGCCCTGACAAAACAGCTTCAGTCCACCACCCGAGCCGGTGGATTCAATTTTGGGGGTCGGGAAACTGGTGTTGCGGCCGAACCGTTCTGCTACCACGGTGGCAAAAGGGTAGACGGTGGATGAACCGACTATGGAAACGGTATCACGAGCCATTGCTGGCACACTGGACAGAGCCAGCGCTGCAGCGAGTACTAATTTATGGGTATTTTTCACGTTTGCCTCCAGGGCTGATCATTAACATCGGGACTGATGCTAGTGGTCTATCGTGACAACTCTATGAATCTTGTATGACACTAATGTGACAACCGCCAGATCCCATAATACAAACAGGCTTCCGATTGGATTGCCATAAGCGTCCCCACCAACCTTCTCAGGTTTGTTCTGGTCGCGACCCGCCCTGTCTTATAAACTGTGCAACGGTTGCGAGAGATAATAAAAATGCCTCGATTGATACAATTTCTGGAACATCTGGCCAGCGGTATCGACGGTTTTACTGAATGGACCGGCAAATTGGTAGCCTGGCTGACACTCGCCATGATGGTACTGACCTGTCTGGTGGTGGTCATGCGCTATTTCCTGCAATCCGGCTCGATCGCCCTGCAGGAGTCAGTCACGTATTTTCATGCGGTGGTTTTTCTGCTGGGTGCCGCTTTCACCCTGAAACGGGGCGGCCACGTTCGCGTGGATATTTTCTATCAACGTTACAGCCCGCGCATGAAAGCACTGGTGGATGCGCTGGGTGGACTGCTGTTTCTCATCCCGGTATGTATCCTGATACTGCTGTTCTGCTGGGAGTACGTCACAAACAGCTGGGCAATAAGGGAAGTCTCCAAGGAAGCGAGCGGACTGCCATGGGTTTACCTGCTGAAAACCCTGTTAATCCTGATGCCGATTACCCTGCTGTTGCAGGGTATCGCGGAAGTGATCAAAAACCTGCTATTTTTCTTCGGGTTGAGTCAGGCACAAACCATTGAACATCAGGAGCACCTGCTCTGATGGTTGAATACATTCCAGTACTGATGTTTGCCGTGGTCTGTCTGATGCTGATGGCTGGCTACCCGGTGGCGTTTTCACTGGCGGGCACCGCCCTGATTTTTGCCATGGTTGGCACCGCCACCGGCCATTTTGACATGTCCTTTTTGCATGCCCTGCCCAACCGTTTATACGGCACGATCGACAATACCACCCTGATCGCTGTACCCCTGTTTGTGTTGATGGGCGTCATGCTGGAGAAATCCCGTCTGGCGGAGGACCTGCTGGACAGCATGGCCCTGCTGTTTGGCAAGTTCAAAGGGGGACTGGGTATTTCGGTGGTCGTGGTAGGTATGCTGCTGGCTGCCAGCACCGGGATTGTCGGTGCCACGGTGGTCGCCATGGGACTGATGTCCCTGCCCACCATGTTGAAACGCGGTTACCATCCGGCGCTGGCCACCGGTTCCATTTGCGCCACCGGCACCCTGGGGCAGATTATTCCTCCGTCCATCGCCCTGGTTCTGCTGGGCGATATCCTGTCCAGCGCCTACCAGCAGGCCCAGCTGGGGATGGGTATTTTCAACCCGAAAACAATCTCAATCGGGGATCTGTTTGTGGGCGCGATTGTGCCAGGCCTGTTGCTGGTGACCCTTTATATTCTGTATCTGATTGTCATCTCACGGCTTAAACCCGAGCTTGCGCCAGTGGCTGAGGTGGACGGGGAGTCCAGCCTCTCGGCGGCCAGATTGCTGCGCAGCCTGTTACCGCCGGTGGTATTGATCGTGGCCGTGCTGGGCTCGATTCTCAGTGGCGCAGCCACCCCCACGGAAGCGGCCGGGGTCGGCGCCATGGGCGCCACCCTGCTGGCACTGGGGCGTCGACAATTAACTATCAAAAGATTGCGGGATGTCACCCAGTCCACCACGGAAGTTACTGCCATGGTGTTCATGATCCTGATTGGTGCCGCGATATTTTCCCTGATCTTCCGGGGTTTTGGTGGTGAGGAGTTGATGGAGGATCTGTTCAATCGCATTCCCGGCGGGGTCGTCGGCGCTACGCTGGTGGTCATGGTGGTGATTTTCCTGCTGGGTTTTATTCTCGATTTTATCGAAATCACCTTTGTCGTCGTGCCCATTGTCGGACCTATTTTGCTGGCAATGGGACTCGATCCGGTGTGGCTTGGCATCATGATCGCTATAAACCTGCAAACCTCTTTTCTGACACCACCCTTTGGCTTTGCCCTGTTCTATCTGCGCGGTGTTGCACCGCCCTCGGTGGCAACTCGCGATATTTACCGCGGCGTCGTGCCTTTTATCATCATTCAATTATTGCTGATGTTAATGTTGGCCATCTGGCCTGCGCTGGCCACCTGGCTGCCATCCATTGTTTTCTGAAATCCGTACAGGGTTTAATAATAAGGAGTAGAGCTTGACTGAAATCAATCAACCACCGGCACCCCGCGGCGAACTCACCCTGCAGACGATAGCCATGCCCAAAGACACCAATTCCAGTGGTGATATTTTTGGTGGCTGGCTGCTCTCACAAATGGATCTCGGTAGCTCCATTCTGGCCCAGCGAATTGCAAAGGGTCGCGTGGCCACGGTTGCAATCAGTGAAATGTCGTTTCTTCGACCGGTTCCGGTTGGTGCCATTGTCAGTTGCTACTGTGAGTTGATGCAGGTCGGCAGCAGCTCCATGACCATCAACGTTGAGGTCTGGATCAACATTGAATCCACCAATGAGCCCGCCAAGGTAACAGAGGGGCAATTTGTTTTTGTTGCCATCGACGAACGGGGCAAAACCCGCACGGTCAGCAAGGGCAAATAAAAACGGTATTGGCTGATACCGCCAATACCGTTCAATGTTTATGTGTGGGGGGAAGCGCAATATTGCCAACCGGGCAATTGGCCTGAAAGTGCTGAAAAGTGCCTATTGCTGCTGCCCGGCTTCTATTTTTTCAAAATATTCTGTGAGCTCCTGAAAACCACCAATATATTCTTTGCCATGAAATATTTGCGGTACCGTATTGACCGGCTGGCCAATGGTTTTGGCGAGGTCTGCCGGGCTGATCCCCTCGTCGTGGATATTCACATAACGGTATTCCAGCCCCTTTTTTTCCATCAGTTCCTTGGCGCGTCGACAGAAACCACAGGCATCGTGGCCGAAAATAGTAAAAGGTTGCATAGTGTTTCTCCTGTTGGAATCAGATATTCATAGTAAATACTTTAGCTTTCGACCAACAATAGCTACAGCTAATTATTGCTATGCACATAATAGTCATACGCAATTATTGGTTTACTATTTGCTCGCGCCACCACAGTATTTTCAGCAAGATCAGGATCGCAGCCAGCAAGTGTTTGAGGGTATGACCACTAATGAGGGTGGTTGCAGCAAAAACTGCACCAGCAGGCAGGGGCGCAGGTCGCCGCTACCCAGAGTCTCTGTGATATGCCAGTAGATAACGGATCCTGCACCTTCAGTAAGGGCTGTATCACCCCTTGACGATACCTGCTCGGAAACCGGTGGTGCATAGTCTGCATCAATAAAGCCCTTACTATTCGGGGGTTGCAGCCTTATAATTGCCGACTTTGCATGCCATGGGGGAACTCAGTTGTCACAGACTACACCGGATGTTTCGACATTCCAGGGGCTTATTCTGTCTCTGCAACAGTTTTGGGCAAAGCACCACTGCGTCATCCTGCAACCGCTGGATATGGAGGTGGGTGCGGGAACCTTCCACCCGGCAACTTTCCTGCGCGCCATCGGCCCCGAGAGCTGGCACAGCGCCTATGTGCAACCCTGTCGCCGCCCCACAGATGGCCGCTACGGTGAAAATCCCAACCGACTGCAGCACTACTACCAGTTTCAGGTTGTCCTGAAACCGTCCCCCGATAATATCCAGGAGCTGTATCTCGACTCCCTGCGACAACTCGGCATTGATACCAATATCCACGATATTCGATTTGTGGAGGATAACTGGGAATCACCCACGCTGGGCGCCTGGGGGCTCGGTTGGGAAGTGTGGCTGAATGGCATGGAAGTGACACAGTTCACCTACTTCCAGCAGGTGGGCGGCCTGGAATGTTTTCCTGTCACCGGTGAGATCACCTACGGTCTCGAACGGATTGCCATGTATTTGCAGGGTGTGGATAGCATCTATGACCTGGTATGGACCGAGGGACCAGAAGGCCGTGTCACTTACGGGGATGTTTTTCACCAGAATGAGGTGGAGATGTCAGCTTTTAACTTCAATGAGGCCAATGTGGATTTCCTGTTCCACAGCTTCGACGTTTACGAAAGCGAAAGTCAGCGGTTAATTGAAAAAGGGCTGCCACTACCCGCCTATGAAATGGTCATGAAAGCCTCGCACGCCTTCAATCTGCTGGATGCAAGGCATGCCATTTCCGTCACCGAGCGGCAGCGTTTCATTCTCCGTGTGAGAACCCTGGCAAGAGCCGTGGCACAGGCGTATTTCAACTCACGTTTGGCACTTGGCTTCCCGCTGGCACCACCGGCGCTTGCCAATCACGTTAAACAGCTGGCAGCAGAGGCTCAAACATGAGTTCAGATTTTCTTGTTGAAATTGGCACAGAAGAGCTCCCGCCAAAGTCACTGTTGAACCTGTCAGAGGCTTTTCGGGAGGAGATTGTAAATCGCCTTTCCGGACTAAAGCTGAATTTTGGTACCGTTTCCTCATTTGCATCGCCCCGTCGCCTGGCAGTGGTAGTTCGCGCACTCGATCCGATGACCCCCGGGCAGGAAACCATCAACTGGGGGCCACCCAAATCTGTTGCATTCGATCAGGCTGGCATACCAACTCGCGCCGCCCAGGCCTTTGCCGCAAAAAACAACTGTCCGCTGGCTGCCTTGGCAGAAATGATTGAGCACGATGGCAAACAGGAAAAACTGTGCCACAGGGCAAGCCAACCGGGTCAATCAACCACTGCCCTGCTGGGGGATATCGTGTCCGGCGCTCTGGCAGCATTGCCCATTCCAAAGCGGATGCGCTGGGGTACACGCCGTGAAGAATTCGTCCGGCCAGTTCACTGGATCGTCATGCTATTCGGGAACGATGTTGTCAATACGCAGATAATGGGCCTGCCCACCGGAAACCGAAGTCGCGGTCACCGTTTCCATGCCCCCAATGACATCGTTATTGACAGTCCGGCCAGCTATTGTCAGCAACTGAAGCAGGCTTACGTGTTGGCAGACTTTGATGAACGCCGCCATTTAATTCGGGAAGGCGTCCACGCCGCCGCCAAAAAAGCCGGCGGCCAAGCAGCTATCGATGACGATTTGCTCAATGAAGTGACCGCCCTCAATGAGTGGCCCGTACCATTGGTGGGCCATTTTGAAGCACGCTTTCTCGACGTTCCCGCGGAAGCACTGATCTCTTCCATGAAATCTCACCAGAAATATTTTCACGTGCTGGATAACAGCGGCAAGCTAATGCCGCTCTTTATTACCGTTGCCAATATTGAGAGCACAGACCCCGAGCAGGTAATCCGCGGCAATGAAAGGGTGATACGACCACGCCTGTCGGACGCGGCCTTCTTTTACGAAACTGACCGGCAAACCACGCTGGCCCAACAGCGCGAGTCACTTCGCAGCATTGTGTTTCAGGCAAAGCTCGGATCGCTGTTTGACAAAACTGAACGGGTTGCCAGTCTGGCCCGGGCATTATCCGAGACAACCGGTGCCGACGGCGCGCTGGTATTTAGGGCCGGGGAGCTGAGCAAGTCGGATCTGGTGAGCGAAATGGTCGGTGAGTTTGACGACTTACAAGGAACCATGGGCCGCTATTATGCCATGCACGATGGTGAAGACCCGGAAGTGGCCAATGCGCTTTTTGAACAATACCTGCCCCGTTTTGCGGGTGACGTCATTCCCACCACCAGGACCGGGATTACCCTGGCGATCGCCGACCGACTCGATACCCTCGTTGGTATCTTTGGTATCGGGCAACCGCCCAGCGGCTCGAAAGACCCCTTTGCCCTGCGCCGGGCAAGCCTCGGTGTATTACGGATTATTGTCGAACACAAAATCGATATTGATCTCAGGGCAGCACTGAATCTGGCTCTTACCCAACACATCGACACATCGACGCTGGTGGAGAGTGCTGACCACATTAATAAGCAAGTGCTCACTTACATGCTGGATCGCTTTAAAGGGCGATATGAAGATGAGCATATCCCTGCCGAGGTCTTCCAGTCTGTCGCTGCGCGACAGCTCAGCAGCCCGCTGGATATTCATCTGCGGGTAATGGCTGTACACACCTTTAACCAACTTCCGGAAGCCGAGGCACTTGCTGCCGCCAACAAGCGTGTGTCCAATATTCTCTCCAAACAAATCGATCTGCCTGATGGCAGGGAGGTGAATCAGGCCTTGCTTGTCGAACCCGCCGAACAGACACTCGCCACAGCACTCATGGAACTGACCGGTGCGGTCGGCCCACTCCTTGAAACCCGGGATTACACCAGCGCACTGAAGGAACTGGCAAAATTGCGGAATCCGGTCGATCAGTTTTTTGATGAGGTCATGGTCATGGCGGAACAGTCAGAAGTACGCATGAACCGCCTTGCGCTGTTACAAAAACTTCAGGCATTGTTTCTGAATATAGCGGATATTTCCCTGTTGGTACCGGCCAAGTAAATGACGAGGCTGGTTATTCTCGACCGGGATGGCGTCATCAATCAGGACTCCGATAATTACATCAAAACTGTCGATGAATGGATCCCTCTGCCCGGCAGTATCGCTGCCATAGCCAGGCTTAACCGAGCCGGTTACAGCGTGGTCGTGGCTACCAACCAGTCCGGTATTGGGCGGGGGCTGTTTGATCTTGATGACCTGGAAGCCATGCACGAAAAGTTGTCCGGGCTTCTGGCACAACAGGGTGCCGAGCTGGCGGGAATCTTCTATTGCCCCCATACACCAGAGGATCACTGCCATTGCCGAAAGCCGGCACCCGGGCTTATCGATGCCATTGCCAGTGAGTTTGGTGTGTCACTGAACGGTGTTCCCCTGATCGGCGACAGTCTGCGGGATTTACAGGCTGGCTTGAGTCACCAGTGCACACCCATTCTGGTACGTACCGGCAAGGGTACCGCCACGGAAAAAAAACTGCCTTATCAACCGGAAATCGAGTTACAGCAAGCACCAGTTTTTGATGATTTGAAACAGGCTGTGGATTATTTACTGGCCCAGGACACAGGAATTTCTTATGAATAAAGCAATTATGTTCCTGCGTTCAATGCTGTTTTATCTGCTTTATATGCTGATAGTCTTTGTTTTTGGCCTCATTTCTATCATTTCCGGACCTTTTCTAGGCTACCTGAACCGTCACCGTCTACTCACCACAGCCGGTATGCTGATTAACCGCGCGCTGAGCCTCACCTGCGGTATTAACGTCCAGGTAGATGGCCTGGAAAATGTTCCCCATACCCCCTGCGTTATCCTCAGCAAGCACCAGTCCACCTGGGAGGTTTTTTTCCTGCAGCGGCTCTTTATGCCCGTCAGCACCATCCTGAAACAGGAGTTACTGAAAATACCCTTTTTTGGTTGGGGTATCCGCCTGATGCACCCCATTGCCATTGATCGCAGCAACCCACGCCAGGCCATGAAGCAGGTTATGCAGCAGGGCACACAACGTATCGGCGAAGGGAATCGGGTGGTTATTTATCCAGAGGGGTCCCGCATCCCTTTTGGTAAAATTGGTAAATATGGCCGAAGTGGCGCCGCCCTGGCGATTGCAGCGGGTGTGCCTATCATTCCGGTAGCCCATAATGCGGGCTATTGCTGGCCAGCCCGGCAACTAATGAAACGACCGGGTACGATCCATGTCATTATTGGCAAGCCCATTATTGTGACACCGGAGAGCAACAGCCTAGCTGTTACAGAACAGGTTAAAGACTGGATTGAGACACAGCAGCTCAAATTGCTCGATCAGTAAGTTTTTCATCACAAGCTGTTAGATTTTCTACCCATACACTCCTACACTGACTTGTGTGACTGTCCACAACAAGCGTGGGTTTTATGCATGAAAGATCTAGATAAAGGTGCTTATATTGGAGAAGATCGACGCAAAGTGCAGCGCCGGAAAAGCCCCGATAGGCGTGAAGATATTCGCTTTGAACCCAGCAAAGTCGATCGTAGGGAAAATCGCGGTCGCCGGAAAACGGATGGCGATGTGTGGCGGGATCACGAAGAATAGAGCGGCCTGCGTACAGGTAAACAGGCCATAAAAAACCCGACCAATGGCCGGGTTTTTTATTTATAAATCAATCAGTTATACATCAAGGTTGGTTACCGATAATGCATTGGTTTCAATAAATAGCCGACGTGGTTCCACCTGATCACCCATCAGCGTATTGAACATCTGATCTGCAGCAATCGCATCTTCAATCGTCACTCTGAGCATTCGGCGGGTTTCCGGATTCATGGTGGTATCCCAAAGCTGTTCAGGGTTCATTTCTCCCAGCCCCTTGTAGCGCTGAACATTGTAACCACGGCGCGATTCACCCATTAGCCAGGTAAGGGTTTCACTAAAACTGGTGACCGGTTTACTGCGATCACCCCTCTGAACATACGCGCCCTCTTCAATCAAGCCATGCAACTGTCTGCCCAATGCGACGATCGCACCGTATTCGCCCGAAGCAAAAAATTCATGATTAAAGCGGTAATTGGTCGGCACGCCATGGGCGGTCAGCTCAACGACCGGCAAAAAGGTATGGCGTTCCGGGTCCTCAATAACGCTCACCTTGTAACGGTGGCTACCGGCAATATTGTCCTGCTCAAACGAACCGGCCAGTTTTTCACTCCATTGCTCGACAACTGCCCGATCTGAAAGTTGACGAGACTCAAGGTGTGGCATATCAATCAATTTTTTCAGAACGCTTTCCGGATAAACTCGCGACATCCGATCAATAATATTCATGACACGGCGATAGTCAGCAACCAGGCTTTCCAATGCAGGGCCGCTGATTGGCGGGGCTTCTGCCGTCACATGAAGACTTGCCGATTCGAGGGCAGACTGTGTCAGAAAGGCAGTCAGAGACTGGTCATCTTTAAGATATTGCTCCTGTTTTCCCTTGCTGATTTTATACAGCGGTGGTTGAGCGATATAGATGTGTCCCCTTTCCACCAGCTCACGCATTTGACGGAAGAAAAAAGTGAGTAACAGGGTGCGGATGTGAGAACCATCGACATCGGCATCCGTCATGATCAAAATCGTATGGTAACGAAGCTTATCTGGATTGAATTCTTCCGTACCAATGCCACAACCCAGAGCGGTAATTAGTGTGCCCACCTCAGCACTCGATAACATTTTATCGAAACGGGCTTTTTCTACATTGAGGATTTTCCCCTTCAGGGGAAGAATGGCTTGAGTTCGGCGGTCCCGACCCTGCTTGGCTGAGCCACCCGCAGAATCACCCTCCACAAGGTACAGTTCGGAGAAGGCCGGGTCTTTTTCTTGGCAGTCTGCCAGTTTTCCAGGCAATCCGGCGATATCCAGAGCCCCCTTGCGACGAGTCATATCACGGGCCTTACGCGCGGCCTCTCTCGCCCTGGCGGCATCCACCATTTTATTGACAATACTTCTGGCATCCTGGGGATTTTCCAATAAGTAGTCCATAAAATTGCTGCCCATCTCTTGCTCAACAGCGGTTTTTACTTCTGAACTGACCAGTTTGTCTTTTGTTTGTGAGGAAAATTTTGGATCGGGCACCTTAACAGAAACAATCCCCGTCAGTCCTTCCCGGGCATCATCGCCCGTGGTATTCACTTTGGCGTTTTTTCCGAGTCCCTCTTTCTCGATATAGGTATTGAGACTTCTCGTTAAAGCCGCCCGAAATCCAGCCAAGTGGGTACCACCATCGCGTTGGGGAATGTTGTTGGTATAACAGAAGATATTTTCCTGAAAACTGTCATTCCACTGCAGGGCCACCTCGACACCGGTCCCATCCTCGCGCTGAACATCAAAATGCATCACCTGATTAATCGTGGCTTTATTGGTATTCAAATATTCCACGAAGGCCTTGAGTCCACCCTCATACTGATAGATGTCCTCTTTACCGCTCCGCTCATCAAGCAGCACAATACGCACACCTGAATTAAGGAATGACAGCTCCCGGAGGCGTTTGGCCAAAATTTCGTAATGAAACTTGATATTGGTAAAGGTCTCTGTGGAGGGGACAAAGTGAATCGTCGTGCCGGTTTCACTCGTATCACCGACCACCGCCAAAGGCTCCTGCGGTACGCCGTGGCGGTAAACCTGTTCGTAAATGTGCCCACCACGCCTGATAGTCAGCTTTAGTTCAGCTGACAATGCATTGACCACTGAAATCCCAACTCCGTGCAACCCGCCGGACACCTTATAGGTGTTGTCGTCAAACTTTCCACCGGCGTGAAGCACCGTCATAATGACTTCAGCAGCAGACACGCCCTCTTCGTGCAATTCCGTGGGTATACCCCGGCCATTGTCGGACACTGATATGGACTCATCGGGATGGATTATTACCCTGATTTCTGAGCAATGGCCTGCAAGTCCCTCATCAATGGAGTTATCAACAATTTCAAACACCATGTGGTGCAAACCGGTACCATCATCAGTATCGCCGATATACATCCCCGGGCGTTTTCTTACAGCATCGAGGCCCTTTAGAACCTTGATACTGGAAGAATCATAGCTATTTTGTTCATCAGTCATGGGTAAAGCCCCTAACAATCATATTAATTTCTGGATGTAGATTACTCAGTGCAATGCTCTTCCCGAACAGAACCCTGTTCCACGTGGAACAACCTAAGTTCGCTTGTTGTCTCTGGCCAGAGATCCAAAAGATCCCTCCGCTCTACGCCCGTAACGAATATTTGAGCACCGAGGGCACTAAGCTTTTCACAAACCTGCTGTCTGTGTTTTAGATCCAGTTCTGCCGGCAGGTCATCTATCAAATAAAGCCCGGACCGACCGGTTTTATTATAAAAAAGATAGCCTTGTGCAACTTGCATAGCCGTCGCCAGCACTTTTAGCTGCCCGCGAGATAGAATATCGCTGGCATTCTGCTTCTTTATCCTGATCCGTAAATCCGCACGGTGGGGGCCATGATGGGTAGTTTTTAGCAGGCGATCTCTCTGGCGATCTTTCAGTAGCACCTCCGTCAAACCCACCGCCTCATCCCAGCCAGGATTAACAATGAAGTCCACATCACCCAAACCCTCAGACAGCTCACAAGCCACCTGTTTGACTATGGGCAACAAATCATTGAGGTAGGCATTTCTCGAGGTATTTATCTGTTGCGCGAGATCGACAAATTCAGTATCCCATACAGCCAACAACTGTTCGTCTATTCTATCATGTCGCATTAGCGAATTGCGTTGTTTCAATACACGCTGGTAGCGTCGTACCAACTGTTTGTAGTTGTGTTCCACGTGGAACACACCCCAATCGATAAATCGGCGACGATATTGTGGGCCACCACCAATCAGGTCAAAGCCCTCGGCATTTAAAAGCAACAATGGCAAAGTTTCAGCAAGAGCCGATGCGGCAGAAATTTGTTGTCCATTTATTTTGAATAAGAAATCGCCTTGGCGACCACGAGAAATACCTATCGGCGTTGAAACACCGCAAGATTCGCGCAAACCATACGCGGTGCAGACCTGCTCTTGGGTATTTATGACGGTGTTGAGAATACGGCTTCGGAAGGAACGACCACGACCCAACAGAAAAATCGCCTCGAGAATGCTGGTCTTGCCACTACCGTTGGGACCGTGGAAAAGATTCACTTGCGGAGAAAGAGACAGCTGAATGTGCTTCAAATTTCTCAATCCGTGCACATGCAACTGTTTAAGATACATTGACTGCGTCGATTGTTATATCCAAAACAGACACGCTCTATAGGCGCATCGGCATGACCACGTAGACAGCGCCCGCAGTCGCGGGGTCTTCAATCAGCGCACTGCTGTTTGCATCGGAAAGGGTAAAGCGGACCTCCTCCCCACGTAAGACATTAAGCACATCAATGACATAGCTGACATTAAAACCTATTTCCAATTCACCAGCGTCATAGTTAACGGCTACGTCTTCCTGGGCTTCCTCTTGCTCCGGGTTATTCGCTGTCAACGTCAGCAGGCCATCACTGAGAAGCAAACGCACACCGCGGTACTTTTCATTGGAAAGGATCGCGGTGCGACTAAATGCCTGCCGCAGCTCCTCCCTCCGACCGGTGAGTTGTTTATTGCCACCCTTGGGCAAGACACGCTGATAGTCAGGATAGGCGCCATCAACCAATTTTGAAGTAAAACGAAATTCTGGTGTTGAAACCCGTATGTGATTATTGCCAAGTACAACTTCAACCCCGGCATCTTCAACGAGCAGGCGGGACAGCTCCAAAACACCCTTGCGCGGGATAATGACCTGAATCGCGTCGCTGTCAAGATTCTCCAGGGGTGCGTCACGCATGGCCAACCGGTGGCCATCGGTTGCAACCACCCGGACCCGGCCTTCACCGACCTCAAGCAGCATGCCATTCAGATAGTAACGTACATCCTGCTGAGCCATGGCAAATGCTGTGCTATCCAGCAATTGTTTAAAGGTTTGCTGACTCAGGGAAAACTCCCTGTTACCAGGGCCATCTTCTACACTCGGAAATTCATTTGCCGGCAGTGTTGACAGGGTAAAACGGCTCCTACCACTCGTAACAGTTGCACGACCCGCATCCACCGAAATAGTCAACTCTGCACCCTCGGGCAAAGAACGACAAATATCCATCAATTTTCGACCGGGCACCGTGATTTCACCATCTATAACCGGACTATCACCCAGATCCAGATAACCAAGAATTTCCACCTCAAGATCCGTTCCAGTTAACGATAGACGACCGTCACTCAATCCAATCAGCACATTCGATAGGATGGGTAAGGTCTGACGTCTTTCAACAACGCCAACTACCAACTGCAGGGGCTTTAGAAAATCTTCTCGCGATACGGTGAACTTCATTAGCTATCTTCCAACAAGTAAATAGGGCCGGTTATCTGAGGGCTACTATTATGATCTATCCTGGATTCCGGGAACAGTTTTTGTCGTCTGACAATCAGGTGGTCAATGCCCGTAGTAGTTGCTTGAAGTCCTCACCTATATCACGACTCGTTTCCTGCAACTCCTTGACCTTCCGGCATGCGTGGAGGACCGTTGTATGATCCCGGCCACCAAAGGCCTCCCCTATTTCCGGCAAACTGTGATTTGTCAGCTCCTTGGCCAGGGCCATTGCCACCTGCCGTGGTCTGGCAATTGACCGGCTTCTGCGTTTTGAAAGAAGCTCAGACAGTTTAACCTTGTAATATTCAGATACCACCCGCTGGATATTATCGATGGTCACCAGCTTGTCCTGCAGGGCTAGGAGATCCCGAAGTGATTCACGAATAAGGTCTATATCTATTGGCCTACCGGTAAAGTGGGCACTTGCTATAACTCTTTTTAAAGCACCTTCAAGCTCTCGCACATTTGACCGGATACGCTGGGCAATAAAAAAAGCAGCATCGGTCGGCAACTCAACCTTTGCCTGGTGGGCCTTTTTAATAAGAATCGCTACGCGGGTTTCCAGTTCCGGGGGCTCTACCGCAACAGTCAGCCCCCACCCGAAACGGGATTTGAGGCGCTCTTCAAGACCATTGATTTCTTTTGGGTAACGGTCACAGGTCAGTATCATTTGCTGACCGCCCTCAAGGAGTGCATTGAAGGTATGAAAAAACTCCTCCTGAGATCGCTCCTTGCCTGCAAAAAATTGGATGTCATCAATCAACAAAGCATCCACGGAACGGTAGAAGCGCTTGAAATCGTTGATAGCATTTAACTGCAATGCCTTGACCATATCCGCAACAAAACGCTCAGAATGCAGATAAATAATTTTTGCATTGGGCTTCTGCAGGCGCAACGCATTACCCACAGCATGCATCAGGTGAGTTTTACCCAACCCAACCCCACCGTAGATAAAGAGGGGGTTATAAGACCCACCGGGATTTTCAGCAATCTGCTTCGAAGCAGCCAGTGCCAGCTGATTTGATTTCCCCTCTACAAACGAAGAAAAGGTAAAAACTTCATTTATATTGCTCTGATGATTCAGGCCACCCTCAATACCACTGTTTCTTGTGGCTGAATGTGTTTGTGGTCGGGGTGGAACAGTAGCTGGCACCGGAGCTGAAAGAGCAGTATCAACCTCTATATCAGTAGATGGCTTCGAAACAGCTACACCACGCTCCCTTTCCAGGACCCCTGATTCCACGGTTACCGCACATCGCTCCCCGCAAACCTGCTGATAAATATCGACTATCCGATCAAGAAATTTGTCCGACACCCAGTCTTTCACAAAACGATTGGGTGCCAGCAGACAGACACTGTTTGTGGTGGTCGACCCTGTAGATTGTGAGGTATCGAGTTTTAGTGGCCTTATCCAGGTATTGAATTGTTGTGCTGGCAACTCTTCCTGAAGATAACCTAGACACTTTTCCCATAAAATTTGAGCCAAACCAAACCCCTTCTTAGCTTTGTAGGCGGCACGAAAATGCGGATACTTCGTGTTGTTTTTATGGACCCAGTCTAGCGATAAAAGACTCGGTTATCCACACCTATCTGGCATTACCCTAACAGATAGAAAACTAATTATAGTTATATTTATCAGTAAGTTATCTAATGCAATAGGTTTTATGTTATACACAGAAAAAAAGTTTGTAATGGTTGTTTTTTAATCAAAAACTGTGGATAACCTGTTATCAAAATGTGTGTTTACTGGGGATTTGCTGTCAAAGAGATCTAGTGGGCAGGCGGTGTTACTGGCCTGCAGTGATTAATGACTGTCCGTCCCAATAAAGTCATTTTCCGATGCAAAAACTGGAAAAAATTTCGCCCAGTAGATCATCCGGGGTAAATTCACCTGTAATTTCAGCCAGGCACTGCTGGGCCAAACGCAAATCTTCGGCAAGTAACTCGCCCGCACCAGCCTCATTGAGTTGTTTTTCGCCACTACACAGGTATTGCTGGGTACGCTGCAAGGCATCGAGGTGGCGCCGTCTGGCGCTAAAACTCCCCGTCTCGCTACCCGAATAACCCATGCACTGCTTGAGATGGTCAACCAGGTAATTCAGCCCATGGTTCTGTTTGGCCGAGATTGTCACTACCGGATGCCCCTGATTCTCTGTGATGCCCACCGGAATGTCTGACACATCCGCTTTATTCAAGATGAAACTGATATTTTCGGCCTGTGGAAACCTCCTAAAATACTCCGGCCAGTTCTTTTGTGGATCCAGCAAATAGGGTTGGCTGCTATCCACCACAAACAGAACCCGATCCGCCTCTTCTATTGCCTGCCAGGCGCGACGGATACCTTCCTGCTCAATCGGGTCACCAGACTCGCGCAAGCCCGCTGTGTCGATGATATGCAGCGGCATCCCGTCCAGACTGATCTCTTCGCGTAATAAATCCCTGGTGGTCCCCTCTATATCAGTGACTATTGCACTGTCCCTACCCGACAGCGCATTGAGTAAACTGGACTTGCCGGCATTGGGCTTACCTGCAATAACGACAGTCATACCCTCTTTCAGCAGGGCACCCTGTTTTGCTTGATCAAAAACCCCATCAAACCGGGTAACAATCTCATGCAGATCTGCGCTGACCCGGCCATCAGCCAAAAAGTCGATTTCTTCCTCGGGAAAATCAATGGCCGCTTCCACATAAACCCGCAGAGCGGTCAATGCCTCCAGTAATTGGTGGATGCTTGTGGAGAAAGCCCCCTGCAGAGAGCGGACTGCACAACGGGCAGCCTGCACTGAGGTGGCATCTATGAGATCGGCAATGGCTTCGGCCTGGGTCAGATCGAGCTTGTCATTGAGAAAAGCACGTTGTGAGAACTCGCCGGGCAAGGCCAGCCTCGCTCCCAGCTCAACGGCCCGCTGTAGCAGCATATCCATGATAACCGGACCACCATGCCCCTGCAGTTCGAGCACATGCTCTCCGGTAAAGGAATGGGGTGCAGGAAAATAGATCGCCAGACCGCGATCAATCACCTGAGAATTGCCGTCGTGAAAGTCTGTAAAAACAGCTTTGCGGGATTCCAGGCTCTTCCCAATTAACCCCTCGACAAAGGGACCCAGTGCGGCCCCTGAAATACGTATCACGCCGACCCCACCGCGGCCCGGTGGAGTCGCCACTGCGACAATAACATCCTGATCGTGACTGGGGCTGTTCATGTATCACCAAAAAGGCTCCCGGAGGAGCCTTGAAGTATTTATTTCTTTTTCGCCGAAGCCGCTTCTATCTGACGGGTGATCATCCACTGTTGAAGGATCGAAAGAAGGTTGTTTACTGTCCAGTAAAGCACCAGGCCGGCCGGAAAAAACATAAAGAAAAAAGTAAAGGCAATTGGCATCATTTGCATGATTTTTGCCTGAGTAGGGTCTGGAGGCGTGGGATTCAACTTCTGTTGAATAAACATGCTGGCACCCATGAGCAACGGCAGGATAAACAGCGGATCCTTGACCGATAAATCCTGAATCCAGAGTATCCAGGGTGCATGACGCAACTCCACACTCTCAAACAACACCCAATAAAGCGCAATGAAAACCGGCATCTGCACCAGGATTGGCAGGCACCCACCCATGGGATTGACCTTTTCACGCTTGTACAGGTTCATTGTCTCCTGGGAGAGTTTCTGGCGATCATCCCCGTAGAGATCTTTCAGGCGCATCATTTCTGGCTGCAAGCGACGCATGTTCGCCATGGAACGATAGCTGGTAGCTGACAGTTTGTAGAATGCCGCCTTGATGAAGATGGTCAAAAGAATAATCGACCAACCCCAATTTCCGATCAATTCGTGCAGCTGGTAGAGCACCCAGAACAACGGTTTGGAAACCCACCAGAGCCAACCGTAATCCACGGTCAAATCAAGGTAAGGGGAAATCTTTTCCAGCCTGTATTGATCTTTGGGGCCAGCATAAAATTCGGCCCTGAACTCCCCGGTAGTGCCGGGTTCAACTAATTTCTGAGGCGAAGTAAAACCGATGGCATAAAGATCCTGATTGCCAAGCTGACGCAGTGAAAAAGTGTTGGTTGTTGATTGATCCGGAATCCAGGCACTGATGAAATAGTGTTGAATCATCGCAACCCAGCCACCTGTCAGGCTGTCCTTGAAGGGTTTTTCAGCGAGATCACCGAAATCGAGCTTTTTGTAGTTTTCTTCTGTAGTCCGTAGCGCTGCACCTACATAGGGGTTCATCCCCATTCCGGTAGCCACCTGGGGCTCATGACTGTCGCGCTTGATCTGGCCAAACAAGCCCGCCTTCCAGTTATCAGTACCCCGATTGTTGACCAGATAACTCACCTGGATCAGATGATCGCCCCGGCTAAAGGTGAACCGTTTGGTAATGATCACGTCATTCTGCTGAAAAACCAGGTCAACCTGGAGCTCTTCGGCATCTCCAGCGAGTTGATAGTCATTTTTTGCAGCCTTGAAGAGCGGACGCCCTTCCGTGTTATCTGTGCCGTCGGCTCCGATCAAGCCGCTTTGTGCAATATAAGTCGTACTGGCTGTCTGGTTGAGCAGTACAAAAGGCGAGGAATCCTCTTCCAGCTCCGTCAGGTGTTCTGGCAACGCCACCCGAACAATATCGCCACCCCGGGTGTCAATCAGCACATTGAGCACATCTGTGGATACAGATAACAAACGGTCTTCCGTTGTTTTCGGTGCTGTCGATTCAACGGGTGTTGACGTTACCGGGGAAGTATCACTTTGTAGTGCAGGTATTTCGTTATCAGCAGAAGCCGGTGTTACATCACTGGGTGTTTGTGCCGTTTCCGGGGCTAAAACAGTTTCTTCAGAAACAGCACTCTGATTTTCCTGCTGAGAACTCTGGAAAGTGTCCCACTCAAGAAACAACATATAAAGCACTACCAGCATGCCAGCTATCAGTAATGAACGTTGCCAATCCATAGTCATTTAACTCTTTTCTTTTTCAGATTGCGGTACGGGATCATAGCCACCCGCATGAAAGGGGTGACACTTTAACAGACGCTTAAACCCAAGATAGCCCCCTTTTGAAACACCATGCACTTTGATGGCCTCTTCTGCATAGCAGGAACAACTGGGATAAAACCGACAGTTTTTTCCCAACAGAGGGCTTATCAGGTACTGATAGCCCCTCAGCATAGCCAACAATAATGAACGCATGATTACTGTTCTGCCTGAAGCTTTCGTGATAACCGACGCCAGCTGTTTTCCAGCAGGTCGGTTTGTTCCCTGGGTGTCAAACGATCCATACCCTGACGTGCCAGAAATACGATATCAAGGGAGTCAAGGAGGCTTTGAGAGTGACGAAAGGTTTCACGAACAACTCGCTTTACACGATTGCGATCTACCGATCGACGAATGTTTTTTTTTGCTACCACGAGACCGAGACGTGGCTGGCAAAGCCCGTTAGGCCTGGCCAGCAATAAAAGGTTGGGATGCGCTACTTTGTAACAGGTATCGGAAAAAACAGCCTGGTAAGCCCGGGCTGTTAATAGACGCTTGTTTCTGCCAAAAGAACTCTCGGGCACAGGACTGCCCTGGTCGAGGGTAACAATCAGGCGGCCAGACGCTTCCGGCCCTTGGCCCGGCGACGGTTTATTAGCTGGCGACCATTTTTTGTTGCCATGCGTGCACGAAATCCGTGGGTACGCTTGCGCTTTAATACACTGGGCTGGAATGTTCTTTTCATGGCGTACTTCCTTAAGCTGGCCTGTTACCTTCAAAGGGCGGGGGATTTTAAAGAATATCCGGTGCCAGATCAATCAAAGATATTTACCCGCAAGCAAATAACCCGGAAGTAAACTTACCCACAGGCTGGCCAGTGGTTAAAACCCGGTTATCCACATCTGTGTTAAAACTGTGGGTAACTCACGGGAAAATTCAGTGGATTACCTATGAACTGAATTGTGGGTAACTCATGATAAATAACAGCTGTGCACAACTGGCATATTCACCCACAGGTTACACAAAGCAAAGGAGCCCTTTCAAAGCAACTTACCAAGTGTTTTTAATCGCCAGTAAGTTATTGATAATAAATATATATTTAAATATAACCACAGATTAACCGTTGTATATATATAACTACTACTTATTAATATCTATATAAAGAAAATATACTTGATCTATTTTTATAATTGCCCGATGTTTGACTGCACACAGTCCCCGGAGCGGGGAATCTGTGTGCAGTATGGAAACAACGAAACGGTTAATTTATAGGCAATTTACTTTATACTCCCTGCCCTTGCTTAAAAAACCAGAGAATAGTCTTTTGCCCATGTATTACCCGGAAAAGTTCGATGTCATTGTTATTGGTGGCGGCCATGCCGGCACTGAAGCCTGCCTGGCTGCAGCTCGAATGGGCTGTAAGACCCTTTTGCTCACACATAACATTGAAACTTTAGGACAGATGTCCTGTAACCCGGCGATTGGCGGGATCGGCAAAAGTCATCTGGTGAAGGAAGTGGATGCCCTGGGTGGTGTCATGGCTCGTGCAACGGATCTCAGCGGCATTCAGTTTCGAACGCTCAATGCCCGAAAAGGCCCGGCTGTCAGGGCAACCAGAGCCCAGGCAGACCGTATTTTATACAAGGCAGCTGTCCGACAAGTTCTGGAGAATCAGCCCAATTTGTGGATTTTCCAGCAGGCAGCTGAAGATCTGATTATGTCCGGCACCCGGGTGAGCGGTGTGGTGACGCAGATGGGGTTGCGTTTTGAGGCGAAAACCATTGTTTTGACAGCGGGCACCTTCCTTGCCGGAAAAATTCATATCGGGATGGAAAACTATGCCGGAGGGCGGGCCGGGGATCCTCCTGCAATGGGGTTGGCGGCAAAGCTCCGGGAGTTACCCCTGCGGGTTGACCGATTAAAGACTGGCACGCCGCCAAGAATCGATGCGAGAAGCGTCAATCTTGAGGGGCTTCAGGTCCAGTGGGGCGATACGCCGGAACCTGTCATGTCATTTCTCGGAGATACCTCTCAGCACCCGCAGCAAACCTGTTGTTACATTACCTACACCAACGAGCGCACCCATGAAATTATTCGTGGTGGAATGGACCGTTCACCGATGTATACCGGTGTAATTGAGGGCGTTGGCCCACGGTACTGCCCTTCCATCGAAGACAAGGTAGTCCGTTTTGCTGACAAGCAAAGTCATCAGATATTCATCGAACCAGAGGGGCTGACAACCCATGAGCTCTACCCCAATGGAATTTCGACCAGCTTGCCTTTTGATGTGCAAATGGAGCTGGTTCGATCAATAGCCGGCTTTGAAAACGCGCATATAACCCGACCTGGTTATGCCATTGAGTACGACTATTTCAATCCGCAGGATTTACAGTACTCATTGGAGAGCAAACATATTGACGGGTTATTCTTTGCTGGGCAGATTAACGGCACGACGGGGTATGAGGAAGCTGCCGCCCAGGGCTTATTGGCTGGTTTGAATGCCGGGCTACAGAGTCGCGAAATGGCGCCATGGTGTCCCCGACGCGATGAAGCCTATATTGGCGTGCTGGTAGATGACCTGATCACCATGGGGACGCACGAACCCTATCGGATGTTTACCAGTCGCGCTGAATACCGATTGTTGTTGCGGCAGGACAATGCGGACATGCGGCTCACCGAAAAAGGGCGGGAGTTGGGGTTGGTTGATGATCAACGTTGGCAGCGCTTCTGTGAAAAAAGTGAAGCGGTAGCGCGAGAGCAGCAGCGATTGAAGAGTTGCTGGGTCCAGCCTGGCAGTCCCCAGGCAGCAATGATTGCCGAAAAAACCGGCTCTGTGCCAATGCATGAATACAGTTTCTTCGAACTGTTAAAACGACCGGAGCTGCATTACGACGATATTCAATCACTGCAGGAAGCGCCGTTGGATATTGCCGGGGAGGTGGCCGAACAGGTCGAGATAGATGCCAAGTATGCCGGTTACATCGCACGCCAGCAGGACGAAATTGCTCGCATGCAGCGTCAGGAAAACACCCCGATCCCCACCGATTTTGACTTCAGTGCGGTCAAGGGGTTGTCCAATGAGGTCAAGCAGAAGTTGATGGCCGCACGCCCGGATACCCTGTCGAGGGCCTCTCGTATACCGGGTGTCACACCAGCGGCAATATCCCTGCTACTGATCTATCTCAAGCGAAAATCCATGGTTGAAAAGAAGATCGCTTCCTAGATGCCAGGTCGGGAACAGATACTTCGGGATGGGCTGGAAACGCTGGGTTTACCCCTGAAGGATGAGCAGATCCATACACTTTTTGCCTACCTGTCGTTATTGCAACAGTGGAATAACGCCTACAACTTGACCGCTATCCGCGACCCCGAAATGATGGTTACTCATCATTTGCTGGATAGCCTCAGTATAGCTACGCGAGTAAAGGGAATGCGTATCATTGATGTGGGGACAGGTCCGGGTTTGCCCGGTATACCGCTCGCGATATGCTTCCCGGAACGCCAGTTCATCCTGCTCGATAGCAATGGCAAAAAAACCCGCTTTCTCTTTCAGGTAAAAACCACACTCGGTTTAGGTAATGTGCAGCAACTGCAGTCCCGAGTAGAAACCTATCGCCCGGATCAGCCCTTCGATGCCGTCATCAGTCGCGCATTTACCAGTCTGGCGGGCATGATTGAGAGCTGTGCCCATCTGCTATCGAAGGATGGGCGTTTCTATGCCATGAAGGGGCAATATCCTGAGCAGGAGTTGAGCGATCTGCCAAAACACTATAATGTCGTCGGCTCACACCGGCTTGTTGTTCCCGGTATTGAAGGTCATCGGCACCTGATAGAAATTGCGCCCGCCTGAGGACATTGCTTTGAGTCAAACATTTGCCATTGCCAACCAGAAGGGTGGCGTGGGGAAAACCACCACCAGTGTAAATCTGGCGGCCTCACTGGCCAGCTACAACAAGCGTATCCTGCTGGTGGATATGGATCCCCAGGGTAATGCCACCATGGGTTGCGGTATCGAAAAAAGTCAGCTGCAAATAACCATCCTTGATGTGCTGACCGGCGACATCAAAACAGAAGATGCACTGCAGCGCTGTGAGACAGGCAACTTTGATCTGTTACCAGCCAATGGTGACCTCACTGCAGCCGAAGTGGAATTGCTTCGAGTGAACAATAAAGAGAGCCGGTTGCGGCATGCGTTGGCAAGAGTGAAAAGCAGTTACGATTACATCGTCATCGATTGTCCCCCGTCGCTCAGTATGTTGACAGTAAACTCGCTAGTGGCCTGTGATGGCGTCATCATACCCATGCAGTGTGAATACTATGCCCTGGAGGGATTATCGGCGTTGATGACGACGATCGGGAGGATAGGGAAATTCCTCAATCCAAAACTGCAGGTTGAGGGTATCCTGCGGACCATGTACGACCCCAGAAATAGTCTGACCAACGAGGTTACCGCGCAGTTGCGAAGGCACTTTGGAGACAAAATCTACCGTATCGCCATCCCGCGCAATGTCCGACTGGCTGAGGCACCCAGCTACGGCCAGCCGGCTCTCAGCTATGACAAACATTCCAAAGGTGCACTTGCTTACCTGGGACTGGCAGGGGAAATCATTCGCAGAGGCAAATCGGCGAGAGTACAGATTGACAGAGCAGGTTAACGTTATGGTCAGAAGAAAAGGTTTGGGGCGGGGCCTGGATGCACTGTTAGGTGTTGAGGGTGACGAGGAGGCTTCAACTTCTCAGCACGTGCCGGAAGGCGATCACCTGAGAGAATTACCGCTAGAGTTTATGACCCGTGGCAAATATCAGCCACGTCGGGATATGCACCCTGAAGCACTGGAGGAGCTTGCCAACTCCATTCGTGTGCAAGGGGTTATGCAACCCATTGTGGTGCGAGCCATTGGTGTCGACAGCTATGAGATCATTGCCGGAGAGCGCCGTTGGAGAGCGGCCCAGCAGGTCGGCCTGGAGACCATACCGGCGCTGATCAGGAATGTATCAGACGAAGCTGCCATTGCAATGGCGTTGATTGAAAATATTCAACGCGAAGATCTCAATGCAATGGAGGAAGCCCAGGCACTCACTCGTTTGCAACAGGAGTTTGGTCTGACCCAGCAACAGGTGTCGGATGCGGTGGGTAAACCTCGCAGTACAGTAGCGAACATCATGCGCCTGATGAGCCTCGAGGAAGACGTACAAAAACTGCTTGAGCACGGTGACCTGGAGGCCGGCCACGCCAAGGCACTGCTTGGATTGTCAGGTCTCATGCAGGCTGAGGTGGCCAGAACCGCCGTGGCAAAAGGGTTGACTGTCCGACAAACGGAAGCGCTGGTGAGAAAAATGCTCCAACCGCCGGTCGAGAAAGAGAAACAAAAAGAAAATAGTGATATCAGGGTGTTGCAGGACAAGCTATCAGAGCAAATCGGTGTCCCCGTACTGATTGAGCATTCAACCAAAGGCAAGGGAAAGCTGACCCTTAAATACAACAGTCTGGATGAGTTGGAAGGTATTCTTGAACACATAAAATAGCGCCAGGCCATAAGCGGCATCAATGGTGGCTATTTATTCCAAAGCGCTCCAAAACTTACTTGGTTGGCAAAGTTTAGTTGAATCTGCAACTTGTACTACCTATAATTGCCGCCCGTTTGGGTTGGCAAAATTGTCAGCTCAAGCAGAGAAAGCACGGATGGGGGGTAGCAAATGAAAGCTACCATTAAATCTCCGCCGGTAGCTCGAATAGCGCTGGTTCAACTGATGGTTTTATTAGTTGTGGCGTTGGCCTTACTACCGGTTGATAGAGTACTGTGCTGGTCCTTGCTGATTGGTGGGGTAATTCAAATAGGCCCACAAGCCTATTTAACCCGACAGGCCTTTCGCCATATGGGAGCCAGGCAGACCCCAAAAATAATACGTGCCATATACAGGGGAGAGACGGGCAAGTTATTGCTCACGGTTGTGTTGTTTGGTTTGACATTTAGTTATGTGTCGCCAGTCAGTTTACCCGGCGTTTTTCTCGGTTATGGTGCCATGATAATTGTGCAGTGCTTTTGCGCGGCACGGGTATTAAGTCAATCGAGCAATTAGACCTCGCTGGTTTGAGAGATAAAAATGGCAGGCGATACACAACAAACGGGAACAGAATACATCCAGCACCACCTGACCAATCTTACCTATGGTCAGCACCCGGAAAATGGCTGGAGTTTTGCTCACAACGCCCAGGAAGCCGCTGAAATGGGCTTTATGGCAGTTAATGTTGACAGCCTGGGCTGGTCATTTGGTCTGGGTGTTATCTTCCTTCTTTTGTTCCGCTGGGCAGCAAAACGTGCTACCACCGGTGTTCCATCCGGATGGCAAAATTTTGTCGAAATGATGGTGGAGTTTGTCGATGGGGTGGTAAAAGACAGCTTCCACGGCAGAAACCCCTGGATAGCCCCGATGGCCCTGACTATATTTGTCTGGGTTTTTCTGATGAACCTGATGGATCTGGTACCGGTGGATGTGATTCCCTGGCTAATGCTTCAGGCGGGAGTCCATTTCCAGAAAATCGTCCCCTCCACCGACCCCAATATTACGCTTGGCATGGCGCTCGCCGTTTTCGGCATGATCATCTATTACAGTATCAAGGTAAAAGGTATTGGTGGATTTCTGGGTGAACTCACCCTGCAACCCTTCTCTGCCAAGAACCCTGTGGTTCAGGCTGTTTTTATTCCTATCAATCTGGCCCTTGAACTGGTGGGCCTGTTGGCCAAACCTTTCTCACTGGGCTTGCGGTTGTTCGGCAATATGTACGCCGGCGAAATGATCTTTATCCTTATTGCGATGATGTACAGCGCAGGTTGGGTATTGGGCACCTTTGGTGGCGCTTTGCAGTTGGGGTGGGCAATATTCCACATTCTGATCATTACCCTGCAAGCATTTATATTTATGGTTTTGACCGTCGTGTACCTGAGTATGGCACACGAAGATCACTGATTTACTTTTAACTTTACTACTACAGTCATTAGGAGATAAAAATGGAACTCATCTTGGTTGCAGCCGCAATTATGGTTGGTTTTGGTGCCCTGGGTGCCGCAGTTGGTATGGGCTTGCTGGGGGGAAAACTCCTGGAAGGCACTGCTCGTCAACCGGAGCTGGGTCCGATGCTGCAAGGTAAAATGTTCCTTCTGGCAGGCCTGATTGATGCGATCCCGATGATCGGTGTGGGTATCGGTATGTACCTGATCTTTGCGGTTTATGCCGGTTAAGCAACAACAACCCGATTCTTTTTTTAACCCTAGGAACGAGGTGTTGGCGTGAATATTAACCTGACCCTATTCGGGCAGCTGGTTTCTTTCCTGTTCTTTGTGTGGTTCTGCAAAAAATTTGTATGGACCGCCATTATCAATGCAATGGAAGAACGGCAGAAGAAAATAGCCGATGGCTTGGATGCTGCTGATCGCGCTTCGCGCGATCTGGAGTTGGCCCAGGAAAAAGCCACCGAGCGGCTCAAGGAAGCCAAGCAAGAAGCGGCATCCATACTTGAGCAAGCAAACAAGCGAGCTAACCAGATAGTTGGTGAAGCCAAAGAAGAAGCCCGAGCCGAAGGTGATCGTCTCAAAGCAGCAGCTCAGGCGGAAATCGAACAAGACGTTAACCGGGCGAAAGAAGAACTTCGCAAAAGAGTTGCCGCGCTTGCTTTGGCCGGTGCTGAAAAAATCTTGCAGGCCAATATCGACGAAAGTGCAAACCGCACACTGGTCGATAAACTTGCAGCAGAGCTTTAACCGAGGTTTAACATGGCTGAATTAAGCACGTTGGCTCGGCCCTACGCAAAAGCAGCTTTTGAACATGCTGCGGAGGCGGGAGATCTGCAAAACTGGTCTGATGGTCTTGCTGTAGCTGCTGCTGTTGCACAGCATGATGTAGTAGAGAAGCTGCTGAGTTCGCCGACTTACACGGCAACACAGCAGGCAGAAAAAGTAATAACCGTTTGTGGTGATGCCATTTCCGGCAAGATACTGAATTTTATTCGGGTTTTGGCAGACAATCATCGTCTCAAACTGTTACCACAGATATATCAGCAATTTGAGATTCTCAAGGCGAACCGCGAAAAAACCGTTGAGGTGAATGTCGTGTCAGCCAGGGAGATCAGTGCTGAGCAACAAGAAAAGCTGGCCAGTGCGCTCAGTGCGAAACTGGAACGCACCGTTAATATGCAGGTGTCCATCGACAGCACACTGATAGGTGGTGCTGTAGTACGAGCTGGTGACACCGTCATAGACGGATCCATACGCGGGCGGTTGTCAAAACTTGCCGAAGCATTACATTCATAGGATTGAGGACCAGAGCACATGCAGCAACTGAATCCATCCGAAATCAGTGAGATCATCAAAGAGCGTATCGATAGCCTTGATGTTTCCTCTGAGGCGCAAAACGAAGGCACGATCGTTTCGGTATCTGACGGTATTATTCGCATACACGGCCTTGCCGATGTGATGTACGGTGAGATGATTGAATTCGAAGGTGGTATCTACGGTATGGCTCTCAACCTGGAGAGAGACTCCGTTGGTGCCGTTATTCTGGGTGACTATCAAAGTCTGGCCGAAGGTCAGAAAGCCCGTTGCACAGGTCGCATTCTCGAGGTCCCGGTTGGACCAGAGCTGGAAGGTCGCGTGCTTGACGCTCTGGGTAGCCCCATTGACGGCAAAGGTCCTCTCAACGCCAAGATGACAGATGCGCTTGAAAAAGTGGCGCCGGGTGTTATTGACCGCCAATCAGTTGATCAACCAGTTCAGATCGGGCTCAAGGCAATCGACGCCATGGTACCGATCGGCCGCGGTCAGCGGGAATTGATTATTGGTGACCGACAAATCGGTAAAACAGCGATTGCAGTAGATGCCATCATCAATCAGAAAGATTCTGGTATTAAGTGTATTTACGTGGCGATTGGTCAAAAGGCCTCATCCGTCGCGGCCGTTGTCCGTAAGCTCGAAGAGCACGGCGCCATGGCGCACACCATTGTGGTTGCAGCAACAGCATCTGATCCTGCTGCCATGCAATATCTGGCGCCCTTCGCCGGCTGTACTATGGGTGAGTATTACCGCGATCGCGGCCAGGACGCCTTGATTATTTATGACGATCTGACCAAGCAGGCCTGGGCCTATCGTCAGATTTCTTTGTTGTTGCGTCGTCCTCCGGGCCGGGAAGCCTACCCGGGCGATGTTTTCTACTTGCACTCCCGTTTGTTGGAGCGTGCAGCACGCGTTAACGCGACATATGTTGAAAAATTTACCGATGGTGAAGTAAAGGGAAAAACCGGCTCACTGACTGCTTTGCCGGTGATTGAAACCCAGGCAGGTGACGTATCGGCCTTCGTTCCCACAAACGTGATTTCGATCACTGACGGACAGATATTCCTTGAGGCTGACATGTTCAATGCCGGTATCCGGCCGGCGATGAACGCTGGTATCTCGGTATCACGGGTTGGTGGTTCAGCGCAGACCAAGGTTATCAAGAAACTGTCGGGTGGTATCCGTACTGCACTTGCTCAGTATCGGGAACTCGCTGCTTTTTCCCAGTTTGCCTCTGATTTGGATGAGGCTACCAAGTCTCAGCTTGATCACGGTGAGCGTGTTACTGAGCTGATGAAACAGGGTCAATATTCGCCACAAAGTGTGGCAGAAATGGCCGTGATGATTTATGCCGCTGACCGGGGTTATCTGAAAGAAGTCGAAGTCAACAAAATTGGTGATTTTGAGCAGGCGCTGCTTTCTTATATGAAAGCGGAACACGGCGACTTGCTTGATCAGATCAATCAGACTGGTGACTGGAACGACGACCTTGATGCCAGTTACAAGGCTGCGCTGGATAAGTTCATCAGCACTCAAACCTGGTAATTTCTGATTTGGGCTGACATTGTCGGCCCAAAATGGTGAAAGGCTAAATTATGGCAGTCGGAAAAGAAGTCAAAACCAAAATCAATAGTATCCGCAGCACACAGAAAATTACCAGTGCTATGGAGATGGTTGCTGCGAGTAAAATGCGGCGGGCCCAGGAACGCCGCGAAATAAGCAAGCCCTACGCTGACAGAATTCGTTCTGTCGTTGGTCATCTCGCGAATGCGAATGTTGAGTACAAACATCGCTACATGGAAGAGCGTGAAGTAAAACGGGTCGGCTTTATTATTGTTTCGACCGATCGGGGTCTGTGTGGTGGCCTGAATACGAACCTGTTCAAAGAAGTTATCAAGTCAATGAAGTCCTGGTCAAATGAAGGTGTCGAGATTGATCTCTGCGCTTTGGGTAACAAGGCCGCAGCTTTCTTTGGCAGTTACGGTGGCAATGTTGTTGCTACGGTTAAAGATTTGGGTGACCAGCCCTCTGCCAGTGATCTTATCGGGGGCGTAAAGGTGATGCTGGATGGCTACGATAAGGGAGCCATTGATCGCCTTTATCTGGTATCGAATGATTTCGTTAATACCATGACCCAAAAACCCGTTGTGGAGCAGCTGTTACCCCTACTGCCAATTGAAGACGATAAGATGAAGCATCACTGGGATTATATCTATGAGCCCGATGCCAAGGATCTGCTCGATGGACTTCTGATTCGCTATATCGAATCTCAGGTTTATCAGGGTGTGGTAGAGAACAAGGCCTGCGAACAGGCCGCGAGAATGATCGCCATGAAGAGCGCCACCGATAATGCGGGTGATTTGATCAACGAGTTGCAGTTGCTTTACAACAAAGCACGTCAGGCGGCAATTACCCAGGAGCTGTCCGAGATCGTTAGTGGTGCAGCAGCCGTTTAAAACAAGATTTTACAGCCTTAGTTTAAGAGGAATCAGACATGAGTAGCGGACGTATCGTACAAATTATTGGTGCGGTGATTGACGTGGAGTTCCCGCGCGATCAGGTACCCAACGTATATGACGCACTGTTAGTTGATAAGCAAGGTCTGACCCTGGAGGTCCAGCAGCAGCTTGGTGATGGCGTAGTGCGTACTATTGCCATGGGTTCTTCAGAGGGTTTGAGCCGGGGCCTTAGTGTCGGTAACACCAACGCACCGATCAGCGTACCAGTCGGTATTGCAACACTCGGGCGCATCATGAATGTATTGGGTGATCCGATTGATGATTGTGGTCCCATTGGTGAAACTGAACGTGCTTCCATTCACCGTAAACCGCCTGCCTATGATGAATTGGCTGCGTCTACGGATCTGTTGGAAACCGGTATTAAGGTAATTGACTTGGTTTGCCCGTTTGCCAAGGGCGGTAAAGTGGGTCTGTTCGGTGGTGCCGGTGTCGGTAAAACTGTGAACATGATGGAACTGATTAACAACATTGCCACCGAGCACTCCGGTCTGTCCGTGTTCGCCGGTGTTGGTGAGCGTACTCGGGAAGGTAACGACTTCTACTTTGAGATGCAGGAATCGAAGGTTGTTAATATCGAAACCCCCAGTGATTCCAAAGTGGCAATGGTTTACGGTCAGATGAACGAACCACCCGGTAACCGTCTTCGTGTGGCGTTGACCGGTCTTACCATGGCTGAAAAATTCCGTGATGAAGGTCGTGACGTACTGCTGTTTGTTGACAACATCTATCGCTACACCCTGGCGGGCACTGAAGTATCTGCACTGCTTGGTCGTATGCCTTCTGCGGTTGGTTACCAGCCAACACTGGCAGAGGAAATGGGTGTTCTCCAGGAACGTATTACTTCAACCAAGGTTGGCTCCATTACTTCAGTGCAGGCTGTCTATGTTCCTGCAGATGACTTGACGGATCCTTCCCCCGCCACCACGTTTGCCCACCTTGACTCCACAGTTGTATTGAGTCGTGATATTGCAGCCAAGGGTATTTATCCTGCAGTAGATCCCTTGGATTCTACCTCCCGCCAGCTCGATCCGCTGGTTATTGGTCACGATCACTATGATACAGCCCGGGGTGTTCAGACAGTTCTGCAACGTTATAAAGAATTGAAGGACATCATTGCCATTCTTGGTATGGATGAGCTTTCAGAGGAAGACAAGCTGGTGGTCTCCCGTGCCAGAAAAATCGAGCGCTTCCTCTCGCAACCTTTCCACGTGGCTGAGATCTTCACTGGCTCCCCAGGAAAATATGTTTCCTTGAAAGATACAATTGCTGGCTTTCAGGGGATTCTTAACGGCGACTATGACAACCTGCCCGAGCAAGCATTTTATATGGTAGGTACGATTGATGAAGCTGTTGAGAAAGCAGGGAAAATGAAGTAAACGATCAATATAGGCACTAAGATATGGCTATGACTGTGCACTGTGACATCGTAAGTGCCGAGCAGTACCTGTTCTCCGGATTGATAGAGCTTCTGGTCGCCAGTGGTTCACAGGGAGAACTGGGTATTACCTTTGGTCACGCGCCGCTGTTAACAGACCTAAAACCTGGCCCTGTCCGGATTGTTAAGCAGAACGGTGAAGAAGAGATTTATTACCTGTCTGGTGGCTATCTGGAAGTTCAGCCCAACAAGGTATCTATTCTGGCTGATACTGCACTGCGAGCTGATGATCTCGATGAAGCCGCAGCACTGGAAGCCAAGAAACATGCTGAACAGGATATGACCAATCAGAGCGGAGAATTTGATTATTCACGCGCTGCATCCCAGCTGGCTGCCGCTGCTGCTCAACTCCGCACCATTGAACAATTGCGTAAAAAAATGGGTGGAAAAAAATAACGCTTTTCTGAAATTTATAATGAAGGGTGGCTTTTGCCACCCTTTTTTTATGCGTGATTTTTATCCGTGACAAGGGTCGATACAGATCCTTCCAAGGTGGTAATCCATAACTGATACTGATTAAATACTTTGATTTACCGAGGAGATATCTATGGCAACGGACGTCGTCGTACTGGCCGCGGGCAAAGGTACCAGAATGAAATCCAGTCTGCCAAAAGTTCTGCATTGTTTGGCCGGGCGCCCCTTGCTGCAACATGTTGTCGATGCCGCGAACAGTCTGCAAACACCTAAAGTTATCATCGTTACTGGTCACGAGTCTGACAGGGTCAGATCGGAAATAAAGGGCACAGATTTGTGCTACGTTGAACAGCAACTGCAACTGGGTACGGCACATGCTGTGCAGCAGGCTCTCCCGCTTGTTCGCTGTGATGCCACCGTATTGATACTTTATGGCGATGTTCCGTTAATTCAACCGGACACGATACAGGCGATGGTAGATCTGGCAGTTGACGGTTCATTAGTGCTGTTAACGGCGGTACTGGATGACCCGTCCGGTTACGGGCGCATTATCAGAAACAGTGCGAAGGACGTGACGGCGATTGTTGAACAAAAAGATGCGACCCCGGAACAGCTCGGCATTCGTGAGGTGAATACAGGCGTATTGGCGTTACCTGCGGCAAAGCTAAAAAACTGGTTACCGGCAATCGATAACAACAATGCCCAGCAGGAATACTATCTAACAGACATCATTGCGCTTGCACACGAACATAATTGCAAGATCAAAACCTCGCAACCCCTGTTCCCGGAAGAGATAGAGGGCGTGAATAATCGTAGTCAGTTGAGCCGACTGGAGCGTTACTATCAGCGGCAGCATTCAGAACGACTGATGATGGCAGGTATTACCATCGCCGACCCGGACAGACTGGATGTGAGGGGAAAACTGACTGCCGGCACAGACAACTTCATCGATATTAATGTGCTTTTCGAGGGTGAGGTTGAGTTGGGTAATAACATCCATATTGGCCCGAACTGTGTAATCATCGACAGTTGTATTGGCGACGGGGTCGAAATCAAAGCAAACAGTATTGTGGAAGGCAGCATGATTGGCCCGGGATGTGTCGTGGGACCTTTCGCGAGATTGAGGGCGGGTACCGAGATGGCTGAAAATGCCAAAATAGGCAATTTTGTTGAAACCAAAAAGTCTATCCTTGGAAAAGGCACAAAAATCAATCATCTTAGCTATGTGGGTGATGCTTCCCTGGGTGCTAATGTCAATGTTGGAGCCGGCACGATCACCTGCAACTACGATGGTGTGAACAAACATCAGACGGTGATTGGTGACAATGCGTTTATTGGCTCAAACACCTCACTGGTGGCACCGGTTAATATTGGCAAGGATGCGACAGTGGGCGCTGGCTCCACCATTACATGTAATGTGGCCGATGATGAGCTGGGTTTGACCAGAGTGGAGCAACGCAACATTCAGGGCTGGAAGCGGCCGACAAAAAAGATACATCCCTCCAGTAATTAACGGAAAATTTTATGTGTGGAATAGTTGGGGCACAAGCACAGCGGAATGTGATCGGCATCCTGATCGAGGGGCTCAAAAGACTGGAGTATCGCGGTTATGATTCTGCCGGTCTGGCTGTGGTTGATCAAAACGGTGAGCTGCAGTTACGCAAAAAACAGGGCAAGGTGGCGCAGTTGGTCGATCGGTTGGTTGAGCAGCCAACCCGTGGCAACCTCGGAATTGCTCATACCCGCTGGGCAACTCATGGTATTCCCAATGAAACCAATGCCCACCCACATACGTCCGGCGGTGTGGCTGTTGTGCACAATGGCATTATTGAAAACCATGCCGAGCTGAAGAAAGAGCTGTTGAATCTGGGTTATCAGTTTGCGTCCGAAACTGATACCGAGGTGATTGCCCATCTGGTGAATCACTTGCTGAAAAGTGCCGGTTCACTCCGTGAGGCAGTGCAAGATTGCCTGACGCGATTGCGCGGTGCCTATGCGCTGGCAGTGATCAGTACCAGTGAACCCGGAATATTAATTGGTGCCCGAAGCGGTAGTCCACTGGTTATAGGTGTCGGTATCGAAGAAACATTCCTGGCTTCTGACCAAATGGCACTGCGCCAGGTAACGGATCGATTTGTGTTCCTCAAAGAGGGTGATCTGGTCGAGTTAAAAGAAGGCGACTATAGCGTTTTTGACAAAACTGGCCGCCTGGTAGAACGCGATATAGACACACTTCCAGGTGGTGACGATGTTGCTGACAAAGGTGGTTACCGCCATTACATGATGAAGGAGATATTTGAGCAGCCTGAAGTGCTTGAATCCACCCTGGAGGGACGTATCAGCCAAACCCAGGTTTTAACGGAAGCATTTGGGAGTCGCGCCGTTGAAATATTCCCAAAGATAAGAGCCGTGCATATAGTGGCCTGTGGCACCAGTTATCATGCCGGGCTTGTGGCCCGCTTCTGGTTGGAAGAATGGGCCGGTATTCCCTGTCAGGTCGAGGTGGCCAGTGAGTACCGCTACCGCAAGGTTGTTGTTCCCGCCGATACCTTGTTTGTCACGATTTCTCAATCCGGAGAAACGGCCGATACCCTTGCCGCCTTGGCCTCAGCAAAAACATCCGGCTATCTCGCCACATTGGTCATCTGTAATGTTGCCAACAGCTCGCTGGTTAGGGAGTCGGATATGGCCTTGATGACCTATGCCGGACCGGAAATCGGTGTTGCATCGACAAAAGCATTCACGACCCAGTTAGTGGCTTTGCAACTACTTTGTATCGGCATTGGCAAGAGCCATGGCCTGCCCGAAGAAACAGAGCGATTGCTGGTGGAAGCCCTTCGTCAGTTGCCACGGCTCTGTCGGGACACACTTTCACTGAATGGTCAGATTGAAGAAATCTTTGAGAGTTTTGCTGATAAGCAACACGCCCTTTATCTTGGCCGGGGTGTGCAGTATCCGGTTGCGCTAGAAGGTGCCCTTAAGCTCAAAGAGATTTCTTATATTCATGCTGAAGCCTACCCCTCCGGGGAACTCAAACACGGACCACTGGCACTGGTAGACAAGGATATGCCGGTGGTGGCGGTAGCGCCCAACAACGATCTACTCGAAAAATTGAAATCAAATCTACATGAAGTAAAAGCCCGTGGGGGGCAACTATTTGTCTTTGCCGACCTGAATGCCGGATTTGAAAATGAAACGGATGTGACGGTAATTAATCTTCCCCATGTTCCGAAGAGTCTGGAAGCCGTCATTTATACGATACCACTGCAATTACTCTCTTATCATGTGGCTGTGCTGAAGGGAACTGACGTCGATCAGCCGCGCAACCTGGCGAAGTCTGTCACTGTTGAGTAACCATTAAAACTGCCTGTCCCCCAGGCAGTTTTTGAAGAACCCCCCTACTCCCGAGCCCTTCCTGCTAGCCCAGGGTTTATATCAAATCACCCACCTCCCACTAATTGCACATGGCCCCTGTGTGCAAGGTTTAGCCTGTCAGAACCAGTCAGGCCCCTCATTCCATGAGTCATGAACCCCGGAAATAGGCGTAGTTAACAACTAGGCACGATAAAATTAGTAATTGATCATCATAATATGATGATAGTATGATAATGAAAAATGAGTTGTATCCAATTCAAAGTTAAATAAGACACAAAGGCGCCGCTCGAACAAGCAAACTGCTGATGGCGAAAATATTTTTATGATGTGGGCAGGAAAATAGTCGAACAACCCAGACTGTCTACCGAAATCTGTTTTATCTCGTAGCTCGAACCTTTACCCCATTTTCAAATGGGGTTTTTTTTGGCTGTTTTTTGGTGAAATGCAGAGTTAATGATTTTCCAGTGGTTCCCGCAGCACTTCCAGACCGAGCTGCATTTCCAGCAGATGCTCTTGCAGACGACCGCCTTTATGCTGGGCTACGCCAATTGCCAGTACATCAATCAGTACCAGATGGGCAATACGGGATGACAGCGGCGTATAGATTTGGAAGTCTTCCTTGACGTCGATGGTTAACGGGATATTTGCGGCATTGGCAACCGGAGAATCTGAGGGTGCAATTGCGATAACAATGGCACCTCTGCTCTTTACGCGCTCCATGGCATTGATCAATGTCGTGGTCCTTCCCGACTGGGAAATGGCGATGACCACATCCCCGGGTGCCATGGAGGCGGCGGACATATTCTGTAAGTGCGGATCGGCATAGGCTGCAGCAGAGACCTGCAGACGGAAAAACTTGTGCTGGGCGTCGGTTGCCACGGCAGCGGACGCGCCAAACCCGTAGAATTCCACCCGGTTCGCTACACAGAGCGCCTGAACAGCCTGGTCAAGCATGTTCAGGTCCAATGAATCACGAACCTTCAGCAGGGTGTCGACAGTGGAATCGAAGACCTTGAAGGTGTATTCGGCCACAGAGTCCTGGTCAGTGACGGCAATCTGCCCGTAGCTCGGGCTGGATGCCAGTTGTTGTGCCAGGGCCAGTTTGAAATCCTGAAAACCATCACAGCCCACGGCGCGACAGAAGCGCACTACGGTGGGCTCGCTGACTTCGGCTTTCTCTGCCAGATCCACGATTCTCATGCGAATGACATCGGTCAGATTGGCCAGAATAAACTCTGCTACCTTGCGTTCCGATTTGCGTAAGCTGGGCAGGCTACTGCTGATAGCCCAGGTGAGTGCAGCAGGTTTCATGGTGATTTCTCCCTAACACGAGCTTTATTGTAAATAATTTACAGAAAAATGGAATTCTTGTAGTAAAAACCGGTTGCCGGGCGCACGGATCATCCACCCCGAGCGGGGGTTCTGATAGAATTCACCGCCATGGATGTCACGACAATACTCGATCCCCTAAACCCTGCTCAACGTGAGGCTGTTTCCAGCAACGCCAGTCATCTTCTGGTTCTGGCAGGTGCCGGCAGTGGTAAAACCCGCGTTCTTGTCCATCGGATTGCCTGGTTGATACAGGTGGAACAGGTTTCGCCCTATTCGATCATAGCGGTCACCTTTACCAATAAAGCGGCGAGGGAGATGCGGGGGCGTATTGAAGAACTGTTGGGTTTCTCCGCCCGGGGAATGTGGGTGGGCACCTTTCACGGATTGGCCCATCGACTACTCAAAATGCATTGGCAAGATGCGAGTCTGCCGGAAAATTTTCAGATACTGGACAGTGACGATCAGCTTCGGTTGGTAAAACGTCTCTATCAGGGCCTGGGTATTGATGACAGTCGCTGGCCGCACCGACAGGCCCAGTCATTTATTAACAACCAGAAAGATGAGGGACTGCGCAGTCGCGATTTGCAACCGGCTCACGATCCCTATCAGCGAACCATGCAGCAGGTTTATGCTGCCTACGAGGAAGCCTGTGAGCGCGGCGGCATGGTGGATTTCGGTGAGCTACTGCTTCGTGCGCACGAGCTCTGGCTGAAAAATCCCGAACTCCTGCAGCATTATCAGCATCGTTTCCGGCATCTGCTGGCAGACGAGTTCCAGGATACCAACGCTATTCAATATGCCTGGTTGCGGGTGCTGGCAGGTGATCAGGTACCGGTAACGGCGGTGGGTGATGATGATCAGTCAATCTATGGCTGGCGCGGCGCCAAGGTGGAAAACATACGCTATTTTTCCCGCGATTATCCGGCTACCCAGACTGTAAGACTGGAGCAGAATTACCGTTCCAGTAAAAACATCCTCGAAGCAGCCAATGCGGTGATTTCGCGCAACGCCAATCGGTTGGGTAAAAACCTGTGGACAGAGGACAATGAAGGTGAGGCTATCTCACTCTATGCCGCCTTCAACGAGCAGGATGAAGCCCGTTTTATTGCCGAGCGGCTGAGGGAATGGGTCAATCAGGGCAATCTGCGTGAGGAGTCGGCCATTCTTTACCGTTCCAATGCACAGTCCCGGGTACTCGAAGAAGCTCTGTTGCGCGCGGCCATCCCCTATCGTATCTACGGTGGACAAAAATTTTATGAGCGTCAGGAAATACGCAACGCCCTCGCCTACTTGAGATTGTTGGTCAATTGTCACGACGATGCCGCATTTGAGCGAGTGGTTAACACACCGACCCGTGGTATCGGTGACAAAACAATCCAGGAATTGCGCGAGCTGGCCCGCGAAGAAGGCATGTCGCTCTGGCGAACAGCCGAGCATGCCATCGCTGCCGGACGTTTTTCGGGCCGGGCCAGCAATGCCTTGGAAGCCTTCCTGAAACTACTGGCAAAACTGGGCGAAGAGTCTGCGGGGTTGCCGCTGCATGAATTGGTAGACCACATAATTGAAGGGAGTGGATTGATTGACTTCCATCGCCGGGAAAAAGGGGATCGCGGTGAATCCAGAGTAGAAAACCTGCAGGAGTTGGTGATCGCCTGCCGATCCTTTGAGCCGGAGGAAAAGGAGTTGCCACCATTGCCACAATTTCTCGATCGGGCTGCTTTGGATGCCGGAGACCGGCAGGCAGATGTCGGGGAGGATGCGGTGCAACTGATGACATTACACTCGGCCAAAGGGCTTGAATTTCCGTTGGTCTTTCTGGCCGGTATGGAAGAAAACCTGTTTCCCCACAGGATGTCTGCCGAGGATCCCGATCGACTTGAGGAGGAGCGGCGGCTGGCCTATGTGGGGATTACCCGGGCGATGCAAAAACTCTACCTCACCTTTGCCGAATCCCGTCAGCAATATGGCATCGAAAACTATAACCGCGTATCCCGCTTTGTCCGTGATATTCCGGCCAATCTGGTGGAAGAGGTTCGGTTGCGCGCCCAGATTAAGCGCCCTACCAGCTATGCCCGGCAACCGGCAATGAATCTCAGTGATAGCGGTGAAGACACGGGCCTATCTCTGGGACAGCGGGTTCTGCATCCTATTTTCGGCGAGGGTGTCGTCATCAATTTCGAGGGCAATGGTGCACATGCCCGGGTACAGGTTAATTTTGATAAAGAAGGAACCAAATGGCTGGTTTTGGCCTATGCCAAACTCAGCCCGGTTGCCTGATCATTAAGGAAAAAACTATGAAAGCGCCTATCTTGTCGGCAATGCTGTTATTGGTCCTGGTGGGCTGTGGTGGCGACCGTGACGCTGCATCCCCGGATCGTGAGCAGCAGGCTACCCAGAAAACCTACCAGTGGAAAATGGTCACTACCTGGCCAAAAAACTTTCCCGGCCTGGGGATGGCCGCTGAAAACTTTGCTGAGCTGGTGGCGCGTATGAGTGGTGGTCGGCTCAAAGTCAAGGTCTACGGCGCGGGTCAGTTGGTGCCGGCTATGGAGGTCTTCGATGCTGTTTCACAGGGTACCGTCGAAATGGGGCATGGGGCTTCCTATTACTGGAAGGGAAAATCTCCGACCACAGCACTTTTTACGACCATCCCCTTCGGCCTCAATGCACAGGAAATGAATGGCTGGTTGCACTATGGCGGTGGCATGGCGTTATGGCGTGAGCTTTATGAACCCTTTAACCTGATACCGCTGGCAGCGGGCAATACCGGTGTACAGATGGCCGGCTGGTTTAATCGTGAAATCAATTCCCTGGCAGATCTCAAGGGGTTGAAAATGCGGATACCGGGTTTGGGTGGCGAGGTGATCAGCCGCATGGGTGTGGAGGCAGTCAATATTCCTGGCGGGGATCTCTATATCGCGATGCAAACGGGTGTGATTGATGCCACCGAGTGGGTCGGTCCCTACAATGATCTGGCATTTGGTTTTCATCAGGTGGCCAAGTACTACTATTATCCGGGTTGGCACGAACCGGGCCCGACACTGGAGTTGATGGTTAACAAACAGGCTTTTTCCTCCCTGCCAGATGATCTGCAGGCGATTGTCGAAGTTGCAGCGCGAGCGATTAATCAGGATATGCTGGACGATTACACCGCTCGCAACAACGGTGCGTTAAAGGAATTGGTGGAAACTCATGGTGTCGAGGTGCGGCCGCTACCCGATGAGGTTCTGGCGGAACTGAATCGTGTCACCGATCAGGTTCTGGAGGAAATTGCCAACAAAGATCCCCTGTTCAAGCGGGTTTACGAATCCCAGAATGCTTTCAAAACCGGAGTGATGGACTATCACAAAATTTCGGAAGAAGCGTATTATCGTGCCCGGGAGCTGAAATAGCTGGTTGTCCCGGCGGGGAAACTCAAAGGGGCTGCGTAAAAGCCTCTGGTTCTGGCTGATCGTCGAACTGTTCCTGAAATGCCTCAACGCTGTCTGTGGCTTTCCTCAGGGTGGTGAATTCCGCAATATGAAAGAGCGCTTCTCCCTCGTTCACCAGAGGGATCTGCGATGCAGCGATAACAATGCCATCACTGCGTGATTTCAGTGGTTTTTCCGGGCCACCGAATGGCGAAGCGAGATAGGCCAGTATCTGGCCCTCTTTGACCCGTTGTCCCAATTTGATTTTACTGATCACGATGCCGTCCCGCTCCGCCCGCAGCCAGTAGCTTCGACTGGCCTTTACCGGGACCAGTTTGCGGGGGGGCTGCTCTGTTCGGGCCGGCAGCATGCCAAGGTGGCGCATGACCGACATGATGCCCCGCACCCCTGCCTTTATGGCAGGTTCGTCAAAACGCAGCGCTTCTCCTGCTTCATAGAGTATCACCGGTATCCCCAGCTCGGCGGCGGCGGCACGCAGTGAACCATCTCTGACTTTGGCATCCATAAAAATGGGTGCACCAAAGGCCTCTGCCATACCCAGTGCGGCGGGGTCATCGAGATCCCCACGAATTTGTGAAAGATTCTTGCGATGGATAGCGCCGGTATGAAGATCAATAACGTGCGTGCAATGGCTGAGCAGTTCCGTATGAATCAGGTTGGCCAGGCGGCTTCCCAGTGGCCCCCGTGGTGAGCCGGGAAAGCATCGGTTTAAATCGCGTCGATCCGGTAAATAACGGGATTGCTGGATAAAACCGAACATATTTACAATCGGCACAATCAGCAATGTACCTGATAAACGGCGAAGTAAGCGCTTGCCAACAATACGGCGGCAGATTTCGATACCGTTAATTTCATCCCCGTGAATCGCTGCGCAAACCAATAGCACTGGCCCGGGTTTGCGGCTGTGTATAACCTCGACCGGCAAGTCGATGGGCGTGTCTGTATACAGGCGTGCAGCGGGGATGGACAGCAACCGGGTCTCCCCGGGATTGATGACTTCGCCTGCCAGTTTCAGGGGTAATCTGCTCAAAACAGCGATCCCTCTAGCCCTGTCCGCGGGTTTTCGTGCGGGACTGTCGGGCATTTTTTTCAATGAACTGAATGATATTACCCGCTACGTCCTTGCCGGTGGCCGTTTCAATGCCCTCAAGGCCCGGCGATGAATTCACTTCCATCACCAGTGGCCCATGGTTGGAGCGAAGAATATCCACCCCCGCCACATTCAGTCCCATGGTTTTGGCAGCGCGAACAGCAGTGGAGCGCTCTGCTGGAGAAAGCCTGGCCAAAGTCGCTGTACCGCCACGGTGCAGATTGGAGCGGAATTCTCCCGGCTGAGCCTGCCGCTGCATGGCTGCGACCACCTTGTCGCCAATGACCAGACAGCGTATGTCCGCACCACCGGATTCGGAGATATATTCCTGAACCATAATATCGGCTTTCAGGCCCATAAACGCTTCAATCACGCTTTCAGCCGCCTTGCGGGTTTCCGCCATCACCACACCGATACCCTGGGTGCCCTCGAGCAGTTTGACCACCAGCGGTGGTCCACCCACCATATCGATCAGATCCGGAATATCACTGGGTTTGTTGGCATAACCGGTGACGGGCAGGCCAATCCCCTTGCGCGACAACAATTGCAGGGAGCGCAATTTGTCACGGGAGCGGGTGATGGCCACAGATTCGTTCAGTGGATAAACCCCCATCATCTCGAACTGACGCAGTACGGCCGTACCGTACGTGGTGACCGACGCACCGATGCGGGGAATCACAACGTCAAAGGGCGGTAACTCCACGCCCTTCACATGAATGCTGGGGTTTTGGATATTGATGTTCATGTAGCACTTCAATACATCAATAATCCTGACTTCATGGCCACATTCTATTGCTGCCTCTTTCAGGCGACGCGTGGAATACAAGTCAGCATTGCGGGACAGAATGGCAATTCTCATTTATTTTTTCCCGCTAAAAAGGATGTCTGTGGATCCACAATGAATTGCCCTGCCAGGGCTGAACGACCCAACAGCATGCGAAATCTCATGGTATCCCGATTGGTGAGGGTCATTTCTATGGGCCAGCTCTGGGTTCCGAGCACTACCGTGGTTTTTATTACAACACGCCGTTCACAATGACCGCCGGAATCGGTGACGACACGCTCATCCACAATGGGAGCCGCGCAACAGATACTTTGCGTATTTCTCTGCAGGGGGTGGACCCAGATTCTTACCCAGGGAGAACCCCGTTCAGTGAAGGGTTCCAGTTGATGAGCATGCAAACAGGAGGTGCGTGCGCCAGTATCCACCTTGGCTTTGATTTGGGCAATGCCCAAATCGGGTAACGCCAACCATTCCCGCCAACCAATCAACTGCGTCATGCTGTTTTTCCGAGTAACAGCGTTGTCCCTTGATGGATCAATCACTGGCTAATTTCTTTAAAAAAGCCTGCATTTCACGCTCGGCCTGGATGTCGCCGGCAGCACGGGCCTTTTCAAGTCCCTTCGTGAAAGACTGTTTTGCGGCGTCCAGCTGTTCAAGTTTGAACTGTGCCCGCCCCAACAGGTTGTAGGCCGCGGTATAGTTTTCATCCAATGCCAGACAGTGCTCCAGGTGCTCGATTGCCTGCGCATGACGCTTTTCACGGAGACAGGCGCTGCCGAGACCAAACCGAAGCATTGCCGAATCGTTGCCCCGGGCGAGCATCTCTTCAAGGTTATCGATCAGTGTCATGGTAGCCTCCCTGATCAACGGTTTGTCCGTTTTTTTTCCACTGTTACTTTTTGTAGAGGCGGTTTTAGCGGCGCCAGAACATCGGGGTGAAGAGCACCAGTACGGTAAAAATTTCCAGTCGGCCGACAATCATAGTGGCCGAGAGTATCCACTTGGCAGCAACGTTCACATCGCCATAATGTGCAGCGGTGTCGCCAAGGCCGGGGCCCATATTATTGATTGCGGCTGCCGTCGAAGACCATGCGGTGAGGTAATCAAGTCCCGTCATCTGTAGAAGCAATACAACCATATAGAAAACTGCCAGGTAGACGCCAAAAAAGGCCCAAACACTGTCGGTTACTCTCTCCGGTACGGTGCGGTTACGAAGCTTGATAGGAAAGACAGCACTTGGATGGATCAGCCGGTAAATTTCCCGCAATGTCTGTTTAGTCAGGATCAGCATACGACCAATTTTGATGCCACCACCTGTTGAACCTGCACAGGCACCAAAGAAAGAGAGAACAATCAGGAAAACTGGCAAAAAAGTTGGCCAGGCACTGAAGTTTACGGTGGCAAAACCGGTGCTGGTCATGATTGAAACCTGCTGAAAAATCCCGTGCACAAGACTTTCAGACCACGAAAGTGTGTTACTGAAGTATAAATAGGCGCAACAAATTATGCTGGCCCCAAAAAGCAGACTGAGATACATCTTGGCTTCCGGATTGCGCCAATAATGAACCACATTGCCCTTGACCCAAGAGTAATAGTGAAGGCCAAAACTGATGCCTGAAATAGCCATAAAGAAAATACAGATAATATAAATAACGTTGTCGTTGAAATACCCCATGCTGGCGTCGTAGTTGGCGAACCCACCTGTTGCGATTGTTGAAAAAGCATGGGTTATTGCATCAAAGAGGTTCATTCCTGCCAGCCAATAGGCTATTGAACAAATAATCGTTAAAAACAGATACACGGCAAATAATGCTTTTGCCGTCTCCGTAATACGAGGTGTTAATTTGTTGTCTTTTACGGGTCCCGGTGACTCTGCTCGGTATAGCTGCATACCGCCAACGCCCAGCATGGGCATGATGGCCACAGCGATGACTACGATCCCGATACCGCCCAACCAGTGTAGCTGTTGTCGATAGTAGAGAATGGACTTGGGCAGAAGTTCCAGTCCGGTAATGACGGTCGCCCCCGTGGTGGTAAGGCCAGAAACAGATTCAAATACAGCATCGGGAATGGATAGGTGAACGGTATCAACCAGAATAAAGGGAAGTGCGCCGACCAGACATAGTTCTATCCAGAACATCACTGTGATTAAAAAGCCATCCCGAATTCTTAAATCAGCATTGATTCTGCTAAATGGCAACCACATCACCATACCCAATGAAAAGGTGATGGCAAATGAGAAAAGAAATGTTCCGTGGGTCTGTTCCTGGTAGATGCTGGCAATAATAATGGGAGTTAATAGTGACAAGCTAAAAGCCATCATCATCAACCCGAGGATTTTTGAAACAATTCTGAATTGCATCGCTTAGATAACCACGGCTAGAAGAAGGTGAAACTGACAGCGAACAATTTTTCCACTTCCCGGGTACGGCGCTTGTCCACCACAAAAACAATGGCGTGATCGTTGTTTTTCACCACCGTGTCGTGATGGGCAATGATGACCTCACCGTCGCGCACCAGCGCCGCCAGGGTAACGCCGGGAGGCGATTTGATTTCTTCGATGGTTCTGCTGACCACTTTGGATGTTTTGCTGTCGCCATGCACGACGATTTCCATTGCCTCAGCGGCACCCCGGCGGAGAGAGTGCGCTTTAACCGTATCACCGCGCCGCACGTGGCTGAGCAGAATACTGGTGGTGGCCTGTTGAGGGGAGATGGCAATGTCAATTTCGCCCCCCTGAACCAAATCGGCATAAACCGGGTTGTTGATCAGGGTCATCACTTTGCGGGCGCCCAGCCTTTTCGCCAGCAGTGAAGCCATGATATTCACTTCATCGTCATTGGTCAGGGCAAGAAAAACGTCGCTACGCTCGATATTTTCCTCGAGTAACAGGTCCTGATCCGTGGCGGAGCCATTGAGTACGACGGTATTATCCAGTCGCTCAGAAATGTATTGGCATCGTTCCTGTGAAAACTCGATGATTTTGATGTTGTATTGCTTTTCCAGTGCCTTGGCCAGGCGATAGCCGATATTGCCACCCCCGGCTATGACAATTCGTTGGTAGGGCTTTTCAAGCCGGCGCAATTCGCCCATGACCTTGCGGATATCTTTTTTGGCGGCGATAAAAAATACCTCGTCGCTTTCCTCTATGACGGTATCGCCTTGGGGGAAAATAGGCCGGTCGCGGCGGAAAATCGCTGCTACCCGGGCATCCACTTTGGGCATGTGCTTGCGGAGGAGTCGCAATTCATTCCCCACCAGCGGGCCACCCTTGAATGCGCGGACTGCTACCAGTTGGATCAGGCCCTCGGCAAAATCGATAACCTGGAGACTGCCGGGTTGCTCGATCAGACGAAATATATAGTCGGTGACCACCTGTTCTGGGGTAATCAGGAAATCCACCGGGCAGTTGGCATCATTGAATAGGCGCTCACGCACTTTATCGTCGGTGTAGCTGCGATCGCGAATCCGGGCAATTTTGGTGGGTGTGCGAAACAGGGAATAGGCAACCTGGCAGGACGCCATGTTGATTTCGTCGCTGCTGGTGACTGCCACCAGCATGTCGGCGTCTTCAATCCCTGCGCGGATCAGGACGTCCGGGTGAGAGGCCATGCCATTGACCGTGCGAATATCCAGCCGGTCCTGGAGTTCGCGCAGGCGACGATCATTCGTATCGATGACAGAAATATCGTTAGCTTCTCCGGCCAGATGCTCGGCGAGTGTTCCACCCACTTGGCCGGCACCGGTAATGACGATTTTCATAGCTGGAAATTCCCGTTATTTCGTTAATAACCCGGACTTTTGAGAAGAAACAACCAACGCGCCGTTAAGCGATTGCTGTCTTGACCAGACGGGCAAAATAAAATCCGTCATGGCCACCTATCTGTGGCATCAACTGGCGCCCTGCAGATGTTGCCATGCCCGCTTCGGTTGCCACCGGTTCGACATGGACAGAATGGTTGTCCCTGGCGAATTTTGCGATGACCTGATCATTTTCCTGGGCCAGTGTGGAGCAGGTCGCGTAAAGTAAAATCCCGCCCTCTGCCAACAGTGGCCACAGTGCCCTCAACAGGGATAACTGCAAGGTGGCCAGCTTAGCAATATCCGTTGGTCTGCGCATTAGTTTCACATCCGGGTGTCGACGGATAACACCCGTGGCGGAGCAGGGTGCATCCAGTAAAATCCGATCGAAGGGGTGGCCATCCCACCAGCTGGCTATATCGGCGGTATCTGCGGCGATCAGCTTGGCCTGCAAACCGAGTCGCAGCAGGTTATCGGTTACCCGCGTCAGTCGTTCCGCCGCGATGTCGATGGCAATGACGTCGCCCTGGTTATTAAGCAGCTCGAGTATGTGACCGGTTTTGCCACCCGGTGCACAACAGGCGTCCAGGACGCGCTGACCGGATCTGGGCGACAGTAGCTGGGCCGCCAGCTGGGCCGCCTCATCCTGCACGCTCACTTGACCCTCGGCAAAACCGGGTAAGTTAATAACATCACAGGGTTGCTGCAGGGTGATACCGACATCGCTGAATGGCGTGGGATATGCCTGGATATCTGCTTCTGCCAGTTTCGAGAGGTATTGGTCCCGGCTACAGCGGATTTGGTTTACCCGCAGGGTCATGGGGGGCTGATGGTTGTTGGCCGCCACCAGTTGATCCACCTGCTCCGGCCAGGCCGCCTGCCAGAGGTCAATGAGCCAATCAGGGTGTGCGGTCTGAAATGCACGACGACCCCCCAGTTTGATATCGAGTGTGGCGCGCTCACGTAAAAATCGTCGCAGTACCGCGTTGGTAAGACCTTTGGCCCAGTTTTTATTCAGGTTCTGACAGGTGGCTACGGCTTCATTGACTGCTGCGTGAGGGGGGATTCGGGTTTCCAGTAACTGATAAAGCGAACAGGCCAGGGTTGCCTCTATGTCAAAATCCTTTTCCTTGAAGGGTTTTGCCAGCAATTCTGCGAGGTACACAGACAGTCGCGGGTAGAACCGCAATGTGCCATAACACAACTGTTGCAACAATCCGCGGTCGCGGTCATCTACTTTGGCCAGGTACTCGGGCAGAAGTGTATTGAGTGAGCCCTCACCTCGCAGCACAGACGCGATAATTTTAGCGGTAGCCACCCTGACATTCATGTGCCCATTACCGTACCCGGGGAAAACAGATCGGCCTGTGCATTGAGCACTTCCCCGGCATGGAGGGGTCTCTTGCCGGGCAGTTGCAGTACCGTGATTAACAGGCACCCCTCTCCGGTTTTTACCAGAATACCGGATTTATCGGTATGAATGATCGTACCCGGTGCCACATTGTGGTGTTGATCTGGCACCGCGACACCCTTCCAGATACGGATCCGATCTCCCGAGATTGTGCTGTAACAGATCGGGAAAGGGTTAAAGGCACGAATTTTCAAAACCAGCGTTTTGACAGCTTCATGCCAGTTTATCAGGGCTTCCTGCTTGGTAATTTTTGGTGCGTAATTGCTTTGCTCGTCATCCTGTTTCTCCGCCACAATCTTTCCCTGTGCAATCTCGTCCAGGACCGTGAGCAGGGCGTCGGGGCCGATCCCGGCCAGTTTGTCATGGAGGGAACCGGCATCATCTTCCGCTTCTATGGGGCAGCGGGCCTTGAGCAGAATATCGCCGGTGTCCAGGCCCTCAGCCATCTGCATAATGGTTACCCCGGTTTCGGTATCGCCCGCTTCTATTGCACGCTGGATGGGGGCGGCACCTCGCCAGCGCGGCAACAGTGAGGCGTGGACATTGATGCATCCATACACGGGGATAGCCAACACAGCCTTTGGCAAAAGCAGGCCGTAGGCCACAACCACCATGATGTCGGCACCATAGTTGGCCAGGATTTGCTGCTCCGCCGCCGCTTTCAGGCTGAGTGGCTGATGAACAGGTATCTGCTGATCGGTAGCCAGCAACTTGACCGGGCTGGCAGTGAGTTTTTTGCCGCGCCCGGCGGGGCGATCAGGCTGTGTGAATACGGCGACCACTTGGTGGGATGGGCAATCCAGTAATGCTCGGAGGTGTGCTGCTGCAAATTGCGGGGTGCCGGCAAATACGATTCGCAAAGAAGGGTCCTCAGTGTCGACCAACCGGTGTCAGTCTTGTTGACGGTGGAGCTTTTCCAGTTTTTGCCGGATTCGCTGCCGTTTGATGGGTGACAGATAATCCACGAAAAGCTTGCCGTCGAGGTGGTCAATTTCGTGCTGTATACAGACGGCCAGCAGGCCTTCCGGCTCAAGCACGTAGGGCTGTCCCTCCCGGTCGAGCGCGCTCAGACGAATATGTTCAGGACGTTGGATGGTTTCATAAAAACCGGGCACTGACAGACAGCCTTCCTGATGTGGGCAGGTAATGTCGTCCAGTATATCTACCTGTGGATTGATCATCACAATCGGCTGGTCACCTTCGTCTGATAAATCCATGACCACAATCCGCTGGTCTACGTTGACTTGGGTAGCAGCAAGGCCAATGCCGTTAGCCTGGTACATGGTTTCCAGCATATCGTCCACCAGCGATCTGGTGTTCTGATCGATTTCTGCTACGGGAGCAGCCCTGATACGCAGTCGTGGGTCAGGAAATTCAAGGATGTTGAGTATTGACATTTGTTTGTGACGAGTTTCTAGCAATCTGGCTTAAACCACTGCTAACATAAGGCCAATGGAGCGGAATATCACTTAATATAGTCGAGTGGGAAGTATACACACAATCCGGATATAGCACACAGGACGGCCATAAGATGAAAAAAACATTGTTGGGAATAGTAGCTGCTTGCGCTATTGCAATTGCCGCCATTGCTGCAGAGGCACCCTTTAATGAGGATGTCCCCGAAAAATATACCGTGAAGAAAGGCGACACCCTGTGGGATATCTCTGATCTGTATCTGCGGGATCCCTGGTTATGGCCTGAGATCTGGTACGCCAACCCTCAGATTGCTAACCCCCATCTGATTTATCCCGGTGATATTATTTCCATGGTCTATATTGATGGCCGTCCCCGTTTGATGCTGGAAAAGCGCGATCGGCGGGTAAAACTGTCCCCCGAAGTTAAGGTTGTGCCAGAGTCGGAGGCCATTCCGGCACTGCCACTGGATATCATCAACAGTTTTCTGACCCGCAACCGTATTGTCACCCAGGAAGAGGTCGATAGAGCTCCTTACGTGGTGGCGGGCTATGAGAAAAAATTACTCTCTGGATCGGGAGATACGTTCTACGCCCGTGGCCAGTTTGATGAAACCCCGACCTACGGACTCTACCGGGTTGGTGAGCCCTATCTGGATCCGGTGACCCAGGAAATATTGGGCATACGCGCGCAGGATGTGGGGTCCGCCAAGGTGCAAAGAGTGGCCGATGATATAGCCACCATGCTGGCGACCCGATCTCTTGAGGAAGTGCGTATTGGGGAGCGCTTGCTGCCCCATGAAGAGCGACCACTCAATTCCATCTTTTACCCCAGTGCGCCCGAGTCTACGGTTGAGGGTGAGATTATGGCCGTTGAGGGTGGTATCACCCAGATTGGACATCTCGACGTGGTGTCTATTAACCGGGGTGAGCGCGAAGGCCTCGAAGCGGGAAATATTCTGGCCATCTTCAAACGTGGCGAGGAAGTAACTGACTATATCGCCAAGGAAAAAATAAATCTGCCTAACGAGCAGGCCGGCTTGTTGATGATATTCCGCACGTTTGAAAAAATGAGTTATGGTTTGGTCATCGAGGCCGAGCGCCCTCTGGCGGTAAACGATCTTGTCAAAAACCCCTAGGCAACAGGGTAACTAAAACGCCGACCTGTGTCGGCGTTTTTTATGGGCAACGGGTATCAAGCAGGTCAAACAGGTAAGGGAGTACCAAGCCAATGGACAGGGAGTCCAAAGCAGCACTGGTCATGGCTTTTCTTGATGGATGCTCCCCTGCCGACAGTGTCAGACTGTGTCGGTCGGCGGGTTCCTTTGTCGAGGCAGCTGCTCAGGCAGAAGACTATTTTTCCTCTGGTTCCGCCAGTCAGTCGGGAAAGTATTTCCAAAAACACCATAATAATCGAGCGGAACGGGAAGATCGGGCAGAGCAGGTGCTGGATTGGTGCCGACATAATCAGGTGACCTGCCTCAATTTGCTCGACCCGGATTACCCCCCTCTTTTACTGGAGCTGAGTGTTCCTCCCCCCCTGTTGTTTATTCGTGGCGATGCGCAGTTGCTGTCCATGCCACAAATCGCCATTGTTGGCAGTCGCAATGCCAGTCCCGGTGGACTGGGTAATGCCCGGGCCTTTGCCGCCGCTTTGGCGGCCAGTGGTTTTGTGATCACCAGTGGTCTGGCGCTGGGCATTGATGGGGCGGCTCATGATGGAGCCCTGCAAACGGGCAAAACCATCGCTGTGCTGGGGACCGGTCTGGATGTGATCTACCCGCGCCGACACGATGATTTGTATCGGCGGATAGTTGCTCAAGGGGGTGCAGTCGTCAGTGAGTTTTTGCCAGAAACACCACCCTTTGCGGGCAATTTTCCCCGTCGCAACCGGATAATCAGTGGTCTGAGTCTGGGCATTCTGGTGGTTGAAGCGGCATTGAAGAGCGGGTCGCTGATCACTGCCCGGTACGGTCTGGAACAGGGGCGGGAAGTATTTGCCATTCCCGGTTCGATCCATAGTGCTTTCAGTAAAGGCACCCATCAGCTGCTCAAACAGGGCGCGACTCTGGTGGAATCGGCAGCGGATATTGCAGAGCAACTGGGTGGTCTGCTGGCCTCTATGGCGCCGGACGTTAAAACAGGTCAGCAACCGCCGACAGAAGCAGGACAGGTCCTGCTGGAGGCGATGGGATTCGACCCGGTTGATATGGATATGCTTGTGCAGCGTACGGCCATGTCAGTGAATACGTTGACACAGGAGCTGCTGTTGCTGGAACTGGAGGGTGCAATTGCTGTTGGGCAGGGAATTTATCAGCGGTTGCGCTAGCAAATGGCCCTTCTCATGGGGTTCATACATTGATGAGCAACAAACCCTCCTGTTAACAAGCGCATTTTATTGCGAAATTCCCCGGGTTCGGGTAGCCTGCCGCGTTTTCAGGGGGATTAAAAAATGAACAAACCCTTTATTGCCATCCTGATGGGTTCGGACTCGGATCTGCCAGTCATGGAAGCCAGCTTTGAAGTGCTCAAAAAGTTCGAGGTGCCCTTCGAAGTTAAAGTATCGTCGGCGCATCGAACGCCAGAGGCAACGCACCGTTATGTGAAGGATGCCGACCAGCGGGGCTGTGCAGCCTTTATATGTGCTGCGGGCATGGCGGCGCATCTGGCGGGTGCCGTTGCAGCCAATACGCTCAAGCCCGTGATTGGGGTGCCTATCAACTCATCACTGGATGGCCTTGATGCGTTGCTCTCAACGGTGCAAATGCCCGGTGGAATTCCGGTTGCTACCGTGGCAATCGGCAAGGCAGGTGCCAAGAACGCAGCCTATCTGGCAGCCCAGATAATTGGTGTCAGTGATACTGTGTTGCACCAGAAGTTGCTGGATGAGCGAGCAGATAATGCCCGTGCCATTCTGGAAAAAGACGCGGCATTACAAGAGAAGCTGAAAAGCCTCTGAGCCGAGTCTCCGTGGACAATTTTCGTATAGTCAGGGCGGTGGATTGCCTGCGTGCTGGTGGGGTGATGGCCTACCCCACAGAGGCAGTCTGGGGCCTCGGTTGCAACCCGTTTTCAGAAACTGCCGTCATGCGCCTGTTGGCGCTCAAAAAGCGCCGTCGGGACATGGGGCTCATCGTGATCGCCGCCTCAATGGCACAGCTGGAACCTTTTTTGGCAGGCATATCAGCGTCTGATCGCCAGCTACTAGAGGCCAGTTGGCCGGGTCCGCAGACTTGGCTGGTACCCAATAATGGTTATGCGCCAACCTGGGTTACCGGCGGCAGAGAAACCCTGGCGCTACGCGTGACGAACCACCCTGTGGCTGCGGCACTTTGTCGTGCTTATGGGGGGGGGCTGATTTCTACGTCTGCCAACCCGCATGGCTTGAGGCCGGCCCTTTCTTTGCTAAAGCTGAATCTTTATTTTTACGGTCAGCTTGATTATGTGCTGCCCGGTCCATTGGGTGGCCTGACATCTCCGACACCGATCAAAAACCTGAAAACCGGAGAGATGATCCGGGGCAGCTGATGCTCCGATTTTTACATTGTCGGTAAGTTGTCAATGGCGGATCGGCCTATCACACTGTGTATTTATATGACCTAACCCCATTGTTTTGAGGATCTCATGACAGATAAAGCGGCCGTTAAACAGTACCTGCTGAATTTGCAGGATCGTATCTGCCATGCCTTACAGCTGGAAGATGATCGCAGCAGGTTTGCAGAGGAGAACTGGGTTCGTGAAGAGGGTGGTGGCGGTCGCAGTCGGGTGATAGTGGATGGATCGGTATTTGAAAAAGGTGGGGTGAACTTTTCCCACGTCTATGGGACACAGCTGCCCCCGTCTGCCACCGCAGCCCGACCGGAACTGGCGGGGCGAAGCTTTGAAGCCATGGGCGTGTCACTGGTGATCCATCCGGAAAACCCCTATGTCCCCACCTCCCATGCGAACGTCCGGTTTTTTATTGCGGAGAAGGAAGACGAAGAGCCCGTCTGGTGGTTCGGGGGCGGCTATGATCTGACACCCTACTACGGCAATGAGGAAGATTGTCGTCATTGGCATCAGACAGCCCGTGCCGCCTGCCAACCCTTTGGCCCGGAGATTTACCCCCGTTTCAAGCAGTGGTGTGACGAGTACTTTTTCCTCAAGCACCGCAACGAACCCCGTGGGGTTGGCGGCCTGTTTTTCGATGATTATAACGAGGCGGGGTTTGAGCAGAGTTTTGCCCTGACAAGGGCGGTTGGAGATAGCTATATTGATGCTTACCTGCCTATTGTCCGGCGACGAAAACATGTTCCCTGGGGACAGCGCGAGCGCCAGTTTCAATTATATCGGCGTGGTCGCTACGTGGAATTTAATCTGGTTTATGACCGGGGAACACTGTTTGGTCTGCAGACGGGTGGCAGAACCGAATCCATTCTCATGTCGCTGCCGCCATTGGTTCGTTGGGAATACAATTGGCAACCCGAACCCGGTTCCGCCGAGGCGGAGCTCTACCAGTTATATCTGCAACCACGCCAGTGGGTTTGAGTTATACAAAATGGAAGACCAGCATGACTGATCGTTACGCCGTTTTTGGCAATCCTGTGGAGCACAGTAAGTCGCCGCAAATTCATCGGGCCTTTGCTGCCCAGACGGGTGAAGCGATTGAATACGACAAACAATCTGTGGAGCCAGATGGCTTTTATCGTGCTGCGGACACCTTTTTTACAGAGGGTGGTAAGGGTCTTAACGTCACGGTGCCATTCAAGCAGGAGGCCTATGGTTATGCTGCAAGGCTGACGAATCGTGCCCGCCATGCGGGTGCAGTTAACACCCTGGCCCTGCAGAATGATGGCACGGTATTGGGGGACAACACCGATGGCATCGGTATGGTCAGAGACATGCTTGAGAACCTCAACTGGCAGATTAAAGGCCGAAAAGTGCTGGTTCTCGGTGCCGGTGGTGCAGTGCGTGGCATCCTTGAGCCTTTGCTGGAGCAATTGCCTCAGCATGTGGTCATTGCCAACCGTACACTGGCTAAGGCGCTGCAACTGGCTAAAGGATTTGCGGAAATGGGTTACTTGCTCGGTTGTGACTATGAGATGCTCGAGGGTCAGCAGTTTGACCTTGTCATCAATGGCACCAGTGCCAGTCTTTCAGCACAGTTACCGCCCCTCCCCGATGGGTTACTGGCAGGTCAGGCCTGTTGCTACGATATGATGTACGCGGCACAGCCAACGGTATTTATGATCTGGGCCAGACAGCAGGGTGCTACCCGCGTCACCGATGGCCTGGGCATGCTGGTCGAACAGGCGGCGGAATCCTTTCGGCTCTGGCGTGGTATAAGTCCAAATACCGCGCCGGTTATTGCTGAAATCCGCCAGTCGCTATAGGTGGACCTGGTCTGTTCGGACACCCCATAAAATATTTGCGGGGCTATTCCGCGTCATTTCGCCAGTCATCAGCCTGCTCGGTGAGATACTGATCCTTGAGTTTGACGTAATTGCCGGGGGAGTAGGAAAAGAACGCCCGCTCTTCGTCAGAAACTGGTCTCAGTAACCGGCAGGGATTGCCTACATAGAGGTTGCCGCTTTCCAGATGCTTCCCGGGCGGCACCACTGTGCCGGCGCCGATGATCACCTCATTCTCTACTACAGCGCCATCATTAATGATGGCGCCATTGCCCACCAGAATATAGTCGCCGAGTGTACAGCCGTGAAGAATGGCGCCGTGACCGACAATCACGTTGTCGCCGATAGTCAGTGGCCAGCCTCCGGGGTTGAAGTCACTTGCATGGGTGATGTGCAATACGGCGGTATCCTGAATATTTGAGCGATTGCCTACGGTAATGCGATGCATGTCGCCGCGAACTACGGCCCCGGGCCACACTGAGACATCATCGCCGAGAGTGACATTGCCAATCACAGTCGCTGCCGGATCAATGTAAACTCGTTCGCCGAGGGTGGGTAAAACACCTTTATAGGGTCGGATATTCTCTGTCATCATGACTCCTGCGCTGACTAATGGATCTATAACGATATAATACGTTGCCAGATGGCTGGCTTATAGCCGTTGTAGCGATCTGGCATAACGTTTGGTTGAATTTTTCACTTATCACCGACCGGAAGGCCTTTCTCGATGTTTAAAGCTGACAAGCGTTTTATTGCAGGTGCGGTCTGCCCGCGCTGTAACCAGATGGATAAGCTGGTGGTTTTCAATGAGGATGGCAAGGATTTCAGGGCCTGTGTCAGCTGTGATTTTCGTGAGCAGATGTTTATGCAGGGTGCCCCCCGCGAGCTGGAGACCCGGGTTAATCTCTCTCCCGAGGAAAGGCGGGTTGACGTGCAGACGGTGAAGCTCGTCGATCCCAAAAAATGACACATCCCACCGATATCAGTGAATCAGTAATTGTCCCGATCCGTTAAACAATAGATTGACCGATAAATTGTCGATCAGACAGGGCCACCGCTGTAGATCACTTGCCCACCGATTGCTGCGGTCCTCCCGGCATGCCTCGGGAACAAACACCAGATCTTTTTGCTGCAGCTCATCCACGATCAGATGAACAGCGCTGTCAAGTTGATTGGCGAAAGGTTCACCTATCAAGTGATGGATGATCAGGTTCGAACGGGTCATATCCATTGGTACCAATGGCATGTTATAGCCCGAGATAAACCGGTCATTGACCTCCTCGACCAGTCGATGGGCCAGATAGGATTCGCCCATAAGGGAATTGAGCCCTTCGTGGCCAGCCACCAATGCTGGCGGTTCCATGAAAAATTCTCTGGCAGTGGAAATCACCGGTTCTATGTAGTCAATCAGTCCGCATTCATCTGCGATGGCATCCACCGCATCAATAAATTCCGGCACCTGATCTATGTAGTGAATAATAAAATTGAGGAGCGCTGGAATGATATTTTCGGATGGCAACTGAATGGATTTGTGGAGTGCGCTGACGCGGGTCGTGAGTAGTCTGGCAAGTTGTCCTGTTACCCTTTCATGCTTCTTGGCAGCGACAATAGCCTGGCGAATAATTACAGTATCCATAGTCAAAAGTTAGCTGAGCCCGATAAAAAGGCAAAGAACATCTTGCTATAAGCCGCGCTGCTTTTTGTTCATCAGCATGTTTGAGCGATCCACTGGCCACGTTTACTGAACAGAGTAAATAACCATACCATCTGAATGCTGCGAGCCACTAAAAAGCCGAGATACGCGAACCATAGCCCATGATTGCCGAGCGGGGCTGAAAAGTACCACAGTGGCAAAAAAACGAGAAAAGACGCTATCAGCATGCTGTCCTGCATCGCGCGAGTTTTGCCGCTGCCGATGAAAATACCGTCCGCCATAAAGCAGGCAAGGCCGACCAGTGGCATGGCTGTCAGCCAGGGCCAATAGGTTTTCACCGCAGGTAAAACCTCTGGCAGGCTCGTAATCGCGCCAATAATGATGTCCGGGAAAAACCCATAAATAAGGGTGGCGATCAAGGCGATGACCAAACCCCAGGCAGTGGTAGTCAGACAAATACGGTAAAAGTCTTTGAGGTCTTTCTTACCGATGGCATGCCCGGCAAGGGACTCGGCGGCATGCGCAAACCCATCCTGTGTAAACGCCACCAGCAATATTAACTGCATCAGGATGGCATTGGCCGAGAGAATGACATCACCCTGCCGTGCTCCCTGGGCGGTGAAAAAAGTCATGATGAAGACAAGGCAGGCTGTGCGGACGAACAGATGACGATTAGCCCTGAACAGCTCTCGATATCTGAACCATTGCGTCAGTTGCATTGACCTGATCGGTGTTTGGAGCTGGCGTATGGTCACTGTCACCAATAGCAGTGCGAGTACCAAACCGAGATATTCCGCAGTCAAGGAGGCCCACGCAGCTCCGGCACTGTTCATTTTCATTCCGACTATGAACAGAAAATCAAAACCAACATTGCTGAGATTGACGAATAGCATGAGGAACAGCGTGGTACCGGCTCGCTGCAGCCCGAGCAGCCAGCCCATCGCACAGAAAGTGGCGAGGGTGGCGGGAGCAGCCAGAATACGAATCTGGCAGTATTCCATGGTCAGGGGTCTGGCTGCAGCGGAGGGTTTGATCAGATCGAGAATCAGGGTGAGGAGGGGTTGCCGCAACAGGATCAACAGGATCCCGAGAGTGAATGCTATCACCAGTGATTGAGCCAACACTTCAACGCAGCGGGATGTATCTCCGGCACCCCAGGCCCTGGCGGTTACGCCGATAGTGCCCATCCGCAGAAATCCAAACAACCAGAACAGCATGGTCAGTACACTACTGCCCGCAGCCACGGCAGCGAGAAAACGGGCATTTGCCAGATGACCGAGAATCGCGGTATCAACGAGGCCCAGGGTCGGGATACTGATGCTTGCCAGGGTCATAGGCAGGGCGATCACTAAAACTTTTTGTTGGATAAGCGGTGATTTCATTTTGTCCCTGGGCGGTTAAAGAGGCCATTCTGCCAGAAAAAGCATTCATTCTTTGGGCGGAATAGTCTGGAGCGGTGCGGAAAGAATCTGGTATACTCGCCCGGTTTTTCGTGTCCAGAGAAGCTGTTTGGCTCTTGCAGGATGAAATTCATAACTAGAAACAATAACTTATTGACTGGAGATAGGGCGATGTCAAGAAGAGCACGTATGCTTTTCGCGCTGCTGCTAGCCCCTGCGATGTTCTTGGCCACTTTTGGCAAAGCATTGGCAGATGATGCACAGCGTTGGGCTGTCAATATGCCCAAGGGGGTAACCCCTGTGAGCAACGCAATCTACGATATTCACATGATCATTTTCTGGATCTGCGTGGTGATCGCGGTTGGCGTATTTGGCGTGATGTTTTACAGCATGTATGCGCACCGCAAGTCCAAGGGTGCCGTTGCTGCAAACTTCCATGAAAATACCACAGCTGAGATTGTCTGGACTGTGATTCCAGCCGTTTTGCTGATCGTTATGGCGATTCCGGCAACCAGCGCGCTACTGCAGGTGTACGATGCCAGTGAAGCCGAGATGGACATCAAGGTCACCGGTTATCAGTGGAAATGGCAGTATGAGTATCTTGGTCAGGATGTCTCCTTCATGAGCGAGCTGGCCACGCCCGAATCTGAAATCTACAACACAGCACCCAAAAGCCAGTATTACGTACAGGAGGTGAGTGAACCCCTGGTGATACCGGCCAATACCAAGGTGCGTTTCCTGATCACGGCGAAAGACGTGATTCATTCCTGGTGGTTGCCTGATCTCGGTGTCAAAAAAGATGCTATTCCCGGTCTGGTCAACGAAACCTGGGCCTATGTCAATGAGCCGGGTATCTACCGTGGAGCCTGTACCGAGCTTTGTGGCCAGGGTCATGCCTTTATGCCAGTTGTGGTCAATGTGCTTGAAAAAGAAGCCTATAATTCTTGGCTGGCAGAGAAAAAAGAAGCCGCTGCCGCAGAACGTGAACTGTCCAAAAAAACCTTCACGATGGATGAGTTGATGGCTCAGGGGAAAGAGGCTTACGATCGCTCTTGTGCTGCCTGTCACCAGGTGAATGGTCAGGGTATCGCTGGTGTGTTCCCCTCAATGATTGGTGGTGCTATAACCACTGGCGATATTACTTCACATATCGATATCGTGGTGAATGGTAAGGCGGGAACGGCGATGCAGGCTTTCGGTGGTCAATTGTCAGAGGTGGATATTGCTGCGATTGTTACCTATGAGCGCAATGCCTGGGGCAATAATACCGGTGATGTCGTGCAGCCCATCGATATTCTCAAACATAAGCAAGGCCAATAAAGGAGGATTAAGTCATGGCACACGGTCCCGCAAAAGGTATTGGCCGCTGGCTATTTACCACGAACCACAAAGACATCGGTACGATGTACCTATGGTTTAGTTTTGCCATGTTTCTGTTGGGTGGCTTTTTTGCCATGGTGATTCGTGCCGAGCTGTTCCAGCCCGGTATGCAACTCGTCAAACCCGAATTTTTTAACCAGATGACGACAATGCATGGGTTGGTGATGGTATTTGGTGCCATCATGCCGGTATTTGTCGGTCTGGCAAACTGGATGATTCCGATGATGATCGGGGCGCCGGATATGGCATTGCCGAGGATGAACAACCTCAGTTTCTGGATTCTACCCTTTGCCTTTTTGATGCTGACCTCCACCCTGTTCATGGATGGCGGTGGCCCCAACTTTGGTTGGACGTTCTATGCGCCGCTGTCTACGACCTATGCTCCTGATTCGGTGAATTTCTTCATCTTCGCCATTCATATCATGGGCGCCTCTTCGATCATGGGCTCCATTAATATTATTGCTACCGTGCTTAACATGCGCGCACCTGGCATGACATTGATGAAAATGCCGATGTTCGTCTGGACCTGGTTGATTACCGCATTCCTGCTGATTGCTGTGATGCCGGTACTGGCGGGTGCTGTGACCATGATGCTGATGGACATCAATTTTGGCACCAGCTTCTTTAATGCAGCGGGTGGTGGTGATCCGGTATTGTTCCAGCATGTGTTCTGGTTCTTTGGTCACCCCGAGGTATACATCATTATCCTGCCGGCTTTCGGGGTGATTTCACACATCATTCCGACCTTCAGCCGCAAGCCGTTGTTTGGCTACAGCTCTATGGTGTACGCAACAGCATCCATCGCCTTCCTGTCATTTATCGTATGGGCACACCATATGTTCCTGGTGGGAATGCCAGTGGGTGGGCAGCTGTACTTCATGTATGCCACCATGCTGATTGCCGTGCCTACAGCCGCCAAGGTGTTCAACTGGATCAGCACCATGTTCAGGGGCTCCCTGTCCTATGAAACACCGATGCTGTTTGCCATCGCTTTTGTGATTCTGTTTACCATCGGTGGCTTTACTGGCCTGATGTTGGCTATTGCGCCTGCGGATGTGCAGTATCACGACACCTATTTTGTCGTAGCGCATTTCCACTACGTCATGGTTGCCGGTTCGTTGTTTTCTGCCACCGCCGCTGTCTATTACTGGCTGCCCAAGTGGTGTGGACGGATGTATAACGAAACGATGGGTAAGGTCCAGTTCTGGATCTCCTTTATCGGTTTCAATATCACCTTCTTTCCCCAGCACTTCCTGGGGCTGGCCGGTATGCCACGTCGTTATGCCGACTACGCGCTGCAGTTCTCTGACTGGAATATGATTTCCAGTATTGGTGCTTTCATCTACGGTGCCGCACAGTTGTTGTTCCTGTTCAATGTTGTTCGGACCATCAGATCTGGCAAACCCGTGAGCGAACCAAAAACCTGGGAAGGTGCAGAAGGTCTGGAGTGGACTGTTGCCACGCCGGCTCCGTATCACACCTTCAGTACAGCACCGGTCGTTAAATAACAGGAAAATAAACGGACATGTGGGCCAATCCAACCAGACCATTGATATACAAACTGCTCGGTGGCGCGGTCTGCATGTTTCTGTTTGCCCTGTTTGTCATGCCGCCGCTGTACGACATGTTCTGTGAGGTCACCGGTATCGGTGGCAAAACATCGGGCCCCTATGTGGCCTCTGAAGCGGGTATTGATACCAGCAGGACGGTCAAGGTGCAGTTCGTTGCTACGAACAATGCCGCTATGTCCTGGCAATTTTCGCCCAAGGTCTACGAGGTGGTTGTGCACCCTGGTGAGGCGACCGAGGTGGTGTTTTATGCGAAAAACAGCACGCATCGGGATATGGTTGCCCAGGCAATCCCGAATGTTACACCCTTTAATGCAGCGTCCTATTTCCATAAGACGGAGTGTTTCTGCTTTAACCAGCAACCACTGAAAGCGGGTGAAGAGGCCGATTTACCGTTGGTGTTTATCGTGGATCGTGATCTGCCCAGGGCGGTTAAGACAATAACGCTGTCCTATACCCTTTTTGATATAACGGATCGTGTGAACGACGGTTCAGTAGCAAAATTAAACTGATGATAAGAACCGACCCACCAGGGTTGGCGTTGATGGAGAAAAAGTAATGTCTACAGAGAGCAGCTATTACGTTCCTGAACAAAGCAAGTTGCCTGTACTGGCGGCACTGGGGATGGGTCTGATGGCCTATGGTGCCGGGAGTTGGGTGCAGGGTGGTTCGGCACTGGTGTTACTGGCTGGTGCGATTGTGATGGTGTTTACCCTCTATAACTGGTTCAGTACTGTTATCCACGAAAATATGGCGGGAATGAACAGCGCCCAGCTCAAGCGTTCCTACGTATGGGGCATGAGCTGGTTTATCTTTTCTGAAGTGATGTTCTTCGCCTGTTTCTTCGGTGCCCTGTTTTACGTACGTGTGCTGGTGCTGCCCTGGTTGGGTGGCGAGGGTGGTCATGCGGGGAATCAACTACTCTGGGAGGGATTTGAGCCTGCCTGGCCGTTGATGACTACGCCCGACATGGTTGCCAACGGGGAAAATGCAAAATTCATGGGCCCTGACCAACATATGAGCTTTCCCGGTTGGGCCAACCTGCTGGGCTGGCTGCCGCTATGGAATACCATTGTTCTGTTGTCTTCGAGTGTAACGGTACACATTGCCCACACTGCACTGAAAAACAGTAATCGCTCGAAATTCAATCTATGGTTGGGAATCACCGTTCTTCTGGGTGCCATCTTTATCGTGCTGCAGATAGAAGAATATATCCACGCTTATCAACATATGGGGCTGACTCTGGAGTCAGGTATCTATGGCACAACGTTCTTTATGTTGACGGGATTCCACGGTGCTCACGTGACCATGGGGACTATCATGCTGTTGATTATGTTTTTGCGTGGCCTGAAGGGTCATTTTACCCCCGATGATCAATTCGGATTTGAGGCAGCCTCCTGGTACTGGCACTTTGTTGATGTGGTCTGGGTCGGTTTGTTTATTTTTGTCTACGTGCTTGCCTGATTCAGCATTTTTTGGGATGCAATAAAAAGCGGTCAGGGTTCCCCTGGCCGCTTTTTTCTCACTCTGTAGAAGAAAAACCTATTGATGCATTTGCGGAGCGACCCGCTCGGGGTGTAGTTGGCGATCCCAGGGTGCTTTGCTGGTAAGTTGTCCGGAGTAGATGCCCCAGGCAATTGTCCCCACCAATGCAACAGCCAGTACTACCCGTACGCCGAGAGCATAAAGGGTTCTTTTACTCGGATTGCCGACGTCTTTCATCAGAAAAACCAGCGCACTGCTCAAGCTGATAAGAACTGCAATGAATAAAAAGACAATGATGGTTTTGAGTAACATTAAAGTGGCCCCGATATTCAGAGAATTTATTTAAACACAGATGCCAGTTGAACCGCAGCAGCAAGCTAAAATTTCCTTCCAGTGGCAGTGGAACTGGAAAATATTGCTATTCGCTGGCATTTTTTTTCCAATCACAATTAGTCTTGCCTTCTGGCAATTGGAGCGTGCCGATGAAAAGCACGCGCTACTGGAAACCTATCGACAGAAAAAGATTGCTGCACCTGTTTCCATAGCTGAGGCAATGAGGTTTTCTGATCAGCAGTATGTTCGTGTTCAACTTGAAGGTGAATATGATAACCGGTCTCCTCTGTTGATAGACAATCAGGTTCGCAACGGACGTCCGGGCTATGAAGTTGTCAGTCCGTTTGAATCCTCTCAGAACGGCTGGTTTTTGGTGAACCGGGGTTGGTTACCGGGGGGGCTTGATCGCAGTGTTTTGCCCGATGTGGGTTCGGTGCCTGGCAATGTCACCCTGGTAGGTTACCTGTATCGCTCCCCCGGCAAACAACTGATGTTGGGCGAAGATAAGTGGAGAGAGGGCGACGGACCGAAAATCATTCAGAACGCGGCACCGAAAAAAGTCTCGGAAAAATTGGCTATCCCTTTTTATGATTATACGCTGCGGCTCGATGCAGGCATGCCGGGAGCGCTTGAAACCGGGTGGCAGGTAGTGAATGTGGTGCCGGGGATGCATACGGGATATGCAGTTCAGTGGTCGGCATTATCCATAGCGCTGCTCCTTCTGACTTTATTCGCCAACTCAAATCTTGGTGCTGTTCTAAAGCATCGCAAGTCGTATACACGTAAAAAAACGGAGTAAGGGTAATGACCGAGAATCGGGCCCAGCCAGGTTACTGGCCAATATTGATCATGATCGGAGTTTTGTCCGGAGTTATTGTGGCCGGTTTTCTGCTGTTTCCGAAAACGTCTGATGAGCGAAATAGTTTATTGGCTCGCCTGGGGACAACCAATTTTGGCGAGTTTGTAGTCCCGGCCGTATCCATGACGGATCTGAACCTGAAGACGGGGAATGGCAAGCCCTGGGTATTTTCCGAGCAAAAAATAAAATGGCGTCTGATTATTCCTGGTGCCGGCAAATGTATTGATGAATGTCGTGAGCTACTTCATACCACCAGGCAGGTTCATATCAGTCTGGGAAAATACAGTCGCCGTTTCGAGCGGGTCTACATCGCGTTGGATGAGGAAATTGATTCGGAAACAGAGCGTTATATGGAGGAACACCCCTATCTGACTGTTGTTCATGGCAAGCAGGAGGAGCTGGACTTATTATTGAAAGCCACCAATGCACCATTGTTCATAGAGGGCGCACCTCTAAGGGCCTACCTGGTGGACCAGGAAGGCTTGATCATGATGTCGTACACCTTGGCCAATGCTGGCAAGGAGTTGATCGAGGACATAGAGCACCTGATGAAATACTCGCCCGGCTGAAAGCATTTGCCAGATCAAAGGACGCTGCCAGCTCGCCACTTAAGTCATGGTGTTTTGGTGAAGTAAATAAACCACGTCGTGTACGGTAATTGATGTCCGAAAATCCCCCCAAACAACGCCAGGCCGGGTTCAGATTGGCTGTAACCGCCACTGTCCTATCGTTGGTCGTTTTGCTACTCGGTGTTTTTACCCGCCTGACAGATGCCGGGTTGAGTTGCCCCGACTGGCCAGGCTGCTATGGCCATTTTTCATGGCCGAGCAATGCCGATGCTATTACACGAGCCGAACGGCTGTATCCCGACAACCTGGTCGAATACCAGAAAAGCATGGTTGATATGGTTCACCGGTATGCAGCGGCTGTGCTGGGTTTGTTGGCGATTACACTGGCTGTTATCTCCTGGTTGCGCAGGGAAGATGAAGGCTACCCTTTTCGGCTGCCAACATTTATTTTGTTCCTGGTAGTCTGGCAGAGCCTGTTTGGCATGTGGTCTGTCACATTAAAATTGTGGCCACAGATTGTGACGCTTCATCTGCTCACTGGCATGGTGACTTGTTCGCTGTTATGGTTACTCACCCTCCGCCTGAGTGGTCGCGAGTGGCGACTTTCTCCGGAAGTAATGGATCGGTTGGGCAGCATTAAATCCTGGTTGCTGACGGTGGTAATCGTCACCCTGTTACAGATATTTCTGGGGGGGTGGACGAGCGCCAACTACGCTGCTTTTGCCTGTGTCGAGTTTCCCACTTGTCAGGGTGAATGGTGGCCTGACATGGATTTAAAAAACGGTTTTAACCTAATGCAAACGATCGGACCCAATTACTTGGGCGGCAAGCTGGAAAGTGAAGCGCGAGTAGCCATTCATGTCGTGCATCGCCTGGGTGGTTTGATTCTTGGGTTGTTGATGATTGGTTTTGCGGTGAGACTGTTCACAATTAAAAGTACCCGGTTTCGCTGCATGGGGCTGATAACACTGGCAGTTTTGACCGTGCAGATTGCCCTCGGAGTCAGTAATATTTTTCTGATGTCACCACTGCTTATGGCATTGATGCATCATTTGGCAAGTGTCCTGTTACTGCTGGTATTGGTCACGATCGCTGCCAGAACCTGGACAGCCAGGCTGGAATGACAGGCACAGGAGTTTTAAATGATAAATGAATCAGGGGTCGAGATGGAAAAAGCGGTCTGGCGCGACTATCTGGAGCTCACGAAACCCAACGTAGTGGCGTTGATGATCCTCACCACAGTGATTGGTATGTTCCTCTCGGTGCCGGGTATGGTGCCAGTCAATGTGCTGATTTTAGGTAATCTCGGAATTGCTCTCTGCGCCGGGGCTGCCGCCGTGGTTAACCATGTTGTGGATCGCCAAATCGATACCAAAATGGCCAGGACGGTCAATCGTCCGGTGGCAAAAGGTCGTGTCGAACCGGTCCAGGCGATGGTATTTGCCACTGTGCTAGGCCTGCTGGGCATGGCTATCCTGCTGGTCTACATCAACCCGCTCACTGCCTGGCTGACCCTGGCATCGCTGGTGGGCTATGCCGGTGTCTACACTCTGTTCCTGAAACGCGCCACACCCCAGAATATTGTAATAGGTGGTTTGGCGGGTGCTGCTCCCCCGCTGCTGGGCTGGACGGCGGTGACCGGCGAAATCCACGGGCATGCACTGCTGCTGGTGCTGATTATTTTTGCCTGGACACCACCGCATTTCTGGGCGCTGGCAATACACCGCAAGGACGAATACGCCAAGGCGGATATTCCAATGCTGCCGGTTACCCATGGTGAAAAATACACCAAGTTACATATTCTCCTGTACACCCTGATGTTGCTGGTAATTAGCGTACTTCCCTTTGTGACCGGTATGAGTGGTTGGCTTTACCTGCTGGGGGCATTGGCACTCGGGGTCGGGTTCATTTATTGGGCCATTGTCATGATGGTCGGCAAAAAAGCCAATGCGGGAATGGATACTTTTAAGTACTCGATCATCTACCTGATGGCGCTGTTTGTGATTATGCTACTCGATCACTACCTGATTACGGTCCCCGCATTCTTTCCCTAGCAAGGGGTTTTGAATAGCTATATCCAAAATAAGAGAGATATCCAACGTGTTAACCAGGCAAAAAGATAGGGGCAGCGTGAAGCTGACAGTCGCGGTATTGGTTGTTTTTATTGTGCTGGTGATTGCTGGTTTTGCCTTCAAACTGAATCAGCCTCGCGTCCTTAGCCAACAGGAACTACAGGCCAATGGCGCTGTTCTGCTGGATACACCCCGTCAGTTCAGTGAATTTCAGTTAACCGACCATCGGGGCGAAGTGTTCGACAAAAACAGTCTGAAAGGTAAGTGGTCACTGCTGTTTTTCGGATTCACCCACTGTCCCGATATCTGCCCCACGGCTATGGCTTCGGCTGCCAGAATGTACCTTGGTCTCGAACCCGAAGAGCAGGAAAAACTCCAGGTCGTCCTGATTTCACTGGATCCGGAAAGGGATACCACGGATAAACTTGCTGAGTATGTGCCTTATTTCAACCCGGAATTTGTTGGTGCCACCGGCGACAAATATGTGTTGCTCAAGCTGGCCACTGAGCTGAATGTCGCCTTTACGAAAGTCGAGCTGGAAGGTGGTGATTACACCATAGACCACAGTGGTAACATGGTGCTTGTTAACCCCTACGGAGACTACCACGGTTTCCTCAAGCCACCCTTTGAAGAAGAACAGATGCGCCTGACTTTGCGCTCGATTATTGCTTCATTTCGACATTAATCTTGATAGTGCGCTCACTGGGCTCACTGCTTTTTAAGCAATGAGAGTAAAAACAGCCCACCGGCACAAAGTACGATCGATGGCCCGGCTGGCGTGTCCAGAAACCAGGAGCTTGATAGCCCGCAGATGACGGCCATACAGCCCATGAGGCTGGCCAGTAAGGCCATCTGCTCCGGGGTTCGCGCAAAGCGTCTCGCCGTGGCGGCGGGTATAACCAGTAGCGATGTGATCAACAGAATTCCCACGACTTTCATCGCAATGGCAATTTCCAGGGCAATCATTAACATAAAGGCCGACCGAACAGCCGTTACCGGTATACCTTCCACCCTGGCCAGTTCTTCATGGATTGTGATAGACAGGAGCGGTCTCCAGAGGAATATCATCAATAAAATCGACGCGGAACCAATACCGTAGATAATCAAAATATCTTGCGCTGTAACGGTTAATAAATCGCCAAACAAAAGGCCTAGCAAATCCACTTTGACAGAGGGCATCAGTGAGATTGCCACCAGACCAATGGCCAGCGAGGTATGTGAAAGAATCCCCAGCAGAGTATCTGAGGCCAGATTTTGCTGTTGTTGCAATACCACCAGAATTAGCGCCAGTACCAGACAGACAATGATGACCGACAGGGTTGGGTTAATGGACATCAACAGAGCCAGCGCCACCCCCAGCAGGGAAGAGTGAGCGAGGGTATCGCCAAAATAGGCCATGCGTCGCCAGACAATAAAGGCACCCAGTGGACCGGTGACCATGGCAACTCCCAGCCCTGCCAGCAGGGCGTAAAGTAAAATCTCAATCATGGTGACCGTCTCCAGAATGGACATTGCCACTATTATCGTCCGAGTCATGGCTGTGATCGTGGTGGTGTGTGTAGGGCGCGGTCCTGCTGCCGAAAAGCTCAATAAAGGCCGGGTTTGTACTGACCTGGTCGGGGTGGCCATGACAGCAGACATGCTGGTTTAGACAGATAACTTCGTCCGTGGCAGACATCACCAGATGCAGATCGTGGGAGACCATCAGTACGCCGCAATCCAGCCGATCCCGTAGTTGCCCGATCAGGCGATAAAGACCCTCCTGGCCGATCACGTCCACCCCTTGAACCGGTTCATCGAGTACCAGTAAGTTGGGTTTACGCAGGATAGCCCGGGCCAGCAGAGCCCGCTGCATTTCGCCGCCGGAAAGAGATTGCAAGGGCATCTCAATCAATTTCTCAATGCCGACCTCGGCCAATGCATTGAGGCAGAGCTGCAAGTTGGGTTCTGCCAGTGACAGAAAACGCCGTAGCGTAATGGGCAGTGTCGGGTCGATATGTAGTTTTTGTGGCATGTACCCGACACGCAGGTCAGGGGCCCGGGTCACTGTACCGATATCCGGTTTGAGTAAACTGAGGACAATTTTCACCAGAGTGGTTTTGCCGGCCCCATTCGGTCCAATCAGCGTAATAATCTGCCCCGTCTCGATGGTCAGGCTGACGTCTGATAAAACGCGGTTTCCCCGAAAGGCATGTCCGATGGCATTGAGTTCGATCAGCCGCGACTTCACCCCCGGCACTCCGGGCAGATACCGACAATTTCAATCACCTTTGATCCCACCTGAAAGTTTGCCCGCCCGGCAGCATTTATGACGGCATGATCCACCTGGTCGTCGCTGCATTCTGCCGTTGAACCGCATTGCTCACAGATGAGAAAAAAATCACTGTGGTAATTACCGGGAAAGGGGCAGCCTATGTAGGCGTTCAGGGATGAGAGGCGATGAATCAGGCCCTGGTCCACCAGGAACTGAATCGCCCGGTAAACTGTGGGCGGCAAAACACGATGAGCAGACGTTTCTGATTGCGACATCTGGTCGACTATTTCATAGGCGCCGAGTGGGCGGTGACTGGCCCATATGGTTTTCAGAACTGTTTCACGTATCGGCGTGAGACGGGCTTTTCTGGCATCACAAAGCTCCCTTGCACGGCACAGTGCTGCATTGATACAGCGCTTGTGGTCATGGCGGTGATAAGCGATTCGGGAGTTGGTCAGCATTTCCAGTCTCTTCAGAAAAGATGTTACTTTGTATCGTTTACTCTGTAGTTGAGAATACAGTTCAACTCAACTAAATAAAATTGATACATTATTGCATTTAGCTTTGGTTGCCACGATATAAACCATTTATGGCTCTAGAGCCTGGCAGTCAGTATACTTTCAGGGCCTGTAGTTGAATCCCCACCGATGAAACAATATAGCAATAGATAATGAAAAAGAAGACATATACACATGGGATCGCCCTGTTGATTGCTGGCGCAATGCTGGCAAACAAGGCCATTGCAGATGAAGTCCCAGAAGTGATCGCTTCCATCAAACCTCTCGCTGCCATAGCTGAGGCGATTGCAGGCGAAGGCGTTGGGGTTGAAGTGTTATTACCGGCAAATGTTTCCCCCCATGACTACTCGCTAAAATTTTCCGATCTTCGTGCACTAAAGACTGCCAGGCTGATCATTTGGATTGGTCCACACTTTGAGTCTGTGTTGCAGAAACCCCTGGCACAACGGCCCGACTCGCAGTTACAAATCGCTGAATTAAGCGGGCTGATTTGGCCGCCGGAACACACTGAAAAAACCCAGGAGCACTCACACGGACATACGCATGATGATCTCACACGGGATTTACATGTCTGGCTCAATCCGATTAACGGAATCGTGATTGCCCGGGCGATTGCGGCGGAGCTGACCAGGAAATACCCTGCCGAGCAGGCCATTTTTGATCAGAACCTCGAGGCGTTTACGGAGGTGGTCACTCAACTGGACTCAGTGAACAGGCAACGGCTTGCGGGTTTGCGCGAACGCGGTTTTATCGTCATGCATGATGGCTATAGCCATTTTGTCGCTCATTACGGACTGACGCAGTTGGCTATGATGCAGCTGTCCAGCGGGGTAACACAGGGCATCCGCCACTACGGGCAAATGTTGGCGTTGGGGCAGCAAGTAAGCTGTGTCTTCAGTGAGCCGCAGCTGGACAGTAAGGCCGCTCGCCAGTTGGCACAGCAACTGGGGGCAAAAAGTGCCGAGCTCGACCCCCTGGGTATCCACCTGGATTCAGTAAAGGGGGGGTATCCAGCGCTGATAGAGGGTGTTGTGGACACATTTGTCGGTTGCCTGAGCGAATAGGTTCGATTAATCAGGCAGGGGAATGTAACCGACAATCCGGCGGCGAAGTTTCTCCTTGTATACAGCCGGATCACGTTTTATCGACAGCGTGTCGCCGTGCTCGGGAAGGAGTGAGTTTAATAGTCTGGATATCCAGAATCGGGTGGCAGAAAAACATAAAATGTCTTGCCAATACTGATTTTCCACAGCGGTGAAAGGTCTCTCAGCGGCATAGGCGTCCAGCAATGCGCTAGTCAGTTGCCGGTCCAGCTCACCCTGTTGATTACAACACCATTCATTAACTGCCTGGGCCACATCCAGCAGGAGCCAGTCAGTGCAGGCAAAGAAGAACCCGGTCACGGCTTGAAGTTGCGCCCCTCTGAAAATCAACTGGTCGGCAAACAGGCTGCCTATCAGGGGGCCGGAGGGTAGCACAGGGCCGGCCTCGGCCGTCCGTCTGAATCGGATCAACTGTTCTTTCAGTAACGCCGCATCACCTGCTGACAATTGGCCTATCACTTCCTGCGCTGCAAGATCCAGCCATATCAGGCTGCGGGGGTTGCTGTGCTGTTCACTGAAGCCACAAGTACTGGCGTGCATTTTGCCAAGGAACGTACCAATTTCATGACATATTGAAGGGTTTGGCTGCTTTGGCGCCTGCCCTTCCGGTAACTGAAACAGCAGTGCCGGCGATTCGCCATAGTTGGTTACATGATGACCCGAGTGATCGGCAAGACAGGGCGTGACGGGGATTTGCTGCCCACGGAGGTAATTCATCAATCGAGCTGAGAACGCCAGCCGATCCCTGGCAGCCTCCCCCGCCACCACGAGAAAAAAACGGTCGCCGGCGACAACACTGAATCTGCAGGTCAGGTGATTCCGGGCTGAATAAATGGCATCAATGCCAGCGACCAATCTTTCCGGTGAGTATTGGACAAGAAAATGATTGAGTGTCCGGATATCTGGCAGCAGGAACGAAGACATGGCGTTAATGATACCTCACGAATTTCCTGGTTAGATTAGCCGCTTGTTGGCTGGAAAGAAACAATTTGGGGTATGCTTCACCCATCCAAGTCTCTGCTCAAGTTGCCTGCCAATGAATGATAAAACACCGCTCGTACTGGTGGATGGATCCTCCTACCTCTACCGGGCTTTCCACGCCTTACCTCCCCTGATTACTTCGGGTGGACAGCCAACTGGCGCTATCAAGGGGGTTATCTCAATGATACGCCGCCTGTTGAAGGACTACCCGGGAAGCCCGCTGGTGGTGGTTTTTGATGCGAAGGGGAAAACCTTTCGCGACGAACTCTTTGAAGCGTACAAGTCACACCGCCCACCGATGCCCGATGAGTTGAGACAGCAAATTGAACCGATCCATCAGATTATCCGTGCCATGGGGTTGCCCCTGCTGGTGGAAGATGGGGTGGAGGCAGACGATGTCATTGGCACGCTTGCGCTGAAAGCCTCGCAAAACCAGACCCATGTGGTGATCTCCACTGGTGACAAGGATATGGCTCAACTGGTTTCAGAGCAGATTACGCTGGTCAACACCATGACTGAAACGGTCATGGATCCGCAGGGGGTGATCGACAAATTCGGTATTCCGCCAGAATTGATGATTGATTATCTGGCGCTGGTTGGCGACAAATCAGACAACATCCCCGGTGTCCCTGGCGTCGGTGAAAAAACGGCCCTGGCCATACTGCAAAATCTGGGTGGTATGGATGCCATATACGGCAATCTGGAGGCGGTTGCCGAGCTCGATTTCCGCGGCGCCAAAAAAACACCGGCAAAGCTTGCCGAGAACCGGGACCAGGCATTTCTTTCCTACCAGCTGGCGACCATTAAAACCGACGTGCCATTGACAGTAACCTTGTCGGAGCTGGGTAATGGCTTGCCCGATAACGCCGCCCTGCTCGACTGGTTCCGCCAACTGGAGTTCAAGGGCTGGGTTGAGGAATTGCTCGCTGCCGGGGAAAGTGACAACAGTTTGTTGTCGCCAGCCGCTGACAAAGACTACCAGGTGATTCTCACTCAGCAGCAACTCGATCAGTGGCTGCAGAAATTGGAGCGGGCCGAATTGGTCGCCTTTGACACGGAAACCACCAGCCTCGACTACATGCAGGCCAGCATTGTCGGCGTCTCCTTTGCAATTGCTGCGAATCAGGCGGCCTATGTCCCCCTTGCCCACGACTATCTGGGTGCACCCCGGCAACTCGATCGGGATGCGGTGCTGGAGCAACTGAAGCCGTTGCTCGAGTCACCAAAACTCGCCAAGGTAGGCCAAAATCTCAAATATGACATGAGTGTACTGGCCAATCACGGTATTGCCATGCAGGGCATCCGCTTCGACACCATGCTTGAATCCTATGTGCTGGATTCCACTGCAACACGGCACGATATGGATAGCCTGGCACTGAAGTACCTCGGGGAAAAAACCACCCACTTTCAGGATATAGCTGGCAAAGGTGCCAACCAGCTCACCTTTAATCAGATTGCCATTGAGCAGGCCGCTCCCTACGCGGCAGAAGATGCGGATATCACCCTGAGGCTTCATGAAACACTCTGGCCCAGATTGCAGGAAATAACCGGGCTGGCACATGTTTACCAGGCCATTGAAATGCCATTGGTGCCTGTTCTGTCAAGAATAGAAAGAAATGGAACAAAAGTAAGCGCTGACTTACTTCGGAAACAAAGCGACCAGTTGGGTGAACGCATAGCGGCGTTGGAGCAGCAGGCTTTTGACTTGGCGGGAGAAGAATTCAATCTGGCCTCACCGAAACAACTCGGTTACATCCTTTTTGAAAAACTCAAACTTCCAGTACAAAAGAAAACAGCCAAGGGTGCCGCATCTACCAAAGAAGAGGTGCTGCAGGAGTTGGCACTGGATTATCCGCTGCCGAAATTACTGCTTGAACATCGCAGTCTCAGCAAGCTCAAGTCCACCTATACCGACAAGCTGCCTTTACTCGTCAACCCTGCCACGGGGCGAATTCATACGTCCTATCATCAGGCGGTGACGGCAACAGGGCGACTGTCTTCCTCAGACCCGAATTTACAGAATATTCCCGTGCGCTCCGCAGAGGGGCGTCGCATTCGCCAGGCATTTGTAGCCACAGAGGGTTGCAAGATAGTGGCGGCCGATTATTCGCAAATCGAGTTGCGAATCATGGCTCATCTCTCGGGAGATCACGGACTAAAAGCAGCTTTTGAACAGAATCTCGATGTGCACAGCGCTACCGCGGCAGAGGTGTTTGGCGTCGAATTGGCTTCTGTGACTGGAGAACAGCGGCGCAGTGCCAAGGCGATCAATTTCGGATTGATCTACGGCATGTCAGCCTTTGGTCTGGGCCGCCAGTTACACATTGGACGGAATCAGGCCCAGGAGTATATCGACCTGTATTTTGCCCGCTACCCCGGAGTACAGGCCTACATGGAGTCCACGCGAAAGCGTGCGGCCGAGCAAGGCTATGTTGAGACACTGTTTGGCAGGCGCCTGTATCTGCCCGAAATCAGGGCCAGTAACGGGATGCGTCGGCAGGCCGCAGAGCGCACCGCGATCAATGCCCCGATGCAGGGGACTGCGGCCGATATCATTAAACTGGCAATGATCAGCGTCGATCAGTGGTTGGCCGATAAAAAGCTCAACACCAGGATGATTATGCAGGTGCACGATGAACTGATTCTGGAGGTTCCTGAGGGCGAACTGGAGGGTGTGTTGTCTGGCCTCAGGGCCCGCATGAGCGATGCCGCCCGGCTCGATGTACCGCTGGTTGTCGATGTGGGTGTCGGAGATAACTGGGACGAGGCACATTGAGCGTTTAAGCGCTAATTCTGGGGTAAAAATTATGTTTTAAGGCCAATCACTTAAATTTTTTTATACCCGATGGGAACTCATGCCATAAATGACTGACTAACCTTACGAGCAGGCAAATATTGCTTTGTTCTCCCCAAACTAAATGCAAAGCTCGTTAATCCCCAAACAACAGCAAAGCACGCCCTGATCTCAATGGTCAGGGTTTTTTTTGCCCTGCAAACCCCACGAAAAAGGCCCTGAATAAAAAACTTCTTACCAGAATGGAACTTTTCATCGGCAGGAGAGACAAATCAATACAAGCAACATTGCTATTTTCTCCCCAAGTTAAATGCAAGGTTTGTAAACCCCAAGCAACAGCAAAGCATACCCTGATCTCTATGGTCAGGGTTTTTTTTAGACGGCTTATCTTGGAAGGGGGTTATTAGTCGATCAACCAGGATTGAATCACCAGTTTTAATTGGTCAATGCCCGCTTTCTTGAGCGATGAAAAAGTTTGTACTGTCACCTCATCCCCGAAACCGGCTTTGGCCAGCTCGCGTTTGACGGTCAGAAGCACCGTTTTAGCGGGTCCATTGTTCAATTTGTCTGCTTTGGTGAGCAATAGATGAACCGGCATGGCAGACTGTCTGGCCCACCCGATCATCTGCCAATCATATTCCTGCAGTGGATGGCGAATATCCATCAGCATCACAAGGCCTCTCAGGGATTGGCGTTGTTGCAAATATTCGGCGAGGTTGCGATCCCACGCCTGTTTCATGGCCTTCGGTACTTTGGCGAAGCCGTAACCGGGCAAATCCACCAGGCGACAGTTTTCGGTCAGGGAAAAAAAGTTGAGCAACTGTGTGCGCCCCGGTGTTTTGCTGGTGCGGGCCAATTTGCTATTGTTGGTCAGGGTATTGATGGCGCTGGACTTCCCGGCATTGGATCGTCCGGCAAACGCAACTTCCCTGCCGACATCTTCCGGACACTGCCAGACAGTCGGGGCGCTGATGAGGAATTGAGCCTTGGTAAAGGAGATTTCTTCTGACATGTGGAAAAGCCTTGGTGGAGTAACCTGATATCAACTATTAAGGTCGGAGGGGGTTTGGTATATAATGCCCCCGCTTTTTAGAAGGCAATAAGAATGTCCCATTGTAGCGGAATGCAGAGAGCGGATTAACCAATGAAAAAAATGATTCTGACAGTGACTGCCCTACTCACAACGGCCCTTGCTGCCCCTTTTGCCCTTGCGGCAGGGGATGCTGCAGCCGGCCAGGCTAAAACAGCGATGTGTGCTGGCTGTCATGGTGCCGATGGCAACAGTGCCATGGCGACCTTCCCGAAGCTGGCCGGCCAAGGTGAGAAGTATCTCACGAAGCAACTGCAAGATATCAAAGCGGGTGATCGTGTGATACCTGAAATGACCGGCATGCTGAGTAACGCATCTGAACAGGACCTGCAGGATATGGCGGCCTATTATGCGTCCAAGACCATTCAAATGGCCGGCGCCAAAGAAACTGATCTCGACCTTGGTGAGCGCATCTACCGTGGAGGCAACATTGAAACCGGTGTGCCAGCCTGTACCGGTTGCCACTCCCCTGCGGGTAATGGTAACAACCCTGCGGGTTATCCGGCATTGGGCGGTCAGTTTGCCGAATACACCGCCAAACAGCTACGTGCCTTCCGCACTGGTGCCCACGACCCCGAAAATTCGGCAGCCCGTACCAATGACGGTGATTCGCAAATTATGCGAGGTGTTGCTGCCCAGATGAATGATGTTGAAATCGAAGCGGTGTCGAATTTCATCGCCGGTTTGAAATAAACAGCCGTTTGCCTGGTGTCTGACCGTCTTTTTAATGCTGTGGGTGGAACCTGTTCGGTCTCTGTGGTCTATGCAGGGTAATTCAACCAGTCTAAAGGAAACGCTAATGCGCAATTTGCTGTCGACTATTATGATATCTGCCGCGATGTTGGCCTTTGTTATGTCTCCTGTCCATGCAGAGGAGCCTTACAAAGCCGGCGATCATTATGAGGTGTTGGCCGAGGCGGTTGCCACCAGTAATCCCGACAAAATCGAGGTAGCAGAGGTGTTCTGGTACGGGTGTAGCCACTGCTACACGTTTGAGCCGGTGCTGAATAAATGGACGCAAGGATTATCCGACGATGTGGAGTTTGTCCGCGTTCCGGCGATTTGGCACCCGACTATGCGCCTCCATGCCAAAGCTTATTTCACTGCCAAAGCCATGAAATCCCTTGATCAGCTCCATGAGGCTATTTTTGAGGAAATGAATCCCAAAAAAGCCAAACTGAAAACAGAAGATGAAATTGCCGACCTGTTTGAGGCCAATGGTATAGATCGTGCAAGATTCACTAAAGTCTTTAACTCGGCAGGTATCGATATGGCTGTTGATCTGGCAGCCAAAAAACAGAAGCGCTATGACATCCAGGGCACACCCGAAATGGTTGTGAATGGAAAATATCGTATTTCCGGTCGCGATAATGGTGGCAATGCGGGTATGCTGAAAGTGGCCTCCTACCTTATCGAGCGGGAACGTTCGTTGATGGGTCAATAACGAACCCTGCAGTCCATTGCGATCTTCACCGCTGTTGGTTTTGTTATACAGTGGGCGATTGAACCAAACTATTAGTTAGCGACTTCTATTAGTGGCGGCTTGGTACAGCAACCAATCCCACTTAAAATGTCCCGCTTTTTTTCATCTTTCAGGCAGACCAATCATGAAACCGACTCACAAGCCGGCCAACCCAAATTTTTCTTCCGGGCCTTGCAGCAAACGTCCCGGCTATGATGTATCTACTCTCGATCTCACTACCCTTGGACGCTCACACAGAGCAGCTATTGGCAAGACTGCACTAAAGCGAGTATGTGAGGAAACGGCTCAGGTTCTGGGCTTGCCAGAGGGTTATCGAGTGGGGGTGGTTCCTGCATCAGATACCGGGGCAGTTGAAATGGCGCTCTGGTCGATGCTGGGCCCCCGCCCGGTTGACGTATTTTCCTGGGAGTCTTTCGGACAGGGCTGGCTGACGGATATCGTCAAGCAGCTGAAACTCGAGGAGGTCAATGATTACGGTGCCGATTATGGCAAGCTGCCGGAGCTCAATCTTGCCGACCCCACACACGATATCGTGTTTACCTGGAATGGCACCACTTCCGGAGTCAAGGTCCCCCATGCGGACTGGATCAGTGATAGCCGTGAGGGATTGACTATTTGCGATGCCACATCTGCGGTATTTGCCATGGAGATGCCCTGGCAAAAACTGGACGTGGTCACGTTCAGTTGGCAAAAAGTACTCGGTGGTGAAGGTGCCCACGGCATGCTGATTCTGAGCCCCAGGGCAGTTGAACGACTGGAAACCTATACACCACCCTGGCCACTGCCGAAGATTTTCCGCATGACCAAAGGTGGCAAGTTAATTGAAGATATTTTCAAGGGTGCCACCATCAATACGCCCTCGATGCTCTGTGTGGCAGATTATCTCGATTCGCTGGATTGGGTTAAGTCTATCGGTGGTGTGCAGGCAACGGTTCGACGGTCAAACGACAATCTGGCGGTCATTGAACAGTTTGTCGCGACCCATGATTGGATAAGCTTTCTGGCGGAAGACCCGATCAACCGATCAAGTACCAGTATCTGCCTGACCTTGTCGCTGGAGGCCGATCAGGTAAAACAACTGGTTAAACTACTCGATGCGGAAGGCGTGGCCTATGACATTGGCGCCTACCGGGATGCTCCTGCCGGTTTGCGTATCTGGGGTGGTGCGACCGTCGAAAAAACGGATCTCGAAGCACTGATGCCCTGGCTCGAATGGGGTTATCGGGAAGTTTCCCGTTAATGATCGGTATAAGCAGCGTTGCGTGAGAAGAAACCATGTATAAAGTGCGGACCTATAACCAGATTTCTACCAAAGGACTGGATCGTTTTCCCAGAGAACACTACGAGATAGCCAGTGAATTTTCGCAGCCAGATGCGATTTTACTGCGCAGCCAGAAACTGCACGAAGAAGTCATAGCCGAGAGCGTCAAGGCGGTAGCTCGAGCTGGTGCCGGAGTCAATAATATTCCGGTGGCTGAGTATACCAAGCGCGGCATCGTGGTATTTAACACCCCGGGTGCCAATGCCAATGCGGTGAAGGAGCTGGTAGCTTCCGCGTTATTTCTCGCTTCCAGAGATATTTTTGGCGGTATGAATTACGTGCAAGGGCTCACTGCCATCACAGATGATGCAGAGATGTCGAAACTGCTGGAGAAACAGAAAAAGCAGTTTGCCGGCTGTGAAGTGGCTGGCAAGACTCTGGGTGTCGTCGGTCTCGGTGCCATAGGTGCGCTGGTGGCCAATATGGCTCTTGAGCTCGGGATGAACGTGGCAGGCTATGATCCGGCAATTTCTGTGGAAGCGGCCTGGCGTCTGTCCAGGCGGGTTCAGAAGGTGGAGAACCTGCAGAGTCTGCTGGCCTGCTCCGATTTCATTTCCCTGCATGTGCCTGCCATGGAGGCAACCCGTCATCTGATCAATGCTGAAGCTCTGCGCTGTATCAGACCCTCTACCGTTCTACTGAACTTTGCCCGGGAGGAAGTGGTCGATCTGGCAGCGATCACGGCGGCATTGGACGAAAAGCGTCTGGCGAAATATGTCACCGATTTTCCAGTGCCGGCGCTGCTCGCTCGCAAGGATGTACTCTGCATGCCGCATATTGGCGCCAGCACGGAAGAGGCTGAAGAGAACTGCGCCATGATGGCTGCCGATCAGCTCATGGACTATCTGGAAAACGGCAACATTCGAAATTCGGTGAATTTTCCGAACACCAACATGGCCAGAAACGGTGGCTATCGAATCACGTTCTGTAACGAGAATGTGCCAAAAGTATTAGGTCATGTGCTGTCTCTGCTGGCGGATCGAGACATGAATGTTATCGACATGGTAAATCAGAGTCGTGATGGCATCGCCTACAACATTATTGATGTTGCCACCCAGCCAACTAACGACCTGCTCAAAGCCATTGCCGGCGTTGAGGGTGTGGTGGCAGTTCGGTCTGTTTGAGCCGGTTTCAGTAATACACCTGATAGAACCTTTTTAACGATTGCTACAGGTCGATCCACTCAGCCTCTCGGTCAATCTTGTCGAGCAGTGCTGAAACTGATGTCAAGGATCCGGCCTTGATCTGTTCGTGAAGGTGCCTCACCAGTTGTTCCAATGTCGTCAGTTTGAAAACACCGGCGATACCCAACAATTGGTGAATCTGTTCGCGCAGTTCGGCAAGGTCGTCATCGGCCACGGCCTGACGTGCTTTTTTCAACAGATCTCTGACTTCCTGACGGAATAGATTGACGGAAACGTCCCCTTCTTCTTGAGAGGATGGAGCCGGTACCTCTGTGGGCGGTTTGATGCTGAGTAGTTTGCAGATGTTGGCAAGTAATTCATTTTCATTGAGTGGTTTGAGTTGCAAACCGTTTGCCCCGGCATCAAACAGCGCTCTTTCCTCCTGCTGAAGTATATCGGCTGTCAGTGCCAGGGCCGGAATCCGTGCATTGGGATTATTGCTGCGTCGCAGAGCTATCAGGGTGTCAATGCCATTTTTCTGGGGCATGTGTATGTCCACCAGCAACAGGTCAAAGGTGTCATGTTGGCAAGCCGCGAGGGCTTCGTTGCCGTTGTTTGTCAATGTGCAGTAGGCCCCCATCTTACTTAGCAAGGTATCCAGTAGCAGACTGGTGAATTGGTTATCTTCGGCAATCAGGATATTCACGCCATCAAGGAGTTGGCTATTTACCGGCGTAATGGCGATCAGGTCCTGCGACGGGCCATTTTCATTCAATGAGCGGTGGAGCTCTGACAGTGGCGGTGGCATTGACAGAAATGCGACCGGGTTGAGTTCTGCCCGTTCCTTGGCGTTGAATTGTTGATAAAAATTCAGCTGTGATGCTGTCAGAATCAGCTTGGCCGAGGTTGCGTTGCGCAACTGCACCATGAGTTTCGGGAGATCATCTCTGGCACCCTGCGGGGCAGGTATGCAGACAATCACCCGGTCGCTGGCTTCAAGATGTAATGCGGTATTCAGTAAATGGTCGTAATCGGTGACGAGAATATCGTTCACCCCGAATCGTTCCAGAGCGTGCCTGAGTGCCAGTGTTGTAAATTCGTTACAGCTGGCAATTACCACCTTGCAGGGCCTGATTTTCCAGTTAGGCTGTGTCTCACTGAGTGGCAGTGGTAGCGTTATACGGAAGGTGGAGCCCCTACCTTCCCGGCTCTCTAGGTCTATGTCTCCCTCCATCAAATCAACCAGGCTTTTGACAATCGAAAGTCCCAGTCCGGTCCCGCCATAGTGGCGTGATATGGAGGTGTCTGCCTGGGTAAAGGCATTAAAGAGCAGGCCCTGGGCGTCGGCGGAAATACCGATACCGGTATCCAGCACTTCGATAATAACGGCTTGTGCCGGATTGGTTTTCAGGGAGATGAAAACCCCACCCTGTTCGGAGAATTTGATAGCATTGGCAATCAGGTTGCTCAAAATCTGCTGTAGCCGGATCATATCTCCCACCCGGTGCAACAACACATCGGGAGCATAATCCACTGCGATACAAAGGCCCTTGTGTTGGGCCTGGGGAGAAAACAGGGCGCTGACCTGCTCTATGCATTCCGCCAGATCTATTGGCTGCTGCTCGAGCTCAACGGTATTGGACTGGAGTTTTGAACAAGCCAGAATGTCGTCAATCAGCGTCAGTAGCTGGAGTGCGGATTGATCAATAATCTGGCAGTAGTGACGGTCTGTTTCAGACATGACACTGACATCCAGTAAGTGTACAAATCCCTGGATGGAGGTGATGGGAGTACGCAGTTCATGGCTCATCCGTGCCAGAAAATCACTCTTTGACTGATTTGCTGTTTCCGCCTCCTGTCGTGACAATTCCAGTTCACGGTTCTTTGTTTGCAGGCTCTCGAGAGTAGCCTGTAACTGGCGGGTAGCGAGATTAATCCGATATTCAAGATTTTGTCTGCCCTCGGTAATTGATTCTGCCAGTTGGTTGATGCCGCTCGCGAGAATGGCAAGTTCGTCGCGGGTTCCGGTTTTAGCCCTGATGCTCAGGTTGCCGCGGGCCATTTTTTTTATGACGGCGGTGATGTGTTGAATCGGAGCAATCAATCCCAGGCTCAGATAGTAGGTCAGTACAAAGGCAATAATCAGCCCCAGAAGGGATAGCCAGAGAGAGGTAAAAATAATCTGACGCTGCTTCTGGTGCAAACGGGCCTGATCAATCGCGACGATAACCCAGCCGATCAGTTCATCATCGACCACCTGCGCGGCTTCTTCCTCGTAATCACTGAACTCAACACCCACCAGATAAACGGGTTTCTTGAAGTAGACGTGATTGTCCAGCTGTAAGGGTTGTTTTTCCGGTGAGGACCCCAGTGCTGCCGGGGGTATATCCCCGGAATTCAGGACCAGCTTCTCTGTGCGGTCTATAAAAGCGACGCCGGATACGTCGGGCAGGCGAATGGCCGCCGCCGATGTGTTTGCGAGCAACTTGATGTTTCGCGAGTAGAGTGACAGATCCGAAATTGTCGCCAGATAATCCGATGTCATTTCTCCGGATTGATAAAGATTTTCTGACAGGTCACCCCGTCGGGCATCAATCGTGTAGAGCGTCAGCAACGTGATGGTTAACAGCAACGGGAAAAGGGCCACCACAAGAAACCGCTGATGAATCGACTTGCTGAGCAATGGGCTTTCAATCATTTGCTGCCTGCTCCTGCTTTTGGATGTCCGTATAAAGCGTATTGTCTGACGGCAGGGGTATACCGAGCGATCGCGCTATGGCCGGGTTGGTGGATATACTGAAATAGCGGGGATACTGGGGCTTGCCGAGGGTACTTGCCGGATTGCGCAACCACTGACTGATGTGTTCACCTGCCTGTCTGCCAATGTCATCAGGCGAAGAAAAAATAGAGGCCAATGCCCCCGCGACGGTATAGGCCTTTGAGAAGCCGATAACCGGGACCTTTTGTTGAAAGCTGAGGTGGAGAATCCACTTGGCAATTGCGCGGTTAAGGACAGCCTGATCCGGCAGGGCAATAAAGAGGTCGGTACCGCTGACCACGGGACGCAGCACCGACACAGGGTTGTCCTCCCGGTCGAGGTAGCCGTGTTTGAGAATCAGGCCACGTTCAGCGGTAAGTGTCTCCAGCTCTTCCTCCAATTCCCTGGAGACGGGACCAAATATGGTGCTGAACCGAGTAGCTTCCGGTTTTAGCAATGATGCGAGTGTAATTACCCGGCTGAGGGGTTGATCCAGAAAGATTGCAGAAGCCTGGCGCGCTGGGCCTTTATCGTGGGTTGACCAGGCAGATTCATAGGCATTTTTTGGGGTGAAAATACTGAGCACAGGTATGTCTCCTCCCCAGTTAATCACCTCGCGAGTTGCATAGCTTCCGATGGCAACAATGAGTTGGTAGTGGGTGTCCTGACGCTCTGGCAGCGTGGTTTTATGGAGATTAATGATGCTGAAACCGGGGTTTCCCGGCAGTGTTTTGTTGACCGTGTCCTGGAGTGAGCCAGCGGTTTCCAGGTAATAAGAGGCGTCGCTGGATAACAGCAATAAGATGTCTGCCTGTGTTACCGGGCACATCAAAAGGGAAAGGAAAAGGAGTCCCGTGGTGGAGAGGGTTGCAAAGATACCTTGTTTCCTTACTGGTCGCTTCAACATGTCTTCCCTAAGTAACGCTGCTATTGAGCGTAAGACCTTTCATCCCCCAGTCGCTATGATTTTGTCTGGAGCAATAAGGTCAAACACATCAAAAATTCAGTACGAGACGTAAAAAAAGTCTGGTTTCAAAAACATTGTTTTGAGCATGCTCCATATAGTCACCCCCCAGGTTTTGGCCGATAAGTGACAAGTTTCCAGTGCTTGAACCCACAGTAAAATCATAACCCAGATGGGCGTCTACCCGGACAAACTGTTCTACAGGGTTGCCATCACGCCAATCCGCTGCTGTCATATGGTAGATATTGATACCTGAGGACCAGCCTGCAGCAAATCGCTGAAACAGCAGCAGGCCCGCCGTATGTCGTGGTGCGCGTTCGTCATGATCCTTGATCTGAAAGTAGGGTTCATAACGGGAGATATAAAAACTGTCCACATCCCGGTAGCTGTAGTGGGCATTGATCAGAGTGCGTTCTGTGGGCTGGTAGCGGAGTTGTAGTTCCGTTCCCCGCGTTACCCAGCGACTGTTATTGTCGCGAACTGATATGGTTTCATCCAGACCGAGCGACGGAATACCCAGATCAGCAGGTGCCTGGTAGGTATCGATGCCATCTTTAACGGATTCTCGAAACAGTCTGACATCAAAGGTCAGTCCCTGTGTGGGCAATTGGGCCAGATAGCCCAGTTCAAGGCTTTTCAGTCGCTCTTCCTCGACACTTTCAGCAGATTTCCGAATCGCTTGGACCAGTATCTGGTCGGCGAGAATATCCACATTCAGCTCCCGGGCCTCACCCAGTGAGGGAGAGCGCCGACCAATGGCATAACCTATGCGAAGGGTGTGGAGAGGATTGAAGTGGTAATTGGCGGCGATCCTGCCGGATGCAATCGTGTCCACCAGGACGTTGTTTTCGATCATCAGACCGGCATTCAGGGTCCAGTGGGAACTGGCCTCCCACTCCAGGTGCCCGAAAAGCCGGCGACTGGTCAGTGATTCATCGCCGCTATGACCAAACACTGTTTTGCCACTGATATTATCGTAGCGCAGGCCGGCCCCCCAGGTGGCTCGCAAATCGGGGGTCAGATGCAGGCGATGCTCCAGTTCCACGTCGTAGCGTTCTGAATCAATGCCCTGAAAGCCGACGATATAGTGTTGATCTTCAATATCCAGGGTCGGGTCAATCATCTGAAAAAAGCCCGGCACCTGTTCCGGGGTAATGGTGAATCCGAGTTCCTCCGACAACAGATTGGAAACCAGTCCCTGGTTGATAAAGTTTTCACCCTCAATGCGGTTGTGATACAAATGGATTTGTAGCCCATCGCCGTTGACCAGATCCCGGTTCCACTTCAGGGACTGGTATTGGTTTTTGAACTGGACATCAGCGTACTCCGCCGGGCGGTCCGCATCACCCCAACCAGAATTGTTGTGTGTGTACCCGGCTTGCAGGTCGAATGTATCTGTAATGTTCGGGGTGTACATAGCACGCAGGTTCAGGGCCAGCATTTCCCTGCCGTCCTTCATTGGCCCCCGGTTGTCGCCGGAACTGACCGGTGGGAAGCCGTCGTTATGCTGGTAATTAAAACTGACACGGTAATCCAGCTTGTCGGCATTACCGCTGTAGCGGACAGTGGTTTCCCGGGTTTGCTGGTCTCCCGCTGTCAGGCCGACCTGCCAGCCACGCTCCTGCACAGGTTTGCGGGTGATGATGTTTACCGCGCCGAGAAATGCATTGGAGCCGAAGGCCGGGGCATTTGACCCTCGCACAATCTCAATATGGTCAATATCTTCCAGACTGATACCCAGAGAGCCCCATTCAGTATTGGCAAACACCGGGTCATAGATGGGCCGGCCATCGACCATGATTTCCAGATGGTTCGGAAACTCGCGGCCAAAGCCGTGATAACCGATACCGTAGCGATTGCCATTGATATAGTAGGACTCGAAGCCGGGCACCAGGCGAAAGACATCGACCCAGGTCATGGCGCCTGAAGCCTTGATCAATTGTTGATCGATAATGGTGACACTTGCAGGAACCTGGTTCAGGGGTTGAACCATCCGTGCCACGGAGGAAACCGAGGGTAGCTCACCGAGCATATCCTCTTCAGTAATGAACGTGGATTTGGGTTGACTGAGAACCAGCTGACTGAAGAGTAAACCCGTTACTGTCAGGCTCAGTGTGGCGCGAGACATAACGTGCTCCCGGGAGAATTGGCATAATCTTTTTGCAGGGGTTTATTCTAAGTCCCCGATGCGGGAATATCAGCTGTTTATTGCTTCCGGGATAAAGAAAACTCCTGTAAACCTTATTATCGGGTTGAGTGGCAGGGTCGCAGTATCAATCCAATAGCAGCAGTAGGTCCTGATCCGGGCTAGAATGCCCGGTTATGGTTGAGGAGAGTAATTGATGTCGCTGGAAGATAGTCGTCGTGAATATCAGTATGGACGCTTGCGCAGGGAGTCACTTAAGGCGTCTCCCTTCGAACAATTCAACCTGTGGATGGAGCAGGCCATCCACTCGGATTTATCCGACCCTACGGCGATGTGCCTCGCGACGGTCAACGCTGAGGGTAAACCCTGGCAACGCACTGTATTGTTAAAGGGTATGGATGAGAGAGGATTGATGTTCTATACCAACCTGGGTAGTCGCAAAGCCAGAGAGATGTCAGGCAACCCGAATGTCAGCCTCATTTTTCCCTGGATGCGGATGGATCGGCAGGTGATTGTCGGCGGGCAGGTGGAAAGACTCACGAAAACCGAAGTTCTAAGCTATTTTCTCAAGCGCCCAAGGGGGAGTCAGCTGGCAGCCTGGGCTTCGCAGCAGAGCAGCCGGCTCAGCTCCCGGCAGGCACTGGAAGCCCAATTCATACAAATGAAAGAGAAGTTTGCTGCCGGCGAGATACCGGTACCGGATTTTTGGGGCGGGTACCGGGTGGTGCCCGGCGAATTTGAATTCTGGCAGGGCGGAGAAAATCGTCTGCATGACCGTTTTCAATACCTCAGAGCCGAGAATGGTTGGACAATTTTGAGGTTGGCACCATGACTGACCCCGTGCCAGATCAGACCCCACAGAAAAAAACCTGGCATTAGCCAGGTTTTTTGATGCCGCTTGAGACTATTTGCGTTTCATCGACAGGAAAAACTCATCATTGGTTTTGGAGTCTTTCAGTTTATCGATGAGGAACTCGGTGGCATCAGAGTCTTCCATGCTGTGGAGGAGTTTGCGCAAAATCCACACCCGTTGCAGTTCTTCTTCACCCATTAACAGGTCTTCGCGACGGGTGCCGGAGCGGCGGATATTGATAGCCGGATAGATGCGCTTCTCTGCCATTTTTCGATCCAGATGCAACTCCATGTTGCCGGTGCCTTTGAACTCTTCATAAATGACTTCGTCCATTTTGGAACCTGTTTCCACCAGTGCTGTGGCGATAATGGTGAGGCTCCCGCCCTGCTCGATATTTCTGGCAGCACCAAAAAAGCGCTTGGGCCGTTCCAGGGCGTGGGCATCCACGCCCCCGGTCAGCACTTTGCCTGACGATGGTTGAACGGTGTTATAGGCCCGAGCCAATCGTGTCACCGAGTCGAGTAGAATTACCACATCTTTTTTGTGCTCCACCAGTCGCTTCGCTTTTTCGATAACCATCTCAGCAACCTGAACGTGACGTGAGGGCGGTTCGTCAAAGGTCGAGGCAATTACCTCACCGCGCACAGAGCGCTGCATTTCAGTCACTTCTTCCGGACGTTCATCGATCAGCAACACCATGATGTAACACTCTGGGTTGTTGCGGATGATCGATTGGGCGGTGTGCTGCATAAGAATGGTTTTCCCGGCTTTGGGCGGCGCCACGATGAGACCGCGCTGGCCTTTGCCAATGGGTGAAACCAGATCAATAATTCGGGGAGTCAGGTCCTCGGTAGAGCCATTGCCGGCTTCCAGTACCAGCCGCTCATCGGGAAACAGTGGAGTGAGGTTTTCAAACAGAATTTTGTTGCGGGCGTTTTCCGGCTTGTCAAAATTGATTTCGTCGAGTTTGAGCATGGCAAAGTAGCGCTCACCCTCTTTGGGTGGTCGGATTTTGCCGGAAATACTGTCTCCGGTTCGCAGGTTGAACCGGCGGATCTGACTTGGGGAGACATAGATATCATCCGGGCCCGCCAGGTAGGAACTGTCGGCGGATCTTAAAAAACCAAAGCCGTCGGGGAGTATTTCAAGAACGCCATCTCCGTAGATGTCCTCGCCACTTTTGGCATGCCGTTTGAGAATGCTGAAGATGACATCCTGCTTGCGTGAGCGGGCCAGATTATCCAGGCCGATTTCCTCGGCAAGTTTCAGTAGTTCATCGATAGGTTTAGTCTTGAGCTCGGTCAGGTTCATAAATACAGACATAGTAATAATTGTTGTTAGGATTTGAGGCAGGCTGACAACCGGCCGAAAATTATCTTTGGTGTCCTGGAAGGGCTAAATGGGGTTTTTTGGTAAGGCCTCTCGCCTGGGAGTTCGGCGGGAACAGTCGCAGTATAGGGGGGCCTACTCTAAAGCGCAACAATCTGAGCGGCTGCGCAAAAGGCAAGCCACTCAGTATGATGATTGATCAGAGACCGGCTTCGATGAATTCAACCAGCTGGGTTTTGGACAGAGCCCCGACCTTGGTTGCTTCAATATTACTGTCCTTGAACAGGATCAATGTCGGAATACCGCGAACATTGAATTTTGCCGGTGTCTCGGGGTTTGAATCCACATCCACTTTGCAAATCTTGACCTTGCCAGCATATTCGTTTGCCAACTCATCCAGAATAGGTGCAATCATCTTGCAGGGGCCGCACCATGCAGCCCAGAAATCAACGAGTACCGGCAAGTCTGATCCAAGCACTTCGCTTGCGAAACTGGCATCGGTGACGTGAACGATGTTGTCGCTCATTGGGGATCTCCAGAGTAATGTGAATTAAATCGTAAGGGGGTAGAATTGTTACAAATCATAACACCCGTCCCGGGCAGGTAACAAATCTTCCGGACGGCGATCTGATGGTGCCGACTATAGTGCCGGTAGCCTTACTAAACCACAAGGAAAACCCGCATTGCAAAATTCCGTGGCAAATGGTCAGGGCAAGACACTGGCAGCGATTGACCTCGGCTCAAACAGCTTTCACATGATTGTTGCCCGGGTGACGCAAAACGAAATGCGACCGGTGGAGCGTTTTGGCGGCCGGGTCCAGTTGGGTGCCGGTATGAAATCAAATCGCTTGACCCCGGAGGCCATAGAGAGAGGACTCGCCAGCCTGGCACGTTTTCGTCAGGCCCTGGATACGCTGCAGCCGGAACAGGTTCGGATCGTGGGAACCAACGCGCTGCGCGCCGCAAAAAATGCTCCACTCTTTATCAGGCAGGCGGAAGCACTGATGGGTTATCCGGTGGAGGTGATTTCCGGTCGTGAAGAGGCCCGGCTTGTTTATCTTGGGGTGGCCCACACCCTTGCCGATGACGACAACTCCCGCCTGGTGGTGGATATCGGTGGTGGCAGTACGGAATTTATTATCGGCCAGCGTTTTGAAGCCAAATTGCGTGAAAGTCTGCATATGGGTTGTGTGACCTACCGTGATCGATACTTCCGGCAGGGGAAGATCTCGCCGAAACGGTTTGAAAAAGCCTACCGCGCTGCCTATCAGGAAGTGCTGAAAATCCGTAAGGCCTATAAAAACCATGGTTGGGATAACGGGGTGGGTTCCTCGGGCACCATGACCAGTATTGAAAAGCTGATTATTGACAAGGGCTGGGCCGGGGAAGGTATCAGTGCGGCCAACCTGGGGCGTTTGAAGAAGTTGCTGTTGCAATATAAGGACATCAACTCACTGTCAGAATTATCGGGTTTGAGCGAGCGCCGGCGTGGGGTAATTGTTTCGGGCGTTGCCATCACCTGTGCCATTTTCGACGCCTTGAATATTCAGCAGATACACACTTCCAGTGGCGCTCTCAGGGAGGGGGTCATCTATGAAATCATGGGTCGATTCGAACACGAGGATGTCCGGGAACGCAGCGTGATGGCGCTGATGTTGCGATCGGAGGCAGATCAGCAAAATGCGGATCAAGTGGAGTCCATGGCCACTCTGCTATTCGATGCCGTGGCCGATGACTGGCAGCTGGACGAGTCTGACCGGCCGCTGCTGTGCTGGGCGGCCAGATTGCACGAAGTGGGTTTGAGTATTGCGCACAGTCAGTTCCACAAACATGGGCAATACCTTATCGAGCATTCAGACCTGGCGGGTTTCAGTAAACAGATGCAGCGGGAATTGGCGCTCCTGGTGCGCAGTCACCGGCAAAAGTTTCCGGCGGGTGAATTTGTCAGTTACGAAGCTGGGCAGCGCATCCGCTTAAAGCGTCTCTGTATTCTGATGCGATTGGCCGCGCTGTTTAAGTATGTGACACCTGTAGAGGGTAAACCGATGTTTGCCACGAAGGTCAAGGAGTCGGAAGTCACGCTCGCCTTTGATGCTGACTGGCTGGAGCGCCATCCGCTGACCAGTGCAGCACTGGCATCGGAGCAACGGTACCTTAAAAAAATTGGCTTTCAGCTGAAGCTAAGCAGTCGTTGAACCCATCGGCCAGTTTCCCCGGTAATTCTATCTGGGTGGCAGTTCGAGTAGCCCCTTTAGTGAGGTGGTTGAGAAAATAATACATGCATCAGTCGTATTTGTGGCGATTGATGCAGTGTTTTGCATGGCCAATATCGATCTGCTTTTCAGGCACACAGGCTTCCGGTTTTAGCGTTTGACAGGTTAATTCAGTTATATGGTTCAATAGGTACCGTGCAACAAACAAGACAATCGCCTATTGTCTGTGACAAATTCCAGACAATCTGTAACAGCGGCAGGATGCAGGCATCCAAGAAGAAGCCGTCGGTGTGGCTGAAATGTATTGTCATTGATCACAGCATTGAGGCGAGCTAAGGAGTCCCATGTACGATATCGTCAAAGACTATTACGGCAGGGCATTGCAGGGTTCAGAGGATTTGCAGACGGATGCCTGCTGCACGGCTGACAGTGTTCCCGATGCCATCAAGCCGATCATGGCAAAAATTCACCCGGAAGTGAGTGGCAAATACTATGGCTGTGGTTTGATTGCCCCGGCGCTGCTGAGTGGTCTCAGGGTCCTGGATCTGGGCAGTGGCTCGGGGCAGGATTGCTATGTGCTCTCCGCTTTGGTCGGTGAGACCGGTGAAGTGGTTGGTGTGGATATGACGGACGAACAACTGGCTGTTGCCAACCGTCATATCGAGTTTCACCGGGATGCTTTTGGTTTCAAAAAGGCCAATGTGCGTTTTCTCAAAGGCTATCTGGAGCACCTCGACGAGCTGGATTTGGCCGATGCAAGTTTTGACGTGATTGTCTCGAATTGCGTGATTAACCTGTCCCCCGACAAACGAGCGGTTCTGGCCCAGGCCCATCGGTTATTGAAGCCCGGTGGTGAGCTGTATTTTTCCGATGTCTATGCCGATCGTCGGGTTCCTGTCGAGCTGTTAAATGACCCTGTGCTCTACGGTGAGTGTCTGGCGGGGGCGCTCTACTGGAATGACTTTTTACAACTGGCCAGACAGGTCGGTTTTGCCGACCCGAGACTGGTTGAGGATCGTCCACTGAGCGTTGGCAATCCCGACATCGTTCAGAAAATTGGCCCGTTGCGTTTTTACTCGGCAACCTACCGGCTTTTCAAGCTGAAAAATCTCGAACCAGCCTGTGAAGATTACGGCCAGTCAGTGATCTACAAGGGTACTATTCCGGGTTCAGAAAATCAGTTTTTGCTGGATTGCCATCACCGGATAGAAACGGGAAAAAACTTTCCGGTCTGCGGTAATAGTTACCGGATGTTGCGGGAGACCCGCTTTGCCGAGCACTTTGAATTTTATGGTGATTTTCACTGTCATCGGGGTATTTTCAAAGGCTGTGGCATTGATTTGCCCTTTGGCAATGATCGCATTGAGGCGTCGGGCTGTTGTTGAAAAATTTTTGAAAAAAGCAGCAGATTATTCGCTGAAATAGCACAGCACCGTGTTTAGAAACCGGTGGCCTTTTTTTGTCGTGACAATATGTGAAGGCGAATTTTCCAGCAAACCTGCGGCGATCAATCTTTCACAAATTCCATTGATTTTATTAAGAGAAATACCGGTTCTCTCTTCAAAATACGGTCTTTCCACACCGTGATTGAGACGCAGGGCATTCATCATGAATTCCAGTGCCAGTTCGTTTTCGGGAATGTTTTTACAGCTGGCAATAAATGAATTTCCCCTGGCTAGATAATCCCCCGGGTTGCGTGTTTTTGCCGTGCGGGTAATGCGCTGCTCATCGGGCAGTGTAATCTTGCCGTGCGCCCCGGCACCAATACCCAGATAATCGCCAAACTCCCAATAATTCCTGTTGTGCAGCGCAAATTTTTTCTCGCGACAAAAAGCAGAGACTTCATATTGAAAATAGCCGTTATCCGCCAATAATTGATGGCCGCTTTCCTGAATGGTATCGAGCACATCCTCAGCCGGCAGGGTGGGTGGACGGCGGTAGAACTCGGTGTTGGGTTCGATGGTCAGTTGGTACCAGGAAATATGCACGGGTGCGAGATCAATGGCCTGTTGCAGGTCAGCTATGGCCTCCGCCTCGGTTTGTGTGGGCAGGCCGTGCATCAGGTCCAGGTTGATATTGTCAAAACCGGCGGATTGGGCCATTGCTACAGCGGCTCGGGCATTTTCTGCCGAGTGGATCCGGCCCAGTCTTGTCAAGTGGCGATCACTAAAGCTCTGGATACCAATTGATAGTCGGTTGACGCCGACATCGCGAAAACCATTGAATTTGGCCTGCTCAAAGGTGCCGGGATTCGCTTCCAGTGTAATTTCAATGGTGTCGTTAAAATCGTAGCGTCGCCGGGCCGCCTGAATAATCCTGCCGATACTCTCGGCGGAAAAAAGGCTTGGTGTTCCCCCGCCAAAAAAAATGGAGGACAATTTTCTACCCTGTGCATAGGGCAATTCTATCTCCAGCTCGCGGATCAGAGCCTGGACATACTGGTCCTCAGGCAAGTGTCCGTCACTGGCGTGGGAGTTAAAGTCGCAGTAGGGGCACTTGCGGATACACCAGGGGATGTGGACGTAAAGTGACAGGGGCGGAAGACTGAGCGGGATATCGTGCATGGCGCAGATCTTAGCATTTCGCCTACGAAGCTGTTTTATTTTTCTGTGTTGAGGCTCAAGGTAATCGGTTATGCCATTACCGCTTTCGTCAAATCGGTGTTGTTGTCCTGAAAAGAAAGCTTACCAGGAATAGGTAATGGATAGGGAACCGTACTGATGGGTATTGCGTTGCTCTTCAAATTCACGGGTTCGGAACACCTTTGCGTAGGACACTTTCCAGCCGGACAACAGAAAACTGAAGCCCACGGCGGCATCCCCTACCACTGGTCGTCGATCAACTCGATGGCTGTCTTCGAAGGTGTTGCCGTCCAGGAAAATATCCCGTGCCACTAATCGGGTATCAAAGGAAATAAAAGCATGCAGGCCACAGATGGGCAGACGACAACGGCGTCGATCGCCCCGTCCTGGCGCACTGTTGTCGCCACCGGGCCGTAGGGCGGCAGTGCCGAAATCCTCAGGCAACTGCCAGCCAATCCGGTACTCGGCACCAAAATTAAGGTAGGTTGCCACATTGCCGAGGCTGCCACCGGTGTGAACAATGGCGTCCTGCTGGGGCCACTGTTCGGTCAGTTTATAGCGCCGCTTGTGTTCATAGACTAACTGTAGCCCAAGCTCGTTTTCCAGCTGGTGATCCCAGCCCTGAAATTTGTCGATACCGCGAATATCATGAATCAGATCCTGCGTATCTTCTGCCAGGGATGCGGGCCCCACCATGCCCACGTTGAGCTCAAGGGTATCCAGCTGTTCCCGGTCGCGGATATGATAGGCAAACCCGAGGTAGAGGTATCCGGCATAGGGCCGGTCATCTTCGATCAGTGTGGATATGTCCTTTTCACTCGGGGTGAAGATCAATTGCCCGGCACTGATTACCAGATTGCGCTGCAGGGTCTCCGCATCTTTCAGGCTGTGAAAAAATCGCAGTCGATGGTTTGCTTCCCTGACCCAATCGGGCAGATCAGGGTCTTTAAGGTAGGAGCTGAGATCCTGTGACACACAGGAGAAGCGGATACCGTTGGTGTAGTGTTGGTCTGTTTCACCAAACAGATCATTTTCGAGATAGAGATTGACGGTACTGCAGAAACGTTCATCCTCCCCCTCGGCACCGAGGCCAACGGTGGGAAAGAGTACAACAAACAGTATCAGCAGGTGTTTCATGGTAATCCCGACAAAGCTTGGGGTTGATTATGTGCCGCGGTGGGGTGCTCGGGCAATGTCATTGAATAACACCGGGTGCAACGGCAATATGTCAGCCTGAGGAATAAAAAGGATGCGTGGGTGAGTAACAGCAGCAAAGAACTGATGAAAGCCCGGCGGTTTCTGCCACTTTTTCTGACCCAGTTTTTTGGAGCCCTCAACGATAATTTGTTTAAAAATGCGCTTCTGGTGATGATTGTCAGTGCCAGTATCGCCGAGGCTACCAATGTTAACACTGTCGTCAATCTGGCGGCGGGCCTGTTTATCCTGCCCTTTTTCCTGTTTTCTGCCCTCGCCGGCCAATTGGCTGACAAGCACGAGAAGTCGCTTGTTATCCGGCGTATCAAGCTGGCTGAAATACTGATCATGCTGCTTGGCGCGCTGGCTTTCTGGCTCGGGGCCCTCTGGATGCTGTTGGCAGTCCTGTTTCTGATGGGCGCGCAGTCCGCTTTTTTTGGGCCGGTAAAGTACGCCATTTTACCTCAGCACCTCGGTGAGGACGAATTGCTGGCAGGCAACGCCCGAGTGGGGATGGGAACCTTTGTGGCGATTCTGGTTGGTACGATTGCCGGCAGCTTGCTGGGCGGAACGGCCAGTGCGCACTGGTTGGTGGGTGCTGTTGTAATCTGTGTGGCCGTGACGGGGTGGTACAGCAGTCGGCAAATTCCGCTGGCTGAAGCCCGGGCTCCTTCACTCAGGATTGACTGGAATACACCCAGGATCAGCTGGCAGCTGATCAGGCTGGCCACTGAGAAGCAGACAGTGTTTCTGGCGATTCTGGGTATTTCCTGGTTCTGGATGTTGGGGGCCAGTTATTTGACCCAGATGCCCAACTTCACCATCACCGTACTGAGGGGCACACCGGGGGTCATTGCCCTGATACTCTCGGCCTTTACCGTTGGTGTGGCTGTGGGGGCAATGCTCTGTGGCCGATTGAGTGGTGCCCAGGTGGAAATTGGCCTGGTACCCCTGGGTGCTATCGGCCTCAGCCTGTTTGGCATTGATCTGTATTTTGCCGCCACCGGTTACACCGCCGAAAACCCTGTTGATGTCGCCGGTTTCATACTCCGTCCCGACGGCTTGCGCGTGTTGCTTGATATAGCATTACTCGGACTCTTTGGCGGTCTGTATATCGTGCCACTCTATGCCATGGTGCAGGCGCGTACCGATCCACAGCTGCGTGCCCGGATTATCGGCAGCAACAATATTCTCAACGCCTTTTTTATGGTGTTGGCCAGTGTCTTGGGCATTCTGTTTCTCGGTGTGGCGGGTTTCCGCATTGAGGAACTGTTTCTGGTGCTGGCGCTGATGAATATCGCCGTTGCGGTGTTTATTTTTCTGCAGGTGCCCGAGTTCACCATGCGCTTTCTGGTATGGCTGATAGGCCACAGCCTTTACCGGGTAAAACATCGCGGTCTGGAGCTGATACCACTGAAAGGCCCCGCCATTCTGGTCTGCAATCATGTCAGTTATGTGGATGCGCTGTTGCTGGCCGGTGCGGTGCGGCGACCGATTTGCTTTGTCATGTATAAACCGATTTACGAGTTACCGGTACTGAATTTTATTTTTCGCACTGGCGGTGCCATTCCGATTTGTTCAAAGGGTGAGGATCCGGCGGCATATCAACGGGCCATGGAAATGATTGATGAGGCATTGAACAAGGGTCAGTTGCTCTGCCTCTTTCCGGAGGGCAAGCTCACCAAGGATGGCGAGATCAGTACCTATAAAAAAGGCATCGAGCAAATACTGGCCCGTAATCCGGTACCTGTAGTGCCGATGGCACTACAGGGCCTTTGGAAGAGTTTTTTCAGTCGCAGTCACGGTGGTGCATTCAGAAAGCCGTTTCGACCGGGCTGGCGTCAGGTGGCGGTCATAGCGGGTGCCCCGATACCTGGCGAACAGGCTTCAGCCGAGCGTTTGCAGGCTGAAGTTGCCGTATTGCGGGGCGACATAAAATAACGATGGCGGCCAGCTTTGATCCGCTGGTCATCAAACCCATGAGAGTCAGGAAACAGCTATGGGAAAGTTAAAATTACACTGGCAGATGTTGATTGCGATTCTTGCCGCCGTCGTCATCGGCCTTCTGTTCGATGTGAAAACCACCGTGCTGGGTGTGAGCCTCTACAGTATCTTTGACTTTATCGGGATGCTGTTTCTCAACGCGCTGAAGATGCTCATTGTGCCCTTGGTGATGTCCTCAATCATCGTGGGTATCGCCGGTCTGGGTGGGAGCGACAATCTTGGACGCCTCGGAGCCAAGACCATTGGTTTCTACCTTTGCAGCAGCCTGCTGGCAATTCTGGTGGGTCTGTTGCTGGTCAATCTCCTGTCCCCCGGTGTTGTTGACGGTGAGGCAGCGGGCAGTCGGCTCAATCTCAGCGAACCGGAGGCGGTATCTTCCCAACTGGCGGCTGTCGAGGGCCGCGGTGTCGGTGATATTACCGGAGTATTTCTGCGAATGGTGCCGCCCAATGTGATTAAGGCAGCGGCAGATGGACAGATGCTGGGGCTGATTTTTTTCAGTCTGTTGTTCGGTGTGTTCATGACGCGCATCAGTAAGCAACCCGCGCAGACCCTGTTGGGTTTCTGGAATGGTGTTTACGAGACCATGATGGAAATTACTCTGTTTATCATGAAATTTGCGCCGCTGGGGGTGTTGGGGCTGGTCGCCAAAACCATCCTGGCTACCGGGTTCGATGCCTTCCAGCCTTTGATGATGTTTTTTATTACGGTGGTGCTGGCATTGGCAATTCATACTTTTGTTATCCTTGCATTGGTTCTGCGATTCGCCGGTCTGAACCCGTTGAAGCATTACCGGGCCATGCTGCCGGCCATGCTCACCGCATTTTCAACAGCCTCTTCATCCGGCACGTTGCCGGTGACGATCGAATGTGTGGAAAAAAATGCCGGGGTCTCCAATCGCACCAGTGCCTTTGTGCTGCCGTTGGGTGCCACTATCAATATGGACGGTACGGCGCTCTACGAGTGCGTCGCTGCTATCTTTATCGCTCAGGCCTATGGTCTGGAACTCAGTTTTGTCACCCAGTTTACGATTGTACTGGTGGCGCTGCTGACATCGATTGGGGTGGCGGGGATTCCGTCGGCCAGCCTGGTGGCCATTACGGTGATTCTCGGGGTCATTGGCCTGCCGCTGGAAGCGATCGGCATGTTGCTGGTGACTGATCGTATTCTGGATATGTTGCGAACCTCAGTGAACGTTTTCAGTGATTCCTGTGGCGCAGTGGTCATTGCCAGAAGTGAGGGTGAGCAGGGCTTGCTCGTTTGATTAAAGCCCGGCACCCCGCCGGGCTTTCGGCTTCTCCCGCTAGCCGAAGATGCTCTTGATTATATAGAAGAACAGAATGGCCAGTCCGGCGCCAGCGGGCAGGGTCACCAGCCAGGACATAAAAATTGTGCCGACGACGCGCAGATTGAGGGCTGCGATGCCGCGGGCCAACCCGACACCCAGTACGGCACCGACCAACGTGTGCGTCGTGGAGATTGGCAGGCCAGTGCCCGATGCCAGTACCACGGTTGCCGCCGCACCCAACTCGGCGGCAAAGCCCCGACTCGGGGTCAACTCGGTAATCTTTTTCCCCACGGTGCCCATGACTTTGAAGCCATAGGTGGCCAGCCCCAATATGATGCCAATTCCGCCAAGTAACAGAATCCAGCGCGGCATTACAGCTTGTGCCTCAACAGCCCCCGAGTTGATCACGCTGACGACGGCCGCTAGTGGACCGACCGCATTGGCCACATCATTGGAACCATGGGCAAATGCCATGGCGCAGGCGGTGAAGATCATCAGCACGGCAAAAACCCGTTCCACGCTGGCAAACCGGTTGTTTTTCTCCGCTGCTTCATCCCGTTTAACCCGTTGCAGTAGCAGGGTTCCCAGAGCCATGACCAGCAGGCCGATCACAATGGCAATCAGCGTACATTGGCCGAAAGAGAGGCTGATGCCCATGTCCCGGAAAACATATTTGACCCCTTTGAGCATGGTTACCATGGCAATCAGGAAGCCGACGGCAAACATGTAAAAGGGAATAATTTTCTTGGCCCGCATGAACGGGTCGTCCTGGGTCAGGATCAGCTTTTGTACACTGCGAAACAGCATGTAAGAGAGAGCCCCCGCCAGCAATGGTGAGACGACCCAGCTGGCGACGATATTGCCCACCTTGCCCCAATTGACTGAATCCACAGAAATTCCCACTGCTGCAAAGCCAACAATGGCACCCACGATGGAATGCGTGGTCGAGACCGGCCAGCCCATGATGCTGGCCAACATCAGCCAGGTCCCCGCAGCCAGCAACGCCGACATCATACCGAATACCAGCAGTTCGGGTGAGTTGGCCAGTACTGATGGATCAATGATGCCTTTGCGTATGGTGTCTGTGACGGCACCGCCCGCGAGATAGGCGCCGGCAAACTCAAAGACCATGGCGATGAGTATGGCCTGTTTGACAGTCAGCGCCCTGGAGCCCACCGAGGTGCCCATGGCGTTGGCCACATCGTTGGCCCCGACTCCCCAGGCCATAAATACGCCAAATACACAGGCGAGGATAATCAATAACTGACCGTGTTCAGCAAGTAGGGTCATTGGTTTGAATTCCCGTTTTCTGGTTTTGGTTACCGGGCGAGAAGCAACTGTAGTTTGCCGCCCACACTCTGAGACAGATCGGCGACTTCGCCAATGATATCGATGACTTGATAAAGAAATATCACGTTGATCGGGGGTAGATCGAGTTCAAGTTTGAACAGATGATGCCGGATAGTCTGCTCGAGGTGATCGCTTCTGTCTTCCAGCTTATCCAGGTCGTGGATCAGGTTTTCCACAAAGTCCACTTCCTTGCCGCTGAAACCAACTTCGAGCAGTTCATCGAGCTCATTTATGGCCTTGTGCGCCTGGCGGCAGGCTTCAATTGCCGATCCGACAAATTCGCTCATCTTTTCCTGCAGGGGCGCCGGGATCACCATTTTTCGGCCAAGCATCAGGCCGGCGATATCCTTGGAGCGGTTGGCAATGCGATCCTGCTGGCTGAGCATGTTAAGCAGATCGGTACGGTCCATTGGCATAAACAGGCTTTTGGGCAATTGCAGACGAAGTTCCCGCTTCATAACATCGGCCTGATGCTCCAGGTCTGACATGTCGTCGAACACCTTGTCGGCCTGTTGCCAGTCTTCTCTTATGGCTGCGGCCAGAAAATCTGCGAGTTTCTCGGTACAGGAAACGACCACCGTCATATGGGCTTGCAGAGGGCTGATGGGGGACTTGCCAAAGAGGTTGGAGAGAGGATTGCTGAAAACCATGGGATGTCCTCTGTTCGTTGTAGGGCGCGAGTATAAGAATCTGTCACATAAATGTCACATTTTTGCTCAAGTAAAATGACGAATGATTCAGTATGAACCTAAACTTGGCTGAAATGATCGGTCTCCCCCAGCCAGCGACGAATAATGGCGTCCACCCGGTCGGGGTTTTTTGCGAGCATCTTTTCGGCGGTGCTCCGGATTTTCGGTAGCATGTGGCCGTCGCGTTGCAGGTCAGCGATACGCAGCATGACATCGCCGGTTTGCCGGGTGCCCAGCACTTCGCCGGGGCCGCGCAGCTGCAGGTCTTTCTCGGCAATCTGAAAGCCATCGTTGGTTTGCCGCATGATGGCCAAGCGCTGACTGCCAGCGGCGGAGAGTGGTGGGCTGTAGAGCAGGACACAATAACTTTCCGCCTGACCACGGCCCACCCGTCCTCTCAGTTGATGCAATTGTGCCAGTCCCAATCGCTCTGGATTTTCGATGACCATCAAGCTGGCATTGGGCACGTCAACACCCACTTCGATCACTGTGGTGGCAACCAATAGTTGGATTTCTCCCGCTTTAAAGGCCGACATGGTGGCAGCCTTTTCGGCCGGTTTGAGTCTGCCGTGAATGAGTCCAATAGGCAACTCGGGCAACAACAGGTGCAAGGCATCTGCGGTCGCTTCCGCGGCCTCCGCTTCGAGTAAATCCGACTCCTCAATCAGGGTACAGACCCAGTAGGTCTGGCATCCCTGCGCACATGCATTGCGTACCCGCTCTACCACTTCAAGACGACGCTGGTTGGAAATGACCACGGTGCTGACCGGTGAGCGCCCCGGTGGCAGCTCATCGATGATGGAGCAGTCAAGATCCGCGTAGGCGCTCATCGCGAGGGTCCGGGGTATCGGTGTCGCGGTCATCACCAGTTGGTGGGGGATCTGGCCATGCTGTCCCTTGTTGCGCAGGGCAAGACGCTGATGCACGCCAAATCGGTGCTGCTCATCGATCATGATCAGGCCGAGATTGTGGAACTGAACCTGTTCCTGAAAAAGCGCATGGGTGCCGATGGCAATCTGGGCATCACCAGTGCCGATCATTGCTAGCTGTCTTTCACGGGCCTTCCCCTTGACCTTGCCCGTGAGCCAGGCGATCTGAATACCCAGTGGTTCCAGCCATTGCGTGAAATTATTGCGGTGCTGCTCGGCCAGTATCTCGGTGGGAGCCATCAGGGCCACCTGCCGTCCGCTGGCGACACATTGTAATGCTGCTATTGCGCTGACGACGGTTTTTCCGGAGCCCACATCGCCCTGTAACAGTCGCAACATCGGGCAGGTTTGCTCCAGATCCTGTTTGATTTCCTGACTGACCCGTTGCTGGGCGTTGGTCAGTGGAAATGGCAGGGACGCCAGAAACTCCAGCAGCACCTTATCATCGCCTTTGAGCTCAGGGGCCTGGTGTTGTCTGATGGCCTGCCGAAGTCGCAGCAGACTGAGCTGATGGGCCAGCATTTCTTCATAAGCCAGGCGCTGTTGGGCCGGGTGTTCGCCACTGGCCAGCAGATCGAGCGGTGCATCGGTCGGTGGTTGGTGAAGGAATTGTATGGCGTCTTCCAGGGATGGTGCTGCGTTGTCCTGTTCAAGAAATTCAGTCAGTGATCGGCCGCTCACCAGGGCGAGAGCCTGATCAATAATGGTTCGTAACCGCTGTTGGTTCACACCCTCTGAAACGGGGTAAACCGCTGTCAGATGCTGTTGAAGCGGCTGTTTCTCCGGATTTTCGTCGAGGAACTGGTACTCGGGATGGTACATCTCAAGTCCGGTGCTCCCCGCACGGACTTCGCCAAAGCAGCGCAGCTTGCCTCCCCGGGCAAGGTTTTGTCGCTGGGCCGTGGAGAAATGAAAAAATCGCAGAGTGATAATCCCTGTGTGATCCTGTACCCGGCAGATCAGACTGCGGCGTCGGCCAAAAGCCAGATCGCAGCCGCGAATATCTCCTTCGATGACGACATCACTGTTGGGTTGAAGTGCGCCGATCGGTGTAATTCGAGTGCGATCCAGATAGCGGATAGGCAAGTGGAACAGCAGATCCTGGACACTGTGAATACGCAGTCTGGCCAGTTTCATGGCAAGTTGGGTTCCGACTCCCTTCAGGCGGGTAACCGGCAGTTTTTCAAGAACAATTTCGCTCATGCAGCACAGGGTGGGCAGCTGGGTAGCGAGTTCATTTTGATGGCATCCCGCAGTGCATCGACCGCCTTGTGTCGCGGAAAGCTGGCCCGCCAGGCCAGCGCCACCGTTCGGCAGGGAACCGGATCCGCAAAAGGTCTGGTAATCAGTAAGCCGTCCCTGTAGCCAGCGCCGATAGCTGCGGATTGCGGCAGAATGGTAATGCCCAGTCGGGAGGCGACCATATGACGAAGGGTCTCCAGCGAGCTGCCTTCACTGTGGGTACGAATCTGGCTCTGGGTTTCATCGAGGTGCTTGTTCAGGTTCGGTAAAGCTTCCCTGACCTGGTCGCCAAAGCAGTGGCCCTCGCCAAGCAATAGGACATTCTCGTCGTCCAGGTCGACGGGACGGATAGTCTTCTTTTTGCCCAGGGGGTGATCTTCGGGCATTAATACGACAAAAGGTTCAGAGAACAGTGGTTGAGTAACCACGTCTGGTTCAGTAAATGGCAGCGCCACGATAATCACGTCCAGTTCCCCCTTGCGCAGTCGCTGTCGCAGTGTGGCGGTAAAGCCCTCTTCTACCACTAGCGGCATTTGTGGCACAGCCTTTTGCAAGGCCGGAATGAAGTGTGGAAACAGGTATGGGCCAATGGTAAAAATAGCACCCACATAGAGTGGCGCCTTGAGCTGGTCTCTGCCGGCTGAGGCAATATCCTTGATGGACGCGCTTTCCTCCAGCACCCTTTGTGCTTGGGCAACCACCTGCTCGCCGATGGGGGTCGGTCGCACGCTGTTCTTGGAGCGTTCAAAAAGATCAACTCCCAGTTCCTGCTCGAGTTTTTTGACGGCGATACTCAGTGTAGGTTGACTCACATGGCATAACTCTGCCGCCTGGCCAAAGTGTTGCTGTTGTGCCAATGTGACGATATAGCGTAATTCCGTTAAGGTCATACGATGGTACTCCTGCCACTAATACGCCAATAATAGCCAAAGCAAATTGAAAAAGGAAAGACGATTGAAAGTATTATTTATTGGTTGTGGTGACATCGGGGTTCGTTGCATTCACAGGCTGCAGATGCTGGAGGGGTGGACAGGCTTGGCGATGCGTCGCCATCGGGACCGGCTGCCTGCGACAATTCCATCGGTAACGGGAGATATTTGCGACACCCCTCATCTCACTGAGTTGCTGCGTAAAGGTGGTATTAATGCCATTGTCGTTACGCTGACGCCGGGGGAGATGAGTGACGAAGGGTATCGGGCCAGTTATGTGGCCGGTGCAGAGTCGTTGGCCAGTGCGATTCGAGACAGTGGCTGGTGTTCTGGACCAGTGCTTTGGGTGTCCAGTACGAGTGTGTATGGGCATGGCGGGGGTGAGTGGGTTGATGAATTATCGGACACCGTCCCGGCATCCTATCGTGGTGAGCGCTTACTTCAAGCAGAAGGCCTGATTAGCCAACTGTCGGTGCCCGCTGTAGTGATTCGTTACGCCGGTGTCTATGGGCCCGGTCGGGGGCGTATGCTGGCGCAACTACATAGAGGGGAGCTGGCACCGCCACAACCTGTTCAGTGGAGTAATCGGATTCATGCAGAAGATTGCGCCGGGGTGCTGGTGCATTTGCTACAGCGCTACCGGGCCGATAAGCCGCTGCACAGCCTCTACCTGGCAACGGATAATGAACCTGCGCCTCTCTATGACGTACATCGGTGGCTGGCACAGCAATTGGGCATAAGTATGCCTGATACCGTTGCAGCAGCCAGTGCCGGCCGAGTCGGTAATCGGCGTTGCAGTAATCGACGTCTGCTTGAAAGCGGCTATCAATTTCTCTACCCCACTTTCAGGGAAGGTTACGCTGCGTTGATATCCGAATCGCCGGAGTAGGCGACTTTTCAGATAACCATAATACCGTCCATTTCCACGCCAACCCCTTTGGGCAATTCCTTGACACCAATGGCTGCCCGTGCCGGGTAGGGTTCAGTGAAATAGCGGGCCATGGCTTCATTGACAGAGGCAAAGTTGCCCATATCAGTCAGGAAAATATTCAGTTTGACAATATCTTTTAGAGAGCCGCCAGCTTCTTCGCAGACGGCGGCCAGATTTTTGAATACCTGGTCGATTTCTGCGGCAATTCCCCCTTCCACTACCTGCATGCTGTCGGGGTCGAGTGGTATCTGACCTGACAGGTAAACGGTGTTACTGACTTTTATCGCCTGGGAGTAAGTGCCTATGGCGGAAGGGGCATTGTCCGTACTGATGACGGCTTTATTTAGCATGGGTTTGTCCTCTAAGGATTAATTCTTGGTGCGATAAACGCGCTGCACCTGTTTCAAGTTGCGAATTTTACGCATCACATTGGCCAGGTGAATACGCCCTTTGACGTCAATCACCAGATCCACGACGCTGGAGTGGGCATCTCTCTCCTTGATGCTGATTTGCTGAATAGTGGCTTCGCTTTCGGAAATGCGTGCAGCGAGTGCGGCGATGATACCCCGCTCGGAGGTCAATTCCACTTTGAACTCCACCGAAAAGTCTCCCTTGACCCTGGGGGACCAGTTCAGCGCCATGCACTTTTCAACATTGGTGCGAATTTCATTGAGGTTTTTACAGGACTCACGGTGTACCACAAGGCCCCGGCCAGGGCTGAGATGGCCGAGAATCGGGTCGCCGGGAATCGGGTGGCAGCAACGGGCATAACTGATGATAAGACCGTCGCTGGTATCGATCATGATGGGTGATTCAAATTCCTCGGGGACGTAAGTTTTACGCATTGAGGGTGGCGCCATCAGGTTGGCAACACCGTAGGCAAGGCGGTTGCCGAGACCAATCTGCTCCAGAACTTCTTCAAAATTGGCGGCACCGGTTTCAACCAGCAGACGCTTGATCCAGGATTTTCGGATATTTTTATAGTTGCTGCCAAAAGTCTCCAGTGCCCGGTCGAGCAGTCGTTTGCCCAGATCCACGGATTCTTCGTGCTGTTGATGTTTCAGGAAGTGGCGGATGGCGCTGCGGGCTTTGGCCGTCACGACAAAGTTCAGCCAGGAGGGATTGGGTTGCGCATCCTTGGCGTTGATGATGGTCACTTTACAGCCACTTTGCAGGGGCTCGGAGAGGGAGGTTAGCTGTCCGTTAATTTTGCTGGCGACACAGGTATTGCCCACATTGGTATGAACTGCGTAGGCGAAGTCGACCGGTGTCGCCCCCGAGGGTAATGAAATAATCTGGCCGCCTGGCGTGAAGACATAGACTTCATCGGGAAACAGGTCAGCTTTAACGTGTTCGATAAATTCCAGTGAATTCCCCGCCTTTTGCTGGATTTCCAGCAGGCCCTGTACCCAGCGACTGGTTCTGGGGTTTCCTTCCTCGCGCGACTTGTAAAGCCAGTGGGCGGCGATGCCGAAGTTGGCCATGGCATCCATATCCCGGGTTCTGATCTGCACTTCGATAGGCACACCGTGCATACCGATCAATACCGTGTGCAAAGACTGGTAGCCATTTACCTTGGGAATGGCAACATAATCTTTAAACTCACCGGGTACCGGTTTGAACAGGTTGTGGATGACGCCCAGCGTGCGATAACAGTCATCCACTGTCTCCACCACGATGCGAAAGGCAAAGACGTCCATGATATCGCGAAAGGATTTTCGTTTGATCTTCATCTTCTGGTAGATACTCCAGAGATGTTTCTCGCGACCTGTGACCTCGGCAGAGATCAGCTCCTTGTCGAGACGAATTTCTATGCTGTCCTTGATTTCTTCAACAATGTGCTTGCGATTGCCGCGAGCGGATTTGAGCGCCGCCCGCAGGCGCTGATGGCGCATCGGGTACATCGCCGCAAAGCCGAGATCCTCAAACTCCACACGAATATCGTTGATCCCCAGTCGCTGGGCAATGGGGGCGTAAATATCCAGAGTCTCCCTGGCGATCCGCCGCCGTTTGGCTGCGCTGAGCACTTTAAGGGTGCGCATATTGTGGAGCCGGTCAGCCAGTTTCACCAGCATAACCCGGATATCCCGGGCCATGGCCAGGGTCATTTTCTGAAAGTTTTCTGCTTGCTGCTCGGCTCGAGAAGCAAACTCAATTTCAGTAAGCTTGCTCACGCCGTCCACCAGCTCAGCGACAGTGGAACCAAAGCGCCCAGCGAGGTCTTCCTTGCTGACGCCGGTATCTTCAATGACATCGTGGAGCATGGCCGCCATTAGGCTTTCTGCATCGAGATGCATGTCTGCGAGAATGTTGGCGACAGCGAGGGGGTGGCTGATGTAGGGTTCGCCGCTCTGGCGCAACTGACCTTCGTGGCAGCCAGTCGCGAACTGATAGGCGTCGAGAATATCCTGGACTTCTTGCTGTTCGAGGTAGGAGGAGAGCTTGTTGCTTAGTGCATCAACGGCTTGCAAGGCTTCCCCCGGTCACGGTTTACTCGGTTTCAGGGGCTACCGGTAGCTCGGGAGCTGAGGTATCTTCAAAATCACCATATTCCAACAGCATTTCTTCGGGTTCTTCTTTCTGCTTCAGAATGCTTGCATCGATGAAACCCTCTTCAATTTCGCGCAATGCCATGACGGTGGGTTTGTCATTTTCCCAAGGCAGATTTGGTTGCTTGCCACCGACAGCGAGCTGGCGTGCCCGCTTGGAGCTGACCATGACCAGTTCAAAGCGGTTCTCCACATGATCAAGGCAATCTTCGACAGTGATACGGGCCATATTTGATTCCGTTTCTTTATTTAAGTGGGGTGTTATTGATTGACAATCTGTGTAGACAAAAAGCCGCGGCAATGCCACGGCGGCTTTCAGTTTACAAAATTGCGGGTATCAGGACAACAAATCCTTGAGTAATTTGCTGTTTCGCTGGCACTGAGCGTCCAGTTTCAGTCGGTGACTGATGATAATTGACCGGAGTTCGGTCAAGGCCGTGTCGAAATGGTCGTTAATCACCAGGAAGTCCGCTTCCGTATAGTGGGACATTTCCAGTTGCGCCTCTGCCAGCCGTTGGCGAATGATGGCGGGCTCGTCCTGTCCGCGACCGTTAAGGCGTTGTTCGAGAATGGCCAGTGACGGCGGCAGGATGAAGATGCCGATACAGCCAGGGACCAGACGACGGATTTGTGCAGCTCCCTGCCAGTCAATTTCGAGGATAACATCGAGCCCTTGGGCGAGCGTCTGTTCCACCCAGCTGCGCGACGTGCCGTAATAGTTATTGAATACCCTGGCATGCTCAAGGAACGCTTTTTCCCTGAGCATGGTGCTGAACGTTGCCTGATCGACAAAGTGATAGTTGATGCCATCCTGCTCGCCGGGTCGCATGGGTCGGGTGGTATGGGAGATAGAAACACAGATGTCCTGACACTGCTGTAAAAGCGCATTGACCAGACTGGTTTTTCCGGCACCGGAAGGTGCTGATACCGTGTACAGAGTACCTGTTGTCGACATTGATATCCGATGCTCCGCCAGTTTCTTGGTCGCTGCAGGTTGGTGACGCATCACCAGATTTGAAGGTTGTTACAATAACGTAATCGCGCATCGACTGCATCAGAGAGGCGTCGCTTTTATTGAATTATCGGCGGGTGTGTGACCAGTATCGCGGCATCAGGCCAATAGAGCCGGTGCTTATTCAATATTCTGGATCTGCTCGAAGAATAATAATTTAAAATTCTTTAAAAACATATACTTGCATTAATTTTTTCACCGATATTAGCCCAATACTACCCATTTCACTACCCATGGATAGAAGCTTTATCTCTGATCGGTTCAATCGGTTACTACCCATGATTATAAACTGGGATAAGTGGGAAACTGGGAATTCCTGATCTTTTCCGGTTTCCCGTCACCTCGTCTCAACCGAAGAAAACCTGCCAGCAAGTCTAGCAAGAGCGGCGCTCCCAGCGCACCTCTGCTGATACATCGAAGTTTGTGATGGCAGTTCAAGCTATTGATTTTATTGAATATTTTTTATTTTTCATCTTGCATATTTGAAACTTCGTGCGAGTATTTTAGAAAACGCAGGAGTTCAAAATGACGAAGTTGAAGACCATTTGTTTTGCTGTAACTACAGCCGCGCTCGCAGGTTGCGCTGCTACGCCTCGACACTATGACGACGAATCGTCCCGCGCACTGAACCTGGTACGTGCTGGGGGCATCTACGACCAGGACCTGCGGGACTCACCAGACGGCACCCGCTCTTATCGCAAAAGCCTGTTGATGGGCGCCCTCAACCTGGCCAGTCTGACGACCTCATTAGATGCGCCGCTTCGTCATCTTACTGGCACCCAGACGCTGCTCTTCAACGATACTGACATCATGATGACGCCGGACAACCCTTCGGCGCGACCCAGCCTGATGGGCTGGATGCCGGGATCACTGGCGGCGAACGAGGATGACGCCTATGACCACTATGTTGCAGTCGTAGATGAGGCCATCGCCCAGGCCGCCGAGTCGATGGCAATTACGGCAACGAAACTCACAGACGTGAAGACGCCAGAAATTGACGGGCACCCGCTCATGCTGTGGTCAGTAAAAGCCGAGCGATATGACTGCTCCGGCGAGAACTGCACCATCGCCTACAACATCCAACAGCCGAATCACTGGAAGACACCAAGCTATGTCATCGGCGGTGAAGCTGCCAGTTATAACATCGCTGCCAACCACCCCGAGAAATACTCCCGACTGGTGTTTCGGCAGTCCAGCCATGAACCCACCTTTCCAGCAGATGAGTTCTACAGCTCTGTCAGCGCCGCACTGCCTTCCTGGATGGTGATGTACTTTCCACCAAACACCGTGATCCAGGATGGCGAGCCGCTCCCCTATCCGGTGTTGTATGAACAGGGCCAACAGCTGATGTTCAGGGAGCCCGATCATGAGTGACTGGCACGATGAACTTGAGTTGGCACTGCTGCCGCTGGAGGACCTGAGAGTCGATAGCGTCTACATGACTTTTGTGATCAGCAGCGCCCTGGGCGAGCACGGCATCTTTCATCAATGCCGGATCGGATACGCGGAGGACCGGCTGAGCCTAATGATCACCGCTCCCCATTGCTGGATCGAGCTCGAACAGGGCTGGTGTGTCGATCTCCGGCTTAGACAGTGGCTGGGCGACGAAGACGACCTCCCTCATGGCGTATTCCAGCCATCCAGCTACCCGCGAGTTCGATACCGAGGCACGGCGTTGGTGGTTCCACACCTGGACGTGGAAGATTTGAGGGCGATGACGAACGATGCCTACAGCAAGGTGAAACTGCCATGGCTGGCCGGGCAAGCCGCAGCGGCCTGATCCCGGGCAAAACTTGCATTTTCTCAGGTTCTGGTAGCTTCGAAGTAAAGAACTATCGGGGACTGACGCCATGGTGAGAGTGGCAAAAATCGCAGCAGTGGGGCTCGCCGGGATCGGCGTTGTGGAGCTCGCCTTTAGGGGTACCGATGCAGCGCTTTACGCATGGTATCTATTGTGCTCTGGGTGGTCGCACTGTTCATTCGCTTCGCACTGGCCGTAGTCGATGCCTACAAGACGGTTTTCTCCAAGGGACCCGATGGGGAATTGGCGTTTCCCGAGTTTGAGGAAAAGATGGTGTCGTTTAGTCGAGGCAGTGGTGAGGAGGCAACCGGCGCGAGCAGCAAGGCAACTTCCGACAATGGGAACGATGGCGGTACTGAAGGTTTTCCTGATGACGACAGGATCAACCAGATTTATCGAGCGAACGATCCGTTCGGGGAATTTCTCGACTCTTGAAGTGGTTCCTTATGGGTACAGTTCAGGAGAACCAGGTGTTCTAGCCCGGTAGCGACCAACAGAACCACCTAAACCAGACCGGCCAAAGAGAACCATTTATAACAGACCGAGGAGCGGAAGATGTTTATTCGAGCCTACCTGCGGGCATCCACGCAGGAGCAGAATGCGGAGCGAGCCCGGGAGTCACTGGTTCAGTTTGCAGCCAACCATGGCCAGCGGATCGCCGCGTTCTATGTGGAGAACGTGTCCGGCGCCACCCTACACCGCCCCGAGCTGATGAAGCTGATCGCTGATTCCGGCGAGGGCGACATAGTGCTGGTCGAACAGATCGACCGGCTGGCTCGCCTCAAACAGAGTGATTGGGACTCCCTCAAGCAAAAGCTGGCCACCAAACGGTTGGCCATTGTCTCCCCGGAGTTACCAACCAGTTGGCTGGCCCTGGAGAAGAAAGACGACACCGGCTTCACCGACTCCATTCTCCGGGCAGTCAACGCCATGATGCTCGATATGCTGGCCGCCGTGGCCCGCAAAGATTACGAAGACCGTCGGCGCCGGCAGTTCCAGGGCATCCACAAAGCCAAAACGGAGGGTAAGTACCAGGGGCGGCAGCCAGACCTGAAGCGCAGGCAGCACATCGCCAGCCTTCTCAAGAGCGGCCATAGCTACAGCGAGATCCAGGAGATGCTGAGCTGCTCCCGGCACCTGATCGCGTCTGTCGCCAAAGAACAAAGACAGGCCGACGCTGCGGCCTGAAACCAACAAAGGGCCCTCAAGGGGCCATCAACCATTGGAGACCTGAATATGCTGAGCCTATCTGCCACACTGATTGCATTCCTGAGCTTTGTCGCAGTCGTACTTTTTATCTGCGTTATCGCCTACCGAAGCGCGGACCGTCTGGAAGCGTTTGTCGAGCGTAAGTTCCGGAAAAAAGTGCCCCGCCAGAACGGCGATCTGAAATAAATTGGGGGCAAACCGGTGTTCTTGCCCAAAACGGGCAGTTTGAGAGCCGTCCCTCCCGCGTCGTCCATGGCAGCATAATCGTGAAGTCGATATGAGGTTATGCACATGACGGACAAAACAGCCATGCTTCCCGACAGCTTTCTCATTTTATTGGAACAGGAAGAAAAGTGGAGGCAGCAGCGGGAGGACGCGGGGCTTCCGGCTCTCACAATACTGATCGACGCCGCTCATAGTGGAGGCGGCCAGGCCCTGCATATCCGGCGATTCCTGCTTGGCCTTTATAACGCCAGCCACTGGCCATTCGAGTTGAACCGGTTGAGGGCCTTGGATACCGAACTGCAACAGGCAGCATTGCAGGTTCTGGCGCTGGATTGGAATGGCCGGGAAGTTCACACCTATGTGCCGGGTGGTGATGAGTTGTTTCAGGCTTGGTGGGAACAGGAGTCGAAAGCGTGATACGCTTGCTGGACTATACTGATCGAAACCTCCCCAGCCTCGTACCGGGTGTTGTGCGCCCATTGTGCCAGTCGGATGTGTGGAGGAGCTTCATTGGACCCCCTGTAGAATCCGATCACATTCAAAGATGACATACTCCGGAATTGTATCAAACCTTGCAGGATCAAGCTGGCAAATAAACTCATTCTCAATATGATATGTTATCATTGATAAACTTCTGAACAACAGAATTCTCAATATCCAGATCTAACAGGCGAAAAATCTGAAGTTTTTCATACCCATTTTCGGAAGCTCTATAAAGCGAAATCAGCGCATTGATATCAGTAACTCGAGCCAAAATGTCAGAGTATGAAAATCCGTTCAGAAAACCCGATATTTCATTGCATCTATTGGAGAACTTAGCAGGCGCCATTTCCGGATAATTGTTATCTGCCCCTATGGGTTCTCTGGTATCAATTGCACGCTCTCTCTTGTGCAGAATATTGGAGAGTACTTGATAAGCATCTCCCTTGTCGTCAGAAATTTCAAAATGACGTCTCATGTAAATCAGCTTGATAACATCATCCTTGGCAGAGGCGAGAGCGTTCTTGCAAATCTGGGAAAAGGCTTGCATATCCTCTTTTCTGATTACATATTCAATTAACTGGCCAGCTTCAAGCCTCAGAAACGATGCCGAAGTCTGATTGCTGAACTTATGCGAAAGAGACTTAATGGTATCGATAATTGGCTCCACATCATGTGTAAGCATCAAAACTGTTTTATTCTTCAAGCATGAATCAGCTTTTCGACGGAAAAGCATTTCGAGAATGGCATATTTTTTGTTCTTGTCAAATGACGAAATTGGGTCATCCAGAATGATCAAATCTGGTTTTCTTGACAGACACTCATACATGAAAAGAACGATGGCAAAAGCATTTCTTTCACCAAAACTGAGGTGTTGGCTTCCGCCGCTGAGATATTCCTCGTGATCGGCATGTCTCAGTTTCAGTTGTGACTGTTCGCCTTCACCTACTATCTCAACCTTATATCGGTAACCTGCATATGAGAGAAAATTGTTAATGTCGATCTGATGTCGTTCGACCGTTCTCTTCATCTCGCTTCGTTGCTGACTGATCTTTCCCTGAAGTTGGCCGGCCTGTGCAATTACTTCGTCGATAGAGTCGTTAATCGGAGTGATGGCTTCCAGCATCCTTTCTGAATTAAGTTCCGAGAAAAAAGCCAGGTCCAGTTTATAGGCAGGGAGTTTTTCAGAAACTTTTTCACCGTCTTTAAATTGGAACGCAGAAATTGTTCTAAGATTTTCTAGCTTCTCAGTGAAATTATCGATTTGACTCTTTACCGAAGCAAGAAATGCTTCATGTTCTTTTTCAAGCCCGTCCTTCAGCTCTGTAATTGCCTTCAGCTTACCCGTCGCCTCTTTAGAAAAGAAGTCGCCCAACTTTTCGATCACACCTATTATGGCGATCAGGTTCTTAATCGTATTTTTATCATATTCTTCGCCAACCTTCTTGATCTGATCCTTCTTTTCAGCTACATGCGAGGTGCAAAATGGACAACTATCAGATAGTTCCGAAAATTCGTACCCCTTTGTTTGCCAGTCAATCCAGTTAACACTGTTTTCGCTCTGAATGAACGGTGTATAAGACTCAAGGCCAGAGGGAACATGTTGAATTTTGTTGCCTGAAGATAGTCCTTTCATTCCTGTCGAAGATTTGGACAAGCCGGACTTAGTCAACTTGAAAGCATTTCCCATTTCCTTGAGGGTGGTTATCAAGGTTTCCAATTCTTGATTTCCGGAAAATAGTTGTTTGATATCTTGGATCAAACTTTCAATTTCCTGCTCTTTCTGTTTGTAGGCATCAGTTCTAATCAATATGTCAAAGCTGTTGCTGAGCAATTCATCAGTTTTGAACACAAACTGACTGACGTACTCCTCGTTGAAGCACATGACAGTATTGATGCTTTCTGTGCCGGTAACTTCAGGTGTTATTCCATCTGGATTGGATTTTCTAAGCTTAAATGGGGTGAGTTCATTTAAATTTGAGCCTTCAGTCGTACCGAGGATAATTGTCCGAGCAATTGAGCTTTTCCGGTTCCGTTTGGTGCGAACTTTATGTTAAGCGTATTTTCAGAAAGAACCAAACTAGCCCAATCAATGTTATTGCAATTTTTAATCTCGATATTCATTTCGCGCTCTCTAAACTTTAATAAACGTCACCTCAAAGGCCTTGCTAGACCGAAACTGCTGCAACCGGTTGGCAAACGCGAAGGCTTCATTCATCTCGTAGTGCTGAAAGATGTCCAATCCTCGATCCAGTGAGATCTTCCAGCCGTGGTCCGTAACGATATGACGTGCATGAATGGTGCCGCTTTCATCAAACTCCCAGGTGAAGTCGATGCCCACGGTGCGAGCGGATTCCTGGATCTTTTCAAAACTCTCGTCTTGCAGGTCACCTTTGAACTCGTCCCGGACGGTAACGAGGTGAACCGCCACTTCATCCTCTTCAGCCTTGCTCTTCACGATGGCTTCGAGAAACTCCATGAAATTACGGATCTGGTAGAAAAGCCGAATGTAGGGGTCCGTGATGGTGATCTTGCTGGCTCCTTTCAGGTACGGGCCAAACAAGCCGTCGAATGAGATACCCTTCTGGTTTTCCTGGAAGGTCAGGTGCTTTTCTTCCAGTGCGGGCTCGGGGGAATATGGCTCTTTGGGCTCGACACCTTTAACGTCCGCTGTTGGCTCGGGTTCTACTCCCCCGTCATCAGGGGTAGACACCGTTTGGTGGTAGTAACCCGGGTACTCCTCTTCCTCAAGTGTGGTGACCAGCCGTTCCTGCCCTTGCTGATCCTGATAGGAAAAGCGTACTTCGCCGTAGGTGGTATCAATCCGCTGTAACTGGTCCTTGACCCGCTTGCGCCCCTCAATGGCAAAACGCAGCACTTCTTCCACCTCTTCCCTGGTCGCTCCCCCCTGGGGGAACAGGATCTTCATCAAGCCGGAAAAGGTCTTGTTGATACCATCCCGGTCACGGGTCGAGATATCCGAAGAAAGGGTAAAGTGCTCCCGGTACTGATCGGAATAATCATAGTTCCGCATCGAGCGCAGGATTTCTGCTAGGTAGTCCACCACGAAGCCATAGCCGTCGGAGAACATCTCGCCCCGGATGATATCGACCTCCCACCCCGGGATGTAGAAGTGGATCCGGTCCAGAAAGGCGGAATCGTAGAACTTGTCCGGTAACTCATCGAACAGGTCTGAATGCTTCAGCATGTAAGGAACGGTGTGCCGGGTGTTTCCCACAAACACCATGGAGGCCTCGGCGCCCAGGGTTTCCACACCCCGGGAGAAGGACTTGTTGGCCATGTAGTTCTTCATGATGTCGACGAGAGCCTTGTCGACGCGTTTCTGCTTGCCGGCGAACTCGTCAAAGGCCACGCAATCCCAGTACCCCACTAGGCCGATCTTGCCACTGGAGTTATTCACAAACAGCTTGGGTACGGTGACCTCACCACCGGAAACCAGAATCCCATGGGGCGAGAACTCGGAGTAAACGTGGGATTTACCTGTCCCCTTGGGGCCAAGTTCAATCAGGTTGTAGTTGCGCTCGCAGAAAGGAACCAGACGCAGGAGCTGGAGGAGCTTGCTGCGCTTGCCAAACATCTCCGGGTTAAAGCCGATGCTCTGTATCAGCAGGTCAATCCACTCATCGGTGCTGAACTGCTGCCGCGCAGCGACGTAAGCGTCGTAGTCGAAGTGAGATAGCTGAATCGGCTTGAGGGTGGACAGGATCCAGGGGCTGGCGTTCTGGTCTTCAGAAAATACGTATTCGATGTCCGCGATGCACCAGACGCCGCTTACCAGCAGTTTGGGGTGGGCCTTCACGGTTCCGGAATCCACCAGCACCTTCTTGATCCCCAGGTTGGAGAACTGCGCCTCGTAGGCATCCGTCTTCTCATTCAGGGCCACGCTGATCTTGTCGATCACCTTGTAGCGCCCTTTCTCCTTGATATTAGAGCGCACCAGTCCGGCTTCATTACGGTGGACATAGTGCTTGGCCAGAATCTCCTTTACCGTTTCGATACCCGTCTGAATCGTGGCCTCGTCGCTGGTGGCGCAGTACTGGCCGAGCAGGTACTCAAGTACGTATGAGGGAACGATGGCGTTGCCCTTGACCGTTTTCACCAGGTCTTTGCGCACTACCAAGCCCGGGAAGTGTTCGTTGATCTTTTGGTCAAGCGTACTCATTGGCTATCCCTCAGAAATCAAAATCGCTGGTAAAGGACCGCCGCATCAGATACCTGAGCGACTTGTATTCCTTGTAGTGGGAGGTACCGGCGTGCTGCTCGTCCAGGCGCAGGAAGACCTCCTGGCCGTTGGCCTCATCCGCCTTGCGGCTGAGCACAAAACGCACCTGAAGCTCCCGCTCGCGGGGGTTCCCCGATGTCAGGTCAAACGACAGCTCGTGGCTATCCGAGATCAACTCCCCTGCCTGGGTGTAAATCCCGGCCCGCAGGTGGCGAGGCTGTACCTTCTCGGTAACCGGCCCGGACTGATACAAGGTGACCGCCAGTTGGCCGGATGTGATCACCGAACTGGCCCCGCGCAGGATGTCCACCTCAACGGCGCTGACATCGCTCTGGCGCTTCTTGTTGACCTTCAGCACCGGTATCACCACTTCCTGCAACGATGCGCCGCCATGCACAAAACGGCTGCCAGAGCCCTTTAGGCGCAGCCGGTTGATGGACTTGGGAATCTGCACCTCCATCTCGCCATCTAGCCCAAGCTGCTCAGACGAGAAGTGATGGAAGGCCGGAGAGGCGGACAGCCCCTTGCCCAGCACGAAACGACGGTCCCGGTAGCGAATATCATCGCCAGAGACAGCGTCGCCCAGGAAGTCACTCTCATCCAGCTCACGGTTCTGGTAAATAAAGCCGTGGTCAGCGGTGATCAGCAGGTTGTTGGCATTGGCGGCCGTAAGCTTCTTGATCAGGCGTATGAGATCAGCCAGGGTTTGTTCCGCCGCTTCAAAGGCCTGCCCCTCTGAATGCATCTTGTCGCCGGTATGGTCGATACGGTTGTGGTAGATGTACACCACATCATTACCCTTGAGCAGCTCCCGGCTGTCTTCCCGGTTGAGCAGCATAAAATCTTCCGCCTTGACGGCCTGCCCCCGCCCATCCAGGGCGGTCTGCAGGATCTTGGTACGGTTGACCGTGCCCTGTGAGCTTTGGCCATCCACCAGTACCGTTCCGGTATCATTGTCGGCAATAGCCAGCGACTTGTTGGGCAACAACGCTGCCATACCCAACTGGGTATAGCTGGGCAGGGTAGAGAGTGCCGGTTCGAGTTCCGCGCTGTAGCGATCTTCCTGCCGGATAAGGCCCAGCAGCTCATCACCAATCTCGTAGCGCATGGCGTCGGAAATGATCACACAGATCCGCTTGTCCTTACGCAGGTAGGGGCGAACCCAGTGCTCGAAAAAGGCCTTTTGCTGAACGACCGGATAGGCCTCCCAGCGTGGCGCGGCATCCACGTGAACCTGGAAGCCGTCGCCCAGCTTGAGCAAGTAGTTGTTGGAATACAGGTTCTCCACCTGCTCGCTGAGCTCGCCCATCAGCGAGGCCTGGCCAGACATGCGCACGTGGTAGGTAAACTTGCGGTAGAGCTGATCCAACTGGAACCAGGTGCGGGTGTATCGCTGAACGCCCTCGGAGAGGCTGTCCATGGTGAGCCGAGCCTCGCCTAGCATCTGGACAAAGCGGGCCGCAAACTCAATAGCCTCATAAAGGTGTCGGAACTCCCCGTACCAGTGACCCTGGCGCCGCTGCCGCACCCACAGCGCTACATCGCCGCTGGTGACCGTGCGGCCTACCACCGCCCGCACCAGGTCACTGATAATCTTCTGATCGATCAGTCGGAAGTAATCCAACTCAACCAGGTCTCGGAAGTCCCGCTTACCCAGATCCTGCTCAATGCCCAGCACTTCGGCACACTCGGCAGACAGGGTTTCAAACCCCTGCTCGAACTGCCGGCTGTCTTTCCAGCGCTTGAGGAACACCAGGGCATCGCCGGTCAGTTTGACCTCGCCGTCCGTGCCCATGGCGTAGCAGGACTTGAACAGCTCAATCACGAAGTCGCGCAGGCTGGGTTCACTGGCCTCGTAGCCGTAGAAGCGGGTGAGCTGCTCCCACAGGAAGCCATCCAAGCCGCACCGTTCAATCAGCCTGATGCCATCGTCGCGCCCTTCCGCCAATTGCTGCAGCAGGGTCTCCACCACCGAGTCCATACGGGGCTCACTACCGGAACACAGGGCCAGCATCTTCAGGCGCAGCTGGCCAGCGGTGTCGTCCGGTTTCAGTAACTTCTTAAACGCCTTCTTGCGCTTGTTCGCCTGGAAAAACTCCGCGTGGGCCTGGGCCACCTCGGCAAACTCCAGGCCCAGCTCCAATTCGGACAGCCAGATGGCCACCTGGTCGGTCCGGAACTCGCCGTGGGCAAGCTGTACGTCCAGCAACCAGTTCTCCAGGTCCTCCGGCTGCGCTCCTTCTTTGTACAGAAGAAACTTCTGCTCCGGCGACTCCCGCAGAATACGGTATTTCAGGCCGTACTCGTTGTTGGCAATCTCCAGCTTTTCGGCGCCAGGAATGGAAACCGCCTCGAAGTCGCTGCGCAGCTCTTGCTTGGTATCGTACCAGAAAATGATCCGGTGCTTATCAAACAGTCGCGTAAGAGCCGCTTGAATCTGGCTGCTCATGAAACCACCTCTTCCAGCTCTTCGTCTTCACTGTCAGCCACACTCTCCGCTGCCAGCGGAGCAGACATGTAAACTCTGGATATCAAGCGCTGTTTTAAGGCTTCTCGCCTGGCCAGATAGAACGCCTTGAATGAAGTAAATTCCAGATCCACGTTCTCGATGAGCAGATCACCAGGGCTAAGGTGCACATTCTGGTCAGAAAGCCATTCCTTCAAAGGGTGGTCTTTCTTCGCAAGGTTTTGCGAATGATTCAATAAGTGAAGATTGGGGATCGCATTCCAGTGGACTGGATTACGATAAAACGCCATCAACTGCTCGTCGTCCTGCAGGAAACTAGCCTTATTTAGCAATTTCTTATCAAAGGCTGCCCTCGGGTGAAGGTGATCAATGTGAAAAACCTCTGAAATGTTCATTTCCGGGAACAGCAAATGCAGTAACGCGCGGCAGCGCCCCTCACCGTGCTGCGTTTCCAGCAGTTTATCGAGGGTTTCTTCATCGAAACGCAGATCCTTATTCGTCGCTTTGTAACGCTCGATGATGGCGGGCAACGGGAAGGTATCGTCGGTTAGGTGTTTTACTAGAACATCCCTCATGCTGCTTAAAATGGAGTCAGCTTGACCGCCGAAGACCCCTTTCAACAGCGCCATGTAAAACCACTGGCTGATTACCGCACGTTGCTCATGGCATTTCGCCAGGTTATTAATTTTCCGGAAGAGCGGCTCTCCTGAAGAGCATTTTTTATACAAATAGTAACAGATCGGAATAACAGCGTTTCTGGAGGTCAGGGACTGCGGCGTAATACCGAACCGCCGCACGAGGCGGAATGTTTCGGTAATACACTCTTTGATTTCGGGCCACTCTAGCTGGATTCGGGCAACCTGCTCGCCCTTGAAATTCCTCACTTTGAAACGGACATCGGCTTCCGTGAGCATCAAGCAGGTTTTCAACAACCAGTCACGTTCTATGTAGAAGCCCATTTCCGTGTTCTGATGGATGTGCTGAGTCAGATCATCAAGTTCTTTCCGGAAATCTCCATCCCAGTGGGCAACGGCAATCGACATCAGCAGATCGGAAAAGTCCAGTTTAGTGCCTCCACTGTTGGTTCGGATAAATACATCTAAAACATGGTCAATTTTCTGACTATTCTCATTGAAGTAATGGATGATCCGCTGAGAACGAATCACGTCATAAACTTTCAGCAGTGTCTTCCGGGCAAAGGTATTTGCGTTGAGGCCTCGTCGTTCGAGCTCTGGCATTACTATCTCGAGAAGCACATCATCGCTACTTTCGTGGTTTGGATACCGAAGTATTTCATGCATGCAAAGCCAGTGATGAGCCGGGGTCTCTGCGACTAATGAATCCTTATATTGCCGGTCTGTCAGGAACCGGAAGTTGTAATGCATCAGTGATTCATCGTCTTCCGATTCCAGTGGTGCCTTTAGATCCAGATACAGCTTGCGGGGTGGCAAATCCTTGTCGTCTCGAGTGCTTGGCCACCAAACCCTTGGCTTCTTGTACGCATATGTACCGCAAAGACCGATATAGAGGGATGTAAGACGCTGCTGACCGTCGATGACCGCCCTGAAATCCTTATAACTGGCATTGGTTGGAACGTGAGGGTTCTCCTCACTGAAACGCTGGCAGTAGGACTTCAAGAACTCGTAGAACTTGTAGTCGTTCTTGATGCCATCATCCTTGATCTTCCACATCATGAATGTGTTGATGGGGTAACCCCGCATGATGGAGTCGAACAGCACGCAGATCTGATGGCTGCTCCAGACGAACTTCCGCTGTATTGCCGGCAACAGATAGTCTCGCTGATTGATGGCATCAATCGCATCTTTGATAGTAATGGCCTTTTCGTACTCACCTGCCATGCCGACAGCTCCTTACTGCTTCAGGACAAGCCTGGAATTTTCTTCAAGGCGTCGCCAAATTTCGGATAATTGGCCTTCACCCCGTCATCGAGATCGATTTCCACCTGCTCGGTAGCCAGGGGATAAAGTACATCCCGCTCGTAGTCATCCAACTCGGCTAGGATTTTGTTGATCTTCTCGATCTCTTTCAGGGCCTTGGTCTTCTCACCCTGGGAAGCCCCTGCGCTGATACTGACGGCCTCCAGATGGTTCTTCCGGGCTTTCAGCTTCTCGTCTTTGAAATCCCGCAGATACTCCAGCACCGTGCCCACGGTGTGGGGCTGGTAGCGGTGCATATAGATCAGCGCATTGAACGAGCCCTTTGGTGAGGAGAACAGCCAGTAGATGGGGCGCTTTTTGTAAAGGCGCACGTGGTCGTTGTAGAAGTCTTTCAGGAAGTATTTACGGATGTCCTTGCCCAGTGCCTGCTCGATAAAGCGAAGGTTCTCCTCGTAATGCTCTTCGCCAAAGGCCATGCGCAAGAATTCACGGAAGCGCTCGGTGATGTCGTCAATAAACCACTCACCATCGAGCATCGGGATCACGTTATCTTCATTGGGGGGGAAGCTTGGACCTGGTATCTGCTTCAGGTAGTCCTCAACGGTGTCACCTTGCTTGGCAAGGATCAATCCTGGTTTGTCTAGCGCGTAGCGGCCAAACATACAACCCACGGCGTATGAGAGAAGCTCAGCCATTGTGTCAGCGCGCAGGCGAGTTTCACGGTCTTCCTCAGAACCTTTTACCCCGTAGCGATAGGCGGGGTTACAGGTGAGAGTTATCTCCTCAATCGGCACCTCGGGGGACAGCTCGTCCTGCAGACCATAAGCTTCGATGAAAATGCGGTTGTTCTCTTCTTCCAGCCGCAGCATCTCATTTACCATGTCCCGCCAATGGTTGCGGAGGCGGGAGTAGGTAGCCTCCAGCGTTTCGTCGTCACGCTTCGATAGCAGCGGGAGTGTGGTGAAATCCCAAGAGGTTTCGTAGGATTCCCAGTCGGAACGTGCAAGGCCGACGGCCTTAACCGCAATATCTTCCGCCTTGGCACGATTACTCTCAATCAGAGGAAATTCCGCGAAGTCACCTGCCTTGAAGTGCATTGTCGGATTGAGGATAGCAGCAACATAGGTGCCCACGTGAGAATTGCATATCGATGCACAAAGCCAACGGTAGTCCTCGTCGGTTCTGTTAAAAGCACTCAAACCAGTAGCGTCGAAGATGAAGCCTTCAGGGAAAAGCCGTGCAGAGAGTCCTTTTGTCGTGATATCAGACCACGAAATTGAAGGACGAAAAATGAAATCAAGATTGAAGTTGTGCGCCCAAAGCCGATCACCTGATGGATGTTTTCGCGTTTGAAGTCGTTGACCGTCATTTTTCCAGTTGACGACAAATTCGTCGTTCCCAAACCATTTTCGTTTTTCGCCGCCCTTGTTGTAAGGGAACCACGTCGCTCCGGAGCTCGAGGCTTCTTCCCGCGTAGCCGCAGCTCTACACACATGCGAAGAAGATACTTCAAACGAGTACCTAACGTAGTCCTCATTTTTGCCAGTGGTTAACCCCTCTCGAGCCTCCAGTACGCTATCAAAATCAGCGGTAGACTCGAAAACTTGTCTCAACTCGGGCGAGACCCAGTAGGCGATAGGATCACCTGGTATTTTTTTAAAGTCATTTTCACTGGCTGAGTAACGAATGGGCGATGCAGTGTCAGATGCTGTCTTTTTTAATGCGGCTGATTTCTCTGCTTCGGAATTCCCATCCGTGAGGCGAACAAATGTTGCGAGACGCTCAGAGTTTCTTGAGGACACAAGGACAAACGCCGTTGTTGACACGACCTCGCCGCCTATTGAATCAAAGGCTCGCTCTCCAAGATGCGCCATCGATGAGATATGAGAGCGATCATAGAGCATGTCCCGGAATGATTGGAATCGGCTGATAAACATCCAATTCTGCATGGTTATCATAGCAACAGCCCCGGAAGGGCGACACAATGTTAGATTTCGATCAATAAACGCTGAAAACAGGTCCCTCTTCGAGCTTGGATAGTTTTTACTTAACCACGACTTAAGCTGAGCGTTTGCGTTACTCGCCCCCATATAGGGAGGATTAGCCACTACAACATGGTATTTTGGCGACAGCGCTTCAGCCATGCGCAACGCAGCCAGGATCCGCGTTTGCAACTCTTTAAGAAGCAGGTCGTCGCTAGGGCCTCCTGCCTCTACTATACGCAATGTCTGGGCAGGGTCGGGTAGCTTCGGAACTATCAGTGAACCAAAATTTTTGGACTGCTCGAACTGTCGCAACGTCTCATGCAGCTCGTCCGTAAAATGATCTTTACCAACGAGAACAGCTATATCCTGCATCTCGGATTCGGTAAAGCTCACGCTTTCAAGAACCACAACATTCGGCTGTACCGGATTCCGAAAAAACCGCCGTTGTTTTGCACGCGCTTTCATAGTTAGTGCAAACGCGGCCAGCTCGCCAGCGCGCTCGTCGATCTCAATGCCATACAGGTTATGAGTCAGGATCTTGGCTGGAATATCGGCCGATTCGTAGCCTTCCTCCTCGTAAATGGCATAAAGAAGATCGAATGCATAAGTCAGCATATGCCCCGACCCACAAGCTGGGTCGCATATCTTGATTTCTTCTGGGCTGCTGATGCGCAAGAAATCCGTCTCAGGCTCATCCGGCTCGATGTAGTAATCCATTTGCTCCAACAAGCTAGAGTTTGGCCGGTTGAGCATCCAGAGACGCCCCAGTGAATTTTCTACCAGATAACGGACAATCCAGTGCGGCGTGAACAGCTGGGTCGCCGCCGGGATATTTTCGGGAGTAACCTTCTTGTTTTTCTTAAGATCAGCGAATACTTGGTCTTTCTTCTCGGAGATATAGAACTGATACAGCCAGCCGATAACCTCGACATCTTCACAAGCATCCGGCGTCATCGCCTCGCGGGTATAGGCCAGGATCGAGTTGCCGGATAGCAGATCATCCGGCATCAAAAGCTCGGTGTAATCGTCAATGCGCTCGAACAGGAACGGCATCGCGCTGTACCAATAGTTACAGGCCGCGACGACCAGCAAGCGATAGGCTTCACCCTGCGGGTCCTGGCTGGGTGTTTTGCCATCCAGCAGGGCAAATATCTTTTGGCGGGTTTGCTCCGACACGATTTCTTCATCGATATGGCCCATTTTGGCATCGGCCAGGATTTCGGGCTGGAACTGCCCCTCAGCAGGGGAAACAATGCCAATGCGGTTGTAACGATTCACGTCCATAAAACGCAGGGCGCAGAAGCGGTTGAACCAGATGTAGGCCACCCGCTCGATAACCTGCTCTTTGCCTTGGCCGGTTACCGCCTCTTCCAGCTTTTTAATCGCCTGTGGCCTTTCTCGCCGGGCGGGACTCTCGTCGGCCAATACCAGTTTGAGCTTGGCGGTAACCTGCTCGAGGAGGCTACGGCGAGCGAATTGGGCGAATTTTTTAAGTTTTGCGGTTTCCATGGAGACTACTGATCCTCGAACATCTTGCGCTGATTGGCTTCCACCCACTGATACCGAACCGGGCGATTTAACTTGGTCACCTTGTCATCCGCGACTGCCTGTTTTAACCATTCGTTAAGCTGGGTCTTATGAAGCTGTGTAGCCTCCAGCAATTCATCAATGGTTTTTGGTGAGCCTGTTTCATTTCTAAGCAGCAGGAGAAAGTGGTCGTACAAGGAAAGTTGCACCAGAGCTGGTTTCTCTGTGCATTGGTCGCCAAAATCGGGAGAGAGTGTTGCGTGCTCCTGCTTTGGTGAGGGCTTCGAAGCGTCTTCATCAGTCTCTTTGATAACCTCATCCGACGCTATTTCTTTTTCCTCTTGTTGGCCCGTCGTGTGAGCCAGAGGTTCGTTTACAGTGACCTCGGGCACGGTTTCTGTCTGGTTTTGAGCAAATAAATCAGCACCCTGGTCTGCAGATGAATCTGCTGTTTGCAGCAAGTGGGTAAAGCCGGTTTCAGCGAGATGTTCAGGTAGCCATTTAGCGCCTTTTTGCACCAGGGCAGAATTGCCAGCCTCTGAATCGTCGGTAGGCTTGACCCACATGGGCACCCAACTGTGTTTTATATTCTCAAGCACGCCGTTCCAGGTACCACCTGAGGTTCCGGAATGCACAGCAATGGCTGCATCCGACAGGCAATAGATGTACTTGTTGCGCTGCATAGCATTGCCCGCATTGAAGCCGGCTTCAGGATAAAAAGGCGAGAGCAGAACCAGGTTGTTCGCCATCAGGTACTTTCTGTACTTGGCGGAGGTAGCGGCGCGCAGCAGGTCATTTGCGAGAACCCCAATTGCCGTACCTTCAGATTCAAGGGCTCCCAGCATGGCGGCTTCATCGACACCTTTTGCACCGCCGGATACGACAGATCGCCCATCGTTTGCGGACTTAGCGCCAAGATCGCGGCTAAACTGAAGATCCGAGTCAGATGTCTTACGAGAGCCGATGACAGCAATGCCACCTTGGCTCAGGAGATTGCGGTTGCCACACCCGAAGAAGACAGGGGGTGCATCATTACCGAGGCGTGCTTTAAGACGTTTGGGGTAGTCACTGTCTGAGCGCGTCAACACCCATAAGCCGGAGCGGGTCCATTTTTCCATCGCCATTGCCAGGGCGGACCCACGATTGAGCAGGGTTTGAATGCGGGCGGATGTAATCTTGGAGTCTGTCCATCCCGCCAGTTTTTGACTGAGGTCCCCTGTCAGGAGATCCTCGGGGACCATTTCCTGGTTCTTCAACCAGAAGGCAAAACGCCCCCACTCTTTATTCGTGAGAGGCTTTGCTTCTGAGCTTGTTGACCTGGAAAAATAGGCGGTCAGTAGCAGGATTGCCTGTGTTTTTGCAGCGAGCATTCATCAATCTCCCGTTGCAGAAGAAGCAAGAGCGACCGGATAGACTTCGCCACTGCCTTGTTGCCGAAGTAAAGCTGCCAGAAGGGTCATGGTCCAACCGGAATCGACGACATCGTCCACCAATAGGACTGGGCCAGAAGGAAGGCCTGCATCAACTGCGAACACTCCATCCAGGTTGCTGCACTGGTGGTAGCGGTTGTTCTGTAGTTTCTGTGGTTCGTTATCTTGCACTTTGGAGATTACCGGATGAAATGGCAGACCCAGTTTATTCGCCAGCCGCCCCGCAAAATCCGGCACCAATTCCGGGTGCTTGAGCGAGGGTACGCAGGTGACCCACTCAGGCCGTGGCGTTGGCTGCCAACGCTGCTGAATCATTTCCGCCATGGCGTCCACTAATTCATCCCGGAAATAGCCCCCATGTTTGTCTTGTTCGACCAAACCGCCCCATGCTGCGTCAGCCCACCGACTAAGTACTCTGCCTTCCTGCGCTCTGAGGTTTTGTGGCAGGTTCCCTCGCAATCCGTATTGCGGAAACCCATTGGCGGCCACTTTAACCTTGGGTTTGAAAACAAATTCTGAGTGGCGAAGGAACTGAGCTGCAGCAATGACTCTTTGCCGATCGGGCGAAGCACTGACCAGCGGCGCACCAATACAGTTAGCGCACTTGCCACAGGGTTGCGCCTCGGGGTCATCAAGAGACCTTCGCAGATATTCCATTAAGCAGCTCGAACTTGTCGTGTACTCCTGGATCTCTCGCCACTCCTGCTCTCGCATGTTCGTGAGCCGCTCGACCTGGTCGTGATCCAGCTGGTAAGCAACCGGAGTTCTTGTCCATTGGCTGCCCGCTTTGTATACAGGCGCCGGGCTTTCAACGCTCAGAAATTTAAGGACTTTTTCGATTTGCCCTTTGCGCATATTCAAGTGTTCTTCCAGTTTCGGCACAGATAAGCCATCACTGTCTTCGAGAACGGAAAGCACCTTGTTAATCTGGGATTGATTCGGAAATGCGGAGCGACGGAAGAAGTCGTGAATACGCTCATCTTCAGCTCCTGAAAGCAGAATGCCGAGAGATTGATCAATACCGCGTCCGGCCCGGCCGACTTGCTGGTAATAGGATACGATGGAGCCGGGTGTTTGGTAGTGAATAACGAAGTGAAGATCTGGTTTGTCGTAACCCATGCCCAGCGCCGTTGTGGCTACAAGCACCTTCAGTTGATTGTTGAGCAGCAGATCTTCCAGATGCTCCCGGTACTGATCGGAGTTCTCGAAATCAGGATGCTCAATGCCGCTGTAGTAGGCCTTGGCATCAATTCCCTGACTCAACAGCCAGCTTCTTACCTGTTCTGCATCTCGCTTTGTCAGCACATAGACGATTCCAGCCCCCTGCAGAGTCGGTATTGTTTCTGACAGCCAGGCGAGACGACTTGCCTGATCTGCAAGGGCAATGTTTTGAAGAGACAAGCTATCGCGAACCAAGGGGCCGCGGAGCACCTCAATATCACCCAACTGATCAACAACATCTGTGATGACCCGATCATTGGCGGTGGCCGTTGTACCTAATACCGGCATGTTGGGGGGCATCTGGCGCAAAATATTGAGCAGGCGACGATAATCCGGCCTAAAGTCGTGCCCCCAGTCCGAGATACAGTGCGCTTCATCCACAACCAATAACCCTACGTTATCCAGAATAGGGTGGAGCGCTTGCTCAACAAACTGCTCGTTGGCCAGCTTTTCCGGGGAGATCAACAAACAATCCACCTGGTTTGTATGTACCTGCTGGATCAACGCTTCCGCTTGATCACGGTTGGTAGAGTTGATGGTGATCGCATGAATACCCAGTCTTCGAGCTGATTCAATCTGATTACGCATCAAGGCCAGCAAAGGCGAGACAATGATGGTGGGCCCATAGCCCTGATCACGCATGATTCGGGTCGCTATGAAATAGACAGAGCTTTTGCCCCAACCGGTTCGTTGAACCACCAGTAGCTTTTGGCGCTGGTTTACCAAAGCATCAATGGCTTCCCATTGGCCACTACGGAAGCTTGCGGCTGCGTTTCCCACCGCAGTACGCAGCAATGCTTCAGCATCGGTTCTGTTCATACGTCATCCTTATGCACCATTGGAAAGTCACTTCGCTCAAATATCACTATGGAGTTCGGCTCCAAACAATGGTGCTGACAGCACGAAAATACGCGCGTCGCTCGTATCCGCTCGCATTTTTCGTGCGCCGCACGTATTTTATCAGCTTCGCTCATATCGGGTCCCCTTCCCCTGGCCTACCGGGCGTATCACGCCCTTGTCTTTCAAGCGGTTGAGCAGCCGAGTGGCCTGGAAAGGGCTGATATGGCACAGATCAGCGGCATCCGCTCGTTTGATGCTGCCGTGGGTATCGATGAAATTCAGCACCATCTGCTCCTGCTGAATGGCATCAAATCCTGCCTGGCGCACATAGGCGGCCTTTTGCCCCGCCCCCTGATATACCTTGGCGCTCAGGGTGTAGGTGCGGCCCTTGCCGGTGCCGTGGGCTTCCACCATGCCGGCTTCCACCAGTTTCTCCAGGGTGCCCCGGACCACGGTTTCCGGCTTCTGAACGGATTTGGCCAGGTCTGCCGTTCTTAAACGCCGCTCATTGCGCAACCGGGACAGGATAATCAAGCTGTCGATGGGCATGGCGGCGCCGGTCTGTTCCTCGCGCTCGACGATCATGCGGAGGAATTCGGCGTCCGCGTCCGCTGCGCTCATGCGCACGGAGACGGTGTGAGCGGAAGACATGGAGTAGTCGGGGGCGGTACGCCCATAACGGAGCATGCCCTCGAAGATCCGGTCGATGCCCCGGCCCGTGCGTTCGGCCAGGCCGATGCGCTTGATGATGTCGGCCAGTAATGGATTACGGGAGCGAGGGTCGGCCACCAGCAGGTTGTCCAGGTTGACGCCTTCCACAAATCCACCCGGGTTGCTGATGCTCAGGCCGTCGTCGTCCAGTTTGACGTGCACGGCACCCAGGGCGCTGTAGTCGCGGTGAACCAGGGCGTTTACGAAAGCTTCCCGGAAGGCCCGGCGGTCGAAGTTGGGGATGGGCACGCGAAACAGCCCGACCTGAATCTCCTCTTCCTCCACCCGGGCGCGGAACAGCACCTCGACCTCTTCAAAGGTCTCCAGCAGCGGTTTGCGGTAAAACTCATTGACCAGGACATCGGTACCGCGTAGCACCTGGAACGCGACCTCGTGGGAGGGCAGGTGTTGCCGGAGCTGCATTTCGCTCCCCAGCAGCAGCAAACCCGCCACGGTGGGGCGGCGCATGCCTCCCACGCTCACCGTCAGCCCCAGGGCGCCGTCCAGCTCATCATCCGCCAGGGGAATCAGGCTCTGGTCGCCACCGTATTTCTTGATGGCGTTGCGGATGCGAATGCGCTGAATCGGGTCCAGGTCCTCAACCGCCAGGTTTTCCACCGGCAAGGCAGAGGGGTCTGTTACCCCCAGGCTGGACTGGCGCTGAACAAACTCATGGGGGTAGAAGGGCACGGCCTCCGGTGTGCCATCCATTCTCAGGCGCCGACGCTGTAGCAGGCCATCCGAGGTTGATACCAACTGCCGGGATTTGGGCACCTGGATTCTGGCAATAGGTTGCCCTTCCAGCTCCAGGGCCTCAACGCGCACAGCCAGCGAGGGAATGGTCTTGTTGGCAATCAGAGCGGGCAGACCGGCGAGGTTGCGGTGGTTGGCATGCAGCCCAGTCGGGGTGCCATCGTCTTCAACGCCCAGGAACAAGTCACCGCCCTCGGTGTTGGCCAGGGCCACCACTGCGGCCACCAGATCCCGGTCCGGCAGGCTTTTGACGTCGCTCTTGAACTCGACGGCAAGGCTTTCGCCGCCGCGAATGAGCACCTGGATTTCCTGTTCGGCTTCGTGCATGGCTATCCCCAACTTCGACCGATTAGACGGTTCGGCACGCTTAGATCTGGACCTTGCGGCCTTGCTGGACTTCAGCCAGCAGGGCCTCGCGCAGGGCATTCAGGTACCGGTCCACATCGCCCTCGTCGGCCAGCCAGGCCTTGTCGAACGCGACACGGAGGTTGCGAGTGTGAACGTAGTCGGCGGGCGATTCCTTGACCTCGTGAGCCCCCCCGTTATCCTGGTCTTCACTCTGGCTACCTGGGGGCTGATCGGGGTCGTCTGCCGGTGCTGATTTCTGATTGGCCAGCGCCACCATTTTGCCCAGCAGCTTCTGGTAGCCGTCTTCTTCAAAGTACCGGGTCCGCTCCTTGATCACGGCAATCAGGCGCTCCCGCCCGAGGTAATCGACCAGATCCCGGAACGGTTTATTGAGCTCCTCCTGACGCGGTTCCGGCAAGGACTGATATTCATCCATGTTTTGCATGCGTTCTTGCATGGTCTTCAGGGAGGTTTCTGCCTGAGTTCGGGTTTGCTGCACTTTCTCGTCGATGCGCTCCTGCAGCCTGTCCAGCTGGCCCTTGAGCTGCTGAATGCGATTTCCTTTGTAGCAGTTGGGGTCGTTCAGGATGGTGCGGATCTGCTCGATCTCGTCTCCGGACACATAGATGAAGTTGGGCTCCTGGCTCTGCAGGAAGGACCGAGCCTGGTTGTAGATATCTTTTTGTGAACCGCCCATAAACTTGCGGATGGGGTCGATGACATCCTCTTTCAGGTCCAATAGCTGGTCTTCCTGCTTGCCCAATTCCGTCAGGTGCCAGGTGTAGGGCTTTCCGGCGACTTCTTTCAGCGTCTCCAGGGCCGGTTTCAAGGCATTAAGAAACGGGTACTGGTCGACCTGTGCAATCCGTCGGTCCAGGTCGTGGTACATCCCCTGGAACGCTTCGGCGGCCTCTTTACCCAAGGCCTTGGCTTCGCTACTGCGGGGCGGACTGTCGAAGAAGTCCTCGTAGAATGTCTTGAGCGCCCGGACCTGGGAGGCGGTGAACTCAATCTGTGGCTCCAGCACAACGTTGCCGTGGCCGTGTGTATTGCGCAGGGCCCGTTCCAGCTCGCCGTCCTCCAGGATGTTCCCATCCAGACGAACCTCCACCTTGCCACGGGCACACAGATTGGCCAGAGTGCAGAGAATCGCGGCGTAATACCAGCCGTAGGGTTTGCGCTCGAACTTCTCCAGCAGGCTCTTCAGGGTGGTGCGGACACCGCCCCGGTTATTGCTCTGAATGAACGCCAGCGCCTCTTGTTCGGATTCCGCCAGGGCCGTGGCGTCGTTACCGAAAAGACCGTCGTCTGTGCGGTTGAGGCAATTGCTGATGTCGTTTTCCGTGTAGGAAACGCCGCGCAACATGCGGAGGTTGGGGTAAGACCGTGAAATCAGCTCATGGAAGCCCCGAATAATGCGGGTCTGGGGGTCCTCATTCGCCACTTCCACATCGGCGCCACCGATGAGCAGCTTGGACTTGCCAATAAGGGTCTGAACCTGCTGCCGGAGCCTGGCCTCGCGCTCACGGTTCTGGAAACCTTTGTCATTCAGGATCCGCTTGACGGCTTCCTGCTGGGTAACGGAAATATTCTGCTTGATGTACTTCTCGGTGCGTTTGAACATGAGCAGGTCTCGCACCAGGCGCTCGTCCGACGGCATGAGCACAAACAGCTCGTCCGCTTTGTAGGTTGAGGCAGTACGGAGCATTTGCTCATTGTCGGTATGCTCGTGGAATGGGCTGATGACATTGATGGAAAGCTCTTGCTCACGCCCATGCAGTCGATCATCCAGTTTTCGCGAATAGGTGTAGTCCTGCCCCAGGTTTTGGGAGGAGCCGGCGTCATAGCGGATCTTGCGCTGCTTGATGACGTAGTCGAAAACGATCTTTTCCAATTCGTCCGCGACGTCCGATGACTCGACCTCCGTGTTCTTGATCTCCTGCTCGACGTCCTTTTCCTCGTCCGTCAGGTACTCGTACTGGTCCCCGTTGCGCTGTATGTAGGTCTGTTGCTCCAGAAGACTCAGGGCTTCCTCAACCTTATTGCGAAGCGCCGGCAGGTCCTGATCGAAGGCATCGAGCATCAACACGCATAGGTTGCGCACCGTGGGCTTGAATTCCTTGACATATTTGACCAGGAACAGGGCTTTCAACAGCCGGATGGCGAAGGTGTTATCGAGGTGATTCTCGGCCTGGATAATCGCGCGCTGTATCTGTGATTTGAGTGCAGAGCGGATGCCCTCGAACATCAGGTCAAAGGTGGCCAGCTGTCCCACCTCGTGGTTTCCGATGTGGATGGCCACCTGCTGGAAGACGCCCAGCATCGAGCGCTCACCGACGGAACTGTGCTTACCCTCGAAAGCGTTGTGCTCCGACAGGTTCTGGATCGCTGATTGGAACAGCGCGAACTGATAGGGAACGAAAGGGTAGCTGTGGATAAAGTGATCGCGATCTTTAAAATTCCGGTAGGTGGCCGACCCGTCCGCGAAGTCGAAAAGCGTTTTGAAGTTGTTCGCTTGCGCGTGGTAGACGTCCGATAGATGATTGACGCCATCTTCAGTCTTGGTCAGCAGGCGTTTCTGGATAACCTCCGCCACGTCCGCGCTGGACAGCTTCATGCGGTTCCTGAAGCGCGCTTGAATTTTTGAAAAGTCGTCGCCCTGCTGCTTGCCCTCTTCCCCCACAACGTTCTTCATTTCTTCTTGGGCGGTAACGATAATCCATGCTCGCCCTCGACACTTGGTCGCCAGGCTTTCCGCGATGGTTTGCAGATTAGTCATTAGCTTGGTGTTGTCGGCAATGTACTGCCCGACCTCATCGACAAAGAAGTTCAGACGGAACTCTTTGTGATTTCCCTCTTTCGCCTGCTTCTCGATGTATGCATTCACATTGTCCGCGAAGTCCTCAATTGAAACCCGGTATTCGCTGCGGTATTTGTCGAGAATGCCCTCTGCCTCCTGCTGACCGCCACCGATCACAGTGGCGTAGGCTTTCGCGATATTCGGGCCTTCCAGAAGGGCCTGCTCCCGGCCTTTCTGCCAGGAGCGACCAGCGATGGCCTCGTACTCGGTCTTGAACTGCTCGTACAAGCCACGGCTGTCCAGATCGCGCTCAAACTGGGCAATGTGCCCCTGCTTGCCGTAATAGCCGCACATCTCATCGAAGACTTTTACGAACACGGCCAAGAGTGCATCGATCTGGGTTTTGCTGATGACATCGGCTTTCTGATCGATGTTGAACAGAATGCTCTTCGACGGTATCGAGACGGCTCGCTTCAGGTCACCTCGGATAATTTCATTTTCGCTGCACTTGGGTAGGAACAGATCCAGCGTTGAGGCCCCATCCATCTCCCGGTTTTCCAGCAATAGGGCCAGCATCTTGAGCAAGTGGGACTTACCCGACCCGAAGAAGCCGGACACCCATACACCGTTTGCCCCCTCGTAATTGTTGTATGCATCCAGAAACTCTTCGAGGCGCTTCTCGACTTCGTTAGTCAGTACGTATTCTTCAATTTCCAGGCGAAGACTGGCCTCATCGTCGGCTTTGATAACGCCTTCAATGGGGCGGTCAACGGGCTTTAGAAAAATGTTCTTCAATGTCATTGCACTTTCTCTTAATGATTACGCCTCGAATCGTGTCGTCCGCTCAGGCCTCGTAATGAAAGATGTTGAACGCCCGGTAGTACTTGTCATCATGCAACCTACCGAAAAGGTCCAGTGATGCACCCGTCTCCAGGGAGTGAGTGTAGGAACCGGGGAAAAACATCACCGTTGGCTGGACTTTGGCGGTGCTTTGTAAGTTGTTGAGCACGTTATGGGAGCGTATATAGGGGAAGACCTCCCCCACACCTGACAGAAACAGCACATCGAACTCCACGGACTGGAGCTTCGCCGCGATAGCGGGCACCAAATGTGCTTCAGGGTCCAGAACGCCCTGCAACAGCTCTTTTAGTTGATCCTTTGAGACGGTGGGCTCAAGATCCAGCACCTGGCCCCAAATGTCCCTTTCTTTCAAAATATCGACGGCCAGGTCGTACAGATTGATACTCAGAATTCTTACGCCCACCTGCTCCAGGCGATTGACCAATTGCCGCTGGAGACGCTCTATTTCGACAGCTTCTTCAGGCCGGTAAGGGCATATAAAGAAAGGCACTTCATTACCCAGGCCTTGTTTGTTCAGGAACCGCTGGCCGGAAACCACGTTGAACAAGTGCTGGAGTCGGTCCGGCATCGGCATTTTGGCAATGTCTTTTCTCAAGCTGACATCCCCTTGATATCTGATTCATAGACCGGGAAGTAAAAAAACTCGTCAGGATTGTTCTGCCGCAGTAACTCAACCAGCCTGGGGCTTAGCAGTACCGCGTTGATGGTTTTGTCCTTAGCTAACAACCCAGCCTCCCTCAGCATTCTGAACAGGACTTGCCGCAACTTGTCCCGCGTTGAAGCGCTGGCGTTATCTAACTCGTCGTGCCATTCCGCTTTGCGGTTATAGAAAGCATCGAAGTCCTCGAAGCTGAGGTCCAGCTTCATCGCCACGAACCGTTCTCGAAGCACTTCCACTGCAAAATTCGCAATAAAACGGTACAGGCGGCACACCGCCACCCACAGGAGATGAGCCTGGTCCTGGTGGTTTGCTTCCGGTAGGTAAGCCAGCTCACCATCGTTCAACGTTTTCAAGCGTGCAATCGCCTCCCTGCAGGTGCGTTTTGCTGTGCTCTCCGTCCTGGCCTGTAGCAGGTTGCCACTAAGCGCCTGAGCCCGCACTGAATCCCAGTCCTGGAGTGAAAGGTACAGTTCAGCCAGCTTCACCGATTCCCGGTGATACAAGCTGCCGGACGTGAAGGAGATGCGATACCGGCCTTGGGTCATTCGGAGCGCTCACCCTTGCTCGTTTCGGCGGCTCCACCGCCCTTGACCCACTCATCTACTTCGACTTTTTTGAACTTCCAAAATCGCCCCATGCGGTGGGCGGGCATTGAGTGCTTGTCGATCCAGCGGTACACGGTGTCATTGCTGACACCGAGGTGCTTGCCAATTTCGTCTACGGATAACCAGCGATCTTCCATCTCGGCCATGTTTTCGCTTCCTATGGGCGATGGTGTTGCCGCCTGATTTGAGGCGGCACGGTCTCATGGGCGGAACAGCCCTACACTACATTGACTGACCAATATATAGAGGTACCACGCTGCATTCAACCGATTTGACCCGGATAGACCAGCAAAGAACGGCACATATAGCCATGTGAAATCTGGGTGATCCCATCAATAGCCCCACACAATCAAGACCTGCGGTGTGAGCTGCAGGACTTTTATCGCCAACAGCCCTCATCCCTCCTCGCTGGAAGGGCTCTCACTCCCCCTGGCAGCCTCCTTCAGCCCACCGAGGTGCTCTTCGAGATCTTTCAGAAGGCGCTCGCTTTTCCGTACGACTCGACAAAGTTCCGCCTGGTTGGCATTGAGCCTACGCAACATTTCTAAGCCGGCCTCAGTTTCCATGATGAGCGGTTGCTCCCAGTCCTGGGCCCGCGTGAAGGCTGGTTTGTGATAGCGGAACCGACCTTCTTTGCGGATGTACTCACTGAACACTGATCGGCCCTCGCCGCTCTTCTTCGGGACGAAGCGATTGTAGTACCAGGACAACTCCAGCTTTCTTTTCCGGAGTCGGACGCGGCAACCGTAGTGGCCGGGATACCCCGGTGTACTGTCAGTGCGATGCGCGATGTTGTGGGACCAGAAGTGGTCACAGAGCGGCTGCGCCAGATAGCGGTACCTGGCTTGCTCCACGTTTGCTTGTTGATGAATCGCGGCCAGAAATTGCCGGCGCAGCATCCAGTAAGCGTCGCCACGCTTGGGTGTCATGAGATAGAGGCCATTGCCGTCGGCATGCCGAACGGATGGCTTCTCTTTGATCAATTTCTTGACGGTTTTGTCGTGTAGCTTGCCCACCTTCCTGCCTCAAAAAAATTGGGGAGTACAATCTCGCCGACACAATATAGCGAGAAAATACTCCCCAATCTACTACCCATAGCTACCCAAACTTGGCAGAACTTACACGAACGTCATGATCATAAAAATTTACTAAGTGATTGATTTAAAAGGCATAGGAGAACACTACTGAACACTCAAGAACATCATTCTATGTTCTGGATCTGCTCGCGCATCTGTTCGATCAGGACCTTCAGTTCGACCGCTGCGTTGGTGGTATCAGTGGCAATGGATTTTGAGGACAGGGTATTAGCTTCGCGGTTGAGTTCCTGCATGAGGAAGTCCAATCGCCGGCCAATCGGTTCCTGGCGTTGCAACACCCGGCGGATTTCACCCAGGTGGGTATCCAGTCGGTCCAGTTCTTCGTCCACGTCGGCCCGTTGGGCAATCAACACCAGTTCCTGTTCCAGTCGGTTCTGATCCAGACCGGTGCTCACCTCTTGCAGTCGGTCAATCAGCTTCTGGCGCTGGGCGGCCAACAGTTCCGGCAATCGCGATCGCACGGTAGCCAGTTGCACGGCAATGCCGTCCAGTCGCTGTTCGACCAGTTCGCCGAGTTTTTCACCTTCCCGGCGACGGCCCTCCACCAGTTGATCCAGTGTCTCTTCAAACAACCGCAGCAGTGTATTCTTGAGCTCTTCCCGGTCGATCTCTGGTTCGCTGAGCACCCCGGGCCAGCGCAAGATGTCCAGCGGTGAGATTTTTGCGGGATCAGCCATCAGGTGAGCCAGTTGTTCGCTGGCGGCAATATATTGCTCTGCCAATGGTTGATTGATGGCTACTTCACCGGATTGTTTGGCGATATTGAGTTGCAGGGTGCAGTCCACCTTGCCCCGTTGCAGGTGTTTTCGGGTCAGTTCGCGGAGGGTCGTTTCAAGATCCCTGACGGTTTCCGGCATTCTGAAACCGGTTTCCAGATAGCGGTGATTGACAGAGCGGATTTCCCAGGCGGCGGTGCCCCAGTGGCACTCGATACTGTGGCGGGCAAAGGCAGTCATACTGCTGGGCATGGGAATCTCCGGGAGAAGGGTGGAATTGACGATCTATGGTAACACGGCGCCACATACGGTCGACAATTCGGTTAGAATGCCAGCCTCTTTTCTACTTCAAAATACTACAGGAATTTTTCCATGTCCCGACCCAGTGGCCGTCGTCCCGAGCAGCTCCGTGCTGTAAAACTCACCCGCAGTTACACCCGGCATGCAGAGGGATCTGTGTTGGTGGAGTTTGGTGAAACCAAAGTCATTTGCACCGCGAGTGTCGAGTCCTCTGTGCCACGTTTCCTGCGCGGCAAGGGACAGGGTTGGGTGACCGCTGAATACGGCATGCTGCCCCGTTCCACCGGTGAGCGTATGGCCCGCGAGGCATCGAGGGGGCGTCAGGGTGGCAGAACCCTTGAAATCCAGCGTCTGATTGGTCGCTCACTGCGGGCGGCCATGGATTTGAAGGCGTTGGGCGAGCATACCATTACGGTGGACTGTGATGTTATTCAGGCCGACGGCGGCACCCGCACCGCCTCCATCACAGGTGCCTGTGTTGCGCTTGCCGATGCGGTTAGCCACTTGCAGGAGCGCGGTAAAATCAAGACCAACCCCCTCATCAATATGGTGGCGTCGGTTTCGGTAGGCATTTATCAGGGTGTGCCGGTACTGGATCTTGATTACGCAGAAGATTCGACGGCCGAGACAGACATGAATGTGGTCATGAACAGCAGTGGTGGTTTTATCGAAATTCAGGGCACGGCTGAGGCGGCACCGTTTACCGAAGGAGAACTGCAGGAAATGATGGTGCTGGCCAAGCACGGTATTGCCGATTTGGTCCGGGTGCAGAAAATGGCGCTGGCAAACTCAGGCGGTTAAATTTCTGGCCGCTCAATAGCTGCCCCGTCGGGCAGCCGGGTCGGGCTTTCAATCCGCAATGTTTTTTGTCTGCCGGTCTCTCCCTGCAGCAGGCTGACGGCGGATTTGGGCGTGCCGAACCAGCGACTGATCAATGCAATCAAATGCTGGTTGGCCTTGCCATCCACCGGCGGTGCGGTAATCCGAATTTTCAGACGGTCTCCCTGCAGCCCGACAATTTCATCTTTGGACGAGCGGGGTTGCAGCCGGCAGCGCAACAGCAGGCAGCCCTCCTGCCACCGGTAGTGTTCTCCCATCAGATACCGGGTACCAGGCCGGAGGGCACCTGCAGTGACCTGGCGGCACCGTGCACAAAAATCTGCAGCATATTGATCACTAGAAACATGAAAATGGGTGACAGGTCCAAGCCGCCCAGCGGCGGGATAATCCGCTGAAAAGGTGCCATAACGGGACGAATCAACTGGTTTAGCAGTGTCAGCGCGGGGTGATTGCTCTGTGGTGCCACCCAGCTGACGATAATGACGATCAGCAGACCGTAGAGATACAGGTTCAGCACCAGATAAATGGCGCCCACCGCGCCCCAGGCCAGGGCCGACAGAATATTCATCATGCCCAGTCCGTTGATCGAAGCGGTAAGCTGAATTACCAGCCATTGGCATAGCAGCGCCAGCACGATAGTGGCCAGGTCAAAATGCCGGTAGGTGGGAAACAACTTGCGCAGGGGTTTGCTGGGGAAATGGGTGGCCTTCACCAGAAACTGGGAAATCGGATTGTAGAAATCGGCATGGGACAGCTGGAGGAGAAAGCGCAGCATCACCACCGCCAGGTAAAAACTGCCGAGGGATTGAATCAGAAAAGTGCCGGCCTGGGTAAATGTACTCATAGGTTGCCTTGTTGTGTGACGGTTAGTTTGCCAGTTCGTCGGCCATCGCTGCTGCGCGTTTCACGGCACTATTCATCGCTTCGCGAAACAGTGCTTTCAGATCGCCGGCTTCGAAAGCCTGTATAGCGCACTCTGTCGTGCCGCCGGGGGAGCTGACCCGCCGCCTCAACTCGGCGGCATCAACATCGCTGCTGACAGCCATTTTTGCCGCCCCAAGGGCAGTTTGCAAGGTGAGCTGCTGCGAAACTTCCGATGACAGCCCGAGCTCTTCGCCGATTTCCTGCATGATTTCCATGATCAGGAAGTAATAGGCGGGACCACTGCCTGAAACCGCGGTCACGGCATCAATTTCTGCTTCTGTCTGCAACCAGCAGGACGTTCCCACTGCATTGAGAATATCAGTGGTGAGCTGTTTTTGATCGTCGGATACCTGCCCGTTGGCAAACAGGCCGGCGGCACCGGTCTGAACCAGTGATGGCGTGTTGGGCATACAGCGAACAATCGGCAGGTCAGCCCTCAGCCACTGCTCCAGTGACGCCATGGATATCCCCGCTGCAATCGAAATAATCAGAGGTCGGTGACCGAGAGCGCCGGTGATCGTTGCGGTCACGGTTTTCATGACCTGTGGTTTTACGGCCAGTAGAATGACCTCGGCTTTGGCTGCAGCGGCCATGTTATCGGTTGAGGTGTGAACGCCGAAGGTGCTGGCCAACTGCTGGCGGTTGGCTTCCAGTGGATCGGTGACGGTAATGGCGTCTGCTGGATAGCCTTTGGCGATAAGGCCACCAATCAGGCTGTTGGCCATATTGCCGCCACCGATGAAAGTCAGTGTGGGTTTGTTCACAGATGTTTCCTTAGTCGAAAGGTTGTGGATGGTTATCCGGGGGGTTGCCGGGGACCAAAAATGGCTGTGCCAATACGCACGATGGTGGATCCCTCAATAATGGCCGCCTCAAGGTCATCCGACATGCCCATTGAGAGTGTATCCAATCTGGCCAGCCGGGAGGAGTGCCGAAGCGTGTTCAGTTGTGCTGCCAGGTGGGCAAAGGCAATTCTTTGTCGTTGCAAGTCGGGTTGACTGCGCGGGATACACATCAATCCGCGGAGATTAAGGTGAGGCAATTCAACGACTTTTTCTGCCAAGGTTGGCAGCGCTGCCACCGCGATGCCGGACTTGCTTGCCTCGCTGTCGATATTCACCTGCAGGCAGACATTCAGGGGCCCCCGGGTTGCGGGGCGCTGGGTATTGAGACGTTCTGCCACACGGTACCGATCAACGCTGTGCACCCAATCAAATTGTTCGGCCACTTTTCGGGTTTTGTTGGACTGTAGCGGCCCGATGAAATGCCAGCGGATATCGGTCAGGTCCGCCAGTGCCTGCTGCTTCTCCAACGCCTCCTGGAGATAGTTTTCGCCGAAGTGGCGCTGACCCAGCTCATAGGCTGTGCGGATTGCGCTAGCGGGCTGGCCCTTGCTGACCGCAAGCAGTTGAATTTTATCTGCATCGCGGCCTGCCCGGTCAGCGATTTGTTGAATCTGTCGGTGAAGTCGGTTGAGATTGTCGGCTATATTATGCATATACTTGTCATTGGCCGGCAGTACGGCTTTCAGTAGAGCAGTAGATTAACCCAGAATAACAGGATTAACGCATGGATATTACGGAACTGCTGGCTTTTAGCGTAAAACAGGGTTCGTCAGATTTGCACCTTTCAGGTGGTCTGCCCCCGATGATCAGGATTGATGGTGATATGCGGCGGGTGAACCTCCCCCCCATGCAGCACAAGGAGGTCCACCAGTTAATCTACGACATCATGAACGACAAACAGCGCCGCGATTATGAAGAGTTTCTGGAGACAGATTTCTCGTTTGAGGTGCCTGGTGTCGCCCGCTTCCGGGTCAATGCGTTTAATCAGAACAGGGGGGCTGCGGGGGTATTTCGTACCATTCCCTCCCGGGTGTTGACGCTGGAGGATCTGGGACTAGGGCAGGTGTTCCGCAATCTCTCCATGCTGCCACGGGGACTGGTACTGGTCACGGGGCCGACCGGCTCGGGCAAGTCCACGACGCTGGCCGCGATGATGGATTACGTCAACGAGAACCGCTATCAGCACATCCTCACCATTGAAGACCCCATCGAATTTGTTCACGAAAGTAAAAAGTGCCTGGTCAACCAGCGGGAAGTCCACCGAGACACCCACGGCTTCAGCGAGGCACTACGGTCTGCTCTGCGGGAAGATCCCGATATTATTCTGGTGGGTGAGATGCGCGATCTGGAGACGATCCGGTTGGCGCTGACGGCAGCGGAAACCGGCCACCTTGTGTTTGGCACACTCCACACTACCTCGGCAGCAAAAACCATCGACCGTATTGTGGATGTGTTTCCGGCGGCTGAAAAATCCATGGTGCGGGCCATGCTGTCCGAATCACTGCAGGCGGTCATTTCGCAAACGCTGATGAAAAAGATTGGCGGCGGTCGTATCGCTTCTCACGAAATCATGATTGGCACACCGGCAATCCGCAATCTGATTCGCGAGGAAAAAATTGCCCAGATGTACTCCGCCATACAGACAGGGGCATCACACGGCATGCAAACCATGGATCAGAATCTACACAGGCTGGTAGCCCAGAAAGTAATCACCCGCGAGACAGCCCGCGAAAAAGCCAAAATACCGGATGAGTTCTAGTCTGATTTGCCGGTGTTAACTGCCTGCGCTGTTGGAAAAGACAGCATTTGAGTTGCGGAGAATGTAATGGACTTTGATGTACTACTTAAGTTGATGGTGGAAAAAGGGGCTTCAGACCTGTTTATTACTGCCGCTGTAGCTCCCAGTATCAAGATCAACGGTACGATTGTACCGGTGGGTAAAACGCCGTTGTCGCCAGAGCAGGCTCATCAAGTGGTTGAAAGCATCATGGATGAGAAGCAGCGGCTTGAGTTTCGTGAAAAGAAAGAACTCAATTTTGCCATTGGCCGCCAAGGGGTGGGTCGTTTCAGGGTCAGTGCCTTTTTCCAGCGCAACGAAGCGGGCATGGTGCTCCGCCGGATTGAAACTATTATCCCCACAGTGGAAGAGCTGTTATTACCACCGATTTTGAATGATCTGGTGATGACCAAACGCGGTATCATTATTTTTGTGGGTGCTACCGGTACCGGTAAGTCCACCTCCCTGGCGGCAATGGTTGGTCATCGCAATCGCAATAGCCGTGGTCATATTATTACCGTTGAGGATCCTATCGAGTTTGTACACCGCCATGAAAGCTGCATTGTTACCCAGCGGGAAGTTGGCATCGATACGGAGTCTTTTGAGGTTGCTTTGCGCAACACCCTTCGGCAGGCACCGGATGTGATTCTGATCGGCGAGATCCGAACCCGTGAGACGATGGAGCATGCGATTACCTTTGCCGAAACCGGTCACCTGGTACTGGCCACCCTGCACGCCAACAATGCCAACCAGGCACTGGACAGAATCCTGCACTTTTTTCCTGCTGAGCGCCACGGCCAATTATGGATGGATTTGTCGCTCAATATGCGGGCCCTGATTGCCCAGCAACTGATCCCTCTGGCCGATGGCAGTGGTCGCCGCGCCGCCATTGAAATCCTGATTAACACCCCGTTGGTGGGTGATCTGATCCGCAAGGGTGAGGTTCACAAGCTGAAAGAGTTGATGACGCGCTCCACCGAACAGGGAATGCAGACCTTTGATCAGGCGCTTTATGCCCTTTATGACGAAGGTTTGATCACCTATGAGGATGCCATGACCTACGCTGATTCGAAGAATGATTTGCGCCTGCTCATTAAGCTCCAGTCAGAAACCGATGCCAGTTACCTGTCCAATGCTGCCGACGAGTTGCAGGTAGAGGAAGACAGCAATGACCATATCAATCGTTTCTGACTCGTATCAGGGCGCCTGTGCCAGTGACGGGTCTGACAACCAGGTATTGAGTATGATCACGGCGGCCAGGTCATCCACGAGTGATTGCTGATAACTGCCCGTGCGTCGCATGGCGTGATTTTTTGACTGTCCCCTGGCTTCAAACGTTGAAAGACGCTCATCTACCATGGCTACTTTCAGGCCAAAGCGACCATTGAGCCGCCGGGCAAATTTTCTTGCCCGCTGGCAAAATGCACTCTCTGAGCCGTCCATGTTCAGCGGCAGACCCACCAGCAACTGATCCGGCTGCCACTCCGCAAGCAGTCCGGCAATCTGCTCCCAGTTGGGAATGCCGTCGCGGGCTTTGAGCACCGTCAGTGGGTTGGCGCTACCGGTCAGACTTTGACCCACCGCAACACCAATCTGGCCGGTACCAAAATCAAACGCTAACAGCGTGATGGGTTTTTCTGACATCGCGCTTGGATCAGGCGTGTCCGGCATCAGTGCTCAGCATGTTCAGGTCAATCCCGATCTTTGCCGCTGCCGCCGAGGCTCGCCGTTCAAAGGGCGTATTAAAGAGTATGTCGGCATCGCCCGGGACAGTGAGCCAGGCGTTGTGGGCCAGCTCTTCCTCGAGTTGGCCCGGCCCCCAGCCCGCATACCCCAGTGTGATAATCAGTTCGCTTGGCCCTCGTTCGATGGCGATATCCGAGATGATATCCCGTGAAGCGGTAAGGCTGACTTCACCGGAAATAGTTTGGGTGGACTCCCACTGCCTTTCGCCTGCCCGGTGAAGTACAAAACCCCGTTCAATTTGCACGGGTCCTCCGGACAACAGGGGCTGGGTGCCGATGTGTGGTGAATAACCCAGCTCAAACTGTTCAAAAATCTGGCTGATCGGTACATCCAGTGGGTTATTGATGACCAGTCCCATGGCGCCGCCGGGACCGTGCTCACAAACGTAAATGACGGCGTGAGAGAAATTGGGGTCGTGAAGGCCCGGCATGGCCACCAGGAAATGGTTGCTCAGGCTTTCGAAATGGTGATTGGACGATATTGAACCCATATTAGGATTATGGGTGCACTGCGACAGAAAACAAGTAAAGGTAGTGCATTATTGTCATGATGGTGATTACTGGGTGTTGAGTCGGTGCCCGGGTTCAAATTGCCAGGTGCGAATAATTTCCAGTTTATCCCACTGTTTCATCTCTGGCGGAAAAGGCGCAAACGGGGATGCCATGCGTACGGTTCTTACTGCTGCGAGATCCAGCACTCTCTGTCCTGAACTGAGCAGAATTTCAATTTTTTCCACTGTGCCATCCGGCAATAGTGTCACTGCGAGCCGGAGGTCGCCAAAAATTGCCTTGCGACGGGCTTCTTCCGGGTAATGGTTATTGCCGATGACTTCGATACGATCAATCCAGTACTGGAGGTAGGCGGCATACTCAGCGGCTTTGGTGCTGGCGGAGGTGACCCGCAAGACATTGGGCAGCGTGCTGTATTCACGCTTTTTTTCATCCAGCTTTGCCTGCAGGCTGGCAAATTCCGGTGTCATGGCAGGCGGTGATTGCACGGCAGTATCGCCCTCTTTGGCTTCTCGAGCCGTTTCTGTCGGTGCGCTTTCACCACGGGTAGTCGATATCAGGGTGACCGCGTCCCGAGGTGTCTGTTGCCGCTGTTGTTCGGGTGGAGATGCCGGGGACTGCTGTTGTTGGGCGCTGAGCTCCGGGCGCTGATCCGTGGTGAGCATGTCCGTCTCCTGCTCTTTGCCGCTGCCCTGTTGCTGTTGTTGGGCGAGGAAGTCCGGTGTTTCGTCGATAATTTCATGGTGATGTTGGGCCAGAGTCACTTCCAGAGTGGGGGCCGGTGATTGTTGTTGCTGGAGTTTAAAGCCGATACCAAAAATAATCATGGCGTGGATGGCCACAGCCAGGAAGATTGAAAACCCCAACCGATCGGACTGGTGCTCTGGTTGAATTTCCGGCATGGCGACAGGCATCAGACCAGTCTTGCCTCTATTGCATCCATCAGTTTGCCGCCAATATCTGTAGATTCAGCCCGGTCAATTTCCCGTGCACAGGTGGGGCTGGTGACATTGATTTCCGTCAGATAATCGCCGATCACATCCAGCCCGGCAAACAAAATGGCTCTCTCCCGCAGCACGGGACCAACCTGTGCTGCAATCCACTGATCTCTTTCGGTGAGCGGTTGCACAACGCCCCTGCCGCCCACTGCCAGGTTGCCTCTGATGTCTCCTTCAGGTGGGATTCTGGCAAGGGAAAAGGGTATCGGCACACCATCCACCATCAGGATGCGCTTGTCACCCTGGCGAATCTCGGGAATGAACTTCTGTGCCATGATGGTGCGACTGCCATTTATGGTCAGCGTCTCGATGATGACGTTGATATTCGGGTCATCGGCACGAACTTGAAATACGGCGGTGCCACCCATGCCGTCCAGGGGTTTATACACCACATTATTGTGGGTCTTGTGAAATTGCTTGAGCATCACTGCATCGCGGCTGACCAGCAGAGGGGGCGCACATTGAGGGAACAGCGAGGCAAACACTTTTTCGTTGCAGTCTCGCAACCCCTGGGGTTTATTGACGACCAGTACGCCAAGTTTTTCCGCCGCTTCCAGCAGGTAAGTGGAGTAGATGTACTCGCTGTCGAACGGCGGATCCTTGCGCATCAGTATGACATTCAGTTCTGACAGGGGTCGTCGTTGGGGCTCATCCAGCGAGAACCAGTCCAGCAGATCATCTCTGACCCTGAGGGGGGTCATCCTTGCGGTGGGTTTACCGCTCTCCAGCGCCAGGTCAGATTGCTCCATCAGCATGAGCTGCCAGCCGCGCTTCTGGGCCGCAAGCAATAGCACCAGTGTGGTATCTTTTTTCGGGTTGATGCCATCAATGGCATCCATGACCACGCCGAGTGTCCTCGTCATAATTGTTACCTGTGTCACGCTATCAGGGTGGGCATGTTATTTATGATAGCTATGCGGGTTTGCGATTCTTGGCAGTAACTTAAGGCCAGTGCCCTGTCAGCGCAATACCTGATGTTAAAAATGGTGCCCGGTGGCCAATCCCAACAGGCGGTTATAGATAAAACCTCATGATTGTGTTACATAAGTCCATCCAGGTGGCACGGACTTGTGGGAATCAAAAATTGGGACAAAGAACAATGGAAGAGCAATTAAACGGCCTTAAAGTGATGGTCATTGATGATAGCAATACCATCCGTCGTACAGCGGAAACGCTGCTCAGCAAAGCTGGGTGCGAGGTGATTACGGCTATTGACGGCTTTGACTCGCTTGCCAAGATTGCCGATACCAGGCCCGATATCATTTTTGTCGATATCATGATGCCCCGGCTGGATGGCTATCAGACCTGTGCCCTGATCAAGAATAACAGCCACTTTAAATTTACACCCGTCATTATGCTGTCCAGCAAGGATGGCTTGTTTGACAAGGCAAAAGGGCGGATTGTGGGGGCTGATGATTACCTCACCAAGCCATTCAGCAAAGCTGAGCTATTTGAGGCGCTGGAGAGGTTTGCTCCCCGAGCAGTTGCCCTGGATTCAACAGCGGAACAAACTACCAATATCCCGGATGGGGGCGCGTATGGCGAGAGTACTGATCATTGATGATTCGCCCACTGAGACACATCGACTCACTGGCATGCTGGAAAAAAATGGCTACGAGGTGCTGGCGGCTGATAGTGGCGAAGCCGGTTATAGCATGGCCCTGAGAGAGCAGCCGGATGCTGTTTTGATGGATATTGTGTTGCCCGGAGTCAATGGTTTTCAGGCGACCCGCCAGTTGAGCAAGGCCAGCGAGACAGAGCATATTCCCGTGATCATTGTTACCACCAAGGACCAGGAAACCGATAAGGTCTGGGGTATGCGTCAGGGTGCCAGGGCGTATCTCACCAAACCGGTCAATGAAAAAGATCTCATCAGCATTCTGAAGGAAGTAATCAGTTGAATACTGGTCGCTAGCGAGTCATGGTCAGTTCACCGTTCAATACGCTCCTATCCCTGTCGCAGCGGTTTAATAGTGCGAAACGCGGATTGCCGGCGCAGCAGGATATTGTTCCCGCCTGCAAGGTGGTGTGCTTTTCCATTCTCGGCATTAACCTGGTGGTTGCATTGGAAGAACTCACCGAAATAGTTGAATTGCCGCAATACACCCGACTGCCCAGGGTGAAGCGCTGGGTATTGGGGATAGCAAACCTGCGGGGAAGATTGTTGCCTATCGTCAAACTGTCAGCGTTCCTGGGCGACAAATTATCCGGTTCGGCAAAGCAGCAGCGGGTAATGGTGATTGATATGATGGGAATGTTTGTTGGCCTGACGGTTGACCGTGTGTATGGCATGCGTCATTTCAAGATAGATACATATACCAGAAACCTGAATGATATCCCCGACCGGCTCGCGCCGTACGCAGACGGGGGTTTTGTCCAGCCGGATGGCACCTGGATTTTGCTGCGTCCCAGACAGTTGCTGGCAGACCGGCGTTTTACCGAAGTGGCGGCCTAGCTGGTCGCCCAGAAAAATTTGTGCGGGTCTGCCAAGGGTAGCCGCAACACAGGCTTGGAGTGATATTCACATGAAAACGGCGGTCAACAAATCCAAAAATAAGTCTCTGATCACCTTTCTGTCGGTGCTGTTGGTGGTGGTGGTCGTTTTTCTCGGCTTCAACCTGTTGATGGTCTTCAATCAAAATGCCAGGGATCAGGAAAGTTTGCAGCTAACGTCAGAGTTGCGGGCGCTGTCCTACCGGCTCGTCAGTTTGTCCCGGGAATCAACCGCAGGCAACGAGGGAGCATTTGCTGAGCTGCAGGGTTTGGTTGATCGCATGCAGGAGAGCTGGGGTAAACTGCATGGCAACCTGGTGGATGAGGTGGCTGCCCCTCCACTGGATGCTCTTTCGGAAGTGTGGATAACTGCGCAGCAAAATGCCCGTACGATTATCGACAATCAGGACACCGTCATCTTCCTCAACAAGGTCGCGGCGACTCTGAATCAAAGCCTGCCGGAACTCCAAGAGGAGCATAGGGAGGTGGTGGATATTCTGTTGGCCGGCAGAGCGCCCTCCGAACAGGTGGCACTTGCACAGGCGCAAATCTGGCGTGCCGAGAGAATTGGCCGCAATGTTGACAAAATGCTGGCCGGTAGTGCCGATGCGAAAACGGCCGCTGACCAGTTCTCCCGCGATGTGAAAATGTTTGGGCAAGTGCTGGCGGGCATGAAGAATGGTGATGCCGAACTGGGTATCAGCCCTGTTACTGTCCCTCGTGCAAGAGAGAATCTGGACAGCAGTACAGAACATTTTGCGTTTGTCAGCAGTTCCATCCAGGAAATTTTTGATGCTACCCCGGCATTCTTCAGCGCCAGTCAGGCAAGCAAGAGCATCCTTGATGAGTCGCCTCTTCTGCAGGAGCGAATCAACAATATCTCCGACGCGATCGCCGCGTTGCCGCAGAGCCGCAGTTTTACGTATCAAACAGCGCTGTACGCCGGTGTCATCGGTGTGATTATCATGGCGTTAATGGGTGTGCTGATCTCGGCGGAAACCCGCCGCCGGCTTCAGGAAACGGCGATGGACAACAAGCAGAACCAGCAGGCAATTCTGCGTCTGCTGGATGAGATCGCCGGTCTTGGTGAAGGTGACCTTACCAGCCATGCCACTGTCACCGAGGATTTTACCGGTGCGATTGCAGACTCGATCAACTACGCCATCGACCAGCTGCGTATCCTAGTGGCTCAGATACAGGATACCTCCGAAAACGTCTCGGCCGCGGCCAATGAAACCCGGGCTACGGCGCTGCAGCTGGCTGACGCTTCGGAGCATCAGGCGCAGGAAATTGCCGGTGCCTCGGCAGCCATCAACGAAATGGCCGTCACTATTGATCAGGTGTCGGCAAACTCCGCCGAATCTGCCCTGGTGGCGGAAAAATCGGTTTCGATTGCCAAGAAAGGGGCCGAAGTCGTACAGAATACCATCGGCGGCATGGATACGATTCGTGAGCAAATCCAGGATACGTCCAAGCGCATCAAGCGACTGGGGGAGAGCTCTCAGGAAATCGGTGACATCGTGTCACTGATTAATGATATTGCCGACCAGACCAATATTCTCGCACTCAACGCCGCTATACAGGCCTCGATGGCTGGTGATGCAGGACGTGGCTTTGCAGTGGTTGCCGACGAAGTCCAGCGTCTTGCCGAACGTTCTGCCGGGGCAACCAAGCAGATCGCCTCGCTGGTGAAAACCATTCAGACCGACACCAATGAAGCCGTCAGTTCCATGGAGCAAACGACCTCTGAGGTGGTAAGGGGGGCGGAGCGGGCCCATGCTGCGGAGGGTGCCCTGGAGGAAATCGAAACCGTCTCGGCCGATCTTGCGGAACTGATTCAGGATATCTCCACGGCGGCCAAGCATCAGGCCACGACCGCTGGGCACATTTCCAGAACGATGAATGTGATCCAGGATATTACCTCTCAGACCCTCTCCGGTACCAATAATACGGCCCAGTCCATTGGTGAATTGGCGGAGCTGGCCGTTGACCTGAGAAATTCGGTCTCCGGGTTCAAGTTGCCTGCCTCCATGGAGCGCCATCATCCCCACCAGGAACCGAAGCAGGTCGGGGATTTTAATGAATATGCTTTCGGCGATGATGTGCTTTTCGAGGATGCTGCTGAAGATGAGTTTCTCGATCATATCGGCGAAGACGCGCCCGCTGATGGGATTGGCGACCCCGAGGACAGTGCTGCAGACAAACCGTCTGCCCCGATCCGCCAGCCCATGCGTGCTACAAGCTTAAGCGAGGATGAAGCCGATGAAATAGAAAAGGCGATGTATAAAGATCAAACGTCCTCGCCTGCAACGACCCGACCAGTAGATGACAGTGAGCGCTTATCAAGCGCCGACGATAATGGCGGCTATGATGAAGAGGAAATTCTCAAGTCACTGCAGTCAGATGATGGTGATATGGACTTCGACCACCTGGCCAGGGAACTGGATGAAGATGAAGATTTCTCTGCAGAATGGGAAGAGCATACCGGTGATCAGGCGGGCAACAAGGAGAAGAAAAAGCCACATTCTCCGGATAGCCAGGTCTGAGTGATGGCGGAATTTTCCGATGGACCCCGCCATGGAATTGACTGAGCGAAAATTCAGACATTGGTGCCGTTTGGTTGAATCACACAGCGGTATAGCAGTCAGTGATTGCTGGGCGGACTTTGCCCGTCGCCGAATGGTTGAACACCAGTCTTTTTCCCGGCAGCCCGAGGGTGGCCGGGAGCACCTGCAGGCGCTGGTGGATCGCCTGTTGATCAAGGAAACACGGTTTTTTCGTCATCCTCCTTCGTTTAATTATGTGGCAAGTGTGCTGTCGGGTGATTCAGATGTTCCCGAGTCTGACCCTCAATCGGAACCGCCATCCGGGTTTAGTCTGTGGAGCGTCGGTTGTGCCAGTGGTGAGGAGGCTTATTCGCTGGCAATGCTTTCAGAGCAACTCTGTCAGGCAGGTAAATTGTCTTCCCCGTTTCGCTTGCTGGCCACGGACCTGTCCCGGTCGGCCCTGGATATCGCCAGGTGCGGCGAATACCCGCGGAGTCGCCTGAGGCATCTCAATGCCATGCAGCACGCCTGGTTCGAATCAGCGGGAGATAAATTCCTGCGCGTCAGGGCGACCCTCAAAAAGCGCATTGTTTTCGCCCGGCACAATCTGCTCGATTCGCTACCGGGCAAAACCTTCGATGTCATTTTTTGTCAGAACCTGCTGGTATATGTCGCACCAACGCGCAGAAAAATGCTACTGGAGAAACTGGCGGGCGCTCTCAAACCGGCTGGCCGTCTGATTCTTGCTCCCGGTGAATTTTTTGGTGCGCCACCGGCAGTGCTGATACGGGACCGTTTTGATCCCGCTGTGCTCGCCTATCGGCGCTCCGCCAACCCGGTGCGGGGGCATTAAATGGCGCTGACCGGCAGATTACAGGGGCTGACATGGCTTGCCGATGAGGTCGATGCCACCTTGAAGCTCGCCTGTGAGGCGTTAGAGTCTTTTTTGGCGGACCCAACTGATACCGCAAGTATTCGCCAATGTGTTGACTACATTCACCAGATAAAGGGATCCCTGAAAGTCGCTGACTGTTATGGCCCTTTGCTATTGGTCGAGGAGATGGAGGTACTTGCCGACCGTATTCTCGAGCGGCGAATAACGGCTGTGGCCGATGGTTGTGATGTCCTGGTTCAGGCCATGCTGAAGCTGCCAAATTACCTGCGACAGGTGATGGCTACCCGTCGGGACAACCCGGAGTCATTACTGCTTCTGTTAAATGAGTTTCGAGCGGTCAGAGGTGAACCGTTGATCTCGGAAACCTCTTTCTTCTCGCCTCATATTGAAGCATCCCGGCGGCTCAGCAAACCATATGACCGTCAACCTGACCCGGTGGTCATGGCCAACCTGCTGCGCAAATTACGGCAAATGTATCAATATGCGCTGCTGGGGTTGCTCAAAGGGGAAAAAATTGAGGAAAACTTCAGCTACCTGGACAAGGTCTTCTCACGGCTCAAGGAGTTGAGCAAGGGGATGCCACGGGAACCGCTGTGGAATGTCGTACTGGCACTGCTTGAAGGCATCGCCGGCCGGGATATCCCGCTGGGCTATGCACTGAAAATGTTATTGAGAGAGCTGGAGGGTGAAATCCGTCGACTGGCGCAGGCGGGCTATGACGGGTTGACCCAGCCGCTGCCAGAGGTACTGTTTAAAAACCTGTTGTTTTATATCGCCTTTGCCCGCAGCAAGGGCCCCAGAGCTATCGCAGTCCGGGAGGATTACCGTCTTGATCAGTCACTGCCCAGCGACGTCACCATAGAGGATACCGAAGACGGTCTATCACCTGTTTACGCCCCCGATGCCGCCCGGCTGATTGTGTCGGCGCTGGATCAGGACATTGAGCAGTTCAAGGAATGTCTGTCCCGGTTGGTCGATGAAAGTGATACTCGACCGGCTCTGCTCGATGAATCCGGAGATCGGCTGAGAAAACTGGTTGATGCCGTGACCATGTTGGGCCGGCCAAGGCAGCGCGAGTTGCTGGAGGAGGCTCTAGCTCAGCTGCAACTGTTTATTGCTGACCCGTCGGTGGACTCTCCACATCCAGCGGCCGTGGCCAATTGTCTGGTGGAGGCGCAAACCGGTCTACACGGTTGGTTGGAGCTCAACAAGCAGCTGATCGAGGGTGGTGCTGCCGGTCAGGAGATGCAGGTTGAAGTGAACCGTGCCCAGGCCGCATTGCTGGCAGAGGCCAGGCACACGCTCGATCAGGTCAAAGAGATCATTGTCGACTTTATTGCCTCGCAATGGCGGCGGGACAAGCTTGATGGTCTATCCCAGCTGGTTGTGGAGGTCCGGGGGGCGCTGTTGATGCTCGAGCTACCCCGAGCAGTGGCGGTGCTCGATGCCTGCAACCGATTTCTCGATGAGCAGGTATTGTCTGCCCGGAGTGTGCCCAACTGGAATATGCTCGATGCCCTGGCTGAGGCAATCACCGGCATCGAATACTATCTGGAAGTGCTCGATCAGCAGGACCGAGCAGCAGAGCAATCCATTCTCGATCTGGCCGAACAGAGTATTGCCCGCCTCGGTTACTCGCTTGATGCGGGGAGGGGCACTCACCATGATGCCGATGTAGAGCCCTTGACTGAACATCCGCCTTCAGGGGCGTCACAGGATGATGAGCAGTCAGAAGCTGTTGACACTGATGCGATCGACCGGGAAATCATTGATGTTTTTCTGGAAGAAGTGACTGAGGTGCTGGCGACGCTCGACGATACCTATCAACAATGGGTTGATTCACCCAACGCAGAGCAGCCGGTCATTGAGATGCGCCGGGCCTTCCATACCCTCAAGGGGGGTGGGCGCATGGTGGGTGCAGATCAGGTCGCCGGCATAGCCTGGGCGGTCGAGCATCTGCTTAACCGATTGATTGAAAAAAGAGTAGCCATTACCCCGACCCTGATGGCGGTTGTCGGACTGACCAAGGATGTGCTGCCCGATCTGGCCGAGGCTTTTTCTGAACAAACTGATTACAGCCGCCCCGAGTATGTTGCCCAGCTGGTAATTGCAGCAGAGGCACTGGCCAGGGGTGAAGAGACGGCCCTGCCAGATAGCGTTGATGATTGTCACGACAGTGACGCAAAGGAACCTTCCCCGGCAATGGTAAGTGATAATGCGGTAGCGGGTGCAGAGCCGGACGTTGGTGGCGATCATCCGTTGGTGCCGAACGCAAAAGATCTTGAGTTACTGGAAATCTTTGCCGAAGAGGCAGTGGATTATCTCGATGTCATCAAACAGTTTGTGCTGGAGCAGCGTCAGCATGCCCCAGTCTATTCTCCGCCCACCAGCGCATTGCAGAGCGCCCTGCACACACTGAAAGGCAGTGCCCGAATGGCCGGGGTTGAACCCATTGGCGACCTGATCGCGCCACTGGAACATTTCATCAAGGAGCTGTACAACTACCATCTTGAGGTGACTGGCGATATTGTCGATCTGCTTGATGATGGTGCGAGTTATTGCACACTGTCACTCTCGTCTGTCCATGATGTGCAGCGGGTGGAAAGTATTCCTGAGCTCCCCGTGTTTCTCGAACGGCTGACGGCACTGCGCGATCAAATCATGTCCGCTATCCTCAATGATGAGACAAGACCTTCCCTAAAGGTTGATCCCGATTTCCTCAATCTGCTGATGACCGATGGCATGCAGCGCCTGCTTGACGCAGATCAGCACCTCAGGCAATGGCGGGATCAGCCCGATGACTTCAGTCTGCTGACCGGTTTGCAGGATGAGCTGGAAGGGTTGGCCCCTGCGGCTGGTCGTGCGGGAATGCCGGGTATGCAGGAGCTGGCAGCAGCATTGAGTCAGTTCTATCGACGGCTCGTGGAGATGCGTCGATCCCCTTCTGATGAGCTTCTGGATACTGCAGTCGAGGGGCATGAGCTGTTGTTGGCAATGGTGGATGCCGTGGCCGCCAATCAGGACTTGCCGAACCCGCAAAATGCGTTGCTACAGCGGTTGGAGTCACTGTCTCGTCCAACAGCGGCAGAGGCGCATGTACCGGATCAGTCCTCCCCAGCAGAAGCCGGTGATTTATCCTCTGCGGTGGCCTCCGATGAGGAAATGCCTGGGGTAACTTCTCTACCAGAACCAGAACCAGAACCAGAACCAGAACCAGAACCAGAACCAGAACCAGAACCAGAACCAGAACCAGAACCAGAACCAGAACCAGAACCAGAACCAGAGGTGGATTCTGTCTCACCTGCGGTGGTCTCTGTTGAGTCAGATGTCGCTGAAAGCAGGGACCTCCCTGTGCTGGAAATTGTGCCGCTCGATCGTGCAAAAATCGATCTGGATATTCTTGAGATCTTTATCGAAGAGGCCAATGAGCTGCTGGAAGACATTGATCGCTGTCTGCAGGACTGGCAACAGAATTGGCAGAGTCGTGAGGCAGTGGAGTCTCTCAAGCGATCGCTACATACGCTCAAGGGCGGTGCCAGAATGGCCGGGCTGCAGCAGCTCGGTGAGCTGAGCCATGATTTTGAAACCGACATCCTCGCCGTCGAACATCAGCGCGATCGGCTGGACGAGGCGGTGTTCAGCCGGTGGCTGCACAAACAGGATCAGCTCCAGTCGGCACTGGTGGCAGCCAGAGCATTGCTCGGCAATGACAGTGAGGGTGCGCCCCAGGCAGAACCAGTAGTTGAGTTGGCAGAGAAGACGGTTGCCGTGGGGGAATCACCCGAGATCAACCAGATTCCTGCCCAGCTACGGGCCAGTCTCACGGAGATACCCGGCATTACTCCACCCCAGCGTCCAACGGCTACATCCACGGAAATGGTCAAAGTGTCAGCCCCGCTGCTGGAGAGTCTGGTGAATCTGGCCGGTGAAACCAGTATTTCACGGGGCCGGGTAGAGCGTGAGATCAGTGATTTTTCGGTTACGCTCGATGAAATGGGTTCCACTATCACCCGCCTCCGGGATCAGGTTCGGCGTATTGGCGTCGAAACAGAAGCGCACATGATGGTCCGGCAGGAACAAATGGAGGCGATGCAACCTCCAGAGGGTTTTGACTCACTTGAAATGGACCGTTATTCCCAATTACAGCAACTGTCACAGGCGTTGCTGGAGTCCGCTTACGATATTCAGGATCTGAAGGAAACGCTGGCGGACAAGGCCAGGTCTGCCGAGGGGCAGCTGTTGATTCAGTCGCGTATCAACACGGATCTTCAGGAGCGGTTGATGCGTACCCGGATGGTGCCGTTCAGCCGGATTGTGCCCAGACTGCGCAGGATGGTCAGGCAGGTCAGTGATGAGGTGGGGAAGAAAGTTGAACTGCAATTGATCAATATAGACGGTGAGATGGACCGCTCTGTCATGGAGCAGATGTTGGCCCCACTGGAACATATGATTCGCAATTCCATTGACCACGGAATTGAGTCTGCAGCAGACCGCCTTGCTGCCGGAAAACCGGAAACCGGGGTGATTTCTGTGGGGTTGGCCAGAGAGGCCGGCGATATTCTCCTGCTGTTGTCCGATGACGGTCGGGGACTTAATGTTGAGGCCATTCGCCATCGGGCGATTGAGCAGGGTTTGATTCCCGAGGACAGCCCGCTGGGTGATCAGGACGTCATCGAGTTTATTTTTCAGCCGGGATTTTCCACATCGAACAAAGTAACCCAGGTTTCCGGTCGCGGTGTGGGCATGGATGTGGTCAACAGCCAGGTACGCGAACTGGGAGGATCGGTGCAGGTCGTCACCGATCCCGGCAAGGGTACCCGTTTTATCGTGCGTTTGCCGTTCACGGTGTCGGTCAACAGAGCGCTGATGATTGAGATGGGTAACGATTTGTATGCGCTTTCCCTGAGTAGCGTGGATGGTGTCGTCCGAGTCAGTCCGGTGGAGCTTGAATACTATTATCTCTATCCTGAGGCACGTCTAGAATATGCGGGCGAGTACTACGAAGTGCTCTATCTGGATAGCCTGTTGCACCATCGCTCAACCCCGAAACTGGATATGGAGAGCCAGTCGGTATTCCTGATTCTGGTGCATACCGAAACGCGCCATTTTGCCATTCAGGTAGATGGTCTGGCGGGTAGCATGGAAATTGTAGTGAAAAGTCTTGGTATCCAGCTGAGCAAAGTGCCCGGGTTGACGGGTGCCACGGTGATGGGCGATGGCCGGGTTGTGGTCATTCTGGATCTATTGGCGCTGTTGCGCAGCCGCTTGATGACCACATCTGTTGCAGACAGAGAAGAAATCGGTGAACCCGAGACATCGTCTCCTGTTGCCACTGTAATGGTCGTGGATGATTCCGTGACGGTGCGCAAGGTGACCAGCCGGTTTTTGCTTCGGGAAGGCTTTTCCGTGATTACTGCGAGAGATGGCCTTGAGGCGATGACCCTGCTTCAGGAGCACAGGCCGGATCTCATGCTGCTGGATATCGAAATGCCGCGTATGGATGGTTTTGAAGTAGCGCGCCGCGTCAAGGGCAGCAGCGAGCTGAAACAAATACCGATTATCATGATTACCTCAAGGTCGGGTAAAAAGCATCGGGACAGGGCTTTCTCCCTGGGTGTCGAGCACTACATGGGTAAGCCCTATCAGGAGCAGGAGCTATTGAAAGCCATGGCCAATCTCATGCCCGTAGCAACTGAATCAGGAGAATAGTTGTGCTGTTTGCTATCCGGATAAAAGGCGTGTCCTTAGGCGTCATTGCCCCAGAAAAAGCTATAACTGCTGAGGGGAGCAAGCGGTGAGCAAACCGGTTGTTGATAATCCGTTGTTGCCCGATGAAGTGGACAGCCTGCTTGTGTCGCTCAGCGGTCACCGCCTGCTGGTTCCTATGGCAGCGGTTGCCGAGATTGTGCAGCAGGTTGACTGTCAACGGGATGACCAACAACCCTCCTGGTTGCAGGGTTGGATAAGCTGGCGAACCGAACGCATTCCACTGGTTTCCTTTGAATCACTGGTTGGCGACGAGCGGACGGTGTTGGGTGACCGGGCGATGGCGCTGGTGTTATACCGCATACTGCCGGACGGTCTGAGTCAATTTTATGCCCTGCAAATCCAGAATTTTCCGCACTTGATCAGGTTGGCAGACGATGGGTTGCTGCAGCAGGTTCCCCTGGCGGAGCTGCCACCCTGTGTTCTGATGATGATTACTGTCAGAGAGCAGCAGGCATTGATCCCCGATCTGGATAAAATTGAACAACTGCTCGCAGAAGTGCTTTAGCAGCAGGCGGGGTATTGCGTCCCGTTTTCAGGTATTTTAGTTCTGACCGCCACACAGCATCGGGCCCTGTCTGCGCCTTTTGCCCCGGGCAGATGAGCAAATCCTTACTATGCGTACCTCTGGTGCTGGTGGTAGAGTAGATAAATTCGGTGTTCCCTCCCTGCCTCCAAGTGACTTTTTCGAGGGTCCAATAGTGTCCAAAGAGCGTAAAAGAACGGCTGCCGAAAAGCACGAGGAGCTTTTGGCCAAAGCAATTGAGATGACAGTATCACTCAATCCGCTGGTTGGCGTCAGTACGGAGGACCTCAAGACAGCCGTCAAGAAAACAGTTAAGCAAACGGCGGCACAGCCTTCCAAGGTGTTGCGCTATAGCAAGCGGTTCGCCGGCAAGGTGACAGATATTCTCAAAGGCACGGACAAGTACGAAGGTCACAAAAATGACCGGCGTTTTGCTGACCCTTCCTGGGATGAAAACAAGCTTTATCACAAGCTCAAGCAGGCCTATTTTGCCTGGGAGGAGTCATTGGATGAACTGGTAGATGACCTTGGCCTGGAGGGAATGGAAGAGCGACGGGCCCGTTTCGTCAAAGAGATGCTGATCACGTCCATGGCTCCCACTAACTTCCTGTTGGGTAATCCAAAAGCACTCAGAAAAGCGATTGAAACCCGTGGCAGCAGTTTGCTGAAAGGGCTGAAGAACTATGCTCACGACCTGAAAGATAACAACGGTATGCCTGCCCAGGTGGATAAAAGCCAGTTTCGGGTGGGTGGTAATCTGGCGACGACAGAGGGTGTTGTCGTTTTTCGCAATGAGATACTGGAGCTGATCCAGTACAAGCCGCGTACTGCCCGTGTGTTTGGCAGGCCGCTACTGATCATCCCTCCCCAGATCAACAAGTTTTATATCTACGATCTGAATGAGGAAAAAAGCTTTTTTCGTTTTTGCCTCGACCAGGGATTTCAGGTATTTGCGATTAGCTGGAGAAATCCCTCGGAGGAACAGGCGCACTGGGGAATGTCTCAATACATTGAGGCGGCCATCGAAGCCGTCGATGCCATCCTCGCAATCACCCGAAGTCAATCTCTCAATGTGGTTGGCGCCTGTGCCGGCGGTATCACGGCTTCAATTCTGTCCTCCTACCTCAAGCAGGCCGGTCGTGATCTGGTGCATTCCCTGAGCCTGTCTGTGTGTATGCTCAGCATGAACTCCCGAGAAATGGAGCTGGGGGTTTTTACCACGCCGGCATCCCTTCAGGCAGCGCGTCTCAAATCGCGGGAAAGGGGGGTTCTCGAGGGTGCCGAGCTCGGCCGTGTGTTTAGCTGGATGCGCCCCAATGATCTGGTCTGGAATTATCACATCAACAACTATTTGATGGGTGAAGCACCACCGGCCTTTGATATCCTCTTCTGGAACAGCGATTCAACCAATTTACCTGCAGAGCTGCACTGTGACTTCCTGGATATTTATGAGCACAATACGCTGGAAGCCGGAGAGATGAAAATTAATGGCGTGACCATAGACCTGGCTGCGCTGGATTGCGACAAGTATGTAACTGCCGGGTTATCCGACCATATTACGCCCTGGAAAGTCTGCTACAAAACCACCCGGATTGTTGGGGGAAATATCAAGTTTGTGCTCAGTTCCAGTGGCCATATTCAGAGTCTGGTCAATCCCCCCACCAACACGAGGGCACGCTACTTCAGTAATGAAAGCCTGCCAGATAATGCCGATGAGTGGCTCGAGGGGGCTGAACAGTTTGCGGGTTCCTGGTGGACCGACTGGTCCGACTGGCTTCAGGCCCGCTCCGGGGTGCGAAAAACTGCACCGAAGGTGTTGGGCAGCAAGCACTTCAAACCGATGGAGGATGCCCCCGGCACTTATGTCTTCGGCTGAAAACATTGAGGAACATCTGGTGAGCGTGAAAACCAGCGGGTTGCAGATCTACTGGTTGGCGGTCATGGGGTTGAACATCCGCGTTGCCATCAGGCGGGGCAGCGATGTTCGGGGTAAACCCCTGTTGTTACTGAATGGCATTGGTGCCAGTCTGGAGGTTCTGGAAGGTTTCATCGCGGCCATGCCGGGCTGTGAGGTGATTATTTTTGATGTTCCGGGGGCGGGGAAGTCTGAGGCCCCCGTGTTGCCCTGGCGGTTGCATACCTATGCAAGGCTGACCGCAAAAATTCTCGATCAGCTGGACTATCGGCAGGTGGATGTGCTGGGACTCTCCTGGGGTGGCACCCTGGCCCAGCAATTTGCCCGCCAGTATCCCGAACGCTGCAGAAAGCTGGTGCTTTGTGCCACAAGTTGCGGTTCAGCGATGTTTCCCGGGCATCCATCCATCCTGGCAAAAATGATCAGTCCGCGCCGTTACCTGGACAAAAAATACATGTCCCGTATTGCCGGTGATCTCTATGGCGGTAAAATGCGCACCGATCCGGCCCAGGTGGAAAAGCATGTATCCCGGGTGCAGACCACCAGTTCGCGCGGTTACTATTATCAGTTGCTGGCACTGGCAACCTGGTCGAGCCTGCACTGGTTGCACAAGATTGCCATGCCAACCCTGATTGTTCATGGCACCGATGACCCGATCATTCCGCCGGTCAACGCGAAGATTCTTGCCAGCCGGATCCCCGACGCCGAACTGTGGCTGATGAATTGTGGCCATTTGTTCATGCTCACCATGCCGGATACGGTTGCCCCGGCGATCCGGGAATTTCTCGACCGATAGCACCGCCACTTACCTTCACCGGAATATTCTCATGACACAACCCATTAGTGGTCAGTCTGACTGGTTTGAAATCACGCAGGCCCAGATCAACCAGTTTGCCGATGCGACCCACGACCACCAGTACCTGCATGTGGACCCGCAGCGAGCCGCAGAAGGACCGTTTGGTAAAACCATTGCCCATGGCTTCCTCTACCTCTCCATGGTGCCCCACATGATGCTGGATGACCTGCTGGCCATTATTGGCGATGCGACAGTGATCAACTACGGGGTCAATGGCCTGCGTTTTATTTCGCCGGTTCCGGTCGGCAGTCGTATTCGTCTCAACTGGCAGGTTTTGTCCGACGAACTAAAAGGCAAAAATCGGCTGTTGACCGTGGAGATTGGCATTGAAATCCAGGGAGTTGAAAAGCCTGCCATGGCTGCTGAGTGGTTGCTCTATATTCTATGATGACAAGCTGACCCCGGGGCGGGGCAGTGGTACTGCTCAGTCAATGCGCGGTAAACAGTTTGCCCCGTACGGTCTCGCGGTATTTCATCGGCGATGTGCCGAATTGGCGATGAAATATTTTACTGAATGCAGCAGCGTCCTGGTAGCCGGAGTGAGCGGCCACTTCGGCTACAGACAGATTAGACTTCTGCAGTAACTCCCTGGCATTGTTGAGTCTGGTACGCTGCAGGTACTTCAGGGGTGTCTGGCCCAGTGCATTTTTGAAGCGGCGGTCAAACGTGCGCATACTGAAACCGAACTGTTTCGCCACGTCGCCAATCCTGATGGGCTTGCTGAAATTATCCTCAAACCAGATCTGTGCCTGCACCACCTGTTCATCGGGGTGGTGCTCCACGTTGTCAGAGAAATAGCTGGTGGGTTCGAAGGAGCTGCGAATTTCGTGAAAGAAGTTGCGCTCCACCTGGGTGGCCGCCTGGCGACCGTACAACCTGGCCACCAGATGTACCATCAGCTCCGCCATGGCATTGACGCTGGCTGCGCAGTAAAGATTGCCGGCCTGGGTTATGAAGTATTGTCGCTTCAGGGCTACCAGTGGGTAATCGCGCTGAAACTGATCAAAATAATGCCAGTGGGTGGTGGCGGGTTGCTGATCCAGCAGGCCCGCCTCTGCCAGAAAGCACACGCCTGTGCCCACTGCGATGACGGTGGCGCCCTCCTTTACCTGATGTTGTAACCAGGGGATATAGTTGCTGTATTTTTTCAGGGCAGGCCGTGGGTTCCGCCACAGTGCGGGCAGGCTGATTATGTCGCAGTGGTCTATCTCGTCAATCGTCGCTGAGGGGCTAATGGCGAAGCCTGAGGGCGAGGTGATCGGCTGATCATCAATGGACAGGGTGGTCGCTACAATACTGCGGGTGTTGTTGGGGTTAGCTGCCCGGTCTGCTGCCTCGGCAGTGCGCAGCATTTCCACCGGCAAGGTGGCGCTGGTAGTCAGCAAATTGTTGTAAAGCAGAGTGCAAACCCGCAGTGGTGGTGGTGGATTAATCGTGTCTTTGGCCATAATGGAAAAATATATGGCTATAACAGACAAAAATCAACCGGGGATGCCTGATAGACTGCGTCTATAAATTCAACTGGATGCAGTGCAACATGCAAGCTTTACCTGTTATTGTCGGTTTTGGTGGCTATAACGCCGCCGGGCGTAGCTCTTCACACCAGGGTTTTCGCCGAACGGTGGTCGAGTCCCTGCCCCTTGCTGAGCGCAATAAAACCCTGGTGGGTCTGGCCTGTCTTATGGGTCTGGTGAAGTGGGATGGCAGCTCGTACCGTGACAAGGTCGGGCAGTCCTATGATGCGGCTGCCGTGGCCTCGACCTTTGCTGACCAGGTCATGGCTGGAACCCTGATCCGCCGCCTGGAAAACGCCATCTACAATCCAGAAGAAATCACTGGCCATAAACGTGTACAAATGCAACAACACGATGAAGGCGGTGTACGGTTTACCCTGAGCCGCCGGGATATGCCAGCACAGATTCCAGGACACTGGAACGTACGTCCCCTTGAGGACGGGAGTTTTGAAATCCACTCTCGTGATGCCGGAGAATTTCTGGTGCCGGTGCAGACCGAGCAGCTGGCCAAGGCAGCGGGTCAGTTACCCTCCGGTTTTGATCCCGCAGCCCAGTACAGTTCGAGATTTCACCCGCGAGGGTTGCAATTGGCATTGCTGGGCGCAAGCGATGCGATTCACTCCGTCGGTGTCCCCTGGGAGCAAATAGTTGCGACCGTTCACCCGGACGAAATTGGTGTCTATGGCTCCAGTGTGTTTGGACAGCTGGCCCCGGAGGGTTTTGGCGGATTATTGCAAAGTCGCTTGCGCAGTGAGCGCACCTCCTCCAAGCAGCTGGCTCTGGGACTTAATACCATGCCAGCAGATTTTATAAATGCCTATGTGCTGGGCAGTGTTGGGCATACCGAGGCAATCACGGGCGCCTGCGCCTCCTTTCTTTACGTGCTACAGGCGGCCGTGCGGGATATCCGCAGTGGTCGGCGTCGTGTTGCGGTGGTGGGCAATGCCGAAGCCAGTCTGACACCTGAGATATTTGAAGGTTTTACCAATATGGGTGCGCTGGGCACCGACGAAGGACTTTGCAAGCTCGACGGTTCCAGTCTGCCCGATTGGCGACGAGCCAGTCGACCTTTCGGCGAAAACTGTGGTTTCACTCTGGCGGAAGGGACTCAGTTTGTAGTGTTGATGGACGATGCGCTGGCCGTGGAGCTGGGTGCTGATATTCACGGGGCTGTGCCCGAGGTCTTTATCAATGCCGATGGTCTGAAAAAATCCATTTCTGCACCCGGTGCCGGTAATTATGTATCGTTTGCCAAGGCAGTCGCATCGGCAATGGCAATCCTCGGTGAAGACACCGTTAAGCACAACAGCTTTATTCACGCCCATGGCTCCAGTACCCCTGCCAACCGTGTCACCGAATCAGAAATTTTCAACCGGGTCGCTGCCGCTTTCGGGATCAGTGACTGGCCAGTGGCAGCGGTCAAGGCCTACGTTGGTCATACGATTGCTTCAGCCAGTGGCGATCAGTTGATGTCGGCGTTGGGCACGTTCAAATACCAGTTGATTCCTGGCATCAAAACAATTGACCGGGTTGCCGCCGATGTTTGTCAAACCCATACTTCGTTCCCTTTGCGGGACAGGGATGTCAGGGAGCGGGGCATGGATCTGGCGCTGATTAACTCCAAGGGTTTTGGTGGCAATAATGCAACTGCCGTGGTTATATCCCCCCGCAAGGTCGAGGATATGCTGAGCCGTCGTTATGGTGCGGCAATGGCTAATTACCGTTCGCGCCTTGAGCAGACCCGTCAGCGGGCAGCGGACTATGAGTTGCGGGCAGATCGGGCAGAGCTCGATGTCATTTACCGGTTTGGCGAGCAGGTCATTGATGACAGTGCCATTCAGTTTAGCCGTGATGGGCTGACCATGCCGGGTTTTGGCAAGGCCGTGATATTCGACAAGTCAAACCCCTGGGCAGACATGAGCTAGGGACAGTTCACCATTCGCGATGTCCGATGGATAATAGGCTCGTGACCCCGGTAAAAAGTTCATTCGGAATTTAAAGTCCTCTCCTTTAGAATGGCCCTCTCTCACGGTTCTTTTTGGTGAAAGTGGTGTTAGCCGGCGTGGCTGATCGTGATGGCGCGTTTACCTGGCCGATCAGCCGACGCCATTGATACCGTGCTTCAATGTTCTGCCAGAGGGTAGCTGGAATGAGGTTGACATATTCCGGTTATGTTCGGCGGTTATACAGAATTATAACTATGTCGGAGTGATTATCTTGAATGATCATCAAGGCCATAGCTGGTCCATTGTGGATTCGGCGAGTCTCTATGGCGTCAACGACTGGGGTGCCGGGTATTTTGGTCTCTCAGAAAAGGGTGAAATAACGGTTATTGCTCCTCACAATGGGCGCTCTCACCAGATTTCCCTGCTCGATATTGTCGCCGGTCTGGAACAGCGTGGCCATGCCATGCCGGTTTTGTTGCGGATTGAGAATCTGCTCGACCAGCGGATCACCTATCTCAACGAAAGTTTTGCCGACGCTATCCGCCAAATGAACTATCAGGGCGAGTACCGCGGTGTCTTTCCTATCAAGGTCAATCAACAGTGCCATGTGGTGGAAGAGATTGCCAAATTTGGCAGTCAGTACCATCACGGCCTCGAGGCGGGTAGCAAGGCGGAACTGATTATCGCCATGTCACATCTGCAGGATCGTGAGGCCTGTATCATTTGTAATGGGTACAAGGATGCAGAATTTATCCAGCTTGGCCTGCATGCCAGAAAGCTGGGCCTGAAATGTTTCTTTGTAATCGAGACCCCCTCCGAGCTGGGGATCATTCTGGAGCAGAGCAAGCGCCTCGGTATCGAACCGTTGATCGGCGTACGCCTGAAACTGGCCGCCAAGGTTGAGGGCCACTGGTTTGAAGACAGTGGTGATCGCTCACTGTTTGGCCTGACCGTGACCCAGCTGGTGGATGTGCTGGACCGGTTGCGCGAGGCGGATATGCTGCACTGCCTGCAACTGATGCACTATCACATCGGCTCCCAGATCCCGAATATTCGCAATATTCGCGACGGTGTCCAGGAAGCCTGCCGCTACTACGTGGATTTGGTGAAAGAGGGTGCCCCACTGGGTTATCTCGACCTGGGTGGCGGTCTGGCGGTGGATTACACCGGTGCTCGCACCAACGAAACTCACAGCAAAAACTACTCCCTGGAGGAGTACTGTGTCGATATCGTGGAAACCATCACCGAGGCACTCAACAATAGCGATATTCCTCACCCGACCCTGATTACCGAGTCGGGACGGGCCACCGTGGCTTACTCCTCGGTACTGCTGTTCAATATTCTCGATGTGAGTTATTTCAAGTCCAACGGTATACCCGATCAGTTGCCAGAAGACTGTACTGAATCGCTCGATAATCTCTGGGTAACCCTGCAGTCGCTGAACGACACCAATCTTCAGGAGTGTTGTAATGACGCGGCTCACTACCGGGAGGACATGCGGCGCATGTTTCGTCAGGGTCAGGTGCAACTGCGGGAACTTGCCCTGGCGGAAAATCTCTATCTGGAGGTTTTACAGCGCACCCGCCTGCTGTTGCCGTCGTTGCGTCGTATCCCGCCGGAGCTGGCAAATCTGGATGAGGCGCTCGCTGACATTTATTACGGGAATTTCAGCCTGTTCCAGTCGCTGCCGGATTCCTGGGCAATCGACCAGATTTTCCCGGTGATGCCAATCCATCGGTTGGATGAAGCACCCACTAACAAGGCGATCATTGCCGACCTGACCTGTGACTCCGATGGCAAACTGGATTTGTTTGCCAATGCCGACGGCGAAACCCGGACCTTGCCGCTGCACGACCTCAAAGAGGGTGAAGAGTATTACCTCGGTGTGTTTCTGGTGGGTGCCTACCAGGAAACCCTGGGGGATCTGCACAACCTGTTCGGTGATACCCATGTGGTGAGTGTTCGCATTGATGGTGAGGGGCAGTTTGAATTTGTTGAGGAAATTCAGGGCGATACCATCGGCGATGTGCTCAGTTATGTGGAATACAACCCCAAGGAGTTGTATGAGAAATTTCGTATCTATGCCGAGACCGCTGTGCGTTCTGGCAGTATCAGCGTGGCCGAGCGCCAGCGGATGTTAAAGACGTTCAGTAACAGCCTGAATGGCTATACCTATTTTGAGCGGGACTGATAGAGTCGGGATTGTGTTAAGCCACGGCTGATCGTGGCGTGATGACCATTCGTTTTCGCAAATAGCGTTGGTTCTGAGAAAGATAATCTGTTTGCCGACTGGCAAAAAGAAAGGTTGAGGAGTTAAGCATGGCAAAAGTACTCATTATCGGTGCCGGTGGGGTCGGTGGCGTTGTGACCCACAAGTGTGCCCAGTTGCCGGATGTCTTTGAGGAGATAGTCCTCGCCAGTCGCACCGAAGCGAAATGTCGGCACATTGCCTCGCAACTCGATCGCTCCATTGAGACCGCACAGGTAGATGCGGACAATGTGCCGGAGCTGGTGGCGCTGATCAATCGCGTCAAACCCGATCTGGTGATCAACGTGGCGCTACCCTACCAGGACCTGACGATCATGGACGCCTGTCTCGAAGCGGGGGTCAATTACCTGGATACAGCCAACTACGAGCCGCTGGATACCGCCAGGTTCGAGTACAGCTGGCAGTGGGCCTATCAGGACAAATTTAAACAGGCAGGGCTGATGGCTCTGCTCGGTTCCGGGTTCGATCCCGGCGCCACCAACGTGTTTACCGCCTACATCGCCAAGCACTACTTCGACGAGATCCATACCCTGGACATTATCGACGTCAACGGCGGCGATCACGGCTATCCGTTTGCCACCAACTTCAACCCGGAGATCAACATCCGCGAAGTGACCGCCGAGTGCCGTCACTGGGAAAACGGCGAGTTCGTCACCACTCCGGCGATGTCCACCAGGCAGTCCTTCACCTGTCCGGACGGCGTGGGGACTTACAACATCTATCGCATGTACCACGAAGAGCTGGAATCGCTGGTGAAAAACTTCCCCAGCCTGAAGCGTGCCCAGTTCTGGATGAGCTTTGGCGAGAGCTACCTGAAACACCTGGAGGTACTCGGCAACGTGGGTATGACCGGCATCGAGCCGGTGGACTTCAACGGCCAGCAGATCGTGCCGATCCAGTTTCTCAAGCGCCTGCTGCCCGATCCGGCCAGCCTCGGCCCGCGCACCAAGGGCAAGACCTGCATCGGCTGCGTGGTCACAGGTGTCAAGGACGGCAAGTTGAAAACCGTTTATCTCTATAACATCTGCGATCATCAGGAATGTTATGCCGAGGTTCAATCCCAGGCGATCTCCTACACCACCGGGGTACCGGCGATGATCGGTGCCAAGATGATGCTGGAGGGTAAATGGTTGCAGCCGGGGGTATGGAATCTGGAGCAGCTGGATCCCGACCCCTTTATGGCGGACATGAATAGATACGGGTTACCGTGGACCGTGATTGAGGACTACCAGTCCTGATCGCGGGGTTGGAGCTACTTTTTTCCGGGGGTTCAGGGCAACTGCTTTGTTGCGGGTGATGTTTGTGCCGCCAGCAAATGGGCCTTAAAGGATTCCCCGGCCATGGGTTTGGCAAACAGGTAGCCCTGGGCATAGTCACAACCGGCGGCTGTCAGCAGGTCCCGCTGTTCGCCAGTTTCCACCCCCTCGGCAATGACTTCTATACCCAGCTTGTGGGCCATTACAATAATGGCCTCGCACAGGGCCAGATCTTCACTGCCGGGCTGCAGGTTGCTGACAAAGGTCTTGTCAATTTTCAGGTAATCAATATCAAATTTTTTCAAATAGGACAGTGACGAGTAGCCGGTGCCAAAATCATCCAGGGCTACCTGGATACCGGCATCCCGGAAGGCCAGCAGCTGCTCGGTAACAATGGTGCGCTGCTCGAGCAGCAAACCCTCGGTAATTTCCAGCACCACTGCCTGTCCGGGCAAACCCAGATCAAACATCGATTCACGCCAAAGTTGAAATACGTTTTTACTGCGGTTATTCAGTTGCACGGGTGAGACATTCATACTGATCTGGAATTCCGGATGGAAATCCTCGCGCAGGGATTGTGACATCTCCGCGACATCCTCGAACAGGCGATGGCCAATCAGATGAATCAGACCGGTTTCCTCGGCTATCGGGATAAAGGTATCCGGACCGATTAATCCCTCGATAGGGTGTTGCCAGCGCATCAGAGCTTCGGCCTTGTGAATGTTGCCGGTTCGCAAATTGATGATCGGTTGGTAGGCGACCCATAATTCGAGCTTTTCCAGTCCCATCCTGAGGTCGTTGACGATACGCATCCGCTTGAGGGCGGATTCCTGCATGGACTGGGTAAAGTACTGGTAGCCGTTGCGCCCTTCTTTTTTGGCCGCATACATGGCCTGATCGGCATTTTTCAGTAGCCCCTCAATGTCGGTAGCATCCTCGGGATAGAGGGTGACACCGATACTGGCGCTGACAAACGCGACATCACTGTCAAGTTGATAGGGCTCGGATAGGCATGTGAGCAGGCTGGTCAAGACCCGCTCAATGGTTGAGCGCTCTTCCAGTTCGCTGAGAATGATAATGAACTCATCACCACCGAGACGGGCCACGGTATCGGTCTCACGGATGCAGTGACCAATTCTGCTGGCGGCTTCAACCAGTAGTTGATCGCCTTTTTCGTGGCCCAGGGTATCGTTGACCTCCTTGAAATGATCAAGGTCGATAAACAGCACGGCCATCGACAATGCCGAGCGGTGAGCTTTTTTGATTTCCTGTCCCAGGCGGTCGTAAAACATCCGGCGGTTGGGCAGCTCGGTTAATGGGTCAAAGTTGGCCTGTTCCCAAATGAGTTGCTCATTGGCTTTCTTTTCCGTGATATCGGAGAACTGTGCGACCCAGCGATGCACCGATCCGTCGGGGTTATAAACAGCATTGATGGAAAGCCATTCGGCAAAAATTTCGCCACTTTTTCGTTTGTTCCACAACTCCCCTTCCCAGTGTCCAGTGGTTTCCAGTGCCTTCCACATACGCGCATAAAAACTCGTTGGATGCTTGCCGGAACGCAAAATACTGGGGTTTTGGCCAACAACATTCTGGAGAGAATAGCCGGTCATGGTGGTGAAGGTCTGGTTAACATCAATAATGGTGCCGGCCGCGTCGGTGACCATCATGGCCTCATTGCTGTTCTGGTAGACCAGGCCCGCCAGCTTCAGGGCTTCCTCGTTCTCCTTGCGGCTGTCGATATCAGTGATGATTCCGTGCCAGAGTGTACTGCCGTCGCTGAGCCTTTCCGGAATGGCGTCGCAGAGCCGCCACTCGGTTATCTGTTCCGGCAACAGGACCCGAAATTCCGTATGCAGTGGGCAGAGCTCTTCGGCTGAAATACGTATCTGGGTTCGCAGGCGGTTGACATCATCGGGATGAATTTGATCGAACGCTGCCGAAGCATCATCTGCCACGTCGTCGGCTTCCAGACCGAGAATGTTTCTGATGGCCGGGCTGCACCAGGGAATGGCACTGGTGCCGTCGGCGAACTGTTGAAACTGGAAGATCATGCCGGGTACCTGCGCGGCCAGCTTCATCAGCAGGTTATAGCTGTGCTGTTGCTTTTCGATGGCGAGCTTCCGCTGGGTAATATCCTGTACGGTACCCCTCAACCGGGTAACACGGTACTGCTTGTTCCGTGCAGCCTTGGCGATAAATCGCAGCCAGATAACCTGCTTGTCCCTGGCGATGGCAAGTTCGAGATCAATGGATTTTCCCTCATTGAGGCATCTTTCCAGCGACTCCTTCAGAGTGGTGCGATCGGCGTTATCAAGCAGCGAATAGATCAGCGAAAAGCTGGGTGCGATATTGTCTGCAACGCCGAAATTTTCACAGGTTTGCTGGGTCCACTGCATAATTTCCGAATCGCAATCGTATTCCCAGCCACCTACCAGAGCGATACGGCTGACTTCATTGAGCGCTCTTTCGCTCTCCCTCAGTGCCTTTTCTGCCGCCTGGTGATCCTCCAGCACCCCCAGCAATGCCAGTCGCGCCTGGGTTGATTCATGGAGCAGTCTGCTCGTCTCGCGATGGGCAGTCTCAAGGCCCTGTTCAAACTCTTTCCTCGGATTGATATTGGTAAGGGTGGCCAGCATGCGGGACGGAACTCCACTATCATCCCATGCCACCACCTTGCTGAGTGACGCGACCCAGATCCAGTTATCGGCAGTGTCCCGGATACGAAACTCCTGATAGAGCTCGCCGGTTTGTTTGCGCACACTGTTATTCAGGTAGCGCCGAAAGGTATCCAGAGCGTGTTGTCTGTCATCCGGGTGGATGCAGGCAAGGGCACCGCTGAGTGTTTCGTGGGATTGGTCAAGACTGCGTCCCAGAATCCGGTTGTAACCCTCGTTGACAACCAGTCCACCGCTTTGCAGGTCAATGTCCACCAGTCCCAGCCCAGCCGCAGACAGTGCCAGTCGGAGTCGCTCTTCATTTTCTTCCAGGCGGTTGGCACCCTGTTCCTGTTGCAGCCGCTTTGCCATCAACAGGCCCAGCAGTACCGTCGCAATCGGATAAATCAGTATTACGGGAAGGGTGATGGTCGCCAGTACGGCACTTGCCTGATCACCGGGCAGGGTCAGCATCAATGCCAACATGAGGACATGCGCCACAATGCCAAGACTGTACAGCTCTGCCCAGCCCAGGGTGGTCATTGAGCTGGCCCTGACGTGTCGCCACAGCAGTCCCAGTGTGCCGCAGACGAGAATGACCGCGATACCAGTCCAGGCCCCCGCCCCGCCCTGATAGAGCCGGAAAAGTGAAGCGATGGTTACGGTAACGATTGTCGGCAGGGTGCCAAAAAACAGGCCTGTCAACGTGATCAGCACCGAACGTGTATCAAACTGGATACCCGGCGCAAAGGTGAAGGGTGACAGCATCAGGGCAGCAGCAATGGTGCCCATGATCAGGCCAACCACAATATGGTTGAGGGATGGCCTGATGGGTGGGTGCAACGAGCGGCTCATGTCATAAAGCAGCACCACCGCGAGTAACAGGGCCGTATTTTGCAGGAGCGGCAGGAAGGCCGTGCTCATAGTATTTCGCCCCGGTCATCGTAACGAGGTGCTTTACCCATACGTAAAAGCAGCTGATTAACCTCGCGTTTTAGCTCGAGTGTGCGGGATTCTCTGCCAAGTGTGGCTTTTTGCCAGCGGCTTAACTCATCGAGTCGCTGTTGGAGGCCGGTCTCAAGTTCGCGCTGTGATGTGACGTCCCGGGCGATTCGTGTGGCACCGATGATGATGCCATCAGTGCTGAATATGGGGTTATAGCTTACTTCAAACACTTTGACCTGGCCGACCAGGGTGACTTTTTTGCTGGTTTTGACAGACGCCCCGCTCAGGGCTTTATTGATGTTATGGCGAATATCACTGGCGTACTCCATGTCGACCCCGGCTTTGGGTAGAACACTATCGATAAGTTGGCCTACTTCAGGTGTTATCTCGAACACCTGTTGCACGAATTCGGCGTATGTGGAGTTGAATGCCGTGAGTTTGAGCTCGGTATCCACAGCAACGACCTGATCGCCGGCACTTTCAATAATCGCATTCAGCAGTTCTCTGCTGCTATGCAAGGCCTGGTGATGTTGATAACTCAGCAGCTGATAAGCTCTGCTGCTGAGCACAGCGAAAGAAACCAGCAATCCTGCCAACAGGGAGAAACCGATAAAACTCCAGCGCACTGCATGGCTGATGGCGTCTTTCCCCACCGCTATTTCCAGTTGCCATATCTGGTCAGCCACGCGGATACTGTGGCTCCAGCCTGGGGGGGTGCCGGTGGGCAGAGCCCCGGCGATCAGAGTTTTGCTGCCGCTGTTCGAAAAGCCGGTAACCTGATAATGCAATTGATTTGCCCGGGTGGCGAGATCCAGTGGCAGAAACAGCTGTCTGAAATCAATGATGCCGATCACAAAGCCCATTACCGAACCTTTCCGGTTGGAAGGTGCCCCCGCCGCTGGTTCAAACACAGGGATAAACAAAACCAGAACGCCGGTGAGAGAGGGGTGCAGATCGACGATCCGGGCGGTTGCCTCTCTCGAGCTAATGGCGGTGTTGATCGCCCGACGGCGATCATCAAACTGACCATGATCGAGCCCCAATGGGTTGAAAGCAGCACCTTCTGGCAGGGCGCTAAATTGGACTGGGTAATAGTCATCCTCTGCTGGTGCGCTGATTTTTTGCCAATCCTTATCTACGGTACTGATGGCAAATTCAGTGTGCTGCTTGCGCATCCCGGTTTCAAATACCTGTCGTTGATTGGCGGTGATCCTTGGCGCCCAGTCTAACCGGAGAACATGTGGCTGATTTGAGATATGGCCGCTGAAGCGAAGAAACTCTGCTTCGGTTACCTGTTCACTCGCCGAGAAAAAGGATTCTATGGCATGCAGCGGTAAAATTTTTTCGTTCAGAGTGCGGAAGCTCAGATCTGTGAGGGTTTTGACCTGCCGGGACAGGTTGGCCTCGGCCTCTGCCAGCTCTAGGCGCGACAGCGTGAGGCTGCCGGCCACTAAAAGTATCGTGGTCATCAGCAGTGGCAACAGAAACCGGTAACGCGGCCTGGCTCCGGGTTGGCTGTTCGGCCAGAGTAACAGCACCAGGGGGGCAATCAGGACTACCCCGATGGAATCCCCTGCCCACCACAGCAGCCATTGCTGGGCCACATTTTCAGCGGGCAGCATGCCCAGCAAGTAACGGGATGAGGTGCCAATAGTCGGTGACATAAGGCAGGCCAGGGGACCTGCCGAGAACAGAAAATACCACTCGCGACCAGGTATAACCGATAGCGCCTGGCGATCAAGGTAAGCTCTTGCCAGGGTTGCGCCGAGCAGTGCCTGTACCGTTACGCCTGCAGCATAGCTGCTGGCGGCAATAACCCCTGCGGCAGTTGGCGTCAGCATCGGGTCTGACAGAAAAGCGCCCAGAAATACACCGGGCCACAGGCGCCGCCCGACGATTAATAATGCGGCAACAGTCAGGCCGGCGGGAAGCCAGATGGGAGAGGCGGGCCCTGCGGACAGGTAAATGTGCAGTGATGCTTTGGCCGTGATGAAGTAAAGCAAGCCTACCGCGGCGTTGTAGCCAACCCATTGAAATGACCGGATAGGTGTTATCGGTTGAGGTTGGGAATCCCCACTGTGTTGATGATCCCTTCGCGGCTGAGGTGCATCCATGGTGAAATATCTTGTCAATGGGTGGTAATCCGTAAATATGCGAAGTATAAGCCAGCGTCAGCAGGCTGTATCTTCACTAGGACACAGTTTAGCAGTACCAGTGTGGTTATATAGAATCCTTTTATGGCTCTGCGGACATGGTTGTAGCACCGGCGGTAAGCTGGCCATTTGGTAGACGATGGCTGTTGTGTTTGTCGTAGGCAGTTTCCCGGTTTTGAAAGACGTATAATGACCCCCATGGGGTGGTTCCAGTGTGATGCTGCCTGATGGTGAAAGCCGGACGACCGTTTGCGTCGAAAACAGGAGTTTGATTTTTGACAGGTAATAACGCAATAAAGGTAGTTGCACAAAACGCGCTGGAAACATTTGACTCCGATCGGGTGCCTTCGCCCTGTTTCGTGGTGGATGAATTGGCGGTGGAACGAAATCTTAAAATTCTGCATCGGGTACAGGAAGAAAGTGGCGCGAAGGTGCTGGCGGCGTTGAAAGCCTTTTCACTTTGGCGATTGGCACCGCTGGTGGCCAAATACCTGTCTGGCACCTGTGCCAGTGGCCTGCACGAGGCGAGACTCGGTCGCGAGGAGTACGGCGGCGAGGTACATGTGTTTTCTGCGGCCTATACGGAACAGGATCTGCGGGAAATTCTCAAGCTGGCCGACCATGTGGTGTTCAATTCGTTCGGCCAATGGCAGCGTTTTCAATCGCTGTTACAGGAAGCCAGTATAGCCCGTCCCCATTTGCGCTTTGGTCTGCGTATCAACCCGCAGCACTCCGAGGGCGATGTGCCCATCTATGATCCCTGTGCCCCCTGTTCCCGACTGGGTATTCCCCTGTCACAGTTTGAAGGGCAATCTCTGGAGGGTATTACCGGGCTGCATTTTCATACCCTCTGTGAACAGGATGTGGAACCCCTGAAGCGGACTCTGATGGCGGTGGAGGAGAAATTCGGACACCTGCTACCGCAGATGGAGTGGGTGAACTTTGGTGGCGGCCACCATATTACCGAGCCGGGTTATCAGGTGGATGAGTTGATCGAGCTGATCAGGGATTTCAGCGCCCGCTACCAGGTGCAGGTATTTCTCGAGCCCGGCGAAGCGGTCGCGATTCACACCGGGGTGCTCATCACCGAGGTGCTGGATCTGGCCTGGAACGACATGGCCCAGGCAATCCTCGATACCTCTGCCACCTGCCACATGCCGGATATTCTGGAGATGCCCTACCGTCCGACCGTCATCGGTGCCGGGTTACCCGGAGAATTGGCCCACAATTATCGGCTTGGTGGCATGACCTGTCTGGCGGGGGATGTGATTGGCGATTACAGCTTTGCGTCACCTCTCGAAGTGGGGCAGCGACTGGTGTTTGATGATATGAGTCATTACACCATGGTCAAAACGACGACCTTCAATGGCATCAATTTGCCCTCGATTGCCCTGTGGAACCCGGAAACCGATCAGTTGCGGGTGATTCGGCAATTTGGTTATGAGGATTTCAGACAACGCCTGAGCTGATCGGGGGTATTATGGGGGCAGGGCCGTGCTTGCCGAAAATCGGCCCCACTATTTGATTTAGCCGCTGGCAGTCGCTAGATTGATTGTCGGTCACACGGATTAATTACAGAACTCGTTTAATCAGACACACAGGAGATGCCAACATGGCCAATGAAGGTTACCACGAACCCATTAACGAATTGACCGACAAAACAAGGGATATGCACCGTGCCATCACCTCATTGATGGAGGAGCTGGAGGCTGTTGACTGGTACAACCAGCGAGTGGATGCCTGTAAGGATCCCGAGCTGCAAGCCATTCTGGCCCACAATCGCGACGAGGAGAAAGAGCACGCCGCGATGGTGCTGGAATGGATTCGCCGTCAGGATCCGACCTTTGATCACGAGCTGAAAGATTACCTGTTTACTGAAAAACCCATTGCCCACAAGTAAATGAGGAAAGATGAGTGAGTGTCGGAAGAAATGCGCTACGGCTATCTGTTCCGACACCCAGGCAGGATTAATTCCCCTCAATTCCCAAAGAGTCCCAGATCTCGTCGATTCTGTTCTTGACGGCGGGGTCCATGGTGATGGGTCGACCCCATTCGCGATGGGTCTCGCCGGGAAATTTGTTGGTGGCATCGAAACCGATTTTTGAGCCGAGGCCTGAGACCGGCGATGCAAAATCCAGGTAGTCGATAGGGGTATTGTCGATAATCACCGTATCCCGTCGCGGGTCCATCCGGGTCGTCATGGCCCAGATCACATCCTGCCAGTCCCTCGCATTGATATCGTCATCGGTGACCACCACGAACTTGGTGTACATGAATTGTCGCAAAAATGACCATACCCCCATCATCACGCGCTTGGCATGGCCCGGGTACTGTTTCTTCATGGTGACCACGGCCATCCGGTAGGAACAGCCCTCCGGCGGCAGATAAAAGTCGACAATTTCCGGAAACTGTTTTTTCAGAATGGGCACGAACACCTCGTTCAGTGCCACGCCGAGAATGGCTGGCTCATCCGGTGGTCTGCCGGTATAGGTACTGTGATAGATGGGGTTGCGACGATGGGTGATGCGTTCCACCGTGAATACCGGAAACCGGTCAACTTCATTGTAATAACCGGTGTGGTCGCCAAAGGGCCCCTCATCGGCCATTTCATCGGGATAGAGATAGCCCTCGAGGATGAATTCCGCGCTGGCGGGGACCTGAAGGTTGCTGCCCAGGCATTTGACCACGTGGGTTTTCTCACCGCGCAGTAGCCCGGCAAACGCGTATTCGGACAGGGTATCCGGCACCGGGGTGACGGCCCCCAGAATGGTGGCCGGGTCCGCGCCCAGGGCGACCGCTACCGGGAAGGGTTCCCCCGGATGTGCCAATTGCCAGTCACGGAAATCCAGCGCGCCGCCGCGGTGGGAAAGCCAGCGCATGATTAACTTGTTTTTGCCGATTACCTGCTGCCGGTAGATGCCGAGATTCTGGCGTTCTTTTTCCGGTCCCCGGGTAATCACCAGAGGCCAGGTGATCAGTGGGCCTGCATCTTCGGGCCAACAGGTCTGGATGGGCAGTTTGCCGAGATCCACTTCGGTGCCCTCAATAATCACTTCCTGGCAGGGTGCATTTTTCACCACCTTGGCGGGCATATTGAGAATGGGTTTGAATTTATGGCGCTTCTCCCAGAGATCCCGAACGCCTTTTGGCGGTTCCGGTTCCCGCAGAAAAGCCAGTAGCTCGCCCACCTCGCGCAGGGCGGCGACACTCTCCTGGCCCATACCCATGGCGACCCGTTCCGGTGTGCCAAACAGGTTGCCCAGCACAGGGATGTCAAAGCCCCTGGGATTTTCGAACAGCAGTGCAGGGCCGCCAGCCCGCAGGGTTCGATCACAGATTTCGGTCATTTCCAGATAGGGATCGATTTCTGCAGAGATGCGTTTAAGCTCACCGCGTTGTTCCAGAAACTGAATGAATTCTCGCAGGTCGGTATATTTCATAAGTGTGCCTGAACAATAACTCCGGCAAGTGTCACGACAACGGTTCGTGAATGCAATAACTGTAATGGCATGCGGCCCCTCGGGGTAGATGCAATACCCCATTGTTGGCGTTACATTAACGCTATGGCTTACTTTTTTCTGATTTTAATGGTGGCACTGGTGCATTTCGGTTTCGTACTGTTTGTGATCGCTGGTGGTTTGCTGGCTTTCCAGTGGCCCGCCATACTCTGGTGGCACCTGGCCGGGGCGCTGTACGGTATCGCGATTATGCTGGTGGGCTGGCGTTGCCCGCTCACCAGGCTGGAAGCCTGGCTGCGCGAGCGGCGCGGTGAACGACTGGTAACCCAGTGGGAGTTTCTGCGCCACTATGTCTGGTCCCATATCGGCCTGCGTGGCAACGAGTGGTTTATTACGGTGGTATTGATGATGGCGATGGTGCTGTTCAACTACCGGGCATATCGATTTGTCATCGTGGGGAGCTAGGGTTGATGGAAATTGCCGGGGTTTTTGGGTTCAACTCAGTTGTGGTCGCTCTGGCCGTCCTTATTCATTATGAAGTTTTATCGCGTCTGGCGACCGTTTTGCCAATGCTGGATATTCGGCCACGGTTACGGGTCCTGGTGGCAATCTTTGCGGCCTTTCTTGCCCATGTGGCGGAAATATGGGTTTTTGCCTTGGCCTACTATCTGCTACTGCAAGTGGGGGGCAGTGCTTTGGGCGGCAACTTTGACGGCTCGCTGATGGATTGTATTTATTTCTCTTTCAGTAACTACACGTCGCTCGGCTATGGCGACATCGAGCCATTTGGCCATATCCGCTTCCTGGCAGTGCTGGAAGCTCTTATCGGTCTGATCATGATTGGCTGGACGGCATCCTTTATGTATATCGAAATGCAGAAATTCTGGATGTCGGGCAAAAATGGCCGCCGATGATGCAGGCGGCGCTATTCAAAAACGATGGTTTTGTTGCCGTGCAATAGCACGCGATCCTCAAGGTGATAGCGCAGGCCTTTGGCCAGCACATTTTTTTCCACATCCTTGCCCTTGCGCACCAGGTCTGGAACGCTGTCGTGATGGCTGATGCGGACCACATCCTGCTCGATAATCGGGCCGGCATCCAGGTCGCTGGTCACATAGTGACAGGTGGCACCGATCAGCTTCACGCCTCTTTCCGCCGCCTGGTGATAGGGTTTTGCCCCGACAAAAGCTGGCAGAAAACTGTGGTGGATATTGATGATCTGTCCCGGGTAGGTGGCGCACAGTTCCGGCGGCAGGATTTGCATGTAGCGCGCCAGCACGATCACATCCGCCCTGCTCTGGGCAATTTGCGTTGCCACGTCTGCAAAGTGCGCCGTCTTGTCACTCTGATCCACCGGTATATGGTGATAGGGAATATTATGCCAGTTCACATAACTGCGCAGTTCATCGTGGTTCGAGATCACACAGGGGATATCAAACTGCATTTCACCGCTGCGCCAGCGGTATAAAAGATCAGACAGACAGTGGGCCTGGGTGCTGGCCATTAGCACTACCCGTTTTGGCTTGCTGGTATCTGTCAGCCGCCATTGCATGTCGTATTGCTCTGCCAGCGGCGCGAAGCGGGCAGTGAGCTCCTCCGGGCCGTAGGACAGCGAATCGGCTGCAATTACCTGGCGCATAAAGAACCAGTTGGTGTCCGGGTCCCGGTAGTAGTTTGCTTCGGTCAGCAGGCCACCCTCGTTGGCGAGGAATGAGCTCACGGCGGCCACCAGACCGACGCGGTCCGGACAGGATACGATCAGACGAAAACTGTGCGTGTTCATGGGGTGTTCAGACTGGCATTAAGGAGACGGAACTGTCTCATATTTACGGGTGAATTTCACCCGCCACGCCAAAAAGGCTCTGTGTCGAAGGGTTGCTGTTCCCCGGCCGGTTTCCTCCGATTATTTCAGCGGTTGCAACAGGTCGCGAAACCGCGGGTGTTCGGCGCTTCCCAGCCATTCAAAGATCACCATTTCGGTGGTGACGATTTCTGTGCCGTGGCGGGCCATTCTGGCAATGGCCGCCTCTCGATCATGGGGTTTTCGGGAGCCGGTGGCATCGCTTACCAGATAGACGCTTTTTCCCGCCTCTCTGAGCCCCAGTGCGGTTTGCAGCACACAGACATGGCTTTCACAGCCACTGATCACCCAATGCTGGCGGTCACCGGCCAGTGCCAGCAGTTGCCCGGTTTTAACCGCATCAAAGGTCATCTTTTCCAGAACCGTTTCCCCCTCACGGGCTGCCAAAACCGGCGTTGTGGCACCAAGGCCCCGGGGATACTGTTCGGTGTAAACGACAGGTATATCGAGAGTTCTGGCCGATTGAATGAGTCGTTCGAGGTTGCTGACGACCTGCCCACCCTGATTGATGGCGGGTAACAGCCGGCTCTGCATATCAATGACCAGCAGCAGGGATTGCGTCGGGTCAACTGTCAGCATGGCATTTCTCCATCGATTCGGGTGGCCAGTGTGTCGGAAAAACTGGCCATCATCTGCTCGGCGCTGGCATTGAAAATCCTGATGCGACCGGTATGTGCCAGCAACAGCAAACCGGTGGCATAGGCGAAGACGCTGGCCGTTATTTCGTTGGCATGGGCTGTGCTGACGCCCATGGCCATGGCGGCATCCGTGATGGGTTGCAGGCTGGATTGCAACTGTCGGTTGAGTTCGGCATCTCTCTCCCGGCCCAGCCCCTTGGGCTTCATGCCGCCGCGGAACAGGTAAAAGCCCAGATCGAGATCGCCGGGGTTGTTTCGATAGTAATTAAAAAAAGCCATGGCGGAGGCCTTGAGTCGCTGAACGGGCGTGTCGATCTGGTGGATGGCGGCTGCAATGTCGGCATTCAGCGTCGCTAGTGATTGGCCCAGCAGTTCCGCATAGACCGCCTCTTTCGAATCGAAGTGAAAATAAAGCGCAGCGGGGGTGTATCCGGCCTCTTTGGCGATAGCGCGCAAACTCGCTCCTTCGAGGCCCTCTGCCTCGAAAACCCGCCGGGCCGCCCGCAGAATGATGTCCCGTTTCAGCGCACTGCTGGCTGACGGGCGCTTGCCTTTGGCAATTTGGTGAGGCCCGATGACAGGTTGCTTGGTCGATGAGGTTGGCATGACAGATGGATCCGGCTTGGTTTGACAGAAAAATTTTAACAGTGTTAGATTGTGCCCGCAAAGAAACACTTGAGGGCTTTACACATGCTGATGACGGCAGCTGAGTATCGTGAGTCCCTGCGGCGCTATCAACCCAGGGTGTTTATCAATGGCAGGCAGGTGGATAGTGTGGCGGATGAACCGCTCCTGGCCCCTGGTATTGCGGCTGTGGGGGTGACCTATGACTTTGCCTGTCATCCCGGCCATGCGGCATTGCTGACGGCAACCCAGGGCACTTCCGGAAAACAGGTCAACCGGATGTTGCATATCAATGAAAGTGCCACCGACCTGCTGCACAAGCTGGAGGCCGTCAGGCTGGTTTGCGCCGAATCCGGTTGTGCCCAGCGCTACCTGTCCCAGGACGGTCTGAATGCGCTGTTTCAGTCGACTCAATTGACGGACGCCAATCACGACACCGATTACCATCCACGTTTTCTCGACTACCTGCACGATGTTCAGGAGCGCGACCTGACCTTGGGGGTTGCGATGACCGATGCCAAAGGCGATCGGTCCCGGCGGCCCGGCCAGCAGGAAAACCCGGATACCTATGTGCATATCGTGGAGCGCCGGGTGGACGGAATTGTGATCAGCGGCACCAAGGCGATTGTCACTGGCGCCCCCTATATGCATGAGTTTCTGGTCATGCCCTGTCGTACTCACACGGAAGATGATGCAGATTTCGCCGTGGCCTGTGCCGTGCCGGTCGATGCACCGGGGATTACCATTGTGGCACGGCCGGCAGGTCGGCCCGGTGAGAGCGCTGCAAAATTTTCGGCAAAATATGGCCAGTCGACCGGCGTGGTCATTTTTGACCGGGTCTTCGTGCCCCACGAGCGGGTATTTCTGGCAGGTGAGTACGAGGAGGGCGGGTTTTTGACCACCAGTTATGCCACCCACCACCGCCATTCCTGTATTGGCGCCCGGGCCGGGTTTGGCGATTTGTTGATCGGTGCCGGTGCGCTGATTACCGAGTCCAATGGTCTGGATCCGGATCGCCACGGTCATATTCGCGACGCCATGGTGGAACTGATCACCATAACGGAAAGTTTTTTTGCCTGCGGCGTGGCCGCTTCGGTTTACTGCGTGCAGGATCCCGCAGGGGTGGCGATGCCGGACCCGGTCTTTGCCAATATCGGCAAGCTGTTGCTGGCCACCAAGATTTATGACATGCACAAACTGGCGCACTATGTCTCCGGTGGGTTGATTGTCTCTCTGCCCGGCCCCGATGAAGATCACAATCCCGAAACCGCCGCATCACTGGCCGCCGTATTGGGTGGCCGCCCGGATATTCCCGCTGCCCAGCGGCTCGAGGTGGCCCGGTTTGTCGAGGACCTGACCGCCTCCCATCAGGGCGGCTGGTACTCGGTGATTTCGCTGCATGGCGGCGGTTCGCCGGAGGCCATGAAACGCGAAATCTGGCGCAACTACCCCGTCTATGAAAAGCAGGATCTGGTGGCACGGCTGCTGGATCGCGGCGTACTCGATGAGGGGAAACGCGTCTCGAGACAGCCCGGTCGCTGCTGCGTCAGGGGCTGCGAGGTGCCCGAGCCGCCGAAGGAAAAATAGCCCTTTGCCTGTCGCAGCAGAATCTTCACTGGTCGCGGTGTACCGGATTGCGACGCCTGCTGTTCTGCGGCATAGTAAACCGCCATTGAATAGTAACTCGCCATTGATCAGGACACAGGCCTTACCATGACAGACTATCTGATAGCGCCCTCCATTCTCTCAGCTGATTTTGCCCGACTGGGGGAGGAGGTAGACGCGGTTCTCGAAGCGGGTGCCGATGTTGTCCATTTTGACGTGATGGACAACCACTATGTGCCGAATCTGACCATTGGCCCGATGGTGTGTAAGGCGTTGCGTAACTACGGTATCAGTGCCCCCATCGACGTACATTTGATGGTGGAACCGGTGGATCAGCTGATTGGTGACTTCGCCGAGGCCGGCGCCAGCTGGATCACCTTTCATCCAGAGGCGTCAAAACATGTGGATCGCTCGCTGCAGTTGATTCGCGACGCCGGTTGCAAGGCCGGATTGGTACTGAATCCGGCTACCAGTCTGGAGCCGGTGAAGTATGTGCTCGACAAGGTGGATATGCTGTTGCTGATGTCGGTCAATCCGGGCTTTGGTGGCCAGAAATTTATTCCCGCGACACTGGGTAAATTGCGTGAAGCGCGTGCGTTAATTGAAGCCAGTGGTCGCGATATCCGGCTGGAAGTTGACGGTGGGGTGACGGTCGATAATATCCGGGCGGTTGCCGATGCTGGTGCCGATACCTTTGTCGCCGGTTCGGCTATCTACGGTGCAGGGGATTACGCTGCCGCCATCGCCGCCATGCGGTCTGCATTGCGCTGAAACGCCGACGGCTTAGATGACTTTGCAGGTTCTGGTGAATCCATTAGAATGCGTCGTCTGACTGTTGGAGGGATCCGTGGCATCCGGTAAAGGCCAATCCTGTAATTCTGCTCACCTCAGCTGGCGATGGCGCAGTTGCTGAACCCCGCTGCCTGAAAGGCAGCATTCTACGCCCTATTGTCTGATATATCTGCGTCCGATGACGCAAGGGAATGACCATGACCCCGACAGAATTTGCCGCCCTGGCCGAGCAGAATTACAACCGGATTCCAGTAATTCGCGAGGTGCTGGCCGACCTCGAAACCCCCCTGTCCTGTTACCTCAAGCTGGCTAAAGGTCCCTACTCCTACCTGTTTGAATCCGTTCAGGGCGGCGAGAAATGGGGGCGCTATTCGCTGATTGGCATGCCCGCCACCACCATTCTTAAAGTTTACGGTGAGCGATTGACCATCGAGCGCGATGGTGAGCAGCTGGTTTCGCGAAACACGGATGACCCCCTTCGGGAAATCGAGGAATTCCAGAGCAGTTACAGGATGCCCGAACTGCCGCAACTGCCACGTTTTACCGGCGGGCTGGTGGGCTATTTTGGCTATGACACCGTTCGTTACATAGAACCAAGGCTGAAGAAATCCGTGCCACCGGATGCGCTGGGCACCCCGGATATCTTGCTGATGGTGTCCGACGAAGTGGTGATCTTCGACAACCTGCTGGGTAAGTTGATCCTGGTGGTACATGAAGATGCCTCGGAGCCGAATGCCTGGAATCTCGCCCAGGCCCGTCTGGATGAGCTCGAAGCCAAACTGGCAGAACCCCTGCCGGAATTACCCCCCCTCAGTATGCAGGGCAGTGGTCTGCAGGAATCGGCATTTGTATCGAGTTTTGGCGAGCAGAACTTCAAACAGGCGGTCAACAAAATCAAGGATTATGTGCTGGCTGGTGATGTGATGCAGGTGGTTCCTTCCCAGCGTCTCTCCATGGATTTTGATGCGGAACCGCTGAATCTGTATCGTGCATTGCGCTGCCTGAATCCCTCGCCCTATCTCTATTTTCTGGATATGGACGATTTCCAGATCGCCGGTTCATCGCCGGAAATTCTGGCGCGACTCGAGGATGGCGAGGTGACCGTGAGACCGATTGCCGGCACCCGCCGCCGCGGCCACACCCCGGAGGAAGACCGTGCGCTGGAAGCGGACATGCTCGCTGACCCCAAGGAAATTGCCGAACACCTGATGCTGATCGATCTGGGCCGCAATGACGTGGGTCGTGTGGCGCAGACGGGCACGGTCAAACTGACGGAAAAAATGTCGGTGGAGCGTTACTCCCATGTCATGCACATCATCTCCAATGTCACCGCACAGGTCATTCCGGGTACCACGGCTATTGATGTGCTTCGGGCTACGCTACCTGCGGGAACCCTGAGCGGTGCACCGAAAATTCGCGCCATGGAAATCATCGACGAACTGGAACCGGTCAAGCGCGGTGTGTATGGCGGCGCGGTGGGTTATATCGGCTGGAACGGCAATATGGATACCGCCATTGCCATTCGCACGGCGGTGATCAAGGACGGCAAGCTGTATGTGCAGGCCGGTGCCGGCATCGTAGCGGACTCGGTGCCGGAGCTGGAGTGGAAGGAAACCATGAACAAGGCCCGCGCCATTTTCCGCGCCGCTGATCTGGTGATGTGAGCACGGCCATCAAATGATGGCTGACAACCCCAGAAATTTGGCCGGGCAGATCATCCGGTCAAACCCTCCAGGTGCTGCCAGCTGTGGTGTAATCTCTCTGGTACTGTAGCCGATTTATGTCGCTTTCCTCTGAGAGTGAAGGAGTAGTGGCCACGGGTATCACCATCAGTATTTCCTTGGTTGACGCTCTGGATCTGGACATGTGTCTGTCCTGCTCGCGGGAAACCAGTGGCTGGTCCGGTTGGCAAAGGAGACCAGCGAGAGCATCACGGGCACTTCCACCAGCACGCCGACCACGGTCACCAGCGCCGCGCCGGAGTTGAGCCCGAACAGACCGATGGCCACGGCCACCGCCAGTTCAAAGAAGTTGGAGGTGCCGATCAAAGCGCAGGGTGCGGCAACATTGAACGGCACTCGCCAGAAATAGGCCGCCGCGTAAGCGATGGCAAAAATACCGTAGGACTGAATCAGCAGAGGTACGGCAATCAACGCAATCAGCAGGGGTTGATCGAGAATGATCTGCCCCTGAAAGCCGAACAGCAGTACCACGGTCGCCAGCAGTCCCAGCACCGATAGTGGCTTGATGCGTGAGGTAAAGCGCGAGACCTGGATTTCACCTTGAACTCCGGGGCCAGCCTTGCGGATCAGGTGCATCCTGGTGAGGGTGCCTGCCACCAGGGGAATGACCACATACAGCACTACCGACAATAGCAGCGTCTCCCAGGGTACGCTGATGTCTGTAACGCCCAATAGCAGGGCGACGATCGGTGCGAAGGCAAAGATCATGATGACATCGTTGAGAGATACTTGGACCAGGGTGTAGGTGGCATCCCCCCGGGTCAGTTGTGACCAGATAAAAACCATGGCGGTACAGGGTGCCGCGCCCAACAGTATCATGCCGGCGATATACTGGCTGGCGTTGTCAGGGTCGATCAGGTCGGCGAAGACAAATTCAAAAAACAAGATGCCCAATGCGGCCATGGTGAAGGGTTTGATCAGCCAGTTGACCACCAGGGTAATTACCAGGCCCTTGGGCCGTTCGTGGATGCGTTTGAGGCTGGTGAAATCCACCGACACCATCATCGGGTACACCATGAACCAGATCAGCACTGCCACGATAAAATTGACCGAACCGTACTCCAGTCCGGCGAGCAGCTGGAAGGTGTCCGGCAGCAGGGTTCCCAGCGTCAGACCGGCAATAATGCAGATCAGTACCCACAGTGACAGGTAACGCTCAAACAGGCTGAGTGGAGACGCGGGTTTGCTGGACGGGAGTTCTGTCATCGCGGGTACTCTTTAGCTGGGAAATTAGCTGGAAAATGTTGTGGCGCGCAACCGGTCAATGGCACTTCAGCCCAGCAGTGCCCTGACCTCATCGGCAGACGACACCTTGCCTTCAATAACAATGTCACCATTGATGGCCAGCGCCGGAGTGCGCATGATGCCGGCATCGATAATGGCATTGGTATCGGTGATCTTTTCCACCTCATAGGTCAGGTTCAGAGAGGTCGCGGCAGCTTCGGCATTGGCTGCGAGCTGTTTGCACTTGGCGCAGCCTGAGCCATAGATCGTTAATTTCATGGGTTGTTGCTCCTGTTTTGTCGTTGCGAAGTGCTGTCGAAAATGGTTTCGGCGCCATTACCAGAAGTTACCGTAGATGACGCCCGTGATTGTTGCCATGACCACAACCAGGCCACAGTACACCAGCGTTTTTTGTGTGCCGAGCACCGTGCGAATCACCAGCATGTTGGGTAGTGACAGGGCCGGTCCGGCCAGCAGCAGCGCCAGGGCGGGCCCCTTGCCCATGCCGGCGCCCATCAGGGCATCCACAATCGGCACTTCGGTGAGTGTTGAAAAATACATCAGTGCGCCGAGGACGGAGGCAATTGCTGTCGATGTCAGGGAATTGTCGCCAACGGCAGCGCTCACCCATTCGGAGGGGATGATGCCCTCGTGGCCGGGACGACCGAGGGCGAAGCCGGCAACAAATACCCCGGCCAGTAGCAACGGCAGTATCTGCTTGGCAAAACCCCAGCTTTGCGCCGCCCATTCGCGGTCGCTGTCACGCAATGCCGAGATCAGCATCAGTCCGGCAATGCCGAGTGCGAAAGGCAATTCAGGCTCACCGGGTACCGCCAGGGCGGCAACCACAACGACCGCCGCCAGCATAAGTAATTGAGAGCGTGGCCATTGCCAGCGCCACACCAGCAGGACGCCAAGGGCCAGGGACAAAAACGCGGTTATCTGCCATTTCCACTGATAGATCTGCATCCAGGCGCTGCTGTCTGCGGCGGCCCAGTTGGCGAACACCAGAATACCGACCATCAACATGAAAAAGGTGACGATGACGCCGGTGGGTTTAGCCGCATCGTCGCCGCCAAAGCCGCGATCATCCGTGATAACCCGCTGACTTTCCTCCTTGCGGTAAATCAGGTGCATGATGGTGCCGATTACGATGGAAAAAACAATGGCCCCGACGGCGCGGGCAATGCCGATTTCGGCACCCAGGACCTTGGCTGTGACAACAATGGCCATGACATTGATGGCTGGGCCCGAGTAGAGGAATGCAATCGCTGCACCCAGGCCGGCGCCGCGTTTGTAAATGCCGCCGAACAGGGGCAGTACAGTGCAGGAGCATACCGCCAGCAGAGTGCCCGAAACCGATGCCACACCAAAAGCCACCGGTTTGGAGGCCTGCGGCCCCAGGTGGCGCATCACCGCCCCCTGACTGATATAAGCGGCCATCGCACCGGCAATCAGGAAAGCTGGCAGCAAACACAGGATAACGTGCTCACGGGCATACCAGTTGGTCAGGTAAATGGCTTCCAGCACCGCATTGTCAAAGCGTTCGGTGCCTGCCGGGATGAAATAGATTGCCAAAAATACTGCCAGCATGGACGCCAGCAGGTACGTCTGGCGGGGGTTGTTGCGGTACAGCTCAAGCAAGCGGGTCATTGCGGTATTTTTTCCTGATGCTCGGGTTCCTGTGGTTCGGCTCCATGGGGTCCGGGGCGTGCTCTTTTGGGCAGGCCCAGTGAAATGATCACGGTGGCAACCAGCATGCCGCCGGAAATCCACAGACAGGCGGCCAGCCCGTTCGCACCCTGGCCGGCGAGTTGAAACACCCAGCCCGAGAGCACCGTGCCGATCAGCCGTCCCATGGCGTTGGCCATATAGTAGAAGCCCACATCCAGCGACACGCCGTCACTGCCAGCATAGCTGACGATCAGGTAACTGTGGAGCGAAGAGTTGACCGCGAACAGGACGCCGAACAGCAGCAGGCCACTAATCAGGATCAGGGCAGGGTTGATTTCCGTTACCGCCAGCCCGAGAGCAATCAATACAGGTAAAATAGCCAGACCCGCTGCCCACAGGGTAGCCGATCGGCCATCTGGCACTGACTCTCTGTTCCTTCCTGTAATATGCGGGGCGATCGCCTGCACTGCGCCGTAGCCAATCACCCAGAGGGCCAGAAATCCACCGGTTTGCATGTGACTCCAGCCCAGGGTTTGCGACAGGAATACCGGCAGGGCCACCACGAACCAGACATCCCGGGCGCCGAACAGCAGCATGCGTGCGGCGGAGAGAATGTTGATGGCACGGCTTTTGGAAAAAATATCGCGGAATCTGGGTTTGCTGCTTGCCTTGCCGAGATCTTTTTTCAGGAAGATCATACTTGCCAGCCAGACCAGCGCCAGGACCGCAGCCATCGCCCCGACGGCACCGGTAAATCCCAGCCACATCAGCAGCACCCCGCCGAGGAAGAACCCCGCGCCCTTGAGGGCATTTTTTGAGCCGGTGAGGATGGCCACCCACCTATAGAGGAGGCCCTGCGCACCGGCGGGCACCAGTAGCTTGATAGAACTTTTGGCACTCATCTTGTTCAGGTCCTTGGCGATGCCGGACATGGCCTGGGCCGCCATCACCCAGGACACGGTCAGCATCGCCGCCGGTACCAGTAGCATGGCCAGGGCGACGACCTGCAGTGCCAGCCCGAAATTCATGGTGCGGTTGAGCCCGAGATGGGCGCCGAGCCAGCCCCCCACCAGGTTGGTGATGACGCCAAAAATCTCGTAAAACAGGAACAGCAGCGCGATTTCCAGCGGTGAGTAACCCAGCCCATGGAAGTGCAGCACCACCAGCATGCGCAGGGCGCCGTCAGTCAGCGTGAAGGCCCAGTAGTTGCCGGTCACCACCAGGTACTGACGGATCGCCGGGGAGAGTTGGCTCAGCATGGTTATGCGCCTTTTTCCTGGTGGCCTGGTTGGTAAATGGCCCGGTTGATAAGTGCTTTGGCCTCTAGGCGCTTTGGTCCGAGCGCCCGACTTTCAGTGCCAGTTCTGCAGTCCGGTTGGCATAGCCCCATTCGTTGTCATACCAAGTGTAGATTTTTACCTGGGTGTCGTTGATCACCATGGTGGACAGCGCATCGATGATGCTGGAGCGCGGATCGGTCTTGTAGTCGATCGACACCAGCGGCCGTTCCTCGTAACCCATAATGTCCTTCAGTGGGCCAGCCTCCGCAGCTGCCTTGAGCAACTGGTTGACGGCCTCGGCGGTGGTCGGTGTCTCCACCTCGAATACGCAGTCGGTCAATGAGGCATTGGCCAGCGGCACACGCACGGCATGACCGTTTAGTCGCCCCCTGAGTTCGGGAAAGATTTCAGTGATGGCGGTGGCCGAACCGGTGGTGGTGGGAATCAGGCTTTCACCACAGGCGCGGGCCCGGCGCAGGTCTTTGTGGGGTGCATCCAAAATGGTCTGGGTATTGGTGATGCTGTGGATAGTGGTCATGCTGCCGTGGCGAATGCCCAAGTGCTCATGGATCACCTTGACCACCGGGGCAAGACAGTTGGTGGTGCAGGAGGCTGCTGTGACGATCCGGTGCCGGATCGGGTCGTAGAGGTGATCGTTCACACCCATCACCACATTCAGCGCCTCCGGCTCCTTTACCGGTGCGGTGACCACCACCCGTTTGACGCCCTGGACCAGGTATGCATTGAGGACGTCGGTTTTTTTCATCTTGCCGCTGGCTTCGATGATTAGGTCACAGCCCGACCAGTCGGTGTCTTCGATACGGGTGTTGCGGCTGGAGTTCATGCGTTGCCCGTCCACCACAATGGCGTTGTCCTCAGCGCTGGCCTCGTGATACCAGCGGCCGTGAACAGAATCGAATGTCAGCAGATGCGCCAGTGTTGCCGCATCCCCGGCGGGGTCGTTGATCTGGACAAATTCGACCTCTGGCCAGTCCCAGGCTGCGCGTAATATCAGACGGCCAATGCGGCCAAAACCGTTGATGCCAATTTTGATGCTCATAGTCGACCCCGGAAATTTTTGATAACAGTGAACGGTAGCTACAGGCCTCAGTCGCTGGCACCTGACTGCGGCCAATCAGTAACTTTTATTGGTTAACTCTCAGCAACAGCCCCTGTTCTGTCGCTCAATGGCCTGAAGGCGGGACAGGTCCTCGCCATAGGGGGCTTCGGTCCCGAGTCCTTCTTGTGTAGTGGCCAGCACCTCCCGTTGCCACGGCTTCAGTCCGACATGGAGCCTGTAGTAAACCCACTGCCCCTTTCGGTGATCGCTCACCAGGCTACAGGTGCGCAACTGGGCCAGGTGGCGCGAGGTCATGGGTTGTGAGGCGTCCAGGGCATCTGCAATATCACAGACACAGAGCTCATCCCTGACGAGCAGTAACATTAAGCAGCGCAGCCGGGTCTCGTTTGCCAGGCATTTGTAAAATTGGTCAGCTTTCATGAGGCGATACTCCTACCGTATCTGCGACGTTTTTCTTCCAAAACCACTCAGTAAGAGCGTCGGTTTCGGAGACCTTTCGGTACAGACCGAAAATCTGCCATGCGATCGCTGGCAGCGTAGATGCCAAACAGATCACCGGACATGCCCCGACGATGCGACTCATTATATCCTAATATATGGATAATCATATATTATAGCTGCGTATACCCGAGCTCAACCCGTTACCGTCGAGTTGAGGCCGCGCTGCAGGCTGGAACGTCCGTAGACGGTCAAGAGCCTCGCCATGCTATAATCGCGGGCGTTTTGCGAGGCCGGTTGTAAGGGTGTCTTGGCCCGGTTGTCTAAAGGCCCGCAGATTCATCACTTATATTGATACGCCTGTGGTCTTCAGGCACGGTGTGATCGGGCTAAAATTATAAATTAATAAAACCGGTTAGAATGGAGTAACTTGTTGAAAATAAAGAGATGTTTATCTGCATGATACTCATGATCGATAATTACGACTCCTTTACCTACAACGTGGTTCAGTACCTCGGTGAGCTAAAGGCGGAGGTGCAGGTATTTCGCAACGATGAAATCACCATTGCCGAGGTGGAAGCCCTGGCGCCGGAAAAAATCGTGATTTCTCCCGGCCCCTGTACCCCTGATGAAGCGGGTATTTCTGTGGCGCTGGTGAAAACCTTTGCCGGTAAAATTCCAATTTTGGGTATCTGTCTGGGCCATCAGAGTATTGGCCAGGCTTTTGGTGCCCGAGTGGTGCGCGCGCGACAGGTGATGCACGGTAAAACCTCGTCTATCTATCATGCAGATACCGGGGTGTTTCGGGGGCTGTCCAATCCTCTTGAGGCCACGCGCTACCACTCGCTGGTGGTGGAACGCGAGACACTACCGGATTGCTTCGAGATTACTGCGTGGACACGGACCGAAGATGGGCAGGTGGATGAAATCATGGGCCTGCGCCACCGCGACTATGCCCTTGAAGGGGTGCAGTTCCATCCGGAATCCATTCTCACCGAGCATGGTCACGACCTGCTGCAAAACTTTCTCCGGGGCTGATAGAAGATGGATATACAGCAAGCGATAGCCAGTATCCTTGAGCGTCGGGATCTCGATAGCAGCGAGATGCGAGCGGTGATGCAACAGATTATGACCGGTGGTGCCACGGCCGCTCAAATCGGCGGTTTTCTGGTGGGATTGCGCATGAAAGGGGAATCGGTTGCAGAAATAACTGGTGCTGCACAGGTGATGCGTGAGCTGGCAACGCCAGTTGCGATAACCGGTGAGTTCCTCGTCGATATTGTCGGCACTGGCGGCGATAGTGCCGGAATCTTCAATGTGTCCACCGCCAGCAGTTTTGCGGCGGCGGCGGCCGGTGCCCGGGTGGCCAAGCATGGCAACCGTTCGGTGAGCAGCAAAAGCGGCAGCGCGGATCTGCTGGAGTGTGCGGGGGTGCAGCTTGACCTTTCGCCCGAGCAGGTGGCGCTCTGTGTGGATGAGGTTGGCATTGGTTTTATGTTTGCGGTGAACCACCACAGTGCCATGAAACATGCTATTGGTCCTAGGCGTGAGCTGGGTGTGAGGACGGTATTCAATCTGCTCGGGCCCCTGACGAACCCGGCCAGAGTGCCGAATATGTTATTGGGTGTGTACGACCGCCATTGGTTGAAACCAGTGGCTGAGGTGATGCGTGAGCTGGGTGCCAGGCATGTGCTGGTGGTCCATGCTGAAGACGGTCTCGATGAAATCAGTATTGCCGCCGATACCCTGGTGGCCGAGTTGAAGGATGGTGAGATTGTCGAGTACGGGATTGGCCCGGAGGATTTCGGTTTGCAGCGAGGCTCATTGGACAGTCTGAAGGTCAAGGATGCGAAAGACAGCCTGGACATGGTGAAATCTGCACTATCCAAAAAAGGTGGGGTTGCATCCGATATGGTGGCCCTGAATGCAGGAGCCGCACTATATGTGGCGGGAGTTGCCGCAGATCTTACAGAAGGTGTCAGCTTGGCACAGGATGCCCTGGGAAGCGGCCTGGCAAGAGCAAAGATGGATGATCTGGCAGCGTTCACCCGTTGTCTGAAGGAGCTGGATAGATGATGAGCCCTGCTGTCGATACACCAACTGTGTTGAAAAAAATTCTCGATCACAAGATCGAGTCAGTCGCTCTTCGCAAGACGCAGACTTCAATCGCCGAGCTCAGAGAGCAGTGTCGGGAGCCACGTGATATTCGCGGTTTTTCCGCTGCGCTGCGACACAAGCTTGACCAGGAGCTTGCAGCGGTGATTGCCGAGGTAAAGAAAGCCTCTCCCAGTAAGGGGCTTATCAGGGAAGATTTTGATCCGGTGAGCATTGCGCGAAGTTATGAAAAAGGCGGGGCAGCCTGTCTCTCGGTGCTAACGGAGGAGGCCTTCTTTCTCGGTGCCGACGAGTATCTCAAAATGGCCCGGGAGGCTACCCGCTTGCCCGTGCTGCGCAAGGACTTCATTGTTGATCCCTATCAGGTCTACGAATCCTATGTGCTGGGGGCAGATTGTATTCTGCTGATCGTCGCCGCGCTTGAGCAGCCCTTGATGGAAGAGCTGCACGACATCGCTGTGGAATTGGGTATGGATGTGTTGGTTGAGGTGCACAATGAAGCGGAGCTCGATCGTGGGCTATTGATTGAGAATCCCATGATTGGTATCAATAACCGTGATCTGAAAACGTTTGAGACAACCCTCGAGACCACTTTTCAGTTACTGGAAAAAATTCCCGACGACCGTATTGTGATCACGGAAAGCGGAATTGTCTCCATTGATGATGTGGCTGCCATGCGGGGGCATAACGTCAATGCCTTTCTGATCGGTGAGACGTTTATGCGCGCAGGTGAGCCGGGCCTGAAATTGCTGGAAATGTTTAATTAAAGTCCAGCGCTGTCACCAGGGTTGTTTCTGGTATTGTTCGACACCTTCCGGAATCTGGTACCAGTCCTGTTTTTCACTTGTCCAGACATGCATAACGGGTTGGATCATGCGGGTATCGGACAGGGTTCCAGGCTTCAGTTTGATAATCTCCGGTTGCGCCGGATTGAAATGATAGATGCGGTTGCCACAATTCGGGCAAAAAGTCGCGCAATTTCGATTGCCATTTTCCGCCAACCGCTCCCAGGCTTGCATCTCTCCATTAGTCCTTAAATCGTCCCGGTTCACCATCGCCGTGATGCTGAATGCACTGGTGGAAAGCTTCTGGCATTCCCGGCAATGACAAATGATCACTGTGATGGGCGCCGCCAGTAGTTCATAGGTCACTTTTCCGCACTGACAGGAGCCGGGAACTGGATATTGGATTTCAGTACTTTCCATGGGCTTTCCTTGTATCTGCCGGTAACAGTCTAAGAGAGGCTGAGGCGTCAGGGCAAAGAGATAGCAAGCAGAAGGTTATACCGGGGTAACGCCAGGCAGGCCTCCGGTAAATTTTGTCATATAACCAACCAGACGGTTTTAGCGGGTACCGAACACAACCATGGTTTTGCCCTTTACCGACACCAACCCCTGGTCTTCAAGGGTTTTCAGTACCCGGCCAACCATTTCCCGGGAGCAGCCGACAATTCTTCCGATTTCTTGACGAGTGATCTTGATCTGCATGCCATGGGGATGGGTCATGGCATCGGGCTCCTTGCACAGGTCCAGCAGTGTCCTTGCCACGCGACCGGTAACGTCCAGAAAGGCGAGATCGCCCACTTTGCGGGTGGTATCGCGTAGGCGCTTGGCCAGTTGTACACCGATAGCAAACAGAAATTCCGGGTGCTGTCTGGACAGCTCCTGAAACTTACCGTAACTGATTTCACCGACTTCACACTCTGTTTTCGCGCGAATCCAGGCACTTCGATCCGGTTGCTTGAACAGCCCCATTTCACCAAAAAAATCACCTTCATTGAGGTAGGCCACAATCATTTCGCGACCATCGTCGTCTTCAATCAGGACAGTGACAGAACCCTTGACGATGTAAGAGAGGGTGTCGCCCTCATCGCCAGCGTAAATGATGGTACTTTTGGCTGGATACTTTCTGCGGTGGCAGTGAGCGAGGAACGCTTCCGCGTTTGGCATGTGGGGTGTGATGGGTGCAGGAGCCAACTTGGTTTCCTCCTCATGGCGAGGTTTTTCGAACAGAGCACCCATTATGGGCACAAACGCCTCGCTGTCCAAGTTAGATTTTACCATTACCTGTTGCTCCCTATTGCAATACGCATGTGCGTCAAGTCAGTTGATTCTAGGAGTAAAGGCACATCAATTATGTTAGCCTTTCGGCACTTTTTGGATTGAGTGCCGTCATGAAAGCAAAAGTCATCTGGGGTGGTGATGTAAAGTTCACCGCAGAAACGGAATCTGGTCATCAGGTCGTGATGGACGGTCCGCCGGATCATGGTGGCACGAATCAGGGTGCCCGCCCCATGGAGATGGTTCTCTGCGGTATGGGGGGGTGTTCATCGTTTGATGTGGTGCATATTCTCAAGAAGAGCCGTCAGGATGTGACGGATTGTGTGGCAGAAATTGATGCGCAGCGCGCGGATGACGTCCCCGCCGTTTTCACTAGCATACACATCCACTTCGTGGTCACCGGCCGGGGCCTGAAAGAGAACCTGGTGAGTAATGCGGTAAAACTGTCCGCGGAAAAATACTGTTCCGCGTCTATCATGTTGACCAGAGGCGGTGTCGAAATTACACACAGTTACGAAATCCATCCTGCCTGACGGCCTCTAAAGACTACCAGCTCCTTGGCTGCAGCCCCTGGATCTTCCGGATGCTGTTGTCTCGCGTGCAAAAAAAAGGGCAGCGAAGCTGCCCAAGGGATTTTAAATAGGAGGGAGATAAAAGCATCAATTGATTGTTTGAGAAGCCAACCTGTCTGAACAAACAATAACCTAACTATAGTTCACGCCTAATCATGATTGAAATGTATTAAATTTATCTGGCTCATTCCCTGTATTTATTTCTGCTGTTCATGCAAAAAAACAGGCAACTTGCGTTGCCTGAAAAAGATATAGAGGGAGTAAGAGAACTACACTTGAATGACCTGATAATTCAATACTGGGAGTATTTCACTCATCCGGTACATTCACGGGGCTTTGGGTTCAGCGACACCAGGTAACCGGTGAGGGGGTGTCGCTTGGTGGAAACTACGCCTTGGCCCCGCTTGGTACAGTGTCAATATAGTCATTGACTAACCATGACTCAAATGTATTAAGATAATAGTATTCATAATCTATAGGAATGTTTTTGTGGATACCAAAATTCTGTCCCGTGTCGACTTGAACTTGTTGGTGGCCCTTCAGGTGTTGCTGGAAGAGCGCAGTGTGACGAGGGCCGCGGAACGGCTATTCATTACTCAGCCAGCCATGAGTAAAACCCTTCAGCGTCTCCGGGACCTATTCGATGACCCCTTGTTTATCCGCAGTGGGCGAGGGCTGATTCCAACACCCAGAACCAATGAGTTGGCTGTCCATCTGCCGGCACTGTTGGCCGGTGTGTCGGATTTGGTGGCCAGTAGCAAATTTGACCCACTTACCTATGAGGGAGAAATTTGTATCATGACGGCAGAGTTCATCGCGGTGCAGGTGGTGCCCACCCTCACCCAGAGAATAATCAGGGAAGCGCCGAGAATGTCACTGACGCTGACCAGTGAGGCCGAGGAAGAAGGACGTGCGCTGGAGGATGGTGATCTGGATTTTGCCATCGAAATTTCTCGTCCCTACGGCAGTGAATATCATGTGACGCCGCTGGGTAGTTTCACGCCAGCCGTGTGGATGCGTGCCGAGCACCCGCTTGCCAAGAAAGACAAGTTGACCCTGGTGGAAATGCTTGAATACCCTTTTATTCAGTATTACCTGCTGTTGACGGGTCCGATCTCGGCCAATGCAGAGAGCCGGTTTGACCGGGAGTTGGCAAAACATGGTCTCAAACGGCAGAAAACCCTGGTCACCACACAGTTGATGACAGCCATGGATGCCCTGTGGCATACCGATTGCCTGATGATGGCCACCATGCACGACCTTAAAATCGAGAGTGAGTCATACGGTATTGTGCGTAAACCCTACCCGGAAGAACTGGAGTTTGATAATACCGTTCCGGTGGTATTGGTGCAGCATGTCCGGACCATCAAGTCGCCGGCTCACCAATGGGTCAAAGATCAGATTATTGGCATTGTTCAGGACATCAAGGAGCAGGCTCGACAGGCAGCCCGCGCGCGTTGATCAAATATGGTAGCTGGTTTTGGTCATGGCGCCGGAGATCAGTGTCATCAAACCCTTCACTGGTGAGGGAAATTCCAGGCCACCGGCCTCCTTTGCCACTGCCGCATGTTTGCCCTCATCTTCCAGCATTTTCTGCACAATGGCGCGGCTTTTGGTGTCGTTTTCCGGCAGTATTTCGAGATGATTTTCGAGGTGTTGGCAGACCTGCTGTTCGGTGGCGGATACAAAGCCGAGGCTGAGTTTGTCGCTGACCAGCCCGGTAGTGGCCCCGATGCCAAAAGACAGGCCGTACCAGAGTGGATTCAACAGACTGGTGTGTCCACCCAACTGCTTGAGCCGGTCCTGGCACCAGGCCAGATGATCAATTTCCTCATCGGCAGCCTGCTCCATCTCAGTGCGAACCGAAGTGAGTTTGGCCGTCAGTGCCTGTCCCTGGTAAAGCGCCTGGGCGCAGACCTCTCCCGTGTGGTTGACTCGCATCAGACCTATCGCGTGCCGCTTTTCACGCTCATCCAGCGTGTGCTCCTCAGCGGTTTTTCCCGGTGACAGGCGGGCAGGTGCCGGAGGCTCAGCTGCCAGGGTGCGAAGGGCGCGGTCTACCTGAAGAAGAAGTCGATCGAGTTTGGTAAGCTGCCTTGTGCGCACGGTTTTGCCCTAAACTGTTGGTGGTGACAAGATTGTAGCAAAATCATCCGTCAACACACGAGGGTAATAGATGATAGGTCATCCACAGCAATTTCTCGGTTACGGTATTTACTGTATTGACGCGCAATACGTGAGGCCGGGACAAGCCTGTTGTTATCTGCTGGTGGATGACGGCGAGGTGGCGATTATTGAAACCGGTACCAGTCACACCGTGAGTGCTATCAGTGAGGCACTGGATTCATTGGGTCTGACGGCAGCGGCCGTTCGCTACGTGATTCCCACCCATGTGCACCTCGACCACGCCGGTGGTGCCGGATTGCTAATGCAGCGTTACCCCGATGCCCGGTTGGTTGTTCATCCCCGCGGTGCCCGTCATCTGGCGGATCCCACAAAACTGATAGCGGGTGTTATCGCCGTCTACGGGGAGTCGACCTATCGGTCGCTGTATGGCGAGCTTGTGGCTGTGCCTGAAGATCGTATCATCAGCGCCGAAGACGGGTTGCGACTGAATCTGGGTGGGCGCACACTGGAGTTTCGTCATACGCCGGGACATGCCGAGCACCATTGTTGTATTTGGGATAAGGTCAGCGGTGGCTGGTTTACCGGAGACACGTTTGGTCTCGCCTATCTGACTCCGGCGCTGGGGGGCGACCGGTTTATCATGCCCACCACGACACCTGTGCAGTTTGCCCCTGAGCGATTGCTCAGCTCGCTGGACTTGCTGATGAGCTATCGGCCCCGGCGGGTTTATCTCACCCACTACAGCCAGCTGGATGAACCTGAAAATTACGTGATGTCGCTGCGCGAGCAAATAAGCGCCTGGTGTGACATGGCGTTGTCCCTGCAGGCTGGGCCAGAGCGGGAGAGCACGATTTACAAGCGGATAACAGAGCTCACACTGACACGGATAGAGGCTCGCTGGCCGGATGCCGACATGGCGATGATTGAGCAGGATCTTGAAATGGATCTTGAACTGAACGCCCAGGGCCTTGAGGTCTGGTTGCAGCGTCAGCAGCAGTAGCTAGGCTTGCTTTCAAACCTTCTCCCGTGCGATCGCCCGATAGCCAATATCGTGGCGAAAATAGACATCATTCCAACAAATCTGTTCTGCCAGCTGGTAGGCTCGCTGCTGGGCCTCAAAGACCGTATTGCCCAGCCCGACGGCGCAGAGCACTCGCCCGCCGTTGGTAACAACTTGTCCATCAACCTCTCTGGTCCCCGCGTGAAACACCTTGCGGTCTTCTGTCCCGGAAGCGGAAAGACCTGAGATGACATCACCCTTGCGGTAGTCATTTGGGTAGCCTCCCGCCGCCAAAACGACACCCAGTGCGGCCCGCGGGTCCCAATCAACCGTGCAGTGGTGAAGTGTCTTGTCCAGTGCCGCAGTACAGAGTGCGACCAGGTCAGATTTTAACCGCATCATGATCGGCTGGGTTTCCGGATCACCGAAGCGGCAGTTGTACTCGATCACCTTGGGGGTGCCGTCGGGCATGATCATTAGTCCGGCATACAGGAAGCCGGTGTAACGGTTGCCCTCTGCGGCCATCCCTTGCACAGTGGGCTGAATTACCTCAGCCATGACGCGCCCGTGAATTTCAGGAGTCACCACCGGCGCGGGGGAGTAGGCCCCCATGCCACCGGTGTTCGGCCCCAGGTCACCGTCATCCCGAGCCTTGTGATCCTGCGATGTCGCCATTGGCAGGATGTGCTCCCCGTCCACCATGACAATAAAGCTGGCTTCCTCACCAGCCAGAAACTCTTCGATAACTACCCGATGGCCGGCATCGCCAAAGGCGTTGCCCGCCAGCATATCGTGCACGGCGTTTTCGGCTTCCTCCAGGGTTTTGGCGACAATGACCCCTTTGCCCGCGGCCAGGCCGTCGGCCTTGATGACAATGGGGGCCCCTTTCCCGCGCAGGTAGGCAAGCGCCGGTTCGATCTCAGTGAAATTCTGATATTCCGCAGTGGGGATGTTGTGACGTGCTAGGAAGTCCTTGGTAAAGGCCTTGGAACCTTCCAGTTGTGCGGCCCCTTTCGAGGGGCCAAAGGCCCGCAGGCTGCGGTCGGCGAAAAAATCCACAATGCCGTCCACCAGTGGCTGTTCCGGGCCGACGATGGTCAGGGCGACGTTGTTCTGCTGGGCAAAATCTGCCAGTGCTGCAAAGTCGTTGACATCAATAGCGACATTCTGGACACCCGGTTCCCGCGCTGTGCCGGCATTGCCAGGTGCCACAAAAACCTTTTCCACACCCTGGCCCTGGGCTGCTTTCCACGCCAGTGCGTGTTCCCGTCCGCCGGAGCCGATCACCAGAATATTCATGCGTAATTCTCTTGCCTTAAATGACAGAGACGGTTGTGTTGGCAGGACACAACCGCCACAAAATCAACGTGATAGGAGTAGTGTCATCGTGCATTATCAGTGACGGAAGTGCCGCATACCCGTAAACACCATGGCCATGCCGCGTTCGTTGGCGGCGGCGATTACTTCCTCGTCACGGATCGAACCACCCGGCTGGATGACGCAGCTGATGCCCACTGCGGCGGCGTTATCAATGCCATCCCGGAATGGGAAGAAAGCGTCGGAGGCCATGACTGCGCCCTTCACTTCCAGTCCCGCGTGCTCCGCCTTGATGGCGGCGATACGGGCGGAGTTGATACGGCTCATCTGCCCTGCCCCCACACCGATAGTCCGGTTGTTTTTTGCGTAAACGATGGCGTTGGATTTCACCATTTTGGCTACTTTCCAGGCGAACAGCAGGTCTGCCAGCTCATCATCTGTGGGTTTCCGGTCGGTGACCACTTTAAGATCGGCGGCGGAGACCATGCCGTTATCTCGATCCTGTACCAGCAGGCCACCGTTAACCCGTTTGAAGTCAAAGTCCTGCGGGCGGGTTTTGCCCCATTGGCCACATGCCAGCAGGCGCACGTTTTTCTTGCTGCTGACTGCGGTCACTGCCGCCTCAGAGACACTGGGAGCAATGATGACTTCCACAAACTGTTTTTCGCAGATGGCTTCGGCAGTGGCCGCATCCAGCTCGCGGTTGAAGGCGATAATGCCACCGAAGGCGGATTCCGGGTCAGTGGCAAAGGCCAGGTCATAGGCGGTCCCGATATCCACTGCCACGGCCACGCCGCAGGGATTGGCGTGCTTGACGATCACGCAGGCGGGCTGGTCGAATTGCTTGACGCACTCCAGGGCTGCGTCAGTGTCGGCGATATTGTTGTAGGACAACTCCTTGCCTTGCAATTGACGGGCGGTGGCGACACTGGCCTCCGCCGGACTGGCTTCCACGTAAAAGGCTGCCTTTTGATGTGGATTCTCGCCGTAGCGCATTTCCTGAATTTTCAGGAACTGGGTGTTAAAGGTATCGGGGAAGTCACGTTTATCGTTGGTGCCCGGCACAAAATTGAAAGGGCGGGCACCAAAGTGGTTGGCGATCATGCCATCGTAGGCGGCAGTGTGCTCAAAGGCTTTAACCATCAGGCTGTAGCGGGTGTCATAACTGAGTTGGCCGTCGTTGGCCTGCATTTCATCCAGTACTGCACTGTAGTCGCCGGCATTGACCACAATGGCGACATCCTTGTGGTTTTTGGCCGCGGAGCGAACCATGGTGGGGCCGCCGATATCGATATTTTCAATAGCGGTTGGCAAATCGCAGGCGGGATCGGCCACGGTGGTGGCGAAGGGGTAGAGGTTTACCACCACCATGTCGATGGGCAGGATGCCATGTTCATTCATGACACTGTCATCGGTGCCGCGGCGACCGAGGATGCCCCCATGCACTTTGGGGTGAAGGGTTTTGACCCTGCCGTCCATCATTTCCGGGAATCCAGTGTAATCCGAGACTTCCCTGACACTGATGCCATTCTCGTTGAGCAGGCGGTAGGTGCCGCCTGTAGAGAGGACCTCGACTCCCTGATTGCACAGTGCCCTGGCGAATTCAACAATGCCTGTCTTGTCCGAGACGCTGATCAGGGCGCGGGAAACTTTACGCAAGTCGCTCATACTGGTCCTCAGTGTTGGTATTTTATAGTAGATTGTATTGTTTGAGTTTTTTTCGCAGCGTGCCACGGTTCAGGCCAAGCATTTCTGCCGCCTTGCTCTGGTTGTTGCGGGTATAGTTGAGCACCGCCTCAAGCAGGGGTTCCTCCACCTCTGTAAGTACCAGCTGGTACAGATCATTGGTCGGCTGTCCGTCCAGATGCAGGAAGTATTGTTGCAGTGCGGTTTCCACACAGAGGCGCAGGGATTTGTGATGGTGTGTGGTATCCGATGGCTCAGCACTTACCTCGGCCTGGATAGTGAATGTATCAATGGCGCTCATGCGGCTTGGTCCCAATTCTGTCCTGCCAGGTAGGTATGCAGGTGGTCTATTTGTTCGTTATGGTTGTCCAGCTGGTTGAAAGACCGGCGAAAGGTGTCGCCGCCGGGCAGGCCCTCAACGTACCAGCCCACATGCTTGCGGGCAATCCGGATACCTGAATATTCCCCGTAGTGCGTGTGTATGGCGCGAATATGGTCAACCACCTGGGCAGCGAATTCGTGCCCGGAGAGGGACTCCGGTAGCGAGCCGTATTCCAGATAGTGATTGATCTCACGAAATAGCCATGGATTGCCCTGGGCAGCGCGGCCAATCATCACGGCGGTGGCGCCGGTGTGGTCAAGCACAGCTTTGGCATCCTTCGCAGAACGGATATCACCGTTGGCGAATACCGGGATATCGACTGATTGAACCACGCTCGCAATTGTGTCGTATTCAGCCTGGCCGTTGAAGCGACAGGCGCGGGTGCGTCCGTGGACAGCAAGCGCCTGGATGCCGCAGTCTTCGGCAATCCCGGCAATGTTAAGCGCGTTGCGATTTTGGGTGTCCCATCCGGTGCGAATTTTCAGTGTGACGGGGATGTCGACGGCCGCGACCACGGCGGAGAGAATGGCTGCCACCAGTTTCTCATCCTGGAGCAATGCCGACCCGGCTGCCCGTTTGCAGACTTTTTTGGCGGGGCAACCCATATTGATATCGATGATCTCGGCACCGAGTTCCCTGTTTTGTCGGGCCGCATCTGCCATGAGGGAGGGGATGCTGCCGGCAATCTGTACAGATCTGGGCGAGAGCTCATCCTTGTGGATCAGCCGCTGTTGGCTCTTTCGGGTGTGCCAAAGGCGGGTATCGGAGGTGATCATCTCCGATACGGCCATGCCAGCACCCTGTGTTCGACAGAGTTGGCGAAATGGCAAATCTGTCACGCCGGCCATGGGTGCCAGTATGGTTCGTGATGCCAGCGCATGTTGACCAATCTTCACCAAGTTGGGTTGCCTCAATCTAAGCTCGGAAAAAACGGGGTGTTGATGATACCCGCTCTTGGCCGACGGAATAAAGATTATTTGGGAATGAATAGCAGATAACTGACGGCGTCCTGTCCGGGATCAATCAGTTCCAGCTTAAGTTTCACCGGTTGTCTGGCGGGCATCATGGTCATGTCGGCCAGGTCTCCGGGCAGGTATTCCCTGGGCTGAAAACGCCGCTGCGCAAGGATTTCTCCTTGCAGGTTTTCAAACCTTAGCACCAGCGACGGGAAAGGTTGTGCAAAGCTGGCCTCATTGATCAGGACAGCATCGACGCTCAGGGCATCGGGTATTTCCGGGTGGCTGTAGACCATTAACTGATCGCTGCTGATTTTGTTCAGGTCCTGCAAAGGTGACAGTTCGCAGCCCGTCACCTCGCAATAGCGGCTTATCCATTGCCGGTAGCCCGGATCCGTGCCAATCACATCGGCGAAAAAAAACAGGTACTGTGCCGCCAGCAGGGCGGCAGCCAGCAGAGAAAGTGACAGCCACAACCATGTTTTCCGCCGGGGTCTGGCGGGGGGGTAAAAGAGAGCTGTCTCGCTCTGCAGATGCAGTGGATCATCTTTTACCACATCCTGTGGCGGGTTTTCAGGGGCTTTGCCTGTCGGCTCTGCCGGTGAGTTATCTTCGGGTTGCTGAGTGGATTCCGCTGTTGTGGAGTCGGGCCAGTGGATATCGATTTGTTCTGGATGTCTTGCCCCGGTGACTGTTTCGGTTTCAGGCTCACCCTGCTCCTGCTCCTGCTCCTGCTCCTGCTCCTGCTCCTGCTCCTGCTCCTGCTCCTGCTCCTGCTCCTGCTCCTGCTCCTGCTCCTGCTCCTGCTCTAAGCCATTGTGCTGATCGGAGTTTGCGATATGGGCATGCATATCAGCCTGAGGCGCGTCGACGAGGTTTTCACGTGCGTCAAACACCTTGAGGCAGGCGCCGCACCGAACCAGTCCGTTGGCCGCCTGGAGATGGGCCGGCATAGCCCGGAAAGAAAGCGAGCAACTGGGGCAGCGGGTGATGATTTCGTTCATGGTTGGTTGCCGGGAAATCGCCTGTGTCGAGCCGCTAGTTTAGCGGTATGACTCAACGCTTGGTAGCGGTGAGTCTGACCCATTGCTCACGGCTGGCAGGGGGGGCGAAATCAAACCAGGGTGCATAGGCAGACATCACTTCGTCGGCCTGGGTGTCAATGATACCGGAAAGGCAGAGGGCGCCACCGGGCAGGGTGAGCGCGTTCAGTTTCGGCGCCAGCGATACGAGCGGCCCCGCCAGGATGTTGGCGATGACCAGATCAGTGGCGATCGGTGGTGCCTGCTCCGGCAGGTAGGTCAGTACCTTTTCTGGCGCCAGCTTATTGCGCTGGGCGTTGTCTGTGGTCGCCAGCAGTGCCTGATGGTCGATATCAATGCAGTTGGCCGAGTCTGCACCGAGCAGCAGGGCGGCAATGGCGAGAATGCCGGAACCGCAGCCGTAATCAGTGACGGTTTTCCCGGCCAGCTCAATGCCGTCGAGCCACTGCAGGCAAAGAAAGGTGGTCGGGTGTGTGCCGGTGCCAAACGCGAGTCCCGGATCCAGCAGCATGTTGATTGATGAGGGTTCCGGTGGTGCGAGCCAGCTCGGGCAAATCCATAGGCGTTTACCGCAGCGGATAGGTTGGTAGTGTTGCATCCACTCCCGTTCCCAATCGCGATCTTCCAGCGGTGACCAGCGGTAATCAGGCAGTTGGCCGTCCAGCTGCTCCGTCAGTTGATGGGTCACCCGCTCAGTGGATATTCCGGCATCGAACAGGCCGGTAATCCGGGTTTGCTGCCACAGGGGGGTTTCTCCCAGAGCGGGCTCCAGGATGGGTTGATCAGCATTGTCTTCGAAGGTAACGGAGACGGCGCCGCTGTCCAGCAGGGCATCTTCAATGGTTTCGGCAGATTGGCGTGAGCTGTTAATGATCAATTGTAGCCAGGGCATATGACCTCTGTGGAACAAAAAGCCCCGGTATACGGGGCCTGCTTAAGCTTGCTTGTTGGCTGAAAGCTCAGTGGTATTCCTGGGGTTATTCTAGAGATTGAGCTTTTTTTCCAGATAGTGAATGTTCACCCCGCCCTTGCGAAAATTGGCATCACAGACCAGGTCCCGCTGCAGGGTAATATTGGTTTTGATCCCCTCGATATGCAGCTCGTCGAGGGCGTTGGCCATGCGTGACAGGGCCGCTTCCCGGGTCTGGCCGTAAGTGATGATCTTGCCGACCAGCGAGTCGTAATAGGGTGGAACGGTATAGCCCGCATAGATGTGGGAGTCGACGCGCACCCCGTTGCCGCCGGGTGGGTGGTAGGCAGTAATTTTGCCGGGGCTGGGCATAAAGGTAACAGGATCTTCTGCGTTGATGCGACATTCGAAGGAATGCCCCCGAAAAATGATGTCGCTCTGGCGAAGGCTGAGCTTTTCGCCGCTGGCGATCAGCAGTTGCTGCTTGACGATATCGACCCCGGTAATCATTTCGGTGACCGGGTGCTCCACCTGAACCCGGGTGTTCATCTCGATAAAGAAGAACTGCCCGTTTTCGTAGAGAAACTCGAACGTGCCCGCCCCCCGGTAGCCAATTTTTACACAGGCGTTGACGCAGGCTTCCAGTACTTGCTGGCGCGCATCATCGGGAATGCCAGGTGCCGGGGCTTCTTCGAGTACTTTCTGGTGACGCCGCTGCAGGGAGCAGTCGCGATCACCAAGGTGAATGGCATTCCCCTGGCCATCGGAGAGCACCTGGACCTCCACGTGACGGGGATTTTCCAGGAATTTTTCCATGTAAACCGTTTCATCGCCAAAGGCAGATTTTGCCTCTGATCGGGTCACCTGAATGGCTTTCAGCAGTTCACTTTCTTCGCGCACCACTCGCATGCCTCGACCACCGCCCCCTGCGGCCGCTTTGATAATCACCGGGTAGCCCACTTCCAGACCAACAGCGCGGCTGCGATCTTCATCATCGGTGAGGGGGCCATTTGAACCCGGCACAGTGGGCACACCCGCCTTGCGCATGGCGTCAATGGCCGCGACCTTGTCGCCCATCATGCGGATTACACCGGCCGTGGGGCCGATAAAGATAAAGCCGCTTTTTTCTACCTGCTCGGCAAAGTCAGCATTTTCAGCCAGAAAGCCGTAGCCGGGGTGCACCGCATCGGCATTAGTGATTTCCATAGCGCTGATGATGGCGGGAACATTCAGGTAGCTCTGGCTGGAGGGGTTGGGCCCAATGCAGACTGTTTCGTCGGCCAGCAGCACATGTTTCAGGTTGACGTCGGTCTTGGAGTGGGCGGCCACGGTTTTAATGCCGAGTTCCTTGCAAGCGCGCAGAATGCGCAGTGCAATTTCGCCCCGATTGGCAATAAGCACTTTTTTCAGCATTGCTGATGCTCCTGTGGGCTACGGCTCAAATAATCATGACCAGTGGTTGATCGAATTCAACGGGCTCGCCGTCTTCCACCAAAATGGCACTAACGGTGCCGGCTTTGTCCGCTTCAATCTGGTTCATCATTTTCATGGCTTCGACAATGCAGAGTACTTCGCCAGCCTTGACCTGCTGTCCGACCTCTATAAAGGCGCTTGAGCCGGGTGACGGTGAGCGGTAAAAAGTGCCAACCATCGGTGATTTGACGGCGTGGCCAGCGGGTTCGGCGGGCGTTTCCGGCTCGGCAGTGGTCGTTGCCGCACTCGTCGGGGCAGGTTGCTGAGGTGCCTGCATCTGTGCGGGCATCATCATGGGCATCGACATGACGCCGGGGCCATTCCTGCTGATCCGGACAGACTCTTCGCCTTCCTTGATTTCGATTTCGCCAATATCGGACTCTTCGAGCAGTTCAATCAGCTTTTTGATTTTTCTAATATCCATCTGCGGTTGCTCCAAATGGTGTGAAAGTTTGAATCAGGTACCCAGTTGTTTCAGTGCGGCTTGCAGTGCCAGAGCATAGCCTTGGCCGCCCAGTCCGCAAATAACGCCTCTGGCTATGTCGGAGAAAAAAGATTGGTGCCGAAAGGCTTCACGAGCATGCACATTGGACAGGTGAACTTCTATAAAGGGGATATCAACGGCCAGTAGTGCGTCGCGCAGGGCAATGCTGGAATGGGTTAACGCCGCAGGGTTGAGAATAATAAAGTTCACCCCTTCCCTGCTGGCTTCATGTACCCGTTCCACCAGTTCGTATTCAGCATTGCTTTGCAGTGTGAGTAAGTGGTGCCCCTGTTCTGCCGCCTGATCGGTCAGCTGTTGGTTGATATCCTGCAGAGTTTCGCTGCCGTACAGCGTTGGCTCGCGAGTGCCGAGGAGATTCAGGTTGGGGCCGTGTAATACCAGTATGGTGGCCATAATGTCCCCGCCGGTGGGATGTTATAAAACAATTAACAAAAAACAGCCTCTGGGGCTGGTCAATGGGTGGGAGTCTGCAACAAAAATGAAAAGCTGTCCAATTTTTTATAGTTTGCGGATTTTAGCTTCTTTTTGACACATGTTTAACGAAAATAACTGTTTTATCGGTGCCGGTGTTAAGTCGTTTGGGCCGTTTTGTGCCTGTTTTCCGGTAGTTGGCTGAGGATGGCAGCAAATTCTTGCTATATTCAGCAACTTCTGTGAAGTAAGGCCTATTTTTGCATAAGCTGCGGCGATATGGCGGCTATCACGATGCTTTCTGTCAGTAGTTGAGGCAAAATTACGGGCTGGCGGTGTCCTTTTCGGTAAAACAGGTAAAGGGGCACACCAGATCGCTGATGGAGATTGAGTAGTTGGGTGATCTCTGGATTGTAGTTGGTCCAGTCACCCTTGAGGTACGTAATCTGCTGCTCGGCAAAAGCCGAAGTGATTCGTGTTGAGCTCAATGCCATTTTTTCATTGGCGAGACAGGTGATACACCAGTCGGCCGTGAGATTGACGAAAACGGCGTCGCCCTGATCAAGCAGCTGTTGCAGCCTCGCTTCGGTATAGGGTTCCCAGTGGGTGGCCTGTGTCCCGCTGCCCCGGTAAGTTTGCCAGGGGAGAATCAGGGCAATGATGACGGCGGTCAACGCAATCAGTCGGGTGAATGGCGTTTTGCGCAGTTTGAGCAGCCAGAGGGCAAAGAGTATCAGTACAATACCCGTGACCATCGCGATGACCGTGTCGCTGCCCGCTTGCCTGCCCAACACCCAGAGGAGCCAGGCACCACTCAGGTAAAGGGGAAAGGCGAGAAACTCCTTGAACGTGACCATCCAGGGGCCGGGACGGGGAAGTCGGGTGCCCAGCCATGGCCACCAGGACAGCAAGAGCAGCGGTAGCGCCATACCCAGACCCAGAAACATAAATACCGACAATGCGATCCAGACCGGTTGTACCAGCGCAAAGCCCAGCGCTGTTCCCATGAAAGGTGCCGTGCAGGGGCTGGCAACGACAGTGGCCAGCAGGCCCGTCATGAAGGAGGATTGCAGGCTGTGGCCTGTGGTGGTGGCGTGGCCCAGGTTCATCAGTCCCGTACCCAGCGTGAGTAGTCCGGAAAAGCTCAAACCCATCAGGATGAAAAGATAAGCCAGCAGGCCGACAAACACCGGTGATTGCAGCTGGAAGCCCCAGCCCACTGCCTCACCGGTTTGCCTCAGTGCAATAAGGAGTCCTGCAATGGCGATGAAGCTGAGCACGACGCCCAGTGTGTACGCCAGACCGTGCAGATGTCGGCCATGGGGGCTGAGATGCTGGCTGGTGAGACTCAGTGCCTTGATCGAGAGTACTGGAAAAACACAGGGCATCAGGTTGAGAATGATGCCGCCCAGTAGCGCAAACAACAGGATGAGGTAAAGGCTTGTGGCGGGCGAGCGCACTGGGGGCGGTTCCGCTGCCATAGCCACCGAGTCGACATCGGCGATGGATGCGATGCCGGTGTCCGGATCAATAGTGATTTTCTGGGTTCGAGGCGGGTAGCAGAGCCCCGCATCGGCGCATCCCTGAGACTCGACGAACAGGGTGCGAGCAGAAGGAGGCAGTGGCAGGCCAAAGGTAACCTGTTCATAATAAACGGTCAGCTCTCTTTCATAGTACTCGTCATAAATCTGCTTTCCCGCCGGAAAGTCTGGTTTGGCCTCAATCGGTTGCCAATCGCGGTCAAGCAGCTGAAAGCGGTGTTGGTAGAGGTAATACCCCGGCGCTATTTGCCAGTCCAGTGACAGTTGCCCGGCCTCTGTGGATACTTCCAGCTGATAGGCCTCGTCAATGGGCAGGAAGGTGGCATCGGTGCCCAGTAGATTGGCTGATGAGGACGAAGGGAATATCTGCTCTGCATTGGTAAGGCAGGCGACGAACAACAGCAAAATTGTCAGGATACTGGGGAGCCGTAGATGCATTCGGACTTCTCTGTAATGTTGCAGTCGTTTATTGCGGCCTGAATCACCGTTGTCAAGCCAGCATTAAAAAGATCTCCGGCAACGAGCAGCCGTCAATCTGCAGATCATGAGACAGGCGTTTGCGGAACCAGTTCGTATTGTACGGAGCCGGCGAGATAGAGGCGAGTCATTTGCCGGTACCCATGGCAGTGTTATAGTCGTCACCCTGAGTGGGAGAGAACGATTTGTCATTTTTGAAACGTTATTTTGCTATTTTTCCAATATTGTTAATAGCCCAGGTCAACGCCGGAGAGCTGTTGGTGAGTGAAGCCTATATCCGTGGATTGCCACCGGGTCAGACGGTTACTGCGGCCTTTATGACGATCCGGAACGGCTACGATCATGATTGCCGCCTGCTGGGCGCCGACACACCGGTCGCGGATCGTGCTGAACTTCACCAGCACAGTCACCAGGGCGGTGTCATGTCCATGCGCCGGGTTCCGGGGTTGAGCATTCCCGCCGGTAGCCAGGTGAACCTGAAGCCAGGCGGTTACCATCTGATGCTGTTTGGTCTGAAGACGCCTCTGGTGGATGGCGAGGCGTATCCCCTCAGCCTGTTGTTTGAAACCTGCCCTGACGTTCAACTCAACGTTCCTGTGCGCGATGTATTACGAGAAGGTGGTGGCCGATGAAGATGACCGACAAGATCAAGTCATGGCGCAATGGCATTGCCGATGATGCCCGGGAGTTTCGTGCCGAAGGGGCTGTAACCGGTTTCCCCTGGTGGCGTACGGCCCTGTGGTTAGTGGGCGTATATCTGCTGGTGGTCTTGCTGATCGGATGGTATTGGACAGAAGAGCCACCATTATTTGACGTCAGTGAAAATACTGCCCAGCGGGCTGAACGTCAGGTTTCGGGCAGCACCGCTACGGCCACCCTGATTACGGTAATTGAAACCCTGCTGGAAAAACGCGGCGGGTATTTGAGCAATGATATTGCGCCGCCCGGGATCTGGCTGGATAACCTGCCGAACTGGGAGTACGGGGTCATTATTCAGGTGCGTGATTTCAGTAAGGCCATGCGTGAGGCATTCAGCCGATCGCGTTCCCAGTCTACTGAGGACGGTGATTTGGCATTGGCAGAACCACGCTTGAACTTCGACCATCACAGCTGGGTATTGCCTGCGACGGAGTCGGAGTACCGGGCCGGAATCCGCTACCTTGAAAGCTATCTAGCACGGCTGGCTGACGACAATACCGGCGCGAGGTTCTACCCGCGCGCCGACAGCCTGCGCTACTGGCTGGGCACCGTTGAAACCCGTCTGGGGAGTCTCTCGCAGAGACTCAGTGCCAGTGTCGGCCAACGGCGAATCAATATGGATCAGATAGAGCTGGACAGGCAGGACAGCTCAGGTCAGGCTTTTGAGGTCAATGTTAAAACGCCCTGGCTGGAATTGGATGACGTCTTTTATGAGGCAAGGGGCACCACCTGGGCGCTGGTTCATCTACTCAAGGCGGTTGAGGTGGAGTTTGATGAGGTGTTGCGCAAGAAAAATGCCAGGGTCGGGTTGCAGCAGATTATTCGTGAGCTGGAATCGAGCCAGGAGCCTGTCTATAGCCCGATGGTGCTGAATGGTGGCGGGTTTGGCCTGCTGGCCAATCATTCACTGGTGATGGCGTCCTACGTCAGCCGGGCAAATGCTTCGATTATCGACTTGCGAGACCTGCTTGATCAGGGTTGATCGCGCTGTTTTGAGCAACAGCGTCAAAAGTGACTATGGTACCTGCGACCTATGAGTGTTGATATCCAGTCTGAGTTCAGGCGTGATGCGCTGTTTGACCGCAGTCTGGAGAATGTATTGCTCAACACCCAAACGCTGGGCGTGTTGTTGCTGGACAGTCGTCTGGTGATCAGATACTGGAATCAATGGCTGGGAGAGTGGACCGGTATGTCGCCGGCAGATGTAGCCCAGCGCGCTTTTGATTCACTGTTCCCCGCTCTGGTTGGCGGTCCATTTGCCCAGGCGATAGATGAGGCCCTGTTTCAGGGTGTCGAGACCCATTGGAATCAACGGGAGAATCCGGATTTTCTCGATTCGACCGATTCGATCATGGCGGGCAATCGTCGCGAGTTGCCTCTGCATCGCGTGAGCTTTTCGCCACTGGAATTACCCGATGTCGGCCACTGTTGTCTGATTCAGATAGACGAAGCGCCGTTTGACGCAGCGCTCGATAAGGCGATGCTCAAAGAGGAGCCCCGGCGAACGCCGACTTCAGCCGACCAGCGGTTTTCCGCCTACCTGGACACCGATCAGGTGCCCCTGCTGTTGCTGGACAGTCACCACCTTGTTCTGGATGGGAACGCACCACTGGAAGCCCTGTTTGGTTACAGTATTGGGCAACTAAAAAACAGACCGTTGCGGGTCTTGCTGCCGACCATTAGTGCCGAGCTTGCCGATGATATCAAGGTGGCGCTGGAGGGCGGCGAAGAAAGGGAGCAGGGGGCTGCCCTGGAAGGGGCTACTGCGGATGGTGAAAACCTGTTGCTCAGGGTGAGCTGTTTCCCGTCCGTCACTCATCGTGATTGTCATGTGTTGCTATTCCAGGATATTACACTTCAGTCGGCCAATCTTGAGGCCCTGTTCCATCAGCGAAAATTAATCAATACGGTGTTCAGTCAAGTGGTGGACGGTATTTTGTTGACCGACCGACACGGTCTTGTCGAGCACCTCAACCCCATTGGCATGGAACTGCTGGGCATCAACGATCCCCAGCCCAACCGTTATATTGATGATCTGATGACCTTGCTCAGTGAGTCCGGTGAGCCGGTGGAATCCCCCTGCCGGTCGGCTCTGACCCGCGGCAAGCCCGTCTCTGTTGTCGATAACGCCATGCTTTCTGTGCCGGGTCAACAACCTTTTCCAGTGGTGGCCACAGCGACACCACTGCGCAACCGGCTCAATCAGGTAACTGGTACCGTATTGGTGTTTCGCTCTGTCAGTGAAGCGCGACGGATCTCGACCCGCCTTACCTGGCAGGCGACTCACGACCCTCTCACCCAGTTGGCCAACCGTCGCCATCTGGAGAATGAGATCCTGAGGTCCATTGATGTGGCGCACTCAGACGACAGTACCCATACCCTGTTGTACATCGACCTCTACAATTTCTCCGTCATCAATGACACCTGCGGTCACAATGCCGGGGATGAGTTGCTCTGCCAGTTTGCCCGATTGCTCGAAAAGCAGGCCGAAAGCAGGGATGTGGTGGCGAGAATTGGCAACGATGAGTTTGCACTGTTACTGAATGATCGCACGGTAGAAGAGAGCCGTGAGGTTGCAGAGCACCTCCTCTGGCATATCAAGGCATTCAGTTTTCCCTGGGAAGAGCGGCGCCTGAAGATAGGTGCCAGTATTGGTGCCAAGGTGATTGACCGCAATACAGTTTCTGAAATTGATGTGCTGGTGGCGGCAGGCACGTCCTGTGCCGCGGCCAAGGAATCGGGTCGCAATCGGATCAACTTCCAGTATCGCAGTGTCGAGGTGGCTGAGCGCCACAGTCTCGCTGAATGGATCCCCGTGATTACCGACGCGCTGGAGGAGGATCGCTTTGTCTTGTACTGCCAGCCGATTGTGCCGGTGGCCAGTCAGGACAAGGCCGCAGTTCGGCACTATGAAGTGCTGGTTCGCATGGTTGACCGCGATGGTTCCATCATCCTGCCGGGAAAATTCATTCCCGCGGCCGAGCATTATGGTTTGGTGGAAGAAATCGACCGCTGGGTGCTGAACAATATATTCACTTACCTGGAAAAGAGTGCAAAGGCCGACCAGCGTTTCGCCGTAAATCTCTCAGGTAACACGATCAGTGATGAAGATCTTAAGGATTACATCATTGGCAAGTTTGAGGCCACCGGTGTCAGTCCTTCGCAGCTGCAATTTGAAGTGACCGAGACCGCTGCTATCAGGCATTTCGATCGTGCCATGGATCTGATCCATGCCCTCAAGGACCTGGGCTGTTATTTTTCACTGGATGATTTTGGTAGCGGTCTCTCGTCACTGGGCTATCTCAAGGAACTGCCGGTGGATTACCTGAAAATTGATGGCAGTTTCATCCGGACCATGGAATTAAACGAAGTGGGCTACTCCATGGTCAGCACCATCAATCACCTGGGGCATATCATGGGTATTGCTACCATTGCCGAATGTGTGGAAAACAGTACCCAGTTATCGATGCTTCAGGAAATTGGTGTGGATTACGCTCAGGGTTTTCTGATTGCCCGTCCGCAGCCGTTGGCCCAATTATCCTGATTCAGCGCGCTGCGCCGACAGGACCATTGTCGAGCAGGTTGAGCAGATGCGGGTATTGTTGGTGGTCGAGTCGGGGACCGTATTGGCCGACCACACTGGCTGATGCCATGCTGGCGAGATGGCCGGCCACCTCGTGGCTGTGCCCCTGTGTGATGGCATAGAGAAACGCGCCGGCAAACATATCGCCGGCACCGTTGCTGTCCACGGCGGTTACGGGGTATGGCGGGATAGGGATCAGGGTGTTGCCGTCGTAAACCAGAGCACCCTCCGCGCCGAGCGTGATGACAAAGGTTTTGGCGATCTCCTGAAGTCTTTCGGCGGCGGTGTCCAATAGGTCTGTTCCGGTCCAGCCCAGGGCTTCGTCGCTATTGCAAAACAGCAAGTCGACCCGCTCCCCGATCATGTCCTGCAAGCCGCCTTTGAAAAAGGCCACCATGCCGGGATCCGAGAGGCTCAGGGCCGTTTTGACGCCCTGCTGCTCGGCAATTTCCCTGGCGCGGATAGCTGCAGCACGGCCGGTTTCTGACGTGACCAGATAACCCTCGAGGTAAAGGTATTCCGATTGTGCGATCGCCTCGTGATTCAGCTCGGTTTCGGACAGGGTTTCGCTGATGCCGAGATAGGTATTCATGGAGCGTTCGGCATCCGGTGTAATCAGTACCAGGCATTTACCGGTAATACCACTCGGCAGTTCACCATCGGTGTGGTAATCCACGCCGGCATGGCCCAGGTCATCAAGGTAAAAGCGGCCGTTGTCGTCGTCGGCCACCTTGCAGGAGTAGAATGTCTTGCCACCAAAACAGCTAACCGCAATGATGGTGTTGGCCGCTGAGCCTCCACTTGCTCTGCGACAGGCCGTCAGGTGATCCGAGAGTTGCTCTACCAGTTCAGACTGGCGCTTCTCATCGACCAGCGTCATAAGACCCTTGTCAACGCTGAGCTGTTGCAGGTCGTTATCGGTGACCTCTATCTCGGTATCCACCAGCGCGGCGCCGATACCATAGACGTGATATTTCTTTTTCATAAATTAGTGGCATTGAGGAAATCAACGGGGCGGCTATTATGCCCCGCTGAGATCAGGAGTAAAGGTCGCCGGGCAGGTGCGTTGTTGGCGATGTGGTAATTTGCAGGAGAATAGGGTGGTCAGACGGCGAAAGAAAAGCAGCAAGCGAGTGACCCGGGTACGCAGTGGACGACGCTGGCTAACAGGTCTGCTGATATTGCTAACGCTGATTGTGGTGGTGTCACTGCTGGTGCTCGACGCCATGGTGTATCAGAAGTTTTCCGGGAAAAAATGGTCCCTTGCCTCCCATGTCTACAGCCGGGCACTGGAATTGTACCCCGGCCAGGCGCTCGCCCGTACAGACTTGCAGTGGGAGCTGGAGAAGCTGGGCTACCAGCGGGTCAGTGCCGCAAAAAAACCGGGGCAGTACAGCGTGGCTGCCGAACGAATCGAGCTGTTTTCCCGGGGGTTTGAGTTTTGGGATGGCAGCGAATCCGCCCAACTGATGCGGTTGAGTTTTGCTGGCCAGAAAATCCGTGCGCTGAGCGATGCCTCTGGCAATCCTGTTGATCTGGCCCGACTTGAGCCGATGGTGATGGGCGGCATCTACCCTGCCCACAAAGAGGATCGGGAGCTGGTCAAGCTCAGCCAGTTGCCGCCATCGCTGGCCGATGCACTGCTGGCCGTAGAGGACCAGAACTTTTACGACCATTACGGCGTTTCCTTTCGGGGCATTGCCCGCGCCATGCTGGCAAACCTGAAACAGGGTCGTGTGGCCCAGGGCGGTAGCACGTTGACCCAGCAGCTGGTCAAAAATTTCTACCTGAGTCACGAACGCACGCTGTCGCGGAAACTGATGGAAGTGGTCATGGCCGTCATGCTGGAAATGCATTTCAGCAAGGACGATATTCTCGAAACCTACATCAATGAAGTCTATCTGGGGCAGTCAGGTGCTCGGGCGGTGCACGGCTTTGGTCTGGCCAGCCGACATTATTTCCAGCAGTCGATAACCGATCTGGATGTGCACCAGGTAGCGCTGCTGGTGGGTATGGTCAAAGGCGCCTCCTACTACAATCCGTGGCGCCAGCCGGAGCGGGCCATGGCGCGTCGCAATCTGGTGTTGGGTATGATGGCTGAGCAGGGCTTGCTGGATGCCGATAGGGCTCGCCTGGCTCAGCAGCAGCCGCTGGATGTGATGGCGCAGTCCGATGCGGGTGGGCGCTGGCAGTACCCGGCGTACCTGGAACTGGTGAAGCGTCAGTTGCGCCAGGATTACAAGGAGTCCGACCTGCAGACCGAAGGGTTGCGGATCTTCACTCACTTTGACCCCCAGGTACAACGCAAACTGGAACAGCGGATGGCCAGCCGTATCGACAACCTTGAATCCGGTTACCGTATCGAGCAGGGCAAGTTGCAGGGCGCCGCCGTGATTGTCCGGGTCGGAGCCGGGGAAGTGATCGCCGTGGCCGGTGATCGGCAGGCTGGTTATGCCGGCTTCAACCGCGCCCTGGATGCCCGCCGCCAGATCGGTTCCACAATCAAACCGGCGGTTTATCTCAGCGCCCTGTCCCAGCCATCTCGTTACACCATCGCATCCATGATTGATGACAGCGAGCTATCCGTGAAGCTGCCAAATGGCGATGTCTGGCAACCGAAGAATTACGAGCGGGAAAGTCACGGTCCGGTCCCGCTCTATGAGGCGCTGGCCAATTCCTATAATCAGGCTACCGCCCGATTGGGAATGGATGTTGGTGTAGATCACGTCGCCGAGACAGTCAGGCAGATGGGTTATCAGGGCTCACTGCCGGCACTGCCGTCCCTAATGTTGGGGGCTGTGGCCATGTCGCCTCTGGAGGTCTCTCAGATTTATCATACGATTGCGGCAAATGGTTTCTACTCGCCACTGCGGGCCATCAACTCGGTTTTTACCTCCGTCAATGTGCCGCTGAAGCGCTACCCCTTCGAGGGGGAGCAGCGTCTTGACCCAAAATCCATGCACCTCTTGCACTATGCATTGCAGGTTGTCTTGCGCGAAGGTACCGGGAAAACGGCCTATCAGCGGCTGCCGGGGGACCTGATGTTGGGTGGAAAAACCGGTACCACTAACGATCAGCGAGACAGCTGGTTTGCCGGCTTCAGCGGCAATTACCTGAGTGTGGTCTGGTTGGGGCGGGACGACAATGGCATGATGCCACTGACTGGCGGCACAGGTGCTCTGCAGCTCTGGACCGACATTATGACGACGCTGGACAATCGCTCTATGGTTTTCAATCAGCCTGAGGGCGTCAGCTATTATTGGGTCGAGCCCGAGACTGGCCTCCTTAGCAGAGAGGGTTGTGCTGGCGCCAGATACCTGCCTTTTATCGATGGCAGTCAGCCCACCCGGCAAAGTACCTGTCGCCCGAGTGCGATTGACGGCGTTATGGATTGGTTAAAGGATAAATTTCGATGGTAAACCCTATCCCTAAAGGCCTCCTGTTAGTGGTGTGGATGGTCGTTGTGCTGGTCAGTGGTTGTGCGCCGGTTTATGCGCCCATCAGTGAGTCGGGTTCCACACCGCCATCGGAGTCTACCTCACCGTCGCCAGAAACCGAGCGGTCTCCGCCGGTTGCTGTGCCCGATGACGAGGATAGGCGAATTACCCCTTCAGAGCCGGTGCAAGTGGCGCCAGGTGGCGCGGTAAGACGCCTGCTTGAAGAAGCCTGGCGGTACAATAAAGCCGGGGATTATGACCGCTCGAATGCCGTGGCTGAGCGAGCGCTGCGTATTAATCATACGGAGCCGGAGGTCTATCTCGTAATGGCGTCCAACTATTTTGCCATGACCCGGTTGAGCCTGGCGGAACAACTGGCGCGACAGGGGCTACCTCTGGCCGGGCGGAATCCGGCCGTTAAGGCTGACCTCCAGTCACTGCTCGCGCGCATCAGTGCACTTAAGTAACATGACTGTCGCGTGATTTTCTTTGAATGTAGAGCTCGACTTGTTTTTCCAGTTATTTCAGAACACTATCAGCATTTAAACAACATCAAGCGTGGCCAGCCACTCGATGAATAACAGCGGATCGACCGACAACTTGCGAGCATACCCTGACAGGGGGCTGACCGCTGTGCGTGAAATGACGCTGGCTTTCTCGCGGGATGCCATTAAAACATTTTTGCACACTGTCCACGATCGTCTCATCGACTATGCCCAGAAACCCTCTGAAGAAACACGGGGTTTTGAGTTCCTCCATGCACGGTCGCAAATCAGCAGCCGGCACAATGAAATATTGCGTATTTTCGTGCGTGAGATGGATTGTTATTTTGATCAATTTGTCTCCGGCGAGCTACATGACACTGCAACTGAGGGCAGCGGTGATGAAGCGCTGGCACTGATGAATCAGGATGTGCTTGAGGAGGATCTGGCGCTGTCGGCAATTCGAACCCGGGCCAGTGTGGATTATACAGAACCGTTGTGGGTGCTGACGCGTCGCATGGCCAGACTGGTTGGGGGAAAAAGCACGGAGCACCGGGTGCCCGTCTCGCCGGGGTACTTCTGTCAGGCACTGCAGCGATCTCTGGCGAATATCGATATCGAGTTGCCCGTGAAGCTGGTGATCTACAAATTGTTTGACCGGCAGTTTGTCAGGCAGCTGGCGGAGCTCTACGGGCCGTGCTGTATCCGACTCGAAGAACTCGGTGTGCTTCCGGATCTTCGCTATCAGATCCACAAGGCAGAATCGGCTGACTCTGCCCGGTTCACCGGGGCGCAGCCACAACAGCGACGCACCCCTCAGCAGCCACCGCCATCGCTGCAGATCCCGACACTGGAGGATGTCGTATCCCCTGCCCCGCTGGCGTTGCCCTCGGAGCAGCTCTCCCCCGCCGAATACCAGAACCAGCTGCTCGACAGTATCCAGCTATTGCAGGATCGCCTGGTGGCTCGAACACCGCATCAGCGACGCGAGCTCACCGGACAGCCACTGCAATATTCGGCGCGTCAGCTGGTCGAGGCGGCGGTTCAGTTGCAGCAATTCAATCAATTGATGGCTGCGGATGTTCTGGAGGCTGCCCGGGAGATCAAACCCTTTGACATAGCGCGTGCCAGAGAGCAGCTGGTCAACCAGCTACAGCAGATCACGGACTCGAAAGAGACCCCGGCGCTCGGCACGGACGATGCCCGTATTATTGATCTGGTGGGCATGCTATTCGAGTACATTCTCAATGATGAGCAGATTCCCGATTGCGTCAAGGCCTTGCTCAGTTACCTGCATACACCTTTTTTAAAACTGGCGTTTGCCGAGTCTGACTTTTTCCGCCGGCAGGATCATCCGGCCCGATTGTTGCTGAATACGTTGGCTGATGCTGGCGCCAAATGGGTCAGTAACGATGGCTCCTGTGAATTCGACATGCTCGAGCAAATCAGAAAAACGGTTCGTTCCGTGCTCGATCATCAGGACGTCGATACCCGGTTAATGGCGTCGCTGTTGATGAGCATCAATAGCTTTGTGCAGAAAGTGGAGCTGCGGGTGAAGCTGCTGGAGAAGCGGGCCATGGAGCAAGCCCGTGGTGAAGACCAGTTGTATGAAGTCAAACAGCGGGTCAACCGGGAGATTCACCAGCGTGTTGCTGAAAAAGATATTCCCTCCGCTCCCTTATTGTTCCTGTTGCAGCCCTGGACCGACTACATGGTGCTGGTACTGCTCCGTTTTGGCGATGCCAGTGAAGCCTGGAGACAGAGTCTGGAACTGATTGACGATATGCTCTGGGGGCTCGAGTTGACGGGCGCCGAGAGTGAATGGCGGCGCTGGCGTCAACATTACCCCTGGATGGAGTCACAAATCCAGAAGGGTTTCGACATGATCGGCTACGACGCCAATAAAGCGTTTAAGCTGAAGCGCTCCATTGATCGTATTTATCAATTGCGAGAGAAAAATCTGCAGCCAGAGGCGGCGCCCGCAGAGCTTCGCAACAAGCTGGTGCAACTGGCGGAGCGGCGTGCCAAGGAGCGCAGCCGGTCCACCGATCGGGAGAAGGCCGTGCTGGAAAAACTACGACTGCTGGAGTTTGGTAGCTGGTTTCAATTCCGCGACGGGCGCCGTGAAAAAGTGGCCTGGTTTAATCCGGACTCCATGCAGTTTCTGTTTGTTGATCAAACCGGCAAGCGCACCGGTATGAAAAGTGGTCAGCAATTGGCGCAGGCAATACTCGCCGGTGATCTGCAAATCGTGACGGGCAAAACCAAGCCGTTGGTGGAGCGCACCATGGAGACCATTTTTAAGGATCTGAACCTGCAGGTTCAGTCGGTTTCGCAAAAGGGTCGTCATGTGGGTTGAGCATGAGCGCAGGTGCTCAACACGCCACCAGCTGAATGTTGAGGTTGACGTGGTCGAGCAGACCAGCAGAGAGTTGCTCGGCATGCTGGTGGATGTGCATCTGGAGGGGTTTCTGATGATGGGCGAGCTGTCCTTCCGTCCTGACCGGCTCTATCAGGTGGCCCTGGTCGCCCATGTTTCCGATCATCAGCTCGAGGTGATCCCGATGGGTATTGATTGCCTTTGGACCCGGGCCATGGGTCAGCAGGACAGGGTTTGGGCGGGCTGTCAGATTATTGATCTTGGCACGCAGGCCAGTGAACAGCTTGCCCGGTTGATTGAAAACTTTGCTACTGATCACTCGGTTCCAACAGGCCGGGTATTCTGGTGACGACGACCGGCTGGCCGGGTCAACAGGATCAGCTTGAAGCTGCGGTTTTCATCGAGTTTTTTTACGTCGAAGTCGGCCTCCGCAAAACGTTCCAGTGGCACGAAACGATTCACCACAAACAGTGCTCTTCCGCCGTTGCGAAGCAGCCTATGGCAGCTGGCGACAAACCGTCTGGTCAGCCCGTGGTCGGTGTTGAAGCCCAGGTGAAAGGGCGGGTTGCAAATTACGGCATCGAAGTGCTGCGTCAGGCTGTCCCCGCAGTTTGAGGCGACGACCTTGCCTTTAATCTGCTGCTCAATAAAGTTTCTCTGACACGAGGCAATGGCGGCGGCATTGTTGTCGGTGGCAGTGATTTCGGCATCGGTCAATTGCGCAGCCATGACAGAGAGATAGCCGTAGCCACAGCCGAGATCAAGAATACTGGTTGGCGGTCGCTCAAGGCTCTGGAAAAAATCCTTCAGGTGCGTCGCCAGAAAAGCACTGCCCTGGTCAATTTTATTCCAGCCGAACTGTCCGGGTTTACTGAACAGCAGTCCATCCTCCCAGACCACACAGGGTCTGATCAGCGCATACTGTTGATCCTCCAGTGCTGGTTCAGTGGACGTCAGATGACGGATTCGGACTCGATAGAGGGTGCCCTGCTTTTCCGGGCGCTGTTGATCACCAAAATAGTGTCCGGCTTTCTCTGCATAGGTCTTGATGCCATCATTTTTCGCGCCGGTTATGGTCAACGTACCCCCGACTGGGAGCAGGCGACGTGCCTGGTTGATGATGTGGTGAACAACCGGTTTTTCCTTGGACACCCGATAGAGAATCTGGTTGAAACTGCCATCCGCGAAATGGTTGAAGTCAAAATCGCTGTATTCACTGTCAATACCCTGTGCACGACTGATTTCGTAGAGGTCGTGGCGATTGGTGATCAGCAGGATGTCCCGGTTTTGCAGTTCGTACAGTGGCGTATCGTGCAGGTTCTCGTCGGTCACCAAGAGTTGCCGACCCGACTCCTGTCGGAGCGGATCGAGCAATAATTGAAAGGCGGGATCAGTCAAGGGTGTTTACGCTCGCAATTTCGGTTTTCGTCAGTGCCCGGTATTCGCCGGGCTCAAGGGTGCTATCCAGCTCAATACTCCCTACGCGGAGTCGGTGCAGGCGGATAACGCTATTGCCGAGGGAGGCGAACATACGTTTGACCTGATGATACTTGCCTTCACTGATCGTGAGCAGTGCCTCGGTATTGTCGATTAATTCCAGCGTGGCTGGTAGACAGCGGCGCTTTTCCCCCGCCAGCCATAGCCCACTGGCAAATTTTCCAATGATGCATGCATCGAGGGGCTCGGCGACCATGACCCGGTATGTCTTCAGGCATTGGCTGCGGGGCGAAGTAACCCGGTGGTTCCATTGACCGTCATCCGTGATCAGTAGCAGACCGGTGGCATCGATATCGAGGCGACCGGCAATTTGCAATTGCTCCGGCCGTGGTTCATCCAGCAAATCCAGTGCGGTCGGGTGCTTGCCGTCTCTGGTGACGGATACCACCCCAGCCGGTTTGTGGAGCATGAAATAGCGCATCACCGGTTTGCTGATAGGGTGCTCATCCACGCAGACCCGGGCGTCATCCCCGATAACCAAACCCGGGTCGTGGGCAATTATTCCCTCGACTTTTACCCGGTTGGCCCTGATCAGGTGCTTGACCTGGGAGCGGCTGAAGTCGGTGGCATTGCTGATGAATTTGTCTAATCGCAAGCGTGTGGCAGCCATTGGTGAATACTCTGCAAGTGGGCTGAGTGGACGACGCCGGGGCGTGCCTGCCGGGGGTCAGCCCCGCAGACTGATGATTTCCCAGCCGCGCTGTTCCGCCACCTCGCGCAACGCATCACAGGGATCGACAGCGACGGGTCTATCGACAATCTGCAACAATGGTAGATCGTTGATGGAGTCGCTGTAGAAGCTGCTACCCACCAGGTTGTGTCCGGTCTCAGCCAGCCAGGTCTCAAGGCGTACAACCTTGCCCTCCCTGTAGCTGGGAATACCGGATACCCGTCCGGTATAGCGGCCATCCCGTTGCTCCAGCTCAGTAGCGATCAGCTCGGTAACGCCCAGTTTCCGGCAGATGGGTTCCACGATGAAACGGTTTGTCGATGTGATGATCATGAGGAGATCGCCCTGCTCCCGGTGTTTCTGCAATAATCGTTCGGCACTCGGCAGCCACATCGGTGCAATGACCTCTTCCATGAATTGGTGGTGCAGTCGGGTCAGGTCGGCAGGTGTCAGTGTTGCCAGGGGTTGCAGGGCAAAGGCAAGGTAGTTGTTCATATCCAGAACACCGTTCAGATAGTCCTGATAGAACCGGTCATTCATGCGCCTGTAATGCGCCTTATCCACGACCTGGTGGTTGACGAGGAATTCTCCCCAGCCGTGATCACTGTCGCCTGCGATAAGTGTGTTGTCGAGATCAAAGAGGGCAAGCGCCATGGGTTTCCCGGGAATGGTTAGTCAAAAAGGCGGCTTAGCTTACCCATAGATAAGGCTGTCCTCAACTAACTATTTGATGTAACTTCGTGGATAGGCGTTATTATTAAAATAACAGGGTAAGGGTTGATTCGGTGGTCGATCGAGAAGGTTTTCGCCCCAATGTGGGCATCATGATTTCAGATGGTGCGGGCAGGTTGTTGTGGGCCAGGCGTATTGGTCAGAATGCCTGGCAATTTCCCCAGGGTGGCATCAATCCAGGAGAAAAGCCGGAGCATGCCATGTATCGGGAGTTGTATGAAGAAATAGGCCTGGAGCCCGATGATGTCGAGCTGCTCGCCTGTACCCGTGGCTGGTTGCGTTACCGACTGCCCAGGGCGATGCAGCGCAGACACAGTAAGCCATTGTGTATCGGCCAGAAGCAGAAATGGTTCATGTTGAAACTGCTGGCCGAGGAGGATCGCATCAGACTGGATCTCAGCGGCAAGCCGGAATTTGACCATTGGCAGTGGGTGAGTTATTGGTATCCAGTCAATCAGGTTATCGAGTTCAAGCAAGAGGTGTATCGCCGGGCATTGAAGGAGTTGGCACCCATGCAATGCGAACTGGAGCGTCAAAGCTAAATGCTGGAATCACTCAGGAACATTGTTCAGCAGGTTAACGCGGCCAAGGACTTTGGCGAGGTGTTGCGGCTGATTGTTCAGCTGGTGAAAGAGGTCATGGATACCGGCATGTGTTCGGTCTACCTCTACAGTCCAAGTACCAATAGCTATGTGCTGATGGCTACCGATGGCCTCAATCCAAATTCGGTGGGCAAGGTTCATCTGTCCAGCAGAGAGGGGCTGGTGGGTCTGGTGGCATCGCGGGCCGAACCGATCAATCTCGAAGAAGCTGAAGCTCACCCCAATTTTGCCTTTTTCCCCGAAACGGGAGAGGAGCGTTTCCGCTCTTTCCTCGGTGCTCCCATTATCCACCACAGGAAAGTACTCGGCGTATTGGTGGTGCAGCAGCAGGATCGCCGTCGCTTCGACGAGAGTGAGGAATCCTTTCTGGTAACCGTGTCGGCGCAACTGGCCGGTGTGATTGCACATGCGGACGCTACCGGTGAGCTGGATCAATTGCTCAATCCCCAGCAGGCGGTTATTCACGAACGGATTTATCCCGGTGTGGCCAGTGCGCCCGGGGTGGCCATCGGTACTGTGGTGGTGATCTCCTCACCTGCCGACCTGAAAGCCGTGCCGATGAGGAAGGTGTCCGATACCGATGCTGAGTTGGCCTTGTTCCGTCATGCCATGGAGCAGACGAAAACAGATATCCGCGCTCTTGATCAGACGATGGTGAACAAGCTCAGTGAAGAGGAGCGCGCTCTGTTCGACGTCTATGTCCGGATGCTGGACGATCACTCCATGGGCGGTGAAGTGCTCAGTCTGATCAGGGAGGGTTTCTGTGCCCAGAGTGCCTGGTCACAGGTTGTGCTGGGCCATATCCGCCTGTTCAAAAGTATGCAGGATGCGTATCTTCGCGAGCGCGCCTCTGATGTGGAGGATTTGGGACGTCGGGTGCTCGCCTATCTTCAGCAATCGGAAGTCAAGCGTACCGTCTTTCCCGAGAGAATGGTCATGATTGGTGAGGAGCTATCAGCGGCTTCTTTTGCCGACGTGCCACTGGAAAATGTGGCGGCCATTGTCTCCGTAAAAGGATCCCGAAACTCGCATATGGCCATTCTCGGCCGTGCTATCGGTATTCCCACTGTCATGGGTGTGATTGATTTGCCATGGGGGCGACTGGATGGTGAAGAGGTTATTGTGGACGGCCACACCGGTCAGGTGATTGTCTCGCCCCGTGACGAACTGCTTCAGGCATACACCCAGCAGATCTATGAAGAGAAGCTGCTCGCAGCCGACCTGGAAAAGCTGACGGATAAACCCTGTGTGACAGCAGATGGTCACCATGTCTCTTTATGGGTCAATACCGGCTTGCGGCTCGACTCCATGCTGTCACTGGATCGCGGTGCTGAAGGGGTTGGCCTGTACCGCACTGAAATTCCATTCCTGATGCTGGATCGTTTCCCGTCGGAGGAAGAGCAGCGCAAGGCATACCGTGAGCATCTGGAAATGTTCGCTCCTCGCACTGTCACCATGCGGACACTGGATATTGGGGGCGATAAGGATCTGCCCTACTTCCCCATTGAGGAGGAGAATCCATTTCTGGGCTGGCGCGGTATCCGTATTTGTCTTGATCATCCCGAGATTTTTCTGGTGCAGCTGCGCGCGATGATGCGGGCCAGCGAGGGGCTGAATAATCTCAGCATTCTGTTGCCGATGATTTCCAACGTTCCGGAGTTGGAAAGTGCGCTGCAGCTGATTTACCAGGTATACGATGAGCTGACAGAAGAAGAGGGTTACCAGATTGAAATGCCCAATGTCGGCGCCATGATCGAAGTGCCCGCTGCGGTCTACCAAATCAGAGAGCTGGCGCGGCGCGTGGATTTTCTTTCGGTGGGTACCAATGATCTTACCCAGTACCTGCTGGCGGTGGATCGCAATAATCCACGGGTCGCGGACTTGTATCACGCCTGCCATCCCAGTGTACTGCGAGCCTTGCTCGCTATCTCTGAGGGCGCCAGGGGCGAGTGCACCCCGGTCAGCGTCTGTGGCGAGATGGCTGGCGATCCGATCGGTGCAGTATTGCTGATGGCGTTGGGTTTTCGGGTGTTGTCGATGAGTGCCACGAATCTACTTAAAGTGAAAGCGATACTCCGTCAGGTGAGTCTGGTGGAGGCGACGAAATTGCTGGAGGAGGTCATGCTGATGCCGGATGCCGATTCAGTCTGGCGTCACATGGAAAAAGCCCTGAAAAAGCCCGATCTTGCCGCTCTGTTTCGCGGCACGGCAATGCATTGAATCCCCGGCTACTTTAAGGCTTGCGGTCGAGGCTAAAGGACAGACGCTGTCCCGGTCGGCCGCCCGGTTGATAATTCTGTTCGGTCATTTGCATAATCCCTGCACGACTCATCAAAAGCACGCTGGTGCAGCGAGTGCCGTACTCATGACCACAGATAAACGGTGGGGACAACATTCTTTCCAGTGCGATACCCACGCCTGTATCCGGCAGGACTTCATCGGCAAAAGGTGCCTGCCGTTGCAGGCAGGCCGCCAGGGAGGAAAAATCGGGCGTCTGCTGTTTTTGCAGCAGTGCTGTCAACGCAGCTTTGGCATGTTCCGCTTTGGGCCAGGGGCTATCCAGCAGATGGTTGGACAATGAGTAGATGCCTGGTGGCAGAATCTTTGCTGCACTGTGACGGTTTGAGCAATACGCCAGTGTTTCGCTATCTCCAACCAGCAGGTTGAAGCCATTGTAGTCCGCCCCATGGCGGATAACCTGCCCGGCGTAGTCGACAGCCGGCATGCCGCCCTGTAAAAATTCCCGGGTGAGGTCGCCGCGGGATCGCGGGGCCGGGTTTTCCCGACCCTCCCGGTAATTGGTGACCCCGGCCCAGCGACCGTTGCGGTTGACCCCGAGCCATGTACCACCGCCCTTCAGGTCCCGACCCGCCAGAATATCCGGCGCATCTGTCCAGAAATGCAGCGGTGTCGAAGGCCGCTGGTGGTATTCATCGCGGTTGGCGACAACGATCAGCGGGAACTCGGGGTGGGTTTGCCAAGCCAGTATCATCAAACACATGCCGTCATTGTACCCCACCCGGTGACAAGCTATGATCGCCGCAGAATATCCCGCTGTAGATGAACTGATTGCATGCTGAGCTATCCCCAGATTGATCCTGTCGCCTTTGCCCTCGGCCCACTGACGGTCCATTGGTACGGCCTGATGTATCTGGTTGGGTTTATTGCGGCCTGGTTGCTGGCGTTGCGTCGCAGCGAACGGCCCTGGTCCCCGGTGCGCCGCACGCAGGTTGAAGATCTGGTGGTGTATGGTGCCTTTGGCGTGATCCTCGGCGGCCGCTTCGGGTATGTCATGTTTTACAATCTCGATAAATGGTTGTCGGACCCTCTTTGGTTATTTCGGGTTTGGGAGGGCGGAATGTCCTTCCATGGCGGTCTTTTGGGGGTGCTGATTGCCCTCTGGCTGTTCAGTCGTCGCATCAATCAATCCTTTCTGGCACTGGGGGATTTTGTCACCATCATGGTGCCTATTGGTCTGGGGTTGGGTCGGATAGGTAATTTTATCGGGCAGGAGCTCTGGGGGCGGTATACCAGTTCGTGGCTGGGTATGGTGTTTCCCAATGATCCGTTGCAGTTGCCAAGACACCCCTCGCAGCTTTATCAGGCATTTCTGGAGGGGCTGGTGCTGTTCCTGGTGCTGCTGTTTTTTACCCGGAAGCCCCGACCCGTCGGCATGGTCAGTGGACTGTTCCTGGTGCTCTATGGCAGCTTTCGATTTGCCGTTGAGTTTTTTCGGGAGCCCGATGGCCATATCGGGTTTGATCTTTTTGACTGGGTGACGCGGGGGCAGCTGCTCAGTCTGCCGATGATTGCCGTGGGCGTTGGCCTGATACTCTGGAGTTGGCTGCGGTCGGGTAGAATCGATACCGTCCGTTAGTGGCGGAAGAGGGGCAAATATGAAGCAATACCTCGAGCTGATGCGCCACATTCGGGACAGTGGTGTCCGCAAGGAAGATCGCACCGGTACAGGCACCCTCAGCGTGTTTGGTTATCAGATGCGCTTCGACCTGACCGAGGGCTTTCCGCTGGTCACGACCAAGAAGGTTCACCTGAAATCGATCATTCATGAGCTGCTGTGGTTTATCCGTGGTGATACCAATATCCGCTATCTGGTGCAAAACGGCGTCAACATCTGGAACCATTGGCCGTTCCAGAGCTGGCTCAACCAGACCGGGCAGGCCGACGACTATCCCATGTACAGCGCCGAGTGGCGCGAGCAGATGAAGCTGTTCGTGGCGAAGATTCGCGAAGATGAAGTCTTTGCCGCTCAATACGGCGATCTGGGGCCGGTCTATGGCCACCAGTGGCGCAACTTCGAGGGTGTGGATCAACTGGCTCAGGTGATTGGGGATATTCGAAGCAATCCGGATTCCCGCCGTCTGATCGTCTCCGCCTGGAACCCCAAGGACATTCCGGTGATGGTCAAGTCCGGCCTGCCACCCTGCCACAGCCTGTTTCAGTTTTACGTCACTGACGGGCGGCTGTCCTGTCAGTTGTACCAGCGCAGTGCCGACGTGTTCCTCGGCGTGCCGTTCAATATTGCCTCCTATGCGCTGCTGACTCTGATGGTGGCCCAGGTCACCGGTCTGAAACCGGGGGATTTCGTGCATACCTTTGGCGATGCGCATCTCTACGCCAACCATGTGCAGCAGGTGGAAGAGCAGCTGGGGCGGTCGCCTTTGCCGCTCCCCCGTATGGTCATCAACCCAGCTGTGACCGATCTGTTCGACTTCCGCTTCGAGGATTTCGAACTGCTTGATTATCAGTCCCACGCCCCGATTTCAGCGCCGGTAGCGGTGTAACCCGATGGTTTGTCTGACACTTTCCCTGATTGTTGCGATGGATCGAAATCGTGTTATTGGTAGAAATAATACGTTGCCCTGGCGATTGCCGGACGATTTAAGGTATTTCAAGTCGGTCACCATGGGCAAACCAATTCTGATGGGCCGCAAAACGTTCGAGTCCATTGGTCGACCCTTGCCGGGTAGACTGAACATCGTGATCAGCCGGGACCCGTGCTGGCGACACAGCGGGGTCGCCACGACTTCTTCTCTGGCCGATGCGATGGCACTGGCTGCTGCTGACCCCGGTGCTGTGGCCGCAGGAGAGGTGATGGTGATCGGTGGCGAGCAGATCTATCGCAGCGCCATTGAGCTGGCTGATCGGCTCTATATTACCCGGGTTGATACAGCGGTAGAGGGCGATGCTTTCTTCCCTGATTTCGATGAGACCTGTTGGCGGGAAGTGGCGCGAAAACAGCCGGAAAATCAGGCTGATATCCCCTACTACTTTCAGGTGCTCGAACGCCGCAGATGCTGATACCGGTTACAGTCGGACTATTTGCTTGTTCAGTAAATTGTAATGATAATAGTTAGCTTCTTCTGTTTTGGTTGTGTTGGAGTTTCTGTGATTTTCAATCGATTGCTCTCACGTTTCATGCCTGTTAGTGGCGTCATCGACCGGGTTGAGGAAAACCGGATTTGTGGCCCGCTCAGGGGTGTGTTGCTGCTGGTTAGTGCTTCTTTGATGATGGTGTCCGCCACCCAGGCGGCGGATGTCGATGATGTTGTGGCAGCGGAAAAAGCCAAGATTGGCGCCGCGAAATCGTCCCAGCAACGGGTGGACACAATCGCCGACGAAGCAGATGAATTGTTTCAGAATTTCAAGCAGGTCAACAAACAGATTGAGGGGCTGAAGGTCTATAACGCCCAACTGGATGCGCAGTTGGCGGATCAGCGCCAGACCATCACCGACCTGGAGTCCTCTATCGAGAATGCCACACTGATGGAACGGCAGATCACGCCACTCACCCTCAAAATGATCAACGCTCTGGAGCAGTTTGTCTCTCTGGATATGCCGTTTCTGCTGGATGAGCGTCGCGACCGCATTGCCCGTTTGCACGCCAACCTGTCGCGTGCTGATTTGAGCAGTGCAGAAAAATTTCGTCAGGTGTTGGAAGCCTACAAAATCGAGAGTGAATACGGTGCCCGCATCGACAGCTACACGGACACCGTCATGATGGATGGCAAGCCTCGCGAGGTGATCCTGTTGCGTGTGGGCCGCATCGCGCTGATTTATCAAACGCCCGATCAGCAGATCACTGCGGCCTGGGATCAACGGAGTCGCAGCTGGCAGGTTCTCGACAGCGGTGATTATCGCAGTGCGGTCGCAGAGGGTATTCGCATTGCCCGAAAACGGGCGGCTGTGGATATGCTTCAGTTGCCGATTCCGGCACCGGAGGTGGTGCAATGAACCGCTCTCTCCTTAAATCACTGTTACTGGGGTTCGCCTTGCTATTGCCGGCATCCGGTGCCGTCCAGGCAGAGGATGCCGCTTCCCTGGATGAGTTGCTGACGCTGATCAAAAATGCCCGGCTGAGTGAGTCCAGGGAACAATCGGAACGGGAGGCGGCATTCCGGCGAGCCAGGTCCGAGCGTGCCGAACTGTTAAAGCAGGCAAAGGCTGAGCTCGCTGCCGAGGAGCGCCGCTCCGAAACACTGGAAAAGACCTTTGCTGAAAACGAAATTAAAGTGGCTGCCCTGCGCGAGCAGTTGCAGACCCGGCTCGGCTCCCTCAGGGAAATGTTCGGTCATCTGACGGCAGCTGCCGGGGATACCCGCACAACTCTGAACAACTCTCTGGTGAGTGCCCAGTACCCGGATCGTACGGATTTTCTTGATGATATGATCGAACGGATGAGTGGTAACACCCGGTTGCCTTCACTGGACGATATTGAGCAGCTCTGGTACGAAATCAATCGCGAGATGGTTGAGGGCGGGCGCGTGGTGAGCTTCCCTGCCACTGTGGTCACCGCAGAGGGTGAGCGAGTCCAGCAGCAGGTTGTGAGAGTCGGCCTGTTCAATTTGCTCTCGAATGGTGCCTATCTGCACTATCCGCCAGGAACCGAGATGATCACAGAGCTGCCGCGACAGCCGGGGCGCGATTACAGAAAAGCCGCGCAGACGTTACAGGCGGCCAAAGAAGGTTTTACACGTACCGGCATTGATCCCACTGGACCGAGTGGCGGCACCCTGCTGTCCGCCCTTATGGATAGTCCTGGTTGGCTGGAGCGCTGGCATCAGGGCGGCTGGATCGGTTATCTCATTACAGCACTCGGCGTGATTGCGCTACTGATGGCAGGCTGGCGTTTTGCCGTACTCTCCACCATATCCCGCCGGGTCACAGCGCAGCTGAACAATCCCAGCGCCGATCTCAACAATCCACTGGGCCGGGTGCTCAGGGTGGGCGAGGATCATCGTGGCGCTGATGCAGAATCGCTGGAGTTAAAACTGCACGAGCAGGTGCTCAAGGAGCGGCCCACTATTGAGTCAGGTCTGGGGCTGTTAAAAATCATTGCCATGGTGGCCCCGTTGATGGGGTTGCTGGGTACTGTCACCGGCATGATTGTCACGTTCCAGGCGATTACCCTGTTTGGCACGGGCGACCCAAAAACCATGGCTGGCGGTATCTCGGCGGCACTGGTGACGACGGTGCTCGGCCTGTGTGTGGCGATTCCCACGGTGTTGCTGCATGCCCTGATTAACAGTCCGGCCCAGCGAGTACTGCATATTCTGGAAGAGCAGAGTGCCGGCATTGTGGCAGAGCAAACCGAGGCTTGAGCCGTGTTGTTGTTGGAAGATATTGGCAAGTTTCTTGATGCCGGCGGACCTGTTCTGCTGGTTATAGCGCTGTTGCTGCTGGTGATGTGGACCCTGATCTTCGAACGGGTATGGTATTTTCGCACAGTGCTCAGGCATGACATCCGTGTGGTGCTCGATTATTGGGAAGCCCGCGCAGAGCGACGTTCGGTGAGGGCACACCAGATCCGTGAGGCATTGATCTCCCGGGTGGCGCTGAAGCTCAATCGTAACCTGTCACTGATTCGGGCGCTCATGACTGTCGCTCCTCTGCTGGGTCTGCTGGGGACAGTGACCGGTATGATCGGTGTCTTCCAGGTATTATCCCTCAGTGGTGGTGGCGATGCCCGCGCCATGGCCGCTGGCGTCTCCCAGGCCACTATCCCCACTATGGCCGGGATGGTGGCAGCGCTGTCCGGGGTTTTTGCCAATACCTATTTGCGTCGCGTGGCCGAGCGGGAGCGATTGCTACTGGCCGACCATCTGACCATGGACCACTGAGGTAATGGGCGACGATGCGTGACAGAATTTACCGACAGCCGGATCCCCCCCAATCGATTGACTTGACTCCCATGCTTGACGTGGTTTTTATCATGCTGATTTTTTTTATTGTCACTGCCACGTTTATTCGCGAACCCGGTATTGATGTAGACCGTGCGATCGCGGTTACCGGTGCCGGGCAAACACCTGCCATTCTGGTGGCGGTTGGTCAGGATGACAGCATCTGGATTGACCAGCAAAAGGTAGAGTCAGACAACTTGCGACTGCATATTCTGCGTCTGCGCACTGAAAATCCCCACGGAGGCCTGGTGATCCAGGCAGATGGCCGAGCGGCCATGGCAACCCTGTCCCAAGTGGCTGATGCAGCGCGTTCGGCCGGGATAGATAACGTCTCTGTTTCAACCCGGAGTCCCTGAAACTCATGGTGTTGATGCGGTATGCACTGGCGGCGGTTCTCGGTTTGATCATGACGTTGGCACTGTTGCTGGGCATGCATGGGCTCATCACAGCTTCGGGTGGGACTGAGCCGGACAGGTCATTGCGAAAAATAGCGGATATCTGGCAACCGCAACGAACCATTGAGGAGCACCGCAAGGTAATCCGGCCGGAAAAACCCCGGGAGGCTGAGCGTCCGCCACCTCCGGTGCCCGATCTCCAGGTCAATATTGAGATGCCAAAAGGTCCTGTCGATATGATGACGCCTGCAATGGAGGGCCTGCAGGTGGGGCTAGGTGGCTCATTTACCCGCGATTCGGATTACATTCCCGTCTATGTGCCCCAGCCCGATTATCCTCCCATGGCCCTGCGGCAAGGTGTGGAGGGTTATGCGGTGGTGGAAGTGGTCATCACAGTTACCGGCAGTGTGCGGGATGTCAAACTGCTCGAAGAATCCCCGGCCAATAAGGGTTTTGGCAAATATGCCCTGAGAGCGGCAGAAAAACTCAAATACAAGCCCCGGGTTATCGATGGCAAGGCAGAAGAGGTGCCGGGTGTGTTGTATAAATTTTCTTTCCAGATTGCCAGGTAGGTAATGAAACTATTGCAACAGCGGATGGGGTTGGGTCGTTGGTGGCTACTGTTGGTACTGGTATTGGGGCCGGTCCAGCCCTGGGCTGTATCCGGGGAGGCCGCCGAACAGCGACAGTATCAGGATACCAAGACCCGCCAGAGACAGGCGGTTGGGCAGGCCTGCGCCAATCAACTGGAGCCCCTTCAGGCGGCGTTGCAGGGTGACAGTGCTCCGTCCCGGGCCCAACTCAGTGAATTGATTGAACAGCTGAGTGATCTGCTGGACCGGCCCTGCAGTTCCAGTTATGAAAAATCACAAATCTACAACTTGCTGGGCTATAGCCACTATTCGCTGGAGCAGTATCCCCGCGCTATCGACAACTACCTGAAAATGCTCGCCGAGCCAGAGGTGGATGATCGGCAGAAAATGGCTACCCGCTATACCGTGGCCCAGCTGTATTTCATACAGGAGGATTATGGCCGGGCTGCCCGGCAGCTGGAAACCTGGCTGACGGAAACGCCGGAGCCAGGCAGCGATGGACGTATGTTGCTGGCTCAAGCGTATTATTACCTCAAGCGTCAGGACGAATCCCTGCGTCTGGTTAACCAGATCGTAGGGGAGGCATTGTCCAGTGGAAAAATACCCAAAGAGAGCTGGTGGTCCCTGCAGCGTGTACTTTTCTACGAGCGGGGCGAGTATCAGAAAGTGATAGCGGTACTCAAACGATTAGTGACGCACTATCCCAGCTCGCGTTACTGGCAGCAGCTGGGGGGGATTTTTGGTCAGCTTGAGCGGAGTGGCGACCAGCTTGCCGTGATGGACCTGCTGCATTTGCAGCGACAATTAAAAGATCAACGGCAGATGCTGTCCCTGGCGTATCTCTATCTGGGTGCCGAGGTGCCTTTTCGGGCCGCCAGAATCATCGATGAAGGCATGAGCAGTGGTGTTATTGAGCCGACGGCAAAGAACCTGGAGACACTGGGTGGCGCCTGGCAACTGGCGCGCGAGACCGACAAGGCGTTGCCGGTGTTGCAGCGGGCGGCCAATCTGTCGGATAGCGGGGCAATTGCTTCCCGGTTGGCATCTGCCTATCTGGATGCCAACGATAATTCGGCCGCTGTTCGGGAGGCGCGCAATGCCCTGCGCAAAGGCGACTTGTCCCGCCCTGCCCTGACGCATCTCACCCTCGGCGCGGCACTGGTCAACCTGAACTGTTATCGAGAGGCCGAGCCGGTATTTGAGGCGGCGGCAGCGGATCAACATGTCCGGAAAACTGCCCGGCAGTGGTTGCAATATGTTCGCAGCGAAGCGGCCCGCAGAGAAAAACTCATGGAAATGGACGCGGATATCGCGGGTTGCCAATCAATTTAGAGACTGCGCACACTAATTTATCAGATAAAAAAACCGGCCTTGTTAGCCGGTTTTTTGATATTGGCAGCCTTTGGCTATTTGATAGTGATCAGGTTCAGATCACGCACGGCGCCACGGTCGGCGCTGGTCGCCAGTGCGGCATACGCCTGCAGTGCAGCAGATACCCGGCGAGGCCGTTTTTCCACTGGATACCAGCCCAGGTCATCCTGTTCGACGCGGCGCTCCGCCAGTTGCTGGTCGCTGAGTGCCACGTTGATGGTGCGCCCGGGGATATCAATTTCAATGATATCGCCATCTCTGACCAGGCCGATGGCCCCGCCGGCGGCGGCTTCAGGAGAGACGTGGCCGATGGACAGGCCGGAGGTCCCCCCCGAAAAACGCCCGTCGGTGATCAGCGCACAGTCCTTGCCCAGCCCTTTCGACTTGAGATAGCTGGTGGGGTAGAGCATCTCCTGCATACCCGGGCCACCACGGGGCCCTTCATAGCGAATAATAACAACGTCGCCGGCTTTGACCCGGTCGTTGAGAATATCCTCGACGGCCTGATCCTGACTTTCACAAATATGGGCCGGACCGGAGAAAACCAGAATTGAGTCATCCACACCGGAGGTTTTCACCACACAGCCGTTGAGGGCGATATTGCCATACAGTACGGCCAGCCCCCCCTCCAGACTGAAGGCGTGCTCCAGGCTGCGGATACAACCGTTTTGGCGGTCGGCATCGAGAGAACTCCAACGGGTATCCTGGCTGAAGGCCTGTTGGGTGGGGATTCCGGCGGGGCCGGCCTTGAAGAATTTTGCCAGCGCATCGTCATTGTTGCGCATGATATCCCAGCGGGACAAGGCCGCCGCCATGGTCGGTGTGTGAACTGTAGAGACATCGGTGTGAAGCAGTCCCGCGCGATCCAGTTCGCCGAGAATGCCGAACACGCCACCGGCACGATGCACGTCCTCGACGTGATATTTCGGGGTGCTGGGCGCCACCTTGCAGAGTTGTGGGACTTTCCGCGACAGCCGGTCGATGTCGGCCATGGTGAAGTCCACGTCGGCTTCCTGGGCGGCGGCCAGAAGATGAAGGATGGTATTGGTGGAGCCGCCCATGGCGATGTCCATGGTCATGGCATTTTCAAACGCCTCAAAGCTGGCAATGGAGCGAGGCAGTACGGCCAGATGATCCTCTTCGTAATACTCCCGGGCCATTGAGACGATGCGGCGACCGGCTTCTTCAAAGAGTCTGCGGCGGTCCGCATGGGTCGCCAGGGTGGTGCCATTGCCCGGCAGGGACAACCCCAGCGCTTCGGTAAGACAGTTCATCGAATTGGCCGTAAACATCCCCGAGCAGGAACCACAGGTGGGGCAGGCGGAGCGTTCATATTCATTGGCTTTTTCGTCGGAGGCATCGGGATCAGCGGCTATCACCATGGCATCCACCAGATCCAGCTTATGCTCGGAAAGCTTGGTTTTGCCAGCTTCCATGGGCCCGCCTGAGACAAAAATGGTCGGTATATTGAGGCGCATCGCCGCCATTAGCATACCGGGGGTGATCTTGTCACAGTTGGATATACACACCAGTGCATCGGCACAGTGGGCATTCACCATGTATTCCACCGAGTCGGCGATAATATCCCGCGAAGGCAGTGAGTAGAGCATGCCGTCGTGGCCCATGGCGATACCATCATCCACGGCAATCGTATTGAATTCCTTGCCCACCCCGCCGGCTTTTTCGATTTCGCCGATGACCAGTTGGCCCATGTCTTTCAGGTGGACATGCCCCGGCACGAATTGGGTAAAGGAATTGGCAACGGCGATGATCGGCTTGTCAAAGTCGCCATCTTTCATGCCGGTGGCCCGCCACAGGGCGCGGGCACCAGACATGTTGCGGCCTTGGGTGGTGGTGTGTGAGCGATATACCGGCATGATTGGCCTCTTCTCTTTCGCAATAAAACAGGGCGCCAAGGATAGCAGAGACCGGTCCGGGTAATCAGCAGTTATAAGAGGTTCTTGCAGAATATCCGGGAGTTGCGCTGGAAGTTGTACAGGGATTTGCGCTCGGCCGGCAATTCATCCAGCGAGCTGTCTACAAAGCCCTTTTCCTTGAACCAGTCGCTGGCCCGGGTAGTCAGTACGAATAGCTGCCTGATACCCTGCAGGGCCGCCTGGGTTTCCAGCTGTGCCAGCAGGCGACTGGCAAACCCGCGATTGAGAAATTCGGGATGGGTTACCACGCAGGCCAATTCCGCTGATACTCCATCCCTGAACGGGTAGATTGCCGCGCAACCCACCAGCATTCCCTCGGCATGGAGCATGACAGTAAAACGGGATATCTCCGTTTCGAGTAATTCCCTGGAGCGTTTGACCAGAATGCCTTTTTGCTCAAGCGGTTCGATGAGTTCCAGCAGCCCGCCCACGTCATCAATCGTCGCCTGACGAATCACCTCCCGGCCGTTTTTCAGCACCAGCGTGCCGCTTCCTTCGAGAGTAAACAGCTCGGTGAGCAGGGCGCCGTTGCCCTCATAGCTGATGATGTGTCCTCTTAGCACCCCGTTTTCACAGGCCTGGTAGCAGGCCATCAAGGCATGCTGCAGCGACAGGTTATCCCTCAGCACGTTGAGGCATTGGGGTACCTCGTTCAGTGACAGCATTTTCAACAGGTCGCCCTGTGGGGTTTTTACGCCGCCACTTGTGCTGAAAATGATCAGTTTTTCCGCCCCCATGCTGACGGCGGTCTGGGTGGCGATATCCTCATAATTGAGGTTGTAGGCTTCACCGGTAGGTGAGTAACCGATCGGTGACAGCAGTACGATGGCCCCGTCTTCCAGTTGCCTCTGAATAGCCTTGTGGTCGATTCGCCTCACCTCACCGGTGTGGTGAAAATCGATGCCCTCGCGCACCCCCAGTGGTTTGGCCGTGATCAGATTGCCACCCAGCACCCGGATTCTGGCGCCGTGCATGGGCGAGTTGGTGGCACCGGTAGAGAGTTTGGCCTCAATGGAAATGCGGGCGCTGCCTACGGCATCCTTGACACAGACCATGGTGGCTGAATCGGTAATCCGTGTGTACTGGTCAAACTGTGGGCTAATGGCACTGCCCTTCAGCCGTTCCTCAATCTGCGGCCTGGCACCGTGCACCAGTACCAGCTTTATACCAAGACTGTGCAGCAGTGCGATGTCGTGGACAATATTAGTGAAATTGGCATGGGCTATGGCCTCGCCGCCCAGGGCGAGGACAAAGGTTTTCCCCCGGTGCGTGTTGATGTACGGGGAGGTATCGCGTAGAAATTTTACGTAGTCGGACACAGCGTTGGCCTGAAGGTTACCCGGTGCCATTATAAGCAACAGCGACCGATCAGTTGTACCAGAAAATCAACCGTGGGTTGTATGCGGTCAATGGCCAGGTATTCATCGGGTTGATGTGCCTGCTCGACGCTGCCGGGTCCAAGTACCACCACATCCATCCCCAGATCTTTCAGGTAGGGCGCTTCGGTAGCAAATGACACTGACTCGCTGGTGTGATTGGTCAAGGATTCACACATTTTCACCAGCGTGGAATCAGCCCCTGAGGCAAAAGCGGGGACACAGTAGTGCTCCAGCGAAATAGTGACCCCGTCACGCTCCCGAAATGGCAGGATGCGGTCATTTATCTGTTGTTGCAATGCCACCGTATCCATGCCCGGCAAGACCCGAATTTCAAAGCCCAGTTCACAGTGGCCACAGATACGATTGGGATTGTTGCCACCGTGAATACAGCCCAGATTCATAGTCGGATGGCCGACATTGAACATCGGGTTATGATGCTTGTCGCGCAGTTCGTTCCGCAGTGACAGTAGCTCCCCCATCGCGCTGTGCATGGTTTCCATGGCATTGCGCCCGAGGGTGGGATCACTGGAGTGGCCGGACCGACCCTCGATAATCAGTTTTTCCACCATGATGCCTTTGTGCATATTGATGGGTTTCATCCCGGTGGGCTCGCCAATCAGGGCATAGCGGGCTCTGGGTTTGCCCGCCGCGGCCAGAGCCAGTGCGCCGGACATGGAGGATTCTTCATCTGCCGTTGCCAGCACAATCAATGGCTGTTGAAGCGTTTGACGGGAAAACGGTCTGGCGGCTTCAATGATCAGTGAAAAAAACCCTTTCATATCACAGGTTCCTAGACCATAGAGGCGTTGGTCTCGCTCAAGCAACTTGAAAGGATTGTGTGTCCAGCGGGCTTCATCGCAGGGTACCGTGTCGGTGTGACCCGCTAACACTAATCCGCCGGGACCACTGCCCAGCGTGGCGATCAAATTGGCTTTGCGGGGATCCTTCAGGGGCATGATGTCCACGGTAAAACCGAGATCTTCCAGCCAGCCCGCCAGCAACTCAATCACCGCCCGGTTCCCCTGGTCAAGGGCGGGATTGACGCTGCTGATTGATGGGGTGGCAATCAGCTGTTGCAGCATGGGCATAATTAGCATGGCATGCAGTGTACGGGCGGTGGGTTAAAAAGCAATTGCCACCGTGTGGCGAGGAGTTAAAGGCTTGTGGTGCGAGGCAGGTAGCAGGAGTGACTTACTTGCTGGATAGGGCTTTCATCAGTACACGGAGGTTGGATAGGGCCTCAACGTCGGAACGCCCGCTCTCTATATCCTTGATATAGGCACAGGCCGCCTTTTGTGCGGCCTGCCTGGTGGGAAAAGGGCCGAGCATGCCATGGGTCTCGCGCACGGCAAAATACCAGGAACCGTTCATGCACTCAATGCGCTCCGAACGAAAGTGGGTGGCGCTTTCCTCGCCGTGCCTGATGGTCATGACAGACTCCTTCACCTGCTGAAAACAGGGGCAATTCCCTATTGGAAGTATGCGTCAATTTTCCCCGGAAAGCCCGGGTGAGAACACAAATATGTTTTGTTTGACCGGATTCGGTGAGGCGTATTGCTACTATGCGCGCGGTGATCATTGTCGCTACCACCCTCAGCCGTCATACTCTGATCTGTGAATCGGATAAATCGGGTAAATGTTATGGTACCAGCCGCTGAGATGCCGGAGCGCCAACTGGACCTGGGCAATGTGCTCAACGATCTGGTGGCCGATGGCCTGTTGTCGCGCAGTGATGCCAATATGCTCGCCGGAGCGCAGCGCAGCCGCGAGCAGGCACTACTGCACCCGTTGGCCTATATCGCAGGTCAGCGTCCAGACAACCCTCTGGAACCCGGCAAGCAGCTCAATATCGAGACTCTGACCCGCTGGCTGGCAGAGAAAGCCGACCTGGAGGTTGCACATATCGATCCATTGCAGGTTGATGTTGCCAGGGTAACCGAGGTCATGTCTTTTCAGTTTGCCCGCCGCCACAGTATTCTATGTATCGGCGTCAATGATACAGAATTGCTGATTGCGACAATGCAGCCCTTCATCACTGAGTGGATGGCAAACCTTGAGCAGACCAGTCGCAAAACTATCAGGCGGGTGGTAGTCAATCCGGTCGATCTGGCCAAGTACACCGTGGAATTCTACTCGCTGGCCAAATCGGTATTTGGTGCAAAGGGCATTGCCGGTTCTAAGCGGTCGGGTGTCACGAATTTTGAGCAGTTGTTACAGATTGGCTCCCTGAAGGATCCCGATGCTCAGGATCAGCACATTATCAATATTGTGGACTGGCTGCTGCAGTATGCTTTTGACCAGCGGGCCAGTGATATTCATCTGGAGCCGCGGCGGGACAAGGGCCGGATTCGCTTTCGCATCGATGGTGTGTTGCATCAGGTCTATGACCTGCCCGATCAGGTTATGACCGCTGTCACCAGTCGCCTGAAAATACTCGGCCGCATGAACGTAGCGGAAAAGCGCCGTCCCCAGGATGGCCGGGTCAAGACTGTCACGCCGGCGGGTGGTGAAGTCGAGCTGCGTCTGTCCACCCTGCCCACCGCTTTTGGCGAAAAACTGGTGATGCGAATTTTCGATCCCGATGTGCTGCTGCGCAGCTTTACCGATTTGGGGCTCAGTGGCGATGATCTGAAACGCTGGGAGACCATGACCGGTAGACCCCATGGCATTGTGCTGGTCACCGGCCCCACGGGCTCGGGCAAGACCACCACCCTTTATTCGACCCTTAAAGGACTCGCCACCGAAGATGTGAACGTTAGCACTATTGAGGACCCCATCGAGATGGTCGAGGACAGCTTCAATCAGAGTCAGGTGCAGCATAAAATCGAGTTCGATTTCGCCGCGGGCATTCGAACCCTGATGCGGCAGGATCCGGATATCATCATGGTGGGCGAGATCCGGGATCTGGAGACAGCACAGATGGCGATCCAGGCCGCTCTCACCGGACACCTGGTATTGTCAACGCTGCACACCAATGATGCGCCCTCAGCGATCACCCGATTGCTGGACCTGGGAATTCCTGCCCACCTGATCAAGGTGACGGTCAACGGTATTATGGCCCAGCGTCTGGTGCGGACACTCTGCCCGCACTGCAAGGAGGCAGTAACCGTAGATCCGTCAGACTGGGAGTCGCTGGTGCGTCCCTGGAAAGTCAAGTCACCGGCGACCATCTATCGTCCGGCAGGTTGTCTGGAGTGCCGAAATACCGGTTATCTCGGGCGGCAGGGTGTCTACGAGATTCTGCCATTGACGGAAACCATCAAACCGTTGATTACCTCGGACACAAATATTTCCGCACTGCGTCTGCAGGCCATGAAAGAGGGGATGAGAACGTTGCGTCTCAGTGGTGCCCAGAAAGTGGGAGCCGGGTCTACCTCGGTGGAGGAGGTGATGCGTGTAGCCCCAGAATCGGGCGGATAGAACGCCCCTGATTGTTGCCATGTCTGCTTCATTATGCCAACCCTATTACCCTGTCGAATCGAGAAAGCTGCGCTATGTTGACAAGCCCCGAAGAACTACCGTCAGTCCTGCAGGAGCAATGGATGCTGCGCAGGAATTATTTCGCCGGACGGGCCACCACTGGGCAGGAAGAGTGGCTGGCCTCGTTACTTGACGGCGGGACACTGGCGCGACAGCTGCCATTGGTCTGGGCCTGCAGTGAATACGTTGCCTCTGCCTGTGCCGGCCAGCCGACGCTGTTCCAGCAGTTGGTGGAATCCGGCGATCTCGAGGCCAGCTATTCCGATACCGCGCTAAAGGAGCACCTTGCCCTGTGGCTAAGTGATGTCACCAGTGAAGATAGGCTTCTCAAGGTGTTGCGGCAATTCCGAACGCGGGAAATGGTGCGCATTATCTGGCGAGACCTCACCCGATCAGCTGAGCTGGAGGAGACCACCGCAGACATGTCCCGGCTGGCCGAGGCCTGCCTGCAGGGTGCGCTGGATTTTCTGTATCCCCGGGCGTGCGCCGAATGGGGCACCCCGGTTGATGCAAGCGGTGAGCCCCAACAGCTGGTGATTCTTGGTATGGGCAAGCTGGGTGCCTGCGAGCTGAATGTGTCTTCCGACATTGATCTGATTTTTGCATACCCCGAAGCCGGCGAGACCCGCGGCGGTCGACGCAGTCTGAGCAATCAGGAGTTTTTTATTCGGCTCGGCCAGTGGCTGATCAAGGCGCTGGATACCCCCACCGTCGACGGTTTTGTTTTTCGTGTGGATATGCGTTTACGGCCCTACGGTCAGAGCGGCGCACTGGTGCTCAACTTTGATGCCATGGAAGAGTACTACCAGACCCAGGGGCGGGATTGGGAGCGCTACGCCATGATCAAGGCGCGGGTGGTGGCCGGTGATCGGGCGGCGGGCAGCCGGCTGATGGCGATGCTGCGACCTTTTACCTACCGCAAGTACCTCGACTTCAGTGCCTTCGAATCCCTGCGGGGGATGAAGGCGATGATCAACAGAGAGGTGCAACGAAAGGGTCTGGTGAGTGATGTCAAGCGAGGTGCCGGGGGTATACGCGAGGTTGAATTTGTCGCCCAGGCCTTCCAGATTATTCGTGGGGGCCGCGACCGGCGGTTCCAGACACCACCGCTGAAAGAGGTGCTGGAGTTGTTGGGGCAGGAGGGATTGCTGCCGCTCGAAGACACCGAAAGACTTTACCGGGGTTACCGGTTTCTGCGCAATGTGGAGCATGTTCTGCAGGGGTGGCAGGACAAGCAGACCCAGTTATTACCGGCCGATGAGCTCGGTCGATGCCGGGTCGCGTACCTGATGGGTTGCTCCAGTTGGGATCAGTTTCTGCTACGGCTGGACGAATTTCGCCAGTTTATTCACCAGTTGTTCGAAGATGTGGTTGCCGAGCAGCATCAGGGTGATGGCGGTGATGACGCACCCGAGGAGCACCCGTTGGCGGAGCAAGTCTGGCAGGCCATCGATGGCGATGAGTTAATGCCCGATGAGCTCGGGACCATGGGCTACGATCTGCCGGAAAAGGCGGCGGAGATGATCAACACGCTGCGCGTTAGCCGGTCGGTGCAATCCATGGCCAATGACACCCGCGGCCGACTGGATAAGTTGATGCCCCAGCTGATCAGCATTTGCGGGCAGCGGGACAATGCCACTGAAACCCTTGGGCGGGTACTCAAGCTGGTGGAAGCCGTCGCCCGCCGCAGCGCCTATCTGTTGCTGTTGAAGGAAAATCCGGCTGCGTTGCAGAGCACTGTCAAACTCTTTTCCGGCAGTTCCTGGGTGGCAGATCAGCTGGTTCGCTATCCGGCACTTCTCGATGAGTTGCTGGACAGCCGAACGCTGTTTTCGCTGCCGGAAAAATCAACCCTTGAGGACGAGTTGCACCAGCAATTGCTCCGGGTGCCCACCGATGATCTGGAATCCCAGATGGAAGTGCTGCGCTATTTTCAGCAGTCACACAGCCTGCGGGTGGCGGCCTGTGAGTTGGAAGAAATATTGCCCTTGATGAAGGTGAGTGATTATCTGACCTGGCTGGCGGAGGCAATCCTGAGCCATGTGCTGCAATTAGCCTGGAACCAGCTGGTGGAACGGCATGGCTACCCGAAAACAGCAGAGGGTGAAACGGCAGGATTTTTGATTGTCGGTTACGGTAAGCTCGGCGGCATTGAACTGGGGCACGGCTCTGATCTCGATCTGGTCTTCCTTCACGACGCCGACGCGGCCGCTTCTACCGACGGCGTACATCCGTTGGACAGTGCGACATTTTTTGCCAGGTTGGGGCAGCGCATTGTGCATATTCTTACCGCCAAAACGTCCTCCGGCGACCTCTATGAAGTGGATATGCGATTGAGGCCATCCGGTAGCTCCGGAATGCTGGTTTCCTCCCTGACAGCCTTTGAAAAGTACCAGTTGGGTGAAGCCTGGACCTGGGAGCACCAGGCGCTGGTGCGCGCCAGGCCGGTAGCCGGACCCGAAAAGCTGGTCCGGGCTTTTGCCGAGATTCGTCAGCGGGTGCTGGTGCTGCCGCGGCAAAGAGACAAGCTGATAGCCGATGTGCTCGAGATGCGCGGCAGGATGAAAAAACACCTCGCCAGTGGCAAAGCGGATCAGGACCGGGTATTCCACCTGAAGCACGATCCGGGAGGTATCGTCGACATCGAATTTATGGTTCAATTTGCGGTCTTGGCCTGGTCCCATGATATTCCCGATTTGACTCGCTGGAGCGATAATATCCGTATCCTCGAATGCCTTGAGGAAAGTGGTGTCCTGTCAGTTGAAGATGCGGACATTTTGATCAGCGCCTACAAAAATTACCGATCTGCCGGACATCGGCTTCAGCTGCAACAGGCGGAGCTTGTGGTCAGTGCGGCAGAGTTTGCAGTGCAACGGCAACAGGTGGCGGCACTCTGGCACCGGTTGCTCGGAGAAGAATAAATATCTGACCAGTGGTTCTTTCGGTCAGTCTCAATTTTTAGGAGATACCCATGTCATTTGCAGATCGCGATGGCTATATCTGGTTTGACGGTGAAATGGTGCCTTGGCGTGAAGCCAAGGTTCACGTACTGACCCACACGTTGCATTACGGCATGGGCGTCTTTGAGGGTGTGCGCGCCTACCAGACGCCGGATCGCGGTGCGGCCATTTTCAGGCTCAAGGATCATACGGACCGACTGTTCAATTCCGCCAAGATCATGGGCATGAAAATGCCCTTCAGCAGGGATCAACTGAATGCAGCGCAGAAACAGGTGGTGCTGGAGAATGATCTGCACGAAGCCTACCTGAGACCGATGGCCTTTCTCGGCTCCGAAGGCATGGGGTTGCGGGCTGATTCCCTGCAAACCCACGTGATTGTTGCCGCCTGGACCTGGCCTTCCTACATGAGTCCGGAATCCCTGGAAAAGGGTATCCGCATTCGCACGTCGTCCTTCACCCGCCACCATGTCAACATTGCCATGACCAAGGCCAAGGCCAACGGTAATTACATCAATTCCATGCTGGCCCTGCGGGAAGCGCTGGATTGCGGTTGTGAAGAGGCTTTGTTGCTGGACCCGGAAGGGTATGTCGCCGAGGGCAGCGGTGAGAACGTCTTCATCGTTCGCGACAAGGTGCTCTATACACCGGAACTGACCTCCTGCCTCGACGGTATTACCCGGAAAACAGTCATGCAGCTGGCCGGCGAAGCCGGCTATCAGGTAGTGGAAAAACGGATCACACGCGACGAGGTCTATATTGCCGATGAAGCATTTTTTACAGGCACTGCGGCCGAGGTGTTGCCCATCCGGGAGCTGGATGGCCGCACCATTGGCGAAGGCGCAAGGGGTCCCATCACCGGGCAACTGCAGTCACAGTACTTTGATCTGGTGCGCGGCCTTCGCGGTGAGCATCAGGAGTGGCTTGCGCCGGTGGGGCAGTAAGCCCGGTTCCGCCGGGACATTGCATGGTATCGGGTAAAAAAATTCTCATCATCGGCCCTTCGTGGATAGGGGACATGGTGATGGCGCAGTCCCTGTTTATTCTTCTCAAGCAGCAGTTTCCGGACGATCAGATTCACGTGCTGGCACCGGCCTGGAGTCGACCACTGCTGGCGCGTATGCCGGAGGTCGAGCGGGCGATTGATATGCCCGTTGGGCACGGCAGCCTGATGTGGTCGGTGCGCCGTCGGATTGCCCGGGAATTGCGTGCCGAAGGTTACCGTCAGGCCATTGTGTTGCCTAATTCCCTCAAATCAGCGCTGATTCCCTGGCTGGCCCGGATTCCTGTCCGGACTGGCTGGAAAGGGGAAATGCGCTATCTGCTGTTGAACGACCTCCGCCATCTGGACAGGCAGCAGTACCCCCTGATGGTGCAGCGTTTTGATGCCCTGGCCCTGCCTCGGACTGCCACGCTGTCGGACAAGCTACCGAAGCCCGACCTGCATGCGAAAACAGACCGGGTTCCGGCACTGCGCCAGCAGTTTGGCCTTCAAGCCAACCAAAACATTCTGGCACTCTGTCCCGGAGCGGAGTTCGGCCCGGCCAAGCGCTGGCCGGAGCAGCATTACACGACCGTGGCCGGCCACCAGATTGCCAGGGGCTGGCAGGTCTGGTTGCTGGGCTCTGAAAAAGACCGCCCGGTGGCGCAGGCCATTATCGATGGTTTGCCAGAGCAGCAGCGGGGCCAATGCCATAATCTGGCGGGGAAAACCAGCCTCGATGAGGTAATCGATCTGATGTCGACCGTGGATGCTGTGGTGAGCAATGATTCCGGATTGATGCACATCGCTGCCGCCCTGAACCGTCCGCTGGTTGTGGTTTATGGCTCCACCTCGCCCGCCTTCACCCCACCGCTCAATGACGAGGTGGCAGTTTTATCAATTCCCGTGGATTGCGGGCCGTGCTTCAAGCGCGAGTGCCCATTGGGGCACCTCAAGTGTCTCGTCGAGTTATACCCGGAACGGGTGACGTCGGCTCTCGATCGGCTGGTGCCTGCACCATGACGTCGATACTGCTGATCAAAACCTCGTCCCTGGGTGATGTGATCCACAGTTTGCCGGCACTCACCGATGCGGCTGCCGCCATTCCCGGCATTCGTTTTGACTGGGTGGTGGAGGAGTCCTTTATGGAAGTGCCGACCTGGCACCCGGCAGTTGATCGGGTGATTCCGGTTGCCCTGCGGCGCTGGCGAAAACACCCGCTGCAGGCCCGGCGCAGTGGCGAGTGGTCCGAGTTCAAAAGCCGTATTGCCGAGCGCTCCTACGATGCAGTGATCGATGCACAGGGCTTGTTGAAGAGCGCCTGGCTGACCCGTTATGCAAAAGGCCCAAGATTTGGTCTGGACCGGCATTCGGCAAGGGAATCGCTGGCAGCATTGTTTTACCACCAGCCCATTGCTGTACCGAGAGGCCAGCACGCGGTCGAGCGGGTGCGGCAGTTATTTTCGGCGGCACTGGGTTACGCCATGCCGACCGGACTCGGTGACTACGGTCTGGATCGTCAGGCCCTGGCCGGGTCCTCCCCGGGTCAGCCCCAGGTGCTGTTTTTTCATGGCACTACCTGGTCCAGCAAGCACTGGCCCGAATTGTATTGGCGAGAGCTGGCTGAAAAGCTGGTCGAGCGTGAAATCGGGATTCAGCTGCCCTGGGGCAATGCCGAGGAAAAAGCCCGGGCAGAACGGATTGCCGAGGGCCTTCGGCGGGTGCAGGTGCTGCCGCCATTATCGTTGGCCGGTATGGCCGGGGTGGTGGCGGGAGCACAGGCCTGCGTCGCCGTTGATACCGGACTGGGACATCTTGCCGCAGCACTCAATGTGCCCTGTCTGTCGCTGTTTGGCCCGACCAATCCCGGGTTGACAGGGGCTTATGGTTCCTCGCAAGTTCATCTTGCCAGCGACTTTCCCTGCGCACCCTGTCTGCAGAAAACCTGTCGATACCAGCCCACCGCTGAAGATGCACGGCTATTCGACCTGCAGCGTGAACAACCGCTATGCTTTACCCGTATTGCCCCCGACAATGTATTTGAGCGCCTGCAGAAGCTGCTGGCGGACCATGGAGCGATTTGATGCAACTGGCATTTTTACTCTACAAATATTTTCCGTTTGGCGGTTTGCAGCGGGATCTGGTCAGGATTGCGCAAACCTGTCAGCAGCGCGGACACCGTATCAGAGTTTATACGCTGAGTTGGCAGGGGGATGTGCCGGAGGGGTTTGAGGTGGTAACCGTGCCGGTGCGGTCCTGGTTCAATCACCGCCGCTATAAAAAGTTTACCCGTTGGGTTGAGGTCGACATGCGCAGGCGTCCGGTCGACCGGGTGGTCGGCTTCAACAAAATGCCCGGCCTCGATGTCTATTACGCAGCAGACCCCTGTTTCGAGGACAAATCCCGCCGACTGCGAAAGCCCTGGTATCGTTACAGTCCGCGCTACCGGCATTTTTCTGCCTATGAAAAAGCGGTTTTCTCGCCTGCGACAAATACTGAATTGTTGATGATCTCTGCCACCCAACAGGCCCTGTTCAAACAGTATTACGCCACGCCCGGGCACCGTTTCCATCTGTTGCCGCCGGGTATTTCTCCCGATCGCCGCGCCCCGGTCAATGCCGCCGAGTTGCGGGTTGCCGCCCGCCAGAAGCTGGGCGCAGAATTCGCCCTGCCAGCCGATGGGCTATTGCTGGTTCAGATAGGATCAGACTTTGAGCGCAAAGGACTCGATCGCAGTATTCAGGCCCTGGCGGCGCTGCCCGAAGCGCTGCGCGCCCGAACCCGGTTGGTGGCGTTGGGTTCTGACGATCCTGCGAAAATGCAGGGTCTGGCGAGTCAGTTGGGCATCGGGACGCAGGTCTTTATGCCCGGCGGCCGGTCCGACGTCCCGGATTTTTTATTGGCGGCCGACCTGCTGCTGCATCCGGCCCGCCATGAAAACACCGGTACTGTACTGCTGGAAGCCTTGGTGGCCGGCCTGCCTTTGCTGGTGACCGAAGTTTGTGGCTACGCCCATTATGTACTGGATGCGGACTGCGGTCGTGTGGCTGCTCAGCCGTTCGACCAGTCGGCTTTCAACCGTCTGCTTGCGGAGATGCTGGCCAGTGACCAGGATCGCGCACGCTGGCACGACAACGCCCTGCGGTTTGCTGACGAGACCGATTTATACAGCATGCCTGAGCGTGCGGCGGACGTTATTCTGGGGGGCGCAGCTTGAAGTTGTTTCTGGCAGAGCCTTTCGCGTCGCGATGGCGGGACAGCGACCCGTTTGAGGCGGCGTTTTCGCTGACCGGTGAACTGTTTCGGGATATGGGCGACCGTCGCACCACCCGTTTTGAGTGCGAAGGTGCCGCGTACTTCGTGAAAACCCATGCCGGTATCGGTATCGGGGAGTTGCTCAAAAACCTGCTCTATCTGCGCGCCCCGGTGTTGGGTGCCGAAAATGAATATCGTGCCATCTCCCGTCTGGCGGAGTTGGGGGTGGAGACCATGACGGCAGTGGCGTTCGGTCGACGCGGCTGGAATCCGGCCAGCGAGAAATCCTTCCTGATTACCCGTGCGCTGGAACCCACATTGCCCCTGGATGAATATTGCAATCCCCAGGTACTTTCTGCCATGGGGGTGAGCGAACGCCGCGCCCTGGTGCGACGGCTGGCACGTATTTCCAGAACCCTGCATGACAACGGTATCAATCACCGGGATTACTACCTGTGCCACTTTCTGCTCGATACCTCTCCGGCAATGGACACAGTTGCCGTATCAAAGCGACCACTTTATCTGATTGACCTGCACCGGGTGCAGATCCGTCACCGCACTCCCCGCCGCTGGCGACACAAGGATCTGGCGGCACTCTTTTACTCCGCGCGCCGGGTGGGTTTCGATGAGCGGGATGTGGCTTGTTTCCTGGTGGAATATAAACAGCAGACTCTGCGAACGGCCCGCGATGAAAACCGTCGGCTCTGGCAGGCCGTGCGCGAGGACGCTGATCAGCTGCACCGCAAGGGCATCAGAAAGGGGTATCACACCTGATGTCCTGCTGGTTTGTCGACAGGGCGATTCTCAGTGAGGCCGCCGCAGAACGATTCTCCTCTCTGGACAGTGTCTTTGCCATTACCGGCCGGCGGGTTACCCGTTGCCCTATCAGTGAGTTGATACTGACGGAAATCGACGGAAAATCCTATTATGTGAAACGCTATTCGCGGCGAGGCAAAGTCATGCGGCGCTGGCTGGGGCGAAGCCGCATCAGGGCCGAATGGGAAAACCTGCTGTTTTTTCGCGGGCTGGGCCTCAGGGTGCCGCCCATCGCAGCTTATGGTGAATCCGGCGCCAGGGGCGTATTGATAACCGAGGAAGTGCCCGGTGCCGTCGACCTGCATTCACTGGTCAGACAGCGGCCCGAGTTACTGGGGGACCGCAACTGGCTGGATCAGGTGATAGTTCAGGTAGCTGAGGTGGCCAAACGACTTCATGCCGCCAGTTTTGCCCACAACGATTTGAAGTGGCGCAATATTCTGGTGGCCGGAGAGGTGACGCCAGAAGTGTATCTGATCGATTGTCCAATGGGGCAGACATGGCGGGGGCCGCTGTTGGCTTATAAAAAGATCAAGGATATCGCCTGTCTCGATAAAGTGGCCAAATATTGTCTCAGTCGAACCGTGCGATTGCGTTTTTACCTTTACTATGTCGGCAGGGATCGCCTCATTGCGGCGGACAAGACATTCATCCGCAAAGTGCTGGCGTTTTTTGCGGGACGGGAATAGATGAAAGCGCAGTTTTTTCAGCTTGAACCAGCGTTTGCCGCATTGTTTGAATCGCTGCACCTGGACCATTTCGCCGCCTGGTGGAATGCTGCTATTGAACGGGTGGACGAACCTAACTTGACCCGCGGTGGTCGAAGCGAAGTGGGCCAGTTGTCGGTTTCCGTGAGTGGTCAACGGCAAACCTTCTATCTCAAGCGCCAGACCAACTATAACTGCCATACTCCCGGTAGCCCTCTGCGTGGTATTCCCGTTGTGTTGCGCGAGTGGCAGAAAATAAACTGGTTGAAAAAGCAGGGGATTGAGACACTTGAGGTTGTCTGCGTCGGGCGGGAAAATCTTAGAGAGGATCGGGCGATTCTGGCCACTGCCGCGCTAGAACAGTTCTCGCCTTTCGATGTATGGCTCGCCCGGCCAATGCCTGATCGTGAGCGCGCCAAGGGTCTGCGTGCATTGGGACAACTGATCGGTCGACTGCATGCCGCCGGGGTGAAGCATGGTTGTCTTTATGCCAAGCATATTTATTTCTCGGATCATGATTCCGCCGAGTTGCGCCTGATTGATCTGGAAAAATGCAAGCGGATCTTCAGCCGCTGGGCCGGCCTCCGAGATCTGGATACGCTGCTGCGTCACAGCCCGTCCCTGGCCCGGGATGAACGCCGGTTGCTTTATGCGGCGTACAACGAGGCGAGCCCTTTTCCCTGGTCCCTGGCTTCACTGGAGCAGGCCGTGATGCGAAGAATGCACGCGAAGGGGGCAGTTCGGGATGACTGACGCACTTACTCTGGAGGTGCTAAAGCGCAGTGATCTTTCATTGACGGCACCGTTCTCTCTGCAGGCCCCCGGGCTGGACAGCATGGCTTGTGAAGCGATTTATCGCCATCTCCCCGGTCGTCGAGTGGTGTTCAGTACACATTGGGGCGGTGCCCATGTGCTGGTGAAACTTTTTTTTCGCCGCAAGGACTTTGACCGCGAACGGAGCGGTCTGCAGGCCATGCAGAAGGCCGGCGTCCCCTGTCCGGGAGAAGTCTGGATACTGAAAGACAGCAGTGGCAAAAGCGGCGATTTTCTAGCCACCGCCTTTCTTGAAAGTGCGGTAAGTCTGCGCCAGCTATATGCGTCCCAGCCACGGGCGGCGATGCCGGCATTGCTGAGCGATGCCGTTGCCATGATCGGACGTCTGCACCGAGCCGGTGTCATGCAGGCGGATATACATCTCGATAATTTCCTTTCCAGAGAGGGCTCGCTCTTTATGATCGACGGCGGTGGTATTCAGCCGCTAAAAAAACCACTGCACAATCTCGCCATGTTCTTTGCCCAGATGGTGCCGGAATATGATCGGCTGATGCCGGAGGCGATTCAGGCCTACGGAGCCGGAGCGCCGGAACCCGAACAGTTGCAGCCGTTGATTGCCAGAATGCGGGAAAAACGGATTCGCCACTATTTGGCGAAGACCATTCGCGATTGCACCCAGTTCCAGCGGCTGAAGGTCAGGAGTGCTTTTGTTGTGATGGCCAGACAGCGGGTCACGGATAGACTGTTACAGGTTATCACCCAGCCGGAGGTGGCTGTGGGGCAGGCGACCTTTCTCAAGCGCGGCAATACTGCGACCGTAATGAAGCTGTCTGGAGATAGCAGTAGCTGGGTGCTCAAACGTTACAATATTAAAGACCTCTGGCATGGATTGGGGCGCGCCCTGCGGCGCAGTCGTGCCTGGATTTCCTGGCAGAATGCCCATCGGCTGGAACTGCTGGGCATTGCCACACCCAGGCCCCTGGCCATGCGGGAAAACAGAGCCGGCCCCTTTCGCCAGGGAGCATACCTGGTTACCGAGTGGACCAGTGGCGAGAGTCTGCAGGCCTGGTTGTTGCGGTATGGGCCCGCCGGGATTCCGGATTGGCTGGACCGGGAGGTCAGTCGTCTGTTTGCTATCATGTGGCTGGGTCGGGTCAGTCACGGTGATATGAAGGCCACTAACCTGATTGTATGCGGGGAGCAGCTCCAGTTGATCGATCTGGATGCGCTGCGCCGCCACCGCTGCAAACGGTTCTTCAAGGCTGCGTACGGTAAGGATTTACAGCGCTTTATGGATAACTGGCAAGGCAAAACCTGGCAGCATTTTGAGCAGCTGCTGCGGCCCTATGCCAGTCAGTGCGGTATTAAACTCATCAATAAAAAGGTTTAACAGTGTCGACAATTGTTCTCGGTATCTCCGGTGCGCTGAATCACGATTCATCCGCAGCCCTGTATGTGGACGAAAAACTGGTGGCAGCAGCGGAAGAAGAGCGCTTTATCCGCGATAAGCATGCCAAGGGAAAAATGCCCTACCACGCAGCGAAATTCTGTCTGGAGTTCGCGGGTATCAAGCCGGAAGCCGTGGATGTGGTGGCCGTTCCCTTTGCGCCCATTTCACTGTTTACCCCGGCGCGCTGGCATTTTGCCAAGCGCTATTGGTACGCCCCTGACCGGGCACTGGATGCACTGCTCAACGGCAATCGCCGCTTTCGGCGTTATCGCAAACGGGTTTTCAGTATGCTGCGTGAGCTGGGAATCAACCCGGCCGATGTGGAGTTTGAGCCGGTGGAACATCACCTCGCACACGCCTCCAGCGCCTACCACCTGAGCGGCTTCAAGGAAAAAACGGCCATCATGGGGGTCGATGGCAAAGGCGAATATGCCACCACCTTTTTTGGCTATGGCGAGAATGGAAAAATCCATAAAATCAAAGAGTTCTATGATCCGGATTCCCTCGGTGGCCTGTACGGCGCCATGACCGAGTACCTCGGTTTCGAAATGCTCGACGGGGAATACAAGGTGATGGGTATGGCGCCCTATGGCGATGCGAACAAGTATGATTTTTCCCGGTTGATCGATTTTGATGGCAAGGATTTTTGGGTCAATACCAAGCTGGTCAATACCGTGGGTTTGCGCCGCTACAAGCAGGACGGTGTCGGTTTCTATTTCAGTCCGCAACTGATTGACTGGCTCGGGCCGAAACGCGAGGGTGATATCGCCGATGAGCCCTACATCGACTACGCCGCCACCATTCAGGCCCTGTTTGAAAGCGTAGTGCTCAAGCTGATGGACTATTACCTCGGCGATATTCTCAGGGAGACGGGCAAACTGGCATTTTCCGGCGGTGGCGCGCTCAACGTGAAGCTGAATCAGAAAATCATTGCCCGGGAAGAAGTCAAGGAGCTCTATGTGCAGCCGGCTTCCGGAGATGCCGGTACGGCGGTGGGCGCTGCCTCCTATGCGTTGGTAAAGCGCGGCATTCAGCCGGAGCCTATGCACCATGTGTACCTGGGGCCGAATTACAGCAATGAAGACTGTATGCGCGCCTGCGAGCTGCATCCCAACAAGCCCGACTACCAGTTGATTGACCAGGTGCCGCAAAAAGTTGCAGCCCTGCTGGCAGAGGGGCATCCGGTGGCCTGGTTTCAGGGCCGGATGGAATTCGGCCCTCGTGCCCTGGGTGGCCGCTCTATTTTGGGTTGCCCAAGCGCTCCTGGAGTAGCTAACCGGATCAATGAACAAATCAAGTTTCGTGAACGTTGGCGACCCTTCTGCCCCAGCATGCTTGATCGAGTGGCCCCGGAAATGTTCAAGATCGACCACCCGGCACCATTTATGACGTTTACCTTCGAGGTGAACGATGAGTGGAAAAACCGCGTACCGGAAGTCGTTCATGAGGATGGCACTGCTCGTGCCCAGGCTCTCAAGCGCGAGTACAACCCCCGTTACTATGAGTTAATGGAGGAAATGGAAAGGCTCACCGGCAATGGGGTGGTGTTGAACACATCGCTGAATAGACGGGGAGAACCCATGGTTTGTTCGCCGACCGATGCCCTGAATATGTTTTTTGGTTCGGATCTGCAGTATCTGATTATGGAAGATGTGTTGGTGATAAAAGCGGGCGCATGAAGCTAAATAACGAGGGAGAATGTCAGTGCTGCAACATTTGCTAAAAGCTGCGTACAGTAGTAAGAAAAGTTTATCTTATCATTTGGTCTCTAATATATTGAGGTCTAAAAATAAAATAATAAAGAAATACCTTGGACGGAGAATTAAAAAATCAATCAAAATTTATGCAAAAAAAACAAAAATAAATCTTGGTTTCAATAATATTATTCAAAATGAAAAAACGGAAGTTGAATGCTTTTCATCTGACTTGAATACAGCAGTAGTTTATTTTAATGCGGTGCCAGATTATATATATCCATTCTACAAAAAATATCTCTTTGACGACTCTCTGTTTTTGGATATTGGTGCAAACGTAGGCATTCATACGTTAATCGCATTGGCTGCCAACAAACATGTTTATGTTTATTCATTTGAGCCTTCGCCGAAAATATTTTCCAGGCTTGAAAAAAATATAAAGAAAAATACAGCCGACCGTATTGAATTACATCAGCTGGCAGTTTCAAACAGCAATGGATTCGTTTTTTTTCAAGATTGTAGTGAGGAGGTAAATATTGGTATTTCGCATATTTCAAGCGAAAAAACAGGGATAAAAGTTCAGTCTATGACCATCGACTCGTTATTGAGCGATGTCGAGAAAAGGGTTTGTTTGGTAAAGATTGACGTTGAAGGTTATGAGCCGAGTGTTTTAGAAGGCGCAAAAAGTCGGCTTCTCAGAGATAAGCCAGTTATTACATTAGAATTTAATCGGCGACATTATCCGCTGGAAAATATTTGTGAAAAAATTCCCTACGACCACGATATCCTTCTCTGGGAAAAAACTCGATTTACTCCCGTTAAAGATTTTTCTGCCTTAAATAAAATCAAGAATGCCAAGGATATTGTTCTTATCCCTAGAGCGTAGAATTTCATTAATAGGTTTAATTAAAAATGAAAAAAAAATTAATTTTTATTCTTTCATCTAATTACAGCGGGTCGCATTTCTTTTCACTACTCCTAGGCAGTCATAGCGGCGGCGAGCACCTTGGCGAACTAAAAAATATTTATAAAAGTTTTGATGCGGTTTCCTGTTATGTTTGTGACGAGCTGGATGACTGTCGCCTGTATCACGATATAAAAGAATGTCCGAAACCGGATTTATATAAGGAATTATTCTCAAGGGTCGATGATAAAGTTGAGTTTTTGGTGGACATTTCCAAAAAATCAGAATGGTTTGAAAACTTTATTCCCAGCAGTGAATACGATATTCGCCTGATTCATCTTGTCAGGGATCCCCGTGCGCTGGCGAGACGCTGGCTGATGCGTTTTGATGAAAAACAGATTGGGTTGCGTGAGCGGATCAAGCAGATCAGAAAGAATCCACTTAAAATCGGCAAGCTGCTTTTTGGCGACCTGTTGACCGTCTGTATCTACAAGTGGATTTCCCAGAATCGAAAAATGGCCGCTTTTGTGAAATCAAGTGGGTTGCCCGCCAGAATGGTTACCTACAAAGAGCTGGCGTTAAGGCCGGACGAGACACTGGCGTCGATTTGTGAGTGGATTGGTGTTAGTTATGAGCCAGGCCAAAAGGACTACTGGAATTTTGAGCATCACGGTACTCAGAAAAAAGAGTATGAGTGGGTCAGGGAGAAAGGCGGCGCCCAATTCTTTGATCAACGCTGGCGAGAATTTTTGACGGAGACTCAGATAGAGAGAATAGAAAAAAACCGGGATCTTCAGGCGCTGCTAAAGCAGTTTTCCATGAGGTTTTCCCCTGAAGGACTTGATCATACGGAGTAGAGGGAGCATCCGTGTCAAAAGGCGTCGTAGGCAACGCAGTGGTGGATCATTTCATGAATTGATCGCGGTAAAACCTTCCGGTGAAATCTTGAAGCCCTCTTTGGCCGCGATATCAATGGCAACGTGAACGAGCTTATCCAGTTTCATCCAGGCAGAGGGCTCGTTGCGAAGGGGTTTCGGCAGCCAGGTATTGGATTTCCAGTTCATGAAGTGCAGGTACATAAACTCCCGCTCGCCGTCGCTACTATTGGTCAGCTTCCCATTTTGCCAAAACCATTGCTGAGGATGATTCATGCTCCCATCCCACCATGGCATGGGAGAGAGGATTGTAGAGTATTGCTCCTTGTAGAGCGTATTTCGCTGGTAAGAAGACGATAACGACCAAAAACACTGTAGCCATTTGGGATGCTTTCGATGCGGCAGGAATACCTTTGAAAATTTCGATTCATCAATTCCCAAGTGTTGATCGTTTTCAAGTAGTTGCTGCCAGTGCGGTATTTTTCGAAAGGCGTTGCGATATTTCTCGCTATTTCTGAGCAGGCAAAAGTGCCCTGAAATACGCCGTTCATGGTTGCTGATTACGTTATATTTCTGCAGTACGTGCTCTGTCAGAAAAGCCCTCAATTTGCCATAAATGATATCAATGTCGCCAAAGGCGAAGAAATCGTATCCGGTTAGTTGATCCTGGTGGATAAAACCCAATGCCGGCTTCAAATCACAAAGCTTGTAGGGATGTGTCGGATTGAAATCAATGTCCAGGCGCGTACTGACCAGCTTTTTATAGTCTTCAAAGGTTGTTTCGATAAATTGCACATTGGCCGGTGCGGTAGGCGGTCTACCGCAGTCCGTATAAAAAAGCCAGCTGATATCCGGGTTATGTCGGCAGCTCTCAAGATAAAAGTCGATCCACGCCGGCCATTTGCCAAAGTAGGGAATGATTTTAAGAATAGATGCAGTTTTCAAGCGGGAGGTTGTCTCTCTTTTTGAATTATTGTGCTGAATCAGCGGCAAGGGCTTTGCCCAGAGTACTGGTGACCTGAGACAGTTGCCAGAACTGCTTCCTGACCCCACCATCGGAGAAATGGTTTTGTAATCGTTGGAAGATCTGGTTGTGGTCGGATTCGGTCAGTTGCTTCTGTGAAACCCGGATCAACTTTTCAGCCAGCGCGTTAGCGTCCCCGAAAGGAAACAGTTCGCCAGTGTCTCCTACCACCTCGGGGCCACCGCCACAGTCTGAACAAATAATCGGCAGCTCCGCGGCCATGGCCTCCAGAAGAACCATGCCGAATGGCTCGTGATCGGAGGTCAGGGCAAAGGCATCAAAGGCGCTGAAGTAGCGTCTTGCCTCAATCACATTGCCCGGAAGCAGAACACTGTCGCTGATATCGAGTTCAGCGGCGAGCGCTTTCATTGTTTGCCGCAGTTTTCCATCCCCAAGCATAACCAGCAGTGCACCGACGGGAAGATGGGGCAGTGCCCGGGCAAACCCTTTGATCAGCGTCTGCGGATCCTTGTCGGGGTGCAGTCGGCCAACGCTGCCCAGTATCCAGCTGTTCTCGGGTAGCCGGAGTTTCTGTCGTGCCTCCCGGCGGTCAAACAGGCCCTGACGTGCGGCATCAACATCAATACGGTTGTAGAGCGTGATGATTTTTTCCTCGGGCCAGTCGGGCAGGTGGGATCGTATTTCATCGCGCACGGCATTCGAGACGGCAAGTAACGTCAATCGGGATTTGAACAGGTTCCCCATGAGGCGTCGGCCAAAGCGGTCAAAATCGCCAAATGAGTGGCGCACACTGAAAATGGGCAGGTTCGTTGCCAGTAGTCCCACATAGGCGGATTTGGCGCGGTGAGCGATGCAGGCGGAGAAAGGGTATTGCCGGGCGATGTTTTTGACTTCACGGATAACGGTCAGTTTGGCGCCTGCAAGGGCTTTGCTGTTGTGGCCGAGAAAAATGACCTCATCAGAGCAAGCTTTTTTCGCGACGTCCGGGTCTGGCTCCCCGGTCATAAAAACAGTAATCACCTTATAGGGCGTATCCTTGAACAAAACGGCATACTGCCGGGCACAATCCAGAAAGGGATCGTAGTAGCAGTGGCACAGTTGCAGAATATATCGTTGATCACTGTTCATCTTTGGTTACACAAAGGCTTTTCTGGGCAATGATTTCAATTCGTAGCGTGATAATACAATAAGTGGCAACCAGAAAATCAGCCAGTAGCCGCGGGGTCTGGAAATGACAGAATCGAGATTGACAAGGCCCATGGTACAGGCGAATGCAAATAGCACAGTGGCCACTATTACATAGGGGTTGGCCCGCAATTTCCAGCCAGTGAGCAATACCGTCAATATCATCAGTAGCAGCAGGGTGAGGCCGACAATGCCGCCGGACAGCAGGGCGCCAAGATAGACGCTGTGGTAGGCACTCCAACCGGCCAGCCCGCCTTCAGTGATATAGATGGTCGTTCCATGGCCATGGCCGAACCAGTAATGATGGAACTCCTTCAGATAGCCCGACCAGAGATGAAATCTGGAGCTCTGCCCCTTTTCGATATAGGCATCAATGAGTGGTGCGAGAAAAATGCAGGCCGCTATCAGTAACATCAGGCCAAGTCCGATCAGTAAAAGCCTGGATCGGTTTTTGATAGGAGAAAGGGCAACCATGACAAAACCGAAAAACAGGGTTCCGGCAATGGCCAGGCGCGTATGGGTCAATATCAGGGTGACCAGAAAAATCGTTAACGCCACCAGTAACAGCAGGATCGTGGACTTTCGCTCCCGGATGCCCGGTTCATAGAGAAGGCTGCCAAGACAGAGCAGGGCTCCTGCACCCAGACAGAACCCGGTGCGTACTTTATCGACCAGGGGGCCGGGAATGCTAAATCGCCTGGTGAGTGGGTAATCCAGGTACAGGTAGTGGTAGGCCGCATAACAGGCAGCGGTAATGCTGCCAGCAATAATCAGCCATTTGACGAGACACTGTAGCCGGTGGTCTGTGCCGTTAAGCGTAAATAAAAAAATAACCCAGAAACTGACCAGATAAAAAATATCTTTTATCGGATTGAGAATGTCGCGGCTGCTTTCAGGTTCAGACCAGGACAGGCTCAGCAAGGAATAACCCAAAAACAGCGATGAGGCGATTGCTATTCGTGATTCAAGTAGGGCGGACCATTTGCACAGGCCTTTGAAGGCGATTAATGGAAAAGCAATACACACAAATAGTATGAATAATTTCAGGTGAAGGTTTTTTTCGGGGATAAAAAAAATACTGGCCAGCAAAAAAACAACACTGTAAAAAAACAGTGTTTTTGTTTTTTCTTCAAAGGGTAAAGTCGCAATCATTGTGATATTAAATCCAAAACGGTTTTTTGGGGGCGGATGCGATAAGTCGGTTACTTCCTGGTGTAGATAGTCGTCAATAAATCCTGCAACTCTGGAGTTGTAAAGGGGGAGTTCTCAATGGCCTGGTATCCCTGAATGAAACCGGGGAGGAATCGCATGAGGGCCGCCATATCTTCGGGATAGCGAGCGGTGTGCTGGAAGTTTCTTATTCGAAATTCCCTGTCCAGCGGCTTGCGGTATATCTTCATGTCGGCAACATCGATAAGCCCCAGCCGGTTTTCCGGGGTGACAACAATATTTCCCATGTGTAGTGAGCGGAAATGAACGCCCTTTTCATGCAACTCCCGGATAAAACTGCCCAGTTTGTTGATGAGGATGAGGTCAATGTTATCGCCAAGCTTCTTGAGCGTTTTGCCGGTTAATGGGGAGTAATGCACAGCGGTTCGGTGAATGCATGGAATGCGTAACAACGCAATCACTGTCACCGTGGGGATCCCTTTGTCGGCCAGCTTCTGCGCATTGCGAATGAACCGCTTCGAGTAAGGGTATACCCGGGCCAGTGACAAGAGGTGTCTCGCCCGAAACAGCTTCAGATAGGTGCCATCAGATAAAAGAAGCACCTTTTCACCGAAAGGGTCCGACTCAATGACGGTGGCACCTTCCCGGAGGACCTGATACTCCTGCTCGATCAGTTTTTTCATAACACTCCGGTCCCTGCTGCGGGCCCATTATAAAGGTCGTGCCCTATGGTAAGATACCCTCAATTTACCCTTGGATAATTCCGATGAAATTGACTGTTCCTCGCTTTGACAAGGCTCAGGTTCTGGTGGTCGGTGATCTGATGCTGGATCGCTATTGGCATGGCAATACTTCCCGGATATCTCCTGAAGCCCCGGTCCCGGTTGTCAACGTAGCCCAGTGTGAGGACCGTATGGGCGGTGCAGGCAATGTGGCCCTGAATATTGCCACGCTGGGCGCTGGCGCGTCGCTGGTGGCCATTGTCGGTCGGGATGAAGCCGCCACAGCGTTGCGGGCCCGTCTTGATTCTGCAGGTGTCCACGCCGATCTACAAGTGTCTGACACAAAACCGACGATCACGAAATTGCGGGTGATCAGTCGGCACCAGCAATTATTACGTCTCGATTTTGAGGAAAGCTTTTCAGCGGCGGACTGCGATCAGTTGCCTGCCAAAGCCGCTTCCCTGCTGGTCAATGTCGGTGTACTGGTGCTGTCCGATTATGCCAAAGGGGCACTGCAACAACCCCAGGAGTTTATTCGTGCCGCCCGGGAGGCGGGTATTCCCGTGCTGGTGGATCCAAAGGGAACCGATTACGAGCGTTATCGTGGTGCCACACTGCTGACGCCCAACCTTGCCGAGTTCGAGTCTGTGGTGGGGCCCTGTGAAAACGAACAGGCACTGGAAGATAAGGGTGCCGCATTACTTGAGCAGCTGGACATCGATGCCCTTTTGATCACCCGCAGTGAGCAGGGGATGACCCTGTTGCGCAAGGGGGTGCGGGAGCTGCACCTGCCCGCCAGGGCACGGGAGGTGTTCGATGTCACCGGTGCCGGCGACACCGTTATCTCGGTGCTGGCCGCAGCGCTAGCCGCTGGTGAGAATTTGCCCGAGGCCGTGGCCATGGCCAATATTGCCGCCGGTATCGTGGTGGGTAAACTGGGCACGGCAACGGTCAGCATGCCAGAGCTACGCCGTGCCATGCAACAGGAGCAGGGCTTCGAAAGGGGCGTGGTTAATGAAGAGCAGTTAGCTGCCGATGTGGCCGATGCCCGTGCCCATGGCGAGCGGATTGTATTTACCAACGGTTGCTTTGACATTCTTCATGCCGGCCATGTGGGTTATCTGGAGCAGGCGCGGAAATTGGGTGACCGGCTGATTGTCGCCATCAATTCTGACGCCTCCGTGACCCGGCTCAAGGGTGAAGGCCGGCCGATCAATCCGGCAGACCGCCGTATGACGGTTTTGGCGGGCCTGGAGGCGGTCGACTGGGTGGTGTCTTTTGATGACGACACCCCGGAGCGGCTGCTTGAGCTTATCCGCCCCGACATCCTGGTGAAAGGGGGTGACTACAGCCGCGAGCAGGTTGTGGGCTGGCAAATTGTCGAAGGCTATGGAGGCCAGATAGCAGCCCTGGATTTTCTGGACGACTGCTCTACAACGGCTATTGTCAGCAAAATCCAGAAAAAGTAAGTAGTTACTTGCTTGCTGTTGCCCGGACAGCTTTGTCAATATTGTCCCGCAGGTGAGTGGGGTTGATGGTGCCGATAATCGCACTGCTCACGCCGGGGTGCTGAAAAATCATCTGAAAGGTTTTATGTACGGGATCTTCCCCTGTTGTCAGGGTGGCGTGGCCGCTGGCCAGTGCTTTCTTGATAAGGACGCCTTTGTGCTGTGCCAAGCAATAATCGACCACCGGCAATTCGCGGTCGTGCTGAAGATTCCAGGTCACCATGACCGCATCGGATTTTTCGGCGGCTAACAGTCCCCCCTCGACGGTTTTTGTGGACATGCCAAAGGCGCGAATCTTCCCTTCTGTCTTCAGTTGGGCCAGCATATCCAGAGTGCCGTAGTCCCGTATGATGGCCTCATCGTTACCGTCGGAATGCACCAGCACAATATCGATCATTTCCGTGCGCAGGCGTTTCAGGCTGCGTTCGACGCTGAAGCGGGTATGCTCGGGGGTGAAATCATAGAATGATTTCCCCTGCTCGAACTCCTCACCGACCTTGCTGCAGATGACCCAGGCTTCCCGCTGTCCTTTCAGCAGCTGACCCAGCCGGGTCTCGCTCGTGCCGTAAGCGGGTGCGGTATCTATCAGATTGATACCCTGTTGCCGGGCGATGGCGATGAGTTGAGCGGCCTGTTGATCATCCGGTATGGCAAAGTCATTGGGGTATTTCACACCCTGATCACGGCCGAGTTTTACGGTGCCGAGACCGAGGATACTCACGTCGATGCCGGTGTTGCCGAAGGGTCTTCTGGGCAGCACCACTATTCTCCGAAAACCTTATGCCACGGCGTGGGAGCTAGTGAGGGGTGTCCAAGAAAGCCAAGCTCTGGAATGGGTTCTGCTGAAGGTTGCAACAGGGATTGCTCCTGTATCAGGGTAATGGCTTCGTCGGCAAGGTTGGGTGTCAGGGTCAGCTTGGTGGGCCAGGCGACCATGACATTCGGGCAGTTTTCTGCCCGGGAGACAAATGCTTTATCGGGGCGGGCAAAATTGCGTTGTCGGGGTTCGGCGCGGTCCACCCGCAAGGTGGCCCACTGTGCATTGCCGAGATCGACCCAGGGCATCAACGTATTGAGCTCCTGTCTGGCGGTTCCGATCAGTTGCTCAGCCGTTTGGTCGACGCCCTTTTCTGCCAGACTTCCCCCCAGGTACCAGACCTGTGCTCCGTCGGCGCAGGGGTGGCTGGAGATTGTCATTCTGGGCGTGGTTTCTGCCCCCAGACAGTGGCCATAAAACCGGTGTGGGTAATGGTGCTTGATCATGACCTGATGCAGTGGGCGGCGCTGCATTTGTGGAGCGGTGATACCGAGTTCGTTGAGCATGGCTTCATTGCCCTGTCCCCCGGTCAGCACAAACTGGCGAGCGTCAAGCCGGCGGCTCTGCTGGCCGTGCTCAAAGTTGATGGCCGCAGCTCGCTCGCTGTTGAGCAGCCAGCGAGCCTGTTGCCAGTCAATCTGAAAAATGCGTCCGGCGCAGTTATCGGCCAGCGCCTTGACCACTGTGGGTACGTCGAGAACCATATCCACCAGCTGGTAAAGGCTGCCCTTGAATGCATTGTGCTGGAAAATGGCGGGCCGATCGTTTTTGGCCACCTTGTTGACCCGCCCACGGGTCGCCTTGCTGGCGAGAAAGGTGGTCATACGAGAGAGTGCACTGCTGCTGGACCACAGATAAAAATGATCGCTGAGAATGGCCGCCCCGCGGAGGTCAACGTCTCCTTCGCCCGCCAGGCAGGAGCGCCAGTGATCCGGCATGTCTGCAATGGCTTCCGAGGCGCCTGTGATACTGCCGCTGAGGGTATATTTGATACCGCCGTGAATCATACCCTGGCTGGCGGCTGTCTGGTCGCCGCCCAGCGCGGTTTGTTCAAGCAGCACCGCATTATAGCCAGCTTTGACCAGCCTGTTGAGCAGCCAGAGACCGGCGATACCACCACCAATAATGGCGACATCGCAGCTGAGGTCCGTGTGATTTTGGCTTTTTTCCATAGAAAACAGAGGGTCTTGTTGCCGCTCGTTGAGCGATGAGTAGTCGGCCGGTCAGTCATTTGCTTTTGACAGGCTGGAAAGGCGCTAGTATACCCTGCCCAATATCTTTATGCTTTCCGCAAATCCGCCCATCTGGGGGCAGGCAGGAGGCAATTTTTTGGCGCGTTTTTTTTATTCAACATTGTTCTACCTGCTGATACCCCTGATTCTGATACGCCTGCTGTGGCGCAGTACCAGGGCACCTGAGTATCGTCGGCGCTGGCCGGAGCGCTTTGGTTTTGTACCGTGTATTGATCAAGCTCAGACAACAAAAACTATCTGGGTTCACTCTGTTTCGCTGGGGGAGACCCTTGCTTCAGTGCCGATGATTCGACAGCTTCAGCAGCGCTATCCCGAGGCGCAACTGGTGGTGACCACCATGACGCCGACCGGCTCAGCCTGTGTCAAAAATACGTTCGGCGACACGGTCTACCACGTCTATGCCCCCTATGACCTCCCCTGTGCAGTAAATCGTTTCTTGCGGCAGGTCCGCCCGGACTTGTTGATCATCATGGAGACCGAGCTCTGGCCCAACCTGATTCACGGCTGCGCTGATCAAAACATTCCTGTCATTTTGGCCAATGCACGTCTGTCCGAAAACTCGGCCCGTGGCTACCGGCGATTTGATGCCCTGACGAGGCCCATGTTGCGATGTATCAATCACGTTGCTGTGCAGCACGAAGCGGACGGTAATCGCTTTCTGGCGCTGGGTTTACCCGCATCACAACTGCTTGTCACTGGGAATATCAAGTTTGACCTGACACTGGATGAGCCATTGCGGGCCCGGGCTTCACAGCTCAGAGCCCAGTGGCAGGCCGGTTGTCGGCGCCCGATTCTGTTGGTTGCCAGTACACATCGCGGGGAAGACGATATTTTGCTGGATGCTTTTGAGCGGATTCGCCAACATGTCCCGGCACTGTTGTTGGTGCTGGTGCCGCGGCACCCGGAGCGCTTCGACGACGTGACACAGCGCTGTCTGGCGAGGGGGTTAAACACCGTGCGCCGCAGTAGTGGTAAATCCCCTGCTGAGACGGATCAGGTGCTGATCGGCGATACCATGGGCGAACTGCTGGTGTTTTTCGGTGCCTGCGATATCGCGTTTGTCGGCGGCAGTCTGGTGGCCACCGGTGGTCACAACCTGATTGAACCGGCAGCCTGGCAGGTGCCGGTATTGAGTGGGCCACACCTGTTTAATTTTGCCGATGTCTCGAGATTGTTGTTGGAGGCCGGCGGCATGGCCATTTGCAGAGATGCCCGGTCAATTGCCGATACCGTGGTAGGGCTGCTGGGCGATCCCGATGCTGCCGCCCAAATGGGGGTGGCAGCAAAAATTGTAGCCGAGAAGAATCGCGGTGCGCTTGATCGGTTATTGGCGGTTATCGAACGCCAGCCTTGGTGACATTAATGGCTGGATCCAGCCAGGCATTGAGCTGATAAATGTCTTCCGGGCTCAACTGACCGGCCACTTCCTTCAGGCGCAACAGGCTGCCGATATAATCGAAACGGGCGTTGGCGTAGTCACGGCGCGCCTGGTAGAGGTTTTGCTGGGCGAGCAATACATCGACAATGTTGCGGGTTCCCGCATCGTAGCCAGCCTGAGTTGCTTCCAGTGCACTGGCTGCTGACGTGATGGCCTGATTTCTGGCATTCACCCGGGCCTTGTCGGTGAGGACGGACAAGTGCTGAGAACGAGCCTGCTGCACGGTGTTGCGTTGTGCGCCGGTAAAAATTTCCTTTGCTTCAACGGATTGATGGAAGGCCTGTCGACGTTCGGCGCTGATCAGGCCCCCGGTAAAAATGGGAATAGTCAGCTGTAGCCCCACCACATGGCCGTCCTGCTTGGTTTCCGATGGGCTGACGTAATACGGATTGGGTGGGTCACTGATATCCCGCCCCCTAAACTCACTTTTTGACTGATCGTCAAAATAGGATATCGAACCGGACAACGTGGGGGCGTGTTCGTATTTTTTCGAGTCGGCGTTCTCTTCAGCTGCATCCCGCTGGTATCTGGTTGCCTGCAGTGTAAAGTTATTCTGCAGGGCAAATTGAACCCAGTCTTCGCGGCTGAGGGGTTGGGGATCGACAATGGGAAAGTCCGGCATCAGACCCGCCAGCTGCTCATATCGCTGGCCGGTGAGTACGGTTAAACCCTCAAAGGCGATATCCAGCGCGCCGCGGATTTCCAGGGTGTTTACCTTGGCACTATCAAAGGCCGCCTGGGCTTCGTGGACATCGGTAATGGGCAGCAGGCCCACTTCGAAGCGCTCGGTGGTTTGTTCGAGCTGCCGCTGGATGGCTTTTTGTTCGGCCAGGGCCGTTTCCAGATTTTCTCTGGCCCGCAGAACCTCAAAATAGGCGTCGGCAGTGCGGAGGATCAGGAGCTGCTGATCGGCGGCAAACTGCAGCCGGGCTTGTTCGCTGAGCGCTTTGCCCTGCTGAAAGGTGAACCAGGCGGGCAGGTCGAAAATGGGCTGTGTCAGACTGATGGAATAGCCCTTCGTATCCGTATCCGTATGACCCTCACGGCCAAACACGGCACCCTGCCCTAACACGGTGGTATTTGCGCCATCGGATTCCAGCTCTTCATATTCACCCCTTGCCGTAATTTGTGGCAGCAGGCCGGCACGGCCAATATTTTTTGCTTCGCTATCCGCCCGGTAAGCGGCCTGGGCTGCCCGCAATTGCGGGTCGTGTTCCACTGCCTGTTCATAAATCTGAGACAGCGTCTCGCCGACAGCAAAGGGGCTGATCAAAACCAGTGCCAGACAGCGTAGATGTTTCAAGGGGTGCATCGGAAATCCTTCCATCAGGTGGCTTGCCAGCGCGAGAGTCTAGCAGATTTTTGGCATTCGAACATGGCCCCGTCCGCAGAGTGGGGCTTTCGAAATGGCCTGCGCTGCTGATGAGATTTAAGGTATTGTGAATACCGGGAGTGGCATGAATTTGCGTCAGGAAAATTTGCCGGTCAGTCCTTTGTTGATGAGGGGATGTGCTGGTGGTGTGCGGGTCGTCAAGGGTCGTTTATTGCCCCTGAAAGCATGACCCGCTAATGGCTATCGGTTACAGTGTGGACAGGGGGGGTTGGATATGTCCGAGGCGGATCGTTACACGCGAAAGGATGTCGAGGTACTCGGCAGTGAACAGGTGTTTCGTGGTTTTTTCTCCATGATAAAACTGACCCTGCGGCACAAACTGTTCTCCGGTGAATGGTCAGAGCCTATTGTGCGGGAATTATTCGAGCGGGGCAGTTGCGTGGGTGTGCTGCTCTATGATCCACAACATGAACTATTGGCGTTGGCGGAGCAGTTTCGTGTGGGGGCGCTGGAGGATGCCAAAGGCCCCTGGTTATACGAGGTGGTTGCCGGGATGGTTGAACCGGGCGAGCAACTCGAAGAGGTGGCAAGGCGCGAGACCATGGAGGAGGCGGGCCTGACTCCCGCTAAACTGCTGCCGATCTGTGATTACTGGGTCAGCCCGGGTAATACCAGCGAGCGCATGTATCTGTTCTGCGCACTACTGGACTTGAGCTCGGCGGGTGGTATTTACGGGCTGGATCTCGAGTCAGAGGACATTAGGCTCCACGTCATGCAAAGAACCGAGGCGTTTGCCCGGCTGGACCAAGGGCAGTGCAATAACGCAGCTACTATGATCAGTCTGATGTGGTTGCGAATGAATTACCCGCATTTTGTGTGACAGATTGCGCCATTTTTGATGCCGGGAAAGTAAAGTCGGCAAAAACGTGACTGAGTACTGTGAATCCGAAGATGAAAGTACGTTACAAAGTAGATCTGATCGGGTACATGGCCGAGTGTGACGCAAACTATCTGCGGCTCATGAAGCTGTTTCCCGATATGGCGAACGGTGGCGAGCGCAGAATTGGTCTGCGTCACGACGGTGAACATGTATTGCGGTTGATTGCGCGCGAGCAGACCGCTTACACCACGTTGCTGGAGCTGTCTCAGGGAGCCAGGGATGGCGGTAGAGATAGCTGGTTCAAACTGCCGATACTGATGTTGCGTCTCTATCACGATGCCCGCGTTGCGGAGGTGTTGTCCTGGGAAGGGGTCCGACAAATCAGGCCGCGTTACGATTATCCCAACCGGCAGATGTATCATCAGGATGAAAAGGCACAATGGAATCGTTTTTTGGGAGAGTGGTTATCCCATTGCCTGAAATATGGTTATCATCTGGAGCCGTTGTTCGGCGAAACGCCATACGGATGAGGCTGGTTGGCTTGCCGTTGCCAGTGAGCATTAAAAGGGAGTCGAATCATCTTGCAGCACACCAACCGGCACATTGCCCGAATACTGCAAATATCGGATAGCCATCTCGGGCCCGGCCGTGATTTCAAGTTGGCGGGCATCAACACCTGCCAGAGCCTTGGTCAGGTACTGTCGGCCTTGCCCGACCCGGATGTGGTCCCTGAGCTGTTGGCGGTGACCGGGGATATTGCCGGTGACGGTGATGAAGGCGCATACCATTTGTTCAATGAAGTCATGGCAGAGCAACCCCGGCCTTTTGCCTGGTTGCCGGGCAACCACGACGACTTTCCCCTAATGCGCAAGGTGCTCCATCAATCGTTCAGGCGAGTCATCGAGCTGGATAACTGGGTGGCAATTTTCCTGGTCAGTGCCCAGTCAGGTGAGGTGGCAGGGCAACTGGCGGATGCCGAGTTGGCTGAGCTGGCAGGCCTGCTGCACCGTTATCGCGATCGTCATGTGCTGCTGTTCATGCATCATATGCCGGTAGAAATCAGCTGCCTGTGGCTCGACAAACACCGGGTTGCCAATCATCGGCAACTGGCTGACCTGGTGGCCGGATTCCCCGGCGTCAAAGCATTGTTTGCCGGCCATGTGCATCAGGCATTTTCAACCTCATGGCAAGGGATCGGGGTACACAGTGCCCCGTCGACCTGTTTTCAGTTTGCCCCCGGCAGTGATGGTTTCGAATTGGCCGAGCAACCCCCTGGCTATCGCTGGATTGATCTGTACGCCGATGGCCATCTGAAAACCGGTGAGGGGTTTGTTGCCGGGGCCGGGCAGCAGGTGGATCATCGTTGCAGTGGGTACTGATGTGTTCTGGCTGCTGTTGCTTTGAGGTAGGCAGCATCACAGCCTGTCACTGTGAGTCGATAGCGTTATAATCTTCTGATTGGTCCTGCAGGTTGTACGTCGATCATGCCTCTTGTTTACATTCATGGTTTCAATAGTTCGCCCGCTTCACTCAAGGCGCGCCAGACAGCGGCATGGTTGGAAAAAAACTGCCCGGAGGTTTCTTTTGTCTGTCCCGCACTGTCCAATGATCCGGTCAGGGCAATCGGTCAACTTGAGGCTGAAATAGAAAAAGCGGACGAGCCGGTTGGGTTGGTGGGCAGCTCAATGGGTGGTTACTATGCCACCTGGCTGGCTGAAAAATACCGACTTAAAGCGGTGCTGGTGAATCCCGCTGTAAGGCCGTATGAATGGATGCTGGAGTATCTGGGCGTCAATGCCAATTATCATACTGGCGAGCGCTATCAGCTGGAGCAGCGCCATGTGGACGCGGTGAAAAGTCTGGATGTTCCAAGGTTACAGAATATCGCCAATTACTGGGTGCTGCTGCAAACCGGTGATGAGGTGCTGGATTATCGGCTGGCCGAATCCAGATACAGCGGCTGTCGCATGACCATTGAGCAGGGTGGGGATCACAGCTTTCAACACTTTGAGCGTCACCTGCCTGCCATTATCGAATTTTTGGGGTTAGCAACCGGGGTTTCATGAATAAATATACCGCTGAAGATATTGAAGTTCTCACAGGCCTCGACCCGGTCAGAAAGCGCCCGGGGATGTACACGGATACCACCCGTCCCAATCATCTGGCCCAGGAGGTCGTCGACAACAGCGTCGATGAAGCCCTTGCCGGTCACGCCAGTAAGATCGACGTCACACTCTACCGGGACGGTTCGCTTTCCGTGGCCGACAACGGTCGTGGCATGCCCGTGGATATTCACCCCGAGCAGGGGTTACCGGGGGTTGAGGTGATCCTTGCCACGCTGCACGCGGGGGGCAAATTTTCCAACAAAAATTATCAGTTCTCCGGCGGTCTGCATGGTGTGGGTGTCTCGGTGGTCAATGCATTATCCAGCAAGCTGGAGGTGACGATTCGCCGCGATGGCCGGGTTTATCGCATGGGTTTTGCCGGTGGTGACAAGGTTTCTGACCTGGCAGTGGTGGACAGTTGTGGTCAGCGCAATACGGGTACCGAGCTGCGTTTTTTACCGGATCCGAAATACTTTGATACCGTCAAATACTCGGTTTCCCGCTTGCGGCATGTGCTGCGAGCCAAAGCGGTGCTCTGTGCGGGGCTGACGGTAAATTTTACCGACGAGAACAGCGGTGAAACCGAAAGCTGGTGTTACGAGGATGGTCTGGCCGATTATCTGCGGGGGACGACTACTGGCTGGGAGGTGCTTCCGGTAACCCCTTTTACCGGTAGTTACTCGTCCGAAAGTGAGGCGGTGGACTGGGCGCTGCAGTGGCTGCCTGATGGCGGTGAGTTGACCCAGGAGAGCTACGTTAACCTGATTCCCACCACGCAGGGTGGTACACACGTCAATGGCTTGCGCACTGGCTTGCTGGAGGCCCTGCGGGAATTCTGTGAGTTTCGCAATCTGCTGCCGCGTGGTGTCAAACTGGCGCCGGACGATATCTGGGAGAAATGCTGTTTTGTTCTCTCCTCCAAACTGGCAGACCCACAATTTTCCGGACAGACCAAAGAGCGCCTTTCCTCCCGTGAGGCGGCGGCATTTGTATCGGGCGTTGTGAAGGACGCATTCAGCCTGTGGCTGAACCAGCACACGGAAGATGCCGAGCAGCTTGCCGAACTCTGTATTAACAATGCCCAGCGGCGACTCAAGGACAGCAAAAAAGTCGCGCGCAAGCGCATTACTGCCGGACCGGCACTGCCTGGCAAGCTGGCAGACTGCTCCAGTGGCAGCCCCGAGCTGTCGGAGCTGTTTCTGGTGGAGGGCGACTCCGCCGGCGGCTCCGCGAAGCAGGCCCGCAACCGGGAGTTTCAGGCGATTATGCCGCTGCGGGGCAAAATTCTTAATACCTGGGAGGTGGATAGCCAGGAAATTCTCGCCTCCCAGGAGGTGCATGATATCTCTGTGGCGTTGGGTATCGATCCGGCCATTGACGGACTGGAAGCGCTGAGGTACCACAAAATTTGTATTCTCGCCGATGCGGATTCTGACGGTTTGCACATTGCCACCTTACTGTGTGCCCTGTTCGTGCGGCACTTCCGGCCACTGGTGGCTGCGGGACACGTGTATGTGGCCATGCCCCCCCTGTATCGGATTGATGTGGGTAAAGACGTGTATTACGCGCTGGACGAAGGGGAAAAAAGGGGCCTGCTGGATCGCATTGAAGCGGAGAAGAAACGCGGCAAAGTCAATGTACAGCGATTCAAGGGGCTGGGTGAAATGAACCCCATTCAGTTGCGCGAGACCACCATGGATCCGGACACCCGACGACTCGTTCAACTGACTATTGAAGCAGGTGATGACACCAATAGTCTGCTGGACATGCTGTTGTCGAAGAAGCGGGCATCAGACCGCAAAGCCTGGCTGGAGCTGAGCGGTAATCTGGCGGATGTCTAGGCCCTGGCCAGTGAGCAGGTGAACGGTATGATTCGAAGGGATACTTCCGGGGAGCAACTACCATGAAAAAGCTACTCATATGCCTCCGCTGGAGCCTGATCGGCGTCGCGCTGCTGGTGGTTGTGGTGCTTTCACTGCTGCCGTTTATGATTCGCTGGCAAGGTGCCGTCTGGCTGGAGAAGCAGGGGCTGGATGCCGATATCGGTTATGTGGAAATCCGCCCGATGTTGGGCACGGTGCAAGTGAACAATGTCCACATTCAGTCTCCCGGTGGTGAGCGATTGATACTCGACCAGCTGTTGTTTGATCTTGCCTGGAACCCCCTTTTTGAAAGTGGCCTACACATTGAAGAGGTCGCCATTGAAGGGTTGACGCTTGATCTGGCCATGACACCGTCCGGTCTGCGTGTGGGTGGCCTTCCATTGTCCGGCGATGAAGATGCAGCGCCGGATACAGCGGGTCCGCCACTGTTTGAGCGATTGCAGCTGGACCAGTTCCAGCTTCGCGATCTGACCTTTTGTTATCTCCTGATGAACGAGCGCGAGGAGCAACAGGCGAACCAGTGTGCCGGACTGGATGCATTGCAGCTCAATGATCTCGCCATGACATTGGGTGATACGCCCTCGCTGTCTCTGCCCGGTGTATCACTCAGTGGATTGCGTTGGTTTGACCGGCTTGACCCCCTGCAACTGGCGGTGGTCGAGTCACTGGCCGTTACCGGTCTGAGTAGTCCCGATATGGCTCGCTGGCAGTTGAAAAAGGTCAATCTTCAGTCGCTGGCTCTGTTGCCGGGGGGCAATCCTGCAATACAACTGAATGCGCTGACGTTGGCCGGTTTCAACCTCGCGGAAGATGTGGAGCTGAATGCTGTATCGCTTGATGCCATTGCTGTCGGGCTGGCACTCGATCAGACCAATGGTCTGGCATTTGCGCCGACACTGCTGAAACGCGTGAGCCAGCTCACGCCTGAGGCTTCTTCTCAGGGAGCTGTCGATGCGCGCGGCGAGGCAGACGGCAGACAGATCAGTCTGAAACAGTTTGTTCTGGGACAAATCGACATTGGGGCGGATCGTCCACTATTGTCTGCTGGAAAATTGCAGTTCAGCGATATGCAGTTGGCAGGTGCAGCGATGGCGGTGGACACTCTGACCCTCGGCTATCTCAACCTGCTCCCCGGTGCAGAGGAGGTGCTGGCGTTAGACAGTCTTGAGTTGCAGGGGCTTGATGTGAACCGGGATGTTGCCATCGCCGGGCTGACGCTGGGCGACCTTCAGGTACGCCTGGAGACCGATTCGCGGGGCGCACTGGCATTTGCACCAACGCTGATCAGTCAGCTTATGCCGACGCCGGAAAAAAATGATAGCGCCGTGGAGAGTGTTGAGCCGCCATCCGGAGAATCCGCTGCCATGGGTTTTGAGATGGGTGATCTGCAACTGGGGTCGCTGGCCGTTTTTGCCGATCGTGAGTTGCTGTCGCTCGATGCGCTCGGATTGCAACAGTTGAAACTTGCCGGCGATCAGGTTGAGCTGGCACGGCTGGAGGTGTCCACGGTGGATTTTCTCGCGCCCGCCCCGGGTACCGCCGAGGTGAGTCACTATGTGAAAATCCCCCGGTTATCCCTGGATGAGCTGGCAAAAAAATCCGGCACATTCAGCCTCGGCAAACTCCAGATAGGGGACCCAGAGATCTTCGTGCACCGCGATGCGGATGGCGGCCTGTCGATGCTCAGTGAACTTGCCATTTTGCTGGGGCAGGATGGTGAAACGGTTGCGGGAGAGTCGGAGGATTCTGCACAGCAACCCACCACAGAAAACGCACCGCCGTTAAAGCTGCAACTGGCTTCTCTGACGATTGGTGAGCAGGGGCAATTGCGCATACTGGATGAAAGTGTGTCGCCGTCACTGGATCAGCGCTTTACCGGTGTTAACTTGAATCTCAAACACCTGGACAGCACCCGTACGGATACGCCCGCCGAAGTCAATTTGAACATGGCCCTCAATCAGTTTGGTGCGCTGTCCCTGGCAGGCCAGGTTGCTCCCTTTGGTGATGCCTTAAGCAGCGATCTTGAGGGGGAAATCAAAGGTATTGATGTGCGCGACATTTCCGGTTACGCAAAAAAATTCATCGGCTATCATCTTGATCAGGGGCTGGTGGATGTCGACACCAGTGTTGATATCCTTGAAGACACTATTGACTCGGTGGTCACTGTCCGACTCCACAAGTTGCAGGTGTCACCAGTGAGCAAAGCCGATCTTGAGGCGGGTGCCGCTGAGCTGGGCGTACCGCTGGAGTTCGCTCTGTCATTGTTGCGCGATAAAAATGGCATGATCGAATTGAAGCTGCCGATTAGCGGCAATATCAATTCGCCGACTTTTTCCATCAGGCATATTGTCAACAAGGTCATGTTCAAAGTGATTAAAGAGACAGTGATCAACTATTACCTGCCCTTTGGGCTAGTGGTGAAAACCCTGGTTGGCGATAGCCTGGCCGGCATGGGCTTTGAGCCGGTGGTTTTTGAGCCGGGTACAGCAGCATTGGATGATACTGGCGAGGCCAACCTGAATCGCCTCTCGGATATGCTGCAAAAACGCCAGCAGCTACAACTGGTGTTCTGTGCACCCGCTACCCTTCAGGACTGGGCTGCACAATTTTCCCCGGATGAGCTGGCAAATCTGCAGTCATCCGTGGAAAACCCCCAGCTTCCCGATATCACGGTGGAGCAATCTGCCGAATTGGCTGCGCTTGCCAATCAGCGCACGGTTGTTGCGAAACAGTACCTGATTGATCACGGTGTCACTCCGGGGCAAATCATTCTGTGTACCGGGAAGTTTGATCAGCGCAGTACCCTGCGCCCGGAGATGTCCATCACCATTGGCCAGTAATCCATAACCGCAAACCCGTTGTCACCGCACGAGCAGTAAAATTTATGACAGAGACCACGATCATTAATCCGGCAATTGAACAGATACCGCTGCGCAGCTATACCGAAAAAGCCTACCTCGATTACTCCATGTATGTGATTCTCGACCGGGCATTGCCGCATATCGGTGATGGTCTGAAGCCGGTTCAGCGGCGAATCATCTATGCCATGAGTGAGTTGGGGCTCAAATCCACGGCCAAGCACAAGAAATCCGCCCGCACCGTGGGTGACGTCATCGGTAAATTCCATCCCCATGGGGACAGCGCGGCCTATGAGGCGATGGTATTGATGGCGCAGCCGTTCTCCTACCGCTATCCCCTGGTGGACGGCCAGGGTAACTGGGGTTCATCCGATGACCCAAAATCCTTTGCTGCAATGCGTTATACGGAATCGAAGCTGGCGCATTTTGCCGAGCTGCTGTTGTCGGAGTTGGCTCAGGGTACGGTTGACTGGAAAGCCAATTTTGACGGTACTCTCGATGAGCCCATCACACTGCCGGCACGCGCCCCCCATGTGTTATTGAATGGTACAACCGGTATTGCTGTGGGCATGGCTACAGATATTCCACCGCACAACCTGCGGGAGTTGATCAGTGCCTGTGTACATTTACTGGATCAGCCCGGCGCTACGACGGCGGAATTGTGTGAGCATATACAGGGACCGGATTATCCCACCGAAGCGGAAGTGATTACGCCCCGGGAGGATATCCTGAAAACCTATGAGACCGGCCGGGGCAGCCTGAAAATGCGCGCTGTCTGGCAGTCGGAACAGGGCGATATCATCGTCACCGGGCTGCCTTTTCAGGTATCTGGCGCCCGGGTTCTGGAACAGATTGCCGCCCAGATGCAGGCCAAAAAGTTGCCGATGGTTGCGGATTTGCGCGATGAGTCCGATCACGAGAATCCGACCCGGCTGGTGATTGTACCCCGCTCCAACCGGGTTGATCTGGACGGGCTGATGCAGCATTTGTTTGCCACCACGGACCTGGAAAAGAACTATCGGGTTAACCTCAATATGATCGGGGTGGACGGTCGCCCCGAAGTGAAGCCCCTCAATAAAATTCTTACCGAGTGGCTCGCCTACCGCATGGATACCGTGCGCCGTCGGTTGCAGTTCCGGCTGGACAAGGTGGACCACCGGCTGCACCTGCTGGAAGGTCTGTTGATCGCCTTCCTGAATATCGATGAAGTGATTCACATTATTCGCAGTGAGGATGAGCCAAAACCGGTATTGATCCAGCGTTTTAGTCTCAGTGATATCCAGGCAGAGTACATTCTCGATACCAAGCTGCGTCAGTTGGCCCGATTGGAGGAGGTTCGCATACGTGCCGAGCAGGAAGCGCTGGCGGCGGAAAAACTCGAGCTGGAAAAAATTCTCGGTTCTGCAAAGCGTCTCAAGACCCTGGTGCGCAATGAATTGCTGGCCGTGGCCGATGAATTCGGTGATGAACGCCGTTCACCACTGACCCGCCGCGAGGAAGCCAAGGCATTTTCTGAAACCGAACTGTTGGTGTCCGAGCCGGTAACAGTGGTGTTGTCGGAGAAGGGCTGGATACGCGCTGCCAAAGGCCACGACGTCGATGGCGCATCACTCAGCTATAAATCCGGTGATCGCTTTCTCTGTGCGGCCAGAGGACGCAGTAATCAGTCGGTGGTTTTACTGGATTCCACCGGTCGAACCTATTCGTTGGCGGCCCACAACCTGCCCTCGGCGAGGGGGCAGGGTGAGCCTGTCACCGGTCGCCTTAATCCCCCTTCCGGCGCCGGTTTTGTGAGCGTGATAATGGGCGATGATTCGCAACAGGTACTGATGGCCACTGATGCCGGTTACGGTTTTATGGCCAATCTGGCAGACCTGCACAGTAAAAACCGGGCGGGTAAAACGACCCTGACGATTCCCAGGGGCGGCCGGGTCATCAAGCCGGTGGCGATTTCTGACCGTGAAAACAGTCTGGTGGTGGCGGTCAGCAACGAGGGCCGTATGCTGGCGTTTCCGTTGGCAGACCTCCCCCGCCTGGCGCGAGGTAAGGGAAACAAAATTCTCAGTATTCCCTCCTCGCGAGTTCAGTCCCGGGAAGAGTTTATGGTGGCGGTGGCGGTCGTGACCCCGGCGCAGCAATTGCTAGTGTTCTCGGGTAAACGTCATCTGAACATTAGGGCCAGCGATCTTGAGCATTATCGCGGGGAGCGCGGCCGCCGTGGCAATAAACTGCCCCGGGGCTTCCAGAAAGTGGACAGGGTGGAGGTGACCGGTAACGATTAGCGCCGGTTTGGGCGTGTTGCTCACTTGGTTGTTTACCGGCTGAGTGATTTTCATTATATTTGAAGCGGTTAGAGCGGGGCTGCTGCCCACCGTATAAATTTCGTCCAGAGGATGAACAGATGGATAATAATAAGGTGTTGCTGGTTATTGCGTCGCTGTTACTGCCACCACTGGCAGTGTTCCTGAAAAAGGGTGCCGGTAAGGATCTGGTGATCAATATTGTGCTCTGCCTGTGCTTCTGGGTGCCGGGTATCCTGCATGCGCTTTGGGTGACATTGGCCTGAACCGAATATTGGCAGGGGGTAACAGAAAACTCGCATGGCATTCAGTCAATACAAAGTGATGGCAATCAGCGAGGGTGCCCTGGGAACGATTTTTCTTGGTGCCTCCGGCTTTCCCCTGAAAAAAATGGAGACGGTTCTCAACGAGCAGGCTGCCGAGGGTTGGCAACTGGTTTTCCAGGTGGTGGAAAGGCGTCGTCTCTGGTTGTTCTGGGCACGTGAAACCGTCATCGTTACCCTGGGCAAATAACCGGTGGCTCTCCGCGACGAACAATACCGGGAGGACCAGCTTCGCAACCGAATTGCGGAACTCCCCGCAGAACAGCGCAGGGTTTTTCACGGGCGCATGGCGAGACGCCTCAAAGATCCGGACAACTATGCGGTGCTGAACTATTTGTTTGTCGCCGGGCTGCACCATTTTTATCTGAGGCGCTGGTTCCGCGGTGCAGTCAATCTGGCTGTTTTTCTGGCTGGTATGGCTTGCCTGCTCACTGGTCAATGGCGCTGGGGGCTTGGTTTGTTACTTTTGATTACCTTAATTGAATTGCCAGCACTGTTCTGCTCTCAATGCATTGTATTGCGGTATAACAACGACCTGGCTGAATCGCAGTTAGCGGAGACTGATCTCAGTCAGAACTGATTTTTTACTTTAATGGAGCGTGTGATGGAAACGATAGGAAATGCCATTATTTTTTATGGCCTGAAGGTTGTTATGGCAGCCGTCATCTTTTTTGTGGGTAAATTTGTGGCTGGCTGGCTGAGGGGCCTGGTAGCCGGCTTGATGAAAAAGAAAGACATGGATGTGGCGATCCAGCAGTTTGTCTCTACGTTGGTTTACTATGCATTTCTGACCTTTGTCTGCATTGCAGCGCTGGGTCAGCTGGGTATACAAACGGCCTCCCTCGTGGCCGTGGTGGGTGCCGCCGGTCTCGCCGTTGGCCTGGCCTTACAGGGCTCGCTGGCCAATTTTGCCGCCGGTGTGCTGATCCTGATTTTTCGTCCCTTTCGTGTTGGAGACTATGTTGAAGTGGCAGGTGTCGGTGGTACGGTGTCGAAAATACTGGTGTTTACTACCGAGCTGAACACGCCGGACAACAAACGGATCGTGATTCCCAATGGTCAGGTAATGAGCGGTACCATTACCAACTACTCCACCCACGATACCCGCCGGGTCGACCTGGTGATCGGTATCAGTTACGGCGATGACATCGACAAGGCCAAGGCTGTGCTGCGTGAAGTTGTTGAAGCAGATAAACGTGTGTTGGCAGATCCGGCCCCGAATATCGCAGTTACCCAGCTGGCGGACAGCAGTGTCAACCTCATTGTCCGGCCCTGGGTTGCCACGGGCGATTACTGGGGGGTCTACTGGGATCTCACTGAAGCCATCAAGAAACGCTTTGATAAGGAAGAGATTTCCATTCCCTTCCCGCAGCGCGATGTGCATTTGTACCCGGCGGCCGAAAACGCTTGAAGGTCAAATGCTCAAGGCCCCTGTGAAGGGGCCTTTTTTGTTCTATAAATAGAGAGGCACACATGGGTATTCTTTCCTGGATCGTACTTGGCCTGGTGGCCGGAATTCTTGCCAAATGGATCATGCCGGGCAGGGATGGTGGTGGGTTTATTCTCACGGTGCTGTTGGGTATTGCCGGCGCTTTTGTCGGTGGCTGGATTGGTTCGCTACTGGGCTTTGGTGGTGCGGGTGGCTTCAGTTTAGCCAGTATCGCTACGGCCACGGTGGGCGCTATTCTGATCTTGTTGCTTTACCGACAGTTGAGAAAATAGTGAATTCTGACGCTTGTAGTGATTGACTGCTCCTCTTTCAATTTTTTCAAGCCCCGGCCCCAAAAACGCAGCTTTCACCAGCTGCGTTTTTTTTTAACCCATCAAATTGGTTGAATAATGGAGGGGTTAGGAGCGTGTTAGCGGGCGCGATCAAAGCGTCGTTTGCGACGGTAGGGAAATACATCGACAATTTTGCCGTTGCGGATCTGCTCCTGCAGTCCCCACCAGAATTCCACATCATAGATATCGCTGTGGAGCGCTTGAAAGGCTTCCCGGGCAACGGGGTTGCCGGAGAAGAATAACCGGAATTCCTCTGGAAAAATATCGTTGGTTCCCACGGTATACCAGGGGGAGGCCGACATTTCCTCCTCGTCAGTCTTCGGTTGAGGGATGCGCCTGAAGTGACACTCGGTCAAGGGGCAGATTTCATCATAATCGTAAAACACCACACGGTTGTGGCGGGTGACCCCGAAATTTTTCAGCAGCATGTCACCCGGAAAAATATTTGCCGCCGCCAGTTGTTTGATGGCGTTGCCGTATTCCTCGATGATGTTACAGGTTTGTTGTTCATCAGCCCGCTGCAGGTAGATGTTGAGCGGTGTCATACGGCGCTCGGTATAGAGGTGCTTGATGATCAGTCGGTCTCCCTCGAAGGTCAGCAGCGAGGGTGCGACTTTCTGTAACTCGGCGAGCAGTTCGTCGGAAAAGCGATCCACCGGAAACGAAAAATTGGCAAACTCCTGGGTATCGGCCATCCGCCCAATACGGTCGTGACGAGAGACCATGTTGTACTTTTCCCGCACGATTTCGTGGGTGACCTCCTTGGGTGGGTCGAACCGATCCTTGATGATTTTAAAGACAATATCGTAGGACGGCAGCGTGAATACCGACATCACCATCCCCTTGATGCCCGGTGCAATGACAAACTGATCCTGAGAGTTCCTCAGGTGGCTGACAAATTCCCGGTAAAATTCCGTCTTGGCGTGTTTGGGAAAACCAATGGACGTGTAGATTTCGTTGTCGCCCTTGTGCGGCATCAATTGCTTTAAAAAATGCAGGTAGAGGTAGGGCAGTGGAGCATCCACCATAAAATGGGTTCGGGTAAAACTGAACACCACGCTCATCTCTTCCTTGTTGAAAATGGCTGTATCAATAAATAGGCCGCCTTTTTCATTGTTCAGTACGGGCAGCACCAGTGGAAAAAGTCGGTCGCCGTCGATGATGCGACCGACGATATAGGCCGCCTTGCTGCGATAAAACACCGAGTCGAGCGTATCAAATTTCAGTGCCGAAACCGGATTCTTCAGGTGGGGCAGTAGCTGCTCGTTGAATTCCTGAACGATGAAGTTCACATCCCTGGTGAGGTTTTCCGGTGGCGTAGAGAACTCGGCATCCAGCAGAATCTGCTCAAACACGGCGGCGATATTGTCAATACCCTCATAGCGCACGTAAATGCTGTATTCCGCTTCCGGTATCGACGCCATTTGTGAAGACAGTACGTAGATCAGATCGTCATCAATCTTGTCGTGATCATTGATGCAGCCAAATACGGAATTGAAAAAAGTCTCGGCAATTTCGTAATTGGGGAAGTTGAAAACCAGTTGGGTATAGACAGCCTTTGCCTGGCGCCATAATTCCAGATCGGTAATATCCTTATTGGTCACCGTAGCGAGCAGCTCCGATACCTGGCGCACTTTGGTCTTGTAGAGTTCCAGTCGGTCCACGTTGGCGCTCTGCACTGCATGCCAGTCGGCTTTTTCAAAGCGCGCCTTGGCGCCGAGAGTCATATTCAGGTAATCGGCAAAATAACTGCGAAAGCCATTGAGGATGGTTTTCGACATCCGCCGCGCAGTGCTGTTACGAAAAAACCGGGGGTCCGGAGCGGTCATGGAATCAGTCCAGCTGGGTTATTCATCGAGTTTTAAATCAGCTTTCAGTTCTGCCAATCGTTGCCGCGATACTTCGCGACTCAACGGCGGTTTCTCCGTCGCTTCCCCTGCGGGATCCGGTAAGGCCAACTGCCGACCCTTGCCAAGTTCGCGACAGAGCCGCCGATAATGATCGAGAAACAGGGGGTAGCTGACCGCCTCTGCCTCATGGGCCAACAGATACCAGCCAGTGGCCAGTCCGGCGTGATAGACCACCGGGTGAGACCAGTGATGAGCCGATTTTGGAGAGGGTGCATTGCAGGCCTCAAGATACGCGCTGCGCGGCGAGGGTAGTCCCGCCGGGTTCTGACAGGCCTCACAACATTGCAGCATGCGGTTCAGCGTAGGCAGATAGTCGGATGTTTCGATCACCCGTTTGGCGCCCAGCAGAATCTGCTCTCGATCGAAGTGTGCCAGTGCGTCCAGCCACAGGCGTTTTACCTGATTGAGCAGAGCGGTATCGGAGTAGGCACTGTAAAACTGGTTGTGAAAATTCAGCCGGAACAGGGCGAACACCTGGTTGATGGTGTCTACCAGGTGTTCTGGGCGCTCAGGATGTCGCCCAGCTGCGGTCGCTGAGTTCGTCGACGAGGGTGCGACTCCGCGTACTGCCCGGTCGATCAGATCGTTGTTCTTTTCCATCGCTTGAGTCCTGGGTATGTGTTTGGTGACGCGACCATTCCCGTTTTACCTGCTGCAGGAACTTGGTGTTCCAGGAGCCATAGAGCTGGCCACTATCCCGCCAGTACAAAACAAATTCCGGTACCAGCCGCTCGGCAAAATCGCGGGGGATATTTGCCAGTGTGAGGACCTCAAAGAGCTCTTCTCTGGGTTGCCAGTCCGCCGCCAATGGGCGAGGCATGGTGTCCTGTTCCATCGTGTGGGTGTACCTGGCCCACTGGCGTTTCACGTGCATGATAAAGCGGCTGTTCCAGGTACTTGAGGATTCGCCCCGCTCCAGCCAGTAGAGAACAAACTCCGGTATGGCGTCCTCGACAAAGTTACGGTTGATAGCCGCCTGCCGGGTGAGAATCTCCATGGCATCCTGAGACGGTTGCCAATCCCGGCTGATAGGGGTGTCCTGTCCTCGTCTGGCCGTTTCTGTCTGTTGTGCCCGCCAGAGACGCAGTACATGCTTGATAAATTTTGAGCCCCAGCTGTAGCGCGGCTCGCCACGTTCCGTCCAATATGTAATGAACTCTGGCAACTGGTCGGCAATGAATGCTGCCGGAATGTTGTACTGGGCAAGTTGTTGCAGAACGTCATTTTCCGGTCGCCAGTCAGGGGATATGGGCCGGGTACTTTGGTGTGCCGGGGTTGTCGGAAGTGTCGCGGGAAATTTGCCGGGCTTTGCTGTATTGCTATTGTCGGTACATTGTTCATTAAAGGCAAAGCGCAATAGATTGGCTTCGGTCAGGGGGGGGGATGCAACCAGCAGAATGCCCTTGTCACGAAGACTGCCCACGACCCGTTGCAGGTCAGCGAGAGACCAGAAGGGGGCAAATTTCTGCAGCTGCCCGCTGTCGATATTCAGCCAGTCGTAGTCGCCCTGCCGTTCGGGCTTGCCATGACACAGCAGTTCATTGAGTAATTGCAGCAAAACCGTCTCCTCCAGGCCAATGGTGGCGGCCAGGGAGGGAGAAATAATCAGCGGTTTTTCCGGAAGCAGTGACATGGCGATACTCTATCAGAAAGCGATGGGCAAGTTTATCGGTCACATTCGCTCAGATGTGGTTTTCTATGTGGTTGCCGCATCGTTACAATAGCGTTTCAAAAAAACAACAAACAGCAAGGTGGCAATGGAATGGTTCCGAAGCAGGCCAGTTTGGTAGGAAGGCGACCAGCGAGCTGGCTTTGTTGCGTCCTGTTGTCGCTCAAATGGCTGCCGGTATTGGCTGCTTCGGCTGAGGGTTATACGGAGGATGATCTGATCGCAGATATTCCGGTGGCTTTGTCTGTCACACGACTGCCCCAGTCGGTAACAGATACCTCAATGGCGGTTTCGGTTGTTGACCGAACCATGATTGAGGCATCCGGATTTATCGAAATCCCCGACTTGCTGCGCCTTGTGCCGGGTTTTCAGGTCGGCCTCAGCTGGCGTGATCACCACGCATCGGTGACCTATCACGGTCAGTCCGACGGTCTCTCGCGGCGTATGCAGGTTTTGCTCGACGGTCGTGTGGTGGTGGGATCACTGTTTGGGCTGGTGGATTGGGATCGACTGGGAATCACCGTCGATGATATTGAGCGGATAGAGGTGGTTCGCGGTCCAGCGGGGGTTTCCTTCGGCTCCAATGCTTTTGTCGGGGTCATCAATATTGTGACCCAAAAACCCTATCACAATCCCGGCTGGCGATTCAGCGCGACCACCGGCAGCCGCGACACCAGTCTGCTTGCGGCACGCTATGCCCATAGCGGTGACCAATTTGATTACCGGGCTTCCCTCAGCTACTTCAACACCGAGGGCTTCCGCGGCGTCAATGACGAGTCAATCGCTCGTTCCGGCCGCTTTCAGGGGACTTTTCAGGCGACGCCTGAAACTTCCCTGGATTTTCAACTGGGCTACGCCGAGGGCCCCTGGGGTCGTGGCGGCAGTGGTGTCTCTGTGGACCCTGTCGGCACCAAGGAAGCCAGCGAGCAATATGGCAGCATTCGCCTGACTCGCACTACAGATCCCGGCAGTGCCTGGTATCTGCAGTTTGGTTTCACGTCCGGTGAGGAAAACGATAAATTTTCTGCCGGACTACTGTCGGACTTGCTGGGGGTCGATTCCGCCGATATTGGCGGGGTGATCCCCGGTCAACAGGAGCAGGAGGTGTTTGGTCGCACGTTTGACTATCAGGTCAATCGGCGCGATATCGAGTTTCAGCAACTGTTAAACGGGCAGCGCTACCGGATTGCCTGGGGCCTGGGTTATCGTAAGGACATGGTGAATAGTCTGGAAATCGTCGGCCAGAAAGAGTGGCAGGCCATGGAGACCTTCCGGACCCAGAGTAATATCGAGTACCGGTTGACTGATCAGCTGTTGTTAAATGCCGGCGCCATATACGAAAAGAACAATATCAACTCCGGTGAGCTGTCCTGGCGGCTGGGACTGAACTTCACCCCGACTAAAGGCCATATGTTCCGGCTCTCGGTTGCGGAGAGCTGGCGGCAACCATTTCTGGTGGAGAATTTTCACAATATTGCCGTGCGGCTGAATGATGGTACCGCGATCGAAACGGTTCAGGTAGCGCCCGAACCGATTGATGCCGAGCGGCTGCGCAGTTACGAGCTGGGCTATATCGGCAGCTGGCGGGATGAGCGCTTGACCGCCGAGATCAAGCTCTATCGGGAAACCTTCGAGGACGAGATTGAATACGTCTGGGATCCCACTTACCCGGAGGTGGCATCGATTTTTAATCAGGGCGCCATCCTTGATGTCAATGGCGGCAGTACTGCTATCGAGGGAATTGAAACCGGGGCGCGCTGGCTGGCATCCGACCGCACCCGTTTCTGGTTGTCGTATGCCTACGCGGATGCCGATCAGTCCGGTTTGCCCATGGCCTTTCGCAGCCTCTATCAAACCTCAGCGACACCGCGCCATACCGCCAGCCTGTTGATGTCCCATGATCTCGGTCGCCACTGGCAGGTGAGTGCCGGTTATTACTATCTCGACGATATGGTCTGGATTCTGTGGGGTTCTGAAACCGAGGCCTATCGACGGCTTGATGTGCGTATTGCCCGCCAGTTCCCGCTGCGCAATGCCGATTTGAAGCTGGAACTGATTGGCCAGAATCTCGGTGGCGATTACGAGGAGTTCAAGCAGGCCAACCGTTTTGAAACGCGGACATTTCTGCGCGCCACACTGCAGTTTCACTGATATCCCCACAGGCAAACCCCCTGTGATCACATGGTAGACTGAAAAGCATTTTCGGGAGATTGTTACTTGGCCAGAAAGAAAACCACCGCCTATGTTTGTAACGACTGTGGTGCGGATTACACCAAGTGGCAGGGGCAGTGCTCCGACTGTGGTGCATGGAATACCTTGACTGAAGTGCGTCTCGGCGCTGTTACCACCCCGGGTAGCCGCAGCGGCAGTGGCTTTGCCGGGGCTGCCGATGGTGTGGTGAACACGCTGGCGGAAATCGATCTGGCCGATATTCCCCGTATCAGCGCGGGTAGTCAGGAGCTGGATCTGGTGCTGGGTGGTGGACTGGTGCCCGGATCCTGCATTCTGGTGGGCGGCGAGCCGGGCGCAGGGAAAAGTACCTTGCTGCTGCAAACCCTTTGCAAACTGGCAGAGAGTCAGGTGGCGCTCTATGTCACCGGTGAAGAATCCCCGCAACAGGTCGCCATGCGGGCCCACCGTCTGGGACTGCCGGTAAACCGGTTGCAGATCATGGCGGAAACCTCCGTGGAAACGGTCTGTGCCACCGCCGCGCGAGTGCAACCGAAGATCCTGGTGGTTGATTCCATTCAGGTCATGCAGCTTGAGGAGATTGCCTCGGCGCCCGGCAGCGTTTCACAGGTGCGGGAATGTGCCGCAATGCTGGTTCGCTATGCAAAACAGACGGGCACAGTGTTGTTGCTGGTGGGCCATGTCACCAAGGATGGCAGTCTGGCTGGCCCCAAGGTGTTGGAGCACATGATCGATTGTTCGCTGATGCTTGAGGGGACCAGCGACAGCCATTTCCGGACTCTGCGCAGCCACAAAAATCGCTTCGGTGCGGTCAATGAGCTGGGCGTGTTTGCCATGACCGACAAGGGGCTGCGCGAAGTGGCAAACCCCTCTGCCATCTTTTTACAACGGGGTGATGAGGTGGCTTCCGGCAGTGTGGTCATTGTGGTCTGGGAGGGCACCCGGCCCCTGTTGGTGGAGTTACAGGCGCTGGTGGATGACAGTCACCTGAGTAACCCGAGGCGGGTGACCGTGGGACTGGAGCACAATCGGCTGGCGATGCTGCTGGCGGTGTTGCACCGTCACGGCGGAATCATGGTCGGTGATCAGGACGTCTTTGTGAATGTGGTGGGTGGTGTCAAGGTATTGGAGACCAGTGCCGATCTGGCGCTGATCCTGGCGGTTATTTCCAGCTTCCGCGATCATCCTCTGCCCCGTGATCTGGTGGTCTTTGGCGAGGTGGGTCTGTCCGGAGAGATCAGGCCTGTGCAAAATGGTCAGGAGCGACTGCGAGAGGCCGCCAAACACGGCTTCACGCGAGCGATTATTCCCTTTGGTAATGCCCCTCGCCAACCGATCAAGGGGATGGAGGTGATACCGGTGCGCAAACTGACCGATGCGCTGGATGCGCTTGGTTAATGCCTCCCTACCCCCGTCTCTCATGCAAAACCCGAAATTGACTTTGCCCGGTTCCGGGCGTAAATTCCTCCTCCTTGCTTAGGCAACAGGTTCTCGGCGCAGCGTTCAGTGCGTCGAGTGAAACGGGAAGTCGGTGCGCTACATGACGCCAGTCAAAAGCAAACCCGACACTGCCCCCGCAACGGTAATTGAGTGAACCCGCAGTACGGGTTCAAACGCCAGATCACACAGCCACTGTGCACATGCATGGGAAGGCGATCTGGCAGGGGAAACCGCTCATGAGTCCGGAGACCGGCCTGTCGCTACGCAAACGAACCACGGGGTGTGGTTGCGTTGGTGTCGACAGTTTTTCTGTTTCATCGCCAATCATAACTCCGTGGACTGATCTCACTCAGCACGCGTTCGGGGTCGAACGCCGGAGACTTGTTAATGAAAAAAATTTCTTCCGCCAGTTGCCTGGCACTCCTTGTCATCTCTATTGCCAGTGCACAGGCTGCCGAAACGGCGATTGACACTGAAACCGGTAAAAATAATCTTCAGGAAGTCGTGGTCACCGCATCCCTGGCACCGGTTCAGTTGCAGCAGACCGGTAACGCCATTCATGTTATTTCCGCACGGGATATCGAAGCAAGTGGTGCCGCCGTTGTCAGTGACCTGTTGCGCGATGTGCCGGGTGTCGCCATCAACCGGAGTGGCCCTCTCGGCTCTACCACCCAGTTGAGAATGCGCGGTGCGGAAGGCAACCATGTGCTGGTGTTGGTGGATGGTGTTGAGGTGAACGACGGTGCCCAGGCCGATGAGTTTAACTGGGCGCACATGTCTACCGCCGGGGTCGAACGGATCGAAGTGGTGCGGGGTGCACAGAGTGCCCTTTGGGGTAGCGATGCGGTGGCGGGGGTAATCAATATTATTACCCGTCAGGCAGACGAGCCATTTCAGGCACAGGTTTTTTCCGAAGGCGGCAGTCATGGCACCAACCATACGGGCTTTGCGATCGGTGCCAGTGCCGGGACGGCCCACATCAACCTCAGTGGTTCACACCTGTCTTCCGACGGCGACAATATTTCTCGCGCTGGCAGTGAAGATGACGGCTATCGCAACAGCACACTCAACCTCAACGCCGACTGGCGACCGCTGGACAACCTCGGCCTGTCCCTGACGGCCCGCCAAACAGAAGGTGAAAATGAATTTGATGGCATTGATGACCTGATTACCGGTTTGCCGGAGGACGGTGACCATGAATCAGATTTCCGGCAGCGCTTTGTCCGCGCCCAGGCGGACTTGTCGCTGCTAGATAATCGCTGGCAGCACCGGATCGCTCTGGCGGTCAGTCGCCACAACAATGAAAACTATACCGACGGCGCGACAACCGGCTCGAATGCCACGCGAAAAAAACAGTACAGCTATCTCACCAGTTTCAGTTGGGATGAGCAGGCCCAACGCCTGTCGCTGCTGCTGGAACGGGAAACCGAGGATTTCCGCCAGCGGGGTCCGATTCTCTTTGGCGACCCGAATCAGAACCAGAGCCGCGAAACCGACAGCGTGGCACTGGAGTACCGGGTGGTGCTGTGGGATGACCTGACCCTGGGTGCCAGTGTGCGTCACGATGACAACAGTGAGTTTCAGAATGCCTACACGCGGCGCTTCGATGCCAGTTACCGCATCCCCGAATCGGCCACGCGTTTGCGTGCCAGCTGGGGCACAGCGGTGAAAAACCCCACGTTCTCCGAGCGCTTTGGTTTCTATACGAATTTTATCGGCAACCCCGACCTGCGCCCGGAAAAGTCCACCAGTTGGGATGTGGGTGTCGATCAGTCGCTGTTTGAGGACCGCTTGATGCTTGGTCTGACCTATTTCCGCGCCCGTCTGGAAAATGAAATCAATGGGTTTGTCTATGATCCGGTTGCCTTTGCCTTCACCGCAGAAAATGTCGATGGTAACAGCGATCGGCAGGGTGTGGAGCTGACCTTTGATGCCAGCCTGACACCGACCCTGTCCCTCAAGGGCAGTTATACTTACACGGATGCCACCGAGCCAGACGGTTCCGGTCGGGATGTGGATGAACTGCGTCGGCCCCGCCATCTCGGCAGTACGACACTGAACTGGCAGCTGGCCGAGCGCCTCAATATTGTCCTCAATGCCCAGTACAATGGCCATCAGGATGACCAGTATTTTCCACCCTGGCCGCAGCCTTCGGCGCGTGTTGAGCTGGATGACTACACACTGGTGAATCTGAGTGCCCAGTATCAGGCGAGCAAATCACTGACCGTTTATACCCGGCTGGAAAATCTGTTGGATGAGGATTATGAGGAAGTTTTTGGTTTTGAGTCGCTCGGTTTTGGCGCCATGGTGGGTGTTCGCTACAGTTTCAACCAATAAGTCGCGGGGTCAGGAGGGCAGATTATCGTGACCGATTTGAGCAGACCCGGGAAAACCCGGGTGTTACTGTCCTGGAGCAGTGGCAAGGATTCCGCCTGGACGCTTTATCAGTTGCAGCGGGATCCCAGCGTGGAGGTGGTCGGGTTATTGACCACCTACAATCAGGCGTTTGCCCGCTCGGCCATTCACGGCGTCCGTCTGAGTCTGGTACGGGCCCAGGCGGACGCTGCCGACTTGCCACTACTGGCGATTCCCCTGCCCTGGCCTTGTAGCAACGAACAGTATGAGCGAGCCATGCGTATCGGACTGGAGGAGGCCCAACAGCAATTTTCACCTGACGCCATTGCCTTTGGCGACCTGTTTCTGGAGGACATTCGCGCCTACCGTGAAAGCCGTATGGCACAAACCGGGCTCAATGTGCTGTTTCCGATCTGGGCTACGCCGACGGATCAACTGGCCCGCGCCATGGTCGACGGTGGTTTACAGGCACGTGTGACCTGTCTGGATCCCGGCAGGATGCCCCCGTCTCTGGCGGGCGCCGCATTCAACCTGGATTTTCTGACGAAACTGCCGGCAGCGGTCGACCCCTGCGGGGAGAATGGTGAATTCCACAGCTTTGCCTGGAACGGACCGATGTTCAAATGGCCGATACGGATTGAGGTGGGAGAAACAGTGACCCGGGAGGGGTTTGTGTACACTGACCTGACAGAGGTGGTGGCTTGAGGATTATCTCACTGTTGCCCAGCGCTACAGAGATCATCTGTGGCATTGGACTCCGCGACAGCCTGGTGGGCGCTACCCATGAATGTGATTTTCCACCCGACGTGGTGGGACTGCCGGTGGTGACTGCTTCCAGAATTCCCAAGGGGCTGGCCAGTGATGAGATCGATACGCTGGTCAGTGACCAGCTGGAAACGGACAGTGCGCTGTACAGTCTGAACGAGCCGGTATTGCGGCAGCTCGCCCCTGACTTGATCGTCACCCAGGCCCTTTGTGACGTCTGTGCGGTCTCTGCCGGTGAGGTGAACGACATGGCCTGTCAGTTGCCCGGTGATGTCCGGGTGATCAATCTGGAGCCCAGCTGTCTGCAGGATGTTCTGGATACGGTGTTACTGGTGGGTGAGGCGGCGGGTTGTACTGCTGCGGCCGCTGCCTATCATGCCGAACTCTGCCGCCGGGTCAATCAGGTGACGGAGAGGACGGCGGCGGCTGTGCCGGCGCTGCGTCCCCGGGTGGCCATTCTGGAGTGGCTTGACCCGATCTACGATGGTGGGCACTGGTACCCGGAACTGATCGAGCTGGCCGGTGGCACTCCCTGTTTTGGTGAGCAGCAGCGGCCGTCCCGCCGCCGTTCGTGGGAGGAATTGGTGGCCGCGGCACCGGATGTGGTGGTGGTATCACTGTGCGGATTTGACTTGCAGCGCACGGCCCTGGATATTCCCCTGCTGACAGGCAGGCCAGGTTACGGCATGCTGCCAGCGACGGAGTCTGACCAAGTTTATATGGTAGACGGCAACAGTTATTTCAGTCGCCCCGGTCCCCGGCTGGTGGATAGCCTGGAAATATTGGCCAATCTGCTGCATCCCGACATTCACCCACTGCCCCAAGGCATGATTGGCGCAGTGAAAATTCCGAATATCCTCTGAGGAAGTGCAATGACCGACAAACACCAGCAGAAGATGCAAAAACTCAAGGAAAAAGTGGACGCCGGTATAGCGGCCGCAGACCAGGAGCGCGGTGTGATGGTTTTCCTCACCGGTGACGGCAAGGGTAAATCCAGTTCTGCCTTTGGCATGGTGATGCGGGCGTTGGGCTATCAATACAAGGTGGGTGTGGTGCAATTCATCAAGGGCGAGCAACTCTCGGGGGAAGAGCTTTACCTGCAGGAAAAGTGCCCGGAAGTGGACTTCTACCAGATGGGCACCGGCTTTACCTGGAACACCCAGGATCGGCAGGGTGATATGGAGGCCGCCCTTCGCACCTGGCTGGTGGCCAAGCGAATGCTGGCGGATGAAAGTTTCCATCTGGTGGTGCTGGATGAGCTGACCTACATGCTCAGTTTTCACTATCTCGATGAGGCTGAAGTGCTGGAGGCATTGCGCAACCGACCGTTCAGCCAGAGTGTGGTGGTAACCGGTCGCGGTGGCGGGGCCGGGCTGCAGGCGCTGGCGGATACCGTCTCCGAGATACGGGACGTCAAGCACGCCTATCGCGCCGGTATTATGGCGCGGCGCGGTGTGGACTTCTGACGGGCCGACCGAGGAGCTACGCGTTGCATCGTCTTCCCCCGCGGGCCTTTATGGTGGTTGCCCTGGTTTTGCTGGTGCTGGCTGTATTGCTTGGCTTGCTCGTGGGTCCGGTACAGATTGCCCCGGTAAAACTGCTGACACTCTGGTCTGCTGATCAGGATATGGACGGTCGCGTGCTGGAACTGATCCGTCTGCCACGGGTATTGCTGGCGGCTCTGGTCGGCGCCTGTCTGGCCAGTTGTGGTGCCGTGATGCAGGGTCTGTTTCGCAATCCACTGGCCGATCCCTCCCTGATCGGCGTTTCCAGTGGCGCCTCGGTAGGCGCCAGTTGTGTGATTTTCTTCGGTGGTTTTGGCTTCCTGGGTTCCGGGTTGGGGCTGCCAGCCATTGCGATCGGTGCCTTTCTTGGCGGTATGGCTGCCACGGCCGTCGTTTACCGGCTGGCAACCTCGGTAACCGGCACCTCTGTATCCACCATGTTGCTCGCCGGAATTGCCATTACGGCACTGGCGGGGGCGGTAACCAGCTTGTTCAGTTTCTTTGCCGACAATGAAATGCTGCGTCGCATCAGCCTCTGGCAAATGGGCAACCTGGACAGTGCCAATTGGCACCGTGTGATGGTAATTGCCGCGGTGGTGATACCGCTGGTATCGGTCCTGCCGCGCGAAGGTCGCGCGTTGAATGCCATGCTGCTGGGAGAATCCGAGGCCCGCCATTTGGGGATTGGCGTCGAGCAGCTGAAACGGCGATTGATCGTACTGACTGCACTCGGGGTTGGTGTGGCGGTAGCGGTGTCGGGCGTGGTGGCTTTTGTGGGGCTGATCGTACCCCATCTGGTACGATTGCTGATCGGCCCCGATCACCGTTACCTGATTCCCGGTTCTGCCCTGTTGGGGGCGGTGTTGCTGTTGCTGGCGGATACCGGGGCCAGAACTCTGATGTCGCCGGCTGAATTGCCCACCGGGGTGATCACGGCCCTGTTGGGGGCACCATTCTTCGTTGCCCTGCTGCTTCGGCAGCGCCGGGGCCTGGTGAGTTAGCGCGATGCTGGAGGCTCAGGGGCTGTCATTTTCCATCGCCGGGTTTTCGCTGCTGCGGGATATTGATTTGCGTGTGGAGCCGGGCAAGGTCACGGCCATTATTGGTCCCAATGGGGCCGGTAAAACCAGCCTGTTGCGCCTACTGACAGGCGAACAGCGGCCCACGGCGGGCAACATTGCGCTGAGTGGCCGGCCGCTGGGGGACTGGTCATCGACACAGCTGGCCAGCGTTATGGCGGTGTTGCCCCAGAGTTCGCGGCTCGATTTTCCCTTTACCGCCCGCGAGGTAGTGATGATGGGGCGTATTCCCCACGCCACTGGACTGGTCCGCGATACCGCCATTGTCGATGCGGCCCTGACCGCTGTGGATGGCAGTTATCTGGACAAACGTTTTTATACCCACATGTCCGGCGGTGAAAAGCAGCGCGTCCAGCTGGCTCGGGTGCTGGCCCAGATCTGGGAGCCGGTGACCGACCATGCCCGTGTGTTGATACTCGACGAGCCTACCTCTTCTTTTGATCTCGCACACCAGCAACTGACCATTACCAATATGCGCAGTTTTGCCGCTCAGGGCGTTGGCGTATTGGTGGTGATTCACGATCTGAACATGGCGGCCCGCTGTGCCGACCAGCTGCTGGTGTTGAGTTGTGGGCGAATTGCCGCCTGCGGTTCGCCGCAACAGGTGCTCACAGCCACGACGATCAAGCAGGTCTTCAATGTGGATGTGTCTATCGGTATCAACCCGCTGACGGGTACGCCACTGGTGATTGCCTGAGATGCCACGAACCCTGCTCGTGCTGTTGCTGGCATTGTACGGAGCTGCGGTTTCTGCAGAGATTCGCGTTCAGGATGATATCGGTGAACAGCTTGTGCTCGACGGCCCGGCCCAACGGGTGATTACTCTGGCGCCTCATCTGACCGAATTGGTATATGCCGTGGGTGGTGGTGGTCAGATGACTGCTACTGTGGCCTGGAGCGACTTTCCCGCAGCGGCAAAAGCCCTGCCGGTGATTGGCTCCAATAATAAAATTAATTACGAGGCCCTGCTACAGTATCAGCCGGATCTGGTGCTGGTATGGTTGAGCGGCAATGGGGAGAGCATGATCAACCGGCTCAAATCCCTGGGCCTGAACGTCTATGTCAACAAGCCCCGCCACCTGGACGATATTCCGCGCAGTGTGTTGAATATTGGCAAGCTGCTGGGTCGCGAAGAGACCGCAGAGCCTGTGGTTGCCCAGTTTCGCCAGGCCATGAAAATACTGGGTGATGAGTACGGTCAGTCGCGCCCGGTGACGGTGTATTACCAGATATGGCAGTCACCACTGATGACCTTCGGTGGCAGCCACCTGGTCTCGGACGTGATAGCCCTGTGCGGTGGACGCAACGTGTTTGCCAATACCGCAGGGCTGGTGCCAAGGCTGGGCGTGGAATCAGTGCTGGCAGCCGATCCGGAAGTCATTGTGGTGGGGCAGTACACGGAAGCCGGGACAGCGTTTGATTACTGGCGTCAGTGGCCACAATTGCGTGCCGTCGCCGGTGGACATATTTACGGTGTAGACCCCTATCTTTTACACCGTCATACCCCGCGTATTGTGAAGGGTGCCCGGCAGTTGTGCGAGGCTATCGATCACGCCCGGTGACACAATGCCGGACAAAGTATTTAAAAAAGCCGCCCGGAGGCGGCTTTTTTACTGTTCACGTTGACCGGTAAACACAACCGGTACAGTAGCAAATCCTCAGATATCGTAGCCCCTCTCATCATGCTGGGAGATATCCAGCCCCTGGGTTTCCTCCTCGTCGTCGACTCTCAGGCCAACCATCAGATTAACCAGTTTCAACAATACAAAAGTCAGTACGGCAGTATAGACAAGCGTACTGAGTACCCCGATAAACTGGACTTTTAGCTGGGAATCCATCGCCATACCCTCGGCATAGCCCTGACCGCTGAAGACGCCGAGGTCGGCGGAGATGAATATCCCGGCCAGCAGGGTGCCGAGGATCCCGCCGATGCCGTGTACCGGGAAGACGTCGAGTGAGTCGTCAATCCGGAAGCGCAGTTTGAGCATCTGGGTTGCGAAATAGCAGATGATGCCGGCGCTGAAGCCGATCAGCACTGCACCGCCGGGGCCGACAAAGCCGGATGCCGGGGTGATGGTGCCGAGACCCGCCACCATACCCGTGACGATGCCCAGTACGGACGGTTTGCCGTGTTTGATCCACTCCATCATCATCCAGGCCAGTGAGCCGGTGGCGGCGGAGATGTGAGTCACCAGCATGGCCATGCCCGCGTCACCGTTGGCAGCGAGAGCCGAACCGCCATTAAAGCCAAACCAGCCAACCCAGAGCATTCCTGCCCCGGTAACGGTCATGGTCAGGTTGTGCGGCATCATTGGCTGTTGCTGGAAGCCACGGCGGCGCCCCAGAACGATCGCCGTCACCAGCGCGGCAACCCCAGCGGTAATATGTACCACCGTGCCACCGGCAAAATCCAGCAGACCCATTTCGGCCAGCCAGCCACCGCCCCACACCCAGTGGGTAATGGGCACGTAGACCACCAGCAGCCAGAGGCAGCTGAACAGCATGACTGCCGAAAAGCGCATACGCTCGGCAAAACCGCCGACAATCAGCGCCGGGGTGATAATGGCGAAAGTCATTTGGAACATGAAGAATACAGTCTCGGGAATATCCCCGGCCAAACTATCCTTCGTTACACCGGCCAGCATCACGTTTTGCAGGTTGCCAATCCAGGCATTCATTGAGCCGCCATCACCGAAAGCCAGGCTATAGCCACAGACTAACCATATCAGTGAGGCCGCACAGGTAATGGCAAAACACTGCATCAATACCGACAGCACATTTTTTGCCCTGACCAGCCCCGCGTAAAAAAGCGACAGACCGGGAATTGTCATGAACAGCACCAGCGCAGTGGCGGTCAGAATCCATGCTGTATTTGCACCATTAACGGTCTCTGTGTGACCCATGGTCGGTGCAAGCAAGCCTAATAACAGTGCATACAGGGTAGAGCGGTGTCTTACAGACCTGAACATAATTAATCCCTCACAGTATTGCACTATAAGTGTGCAATATTTTGGCTCATACCGGTGCAAATGCATCAGAATAGAGCGATTCTTTGTTTTTTTAGCCTTTAACAAGGCGTTCAGATAAGGTTTCGCAAATGCTGTGCCAGAAAAGTCGATTTGGCGCTACTATGGTGCTTGAATTTTTTTGGTCTCCGTATAGAACGGATATCAATATGTATGCTTGCCGACGACAGGGACTTGATTCAGGATTGATAGACACCAGAAACTCACAAGAACCGCCGCGGTTCTGTGTCCGGAGGAGTAATGACCATGTCCAATGAAAATGATGACTTGCGTGACCAACTGACCACGCTGCACAACGAGCTGGAAAAGGCAAAGACGCTGGATCCTGAAGACCGGGATATGCTGGGACATCTGATGTCTGACATGATACGCATTGCCCAGGGGGATCTCGAAAAAGAGCCTCACCACGAATCGTTGCGGGAGCAACTTGAGAGAAAAGCCGGTGAATTTGATCTGGACCACCCCCGCCTGGCAGGCGTCGTGCGTCAACTGCTGGACTCACTCGGCAAAATGGGTATCTAGCTCTGAGGCTCTAGCGGTCCGGGTTGATGGAGTCTACTAAGAAATGGAGAGAAGAGTCTTTGGTCTGATTGTGGTCGGCGCGCTGATTGCCGGCTGTGCCGGCTCCCATATAAATGAAGACAGCGATAACTACATTGGCTGGGTCTGTAGTGGGGCCAGGCAAAGTGATGACTGGTCCTGTGATATGCGCGAAATCAGGAATGGTCGGGCGGTTGCGACATCAACAGTGGCCGCAGTAGGCGATGCGAAAGTTTCCGGTGGACAGGGCGTCAGCCGGTCTTCTGAGCGGGACCAGCAGCACAACCTGCAGGTTGTCTCTCCCCCCAGTCAGCACTGGCGAAAGCAGTTGCCGGGGCTTGACAGCACGCCGGTGATCCCCGAGTCAGAGTCTTCGACACTGGCAGAGCGTAAGCTGAGGGAGCGGCCACCCCGTGTTCCCGAGGCGGTACCCTCAGTCGTGGCAAGAAAGGCCTCGTCACCACCTGTCCCAACGCCCCAGTCCGCCCCGTCGCCCCAACCCCCTGCCGCAGAACCGGTCGCTTATGCGCTGGGGGACAGCGCCGGAGGTGACTTGTCCATTGATGCCAAAAAACCGGCGTACACCTTACAACTGGCGGCCTTCAAAGATGCGGCCCAGATAGAACGATTTGTTGAGCGGCATCACCTCGGTGATCTGGGGGTGCAGCAGTTTCAGTCCTACAGTAAGAAGCAGCATTGGCAACTGCTGGTCTGGGGCTCTTTTGAGAGTCCGGCCAGGGCGCGGGAGGCCTGGCGAGCCATCGCCAGGCAGTATCCTGGCGTTGAGCCCTGGGTCAGATCAATGAGTTCCCTGGACATGGAGTCCAGTGAATCGGTAGCTGTGGATGGTTGACCGGGCCGGATCGTCCACGGAGAGACTCACGGTATTCTACGACGGTGCCTGCCCCATCTGCGTTAGGGATCGCCGTACCTATGAAAAGCTGGCCGGTGAGCGAGACAATGTCTGCTGGGTCGATATCACGGCTGCAGAAGCACAATTGCGGGAGGCGGGTATTGATCCACGAAAAGCCCTCACCGAGTTGCATGTGCAGGATGGAGAGGGCAATATCTTTTCAGAGATAGACGCCTACCGATTGCTGATGGCGAGGATTCCGTTGCTGAAGCCTATCGGTTGGCTGATCGGGTTGCCATTGGTGCGCCCGATCCTGAGCAAACTTTATCGCTGGTGGGTTCGCCGCCGGTTAATACGTGACGGGAGGCTTTGATGGCTACCAACAGCGAGGTGATGGTCGGTAACCTGTTTTCGAACATTCCTGTGTTGACACTGGGTGAGCTTTTTGAAGACGTGATTGTTACCGACTTTACTCGCATCCAGCGGATTGTATCCAGGGGGCAGAGTTCCCCTGAGGGTTTCTGGTATGACCAACCGGAAAATGAACTGGTGGTTATTATTCAGGGGAAGAGTGTGCTGGAGTTCGACAATGGTGACCGAATGGAAATGGCCGTGGGCGATTTTGCCGCCATTCCGGCACACCGCAAACACCGTGTTGCCTGGACCGATCCCGATACCGAAACGATCTGGCTGGCCATTTTTTATTAAGTTAACCGACTAAACGGCTGGTCATCAACCAGGTGGCCAGCGTTCCCGCCAACAGAAATCCCGCTGCCCAGGCTAGCGCGCCCAGGCGAAAACTTCTGCTCAGGTGGGTCTGTTCCGCACTGCTGATGATAAAAGGCAGGCCGCTGTGTTCCGGCTGGCTCAACCAATGATCAGGTGGAGCACCTGCCGCCGCCGCCTGTTGCTCGCGTGCTTTTCCCAAGGCGGCCTCCCGAACCAGTTGCCATTCTCCGAGGTCAAGTTCTCCGTCACTGTTGTGATCAAATTTCGTCAACAATGCCGGAAAATCCGTCTTCCAGTTTCTCAGAATATCTCCGGCCAGCTGGTCTGCCGACAATGTTCTGTGGCCCGTACTGTCCGTCGTGAAATGCCCCAGCGTATAAAGTGGGTCGCCCTCCATGATCAGGTATTCCGTGTAGCGATACCGGCTGCCAAATGAAATGGCACTATTGAGACTGAAAAAGCCGTTATTGAGTTGTGCGGGTTTCGGGATGCCAATCGGGCGGCGGGTATTGCCATACCAGACCTGGCGGTGTCGAGTGCTGATATCGCCACCCGCCGGATCTACCCGGCAAATACCGGTGGTGTCCTGCAGATAAAAAGGTCGGCTCGAGGCGCGCTTCTCAACGGTACTCCAGCGGCTGGATCTGCCGGTACGCTGATATTTCTCGATGGTGTAGCGCCACCAAAGACACAGGGTACTACTCAATGGTGCCAATTGCGGATGGCCCTGTCGGGTGGCCACGCCAATCAGCTCCGTGTAACCCTGGCTGGCAGAGCGGATTTTTGAGGTGGGCATGTCTTCCACCAGCCGGGCCCGTTTCAGCTGGTGATAGCTTTTCCGCAAACTGAACAGTGAAACAGCGATAGCCAGTATTAACCAAAGGGCAAACTCCTCTGCGGAGAGGTTTGCCACGCACTCGACGCAAAACAGGCCGTTAATGGTCACGCGTTATCAGCCTCGCACCAGCAAGTCCTTGTAGGGGAGGAGTGGACCGCCACATCACGAATGGAACAGACCCTTGATGTTCACATCGCCAATCTGTGCTTCGCTGAACCGCAGCAGGTCGTGTGGACCAAACTTGAAGAAACTGGCAATCAGCCTGTCCGGAAACTGTTCGATGCGGATATTATTCTGATTGACTACTTCGTTGTAGAGTTCGCGGCGGTCGGCGATAGCGTTTTCCAGATCGGAGATCCGCACCTGCAAATGACGGAATGACTCATTGGCTTTCAGCTCCGGATAGTTTTCTGCCAACGCAAACAGTTGGCCCAGTCCCTTGCGCAGGGCTGTTTCGGCAATGCCCAGCGCCTGCATGTCGCCATCCTGCGCCGCCGTGGATACCTGGTTGCGGGCGCTGATGACCTGCTCCAGTGTGGTTTGCTCGTACTGCATGTACTGTTTGCAGGTTTCCACCAATTTCGGCAATTCCTCGAAGCGCTGTTTCAACAGCACATCGATATTTGACCAGGCCTGCGCCACCCGATGCTTCAAAGCCACCAGGTTGTTGTAGATAACAATGCCGTAGCCGATGCCAAGCACCAGCAGGCCGAGCACAATAAAACTGAATATACCCATGACATTCACCTGTTTTAACGGGTCTGTAGCGGAAGGTTTTGAGAATAGGGGCTTTGGCCATTGGCGGCAACAAAACCTGAACAAAACATCTGTGGTGATTCTCGATGCCGGTAAGCGGGAATCTGAAATTATTGCAGTAGAGGGTTGCAGGACTCCACACCCGGTGTTCGTGTGAAGTCCTGCAAATTGCATGGGGCGGGATCAGGTTTTCAGGCGCTTGTATTTCAGTCGCCTGGGCTGGGCATCCTGGCCTTTGCGCTTGATGAGATCCTCGTGGTATTCGGTGTAGTCGCCCTCGAAGAACACCACTTCGCTATCGCCCTCGTAGGCCAGGATATGGGTGGCCACCCGGTCGAGGAACCAGCGATCGTGAGAAATCACCAGCACGCAGCCGGGGAAGTTCTGAATCGCCTCTTCGAGCGCTCGCAGGGTTTCGATATCGAGGTCATTTGAAGGCTCATCGAGCAGCAGCACGTTGGCACCCTGTTTCAGGGTATCCGCCAGATGCAGACGGCCGCGCTCTCCGCCGGACAGTTCGCCGACCCGCTTTTGCTGGTCGCTGCCCTTGAAGTTGAAGCGGCCCAGATAGGCCCGCGATGGCACCTGATAGTTGCCGATCTGCAGGATATCCTGTCCGTCGGAAATCGCCTCCCAGACGGTCTTGTCGTCATTCAGGTTTTCCCGGCTCTGTTCCACAAAGGCAAGGTTCACTGTATCGCCCAGTGTAATGGAGCCGCTGTCGGGCTGCTCGGTGCCTGCAATCATCCGGAACAGGGTGGATTTACCGGCACCATTGCCGCCGACGATACCCACAATGGCGCCCTTCGGAATACTGAGGGTCAGGTTGTCGATCAGCAGTTGGTCGCCAAAGCGCTTGCAGACGTTTTCCACTTCAATCACCTTGTCGCCGAGGCGCGGCCCCGGCGGAATATAGATTTCGTTGGTTTCGTTGCGGGCCTGGAATTCCTGGGAGCTCATCTCCTCGAAACGGGATAAACGGGCCTTGTTCTTGGCATGGCGGCCTTTTGGGTTCTGTCGCACCCATTCCAGTTCATTCTTGATGGTGCGCTGGCGGGCGTCCTCCTGCTTCTGTTCAGTCTCCAGCCGTTTTTCCTTGGCCTCCAGCCAGGTGGTGTAATTGCCTTCGTAGGGAATGCCGTGGCCGCGGTCCAGCTCCAGAATCCAGCCCGCCACATTGTCGAGGAAGTAGCGGTCGTGGGTCACAGCCACCACCGTGCCGGAAAATTCCTCGAGAAATTTTTCCAGCCAGAATACCGATTCGGCATCCAGGTGGTTGGTGGGCTCATCCAGCAGTAGCATATCGGGCTTTGACAGCAACAGGCGACACAGGGCCACCCGGCGTTTTTCACCCCCGGACAGCTTGCTGACATCGGCATCCCAGGGCGGCAGGCGCAGGGCGTCGGCAGCCACTTCCAGAGTGTGGTTCAGATTGTGGGCGTCCCAGGTCTCGATAATGTTTTCCAGCTCGCCCTGGCGCTTGGCCAGCTTATCGAAATCCGCATCCGGTTCGGCATAGGCGGCGTACAGTTCGTCCAGCGATTTCAGTGCATCCACCGCTTCCCGGACGCCGTCCTCCACATTGCCGCGCACATCCTTGGCGGGGTCCAGTTGCGGCTCCTGTGGCAGGTAGCCCACCTTGATACCGGGCATCGGGCGCGCTTCCCCCTGAATGTCGGTGTCGAGCCCGGCCATGATTTTCAGCAGGGTGGATTTGCCTGAACCATTCAGGCCGAGTACGCCGATCTTGGCACCCGGGAAAAAGGACAGGGAGATATCCTTGAGGATCTGGCGTTTGGGCGGAACGACCTTGCCCACCCGGTTCATGGTGTATACATATTGGGCCATGGAATACTTGCCTGATTTTTTTGTTAAAAGAGTGGTGCCTGTCAGTGCTGATCGGATTGTTATACCCGGCAGGGTCGGAGCTGTTTATGTCTCCCGTGGAGAATCAGTGAGCAGGCCATATCAAGTGTGTGGATTGTAGCGGAAACTGAAACGGGTCAGAAGCACCCCGCCGGGTTCTTCCCGTGGAGGGTCTGCCTACTGGGAGATATGCTCAATATTCTGTCACCACGCGATTGCGTCCCAATTTTTTTGCCTCATACATTGCCCTGTCTGCGGACTCAATGGAATCTTCAACAGATCGGGAAGGATCGAGCATGGTGACACCCAGTGACGCTGTCACCCGCAGAATATGATCGGTGCCGTCGGGCTGGATTCGCTGAGCGGCAACAGCATGACACATCCGTTCGGCCACTTCCCGAGCCTCCTCCGGCGTTGTGCCGGGCATGCAAAGCAGGAATTCCTCTCCTCCATAGCGGTATATCCGGTCGTATGGCCGGAGAATGGCCTGAAGGCATTGCACTGTAGAGATAAGCACCTTGTCGCCGGCGAGATGACCGTGTTCGTCATTGGCCCGCTTGAAGTGGTCGAGATCCAGCATTGTCAGCGCACAGTGTTGTCCCCTTCGCTGGCTCAGTGCCTGTTGTTCGCGAAGCCAGGGTAGCAGGCCGGCCCTGTTTTGTGCCCCGGTGAGGGGGTCCTGACTTTGGATGATTTCTGACAGCTCGTGCCGCAACGACTGAATCTCCAGTCGCATTTTGTCCAGGGCATTTTCGAATTGATCCAGCTGACTAGTGGCAACAGGTTTATTGTCAGAGACGAGCTGGAGCAGGGTGCGTGCATAGACGTGCATTTTTTCGTGGGCATCGCCGAGTGAAACAAAGGCCGGATGCTCTCGGAGTAGGGCTGTAGAGACGTTTTCATACCACTGACCAAAGCGACAGTGCTGGTGCGCGTCTGGTCTCAGGTCTGCCGGTTCCGCCGGTACCCTTGAAATGAGGATACGCAGCAGGCTTTTGTACCATTGCTCGTGGCTGAAAATCGCCTGATCCAATTCCGCGATGGCCGACTGCAATTCCTGCATGGTAAAAGAGGGCATGACGTGCGCTCATTCAGTGGTTGATGGTTCAGGTGGTCTAATTCGCCTAGATTGACGTCAATCCATCGACCCCGAAATGTTGCTCACTCTAGACCAAACGGCTGCTGTGCGCCAGTCGCCGGGACATGGCGTAAAAATATGGAAGTGTGGGGCAGGAAATTTAGGCTCAGGGCCATTGGTCGTTGCCCGGCCTGCCGGTTTCGATTACAAAGAACATAGGATGCCGGTGTGGGCATGGGGCACACCGCCGGTAAACGCAACGCTGAGGTAAATCCCGTCATGGGTAGAAAAACAAAAGAGACAGATCGATGAAGGCGTCGATTGACCCTGTGGGGGATGGCGTCCAGCTCAGTGATATTGACCCGGATCGGGCGCTCAGGGACAAGGGCGAATATAAACACCTGCTGGGCAAGTTGCAGGAAAAGATGCTGCAAATCCAACTGGCCTATTACACCCAGGGTCGACGGGCGGTGATTGTGCTCGAGGGGGCGGACTGCGCCGGTAAAGGCGGTATTATCCGTCGACTCACGCAACCCCTGGATGTGCGGGGCGTGCAGGTCTGGCCGATCGGTGCCCCCAGTGCTGAGGAGTCCGGGCAGCACTATCTGCAACGTTTTTGGCAGCGACTGCCCTCGTCGGGCTCCATTGCGATTTTCGATCGCTCCTGGTACGGCCGCGTGCTGGTGGAGCGTATCGAAGGGTACTGCAGTAAATCTGCCTGGCAGCGTGCCTATGCCGAGATCAATGACTTTGAGCGGATGCTTCATGACGATGGCGTACCGGTCGTCAAACTGTTGCCGGTGATTACCAAAGTTGAGCAAATGCGGCGCTTTGAAGAACGCCTGCGCAACCCACGCAAGCACTGGAAAATTACCAGCGAGGACATTCGCAACTGGCACCGCTGGGATGACTACCAGCTGGCATTTAAGGAGATGCTGGACAAAACCTCGACGGAATCAGCGCCCTGGCATCTGATTCCCGGCAACCGAAAATGGTTCGCCCGTGTCGAGGCGCTGAAAGTGGTGACCGAGGTGCTGGCCAGGGGGGTCGATATTTCAGTGCCGCTGTTGGAGCCGGAACTGATGCAGGAAGCCCTGGAAATGTTGCGTCGGGAGTTAAAGGATTCGTAACCATCCGCAATCGGTGCTTTTACCCTGTTTGCCAGCGTCGGATGCCAACTATCGGGATGGGCGAATAAAGTGATTGCTGACCCGATACGCCAAGGCTGAACAGAGGTGGCATTCGCTTTGGCTGTCTACGTGCATTCAGCCAGTAACTTTCCGGCTTTTTGTGGCGAGATGGGCTCGTTGACCAGAATTTCGTTGCCCGACCAGGGCTTGCCATCCATGGCGATGGCCACCAGCACACCCTGAACTGCGGTAATTTTTTTGTCGATGGGTTCCGGAAAAATATAGAACATTTCTTCGGAGTGGTTGAGCCCGCGCAGATGCACATAGATAAACCGGTCTTTTACCCTGATAGCGCCTTTATATTTGAAGGGGTTTTCATGATTGAGCTCTTCGATTGTCACGCCGATGGAGCCGTTTAATTTTCGTGCAATTTTCCACCGGTGGGAAACGAGCTTATCGGCATCTGTGGTGGCATAGCGGTATGAATAGAATTCACCCTTGTAAGCGAGCTGGATGAACGTCTGGTTTTCGATAAATGTCAGGAGTTTGTCGACGGCGTAACTGATCAGGCCACCAATGAGCGCCCCGAAAAGAAGTGTGCTCCAGTCCATGGTCATGTTCTCACGTTGGGAATTCGAGCCTGGTTACACAGGCTCGAATAGTCAGCTGGATGATTACTTCCTGATTTTAATTTTGGCGGGTTGCCTTGCCATCGGAATGACCTCCTTTTGTGATATTCCTCGGTCGATTTTGCTGGATGCTGTCAGCGACATCAACGGAAATCTGTTTTTCCATCCTGTTGTCAGGTGTCAGAACAAGTCAGGCTTTCTTAATGATGCTGACAATATATAACAAAATAACAGCGCCGATGGTGGCCATAATAATCGAGCCTAATAAGCCGCCCGTGGTTATACCGAGCAAACCGAACAAAAATCCACCTAGTAGGGCACCGATAATTCCCACAATAATGTTGGCTACGACGCCAAATCCACTGCCCTTGACGATGTTGCCAGCAAGCCAACCGGCCAGTGCGCCAACGGCTAAGAAGATGATTAAGCTGATGATATCCATGTTGCCTCCTGTATTAATTTTTAATGAAAAGGTATAGACCAACCACAAAACTGGCAGCACCAGCAATGTAGAGCGTCATCACCTTATCCGTCTCCGATCCTGTAACGGCCTGGGTTATTTCCGAGCCGATGGACTCCGACAGTTGATACCCCCAGAGTGCCAGCCCGGCGCCCACAACCAGAAGGATAAGGCCGATGATTTTTATTGTGCTTGCTGATCCCATTGCCATGTTAAATACCTCACTGTTGAATGAAATGTTGGTCGTGAAAACGCTAACGCTTCAGTAACCGGCACGAAACAGTTGCTGCTTTTTAGTGCCCGGTGCCGAACACACAAAGTCATACTGGTTATAGTTCAGTTTGATCATCGGTAGAGCCCTGAGCTTTTGAACGTTGCCCGAAGACGCGAACGATGACGTAGGCAATTAAAGCGAATACAAAAAATACGAGCAGCATCCATGCGATGGATTGCAATGACTCGATAATGGTTCGGTATATCTCCAGCACCCAGCGATCGGAGGTCAAAACAGGTGGGGTGAAATGTTCCGTGGGCTCTCGCAGGAAGTTCTCAAGATAGTGAATGCGAACACCGCCGGAGATACCTACCACATAGACGGCAAATTTCAGATAGGTCGTCCAGGCATAGGCGATATCGTTGGCAACTATTCGCTCCAGTATTCCTTTGATAGGTTTTGCGAATAATTTTGAAACGACGAAACACACCACCAGTGAAACCGCAAATGTGATGCCCAATAACGATAAAAACATTTTACTATCCCCTGGCGCTAAAGGCTGTCGATGACAGGTCAGGCTGCAACTACGTCCTGACAGTATAGTGGTTGGAGGTCGCGATCCAGTGTTGGCCTCAATAATTATAGATAGGCAGCCAATGGCCGGTATTTTTTGCCGGAAGAGAACTCACAGTTCGTATCACCATTTGGCGTAGGGTGTCGGTCAGTTTTGGGCGGTTATGCTTAACCCTGCACCGGCTGATCAAAACCCAGATTGCCCATTTCAATGCCCCGGCGGAAGTCGCGCATGTGTTTTTCCATCCACTCTTCTGCTTTTTCCTGATCACCCGCGCAGATGGCATCGTAGACATGCTGGTGGGCGACGAGGATACGTTCACCTGGTGAGAGGGCGCGAATCACGGCGCCCCAGGCGGGGTAGAACAGCTCGTTGAGGGGGGCGCGGGCCAGCAGCAGGGCGTTGTTGTGGGTGGCTTCGGCCACCAGGTTGTGAAATTCGATTTCCACTTCCAGCAGTGCATCGTGATCGGCCATCACCTCGCGGGTGCGGACAAGATTGTCCGCCAGTAACTGTTTCTCGGCGTCAGTGGCAGACAAGCATGCCAGCTTGCCCGCCAGCGGCTCCAGCCCCATGGCCACTTGCCACAGTTCTTCAAAGGTCACCCGATGCATCAGCATGGCGGCGCTGACGGAGCGACCGATGGCCTCGGTACCGGGTCTCGTCACTACCAGCCGCTTGCGGTCTGCGCGCCCCAGAATGCCGACGTGCTCCAGTAGCCGGATCGCCTCCCTCACGGTGGAGCGGGTGACGCCGAATTGTTCGGCCAGATCGGTTTCGGTGGGGAGCAGTTCCCCCGCCTCAATATCGCCGGAAATAATGGCGTGGCGGATTTTCTCGCTGACCAGTCGGTAGGCAGGTTGATGGGCCAGGGGGCCAAAGTTGACGGGTTGAGCCATGATGAATGATCCGTTGCTGGCAGTCTGTTAGTAGTGGCAGAAGAGTAGCAGAATTTTCTAAATTGACATATTGTCGGACAATATGTCAGCATCGATTCAGTCGGCTGATGTTCGATATTGAAGACCTATGATTAAAAGGCTGTGAACCTGGCAGGCAGGGGGTGCTCCCCTTGGTCCTGTGTGTCCGGTCTTGTAAAGGAGGTGACTGTGACAGAAGCAATGCGTGATAACCCTGCGCGCCCGAAGGTCGATGCCGCGCCGCTGCGGATTGTGACGGCCACTTCGCTGTTCGATGGTCACGATGCCGCGATCAATGTGATGCGTCGGTTGATTCAGGGCGGCGGCGTAGAGGTGGTGCATCTCGGCCACAATCGCAGTGTCGACGAGGTGGTGCGGGCGGCGATTCAGGAGGATGCCGACGCCATTGCCATCAGCTCCTATCAGGGCGGCCACATGGAGTATTTCCGTTATATGCTGGAACTGTTGCGCGAGAATAACGCCGCGCACATTCAGGTATTCGGTGGGGGTGGTGGCACCATAACCGAAGATGAAATTGCCCAGCTTCAGTCCGAGGGTGTCAACCGAATCTATCACCCGGCTGATGGTATGACCCTGGGCCTGACCGGTATGATCGATGATCTGGTGGGCCGGGCCCATCGGGCCCGCCGTCCCAGCCCCTATCCGAAGCAGCCTTCGCTGGATGATGACATTGCCGTGGCGCAGATGATTTCTGCCATCGAGGAGGGCGCCATTGCCCCCGTTGAGTTGACGCGGTTGAAAAAGACCTGGCAGCTGGCCGCCGGAAACACGCCAGTGGTGGGTGTCACGGGTACCGGTGGCGCGGGCAAAAGCAGTACCGTGGATGAGCTGCTGAGCCGTTTTCTGTTGCAGCGCCCGGACATGCGCATCGCCGTATTGGCGGTGGATCCAACCCGTCGTCGCACCGGGGGTGCGTTGCTCGGTGACCGCATTCGCATGAACAGCCTGTCGTCACCGCAGATTTACATGCGCTCCATGGCGACCCGCCGCCAGCACCTGGCTACCAGTGAAATGCTCGGGGATGTCACCCTGTTCCTGAAATCCCTCGGCTACGATCTGGTGCTGGTGGAGACCGCCGGTATTGGCCAGAGCGATTCCGAGATTGTCGATCTGGTGGATTTCTCTCTCTATATTATGACCAGCGACTACGGTGCGGCGAGCCAGTTGGAAAAGATCGACATGATCGATTACGCCGACATGGTGATTCTCAACAAGTACGACAAGCGCGGTGCTGAAGATGCCTTGCGGGATATTCGCAAACAGTGGCAGCGCAATCACAATGCCTTTGCCGTGACTGCGGAGCAGATTCCGGTATACCCGACCATTGCCAGCCAGTTCAACGACCCCGGGCTGAACAGCGCCTTTTATCACCTGTGTCGCCTGCTGGTGGAAAAGAAGGCCCTGGACGAAAATCTCTGGGTGCCGCCCGTCGCTGATGGCGATATTGCATCGCGGTCCGTGGCGTTGATCCCTGGCAGTCGGGTGCGCTACCTGGCGGAAATCAGTGAGAGTGGCCGCCAGATCAAGGTGGACAATAACCGCCAGGCAGAGTTTGCGGCCAAAGCGTTTCAGCATTATCAGGTGTTGGCATCCCTGGGCGACCCGCTGTTGCCGGAATCGTTGGAGCTATACCCGGTGGCGGCCCTCAGCGACGGTGAGGGTGACAAAACGCTGTGTGCCCTGCGACGGGGTTATCAGGATGCCATCGGTGATCTGAGCAGCGAGTCGATCTGCCTGTTGCAGGAGTGGCCGGAGCGCAAAGCCGGTGTGGAGCAGCAGGAATATTGCTATCAGGTGCGCGGTCGGGACATAACCGGTGATAACTATGTGGAGTCCCTCAGTCACCTGAAGATTCCCAAAATTGCCACTCCTCAGTATCGCGACTGGGGGGAGCAGCTCAGCTTTCTGTTGGCGGAGAACTTGCCCGGCAGCTATCCCTATACGGCGGGGGTGTTCCCCTACCGTCGCGCCGGGGAGGACCCCACCCGGATGTTTGCCGGTGAGGGCACCCCGGAGCGAACCAACCGGCGTTTTCACTATCTTTCCCGGGGGCAGTCTGCGACCCGGCTGTCCACCGCCTTTGATTCAGTGACGCTGTACGGCGCTGATCCCGATCCGCGCCCGGATATCTGGGGGAAGGTAGGTAATTCCGGTGTGTCGGTGGCGACTCTGGACGATATGAAAAAACTCTATTCGGGTTTTGATCTCTGCTCGCCGTCTACCTCTGTCTCCATGACCATCAACGGCCCGGCACCGATCATTCTGGCGTTCTTTATGAATACCGCCATCGACCAGCAGGTGGAAAAATACCTGAAAGGCAACAACCTGTGGGACGAAGCGCAGCAGACAATTGATGCCTGGTTTGGCGATGAACCGCGTCCACAGTATGCGGGTCAATTGCCGGAGGGCCACGATGGCCTGGGATTGGCGCTGCTGGGTATCAGTGGCGACAAGCTGGTGGATGCCGACACCTACGCTCGCATCCGTGCCGAAACCCTGGCGTCAGTGCGCGGCACCGTGCAGGCCGATATTCTCAAGGAGGACCAGGCTCAGAATACCTGTATTTTTTCCACCAGTTTTGCCCTGACCATGATGGGCGACATGCAGGCTTTTTTCATCGAACACAATGTTCGCAACTATTACAGCGTGTCGGTGAGTGGGTATCACATTGCCGAGGCGGGGGCCAACCCGATCTCCCAACTGGCGTTTACCCTGTCCAACGGGTTTACCCTGGTTGAGTATTACCTGTCCCGGGGTATGAAAGTGGACGATTTCGTACCCAACTTCAGCTTCTTCTTTTCCAACGGTATGGACCCGGAATACACGGTGATGGGCCGGGTGGCACGGCGCATTTGGGCGCGGGCCATGAAGGCCCGTTACGGTGCCAGCCCGCGCAGCCAGATGTTGAAGTATCACATCCAGACCTCGGGCCGCAGCCTGCACGCCCAGGAAATGAGTTTTAACGACATTCGCACCACGTTGCAGGCGCTTTACGCGATTTTCGACAACACCAACAGCCTGCACACCAACGCCTACGACGAGGCTATCACCACGCCCACCACCGAGTCTGTGCGCCGGGCCGTGGCGATTCAATTGATCATCAACCGGGAGTTTGGCCTGAATATCTGTGAAAACCCCTGGCAGGGCTCTTTTATTGTCGATCAGCTGACGGATCTGGTTGAGGAAGCTGTCTACAGCGAATTTGAAAAAATCTCCGAGCGCGGTGGCGTATTGGGGGCCATGGATACTATGTACCAGCGCGGCAAGATTCAGGAAGAGAGCCTTTATTATGAACACCGCAAACACGACGGCTCTCTGCCGTTGATTGGGGTCAATACCTATTTGCCGGAAGCCGGTACAGAGGAAACTATTGAGGGCCGCGAACTGGCCCGCTCCGACGATGCCGAAAAGCAGCAGCAGGTGGATAATCTGAAGGCCTACCAGACACTGCACAACGGACAATCCCAAGCCGCTTTGGAGCAATTGCAGCGGGTAGTTCTGCAGCGGGAGAACTCCTTCACCTGTCTGATGGAGGCCGCCAAATGCTGTTCACTCGGCCAGATGAGTGGGGCTTTGTATCAGGTTGGCGGATTGTATCGACGCAACATGTGAGCGGTTGGTATGGCCGTCGCTGACGGGCATTTTGGCGATAAACTTTTATCCTGATTATTCGGCTGCGCCGAGCCCTGTCGACGGCTGTGCCACGGTGCTGAATCGTCACTAATTCCGTGTTTCTATTGCAATTTCCATAAAGCCGCTTATTTGATCTTTAACCCCCTAATGGGCCACACTGGTCTCTGAAGTGCCTTTCCTTTGACCAGGTTTCACTGGTTATCAAGCGTCGTTAATTCACTTTTTTGATGAAAACAAGGCACAGAAATAGGTGTTACCCGGAGGTTTATTTATGTCAGCAAAGAATCAGGAAAAAGGCTATGTTGCCTTGCTGGGCTGGTCGCTAAATGCTATTGACGCTGTGGACAGAATGGACAGGCGTTACGTGGTCATTGCTCCGCCGTGGGCAGAGGAATATGCGACAAAGCACAGTATTCCCTATATTCCCTGGAACTTTGAGCGGCTGAATGATCGCTCCATGGAAATTGCTCAGACCTTGCAGGATGAGGGTGTGGATGTCGCCATCCCGTTGTTCGAGGAAACGGTGGAATGGGCTGGTGCGATCAATGCGGTGTTGATGAAAAATCCCCGTTTGATGGGGCAGTCGTTGCTGTTTCGCGACAAGGCGCTGATGAAGCGTCGTGCGCAACTGGGTGGTATCCGTGTTGGCATTTTTGAAGAAGCCCATGACAAAACCGATGTTATTCATTTTCTTAAACGCGTCAATCAGGCCCTACTCAAGCTGGATGGTGACCCCAATGATCCGATTCACCTGAAAGCCTTTGACAAGGCTGGCTGTCTCGGTCACCGGGTGGTAAGAACCCCTGATGATGTCCAGGCGATTCCTGAGGACGAGTTCCCGTTTTTGATGGAGAGCCATCTGGACGGCTGGGAATTCGCCGTGGAAGCCTGGATTCACGACCGTAAAATTCGTTTTCTGAATATTTCCGAATACGTCACGCTCGGTTACTCGGTGTTTGTGCCGGCCTCCCCTGAGCTGGAGAAATGGCGACCCCGCATTGAGGAAGAAATAGAAAAACTGATTGAAACATTTGATATTGATTTCGGTTTTATTCACCCGGAATATTTTGTCACCAAAGACGGTAAAATGTACTTTGGTGAGGTGGCCTACCGTCCACCAGGCTTTAAAGTGTTTGAATTGCTGGAGCGGGCCTATGGCTTTAATGCCTATCAGGGCATGGTGCTGGCATTTGATCCGCACACCACGGAAGAGGAAATTACGGCGTTTTTCCCCGAAGAAGTGGTGGACGCCAAAGGCCATGCCGGGTGTTTCGGGGTCTATCCGCGCCGTCGGGTCGTGAGTGAATTGCGCATTCCGGAAGAGACGGAGCAACATGAATACTTTGAGTTTCATGAGTTGCAGGCTCCGCAGGAAAACAAGGTCACCAAGCGCTCGGCATTCGGTACGCACTGGGGGCTGGTATATTTCTTCGGTGCTGAGCCCTACAGGATGCGCGATTTGCTGAAGCATCAGGAAGAACTGGATTTTTATGTCTGAGGTTTCCCCGGAGACGGGCCCTGTTGCCAGCTCAGGTGAGCTGGCTGACGTGATCGAAAGCTCCCTGGAGCAGGCGGTTGGCCGGCTGGAGCGCAGCCGGGATTTCGCCAAACCCGCAGCGACGCCACAGGTGTTGGAGCTCTGTCGTCGGTTGATGATGCAGCCGGGGGGTATTGAGCGGCTCTATCTCTGGGCCCCCAGACTCGACCGCGCCGGGGTATTCTTGGGCACCGACTGGCAGGATCCGAAAACCCTGCTGGCCGGTCTGGTGGCCAATACCTTCGAGCTGGGTGACCGGCAGACGCTTGTGATTGAATGTCTCAGCCAGTTGAGGGCGTTGTCAGTGGCCAGTGGCAGTTATGTCCGGGCCGGATTTTCAGCAGAGCAGGCCCACCATTTCCTCTCCCAGGTACTGGCCCATAACCTGAGTAAAGTATTTTCTGCCGGAGCTTCTGAGGCGGAACGCCAGAACCAGCCGGAGATGACTCGGGTGGTTAATGATCTGTTGCATTTTCTGGTTGGGCACGTCGGCTACGAGGATATTCTGGGCAACCTCACCGATGAAATCTGGCGTATTCTCGGCCAACGCCCGATCCAGGTCGGCCATGTCAAAGCCATGATCACCCAGATAGCGATTACATTGGCCGGGGGCGATTACAGCCTCGGTGATGCCCGCCTCGGTGCAGACCGTTTGATCTCGGCGCTGTTCGGGCCGACCAAGACCAGCCTGGATGATCTTGGGATACCCCACTATCGGGCGTATCTTGCCGCTATGGATTTCAATGCCCTGCAACAGGAAGCCCGGGGGTTTGCCCGGGCCATGCACGATGTGGGGCTGGTCTCCGATTACCATGCGGCATTTTTGCGCTGGCTGCTGGAAAATGAACGGGTTGAGTTGATTCCCGATGCGTTGGGTCTGAGTAATACCGGGCTGGATTCACTGCAGTGTTACAGCAAGCTGGTCTATCAGCTGATTGAAGAAGCCATCTACCCTGAAACCGCCCAGGCGATCTACGGACTAGCCATGTTGTTGGAGCGCGGCGTCCTCTTCATTCCGCCGATTGGTCCCGGCCTTTGGCGGCAGATATCGCTCGATCTTTCCGAGAATGCCAACGCTGCGATCAGTGCGGCCTTTGGTCAGGCGCTGCCCGCACGGGTCTTTTTGCTGGCCGGGACCATTTCTGTACTTGGGCAGCCCCTGGGTCTCGGACAGGGTAATAACCCCACCTGTCAGTCGGTGCGGGCGATTTCCATGTGGTCGTTCAATGCCCCCGACTACCTGCTGCATCTGATCGATCAGGTCGGGCACTTTGATGGCATGTTGATGCATTTTGAAGGTGCGTCCATCAATTCCGCAGAGTTGCCAGTGGATCTGACGCGAGCGGTGCCAATTGACAGCGATCCGGTTTCCAATTTGCTGGTGCCACATCTCGATCGTATTTATCTCCAGATGGGACGTCTCTGCGCCGACCGCGGTGAGGATCCGCACCGTTGGATCAATCCGGAGTTTCACGGCTGGTGGGTGGGTCGTGGTTTTAATATTGCCGTCGACGTGGCTACCGGCAAGCTGCACGATTACGATGGTTTTCTGCGCAATTTCTTTGCCTGTTACCACCCACTCAACAATGGCAACCAGTTAGTGATTCACCCCCAGCCAGCGGGGTTGGCGGTGACGGACAGCTCAGCGCGGTTTGTGGGGTGGCATGCGATTACCATCCTGCGTGTGGCGCTCGATCAGTCGGGAGAAATGCGGGTTTATTTTTATAACCCGAACAATGACAGCGGGCAAAACTGGGGCAACGGCATCAAGGTTTCAACCCAGGACAATGGGGAGCGCTATGGTGAGTCCTCGCTACCGTTCAATGAGTTGGCTTCCCGTCTGTATATTTTTCACGATGATCCTCTCACGTCCAATGCTGTCTGGGGTGTGGCAGAGGACGAATTGCAAAATGTCAAAGAAATGGCCTTTTCAAGCTGGGCCGCTGACCGCATAACTTGATGGTTAAGGGCTGGCCGCTGGGTAAGGCGATATCTTACCGGTGAGTCAATAGCGTTCAAAGCATTGTATTTAGCTTGGGATTCGCTGGTGGATTTGTGTACAATTCACGCTCTTTTTCCCCAGCCACCAGTGTGAGATCCATGTTCGATAAAGATATCAGCATTGCCAGTTTTGACCCCGAAATCTGGGCTGCCATTCAACACGAAGAGCAGCGTCAGGAAGAGCACCTCGAGCTGATTGCCTCCGAGAATTACACCAGTCCCGCAGTCATGGCCGCTCAGGGCACCAAGCTCACCAACAAGTACGCAGAGGGTTATCCCCACAAGCGCTACTACGGTGGTTGTGAATTTGTTGATCAGACCGAGGAGTTGGCCATTGAGCGGGTCAAGGTGCTATTTGGTGCCGGCTATGCCAACGTCCAGCCCCATTCCGGATCACAGGCCAACAGTGCAGTCTATCAGGCGCTATGCCTGCCGGGTGATACCATCCTCGGTATGAGTCTGGATGCCGGTGGGCATCTCACCCATGGCGCCAAACCGAATTTCTCAGGCAAGATTTACCATGCTGTCCAATATGGACTCGATCCTGAAACCGGTCTGGTGGACTATCAGCAAATTGAAACGCTGGCACTGGAACACAAGCCAAAAATGATTGTGGCCGGTTTCTCCGCCTATTCAGGGATACTGGATTGGGCTAAATTTCGCGAGATTGCCGACAAGGTGGGTGCCTACTTGCTGGTGGATATGGCTCACGTGGCGGGTCTGGTGGCCGCGGGTGTTTATCCCAGTCCAGTTCCCTATGCCGATGTGGTGACGTCAACCACCCATAAAACCCTGCGGGGTCCCCGCGGCGGTATCATTCTGACCAACAGCGAAGAGCTGGCGAAAAAAATTAACTCGGCGGTATTCCCCGGTGGCCAGGGCGGTCCCCTGTGCCATGTGATTGCTGCCAAGGCGGTGTCTTTCAAGGAAGCGATGACCGAGGATTTCCGTGTCTACCAGCAGCAGGTGGTGAAAAATGCCAAGGCCATGGCTGCTGCCTTTATGGAACGCGGTATCCGGATTGTCTCCAAAGGCACTGAAAACCACCTGATGCTGGTGGACCTGATCGGCAAGGACTATACCGGTAAGGATGCCGACGAGGCCCTCGGCCGAGCCTTCATCACTGTCAACAAGAATGCTGTGCCCAATGATCCCCGCTCACCGTTTATCACCTCGGGGCTGCGGATTGGTACGCCGGCAATTACTACCCGTGGGTTTACCGAGGCTGAGAGTATCCAGCTTACCCACTGGATCTGCGATGTGCTGGATAGCCTGGAGAATGGTACCGTTGAGCAGGTAATTCCACAGGTGAAGGAAAAGGTGCTGGAGATCTGCGCCAGATTCCCCGTCTATGGCTAAATGACCGCCGCGACCAGATGGTCAGAAAAGCCCTGCTCAAGCGGGGCTTTTTGTTTCTGATGGGGTTCTGATTGAAGGTGTCGTTTTGTCCCTGTGGCCGGTTTTACAGAGCGGGTGGCAATGACAAGATGTGGTACCATTTGCGCCTGTTCGAATTCATTGGCAAAACCCATGCACTGTCCTTTCTGTAGCGCCGACGATACCAAGGTGATTGATTCCCGGCTGGTTGCCGAAGGCGATCAGGTGCGCCGTCGACGTGAGTGCCTCTCCTGCAAGGAGCGCTTTACCACCTATGAGGTGGCAGAACTGCTAATGCCAAGAGTCATCAAGCGTGATGACGTGCGCGAGCCGTTTGACGAGGACAAGCTGAGGGCGGGGTTGTTGCGTGCTCTGGAAAAAAGGCCAGTGAGTATTGAGCGTATTGAAGCGGCCATTTCCCATATTCAGCACCAGATCCGCGCTACCGGCGAGCGTGAGGTGACGTCCCGAATGATTGGCGAGCAGGTGATGGAACAGTTGCGCGAGCTCGATGAAGTGGCCTATGTCAGATTTGCCTCGGTCTATCGCAGCTTTCAGGATCTGAATGAATTTCGTGCAGAACTGGACCGGCTGGAAAAAAACCTGCCTGATATTAAAGGTGTCTGAATCCGGTGAGCCGTCGTCTTGATTTGAGCCTGATGGCCAGGGCACTGCAACTGGCGGGCCGGGGTCGCTACACCACGATGCCCAATCCGGCGGTGGGTTGTGTCATCGCCAGCGGTGATCGGGTGATCGGGGAAGGCTGGCATGAGCGAGCCGGTGAGCCCCACGCGGAAATTCATGCTCTGAGTCAGGCAGGTGCCGCGGCTAAAGGTGCCACGGCGTATGTCACACTTGAGCCCTGCAGCCATCACGGCCGCACCCCGCCCTGTGTGGAAGCGCTGATTTTGGCGGGTATATCTCGCGTAGTGTATGCGATGGTGGACCCCAATCCCGAGGTTGCCGGTGCCGGGCTGGAAAAGCTTCGGCGTGCTGGTATCACCGTGGATGGCCCCGTGCTGGAGGATCAGGCACGGGAACTCAATCGGGGTTTTATCAAGCGTCACCAGCACGGCATGCCCTGGGTTACGGTTAAACTGGCCATGAGTATGGATGCGCGCACGGCTATGGCCAGTGGCGAAAGCCAGTGGATTACCGGTGTTGCAGCGCGCAGCGATGTGCAGCGTCTGCGGGCGCAAAGCTGTGCCATTATTACCGGTAGCGGTACGCTGTTGCACGATGATCCATCACTCACCGTCCGGGTCGCCGAGCTGGGGCTTGATAATGCAGCCGAGATTGCCATGAGGCAACCGCTCAGAGTGGTGGTGTGTGGAAAAAGCCCCTTGCCCCCTGAAGCCACCCTGCTAACCGACGGTGGCAGGACACTGCTGGCGACGGCGGTTGAAAAAAATATCCCCGGTGTGGCATCGGTCACCCTCGACAGGGGAGATGGCAGCGTAGATCTGGCGGCCCTGCTGCGACATCTCGCAGGACTGGAGTGCAATCGTGTGCTGGTGGAAGCCGGAGCGACGCTCGCCGGTGCGTTTGTCGGTCAGGGGCTGGTGGATGAGCTGATCGTTTACATGGCGCCGACATTACTCGGCAATCTGGCGAGGCCTATGCTGGTGTTGCCTTTTGATAATATGGATCAGCAATTGCCGTTGAAGATACGGGATATTCGCATAGTGGGTGACGATTTGCGGATCACGTCGGAACCCTCGACGCCGTCCCGGTAAAAGACGACAAATTGGGCTTAATCGACGAGTAAGCGCGTGCTGGTGGGCGCAGGTGTTATGTTTACAGGCATTATTGAAGCAGTTGGCGAAATTGTGGTCTGCGAGCCCCGCAGTGGCGATCTGCGGTTGCGGGTTAAAACCTCTGGTCTTGACCTCGGCAGTATTGGCCTGGGTGACAGTATCGCCACCAACGGCGTTTGTCTGACCGTAATAGCATTGCCCGGCGACGGTTATGTCGCCGATGTGTCTTCGGAGACCCTGGCGAACACTACTATCGGTGACTGGCAAGCGGGAACGCCTGTCAATCTTGAGCGGGCATTGACGCCTTCGAGCCGCCTGGGCGGACACCTGGTTTCCGGTCATATCGACGCGGTGGGGGAAGTGCTGAGCCGCCACCCCGATGCGCGGTCCGAGCGTTTTCGTCTGCGTGCCCCCGATTCACTGGCAAAATACATTGCCCACAAGGGATCCATCACCGTGGATGGCACCAGCCTTACGGTAAATCGTGTGGAGGGCGCAGAGTTTGAGCTGAATATTGTGCCCCATACACTCGAGCATACGGTGATGGGTACCTACGTACCCGGCAGCCGGGTCAACCTCGAAGTTGATTTGGTGGCTCGCTACCTGGAGCGGCTACTGTTGGGTGACAAGGCAGCAGAAGCCTGACCGAAGTGCGACCGCGACAAACGGACAGTTAGAGAAGATCGAATTATGGCATTGAATACTATCGAAGAACTGGTTACCGATATCCGCCAGGGGAAAATGGTCATTCTCATGGACGACGAGGATCGTGAAAATGAAGGCGATCTGGTTATGGCGGCGACTATGGTTCGCCCGGAAGATATTAATTTTATGGCCACCCACGGCCGCGGGCTGATCTGCCTGACACTCTCCGAGGATCGCTGTCGACAGTTGAGTTTGCCCTTGATGGTGGATGCCAACAAGGCGAGCCATGGCACCAATTTTACCGTATCCATTGAGGCGGCCGAGGGTGTTACCACCGGTATCTCTGCGGCTGACCGCGCCCGGACAGTGCAGGTGGCGGTGTCCAGTAATGCCAGGCCCCAGGATATTGTGCAGCCGGGGCACATCTTTCCCCTCAAAGCCCAGCCGGGTGGCGTATTGAGTCGTGCGGGGCATACGGAGGCCGGTTGCGACCTGGCTCGCATGAGTGGCTTTGAACCGGCGGCCGTGATTGTCGAAATCATGAATGACGATGGCACCATGGCCCGGAGAGCTGATCTGGAAGCCTTTGCGATCAAGCACCAGTTGAAAATCGGCACTATCGCCGATCTGATCCATTATCGGCTGGTGACCGAGAAAACCGTTAGTTGCATCAATGATCGCCCTATTGATACCCAATACGGTCGGTTTGATCTGAAAACCTATCTCGACGTGGCTCGCAATGAAAAACATTTTGCACTGGTGATGGGTGATGTGACCTCGGGTGAGCCGCCGCTGGTGCGGGTGCATATCAATAAATCATCCCGCGACCTGTTTGCCATGGAGCCCGGTGATGGTTACCGGAGCTGGAGTCTGTCGCGTGCCATGGAGAAAGTCGCCGAGGAGGGTCGCGGCGTTGTCGTGTTTCTCTACTACCCGGAGACGGCGGATGATATTGATGCCAATGTTGACGAAATGCTCAGCCGTGAACCCTCCAGGCCCCAGCAGGCCAGTGAGGTGGTGTATCAGCAGGTCGGCACCGGCTCACAGATACTGATGGATCTCGGTATTCATAAAATGCGCCTGATGAGCGCGCCCTTCCGTTTCACCGGCATTTCCGGGTTTGATCTGGAAGTCGTCGAATATATCAATTGTGATTGATTCCCGCGGATCGTTCAGCGGGGGTCTGAAGGCTGTTTTAACAGGCTGTAAACCTACCGGAAAAAGAACATGAGTGAATATCGCCCCGATGAGGGTAGTTTTAACGTGGAGAGTGCACGCATCGCTATTGTGGTGGCGCGCTGGAACAGCCAGATTACCGACAGCCTGTTGGCGGGCGCGCAGCGAGCCTTGTTGCGTCATGGTATTGATGGGCAGGCTATTGATCTGTTCCGGGTCCCCGGCGCCTTTGAGTTGCCGCTGACCTGCAGTCAAGTGGCAAAGACCCGCCGTTATGATGCCGTGGTTGCCCTGGGGTGTGTGATCCGTGGGGGCACACCGCATTTTGACTATGTGTGCAGCGAAACGACTCGTGGCATCGGGGAGGTCGCTCTGCAGGAGGGGCTGCCCGTCGCTTTCGGTGTTTTGACAACCGATGATCTGGCGCAGGCGCAACAGCGCGCTGGTGATAATCAGGAAAATAAGGGAGAAGAAGCGGCACTGACCGCACTGGAAATGATCTCCCTTTTTCGTCAGCTTTAGGAGATTGTCTTGTCATTGCCCTCAACACGAAGAAAAGCCCGCCAGTTATTGGTTCAGGCACTGTATCAGTGGCAGCTCTCCGGTTCGGACTTACACAGTATCGAAGCGGAGTTTTTTGTCGACAATGATATGCGCAAGGTGGATACCGAGTTTTTTCGGGAGCTGCTACACGGTATTCCTCGTCATCTTGACGAACTGGATGCGGTTTACGGCAGTCACCTCGATCGCAAGAATACCGATCTGGATCCGGTATCCAGGGCGCTGCTGCGGATGGGCAGTTACGAGTTGTGTTATCGCATCGATGTTCCCTACAAGGTGGCCATCAATGAGGCGGTCAATCTGGCCAAGACCTTTGGTCCAACCGATGCGTACAAATATATCAACGGCATCCTTGATAAAGTAGCCGTTGAACGCAGGGCGGTGGAAGTAAAAGCAGCCAGGGCGCGCTGATTCTCTTTCCATTATTCCGGGCAGGTTGAACATGCCACTCAATGAATTTTCGCTGATCGAGCACTACTTTTCCGCCATCGGTCAGGCTGATGGGGTGATGCTAGGCGTCGGAGACGACGCCGCGCTACTGGATATTCCAGCAGGGCAGCACCTGGTTGTTTCGGTGGATACATTGGTCGTCGGCGTACATTTTCCTCCAGATGCCGCCCCCGATGATATTGCCCGTCGCGCCTTGCGGGTTAACCTCAGCGATCTGGCGGCAATGGGGGCAACTCCCCGCTGGTTTACGTTGGCACTGACACTGCCCACCGCCGATAGGGGTTGGCTGGAGGCATTTTCCCGGGCATTGGCGATGGATGCAGAGCAGTTTGGCTGTGCCCTGGTGGGTGGTGATACCACCGCCGGGCCACTGACTATTTCCATCCAGGTCATGGGTCTGGTGCCAGCGGGTCGCGTGCTGACCCGCGGTGGGGCCCGGGCAGGCGATCATGTTTTTGTCACGGGGACACTGGGTGAGGGTGCGGCGGCGTTGCAGTTGTTTGAGCCCTCGGTAACACTCGCTGCGGCGGTCAGTGAGCGATTGCGAAAACGCTTTTATCAACCTGTTCCCCGGTTGCAGGAGGGGCTGAAGTTGCGTGGCGTCGCATCCGCGGCACTGGATGTATCAGATGGTTTGTTGGCAGATCTCGGGCATATCGCTGAACAAAGCACCCTTGGTGCCGATTTGCAGTTACCTGCGCTGCCGGTGGCACCCTGGTTGAAGAAGCTGGCCGATGCCGGGACAGTGCAGAATTGGGTGCTGTCCGGTGGTGACGACTATGAGCTGTGTTTTACGGTGCCGCCTGAAAATCTGACTGCAATTGACGGTATGATAGTCAGGGGTGAATTAATCGCGACCTGTATTGGCCGGATGACCACCACCACAGGAATTCGCTGTATAGATGGCAACGGCATGTTGGTGCAGGTTGAGCAGGTGGGGTACCGGCACTTTTAGTCTTTTTTGGCCGCTCGTTTGACTGGTGTTGGCCGCTGGTTTTCAGGTGTAGTGAATGGATCGTCGACTGAACCCGTCTTTTGCACAGTTATTAAAAAACCCTGTGCATTTTCTGGCATTTGGCTTCGGCAGTGGGCTGGCCCCCAAAGGTCCGGGCACTGCCGGCACGCTGGTGGCCGTGCTAATCTGGCCGGCCCTGGCTGCCTTGCCATTAACGCTCTATTTACTGATTGTGGCACTGGCCGCGCTGCTGGGTTTTTACCTTTGCGGCAGGGCGGCGCACGATCTTGGTGTCAAGGATCATCAGGGGATTGTCTGGGATGAGATGGTGGGCTACTGGCTGACCATGGCAGCACTCCCGGTGACCTGGACCTGGGCGTTGGCCGGATTCGTCCTGTTTCGTCTTTTTGATATCTGGAAGCCCTGGCCCATCTGTTGGCTTGATCGCCATGTGGATGGGGGTGCCGGTATCATGCTGGATGATTTGCTGGCCGGAGTGTTTGCCTGGCTCATTCTGTTTGCTGTAGGGCAAATCTGGTTTTAGGTATCGAGCAGGCGTGTTATAGCCGATACTGTACAAAATTTTCGGATAAGCGTGGGCAGGGATGAAACAAAAGTTCGCTGTAATCTTGCTGGGCGTGATAGGGCTGACAGGTTCGCTCCCGGGCTGGTCGATGCCGGAGATCCAGGTGAATGGGCTATTCGGTGGTAGTGCGGTGCTGGTCATCAATGGCAAACAGCACCTGCTCAAGCAGGGCCAGACCAGTCCGGAGGGCGTTACACTGCTGGAAAGCGATAGTCAGCAGGCGGTATTGCTGGTAGATGGCAAGCGGTTGTCCCTCGGACTTTCAGATCGTATTTCTGCCAGTTTTCACGCGGCTGAAAAGGCTGAGGTCAGAATCCCCCGGGCTGAAAATGGCCACTATTATGTCAGCGGCTATATCAATGGCCGCCCGGTCGATTTTATGGTGGATACCGGGGCCAGTGCGGTAGCCATGAACATGCACGATGCCCAGCGGCTGGGGGTGAACTTTCGCCGCGGTATTAAAGGTAATGCCAGCACGGCAGGTGGTATTGTGAATACCTATCACGTCGATCTCGATAAACTGACTATCGGCAATATCACGGTCCATCAAGTTCGATCAACTGTTGTGATCGGTAACTTCCCGGCGCAGGTGTTGCTGGGTAACAGTTTTTTGAGTCAGATTGAAATGAGTGAAGAAGCCGGCGTTCTGGTGATGAGAAAAAAATATTAACTTTTTCATGCTTCACTAAAAAGCTGGCTGGCAAGCTTTACTCGGCGTCTATCCCGGCTAAAATACCCACCCGCCAAATTTCAGGAGTCATTGGTGACCCTACGTTTTGTTGAAAGCTCCAAACTGCCTACTCGCTGGGGGGTCTTTGATATTCACGGCTTCGAAGACGTGAAAAGCGATAAAGAGCACGTGGCCATTACTATGGGTGATGTCGCTGGTGACCAGCCTGTTATGTTGCGGATTCACTCAGAATGTCTTACCGGTGATGCACTTTTCAGCATCCGCTGTGATTGTGGCGCGCAGCTGGAAGAGGCGATGCGGCGTATTGCCGCTGAAGGTCGCGGTGTCATCCTTTATCTTCGCCAGGAGGGACGGGGTATCGGGCTGCTCAACAAAATCAGGGCATACCACCTTCAGGATGCTGGAGCCGACACCGTGGAGGCCAATGAACAGCTCGGTTTTGGCGCCGATCTGCGCGATTACAGTATCTGTCAATCGATGCTCAGGCACCTGCAGATAACCCGGGTCAGACTGTTGACCAATAACCCCCGCAAGGTAGAAGCGCTTGAGAGTCTCGGGATAGAAGTGGTGGAGCGGATTGCGTTGCAGTCGGGCCGAAATCCCCACAATTTTCGTTATCTCGCGACAAAGGCCGGCAAGATGGGGCACCTGTTCGATGAGCAGAATGAAAATGAGGATGATCATTAATGCTGGCCAAGCGAATTATTCCCTGCCTCGACGTGGATAAGGGACGAGTAGTTAAAGGCGTCAAGTTTCTCGACATACGTGATGCGGGTGACCCGGTTGAAGTGGCTAAACGCTACAACGAGGAAGGTGCCGACGAAATCACTTTTCTGGACATTACTGCGAGTCATGAAGAGCGGGACACGATGATTCAGACGGTGGAACGGATGGCCAGCGAAGTATTTATCCCCCTGACGGTTGGTGGCGGTGTTCGCAGCCTTGAGGATATCCGTTCACTGCTGAATGCCGGGGCGGATAAAGTCAGCATCAATTCGACTGCCGTCAAAACTCCCGAATTCGTCCGGCAGGCGGCGGAGCGGTTTGGGTCGCAGTGCATTGTGGTCGCTATTGATGCCAAACAGGTGAGTGCCGACAATGAGCCGTTGCGCTGGGAGGTGTTTACCCATGGTGGCCGTATTGCTACCGGTATTGATGCGGTTGCCTGGGCAGAGCAGATGGTTTCCTTCGGTGCGGGAGAGATACTGCTTACCAGTATGGATAGGGATGGCACTAAAAGCGGATTTAACCTTCCTCTCACCAGGGCCATCAGTGATGCAGTCGATGTGCCTGTCATCGCTTCGGGTGGCGTAGGCAATCTGCAACATCTGGTCGATGGTGTCATTGAAGGAAAAGCCGACGCTGTATTGGCGGCAAGCATATTTCACTTTGGGGAATACACTATCAGAGAGGCCAAAGTGTATATGGCAGAACGGGGTATCGAAGTGCGTCTATGACTTCATGAGTCTCGGGGGGCGGGCGTTCTAGACGGCGTAACGCGTCCCGATTTTAAAAAACTGGAGTGTTTCCTCGTCTGCTTTCTTGGCAAATTCAATGTAGTCAGCTACGGCCTGAACAGCACCTTCTTTGGAGTCAAACGGACCAACGGCCGCACCCTCGCGTGTGGCAAAGAACCAGAAATTGTGAAGTTTAAAAAAACGATCACTTCTTATCAGTGGTTTTTGACTGCCATCTTCTGCTTTTCTTGGCGTTACCATGTGGTCTCCCGTGTACTGCAACTACTGGTATTGTTTTTAGTCAAGGTCTCCACACAATCCGATTAACTTCCTAATGTTTCGAAAGGGTAAACACCCTCTAATTCAGCACAATTTTTCTTAAAAAGTCAATGCGTTGACCTGCTCTATTGATCTTTATCACCCCGGCTAGTGTTGCGTGAGAAAATGTTGAGTCCCTGGAGGAGATTGATAGCTTCGTATAATTGGTTGTCTGCCTGCAGCAGATCTTCCTTGTCAGTTATTTGTGGGTCACTGTCACTGCTCAAATGGCCGGCGAGATTGGCTTCCTTGATCTGTTTCTGCGTTTCAAGCAAGTGGATCTCAGCCGGTCTGACGGTAATGTCAGGCCGAATTCCCTCTGCCTGTATAGAGCGTTTGTTGGGCGTGTAGTAGCGGGCAGTGGTCAACTTGATAGCCCGTTTTGTCCCCAGTGGTATCACCGTCTGGACTGAACCCTTGCCAAAACTGCTGGTACCCAGCAGTACTGCCCGGCGGTGGTCCTGGAGCGCTCCGGCAACGATTTCTGCCGCTGAAGCCGACCCTTCATTAATCAGCACAACAACGGGAATACCATTGAGTGCATCGCCAGCTGTGGCATAAAACTGTTCTTTTGAGCTGGGGATTCGGCCCTCTGTATAAACCACCAGCCCACCGTCGAGTAGCGCATCGGCAACATCTACTGATGAGTTGAGTAATCCGCCCGGATTATTACGTAAATCCAGCACCAGTCCTTTCAGGTCGTCTTTCTGTTTCTGGAGGTCAGACAGAGCCTCCCGGAAGTCGGCACCGGTATTTTCCTGAAACTGTGCAATTCTGACATAGCCAAAGCCGGGTTCCAGGATTCTGTGCCGGACACTCATCACTTGAATAATGTCGCGGGTAATTTCCACCTCGAAAGGGCCGTCGGTATTTTGTCTAACAATCGTCAAGGTTACTTTTGAGCCTTTTGGGCCGCGCATCAGTTCAATCGCTTCTGTCAGGGGCATGCCCTGTACCAGCTGATCGTCAAGTTTGATAATAAGGTCTCCGGCCTGAATCCCGGCGCGGTATGCCGGGGTGTCGTCGATTGGACTGATAACCTTGATAAAACTGCCTTCCATTCCAACCTCTATGCCGAGTCCGCCGAATTCTCCGCTGGTGCTCTCCTGTAGCTCGGCAAAGGCAGCTTCGTCCATATAGAGTGAGTGGGGATCGAGCCCGTTCAGTAATCCGCTAATGGCCATTTCCAACAGTGCCTGATCGTCAATTTCTTCGACATAGGCCTGGCGTATCTGGTCAAACACCTGAGTGAAATAGCGCAACTCTTCCAGTGGCAAGCGGGCATTTTCAGACTCTTCATTTGCATACGAAATCACTGGCCATACCAGTAAAAGTAGCGTCGTCAGCAGCGATTTGGTCAGCAGTTTCATGAAATGTCCTGATTGGTTAACGGCAGTTTGGCTCTTGTCACTGGAAAATTATTAACCCCCGGCTTTACTGGCCAGCCATGCCTTCGGATTGGCAGGTTTGCCATTATGTCGAATTTCAAAGTAAAGTGCATGATCTGCCTGTCCACCGGTGTTGCCCACTCTGGCAATCCGCTCGCCGGGCTTTACCCAATCACCGGTTTCCCTGAGCAAGACCTGGTTGTGGGCGTAGAGACTCATATAGCCTTCGCCGTGATCAATGATTACTAGCAGTCCATAGCCCCGCAGATAGTCTGAAAAGATGACCCGGCCATGATGAATACTGTGTACATGCAGCCCCTCCGTGGCTTGCATTAACCAGCCGTTCCAGGTGATATCTGCGTTGCGTACCGCCCCAAAATGTTGGGTTAATTTGCCGGATACCGGCCAGGGCAGCTTGCCTTTCTGCTTGCTGAAGGGCTGTTTGGATGCAGGAGCTGCCAGCTGCATGGCGCGCTGCTCGAGTGCTTTCAGCACAGTCTCCAGACGTTGCCGTTCGTTTCTGAGCTGATTCAGTGTTTGTTGAGAGTTCTGTATCTGTTTGCCCAGCGAAGTGAGTAACTGTTCTCTCTGTTGTCGATTCTCTCTCAGGGTTTGCTGTTCGATGACCAGTTGCTGGCGCGATTCTGCCAGAGACTGCTCGCGGGAGGCGATATCGCTTTTGGTCGTCTCAAGCTGTTGATGCGTCTGTCGGTAAGAGGCGAGTTTTTCAGCGCGTGCCGCGAGAAAATAATCGTAGTACTTGAGGGATCGGCTGAACTTTTCCGGATCTTCCTGGTTGAGAAGAAGTTTGATAGGTTCTTCGCTACCGAGTCGGTAAGCAGCGGCGATCTCCTGGCTGATCAACTGTTGTTGGCTGTGTTTTAATGACTCGAGTTCTTTCTGTTGTTTCTCAAGTTGAATGAGCTCTCGGTTCAACGCTGCCCGCTGTTTTTCAATGGTGGAAATTTTATTGTTCAGGTCAGCGGAGGCCAGCTCAATTTTTTTCAGCTCACCAGCCAGCTTGTCCTGCTGTCGGCTCTGGCCTTTGATGGACTGCTCAAGCTTGCTGATATCCTTGCCGATTTTTTCCAGTTTGGCGCGGTCTTCCTTTTCCCCGGCACTGGCTGTGCTCAACAGGAGAAAGGCGATTGCCGTGAGCAGTGCCTTTTGTATCCCGACCATGATCATCAGCCATGTTGTTTTCGTCAATGGACAAAACTGACCAGCGAATGTCCGGTCATCTCCGGTGGTGGGGGTAAATCCAGCAAGTCGAGCAGGGTCGCCGCCACATCCGCAAGTGAGCCGTTTTCCCTCAGTATCAGCGGTCTTTGGCCCACGTAGATTAACGGTACCGGCAAAGTCGTATGCTGGGTGTGCACCTGGCCGGATTCTTTGTCAAACATTTGTTCAACATTACCGTGATCCGCCGTGATCAAGCATTCACCTCCGGTTTGACGGAGTGCCTCCAGTACTCGATCCAGGCAGGCATCCACGACTTCCACCGCTGTTACCGCTGCGTCGAAGACACCACTGTGGCCTACCTGATCGCAGTTGGCATAGTTACAGATAATGACATCATATTGGCAACCGGTGATGGCTTTAACCAGTTCGTCCGTCAGCTCGTAGGCACTCATTTCCGGCTTCAGGTCGTAGGTGGCGACCTTCGGGGAGGGGATCAGGATGCGATCTTCCCCCTGAAACAGGGTTTCCTGGCCGCCGTTAAAGAAGAAGGTCACATGGGCATATTTTTCTGTTTCGGCAATTCGCAGCTGGGTCATGCCCCGATTGCTGAGGTATTCGCCCAATGTGTTATGCAAGTCCTCGGGCGGGAATGCACAGTCAGCCTGGATGTCAGTTGCATATTCAGTCGTCATCACGAAAGCGCCCAGTGTGGGATGGGCTGTGCGGGAGAAGCCTGAAAAATCCTTGTCCACAAGTGCGCGTGTCATCTCTCTGGCTCGATCCGGCCGGAAGTTCATGAACAGCACGGTATCGCCATCCCCGATGGTGGCAGCCGGGTGTAAATCATCGGCGATGATGGTGGGTAACACGAATTCGTCATTCTCACCGCGCAGGTAAGCGGCGTGGAGTCCCTCGACCGGGTCGGCTGCACGATGTTCAGCCTTGCCTAGCGTGAGCAGGTCATAGGCGGCCTGAACGCGATCCCAGCGGTTGTCTCGGTCCATCGCGTAAAAGCGACCACAGATAGAGGCGACTCTGCCCACACCGAGTTCGGCCAGTCTGGCGCTAGTGCGCTGCAGCGATTGCTCTGCGCTGCGCGGCGGTGTATCCCGGCCATCAAGAAAGGCGTGCACATAAACTTCTTTTGCGCCCCGTTGTGCGGCCATATCCACCATGGCGTTGATGTGATCTTCATGGCTGTGAACGCCGCCCTGTGACAGGAGCCCGAGAATATGAATCCTGTGCTTCCCGCTGACCGCTTTATCGATGGCTCGGCTGTAGGCGGGGTTGGTAAAAAAGTCGCCGTCGGCAATGGCCTTGTTGATGCGGGTAAAGCTCTGATAAATCACTCTGCCCGCACCAAGGGTCATATGGCCCACTTCGCTGTTTCCCATCTGCCCTTCGGGCAGGCCCACAGCCAGTCCCGACGTGGCAATAAGTGTTGTGGGGCATTGGCTCCGGAGGTGGTCCATAACCGGGGTTTTGGCCGCCTGTATGGCATTGGATTCGTTGCTGTCGCTGTGGCCATAGCCGTCAAGCACCAGCAAAACCAGCGGTTTTTTTTGCTCGCTCATGATTTCAGTCAGGGGTTTTCCAGCAAGTTTGAATGGTAGGTGAATCTTACCTGTAAAGGTGTTTCAGTGCTAATGGTGGTTCCTAGAGAAGGACGTGGTGTGTATACTTTCGCAGCTTCCCGAGATCGGTTTGGTCCGGCCCGTAACTGTAGGTATCTTAATCGTGGAATTCTTTGTTTTTATCAGCGAGCAGTGGGTGCTGGTGAGTGTATTGCTGATATTGATCTATCTGTTTGCAATCAATGAGCGTATCAAAAGCGGCAGACCCCTGTCAGTGCATGCTGTTACTCGTATGATTAATGCGGATGAAGCGTTGTTGCTCGATATCCGGGACAGCAAGGAGTTCAAAGCGGGACATATTGCCGGAGCGGTGAATATTCCCCAGGCAAAACTGTCAGACAAGCTCGGTGAGCTGGATGACCACCGTGAAAAATTTATTATTATCGCTGACAAGGTGGGGCAGAATGCTGGAGCTGCGGGACGCAGGCTGCGGCAAAACGGCTTTAAGGTATTCCGGCTTACCGGCGGTATGATGGAGTGGCAGAGTCAGCAACTGCCAGTTGTCAAAAGCTGACATGGTTGCGGTAAAAATCTATACCACTCGCAGTTGTGGTTACTGTGTCGCAGCAAAGAATCTTCTCGCGGCAAAAGAGTTGTCCTACCAGGAAATTTCTGTAGATAACGATCCGGCAATGAGGCGAGAGTTGGTGGTGCTGAGCGGTTACCACACCGTCCCCCAGATCTGGATTGGTGAGACCCATATTGGCGGTTATGATGACCTGCGCCGCATGGAACAACAGGGCGAATTGGATACTATTATTGCTGATCATAACAGCTGAAATGAGTTGCCTGGAGCCCTGATGCTGCCATGTCGGTACATGGTTGGCCAGGCACAAATATTGAACGAATAAAGGCGTGACTATGACAGAAGAAAACGTTACTGATGACGCGGCGGCAGCTGATACTGAATCCCCAAAGTTTGCCCTGCAGCGGGTTTACCTGAAAGACCTCTCGTTCGAAACTCCCATGGGTCCTGAGGCTTTTCATCGCGAGCTGAAACCGCAAATTGCACAGGAACTGGCGACTAAAACCAACCGGCTGGATGAGACGCACTTTGAAGTGATCATCACCGTGACGATCACGGTTAAAGACGGCAACGACACGGTTTACCTTATTGAAGTACATCAGGCGGGTGTGTTTCTCGTCAAGGGGCTGGATAAGTCCCAGATGACACACGTTATCAATGTGCTTTGCCCTGCAACCCTGTTTCCCTATGCCAGGGAGGTGGTAGACAATATTGTGATCAAGGGTACTTTCCCGGCGTTGATGTTGCCGCCAGTCAATTTTGAAGCGCTATTTTCCCAGGCTGTTGCCGAGGCGAAAGAGAAGAAAGAGCAGGAAGCTGAGTCAGATAAAAAAGATGTAACGCACTAAGTGCTGCTCAGGCCGGTTGAGTCTGCAATTGCCGCAGGTTCGACCGGCTGATGGGTTGCCCGGATTAATGATCTTCTTCATCATTCATCCCAAGCTCTTTCAGTTTTCGGGTGAGCGTATTTCTTCCCCATCCCAATAATTCTGCCGCATCACGTTTCCGTCCACGGGTATGACTCAGTGCCGTTTCGATCAGGGTGCGCTCAAAAACTGGCACCGCTGACGCCAGTATATCCTGCCGACCGGCATGCAACTCGGCATCAGCCCAACTCCGCAATTGTTGTTGCCAGCTTCCCGATGTGACATTTTTTTCCACCGGGCTGTCGCGCAACTCCGGTGGCAGGTCTTCCATATGTACCTCCCGGCCGGATGCCATTACGGTCAGCCAGCGACAGGTATTTTCCAGCTGACGAACGTTGCCAGCCCAGGGAAGGAGGCTGAGGAACTGCTCAACCTCGCTGGACAGAGTCTTGGTCTCTGTTTCAAGCTCCTTCGCGGCCCGCTGGAGAAAATATTGCATTAACATGGGAATATCTTCCCGCCGATCCGCCAGTTTTGGCAGGTGAATGCGGATGACATTCAGGCGGTGAAACAGGTCTTCACGAAAACGATTTTCCACCACCAGTTGTTCAAGGTTCTGGTGAGTGGCGGCAATGATGCGTACATCGACTTTTACCGGTGTGTGCCCGCCGACCAGATAAAATTCACCGTTAGCCAGTACCCGCAGCAATCGTGTTTGTGCTTCGGGCGGCATATCTCCGATTTCATCGAGAAAAAGTGTTCCGCCATCAGCCTGTTGAAACCTGCCTTCACGCCGCTGGGTTGCACCGGTAAAAGCCCCTTTTTCATGGCCAAACAGTTCGGATTCAATCAAATCGTGGGGGATCGCTGCCATGTTGAGAGCGACAAAACGGTTATTGTGGCGCGGGCTGTGATCATGTAGTGCCTTGGCGACCAGTTCTTTGCCGGTGCCGGACTCGCCATTGATTAGCACAGTAATGTTGGAGTGGGACAGTCGCCCTATGGCGCGGAACACCTCTTGCATGGCTGGCGCTTCACCGATGATTTCACCGCTGATGTCAATGTCGTTCTCGACCGGTTTGCGATTCTGTTCTGTGACAAAATTAATGGCTCTATTGGTCACCGCAACGAGTTCATCGAGGTCGAATGGTTTGGGCAGATACTCGAAGGCGCCGCCCTGATAGGCCGCTACTGCACTGTCCAGGTCAGAGTGGGCCGTCGTGATAATCACCGGCAGTGCCGGGTTACTGGTGTGAATCCGTTGCAGTAGTTGAAGGCCATCAATACCTGGCATGCGGATGTCGCTGATGATGGTGTCGGGCTGTTGCCTGTCGAGTTTGGCGATCAGTTCGCTGGCATTTTCAAAGCTGGTGACATCGAGATCTGCACGACTCAGTGCTTTCTCCATTACCCAGCGGATTGAGCGGTCGTCATCGACTATCCATACAGTTCGTTTGTCCATTTGTTATGCATCCAAAGGTAGATAGATCGTGAAACGTGTTTCACCACGCTCGTTATCACACTCGATCAGGCCGTGATGAAGGTGGATAGCTGATTGGGCAATGGGTAAGCCCAGGCCGCTGCCCTCGGCCCGGCCGCTGATCATCGGAAAGAAAATACGGTCCATGAGATTTTCGGGTATCCCCGGGCCGTTGTCCGTAATGTCAATTCGGCACACGACCTTGTGATGTGTTTTGCCGATGGTGAACTGACGTTGTATTCGCGTCCTGAGCTTGATAGCAGGCCGCTTCTGGGGGCTATTGTGCAAGGCTTGCACCGCATTGCGGACGATATTGAGCATGGCCTGGATCAGTTGTCCTCTATCACCGCTGATTTCGGGAATGCTCGGATCATAGTTGCGTTTGATCAGGATGCTGCCCCGGGTTTCTGCCTCGGCGAGCGCGGCGACATGCTCAAGAACCTCATGAATGTTTACCGGTAGAAACTTTGGCATGATGTTGGGGCCGAGCAATCGATCGACAAGATTGCACAGGCGGTCTGTTTCAGCGGAGATAATATCTGTGTACTCCCTTAGCTCCGGCTGATCATGCAAATCTTCCGAGAGCAATTGTGCGGCACCACGGATACCGCCCAGCGGATTTTTTATTTCATGGGCGAGCCCGCGCACCAGATTCCTGGTGGTATCGTGAGTAGTGATGAGAGCCTCTTCACGATTGATTTTCATCAGCCGATCCATGGGCTGCATTTCCAGCAGCAACATTTCGGCCGAGGTTGTTTGTATGGGTGTGGCGGTAAAATCCACTGTGATATGCGATTGGTCAGGAAGCGTAAGTGGTGCCTGTCGCTGGGTAAAAGGATGGTTGGTCGCCAGGGCCTCTTTTAGCGAATCGTAAGTACTGTCCCCGGTATCAAAAAGGGCGTTAACGGAGTTTCCGCAGAAGCGCATGGCGCTCACTGCCAAGAGACTTTCTGCAGCAGGGTTCAGGTAGCATATATCCAGCTCGTCATTCAGCAACAGCACAGCCGTGCTGAGATTATCCAGTAATAGGTGGTGGAGCTGGTGGTCAGTCATCTCTCTGCTTCATTGCGACTTCTACAGGCTGGGCAGTATTGCCTCTTTATGGTTCAGTACCAGTAAATACATAGCAATTACTGGGCCAGTTTTATTGTGGCTGTAAGGTGCCTGAACCCCAGTGCATGTGGCTTGAGTGTAGCTAAAGAATTGTTATTCTGCACCAATATGGTGCTCTGTTAGGGGTTGTGCAATATGGAGTGGCGTTTGACATGGATGGTAATGACGTCTGACTGGCCGAATTGGTTGTCGGAGCCGTCAACTACCTGTGCCTGGAGAGTATGTTTGCCGCGTATCAGTGAATCTATCACGAATGATGTGGCCGGAACCGCTGGGCCGTGGGGCTGACCATTGTGTAGTAATTGTACCCGGTGCCCCGATCTAAGTGCGGGTTCTAGGTATACCTGCACCACCACCTCAAGCTGCCCGGGCGGGATTGTTGAGTCCTGAGCGGGTGACAGAATGACAACTTCCTTATAGCTGGCTTCCTCCTTTTGGCTATTTCTGGCGGGTTTTTTCGGCGTCACGGCGGGCTGTGTATTGATTGAAGGCAAAGTGAGCTCTTCAGCAGATGTGTCATTGGCAGGAGGTTGGTCGGTGTATTTAACATTGCCCTTTTCATCCACAGTGCGATAGACCTGAGCGACAACAGTCAGTGAAAGCATCAGTGCCAACAATGCGATAGCGGTTTTACTTTTTTGCAGTGACATGGCTTTCTCCCTACGAATAGTTTTAAGACTAACTCTGCTTTGACAAAAGAAAAAGCCCGTCATTCGTAAATGACGGGCTTTTTTATTTACTCAGCGTTGCTTAAGTACAGCAGCTGAGAGCAGATCTTCTGCTTAAACCGAGTAATACATGTCGAACTCTATCGGGTGAGTGGTGTGCTCAACCCGGTAAACTTCCTGCATTTTCAGCTCAATGTAGGCATCGATCATGTCATCGGTAAAGACACCACCAGCGGTGAGGAAAGCCCGGTCTTCGTCGAGGTTGCTCAGGGCTTCACGCAAGCTACCACAAACTTGCGGGATCGCGGCGGCTTCTTCCGGGGGCAGGTCATAGAGATCCTTGTCTGCCGGGTCGCCGGGGTGAATCTTGTTTTGTACGCCGTCGAGACCGGCCATCAACATGGCAGCAAAAGCCAGATAGGGATTGGCAATCGGGTCGGGGAAGCGGGCCTCAACGCGTTTTCCTTTGGGCGATGCGACGTAGGGAATGCGGATTGAAGCAGAACGGTTGCGGGCCGAATAGGCGAGCATCACTGGTGCCTCAAAGCCCGGAATCAGACGCTTGTAGGAGTTGGTGCCGGGATTGGTGAATGCGTTAAGAGCTTTGGCGTGCTTGATGATGCCGCCGATATAATACAGGGCCGTTTCGGACAGGCCTGCGTAACCGTCACCGGCAAACTGGTTGACGCCGTCTTTCCAGAAAGACTGGTGACAATGCATGCCGGAGCCATTGTCACCAACAATGGGCTTGGGCATGAATGTGGCTGTTTTTCCATAGGCATGGGCCACGTTGTGAACACAGTATTTAAGTATCTGGGTTTCATCTGCTTTCTTGACCAGCGTGCTGAATTTCACGCCGATCTCGCATTGACCAGCAGTGGCCACTTCGTGGTGGTGTACTTCCACATCCAGGCCCATTTGTTCCATTGCAGTACACATGGCAGCCCGGAGGTCGTGCAGTGAGTCAATCGGGGGTACCGGAAAATATCCACCTTTCACACGAGGGCGGTGACCCATATTGCCTTCAGCGTATTCATTTCCTGTGGACCAGGCGGCTTCTTCTGAGCTGATTTTGACAAAGCAGCCACTCATGTCGATGCCCCACTTGATGTCATCAAAAACAAAGAATTCGGGTTCGGGGCCAAAAAAAGCGGTATCCCCAAGGCCGGTGGCGGCCAGGTATTGCTCGGCGCGCTTGGCTACAGAGCGAGGATCGCGCTCATAACCAGTCATGGTATTGGGTTCCAAAATGTCACAGCGAAGAATGACTGTACTGTCGTCCGAGAAGGGGTCGAGAATGGCTGTGCTGTCGTCGGGCATCAGGACCATGTCTGATTCGTTGATGCCTTTCCAGCCAGCAATGGATGAGCCATCAAACATTTGTCCGGTTTCAAAAAACTCCTCATCGACAGACTTTGAGGGGATGGTGACGTGTTGTTCTTTACCTTTTGTATCGGTGAAACGCAGGTCTACCCAGCGAGATTCACTCTCTTTGATCAGGTTAAGAGTTTTATTGGACATTGGCTCCTCCAGGTGTGGATATCCGGTTTTGTAGGGTTGCCGAAAGCGGCAGCTCTGGGTTGAGTATATCGTTAGTTCAATGGTTTTGTTTTATTGGTTTGCAAGCAATGTGCCAATATGAAGCAAAAGCCATGCCATGGGTATCAGCCAAGTAAAACAACAGCTTATCAGTTTGGCAAGACGGTCTTTTGCACCATATTAGAATCTATTTTATAAATTATGCACTAAAATAGTGCGATCCGCCTGGGTCCGGTTGCAGTGTTTCATGATAAGCGGATTTGGCCACATTTGTAATATAATCTTGGGCTGTTAAATACGAGCTGTAGTCATTATTCCCATGCATTTCATCGTCAAGCTTTTCCCCGAGATTACCATTAAGAGTCCCCCTGTCCGCAAGCGCATGACCCGCCAGCTGAGGGATAATCTTCGCAAATTGCTGGTGAGCATCGATCCTGCTGTCCAGCTTCAGCAGGACTGGGAGAAAATTCAGGTCGTCGGTCCTGCCGATGACGAGCTGACCCGTCAGGTTGTAGACCTGCTGGGCAGAACCCCTGGAATTGCTAAATTTGCCCGAGTACAGCGCTATCCGCTGGGGGACTTTGACGATGTGGTTGAAAAAACCCTGATTTTTTGGCGAAACCGTCTGGATAATAAAAGTTTTGCTGTTCGGGTGAAACGGGTTGGCGAGCACGGCTTCAAGTCCAGTGATGTCGAGCGCTATGTCGGCGCCGCCCTGCTGAGGTGGTGTGGCACGGCCCGCGTTAATCTCAAGCGGCCGGATGTCACGGTCCGTCTGGAGATTCGTCACAATGAGCTTTATGTCATTCAAGCGGTTTATCCCGGGTTGGGTGGTTTCCCTCTCGGTACCCAGGATGCAGTGATTTCACTACTGTCGGGTGGGTTTGATTCCTCTGTGGCCAGTTACCTCACTATCAAGCGGGGCCTGTGCACACATTATCTATTTTTTAATCTGGGTGGCCGCAATCATGAGGTGGGGGTCAAGCAGGTGGCCTCTTATCTGTGGCAGAAATATGCCAGCTCCCACCCGGTGCACTTTATAACAATCCCGTTCGCCGGTGTGGTGGAAGAAATCCTGACCAGGGTTGGCAATGCGGAAATGGGGGTTGTGCTGAAGCGTATGATGCTGCGCGTCGCCAGTGAAGTCGCCAGGGAGCTGAAAATTGATGCACTGGTGACGGGTGAGAGCGTTGCCCAGGTATCAAGTCAGACACTGGCCAATCTCGCTGTTATTGATGCGGTGACTGACGCGTTGGTCCTCCGGCCGCTGATCACCGCTGACAAAGGTGACATCATCGATATTGCCCGGGCCATAGGAGTGGAAGATTTTGCGGCCAATATGCCTGAATACTGTGGTGTTATTTCGGTCAGGCCCACCACCCGTGCGACGGGCCAGAAGGTCGCTCACGAAGAGGAAAAATTTGATTTCAGTGTATTAGAGCACGCGCTCGCCCATGCTCGTGTCCAGACCATCGATGAGGTGCTGAACGATACTGGCACTATTCCTGTGGATACCTTTGAAAGCCCACCACCGGACTCAGTGATCCTGGACATTCGCCATCCTGATGAGGTTTGTTCCCGGCCACTGAATGTGCCTGAAGCAGAGGTAGAGCTGATGCCTTTTTATACATTGCAGGGCCGCTTCCGCGAGCTAAAACAGGCATCCCGATATGTGCTGTATTGTGACCGGGGGGCGATGAGTCAGCTGCATGCGGAGCACCTGATAGAGCAGGGTTTCTGCAATGTGGGCGTTTATCGCCCTGTCCGAAAATAAATAGTGCAGAGGCTTCGAGAAACTCTATATATCTTAAATATACCCGCAGATAATTTTTTATTCTTTGTGAATATTAATAGCGCCCCCTACCCTTGCTCTTTTTGAGCAGGCGAAGTGAAATTTATGGACTGGCAAGGCATTTTATCATTGGCGTTGACACTGGGCGCTTTGCTGATATTGGCAACCACCCGGATTGGACCCCATCTGGTGATGATGGTGGTGCTGAGCATACTGAGTGTCACCGGTATCCTGACTGCCACCGAAGCGCTGTCTGGATTCAGCAATAGCGGTGTTATCACTGTCGCGGCGATGTTTGTGGTGGCAGCAGGGCTCCATGGGTCGGGTGGGATTGATCTGCTGGTGAACCGCTTCCTGGGGCGGCCTAAAACCGTCCGGTCTGCCTTGACCAGGATGTTTGCACCTGTGGCGTTGCTGAGTGGCTTTTTAAACAATACACCCGTTGTCGCCACGATGATTCCGGCCATTCATGCCTGGTCGCGACAAATCAATATTGCGCCATCCAAATTGATGATTCCGCTAAGCTATACGGCAATTCTGGGCGGTACCCTGACCCTTATCGGCACCAGCACCAATCTGGTGGTCAATGGTCAATATCAGGTGTTGACGGGTGAAGCGGGATTTTCGTTGTTTTCTATCACTGCTGTGGGGTTTCCGGTCGCTGTGGTTGGGCTGTTTTTTATCTGGCTGTTTTTTCCCAAGTGGCTGCCGGATCGCGGTGATCAGCAGGCTTTTGGCAATCTGCGTGAATTCACGCTGGAAGTTTCCGTTGCGAAAGATGGCCCATTGGTCGGCAAAACAGTGGCAAGTGCAGGGCTGCGTCATCTGAGGCGCGTTTATCTTGTGGAAATTGAACGTGGAGGCACGGTGGTGACCGCCGTGCCCTCTGAGGAAAAACTGCAGGGTGGAGACCGCCTGGTGTTCGCCGGTGATACGGAAACGATTTCAGATCTACTCCGCATCAATGGCCTGGTGCCATCGACCGAGAATGAGGAAGGATTGTCTCTGGATACTGACCGCGCTGAGCGGCGTCTGGTGGAGGTGGTCGTATCGCCCCACTGCGATGCGGTGGGGCACGCCATACGGGATTCCGGATTTCGGAGTCGCTATGGCGCAGTGGTCCTTGCTGTTGCGCGGCATGGTGAGCGGGTTCAGGGGAATCTGGGCACGATTGAGCTGGCAGTGGGCGATACTCTGTTACTCGAAGCCCGGCCCGCATTTGTCAGCCGTCAGCGCTATAACAAGGATTTCCTGTTAGTCAACGAGCGGAATACCGATCCTCCGAGGCACGAGCGTGCCTACCTGTCCTGGGCTATTCTGGGTGGTATCGTCGCTCTGGCGGGACTGGGCCTGACCAGTATGCTTAACGCCGCGCTGCTCGGTAGTTTACTGATGATCCTCAGCGGTTGCTGCTCGGTCAACCAGGCGGAAAAAAATATCGACATGATGGTGATAGTGACAATCGCAGCGGCGTTTGCACTGGGTATGGCGCTGGAAAAAACCGGTGTGGCGGCATTTCTTGCCGACAATATGATTCAGCTGGGTTCCGGTAAGCCCTGGTTACTGCTGATACTGTGCTATCTGCTGGTGTCAATTCTGACCGAGCTGATTACCAACAATGCCTCGGCCGTGCTGGTGTTGCCGATCGTGTTGGAAATGACAGAGCAGGCAGGTTTGAACAACGAACCTTTTATTTTCGCCATTATCATGGCGGCCTCGGCAAGCTTTGCGACGCCTTTGGGCTACCAGACGAATCTGATGGTTTACGGGCCGGGTGGCTACCGCTTTTCGGACTTTCTCCGGGTAGGTGTTCCAATGAACCTGCTTATCGGCGCAGTGACATTGACGGTTTTATTGATCGGTTGGCCGCTCAGCTGATTGTCGAGCGGAAACAGGTCGCAACAAATAATATGAGCTGGCTCCCCGCAATTGAACATGCATGTCCCTGTCTCCGCTTTGTCGTGATCATTGCCTTCAGCGGATTTCATGCACAATTTGCCGGTGGAGCAGGTGTTTTTTGTTCAGTGCCGCAGCTAACAGGTATCGCTGGCAACTGTCTGATCTCGCCCCCTGCCCTTGGCCTCATAAAGGGCCTTGTCGGCCAGAGATGTCAGCCGTGAAGAGCTTTCTTCCGTAGTGGGGACAAGGCTGGCGACACCGGCGCTGATAGTTAGCGACGACGATATGGGGCTGTCGGCGTGTGGAATCTGCAGTCTCTTGATGTTCGCCTGGACCTGTGCCGCTACTTTCAGGGCTCCGGTCAGCGAAGTGTTGGGCAGCAGGATGCAAAATTCCTCACCGCCATAGCGGGTAGCCATGTCGGTGGCGCGTAGCAGGCTGTGCTGTATGGTGGTGGCAATGGATTTCAGGCAGTCATCGCCAACCATGTGTCCGTAGTGGTCGTTGTATTGCTTGAAGTAATCGATATCCAGGAAAATCAGTGCGAGCGGTTCCCGGCTGCGCATACCCCGTCGCCATTCCATGTCGAGATGGTCGGTAAAATAGCGCCGGTTATAGAGACCGGTAAGTTCGTCGGTGATGGCCATTTTTTCGAGTTTTGACTGGGCATTTTTATAGTCGGTATTGTCCCTGATCGTTTGAACAACGGCGATCAGACTGCCGTGGGCATCGTAGATAGGGCCCGCATCCACCGTGAGATAGAGCCGTGAACCGATGCGGGGCATAACGCACCAGTTTTCGGCCTTATAGCCTTCCCCATAGATTGAGAGTTGTGCGTGAACCGCGTAGAGCTGATCGAGCTCAGCTGTTCGTTCCTGCACCAGTACATCAGCGAGACAGAGCCGTTGCTTGGCATAGAAAGCCTTCCAGTGGTCCCGTGTCCCAAGCACTTCCTCGGCCCTGACACCAGTGAGTCGCTCACAGGATTTGTTCCAGATGACGACGTAACCGTCCCGGTCGAGGACAAAAGTTGCTGTGACCAGATGCTCCATGAGACTGACAGCAAATTTTTGCTGTTGAACCACCAAAATAAGATCCTTTATATGGTGTGTGTGAATTGCCGAGCAGTATAGGGCTCTCGGTTTGGGATGTCGATGTGCGGTCATTGGCCGATACCGGCAGGCGTCGCTGCCCTTTTGCCTGTCTGATCTCATCAAATTTATCCGGGTTATGCCGGTAGGGTTTCCTGGCCAAAACGGCTTTCCTTGATGGCCCTTGTCATTAGTGGGTAGATATGGGTACGGTGTTGAAGAAATCCCTGCGTTCTGGCGCTATAACCGCTATAATCCGCGCCTATTTTTTAGCGACCGAGAAATCCTGTGATCGAAAATCTCCGCAACATCGCCATTATTGCCCACGTTGACCACGGTAAAACCACCTTGGTGGACCGTCTGTTGCAACAATCCGGTACGCTGGACCGCAAAGCCATGGGTGCCGAACGGGTCATGGATTCCAATGATCAGGAGCGTGAGCGCGGTATTACCATTCTGGCCAAAAACACGGCCATCGAATGGAACGGTTACCGGATCAATATCGTCGATACTCCCGGCCACGCTGACTTTGGCGGTGAGGTTGAGCGGGTTCTGTCGATGGTGGACTCCGTATTGTTGCTGGTGGACGCGGTTGACGGCCCTATGCCACAGACCCGGTTTGTTACCCAAAAGGCTTTCGAACAGGGGCTCCATCCGATTCTTGTGGTCAACAAGGTGGATCGCCCCGGCGCCCGTCCCCACTGGGTTGTTGATCAGGTATTTGATCTCTTCGATCGCCTCGGTGCCACCGACGAACAACTGGACTTCCCCATTATGTATGCGTCGGCGCTGAACGGTGTTGCCGGAAATGAGCCGGATGATCTGGCGGAAGACATGACGCCGCTGTTCCAGATGGTCGTGGATAAGGTCAAAGCACCGGCAGTGAACCGCGATGGTCCACTGCAAATGCAGATCAGCGCACTGGATTACAGCAGTTACGTGGGCGTTATCGGTATCGGTCGAATTACCCGCGGCAAACTCAAAACCAACGAGCAGGTGGTGGTGGTTGATCGTGAGGGCAAAACCCGTCGCGGTCGCGTATTACAGGTGATGGGTTATCGCGGTCTGGAGCGATTTGAGGTGGAGCAGGCCGAAGCGGGCGATATCGTCTGCATCACCGGTATCGACAAATTGAACATTTCCGACACCATCTGTAGCCCGGACAAGCCGGAAGCGATGGTGCCACTGAGTGTTGACGAACCCACCGTCAGCATGACTTTCCAGGTGAACGATTCCCCGTTCGCCGGTCAGGATGGCAAATACATTACCTCGAGAAATATCAGGGAGCGGCTGGATCAGGAGCTGATTCACAATGTGGCACTGCGGGTTGTGCAGGGCGAGACCCCCGACAAATTTGTGGTGTCCGGGCGCGGTGAATTACATCTGTCGGTATTGATTGAAAACATGCGCCGGGAGGGTTTCGAGCTGGGTGTATCGCGCCCCGAAGTGATCCAGAAAGACGTGGATGGCGAGATTCACGAACCCTTTGAGCAGGTCGTGATTGATATTGAAGACCGGCATCAGGGTGCGGTAATGGAGGAGTTGGGGTTTCGCAAGGCGGATATGACCAACATGGAACCCGACGGTAAAGGCCGGGTGAGACTCGAGTTTATGGTGCCCTCCCGAGGCCTGATTGGCTTTCGCTCACACTTTCTGACGCTGACCAGTGGCTCTGGCATCATGACCAGCATTTTTGATCACTACGGTCCAGTGAAACAGGGTGACATGGCCGGTCGCCAGAACGGCGTGCTGGTCTCCATGACCAAGGGCAAGACACTGGCTTATGCCCTGTTCACCCTGCAGGATCGTGGCCGTTTGTTCCTCGGTCACGGTGCCGAGGTCTATGAAGGGCAGATTATTGGTCTGCATTCCCGCAACAATGATTTGCCAGTGAACCCCACCAAGGCCAAACAGCTGACCAACATCCGGGCGGCCGGTACCGATGAGAACCTGGTACTCAGTCCGCCGGTTCGACATACCCTCGAACAGGCGCTGGAGTTTATTGCCGAAGATGAGCTGGTGGAGGTAACCCCCCACCACATTCGTTTGCGTAAAAAGCTCCTGAGCGAGAACGAACGCAAGCGAGCTGGCAAAAACTGACAGTGCTATCAGGGTGCCACGATTAAATATTGTGGCATTGCCGATGGCGAAAGCAGCCTGTCAGGTGGTCGTTGACCAACCCGGTAGCCTGCAGGTAGGCATAACAGATGGTGCTGCCAAAAAAGCGGAAGCCACGTTTTTTCATGTCCTTGCTGATGGTGTCCGATAGCGGGGTAGTCGCCGGAACAGCGTCGGCATCCTGCCAATGGTTCTGAATGGGGCGATTGTCGACGAAGCCCCACAGGTAATTTGCAAAACTGCCGAATTGTGACTGGATGTCCAGAAATAGACGGGCATTACTGACAGCGCTTTCAACTTTCAGTCGATTTCTCACGATACCCCTATTCTGCAGCAGCTGCGCAACATCTCGCTGATTAAAGCTGGCTACCTGCTCCGGTTGAAATTCGGCAAAGGCTCGTCGATAGTGTTCGCGCTTCCTGAGAATGGTGATCCATGCTAGGCCGGCCTGGGCGCTCTCAAGCACCAGAAATTCAAACAGCTTTTGGTCATCGCGACAGGGAACGCCCCATTCGTGATCATGATAGCTCTGATAGAGTGGATCATTGCCAGCCCAGGGGCAGCGGAAAACAGGGTTGTCGCCGGATAGCCGCTTCCGGGAAAAGACCGTAGAGCGCTTCTCCGGGTCGCTGGACGAACTCACTGACAGTTATCCCGAAGATACTGAAACAATTTTCGACTGGCTGCCGGTGGTTTTTGTTGTGATGCGTCGCGCCGGGCCTGTCTGATTAACTGGCGCAAGTGCTGTCGGTCCAGTCCCGGTATATCGCTAATCAGCTCTTCTAGGGCGGAGTCTCCCTCACTGATCAGTCTGTCGCGCCAGTTCTCCAGGCGTTGAAACTGCTGGCGAAAAACCTGACTGTCGTGATGAAAGCTCTCCAGCTCCCGTCGTATGCCCTCGCTGTCAATAACACGCATGATTTTGCCAATATATTGTAGTTGGCGTCGTCGACCCTCGCGACTTTTTAGCCGTCTCGCCAACATTACAGCTTCGGCAAGTTCTTCCGGCATGGTGACCTTGGCCAATTTGGCCGGGGCTAGGTCCACGAGTTCTTCGCCGAGCTTTTGCAGTGCGATCATCTCGCGCTTGACGGCCGACTTGCTTTTGGGTGGTTCTTCGTCTGGCAGACGGTCTGGAAAAGAATCTTCAATCATGATGGTTAGCTATAAAACAGGGTGGCGAGACCCAGAAACGAGAGGAAACCCACCACATCTGTAACCGTGGTGAGCGCGACGCTCCCCGCCAGAGCGGGGTCGATACGGCATTTTTTTAAAAACACCGGCAGCAACGTGCCTGCAACAGCGGCGGAGATAAGGTTGATGGCCATGGCGGCAGCAATGATGAAGGCTATGATCGGGTCGTTAAACCAGAGAGCAGCAACGCCGCCCATCACCAGTGCCCATAGCATGCCATTCAATGCGCCGACGGCAAATTCCTTGCTCAGTAACCAGCGCATATTGTTCTTGCTGATTTGTTCCAGTGCCATGCCCCGGATAACCACGGTGAGCGTCTGACTGCCAGCAACACCACCCATGCTGGCGACGATGGGCATCAGGATAGCCAGTGCGACGACCTTTTCAATCGTGGCTTCGAAAATGTTGATCACCGAGGAGGCGAGGATAGCGGTTATCAGGTTCATCCCGAGCCAAACGGCCCGACGGGGTGCCGTGCGTTTAACCGAAGCAAACGTCTCTTCTTCATCGCTGAGACCGGCCAACCCCAACAGTGAGTGGGCGGCATCCTCGATAATCACGTCTACCACGTCATCGATGGTGATTCGGCCAAGCAGTTTGTGGTCTGCGCCTACCACTGGAGCGGAAACCCAGTCATTCTTTTCAAACAGCAGTGCAACCTGCGAATCGGGCATGTCGGCTGTGATGGCCTGTGCATCGGTTACCATCATCTCGCGCACAGTGATATTGGGGCTCGCGGTCAGCAGTTTGGTGAGCGGTAATGTGCCGAGAAAAGTATCTTCCCGGTTCACCACAAAAATATTATCGGTGATATCCGGAATTTCTTCGTGGCGACGCAGGTAACGCAATACCACATCAATTGTCAGGTCGGGTCGGACAGTGATGGTGTCCGTGTTCATCAACCCGCCAGCGGTATCTTCGTTGTACGTAAGTACTCGCTCTACCCGCAGCCTGTCCTGGCTGCTCATCGCCTGAAGTACTTCTGGTATTACCTGGTCGGGGAGTTGCTGCAGAATGTCCGCAATGTCATCGGGATCAAGGCCTTCGGTGAGTGAGGCGACCTCGTGACTTTCCATTTCACTAAGGATTTCACCGCGAAGTTCCTCGCTGAGCTCACCGATTACCTCGCCTTCCAGTTCCCGGTCAACCAGATCCCATAATACCCGCCGGGCTTTAGGTGGTGCAGACTCTATCTGGTCGGCGATATCACCGGGAGAAAGGTTATTAAGCATGTGCCGGAGCAGGCGCACATCGCTTGAATTCATCATTTCGTTGATGCTGGCGAGCCTGGACAAATGGCTGAATTTTTCGTTAGGCCCCTGCATCTGAGAAGTTTTCCCTGACCGTCAGTTTGAAGGCGGATAGTGTATAGGTGGGCGTGACAAAATTATACAGTGGTCTGGCTGGTAGGCGGCGCGGTCAGTGCTCTTCCTCGAATCGGTTGCCGATTAACTGTTCGATATCGCGATGGGCGCGCTCCGCATCACTGCCTTCGAAAATGAAATGGAGAGAGGTGCCCTGGGTCGCGGCAAGCAACATCAGTGACATCACGCTTTTAGCGTCCACCAGTTTGTCGGGACTGCGCCCGGTTTTGATGGCGCAGCCATATTTTCCGGCAGTCGAAGCCAGCTTTGCGGCTGCTCGAGCATGCAGCCCGAGACGGTTCACAATGGTGATTTCTGTACAGATTATTTTTGACATAACAGCCCTCTCGTGATGGCGCCCGTCAGGACAGTTCTCTGTGCCGAACCTGTACATTCGGCATTGTGCTGCTGAAATGTCTGGCTAGAACGCTGGATATGTAGACTGAGCGGTGCTGTCCCCCGGTGCAGCCCACTGCAATGGTTAGATAACTGCGATTATTGGCAAGAAATGACGGCGTCCAGCGGGACAGGAACTGCTTGATGTCATTAGTCATGTCGATGACTTCCGGTTGCGATTCGAGAAATTCGATCACTGGCTGGTCATTGCCGGTAAAGGGCCTTAACTCCTGTTTCCAGTGGGGATTCGGCAGGCAGCGAACGTCAAAGACAAAATCTGCGTTGACTGGCACTCCACGCTTAAAGGCAAAGGACTCAAACATGACGGCCATGTCATCTCTGCTGTGAGGGGCAATTTGTTGTTTGATGACATCGCGCAGCTGGTGCAGAGTCATGGTGCTGGTATCAATTCTGCGATCTGCAATTGAGGCAATCGGGTCCAGCAGCGTGGTCTCAAGTTCGATGGCTTCGTGGATATCTACCCGATCATTGGTGAGAGGGTGCTTGCGACGCGTTTCACTGAAACGCTGGATAATGACGGAATTTCTGGCATCGAGAAAAAGTACTTCATAATTGATGCCAGAATATTTCAGCTCCGCAAGAATTTTTGGTAGTTGGTCAAGGTCTTCGCCGAGGTTGCGGACATCGATTCCCACTGCAATTTTTTCCAGCCAGTGCTGGCTCTTGGCGTTGATGGCTTTCTGAAAAAGGCCGGGAAGCAAACTGGCGGGAAGATTGTCAATACAGGTAAAACCGACATCTTCGAGAACATTCAGTGCGGTACTCTTGCCGGATCCGGAACGCCCACTTACCACCACCAGTCGCATTAGTCTTCCACCTCAGTCACCATCACTGCCGGTTGCTATCCGGAAGAGATCTTGATCACTGCCGGCCTGTCGCAATGCATTGCGAACCGTTTCGTCCTGAAGTAGTTCGGCAATGGAAGAGAGGACCTGCAGGTGTTCGTCGTTTTGCTCCTCGGGAACGATCAGTGCAAAAATTAGATCTACTGGCTCTCCATCAATGGCATCAAAATCGACAGCATCAGCCAGTTTGACAAGTGCCCCGGTAATTTTTTCACAGCCGGTCAGCCGGCAGTGGGGGATGGCAACACCTTCTCCTATCCCGGTGCTGCCCAGTCGCTCTCTTGCCAGCAGGCTCTGGTAGAGGTCGTCTGCGTTAACCCCTTCCATGCGTTCTGCCAGGAAGACGGAAAGGTTTTCCAGTACCCTTTTTTTGCTACCGCCCTCGGCGCTGGCAACGGTGTTTTCAGGGGTGAGTACATCAATCAGTTTCATGAGTGTTATCTACCGCGGTTCTTTTCCTTGTGCTTGATCAACTGTCGGTCCAGCTTGTCGGTGAGCATGTCGATAGCGGCATAAAGATCTTCATGCTCGGAATCGGCAAAGAATTCACCGCCGCTGACATGGACTGTTGCTTCAGCTTTCTGGATCAATTTTTCAACTGAGAGAATCACATTCGTGCTGGTGATGCCGTCGTGATGACGCTCCAGTTTGGATAATTTGGTAGTGACATAGTCTTTGATCGGATCAGTGATATCGAGATGATGTCCGCTGATGTTCAATTGCATGCGGTTCTCCTTAATGGGTGTTAGGTGTTGGGGTTGTAGCGTTTTCTTTCGCTGGAAGAGGGGATGCCCATCCCCTCGCGGTATTTGGCAACAGTGCGTCGGGCAACCTGAATACCCATCTCCTGAAGCAGTGCTGTCAGTTTGTTGTCACTGAGGGGCTTGCCCGGATTTTCAGCACTTACCATTTTTTTCAGCATAGCGCGAATGGCTGTTGATGAACACTCCCCGCCAGCGTCGGTCGAGACGTGGCTGGAGAAGAAATACTTGAGTTCAAAAACACCCTGCGGTGTGTCGATGTACTTTTGGGTGGTCACCCTCGAAATAGTGGATTCGTGCAGGTCCAGTCGTTCGGCAATATCTGCCAGCACCATGGGCTTCATCGCCACGGGTCCCTGTTCCAGAAAGCCCTGTTGTAATTCAATGATGCAGCTGGTGACGCGCATCAGGGTGTCATTGCGGCTTTCCATGCTGCGCAGAAACCATTTGGCTTCCTGGAGGTGATTCTTGAGGAAGGTGTTGTCCTGACTGGAATCGGCCCGGCGAATCAGCTGGGCGTATTGTTGATTGATGCTCAGGCGAGGGGTGATGTCCTCATTGAGGGAAACTTTCCAGTGATTATCGACTTTGGTGACCCGAACATCGGGTACTACGTACTCGATATCATCGTTTCGAATGGCGTCACCGGGATTGGGGGACAGCGTCTGGATTAGCAGAATGGCGTTCTCAAGTATTTCGTGGGGCAGGCCGGTGATTTTTTCCATTTGTCGGAAATTGCGCTGCCCAACCAGCTCCAGGTGGTCGGTGACGAGCTGTATGGCCTCATTAATCAGCGGCGTATCCGGAGAGAACTGGTTCAGCTGAATCAGAAGACATTCGGCGAGGCTGGTGGCTGCAACGCCGGGGGGGTCAAACTGCTGAATGCGGTGCACCACAGCGAGGACTTCATCCAGCTCAATTTCGTCGTCCAGCGCAGCCCAGATTTCTTCAACCGGTGCCGTCAGCATGCCCCGGCTATCAATTGAATCGATGATTATTTCACCGATCAGGTAATCCTTGGGAGACATCGGCGTCAGATTGAGTTGCCAGATCAGGTGGTCCTGAAGCGACTCTGTGACGTTGTGAACACTGTCAAAATCACGCGTATCCGCGCCGGTGTTTCTGATGGTGGTACTGGGTTGGTAAATATCGTCCCAATTGGCATCGACTGGCAGGTCAGTGGGTATTTTGCTGTCCCATTCGCTGCTGTTGAGATCACGGGTTGCACTGTCGATATCTTCATTTTTCCCGGTGGCGGTTTCTGCGGCAAGGTTCTCGGATTCTTCGGCAAGCTCAAGCAGCGGGTTATCGTAGAGGTTCTGCTGGATTTCCTGATGCAAGTCGAGAGAGGATAATTGCAACAGGCGGATGGCCTGCTGTAGCTGAGGGGTCATCGTCAGCTGCTGGCCGATTTTCAGTTGCAAGCTGGCTTTCATGTTATGACTGCGTATAGAGGGTTGTTACGAAAATGTTCACACGGAAAGTGTAGTCCGCCTCCGGGGGGAGAGACAAGCAAAATGTGTGCCGCTTTGCACAATCGTTGTGCGGTGGTGCATCCCATCAAAGCATAAAGTCTTCGCCGAGATAGATATCCCGTACCTGCTGGTTGGCGACAATATCGGCCGCCTGTCCCTCGGCAATAACCTGTCCTTCGCCAACGATATAAGCATGTTCGCAGATATCGAGTGTCTCGCGTACGTTGTGGTCCGTGATCAGGACACCAATACCTATATCGCGTAAATGACGGATGATCTGTTTGATATCGTTGACTGAAATCGGATCGACCCCGGCAAAGGGTTCATCCAGAAGAATGAAGGCCGGCTCAATGGCCAGTGCGCGAGCAATTTCCACTCTGCGACGCTCCCCTCCCGAGAGGCTCATGCCAAGGGTGTTGCGGATATGGCTGATATGAAACTCCTGGAGTAGCTGTTCCAGCTTTTTCACTCGCTGTTGTTTGTCGAGATCTTTTCTGGTTTCCAGGATCGCCAGAATATTATTCTCCACGGTCATCTTGCGAAAAATGGAGGCCTCTTGCGGGAGATAGCCAAGCCCTTTTCGAGCCCTGCCGTGCATGGACAGCGAGGTGATGTCCTCATCATCGATATGAACAGAGCCGCCATCCTGATGAACCAGCCCGACAATCATGTAAAAACAGGTGGTTTTGCCAGCGCCGTTAGGACCGAGCAATCCGACGATCGCACCGCTTTCGACGGTGAGGGAGACATCGCGAATCACCGGCCTTCTTTTATAGCTTTTGACCAGGTTTGACGCTTTAAGGATAGCCATTTAGTTTGCATCCTTTTGCTTGTTGGGTGGAATGACCATCTGGATTCGCTGGCGGGGATTGTCGCCACTGCTCGCCTTGACCACCTCTGCCTTCAGGTCATAGTTGATTTTTTCACCGGTGATAACGGTGCCATTTTGCTCAACGCTGGCATTTTTCAGTAGGTCGATACGGTCGCTGGCCAGGTGGTATTCAATAGTATCCCCCTTGGCGTACATCATGTTGTCGTTGGGGTTCGGTTGTTGTTGGTAGCGGGCAGGTTCTCCCACACAGACAATTCGAACGACCTGGTTGTTTGCCGTGTAGACGGTGACCTTGTCCGCGTGGATTTTGATGGTTCCCTGGGTAATAACGACAGCGCCTTCGTAGATCGTTGTGCCGGTTTTTTCATATCGTTCGGCTCTATCCGACTCAATATTGATAGGCTGTTGTGCGTCGCTGGGTAGCGCCAGACTGGAGGAATGACATACTGCGAGTAGCAGCAGAATGAATAAATTATGGCGCACGGTGAATCCCCTTTACTTTTGATAGCAGTTTGAATATCTCATCATTAAGATCTGCCCACATGCCTGTGCCAGTGGTCTTCCCCTGAGGTGTTTTAATGGTCACAGGTAGGCCGGTTTCGGCAATATTGGTCTCAGGGAATATGGTTAATTTACTGGTGAGAAATTCATTTTTTCCGCCTTTTTTAACAGATTGCCATGCATAGACCTCACCGGACAGGACAGCCCGCTCACCCCCGTTGTAGATAGTGCCTTTCTGGGAGGTTACATGCCATGGGGGTGTCTGCTCTGAACCCTCGTTCGGCTCACTGTAAGACACCATGCCGGGGTTCTCCAGTTCCAGTCGGTTGCCCCGATTAAAGTGGCGTGCCTCCGTGGCTGTGAGGGTGTAAGCCCGGTTGCCATCCCTGTCAAAATTTACCGTATCAATATTGTTCATATAGCTGTCTGCTTTAGGTAACTCTTCTACATCGGCGCTTGGCTTGTTCAGGAATACCTCTGGTGGCGACAGCCAGAACAACAGGAAAATCCCTGTTGAGGCGAGCAGCATGGCAGTCATCAAAATATTACGCATAAGTCTAGAGGTAGTCCGTAAAGGTGGATTCCAGTTTATCCTGAGCTTGCAAAAGCAGCTCGCCCAGTTCCCGGACAGCACCGGCTCCACCGCAGGCGGTGGTCTGCCAGAGTGCGTGTTCAGCAATAATTGGCCGGGCATTCGCTACGGCGACCCCCAGCCCCACCCGCCTGATGACAGCCAGGTCGGGAAGATCGTCGCCGAGAAAGGCAATTTCGTTCATCTGGTAAGGGTGAGTAACCAGCAAGTCTTCCAGAGCGGTCAGTTTGTCCTCTCTTCCCTGCACGACAAGATCGATACCCAGTTCTTCGGCCCGTCTTGCCACCAGTGCTGAAGATCGGCCGGTGATAATGCCGACTTTGATGCCGTTGCGCTGTAATAGTTTGATCCCGAGACCGTCCTGTATGTTGAACGATTTCAGTTCCTCTCCATTGTTGCCGTAGTAGAGGCAACCATCGGTCAGGACGCCGTCTACATCCAGTAGCAATAACCGGATTTGACGAGCTCTGCTGGTGATTTTCAGGTTCGGGGCTGACATGGTTACATGACTCCCGCGCGCAGGATGTCGTGCATATGGAGAACCCCAATCGGATGGTGGTTGGCGTCTTCAATAACAAGTGCCGTAATTTTATTGTCTTCCATAATTTTTAATGCCTCGGCCGCGAGCAGTTCCCGATGAACGGCCTTGCAGCTGCCCTTGATTAATTGACGGACGGTACTGTGATTGATGTCGATATCGTTATCGACAGCCCGGCGCAGATCGCCGTCGGTAAATACCCCGACCAATTCTCCCTGGCGGTTAACCACCGTAGTCATGCCAAACCCTTTGGCGGTCATTTCCACCAGGGCTTTTTTCAGTAACGCGTCCTCGAGCACCCGGGGCAACTCGTCGCCACTGTGCATGATGGTTTCCACCTTGAGTAGCAGTTTTCGACCGAGTGCCCCGCCCGGGTGGGAAAAGGCGAAGTCCTCGGCGGTAAAACCCCGAGCCTCCAGCAGAGCAATTGCCAGGGCGTCACCCATGACCAGCGTCGCCGTGGTGCTGGTGGTAGGTGCCAACCCCAGAGGGCAGGCCTCACTGGGAACCCGGACATCCAGGTGGGCCTCTGATGCCTGGGCCAGAATCGAATCCGGGTTGCCGGTCATACTGATCAGCGGAAGACCCATACGCTTAATGAGTGGTAGCAGGGTAATGATTTCGGCGGTAGTTCCGGAATTGGATAATGCCAGCACCAGATCAGCCCGTGTGATCATGCCAAGGTCGCCATGGCTGGCTTCCCCGGGATGAACGAAAAAAGCGGGGGTTCCCGTGCTCGCCAGACTGGCGGCAATCTTCCTGCCGATATGTCCCGATTTTCCCATGCCGGTAACAATGACGCGACCGGTGCACTGCATGATCAGCTCGCAGGCACGGTCAAAGGCTGCATCAATCCGCTCTTCGAGCAGGGTGACGGCTTCGGCTTCAAGACGGATGGTGCGGCGTGCGGCTTCGGCAAAATTACTGGTGGTCATTGGCTACCCAAAATATTTTGCCAAGTATACCGGCAACCAGGTAATGCTGTAAGTGCTGACGGTGATCAGCAAGCGGGTCTCCGTGTCGCTATATAGGGTATACATTATTATTAGCAGCGCACCCCCAGCCCTGGCAGTTCAGTCAGAACGTCGGCAGAGGCCATTAACAGGTTCTCCATAAAATTGCCTGGCTCTCAAGGATTTCGAAAATAGCGGGGCAATGGTATAGTGCACGCCTTTTCAAGCCAGCTAATTGGGCACTTGGCTGGGTTGTTGCTGTCAAATGACTGTGGCCGAACAAAGGTCAGCTGTTCAGCCAGCAGGTCCGAATAATTAGAGGAAAATTGCCATGTACAAAAGGTTGATACAAACATTGCTTCCTGCACTCGTTGTGCTGTTGTCGGGTCATGCAATTGCTACCCAGGCTGCGGATGATGCCGTTACCTCATCAGAACAAAGTCCCCATGAATTAATTGAGACCGTGACTGACGATCTGTTGCAGATGATTGACGAACACCGCGAGACCTTTGACGATGATCCCCAGGCTTTCTTTGATTCGCTGGATTGTCTGCTGACCCGGGTGATTGATTTCAAGTGGATTGCCAGCAATGTTATGGGTACCTATCGAGCCGAGGCTACCGATGAACAGCGTGAGCTGTTCGTCAAAACCTTTCATCGCGACCTGATTGAAACCTATGGTCGCGGTCTGATTTCCTATGGCGATGAAACCATCGTGGTGTTGCCGCCCAAGGAAGATCTTGAAGGTAAGCGTCGGGTTACCGTGGTTCAGGAAATTCGTGGCAAGGACGGTGTCTTTCCGCTCTATTACTCGATGGCGCTCAATCGTGAGGGCGTGTGGAAAATCACCAACGTTGTGATCAATGGGATCAACCTGGGTAAAACGTTCCGCAACCAGTTTGCCCAGAGGGCCGAAAAATATGACGGCAATATCGATCAGGTCATAGCCAACTGGTCTGCCCCGTCAGATGTCATTAAAAGTGAGGGGTAATCGATGACTCCCGATGATGTGCAGGTGCTCCTGCAGGATGCTCTGGCCGATTGTGATGTCACCGTTGGTGGCGATGGTAGCCACTTTGAAATACAGGTCGTCGGCGACTTGTTTTCCGGACTCCGCCCGGTACAGCGGCAACAAAAAATCTATGCCGTGCTTCAGCAACACATAGCCGAAGGCGCCATTCACGCGGTAAATATCAAAACCTATACGCCGGATGAAGTTCGCAAATAAGCCCGCGCCGGTTTCCCTCACCAATCTCAGCTCACATTGGCCACTGCCTTGCTGAATCACAAGGGTTTTGAATGGACAAGTTGTTGATTTCCGGAGGCGGCCCACTGTTCGGGGAAATCCGTATCTCCGGCGCCAAAAATTCCGCACTGCCGATCATGGCGGCCACGCTCCTGGCCGATGGTCCGGTGATGATTTCCAATGTGCCCCACCTGCATGACATAACCACCATGTTCGAGCTGCTCGGATGCCTGGGTGTCAGTGTGGTGCTGAATGAAAAGATGCAGGTGGAAGTCGATGCTACGACCTTGCACAGTCATGTAGCACCCTATGACCTGGTCAAGACCATGCGTGCTTCCATTCTTGTTCTGGGCCCAATGCTCACGAAGTTTGGTGTTGCCAATGTCTCCTTTCCCGGTGGATGTGCAATCGGCAGTCGACCGGTAGATCTGCACCTGCGCGGGCTGGAAATGATGGGTGCCGAGATTGATATTGACGGTGGCTACATCAATGCCCGCTGTAATGGACGCCTCAAGGGTGCCCATATTTTGATGGACACGGTCTCCGTGGGTGCAACGGAAAATCTGATGATGGCCGCCGCACTTGCCGATGGCCAGACTATTATTGAAAATGCCGCCCGTGAACCCGAAGTGGTCGATCTGGCCAATTGTATTAATGCGTTGGGTGGCCAGGTGATGGGTATGGGTACCACAACGCTGACCATCGATGGGGTCGACACCCTGCATCGGGGCAGTTACCGGATTATGCCCGATCGCATTGAGACGGGAACTTATCTGGCGGCGGCGGCAGCGACCCGCGGACGGGTCAAGTTGAAGGATACCGATCCGCATATTCTCGAGGCTGTGTTGATCAAGCTGGAGGAAGCCGGTGCAAAGATAAGCGTCGGCAAGGACTGGATAGTACTCGATATGGAAGGGCGCAGGCCAAAATCGGTCAACTTCAAGACAGCGCCCTATCCGGCGTTCCCAACGGATATGCAGGCGCAGCTGACAACTGTTAATGCGGTTGCCGATGGGGTCGGCACGATTACCGAGACGATCTTTGAGAATCGTCTGGTTCAGACCCATGAGCTGAATCGAATGGGGGCCAAAATTACTCTGGAAGGAAATACCGCCATCGTTACCGGGGTTGAGCGGCTCAAAGCGGCGCCGGTCATGGCTTCAGATCTGAGGGCCTCGGCCAGCCTGGTGATTGCCGGACTGGTGGCTGATGGTGAAACCATTGTCGATCGTATTTACCATATAGATCGAGGGTATGAATGTATTGAGGAAAAGCTGCAGCAGCTCGGTGCCAATATCCGCAGGATTCCGGGTCGTTAGTCCCGGTCGGGCGTTTTCCTCAAGTAACCAGTTGCATAAACAATGTGAGTGCCATGCAAATTACCATTGCCCTGACCAAGGGGCGTATTCTGGAAGAAACTCTGCCTTTACTGGCTGAAGTCGGTATTGCACCTCTGGAAGACATCAGTGCCAGCCGCAAGCTTCTGTTTGATACCAGTAGATCCGATGTGCGATTACTGGTATTGCGCGGTTCGGATGTTCCAACTTATGTGCAGTTTGGGGCAGCGGATTTGGGTGTGTCGGGAAAAGACACCCTCCTGGAGCATGGCGGTGACGGGCTCTATGAGCCGCTGGACCTGGGTATCGCCCGCTGTCGTATGATGACTGCGGCAGTGGCCGGGGCGGCGCCTGGCACAGGGCGTATCCGGGTCGCCACCAAGTACGTTAATGTGGCCCGCCGTTTTTATGCCGAACAGGGTCGTCAGGCGGATATCATAAAACTCTACGGTGCCATGGAGCTGGCTCCGATCATGGCCCTGGCGGATGAGATTGTGGATATTGTGGATACCGGCAATACGCTTCGGGCCAATGGCCTGGAGGCCCGGGAGTTTATTGCCGACATCAGTTCCCGGATAATTGTGAACAAGGCCGCCATGAAGATGAAGCACCGATTGCTGCAGGATATCGTAGACCGCCTGACGGAAGCGGTGAAGAAGGTCCGATGACGATGCAAAGTGAACCCATCAGTATCTTGCAGTTGTCTACCGCAGATAGTTGTTTCGACGACCGGCTGGCCGAGTTGCTGGCGTGGGAGAATGTATCAGATCAAAACGTTGAGCAGATCGTTGGAGATATTCTGGCGGCTGTGCGCCAGCGCGGTGATCAGGCTCTGATTGAATTTACCAATCGCTTCGACGCCCGGGATGTCAGTGATGTCCGGGAGCTCGAAATTCCTCCCGACGTTGTTTTCGGAGCATTGGCCGGTCTCCCCGCAGCTGAGCGCGATGCACTGGAATTGGCGGCGGAACGAATTCGCCGTTATCACCAGCACCAGAAGCAGGCCTCCTGGCACTACCGGGAAGAGGACGGCACCCTGTTGGGGCAGCAGATCACCGCACTGGACCGGGTGGGCATTTATGTGCCCGGGGGCAAAGCCAGCTATCCGTCGTCGGTTCTGATGAATGCTCTGCCCGCCCGGGTGGCCGGCGTTAACGAGATTATCATGGTGGTGCCAGCGCCGGGTGGCGAACTGAATCCGCTGGTCCTCGCTGCGGCAGCGATTGCCGGAGTTGATCGTCTGTTTACATTGGGCGGCGCTCAGGCCATTGGTGCATTGGCCTATGGTACGGAAACCGTGCCTCGGGTGGACAAGATTGTCGGGCCGGGCAATATCTTTGTTGCCACGGCCAAGCGGGCTGTGTTCGGAGCCGTGGGTCTGGACATGGTGGCGGGGCCCTCGGAAATTCTGGTGGTTTGCGACGGTCAGACAAACCCGGACTGGATCGCTATGGATCTGTTTTCCCAGGCTGAGCACGACGAAGAAGCTCAGGCCATTCTGATCAGTCCGGATATGGATTTCCTAGAACAGGTAAAAACCAGTATTGACAAGTTGTTGCCCACCATGGAGCGGGCATCGATTATTCGTGCGTCACTCGAGAGGCGCGGTGCCCTGATTGCGGTAGCGGACATGACAGACGCATTGGCGTTGATTAACCGTATTGCTCCCGAGCATCTGGAGCTGTCTGTGGCCAGCCCCGAAGACTGGTTGCCGGGTATTCGGCACGCCGGGGCTATCTTTATGGGTCGTTATACCGCAGAGGCGGTGGGCGATTACTGTGCCGGTCCCAACCATGTCCTGCCGACCTCCATGACAGCCCGTTTTTCCTCGCCGCTGGGTGTTTATGACTTTCAAAAGCGCAGTTCACTGATTATGTGTTCCGCCGAAGGTGCTTCGACATTGGGGAAAACTGCGTCGGTGCTGGCCCGGGGGGAAAGCCTGACCGCCCACGCCCGCTCTGCCGAATATCGTATCAAGTCATGATGGTAACCCTGTGAGCAGCCCTTTCTGGAGTGATGTCGTTGCAAGGCTGGATCCCTATGTACCCGGGGAGCAGCCCAAACTGGCCAACCTGACCAAGTTGAACACCAATGAAAACCCCTATGGACCGTCACCCCGGGTTCTGGAAGCCATCGCCGGAGAGTTGGGGGATAGCCTTCGCCTCTACCCTGACCCCAGCGGTACATTACTTAGACAGGCGGTGGCAGATTACTATGCTGTTGCTCCGGCTCAGGTGTTCCTGGGCAACGGTTCAGATGAGGTGCTGGCCCATATTTTTCAGGCGCTGCTCAAGCACGATGAGCCGGTTCTTTTCCCGGATATCACCTACAGTTTTTACCCCGTCTACTGCGGTCTGTATCAGGTGGATTATCAGCGGATACCGCTGGGCAGCGATTACCGCATTCAGGTGGCGGACTACCTGTGCAGTAATGGCGGCATTATCTTTCCAAATCCGAACGCCCCCACCGGGATACTGCTGTCGTTGCCGGAAATTGAATGGTTGCTGAAAAAAAATCAGCAGTCGGTGCTGGTAGTGGATGAAGCCTACATCGATTTTGGCGGAGAGACAGCGGTTTCCCTGGTCGGGCGTTATCCCAATCTGCTGGTGACTCAGACGCTGTCAAAATCCCGGTCGCTGGCTGGCCTGCGGATCGGTTTTGCTATCGGTGATGTCGCTCTGATCGAGGCGCTGGAGCGTGTGAAGAACAGTTTTAACTCCTATCCGCTCAGTCGTTTTGCCATTGTTGGAGGCGCTGCGGCCTTCTCCGATGAGGACTATTTCCGCGAGGTCTGCGAGCAGGTTGTTCGTAGTCGTGATACGTTGGCCTCTGGCCTGAAATCACTGGGTTTTGAAGTGCTGCCGTCCTCCGCGAACTTTCTGCTGGCGACCTGCCCGTCCCGGGATGCCGTCGAGCTTGCGGCGCGATTACGTGAAAAGGGTATTATTGTCCGTCACTTCAGGCAGCCGAGAATAGAACAGTTTTTGCGGATTACTGTTGGCACAACCGAGCAAAACCGTAGGCTGTTGGATGTGTTGGCCGAACTGCTCAAACAGTAATTCCGGGAGCTATTCGGGCGGTGGTCGGGTGCCTGTCACCGCCATAATTGTGCTTTTTTGCCCTTCCCTTATAACCTCCAGTTTGACGGAGTCGCCGGGCGAGAGATCGGCGATCAGATTCATGCTCTTTTCATTGTCTACCACCCAGTAATCATTGATACGGGTGATAATGTCCCCCGGTTGCAGACCTGCCAGATGAGCGGGGCTGTTGATGTAAATGCTGGTGATCACCAGTCCCGATGGCGGGTCCATGCCCAGTTTCGTCGCCGCCAGTCTGGTCAGTGGGCGGGCTTCGACGCCGAGCCAACCGCGGATGACATAGCCGTGTTCGACGATATCCTGTAGAACCTTCACTGCCGTATTGGCGGGAATGGCAAAGCCGATGCCCACCGAATAGCCGGTCTTGTCGAGAATGGCGGCATTGATCCCGAGCAAGTTGCCAAAAGCGTCCACCAGTGCCCCACCAGAATTACCCGGGTTGATGGCTGCATCAGTCTGGATGAAGTTTTCAAACGTGTTGAGTCCCAGACCATTGCGACCGGTAGCGCTGATAATGCCCTGGGTGACCGATTGTCCGACCCCGAACGGATTGCCTATGGCCAGCGTGACGTCACCTACCCGAGGCATGGAGGCCGCATCAATATTGATGGGTATCAGGTTGTCGAGATCTATCTTCAACACAGCCAAGTCTGTATCAGGATCCTTGCCGATGACCTTGACCATTGCCTCTCGACCATCCTGGAGCTGGACGACGATTTCATCTGCGTCGGTCACCACATGGTTGTTGGTCAAAATGTAGCCGTCTTCGGTCAGAATGACCCCGGAGCCCAGAGATGACTGCATGCGCTGTTGCTGTGGCAGGTTGCTGTTGCTGAAGAAGCGGCGGAAGAAAGGATCATCCAGTAACGGATGGCGGGGGCGCTCGAGCGTTTTACGCGTATAGATGTTGACGACCGATGCCGATGCCCGCTGTACAGCAGATGCATACGATGCCGGCCCCTGCCACTCTCCGGAAACGCCAGGTGACAACCCCCTGGTTTCCATTTTGGCTGCGTTGTTGAGCGTTTCCGGCAGTAATAGCATGAACAGTGCGGCCGCAAGCAGGCCGGCAACTACAGGCCAGCTGATATAGCGCAACACTCGAAAAATAAAAGACACCGCAGGCTCCGCGAGCTCACAAAGAGCGCATTATGTCACAAACCGCACAGCGGGAGGCTTTGATGGATCGCTTTGTTCCCGTTCCCCGTCAGCTCACTTTAAGCGTCGGGTCATCATTGTCGTCGGTATCTTCTGCGGTATCATTTGCCACTTTTGCGCGGAGATTGTCGCGGGATGCGCTGTCATCTCTGAGCCCGTATTCTTCGCTGAGAATGCCGCCTGGGACCTTGGGTGCGTAATCTTTCGGCGGTTCTGGTATTTCTGTGGGCAACATTGTGCCGCGCTCCTCAAGGCGTCCAAACCCGGCATCGACCATTTTCTTGCTGGTGTCGGCGCCGGTCAACCGCATGGCGCTGGCAGAGAGGTACTCGTGAACATCGCGGTAGCTGTGTGACAGGTTGTTGAACAGCTCGGAGGTTTTGATGAAATGCTCGGTTACCTCGTGTTCGTAATCCTGGAGCCGTTCCTGTGCTTCCTTGAGTTTGTGCTCGGTGGCTTTGCGTTCTTGCTCCCCGGGGTGAAGGGTTCGCCCGGTCAGCAGGCCAACAACCAAGCCGCCTAACGCACACAGCAAGCCAATCAATAATACAGTCGGGGTATCCAAGCGACCACCTCCAGAGATATGCAGCGGATTTTGACGTGTAGTCTGAAAGAAGCTCTATCTGGAGGCAACTGTTTTTTGAAGAGGCTTTCGTGTGTTCCCTGACGCTGTCGTATGGCAATGATGTCATGCTCACTGTGTGAGTAACGGGTTGCGATTATCCTTTTGCACGGCTAAAGTTCCCGGCCTTGTTTTCTGCATTCTTCCATTGAACCAGTCAATTATGATTCGGGCGTCTGTTCCCACACACACACCTTTGCAGCGATATCAGCAGGATTTGCTGCAGGCCTCTTTCAGCTACGATCCTGCCCAGGAGCAGGCAGTGGCTTTGCTACAGGCGCTCTATGAAAAATTATTGGAGCAAAATGCCCGGATAGCAAATCACTCGATTTTTCAACGAGTCAGAGCGTACTTTCGATCTACCCGGCCCTTTGTGCCGGTCAAGGGGTTGTATTTCTGGGGTGGTGTGGGCCGCGGTAAAACCTACCTGATGGATAATTTTTTTGAATCCCTGCCTTTCGAAGAGAAAATGCGCGCGCATTTCCATCGTTTTATGCGCCGGGTTCATCGGGAGCTGCGCCTGCTGGACGGTGTAAAAAATCCATTGGAAAAAGTTGCCGACAATATCGCCGCTGAAGCCAGGGTGATTTGCTTTGATGAGTTTTTTGTCGCTGATATCGCTGATGCAATGTTGTTGGGCGGGCTGCTGAAATTGCTGTTCGAGCGTGGGGTGACATTGGTGGCAACATCCAATATTGTCCCCGATCAACTCTATGAAAATGGTCTGCAGCGGCAACGCTTCCTGCCCGCCATTGCACTGCTCAATACGCATACCCAGGTTGTTAATGTTGATGGTGGTGTCGATTATCGATTGCGTACCCTCGAGCAGGCCCAGTTATACCACGCGCCTCTGGATGATAGCGCACAGGAAGCCATAGAAGCGGCGTTTAACAGCCTTGTGCCAGCCAGTGGTGAAGTGCAGGTGGCTGTGGATATCACCATTGAAGGGCGAGACATTCCCTGTCGCGCGGTTGCTGAAGATGTCGTCTGGTTTGACTTTGATGTGATATGCAATATCCCGCGTAGCCAGAATGACTATATCGAGCTGGCTCGTGAATTCCATGCGGTGCTGGTCACCAATGTTCGTCAGATGGGACGCAGCAACGAGGATCAGGCACGACGTTTTATCAACTTGGTAGATGAATTTTATGACCGAAATGTTAAGCTGGTGCTGTCCGCCGAGGTGCCATTGCCCGCACTGTATACCGAAGGTCGACTGGGTTTTGAGTTTGAGCGAACCCGTAGTCGCTTGCTCGAAATGCAATCACACGAGTATCTGGCACGACCACATCGCCCCTGACGGGTTCGGTCTCCGGGGCCCTGCAGGCAGGGACTATTCCGTTTAATTCGCCAATATTTTTTTAGGAAAAATTATCCTTGAAAAGGGTAGGGGTGGTCTGTAAAATGCGGCCTCCTTTTAGGAAGGCCAGAAACTTTCAGGCAGGAAAAAATGAAAACATTTAGTGCAAAGGCCGAAACCGTCCAGCGCGACTGGTTTATTGTAGATGCGGCTGACAAAACATTAGGTCGTTTGGCCGTCGAAATTGCCTCTCGCCTTCGTGGCAAACACAAGCCGGAGTTCACTCCGCATGTGGATACCGGCGACTATATTGTCGTGGTAAATGCCGAGCGGGTGCGTGTGACAGGCAACAAGGCCAGAGACAAAATTTATCACCACCACACCGGTTATATCGGTGGGTTGAAGTCCATCAGTTTTGAAAAACTGATCGCCAAGGCTCCTGAGCGGACTATCCAGACGGCTGTGAAAGGCATGTTGCCTAAAGGTCCGCTGGGTCGTGCCATGTTCAAGAAGCTTAAAGTATACGCAGGCACCGAGCATCCCCACACTGCTCAGCAGCCGCAAGAACTGAACATTTAACGGATTGTTAATTATGGCAGACACCCAATATTACGGAACCGGCCGTCGTAAAACCTCCTCCGCCAGAGTCTTTCTGAAATCCGGAGCGGGTAACATCGTGGTCAACGACCGCACTCTCGATCAGTATTTTGGACGTGAGGTGGCACGTATGATTGTGCGTCAGCCGCTAGAGCTGGTGGATCGTGCTACCACATTCGATCTCAATATTACCGTCGCTGGCGGTGGCAGTTTCGGTCAGGCGGGTGCTATTCGTCATGGTATCGCACGTGCGCTACTGCAATATGACGAGGGTCTTCGGGGCCAACTTCGTACAGCTGGCTTCCTGACCAGAGATGCCCGTGAAGTGGAGCGTAAAAAAGTGGGTCTGCGCAAAGCCCGCAAGCGTCCCCAGTTCTCCAAGCGTTGATCGATCGTTTTGTTCACGGAAAACCCGGCTGTATCCAGCCGGGTTTTTTTATGTTTTAAAACAGACTATTACCTACTTTGTGTAAGGTTTTGTCTTGTAATAAAAAGTGGTTTTCTTTACTATTGCACGCCATTTTGCACAGATAAAATTTGCCAACCTTTGCTGCTAACGGGAGTGCGTCATGAGCAATGACGGTATTAATCAGGGGCGTAGACGTTTCCTGACGGGGGCCACTTGTGTGGTGGGTGCCGCTGGGGTCGTAGGGGCTGTTATTCCCTTTGTGGGTTCCTGGAACCCAAGTGCCAAGGCAAAAGCCGCTGGTGCTCCGGTAAAAGCCAATATTTCAAAAATCGAACCCGGTCAGATGGTGACCGTCGAATGGCGTGGTAAACCGGTATACATTGTTCGCCGCACCCAGCAGGCGCTCGATAACCTCAAGGGTCGCGAAGAGCTCAGGGACCCGTCGTCCGAGGCATCCGATCAGCCTGCCTACGTGGACGCCGAGCACCGTGCGATTAAGGAAGAGTACCTGGTTCTGGTGGGCCTGTGTACACACCTGGGTTGTGCTCCGATGTTTCGTCCCGATGTGGGTGCTCAGGATCTGGGCGGCGCCGAGTGGCTGGGGGGCTTTTTCTGTCCCTGCCATGGCTCTAAATTTGACCTCGCCGGTCGGGTTTACAAAGGGGTCCCCGCACCGACAAATCTGGTAGTCCCTCCGTATTCCTACGAGAGTGATGGTGTGGTTGTCATTGGTGTAGATCAGGAGGCAGGCTAATGAAAGCGTTGGTGTCTTTACGTGACTGGGTAGATGCGCGCCTGCCGATCGTGCGTGCGTGGAATACCCACATGGGTGAGTATTACGCTCCGAAAAACTTTAACTTCTGGTACTACTTTGGTGTTCTCTCACTGGTGGTATTGGTCATTCAGCTGGTTTCCGGTATCTGGTTGCTGATGAGCTATCAGGGCTCCGCTGAAACTGCATTTGCTTCAGTAGAGTACATCATGCGTGATGTGGACTACGGTTGGATTATCCGCTACATGCACTCCACCGGGGCATCGGCATTTTTCGTTGTTGTATATCTGCACATGTTCCGCGGCCTGCTCTACGGTTCCTACAAGCCACCTCGGGAACTGGTCTGGATTTTTGGTATGACGATTTACGTAGCTCTGATGGCGGAAGCCTTCCTCGGTTATGTGCTGCCCTGGGGGCAGATGTCCTACTGGGGAGCCCAGGTGATTATCTCGCTGTTTGGTGCGATACCCGTGGTTGGTGAAGACATCGTGCAGTGGGTTCGTGGTGATTACCTGATTTCCGGTATTACGCTGAATCGTTTCATGTCACTGCACGTGGTTGCGCTGCCGATTATTCTGCTGGCGTTGGTGGTGTTGCATATTCTGGCGCTACACGAAGTCGGGTCGAACAACCCAGATGGTGTTGAAATCAAGAAAAACAAGAATGCCAACGGTGTGCCTGTGGACGGTATTCCTTTCCACCCATTCTATACCGTGCACGATCTGGTACCGATTGTCGTATTCCTCTTTGTGTTCTGCTTTATCCTGTTCTTTGTACCGGAAATGGGTGGATATTTTCTTGAACATGCCAATTTTGAGATTGCAGATCCGCTGAAGACGCCCGCACACATTGCGCCAGTCTGGTACTTCACGCCGTTTTACTCCATGTTGCGAGCGGTGCCCGACAAGTTTGCCGGCTTCATGGTCATGGCAGCAGCAATCGCCATTATGTTTGTGCTGCCCTGGCTTGACCGCAGTCCGGTCAAATCAATCCGGTATAAAGGCCTGTTCAGTCGGTATGCCGTCCTGGTGTTCGCCGCCTCTTTCATTATTCTGGGCGTACTGGGTGTCAAGGCTCCGACACCGGCTCGTACCTTTTTGGCGCAGGTTTGTACTGTCCTGTACTTCCTGTTCTTCCTCGCAATGCCGATCTGGACCCGAATGGAGAAAACCCAGCCAGAGCCGAAGCGGGTGACTACCGATGGTGGCTTTGGTTTCTGGAAGTCCATGGGTGGGTTGTTGATAGTTATCCTGCTGGCCTGGTTGCCACTGAAAGCGGTCGGTGCGGAGTCGGAATATCATTGCGGCACCATTCCCTGTGATGAATTCGAGGCCGACCCCTCAGACAAGGTGTCCTTGCAGCGAGGAGCCAAGCTGTTTGTCAACTACTGCATGGGTTGTCACTCAGCTGAGTACTCACGTTGGGGCCGGGTCGCCTCAGACCTGAAAATGCCCGCTGGTGTGGTGATGGACAATCTGGTGTTTGCCGATCAGAAGATCGGGGACCTTATGAAAATTGCCATGACCAAGAAAAAAGGTAAGCAGTGGTTTGGTGCCCCGCCGCCAGACCTCACCATGATTACCCGCGCCCGTACATCCGAATGGGTGTATACTTACCTGCGACATTTCTACGCCGATCCGAACCGTCCGATGGGCGTCAATAACAAAGTGTTCAAGGATGTGGGTATGCCGCATGCCTTACTCGATCTCCAGGGACTTCAGGAGTGCGCGCCGGGACCGGTGGTCGCTGCCAATGGTGGTGTGAAGCGAGATCCCTTGACCCGCGAGGAAATCCTCGAAGACAATTGCGGGCGTTATACGCTCGTTCAGGAAGGAGCTCTGTCTCCGGAGGAATACGACCAAGCGGCATACGACTTGGTAAACTTTCTTTCCTACACCGCAGAACCAATGGTCGAGGATCGCAAGAGAATCGGCACCTACGTTTTGCTCTTTCTTGCCTTCCTCTTCATCTGGGTTTGGTTGCTGAACAGGGAATACTGGAAAGAGATTCACTGATTTCAATGGGGATGGCTGCCGTATGGCCGCCATCCAACTGCCAATAACAACACAACTGAGGTTTTATTATGGGGGTTGTTGCAAAACGATCTTCGATGACGTTTTTTTCTGACCCTACATGCCACTACAGCCATCGTGTACGTATTGTTCTGGCAGAAAAAGGGGTCACGGTAGACATCGAAAATGTCGACGGCAAAAATTTGCCCGAAGATGTACTTGAACTGAATCCCTACGCATCCCTCCCTACCTTGGTAGATCGGGATCTGGCACTCTATGAAACCAAAGTGATGATGGAGTATCTCGACGAGCGATTCCCCCACCCGCCATTACTGCCTGTCTATCCCGTAGCCAGAGCACTGAGCCGCCAGTTCATGCACCGTATTGAGCGCGATTGCTGTAGTCAACTGGATTTTATTATTGGCAGCACTGACAACAAGGCAGTCGAAATAGCCCGCAAGGAGCTTTGTGACAGCTTGACAAGTATTGCGCCGATCTTTGCCGACTTGCCTTTTTTTATGAGCGAAGAATTCACACTGGTCGACTGCTGCCTGGCACCTATTTTGTGGCGGTTACAGCACCTTGAGATTAAACTGCCATCAAATCGTCAGACAAAGCCTTTACAGGACTATATGAAACGATTGTTTGACCGGCCGTCCTTTGCAGAAAGTCTGTCAGAGTTTGAAAGGGATATGTGAAAATCCTGTGTGGCCGGAAAGGATCTTGAAAAGGGGGCATGATATGTCCCTTTTTTCGTAAACTGCAGTACAGAGATATTGGGCCGAAATAACTGTCATGAGCATGACGTCAAATAAAGCTTATCTGGTTCGGGCATTCTATGACTGGATTGTGGATAACGACTGCACTCCCTACATTGTCGCCGATGCCTTTTATCCAGGAGTTGCTGTTCCCCAGCAACATGTCAGTGACGGACAGATTGTGTTGAATCTGGCACCGCGAGCAATAACCTCACTGGTGATGGACAACCGGATTATTTCCTTTACTACGCGATTTGGGGGGGTGCCGAGTACGATAGAGTTACCTGTCCAGTCTATACTGGGCATTTACGCTCGTGAAAACGGTCAGGGTATGATGTTCGAGCCGGAGACTGGCCCCGATCCTCAACCACCTGCCGGGCCTGGTCCTGTGAAATCTGTACCATCGAAAGAGAAACCTTCTGGAGGGACCGCTGGAGACAGTGGCAAAAAACCTTCTCTCAGAATTGTAAAATAGAGGTCTCAATTATGTCAGATCCAATAGTCATTGCCGGTATGGCAAGAACACCTATCGGTAGCATGCAAGGGCAGTTTACCGGTGTTCCCACAACGGAGCTCGGCGCTGTGGCCATCAGGGCTGCCATTGAGCGGGCAGGGGTTACCGGAGAGCTGATTGGCTCCGTTGATATGGGTTGTTGTCTCACGGCCGGTCTCCGGCAGGCACCGGCTCGCCAGGCTGCCATTGGTGCGGGATTGCCGCCGAGTGTGGGTGCTACTACCCTCAATAAGGTATGTGGATCCGGTATGAAAGCGGTGATGAATGCCTGTGACAGCCTGACACTGGGTAATGTGGATGTGGCTGTAGCCGGTGGAATGGAGAGCATGACTAACGCCCCTTATTTAATGACCCAAGGCCGCAGTGGTTACCGGTTTGGTCATGCGCAGATTTTTGACCACATGACAATGGATGGGCTTGAGGACGCCTACAATGGCGAAGCGATGGGTATTTTCGCCGAAAAATGTGTCAGTAAATTCGGTTTTACCAGAGAGGAGCAGGATGCATTTGCCGTAACTTCACTGGAGCGGGCTCAACAGGCGATTAAAGAAGGCAGTTTTGAGCGTGAAATAGCGCCTGTAACCGTCAAAACCCGCAAGGGCGAGGTGGTCTGTTCCATTGATGAACAGCCTGGCAAATCGGTTGCCGATAAAATCTCGCAAATGCGCCCTGCGTTTATCAAAGATGGCACTGTGACAGCGGCCAACGCCAGTTCTATCAGTGATGGCGCTGCTGCCCTAGTGTTGACCCGTCTTTCTGTTGCGGAAAAACTGGGCATGAAACCCCTGGCAACCATTCACGCCCACAGTACCCATTCTCAGGAACCCGAGTGGTTTACAACCGCTCCGGTAGGTGCCATCAATAAGCTGCTCGCGAAAGTAGCCTGGAGCAAGGATGATGTGGACCTGTTTGAAATTAACGAAGCCTTTGCCTGTGTCACTATGGCGGCCATGAAAGAGTTGGGTTTGCCCCATGAAAAAGTCAATATTCACGGTGGAGCCTGTGCCCTGGGTCACCCTATTGGCGCCTCGGGTGCCCGGATTATTGTGACTCTTCTAGGTGCGTTGCAAACCTACGGGAAGCGCAAGGGTGTGGCAGCTATCTGTATTGGTGGTGGAGAAGCCACTGCGGTTGCTGTCGAGCTGATTTAGCCATTCCCGAGTAATAAAAAAACCGGCCCGGCTGTCACCGGGCCGGTTTTTTTATAGATAGCGTTGTTAATCGATATATTCAAAAACCTTCACCACCCGCTGAGCGCCGCGGGTTTTACTGGCAATGAGGGCAGCATGGTCGGCGGTACTATGCGTCACCAGTCCCATCAGATAGATCACGCTGTTTTCGGTGATCACTTTTATGGTCGACGATTTCAGGTTTTTTTCAGCAATCAACTTGGCCTTTACCTTGGTGGTTAGCCAGGTGTCATTGCTTCTCGAAATCAGGGATGTTGGGGTGCGTATCTGCAGTTCATTGTGTACTTGGCGGACGCCGCGAAACTTTCTTGCCGTATCACCCGCCAGTGTACGAAGATCTCCGGTAGCCACTTCACCGGTCAGCAGAATCACGCCATTGTACGCTGTAATGTTGACGTGAGCGCTTTCAAGGTCTGTGTGGGCCTTCTTGATATTGACACCGATCAGCGTTTCCATCTGCCAGTCATCAATATCGGTGCCCAGCGAGGTGGACGAGGGGTCGGGCTTGATTGGCTCGTCGGTGGTTGCATGGATAATACTGGTGCAGCCCGAGAGGGCGAGTATACCCGCGAGTAACAGAGGTGCCAGACGTGGCAGCATCAAGAATTTCCTCCAAACAATTGTTGATCAATAAGCTCACAAAGGCAGAACAGGCTCAATAAATGAATTTCGCTGATGCGATGTCGGTCATGGTGATCAACACGGATCTCAATATCGTCGCCGCTCAGCAATGCCGACAGGTCGACATCGCCTGCGCCAGTAAAACCAATGACAGAAATGCCGCGGTCATGGGCGGTGTGAATTGCCTGGACCAGATTGCTTGGATTGGTCCCGAGGCTGAAGATAACCAGTACATCCTCTGCCTGGCCCAGCGTTTTCAGTTGTCTGCTGAAAATTTCACTGACACTGTGATAATGGCCGATAGCAGTAATTGTAGAGCTATTGCTGTTCAGGCAAATTACCGGTAGGCCCGGCCTTTCCAGTTTATATTGCAGTAACAGGGATTGGGAAAAAATATTTGATAGTGAGGCGGAGAGGCCATTGCCACAACAGAGTATCTTTTGCCCCTGGAGTAACCGTTGAACCGCCACTGTACTGGCTTCGGCAATTAATGGTGCCAGTATTTCTCCGCAAGCCATTTTCGCTTCAATACTCTCGTGAAATAGCTCAATAACACTGGATTCCATAGGTTTTCTTTGGTTTTCTGGGGGTTAGTGGTCAAAAGCGTTTGGCAGCCATTCTACCTGATAAGATGGGTCATTAGTGATGTCTTTGCTGAGGCATACAGCATCAAAACGGCAGGCTACCTTGTCCCATGTCTGGGTGGCTTGTAAAAAATGCCTGGCCGCTGCAATGATTCGCCGTTGTTTCCTGTGATCAATGCTATAGATCGCACCACCGAAGGCGGCATGGTTGCGCAGTCGAACTTCGACAAAGACCACGGTCTGACCCTCCTGCATTATCAGGTCGATTTCTCCCTGTGGGGTCCGGTAATTCCGATGTAGAGTCACCAGACCCTGCCCTTCCAAAAATGTTCTGGCCCATTGTTCGGCAATAGCACCGCTCTGATTTGAGCGGGCCGGTGGTTTCCCTTTCATCATTTGAAAATTCCTTTTTTCTGATGTTTTTCCCCGTATGTATTTCCCGATAATCGGAACAGTTTTTCACTGCTATCAAGGGGTTTGATTTGAGGAAGTCGCTTGATGCTCGGCTTCAGGGATTTTTTTCTGCAATTGTATGGCGGGAACCACCTTGCCATTTTTAAAAATGCCCCAGGGCTGTTCACGTTCAATGGTGTCCGGTGGCGTCAGATATAACATGCCGGTGTTCCCGGGCAGTCGGATATTGGGAAACAGCAACATCTGCCCCAGCCATTGGTGCAAATGGTAGGTGTCAATACCCAGCGCAAACATATGTCGATAAATAGGTTCAAGATCTTCTGCTGATCCCATAGAGTCGGCACTGTAGCCGGGGAGTGTCCAGGGCATGGCGCTGAAACGAACCCCGTCCAGATCGCGATTGTGTCCCGGATCCTGTATGCCGCTAAAAAGTTGAGAAGTGCCATAAACCTGAAGATCACTGGCGAAAAGAAAATCCAGTGTGGGTTTGATCTGTCGTGCCTGACTGGGTGAGGCGATCAGAAAGACCATGTCAAGATCCTGGCGCCGCCTGGGTGTATGAGCCAGTTGTTTTCCGAGTAAACGCTGTAAGCGGTTATTGCGCTCAATACTCTGTTCAATCTGAAGTGTGGGCTTTAGCAGCGCGATGAAGTCGCTCTGGGATGCTCCGTAGGCGGGAACTTCGACCAGCGTGCCGCCTCGTTCCTGCCAGCGCTCTCTAAATGCTGTCAATGCACGTATTCCCGAGCTGGAGTCTGGTGTGATGGCTAGTGCGAACCGGCGTCCTTCGAGCCATGCCCGGTCGGCGACCTGACGCGCTTCAGCGGTGGAGGAAAGGCCAAACTGAAAAAAATTCTGGCGGACTTCGGTGCTGGGTGTATCCAGATAATTGAGCGCCACTGTCGGTACCGGCAGCTCAGCAAAGGCGAGTAACTGGGCAACTTTTTCCCGTTGTACCGGGCCAATGATCAGCTCGGCTCCCTCGCTGATAGCCTGCTGGTAAAGTGGACCGATGTCGTCGCTGGAGGACGTGTCGTAGAAACGGATTAATGGTGTCTTGCCACGAGCTCCCCTGACGTCATACCAGGCGGACAGTATGCCGCCGCGAATGGCCTTGCCCGCTTCTGCAAGGGAGCCCTGCAGTGGCAGCAGCACTGCAATCTGTTCAGGGAGATTACTCGCGACTTCCTGCAATGCCGTGAGTGATGGTGGTGGGTTCAGAGCGGCGGGATGGTCTGGCCACTTAATTTGCCAATCTGTTATCTCGCGCAGCTGTTTGTCCATATCGCCCTGGTTTTCCCGAACCCTACTGGCAAGTGTGTACCAGCCCTGTAGCACGGGATCGGATTCCGTTGCCTGCAATGCTGCCAGATGCTTCTGTGAAATATGAGTCAGCAATCGCCATATCGCTTCGGAAATGTCTGTCTGTTCTCCGGTTGATGTCACCAGGCTGGAAAGTTCTGCGTAAGCGCGAATGCTTTGCTCATCTTCCCCCAATAGTGAAAACAGTTCCCCCCGCAGTTTTTGCCACTTAACCTGAATGCCGGTCGGCAATTGAGCAGCATTGGCCGTGAATTCCGGGTCTGTGAGCAAGTCTCTTGCGAGAAAAAACCGTTCCTGACCCATGGCCACTTCGGCGAACAGCAGGTAGAAGTCCACAAGGCGCTGACCGGAGAGCGCATTCTGATCAATTGATGACAATACCTTTAGGGCCTGCTGGTTGTCCCCCGCGAGTACCAGAAGCTCGGCAGCATCCAGTTGGTGGAGTTGTCGGTGCGGTGCTATGCTGTTCGCGGCCAGTGAGAGCGCCTGTTCGGCGCGCTCTGCGGGACTCAGGGGTGTCGCCGGACCGGTTTTCGGTGTGTCGCGGCCCGTCTGAGTACAGCCGCCGAGCACTAAAACCAGTCCCAGCAGTACCATCGCTGTTATTCTGAATTTGAACATAGGTGTCATTTCTTATGCCGGGTCAATTGTATGTGGTGGCCACGCCCATTGGTAATCTGGGTGATATGGTACCCCGAGCCGTTGAGGTTCTCCATGCGGTTGATCTCATTGCTGCAGAGGATACCCGTCACAGTGGTCGATTGTTGAAACATCTCGGCATCGATACACCGCTGGTTGCCTATCACGATCACAGCGATGAACGACAGATGGGCCGGGTTCTCGATATGCTGGTACAGGGCCAGACGGTGGCGCTCATCTCGGATGCGGGAACGCCGTTGATCTCTGATCCAGGCTACCGCCTGGTCAGAGAGGCCCGGTTGCAGGACATCAGGGTCACGCCGATCCCCGGTGCCTGCGCCGCTATTGCAGCCCTGAGCGCTTCCGGGTTGCCCAGTGACCGGTTCAGCTTTGAGGGGTTCCCGCCGCCAAAAACTGCCGCGAGAGTGAAAAGATTTGAAACCCTTGCCGGATCAGCCCAGACAATGATTTTTTATGAGTCCCCTCACCGGATACTCGACACACTTAGGGATATGATTGCCACCTTCGGCCCCGACCGTGAAGCGGTGCTGGCCAGAGAAATCACCAAGACCTTCGAGACATTCCTGACCGGTACCCTGACGACAATATTGCAGCAGGTCTGCGCGGACAGCAACCAGCAAAAGGGCGAAATGGTGGTGATGGTTAAAGGGAACGTTAATGCTGTCAGCGCGTCCGAGGCAGAGCAATTGAGAATCCTGAAAACGCTGCTGGATGATCTGCCCGTCAAACAGGCTGCTGCACTGGCGGCCAGAATTACCGGCGGCCAGAAAAACGCGCTTTACCAGCTGGCGCTTTCATTGCGCCCCGACTGAAGCCGGTCCAGTTATGGCCGGTCAGGCACTGCAGGCCAGTACAATGGTTTCCGGGCTGATTTGCCTGAATTGCCGGGCAGGCTTGTCCGATGTTTTGCCAGCACACCATTCGGCAATGCGCGCGATATCTTTTTGATCACCCTTGTAGTGGGCTCCGTGCATTTCGACCATGCCGAGGCCCTGGCCGACAGCGTTGAGGTAATTGCACGAATTGCGCAGGCTGCCGATGACCGGAAGTCGAAGCTGTTTGGTCAACACGTCTGCCTGTCTGGCGGTGGTGACAGTTCGCGGCACACGATTCAAGACCATGGCGATAGTCTGTTTGGACGGCAGCATCCGCTGCAGTTGCTGGACGGTAGTGGCAATGGCGTGCAAATCAAATTCGGCCGTTAACACCGGCAAAAGTATGGCGGTCGCCTCACGCAGCAATGGGCTGAGATTATTAAGGTCCGGTCTGGCTGGCGTGTCGAGAACCAGCACTTCCGTATTGCGGGGCGGCTGAATTGCCCAGCTGCGAGTGACATGTTGTGGTGCGTTATGCGCATCTACCAGTTGAATGTAGGGAGCTGTCTCTGGTCGTTTGTGAGCCCAGAACACACTCGAACCCTGAGGGTCCAGGTCCATCAATGTGGTTACTTTGCCCCGATGACTGAAATAACTGGCCAGGTTGGTGGACAGTGTCGTTTTGCCGCAGCCACCTTTGGGGTTCATTACCACGATTCTTTGCATCTCTCTGGTCCCGTATGATTCGCAAGATTACCTAGGCTACCCAACAACGCTTCGCAGAAACCACGATCAGATCAAAAAATGACCAATACGCCTGCTGTGCAATGAGCTTTTTGCCGCTTTTGCCAATCGCCAGCGGGGCTGGCTTCGTGCTAACCTTGCCGCGGGAGTTGGCCAGGCAACCGCCGCTTTAATTTCTCGCTATCTCCGCAGGTGATGGTGGGAGTGAAGGGGAGGAAAGTCCGGGCTCCATAGGGCAGAGTGCCAGGTAACCCCTGGGGGGCGTGAGCCTACGGAAAGTGCAGCAGAGAGCAGACCGCCGATGGCCACAATACGTTGTGGCACAGGTAAGGGTGAAAGGGTGCGGTAAGAGCGCACCGCGCAACTGGTAACAGTTTGTGGCACGGCAAACCCCGCTCGGAGCAAGACCAAATAGGGATCCTTTGGCGTGGCCCGCGCTGGATCCGGGTAGGTTGCTTGAGGTGTACGGTGACGTGCACCCTAGAGGAATGGTTGTCCAAGACAGAACCCGGCTTATCGGCCAACTCCCATTTTTTTATCCCTCTTTCTGAACAGCCTGTTGTTCATCGGCTTGATGGGCAAGCGTTGCCAGTGGCTGGTGCTCACATCCGCGTTGAGTCCCGGGAATTTATCAAAGTCGACAGCCCCATGCCGCCGGAATATGGGCCGGAATCACCCCATTTTCGCCCCTCTGGCTTGATCAAAAAATAATCAAAAAAATCTTCCTGTGTGTTTGCCCGTGCATCGTTATTTGAAAGTTAATGTAAAACATTAACGGCGGATTCTAGCGAATTGTTTATCTTCGCTATATTTTTCAAGCAATTTTTCTTCCTTCTGTTGTTTGTCGCAAGTTGTTGAGTTTTCGAAACATTTTTCGTGATTCGGGTCCCTTTTTTTGCCTTGACATTGGCCTTGGTCGGCATATAGTGACGAAAAGTGGGTAAAAGTGGGGCAGAGTGGGTTTTCTCTCCCATTCCTCTTGTCATTTTGAGTCAGGCGATAGCAGTGTTTAGAGGCAGCAACGAAATTAATGTGGATACCAAGGGGCGTATGGCCATGCCCGCGCGGTACCGTGCCTCCCTGGAAGCCAGCTGCGGTGGCTGCCTGATTGCCACTATCGATATACAGGATAAATGTCTGCTGATCTATCCGCTACAGGAATGGGAAAAGATTGAAGAAGAAATAGCGGAGCTGCCTTCCTTCAACCCGCTGACGCGCAAGTTGCAACGAATCCTGATTGGCCATGCCCGAGAACTGGAACTGGACAGTAACGGACGTGTTCTGATCCCCCCGGAGTTGCGCCAATACGCGCAACTGGACAAGAAAGTGGTACTGGTAGGCCAGCGCCACCGCTTTGAGTTGTGGAGCGAAGAAAACTGGAATTCCGGTAGAGAGAGCTGGCTGGCTGACAGCGAAGGTGATCTGCAGATACCGGTAGAAATGCAATCCCTGTCACTGTAATGCTGAGGTAAGGGGCTATGTCGGCACAGGTCGAACACACGACCGTTCTGCTGGACGAGGCAGTTACTGCCCTTGTCACCGACCCCGACGGTTTTTACGTGGACGGCACTTTCGGTCGGGGCGGGCACGCGACCAGAATTCTCGCCGCGCTCAGTGAGCAGGGTCGGCTGATGGGAATCGACAAAGACCCGGTGGCCTGTCAGGTTGCCAGCGAAAAATTTGCCGAAGACAAACGCTTTCAGATAGTCCGTGGCTCCTTTGCGCAGTTGGCTGAAATGGTCTCGGTCCAGCATAGGTTAGGCGAGGTTCAGGGGGTGCTACTGGATCTGGGTGTTTCTTCTCCCCAGCTGGATGATGCATCGCGAGGATTCAGCTTTCTTCGCGATGGGCCTCTGGATATGCGCATGGATCCGGAATCCGGTATCAGTGCGGCCGACTGGCTGGCAACCGCAGAAGAGCAGGAGATCACACGGGTGCTGCGCGACTACGGCGAAGAGCGCTTTGCCCGGCGTATGGCGAGAGCCATTATTGCCGCCCGCAACGAACAACCAATTACCCGCACTGCGAGGTTGGCGTCGATTGTCGCTGGAGCCAATCCCTCCTGGGAAAAGGGCAAACACCCGGCCACTCGGGCTTTTCAGGGCATCCGTATTTTTATTAACCGCGAGCTGGAAGACCTCGAGCTGGCGTTGGCATCAATTCTGGACGTGCTCGCAGTTGGCGGGCGGCTGGTAGTTATCAGTTTTCACTCGCTGGAAGACCGGATTGTTAAGCGGTTTATCCGGGAGAAAGAACGCGGCAAGCCGCTGCCAAAAGGACTGCCCATCATGGAGAAAGATATTGTTCGGCGGATGCGCTCTGTGGGCAAGGCGAGCAAACCCGGTTCGGCTGAAGTGGCCGCTAACCTGCGTTCCAGAAGTGCCGTGATGCGTGTTGCGGAGAAACTGTCGTGATTGCCAGACGTCCTTTGTCCGTTCGCGCGGGCGGCTGGCTGCCGGCGTTGTGGCTGTTGTTGGTGCTCTCGGCGCTGTCGGTGATCTATGTCAGTCACCTCTGTCGCCAGCTCTACAACGAGCTGGCCAAACTTGAGCAGGAGGCCAATGCGCTTCAGGTTGAGTGGGGCCGCTATTTGCTGGAGCAGAGTTCCTGGGCTTCGCTGAGTCGCGTGGAGCAACTGGCCAAATCGGAATTGCAGATGCGGGTGCCGAAACCCGGTGAAGTTATTGTGGTGCGTGCCGGAGAGAAAGTGGAATGAGTGGCATCAGGCCCAACAAGCTCACCATTCAGCGCTGGCGTTACATGCTGGTGGTGATGGTGCTGGCGATTCTGCCGGTGGCAGGTTTCTGGCATATCGCCAGCCTGCAGGTATTGCCGGACGTCGACCGTGGTTATGAGTTTTTACAGATACAGGGGCAGGCGCGCACAGTCCGGACCGAAACGATTCCGGCCTATCGGGGCGTCATTACCGATCGTCGTGGCGAGCCGCTCGCTGTCAGTACACCGGTTGTAACACTCTGGGCCAATCCAAAGTTGATGGATAACCGGGCGCCCGAGCTCACCGAGCTGGCCAGTTTGCTGTCCATTACCCGGGAGGAGCTGCAGCAGCGACTGGCTCGTTATGCCAACAAGGAGTTTATGTATTTGGCGCGTCAGGTGACACCCGAGCAGGCGGAGCAGGTGCTCAAACTTGAAATGCCAGGAGTGTTTGGTCAGCCGGAATACAAACGGTTTTATCCGGCAGGAGAAGTTGCAGCCCAGTTGGTGGGTTTTACCAATATTGATGATCGTGGTCAGGAGGGTATGGAGCTCGCCTACGATCACCTGTTAACCGGTGTGCCCGGAGCAAAGCAGGTGCTCAAGGATCTCAAGGGCCGGGTGATCAAGGAGCTGGCACTGGTGCGCAGCGAAAAGCCGGGACAGAACCTGGCTCTCAGTATCGACCTGCGTCTGCAATACGCCGCCTACCGTGAACTCAAGGCGGCGATGGGTAAATTCAAGGCCGTATCGGGTTCGGTGGTCATACTGGATGTGCGCACCGGCGAAGTGCTGGCCATGGCCAATCAGCCGTCTTTCAATCCCAACGACCGCAGCCAGCTGAGTTCTGATGCACTGCGCAATCGCGCAGTGACCGATCTGGTGGAGCCCGGCTCCACCATGAAGCCGTTCACTGTGCTGGCGGCATTGGAAAGCGGCAAGTATTCACCCGAAACCCTGATTGATACCAACCCCGGCTCGATACGGGTCGGCAGAAAGACCTTCTACGATCATCGCAACTACGGCGTGATTGACCTGACCACGCTGTTGACCAAGTCCAGTCAGGTGGGCACCACAAAGCTGGCACTGGACCTTGAACCGGAGCATATCCGGGAGATGTTCTATCGGGTGGGAATGGGAAAAAGTCCCGGCACCGGATTCCCGGGAGAGAGCCCCGGCAGCCTGCCTGACTACCGCCGTTGGCCCTCGATCGAACGGGCCAACTTTGCATTTGGTCACGGGTTTTCTGCCACAGCATTACAGCTGGCCCAGGCCTATGCCGTGATCGCCAGTGACGGTTTGAAAAAACCGGTATCGCTGCTCAGTGTGAATGATATTCCAGTCGGCGAGCAGGTGGTGGATCCAGAGCTGGCCACCACCATGCGGAAGATGATGACCCATGTCACCCAAACGGGCGGCACAGCCACCCGGGCAGCGATCAGTTCCTACGATGTGGCAGGTAAAACCGGCACGGTGCACAAGGTGGGGAAATTCGGCTACGAGAAACATCGCTACGTCTCGATGTTTGCCGGGATGGTGCCCGCTGACAACCCGCGGCTGGTGACCGTCGTGGTGATCAATGATCCGCGGGGTGATGATTATTTTGGTGGGGCAGTGGCTGCGCCAGTATTTTCCGAAGTGACCGCCGATGCCCTGAGAATGCTGAAAATTCCACCATCGTTGGAGAATATCCAGCAGGAAGTGGTGTTGAACAATCGTCAGCCCGGAGATGCCACGTGATGACATCATCCGTGAATACCCCGCTGCCAACACTGGCAACCCTGTTGCCGGGGATGTCCCTGTCTGCCGCATTGGCCGGTACACCCGTGAAAGGGTTGTGTCTCGACAGTCGCCTGCTCGAGCCGGGTCAACTGTTTATCGCGATTCCCGGTATCAGAACAGATGGCCGCGACTACCTGTCCCAGGTACTGGCATCCGGTGCTGTCGCAGCGCTGGCCGAGGCGGATGGGCTCGATTGCCAGGATCCGCGAGTGATCCCGGTCGAGGGCCTGAATCGTCAGCTGAGTGAACTGGCGGGACGTTTTTACGGCGATCCCTCGGCGTCACTGTCCCTGACCGGCATCACCGGTACCAATGGTAAAACTACCTGCAGTCTGTTGTTGACGCAGCTATTCAGTCTGGCGGGTTATCCGGCCGGAGTAATCGGTACGCTGGGTTGTGGCGTGGCGCGCGACGGTCAGGTGGCACTCACTGAAACCGGTATGACCACACCGGATGCCATCACGTTACAGGCGTTGTTGGCGGATTTTGTCAATGCGTCGGTAGAGCGTGTGGCGATGGAGGTGTCTTCCCATAGTCTCGATCAATGCCGGGTGTCGGCCCTTGAATTTGATACTGCGGTATTCACCAATCTGAGTCGCGATCATCTGGATTATCACGGTGATCTGGTGAGTTATGCCCATGCCAAATCGCGGCTGTTCACTCTGCCCGGGTTGGCCCACGCAGTGATCAACATCGATGACCCGGTGGGTGCAGAAATGACCTTGCAGTTGCCCCCGTCCGTCGCTTTGTGTACCTACTCACTGTGCAATCCTGCCGCCACAGTGTATGCCTCGGACATCACATTTTCCGTCAGTGGCCTGCAGGCCAATGTAGTAACGCCCTGGGGGGAGGGGTTGCTCGTCAGTCCTCTGCTGGGTCGCTTTAATCTACAAAATCTGCTGGCGGTACTGGCCGCTGCCTGCATTCAGGGTCTGACCCTGGAGCAGGTGTTGAGCGTGCTGCCGGGGTTGCAGTCGGTGACAGGTCGTATGGAGAAAATCACCAAAGGCGTCGGGCCGATGGTGATAGTGGATTATGCCCACACGCCAGCTGCCCTGGAGCAGGTGTTGCTCACCTTGCGCGAGCATTGCAAAGGCCAGTTGTGGTGCGTATTTGGTTGTGGCGGTGATCGTGATCGGGGCAAGCGCGGGCAAATGGGTGCAATCGTCAGTCAGCTGGCTGATCGAACCATAGTGACCAGTGACAATCCGCGCAGTGAAAAGCCCGACGAGATCATTGCCGATATTGTTCGGGGTGTTGCAGAAGGTGCAGCCGTGGACGCCATTGCCGATCGTGCTCTGGCCATTCAGAGCGCAGTCTGGGAAGCGGCCGATGCCGATATCGTGCTGATCGCCGGCAAGGGGCACGAACACTACCAGTTGATCGGTGCCGAACGCTTGCCGTTCAGCGATCAGGCACAGGCAAGGCTGGCGCTGAAGCAGCGAGGGGGGTGTCGATGATTCAGACGATGACCCTGACGATGGCAGCGCAAACGTTTGGCGGCACGCTCATGTATCCCGATTGTGAATTTCGTGCGGTCAGTACGGACAGTCGCCATATCCTTGAGGGCGATGTGTTTGTCGCCCTGCGCGGTGAGCGCTTCGATGCCCACAATTTTCTGCCCGATGTGGCCACCCGAGCCTCCGGAATGGTCGTGGAATACGCCGACAGGGACATCAATCTGCCCCAGTGGGTCGTGCCGGATACGACGGTGGCGCTCGGCCAGCTCGCATTGTTAAACCGCCGACGCTTCCACGGGCCGGTGGTGGCGATTACAGGCAGCAGCGGCAAAACCACTGTCAAGGAGATGGTGGCCGCCATTCTCGGCGAATGTGGCGCCGTGCTGGCCACAAAAGGCAATCTGAATAACCAGATTGGTGTGCCGCTGACCCTGCTCAGCCTTACTGCCAAACACCGTTTTGCCGTGATCGAAATGGGTGCCAGCGGGCCGTCAGAAATCAGCTATTTATGCAGTCTGGCCAGGCCGGATGTGGTAGTGGTGAATAATGTACTGCCCGCACATGTGTCGGGTTTTGGCAGTCTGGAGGGAATTGCCAGGGCGAAGGGAGAAATATACAGCGGCGTTTGCTCCGAAGGCACCGCCGTAATCAATCTCGACGAAAGCTGGGCGCCCCAATGGCGTGCGGCCACCCTGGCCAGAGTGGTCAGTTACTCCCTCGTCAGCGAATCCGCAGATTTTCGTGCCAAAGCGATGGTGTCAGACCCGCAGGGCTGTTTCTCCTTTGTGCTGGTGACCCCCGTCGGCGAAGCCGCGGTGCAGCTGGCGGTCAGTGGTCGCCACAACGTTGCCAACGCGCTGGCCGCGGCGGCCTGTGCCCATGCAGCGGGTGCCGACCTCGGTGCAGTTGCCGCCGGCCTGAACAAAGTCCGGGCAGTGCCGGGTCGTCTGCACAGGCAGGTATTGGCCTCTGGCGGCACGCTGATTGATGACAGCTACAACGCCAACCCCGGTTCCGTAAAAGCTGCGGTGGATACCCTAATGACCATCAGCGGAAAACAGATTCTGGTGTTGGGTGACATGGGTGAGCTGGGCGACAACGAAGCCGCGTTGCATGGTGAAGTGGGACGTTATGCCGCTGACAAGGGTGTCTGTCACCTGCTCGCAGTCGGCCCTTTGTCGATCAATACGGTTCGCGAGTTTGGTGAAGGGGCCGAACATTTAGACAGCAAGGAACAGCTGCTGGAAAGATTGAAGAGCCTGCTGGATAAAGATGCCGTGGTGTTGGTGAAGGGATCGCGTTTCATGGCCATGGACACTGTGGTGAAGATGATAACGGAACTGGGGGAACACTAGGCATGTTGCTTTTACTGGCAGACTACCTGACACAGTACTTCACCGTTTTCGGCGTGGTGAAATACCTGACATTTCGGGGCATTCTCGGTGCGCTCACAGCGCTGGGACTGTCGTTGGTGCTGGGTCCGATGATGATCCGTCGGCTCAATCTTCTGCAGATCGGACAGTCGGTGCGCAACGATGGTCCGCAGAGCCACCTCAGTAAATCCGGTACGCCCACCATGGGTGGCGCATTGATTATTCTGTCCATTTTTATCAGTGCGCTGCTCTGGTCCGATCTCACTAACCGTTATGTCTGGGTGGTTCTGGCAGTGACGCTGGCCTTCGGCGCCGTTGGCTGGGTGGATGATTATCGAAAAGTGGTGGAAAAAAATTCCCGTGGCCTGCCGGCCCGGTGGAAATATTTCTGGCAGTCGGTTGCGGGATTTGGGGCTGCCTTTTTTCTTTATTACACCGGAAGTACCGGTGCGGAGAACGAGCTGATCGTACCGTTCTTCAAGGAGGTGGCTCTGCCACTGGGTTTGTTCTACGTGCTGCTGGCGTATTTCGTGATCGTGGGCAGCAGCAACGCCGTCAACCTGACCGATGGCCTGGATGGGTTGGCGATCATGCCGAGTGTCGTCATCGGTGGTGCACTGGGGGTGATTGCCTACGCCGTGGGCAATGCCCAGTTCGCCAGTTATCTGCACATTCCCTATGTGGTGGGTGCCGGCGAACTGGTGGTGTTCTGCGCGGCACTGGGTGGTGCTGGTCTCGGCTTTCTATGGTTCAACACCTACCCGGCCCAGGTGTTTATGGGCGATGTGGGGGCGCTGGCGCTGGGGGCGGCACTGGGCACCATCGCAGTGATCGTGCGCCACGAAATTGTGTTTTTCATTATGGCGGGTGTGTTCGTGCTGGAAACCGTCTCGGTGATCATGCAGGTGGCTTCCTACAAATTGACCGGACGGCGGATTTTCCGCATGGCGCCGATTCATCACCATTTTGAATTGAAAGGTTGGCCGGAGCCGCGCGTGATTGTGCGTTTCTGGATTATTACGCTGGTGCTGGTGCTGTTTGGCCTAGCTACCCTGAAGCTGCGTTAAGGGAAGGATACGGGAGTGGCAATGACGCAATTAATCGCCAGTAGCAAACTGAAGGTGGTCGCCGGTCTCGGTGTCACCGGTTTGTCCGTGGCGCGTCATTTAAACGAGATGGGTGAGCGGTTTGTGGTGCTCGACAGTCGCACCAGTCCACCCTGTCTGGCACAGCTGCAAGGCGAGCTGCCGGAGGTGTCGCTGATTCTGGGCGAGTTCAGCGACGACGCTTTTCTGGGCGCCGATGAAGTCATTCTCAGCCCCGGGTTATCGCGCCAGCATCCGGCGATAAAAACAGCCGTTGAGGCCGGCATTCCGGTGATCAGCGACATTGAGCTGTTTGCCCGGTGCACCAGTGCGCCGATCGTCGCTATCACGGGTTCCAACGGCAAAAGCACCGTCACCACGCTGGTGGGAGAGATGTTTGCGGAAGCCGGCATCGCCGCCGCCGTGGGTGGTAATCTCGGGGTGCCCGCACTCGACCTGCTGTCTCCCAACGTGGCGTATTACGTGCTGGAGCTGTCCAGTTTTCAACTGGAGTCCGTGCTGGCGCTGAATGCCGAAGTCGCCACTGTGCTGAACATCAGTCTCGACCACATGGACCGCTATCACAGTTTGTTGGACTACCATCAGGCCAAGCACCGGATTTTTATCGGGGCTCGCCAGGTGGTGACCAATCGCGACGATCGGCTCAGTGCGGCGCTGGTGGGCGATACCGTCAAACAGTGGAGTTTCGGACTCGATCAGCCCGATTTCAAAGGCTTTGGTCTGCGTCAGCACCAGGGCGAGCCCTGGTTGTATTACCAGTTTGAACCGTTGATGGCAGAGCGGGAACTGGGTATGACGGGGCGACACAATACCGCCAACGCACTGGCGGCCCTGGCGCTGGGCACGGCAGCCGGTCTGCCAATAGACCCGATGCTGACCGTGTTACGGCGTTTTGAGGGTCTGCCCCACCGCTGTCAGCGGGTGGCGACGCGTAGCGGTGTCACCTACATCAACGACTCCAAGGCCACCAATGTCGGAGCCACCCTGGCGGCAATCGCCGGCCTGCGCGGTGCTGACAATTTGGTACTGATCGCCGGTGGGCAGGGCAAGGGGCAGGATTTCGCCCCGCTCGCCAGCGCCCTGCAGGGCTCGGTCAGGCAACTGATTTTAATGGGTGAGGACGCAGCGGTCATTGGTGATGCGGTGGCTGGGACCGTTCCCGTGCTGTTTGCCACTGGTCTCGATGCGGCAGTCAAGGTCGCCGCACAGGTTGCCAGACCCGGAGACATCGTGTTGTTGTCACCGGCCTGTGCCAGTTTTGATATGTTCCGGGGTTTTGCCGACCGCGGTGAACAATTTGTCCGGGCGGCGGAGGCATTGCAATGAACCTTGCTGCTGTCTACTGGCCGCGCATCACCCTGTTCCTGCGGGAGCTCGATCAGTGGTTGTTGTTGTCGACAATCGCTATTGCCACCATCGGATTGGTGATGATCAGTTCGGCCTCCATCAGTTTTGCCGAACACAACCTCGGCGATGGTTTCTATTTTCTCAAGCGCCAGATGTTGTACATGACTCTGGGGCTGGTAGTAGCTGCGCTGTTTCTCTACATGCCATCGCGATTCTGGTATCACAACGCGGTACCGCTGCTGGTGGTCACCATCATTTTACTGGTGGCGGTGCTGATTCCCGGGATCGGTCGCCGCGTCAATGGTGCCCAGCGCTGGATCCCTCTGGGGCCAATCAATCTGCAGGTGTCCGAAGTGGCCAAGTTCATGATGATTCTGTTCATGGCCAGCTATCTGGAACGTTATCAACGAGAGCTGCGTGAGTACTGGAAAAGCATGATCAGGCCGGTACTGCTGTTGATAGGCGTCGCTGGTCTGTTACTGCTGGAGCCGGATTTTGGCTCAATGGTTGTGGTGTGCGGCACGGTGCTGGCCATGTTGTTTATCGGCGGTGCAAAGCTGTGGTTGTTCAGCGGGCTGTTGCTCGCCGGTATCGGTGGTATTGCCTCAATGGCATTGATCTCCCCCTACCGCCTTGAGCGTCTGGTGACGTTCCTCGATCCGTGGGCGCATCAATACGACAGCGGTTATCAGTTAACCCAGTCGCTGATCGCCTTTGGTCGCGGCGAGTGGTTCGGGGTTGGTCTGGGCAACAGTATCCAGAAATTGTTTTTTCTGCCCGAGGCCCACACGGATTTCGTGTTCTCGATCTATGCCGAGGAGTTCGGCCTGATCGGGGTTGCGGTTGTGCTCGGGCTTTACAGTCTACTGGTGTCGCGAATCGTGCATGTGGCGAGAAAGGCAGTTCGGCAGGAAGACTGGTTTGCTGCTTACAGCTGTTTCGGTATCGCAATCGTGCTGGCGGGCCAGGCGTTTATCAATATCGGTGTCACCTCCGGGCTGTTGCCCACCAAGGGGCTGACACTGCCCTTCATCAGTTATGGCGGCAGCAGCCTGCTGGTGTGTTGTGCCATGGTGGCACTGGTGCTGAGAATCAGCCGGGAGATGGATGATGTACAGGCCGTTGCAAAACAGGTGAGACGTGACAGAGCGGAGTTGTAACAAGGTGATGGTCATGGCCGGCGGCACTGGTGGGCACGTGTTCCCCGCTCTGGCGGTGGCGCATGTCCTGCGTGCGCGAGATATTGCGGTGTGCTGGCTCGGCACCCGGCGCGGTATCGAGGCCGAACTGGTGCCCGCCAATCGTTTCCCGATCCGTTATATCGAAGTGGCGGGGTTGCGCGGAAAGGGGTGGCGCAAACTGATCAGTGCACCCTGGCAGTTGTTGCGGGCACTTTCTCAGGCCATCGCCGTATTGCGCAGCGAGCGGCCGGATGTGGTGCTTGGCTTTGGCGGGTTTGCCTCTGGCCCCGGTGGCCTGGCGGCCAAATTGCTGGGTATTCCGCTGGTTATTCACGAGCAGAATGCCGTGGCCGGGACCACCAACCGTTTGCTGGCGAAGGTAGCCAACCGGGTGCTGTCGGCGTTCCCCGATGCCCTGCCCGACGCGGTGTGGACCGGCAATCCGGTGCGGTCCGAGATTGCCGCGCTCGGTGCTCCGCAGCAACGAATTGCCCTGGCGGACAGGCCCCGCCATCTTCTGGTGCTGGGCGGTAGCCTCGGTGCGCTGGTCATTAATCAGCTCCTGCCGGCGGCACTGGCACTGCTGCCTGAAGCCCGGCGGCCTGTCGTCCTTCATCAGTGTGGCAGGGACCATGTGGATGCCACTGCTGCGGCCTATGAGCAACAGGGTGTGAATGCCGAGATCGAGCCGTTTATCAAGGAGATGGCCGAGGCCTATGGCTGGGCGGATATGGTGGTTTGCAGGGCAGGTGCCCTGACTGTCTCCGAGCTGGCGTCGGCGGGCATCGGTGCCATTCTCATTCCGTACCCCCACGCCATTGACGACCACCAGACCGGCAACGGCCAGTGGTTGGTGGCCGAGGGCGCGGCCGACATGATCCAGCAACAGGACCTGACCGCTGAAAAACTGGCGATATTGCTGGCGGACTGGCTGACGGATGCCGCCCAGCTGCAACAGCGTGCGCTGAATGCGCGAAAACTCGCCAGACCCGATGTGGCAGAGACCATAGCCGAAATTTGCGAGGAGGTTTGCCGTGGGCGATAAAGGCTTTCATCCCGTACCGGAAATGCGCCGTATCCGCCGTATCCACTTTATTGGTATTGGTGGCAGCGGCATGTGTGGCATCGCCGAAGTATTACTTAATCAGGGGTACCTGATTTCCGGTTCCGATCTGGCGGACAACAGCAATATTGTCAGGCTGCGTCAACTCGGTGTCAGGATTACGCTGGGGCATGCGGCCGAGCATATTGCGGATGCGGACGTGGTGGTGCAGTCCTCCGCTGTGGATGAAAGCAACCCCGAGATTGTCAGTGCGCGGGAACGGCGCATTCCGGTTGTTCGCCGCGCGGAAATGCTGGCGGAGCTGATGCGCTATCGACACGGTATTGCGGTGGCGGGTACGCACGGTAAAACCACTACCACCAGTTTGCTGGCATCGGTACTGGCCGCCAGTGGCAAGGACCCGACCTTTGTCATCGGCGGACTGGTGAAGAGCGCGGGAACCAACGCGCGGTTGGGGGAGAGCCGCTACCTGGTGGCCGAAGCGGATGAGAGCGATGCCTCTTTTCTCCACCTCCAGCCGATGGTGGCCATCGTGACCAATATCGATGCCGACCACATGGAAACCTACGGATTTGATTTCAACCGGCTCAAGCAGACGTTTGTCGAGTTTTTGCACAACCTGCCGTTTTACGGGTTGGCGGTGCTGTGTATTGACGAGCCGGTGATCCGCGAAATTCTGCCGCTGGTGTCGCGCCCGGTGCTGACCTACGGCTTTGCGGAGGATGCCGATTTTCGCATTGACCGGGTCAGTATTCAGCAGAACAACAGTCATTTTGTGATCTATCGGCCCGACCATGCCGAGCCCCTGCCTATCTCCCTGAATATTCCCGGGGAGCACAACGTGTTGAATGCGGCGGCGGTGGTGGCTGTCGCCACCGATGAAGGTGTCGACGACCAGGCCATCCAGCGTGGGCTTGCCAATTTCCAGGGAGTGGGTCGACGTTTTGAAATTTACGGTGAATACCCCGTGAGCGGTGGCACGGCCATGCTGGTGGACGACTATGGTCATCACCCGAAAGAAGTGGCCGTGACGATCAAAGCCGTGCGTGAGGGATGGCCCGAGCGGCGTCTGGTCATGGTTTTCCAGCCACACCGCTACACCCGCACCCGCGACCTCTACGAAGATTTTGTACAGGTGCTATCCGGTTGCGATGTGCTGGTTCTGCTGGAGGTTTATCCCGCCGGTGAAGAAGAGATCCCCGGTGCGGACAGCCGCGCCCTGTGTCGCAGTATTCGTCAGCGCGGGCTGGTGGAACCGATCTATGTGAAAGACATTGAAGCGGTCGGTGACGTGCTGAAAGACCTGCTCCGCGACGGTGATCTGGTGATGACCCAGGGGGCGGGCAGTGTAGGCCGGCTGGTGAAACTGCTTGACGATCGACAATTGGTCCAGTGAAACATGACAGAGAGAACGATGGCAGTCAGTGAGGCAATGAAACAGAAATATGGCCGGGTGGGCGTGCTCTACGGGGGTGCCTCTGCTGAGCGGGAGATTTCACTGATTTCCGGTAGCTCGGTGATCGCTGCCCTACAGCGCAGCGGTGTGGATCTGGTGGCCATTGATGTGGGTGCCGACCTGTTGCAGCAATTGCCACAGCTGTCACTGACGCGGGTGTTGATCATGCTGCACGGGCCAGGCGGTGAAGACGGCTCCCTGCAGGGTGCCCTGCAGTTTCTCGGTCTGCCCTATACCGGCAGCGGCGTATTTGCCTCCGCGCTGGCCATGGACAAATTGCACAGTAAACAGTTCTGGCAGGGCGTGGGGTTGCCCACGGCAAAATTTGCGGTATTGAACGACAGTACCGACTGGCAGGAAACACTCGATGCCCTGGGCGGGGTGGTGATGGTCAAACCGTCCCATGAAGGATCCAGTCTCGGCATGACCCGGGCGGACAGTGCCGCTGAGTTGAAGAAAGCGTGGGTTGAGGCCGCCGCGCTGGATAGCAGTGTGATTGCCGAACAGTGGATCAGCGGCGCCGAGTACACCGTGGCGCTGCTCAACGGTGAGGTGTTGCCGCCGATCAGGCTGGAGACCGACCACAGTTTTTACGATTACAACGCCAAATATCTGGCCGATGACACCCGCTATCTATGCCCCTGTGGGCTGGATCGGGACCGGGAGGCCGAACTCAAAGCGTTGGCTCTGGCGGCGTTTAACAGCCTCGGTTGCAGTGGCTGGGGGCGGGTCGATGTGATGTGTGATCAGACCGGTGCTTTCCAGTTGCTGGAAGTCAACACAGTACCGGGTATGACCGACCACAGTTTAGTGCCTATGGCGGCGAAGGCGGCGGGCTACAGCTTTGATGAGCTGGTATTGAAGATTCTCGATACCTCTCTTTGAAAGCGCTTTGAAAGTCCCTCGGGGACGAGTGATACAACTGAATATTTGGCAAGACAACAACGGAGAGATAGCAGAGCGATGGCAGGCAAGTTACCAAAGACGGCAGGGGCCAAACGGCGGGGCGAAGCGAAGCTCTGGCGTGAGCGCCTGGCCTGGCTGCAACGCAGCCTGTCGCTGCTGATGCTGAGTGGCTTGCTGGTCGGCAGTGGTTGGGGTGCGTGGCTGGTGTTCGAGAAAGTCGATGCGCCCATCGGGGTGATCCTGGTGCGGGGGCAATATACCCAGGTGGATCAGGCGCAGATTCAGAAGATGGTTGAGCCGCTATTGAGTGGTGGTTTTATCAGCCTCGACCTGCAAAGGATCCGCGACGGTCTGGAGCAACACCCCTGGATTGAGGAAGCAAGCATCAGTCGCCAGTGGCCGGACAGTCTGGTGATCCGGCTGGTAGAGGAGGTGCCCATAGCCCGCTGGGGCAACAGTGCGTTCCTCAACCATCGCGGGGAGCGGCTGGAAATAGGCGACAACAGCATGCTGTCACACCTGCCGGTGTTGGAAGGCGTTGAACGCAGTGAGCGACAGATGATGCGCTCCTACCGGCAGATGGTGCAGATGCTTCAACCGGCCGAATTGCGTATTGCAGCGTTGAAACGTGATGCCCGGGATGCCTGGCGACTGACACTGACCAACGATCTGGAGCTGGTGATCGGCCGCGATCAGATCATCGAAAAAATGCGCCGTTTTCTGCTGGTCTGGGATCAGCACCTGAAGACGCGGGCGACAGAGGTTGACCGGGTAGATATTCGTTATGACAACGGTGTCGCGGTGCAGTGGATGAAAAAACCTGCGCAACAGGCGCAACTCAAACAACAGCAATTATCAATGGCATCTGGCGAACCAGAGCAAGTATGAGGTCGAGAATGGCGAACTCAAATGACGAACAACTCATTGTCGGGCTGGATATCGGCACATCAAAAGTCGTGACGATCGTGGGGCTGGCGGGACCCGGTGGCACACTGGAAATCGTCGGTACCGGGCTGCACCCTTCTTCCGGTTTGAAAAAGGGTGTGGTGGTCAACATCGAGTCCACGGTTCATTCCATTCAGCGGGCAATTGAAGAAGCCGAGTTGATGGCGGGGTGCCATATTCACTCGGTCTATGTGGGGATCGCCGGCAGTCACATCCGCAGCCTGAACTCCCACGGTATCGTGGCCATTCGCGATCGCGAGGTGCTGCCCCTGGATATTGAACGGGTTATCGATGCGGCGCGGGCCGTGGCGATTCCCGCTGACCAGGAGATCCTCCACGTTCTGCCCCAGGAATTCATTATCGACAATCAGGAGGGGGTTCGCGAACCGCTCGGCATGTCGGGCGTCCGTTTGGAGGCCAAGGTGCATCTGGTGACCTGCGCTGCGAATGCCGCCCAGAACATTAAAAAATGTATTCGGCGCTGCGGCCTTGATGTCGACGACATCATTCTCGAGCAGCTGGCCTCTTCCTATGCCGTACTCACCGAAGATGAGAAGCAGCTCGGTGTCTGCCTGGTGGACATTGGTGGCGGTACCACGGATATCGCGATTTTCACTGACGGTGCCATTCGTCATACCGGGGTCATTCCCATCGCCGGGGATCAGGTGACCAATGACATTGCCCATGCCCTGCGCACACCCACCGCACACGCCGAAGAATTGAAGGTCAAGTATGCCTGTGCGCTGGCCAAGCTGACTGGTCCGGACGAGACCGTCAAAGTGCCCAGTGTCGGCGATCGTGCACCGCGGGACCTGTCCCGGCAGGCCCTGGCTGAAGTGGTCGAGCCGCGCTACGACGAACTGTTCACCCTGGTGCAGGCGGAGTTGCGTCGCAGCGGCTTTGAGGACCTGGTGGCCGCCGGTGTCGTTCTGACCGGTGGCACTTCGAAGATGGAGGGGGTCATCGAACTGGCGGAAGAGATCTTCCACATGCCGGTGCGCGTTGGCTCGCCACACAATATCAAGGGGTTGGCCGATATTGTCGACAACCCGATCTACTCCACTGGCGTCGGACTGCTGCTCTATGGCTTGCAGCAACAGCAGGACGGTACCCGTCCCGTGCGACGCCGGGAGAGCGTCAAGGAAAGTTTTATCGCCCGGCTGAAAAGCTGGTTTCAGGGAAATTTGTAATTTTTTAACGCAGTTATACCAAATGAGGGGTATTTATCATGTTTCAAATCGTGGATAGCGCACCGGATAGCGCAGAAATCAAAGTAATAGGCGTCGGAGGCGGTGGCGGAAACGCTGTCCGCCATATGATGAGCAGCTGTGTGGACGGGGTAGAGTTTATCTGCGCCAATACCGATGCTCAGGCACTCAAGGACCTGGGGCACGCCACCATCCTGCAGTTGGGTAATGGCCTCACCAAGGGACTGGGTGCGGGTGCCAACCCTGAAGTGGGGCGTCATGCTGCCATGGAAGATCGCGAACGTATCGCCGATGTTCTGCAGGGCGCCGATATGGTGTTCATCACAGCTGGCATGGGTGGCGGGACCGGTACCGGTGCTGCGCCCATTGTGGCCGATGTGGCCCGTGAGCTGGGTATTCTGACCGTGGCAGTGGTCACGCGGCCGTTTATGTTCGAGGGCCGCAAGCGTATGGCCATCGCCGAAGAGGGCCTGAAAGAACTGAAAGACCGGGTGGACTCACTGATCACAGTGCCCAATGAGAAATTGCTGCAGGTGCTCGGTAAAACCACCAGTCTGCTGGAGGCTTTCAAGGCGGCCAACGATGTGTTGCTGGGTGCCGTGCAGGGGATTGCCGACCTGATTATCCGTCCCGGTATGATCAACGTGGATTTCGCCGATGTGCGCACCGTAATGTCCGAAATGGGTCAGGCGATGATGGGTACCGGCGAAGCCACGGGCGAAGATCGTGCCCGGATCGCCGCTGAAACAGCGATTCACAGCCCCCTGCTGGAAGACATCAACCTGCAGGGTGCCCGCGGTATTCTGGTCAACATCACCGCCGGTCCCGACCTGTCTCTGGGTGAGTTCTCCGATGTGGGTGACACCGTAGAAGCTTTTGCCTCCGATAACGCCACCGTCGTGGTGGGGACAGTGATCGACCCGGAAATGGGTGATCGTCTGCGGGTCACGGTCGTGGCCACTGGTCTGGGGCAGCCCGCACTGGAGCGCAAAGCCCCGTCCAAAGTTGTCGACAACGGCCATGTGGCGCCAATTCACATGCGCAAGAGCAGTGGTGAAACCGACTACGATGCCCTGGAAAAACCCACCGTCATCCGGCGCGGGTCCAGTGGTGGCGAGGCGGTGGCACGCAAGCTTGACCCCCGTGCCGATGCCGACATGGACTATCTGGATATTCCGGCATTTCTGCGTCGTCAGGCCGACTGACCGTCGTACGTTATCCGGACCCACAAGGTGAACCGCCAGTGACACCCCTCAAATGTCTGGCGGTTTGCTTTATGGAGCTGTGGGCAGAGTTCTGCTAGTATTGCCGACAGTTTTTTGTAATTTTGGCAGGTATTCGTAACGCATGATTCGACAGCGTACTTTGAACAACATGATTCGCGCCACGGGTGTGGGTCTCCACACTGGCGAGAAAGTCTACCTGACCCTCCATCCAGCCCCAGTCAACACCGGCATTATCTTTCGTCGAACCGACCTCGATCCCGTGGTGGAAATTCACGCCAAGGCTGAAAATGTCGGTGAGACCACCCTGTCCACCACCCTGGTGAACGGCGACGTCAAGGTGTCCACTGTGGAGCACCTGTTGTCCGCCATGGCCGGTCTTGGTATCGACAATGCCATTATCGATGTCACGGCGCCGGAAGTGCCGATCATGGATGGCAGTGCCGGACCTTTTGTATTCCTGCTGCAATCTGCGGGTATCCGCGAGCAGGAAGAACCGAAACGGTTCATTCGTATCCTGAAGCCGATCACGGTGACTGATGGGGACAAATCGGCATCCCTGCGACCGTTTAACGGCTTCAAGGTGACGTTTTCCATCGATTTTGATCACCCGGTATTTCACAACCGGACACTTAAGGCGGAAGTGGATTTTTCCACCACCTCCTTTGTGAAGGAAGTCAGCCGGGCCCGTACCTTTGGGTTCATGCACGAAATTGAATACCTGCGCTCCATGGGCCTAGCCCGGGGGGGCAGCATGGACAATGCTATTGTCGTAGACGAGTATCAGGTGTTAAATGAGGACGGTCTTCGCTACGAAGACGAATTCGTCAAGCACAAGATACTCGATGCCATTGGTGACCTGTACCTGCTTGGCAACAGCCTGATCGGCGAATTTGTTGCGCACAAATCCGGTCATGGACTGAACAATGCTTCGCTGCGTCAATTGATTGCGCAGAAAGACGCCTGGGAAATGGTCACCTTCGAAGAAGATGAAGCCGATGTGCCGATTTCCTATATCAAGCCAATGGTCACCGCCTAGCGTGAGCTGTTGTGCAGAGCCAAAGAGGGTGGCCGTCAACCCGTGAATATCATTTTTATCGGTAACCGCAAGGGAAAAACCTGGACGCTGACCCTGAACAACTGGGCCAAATTCCTGTTGTCCATGTGCCTGCTGGGTTTGCCTGTGTCCGGTGGCATATACCTCGGCATGCAGCTCGGTGAAAGCAAGGTGGATGACCGGCTGATGGACTACATGCAGCAGGAGCTGGCCGAGCAGCAGGCCAATCTCGACGCGGGCCGTGAAGAGGCCAGACAAAAGGTGGCGGCTCTCACCAAAAAACTGGCTGCCCTGCAAACCCGCCTGTTGCGATTGGATGCACTGGGAGCGCGGCTGGCAAGCCTCGCCGATCTCGAAGACGGTGAGTTTGATTTCAGCCTACAACCGGCTATCGGTGGTCCAGAGCTGGAGCCCCTCGCGCTTGAGTACAGCCACACTGAACTGGACCTCATGTTCGCCCAGCTTCAGTCCCAGGTAGAAAACCGTGAAGGCCAGCTCGGTGTCCTCGAATCACTGATGCTGGACCGCCAGCTTAATGGTCAGAGCCAACCGGCTGGACGGCCGGTGCTGAAAGGTTGGCTGTCCTCCCGCTACGGCAGGCGAACCGATCCCTTTAGTGGCCACCGCGCCTGGCATAACGGCATCGATTTTGCCGGCCAGGAAGGGGATCAGATCGTTGCGGTTGCCTCTGGTGTGGTCACCCGGGCGGGTCGACACAGCGGCTATGGTGAACTGGTCGAGGTGGATCACGGTGAAGGTTACCTGACACGCTATGCCCACAACCGCGAAAACCTGGTGAAGGCGGGCGATACCGTCAAGCAGGGTGATGTGATTGCCCTGATGGGCAGTAGCGGCCGCTCAACCGGTCCCCACGTTCACTTCGAAGTCTACAAGAATGGTCGTTCGGTCGATCCAGCCAGTTATATCCGACGCACCATCCGCTAGCGCTCCCATCTGTTCAAACCCCACACCCGCACGTTTTTCAGGGCGCATTGGCGCATCTTGTGATACTGGATTTGATAATGAAACTCTTAAAGAAGCTTCTTGGCAGTAAAAATGACCGTGAAATCAAAAAAATGTGGAAGACTGTTCGTCAGATCAACGCATTTGAACCGATTCTTGTGGAGCTCACCGACGACCAGATAAAAGCCAAAACCACCGAGTTCAGACAACGTGTCAGCGAGAGGGAATCTCTCGACCAGCTGCTCCCGGAAGCCTTTGCCGTAGTGCGCGAGGCCGCCAGACGAACCCTCGGGCTGCGCCACTTCGATGTGCAGATGATCGGTGGTCTGACGCTGCATCAGGGACGCATTGCGGAAATGGGCACGGGTGAGGGTAAAACGCTGGTGGCGACCCTGCCGGCCTATCTCAACACCCTCGCTGGTGACGCCGTCCATGTGGTTACCGTGAACGAATACCTGGCCCGGCGGGATGCCGAATGGATGTCTCCGGTCTACGAATTTCTCGGTCTGAGTGTGGGCGCGATTATGTCCCAGCAGTTGCCAGAGGACAAAAAACGGGCCTACCAGGCGGACATTACCTACGGTACCAATAACGAATTCGGCTTTGATTATCTGCGCGACAATATGGTGCTGAGGCTCGATGATCGGGTTCAGCGGGGCCAGAAGTTTGCCATCGTGGATGAAGTGGATTCCATCCTGATCGATGAAGCCAGGACGCCACTGATCATCTCCGGTGCGGCCCAGGACAGCTCGGCCTTGTACAAGCGCATGAACAGTATGATGCCGATGCTGAAGCCCCACAGCGATGAAGAACCCGGCGACTTCATCATTGATGAAAAAACCCGCCAGATAGAACTCACCGAAGAAGGCCACAAGAAGATAGAGTCATTGCTTGAAAGTGATGGCTTACTTCAGGCTGGAGATAGCCTCTACAACGCATCCAATTTGGGCATGCTGCACCATGTGCAGTCCGCCCTCAAGGCCCACTACCTATTCCACCGGGATGTCGAGTACATCATTCAGGAGGGCGAGGTCGTCCTGATCGATGAGCACACGGGGCGGACCATGTCGGGCCGGCGTCTCTCCGAGGGTTTGCACCAGGCCATCGAAGCGAAGGAAGGAGTGAAGATCAAGAGCGAGAGCCAGACACTGGCCTCCACCACCTTCCAGAATTACTTCCGTCTCTACGAAAAACTGGCGGGCATGACCGGCACCGCAGATACCGAAGCTTACGAATTTCATCAGATTTACGGCCTTCCGGTGGTGGTCATACCCTCGAATAAACCGCTGGCCCGAAAAGATCTCAATGACCTTATCTACCTCTCCACCGAGGAAAAATACGATGCCGTGGTGGAAGATATCCGCGCCTGTATTGAAAAAAAGGCGCCGGTACTGGTGGGTACAGCTTCCATCGAAACCTCGGAGGCCATGGCGGCCCGCCTTCGGGAAGCGAAAATACCCCATCAGGTTCTGAACGCCAAGCAGCATGAAAAAGAGGCGGTGATTATCGCCCAGGCGGGGCGGCCGGGCGCTGTCACCATTGCCACCAATATGGCAGGTCGCGGCACGGATATCGTGTTGGGAGGCAATCTGGAGGCCGAGATTGCCGAGCTGACTAATCCGGACGAGGCAAAAATTGCAGCAGTCAAAGAAGCCTGGCAGGAGCGTCACGATGCGGTCATTGCCGCCGGTGGTCTGCACATTCTCGGTACCGAGCGCCATGAATCCCGCCGTATTGACAATCAGTTGCGTGGTCGGGCCGGACGTCAGGGCGATCCCGGTGTTACCCGCTTCTATCTATCACTGGAAGACCAGTTGATGCGCCTGTTCGCCTCGGACCGGGTCAAGAACATGATGCGCGCCCTCGGTATGGAGAAAGGCGAAGCCATTGAGCACCGCATGGTGACCGGTGCCATTGAAAAGGCGCAGCGCAAGGTCGAAGGTCGCAACTTTGATATCCGGAAAAACCTGCTGGAATACGATGATGTTGCCAACGATCAGCGGCAGGTCATTTATCAGCAGCGCGAAGACCTGCTGTCGGCCGATCATATCGCCGATGTGATCACGAACATCATGGCCGATGTGGTCAATCAGGCGATCGACTATTTTGTGCCGCCCCAGAGTCTCGCTGAACAGTGGGATATCCCCGGACTGGAGGAGCACCTCTCCACGGAATTCGGGCTGAAACTGCCGGTTCAACAGTGGCTGGATGAGGATTCCCGACTGCACGAGGAGGGTCTTCGCAATCGTATCCAGCAGGCGATGAGCGAGCGCTATGAGCAAAAAGCTCAGAGCATCGGCGAGGATATCCGCACCATTGAACGGCAGGTGATGTTGCAGGTGCTGGATACCCTCTGGAAAGAGCATCTATCGAACATGGATCACCTCCGCCAGGGTATTGGTTTGCGGGCCTACGCGGCAAAAAATCCCAAACAGGAATACAAGCGCGAATCCTTCATGCTGTTCCGGGAAATGCTCGATAATATCAAGCTTGAGACCATCAAGTTTCTCTGTCGCGTCGAAGTTCGCAGTCACGAGGAAATTGAAGCCCTGGAGCGGCAGCAGCGGGAAGCACAGCAGCGTCAGCAGTTGCAGATGCAGCACGACGAAGTATCGGCGCTGGGTGGGCAATCGCCTGCACAGCAACAGGGAAACCCGGAGCAACCGTTTGTCCGGGAAGGTCGCAAGGTGGGCCGGAATGACCCCTGTCCGTGCGGCAGTGGAAAGAAATACAAACAGTGTCACGGACGTCTGTCGTGAGTGGGTTCAGGCCCTGCGACGTGCGCCCATAGCGAAAACATAAAGAGACAGACATCATGGCCGTTGGCGAAGACTGTTTTCCGATAATGCACCCGGTGCCGGGTTTCCGGCTCGGTACAGCCAGTGCGGGTATCAAAAAGCCCGGCCGCGAGGATCTGGTGCTGATGGCGATTGCGCCGGGAGGACGCGCTGCTGGCGTGTTCACCCAAAACGCCTTTTGCGCAGCACCGGTACAACTGGCCAAAGCCCATCTTGCCGGGACTGCCACTCGTTACCTGGTGACCAATACCGGCAATGCCAACGCGGGAACGGGTAAGTCAGGCCGTATTAACGCGGCCCGGGTCTGCGAGAAAGTCGCCGAACTCGGTGATGTTGAACCCACTGCGGTATTGCCATTTTCCACCGGGGTGATTGGCGAACCACTGCCGGTGGAAAAAATTCTGGCTGCCCTGCCATACGCCATTGACGCCCTCAGTGAGGACGGCTGGACCAGCGCGGCCAAAAGCATTCTCACTACCGATACCCGCCCCAAAGGCGCCAGCGTCCAGCTGACCCTGGCGGGGCAGTCAATCACCATCACCGGCATTGCCAAGGGCGCCGGGATGATCAAACCGAACATGGCCACCATGCTGGCCTATGTGGCCACCGATGCCCAAATCTCGGCAACCCGTTTGCAGACACTGGTCAGTACGGCCGCAGAATGCTCCTTCAATCGCATAACCGTGGATGGCGATACTTCCACCAACGACGCGGCCATGCTGGTGGCCACCGGAGCATCGAATCTGGATATTGACCGGCTGTCCGCCGAGGAGCAGACCCGTTTTGAGCTGGCGGTGATCGAGGTGTTTATCTCCCTGGCGCAGCAGGTCATCCGGGATGGCGAAGGGGCCACTAAGTTTGTCACCGTGCGTGTCACGGGTGGCGGTGACAGTGCCGAATGTCTGGCGGTGGCTTATACCGTGGCGGAATCGCCGCTGGTGAAAACCGCCCTGTTTGCCTCGGACCCCAACTGGGGGCGGATTCTGGCCGCCATTGGCCGGGCCGGTATTGCCGATCTCAATGTGGACGCCATTCAGGTCTACCTCGACGATGTGCTGATCGCTGAAGACGGCGGACGCGCCGCCAGTTATACCGAGCAACTGGGCCAATCGGTGATGAGCCAGGAAGAAATTACCATCGAAATCCGCCTCAACCGCGGTGAAGCGAGGGAAACTGTCTGGACCACCGACTTTTCCCACGAGTACGTCACCATCAACGCGGAATACCGCACTTGACCCGACGCATTCATGTGGCGGCGGCGGTGATTCTGGCGGCAGACCAGCGCATCCTGATTGCCAGACGGCCCGAACATAAGCATCAGGGTGGACTGTGGGAATTTCCCGGCGGCAAGGTCGAGCCGGATGAAACCGTGGCGGCCGCCCTGCACCGCGAACTTCGCGAGGAGTTGGCGATTTCGGTGCAGTCCGCCGAGCCCTTTCTCGAGGTGCGACACGATTACGCCGACAAGGCGGTTCTGCTGGATGTGTGGTGGGTGCGGGCATTTTCTGGCCAGCCACAAGGCAACGAGGGCCAGCCGCTACAATGGGTGACAGTGGCTGAATTGGCAGACTACGCGTTTCCCGCCGCTAATCAGCCGATTATCGATGCACTGCAATTAGCGTTACAGCCGGACTGACTGATCCCGTCCCCCACCAGCACCGGCGCCGGGCCAGGCAGATGGCAGGTCAATGCCGGGTGATACCACCGTTTTCGGCATCCGAATCCGCGTCGTCCGGCGGCATGGTCTCATCGCCCGGAATGCTGAACTGTTCACTGGCCCAGGCGCCAAAATCCAATTGCTGGCAGCGCTTGCCGCAAAATGGCCGATAGGGTGAGTCGTCTCCCCAGATCACGGTTTTTTTGCAGGTGGGGCAGTTTACGGTAAGGGCTTTTGATTCATTCATACTGACATCAGACACTATTGTTGGAGGGATGGAGCTGTTATTAATTCATTGAAAGTCAGGCCGTTATTGACCATACGTTACTTGCCATACGCTAGCAGCGATAAAGGGCAAGCCGGAATGTTACGGCATATTCACCGATTTATCATCCGGGCTTCTGACACCTCTGTTATGACCGCTCTCGCAGTTTTCTATTGCCCGGCGTGCTGGGCTGCCAACGCCAGATAGCGCTGATGTAGCGCCGCCACGGCCGGTTCCAAGGCCGTCAGCGGGCCATCATTATCAATGATGTCGTCCGCCCTGCCGAGTCGCACATGGCGGCTGATCTGGGCATCCATAATGGCGCGAATCTGTGCCTCGTCGCTGCCATCGCGCCGGACGGCACGGGCCACCTGGGTCGCCTCGCTGACATCCACCACCAATACCCGATCCACCAATGCGTGCTGTGAGGTTTCCAGCAGCAGGGGCGATTCCAGAATGGCGTAGGGACTGGTGGCGCTATTCAGGGCCTCGTCTATCAGTACTGCAATGGCCGGGTGTAACAGAGCTTCCAGCCACTGCCGTTGTTCGGGATCGGCAAACACCGCGTCCCGCAACCAGGCGCGGTTCATTGAGCCGTCATCATTCAGCACCGCGGCCCCAAAATGGGCGCAGATTTCCGCCAATGCCGGCGAACCGGGCAGCACGGCCTCGCGCGCCGCCTGATCGGCATCCACCACAGTGATACCGCGCTCTCGAAATAACTGTGCCACGGCACTTTTGCCGCTGCCGATGCCGCCGGTCAGACCTACGGTAAACATGATGGAGCACTCACAGAAAAGTTGAAAAGACATTAATTACGGAGGAAAGCATAGCCGAGCTAAACATGCCCGAACATCGTTCGTCGATGGCATCGGTCAGAACAGTGTCAGGTAACTCGTGGTCAGGGCTTCGCCCCAGAGCAAGGCAATCCAGCCAGCCGCTGCCAGGTAGGGGCCGAACGGAATGGGTATCTGCCTGTCCCGCCCCAGCAGAATAACCATCAGCAGGCCCACCACAGCGCCCACCAGCGACGACAGTAAAACGATCAACAGCAATTGTTGCCAGCCCAGCCAGGCCCCCAGCGCTGCCAGCAGTTTGAAATCCCCGTGGCCCATGCCCTCCTTGCCGGTCACCAGTTTGAACAGCCAGAACACCGTCCAGAGGCTGAGGTAGCCTGCTGCCGCACCAATCACCGCGCTGTCCAGCGAAGTGAACAGGCCGTTGACGTTGACCAGCAAACCCAGCCAGAGCAGGGGGAGGGTAATGCCATCCGGCAGTAATTGCTCGTTGAAATCAATGCCGGTGAGCGCCAGCAGGCTCCAGCTGAACAGTAATGCCAACGCGCTGGTCCCTGTCAGACCAAACTGATACACCACCATTACCGTCAGCAGGCCGGAAACCAGTTCAACCAGTGGATACTGCAGGGAAATGGCAGTCTGACAGTGTGCACAGCGGCCGCGCAGCAGAAGATAGCTCAACAGTGGAATGTTGTGAATGGCCTTGATCGGGGCGCCGCATTGCGGGCAGTGAGAGGCGGGAAACACCACATTGAGTGGTTCCGGCACGGCCTCAGCATCCGGTTCGATCTCCAGGAACTCCTGGGAATCCCGGCGCCAGGTGGCGGCCAGTTGCCGGGGCAAGCGGTAAATCACCACATTGATGAAGCTGCCCACCAGCAAGCCCAGTATCAGACTGACAGCCAGCACTGGCGCAACGGATAAACCCAGCATGTCAGGCCCTAGATCACCGCGCCAAGTTTGAAGATCGGCAGGTACATGGCAATCAGCAGACCACCCACCAGAACCCCCAGAACCGCCATGATCATGGGTTCCAGCAGGGTGGTCAGGTTATCCACGGCATTGTCGACCGCCTCTTCGTAGAACACGGCAGACTTCTCCAGCATGTCATCCAGCGCGCCAGACTCCTCACCGATTGAGGTCATTTGCAGCAGCATCACAGGGAATTTGTTGGTTGTTTTGAGGGCTTGGTGAAGCTGAATCCCCGTGGTGACATCGTCGCGAACCTTGTAAATGGCCTCCCGGTAAACCGCATTGCCCGCCGCCCCCGCCACCGACGTGAGCGCATCCACCAGCGGCACCCCGGCGGCAAAGGTGGTGGAGAGTGTGCGGGCGAACCGGGCGATAATGGCCTGGTAGAGAATGTTGCCCACCACCGGCACTTTCAGTATGTATTTATCAATGAACGCATCAAACTTCGTTGAGCGCCGTTTGGCTTCACGGAAGATCAGAAAAAAGGCGACCAGGCTGACTATCCAGATAAACCACCACTCCTGTGCCGTATTCGACAGGCCCAGCACGAACAGGGTAAACGCGGGCAGGTCCGCCCCGAAATTGCTGAAGGTTTGGGCAAACACCGGCACCACTTTGACCAGCAGTATCCCGGTCACAACCACTGCCACCAGCACAACTGCAATCGGGTAGGTGAGGGCCTTTTTGATTTTGGCCTTCAGGGATTCGGTCTTTTCCTTGTAGGTGGCAATCCGGTCCAGCATGGTTTCCAGTGCACCAGCCTGTTCACCGGCGCCAACCAGGCTGCAAAACAGGTCATCAAAGTGTTTGGGGTGTTTGCGCAGGGCGCCCTCCAGGCTGATACCGGAGGAGACATCATCGCGAATGGTATAAATGATCTCGCGCAAGGATTCTTTATCGGCACCTTCGCCGACCAGATCAAAGCTTTGTACCAGCGGTACACCCGCCTTCATCATGGTGGCCAGCTGGCGGGTAAAAATCGCAATATCCTGGGGTTTGACGGGTTTTTGGCCAGTGAACAGGGGCTTGGCCTTTTTCTTGACCCGGCTGGCGGCAATGCCCTGCTTGCGGAGCTGGGCCTTCACCATCACTGCGCTGCTCGCCTTCAACTCGCCCTGGATGGGCTTGCCTCTTTTATCCTTGCCCTTGTAGGTATAGACCTGTGCCGTTGTTGCCATGGATTAGTCCTTGGTTACCCGATTAGCCTCTTCCAGGCTGATTATACCTTCGCCCGCACGACGAAGTGCCGACTGGCGCAAAGTTCTGAAGCCTTCTTCGATGGCCGCCTGTTCAATTTCAATCGAATTGCCGCCTTCCATAATCAGTCGGGCTATTTTGGGGGTCACTTTCAACACCTCGTAAATCCCCACCCGTCCTTTGTAGCCGTTGGTGCATTTCGGGCAGCCGACCGGGTGAAACAGGGTCAACTCCTCCAGGGGGCGGTCAATGGTCTCAAAACCCTCATCGATCAGGATATTACGGGGTATATCGTCGGCGGGCTTTTTGCAGTGCACACACAGTCGCCTGCCCAGCCGCTGGGCAATAATCAGATTCACTGAGGTGGCCACGTTAAATGCCGGTACACCCATATTGAGCAATCGGTTGAGGGTTTCCGGGGCACTGTTGGTGTGAAGGGTGGACAACACCAGGTGACCGGTCTGGGCTGCCTTGATGGCGATCTCGGCGGTATCCAGGTCGCGGATCTCACCCACCATGATCACATCCGGATCCTGCCGCAGGAAGGCCCGCAGCGCTTCCGGGAAAGTGAGCTTCACCTTGTAATTGATCTGCACCTGGTTGATGCCCGGCATGTTGATTTCCACCGGATCTTCAGCTGTGGAGATATTGCGTTCAGTGGTGTTGAGAATATTCAGGCCGGTGTAAAGCGAGACGGTTTTACCACTACCGGTGGGGCCGGTCACCAGAATCATACCCTGTGGCTGGTTCAGCACATCCAGATACATCTGCTTCTGGTCTTCTTCATAGCCCAGATTTTCAATACCCACCTGGGCGCTGGTGGGGTCAAGAATCCGCAATACGATCTTCTCGCCGAACTGGGTGGGCAGGGTATTCACCCGAAAATCAATGGCCCGGTTTTTTGAAATCCGCAATTTAATCCGGCCATCCTGGGGTACGCGACGCTCGGAAATGTCCATCTGTGACATCACTTTCAGGCGAGCTGCCAGCCGAGGGGCCAGATTGGCCGGGGGCTTGGTGACTTCGCGAAGAATGCCGTCGGTCCTGAACCGTACCCGGTAGGTTTTTTCATAGGGTTCAAAGTGAATATCCGAACAGCCCTGTTTAATGGCATCCAGCAGCAGTTTATTGATAAACCGCACAATCGGGGCATCGTCCACATCGGCGGTGTCAATGCCAGTCCCGCCGCCTTTTTTATCTTCGTCGACGGCCTCAATATCCAGGTCATCAAGGTGCACATCGTCCATGGTGCCGAGCGCATCGCCCATTTCGTGTTCATCCTGCTCATGCAGGTAGGCATCCAGTGCCCGCTCCAGTTTGTCGTGTTCCACCAGCACCAGCTCAACGGACAGGCCGGTCTGAAAGCGCACCTCACTCACCGCCTGGTGGTTGGTAGGGTCGCTCACTGCCAGAAACAGACGGTTGGCCCGCTTGAAGAGCGGCAGCACCTGATGCTTGCGAATCAGCTTCTTCTCGACCAGCTCCTTCGGACTGGCCTCAATGTTGTGGGCGGAGAGGTCGTAGAGTGGGGTGCCAAATTCATTGGCCGCAACCGCAGCGATCAGGCTGGGGTCCAGCAGGTTATTGTGGGTCAGGTAGTGCACCAGGTTGGACTGGTCGCTTTCACATTCTGCCAGTGCCTGCACAGCAACGTTTTCTTCCAGCAACTGATCCGTTACCAGACGTTTGGCCAAGCCTTTCAATGTATCGGTTTGTTTCATAGGCGGACAGATACTCAACGGCGCAAATTAAGTAGAAACAGCAGTAGAACCAGCCGTGATGGTAATACAAGGTGACGGCGGGAGCCATAGTCTGGCAATCGGTTGTCAACCCTGTTGGCTGCGGCGCAACCAATTAATGATAGCTAGCGGCTGATTCGCACCCGCCTTCAACGCCTGGTCCTGGATGCCGGTCCGGAAGATCGGCGCTGGTAGAGGGTATTGCCTCAGGCTGAATGCGCCATGATCGCCGGGTCTGGTTACAAACTGACAAAAATTGTCAGTCTGCAGTGAGCGCCTACCCTTGATGTTAGCTGATCCATTCTTTGGCACGGTAAATGCTAGACATATACCCTGCAACAACGCCAAATGGCATTTAGTGATTTCATGGGAGAAATACAATGAAGAAAGTACAACAGGGTTTTACCCTTATCGAACTGATGATCGTGGTCGCGATTATCGGTATTCTGGCTGCTGTGGCGCTGCCCGCCTACCAGAGCTACGTGGTCAAAGCGAAAATGTCTGAAGTGATTCTGGCCACCAGCCAGTGCCGCACCACGATATCTGAGGTCTACCAGACTGCCGATTCAACCACCCTGTCGACCATCGGGTCCGACGGCTGGGGTTGTGGCGAAGGCAGCGGTGACGGTAACGGCATTACCAAATACGTGGCCAGTATTCATACGACCGGTAGTGGTGTGATTGAGGTCAAAACTCAAGGCTTCAACGATACTGACGTTGATAGCGAGGTTATCAAGCTGGTACCTTTCTCCGATAGTACCACCGCAATGACGACCGGTGACGCAGGCAAGCAGATATTCAAGTTCAAGTGTGAGCCTGAAAATACCACTATGAATAAATTCCTGCCCGGTTCCTGTAAAGGATAAGTTCGCACCTGGGCAATGTGAATGTGATTGCTACTGGATCAGATTCACGACTGTGGTAAAAAAACCCTGTCAGGTCATTCCAGGCAGGGTTTTTTTATGAATGAAGCTTATTACCAGCAGATGTAATTGATTATGACGGATACTCCCGAGACAGACGCCATCCAGTCCGCCAGCCCGGACCAGCAAGCGCCTCCACCGCGCCGACCAATTACACTCTATGCCTGGTTGATTCTGGGCTTTCTGGTGGTGGTGCTGGTGGCCAATTTCTATCAGGTGTTGATTGTGGCGCCTGATCAAGTAGACATGAAAGCGTTTTATCATGCGCTGCTGGTCAGCCCCGGCTTCTGGTGGGATCTGGGCTATTTTGTGCTGGCGATGGTGTTGGTTCATCTGGCGTGGCTGTTTTTGCTGTGGCTGTCTTCCGCCGGTTGGCTGAACCTGCCTGCCATTACCCCGAAAAATCGCCAGTTGTTGCCGGTATTGCTGTTTCTGTTATCGGCGCTGCTGTTGCTGGTGTGGAGCAACCGGCGCTATCCGCAGATGCAGGGCAGCGGCTTTCTGAATCAAAGCCCCTGGTTAATGAGCGATGCGGTGTTCGTCGGCCTGCTGGCGATCTTTGCCGTAGCGTTTGTGGTAAGCCTGGGTTTTCTGATCCGGCGCAACGCCCGAGTTTGGGGTCCGGCCTGTGTGTTGGCCGTGGGTGCGTTTGGCGTGATGTACGGGTTGAGCACCACAGCCGGCAATGCGCCATTTAATGGCGCTGTGGTGAATAGTGCTGACGGGCCACCCAATATTTTTATTATCGGTATCGATTCTCTGCGTCCGGACCAGACCGGCTATTTTGGCAACACCACTGGTCTGACGCCCAATGTGGACAAATTTCTGCAACAGAGCACCGTTTTTGAAAATGCCTACACGCCCTATGCCCGAACTTTTCCGGCGTGGATGAGCATTCTCACCGGTGCCGAGCCGGTCAGCCATAATGGCCGCTACAATCTGACCAACCATAAATACATCGACAAAAATCGCGCCCTGGGACGCTGGATGCAGGACAGTGGCTATCGCTCAATTTATGCGATGGACGAGAGACGCTTCAATAACATTGATGAAACCTTCGGCTTCGATGAGGTGGTCGGCCCCGAGTACGGAGCTCTCAACTTCATGTTGGGCGGTTTTGATCACCCGCTCGTCAATTTGCTCTGCAATACTGTGGCAGGTAAATGGTTGTTCCCGAACATGCATCTGAACCGGGGACGCGACATGAACTACGACCCTGAGCGGTACAGCCAGGCCATTCTCGATGCCGTGGTCCGTGAGCCGGATCAGCCGGTGTTCCTGGCCGCTCACTTTGTGTTGCCCCACTGGCCCTGGTTATCACGGGAGTGGGAGCCATTGGAGGGTGAGCCCTATAGCGAAGACCCTGCCGAGCAGTCGTTTTACCGCTATCGCATGATGCTGAAGCAGGTAGACCGGCAGTTCGGTCAGTTTATGGCGGATCTGAAGGCGACCGGTGCGCTGGATAATGCCTATGTGTTTTTTATGTCGGACCACGGTGACGGGTTCGACCTGCCGGCCGATGAATTGACTGCAGCGCGTGATGATGCCATTTTCGAGGTATATACCACCACCCGTGGCCACGCCACCAACCTGCTTAACCTGGGCCAGAGCCGCGTGCTACTGGCGGCCAAAAGTTACGGCAACGACGATTTTGGCCCGGCGCTCCGCACTGGTAACGGCTCATTGATGGATATTGCCCCGACGATCTCAGAATTGCTGGATAATCGTTTTGCGGATAAATCGTTCGATGGCCTGTCACTGCTTTCTACCACCGACAGGGAGTTATCAAACAGGCCTCTGTTTATGGAAACCGGGGTGATTGTCATGGAGCTGACCAAGGACGAGATCAACAAAAAAAGGTTGCTGACCCAGACCGTGGGAATTTATGCCACCGATGCTGCCGGCAAGCTGGTGGTCAGGGATGACTTCCGGGACATGATTATCAGAAGCAAACACCGCGCCGTGGTTAAAGGTGACTGGCAGTTGACCCTGATTCCCAGCATGGGTGAGTACATGGTGCTGACTAACATCCCGGAGAAAACCTGGTGGTCACTGGACCAGTATGAAGGGGATGCCGACACTGCCGGTATGCTTCGTGATCTATGCGAGCATTATAAGAACGACGTCGGGTTCGATACGGCGGGTATTTGTAACCAGATAATTCGATAAGTTTGTGCAATGGTTATTCGAAAAATTGGGTTGTTAGGCTATACCATAGGTCGGATTTTAGATGCACTCTTAATTGATTGCAGAGTTGGTTTAAAAAAATACTTAATTTATGAGTGTCTAGGGTTGTGGAAAAGTAATGGATATTTTAAAAGGAAAGAAGCACTTTTCTGCGTACCTGATATTTTTGGTTTTTTTCATTCTTGTTTGTATTCTTAATTGGGATGCTCGTTACGAAAAACCTGTGTGGGATACGGTAGGCGGTGTTTTTGCTCCAGCGATTTACCTCTATGAGACAGGGTTTGATTTCCGTGCCTTGCTGAATGAGCCTGGTTTTCCTCAAGCAGGGCCAAATGTGCATGTGTATTCGCCGATTACGTTTGTGACCGCGGCCGTGATGTGGTTGTTTGACGGTGGTAGGGCTCCTGTCTACCTATCGCTTCATCTGATTCAGTTTGCGCTCACTGCAATGTTGTTGACAGTAGTTTTTAGTCTGAGCAGAACAGTTTTTGGCGTTTTTACAGCGTTATTAATAACAGTTGCAGTAGTGCTGTTTCCGCCTTTCCTGATCCAATCAAGATATATGTATATGGAGATTGGTGGAAGTCTATGCGTAATACTCGCCTTCTCAAATTGGGTAAAGAAAAACTATTTTTGGTCTGCTATCGCTGCAATCGGAGCCTGTATTGTCAAATCTTTCGGATTGCCGGTAGCGGTATGTCTCGCGCTCCTTTTTATGTTCGAGAAAGGTGAAAAAGCCAAGCGTTTCACCTATATCCTCATGATGGTGGTATTGGGTGCTGGAGTTGAACTGCTGCGCTGGATGCAGGGAACCAATATGGCGCCAGCCAACAATACTAACTATATAGGTTATTTGATTCATCAGTTTCACTCCAGGCTTACGCAGACCCCCGATTTCTATCTGATATTGCTCTTTCTTATCATAGGCGGATGGTGGTATCTACTGAAGAACGGGAGTGCGCTCAAAGGAAAATTTGTACTGGAAGGTCAAGAAGTAGGAGATATAGAGACCGGAAAAAGGGTGTTGCTCGGCGGCATATTGATGGTAAGTGCATTCGTGGGTTTTATTGGTGTAGTGCCGCTCTCTGGTATGGGATTTTACCCACTCACAAGGTACTACATCTGGATTTGGCCTGTAATGGTTATAACGCTTGTCGCGCTAATTTCGTGTGGAAGTGGTGGGTCGTGGCGAAAAAATAAAAAAGATGGCTATGCTATAAAGCTCTTTGTGAATGTTGTTGTCTTGGCGATGATAGGCCTTTTTTGGTGCAACAAAGCTGGGGAATACTATCCAAATTATGGTAAAGATATTACAGCATTTTCTATTGCTGAGCGTAGTATGGAATACATATCCTTCAATGAAATGCAAAGTTCTCTATTGAGGTCTGCAGAAAATATAAATGACCAAGATGTTTATCTAAATCTCTTTGACACCTACTATGCATCAAGTCCGATAATGGGATATATTGATGATTATAAAGAGAATTTTAGGAATATTTTGACATATCATAACAATCAGGCTGACTTGAGTGAATACCCCGATAACTTTGCCTTGGTGCTAAGTAATATATCTCATGGAGGACAATATATGTCTGCCTTAATATACCAAGCGCTAAAGGCGCCCGATAAATATGAGGTGAAAATTTTGGATAACTATAATATTGACGGTTTTACGGGTTCAATTGTGGGCATCTCGAAGGTTAGTAACTAAATATAGCCAGTGTGAGATGTTTCTTGCGAAATCGTATTAGAGCTCAGAAATGATGGATCAAATCAGTAATAAGATTGGCACGCTGGCTATAGTAGTTCCTTGTTATAACGAGTCTGAAATTATTGAACACACAATTTCTGTGCTCTTACAAAAGTTAGAAAATTTGATCGATAAAGCTCTTATTTCTCCATTAAGCTTCCTCTGTTTGGTCGATGATGGCAGTAAAGATATAACATGGAGTTTGATTGAGAAAAACATTCAAATAAAAAATAGTAAAGCTAGTGTCAGCGCCATAAAACTTGCGGGTAACGTCGGCCACCAAAAGGCCATGTTGGCCGGTATAGAATACTGTGGTGGTAAGTGTGACATTCTGTTGACCACTGATGCTGATTTGCAGGACGATTTGAGCGTTTTGGAAGAAATGTTAGGTGAGTATTACGAAGGGTCTGAAGTTGTTTTTGGGGTCAGAAATGATAGGCGATTAGACAGTTGGTGGAAACGAAATACAGCTAATCTCTATTACCATATTCTTAATTATATGGGAGTGAAGACACTAAAGGATCATGCTGACTTTCGATTAATGAGCCACAAAGCAGTGAACTCCTTGTCCAGTTTTGTTGAGAGTAATATATACATTCGAGGAATATGTGTGGCAATGGGGTTCCCAAGCTCTATTGTTTATTATGGGCGGCAAGCAAGAGTCGGGGGCAACCCTAAATACTCATTATCAAAAATGTTTTCTTTGGGGTGGGACGGGATAACTTCTTTTAGTGTTTTTCCGTTGCGCCTAATATCGCTGATGGGCCTTTTTGTCTTTTTAGGCTCTTTAGTTGTTGCAGTAAGAATCGTTTATGCAAGTATTTATCTTGATACTACTGTCCCTGGGTGGTCGTCTATAGTATTGCCTATCTTCTTATTGGGCGGTATCCAGCTTTTATCGTTGGGGATTATTGGGGAATATATCGCAAAGACTTATATCGAAACCAAGAGAAGACCTAGATACTTAATTGATGAAGTGCTTGAGGGAGTTAAAGAGCCTCATGCAAAGTAGCCCTCAAAATAACAATCCGTTAGTTAGTATTTGTATTCCAACTTTTAATGCTGAAAAATATATAAAAAAAACTATAAATTCTATCGTCAATCAATCTTACAAAAATATTGAAATAATAATTTTAGATGATTGCTCAACTGACTCAACCATGAAGATCATTAGATCAATTGATGATCCGAGAATCAAAATATTTCAAAATGAGTTTAACTTGGGGCCGCAAGAAACATGGAGCAAACTGATTGACCTTGCAGAAGGAAGATTTTTTAAAATAGTTTGCCATGATGATGTGTTGTACGAGGAGTGTGTTGCGGTACAGGTCAAGATGTTGGAAGAAAATGGTCAGGTAATTCTAGTCGCTTCAAATAGAGATATTATCGATAAGAATGATACAGTTGTTTTTTCTCCAGACCGATTCCGTCAAGATAATAGGGTTTCAGGAAGGAAGTTATTGCGGTCATGTCTTCGCAAAGGGACTAATATTATCGGTGAGCCACATGCTGTCATGTTCAGAATGTGTGTGATTCGAAGAGAGTCTATTAAATTTAGCGATAATTTTTATCTTATAGATTTGGAGTTCTATTCGGAAGTTTTGTTGTATGGAGACGCCTTTTTGATAAGCCGAAAATTGTCGGCATTTCGTGTATACAAGGAGGCTGGTAGTTACCGATTGTTGATGAATCAATCAGAAGGTTTTATAAAATTTGTCGAAAAATTGAAAAAGAGAGGTGATTATACAATATCCTTCTTTGATTTTTTTCTAGCAAAAACTATGTCTCTGGGTAACCAGTTAGGAAGGATTTTGTTTTATCGATTGCTTTAACATCAACAATACCCAAGAGAGTGAAATATCGAGAATATTTGGTTTATCTAGTGATTTTTTTATTGTTGATTTATAAAGGGTGGACATGTGGGGGTGTTGAGAGGACATGTTGAGTTGAGTGCAGAAGAGTTTGTATGCAGGCTGTGCAGTAATGCCGATGCTTCAGAATACCTTATAGGTTGCCCCGACTATTTCCTCAACAATAGATTGGTTGTTGATTACCTAAGGTGCAATAAATGCAAAATGGTTCAGCAGCATCCAATACCTAAGGATATTCAGTCGCTATATAGTAACTACCCAATCCACAGGCCTCGAAATTTTTTCCAACGTTTGGCCCGTAGGCTTTTCCACAAAATTTACTTTCAACCTCAAGAGAACTCAAAAAATAAAGTACTATTAGATTATGGTTGTGGTGACGGATCCTTTCTTCAGGAAGTTAAAGAAAACTTTAAGCAGGCGTTTGGTTATGAGCCGGGAAAAGATTACGCAGTAAATCTGTCAAAAAGGCTTGAAGAAATAGAGGTGTTTGGAAATAAAGAGAAACTATTATCTGAAAAAACAAATACTTTCGATATTGTGACAGCGCATTTTGTTGTTGAACATTTGGATGACCTTCATGGCACCTTTATGATTTTTAACAAACTGTTAAAGAGAAATGGGTTTTTATATATAGCAGTTCCAAATATAGGTTCATGGGAGTCTTTGCTTTTTAAGAGAAAATGGCATGGATTAGATGCTCCTCGTCATTTGCTTTTTCCTGAGCTGGTACATTTTAAATTTCTGGCTGAAAAGTATAAATTTTCAGATTTGAAAACTAGGTATGCCCCTTTTTCAAATACACTAGCGGCGAGCATGAGCACTACTTTGTTTGGGCGTTATAGTGGTTTTATAATGGCGTTGCTAACGTTGCCAAGTTGGGTCGTTTCTCTTTTTGCCCCTCAGGGGTCTCTTGTCGTTGAAATGAGGAAATCTGGTGAGTTAATGGAAGATGCAGACTAGCATTCTTTAAAGAAAGGCTGTTTTTTTGCTCCTCTGAAAACTATGTATTTCATGATGACGAAAGAGCTTGCTGTGATTGGAACAATGGCTGCGCCTCCGGCCATATAAGAGCTAGCTCCTAGGCCAATAAATATTTTTATGAGAGCTAAATATAGTAAATATATAAGTGTCCATGCGGAAATGAATTTTAAAAGTGACCTTACTGAATGATGTTTAAATACTACTTTGCTTTGGGTTAGGTAGCTGAAAGCGATACCTGTAATTAGCGATGTCAAGCTGGCTATTTCTACCGAAACTGAGATGCTGATAAAAGCTGCATAAACAGAATAGCTAAATGCCGTATTGAGAATGCCAACAATTAGAAACCTAATGCAGGTGAAATCATAAAACATAGCAGTGATAGCTCTTTTTAACCGGATTTGTAGATTCATAAACGAATGCGGGCAATATAGCCAAAGCTAAGCAATGGGAAAAATCTTTCGACACACTTTATTGTGACTTCGGCGGTTTTGGCGGCAGTTCGTTTGATACCGGTGGAGCTTAGTATCATTTCGGTTGCGTAGAAGTGATAAGGGATAATACTCCATTTTTTAAATTTAGCGCGTTGGCAGAGAGTGTTTAGTATTTTAAACGTGAATGTATGAATATGATCTTGGTGTTGCACTTCTCGTCCCATCGTTCCCAGTAGAGTGTTTGCAAATGAAACGCCATTTGGGGTTGAAATGATTAGCTCTTTCCCTGGGAGGGCTTCTTTGATATTTTTGAAGAATAACAAGGGGCTTTCAATGTGCTCAATAAATTCTCCAGCTATTACGATATCAAAATTGTATTGATCGAAATAACTAGCAGCGGGTGAAACACCGTCACCTCTATAGATGATAGATTTATCTGATGTTCGAATTCCTTCGGTGGGTATTTTCTCAGAGTTATCAATGCCAACGACTTTTCTAGAAGTTTGAGCGATTCGCTTATGTAACCAATATTTCGTATTCCTTTTTTCTAAGGCCGTCTCGTCCAGGCAGCCTATGTCAAGAACCACCTTGTCCCTGCATGCTTCTGAAATGTATTGAAGCCTGTTTTCAGGTCGAAGAACTGATAGCTTTTCTAGGGTTTCGTAGTTAATTTTTGTTTGCACGGGTTTCCAGAGTTGGGCGTATTGAGTTGGAAGAATAAACACACTTTTTGATTCAGACAAGACTATATACTCGTGACTGAGTTTCTTTAGAGCGTGAGTGAGAATCCGGATCATCTCCGAACTAGCTATTCAATCCTTCCACATAGGTGTTCTGGGTCGGCTTGCCGTACAAATGAATATTGAAATTTCTGATAAGCCTAGGTGACATGCTGCATTTGAGCGTAATTTTCTAAATGTTCCGCGTCAGGAAGATATCCTCCTGCACTGATTTGTTGGCGAGCTATTAACCCAACGAATGAATCACGTAGTTCATATAACGCTTGACCTGTATACCGATGCCCGGTTTTTTCGCTGGCGGTAACGACGGCTGTCGGTTTACCGGGTGGGTTTTTCTCGCCAGCCGCTGGGGTGCGCGGTGGTAGTGTTCGGTCAGCAGGCTGGTAAGCACGGTGTATCTTTCATCGGCTGTAAAGATCAGGCTCATTGGTGCGTTGTGGTGATACTGCTCCGAGTAGGTTTCGCCGGTGTGGCTGTTGAAGGCCAGGGCGGGGTGGAAGTGCCACAGTCCGGCGGGGATGTCGTCCCAGCGATCGTCCCATGCCCAGGGTGGTTTGGGGCGTGACCAGGCGCGCTTTTCGAAGTCGTTGGCGGCGAAGAATTTGCCGATCTGAATCTCCCTGCCGGTGGGATCTGTGCCCAGCAGGATGGTATCTTCGAACAGGGTGGTGGCGTTGTTGCCTGAGTCTGTGTGGATTTTAGCCAGACGGTACCAGGGTTTCAGGCTGGCGAGTTGGTAGCCGATATTGTATTCGGTTTGGTCGTTGATGCCGGGGGCAATCAGCTTGTCCGGGTCGCTGGCGAGTCGCAGGATTTTGCTGTTGCTGGCCAGTTCGTCAAAATCTGCCGGGTTGGCGCAGCGCACGCCGTGCCCCATGCTCTGGACGAACAGGACGATGTGGGTACCGCCCTCGAACAGGCTGCGGGTCTGGATGGGTTCGGTGCCCTGGGATTCACCGGTGCGGTTGCAAAGAAAGAAACGGTTGTGGAACCAGGTTTCCACCAGGGTGACCTGCATGCTGGCTTTGTCGATGCGCAATTGAATGCCTTCGTTGTCGCCGTCGTGAAAAGTGGCGTCGGAGATGGCTTCCCGCACGGGCAAATCATAATCCTTGACGTGATAGAGCATGTAAGTGAGGTAGTAGGCGTCGCGGGTTTCGGCAATGACTTCGCCGTGGACCACTGGTGGCACTGTGCCAAGGCTCAGGGCATTGCTTACGTTGTTGCGCGGGTCTGTGTCGCCGTCGAAGAAGATGTCGGTGGGAATGTCCCACAGTGGTTCGTGCCCCATTTTGTGAAGGATGGTGGGACTGTAGCTTGCCAGTAGCTGGTCATAAAACTGTTCGCGCGGCAGTGTCGGGTCCGGCGGTGGGGATGCCTTGTCCACATACCCGGGCAGTGTGATTTGCAGGTCTGAGGGCCATTCCTCCAGTGTCTTGCCGGGCCAGTGGTGAGTGGGGCTGTAGCCGGTCGATGAGGGCAGCTGCGGGGCGGCTTCGTCGTCATCCATCGGTTGTGCCATCAGCTGGGTATTGATGACGATCAGCATTTCAAGCAACAGCAGGATGGATAGCGGCAGGCCGATCAGGCCGTAAAGCAGCAGGCCGAGAGCCGTGTTGACGCATGAGTGCCCCCGGTTGCCACGCAACCGTATGGGGAGCCACAGGCAGGCCCGATAAATGGTGATGGGGAACAGCACCACATCCTTGCAGGTTTTTCTTAGCATCAATGGTTATTAAAAATAGTTATTATTTTTAGGGGTCGGTCGAGTCGGCGCCTGGGCGGGTTATCTGTGCCAAGTGTAATCCGGCAAAAGCCGTCTGGATAGATAGCAGAGCGGAGTTTTGTGGTTTTTTAAACGGTGCCCGGGATAAGTGACCGGGTGTCAGGTTGCCGGGGAGGTGTGCCGCCTGAAAACCGGCAGGTGGTCTGCCTCCAGACGGATACCGAGCATTTCACCGATTTCGTGTTGGTGATGGCTCTGCACCAGACAGAGCACTTTCTGACCGCTCTCGAGGCGCAGGGTGTAGAGGTATACGGCGCCGCGAAAGGCCCTGGCGACGATTTCAGCTTGCAGGTGGCTGTCTTCAACGTGAATGACGTCGTCGGGACGCAACAACAGGTCGACTATTTTGGCAGGTGAGGTGGCTTCGCCGGGTTCCAGGTCACCGGTGACGATCCCCAGTTCGGTGCGCACCTGTTTGTCGTTGATGATCATGCCCGGTAGCAGTACACCCTGGCCGATAAAGTCGGCGACAAAGCGGTCGGCGGGCCGGTGGTAAAGGTCAAATCCCGTGCCCCACTGATGCAGTGCTCCCTCCCCCAGTACGCCGATATGGTCTGCCATGGCAAAGGCTTCGTTCTGGTCGTGGGTCACCAGAATGGCAGTGATGCCATCTTTGCGCAGCAGTTGGCGCACGTCGCGGGCCAGTTGTTCGCGCAGTTCCGAATCCATACTGGAAAAAGGTTCGTCCAGCATCAGGATATCCGGGCGCGGCGCCATGGCTCGCGCCAGTGCGATGCGCTGTTGCTGGCCGCCGGAAAGCTGGTGGGGATAGTGGTTGCGGGTATCCTGCATCTCCACCAGCTTGAGCAGTTCATCGACCCGCTGTCGGCGCTGTCCGCGTGGTATTTTGCGCAGGCCGAAGGCGATGTTCTGGGCCACGGTGAGGTGGGGAAACAGGGCGAAGTCCTGAAATACCATGCCGATATGGCGCTGTTCCGGCGGCAGGGTTTTGTCGGAGCTGGAGACGGTGCGGCCGCGCAGTTCGATCTGCCCGGTGGCAATCGGTTCGAAACCGGCGATGGCTCTCAGCAGGGAGGTTTTGCCGCAGCCGGATGGCCCGACCAGGCAGGCGATTTCACCCGCTTCCAGCGAGAAGGAAATATGTTGCAGGATACTTGTTCCGGCGTAGTTAATTTGCAGGTCCGTGACGGTGAGTTGCGATGTCATGTCATGGGGTATCCCTGGTGACGGCCACCCGGCGGGTCCGGGTAATAGTCCAACTGATCAAGATGACCGGCAGTATACCAGCCGCAACGATGGCCAGGGCAGCGGGTGCGGCTTCGGCGAGGCGTTCATCCGATGCCAGTTCGTAGGCGCGCACGGCGAGGGTGTTGAAGTTGAAGGGTCTCAAAATCAGGGTGGCCGGGAGTTCTTTCAGCACATCGACAAACACCAGCAGCAGGGCGGTGAGCAGGGAGCCTTTCAGCATCGGCACATGCACCTGTCTGAGGATTTGCAGGGGGCCGTAACCGAAGGAGCGACCGGCTTCGTCCATGGACGGGGTGATTTTGCTCAGGCCGCTGTCTACGGTTTGCAGTGACACGCCGAGAAAGCGGGTCAGGTAGGCAAATATCACGGCCACCACGGTGCCGCTGAGCATTAGCCCGGTGGAGATATCGAGATTGCTGCGCGCCCAGCTGTCGATGCTGTTGTCGATGAAGGAAAACGGGATCATCACGCCCACCGCAATCACCGGGCCGGGCACCGCGTAGCCCATGCCCGCCAGCCGGACGGCACTCTGTAAAACCTTGCCCGGAAACAGTCGCTGGCTGTAGGCCAGCAGCAAAGCCAGTAACAGGGCCAGCACGGCGGCGTAGCTGGCCAGCTCAAGGCTGTTTGTTACCAGACCCATGAACCGCGCGTCGAGGACCTGGTCGGCAACGCTAAGCGTCCAGCTCAGCAATTGAGTGGCGGGTAGCAGAAATCCCAATGCGACGATGCCGAAGCAGAAGCCAGTTGCCGCCACGGCCCGCATGCCCCGCAGTGAATAGCGGTGGATATCCTGATGGCGGCGGCTGGTGTGGTGGTAACGGGCGCGGCGTCGGGAGTAGCGCTCCACTAGAATCAGAATCATCACGAAACACATCAGCCCGGCGGCCAGTTGGGCCGCGGCGGCGGCATTGCCGATGCCGAACCAGGTGCGGAAGATGCCGGTGGTAAAGGTAGAGACTCCGAAATACTGCACGGTGCCAAAATCCGCGAGGGTTTCCATCAATGCCAGCGACAGCCCGGCGATTATCGCTGGTCGGGCCAATGGCAGGGCGACGAACAGGAAGGTGCGCCATGGCCCGTTGCCCAGGGTGCGGCTGGCATCCAGCACACAGATGGACTGATTGAGAAAAGCGGCGCGGCTGAGCAGGTAAACATAGGGGTAGAGCACCAGCGTCAGCATGATGGCGGCCCCTTCGATGGAGCGGAGATCGGGGAAATAATAATCCCCGAAGCCCCAGCCGGTCAGTTCCCGCAGGGTGGTTTGTACCGGCCCCGAGAAGTCCAGCATGCCGGTATAGGTGTAGGCGATAATGTAGGCGGGCATGGCCATGGGCAGCAACAGGGCCCATTCAAACAGGCCCCGGCCGGGAAACTGGCACATGCTGGTAAGCCAGCCGGTGCTCACTCCGATCAGCAGGGTACCGATGGCGACGCCAAGCATCAGCAGCAGTGAGTTCACAATGTAGTCCGGCAGTACCGTGGCGGCCAGATGGCTCCAGATTTCCCCGGTGGGCACAAACACGTAGCTCACCACGACAATCACCGGCAGTGCCAGCAACAGTGCCAGAAGCACTGCGCCGGTACTGATCAGTGTCTGTTGTTGTCGTGGAGAATCTGGCATGGAGGGGGCTTGGCGGGCTAGCGCCAGCCAGCCCGATCCATCAGGCGCAGTGCCTCGCCGTTGCCGGCTCCAAGCTTATACAGTTCCACCGGGTCCGCCTTGAAGGTGCCCCAGCTGCCCAGTACCGGACCGATCTCGATATCGTCGCGGATGGGGTATTCGCCATTTTCATGTGCATACCAGGATTGCGCCGCATCAGTGCTTAAAAATTCCAGCAGGGCAATGGCGTTGTCGCGGTTGGGTGCCGAGGCGGTGACGGCAGCACCGGAGATATTGACGTGAGCGCCACGACCATCCTGGTTGGGCCAGAACACGGCCATTTTCTCGGCGGCAGCCCGCTGTTCTTCGTCACCGCTGGTGAGCATGCCCGCCAGATAATAGGTGTTGGCGATGGCCAGATCGCACTGGCCGGCCGCCGCTGCCTTGATCTGATCGCGGTCGCCACCTCTGGGTGGCATGGCGAAATTGGCCACCAGCCCCTTGGCCCATTCTTCGGTGGCCTCCAGACCATTGGCGGCGATCAGTGAGGCCACCATGGACTGGTTGTAAACATTGTTGGAAGAGCGAATACAGATTTTGCCTCTCCATTTAGGGTCGCTGAGGTCTTCGTAGCTGCTCAGTTCGGCTGGGTCCACTTTGTCCTTGACGTAAAGGATGGGCCGCGCACGCAGGGACAGGCCAAACCAGTGATTGCTGTCATCGCGATACATCACGGGGATGTTTTCCTCCAGTGTGGTCGATTCCACCGATTGGGTCAGGTTGGCCTCTTTGGCCCGGTACAGGCGGCCTACATCGGTGGTGAGTAGAATATCTGCGGGGGAGTTGCGGCCTTCACTCTTCAGGCGTTGAATCAGACCATCGGCGTCGCCGGTGACCAGGTTGACCTCGATGCCAGTCTGCTCGGTAAAAGTGTCCAGCAATGGTTTGATCAGTGCTTCGATCCGTGCGGAATACAAGTTGACTTCAGCGGCTGAGGCGGCTGCCGTGGAGCAGGCCAAAAGCAGGCCCAGAATACAGTGTGGAAAACGCCTACTGATTTGCATAACACCCTCTCCGGTAACAATAACTATTAATGGTAATGAGATTTATTATTAAATGAAACAGTCGCTTTGAGAAATATGTAACAGATCGTTGCGCTGGATCAAGCCATCATCTCTCATTGCAACGGGTGTCATCGATTTGAAATAAACGGTGGGAAGCGGCCCTTGACCTTCCTATAATGGCCGGTGTCTAGGGGGCAGAGCAGCGCAGGTTTGCCCTGATCGTAGATGTTGGCTGAAGGTGAGATAAAAATAACCATGTTGCTTGGCATGTTATTCGGGCGAATTCGCCGTCAATGGTTGCCGACTGGAGCTGGTCAGGTTCCCGGGTGTTCGCGGTGATAAAGAGCGAGGGATGGATTGTTCTGGCGGTATTTGTGCTGATGCTGTCACTCGGCCTGATTTATTTTCTGCGAGGGTTGGCTCGTGGAGGTTTCAAGCGCTATGAGCGAGTGGATCGCCAGGGTGGCAGCGCGCTGCTCGGCAAAGGGGTGATGAATTTTGCCGTTTGGTGTGTCGAGCCGCTGGTGAAACTGTTACAGCGCTGTTCGGTAACCCCTAATCAGGTCACGTTCGTGTCTTTGCTGCTCGGCCTGCTTGCCGCGGCTTCGATTGCGCAGGGACATTTTGGCTACGGTTTCTGCCTGGCCCTGTTGTCCGGTATCAGCGATGTACTGGACGGTATGCTGGCGCGGTTGCAGGCCACAGCGGATCGCGGTGGTGTGGTGCTCGATTCGACTATTGATCGCTATGTGGATTTTATGCTGCTGGCGGGGTGTGCACTGTTTTTCCGCCATCAGACCTGGGCTCTGCTGGCCTGCCTGTTGGCCATTCACGGTTCATTCATGATCAGTTACACCACGGCCAAGGCTGAGGCCATGACGTTGACCGTCCCCCGGGGTGTCATGAAGCGCACGGAGCGCTACGTGTATCTGTTGCTGGGATTGGCGGCCTCGGCATTCTGGCCGCAGGGCCTGCCGTTGTTGCTGGTGATCTGGGTCCTGGCCGTACTGGGTAATGTCTCTGCAGCGCTGCGGTTCAGAGCGCTGTACCTGTCGGCACGGGCGGGCTGACGGGATGTTTTTTCGGGCGCAGACATCGGCTGTGGTGGCCACAGCTATCGATTTTCTGGTGATGATGCTGTGTTTTCAGGTGTTGGGCCTGCCGCTGGCGTTTGCTGTGGCGGCTGGGCCGATCAGTGGTGGGCTGGTAAACTTTTTTCTCAACCGCCGCTGGAGTTTCAATGCCCATCGGGAGGGTATTGGCTGGCAGATCTACAGCTATATGCTGGTTTGTCTGATTGCCGCCGCGGCCAATGTGGTTGGGGTGTTGGCGCTGGTGGCCTATTTTGCACTGGATTATTTGGTGGCGAGGATATTGGTGGCGATGGTAGTGGCGTTGGCTATTAATTATCCCCTGCACCGGCGGGTGGTATTTGTGACCTCTGGCAGGTTTGTCAGTGACGAATAGTGTGTGCTGTTTTTATGTTTAAGGAGCCGAAGTGGAAAGAAAGAAAATAAGAATAGCTGTGGTGGGTGTGGGCAACTGTGCCAGCTCGCTGATACAGGGGATTTACCACTACCGTTTGCGGGGAGTGCAGGATTCAATCGGTTTGCTGAATTACGAGCTGGGTGGTTACCGGCCGGAAGACATTGAGGTAGTAGCGGCCTTTGATATTGATAAACGAAAAGTGGGCCGTGATGTCAACGAGGCGATTTTTTCACTGCCCAACTGCACCACGGTGTTTTGTCCGGATGTGCCGCCCTGCGGTGTAACGGTTTCGATGGGCAATGTGCTGGATGGCTATTCCGGGCACATGGCGGGTTACGGCGATGACCGCACTTTCCTGCCCGGGTCCGAGTCCCAGCCGAGTCTGGCCGATGTGGTGGTGCAACTAAAAAGCGCAGCTGTGGATGTGGTGATGAATTACCTGCCGGTGGGCTCCCAGAAGGCCACGGAATTTTACGCGGAATGTGCCCTGGAGGCAGGTTGCGCCTTTGTTAACAATATCCCGGTATTCATTGCCAGCAACCCCGATTGGGCCGCCCGCTTCAAGGCAAAGCACTTGCCGATTATCGGCGATGATATCAAAGCCCAGTTAGGGGCGACGATTCTTCACCGCACGCTGGGTAACCTGTTCAAAAACCGTGGTGTGAAACTGGAGCGAACCTACCAGCTGAATACCGGTGGCAACACGGATTTTCTGAATATGCTGAACCGGGACCGTCTGGCCTCCAAAAAAGAGTCCAAGACTGAAGCGGTGCAGAGCGCCATTCCCCAGCGGCTGGCCGATGAGAATATTCACGTGGGGCCGAGTGATTATGTGCCCTGGCAGAATGACAACAAGGTCTGCTTTATCCGTATGGAGGGCAAATTGTTTGGTGATGTGCCGATGAATATTGAGCTGCGGCTGTCGGTGGAGGATTCGCCAAATTCTGCCGGAGTCGCCATCGATACCCTTCGCTGTGCGAAGCTGGCGCTGGAGCGCGGCATCAGTGGGGCTGTGGACATTCCCTCGGCTTTCTTCTGCAAGCATCCGCCGCGCCAGATTCCGGACGATGAGTCCTATGCTGCGCTGATGGCAGAGTGGGTTTAGTCCGGCAGGTTTTTCAGCTGTATCCGCATCGACAGGTCAATGGCCCGGCAGTGCTTCGTCAGGCTGCCGGATGACAGGTAATCGATTCCCTCGATAGCTTTCGCAGCGAGGTTGTCCACTTCCAGGTTGCCGGACACTTCCAGCCTGGCGATCCCGCGGTTTATGGCGATGGCTTCGCGGATCTGTTTTTCATCGAAATTGTCCAGCATGATAATGTCGGCTCCGGCCTGCAGTGCCTGCTGAAACTCTTCCAGACTCTCTACTTCCACCTCGACGGGTTTGTCGGGGGCGATCTCCCGTGCCTTGGTGACTGCGGCGACGATACCGCCACAGGCGGCAATGTGGTTTTCCTTGATCAGAAAGGCGTCGTATAGACCGATTCGGTGATTGTGGCAGCCGCCTACGGTCACCGCATATTTTTGCGCCAGACGCAGGCCGGGGATGGTTTTGCGGGTATCGAGAATCTGAATGGTCGTCCCTTTTACCAGTGCCGCAAATTGCCGCGCAATGGTGGCGGTACCGGAGAGGGTCTGCAGAAAGTTAAGTGCGGTGCGCTCACCGGTCAGCAGACTGCGCGCCGGCCCGGAGAGGGTCAGGAGAATATCCCCCGGTTTCACCTCGTCGCCGTCGCGAACCCGCCATTCGATCCTGACGGCGGGGTCCAGCTGGGCGAACACTTCATCCACCCAGGCTGTTCCGCATACCACCGCCTGTTCGCGGGTAATGACGATGGCTTCGGCAGTGTTTTCTTCTGGAATCAGGAGGGCGGTAATATCCCCTTCGCCGATATCTTCTGCGAGGGCTTGCTTGACGGTGGCGGAGATATGGCTTTCAGGCAAATTCTTTGACATAGGGTATCCAGCTGCGATCCGGGCATATTACAGCAGTCATTTATGGGGGAACAGACTCGGGCTGAATAAGTTGCGGCAGTTATTGGTGGCGACAAGTGTGACCTGCTTCTCGGTTTTGGACAAAGTCAGGATCGTCTGGCCCGTTTTGGGAACTGGTTGGCGTTTCACTTATCCCTGGTGCTGATTATGGAACCTATAATCCGAGTCAATAGTTGACCATCTTCGTCCGATACGATTTATCTCCGAGCAGGCCACACAATGATGAACGAACGTTTGAAATTAGTTGAGGCTGAAAAAATGAAGGCCCGAGGCTTCGAAATGCCTGAGTCGCTTCGCCAGTTGAGAGATCACGCAAAAGTCGTTTTGGATCAGCGGTTGGCAGAAGTTTTTGATCATGTGGATGATACGTTTTTCGATCTTGCCGATCGGGCGGCAAGTAACGGTGAACAGGCAACGTACTTCGATGCCATGCGGTTGATTCGTCTGCAGCGAAAATCCATTGAGCATAAATTTTCACAGGCCATCGACAATTCATTTCAACGACTTGGCAACCGGGGTTATCGGGGGGCCAGCCAGAGGGCTGTCGCAACGGAGAGCCCGGCGGGCCTCACACTGGTAGAAAACGAAGATCTCGAAGAAATGATAGCCATGGATAGCATGGTTTCCAAAGTTGCGAAGCGCCATAAATACGATCTCAGGTTGCTGGTGATGCGTATCAATTCCATTGTGCCAAGTGACGTCACCGCCATTAACAACCCTCTTGGGCCGGAAATTATCTGTGAGTCACTGCGGCAGACGTTGTTGGAGCTGGAAATAGACATTCGCTCAAAACTGGTGCTGCTTAAACTGATTGACCGGCATGTCATGGATGCTGTTGGGCCTCTATTGATTGAAGGTAACCGGCTGCTCCGTAAGTTTGGTGTCTTGCCTGAGCTGGAAAAGCAGCAGGCAAAAAAAGCGATCAATTCCAGTCAATCTGCTCAGGCTGGTGGTACGGCAAAAAAACCGGATTATCATGAGGGGAATCCCGCCTTTGCAAAACAACATGGCGCTGAGAGAGCCGGGGGCCACAGCCAGCTTATTTCTCAATTACAGGAATTTCTGGGGCAGCCGGATTATGGTTACACTTCTGGCTCTGGCGCATCAATCAGCCAGGATCAGCTGGTTTCTCTGGTTTCCGGTTTGCAGCGCGAGTGGGGCGAGAGCAACCACAGTGAAGGGGGGCTGCTCGGTCTGATTGAGGAGCGACTCCAGCAGCAGGGCGGTCCCGGTCTGGGGCGTCAGGACTACAGTGTGGTCAGCCTGCTGGATCAGCTGTTCTCGAGAATGCGCAGTGAAAACCATATTTCGGGCGGATTTTCCCGTGAGTTGCGGAAGCTCGAATTACCCCTTTTGCGAATTGTGCTTCAGGACCCCAGTTTCTTTGATAAGGAGAAACACCCTGCAAGAAGGTTGATCAATGAAATAACACAGGTTGCCATAGGGTTCCCCGAGGATGTGGATATCAACAGCGACCCTGTGGGTAGAGCCATCTCCGAAATCGCTCAAAAACTTTCGGCAGAAGAAACCATGGGTACGGAGGCCCTTAAACAGTTGCTGCTCGACTTTATTCAGCTGACAGAAAAGGAGCGTCGCAAGGCCCTCATGATGGAGCAGCGGGTTATAGAGAAAGCTGCGGCATCCGAAAAGGTCAACCAGGCACACCAGTTGGTCGACAAGACCCTGAATGAGCGCATGCAGGGCAAGTCTTTCCCTCGACTGTTGGTACATTTTGCCGAGAAAGCCTGGTGTCGGGTCATGTTCATGGCCTGCCTGAAGGCTGAAGAGTCGCCCGAGCAGTGGACAACCGCGGTTGAAATCCTGGACCGGGTGCTGGCGCATGCAGATGACGGCGAGGTGAGTGATGACGACGTCAAGTCGCTATTGGCAGCCATTCAGGAGCACCTCGAAGATATCGCTTATGAGTCCTACGATCTGGGACGGCTGATAATCAGGCTCGAGGAATACTTTCACCGCAATAAAGCTGAAAACGAGAAACCCGAGGAAAGTGTTGGCCGGGCAGAACCGACCGCTCAGGATTTGCCCGCCAGCCAGGCGAAAGAGGTCGCAGAGCCGAAAGTTCAGACAATTGTTGTTTCCAATAAACCACATGAAACAGTGGTTATCAGGAAAATTAAAACGGACATGCCCGGCCATCGCAAACTGGAAGAGGACGCTGTCACCGAGAGTGACGAGGCGGTAAACCCTGATGAAGAGTCTCTGAAGGCACTCAATTCTCTCTGCCGCGGTGCCTGGGTTGATTTTCTGGATCAAACTTCTTCGAACAAGCGCTGCAAGGTGGCTGGGGTTATATCCCCCCCCGGCATCTATATTTTTGTAAACCGCCAGGGTACCAAGGTTGCCGAGATGAACCGCAACCGGACTGCCATCAGCATACAGAACAAAAATCTGGTTGTGTTGGATAACTCACACTTGTTTGACAATACCCTGGAGCGTGTCATAAAAGATATTCGAACCAGCCGTCAGGCCCATTAAGGCCCGCCCGTACACACTTTTCTGATGCCCTCTTCTGCGGCATATGAACAGTCGGTGATATAGCCGGTCTGACTGGTGGCTTGACACCGTTGTTGTTCCCTGTTGTTAAGCTATTCTTCCAGGACAACCTGGGACTCAGGTGTGCAGGTAAGTTATGATCAGCAACTGGTTGTTCTGGAATAGAGGGCGGAAGTGACAGATGTAGATAAGCTATCAGTAGCTTTATTTCGGCTGCCTCGGCCATTACTGGCACTCAAGGGGCGTATCCATACGTTCCTCGCCTCCCGTCTGAATAATATGTTCGACCAGGTGGATGACACCTTTTTCGATCTCGCCGATCGTGCAGACAATAACCGCCAGCAAACCATGTATTTTGATGCGATGCGTCTGATCCGGATGGAACGAAAAAATATCGAGCACAATTTTTTTGGTGTGCTCACCCAGAGCTTTCAGCAGTTGGGCCAATACCAGGGTCCTGAGTTACCCAGTCAGGAGCCCGAAGGGTTGGAAGTGGTCGAGAACGAACAGCTCGAAGAAATTATCGCACTGGATACCATGGTGTTTCGGGTATCAGAACTCTGCAAGCCTGAACTCGAAGCCCTCAATACCCGTCTCAGCTCAATGGTCCCGGCCTCGGTGACCCTGAAAAATAATCCGGTTGGGCCCGAAGTCATCTGTGAATCCTTTAATGAGGCTGTGGCCCACCTTGAGCTCAAGCTGCCGGTTAAACTGGTGCTGTTCAAGTTGTTTGATCGCCAGGTAATGGTGTCGTTGAAGGACTTCCTGGTGGAGGGCAACAAGCGTCTCCGCGATATGGGGGTATTGCCCGATCTTGAGCAGTTACGCAAGGCCCGGGCTGAGCCGCGTCAGCAGGAAAAACCCCCGGCGCCACCGCCGGAGCAGGCATCTGCGGCTGGCGCTGCACATTCTTCCTCTGCCGCTTCCCCCGCCTCTGCCTCTGAAGAGGCCGCTGGTCGGCCCGACCCGGATAGTCGCTCTAGCGACAGTCGCCGTGAGGCCGGTGCCGGTCAGGCGAAGAAACGCAGACAGGCTGATGGTCAGCGCTATGGTCAGTTGCTTTCCCAACTGAAAAATCTGTTGCACTGGGGTTCGTCGGACGTGTCGGGCTCTGATACCGACATGCACCAGTGCATTGAAGGAGACGAGCTTGTCTCCATGGTGGGTAATTTGCAGCAGGACTGGTCCAATGCGGTCAGTGCAGAAGCTGATGATAGCGAGGGGCTTTTGCAGCTTATTGATGGTCATCTCGAACGGCAGGGGGAAGCTCGACTCGATGGGACTGAACGAGGGCTCGTTGATTTGCTCGACAGACTGTTTGTCAGGGTCAATCACCAGACGATTGCCTGTGCCCAGTTGGCGGCGGAACTGCGCAAGCTGGAGTTACCTATTCTCCAGCTCGCCCTCAAGGACAACACATTTTTTGATCGGGAAAAGCATCCGGCCAGACGGCTGTTAAACGAAATTGCCGAAGCGTCCATCGGTTACACGGAAAAAGTCGATGTTGACGAAGACCCCGTTGCGCGGGCGATTTCCGGTGTGGCCGATGAGCTGGCCGGACAGCCCCCCGGCGATCATGCGGCGCTGACGCAGTTGTTGCTGAATTTCATTGATCTGGTAGAAAAGGAGCGACGTCGCGTTGCCGTGCTTGAGCAGCGGCTGATGGAGGAGGCGACTGCCACGGAAAAGGTCAATCACGCCCATCAGGCTGTGGTGAGGGTACTGGTGGAACGCGTAAAGGGCAAAACCCTGCCGCGTTTTGTGGTCAGTTTTGCCGAGGACGCCTGGTGCAAGGTGTTGTTTCTGAATCACTTGCGGTCCGGTCAGGATTCTGAAGAATGGCATGGCAGTATTCGAGTATTGGACCGTTTGCTTGAACTGGTGGCCCAGGGGCAGACGGATGCCGGGGTTGTCGCACCGGTACTGACAACCATCAAGGAAAGCCTGGAAAATGTTTCTTACGACGCCTATGACATGGGCCGTTTGCTGGGGGCGATGGAGCAGTATTTTCGTGGTGAGCTCAGCAGTGAGGAGAGCCTGCGTCAGGGGGTGTCTGCCAGTCCACTCCAGTCGGTGCTGGTGGATGCGCTCAGAACCAATATTCCGGGTAATCCCGCCGGGCTGGAGGAAGATTCCGTTGGCTCGGTGGATGAGCAATATCTGCGTCGCGCCGATAGCCTCACCAGAGGAGCCTGGGTTGAAATGACCGATGACGGTGCCGACAAGCGGCGTTGTAAACTGGCGGGTGTCGTATTGCCTTCCGGTAAATTTATTTTTGTGAATCGCCAGGGTGCCAAAGTATCTGAAAAGCACCGCAACCGGGTGGCGATGGATCTGCAAAGTGAGAAGCTGCGTCCACTGGAAAAAACCCAGCTGTTTGATCGTGCCCTGGAAGGTGTGGTCGGTGAGATGTGCCAGTCCAGAACGGTGCATTGAGGCCGTGTCGGTTTTCCTGCGGCAAACAGGGGGCTGCGGTGCCGTCCCCCGCTGATTCTTCAACCCATGGACAACCCCCATCGGCTTGCCTAGTATTCAGGTGATTCTTTGCCGGGAGCATAGACTATTTCTGGTTTTTCTATCGATTCGCAGGGCTGGCTAACAGGTGCGCGGCATGTGCCTTCGCCAAATTTTAATCAGCGGCCGGCAACAGCGGCGCTATCTCTGCTGGTGATCCACAATATCAGCCTGCCGCCCGGTCAGTTCGGCGGTGCGCATATCTGCGATTTTTTTACCAATTGTCTCGATGCCGACGCGCATCCCTATTTTCGCGAAATTGTCGATCTCAGGGTTTCCGCTCATCTGTTGATCAGACGCGATGGTGACGTGGTGCAGTTTGTTTCGTTTCACGATCGCGCCTGGCATGCGGGACAGTCCTGCTTTGACGGGGCGGAAAACTGTAATGACTTTTCATTGGGGATAGAGCTGGAGGGCAGTGATGACAAGCCCTACACAGATCAGCAGTACCGCTGTCTGGCGGCGCTGGTTGGGGTTTTGCTGGCGCACTACCCCGGTCTGTCAAAACAGCGTATTGTCGGTCACAGTGACATAGCTCCCGGGCGCAAGACCGATCCGGGCCCCTGCTTTGACTGGCGGCGATTAAGCACTGCCCTGGAGGCGTGATATGGAATTTATTGTAATTGTGGTGGGGCTTCTACTGTTGCGTCAGCTGGGTTCGTTGGCATCGATCCAGTCCGATGGCTGGTTCCACCGGTTCTGTGATCGGCTTGCCAACTGGCCAAAGCTTCAGTCTGCTCCCCGCGTGCAGCAGGTGATTACTCTGTTGCTGCCGGTAGCTGCCCTGGCGCTAGTGATCGGGTTGCTGGGCAACAGCTGGTTGGGTTTGCCGCAGTTTGTGCTGAGTCTGCTGGTGTTTCTCTATGCGCTCGGACGCGGCAGCCTGGAGCCTGAGGTGGCAGACTATGAGGAAGACCTGGGGCGGGGTGATCATCAGGCAGCTTATCGCGATGTTGCGGTGCTCAGCACCGAGCGACAGGACGATGTGATGAATGCGGAGCAGTCCCGCCAGGCGGCCCTGGAGGTGATCGCCTACCGTTATTTCGAACGTTATTTTGCTGCGATGTTCTGGTTCATCCTGGCGGGCGCTCCCGGTGCACTGTTATACCGGTTGTCGGTGATTCGGCGGGATCGCGCAAGCACAACCGGCGAGTCTGTCGATGCCGGCTGGCTCTGGTTGCTGGAATGGTTGCCAGTCAGGCTGGTGGGTATATCCATGTGCTTTGTGGGTAATTTTTCGGCCTGTCTGAGGCGCTGGCAGCGTTCCTTCTTTTCTTCTGCCGAAAGTGCCGAGGTGTTAGGTGGTTATGCGGAGCACGCTGTGCCCGAGGATGAGGTGGCGCTCAATGCAGCCGGTGAAGAAATGCCGGCCAACCTTCAGGCGTTGTTCACCCGCACCCTGATCTTTGCGCTGTCAATGGTGGCGCTGTTGGTGGTGCTCTGGTGAGGGTAGTTCATTCGTGCCAGCGGAACAGCAGGCCTGCCAGGGTAATGAATACTGCTGTCATGGCCACCAGCGCCAGTAGCTGAGGGGCGACCTGTAGTATTCCGGCGCCTTCCAGCATGACGCCCCTGGCGGCCGACACCAGGTGGGTTAACGGCAGCAGTTGGGAGAGTTGCTGTAACCAGTTGGGCGCATCGTCAAGTGAGAACCACAGTTCCGATAGCAACAGCATGGGAAAGCTGATCAGGTTGAGCAGACCGTTGGCCAGCTCTTCGCTGGCGGTGCGGGCGGCCATCAGCAGTGAAATGCTGATGATGGACAGGTTGCCGATGATGGCGATCAGCAATAACAGCAGATAACTGCCGGCCATCATGAAACCGATAAACAGATGGCAGACCAGAAACACAATGACGGTGACGGCAAGCATGATGCCCAGTCGCGACAACCCCTGTGAGATCAGAAATTCCCAGGCCCTGAGAGGGGTAGCCTGAAGCCGCTTCAATACTCCGTTTTTGCGGTAGCGAACGATGACATAGCCAATTCCCCATAGACCACTAAACATCATGTTCATGGCCAGTATTCCCGGGATGACCCAGTCGATGTAGCGAACTTTTTTGCCACTGACTTCCTGTTTCTGCCAGTCCGGTTGCGGTGGCGAGGTTGCTCCGGTCTGTTGCCGGGCGAGCAGCAGTTTTTCCAGTAGTCGGCCTTTGGCTGATTCGGTATTGACCCAGTACCGGGGTGGCTGTTGGGTGGTGAGGAGAATATCCAGTTGATGAAACTGAACCCGCCGCAGGGCCTCCTGTGGGTCGGTGTATTCGACCAGGCCGATGGCGGTTTCTTCGCCAAAGGGGTGTGTGTAAGCGCGATCGGACGCAGAGTCGATCAACAGGCCGGCGCGGAATATTTCCTCGTTTTCGGAGGAGAACGCGACCGCCAGTACAATCACGATGAACGGGGTGGCAATGAACGACCAGAACAGGGAGCCTTTGTCCCGGTAGTATTCGCGGTTTCTTGCCATCCACAGGGCCAGTATTCGTCGCATGGGTTTATTCCCTTAAATGGTGGCCGGTGAGTTTGAGGAACAGGTCGTCCAGGGAGGGGTTGCGGACTCGCAGGGAGCGCAGATTGATATTGAGGGCCACCAGCTCGGCGAGGGTTTTTTCGACTTCGGAGGTGGCGATGGCAATACCGTCTTCACGCACCTCAACCCGGCTGCCAAAGCTTGCCAGGTCATCGTCGAGATCTTCCCGGTTGAGGCAGATGTAGCTGTCCTTAAAGTGCTGGCGCAGCAGGGATTGGGGCGACCCCTCGGCGATGATATTGCCCTTGTCCATAATGATCAGCTGATCGCACAATAGCTCGGCTTCTTCCATGTAGTGGGTGGTGAGCAGCACGGTTTTGCCGCGGGCTTTGATGGTTCGTATCAATGACCAGAAATGTCGTCGGGACTGGGGATCGAGTCCGGTGGTGGGTTCGTCCAGAAACAGAATTTCTGGATCGTTAATCAGTGCCACCGCCAGCAGCAGGCGTTGGCGCTGGCCACCGGACAGGCGGGTGGCATAGGTGTCCAGAAAATCTCCCAGTTGGCACAGCTCGATCAGCGCTTCAATGGGCGTACTGTTGGCGTAAAAGCGGGCAAACAGGGCCAGCACTTCGCGGGTTCTGAGATAGTCCATCAGCGAGGTGGATTGAAACTGTATGCCGGTTTCCTCCAGGAAACTGCTGTCCCTGGGCTTGCCCTTGTAGTAGATCTCACCCGAGCTGGGTTTGGTGATGCCTTCCACCATTTCGATGGTGGTGGTTTTCCCCGCGCCATTGGGCCCGAGTAACCCGAAACAGGTCCCTTTGGGAATGGCAAAGGAGATATCATCCACGGCTTTCAGTGAACGAAATGATTTGCTCAGGTTGCGTACTTCTAGGATGGCTGTCATGGCCGCGTAGTGTATAGCATCTGCAGGATTATCTGTTAGGGTATTGCCCTGTTTGGAGAGGCGTCGTTATGGCATTGAAGGATGGTACGGCAAGTTGGGGTGAGGCGGTACGGGTCTACTCCAGACCACAGGTCATTGCCATGCTGTTTCTCGGTTTCGCTGCCGGTTTGCCCCTGTTGCTGGTGTTCTCGACACTGACCGCCTGGCTCCGGGATCTGGGAATCAGCCGCAGTACGATCGGTTTCTTTGGTTGGGTAGGCATCACCTATTCTATCAAGGTCCTTTGGGCGCCGGTGGTGGATCGTCTCAGGCTACCACTGTTGACCCGGCTGCTGGGTCAGCGGCGCAGCTGGATATTGCTCGGTCAGATGGGTGTGATGCTGGGGCTGGTGGCGATGGTGCTCACCGATCCGACCGTCTCGCTGGTCAGTGTCGCTATCTGTTCGCTGCTGGTGGCTTTTTCAGCCTCCACCCAGGATGTCGCCATTGATGCGTTCCGGATCGAGTCGGCCATTGATGAATACCAGGGTGCCATGTCGGCCATGTACATTTTCGGTTACCGGATCGCCATGCTGGTTGCCGGTGCCGGTGCCTTTTATCTCGCCGACTGGTCGAACTGGAGTACGGCGTATCTGTGTATGGCGCTGCTGATGCTGGTCGGCGTGGTAACCGTGTTGCTGGTCAGTGAACCACAGCGGGCCGTTCCAGCTGAAACGCGGCAGCTTGAATCCGGTTTGAAGCATCGGCTGCATGCGGATCGACCCGGTTGGTGGTTCAGGCTGGAAAGTTGGTTTCTGGGAGCGGTGGTAGCACCGTTTGTGGAGTTTTTCCGACGCAACGGGACCTGGGCCATTCTGATACTGTCTTTTATTGGCCTTTATCGGCTCAGTGATATCACTATGGGCATCATGGCCAACCCGTTTTATCTCGATCTCGGTTTCAGCAAAACCGATATCGCCAATATTGGCAAACTCTACGGCTTTGTGATGACCCTGGTCGGCTCCTTTCTGGGGGGGCTGCTGGTGGTGCGTTACGGTATTTTCCGGCCCCTTTTTGCCGGTGCGGTGATGGTGGCACTGACCAATCTGCTGTTTGTGAAGCTCGCGCTGGTGGGCGCTGATCTTACCTGGCTGGCGGTAGCCATCAGCGGCGACAATTTAAGTGGCGGTTTTGCCAATGCCGCATTTATCGCCTATTTGTCCAGTATGACCAATCGGGCCTATACGGCGACCCAGTATGCGTTGTTCAGTTCGTTAATGACGTTGCCGGGAAAATTTTTCAGCGGGTTTTCCGGTGTGATTGTCGATGCCAGTAGTTATGAGCTGTTTTTTACCTACGCGGCCCTGATGGGCTTGCCGGCCGTATTGCTGTCGTGGTTTTTGTGGCGACACGCGCTAGTTGCCGGTCAGCCTTTCCAGCCAAACCCGGACAAATCCACTCTGCCCTGAGTGACGGTGACACCCTCGCTTTCAAGTCGTTGCATCTGACGACGGTATGATGGGCTGTTCTCCGGAAAGGCAATTGCGCCATCAGCTCTGAGCACCCTGTGCCAGGGCAGCGTTGACTCTGCGGGAAGCTGGCTGAGAAGTCTGCCCACCTGTCGCGCCCCCCGGGGAAGTTGTGCGAGTGTGGCCACACAACCGTAGCTGGTGACCAATCCTCGGGGAATGGCATTGAGCACACTGTAGATGCGCAGTTGATCTTCGTACGTCATGGCCAATGATAGAAATGTTTTCTCTCTTTCGTCCAGCGATTGCCTTGAATTTGGTGGTGACAGCCCCCATTTCGTTGGCTATGGGTTCAGGAGGATGGCTTTGAGATATCTGTTGCTGCTTTTTATCGTGATGCCGGTGGTCGAAATGTGGTTGCTGATCACGGTCGGGCGACAGATTGGGGCGCTGCCAACCATTGGACTGGTGTTGCTCACCGCTGTTGTGGGGGTGGCTCTGTTGCGGGCACAGGGTTTTGCAACCCTGTTCAGGGCGCGACAGAAAATGGATATCGGAGAGTTGCCGGCCATGGAGATGGCGGAAGCCATCGTGCTGGCTGTGTGTGGAGCATTGCTCCTGACGCCGGGTTTTGCGACCGATGTGCTGGGGTTTGCCGGTTTGATTCCTCCGGTGCGGTTATGGCTGGTCTCCAGGTTTGTGAAAAACCTGGTGGTAGCTCGCTATCAGGCGCCTGGCAGTGATCCTTTCTCCGCCGGTGAGGCTCGCCAAAAAGGCGAGGGCAAGACCCTTGAGGGGGAATTCTGGCGGGACCAGGATAATGAAAAATGAAGGTTGAACGCACGAAATATTTTTTCAGGGCCCTTGAAATACCTTCAGGTGCCTCCACATAGTGCACAGCTCGGTTACATCCGGACTCTGTTCTTATTAATAGGGTAGAACGTTAAAAGTTGGAGAGAAACACAATGAAAATTCGTCCCTTACACGACCGTGTCGTTATTCGTCGCAAGGAAGAAGAAGAAAAAACGGCCGGTGGCATCCTGTTACCTGGCTCCGCCAAGGAAAAACCCAATGAAGGCGAGGTGGTCGCCGTAGGTAGTGGGCGAGTACTGGATAACGGTGAAGTTCGCCCGGTCGACGTCAAGGTTGGTGATCAGGTGGTATTCGGTAAATATGCCGGCAGCGACACCATTGAAATTGATGGTCAGGAACTGGTTATTCTGTCCGAAAGCGACATCAAGGCCGTTATCACTGGATGATGCCTTGTTGCTCAGTAAATCTCATTAGCACGATTTTTTAAGGAAGGTTAATTATGTCAGTCAAAGACGTAAAGTTTGGAGATGATGCACGCCACCCGATGCTAGCAGGTATCAATATTCTGGCGGACGCCGTCAAGGTTACCCTGGGACCAAAGGGCCGCAATGTGGTTCTGGAGAAATCTTTTGGTGCGCCCACCGTCACTAAAGATGGTGTTTCTGTGGCCAAGGAAATCCAGCTGAAGGACAAGTTCCAGAACATGGGTGCGCAAATGGTGAAGGAAGTCGCCTCCAGAGCATCTGATGATGCAGGTGATGGTACTACCACAGCCACTGTGCTGGCCCAGGCTATCGTTAATGAAGGCCTGAAGTCCGTTGCTGCGGGTATGAACCCGATGGACCTGAAGCGCGGTATCGACAAAGCGGTGATTGCCGCTGTGGCAGAGATTGCGAAACTGGCAAAGCCCTGCACCAATAACAAGGAAATTGCCCAGGTCGGTACGATTTCTGCCAACAGTGATGCCCACATCGGCGATGTCATCGCCGAGGCGATGGACAAGGTTGGCAAGGAAGGCGTCATTACGGTAGAAGAAGGTACTGGTCTGGAGAATGAGCTGGATATCGTGGAAGGTATGCAGTTTGATCGCGGTTACCTGTCGCCTTACTTTATCAATAATCAGGAAAGCATGAGTGTTGAACACGACGATGCTTTCATTTTGTTGGTTGATAAGAAAATTTCCAATATTCGCGAGTTGTTGCCGCTGCTGGAAAACGTTGCCAAAGCCGGTAAGCCATTGATTATTATCGCGGAAGATGTGGAAGGTGAAGCACTGGCTACGCTGGTGGTTAACAATCTGCGCGGTATCGTCAAGGTCGCCACTTGTAAAGCGCCGGGATTCGGCGATCGCCGCAAAGCCATGCTGGAGGATATTGCTGTTCTCACCGGTGGTACGGTGATCTCTGAAGAAGTGGGTCTGGACCTGGAGTCGGCGACACTGGATCACCTGGGTACTGCAAAGCGTGTGGCCATGACCAAGGAAAATACTACTATCGTTGACGGTTCCGGCGACCACGGTGCCATTCAGGGTCGTGTCAATCAGATCCGTGCGCAGATCGAAGATACTTCCTCGGACTACGACCGTGAAAAGCTGCAGGAACGCGTTGCCAAACTGGCTGGCGGTGTTGCCGTGATCAAGGTCGGTGCTGCCACTGAAACGGAAATGAAAGAGAAAAAAGCCCGTGTGGAAGATGCGCTGCACGCCACTCGCGCTGCAGTAGAGGAAGGTGTTGTGCCCGGCGGTGGTGTTGCCCTGATTCGTGCGCTTCAGGCAATTGAGTCACTGAAAGGTGAAAACCACGACCAGGATGCCGGAATCAGTCTTGCCCGTCGTGCCATGGAAAGCCCACTTCGCCAGATCGTTACCAACGCCGGTGAAGAAGCTTCAGTGGTGGTGGCCAAGGTCAAACAAGGTGAAGGCAACTACGGTTACAACGCCGGCACAGGTGAATACGGTGACATGATTGCCATGGGTATTCTCGACCCAGCCAAGGTGACCCGTACAGCGCTGCAGGCGGCAGGCTCGATTGCCGGTCTGATGGTGACCACCGAAGCCATGGTGGCAGAGGCTCCCCAGGAGAGCAATGCTGGTGGTGGCATGCCCGATATGGGCGGTATGGGTGGTATGGGTGGTATGGGCGGCATGATGTAAGCCAGCCGCATCGTACATCCTGTACAAAAAAGGCTCCCGTTTGGGAGCCTTTTTTATTCGATACAGCAAATTGCTCAGGCAAAGTTGCTGTTGACGAACTGCCAGTTCACTAACTTCCAGAAAGCTTCCAGGTAGTTGGGACGGGAATTGCGGTAATCGATGTAATAGGCATGTTCCCAGACGTCGACGGTAAGCAGCGGGGTGACACTGTCGTCGGTCAGCGGGGTTTCGGCATTGCTGGTATTGACGATGGCGACAGCTCCGTCCGTTTTTTTCACCAGCCAGGTCCAGCCTGAACCAAAATTATTGGCGGCGCTGGTGTTGAACGCTTCCTTGAACTTGTCGAAAGAGTCGAAGGTGCTGTTGATGGCATCGGCGACCGGGCCGGTGGGTTCACCGCCGCCATTGGGGCTCAGGCAGTTCCAGTAGAACGTGTGGTTCCATATCTGGGCGGCGTTGTTAAAGGTGCCTCCGGAGGCGGTTTTCACGACTTCTTCAAGACTTTTGCCTTCGAACTCGGTACCGGGAACCAGGCCGTTCAGCTTGTCGACGTAGGTTTTATGATGCTTGCCGTAATGATACTCCAGAGTTTCCTGGGATATCTGTGGGGCGAGGGCATCCATCGCGTAGGGAAGTTCAGGTAATGTAAAAGCCATGATAGTCATCCTTTGGTTACAACGATAAAGGCGCCTTGAATGTGTTGTTACAACAACAGGCATCCATATGGCGGAGAGATTTAGTCCAGGTGGACGCGATCGGAGCGGGGAAGTATTGCGGATGGATAGCCCGGTAGTCGATGCCGCCAGGTTATCCGGAAAAACCTTCCAAAAGTCTGCCGAGAAAAGTTGGCGTCCATTGGATAGGTTAGTGTAGCAAACATTGGATGGAAAAGCCTGGCCAGAACAGGATCTGCCGCGACCTGCTTCAGGATAAAAGCCAGGACTGGCGGGAGCTTTTTTATCTTCAGGACATTTTGTGACAGAATTAAAGAGACATGGTGGGTGATTCCGGTTGCTATAATGATGGTGTCGGGGGATTTATCCATAGCCCAACAAGTGCTCAAATGCTTTAATGAAAAGAAAATCAACTATAACAATCACTCGCTGTCTGTAAGGAGATTCACATGGAATTCATTAACTTCCTCATCCGCTGGGGGCATCTGCTGTTCGGTATTACCTGGATTGGCATGTTGTACTACTTCAATTTTGTACAGGGTGGCTATTTCAAGCAGGCTACCCCTGAAGCGCTGGCCGATGCGAAAGCCAAGCTTGCACCCAACGCCCTGTGGTGGTTCCGCTGGGGCGCCATGTTTACGTTTATAACCGGTGTTTTGTTGCTGGGTGGCCTATCCCACAATAACCAATTCAACAACTCCATCGTCATTGCTGCCCTTATGGGTACGTTGATGTTTCTGAACGTCTGGCTGATTATCTGGCCAAACCAGCAAGTCGCCCTGGGTATGAAGGAGGGTGATGGCCCCGCAGCCGGTGCCAAAGCGCTGCTGGCCTCGCGCACGAATGTGCTGTTTTCCGGGCCGATGGCCTTTGGCATGCTGGCAAGCCCCCATGCATCACAGTGGGGTGGAAGTGGTTACGGTACCGGCGTTGGCGGGATCGACCTGATTGTCTGCCTCGTGATCATTGCTGCGCTCGAAGTAAATGCGCTGATGGGTAAGCAGGGTCCCATGGCGTCAGTGAAAGGCGTTATTCATGCAAGCCTCGGTCTGACGGTGGTGCTGTTTGGTATTCTCTACTATTTGTAAGCACTGCACGGCATAAAAAAGCCGGCCCTGGGGCCGGTTTTTTTGTGCTTGAGACGTATATAATAACGCGCTCCGCTCGGCGGGGTGTGTCCATACTTGAACGATGTTTTGTAACCAAAGGTTAACGCCATCATGACAGACAGGGATTTTAAACGTTTTGATCCAATCGTTCCGGAAAGTGATGACCGTATTGGTCGATCCTCGGGTGGTACGGTTGACGATGGCCGCAGGCGAGCAGCGAAACGGCCGCCACCGTCTGATTCGCATGGTGGTGGATCAATCGGCGGGGTCTGGAAGTTGCTGGTGCTGGTGCTGTTGCTGGGTCTTGCCGGAATGGGCTATATGCTGGTTCAGGAGAAAGCTCGCCTGGCGCAATTGCAGTCCCGCTTTGACGAGCTGGAAGCCAAGATCGTATCCACGGATGAATCGCTCAATCAGTCTGGTGCCACCCTCGGCATGAAAATTCGCGAACATACTGAGGCGCTGGATAAGCACTGGTCGGAAATTCGTAAACTGTGGGGTGTTTCTTACGATACAAATCGTAAAACTATTGATACAAACAGCAAAACTATCGAGTCCCAGGGCGCAACCCTTGCTGCGCAGGATAAGGCCATTAACGGTTTGCAGGCTTCTGCTGCGGCTCGCAAAAAGGAGATAGCCGCGCTTGCCAGCAAAGTTGACAAGGCCGGTCAGTCGGTGGAAACCGCAGCGAGTTCTGCCATGGCAGCCAAGCTGGAGGTAAACGATTTGGCGAGTCAGTTGCAGGATATTACTGCACGTCTCAATGCGGTCGATAAAACGGCTAGGGATTCCAGTGCCCGGACAGCGGCAAATGAAGAGGCCATTCGTGCCATTGATGCCTATCGGCTTCAGGTCAATCGCGATCTGCAGTTGATCAAGCAGCAGTTGGGCGCCCCCCCAGGCTGATCGCCAGGAACTAAAACCATTTCGGATAGATTACCCTTGAGAGAGTGACATGACTGTAATTCGACAAGACGATCTGATTGATAGTGTGGCCGATGCGCTGCAATTCATTTCTTACTACCACCCGGTGGATTTTATCCAGGCGGTAAATGAGGCCTATGAGCGTGAGGAATCCCAGGCGGCGAAGGACGCCATGGCCCAGATTCTGATCAATTCCCGCATGTGCGCCATGGGCCACCGCCCGATCTGTCAGGACACCGGCATCGTCAACGTGTTCGTCAAGGTCGGTATGAACGTGCAGTGGCAGGGTGACATGAGTGTCACCGACATGATTAACGAAGGGGTGCGTCGTGCCTACAAAAACCCGGACAACGTTTTGCGCGCTTCGGTATTGGCGGATCCGGACGGTGCCCGCAAAAACACTGGTGACAATACGCCGGCGGTGATCAATTATGAAGTAGTGCCGGGTGATACCGTGGAAATCGATGTGGCCGCCAAGGGTGGCGGTTCCGAAGCAAAGTCCAAGTTCGCTATGCTGAACCCCTCTGATTCGGTAGTGGACTGGGTGTTGGAACAGGTTCCCAAAATGGGAGCCGGTTGGTGTCCGCCGGGAATGCTCGGTATCGGCATCGGCGGTACCGCCGAAAAAGCCATGTTGCTGGCCAAAGAGTCACTGATGGAGCCCATCGATATTCAGGAGTTGCGAACCCGTGGCGCATCCTGTCGCGCGGAAGAGCTGCGTCTGGAGTTGTTTGAGAAGGTCAATAACCTGGGCATCGGCGCGCAGGGATTGGGCGGTCTGACCACTGTGCTGGATATCAAGGTCAAAGATTTTCCCGCCCACGCGGCCAACAAGGCGGTGGCGTTGATTCCCAATTGTGCTGCCACACGCCATACCCATTTCACGCTGGACGGTTCCGGACCAGCCTATCAGACGGCACCGGATCTCAATGATTGGCCGGACATTGCCTGGGAAGTCGGCGACAGTGTGCGCCGGGTCAATCTGGATACCGTCACCCGGGAAGACATCAAGGCCTGGAAAACCGGTGAAACCCTGTTGTTGTCCGGCAAAATGCTGACCGGGCGCGATGCCGCTCATAAACGAATGGTGGACATGCTGGCCAAGGGCGAAAAACTGCCGGTGGATATGACGGGTCGGTTTATCTATTACGTGGGGCCGGTGGACCCTGTCAGAGATGAAGTGGTGGGTCCCGCCGGTCCAACCACCGCAACCCGGATGGATAAATTTACTCGTACTATGCTGGAGCAGACCGGACTGATCGGTATGATCGGCAAAGCCGAGCGCGGGCCGGTAGCCATTGAAGCGATCCGCGATAATGAGGCCGTTTATCTGATGGCGGTGGGCGGTTCAGCCTACCTGGTGTCCAAGGCGATTACCGGTGCGAAGGTGGTGGCGTTTGAAGATCTCGGCATGGAGGCGATCTACGAATTCGAGATTGTCGATATGCCGGTGACCGTGGCGGTGGACTCGAAAGGTGAGTCAGTGCACCAGACTGGTCCAAAAATCTGGCAGGCCCGTATTGAAGAGCGCGAGTTGATAATTTGACCGGTTGGTTAGACAATCTTTTCTGTAAAAAGAGCGTCATAACAGGAAAAAAAACCGGAAATGTAGTAAACTCAACACAGTTACTGTTGTAACAAGGCGAGGAGCCTGGTTTTATTAAATTGGAATTTATGGTGGATATGATGAAGAAGATTTCAGCTGTAATGGGTACATTACTTTTAGCCGTATCTGTGTCAGCGACAGCGCAGACACCGGAAGGTTTATATTTGGGTCCGTCACTCGGTTACTACTATCTGGATAGTGATCGTGTTATCAGTGGACATGATGAATCGGGTGTTTTGGGTCTGAACCTGGGTTATCGTTTTTCAAATGACTGGGCCATTGAAGCGAGCTACGGTCACGATATCGCCGATGCGGATCTTGAAGTTTCGCAGATCAATGCCTACTACTGGTTTGGTGAAGACAATGGTGGCTGGCGCCCTTACATGCTGGCAGGTGCAAGCTACTATGATCGCAGTGGCAGCAATGAAAATAACCTGCAGTCCGAAGAAAAATATACCCATCAGCTACAAATCGGTCTCGGTCTCTCCAAAATGATTGCCGAGCAATGGGAGTTCCGTGGTGATGCACGCTTGCATAGCAAGGTGCGTGAAGGCGGTTTCCAGGGTGTTAACGATGCTTCCGTCAACTTTGCCGTGAATTACTACTTCAACAAGCCGATTGTCCCGGTTGTTGCAGAGCCTGCCCCGGCCCCTCAGCCAGAACCGCCGGCACCAGAGCCCGAAAAACGCACCATCACGATTCGTCTGAATGTTGAATTTGAATTTGACAAGGCAATCGTTCGTGCCATCTACGGTGATGAACTGCAGGCAGTAGCCAGTGCGATGAAAGTGCACGATGACATTACTCTGGAACTCGAAGGTCATACTGACTCACTTGGCCCGGATGAGTACAACCAGACGTTGTCAGAAGACCGCGCTGCAGCAGTTAAAGCAAAAATCGTTGAAGATTACGGCATTGCTGCCAGCCGCATTACCACCAGCGGCTACGGTGAAACCCGTCCGCTTGTCGACAACAACACTGACGAAGGGCGTGCCCGGAACCGTCGTGTGGTCGGAGAAATGACTTACACTGAAGTGGTTAAATAAGCCGGGTTTGACACGGTTTATTGCACGATACTAACGGCGTCCTCGGACGCCGTTTTTCGTTGAAGGCTATGTGGGGGCGGCGGACATTGGTGTGAACACACTTTACTGGCACGATTACGAAACCTTTGGCATTGATCCCGCCCGCGATTGTCCTTCACAGTTTGCCGGGATTCGCACCAATGAATCACTGGAGATTATCGGGGAGCCGTTGCGACTGTATTGTCGGCCGCCCCTGGATCGCCTACCTTCTCCGATGGCGTCACTGGTGACAGGCATTACACCCCAGAATGCTCTCGATAAAGGCGTGCCAGAGCGTACTTTCATTGAGCAGATTCACCGTGAATTGTCGGTTCCCGGCACCTGTGGCGTCGGTTACAACAGTATCCGGTTTGATGATGAGGTGACCCGCCATACCCTTTACCGGAATTTCTATGACCCCTATGAGCGGGAATGGAAGCAGGGCAATTCCCGCTGGGATATTATCGATATGGTCCGGCTTGCCAGAGCCCTGCGACCCGATGGTATCGAGTGGCCCGATTACGACGATGGTTCTCCCTGTTTTAAACTGGAGCAACTCACCCAGGCCAATGGCATCAGCCATGAGTCAGCTCACGATGCCCTGTCGGATGTTATGGCGACCATTGCCATGGCCAGGCTTGTCCGGGAGAAGCAGCCACAGCTGTATCAGTATGTCTATGAGCACCGCCTGAAACACAAGGTGGCTGAATTGATCAATCTCAGTCACCGCAAGCCTTTTTTACATGTTTCCGGGAAATTACCGAGGGAGAATGGCTATACGGCGCTCATGATGCCCCTGGCGCAACATCCCGTGAACAAAAATGCCATTATCTGTTTTAACCTGATGGGGGATGCTCGTGCGCTGCTCGAATTGTCAGCCGAGCAGATCAGTGAGCGGCTCTTTACCCGCACGGATGCATTGCCCGAAGGGGTAAGCAGGATACCCTTGAAAGGTGTGCAGTTGAACCGTTGCCCGGTCGTGGCAACGCCACGGTTGATGGATACTGCAGCCGCCCAGCGACTGGGTATTGATCTTGCGAGGTGCGAAAAACAATGGCAGCTGCTGCTTTCACAGGATTTGAGTGCCAAGCTGGCTGCGGTTTTTGCAAACCAGCAGTATGAGCCCCGCGAGAATGCCGAACAGGCCCTCTATGAGGGTTTCGCCAGTGAGGCCGACAAGGCACTTTTCTCAGTGGTGAGGTCTGCCAGTGCCAGCGAGCTGGCCAGTGACAGCCTGCATTTTCGGGATCAGCGTTACCGTGAGCTGCTGTTCCTGTATCGAGCGAAAAATTTTCCCGACACGCTCACTGATGAAGAGCAAAACCGTTGGCAGGAGTGCCGTTTTCAACAGTTGACCAATGGCCGGGGCGGCTATCTCTCGCTGAACGATTTTTACGCGCAGATAGAAGCGTTGCATGCCAGGGAAGATTTGTCCGAGCGGGACAGAACTATCCTCCACGCCCTGCGAGAGTGGGGTGATCAGATTTTATAATAGGTGGGCTGCTGGTTCACACCTGACAAAGTCGCTAAAATGCAGCGGTTTTGTTATTCATCGAGGGGCAGAGTGTGGAATTCAAAGGCGCCAGTATTCTTTCCATCAGTCAGTTTGAGCGCGACGATATTGATCGGATTTTCCGGGTAGCCGACCGCATGGAGCCCTACGCGCAACGGCAGAAAATCACTCGTGTACTGGAAGGCGCAATCCTCGGCAATATGTTTTTTGAGTCGAGCACCCGAACGCGGATCAGCTTTGGCAGTGCATTCAATCTCCTCGGCGGTGAAGTGCGTGAAACCGCCGGTTTCGAGGCATCGGCGCTGACCAAGGGCGAGTCGCTCCAGGATACGGCACGGGTATTATCCGGATTTAGCGACATTATCTGCCTGCGCCACCCTCAGTCCGGTTCTGCAGCGGCCTTCGCCTCCTCCAGCCGGGTTCCTGTGATCAATGGCGGCGACGGCAGCAATGAACACCCCAGTCAGGCGCTGCTGGATCTCTATACCATTGAAAAAGAGCTGAAAGGTCGCGGACGCCAGTTGGACGGACTGCGGGTTGCCATGATCGGTGACCTCAAGCATGGCCGTACGGTGCATTCCCTGTGCCGGTTACTGATGCTGTTCCGGCACATTTCAGTGGAGCTGGTTTCCCCAAGGGAGTTGGCCATGCCCAGGGAGCTGGTTGAGGAGATGCGTGCGGCGGGAGTCAAGGTGGACGAATCAGACCGGCTTGAGCCGAGCATTGCGCATGTGGATATTGTCTACTCCACACGTATTCAGGAAGAGCGTTTTTCCAGTAAGGATGAGGCGGACCTGTATCGCGGACGGTTTCGTCTTAACCAGGCGATTTATACCTCGAACTGTGAACCCAATACCGTCATTATGCATCCGCTGCCGCGAGACTCCCGGGCGGAAGCCAACGAGCTGGATTGTGATCTGGACAGTAACCCGAACCTGGCTATTTTTCGTCAGACGGACAATGGCCTGCTGGTGAGAATGGCGCTGTTTTCGATGATTCTGGATGTCACCCACCTGGTGGAAAAATACGCCACTGAGGTCTGTTGGTATAACCCGCGCTTGTCACCCTGATCCATCCCACGGCTTTCCCTGTGGACAGTCGATAATCATTTATTACCATGCAGGTCCTATGAACGAATTTGACGATATTCGTCCCTACTACGATAGCGAAGTGCCCGATGTACTGGCCCGCCTGGCCATTGATCGGGAATTCATCGATACGCTGATGTCCATCAAATATCGGCGTCTGGGTCGCTGGATGCCCTGGCTGATGCGACCACTGATCAGCCGTGTACTGAGAAAAGCCTTTGCCAAAATTGATAATGTACGGGATTTTCAGGAAGCCGTGGGTGCCAGCATGGCCAACCTGCTACGCAATATTGGTACCGAGGTAACCGTATCGGGACTGGAGAGGTTGGACCCGGACTCGGCTTATTTGTATATCAGCAACCATCGCGATATCGCCATGGACCCGGCGTTTGTCAATTTTGTGCTCTACCACAACGGTCGCGATACGGTGCGGATTGCTATTGGTGACAATTTGTTGACCAAGGATTTTACGTCCGATTTGATGCGCATCAACAAGAGTTTCATCGTCAAACGCTCCCCGGTAGGGCGGCGGGAAAAACTCACTGCACTGGTACAACTGTCGCGCTACATCCGTTTTTCCCTGCTTGAAGAGCGGGCTTCTGTGTGGATAGCTCAGCGGGAAGGCCGAGCAAAGGACGGTGTGGATAAAACGGAAAAGGCCCTGTTGAAAATGCTCTCATTGAGCAAGACCAGGGAGCAGAGCTTTGCCGATGCTATCCGTGAGTTAAAGGTGGTGCCGGTGGCCATTTCCTATGAGCTGGATCCGCTGGATGAGGCGAAGGCTAAAGAGCTTTATACCCGTCAAACAGCGGGGGCTTATGAGAAAGAGGCGCACGAAGACCTGTTGAGCATCTATCAGGGTATTGTGGGCCGCAAGGGCGCTGTCCATGTGACTTTCGGTGATCCGCTGGACGGGTCAATTGACACCCCCGAGGCCATGGCCGAGGCGGTGGACCGGCAAATTATCGGTAATTACCATCTGCAACCCACCAATTTGATTGCCTTTCAGAAACTGGAAGGCGATTCACCGCAACTGGCTCACTGGAAAGCACAGCATCCCTGTGACTGGGCGAGGAAAACCCGGGCTTTTGAGGGGCGCATCCTCGCCATGCCGGAGGCCTATCGAGATATTGTACTGAACATGTATGCCAACCCGGTGCGCAGCAAACTGAAACTCGGTCTGGTTTAGGCGTGCTGGAAGAGGAGCTGAGGAACACTATCCAGGGAGGCTACCGCGCTTTTCTCGACAGCAATGGTTTGCGGCCCCGATTGGGCCAGAAGCAGATGATTGCGGCCATTGCCAACAGTCTGGGCTCCATTGACAGTGATGCGGAGGGACATCGCAAAGCGGGCAACCCGGTCTGTGTTGTGGAGGCGGGCACTGGAACCGGCAAGACTCTGGCGTATCTGTTGGCGGCGTTGCCGATTGCACGGCATCGCGGCAAACGGGTGGTGATTGCCACCGGCACGGTGGCGCTGCAGGAACAATTGGTTAACCGCGATATCCCGGCCCTGCTCAAAAGTACCGGCTGGGATTACCGAGTCTCCCTGGCCAAGGGGCGCGGTCGCTATCTTTGTCCGGTTCGTCTTGAACAATGCCTGGACAGTGCCACTGCGAAAGACAGCGGTCAGTTCCTGTTCGAGGATGAGGTCAGCTTTAATCCCACCGGCAAATTGATTGCCACCTATCGTGCCATGAATGACGCCCTGCAAACGGATCAATGGGCGGGTGACCGGGATGCCTGGTCGGAATCGCTCGAAGACAGTGACTGGCGGCCCCTGACCGTAGATCGGCGTCAATGTGCTGGTCGTCGCTGTCGCCTGATTCGTGAGTGCTGTTTTTTCAACGCTCGTGACGAACTGGATCAGGCCGATTGTATCGTGGCCAACCACGATCTGGTCATGGCAGATCTGGCGTTGGGTGGTGGTGTCATTCTGCCCCCGCCGGAGGACACGATTTACCTGTTTGATGAGGGGCACCGCATTGTTGGCACAGCGCTCAATCATTTTGCCGGTAGTTGCAGACTGCGAACCACAAGCCATTGGCTGGGCAAGCTGCAGAAGCAGGTGGATAGTTGGTACGAACTACTGAAAGACGCGCCGGAAATACAGAGCCGTCTTGAAAAGCTGACGGCTGCTGCCGGTGATGCAGAGAAATTATTGGGGATGGTCTACCCGGTGCTGGAAAAATCTCTGGCTCAGGCTGACGATGGGGATGAGGAGCCGCGCTGGTGTTATCCGAATGGTGATCCCGGTGAGGATATTCGCGAGCTGGCAGGTCATCTGGCGCAAACCTTTGGTGTTCTATCAACCCTGCTGGAGGTGCTCTCCGACCGGCTGGGTGATGCGATGGACGAGCCCCATTTTCCAGTCCCCAGGGTGGATCTTGAGCAGCTTTTTCAACAGGTGGGAATCTGGCAGGGACGAACCGATGGCGTGTTGAAACTCTGGTGCTGCTATGCCCGCGAGGATAATCTTGCCAACAGCTCGCCCTATGCCCGCTGGCTCTCACTTGAGCAGCAGGCTGGCGGTACCCTGGACATTCAGGTATCGGCATCGCCCACGGATGCGGGTGGCCTGTTCAGGGAGAATCTCTGGCAACGTTGTCATGCGGCGGTGATTACCTCGGCGACCCTGCGTACTCTTGGCAAATTCGAGAATTTCGGCAAACGTTGTGGCCTGCCGGCGGATACGGCGTTCACGGCGGTGGCTGGCGCGTTTGATTTTGCCCGGGCCGGATCGCTGTCGGTACCGGATATCGGTGCCGATGGCAGTGACAGCAAGGCCCATACCGATGCGCTTATCCGAACCATGCCAGAGCTGGTGGACTGGTCAGAGGGGACGCTGGTGCTGTTTGCCTCGCGGCGACAGATGGAACAGGTTTACGAGCAGTTGCCCGATGCCTGCCGGGAGTCCATTCTGCTCCAGGGACAGTGGGCCAACCAGGAGATTGTCCGTCGGCATCGCGCAACGATTGATAAGGGATCGGGCAGTGCGATTTTTGGTCTGGCCAGTTTTGCCGAGGGCATGGATTTTCCCGGTGACTACTGCCGTCATGTGGTGATAGCCAAATTGCCGTTTTCCGTACCGGATGATCCGGTATACCAAACCCTGTCGGGTTGGCTGGAACTCCGCGGCGTCAATCCGTTTATGGAGTTGATGCTGCCCGATGCCTCCCTGCGGTTACACCAGGCCTGTGGGCGGCTGATTCGAACGGAGCAGGACACCGGCAGAATTACTATCCTTGACCGCCGGATTGTGAGCAAACGCTATGGCAGGCAAATGCTCGATGACCTGCCCCCTTTTCGCCGTGAGTTGAATTGATGATACAAGCTACCGGGAGGCTAAAATGAGTGAGGTCCGTCGGCAATTGACTATACGGCTTTTTGCTGTGGAGCAACATTTGCGCGATCTCAATGCCTGGTCCGACTCCGCCCCGAGTCCAGAGGCCCTCGCCAGCGACCAGCCCTTTGCCATTGATACACTGGAATTTGTCGAATGGTTGCAGTTCATTTTTCTGCCGCGTATGCAGGATCTGGTGCAGAGCGGGGCTCCCTTGCCCGCCACCTGCGGGGTCGCGCCCATGGCAGAGGAATATTTCAGGGGGCGATCAATAGTCAGTGAACAGTCAAACGAGGCGAATACGGAGCAATTGATCGCGGCGCTGACAGCAATTGACCGGTTGCTGTCCGGTTGACCAAATCGCTGTTCGCCTCATAGGTTACTGGAGACCGGACCTGTTCAGTACCAGCATTTCAGGAGACAGATTCATGCCCCAGTGTTCTTTCGATTATCGTGGCAGCGTGGTATTTGTTGCCGGCGGCACCAGCGGCATCAACCTGGGCATTGCCCGGGGTTTTGCGCAGGCGGGTGCGGCTGTCGCTGTGCTCAGTCGCTCTCAGGCCAAAGTCGATGCAGCAGTGCTGGCATTGCAGGAATATGGTGGCATCGTACTGGGGTTTGCTGGCGATGTGCGCGATGCAGGGCGACTGGGAGTGGTTTTTGGGGAGGCCCACCGCCAACTGGGTCCTATTGATGTGCTGGTATCCGGTGCGGCGGGCAATTTTTCGGCGGCGGCCAACAGCATGTCCGGCAATGCATTCAAAGCGGTGATGGATATCGATCTGCTGGGGACTTTTCAGGTGCTCCGTTTCTGTTATCCCTACCTGCGGAAACCGGGCGGTTGTGTGATCAATATTTCCGCGCCACAGGCCTTTGTGCCAATGGAAATGCAATCCCATGTCTGCGCCGCCAAAGCGGGTGTCGATATGCTCACTCGCACGACGGCACTGGAATGGGGGGCGGAAGGCATTCGGGTGAACTCACTGGTGCCGGGCCCTATTGAGGGAACTGAGGGAATGAAGCGACTGTCGCCCCCGGGACCGGGGGGTGCCCGGCAGATAGCAGATTCAGTGCCAATGAAACGGCAGGGCACGGTGGCCGATATTGCCGCAGCGGCGATGTTTCTCGGTTCTACTGCCGCGAGCTACATCAGTGGCGCCGTGTTACCGGTGGACGGTGGCTGGAGCCTCGGTGGTGCCGGACTGATTGGGCAGATCCTGTCGGGCCAGCCCGAAACAGCAAGCGGTGAAAAACCTCCCCAGCAGTGAAGCTTTTGCAAGCTTCCGTTGCCAATGCCAGCGGCGTGGTTTCAGGAAGCGGTACCCGACAGATTATTGTTTTTTTCTTGCAGCCGTTGCTGGATGCTGCGCTGGATACCGGCTGCATCCAGCCCAGCCGCCGCCAGTTGCTGCTGATGGCTGCCATGTTCCAGAAATATATCCGGCAAACCCAGGTGCATTACTCCTACCAGAAGGCCCATACATGCCAGATGTTCGCTGACGGCGGTACCCGCGCCGCCCTGGGTGGTATTTTCTTCGAGAGTGACCAGCAATGTATGTTGTGTGGCTAGCCGGGTTATCAGGTCTTTGTCCAGGGGTTTTACAAAGCGCATGTCCACCACGGTGGCGTCCAGTTGTTCGGCGGCGTCCATGGCTGCAGGTAGCAGGGTGCCAAAGTTCAGTATGGCCACCTGATGGCCTTTTCGGCGGATGACTCCTTTGCCTATTGGCAGTGCGGTCATCGCCTGCTCAATTGCCGCGCCTGGCCCCGTTCCTCTGGGGTAACGGACCGCAGCCGGGCCCTTGTGAATATAGCCGGTATAGAGCAACTGGCGGGTTTCGTTTTCATCAGAGGGCGTCATCACCAACATGTTCGGGATGCAGCGCAAGTAGGTGAGATCAAAACTGCCGGCATGGGTTGGTCCGTCTTCTCCCACAAGCCCGGCGCGATCAATACCAAAAAGTACATCCAGACCCTGTAGGGCTACATCGTGAATCAGCTGATCATAGGCGCGCTGCAGAAAAGTGGAATAGATAGCCACGACGGGCTTGATTCCCTCACAGGCCATCCCTGCGGCCAATGTGACGGCGTGTTGTTCCGCGATAGCTACATCGTGGAAGCGATTGGCAAAGCGGTTGGCAAATTCGACCATCCCAGAGCCTTCGCACATAGCCGGTGTAATCCCTACCAGGCGTGTATCTTTTTCCGCCATATCACACAGCCAGTTACCGAATACCTGCTGGTATTTGAGTTTTGGCGGACTGACCTTGGCAACGGGTTTTGCCACAGCGATCTGGGGCTTGGTTTTCGGCTCAATCTTGTTCAGTGCATGGTAGCCCACCGGGTCTGCTTCGGCGGGGCCAAACCCCTTGCCCTTGCGGGTAATGGTATGCAATAGGATAGGGCCATTCAGGCAGCGAAGGTTGCGCAGTGTTTGCACCAGCAGGGGCAGATTATGTCCGTCGATAGGGCCGATGTAATTGAAGCCCAGTTCCTCAAAGACAATACCGGGTGCCACCATGGCTTTTAGATGTTCTTCTGTTTTGCGAACAAAGGTGGCCGCTGAGGGTATTGAGCGGAGCACCTTTTTGCCACCTTCGCGGATGGAGTTATAGAACCGGCTTGACCAGATTTTGGAAAAATAGGTAGCGAGCCCCCCCACATTGTGGGAGATGGACATATTGTTGTCGTTCAACAGCACCAGTAGGTCGGCATCGGTGTGGGCGGCATGATTGAGTGCCTCGAAGGCCATGCCTGCGGTCATGGCCCCGTCCCCGATGACTGCAACCGCCTTGCGTTTCTCACCATTGAGGGCGGAACCCAGCGCCATCCCCAGAGCGGCGCTGATGGATGTGCTGGAATGACCGCCACCGAAGGTGTCATATTCACTCTCTGACCGTTTTGGGAATGCCGAGAGGCCTTCCATCTGCCGGATATGGAGCATCAGGTCGCGTCGACTGGTCAGTATTTTATGGGGGTAGGCCTGGTGGCCAACATCCCATACCAGACGGTCATGGGGCGTGTTGTAGACATAATGCAGGGCAATGGTCAGCTCGACGGTTCCCAGGCCAGCACCGAAATGGCCGCCGCTTTTCCCAACACTGTAAAGCAGGTAGGCACGCAATTCATTTGCGAGCTCGGGCAGCTGCTCCGGTTCCAGTTCGCGGAGATGAAAGGGCTGATTGATGGTGTCCAGCAGCGGGGTATCCGGACGAACCAATGGTATGTCATCAAAGGTCTTTGGCATGCAAGATCAATTCTGGGTAAAGGGTGCAATCTTACACCAAAAAGTCGTGTGAAACGTCCCCACCTTACCGAGGTCAGTAGCCCTGTACGTTAGTATTCCCTTTTGACGATATAGTTTGCTATGGCACGAAGCTGGTCTGCGCACTCATCGAAACTGGCCAGTGCGGACAGTGACTTGCTGTGAAGCTCGGCGGCTTTTTGTCGGGCGCCATCAAGGCCCAGTAGAGATAGGTACGTGGGTTTGTTGCGGGCCTGGTCTGATCCCTGTTGCTTCCCAAGCACAGCGGTATCGGTTGTGACATCGAGAATATCATCCTGTACCTGAAACGCGAGACCGATTGCCTCGCCATAATCTTTCAGCGCACCGAGTTGCCCTTCCGAGGCGCCGGCGGTCATCCCTCCCATCATGACACTGGCGGAAATCATGGCGCCGGTCTTGTGGCGGTGCATATGTTCCAGTTGTGGGAGTGTGAGCGTTTGGTTGACGGCAGCCATATCGATGGCCTGACCGTAAACCATGCCATCGATGCCGGCTGCTTTGGTCAGCATCGCGAGTAAGCGCAGTGTTGTCTGTGGGGGCAGCTGCTGTGCCTCGAGGAGCTGTTCAAATGCGAGTGTTTGCAGGCCGTCGCCAGCCAGAATCGCTGTGGCCTCGTCGAAGGCAATATGGCAGGTGGGTTTGCCACGACGTAAATTATCGTTGTCCATCGCGGGAAGGTCATCGTGAATCAGGGAATAGGCGTGAATCATTTCCAGTGCTGCCGCTACCCGATCGGTGGAAGGATTGATTTCACCCACTGCCTTGGCCGCAGCGTAGGCCAGTAGAGGGCGAATGCGTTTGCCACCGTTGAACAGGCTATAGCGAATCGCCTCGAAAAGGGTGGTTTCTCCCTGGCTGGCAATGGGGAGTATGGCATTGAGGTGTTGATCAATCCGCTGCTGCGACTGCTGCTGAAAGTCTGCAAAAGAAAGGGTGTCCATCAGCCGCTCTCTGGATCAAAGACCTTGGGTTCAGGGGATTCGCGAGTCAGCATATCGACTTTGAGCTGGGCATCCTTGAGTGCCTGCTGGCATTCGCGGGTTATTTTAATGCCCGATTCAAAGGCTTTGAGTGAGTCCTCCAGACTTAGAGTCCCCTTTTCCATGTCGTTGACCAGTTCTTCAAGCTGGTGCAGCTTTTCCTCAAAATCCAATGGTTTTTTGCGGCTGGCCACGTTTTACGCTCCAAAAATCAAGCTGCAACACTAACCGAGCCAGGTGATGTGGTCAATTCTGTGAGCGTACATCTGTAATCTTTTTCCTACAAAAAAAACAGAAAAATACCAATAGTGGCGACATTGGAAAGAGTAGATAGTGGCGTGGCATGGATGCTGTGACACATGGATGTGTAACGTAATGACCAAGGAAAAACACGGATGTTAGGTTACTCTGTGGTTTCCAGATGGAAACCACAATTTCCTGTACTGCCCCTAGAAGCCCTGATATCTCCTGTATCAGGGCTTTATTTTTTACCTGTTGACAGTGTTTTCTCCGGGTTTATTATTGCTGAAGTTCTACCTCGCAGGAGCAATAGGCCTTCAGTTGCAGCAATGAGCCCAAAGCAGTGTGCCCAAAGCAGTGTGCCGTCCCCGAAAAATACCCGTGTTGCCGCGGTGGGCATGCTCTATGCCTTTTTGCCCTGATCCCCAGGCCCCGTTCGTTCTTGACGGGGCTTTTTACATTCTGGAAAGATGGTCTGCTACTCCCTCTGGAATTCAGCAGCGGTGGTCGGCGTGATACAACCGAGGATTTTACGACTCAATCAGGCAGGCCAGCCTATCGAATGGCTGGATTGGCAGGAAGCCGTGTGTCTGTTTGCCCGGGAGCTTGTCGTCTGGACGCTGGGTGATGTGGTCAAAAAAGTTCATGGGGGTAATAGTCGCCATACCGGAGAACAGTCCCGTATGGTATTGCCCAGTATCGTTGCCTGTACCGGTGAGCAGTTGGCGCGTCCACAGACACGGCACCCGCTGAGCAATTCTGCACTGTTTGCCCGCGATGGTTATTTGTGCATGTACTGTGCCCGTCCCTTTGATAGCAATGCGCTCACACGTGATCACATCGTGCCCACTTCCAGGGGTGGGGAGGATCGCTGGGAGAACGTGGTTGCCGCCTGTCGCCGCTGTAACCAGCACAAAGCTGACCGTCTGCTCAATGAATTAAATATGCAGTTAGTCGCTCTGCCGTTCAGGCCCAACAACGCAGAATATCTGGCACTGATTAACTCCAGGCGGATATTGGGGGATCAGATGGAATTTCTGCGGAGCCAGTTTTCCAGAAATTCCAGGCTGTTGTAGTCTATTTGTTCGACACTTCCCGGCGATCCTGCAGTTTAACAGGCGTCACATTTTGTCAATTCCATGCTAGCCTCTTGCCCCGAAAGCCATTAACCCATTGTTGAGGATCATTGAATGGAGCTCGGAATTGCCGGAAAAACGGCGTTGGTTTGTGCCGCCAGTAAAGGGCTGGGTAAAGGGTGTGCGATGGCCCTGGCAGCGGAGGGCGCCAAGCTGGTAATCATGGCGAGGCAGGCCGATACGCTGGCAGCAACTGCTGAGGCGATCCGGGTAGCCACGGGCGCCGAGGTGACCACTGTGGTGGGTGACATCACGACGGAGGCGGGTCGGGATGCGGTCCTTGCCGCCTGCCCTGAACCGGATATTCTGGTGAATAATGCCGGGGGGCCGCCGCCGGGAGATTTCCGCAACTGGAGGCAGAAAGAATGGTTCGAAGCGGTCAATGGCAATATGTATAGTCCGATTGACATGATTCGCCGCACCCTGGATGGCATGATCGCGCGACGGTTTGGGCGGATTATCAATATCACCAGTGCTGCGGTAAAGCAGCCGTTTGAACCACTGGGGTTGTCCAACGGCGCCCGTTCGGGGTTGACCGGTTTTGTGGCCGGGATTTCCCGGGACCCGGCGCGCTTTAATGTGACCATCAATAATTTATTACCGGGACTCTTTGATACCGAGCGGGGTCATGGCGCCGCCACACTGATCGGTGACAGCCGGGGGCTTTCTGCCCGGGACGTTATCGCCGGTCTGCCCGCCGGCCGGTTGGGCATGGTCGAGGAATTTGGTGCCACCTGTGCATTCCTGTGCAGCCGACAGGCAGCCTACATCACCGGCCAGAATATCCTGATTGATGGCGGCAACTACCGCGGCACTTTCTGAGGCACAGTGCTAGTTCATCAGGCTCTGTGCCAGCACCATCAGTATCAGTGCGGGGCAGCAGAATTTTGCGTAGCCGGGCCAGACTCGCCAGAACAGACTGTGCTGCACATCGGGCAAGCCTCGGCGAATTTCCTCCAGAACCTGGTCCCTGCGCCAGACCCAGGTGGCGAAAACACACAACATTAATCCCAGCAGGGGCTGGCTGTAGCGGGTGGTGAGGGTCACGACGGCCGCAAACAGGGTGTCAAAATTCATCACGATCACCGTGCTGATGGCAAAGACGATCGCGCCGGACAGCCAGGTAGCCATAGGGCGACTGGCAATGTGTTGTTCGAGGGTGTAGGACACGGGCACTTCGAGCATGGAAATCGATGATGTGAGCGCCGCGATTGACAGCAGGGTAAAGAACAGCAAAGCAACCACAGTCCCGCCAGCCATGGTTTGAAAAAGGGCGGGCAGTGTTTGAAAAATCAGGTCTGGCCCTGCCATCAACGCCCCCTGGGCCGTATAGATTTCCACCCCCTGATGCCGGGCGACAAACATCGCTGGCAGCACAAGCAGTCCCGCCAGAAAGGCCACGGATGAATCCAGTGCCGTGACAATGGCGCCCATCGCGGGCAGGTTGTCGTCTGGCCTGAGATACGAGCCGTAGATCAGCATGGTGCCGACCCCGAGCGACAGGGAAAAGAAAGCCTGGCCGAGGGCACTGAGGATCAACTTGGGATCACCGATGCGGCTGAAATCCGGGATCAGGTAGAGTTTGAGCCCATCGACTGCGCCGGGCTGGGTGAGCACATAAGCGATCAGAAAAACCATCATTGCCAGCAGAGCCGGCATTAACCGGCACGACCATTTTTCGATGCCGTGCTCAACGCCGGCACTGATAACCGCACAGGTAACAACCAGAAAAATCGCGCAGAACAGCAGGTTTCTGGGTGCGCTGAATGCAGTGAGCCAGTTGGCCAATCCCGGCAGTCCGCTGAGACTGACCATCGGTTCCAGCAGATAGGCGAGCATCCAGCCGGCCACAATGCTGTAAAAGCTGAGGATCAGCGCGGCGACGATAATGCCGTAAAAACCGGTCAGTTTTCCCAGCAATCTGGCGTTTTTACCAGGAGATATGATTTGTAGTGCAGAAACCATATTGGCGCGGGTATGACGACCGATAATCAATTCGGCCATGAGTGCCGGGTAGGCCAGGCAAAACGCCAGCAGGAAATACACCAGTACAAAGGCACCGCCGCCATTCTCGGCGGCATTGGTGGGAAATCCCCAGATATTCCCCAACCCCACTGCCGACCCCGAGGCCGCCAGAATAAAGCCAATACGGGATGAGAACTGCCCGCGGGGGGAAGACATGGCCATCACTCGTGTTGAGCGTTGAGTTCTGACGACCGAAATTGCCGTCTTGCTGGGATATTAGTCATTCAGCAGCACTATTTTACCGGTGTGAGAAAACCCTTCCATCCGTTGATGGGCCGCGACCGCGTCCTCCAGCGCCATCACCCGATCAATAACAGGCAGGATCCGGTGTGCTGTCACAAAGTCGATCATGGCGGCAAACTCTGCATTGCTGCCCATGGTGGTACCCTGTATACGGATCTGTCGGAAGAAAAGTTTAGCCAGTTCCAACCCTTTGGCCGGGTTGCCGAGGGTGGCACCAAAGAAGACCAGTCGCCCACCGGGTAACAAACTATCCAGCAGGCTGTTGAGCGCGTCGCCGCCAGCGCTGTCGATCACCGTGTGAAAGCCGCCGGATTGTTGCCGAAGTTTTTTATAGCACGCCGGATCCCGGTAATTTTCGCCACCGGTTACCCCCATGACTTTGGCGTGAGCCAGCTTCTCATCGCTGCCACTGCTGACATAGACTTCGGCGCCGAGATTCAGGCACCAGAGAACGGCAAAGGTCGAAACACCACTGCCGGCACCGGTAATCAATACCCGCTGACCGGGCTGTACATCTCCCTGGGTGGTAACGGCACGCCAGGCAGTCAGTCCCGCCAGCGGAATAGCGGCTGCCTGTGGCCAGTCGAGGTGGGCAGGCTTTGGGTAAACATCGCTCGCCGCAACACAGATGTATTCGGCGAAAGTGCCCTGGTCCGGCATACCCAATACCCGAAAATCCGGGCCGTAGTGGCGCTGTTCCGGGCCCCAGTTTTTGGCAGGGTATATCACCACCTGCTGTCCCAACAGCTCGTTCTGGACACCCTCCCCCAGTTCATCGATAACCCCTGCACCGTCAGAGCCGGGAACACAGGGTAACTCTATTTTTGGGTACTTGCCCTGTGTGATCCAGAGATCGCGGCGGTTCAGCGCACTGGCAGCCAGTTTTACACTTACTTCACCCGGCCCAGGGGCTTTTCGTTCAATATCACGCAGTGTCAGCTTTTCAGGTCCACCAAGACTGTCGAGTACCACTGCCTTCATGTTTGCTCTCCATTGTTCGCAGGCGAAAACAGATAAACCGTGACCAGTAGTCGCGTTGCCTGCGATTTTGACCATGGATACCGACTACACCGCAATGATACTAACATGTCATTATGGGCCGGGAGTGTAAACAGTTGTGACAATCATCCCGACTGGTTTGGCGGGTCGGATAATTAAGTAATCGAGTTATATTGCAATACTTAAAAAGGGGAATAGCGATGTATAAAAATATTCTGATTCCGACGGATTTGACGGATAAAAATGAGCCCGCTATCCGGGAAGCACTGTCGATGGCTTTCCAGTCCGGCGGCCAGCTACACCTGCTACATGTGCTGGAGAAGCTGGGTGGTGAAACCGATGGAGAGCTGGAAGCTTTTTACCAGAAGCTTGCCAGTCAGGCCGACGAAACCCTGGCGCGTTGGCAGCAACATTTTCAGTCAGAGTTTCCCGGCGTGCCAATCGAGAAATTGATAGCAGTGGGTAAGCGCGCCCCCGAAATCATCCATTATTGTAGAGAAGCGAAGATAGACCTGATTGTGATGGCGACCCGAGTCATCAAGCCGGAACAACAGTCTTTTGGCACCCTGAGCCATCAAATCGCCTTGTTCGCGCCAGTATCCGTATTGATGGTTCGCTGAAACGCCTTTTGCGTCCTTTGTGTGTTCAGGGCGAGCCAGCCACAACGACCCTTGAAATTCAGGTTGCCGTACCTACATAAGCCATGTGGGCGTCACGTCTCTCGCAGAGTGACTGCCCACGACCATTACTTTTTATATTGCTTCTAATGGAGGATATGTTATGGCAACTGTTGATCTGACCCCGCTGTATCGCAGCACAATCGGTTTTGATCGTCTTGAGCCGTTGTTGGAAACCGCGTTGCGCACCGAGCAGACCTCGACGGTATACCCGCCCTACGATATTGAGGTGCTCGATGAAAACCGTTATGCCATCACCATTGCTGTGGCTGGCTTTGATCGCGCCGAACTGGATATCCAGGTGGAGAAAGGTGTGCTGACTGTGTATGGCAAAAAGGCGAGTGACAAGACCTCCCGCAATTACCTGCATCAGGGGATTGCCCGGCGCGCCTTCGAACGCAAATTCAACCTTGCGGATCATGTTGAAGTGACATCTGCGGATCTCAACAATGGCCTGCTGACCATCAGCCTGCTCAAGGAAATTCCCGAGGCCATGAAGCCAAGAACCATCCCGATCAGTGACGGTGGGAATGTTTTTGAGAGTAGCGATAACAGTAGCCAGGCGGCCTGAACAAGTGGGGCGGCAGTGTGATTGCCGCCCCGCTCACTAAAAATACTTGGGAATTATTTTTTCCAAACCGTGTCCCACAACACTGTCAGGGTCGAGAGCGTAGCTGATCGGACCGGTGGCAAGACAAGTGGTTCAATGATCAAGCAAGTAAAAGTAAACGGGTTGGGCACTGTTATTGGACAGTCAGGCCTTCGGTAATCCTCAGGAGTTTTTAGCATGCATCAGTTCAGACATTTCATGCTCGCAGTATCCATGTTGTTGGTGGTTGGTTTTACCCAGGCGGCGCTACCGCTGCACGATGGCTCAGACAGGGAGCTGCCCTCGCTGTCGCCGATGCTGAAGAGTGTCAGTCCGGCAGTTGTCAATATCGCAACATTTTCCAGCCAGCAGGCTACGAACAACCCCTTGATGAACGACCCCTTTTTCCGGCATTTTTTCAATGCGCCGGACCCCCGTCAGCAGCGCCAACAGCCGCCCAGAAAACGCCAGCAAAGCGCGGGTTCAGGGGTGATAGTCAATGCCGATGACGGCATTGTGATGACCAATTATCACGTGATCAAAGGTGCAGATGAAGTCCAGGTATCGATGGAAGATGGCCGTTCGTTTACTGCCAAGGTCAGAGGTTCCGACCCCGAGTTGGACATCGCCATTTTGCAGATTGAGGCCGATAACCTGGCTGAAGTACCACTGGGTGATTCCGGCAAACTGGAGGTCGGCGACTTTGTCGTGGCTATCGGCAGCCCGTTTGGGCTCGGACAGACCGTGACAACCGGTATCGTCAGTGCGCTGGATCGCACCGGCCTAGGTATCGAAGGCTATGAAAATTTCATACAGACAGATGCTTCCATCAACCCCGGCAATTCCGGTGGTGCACTGGTCAGTCTGCGCGGGGAGCTGGTGGGAATTAATACTGCGATTCTGGCACCAGCCGGTGGCAATATCGGCATTGGCTTTGCTATTCCGGTCAATATGGCCAAAGCCAGTATGGATCAGATACTCGAATATGGCGAAGTGAAGCGCGGTCAGCTGGGTATTGGTATCCAGGATATTACGCCCGAGTTGCGCGAAGCCTTCAATCTCGAGAACGGCCAGCGAGGCGTGCTGGTGACCGGTGTCAGTGACGACTCCACTGCCAAGAAGGCTGGCGTGCAGGCAGGGGATGTGATTATTGCCGTCGATGGTGAAGCGACCAACTCTTCCGGACAGCTGCGCAGCCAGATCGGTATCAAATCCATTGGTGACGAAGTGCGACTCACCTATATTCGCGATGGCAAGGTGAAAAAAATTGATATTGAGGTGGGTGAGCCACAGCAATTGACGTCCACCACGGGTGAATTGCACAAGCTGCTGGAAGGTGCCCGCTTTGAAAACAACCCGGATGGCGATGGTGTACTGGTGTCGGGCTTATCACCAAACTCGGTAGCTGCCTATAACGGTTTGCGCCCCGGTGATGTGATTCTGGGTGCCAACCGGCAGCGCGTCACTAACCTCGATAGCTTCAAAAAAGCACTTTCCCTGAGCACGCAGTCTGTCTTGCTTCATGTCAACAGGAATGGCAATTCTCTCTATCTGGTGATCCGCTAGCGTTCCATGTTATCCGGTGGGCCTGTGTCTTGCAGGCCTCCCCGGATACCTCGCTTGCCATGAAAAATCCCTTTGCCTGTGCCGATTGCACGCATTTGTCACGCCATGATCGATTTAACAGTTATTCAGTCAGAACCGGAGTAGGATGAAGGTGTTCCCTGAGTGGCCAGTCGGTATTGGTATGTCAGCCACGTTTCTACTATCTTCAAAGTATCCGCGCACTCAGGCTTGCAGCGGTCAATTCTTTTCAATAGGGAGTTCAAGTATGAATAATCAATCCGTTAGGCAACTGGTCTGCTATATACTGGTTTCCATGGTGATGTTCGCTGGACTGGTGAGTCAGTCCCACGCTGTGATGGTGGGTACCGATACGGTTGCCGCTGAGGTGGCTTCCGATCTGGGTCGTGAAGAAATCAAAGACCTTCTGGCTCGTCAGGATGTAACCGATAAACTGACCAGCCTGGGTGTTGATATTGCCGATGTCAGTGATCGGGTGGACTCAATGAGCGACGCGGAGGTCGCCGAGCTGAACCAGCAGATGGCCGACCTGCCTGCAGGGGGCGCTTTGGGTACAATCGCATTGGTATTGTTGATCCTGATTCTGCTTGATGTTGCCGGGGTGACCGATATCTTCCCCGGTGTCTAAAATTGGCTCACAGTAGTCCGGCCTTTCAAAAACACGCGATGACCTCGCGTGTTTTTTTTCTGTGTTCTGTTCTGCTTTCCGGGTGTGTCAGCACGCCCCAGACAGACCAGCTGCTGGCGGGGCAAGCCGAAAACAGTTCCCGGCATGCGTCCCATCACATAGAGGGAGTGCCTTTTTTTCCGCAAAACGATTATCACTGTGGTCCTGCCGCGCTGGCTACGGTGCTCTCTGCATCGGGAGTTTCTTCGGTAGTTCCCGACGATCTGGTGAGCAAGGTCTATGTGCCCGACAGAAAAGGCAGCTTTCAGGTAGAAATGCTGGCTGCTGCCAGATCCTACGGGCGAATCCCCTATATTATCGAACCCCGTATCGAGCATCTGATCGGTGAAGTGCAGGCCGACAACCCGGTGCTGGTGTTACAGAATCTGGGCGTCAGCTGGTATGAGGTCTGGCATTACGCAGTCGTGGTTGGGTACGACCTGAGCAGTGAAAAACTGGTGATGCATTCCGGTGAGAAGAAGCGGCGCATGACCAGGCTGGGGGTGTTTGAACAAACCTGGCAACGCAGTGATTACTGGGGTGTGATTCTGCTGAAACCGGGGAAGTTGCCCCGGCAGGTGGACGAACAGAAATACTTCCTTTCGGTGGTCGACTTTGGGCGCAACAATCCTGCAGTAGACGTGGAAAAAGCCTACCAGGCGGGGCTGGAACGCTGGCCGAACAGCAAGATATTCGGGTTTGCCCTGGCCAACCTGCACTACGATATGGGCAAATTGCCGGAGGCGCTTGCCGGGTATCGGCGGTTACTCACCGTCGCCCCGGATTTTGCCCCCGCCTATAACAATCTCGCCCAATTGCTTTCGGAACTCGGTGAACACACCGAGGCGATTGCCATGGCTGAACAGGCAGTGGCCCTGGGTGGGCCACACGCATCACTGTATCAGAAGACCCTAGACGCGCTTCGGCAGTGATCCGCCCGATTTATTCTGCGGGTACATGGACTTTGCTGGTGCGTGACAGTTTTCTGAACAGCACATAGAAAACCGGGGTAAAAAACAACCCGAAAAACGTTACGCCGAGCATGCCGGAGAAAACCGCAACCCCGATATCACTGCGCATTTCAGAACCTGCACCGGTAGACAGTACCATTGGGACTACACCCATGATGAATGCGAAGGACGTCATCAGAATTGGCCGCAACCGCATCCGGCTTGACGTCACTGCAGCGTGCCAGGTATCCATGCCCTTGTGCTCCAGCTCCCGGGCAAACTCCACGATCAGAATGGCGTTTTTGCTGGCCAGGCCCGCCAGCACAAACAGGCTGATCTGGGTGAAGATATTGTTGTCGCCACCGGTCAGCCAGAGGCCGGCCACTGCCGACAATACTGACAATGGCACAATACTGATCACCACCAACGGCAGTACCAGGCTTTCGTACTGTGCGGCCAGCACGAGAAAGACCAGCAACAGGCATAGAGGGAAAATAAAGATGGCGGTATTGCCGCTCAGTACCTGTTGGTAGGTCAGATCTGTCCACTCAAAGGTCATGCCGAGTGGTAGTACCCTGTCGAGGATTTTGCTGATGGCATCCTGGGCCTGCCCACTGGAATAGCCGGGTGCCGCATCACCATTCATGTCTGCCGCCAGATAGCCGTTGTAGCGAATGGCGCTTTCCGGACCGTAGCTCTCTTTCATTTCCAGCACACTGCCCAGCGGCACCATCTCTCCGCGGTCATTTTTCACTTTGAGGTTCAAGGCGTTTTCAGGGTTGGTGCGGTATTCGGCATCCGCCTGGGCAATCACCTGGTAAGTGCGGCCAAAACGGTTGAAGTCATTCACGTACAGTGAGCCGAGGTAGACCTGCATGGTATCGAAGATTTCCTTGATATCCAGGCCGAGCTGTTTTGCCTTGGTTCGGTCAAGATCGGCGTATAACTGGGGGACATTGATCTTGTAGTTGGAGTAGACATTGACCAGTGCCGGGTCCTGCCATGCGGCCTGTTGAACACTGTCCACGACCGCGGCCAACTGCTCATAGCCGAGGTTGGCGCGGTCCTCGATCTGCAGCTTGAACCCGCCGGTGGTGCCTAGGCCCATGACCGGCGGTGGTGGAAAAATTGCAATGAACGCTTCCTCGATACCGGCATATTGCATTTGCAGTCGTTCGGCGATGGCCGCAGCAGACAGTTCGGGCGAATTGCGCTGGTCAAAGTTTTCCAGCGTGACAAAAACGATGCCGGCACTGGCGCTATTGGTAAAGCCGTTCACCGAGAGGCCGGGGAACTGTACCGCATTGGCGACTCCCTCTTCGGCCATGGCAATGCTGCCCATCTCCCGGATGACGGCTTCCGTGCGGGCCAGAGACGCACCATCGGGCAGCTGCGCGAAACTGATCAGGTACTGTTTGTCCTGGGGTGGAACAAACCCCTTCGGCAGGCCGCTGAAGCCAATAGCCGTCACGCCGATCAATACCAGATAAACCGCAAAAGACGTGGTTTTATGGCTCAGCAAGCCGGCGATGGATGTGGAGTAGGCGCTGGACGATTTTTTGAAGCCCCGATTGAACAATCGGAAGAAGCCACCAAACAATTTGTCCATGATCCTGGTTAGACGATCTTTGGGTGCATCCTGGCTTTTCAGCAGCAGCGCCGCCAGGGCAGGGCTCAGCGTCAGAGAGTTGAAAGCCGAGATGGTGGTTGAGATGGCAATGGTCAGGGCGAACTGCTTGTAGAATTGGCCGGTCAGCCCACTGATAAAGGCAATCGGCACAAATACAGCCACCAGAGTGAGCGAGATCGCAATAATTGGCCCACTGACTTCCTGCATGGCCCGATAAGTGGCCTCACGGGGATCCAGTCCCTCGGAAATGTTGCGCTCGACGTTCTCCACCACCACGATGGCGTCGTCCACCACGATGCCAATGGACAACACCAGCCCGAACAGTGACAGAGTGTTGATGGAAAAGCCGAACAGCCACATCAGGGCGAAGGTGCCGATAATCGACACCGGCACAGCCAGCAGCGGAATAATCGAGGCGCGCCAGGTCTGGAGGAAGACCACGACCACAATCACCACCAGCAACAGGGCTTCCAGCAGGGTTTTCACCACGGCCTTGATAGAGTCTTTGACGAATACTGTGGGATCGTAGACCACTTCGTAGTCTAGTCCCTTGGGAAACAGCGGCTTCAGTGTCTCCATGGTGCGCCGCACCTCATCGGAGATGGCGATGGCATTGGCACCGGGTGCCTGAAAGATCGGGATCGCCACAGCGGGTTTGTTATCCAGCATGGCATTGAGATTGTAATCGGCAGCTGCCATCTCAATGCGTGCAACATCCCTGAGCCGGGTGATCTGACCACTGCTGCCGGCATGCACGATGATGTCCGAAAACTCCTCCGGGGTTTCCAGTCGCCCCATGGCATTGACGGGCAGCTGTACATCCACCGGCTCGGCCATAGGCGCGCCACCGATGATGCCCGCTGCCACCTGTACATTCTGTTCCCGGATCGCCGCAATCACTTCATTGGCCGAGAGATGGCGCTCGGCAATTTTTTCGGGATCGAGCCAGATACGCATCGCATAATCGCCGGAGCCAAACAGGCGCACTGTACCAACCCCATTGACCTTGGCCAGTTCGTCCTTGACATGCATCAGCGCATAGTTTCGCAGGTAGAGTTCATCGTAGCGCTGATCCGGTGATACCAGGTGGACCACCAGGGTGAGATCTGGCGAGCTTTTCACGACCGTTACCCCGAGCTGCCGCGTCACTTCCGGCAAGCGGGGCAGGGCCTGAGATATCCGGTTCTGCACCATCTGTTGGGCGAGATCGGGGTCCGTGCCTATTTTGAAGGTGACGGTGAGGGTCATCCGCCCATCCGAGGTGGCCTGGGAGGACATGTAAAGCATGTTTTCCACGCCGCTGAGTTGCTCCTCAAGCGGTGTCGCCACTGACTCGGCAATGACTTTGGGGTTGGCGCCGGGAAAAGACGCATTCACGACCACTGAAGGCGGCGTGACCTCGGGATATTCGGAAATCGGCAACTGAAACATCGCCAGCATACCGGCGATCATCACCATCAGGGAGAGCACCCCGGCGAAGATCGGTCGATCTATAAAGAATCTGGAAATATTCATGGCGGTCCTTCAGGGGAATATTGAGACTATTCAGCTGTTGTGTCGGCAGCCTCGGGTTGGGCAGGTGTGGGATCGACCGGCATTCCCGGTCGAATATGGGCGAGTCCGTTGATGACTACCTGATCGCCAGGTTGCAACCCGCTCAACACAACCCGTTGCCCTTTGTGATACTGGCCCAGGGTGACTTCGCGGTAGGCAGCGATATGGTCTTCGCCGACCACATAGACAAACTTCTTGTCCTGATTGGTGCCCACAGCGCCAGTGGGGATCAGCAATACCTCCACTTCGGTGGCTGCACCGAGTTGAACATTGGCGTACATGCCGGGTGTCAGGGCACCGTCGGTATTGTCAAAGATGGCCCGCGCCCGGATGGTTCCGCTGGAAATATCCAGTTGATTATCGAAGGCATGGACTTTGCCCCGGTAAACCCGGTCGTCGTTCGCCAGTGTCAGTTCTACCGGCATCGCCGCGGTATTACCGGTGGTCCGGATTGATTGCAGATAGGTTTGCTCGTCCACATTGAACTCGGCATACAGCTGCTGGTTCGATACCAGTGTTGCCAGTACGGGTGCACTGCCACCCGCTTCCACCAGGTTGCCGACGGTGAGCTCTGCACGGCTTATCCGGCCAGAAAAAGGCGCCTTGATGTGCGCATACTGGAGATCCAGCTCCGTTCTTACCACGGCACTTTCGGCCTCCCGTATCATTGCGCTGGCCACCTGGTACTCATTTTTCGCCGCATCATAAATGCTGTCCGATACCAGTTTCCGCTCGACCAGCTTGCTGGCTCGAGCCAGCTCGTCTCGCGCCAGGGTGGTGCGGGACTCTGCAGAGGCAAGTTGTGCTTTTGCCTGTTGCACGGCGGCCTGGTAGGGCCGGGGGTCAATGACAAACAGTAGTTCTCCCCGCTCGACCAGTTGACCATCCTGAAACAATACCTGCTGAATCTCGCCGCTTACCCGGGGTTTTATCTCGGCGGTATTTACTGCAGTCAGGCGTCCGGCAAAGCGTGTCCAGAGGCGAACGGATTGCAGTGATACCGCTGTAACGGGAACCTGTCTTGCAGGTGGTGCACCTGTTGCCGTCTCGTCACTGGAATAGCCCTGGTGGGGGAATGCGACGTAATAGAGGGTCGCCAACAGGGCCAACAGTACAGCGGTGGTTGCGCCCGCAGCAAAGCGAGGGTGCCTTTTGCCAGAGGTGTCGGGCATGGTTGAGCTCCAGATTTTGAGGTGTTAAACGGCTTCCTGTTGCCGAAGAGGGCGATTTGTTCTCTAATAGGGCAGCTTACATACCGGTCGGTATGTCCGTCAATTGCTGAAATCTAAATAGGTTGCCCGGGGCATCGTTTTGTATTTGAATAATTTATAGATATATTTCAACAGGTAAGTGCAGTTGTCCCATTGCGGGTTTCCAGATGACAGGGGTATCAAGGGCCTCGCCAGCTGGCATGGGTTGCTGGGCAAACCGTTAGGTATCTATACTGTGAGGCCTGACGTCAACCTGAAAGATACCTGATATGTCGTTAAACGAAACCCGGGAGCGCCTGCTGGAAACAGCGCTTGAATTGATCTGGCAGAGTAATTACAACAGTGTCGGTGTGAATGAAATCTGCAAACAGGCAGGCGTCACCAAGGGTGCCTTTTACCACCACTTTGATTCGAAGGCGGCCCTGTTTTGTGAGGCCACCGCCTATTACTGGCATGTGATAAAAAATGATCTTGATGCGGTTTTTTCCCCGGTCAACACTCCGCTCGAACAACTTGAAAATCTGGTGCATTTCCTGTTTGTGGCGAAGATGGGCAACGATCGTGCGGGTATTCGGGGCTGCCCTTTTTACAATGCCGGGGCACAGATTGGCTCCAGTGACGACAGGGTGGTCGAAGCGCTCCAGCTGCTGTCGCAAACTGCGGTAAAATACAACCTGTCGCTGGTAAATGCCCTGCAGTCAGCGGGGTATCTCGATGACGGTGTGGATGCCGAGCAAACCGCCAGATTGCTCTATCACTACATCCACGGCGTACTCAGTTATGCCCAAATGCATAGCGATGACGAGGAAATCAAACGTGACCTGCCCACCGGTCTCTACCGGTTGCTGGCACTGAAAACGGACTACTGGTTTAGCGCCAGGCCCACCTGGGAGCCACAGCCGGGGGTTTCCCCTCTGGTCGGCGAGATACTGCTGCCAAGACTCAGGTAGCCCTGTACGGTTATACAAAAACCGGGATGGATTCCATATGGCCGACCAGTTGTGGTCGGTATTCCCAGTGTGCCTCAATGGTATTCTGGGTGAGCACATCGCCGGGTTTTCCCTGTGCGGATAATCTGCCTTCCTTCATCAATACACAATGGTCGCAGTAGCGCAGCACATGGTTGAGATCATGCAGCACGGCGATGACTGCGTAACCGCGTTGGCGACATAGTGAGCGGGCCAGTGCCAGTATTCTGTGCTGTTGTTTGAGATCCTGTGCCGAGGTTGGTTCGTCCAGCACCAGCAGTGGGGGCTGTGTGGCCTGGCTCAATTGCAGTAACACCCTGGCCAGGTGAACTCTTTGCTTCTCTCCTCCTGACAGTGATGGAAACGCCCTGCCGATCAGGTGATGGCAATCCGTGTCTTTCATCAAAGCGGCTACCTGCCGCCTGCCTTCCTGACGAGACAGAGAAAGTGGAATCATTCCCATGGCAACAATTTCGTCGGCGGTAAATGAAAAGCCGATCTGGCTGAACTGGGGAAGTGCGGCCAAGTGTCGCGCCCTGTCCAGTGGATCCCACTGGCGTAAGGATCGCTGATAAAAAAGGATGTCACCGGCAACTGACAGATCACCACCAATGGCCCTGAGCAAGGTGGATTTTCCCGACCCGTTTGGACCGGCGACCCCTACCATCATGCCCGTCTCGATACGCAGTTGCTCAACGGCGAGGTGTGGCACCTTGCCGCTTTGAGAGCGGAGATTGGTCAACTCAAGCATGGTGGGAACTAGCTCCATTGGCGTCGTTGCTGAATTAACAGCGCCAGAAAAAAGGGCGCCCCCAGCAATGCGGTGACCAGACCCACCGGCAGTTCGGCTGGCTGTACCACGAGTCTTGCCATGAGGTCTGCCACCAGTAGGAGCAGGGCGCCGCAGAGTGCAGAGAGCGGGATCAGGCTGCGGTGGTCAGGCCCGGTCACCAGCCTTACCAGGTGCGGTACTACCAGCCCGATAAAGCCGATAATGCCAGCGTAGGCGACGGAGATGCCCACCCCAACGGCGACCAGAATAATCAGCTGCCGTTTGAGCCCTTCCACGTTGATACCGAGGTAGCGGGCCTCACACTCTCCGAGTACCAGTGCATTCAGTGCGGATGTCTTCCTTTGGAATGCAATAGCCAGGGCAACAACGGTGAAAAATCCCAGCCACAGGTTTACCTGACTGGCACCGGCAAGACTACCCATCTGCCAGAGGCTCAATTGGCGAAGCTTTTCATCGTTTGAAAAGTAGCTGATAAAACCGATGGTCGCACCGGCAAAGGCGGAGATGGCTACTCCAGCCAACAACAGTACCAGCACGGAGGTGCCCTGTTTTGACCGGGACAGGCTGTACACCAGCATTGTGGTGAGCAGACCGGCAACAAAAGCACTCACAGGCACGGCCAGAGGGCCTATGGAGGCAGGAAAGATCGCGATAGCAACAATAGCGCCGACCGCAGCCCCGGAGGAAACGCCGATAATACCGGGGTCTGCCAGTGGGTTGCGAAACAGCCCCTGCATCACTGCGCCACACTGTGCCAGCATGGCGCCGACAAACACAGACAGCAGTAGTCTTGGCAGTCTCAACTCAGTGATGACTACCCGCTGGTAATCATCCAGCGTGCTCCAGTGGGTGCCGAACAGGGTATCGCACAGTGCGAGCAGGCTCTCTGTTGGCGGTAAATCCAGCGCGCCCTGCAATAGCGACAGCAAGCTGCCGAGGATAATCATGGCAACCAGCGCGATACCGGAGATCATAACGGGAAGTCGCATCAGTCCGCCTTTACTGCAAGGGTCAGTTGTCTGGCTTCTTCGATGGACGCCAGACTCAGCCCTGCGACCAGTGTACTGCCATCAACGGCAATAATGTGCCCGGAGCGGGCGGCCCGGCTGTGCGCCAGCACCGGATTGCTTTTGAGAAAACTATCCAGAGCGCGGTCTTTTTCCTGCCCGGCGAGAATGATGATGTCGGGATCCATCGCCAGCAGGGATTCTGCCGAGACAGTGCGGTAATTGGTGAAATCGGCGATATTGTGGCCGCCGGTGAGTCGAATGAATGCTTCGCCCGTGGTGCCGTGACCGGCCAGGCGAAGCTTTGTGGGATCTGTGGCCAGCAGGAAAGCGGCACTGCTACCTGTTACTGGCTGGTTTTCCAGGGCAAGTAACTGTTGATCCAGCCTCGCCAGCAGGGGTGCCACTGTCTCGGTCAGGCCCAGCGGTTTGGCCACCCGCTGAATATTGTCGCGCAACTGCTGTGGATGATCTGGAGAAGGCAATTGAAGCAAGGTGACGCCCGCCTGCCTGAGTGCATCAAGTGCGGGTGCCGGACCCATATGCTCACTGCCAATCACCAGCGTGGGTGACAGGCTCAGCAGGCCTTCTGCAGACAGGTTGCGGTGGTAACCGACGATTTTCAGTGGCCGGTAATTCGGTGGCAGGTGGCTGGTGACGTCCACGGCAACCAGATACTGCTCTGCCCGCAGGGCAAAGATCAGCTCAGTGGCCAGCGCATCGGTGCTGACCAGCCTTGTATCGGCCTGTGTTGTGGCAACGGCGCCAAATAATATCCCGGCCAACAGGACTGACATCAGGGAAGAGTGGGGGCGTTGTTTCATGGTTTCGATTCCATCAGGATTTGGGTGTCGGTCATTTTCCGTTCATTTAACAGCGCCAGCAGTTTGACCAGTGATTCCACGGATGCCCGGCTGTCGGGTGCGACTGTCACTGGCCGGTTTTTGTCATCCAGCTGGGGCAAAAGGCGGGACTGAAATTCCTGCCAATGGTTATAGCGCTGTTCGTCAATACCCCAGTGGGGCGAATCCTGATAGAGCGTGATCAGCAGCGGTTGAGGCCCCGCCGCCAGTTCATTGGCAGCCCGGTCGGTGTCCGGAATATCCACCGGCAGGGACAGCAGTCGGTGGTTGGCGGTAAGCAGCAGGAACACCACGACGATAAAGATGATGTCGATCAACGGGGTCAGTTCCAGGCCTGCTTCCAGCTTGATCTGGCGGGGCGAGCGAATCACGGCAGGGTTCCCATCAAGACGCCATCGAGTTTCAGCAGTTGCAGGTTGATAAACTGTTCAGTCCCGCTGATCAACTGGTCGACCCACATATTGAAGCCATGTGCGCCCACCAGTGCTGGCACCGCAATGATCAGCCCGGCGGCCGTTGTTTTCATGGCGATCCCCAGCCCGCCAGCAAGCATGGCGGGCTCAATGGGGCCCCGTTGTTCCCCCAGGGTATCAAAGACCTGTATCAGTCCAACCACTGTACCCAGCAGTCCCAATAGTGGCGAGAGCAGGGCGAGTATCTGCAGTAGCCGGATGCCACTCGCCAGCCGCCGTTGTCGGTGTTGCAGCCACACGGCAGCAATTTCCTGCTGGATATGTTTTGGCTGTCCAGCGTGTCCTGTCATGACGGTCAGGCTGTCCCGTCTGAGTTTGCCACGCACGGTTGTGTAACCAATCACAACCAGCCGCTCTGTCAGGATGATCAAGGACAGTAACGCACAAAGTGAGAGCGGATAGGCCATTGGGCCCAGTTGTTGGTCAAGCAGTGTCATCAGATTCATGGGACGTAGCAGGCATTAGTGGTAGGTTGATTTTTTCAGGGCGAATTGCACCGGAACCCTGACCCTTGATGCGGCGCTCTTGCCATTTATCCGGTAAGGCATGAACTCCCAACTGGCAACGGCCTGTAATGCGGCCTCGTCCAGTACAGCGATTCCCGAACTTTTGCTGACTGACAGCTGACGCTGTTCGCCCTCGTCGTCGAGCCAGATATCCAGCCAGACTGTGCCCTGCTGGCCACGCTTGCGCGCAACTGTGGGGTAATTGGGCGGTGTAGGTGGCCTGGCGAACAGAGGTTCGGTGACCAGCGGCGCCGTGTGAATGCCCTGCTGTTTGGGCGATTCAGGCTGGCTAGCCACAACGCTTTCCGTATCGTCAAGCTGCCCTGTGTCGTCCCCCGTTGTGGTCTGTGGCCGCTTCGCTTCCGGGATTTTTTCCCGAAGTGGTTTTGTCTCTGCAGGGGGCTCGATATTCGGTTCGGTAGTCACCTGGGGCTGCTTTTTTTCAGGTGTGCGGGCTACCACTGGCTCTGAAGCAGAGGGCTGTCTGTGCTTTGTTGTGGCAATAGGCTCATCAGCTTTGAGCATACTCTGTTCGCGGCGGAATGAGATCGACACCGCCACTAGCGCGGTGTGAAGCGAGGATGCCGATTCAGCAGATGGCGCTTCTGTTGGCGGGAGAGTGATAGCCCAGCTGTGTGCAACCAAAGCCATCAAAAGGCTCCCGCTCCGCCAAAGCAGTGTTGGCCAGTATGTTTTCAATGCTTTGCCCATAACCGAGATGATTCAAATGTCAGTGGTGCCCATGGTATACAGTCGGACTCTTTTTGTAAATGATAATGATTCGTATTTACATTTGAGGTTGGTGTGTGTAAGTTGCTGTTCCCATAGTCAGGTAAGTAGTCGGGTAGGTTAATTTGGTTTCTTGCCAAAAGCGTCGCTATTCCGGGTGCAATTAGTGTTGGGGAACAGTGATGGGGAATCCGTTATGAATGATTGTCAAAAACAGAAAAACTTTTTTTCAGTTGGCTGGTATCAACTGGGTCTGGTGCCCGTGTTACTTCTGTCGTACCCGGCGGCCACTGTTGCCGTCGAGGCCAACGACAATAGTAGTCAGTCTGCAGAATCTTCGGCCTTTGAAGTCGCACCGGTGGTGGTCAGTGCAACCCGGGTAGAGCAGGACATTGACGACGTATCTCGTGCCATTGTGGTGATAGACGAGGATGAAATAAGCACCATGCAACCCCAGTCGGTGGCGGAAATATTGCGCTATCAGCCAAATATTATGGTATCCGGTGGCCCCAGACCCGGCAATCAGTCGGTCAATATTCGGGGGCTGACCGGCCAGAAGGTCCTGCAAACTATAGATGGGGTGCGTCAGACATTTGAGTCTGGTCATCGTCCCACTTACTTTTTGGATCCTGAGCTAATTCGTGATGTTGAAGTTCTCAAAGGGCCCACCAGCAGCCTGTGGGGTTCGGGTGCACTTGGCGGGGTGGTTTCCCAAAATACCATTTCTGCCAGAGATTTGTTGAAGCCGGGTGCCAATCTGGGTGGCCTGGTCAAATCGGGTTACAACAGCAACAACCATCAGCAAACCACCACCACGGCATTGGCCGGGCGAGTGGGTAATGTAGATCTGCTGGCCAGTGGTTATTACCGGGACGCCAATGATATTGAGCTCGGTAATGGCGATGCCCTGGCGGGTTCAGCCACGCGGGATCAGGGAGGATTGCTGAAGGCAGAATGGCAAATCGACGACCAGCAATCCCTGGCGATTAATTACCGCCGTGCCGAAGTGGAAGGCGGTGTGCCTTCCAATGGTGCCGCTATTCTGGGTAGCAGCAATTTCCTGATTGACCGGGATCAGCGAACGAGCACCTGGTCAATGGAATATCACCTGGATACCCATTCTCCCCTGGTGAACAGTCGGCTGCTGGCCTACAGAAACAAGGTGGAAATGGATGAGTCCAGGGTCAGTGATGGACGCTACGATTCCACTGAGCTGGTGGTCAGGGGCATTAATCTGAACAATCTTTCCATGATAGGTGATATCGCGCTGCTCTACGGGATTGATGGTTATCGAGAAGAATTCGATGCTCGTCGGGGCGGCATAGACCGCCCTGCACCTCCGGATGCGGAAACCGATGTCTGGGGTGCATTTGTACAGGCCACCGTACCGCTCTCGGAAGCCTGGAAACTGGAGCTTGGCGTCCGTTATGACCGTTTTGAAACCGAGGCAAAGAACCTCAATGCTGACAGCAGTGACAGCGATGTCTCCCCATCGATTGCTGTCATCTGGCAGTCATCAGAGTGGTTGAAACTGACCCTTCGCCACGATCGGGCATTCCGGGCCCCCGGGGCCGAAGCCCTTTACAGTACGGGAACCCATTTCTGTATGTTCCCGGGATTTTGCAACAGCTTCCTGCCCAATCCGGATTTGCAGCCCGAGCAAGCGGCCAACACGGAGCTGCTGGCCAATATGCAATTCGAGAACCTGTTTGCCGATGACAGCCTGCGTATCAATGCTGCTGTTTTCCGGAACAAAGTGGATGATTTTATCGAACAGATCGTCACAGACCCTACCTTCTTCCCGGTGATGGACCCCGGTTATACCACCTGGGTGAATGTGGATGAGGCGGAAATAAAAGGCTATGAACTGAGCGCGGATTATCGGCTTGACCAGTGGCAGTTGAAACTGGCCTATGGCCAAACGCGGGGTGAGGACGATAAAACTGGAGATGATCTCACCAATATTCCAGCTGATACTTTCTCAGCTGACCTGAATTACCGTTTCGGTGCCAGGCCATGGTTGGCCGGTGTGCGCTTTACCCATGCGGCCAGACAGGACCGTACCGACTACCCGCAGAATACGGCTGGTCAGGAGTACAGCGATTACAACATCACGGACCTGTATGCCAGCTGGCAGCCGGAAAGCCTGAACGGCGTCAAGCTTGACCTGACGGTCAACAATGTCACGGATAAGCACTATCGGCGGGCCTGGGAAGAACTCTATGAGTCCGGACGGGAAATTATCCTGACGGCAACTTACCGTTTCTAGTGGTGACAGGATATAGGTAACTAACAATGACAGCGTGGGATGACAATCAGGGGATGCCCGGGGATCAGGCAGAAGCACTGCTTCGGCTATTGGCCGAGTGGGGCAATACAACGACCGTCATCGTGCACGGCGGTTGTGTGTTCGAGTTCAAGGGGTCTTTTCCCGCCGGCAGCCTCGGAGAGGGTTACTACAATCTCACCGGTGGCAGTTCGGGGCTGCACGGGCACATCAATCTTGGCAGGATCCGGCAGGTGGCTTTCCAGACGCGTCCCCACCGGGGCAGAGAAAGCTACGCCTTTGTTTTTCTGGGCAAGGACAACGAACCCATTTTCAAGGTCTTCCTGGGCAGAAACGACGACGGCGCGTTATTTCCCGGCCAGGTGGCCGAATTTCATCGTATTAAAGAGCACCGCTCGGTGCAGTGACGAATATCAGGAGAGCAGAATGAAAGAGTCTATTGTGCAGAAACGTATTAATGAAGAAGTGGTCAACTTTATCAGTAGCCGCAAAAGTCTGATGCTGTCGACCCTCACTATGGAGGGAACACCCTATGCTTCCTATGCCCCTTTTGCGATTGGCGAGGAATGTCTGTACGTGCTGATCAGTGAAATTGCCCTGCATGCCGTTAACCTTCAGCATTTTCCGGAAGCCTCTGTCCTGATCATCGAGGATGAGGACAGTGCCGGGGAGCTGTTCGCCCGGATCAGGGTAAATTACAGCGTGCAGGCAAAACACATTGAGCCGGATGGCAAGCATTGGGCCGAGGGCATAGCACGACTGGCCGACAGACATGGCGAGCGTATTAATCACCTCAGCCAGTTAGCAGATTTCAAGCTGTTTCGACTAATTCCCCAGGGTGGGCGTTATGTGAAAGGCTTTGGTCGGGCATTTTCCCTGGCGGGAAAAACCCTCGCCGGTGAAACAGTGGATCATCTTAGGGATGGTCACCAGAAAAGGGACGTGGCCTGAAATATCCATTAACTGAGAGGAGAGAATTGCTATGGAACCACAATTCCTGTGTGTTCATCACAGGCAGTTGCTGTCGGCCAACCCCTGTATGGCAAGGCGTTACTGGGAGCGGTGTATGCAGGAAGGGCAGGTGTTTGTGACACGCAGCCACTATTGGGCAGCGCTCCCCCATTTTGGTAGCGGTTTTGAAATTGCCATGATTCTGTTGGCCAATGACTGTCAGCCGGTACAGGTTCAGGCCGGGGGGTGTGCCGATGTGGACAGGCTAGTGGATGCCGGTCATGGTACGGCTGCCTGTTACAGGCAGTTGGGGCAGTTTCATCTCGAGAAGAACTATCTGTTGACGACGTACTATGCGGTACTTGAGGCCGGTGAATTTGTCCGTGGAGATCAGTCAGCTATTTACCGGGAAGCCATTTCCAGGGCGCTGGAAAAAATCAGCGAAGCCTCCCTGGCTGGCTACGGTCTCCCCGGTGGCGACCCGACCCAGTCCCACGTGCTGAGTCGGGCGATGCATTAGGCTCTGTTCACAATTTTCATCATTGACCCCAACAGGGTTGTCCATCATCGAGTCAGTTGTTTTTGGCATAACTGCAATACGGATCGGGGTTACCATCTGCTCTTGAGCTTGCCTATACTGTGGCACTGTTATGTCGACTACAGACCGATGTAACTGAACACGATAATAACGAGAGGGTGGTATCCATGAAAAAAATCAAAGCTGTGGTCTATGGCGTCGGGACAATGAATTCGATCATTACCCGCATGTTGCTCGACAAGGGGGTCGAGATTATCGGGGCCATTTCCCGTAGTCCGGCAAAAGTCGGCAAAGACCTGGGGGAACTCACCGGGCTCGGACGTCAGCTGGGAGTCGCCGTGAGCAATGATGCAGCGGAGGTGTTGAGTCGTGGAGCCGATATTGCGGTTATCGCCGTCAACAGCTATATGTCCGATGCACAGGAGCAGCTCCGTCTGTGTGCCGAGCACGGCGTAAATGCGGTGACATTGTCTGAAGAAGCACTGTACCCGTGGGAAACCTCACCCGAAATTACTACAGAGCTGGACGGGATCGCCAAACGCACCGGTGTGACTTTGACGGGTTCCGGCCATCAGGACAGCTACTGGCTCAATATGGTGAGTATGTTGATGGGTACGACCCACCGTATAGACAAAGTGCTGGGGCAGGCCAGCTGGAATGTCGACGATTACGGCCCCGAACTGGCTCGCGAGCAACAGGTTGGCACCACTCCGGAGCAGTTCAACATGTGGCTGGAGTCCGCTTCGCGACCACCCACCTTTGGTCGCAATGTGTTGGATGCACTGGTGGCGGATACCGGGCTGACGCCCCTGTCGATTACCACCACGTCGCGGCCGGTACTGGCGACGGAACCTCTGCCGGTCGCCTCCCTGGGAATCACGGTTCCCGTTGGTCATGTTCTGGGTTTTACCGATATCGATGAAATCAGAACCAGTGAAGGGCCGAGCTTTGTGTTCGAAATGACCGGCTGTGTGTATCGGCCTGACCAAGCCGACATGAACCACTGGCAAATAGCGGGTGAGCCCGACGTTGAACTGTCCAACGGGGCTGTTCCCACCGCCATGACTACCTGTACCCAACTGGTCAACCGAATCCCCGATGTGATCAACGCCCCGCCCGGCTTTATCACTGCCGAGAAATTACCCCGGCTGCGCTATCGGGCATTCAGTCTGGAAACCTACTTAACCTGACAGAGTTGCCCTGATGTCGGAACGCGAGAGGCTAACCGAGGACGATACCCGGTGGTTGGATTAGGCCAATTCTCTACCGGGTACCGGTCCAAAACGTCGTTCGGATCGTAGGAGTTATGACTGGCCGCTTTCCCATCGCGGTTGTTATGAACCCTGCAACAAGAGAATGACTATGTTTGGACTGTTCAGAAAAAATCCGCTGGAAAAGCTGGAGAAGGGCTATCAGAGCAAACTTCAGCAAGCCATGGAGGCACAACGATCAGGCAATATTCAAAGGTATGCGGAATTGAGCGAGGAAGCGGACGGGATCTATCAGAAAATCAAGGCGCTGGAAAATACTGACGGTCGGGCGTAATCCGACGGGCAGTTCAGTTCAGAACGCCCGCCCCACATGAATTGCTATAGGCCAGCCTGCTAATAGATCGGTTGCCTGGCTATCTTGTCATTGGCTAAGCGCATACGACAGCGCCTTCCTCTTTCTCCGGTCAACCGGCCTTGATCATACGGTTGCGGCCTGAGGCTTTGGCTTCATAAAGTGCATCGTCTGCGGATTTCAGCAGTGTTTCCAACTGGTCTCCCGGTTGTGCCAGACAGCTGCCAACACTGACGGTTATTTTTCGTCCCTCCAGCAGCCCGGTCTGCTCAATGCTCAACCGCAGGCGCTCTCCGATCTGCTGTAGCGTGGTTTCATCACAGGGTGAAAGCAGCACCAGAAATTCGTCCCCGCCCCATCGGGCGGCATGATCATAGGGCCTGATACCCGCTTTCAGAAGGCCGGCAACATTGACCAGCGCACGGTCGCCGACCGCGTGTCCGAAGGAATCATTGATAGTCTTGAAATGATCGAGGTCGAGCCAGATGATGCCGAAGGTGTTTTGCTGGCGGTGTGAACGGTCTATCTCCTGGGTCAGCTGGAGGTTCATGCCCCGGCGGTTGAGCAGGCCGGTCAGTGGGTCGAGCTTGGTCAGTTCGTTGAGCGCCTGTGTGCGGTCCTTGACCCGGGTTTCCAGTTCCTTGGTGTGATTGCGAATTGCCTCGGCCATGTCGGAAAAATGGTTGATCAGTCGACCGATTTCTCCCGACCCGCTCGGCAGATCGGCAGGCCGAAGGTCGCCACTTTTTACTTTGAGCATGGCGTTATCCAGAGCTGCCACCGGTGTCAGAACCAGCTTTCGCAGCGCCAGGTGCACCAGCAATATGGCGACCAACAGAATGAGGGTAAACAGCAACATCATTGCTGCAAAACTGCTGACAGGAATCACTTCCTGCAGATCCAGTAGTGTGAGCTCAAACCAGTCCAGAGAAGGCAGGTAGACAACACCCGCCAGATAGCGCTTGCCGTCAATGACCACGAACTGGCTTTTTACCTCACTGGTTTTGCCACCGACCTCGCGCAGGGTTGTCATTGTATTCCAGAGGGCCTGTTGATCACGTGGTTGGTCAAAGAGCAACTCAATGGTGTTTTTCTGGCCTTCCGGTTTTACCAGACTGGCGTAATCAATGATGCCGGGGTCGCGGTGTAACTGAATGGCGCCTGTATGATCCACAAACACGGTCGTGATACCGGGTTGCTCGATATCGACGATTTCCTCCAGGAACGCCTCCAGAGGCAGGCCGGTGCCGACAATACCCAGTGTGTTATCGCCGTCTTTCATTTGCACGTCAATCCACAGTTGGGTAATGCCCAGCTGCGTATCCGGATTGACATTGATGTGAAAGGACTTGTTCAGTTTGAGTAGCTGGTAGAACCAGGCGTCATCGGGCTTGTCACTGTCCAGCGTGTAGCGAAGCTGTTTGCCGGAAAACTCGTCCTCGGCGTTGTTGTAGTAATAGGAGCCGGATTGCTTGAGCGCCACAAAATAATTTTGCGCACTAAAGTTGCGGCGATAGCTCTCCATCTCGCGGATGGCCTCGGCGGTGAGTGTGGGGTCATCCTCGTTTTTTGCCCAGTTCTGGATGACGCGGGAATCGGCCATCTGCCGGGCCAGCGCAATTTCCCGCTCAATCGGTTTGAGCAGGCGGGTGCTGTCGTAGCGCACCTGAATATCGGCGGCGCGCAGTCCCCATTCCTCGATAATATTTTTAGCAACCTGTTGGAACAGCAGCCAGGCGCACAGGGAGGAAATAACGATGAGGGCTGCCGTCAGAAGTTGGAAACGTGTTTTGATGCTCAAAGAAAACCCCTGATTAAGCCATACGCTAAATTATCATTGGATTACCCGGTGTAGGCAACCGGTCAGTGGCTGAAATGCATTTGATTCGATGCAAAATGCCGGTCTGTCGCCCAGATTTTTGTTGATGGGTAAGTTGTCCGGCAAATGTTTCATATTGTCAGCTGTCGTGTTCCAATTTGCGATTCTTGATTACTGGCTGGGATAGAACGGTGGTTATGGTTCAAATTGCCGGATCATATTGAAATGAACAAAACTGCTATCAGAGAGTTGCTTGCTCCTATCTTGCAGGACGCCGGAATTTTTTATCTTCGGGATACGGTTGCCGAAAGCGATTTTGTCGCTGGAGTCTGGGATATCGATCTGGCCGAGTTGGAAATAGACAGTCTGTCAGCGATGGAGCTCTGTATTGGGCTGGAGGCTGAATGGGGACTGACTGTTTTGCCCGAGGATCTGAACAGTCTGGGTACACTTGGTCGGTTGGTTGATACTGTAGTGAGACACTGTGAATAAATTGTATAAACGCCTTGCTGCGCGCTGTCAGTCACCCAACCAGCTGAATAAACTTCATATTACCCTTGAAAACCGGATGACGCCGCTGGAGCTGGCTGCTTTGCGGGGTGAGTTCATTACCCGAAAAGGGAATAGCTGGTTGTGGAAAAAAATTATTCAGGTTTTTTTCAGAATCCGAAGAAATATTCTCGGAAAAGACAGTGTCGTCAAAAAATACATTTCGATTAATACCCGTGAGCTGTCGAAAGTCTGGCTGGCAAAACTCCATGATCAATACTTGCTTGCTGCGGGCAACAATGCGCCTGCCCCTTTTGTGTGAAAACGCCTGGGGCGGGCTGTCGTTATCTATGAGGCCGGTGGTGACCGCGCCGGCAAAACATTGGTGGTCTGTTTTAGCGGAAACTTCCAGCGCATGATGATGCCGACGCCGGTATTTCTGCAATCGATAGATGCAAACAATGCTGACGTGGTTTTACTCCGAACAGAAAAGCACAAAGGTTATCGAGCGGGCATCCAGGAGCTGACGTCTGATCTGCAATCATCGCTTGCGGCACTTAAAATCCTGTTGAAGTTTGATGAGTACCGCAGAGTCGTGACGGTTGGCACCAGTGGTGGGGCAATGCCTGCCCTGTTATCCGCGCTGTACTGGCAGGCCGATGCATGTCTCAGTGTCAGCCCGAATAATCCGGAGGACGACCGCTGGCATTCATTTGCTGACGGTGAGGGGGCTTCGGGGCTTTTCAAGCACTTTGGCATGGGCGAGAAACCGCCTCCTGTGCATATCATTTATGGTGAGAACAGCATTAAAGATGCTGAGTCTGCGAGGGTGATCGAATCGACCCTCCCGTCAGTGAGGCTTGTTCCGGTTCCAGGCGCCGGACATGTCGCGCTATTTCCGCTGCTTGAGCGGGGTGAGCTGGGTGGTGTTCTGCAGAGGGCGCTATTCGATGCCGGTTTCCCCGGGAGTGATTGATTTTTTTAGGGATAAATTCCTTTTTGAAGGTAATTTAATATGGGCTTTTTTGCCAAACTCGCGGCACATGCTGCGAATAAAATGGCGTATCCGGCCATTATCTCAGAGAGCCTGTCACTCACGTACGGTGAGCTTTTCGACTGTGTCAAAAAAACCGCTTTAAACCACGATGCAGCCGGATTCGGCCCGTCAGAAGTGGTGGGAATCCGTGTTGAAGGCGAAGTCGATCACCTGATAATCAGTCTTGCTCTTTTGGCAACAGGTGCCAGTATTATTACCCTTCCGGGGCATGATTCCCCGCAATTGCGAACCAGCCTGGCCCGCAGGGTTTCGGTGACCCGGCTGATTGAGTCCGCAGACGCACATAAATTCCTGGATTGCCGTTGTGGCGAATCTCCGACTCCGGCGTTTCTCCCCGTAGGGCAAATAGTTGCTGCCGGTGTTTTGTACTTCAGAACCTCAGGTACTACCGGTGATGTGAATGTCGTGCCATTCAGTGAAGCACAGATTGCCGCCCAGGCGGACCGTCACAGTGAGTATGCTGGCGACCGTCTGCTGAGACTTGCCTCCATCGAACACAATAATTCCAAAAGGCACAGGTTTTATTGTGTCTGGCAGGGTGGAACCAATGTCTTCAAGCCACAGGGAAAATTTGATCTGGTTCAGTTTGTTTTACAGCACCGGGTAAGTTGTCTGGACATTTCGCGTATGCACGCTTCGGACCTGACCGCACTGAATACAGCGGGCAAGCTGTCCGGACTCAAGGTCCGTACGGGTGGTTCGGCCGTTCCCTATGCGGTTCGTCGTGCGATTCAGGAAAAAGTGACCACTAACCTTTATGTCAGATACGCCGCCACAGAATGTGGTGCCATCTCCATGGCCGGCCCCGGTGATCATGATGAAGCGGGCGCGGTTGGCATACCACTTGATGGTGTCGAGCTGGAAATAGTGAACGGTCAGGGTTGCCCGCTGCCACAGGGTGAACGAGGAGAGATTCGTATTCGGGCCGAGGGAGTAGCCAGTAGCTATCTGAACTCACCCTCAGACACGGCAAAAAGATTCAGGGACGGTTGGTTTTATCCAGGGGATCTGGGGCACATCCATGCTGGTGGACAGCTCGTTCTGGATGGGCGAACTGATGACATGATCATTCTCAATGGGCTCAATATCTTTCCCGCCGAGATTGAGCGAGTGCTGGAGAGCCACCCTGATGTCGACTGTGTGGCGGCACTTGGGTTGCCTTCGCAGGTGCATGGGCAAATCCCGGTTGCTGCCGTTATCCTAAGGGCCGGAGTGTCAGCGACTACAGTGGAACTTCGAGGTTTTGTCAGGGCAAGCCTGGGATTGAGAGCCCCCCGCCGGATTATTGTGTTGGACAGTTTTCCCAGAAACTCCCAGGGAAAAGTGTTGAAAAGAGAACTACTCAAATTATTCCAATGATTGAATGAGGTGAATACTCCGTTGCTCAGGGAGTTTCCGGCTGTTCTTGATGATTTCCTGTGGGGGGTGCCGGATAAAGAAAAACGGCGGTGTTGTTAACACCGCCGTTTTTTGTATCAACTCCGAAAAAGAGAAATAACCGCTTCTCGGAACCGGAGTCCGGTGCTCGAATGGCTTCGTTTTTCTGCCTTAGCGAGCACCTTCCCTGTTGAAATTAAAGTTGACCGGGTTAGAAACGGTCGAGCGTCATTACCTTGTGCCATGCATCGACAAAATCATTGACGAACTTCTCTTTTGCATCATTGGCAGCATAGACTTCTGCAATGGCACGCAACTCGGAGTTCGATCCAAAAACAAGATCGACAGGTGTTGCTGTCCATTTGAGCTTGCCTGTTTTGCGATCACTGCCCTCATAAATCCCGTCAGTCTTGGCTTTTGACCACTTGGTGGACATATCGAGCAGATTGACAAAGAAATCATTGCTCAATGTTCCGGGCCGGTCGGTAAATACACCGTGTTTGGATTTTCCGGTGTTTGCATCCAGTGCGCGCATACCTCCCACGAGAACGGTCATTTCAGGCACCGTCAGGGTCAGCAGGCTGGCCCGGTCCACCAGCATGTCTGCGGGTGATCTGGAATGGCCTTTGCCGAAGTAGTTGCGGAAACCGTCTGCGGTGGGCTCCAACACAGCGAAGGAGTCGACATCAGTCTGTGCCTGCGTTGCATCGGTGCGACCCGGTTTAAAGGGAACCTCTACATCCTGTCCGGCATTCTTGGCGGCCTGTTCAATGGCTGCGGCACCGCCCAGAACAATCAGGTCGGCGAGTGATACTTTTTTGCCGCCCGATTGTGAGCCATTAAAGTCCTTCTGGATTTTCTCCAGACGCTTTAATACCTTGTCTAGCTCTGTTGGGTTGTTCACATCCCATTTGTTTTGTGGCGCAAGACGAATCCGTGAACCATTGGCACCACCGCGCATGTCGGTACCGCGGAAGGTGGCGGCAGATGCCCACGCAGTTCTTACCAGTTCAGAGGTCGTCAACCCTGATTCCAGGATGTCTGACTTCAGCTTGGTGATGTCTTTTGAGTCAATGAGTGGGTGATCCACTGCCGGGATAGGGTCCTGCCACAGCATGGTATCTTCAGGAACCTCACTGCCGACATAGCGTGCCCGAGGACCCATATCACGGTGGATCAGTTTGAACCACGCCTTGGCGAAGGCAAGTTCAAACTCTTCCGGGTTCTTTAGGAAGCGCTGGGCTATCTTGCGGTACTCAGGATCTTCCTTAAGTGCCAAGTCGGTGGTAAACATCATGGGTGCGTGAAATTTACCCTCAACGTGGGCGTCGGGAACTGTGCTTGCCGCTGCCCCGCCCTTGGGCTTCCATTGGATGCCACCCGCCGGGCTGCGGGTCTGTTCCCATTCAAAGTTGAACAGATTTTGCAGGAACATCATGCTCCACTGGGTGGGTGCCGAAGTCCAGGCGCCTTCCAGACCGCTGCCGACGGTGTCTTCAGCGTTGCCTTTGCCACACTTGTTTTCCCAGCCGAGCCCCTGCTTCTCGATAGGGGCGGCCGTCGGCTCGGGGCCGACGCATTCAGAAGGTTTGTGGGCGCCGTGGGTCTTGCCAAAGGTATGGCCACCGGCGATCAGAGCGACGGTTTCTTCATCATTCATCGCCATCCGACCAAAACTTTCCCGGATCTGCTTTCCAGCTGCCACTGGATCAGGATTGCCGCCGGGGCCTTCTGGATTGACGTAGATGAGACCCATCTGCGTGGCAGCGAGGGGGTTTTCCAGCTCACCTTTCTTGTTGTAGCGCTCTCGCCCCATCATCTCGGCTTCCGGGCCCCAATAGACAAGATCTGGCTCCCAGTCATCGGTTCGGCCTCCGGCAAAGCCGTAGGTTTTGAAGCCCATGGATTCCAGCGCCACATTGCCGGTCAGAACCATCAGATCGGCCCAGGAAAGGCTACGGCCGTATTTCTGTTTGATCGGCCACAATAAGCGCCGTGCCTTGTCGAGATTGACGTTGTCCGGCCAGCTATTCAGCGGCTCAAACCGCTGTTGTCCACCGGCAGCACCACCGCGACCGTCAGCGACACGGTAGGTGCCTGCGCTGTGCCAGGCCATCCGTATAAAAAAGGGTCCATAATGGCCATAGTCTGCGGGCCACCAGTCCTGCGGCGTCTTCATCAACGTCTCAATGTCTTTCTTGACGCTGTCGAGATCCAGGCTTGCGAACGCCTTGGCATAGTCGAAGTCGTCCCCCATCGGATTGGACTCCTGGCTGTGCTGGCGAAGCGGGCTCAGGTTCAGGTTTTCAGGCCACCAGAACTGGTTGGATTTTGGCTCACCCATGGCCATCGCCGTACTTGGTGTCACGACCTGCGACATGGCTATCACCAGAGCAGCAATTATAGGTGTTGTTTTTGTAAGCATTGACGTAGCTCCCATAAGATACAAAAAATAAAGTAGTTCAGTACACAATATAGCCTAGCCCCGCGTAAATACGGCATTTACATTCACTATGAAATGGATTGAAAAATTATATTGGTAACGGTGAGCACACTGATCGTTCCATGTCTGGTGTAACGTGGTAGCGTGTACCGTCAAAGGGTCGCTGATGAACTGATCGGGCATATTGAGACATGTCTGGCGAATCCTCCGGTATCAGTATTACTTTCGCCGCAACCGGGTGTCAGGCATCCTGCTACTATAATTTTCTGAATACTCGAAGAGGGACTTGAAGATGGACAAAAACAACAGGACGACCGGTGGCAAGTGCCCGGTGATGCATGGCGGGGCCACATCAACCGGTATGTCGAACATGGAGTGGTGGCCGGCTGCCCTGAATCTCGACATTCTGCATCAGCACGACATGAAGACCAATCCGATGGGAGAGGACTTCAGTTATCGCGAAGAAATAAAGAAACTGGATGTCGCGGCCCTCAAGAAGGATATGCATGCCCTGATGACCGACAGTCAGGATTGGTGGCCGGCGGACTGGGGACACTACGGTGGGCTGATGATCCGTATGGCCTGGCACTCTGCCGGTACTTACCGGATTGCTGATGGCCGTGGTGGCGGTGGCAAGGGCAACCAGCGTTTTGCGCCGATCAACTCCTGGCCGGACAATGTCAGTCTCGACAAGGCCCGGCGCTTATTGTGGCCGATCAAGAAGAAGTACGGTAACAAAGTCAGCTGGGCCGATCTGATTATTCTGGCCGGCACTGTGGCCTATGAGTCCATGGGCCTGCCTTCTTTCGGCTTTTCATTCGGTCGCGAGGACATCTGGCATCCGCAGAAGGATACCTATTGGGGTGCCGAGAAAGAGTGGCTGGCTCCCTCCGACGAGCGCTACGGCGATGTCGACAAGCCCGAGACCATGGAGAATCCCCTGGCTGCTGTCCAGATGGGCCTGATCTACGTGAACCCTGAAGGCGTCAACGGTCAGCCCGACCCGCTCAAGACTGCCGAGCAGGTGCGTATGACCTTTGCCCGCATGGCAATGGACGACGAAGAGACGGCAGCGCTGACCGCCGGAGGCCACACCGTGGGCAAATGTCACGGCAATGGCGACGCCGAAGCACTTGGCCCCGAACCCGAAGCCGCAGATGTAGAAGAACAGGGCTTTGGCTGGAAAAACCCCAATGGTTCCGGTAAGGGTCGCGACACTGTTACCTCCGGTATAGAGGGTGCCTGGACCACCTATCCCACAAAGTTTGATATGGGTTACTTCGACCTGCTGTTCGGTTACGAGTGGGAGCTGAAAAAGAGCCCGGCCGGGGCCAATCAGTGGGAGCCGGTGAATATCAGGGAAGAGGACAAGCCGGTGGATGTGGAAGACATGACCACCCGCCTTAACCCGATCATGACCGACGCCGACATGGCGATGAAGATGGACCCCAAATACCGGGCTATCTGTGAAAAGTTCATGGCCGACCCGGCGTACTTCCGCGATACCTTTGCCCGCGCCTGGTTCAAGTTGACCCACCGCGACCTGGGGCCAAAATCCCGCTATATCGGTCCGGAAGTGCCCGCTGAAGATCTTATCTGGCAAGATCCGGTCCCCGCCGGCAATCGCGACTACGATGTGGCAGCGGTAAAGACCAAAATTGCCGACAGCGGCTTGTCCATCGGTGAAATGGTCATCACTGCCTGGGACAGTGCCCGCACCTTCCGTGGCTCCGACATGCGCGGCGGTGCCAATGGTGCACGCATTCGTCTGGCACCACAGAGGGACTGGGCCGGTAATGAGCCGGAACGTCTCGCCAGAGTCCTGCCAATCTACGAAAAGATCGCCGCCGACACCGGTGCCAGCGTGGCCGATGTGATTGTGTTGGCCGGGAACCTGGGTGTTGAGCAGGCGGCCAGTGCTGCAGGCGTGAATATCAACGTTCCCTTCGCACCCGGTCGTGGCGATGCCAGCGACGAGATGACAGATGCCGCGTCCTTTGAACCGCTTGAGCCTCTGGCTGACGGTTTTCGCAACTGGCAGAAGAAAGATTATGTGGTCAAACCCGAGGAAATGCTGCTCGATCGCGCTCAACTGATGGGGCTGACAGCACCCGAGATGACCGCACTGGTGGGCGGCATGCGCGTACTGGGCACCAACCACGGTGGCACCCAGCACGGTGTGCTCACTGATCGCGTGGGTGTGCTGAGCAACGACTTCTTTGTCAACCTGACGGACATGGCCTACACGTGGAAGCCCACCGGCAACAACCTGTATGAAATCCGCGACCGCAAGACCGGTGCAGCCAAGTGGACGGCGAGCAGGGTTGATCTGGTATTCGGCTCCAACTCGATCCTGCGCGCCTACGCCGAGGTCTATGCCCAGGACGACAGCAGGGAAAAGTTCGTGCAGGACTTCGTCGCCGCCTGGACCAAGGTCATGAACGCTGACCGTTTTGATCTTGTGTAGTGTTTGGGTTAGTAGTAATTAAAAAGCCCCAGCTGTCCTCAGTTGGGGCTTTTCGTTATTGGTTATTGTCCCCGTTCGCTGTGCTCTCTGTGGCTGAAGCCACTACGCGGGAGCACTCAGTCTGCCGCACATACCAGAAAAACCCACCCGAGGGTGAAGCTTTGTCAGCGGCGTCTACTAAATAAGGTCTATAACTATATGAATAATATAGTTATATGGCTATGCTGTTTTTATTTATACCTCCATAAATACCCCCAAAAGTAAGTCGGTGGGGGTGTTTTTTTCGGTGTTTCTGCTATCGGTGACTGTTAAGGAGAGGTTTTGACCACTTCATTCTTGTCCTATACCCTAGTCTGTCGCGAGATAAATAATAATGAAGGTAGGTAATCATGTCAGATAAAACACTTTATGATCGACTCGGGGGCTATGATGCTATCGCTGCATTTGCTGAAAATATCATACCTCGTTTTCGACAAGACGAATTGCTAGCTCGATTTTGGACTCACCGATCAATCGACGAAGTTGCTCGCGAAACACAAACGTTTATTAACTATATTTGTTCTACGACGGGTGGCCCAGTGTTTTATACAGGTCGTGATATGGTCACAGCCCACAGAGGCATGAGGATCAATAATGACGACTGGGATGCACTTTTGTTCCACTTGGATGCGACCTTTGATCATTTTGGAACCGGCGCGCAAGAACGAGAAGAGATGATAGCTATGATCAATAGTGTAAAAACAGATATTGTTGAAGCTTAATCTTTTTGGGTTAAATATTTCCGTAACTTGCAACGGAGACCAGCTTAAGCCTGAGTCTAATATCTCATCACTCTGATGAGGTATTATCAGGTTTGCTCGTCTCCAGTGCACCTGAATGCAATGATTCAATGCCCATTCGTATCTATACCTCTTGAAGGTATCAGCCTTTGTGTGGTGGGTTGTAACCCTCCCCCATAAACACCCTCATATACCCCCAGATGATAATGCCCATGGGTGGACGTTGCCAGACGATTAGGGATAAAAAAGCCCCGAATTTCGGGGCCTTGTGGACATCATTGGATATTGTTAGATGTCGAATTGGTGGAGGCGGCGGGAATTGAACCCGCGTCCGTCAGTCCTCTGCCGAGGGATCTACATGCTTAGTACAGTCTATTAAATTTAGCGGGTTGCAACCCGACAGACAGGGCGCGCAAACCGCGATTCCGGTGAGTTTTTAACGAATCCACCCCGGACGAGCTTCATCGCGATCATGTGAGATATGACACCTGATAGCCCCGAAAGGCTCCGGACGCACAAGCACGGCTCCGGTCAGATGGCACCCTACCGGGTATTAAGCGGCGAGTGCGTAGTTGTCGTCGTTGGCAACTATAATTTGCGACTTTGGATTTACGAGATTGGTCGCCATCTCGGCATGCACCCAGGGTTTTGTAACCGGCGTCGAATCCAAATCGCCCCCTGAAACTGCTGTTGAGTGTTTCTGTTAAAAAACATTGTCTCCATGGAGATGTTACCACAGAGACCATTGGTTCATTAGACTTATTCTGTCGATGAAGTTCACTGACAGGGTGTTAATTGCTCACCGGGCGCGGCGGACCAGGCGTTGTTTCTGCCGTGCCCAATCACGATTTTTTTCAGTTTCGCGTTTATCGTGTTCTTTTTTGCCCTTGGCGAGAGCGATTTCACACTTCACCAGGTGGTTTTTCCAATACAGTGCAGTGGCTACACAGGTGTAGCCCTTCTGATTGACACCGTTGAACAATTTACCGAGTTCACGCTGATTGAGCAGAAGCTTGCGGGTGCGGCCGGGGTCAGTGACGTAGTGGGTGGACACGGTTCCCAATGGGGTGATGTGTGAACCGATCAGATAAGCCTCGCCGTCTTTCAGTAATACATAGCTGTCGGTGAGCTGGGCTTTGCCGGCTCGCAGGCTTTTTACTTCCCAGCCCTGCAGAACGAGACCCGCTTCGAATTTTTCCTCGAGCTGGTATTCGTGACGGGCCCGCTTGTTGAGTGCAATGGTGGGGTTTTTTTGAGGGTGTTGGGATTTGTTAGCCATGGGTCGGCATTATAAGGATTGCGTTGGGGTGCGCCTATGGTTTTGTGGCGTTATGCGTGATTGCCCTGGTTTTGTATATCGTGGATTGCCGGTACAATCCGGTCAGTTTTGACAAGGGTATCGCCGATGGCGGAACAACAGCAGCAATCCCCGGCAGAGGTTGATGGGTCTGGATCAGTTCCCGGAGGGCATCCTGTCTGGTCCAGTCGCTGGACCTTTGTGCTGGCGGCAACCGGTTCGGCGGTGGGCCTGGGGAATATCTGGAAGTTTCCCTATATTGCCGGTGAAAATGGCGGCGGTGCTTTTGTGCTGGTGTATCTGCTGTGTATTTTACTGGTAGGAATCCCCGTCATGGTGGCGGAGGTCATGCTGGGTCGGCGGGGCCGACAGAGTCCGATCAATACGATGCGTCGCCTGACCACAGAGGCGGGTCTGGAACGGCACTGGCACGCGATAGGGTGGCTGGGTGTCACGGCCGGGCTGATGATTCTTTCCTATTATGCGGTGATTGCCGGGTGGGCGCTCAATTACATTGGGAAGATGGCCAGTGGTGCTTTCCAGGGCGCCAGTGCCGATCAGGTTGCCATTATTTTTGCAGATCTGTTGTCCGACCCGGAAGCGCTGATTCTGTGGCAGACAGTCTTCATGATTCTGACCCTTTTGGTGGTGATTGGCGGCGTAACCCGTGGGCTCGGTGTTGCGGTGAGGGTATTGATGCCGGTGCTGTTCGTGCTGCTGTTGATTCTGTTGGTGTTTGGTATTCAGCGTGGGGATTTTGCCCAGGCTTTCAGTTTTCTGTTCAGCTTTAACTATGAGGCATTGACCTGGGCGGGGGTTCTGGAAGCCATGGGACATGCATTTTTTACCCTCAGCCTGGGGATGGGTGCCATTATGGCTTACGGTGCCTACATGCCTGAGCATGCCCGGATTGGCCGCACGGTGCTTGCCGTTGGCTTTCTGGATACAGTGGTGGCGCTGGTTGCCGGGTTGGCCATATTTCCCATTGTGTTTGCAAACCCGTCGATTGCACCCGGGGCGGGCCCGGGGTTGCTGTTCGTCAGTCTGCCGATCGCGTTTGGCAATATGACGGGTGGATTGTTATTTGGCAGCCTGTTCTTTGTGCTGGTGACGTTGGCTGCCTGGAGCTCGGCGATCTCGCTGATCGAACCCGCCGTTGCCTATCTCATCGAGTCGAAAAAATTTACCCGTATTACCGCGAACCTGCTGCTCGGAGGTATTGCCTGGGTTGTTGGGCTGGGGAGTGTTTTATCCTTTAATATCTGGGCAGAAAAGCAGGTTGCCGGGTTTAATTTCTTTGAGTTTATGGATTTTCTGACCTCCAGTGTCATGCTGCCACTCACCGGTTTGTTTATCGCCTTGTTTGTGGGCTGGATGATGCGGCCGGAGACCGTGCGGGGTGAACTCGCCGATGAGTCAGGTCGGGTCTTTGCGAGCTGGTACTGGATATTGCGATATGTATCGCCTATAGCCGTGGGCATCATTTTTGTGATGGGCCTCTACAAGACATTTTCCTGATGCTGACAACCATAAAACGCAGTGCGCTGGTGATGTTCTCCGCTGAGCAAATGTATGATCTGGTCAACGATGTGAACAGTTACCCACGCTATATGGAAGGCTGTGTCGGAGCCGATATATTAGAGCAGTCAGAGGACGGTATGGTGGCCAGACTAGACTTGAAAAAAGGGGGCATCGGTTACAGTTTTACCACTCGAAATACCCTGAAAAAACCCGAGCAGATTACCATGAGCCTTGAGCAGGGGCCTTTTAAAAAGTTGTCCGGTGAGTGGCACTTCAAACCATTGACGGCAAATGCCTGCAAGGTGGTGCTCGACCTGGAATTTGAATTTAACAGTTTGTCGGTAGGGCTTGCCTCCACCAGCCTGTTTACTTCTGTGGCGAACAATCTGGTGGATTCGTTGGCAAGGCGTGCTCAGGAGGTCTACGGTCCGTGAAAGATATTGAGTTGATTACCGTAGAGGTGGCCTATGCGTTGCCTCATCGTCAGCAACTGCTGGCGCTCAAGGTTGCACCCGGAACCACTGCGTATGAGGCGGTTCGACAGTCCGGAATTGTGCAGCAGTTCCCCGAGATTGATCTGGAAAATGTAAAAATGGGTATCTTCGGGCAGGCCCTGGGTACCAAGGGCCTCAATCCGCCAAAGACCTATGTGTTGGAAGCGGGTGATCGGGTGGAAATTTATCGGCCTCTGACCGTGGATCCCAAAGAGATTCGCAAACGGCGTGCGGCGAAGGCCGGGCAGAGTAATTGATTACTCGGTACTTTCGATATTCACCGCAGTGGGAATAAAGTCACCTCTGAAGCCCACCAGTTGGTCGTTTTCAAAGAAAATGGCCATCCGTTCCCTGACTTCTTCGCCGTTGCTGGGGGACAGGCTGTAGTAATAGTCCCAGCGGTCTTCATTGAAGGTGTCCGAAATCAGGGGTGTCCCCATCACAAAGCGCACCTGGGACTTGGTCATGCCCGGACGAAGCTGGTCAATCATGTCCTGGGTGATAACATTGCCCTGTTGGATATCGAACTTATGCACATTGGGCAGTTTGGGCATACTGAAATCTGGCATTGAGACACCTGAGCAGCCGGCGAGTAACGCGGTCATTGCCAGGCAGCAGGTAATTCTTGCAGTAAGATGCATTGGGGGTTCCAGAGTTTTCAGTGAACGGCGATAATACAGAATCAATTGAGTGTATTAAAGAGGCGGTAGCAGAATGAAGGATGAAAACCGGGACTTACGGAAGGCGGGGCTCAAGGTCACCGTACCCCGTCTTAAGATCCTGCAGATTCTTGAGGAAATCAATGAAAGTCACATGAGTGCCGAGGATGTGTACCGCAAATTACTCGAAGCCGGTGACGATGTCAGTATTGCCACGGTATATCGTGTGCTGACCCAGTTCGAGAGTGCCGGCCTGATTACACGCCATAATTTTGACAGCGGTCCGGCAGTTTATGAAATTGATCGGGGCATTCATCACGATCATATGGTGAATGTGGATAGTGGCGATGTGATTGAATTTCAAAGCAGTGAAATTGAAGCGTTGCAGAAAGCGATTGCAACCAAGCACGGTTTTGAGCTGGTGGGCCACAATCTGGTGCTCTACGTAAAAAAGGCTAAAAAATAATTGAGGGTTGATTACGCGATTTTGGTCTGATTTCTGCCGGCTTCTTTGGCGCGATACATGGCGCTGTCGGCGGCTTTCATGACGCCATCAAAATGCAGGGCGTCCTGTGCATCGGCAACACCTATACTGACGGTCACCCGGATATTGCCGCGGCGTCGTGAAGCGCCACGTTTCTTTTCGCCACTGGACTGATAGCGCGGTCGATTTTTGTTGTCCCGGGTGGCCATGTCGTAATTTGCAATATTCTTGCGCAGTTGTTCCAGGTGATCGACGACCTGCTCCCGTGTTTTGCCACGAAACAGCAGGCAAAACTCCTCTCCTCCAAAGCGGTAGGCGCGTCCGCCACCACTGACCCGGCGCAGTTGCGCGGCAATGGCGCGAAGTACCTGGTCGCCCAGGTCGTGACCGTATTCATCGTTGATGGGCTTGAAATGGTCCACATCCACCATCGCCAACGCATAGTGGTTCCCCATGGTGCGCACATCACGGAGCAGTGCCCGCCGGTTGGGGATCTGGGTCAGTTCGTCCCGGTACACCATGTTGAGCAGTGCCTGGGTCTGGTTGATAATCAACAGTAGCCCGGCGGCAGAAAACATGATTGAGGAAATATGCGGTAACTGAAACCATCCCACGGTGATAAAACTGAAGAACACGCAGCCCGGTAGACTGCTGTCCAGATACTCCCGGCGAAGCAATGGCAGGATGATGCTGAAAGTGTAAACCAGCAGAAATAGTAATCCCGCTGTAGCGGATATCTTCAGGCCGAAAAAAGTACTTTCGTTGATGCCGGGCAGGAGGTGGGAAAACCAGAGGGGTTGCCACTGAAACAGACTGATGATGATCAGTGCAAAGATTGAGATGAAGGCCGTCAATACCAGAAAAGCCGGGTGTCGCCAGCCGGTGTCGGGGAGGACGATGAACACACCCAGTATCAGTGGCAGGCAAAGTGAGATGAGGCTGAAGATCTGGTTGGCCGGCTCGGCATTCAATGGTGCCTGCAGGAAATGCCGAATCAGCCAGTAGCTGATCAGCATTGTCATGGCCGTACCCAGATTTTTGGATTGGTTTGCCAGTAGGGCCATGAAAGCGGCAAGCCCGCAGACGATAAAAGGCAGCTGCTCCAGCAGAGCCTGTTGATCGCCGTTCAGTGCCGGATATTGCCAATAGGTGAAGGCTGCCAGCAACAGGCAGAACATCGGGGCGAGCAGGCGAATAATAATTTGTGACATAACTGGCGAGTTGCGTTCGCCTTCCCTGTTCAAAAGATAATCAGTCTAAAAGGTTACGGCGGTTGCGTAAATATGCGGGCGCGAGGGCTATCTAATCATTTGTGGGTCATATGGCTGTGTTCCAGACCCTGTAAAAGCGGTGCGTACATGTGGAAATGGTTGAGATTAACAACAGGCTATTTACTGCTCTTGTCCCCGGTTTCTGCAGTAGCAGACCGGTCTTGTTGGTTGCTGGCTGAAACCTATTACGAGCAACTCTACTGTGAAGTGCAGGCTGCGGGTCAGGGGGCTGATCTGCCGTCATTGCTGGACTTTCGGCGCAACAACGACAAAATTCAGGCCCTGTTGCTCAGGCGACCTGCCGCCAGAGCCGGTATTGACGTTGCCGTGCCAGCCGATACCCGACTGCCTGTGCCGGCGAGCGTTGCGGCAGCAGAGCCCCTCGAGACCGACAACGGACTGGATGGCTGCCAACTCGATCATCAGTGGTTGATTTGCGAGGGAGTTCGCTATGTGCTGGTGAGCAATCTGGCCAATAGCCGGCTGGCGGGAGGCGTGCTCAAACCATCGAATAAAATGCGCATACCGGCATTTCGCGGCGCATTGGATGATCGGGCGACCCGGGCTGATTACCTGGCGGCGGCCTATCGGCAATATTTGGAGAAGATGATGGAAATCGGCCTTGGCGGGTCGACGTTCTCCTATGCGAAATTTGTTTATCTGTTTGACGATGTGATGGCCAGAGGGGTGGATTTCGCCCAGCGCTTTGAAACGATGTTTGGTTTTCTGAAGAAGGATAAGCAGCGTCTGGCTGTTAACGAGCCACAGTCAGACTCACTGGCGCTGCAGTTGGAGCATTGTGATCAGGTCGGGCGGCAACTGGTGGTGTGCAATAACGGCAGAAAGAATTATCTGTTTCGCCGACAGGATTAATCGATCCGCTCTGCGCGTCCGTGTTCGATCACCCGCGAAGGTTTGGCAGACAATACCCGGTATGCCTTAAGCATATTAAACATGGCGTGGCCGAAGTGCTGTTCTGCCATGGCCAGTTCTCGGGCGGTAATCATCTCGCGCTCGTGATTGCTCAGGTTGGCGGGGTCGCCGCCAATTTCCGAATCAATGCGTTGCATTAGCTGGTCGATAAACTGTTGGCTGTCTCCGCAGGACCGGTGTAGGCCGCCAGCATATTGTTTCACTGTTCCGGGGAGGTCGCACATTGCCTGAAAAGAGGCTTTGGTGTTTCGTATGGCCAGTCTGGCCGGCAACATGCTCAGGTTAAAGCTCGCTGATAAAAACTGGTGGATCATAACTGGCTCCTTCCGGGTTTCTTTGCGGAAATATCAGTATAGTAGAGGTCTGCGGTCGACAATCCACGGGTCTACCTCAAAAGGAATTACACGTGCCTAGTACATGTGGCGATACGTTGGAACGGCCAGCTTGACACTTGAATGTTTTGCGAGCTCATCAATCGGGTTAGCCGATCATCGAGGCGGCGGCAATGAGCAATAGCATGATGCCAACGCCTATTAGTACCAATTTCCCAACTCTGGCCAGGGTTTCTGTATCTTCTCTCTGCACGGTAACACCCTCTTATTATGGAGAAAGGGCCCAGCATAGCGGTTTGAATACTTGAAATTGTTGATCTGTATCAAGCGGTTTGTTCACCCAATTGTAGCATTTCCCTGGCATGACTGAGGCTGGTATCGGTCGTTCTGGCACCGCCGAGCATGCGTGCGATTTCATTGGTGCGGTCAGCACCTGAAAGTGACTGGATACTGCTGTTGGCAGAATGTTCGTGGGTAGTTTTGGTCACCAGCAGGTGGTGGTGAGCGCAGGCGGCAACCTGTGGCAGATGCGTTACACAAATGACCTGTCCCTGCCCGCCGAGTTGACGCAGCAGTTTGCCCACCACATCTGCGGTGGCGCCACCAATGCCCACATCCACCTCGTCGAAAACCAGGGTGGGGACTGCCGAATGGTTTGCAGCGATAACCTGGATAGCCAAACTGATTCGTGAAAGCTCACCACCCGATGCAATTTTGGCGAGGGGTCTTGGCGGTTCACCTGGATTGGTGGTGATCAGAAATTCGATGGTCTCCATGCCGTTGGCTGTTAATTGCCCCGATTTGACCGGGGTAAGTTGAGGTATGAATTGTGTGCCATCCATGGAAAGTGCCGAAAACTGCTGTTCAACCAGCGCAGAAAATTCAGTTGCTGCGGCTGTTCGGCGGGCCGTGAGATTTTCTGCCAGCGCGAGGTATTGGTCGGAGAGGGTGGCGGCCTGTTGTCGAAGTTTTTCAATACTGCCCTCGCCACCGGCGAGATTGTCCAGTTCTTCCTGAAGCGCCAGACGTTTGGCCGTTAGCGCTGGTGGGTCGATGCGGTGTTTGCGCGCCAATTGATAGATGGCGCTCAAGCGTGTTTCCAGTTGCAGCAGCCGCTCCGGGTCCAGTTCGAATTTGTCCAGATGTTGCTGGATTTCACGGCTGGCTTCCGCCACTTCAATGGCCGCACTGTTCAGCAGATTTTCTGCCTCGACCAGCTCGGCAGGTTTGCCGGGCATGTTGGTCAGCAACTGTAAGGCCTTGCCTAGGCTGTCTTGCAAGTTGAAGTCTTCTGCTTCACAGCAGAGCTGTAACAGCGACCCGCTGTCCCTGAGTATGGCCTCTGCATTTCCCAGTTGCTGTTGCTGTTGTTCCAGCTGCTCCAGCTCACCTTCTGCCAGGGACAGCTCATCCAGTTCCGATAGCTGAAATGTGAGCAGTTCCCGTCTGGCATTCAGTTCGTCTGAGGCGTTCTCCAGCTTATCCAGCAGTTGTGTTGTGGTCGCCCACTGTTGATAAATCTGCCGCAACTCGCCAGCCAGCTCCGAACATCCGGCAAAGTTGTCCAGTATTTTGTGGTGGGTCTCCTTGCGCAACAGGGATTGGTGTTCATGCTGGCTGTGAATGTCGATCAGCATCTCGCCAAGCTCACGCAACTGCTGCATGGTGGCGGCCTGGCCATTGATGTAGCCCCGGGATCGGCCTTCGCGGGTCAACAGCCTCCGCAATAATACTTCGTCACCGTTTTCGGCAAAATCGTTATCGATCAACCACTGTCGGGCCGTTGCAATCTCTGTCAGATCAAATAATGCCGAGACCTCGGCGCGTTCCTGGCCCTGGCGAATCCGGTCTGTATCGGCGCGATCTCCCAGCGCCATTGCCAGGGCGTCGAGCACCAGGGACTTGCCTGCGCCGGTTTCGCCGGTCAGTGCCGTCATGCCGACGCCGAAATCCACTTCGAGGGATTCCACCAGCGTGAAATGTTTGACTGTCAGGGTAGTAAGCACCAGTAATGCCTGTTTGTGTGAAGTGACATCAGAAGAGCAATGTTATACACAATTTTTCAACGCGTCTGCCCTTGAAACATGGGTCAATGGCCCAATATAGCGGGTTGAAGCAAAGTCCTGAAGCAGCGTATTCAACAGAAGAAGGGAGATGTTGCGTGTCAACAGAACAAAATCATCAGGAGCCGGATCCACAGGATCCCGGTTCAGAGGACGCCGCTGAGTCGCGGCCTGAAACAGAGCAGTCAGAGGCGCAGTCAGCAACCGGCGAGGTTGAACAGTTGACGACCGATCTGGCCAACGCCAAGGATCAGGTGCTGAGAACCCACGCGGAAATGCAGAACCTGCGACGGCGTATGGAACGCGATGTGGAAAACGCCCACAAATATGCTCTCGAAAAGTTTGTCGGTGAGCTGCTGCCAGTGGTCGATAACCTTGAACGCTCCATCCAGGCAATGGCGGATGTCGATGGCGACTTCAAGGCAGTCAGTGACGGCATTGAGCTCACCCTAAAGAGCTTCCAGGATGTGCTGGCTCGCTTCAAGGTGGAGGCTGTTGATCCCGGCGGTGAGGCGTTTAATCCCGACCTTCATCAGGCGATGAGCATGCTTGAAGTGCCGGATGCAAAACCCAATACCATCATTGATGTGTTCCAGAAGGGTTACACCCTCAATGGCCGGCTGATTCGCCCCGCCATGGTGGTGGTTGCCAAATCGGCGGCGAATAACAGCAGTGAGCCTTGAAATTCCGCGATGCGGGCCAATATACAGACTCAGAAACCAATTTTTTACCAGTTTAAGCAAACCCGGAGAAACGAATAATGGGCAAGATAATCGGAATTGACCTCGGCACCACCAACTCTTGTGTGGCTGTACTTGAGGGCGACAAGCCGAAAGTGATCGAAAATGCCGAGGGAACGCGTACCACGCCTTCAATCGTCGCATTTGCCGAAGACAATGAAATCCTGGTGGGCCAGTCAGCCAAACGCCAGGCAGTGACCAATCCCAGTAATACCCTGTTCGCCGTCAAGCGGCTAATTGGTCGTCGCTTTGAGGATGATGTCGTGCAGAAAGACATCAAGATGGTGCCCTACAAAATTGTCAAGGCGGACAATGGTGATGCCTGGGTAGAAGTCAAAGGCGACAAAAAAGCGCCGCCGCAGATTTCAGCCGAAGTGCTGAAAAAAATGAAGAAGACGGCAGAAGACTATCTGGGCGAGAAAGTCACCGAAGCCGTCATTACGGTACCAGCCTATTTTAATGACTCCCAACGGCAGGCAACCAAGGATGCCGGTCGGATTGCAGGTCTTGATGTCAAGCGCATCATCAATGAGCCCACTGCGGCTGCGCTTGCCTACGGCATGGACCGCGATCCCGGTGATCGCGTTGTGGCAGTCTTCGATCTGGGTGGCGGGACTTTTGATATCTCGATCATTGAAATTGCCGATGTGGATGGTGAACACCAGTTTGAAGTGCTGTCCACGAATGGTGACACATTCCTCGGGGGTGAAGATTTTGACCTGCGATTGATCGAGTACCTGGCCGCCGAGTTCAAAAAGGACAGCGGCATAGACCTGCACAGCGATCCGCTTGCGCTACAACGTCTCAAAGAGGCTGCGGAAAAAGCCAAGATTGAGCTGTCGTCCAGTCAGCAAACTGAAGTGAATTTACCCTACATTACTGCCGATGCTACCGGTCCGAAACACCTGGTGGTCAAGTTGACTCGCTCCAAACTCGAGTCTCTGGTGGAAGAGCTGGTTGCCCGCTCCATGGAGCCGGTGAAAATGGCCCTGAAAGACGCCGGTAAATCTGCTTCGGAAATTGATGACGTCATTCTGGTAGGCGGTCAGACCCGGATGCCCATGGTACAAAAATATGTCACTGATTTCTTCGGCAAAGAACCGCGCAAGGATGTCAACCCCGATGAGGCTGTGGCCGTTGGTGCTGCGATTCAAGCAGCGGTAATGTCTGGTGAAGTAAAAGACGTACTATTACTGGATGTGACACCCCTGACTCTGGGTATTGAAACCATGGGTGGTGTGGCGACACCTCTGATCGAGAAAAACACCACGATTCCGACGAAAAAATCGCAAATTTTCTCAACGGCAGATGATAACCAGCAAGCAGTAACGGTTCACGTCGTACAGGGTGAGCGCAAGCAGGCAGCCGGCAATAAGTCATTGGGCCGTTTTGACCTGGCTGACATTCCCCCGGCACCTCGCGGCATGCCTCAGATTGAAGTGACTTTTGACCTTGATGCGAACGGCATTCTCAATGTCAGTGCCAAGGACAAGGCTACCGGCAAAGAGCAGTCCATTATTATCAAAGCGTCCTCTGGCCTCTCAGATGACGAAATCGACAAAATGGTCAAGGATGCCGAGGCAAATGCCGCCGAAGACAAGAGATTTGAAGAGCTGGTGAGTTCCCGCAATGCTGCGGACGGCCTGGCCCATGCCGCCAGAAAAACGCTGGAAGAAGCGGGCGATAAGGCCAGTGCTGAAGAGAAAGAGGCGATTGAGTCTGCCATCAAGGGCGTGGAAGATGCCGTCAAAAGTGATGACAAGGAGGGGATCGATGCCGCCGCGAACACGCTTTCCGAGGCCTCTGCTGCACTGGCACAGAAACTTTATGCCGAACAGGCTGAGGCTCAATCTGAGGGGCCAGAGTCGGCCGAGGGCAGCACGTCTGATGACGCAGTGGATGCTGAATTCGAAGAAGTGAAAGACGACAAAAACAACAAGTAAGGCTTGCCCTACTTGGAGTGCCCGGCATGTCAGTGCCGAAAACAGGCGCGGTTTCCAGTCCGCGCCTTGCCGTGTCTGGTGTGCTGCCAAGGCAGTGCACAGGACAATATGATAATTACTGCCTCTGGCAGTGCACCCAACCAGAGAAGTTGAAACGCAATGGCCAAACGCGATTATTACGAAATTCTCGGTGTTGCCAAAAACGCCTCCGCTGACGAAGTCAAAAAAGCCTACCGCCGGATTGCGATGAAAAATCACCCGGACCGCAATCCGGACAACAAGGCGGCGGAAGATGTATTCAAGGAAGCTACCGAGGCCTATGAGGTGCTTTCCGATAAAGAGAAGAAAGCGGCCTATGATCAATATGGTCATGCCGGAGTGGACCCCAATGCCGGATTTGGCGGTGGTCAGGGTGGTCCCGGGTTCGGTGGTTTCAGCGATATTTTCGGCGATGTATTCGGCGATATTTTCGGCGGTGGTGGCCGCGGCAGGGGCGGCCCTATGCGGGGTTCAGACCTGCGCTATGATATGCAACTCGACCTCGAAGATGCGGTAAAAGGTAAAACAGTCCAGATCAGGGTGCCCACCCTGGTCAATTGTAAAACCTGCGACGGCTCCGGTGCCAAAAAAGGCAGCACGCCAACCACTTGTGGTACTTGCGGTGGTCATGGTCAGGTGCGGATGTCGCAGGGCTTCATTGCTGTTCAGCAGACCTGCCCGACCTGTCGGGGTCGTGGTCAGGTTATTTCTGATCCCTGTGGCGTTTGCCATGGTCAGGGTCGCGTACAGGAAAGCAAGACGCTGTCTGTCAAGGTTCCTGCCGGTGTTGATACCGGTGACCGCATTCGTCTGGCGGGTGAAGGTGAGGCCGGGCCGGAAGGTGGTCCTCCGGGCGATCTTTACGTTCAGATCCACGTTCGCGAGCACTCGCTGTTCAAGCGTGAGGGTAGAAACCTGTACTGTGAAGTACCGATCAGTATTGTGGATGCCATTCTGGGTGGAGAAATTGAGGTGCCGACGCTGGATGGTCGGGTGAAATTGAAGATTCCCCCCGAAACCCAGACCGATCGGGTCTTTCGTCTGCGGGGCAAGGGCGTTGCCAGCGTGCGCGGTGGTGGTCCCGGAGATCTCCTGTGCCGGGTTGTCCTCGAGACCCCGGTGAATCTCAATGCCGAACAGAAAGAATTGTTGCGCCAGCTCCAGGAAAGCCTCGAAAAAGGCAAACACTCGCCCAAAAGAGCGTCCTGGTTTGAGGGTGTGAAAAAATTCTTTGATGGCTTTACGATATAGTGATTATCCGCACAGGTGGCCCTCTCTGGTTCCCTGTGCCATCACCATGAGATATATCAATGACGCGAATAGCAGTTACCGGCGCTGCCGGGCGTATGGGCAAGGCGCTGATCGAAGCGGTTGACCTGAATCCCTCCATGCATCTCACGGTCGCTCTGGAGCGACCTGGCAGTTCCCTGATAGGCGTTGATGCCGGTGAGCTGGCGGGTGTTGGTTCCAATGGCGTCAAAGTGCTCGGCGACATCCGCCAGACACTGGAACAATTTGATGTGCTCATCGATTTCACCGCCCCCGATGCCACACTTGCGAATGCGAAGGCCTGTGCTGCCAGTGGTCGCAAAATGGTTATAGGGACCACCGGCTTTACCCCGGAGCAGCGTGCTCAGCTGGTTTCCCTGGCGGATCGCACTGCCCTGTGTATGGCATCCAACTTCAGTACCGGCGTAAATTTGTGTTTTAAATTGCTGGATATGGCGGCCAGCGTGCTGGGTGATGAAGTCGATATTGAGATTTACGAGGCCCATCACCGCCATAAGGTTGATGCCCCCTCAGGCACTGCATTGAGTATGGGACAGGTGGTCGCCAGTGCGCTGGGTCGCGATCTGGGCGAAGTCGCTGTCTACGGTCGCGAGGGACAGACGGGTGCGCGTGATCGGCAGACCATCGGTTTTGCCACTGTCCGGGCCGGTGATATTGTTGGCGACCACACGGTGATGTTTGCGGCTGAAGGGGAGCGAGTGGAAATTACCCACAAAGCCTCGAGTCGTATGTCGTTTGCCCGCGGTGCCGTTCGCGCCGCTGGCTGGCTACAGGAAAAACAAACCGGCCTGTTCGATATGCAGGATGTCTTGGGGTTGAAATAGACGGTGTGCCAATCAAGCGGAGACTTCGCTCTTCTGTTGTTAGCTTGCCAGTCTCCAGTGTGCACCCGGTTTTTGCCCCCGACCAGCCGCCTGGAAACGGATTAGCACTGGACATCGGCATGCCTCTTGCCTAGAATATCCAGTTAGTTTCTACTGATGTGAAACGCCCTGCAAAGACACAGGTGAAAAGCGCGATTGAATGATTTGAAAGCGAGGTGAGACGCACGGTTTCATCTCGCTTTTTTGCAGCCTGATATCATGAAATCAATGAGTTAGTTTTTGGTACGGGCGATTCCTGCAGTTCTGGATTCCCGGTTATTTGAGGAGGTTGCTTTGAATACCGATAGCCATCGGTCCGCCATTCTTGCACTTGAGGATGGCACTGTTTTCGAAGGCATTGCCATTGGTGCGGAGGGTGTTTCCAGTGGTGAGGTGGTATTCAATACAGCATTGACGGGATACCAGGAAATTCTCACTGATCCCTCCTATGCCCGACAGATCGTAACACTGACCTACCCCCACATTGGCAATACCGGTGTCAATGATGAAGACAACGAGTCTGACCGGATCTGGGCCGCGGGTCTGGTGATCCGGGATTTGCCGTTGATGGCAAGCAATTTCCGGTCCCGCCAATCGCTCGACGCCTATCTGAAGGCGAATAATATTCTCGGTATTGCCAATATAGATACCCGCAAGCTCACGCGTATTCTGCGGGAGAAGGGTGCCCAGAATGGCTGTTTGATGGCGGGTTCTGTCGATCAGGCAAAGGCCTTGTCTTCGGCAAGAGGTTTTGCCGGTCTAAAAGGCATGGATCTGGCCCGGGAAGTGACGACCGCAAAACCCTACCCCTGGCGGGAAGGGACCTGGCGTCTCGGGCAGGGTTGTTCAGCTCCTTCGGAAAATCCCTACAATATTGTTGCCTACGATTTCGGTACAAAGCGGAATATTCTACGTATGTTGGTGGATCGGGGAGCCAATTTGACGGTGGTCCCTGCAGAAACGCCTGCCGCCAAGGTGTTGGCCATGAACCCGGACGGCGTGTTCCTCTCGAACGGCCCCGGCGACCCGGAACCCTGCGATTATGCCATCCGGGCCATTCGCGACATTCTCGATCACGACATCCCGGTGTTTGGTATTTGCCTGGGCCATCAGTTGTTGGCTCTGGCCAGCGGTGCCAGAACAGAAAAAATGAAATTTGGACACCACGGTGCCAATCATCCGGTGAGAAGTCTTGATGACGGGTTGGTCTTGATTACCAGTCAGAACCACGGCTTCGCGGTGGATGAACAGACATTACCCGACAATCTGCGCGCAACCCATCGGTCATTGTTCGACGGATCATTGCAGGGCCTGCACCGCACCGACAGACCGGCCTTCAGTTTTCAGGGGCACCCGGAAGCCAGTCCCGGCCCCCACGATGCGGCGCCACTGTTCGACCATTTTTTTGAGCTGATCCGGGCCAGGCAGGCCAAGGACTAGTGCGAAAATCCAGGTAAGCGGAGAGCGACAGTTGCTCCTGGTTACTGCTTAGTGGTTGTGAACTGGATTGTTTCCACAGGTAGTCCAAGCTAACGACAATTGCCATACTGACGATAATTTATGCCAAAAAGAACCGATCTTAAAAGTATCCTGATCCTCGGCGCCGGCCCCATTGTTATCGGGCAGGCCTGCGAGTTTGATTACTCGGGTGCACAGGCCTGTAAAGCCCTGCGGGAAGAGGGTTACCGAGTGATTCTGGTGAACTCGAATCCGGCGACGATCATGACGGATCCGTCCATGGCGGATGCGACCTACATCGAGCCTGTGGAATGGCGGACCGTGGCCAAAATTATTGAGCGGGAGCGCCCCGATGCTCTGCTGCCAACGATGGGCGGGCAGACTGCACTTAATTGTGCTCTGGATCTGGCTCGCGAAGGTGTGCTGGAGGAATTTGGTGTCGATATGATCGGGGCCGACCGGGATGCTATCGATAAAGCCGAGGATCGCAACCGTTTTGACAAAGCCATGAAGGCAATTGGACTGGAAACGCCCAAGGCCGTTATCGTGCACAGCCTTGAGGAGGCATTGCAGGTGCCGGACCAGTTCGGTTACCCCTGTATTATTCGCCCGTCCTTCACCATGGGTGGTTCGGGTGGTGGTATTGCCTATAACCGCGAAGAATTTGAAGAGATTTGTCGCCGGGGGCTGGACCTCTCTCCCACCAAAGAGCTCCTGATTGATGAGTCCCTGATTGGCTGGAAAGAATACGAAATGGAAGTGGTGCGGGACAGGAATGACAACTGCATCATCATCTGTTCCATCGAAAACCTGGATCCCATGGGTGTACATACCGGTGATTCAATTACCGTAGCCCCGGCCCAGACCCTCACCGACAAGGAATACCAGATCATGCGCAACGCTTCCATCGCGGTGTTGCGGGAGATTGGTGTGGAGACCGGTGGCTCCAATGTGCAGTTTGCCGTGAATCCGGTGGATGGTCGGTTGGTGGTCATTGAAATGAACCCCAGGGTATCGCGTTCCTCTGCCCTGGCCTCCAAGGCGACGGGCTTCCCGATTGCCAAGGTGGCAGCGAAGCTGGCGGTAGGGTATACCCTGGATGAATTACAGAACGACATCACGGGAGGTGCCACCCCGGCTTCCTTCGAGCCCAGTATCGACTATGTGGTTACCAAGATTCCCCGTTTCGCCTTTGAGAAATTCAGTGCAGCCAATGCCAAACTGACCACGCAGATGAAGTCGGTGGGCGAGGTCATGGCGATTGGCCGTACTTTTCAGGAATCCCTCCAAAAAGCACTCCGTGGCCTGGAAGTCGGGTCTGCCGGATTTGAGCCCAGGGTGGATGTCAATACTGACGAGGGCCTGAATGAGTTGCGGGAGCAGCTCAGTGATCCGGGCGCAGAGCGTATCTGGTTTGTGGGCGATGCGTTTCGTGCCGGCATGTCCGTGGATGATGTATTTGATCTCTGCGCTATTGACCCCTGGTTTCTGGCGCAGATTGAAGATCTGATCAGGGAAGAGCAAAAGTTGCAGGGCCGGACACTGGAAAGTCTGGATGCCGGTCAGTTGTACGCCCTTAAACGCAAAGGCTTTTCCGATATTCGGCTGGCGAGCCTGCTCGACAGTTCGGAGACCGCCGTGCGCGAGAGGCGTAGAGCCCTGAACATCCACCCGGTTTATAAGCGGGTGGATACCTGTGCTGCAGAGTTCGCCACGGCTACGGCATATATGTACTCCAGCTATGAAGAGGAGTGTGAATCACAGCCTTCAGACCGAAATAAAATTCTGGTTCTGGGTGGCGGTCCCAACCGCATCGGCCAAGGCATTGAGTTTGATTACTGTTGTGTGCACGCGGCGCTGGCCATGCGTGAGGACGGTTACGAAACTATCATGGTCAACTGTAACCCCGAGACGGTATCTACGGATTACGATACTTCGGACCGTCTCTATTTCGAGCCAGTCACCCTCGAGGATGTGCTGGAAATAGTGCGGATTGAAAAGCCGGTCGGCGTGATCGTGCAGTTTGGAGGGCAGACGCCGCTGAAACTGGCCCGTGCACTGGAAGCGCAGGGCGTGCCCATTATTGGTACTACTCCCGATGCCATTGACCGGGCAGAAGATCGTGAACGATTCCAGCAGATGATCCACAAGTTGGGATTATTGCAGCCGGCTAACGCCATTGTCCGCTCTGCTGAGGAAGCGATTGCCGCCGCCGCCGGGATCGGTTATCCGCTGGTCGTCAGGCCGTCCTATGTGCTCGGTGGGCGCGCAATGGAAATTGTTTATCGGGAGGAAGAGCTGCAACGCTATATGAATCAGGCGGTGCGGGTCTCTGAAGACGCCCCGGTACTGCTTGATTACTTCCTCTCTTCGGCGGTAGAAGTGGACATCGATGCTGTCTCGGATGGTGAGCACGTGGTGATTGGTGCCATCATGCAGCATATTGAGCAGGCGGGTATTCACTCGGGTGACTCTGCCTGTGCGTTGCCGCCCTACAGTTTGCCCGAAGATGTGCAAGATGAAATGCGCGAAACGGTCAAGGCGATGGCCGTTGAGCTCAATGTCAAAGGGCTTATGAACGTCCAGCTGGCGTGGCAGGATGGCAAGGTCTACGTGATTGAAGTCAATCCGCGGGCCTCCCGCACCGTACCGTTTGTCTCAAAATGTATTGGCACATCACTGGCAAAAGTGGCAGCACGTTGTATGGTGGGTGTCTCGCTGGCGGAGCAAAATTTTACTACCGAGATTATCCCCGATTATTTCAGTGTCAAAGAAGCGGTGTTACCGTTCAATAAATTTCCCGGCATTGATCCCATTCTTGGGCCAGAGATGAAGTCCACCGGGGAAGTGATGGGTGTAGGCGATACGTTCGCGGAAGCCTATGCCAAGGCGGAACTGGGTGCCAGTGATCCGATTCCCACTTCGGGAACTGCCTTTCTCAGTGTTCGGGAGCCTGACAAGGCCGGGATCGCGGCGGTGGCTCGCAGTCTCATCAGCAGTGGATTCAATCTGGTGGCCACCAGTGGAACCGCCCAGGTGATTGAAGATGCAGGGTTGCCGGTTGAACGGGTCAATAAAGTGAAACAGGGGCGTCCTCATATCGTGGATATGATCAAAAATGATCAAATCAGCCTGATCGTCAATACCACAGAGGGTCGCCAGGCGATTGCCGACTCCTCTACCATACGATCCAGTGCGGAGCAGCGGGGGGTGTATTACACAACAACACTCGCTGGTGGTCAGGCGGTCTGTATGGCCCTTGAACAGAGTGGAGAAATTAAAGTCCGTCGGTTGCAGGAATTGCACGAGAGGAATCAGTAATGCAAAAGATACCCATGACAGTTGAAGGCGCGGCAAAACTTCGCCAGGAACTGGATAACCTGAAAAAAGTAGAGCGTCCCCGGATTGTTGCGGCCATCGCGGAGGCCCGTGCACACGGTGATTTGAAGGAAAATGCAGAATATCATGCCGCCCGTGAACAGCAGAGTTTTGCCGAGGGGCGCATACAGGAAATAGAGAGCAAGCTGAGCAACGCCCAGATTATTGATATCAAGAAGATTCCGCAAGGCGATAAAGTGATTTTTGGCTGCACTGTGGATCTGATCAACCTAGAGACCGAGGAGCGCGTGACCTACAAGATTGTTGGTGATGACGAATCGGACGTAAAATTGAACATGATTTCCTACCAGTCACCGATCGTCCGCGCCATGATAGGCAAGGAAGTTGGTGACATTGTGGTCGTTAAAACACCGGCCGGTGATGTGGAATATGAGCTTGACGATGTTCGGCATACCTGATGCCGAACGCCGCAATGCTCACTGCCGGGCTGAAGGCGACCGCAACAGATTGGATAAATGCCGATTGGGTTGTTCTGCTCTTCTCAGCAGGAGCACAATGTGCCCAATGGTTTGAACCACCTCTGCCCCCAGCGTATCCGTTAGGGTTTCAATGATCGTCTGCTTTACCTCGCGGTCGTCCACAGAAAGTTTCACTTTGATGAGCTCATGGTCATTGAGTGCGCGGTCAATTTCTGCGATAACTGACTCGGTGAGGCCTTTTGCGGCAACGGTGACCACCGGGTTGAGTTTGTGGCCCAGGCGTCGCAGATGCTTTTTATCCTCATTGGAAATTGTCATAGAATGGTTGTCCTCTAAAACGGCGCGTATTCTAGCCGAACTGATAACAGGTTGATATGGGCCGGTCAAAAAGCAGCCAGCGCTGGTTGCAGGAACACAATAGCGATCACTATGTAAAACGTGCCCAGCAAGATGGCTATCGTTCGCGCGCCAGCTATAAACTGCTGGAGTTACACAAAAAAGATCGTTTGTTTAAGCCCGGGATGACCGTGGTTGATCTGGGTGCCGCTCCCGGCGGTTGGTCTCAGGTGGCTGTGGCGCTGGTCGGTGACAAGGGTCGTGTTGTTGCCTCGGACATTCTGCCTATGGATAGTATAGCCGGCGTCGACTTCGTCGAGGGGGATTTTACCGAAGAATCCGTACTCGATGAAATTCTGGAGTTGCTGGAGGGTCAACAGACCGACCTTGTAATTTCGGATATGGCCCCCAATATGAGTGGTATGAAGGCTGTTGATCAACCCAGGGCAATGTATCTGATAGAGTTGGCGCTTGAATTGGCCTGTCAAATATTGAAACCTGAAGGGGTTTTTGTTGCCAAAGTATTTCACGGCGAAGGTTTCGATGACTTTTTGCGCGATACAAAACGGCGTTTCCAGCAGGTTGTTACACGAAAACCCGATGCGTCCCGCTCCCGATCCCGTGAAGTTTATCTGGTTGCCCGCGGGCTTAAGGTCTCGGACTAAACAATATCAGCCGGTATGGGCTCCTCCCATCCCGGTTACCACTGCGCTCAAATGGCCGTTAGAATAGAACGCGGTGGCGCTAAAATGAGGAAGTTCAGTTGAACGACATGGCAAAGAATCTTGTATTGTGGTTGATCATTGCGGCAGTGTTATTGTCGGTGTTCCAGAATTTCAATCCACCCCCTAAAGAAGACAGCATCAATTACTCTGCTTTTATTGAGGAGGTGCAATCCGGTCGTGTCAGTAGTGTCGTCATGGAGGGTCTGACGATCGAAGGCAAACGTGCTGATGGCAGCGCCTTCAAAACGATACGTCCCAATGTTCCCGACTCGGGTTTGATGGGCGACCTGCTCAATAACAATGTCAGTGTTGAGGGTCGCGAGCCCGAAAAACAGAGCCTCTGGGTGCAGTTGCTGGTAGCGTCCTTCCCGATTCTTTTGATTCTCGCTATTTTCATGTTTTTCATGCGTCAGATGCAGGGTGGTGCTGCTGGTCGTGGTGGCCCGATGGCTTTCGGCAAGAGTAAGGCACGTCTGCTGGGTGAGGATCAGATTAAAACCACATTTGCCGATGTGGCCGGTGTGGATGAAGCCAAAGAAGATGTGCACGAACTGGTGGACTTTCTCCGTGATCCGTCCCGTTTCCAGCGTCTTGGTGGCCGTATTCCCCAGGGTGTTTTGATGGTTGGCCCGCCGGGAACGGGTAAGACATTGCTGGCCAAGGCGATTGCCGGTGAGGCGAAAGTACCGTTCTTTTCCATCTCGGGCTCTGATTTTGTCGAAATGTTTGTCGGGGTGGGTGCTTCGCGGGTGCGTGATATGTTCGAGCAGGCCAAGAAGCAGTCGCCCTGTATTATTTTTATTGATGAGATTGATGCCGTTGGTCGTCACCGCGGTGGTGGTTATGGCGGTGGTAACGATGAGCGTGAACAGACTCTCAACCAACTGCTGGTTGAAATGGATGGCTTTGAAGGCAACGAAGGCGTTATCGTCATAGCCGCCACTAACCGGCCCGATGTGCTGGATAAAGCACTGTTGCGCCCCGGTCGTTTTGACCGCCAAGTCTATGTAAGCTTGCCCGATATCCGTGGTCGTGAGCAGATTCTCAAAGTGCATGGCCGCAAAGTTCCTTTGGACGAACGCGCTGATCTGGGCATTGTGGCCAGAGGTACTCCCGGTTTTTCGGGGGCAGATCTCGCCAATCTTGTCAACGAGGCATCATTGTTTGCAGCACGCGCCAACAAGCGCACAGTGACCATGGAAGAATTCGAGAAAGCCCGTGACAAGATCATGATGGGTGCCGAGCGGCGCTCCATGGTCATGTCTGAGAAGGAGAAAGAAAATACGGCCTATCATGAGGCGGGTCATGCCATTGTCGGGCGTATGATGCCCGAACACGATCCGATCCATAAGGTCAGTATTATCCCCCGCGGTCGAGCGCTCGGTGTCACCCAGTTTCTGCCGGAAGAAGACAAATACAGTATGAGTCGCCGTCAGTTGGAAAGTCAGCTTTGCAGTCTCTTTGGTGGCCGTATCGCTGAACAGCTTGTCCACGGGGCTGACGGTGTGACTACCGGTGCATCGAACGATATCGAACGGGCTACCCAGATGGCCCGTAATATGGTGGTACGCTGGGGTTTGTCCGACAAGATGGGGCCGGTTTTGTATGGCACGGAGGAGTCGCAGATTCCGGGTGCTGGCAATACAACCTACTCGGAAGAGACTGCCCGTGAGATTGATGTTGAGGTGCGTCACGTGCTCGATAATTGCTATGAGCGTGCGAAAAAAATCCTCGAAGACAACATTGATGTGCTGCATGCCATGAAAGACGCCCTGATGGAATATGAAACGATTGACGTGGAGCAGGTCGATGACCTCATGGCTCGCAAACCGGTTCGCCCACCCCATGACTGGCGTGACGACGATTTTGGTGGCAAACCTGCTCCCGGTGATACGCCGCCCGCGGATGATTCCGGTAAACCTGGAGTCGTCGGAGGTCCAGCCGAAGAACATTGATGGTCCGACACCCCCGTCCTTAATGGGCCGGGGGCTGTACAATCACATTTTTTGAGTCGGTGGCAAGGTATCCTGATTCTTTCCTTTCCTCTGTTGATGAGTAAGGTTGCATGACAGATCTCACTCATTCGTTCATGGATTTTTCTCTACCGAAAATCATGGCGGTATTGAATATCACACCGGATTCGTTTTCCGATGGCGGCGCGTTTTATACTGGCAATCGCCAGCCCGATCTCTCCCGGGTTCTCAACCGTGTTGATTTAATGCTTTCAGAAGGGGCTCACCTGATTGACGTAGGGGGGGAGTCCACTCGACCCGGTGCCGAACCGGTTTCACCTGAAGAAGAGTTGGCGCGTGTTCTGCCAGTGGTTGAAGCGATAGTCAGTCGGTTCGATGTGCCTGTTTCAGTCGACACCAGTACGCCCGCTGTCATTGGTGAAGCGGCTCGTGCCGGTGCCTCAATGATCAATGATGTTCGCGCACTTCGACGCCCCGGAGCGTTGACTGCTGCCGCCGCCAGTGGGCTGCCAGTCTGTCTGATGCATATGCTGGGGGAACCACAACATATGCAGCTGAATCCCGGATATGTGGACATAGCAGCCGACGTAAAGACGTTTTTACTGGAGAGGGTTGCCGCCTGTGAGGCGGCGGGTATTCCTCGAAGCAGGATTCTGATTGACCCGGGCTTTGGGTTCGGTAAAACCCTGCAACACAATTTGCTATTGTTCAGGTCTTTGCCGGAGTTGGTGGGTCTGGGATTTCCGGTGCTCGTGGGGGTTTCCCGAAAATCGTTGGTCGGGGCTATTCTGGACAAGCCGGTAGAAGAGCGCATGGTGGGCAGTATTGCGCTCGGCATGTTGGCAATCCAGCGAGGTGTAAAAGTACTGCGGGTACATGATATATCGGCGACCGCCGACGCACTTAAAATATTGCAAGCTGTTGAGGGATAAAACATGGCAAGAATGTATTTTGGTACAGATGGTATTCGCGGGCGCGTTGGTGTGCATCCGATCACAGCAGATTTTGTGCTCAAACTGGGTTGGGCTGCAGGCAAAGTTTTCAGTTCTCAGTCCGGTGGGCGAAAACTGATCGTTATGGGTAAAGATACCCGGGTATCGGGTTATATGTTTGAGTCCGCACTGCAGGCAGGGCTGATTGCTGCCGGCGTCGATGTGGCCCTGTTAGGCCCGATGCCAACCCCCGCCATTGCTTATTTGACCCGGACTTTTCGGGCCCAGGCAGGGATTGTCATCAGTGCATCCCACAATCCTTACTACGATAACGGGATAAAGTTTTTTGGCGGTGATGGTTTCAAGTTGCCCGATGAAGTGGAGCTGGCCATTGAAAGCTATATGGACAAGCCGCTAGTGACCGAGGACTCCCTTAAATTAGGCAAGGCACACCGGGTTCCCGATGCAGTGGGTCGCTATATCGAGTTCTGCAAAGGCACCCTGCCATCAGGCAGTGATTTCCAGGGTTTAAAGATTGTTGTGGACTGCGCCAATGGCGCCACCTACCACACCGGGCCCAATGTGTTCAGGGAGCTGGGCGCAGAAGTTGTAGAGATGGCGGTGGATCCGGATGGTTTTAATATCAATGAGGACTGTGGTTCCACTCGCCCCGCCCTGCTACAGGATGCCGTTATCCGCGAGAAGGCCGATATGGGCATTGCGTTTGATGGCGATGGCGACCGGGTGATGTTTGTGGATCACAAGGGGCATATGGTGGATGGCGATGAATTGCTTTTTGTGATTGCAAAACATCGTCACCAGCGCGGCGAATGTAGCGGTGTTGCCGGAACCTTGATGAGTAACCTGGGCATGGAGCTTTCACTCAAGGAGCTCGGTATACCGTTTTATCGTGCCAACGTGGGTGATCGTTATGTCATTGAGGCAATGCGTGAGCGCAAATGGCAGTTGGGGGGGGAGAGCTCGGGTCACATTATCTGCAGTGATCTCACCACTACCGGCGATGGGGTAGTGGCGGCCCTGCAGGTATTGCATGCAATGCGCGATACAGATACGCCTCTGAATGCACTCAAAAAAGGTATGCAAAAGTACCCCCAGAAAATGATCAATGTGCGAATCAAGCAGAAATTTAATCTGGAGGATTTTCCCGCCATTCAGCAAGCTGTGGGGGCTGCGGAGTCAGAGTTGGCAGAACGAGGCCGTGTGTTGCTCCGTCCCTCGGGAACCGAGCCTCTGGTGAGGGTGATGGTCGAGGGAGAGGACAATCAGCAGGTAGATATACTGGTTAAACAAATTGCCGCCGTGGTTGAAAAAGAAATTGGCTAGTTTGCTGCGCGAAAGAGCGATTGATCCACTCCGATCCATGGTGCGATACCCGGTGCGGTCCATGTGTATCCAGGGCCGGTATTTAGCCGTGCTGACTGGTTGTATGTTTTCCGCAACTCCGCTAAGATTGCGCCCCTTTTCAGGGTCGGGAAAACCCTAACATGCGACGTCCATTGGTGGCAGGCAACTGGAAAATGAATGGCAGTCGTGAAGCGATTGACCTTCTTCTGGACGGGTTGTCGGGGATTAGCACAACAGCTGAAGTGGCCGTTTTCCCACCTTATGTTTATCTCCCACAAGTGGTATCTACACTCTGTGGTTCCGGTATCGACGTGGGCGCCCAGAATGTTTCCGAGTATCAGGCTGGTGCCTATACCGGTGAAGTTGCAGCAGACATGTTGCTGGATATCGGGTGTCGCTATGTGCTCGTTGGTCATTCTGAACGTCGCAGTCTGTTCGGAGAGAAGGACAGGCAGGTAGCGGAGAAGTTTGTTGCCAGCCAGCGCAGCGGTCTGATTCCGGTGCTATGTGTCGGCGAAACCCTCGAGCAGAGGGCGTCCGGAAAGACCCTGGCGGTGATTGCGGCCCAATTAGACGCAGTATTGGAGCAAGCGGGTCTGGAATCCGTGTGCAATGGAGTGATAGCCTACGAACCGGTCTGGGCGATAGGTACTGGCAAAACTGCTACCGCGGAACAGGCACAGGAAATACATCGGGAAATTCGTCAGCAATTGGGCGAACCCGGGATGAAAACAAGAATACTTTACGGTGGCAGTGTTAAAGCTGCCAATGCTGCAGAGCTGTTTGCACAACAAGACGTTGATGGCGCTCTGATCGGCGGGGCCTCTCTGGATTCAGGCGAATTCAGGGAGATTTGTAAAAAAGCATGCGTTGCGAATTGACTGAATTGAGTAAATGGAAAAAATCATACTGATCGTTCATTTGTTAACGGCGCTTGCCATTATTGGCATGATTCTGTTGCAGCAGGGAAAAGGCGCAGAGGCGGGTGCCTCATTTGGTGCCGGTGCCTCGCAAACCATCCTGGGCAGTGCCGGTGGCTGGAATTTCTTCAGCAAAGTAACCGCAATACTGGCAACCCTGTTTTTTGTTACCAGTGTATCTCTGGCTGTGATCGCCAAAGATAAGGTGGCAGTGGGTGACAAGATTCTGCCAGAGCTGGAAGCTATCCAGCAGATGATGGAATCAGATGTTCCCAATGTGGAAGATGGTGAGGAGATTCCTGCTGCTCCGGGCGGTGATACCGGTTCCGTATCGGATATTCCTGTGCCTGACACTGCGCAATAGGAAGCTTAAAGCAATGTTTTGCCCAAGTGGTGGAATTGGTAGACACGCTATCTTGAGGGGGTAGTGGCGAAAGCCGTGCCGGTTCAAGTCCGGCCTTGGGCACCATTTATAGTCCGTTGAAGTCCGACGGAATCCAAAAACCCGCGTAACTGCGGGTTTTTTATTGGGGTTTTTGGCGGCCTAGACAGGAAATAAGGCGTTGATTATCGGAACGATGCTGGTTGTAGATTCGAAGGAACGCTAAACGATACTGGTGGATTGATAGGTAAGATCGAGGACAGACTGATTATTAGAGAAGGTTTAAATACTTGAATGATGCAAGTTCTCACAAAAAGTATAAACATCATGATCCTTCATATACTTCATTCCAAACCGGTTGTGCCGGATAGTTACCGAGATATTTTCGTCTTTTCATATATCGCTTTGCAGAAAAAGCTATTGCGATTGCTAAACAGGCGTACTGATTAGTTGTTTGAGAGAGAGACGACAACTGCCCTGCCAAAATATCGCGATGGTTCTGATTATTTCAGGCGCTTTTTTTGCGGACATCCTTGATTACGTCATAGGCGTGGCTGATTTCCTGGGTTCGTTCTTCCGCCATTTCGCGCATGCTCTCAGGCAGGCCCTTGCCGGCCAGTTTGTCGGGATGGTTCTCACTCATCAGTTTGCGGAACGCCTTCTTGATCTCGGCATCGTCGGCAGAGGACGATACACCCAGTACCTTGTAGGCATCATCAATCTGCTGTGTGGTGGGGCGCTGCCCCGGGCCGGCGCCGGTGTGTCCGGTATGGGCTCCACGCAACATGGCTTCCAGCTGATCGACCTGGCTTTCAGGCAGTCCCAGTATTCGGGCGGTTTGAACCAGCATTTCATGTTCTGCAGGGTGGATAACTCCATCGGCGGCGACGGCGGATACCTGCACCTGAAGAAACATCTTCAGTAAAGCCGGTTGCCGACCGCTGATCTGCAGGAAATGGTTGAGCTCCGCGTCCAAGTCAAAGTCCTGTTCTTTGCCTCGGTTGAAGGCAGCTCTGGCTTTGGCTTTCTGGTCTTCATTCAGGCGGAAGCGCGCGAACATGGTTTCAGCCATTTGTATCTCGTCTCTGGATATCACACCGTCTGCTTTGCACAGCGCACCCATGACGGCAAAGACAGATTCAAAGAAGCCGGACTGTATTTTCTGAAGTTTGCCGATAAGCTGGCTTTTCATCAGGTTAAAAAGGAAAGCACCGATCGCAGCACCAATGAGGAAGCCGGGAAGTTTGCCAAGGGCGTAGCCGATCAGGCCGCCAACAATAAGTGCAAAGAGCATCAATATGTCCTTAGTCGGGGATGAAAAAGACTTGGGAATATACGTGTTTTTGAATAGAGATTCACGAACAGGCTTTCATTCACCTCCTGAACCTGTGCCAGCTGAAGGTGTTCGCCGGCATGTTTGTGATAGTTGCCGTATTGGATAAAGCGTTCGAAAATTCCATGATAAAAATAGTGAGCTATGGTGCCTGATCTGTTTGATCACCTGCCCGCTGAGCCCGAACCCGAAATAAGAACGGAGGGAGCTCTTGTTCTCCGACGGTCTGGTGCTGATCTTGCCGAACTATAATTCTGCATTTCGGATTTTGGGGAACCGGGCGGGTCAATTGACGCTGATAATTCACTTTAGTCGATGGTTTGTACTGTTGTGTTATCTCGGTTGGGCAGGAATATGCTGGTTGGTATGGAGCTGCGTTAATCCCGATACAGTTTGGTCAGCTGGTTGTAGTGATCAATGCGGCGATCCCTCAGGTAGGGCCATATTCTGCGTACAGTCTCGCTGCGGCTCAGGTCGATCTGTGTCACTGAGAACGCCTCCCTGCTACTCTCTGCCTGCCAGATAATCTCTCCCTGTGGCCCTGCGACGAAGCTGGATCCCCAAAACAGTGCCCCGGGCCCGCCTTTCGGGTCAGCTTCATGGCCAATACGATTGACACTAATCACTGGCAGGCCATTGGCGACGGCGTGTGCGCGCTGAATGGTTATCCAGGCCTCGCGCTGACGTTGCTGTTCTGCTTGATCATCCACGGGACTCCAGCCGATTGCCGTCGGGTAGATCAGCAGGTCTGCGCCAGCCATTGCCATCAGCCGGGCGGCCTCCGGAAACCATTGGTCCCAGCAAACCAGCACACCCAGTTTGCCAAGTGATGTCGGGATCGGGTTGAAGCCCAGATCGCCGGGGGTGAAATAGAATTTTTCATAGTAACCGGGGTCATCGGGGATGTGCATTTTGCGATACATTCCGGCGATGCTGCCGTCATTGTCCAGCACGACTGCTGTGTTGTGGTAGAGACCCGGCGCGCGTCGCTCAAATAACGATGTGACAATGACAACACCCAGCTCTCTGGCCAGCGCGCCCAGCCGGTCGGTAGTGGGGCCGGGGATGGTTTCCGCCAGATCGAACATGGCCGTATCTTCCTGCTGGCAAAAATACAGGCTGCGATGCAACTCCTGCAATACCACCAGCTGGGCTCCGTTAGCAGCTGTCTCGCGGATGCCGGTCATGGTCTTTTCCAGATTTTCGGCCACGTCTTCACTGCAAGCGTGTTGGACAATGCCAATCGTTAGTTCAGCCATAGAAGCGTTACCTCGGGTCATGGATTAATGAGCATTCAGTGTGCCCTTGGGCAATTGCATGGTAATACAGTGAAGGCTGCCATGCTGTTGGATAACCGGCAGGCAATCAACCCCCTCGACCTGGTATCCCGGGAACGCCTTTGCCAGTTGCGCCAATGCCTCGCTGTCTTTTGTATCCCGGTAAGTAGGTACAATGACCAGGTGGTTGAAAACCAGAAAGTTGGCGTAGGTGGCAGGTAGTCGCTGGCCCGTTTGATCGTATTTTGCAGAGGGCCAGGGCAGTGGAATCAGGCGGTAGCTGCTGCCATCGGCACTGGTCATGCCCTGTAATTCGTTCGCCATAAGCTGTAATTCCGAAAAATGACTGTCGGTTTTGTCATCGCAGGCCTGATAGGCAATCACGTTATTGGGGCAGAGTCTTGCCAGGGTGTCGACATGACTGTCAGTGTCGTCCCCTTGCAGAGCGCCGTGCTGTAGCCAGTTGATTTTTTTCACACCCAGATCTTTGCAGAGTTGTTGTTCTATCTCTGTCTGGTCAAGTGAGGGATTGCGGTTTCGGTTCAGCAGACACTGGGCCGTGGTCAGCAGGGTGCCATTGCCATCGGTTTCAATGGATCCGCCTTCCAGGATTAGCGTGCGCTTCTGAATACTCGCTCCCGGATAGGCCCCCAGCTCGACAAGCGCTGAGGTGAGGGCGTTATCCAGCTGGCAGGGGTGTTTGTTCCCCCAGGCATTGAACTGATAATCCAGCAGACAGAGTCCGTGGTCTGTCTCGACCGTGACAGGACCGTAGTCGCGCACCCAGGTGTCGTTGGTTTCAACCGGGAATAACTGCAATTTGTCAGCTGAGATACCGAGTTGCGACATCCGTTTTGACAGCGAGTTAAGTCCTGTTGGCGGAACTGCGATGATGACTTCGCCAGCGCCGGTGAGGAGCCTGACCAGTGTTTCATACACCGGAATAATTTCATTCAGGATCGGCTTCCAGTCTGTTCCGGCATGGGGCCAGCTTAGCTGAATGGCATCCTGTGGCTCCCATTCAGCGGGAAGTCGCACTCGGTAGTTGGTCATTGTGGATGGCCCTGTACTTTAATCCTGGGGTGTTGTTTAACATCATTTTCCGGGCTTTTAGAAACCTATCAAAGCTTTCAGGGGCAACCATAGGCGATGTAGGTACCTTTGCCACTGACAATTGATTGGCGAACAATGGTGTTGGCTCCCATTTGGAGGGCCTGCTGACGGGCGAGGTTGTCCAGTTCGTTGCGCACCTTGTCGGCATTGCGGGCAATGGAGCCGATTAAATTTGCTCTCACACTGCTGTTGATCTGGCCTACACGGTGGCACTGGATGACCCGATCTGCTGGCAATAGCACCACCTGCTCTGCCTCAGGGGGTATTTTTACCCAAGTACAGGCGTTCGTTAGTGTGAAAGAGGCCGAAATGATCAGGGTAATGGCCAGGGTTTTTGTGGCGGGTATCAAGCGGTTCTCCGTCTGTAATTAGGCTGGGGTATAAATATTAAGCCTTTCATCACTTTTTTGGCAGCGGTATGTTGATGCAACAGTGGAAGGAAAACGAATATTGTTCGGATCTGATCAGACCCGATGATAGAAGTCGATGAATAAACTGGAAAGCGCTGATTGTCAGCGCTGCTATAACGCTCTTTTTATATTTTTTGAAACCCTGTCGGCCGTTTGAGTGGGTGATTTTTCATCCTGAATGACATCGCTGTAATGCTTGAGTGACTGGGCATTTAGTGGGTCACCTATCCAGCGGGGCAGCTGCTGAAAGTTTCGGGAAATCAAACTTTCCCGGTCATCCATTTCCGCAAAGTTCAGCCCGACCATGTCGGCAAAGGTGTGGATGAAATGGGCAGTCGAGTAGGGGCGGTCTGTGGCGCTGTGCCATTGGTCGATATCTCGAGCTTCTCTGAATTTCGGGGACGTCCAGACCACGAATGGTACCGTGTACATGGCCGATGTGGGGTCGGCTTCACTGCGTCCCGCAAACAGATTATCCGGGTAGTCGTATACTTCCTCGCCGTGATCAGAGAGATATACCAATAGGCTGTTATCGTGCTTGCCGTCTATCGCCTTAATCAGGGATGACACGACTTCATCATTGTAGAGTATGGCGTTGTCGTAGTTGTTGTAATCTTCAACAAGATTTGGTGTTACCCACTCCGGGACACCACTGCTGTCAGTAAAGTGATTGTAGGTCTCGGGAAAACGGTGTTCATAGGCACGGTGTGTGCCCAGCAGGTGAACGATAATAAGCTTTTTGGCTGCGCCGGATTCCAGGGCCTCTGCAAAGGGTTGCAGTACAACTTCGTCGTACTGGTTGGCGTTCTGTTCCCGATTATTGTTCAGGTAGACCTGGTGGTCAGCCAGCTGTGAGAACGTGGTGAGCATGGTGTTGCGGCGAGTCTGGGTTTGCTGGTTGGTAATCCAGGTAATATCATAACCGGCCTGCCGCATCATGTTTAACAGGTTTGGCTTGGTAAAAAACAGACCCGGGTTTTTAGCGTCGGCAAATGACAGAATCTGTTGCAGTGCTTCTATGGTATAGGGCCGGGGTGTTATTACATCAGTGAAAACCATAAGCTCATTGTTTGCCTGCAAAGCATCTAAGTGGGGCGTTGTCGGCCGGTGATAACCGTACAGGCTCATGCGCTGACGATTGGTTGATTCACCGAGCACCAGAATTACTGTATCGGGCAACGTGGCAACTTTCGCCTTTAGGTTTTTGAGAGGTTGTACCTGACGATTTTTTTCCAACAGGGCTGTCATGCTCGCCATCTGCTGCTGATATTTTGCGTACCCGACAATCAGGTTCCAGGGTGCTGCGGGTTCCATCCGCTTCATCTGGTGGTAAACCGCATCGTTGAGAGTGCTATCTTCCTCGGTCAGCGCTGTGCTGATAAATGGAAAAAAGGGAATGAGTATAAAAAGAGCGGCATAAGCTAAGCGTTTGCGATGGCCGAGGGCTACCGGTCGAGCTTGTTGCCACATCCATATAGGTACAGCTGTGAACAGTATCAGCACGGGTATAAACCACCATTGCCAATAAGAAACAACAAACTCACTGCCCTCGGCAGCATTCGATTCAAAAACGATAAAAATCGCGCTCTGGGAAAATTCCTGCCCATAGATAATGAAATAGAATACCGAGATGATCGCTGCCGGCAACATGATCAGACCGCTGAGCGCCAATAGTTGCCGGGTATATCTGGGTACTAATAGTATCGGGATGAGCCACATCAGGCTCATCAAAATGGTTTCGCGCAATCCTATGAAGCCAGCCATGCCCGTCGCATAAATGGGAATGTGGTAACTGAGTGAAAAGTAAGCCGCAAAAAGATAGGCCCAGAGAAGCGGATGTTTTTTCGGAAAGTCAGTCATTTGGCGGCAATTTTTTGGATGTGGAAGTGTAACTGTACGACCCTAATATTAAGTGGGGCTTAATTGATGCGATCTGCTGCGGAGCCCCTCCAGCTGTCGAACGTTTTTTCCTGGGCAAGAGCTTCTGTGGTTGCTGGCCGATGTCGCTGCCCGGGAATTCAGCCATACCTGGAGTGTGTTGCCTTGACGTGAAAGTTCCTTGCAGGGAAATCAGTAGAGAGCACAACAAAGCCGTGTTTCCCCCTTGACCCTATGGTGTGTCGCCCCTATAATCCACGGCCCTTGAAGCAGTCACTTGACAGCTTGGGGGCTTGCCAGAGGTTATGAGCTGGCAAGGTGAAAGAGACATGCTCAGTCTCCTGGCCGTTAAGGTCAGCGTTTTTTGATGCGGGGTGGAGCAGCCTGGTAGCTCGTCGGGCTCATAACCCGAAGGTCGTAGGTTCAAATCCTGCCCCCGCTACCAAATTCTGGTATCGGTACTGCTGGTACCATGCGTCAGGACAAGGCGCAGCCGAAGGGCCCCTTTTTAGGGGCTTTTTGCTAAGTGGTTTTGATGAAGTGGGCTTTGTGCCCATTTTTTGATTGGGAAACCGAGAGATTACAGTGGCGACAAAAGAGGAAACCCTTCGCGCGATGATTGCGCCCATAGTGGACGCAATGGGTTGTGAACTTTGGGGGTTGGAGTATTTGTCATCAGGTCGCAATGCGATGCTACGTATTTACATTGAGCGTGAGAGTGACGGTGTGACAGTGGAAGACTGTGAAAAAGTCAGCCGCCAGGTCAGCAGTCAGTTGGATGTAGAGGATCCGATTACCGGGGAGTACACTTTAGAGGTTTCCTCTCCGGGCATGGACCGGCCTTTATATACGCTGGATCAGTTTGAAAAGTATATTGGGGAAGATGTGGCCTTGCGGCTGAGATTTCCCCATGAAGGCAGACGGAATTTCAAGGGCCGTCTGAATGGCGTGGAGGGCGAGGATGTTTTGTTGATTGTTGACGATCATGAATATCTCTTTCCCCTGGATAGCATTGAAAAGGCGAATGTCGTTCCCCGGTTTTGAGGGCGATTGCGAGGCTGAATGAATGAATAAAGAAATCTTGATGGTGGTGGAAGCCGTTTCTAATGAAAAGGGTGTGTCCAAAGAGGTTATTTTTGAGGCCATTGAGCAGGCCCTGGCCACGGCGACCAAGAAACGCTATGACGAGGATTCCAACATTCGGGTAACCATTGATCGCGCCACCGGTGACTATGAAACGTTCCGCTGGTGGGAAGTGGTCGCTGATGATGTGCTGGCGGAGCTCGGCACTCAGTTCACGCTCGAAGAAGCCCATGAGAAAGATACGGGTCTTAAAGCTGGTGATACCTTTGAAGAGCAGGTGGAAAATATCGGTTTTGGCCGTATTGCTGCCCAAACGGCCAAGCAGGTCATTGTCCAGAAAGTCCGCGATGCTGAACGCGCATTGGTGGTGGAGCAATACCGTGATCAGCTCGGTGAGCTGGTAAGTGGCAGCGTCAAAAAAGTGACCCGCGAAAGTATTATTGTTGATCTGGGTAACAATGCTGAAGCCGTTATGCCGAGAGAAGAACTGGTAGGGCGGGAAGTTTTTCGAATCAATGATCGGGTGCGTGCCATTCTTCAGGAAATTAATTCCGAAAGCCGTGGTCCCCAGCTTTTTCTGAGCCGTAAATGCAATGAGATGCTGGTTGAGCTGTTCCGTATTGAAGTGCCGGAGATTGCCGAGGAAGTGATTGAAATCCGCGGCGCGGCGCGAGACCCCGGGTCGCGTGCGAAAATTGCTGTGAAGACCAACGACGGTCGAATCGACCCGATTGGTGCTTGTGTCGGTATGCGTGGTGCGCGTGTTCAGGCAGTATCCAATGAGCTGGATGGCGAGCGTATCGATATCGTACTGTGGGACGACAACCCCGCCCAGCTGGCGATAAATGCCATGGCTCCTGCAGAAGTGGAGTCGATCATCGTTGATGAGGAGACGCACTCAATGGATGTGGCGGTGGCTGGAGAGACGCTGGCGATGGCCATTGGTCGTAACGGGCAGAATGTCCGTCTTGCCTCTGAACTGACTGGCTGGAAAATCAATGTAATGTCTGTCGAAGAGGCGGAGGTTAAGCAGCAGGAAGAGTCCAGCTCACTGGTGGAAACCTTTATGAGTCGCCTGGACATTGATGAAGATGTCGCGATGGTGTTGGTTGATGAGGGATTCACCTCTATCGAGGAGGTTGCCTATGTTCCTCTGGATGAGATGGCTGGCATCGATGGGTTTGATGAAGAGGTAGCTGAAGAACTGCGTGCCCGTGCCAAGGACGCGTTGCTGACGATGGCGCTGGCCTCCGAGGAGGGGGTGTCAGGTCCCGCAACTGATTTGCTGGAAATGGAAGGTATGGACGATCAGTTGGCGCATACATTGGCTAAACATGGGATTAGCAGCATGGAGGATCTCGCTGAGCAGGCTGTGGAAGACCTGCTGGATATTGAGAACATGGACGCAGAGCGGGCAGCCAAGCTGATTATGACTGCACGTGCCCCCTGGTTCGCCGATGAAAGCGACAGTTAAACGAACAGGCGATGAATTGAGGAATACTGATGGCTGAAGTCACTGTTAGCGAACTTGCCAAGGTTGTCGGAGCATCCGTCGACCGCCTGCTGAGTCAAATGCAGGAGGCCGGTTTGCCTCACAACTCTGCTGACGCAAGTGTCAGTGATGAGGAAAAGCAGACGCTGCTGGCCTATTTAAAAGGCTTGCACGGTGAGCAGTCCCGCGACCCCAAAAAAATCACATTGAAACGCAAGACGGTCAGTACGCTCAAAACGGGTGCCGGCCGTAAAACAGTTAATGTGGAGGTTCGCAAAACCCGAACCTATGTCAAGCGGGCAAATGAGGAAGAGGTTGCAGCTCCATCTGAGCAGGAAGAGTCAGTTGCAGCAGAGTCCGTCGTTGAGCCGGTTTCTCCGGTTGTTGATGATCCGGAAGTGAAGCGGCAGGCTGCCATTGAGACACGCCGCAAGGCAGAAGAGGAAGCTCGCCTTGAGCAGGAAAATCAGCGCAAGGCTGAAGAAGAACGCAAATCTGCGCCCTCAACAGTCGAGCCGTTACCTCCTGAGCTGGTCGATCAGCCCGTAGACGCCCCCAAGCATGTGAAAAAACATGTCAAGGACGATGACGCAGCCGATGATTCTGAAGAGGCACCGAAAAAAGCGAAAAAACGGGGTGCCATCAAAGATCCGAAGCGCAAGAAAGAAGATTTGCTGAAAGCGGTTGTTGAGGAAGTTGAGGAAGTTGCTGGGGAGAAAAAACCCCGGTTGCGTTCAGGTATATCGGTTCCCATCAAGGTTGAGAACAAGCACAAATTTAAAAAGCCCACCAATAAGATTATCCACGATGTGGAGATTCCCGAACAAATCACGGTCAGTGATCTGGCCCAGGCAATGTCAGTAAAGGCTGCAGTCGTGATCAAGGAGTTGATGAAAATGGGGACCATGGCCTCCATCAATCAACCAATCGATCAGGATACTGCCACATTGGTGGTGGAGGAGCTTGGGCACAACCCGGTGCCGGTTTCAGACGATGAGATAGAACAAAAGTTGATCCGGGCGCTGCAGGCCGATGTGTCAGAGGAGCTGGAACCCCGTGCGCCGGTTGTCACGGTGATGGGCCATGTTGACCACGGCAAAACCTCACTACTGGACCATATCCGAAAAACCCGAGTCGCCTCCGGCGAAGCCGGGGGAATTACCCAGCATATCGGCGCCTATCATGTCGATACGCCCAAGGGCATGGTCACGTTCCTGGATACGCCCGGTCACGCTGCTTTCACGGCAATGCGCGCCCGTGGTGCTCACAGTACCGATGTGGTGATTCTGGTGGTGGCTGCGGATGATGGCGTGATGCCGCAAACCGTGGAAGCCATTCAGCACGCCCGCGCTGCGGGTGTGCCTATCGTGGTTGCCATTAACAAGATGGACAAGGAAGGCGCGGATCCGGACAGGGTCACGAATGAACTGTCTGCCAAGGATGTTATTCCGGAAGAGTGGGGTGGAGATACGCAGTTTGTAAAAGTCTCGGCCCACACTGGTGATGGCATTGATGATTTGTTGGACGCCGTATTGCTACAGGCCGAACTGTTGGAATTGCAGGCATCCCGCAATGTTCCGGCCAAAGGTGTCATCGTTGAATCGCGACTGGAAAAAGGTCGAGGTGTGGTGGCGACGGCATTGGTGCAGTCGGGCACCTTACGCAAGGGCGATTTACTGCTGGCTGGTGAAAGTGTCGGCAAAATCCGCGCGATGGTCGATGAGGCGGGTAAACCGATTGTTGAAGCGGGGCCATCAATACCGGTAGAGATTCTCGGTCTTGATATGCCGCCGGCGGCCGGTGAAGAGTTTCTGGTGGTCGAAGATGAACGCAAGGCCCGCGAATTGGCGGAAATGCGTCAGGATAAAACCCGTCAGGACCGTGTGAACCGGCAACAGGCCGCCAAACTGGAAAATATGTTTGCGACCTTTGAATCACAGGACAAAAAGGGTGTTCTCCCGGTGATGGTGAAGGCCGACGTGCGGGGTTCCCTGGAAGCAATTCTTTCCGCTATGGCGGATATTGGTACTGATGAGGTCGAAGTGAATGTTGTGGCTTCCGGTGTCGGTGGCATCAACGAGTCCGATATTAACCTGGCCATTACCACCGGTGCTGTGGTGTTTGGTTTTAACGTTCGTGCCGATACGGCCGCCCGCCAACTGGTGGAGCAGGAGCAGGTCGATCTGCGTTACTACAGTATCATTTACAACCTGTTGGATGATGTAAAACAGGCCTTGAGTGGGTTGTTGACACCGGAGCGCAGTGAAGTCATCACCGGTATTGCTGAAGTGCGCGATGTTTTCCGTTCTCCCAAGTTTGGCGCGGTAGCGGGTTGTATGGTGATTGAAGGTACAGTCCATCGCAATAAGCGTATTCGGGTGTTGCGCGACAATATCGTCATTTATGAGGGTGAGCTGGAATCGCTGCGACGTTACAAGGATGACGTCAACGAAGTGCGCAACGGTGTGGAGTGTGGTATCGGGGTGAAAGACTATAACGATATCAAACCCGGCGATCAGATTGAGGTCTACGAGATCAGGGAAGTTGCGCGCCAGCTCTGATTGTGCTGACGCCAAACCGATATGCCTAGAGAATTTACCCGCAATGATCGAGTCGCAGATGCGCTGCAGCGTGAGCTGGCACAACTGATCCGCGACGAGGTCAGGGACCCACGTTTGGGGCTGGTCAATATTACTGCCGTGGAGGTTTCCCGGGATCTCTCCAGTGCCAAGGTGTTCGTTAACCTGGTCGGGGCCGAGTCTGCTGATGAGAGTCGTGAAGCCGCCGAGGTTCTGAATGGTGCGGCCGGATTTTTGCGGACGTTGCTGGCCAAACGCATGTTGCTGCGAATTGTGCCAAAATTGCGCTTTATTTTCGATCTCACTGGCCGGCGTGCTCAGGAGCTGTCTTCGCTCATTGATTACGCGGTCAACCGGGACAAGGCGCGGCATACGGATACAGATTCCTCCGGGGAGGACTGAGCTTGGCGCGTCGTCGCAAGGGCCGGTCGGTCAACGGTATACTGCTGCTCGATAAACCGCTGGGGATATCCTCAAACGGCGCTTTGCAGAAGGTAAAACACCTTTTTGAGGCCGCCAAGGCGGGTCACACTGGCAGTCTGGACCCACTTGCGACGGGCGTATTGCCGGTATGCCTTGGCGAGGCAACCAAGTTTACCCAGTTTTTGTTGGATGCGGATAAATGCTACCGCGCCACTTTTCGCTTTGGTATGGCAACTGTCAGCGGCGATGCTGATGGAGAGGTTACCTGTGACAGCGGTGCACCTGAGCTAACTGAAGCTCAGGTGCTTGATGTTCTGGACGGGTTCAGGGGTGATATCGATCAGGTGCCCCCGATGTTTTCGGCGTTGAAGCACCAGGGTCAACCGCTCTACAAGCTCGCTCGTGAAGGGCTGGAAATTGAACGAAAAGCCCGGCCGGTCACAATTCACTCGCTGGCATTGGTTGAGTTTCGCAGCGGTGAGTTCCCGGAGGCCGATCTGGTGGTTCGCTGCAGCAAGGGAACCTACATTCGCACGCTGGCGGAAGACATTGGTCAGCGGCTTGGTTGTGGCGCTTATCTATCGGTTTTGCGACGTACCGCCGCCGGGCCTTTTAAAGAAGAGCAGTCGGTGACGTTGGGTGGGTTGCAATCACTCAGGGAAAAAAGTGGTCTGGATCAGCTCGACCAACTTTTGTTACCGATGGATGCCGGGATGACACATCTGACTGCACTGCAGTTAGAGGAAGATCTGGCCTTCTATTTTTGCCGGGGGCAGGCGGTGATGGTGCCGCAGGTCTATCGTCAAAGTGAAGAAGGCGATATAGTGCGTGTCTTTGAAATGAGCCAGCCCTTGCCGCAGTTGCTTGGGGTTGGCGAAGTCACAGAAGATGGACGGGTAGCCCCGAAACGTCTTGTTGTGAGATAGGGAGTCCTGTTTTGTGTGACAGAATCCCGGATCGGACCCGCCAGGTGGCGCCGATCGAATTCACTGTTAGGGTTCCTGTAAATATGCGCGGGCGCCCCGAATCTAAACCGCATATTGGAGAAATAACCATGTTAAATGTAACTGAAAAAGAAGCTATTGTTAAAGAGTACGCGCAGTCCGTGGGTGATACCGGTTCGCCGGAAGTGCAGGTAGCCCTGCTCACCGCCAACATCAACAAACTGCAAGGTCATTTCAGTGACCACAACAAGGATCACCATTCAAGACGTGGTTTGATCCGTATGGTAAACCAGCGACGCAAATTGCTGGACTACCTGAAAGCTAAAGACGCGAAGCGCTATATGACGCTGATTGGACAGCTTGGCCTGCGTCGCTAATAGAATTGCTGACGGCTCCCCTGGGAGCCGTTCACGCTTATGGAGAGGTAATATAATTGTGAATCCTGTAATAAAATCATTTAAATATGGCAATCATACCGTCACGCTGGAGACCGGCCGTATTGCTCGTCAGGCGACGGGTGCCGTGATGTGTACCATGGATAAAACGGCAGTACTGTGTACGGTCGTCGCGGCAAAAAACGTAAAAGAAGGTATGGATTTTTTCCCCCTCGGTGTCCACTACCAGGAAAAGGCTTACGCCGCTGGCAAGATCCCCGGTGGATTTTTCAAGCGTGAAGGCCGCCCCAGTGAAAAAGAAACACTGACTTCCCGCCTGATTGACCGGCCCATTCGCCCGCTGTTCCCCAATGGCTTCAAAAATGAAGTGCAAGTGGTCTGTACGGTAATGTCCTCTGAAAAAAATGTGGATCCCGATATCGCTGCACTGATTGGGACTTCTGCCGCGCTGGCGATTTCCGGTGTCCCTTTTAATGGCCCAATTGGTGGTGCCCGTGTGGGATATCACCGCGAAAAAGGCTATCTGCTAAACCCAACCTACTCGGAACTGGCGGAGTCGGAGCTGGATATGGTTGTTGCGGGGACGCGTGATGCTGTCCTGATGGTTGAGTCAGAGGCGAAGGAGTTACCGGAAGATATCATGCTCGGTGCGGTACTGTTCGGCCACCAGGAGATGCAGGCGGCCATTCAGGTGATTGAGGAGCTGGCCAAGGAAACCGGTAAGCCGCGCTGGGACTGGCAAGAGACACCTGTCAACGAAACCCTGACCGACAGCCTCAAGGCTATGGTTGGTGAAAGTCTGGATGCCGCCTACCGTATCACGGACAAACAGCAGCGTGTTGTCGAAATTGACGGTCTGCGCAATCGGGCGGCTGAATCGCTATTGGATGCAGAGGCCGGTATTACGGAAGACGATATCCGTGATGCCTTTAAGAAGCTCGAAAAGAAAATTGTCCGTGGTCGTATCATTCGCGGGGAACCCCGAATTGATGGCCGCGATAGCAAGACGGTCCGCGCTATTGATGTTGAAGTCGGTGTGTTGGCCAAAGCCCATGGTACGGCGCTGTTTACCCGTGGTGAAACCCAGGCATTGGTAGTAGCCACGCTGGGTTCCATGCGCGATGTTCAGTATATCGATGCACTGGAAGGCCGCCGTGAAGATCCCTTCATGTTGCATTACAACTTCCCACCTTATTCCGTGGGTGAGTGCGGTCGTATTGGCTTTACCGGTCGTCGTGAAATTGGCCATGGCCGGTTGGCTCGCCGCGGTATCGCTGCAGTATTGCCGTCCGCTGAAGAATTTCCCTACACCATGCGGATTGTCTCTGAAATCACTGAGTCCAATGGTTCAAGTTCCATGGCCTCGGTTTGTGGCTCAAGCCTCGCGTTAATGGATGCGGGTGTGCCGCTGAAAGCGCCTGTGGCTGGTATCGCGATGGGTCTTGTCAAAGAGAATGATGGTTTTGCTGTGCTGACCGATATTCTGGGCGATGAAGATCACTTGGGCGATATGGACTTTAAAGTGGCCGGTACCGCTCAGGGTGTTACTGCCCTGCAAATGGATATCAAGATCGAAGGGATCACCGAAGAGATTATGGATCTCGCACTGGGTCAGGCATTACAGGCGCGGCTCCACATTCTTGGCGAAATGAACAAGGTGATCGACAAGAGCCGCAGTGAAGTGGCTGAGTCGGCACCCCGTTACCATATCCTGAAAATCGACCCCGACAAGATTCGCGATGTGATCGGTAAAGGTGGTGCCACAATTCGTGCACTGACGGAAGAGACTGGTGCCAGCATTGATATTGATGACAGCGGAACCATCAGAATCTACAGTGATGATGCGGATGGCCTGAAAAGCGCTATCTATCGCATTGAGGAAATCACTGCTGAGGCTGAGATAGGTCGCATCTATGAGGGTACAGTCGCGCGTATTGTAGACTTTGGTGCCTTTGTTACGATCATGCCGGGCACGGATGGTCTGCTGCACATCTCGCAAATTGCCAAGGAACGCGTGGAAAAAGTGTCTGATTACCTCAAGGAAGGTCAGCAGGTGCGTGTCAAGGTGCTTGATGTGGATGCCCGTGGCCGTATCAAGCTGTCTATGAAAGAGACATCTGAGGACGAAGGCCAGACGGCTGGAGAAACAGTCCCGGCGGAAGAGGCCCAGGTTGCCCAGGAATCTACAGAGCAATAATATACTGGCTGTCACTTCAGAGAAGCGGGGCTGAGGCCCCGCTTTTTTTATGGCAGGTTTTCGTTCACGGTCAATCGTGTGACCTATTCAGTAAATCCGGTGATCAGCCAGCAACATGCAGTTACAATGATTTTCCATGAATCAAGATGACCGCGCACTAAAAAACCCGTTGATGGATTACCGGCTCTATGTCGGTCGTCTGCTGTTTACCATGGTTGTGGTGCTATTGTTGTCTGGTGGGCTGCTCTGGCGCTATTACCATCTCCAGATTGAGCGACATGACGCATTCGTGACTCTCTCTGACCGCAACCGGGTATTGGTTGAACCGGTGCCGCCGCCTCGTGGACTTATTTTTGACCGCAATGGGGTTTTGCTGGCCGATAATCGCCCCAGCTTTAATCTTTCCATAGTGGTAGAACGCGCCGAAAACCTTGCCGTCCTGCTTGATGAGTTGGAAGAACTGGTGGGAATTACCAGTGCTGACAGAGATCGCTTTCACAAACTGCTTGAGCGTCGCCAGCGACCCTATGAGCCTGTTCCTTTGAGATTGAACTTGAGTGAGCGGGAGCAGGGAGTCCTCGCTGTTAATGAATACCGGCTGGAGGGCGTTGAAGTCACTGTCCAGTTGCTGCGCCATTATCCACTGGGTGCCGAGCTTTCTCATGTGCTCGGTTATGTGGGGCGTATCAATGACCGTGAAATACAGCAGCTCGATCCGGTTCGCTATAGCGGCACCCTGGTGGTGGGTAAAACCGGACTGGAAAACTTCTATGAAAATGAGCTGCTTGGTGAGGTAGGTTACCAGACGGTTGAAACCAATGCCCGGGGACGGGTGATGCGCCAATTGGAGCGAGTCGAACCCAAGCCGGGTAAGGATTTGTACCTGCATCTGGACAGTCGTTTGCAGCGGGTCGCCTACGAGAGTATGGGTGATCAAAGAGGTGCTGTGGTGGCTATTGATGTGGCCACGGGAGGTGTGCTTGCCATGGCCAGCACACCCGGGTTTGATCCCAATGAATTTGTGACCGGAATCAGCTTTGAAAATTACAATGCACTGCTCAGTTCCATTGATCGGCCTTTGTTTGATCGGGTTCTCCAAGGGCAGTATCCCCCGGGGTCCATTGTCAAGCCAATCTACGGTCTTGCAGCACTGGAAAGTGGCACCATTACCCCTGCCTACCGCATCTATGATCCAGGCTTTTACCAATTGAAAAATTATGAGCGGAAGTACCGGGACTGGAAAAAGGGGGGGCACGGCAACAACATTTATTTGAGTGATGCCATCATTCAGTCCTGCGATACCTTTTTTTACGATGTGGGTGTCAAAATGACCATTGATGTGATGTCACTCTACGGTACCCGGTTTGGTTTCGGCCATAAAACCGGACTGGATATGCCCTCTGAGCGATCGGGAATCATGCCTTCACGGGCCTGGAAACGGGAGGCAAAAGGACTGGCATGGTATCCTGGGGATACGGTCAATACCTCCATCGGGCAGGGTTTTACGCTGGTGACGCCCATGCAGATGGCTGTGGCCGCCGCCAGGTTGGCCAGCCGCGGTGAGATAAGGCCCCCGCAATTGGTGCGCAAGAATGGGGGGGGGGCACCGCCAGCCGGGATGATCAAGGCATCAGATCGCCATTGGGATTATGTGCATGAGGCGATGCAGGAGGTTGTGCACGGTCAGCGTGGTACGGCCAAGGTGATCAATAAGAATCTCGATTATCACATTGCTGGAAAAACCGGTACTGCTCAGGTTATCGGCATCAAGCAGGACGAGGAATATGATCGCGAGCTGGTCGCTGAGAGAAATCGGGATCATGCGCTGTTCATCGCTTTTGCGCCTGTGGAGCATCCGCAGATCGCCGTATCAGTGCTTGTCGAAAATGGTGAACACGGCAGCTCAACGGCCGCACCACTCGCACGTCAGATAATCGACGCTTACATGGCACTGTATCCGCAAAATCCGTCAGAGGTAGTCGATGAATCAGAGTGATTTTGTTCGACGGATGGGATCTGGCGGATCCGCAATTTATTGCGGCCCCAGTCAATGGCGGCGTCTCCACGTCGATATCCCCCTCTTGTCCCTGCTATTGGTGTTGGCCACGGCCGGCCTGTTTGTTCTCTACAGTGCCAGCGGAGAGAATGTTGCCTATGTGCATCGCCAGTTAGTCCACTATGGTATCGGGTTGTCGGTGATGCTGATTGTGGCGCAGGTCCCACTCCGGTTGCTGGATCGGTGGGCAATATTCCCTTATTTTTTGGGTGTCCTGTTGTTGATAGCCGTATTGTTTTTTGGCGTTGGGGCGAAGGGCGCCCAGCGTTGGCTGGAAATTGGCGGATTTCGTTTTCAGCCATCGGAAATTCTCAAAATTGCAGTTCCGTTGATGTTGGCGAGTTATCTGGGCAAGCGTGCGGTGCCGCCGCAATTCAAGCATGTATTTTTCGCCCTGGTATTTATTCTGGTTCCGCTGGTGCTGGTCGGGATGCAACCCGATCTCGGCACAGCCATTCTGATTGGTGCTGCTGGTTTTTTCGCGCTTTTTCTGGCGGGCCTGCCGAGACGTTATCTGATGATTGCCTCGTTGCTGGCGGCATGCCTTTTGCCGTTAATGTGGTTTTATCTTTTATACGATTATCAGCGGCAGCGGATCCTGACGCTGTTTAATCCTGAGGCCGATCGGCTCGGTGCGGGGTGGAATATCATCCAGTCCACAATTGCTATTGGCTCGGGTGGCGTTGATGGCAAGGGCTGGACCCTGGGCACCCAGTCCCAGCTTGATTTTCTTCCCGAGGGGCACACCGACTTTATTATTGCGGTGTTGGCAGAAGAGTTTGGACTGTTCGGCGTGATGTTGCTGTTGGCGCTCTATCTGTTGATTATAAGCCGCTGCGCTTTTATCGGTCTGCGGGCACAAAGTATGTTTGGCCGTTTGCTGGCGGGGAGTATTGCATTAACTTTCTTTGTCTATATTTTTGTCAACATGGGCATGGTCTCGGGTATTCTGCCGGTGGTGGGCGTACCATTGCCACTGGTGAGTTACGGTGGCACCTCTATTGTGACCCTGATGCTGGGATTTGGTATGCTGATGGCGGTCAGTACGGAAAGAAAAAGGTCGGTCTAACAGGGTTTATGGGCAACCTGCCCGGAGTAAAAATGTTATGAACATATTGTTCTCGGTTGCACTAGGCATGTTGTTATCCCTATCGGCTCAGGCCAGCTATTTACATCACCCGGACGCTAGGGCTTTTGCCGAGAGAATGGTGTCTGAACACGGCTTTGAAAGATCCGTTGTGGACTCTTTGCTGGACGCGGCGGAAAAAAAACAGGCCATTATTGATGCCATGGAACGACCGGCCGAAAAAGTCAAACCCTGGAAAGATTACCGCAAGATTTTTATCACTGAAAAGCGCATCACAGAGGGTGTTGATTTTTGGCGAAAGAACAGGGCTGTGCTGAGTGAGGCGTCAAGGCAATACCAGGTTGCACCGGAAGTGATTGTTGCCATTATCGGTGTGGAAACCTTCTACGGCCGGATCAAGGGAAGTTTTCGGGTGATTGATGCGTTGGCAACACTGTCTTTTGATTATCCTCCCCGCAGTCCTTTCTTTACCAAACAGCTGGAGCAATTCCTGCTGTTGGCGCGCGAGCAGGACCAGGATCCCCTGACGCTCATGGGCTCCTATGCCGGGGCGATGGGTTATGGCCAGTTTATCCCGAGCAGTTACCGCAATTTTGCCGTGGATTTTGACGGTGATGGTTTTGCCGATATCTGGGAGAACAAGGCGGATGCCATCGGCAGTGTCGCCAATTATTTTGCCGAGCATGGCTGGAAAATGGGTGAAACGGTGGTCGTCCCTGCTGGGATCAGGGAAAGTTTTGATGAGACACTGTTGAACCAGCCCGGTCTCGACAAAACGGTCGATGAGCTGGCTGAAATGGGTTTTTCCAGTGATCTGCCGCTGAATGGTGATGCCAAGGCTATCCCGGTTCGGCTCGATGGTGACAACGGCCTGGAATACTGGCTCGGTTTGAATAATTTCTATGTGATTACCCGCTACAATCGCAGTCTCCTCTATGCGATGGCCGTGCATGAACTGAGCCAACAAATACTGGAGCGGGTCGGTGAAGACACACTTTAAAAGCCTCTTTTTTACAACGTTACTGACTTTATTGTTGCTTCAGGGCTGTGGTGGTTCTGGTGCCAGCTCCGGTGGCGGTTATGGTTATGGTGATGGGCCGCCGCCAAAAGATATTGATGTCAGTGGTCTTCCGGATGCTGTGCCCAAGCATGAACCAGTCACTCTGGCCGGCAACAAAAGTCCCTACACTGTACTGGGTAAAACCTACCAAGTGATGCCTTCCAGCAAAGGGTTTCGCCAGCGCGGTCTGGCCTCATGGTATGGCAACAAGTTTCATGGCCGCCATACATCGAATGGTGAGGTATACAGCATGTATGAAATGACGGCTGCCCATAAAACCCTGCCGATTCCCTGCTACGTCAAAGTGACCAACCTGGAGAATGGGCGCAGTGTGGTTGTGCGGGTCAATGATCGGGGACCTTTCCATGGGGATAGAATCATTGACCTATCCTATGCGGCAGCCAAAAAACTGGGCTATTCAGATCAGGGTACGGCTAAGGTGGAGGTCTCCGTGATTGATCCCGCGGACTATCAAAACAACACTGTAGCCTCTCCACAACTGGCTCCTGGTCCGGCCATGTTGCCGGTAGCCAAAGCTGTAACTGTTGAACAGGACAGTAATACCTACCTTCAGGTGGGGGCCTTCAGTAATCAGCTCGCGGCCACTCACTTGTCGCAACGGTTAGCGGGTGTTGTCACAGAGTACCCGGTTGTCGTGCGCCAGGAGTCATCACCGCAACCATTGTTTAAAGTGTTGGTGGGTCCGGTAACAGATCAGTTGAAATTAGTTGATCTGAAGGCTGCATTGGGGCAGATAGATAATATCCGTCCGTTTATTGTTTATGACTGATTCTGTCACAGCGCCACAAACCACTGCATGATAGACTTTCGCCTTGTTCTTCGTGAAATCCACCCACCAAAAATGTTGAAAACCGGTTCCACTATGCTGAAAAAAAGTTTTTTTGTCGGATTGTTGTTTCTTGTTATGGGCAGCATTGCCCAGGCCAAAGTACTGATTCCTGCTCCCCCCGATCTCGCGGCATCTGCCTGGATTTTGCTGGATGCCAATACCGGAAAGGTGCTTGTCGAGCATAATGCCGACGAGCAGGTGCCGCCTGCGAGCCTCACCAAGATGATGACCAGTTATATCGTCTCCGCCGATATTCACAACGGGAAGGTCAAAGAAACGGATATGGTGCCCATCAGCGTCACCGCCTGGCAGATGGGCGGTTCGAAGATGTTTGTGAAGGAGGGCACCCAGGTACCACTGATCGATTTGCTGCGGGGTGTCATTATTCAGTCAGGAAACGATGCCTCGGTGGCATTGGCTGAGTATCTGGCGGGCAGTGAAAGCGCTTTTGCCGACGTAATGAATCAGCAGGCAGAGTTACTTGGCATGAAAAATTCCCATTTTCTCAATGCCACTGGTTGGCCCGCCGAAGGCCACCTCACCACCGCCCGGGACATGTCGCTATTGGCGAGGGCATTGATCCAGGATTATCCGGAACATTACAGTATCTATAGTGAAAAATATTTCGAGTACAACGGTATCAAACAGCCCAACCGCAACCGGTTGCTCTGGCGTGATACGACAGTAGACGGTCTGAAAACAGGCCATACGGAAGCGGCGGGTTACTGCCTGGTGGCTTCTGCGGTCCGCAATGGCATGCGGCTTGTCTCCGTGGTTATGGGCACCAGTAGTGAGGAAGTTCGTGCCCGGGAATCACAAAAGCTACTGGCTTACGGCTTCCGTTATTATGAGACGGGCCAGCTTTATTCCCGGGGCGATGTCGTCCGGGAGAATGTGCCCGTCTGGTACGGTGAGGAAAACCGCATCAACCTGATTGTGCCGGAAGATGTTTATCTGACGATCCCGCGCGGCTCCAGGGATGACCTGGAAGCCGAGATTCTTGTGGATCAAACCATCAAGGCACCTTTCAGTGAGACTCAGGAGCTGGGACGGCTGAGTGTCAGCTATGAAGGTGAGACGTTACTGGATATGCCTGTTGTGGCTGAACACCCCGTTGCCAGGGCGGGCCTGTTTTCGCGGCTATGGGATGCCATTACGCTGTTTTTTGTGGGGCTGTTCTCCTGATGCCCGAGCAGTCAGCCCCGAAAATTGAATTTCCCTGTGATTACCCTATAAAGGTCATGGGTAAGGCCACTCCCGGTTTGCATAGCCTCGTCATGGAGGTTATGGAACGTCACGCCCCGGGTTTTGATGAAACGGCTGTTTCCATTCGAGACAGCCGACATGGCAACTTTCAGGCGATCACGGTCATCATCACTGCAACCGGAGAAGCGCAATTGACGGCCATTTTTGAGGACCTCAAGCACAACCCTCTGGTGCAAATGGTGCTGTGAATACGGACCTGCCCGAAGTGATCGACACACCAACGAACCTGCCGCCAGCCCTGCCACTTATCGTCCGCTATCTCGGGCGGCGTGATTATGCCCAGACATTTGATGCCATGAAGCTAATCACTGCGGAGCGCGATGATCAGACTCCTGATGAAATCTGGCTGCTGGAACACGAACCGGTATTCACCCAGGGGCAGGCGGGCAAGCAGGAATATATTTTGATGCCCGGGGATATTCCGGTTGTGCAGAGTGACCGTGGGGGACATGTAACCTACCATGGTCCGGGCCAGATCACCGGTTATTTACTGATAGACCTGCGTCGGCTCGGTATCGGGGTTCGCGATCTGGTTACACTGATTGAGGTGGCACTGGTGGAAACCCTTGGCCACTGGGGAATTGCCGCTGCGCCCCGGCCGGACGCGCCGGGTGTTTATCTGGCTGACGGCGCTAAAATCGGCTCCCTGGGTTTGCGGGTGCGCCGCGGTTGCAGTTACCACGGTCTCAATTTTAATGTGGATATGGATCTGGCGCCCTGGGCGCGCATTAATCCCTGCGGGCTCGGTGTTGTTATGACCCAGATGAATGATCTGCTGGCAGAGCCCGTCACTGTTAAGGAGGTGTCTGAACGCCTGGCAGATATTTTGACGGTCAAGCTGGGTTACAATGGTCACCTTGTAGAAGGGCAGCACCCGTTATTGATTGGTCGTTAATTGTTTTCCGGTACTGCCCGCCTGGTACATCAAATGTTTGTGAGTAATTCCATATGACTGACGTCAAGGTGATTCCGCCACAGCGCACCCGCCGTATTGCCCAGGGGGAAAAACTGCGCAGCGCCGACAAGGTGGAGCGGATACCCGTAAAGGTAATCCCGACAGAAACCTACCAGCGCAAACCGGACTGGATGCGAATCAGGGTGTCATCATCGCCTCGTGTCCAGGAAATCAAGGATATTCTGCGCAAGCACACACTGGCGACGGTCTGTGAAGAGGCCGCCTGTCCGAATCTCAGTGAGTGCTTTAGTCACGGCACGGCCACCTTTATGATCATGGGTGAAATCTGTACCCGTCGCTGTCCGTTCTGTGATGTCGGCCACGGCAAGCCCAACCCCCTGGATGCCGCCGAGCCGGTTAATCTGGCCCGCGCCATTCAGGAAATGCAGTTGCGCTATGTGGTGATTACGTCGGTGGATCGGGACGATCTCCGCGATGGAGGCGCACAACATTTTGCGGACTGTATCCGTGAATCCCGGTTGCTCAGCCCCGATCTCAAAGTAGAAGTGCTAGTGCCGGATTTTCGTGGTCGCATGGAGCCGGCCCTGGCGATTCTCTCCGACACGCCCCCCGATGTATTCAATCACAACATGGAAACGATTCCCCGCCTCTATCGTGAAGCGAGACCCGGTGCCAATTACCAGTGGTCGCTCAAACTGCTTCAGGAATACAAGCGGCTCAACCCCGGTGTTCCCACTAAATCCGGTCTGATGGTGGGACTCGGTGAAACACGAGAGGAACTGCTGAGTACCTTGGACGATCTCCGTGCCCACGATGTGGATATGCTCACGGTGGGACAGTACTTGCAGCCCTCCAAAAATCACCTGCCGGTAGACCGTTTTGTGCACCCGGATGAGTTTGCCGAGTATGCCGAGTACGCTCGCCGGATTGGTTTCAGCCAGGTAGCCTCCGGCCCGTTGGTGCGCTCTTCCTATCATGCCGATAAACAGGCCAGAGGCGAGGCCGTCCAATAACCTCCGGTCTTAAAAATGGATATAACCCATGCAACACCCTCGGCTGCTCGATATCCGCAATGCCACGGTATTTCGGGATAATAAAAAAGTTTTCGATCGTTTTTCACTGGCGGTTGAGCAGGGCCAGAGTACGGCGATTATCGGCCCCAACGGTGCTGGCAAAAGTACGCTGCTAAAGCTGCTGACCCGGGAGCTCTATCCGGTAGTGAAAGAGGATTCCTGGGTCCGGATACTCGGTCAGGATCGGCCGGTGCTTTGGGAATTGAGGGAAAAAATCGGCCTTGTTTCTGCCGATCTGCAACAGGGGTTTGTCCCGGAAGTCAGCGGTCTGGGCGTTGTGGTATCCGGACTGCACAACTCCATTGGTCTATTCCACTATCAACAAGTCACGGAGGCGCAACTGGAACAGGGCCGGACTGTGCTACAGGAACTGGGAGTGGCTGAACTGGTCAATCGACCCTACCGACAGATGTCGACCGGGCAGCAGCGTCGTTGTCTGTTGGGTCGGGCGCTGATTCATCGTCCGGACCATCTGATTCTCGACGAACCCACCAGCGGCCTCGACCTGAATGCAACCTATCATTATCTGGACGTCATCAGGCAGTTGGCCCAACAGGGCAAAACCATTCTGTTGGCCACTCATCACATTCATGAAATTCCGCCGGAAATCCAGAGGGTCGTATTCATGACCAACGGTGAAATCGTGGCAGACGGAGCCAAGGAACAACTGCTCACTGATGCGCGCCTCTCTGAATTATTTGCCATGCCTTTAAAGGTGAGTTTTTCTCAGGGGTTTTATCAGGTCTTGCCAGCCCGGGCGTAGCCCACCATAATTCCGCCTTTTCGAAAAGCAGGGGTAATCCAACCATGAAAATAAATGATAATTGCGTGGTGACGTTCCACTATTCCATGACCGATGAAGCCGGCGATTTAGTCGAGACGTCCAGAGAGGGTGAGCCAACAGCTTACCTGCACGGCCACCGCAACATGATCGAGACCCTTGAGGCTGCGATGCTCGGCAAAGAAGCCGGAGAAACGTTCACAGTGACCCTGCCACCGGAATTGGCCTATGGTCGGATGCGCTCTCAGAGTGTTATGCGAGTTTCCGCCAAGAATCTGAAGTTTGAGGGAAAGCTTGAACCCGGTATGACTGTACCGTTGATGACTAACGAGGGGCTGCGCCCGATTACCGTGGTCAAAGTCGGCAAATTTAATGTGGACATTGACACCAATCACCCGTTGGCGGGTAAAACCCTGACCTTTGATGTCGAGGTTGTTGAGGTCCGCGAAGCAACCCAGGATGAACTTGGTCACGGACATGCCCACGGTGCCGGTGGCCACCATCACTGAGCGGGTATCCCCCTGACACCGGACATAACCAATACTTCCGACGGTCCCGGGCATTACCTCCAGTAATGCCCGGTTTCTGCGGTTCAGAGGTCGCTTCGAGCTGCAACAGCCTGTGGCAGCTATTTTGAATTGTTCGTCTCGTTCTGAGATCAGTAGTACTGCAAGATCAATCCCAGTGAAACAATGTCGGTATCCATGCCGGCGTAACCGCTGGCATTGGCGTCACCTGTAACATAGTGAAGGTTGACGGTTGCCTTGTAGCCGTTGATGACGTAATTCAGACCCCATTCGGTAGTGTCGCTGGTGTCGGCATCGTCCGGGTCATTTTTCATGTAGCGAACATAGGGCTGAAACTGCCCAAAGCCAATTTTTTGCGGGAATAAATAACCGGTCGTGGCAAAGTAGGAGTCGCCTTTGAAAAGGCAGAAACATTCATCCAGTCCATCAGTGGGTGGTGATGCGAATGTGAAATCCCCGTCCATATTCTTGTAGCCTGCCTCAAAGGTCACTACCCCCCGGTTGTCCAGCACGGTTTCAGAAAAGATATCAAAGGCAAAGCCTGTAAAGTCGCCGGGATCCTGCCTGCTTCCCGTGCTGTCTTTCTGACTTTGAAAAGTCAGTGCTGCTGTCAGCAGGTCGCCGGCTTTGCCATAGTGTGTGGCTGCGGTGTAGTAGCCCACCAATGGTTCCACATTGAGAAAGTTATAGGCAATACGGCCTGCATACAGCAGATGATCGTCGGTGTTGCCGTGGTTGTCGGTGCCCTCAAAAATACCCGCCAGGTACTGTACTTTGTCAATGGCACCAAAGACGACGGCACCTTCACTGCGGCCGAGTCGTCCGGCCGGACCATCGTAATCTGACGGGAACAGTGGTTGACGATACTGGTTCCAGCTCATACCGGTGTAGGGGCCGTTCAGTCCCGGCCGGTCGGTGGGAACCAGTGTGCGGCCAACCCAGAGGTTAAACTTCGGATCGAGATCAAATTGCAGGATCGCATCAATGATCATGACGGAGTCGCCTTCATACTTCTCGGTGTTGATGCTGAATTTCAAGTGTTCGCTGAGCTGTCCGGCGATGTACAGCCGCATACTGTCCATCGTGAATTCATTGCTGCCGTCAGTGGCACTGTTTCTAGTGGTGTGCTGCATGCGTATACCACCACCGAGACTGACCCAGAGCGTATCGCTGTGTGCCGCTTTTAGCCCGGCATGGACGGGCAGCGTGGTAAAGCTGGCCAGCAGAGAGAGCACTGCAAAGGATGCGTAACTTTTGTGTCTTACACGATTTTGGCGTGCGCGACGCCACCAGGCATTTTTGATTGCCATGTCTTCTCCCCATTTTTATTGCTGTTATTCTGATCTTGGGATTATATAGGCCGGGTTGCAGCAAAGGCTAATTTACACCCCAGGCTTTTTTGGCTTGCCGACTGAGCGGCAACTTTGTCGCTGGCACTATGAAGCCGTGCTCCCATCTGACAGTGTTTATACGATTATTCGAGGAACACCCTGTCATCACCCAGAAATTCTGGCGCCTGCACCGAAAGTGCCTTGAGCGGCACTGATGACGTAGTCTTTACCCCGTGGGCTGTCCCTTCCGGTACCTTGATAAAATCCCCGGGGCCCACTGCAAACTCTTCTTCACCCAGTCGCATCAAGCCGGTTCCCTCAAGGATATAAATCGTTTCTGTGTGGGCGAGATGTTTGTGTAAAGGTACAAACTGCTTCACAAACACGATGAAATCCGAAGCATGTCGGTCACTGCTCAGGTTTTCCACGTGGATATTGACCAGATTTTCTGGTGGCTGGATATCGGCAATAGACAGTTTGCCAGCATTTGCCTGCATGAAACCCAGCAGTGTTAGTGTCAGTACAAAAGGAAATTTCATGACGAATACCCTGTTTTCAATGGGCCATTTTTTTGGAAACTGAATCTGAACAGGCCGCTGATTGCCCGGTCCGCTGTCTGTTACTTGTCCTGCCAGATCCGCCTGATGGGTTCACCGAAGTCATCATAAATAATGGTTTCTTTTGGCCGAACTCTAGTGGATCTGTTAGGTGACGGCTTTTTGGGACGACGGGAGTCCAACGCGGCCAGCACTTCAGGCACGGGGGTGCGTTCGGCCTTTGGCTGATTGAAAAAGACGGTCGGCAAGCTCTCACACGCGTTCTCCCGACCGCTGATACCGCGGGGGATCTGTTGTATTTCGCCACCCTGTTTGAGGTAGCTGTCTACCTGTTGCTGCAGTTGCCGGCGAAGTTGCGATTTGGTGGGTAGTTTATTCACGTAGCTCGCTTTGTTACAAATAGATGCGCTCATGTTACCAGTGTTGCCAGACCGGTTGACACTGTTCGGGCAGGGCTGGAAAGCGACCCAGCTCCGCCCAGGGTTGTCCCGGTTGATGAAAGTCGGAGCCGCAGGACGCGAGCAGTTGTTTTTGCTGGCAGATAATGGCCAAGTCTCTGGTAGTGTTGGGCATCTGTTTGCCGGACACCACTTCCATACCCTGGCCACCTGCAGCGATAAAATCGTCTACCAATGCGACCAGTTTGGTGCGGGTGAGGTCATACTTAACCGGGTGGGCCAGCACTGCTGTTCCACCCGCATCCCGGATCCATGCCACTATTTGCGGTATATCGGCCCAGCATTGCTTTATATCGCCCGGCTTGCCGGCTCCGAGATATTTTTTGAAGGCTTGTTTGAAGTTGTTAACCGCACCGATATTTACCAGATGCTGGGCAAAATGGGGGCGGCCCAGGTTGTTGTTGCCGGCGACGGCCGTGGCTCCAGCCAATGCATCGTGAAATCCTGCCTGTTGCAGTTTCTCGGCAATACGTTCGGCCCTGAGTCGGCGGGCATGTTGCTGAAATTGGACACCGGCTTGCAGGGCTTCACTATGGATGTCGACATTGAGGCCCAGAATATGTACACCGGTCTTGCGCCATTGGCTGGAAAATTCCAAAGCTGGAATTACCCGGAGAGGCTGAGCTTTGCATAGCTCCAGTTGTTGCCAGGCGCTGATACTGTCGTGATCGGTAATCGCCAGAACATCGACGCCGGCCCCCGCTGCCAGGTTCACCAGTTCGGTGGGCGAGAGGGTGCCATCGGAGCAGGTGGTGTGGCTGTGCAGGTCAAAAATCATTGTGCGATTATAGCCCGAGACGGTTTGCGGCTATACTGTGCGGATGAAATATATTACCCCGATCAGTGAGCGACAGCGTCTTCAGGTTGTAGAGAGGACGGCTGGTTTCATTCGGCGTGGCAGCAAACTATTTGGCCAGGAATTTTCTGAGATACCAGTGGTTTTCGATTTGAGTGGTGGTACGGCGGGGATGTATCGGGTCAGGGATACCCAGCGGGTTATTCGTTACAACCCGTGGATTTTTGCCAAGTATTTTGATGACAGTATGGCGGTGACTGTGCCCCATGAGGTGGCCCACTATCTGGTGGACTGCCTGCACGGCCTCGGCAGAGTGCGGCCTCATGGCGTTCAGTGGCGCGGGATCATGAATGCGTTCGACGTCGAACCCCGTGCCACCGGGAGCTTTGATCTGGCCGGTATCCCGGTGCGTCGGCAGCGGCGTTTTACCTATCGCTGTGAGTGTTCCACCCACCATCTGGTCACCCGTCGACACAACAGCGTCCAGCGAGGTGAAGCGCGCTATCGCTGCCGTGACTGCGGTGAGACACTGACTGCCGCTTCATGACCCAGGACTGGGTTGTCTACATGATTGAAGCCAGCGATGGCTCGCTCTATACCGGTATTACCACCGACATCACCCGACGTTTTCGCGCACACCTGGCGGGCAAGAGTGGAGCACGTTATTTTCATCGGGGGCGGCAGCCGGTCAGGGTGGTCTATACGGAGGGCGCCGGTAATCGCAGTGTTGCATCGAAGCGGGAGGCGGCCATCAAAAAACTGCCTCGTTCTGAGAAGTTACAGCTGATCTCTGCCGCGCAGATGACTCCGAGTTGAGATCCGTTTGCCCGGTCACCCTATTCGTAGGTACACAGGTAGGCAGTATCCACGGCCACCTGTAACTGGAAAGCCCTGTTTGGTGATACCTCGAAGCTCTCACCGGGTTTAAAGGTCTGCCAGTCATCCTGATCCGGCAGTTTTACTGTCAGTGCGCCGCTGATTACCGTCAGGGTTTCTTTTTTGTCGGGACAGAATTCGTGCTCACCGGGGGCCATGACACCCACCGTGGCAGGCAGGGTTTCGGTCTGGAAGCCGATAGAGACTACTTTGCCACCAAAATATTCATTCACTTTAAACATGGACATGCACTCAACAGATTGGCTGGATAGCAGCGTTGTCCACAATGGACAGCCTTGCTGGCCGCTATAGTACCTGCAGTCGGCGACCGATAGAATGCGTGCTTTGTGGATTTTAAACAGGCGCAAGATTGAACCAGTGGGATGTGATTGTTATCGGGGCCGGTGCTGCTGGGCTGATGGCCGCTATGGTTGCGGGTCAGCGTGGGCGCAGGGTCTTGTTGCTGGAGCGGGCCAACAGGGCGGGCAAGAAAATCCTGATGTCGGGTGGCGGCCGTTGTAATTTCACGAACCTGTATGTAGAGCCGGAGCATTTTCTCTCTGCCAACCCACATTTCTGCAAATCGGCATTGAGTTGTTATACCCAGTGGGATTTTATCGAACTGGTGAACAGGCACGGGATTCCCTACCACGAGAAAACGCTCGGCCAGTTGTTTTGTGATAACAGCTCTCGGGATATTCTCGACATGTTGCTGGCGGAAGCCGAACAGGTCGGGGTGGTGTTGAAAACCGGCAGCGATATTCGCGAGGTGACGTCTGACGAGAAGTTTCGAGTTGCAACAACCCAGGGGGAATTGCAGGCTGACTCACTGGTAGTGGCCTGTGGCGGCCTGTCGGTGCCCACCCTGGGGGGTTCCGACTTCGGCTACCGGCTGGCGAGACAATTCGGCCATAATGTCGTCCCGTTGCGGCCAGCACTGGTGCCCTTCACCTTTACCGACGGTTTTAAACTGCTGTCGGAGAAACTCTCCGGTTTGTCAGTGCCCGTCCGTGTGTCGACGGGTGGACAGTCGTTTCTGGAGAATATGCTTTTTACCCATCGGGGCCTCAGCGGCCCGGCGGTGCTGCAGATTTCCAGTTACTGGCGAGAGGAGCAAATGGTGCAGGTCGACCTGTTGCCAAATATCGATGCCCGGCAGTGGTTGCTCGAATTGAAAACAGAACAGCCGAAAGCGCTGTTGCGCACGCTGTTGTTCCAGCAGCTGCCACGCAAGCTGGTGCGGGAGCTGGAAGGACTTTGGTGGCGGGAACATGCTGACAGACCATTGGCAGAGTGGCCAGATCACTTGTTGGCATCGGTTGCTGGAAACCTGCAGGGTTGGTCGTTGAAACCTGCGGGTACGGAGGGCTACCGGACTGCGGAAGTGACCCTGGGGGGCGTGGATACGCGCGAGATTTCTTCTAAAACCATGGAAAGTCAGCGTCAGCCGGGTCTTTTTTTTGTTGGAGAGGTGCTTGATGTGACCGGTCATTTGGGTGGCTTCAATTTCCAGTGGGCCTGGGCATCGGGTGCTGCTGCCGGTCGAGTTGTTTGATGTGCGTTAAAGGTATTTGAGTGATGATAGAGCGTGAAGAGCTGATGCAGGAGACGGCAAAAATCCCCTGGCAGGAGTTGCAGCGTTTTTTTGCCAACGGTTCCACCATTTATGTGTCACCGGAGCTGGATCTGATTGAGGTTGCCTGGGCGATTTGCCAGGATAATAAAACCTGTGTTCAGGACTGGCTGGCGGTCGGTCAGGTGGGGCAGGTGACCGACCAGCAAGCAATGAAGTGGCTCGAAAGTGATGCCCGGGTCTGGTCGGTGGTGGTAAAGCCCTGGGTGCTGGTGCAGCCGGTTTCGGACTGATCTGTCTGACTAGCTGCTCAGTCGGGCGCGTTGCCAGTATTCAGGGGTGATCGTCAGGGTCTGTTCGCTGTTGCCAATCCAGATGAGTCCATCCTGGAGAGTTGCCTGGAGGGTCATGTTGCGGCTCGCCAGCCCGGCCAATGCCGCGGTATTCTCCGGTGAGAGGTAACTGATCGTCAGGTTGTCAAAGCGCGCCAGTTCACCCTGGATACCTTCCCACCACACGGGAGCTGTCCTGGCGCCATAGGCATAAATGATGACCTGTTCGGCCCGGTTTGAACCTTTGCGAATTCGTTTTGCGTCGGGAACCCCGACTTCGATCCACAGACCGATTTCACCCTGCAGATTTTTCTGCCAGAGATCGGGTTCTGCCTCCGTGGACAATCCTTTGGTGAACTGCAGGTGTTCGCTGGCATTCAGCGCAAATGCCAGCACCCGGATCATCATGCGTTCGTCCGTTTCTGACGGATGTCTGGCGAGGGTGAGCGAGTGGGTTTGATAATAGTTGCGGTCCAGATCCGATACCTGCAACTCAACTTTGAAAACGGTTGCTTTCAGTGCCATTGAACGGCGCCCAATAAGAGGTCAGACGCTGGGCTGTTGTTCAGCACGAAACCTATCAGTTCAGAACCTTGCAGTTCAGCACTCTGTGGTTTGGCACCCTTCAGTTCGGTAACGAGTGGGCTCAAGTAATAATACCCGAGCTGCCCAATCCGCCGCCGATACCTCCGCCCATACCTCCACCGAGGCTGCCGGCGGGACCGCCGCCTCCCTGACCGGGCACAACAATTTTGGAGGCCTGGTCGCGACGCATTTCCTCAAGCTCGCGAGCAGTGCGCTCAACGGCTACCTCGGCTTCTGCACCGAATTTTTCGGCGGCTTCACCGATACTGTTGGCGTGCAACTCGAAATTGATTGGCAGGGCACCCATGGGTGTCATTACCTGGGTAGAACCCATATAGAGTACTTCGCGGCTTGTATCGGCGTCACCGTTGCGGGTGACCGGACTGAGCCGACGTATGCTGCCGATTTTCTGGTCAGTGAAAATTTCCTCAAGATAGAGTTCATCGGGGTTCATGTCTGCGTCGAATTGTTTTTGATCGTTCATAGTGATTAATTTGGGTAGTGAAAAGAAGATAGACACCCTAACAGATATTGTCCGGAGCGTCAGGTATCAGGCCCCTGTATGAGGAATCTCAGGGTGCCGTAATTTGTGATTTCAGGGTCTCCACCAGAGCCATGGCGGCAGAGGACAGCGGGTAACGACGCCTTGTCAGAATGCCGATTTGGCGGGTGACGACGGGGCTGGTGAGTGGACGACACTCTGCGCCGAGTGCCCGCATCTGTTGTATGGCCAGTGATGGCACGACACTGATGCCCAGTTTGTTGGCGACCATGGAGCCAATGGAGGCGAGCTGGTGTGCTTCAAATTCCACCGTCAGGGTTATGCCGCAGCTGGCGGTAATCTCATCAATCATCTGACGCATGGCCGAGGGGCGTTGCAGTGCCACAAAGGGAAATTCCTGGAGTTGTGTCCAGGCGATTTCGTCTTTCGCCAGCAGGGCATGTTGTTCCGGCATCACCACGTAAAAACTGTCTTCAAAGAGCGGTTCAAAGTGGAGATCTTCAGACTCTTCCATATCAAAAGTAACACCGACCTCCACGCGGCCTGTGCGCACCATCTCCACTACCTCTTCTGCCACTACATCCTGTACCGTGATATTGATATCCGGGAATTTGCCGCGGTAGTAGTGAAGGGCTTTTGGCAGCTTGCTAATCGAAAAAGAGGCCATGCTGGCGATGCTCAGTTTGCCCCGTCGCATGGCGAACAGATTGTGCAGGTCGGTCAGCGCATTGTCCCAGTCGGCCAGCAGGCGCTGTGCCACCGGCAGAAAGGCCTCGCCTTCCGGGGTCAGCGAAAGGGTGCGAGTGGTGCGAGCCAGCAGTTTTCCACCCACCACTTCTTCCAGATTCTTCAGGGATATACTGAGTGCAGGCTGAGAGAGATGCAATCGTTCGCCGGCTTCAGCGAAGTTGCGAGTCTGGGCAACGGTGACAAACGCCTTGAGCTGTTTTATGGTGATATCCATGGCGCTCTTATATAAATTCCTTTAATCAGTTGATTAAAATTTTACGCTTGATAAATATATTTCGCTATAGGATGCTAGGGGCCGTTTTGCGCACCTCAAATTGAGGTGCCACGGTAAATAATAATCATTGAGGAGTTTTGTTCATGGCGGGTTTCGATAAGGTGGTTAACACCTACGAAGAAGCGATGGCGGGTCTGGAAGATGGCATGACTGTGATTGCAGGCGGTTTTGGCATTTGTGGTATCCCCGAAAACCTGATCAATCAAATCAAGAAGATGGGGACCAAAGAACTCACCATTATTTCCAACAACTGTGGCATCGACGGTTTTGGTCTGGGTGTTCTGCTGGAAGATCGTCAGATCAAGAAAATGGTGTCTTCCTATGTAGGGGAAAACAAGCTGTTCGAAGAGCAGTTGCTCTCCGGTCAGCTGGAAGTGGAGCTGACTCCCCAGGGCACCCTGGCTGAGAAAATGCGTGCCGCCGGCGCGGGTATCCCGGCGTTCTACACGGCTACCGGTTACGGCACGGATATCGGCAAGGGCAAGGATGTGCGAGAGTTCAACGGCCGCAAGTATATTCTGGAAGAGTCTATCCCGGGCGACTTCTCGATTGTCAAAGCCTGGAAAGCCGATCGTTACGGTAATGCGATCTATCGCAACACTGCCATGAACTTCAATCCCATGGCGGCTACCGCGGGCAAGATCTGCGTGATGGAAGTGGAAGAGATCGTAGAACCGGGCGAACTGGACCCGATGTACATTCATACCCCGGGTATTTATGTGGATCGTCTGATTCAGGGCACGTTCGAGAAACGTATCGAAAAACGCACCGTCCGCGAAGGCTAATAGGAGAGACAATCATGGCACTTTCTCGTGATCAAATGGCTATCCGTGTTGCCCGCGAGCTGCAGGACGGGTACTACGTAAACCTCGGCATTGGTATCCCCACTCTGGTGGCCAACCACGTGCCGGAAGGTATGGATGTGATGTTGCAGTCCGAAAACGGCCTGCTGGGCATGGGTCCGTTCCCCACTGAAGATCAGGTCGACCCGGATCTGATTAATGCCGGCAAGCAGCTGGTCACCACCGCGAAGGGCGCCTCCATATTCTCATCGGCGGAGTCCTTTGCCATGATCCGTGGCGGCAAGGTGGACCTGACCGTGCTGGGTGCTTTCGAGGTGGATGTACACGGCAATATCGCCTCCTGGATGATCCCCGGCAAGCTGATCAAGGGCATGGGTGGCGCGATGGATCTGGTGGCCGGTGCCGACAATATCGTGGTGATGATGACCCACGCCGATAAATACGGTAACTCCAAGCTGCTGCCCCAGTGCAATCTGCCTCTGACCGGCGCCGGTTGTATCACCCAGGTATTGACCGATCTGGCCTACGTGGAAATCCGGGACGGCAAGTTTCATCTGGTGGAGCGTGCCCCAGGGGTTTCTGTGGAGGAAATCGTGGAGAAAACCGCCGGTGAGATGGTGGTTCCCGACCACGTGCCGGAAATACAGTTCTGATTGTTCCGGTATGATCGAAAAAGGCTCCCGAACGGGAGCCTTTTTTATGCCCGGATACTCGTCGGGTCTGTCATTTCCTTTTAAGTCCAGGGACAATTCTTCAGGAGTATACTGTCTAATAAATCGAGTACATTAATAAGGAGTGCGAGGTAATGAAAAATCTTTTGTGTACAACGGTATTGATACTGGTTGCCAGTGGGCTCAATGCACTGGAAATGGATAGCAGCCGTTCGACACTGAATATCACCAGCGTAAAAAATGACCGTCTTGCCGAGTTGTTTGCGTTTGAAAGGGTGAGTGGAACCATCGATGATGCCAGCGGAAAGGCGAGTATTGAGGTCGCATTGGACAGTATTGACAGCGGTATAGAGATTCGCGATGAGCGCATGCGCAAATATCTGTTCAATACGGAAGCGTTCAAAACCGCCAGTTTTACAGCAGATATTGATCTCAAGGCGTTGAAGTCCCTGAAGCCCGGTGAGCAGCGTGAGATTGAACTGAAGGGCGAGCTGGCGATGAGTGGACACACAGTGCCCATAAGCTTCCAGACACAGGTGACGCGACTGAATAGCGGAGCGCTGAGTGTCGCCACGGTGGCGCCGGGATTTATAGATGTGACTCGCCACAAAATGGCGCCGGGAATTGAAAAGCTACGTAGCCTGGCGGGTCTGGATAATATCTCTCTGGCCGTACCGGTGACTTTTTCAGTGGTGTTTAAATAGTGGCTGACTGGCCAGGCAATAAGAAAGCCCGCAACTGCGGGTTTTTTTATGTGTGCACTTTCCCGGCGACATTTTTGTATTGGTCGGGAATCACTTAGACTGCGTGTTCCCATAGTTGGCAGAAATGCCCAATCCCGTTGCCAGTCCGCTTTCTACCCCGTCGGGCTGGCACCCATCCATCGTTTGCGAGGTGACTGTATGTTGAAAGGAAAAACCGCGCTGGTGACCGGCTCCACCAGTGGCATCGGCTATGCCATGGCCGATCGGCTGGCCAACGCTGGCGCCAATATCGTGCTGCACGGCCTGATGGATCCCGCCCAGGGACAATCCCTGGCGGAAGAATTCGAATCCCGCTACGGCATCCAGTGCCTGTTCAGCGACGCGGACATTTCCTCGGCCGAGGGCAATGAAGCACTGGTGACAGCCTCGCTGGAGAAGTTCGGGCAGGTGGATGTTCTCATCAATAATGCCGGGATTCAGCACACTGCCTCTGTGGAAGATTTCCCGGTGGCGAAGTGGGATGCGATTCTCGCTATTAACCTGAGTTCCGCGTTTCACACCACCCGCCTGCTGGTGCCCGGCATGCAGCAGCGCGGCTGGGGGCGCATCATCAATATCGCTTCGGTGCACGGCTTGGTGGCTTCCCTGCAAAAGGCCGCCTATGTGGCCGCCAAGCACGGTATTGTCGGCCTCACCAAGGTGGTGGCGCTGGAGAATGCAGACAAGGGTATCACTGTAAATGCCATTTGCCCGGGTTGGGTGGATACCGAACTGGTGGCGGCGCAGTTCCAGGCCACGGCAGATCGCGACGGCGTGAGCTTTGAAGAGGGCAAGCGCCGTACCATTATCGCCAAGCAACCGGTGCCTAAGGCGACTCAGCCTTCGGCCCTGGGCGACCTGGCGGTTTTCCTCTGCTCAGATGCCGCGGCTACCATTACTGGTGCCAGCCTGCCGGTGGACGGGGGCTGGACCGCTCAATAAGGGTCGGCCGCTGTTTTCGACGGCGGGTTGTTTGTTGGGCAGTGGCCCCGGATATGCTGTAAAATCCGCGCCTTTCTTCTGCCCGGTCATCTCTTTTTGAGCTGGCCGGGCCAACGAGCGGGTCAGGTATTGTGTCAGGCAAAGTTGGATTTATTTCGTTAGGTTGTCCCAAGGCGCTGGTGGATTCCGAGCGTATCCTCACTCAGCTGCGACTGGAGGGCTACCAGGTCTCTGCCAGTTACCAGAATGCCGATGTGGTGGTGGTCAATACCTGCGGGTTTCTCGATAGCGCCAAGCAGGAGTCGCTGGATGCTATCGGCGAGGCCATGGCGGAAAATGGTAGGGTTATCGTCACCGGTTGTATGGGCGGCGACGAGCAGGCTATCCGCAAAGTGCATCCGGACGTGCTGGCCGTATCGGGTCCCCATCAATACGAAGCGGTGGTGGGGGCTGTCCATCAGCATGTGCCACCCCCTGCGGACCACAATCCCTATGTGGACCTGGTGCCGAAGCAGGGTATTAAACTGACGCCGCGCCACTATTCCTACCTGAAAATTTCCGAAGGTTGTAATCATCGTTGCAGCTTCTGCATTATTCCCTCGCTGCGGGGGGATCTGGTGAGCCGTCCGATTGGCGAGGTGATGGATGAAGCAGAACGGTTGGTGAATGCCGGTACCAAAGAGTTGCTGGTGATTTCTCAGGATACCAGTGCCTACGGGGTGGACATAAAATTTCGCACCGGGTTCTGGCAGGGCAAGCCAATAAAAACCCATATGCAACAGCTCTGCGAGGCATTGGGTGAACTGGGCGTCTGGATTCGTTTGCATTATGTATACCCCTACCCCCATGTGGATAACCTGATCCCGTTGATGTCCGAGGGGCGGATTCTGCCCTATCTGGATATCCCTTTTCAGCACGCCCACCCCGATGTACTGAAGGCGATGAAGCGGCCGGCCAACGAGGAGAAGGTACTGGAGCGTATCCACCGCTGGCGGGATCAGTGTCCGGATCTGTCCCTGCGAAGTACCTTTATCGTGGGTTTTCCCGGTGAGACCGAGGCACATTTCCAGTATTTGCTGGATTGGCTGAAAGAAGCCCAATTGGATCGGGTCGGCTGTTTCAAATACGAAGCGGTGGGTGGAGCGCCCGCCAACGCCTTGCCCGGTGCCGTACCGGAAGCAATCAAGCAGCAACGCTGGGAGCGTTTTATGGAAGCGCAGCAGACAATCAGTGCTGCTCGGCTGCAGAACAAGGTTGGCAAGACGCTGCCCATATTGATTGATGAGGTGGATGAGGAAGGCGCTATTGGCCGCTCCACTGCAGATGCTCCGGAAATTGACGGTAACGTGTTTCTCAATGGCGAGCAGACCCTGCAGCCCGGTGATCTGGTCAATGTCACCATTGACCAGTCGGATGAGTACGATCTCTGGGGTGAACTGGCCGATTGAGCGGTCTGGCTGCTGTCAGGCTCGGGCAAGAGGGCGGCAACAAAGGAATGAAAAAGGCCAGCCTGTTTCGGCTGGCCTTTTTTGATGTAGCACGTTGCTAGTGCACGGTCATACTCAGTGTTGGTGGCCCTCCGGCCCATGCACATGGCCGTGGGCCAGTTCTTCTTCTGTGGCTTCCCGGACGGTCTGGATTTTTACATCAAAGGTCAGATCCTTGCCTGCCAGCGGGTGGTTGCCGTCAACCGTCACGGTTTCTTCGGTGAAATCCCTGACCACGACCGAGACCGGGCCCGATTCAGTCTGTGCCTCGAAACGCATTCCGGTCTGCATGTCTTCCACTCCCTGGAATGCCTTGCGGGGAACCTCCTGCACCAGGTGATCCTGGTATTCACCATAGGCGTCGGCAGCGGGAACGTTGACTTTCATGGTATCGCCTTCAGTTTTGCCTTCCATCGCCTTCTCGAGACCGGGAATGATATTTTTATGGCCGTGCACGTAAGCCAGTGGTGCTGTATCGGTGGACGAATCAAGCTGAACGCCGTTCTCGTCAGTGAGGATGTAGTGAAAAAGCACGACGGCGTTCTCTGAAATATTCATGAGGATTCCTTTTGATGGGAATGAATTTTTGGATGAGGGACACATTATGAGTGAACAGGTTTGCTTTGCCAAGAAACGGCAGTGTGATGACAGTTTCGACTTTTTTCGACCGGATGGGAGGTATCTGGTCATGGGGCTAGCTGTCGACCTGTCTGGTAGACCTGTTTTTTGATAAGTGCCGTTTTGCGACAGCCTTTGCCTGTCGGGGCGCAGGGGGGAAGTAACCGCTCTCAGGACCGGCTCATTGAGGCGGCTTTCGTAACAGAATACTATCTGTAGTGTTATATCTGGAAACAGCCACTAGATATTGTATACTCACCGACAGACAAGGATTATCGCTGGTCACCTGGATGGTATGTCCCAACTGCCATTCTGCCAGCAAAATCAGGGGGATTTCTTCGCAGTCCCCCCGCACGAAAAGACGGTTAAAAGCCGCTCACAGCCACATTTGTAACAAGGAAACAGCATTCTCATGTCAATAGAAGCGCTTAAAACTGCAGATGAGCCCCATGCCATCGAAATCAGACTTCAGACTGCCTCCCAGGATATTTGGGATAAGAAATATCGTCTCAAGGACAAAAGTGGTAATCCGGTAGATGCGACGATTGATGCCACCTACAGTCGAGTCGCCAAAGCGCTGTCCGAGGTGGAGGAGCCGGGTAAACAGGAGCACTGGTACGAACGCTTTCTGTGGGCGTTGCGCAATGGTGCGATACCCGCTGGCCGGATTATTTCCAATGCGGGCGCGCTGGCCCATAAACCGGCAACGTCCACCATTAACTGTACGGTCTCCGGTACCGTGCAGGATTCCATGCAGGGCATTCTGGAAAAAAATCTGGAGGCGGGTCTGACACTGAAAGCCGGTTGCGGTATCGGTTATGAATTCTCCACCTTGCGCCCCAGGGGAGCCTATGTGTCAGGTGCGGGTGCCTACACCTCCGGGCCACTGTCCTTTATGGATATCTTTGACAAGATGTGCTTCACCGTGTCCTCTGCCGGTGGGCGTCGCGGTGCACAAATGGCCACCTTCGATGTAAGCCACCCGGACGTGGTGGATTTCATTCGTGCCAAGCGGGAGGATGGCCGTTTGCGGCAATTCAACCTGTCATTGCTGATCACCGAAGAATTTATGGAGGCGGTCAAAAGTGATGGCGACTGGTCCCTGAGCTTCCCGGTGTCCCATAAAGAGGTTGAGCAGGGCACGGTCGATCTCGCCGACGATACTTTACTGTGGAAGGAGTTTCCCACCACAGAAGGTTACATCGCCAATGAAGAAGGGTTGGTGGCCTGTCGCATTTATCGCACGGTCAAGGCCCGGCATATGTGGAACGTGATTATGAGTTCCACTTACGACTATGCGGAGCCCGGCTTTATCCTTATCGACAAAGTGAATCGGCAGAACAATAACTGGTACTGTGAAAATATCCGGGCCACCAACCCCTGCGGCGAACAGCCTCTGCCGCCTTACGGCAGCTGTCTGCTGGGGTCAATCAACCTGACCCGGTTTGTTTTGGATCCGTTCACTGACAAAGCCCGTTTCGACTGGGACAATTACCGCGAAGTGGTCTCTGTGTTTACCCGGATGCTCGATAACGTGGTGGAAATCAACGGTCTGCCATTGGAAGGGCAGCGCGATGAAATTGTTAGAAAGCGTCGCCACGGTATGGGTTTCCTGGGGCTCGGTTCCACCATGACCATGCTGCGGGTGCCCTATGGCAGTGAAGAATCGCTGGTATTGACTGAGCAGGTTTCCCGCGAGATGGCGCTGGCGGGCTGGCGTACCGGGCTTGAGCTGGCCAAGGAAAAAGGCCCGGCTCCGATTATGGATGAAGAATTTGAGGTGACCGCTGAGATGCTGCGCCTGCGTCCCGACATGGTGCAGGATGGCATTGTCATCGGCGACAAGCTCAAGGGTAAGGTATTGCAGGCCCGTTACAGTCGCTATATGCAGAAGGTGGCGGAGGTTGACCCCGGTCTGGTGGAAGAAATTGCCACGGTCGGATGCCGTTTTACTCATCACTCGTCCATTGCGCCCACCGGCACCATTTCGCTGTCATTGGCCAATAATGCCAGCAACGGTATCGAGCCCAGTTTTGCCCACCACTACTCCCGCAATGTGATTCGTGAAGGCAAAAAATCCAAGGAAAAAGTGGATGTTTTTTCCTACGAGTTACTGTCCTACCGGGAATTGATCAACGCCAGGGCCCTGCCTTTCAGCGACAAGGAGGGAGAGAAACTGCCCGATTATTTTCTCTCCAGTGAAGACGTCAAACCCCGTCAGCATGTGGACGTGCAGGCGGCCGCCCAGAAGTGGGTGGATTCGTCCATTTCCAAAACCATCAACGTGCCGACGGATTGTGACTTTGAGGATTTCAAGGATATCTATTTGTACGCCTACGAAAATGGACTCAAAGGCTGTACCACGTTCCGTTTTAATCCCGAAGCCTTCCAGGGCGTGCTGGTAAAAGAGAAAGATCTGGAAAACACCACTTACCGCTTTACGCTGGAGGATGGTTCCACGGTGGAGCTGAAGGGCAATGAGGAAGTGGAGTACGACGGTGAAACCCACAGTGCCGCCAACCTCTTCGATGCCTTGAAAGAAGGCTACTACGGCAAATTCTGATCGGAAGCATAGACATGAGTGTAAAAATTGATAAAAAAATCGTTGACTACAAGGTGGTGACACCCTCCAACGATGAGGTCATTCCCGAAGCAAAGACTGTGGCTGCAGAACTGGAGAGGGCTATCGTGCAGATGCACGAAAACCTCAGCCGGCCCGAAGAGCTGCACGGTAGCACCTACAAGGTAAAGACACCGCTGTCCGATCATGCGCTCTATATCACCATCAATGACATCATATTGAATCAGGGCACCGATCATGAGCAGCGCCGCCCCTTCGAGATTTTCATCAACTCAAAAAATATGGATCAGTTCCAGTGGGTGGTGGCACTGACCCGGGTCATTTCTGCAGTATTTCGCAAGGGGGGGGACTGCACTTTCCTGGCGGAAGAGTTGAAAGCCGTCTTTGATCCGCAGGGCGGTTACTTCAAGCGCGGTGGTAAATTCATGCCATCACTGGTGGCTGAGATTGGCGAAGCGATTGAGTCCCATCTGACCAAAATCGGCATGATGCAGGCGCCCAATCTGGGAGAGCATCAGATGGCGATTCTGGCGGAGAAGCGTGCCGAGTACGACGCGGCCAGTAGTTACACTGCCCCTGAAGGGAAGCAGAGCAATCCCTTTCCAGAAAGTGCCCAGCTCTGTCATAAGTGTATGACCAAAGCGGTCATCCTGATGGACGGCTGTATGACCTGTCTGAATTGCGGTGATTCAAAATGTGGTTAGCCAGTATTGTTAATGATTGAAAGTGCCGAAACGGGAACGGCCATTGCCGGGGTTATCCCCGGCTTTTTTTGCCCAACGCTTTATCGGGGAGTTCTGGACAGGCCGGTGACAGCGGAACAAACCATGCTGACAACCTGTTCAGTGCTCGCATCCGCACAGTGAATGGTGGCATCTGCGTATTCGCGATAGAGCGTGTCCCGCTCCGCATAAAGTGCAGCAAAGCTTTGCTCCGGGCGGCGTGCAATGCCCCGCGTTTCATAATCGTGGATGCGTTGGCGCAGCGTCTGCAGGGGTGTTTCAAGATAGACAATGATGCCGTTCTGTTGCAGGTGTGATATGCCTGTCTTGCTATAGACAGCGCTGCCCCCGGTGGCGACCACCAGGTTGTGCCCGTCAATAGCCTGTAACGCTGAGGCCTCGCAGTCCCTCAGGTATAGATAGCCTTTCTCGTCCATCAGTTGTTGCAGTGTTTTGCCCTCGCGAATCTGCAGTAAAATATCGGTGTCGACAAAGTTTTTGCCCAGTTTCTTGGCCAGAAGCAGACCGACCGTGCTTTTTCCGGCCCCGGGCATCCCGATCAAAACGATATTGCTTTTCATGGTGGTATTCCTTATCTAGGCAGCCTGGAACGGCCCGGTTTAAAGCGAGGCCTTGACGAAATCCATCAGCCGGGTGATCGCCTCACCGGATTCACTGCTCTGTTCAATCAGACTGATGCCCACTTTGCCCAGTCTGGGCAGTTTTTCTGTGGGCTTCAGAACCCGGAGGTTCTCCGGCACTGTGCTTCTCGCCAATACAGTAACCCCCAGCCCCTCGTTGATAGCAGACTGGATACCGGTTAAATCGGGAATCGTGTAAACCACCCGCCAGTCGCGATGATTTTCCCGAAGCCGCTCAATGCCGCGTTTGCGATAAATACAACCTTCCGGCGCCACAATTAACGGCAGTGGTATTTGTAGATGGGCATCGTGGTCGGCGCCGGTGACCCAGACCAGCTCGTCCTCCTTGACCAGGTTGTGGCCGGCCATCACCGGGTCGTCGTGTAGGGCGAGAATCAGGTCATAGCGGCGCCGCTCCGGTTCGGAGAGCAACTGCTTGCTGAGTGCGCAGGTGACCTCCAGCGTGACATTCGGGTAGGCCTGGGTAAAGCGTCCGACAATTTTTGGCAACAGTGTGGTGGCGAACTCACTGGGGATGCCGAAGTGAATCTTGCCACTCACAGAATGCTTGGTGAACTGGGCGACCGCCTCGTCGTTCAGTGTCAGTATCTGTCGCGCGTAGCGAAACATCAGTTGGCCGGCGCGGCTTAATTCCAGCTGGTGTCCGCTGCGGACTAGCAGGGTCTGCCCCAGTAATTGCTCCAGCCGCTTAATCTGAAGGCTGACAGCGGGCTGGGAACGCCCGAGCCAGTCTGCCGCAGCAGTAAAGCCACCCAGTTCTGTAACGGTGACAAAGGTGCGGAGCAGGTCTGTTGGCAGGTTTTTCATCGCGCCTACATTAACAAATGAAATGAAACAATTTTAACTATTAATTTTACCAATTTTTTGTAGGCCGATAACATGGCTTTTTTAGAAACGCTCCATTCATCGGTGGAATCTATGACGACTGAACAAAGCCCAGACTTGAAAGCGACACCGCTTAAAACCCTGCACCAGGAAATGGGTGCCCGGATGGTACCCTTTGCCGGTTATGACATGCCGGTCCAGTACCCGGGGGGTATTATGGCCGAACATCTCCATACCCGCGCCCAAGCTGGCCTTTTTGATGTTTCCCATATGGGGCAGGTGGTGATCAGCGGTGTCGGTGTGGCCGCTGCGTTGGAGAAACTGGTGCCTGTAGATCTGGAGCAGCTGGCTATCAATCGGCAAACCTATGCACTATTTACCAATGAGCAGGGCGGTATTCTCGATGATCTGATGATTGCCCGCTGGGCAGAGGATCGCTTCTTTCTGGTGGTGAATGCCGCCTGTAAGGAACAGGATCTCGCCTATCTGGAAGATGCTTTGTCCGGTTTCGAGATCGACTATCTGGAGGACCGTGCATTGTTGGCCCTGCAGGGACCGGCTGCCGCCGATGTGATGGCAAAGCTGGCCCCGGAGGTTTGTGAGCTGGTTTTTATGAGTGGTTGTCGGGCCAATCTCGCCGGTGCCGATTGCTTTGTTACCCGTTCCGGTTATACCGGAGAGGACGGTTTTGAAATTTCTGTCCCCGCGGACGCTGCGGAGGCGCTGGCCAGAATGCTGCTGTCGTTCGATCAGGTCCAGCCAGTCGGGCTGGGTGCCCGCGACTCGCTGCGCCTGGAGGCCGGACTGTGCCTGTACGGCCACGACCTGGACACCACCACCACGCCGGTTCAGGCGGGACTGCTGTGGAGTATCAGCAAGTCCCGTCGCGCGGATGGTCAAAAGGCGGGTGGATTCCCCGGTGCCGAGGTGATTTTTAACGAAATACAGCAGGGGGCCACCCGTCGCCGGGTTGGTCTGCAGATCGACGGCCGTGCCCCGGTGAGGGAGGGGGCTGTGCTAATTGATGAAGCGGGTCAGCAGGTCGGCGTGGTCACCAGTGGTGGCTTCGGGCCGACCCTGGAAGCGCCGCTGGCGATGGGGTATGTCTCATCGGATTTTGCGGCTGCAGGTACCCAATTGCGCGCACTGGTTCGCGATAAACCCCGCCCGGTCAGCGTGACAAAAATGCCGTTTGTTCCCCAGCGCTACTATCGTGGACAGTAACGCGAACCAGCGCAAACAATAGCGCCGAAGATAGGGGATCGTCCATCCGATGCGGCCATCCCGTCCCAATTGTTTATCAACGTTCGAACAGAGAAAGAATCCCATGAAGTCATTGGCAGAGCTTGCTAGCAATAATGAATTTATCCGTCGCCACATTGGCCCTTCCGGCGAAGATCAACAGGCCATGCTGAAAGCCCTCGGCTATACCGATATGGCCTCTTTTATAGCGGCTGTCATACCGGAAAAAATTCGCTCTACAGAGTCGCTGGCACTCGCTGACGCCTGCACGGAACAGCAAGCCCTGGCTGAGCTGCACGCCATCGCTGCCGAAAACCGGGTTTTTCGGTCATTTATTGGTCAGGGTTACTACGGTTGTTTCACCCCCAATGTGATTCTGCGCAATGTGCTGGAAAATCCAGCCTGGTACACGGCCTATACCCCCTACCAGCCGGAAATCTCACAGGGACGCCTGGAAGCCATGTTGAATTTCCAGACCCTGATTACGGATCTTACGGGTATGGATCTGGCGAGCGCTTCGTTGCTCGACGAAGGGACGGCCGCCGCTGAGGCGATGACCCTGTGTCAGCGCATGGCCAAGTCAAAAAGTCGGGTATTCTTTGTGGATCGTCAGTGCCTGCCACAGACGATTGAGGTGGTGCGCACGCGCGCAGAACCCCTGGATATTGATGTGGTGGTTGGCAATCCACAGGAGATTGCCAACCAGGAATGTTTTGGCATGCTGCTGCAATATCCCGGTGCTGATGGCAGTGTTGAGGATTTTTCCGGTGTGATTGAAACCGCTCACCAAAACAGGGCGCTAGTGGTGATGGCGGCAGATATCCTCAGCTTGATGCTGTTGCAAAGTCCGGCCCGGTTGGGTGCTGATGTGGCGATTGGTTCCACCCAGCGCTTCGGTGTGCCGCTCGGCTTTGGTGGTCCCCATGCCGCGTACATGGCAACCCGTGACACCTTCAAACGCTCTCTGCCGGGCCGTTTGGTTGGCGTGTCAGTGGACAGTCGTGGCAAACCGGCCTTTCGCCTGGCCCTGCAAACCCGCGAGCAGCATATTCGCCGTGAGAAAGCTACCAGTAATATATGTACTGCTCAGGTACTGTTGGCCGTGATGGCCAGCATGTATGCGGTTTACCACGGCCCGGAAGGTTTGCGGCGTATCGCGGAACGGGTTCATTGCCTGACGTCGATTCTGGCAGCCGGCCTGACCCGGTTGGGTTTCACCATTATCAATCACCACTTTTTTGACACGCTCACGATTGCCAGTGGGTCAGAGACCGCTGAGATTCATCGCAAAGCGCAGGCACGGGGAATCAACCTGCGGGTGATCGATCAGCAACACCTGGGTATCTCTCTGGACGAGACCACCACGGCGACTGACGTGGAGACTCTCTGGCAGTTGTTTGATGCCCACAGTGAGCTAACGGTGGCTGATCTGGAGTCGACTGCAGACAGCGGCTTGCCGGAGAGGTTGCTGCGAACGGAGCCGGTTCTCACCCACCCGGTTTTCAATCGCTACCACTCGGAAACGGAAATGCTCCGCTATCTGCGTAAACTGGCCGACAAGGATATTGCGCTCGATCGGGCGATGATTCCGCTGGGCTCCTGTACCATGAAACTGAATGCCACGGCTGAGATGATTCCGGTCAGCTGGCCGGAATTTGCCGGGATTCACCCTTTTGCGCCGGCGGATCAGACCATTGGCTATCGTAAAATGATTGGCGAAGTGGAGGCCATGCTTTGTGCCGCCACCGGCTATGATGCCGTGTCACTTCAGCCCAATGCCGGTTCACAGGGCGAGTACGCCGGCCTGCTGGCGATTCGCGCCTATCACCATAGCCGGGGCGACAGTCATCGCAATATCTGTCTGATTCCCAGCTCCGCCCACGGTACCAATCCGGCCTCTGCACAGATGTGTGGTATGCGCGTGGTAGTGGTGGATTGTGACGAACGGGGCAATGTGGATCTCGACGAGTTGCGGGATAAAGCCGCCCAATACAGCGATCAGCTGGCGGCCATCATGGTGACGTACCCCTCGACCCACGGGGTGTTCGAGGAGGCGATCACCGATATCTGCGGGATTGTTCACCAGCATGGCGGGCAGGTCTATATCGACGGCGCCAACCTCAACGCCATGGTCGGGCTGTGTCAGCCCGGTCAGTTCGGGGGGGATGTCTCACACCTGAATTTGCATAAAACGTTCTGCATTCCCCACGGTGGTGGTGGGCCTGGTGTGGGCCCGGTGGCGGTCAAGCAACACCTCGCGGCATTTCTGCCGGGCCATGACGCTTTTGAGCATCGTCCGGAAGTGGGTGCTGTGTCCTCTGCGCCCTGGGGGAGTGCCAGTATCCTGCCGATTACCTGGATGTATATCAAAATGATGGGCGCTGCGGGTTTGAAACAGGCCACGGAGGTGGCGATCCTCAATGCCAACTATATGGCCGGGCGCCTGCAAGACGGTTACCCGATCCTCTATACCGGCAGCAATGGTAGGGTAGCTCACGAATGCATTATCGACTTAAGGGGTATCAAGGAGACCTCCGCGATTACGGTTGATGATGTCGCCAAGCGGTTGATTGACTACGGCTTTCATGCGCCGACCATGTCCTTCCCGGTACCGGGCACCCTGATGATTGAGCCAACAGAGAGTGAATCCAGGGAAGAGCTGGACCGGCTCTGTGATGCCCTGTTGCAGATTCGTGAGGAGATTGCCGCAGTGGAGCGGGGCGAATACCCGGTAGATGACAACCCACTGTGCGGTGCGCCTCATACGGCGGATGAACTGGTTGCCGACCAGTGGGTCAAAAGTTACTCTCGTGAACAGGCGGCTTATCCGCTGGCCGTTCTCAGGGAAAGTAAATACTGGTCGCCAGTAGGCAGAATTGATAATGTCTACGGGGACCGGAATCTGGTTTGTGCCTGCCTACCCGTATCGGAGTACATTTAGTTGCAAAAAACCAGCTCGCAGAGAAAGAAAAAAGCGATGCCAAAGAGCGCCGGGTGGGTACTGTTCACTCTGGTGATGATGCCCTGTTTTGCCAGTGCCATCGACTTGAAGTTGTCGATAGTTGCGCCGGACGCCTTGGCGGTGGAAGATGCCGTTGTGGAATTGTTGCCTCTGAATGCTGATGCGGCAGTATCCAGTGGCGATCAGAAGGAAATGAGTCAACAGGATCGCACGTTTATTCCTTTTGTGCTGACGGTGCCCAAGGGGACACGCGTGAATTTCCCCAATCTTGATCGCACCCGCCACCATGTCTATTCGTTTTCTGAACCGAAACCCTTTGAATTGAAGCTGTATGTGGGAACACCCCAGGAGCCGGTATTGTTCGACAAGCCGGGAATAGTCGCGCTGGGTTGTAATATTCACGATTACATGCAGGCTTTTATTTACGTCTCCGACAGCCCCTATGCCAGGGTAACGGGCTCGGAAGGTCAAGCCTCGTTCACTGGTCTGTCTGCAGGCAACTACCGCCTCAGGGTCTGGCATCCCTGGCAAAACGGTGAATTGCTCGAAACGGCGTTGACACTGCCTGCAGAAAACCGCGTCCTAAAGTATCAGATAGATATTGATCGCCAGCAAAAACCCTCGGCACCTCCGGCCGGTTTTGGCGGGCTCTAGACAAAGGTTGGCAAGCAAATGCTCAACAGTTACCGAATCCGGCTGGTAGTTGCATTTGTGCTGGTGCTGATGCTGGTGCAGCTGGCCACCGCAGTGTTTGTATTGGATGCCGCTCACCGGCAGCAAATGTTGCAGCAGCAGCGAACGCTGGATGTCGGTATCAATGTCTTTCGCGAGGTGCTCGCCAATCGTTCTCTGCAACTGAATAACTCCCTGTCAGTGCTCAGTGCCGATTTTGGCTTCAAGCGTGCGATTGCCACGGGAGAAAGCGACACCATTTTGTCCGTACTGGAGAATCATGGCAGCCGAATTGGTGCAGATGCGGCGATACTGCTGTCTCCCGACGGCAAGCTGATCAGCTCCAGTATTGCCGATTTGGATAAAGCCGATATCGACGCTCTATCGGAATTGACTGACAGCATGAATGATGGCGGTGCGGCCAGAATTCTCAGCTTTGACAATGCCAGTTATCAATTTGTGATGCAGCCCGTTAAAGCGCCAACTCTGATCGCCTGGGTCGGCATGGGCTTTGTGATGGATAGACAGGTGGCGCAGCAGGCCAAGGCCATTACCGGTGTCGAAGTCAGCTTTATTAACAAGGACAGCGATGGCCGGTTTGCGATCCAGTCCACCCTGGATGCAAGTTCCCAATCCGCTCTTCTCTCGCAGCTAAACAGACTCCCTGAGCTATCGCGGGAAGCGGCCGAAGGTTTTCCGGCCCATTATCTGTCGTATGCGCTGGAACTGGATGGCAAGTCTGCCGACCAGTGGGTGGTATTGCATCTTTCAAACCTGAAGTGGGAACAAAATTACGAACATTTGCGCAACAGTATGCTGTCGATTTTCGCCGGCACACTGGCGTTGTCGTTGCTGGTGGCGGCCTGGTTGTCCGGCAGTCTCACCCGCCCGGTCCATACCCTGGTGGAATTTGCCCGCTTGATTGGCCAGGGTCAAAATCCCCCGCCAATTAAAGGTGCTCCTGCGGAGCTCGCCGTGTTGGCAGATACCCTGACAGTGATGCGCGATAACATCGAGGCCCGCGAGCGGGACCTGATCTATCAATCCACCCATGACAGCCTGACCGGGCTTGCCAACCGCTTTGCCGCCAAGCGCACACTCCAGGATGCCGGTGACAGTCTGTCGGGTACGCTGGTGCTGTTGGACCTCAAACACTTCCGACATATCAATGACATGATCGGTTTTGCCAATGCAGACTCCCTGCTGGTGATGTTTGCGCGGCGACTGGAGACAATAACACCGGCCCCGGATTTCCTGGCGAGACTGGATGGCGACGCCTTCCTGCTACTGTATAACAATGGCATAACTGAAACGGTACTCTCCGACGCCATTGATCAACTGGAGGCACCCTTCAGTATTCAGGATTCCAATATTTCGATAAAAATCCGCGCCGGTATGTTATCTCTGACGGAACATGGAGGTAAGGTTGGTGTTCTGTTGCGGCGCATTGAAATTGCCCTGATGCAGGCCTGTTTGAGCGATACCCGAATTGTCGCCTATCGCTCCGGAGAGGATGAAAAATACCAGCGTGAACTGACTATTATCAATCAGTTGGAGCGCGGCCTGGAACAGGGGCAGTTTCATCTGGTTTTCCAGCCGAAAGTCGACATTCAGAACAACCTCTGTAGCGGCGCGGAAGCACTTATTCGCTGGGATCACCCCGAGCTTGGCCCGATTCGCCCCGATGAGTTTATTATGCTGGCAGAGCATACGGGCAATATTGATCTGATCAGCCAGTGGGTTCTGCGTCAGGCTATGGACCAACTGGTGCTCTGGCAGGACGATGGATTGGTAGGATTAAAGCTGGCGGTGAACCTGTCTGCTCATGATCTGGTCAATGAGTCCCTGCCGGGCCAGATCGCCGAGATGCTGGAGACGAGAAGGTTGGCCCCCGACCTGCTGGCTATTGAGGTCACCGAGGGTGCGGTGATGAAAGATCCGATGACCGCGGTGAGTGTGCTACAGAAATTCCGGGATCTCGGTTTATCCATTGCTATCGATGACTTTGGTACCGGGCATTCCTCGCTGGCCTATCTGAAAATGTTGCCGGTGAATGAAGTCAAAATAGACCGCAGTTTTATCAAGGACATGCTGACCAATACCCATGATGCGATGATTGTTGAAACCAGTATTGCTCTGACCCACAGTCTGGGCTTCAGCGTGACAGCGGAAGGTGTTGAGGAGCGGCAGACGATTGATGTTCTCCGGCAGCAGGGGTGTGATTTGGTGCAGGGTTATGTGTACTCTAGGCCCTTGGCAGCCAGAGATTTTTACCACTGGTATGTGGAATTCAATCAACAGGGTGGCGTGTCGCCGCTAACTTGAAATAATGATAAAAAGCAGCGTTGGTTACGTCATCCGAGTCGTTTTCTTTCCCTTGTCCCTGGCCATGGTCTGTGGCTTGGGTCACGCAGATAGCCGCATAGTGGCAACCGGAGGCGCATCGAACATTGAGGGCAGTGCCGGTGGTGGTGTCGTGCCATGGGCGGTTATCAATGGCTATGGCAGCAGTGACGAATGGGCGGTTACCGGGATGGCTACCGGTGTGTTTGTGGATGACTTTACGCTCAAGGTGATCGGTGCATCCGTAAGTTATGACAATCGGGTAGAGCTGTCTTTTGCCCGCCAGCGCCTCAAGCTGGACAGCCTCGGCGGGGATCTTCAGCAGGATATTATCGGCCTTAAATACAAGGTTGCCGGCGAGTTGCTTTACACCACCATGCCTCAGATCAGCGTGGGGGTTCAGTACAAGGATGTCGATGACTTCTCACTGCCCTCCGCGGTAGGTGCCAGAGACGACAGCGGTGTTGATTACTACGTCGCCGCTACCAAGGTTTTTTTTGATGCACTCTGGGGGCGCAACGTGCTGGTCAACGGCACAGTGCGTGCCACCAAGGCCAATCAGGGTGGGTTGCTGGGGTTCGGTAGCGAGCGCAACAACCGATACCGCTATATGAAGGAAGCCTCCATCGCGGTGCTGTTAACTGATAACCTGGCCGTGGGCATGGATTATCGCGAGAAACCCGATGAGCTCGATTTTGCCGGTGAAGACGATTGGCAGGATTTTTTTATCGGCTGGTTTGTTAATAAAAACCTCTCTGTGGTGCTGGCCTATGCCGATCTTGGCAGCATTGCGGGTTTTGACGATCAAAAGGGCTGGTATCTGTCCATTGAGGGAGCCCTATGACCTGCGTTTTGAAAAGACGGGTGTGGTCGCTTGTTTCAGCCATCCTTTTATTATCGCTGCTCAGTGCCTGTGCCAGTCAGCCCGCTACCGTTTATGAGGGACTGGGGGCTGAGCCCGGCCTGGCAGCCGTCGTGGATAACCTGCTGGAGCGGATGGCAAAGGACGAACAAATTGTCAGGCACTTCCAGGATACCGATATCGCATTGTTCCGTGAGGGGTTGACCGAGCACCTCTGTGATGTGGCCGACGGCCCCTGCGAGTACGGTGGAGAAGACATGAAGGCTACCCACAGGGGGCTGAATATCACACAGGCTGATTTTGATCGTTTGGTGCAATTGTTGATTTACGCGATGCAGGAAGAGGGTATACCCATTGCGGTTCGTAATGATTTGCTCAAGCGGTTGGCGCCGATGTACGGGGATGTGGTTTACCAGTGACCTCTGAAGGCTCCGGATATGCCGGGGTTTTTCGACCTCTGCTGTATTTTCGGGCAGTAAAAGGAGGTTGCTCTCGTGAATCAGATGGCACATGCTGTGAGAGGAGTCCTGGGCGGGGCCTAAAGCCGTACTCCAGGCTTTGTTGGACAGGTTGCGAAGGCTGGTGAGGGTGGCCCCGAATCAAACAAACAGGTTGCCCGGGAGGACAGCTGTCTATGCAAAAGGTTTACCCCGGGAAATAACGACCCATGCGTCGATTCAGAATTACCCACAACACCTACTATAACTTTTCCGGGTCGGTGATCCTTGGTACACACTACTTGCGATTGCGGCCCAGAGAAGGGCACACACTGCATATCGAATCCTCCACGCTGACGATTACCCCTCAGCCCACCCTGCGCTGGCGACACGATGTCGAGGGAAATTCGGTGGCGATAGCCAGTTTCAGCCACCCGGCCAGTCAACTATCGATTCTCAGTGACATCATTATTCAACAATACAATGAGGATCCGCTGGATTTTGTGGTGGAGCAGCAGGCGGTGGATTACCCGTTTTTGTACGAAGAGGATGACCGGGTATTATTGCAGCCGTATATGACTGACCCGCCCCTCGAGTCAGACAAGTGGCTGGCTGACTGGATTGGCGCTATCTGGCAACCGGGAGAAGCCATTCAAACCTATACCCTGATGCAGCGAATTTGCTCTCATATTTATCAGACCTTCGCATACCGGATACGGGAGGAGCCGGGGGTGCAATCCGCCGAGCAAACCATTGCCCTTAAAGCCGGTTCCTGCCGTGATTTTGCGCAACTGTTCATGACAGCGGCCCGCTATCTTGGGCTCGCAGCCCGTTTTGTCAGTGGTTACCTGCATGCCCCCCCGACCATCGATAATTTCGGTGCCACTCACGCTTGGGCGGAAATCTACGTGCCGGGCGCTGGTTGGGTAGGGTTTGATCCGACCATTGGTCAACTGGTCGGTGCCGATCACATCGCAGTTGCTGTGGCCCGGCTGCCAGAATCTGTACCACCTATTTCCGGTACATTCTCCGGGGTGGCGTCTTCAGTGCTGGACGTGGGTGTCTGGATCAACGAGTGCCATGACTGAGTCGGTGGCTATATATCAGGTGGTTAGGAAGTGATGAAAATACTCCGCAGATTCACTGGTTTTCTGATTCTTCCCTTTATGCTGGCGGGGTGCCTCGGCACGCCCGACGGCGTGGAACCGGTCAGCAATTTTGACGCCGATGCGTATCTCGGCACCTGGTACGAAATTGCACGGTTGGACCACTCGTTTGAGCGAGGCTTAAGCCGGGTGACCGCAGAATACAGTTGGCGTGAGGATGGTGGTATACGCGTCATCAACCAGGGTTTTTCCGAGCAGAAGGCGGAGTGGAAATCTGCCGAAGGGCGTGCCTATTTTGTCGGGGATGACCATACCGGTCACCTTAAAGTCTCGTTTTTTGGGCCATTTTTCAGTACCTACGCAGTGTTTGGTCTCGATCACGAACAGTATCAGTACGCTTTTGTATCGGGTTTCAACCATTCCTATTTATGGTTGCTGGCCCGCACGCCTACGGTGGATGAAAAGCTGATTCAGCGGTTTGAAGCACGAGCTGGAGAACTGGGTTTTGATACTGACCAGTTGATCTATGTGTCCCAGCAACCCATGCCGGCATCGCGGTGAATGGGCGGTTGATTTTATAAGGCGGATTGTCCGCCAGGATGGGTCAAAAGCGACACGGTTTCTAAATTTGCAGAGGCTGTTTCTCCGTCCCGATTGATGGGGTTGCAGGCCAAAAGAGCAGGCCAAAAAAGACTGTTATGAAGAACCAACTCGAATCCTATATCAGCCGGTTTTTCAGGCCCGAGTCGGCGGGCGGTATTGTTGCTGGTCTACAGTTGTTTACCGGTACTGGCGCTATTGAATCGCTACAACGTCGAGTCCAAAAGCCTCTATGTCGCAGTGGGTACGATTATGTGGCTTGCCATGCTGAAATCCGCTGTCCACGCCCCCTTGGCGGGGTGTGATCATGGCCATGTTCCTTCTCCTCCGCACCGACAATCCGGGTGTTTTCCGCTTAAAATAATGGAGCATGACCTGCAGGCGCTGGTGGCTTTCTTTGTATTGCCGGTATTTGCGTTTGCCAACGCCGGTATCAGTTTTTCCGGTCTCGGTGCGGCGCAGGTTTTCCACCCGGTTCCGATGGGCATTGCGCTGGGGCGGTCTTTACGGCGTTGCGGCACTCTGTGGCATTGGTTTTAGCATGAGTCTGTTTATCAGTTCTCTGGCTTTCGAGGGCACCGATATCAAACTGATTTTTGATGAGCGTCTGGGCATCCTTGCCGGGTCGATCATGTCCGGTATCATTGGCTATCTAGTGTTGCGACGCTGTCTCGGTCGTGGCGGCGCAGCGTCCTCCCCAGCCAATACTTCAAGTCGATAAACGCCGGTTTCTGGCGCCAGTTTTTCCGCCAGTTTTGGCAGCAATGGTTGCATCTTGTCGAACAGTGTCCAGGGTGGGTTGATAACAATCATGCCTGCCGATGTCATGCCCCGCTCTGTGGTATCGGATTGCAGGCCCAGCTCAAAAAGTTGCATTCGCTTGATTCCGGCGCCGATCAGCTGGCGCTCCAGGCGGTTGATGCGATCCCGGTCTACCACCGGGTACCAGAGCGCATAAATGCCAGTGGCGAATTTATGGTAGGCCCTGATCAGCTGTTCCGTAACCCGTTGATAATCCGATTTGATTTCGTAGGAGGGATCAATCAACACCAGTCCGCGCTTCGAGGGGGGCGGTAGCCGCCCCATCATTCCCTGTAGTCCGTCCTCTCCAAAAGTCCGCATTTGCGTGTCCCCGGCCATCAGTTTATGCAGTGCCGCATAGTCTGTCGGATGAATTTCGAATAACCAGCCCCGGTCCCGATGGCGCAGGTAGTGTTTTGCAATAGCGGGTGAACCGGGGTAGCGGGACAACTTTTGTACTTTGCCGGTCGTCTTTCTGTCCGGGTAGAGCAGAGAGAAATATTGTTGTAGCTCAGGAAAATCATCAGCGTTCAGGCGGCCTATCCCTGCAGTATATTCAGATGTTTTATTGGCCTGTTCGGAATTGAGTTTATGCCAGCCAGCTCCGGCATGACTGTCGATATAGTCAAAAGGTTTTTCCTTGAGAGTCAGATAGTCGAGCAGCTCAACCAGGATGATGTGTTTCAGCACATCGGCAAAATTGCCGGCATGATAGCCGTGTCGGTAGCTCAACATGGTTTTTCCGGGAGTGAATTACAAGTGTGGGTCGGCCAATAGGCCGTCGGCTGGCAGTCCAGCTGGCCTGTTGGGTCAGTTCCCGGTTTCTTCTGCCAGAAAGTCCATCACGATTTTGTTAAAGGTGGCGGGTTTTTCGGCGTGCAACCAGTGGCCGCTATTATCCACCACCTTGAGCTGGGCGTGGGGAAATAATCGCAGGATTTCAGTCCTGTGTTTTTCCTGAATGTACGCGGAATCGGCTGCCTTGATGAACAGTACGGGTCCCGTGAAGGGTGTTCCGGTGGGAGCCAGGGTCAGGGTGTCGTGATAGTTGGCGAGAATGCCACTCAGGTATAGCAATAGGTCAAAATGCCCATCGTCAGCCCGACGCAGATTTTTTAGCAGAAAAGCGCGAACACCCGGTTCTCTGACGTGCCGGGCCAATAGCTGATCGGCCAGCTGGCGACTGGCTGGTCTGGCTTCGGCCAGCGCGCTGAGCCCGGACAGTACACCGCCGTGGCGGTCGGGTTGGTAGGTTACCGGTGCAATGTCTGCAGCTATCAGGCTGGCAACGCGGTCCGGCTGGTTCAGTGCCACTTGCATGGCCACTTTGCCGCCCATTGAGTGACCCAGCAAATGCGCTTTGGGAAGCGCCAGATCGTCCAGCAGTTCCACAATATCTGCTGCCATGACGGGATAATCCATGGTCATGCTGTGGGGTGACTCGCCGTGGTTACGCATATCGACGGCAATCACCTGATAACGATCCGCCAAAGCCCTGCCGACCCCCCCGAGGTTGCTCAGCGAACCGAACATCCCATGCATCAGTACTACCGGTTGCCCGCTGCCCTGACTGACATAGTTCAGTTTCATGGGCCGGGACTCCCGGTCATGCGCATCGGTCTGCAGGTGGCTGCTGAGCCATATGGCGAGCCCGCATCAAGCATCGATACCACCCAGACAGAGGTACTTCAGTTCAAGGTAGTCATCGAGGCCGTAGCGGGAGCCCTCCCGTCCCTGGCCGGAGTATTTGATGCCGCCAAAAGGTGCCATTTCGTTTGAGACAAGACCTTCGTTAACCCCCACAATGCCGTATTCCAGCTGTTCTGCCACTCGCCAGATACGGCTAAGATCCCGGGAGTAGTAATAGGCGGCAAGACCAAATTCTGTATCATTGGCCAACTGAATCGCCTCAGCTTCGGTCTCGAACCTGAACAGTGGTGCGACCGGTCCGAAAATTTCTTCCGCGAACACGCGCATATCAGTCGTGGCATTGCTCAATACCGTGGGTTGAATGAAACTTCCGGTTCCCCGGCCACCGCCGGTCAGTACTTTGGCCCCTTTATGCGTGGCATCCTCGATCAGATCATATACGTCATCAGCGGCCTGGCTGCTGATCAGCGGGCCGATATCGACACCGTCTTTTGTGCCGCAGCCCATGTTCAGCTGAGTCACCGCACGGGTAAATTTTTCTGCAAAACGATCGTAAATGCCTGCCTGAACCAGCAACCGGTTGGCACAGATACAGGTTTGTCCGGCATTGCGATACTTGGCGGCCAGGGCACCGGCCACGGCCGCATCCAGGTCGGCATCGTCAAACACAATGAACGGGGCGTTGCCGCCCAGTTCCATGGAAGTGCGTTTGACAGTATCGGTACAGGCGGCCATTAACTGTTTGCCCACCGCCGTAGACCCGGTGAAGGTGAGTTTTCGAACCAGTGGGTTGCGGGTCAGTTCTGCGCCGATAGTTTTACTATCGCCTGCAGCGATATTGATCAGTCCTGCCGGAGCCCCGGCCCGTTCGGCCAGTGCCACCAGTGCCAGTGCCGACAGCGGGGTGGCACTGGCGGGTTTGCATACCACGGCACAGCCAGCCGCTATGGCCGGCGCAATTTTGCGGGCCAGCATGGCACAGGGGAAGTTCCACGGGGTAATACAGGCCACCACGCCGACAGGCTGCTTTAATACCATTAGCCGCTTGTCGCTGGCGGGTGCCGGAATCAGATCGCCGTAGAGGCGTTTCGCCTCTTCAGCAAACCACTCGAGATAGCTGGCGCCATAGAGAATTTCGCCGCGTGCCTCGGCGAGGGGTTTGCCCTGCTCGGCGGTAAGAATTCTGGCCAGATCCTCCTGGTGCTCAATGATCAGGTTGTACCAGTCGCGCAACAGGGTCGCACGCTGTTTGGCTGTCGCCGCAGCCCAACCCGGCTGGGCGCGGTTGGCGGCCTCGATCATCCGGCGGGTTTCCTCGGTGCCGCAGCTGGCCACCTCGGCCAGTGGGGAATCGTCGACGGGATTGGTCACAGTCAGGGTCTTGCCGTTGTCAGCGGACACCCAGTGCCCGTCGATATAGGCCTGGTATTTCAGCAGCGAAGCATCATTGAGTTGTAGTGTCATAGACGAAACCTGTTTGGATCAGCGGTGCCGGTGTGGTCTGAGTTGTAGTGCGCAGGGTGAATCGCTATGCTTTTTCCGGCAAATCATTGGACAGTGTAGACGTTTGCTCAGAGTACTGTGTAACGCCAGTGCTCGTAAAGAGAGAGGGCGGTACACTGTCACGGGTCAGCTGGTTTATTTGATCAGCGTTGAAGTGGAAGTACGGCGATGAAAAAGTTGGCGGGAAAAGTGGCGCTGGTGACCGGTGCCGGTCGCGGCATAGGTCGTGAAATAGCATTGAAGTTGGCCAGTGAAGGTGCTCGACTGGTGATCAATGATCTGGATGCCGAACCGCTTGAAAAGTTGGTCAGTGACATTCAGGGGGTGGGCTCCGAAGCGGTGGTCTGTGCCGGCAGTGTCACGGCAGAAGATTTTGGTGTGCGGTTTGTGAAAACAGCGGTGGATGCGTTTGATGACCTGGACATCATTATCAACAATGCCGGGTACACTTGGGATAATGTGATTCAGAAAATTGACGACGAGCAGTGGTATGCCATGCTGGATGTGCATATGACGGCTCCCTACCGTATCCTCAAGGCAGCCCAGCCCTTCATCAAAGCCTACCATACGCTGGAAGTGGAGGGGGGCGAGCAGGTCCATCGCAAGATTGTCAATGTGTCTTCGATATCCGGGCTGGGGGGCAATGCCGGGCAGCTGGCCTACTCGGCGGCCAAGGCGGGCGTGGTCGGTATGACCAAAACCCTGTGCAAGGAGTGGGGGCGCTACAATGTGAATGTCAATGCAGTGGCCTTCGGGTTTATCGAGACCCGACTCACCAGTCCCGCCAGCGAGAACTCGACCATTAACATAGCGGGTAAAGACATTCGGGTTGGCGTCAGTGAGCAGATGACATCGCTGCTCAAGACTCTGGTTCCATTGGGTCGCACCGGTACTGCAAAAGAGGCCGCCGATGCGGTATACCTGCTCTGCATTCCGGAATCCAATTACATCAGTGGTCAAACACTGGTGGTGGGTGGCGGGCTGGAAATTTAATCCGGTGGGCCACCCCGGTGGTATTTACAGTAATTTCTCGGGCTCAGGCCGGTCCACTGCTTGAAGGCGCGCGTGAAAGAGCGCGGCTCTTCAAAACCGACCAGCTCCGACACCTCGTCCACAGACAATTGCTTATTCACCAGTTTGTCGATCGCCATTTCCCGGCGAATATTGTCCTTGATTTTCTGATAACTGGTGCCCTCCTGCAGCAGCCTTCGATAGAGGGTGAGCGGGCTTATGCGCAGCTGTTCGGCCAGGGCTTCCGCTTTCGGAAAAGTGGGGCGCCCGTGACTGTTTTTGAGGAAAATCCGTTCTATCTGTGCCTCGAGACTGTTGTCTTCGCCCGGAATCGTCATGATATCGGCGGGGTGAACAGCAAGAAACGCATCCAGTTCGCGGCTGGTTCGAACCAGGGGCTTGTCCAGATATTGCGCATCGAAATAAAGGCTGTTGCTGGACTGCTCAAACAATAGCGGACCCGGAAACATCACACGCAGCTCGTTTTTGTGATCAGGTGCGGGGTGAATGAAATGCGTTGCCCTGAGACGGATGGCCTCGCCGATAAACCAGCTCGGAAAACGGTGCCAGATCACCATCTGGAACTCGGTGATGAAATGCCCGACATCCAACTCTGGCTGTTGCAGGGCGACACTGAAACGTGCTGAGCTGTCCTGAATGTCCAGTGTCATGACCATCGCGTCGGTGATCAGATTATAGAATGCGACCACTTTTTCCAGCAGTTCCCCCAGAGTGCGGCAGTGCCTGACCAGATCGCAGGCGGTGGCAAAAATGCCATATTTGCAAGCCTGTGAGGTGAAGCCCATGAACTCGTCGTCAAGTGCCTGCTGCACCAGTCGAAACAGGCGGGCCACCTGGTCGGTGTGTACCCGGTCTCTTGAATTTTGCACACTGGCAGGGTTAATCCCGGCCCTTGCCAGCAATACCTGCTCATTTTGCTGGCGTTCAAGAATGCCGTGCAGGCAGGTCACAACATGGTGGTGCGAGATGGTGGCGATAAGAGCGGCCTGCTATGAAATGTGAGTTTGCGTATTATTGTAGCTATGAAATGGTTTCAAAGCACAATTATCTGAAATAATCAGTGAGTTTTGGCGAATAAATTTGCCCTTGTTTCAACTGGGTTGCTCCGCCATAGTGCGCTCACATTGGAAATCCCGTTATTGCCTGCAGCTGATGGTGACCCCAAGGGTAACGCCAACGCTATATACCCGCTATATTGAAAGAACAGATAACAGCAGAGCGCACTTTGCGCGGGATTGAGTTGATTAGAGGTAGTGTTCGATGACCGATAGCGCCAAACCTTCATACCGTGAATGGGCTGCCCTTGCGGCCAAGGAGACCAAGGGTAAAACACCCGAGGATCTTGTCTGGAATACCCCGGAAGGTATTGCGGTAAAACCGCTCTACACTGCCGAGGACCTGGCGGGTCTGGCGCATTTGGACAACCTGCCCGGGTTCTCACCGTTCAAACGGGGTCCCAAGGCTACCATGTATGCAGGACGTCCATGGACCGTCCGGCAGTACGCCGGGTTCTCCACCGCCGAGGCGTCCAATGCCTTTTATCGTCGAAATCTGGCGGCCGGACAACAGGGCCTCTCGGTGGCGTTCGATTTGCCCACTCACCGCGGTTACGATTCGGACCATGAGCGAGTCGTGGGGGATGTGGGCAAGGCCGGGGTCGCCATTGATTCGGTTGAGGATATGAAAGTACTGTTCGACAGCATTCCCCTCGATCAGGTTTCGGTGTCCATGACCATGAACGGTGCCGTGTTGCCAGTCATGGCCAATTACATTGTCGCTGCCGAAGAGCAGGGTGTGACCCCGGACAAGCTGGCGGGAACCCTACAAAATGACATTCTCAAGGAATTCATGGTACGCAATACCTATATCTATCCACCGGCGCCCTCGATGCGGATTGTCTCCGATATTATTGGCTATACCGCCCAGCACATGCCCAGATTCAACTCCATTTCCATTTCCGGTTATCACATGCAGGAAGCTGGAGCCACCAATGTGCAGGAGCTGGCCTATACCATCGCCGATGGTATCGAGTACGTGCGCACTGCAATTGCCAGCGGTCTGGACGTGGATAAATTTGCACCACGCCTGTCGTTCTTCTTTGCCATCGGTATGAATTTCTTTATGGAAATTGCCAAGCTGCGGGCTGCGCGGATTCTCTGGGCCACCCTGATGAAGGAGAAGTTCGACCCACGGGACAACAAATCGCTGATGCTGCGCACCCACTGCCAGACGTCCGGTGTCAGCCTGACCAGCAAGGACCCTTATAACAATGTTATGCGGACCACGATCGAAGCCATGTCCGCCGTACTGGGCGGCACCCAATCCCTGCACACCAACGCACTGGATGAGGCATTGGCCCTGCCAACCGAGTTCTCAGCTCGAATTGCCCGCAATACGCAATTGGTGATTCAGGAGGAAACCGGTATCACTAACGTGGTGGACCCGCTGGCCGGTTCTTACTATGTGGAGAGCCTCACTGACCAGCTCGTCAAGGAAGCCCGCATCCTGATTGAAGAAGTGGAGGAAATGGGTGGTATGACCAAGGCGGTGGAGTCCGGTATGCCGAAACTCCGCATTGAGCAGGCGGCAGCAGAACGGCAGGCCAGAATTGACCGCGGGGAAGAGGTCATTGTCGGTGTCAATAAGTACCAGCAGGCTGAGGAATCCCCGGTGGATATCCTCAATATTGATAACAGTGCCGTACGCGAATCACAGGTAGAGAGATTGCAGGCTCTGCGCGACAACCGCGACAACAATGCCTGCCAGCAGGCGCTGGATGCACTCACCGCAGCGGCGGAATCGGGGGAGGGCAACCTGCTGGAACTGGCCGTAGATGCCGCTCGGGCCCGCGCCACCGTGGGAGAAATCTCATTTGCACTGGAAAAAATCTGGGGTCGTCACAAGGCGATAACCCGTACCATCAGTGGAGTTTACGGTTCAGCTTATGAAGGTGATGAGGCCTTTGCTGCCATTCAGGCGAGCGTCTCGGCCTTTGCCGAACGGGCCGGTCGCCGTCCCAGGATGCTGGTGGCAAAAATGGGGCAGGATGGTCACGATCGTGGTGCCAAGGTGATTGCCACGGCTTTCGCTGATATCGGTTTTGATGTGGATATCAGCCCGATGTTTCAAACCCCTGAAGAGGCGGCCCGCATGGCGATCGAAAATGACGTCCATGTGGTGGGTGTGTCTTCCCAGGCCGCTGGTCATAAAACGCTGGTGCCCCAGTTGATTGCCGCACTGCGCAAAGAGGGTGGCAGCGATATTAAGGTGGTTTGTGGTGGCGTTATTCCGTCTCAGGATTACCAGGAGCTCTTTGATGCGGGAGTGGCCGCTATTTATGGGCCGGGTACCAATATCCCCCAGGCGGCTGCCGAGGTGATTGCGCTGCTGAGTGAACAATAAGCTCCGCTTTTTGAAAGGGGCACCGGCAGGCCAGTCATCTGGCGGGCGTGTACATTATTAGAACAACAGAAAGGCGTGTTGCCGGATTGTGATTCGGTAGCCAGGATTGGGAGAACCCTATGTACGAAATTATGGAACAGTTGGAAGCCATGCGTGAAAAAGCCCGCATGGGCGGTGGGCAGAAGCGTATCGATGCCCAGCATAGCAAAGGCAAACTGACCGCTCGTGAGCGTATTGACTTGCTGCTGGATCCCGGCTCCTTTGAGGAGTGGGACATGTTTGTCGAGCACCGCTGTACCGATTTCGGCATGGAGCAGGAGCATATTCCCGGCGACGGTGTGGTCATTGGCTACGGTACCGTCAACGGTCGTCTGGTGTTTGTGTTTAGCCAAGACTTCACGGTTTTTGGTGGTTCCCTGTCGGAAACCCATGCAGAAAAAATCTGTAAGCTGATGGACCACGCCATGAAAGTGGGCGCGCCGGTTATAGGGTTGAATGATTCCGGTGGTGCACGTATTCAGGAGGGCGTAGCCTCCCTGGGTGGCTATGCCGACGTGTTTCAACGCAATGTCATGGCGTCCGGTGTCATTCCACAAATTTCCATGATCATGGGCCCCTGTGCGGGTGGGGCGGTGTATTCCCCCGCCATCACAGACTTTATTTTCATGGTCAAAGACAGCTCCTATATGTTTGTGACCGGTCCCGAGGTAGTGAAAACCGTGACCCATGAGACGGTCACCGCGGAGCAGCTCGGAGGGGCAGTCACCCATTCGTCCAAATCCGGCGTGGCGGACCTGGCGTTTGAAAATGATGTGGAGGCCCTGGTCAAGTTGCGCCGTTTTATCACATTCCTGCCGGCCAATAACCAGGAGAAACCACCTGTCTGGCCAACGGAAGACCCGGCAGATCGAGCCGAAGCATCTCTGGATACGCTGATTCCCGATGACCCGAATCAGCCCTACGACATGAAAGAGCTGATTGTAAAAGTAGCGGACGAGGGTGACTTTTTTGAATTGCAGCCAGACTATGCAGCCAACCTGGTGATTGGTTTTATCCGCATCGAAGGGTCTACCGTGGGTGTGGTTGCCAACCAGCCGATGGTGCTGGCCGGTTGTCTGGATATTGATGCATCGAAAAAGGGAGCCCGCTTTATCCGTTTCTGTGATGCCTTCAATATCCCGGTGCTGACATTTGTCGATGTGCCCGGCTTCATGCCTGGCACGACACAGGAGTATGGCGGCATCATCAAGCACGGTGCCAAGTTGTTATACGCCTATGCGGAATGTACTGTCCCCAAAGTGACCGTGATTACCCGCAAGGCCTATGGTGGTGCCTACGATGTGATGTCGTCGAAACACCTGCGCGGTGATGTCAACCTCGCCTGGCCTACGGCGGAAATCGCAGTGATGGGGCCAAAAGGCGCCGTGGAGATTATTTTCCGCAAGGATATCGGCAACCAGGAAAAAATTGCTGCCCGCGAGCAGGAATACCGGGAGAAATTTGCCAACCCCTTTATTGCTGGTAAACGCGGGTTTATCGATGATGTGATCTTGCCCAGCCTGACTCGCAAACGGGTGGCGAGATCGCTTTCCATGTTGCGCGACAAGCAACTGGAGAATCCCTGGCGGAAGCACGGCAATATTCCGTTGTAAGTGGGGATTGTGCCAGGGCCTGTAGTTACAAAATCAGGAAAACGCCTGCAACCTGTAGGCAGACAATAAAGAAGAGACAGTAATGTTTAAAAAAATTCTTGTTGCTAATAGAGGTGAAATCGCCTGTCGAGTGTTCCGTACGGCCAAAGCAATGGGCATCGGAACGGTTGCAGTCTACTCCGATGCAGACCGGGATGCCCTGCATGTGGCTCTGGCGGATGAAGCCGTTCACATCGGCCCCTCGGCCTCCGCTGAAAGCTATCTGGTGATCGACAAAATTATAGCTGCCTGTCAGCAGACCGGTGCTGATGCCGTGCACCCCGGTTACGGTTTTCTCTCGGAAAACAAGTTGTTTTGTCAGGCGCTGGATGCCGCAGGTATTGCCTTTATCGGGCCCGGGGTCAGGGCGATTGAGTCCATGGGTGACAAGATCACTTCCAAGCGGATTGCCGCGGAAGCGGGTGTCAGCACGATTCCCGGTTATACCGATGTGGTGAAAGATGCCGAGCAGGCTGTGGAGATTTCCAATGACATCGGCTATCCGGTGATGCTCAAGGCCTCTGCCGGTGGTGGCGGCAAAGGCATGCGTGTGGCCTGGAACGATGAAGAATGTCGCGACGGTTTTGAGCGCGCCACCAACGAAGCCCGATCCAGCTTTGGCGACGACCGTGTTTTTATTGAAAAGTTTATTCAGGAGCCACGGCACATCGAAATCCAGGTGATGGCCGACAGCTACGGCAACACCATCTACCTGGGCGAGCGTGAATGTTCCATCCAGCGCCGCCACCAGAAAGTCATTGAAGAGGCCCCATCGCCCTTTCTGACCCCGGAAGTGCGGCGCAAAATGGGTGAACAGGCCATAGCACTGGCCAAAGCGGTGGATTACAAGTCGGCCGGTACGGTGGAGTTTATCGCCGATGCCGAGATGAATTTTTACTTCCTGGAAATGAATACCCGCCTGCAGGTGGAACACCCGGTGACAGAGCTGGTCACCGGTCAGGATCTGGTGGAGCTGATGATCCGCGTCGCCGCCGGTGAAAAACTGCCGCTGGCTCAGGAGGATGTAACACTGACCGGCTGGGCGATTGAAACCCGCGTGTATGCCGAGGATCCGTTCCGCAATTTTATGCCCTCTGTGGGTAGGCTGATTCGCTACCGCCCACCAACGGGCGAGGGTGTTCGAGTGGATACCGGTGTTTTCGAGGGTGGCGAAGTCTCGATGTTTTACGATCCGATGATCGCCAAGCTGATTACTTACGGTACAGACCGCAAGGAGGCCACTCAACGGATGGTGGAAGCACTGGACGCCTATTACATCCGGGGCGTCAGTCACAATATCAGCTTCCTCAATGCGCTGATGGTTCACCCGCGTTTTGTGGCCGGTAAATTGACCACCAATTTTATTGCCGAGGAATATCCCGAGGGCTTCAGCCCCGATCTGGTACCCCAGGAGGACCCCGCGCTCTGCGTGGTGGCCGCCGCCGTGATCAATAAGAAATTCCGCGATCGCAGTGCCCTGATTACCGGCCAGTTACCCAGCCTGGAATACTGCCCCTCCAACGATTGGGTAGTGATGATGGAGGGCGATGATGCACGCTATCCGATTTCGGTGGATACTTCTGTGGAGCCGGTCGTGGCGACCATGGGTGGCGATGAATATCGGGTGGAGACAGACTGGAAGCTGGGTGAGCCGCTGTTCAAGGCGGTTATCAACGGGCAGACCGTTTGCATTCAGGTGGATCGCGATGGCTGGCTGTTCAGGATGTTTCATCGCGGTGCAGAAAAACACGCCTATGTGGTGACTCCTCGCACTGCCGAGTTGAGTCAGCATATGCTGGTCAAGGAGCCCGCTGACCTGTCCAAATTCCTGTTGTCCCCCATGCCTGGTTTGCTGGTGAAACTGAATGTGAAGGAAGGTGATTTGGTAAAAGCCGGTGAGGAAGTGGCTGTTGTTGAGGCCATGAAAATGGAAAACAGCTTGAGAGCAATATCCGACGGGGTGGTGAAAACTGTTTCTGCAGCGGCCGGTGACAGCCTCAAGGTAGACCAGCCGATTATTGAATTTGAGTAATTGCCGCTCTCTGCCCGCAACCGGGTTGGCAGCCTGTATTGGCTGGGTAAAATGGACGCTGATCTGACGAGCTTGGAGATGGTCATTGCAGATTAATCCACAGGAGCTTGCCGAGGGTATCCGCAGCGGCGATCGCCGAGCCCTTGCCAAGGGAATTACACTGGTCGAATCGACCCGCGCAGATCACCGGGAGGCGGCTGCCCGTTTGCTTGAGCTGATCATGCCCTACACGGGCAACTCAATTCGGCTTGGTATTTCCGGCGTGCCCGGCGTGGGTAAATCGACGTTTATTGAGTCCTTTGGCAATCATGTGATCAGCCAGGGGCATCGGTTGGCCGTGCTGGCGGTAGATCCCACCTCAGCACTCAGTGGCGGCTCGATTCTGGGGGATAAAACCCGTATGGAAACCCTCGCCCGCCACCCCGATGCCTATATTCGGCCCTCCCCGGCTGGACAAACTTTGGGCGGAGTAACCCGCCGTACCCGCGAAACCCTGTTGCTCTGTGAGGCGGCGGGATTTGATGTGATCATCGTGGAAACCGTGGGTGTCGGTCAGTCGGAAACCGCCGTGGCACAGATGACCGATATGTTTTTGCTGTTGCTGTTACCCGGTGGCGGTGACGAGCTGCAGGGTATCAAGCGCGGTATTATGGAGCTGGCAGATTTGATTCTGGTGAACAAGGCGGATGGCGACCAGCAGGCGGCCGCCAACCGGACTGTGGCAGACTATCGCATGGCCGTTCACTTCCTGCACCCCCGAAGTCGACATTGGCAGGTTCAGGTTGAACCGCTTTCGGCGCTGCAGGGAGACGGTGTGCAGAAAATATGGCAGACCGTTGAAGAATATCGGCAGGTGCTGGGCGATGTGGGCGAAATCGAGTCCCGCCGCGCTGCTCAGGCCCGGGCCTGGATGTGGAGCGAAACAGCTGACAGTCTGCTCGGTAAACTGAAAGAAAATGAGGCGGTAAAAGCCCTGGTGGATCAGCTGGAAGCTGATGTGACAGCTGGCCGGATCCCGGCTACCGTGGCGGCAAAACAACTGGTGGAAGCCTTTCTTGGCTAGCTTTTTGGGTGTCGCTCAAACGCCTTTGGCTGTGTTGAATTTAACCGGATATCAAAAGGTAACCCTATGATAGGCAAACTGAATCATGTTGCTATTGTGGTCCCTGATCTCGACAGGGCGATGACCACCTATCGGGATGCGTTGGGTGCAACCGTCTCCGAACCCATTGATCTGCCCGAACACGGTGTCCGGGTCGCCTTTGTGAAATTGCCGAATACCAAAATCGAATTATTGTTACCCCTCGGGGAGAATTCGCCCGTGGCGAAATTCCTTGAGCGCAATGTGGATGGTGGTATGCACCACCTGTGTTATGAGGTGGAGGATATTATTACTGCCCGCGACAAACTGGTCGCTGCGGGTGCCCGGGTGCTGGGCAACGGCGAGCCTAAAACCGGTGCCCATGGCAAGCCGGTGCTGTTTCTCCATCCCAAGGACTTCTGCGGTACGCTGGTGGAAATTGAGCAGGTCTGAAGTTGGCGGGAAAAGTGTTCCTGTTTAAAACAGTTGTCACTGCCATCAACCCTTTTATTTCGACGACAAACTGGGTATCTAAGACGGTAACTTCATACCAACTACCGTGATCTCGCGATTATCGAGTTGTCGCACCACAAAGATAGCTGTGCCAATGTTCACCTTGTCGCCGATAATGGGTGGTCGACGCAATTGTCCGGCAATCCAGCTGCCAAGATTCTGGTCGGCATCCGGGGGTTCCGGCAAGTCATAGAACTGACAGATTTCCCCCAGGGGGATTCTGCCATCCAGCACGAAATCCCCGAACACTCTGCGGAAGTTTTTCCTGTCATCCTTTTCCGGTAGTACCAGTCCCAGTCGTCGTGCCACCCAGGCGAGGCTGCCTCCCTGCAACAGCAATGAGGTTGCCACGACCACAAACGCCACATTGAAAAGGGTTTTTGCCCCCTCCAGATCCACCATCATGGGAAAAATAGCCAGCACGACCGGCACTGCACCGCGCAGGCCTACCCAGGCGATAAAAAATGTTTCCCGGCGTGTGAAGTGAAATGGCAGTAGGCACAGCGACACAGCCAGCGGACGCGCAACCAGAATCAGTAACAGCGCGATACCCAGTGCCGGAAGCAGCCCGTCTGCCACCTCGCTGGGGGTGACCAGCAAGCCCAGCAGCAGGAACATCAGGGCCTGGGACAGCCAGGCAAAGCCATCCATTGCTGACAGGGCCTGGCGAACGCTCCGGCGAGCCCGGTTGCCCACCATCAGGCCGAACAGGTAGATCGCGAGAAATCCCGAACCGCCCACCCAGGTGGCAAAGGCAAACACGCCGATACCGGCTGACATTAATAGCAGGGCGAGTATGCCGGCACCACTGTCCAGCATACCCCGAATACGGTTGACGGCGCTGGCCATGGCGATGCCGGCCAAGTAGCCGATCAGCCCGCCTATACCAAACTGCGTAGTCAGGCTGAGCACGGTGGTCCAGCCATTGAAAACCAGCGCCTCGTCGGCGTTATAAATCAGGGCGATACTGATAAATGTCAGGGTGAGGTAGACCGCCATTGGGTCGTTCATGCCGGACTCGATTTCCAGCGTGGCGGCAACCCGCTCGTTGAGTCGCACGCCGCAGGATTTGAGCAGGGAAAACACAGCGGCGGCATCGGTGGAGCCGACGATCGCGCCCAGCAACATGGCCATTGGCCAGCTGAGCCCCAGCAGCCACATGGCGGCGAGGCCCGTGAGGCCAGCGGACAGTAATACACCGAGTGTCGCCAGTATCAGTGACGGTTTGAGTCCGGTGCGAAAAGTGGCAAAGTCGGTGCGCAGTCCACCATCCACCAGAATCACGGCAAGGGCGATATTGCCCACCCAGAAGCTCAGTGCAAAATTGTCAAAACTGATACCACCTATGCCGTCCTCGCCACTGAGCATACCGACAATGAGAAAAACCAGCAGAAAAGGAAAACCGACCCGCGATGAAATGATGCCGGCAAACACTGCCACAAAAATCAGTGCTGCTGCGGCCATTAAGGGTAGGGCAAGGAAGTCGAGTGATAGCATGTTCTTCCTCGGGGGTTAATCGATATTCTCAGGGTCGTCGCGTGACGACCAATAACAGTTTAATCGGTGAAGGCAATGGGACGCTAGCGGGAAGCGGGCCGGTCCAATCGAATACAGGGGTAGAGGTCAGGTATAACTGGCTTCGAACGCATCGATAAAGTCAGTCAGCATCCCGGCAGGCAGGTTGTTGATCCCTGCCGCCGCCGCACGGCCGCCGCCGGTGGGGAAGCGGCGGCATAAATCCGCAGCACCCTGGCGGTTGTTCAGTGGCGCCCGCACGCTCACCAGATACTCGCCCTGAGAGGTTGCCGTGACAACGGCATGGGCCCGGTTGGGATGATCATTGGTCAGTTGATTGCTGAAGACACCGCTGACCCGTCTGGCCCAGGCTTCGTTCGGCAGAATGAATACCGCGGTGGTGTCCGACGTTTTCTCGGCGGCAATGTCTGCGGCCGCCGCCATATCGCTGTGGTAGCCATTCTCCAGTTTATCGAAGTGTTCGCTGTCGTGGCGGATGAAATCCAGCGGGTCTGTGTAAATGCTGACGCGCCGAAAGAGCTCCTCGGGGTGGATGTGTAAATCCTCCACCGCTGCACCGTAGCCGTTATAGTTGATATAGGTGCCGAGCTTTTGCAGTTGTCTGAGGTCGGTCTCGCCGCACTGCAATGCTTTGTCGGCCAACGCCTGTGCCTGTTGATTGAGGTTGTCGCCAAATGCACCGACCACTGCCCAGGCGGCGAAGGCATTCTTTAGATGCTGGTTGATCAACAAACTGGTACAGGTATCCGGTGCCTCGTTGATCAGAGCAGTGAGTTTTTCTGTGTCCGGAATAGTGCCGGAAAAGTGGTGATCCACGTAAAATACTGTTGCCCCGACCGCCAGTAACCGCTCCAGATCGGGACGGTTCTTGTCCATTGAGATATCCAGTACGGTGATCCGGTCATCGGGCCGGGCCGTGACAGTTTTCAGAAGGCTGATGTTGCGTTTTACCCCGGTAATCAGGCTGCTCTGGCGGGGTTCTGCCAACCGCAGTTGTGTCAGCGCACAGATACCATCGGCATCACCATTGAAGACATCAAAATCGGCCATGAAAAGTCCTTGTCTGGAAGATGGCATATAGCGGAGTAGACACGCCCCGCTATTCACTAACAGGTATTATTTATTGGTGTTCGGACTGGTAGTAATCCATTAGTATTTTGGCGACTTCAGGGCGGGAAAACTCGGGTGGTGGCGCGATGCCGTCTCCCAGCATTTGCCGTACTTTGGTGCCGGACAGCAGGATAAAGTCCTCTTTCTGGTGATCTTCCGCCTCATTCATCATCACCACCCGGCCCAGCTTGGTGGAGAAGGCGGTGTGATCCGCCCGGAAGATCTCAATGTCGAGCGCATCGTCCGGTACTTTTTCGTCGAAGATGGTTTGTGCATCGAAGGCTCCGTAGTAATCGCCGACACCGGCGTGGTCGCGTCCCACAATCAGGTGAGTGGCCCCCATGTTCTGGCGGAACAGAGCATGCAGCACGGCCTCGCGGGGCCCGGCATAGAGCATGTCGAAGCCATAGCCGGTGACCATGACGGTATTTTTCGGAAAGTAGTGCTCTACCATGGTACGGATACAGGCATCGCGAACCGGCGCAGGAATATCCCCTTTTTTCAGTCGTCCCAACAGCATATGGATAACCACGCCGTCGGCATCAAGGCGTTCCATCGCCATGCGACAGAGTTCTTCGTGAGCGCGGTGCATCGGGTTGCGGGTCTGGAAAGCGATTACTTTTTCCCAGCCACGCTCGGTGATCTCATTGCGTATTTCCACGGCGGTGCGGAAGGTGTCGGGAAAATCACTCTGAAAGTAACTGAAGCTCAATACCTGCAGTTTTCCCGAGATCAAATAGTTGCCCAGATGGGTGAAAGTGGCTACCCCGGGGTGCTCCGGATCCAGATTGCCAAAAATCTGTTCAGCCATGGTTTCAATGTCTTCGTCCGAGACAGTTTCGATATGGTCGACTTCCATAATCGCCATCACCGGATTGCCTTCGGTGTTCGGATCCCGCAGGGCGATACGTTTGGCGCCTCTGATCGCGCTGACATCCTTTGCCAGATTGATGACCGGTACTGGCCAGAACAACCCATCAGTGGTGTGCATTTTTTCCGCCACGCTCATGGCATCAGCCAGACCCATGTAACCCTCCAGCGGATTGAAATACCCTGCCCCGAGCATGACAGCGTTGGCCGCGGCCGCCGAGTTCAACAGCAGTGAAGGCAGTTCTTCGGCTTCCTTAAGCAGTTGATGGTGTTGCTCTGTATCGTAAACAAAGAGGGGGTTCAATGTGTCTGAGCCGTGGGGCCTGATCAAAATACTATCTCCTGTTGGTGAGCGAATGGACAAGTGGTTTGTTGTGCGTTTGACCGCAGCCTATATGCCTGCAAGGAACTGGTGTGATTTCAGGTAGTTGATAATCGTATCAACTTCCTCTGCCAGGGTCGTCTGGTCGGTCTGCAAATGGATTTCGGGATTTTCCGGGGCTTCATAGGGGTCGTCAATACCCGTGAAGTTTTTAATCTCACCGGCGCGAGCCTTTTTGTAAAGACCTTTGGGGTCGCGTTTTTCCGCTTCCTGCAGCGGGCAGTCGACAAAAACCTCGATAAAGTCCAATCCGGCTGCTTTGTGTAGCTGTCGCACGGCATCCCGATCGGCCCGGTAGGGACTGATAAAACTGGATAGGGAGATAATGCCGGCATCGGCAAACAGTTTGGCAATTTCACCAATGCGGCGAATATTTTCGGTGCGGTCTGCCGCACTGAAGCCGAGATTCTTGTTGATGCCCAGTCGGACATTGTCGCCATCCAGCCGGTAGGCCAGTTTGCCGAACTCGTAGAGTCGGCTCTCGAGGGCGACGGCCACGGTGCTTTTGCCACTGCCGGACAACCCGGTAAACCAGAGTGTGGTGCCGCGCTGTCCCATCAGTTGAAAACGATCATCGCGGGTAACTTCGCCATGGTGCCATTGCACATTGGTTGCTTTTTGCTGAGTCATGGTGGGTGTCCTAATTGACCTGGGTATCAGTTTGCGTATCAGTGTCAGGAATTCCGGTTCTCCTGGCGAGGCAGCCGTGCAGCATAATATCGACACATTTTACTGTAACGTCCTCAGTCTTTAGCGGGGTATTTCTCAGTAATTGTATGCCCCAATAATTGCACAGACCGATCAGTGAAAGCGCTGTGAAATGGCAGTCGATATCCTCGCGCAACTGACCACTTGAGACCCCTTCACAGAAAATCCCCTCGAGTTGTTGACGATAGCGTGAACCCAGCGCATTCAGGTGTTTCCGGCGCTCTTTGGGCAAGTACAAACGTTGTTCATTGTGTACTTTCATGGCTTCATTGTTGTGTTTGTAGGTCGCCAGGTGAGCGGCGATGGCAGCTTGTAGCTTGACTTCGAGCTTGTCGGGTTGGCTCGCAATCGACTCGATATGTGAAACGTAGTCCCTCAGGGCCGTCAGGCAGACCTCTTCCAGCGCCGCTTCCTTCGATTTGAAATAGTAGTAGAGGCTGCCCTGCTGAATGCCGAGTTTTTCGGCGATATCCCGGGTGCTGGCACCGTGAAAACCCTTGTCGGCAAATACCGCTGCCGCTGCCGCCACCGCACGTTGGTGTCGGTGAGCATAGCGGGTTGAATTTTTATCCTGTGTTGGCATTGAGTATCCGAAGATATTTCTATAACGCTATAGAATCTATAGGTTTATAGAAAAAAGCAAGCAGAGTTTCATTTTTAGGGTATGAAGAGGACTTCGTGTGGTGAGGGAAATAGTAAATGGCCATCGCTGCCTCATAGAGGTGTCACAGACATTCGATGGTGAAGGTTATCTGCCGGCAGGGGCGTAAAGGTTAAAAGGGTAATTGGTCTTATTGGGCCGTCTGAATACCTTAAAACCCCCGAGATTAAGTCGCACCCGAGACGATTGACTCAAAACGGCTGGTGGCCGTTTTGCTCCCTGCGGGACTGCGCCGCACTGCGGCTTGGTCCAACTTCCTGGCGGAAGTTGTCGAATCTCTTATTGGTTCGAACACTTTCCGGCGTGCCCAATAAAAATCCCGGCACAGGGCCGGGATGTTCGTATGGATGGCGCACCCGAGAGGATTCGAACCTCTGACCTCTGCCTCCGGAGGGCAGCGCTCTATCCAGCTGAGCTACGGGTGCGTTGCTGACTATCTGAATTGTAGATCCATCACGCTTCTGGGTTAGTCGATACGATACCGCTATACTGTACGACCATTTTGATATGGATAAGGTTATCTGAGCGGGCGCAATAATATAGCGTCACTGTCCGTTAGTCCATTTTTCTGGCAGTCATCGCTCATCTGTAAAAAATGAACGGTATCTGGAAAATGATTCTTGCAGGGTATCGTTTAGTGGTTTGTCTGTTCAAGGAGTGTCGTATCCGTGAGAGTTGGGTTATTTATTAGTGTAGTTGGATTGCTGGTTCTTGCAGGCTGCACTCAGGTGCAACCCCAGACTGAGTCAGCGGCGAATGTGGGCGAAGATACGCCCAAAACGGATTCTCCTCTCGCGGAGTCGTTATGTCCGGTCCCACCACCCTGTCCGGTTTGCAAGGCGCCGGCGATTATGTGTCCTGAGCCAAAAGTCGTTGAAAAAATCGTGGTTAAGACGGTGCCCGCCACTGCTGGTGAGTTGAATTTGCCCATTATTGGGGAAATCGAAAATGTCTTTGTTGATCCCCCCGGCATCAAGATGGAGGCAAGAGTTGATAGTGGGGCTGAAACCTCTTCCATCCACGCGGAAAATATCCAGATGATAGAGCGGGATGGTATTCGATTTGTCCGGTTTGTCATTCCCGATCCCAAAACAGGTGAGCCTATTGATATGGAGCAAAAACTGGCGCGTACGGTATTGATCAAACGAAAGGTCGGCGAACCGGAACGTCGTTATGTGGTAAAGCTCTGGATAACGATGGGAGAAATTAAAGAAAATATTGAAGTGACCCTTTCCGATCGTGAAGACTTTGAGTTTTCTTTTCTGGTTGGCCGTAACCTGTTGACGGATACCGCTATTATTGATGTCAGTCGCAAACATACACGGAAGTGATTATATGATGTCTTCCAAGCTGCAAATTTCCCTAGTGGCCGGTCTGTTGATCGCCATCGGCCTGGGATTGACCTTGTACAAAACGATTGAACTGGACTTTCCGCTGTTGCCTGGAGAAAAACAGGATGTCTGGACACTGGAGTCCAAAATTACCTTCAATCCGGGTGATGGTCCGGTGGAAATTGCATTGGCACTGCCGGAAACCCAGGCGGGCTGGGTGATGCTCGACGAGTATTTTGCATCCTCCGGGTTCGGTTTTTCAGTGGAGGATGATGCGGGAAAGCGGCAGGCAAAGTGGACGCGTCAGTCTCAGGAGCACCCCACGACGCTCTATTACAAGTTGCAGGTATATCGTGCGGACATCTCAGAGCTGGGAGCCAGTCCGGTGCCTACGGTGACGCCTCCCGAGCTCAGTGATGATCGACGGGCCGCCATGGAGCGCGTGGTATCCAGTTTGCGGGAACGCTCCTCCGGCTCGGTCAGCTTTACGGCACTACTGCTGCAGCAGCTGGCTCAGGGTGGGATGGATCAGGATGCAGCGTTTTTGTTTGGTACCCGTGAGGCAACCGATCTGACCGTGGCCATGGATGTGCTCTCTTTTGCCGGGATCCCCTCCCAGCGAGTGCGAGGGGTGTATCTGGAAGACGGTCGCCGCCGCCAGCAAATGTCGACGCTGTTGGAGGTATTCGATGACGGTAGTTGGTATCTGTTCGATCCCGCTACAGCGAAGCCCGGTTTGCCCGAAAACTTTTTTGTCTGGCAGCGGGGTGAGCGGTTCGTACTCGATGTGATCGGTGGCACCAGCTCGCAGCTGGAATTTGCCATCGTTAAAAATACCCTGCCCGTCAAAACCGTGTTGTCCATGGAGCAGCAGGCAGGGGACAAGCTGATGCTGGATTTTTCGATTTATGCTTTGCCGGTGGAACAGCAGGGCATGTTCAAGGGTTTGCTGCTGTTGCCTGTGGGTGCACTGGTGGTGGTATTGCTCAGGGTGATGGTGGGAATTCGCACATCGGGTACCTTCATGCCGATTCTTATTGCACTGGCATTCATACAGACCACACTGATTACCGGATTGGTGATCTTTCTGACTGTTGTGAGTGCCGGATTGTGGATTCGATCCTATCTCTCCCATCTCAATCTCTTGTTGGTGGCGAGGATCACCGCCGTGGTCATACTGGTAATCCTGATCATGGCCACTTTGAGCATCGTTACCTACAAACTGGGCTTCGAACAGGCGCTTACGGTGACGTTCCTGCCGACGATCATTCTCTCCTGGACTATTGAGCGGATGTCGATTCTATGGGAAGAGGAGGGTGCACACGAAGTGTTGATTCAGGGTGGTGGTAGTCTACTGGCGGCGATTCTCGCCTACCTGTTGATGACCATGGAGTTGGTAGCACACCTGACATTTAATTTCCCCGAGTTGATGATCAGCCTGCTGGGTGTGGTGTTGTTATTGGGTAAATACACGGGTTACCGACTGTCAGAGTTGTATCGTTTCCGCTATCTGAGAAAGGACTGGCAGTGAAATTCATTTCTCCGGGTGAGTTGCGTCGGTTGGGTGTGCTGGGCATGAACAGCCGTAACGTGAATTACATTGGTGCCACCAATGAACGCCACCGGTTTCCGTTGGTGGATGACAAGCTGAAAACCAAACGCCTGGCGCAGGACCATGGTATGCGCGTCCCGAAATTGTTCGGGGTGCTCAGTATTCAGCACGAAATACAGAGCTTGGAAAAGATCCTTGAAGGGTTGGAACGTTTCGTAATCAAACCTGCTCATGGTAGTGGTGGCAAGGGGATATTGGTGGTCTGTGAACGCCGAGCTCAGGAGTTCGTCAAGTCCTCCGGTACAGTGATTAGTCTGCGCGACGTGAAACGCCATACCTCCAATATTCTCAGTGGTCTCTACAGTCTTGGTGGGCGAACGGATGTGGCAATGATTGAAGATATGATTATCTTTGATCCTCTGCTCAGTGATTTCAGCTACGAGGGCGTTCCGGATATCCGGGTGATCGTGTATCGGGGATTTCCGGTGATGGCCATGATGCGTTGTGCGACCCATGCCTCAGATGGTAAAGCCAACCTCCATCAGGGTGCCGTGGGCGTTGGGCTGGATATCAAAACCGGTTTTAGTGTTTGTGCGGTTCAGAACAACGCCAGGGTCGACAAGCACCCCGATACAGGTATTGGCTTTGAAAACCTGCAGTTGCCCCATTGGCAGGAAATTCTCGATTTGGCCTGTGGTTGTTACGAAATGACTGGCTTGGGTTATTTCGGTGCGGATATTGTGCTCGACAAGTACCGGGGGCCGATGATTCTTGAGCTCAACGCCAGACCAGGCCTCGCTATCCAGATTGCCAACCAGGCCGGCTTGGCCAAACGGTTACAAGCCATTGATCGGCTTGAGCCTATGGACCGGTCGATTGCCGATCGCACGGCACTGGCGAGAACAATGTTCGCTCAGAAACCGGAACATATATAACTTTTTCAGGCTCTGAACTTTAAACCCAAACAACATTCACCCCGTGGGTTTATGCGTTATAATGGCGCGCAGAATCTGGTCGTTAATACGCAAAAATGGAGACGAAAATGAACCAATTGAAAAAGCTGAGTGTGTTTGGCGCTGCTTTGCTGCTGGTCGCCGGTATGGCCGGTTGCGGTTCTGAGGAGCAGGAAGTGCAGCTGACTGCTCAGCAAGAGAAGGACATGTCCGAGCGTCTCGCACCTGCCGGTGAAGTGGTTTTGGCGGGTAACGTACCTGAACCGACCAAAGTTGCTTCAGCTGGGCCTCGCTCTGGCGAAGACATTTACAACAGCAAGTGCGTTGCCTGTCACTCCAGTGGCGCAGGTGGTGCACCAAAAACCGGTGTGGCCGGTGACTGGTCGCCCCGTATTGATCAGGGCATGGATGTACTCTATGCCAATGCCATCAACGGGATTCGCGGTATGCCGGCGAAAGGCCTGTGTATGGATTGCTCCGATGACGAGGTTAAAGCAGCGGTGGACTATATCCTGGAGAAGAGTAAATAATCGGCTCTTTAATGATAAAAACCGCGCTATTGGCGCGGTTTTTTTATGGCTGCGAACTTTGTGCCCGAGTGCTAGTATCTAAAAGAGCCTGTTTTGGTTCATTTTCATAACTTGAATATTGAGTACCATGTCTAATTGTAGGGGTTTGATTCTGGCCGGGGGGTTGTCAACGCGAATGGGTTCAGACAAGGCCGCCTTGCGACGCAACCACCAGACGATGAAAGATTTTAGCCAGGCCTTACTCTCTGCGCTTGGTCTTGATGTGGTCGTGGCGGGTGGTGCTTCAGGCATTCCCGACCTGATTCCCGGGGCCGGCCCACTGGCAGCTATCTATTCTGTCCTGCACACCATAAAACCCTCTGCGCTGCTGGTCCTTCCGGTGGATATGCCCCTGTTGACCACAACAGTGTTGGGGGTATTGTTGGAGGAGGGCGAGAAAGTCGGAGTGCCGGTCTGTTATGAGGATTGTTACCTGCCACTATATCTGCCAGTTACACAATCCCTGCGAGATTATCTCGATATGGCTTTTACGGAAGGCAGCGATCAGCCGCGTTCGTTGAAGCGGATGCTTGTCGCACTGAACGGTCGACAATTGCCCATCGCGGATGCCGATGCACTGCTTAATGCCAATACGCCTGAGGAGTGGCAGCGTGTGGTGCAGATGCTGGATGGTATCGATTGATGGCTCAGAAGGTAGGTCGATGTGACTGGGCAGGCTGGTCGTTAGCTGAGTGTTTTCCGAAGATTCGTGCGTTGTGGTGACCGAAAAATAACCGATGAGCTAAACCAGTCGGATGCCTGGTAAATGTATTCCGGACTTGACCTGATGCCTTGATGGGGTACGCTCAAGACTACACCCTTTTTGGCTGTGCTTATGTCGCCTATGCCTGACAGCAAATCAACTGTACTGACTGACCGCTTTGGCCGGGTCATCAACTACCTTCGCCTGTCGGTGACAGATCGCTGTGATTTCCGCTGTGTCTACTGCATGGCGGAGGACATGGTGTTCGTGCCGCGTCAGCAGTTGCTGACCCTGGAGGAGCTGGCATTTGTCGGTCAGGCATTTGTCGAACTGGGTGTGAGTCGTATCCGTCTCACTGGCGGTGAACCGCTGGTGCGGCGCAATCTGATGTCGCTGGTACAGAGCCTGGGTAAATTGGCGGGGCTGGACGAATTGCTGCTGACCACTAACGGTGCAAGGTTGGAGTCGGTGGTGGGAGAATTGGTTGATGCCGGTGTCAAACGCATCAATATCAGCCTCGATTCCCTGCAACCGCAGCGCTTTGCGGCGATTACCCGCACAGGCGAATTGCACCGGGTTCTGAGTGGTATTGCGGCTGCCCAGCGGGCCGGTATTGAGAGGGTCAAGATCAATGCGGTAATCATGCGCGGTCAGAACGACGATGAAATTATAGCGCTGCTGGACTTTGCGTTGGAGCACGGCCTGGATATCAGCTTTATCGAGGAAATGCCGCTCGGGGTGACAAGTCGGTCTGATCGTCAGAGGGAGCTCGTCAGCAGTCAGGAAATTCGGGAGAGAATCAGCAGCTTGTATCCCTTAATGGCCAGTGCGGAGACATCCCCCGGGCCGTCACGATATTACCGAATACCCGGCAGCAACAGCCGGATCGGCTTTATTTCTCCTAACACCCATAATTTCTGTGAGAGTTGCAACCGTGTGCGGGTGACTTGTGAGGGGCAGTTGTTGTTGTGCCTCGGCAACGAGCATTCAGTGGATCTGCGGTCCGTGATTCGTTCTCACCCCGGCGATATGGCTGTCCTCAAAACCACCATTGTCGAAGCCATGGCCATCAAGCCAAAGCGACACCATTTTTATGATCCAGACCAGCCACAGGTGGTGCGTTTTATGAATGCCACTGGTGGTTGAACATTTTGGCGTGCCACAATAAGCACCGATAGTTGACAATAGAACCGTTTGGTCCATAATTTATCTATGAATCTGGGCAGACCAAGAGAATTTGATATTGATCGCACACTGGAATCCGCGACCCGGCAATTCTGGGCGGTGGGTTATGAGGCGACCTCACTCCAGGACTTACTGCGGGTGATGCGCCTGTCCAAAAGCAGCCTCTATCAGACCTTTGGCAACAAGCAGCAACTTTTCATTCGCTGTCTGGATCATTACCAGCAAAGTATGGTCACTCAATTGGAAGAAAAACTGGCTGCAAACAATTCTGCCAGGGAGTTTCTCCGGGAGTTTCTTGAGGGCATTGTTGCGGAAGCTCAACAGAAAACCGGTCGCAGGGGCTGTCTGCTGGTTAATACCGCCAATGAGCTATCCCAGAGGATTCCCGAGGTGCAGTTGGCCGTAGCAGCAGGTACCGGAGCAGTATTGAACGTTTTTCACCGTGCGATGGAACTCGCTGTGGAACAGGGAGACATTTCTTCGTCTACGCCCCTTGAGAGCCTCGCAAGTTTCTATTTTTCCGGGGTAAGTGGTCTGCGGACCATGGTCAAGGCCGGTGTCAATAAGCGTGAACTGGAGCCCGTGGTGGCGTTGATCATGAACACCATTAAATAATTTTTTGCCAATTAAAGGACCGATAAGTCCTAAATATTTTTTATTAAAGACGGCCATGTTTTAAGCCCGTTAAAAAGTTTATGGAGCTAGCCCGAGTTGTTGTAAATGACATTCAGCGAGGGGTCTATCAATAACTGTATTTTTGAGTAACTGGCAAATGGATGTAAAAACTTTTGCCCTATTTTGAACCGTAAAGTCCATATAAGGAGTTAATACCATGAAATCCGAGTACAAGATGTCGCAATCGGCAGTGGAACTGGATTCAGCCCCAGGGGAAATAAAAACCATTTTGACCGAGCAAAAAAACAACTTTGGTTTTCTTCCCAACATGTACGCCACGATGGCCAATGCGCCTTCAATGTTGAAGATGTATCTGAATGGTTACCAGCTGTTCCGTCAGGAGGCGACTTTTTCACCAGTAGAGCAGGAAGTGGTTTTTCTGACTATCAGCCGGGAAAATGGCTGCGATTACTGCATGGGTGCCCACAGCATGATTGCGGACAAAATGTCAGGGGTTCCCGCTGACGTGACCGAGTCCATACGCAACCATGCACCAATTGATGATCCGAAATTGCAGGTATTGCACGACTTTGTGGTTACCATGTTGAACAAACGGGGAGCCCCATCCCGGTCAGAAGTGGAAGATTTTCTGGCTGCCGGTTATACCGAACAGCAAGTGTTGGAATTGATTGTGGCGATAGCGGTGAAAACGCTCAGTAACTACAGCAATCACCTGTTTCATACCGAGCTGGATGCGGTTTTTGCGGATTATCGTTGGGTAGGATAAGCCTGTGTAACTGGCAGAAGAGACACTCTCCTCTGCCTTGTCCACCTGCACTCGATAGGTCGAAAAACTTAATGGTCCTGGTGGTCGTCCAGATCTTCCAATGTATATTTCAGCCAGGCCAGCACTCCGCCATCCAGGCTGGCTCCGTTGAAGCCCATCTCCTCCAAGAGTGCCAGCGCCTTGCCACTGCGAACGCCACTCTGGCAGTAGCAGAGCACGGTTGTTACACCCTCAAGTTCCGCCAGCCGTTGCGGCAGTTCATCGAGCGGAATGTGCTGTCCGCCGATATGGAATGCCTGCCGCTCGGTTGGGCTGCGCACATCCAGTAACACACAATCACCTTGGTGGTGACGCTCCCGGAAGGCGTCGGGACTTAATCGAGCGCCTTCTCTGGTGTCGATATCTCTTGTGTCGAGAGTGCACTGGAGTAGAGCTTCCCGTGGCAAGTCGGGCGCAGCGGCGGGGTCGCGGCAGGCGGCGCAATCGTCGCTGCGGGTTAATTGGATGGAGCGGAAGTCCAGGTGGAGGGCATCCACCAGCAGCAGCTTGTTTTGCAGGGGTGTCGGCAGCCCCAGCAGATATTTGATGGTCTCGTTGGCTTGTAATACGCCGAGTAGCCCCGGCAGGACACCGATTACCCCGGCACTGTTGCAGTCCTCCACGTTGGCGGGAGCCTCCGGGAAAAGGCAGCGGAAGCAGGCCCCTTCCGGAGTAAACAGGGCACACTGGCCAAAAAATTTCTGGATACTGGCAAATACCCAGGGTTTATTGAGAGCGCAACAGTAATCGTTGATCAGGTAGCGGGCGCTGAAATTGTCGGTGCAATCCACCACCAGATCGGCGGCGGACACCAACTCGGGGGCATTGTCGGCGCTGAGAAACGACTCAATGGCATCGACGCGGATATCCGGGTTGAGCCGCTGCAGTCGTTCTTTGGCGGCCTGTGCCTTGGGTTGTCCCACTTGGTCGTTATCAAAAATAATCTGCCGCTGCAGGTTGCTGGTGTCCACCGTATCGCCATCCACCAGAGTAAGGTGTCCCACCCCGGCGGCGGCTAGATAAAGCGCCACCGGCGAACCCAGTCCACCGGCACCAATCACCAGAATATGGGACTGTTTCAATTTCAGTTGTCCGGCGGCGCCCACTTCCGGAAGCTGGATGTGCCGGGTATAGCGCAGCCATTCGCTGGCACTGAAGCTGGTTGTATTTCCATTCATGGCTCACCCTACTCCGGTTTAATGGCAGCAGCCAGTAGTGCGTGGAACTCCCTGCAGGTCTGTTCAGGATCATCTGCTAGGGTGATGGCGGTAATCATCGCCACACCACTGACTCCGGTCACGGCGACGCTTGGCATTCGCTCCCGGTTGATGCCGCCGATGGCCACCAGCGGATAATCCAGCATATCCTGCCAGTAGCTGAGTCCGGCTAGACCTTGGGGGGTCCAGGGCATGTCCTTGGTATTGGTGTGGTAGATCGGGCCGCAGGCGATATAGGAGGGATTGAAGCTGTGGGCCCGGGCCACCTCGTAGTGACAGTGGCTGCTGATGCCGAGCCTCAGCCCAGCGTCACGTATCGCCTCGATATCGGCCTCGTCCAGATCCTCCTGGCCCAGATGCACCCCATAGGCGCCCAGCTCCACGGCCAGTTGCCAGTGATCGTTGATAAACAGGCGGCAGTTGTAGTGGCGACCGATCTCAATGGCCTCGACGATCTCTTGCCTCAGAGCTTTTCCCTCAAGATCCTTGACCCGCAGCTGCACGGTGCTGATGCCGGTGGGCAGCAGGTGCGCCAGCCAAGCCGCCCGGTCGACGATGGGATACAGTCCCAGTGGGGTGTCGGCACAGGGCGGGAAGGCTGCCGTGTCAGGATCGACGTTTGCGGAGCGGGTCAGCAGGGGCAGGTCATGCTGCCGATTGGGGAAATGGCTGATGGCCACCGGGCCACCGCCGCCGGCAATGCCATAGCCCTGCCTGAGCCCCTGATTGATGGCCATCTTGCCGATCACCACGGCATCCGCCAGGGCGTAACCGAGGGCCAAGGCCGCGGCGATGGCCGAGGACAGGGCGCAACCGGTACCGCGATTGTTGGTGCTTTCCTGCCGTGGGCTGGTAAGCCAGAACGATTGCTCCCGGGAACAGAAAAAATCCTGGCTGAGGGAGCCGTCGCCGTGACCCCCCTTCAGCAGCACGGCCTTTGCGCCGGTAGCCAGCAGAGCGCGGGCAGCGGTTTCCACATCGTCGCTGCTGTGAATAGGCAGTCCACTGAGTTGTTCCGCCTCCTGCCGGTTGGGGGTGAGCAAGGTACAGAGTGGCAGCAGTTCGGACTTGAGGGCGACCGTCAGGTCGGATTTCGTCAGGGCGTCGCCGCAACTGCCGGCCAGCACCGGGTCGATCACCAGCGGCGCGCTGCGGCCCTGAATAAAGGTGCGGATGGTGTTTAATTGTTCGGGGGCGACAATCAGACCGGACTTAATGGCGGCGATCGGCAAGGTTTCCACGGCGCGCAGTTGTTCGGCCAGCACTTCGCTGTCCACAGGCTGGATGGCCAGTACCTCGCGGTTGTTTTGGGCCGTATTGGCGGTGATCGTCGTCGCACCGTGTACGCCCATGGCGGCCAGGGTGCGGATATCCATCTGCACCCCGGCCATGCCGGCGCAATCGCTGCCGGCGATGGTGAGGACTACAGGCTTGGTCGGATGTGTCGCTGACATGTTCAGGGCTTCCAGAACGGTGTGCCCAGTACCGGGGTGCTGGGCTGGGCCATATCCCGCGCAGGCATGACACCGGCTTCGTAGGCCAGACGGCCGGCGCTGACAGCGTGCTTAAAAGCCCTGGCCATGGCCACCGGGTCGCTGGCCTGGGCCACGGCGGTATTGAGCAGTACACCGTCGTAACCCATCTCCAGTGCCTGGGCGGCGTGGGACGGTGCGCCAATGCCGGCGTCGACAATCAGGGTGATATCGGGCATTCGCTGGCGCAACGTATTCAATGCGTAGGGGTTGATCAGCCCCTTGCCGGTACCAATCGGGGCTCCCCAGGGCATCAGAATGCGGCAGCCGGCATCCACCAGCTTCTCGCACAGCACCAAATCGTCGGTGCAGTAGGGTAATACCTCGAAGCCCTGTGAAATCAGCTCCCGGGTCGCCTCCAGCAACCCGAACGGGTCCGGCTGCAGGTTGTATTCGTCGCCGATGACTTCCAGTTTGATCCAGCGGGTATCGAACAATTCCCGGGCCATCTGCGCGGTGGTGATGGCCTCCTTCACCGAATGACAGCCGGCGGTGTTGGGCAGCAAGTGCAGATCCAGTTCTCGCAACAGCGCCCAGAAATCGTTGCCGCCACCGGCGCCGGGATTCTGGCGGCGCAGGGACAGGGTGACCACCCCGGCGCCGGAGGCGCGGATGGCATCCTGCATGATGCTTGGCGAGGGATACAGCGCGGAGCCGATCAGCAGTCGGCTCTCCAGGGATTGATCGGCCAGTTGCCACATGCTTCAGCCTCCCTGCATCGGTACGAGCAGTTCGATCTGGTCTCCGTCCCGGAGCTGCGTGGCGGCGTAATTTGCCCGGGGGACGAACACTTCATTGATGGCGATGGCAAAGCCTTCGCCGGGTGGCTGCCACCGGGCCAGGGCCTCGGCCAGGCAGGTCGGGTCTTCCAGTTGTTTCTGTTCGCTGTTCAGCCAGACGGTAATCAAGGTTGCACCTTTGTGTTGTCCAGGGTTTCAGGCGGGAACCGCCAGGGGTTGAATCAGTTCGGCATAGGGAGAGCGGTAGCTTTCCCCGCTTTCCAGCCAGTTCACCACTTCCCGGGCCACTACCGGCGCCAGCAAAAAGCCGTGTCGGAACAGGCCGTTGGCGCGGATCAGTCCGTCCTGCCAGCGGATGGCCGGTAAATTGTCCGACAGTGCCGGGCGGCAGTTGACCCGGGTGGAAACGATCTCCGCCTCGCCGAAGCCGGGGTGCAGGCTGTAGGCGGCGGAAAGCAGTTCCAGGCTGGAGCGCACGGTAATGGGCTCCATGCTATCGCTTTCAATCTGGGTGGCGCCGATGATGTAGATATCATCGGGTCGCGGCACCACGTAGATGCGGTAGCGGGGGTGCATCAATCGCACCAGGTGTTTGAGCTTCACCTCCGGCGCCCGCAGCCACAGCAGCTCGCCGCGCACGCCACGCAACTGTGGCCAGTCGGCTTTGGCACCGAGACCGCGGCAGTCGATCACCCAGTCAAAGCGGTAGCTCTCACCCCCGGCGCGCAGACTGTGGGGGGCGAGTTGCTCCACGGGGGTTTCCGGGAACCAGCTGACATTGGGATTGGTCAACAGGGCGTCCGCCAGACAGGCCATGGCCTGTTCGTTGTCCACCCAGGATTCCTCTGGCAGGTAGGTGGCCTCACTGAAGCGGCCCGCCAGTTCCGGTTCCAGCTCCGCCAGTTGCGCGGCATTTAACTGCTGGAACTGCTCGGCTGCCGGATGCAGTTTGTTCTGCACTTGTTGATTGAAGTGGCGGTGGTCGGCGCGATCGCCGGGATGGGCCACGATCAGGCTGCCCAGTTGATGCAAGCAGAGGTCGCAGTCGGGTTCATGGGACTGGCCGCAGGGACTGTCGCAGTGTGAGTGACAGCGACCGCCGCCGGCGACTGACAGAGCATCGGTCATGGCTGACCAAAGGGGCAGGGCGGCCATACCCATGGTGTGGATAGCCAGCTCCGCCGATGCCACCTCGGAGTAGGGGGTCAGCATACCGGCGGCGGTGTAGGCCGCAGCATCGCCGCTGTGAATGGGGTCGCGGTCGAAGATGCTGAGCCGGTGGCCGCTCTGGCTTAACTGCCAGGCGAGTACCCGCCCCATAATGCCGGCGCCGACAATGGCTATTTGCACGGGTTAATCCCCCTGGGGGGCAAGAAAAAGGCGGTTGTGTTGTGCACTGTCCTCAGTCCTCCCGCACCTGGATGTAAATGTCGCCGCCTTTCGCGAGAAATTCCTCGGACTTCTCCCGCATACCCTGTTCAGCCGCTGCGTAGTCGCGCACGTCCTGACTGATCTTCATGGAGCAGAACTTGGGTCCGCACATGGAGCAGAAGTGAGCCACCTTGGCGGAGTCCTTGGGCAGGGTTTCGTCGTGAAACGCCAGTGCCCGCTCCGGATCGAGGCTGAGGTTGAACTGGTCCTCCCAGCGGAATTCGAAACGCGCCTTGGAGATCATGTCGTCCCGGTAGCGGGCGCCGGGATGCCCCTTGGCCACGTCGGCGGCGTGGGCGGCAATCTTGTAGGTGATGATGCCTTCCTTGACGTCCTCCCGGTTGGGCAGCCCCAGGTGTTCCTTGGGGGTCACGTAGCAAAGCATGGCGCAGCCGAACCAGCCGATCATGGCGGCGCCGATGCCGCTGGAAAAGTGGTCGTAGCCGGGGGAGATATCCACGGTCAGTGGTCCCAGGGTGTAGAACGGCGCCTCGTGGCAGTGTTCCAACTGCATGTCCATATTGTCCTTGATCATGTGCATGGGCACGTGACCGGGGCCCTCGATCATCACCTGCACATCGTGCTTCCAGGCGATCTTGGTCAGCTCGCCGAGGGTCTTCAGTTCGCCGAACTGGGCCTCGTCGTTGGCGTCCGCCAGGCAGCCGGGGCGCAGCCCGTCACCCAGGGAGAAGCTGACGTCGTAGGCCTTCATGATCTCACAGATGTCCTCGAAATGGGTGTAGAGGAAACTCTCCCGGTGGTGGGCGATACACCACTTGGCCATGATGGAGCCGCCGCGGGAGACGATGCCGGTAACCCGCTCGGCGGTCAGTGGCACGTAACGCAGCAGCACCCCGGCGTGGATGGTGAAGTAGTCCACACCCTGTTCCGCCTGTTCGATGAGGGTGTCGCGAAACACCTCCCAGGTGAGGTCCTCGGCGACGCCGTTGACCTTTTCCAGGGCCTGGTAGATGGGCACGGTGCCGATGGGCACTGGCGAGTTGCGCAGGATATAATCGCGGGTGGCGTGGATGTGCTTGCCGGTGGACAGGTCCATCACCGTGTCGCCACCCCAGCGGGTGGACCACACGAGCTTCTCCACTTCCTCCTCGATATTCGAGGTGAGGGCGGAGTTACCGATGTTGGCGTTGATCTTCACCAGGAAGTTGCGGCCGATAATCATCGGCTCCAACTCCGGGTGGTTGATATTGGCGGGAATGATGGCCCGGCCCTCGGCCACTTCTTTTCTGACGAATTCCGGGGTAATGGGCTGCAGGTTGGCGCCCATGGCGTTGCCGGCGAGGCGTTTGTTGCGTTCCTCGGTGGTGAATTCGTTGTTCAGCGCTTCCCGGGTCTGGTTCTCCCGCAGGGCGATATATTCCATCTCCGGCGTGATGATTCCCTGCCGCGCGTAGTGTATCTGGGTGACGTTGCCTCCGGCTTTGGCGCGGCGGGGCTGACGCTGCAGCGCTTCGTTATAGAATTTGAAAGCTTTGTCCTGTTCCTCGTGGCCGTTGTCGATGGGCGTGATCTCGCGGCCTTTATAGAACTCGGTATCGCCGCGGGCCTCGATCCAGGTGCCGCGCAGGTCCGGCAGACCCTTGTGGACGTCGATATCCACGTCCGGATCAGTGTAGGGACCGGAGGTGTCGTAGACTGTCATCGCAGTGCCATCGGTGAGGCCGATTTCCCGAACGGGTACCCTCACGTCGGGGTGGCCCTCCGGGCTCAGATAAATCTTACGGCTGGCGGGCAGCGGTTCACGGGTAATGAAGTTCCTGGTGGCAGGTTGCACAGGTGTTTTTGAATTCATGGTTGCTCCTCACAGGAATGAATGAATTGTGAGGCATAGAGAGATTGGCATTGCTGTAATTGAGAGCCCATCCCTACGCCGATACTAACCGGATCAGGTTCAATGGGTTCGCTGTCTCCCTTCCGGGAAAAACAGCATCTCAGCCTTGCGGCACCCCAAGAGCATGTAATGGATCATTATACGCAATCCATTGGCGCCTTACTATCGGTCCACTCTGAACCCGGCTCTGGGGTAGCGATGCAAATTCCAATCTCCGCCCCATCTTCCACCGGCAGGGAGCGGCATTGCCGGTACTTAGAATGAGACCGTTACTTGCAGCCATGCTTTTTGGGTGTCGGTGCCGAAGTCGTCTGCGTTGTAGTTGGCGTACTTCAATAACAGGTGAACATTTTTATGAACCTGTTTGGCAATGGCGATATCAATTTCGTCACCGTAATCAGCGTTTCCTTCCTCAGCGTTGAAATCGTGGTAGGTCAGTTGTACCAGTGCGCCGAACACCTTGCCCTCAACAGAGCCATAGCGGTCCTCAATACCGGTGGCCGGGGTGTTTAGAAACTGGTCTGCAAAGCCCTGAAATTTGTGCAGGGTGGCCAGTGGTGTCGAGAAGGCCACGCCTGCATGGTCATCGGCTTCAAGCACGTCCATACCCAGTCTGGCGGTCAGCAGTTTGGTCTGGATGCCGGTCTCCAGGTTGTAGTAATCAGCGTCATAGCTGGCCGGGTTGTCCTTGTAGCCGGATTGCCACGCGTATTCTGCTGTGTAGAGCCATTTGGTGTCCTTGCCCTGTACACCGGACAGCCGGACACCGTAGGTTTTACTGGATGCGGAGGGTGCATCTTCCAGATCCAGCAGGTAGGCGTAGGCAGACAGGGTGCCTATGCCAAGACCCCGGTAATTGATATTGATGATATCGGCGCTGCTATCCCAATCGACATCTGCTGCGGGGGTGCCCGTGCGGCCATCGTCCGGCCCGAAGATACGGTTCACGTTATTGATGTAACCATAGAACAGGGTGGTATCGGGTAAAGATTGATTGGTGATGGTAAAACTGTCATAGGTCTGTTCATTCTGCCGCCAGCCGACGCCACCGATAAAGCGCTGGTTGTCGAGATTGATGCGCTGGCGGCCGTATTTCATGGTGGTGTCGGCCAGTCCACTCCAGGCGATCCAGGCCTGGTTGATCTCGGTACCTTCCGGATCAGCCACCACTGCGTGGTCGGTCAGGTGATTGTTGAGGTCATCGTAGTTGTCACCGCCGATTACCGTGACATCATCCACCTCCAGCTGGACCTGCAGGTTGTTCCAGTGTTTTGTGGTATAGGTGATTCGCGAGCGCAGAGTCGAGGCATGGGCTTCCTCTGGGCGAACATCGTCGTCTACATTTTCGAAACGGTAGCGGAAATTAAATGCCAGCTTGCCACTCCGGAGGGCATCTTGCAGTGTTGGTGAGTCATCGGACTGAGAACTCGTACCGTTGGCAGATACCACACCTGTCATTCCCAGGGCTCCCAGCATGATAATGGTGGGAAGAGCCGTTAATGGCTTTGTTGCAACACCGTTTTTCATAATCAAATTCCCAAAAAGGTCGTTTCCTGAAGCCGCTACCAAAGTGGTATGGTGAATGATACCTTGGTATTAACTTAATGAATTTGAAGGAATTTTTTTCCTTCCTGTGGCAAGTTAACAGCTAATTACATGGGTAAGTTTGACTTCGATCAACGAATCGAGGCTGTCGATTCCTAAACTAGAGACCACCGGAAGAAAACACGTATTTACACTGAAGCAGTTGTGGAGCACCAGCTATGCAGAGTGAACCCCAGGCCGTTCTGGAGGATCGTTTTGGTCGCGTTGTTGACTACCTGCGTCTGTCGGTGACCGACCGCTGTGATTTTCGTTGTGTCTATTGTATGGCGGAGGACATGCGGTTTCTGCCGCGCCAGCAACTGCTCACGCTGGAAGAGATGGCTTTCCTGGGACAGGCTTTTGTATCCCTGGGAGTCAAGCGTATCCGTCTGACCGGGGGAGAGCCGCTGGTGCGCAAAAACGTCATGTCGTTGATCGGCAACCTGGGCTCGCTGCGCGGGTTGGATGAATTGACGCTCACCACCAATGGCTCCCAGTTGCGCAACACCGCCCCGGCACTGGCAGCCGCCGGTGTGCGGCGTATAAATATCAGTCTTGATTCGTTGCATCCTGAGCGTTTCAGTGCCATTACCCGCACCGGTAAACTGCCGCAAGTATTGTCTGGCATTGAGGCGGCGCAGCAGGCCGGTATCGAGCGCATCAAATTGAACAGCGTGATCGTGCGCGGTCAGAACGATGACGAGGTGGTCGCGCTGGTGGAGTTTGCCCTGGCGCGGGGTCTGGATATCAGCTTTATTGAGGAAATGCCGTTGGGCGATGTCGGCTGTCGCGATCGGCAGGGCGGGCTGGTCACCAGTGAGGAAATCCGGCAGCGAATCGGTGATTATTATCCACTGTTGGCCAGCACCGAGAGCACTGCCGGGCCGTCCCGTTACTACCGCATTGCCGGTAGCACCAGTCGCATTGGTTTTATTTCTCCCCACAGCCACAATTTTTGCGACAGTTGCAATCGGGTACGGGTTACCTGCGAAGGCCGGTTATTACTGTGTCTCGGTAATGAACACTCGGTGGATCTGCGTGCGGTGATGCGCCGTTATCCCCAGGACATGCCCGCTTTGCAGAATGCGATTGTCAATGCAATGGCATTGAAGCCGGAACGACACTATTTTTACCACGATGACAAACCGCAGGTATTGCGCTTTATGAATGCCACGGGCGGTTAACGGGAATCAGGATGATCGAAATACAAGAGCCTCAATCAAGTAATTTACCGGCATGGCTTAATCTGGGCTTCCGGCCTTTCTTTATAGGTGCGGCCCTGTTTGCGGTGTTGTCCATGTCGATCTGGGCGGCGATTTTTCCATTGCAAATACTGTCACCTTTGAATGAGTTGGCCCCGACCGTCTGGCATGCTCACGAAATGATCTATGGCTACGCGGTGGCTGTGATTGCCGGGTTCCTGCTGGCTGCGGTGAAAAACTGGACAGGTCTGCAGACACTCAGGGGTACATTGTTGTTTCTGTTGTTCTTCTTGTGGCTGACCGCTCGGTTGTTGCCCCTTGCCGGATTGTTTTCAGAAGCAGGGCTGTCTTTGCAGTGGACCGCTTTCGCCGATCTGTTATTCATGGCTATGCTGATCCCGGCGGTGGCCGTACCGATCATTCGCGCCAAATCCCAGCGCAATCTGGTGGTGATTGCCATACTGGCACTGCTGCTTACTGGCAACGGTCTCTTCTATCTCGGGGTTTTCGGGATACTGGCCGATGGTATCCGGCTGGGGCTGTACCTGGGTTTTTACATCATCATCGCCTTGGTATTGATGATAGGAAGGCGGGTGATCCCCTTCTTCACCGAACGCGGTGTCGGCTATTCGGTCACCCTGACCAATTATGCCTGGCTGGACAAGGCTGTACCGCTCCTGATGATCGCCTTTATTGCCGCTGAGCTGGTCGCGCCGGGAAACCTGATGACAACGTTGGTGGCAGCAGTTCTGATGGTGCTACTGGGACTTCGTCTGGTTGGCTGGCACACCAAAGGTATCTGGCGCAAGCCATTGCTGTGGGTGCTGCATATTGCCTACGGCCTGGTGGCGGTGGGCTTTGCCATGAAAGTGGCGGCTTTTCTGTTCGGCGCTTCGCCTTTCCTGGCGGTGCACGCCTTTGCCCTGGGGGGCATCGGCCTGATGACCCTCGGCATGATGGCCCGGGTGTCCCTGGGGCACACCGGGCGCAATATCCTTGCACCGCCCTCGGCAGTAATCTGGATGTTTCTGCTGCTCAGTGGTGCGGCGCTGTTGAGGGTATTTGTGCCTCTATTGGCCCCCGCCTATTACGGTCTGTGGGTCGGTCTGTCCCAGTTGAGCTGGATATTGGCATTTGCATTGTTCTCGCTGATCTACATCCCGATGCTGGTGACGCCCAGGGTGGATGGTCAGCCGGGGTAGCTGGCAAGTTGTTAAAAACTATCTACAACGTTACCACCGCTTTAAAAGCAGGCATAAAAAATACCCACTGATTCTAGGTGCGTCATTTTTAAACGCAGCAAGCTGCTCTCTCTCGGAGGGGGATTATGGGTCTGGTTGTGATTAAGGCTGATTCAGTCCTTAAAGGTTTTAACGCCGGGGAAACGGTCAGACACATATTTGCTGTGGCATTGAATGCAGTTACCTGTCATTTTGCTGAATAGTTTGTGCTGTTCTTTTGTGTCTTGGTCTCTGCTCGCTTCTGCTAGCGAAGCCGCGAGTTTGTGAAACTCTTTGTCCAGCTTGATAAAACCTTTTGGGACAGCTGACATCAGATCTTCGCGATCCTGTTCGGTCAATTCCTGTTGAAGGATGAAGCTATCATGAATTTGTTGGGCATTCTCTACAACACTCTCATGTTGCCCCATTACAATTGCGGAATGGATAGAGGCCATGCCTTCTTGCACTGCTCTCATCTCTTCTTGAAGCAGATGCCTCAGTTTATCAGTGAGTTTCGGGGTGACAGGTTCTGCCGCCAGGGAGGTGGTTGACACTGCCAGGCAAAGTAAAAAGGCTCCTAGTAATCTATTTATAGTTATAGCTTTCATCGTTGTTGTCTCGTTATTTGCATGTATTGGAAATATTAGCAGCGTAGCTATTATTTGACAGGGATGGGCACTCTGGCCCAGCCAAGATCTTCAAGAATGGCATAGAGCGCCGGCAATGCCAGCAGTATTAGAACGGTAGATACGAGAAGACCAAATACCACCGAAATTACTAATGGAATCACCGCCATGGCCTGGGTGCTGGTTTCGGCCAGTAGTGGTAGTAGTCCGGCTACGGTGGTGCTGGTGGTGATCAGGATAGCCCGGAAGCGGGCGCGGCTGGCGGCACCGGCGGCTTCCCGGACGCTCATGCCCTGTTCCCGGTAAGTGTTGATGAATTGTACCAATAGGATGGCGTTGTTCACCACAATCCCTGCCAGTGAGGCGGCGCCGATCAGCGAGGGCATGGACAGGTTGTAGCCCATGAGCATGTGGCCCCAGACTGCGCCCATAAACGCTACCGGAATGGCGAGCATCACGATGATCGGCTCCAGGTAGCTGCGGAACTGGAACGACAGAATCAGGAAGATTCCCAACAGGCCGATCAGCAATCCCCGGGCGATGGACTGACCGGTTTCCCGGGAGCGGGCGGTCTGGCCTTCTACCTGCAAGGTAATCTCCGGCCATTGCTCACGCAGTTTCGGGAACACCTGGCTCTGCAGGTCTGCCACGATGGCATCGGCATTGGTTTCCCGGCCGTTGACATCTGCAGAGACGGTGACCGTGCGCAGGCCATCAATACGGGTGACCTGTGACCATTGCCGTTCCTCGGTGATGGTGGCGACTTCCCGCAGCGGCACCATCTGGCCTTTGCCGGTGGTGATCACGGTATCTTCCAGGAACTGGCGGGTGTTGCGTTCGACGCTGGTCTGGCGCACCAGAATTTCGATGTGCTGATCACCGATCTGCACCGTATCCACGATATCTCCGAGCAGTCCGGTTCGAATCTGGCTAGCCACCTCGGCCGCTGTTAATCCGAGGGACAGGGCACTGTCGTTCAGTGACAGGGTGCGCTGGGGTTTGCCGGGGCGAAGATCATCCAGCACGTTGAAGGTGCCGTTATAGGTGGCAACTTCGTCGCTCAGATATCGGGCGGCAGCTTTCAGCTCGTCCAGATCCGTGCCCTGCAGGCGAACTTCGATCGGAATGCCGGCCGGGCCGAAGCCGGGTTCCTGGATGTTCAGGGCAATCAGTCCCGGAATCTCGCCGATTTCCTGGGACCAGCGGTCAGTTAGGGTGGCAAGGTCCACGGTGCGCAGCTCTGCGGTCAGCAAATCGGCCATCACGGTGGCCACATGGGCGCCTTTTTCGCCGGCCCCGGCGTGCTGGTTGAAACGGGTCTGGATGTTTTGCACCAGGGCTTGCTGGTCTGGCTGGTCTGGCGCGTACTCCTTGTTGAGCCGAAGCATGGCTGAGGTGATGCGATCCGTAATGGCCTGCGTCTGGTGTAGGGGCGTGCCTTGGGGCATCAGTACCCGGGCTTCCAGTACGTCGCCGTCGATTTCCGGCATGGCCTCCATGCGGACATGGCCGCCGGCCATCAGCCCCACGGAGCCAAGAAGTATCAGCAGCATGCCCGCCAGTACACCGTAACGGAAACGAATAGCGCCGTCGGCCAGTTGCCCCACTTTCTCCCGGGTTTTTTCAAAGCGATTGTCGAAGACGGAGCGAAAACGAGAAGGCGCTTTCTCGCGCTTTTTGCCAAGACCGCTTTTCAGATGGTGAGGCAGTATCCAGAAGGCTTCGATCAGTGAAGCTGCCAGGGCGGCAATCAGCACCACCGGCAGCACTTCCAGCACAGCTCCCAGTTCCCCGGTCAGAAAGGCCAGCGGGATAAACACAGCAACGGTCGTGAGAAAAGATGACAGCACGCCGGGAAGAATTTCCTGGGTGCCTTTGGCGGCTGCCTCCAATGGACTGCAGCCATCGGCTGCCCTCTGAGCTATGTTGTCGGTGATCACCACGGAGTCGTCCATGACAATACCGATGGCCATGAGCAGGGCCACCAGGGTGATCATGTTCAGAGACAGGCCGGTCAGGGCCATCACTACAAAGGCGCCGGCAAAGGCGGAAGGGAGGCCGAACAGGGCCCAGAATGCGAGACGGGGGCGGAAGAACAGTCCCATCACCAGGCCTACCAGTAGCAAACCGGTGATGCCGTTGCCTACCAGCATTTGCAGGCGATCTTCGACGATGGAGGTCATGTTCTGGGTAATTTCCAGTTCCACCGCGCTGCCTTCTACCGAGCTACCCCGGCGGGCCTTTTCCTCGTCAACAAAGGCTTGCAGTGAGTCCATCACCCGCAGGGCATCATCGTGGCGGTTTTTGTGGATCTCCAGAATGATGGCGCGTTGGCCGTTGAAATCTACCCGTTCCTCCTCCCGTTCGTGGGCCTCGGTAATGGTGGCAAGGTCACCCAGGGTGAGCACGGCACCGGCTGCGCCGCCAATGACAGGCAATTCGGCTAGGGCTTGTAGTGATCGCCGTTCATCCACGAACCTCAGTTGGATGTCCTGGCTGTCGGTTTCAATGTTGCCCAGAGGCATGTCCAGATTCTGGCTGCTGATGGCACGGGCAATGTCGCGCACGCCCAGGCCGTACTGGCGCAGCAGGTCACGGGAGACTTCGATGTGCCACTGGCGCTGGGACAGGCCCACGGGAATCACATTGGCCACGCCATCCATGGCGAACAAACGGTCCTCCAACTGGTTGGTGTAAGCCTCCAGGTGGGAAAAGCTCATAGGCCCGTATACTGCAATGGCGGCTACGAGACTGGTGCGGTACAGCTCGCGGATTATGGGATCTTCTGCTTCTTCGGGCAGGTCGGTCAGGGCTTCGATTTCGGTGCGGATATCATCCAGAAACCGGCCCATATCACCCTGTGGCGCCATGCTGGCAATGGTCTGGGCCTGGTTATCCCGGGCGGTGCAGGAAATCTCCTTCATGTAATCCACCCGTTGCAGCACTTCACCCAGTCGCTGACAGATGGCTTCTTCCACATCCGCTGCGGTGGCGCCGCGGTATTCCATGGTGATGCTGACTTCCGGTGGCAGGTAGTCGGGGAAGGTTTCCCGGGTCAGGTTGGGTGCGGCGAACAGACCTACTGCCAGGAACAGAATCAGCAGCAGGTTGCCAGCGGTAGGGTGGCCGGCAAACCAGCGGATCATGGTTACTCTCCTGCGGCCATTTTCTGCAGCCATTGTGCGGTGGGCTCATCGGGTTTCGGGTTCAGCAGCGTGCCCTCGATGGCGGGGATGAGGTCGTCCAGAATGAGTTGGTCGCCGGATTTCAGTCCGTCACCGATCACCGCAACCTCGCCCTGTTGCCACGCCAGGGTAACCGGCTGGCGTTGCAGGCGGTTTTCACCATCGGCTAGGTACACCACGCCTTGGTGAATCGCGCTGGCGGGTACCACGACCACTGGCCCGGGCGTTGGAGCCGATACTGTCGCCTGCACAAACATGTTCCGCACCAGCGGTGGCCGGGCAGGCGGATTGGCGTTGCGGTAAGGTTCTTCCACGGTAATCACTGCCTGGATAGTGCGGGTTACGGGATCAAGGCTGCCGGTCACCCGGGTCAGCCTGCCGGGCCAGTGGCTGTCGGGTGCCCCCGTCGGGTGCACCCGCACGGTCAGTGAATCCAGCGGCAACTGCTGGTGGAAGTCGGTAAAGCCCGGGTGTGCTTCGCCACCGCTTGCCGGGGCAGGAGCGCCCGGGATTTGAGAGATCACGTTCCTGAGTGCGGACATTTCTAGCTGTACCGTGGCCTCTGCTGCGGTGATGTCGTCTGCTATAAACAGAGTCTGGTTGGGATTCACCTGTTGCCCGGTTTCGATCTCGCTCTGGTGCACCCGCATATCCCAAGGGGCTTCAAAGCGGGTGTCTGCAAGGTCTTCCCGGGCATTGGCGAGAGCTGACTCACTCCGGGCTAGGCGTGCCTTAAGGATTTCTTTGCGCACAGGAGTCAGGTTGAGCTGGTTTTCCAGCGACTGCACCGCCTGCTGTTGCTGCAGAGTGGTACGCTTTTGCTCATCCAGTCGGTTTTCTGACAGGGCGCCCCGATTCACCAAGGTTTTTACCCGCTCCAGCTCCCGCTGGGCTAGGGCTAGTCGGCGGTTTTCCAGTTCGAGCAGCCCCCGGGTGTTCTGCTCTTCCTGATCCAGTTGCTGCCGCTCGGCTTCTAGGCCGGCAATATCGGCTCGGGCGGAAGCCTCTGCCAGTTCATAGCGGGTCGGGTCGATCTGCAGCAAGCGGGTACCTGCGGAAATCAGGTTGCCGCTTTCCAGGTCCGGATGCTTCCAGGTAATGCGGCCGCCCACATTGGCCACCGCCCCCCAGCTGCGAGCCGGTAATACTTCGCCATAACCGCGGGCTTGGGTAACAATAATCAGGGGGGCGACTTCAAGTATTCTGGCCGGTATCGCCATTGCCTGCTCGGTGGTGCGTTCCGGTGGTTGCTTCAGTTTCACCATCACTACCACGAAAACGATGCCGGTGATCAGCGTCAGGGCGAGGATGAGTTTATGCTTGTGGCGCATCGGGAGCCTCCTGAAAGCAGGCGCTGAAGATTCTGAAAATACGGGGCGCGATTTTTTCAAGGCTGCGAATGTCACCGCCCACCATGCCCTGAACCACTAATCCCTGAATGGCCCCCAGATAGAGCACTGCAGCAGCGTCGGCGTCAATGGTGGGGGTAACGCGTTGCTGCTCGATACCGAGGTTCAGCAAAGAAATGACTTTCTGGCGGTAATTAGTCAGGGTCTCGCGAACGATACGTTTGGCCGGGCCGTTGCCCGGCTTCTGGAGTTCTCCCAGCATCAGCCGTGGAATGCCCGGATGGCGGGCAATGAAACCGATATGGGCCAGGAACATGGCTTCTAGGGCCTGATCTGCGTGCTTATGTTGATCTGCAACACTGAAAACTCGCTGGGTGAGCTGCTCGGATACCCAACCTGCCACCGATTTCCACAGGCTGTTCTTGTTGGGGAAGTGCTTGAATAGGGCGCCCTGGGAAAGTCCCACTTCATTGGCAATGCGGGCGGTGGTGAGGGTGGAAGGGTCTTGCTCCGCACACAAATGGACTACCGCCTCGATAGTTGCGGACTGGCGCTGTTCAGTACTTTGGTAGGCGCGTTTGGTAGGTTCCAATGGGGTAGCCATTTATATTCCGTGAAAGAAAGTAATCAATCGCTTTATTTTGATGAGATGGCTGGCACTTTACAAGTTTGTTTTCAAAGCGGGAAGCATTCTGGAACACAGGTCAACGACAACTGCCAAGTAGAGCCAGCCCTGCCAGGTGCGGATGTAAGTAATATCCGTCACCCACGCGGTATCGGGTTGGTCAGCAGTAAATTCGCGGTTCAGTGTGTTGGGGGCAGCTACATTACTGGATTAAACTCTTTCCTATTTCAATCCCCTCAATATCCGCTTCATCAATTAGCCGGTGGAGGTAACGGTTGATGGTCAGGCGCTGGCGCACTTCGGCCAGGTAGGCGGCCACCTGGTCGTGTACCTGTTCGTAGGGCAGGGGTATCCCCGGGATTTTGCGGTCCACCTGTACCAGATGTACGCCGTAACGGGACTCAATGGGCTCATTGGCGAGCCCCGCTTCCAGGGCAAATACCTGCTGTTCAAATTCCGGGGTGGTCTGTCCTCGAGTAATCTGGCCCAGATTGCCGCCGGTTTCTTTGGAAGGGCAGGCGGAGAACTGCCGTGCCAGTGTCTCAAAGTGATCCGGTGAACGCTGTAATTGTGACAGCAGTTCCCGGGCGGTTTGCCGGGCGCGCTGCAGGGCGGCCTCATCATCGGGTGCTGCGGCGAGCAGGATGTGACTGACCTGCAACAGGTCGGGACTCTGGAAACTTTCCCGGTGGCCATCGAAATAGCGGAGGCACTCCTCGTTGCTGGGGAGCTCCGCTGGTGCCTCCTGCTCCAGTAGCGCACTGAGCAGGGATTCTTCCGATAATACTTCATCCCCCTCTGCAAGCACTTCTTTTGCCTTTTGCAACAGCAGGGTGCGGATCACCAATGCCTCCGCTGCCTTGCGAAGACCGTCTTCAGGGGATTGGGCCGGGTGATATTGCACTTCCCGGGCGATATCATCGGCTGCAATCAGGGTGCCGTTAACCCGGACTTCCGGTATGTCTGTGGTCGTGTGTGGGGCTGTAGCGTGGGAAGGGCAACTCATGTCCATCTCCTAATGATATGTTGGGGCAAACGCATTGCCCGGTGGCCGGCTGGGCCGGACACCGGGGTAACGCAGTGATCAGGCTCTCTTCCTGCGCACGATCTGGTAGTTCCTGAGCAGGTATTTCACCGGGGCCGCCAGTCCACTGATGATGTGTACCAGGCGGGTAAAGGGGAAGATCAGAAACAGGGTCATGCCCAGGAACACGTGCAGCTTGTACACCAGCGACACCGGGGCAATGGATGCCGCCGCCTCCATGGGTTGCAGCAGTACCAGTGACTGGGCCCAGTTGGCCAGCATCACCATTACCGAGCCGTCCAGGTGCTGGCTCGACGCATAGATGGTGCTGAGCCCCAGGATTAGCTGGATATACAGTAATACCAGCACCAGCAGGTCGGAGAAGCTGCTGCTCGCCCGCACTCGACGGTCGGTGAAACGGCGTACGATCAGCATGGTCAGGCCGATGAAGCAGAGCGCGCCAAACAGCCCGCCCGACACCATGGCCAGCAATTGTTTGTTCGGTGTGGAAATCACATGGTGGTAGATGAATTCCGGTGTCAGCAGTCCCACCAGATGACCGGCCAGCACAAACAGGATGCCGACATGAAAGGCATTGCTGGCCAGCCGCATGCCGCGGGTGCGCAGGATTTGGCTGGAGCCCGCTTTCCAGGAGTACTGTTCGCGGTCGTAGCGGGCCCAGCAACCGACCACGCAGACCAGCAGTGCCAGATAGGGGTAGACCCCAAAAAGAATCGTGTTGATATCCATGATAGTTTCCTCAGTTTGCCCAGCGAATGGCTACGCTGTCGTTAGGGGATCGTTGTGGGGGTTGCGGCGTATTGGAGGGGCAGCTATCCCCGCCCCCAGCACCAAAGGTGACCGCTTCTTCCTCCCAGATTTTGTCCAGTGCCTCGGGGGTATCGTCTCTCTGCTCACTGGCAGTTTTGGCGCGCAGTTCCTCGACGTTTATTGGAACGCCGCTGATCATCAGCAAGCTGTCAAAGAGTGTGTCGTAGGGTGAACCGCGCTCCTTGAGACGTGCGCTCAGCAGGCCGAGGATATGGGCCACATCCGCCAGTCCCTCGCGGGCCTCCATATCCGGGCGGTGGGCCAGGAATTCCAGATAGAGGGGAATGAAATCCGGCAATTCCCGCACGTCAATGTGGAAGCCCTGGCTGCGGTAAACAGCCAGCAGATCCACCATGGCCTGGCCGCGGTCACGGGATTCACCGTGCACGTGTTCGAACAGCAGCAGTGACAGGGCGCGACCCCGGTCAAACAAACCGGTATAGCATTCCTGAGCATCCATCAGGTCGCCGTCATAAATCTGATGCAGCAGGGCCGTGAGCCGCTGGCGCATGTCAGGAGAAATCTCCCGCGCGTCCAGAATCACAGATTCCAGTTCAGCCACAAGCGGTTGCAGTTTGGCGCTGGGATAATCCATCAGTCGGGAGATGATTTTGAGAATATCCATGTTCTACTCCTCCCACATCTGGACGGTCTGGATCACATCCCGCCGGGTGGTTTTTTTGGTGCCGAACAGGTTGATATCCGACTCGCCGGTGGAGCAGCCGTTGCCGAATGAGAAGCCGCAGCCGCCGCGCTCGGCGAAGGCCTCGGACATGGCCTCCTCGCGATGGGCGGTGGGAATCACGAAGCGGTCTTCGTAGTTGGCGATGGCCAGATAGCGGTACATATCTTCCACTTGCCGCGTGGTGAGACCCACCTCCTCGAGAATCTGCTGGTCGTCATGGCCATCGACAATCTGGGCGCGCTTGTAGGCGCGCATCGCCAACAGGCGTTTTAACGCCAGCAGTACCGGCGCCTCGTCACCAGCGGTGAGCAGATTGGCCAGGTACTTGACCGGAATGCGCAGGGAGTCCACATCGGGAATAATGCCGTTCATGCCCACGTGGCCAGCTTCCACTGCAGATTGAATCGGCGACAGTGGTGGCACGTACCAGACCATCGGCAGGGTGCGGTATTCCGGGTGTAGCGGCAGGGCCAATTGCCAGTCGACGGCCAGTTTGTAGACCGGCGACTGTTGGGCTGCTTCGATGACGGAGTCCGGCACACCGTCCTTGCGCGCCTGCGCGATCACTGCGGGGTCGTGGGGGTCGAGAAAGATTTCCAGCTGCTTTTTGTACAGGTCCTGCTCGGACTCGGTGCTGGCCACTTCGTGGATGCGGTCGGCGTCGTAGAGCAGCACACCCAGATAACGGATGCGGCCCACGCAGGTTTCCGAACAGATCGTTGGCTCCCCGGCTTCGATGCGCGGGTAACAGAAGATGCATTTCTCCGACTTGCCTGACTTCCAGTTGAAGTAGATCTTCTTGTAGGGACAGCCGGACACGCACATGCGCCAGCCGCGACACTTCTCCTGGTCGATCAGTACGATACCGTCTTCCTCGCGCTTGTAGATGGCGCCGGAGGGACAGGCTGCTGCACAGGTCGGGTTCAGGCAGTGCTCGCACAGTCGCGGCAGGTACATCATGAAGGTGTTCTCGAACTCGCCGTAGATGTCCTTCTGGATGTTGTCGAAATTTCGATCGACACTGCGCTTCTTGAACTCGGTGCCGAGAATTTCCTCCCAGTTCGGGCCCCACTCGATTTTCTCCATGCGCTTGCCGGACACCAGTGAGCGCGGCCGCGCCGTGGGCTGGTGTTTGCCCAGCGGTGCAGTGTGCAGGTGCTGATAGTCGAAATCGAATGGCTCGTAGTAGTCGTCGATTTCCGGCAGGTCGGGGTTGGCGAAGATATTCGCCAGCACCCGGAACTTGCCGCCGATTTTCGGGTTGATGGAGCCGTCGCGGTTACGTACCCAGCCGCCGTTCCATTTGTCCTGGTTCTCCCACTCTTTGGGATAGCCGATGCCGGGCTTGGTCTCGACGTTGTTGAACCAGGCGTATTCCATGCCTTCGCGGGAGGTCCAGACATTTTTACAGGTGATGGAACAGGTGTGACAGCCAATACACTTGTCCAGGTTCAGCACCATCCCTACTTGTGAGCGTATTTTCATTGTGATGCCTCCTTAAACGTCCTGGGGAAGTGGTTGCGGCAGGTCATCGGTATTTGAGCCCTCCAGCCAATCCACCTTGTGCATTTTGCGCACCACCACGAACTCATCGCGATTACAGCCGACGGTACCGTAGTAGTTGAAGCCATAGGACTGTTGTGCGTAGCCACCGATCATATGCGTCGGCTTCATGACTATCCGGGTTACCGAGTTGTGGTGACCACCCCGGGTCCCGGTCATTTCCGAGCCGGGGGTATTCACGATGCGTTCCTGGGCGTGGTACATCATCACCATGCCCTCGTTGACCCGCTGGCTGACCACTACCCGGCAGGCGATAGCGCCGTTGACGTTGAATACTTCCACCCAGTCGTTGTCCTCGATCCCGGCCTTTTGCGCATCCACTTCGCTCATCCAGATAATCGGCCCGCCCCGGGACAGGGTGAGCATCAGCAGGTTGTCGGAGTAGGTGCTGTGGATGCCCCATTTCTGGTGGGGTGTGATCCAGTTCAGCACAATCTCGGTATGGCCGTTGGGTTGCTTGCCCTTCACCAGGTCGATGGACTTGGTACAGATTGGCGGCCGGTAGGACACCATTTGCTCGCCAAAGGCCTGCATCCACCGATGATCCTGGTAGAACTGCTGGCGGCCGGTGATAGTGCGCCAGGGAATCAGCTCATGGACGTTGGTGTACCCGGCGTTGTAGCTGACGTGTTCATCCTCCAGCCCTGACCAGGTGGGTGAGGAGATGATCTTGCGCGGCTGTGCCTGGATGTCGCGGAAGCGGATTTTTTCCTCGTGCTTCGGCTCTGCCAGGTGCTTGTGGTCGCGGCCCGTGAGCTTGCCGAGCGCATCCCAGGCCTTAACCGCCACATTGCCGTTGGTCTCTGGAGCCAGACTGAGCACCATTTCAGCGGCGTCGATGGCAGTATCAATGCGCGGTTGTCCCTGACTGATACCCTCTTCGGTAACGGTGTAATTCAGTTTGCGCAGCAGTTCCACTTCTTCATCGGTGTTCCAGCCGATGCCCTTGCCACCGTTGCCGAGTTTTTCCAGCAGCGGCCCCAGGGAGGTGAACTTCTTGTAGGTGTTGGGGTAGTCCCGCTCCACCGCCACGATGTTCGGTGCAGTTTTGCCGGGAGTCAGTTCGCACTCGCCTTTCTTCCAGTCCTGTACCTCGAAAGGTTGCGACAGCTCTCCGGGCGTGTCGTGGAGGGTGGGCACGGTGACGATATCGGTTTCCACCCCGAGGTTGTCGTTCAGGGCGGCGATCTCGGAGAACTTTTTGGCAATGCCCTTGTAGATATCCCAGTCGGAACGAGCTTCCCAGGCGGGATCGGCGGCCTTGGACAGTGGGTGGATAAAGGGGTGCATATCCGAGGTGTTGAGGTCGTCCTTCTCATACCAGGTGGCGGTGGGCAACACGATATCCGAGTACAGGGCAGTGGAGGACATGCGGAAGTCGAGGGTAACCACCAGATCCAATTTCCCTTCGGGTCCTTGTTCCTCAAAGTCCACTTCCTTGGGAATTAAGTCACTGCCGCGGGCGAAGTTGTCTTCGTTCATGACACCGTTGTTGGTGCCCAGCAGATACTTGAGCATGTACTCGTGGCCCTTGCCGGAGGAACCGAGCAGGTTGGAGCGCCAGATAAACATATTGCGCGGGAAGTTGGCCGGGTTGTCCGGTTGTTCAGAGGCAAATTTCAGCTGTCCGGATTTCAGTTGCTGGACGACATAATCTTTCGGGTCCATACCGGCTTCAGCCGCTTCGCGGGCAACCTGTAGCGGGTTGCGGTTGAGTTGCGGTGCGGAGGGGAGCCAGCCCATGCGTTCGGCCTTGATGTTGTAGTCGAGCATGTGCTCCGGCCACTCGGATTTGTCCGCCAGCGGTGACAACACCTCGTGGACACTGACTTTCTCGTGGCGCCACTGGGAGCTGTGGTTGTAAAAGAAACTGGTGCCGTTCATCTGGCGCGGCGGACGGCTCCAGTCCAGACCAAAGGCCAATGGCAGCCAACCGGTCTGCGGGCGCAGTTTTTCCTGGCCCACGTAATGGGCCCAGCCACCACCGCTCTGGCCGACACAGCCGCACATGATGAGCATATTGATCAGCGCGCGGTAGCTCATATCCATGTGATACCAGTGGTTCATGCCAGCACCGACGATGATCATGGATTTGCCGCTGGTTTTGTTGGCGTTATCGGCAAACTCCCTGGCCACCTGAATAACGCGATCCCGGGGTACGCCGGTGATTTTCTCTTGCCAGGCCGGGGTGAAGGGGATGTCGTCGTCGTAACTGGCGGCGACGTTGCCACCGCCGAGGCCGCGGTCGATGCCGTAGTTGGCCATGGTCAGATCATAGACGGTGGCGACTCTGGCGGTGGAACCGTCACCCAGTTGAATCTCACGCACCGGCACCAGTCGAGGCAGAACATCGTCGTGCTCGCAGTAGTTCCAGTGCTCGTTGCGTTCATCTGCGGCAAAGTGCGGGAAGGCCACAGCTACGGTGTTGTCACCAATCAGCGAGAGCTGCAGTTTGACGTCATTGCCATTCTTGCCCTCACGTGGCTCGATATTCCATTTGCCCTTTCCTTGTTCCGCTGAGGGCTCCCCCCAGCGGTAGCCGATGGAGCCCAGCGGTGATACCAGCTCGCCACTGGGTTCATCCAGGGCGATGGTTTTCCAGTCCGGGTTGTTGTCCTGGCCGAGTTTGCCGTCCAAGTCGGAAGCTCGCAGGAAGCGGGTAGGACAGAAATGGCCGTCTTTCTCTTCCAGCAGCACCAGCATCGGCATGTCGGAATAGCGGCGCACGTACTCGGTGAAGTACTCACTGGGTTTTTCCAGGTGAAACTCTTTGAGAATCACGTGACCAAAGGCCATACCGAGGGCCGCATCGGTACCCTGTTTAGGGCTCAGCCAGATATCGGTCAGCTTCGCCACTTCAGCGTAGTCCGGCGTGATGGCGACGGTTTTGGCACCTTTGTAACGCACTTCGGTAAGGAAGTGAGCATCGGGGGTGCGGGTCTGGGGCACGTTGGAACCCCAGGCGATGATGTAGTTGGAGTTGTACCAGTCGGCGGACTCCGGCACGTCGGTCTGCTCACCCCAGGTCATTGGCGAGGCGGGCGGCAAGTCACAGTACCAGTCGTAGAAGCTCAGGCAGACTCCGCCGATTAGCGACAGGTAACGGGCGCCAGCGGCGTAGGATACCATCGACATGGCGGGAATCGGCGAGAAGCCGATGATGCGATCGGGACCGTACTGTTTGGCGGTATAGACATTGGTGGCGGCGATGATTTCGTTGACTTCTTCCCAGGAAGACCGAATGTAGCCGCCCAGTCCACGTGTGCTCTTGTAGCTCTTGGCCCGTACCGGGTCCTCGACGATGAAGGCCCAGGCATCCACCGGGTTGTCGAACCGCTTGCGGGCGTCGCGCCACAGTTTCAACAGCGGCTTGCGCACCTTGGGGTATTTGAGGCGGTTGGCGCTGTAGATGTACCAGGAATAGCTGGCGCCGCGGGGGCAGCCGCGGGGTTCGTGATTGGGCAGGTCCGGGCGGGTACGCGGGTAATCGGTCTGCTGGGTTTCCCAGGTGATCAGACCGTTCTTGACGTAGATTTTCCAGCTGCAGGAACCGGTGCAGTTGACGCCGTGGGTGGAGCGCACAATCTTGTCGTGCTGCCAGCGCTGGCGGTAGCTGTTTTCCCATTCACGATTCTGGTTGCGGGTCTCGCCGTGACCGTCGGCAAACTCTCCCGTGACGGTTTTCTTGAAGAACTGCAAGCTGTCGATGAAATGACTCATAGCGTTACTCTCTCTTGATCGTTGGCAGTAAGCTGCCGACTCGGGTAGTGGCTTCAGTTACGGGTTATAAAATTCGTCATCCTTGTGGAGAGTGAAATTCTCACCACATTTCGGGCACTGAATTTCGGTGTCGCTCCGGTTTTTACGCAGGTAAAACCACCAGTTAATACCGATACACACTGCATAGAAGGCGGCGAAACCAATCAGTGCCACTTCCGGGGTGGTGGCGGTGATCTGCTCTCCGATAACCTTGGGGATGTAGAACGCGCCGTAGGCGGCCACCGCGGAAGTCCAGCCCAGTACCGGCCCGGCCTGTTCTTTTGGGAAGACCATGGCGATGGTGCGGAAAGTAGAGCCGTTGCCGATACCGGTGGCGGCGAACAGCACCAGGAACAGCAGGAAGAAGGGCAGGAAGAATTCTTCAGGGGTCGCGGAGTTGTAGGCGGCTTTCATGTAGTAGGCCACGCCGAGGGCGCTGGCCACCATCACCACGGAGCAAATCTGGGTGACCAGGGCGCCACCCAGTTTATCGGCAATCCAGCCACCTACCGGGCGGATCAGAGCGCCGATGAAGGGTCCCATCCAGGCATACATCAGGGCGCTGGGGCCGTTGACGTTGATGGTGTCGTGGGTCATGACGCCGTCCACCATGATGTGCTGGTAACCGAAGATAACCTTGATGGCCAGTGGGAAGGAGGCTGCGAAACCGATGAACGAGCCAAAGGTCATGGTGTAGATAACACTCATCACCCAGGTGTGCGGGTTGTTGAAAATCTTGTACTGACGAATCAGGCTGGTGCGAATGGCACCGGGCAACATTTTCAGCCAGAACACGGTGGAGCCGATCACCAGCACCATGACAATTTCTTTTGGCACACCAAAGCCGGAACCGTTGGCGGATTCCGGTAACAACAGCCACAGGCCCACCGCGGCGGTGACGAAACCGATCAGCAGCATACCCGCGATCATGCCAAAACTGACCACCGTGTTCGGGAGGTCGGGCGACACCTCCTGGGATCGGATGTTGTTCATGCCGAACCAGCCGGCGAAGGCCAGTGGAATCAGCAGCACCAGCCAGATGTAACCGGCGTTGTGAATCCAGGTTTCACTGCCTGCGGGTATCTTGCCGATCAGGGTGCCGGAGGTGTTTTCCAGAATCATGGAATCACCGCCGAACAGACCAAACGTCATCACCAGGGGGATCAGGATCTGCATGGTGGTGACCCCGAAATTGCCGAGGCCGGCGTTCAGTCCCAATGCCAACCCCTGTTGTTTTTTGGGAAAGAAGAAGCTGATGTTGGACATGGATGATGCGAAATTGCCGCCACCGAAGCCGGACAGCAGTGCCAGCGCCTGGAATACCCACAGTGGGGTGTTTTTATCCTGCAGGGCGATGCCGGTACCCACCGCGGGGATCATTAATAGCGCAGTGGTGAAGAAAATGGTGTTGCGCCCGCCGCACAGCCGGATAAAAAAGCTGCTGGGTATTCGCAGGGTGGCGCCGGTCAGACCGGCAATGGCGGTGAGGGTGAACAGCTCGGATTGGGCGAACGGAAAACCCAGGTTCAGCATCTGTACCGTGATAATGCCCCAGTAGAGCCACACGGCAAATCCGCACAGCAGGCTGGGAATGGATATCCAGAGATTCCGAGTGGCAATCTTTTTGCCTTCTGATTCCCAGAACCGGGTATCTTCGACATCCCATTTTTGTAGATCGGCCATAATGGCTCTCCTCGTGAGTACAGTCTTATAACGTTAAAAAATCGTCGGCTTTTGCCTGATCCAGCCGGTGCCGAAATTGATCCAGTTTGATGGCGTAAAACATCAGTACCATGCAGCCCGCCAGCACCCCGTAGAGCAACATGAAGCAAGAACTGCGAATGCCGGTGAGATCGGCCGCCAAACCGAACAGGATGGGCAGCGAGAAACCGCCGAAAGCGCCGATGGCGGCCACCGCTCCGCCTACCACGCCGACGTTATCCGGGTAATAGTCGTAGATAATCCGGTAGATACTGGCCTTGCCGAAGCCCATCGCCAGCCCCATCACGAAGGTCAGTAGCACGAACACCCACAGGTTGATGTGGATGTTGAGGAACAGATTCCGCTCGATGCCGTGGATGGTCATGGTGGTGGGCGGGTAGGAGAGGAAAAACAGGCACACCAGGCACACCCAGAACACTGACCAGTTGATGCGGCGGGCGCCAAAGTTGTCGGCGAACCAGCCCCCCAGGGCGCGTACAATGGCTGCCGGCAGGGTGAACAGCAGGGTGACAAAAGAGGCTGTTTTCAGGTCGAGCCCGTATTCGCCCACATAGTACTGGGGCAGCCACAGGGTCAGGGCCAGGAAACCACCGAACACAAAATAGTAATAGAGGCCAAAGCGCCACACCCGCAGTTCCCGCAGGGGGCGCATTTCCTCCGTCCAGGATTGCCGGGACCTGGTTCGTTGGCTTCTGTCCGAGGGCGACCAGCTAAAGAACCAGAACAGTATCGCGATTGCCAGCAGCACAGAACCGTAGATGTTGGGTACTGCCTGCCAACCATACGAGAGGATAATCAACGGTGCCACCAGGTTGGTGATGGCGGCCCCGGCATTGCCGGCACCGAAGATACCCATGGCGGTGCCTTGTTGTGAGGCCGGGAACCAGCCGGAAACCAGACTGATACCCGTGGCAAAGGTGCCTCCGGCGATACCCAGTACCAGGCCGACACAGAGAAACTGCCCAAAGGTCCTGGCGTAGGGGAGGGTGAACAGCGCCAGCGCTACAATCAGCGATTGCACGAAAAATATCAGCCGACCACCAAAATGCTCCGCCAGCACGCCGCTGATCAGCCGGGCCAGAGCACCGGTAAGAATCGGTGCCGCCACCAGCAGTCCGAAGGCGGTTTCGCTCAGACCCAGGTCAGTTTTGATCTGCATACCGAGAATCGCAAACAGGGTCCAGGCGGCAAAATGGGCGGCAAAAGCGGTTGTGCAGATACCGAGGCTGTACCATTTATGTGGCCAGTTTTGTGACTGGGCTGTGGTCATGGGCTTTTCATTTTCTCCCGAATGTGGTTTGAATGTAGTAACAGTGAGTGGTCCCGAACATGACCTGTATCAATCACCGAACCGCTTGAATTTGATGGGGTTTTTGAAAGTACTACCTAAGTGGTAGGCTGGTTTTTTTAAAAAACCTTAAATAACATAAGGTTGTTTTTGGTTGTCGGGATGGGTGGAGATGACTGCTCCGAAAGTGGATATTTGGTGGTAATAACCATGGCAATGATGCTGACCGGCAGGAAATTGCGTTTTTCCCAATCGATTGCGATTCAGGTATTGATCCCGATGTTGGTGATCGGTCTGCTTGCTCTGTCGAGTATGCTGGTCTCCCTGCTGGTGACGCTTAACACCCAGCATGATGCCGAGGCGATCAATATTGCCGGTTCGATGCGGATGCAGACCTACCGCATTGCGGTACACCTGCAGCAGGCCGTGGCGGGAGAGGCCGATCCGAAAGAATTGATTGACACCCTGGCGGAAGAGCACCGCACTTTTTCTGAAAAGCTGTATCAATCGAGCATTGCCCGGGTAGCGGGCGAGCGCAGTGACGTCAGTCTGAAACGCGCCTACCAGCAGGTGGTCACTAACTGGGAACAGCATATGGCCCCGTTATTGTTGTCTCTGAGTTCTGCTGAACAGGGGAGGCTGGCATCGGCCAGTCGGGAATACCTGGGGCATGTCGAGGAACACGTGGGCGATATTGACAGGTTGGTGCTGAGCATCCAGCAAAATACCGAGGAGAAAATTGAGCTATTGGGCATATACGAGGGGCTCAGCATCTTTCTGTCATTTCTGGCGCTGGTGTTCATCGTTATGCGCACCGACCAAAATCTGGTTCGGCCGTTGCAAGATCTGGTGCGGGCCGCCGAGCACACCAGTGTCGGCGATTTTTCCTACCGCACCTACTACGAGGCGGTCAATGAGATTGGCCTGTTGTGCAGTACCTTCAACGATATGTCCGCCAATCTGGCGCGGCACTACCGAAAACTGGAGGACATGGTGGATGAAAAAACCGCCCAGCTGCAGCGCTCCAACCAGATGCTGGACTTCCTCTACAATACTGCGCAGCGACTGTCAGAAGGGGTGGGAGGCAGTCACCAACCCTTCGGGGACATCTTGGCCGATCTGAAAGCGTTGACCGGTATCCCGTGTATTTCCCTGTGCCTAGCCAACGAGGCCAACACCGACAAATATGATTTGATTCTGCCTGCCGGGGAAGAACGCGATTGTCTGATCCGCGACTGTAAAAACTGTTTCATGCAGCCTGACAGTGATCACCAGACTCAGGGTGAGTCATCATTTGCCATCGAGGATTCCAGCGATAATTTTGGCTTTCTGTATATCAACACTGGCCCCAACCTGGTGCTGGAGCCATGGCAGCAGCGGCTTATCGAAGCCGTGGTAGAGCATCTGGCGGCGGCCATGGCGCTGCACTACCGGGATGGACTGAGTCGGCGGGTGATGCTGTTCGAGGAGCGCTCCATTATTGCCAGAGAATTGCATGACTCTCTGGCTCAGTCCCTGTCCTACATGAAAATGCAAGTGGCGCGGCTGGTGCGGCTGTTTGATCGGGAGGCCCCGGAAGAGCAACTGCGCGAGGGCTTGGAGGATCTGCAGCAGGGATTGAATGCCGCCTATCGGCATTTGCGGGAACTACTGACGACCTTTCGGCTGAAACTGGATGCCCCGAGTCTTTACCAGGCATTGAAAGCCACAGTGGATGAATTTGATCGCCAGAGTGAGCAGACCGAAGTGAAGCTGGAGTTCCACCTGGGACACTGTCCGTTGACCCCCAACGAGGATATCCATGTTTTGCAGATTATCCGCGAGGCCATCACCAATGCCTTCAAGCACGCCGGGGCCAGCTGTATCGAATTGCGTTGTGAGCGAGGTGCCGATAACCACGCAGTATTCCGGGTGCTGGATGATGGTGTGGGAATTGCCACTGACCCGGTCAAGGAACACCACTACGGGCTTTCTACCATGCGGGAGCGGGCGGAACTGTTGCAGGGTACCCTGGATATACACCCCGGTGAGGCGGGGGGGACCGAAGTGGTTCTCAGTTTTATGCCAGAGGTCTTTTCCTGAGTAAAATGATCAACTATTCACCTGCGCCAGATCAATTTATTTTAGGGAATGGCGCTCTAAACTAATCCTGACTATGACAATGATGTACTTTTTGAAGAGGCGACCATGAACGAGTCTAAAAGCAAATTGATCCTGGTGGATGACCACCCATTGCTGCGCAAGGGCGTACGCCAGCTATTGGCGCTGGAGGATGATATGGAGGTGGTCGGTGAAGCCAGCAATGGTCGTGATGCGGTTGAATTGGTCAAGCAACAGGGGCAGGACGTGGACCTCGTGCTGCTCGATCTGAGCATGAAAGGCATGGATGGCATCGAGACTCTCCGGGAAATGCGCGAGGTGGGTGTGTGCTGCCGTATTGTGGTATTCACGGTTTCCGATGAAAGCAAAGATATGCTGGCGGCGTTCAAGGCCGGAGCCGATGGCTATCTGCTGAAAGATATGGAACCAGCGGAGCTGGTGGAAAGAATCCGCGATGCCTGTATCGGCAAGATGGTGCTGTCACATGAGCTCACCGAGGTGCTGGCCAAGGCTTTCCGTGATAACGCCCGCAGTGAACAGGATTCAGGCTACGACGCCCTGACTCGTCGCGAAAAGGAAATCCTGCGCATGGTGTCTGCCGGGCTGAGTAACAAGCTGATTGGTCGCGAACTCGATATTGCCGAGGCGACGGTCAAGGTCCATGTTAAACACCTGCTGAAAAAACTCGGTTTGCGTTCGCGGGTAGAGGCCGCCGTCTGGGCGGTGGAACACCAGAAAAATTAATGGGAATCATTTTTTCCGAGCGGAGTTTCTCCTATGGATTCGTCTTATCTACCGCGCGCGATCTGGCTGGCGCGCGCTGAAAACCTGATTTTCCCGCTCTGTCGCCGGGTGCCTTTTCGAATACAGCAATGGTTGTTGGAAAATGTACTTCAGCAATTGCTGGCGGAGGCTTCCGCCGAAGGTGAGCTGACATTCCTTGAGGGTCGAACCCTGTCAATTCGGGTGACTGATATGGGTGTCGGTTGGCATATTGTCGGTTGCCATCCCCGTTTGTTGGTCTTGCCGCCGAACGATACAGCCGATGTCACGATTCTTGGTCGAGCCAGAGGGTTTGCGTTACTCGCTTCTGGCCGAGAAGATCCCGATACCCTGTTTTTCCGTCGCGAGCTTTGCCTGGAGGGTGATACTGAACTGGGCCTGGGAGTGAAAAACCTTCTGGACAGCATAGAGCGGGATGTCCTGCCACTGCCGATAAGACGGTTGTTGTCGGGTGCGGGGACCATGGCGAATGGTATTTAAACGATTCTCCGGGGGGAGTGCCCGTCAAAGGTCGAGAGATACAAAGCCTCGACCTTTTCCCGGGCCCACGGGGTTCTACGCAGGAAAGTCAGCGATGACTTGATGGACGGGGCATTTTTAAAACACTTGATATCAATTCGCCGGGCCAGGCCATCCCAGTCGTAGTGCTCCACCAGCGCCGTGACAATTTGCTGCAAGGTCACGCCATGTAGGGGGTTGTTCGGTTGCAGATTGGTCATCAGATGGATCCATCACTCTTGTTGTGGTGTTTATACCACTACGGTCGGTAAATGGCTGCCCATTAATGTGGTGTTGTACATCATCAGGCTGTTTTGAATCGCAATGGCAATGAGGAAAAGCCGCTTGCGGGATAGACAGCATTGATGGCTGGTTTGCCCGCTACGGGCTCGATCCACTCGGTGTGTCTGAACAGTGTCTCCATAACTGTCAGCAGCTCCATTCGAGCCAGCGGTGCACCGGGGCAGACATGGATCCCCGCCCCATACAGCAGATTTTCGGTCGGGTCGCGATCCAGGCGGAAGCTGTCCGGGCTATCGAAGACATCACTGTCCCGGTTGGCGGAAATCCAGTTCAGCGAGATTCGCTCGCCAGCACCCATCTTTCGGCCACCCATTTCCACCGGACAGGTCGTAATACGCCGGTTGGTTACCAGGGGGCCGTGGATCCGCAGAATCTCATCAATGGCCCCGGGCAACAGGGACGGTTGCTCGCGCAACCGTTTCTGTACCTCAATGTGTTTCGCAAGATAGTGAACCAATATACCGATTGCCGCAGAGATGGTGCCAATTTCCCCGACGGTCCAATTCCGTAAAATACTGGTCATCTCCCCATTGTTTAATCGGCGCCCCCAGACTTCTTCGTGCATCAGGTCGGCAGTGATGTCATCACCGGGTTTTGCGCCAGCCTGACGACGAACTTCAAGCATGTCGACGACGAGGGTTTCAAGTTCGCGTGCAATGTCTGACATCGCTGCCCGGTCTCCAGCGCGGGTGGCCTCGGTATTCTTTCTGGCCCACTGGACTAGCGGGTCGTGCAAGCTGGGTGGCCAGCCGAGAAATGCACATTGAACTTGTACCGCAAAGGGCTGGGCGATATCGGCCATCAGTTCCACATCATTTTGGGCCGGTATCTGGTCAAGCAGTTCTGTGATGATTTCCCGGCAGGAAGGTTCGAAGGCATCCATTCGCGCTGGAGCAAAGTAGGGTTCTATGATTTGCCGGTAAACGGTGTGCTCCGGGGGGTCCATACCATTGGGAATAGAGAGATGTTGGGATACCACACTGCTGAAGGTATCGTGATCGTGAAGTACCCGGATAAGGTCCCGATGCCTGAATAGTGACCACTGTACGGCCTCGTTGTAAGCGACAGGACATTGTTCGCGCATATTGTCGTAAGCAGCGCGTTGATCGCGAAGAACCGCTTCGGATTGCGGATCCCAATCGGATCGGAGTTTTTCAGTCATGATTACGCCTCTTCATGTCAGAGTATTTTGCGAACAGTCGGCATGCAGAATCCTGCAGGATAGCGATATGTTCTGGTGCAGAGTCAACCGGTTCTGGTCGAGGGGAATACGCTATTACGCTAAATCCATACCCGGCTTCCCGTACCAGTAGCCATTACAAAATGTGGCTACTCCCTGGTCACTGGCAATGAGTTGATTGCTGAGTGTTTCTCCTCGGCGTATCCGGTCAAATTGCTCCAGCACCTGGAATGTGTTGCTGCTGTTTGGACTGATGCGGAGAATATCAACACCAATAGCTGCCATGTCATGGTATTCCGCCAGCAAATTGTGAATGTCACCAGAAAGCGTCTGAATGCCATTCAGGGTAAATAACGACGTATTTTCACGCGTGTGCACAGGAATACCGTCTGGATAATCCAGGCAACTCAGCTGGCAGTCATCCTTTGGCAAGTTGTGATTGCGGGCGGTAAAACAACGAGCGGAGTAGGCCAGTGGCAAATGCCCATAGCTGAATATTTCCGTTTGTACCTGTTCGGCAAAACCAAACTGCTGGACTTCATCGAGGATGCCTTGCAACGTGTGGCGGCTCAGCTCTACCGGCATCACCCAGCGCATCATGCCCGCCTGTTGCAGGACACGCAGGCTGGCGCTGTTGTAGATATTGATGGACGGACCGGCGACAAAGGGCAGATTTCGCTCCGAAAGCAGTTCCACCGCCGCCATGTCGTTGGCCTCCATCAGGCAGCCGCTTTGATCGCAGAGCTTGCGCAAGGTTGCCAGGTCGGCACGTGACTCGATCAGGGCCAGGGTGGAGAGCACTACCTGTTTACCCGCCTCGGCCAGTGGTGCTGCCATTTCCAGCCACGCCGAAGAGTGAACCTCGCGCCGTTTTGGGCAGACAGTTTCCCCCATGTAGATTATGTCAGCGGGGGAGTCCAGTGCCTGGTGATAAAAGTCTTCGACCTGTTGTCGCGGCCAGTAATAGAAAATGGGTCCCAGGGACAATTGCATCGGTTATTCCCCGTTGTGGTGGGTATTTATTGCCAGGGACGCGAGTAGGCGCCAAAGGTGGTTTGACTGCCCTCGGAAACCCTGGAAAGGGTATCGAACCACTCTCTGCGAGGGGTGAAGCGTTCACCGGCATTGTGATAATGATCCAGTGCTTCCCGCCACACGCTGACCACCTGTGCCACATAGGCGGGACTGCGTTGACGCCCTTCGATCTTGATGGCTTTGATGCCGATCTCCGCCAGCTGGGGAATCAACGCCAGGGTGTTCAGGCTGGTGGGTTCCTCAAGGGCATGATAGGTATGCTTTTCCACTTTGAAGCGGCCTTTGCAGAGGGTGGGGTAACCAGTGTTTTCGCCGGTCTTGAAGCGGTCGATCAACACTCCGTTGAGGCGTGACTCCCTGCCACTGGCTGTCTCTTGCCAGCGCACCGCTGAAGCGGGTGAGCAGGCTCCACAGGTGTTGGGAGATTCGGCAGTGACATAGGATGACAGATGGCAACGGCCCTCGGCCATGATGCACAGACTGCCAAAACCGAATACTTCCAGATCCACCGGGCTGGCGGCCGTCAGTTGTTGCACCTGGGACAGGGAAAGGACTCGCGGCAACACGGCACGGCGAATGTCGAACCGGCGTTGGTAAAAGGATAGTGCCGCGGCGTTGGTGGCCGATCCCTGGACCGATAGATGCAGGGCGAGTTGCGGATATCGTTCCCGGGCGTAGTCGAGTACACCCAGGTCGGCGACGATCAGTGCGTCAACACCCAGTTGCGCGGCGCGATCTACCGCTGTCTGCCAGGCGCTCCAGTTGTGGGGTTGCGGGTAGGTATTGATGGCCACGAATAACCGGACATTGTGCCTGCGGGCGTATTCCAGGGCCCGGTCTGCCTTGCCGTCATTAAAGTTGAGGCCGGCGAAATGACGGGCGTTGGTGGCGTCCCGAAAACCGATGTAGACAGCATCAGCGCCGTTGTCCACGGCGGCCTTGAGTGCGGGCAGGCTGCCCGCTGGACAGACGAGTTCCATGGTCGATCCTCTGGGTAATAAAAAAACGTCCGACTGCAATGGACCGGACGCAAAATCCCTGGAGTAGGGGTGAAAGCTTAGTGTTAACAGGCCCTAGTCTGTCACCGGCACCAGTAAGACTTTCTGCCGGGCCCGGTGAATCACGCCGGGGGCTGTTCCGCCGATCAGGGTATCGTAGAAGGGGCTGTGACCGTGGTTGCCGATGACGATCAGGTCTGCCTGTAGACGGTCCGCAGCCTGTATCAATTGATCGACGGGTTTGCCTTCCAGCATGACTGCACGGCAGTTGATACCTCGGGCAGACAGGTCATCGGCCATGTTCTTCAGCCGTGTCAACGCCTCATCGTAGGACAGCTGTATTTCTTTCTTCAGCTCTTCATCAGTGGCACCTTCCATACCCGGTAATTCAGTTTCCACTGTTGCCAGAATCAACACGGCACGGTACTGCATAGCCAGATCGATGGCCGCATCGAGCACACGCTCTGCATTTGAATCCAGGTCGATTGCCGCAAGTATGGTTTTCATGGTGCAACTCCCCGGTTGACCTAAAAATGGCATAACAAATTCTGCTCCGCTCACCCTTGTGTGCAATTGATGTACGTCAAGCGTGTCCCCGAAGAGGTTCTTCTCTTAGGGGGTACCACTAAATAGACGGGTTAATGCAGGTTTTGGGTTGCCGGTCATAGTATTTGGCTATCTATTTGAAATTCATCAATTATTTATGAATCTTCAATTACCTATTTGGTGGTATTTCCAGGTGAGCTGGTCTTTTTTGCAAGCTTCGGCCGATGACCTGGATCAACTGTCATACCGCAACCTCTAGGTAGATTCAGCCCATCAGTCCCGGTTGTCGTTTTACAGTCAGATACAGTTCCCGCGAGGAAAAACACCATGTCCCAGGCAACAATCAATTTACTGGACCTCAAAGATCCGAAAATCAGGATGCTGCATATTACGTGGTTCGCCTTTTTTCTCAGTTTTGTCGTCTGGTTTAGCCATGCCCCAATGCTGGCGGTAATCAAGGAGGCTTTTGACCTCACCGGAGAGCAGGTTAAGGCACTGATGATTCTCAATGTGGCCATGACCATTCCCGCCCGGATACTGATTGGTATTCTGGTAGACAAGTTTGGGCCACGACATATTTTCAGCGGTTTGCTGATACTTTCCGGCGGTATCTGCCTGTTGTTTGCCACGGCCACCAGCTATGAACAGTTGGCGTTATTCCGTTTTCTGCTCGGCTTTGTCGGTGCAGGATTCGTGATTGGCATTCGCATGGTCGGTGAGTGGTTTCCGGCCAGACAGGTGGGTTTGGCGGAGGGTATATACGGTGGCTGGGGCAACTTCGGTTCTGCGGCCGGCGCCATGGCGCTGCCTACCATTGCCCTGATGTTTGGGGGTGATGACGGTTGGCGTTTTGCCCTGGGCCTTACGGGTGTCGTCGCTTCCCTCTATGGTGTGTTTTACTACTTGAAGGCTCGCAATACGCCCAAGGGTTCCACCTATTTCAAACCGAAAAAATCCGGTGGTCTGGAAGTGTCCAGCTGGGGCGATTTCTGGTTTTACCTGGCGATGAACATCCCGATGTACATCGCCCTTGCGGTGCTGACCTGGAAGTTGTCCCCGTCAAACCTGGGACTGCTTTCATCGGGAGGGGCCGGTGGTATCTACATCGGTTTGGTGTTGCTCTATCTATTCCAGGTGTACCAGATCTGGAAGGTGAACCACGAACACCTGAAACAGGGTGTCCCGGAAATGCAACGCTACCAATTCAGACAGGTGGCGATTCTCGACGGGTCCTATTTTGTGACCTTTGGTTCCGAGCTGGCGGTGGTCTCGATGCTGCCATTGTTCTTCCTGGAAACCTTTGAGGGACTTGATCCTGTCAAGGCTGGACTACTGGCCTCAGGGTTCGCTTTCATGAATTTGGTGGCACGTCCCGGCGGCGGCTGGTTGAGCGACAGGTTCGGACGTCGGAAGACCCTGATGATCCTGATTTCCGGGCTCGCCGCAGGCTATTTTCTGCTTAGCCATATCGATGGCACTTGGTGGATTTTCCTGGCGGTGCTCGCCACCATGTGCTGCTCGTTCTTTGTCCAGGCGGGAGAGGGTGCAGTGTTTGCCATGGTGCCGCTGGTACAGCGGCGTATGACCGGCCAGATCGCCGGCATGGCCGGTGCCTATGGCAACGTGGGTGGTGTGACCTATCTGACCATTCTGTCGTTTGTCGATTATCAAACTTTTTTTCTGCTGATCGCCGCTTCCGCTGTGCTGTTGTTTGTAGGCGTGATTTTCCTGAAGGAGCCTTCCGGCAAGATGGCCGAAGTATTACCTGATGGAACAGTGGAGCTGATCGACGTAAGCTGACATGGCAACCAACGTGACGGAGAGGGTGCATACGTGAGTCGAGGGGGCATTGAAACAGCAAATGTTTTCCGGGCCACTGTGGGGTGCTGCTCCGATGCGGGCGTCAAACCGGTCAATGAGGATGCGGTGGGCTATCGTATTCCCGACGATCACCTGCTCAATACCAAAGGCATAGTTGTGGCGCTGGCAGACGGTGTCAGCACGGCCGAAGCGGGCAGGGAGGCGGCGGAGCTGTGCATTCGCTCGGTGCTAAACGATTACTATACGACCCCCGAGACCTGGAGTGTCAAACATGCTATTCAGAAAATTCTCACCCCGCTGAATCGTCAACTTTATAACCTGGGGCACGAAATCCACGATGAGGCAAGGGGCTATGTCACCACCCTGAGTGTGCTGGTGATCAAGTCCCATCTCGGCTATCTGTTTCATATCGGCGACAGCCGTATCCATCGTCTGGCGGCAGAGAATGGGGAATTAACCCAGTTGACCCGGGATCACACGGCGGGTATTTCCACCGAACAGAATTATCTGATCCGCGCCATGGGCATGGACACCGGCCTCAATGTGGATGCCAGCGTTGTCACCCTTAAGCAGGGTGATATTTTTCTACTCACCAGCGATGGGGTACACGATTTCCTCCCCATTGAAGCATTGCGTGGACTGATCGAGCGCCACCCGGATGATTACCCACGTGCCTGTCGTACCATTGTTGCTGCTGCACGGGCCGCCGGCAGTCATGACAACCTCAGTTGTGCGTTGCTGCGTATCGACCATTTGGGACTGGAAAATATCGAGGACCTTAACGAGCGGTTGACCCGGCTGCCGTTCCCGCCTGATCTGTCTCCCGGAGTCAAGATTGATGGCTACGAAGTGTTGGCAGAAATGTATGCCAGCGAGCGAACCCAGCTCTACCGGGTGCGGGATCTGGACAGCGGTGCGGAACTGGTGATGAAAACCCCATCGCAGAATTACTGTGACAGCCCTGCCTACATTGAGCGTTTCATCATGGAAGAGTGGATCGGTTTGCGAATCGACCACCCCAACGTCGTCAAGGTGATCGCCCCGAAGGGGGCGCGCCGGTTTCTCTACTACCTGATGGAACTGGTGCCGGGCTTGCCCCTGGATCAATGGCTGGAACAGCACCAGGAGCGCCGACCGAGGGATCTGATTGCACTGGTGGAGCAAATCGCTGCCGGCCTGGAGGCACTGCACGAGAAGGAAACCGTGCACCAGGATCTGAAGCCCGGCAACATCATGGTGACCCCAGACATGGAGGTTCGCATTGTTGATTTTGGCTCGGTGTATGTTCCCGGCATTCATGAAATCTTTACGCCGATGACCCGCGAGGTGGCACTGGGCACCCTGGACTATGCTGACCCCGCCTACCGCTTCCGTATCAACACCGGCATCCGTGGCGATATCTATTCCCTGGGCGTGATCGTCTACGAAATGTTTACCGGCTTTTTACCCTATGGTCACCGCATGGAAAAATGCCGTTCCAGGGAAGACTTCCTGCGGCTGCGCTACGTTCCGAGTTACCATCACCGGGATCTGATTCCGTTCTGGTTTGACCGGGCGCTGAAAAAGGCTGTTTCCATTGAACCGGAACAGCGTTACGAAACCCTGCAGGGTTTCCTTCGGGACCTGAAACAACCCAACCCGGAATTTCTCAAGGAAGACCCGCAGCGTCCGGTGGAGAAGGATATGCTGCTATTCTGGAAAATGCTTTCCTTTGTATTATTCGGGTTGCTGATAATTTCGCTGCTGGTGTCCGCCTCCCGCTGATGGTCTCGACAGCCCACGCAGATCTGACCCGAATCAACCGAACTGAAGACAAGAGAGAATTTATGTCCCACGCCGCCAAAGAATTTGTCCCCCTGCACATCGCCGTCCTCACGGTTTCCGACACCCGCACGCTGGAGCAGGACAGCTCCGGCCAGTTGCTGGTGGACCGTCTTTCTGAAGCTGGTCACGTACTGGCGGACCGGGCGCTGATCCCCGACGATATCTACCGTTTGCGTGCTGAGGTATCCCGTTGGATTGCCGACCCGCAACTCCAGGTAGTGCTCGTGACCGGCGGCACGGGTTTCACTGATCGGGATTCCACCCCGGAGGCGCTGTTGCCTCTGTTCGACAAACAGGTGGAAGGCTTTGGCGAGCTGTTCCGGCAAATTTCCTTTACCGAGATCGGCACTTCTACCGTGCAGTCCCGTGCGGTGGCGGGTCTGGCCAACCGCACGCTGGTGTTTTGCATGCCGGGTTCCACCAATGCCTGCCGCACCGCCTGGGACAGAATCCTCGGCGAGCAACTGGATGCCCGCACCCGCCCCTGCAATTTCATCCCTCATGTGGCGCGGGTGGCTGAATGCAAGGGCCGCTCATGAACAGTTGTGACCAAGCTGGATTAATGACCGTCGAACAGGCGCTGGAGCGGCTTTTGGCCGCGGCACAACCGTTGGTGGATACCGAAACCGTACCCTTGATGCAGGCCCTCGGTCGAGTGTTGGCTGCTGACCAGCAATCGCCGGTAGATGTGCCGCCGGCGGACAACAGCGCCATGGACGGTTTCGCCCTGCGCTTTGCCGACTGCAATACCGGTGAAGAAACCACCTTGCCGATCAGTCAGCGCATTCCGGCAGGTGCCGTGCCAGAGCTACTGCAGCCGGGCAGTGCCGCCCGCATCTTCACGGGTGCGGAAGTGCCTCCCGGTGCCGATACGGTGGTGATGCAGGAGCAGTGTCACTGGGACGATGCCCGGGTGACCCTGGCTGCCGATATCAAGGCCGGCACCAACATACGCCCCATCGGACAGGATATTCACCGCGGCGCCACTGTGTTGGTTCGGGGTCACCGCCTCAAACCCCAGGACCTCGGTCTGCTGGCCTCGGTCGGTATTGCCGAGGTACCAGTATACCGGCGTCTCAAGGTTGCTTTGTTGTGTACTGGCGATGAACTGGTGGAACCCGGCGAGCCGCTGCCGCCGGGACATATTTACAACTCCAACCGCTTTACCCTGATGGGTCAGTTGCAGGCACTGGGTTTCGATTATGTCGATCTGGGCAGGGTGGCAGATACGCCAGAGGCTACCGAACAGGCATTGCGCAGGGCCGCTGCCGAGGCCGATTGTATCATCAGCAGTGGCGGAGTCTCTGTGGGTGATGAGGACCACGTCAAGGGCTGTGTCGAGAAGCTGGGCAGCCTGAACCTGTGGCGCATGGCCATCAAGCCCGGCAAGCCGCTGGCGTTTGGCCAGGTGCAGGGCACACCCTTTATCGGCCTGCCTGGCAATCCCGCCTCGGTATTTGTTACCTTCGCCATTGCCGCACGCCCCTATTTGTTGAAAAGCCAGGGGGCCAGCGATTACCTGCCCACGCCAATTCCCGTGATTGCCGGGTTCAGTCGACCGCATGCGGCGAAACGCCAGGAATACCTGCGCGCACGGTTGGTCCAGGATGCGCAGGGGAGTGTGCGAGCCCAACTGGCGGGCAGCCAGAGCAGCGGCGTGCTCTCCAGTGTTTCGCAGGGCAATGGCTTTGTGGTGCACCGTCTCGGGGAAAGTATTGAAGCCGGCGATGCCGTACCGTTTCTGTTGTTTTCCGACTTGCTTTTCTAGCCAACCCTCTCCAGTCAATCACGGGTGACTTGATCTGAATTCTATGAAGCCGGGGAGGTGGCTTCTATAATCGAAAGTAAAGCAGTCCCGGCGAAGTGCCGGGGCATAACTATAAGGAAATGGCACTATGGGCAATCGGGTGACTCTGGCGTTTCACGGCGCTGCCAATACCGTAACGGGTTCCCGTTATCTGATTGAGGTAGATGATCGGCGGGTTCTGGTGGACTGTGGGTTGTTTCAGGGCTACAAGCACCTGCGGGAGCGGAACTGGAAACCCTTTCCGGTGGATCCCGGCACCATTGAGGCGGTGTTCCTTACCCATGCCCATCTGGATCACAGCGGCTACCTGCCGAGATTGGTTAAAGACGGTTTCAAGGGGCCTATTTACTGTACCCAGGCAACACGCGATCTTTGCAAGATTCTGTTGGCCGATTCTGCGCATCTGCAGGAGGAGGAGGCGGAATACCGCAATCGCCATCAATACAGTAAGCATCAGCCAGCCCTGCCGCTCTATACCCGGCAGGATGCGGAAAAGGCGATGAAGCAATTTGAAGTGGTGGGATTCAGTTCCGTGGCAGATGCACGTTCAGGCGAGTCCACTGCGACGGTCACCATGGGTGATATCGAGGCAAGTTTTTATGCCAATGGCCATATTCTCGGCTCTGCATTTCTGGATGTGCATGCAGGCGGCCGACATATTCTTTTCAGCGGCGATATGGGTCGCAGCAATGACCTGGTAATGCGGGCACCGGAACTGCCAGTATCCTGTGATTACCTGGTGATTGAATCCACCTATGGCAATCGTCTCCATGACAATCGCGATGTCTGGGACGTGGTGTCTGGAATCATTAACGACACGGTGTCCGGGGGTGGTTCCGTGCTGATTCCGACCTTTGCCGTGGGACGTGCCCAGGCCATGCTCTATCTGATTACCGAGCTGCGGCAGCAGGGGCGAATTCCCTATTTACCGGTCTTTCTGGACAGCCCCATGGCGATCAGTGCCACGGAGGTCATGCTTCGGCACCATCGCTATCACCGGCTGAACAAGGCTTCCTGCCAGCAGCTGTCACGGGATGTCACCTTTGCCCGAACGGTGGAGGATTCCATTGCCATCAACCGGGTGCATGTGCCGGCCATTATTCTCTCGGCCAGCGGTATGGCAACGGGTGGACGGGTGTTGCATCATCTGCAGCGAATGCTCGGTGACCATCGCAATACTGTAATGTTTGCCGGTTATCAGGCACCGGGTACCCGGGGGGCCCGCATGGTGGGTGGCGAGAAAAAAATCAAGATATTCAATCGCTACCATGAGGTGAAAGCGCGGGTGGAATGTCTGGATTTTCTCTCCGCCCATGCCGACCGGCTGGAATTGTTGCATTGGTTGCAGCAAATGCCCGCCGCGCCAAAACGCTGTTTTGTCACCCATGGTGATGAAGAGGCAGCCGATCAGTTTCGTATCAGCATTGGCGAAGAGCTGGGCTGGGAAGCCTGTGTACCGGACATGGGCGACAAGGTGAAATTGTAATCAGACCTGGCTGACCCGCACGTCCGCAGTAAATTGCTTCTCGCTCGACAGGGAGTTGCTGACAAAGCAGTTTTCCTCTGCCTTGCACAACAATTTTTCGGCTTTTTCCCGATCTTCCCCAGCCGCAATCGTCAATTGCGCGAGGGTGCTGATTCGGGTAAACAGGACTTTCTTTTCCACTTTATCCAGAACGCCTTCACTGGTGCATTGGATTTCCAGCCAGTTCAGACCGGCTGCACGGGCGATAGATCTGAAGGTCAGTGCCAGGCAGTTGGCCACGGCACCCAGCAACATTTCTTCCGGGGTCCAGGTGTCGCCGGGCCCATCAAAATCCAATGGTGCAGCGACCTCCAGTGTGCAGTCATTTTCCAGCGTGGTGGCAAAGTTGCCCTGGGCTGTGCCGATGGTCGTTGCCTGGTATTGATGGGGCAGTGGTTGCATAAACGGCCTCTGATTCAGTTGTGCGGGTTCCAGCGCGCATTGCGCTGTTGGTCCGTCTGTTTTGCATCGACCCACTTCGTGCTGCCATCCCGGTAGTATTCTTTCTTCCAGAACGGTGCATGGGTTTTCAGGTGATCCATAATAAATTCACAGGCATTGAACGCCGCTTCCCTGTGAGCACTACTGACACCGACGAAAACAATCTGATCACCGGGCAGCAGGTCGCCGATACGGTGCACAATGCGGATATCGATCAATGCCCAGCGTTGTGCGGCCTGTTCGGCCGTCTGTTGCAGGGAGGCCTCAGTCATACCGGGATAATGCTCCAGGTGCATGAAGCCCAGCGGCTTATCGCCAGTGTCGCGCACCTGACCGGTAAATATTGCGATACCACCCACGTCAGTTATGTCGGCCTGTAACTGACGAATTTCCTGGCCGGTATCAAAGTCTGCGGCCTGTACCGCAATGGTTATCATCCGCCGGTTACCGGGGGGAACAGCGCCACTTCGTCGCTGTCCTCCAGTAATGTGTCTTGAGTGGCCATGGTCTGGTTGACGGCGTATAGCAATGTCCCCGTGCCGAGTGCTTGCTGCCATTCTGATCCGCGCTGTTTGAGGGCTGCCAGTAAGTCAGCAATATCATTTGTTCCGGGGGGCAACGGCAACTCAATCTCACCAGTACCCAATTGCTCCCGCAGATTGCCAAAAAAAAGAATTTTCATGGATTTACTTTCCAGTGGCCGGATTTTCCGCCTGCCTTTTCCAGCAGGCGGGTGGATTCGATCACCATACCGCGGTCCACCGCTTTGCACATATCGTAGACGGTCAGCGCCGCCACCGAAGCGGCGGTGAGCGCCTCCATTTCCACCCCGGTTTTGCCGTCCAGGCCGCAACTGGCGGTGATGCGCAGTTGGTTGCTGTCCTGCAGCAGCTCGAATTCCACCTTGATGGAAGTGAGCATCAGGGGGTGGCAGAGGGGAATCAGGTCGGCACATTTCTTGGCGGCCTGAATACCGGCGATACGCGCCACCGCCAGAACATCGCCCTTTTTGTGGCCTCCGCTGCCAATCAATGCCAGAGTTTCCGATTGCATCCGTACCAGTGTTTCAGCCGTAGCCTCACGGTGGGTAACGGCCTTGCCAGCCACATCCACCATGTGGGCATTGCCCTGGTCATCCAGGTGGGTCAGTTTGCGCATGTCGCTCAAGGGTGCACTCCGCGATAATGATTCAGTGTGATCAATCATTTAATGTGATCATAGTCTAGCGCAACTGGAGCGGAAAACGCATTGCATCAGATCAAAGGGTTGTCTCTGTGGGGATTATCAGAATAGCCCGGAAATCATTGACATTGGTGCGGGTGGGTCCGGTGATCAGCAGGTCTTCCAGATCCCTGAACAGGGGATAACAGTTGTTGTTTTCCAGTTCCTTGCTGATATCCCAGCCCCTTTCCTTGGCGCGCTGCCAGGTTTCAGGGCTGAGGATGGCTCCGGCATTGTCACCGGCACCGTCGATGCCATCGGTATCCGCCGCCAGAGCGTAAATACCCGGGGCGCCCTCCAGTTCAGTCGCCAGCGCCAGCAGGTATTCGCCATTGCGACCACCCGTGCCATCGCCTCGAACAGTGACGGTTGTTTCGCCACCGGAAAGTATGACGCAGGGGGGTGAAACCGGGCCGTTTCCTTTCGCGATAGTCAGCGCCAGCGCCGCATGCTCACGGGCGACATCGCGGGATTCACCGGTGATGTCATCTCCCAGCAACAGGGTATTGAACCCGGCCTGTTGTGCCTGTCTGGCGGCAGCTTCCAGTGATTGCCAGGCACTGGCAATGATCCGATAGTCGTGGTGACACAGCCTTGAATCGCCGGGCTTCGGAGTTTCCGAGTCGGGGTTTTTCAGCCATGCGGCAATTGTTTCAGGTATCGGAATTCGGTATTTGTGCAGTATCGACAGCGCCTCTGAAGAGGTGGATGGATCCGCTGCGGTGGGACCGGAAGCGATGGTGGTCGGGTTGTCTCCGGGCACGTCGGATATGGCCAGCGTCAGCAATCGGGCTGGTGTGCAGGCCAAGGCAAGGCGACCGCCCTTGATGGCGGAAAGGTGCTTGCGGACACAGTTGATTTCATCGATCGTTGCACCGCATTTCAACAATGCCCGATTGATGCCCTGCTTATTGGCCAAACTGATTCCCGGGGCGGGGAGGGCCAGCAGGGATGAACCGCCACCAGAGATCAGGCAGATGACCAGATCATCTGCGTCGAGATTCCCAACCAGTGCCAGTATCCGTTTGGCCGCCTGTTCGCTCATGGTATCCGGTACCGGGTGGCTGGCTTCGATCACCTCAATTCTTTGGAGTGGTTGGCTGTGACCATAGGCGGTTACCACCAGACCGTGCAATGGGCCGGACCAGTGTTGTTCAAGACAACTGGCCATCGAGCAGGCGGCCTTGCCCGCGCCAATCACCAGTGCACACCGGGCTTTGTTCTCCGGTAAAAAATCAGCCAATACCCGGGCTGGCTGGGCGGTTGCTACCGCAACATGAAACAGCTCGGTCAGCAGGGTGCAGGGATCCTGGTCAACAACATTCATGCTCGGGCCAGAGAGGGAGGGTGCATTGGACATATACCCATCATCCCACTGGCATCCAGCCTGTGAAAGTGGATAATCAGGCTCTGTCTCATGGCCCGGAAAAATAGTGTGTCAGCCAAACAGTACATCGCCGCCCAGCAATTGCTCGACGATTCCTTCAGGTTGGGCTTGCAGGTGCTGGAAAGTGGTTTTCGCCCGCACTTTATCATTGGCGTCTGGCGGGGTGGGGCCCCGGTGGGGATCGCGGTTCAGGAGCTACTGGCCTATTTCGGTGTGGAGACGGATCACATCGCCATCCGCACGTCTTTTTACACAGCGCCCGGCGAACGGGCCAGGGCGGTCCGGGTGCATGGCCTGGGCTATGTGATCGACCATATCCGCAAGGCCGATTCACTGCTGATTGTGGATGATGTTTACGATACCGGACTGAGCCTGCAACAGATTGTGTCGGATATCCGGCAGGACTGTGGCGAGAGCCCGCCGGAAATTCGTCTGGCGACCCCCTATTTCAAACCGGCCAATAACCGCACTGACCGGGTGCCGGATTATTACCTGCACGAGACGGACCGATGGCTGGTGTTCCCCCACGAACTGGCGGGGCTGTCAGCGCAGGAGTTGCTGAAACACAAACCCGGTATAGACGCGTTGCGGGAAAAACTCTCAACCCTCGGCAAATAGTCGGGTCAGCTTCTGGATAATCTGGCCCTGGCCACTCTGGAACCGGTTTCCCGGCCCAGTTGTTCGGTGATATAGGTTCCTGCGGCGGTGATTTTATCCAGGTCGACACCGTGTTCAATGCCGAGGCCGTTGAGCATGTAGACCAGGTCCTCCGTGGCCACATTTCCCGATGCCCCTCTGGCGTAAGGGCAGCCTCCCAGTCCGGCCACGGAACTGTCTACCACCGCCACACCCAGCTGTAATGCCCTATAGATATTGACCAGAGCCTGACCGTAGGTGTCATGGCAATGCACGGCCAACTGCGGGATCGGCACCACCCTGCTGACCGCTTCAATCACCCGGCTGATACTGCCGGGGGTGCCGACACCGGTAGTATCCCCGAGGGAGATCTCGTAACAACCCATCTGTAACAGCCTCTCCGCAACCTGCATCACTCTCTCTGCGGACACATTTCCTTCGTATGGACAGCCTGCGACACAGGAGATATAGCCGCGCACTCGCAGATTGGCCGCTCTGGCAGCCTCCATCACCGGGGCGAATCGCTGCAGGCTCTCGTCAATGGAGCAGTTGATGTTTTTCTGGCTGAAGGTTTCCGACGCGGCGGCAAAGATGGCCACTTCGCGAACCCCTGCCGCCAGAGCGCGCTCGACGCCGGTCAGATTGGGGGTCAGGGCTGCATAGATGGTGTCCGGTTGACGTTCGATTCCCTGAAACACCTGTGCAGTGTCAGCCATTTGGGGCACCCGGCGCGGATTGACGAAGCTGCCAGCTTCAATGTAGCGCAGTCCTGCTTCGTTGAGCCGCCGGATCAGTTCAATCTTGACGGCCGGGCTGACCGGTTCGGATTCATTCTGCAGGCCATCTCGCGGGCCGACCTCGACGATACTGACCTGTTTCGGTAGGGTCATGAGCTGTCTGTGTCCTCTGTCTCAATGGTTGTCGTCTGCCAGTGTCTGAGCCCGCCAGCGGGTGAGAGAGACTTTTGTGGCGGCAGAGCGGGTCATTGTACGGCAAGCGCTGAACTCTTTGGTATGACGAAGTAGAACCTGTTTTGTTGGCACAAATGATGTGGTGTCAGCGTTTAAGACCACGGTCGCATTGGGGAAGGGCGGTCGGCACTGAAAACTTTGCTTGATTCGTTTACGATTGCGAATCATTATCATTACCAGTATCATTCCCGTTTTGGTATTTCTGCCGATCAGGGTAGAACAATTTGGGGGGAATTATGCGTACCACACTGAACAGAGGCTGGCAGCCATGCGTGCTTGCCGTCGCCATCGCCTTTGTCAATGGCGCTTATGGAGAAGGCGTCACGGACAATCAAGAGGACGAAGGGGAATCCCCCACCATTGAGCTGGTAGAGGTGAGAGCGGTGCAGTCCAGTAGCGACTACAGCGTACCCACCATGGATACCGCCACCAAGTTCGGTCTGTCCGCCTTCGAAACCCCGCAATCGGTTTCAGTGATTACCCGTGCCCAGATCGATGATTTCGAACTGGATAACATGAATGACGTGTTGTCGCTCACGACCGGTATCAATGTGGAATCGGTGGAAACCGATCGCACGTACTACACCGCGCGGGGGTTTGATATTACCAATTTTCAATACGATGGCATGGGGCTACAGGTGCCCGATGGCAATATCAGTGGGGATATCGATACTTATGCTTTCGAGCGGGTGGAAGTGGTGCGCGGTCCCAATGGTCTGATGACCGGTGCCGGCAATCCCTCCGCCACGGTTAACATGGTACGAAAACGTCCCACTGACGATTTGCAGATTCAGACATCCGCGAGCGCTGGTTCCTATGACCACACCCGTGTTGAGAGTGATATTTCCGGACGCCTGGGCGAGCGAGTGAGGGGGCGGTTCGTCACTGCCTGGCAGGATAATGAGTCTCATCTGGACCGTTACGCCCACGAGAAATCTCTGGTCTATGGTGTGGTGGATGTGGAAATTACCGATGCCACACTGCTGACTCTTGGCTACACCTGGCAGAGAAACAAGTCGGACAGCCCCATGTGGGGTGCGCTGCCACTACTGTACAGCGATGGCTCGGAGGTCAGTGTCGACCGCAGCACCAGTACTGCCTCGGACTGGGCGGGCTGGATTTCCAAAGAGGCGCAGGCCTTTGCTGAAGTGGTCCACGACCTGGGCAATGGTTGGCAGGTTAAAGGCACTTATACCTACATCAAACACAACGAAGATGCCGACCTTTTTTATGCCTTTGGCACGCCGGACCGGGAGACCGGGCTCGGCTTGTATGGCTATGGCAGCGATTACACCGAACACAACACCATGGACCTGTTCGATGTCTATATCAGTGGCCAGTATCGGTTGGCCGGCCGCGAACACGACCTGGTGCTGGGATATAGCTGGTCCGAAAGTGTGGTGGACAACTTTTCCTATATGGACGATGACTTTCCCGCCATGCCGGATTTCCGCACCTGGAACGGCTCCGGTATCGATATGAACCTGCGCGACATAGTGCGCGGCGGCGGCGATTACAAGGACCGTCAGCGATCCATCTACGGAGCCACCCGCTTGTCGATTACCGACAAGCTGAAAGTCTTACTGGGTGCGCGGGTCAGTGATTGGGACACCTCCGGCGAGTCGTATGGACTCTCCCAGGATTCGAAATATTCCGGCGTTACCACACCTTACGCCGGCGTGGTCTACCAGGTTCTGGACAATGTGGCTCTCTACGCCAGTTACACTGACATCTTTACCCAGCAGACCGAGGAGGATATCAACGGCAGTCGACTTGATCCGCTGGAGGGCCGCAGTTACGAAGTGGGTGTGAAGAGCGAGTTGCTTGCCGGCCGCCTGCTGCTATCGGTGGCGGCGTTTGATATCGAACAGGAAAATCTGGCTGTATCCGCCGGATTCAACCCGATGACCGGCGATGAATACTATGAAAGCTCAGATGGTATTTCCAGCCAGGGTTTCGAAGTTGAACTGGTCGGCGAAATAACCAGGGGTTGGGATGTCATGGCCGGCTATACCAACTTCGATATGGACGCCAATCAGCAAACTGACGAGAACATCATTCGCTTTACTCCGGACAAAACTTTCAAACTGGCCAGCAGTTATCGCCTGCCCTGGTTGCCCGCGCTAAAAATGGGGGTGAGTGTCAAATGGCAGGATGAGACATCGCGGATTGACAGTGGCGCTGAAGTGACCCAGGACAGTTACAAGCTGGTGGACCTGTTTGCCAATTACGACCTGAGCGACAACCTGAGGCTGAGCCTCAATGTCAAAAATGTTACCGATGAGAAATATTTCACCAGCTTGTATTGGGCGCAAAGTTATTACGGTGCGCCGACTACGGCCACAGCCTCTATTAACTGGCGTTACTGAGTCCGGGGGTAGTTTGTGAATTCCTGGTTTGTAGCCTCTATATCGCCGGTGGCACTGCTGCTGGCGGGACTGCTTTCCACAGCGGGGATGGTTCTGCTGTATCGTTGTTGGCGTCGCAAAAATGGTCCGGTGTGGCTCTGGATTGCCTGGGGAATCATTGTGGTTTCCATTTGGCCCTGGCAGCGGGCGCTCGGTTTTGATCGTGGTATTGCGGTGGCCCCGCTATGGCTGGCACTGGTGGCGTTCCTTCTCATTGTCGGCGGGGCGAATTGGCGCGCGGCGCTGCGACCGGTCGTTATTCACACGGGCAGAGCCCGGCCGGCCAAACAGATACCCTGGGGCCGTCGGTCACTGCGCTGGTTGCTGGCGGGTCCCCTGTGTCTACTGGCGACAACCGGGCTGGTGATGGGCTGGTTTGCCCAGTCGCAATGGAGTGACGCCAATCGGCTGGTGGGCGCTGCGTTATTCCTGGTGATTCTGTGGCCGCTGGCTATTGTGTGGAGCAGTGCCGACCCGCGATTGTGGCGACCTTTTTTGGCCAGTGTCACGGCATTGATATTGGGTGGTTGTGCCTTAGTCTACAGGGTGGGTGGCTGATTATGGCAAGAGGAAATGGTGCCCGATCGGCATTTGTGAGGCTCGCTCTAAACGGTCATTCGGGGTTGGGCCTGGTACTATCGGCACTGCTGTATATTGTGGTGTTCAGTGGTTCTGTTGCGGTATTTTATCCGGAGTTTGAGCGCTGGGAGCAGCCCGCTGTACCAGAATTTACCGAGTGGCAGCCGGGTGCCATCAGCCGTGCAGCCGACGCCATAATGGCGCTGGAGGCGAAACGGACGGACGAGCCGCCGGACCACCTGTTTATCGCCTTGCCCTACACCGATATGCCCCGTTTTGTGGTGCATGCCGGTGAAAGTGGCGCTTTTGTCGATCCAGTCGGGCGACTGGGTGCGCCGGTTAATCATGAATGGACGCATTTTCTCACCGACCTGCATTTGCGTCTGTCCCTGCCCTCTGTATGGGGGTTGACTCTGGTTGGCATACTCGGCGTGGGGCTGGTGGCTCTGGTGATCGGCGGTATCCTGGCTCACCCCAATCTGCTGAAAGATGCCTTTTCCCTACGCTGGTCGGGATCAGCCCGGTTGCGGTTGGCAGATGTACACAATCGCCTGGGGGTGTGGAGCAGCCCATTTGCATTAGCTCTCGCCATTACCGGCGCTGTGATCGGCTTGTCACAGGTGCTCGGTTTTGTCGTGGCGACCCTGTTCTTTGAGGGCAATACCGAAGCAGCCACAGAATCGCTGTTTCTCTCCGATCCAAAACCCACTGGTGAAGCCGCGCCACTGGCCAACGTGTCGGCTGCCCTGGAGACAGTCCGCTCGCTCAGCCCCGAAATGCAGCCCAATATGATCATTGTCCACGAGCCGGGCACAACCGCCCAACGGGTAGAAGTCGGTGCTCTGGTGCCGGGCCGTCTGGTCTGGAGTGAGTTTTACGCACTGGATGCCGAGGGTCGGCTGCTGGAAAGCGCCGGGTGGTCCGATGGGGAGCCCGGTGTTCAGGTATATGCATCAATGTTTCGACTGCATTTTGGCCATTTTGGTGGATTGTCAGTGCAATTGCTCTACCTGTTGCTGGGCGCAGGACTCTGTACCTGTGTTGCTGCCGGCGGCAGTATCTGGCTGGTGCGACGGCGGCAGAGAGGCATGCCATACCCCCGCCTGGAACGTGCCTGGGTGGGCATTGTGTGGGGAGCACCACTGGTGTTGATTCTGTCGGCTATCGGCTGGTTCGGCTGGGCCTGGCAGCCACTTTACACTTTCTGGATCGGGCTGTTTCTGAGCGTGGTTATTGCCGTGGCGAGCGGGGATAGGGTCTATCTTGCGGTCGGTCTGAAGCTGTTACTGGTGATGGCCATATTGGTGCTATTGTTCCTGCATGTTGCGCTGTTTGGCCTTGATGCCGTTGGTCCGGCCGCACGGTTGATCAATGGGTTATTGGTGGTTTCAGTGTTATTGGTGTCCCTGCGAGTGTGGGTGGAGCTGCGATGGATTATCCGTGATGCGTCAAAAACATTGCCGCTGGGAAGCCGTGGACAGGCAGCCGATTCATAAGCTGATTAACGCGTCTGACAGCGGGATTTTGGACGGTTTACCCACTACCAATGAAAACACACACAGTGAATCCAGTTATTTTTGCCAGCTAGTGCAGATAGCAGTAAAAGCGACAAACTATTGGGGAGGATAACAGGGGCACGCGACAGTCTCTTACCATCAGGCCAACCTCGACAATAGGGACTTTTTTGGGCAGGATCACGGTGTTTCAGCCACGCTGTGTGGATACCCGGCCCCAACGTTACTGACTTCGCTGGTGCCGGGAAAGCTGCTCAAGCGGGTGATGGGTAACGGTGCGGGAGAAAATCATGTCATCGGACAAGCTTGACAAGGCCGTGGCCGACGCCAGGATGGCACGTGACCAGCGGGAGAAGGGTTACCGCGAACAGGCACTGAAAATGTATCCCTGGGTGTGCGGGCGCTGTGCCCGGGAATTCAACCGGCAGAATCTGCAACAACTGACGGTTCATCACCGGGATCACAACCACGACAACAACCCGTCCGACGGCAGCAACTGGGAATTGCTATGCATCTACTGTCACGACAACGAGCATTCCCGTTATGAGGATGCCGGTTACGGTGATGTATTGCCGCAAACGCAAAAGACGGCTGCGACGCACAACCCTTTCGGTAATCTGGGGGAGTTGATGAAACAGAAAAATAACCCGGATGGATAGCCATCGGATTCCCAGGGTAATGTCAGAGGCCTTTGTAAAGGACCTGGTTGCAATGGCTTGGCGCTGTACCACCCGGGTGAATCCGGTCTCAAAAAAACAGGGGATCCCTTGAAAAAAATCGTACTGCTGGTGGATGTACAGAACATTTACTACACCACCAGAGATGCCTACGGGCGACATTTCGATTACAACCGTTTCTGGGAAAGGGCCACCGCAAACCGACAGGTTGTCAAAGCCATTGCCTACGCCATTGATCGTGGTGATGAGAAGCAGCGGCAGTTTCAGACTATCCTCCGAGCCATTGGTTTCGACGTGAAGTTAAAACCCTTTATCAAACGGGCCGACGGTTCTGCCAAGGGGGACTGGGATGTCGGTATTACTCTCGACGCCATGGAATACGCAAAACATGCGGACCTGCTGGTGCTGGTTTCCGGCGATGGTGATTTTGCCCTGCTGGTCGATAGAGTGCGCCGTGACTTTGGTATTCCGGTGGAAGTCTACGGTGTACCCGAGTTTACTGCGTTCGCTTTGATCAATGCGGCTACTGAGTACGTACCGGTAGAGACCGATCTGCTGCTGGGCCACCCGGGCAGAACATGAGTCATATCAGTGGTTCCCGCCCGCTTTTGTGCATCGGCTCCCGATCCGGTTTCGAGAATCTGCCGGTGCTGCTGATTCTGTTTCCGTGTAGGCTGATCCATAGGTCGGGCATCGACGTAATGTTGAGTACTCGCGCCATAATTTTCTCACCGGGCTTTCAGCCCGCTCATCCTAGCTGCTGGTAACTGCCGATGGTCTTTGGGAAATTCCCGCTCGTTATGCTGATGGTTGCTCTATGGCTCATTGGTACCCCGGTCATGGTGCTTGCCGATGAAGACAGTGTGCCTGTTTCCGTCACTCGCCCCTACCTTGCCGAACTGGGAGAAACATTGAAGTTGTCCGGTTCTGTCAATGCCCTGCAGCGAGCCAGTCTCTCCACGCGGGTCGATGGCCTGATAGCTGATCTCCAGGTGGATGTGGGTAGTCGTGTCAAACAAGGTGATCCGTTGTTACAGCTGGACGCTGCGCTGATCACCCTTGAGTATCAGCGGGCCAGAGCGGCCACCGCTGAGCAGCGCGCTGCGCTCGATGAGGCGCAAAGACTGCTGGATGATGCGCTGCGTCTGCGCGAGAACAACCACGTATCCGCAAACGAAGTAAATACCCGCCGTGCAAATCTCAACCTGGCTCAGGCATCACTTGAAGCGGCGATAGCCGATCAGCGCTCAGTGGCAGAAATGGTTGAGAGGCATGTTTTGCCGGCACCCTTTAATGGGGTTATTGCGGCCCGCCATGTTGACCGGGGGGAGTGGATAAGTCGGGGCGACCCGGTGTTTGAGCTGGTCTCCCTGGATCGGGTGCGCCTGGATGTCAGGATGCCCCAGGAACGCTTTTCGGAAATCAGTGATAAGACGCCGGTCAATATCTGTCCCGACAGCAATCCGGTGAAATGTTTCTCTGGCGCGGTAGCCGCGCTGGTGCCCGTCAGCGATTCTTCGTCCCGGACGTTTCTAATCCGAATCCGCCCCAAAACAGATCAGGAGTCGCTACTGCCTGGTACCTCAGCCAATGCGGTGTTTGAGTTGGGGGATAGGAGTTCACGGAATATGTTACTGCCCCGGGATGCGTTGCTGCGCCATCCAGACGGTAGCTACAGTGTCTTTGTCGCCAGCGAAGGTATTGCCCGGCGTCAACTGGTGGAGATTGGTCGCGAGGCACGGGACAAAGTCGTTATAACAGGCGGACTGGCAACCACGGATGAGGTGGTGATCAGGGGTAACGAGGTCTTGCGAGACGGGCAAGCGCTTCATGTCGTCGAGTCACTCAACCCTTAAGGAGCGTTTCTGAATGCTTGATGCGGGCGTGAAGAATGGCAAATTGCTCGCCGTTATTGTGCTGATCATTTGTGTGCTGGGTATTGCGGCGGCATTTCGCATACCGGTACAGATGATTCCTGACCTCAGTGTGCGCACGATCAGCGTTGTCACCGGTTGGGCCGGCGCAACACCGCAGGATATCGAAAAAGAGATTCTGGTTGAGCAGGAGCGCTACCTGCGTTCTCTGCCCAATTTGCAGCGAATGGAATCTGTCGCGGAAACCGGTCGGGCCACTATTGAGCTGGAGTTCCCCTTTGGGGTCGATGTCAACGAGGCCCTGATCCGGGTTGCCAATGCCCTCAGCCAGGTGCCCAGTTACCCGGAAAATGTCGATCAGCCACAACTGATCAGTACTTCATTTTCAGAAAATGCTTTCATGTATTTCGCCCTTCGCCCGAAATCTGGCAATCCGCTGGGTCTCGATATCGATATGATCGGCGATTTTGTCGAGGACGAGGTGCGACCGCGCCTGGAGCGGGTCAGTGGTGTCTCGCAGGTAGAAGTTCGGGGTGCTGCAGAACGGCAGGTGCAGGTCCATGTGGACCCCGCCCGTCTGGCCCAGCGGGGACTCAGTCTGGTGGATGTGCGGGATGCAATTCGCAGCCGCAACCGGGATGTTTCCGCCGGGGATATCGATGATGGCAAGCGTCGCTATCTGATGCGGGTGGTGGGCCGGTTCAGGGATCTGGAGACGCTGGAAAACATGGTTTTGGTCCGCCGCAACGGCAGCGATATTCTGCTGAAAGACGTGGCCGACGTCAGAATGGATCACTTTGAGGTGCGCGATCTGAGCTATGTGGACGGTGAGCGCAGCATCAGTATGGCAGTGAGGCGAGAGTCGGGTTCCAATGTTATCCAGATCAAGCACGGTATGCTGCAAGCCGTTGCCGAGGTAAGGCGCGAACTGCTGGAGCCCAATGGCCTGGAAATAACCCTGATTGGCGACGACGTGCGCTACGTCCAATCTTCGGTGCGGGGTGTGGTCCAGAATCTGGCGATTGGTGCGCTGCTGGCCACAATGATCATGTACCTGTTTTTACGTTCCCCTCGGGCGACCTTCATCGGGTTGATGGGAATTCCTGTCTGCACCATTGCCGCGTTTCTGGGGTTACTGGTATTCGGCCGGACCATCAATGTGATCTCGCTGGCGGGGATCGCCTTTGCGATCGGTATGACTCTTGACAATACCATCGTTGTGCTGGAGAGCGTTGAGCAGGCCCGGCGCCGGGGACTGGATCGGATCGAGGCCGCCATTGTGGGCGTTCGGGAAGTCTGGCCGGCGGTGCTGGCATCCAGTATGACCACGGTGCTGGTATTCGCGCCGGTCATGTTGGTGCAGGAGGAGGCGGGGCAGATCTATTCCGATATTGCCATTGCCATCTCCAGTGCGATTATCGCCTCGATGTTGCTGGCGGTATTTGTGGTTCCGGCGGCTTGTGCCCGGTTGGGTTTTGGTAACGGTTACGGTATGACCAGTGATACCACAGAGCCGGGAGCGATCCTCAAGGCGGTGTACTGGATAACCGACCGACCCCTGCGTCGCAGAATCTGTCTCACGGTAACCGTTCTCTCGACTGTCGGTGCCGCCTGGTGGTTGATGCCCCCGGCTGAATACCTGCCCGAGGGCGAAGAACCCAAGGCGTTCAGCTCAATGTTTGCGCCGCCGGGTTACAACCTTCAGGAAATTATGGTCATTGGTGAGGAGGTTCAGGCCATTCTCGATGACTCCGTGGCTGCCGATCCGAGCCTGTTTGACCGGGGAGAAGCACGGGTTCCATCGCTTAAATATTATTCTCTGCGAGTGTCGGCAGGTGGCCTGAGAGTCATCAGCGAACCGACCCGCGATGCTGATATTCAGCCAATGATGGACGCCCTGACGGATCTTTTTACCAGCTATCCGGGGATGCGTGGCTTTTCAGGTCGAGGTTCAATCATATCCAGTAACCAGGGTGGTACCCGGGCAGTGAATCTGGATATCTCCGGACCCGAACTGGACTACCTCTATCAAACCGCCGCCAGTGCGTTTCGGCGGGCGGGCGATCTGTTTGAGCGCCCGCAACTGGATTCGGAGCCGTCGTCCCTGACGCTCGACCAACCGCTGGTGGAAATCCGTCCGCGCTGGAATCGCATGGCAGAAGTGGGTTTTACGGCCGACAATTTTGGTTTTACCATCGCGGCGCTGAGCGATGGGGCTTTCACTGATGAGTTTTTTGTGGAGGATGATAAAGTCGATATTTTCCTGTTCAGCGATGTTGTGCGTGACCAGAAACTGGATCAACTGGCTGCTCAGCCGATTCTTACCCCCAGCGGCGAGGTACTGCCCCTGGGGGCGCTGGCAGAACTGGTACAGACAGTGGACAGTGACAGCCTGCGGCGGGTGGATGGCCGCCGTACCGTCACGTTGCTGATTATTCCGCCCCGGGACGTGGCACTGGAAACCGCTGTGGCGCGCGTCAGGGATGTGATGGTGCCGGCGATGCAGGCGTCCGGCGAGGTTCAGAAGGGTGTCAGTATGTCGATCTCCGGCGCCGCCGATCAACTGGATGCCACTCGAGAGTCCCTGAGCAGCAATTTACTGGTGTCGGTGGTGCTGATCTACCTGTTGCTGGTGGCGATTTTTTCTCACTGGGGGTTTCCCCTGCTGATTCTGGCCACAGTGCCGCTAGGTATCGCCGGTGGGGTCGTTGGGCTGGTGGCCATCAATGGTGTTGGCTCACTGATGGAAAGTCTGGGTTTTGCTTCTTTTCATCAACCATTCGATATGATTACCATGCTGGGTTTTGTGATACTGCTGGGTACGGTGGTCAATAACCCGATACTGATTGTCGATCATGCCCGGCACAATCTGCGACAGGGTGCGGAGAGTATCCTGGCGGCGGTGAGAGGAGCCGTGGAAGCGCGCCTTCGGCCAATTCTGATGTCGACTGCCACGACAATTTTTGGGCTTGCACCGCTGGTCTTTATCCCGGGTGCCGGCACGGAACTCTATCGCGGAGTGGGGATTGTGGTGCTGGCTGGGATACTGATTTCCACCCTGATTACCCTCAGTTTTCTGCCGTGCCTACTGATCACTGCATTGCAATGGCGCGATCGCCACAAGCCATTGCAGCATCCCTCCGCTGGCCAATGAGGCCGACTGCTCTACAAAAACAGGTAGCGCCGGCCTGTCGGTAACCTGCTTCGGTTGGAAGCCCGGAGATGCTGTTTCGGGTCTTCTCACTCTTCGTCAGGTATCTCCGTTTCTGCGCCGATGTGATACGCAGCAAACCCGGCCATGACCACCTGATCCACGGCCATACCGATAATCCGTCCCGTATCGCGCGCATGAATAGCATGGCTGGCATTGGTGATCGGATCGGTGACAACGCCCAACACCTGCCCTTTGATGACGCGGTCACCCAGTTTTTTCTTGCTGAACAAGATGCCAGCGTGTTCGGCCCTGATCCAGTAGGAGTCATAGTAGACCGGTTCCGGTTTGCCCCAGACAAACAGCCTCGAAATCATGTTCTGCTTTTCCATCAGGCTGTTAAGGCTGTTCACCCCGGCCTTGATTTGCTTTTCCTGGATGCGCAGGGATTCCCCGGACTCCATGGACACGGCAACGATACCTGCATCCAGTGCCGCAGTGCGGAGCATGCCTGTTGTCCCACTGCTGTGAACCACTGCCATACGATCAAACCCTTTGACGAATGTACGCACTTCAGCAATATTCATGTCGGCACGCAATTGTGGCAGGTTGGTGCGTTTCAGTGAGCCAGTATGGATATCCACCAGCATAGTGCAGTGGCTGATGATTTCATTGAACAGTGAGTAAGCGATCCGGTCTGCCAGATTGCCGGTGGGATTGCCGGGAAAATGGCGATTGAGATCGCGCCTGTCGGATAAGTAGCGGCTGCCCTGCTGGAAACCCTGCAGGTTGACGATAGGTACACCGATTACCTGTCCGGCCAGCATCTCCGGATCCAGGTCGTAGAGCGTGCGGCGAACAATTTCGATGCCGTTCAGTTCATCGCCATGAACGGCCCCGGTCAGGCACAGGGATGGCCCGGGTTTTGAACCATTCACCACCAGTACGGGTGTGGATTGAGACAGTCCCGCAATCTGCATGCCCGAAGACCAGGACAGTCGGGTCGAGGTGCCGGGCATGATTTCCGTGCCGAGTAAGGTAATAGCTCCCGCCACTTCTTCTGTGGAATCAATAGCAGACGTATTGGTGGAGTCTGTGTTGGACGCCTGATCATTGGGTACAGTTGGCGTAACCTCGTCGTGGGGGGCTTCGGGTGTCGTTTCCGTCGCGGTTTTTGGTTCTGGTTCTGGTTCTGGCTCTGGTTTTGGCTCTGTGGTCTCGCTGGCTCCCGTTTCCGGGGAAAAGGATTGAACCCCGGGCGGTGGGGCCAGCTCTTTCAGATTAATGTGAGGAGCAATTTTCGTTGTTTTTGGGGAGGACTTGGGAGCTTCTGCGGCCCCGGTTTGATCCGGGTGCGATATTTTTCTGGCCTTGTCGATATTTTTTCGAAGGGGTTTGGACGATTCAATATCCTCGACATTTTCATCATCGGCGGCTTCAGTTTCGGCCTCCTCAAACTCCAGTTGGCTTTCCGCCAGAGCGGATGTACAGGGCAGGCAATACAGCAGGCTGGCCAGCAGGATACGGGGTACCAGTGTGGACAACGGGTGGTTCATTGACATGATGTCTCCGGTTCGGTCGGTGCCCGGCCAGATCGTGTCTGCAGGAAAGATTCATTCAATCTCGGTACAGCATCCAGCAGGGTTTTGGTGTGAAGATTTTGTGGATCTGCCATAACGGCTGCGGTGCGCCCTGTCTCGACAAGACGCGCTTTATGCATCACCGCCATCCGGTCTGCCAGATAATCCACTACGCCCATATTATGGGTGATAAATAACATACCGATGCCGTCTTCGTCGACCAGCTCCCGGAGCAGACGGAGTATGCCGGCCTGAACGGAGACATCCAGCGCTGAGGTGATTTCATCACACAGAATAAAACGGGGCTCCAGCACCAGTGCTCTGGCGATGGCCAGCCGCTGCCGCTGCCCGCCAGAAAATTCATGGGGGTAGCGCCACAGGCTGTCGGCGGGCATCTCCACGCGTTCGAGAAACCGCACCGCCCGTCGGGTGCGTGCGTTGTCATCTTCGCCAATGCCGTGCACTCGCATCGGTTCTATCAGCGACGTATGAATCGGCAGTCTGGGGTTGAGGCTGGAGCCGGGGTCCTGGAAGACCACTTGCATGCGGCGCCGCAGGGGGCGCATTTCGGCACGGCTCAGGTGGGTAATATCCTGCCCTTCCAGGTGAATGCTGCCCGTGGTTGCTGTCTGCAAACGGAGTAACGCCCGTCCCAGCGTGGTTTTCCCGCAACCGGATTCCCCCACCAGAGCCAGGACCTCCCCGGCATTGACCTGCAGCGAGACCTCGTCAACCGCATGAAATTGATCGACGACGCGTCGCATCAGGCCCTGGCGTATCGGGAAGTAAACCGAGAGATTGTCCACCGCCAGTAAGGTCTGTGTGGAGGCCGGTGGTCGGGGCGAGCGGGGTAGCCGCTCCGGCAGCGCGGCAATCAGGCTGCGGGTATAGGCATGTCGCGGATTGCTCAGCACGTCAAAGGTTTTGCCGCTCTCGACCAGTTCGCCATGTCGCATGACACCGACCCTGTCGGCTATTTGTGCCACCACGCCAAAGTCGTGGGTGATAAATAACATACCCATGCCATAGCGGGCCTGTAACTCGCGCATCAGTTTGAGAATTTCTGCCTGTACCGTTACATCCAGGGCTGTGGTGGGCTCATCGGCGATTAACAGCGCGGGTTCACAGATCAGTGCCATGGCAATCATCACCCTTTGCCGCTGGCCACCGGACAGGCGATGGGGGTACTCGAGGATGCGGTTGGCAGGGTCGGAGATCAACACTTCACCCAGCGCCGTCAGAATACGCTCACGTCTGGCCTCGGCATTCAGAGCGGGCCGGTGTATCCGGAGGACTTCGTCCAGTTGCTCGCCGATGGTCAGCACCGGGTTCAGTGAGGTCATGGGCTCCTGAAAAATCATGCCGATGCGTCGGCCGCGGACACTGCGCAGTTGTTCATCATTGGCGCTGAGTAATTCGAGGGCTTCGCCACCCGGCTCATGCAGCCATGCGCGGCCGTCGGGGTGACGGAAGCGGTCGGCGGGCAATAACCCCATGATCGAGAGTGCCGTCACGGATTTGCCACTGCCGGATTCGCCTACCAGGCAATAGGTTTCACCGGCGTTCACCGTCAGGCTGATGCCATTCACTGCCCGCAGCCAGTTGTCGGCTTCGCCCAGTTCCGTGACCAGTGATTCCACCTCAAGCAACTTCACGCGCGTTTGCTCCGATTGGTGTGGGGATCCACCGCATCCCGCAGTGACTCACCGAGCAGGTTGTAGGAAAACACCGTCAGAAAGATCGCTCCGCCGGGAAAAACCGCCAGCCACCAGTTGAAGGTGGAGGATTGCACCGCCTGATTAAGCAGCTGTCCCCAGGAGGGGTCATCAATCAGTCCCAGCCCGAGAAAACTCAATGTCGCCTCTGCCAGAATGGCGGAAGCAACCCCGAAACTGGTGGCGACCAGCAGCGGCGCCAGCCCGTTTGGCAGCATGTGACGAAACAGTATGGAGCGCAGTGGCAGCCCACAGGCGACGGCGGCCTGCACAAAATCCTGTTGCCGCAGTTTCAGGAATTCCGCCCGTACATAGCGGGCATAACCCGACCAGGCCGTGATGCCGATGATGACCATCATCATGTAGATAGAACGACCGAAAAAGGCCACAAAAGACAGCAGCAGAAAGAGGGTCGGGATGGCTTCAAAAATTTCCACCAGCCGCATGCCGATAATGTCCACGATGCCGGAAAAATACCCCATCAGGCCACCGATGATGGTACCGATCACCAGGGCAATACCCGTGGCGATAAAACCGATGCCCAGGGCGATGCGAGAGGCGTGAATCATTCGTGAGGCGACATCGGCACCGTTTTCATCGGTGCCCATCCAGTGAGTGCGCTGTTCCGAGGTGAGCAGTGGCGATTCGATACCGGTGTCTGCATAGTCGCGCAGGTAATCCTTCGCCGAGTAGGGGATGGGTGCACGGATCATTGTTTCAACCTTGCCGGTAGCCTCCAGCTCGCGATATTGCTCATAGATCACCAGGGCCGGTGGCGATACCACGGTATAGGCAATCATTGCGGTGAGTCCCAATCCGACCAGTACCGAGAGAAATTTTTTCCACAAAGGGAGGGGCAACAGGGCAATTGCCAGAATCATGGGGAGGCCGGTCAACCAGACCCAGTCGAGTGCGGTCATATGCTGCAGCAACGGGCTGCTGGCCTGTCCGTCCACCACCAGGTAAAGGGGGTGACTGCTGGCCAGAAAAGGGGAGAATGTGGCAATGATCACCAGCAGGCCAATCCAGCTGAGGCCAATGCGAGCGCTGGTGCGTCCCAGCAATGAAACAGCCACTTGCGTTGTCCAGGGCTGGGAGGGCTGTTTCATTTCAGTGTCAGCGGATAACTCAGTCATAACTGACCCTCGGATCGACAATGGCATAGGCAATATCTGCCAGCAGGTAGCCAAACAGTGTCAGCAGACCGGAGATCAGTGTGACGGATAGCACCAGCTCCCGATCCCTGGTCTGCACGGCCTCCACCGCCAGTTTGCCCATCCCGTCGATACTGAAGATACTTTCCACAATCACCGAACCTGCCAACAGGCTGGGCAGCAGGGTGGCCGAGACTGTAATCAGTGGCAGCAGGGAGTTGCGAAATACATGTCGCCACAGAACAGTTTCTTCGTCGACCCCTTTGGCCCGGGCAGTGCGCGCATAGTCAGCGGCCAGATTTTCCAGCAGTGACGAGCGTGTCAGTTTGGCAAGAAATGCCAATCCGCCGTAGGACAGCGCAATGATCGGCAGGATCAGATGCCAGAGCCGGTCCAGCAGGTAACCACCCTGCATCACCTCGACGCCCAGATATCGGGACAATGTCAGCCCCCCGCCCAAGCCGACTGCGCCCGCCAGGGCAATACGGAAACCGGGGTGTTGCATGCCCGCCAACAGGCTGGTCAGCAACCCCAGTGAAGCCGCCAGCAATACATGCAAGCCGCCCAGCCACTGGCCCCCGAGATCCCATGCCATGGCGTAACCGAGCAGTGCCCCAATGGTGAACCCACCGCACTGGCGGGCAATTTTGGGTGCGGAGGTCGCCGCGGCAATCAGCAGTACGGTGACGGTCACAACGCAAGCCACCGCAATCAGCAAATCGCTGCCACTGGCAAACAGGGGTAGAAAGGTTTGATCGACGGTTTCGCGCTGCATCAGGCCGCCAGTGGGAAACCAGCGCCAGTATTGTTCGGAGGCAAAGAAACCGATAAACAGCACTCCGGCCAGCATGCTGGGCACTGACCACAGCCCCAGCAAAAAAATATTCGAGGCTACATCGAAGCGCCCGCCGCGCTGCCGCGCTGCCTGTACACCGATGCTGATGGCAATTGCATAAATGAGGGGGATGGAAATCAGGTTAAGCAGCAGGGTGATGGGCAGGCGCTCCGCCAGCAAATCCATCACCGGACGGCCGTAGCGAAAGCTGGTGCCCAGGTCCGCGCCTTTCCACAGGGAGAATGTACCGAGTGTGCCATCCGGTTCCCGTTCGAAACCGATCGGCGAAATATTGTTCAGCCAGCGCAGGTATTGCACCGGTGCCGGTTGATCCAGCCCATAGAGCTTGTTGTAGTACTCCTCTAAAGCCCGGCGACTCTCCGGCTCCAGTTCCATGCCGTCCACCAGCGACTGGGCTGTAATGCCGCCCGGGGCCGCTGCCATGACAACAAAGACCACCAGTGTGATACCGAGCAGGGTCGGTATCATCAGCAAGGTGCGACGTATTAAATAATTCAGCATCGGCAGTTCAGCGATTGCGCTGGCGATCGGCCGGAACGTAGATCTCCACCGGCACACTCATCAGGTTCAGGCCCAGCCCGGTTTTTTCCAGGTTGCTGATTCGATCATCCACAAAAGCCAGGGTGTTGCGGCGGAACAGAAACGTGTAGGGCTGGTCTTCCACCAGAATGCGTTCTGCCTTGTGCCACAGCTTCATGCGCTTTTCTTCATCGACTTCGCCGCGCGCTGCATCAATGGTGGCATCCAGTTCCGGGTTGCGGTAGTTAATGAAATTGTCACCGTTTTCCATGGACTGGCTGGAGTGGAACATCTGGTAAATATCGATTTCGATACCGGAAGTCCAGCCGAGGGTGATGGCATCAAAATTCTTTTGCCGCAGGTCCTCTACCATCACCGACCACTCGGTGGGTTTCGGTTTCATCAGAATGCCCGCGCGGGCATAGAGATCCCTGAGGAACAGCACCATTCGCCGAGTATCATCGTTATCCTGGAAGAAGGTCAGCTCAAACTCAAAGTTTGTGCCATCCTCTGCCTGCAGAATGCCGTCACCGTTGCGATCGATAAAGCCCGCCTCGGCAAGTAACCGTTTGGCTTTTTCCATATCGCGGGGGAAGGGCTGATTTTCCGGATTGTGCTGGGATGATCCCGGCATAAACGGGCTCACTGCCGGTTGACCGTAGCCGAGAAAAATTTCCTCGAGCATGCGCTCCACGTCAGTCAACAGCGACATGGCCATGCGTACCCGGGTATCGCTGAAGAGGCTGTTTTTGCCGCCGCGTTGCTGGTTCCAGGCAATGAAGCTGTAGCCGGCTGTAGGGCTCATGTACTCAAAATGCTTGCTGCGTTCGCTGATGCCCGGGTCGTCAAGCAGGCGCTGATATTCCCTGGGCCGAGCTCCGTAAACATCGATATCCCCGTTGCGGAAGGTGGTGAGGCGGGCGCTGTCATTTTCAATAATACGCCACACAATCCGGTCGAAAGATCCATCTACCGGGCCCCAGTAGCGGGGGTTGCGCTCCAGCTCAACCCGGCCCTGGTCGGGGGTCCAGTTTTCCGGATCCTTGAGTCGATACGGTCCTGAACCCAGCAACAGTCCACGGCTCTCATTAAAGGTGCGGGGTTCATCCAGGAAGCGCTTATAGAAATGTTCCGGGAGGATCGTCAAGCCACCCGCCAGTTGCAGGCTGTTAAAGTAGGGTTCCTTGAAAACAAATTCCACGTGGTAATTGTCCAGCGCGGTGACCCGCTCAATCCGTGACAGATAGGCACGGCTTCGCGGTGCGGCTATGGCCTCGTTCATGATGAATTCAAACGTGAACTGCACATCCTTGGCGGTCATGGCTATCCCGTCGGAGAAGCTGATATCGCGGCGCAGGGTAAAGTTGATAGTGAGTCCGTCATCAGATATCTGCCAGTCTTCTGCCAGCAGCCCGCTCCACTCCAGTGTGTCCGGATCCCGAACCAGCAGGGATTCGAGAACATATTGCTGTACTTCCGAGGAGTAGGCGTCGCCCGAAACCAGCGGTGTCAGGGTGGTGAGGCCGCTGCCGAATGCCAGCATCAGCCAGTCCCCCTGGGCATAATTGGCCTGTTGTGTGGCCAGTCTTGCTCGCTCAAAGGCATCTGTCCGGTCAGCGGTGTCACTCAAGCGGCCATCCACCTCGGACGTATTGAAACGCGCAGTGCGGACAGTCTGTTCCAGATTGCGTAAAACGCCCCGGGTAGAGCGAATATCCTGAGCCTGCTCCTGCATCAGCCGGGTGATATCGTTCATGCGGGTCCACTGCCGGTCTATCTGGACCATCAGTAGCAGCATCAGCAGACCAAGTGCGCCGATGCCGAGCCAGAATGCAATCCGGCTGATACCCATGTTGCCATTTTTCATGCTGATCCGCCCATGTCTGCTGTGCTATCCGATAACCGTTCTGTTGTATGAGTGCTTCCAGTGCAGTGCGTTCAACCGCAGCGGGGTATATTACCGAACTTGTTGAATGAAGCGTGGCCCGTCACAGCCGTTAACCACCGTTATCCTGACAGGTTTTCCAGCGCATCACGAAGATGGGCGACCGTGCGCTCGATGTTGTGCAGCTTATCGAGACCGAATAGCCCAATTCTGAAAGTTCTGAAGCCGGCTGGCTCGTCACATTGCAAGGGTACGCCCGCGGCAATCTGCAGGCCCTGTTCCAGAAATTTTCTGCCATTGTGGATATCCGGGTCATCGGTATAGCAGACCACGACGCCGGGTGCCTGAAAGCCCTCGGCGGCAACACTCTTGAAACCCCGGTCAGTGAGAAGCTGGCGAACCTTCTGTCCCAATTCGAGCTGTTCCCGTTTCACTTTGTCAAAACCATAGCTTTCGGTTTCGTGCATGGTATCGCGGAATTGCAGCAGGGCGTCGGTGGGCATGGTAGCGTGGTAGGCGTGGCCACCATTCTCATAGGCTTCCATGATCTGTAGCCATTTGCGCAGGTCGCAGGCAAAGCTGCTGCTGGTGGTGTGGTCAATGCGCTGTCGCGCCTCTTTGCCCAGCATGACCAGCGCACTGCAGGGAGATGCGCTCCAGCCTTTTTGCGGTGCACTGATCAGAATATCGACGCCACAGGCCTGCATATCCACCCAGAGCGTGCCCGACGCAATGCAGTCGAGTACAAACAGGCCTCCCACCGCGTGAACGGCCTCTGCCACTGCACGAATATAGTCATCCGGCAGCAGCATACCGGCGGCGGTTTCCACGTGGGGTGCAAAAACCATCGCCGGTTTTTCTTCGTGAATCCAGGCGGTGACTTCATCAATGGGAGCGGGCGCCAGTGACGGTTGTTCGGGATCATCGTCCACTGGCCGTGCTTTCATCACGGTAATGTCGTCGCTGATCTTGCCCATTTCCAGAATCTGGCTCCAGCGATAGCTGAACCAGCCGTTGCGAATCACCAGACATTTTTTATCCGTGGCGAACTGACGCGCTACCGCTTCCATACCGTAGGTACCGCCACCGGGGACCACCACAACGGCTTCGGCATGGTAAACCCGCTTTAATGTGCTGGATATGTCATTCATCACCGCCTGAAAACGTTTGGACATGTGATTCAGTGAGCGGTCGGTGAAGACCACGGAATATTCCAGTAAACCGCTGGGATCGGTATCGGACAGTAGGCCGGGCATGGGGGCTCCTTCTTCTCAGTGCGCCATTCTTGTGTAAGGCCGGTCAGTATATTTTAAGCCGGTGAAGATTCCCAAAGCTTGTCGCCCAGTCGGCGTAAAATAGTTGCTGTACAAACGGTTCATTATGAATGTGCCTTGCAGAGAAAAATCCAGTTCGGGTTATCCAAAATCCGGCGGACAAGTCAAATTTTTGTCGTCCAAAAAACGGATTTCTGGCCAGAAAAATGTCTTTGGGCGGCGCGATTAATTTATTGATAACTTATTAAAAAATCGATAGTTTTAATGGTTCCGCAGTTGATTTCAGCTTCTGTTTCATATGCGGCTAATGCTGTATTAATCACATGTTAATGCAGTGGGTATTGGCTAACAATAAAATGATGAAGGGTTCTATGGCTAGATATATTGTGACGAAAAAACCACAGGAAAATGGCAATCATATTGTCCACAATCTGGGCACCTGGTGTCCGGATTTGCCGGACTCTGTGGATCAGAAATCCCTGGGTAATTTCCCCACCTGCCAGGCGGCAATGAGGGAGGCGAAAAAACATTTTCAGGAGGTCAATGGCTGCTTTAAATGTTCACGAGCCTGCTTTGTAGGATAAACTCCTCAAAGCAGTACAGCAGGGCCATTGAAAAGTGGCCCTTTTTTCTGGCCTGTCATTGGCGTTAATGGCAGGAAAACGGGAGCGCTGGTCAATCGCGGGTCGACCCCAGCCGAGCATCCCGTCAGTGGATGGACCTCCTTGCTAGTCGTTTTTACATAGAGAGTTGGAATGGAAAAGATATTTGAGAACACCATGTATGCCGCCCGCTGGTTGCTGGCACCCATTTATTTTGGGTTGAGTTTTGCGTTGTTGGCCCTCGGCATCAAGTTTTTTGTCGAAGTGGCGCACACGTTACCCATGATTCTGACCATGTCTGAAATGGACCTGATTCTGGTGGTGCTTTCGCTGGTGGATATTGCCCTGGTGGGTGGTCTGATTGTCATGGTGATGTTTGCCGGCTACGAGAATTTTGTCTCGCAACTGGATCTGAATGAATCCACCGACAAACTGGTCTGGCTGGGTAAACTTGATACCAGTTCACTGAAAAATAAAGTGGCGGCGTCCATTGTGGCCATTTCGTCGATTCACCTACTGAAAGTTTTTATGAATGCGCCGGAAATAGCGAATGACAAGATCCTCTGGTACGTCGTATTGCATATGACGTTTGTTGTTTCTGCCTTTGCCATGGGCTTGCTGGACAGAATTATGACCCGCCACTAGTCCGATTCTGGGTGTCGATGATAGCCGTGGTGGGCAGGATATGTCCTCCGTGATTTCCTGCATTGCGAATATTGGGTACGATCCACCAACATAAGCGCGGCATAGCAGAGTGTGGTTAGGTTGAAACGGGGTAGAGCCGCCAGTACCGGAAACGCCGACGTGGCCTTTCCGGTGCTGTGTGAATCATCGCAATCTAGCGCAATGGTTCATTGACGAATTCCAGCGCTGGTGGATAGCCTTTATCGGCTGATTTTTTGAACCACACCATACCCTTGTCTTCACTTTTTGTCGTGCCAAGACCGTTGTAGTACAAGCCGCCCAATGCGTACATCGCGACGGGATGACCTTCGCTGGCGGCCTTCTCGTACCATTTTATGGCCTCGGCATAGTCCTGGGTCACGTTCTCACCAGCCTGATAAAACCAGCCCATTTCGAACAGTGCCCCCGGGTGGTTTTGAAGGGCGGCTTTTTGATAGTAGTCAAAGGCTGTTTTGATGTCTTTGTCCGTCCCCCAGCCCTCTTTGTAGAGAATCGCAACACCATATTGTGCGTCGGCATTACCTGTGGCAGCCAGTTCGGAGAGAATGGCATAGCCTTCATCCAGCTTGCCACTGCGGACAGCTTCATAACCCTCTTCGAGGGTTTCTGCCCACGCCGAGATCGAAAAGATAATACCTATTAATAAGCTGATATATTTCACGGACACTCCAGAGATAGTCATTCTGTTATTTTGTCGTCGGCACAGGACTTACCTGAACGACATCCTGTGGAAGAGAGCGATATTGTCGTGTGCAAATCTTCCAGTTGAGACGTTTGATTGTCCCAAGGGTTACGAGTTCACTTTGCCTGACGGATCATATTCAGAAATACCCGTTGGGGGGCAGTTGAACCAGGCGAGGCAACTGTCATTGTAGCAACCGGTGTCCGGCAGGTAATTGCCGCGCCATCCACAGTGCCAGTTTATGCTTCATGTGGACGATATCATGCTGTTCATTGGCCAGTGGCTGAATCAGTTTGTCGTGCACCAGAAGTTTATAAATGTATTCGATTTTTTCGTTGGCTGAGTCGCTGGCTTCAAATTTTGCGGCACCACGTTTTTCCGCATAGATCATGCCTATCCGCAGTGCTTCCTTGAGAAGTTCGGTCTCGTGCTTCAATTTGGACATGGTTAGTTTCCTGGTTCAGTCGCAGCAGCCGGTAAGCCCCTGATCCATCAGTTCGGCAGGGGAGTCGGTATCAATCGTGCCCACAACGGTTGCCGGAACGCCTGCAACCACAGAGTGTGGGGGGACATCGTTCAATACCACGCTGGCGGCGGTTATTTTGGAACCGGCACCAATTTCGATGTTGCCGAGAATTTTTGCACCGGGGCCAATCATCACGCCGCGCCGCACTTTGGGATGACGGTCACCGGACTCCTTACCGGTGCCGCCGAGGGTCACTGACTGCAGGATAGACACGCAGTCCTCTATGATGGCCGTTTCACCGATGACGATACCGGTGGCATGGTCGAACATGATGCCGCGACCGATGTAGGCAGCGGGGTGAATGTCCACGCCAAAGGTCACCGATATCCGGTTTTGCAGGATCAGCGCCAGGGATTTTCTGTCCTGTTGCCAGAGCCAATGAGCGGCACGCCACGCCTGCAAGGCGTGAAATCCCTTGTAGTAGAGGAATGTGGAGAAGAGGTTCTGGCAAGCCGAATCACGCTGATAGATGGCGAGAATATCGCAATTGACGCAATCTTCGATATCCGGATCCGCTGCAAAAGCTTCCTCGAACACCTCGTGCAGCGTAAGCGCTGACATGGCGCTACAGCCCAGCTTTTCCGCCAGCAGGAAACCCAGGGCTGCCAGCATTGAGTCGTGTTTCAGCAGGGTGACTTGCAGAAAACTGGCCAGTACCGGCTCTTCTCCGGCAACCACGGTGGCTTCCTGCTGAATTTTTTGCCAAAGGCTTGTGCTCATAAACGGAAATCTTGATGTTTAACAGTGGGGGACATTATCAAGGTCGGCCGGTTAATTTTCCAGCGGCGTTCGCGCCAGACACCAGACATCGACCCTGACAGCCCCCGCACTCATCAACAAATCGCTCAGTTCTCCAACGGTGGTGCCGGTGGTCATCACATCATCCACCAGGCCAATGTGTTTCCCGTTCACTGGTGCATGGAGCTGAAAGGCACCCCTGATATTGGTCAACCGCGCCTTGCGGGATTGCCCCTGCTGATGTGGCGTGTGTCGGTGGCGACTCATTAGCTGTTGATCGACCGGGATGGCAAGTTGCCTGCTCAAAAAGCGGGATAGCCAGCCCGCCTGATTGAAGCCCCGTGTAAATTGCCGTCGCCAGTGCAGTGGCACCGGTGCAAGCAAGTCCGGTAAAGCGGACTCCGGGTTGTTTTGGGATGCCAATATCGCGGACACCAGTAACTCGGCCAACAGTGTGCCGCGGTTGAAGTGGCCCCGGTGTTTGAAACTGTTGACCAGTCGATCCACCGGATACGCATAACGCAGGGGGACAATGCAGTGATGAAAAGCGGGTGGACTGACCAGGCATCGGCCACAAACGGCCGGGGTGGTCAGTGGCAGGGCACATCGGGAACAGGCTGGCCAGTTAAACGGCAGTGCTGCCTGGCAATCGGTGCACAGATCCCGTCTCCGCCCGGAGGCGACGCCGCACATCAGGCATTGTCCCGGTAGCAGTCCATAGCTGGCCCGGTGCAGCAGTCGGGTCCATCGAACACGGTCAAATAAAGCTTTTGTCGATGGGAGCATCGCTTGTTAACCTAAAATCCATTTATGGTTGACAGTGGTGTTGGCTCACCTATCATAGCGAGCTGTCACTGCACTATATGAGAGATAGCCGATGTCCGCCAGCCACACCACCGATATCCGCCATGACTGGAGCCGTAAGGAGGTCTTGGCGCTGTTCAATCAGCCCTTCAATGATCTGATGTTTCAGGCGCAGGTGGTGCACCGTCAGCACTTCAATCCCAACGAAGTGCAACTCAGCACATTGCTCTCGATCAAAACGGGTGCCTGCCCGGAGGACTGTAAATATTGTCCGCAAAGTGCCCGCTACGATACGGGCCTCGAGAAGGAGAAGCTGCTGGCTGTGGAGCAGGTGATCAAGGAGGCAAAAGCCGCCCGGGCGAGCGGGGCCACCCGTTTCTGTATGGGGGCTGCCTGGCGATCGCCAAAAGACAAGGATATGCCCGTGGTGGCCGAGATGGTTCGTCAGGTCAAGGCGCTCGGCCTGGAAACCTGCATGACCCTGGGTATGCTGGAGGCAGAGCAGGCCCGGCTGCTGGCCGACGCAGGTCTGGATTATTACAACCACAATCTCGATACGTCTCCGGAGTATTACGGCGAAATCATCACCACGCGTACCTATGAGGATCGTCTCAACACCCTGGACAATGTGCGCCAGGCAGGGATGAAAGTCTGTGCGGGGGGCATCGTCGGTATGGGTGAGGGGGAAAAAGACCGAGCGGGACTGTTGATGCAGTTGGCCAATCTTCCCCATCATCCGGAGTCGGTGCCGATCAATATGCTGGTGAAAGTGGCGGGTACTCCTCTGGACAGTCAGGAGGACCTGGATCCCTTCGATTTTCTTCGCACGATTGCGGTAGCCCGTATCCTGATGCCCAAATCCCACGTGCGGCTGTCCGCTGGCCGCGAGGAGATGAATGACCAGATGCAGGCGCTCGCCTTTATGGCGGGTGCCAACTCCATTTTCTATTGCGAAAAGTTGCTCACCACCCCCAACCCCAAGGCCAACAGTGACATGGAGTTGCTCAGTCGTCTCGGTATCCGGCCTGAAACCCGTCAGGTTGAGCGGGACAGTCTTGAGGAAGCGCGGGCTTTACAGCGGGCAGTGGCCGAGATGGAAACAGACCACCTGTTTTACAACGCGGTGAATTAGGACCTGTCAACGCGTTAGTGACCGCTTTTTGCATCAACTGTATTTTTATCACAGATCATCGCCGGGGCAGTGGATTTGCTCACCCGGGGGGAAGGGGCAGATGACATCATCCATGGATCAGGTGTTACAGGCGCGACTGGATCAGCGCCAGATTGACAACCTGTATCGCCGGCGACACCTGTTGCAGTCGGCTCAAAACAGTATTGTGCAAGTGGACGGCAAAACCTGCGTGGCCTTTTGCAGCAATGATTATCTGGGGCTGGCCAGTCATCCGGCTGTAATAGACAGTATGCGCCGCGGTGTTGAAACCTATGGGGTCGGCAGTGGTGCCTCCCATCTGGTTTATGGCCATTCCCAGGAGCATCATGCCCTGGAGGAAGAGCTGGCCGCGCTGACCGGTCGTCCCCGGGCGCTGCTGTTTTCCACTGGCTACATGGCCAATCTGGGTGCCATCCGGGCCCTTGTAGACAAGGGCGATCACGTCTATCAGGATCGTCTTAACCACGCGTCCCTGCTGGATGGCGGATTGGCCAGCAATGCTTCCTGCCAGCGCTATCGGCATGCCGATAGCGGCGACCTCACCCGGCGACTGGGCAAGGCAGAACATGGCCGAAAGCTGGTGGTCACTGATGGTGTGTTCAGCATGGATGGGGATCTGGCACCGCTGCCAGCGTTGGCCCGGGCCTGCGCCGAACAGGGTGGCTGGCTGATGGTGGACGATGCTCACGGTTTTGGTGTGCTGGGAAAAAACGGCGGTGGTCTGGCAGAGCACTATGGGCTCGATGTCACCGATGTGCCGGTGCTGATGGGAACGCTGGGCAAGGCGTTTGGTACCTTCGGTGCTTTTGTGGCCGGTTCCGATGCCCTGATCGAAACCCTGATCCAGTATGCCCGCACCTACATTTATACCACCGCATTGCCCCCCTCCGTGGCAGCGGCCACTCGCATCAGTCTGAAAATATTGCGCCGGGAAACCTGGCGCCGGGAAAAACTGGTCAGCCTGATCGAACGGTTCAGGACGGGGATCGGCGAACTCGGGCTGGAGTTGTTGAATTCACCGACGCCCATCCAGCCGGTCATGTTGCATGATGACGCACTTTGTTACCGGGTGGGCGAGGGCCTGCGTGCCAGGGGATTTCTGGTGGGTGCGATCCGTTCTCCCACTGTTCCCGTGGGCAGTGCAAGATTGCGCATAACCCTCTGTGCCGAGCACACCGACGATCAGGTGGATGGGCTGGTTGAGGCGATTGGTAAGACTGTGGCGGAAGTTGGAAAAAATCACAGTGAATAACCCGTACTTCCTCACGGCCTGTAAAAAACTCTCTGATGGGCAGGGTCAATGGCCTGCAACCCGGGAGGTCGTTTAGATTGGTGCAGCGTGCAATGGTTAAACGATTTTTTGTGACAGGCACCAATACCGGTGTTGGCAAAACCCTGATCAGTACCGCGTTGCTGGCCACGGCCCGCGACAGCGGATTGACCACGGTCGGGTTGAAACCGGTGGCTGCCGGGTGTGAGGTCACGGATGAGGGACTCCGCAATGCTGATGCCCTTTCGTTGCTGGCCCAGTCGAGTTTACCGTTGTCCTATGATGAAGTGAATCCGGTGGCGCTGGCGCCTGCGACCGCACCGCATATTGCCGCTGCAGAGGCGGGTCGGCGGCTGAGTGCCGAGCGACTGGCAGGATTCTGCCGGGGCATTATGCTGCAACCGATGGACCTTTTGCTGATTGAGGGGGCGGGAGGTTGGCGAGTGCCCCTGAACGAGCGGGAAACATTCGCTGATCTGGCCAAAACGCTGCAGTTGCCGGTGATTCTGGTGGTGGCGATGGAGCTTGGTTGTATCAATCACGCATTGCTTTCGGCAGAGGCGATTCAGCGGGACGGACTGAAGATGGCAGGCTGGGTTGCCAACCAGGTTTGCCCCGAGCAAATGGACTACTACCATGAGACCCTGGCAAGCTTGCAAGCCCGATTGCCATGCCCCATGATCGGTGCAGTACCATGGTTGCCGGACCCGACCCCGGAACAGGCAAAACCATTCCTGAAACCGGATTTTTTGACGGCAAAAAACCAATTAACCAGTGGTGAATAATTTATGGGTATGAGAAGCGAAGAAGAGTATTCAGAGGAAGATCTGGAGCGAATCCGCCAGGTGGTCAACTCGGGCGTTCATTCTGTGGAGCGAAAACCGTTTCGCTTCAGTCTGTTGTTCCTGTGGTGGATTGTGGTGGCGGCCATGGGTGGCGTCGCCTGGTTTTTCGCCAGAATGATCGGTGCGGTTTAACCGGCCAGATGCAAAATCGCCTGCCATTCCTTGTCAGTGACAGGGACGATGGATAATCTCCCCTGTCTGAACAGCACCATGTCCTGCAGGGGCCTCTGTTGTTTCAACTCCGACAGTGGTATCAACCGCGTAAATTTCCTGACCAGTTTTACATCCACACAGAACCAGCGCGGTTTGTCGGCCGTGCTGTCCGGGTCATAGCCGTCGCTCGCCGTATCAAACTGGTCGGGATCAGGATAACCTGCGTTGGTGATGACCATGATCCCCGCAAGTCCCACAGCCTTACAGCTCGAATGGTAGAACAGTGCCTGATCTCCCGGTTTGACCCGGTCGCGCAGATGGTTGCGCGCCTGATAGTTGCGAATGCCATCCCACCGACATTGCTGGTCCGGTTCGGCGGCCAGGTGATCGATGCTGAAAACGTCGGGTTCGGATTTGAACAGCCAGTAGGACATGGAGTTTGACAAAAGGTTAAAGGTGCGGGGCCGGGCTACCGCAGAGGGGGCGGCTACCCGGCCTGTTTACCTTGGGGTTGACCGGATTGTCAGACGTCTTTGACCCGAACCATCAGTTTGCCGGTATTTTCACCGGTATACAGCTTCTTGACGGCCTGCAGGGCAGTTTCCAGACCCTCTGACACATCCAGACGAGCCTTCAGTCTGCCTTCCTTCATCCAGCCAATAAGTGCTTCGGTCGCTTCTGGGTAGCGATCCATGTAGTCCAGGATGATGAAGCCCTGAATTTTCAGGCGGTGCATCAGAATCAGGTCATAGTTGTAGGGACCGGGTACTGGTTCAGTGGCATTGTACTGGGAGATCAGCCCGCAGGTGGGGATACGGCCATGCAGGTTCATCTGCTTGAGACATTCGTCCAGAATCTTTCCACCGACGTTGTCAAAGTAGACGTCGATGCCGTTTGGGCAAGTCTTGGCGAGCGCCTCTGCGACATTTTCGGTTTTGTAGTTAATGGCCGCATCAAAGCCGAGCTCTCGGGTAATCCACTGACATTTCTCATCTGAGCCGGTCAGTCCAACCACATGGCATCCCTTGATCTTGGCGATCTGACCAACGAGGCATCCCACAGCGCCTGCTGCCGTGGAAACGACCACGGTTTCACCGGGTTGTGGGTCACCGATCTCCAGCAGACAGAAATAAGCGGTGGGGCCAACCAGGGCCAGTGTGCCAAATGCATCGATGACAGGCACATCGCCAACTTCACCCAGCAGGCCAACGGTGGCAGGTGAGCCGATCTGGTAATCTGCCCAACTGCCGATACCGCTGACAATATCACCGGCCTTGAATTCGGGGGTGTTACTTTTGATCACGGTGCCGCAGACGACGCCACGCATCGGGGCATTGATCGCCACCGGTTCCATGTACTGCTCCATGTCGCTCATCCAGATCCGATTGGTGGGATCCAGTGACAGGTAATTGAGACGAAACAGGCACTCGCCCTCACCGGGCTCCGGAATGGCTTCCTGCTCAAGGCTCAATACATCATCGGTAATCTCTCCGACAGGACGCTTGCGCAAACGCCATACTCGATTGGTGTCTGACATGGTGTTGTTCTCCTTATTTGTCATCGTGAAGTGGATCGGCTCTGCGTTTCTTGCTATGGATTTTTAGGCCCGGCCTGCTGGTTGTAGGCAGCCCCAAGGTTAGCTGATAAAAAAAACATCGTACTTGACGTACCCTTCGGGTCCAAACTGGATTTCCGTCATCTTGTTTATGCACTGAATATCGTTGAGCCAGGCGTATTTCTCCGCCGAGGTCTGAAAGGTGGGCGCGGCGATAAAGTAGGGGATATCCTTATCAGTCAGCAACTCGCCATTGCTGAGCCGCTCTGCACTCTCGGAGGAGTTTTTGATAATACCGTTGTAGCTCATATAAATATGGGCACCATCATCTGTTTCGATCAGTCCCCTCACATCCAGCCGGAAAGTACCACTTGGCATAATGCGCAGCCAGTCGGCACCCGGCGCAATGAACTGGCCATTGATGTCAGGACCCCTGACCCAGCCACCGGGACGCACATTGACAATCATCAGCCCCGAATCAATTGAGACAGGCGGATCCAGCGGTGCCAGATAGGTCATGATGTATTGGGTGGTCAGGTGCGTGCTGGGTTGCGGATTGTTGTGCAGGGCCATCAGTAAACTCTCTCTCTGACAATGCAGTTTATTGGTATCAGTCACCGCCGTGATATTGCTTCAGGCCACTTTTTCTGTCGATAGGCGGTCGAGGTAAACGCACGGATAGCCATTTAATGCTTTCGCGGGACGGTGCCTGAGCATTAAGCATCCTAGCGGTTTTTGAATGCTCAGTACAGTAAGCCGCCATGCCAGTTGCGCAGTGCTGTGGAGCGGCGACAGAGACGGACCCGGAAAAAAAGACGGGCCTAGAAAAAATCGAGATCACTGTTCAAGACAATTTGCTCCAGACAAACAGTCTGGTCATCAGTCTCCCGGTGATCTGTCTGCCATTGGCGGGGGAGAGGTTTGTAATGAATCACTTCCTGTGACGCAGTATGTTGGGGAATCGTCGGTTTTGGCAATATTCTGTCAGGTTCTCTGTGGTTCAGGTTCATGGCTACCTCCTTGATGACCAGTCCAGTGTGATGGCTCAGCATGAAAGTGTGATGGCAATACCATGACAACGAGCCAGTTCTAACGAATGATTTTGATCCACTCGCCGGGCTTCGGTTCCCCAACCGGGTAATAATTATTGATGATGCGCAATTCATCCTCCCCGTACTGACCCAATTTCAGGTGTTGTGCCAACAGAGCAAACGTGCTGTTTTTGGTGGCTTTTACGTAGTGAATATTCTTTGTTTCAGCGGACTGGAGGCTGTGTTTTGATACGGGTCGAAAGCTGCCAATAATGTCCATGAGTTGCCGGTTGCCCAGTGACTGATCGGCACTGCGCTCCAGTGTTCCCCGGAAAACAAAGGCGCGGTAGCCGTAGTAGATCAGGGCCAGCCTTTGGTCCGACTGTCCCTGTGTGCCGGGTATCAGACCGGTATGACCCTGAAGACGGAACTGGGCGAGGGGTTCAGACTGTTTGAGCAGGGGAATCCCCAGCTGTTGTTTGATGAACTGGTCGGGGCTGACTCTGGTGCGATTCATCGCCGTGACCGAGATCTTGACATCGCCGGTGTCGTTGTGGGCGTTGACCAGTGGCGGCTGTTCACTGAATTGCCAGCCTTTGGGAAAAGTTATCATAAAGGCCAGTTCTTCGTTCAGGTAGACATTCTCCGGCAGTCGTCGCGTTGCAACATTTTCACCCCAGACCATGCCATCAGTGGCAATACGAAAGGGCGTGACATTGTGTTTAACCTTCATGTCATTCGGGGTCGATCCTGCGTTGCTGACCACTTCCCGCAGTCTCTGATCATTCCGTGGGTGGGTGGCAAACAGGCCGTGGTAGGTCTGTGGTTCCCGACCGGACTCTAGGGCCCGTTTTTTTTCCAGCCGTTCGTGATCTTTCAGCATGGTGATCACCTCAATCATGGCTTGGGGGTCATAACCGGACTTGTACAGGTAGCGGCTACCGATTTCATCGGCTTCAAGCTCCATATCCCGTCCGTAGCCACTGACCATGGATGCGCCCCACAGTGCACTGGCCTGACCCACCTCCATACTACGGGTGAGAATGGCGAGCAGTCCCGCAACGAATTTTGATCCGGTCTGGGCCCGCTTCTGGCGGGCGTGATGCCCCGCCGTGACGTGGCCGACTTCATGGGCCAGCACGGCTGCCAGCTGGGCTTCGGAGTTGAGATAGCCAATCAGACCGCGGTGGATGTAAACATAGCCGTCCGGCAGGGCGAAGGCATTGATATCGGGGTTGTCGATGACCGTGAACGTAAATGAATCCCCGGCCTGATCCGAGTGGCGGACAATGCGCTGACCAACCTGGTCGACATAGTCAGCCAGTTTGCCCTCCACCAGTGGCATATTGGCGATAATTTCGCGGTGCATTTCCTCTGGCGTTTCCGGGGGCTTGCCCGCAGCCATCGCAGCGCAACAGCAACCCAGCAGCGCTATCAACAGGAGCACGCGGTATTGCGATAAACCCAGTTGCATGGCAAACATCACGGGCTGCCGGGGCCCGCCGGGGCAAAAAAGCTCTGTAGTCGGGTGCCGATCCCTTCGCAGGCTTCACCCTGAACCCTGGCGATAAAGGGGATTGGTGCACCCACCGCCAGCAAATACGATGATCCCTTGCTGTCTACCTGCACCCGCCCCTTTTCGCCCAATTTGTCGAGGTCCCAGATAATCGCTTCATAATTGGCGGCCTTGTCCCAGGAAGAAAAACCAAAGCAACCACCGCCCCCGGGGGCGACAGCACAGCTGATGGCACCGCTTTTTTCTGTGGTCTCGGTATTGCCGTCCACCCAGATCATGTAGCGAATACCCAGTTCACGGACCCGCTTGCCGATCAGTGGATCCTCCAGCATGCCTCCCATGCGCTTGAGCCCGAGCGGTGCCATGCGCGGTTCAAACCATGGGTAGAAACTGTCGAGAAACTGTTGCTCGGGCATGACTGACAGCTGCCCCCGATTGGCGAGTCTGGTGCCGATACAATTGATGAAGTCCGGGTCGGTTTCGTAGGCGCCGCTGTGCCGCCGCCCGACCACCACCACTTTCTCGTTGTCGTTCAACGGCAACAGGGTGCTGGATGGACGAAATTCGTCGACTTGGGTGGACGTGCCACAGGCACTGGTCGCGAGCACGGACAACAGGATCCAGGGGAGGGCACCTCTCACCGCTCTGTCCTCTGGCTCAATTTGGCGGGCGCTTCACGGTTGGCCAGCCACTGGCGAATTTCCGGTATTTGCTGAAAGCCGGTCAGCAGCCGTGCCCCCGCATCTCTCAGGGCCATCACGGTGGCCTGATTCAGTGCCTCTTCATCCGACTTGAGGAAGCGGCTCTGGGTTTTACCATAGGCGCTCATCATCCAGTCTGCGACAGGCTGGCCATTGCCGTCGTAGACTTTCAGATTGTATTTCAGCCACACCTCGTAGACGTTCAACTGGGTCTCCATGGGTGTGGCCAGCTGTACTTCTGTAATTTCGGGCACGATCATCAAATCCAGGGTGTTCTGGCCGGTGGGCAGGGTTTTCAGGGTCGCGCTGCTCTGAAACATATCGGTGAACACCCGATTGAAGAGTTGTACCTGGGATTCCCCTAATGCCATGGTGACCGGTTGACGGTTATCTTTCTCACTGGTAAATCGATAACTGCTGAAGCTGTTATCGAGAACCAGGCCCACGCTGAGGGGCTGTCGGGCAACCAGCGCGGAGGGGTAATCACCATTGACCGTGACATTGGTGCTGCAACCGATCAGCAGGGTCAGTGCCACGACAATTGGCAGTAGACGCAAAGAGGTCAGTAACCGCAAAGTCCGGCAGTACACATTCATTGACGCTTGGGGTTGTGTCATAGATCACTCAGGTTTGAGGCCGTTCAGCCCGACAAAAGTTCCTCCGTTACGATAGCTCAGGTCGCGCATCAGCGCAGCAAATCTTGACGCCGTTTGCAGATTGCCGCCCTTGACCATGAAATGTACCGGGAAACCGATCGTATGGATACGAACCAGTTGCTGTCCACTGCGCCCCTCCCGGTTGATTTTCTCGACACTGCTCAGGACCTCCGCTATGGACTGCCCGGTGAAATCGTCACCCAGCACATAGAGGCTGATCTTCCGGTCCGGCGCATAGAACCGGCGAATCGCATGCTGTACACCCTCCACCGGACTGGAGTTGCTGAAGGGTGTCCAGCTGGCCAGCCGGTCGATAATCGCCTTGCGCCGGGCCGGTGTATCGGGAATCCATTTATCGCGATAGGTGGAGAACATATAGCCCCCCATGTCGTTCATCACCTGGATACCTTTTACCTTGGGATAGATATTGAGAATATTGATCATTTCCTGGCGCAGTCGTGGCCAGGCAAAATTGAACATGCTGCCAGAGGTGTCGATGATGAAAACGATGTATTCGCTGTCCACCGGTATGCCGCCAATCAATGATCGTTTGTCGGGCCTCTGCCGAGCTTTCAGGCGTGCCATTTCCTCAGTGAGCACCTGCAGGGCCAGTGTCAGCTTATCCCGTTCGGTGGTATCCGATTGCGCCACGGCGTCCCGCTGTCGGCGAACGCTGGCCAGCTCGGATTGCAGCCGGGCGATGCGTTGGCGAATATCGGAGAGTTGTTCCTCCTTGGATAGCAGATCGCGATTCAAAATGCGGGCTTCCCCTCGTATCTCGAAGACCTGCTGCTGTAATTCGGCCACGCTGCCCTCCGCCGGTTGCACCGAGTCCTCAAAAGCCGTCGAGTCGACGGTTTTGGCGATCAGCAATAACAGCACGATCGCGCCGAACCCGCAGCTGATGACATCCAGGAAGGAAATGCTGATCTCGGCTGTATTACTCCGCTCTTTGCGCCGGCGGATACTCATGGCCAGTCCCTCGAAGGGCTCATGAAAGAGCCCTGGCTGGACAGGGCCAGTTGCCAGAAACTGGCCGCTGCCATGGGGTCACCTTCCATCGGAAACAGTAGAATGTTGACCGGCAGGCGACGGGGCAACATCTGTGTGGCCTCGGCAAACAGCTTCAGGCGATCCCGCCCGGTGATGGTTTTGAACCCCGAGGGTTTTCTGCCCTGGGTGGGCAAGCCATCGGTGATTAAAAACAGGTTGTCCGGCGGGGTATCGAAACTGTTAATGGCCAGAAACGCGTTGATCAGACTGCTGCCCCCGGCGGGCACCACCTGTGTCAGTTTCATGATGGCATTATCAAGGCCCTGGCGATCGGCAGTATCCCGCCAGCGCCGGTCATCGCCCGCCACCGCCCCGGCTGCGGTGTTGAATACATAGATCTGATAGCGGCTGTCCTGTGGTAATTGCGCCACCAGCCATTCGGTGGTGCGGATGGCCCGCTGCCATTTCTCGGAGTTTCGCTTGACGGAATCGCTCATGTTGCGACGTCGGATCACGTTGACAATAGAGTCCGAGAGCATGCTGGCTGATGCATCCACCAGGATCAGGATTTGCCTCCCGCCCAGTTTTAAACCGGTCAGATATTGCCGTTCACCATCACCGATGAATTGCCGCACATTGTCGGCATTCCCCTGTTCCCGAAGATTGGCGGTTTCCCGTTCCAGCGTTTCGACCTGCTTGCGCAGGGTTTCGATTTGCTGTTCCGGGTCGGCCTGAGCGCTGAGTTCGCGGCGGGTCTTTTCGATATCGGCGACCACCCTCGCCGATAATCCCTGGGCTTCCACCAGTGATTCATCGACGCGTGCCAGGCTGTTGCGCAGCGCCACCAGCGCTTCTTCGCCGACTCGCAAATCCTCCTGCAGCAGGTTCACTTCCGCATTCAGCAGAGGATCTGCGGTTTCCAGGGATGTTGCGTCATGCTTGAGAATCAGAAAAAGCAGGGTAACCGCGCCAAAACCGCAGGCCATGATGTCGAGGAACGACAGGCTGAAGGCGCTTATCCTGTGTTTTGAGCGGCGCAAATCAGGTCACCTCGATCAGGTCCAGCTGATCGACGCCTATCTGGAGGCTGTCACCGGCCCGCAGGTCCGCGGGGTCACCTTCGACCGTAACAGCAGAGCTTTCGGTCCTGAGCTGCACACTGTCCTGTTCGCGAACCAGGCAGCAGTCGCCCCCGGTGCCTTGTGTAAAACGCAATTGATCGCCATCCCGCGTAATCGCCAGACGATTGCCGATGGCATAGGCCCGGTACCGATAAAGTAAGTGGGTCGCTGGGGCAGAGGTTTTTTCCGGAGCAACAACCGGCCGGCGGGCTTGCTCAGACGCCTGCTCGGATATCGCCGCTGTTGCCGTGCTCGTGGCAGCTGATCTGCAGGGAAGCCGGGTAATAAAGTGGAGATTTTCGGGGTCACCGGAGATGATCTCCAGGTGATTTCGACAACCGGTAATGGCGGCGTTTTCGTCCAACGTGGCAGACGGGGCGAGATGCTCCCGGATGCCCGGCAATTGCGCGGCGCGATGACTGAGTAGCAGGGTCTCGCCATTGGTTTTCAGGCCCGACAGTTTGCCCTGCAGCAACTGGAATCGCGATGCGCTGCTGGCCAGTAGCTCGGCGCGACTGAGTACCAGCCGGTAATGTCCCTGTGGGCTGTCCAGTTCGGCGGTGATTTCCGCCTGACCCTGCAATGACGATAACCAGACCGGCAAACGGTTGTACAGCTGTTGCTCTCCCGCAGCGGTGTGCAGGGGATCATAGCGGTACTGCCGGATAAACTGGTTGGCGATCTGTTGTGCCCAGAGGTCATGGAAGGCTTTCAGGCCAACGTTGCTGATGATTTCCACGCCGGTGCGTTCAATCTGCTGGGCCACATCAAGCCGGGTAATTACGGTCTGGTGGAGCTGAATATCCAAATGGACCAGGGTCCCGGTTGCGTCAGCGTGACTGGCGGCGGCCACGGCGGCGTCCACCAGCCCGGTTGCCTCAAATGGCGAGGCTTTTGCCAGGCCCAGCAGAATGGACAACTGGCCCCGGTCAAAACTGCCGGGAACGGCAAAGACCACCTGTTCCGGATGACCGCTGTCGCGGTGCAGTGCCAGAAGTTGCGCGTAAGCCATATCGGCGTAGTGGCGTGCGTGCTTGCTGGTGACGGGCAGGGGAGACAGGTTGAGTTGCCACCAGTACTGGTTGAAGCTCTGTTGCGGTTCGAGGTAGGCGCGCTGCAGGGCCGCCTCACCGGTGGTAATACCCTCTGGCGTGAGCAGTGCATAGCCGGGGCTGACGGTCAAATCCCCCCGATCGTTTACGCAGCAAATCCCTGCGTCATTCAATTCGATGATGGCAATACTCATGATGTGGTCTGTCCCGCTGTTCAGTCGGTTTTCAGGTGACGCAGCAGATTGCTGTCACAGTAGCTGTGGGTGTCCAGCACCAGCCGCTCCTGGAGCAGCTGCAGTTGGTGCAACATGAACATCACTACAATGCTGATAACCAGTGCAATAAATGTGGAGTTGAAGGCTACCCCCAGACTGGCCGTGACACCGGCAATATCGCCTTCCACCGCCTTGTGTGCCTGACTGAGGGCCTCTCCGATACCGCGAACCGTGCCGATAAAACCGATGGATGGAATCGCCCAGGCGATATAGCGAACCATGGATAATTCCGAATCGAGCCGGTCGGATTCGGTATCCAGTACGTCGCCCACAGCGCTGGAAACGTCCTGGATATTGCGCGTGGAACCGAAGCGCTGCAGTGCCGCCAGCAGCGTTCGGGGGACCAGATAGCCCTGTTGTGCCTCGGGCAATGCCTGAACAGGGCGGGACATTTGTCGCGCATCCTCCGGCAGCACACGGCTGCCTTCGCTGACACCGAGCAGCGGTAGTGACAGCAGTTTCCGCTCATTGAGGGTGTGACGCGCTTTGTAACCCATGATGGCAAAGGCCCACAACATCAGGATGAAGCAGGCTTCCTGTTCGTAATCCTTTACCACAATGTAAAAAGAGCGTTCTGCCACATAGGCTTCGCCGGCGGCTTCCCGGGCCAACTGCTCCTGTAAAATGGCATTGGCGTTGGGGCGGATCAGTGTCACATAGAAGCTATGCACCAGAATCAGGGCCAGAATCAGGGCGAACAGCTGGTAGAGAAACTCCGAGGAGGTGTTATTCCGCATAGGTGGCTACTCCGCAAATATCCGGGCCGGGTTGATGATAACTGGCAGGTTTGTGATGGCTGTGTGAGGGTGTCATATATCCACCGGAAAGGGGATGGCAATATCCTCGGAAATTTCTTCCGTCGGGGAAAAGTCCGGGCTTGTCCGCCGCGACGTGCTTGACGGGGCCGGTTTGGACGGTGCTGAGTTGGCGGCATCGTCGCTTGATTGCTTGCCGGACGAGTCTGTCACCTGTTTTGTGTCTGGCTCTTTGCCTTGCTCCGGTTCATTAGCATTAGGATTGGCGATCAGGCAGATCGGGAGTCCGCCTATCAGCAGCGCCGCGAGGCAGGTCTTGAGAGTCTTTAGCGCCATAGGATATCACTCCACATTGCGCGCCACCCTGAAGCCGAGGTCGTCCCGGCCATCGAGACCGTAATCGCGGTAGGACAGCCGCAATTGAATGATATTGCCGTGGCGCCAGCTGGCTCCCCGAATCACGCGAAATTCACCAGAAGCCGGGCCGGTGGGGTCTTTTTCGGCACTGCTACCAAGACTGAATTCAATACCATAATAATCATTGACCCACTCTGCCACATTGCCCTCCAGGTCGTGGAGCCCCCGGTGATTGGCGGAGAAACTGCCCACTGGGGCGGAGACGGCAAAACCGTCGTTGTAACCGGTCAGGACTTGGTCAACCATTCTCGAAGCGCTGCTGTCGGCAAAATTTCCGGCACCGTCGGCCGGTGGAAATTGCTGTCCCCAGCCAAAGCGTTTTGCGTCGCCGGAGGTGGCCCGTGCCGCCCATGCCCATTCCGCTTCAGTGGGCAGGCGGTAGCCGTTTGCAGCGGGGTTGGTGCCGGTGATCTTGCCGCCGGACTCTCTGTAGAAAGGCGGCAGATTTTCTCTGGCGCTCAGCCAGTTACAATAACGGGCAGCCTGATCCCAGCTGACATTGACCACCGGTTGTTCTGGTTGATCCAGCGTTGTGCCGCGCACATGTGATGAGCTGTGCTGACGGGCAAACTGCTTGAATTGCCGATTGGTCACTTCTTTGGTGGCGAGGTAAAATGGACGTGTCAGTTGCACATCGCGCAACACCTCATTGGCCCGCCGACCGCTTTCACGGCGCGGTGCGCCCATCTTGAAAGCGCCCTCGGGTCGGAAAAGTGTCAATGCCTGCCCCGCTTTGCTGGTAATGCTGGTGGGTGTGTTGGCCCACCTGGCCGCCTGCTCAGTGAGCAGCTTTACCTGTACCAGTTGATCGAGTCCGGGTTTTGGTGTGATGGTGCGTGTTTCAGTGGCGTAGCCGGGCTTGCGAATTTCTATCCGGTGGGGGCGGGCGGGCAGGCTGAAGGTCTGCCCCGGTTTGCCCCTTGCTACCCCGTCGATCCAGACAGTCGCATCTGCCGGACTGGCGGACACCCGGATTTTCCCCATGCTCGCATTGAGGGTGATCGACAGTTGCCTTTTCTCACCAGCAGACAGCGTCAGGGCCTGTTTGCTGGTGACATAGCCGTTGGCAAAAAAGGACAGCTGGTGTGACTGGTCTGGCGGCAATTCGAGATCCAGTGGTGTGACGCCCCGATAGGCACCGTTTACCGTTACGGTGGCACCGTTCGGTGAACTGGTCACTGAGAGGGTCGCATCGGCGGGCTCGAAAATGATCTCTGGCAGTGTCAGGGTTTCACCCACGTCGACGCGCAGTTTTTGCTGCCAGGTCTTGAACCCCTCTAGCTGCACACGGACATTCTCACCCTTGGCAAGGAGTTCTGTGATCAGGGGGGTGCGGCCTCGCGACTCGCCCTCGATAATGACCTCCGCGCCGCTGGGTTTGGAGCTTAACTGAACCTGACCCCAGGCCTGTGCGAGGGTCACGGCCAGTGATTGGGTGCGATCCAGTCCGACGATGGTCACGGTGTCTTTTGCGGGGGAATAGCGCGGGGCCTGGACGACCAGTTGGTGATCGCCCGGTGGCAGGTCACGAACCGTCAGGGGTGTTGTTCCCGCATGTTCGCCGTTTACCAGTACCTCTGCACCGGCGGGGGTGCTGGAAAGCTCCAGATGGCCCGGTTTTTTAGCCATCGCCAGTTCCAGCAACTGATGCTTGTCGGGACCGACTGAAAAGGCCTGTTGCAAGGGGAGGTAGCCCTCAGCCATGGCACTTATCCGATAATCTCCCGGACGAATCAGATAGTGGTCAGCCAGCTTGAACGTGATGCCACCGCTGATCGAGAGGTCGGCGCTGGCGGGGCTGACTTGTACGACCACCGATTTGGCAGTGAACAAAAATCCCAGAACCAGGCCGCTCACCAGCAGTGCCGCGGCGATAATGCCCGTCAGGGGTTTGACAGTGAAACGTCTGCTGGCAACGGTCTCGCCCAGGGGGACAAAGGTTGCCGGCTCGATAGTCTGAGGCTGTTGTCGATGTTCGGTCACGAAATCGGGTCCTTGCAGATCACTACCACCGGTTGACTGAGCCCTTCCGGGCCAAGCTGGAACTCCACCCGTACATCCCGATAGCCGCGACGGGTTCCCACTGCGACGTATTTTCCGGGAATCAGTGAGATCTGCTTGCGTTGAAATTTACCCAGTTCGCCCTGTCGGTAGAGTGTGACCAGGGTGTCCTGGTCGGACACCAGCTCCACCTGAACCGGGGTGGTCGCTGTTTTCATTGTTTGATCCAGGCGGCTGATCTGTTCCTTTAATTTGGCGCCGGGAGACTTGATGGCTCGTGCGTCTGCCAGAATCCGTTGAGCCTCTTGTCGTACGTTATCTGATGACAGACGCAGCGGCTGATCGAGTATGCCGCGAATCTGGTCGTCCAGTTGTGCGCGGGCATTGCTTCGAATCTGTCCCAGCCGGGCTTCCATCACGGAACTGTCGATCGCCATAATTTTGGCGTAGGTATCCCGGGCCTGATGCCACTGTTCGCGGCTTTCCAGTGCTGTGGCCTGGCTCAGCAGGGATTGAAGGGTTTGCTTGGTGGCGGCACTGGATGCCTGGGTAAGTCCGCTGCGGGCCGCCGGATCATCTGGCTTGAGTTGCAGGGCCTGTTTGAACGCGGTTTTTGCGCTGTCCAGCTGGTTGCGTTCCAGTGCGGTGTAACCACGGCTCATGGCCTCATTAAACCGATTGTCCAGGATTTTGGCATTGACGGCTTCCAGTCCGGCAGCGGCGGGCGTGTGGTCAGCGTCCAGCTCCAGGGCTTTCCGGTAGAGGGTTCTGGCCTGGGGCAGGTCGTTGTTTTGCCGGGCAATGGTAGCCTCTGTCACCAGCTCGGTGACCTGGTCCAGTACCTCGGCTCTGGACAAGCCGCGGGCCGCCTCGGCATTATCCGACGCGATGGCCTGCACCTGTTCAAACTGCCGGGTTGCTTCTTCGGCATCACCGTTATTGAGTGCGGTTTGTCCCGCCGTCAGTGCGTCGCTGACTCGTTGAGGGATAGACGTTTCCAGTGTGGTGAGTTGATTCAGGGCTGACTGGTAGGCGTCCTGTGCCTGATCAAAGGCGCGCTGGCGATAGTGGGTATCGCCGGTTGCAGCAACCGCAAGTGCCCTGTCAAAGGCTTCCCTGTCCCAGAGTTCTACATTTTTGCTCTCAAGAAAGGCCTGCTTTTCAAGAATCTTGCTCAATACATCCTGTGCCGCACGTCTCGCTGTGGCTAACTGTGCGTCTCGGAACGGTGATTCTGCCGTCGGGGCCGCCGTGCGGTCAGATACAATTGGCACGGGGGGGGTGTCCGGCGGTTGAATCAGTGCCGGGAGTACAAAGATCACCACCAACGCCAGCAGCACACAGAGAGCCAGTGCTACCCAGCTGGCGGGTCGTTGTTGCCAGGGCAGGTTATCCGCTTTGCGGCTGTCTTCGGGGGTGACAGGAGTAAATGCTATGTCGCTCGGCCTGATCGGGTCCTGGTCGTTACTTCCGCTCATGGGGCTTAAATTCCACCGCGTTCGGCCTGATAAATCTCCCGCAGCAGGGTTTTCCACTGTGCATATTGGGCGGCAGCATTGCCGGTCAGAGTGATTGTGCGATCTTCCAGCTCAATGACTCTCGGTTCTATCTCGGCTTCAAGTGATTGGGCGAGCTCGGCGAGTGTGTCCTCATGAATCTGCAGTTCGGCTCTTTTTGACAGACCGCTTTTTACCAGCAGGGCCCCGCTACCGATAGCCACTGCCCCGGCAGCGCGTCCGGAACCGCTGTTGCTGCCGGAGGCCAGAATGCCACCAATAATCGCGGCTACTCCACCGATGGTGCGATTGCGGGACTGGCGTTTCAGTTCTCTGAGGGCCACGAGCTCGTTGTAACTGGCGGCTCGCCATTCCTGATAGGGGCTGTCCATGCGGCGGGTAAAGGCGTCGTAATGTTCCTGCATGGTATCAATGAAAAGGTAGTCGCGCTGGCGAATCTGCCGGATGCGTTGCAGGATAGGGTCATTCTCTGCCGGCAAACGGCTGATTTCCAGCTGGCCACCCGGTGTCTCCCTGATATGGTCGCTGAACGCCTCCGGGGAAAAGTCCCGCGCAAATCGCAGTTCCGCTATGGTGCGCAGTTTATTGACATTTTCTGCACTCATCTGCTGACGGTATTCCAGGAGGTCGTTGGCAATCCGGTTATAAAGGCCCTGAAACGGATCTCGCTGTAGCTGGTTTTGCCGGTTGTAGGCATAGTTGCCCACCGTTTCGGTGTAGGACTTGGTATACCAGTGGCGATTGCTGGAATCGGTGACGGTGATATCCAGTGCCAGTGTTTCGCCGTTGGAGGCGACGATTTTCCCGGCCACATAGACCTCTGTGACCGTTTCCCTACCGGGTACCAGTCGCACTGCGCCCCAGGCGCCGGTTTTCTGAATGGTCGCGGCCAGCTGGTTTGGCAGGTACTGTGCTTCGGCTGTGCGCACGGTTGGCGAGACACTGGTATCGTCCGATTCGATGTTTTCCAGACCGGGCTCGAAAGGCAGCACTGCCAAGTCGAGTAGCTGTGACTCAACCACTGGCGCAGTCTGCTGCTCCAGCGGTGTCACGACTGTACTGGTGACCCGGTTGGTGCTGCAGGCCGCCAATAACAGCAGCGCAGACAATACGAATACCCGTTGTAGTAGATACTTCCAGTTGACCAACCTGTTATCGCCCCTCTTTATATTTGCGGTACTCGTCCCAGAGTTTTTCTCTCAATACCGGGTCCTGTTCTTTCATGGCTGCCTCACGGATCTGGCGAGCCACAATATCGTCATCGTGGCCATCGGGAATATTTGCTGGAACCGTACTGCCTCCACTGCGACCGATGATTGCACCGTCTCCACCGTAGGTGGTGGCTTGTCCCGATGGTGGTTCGCTGGCGCCGTCCGGGCCGCTGGCTTCTTCATCGCCGGGTCTTCCTGATGGACCGCCCCCGAGTTCCTCGGTGATATCTGCCTCTTCAAACAGGGGGCCTCCCGTGTCGGCGGGTGCCCCTTCACCGTCGCTGTCCTGTTCCCTCTCGGTAGCGGCGGCCCGTGCATCCATAATCATACCGTCAAATTCGGCCATGGAGGCATCCAGCCGTTGATCGAGAACCGCAATTTCCTCATCTGCGCTGAGTGCGCCACCCGGTGGGGGCGATGGCTGGTTTGCCGGACTACCCTGATCCGGGTTGGCTTCAGGCATTTCGCTGGGCTCACTGACGTCACTGGACTGGCTCTCGCCTGTCGTCGAAGCCGTTTCCGGAGGACTGTCCTGCTCGCTGGCCTCCTCTGTTGCCGGTGACTGGGCTTGCGGTTGTGGAGGCTGCTGGGACTGCGCCGTGGGGGACTGGGTCGGACTCTGACATCCCGGCGCACTGAGCAGGCCAACACTGAGTAACATTATGAGAAATGATCGATTCATCATTGGGAGACTACTGTATCAGGACCTTGACCGGCAATGCTTCGGTTGGCACAGGCTGGCCATTGTCAAAGCGCGGTCTGAATTTGGTATCAATAATGGTTTTCCTTGCCCGGCGTTCCAGCCCATCGCCCCCTTCCGGGGAAACACTCAATGTTGTGATTTTGCGGGGTTGCCCTTTTTCGGAGATATTAACGGCAAGCATCACATAGGCCGCGGGTATTGACGGGCTGGTCACAATTTCTGTGATGTCGGGCATTGGGGTTTCCTGTTGTTCTGATGAGCGTTCGGTGGAGGTGGTTTGGGCCGTGAGCACGGATTCGGTCTCCATAATGGCCGAATCGATCGGCCTGGGCAGCATTTTCGGCTCACCCAGCAACGCGGCAATCAGTGCTGTGTCATTCGTCTGTTGCAAGACGCGGTAGGCTTTTTGATAGTTGTCAATGGCCGGGCCGGTTAGATTGAATAGCATAAACCAATCACCGGTTTTGATATAACCGGTAGCTTTGTCGGCCGCGGATGCCGAGGGGTCCTGTTCCAGAATATCAATCATCCTGGCATTAGCCCGGCGACCGTTCTGAAAATAGTTTTTGCTGAGGAATGGGTCGTCGGCCACCCAGCGCGCCTGCTGAAATCGCTCAGACAGGAGGTCTGTATTCTCCCAACTGTTGGCGTATTTTTTCTGATGCCTGTCGAGGTAGTAGTCTGTCATTGCCGAGTTGTACAACAGCCCGGTCATGCTGCGATGATCCTCGCCATGTTGCTGCGCGGTGATGGCCAGTGCCCGATTGTAGACGCCATGGGCAACATTCAGATGGTAAATATCATCTCTGTGTCCCCGGGCATTGTAGGCCCGCAGGTGCCATTGACCGATTTCGTCCAGTAGCGGGAGTATGCGGGGATCATCGGTACCATAGGTTTTGCGGTGCAGCCAGAGTAGTTTCTGGTAGGCTTCGGCGGCCTCACTGATGAGTCCGAGCTGGATGTGGGTGTTGATAATACCGCGCAACATCGGTTCCTGGGACAGGCTGTAAACGCCGTTGTTAACACGATTCACGTACATGGCATGACGGAAGGCCTGAATAGCCTCTTTCAGGCGGTTCTGGCGCTGCAGGGTTTTGCCCAGCGCAAAGGTCAACTCGGATAACTCCGGATCAAAAGGACCGGCTAGTGCTTCGCGCCGGTCAATAGCCGACTGGTAATCGGCAATAATCTTCGCGGCTTCGGCGGCTTCGGCGGCTTCGGCGGCTTCGGCGGCTTCGGCGGCTTGGAGGTCGGACTTTTCTGCCTGAGCAGTGGTTTCGCCGTGAGCCGGGTCACTCTCGATAGCCTGGCGGGCGGGTTCGTGTTGCTCAGGGTCCTGTCCATCAGCGACTGTTTCCGGTAGGTCAGCCGGGGTGTCAGCTTGAGCAGCGGGCAGACTGCCAAAGGTAAGCAGTAGCATCAACGCGCCGGTAGTGTATTTTAGTGGATACCCCATAGTGAAAAGCCCAGTAATGCTAGCGGTCTTAGAGATGACTGGCAGGTGAAAGTTCCTTGCGGTATGTTGCACTTTCACGCGCTGCACAGGTGCAGTATAACGCCGCGAACAGATGAATTATCGGGGTTCAACAAATAATGTTTCTGGCTCTCTGGAATGTGATGGCGCCGGTATTGATCGCCATCACCATTGGTTATTGCTGGGGCCGCTCCCGGGTGCCCTACGCCGCGGAATTCGTCACCCGTGCCGTGATGAATATCGGTGCACCCTGTCTGGTGGTCTCCGCGATCAGTCGATCGGAGATTTCAGGGTCGGAGTTTGCCGAGGTTGCCGGTGCCGCTGCGTTTGTTCTGGCCGGCTCAGCACTGCTGGGCTGGGGGGGCATTCGTGCCTCCGGCGGCGATCTCCGGGCGCTGCTGCCATCGGTGACGTTTCCCAACAATGGCAATATGGGGTTGCCGCTTTGCCTGTTTGCCTTTGGCCAGGAAGGGTTGGCCCTGGCGGTGGGCTTTTTCATCGTACAGATGACTGCCATGATGGTATTTGGCATCCCGCTACTCGACAGGCAATCCGGCAATATCTGGTCAATATTGAAAGGCTTTGCCTTTCAGCCGTTAATACTTGCGGTCATTATTGGGCTCGTTCTTCTGGTGGGTAATATCGCCTTGCCGCAATGGCTTGACCGGTCTGTCGAACTGCTGGCCGGGTTCACTATTCCACTGATGCTGATCACGCTGGGTGTTTCCCTCTCCACGCTGAGCACGTCGGGATGGTGGCGGAGCCTGGGTTACTCGACACTGCGAATTGGCGGCGGTCTGGTGATGGCATGGTGGGTGGTCGAGTGTCTGGACATCACCGGCACTGCCCGGGGGGTGGTGCTGCTGCAGGCCATTATGCCGGCGGCGGTATTCAATTATCTACTGGCCCTGAAGTATGACCAGGAGCCGACCGCAGTGGCGGGCATTGTAGTGGTCTCTACCGTCATGGCGCTGGTTGCCGTACCAGTGTTGTTGGCCGTGTTGTTATAACCGGGAGAAAGCTGTGACTGAGATGAAGCCGTTGTCGGGATACCGGGTGATCGAACTCGGCCAGTTATTGGCCGGCCCCTTCGCCGGGGCACTGCTGGCCTATTTCGGGGCCGAGGTGATCAAGATCGAACCGCCGGGGAAAGGCGACCCGCTGCGCAACTGGCGGGAGGTCAGGGACGGTACATCCCTGTGGTGGCGGAGTCTCGGACGCAACAAGAAATGCATTACCCTGGATTTGAAAACGGTGCGGGGAAGGCAGTTGGCAAAGCAGCTGATCGACGGGGCCGACGTGGTTGTCGAGAATTTCCGGCCGGGGGTCATGGAAGCCTGGGAACTGGGACCGGAGCAGTTCAAGCAGTCCAACCCCGGTCTGGTCTACACTCGTATTTCCGGCTACGGGCAGACCGGCCCTTATGCAAACAGGCCCGGCTTTGCCTCGGTGTGTGAAGGGATCAGTGGTTTTCGTTATCTGAATGGGTTTCCCGGCGAGGCCCCGGTGCGACCCAATCTCAGCATTGGCGACAGTATTGCCGGGTTGCATGCAGCATTCGGTGTGGCGCTGGCGCTGCTGTCCAGACAATCCAGCGGCGTGGGGCAGGTGGTGGATGTGGCGCTCTACGAAGCGATGTTCAATCTGCTGGAGGCCGTGGTGCCGGAATACGATGGCGCCGGTATCATCCGGGAACCCTCCGGTACCACGGTGACCGGTATCGTACCCACCAACACCTACCGCTGCGCCGATGGCAAGTACGTGGTGATCGGCGGCAATGGCGACTCCATCTTCAAACGCTTGATGCTGGCGGCGGGCAGACCGGATCTGGCAGAAGATCCCCGCTGCGCCGATAATGCTGGCAGGGTGCAGTGCGAGCAGGAGATCGACAGCGCCTTGTCGGCCTGGTGCCGCGAACTTCCCAGTGCAGAACTGCTGGCGTTGCTGGCCGAGCAGCGGGTCCCTGCAGGACCGATTTATCACGCGGGCGATATGTTGGCGGATCCCCACTTCAATGCGCGGGGCCTGTTCGAGCAGGTGGAGATCAATGGTGAGCCGCTGAAAATTCCCGCGATGATCCCCCGACTTAGCGAGACCCCCGGCAACACCAGTTGGCCCGGCTCCGAGGTGGGCAGTCACAACGCCGAGGTGTTGGGTGAGTTGTTGGGGCTGGATGAAGCTGCCCTGCAGCAGCTAAAGGCAGAGGGTGTTATTTAAGCAGTGCAAACAAGGTGCGGTGGATTGTCCACGTGCAACTCAGGAGTAGGTGAACATGGCTGGACACTGGCCGGTGGTGGGTATTCCCTGTGATGTGGTGATGCAGGGGCTGCATCCCTTCCATGGCAGCGGCGAAAAATATATCAATGCCTTGGCCCATGGTGCCGGCGTCAGACCTGTTCTGCTACCTGCGGTGGGTGCTGGCCGGGATCTGCATTCCCTCGCGGACATCTGTGCCCTGGATGAGGTGCTGGACTCGCTTGATGGGCTGTTTCTCACGGGCAATATTTCCAACGTGAACCCGCAGTACTATGGTCAGCCAAGTCGTTCCGGTAACCTGCTGGATCCCCAGCGCGACACCAGCGTCCTGCCGTTGATTCGCCGCGCTATCGAACGAAACATTCCACTCTTTGCAGTCTGTCGCGGCATGCAGGAACTGAATGTGGCCCTTGGCGGTTCACTCTATCAGTATGTACATGAAGTGCCGGGGATGCTCGATCACCGGGAAGACCGGAGTCTCCCCAGAGAAGGCCAGTACGATTATGCCCACAACATTACCCTGACGCCGGGTGGGCTACTGGCGACTCTTGCCGGTTCCCGTGAAGCTCGGGTCAACTCTGTTCACGGTCAGGGTATCCACCGGTTGGCGGAAAGCCTGGAGGTGGAGGCCGTTGCCGCCGACGGGCTGGTGGAAGCAGTGCGACTGGTCGACCACAATCGCTACGCCGTCGGTGTGCAATTTCATCCCGAGTGGCAATATTCTGAGGATGTTTTCTATGCAGCGTTGTTCAGGGCCTTTGGCGATGCAATCCGCGAGAGAAGGACTGTTTGTAAATAGCCGAAGGGGTGACAGGTCATGGCTGCCTGAACCTTCTGAAATATCGATTGCCGGGTTGGTTTCTCGGTGGACTGACCGGGGTTTTGTATGCCTCGCTGACTATTCTGAGACGGTTTCCTTCAACGGTGACCGTGGCTTCAGATACCTGGATATCTGAGAGTGGTTTTAGTCTCTGCCTCTTTAGGTTAGAGGATTTACAGTAACCGCCGCTGCTCAAATACCGCTTGCCAGTGTGTGCCTTCCTTGACGGCCACTTCGGTTTCAAAATAGTGTTTCATGCGCCGCCGATCGTCTTTGTTGTCTTTCAGGGCCGCTCCTATCAGGAAGTGCACCAGGTCGCCCATCTCCATCTTGCCGTTGCGATAGTAGTAGGCGTGCACGCCCATGGCGTGGGCTACAGACACGGCTTCTGCGGTGGACATCACGGTGGCTGCAAGTCGGTCGGTACTGCGTCCATCCAGCGTCTGCCCGTTGCGCAGCTCGTGGAAAATCGTCGTCAGTACCTCGATGATCTGGGCATCGGGCTTCACATCGACACCGGACAGACGAATCAGTTTTTCCGATTCGCTGGCGACCACCTCGATTTCGTCCTGCAGTTCCCGAATCGGCGGTATGGTTTCGAAGTTCATGCGACGTTTGAGGGCGGCACTCATGGCATTGACGCCCTGGTCCAGGGAGTTGGACGTGGCAATGATATTGAAACCCTCGCGGGCGAAGAGGACGCCGTTTTCGCGGCCGAGCTCAGGCACCAGGATCTGCCTCTCTGACATGATCGACAGCATGGCATCCTGGATGTGCTGGGGGCAGCGGGCGATTTCTTCGAAACGCACCAGCTGGCCCTCCATCATGCCCTGATAAACCGGGCTGGGAATCAATGCCTCGGGCGTTGGCCCCGCGCTCTTCAATAAGGCTTCGTTCCAGCTGTAGAGCAGTTGGCTGACATTGGTGATGGCCCCGCCCTGAATGGTGAGGATGGATTGGCCGGAGATGGCACTGGCCAATAATTCCGATAGCCAAGATTTGGCTGTGCCCGGTTCGCCGATCAGCATGGCTCCCCGATTGGTGGCGAGACTGATAATAATCCGTGTCACCAGTTCACGTTGGGCGACAAATTTTCGCTGAATGCCCAGCTTGTCATCGCCGAGGATGAATTTTTCCACGGCGAATGGAGACATCTTCCAGCCCGGTGGTGCCGGACCCGGATCCCAACTGATCAGTCGTTCCAGCTCGTCCCGGTAGAGGTTCTCGGCGCTGGGCCGCTGTATGGCTTTGTCATTCATGATCAATGTCTCAGGAGGGTTTTTCCCACTGCCAGCGGGCTTCGGGTGCCATCCGCTCGGCCGGGAGAATACGGGGCAATTCGGAGAGAGGAATGTTGCCCTGGATAACGTGGTCCAGAGCGCTGTCGCGCATGGTTACCAGTCCGCAGTCCAGTGCCAGTTTGCGTAGCTCTCCCACCGGAATCTGGCGGGCGATGGCATTGCGCAACTCCGGGTCGATGTGCAGGTATTCCACAACCCCCATGCGACCGTGAGTGCCGCTGTCATTACACTGCTCACAACCCTTGCCGATAAAGGAGCGGAAACTGTGGGGGGTGCCATCGGGAAACACTTCCTGAAGAATTGCTTCATCCGGTTCTGCCGGAACCCGGCAGTTGAGACAAATACGTTTTGCCAGCCGCTGGGCGATTACCGCCAGCAGTTCACTGGCCAGCGAGTTCGGGTGAACACCCAGGTCATAGAGCCGTTGCATGGCGTCGACAGCATCGTTGCAGTGCAGCGTAGAGAGCACCACATGGCCGGTCTGAGAGGCCCGCATGGCCTCGACAGCGGTTTCGTTGTCACGGATTTCACCCACCAGGATGACATCCGGATCCTGGCGGACGAAAGAGCGCATGGCATCGGCAAAGCTGAAGCCGATCTCCGGCCTGACCCGGGTTTGCTGGATGTTGGTGATGGAGTATTCGATTGGGTCTTCCACGGTAATCACTTTTCGGGTGCCGTCATTGGCCAGTAACTGCAGGCCGGCATACAGTGTGGTGCTTTTGCCCGATCCGGTGGGACCAACCACCAGTACCAGACCCGCGGGGTTGCGCAGTAACCGCCGGTAGTTGTCGGCAATGACGCTGGACAGCCCGAGTTTATCGATGCTGATCAGCTCGGAATTCTGCGGTAACAGGCGGATCACCACATGCTCGGCGTGCAATGAGGGCTGTACCTGAATCCGCAAATCGAACAGGGCGTCCCCCACTCGCAGTCTTGAGCGGCCACCCTGGGGCAAACGACGTTCGGCGATATTCAGGTCGGCGCGGAGCTTGATCACATTGATCAGACCGCGCAGTTCGCCGGGGGTGATCTCGTAGTGCGGCAGGTCGCGCAGTTCACCATCCACCCGCAGGCGAATTCTCACGGTGCGATGATACTGCTCAATGTGAAGGTCGCTGGCGCGCTCGGCCACGGCATCGAGCAACATGGCTTCAAACAGCGAGATCAGATGGGCGCCCACTTCCGGCCTGGTCTTGCCCAGCAGGTCCTGATCTTTCTCTGCAAGGACCTTTTCTTCATAGTCGGGCAGGGGGGTGGTGTGAGCCTGAACCGAGAGGTCAGTGGCGGACCAGAGACGTCTGAAGTCTGTGGGTGTGACCAGTATTTTTACCAGTCTGTGCCGGGGGAAAACCTGCTGGATTTCATCCATTGAGGCATCCGGGTCACTGGTGGCAACCCGGAGGGTGTCGTGATCGGTGAACAGGGGTATGAGGCGGTGATGATCGAGAAAGGCCTGGGAAAACCGGTTGAAAATGGCGGGGTCCAGTCGCCTGAGCAAAATATCGACGTTGCCCAGCTCCAGGTTATAGCGTTTTGCCAGAGAACGGTATAACGCCAGATCATCCACATTTATCAGTTGTCGGACTTCATCGATAATCAGACTGTTGTTGGTTTTTGCGCGGATTTTCGCCTCGTTGAGAATTTCCCGGTTGACGATGCCGAGTTCAATCAGGGTCTGGTCACTTTTGTTGTCGAAGCTCACCAGCCCCTGTTCAATGCGATGGATTTTCTGCTGTTCGTCCTGAACGTACTTGACCAGTTTCAACAGTGTCGATTCCGTTCGTTCAACACACACCAGCTGACCGCCCGGGGCCAATTGGTGGAGCAGGGTCGAGAGTGTCTTGAGGCCGGGTGTGGTGACCATGATGATGTCAAAGGGCGAAAACTGTGCCGAGCCCTCTTCGCCTTCGCCGTGCAGCACAATGACATTTTTCAGTTGCAGCTGGCTGAGCTTGTCCATTGCGGCATCGGCCAGGGAGGCGACTTTCTCGATACCGATGACCTTGCTGGCGATTTTGGCCAGTACCGCACAGGGGTAGCCAAGCCCTGCACCCACATGCAGAACCCGGGGGTAGTTCGGTAAAGTCAGCACACTGAAGATCTGTTTCAGTACTTCTGTAGTGGGAATACTTTCCCCCGCCACCAGCGATCCATTTTCGCAATTGATAAAGTGCTGCCGGTCAATTGCCTCGAGAGCTGCCTCGAAACGTGGATCAATTTTGCGGTTGGCAGGGTTGCCCTGTTGGGTGGTGGATATTTTCATAATGTCTGCTCTAACCACGACAGTGACAAAACCGGAGGGCTTTTCCGGTGAATTATTATTCGGCTATTAAACGTAGCACTTTGCAGCGGTTGATAACAGTGCCTGGCACTTCCTGAATCGAAAGGTTTACCGGTGATCGGGTCTGGTTTAGTCTGCTGCTCATGCGTTTCGACAAGAAGTATAAAATCCAGCTGACCGACAGCACGTTCCGGCGCATGGACGAGGCCCCGGATGATCAGTTCTACCGGATTCCGCGCTTTGTCAGCCATATTGATCCCGATGCGATTGACCGGGTGACTGAACTGTACCGCGAATACCTGTCTGCCGACACGGCGGTGCTGGATTTGATGAGCAGCTGGCTCAGCCATCTGCCCGAGGAGCTGGCGCTCAGTCGTGTGGTCGGTCTGGGTATGAACGACCGGGAGATGGCGCGGAATCCACAGCTCGACCAGTGGGTGGTGCACGATCTGAACCGTGAACCTTCACTGCCGTTTGTCGACGGGGAATTTGATGCCGTATTGATCTGTGTCTCGATTGATTATCTGACGGATCCTGTCGCGGTGCTGCGGGATGCGGGTCGGGTGCTCAAGCCTGATGCCCCGTTGATTATCACCTATTCAAATCGCTACTTTGAGTCGAAGGCCACTGCTGCCTGGTTGTATCTGAATGATGAGCAGCGCGCCTATCTGATCAAGACCTTTCTTGAGGAGGCCGGTTGCTACCGGCAGATTGAGCTGATGGATCGGAGTCCTCCATACGGCGACCCGTTGTTTGCTGTTGTTGCCCGGGTGGCCTGACCCTTTTATCTGTTGCCGGAACCCTGATTGCCCCCGATTCCCAAACATTGCTGAATGGCGGGAACCAGCAGGGGCGTCACATCAATACAGTTGGTGGCATGGGGGATGGTGTTGCAGGTGGCCAGTTCCGTCAGGCCGGACTGCAACAGCAGCTCATCGACACCGTCGGCAAAAATACCGTGGATCGCCGCGCATTTAACCCGGGTTATACCCTGTTGCCGGACTGCCTGTAGACACTTCAGGATGGTTTGGCCACTGGAGATGACATCATCGATGATCACTGCTGTTCGATCCTGATAGTCGGAAAGGTCGGGGAGTGTGACCACCACATGGCGGTCGCCGTGCCGTTGCTTTTCGCCGATCACATAGGGGTGTCCACTGGCCAGGGCTACCCGCGAGACCCACTGTTCGCTCTCACTGTCCGGCCCGACCAGTAACAGGGAGGATTGAGTGGTCAGCCAGTCAGTGAGTGCCGTTGTGCCTTCAACTCTGACGCTGGGTACGCTGTAGATATCGGCCAGCGAATGGTAGCGATGAAGGTGTGGGTCCACTGTCACCAGCCAGTCGATATGGTTTGACAGCATGCGGGCAAACAACCGCGAGGTGACCGCTTCGCCCTCATGAAAACGGCAGTCCTGCCGCATGTAGCACAGGTAGGGGGCGACCAGTCCCACCGAGCTTGCCCCCAATTCCCGCAGGGTTTCCAGCAAAAATATCAGCGGAAGCAATTTTTCATTCGGGTTGCCCAGGTTGGCCACCACAATGCAGTGGTGGCCGGCCACCGGTGTGACAACTTTGAGATAGGTTTCCCCATCCGGAAACAGGCGGGTCTCGAGCGTTCCCCGGCTTCCTGCCAGTTCATGGCAGAGTGGTGCCAGCAGGGGGTGGCCATCAAGGGAGAACAACAGGGGCGGATGCTGGTCGGCAGGGTTCATGACGCCTCCCCAATGGTAAACACAGGGCCATTATCCCGGTAAAAAGCCAGCGCATAATCCTGTTCTCCCTGACTCTCTGAAAAGAGGGTAAAGAGTGGCTGTCCTTTTGTGACAGGCTCCCCCAGTGAGGCCGCCAGACGAAGCCCCGCTGCCGGATCGGTCGGTGCTCCGGCCAGTTTTGCGACTCTGGCAAGTCTGCGATTGTCGATTGCCGTGACGACGCCGTCCCGGTCGGCCGTCTCAATATGCTGGAAACGGGCCTTGGGCAGGGTTTTCAGGCCGCCCTGGGCTTTGGCGATACGTTGAAACTGTCGCCATGCCTGCCCGCTGTCCAGTATTTCCCTGGCCTGATCGATGCAGGTTGCAACACCGTTTCCCTGAGCCATGTCGAGCAGGTTCGCGGCGAGAAACAGCGAACGTTGCCGCAAATCCTGAGGTGCATCGGCCTGGCATTGCAGTACAGATAAAATATCCCGGGCCTCCTCAACCGGGCCGATGCCATAACCGATCGGCGCACTGCCATCCGTGATCAGGCAGCGCAGTTGAATGCCGCAGGCGGCGCCCACCAGGGTGAACATGGATGCCAGCTTTTCGGCTTCTTCCCGGGTTCTGATTTTTGCTGTTGCGCCAACGGGGATATCGATCACCGCATGGGTTGAGCCCGCCGCTATTTTTTTGGATAACACCGACGCGATCATCTGGCCTTCGCCATCCAGGTCCAGTGCCCGCTCCACCCGGATCATCAGATCATCAACCGGACTCAGGCTGACCCCGCCGCCCCACACCAGACAGGCATCGGTGGCACCGACCACATGGCGGATTTCCTCCAGCTTGAGGTTGACGTTGGTCAGGGTATCCATGGTGTCTGCGGTGCCCGATGGCGAGGTAATCGCCCGTGAGGACGTCTTCGGGATAATCAGTCCCGCTGAACTGACAATGGAAACCAGAATCGGTGTGGTGCGATTGCCCGGCAACCCACCAATGCAATGCTTGTCGAAAATACGAAGGTGGCCTGGCCACTCGAGCCGTTTTCCGCATTCCACCATCGCCTTGGTGAGGCTGATAATTTCGTCTACATCCAGCCTGTTGCCCGCACATGCACTGAGAAAACTGGCGATGGCAACGTCGGTATAGTGGTGGCCACTGATATCCGTGATGATACTTTTGATGTCGGATTCGCTGAGCTTATGGCCGTATATTTTCTTGCGGACCAGGCTCAGTGAGTTAAGCAATGGCGCGTTATGAATTTTCACCGTGTCGCCACTTTTGATCTGCAAGTCATGCATGGCGACCTTCGACAGGCCGGCACAACCCTCGGGAAGAATGTGATTATCCACCACATTCAAGGTGGCAATCAGCGAGTGACCATTGCTTTTCAGGGTCAGACGGCTGCTGGCGGAGAACCCTTCTGAGAGGCAAACCGGTGAATCCTTGCGCATGTACACCACGGATTCCTGGTGGGTATCGATACCCATATCGACCACTTTGACAACATGGTCCACCTCCATACACGTCTCCTCCCGAACAGCGATCATCAACATCTGATACCGGCGCTATTCTAGGGTAATTTAACCCCTGAGCGGATATTTTCCTGTTCCTGAGTGCCGAGGTAGTCTGTACTGGCTACCCCTTGAACAGTATGAACGGCAGACGCCGGACATCAGTCCCTGTTACTGAGCCACCGACGACCTATCCAGTAGTCTGCACTGCAGTAGCGGCCGCTGCCCGTAAAAAACAGTGACAGCAGCATGATGAAGTAGGTGGCTGCGAACTCGATGCCATTGTTCAGAATGACAATGTTGCCCTTGCCGGTAAGCCATGAGTAGTTGCCGTGTTCCCGAAGAATCTGTCGGGCAGCTGACAATCGTTCACCCACTGCCTTGCTGTTTTCGAGACTCTGTTCCGCCGCTGGAATGCCGATGGCGGCCAGGGGGCGGACCATACTGGTTGACGGGTCGGAGGGGGCAATGGCGAACCAGCCGTTGTCCCAGTGGACGGCAAAGGCGGCCACCAGCATGGTTGCCATCAGCGGGATGGCAATCAGTCGTGTCGCCAACCCGAACAACAGCAGGCAGCCGCCAACCAGCTCTGTGGCGGTGGCCAGAACTGCCATTAGCCAGGGAAGTGGCAACCCCAGCCCCCAGTCCGGGTTGCCCATCCAGTTGACGGTGCTCTCGAAGGCGAGCAGTTTGGTCAGGCCCGCCGTGATGAAGACCGGTGCCAGAAAAAATCGCAGCAGCAGTGGGGCGAGAAAGTCTGCCTGACAGGTTGCGTTGAGTCCCCTGTGAATCCGTTGAATAAATGGCATTGTGGTCATGATGGTTTACCGGATTGATTGAATATCAGGAGTAAGGATGGAGGGCGACCGGTTGGCCGCCCCCCTGAAGCGTGAAATCAGCAGTAACCGGGAGAATTACTGTCCGCCACACTTTCCTTCACCACACTTTCCTTCACCGCGTTTGCCTTCTTCGGATTTCGGTGCTGGTTTTTCTTCGCCGCACTTGCCCTCCCCACATTTGCCCTCTTCAGACTTTGGGGCAGCGTCTGCTTCACCGCATTTGCCCTCGCCGCATTTGCCTTCCCCGGGCTTGTCGTCGGCATGTTTGCCCGCGAGCTGATAGCCGTTGCCGAGATCGGTCGCAACGAAGGGGTTGTCGGCCATACTGGCCATGGGGAGAATCAGGCTGGTGGAGATAAAGGCCATGCCAAGAGTGGATTTGAAAGTGTTTTTGGTGAGTTGTTTCATGGTCAGTTCCTTGTTTTGTTTATGTAAGGTGTCCACATTGAGATGCCGTCGGATGTTTTTTGTTACAGCGCATAACGGGTTTTGATGACGTTTTTTCAACCGTTAACAGGATGCGATTGCCGGTTGCATCTGCTCCGGGAACATTTTCACGAAGAGGAAACACACAACAAATGTTGTCGACAATCTGCCTAACTGATGCCGTTAAAAGGAATTTGTTACGGGTACAGGTAGCGTTGGTATTTCTTTTGCCGGAGAAGGGGGCTTTTGTTGCGGAGATTACAGGTTGTTGTGGGAATGAATACAGTCCATTACTTTGCGCACTTCCTCTTCCGTGGCTTTGTTGTGCATAAAGGGAATGGCTTCGACAAGTCTGTGCAGTTGTTTGAGATAGCGGCGGCAGTGCCGGCAGAGCAACAGGTGAATCTGCAGGGAGATACGTGTGGAAACACGCAAATCGCGATCCAGTAATTGATCCGCATTGTTCACAAAGTCGCGGCAGCTCAGCACTCGCCAGTCTCCTCATAATGGTCAACAAGTTTGAACAATTGTGTTCTCGCACGGTGCAGGAGCACTCGCGCATTAGATGCAGAAACCGTCAGTGCGTTACAGATTTCCTCAAAAGCCAGTCCGCTGGCATCCCGCATTTCGAGAATACAGCGTTGGTTGTCTGGCATGGCGGCTAGCAGTCGTTCCAGACATTCGGCCAGCTGCTCACCGGTCAGCAGGCTCTCGGGAGAATCTGTATGCCAATGGGCCGGAGGGTGTTGCCAGTGGCCGCGCTCGGTAAACCTTTGTGCCAGGCTATCTTCTGTATTCTGGTTCTCGTCGCCGTGATCGCTGAACAACAATTCCCGCTTTCTCTGGCGCCGTTGCATTTTTGCTTCATTGATGGCGATGCTGCCCAGCCAGGTGCGGATCGCCGATTTCCCTGCAAAGCTGCCAATGGCCTGGTAGGCCTTCAGCCAGGCGTTTTGCACCACTTCTTCGGCTTCGCTGATACCGACAATGGGAACCGTAAGGGCGATGAGGGCTCGGTGGTGGTCGCGAACCAGTTCTGCAAAAAGTACCGGGTCGCCGGATCTCAATTGTTCCAGTTTGTCTGTTTCCACGCGTTCAAAAAGCCTCGCCGGTTGTTTCCCTCTGGCGCAATATGGCCAGACAGGTTTTTACTTTCGTCAAGACTAAGCCATAGACAGTGACAAAAACCATGGCTTCACGATAAAAAAATTCACCTGCCGGTGGTGTATCGGGTCAGGCTGAACCGATCGGGACATCTCAGCGTACACTCACCCATTAACCAAGGATCAACCGATGTCTTCACCTACTGAACAAACCGTTGAAAGGTTGCCCTGCCGGGGCTGCTTACGGGATTGCCCGTATTTTTACGTATGTGATGGCAAGCTCTGGCGCATGCCGGTTGATCGACAGGGGGCGCAGGCGGGCGATGTGGAAGATGTCCAGCCGGGCAGTTGATGACCGGTCATATTGGTCACGGGGGTCGAAGCGATGAGTTCAACAGCCCTGGTGATCGGTGCCTCCAGTGGCATTGCCCGGCGTTTGATTTACCGACTAAGCGGTGATCAGCGTATTGCAAGGATTTATGCCGTCAGTCGCAGTCCCGCCGAGGTTGATTTGCCGGCGGGGGTGAGCTGGCTGATGTGCGATTATTCAGAGGTGGGTATCGCCGAAACGGTTGCGTTGCTCAATAATGAACCCGGTGAGTTTTCGCGGGTGTTTATCTGTAACGGTATGCTCCATGAGAGGGACAGGGTTCGTCCCGAAAAGCGGCTTGAAGAGATTGACTTGGCCAGTATTGAAGCGGTGTTCAAAGCCAATACCTTTATTCCTCTGTTGTGGTTGAAGCATCTTGTGGGTTCCCTGCGCGGTGAGCAGGTCTGCACCCTGGCACTGTTCAGTGCCAGGGTTGGCAGTATCAGTGACAATAAGCTGGGTGGCTGGTACAGCTATCGTGCCTCCAAGGCGGCTCTGAACATGCTGGTTCAGACCGCTTCAATCGAATACGCCAGGCGGGCAAAAAATGTGCAGTTGGTGGCCTTTCACCCAGGCACCACTGACACAGCGCTGTCCAGACCGTTCCAGGGGAACGTACCGGAAGGCAAACTGTTTTCTGCCGATTTTGTGGCCGAACAGTTACTGTCCATTGTTGAAAATATGACACCGGTCGGCCACGCGCTATACCTTGATTGGCAGGGCAGGGAAATCCCCTGGTGATTGGAATGGTGAGGCGAACGGGTTGGCAGCATGCCGGAAAAAGCTGATCTGCCCGGCAAAATCTGTGTGGTCTGCCGTCGGCCTTTCCATTGGCGGAAAAAGTGGTGGCGTGTCTGGCAGGATGTGAAATATTGTTCCGAAAGGTGTCGGCGCAGCCGGCGCAAGAGCATCAGAGAGGAAACCATTGAGCGATAGTTCGACAAGCAAAGAGATCGTGGCCAGGCTATTCACCTACAGTGGTATATTGCCATTCCTGTTTTTCCCCTGTTATCGGCTGCTCACAGGGAGCAGCACATTTTTCGCCTTTGATGTCCAAACCCTGCTGATGGGCTACAGCGTGGTGATTGTTTCGTTTGTTGCCGGTATTCATTGGGGCGTTTTTTTGTTCAGGCAATGCTCGCTGAACCTGTTCCTGCACAGCAATATTATTGCCCTGCTGTCCTGGGCATCCCTTCTGTCGACCCTGTTATGGAGTGTAGTGATATTGCTGTTTTGCTTCGTCTACCTGTTGTGGATTGATACGGTTCTGGTCAGGCAGCAACTGCTCGAACCCTGGTTTTACCGGCTCAGAGTTCACGCCAGTGCGCTGGCCCTGTTATCCCTGGTCAGCTATGCAGTGATTGCATTGTGATGCCGGGAGAAGACGCGGGATGATGCCTTCTCTAACCGAGCTCCCCCGTCTGGCGATTATCGGGGCCGGCCTGTCCGGGTTGACCCTGGCGGGTGAGCTGAATGGTTTTGCCGAGGTGACGGTTTTCGATAAGTCTCCTCGCGTCGGTGGGCGTATCGCCACACGTACCGGGGAGGACTTCCAGTTTGATTACGGTGCGCAATTCTTCACTGCCCGCTCAGTTGCCTTTCAGAACTACCTGAAACCACTGATTGCCGCAGGCCGGGTGGCCGAATGGCACCCGCGGGTTACTACATTGGGAGATGACCGAAAACCCTACCGGCGCGACTGGTTTGAACCCCATTACGTGGCGGTTCCCGGCATGAATACCCTGTGCCAGCTTGCCGCCGAGGGCAAAAATCTGATGTTGGATACTGCGATTGAGTCACTTGAAAAAACGATCACCGGTTGGAGGTTGCGGGATCACAGCGGTGCCAGTCACGGCCCTTTTGACTGGGTCGTCTGTAGCATGCCGGCGCCACAGTCTGCGGCACTGCTGCCGTCATCATTTACCGGTTACGAGCAGGTGTGCAGTACTACAATGCTTGGCTGTTATAGCCTGTCACTGGGCTTTGCCGAACCGCTTCAGAGCCTGTGGCAGGCGGCGGTGGTGAAGCATTCCCCTATCGGCTGGCTGGCGTTTGAGTCATCCCGCCCTGGTCGCGCTGGCGGTTGTGGCCTGCTGGTGCAGTCAACCAATGCCTGGGCTGAACAGCATCTGGATGATGATTCCCGGCAGGTTCAGCGGGCCCTGTGGCACGAACTGGAACGGCTCATGGCTAAAACGCTGCCGAAGCCAAAGTACTCTCGACTGCATCGCTGGCGCTACGCCAATACCGTGTCAACACCCAAAGCAACAGACAAAGCAACACCTGAAGTATCGCCGGAAGCGGAGTGTTTAATGGATGAACAGTTGCAGTTGGGCGTCTGTGGTGACTGGCTGTTGGGTGGCAGGGTGGAGTCTGCTTACCTGAGCGGATTGGCGCTGGCGACTGAGTTGAAACAACGTTTTTAATCCCCGCCTATGTTTGAGGTGGTTTCTCGGCAGCAGTCGTCAACGTCAAGCAGCCAGGCAGGGCAGGCATACCGTTACCAGCAGGCCGCCCATGGGAGACGGTTTTAATTGCAATTGCCCGTCATACAGTTGGATCAACTCACTGACAATGGCGAGCCCAAGGCCCGAGCCAGAGCGCTGCTCATCCAGCCGACCGCCGCGTTGCAACGCTTCATCCCGGCTCTGGGAAGACATCCCCGGCCCGTCGTCCATAATGCTGAGGTGCAGGTTGTCCGCTTCACTGTAGATTGCCATTACCACTGTCGATTTGGCCCAGTGCAGTGCATTTTCCAGCAGATTGCCGACAATTTCCTGTAGGTCCTGGGCATCGATTTGCAACTGCAGTGGTAGTACTTCGGGTTTTTGAAAAGCGATATTCTTTCGTTCGGCCAACCGTGAAATACCGTTGAAGACAGGTTCAAGTGCCACCGATAGTGTCACTCTCGGCCGCAGCACCACTGGGCCAGCAGCGGAAGCCCGGGCCAGATGGTGTCGCACAGCCTCGTTCAGTCGTTTCAGTTCGGATACCATGGTCTCGCGCTGACTGGCAGGCAGTTGCTCTGTTGTCGTCATCATTACACTGACGGGCGTTTTGATGGCATGGGCCAGGTTGCCCGCCGCGGTACGGGCGCGGGACATCAACTGCCGGTCGCGCTCCAGTACAGTATTGATGGCAGTTGCCAGATTGTTCAACTCTTCGGGGAGGTCGGTGTCGAGCCGCTCACAGTCACCCTTTTCCACCGCCTGCAGATTGCTTCGGATACGTCTTAACGGCTCCAGTCCCCAGTGCAACTGACACCAGATGCCCAGCAGCAGCAAGATTCCCAGGGACACTAACGAGAGCCAGAGCAGTTGCTCAAAGCGGGCCAGTGCGGCATCCACTTCGCTGAGGTCAGCGGCCACCGCAACGTGCAGAGTGACCGGGAGCCTTGGCAGTCGCACATCCCGCTCCAGCTTGCGCAGGGTTTCCCCGTTTGGGCCGGAAATTGTGCTGTATTGCAGTTGCGGGCCTGCTGTCAGAGGTAAGCGCTGATCCCATAGGGAACGGGAGGTCAGAACCCGGGAGGCGTTGTCGGAAATCTGCCAATACCAGCCGGAGAATACCTGATCGAAGCGGGCATCGCCGAGTCGCTGGTTGAGTGCCAGTGTGTCTGTTTGCTGGTCATATTCAATGCCGGCCAAAACCACGTTGAGCAGGGACTCCAGACGTTCATCGAATGCGGTATTGACGGCTTCGCGAAGATTGTAGGAGAGCAGCAGACCGGCAACGGGGATAACGAGTACCACCAAAATCAGCGAGGTAGCCAGCATGCGGGAAGCAATCGGCAGTTTGCGCAGGAGGTGCCGGTTCATGGGCCGGTCGGATGGTCCGGTAAACAGTAACCCTGTCCTCGCACTGTGCGGATTGAGTCGCTGTCCAGTTTTTTCCGCAACCGGCTTATCTGTACATCAATGACGTTAGAGTCCGGTTCCTGATCCTGGTCATAAACATGTTCCGAAAGCTCGGTTCGGCTCACGATCCGGGGCGCTGCATGTATCAGGTAGGAGAGCAGGCGGAATTCCTGTGCCGATAACGACACGGGCATACCCAGATAGGTGAACCGGCCCGTGTGGGTGTCCAGTGTCAGGTCGCCGACTGTAATAATCGGGTGGGCATGCCCGTGGCTGCGACGAATCAGTGCCCGCAGGCGGAGTAATACCTCGGCCGTTTCAAAGGGTTTGGTCACATAATCATCGGCACCGGCCGAAAACCCGGCGGCTTTGTCTGACCATCGCTCTCTGGCCGTGAGGATGAGGACAGGCAGGTCTATACCGCGGGCGCGCCACCCCGAGAGCCACTGTACACCGTTGCCGTCCGGGAGGCCGAGATCAAGTATGATGGCATCGTAACACTCGACACTCACCTGAAAGTCAGCAGTTTTGCCGTCGGTTGCTATCTCAACCAGTACACCCACATTCCGCAGGGCTTCGGCAAGCGCCTCTGCAAGGGGCTGGTCATCTTCAACCAAAAGGACTTTCACTGGCGTGTCATCCCGCGAATATTGCTGCCTTCAATACCAATCAGCTCCCCCGTGGCGGCATTCACTTCAAACTCGACCACTTGCCCCTGTGGGCCGAGCAGTTCTATTTCGTAGATTATCACGCCGTTCTCATCCTCCAGGTCCACATCGATAACCTGGCCATCATAGCGCGTGTTAAGGCTTGCCAGAATCTCATTGAGAGGCTTGATTTTGCCCGCCTGAACATCTTCGTGGAGCCGTCGCCAATCATCATCGTCACTCCAGCCGGGACTGATAAAGCCCAGTGTCAGAATGGCTGCCAGAAAATAGCGGCCCCTGCATCGCGGCGAGCGGTGTCGGTAGTGACGGGCGAGAGACAGGCAATGCTTGCTGAAAAAATATTTCATGAAGGGCATTCTGCCAAAGAGAACATGAATGAACTATGAACAGATTACTCAGGGTGCTGTAAGGATGGCTTTGTTACTGTGCCTATCAAGCGGGTCAGCTCACGTTCGGGATTTCCCCGGTGCTTTATCTGGCCCTGTTTTGATCAATCAATCTGGAGGTTTACATGAAACTGTTACTTACAACACTGACGATTGCGACACTGGCTGTGACCCCTTTTGCCTATACAGCTGACCCGGCGGGCAATATCAGTCAGGCGATCAAAGTTGGCTCGGATTATGGCATCACACATTTTACCAGTATTGAGTTTGAAGGCTCGGGACGTATGGAGGTTGAGGGTTGGATAGATCAGGACTGGCATGTGGAACTTGAAACCCGTGCCGGTAGTCCAGACCTCGTTCATGAAGAACGTGAAAAACGTCTCAATGGTGCCTGGGGTATGACAGCTGACGATGTGCATTTGTATACAAATGCAGCTGCTGAGGCCGGCATTGTTGACATCGAAGAAGTTAAAATCAATCGAAGAGATAGGATTGAGGTTGAAGGTGACGATGCGCGTGGTCGCGATCTCGAGGTCTATTTTCAAAGAGGCAACCAGGAGCCTGTGAAAGTTAGCCGCGACGACTGATTCGGATTGGGACTCCTGTCCGAAATGACGTCAGGCCCGCCAACCAGTGGCGGGCCTTTTTTTTTATTTCTCCCTGACAGTTTGTTGCTCGGCGAGCTTGCTAGAAAAGTCGTTGTTGAAAAACACTTCCGAAAGTATGAGCTGTTCGAGATAGCTTCGTTGACCGGCTTTCGTCGGGATTCGGATCACCAGATGGATCTCTTCGGCGTCCGGCACCTGAATCGTGACCCGAGGATCTACCGACGGCATTTCCAGCCCCCGTCGTTCACCAATTTTGTTCATGTGACGGCGTACGGATTCCAGGTAGGGCTGGCAATGCCGGTTGGCCGCTGCGAGAAAGGCCTCCTGAGCAGCGCGCCAGTTATCCTCGCGCATGAAGGGCACGGTGAACACATGGAAGTCGTACCGCTCGGAAAAGGTTTCGTTGACCACCGGCTCAGAGAGAAATACCGCGTTGGGTATCACGATCACGTGGCCGGTGCGTTGGTGGACGCCGGATCCGGGGCCCACTTCAAGAATGGTTGTGGTCAACAGGCTCTGGTCGATGACATCTCCGCGAAAATCCCTGATCTGGATCCGGTCGCCAATGTTAAAGGACCCTGAGCCACCTTTCAGAAGAGAGCCGGTGATACACGAGATCAGCTCCTTGGTGGCGACTACAAAGGCCACGGCAATAGCCAGAATGGATAACGCCAGAGTGCGCAGCTGGTCTCCCCAGATAATCGCCAGACCCAGCAGTATCAACAACAGAAAACCATTGCGCGTATTGGCCAGCAGGCGACCTTTCAGCTCCGGAGCCTTCACTTTGTGCCGAATAAAGCGTGCGGTGAGCGTCCTGAGAATAATGATTACGGCCAGCAAAAAACCGGTATTCACCAGCAGACCCGTCACCGAGTCTGAAAGGGTAAAGTTTTCGGCTAGAAGTGTTAGCTGATCGAACATATTTTTGCCCAATGGGTTTGGGCCTCCTTGCAAAAAAGGGGCGGATTACAATAAAAATGGATGATGGTTCGTCGCTGATAGTCGGGGGTTTATGTCCGACTATGACCGATCCAGTGTCAGTCAGAATATAGTATGAATCCCTGCGTGTATGCCAGATTCTGATACCCTGTGCCAATGTTGAAGGGCGTTATGGTGGGGAGATCAGGTTGCTTGCCAATTGCTATTTTCCGATGTTGGAACAATCCCTTTGGATAGAGTGACGGTGGATAATCGAGCCTGAACAAATGTCACCGTCTTGATGTCCTTTTAACCACTCTTTCAGAAACTCAACACGGGCCAGTACAAGCCTGGATTCAAACCCGCTGGCACACATTGGGTAAACACTGCCGTATTGTAGGCGTTTATCCTCGAGCGGATATTTCAGTTCCATATTGGCTTTCACGCTCTCCTCCCATGATTTTTGGGAAACGTCGAGTTTTGTCAAAAATTCAGGGTTTGCTGATTTGTAAGCGTGCCTGATTTTTTCAAGCACGCTCTCAAGCGTGCGTCTCGCCGTTAGCAAATTGATACCTGCACACTGATTTATTTCTAACTGCGTTTGCGCGTTTTCCATGCATGAAGGTAGCTCATCACTGTAAGTGTGAAATGCTATTAACAAAGCGGTAAGGCTAAATAAGAACCTCATTGCCCGGTTCTTCTCCTGAATATCATGTCGCCAGGCAGCCATACATATAGCGGGGAAACTACAATTTGTTTTGTTAGGGGTGGCTCACCTGAAACTGTTTCGGTCAACATCCTGTTGGTGAAGTTTTATTTCTTTAGGTAAGAAATCATTGTGTCAACATCACTACACTCGAATGGGTCATCCGGGCAATCATCCATCATCCCGGTTTCAGCAAAGAGTTGTTTTATTTCCCCATCAATTACGTGAGCGGAATAACGCCATGACACTTCACCCGGCCCTTTTTTAACCAGCATCCCCATCAGGCGAGTAAAATTTCCATGTGAATCAGGCAGCATTTTTACATGTTTAAGACCTAAATTCTTCGCCCACTGAAGCATGGTAAAGGGAGCGCTAACGCTCAGGCAGTATACGTCATCAACACCCAGTGATTTCAGTTCCTCATACTTGGCATCATAGTCAGGCAGATGATTGCGGGAGCTGGTTTCAGTAAATATAGCCGAGAGTGAAAATATAACGACATTTTTACCTGAAAATACCTCTTCCGTTGAAATATCCTTCCAGATAAATGGGCTTCTCCCGCCAACGCTTTCACCACGGACACGCGTTTTGAATATCACACTGGGTACTTTATTGCTCATAATTTGCCACTATTCCTAAGGTTTACGATTGGAAGAGGAAAGTCATTATCACGCTTACCGTGAGTTGTTTCCATCAATCTGAAAAAGTCACCCGAATGAAGGTTTGGCCACGCTCCGTGGAAATCAAGTGAGAGTGATCCTCGGTTGTCACCGGCTTCTTCAATTCATATCCAGTAGTAAAGGTCGTAATGCCCGCCTCGCCCACATCGTCTTTCAGCCTTAAAGTGTATCTTGGGATAAACCGTTCGGCCCAAAAAGGAGCGGTTGTTCGAAAGAATACTACAGATATCGGCTTCTACGGAACGCAGGACGCAGGGAGATTCTTTCCTGCAATCAGATAAACGCCCTTGCTCTTTCATCACATTTTCTGCCCGCCAGCGTTGTTGCCAGTCCAGAGCAAACAGCAATACCAGTAAGGCGATAATCGATATGGCCAGCTTCATTATTTATGCCCGGAATTTTGGGTTTAGAGGTAAGAATAGGTAACGGGAAGGTTGGTTAAAAAAATCGTTACGACCCCGTTAATTCTCCGCACACTACGCTTGCACTAAAAGCGCTCCTCAGCTTAGGTGTCGGGTGCCTTGGCTTTAATCGGGATGAACGTGATGTGAGGATATTTTAATTTATGAAAGGTAGCACGCGGGTAGCATAAGAAGGCTAATGGGCTAGCGGTTATCTGATAATCCATTGATTTGTATGGTGGGCCTTGCTGGACTTGAACCAGCGACCAATCGATTATGAGTCGACTGCTCTAACCAACTGAGCTAAAGGCCCTTTGAGGGGCAAGGATAGCAGTGTCTGTGTCATTGCTGTCCAGGGTATTAGTTATTCGTTTCGTTATCTTGCTTCGCCGGGGTGGTGTTCTTGCCGCCCCAGCAGGTTATTTCAAGAGGTTATTCGTCCAGGAAGCTGCGCAAATGATCGGAGCGAGTGGGGTGCCGCAGTTTTCGCAGCGCTTTGGCTTCGATCTGTCGGATCCGCTCACGGGTCACATCAAATTGTTTGCCCACTTCTTCGAGGGTGTGGTCGGTATTCATGTCGATACCAAACCGCATCCGCAATACTTTGGCTTCCCGGGCTGTCAGGTTGTTGAGGACGTCGCGGGTGGATTCGGTGAGACTTTCCGTGGTGGCGGAATCCACCGGGGACATGATGTTGGTGTCCTCAATAAAGTCGCCCAGATGGGAGTCTTCGTCATCGCCAATGGGTGTCTCCATGGAGATCGGTTCTTTGGCGATTTTCAGTACCTTGCGGATTTTGTCCTCGGGCATTTCCATTCTTTCGCCGAGTTCTTCCGGCGTGGGTTCGCGGCCCATTTCCTGCAACATCTGCCGGGAGATACGATTGAGTTTGTTGATGGTTTCAATCATATGCACCGGAATACGGATGGTGCGCGCCTGGTCGGCGATGGAGCGGGTGATGGCCTGACGGATCCACCAGGTGGCATAGGTCGAGAATTTGTAGCCGCGGCGGTATTCAAACTTGTCCACCGCCTTCATCAGGCCGATGTTGCCTTCCTGAATCAGGTCGAGGAACTGCAGGCCGCGGTTGGTGTATTTCTTGGCAATCGAAATCACCAGGCGCAGGTTGGCTTCCACCATTTCTTTTTTGGCGCGGCGGGCCTTGGCCTCGCCGATTGACATGCGGCGGTTGATGTCCTTGATCTGGCTGATGGTCAGGCCGGTTTTTTCTTCCAGCTGCATCAGTCGGCGCTGGGACCGCTGAATGTCCGGTTCTACCACGGCGATTGCAGCGGCATAGGGTTCCTTGCCTTTGGCCAGTCCGGTGGCCCAGCTTTCATCGGTTTCGTGGCCGGGAAACAGGCCGATAAAGTCGGTGCGCGGCATTTTTGCCTGGCGAATACAGAGCGCCATAACGGTGCGCTCTTCCGCACGAATAAGACTCAGGGCTTCGCGAACTGCCTCTGCCATGGGTTCGAACTGGCGGGGTGCCAGTTTCAGGAACTTAAAGTGTTCGCCCAGTGCAGACAGGTGCTGCTGGGTGCTTTTATGGGCCACGCCATAACGACTGATGGCCTTTTTGGCCTTGTTGTTCAGCTGCCGCAGGGTGTCAAAACGCTCTTTGGCTTCGATGGGGTCGAGACCCGTGTCTTCCGCCTCGTCTTCGTCGTCCTCGTCCTCTTCCTTGTTTTTGGCCGCTTCGGCCTGGGCGAGGGCGGAGGGAACGTGGTCCATCGGGTTCAGATAACCGATTAACACATCGCTGAGTTTGCGTTCCTCGGTTTCAATCAGGTCGTATTCAGCGAGAAGGTGATCTACAGCGGCGGGCCATTCGGCAAGGGCTGCCATGAGTTCCCGGACACCTTCCTCGATACGCTTGGCGATTTCTATTTCGCCTTCGCGAGTGAGCAGCTCCACCGAACCCATTTCACGCATGTACATACGAACCGGGTCGGTGGTGCGGTGTTGTTCGGTCTCGACAGCCGCCAGCGCTGCTGCGGCTTCGGCAGCGGCGATTTCATCGGTGGTGGAGTCGCCGGAGGCGATCAGTAGCTGCTCGGCATCGGGTGCGGTTTCGTAAACGCTGATCCCCATGTCGTTGATCATCTGAATGATATCTTCTACCTGATCTGGATCGGAAATATCCTCAGGTAAATGGTCATTGACTTCGGCATAGGTCAAATAACCCTGTTCGCGTCCGCGGGCAATTAGTTCCTTGATCCGGGATTGATGCTGTGCGTTACCACTCATATACGATCTGCTGTCACGTTGGGGCAAAATAGGACGCCGGATTATACGGCAATAATCCGGCGCTGTCTTACCTGATTTTCGGTATAGCTGCAATTAGCCAGCTGTTGGTTATCTTGGCTTCGATTTTGCAAGGACTTGATTAAAAAGCGCTTTTACCTCATCTGTCCGTTGATCCGATGGCAGTTTCGACCAGGCATTATTCAGCTGCTTGAGGTCGTGGTCATCGACGGTTTCTCTTGTCGCCAGGAACTGAATCACCTGCAGTGGTTCAAGTTTCAGAATCGATTGGCGAAGTAGCTGATTCTGAATCTCCTGAAACTCTTTTTCATTGTCCCTGAGGCTGTTTGCCACGGGCCTGAGCAGATCGGTGGCGGCAATTTTGGCCAGTCGATCCGCTTGGGCGGGGTCATGCATTCCCCGCCAGTAACCCAGTATATGATTGAGGCTATACCCCGGGTTTTCAAGGATGAGTTCGACCAGTGGCACTAAAATATCCAATCCTTCGATATCGAGTTTGCGCAGCGTGTCCAAATCCGTGACCAATTTCGCCAATTCTGGATGGTTGGCCAGTAGGGCGATCAGCGTGTGCGCAGGCGGCATTTTGATTCGTTTCTGGTGGCCGGTCTGAACCGACTGGTCGCTGTTGCTGCGGGATGCAGGTTCTTCCTCCGGGTAAACGGGGTGGTCCCAATCCGGTTGTGGCGGCTGGTACACCGGTTTGCCTTGGGGTTCCTCCGGCTCCATGTAATCGCCCAGTGTGGCGATATCCAGACCAATTTTGTCGGCGACTGCCCTCAGCATCAGTTCGCGGAAGACGCCGCGCGGCATGCGTTTGATCATCGGCGCGGCCTGTTTCCACATCCTTGCCCGGTTATCGGGACTATCGGTGTTGAGGCCCAGCGCCATGGTCTCCATAAGGAACTCGGAGATAGGGGTGGCCGACTGCACGGTTTCAAGGAATTTATCCGGACCAATCTGTCGCACCGTAGAATCGGGATCTTCGCCACTCTCCAGGAACATGAACCGTGCCGAGCGCCCGTCGATCATCAATGGCAGACAGGTATCCAGTGCCCGGCTGGCCGCACCGTTGCCAGCCGCGTCACCGTCAAAACAGAACACCACTTCGGGTGTGTAGCGGAACAATTTTTCCAGGTGGTCGGTGGACGCTGAAGTGCCGAGTGTGGCGACCACATTGAAGATGCCGTGCTCAAAAAGCATGACTACGTCCATATACCCTTCTACCACGAGCATGAAGGGGATCTCACGCAGTTCCTTGTTCGCCTCGTAGAGACCGTAAAGCTCCCGGCCCTTGTGAAACAATGGTGTTTCAGGTGTGTTCAAATACTTGGGTTTTTCTTCCGTCAGGACGCGGCCACCAAAACCGATGGTACGACCGCGGATATCCCGGATAGGAAACATGATGCGGTGGCGGAAACGGTCGTAAACCTTGTGCTTCTCCATCTGGTCGATGACCATACCGCTCTCTTTCAGCAGTTTGATATCGTGATCAGTGTGACCCATGTGGTTGAGCATGTTGTCCCAGCCGGGTGGAGCAAAACCGAGGCCGAACTTGCGGGCGGTCTCTCCGGAAACGCCGCGGGACTTCAGGTAATAAACGGCTTCAAAAGCGAAGTGATGGTGTCGCAGGGCGTTGCGGAAAAAACGGTCCGCCTGCTCAAGTGTCTGATAGAGCGCCTTGCGTCGTTCGGTCGCCGCATCGCTGGGCCCGGCTTCGCGGGGAACGTCCAGACCAGTCTGTTTGGCGAGGGTTTCAACGGCTTCCGGAAATGAAATTCTGTCAAAATCCATGACAAAGCCAATGGCATTGCCACCGGCGCCGCAACCAAAACAGTAATAGAACTGTTTGTCCTGGCTTACTGTAAACGAAGGGGTTTTTTCATCGTGGAAGGGGCAGCGGGCTGAGTGGTTTTTACCGGATTTTCGCAGGTCAACCCGACTGCCGACGACATCTACAATATCGACGCGATCCAGCAGGTCGTCGATAAAGGTTTGTGGAATCTTGCCGGCCATAGAAAAATATCAGTGGTCAGTTAATAAACACTGGCCTGGCCGAAATACATGCATTTTTTATCCGTTGGCCGACCAGAATGAGCTTTACAGCTTAGCGGCAATATTGATCCCTATCTAGCCTAATTTTGCCTTTACCAGGCCGCTAACAGCACCGACATCCGCTCTGCCCTGGATCTGGGGTTTGAGTATGGCCATGACTTTTCCCATATCACGCATGGACTCAGCACCGCTTTCTGCAATCGCGGCAGTGACCATGTCGGCCAGCTCTGCGTCGCTGAGCGGGGCGGGAAGAAATGCCTGAATGACCTCAATTTCTGCCTGTTCCTTTTCGGCCAGTTCAGGACGGTCGGCGTTTTCATACTGGGTGATGGAATCGCGGCGCTGTTTTACCATTTTGTCGAGCACCGCCAATACTCTGGCGTCGTCCAGCTCGATACGTTCGTCCACTTCAATGCGTTTCAGCTCCGACAGAATCAACCGGATTGCGCCCAGCCTTTCCTTGGCCTTGGCGCGCATGGCCTCTTTCATTGCCTCGGTAATCTGCTTTTTCAGGGTATGGCTCATGATCTGTTCCTCAAACGCAAAAAGCGCCGACATTGCGGCGCTTGATGGATAGCGATTCTGTTCTGCCTGATCGGAATCAGATCAGTACAGACGCTGGAATTTCTTTGTTTCGCGAGACTGCTTCTTGGCGTGGCGTTTTACTGCGGCAGCTGCCTTGCGCTTGCGCTCCCAAGTGGGCTTCTCAAAAAATTCACGGCGGCGCACTTCTGCCAGCACACCGGCTTTTTCACATGAGCGTTTGAAGCGGCGCAGAGCCACATCAAAGGGTTCGTTTTCTTTAATTCGAACGAAGGGCATGTAACCTCTATCCTGTTCTGTTCATTGGTCGTGTTGTACCCGATAAAAAGGTGCAACGTTCAAGGGCGCGTATTCTATACACTTCCCTCAATGGTTGCAAAACTTTATCTGGCCGCTGGTCGGATGGGCTAACTGCATGAATTGGCGACTTTTTTGGCGTATGATTGCGCGTTTCCGAACAGGGGATAAGCGGCGGTGCGAGTACTGGGAATAGAAACATCCTGTGATGAGACCGGTGTGGCTGTTTACGACAGTGAACGCGGCCTGCTGACCCACGTTCTGTACAGTCAGGTGGCCGTTCACGCAGAGTATGGCGGTGTCGTTCCCGAACTGGCTTCTCGAGACCATGTGCGAAAGCTGTTGCCGTTGATCAGACAGGTGATGGCTGAATCCAACCTGTCGGCCAACGACATCGACGGTGTAGCCTACACGGCTGGCCCCGGACTGATCGGCGCCCTGATGGTGGGTGCCAGTCTGGGACGCGCGCTGGCGTATGCCTGGCAGATACCAGCCATCGGTGTGCATCACATGGAAGGCCATTTGCTGGCCCCGATGCTGGAAAAAAATCCTCCCGACTTTCCTTTCGTGGCGTTGCTGGTGTCCGGTGGCCATACTCAATTGATCGAGGTGCAGGCTATTGGCCAGTACCGGATTCTCGGCGAGTCTGTGGATGATGCGGCGGGTGAGGCTTTTGACAAGGCAGCGAAAATGCTCGATCTGGATTACCCGGGCGGGCCTGAAATCGCCAGGCTTGCCCTGCAGGGTGATGTGACACGGTTTCACTTTCCCCGCCCCATGACGGATCGCCCCGGGCTGGACTTCAGTTTCTCCGGACTGAAAACCTATACCCTGAACACCATTGCCGAACATAGGGGCGAGGATGTGTTGCCGGATCAGCAGACCATGGCCGATATCGCCTGTGCTTTTCAGGAGGCGGTGGTGGATACACTGGCGATCAAATGCCGCAGGGCGTTGGAGCAGACCGGTTTGACTACATTGGTGATTGCCGGGGGTGTCTCAGCCAATAGCCGTTTGCGTGAAAAACTGGGCGCCAGTCTTGCTAGGGTCAATGGCCGGGTTTTCTACGCCCGCCACGAATTCTGCACCGATAACGGTGCCATGATTGCCTATGCCGGGTGTTGCCGGCTGATGGCGGGGCAACAGGAGGACCTGGCTATTCGAGCGTTGCCGCGCTGGCCAATGGATACGCTGCCCGCGCTGGCTGTGGAGTGATATCGATGGATATTGTCTATATTCGGAACCTGTGCATTGCCACCATTATCGGCGTTTATGACTGGGAGCGGCAGGTGCGCCAGATCGTCAGTCTTGATCTGGAGATGGGTGCGGATATCAGCAGAGCCGCCGACACCGACGACATTCAGTACGCCCTCGATTACAAGGCCGTGGCAGACCGGCTGACTGCGTTTATCGGCGGCAGCGAATTTCTATTGCTGGAAACCATGGCGGAGCAGGTGGCGACGATTGTGCGGACGGAGTTTTCGGTGCCCTGGCTGCGTTTGCGTATCGGCAAGCCAGGCGCCATTGCCGAGGCAGATGACGTGGGTGTTTTGATTGAGCGGGGTGCACGCCACTGATGCAGGCACAGGTCTATCTCAGTCTTGGCAGTAATATTGATCGGGACCACTACATTGTGGCTGCGCTGGATGCCCTGGCGGATCAGTTTGGCGAGCTGGATATCTCTTCTGTCTACGAAAGTGAGTCCGTGGGCTTTGTCGGCGATAATTTTTACAATCTGGTGGTGGGGTTCTGCACGGAGCTGTCCGTCGGTGAGCTGTCCGGGTATCTGAAGGCGCTGGAGTATCGCCACGGTCGCCAACCTCATTGTGCACGCTTCAGCAGCCGAACGCTGGATATCGATATCCTGACCTATGCCGATCTCACCGGCAGTGTGGACGGAGTCACACTACCACGTGGTGAAATTCTGGAAAACGCTTTTGTCCTCCGGCCATTGGCCGAATTGGCCCCCGGTGCCCAGCATCCGTTGCTGGGCACCTGTTATGCAACGCTTTGGCGCGACTATTCTGACCGGTATGACCAGTGTCGTCAGTCACTCTGGCCGGTATCCTTTTGCTGGCGGGGCGGTGAGTTGTCGCGGTTGATGGGTGACGGCGCCGGAGTCTCCTGATTAACGCCGGCGATTTGTCGGATCAGGTAGCACAGGTGATACAACGGTTGGTGTAGGGAACCGCCCGGAGTCGTTCCAGTGAGATTTCCCCGCCGCACTGGCCGCAAAGGTTATAGGTGCCGGATTCGATGCGTTCCAGCGCCCGATTGACCAGGGAAAGTTCCTGCCGTGCTTCATTGCCGAGGGCTTCAACGACTTCGTCGTTCTCACGCTCCTGAGCCTGTTCTTCCCAATCCCTGGAGTGAGCCTGGGAGATATCGGTTTTGAGGTTGGACAAACGGTCTACGAGCTCCGTCTGACGGGTGTGCAATTGCTGCTTGATGGCTTGAAGTTCAGGGGTCATGGTTGGCCTTGTAAAAAAGTAACCGAACCTTGATTTTCATTGATTGAAGGTTCGGTCACCGGGTTGAAAGTAGAGTCTGTGCTATTTGATCTTGATGCGCTTTTGCTCCGGTTCTGCCTTGGCAACTTTCGGTGCAGTCAGTTTCAGTACCCCGTCCTTGAAGGAGGCCTTGATATCTTCCTCGTGGACATCTCCGCCCAGATCAAAACTGCGCACATATCTGCCATAGCGGCGTTCCTGGCGAATGACCTTGCCCTCTTTTTCTTCCTTTTTTTCCTGGGTGGTTTCTGCCTCCAGACGCAGCACACCGTTTTCCAGGGTGATCTTGATATCCTCTTTTTTGATACCTGGCATTTCTGCCGTGATTTCGTAGTGATCGCTCTTGTCCAGGATATCTACCCGGGGTGAAAAGAATGAGCCGGGGGTATCCACTTCACTGCTGCGTGCCGGCGCCCAGAAGTCGTCGAAAAAACGATCCATGTCGAAGAAACTCCCTCTCGTTCTTGGTATTAGTGACATAAATGTACCTCCGTTAATGATACGTTTTTTCAGATTCAAACAGTGCTCAAAAAGCATAGTCCAGATTTGCAGCCTATAGGCCTCTGTTAGACAAGTTGGGTGCTGTTTTGAGCGTTTTCAAGACGGAGGAAGAGAGTGAGTTGATGCCTGCTTGATCTGGGTCAATGGTTCAGTGGTTGAGGTGGCTACCGCCGTCTACTGCAATGATCTGTCCGGTGATATAGCTGGCGTCAGTGGCCAGAAAGAGGGCCATGCCTGCAATATCACGGGGATGGCCGATCCGCTGCAAGGGTACATGCTGAATGACCTGCTGCTTGACGTCTTCGCTCATCTGTTCGTCGTGGTGTGGCCAGAGGATGACCCCGGGGGCAATGCCGTTGACGCGAACCTGAGGAGCTAGCTCTTCGGCCAATGCTTTGGTCATCATGGCATTGCCTGCCTTGGATATGCAGTAAATGCTGTAACCCGCCAGTGGGCTGCGAGCATAAATATCGGCAATATTGATAATGCTGCCGCGATTTTCGCGGAGTGGTTCGGCGAGATTCTGGCAGAGAAAAAAAGCACCTTTCAGGTTGCTGTCTATCAACTGGTTCCACTGCTGTTCCGATGCCTGTTCAAGGGGCGTGGGAAAGAAACTGGAAGCATTATTTATTAGCACGTCCAATCGACCTTGCCAGTTCATCACTTTGGTTGCGAGGTTGCGCACGGCACCGATGTTATCCAGTGCTGCCGAAAAAACATGGGCTGAGCCTTCTCGCTGGCTGTTTAGCTCATGGGCCAGAACACTGGCTTCATCGACTGAGTGGCGACAGTGGAGTGCCACATCAAATCCTGCATGGTGAAAAGTATGGGCGATTTCAGCACCAATACGACGCGCTGCGCCGGTTATCAGGACAACTCGACTCATTTGTGACACGGCTCCCTAAGATCGTTGAGAATGGCCAGTCGGCGTTGCTCGATAGCTTCTCCGAGCTGTTTGCCGCTTAATCCCAGTTGTATAAATTCTCCGGCGCTTACTTCCAGAACTGCATCACAGGCACGGCGTAACCACTTGCCGGGCGCGTAGGGCCGTTGTTCAAATCCCAGCCGACCCCTGGCATCGGCTTCGCAGCATTGAATAAAGCTGGCCAGTTTGGCTGGATCGCGCAAAGCGCCGATTTCCTGCAACAACCGCAGTGTGGTGATTGCTTTCAGGTGCGGTGCCTTATGGCAATTGAGATGATGCCGTGTCACGGCCACTGCCAGTTCACGGAACCGGTTGGGAACCCGCATTCGATCGCAAAGTTGATTGACCAGTTTGACACCGCTGGCCTCGTGACCAATATGGCGGGGCAGAACCTCTGCCGGGGTAATGGCTTTGCCGAGATCATGTACCAGTACGGCGAAGTGGACAGCCGGGTCGTTGCTCAATATGGCTGCCTGATCCAGTGCCATCAGGACATGCAGCCCTGTATCAATTTCGGGGTGGTAATCCGCCCGCTGCGGTACACCGAACAGGGCGTCAACTTCAGGAAACAGCGCCTTGAGCGCACCGCACTGGCGGAGCACGTCAATGTAGGTTCGCGACGATCGCTCGGCCAGTGCGCGCTCCGTTTCCATCCAGACCCGCTCGGCGGAGAGATACTGCAATTCACCGTTGCGGGTAATGTCTGTCATCAAGGTGAGGGTTTCCGGAGCAACGGTAAAACCGAGGTGTGCGTACCGTGCGGCAAAGCGCGCTACCCGCAGGACGCGCAGGGGATCCTCCGCAAAGGCTGGTGAGACATGCCGCAATAACCGTTGCTGCAAATCCCGCTGGCCGCCATAGGGGTCAATCAGATTGTCATTGCCGTCCATCGCCATGGCATTGATGGTGAGATCCCGGCGACTGAGGTCTTCTTCCAGAGTGATACCGGGATCGGTACAGAACTGAAATCCCTGATAGCCCCTGCCGGATTTTCGCTCGGTGCGGGCGAGAGCGTATTCCTCGTTGCTCTGCGGGTGCAGAAACACCGGGAAATCCTTACCCACCGGGCGGTAGCCCTGGGCTGTCAGTATTTCCGGCGTGCCACCGACCACCACCCAGTCCTGTTCATGAACCGGGTAGCCGAGCAGTTTGTCACGGACGGCACCGCCGACCAGATAGACTTCCATAGGTGATTTCCAGTGTGAATGGCTATGTTAACAGTCGTGCCACCGGGCAGGTATCATTGACCAAACATTTTCAGGTTAAAGAGTACCTGTCATATACTCGAAAAAACCAAGCGGGAGCGGGATATGTTGCGTACCACATTGCTGGATGACAATGGCCAGCTGCAACAGGGTGGTGTCGAACTGATTGATCACTGGCGCCAGTCTGATAAAAGTTTTTTATGGCTGGACCTGTACGGTGAGGCCGAGAGCGAAGAAGCCGCCCTGTTTGGCCAGTTTGGCATCCATCCCCTGGCGATATCGGATGCGAGAAGGCAGCGTCACCCGCCCAAGCTGGAGGTGTTTGACGACCATCTGTTTATTGTCCTGCAGGGGCTCGATGCGGAGAGCCAGACCCTCGATTTTGGCAGGATACAGATAGCGATGTTTGCCGGAGAGCGGTTTCTGTTGACCCGGCGGGACGGCCTGTCAGTCAGCATCAAGCACTGGTGGGGATCGGATCAGCTGTCCAGAATTATGGCAGCTGGCGGTATCCATCTGGCGCTGGCTATTTCAAAAACCGTAGCACAGCGCTATCTCGACCTGCTGCTGACCTTTGAGCCGACCCTGTCGGAACTCGAAGATGGTCTGCAGGAGCACCCCGATGATCAGACCATGCGTGAATTGACCACCTATCGCACCAGGCTGCGCAAAATTCGTCGGGTGTTCCGGTATCTGGCGGGTGTGTTCGAAGCGTTGCGCGAAGTGGATACCCCACTGTTTGATGCTGAATCCCGGGCATACCGTCATCAGGTACTGGATGTCTACGAGAAATATGAGCGGTTATTCTCGCTGTCCACCATGTACTATGAAGTGGCCAGTGATCTGGTGGACGGCTACATTTCCCTGACGTCTCACAATCTAAACAGCACGGTACAGATTCTCACGGTGCTCACCGCGATTTTTGTACCGTTGACCTTCCTGGCGGGTATTTACGGTATGAATTTTGAGAACATGCCGGAGCTGGGCACCGAGAATGGTTATTTTGTGCTGCTTGGGGCAATGGCCCTGATTGCCATCGTTTTGCTGGTGGTCTTCAAACGCAAACACTGGCTATAGGGGCTGTGATGAAGGCATTAAACGAATGGCTGCAATTCAGACTGCTGGAAATCGGCGATTACGTGCTCACACTGGCCGATGTGGTTCAGTTTGTCCTGATTATGACTGTGACCCTGGTGATGGCGCGGCGTATCAGTCGGGTTCTCACCCGTCTGGTGGGCGCCCGCAGCCGCATTTCACCCAGCCAGTTGTACACCTTTACCCAGTTGCTCAGCTACATCATCCTGCTGGTGGGGTTTCTGGTGGGCCTGTCCAGCCTCGGTTTCAGTCTTGACAAGATGTTGCTGGTGGCCGGTGCTCTGGGTGTGGGGATTGGTTTTGGCTTGCAGAACATTGCCAACAACTTTATTTCCGGAATCATCATTCTGTTCGAAAAGTCCCTGCGAGTCGGTGACTTTGTGGAACTGGAGGCCGACCTGTTCGGCGAAGTCAGGCAGATTAATATCCGCAGTACCCTGATCCGCACCCTGGACAATGCCGATATCCTGGTGCCGAACTCGGAGTTTATTAACGGACGGGTGAATAACTGGACCCTGGAAGACGACGAGCGCCGTTTTAGCATTCCCTTTGGTGTGGCCTACGGCTCGGATACCGACAAGGTTCTGGCGGTGGTGCTGGCGGCCGCAAAAGCTATGCCACTGACCTATGAAGGTAATAACCGTCAAACTTTTGTAATTATGAAGGGGTTTGGCGACAGCAGTCTGGATTTTTCCCTGTCGGTCTGGGTGAGAGGAGAGATGATCAAGCGGGCCGGGTTTGTCAGGTCAGAATACCTGCTGGCGATTCACCGGGCGCTGGTTGACAACCACATCGAGATACCCTTCCCACAGCGGGATCTGCACCTGCGTTCCTCCTCGGTACCGCTGGCGTCCAGTGTTCCTGAAGCTGAGGAGTAGCCTCTGCCGACTAACCGGGACGGCGGCGAGTTATTCCCTTAGCGGCACTGTTGTCGTTCATTGTTGGCGACAAAGGCAAAAAAGCGACTCAACTGCTCTGGCCCCAGGGTGACCGGATGCGCATCACAGCCAAACAGCTTGCGGTTTTTTTGATAGTGACTGGCATATTTTGCCAGTCGAATCCGGGAGCGGAATTGGTAGACAAGTCTTGATGAAAACATGGTTATTCGTCCAGTCTGTATATTTATACAGTAGTTTAGCCATGTTTCCCGAAATAACAATACCCGAATAGAAAAAATGACTGCTACCGGTTTCTGCGCGGGGTTGCATGGTGACAGAAGACCTAACTGTCCAACAGTTTGCGCAGGAATTGCCCGGTGTGGGATTGCTCGGCAGTGGCCACCTGTTCCGGCGTGCCGGTGGCGATAATCTGTCCGCCGCCTGAGCCGCCCTCCGGCCCGAGGTCCACTACCCAATCGGCGGTTTTTATCACATCGAGGTTGTGCTCGATCACGACGACGGTATTGCCGTGATCCCTCAGCCGATGCAACACGGCCAGCAATTGCTGGATATCGTGAAAATGCAGTCCGGTGGTGGGCTCATCGAGAATATACAGGGTATTGCCGGTATCTCGCTTGGACAGCTCACGCGATAACTTCACCCGCTGGGCTTCGCCACCGGACAGGGTGGTGGCCGCCTGTCCCAGCCGGATGTAGGACAGGCCCACGTCGATCAGGGTTTGCAGTTTGCGGGCAATGGCGGGCAGCGCCTCAAAGAAATCCCAGGCATCCTCCACGGTCATGTCCAGCACCTCGTGGATATTCTTGCCCTTGTAGCGAATTTCCAGTGTCTCGCGGTTATAGCGTTGCCCTTTGCAGACATCGCAGGGCACATAGATGTCCGGCAGAAAATGCATTTCCACTTTGGTGACACCGTCGCCCTGACAGGCCTCGCAGCGACCACCCTTGACATTGAAGCTGAAACGACCCGGTTTGTAGCCCCGTGAGCGGGCTTCCTGGGTGCCGGCAAACAGTTCCCGGATAGGGGTAAAAATACCGGTGTAGGTGGCAGGGTTGGAGCGAGGGGTGCGACCAATGGGGCTCTGGTCGATATCCACGCACTTGTCCAGCAGATCCAGTCCCTCCACGTCCTGATGGGAAGCGGCCTTGAGTGTGGTGGCTTTATTGAGCACCGTGGCAGCGAGGGGGTAGAGGGTGCCGTTGATCAGGGTTGATTTGCCGGAACCGGACACGCCGGTAATACAGGTGAACAGGCCCAATGGCAGAGTCAGATCGACCTGTTGCAGGTTGTTGCCGCTGGCGCCCAGCAATCGCAACTCCTGTCTGCCTGCTTTGGTGCGGCTGGCCGGAACTGCAATCATTTTCCGTCCGGACAGGTAGTCTCCGGTCAGGGAGTTCGGTGCATTGATAATATCCTCGTAGGTGCCGCGTGCGACAACCTCGCCGCCGTGCACACCGGCGCCGGGGCCGATATCGACAATATAGTCTGCCGCACGAATCGCCTCTTCATCGTGCTCCACCACGATCACTGTGTTGCCCAAGTCGCGCAGACGGGTAAGTGTAGCCAGTAGCCGCTCGTTATCCCGCTGGTGCAGACCGATTGACGGTTCATCGAGAATGTACATGACACCCACCAGACCGGCACCGATCTGGCTGGCCAGGCGAATCCGTTGAGCTTCCCCGCCGGAAAGGGTCTCAGCGCTGCGGTTCAGGTTCAGATAATTCAGGCCGACATCCACCAGAAAGCGCAGGCGGTCGCGGATTTCCTTGAGGATTTTTTCGGCGATCTGGCCACGGCTGCCGGAAAGGCTGAGTTGCTCGTAATAGTCCGTCAGTTCGCCCACGGGGATATTGCCCACCTCTGGCAGGGTCTTCTCGTCGATAAACACATGCCGCGCCGATTTGCGCAACCGGGCACCCTTGCATTCGGGGCAGCTTTGGGTGCTCAGGTATTTTGCCAGATCCTCCCGCACCATCTGCGACTCGGTCTCCCGGTAGCGGCGCTCCATATTGGGGACAATGCCCTCAAAATGATGGGCACGCTTGAAGACGGTACCTTTGTCATTCACGTAGTTGAAGGTGACGACTTCCTCACCGCTGCCAAACAGCACCACCTGCTGTTGTTGTGGGCTGAGCTGCTCAAAGGGCGTATTGATGTCGAAACCGTAGTGGTCGGCCAGCGAGGTCAGCATGTTGAAATAAAACAGGTTTTTTCGATCCCAACTGCGAATCGCGCCCTCGGCAATGGACACCTCGGGGTGTTGCACGACCCGGTCGATATCGAAGAACTGCTTGACGCCGAGACCATCGCAACCGGGGCAGGCACCGGCCGGGTTGTTGAAGGAAAACATCCGGGGTTCCAGCTCGTCGATGCTGTAGTTGCAGACAGGGCAGGCGAAGCGGGAGGAAAATACCTGCTCCTTGAACTGTTCACCCTCCATCCCGGTGATGACAGCCAGTCCTTCCGAGAGGTTCAGGGCTGTTTCAAACGATTCCGCCAGCCGTAGCTGCAGATCGGGTTTGACCTTGAAGCGGTCAACCACCACTTCGATATCGTGTTTCTTGTTTTTTTCCAGAACTGGCACATCATCGAGGTCCACCACTAGGCCGTCCACCCGCACCCGGATAAACCCCTGTGCCCTGAGGGTTTGAAACACATGAATATGCTCCCCCTTGCGACCCCGAATAATCGGGGCGAGCAGCATCAGACGGCTCTCGTCGGGGAGGGCGAGCACCTGATCTACCATCTGACTGATGGTTTGTGCCGCCAGCGGTTCGTTGTGTTCTGGGCAACGGGGCTCGCCAACCCGCGCAAAGAGCAGACGCAGGTAATCGTGGATTTCGGTGATCGTGCCCACGGTGGAGCGGGGATTGTGTGAAGTGGACTTCTGTTCGATGGAGATGGCGGGGGACAGCCCCTCAATGTGCTCCACATCCGGCTTTTCCATCATTGAGAGGAACTGCCGGGCATACGCAGACAGGGATTCCACATAGCGACGCTGACCCTCCGCATAGAGCGTGTCAAAAGCCAGGGAGGATTTGCCGGAGCCGGACAAGCCGGTCACCACGATCAGCTTGTCGCGGGGCAGATCGAGGTCAACGGCCTTCAGGTTGTGGGTGCGAGCACCACGTATCGAGATGTGTTCCATTAAAATAGGTGTCCAGGGAGCAAACCGGAAATCATGGTGAACTCGGGGTGGGAAAGCAAGCATTGAGCGTGTTTATTCCCGTGTCAAACTTGTTGACAGCCTAGGGCTGTCATAGCTGACTACCCACTCCATGGATCTGTTCAATGCCCAAGTCAGATTATGATTGCCGATTGGCTGATACCGAGATTTGGATACTCTTTGAGAAGAAGGTCAATAGTTAATGTGTCAGAATCCATGTGAAATCCTGTACTATAGAAAAACTTTTTCAGACACATTAGTTTTTCTCAAGATACTCCATACTTAATCGGCCACAGCTTCTAATATGCAAAACACATTTTCTTATATCACCAAGTGGCTTGTTTCTCTTGGAGGTGAAATAACCCGTGTTACACCATCAGCAACGATAATCTCCGTAGTTGCTTCGCTGGTTGCACAGCTATCACTCCTGACCACATTTCTGCTCCCACTAAAGATATTAATGCTGATTAGTACTCAGCGCCTGCCAGACTTTTTACCCAGCCCAATCCAGGGCATGGGTCTGGAACTGTTAGTTCTGGTGCTCTGCGTTCTGACACTATTCTTTTATTTCCTGCAAATCGCGGCTACTAAAGTAGCTGAAAAAAGTAGCATAAAAGGAGCGCAGGAATTATTAGATAGCTCCAATAAAGTTCTATTGTTTGATAACCAGAAAGAACTAGCTAAAAATGCTTACCAACAGTTTTCAGGGTTACTTTCCTGTCTACTTTTTAGTGTTATCTCACTTACAGTTTTATTCTGGTTTTACCCTGAAATTGCAATCGTTATTCTGGTCTGTACCGTACTGCTGCTCAACTTCCATGCATTTTTTGGTAATTCAGAATATTCCTTCAATAAGCTCAGTCACTTGCAAATCGCATTTAAGATTAATAGTTCTGTAGGTGCGAGTTTTTTTATTGTATTCATTTTTATAGTGATAGATTTTCTCTATCTTTCACCCCCCAACTTTTTGATTGCATTTGTCAGCTTTATTCTTTCCAGACAAATAATAGCCAATCTGGGATCTGTGGTTAGACATATCTATGCACTGACTAAAAATCACGACAAAATCACCGCTCTTTTTTTTCATCATCATGTCCTTGAACCGGGCACTTCAGATACTGACTCTACGTTATGGAAACTTATTGACGAAAAACAATATCAATGGGTTAGCATCTTATTTAAAGAATGTTTAGGTTTTGATGTCAAAGAAATATCAGTATCTTGGCTAGATACTGGTATAAGAAACCTTGCTTTTTTTGAGGTCGACTTGAATAAAGGAGAAAAAAACCTCCTAATTAAAGTTTTCGACAAGGCAGCCCTTCCTCAAGCAACCCACGAGGAAGCTTTATTACAAGATATTTCTTCGCGACAGTTGATATCGCCACCATTGCTTTTAATGGATAGCATTGCTGGCATCAGGTGCCATGTTTATGACTTGACTGATATGCCACCATTAAATCAGCCTGAGCCTTGGGCACGGGAGGTAGAAACTCTTGAACTGTTATTGAGGTTAACACCCAGTGATGCACTTAGACGGCAATATTCCCGTTCTAAAAAGACCCTTGCTGACCGCTTTGGAATCACTCATATCAAGTATCTAAAATTAGCATCATCAAGAAAAGAACAACTTTGTATAGCCCAATTTATTGATGAATTTGATAACTTATCTGCGATATTAAAAAGCTTACCTTTATGGTTTATAAACCCACAGTTCAATCAGATGCTAGCGATCAGATCGCAGGAAGCTGCCCCCATGGTGATCCATTGGGGGAAATGGGAGTTAGAGCCAGTCGGAGCTAATTGGCCAGTTAGCCACGATAAGCTTGAGTTAATTGAAGATTCGATCAAGCAAGCAAGTATGCATCGACCTGAACTTAAATCTTATCCTGCAGACTTATACCAGCTCGCTGCACTTACATATGCACTCGAGCGAGAATTACTCAACTTTCGATTTAACAAAGGATTAAAATTAATTGATGAAATTAACAATATTATGGGAAATCAAAAATTACTTTCCCAAACATTAAATGCTCGTCACTTAACTCATAAAGTTGTTCAGGATAATTGAGCGTAAATATTTTAGCCTAAAATAAATACTCGCCCTGAAAGACGTTCTTCTGTGAGCGTTCTTATTTAAAAATAGCGAACTATCTGGCAATTCAGGTATGCTGGTTTTAAAGGGATTGAGAGGGGGTGGGGCGTGGTAAGCTTGTGGAGTCAATGCTTCCTCCAGCAACTCATCACGGTAGTGCCTTAGAAAATGACCTCTGGCGAGCTTACTTTCAGTAAGCAGTTTTACAGCTGTCAGGCTTTGCAGGTAATCGAGCAAATTGCTCTCCGTGCTCCATATAAATGCAGCTGGATAAACCAAATCAATTCCACTCAGCAAACGCGATTTTGGGTTATTGTACAGAACAACAGGTGTCCCGGATCCCATCGCCTCTATTAAGGTTCTGCCACCAGTAATAGGAAATGAGCTTATATAGATGTCTACTTTTTGCTCATGCAAGGTATCCCAGACACTTTGAACCCAGGGAATATAAACAAACGCACTTTGCTTCAGCCCCAATCGTTGAATGGATCGTCGTATACGACAGCGTGCGAACCAACTCAGTTTCCCGATATGGATATGTCGTCCCTTGGACGAAGACAATAACTTGGGAATAAAATCTATATATGAGATATCGGCATGTTTAATTTCCACTTTGTTTTTACCTGCTGCAGTGCAAGTAACTAAGTGATCACCGGCCAGAAACCCGATAGAGTCAGGTCGTGCGCCCCTATCTTCGGTGACTAAGGGAAAGTAAGTATTTCTGACGATACCTAGTTTATTTCTGCAGTTTTCATATCCGAATGCATGAATATCAATGTGCTCAGCTCCAGTAAGATGAACACCAAGCGATAAATGATGATCTCCATGGTGATAAAAATGTACTTTTGCTTGTTTAGCAACCTGCATTGCAGCGACAGCGACACTGTCTTCATGATGATTGAAAAGGAATATATCCTTTGGATTGGCTGATAATAACCTCCTGCCCAGCCAGTAAAGCCGTTTCTCTAAATTACCCCTTCCACACCATTCAACCATGGCACCCAGTTCGGTCAGTCTCCTACCAGCATGTTCTCTATCCGACCTGGCCGGAACTTCGGTGACTAATACCAGTAGATCATTATTGGGAAGGTGTCTTATAAAATCTTCAATTACTCTAGTATGGCCGCCAGAAACTTGAAGTCGGCTACAAACTATAACCACAGAATGCTGAGTAGTCTTGTTGTGGCTAGGAGAATCAGAATCTTGGATTTTTTTTGCCACATATTTTCCGATTTTCTCGCATAGCAGATCGAGTTCTGGGGAATCATAAATCGCAGCTGTATAGTGATCGTCAGATATAATTTTTAGAACTGACCATTGTATTTTTCGTAACGCCTTATTGATTTTTTCCGCGGCTATGTAACTTGTAATATTTTGAATAGCACTATTATTTATAGCCAAACTTTTGACTCCAAAATATTTCAGTCAAGGGACATTCCGAGCTGTTTGGTACATTCACGGACTTGCTCATAGTTCTCGATAGTATTATTCAAATTCTCAATCATGATTGAATAAGAACTCTTCGGTGCTTTTTCTGATGGAAGGTTTAAAAAAGACATTATATCCGAAAACAACTGATCTGGATTCGAGACAAAATCTTCATACCTGATTACTGTGTAATCTATACCCATGGCTTGAAGAAGAGTCAGATCTTCTTGCTGGGATTTCTGCTCTAGCTCAATCAATGACCTAAAGTTATCAATATCAATTAAGAAACTCGAATCATTCTGGTAGTTTTCTTTTTCATGAGCGTTATATTTACCCCTTTTTTTTGCAACTATGCCGGAAATCACTTGCCGGGGAATATTTCGAGTCAAGTAAACAACTGAGTACCCTCTTTTCACCAAATTTTCTTTGAGGCCAGGTCTTTGCTTGAAATGATGGCTGATCACTTTAAAGCCAAATGCATCCACACCTGATTTTTTGACACTACTTTCAACCTCGTCGAGATACTGAATTATCAATGCGTCGCTTCTCAGTAGTTTCTCACTAATAATCGAGAGCAGTCCTGCATTTTGTTGACGCCAGATATCATACCTGGAAATAATTCGCTCACTTTGCTTAATTGCATGACTACTTTTTTTGTTAACTTTATATTTTATAAACAACTCTTGGGCAGTAGTTATTGAACGAGTCTTATTTAAAGAGTCAATAACTGCAGTCGAACCAGTCCGCCCCCTGGTCATCATAAAAAACTTTTTCATTTTTGAACTATTCTCAAATTTCAATAACTGATTTTTGGAGCAATAGACTAGACAATAAAAATTACATAGTCATATGAATGTACCTTGGTGAATCTAGAAAACATCATCTAAGCTGCTAACATTACCACCACTGGTAAATCTCATTTAAACCACTGAAAACATTTTCAACTTTCCGAATGGACTTACTTGACAGACTATCTCTAAAATTTGTTTCAGGATTAGAAATTGTCTTTCCATAGTTTTTGCTAAAAGTTGGATCTGTCTCATCAAAGCCAAATGGCAATTCACCAAAGCCTTTCTTATTTAATTCAAATCCTAAATAATTTTCTAGACTTTCAAACTCCTTGTTATCTCCACTTAGTATGTTTTCATAAGTGACTATATGTACTCTTCCATTCTTATATAAATCTGAGTCATGAAGTCTCCAGTAGTAATTGAATATAAGATCTAGTAAGAGGTTTAATTCAATAGTGGAGTCTAAAAACTTCATAAAAGATTTCAAATCCATGTTTTTACGAAAATGCTTAAATACTGCAGCTTTTTTTTTAAGCTGAACTTTCCGAAATGAAGCAAATACTGCCCTCGGATCTCTTATCACGCCAATTATTTTTGATTCATCACCAAAAAACTCTGGAATGTGATCAATCAGAAGCGTGAGTTCAGGGTCTTTCATTACAAGTTGTTTATTCCGCACATAATCAAAACTCGCTAATGCATTTTGAATAAGCGAATCAGTTAGTAATTTATAATTCGCTACTAATTGCTCTCGGTCTTTGCCGTAAGCTTTGAACCTGGGAACATCTGAGTAGAGAATGAAGTCGTTACAATGTCGGATAAGTTGTGTTATGTATGTACACTCAGGAAGCTGAGGATAAGTGTTGATATTATTGCAAACAATGCCATTTATGAGGGTCGTACCACTCCTAGGTGACCCTACGATTAATATCTTTGGGACATTCATGTACTTAATTTGCCCCCTTACTCATGCTCATAGTAACTCAAGACCAAGCTTATCAACGCAGCTATAAACTTCATCATAATTTTTTACGACCTTGCTTAAATCTTTAATCATGATAGAAAATGAACTGTCTGGAAGTATTTCTTGTGGTATGTTAATGAAACTAAAAATATTCGCAAAAAAAGCATCGGGGTTATGAACAAAGTCTTCATAACGGACCTGAATAAATTCAAAACCTGATGATTCAAGCATAGCGATATCGTTAGCTACAGCTTTCGTCTCCCACTTCACAAGTGATTTAAACTCATCAACATCGATAACATAGCTCGCGTTATCACTGTAGCCTTCACGTTCATGCATATTGTAAATACCACGTAATTTCGCCACCATTCCTGAAATGACTTGGCGAGGAACGTTACGTGCCAGATAAACAGTCTTAAAACTGCTTTTAAGCAACTGCTTTTTGAGTGCAGGTATTTCATCAAAGTTATGGCTTAATAATTTAAAGCAGAATGCATTTACGCTATTTTCTGCCATAATTTTTTCAGCATGATTCAAATACTTTTCTATATTGACTGCCTCATTAGATATTTTCCTCAATAATACTGAGTAAACATTGCCTGTATTTTTCCACAGTTCGTACGGCGGAATGAGGTACTTTTTATAATCTTTTTTCTCAAACTCAAATTTCAAGAAAAGCTCTTGAGCTGCACAGACATTATTTGATTTATTTAACACATCAACAATCGCTGTTGATCCTGTTCGTCCTCGGGTCATAACAAAAAACTTTTTCATAAGTATTTCGATATTATTCTGCTTATCTCGAAGTGTTAACTATGTTCAATAAATTCTCGAACAGATGATGCGACATAGTCTACTTCTTTGTCTGATAGCATAGGTGACATTGGAAGGCTTAAGACCTCACTGGCAAGCTGTTCGGCAATAGGCAGACTTCCAGTATATTGTTCTTGATAGCATGCTTGTAAGTGTGGTGGTATTGGATAATGAATTACTGTGTCAATGCCAAGCTTGGCAAGATGTTCTTTAAGTGCATCACGTTGTTTTGTTCGGATAACATATAAATGCCAAACAGAATCACATCCGTCTTTTAACCGAGGGAGCACGATTTTAGTTTGGTCAACCAGTATCTCTGTGTATCTGTTTGCAACCACTTTACGCCGATTATTCCATTGCCCCAACACAGCCAACTTCACTCTGAGAAAAGCGGCCTGCATTTCGTCAAGTCGGCAGTTAAAACCAGCTATATCATGTTGATATTTTATTTTTGAACCGTAATTGCGAAGTTTTCGGACTTTCTCGGCAACAATGGCATCGTTGGTTAATACTGCGCCGCCATCTCCATATGCACCCAAATTCTTACCGGGATAAAAACTGGTGCCTGCAGCATGGCCGAGTGAACCAGCAGGCTGCCCTTTATACATTGCCCCCTGTGCCTGCGCTGCATCTTCAATAATTATCAATCCATATTTCTCTGCAATTTTATTGATCGGATCCATATCAGCTGGTTGGCCGTATAGGTGAACTGGCATAATGGCTCGAGTTCGGCTTGTTATGGCGGACTCAATCAAGGACGGATCGATATTGTGAGTAGTAGTGTCCGGTTCAACCGGAACGGGCTTTGCCCCAGTCTGACTAACGGCTAACCAAGTCGCAATAAAGGTGTTCGATGGAACAATGACTTCATCATTCGGACCTACTTCATAGGCCCTTAACAACAGCTGTAGTGCATCCAGTCCATTGCCGACCCCGATACAGAATTTAACATTGCTGAACGTTGCGAATTCCTGTTCAAATGCTTCGAGCTCACTACCCGTCACAAACCAGCCTGAATCCATTACCCTTTTATACGCTGCATCCAGTTCTTTACGAATCTGCTGATTCTGTTTATTCAGATCTAAAAAAGGCACTTGCATCAGATTAGAGCCTTCTTAACATCATGTACAAATTCATCATAGTCACGGTAGTAATCAAGTTCATCATAATAATTAGAGGCAAGCACCATACATACCGATCCGGATGAGAAATTATCTATTTCCCGCCACATCATCGGCGGGATATACAAGCCATAATAACTGCGATTTAGATGTACCGTTTTCTTTTCGACTCCATCATCCAGGTGAATATCGAAAGAGCCTGACATGGCTATTACCAACTGGTGAAGTTCCCTATGAGCGTGCCCACCTCTTTCAGCTCCCCCAGGCACATCGTATAAGTAATAGACTCTTTGAAACGAGAAAGGAATATGTTTTTCCGCTTCAATAAATGTGAGGCTCCCTCTTGGGTCGTCAATTTTTGGCAGCTCTACAATCTTACAATCTTTAATCATGTTTCAATTCAACTATTTTTTCCATTCACTAGTCACATCATCCGGATAGCCTCTTTCGAAGTGGCTAGTCCACGGATATGCAGGCTTGTTCGAACCATCCTTTAACTTTACCTCTGTGGTGTCTTTCAAAACTTTGGCTGGGTTCCCTGCGACCACTTTTCCTGCTGGCACATCTTTAGTCACACATGCAGCTGCGGCAACGAGCGAAGACTTGCCGATTCTGACACCAGGTAATATCAAAGAACCAGCACAAATACATGCAAACTCTTCGACATAGGCACCAAGCAGAGTATCACTTGGCGGTGTAGGGTCGTTTGTAAAAATGACATAAGGTAGAACCCAGGCAAAATCATTAATGGTAGTTTTCTTTCCGACAAACACATTTGACTGAAAACGTACATAATTGCCGATTTTACAGTCACCCTGTATTTCAGTATTTGTGCCTATTTGGAAATTACAACCTGCAACCGTATTCTCACGCACTATAACGTTATGACCAGTCACCAAGCCCGAGCCTATAGATGATGACTCATAAAAAATAGAGTGTGATCTGATGAGTGCGCCTTCGCCAATGACTAACGGTGACTTGTCCCCCAATGGTGTTGCTACACCTAGCTCGCAAAATGCCTCAACACGGCTATTTTTACCAATCACAACATTTGGATGGATTATTGTACTAGGCCCTATCAATACATTTTCACCGATATCGGCAAAAGGAGATACATTCGCTGTAGGGTGAATTTGTTGAGTTTTTATGTTTCTGTGGCCAAGAGTTTCAATATGTTCTTTCAAACCTGATATCTGTATATTGAAATCAGAATGTATGCTGAATAGATCCGAATTAATTGAATTGCCAATTATGTAGTTAACATTTAGTCCAAGTGGAGAGAGCATGTTGCTCCAGTAGTTATAGATCATCTCTCTATGATCTGACATTAAAACCGTAACTTCAGTCCCCGGCGAGCAAAATATACAATTAGCCAATGCTGCGCCGGAAGCTGAGATAATTGACTCAGCATTGCTAAAAAGCAAAAATTGTTCTTCGAAGGATAATTTCTCTGGCTCAAATATGGTGTAACCATAACTTACTAATATGCGCTCAATGTCAGTCGAATTAACAATATTCCGTAAACCAGAATTGCGCCTCAAATAGATTTTCTTGGGGGTGTGCGATAAAGATTTTTTTATAGTTCCTGAAAACTTTTTTTTCACTTTATTAAGTGCGGTCGGACAAAACTCACCATGATAACGAAACTTTTTTTTCCTGGGATGGAAAGGGACATAACCGCATGCCGTTGTATAAAACAACTTCGTAACAATCAATTCACGGCCGAGAGGTAAGAGATAAATTTTTCTATCTGGCACAATATATAAGAGAGATGCCATTAGATTTTGGTGCAAGTCTGAATCGATAATCAGAGGTATATTGGCAAACCTATCATTATCACAAAAAGCAACTATTCTTGGCAAAACCTCAGTAAACCAATGCGCATAATTATAAGATGTAGCATCAAGAAATACAGCGGCCTCTGGAATTATTGCAGGTGTCTCATCTAATTCCAGCCACATTGCCTTTTTCGCTCGCGGCTTTATGATTAGCCGAGCGTGTAACTCTTCTGAAGTGTAGTCAGTAGTATAGTCAGATAAATTATGGTGAATAATTGTTTCACTAACACTAACCAAGTTACTCCCTCCACGTACTTTTGCCTGTTTCAACTGATAAATAAATACGCTTGGGAAATGTTGTTGAGAAGCTGTATTACCTTTAATATATTCAAAGTCTACCGGTAGTACTTGTTTTACGGAAATATCGAATTGGCAGGGCTCAATTAATTGGTAGCCACTCAGCCTTTCTCTTGAAGCGTATTCATTGATACTCTCCAGCATTTTCCAGCTAGTTTTTTTCGTGACTATTAAACGTTGGATTATGGGGTAGAAGCACCTCCACCCTAAAGACACGGCAGCCCTAAGAAGGGGGCGTTTTTTAATATGAATTAAGTAAAATTTACCTAAATATGAAGTTTTTAACCTTTGATATAAACTTGTCGAAGAACTTTCATTTTTAGGTATTGCTATAAATTCTGACACTGATCTATTTCAACCTGATTCAACTTTAACTCAAGTGATACTCACTAAACTGATACTAAAAAACTCAGATTAATGTAGTCTAGCCTTGCTAGGCTCACTCAAAATAAATCATCCTTATCGAGCAGCTCGTCTAACTTTTTTGCCATTATATCTTTTGTAGATAACACAGGTTCTTTTAACCCATGCCAAACTATCCCGATCCTAAAATCATCCCAAGCAATGGCTCGTTCAGATTGAGGGCAGTAGTAGTCCGTTGTTTTGTATATAATCTCAGCACTCTTCGATAAAGTCAGAAAACCATGTGCAAACCCCTCTGGTATCCATAACTGCTTTTTATTCTTAGCAGACAGAATCTCACCAGCCCAATGTCCAAATGTTTGTGAATCCTTACGAATATCAACTACGACATCAAAGATCTTACCTCGGATCACTCTGATAAGTTTTGCTTGAGCATTTGGTGGGATCTGATAATGAAGTCCTCTGAGTACTTGTTCTATTGACAGTGAATGGTTGTCTTGGACAAAGTTAACTTTTCTGCCAATGGCTTGTTCAAATTTTAGTTGATTATAACTCTCAAAGAAAAAGCCACGCTCATCGTTGAAAACGTCTGGCTCGATGATGGCTACGTCAGGAATTTCTGTGCGTGTCACTTTCATAGTTTAATGGGCAGGGTGGGGCCGGTTAGTCATAAGCTAGTCAGTGACTGATTAGCTGCAACAGTGTTCAAGTGTTCACATTAGCATTTGGAGCAAATATTGACCAGAGCCGTTTCTGGGCGTGGGAGCTGGCAGGCTTTCCAGCTCTTCCACTGTGATTCATTGCTTGTAAAAGAAATTCTTTTCAGCTCAGGCGAATAAACCTTGCCATTTTCTATGGCATGCACAAATTGTGAGACACACAACACTGGCTCTGTATCGAACTACACAACTGGCTCAGAAAGCCTTTTTTAAGGTATGAGTGGTTATTTTAGGGCGAATGCTTGCTCCAAGCCAAGTGGCGTTTTTAAATAGGGCAGCATAAAATGGAAAATCTTATCCAAACTGTGCAACCAGTGGTGCTAATTTGGCGAGAAAATTAAGCAGCTTGAATTTTACATTAATGCTTCATGTGACGGCTTGTATCGTTCAAGCTGGTTGCAGTCTATTAACATCAGCGATATAGGGTGACCGATGGCAGATAGCTGCATAAGTTATTTGGTGCAGCTTATTATGGCACCTCACGTCGGGGGTTGGGCAACGCATAGCTCATGCCAAGTTTGTTAGCTTTGATCATGCTGTTGATCACCCATGTAGAGCCTAGAGAAGACGAGCTGACAGGGCCGCTAAACAGTATTCAAATAGTGTTATATGCCAACGGGGCGTCAGGTAAGTGAAGAAATTATTTATTCTTGGTATTCGAGGCGTACCTGCAAAGCACGGTGGTTTTGAAACCTTCGCAGATCGTCTGTGTCAGTATCTAGTAAAAAAAGACTGGGATGTGACTGTGTACTGCCAGGAGTTGGGCCGTGGACCTGACTACAGTTCCGTCTGGCACGGTGTGAATCGGGTTCATGTTCCGATCAATCGCGAGGGGGCATTGAGCACGGTGCTGTTTGATTTGAGGACCGTATGGCACGCACTGGATCAGGATGGATTGTTTCTGACGCTTGGCTACAACACAGCATTGTTTAATGTCCTGCAACGCTTGAAAGGGCAGGTGAATATCATCAATATGGATGGTATTGAGTGGAGCCGAAAAAAGTGGGGGCCGCTTGCCAGAGCATGGTTCTGGTTGAATGAGCGCATTGGCTGTTGGGTGGGTAATCATCTGATTGCCGATCATCCGAAAATCAAACAACACCTCGCCACCCGTGTTGGCGCTGATAAAATTACAATGATTTCCTACGGCGGCGATGAAGTGCTTGAAGCAGATGTGGCCGCCCTGGTTCCTTATGGCCTTGAGCCGGGTGGGTTCTCGATTATCATTGCCCGCCCGGAGCCGGAGAACTCGTTCCTGGAAATGGTGCGGGCTTTTAGTTATAGGCGCCGCAATCACAGGTTGGTAGTGCTCGGTAATTTTGACCCGGAGAAGAATCGCTATCACCGTCAGGTAATGGATGCCGCGAGTGGTGAAGTTCTGTTTCCCGGGGCCATTTATGAGGCGGCTGTAGTGCAAGCCTTGAGATATTTTAGCCGCTTTTACCTGCATGGTCACAGTGTTGGTGGTACCAACCCTTCATTGGTCGAAGCTTTGGGTGCGGGATGTGCGGTTATCGCTCATGACAATCAATTCAACAAATGGGTCGCCGGTCCTGATGCTGCCTATTTTAAAGATGAGTCAGCTTGTGCCGTATTGTTCGATCAATTATTGACCAATGATGTGGCCGTATCACGGATGAAATCGGCCAGCAGTAGGCGCTTTCGCGAGCGTTTTACCTGGCCTCAGGTGCTGCGTGAGTACGATGAGTTGCTGACTAGTTGGTATCCTGACAAATAGAATGAGTACTTTATGACCTCTCGCATTCTCGTCACTGGCGGTGCCGGCTTTATTGGTTCAGCGGTTATACGCGAGCTGTTGACCCAAACCTCCTGTGTTGTGGTCAACGTGGACAAGTTGACCTATGCCGGCAATCTGGAGTCTTTGGCTTCCGTGTCCGATTCACTGCGTTACCACTTTTATCAGGTGGATATCTGCGAGGGTGCGGCGTTGGATGCGCTGTTTGCCGAATTCAAACCGACGGCGGTGATGCATTTGGCTGCTGAGTCACACGTCGACCGTTCCATCGACGGCCCGGCAGATTTTATCCAGACCAATATCGTCGGTACTTATAGTCTGCTGGAAGCCACCCGCCGTTATTGGGGTGAGCTGCCGGAAGATAAGAGGGCGGCTTTCCGTTTCCATCATATTTCCACCGATGAGGTGTATGGCGACCTTGAGGGGGTGGAAGACCTGTTCACCGAAATCACACCTTATTCCCCGAGTTCACCGTATTCTGCATCCAAGGCTAGTGCAGACCATTTGGTTCGGGCATGGCATCGCACCTACGGCTTGCCCATTCTGGTGACCAACTGCTCCAATAATTACGGGCCGTACCATTTCCCGGAAAAACTGATTCCCCATGTGATTCTCAACGCCTTGTCCGGTAAGCCGTTACCCGTCTATGGTGACGGTTCACAGGTTCGGGACTGGCTCTATGTGGAAGACCATGCCCGTGCCCTGGTTGAGGTTTTAAACCGAGGAAGGGTAGGAGAAACTTATAATATTGGCGGTCACAACGAGCAACGCAATATTGAGGTTGTGAAAGCAATCTGTGAGCTGCTGGAGGAGCTGGCACCCGATAGACCTGAAGGGGTTGATGCCTATGGGGATTTAATTACCTATGTGGATGACCGGCCGGGCCATGACCGGCGTTATGCTATCGACGCGTCAAAAATTCAGCGAGAATTGGGCTGGGTGCCCGCAGAAACGTTCGAGAGCGGTCTGCGCAAGACCGTTCAATGGTATCTCGATCATCCGGAGTGGTGGCAGCGCACCCTCTCTGGTGCCTATAAGCTTGATCGTGCCGGCACGGTTAAATCGCAATAACTACCCAACTAATTTGTCACCTATGGTGATGTTGGTTTTGGAAAAGATATGAACAATTATAAAGGCATTATTCTGGCGGGTGGCTCGGGTACACGGTTGCATCCGATTACCCTTGGGGTCTCCAAGCAATTATTGCCGGTCTATGACAAGCCGATGATCTATTATCCGCTGTCGGTGTTGATGCTGGCAGGTATCCGTGAGGTTTTGATCATTTCAACACCGGAGGATTTGCCAGCCTTTCGGCGTTTGTTTGGCAACGGCGAGTCGTTTGGGCTGGAGATCAGCTATGCGGAGCAGCCCTCGCCTGACGGTCTGGCCCAGGCCTTTCTGATCGGAGAAGAATTTATTGGTGACAGCTATGTTTGCCTGATTCTTGGGGATAATGTGTTTCACGGTTTTGGCTTTAGTGCCATGCTCCGCGAGGCCGTTCAACGTGAGGAAGGTGCGACTATTTTTGGTTACCATGTCAACGATCCCCAGCGTTTTGGTGTCGTCTCGTTTGACCCCGATGGCAAGGCTGTTTCCATTGAAGAAAAGCCGTCAGAGCCCAAATCAAGCCATGCCGTGACAGGTCTGTATTTTTATGACAACAGTGTGGTGGATATCGCCAGAAAAATAACCCCGTCAGAACGCGGTGAACTGGAAATCACAGACGTGAATAATGCGTATCTGCAACGCGGAAAGCTGCATGTCAGTTTGCTGGGTCGGGGCTTCGCCTGGCTGGACACCGGCACCCACGACTCGTTGATGGAAGCTAGCCATTTCGTCCAGACAATTGAGGCGAGGCAGGGACTCAAGGTGGCCTGTCTTGAGGAGATCGCATATCGGCAGGGTTGGATTGACAATGACCAGCTTCGCCGTCGGGGTGAGACGCTGCAAAAGACTAATTACGGGCAATATCTGGTTCGGGTAGCCGAGGGTTATCAGTGAAAGTCATCGCATCGCCCCTCAAGGATTGTTTGATTATCGAGCCGCGCGTGTTCGGCGACGACCGTGGGTTTTTTCTGGAAACCTTTCACGTGGCGCGCTATGCAGAATTGGCGGGTATTGCGTTGCCCTTTGTTCAGGATAACCACTCGAGATCTGAAAAAGGTGTCCTGCGTGGCTTGCACTTCCAGATCAACAAGCCGCAAGGAAAATTGGTGAGGGTTTTGCGGGGCGAAGTATTTGATGTGGCAGTAGACTTGCGTCGGGACTCGCCCAGTTTCGGTAAGTGGCACGGCCTATTGTTGAATGAAAAAAACAAGCGCCAGTTATGGATGCCACCGGGCTTCGCCCACGGTTTTTTGGTGTTGAGTGACGTGGCAGATTTTGAGTATAAATGTACGGATTACTACGATCCGGATGACGAGGGCGCCATTCTCTGGAATGATCCCGAGCTGGCGATTGAGTGGCCCGAAGCATCGGCTATCAGGCTGTCGGACAAAGATGCCAGTGCCCCCACTTTTGCGGCCTATTGCCAGTCATGAAAATTCTGGTGACCGGGGCAGACGGACAGCTAGGCCGTTGTTTGCAAGACAGGCTTCGCATGACGGCACACGATGGGCTGGCTTTAAATCGTAATCAGCTGGATATTACAGACCGACAGGCTGTAGAGGCTGCCGTTGTAGGATTTCGGCCCGACGTCATTGTCAATGCCGCAGCGTATACGGCCGTTGACCGTGCTGAGAGTGAGCCCGAGGTTGTTCGGCGGGTCAATGCGGAGGCCGTGGGCTATCTGGCGGAAGCGGCCAATAAAGTTGGCGCTCTGCTGGTGCAGGTGTCAACGGATTATGTATTTGATGGCAGAACCACCAGACCGTATCGCGAGTCCGATCCGGTAAACCCCTTGAATGTTTACGGCGCCAGCAAGCTGGCGGGAGAGCAGTACGCCACCGGCGCAAACCGTTATGTTATTGTTCGCGCAGCCTGGCTGTTCAGTGAATACGGCACTAATTTCCTCAAATCGATGCTGAAACTGGCGGATGGCCGCGAGACCATACAGGTGGTTATAGATCAGATTGGGACACCCACCTATGGGGGTGATCTGGCTACCTCGATAATCAGGTTAGCTGAGGCGGAAGCTGTCTCCGGCATGTACCATTATGCTGGCGGGCGTGCCTGCAGCTGGTTTGAGTTCAGCCAGGCTATCTTTGCCGGTCTGAGTAAGCTCAGACCAGAATGGCGGACACCCAGAGTTCTACCCGTGACGGCCACTGAATATCCCGGTGTGGCCACTCGCCCAGCTTATGCCGTCCTCGATGATACGAAATTGCGGGCCTGCCTTCCCCGGGTAACCGGTGACTGGGAGTTGGCCATTGAGGCGGTGATGCCGGTGTTGACAGAATGAGTCTGCTGGCATTGATGATTTTGGCTGTTGGTCAGTTTATTGGCACTGCTGCGGGTTCTGTGGGTTAGTATGACCGGCCACGAGCGCCAGCTGCGTTGGAATGTCTTTATCGGTGCAGTGCTAGGCGCTGGTTTGGGGGTCTTGTTGATTCCCGGTTATGGGCTGATCGGTGCAGTGATTGCGACTTCGGTTGCCGTCGCATCAAAAAACCTGCTGTGTGTTTACCAGGTCAACCAGTTGCTGGGTTTTAACACACTGGCCATCTGTCGAAAAATCTAGCATGCCCCGAGTTTCTTGTTTGAAGGGAGTATAAAGTGATGTCTCTTGTCCCCGTTGTGATGGCTGGTGGTTCAGGAACCCGGTTGTGGCCTCTGTCCCGGCAGTTGTATCCAAAACAGTTCCTGCCACTGTTGGGGGATGACACTATGCTGCAGGAAACCTACGGTCGTTTGCGAGCGTTAGACACACAACCTGCTTTGTTTGTTTGTGGTGAAAGCCACCGGTTTATTGTGGCAGAACAGCTCAGGTCGACAGGTTGTGATCCGGCCATGATTCTGCTTGAGCCAGAGGGCAGGAACACGGCACCTGCGGTGGCGCTGGCAGCTTGCTATGCTCTGGAGCATGCCGGGGAGGGTGATGACCCGGTGTTGCTGGTATTGGCGGCAGATCATGCGATACAGGATGTCGATGCATTTCAGGCGGCGGTGATCGCCGCCTTGCCCTTTGCCGAGCAAGGTAAGCTGGTGACTTTTGGTATCGTACCGAGCGCACCTGAAACCGGTTATGGCTATATAAAGTGTGGTGATTTGGTCGGTAGTGGTCCTGCAAAAATAGTATCGAGGTTTGTAGAAAAACCGGCCAAAGCCCTTGCCGAGCAATATCTGACCGAGGGCGGCTATCTCTGGAACAGTGGGATGTTTCTGTTCAGCGCGCGCCGTTATCTGGACGAGCTGCAGGCGCACAGTCCTGAAATTTTGTCGGTTTGCCAAAAAGCCATGTCATCGGCTTCGGTAGACAGCGATTTTCTCAGGCCCGATAGAGCTGTTTTTCTCGATTGCCCCGCGGATTCCATCGACTATGCCGTCATGGAAAAAACTCCCGATGCCGTGGTGGTACCAATGGACTGTGGCTGGAGTGATGTGGGCTCATGGTCGGCGCTTTGGGCTATATCTGAAAAAGATCAGTGCGGTAATACTCTGAAAGGTGATGTGATGGCACTGGATACCCATGACTCGTTTATCCAGGCTGATCAAAAATTGATTGCGACAATGGGGCTGCGGGACGTGGTGATCATCGAAAGTGACGATGCCATTCTGGTAGCTGACAAAAACCGCGTGCAAGAGGTCAAGAAGATTGTAGATCAGTTACGAGAGCAAAAGCGTTCCGAAGCAGAGGCCCATCGCAAGGTTTTTCGACCCTGGGGGTATTACGATGCCATTGAAAATGGTGAACGTTTCCAGGTAAAGCGGATTCTGGTCAAACCCAGTGGGCGGCTTTCCTTACAGATGCACCACCATCGCGCGGAACACTGGGTTGTGGTGAGTGGTACCGCATTGGTGACAAAGGGCGAAGAGACATTTCTGCTATCGGAAAATGAATCGACATTTATCCCTATTGGCGAAACACATCGCCTGGAGAACCCGGGGTCTATTCCATTGGAGATCATCGAAGTACAGTCTGGGGGATATCTGGGCGAGGACGATATCATCAGGTTTGAAGATATCTACAAGCGAAACTGATTAAAATAAGAGGCCCTAAGATTTCTGGTTCCCTACTTATTCCTTTGTCCGCCCTTTATAATATCCGCCTCTGATATCAACGCTGTCATTCCCATGAATCCACTGGAACGCAAAAGCCTGTTAGGTTTGGCCTCACTCTATGCTTTTCGCATGGTGGGGTTATTCATGTTACTGCCAGTGCTGGCGCTCTACGCTGGCGACTACAGTGGCAGCTCGGCCTTGTTGGCGGGTTTAGCCTTGGGTATCTACGGTCTTACCCAGGGATTATTCCAGATTCCCCTGGGATTTCTTTCCGATCGGGTAGGCCGAAAGCCGGTGATCGCTGGCGGGTTGTTGTTGTTTCTTGTGGGGAGTGTTATCGCTGCGTTGTCTGATTCCATGTGGGGCCTGATTGCAGGGCGGGCGATGCAGGGGGCCGGAGCTGTGGCCAGCACGATCATGGCGCTATTGTCTGATTTGACAACGGAGCAGAATCGCACCAAAGCCATGGCAGTGGTGGGTGGCAGTATCGGGATTTCGTTTGCCCTGTCGATGGTGCTCGGACCGGTGCTGGCGAATCAATGGGGTCTGTCCGGGTTGTTTTGGCTGGCGGCCGGGATGTCGGTAGTGAGCCTTGGCGTGTTGGCCCTGGTGATCCCCACGCCGGTGACCTTGCTTCACAATGCGGAAGCAGAAGCGGTACCGGCAATGTTTGGCCGGTTGTTAAAAGACGCTGAGTTGTTGCGGCTCAATCTGGGGATTGGCACCCTGCATTTTGCCCAGATGGCCAGCTGGGTGGCAGTTCCGGTGCTTTTGGAGCAGAGCCTGGGTCTGGCCCGCAGTGATCACTGGATGATTTACCTCGGCACCATGGGGTTGTCGTTTCTCTGCATGCTGCCTTTTATTATCGTTGGGGAAAAGCGCCGTAAAATGAAACCGGTGTTTATTGGCGCGGTTACTCTGCTGGCTCTAGCCGAAATGGTTCTCGCCGCCAATACCAGTCACCGCTATGGGTTTATCGTGGGTTTATTCCTGTTTTTTATGGCCTTTAATCTGCTGGAAGCGTCGCTGCCGTCGCTGGTCAGCAAACTGGCGCCGGCCGGTGGCCGCGGCACAGCCATGGGTATCTACTCCACCAGCCAGTTTATGGGGGCCTTTTTTGGTGGGCTGGCAGGCGGTTATGTGGCCTGGCGATTTGGTTATGCCGAAGTTTTCTGGATGGTGGCGGTGTCGATTCTGGTCTGGCTGGCCGCTGCGGTGACGATGAAGAAACCGGCCCATTTGAAAAGCCTGGTAGTGTCATTGATGCCGGGCGAAGTGATTGCTGCCGAGCGTTTTGTCGGTCCAGTTCCCGGTGTTCAGGATGTGGTGATCATGCCGGAACACCGGCTTGCCTACTTTAAAGTGGATAAGGATTCTTTCTGTCAGTCTACGATGGAGTCAGCACTGGGGCGTCCCCTGGAGGCACCGGTTTAACGGCATAAAAAAGCCCGCTTTTACGCGGGCTTTTTTATTGGATTTGGTTGGTTTGTCAGAACGGGATGTCATCATCAAAACTGTCAAATCCGGGGTCTGTGCTGTTGTTGTTATTGCTAGACCCCGGTGGCTGTGGCTGTTGTTGCTGGGGTTTGCTGTAGCCTCCTTGACCGCTACCTGATGGGCCTTGCTGCTGCATGCCATCGTCGTAGCCTGATGAGCCCGAGCCTGCCCCGCCACGACTATCCAGCATCTGCATTTCATTCGCCACGATTTCAGTGGTGTATTTGTCCTGACCGCTCTGGTCTTGCCACTTGCGGGTTCTGAGCGAGCCCTCAATATATACCTTGCTGCCTTTTTTCAGGTATTCGGCAGCGATTTCTGCCAGACGATTAAAAAAAACAACCCGATGCCACTCGGTTCGTTCCTGCGGTTGGCCTGTCTGCTTGTCTTTCCAGGTTTCACTGGTGGCCAGTGTGAGGTTGGTCACTGCACCACCGCTGGGCATATACCGTGTTTCCGGGTCTTTCCCCAGATTGCCAATCAAAATAACCTTGTTGATACCCCGAGCCATGCCTTGCTCCACTGACTAAAATTAGGACGACAGTTTACCTCGGAAGCGCAGTCCTGTCATTGGCTCAGGTCTCGTACTTAGCTGTTGGCCACGACACTGGGACGCTGCGATATCTGCTGGTGCCATAAGTGAAGATGCTCGTGCCCCTCGGGCATGGCTACCCCTGCCCATTCGGCAAAGTCGATGGTCACCAGTGCGGTGATATCAGCCATGGAGAAATTGTTCCCGGCAAGGTAGGAACGGTGGGCTAAATGCTGGTTTAGGTCATCATAGAAATTCATGATGCGTTGGCGGCCTCGTTCCACCAGGGCCGGGATTTTGTCGTAATTGTGCGGTCCGACCAGAGCTCTTCCATCAAACCAGTCAGGCCCATTTCTGAACAGGTCTGCCACTGCCTGAAAGCCGTTGGTAAAACAAATCTGGTTCCACATTTCCACTAATCCGATTTCCTGGTCAGTGGCGCCAAACAGGGGTGGCTCCGGATGGCGGGCTTCCAGATAGCGGGCAATGGCGTTGGTCTGGGAGATACAGGTGCCATCATCAAGTTCCAGTACAGGCACATCGCAGTTGGGGCTTTTCAGTCGAAAATCTGCGGTAAGTTGCTCCCCTTTCAGCAAATCCACCTCAATGCGCGGAAAATTGATGCCCTTTTCGGCCATGAAGATATTCAGCCGTCGCGGGTTGGGGACACCGGGATAGTCATAGAGTTTCATGGCATTTCCTTATTCTGGTTATTAGTGAGCATGGTGGATGACTGGAAGTTGTTTGTTGATGCTAACGGTTGTGAGCATGCAGGGAAACCCCCTCCCGGTTCATCTGCGTGGTTAGTCGGCGGTTGGTTCGGAGCGGTGGGCTAGTAGGCGTTTTTGTTGCGAAAGAGGCTGAACACCGTGAGGGTAATGATTTTCAGGTCGAGCCACAGTGACCAGTTGTTGATGTATTCAAGATCGCATTCCACCCGCCGCTCCATCTTTTCCAGTGTGTCGGTCAGCCCCCGATAACCGCGGATCTGGGCGAGCCCGGTAATCCCCGGTTTGACCTTGTGGCGCCACATATAGGATTCGATCAGGTCCATGTAATACTCATTGTGGATCAGGGCATGGGGTCTGGGACCCACGATGGACATGCGGCCCTGCACGACATTAAAAAACTGCGGTAACTCGTCGAGGCTGGTACGTCGCAGAAAAGCCCCCAGTCTGGTGAGCCTCGGGTCATCGAGTTTCGCCTGGGTTACCGCACCATTGGCTTCCTGATGAACCGTCATGGATCTGAACTTGTAAACCTTGAAACGTCTGCCATCCTGGCCATTACGATACTGCTTGAACAATACGGGGCCGGGCGAACTGACTCTGATCAACAGCGCAATTACGAGGCAAGCAGGTGTGACCAGTGCGCAAATCAGTGTGCCGAGCACTAGGTCTTCACAGCGCTTGAGAGTACGATTAATACCTCGCATGGGCGAGCAGCTGATATCTATGGCGTAGTGACCGAGGATGCTCGATACCTTGTGGTTGAGGAGCTGGATGTCCTCAAAGTCGGGGAAAAAGCGGATGTCCACCGTCACATGGCGGAGGGCATAGACAATGTCTTTGATGAAACTGCCCATACTAAGCGGCAGGTCGAGCCACACTTCATCGACTGAATATTTACCAAGTTTCTCTATCAATTGACCGGAGTGAGCCCAGCGCTCTATTTCGCTGGCATGCACATGATGAACCAGTTGGTAACCGGACTGCTGCATTTCCCGCTCGTCAAAGAGTTCCCTAGCGTGGTGGTGATTGCTGGTAATGACCAGTACCGACCGCAGATTTTTACCGGCACTTCGCAGGCGCTTCAGATAAAAGTGGTATCCGCAACGGTAAACTGTGCCGCCCAACCAGGTCAATGCCACTAGGTAAAACAGCCAGAGTCTGGAAAACTCGATGGCTGTTTTGGTAAATACCAGAAAGGCCATGAGTACTGCCACGGTCAGCAGTAGCGAAAAAGTATAGCGTTTGAGGAGGGGAGGAAGTCGTCTGCCCCGCCATGAGTCGTAGACACCGGTAATGGTGAGGACAAAAACCAGCAGCAGCGCTGTGCCACCGGTCAATACTTCAAATTTGGCGGACATGTCCGCGGAGCCAAAGCGGAGCCAGTGGGCCACTGTGCTGGCAAAAATCACATTGACGGCATCAACGATGGCAATGAGTGGCGCAAAGCTGGAAGTGGATGAAGGCTGTGAGTTGGTTGCCATCAATTTATCGTCAGGGTTATATACCGGGAGAGCCGAATCGGCTCTCCCGTGAAGGATAATTTCAGTGGCAAACTAGGGGTTGTAGCGCTGAAAGACCAGCGTTGCATTGGTGCCACCAAAACCAAAGCTGTTGGACATGACACGTTGCAGGTTGGCCTTATCTACCCGTCTGGTGATAATGGGCAAGTCTGCCGCTTCGGGATCAAGATTGTCGACGTTGGCTGAAGCGCAGATGAAGTTGTGCTCCATCATCAGCAGACTGAAAATCGCCTCCTGAACACCTGCGGCGCCGAGTCCGTGGCCGGACAGCGATTTGGTCGAGCTGATGGGTGGTACTTTTTCGCCAAAAGTTTCCCTGATGGCTTTCAATTCCTGCAAATCACCGACGGGTGTGCTGGTACCATGGGTGTTTATGTAGTCGATATCCCCCTGGGTGGTTTGCATCGCCATTTTCATGCAGCGTGCGGCACCTTCTCCGGACGGTGCCACCATGTCATAACCATCCGAGGTGGAGCCATAGCCCACCAGCTCGGCATAGATTGTGGCGCCCCGCGCCAGAGCGTGTTCCAGTTCTTCCACGACCAGGCAGCCTGCACCGACTCCCGGTACAAAACCATCCCTGTCAGCGTCATAAGCCCTGGAGGCCAGTTGAGGAGTGTCGTTATATTTGGTCGACAGTGCTCCCATGGCATCAAACATGCCCGCCATTGACCAGTGCATATCCTCGGCACCACCGGCAAAGACAATGTCCTGTTTGTTCATCTGAATCAATTCCATTGCGTGACCAATGCTGTGGGCGCTGGTGGCACAGGCGGAGGCTATGGAATAGTTGGTGCCCTTGATTTTGAATGGTGTCGCCAAGCAAGCCGAAACGGTGCTGGCCATGATCTGGGTTACCCGGTAAGGACCCGCTTTTTTGATGCCTTTGGCGCGCATGACGTCAATGGTTTCGGTGAACATTTCACCGGATACGCCGCCGGATCCCATCACCAGGCCGGTGCGGATATTGGAGACCTGGTCCTCGCTGAGGCCGGCATCGGCAATGGCGCGCTCGGTGGCGATATAGCCGTAAGCCGCAGAGGGGCCCATGAAGCGGAGAATCTTGCGGTCAATCAGCTCCGCGAGATCAAGGTCGACCCGGGCAGCCACGTTGCAGCGCAGGCCCATTTCTTCAAAATCTTCCCGGAAGACGATGCCGGATTTCCCTTCCTTTAGCGCTGTGGTGACGGTTTCCCTGTCATTACCCAGGCAGGAAACTATCCCCATTCCGGTAATTACTACACGTTTCATCGTTTATACCTATGCCGACTGTCAGGTTCGGCTATTGTAGTAGAAAAAATCAGAAGTTGTCAGTTGACTCGAACAGTCCAACACGCAGATCTTTTGCCGTATAAATCTCGCGACCATCCACAAAAACACTGCCATCGGCAATAGCCATTTTCAGTTTTCTTTCGACAATTCTCGAAATATCAATCTGGTAGGTCACGGTGCTTGCTTCTGGCAGTACCTGACCGAAAAACTTCACTTCGCCCGAACCCAGCGCTCGTCCCTTGCCGGGATTGCCTTTCCAGGCCAGGAAAAAGCCGGTCAGCTGCCACATGGCATCAAGGCCAAGGCAGCCGGGCATAACCGGGTCGCCATGAAAGTGGCAACCAAAAAACCACAGGTCTTTATGAATATCCAGTTCTGCCGTTATCAGGCCCTTGCCAAACCGGCCTTCTTCGGCATGAATGCGGGTGATTCGATCCACCATCAACATGTTGTCAGCGGGGAGTTTGGCGTTGCCTTCACCGAACAGGTCGCCGTGACTGCAGGCGACAATTTCCTCGCGGGTATACGCGTTCTGTGATTGTGGAACGAATTTCGTCATTGAGTGGACTGTCCTGGTTGGTGGGTTTTACCCGGTGCTGGTTTGTCATCGAAGCGGTGAATTTTAGCGGATTTGCTCATTAAGTCCAGAAAAGAAGGGGGATGTAGAGGGCATTATTGCCCTATCAATCCTCATCCATCAGATCAGAGCACACACTATATTGTATTGGCGCTCGTGGCAGATATTCCTGTGCTGGATGTCAGCATTTTCGTTGGAGGGCAAACTCTGTGAGTTCTGCCAATGCCCGGTGTTCCGGTGAGTCTGTAAAATCTGCCAGGCAGGCTCTTGCCTGTTCTGCATGATGAGCTGCACAAGTGAGTGTATAGTCGAGTGCGCCAGTCGAATGGATGGCGTCACTAATCTGGTCGAGCTGTTCCAGGGCACCTTTCTCAATGGCTGACCGAATCATCGTGGCCTGCGCTGGTGTCCCCCTCTGCATAGCGCAAATCAGAGGCAGTGTCGGTTTGCCCTCTGCGAGGTCATCACCGATATTTTTGCCAAGTTCGTCCGCCTGACCACTGTAGTCGAGCACGTCATCTACCAGTTGAAATGCCATTCCAAGATGGTAACCGTAATGTTTTGCCGCTTCTTCCTGGGTGGCCGGGGCCCCTGCCAGTATGGCGCCGGTTTGTGCTGCTGCCTCGAAGAGTTGAGCTGTTTTCTTGTGAATGACATTGAGGTAGGCCGCTTCGGATGTATCGGGGTTGCCGGCATTGATTAGTTGCTGCACTTCACCTTCGGAGATGATATTGGTGGTATCGGCGATGATTCGCATGATCGCCATGCTGTCGATGGCAACCAGCATCTGGAACGCCCGGGAATAGAGGAAGTCTCCGACAAGCACACTGGGCGCATTGCCGAACCGCGCATTGGCTGTGGCTCTTCCACGTCGCAGGCTGGAGGTGTCCACCACATCGTCGTGCAGTAGCGTGGCGGTGTGAATGAACTCGATAATGGCGGCCAGTGAGATGTGTTGTGTCCCCCGGTAGCCAAAGCTCTTTGCGATGAGTAACACCAGTAGTGGGCGAAGTCGTTTGCCGCCGGCGTCGACGATGTACTGGCCAATATTTTCCACTAACCCGACGTCAGAATGCAGCTGGCGAATGATCAGCTCATTCACCTGTTCAAATTCGGATTTAACTACCTGATGGAATGGCAACATGCCGTAACCCTGGCCAGCAACAATAGGTGTAAACAGCCAATGCACGCGGGACTTGTACGATAGGCGCGTCGCATCCTAGAGAGGGCCTCTGTCACTGTCAAGTTTCCGATGCTTGGATCACCTATACAATGGAATATTCCCTTGCGATAACAGGGGGTTTCCCTTAAAATCCCGCCCCTCGCAAAACCGGCCTTGAGGAAATCGTTCCTGCAGGCTTCGAACTGGCATGAGCGAATACGGAGCATATTATGTACGCAGTTATAAAGAGTGGTGGCAAACAGCACCGGGTGAAGGAAGGCGAATACCTGCGCCTCGAAAAGCTGGAAGTCCCCACCGGTGGCAATATTGACTTCAATGAAGTGCTGATGGTTGCCGATGGTGAAAATTTCAAGATTGGTGCACCGTTGCTTGAAGGTGCCAAGGTAACAGGTGAAGTGCTTAGCCATGGTCGTGCTGACAAGGTGCAAATCATCAAATTTCGCCGCCGCAAGCATCACCGGAAGCAGATGGGCCACCGTCAGTGGTACACCGAAGTGAAAATCACGGGCATCAGTGCCGGTTAAGATCAGATAGGAGAACGTCATGGCTCACAAGAAAGCTGGTGGTAGTACCCGTAACGGGCGCGATTCCGAAAGTAAACGACTGGGTGTCAAGCGTTTCGGTGGCGAACAGGTCACAGCGGGTAATATCATTATTCGTCAGCGCGGTACCCGGTTCCATGCCGGCAGCAATGTTGGCATTGGTCGCGACCACACCATTTTTGCTACAGCAGACGGTGAAGTACAGTTCACAGTGAAAGGTCCCAATAATCGCAAGTATGTGAATATTGTCACCGCCTGAGGCTGGCTTTATTGAAAAGCCCCGCCCAGGCGGGGCTTTTTTGTGTTTGAATATTTGAATATCGAGTGGATTGTATGTGTTCGTGCTGCCAGTGGCACACGATTTAATTCCAACCCCTCAGAGCGCGGTATACTCCCGTCATGAAATTTGTCGATGAAACAACGATTCACGTACATGCCGGTCGCGGTGGTAACGGTTGCCTGAGTTTTCGCCGTGAGAAATTCGTGGCCAAAGGTGGGCCCGACGGTGGCGATGGTGGTGACGGCGGCTCGGTTTATCTGGAAGGCGATATCAACCTCAATACCCTGGTGGATTATCGCTTTCAGCGAGATTATCGCGCCCAGAGTGGCCAGGCTGGCAGCAGTCGCAACTGTACCGGTCGGGGTGGTGATGATCTGGTTCTCAAAGTGCCGGTGGGCACCACGGTAATTGATGAAGATACCGAGGAAGTGCTCGGTGATATCACCGATGATGGCCAGCGCCTGATGGTGGCTCATGGGGGCTTTCACGGCCTGGGAAATACCCGGTTCAAGTCGAGTGTCAATCGTGCGCCGCGCCAGACATCACCCGGCAAAGAGGGTGAAGAGCGCAATCTGCGTTTGGAGCTGAAAGTACTGGCGGATGTGGGCCTGGTTGGTTTGCCCAATGCCGGTAAGTCGACGTTTATTCGCGCTGTCTCGGCTGCGCGTCCCAAGGTTGCCGATTATCCCTTTACCACACTCGTTCCCAATCTGGGTGTCGTCAATCCCCACAAGTATCGCAGTTTTGTGATTGCTGATGTGCCCGGTCTGGTGGAGGGTGCTGCCGAAGGTGCCGGTCTTGGCATTCGTTTTCTGAAACACCTGACACGAACCCGCCTGCTGTTACATCTGGTGGATATGATGCCGCCCGATGGAAAAAATCCAGCGGATAATATCGCCATTATTGAAGATGAACTGGATCAGTTCAGCCCGACTCTGTGGAGCAGGGATCGTTGGTTGGTGCTCAATAAAGTGGATTTATTACCCGAGTCGGACCGCCAGCAATATTGCAGCGACGTGGTCGCCCAGCTGGGCTGGGAAGGGCCGGTGTATCAGGTGTCTGCCTTGTCCGCCCAAGGTACGGCCGAGCTGTGTGATGACATTCTCGAGTATCTGGAAGCCTGTTGGGAGACTGAACGCAGTGACCCGGAGGTAGCCCGCCGGGAGCTGGATGTTCAGCACCAGATGCAGCATGAGGCACGTGACCGAATTGAATCCCTGCGCCGGAATCGAAAATCGGATGACAGCGACGAGGATGATGACTTTGACGACGATGATTATGATGTGGAAGTCGTTTATAGCCCCTGAATCGTTATCGATTCAATTCCGGAAATCAGCCACTCTCAACCAGGATTCGATCCACCAGACAGCAGACCAGCCATGAACGATAGAACGATTGTCCGCAATGCCCGCCGCTGGGTCGTAAAGATAGGCAGTGCCCTGTTGACTGCCGATGGCCGTGGTCTCGATCGGGAATCTATCGGCGCCTGGGTGGCCCAGGTGGCAGAATTACTCGAGCAGGACATTGAAGTGGTGATGGTCTCTTCCGGGGCTGTTGCCGAGGGTATGTCCCGGCTCGGCTGGCGGAAGCGGCCATCGGCTGTTCACGAGTTGCAGGCAGCGGCAGCCGTAGGCCAGATGGGCCTGGTGCAGGCCTATGAATTCCAGTTTCAACAATTCAACCGCCACACCGCGCAGGTGCTGCTCGATCACGATGATCTGTCGAACCGCGAGCGTTACCTCAATGCCCGCAACACGTTACAGACATTGATCGGGCTGGGGGTGGTGCCGATTATTAACGAAAACGATACGGTGGTTACCGATGAAATTCGTTTTGGTGACAATGACACGCTGGCGGCGGTGGTGGCCAATCTTATCGATGCGGATTTGCTGGTGATTCTCACTGATCAGCATGGACTTTATGATGCCGACCCGAGAACCTCGCCAAAGGCCCGGCTGGTTTCCCTGGGCCGGGCAGGTGATCCCGCACTGGACAAACTGGCCAGTGAAGGCGGTGCGTTGGGCCGGGGGGGCATGATTACCAAATTGCGTGCCGCCCGCCTGGCCGCCCGTTCGGGAGCGAGCACAGTGATTGTTGGTGGTCGCAACGAGCAGGTGCTCACCAGACTGGCAAAGGCGGAAGATCTTGGAACGCTGCTGTTGGCAGAACAGATGCCGATAGCTGCCCGCAAGCAGTGGTTGGCCGGTCGGCTGCAAGTGCGTGGGTCACTGACGCTGGACGAGGGTGCCTGCCGGGCGCTGCGCGAGCAGGGTAAGAGTCTATTGCCGGTCGGGGTGAGAGCGGTCGTTGGGGATTTCCATCGAGGTGATCTGGTGCGCTGTGTTGACCCGGCCGGGAATGAGGTTGCCCGCGGTCTGGTCAACTACAGTGCTGCCGAGAGTCGTCTGATTATTGGCAAGAGCAGTGACAGGATTCTCGATATCCTCGGTTATTGTGATGATAAAGAAGTGATTCACCGGGACAATCTGGTTTTGATCTAGTCTGCTCTGTGCAGCTAGGCTGGCGGGTCCAACTGATCATTGACAGATCCGTTGACCCTAAACCAGCCAGCGATGCTGTAGCGGTGTCGGTTGGTGGGCAAAACTTCGTGGGGAAATACTTCACTCAGGAAGATGGCCAGCGTTCCGTAAGCTGGCGTTACCCGCAGGATTTCCCGTTCCCCCATTTCACTGAACAGAATCAGTTCACCACCGTCGTCTGGCATCCAGCCGGGATTCAGGTAAGCCACTGTCGAGAGTCGACGGTTGGTCTGACCCCGAAAGGCATCCAGGTGTTTGCGATAAAAATCCCCTGGACGGTAATGTGAAAAATGGCTCTCGTAAGAGAACAAGCCAAGAAAAAGGTGCCGATTGAGATAGGTCTGTAGTCGACCGCTCCACTCCAGCCAACGCTGCTCCGGTAACGTTGCCCCTGCAATCCAGCGGATGGCATCCCGTCGGACAAACCGGTTCAGGGTTTGATCACAGTTGCGGCCCACGCCTGCTTCGCTGAAGTCATTGCTGTGAAGCGATTGTATCTGGCCAAACAATTCTTCCGACAATAGTCCGGGCAGTGCGTTGGGAATAACCGTGTAGCCCTTCCCGGTGAGATCACTGGCAATCTGTGAAAACAGGAGAGTTTCGACTTCCTGTTCGTCAGAGGTGTCGACAGAGATGGATGTCATGTTGGTGCTAACCGGATTGAGGTGTGCGATTATCGGATCTAAGGTGGATTGCTGTAAATGGGTTCGAGGTTTTCTTCACGCTGATTTTGCAGATATTGTGGCGCTTGTGGGCAGGCAGTCTTGATAAATACCCCTTGTGGTTTTTTCGCAATCCTCTTAAATAGCGAAGTGAGTGTTGTTGGATCGAACGGTAGTCTGAAAGGTTTTTTCCATTGGATGTTGATGGTTAACGATTATTGCTATGAAAAGTGTTGTTCATGAGTTAGCGCGTATCGTCCAGACCGTGGCGACGGCTGATACACCTATTGATCAGGTTAACCTGATCGTTGAGTCTATCAGCCAGACCATGGCGGTGGATGTGTGCAGTCTCTACCTGGCGAATGATCAGCGGGAAATGCTGTTGCTGGCGTCCCACGGTCTGGCCGCAAAAGCCGTACGTAACGTCAAGTTGCCGCCTGGCACAGGGCTGGTGGGGCTGGTCGCCACCAGTCGCCATCCGGTCAATCTGGCCGATGGCACAGTACACCCCTCCTATTGTTATGTCGCAGAGACACGGGAAGAGCAGTTCCACAGTTTTTGCGGTGTGCCTATCGTGCATGCCGGCAAAGTCATTGGTGTTCTGGTGGTTCAGGGGCGTGAAATTCGCGAGCTATCTGAGGAAGAGCAGGGCTTTTTAGTGACGCTGGCAGCCCATCTGGCATTGTTGCTGGGCACCAGTCCGCTCGCTCAGGGCGATATGATCGGCCTCAACGAGCGGGTGTCTGGTGTCAAGGGCGCACCCGGTATCGGTATCGGTCATATCAAAATAAGCGATCACGGCGAACTGTACTCTGTGCTCGATGCGCCCTGTGAAGATATTCCCGGTGCCGTGGAGGACTGGCAGAAACTGCTTGCCGTGGTGCGGGCACAAATTGATCACGAGCAGGCGTCCCTCGGCAAAGAGATATCCGGCAGTGTTGCCGGTATTTTCAGCGCCTACAACATGCTGCTGGAGGATCCGGCATTCTGCTCTTATGTGGAGAAGGGTATTCGTGGCGGCAACTGGTTGCCGGGATCGCTGCGCAAGGCCGTGCAGCATTTTGCCGAACTGTTTCTGGAGATGGATGACCCTTATCTGAAAGCCCGTCACGAAGATATTCACCATCTGGGTAACAAGTTGTTCAACGCTTGGCGGGGGATCAAGCCTGTGGCCATTCCCCCCGATACAAATATCGTATTGGTGGGCTTTCAGGTGAGTGTTTCCGATATTGCCCTGATCCCCAGTGACAAATTGGTGGGGCTGGTCTGTTTTGATGGCTCAGGCCTGTCACATACAGCCGTGCTGGCCAATGCGCTCGGTATTCCTGCTGTTATGGGCACCGGCCGGTTGCGTCGGCTGGTTGATGACGCCCAGATTATTGTTGACGGAAACAATGGTCAGGTACTGCTCAATCCCGGTGATGCGGTTCTGGCAGAGTATCAGCGGTTGGTGAATGATCGCCGCGCCCTGATGAAGCAGTTGGAAAAAATGCGCGATTTGCCCGCCGTGAGTCGGGATGGTATCGCCGTAACCCTTTATACCAATACCGGGTTGTTGGCAGATATCTCCCCGGGACTCTTGAGTGGTGCCCAGGGTGTGGGGCTCTACCGCACAGAAATCCCTTTCATGGTGCACGACAGTTTCCCCTCCGAGGAAGAGCAAATCGGGGTCTATCGGCAAGTCCTGGATGCTTACAAAGGCAAGCCGGTCCATATGCGGACTCTGGATGTTGGTGGCGACAAGCAATTGCCCTATTTCCCGGTCGACAACGAAAAAAATCCGGCTCTGGGCTGGCGTGGTGTGCGCTTTACCCTGGATAACAGCCAGTTACTGATGACCCAGGTCCGCGCCATGATGCGCGCAGCAGAGGGCATGGACAATCTGCGAATTCTCTTACCAATGGTCAGTTCCACCAGTGAACTCGACGACTTTTCCGAGATTTTTCTTGATGCCTTAGAGCAGCTGACAGCGGAGGGTTACGCTGTTACCAGGCCCGATTTGGGTGTTATGGTGGAGGTTCCGGCGGCTATTTCCCAAATCCCGTTCTGGGCAGGGAAAATCGACTTTATTTCCATCGGTTCCAATGACCTCAGCCAGTATCTGCTGGCGCTGGATCGTGACAATCCCCGAGTGTCAGCCCGTTATGATCATGTGCATCCGGCTGTGTTGCTGGAAATTCAGCGCATTCTCAAGTTGGCCAAAGATGCTGGAATCCCGGTCAGTCTCTGTGGTGAGATGGCTTCGGATCCAGTGGCGGTCGTACTGTTGCTCGGTCTTGGCATGCGTACGCTCAGTATGAGTGCCGCTAAATTACCCCAGATGAAATGGTTGATTCGTACACTGCCTATTGCTACCGCCGAGCGTCTGGCGCACGATTCGCTGACATGCCACTATCCCGCTGATATACGGAAATTGGTGCGCCTAGAACTCGATAACCTCGGTCTTGATGAGCTTTTTAAATAGCGGCTTGATAGTGGGTTTCTTCAGTTGGTTAACAGGGTAGATCTGATGAATCGGCAGGTTGCCGGGATCCGGTAGCTTGGGAGCGTCTATCTATATTTGCTGACAATACACAGACAGAGTAAACAATTTATGTCCAATCTTTTGCTGGTGGTGGACGATCTCGAGGACATCAACGGCTTTGGCTTCGATGACCTGGCCATCAGTTTTGCACAATATCTGGAGGATCACCCGAAAAAAGGCGAGAAAAAGCTTAGCCTGATCAATCTGTGTGACAGTGAAAAGTATTTGAGTAGGGGATACTATTGTTCCCTGCTGGCGGAGGCCCGGGGGCATCGGGTGATGCCTTCTGTGAACACAATCAACGATCTGCGCAGCAAGTTGTTGTACATGTCGCGTATCACGGGTGAGCTGCTGTTATCCGGTTCCAATACGGGGGGAGAAGGGGAGAAAAAAACATTTTATGTGAATTTTGGGGTTGCATCAGACCCCGGTTTTTCCCGGTTCGGACAGCGACTGTTTTCTGTGTATCCGGCCCCCATGCTGAAAGTTGTGTTGTTCTGGTCTGGTGGCTGGCAAGTAAAAAGTATTGTTGCCATCTCACTGGGTAAATTGCCAAAAGCGGAGCGCCCGAAATTTGTGGAAGCGATGCTCAAATTTAACGAAAAACGTTGGCAGAGCCCGAAAAAGAAGAAATCCTATCGCTGGGAGCTGGGTGTGCTGGTGGATCCCAAGGAGGTCATGCCTCCCAGTAACAAGGAGGCCCTGAGTCGTTTTATCAAGGCTGCCGCCAAGTGTAATATCAATGCTGAGTTGATCACTGCCAGGGATTATCCGCGCCTCGGCGAATATGACGGCCTGTTTATTCGTGAGACCACCGCTATCGACCATCATACCTTCCGCTTTGCCAGGAAGGCGGAGATAGAGGGGATGGTAGTAATTGATGATCCCACCTCCATTTTGCGTTGTTGTAACAAGGTTTTTTTACAGGATGCCTTTACCTATAACGGTGTTCCCGCGCTCAAAACTCAGGTGTTTTCCACGCACACCCCAGACGACCTGGATGCCATTGAAAAGGAATTTGGCTACCCCGTGGTGTTAAAGATACCCGAGGGTTCGTTTTCCAAAGGCGTATTCAAAGCTGCTAACAGGGAGGAGTTGTTGGCACATCTGACTGAGCTGTTGAAAACCACTGCGCTGGTATTGGTGCAGGAGTATCTCTATACCGATTTTGACTGGCGCATTGGGGTATTCAACAACCGGCCTTTGTATGCTTGCCGCTACTTCATGGCGCGCAATCACTGGCAAATCTACAATCATGGCAGCAAACGTTTTAACTCGGGCGGATTTGAAACCCTGCCAACCTACGAAGTGCCGAGAGAAGTGCTGGATGCCGCATTGCGTGCAGCCAGGGTGATCGGTAGTGGTTTATATGGCGTCGATATCAAACATCAGGGCAAGCAGGCCTACGTAATTGAAATCAATGATAACCCCAATATTGACTACAAGGTAGAGGACGTCTATCTCGGGGATGAGCTTTATATGCTGGTGATGGCGGAAATGGCTCGACGTCTGGAGCTGAAAGGTCGCTAGAAAATGATTATTGATCGCCGATTAATGGTCGGTCATAAAAAAAACCGGCCATCGGCCGGTTTTTTGATTGCAATGACAAACCCTTAGCTGGCTGCCATTGACTTCAATTGGGCGTTCAGTCTGCTCTTGTGACGGGCGGCCTTGTTTTTGTGAATAATACCTTTGTCGGCCATCCGGTCAATGACGGGCACTGCAGAGTTATAGGCGGCAGTCGCCGTGGTCACTTCGCCGGTTGCAATGGCGGCGTAGGTTTTCTTGATATAGGTGCGTACCATAGAACGCAGGCCGGCATTGTGCTGGCGACGCTGTTCATTCTGACGTGCGCGTTTGCGTGCTTGGGGTGTATTGGCCACCTGGGTGCTCCTCTCAATCGTGAGTCTTGATTCAAGGCGCGGAAATATACAGGTTTTGGGGCGGCTTATCAACAGGCTGAAGGCCACAAAGTCCGCAAATTGCGTTTAGCTTGATAGCTGGGCGATCGGCGACGTGTCCGGGCGCGATACCCGGCAGTCGATCCCGGTTGTTGAACCCGGTTGTCCGGGCCTCGCCAATCAGCGATGCCGCTATCATCCCGTCACCAAAATCACTATGATTTGCCCCTTGCGTTTAGCCATTGTCGGGACAATGCCGGTTTGCAACCACAGAATTCAGACGATTCAAATCCTTCCGAGCCCACAGCCGCAGACCCCCCCGTAGCGCCTGGACTGCTGCGCTCCAGTAGTGTGGTCGGCAGTATGACCATGCTCTCCCGGGTGCTTGGCTTACTGCGGGATATGGTGTTTGCTCGGGTCATCGGTGCCGATGCGCTGGCCGATGCCTTCTTTGTCGCCTTTAAAATCCCAAATTTCTTTCGACGACTGTTTGCCGAGGGAGCATTTGCCCAGGCATTTGTGCCAGTACTGGGTGAGTATCGCGAAAAAGGCACCCCGGCAGCGGTCAAGGCTTTGCTGGATAGTGTGGCCGGCGTGCTGGGTTCATCGCTGATTGTGCTCACCATTCTGGTGGTCATTGCTTCGCCGTTAGTCACTGCACTGTTCGCCTTTGGTTTCTGGCTTGATTACCCGGACAAGTTTGACGCCGCCAGCACTATGTTGCGGATCACTTTCCCTTACTTGATGTTGATATCCCTGACAGGCCTGGCCGGGGCAATTCTCAACAGTTACGACCGTTTTGCCGTGCCCGCTTTTACGCCGGTGCTGTTAAATATTACCCTGATAGCTGCCGCGCTGGTGGCCGCTCCCTGGTTTGATGCGCCCGTCTATGCACTGGCCTGGGGCGTGCTGGTGGCCGGGGTTGTGCAACTGCTGTTTCAGTTGCCATTTCTTGCTCAGATCCACAGGCTTCCGAACCCTAAAGTGGATTGGCGGGATGAAGGTGTGCGCAGGGTGCTTCGCCTGATGGTGCCGGCAATCTTTGGCGTTTCTGTCAGCCAGATCAACCTGTTGCTGGATACTGTGATAGCCTCGTTTCTGCCAACGGGGAGTATTTCGTGGCTGTATTACTCTGACCGGCTGTCCGAGCTTCCGTTAGGTGTGTTTGGGATTGCTATCGCCACCGTGATTTTGCCCAGCCTGTCCCGGCAACATGCTGCCCGTACCACGGAAGTGTTCAGCCGCACTCTCGACTGGGCTCTGCGTATGGTGCTGCTGGTTGCCATTCCAGCGGCGGTGGCATTGATGATACTTGCCGAGCCGATTCTCACGACCCTGTTTTATTATGGTGATGTGATGACGCCGCGGGATATCGGAATGGCGACCATCAGCCTCCAGGCGTACGCGATTGGTCTGATTGCTTTCATGTTAATCAAAGTACTGGCTCCCGGTTATTTTGCCCGACAGGATATGAAAACCCCGGTGCGTATCGGGATTATTGCCCTGGTAACCAACATGGTGCTCAATTTGGCGTTTGCGCTGCCGCTGCATCACTATCTCGGCATCGGGCATGTCGGGTTGGCGCTGGCGACTTCGTTGGCGGCCATGCTGAATGCCGGACTGTTGTTCCGCGGACTGTATGGGCTTGGTATTTATCGACCCGCTCCCGGCTGGCCCCGCTTCTTGTTGACATTACTGGGTGCGAATCTGGTCATGGCGGTGGTGCTGTGGGGATTCACGGCTTACCTGAATCAGTGGCTCTTCTGGGACGGTTGGCAGCGCGTCGGTTGGATGCTCTTGATCTGTCTCAGCGGCATGTTGGTATACACACTGTTTTTGCTGGCGGGCGGTATGCGGCCCTCAGACCTTCGCCATCGCTAGGGCGCTGTCACAAAAGTGTTGGCCCGAAGGTGCTTCGCCTGTTTTTCCCCTATTGGGCTGGGTTATACTGCCGCCTTTGTTTTGCGATGAAAGCCGCCAGTGACTACAAACCAGTGACCCCGAACCAGTGACCGGAAAAAAGCATCAGTTTATCCGCGGATTGCACAATCTGCGTCCGGAACATCGAGGTTGTGTCGCGACGATTGGATCCTTTGACGGCGTTCATCTCGGTCATCGGGCCATTCTGCAACAGTTGCGTGAACAAGCAGCAATATACAACCTGCCTTCTGTGGTGATTATTTTTGAACCGCAGCCTCAGGAATTTTTTTCAGGCGAGCAGGCCCCGGCCCGACTGATGCGTTTACGCGAAAAGGTGGAAGCACTGGTCAGCGAAGGCGTAGATCGGGTTCTCTGCCTGCAGTTCAACCGCTCGCTGCGCAGTTTGTCAGCCCGTCAATTTATTGACAGGGTGTTAATTGACGGCTTGGGTGTTCGCTGTCTGGTGGTCGGTGACGATTTCCGCTTTGGTCATGATCGCAGCGGTAATGACCAGCTGCTCAGACAGGTTGGGGAACAGCAGGGTTTTGACGTGATCGACACGCATACCTTGCAGTATGGCAGTGAGCGGATCAGCAGTACACGCATTCGCCAGGTGCTGGAAGTCGGCGATTTTGCGCTGGCTGAAACCTTGCTGGGACGACCCTATCATATTACCGGCAGGGTGGTTTACGGGCAGCAATTGGGGCAACAGCTGGGTATCCCCACTGCCAATGTGCAGCTCTATCGCTATCGCGCTCCATTGAGCGGCGTATATGTGGTGGAGGTGCTGCTGGAAGGCAAACGGTTGCCCGGAGTTGCAAATGTGGGCGTGCGGCCCACCGTGGGTGACTTGATCAAACCGGTGCTCGAAGTGCATCTGCTGGATTTTGATCAGCTAATCTACGGTCAACGAATTCATGTGGAATTCAAAAAGAAAATACGGGAAGAGCAGACGTTTGATTCTCTCGAGGCAATGGTAACGAAAATTCACAGTGATATTGCGCTGGCCCGGCAGTACTTTGCCGAGGTGTAACCCCGATGTTGGAAAACGATGACTGATTATAAAGCCACTCTCAATTTGCCGTTTACCGAGTTTCCCATGAAGGCCAATCTGGCCCAGCGGGAACCGACCATGCTGAAATCCTGGCAGAGCGCCGGGCTATACGAAAAAATTCGTGAGCAACGTCACGGCAGACAGAAATTTATTTTGCACGATGGCCCTCCCTACGCAAATGGCGATATTCATATCGGTCATTCGGTCAATAAAATATTGAAGGATATCGTCGTCAAGTCCCGTACTTTGAGTGGCTATGATGCCCCTTATGTGCCCGGCTGGGATTGCCACGGGCTGCCCATCGAGCACCAGGTTGAAAAGAAGATCGGCAAGGCCGGCGTCAAGGTGGACACCAAGACATTTCGTCAGAAATGCCGGGAGTATGCACGCCGTCAGGTGGACGGGCAGAAAAAGGATTTCATGCGTCTCGGTGTGCTGGGCGACTGGGAAAACCCTTACCTGACGATGGATTACCAGTTTGAGGCCAATATTATTCGGGCGCTGGGCAAAATCATTGAGAACGGCCATCTGGTGCGTGGCTTCAAGCCGGTCTACTGGAGTGTGGTCGGCGCCTCGGCCCTGGCAGAAGCCGAGGTCGAATATCAGGACAAAATGTCTTTTTCCATCGATGTAGCGTTTCCGGTTGTAGATACCGAAGCCTTTTTGGCGATCATGGACGATGTGACCGGCGAAGGGCCGGTCGCAGTGGCCATCTGGACCACCACGCCCTGGACGCTGCCTTCGAACCAGGCGGTCAGTCTCAACCCCGAACTGGATTATGTGCTGGTGCAGTGCGATGTCGGTGAGGGTGTCGGACGCTTTCTGTTAGCCGAAGAGCTGGTGCCTGCCGTGATGAAGCGCTGGGGTGTAAAAGACTATCGAGTTGTCGGCCGTGTCAAAGGGCAACGGCTCGAGAATCATTTACTACAGCATCCTTTTTATGATCGTCAGGTGCCAATATTGCTGGGCGACCATGTCACCACAGAAACCGGTACCGGCTGTGTCCATACAGCGCCGGATCACGGCATGGAAGACTTCGTAGTGGCCAATAAATACGGTATTGGCACACTCAATTATATTGATGATCATGGCCTTTTCCGCGACAGCGTGCCGCTGTTTGCCGGCGAGCATGTCTACAAGGCGGATGAAGCCATTCTGGCGCTACTGGAGCGGCGGGGTGCGCTGTTGTCCACCCATAAAATCACCCATAGCTATGCACACTGCTGGCGGACCAAAACCCCGCTGATCTACCGCGCCACACCGCAATGGTTTATCGGCATGCAGCAGAACGGCTTGTTGGATAAAGCCCTCAAGGCGGTGAAGGACGTCACCTGGTATCCGTCCTGGGGGCAGGCTCGCATTGAGGGGATGCTGGAGAACAGCCCCGACTGGTGTATTTCCCGTCAGCGCACCTGGGGTGTGCCGATAACCCTGTTTATTCACCGGGAAACCGGCGATTGGCATCCGCGCACTGCCGAGTTGATTGAGGTGGTTGCCCAGCGTGTTGAGCAGTCGGGTATTGATGCCTGGTTTGATCTGGATGCAACGGAGTTGCTGGGTAATGACGCCGCAAACTATACCAAGGTCACGGATACTCTGGATGTCTGGTTCGATTCCGGGGTCACCCATGCCGCTGTACTGGATGCCCGCGACCAGCTCGCCTATCCGGCAGATCTCTATCTGGAGGGGTCCGATCAGCACCGTGGCTGGTTCCAGTCTTCACTGAAGACGGCCATTGCCATCAAGGGGAGTGCCCCATACCGGGCCGTCCTGACGCACGGTTTTACGGTAGATGCCGATGGTCGAAAGATGTCCAAATCCCTGGGCAATGTGATGTCGCCCCAGCAGGTAGTCAACGATTTGGGTGCGGATGTCTTGCGTCTGTGGGTTGCAGCGACGGATTTCAGTGCGGAAATGAGCGTTTCCGAGGAAATTCTCAAGCGCACTGCAGACTCCTACCGGCGCATCCGCAATACTGCCCGATTCTTGCTTTCAAATCTCAACGGTTTCGATCCGGCTCGGGATTTGTTGCCGGTCGAGGATATGCTGGAGCTGGACCGCTGGGCTGTGGGCCGGGCTGCCAGCGCCCAGCGGGATATCCTCGCTGCCTATGACAGCTACCATTTTCATCCCATCTACCAGAAACTACACAATTTTTGTGTCACCGATATGGGTGGTTTCTACCTGAATATCATCAAGGATCGCCAATACACCTGTCAGGAGAACTCCAGGGCCAGACGATCTGCGCAGTCGGCAATTTATCATATCGCCGAGGCGTTGGTTCGGTGGATTGCCCCGGTGCTCAGCTTTACTGCGGATGAAATCTGGCGTGTCATGCCCGGGGAGCGTGGAGAGTCGGTATTTATGGCGGAGTGGTGGTCGCTGCCACCCGCTGCCGCAGATGCGATCCCCGACAGCGACTGGACGCTAATTGCCAGGGCTCGAAATGCGGTCAACAAAGTACTGGAAGGCAAAAAAGAGACGGGTATCCAGAAGTCTCTGGAGGCGGAAGTGGTGCTGTACGCAGACGGTGCGCTGGCCAGTGCGCTGGGTAAACTGAAAGATGAATTGCGTTTTGTGTTGATTACCTCCGAGGCCCGGCTGGCACCGCTCGGTGAGGCAAACGGCGCCGAACCTACGGAACTTGAGGGTTTGCTTTTGCATGTTGACCGAACGTCCCATGATAAATGTGTCCGCTGTTGGCATCACCGCGCCGATGTGGGTGCGGTGGCTGAACACCCGGAGTTGTGTGGTCGCTGCGTGGAAAACGTCACAGGTGCCGGCGAACGGCGTCTGTTTGCGTGACCAGATGCCAATGGTAAAGATCATGCAATCTCGCGCTGGCTGGTATCTCCTGTCCGTACTGGTCATTCTGATCGATCAGTCCACCAAATACTGGGCTTCGGCGTCACTGATTTATGGCCGGGCGGTGGAGTTGCTGCCTATGCTGAACCTGACGCTGCTCCACAACCGGGGTGCAGCCTTCAGCTTCCTCAGTGATGCAGGTGGCTGGCAGCGCTGGTTTTTTACCGGTATCGCGCTGGCGGTGAGTGTTTTCATTGTGCTTTGGATGGCGCGCCTGACCCCTAGGAAAACCCTGCTGGGTATTGCACTGGCACTGGTGCTCGGTGGTGCGCTGGGTAACTTACTGGACCGGGTGTTTCTCGGTTATGTGGTTGATTTTATCGACGTCCATTATTTGAATTATCACTGGCCCGCGTTCAATGTGGCGGATTCTGCGATTACAGTGGGTGCTATCCTGTTAATCATTGAAAGTCTATGCCATCGCGACCAGTCACATGAAGGAGAAAATTGATGGTTGATACCCATGAAACAGCACCTGTCACCATTGGGCCGGATACCAAGGTGACCCTGCATTTTTCGCTGGCGCTGGAAGATGGCTCGGTGGTGGACTCCAACTTTTCCGGCAAGCCGGCGACCTTTGTGGTGGGCGATGGAAGTCTGCTGAATGGTTTCGAGTCTGCTTTGTTTGGTCTGAGTACCGGTGATGAGGTCGTACTGGAGATTGATCCTGAGCAGGGCTTCGGGCCTCACAATCCCAACAACATTCAGCGCTTTTCAAAAGGGGACTTTGCCGATGATGTTCAGCTGGAACCGGGGCTGATGCTGTCATTTGCCGATGCCAGCCAGGCCGAGTTGCCCGGCGTCGTGGTTGAAGTGGATGATGAACATATCATGGTGGACTTCAATCACCCTCTCGCAGGCCATCAAATTACCTTCGCCGTAAAAATTCTTGATGTCATACCGGCGGTGACCCACTAATGGAGGTCAAACTTGCCAATCCACGTGGGTTTTGCGCCGGCGTTGATCGGGCCATTGATATTGTCAATCGCGCCCTGGATATCTTTGGTGCCCCTATCTATGTCCGTCACGAAGTGGTGCATAACAAGTTCGTGGTGGATGCTCTCCGCGAGCGCGGTGCCATCTTTGTTGAGGAGCTCCACGAAGTACCCGACAATGTGATTGTGGTTTTCAGTGCCCACGGTGTACCCCAGTCTGTCAGGCAGGAGGCTGAGTTACGACAGTTGAGGGTCTTTGATGCGACCTGTCCGCTGGTCACAAAAGTTCATATGGAGGTGGTGCGTTACAGTCGTGAGGGCCGCGAGTGCGTCCTGATTGGTCATCAGGGTCACCCTGAAGTGGAGGGGACCATGGGGCAATATGATGAGGTCAATGGTGGGCATATCTACTTGGTGGAAAATGAGACAGATGTCAGTCAACTTGACGTCAAGGTACCGGGTAATCTGGCCTATGTCACTCAGACAACGCTATCGGTTGATGATACCGCCAGGGTGATTGATGCGCTGCGGCAGCGTTTTCCCGCCATATCCGGCCCCAAAAAAGATGATATTTGCTATGCCACCCAGAACCGTCAGGATGCGGTCAAGCAGCTGGCCCTGGAGTGTGATCTGGTACTGGTGGTCGGTTCGCCAAACAGTTCCAACTCCAATCGATTGCGAGAGCTTGCCGATCGATGTGGTGCCGATGCCTATCTGATCGATAGCGCGCTGGATATCAGGCCGAGCTGGCTGGTGGGCAAAAAAGCCATCGGTGTGACTGCCGGTGCTTCAGCGCCGGAAGTGCTGGTTCGCGATGTCGTCAATAAACTTGAAACCCTGGGTGCACGCCCTCCGGCAGAGCTTCCAGGTGCCATCGAAAGTATCAGTTTCTCAATGCCGAGAGAACTTCGCTAATGAAATAGATAAGTTATGAGCCAAGAAAAAACCGGACATTGTCCGGTTTTTTGTTTTGGAAAGGCTGCTTCAAGAACACAAAACCAGAGCTAGTCCTCCCAGTTGCCGGTTTTTTCCCCTCGGCTACTGAGCCCCAGGTTTCCCTCCACTGCCTGGCCTCCCTGTGCCGTCGCCACGATGTTAATGCACTCATCCGTTGGCAGTCCGCCCGCGCAAGCTTGCGCACTGATCTGATAGTGTCCGTTTTCAGAGGGAAGGTTGGCGGCTACCGCGAAGCCCAGATCAGTCAGATCCGTCGTATAGGTCAGGTTGTTGATAAAATGGCGTTCCTGGGCCTGCATCACTTTATTCATCAGGGCAACGCCCTCGGTGCGGCGAGTCTCCCTGACAGTATCCATGTAAGACGGGTACGCAATCATCGCAAGTAATGCGATGATTGCCACCACAATCATTAGCTCAATCAGACTGAATCCTTCTGTACGCTGTTTCACTATTGATTTTCCCGCCAATAAGTTCTGTAGATCTTGACTGTTGTCGGCAGTCCTTCGGGACAGTCTTCACCCTCACATTCCGTATCGGTAACTTTTTCAGTTCCCACATAGAATTCTATCGAGGTTTTACCATCTTCATCCGGCACAAACAGTGCGACGACTTCCGGTGGGTTACCCGGTTGTTTCAGATTGATGTACTGGCTGGACAGTACGGTTTTGCCAGTGACAAAGTTCATGGCATAGAGTCGCCCACCTCCGAGATAACCGGCACCACAGGTGGTGTCAACCTCTCCGGTTCCTTCCGGGAGATAAGAGGTGTAAATAGATGTGCCATCAATCGTCAGTGCCGGTCGCATGAATTTTTCACCCAGGTCGATAGCATCCTTGTAGAACCCGTGGGGTGCATTTGTCTGAGGGTCGGCAGGGTCACTGTCGGGGCTGGACATGTCCAACAAATCATCGTTATCGATGCTGTTGTATACAACGTCGCCATCTTCGTCTTTGGGTGGCCCGTACACACTGTATTCAAAGAGTGAGTACAGTCTATCGTCTATCGCAGTATTTTTTGGGTGGGCCATATAGCCACTGCCAAAAGTCAGCACAAAGAAGGGTGCACGGCCTTTTTTCTGTGACAGGGACACAGTGGGCCCCACATAAAAACGGCGGAATTCTCCAGCTTCGGCAAGGTTCGCAATCTTTCCACCCTGGGCGAGGTTGTTTGCCGCAGTCGTGGCACTATTAATATCAATACGCCATACGCTGCCCTGAATATCCACGCCGAAGATGATGTCGTCAATACCGTCACCATTCATGTCAGCTATGGTCAGATCGCCGGGAATGCTGTTGCTCATTGGCAGATCCAGGTTGTGAATATCCTCGCTGGTGTCGTTATTACCGGCGGACCAGAGTTTCTGGCCTGTCAGGGCATCTACCATATAAATAGCCGCGCCCATATCACCCGTTGTCGGGGTAGTTGCCGCATCATGTGTCGTGTCATAGCCGCCACCGAAAATCAGCACATCTCTGGTAGTACAGTCGTCGCCATCCCCGTCACAGCTCCAGTTTATGCGGCCACGCACCGGTTTTGACCAGGTTTGTCCCAGATCACGAAAACCGGGACTGCCACCAAAAATGGTCCACAGAAGCTTCGGATTGTTGGTGTTGGTAATGTCCATGGCGTAGTAGTTATCACCGCCGCGACGCATGCCAAAGTAGCTGTACACGTGGTCGCCATCTGAAGCATCAATAGTGATGTCATCGTCATCAGGGTTTTCTTCGCGCCAGATAGTCATGGGGCCATCGAGACCATAGATTTTCGAGGCATCGGGATCGTTAATGTAAGTGGCATGCTGTGTTTGCAGCTGATCCTGGGGAACGAAAGCGAACAGCTCTTCACCATTGCCGGTGTCAACGGCACGGAATGCGCCGTCATTGGAGGTGAAAAACAGCACATCTTCTGTGGTGTTTTCTTCAGAATCCCCGGAATAGGTAACCACGACCGGGCGGTTGTGGAGGGCATCAGCCATGAAACGTGATGCGTCTATAGTGCTGCCGTTATCATTATCATCGTTGACATCAACACCGAGTATCCATTTTATGAGCTTGTCTCGCTGAGTCTGACTGGCATCGTCACTCAGGCCATAGAGCTCATTGGTAATGGTATCGTTGTCGAGCGCGATAATATTTTCTGCACTGTTAAGCACAATATTGTTGGTGCTGGCGTCTCCCGAGACGGTGTAAACCAGCCGGCTGTTGGTGAGTTCGTTGGCGGCCCCACCTTTTTTTACAGCATTGCCGTCGGTGTTCTGGCTCCAGTAGCTGATCGCGTTGGAATGAAAATAGCCGGTGTCCGGATTGATGGCAACGGCGTCGTCTGAGCCGACAATGTCGCCGTCTGTGTTGATTTTGTATTTCTTGATATTGCCGTGCCAGCGAGGATAAATATTCGGCTCGAAAATGGCAAAATAGAGTGAATCCTGGTGCTGGAGCCGGTTGAAGGCGTTTACTGATACTGCCGGTGCGGTGAACGTCGTGGATGTTGAAAGAATATCCAGAATAATTTGGTTAAATGCCGTTTTTAGCTGTTGGGAAGAGCTAGCCGTCAGATATTGTCCCTGCCCTTTATCCGCCGTTGTCTTGAGCAACTCCATTTCGTAGCCAAAATCGAAGGCGATGGTGTAAGTCCTGACACTTTGGGTGCCGTCCAGCGTGTCGTTATAGTCGTAGCTGGCCATATATTCAGCCATTTCATCGAGACAGGTGCGGTTCGATGTGGAGGCGCCGTCTGAATGGGAGCAGCTATTGCCGGTCATGTTCGAGATGGTGTTGTCCCGACCATTGTCATAATAGGGTTCGCCATCGGTGAGCAGCACCACATAGTTGCTCTGGCAGGAGCTTTCGCCGATGGGGGAATTGTAGTAGTCGGTGCCGCTTCTTCGGGTCACTGCAGCGGGGTCGCGGTTCCAGGCAGACCCGTAATCGACCGAATCGCCCTTGAAGTACCGGTGAGCTTCCCACAGGGTTTCATTCAGTGGGGTCCAGTCGGAGGCCGGAATATCGTCGATTTTGTCAATAATGGCGTCGCGGTCATCTTCAATATCTGAAAAATGATGCAGCACATAGCCACCATTGCTGTAATTAAAGCGCATCAGGCCGAAATTCAGACCGGTAAAATTGCTGACAAGATCGGTGCCCGCTTCCTTCATGATATCGAGTTTTCTGCGATATTCAGAAGGGTTGGCTTGCAGGTACTCGTGATAATTGGCTGAAACGTAGAGTCTACTATCGGTAATGCCGTTCTGGTTCCAGTTGATCTGGTTGCTGGTGGAGTAGGGGCCGTTATTGCCGTCTCTGGCATAGCGATCAGAGGAGCTGTCGTCGATACCATGTACCCCGGCATCATCCCGGCACTCTACGGTTTTGTTCGAATTGGTGACATCGCGCCAGTAGTTCACTGAAATGGTTTCACAGACCCTCCACCACCACCACCCCGTACACTGTTCTACAGTGCTCTCGTGCCATTCGGCAACCCGTTTTCCCGCATAAACCGGAAGGTCGGGTGAGTCCGCCATGTGGTCTGTCATTGCTTTACAGCTGTTTCTGCCGGGATCTATGCTGACGTTGCGGTAGCTATAGTTTTCGTTATGCACATATATCGTGTCGTCACCCAGACCGCCGTAGTCGTGGTCGGGGTCGTAGGGTGGCTGGGTGAGAATTTCATCATCCATGCTGCCGGAGGAGTCAAAAATAAACAGCACGTTGGGCTGGAATTCCTCTGTCTCGGACAGAACCTCTTCGCTGAAGAATATCTCTATATCGTCAGCCAGCAGTTGGTTGGAAGCAGAGATGCCGGCAAGTAGCGGCAGGCCAAAGAGAATAAATCTGGTAAGTTTCATTCTGCTATCCTCTCTCTGGGAATAATTTTGATTTTTACCACATGGTCGTCTTCCTTGCGGTAGGTAAAGCTGGCGTGGTAGCCGCTCCAGGTCTGTAGTTCGGTAATGGGGCGCTCTGCACCAAACGCGTTAATGAAGGTCGTTGTGCCGTCGAATGTGTAATGTTGCGGCTCACAATCGATTGAGCATTGGACCGGTGAAGCTATCACTGTGCCCATCCCCTGAACGCCGTCAGTGGTTTTGATCTGAATTTTGGCTATCTCGATAGTGCGAACGAGCTCCACCATTATCGGCCCGAAGGCCAGTGCCGTGTTGGCGCTGAGCAGCATGCCAAAGACCGCACCAATCAAGGGTAAAAAATATCTTTTAATGTCCATAGCGATAGACCTTTTTCGGGTTATTCGGTTGGTGCAAGTCGAACGATACCGCTCGTCTGACTTGAACCAACGCCGGTGTTATCAAGTTCGACAATGCTGTTAAGTTCAAAATAATAGGCACTATTGGCAGTGGCGGAACCGATGGTGGAGCCGGTAACCTGTCCCAACCCCTCTTCCAGATAAACAACAGATGCTGATTGAGCAAAAGGGTTATTAACAGATGTCTGGGTTAAATCAGCCGCAGGAATCGTTGCCTCTCCTAAGTTCAACGCATCAGTGAGCAAGTCTTCACTGTTTTCATCGACCATTTTGCGATATTGACCATTCAGTTCACTCAATGCCGTGTTGAAGGCATTTAAACGTAGCTGGCTATTGCGAACCATATTTGACTGAAAGCTGATATCAGTGGTGGTCCCTATACCAATAATCGTCAATATGGTGAGCATCACCAGACAGACGATCAGCACAGCACCGCCCTGTTTGCGATCTGGAGCGGGTGTGCCGCTCCGTATAGTCACTGCCCTATTTTTCTGCATTGTTGTAGATCACGTTGTTTAAAGTGATGGTGGTACTGTATACCTGCCGTTCATGTTTGTCGGTCAGAGAAAAAGGGCCGGCATCCAGAAGTGTAAAGGTGCGTGTTTCGAGATTTCCGGAACCGATTTCTTGGCCATTATTGACCAGTACCGCAACACGAACAGCGCTCACGGCTGCCCAGTCGTCGACATCATCGGCGGAAACGTAGGAGAAGCTGCCGCCTCCGGCTAATTCCACACGGTAGAGAATCTGTAAACTCTCTACGCCATCGACCAGCGGTTGACCAACGCCAATCCAGCTGTTGTTCTCGAGGTTAAATCCGCGGCAGTTGAGGGCACTGATGCCATCGACGGTATTCAGGTAAAAGACGTTGGCGATAATGTCCTCCGGACCGACAGTGTTGTCAGCGCAGTCACGGTCATTTTCCGGGTTGAAAACAGCCGCTATCTGATCACCGGCAAGCCCGGTGGTATCTTCGGTGCAGGCGTTGTTGCCCGCGCAGCTTTCAGTGAGAAATGTCCGGTTTTCCACGGTTCCTATGTCGGTAGTCTGATAATAGGCCTTGCTGAGTTCGCGACTCAGGAAATCCAGGGCAAACCGACCATTCTCCTGAATTCTGGACTGGCTATCGGTGGTGTCATAGAGTTGCTGGGAGGCGAGCATCATCTGCAGTGCCCCGACTGTAAGCAGCAGGCCCAGCGCCATGGCTACCAGTAGTTCTACCATGGACAGGCCGTATTGTCGGGTTCTATCAGCGCTCATGGTCTGAATACCTGGATAAATTGCTGTCTGATCAACGCCTCTCGAGCATCCTCGTCATCGGTCATATCCTGCGTGTCATCGGCCACTGCTTTCGAGCTCCATTGCAGCGTTAATTGATAGTCGGACTCTGCGGGACAACCGGCATCTACACACGATATGGACGCAGTGAGATTCAACGGCGAACTGCTACTGCTGCAGAAGGTTTCCCATACATCAAATGTGGCCATTTGCGTGGCGTCACAGCCCTCGGCGTCAGTGGTGGTGTCAGCACAATAGGGATCTGGTTCGCTGTCGCAGTCTGCAGTGAAGTCATTGACTAAGTAACCGCCGGCCTCCCTCCCCAACTCATTGGCTTGAATTCGGGCGACAAGTTCCTGCGCGGCCCATACGGCCTGGCTGCGTTGTGAGGAGTCAAAATTTTCTTTAATTGCCTGATATTGTAGCGATGCAATACCCTGCAGGCCGATACTGAATACCAGCAATGCTATCAGCACCTCGATGAGCGAGGCACCTGAGTGGAATTTATTGTCATTAGGCTTTTTTTTCATAATGTGCACGATGCTAACGGGTTGGTTTTGGTTCCCTTCAAAATACTCGTTCTTCCTACCAGATTGACACTAATAGCGCTGCCGCCTTCCTCCTCCGTGCTGTCACAGAGGACTATCCCCACAGGGTTGTTGCCTTCATTGAGCAGCCCGCCACTGGTAAAACTGATGTAGGCTGCGGCATTGGTGCTGGTACTGGCCGATATCCCACCCATGGAGAACTCCAGGTCCTTGATCAGGGTGTCATTTGCTGCGGAGTAAGCCGTGTTGCCACCAACGTCGGTATCGGTATACATCGTCAGTCCTTCAGTCCAGCCCCCGGCTTTGGGGGCGAGGGTAATGACACTCTGGCGACTGACTGCCTCACTCCGAGCCTGTTTCAGTATCCCTGCCAGATTCATGGTGGCAGTGTCCATACGTGTACTGACTACCCAATTGTTAAAACTGGGGATGCCTACCCCAAGAAGAACAACCAGAACCACCAATGTGACCATTAGCTCTATCAGCGTAAATCCTCTTTGGTCCCTGGCATTTTTCACGTACACATTGCCTTCTTTGTTTGCCATATGGCGGTTATAGAAAAAACTGACGCCCATCATCAATATGATTGTGTTGTTGACAATAGGTCAATGCCTTGCTGACAAGCGGTTTTATCGGTTAGATCGACGGTTGAAAGGGTTGGAATAACCAATGATTCAGCAATCGGGTGGTCTTATTCGGACTCTACCTGTTCTCGCTACAGAAGCTGCAAATTGATAAGGATTTTCTGTCTTATCCGGGCAGTAATGGAATGTGCCATTCAGCGAGTTAGTTAGCCCCAGAGGGTTGAACTGGAGATATGGCTTTGTTCTAAATGACCGCCAGCTTAAAAATCGGGCAGCGTCATCAAGCACAATGTATTTCACGATTTGGTCATCACTGTTCACCGAGCCATTGCTGTTGTTATCGACAAAAACCAGTAAGTTCTGGCCCCACTCTGCTGTGCAGTTGTCGAGGCCTGGGCAGAGCGTGATGGTTTTCTGCATACTGACCGATTGAGCGCGAGAAAACTGAATGCTATGAATCAGTGTGTACTGCAGGGCAGTTGACTTCTGATACTGTATCCAGAGGGACATCGCCGGGATGCCTGCTATCAGTAATACACTGAATAAAGCGGAGATGATCAATAACTCTAACAGAGTAAATCCATTTACCCGTGGCATTTGAAAATCCTTTTCCTGTGTCGCCTTCACTCATTCCTTTGAGTGTTAAAACCTACACTGGACTATAGTAGCAAAATGGATTTTTACGCAATGCTGTTCTCTGCTTGAAATTGAATCCTCTCTGGTATTTTTTGTGCGGTTTTAGTCGAGGTCAAATTTCTGCAACTTATAGCGCATCTGGCGAAAACTGATGCCCAGCTCCCGAGCGGTAGCCGTCTTGTTCCAGCGGTTTCTCTCTAGGGCTTTCAATAGCAGTTCTTTCTCAATAGAGCCCAGATAGTCGTCGATTGAATCAAAACTGCTGACATCAGACTCGGTGCCGTTTCCTGGAGAAAAAGCAACGGTTGCGGAATTGGGGAGCTGCAGGTCTCTGGCGGTAATTGTTGAGCCATTGCAGAGTGTGAATGCCCTTTCGAGGATATTTTCCAGCTCCCTCACATTGCCTGGAAACGTATGTTGCCTGATGGCTGCTATTGCATCCTCTGAAAGAGTCGGGAGTTTTGTTCCCGCTTCCCGGGAAAAGCATTGAAGAAAGTGTTCTGACAGCTGCGGAATATCTTCCGGGCGGTCCCGTAGAGGTGGGACCTGCAGCTCAATAACATTGATGCGGTAAAATAGATCCTGTCGGAAGCGGTTGTTCTGTACCTCCCGCCCCAGATCTTTGTGAGTGGCGCTGAGTACGCGGACATCCACGGCTACTTCCTCTTCTGCCCCTACCGGGCGAATACTTTTTTCCTGGAGTGCCCTCAGTAGCTTGACTTGCATTGACAGTGGCAGATCGGCCACTTCATCCAGTAACAACGTGCCACCATTGGCGGCTTGAAACAGCCCCTGTTTGTCCTGGTGAGCACCAGTGAAACTGCCTTTTTTATGGCCGAAGAATTCACTTTCCATTAATTCAGAAGGAATGGCGCCGCAGTTCACCGGAATAAACGGGCCATTGGCCCTTGCCCCGAGAAAATGGATTGCCCTGGCCACCAATTCTTTTCCGCTGCCGGATTCCCCACTGATAAAGATGGGAGCCTGACTGCGTGCTACCCGTCGAATCTGTTGTTTGAGAATCTCGATAGCGGGCGATTCACCGAGCAACACGGTTTCCGGTATGGCTGGATTTGGGGTCTCCTTTTTTAGTTGCAGGGCAGATTGGACAAGGTTGCGCAACCGCATCAGTTGCAACGGCTTGGAGATAAAATCAAAGGCTCCTTTTTTCAGGGCGTCGACAGCGATTTCCATATTGCCATGGGCGGTGATCATGGCGACTGGCAAATGTGGCGCCGTGGCCTGTATATGGTCGACCAGTTCGAGTCCGTTGCCATCGGGCATTTTCATGTCTGTGAGGCAGAGGTCGAACTCCTCGCTCTCGAGCAATCTTCTTGCTTTGGTCAGTTTGGCGGCCGTGACGACTTCCAGACCCATTTGCTCAAGTGTCATGGTCAGAAGCTCTCTGATGTCAGGTTCGTCATCTACCACCAGTACGCGTTTTTTCATCATGATTGAGGCCTCGGTAATACCCGGTCTGGATGCGAAAACCCAATCCGGAAGTGTCTGTTTTCCGGCTCCTCTGCAAAATAATTGAGTGAAGCATAATTGACGCTGCAAAGCTCCTTGGCCAGATAGAGCCCCAGGCCTGAACCTTCATGGGATGTTGTGAAAAATGGTTCAAAAATGGCGTTTTGATCATCGAGGGGAACGCCTGGGCCGCGATCAAATACATCCAGAAAGGGCAACTCTGAAACCGTATCCCTGCAAACCACGAGTCTCACCCAGCGCTCTCCTGTGGCCTGTTCGCTAAAACGCAGGCCATTATCCACCAGATTGGTCAGTATTTGAGACAGGTGGCCCGGATCAAAGAAAATCTGGATATCCTTGTTGAGACTCTCGATTTCTATGGTGCAGGGTGTTCTCTGGGTATCCATGTAGTCGTTACGGAATTTTTTTAGCCATTGGAGAAGCCAGATTTTTTGAAATGCCGGGATCTTTTGTCGCGACAGTTGCAGTACGTTTTCAACAATCTGGTTTACCCGTAGACAATGGCGCTGAACGATATCCAGCAGTTTGGTCTGGCTGTCGTCGGTGGCCTGTTCTGCGAGCAGTTGCGAGGCGTGGCTGATGGCCCCGAGTGGGTTGCGGATTTCGTGAGCAATACTGCCGGTCAATCGACCGAGGGAAGCGAGTTTCAATTGCTGGGCATGTTGTGAGAGGGAGCGCGTATCCTCGAGAAAAATAAGGGTCTGCTTATCTTCTCCCTGGTGAAGAGAGGTGAAGTTAGCCTGGATTTCTATCGACGAGGCAGGTGTTTTAAAGGTGGGGGTTCTAAGCCAGCGATAGGTCTTCCAGCGATCAAGCTGCTGGTAGAGAGGCATGATCAGGCTGAGTGGCTGGCCAGCCCCCAGTGGCTTTCCTGGCTGTTGCCCGCCAAGCAGTTGAATGGCGGCGCTGTTGATCAGTGTGATGTTGTCCTGTCTGTCGACCACCACGATGCCGGTACGCATCCGTTTGACAATGGATTCATTGAGTTGCTGCAGCTGTTCGCTTTCAATAGCTTTCTCCGCCGCAATCGTTTGGGCGAGGCGGATTCTCTGGGTTAATACCTGAAACAGCAGAGCTGTGGCAAATAACAGTATGCCGAGAATACCTGCGGGAAAAATGGATTCCCTGCTTTGCCCGAGAATCATGCTCGTAGACAGTGTTTCCAGCATCACACAGATGCTGGCCGTTGCCGCCAGTAACAGTGCCAGCTGGCCGGCCACCAGAATACTGCCAGCCGCAACGGTGGCGAGCATCAGAAACCCCAGACCGCTTTCCAGTCCGCCACTGGCGTGCATCATCAGTGTGATTGCCACCATGTCGGTCAACAGCATAAAAAATAACATCTGGATGCCGGGCGTGGCTCGATAGATTTTCAGCGAGATCAGAGACAGTAGGCACAGCACGGTATAGATACTGACTGTTCCCAAAAAGAGCTGCGGCATCTCTGCACCCAGGATTCGGGTCGCGACGCCTGTCAGGTACATCGTGAGTAATGCGCTGGACAAAATGACCCGGTAATAACCGTATACCTTGAGCAGGCTGTCCGGTGCCGGTGGGGCAGTCACTTTGCCGATATTGAGTTGCATAAGGATCGGGGGCCTGGTCGGATTAAGTCGAGTCTATCTGAAAAAGGAGTATCGATTCATGAACAGTACCGCTATTTTCAAATCAGGTGGTTGTGTTGCCAGGACCGTGTGGGCAAAAGCTACTGGTCGTAGATAGTTGGAATGGGATCTCGCTTGTGCCGGGTATTGTGATAGATCTCGATAATGCGGTTGGCCACCTCGTCGCTGACAGGCTTGGCCTCCAGAAAATCATCCAGTTCATCGTAGCTAATGCCGAGTGCATGCTCGTCGGCTCTCTGTGGCGCGAGGCATTCCAGGTCAGCTGTGGGTGTTTTTTCAATGAGGCGTTCAGGCGCGCCGAGAAAAGCAGCGATTTGTTTGACCTGCCGTTTGCTCAGGCCGAACAGTGGTGCCAGGTCACAGGCGCCATCCCCCCATTTGGTATAAAAGCCTGTGACGTTCTCAGCCGAGTGGTCTGTGCCGAGCACCAGCCCGCCCAGCAAGCCTGCGACCTGATATTGAACGACCATACGTGTGCGAGCTTTGGTGTTGCCTTTGGTAAAGTCGGTCTGGCCCGGAGAGGCGGTCAGAAGCTGCCCGTTGTTCAGCGCAGCAAGCACTTCTTCATGGATCGCTTCCACGCCGGGCTTGATATTGACGACCAGGCACTCACTGGGCTGAATGAACTCAATAGCCTGTTGGGCCTCGTGTTCATCAGCCTGAATGCCGAAAGGTAGTCGAACAGCGATAAAGCGGTAAAGCGGCTCGGCCTGTTCCTGATTCAATTGTTCAACGGCCAGCTGTGCCAGCCGCCCGCAGGTTGTTGAATCAATACCACCACTGATACCCAGCACCAGATTGTGCAAGTCGGCACCGGTCAGGATCGACTTGATAAAATCCACACGCCTGGTGACCTCGTAGGCCGGATCAATGCTGGGGAGGACTTTCATTTCCTGCAAAATATGTTTTGCGTCTGGTGTTTGCATCGTTATTTTCTCCGAATAAGGTTGGCTATTTCTGAGCGAACTCTACAAGCATAGACGGGTAATAAAGAATAACGGATTTTCGAAACAGGTTGGAATACGATGTTTTGATTATCCTGGTTAAAAAGCCGGTCGGCAAAAACAGATAAAGGAGCTGTTGCTCCTTATCCGGTTGAAATTTTCTTATCGAGTTGCCGCCTGGTCGCTGTCTCAGTCGAGTACACCCAGTGTCAGCCAACTGAGCCAGGAGCGCTTCTCTTCGCCGCGATTGTTGTCGCCCGACACATTGCGATAACGCTCATTGAAAACATGGCGGGAGTCAAACCTGGGTGGATCCGGGTGGTCGTATAGGCCGAGGGTCATTTTATTCAGCCAGGTCGGCTCCATAAAATGGGGGTCGTCCTGGTACTGGAACTGACCGCTGGTATCCAGAGCGGGGTGCTGGGGGTAGTTGGCTGCCAGGAGTCCCGCCGCATCTGCTGCCAGATCCTGCATCTGCATGAAATGATAAGCCTGCGCCATGACCGCCAGTCCGTCCGGCACTGCGGGCGTTTTCTGGAAATTTTCAACCACATAGCGTCCGCGGTTGGCGGCAGCCAGATAGGCACCCCGCAAAAAATAGTAGTTGGCAACATGAATTTCATGTCGGGCAAGGATGTTGCGCAGGTAGACCATCCGCTTGCGGGCATCGGGCGCGTAGGCGCTTTCCGGAAAACGGTTGAGCAATTCATTGAACGTGACAAACGAGTTGCGTGCCGAACCCGGATCACGCTTGGTTTCATCAGTGGGCAAAAACTGCTCAAAGAATCCCTTGCTCTGAACAAAGGAGGCCAAACCTTTCAGGTAGTAGGCATAATCCACGTTGGGGTGTTGAGGGTGCAGACGAATAAAGCGGTCGGCGGAGGCGATGGTCGCCTCATAATCCTGAGACCTGAAGTAGGCATAAATCAGTTCCAGCTGGGCCTGTTCAGCGTAATCGCCAAATGGATACTGGGCTTCCAGGGCCTCCAGGTTTTCGATCGCCTGAAACCAGTAGCCTGACGCCAGTTCTTCCTGGATTTTTTCAAAGAAATCGGTTTCGGTGTAACCGGAGGTATCTGTTTTATTGGCATCCTTGTCATCACCGCTCCCAAGCCAGGCACAGCCACTGGTCAAAAATATCGAGCAAACAAGCAATAGAGCGGGAAATCGCATGGAATGATTGAATCCTGGTGGGTCAACGGTGAAAGTGTTTTTATCGGCTGAAGTAAAGCCTGTAAGATGGACTATTTAACCACAGCCCCGAGCGGATTCAAAACTTCAATGACTGAACCTGTTGTTCTTAATGCGATTGTTCCGGAGACCGTTGGCGGCGCCCGGCTCGACCAGATAGCTGCCGAATTGTTCAAGGGATTTTCCCGTTCCCGTTTACAGCGATGGATCAAGGAGGGCGACCTGCTGGTTGATGGCAAGTCCTGCCGTTCCCGGGACAAGCTGTTTGGCGGCGAACAGCTGACAGTCAGGGCAACATTGGAGCCGGAGGGTGAGTGGTCGGCGGAACCGATGAGCCTGGACATCATTTATGAGGATGAACATCTGCTGGTCATCAATAAACCGGCCGGGTTGGTCGTGCATCCCGCCGCTGGCAATTATCAGGGCACCCTGCTGAACGGGCTGATTCACCACCTGCCAGGCAACGAGAATATTCCCAGAGCTGGTATCGTGCACCGGTTGGATAAGGACACCACCGGTCTTATGGTTGTCGCAAAAACGCTTGCTGCACATCAATCGCTGATCCGACAGTTGCAGGACAGATCGGTGAGTCGTGAATATGAGGCGGTAGTGCCGGGTGTCATGACGGGCGGCGGAATGGTCAGCAAGCCATTGGGTCGGCATCCACAGGTAAGAACCAGAATGGCCGTACTGGATCATGGTGGCAAAGAGGCCATTACCCATTACCGGGTGATTGAGCGCTTTGCCGGTCATACCCACATTCGGTTAAAGCTGGAAACCGGGCGAACGCATCAGATTCGGGTACACATGGCTTCGATTGGTTACCCCCTGGTCGGCGATGCCACTTACGGTGGGCGCCTAAAACTGCCGAAAGGGGCCTCCGACGAACTTCAGGATACCTTGCGGGCTTTCAAGCGTCAGGCGTTACATGCGGCCAGATTGGCCCTGATTCATCCGCATACGGAAGCGTTGGTTGAGTGGCAGGTAGAGGCCCCGCAAGACTTTATGCATCTGCTGGATGCACTTCGCTCCGATCATGAATCAACCTGATTGATGCCATGTCCATCATTCTCCCCGATTGGCCCGCGCCCAACCCTGTCAAGGCCGCTGTCAGCACGCGTCGAGGCGGTCTGTCTGCGTCTGCCTGGCGAAGCCTGAATCTGGCCTACCATGTGGGAGACAACGCCCGGTCTGTAGAACAAAACTGGCAATTGTTGGGCTCGTTACTAAGGCTTCCTGTCGCGCCGCAGTTGCTGGAACAGGTTCATGGTGTCGATGTGGTCCATGCTCAGAGTGATGGCATTATCCGGCGCGCAGATGCCTGCTACAGTGATCAGCGGGCTGTGGTTTGTACCGTGATGACGGCCGATTGCCTGCCGATTCTGATCTGTGACAGGGCTGGTGGGGAGGTTGCCGCTGTTCATGCGGGTTGGCGCGGGCTGGCTGGCGGTGTGGTAGCCAATGCGACTCGTCAATTTAAAAACCGTCCAGACCAGTTGCTGGCCTGGTTGGGTCCGGCCATCAGTCAACCCCATTTTGAAGTGGGCGAAGATGTCTATCGGGCTTTTCTGGCCAATACGCCAGGGTGGGGTTCCAGGCAACAAGTTGATGCCTGTTTTCTCCGAACCCGGTCCGACCGCTGGCAGGCGGACATTTTTTCACTTGCCCGCCGGGCGCTGTCGGCATCCGGTATCACGGCCATTTTTGGCGGCGGGCACTGCACCTTTGCTAACCCCGATTCATTCTATTCCTATCGCCGCGATGGTCAGACCGGACGAATGGCCAGCCTGATCTGGATCAGTTAAACGCCAACCTCTTCTTGAATTCCACCCTCCAGCCCCAACTATATGTTCTGACAAACATTATTGAGGTTGATTATGCGATTTGACCGTTTTACCAGTCACTTGCAAAGTGCGATATCCGATGCGCAGTCGATGGCCGTTGGCCGTGACAACACCGCGCTTGAGCCTGTTCATCTGGTGCTGGCGATGTTAAGTCAGCAGGGTGGTGCCATCGGGCCCATGCTCAGTCAGGCGGGCTTTGATCTTGCCGGGTTGAAAACTGCGCTCACGCATCAACTGGATCAGTTGCCCCGGGTCCAGACTCCGACGGGCGATATCGCTATTTCTCCCGAGTTGGGACGATTATTCAATCTGGCAGACAAGCAGGCCCAGCAACAGGGGGATCAATATATCACCAGTGAGGCAGTGCTGTTGGCCGCCTTCGAGGATAAAGGGGACCTGGGCAAGTCTCTGGCCAAATTTGGCGACAAGGACAAACTGCAAGCGGTGGTGGAAAAAATTCGTGGAGGTGAGGCAGTGACAGACCCGGAAGCTGAAGGCAGCCGTCAGGCATTGGAAAAATATACCATTGATCTCACTGCCCGTGCCGAGCAGGGCAAACTGGATCCGGTCATTGGCCGGGATGACGAAATTCGCCGCACCATTCAGGTATTGCAGCGCCGTACCAAGAACAATCCGGTACTGATCGGTGAGCCCGGTGTGGGTAAAACCGCCATTATTGAGGGGCTGGCGCAGCGGGTCGTGAACGGTGAGGTCCCTGAAGGGTTGAAAGACAAGCGCGTGCTGTCTCTTGATCTGGGTGCACTGCTGGCTGGTGCCAAATTTCGCGGTGATTTTGAAGAGCGCCTCAAGGCGGTGCTCAATGAGCTCGGCAAGCAGGAGGGCCGGATCATCCTGTTTATCGATGAGTTGCACACCATGGTGGGTGCGGGTAAAGCCGAGGGAGCCATGGATGCCGGCAATATGCTCAAGCCCGCTCTGGCGCGGGGTGAGCTGCACTGCGTCGGTGCCACCACGCTGGATGAGTATCGCAAGTATATCGAAAAAGATGCGGCGCTTGAACGGCGTTTTCAGAAAGTTCAGGTGGATGAGCCCAATGAAGAGGACACCATAGCCATTCTCCGTGGCCTGAAGGAGCGCTATGAAGTCCACCATGGGGTGGATATCACGGACTCTGCGATTGTCGCCGCCGCCAAATTGTCTCAACGCTACATCACTGATCGTCAGCTGCCGGACAAGGCCATTGATCTGGTCGATGAAGCCGCCAGCCGAATTCGCATGGAGATTGACTCCAAGCCAGAGGAGATGGATCGCCTCGAGCGTCGCCTGATTCAACTGAAAATGGAGCGCGAGGCAGTCAAGAAGGAAGAGGATGAAGCATCCCGCAAGCGACTGGAAAAAATCCAGAAGGATATTGAGTCAATCGGTAAGGAATATGCTGATCTCGACGAGATCTGGAAGGCCGAAAAAGCGGCTGTGCAGGGTTCCGCGCAGATCAAAAGCGATCTCGAGCAGGCCCGCATTGATATGGATGCCGCCCGGCGTGCCGGTGATCTGACTAAAATGTCAGAACTTCAATATGGCCGGATTCCAGAGCTGGAAAAACAGTTGGCTGCGGCCAGTGAAGCGGAGACCCGCGAGACGCATTTATTGCGCAACAAAGTTACTGAGGAGGAGATTGCCGAGGTGGTTTCCAAATGGACCGGTATCCCGGTATCGAAAATGCTGGAGGGGGAGCGGGACAAGCTGTTGCGTATGGAAGATGCGCTGCACAAACGGGTGATCGGTCAGCAGGAAGCCGTGGTGGCGGTGTCCAATGCGGTGCGCCGCAGCCGGGCCGGGCTGTCAGACCCCAATCGGCCCAACGGTTCGTTCCTGTTTCTCGGCCCCACCGGGGTGGGCAAAACCGAGCTCTGCAAGGCGTTGGCCGAATTCCTGTTCGACAGTGTCGATGCCATGGTGCGCATCGACATGTCGGAGTTCATGGAAAAACATTCGGTGGCAAGGCTGGTGGGTGCTCCCCCCGGTTATGTGGGTTATGAGGAAGGTGGTTACCTGACCGAAGCGGTCAGACGTCGTCCCTATTCGGTATTGCTGCTGGATGAGGTGGAAAAAGCACACCCCGACGTTTTCAATATTTTGTTACAGGTGCTGGATGACGGTCGACTGACCGATGGCCAGGGCCGCACGGTGGATTTTCGCAACACCGTGATTGTCATGACCTCCAACCTGGGTTCTGACCGGATCCAGGCGGTGGTGGAGGATCACTCCTTCGATACCATCAGCTTTGATGACGGTGCCGGTGATAATTTGTCGGACGACTCGACCACCAATGAAAATCGTTATCAGGCTATGAAAAACGCGGTGATGGAGGTGGTGGAAGGGCATTTTCGGCCAGAATTTATCAACCGAATTGATGAGGTGGTGGTATTTCACCCGCTGGGCAAAGGGCAGATTCGGGGTATTGCCGAAATTCAGCTCGGCCTGCTTAGAAAACGTCTACAGGATCGTGAGCTGTCGCTGGTTTTGTCGGATGAGGTTATGGACAAGATTTGTGAAGCAGGTTTTGATCCGGTCTATGGGGCCAGACCACTGAAAAGGGCGATACAGCAATTACTGGAAAATCCGTTGGCTCAATCAGTGCTGAGTGGCCAGTTTGCATCTGGGGATGTGATTACAGGGGACCTTGATGGAACTGATGTCAGGTTTCACCGGACTCAGGGCCGTTCATCCGACTGAGAGTTTCCCGTTGTCTACAGGACATCATGGGTAATCTGCAGCCAGCCCGGATCCGGACTGGCTGCCACACCCAAACTCAAATCGATTACTGACAGTTATCCTGAATCATTGTTCGGGACTTTTCCATCCATTCATTTTGCTCTTCTGTACTGAGGTAGCGAACTTGATCAGTGTCCGGATCTTTGACTCTCAGTCTGCTGCCCCTTTGCAGGTTTTCAAGATTTTCTCTGGCTTTGATACAGTTTTCTCTGGCAAGGGCAGCATCTTCGGCGGCGACTGCTTCAGATTTTTTGGTTTTCAGGTCCGGGGTCTTCTCTGATTCGTTGCTTTCAGGTATCTGGTCAGCAGTTGTTGCACTAACTTCTTTACCCTTGCCGGGTGTGGGTATTTTTATTGTTTCAGCAGAGTGCTCTACGGGCGGTTTTTCAGAGAAGTGCCATGCTCCATCCGCATCCTGCCACTTGTAAACTTTTGCCGCTTGCAACGGGAGGCACAGAGCCATTGTCAGCAGAGCGAGTGCGAGGTTGTTCATACGTTTCATGTCCGTGAACCTTCCGTAAACCGTTTGAATCGGATAAACCCGTATTGATTTTTTATTCATCATAGCGGATTTGGTGGTGGAGTGTTGAGCACAAGGTAGCAAAACAAGTGCTATTTCCTGTGTGAATAACAACAACTCCTTGACTGACTTGATAGGAGTAAATAGAGTATCTGCCTGTGTGGGCTTGCTAATTGCCCGCTAACTGGTTCCTTGCCAACTTGCCAAGTGAGCGTAAACAGCGTTCGCCAGGCGTCCAGACAGGTTTGTTTACCCACAAACCTGACGCACCGAGTATCACGACTTTGTCGTCGGTGGCGTAATTGCACTTGCAGATCTGCGATGTCACAGCGTTATGTTTATTTCGCCCTGGCGGAGGAACCGACTTTGTGACCTGTTGATTTTGAGGATTTGCACAGTGGAACTACTGTCTGGCGGTGAAATAGTCATCCGCGCTCTAAAAGATGCCGGCGTTAAATACATCTGGGGATATCCCGGTGGCGCTGCGCTCCATATCTACGATGCCCTGTTCCAACAAACGGATGTCCAGCATATCCTGGTACGTCATGAGCAAGCTGCTGTTCATGCGGCGGATGGCCACTCCCGTTCTACCGGAGAGGTGGGTGCCGTGTTGGTCACCTCTGGTCCGGGTGCCACCAATGCCATAACCGGAATTGCTACCGCCTACATGGACTCCATTCCCCTGGTGGTTATTTCTGGCCAGGTGGCCAGAGAGAAAATAGGTGAAGATGCTTTCCAGGAAACGGATATGGTGGGGATTTCCCGTCCTATCGTAAAGCACAGTTTTTTGGTGAAAGATGCTACTGAAATAGCTGGTGTCATTGCCAAGGCATTCTTTATCGCTGGTTCGGGTCGACCGGGTCCTGTTGTTGTCGATATTCCAAAAGATGTGACAGACCCCAATCACCGGGTGCCTTACGAATACCCTGAAAAAGTCAAAATCCGCTCTTACCAGCCCACCAGTAAGGGGCACTCCGGTCAGATCAAGCGGGCCATTAAAACACTGCTGGGGGCCAAGCGTCCGATTATCTACAGCGGTGGCGGGGTGATTATGGGCGAGGCCTCCTCCCAATTAACGGAGTTGGCTCGGCTGATCAATGCGCCGGTCACCAATACTCTGATGGGCCTGGGTGCTTTCCCGGGCTCAGATCCCCAGTTTGTCGGTATGCTCGGTATGCACGGCACTTTTGAAGCCAATACGGCAATGCATCATGCCGATGTGATTCTGGCCGTCGGTGCCCGCTTTGATGATCGGGTAACCAACACAACCGGCAAGTTCTGCCCCTCTGCAACCATTATTCATATCGATGTGGATCCCACATCAATCGCCAAAACGATCAAGGCGGATATCCCGATTGTCGGTGCCTGCGATGTGGTGCTGCGGGAAATGGTTGATCAGCTGCAGGACAGTGGCAAGCGGCTGGATGAGGAGGCGATGGCAGACTGGTGGAAGCAGATCAATGAATGGCGCGACCGTCACGGTATTTATACCCAGTCCCGCTATGAAGCCAGTGGCGGCAATATTATCAAGCCGCAGGACGTTATCAAGTCGTTGTATCGGGCCACCGGAGGGGACGCGTTTGTCACATCCGATGTAGGACAACACCAGATGTTCGCAGCCCAGTATTACCTGTTCGACCAGCCGCGCCGCTGGATCAACTCCGGTGGGCTTGGCACCATGGGTTTCGGCTTGCCTGCTGCCATGGGAGTGCAGCTGGCTCACCCCGATGCCATGGTGGCCTGTGTCACTGGAGAGGGTAGCATCCAGATGTGCATTCAGGAGTTGTCCACCTGTACCCAGTACGGGTTGCCGATCAAGATTATCAATCTGAATAACCAGGCGCTGGGCATGGTGCGTCAATGGCAGGATATGCAGTACAGCAGTCGTTACTCCTCCAGCCTCTACGAAGATTCACTGCCGGATTTCATCAAACTGGCTGAAGCCTATGGCCACGTGGGTATCAAGGTTACCCGGTTCGATGAGCTGGACCAGAAAATGGAAGAGTGTTTCAGTCTCAAGGACCGTGTGGTGTTTATGGACGTTTACGTCGACCGTTCTGAACATGTGTATCCCATGCTGGTGGCACCGAACGGTTCCATGCGTGATATGTGGTTGAGTAAGACGGAGCGCACCTGATGAGACGCATAATTTCAGTTTTGATGGAAAACGAACCGGGAGCGCTGTCGCGGGTGGTGGGCCTTTTTTCCCAGCGCGGTTATAACATTGATACATTGACGGTGGCCCCCACTGATGATCAGACGTTGTCGCGCCTGACGTTGACGACCCACGGCAACGATCAGGTAATTGAACAGATTACCAAGCATCTCCACAAGTTGATTGATGTGGTCAAGGTGGTGGATCTCACCGAAGGCCCGCATATCGAACGCGAGCTGATGCTTCTCAAGGTGAAGGCTTCCGGTCCGCAACGCGCCGAAATCAAGCGTTGTGTGGACATTTTTCGCGGGCAGATTATCGACGTGAGTGCCAATGCTTATACGGTACAGATTGTCGGCAACAGTGATAAACTCGACGCCTTCATTCAGGCGGTTGCCGGTGCCGAGATACTTGAGGTGGTTCGCTCCGGCGTATCCGGGTTGTCCCGGGGGGAAAAAGCACTGCGACTTTAAGCCCTTTTACACAGAATGTCAGGGTGGTTAAAAATGACCATTCCGAGTTCCGTATTCTTTCAGATTAATAAATAAGACAGGTGAAAAAATGCAAGTTTATTACGATAAAGACTGTGATTTATCCATCATTCAGGGCATGAAAGTGGCCGTGATCGGTTATGGCTCCCAGGGACACGCCCACGCTCTGAATCTGAAGGACTCAGGGGTGGATGTTACGGTGGGTCTGCGTCCCGGTTCACCCACTGCGGCGAAAGCGGAAAATGCCGGCCTGGCCGTCAAGAGTGTCCCCGATGCGGTTGCAGCGGCTGATCTGGTGATGATCCTGACACCCGATGAATTCCAGTCCCAGCTTTACAAGAATGAAATCGAACCCAATTTGAAGAAAGGTAGTACGCTGGCATTCGCGCACGGTTTCGCTATCCATTACAACCAGGTAGTTCCTCGTGCGGACCTGGACGTGATCATGATTGCGCCCAAGGCGCCCGGCCACACCGTACGCAACGAGTTCACCAAGGGTGGTGGTATCCCCGATCTGGTGGCAATTTTCCAGGATGCGTCCGGTAAGGCCAAATCCGTGGCATTGTCCTATGCCTGCGGGGTTGGTGGTGGGCGCACCGGTATTATTGAAACAACGTTCAAGGACGAAACCGAAACGGACCTGTTCGGTGAGCAGGCAGTTCTCTGTGGCGGTTGCGTCGAACTGGTCAAGGCGGGCTTTGAAACACTGGTGGAAGCCGGGTATGAGCCTGAGATGGCCTATTTCGAATGTCTGCATGAGCTGAAGCTGATTGTCGATCTCATGTACGAAGGCGGTATTGCCAATATGAACTACTCGATTTCCAATAACGCTGAATACGGTGAGTATGTGACCGGCCCGGAAATTATCAATGAGCAGTCCCGTGCGGCCATGCGCAACGCCCTGAAGCGTATCCAGAATGGTGAATATGCCAAGATGTTTGTTGCGGAGGGCGCCACCAATTATCCGTCCATGACGGCCTACCGTCGCAATAATGCAGCCCATCAGATTGAGCAGGTTGGTGCTGGTCTGCGTGCGATGATGCCCTGGATTGCCGCCAACAAGCTGGTGGACAAAGAGAAAAACTAAGGGGACTGTTTCAGCCGAGAAAACCGCGCCCTGGCGCGGTTTTTTTGTTGTAGCCGTCGATTTTTAATAAGATGGTTTTTTCTATAAAAACAACACACCATATACCACTGACAATCAATGCTGAGGCGAAAAGATGACGGACAACGAAAAACAGGAAGCGATCCCTGAGAATACCGCCTCCGGGCAGGAAATGCCGGTCGGGAGCGCAGAGCCCGCACGCCATAGAGGCATCTATTTGTTGCCAAACCTGTTTACGACCGGCGCATTGTTCAGTGGCTTCTATGCGATTCTGGCGGGGATGGACGGCAAGTTTCAGGCGGCCGCCATTGCTATCTTTGTTGCCATGATTTTTGATGGTCTGGACGGGCTTATCGCCAGGATGACCAATACGTCCAGCGAATTTGGTGTTCAGTACGACAGTCTGTCCGATATGGTGTCATTTGGTGTGGCGCCCGCCATTGTCGTGTTTAGCTGGATGCTTGATGAAGTGGGTAGAATCGGCTGGGCTGCCGCCTTTATTTACGCGTCCTGTGCGGCGTTTCGTCTGGCGCGCTTCAATACCCAGGTAGACCTGGTAGACAAGCGTTACTTTATTGGCATTGCCAGCCCGACAGGGGCTGCTCTGGTGGCAGCCATGGTGTGGAGCGGCTTTGATGCTGAGCCATCCACCGAGTTGGCACTATTGGCCGCGTTGGTCACCGCTGTGGCGGGCCTGTTGATGGTATCAAATCTTCGTTACCGTAGCCTCAAGGGCCTGGATCTGAAGGGCAAGGTACCCTTTGTGGTGATTTTCGGCATCGCCATGGCGCTGGTCATTATTCTGATTGATCCACCCCGAATCCTGTTTCTGCTTGCTGTGGCGTATTCGTTGTCCGGGCCACTCGAGTGGCTATGGCATAAAAAAAGAGGGGATAAGGTTGTTTCTGGTTAAGAGGTTTTGGGGGCAACAGTGGTTGGCAAAAAATGGAAAACCTGATTGAATAAACACAGGGTTTCCAGGCCAGTCTTTAATGTGATCAAGAACGTGTATCACACAAGAACAGCGCAGCCATAGCAGGGTATCTTGTCCCACTGTGCTGTTATGTATGTGCTGCTCCTGCCCTGAGGGGCAACGATTCTTTTTCCGGTTTTACTCATCCCTGTTTGCAAATATCTCCCTCCGTGCGGAGAATTCGCGTAATTATTTTGCCCTGTCCCGAAGGATGGGGCGGATTATCTGGAGCAGCAAGTCATGGATAAACAACAGTTGGTGATTTTCGATACGACCTTGCGCGATGGCGAGCAAAGTCCGGGCGCTTCCATGACCAGGGAGGAGAAACTCCGAGTCGCCAAGGCGCTGGAGAAGCTGCGAGTGGATGTTATTGAGGCGGGTTTTGCCGTATCGAGTCAGGGGGATTTTGAAGCCGTCAAATCCATAGCCGACACCATCAAGGATTCGACGGTGTGCAGTTTGGCACGCACTACTCACGTGGATATTGAGCGCGCGGCAGAGGCGTTGAAAAATGCCCGTTCGGCACGCATACACACCTTTATCGCCACGTCCCCGATCCACATGAAATATAAATTGCAGATGACCCCTGATCAGGTGGTTGAGCAGGCAGTCTCCGCTGTGAAACTCGCCCGTAACAAGGTCGGTGATGTGGAATTTTCACTGGAAGATGCCAGTCGTTCTGAATTTGATTTCATGTGTCGTATCATCGAACAGGTGATCAATGCTGGCGCTCGCACGATCAACCTCCCCGATACGGTGGGTTACGGTTTTCCTGCGGAATACGCCGATACTATTGGTCGCCTGATTGCCGCAGTGCCGAACGCAGACAAGGCAATTTTTTCTGTGCATTGCCACAATGACCTCGGTCTGGCGGTTGCCAACTCCCTCGCTGCCGTCATGCAAGGCGCAAGGCAGATCGAATGTACCATTAATGGTTTGGGTGAGCGCGCCGGCAATGCTGCGCTGGAAGAAATTGTCATGGCGGTGCGCACCCGCAAGGATATCTTTCCGGTGGAGACTCAGATTGATACCACGCAGATTGTCGCTACCTCGCGCCTGGTATCCAGTATCACCGGATTTCCTGTTCAGCCGAACAAGGCCATCGTCGGTGCGAATGCCTTTGCACACGAGTCCGGCATCCATCAGGACGGTGTGCTGAAGTACCGTGAAACCTACGAAATCATGAAAGCAGAGGATGTGGGCTGGAGTACCAACAGGATTGTACTGGGCAAGTTGTCCGGGCGAGCTGCGTTCTCCTCAAGGTTGGACGCTCTCGGTATTCAGTTCGACAGCAAGACATTGATGAACGAAGCCTTTCTGCGATTTAAGGAATTGGCGGACAAGAAGCGTGAAATTTACGACGAGGATCTGCAGGCACTGGTTTCCGAAATACAGGTCAAGGAAGATGGTATTGAGCATATTATCCTGGGTGATCTGGCGGTAACGACCAAGACCGGGCAGCTACCCAACGCGGCGTTAAGTCTGACCTATAAGGGTGAGCACTATCGCACGTCAGCGGATGGCGATGGCCCAGTGGATGCCGTGTTCAAGGCGATCGAAAAGCTGATCAATAGCCAGGCCGAACTCAAATTGTATCTGGTGAACGCTGTGACCGAGGGAACCGACTCCCAGGGCGAAGTCACTGTGAGGCTGGAAAAGGGGGGGCGTATCGTCAATGGACAGGGGGCCGATACCGATATTCTGGTGGCCAGTGCCAGAGCTTACCTGAATGCACTCAGTGTGCTCGAGAATCCCGATCGACTGCACCCGCAGTTGGGTGGGGTATAGCGTTGATGCCTGTATCCGGGGGACTTCGTGACTGGTATCTCAGCACCCTGGGTGTTGTACAGTATCGGCCCAGGGATACTGAGCCCGTTGTGCTGGATCTTCATTCGCAAATCGTCACAGAAGTGGTAAATACTGTCCCGTCTGAAGTTGTCGTTGCGCTGCCAGAAAAGCCCGAATTGCCGGGGGCCGAAGACGAATTGACGGATTTTCAGGAGGAACAGATCGGCAGTTTCCGGCTGGCTTGCTGGCAACCCAGCGACGATTTACTGGTTATCAACGGGTTGGCGCCGGGCAGCGTACCCCTTCAGGAGGAATCCGGTCTGCTTGCCAATATAATCCGGGCAATTGGTCGTCTCGGTGATGTACTTTCATCGCCCCAATTGATTGACTGGCCCCCTTTGGCGGTGGATCAGACCGGCAAGCCGGGCGCAGAGGCGATGCTGTCAGTGTTCGTTGAAGCCCGCGTCAAAAAGCAGGGCGTGCTTTGGGTATTGCTCATGGGTGAATTGCCTGCGGCACTGTTGCTGCCCTCAAGGTCGGCCTACCCGTCATCCGTGGGCCATATGGAGGAATTACCCGGAGGTGCCAGGGCGATCGTCACCCCAAGCCTGCAGGAAATGTTGGCTGCTCCCGAGCTTAAAGGCGAAACCTGGCGAGCGATTCGGGTGATGACCCCCCAGCCATGACACCCTTGATTCGCAACATGCTGGCCGCTGACCTGCCGTTGCTCGCAGCCATTGAGCAACAGGTGACGCCCCATCCCTGGCGTGAATCCCAGTTCAGGGAGAGCCTCGATAAACACCAGTGTCTGACCATGGTTCTGCAGAACCAGTTGGTGGGTTATGCCGTTTATACGATTGTGCTGGGCGAAGCAGAGATTCTGAATATTGCGATAGGGCGGGATTACCAGGGGCGGGGTTACGGCCGACAATTGCTCAATCACCTTATTGACCTGATGACTGACCGGGCTGAACGATTGTTTCTCGAGGTTCGTGTCACGAATGAGCCGGCTGTGGCGCTGTATCAGGATGTGGGTCTGGTGGAAATCTGCCTGCGCAGAAACTATTACCAGAACGATACCGGACAGGAAGATGCCATTGTCATGGCAATGGATTTCACCAGTTTTCAGTGAGTGTCAGTCTCCGTTGAATGTCTAATCTGTTACCTGGTTCCCTTTGAAAATGTGAACGGGTTCACATAATTGGCATTATCAGTGCCATTTTAGGCCCGTTCGTCGCCAATTTTCTTACTTGCGACCCTCTCTCAGCTGCAGACTCCTTAAAATAATCATATCGATTGATAAGGAAGTAGCCTGTTATGGAAACGATGCCAGATGAGGCGGTACAAGCTGCCAAATTTGAAGTGGCAAAGCTGCTGTTGGAAAGACTCCCGTTCTTTCTGATGGTCACCTCTGGATTTTGTCTGATACAGATTTTTACCTGGGGCGGGATTTCAACCTATTGGCCGGCCGGATTGTGGATTCTTTACAGTCTGGGAGTCATTGTGCCCGGTTGGCTGCTCATCCGAAGATTGTCTGTAACGTATGCGGTGGTTGGGATTAACCAGAAACTGGTTGAAGACATTAACAATCTGGCTATTGTTCTGGCTTTCATGACGGGACTGATCTGGGCCTTTGACAGTTTTGTTCAGTTTTATCTCAGGGAACCAAATCAATGGCTTTATGTGTCTGCGTTAGCGGCTATTGCCGTGATCAGCGCAGGACTGCTTAGCTATAACCTCAAAGCTGCCCTGCTCGGGGCGGTGGTTATATTGCTGCCCTTGCTGATTGAAGTCTCAATCGCGGGCAGCGGTGCCAACCTGTATTTTATTTTTTTTGCGTTAGCTACCGTTGCCGTATTGTACTTCGGCTTGCGCCAACAACAGCGGACCCTGGAAAAAAACATCGCGCTTCGAAGCGAGGCTGAGGCGCTGCTTAAACAGCAGGAAGCGACCAGTTACCTGCTCGAGCAGCACTGGCAAAATGCCCCGCTACCGGCCATTCAGTGGGATCGTCAGCAGCGGATAACTGGCTGGAATATCAGTGCTGAAAAACTGTTCGGTTATCCTGTGGCAGAGGTGTCGGGTTGCCAGGGAGATTTTCTGGTACCACCGGGATCGCGGGAATCGTTTCGCGATATGTGGCAGGCCCTGATACAAAAGGACGGGCAGGGTTATTACGCTGTGCACGAAGTCATTGACAGGAATGGACAGATAAAAATATGCGAGTGGCATAACACGCCGCTGACAAAAGACGGCAAGCTGATCGGTGTTGCCTCCTTCATCAAGGACGTGACCTCCCAGATTGAGGATCGGGAGACCATCAAACGGCAGGCGAACTACGATAACCTGACCGCGCTGCCGAATCGCAGCTGCATGATGAGTGAACTGGATGCTGCAATCTCACGGTCTAAGCGAAACAATCAATTCGGCGCTGTTATTTTTCTCGATCTCGATAATTTCAAAGATATCAATGACACCCAGGGGCATCATGTGGGTGACATGGTGTTGCAGTTTTTTGCCGAGTTATTGCGGCAGGCCGTTCGCAAGGAAGATGTGGTCGCCCGCTTTGGTGGTGATGAGTTTGTGGTGCTGATACAGGATCTTGGCACAAAGGCGACCAAAGCACGGGCCAGAGTGCTTTCTATTGCAGATAAAATCATGGAGCTAGGTAAAACAGTCTGCAAGCAGCGGGGGCTGGAATACGAGATTGACGTCAGTGGCGGTATCGTGCTGTTTCAGGGTGATCGCTATTCACCAAATGACCTGTTGAAGCAGGCCGACCTGGCGATGTATCGGGTGAAAAACTTTGGGCGCAAAGGGTTCAGTTTCTATGACGATTCTCTCGCGGTCGAGGCGGAATACCGAGTCAGCCTGATTCGCGAGCTGCGTCAGGGTGTCGAAAACAAGGAATTTGATTTGCACTTTCAGCCTATCGTCAACACCGCTGGCGATATTGTCTTTGCTGAATCACTGCTGCGCTGGAACCGCCCCTCACAGCGGATTGTGGCGGCCAGCGAATTTATCGAGTTCATGGCGACATTGCCGATGATGAACGAAGTGGGCCTGTGGATCTTCGAAAGTGCATGCGCCAATCTTCGCCAATGGATTGATGAAGGGCTTTGGTCAAAAGACGGGGTACTATTCGTGAACATCAGTCCGAAGCAGTTGGAAAATGAGCATTTCGCTGCCGATATACGGAAGTTGATCAGCCGATATGCCATTGATCCCCACCAGCTGGTACTCGAAATTACCGAGGAAAGCCTGATTCATAATCTTGATGAGGTCGAGGGCCAGCTCCAGGATTTACTGGACCTTGGTCTGCGGATTGCATTGGATGATTTTGGCACCGGCTATTCCTCGCTGGCGATGTTACAGAAGTTGCCGGTGCACTTTGTCAAACTGGACCGGAGTTTTATTAACGATCTGGCTTCTTCGGAGAATACCTATTCCATTGTTAAAGCGGTCATCAAGCTCTGCCAAATTATGTCCCTCGACGTGATCGCCGAGGGCGTTGAGACAGAAGAACAATACCGTATTCTCGTCGATCTGGGCTGTGAGTACTTCCAAGGTTACTATTTCAGCAAACCTGTTGCTCCCGGGCAATTCAGGTCGTTGGTCCGGTCTGCATCTGAGGATGCCCTGTTGCGTCTGGTTAACTAGATTGACGGGCGCATCAACTGTAGCGGTAAAGCGTGCACTGAATGACCGGGAAGCGGTATAGTCACGGAGCATTTTTTACGAGGTGAGCTTTGGACAAAATTCCGGTGGGGATCAGTGCCTGCCTGATGGGCGATGAGGTGCGCTATAACGGTGGTCATAAGCGGGATGCCTATATCAATGGGACTCTGGCGGGCCACTTCAGTTTTCACCGATTCTGTCCGGAAGTCGGTATTGGTCTCGGTGTGCCCAGGCCCACTCTCAGACTGATTGCCAGTGATAGCGGTGACAGGGCAGTGCGAACGGAAAATCAGGCGTTCGATGTCACTGAACAGCTGGTCAGCTATAGTCGGGAGCAGTTTGCCGAGATCAGTCAGTTATCCGGGCTCATTCTTAAGCGGGATTCACCCAGTTGCGGCATGGCGAGAGTCAAGGTGTATGGCGCGGCCGGGGCAAGGCCAGAGGGGCGGGGCGTGTTTGCCTGCACGGTGATGGAACAGTTTCCCTGTCTGCCGGTTGAGGAAGAGGGCCGGCTGGGGGATCCCGGGTTGCGGGAGAATTTTATTCAGCGGGTGTTTATCTATCATCGCTGGCGATCTGACTACTTCCCGGCGCTCAGTGTACAGAAACTCACGGATTTTCATGCCCGACACAAACTGATCTTCATGAGTCACGACCAGAATCAGTGTCGGGAACTGGGTCGTATCGCAGCGCTTGCCCGTCCTGATACCCTGAAAGCAGTTGCTGCGGATTACCTGTCATTGGCCATGGCCAATCTGAAAAAAATTGCCACGCGTAAAAATCATTTGAATGTCCTGCAGCATATTCAGGGGTATCTGAAAAAGCAGCTCGATGCCGCAGACAAACAGGAGCTGATTGAAATATTCGAACGCTTCGAACGAGGTGAGTTGCCATTGATCGTGCCTGTAACACTCCTGCAGCACCACTTTCGAAAAGCTCCGGACGAGTATATCAATCGGTCCTGGTACCTGAACCCCTACCCGGCAGAATTGCGCCTGATGAATCTGCTATAAAATCGGGAAGTATGCTCATGAGCAACAGTAAACCATTGAAAATTCCCTATCGCCTGATCCTGCTGGATCTGGTGGGTGCCGTGCTGGCGGCAATGGGTATCCTGCAGCTGATTGACGGTGGCGGTGTTGCCGCCTGGATCATGACAGTTGTGGGTTTTTTATTGATGCTGCCTCTGGTTCTGGCGATTTTTCGTTTACTGGCATCCCCGGGGTCCAAACAGAATGACCATCGAGGAGATCGTTAATGGAGATTGTCTATTGGCACTGGCTGGTGTTGGGCATCCTGCTGGTGATACTGGAGATCGTCGTGCCCAGTTTCACCATCCTCTGGTTTGGTCTCGGCGCGATGGTGGTGGGTGTGCTGTTGTGGCTGGTGCCGCAGTTGCCGATCGTGGGCCAGCTGTTGGTCTGGATTCTAGCTTCCGGCGGTTTCGCACTATACTGGTTTAAATACCTGAAACCGCGAATGGTGGATAAAACCCTGGCCGGACTTTCCAGAGAGGCCGCCATTGGCGAGTCGGGCCGTGTCATAAAACTGCCGGTTGAACACGGCCGGGGGATAGTGCGTTTTACCACGCCGCTGCTCGGTGCCGATGAATGGGAGTTTATCTGCGACCAGACGTTATCACTGGGTGACCGGGTGTTCGTCAAAGAGTTTTCCGGTAATACCCTGGTGGTGGTGAAGCTCGATTGAGTAACTGACCGGAATCGACCGGTTTTTGGAACGTTAACTTTTTTTCGGAGTGGGTGGCATGGGCGGCACAGTCGTTGTTTTGGCAGTTTTGGTACTGCTGGTTATTACCGTTGGGTTGGGTGTCCGGATTGTGCCCCAGGGGAGCAAACATGTGGTGCAACGGCTGGGCAAGTTTCACAAAATACTGCCGCCGGGGCTGAATATCATTATTCCCTATATCGATACCGTGGCCTACCGGGTTTCCACCAAGGATATCGTACTGGATATTCCTTCGCAGGAGGTTATCACCAAGGATAACGTGGTTATCGTTGCCAATGCCGTGGCCTATATCAATATCGTGGCACCGGAAAAGGCCGTCTACGGGGTCGAGGACTATGAACTGGCGATTCGCAACCTGGTTCAGACATCACTGCGTTCCATTGTCGGCGAGATGGATCTGGATGATGCCCTTTCCTCCAGAGACCAGATCAAAGCCAAGTTAAAAACCTCCATATCTGACGATATTTCTGACTGGGGTATTGTGATGAAAACGGTGGAAATTCAGGATATCAATCCCTCCGGAACCATGCAGCAGGCCATGGAAGAGCAGGCCGCTGCCGAGCGCCAGCGCCGTGCCACAGTGACCCGCGCCGACGGCGAGAAAACCGCGGCCATTCTCGAAGCCGAGGGCCGGCTGGAAGCGTCCCGGCGCGATGCCGAGGCCAAGGTGGTACTGGCAACGGCCACCCAGGAAGCGATCGAAAAAGTGACCGCAGGTATTCAGGACAAGGAGTTGCCAGCGGTTTATTTGCTGGGCGAAAAATACGTTGAAGCGATGCGTGAGCTGGCCGTCTCAGAGAATGCCAAGCTGGTACTGTTGCCGGGTGATATTCCCGCTGCGGTCAGGGGACTGATGAGTACGACGAAATAGTCCCGTTGAGTTAATCGGGAACGGGTTTCTGTCAACCGATTCGGGGCAAAAACGTTTTGTACGGGTAAGGTTCGAACCTCTGCCATAGGAGCTGACGGGAGAAATGACTTTGGAGAGCAGGATATTGACGTTGCGTCTACCACTTATTGTGCTGTTGTCCCTCATGGCAGCGGGCTGTAGCAGCCAACGCCAATCCGGTTACGGTGCAACGGACGGTATTATTATCGATACCCAGGGCGTCGATATGTCCTATTACCGCGCGGATCTTGCCGATTGCCAGCGCTATGCTTCCGAGGTGCCTGTGGCGGAGCGAACGGCAACCTCCGCAGCAGGTGGTGCGGTGGTCGGCGGTGTTGTCGGGGCCATCGTCGGTGATTCCGGCACAGCCAAGAAAGGGGCCGGTGTCGGAGCCGTCACCGGGGCTATCAAGGGTGTGTCCTCCGGTAGTGCTGAACGCAAACGCGTGGTCAAGAACTGTCTGCGGGGCCGCGGTTATAGGGTGCTGAATTAGCTGCCAGGATTTATTGATGTGGCGGATCCGTCAGGCAATCAGCATCAAGGGGTAAGGCAGTAAATCGGGCAGGTCGGCCAACTCCGTGGCTGACAGCTTTTCGAAGTTCATTTTTGACATCATGATCAGTGAACCTGCCGGTAGCCTCAGGTACGTTAAATCTCCTGGGTGAATGGATTCGACTCGCTGAAAGTGCACTCTAATGCCATCAACCGGCAGTTGGTCAGCAATCTCAGGGGGCAGTGCTGTCTCGCTCAACAGGGTGACATCCGATACCATTCCGTTGGCTGCTAGTCGGCTCACCACCTCCAGTGCCCGATAAAATTGTGGGGATGTATCGTAAACCAACACCAGTGGTTTGCTGGGTCGTGAGGATAGCCCCGGTGGTCGAGGTCTGGCCGAAGTGCGGATTCGTCCCGGAAAAAAAATATCGTACCCCTCGTGGGATAATGCACAGGGCGCCAGCATCCCGCTCTCAATATGGAAGGTGCAGGCCACTTTCTGCTGTGAAGATAACTGTTCCAGTAGCTGCTGTGCTCTGGATGACGCCATTCGGCTGGATCTGATCATGGCATCTCGACCGAACAACCGCTCTTCGCCCGAGAGGCTGGAAATTTCTCGGGCAAAGGGCAACCCCGCCGCGGCCAGCAAGCGACTGTCCTCAATATACAGGCCGGCGAGCGATGCGTTCAGCCATCTCGCCATCGTTACCAGTGACAACAGGCTGGCTTCGGTGATACTCAGCGCATCCAGCGCGATTAGAATTCTGCGCTCAGTCTGCACGCTCGTCACCCTGCGTATGACCGACAGCAAATTTTTGGGTGACTTGTATCCACGCTTCAATCTTTGCCATCACTTTGCCGTTCACGGAATCAGTCGGGTACTCACCCTTATCATCGGGTTTACCCGCAGGCAGTCCCGTGAGTAACGTCAGGGCCTCATCAATCGTGGAGATGGCATAGATATGAAACGCGCCCCGTTTAACGGCATCGATCACGCGCTCCTCCAGCATCAGGTGCTGGGTGTTGGCGGCGGGCATCACCACCCCCTGGTCACCGGTCAGCCCGCGGGCATTGCAAATATCGTAAAAGCCTTCGATTTTCTGGTTGATACCGCCAATTGCCTGAATCTGCCCATGTTGGTTAATCGACCCGGTCACCGCGAGGGATTGTCTGATCGGGATGTCAGCTATTGCCGAGAGCAATACAGTGATTTCCGCCACAGAGGCGCTGTCGCCTTCAATCCCGCCATAGGATTGTTCAAAGACCAGACTGGCGGAGACCGGTAGCGGTCGGTCTCTGGCATAGCGATTGGCGATAAAGGCAGAGAGAATTAACACGGCTTTCGAGTGAATATTGCCGCCCAGTTTTACCTCGCGTTCGATATCCAGCACTTTGCCGTGTCCGAGCCGCGCCTGGGCAGTAATACGGGTGGGACGGCCAAATGCATACTCACCGAGCTGGTAGACAGAGAGCCCGTTGATTTGGGCCACGTGCTCGCCGCGGGTGTCCACTAACTGTATTTCCCTGAGGATGCTCTCGTGGACCCGTTCTCTGAATTGGTCCATCCGTCTGGAGGCCGCCTCTATGGCAGCCTGAACGTGCACGATGCCTACCTGTTCTGCATTGGCCTGCCCGGCAAAATAGTCACTCTCACAGAGCAGATCCGTGAGGAGGTTGAGATGCAGGGGTAGTTTCTGGGCGTCTTCAAGCAGACGGGAGCCCTGCTCAATTACCCGCGCCACGGCGCTTTGGTCGAGTGGTCGAATTCCCTTGCGGTGTTGCAGTGAGGCGATCAGTCGGGCGTAACCCAGCGTATTGGCATCGGTGCGGGGTAGCTCCTCGGACAGGTCGGCGGGAACTTTGAAGAGCAGGTTGAAATCCGGATCGTAGGCCTGCAGCAGGTAGTAGACGGTTCTGTCGCCCAACAGGATAACCTTGATGTCTAGTGGTACCGGTTCCGGCTCAAGTGATTTGGTGCTCACCAGACTGAGCAACTGGTCGATCGACTCGATCCGTGCTTCCCGGGACTGTAGTGCGCGTTTGAGGGCATCCCAGGCAAATGGATTGGTGAGGACCTTAACGGCATCCAGTAGCAGGTAACCGCCGTTGGCGCGGTGTAGCGCACCGCCTTTTATCAGGGTGAAGTCGGTGGTCAGAGTGCCGTATTGCGCTTCGTGTTCGACCCGGCCCAGCAGGTTGCTGAGGGACGGGTTGTTTTCATAGACGATGGGTGCCGTGCAGGCCCCGCCGTTATCCACCAATACATTGATCCTGTACATCGGGAATTCGTGTACCCGGTTTTTCAGGTTTTCGGGGACACTGGAATGTTCTTCCTCTTCACGGAATGCATCCACATTTTCAATCACATCCTGTTTCACCAGAGCGAGAAACTCGACCACATCAGGGTAATCGGCGTAACGGTTTTGCAGTTCTCTGAATATCTGGCCCACTGCATTCTGGACGATGGACTGATTCAGTTTTTTGAATTGTTCCCGGCTTGCTTTCACCCACATAGGCATTTTTTGAACAAGCTCTTTCAGTTCTTCCTTAAGCTCGTTAATTTTCTGTTCGATGGCAGTTTTTTCATCGTCGCTCAGGGCTTCAAATTCTTCCGAGGTAATGATTTTGTCATTGACCAGTGGCGCGAGTGTGTAGCCAGAAGGTGTTTCGAGCATTGAGATATTTCGTGCTTTCGCTTTTTCTTTTAACTCTGAAAATGCCTGTCGTTCCTGATCGTTGAAGGCATCGCTAATGTCGTTAAGCCTGGCTTTGTATTCCGCGCTTTGAAACACACCGGGAATGGTCACCAGCAAATCTTCAATGCACTGTTCCATATCCTTACGTAACTGTTGTGCCAGGCCACAGGGCAGCCTTAACACTTTGGGTTGATGGGGTGCGCTGAAGTTATTGACGTAGCACCAATCGCTCGGCTTTGGCCGGTCGAGTGTCTGTTGGTGCAAAAAATCCTGCAACATCTCGTGTTTGCCCATGCCGGAAGAGCCCAGCACGTAGATGTTGTAACCCTCGTGTCGGATTCCCAGCCCGAAGCGCAGGGCGTCAAGGGCGCGATCCTGACCGTAGTAATTGTCGAGGTGCTCGAGTTCAGTGGTATCACCGAAGGGCAGGGTGGCTGGATCACAATGCCGGTAAAGGCTGTCGGCTGGTAAAGGCAATGGCTGTTTGTTATTCACTGATTACTCTCTGATGCGTCAAATCGGGTGTGAAAAAAGTGGCTTTACGCTGGACGAGCCGGTTTTACTCTCAGTTTAGTGTCCGGATACACGGTTGACCATATTGCGGATGCCACAGCAGTTAAAGCAACCTTATAAAGGCTTTATTGGCTCAGGGATGGGTGGTACCCAGATAGTCAGAAACAGGCGGCCGGGTACGGCTATTGTTTTACAGGCCGTTTTTGCAGTTTGCGTTGCAGGGTGCGACGGTGCATGCCGAGACGGCGAGCCGTGGCGGAAATATTGCCGTCATTTTCTGCCAGAACCCGCTGGATATGTTCCCACTCAAGACGCTCCACCGAGGGCGGACCTTCGCTGATCCCGGTTGTCTCGGGGGAGGCATCGGTATCGAACGTCGCGAGGATATCCTCTACTGAGGCGGGTTTACAAAGATAGTTCAGGGCGCCCAATTTGATGGCCTCCACCGCCGTGGAGATACTGGAATAACCGGTGAGGATCAGCACCTCGAGTTTGGGATTGATCCGAATCAGCTGTGGTAGCAGATGAAGTCCTGACTCGGATTCCAGTTTCAGGTCCACCACGGCCCGGCGGGGATTGTGTCGCCGGCACAAATCCAAGGCCTCGGTGGCATTGCCTGCGGTGAGTACCTGATAGCCGCGGCGGGTCATGGCGCGCCCGAGAATACGGGTGAACGTGGCATCATCATCCACGATAAGCAGATAGCGGTTATCGGGCATGGGCATCCTGTATTGGCAGAATCACTTTGGCCTCACTGCCGGATCCCCGGCCGGGTTTGATGTCAACAGTGCCGCCGTAGCGTTGCAGTGTGGCCTGGGTCAGAAACAGCCCAAGCCCCATTCCCTCTGGTTTGCTGGAGGTAAAGGCGGTACCGAGTCTGCCCCGCAATTGTGGCGAAACACCGTCACCATAATCCTTGATACAGAGTTCAATGTGTTGCCGATCCCAGCGTACCTGGATATCAACCCGATCCGGGCTGGCATCGGCCGCATTATTGAGCAGGCTGGTCAGTGATTGGGCGATGGTCGGGTGCAGGCGAGTGTGAATATCCGGCAGATTATCCGGATAACGGATGCTGGCCTGTACGCCGGGACGCATCAGCTGCCAGCGTTCGAATAACCTGTCAAAGTAATGGCGCAGGGCAATGTCTTCGCCACCGTCGGCACTGCCTTCCGCAGTGGCCACCAGCTGTTTCAGGGTAAGCCGACATTGTTCAATCTGTTGCTGCAAGATATTCAGGTCGTCGTTTGAACCGGACTGGTCTGCCACCATTTCGTCCACCAGAATTTTCATGGTATTGAGTGGAGTCCCCAGCTCATGGGCAGTACCCGCAGCCAGTGAACCGATGGCCAGCAGCTGTTCATCCTGCAGTTGATTTTCTCGCTGTATAGTCAGTTGTTCCTCTTGCTGTTTCAGGGTGCGGGCCATGCGGGTCACAAAATAGGTAATCAGCCCAGCGCTGACCGCAAAGTTAAGCCACATGCCAAGAATATGCAGATTGCTGACGCTGTCGTGATGATGGCCCGGCGCCAGGGCAGGAATGGGCAGGTAAAAGTTCAGCAGCCAGCTGTAGGCCGCCAGTGAAAGTATCGTGATGGCCCAGGTATAGCGCAGGGGCAATGTGGTTGCCGCAATACTGATAGGCACCAGATAGTAGGAAATAAACGGGTTTGAGGCGCCGCCGCTGAAAAACAGCAGAGCAGTAAAAAACAGAATATCCACCAGCAAATGGCAGAAAAATTCCAGTTCGGTAATGACCGGGTAACGGAAGGTGCGCCACCAGGTGGTGGTAATGACAATGGCGTAGAGGGCGAGAATGGCTCCCAGCACCAGTATGGGTAAACCGATATCCCGTATCTGACTGAAAAAAAGGAGGGCCAGAATCTGGCCCCCAAGAGCGATGTTGCGGATGACACTCAGCTGGCGCAGGTTTTGCCGCGCTGCCGAGTGTATGAATGAATCAAGGGTGGGAGCCATGACCGGATATTACCAGAATGGTCAGGTTACCAGTGCAGGGTTGCTGCCAGATAAATATTCCGGCCTGCCCCCGGCAACCGCTCTCCCAGGGCTATATCGCTGTCGCCATTGCGGTTGTAACCGGCCAGGTGGTCCTCATAGCGGTTATCGAACAGGTTTTCCACGCCACCGGACAGGATCAGTTGCGGTGTAAGCCGGTAACTGCCGGACAGATTAAGTATCCCGTAGCCGGAGGTTTTTTCTTCCTGGTTAAAGTCTGACACCTTGTTCTGACTGGCGTAGAGCACCGATTCCAGGGCCAGCATGACGGCGCGCTGTTCATAAATCAGGGACAGGCGGTTGTTGAGTGGCGCCACCCGGTACAGATCGTCGTGCTCATCCCGGCGCTTGCCGCGTACGTAGCTGAGGTTGCCTTCCAGGCGAAGGGTGGAGGAGATTATGTAGCCGTAGCCCATGTCAGCGCCGTACATCTTGGCATCTACGTTGTCGAACATCAGTGCCGCCTGCCCGCTCATCATGGTACTGAGCATATTGGCGGTAGTGTTGTCGGACGGCACACCCTGGATGTAGTCATCAATGCGGCGGTAGAACAGTTGCGGCGTTACCCAGGCCTTCGCAGTTTGCCAGTCGATACCGGCGGTGACCTCATGGGCCGTTTCCTCGTCCAGCTTCAGGTTGCCGATATAGTTACGACCGTCCGCCAGGCCGCCGGTGGCTGCCAGGGGTAACCATAGATAGCGTTCCTGGTAGGAAGGTGCGCGGTTCTTGCGGCCCAGACCCAGGTTCAGTGTGGTGTTATTGGTGAGCGGGCGGCTCAGGTTAAGAACCAGGTCAAGATAGGTAAAATCTTCGTCCAGATCGCCGTTGTTGAAGGCGCTCGCCAGCATATCGGCGTTCATGGCCATCATGCCCATCATACCGCTGGCGCTGACGGACTCACTGTCCATTTTTACGCGGTTGACCCGCGCCCCGGTCTCCACATGCCATTCGCCGATCTCGCCCTCCCACTCGGTGAAAACACCGTAGGTGTCCCGTTCCGCATCGTTAAAATTGTCCACCTCGAACAGGGCACTGTTGGGGTTGGTGATGGTGGCGGTGTGGACCGTCTCATTGCCGTCAGTACCGACACTCAGGTAGCCACTCGCTACCGGCCAGCGGGCTTGTAATGACCAGGCGGTGTTATGGGCCGTGGCATTGTTTGCGCGGTAACTCATTGGCGATACCGGTGCTTCCCGTTGGGAGAAGTTGTCCATCAGGTGGTCGACGTGGTTGTAGGAGAGGTGGCCGCTGATCACTATCTCACCGAAGGTGGTGCTGACATTGGCACCCGCGGTGTCCCCGTCGATGTAATTGATATCCATGGGCAGGGCGGGGGTACCTGTGTCTCGGGTGTCCAGCTCACCGGTGTAGATTTCGATGCTGCTGTTGTCGTTGCGCCAGCCATAGCTGAGGTCGTAGCGCCCCCGTCGGTACTGGCTGCCACCGATCTTGTCGTCGTCACCGACGCGAGTATCGTCGCCTTCGTCGTGGCTGAACATTGCTGACAGTTTGTGGTGATTGTTGGACAGTGTGGATTTCAGGGCGGTGCTGGAACCATCGCTGTTGCCGTTGAAGCGGCTGGCAATGGAGCCGGAGAAAATAAAGTCGTCACTCTCGCCGAATTCGCCGCGGTCCAGAGTCGCGGTGATGTGCCCGCCGATGCTCTCCTGGGCGGCGCTAACCGGGGCGATGCCGCGATCCACCACAAGGGATTTCAACAACAGTGGTGGCGTGTAGGTGAGTGGTGCATCCATGGCGTTGGGACCGCCGGTTAGGGCTGGTGCGTGATCGATGTGGATACTGACACGATCGCCGTAGAGTCCGCGGTATTGAGCAATTCCCGTCACCGGGCCGTTGCTGTTGACGTTGGCGCCGGGCACACGTTTTAGCAGTGCTGAGGTGTCTACCAGTGGCAAATCTCCAGGTTCTGTGTCCAGTGTCAGCCGGGTGGTCGTCTGTACCCCTGTCACTTCAATTTCTTCGGGGATGTTGTGATCCGCCAGTATTGGGGCAGGCAGGGTGCTCAGCAATAGCGTGGCTATAACGGGAATGTCGCGCTTCACGGGGCCGTTCTCCTGGGTCAAGTCGAGTGGCCGGCATCTTACTGTGGAAGCAACCCTATGGGGATGTGACAAATTGTCGCACTTGCTGGTCCGCGGTCATCAATGGCGGGGGTATTGAACCGGAAGTAATGGTCGATTGGAAATTCGCCATCACAGGTGACCGCTACAGGCCACATGAAGCTGCCAGTAATGAATGCCTTTGCCGACTTCTTCGGCGAGTCCGGCGATCAGATTATCCACCTGTGGCTCAGGCAACAGGATTTCAAACTGCACCCGCTTCCGGCGTCCGCTCACCTGTTCGGCAATGGAGAGACGGCCCTGCTCACCGTGGCCGTGTACCGGGTAGGAGGTAAAGCCGCCTACCTCTTCCCGTGAAAGCAGGTAGTCCACCAGCTCCTCTTCCAGTTCGGGGGTGATGTTCAGTACCAGCAGGGTGTTCATACGGTTTCTCCTGACAAGTTGTTGTGGCCAGTGCTGTGAAAACGCCGATAGATGACCGGCAGCAGGAACAGGGTCAGCAGAGTGGAGCTGATCAGCCCTCCAATCACCACGATGGCCAGGGGCTTTTGTAATTCAGAACCGGGCCCGCTGGCTGCCAATAGAGGTAACAGGCCAAAAGCGCAGGTGCTGGCGGTCATCATCACCGGGCGCAAGCGCCGCAGTGCGCCCTGTTTCACCACATCGGCCATGGGCAGGCCCTTCGCTTGCAGGTAATTGAAGTGGGACATCATCACCACGCCATTCATCACCGCGATACCGAGCAGGGCGATAAAACCCACCGAGGCGGGAACCGACAGGAACTGGCCGGTGAGCCACAGGGCCAACAGGCCGCCGGTGAGCGCGAAGGGAATGTTGGAGAGAATGATGGCGGTCTGTTTCAGGGAACCGAAGGTGATGAATAGCAGCAGGGCGATCAGGCCCAGTGCGACTGGCACCACCAGTGCCAGTCGGGCGGCCGCCCGCTGCTGATTCTCGAACTGGCCACCCCAGGCCAGGGAATAGCTCTGGGGCAGATCGATATCTGCGGCGATGGCGGCCTTGGCCTCATCGACGAAGCCCACCAGATCGCGGCCCTCCACATTGGTGCGTACCACTGCAAAGCGCTGGCCGGACTCGCGGGAAATCCCAACCGGTCCTTCGATGCGGCGGATATCTGCCAGCTCTGCGAGAGGAATGGTGCTGCCATTGGCCAGGTTAATACGGCTCTGTTGCAGTTGCATCACGCCGTCCCCCTGGGGTTTGTGATAGCGCAGCATCAATGGCACCCGGGCGGTGTGTTCGATAATGTTGCCCAGGGGCAGCCCCTCGATCTCCGCCCGCAGGCGGTTCTGCAGGGCTTCCACGTCGATGCCCAGCATACCGGCCCGCTGGCGATTTACGGTCACCTGCAGGTACTGGGCACCCTCGTTAATGGTGGCGGTGGTATCCACGGCGCCGTCGATGGTCTCCACCCGCGTGGAAATAGCCTGGGTCAGTTGGTTTAATGTGGCCAGATCCGGGCCGAACACCTTGATGGCGATGTCACCCCGCGAGCCGGTGAGCATCTCCGAGACGCGCATGTCGATGGGCTGGGTGAAGCCGTAGTTGATGCCGGGGAAGCGCTCCAGTACCGCGCGCAGTTTCTGCTCGATTTCCGCCTTGCTGTCGGCCTGCCATTCCACCATCGGTTTCAGTTGCAGGAACACGTCGGTTTCGTTGAGGCCCATGGGGTCCATGCCAATTTCATCGGAGCCGCTGCGGGAGACGATGCGCTGAATTTCCGGCACATTCGTCAGCAGTTCCTTTTCCACCTGTTTGACGATGCGGGTACTGTTTTCCAGGTTGATGGAGGGAATCGATTCCAACTGCACGATGATGTCGCCCTCGTCCATGGTGGGCATGAAGGTTTTGCCCACCAGCGGGAACACCAAAACCGATACCACCAGCAGTGCGGCGGAACCGCCCACCAGCCAGCGGGGTTTGGCAAGCGCCTTGTCCAGCAGTGGTTCATAGGCTCGCAGCAACTGGCGGCTGAGCCAGGGCTCGCGTTCGCTGCCCTTGCGGATCATGAAGGAAGCCAGCACTGGGATGGCGGTGAGAGACAGCGCCAGGGATCCCAGCAGAGCGAACACGATGGTCAGGGTCACCGGGCCGAACAGTTTGCCCTCCAGCCCCTGCAGGGTCAGCAGTGGCAGAAACACGATGACGATGATGGCGACACCGGAGGTGACCGGCACCGCCACATCCTTTACTGCCCGGAAAATGATGTGCAGGCGGGGTAGGGGCGTGCCGCCGTTTTTCTGTCGCGCCTGCTGTTGGCCCTCTTGTCGGGACAGTGCCGAGACAATGTTCTCGACAATAACGATGGCAGAGTCCACTAACATGCCGATGGCAATCACCAGGCCGCCGAGGCTCATCAGGTTGGCGGACATGCCCATGCGGCCCATCATGAAAAAGGTGAACAGCGCTGACAGGGGTAGGATCAATGAGACAGTTATCGCGGCGCGCCAGTTGCCGAGGAATAGCACCAACAGGATCACTACCAGCACCACCGCTTCCAGCAGTGCTAGGCTCACTGTACCCACCGCCCGCTCGATCAGCACGCTGCGGTCGTAGAATACATTGATGGCAGTCCCCTCCGGCAGGCTGGTTTGCAGTTCTGCCAGTTTGTCCTGCACGCCGGCCACTACGTTTCTGGCGTTGGCTCCGCTCAGGCCGATCACCAGCCCCTGTACCACTTCTTCCTCGCCATTGGCGGTGACCGAGCCGTAGCGCTCCAGGCTGCCGAGGGAAATGTCGGCAATCTGGCTGAGGGGAATGGACTGGCCGAGGGCATTGTCGAGGCGAATGGCCGCCAGATCCTCCAGGGAGGTGAGGGCACCGGCCACTCGCACCAGGATGGCTTCCTCGCCCTGATCCAGTCGGCCAGCCCCATCGTTGCGGTTGTTGGCCTGCAGGGCGGCGACGATATCGGCGTTGGTTACCTGCATCTGAGCCATTGCCTCCCGGCGCGGTGCCACCTCATAGGTTTTGACAAAACCACCCAGCGCGTTCACGTCGGCCACGCCGGGCACCGTGCGCAGAGCGGGGCGGATGGTCCAGTCCAGCAGGTAGCGCCGCTGTTGCAGGGAGAGATTGTCGTTGTCCACGGTGAACATGAACATGTCACTGAGCGGTGTGCTCATGGGGGCCAGTCCCCCGCTGATATTGCCGGGCAGATCGCTCCAGATATTGTTCAACCGCTCGGTGACCTGCTGGCGGGCCCAGTAGATGTCGGTTCCCTCGGCGAAGTCTAGGGTGATGGCGCTGAGGGCGTATTTGGAAATGGAGCGCAGCACTGTCTGGTCGGGGATGCCGAGCAGTTCCACTTCGATAGGCTGGGTGATCAGTGATTCCACTTCTTCCGGTGTCATGCCCGGCGATTTGATAATCAGTTTTACTTGGGTGGGTGAGATATCCGGAAAAGCATCGATGGGCAGGTTCAGCATGGCACGGCTGCCGAAACCGATCAGCAGCAGTGTCAGTAAGCCGATCAACAATCGCTGGCAGAGGGAAAACTGAATCAGGCGACTCAACATTATTCGCCGCCTCCGAGTCCCAACTGGATACCTTTCAGCAGGGCTGTGCCCTCCACCACCAGCTCTTCGCCGGGGAAAATGCCTCCAGTGGCCAGGTAGTGATTGCCCATGGGTAACAGAGCGACGACTCGAGCTTCAACGCCATTTTCACTGCGCACATAAACAGTGGTGGCGTTACCGGAATGGGTTACCGCTGCGGCGGGCACCAGCACACCCCGGGCCAGGGGCGGCAGGGTCAGCATCAGGGTCTGGCCCGGCAGAGAGGTCTGTGGTTGTTCCAAGGCCGCCATGATATCCACCATTTGGGTGGTGGGGTTTACGGCGGCATTCTTGTATTTGAGGATCGCCGTTCTGTCTGTGTCAGTCAGTTGCAGACGGTCACCCTCTTCCAGGCTTGCTGCCAGCACTGCGGGTACAGCGGCTTCGAGCCATAGCTCGGAGTCCGCCTGCAGGGTGGCGACCGGGGTGTTGGCGGGCACTGCCTGTCCGGCATTGAACAGGCGTTCACTGAGTTTTCCTGCAGCCGGAGACTTGATCGGGTATTCACCGGGTTGCCGTTTGCCGCTGGGCAGCTGGGCCAGGTCTGTGTCAGTAAACCCGGCCCTGGTGAGTTGTTGCCGGTGGGATGCCAGGGTGAATTCCACCTGCTGTAGACGGCGTCGGGTTTGTTGTAGCCGCTGTCTGGCGATGATGCCTTCCTTGAACAGTTCGTTATCACGGTCGAATTCATAGCGGGCCTGTTCCAGGTCGTGGTGGGCTTTCAGCCAGGATTCCTCCACGGCCATCAGGCCCGGACTACTCAGGGTGACGATGGGTTGTCCGGCGCTGACAGCATCCCCCGGAACCCGGTGCCAGCGAGTCAGGGTGCCGCTGTAGAGAGCAATGGCCTGGGCGCTGTGTTCGGGGGAGTTGATGACCGTCGCGGGTATGCTGTTGCCGTCGCGTAAGTCGGCGCTGCGGGCGGGTTGGAAAACCAGCTTCATGCGGACCGCTTCATCCCGGCTCAGGGGGATGGCTTCTGCTTCCTCTGCGTTCACTTTGCCGCCGCTCATCAGTGCCAGAGACAGGGCCAGTGGCAGGGCGAAAGAGAACCGATTAGTGGTCAGTTCCGACGGTTCCTTGGGGGCTTTCATGGCAGTACTCCAACGGTTTGATTGAATTCGGAGGCCAGTCGCTGTTGATCCAGCTCCGTCAGTTGGTATTGCAGGCGACTCTCCCGGTACCGCCGCAGGGCTTGAATAGCGGGCAAAATGTCGGTTTCACCCAGGGAGAAGGCTTTCTTTGCCATCTGCCAGTGCTGGCGATGCAATGCCTGCTGCTCCCTGCCCAGCTCAAGGGAGCGGCGGGTGGATTCCAGCTGGTGCTCCACCTCGTGCAGTTGTTGTTGCAACTGTCGGTGGGTCTGCATGACACGGACTTCCGCTTCCGTGGCGGCGAGGCGCGCGGCACTGCTTTTTGCGGAAATATAGTTGCCGCCGCCAAAGGGTACGGTGATGGCTATACCGAGACTGTCGATATCCTCCTCGCCACTGCTACCGCGTTCCCGGCGCATGCCCATGAACAGGGTGGGGTTGCCGGCGCTATCGTGTCGCGCCAGTTGCGCCTGCAGTTGTCGGCTTTTCGCTTGATCCTGCAAGAAGCCCAGCAGAGGGTGCCCGGAGTCGATGACCTGTCGTTGGCTACGTTCTTCCGAGAAGGCCACTGACGGGCGCCGATGGAGACCGGTGACTATCTGGTAATTGCGTTGGGCATCCACCAGCGCCGCCTCACTGTCCAGCAACCGCTGCTCAGCCTCCAGCACCAGTCCCCGGCTTTGCATCAGCGCGGATCGGGCGATACTGCCAGTGTTGTGGAGAGTTTCGCTGATCCTGAACAGTTCGCGGGTGTCATCCAGTGCCCGGCGAGCCTGGGCGAAGGCGATGTCGGTACGGCGGAGGTCATGCAGTGTTGTCCGCACCTGCCCCGCGATTTTCAGCGCCAGGTAATTTCCCCAACTCTCGCTGGCCTGTCGGTACTGGTCTCCCAGGCTGGCATTGTCCCGGCGCTGTCCCCAGCGCCATAGATCCACTTCCACACCGGCCTCCATTTCCCGCATGCCCTGGTTGTCCGCCTGCTGGTCATCCCAGTAACTGGCGGTTGTCCTGGGACGATTGGCCAGCCAGTCGCCGGCAAAATTCTGTTGGGCTGCTGCCTGATCTCGGTAGGCGTCACCGAGGGGCCGTTCCGGAGCCCGCTCCATGGCGGCCCGAAACACCTCGGTGTAGTTGAGGGAGTCGCTGCTTTGCAGGATCGCGTGATCCGGCGATTCTGCCATCAGTCCGAGGGGTAAGAGCAACACCGTCAGGCCGAGGCTCAGAGCCAGGTTGTTGCGGAAGGGATGTTGTTTGGTGCGTTTCACGGCCTTGTCATTCCTGTCAGTGAATCTGCCGGGAATGTTAGGGGGACGCTTGTCAAAATTATGTCTATATGAGATCCGCTTTTGACAACTTTTTGGCAAAGGGTGGTGGATACTGGCGAGGATAGCCAAACCCGCTATGATGGCGGGAATCGGCCTGGGCGGGAGGAACGATGAACATACTGGTGGTAGAAGACAACAGGGATATTGCAGAGAACATTGCCGATTACCTCGAACCCCGGGGGCACAGTCTGGACTTCGCCGCCGACGGCAGGCTCGGGCTGCAACTGGCCCTCGACCACGACTTCGATGTGATCGTGCTGGACCTGATGCTGCCGCGCATGGACGGAATGACCGTCTGCCAGAAATTGCGTGAGGCGCACCGGGCAACCCCGGTGCTGATGCTGACCGCCCGGGACCAACTCGATGACAAACTGGCGGGGTTTCAATCCGGTGCCGACGACTATCTGGTGAAACCCTTTTCCGTCAAGGAGTTGGAAGCACGGCTCCATGCGCTGATCAAGCGTGTTCACCACTTCGGTGATGGAGCGGTTCTGCAGGTGGCCGATCTGTCCTTTAATCAGCAGACCCTGCAGGCGAGTCGTGCCGGTATGCCGCTGGAGCTCAACCCCACCCAGCGCAAACTGCTGGAACTGCTGATGAAAAGCAGCCCGGCGGTAGTCAAACGGGACCGGTTGGAGGAATTGATCTGGGGCGATCTGCCCCCAGACAACGACGTGTTGCGTACCCATATCTACAGTCTGCGCAACATCATCGACAGGCCGTTCGAAAAAAAGCTGCTGCACACGGTTCACGGGGTCGGCTACCGCCTGTCGGACACCTGACCGCTTCGCTTTTACTTTCACTCTTGTCGAGCAGGGTATCGTCACATGTACAGGAACAGCCTCAAGCGCCGTATTATTTTTACCACCGTCATTATCGTCACGGTGGTCAGTACCCTGTTTGCCGGATGCCTGCTGTTGATCAAGCAACGACTTGAGGAAACCACCTTTGGGCGGCTGGTACACGAGCATCTGGAAATTCTGATCAACGAACCGGCGTCGGCAGAAATATTGTCCCATGCACTGTTCAATGAATGGCGTTTCTACCGGGGTGAGGGTGTGGCCAGGTTGCCGGAGTCCATACGGCAGCTGCCCCCGGGTTCTTATCACAGCATTAATATTGATGACCGCTTCTACCATCTGCAAATTGAGCAGATTCCCGAGGGGAAGGTCTACCTGACTTATGATGTCACCGAATGGGAGCAGCAAGAGCATGCGTTGCTGGCAACCCTGTTTTACGGCCTGGTGGTGGTATTGATCGTGGCCGTGCTGATGGCCAACCGTTCCTCACGGATTATTCTGTCGCCGGTGAAGGCCCTGACTGCCCGCCTGACCAATATCGAACCGGGGGACCGAGGGGTGCGCATTGCCGGGGAGTTTCGGGGCAGCGAAATCGGCCAGATCGCCTCGGCATTTGACAACTATTCCGCACGTCTGGATCAGTTTGTGGAGCGGGAGCGATCCTTTACCGCTTCGGCCAGCCACGAACTGCGCACGCCTCTGTCGGTGATGCTGGGGGCGGTGGACGTGCTCGACGCCAATGTGGATTCGCCGGTGGCGGAGCGCGCTCTGGGGCGTATCAGGCGCGCCTGCGGTGAGATGCAGGCCTTTATCGAAGCCACCCTGTTCCTGTCCCGGGAGGGGGACAGCGGCATCAATCGGGGCGAGCCGGTCAACCTTCCGAGCCTGCTGCAGGAGGTTGTCGAGGACTACCGGGACAGAATTGCCGCAGCGACTATTGAGGTGCAGATTGAGGCACTTTCGCCGATGTTACTGGATGTGCCGGCAGGCATCGTCAAAATTACCCTCAACAATATCCTGCTCAATGCCATTGAGCACAGTGAAGGGGGGCGCATTCGGGTGGCGCTGGAGGACAACCGCCTGACCATCGCTGATACTGGAGTGGGAATACCAGAGGATCAGCTGCCCCATGTGTTCGATCGCAGCTACACCACCAAGCCCTCGGGCACCGGTATGGGGCTTAACCTGGTGAAGCGCATCTGCGATCGCTTTAACTGGCAGATCGAGATCGACAGCGAGCCGGGAAGGGGGACCACAGTTGCCGTGATGTTTCCCGATAACGACGCTGCCGACAGCAGCGTGGCCTGATCAATGGCTCAACGCAGCAACAACAGCGGAATTTTTGAATTGATCAGCATCCGCTGGGTCACACTGCCAAACAACAGTTCACGTATACGGCTCTGGCCGAAGGCACCCATGACAATCAACTCGATGTTATTTTCCCGACAATATTGTTCGAGTTGTGGCTGAACATTGCCTTGCAAACTAGTGGAAACCACGTCCAGTCCGGCATTTTTCAAGGTGGCTGCAGCTTCTTCCAATTGTGCCGAGGGGATATCCGCTGAATCGCTGACATGTACGATGTGGCAAGTCAGTCCCCGGTAAAGGGGGCTGAGGCTTACCATATCCAGTGCCTTGCGGGAGGCCTCGTTGCCGTCATAGGCAATCATGATGCGCTGCGGCGGTTGCTCTAACGACCGGTTAACCACCAGCACGGGGCGGTGCATGGCGCGAATCAGGCTTTCCAGGTGCGCACCCAATTGTTTTTCCTGATGTTCGTGCTCCTCGCCGCGAACGCCCACCACCAGTACCCGGATTTCTTCTTCCATTTCCACCAGAGTTTCTTCCAGACTGCCGTGGCGCTGCAGGGTCTCCGGCACGCTGCTGCCCATCGATATTGCGCGTTGGTGGGCACTTTGCAACATCAGTTTGCCCTGCTCCAGCAGGATCTTGCTGCGGCGTTCTTCCATGCTGGTGAGTTCTTCCAGCAATTCTTCCCGGCTGCCGAGGCCGATACTGCCGCTGAGATCCATCAGCGGCGGGGTCTCGCGGTGTTCAATATTGTGCAGCAGCTTCAGCGGTGCCTCGAGTTTTTTGGCCACCCAACTGGCGTAATCCGTGACAGATTCCTGATAAATGGAGCCATCGATACAGGCCAGAATGGTGCTTCTGTGATTATGGTTATTCATTAATGTCCCCCGAGTACCTTGTCGATTTCTTCAGGCTTGTCAAACACACCAAAGCGGTCGACGATAGTGGATGTAGCGTCATTGAGGCCAATTAACTGCACATCGGCACCATCGCGGCGAAACTTGATCACCACCTTGTCCAGTGCGGATACCGCTGAAATATCCCAGAAGTGGGCGCGGCTCAGGTCAATGATGACCTTGTCCAGCGCTTCCCTGAAATCGAAACAGGCATTGAATTTATCGGCCGAATTGAAAAATACCTGACCCACCACCCGGTAGGTGCGAGTGCCGGTCTGGTCATCCAGTGCCGAGGTCACATACATAAAATGGCTGACTTTGTTGGCGAAAAATAGCGCTGCCAGCAATACCCCGACCAGCACACCATAGGCGAGATTATGGGTGGCCACAACCACCACGACAGTAGCCACCATCACGATATTGGTGGAGATCGGATGCTTCTTCAGGTCGGTAATTGATTGCCAACTGAAAGTGCCGATAGACACCATAATCATCACGGCTACCAGTGCTGCCATGGGAATAAGGGACAGCCATGGGCCGAGAAACACCACCATGATAATCAGAAGCGCCCCCGCAGTGAGTGTGGACAAACGGCCGCGGCCACCGGATTTTATATTGATTACCGACTGGCCAATCATTGCGCAGCCCGCCATGCCCCCGAGTAGGCCCGCACCGATATTGGCGATGCCCTGGCCCTTGCACTCGCGGTTTTTGTCACTCGGGGTATCAGTGAGGTCGTCCACAATGGTGGCAGTCATCATCGATTCCAGCAGGCCCACCACCGCCAATGAAACAGAGTAGGGCAGCACAATCATCAGGGTGTCGAGATTGAGAGGGACATCCGGCCAGAGAAAGATCGGCAGCGTATCGGGTAATTGACCCATATCGCCCACCGTGCGGATATCCAGACCAATCAGCAGGGCGACACCCGTCAGCACCACTATGCAGATCAGGGGTGAGGGGATCGCCTTGCCGATCACCGGCAGCAGCGGGAACAGGTAGATAATCCCCAGACCGGCAGCGGTCATCGCATAAACGTGCCAGGTGACGTTGGTCAGCTCCGGCAATTGCGCCATAAAAATCAAAATAGCCAGCGCATTCACGAATCCCGTCACTACCGAACGCGAGACAAAACTCATCAGGTTGCCGAGTTTCAGGTAACCGGCTGCAATTTGCAGCACCCCGGTCAACAGCGTCGCCGCCAAAAGATACTGCAGGCCGTGTTCCTTCACCAGTGTCACCATCAGCAGCGCCATGGCTCCGGTAGCGGCTGAGATCATGCCGGGTCGACCGCCGACAATCGAAATGATCACAGCGATACAGAACGAGGCGTAGAGGCCAACCTTGGGATCAACCCCGGCAATAATGGAAAACGCGATGGCTTCTGGAATCAGCGCCAGGGCAACAACTATCCCAGCCAGCACATCAGCGCGGATGTTGCCCAGCCATTGTTGGCGGGTGGAGTGAATTAACATAAAAATAATTCCTGGTGTTTTGTTCGGGGAAGCTCTTTTTCCGGAACCGCTCACCCCTGAGGGAGGAAAATGGCTCTGCCCGCTATTCGGGATGAAAGTTTTCAAGAAACAGAGGGGCGATAGTGGTTTGCCAACCGCCTGAAAAGCGCAGTGCTCGGTATTTCTCTGAGTGAAATGGGCTAATGTCGCCCCGGGTATAGCGTGTCTGGATGACTGGTAAGCGTAATGTCAGGGTGGCGTGGGTATCTGATTAAAACGCATTGGCTGGCCTGGTTCGAAGCGGGCGCGCATTATAGCTTTCTGTCAGGTATTGGCAATGTCGGTGTTGCCTGCTAGCAGTATCAGCTGGTTTTGCCTGGGGTATGGGGCATGGTGGAGTATTTCCTCGTGAAAGCGGATCATTCGCCATTCCAGAGAGGCAGTTGTCCACCGTAGCCCCGACAGGTTTGTCATCCCATTACATGAAAGCTGGCGGCGTTCAGCCACATGTGGGTGGCAATGCTGGCAAAGTAGCCGAGCAGAATCACTGGTGCCCATTTCAGGTGACCCATGAACGTGTAGTAGCCCCGAGCCTGGCCCATTAATGCCACTCCAGCTGCCGAACCAATCGACAGAACACTGCCCCCGACACCGGCGGTGAGTGTGATCAGCAGCCAGTGGCCGTGGCTCATTTCTGGCTCCATGGTCAGTACGGCAAACATCACTGGAATGTTATCGATAACGGCGGAGGCCAACCCGAGAAAGATGTTTGCGTAGGTTGCGCCCAGGTCTGTATATAGCGTCGTGGATAGCATATGCAGGTAGCCCATATAGCCCAGCCCACCGACACAGACCACGACGCCATAGAAAAACAGCAGTGTGTCCCACTCTGCACGGGCGACCCGGTTGAATACGTCAAATGGAACGATGCCGCCGAGGCGATTGAGTGCCTCTTCATCGCCTTTCTGCAGGGCTATTGCTCTCTTGCGTTCCAGGGACCTGGGCAGTGTGCGGCGCAGAAAATAACCGAAAAATTGCAGGTAGCCCAGCCCGGTCATCATGCCCAGTACCGGTGGTAAATGCAGCAAACTGTGACAGGCCACGGCAGAAGCTATGGTGAGGAGGAACAGAGCGATAATACGGCGTGCGCCACGCTTCATCTCCACTGCTTCATAGACGGTATCGGGTTTGTGCTGTTGCACAAAAAAACTCATGATGATTGCGGGAATCAGGTAGTTCACCAAGGATGGAATGAGCAGGGTAAAGAACTCATTGAATTTGACAATGCCCGCCTGCCAGACCATCAGGGTGGTAATGTCGCCAAAGGGACTGAAGGCTCCGCCAGCGTTGGCAGCAATCACGATATTGATGCAGCACAAATTGATGAAGCGGCCGTGACCCTCGGCGACCTTCATGACCACCGCACACATCAGCAGGGCCGTTGTGAGGTTATCCGCAATCGGAGAAATAACAAAAGCCAGGCCACCGGTTATCCAGAACAATGACCTGTAACTGAAGCCTTTGCGTACCAACCAGGCCCGCAGTGCATCAAAGACGCGGCGCTCCTCCAGAGCGTTGATATAGGTCATCGCCACCAGCAGGAACAGCATGAGCTCACTGAATTCCAGCAAGGTATGACGAAATGCACCCCCGGCCTCATCTGGCATGCCGTTGGCAACATAGCTGATACCGATCAATACCCAGATAATGCCTGCGGCAACCAGCACGGGTTTCGACTTGCGCAAATGCAGTTTTTCTTCACCCATCACCAGAATGTAAGCCAGCGTAAACACCACCAGAGCCACCAGGCCGGTTGTTGTGCTGGTCAGGTCGATAGGGCCCGCAGCGGCAAAGGCGGCGGAGGGAAATAAGATAAATAGTAGGCTGAATAACAGTGATTTGACGCAAGCGGTCCGTGTCATGTTCAGGATTACCTCGGCATGTGTGGCAATGGTGGTTGGAGTTGTGCGGGACTCTTCCAGGGTGCGCCGCTGGTGCGTGCGACCCGGCGGGAATGTGCGCGACTTTACCAGAAATAATCGAGTGATTCATCGTTCGAAGAGGCGTTTTTTTGCGCGCAGGTAGCCATCAGGCTTATTCGTTGTGGTTGTTTAACAAACTTTTGATGCAGATCAGGATCTTCTGGTAAGTAAAGTTGATGTCTTTTGTCGGTGTTTTGAATTGCTCGGGGAATACCGGGTGCAAAGTGTTGCTGTTATTGTCTGAAAACTGTAACGGTTGGTCAGTTTGAAAATCCTGTTATTCCGCTGTTCAATTTATCATCCCTTTCATTTGTAGCAGAAGGGCATTCAGATACAATGTGGGGCTTTTTATGGTTTAGAAAACGCTTTAATTAACCGGTCACAGGCAGGAATCAAGCAGTATGGGTGATAGCAATTTATCCAGTGAAATCAATAAGAGGCGCACGTTTGCTATTATCTCGCACCCCGATGCCGGCAAAACCACCATCACCGAGAAGCTACTTTTATTCGGCAACCTGATTCAGGTGGCGGGTACCGTGAAAGGCAAAAAAGGCGATCGCCAGGCGACTTCCGACTGGATGCAGATGGAGAAGGAGCGGGGGATTTCTGTCACCTCGTCGGTGATGCAGTTTCCCTATCGGGATGCCATGGTCAACCTGCTGGATACCCCCGGCCACGAAGACTTCTCCGAGGATACCTATCGCACCCTGACGGCGGTGGATTCGGCACTGATGGTGATTGACGGTGCCAAGGGTGTTGAAGCCCGCACCATCAAGTTGATGGAGGTCTGCCGATTGCGGGACACGCCGATCATCTCTTTCGTCAACAAAATGGACCGCGACATTCGCGACCCTGTCGATTTGCTGGATGAAATTGAAGCGGTCCTGAAAATTACCGGTGCACCGATCAACTGGCCGATTGGTATGGGGCCGGATTTCAAGGGCGTGTATAACCTCTATACCGACACGATCCATGTGTTCAGGTCGGGGCAGGGACACACCATTCCGGAGGACATTCAGATTGTGGGAATCGACTCCGATGAGGCCACCGAACTGCTGGGTTATTACGTGGATGATATCCGCGAGCAAATCGAGTTGGTGCGCGGTGCGACCCACCAGTTCGATCTCGAGATGTTCCTGGCCGGACAAATGACGCCGGTGTTCTTTGGTACTGCCCTGTCTAACTTCGGTGTTCGGGAAATGCTGGACCATTTCGTGCAGTGGGCGCCACCGCCACAACCCCGGGGTGCAGTGGAGCGTGTGGTGGAAGCCGATGAGCAGCAATTCTCCGGTTTTGTGTTCAAGATCCAGGCGAACATGGACCCGAGGCACCGGGACCGGATTGCTTTCATGCGACTCTGTTCCGGTAAATATACCCAGGGCATGAAGATGCGCCATGTGCGTCTGGGCAAGGACGTCCGCATTGCCGATGCCGTGGGCTTCAAGGCTGGCGAGCGAATTGCCGTGGAGGAAGCGGTGGCCGGGGATATTATCGGTCTGCACAATCACGGCACCATCCAGATCGGTGACACCTTCACTGCGGGTGAAGCTCTTAAATTTACCGGTATCCCCCATTTTGCACCGGAATTGTTCCGGCGTATCCGCCTGCGCGATCCGATGAAGATGAAGCAACTCCAGAAAGGCCTGCAGCAACTGTCAGAAGAGGGCAGTACCCAGGTGTTTTTCCCGATACAAAGCAACGATATCGTGGTTGGCGCAGTGGGCCAGTTGCAGTTCGATGTGGTGACTTATCGTCTCAAAGACGAGTACGGGGTGGAGGCGGTCTATGAGCCGGTCAATGTTTATACGGCTCGCTGGATTGAATCCGACGACAAGAAAAAAATCGACGAGCTGAAGCGCAAGGTACCGGAGGGCATTGCCGTGGATGGCGGTGGCCACCTCACCTATCTGGCGTCCACCCGGGTCAATCTGTCACTGACTGTCGAGCGCTATCCCGAGATTGATTTCAGAGCAACCCGGGAGCTCTGACAGAGAGATCTGGCGGGACTTTTCTGAGTGCCCGCTCGTCATTTTTGATCAACCCTTAGTCATTGCCCACCATCACCGGTTGTAATAGTCTGGGTGCCATCGAAAGGATGGGGAAATGCCATGGATAACCGCCGCAAAACGGTCGTCATCAACAGCCGCTTCCAGTACCAGTATGCGCTGCTTGCCGCCGCCGTTGCCGTACTGTTGGTCAACCTGACTATTATCACCCATGCCCTGCTTGCCGGCCCCCCGGGCCTGCTACTCGGAGGCTGGAATATTCTGCTGGTGGCGGCTTTGGAAGTCCTGCTGATCGGCGGTGTCTGGTGGGGCAGTCTGGTTTCGAGTAATCGTATTGCCGGCCCTGTCTTTGTGCTGGTTCGACAGGCCGAAGCGCTGTCAGGCGGCGATTTTACTGCCAGGGTTCGTTTGCGTAAGCGGGATGTTTTTCAGCCCGAGGCGGAAGCGATTAACCGGAGCTTTGATATTCTGCAATTGCGTCTGCAAAGACTGAAACACCTGGTTGGAGAATTGGAAAAGCTGCCTGCCAGTGAACCAGTCGTGCCGGAAAAGATTGCCGAGCTGAAGGCTGAGCTCGATCAATTCAAGACCTCCTGATGCCACCATCCCGACCAGTGTCAATAACTCGAGGGCTTGCTGATTTCGATTCAGCAGGTAGCCAAAGCGTTGCCTGACCTGTCCATTTTCTTACCGCTCACTGCCATCGCCTTCGTGGCCGGGTTTATTTCCTCCATGGCCGGTGCCGGTGGCATGCTGACTTTGCCAGCTCTGCTCTGGGCAGGGCTGCCGCCCATTACTGCCCTGGCGACCAACAAGGTGCAGAGCACGCTGGGTACGCTCTCCTCGGCCTGGAATTTTTTTCGCAAGGGGCATCTGGAACTCAGGCCGCTGCTGCCATCCTTTATAACAGCGCTGTTGGGTGCCTGCCTGGGCACCTGGGCTGCCCTTAGTGTAGGCAACGAATTACTGGCCCTGTTGCTACCGGTATTGTTGATTGCCATTGGCCTGTATTTTCTGTTGGCACCGAAAATGACCGACGAAAACCGTCAGTCCCGTCTGTCCCCGGCACAGTTTGCCTGTACTGCTGCACCGTTAATGGGATTTTATGGTGGTTTCTTTGGCCCGGGAATGGGGTCAATTTTCCCATTTCTACTGGTTTGGCTGCTGGGTTATGGTTTACGTAAAGCCACGGCTCAGACCAAGGCTATGGTCCTTTCGGTGAACGGCGTATCGGCTGTGATATTTATACTCGGTGGTCATGTGAACTGGTCTCTGGCGATTGCTATGTCCCTGGCTCAGGTGGTGGGCGCGCGGCTGGGTTCCAATCTGGTGATCAGCCGGGGCTCAGCCCTGGTTCAGCCAGTGATTGTCGCGGTAACGTTGCTGGTGGCATTCAAGCTGTTGGTGCTACCGTGACCCTGCTGCTAACAATATTGCTGACATTTGCCGTGGTGCTGGTAGCCCTGGTGGTTTTTGTGCGCTTTGGTACACCTTACTATCTGTTGAAAAAAGAGAATCTGGAAACCCTGCTCACCCTGATGGTGGAAGGGCGAGCCACCGATTCAGATTGGCAGGTATTTCTGGGCGTACCGATCCGACATAATGAGCGTCTTGAAATGATTCGTCAGCAATGTGTCGACATCGATCAGCGCGAATATGTGGGCGGCACAGGTTTTTTGTTGACCAGACGGGGTATTGACGAAGTGAAGCAGTTGCTTGATGAACTCAAGGGAGAGCAATGATGAATGGAGAATTATCACCCATGGCCAAGGGATTGCTGACTGCTGCTGCCTTCGTGGTGGTCGTTGCCGGTCTCAAGGCAGCGGAAACCGTGTTGGTGCCGTTTCTGTTGTCGGTATTTATTGCACTGATTTTTTCGCCGCTGCTGGCCTGGCTGAAAGAGCGCCGGGTGCCCAATGTGGTGGCCATCTGTCTGATCATTGCCCTGGTGGTCTTGATTGGCTGGCTGATCGGTATTCTGGTGGGCTCCTCCATCAATGATTTCCGCAAAAATCTGCCAGCTTATCAGGAGGGTCTGCAACAGTTGAGCGGTGGGCTGCTGACCTGGCTGGGGGAGCACGGGGTCAAGCTGGACATGGAGCAGATGCGCAACAGCTTCGATCCCGGCAAGATCATGCAGTTGGCTGGCAATACCCTGAGTTCGCTGGGCAATGCCATGACCAACGCCTTCCTGATCCTGCTGACAGTGATTTTTATCCTCGCGGAACAGGTGGGCTTTAGTGAAAAACTGCAGCTGGCCAGAAAGGACAACGGTGTCAGTCGTGACACCATGCAAAAGTTTACCGACAGCGTTAACAGCTATCTGGGCATCAAATCGCTGTTGAGCTTGCTTACCGGAGTACTGGTGATGATCTGGCTGTGGATTCTCGGTCTGGATTACCCGGTGATGTGGGGGTTGTTAGCGTTTTTGCTCAATTTTGTGCCGAATATCGGCTCCATTATCGCGGCGGTGCCACCGGTGCTGCTGGCACTGGTTCAACTGAATCCGCTGTTTGCGGGACTCACCGCCCTCGGCTTTCTTGTGGTGAATGTACTGGTGGGCAATTTTCTCGAGCCGAGAATCATGGGCCGGGGTCTCAATCTGTCGCCCCTGGTGGTATTTCTTTCATTGGTCTTCTGGGGCTGGGTGCTTGGCCCGGTGGGCATGTTGCTGTCCATTCCGCTGACCATCATGGTCAAGATTGCCCTGGAAAATGACCCCGATACCTACTGGATGGGCGTGATGCTCGGTTCCGGCGAGGGTGCCCCGGTATTGACGAAAGCGGAAGAGCAGCAATCGAAGGAAGCAGATAACAAGGTATTGACGGACGCGGAAGATAAGCAGGACTGAGTATTCCGTTCCGGAAAAACGTTTCTTGTAATAAAAGGGGGGAGAGCGACGATGTCCAATCAAACCATCAGTCTCACAGATGCACTTCATCAATACCTGCTGGATGTCTCCCTGCGGGAGTCAGATGTGCTGAAGGCACTGCGCGAGGAAACGGCGACACTCTCAACCGCCAACATGCAGATTGCGCCAGAGCAGGGACAGTTCATGGCGCTGCTGGTGCATCTCTGCGGTGCCCGACACATCATTGAAGTGGGGGTCTACACCGGTTACAGCTCCCTGGCAATGGCGTTGGCGCTGCCCGAGAATGGCCGTTTGCTGGCCTGTGATCTCAGTGAAGAATATACCAATATTGCCCAGCGCTACTGGAGCGAAGCCGGTGTGAGCAGCAAAATAGACCTGCATCTGGCCCCGGCAATCGAGACCCTGCAAACCCTGCGCAAGGACGGTGCCGCCGGACGTTTTGACATGGCCTTTATCGATGCCGATAAAGCGAGTTACGACGCCTATTACGAACACTGCCTGGCGCTGCTGCGCCAGGGCGGCCTGATTATCGTGGACAACGTGTTGTGGGGCGGTTCGGTGGTCGATCCCGACAAACAGGATGAAGACACCTGCGCCATTCGCGCCTTTAACCAGAAACTGCTCACCGATCAGCGGGTGGACATCAGCCTGGTACCGATTGGCGACGGACTGACATTGGCGAGAAAAAGATAGCGCCCGGGGAATTTGATTGTGCAGCTTTTCGATCTGTCTCAGGGGATCGACAGGCTCGCCGACAGGAGTGATGTATGACGACCATTGGTACCCCTCTCGCACCCCGTGCCACCCGGGTAATGCTGCTCGGCAGTGGTGAGCTCGGCAAAGAGGTGGCGATAGAGTTGATGCGCTACGGTTGCGAGGTGATTGCCGTGGATCGCTACGCCAATGCACCGGCTATGCAGGTGGCCCATCGCAGTCATGTGATCAACATGCTGGACGGTGAGGCGTTGCGCTGGCTGGTGGAGAACGAAAAGCCGCATCTGATCGTGCCGGAAATCGAGGCGATTGCCACTGCCGAGCTGGTGGCGCTCGAGCAGGAGGGCTGGCAGGTGGTGCCCTCGGCGAGAGCGGTTCACCTCACCATGAACCGCGAGGGCATCCGCCGACTTGCCGCCGAGGAACTGAAATTGGCGACTTCGCCCTATTGCTTTGCTGACAGCAGAGTCGAATATGAAGCTGCTATCAGGGCGGTGGGGTTGCCCTGTGTGGTCAAACCGATCATGTCTTCTTCGGGCAAAGGCCAGAGTACCGTCAAAACCGAAGAGCAGATCGATGCCGCCTGGGAGTATGCCCAATCCGGTGGTCGCAGCGGTCAGGGCAAGGTGATTGTCGAGGGGTTTGTGGACTTTGATGATGAAATCACGTTGCTCACAGTGCGTCATCGGGATGGCACCAGTTTCTGTGCCCCCATCGGCCACCGTCAGGAAAAAGGCGATTACCGCGAGTCCTGGCAGCCCCAGTTTATGGATGCCGCTGTCCTTGAGGAAGCGCAGCGGATTGCCGCCGCCGTTACCGGTGCCCTGGGCGGTTATGGCCTGTTTGGTGTCGAGCTGTTTATCAAGGGCAATGCCGTCTATTTCAGCGAGGTGTCGCCGCGGCCCCACGATACCGGTCTGGTGACACTGATGTCCCAGAATCTGTCCGAATTCGCCCTGCATGCCAGGGCCATTCTCGGCTTGCCGATTCCTGTGATCCACCAGCTTGGGCCCTGTGCTTCCGCCGTACTATTGGTGACGGGCGAGTCCAGCGACATGCGTTACGGTAACCTGTCTGCAGCGCTGGCCGAGCCGGACACGGAACTGCGCCTGTTCGGTAAACCGGCGGTTCGTGGTGAACGACGTCTCGGGGTTGCACTGGCCCGGGATGGCAGCACTGAGGCAGCTGTGGCGAAGGCCCTGCGGGTTGTTGGGCAGATCGAGGTAACCCTGTAGTGAGTATTGCACAGGTCAGCGGTTGGGGTTGTCTCTGGGAAACCCGGTTTGTTGTGTTTCTTCAGTCCATCAACTGTCGATCCGGAGTATCCCTGTGAGTGGTGTAAACAGCGATCAGTTAATCGTCTTTGCGGTGCTGGCCGCTACCTTGGGTATGTTTGTCTGGAATCGCTGGCGCTACGATATCGTCGCACTGATGGCCCTACTGGTGGTGGCGCTGGTGGGTATCGTGCCGCCTGATCAGGTCTTTATGGGACTCGGTCATCCGGCGGTGATCACGGTGGCGGCAGTGCTGGTGTTAAGTCGCGGGCTGCTCAATGCCGGGGTGGTGGACACCCTCTCAAAGCACCTGATGCGAGCGGGCAATGCACCCTGGATTCAGGTGGCGGTGCTGACCGGTATCGTGGCCATCTGTTCCGGCTTTATGAACAATGTCGGTGCGTTGGCGCTGTTTATGCCAGTGGCGGTGTGGATGTCCCGCCAGAGCGGCTTTTCACCCTCCTTGCTGCTGATGCCATTGGCGTTTGGTTCGCTGCTCGGCGGCATGCTGACCATGATCGGCACCCCGCCCAATATCATTATTGCGTCCTATCGGGCCGAGGCCGGTGGCACACCTTTTGGCATGTTTGATTTTATGCCGGTGGGGGCGCTGGTGACAGTGGTTGGGGTGGCCTTTATCGCACTGGTCGGCTGGCGATTAACGCCCCGGCGTGAAGATCAGGATGACTCGGAGTCGCTGTTTGAAATCAGCGCTTATCTGACGGAGCTGCGGATTCCGGAAGGCTGCAAATACGCGGGACAAACCCTTCACGACCTGTTGTCCGTCGTGCAGGACGATTCCGATGTGATGGTGGTGGGCCTCTACCGCGACGAGCAGCGTCAGGAAATGCCGTCCATCTACAAGGTATTGCGGGAGCAGGATATTCTGCTGGTGGAGGCGGACTCGGACAGCCTCAAGTCACTGATTGACGAGACCGGCCTCGAATTGGCGGAGGGGAGCAGCAAAGAGGAGAATCTGGCAGATTCATCCAAAGATGAAGATGATGAATTGCAGGTTTCTGTAGAACATGCGCAGCTGGACAGGAACAGCGACGCCGCCACCGAAGAAAAGACCGATGAGAAACCAAAGACCAAACCGGGCAAGCTGACGCTGGTGGAAGCCATTGTCACGCCCGGTTCGGTATTGGTGGGAACAACCGCCACCGGTGTCGATTTGCGCAAGCGTTTCAGCGTGAATGTGCTCGCTGTGGCCCGGCAGGGTCATCGGCTGCGTCAGCGAATTGGCAAAATCCGCTTTGTGGCGGGTGATATTCTGTTGCTCCAGGCTCACGAGGAAAACCTGTCGGCATCGCTTGCCAGTCTGGGTTGCCTGCCGCTGGCCTCCCGGGGGCTGGAGATGGCCCGGCCGCGCAAGGTTTTTCTGGCCATTGCGATTTTTGCACTGTCGTTGGCTGTGATAGCCCTGAATCTGGTATCCGCCGCCACTGCGCTGGTGGGCGGTGCATTGGTGATGGTGCTGGTGAATCTGGTGCCGCCTGGTGAAATCTACAAAAGTATCGATATGCCGGTGATTGTATTGCTGGCTGCCATGCTGCCGGTTGGCAATGCCCTGGAAACCACCGGTGGCTCCCAGTTGATTGCCGACGGTTTATTGAACATTGCCGGCGCTGTGCCGCCGATGGCGACCCTGGCGATACTGATGACGGCGGTCATGCTGCTGTCCAATGTGGTCAACAATGCCGCGGCTGCGATTCTGGCTGCCCCGGTGGCCATCAACCTTGCTCAGGGTATGCAGGTTTCGGCGGACCCCTTTCTGATGGCGGTGGCGATTGGTGCCTCCTGCGCCTTTCTGACGCCCATCGGACATCAATCCAATACCCTGGTGATGGAGCCAGGTGGTTATCAGTTTGGTGACTACTGGCGAATGGGCCTGCCGTTATCCATACTGATTGTTGCCTGTGCCACGCCCATGATCCTCTGGGTCTGGCCACTGTAAAACAGGACAGTCATATTATGGAATTTACCGAGATGATTTCTCTGGCTGGGTATGCGATCGAAGCGACCGGGGTATTGGTGGTAATGGTTGGTTCTGTACTCTCCACCATCAATTTCCTGCGGGTTTATCGACATCAATTGGAGGGTGTTGCTTATCGGGTGTATCGCAGACAGTTGGGGCGCTCGATCATTTTGGGACTGGAATTCCTGATCGCCGGCGACATCATCCGCACCGTGATTGTAGAAACCTCACTGGAGAATGTCGCCGTGCTCGGCCTGATCATTCTGATCCGGACTTTCCTCAGCCTGACCCTGCACTTGGAAATCGAGGGTCGATGGCCCTGGCAACCGGAGGACAAGGGATCCGCACAATAGGTCAGTTAAACAGAATCCTGTTGAATCATTGAGCGTTCGGATGGTTGGTTAAAAAACCTGTCAGGAGGAACAGCTTACACTCAACTGTTGGCTCCAGGCCGGTGGATGTCCGGCGTATTCCTCGCAGTCCGAATGCTCGTCAAAGGGCGTTTGCAGCAGTTTGAGCAATCGGTCGATTTCACGATAATCCCCATCATCCTCAGCCTTGCGAATGGCGATTTCCGCCATGTAATTGCGCAGCACATACTTCGGATTGGTTTTCAGCATGCTTTGATGGCGCTCCATCCCTGAGTGCTGTTCAGGTTCCCTGACGAGTCGCTGGCGATAGCGTTCAGCCCAGCGATCGAAGGCGTCGCGATCCAGGAACAGGTCCCGCAGCGGTTCATTGGCGCCTTTCTCCTGAAAGCCGCAGAGTTTTCGAAAGAAAATGGTGTGGTCGACATGGTTGGCTGCCATGGCCGCCAGCAGGTCATCGATGAGTGATTGATCGTCCTTCTCTGCCGTGACCAGACCGAGCTTCTGCCGGTGCAGTTGCAGCAGGCTTTCAAAAAACAGCGGCTCGTACTCCTCCAGTACCTCGGTCAACGCTTCCACGCTGAGCAGGCTGGTGAGGGCATTGGCCAGGGCATTGCAGTTCCATAGACCGATAATGGGCTGGCGTTTGAAGGCATAGCGCCCACCGTGATCGGAATGATTGCAGATGAAGTCCGGGTTGTAGCCGTCGAGAAAGCCGAACGGGCCGTAATCCAGCGTGTCGCCAATGATCGACATGTTGTCGGTATTCATCACACCGTGGGCAAAGCCCACTGCCTGCCACTGGGCAATCAGCCGTGCCGTACTGTGAACGGCATGCCGGAACATACCCAGATAGCAGTCATCACAGCCAGCCAGTTCAGGCAGATGTTGTTCGATCACATGGTCAGCCAGGATCTGGACCTGTTCGGTTTCACCCCGATGGTGAAAATATTCAAAGGAGCCGAAGCGGACATGACTCCGGGCCAGTCGAATCAGCATGGCGGCCTGCTCGGTTGTTTCCCGGTAGACGGGTTCGTTACTGGCGGCGATGCTCAGTGCCCGGGTAGTGGCAATGCCCAGACCGTGCAAGGTTTCACTGCACAGGTATTCACGAATGGAGGAGCGCAAAACGGCGCGGCCATCGCCGAAGCGGGAGTAGGGCGTTTGTCCGGCGCCTTTGAGATGGACGTCCCATTTGCCCTGTGGTCCCTCCACTTCACCCAATAACAGTCCGCGGCCGTCGCCCAAGCGGGGCACGTAGGAGCCGAACTGGTGACCGCTGTAGACCATCGCCCGGGGGGCGCTGCCCGGCAGAGTGAGGTTGCCGCTGCACCACTGCAAAAACCAGTCCTGTTGCAAGTCTGCCGTATCGATACCCAGCAGTTCGGCGGCATCCCCGTTGACGCTGACCAGCCAGGGGTTTGCAATGCCACTGGGTGTGACCGGGGTGGAGAAGTTCTCACCCAATGCGGCAAAACTGTTCTTGAAGTGCAGTGTACTGATAATCTGTTCGTCCATTGCAGGTTAAAAGTGGCTTGGCATTAAAGTGACAGGGCAGGCTTTGAGGCCGCTGCTGTATGGTGTTTTCGTTGCCGGTTTGTCCCGGTTACTGTAACAGCTGTCTGCCGGTTGTATCACCCCGGTACTCTGTTACTGCGTTAAATACGCTTAAAAACTGGCTATCCGCCGCAAGGGGTATGATAATTTGCCCAGCAAACAGGGGAGCTCTATTGATGCCTATGAACCCGGCATTGCAACTGACAGCAGAAGAGCTGGAAAAAAAGGTCGCCTCACTGCATTTTTTCAAGGAAGTCGGCCGTCACGATCCGCAGCAGCTGCAGATACTGATTCAGCAGTCCCATCTCTATTCGGTAGCACCCGGTGAGACGTTCCTCAAGGCCGGTGAGCAGGGCAGCTGGATGTACTTCCTGATGAGGGGAAAATTGCTGGTGTGCGACCCGCTTGATCACAGTAAAGTGATTGGGGTTTTGATTCCGGGGGATGTGTTTGGCGAAATTGCCGTGATTACCGGCCATAAAAGAACACAGGATATCGTTGCGCCGGGGCTGATTCGTGAAGCCGTTGTGTTCGCCACGGACTTTGCCTGCCTGCATGCCAAGCCTGAGCACAATCCGTTGACGTTGCCGACGCAACTGATTGTCTATCGGCAGATTGTACATATCCTCCGCTGGCGCATAGAGCTCTATCGCTCGCGGTTTCCCGATCACCCGATGGTGCAGGTACCGTTTAACCTTATCCACCGCTCTCCCGCAGGTGATTCAGAAGAGGAGTTGCAGGAGCAGCGGGACTACGCCCTGTTTCTTGCCGACCGCCTGCAGCAACTCAATACAAAACTCGGGCCGATCAATAATGATGTTGGGATGTCGTGAGTTGCAGCTCGCCGTGATTCGCGTTTCATCCTTTTATTGGCTCGGCTACCATGGCTGTTGCGTTGCAGAATGGTCTGCGTGCGAACTGTGCTGCTCTGTGGGAGAACATAATTGAATGCCAATGTGAAAATTGCACTGGTGATCCTGGTGTTAATCATCGTCTGGTTTGTCAGTGGATTGGTAACAGGTGACAGTGAAACCGCACCAGCGGATGACCCGGCGGTTGCGAGTGAGTTGACCAAGGTCAGGGTTCGCTGGGTGGAGGCAGAGGACTATTCCCGCGAGATTTCCGCCCGGGGCAGGACGGTGCCGAATCGCCATGTGACCCTGCGCGCTGAAGTCAGTGGCCGGGTGGTAGCGGTTCCCGCCGACAAGGGGCAGGCGGTTGAGGAAGGCGATATCGTTTGTGAACTTGCCAAGGAAGACCGCGAGCAGCGGGTGCTGGAAGCCCAGGCAGCAGTTGCACAGGCGGAGATCGATTATCGCGGTGCCCTGAAGCTGAAAGAAAAGGGTTATCAGTCCGATTCGGCCATTGCCCAGGCCAATGCGCGCCTGGAAAGCACCAGGGCAGCACTTCGCCTCACGGAAATCCATTTAGCCAATACCCGTATTGCAGCCCCTTTTGCCGGTTTTGTCGATGACCGGCCTGTGGAGGTGGGCGACTACATGGATCGCAACCATATCTGTGCCGAGATAGTGGAAATGAACCCGCTGAAAGTGGTTTCGCGTCTTTCGGAACGGGAAGTCGTTCGTGCGGAGGTCGGTGGTAAGGCCTCGGTGCGGCTGGCCACGGGGCAGTTGGTGACTGGTGAGGTGACCTATCTCAGCCACCTGGCCGAACCGCAAACCCGTACCTATGAAATGGAGATCACCCTGCCGAACCCTTCCTTTCAGCTACGCGCCGGTGTGGCCAGTCAGGTGATGGTGGCTACTCAAGTATTTCAGGCCCACCGTGTGCCGGCATCGCTGCTGGCCCTGGGTGATGGTGGTGAACTTGGCTTGAAAATCATTGATCGGGATGATCGGGTGGATTTTGTCCTGATTGATCTGATCGGTGATGACGGCGAGGGCGTTTGGGTTGCCGGGTTGCCGGAGCGCACCCGTGTCATTACCGTCGGACAGGAATATGTCTCTGCGGGTGAACAGGTGGTGGCAGAAGAGGAAGAAACGCTTCCTGTTGCAGAGGTTCAGTCTGCCCAATGAAGCTTCTCGAGCAGGCGATCAGTCGCGCCAGAGCCACCGTATCCATTCTGTTGTTTGTATTGATTGCCGGCGTGGTCGCCCGTTACCTGATCAGTGTTGATCTGAATCCCGATGTGACCGTGCCGGTGGTGATGGTGACGGTAACGCATCAGGGTATTTCGCCGGAGGACGCCAATCGCCTGCTGATCAAGCCGCTGGAAATCGAGCTGAAGTCACTGGACGGGGTGGAGGAGCTCACCACCCGTGCCCAGGAGGGATCGGCTTATGCGGTTGTGGAATTTGAAATTGACATTGATATCAGTGCCGCACTGGCGGATGTGCGTGAGGCGGTGAACCGCGCCAAGGCGGAATTTCCCAATGATACGGATGAGCCGATCGTCAACGAGCTGTCGGCATCCCCCGAGCCGACCCTGGTGATTGCTTTTTCAGGCGAACAGCTCACCGAGCGCGAGTTATTTCACATTGTCCGCGATTTGCGGCTGGAAATAGAATCACTGCCGGAAATTCTGGAGGCGAATCTGTCGGGTGATCGTGAGGAGGTGGTCGAAGTCCTGCTGAACTCCTCTGCACTCGAACACTACAACATCACGGCCGATGAACTGTTGAAAACTGTGGCAGCCAATAACCTGCTGGTTCCGAGTGGCGAGTACGATACGGCCAGTGGCCGTTTCGGGGTCAAGGTGCCGGGTCTTATCGAGGGGCGAGAAGACCTGATGGGGCTACCGGTAAAGTCCAACGCCGAGGGGGTGGTCACGCTGGCGGATGTGGCAGATGTTCGCCGTACCTTTAAGGATCCCGCCACCTTCAGCCATATCAATGGTCGGCAGGCCATGGCCATTGAAGTGTTTAAACGCAATCAGGCCAATGCCATCAAGTCTGTCGCCTCGGTCAAGGCTCTAGTAGAAGGTTCTGCCGATACCCTGCCCCGGGGAGTCCAGATCGACTATATTTTTGACGCGTCTGATTTCGCTCTGCAAATGGTCAATGAGTTGCAGGGCAACATTCTCACCGCCGTTGCCCTGGTGATGGTAGTGGTGGTGGCCGCACTGGGTTTGCGCTCCGGATTGCTGGTGAGTCTCGGTATTCCCTTTTCGCTGTTTGGTGCAACGATTGTTGTCTACCTGCTCGGTTACAGTTTTAACTTCATGGTGATTTTTGGACTGTTGCTGGCACTGGGGATGCTGATTGATGGGGCCATTGTGGTGGTGGAGTATGCCGATCAGAAAACCCTCTCGGGCTTGTCGCTGCGCGATGCCTATGTGACAGCAGTGCGCCGTATGTTTATGCCGGTGGTTGCTTCGACAGCAACGACGCTGGCCGTTTTTTTACCGCTCATGCTCTGGCCGGGGGTGGTGGGGGAATTCATGTCCTACCTGCCAGTGACGGTTTTTGCTGTGCTCAGTTGGTCTCTGTTCTACGCCCTGTTATTTGTGCCGGTACTGGGTGTGTTGTTTGGCCGAAAAAAAGATCAGTCGGCCCCTGCAACCGATATTCCGGTCAGGGGCAAGGCTTATCTTGGTAAGCTTGGTACTGCCTACGGCAAGTTTATTGGCTGGGCTCTGGCGCAGCCGGTATTGACGATAGTTTCGGTGCTGCTGTTGTTGGTGACGATTTTTGTGCTCTACGGCACGTTTGGTCGTGGGGTGGACTTTTTTGTGGAGACAGAAGACCGCTACGGGATTGTGTCTGTGCAGGCACAGGGCAATTTGACCATAGCCGATATGGCGCGATTGTCCCGGGAGGTCGAACTTCGGGTAATGGCGGTACCCCATGTAAAAACTGTGTACGCCGCAAGCCGGGGCAGCAGCATTGGCGGCAACCTTGAGCGAGCCAAAGATCAGATCAGTAATATCCTGGTGGAGTTGGGACGGGCCAGTGATCGCGACCGCACCAGCCGCGAAGTCTATGCCGATGTTCGTCGCGCCGTGGCCGGTATGGCGGGTATAGATGTGACGGTTAATCCGGTTCAGGGTGGTCCGCCGGTGGGTAAGGACATCCAGTTGCAGCTTTCTTCCTCCAATCGGGGAATTATGCGGGAGGAAGCCCGCCGGATTCGCTATTACCTGGAAAATCAGATGACCGGTTTGCGGGATGTCGAGGACACCCTGCCACTGCCCGGCATTGAGTGGGAGCTGGTGGTCGATCGCGCCGAAGCGGCTATGCTGGGCGTCGATACCCTGCAGGTGGGCAACATGGTGCAGTTGGTGACCAATGGCATCAAGATCGGTGAATTCCGGCCCGATGATGCGGAGGAGGAAGTGGAAATCAGGGTGCGGTATCCGGCGGCGGACCGCGGGCTGTTTGCTCTGGATGAACTGCGGGTTACAACGCCATCCGGAGCTGTGCCGGTCAGTACTTTTGTTGAACGCAAACCCCGACCACGGCTGGACAGCATCCAGCGGATCGACCGGAGTGATGTGTTGTTTGTGAAGGCCAATGCCGAAGATGGCGTGTTGCCGGATGACAAGGTGAAGGAAATTGCTGCCTGGCTGAAAACCGCCGACATCAATCCTGCTGTGAAAATCGCTTTTCGGGGCGCCAACGAGGAGCAGGAAGACTCTATTGCATTCCTCGGCGTGGCCTTTCTGATGGCGCTGTTTTTGATGCTGATCCTGATGGTCATGCAGTTCAACAGTTTCTACCAGGCGTTCCTGATTCTGTCGGCCGTGGTGATGTCCACGGCCGGTGTATTACTGGGTTTGCTGGTGATGCAACAGCCGCTGAGTGTCTTGATGTCGGGTATCGGCATCGTGGCGCTTGCTGGTATTGTGGTGAACAATAATATTGTGCTGATTGATACCTACAACCACCTGCGTCGGGAGGATAGTCATCTGAGCGCATTGGATGCCGCTGTCTCGTCCGCCATTACCCGACTCCGTCCGGTATTGCTGACCACGGTCACAACCGCGGTGGGATTGCTGCCATTGGCCTGTAGTGTCAGTCTGGACTTTATTCACCGACAGATCGAGGTGAACGGCGAGCTTGCTTCATGGTGGCAGCAATTGGCCGCCGCGATCGTCAATGGCCTGCTGTTCTCGACGATTTTGACACTGGTGTTCACCCCGGCCATGCTGGTACTACCCGAGTTTTTGCGGGTGCGTGTTATGCCTCGGCTGTCTGGTGTGCCAACTCAGCAGTCTGATTGATGGTGGTCGGTCCTATGAAAAAGCTTTTTTCCCTGTTTTTTTACAGTTGGAGCACGGTGGCTTTTCTGGCCGCTCTGGCGGGATTGTTTGTCGCCCGGGATATTGTTTGGCTGGGGGTTTTACTGTCATCCGGGGCGCCCCTTCTGAATCGTATTCGTCCCTACGATAATGGCTATTCGATCAACCGAAAATTGCGCCAGCCTCTGGTCTCCCTGTTCGTCATGTCGGGGGTGGCCTGGGTGTTGTTGACTGTTGCCGGGGGGGCATGGCCACTGTGGTTGGTGCTGGGTGTTCTGGGCGGTTTTCTGCTCAATACCTACTGGGCCAGTGTCGACGACAATGAGCTTCGGGGTTGATTCGTGAGTCATCCCGCGGCGGAGGACGGTGCCTTGGTGCTTCGGGATCTGCTGACCGAGGTGCGAGCCTGTACCCTGTGCAGGGATTTGCCGCTGGGGCCTAGGCCGGTATTGCGCGCGGAATCGACGGCCCAGATCCTGGTGATTGGCCAGGCGCCGGGGACCCGGGTGCACGCCAGTGGTATTCCCTGGGATGATCCCAGTGGCGATCGGTTGCGCCAGTGGCTTGGGGTCAGCAAAGCACAGTTTTACGACGCGGGATTTTTTGCGATTGTGCCGATGGGTTTTTGCTATCCGGGGCGGGGAAAATCCGGTGATTTGCCACCCAGAGCAGAGTGTGCGCCCACCTGGCACGAGGCGATACTGGCCCGGTTGCCGAGGATATCCCTGACCCTGTTGATCGGCCAATATGCCCAGCACTATTATCTCAAGGAGACACAACACCGGACGCTCACTGAACGGGTCCACCACTGGCGGGATTATCTACCTGGTACTATACCTCTTGTCCATCCCTCGCCTCGCAATCGATATTGGCTGGCTCAAAATCCATGGTTTGAGGCTGAACTGGTACCCCGTTTGAAACAAGAGATTGCAGTGAGACTTCAACATACGTAACACGCTGTTTGCCGATTGAGCCATTTTTTAGTGGTCTGTTGCGCCACACCGAAATCAGGGAATAGACATGAGTAACCAGTTTCTCGATCGATCAAATTTTATTCGTGTGCCGGTCAGCGGTTTGAAGCTGGGTATGCTCGTGACCGAGTTGGATCGACCCTGGCTGGAAACACCATTTTTGTTGCAGGGTTTTGTGATACGTCACCCCTCTGAAATTCGCAAACTGCAGGAATACTGTGATTATGTGTTTGTGGAAAAGGAGGGCCGCCTTTGGGGGGAAAAGAAAGACCCATTCAGAGCCAGTTTCGGGCGTTCAAAACGTAATGCTACCAGTGCAGGTGGCAATGCCCTGCACAAAAGAGCACGTGTTGACAATAGCAGCGCTTCGCTTATTCAGACAATGAATGCCCGGCCGGAATACCCGGCGCAGATCACGGTGGAGAATGAGCATCCCGTGGCACGCAGAGCCTACGAGGCTGCCCATAATCAGGTGGAAAATCTGCTGGAGCAGGCCAGACTCGGCAATGTCCTGGATACGCAGGGGGCCAAGGATGTGGTGGGCAATTGCATTGACAGTATCCTGCGCAATCCCAGTGCGCTGTTATGGATGGTGAAAATCAAGCACATGGATTACTACACCATGGAGCATTGCCTGAATGTCTGTATCCTTGCCATCGCGTTTGGTCGTCATCTTCGGCTACCGGAAAATGAGCTGATTAATCTTGGGGTCGGTGGTCTGTTGCACGATGTGGGCAAGATGCAGATACCGGACAGGGTTCTCAATAAGCCAGGCAAGCTGACTGAAGAAGAGTTTGTCTTGATGAAGACTCACCCCGAGGAAGGACGAAAACTGCTGATGAAGTCTCAGGGTAGCCTCAGTTCTGCTATTGATGTAGCGATCAATCACCATGAGCGAATGGACGGTAAGGGCTACCCTCGCGGACTGTTTGCCCACGAGCTGTCCAGTTATGCCCGTATCATTGCCATCGTGGATGCTTTTGATGCCATGACAAGTGAGCGCTGTTATGACAAAGCCAGGTCTACTCTGGAGTCGCTGAAGGAAATTTATCGGCATCGCGGAACTCATTTTGATGAGGCCCTGGCGCTGGAATTTATCCAGCTGATGGGGCCCTACCCACCGGGCACGATTGTGGAATTAGGTAATGGCTATGTCGGCATTGTGCTCTCTTCACAAACCAAAAAACGCCACTTGCCCAACGTCAAGTTGGTACTCGACAATAATAAACAGACTATTTTTGAGGAATTTATAGATCTGCTGGATGTGGAGCGCGGTACGGTACCCCGTGAATGGCTGATTCACCGGGTGCTAAAAGACGGTGAACATGGTGTATTTCTGAAGGACTATCCGGTGAAAACGGCTGAAGCCAGCGATGCTTCCGAAAATCCTGGGCTTCAGCAGGATTGATCACAACAGCCCGTAGATCAGGAGAATATTTCCAGAAGCACGGTCTATACCAATCAATCCACAGTCCGGTTTTCCCGGTTGCTGGAGCGGGGTGTGTAACAGATTTCACTGATCAGCCACAGCGCGGTGGTGCCCTTGATGGCCAGAGATATTTCATCATTGAGGCGCTTGCCCAGGAGTTGCCGTCCCAGTGGTGAATCAATGCTGATTTTATGTTGTGTGGGATCAATTTCATCGGCACCCACCAGCCTGAAGCGATGCTGGTTTTCCTGCGCATCTTCGAGGGTAACCCAGGCGCCGAAGTAAATCCTGTCGCGGTCTTCGGGTTGTCGGTCCACGACGGTGAGTTCATCGAGCCGCTTGCTCAGATAGCGTACCCGCCGATCAATTTCCCGAAGTCGCTTTTTTCCGTAAATGTAATCGCCATTCTCCGAGCGGTCGCCATTTTTGGCGGCCTCATGGACGGCGGCCGTGACCACAGGGCGCTCCACTTTCCAAAGTTTGTGCAGCTCTTCCCGCAACGCCCGAACGCCTTCCGGTGTGATATAGGGTGCGCTTCTGGTGGCGGGTGGCCGGTATCTGCCCATGGATTAGCAGTCTATTCCTGAAGATTTTGTATGAAAATGGCCGGCAGTTCATCCGCGGGGGTAAAGCCGAAAACCTTGCCGTAAAAATACAGCTCTGCCTCAAGTGCCTGGCGGATCGTCTCCGCCTTTCTGAAACCATGGCCCTCGTCGGCAAAGGGCAGATAGGCCACGGGCAGGTCCTTTTCTTTTAGTACATTGACCATGGTCAATGCTTGTTCCGGTGGTACCACCCGGTCGTCCAGCCCCTGGAAAAAGATCACCGGGCAATGAAACTTCTCCGCGTGGTAAAGCGGGGAGCGGTCACGATAGACCGACTGTTTTTCCGGATAGGGACCTACCAGACGGTCGAGGTAGCGGGACTCGAATTTATGGGTGTCGCGAGCCAGTGTTTCTAGGTCGCCAATACCGTACAGGCAGGCTCCCGCCTTGAACATATCCCGGAAACACAGTGCGGCCAGTACTGTATAGCCACCAGCACTGCTGCCCCGGATAGCAATTTTCTGTGGATCGACTTTCTGTTGTTCGATCAGATAGCGGGCACCTGCCGTCACATCATCCACATCGACGATGCCCCATTGGCCATGGAGTTGTTGCCGGTATTGACGTCCATAACCAGTGCTGCCCCGGTAGTTCACATCCAGTACGGCAAAGCCCCGGCTGGTCCAGTACTGGATTTTCAGGTTGAGGGCGGAACCGGTTGCCCCGGTTGGACCGCCATGGCAGACGACGATGAGCGGCGGCAGGCTGTTTGCTGGACCATTGAATCCGGGGTTGGCCGGTGGGTAAAAGAATCCGTGGGCGATATTTCCCCCGCTGGTTGGAAAGCTGACCGATTGGGGGTTGGACAGATAACCCGGTTGAATGGTGGGTGAAGTGCTCCCGGTCAATACGCTGAGCTGGCCTGGTTGAGTAGCCCTCTCGCCGATATCCAATTGTGCCAGCTCTGCTCCCCGGGTGGCGGATGCCCCCACCAGCCATGCGCGATTGTCCTCACAATAGAGGTCAGAAATCTGGGTGTAGTCGGTTGAAACCGGTTGCAGGGTCTGGCTGCCGGGCGGCAGTGTGGCCAGTTGCCAGCTCCCCTGCTTTGTATAACTGCAGACCAGCGTCCCGTTGTCGCAGAAACCATAGTTGGACATACCCAGTACCCAGAGAGGGGTGGCAAACTCAGCCTTCATCGGCAACAGGGCCGAGATCTGATCACTGCCGGGGTCCCAGCGGTACAGGTTCCACCAGTTGTCGCGGTCGGAAATAAAACACAGTTGGTTATCCGGTGACCAGCAGGGCTGCACAATCGATTCATGGCCACTACCGGCAAGCAGGCGTGGTGCCCCGGGGTTACCGTTGGTGTCCAGTTCTGTCAGCCAGAGCTGGGTGTTGTCCCAGGGTAAATCCGGATGATCCCAGCTGACCCAGCACAGCTGCTCATTGTGCTTGTCGAGCCTTGGATAAGCGTAAAAGTCCGCGCCTTCACAGAGCCGTTGAATGGCCATTGACCGGTCCAGCGGCACTGAGACCAGAAGATTTTCCGGCTCCCCCGGTTGCGCATGGTTTTCTGCCACGCAAATCAGCCGCTGGCGTTTGCGATCCAGACAAAAATCGGCAAACCGGTAGTCACTTTCGGGGGTGAGTGGGCGCGGGATCGCATCGAGCATACTCAGGTCCTGGGCGTAGAGACGCTGATCGTCCTGAAGGCAGAAGTAAAGCATATCGTCAGCTACCAGGTAGGGAGCGCCACCGTATTCGTGTACCCTGCTGCGGGCGCTGAGGGGGGCCTTCAGGACGTCCCTGACATTACCCTTCGGGTCTTTTTGTACAATGACCGATCGACCGTTTTCCCACGGACGGGACTCCAGCCAGTAAAGATTGCCGCGATCCACTCGAGGCCAGGCATACCCAGGCACAGCGCCGGTGAGCAACGCGGGGACGATGGGCGATGTCCAGCTGCCGTATGGTGCGGTTTCCGACATCGGTCAGCCTCCGGCAAACTTAACGGTATAGCCCTGACTGATCAGCGTGTCGCGAATCTTTTCCCGGTGGTCACCCTGGATTTCGATAATGCCGTTTTTGACACAACCTCCGGTACCGCAAAGTTCCTTGAGTTTTTTTGCCAGGGACTTCAGTTCGCTATCGCTCATTTCGAGACCACTGATCGTGGTTACGCCCTTGCCCTTTCGGCCACTGGTTTCACGGCGGATCCGTACAATGCCATCACCGGCAGGTCTGGTCGGTGCAGCATTGCCGGATTTGATGCGCCCGCTCTCCGTGGAATATACAAGACGGGATTCTTTGCTCATGGTGACAGGGTTTTCCTGGGTTCAGGACAGTTAGTCCAGTGTGAGTACAATTTTGCCAATATGCTCGCTACTTTCCATCAATTGATGGGCTTTGGCGGCCTGGGCCAGTGGGAAAGTCTCATTAATAACCGGTGCAATGGCACCATTTTCCAGCAATGGCCAGACCTTATCCAGCACAGACCTGGCTATCGCGGCTTTTTCCGATACAGGACGGGCCCGCAGCGTGGAGCCGGTCAGTACCAGTTGTTTCAGCATGACGGGCATCAGGTCCACTTCCACTCTGGAACCCTTGAGGAACGCGATTGACAGGATGCGTGCGCGAAATGCCGCAGCATGGATATTTCTGCCGACATAGTCTCCGCCCACCATATCGAGTATCACGTCTGCACCCGCGCCATCCGTGAGCGCTTTCACTTCCTCGACAAAATCCTGTTTCCGGTAGTTGATCGCGGCCTCGGCACCGAGTTGCAGGCAATAGGCACATTTTTCGTCACTGCCCGCTGTGGTGAATACGCGATGATCCAGCATATTTGCCAGCTGGATTGCAGTGGTTCCAACACCACTGCTGCCGCCATGAACCAGAAGGGTTTCCCCTGGCTGCAGAGTATTTTGCTGGAACAGATTGCTCCAGACTGTAAAGAATGTCTCCGGGATGGCTGCGGCCTGAATCAGGTTGAAGGGCGATGGTATCGGCAGGCAAAGGGTTTCATGGGCAATGGCATACTCGCTGTAACCGCCTCCATTGAGGAGTGCACACACCGACTGTCCCACCTGCCAGTTCGCTTCATTCCTGCCGACGGAAACAATTTCCCCGGCGACTTCCAGACCCGGAATATCCGAGGCTCCCTTTGGCGGTGGATACCGCCCCTGGCGTTGCAGTACATCAGGACGGTTGACACCCGCAGCCCTCACGCGAATCAGCACCTCATTATCACCAGGTATTGGCACAGGACGATGGGTTGCAGTGAGTACCTCTGCCGAACCGGGTTTACCGATTTCAATACATGCCATTTCCCGGGGTAATGTCATGATCAGCTCCAGATTTGAATAACAAGAAAGCCAATACAGAGTAATGTACCAGTCGCCGGCAAACCCAGCTGTAACGGACCCCGTTGTCGCTCTCGATAATGTAAGGATAACAGGGATAGATTGACGAAGGTAAACACGAGCAGTATCAGGCAGCTGGTGGCTCTGGCGAGGGTGGTGACCGGTAGCCAGAGGGCAAAGGCGAGCACCAGGCTGCCAGCCAGCAGTGTTGCGGGGATGGGAGTTCTTGTCGCGGTGCACACTGAACTGAGTAGAGCCGGAGCCAGTTGTCGTTTCGCCATACCGTAAAGTACACGGGAAACCATGATGATTTGCAAAAGTATGCCATTAACCATGGCGACGACCCCGATTGCTCCCATCAGTTGCAACGGGAGGTCACTGTTTCGTTCGACCAGAAGCACCATTGGTGCGGGCGAGCTGGCCAGACTCTCTAGCGGCACCGTTTGCAGAGCTACGATCGCAATGGTGGCATAGAGAAGTGTTGTCACCGTTACGGCGATGGCAATCCCGAGAGGGAGGTTCGTCTGTGGGTTTTTGACTTCTTCGGCCATATGGACCATATCTTCAAAGCCGATAAATGCGAAAAATGCCAAAAAAGCCCCGCTGGTGATGGCTGTAAATTCTGTCGTGCTGAACTCGGGGGTCAGTGATGACCAGTCAATCCCACGTTGTTTGATGTCATCGCCGCTGATGACAATGATCAATAGCAAACCGGCAAGTTCCAGCACGGTTGTCAGGATGGCGATAGTGACAGATTGTTTGACTCCCCAAAGAGCAATAGCGGTGAGAATGATGATCAGTATTGTCATCATCGACCAATCGGGTAGATGGGAAAAAACGCCCATATAACCGGTAAAGCCCCGGGTGATTGTGGCTGCGGAAATAATGGCCCCCAATACCAGTGCATACCCCACAAGGGCACCCAAGTGTCTGGATCTGAGCGATTCCACGATATACACAGGCTCCCCTGCACTGTGGGGAAACCGTCGGGAGAGTTCCGCGTATGAGGCGGCACTGAAACAGACAACCACCGCTGCCAGAAAGAATGCCCATGGTGCCATCATGCCGCTTTCGCTGACAACCTTGCCCAGCAGCACGTAAATTCCCGCACCAACAATAGTCCCTATGCCATAAAAACTGATTTCCAGGAGTGACAGGGAGCGAAGAAGCGGGGTTGGCTGATCCATGAGTCAAGTATAGGACTTGATGGTGTGGGTAGTAGTCTGATGGCCGGGTTTTCAGTGACGTGATTAACTACCCAAACCGGGCTGCAACCTTTAGGATTGGTCAAGCTGTCGGTATGGCGGTCAATCATCAAATAATAAAGGGGCGTCGTTGACAGATCATGGACAAACAGCAATTGCGCGAACAGCTTTACCGGATCATTTTTGGTACAGACAGCAAAGCGGGGCAACGCTTTGATATATTTCTGATCTATGCCATCTTGATCAGTGTGCTGGCTGTCATACTGACCACAGTTGAAGCTCTCAGTAGCCGTTACGCACTGCTGTTTTTTTCAGTGGAATGGTTTTTTACAGCGCTGTTTACCGTGGAATACGGCCTGCGTATTTTCTGCTCTCCCAATCGCCGAAAATACCTGTTCAGCTTTTATGGTCTGATCGATCTGGTTTCGATTATCCCCTCCTACCTGGCCCTGTTTTTTACCGGTGCCCATTATTTGCTCATTATCCGGCTGTTGCGTGTATTGCGGATTTTTCGGGTGTTGAGACTGGTTCGCTATCTGTCTGAAGCCGATGTACTGATGCGCTCAATTCGCCAGGCCCGACGGAAAATTTTCATCTTCTTTTTCTGTGTGTTGGTATTGAGCACACTATTCGGTTGCCTGATGTACGTCGTGGAAGGCCCCGCAAATGGCTTTACCAGTATCCCCAAAAGTATTTACTGGACCATCGTGACCCTGACCACCGTGGGTTTTGGCGATATCACGCCCCACACGGTATCAGGGCAAATTATTGCCACGCTGGCGATGCTGACCGGTTATTCTATTATTGCCATTCCCACGGGTATTATCACGGCTGAACTGGCCGGTGAAATGCAGCGGGAAAAATCCCTGTATCCCTGCCCCAACTGCGTCAAGGCCGGCCATGATCGGGATGCCAGTTTTTGCAAATGGTGTGGCGCGGGTCTTGCCACCAGTGATTCCAGTCCCGATAGTCCACCTTCGACCAGCGGGGGAGGCTAACCAGTGGGGCATTGGCTCTGGCCACCCCTGGTGCTGATTGGTCAGGGCTGGCAGTGGATCGGTGAGTTCTGGCTGCCGGTTTATATTCTGATTGTGATATTGGGTACTGCGCTGGCAATCGAGGCTATTTTCAAAGCCCGAACGACCCAGGGGGCCATAGCCTGGTCGCTGGGGTTGATTTTTTTACCGCCGCTGGTGGTACCTGTTTATCTCCTGTTTGGGCAGAGGCGGTTCTACGGCTACGTGGAGGCGCGTCGCAAGGGCGATTTGGAAATACATCGGATCGCCCAGAAGCTGTTGTCGGAAATGGCTCAGGACTTCAGTCTGCCCGGCGATGCTCCCGCCGCTGTTCAACTGCTTGAACAGTTGGCTCTGATGCCGTTCACCCGTGGCAACCAGGTGTCATTGCTGATCAATGGGGAGCAGATTTTTGAGCGTATCTTTGCGGCAATAGACCGTGCTGAAGACTACATACTGGTGCAGTTCTATATCGTTCGAGACGACCGTTTGGGCAACGAACTCTTACAGCGGCTGGCGGCAAAAGCCCGTCAGGGTGTCAGGGTTTATTTTCTCTTCGATGCCATTGGCAGTTTCAAATTGACGCGTCGTTATTTGCGGGTCTGCCGGGAAGCGGGGATAGCCATTGAACCCTTTCGCACCTGGCGCTGGCGTAAACGCCGGCGTTTTCAGATCAATTTCCGCAATCATCGCAAGGTGGTTGTCGTGGATGGACGGTGTGCCTTTGTTGGCGGGGCCAATCTGGGTGATGAGTATCGCCACCGCCATCCTCGTCTCAAACCCTGGCGGGATACCCATGTCCAACTGGAAGGCCCGGCAGTGAAAGGGACCCAGGTTTCCTTCCTGGAAGACTGGTATTGGGCGACAGGCGAGGTCCCCGCCATGAACTGGCATCCGGAGACTATGCCGAATGATCAGCAGGTGCTGGTGCTACCGAGCGGCCCGGCTGATCTGCTGGACTCCTGTCAGTTGATGTTTTTACATGCCATCAACAGTGCCAGGGAACGCATCTGGATTGTCAGCCCCTATTTTGTTCCCGATGAGTCGATTAGTAATGCCCTGAAGCTGGCGACTCTGCGTGGTGTTGAGGTGCGTCTCATGTTGCCGGGTATTACTGATAACCGGCTTGTTCAGTTATCTTCCTTTGCCGCGCTAATGGATATGCAATATGCCGGTATTCAGGCTTTTCAGTATCAGCGCGGTTTTTTGCATCAGAAAGTTGTGCTGGTGGACAACGACCGTGCATATGTGGGAACTGCCAATTTCGATAACCGCTCGTTTCACCTTAACTTCGAGATTACTGTGATGGTCAGAGATGAGGCGTTTGCCCAAGAAGTGGAAGCGATGTTGCTGGATGATTTCAATGGCTGCCGGCCATTGACGGTTGAATCACTGGAAAAACGCAGTCTAATATTCCTTTCGCTGACGAAATTGGCAAGATTGTTCTCGCCAATCCAATAGATCGTTACAAAATAGGGTACGATAGCCCCCCATACATCGCTGTTGAGAAACATTATGACGCTGACTGCCGAACTCCTGGGCGAAACGTCCCCCTATATCTATAACCTGGTTTACGATGTCGATGTGCGTCTGCTCTTTATTGAGTGTCTCAACGACCCCTCAGATGAGGAACCGTCCCTGCGTATCGTCTTCCCCGAGGTTATCAGTTATGCCGAGAGCAATCAGCCAGATGCGCTGGATGATGAGCTCATGGATGATCTGGTCAGTATGGACTGGAGCAATGAAAATCAGGTGACAATCCTGACCTGTAAAAAAGAGATTACTCTGGAATTGACAGGCAAGCCGTTTACCGAACAAATCAGTTGATGAAAGCATCGTTTTCTGCGCAGGGGTGAAGACCTGCAGCGCTGTTAGCCAGTTTTGTCTTCATCGCCAAAGACCTCATTTCGCCAGTCAGGCCCCAAGTTGTCTTCGACATATTCCCTGATAAATTGGCGAATCTTCTGGGAAGGAGTGACATCTTCGTTGGCACACAGCCTTTCAAAGATGGCTTTCTTCTTTGGATCAATCAGTAGTGTCAATCTGGCAGTTCGATTTTCCATCTGGTGATTCTCGCTAGAGCGGTTTTCAGTTATTATGTTAATTGAATGTTAATTTGTCTGATCCGTAAACTCAATAGTTTCTGCCGCTTCAGGTTTTCTCTATGGCCCATCGCGCGCACCTTTTCTCACTAAAAATCGCTCATGGCTTGCGTACGTCTCTGAGTGATACCCCCTACAACTCAAAGGTTTTTTTCAAGGATGCCATGGCTGGTATTGCCATTGGCATTATAGCCATTCCTCTCGCCATGGCGTTGGCAATCGCCAGTGGTGTTGCGCCACAGTATGGGCTTTACACCGCCATTATTGCCGGTTTTGTTATTCCGTTGACCGGCGGATCGCGTTTCAGTGTTTCCGGCCCTACCGCTGCATTCGTTGTCATTCTCTACCCGGTTGTTCAGCAATATGGACTGCCCGGTCTGCTGGTGGCCAGCATTCTGGCCGGTATCATACTGGTAGTGATGGCGCTGTTGCGACTCGGACGTTACATCGAATACATTCCGGAGCCGGTTACCCTCGGTTTTACCGGGGGGATTGCGGTTGTGATTGCCGTTCTCCAGCTCAAGGACTTTCTGGGCTTGCAGATTGCGGACATGCCTATTCATTTTACCGATAAAGTACTGGCTCTGATCACTGCCTTGCCCGATTTCTCATTGTGGAGTCTGGTCACAGGGCTGGCCACATTGCTGGTGATGCTGCTCTGGCCTCTGCTGAAAACCCCTGTTCCTGGACACCTGCCGGCGGTCATTGTCGGTAGTCTGGTGGCAGTAACCCTGAATCAACAGGGTGCGGGTATTGCCACTGTTGGATCCACCTTCAGTTTCGTCCTCCCCGATGGAACGGTCGGGGCGGGTATTTCATCGGTATTGCCGGATATTCAATGGCCCTGGCAAAGAACGCAGTCGGGCGAAGCACCGTTGGCATTCAGTTGGTCCGTCACTCAGGATCTGCTGTCGGCGGCTTTTGCCATCGCGATGCTCGCGGCCATTGAGTCACTTTTGTGTGCCGTGGTACTGGATCGCGCATCTGGTACCAAGCACAGTGCCAACAGTGAATTGTTGGGGCAGGGCATTGGCAATATTATCGCGCCCTTTTTTGGCGGGATTACAGCCACGGCTGCGATTGCCCGTTCGGCTGCCAATTTGAAGGCTGGTGCGCTGACGCCCATCGCGCCAATGATTCACGCCCTGGTGGTGTTGGCTGCCGTGGTATGGTTTTCCTCGCTTTTATCGTTTATGCCTATGGCCAGCATGGCGGCGCTATTGGTGGTCGTTGCCTGGAAAATGAGCGAGACATCCCGGATCGCGCACTTGCTGAAAACCGCTCCGCCGAGCGATGTGCTGGTGTTTGCGGTCTGCTTTTCCCTGACAATATTGTTTGACATGGTGATTGCGATTACTGCGGGTCTTGTTCTGGCATCTTTGCTGTTCATGAAAGAGATTGCCGAAATGACAAAAATCAGCGATATCTCCCGCAATAAAAAAATGATCGATGGTGAAATCCCCGATGGTTGGCGTGTATTGAAAATAAATGGTCCACTATTTTTTGCAGCAGCAGACCGTGTTTTCGGCGAGTTGGCCCAGTTAGGCAAGGGTCAAAAGGGCCTCGTGCTGTACCTGGATGGCGTATCAATTCTCGATTCTGGCGGCGTGGCGGCGCTTTATAAATTGCTTGATACTTGCCGTGCATCCGGTACGCGCCTATTTTTGGCAGATGTTCAGTTCCAGCCACTGAAAACACTGTCGCGAGCAGGTTTTCGCCCGGATGGGACCAACTGCAAAATATTTTCCGAGCTATCCGGCGCTCTGACCGCATTGAGGGATGAAGAAAAATCTGCTGTCAGTCGACCGTATGAGGCGCCTGCCAACCCTGAGCTGCGGTCAGGTCAGAGCGAATAGAAGGCAATGATCATCCCGTCTGTTGGTAGGGTTTCTGTCTGGTCTAAGGGGGTATCTGTCAGTCTGGCAGAGCCGGTGGGCCGTCTGCCCAGACTTTTCTGAATTGCAAAATATTGTGTGCAAAAGTGAAGCTTATTTGACATACTTTTTTACGCTTTTAGCAAAGCTTTTTTTGGAAAAAATGAGCAAGTACTCGGCGAATTACTATAACAATTAGGGACCTCATGGTTGCCGTGCTGAAACGAATGTCGAGACCGGTTTTTGTCTCCATGATGTTATGGGACGCGGTGGTGGGGAATGCTTGTGCTCTGGCAAAAATGGCGGGGCAGCAATTTCTTTCCTCCTGTCAATTCTGCGCAAACCCGATACACTTCTCTTCCCCGCCTACTGATGTTGCCAGTGGCCTTGCGTTTGCTCAGGGGAAGCTTCCCGTCAAATGACACTTGACGACATCGCTACAAAAATTAATAGTGAAGCAGCCTTGTTAAGCCAGAAGTGGTTCTGGCCAAGCGCAGTGTTGAGAAAGGCCAATCAGGATGCCGAAGATTTTTTGGCTGTGGTGCTCGACAAGCCCTTCTCCAATAAATAGAGTATTGTCGGTATTTTTAAAAGATTTATAAATATAACGAGGTATTAATACCCATCTCATGCGGATCATCGGCGGACTATCATGAAACACTGCCTGAGCCTTGCTTTTGTATTGATGGTGTTGTGGCTTGGAAATTCTGGCTACTATTCGCCGCTGTTATTGTCGCTCGGCGCTTTTTCCGTGGTATTTGCCGTCTGGGTTTCCCATCGTATGGATGTGGTCGACCATGAATCCCAGCCCCTTCATCTGAGTGGGCATATCTCATTTTTCTACTGTTGGCTGGTAGGTAAGATTATTCTCAGCAATATTGATGTGGTGAAGCGCATCTGGTTGGGCAACAAGTCTATAAGCCCCTGTTTTGCCAGGTTACCGATGGACCAAAAGACGGATATGGGGAAAGTGATTTATGCCAATTCCATTACCCTGACGCCGGGCACCGTATCGATGGATATTGAGAACGGTACAGTGTTGGTACACGCACTGACAGCAGAAAATATAGCCGAACTGAAGGGTGGTGAAATGAATCGGCGCGTTGCAGATCTGGAGCTTTAGATGCTGATTGCAAGTGCAGTGGCAATTCTGGTTGTGATGGCGATGGCCATTATCAGGGCATTGCTCGGCCCCACGATTTATGACCGCATTCTGGCTGTTAATCTGTTTGGCACCAAAACCGTACTGCTGATCGCAGTAATCGGTTTTTTGTTCGGTCGGCCCGATTTTCTGGATATTGCACTGGTGTATGCATTAATCAACTTCATCAGCATTGTTGGCGTGCTCAGGTATTTTGAATACAGCCGCAATGAAGAAGAGGGAGGGTCCCTCTGATGCTTGCCGGCATGGTGACTGTGTTGAGTTCTGCCTGTCTTTTATTGGGCGCTTTTCTGATTATTTCTGGTGCTGTCGGTGTGCTGAGGTTCCCCGATTTTTTTACCCGGATGCATGCTGCAGGCGTTACTGAAACGCTGGCTACTACACTGATTCTGCTCGGTCTTATGCTTTTTGCCGGATGGACCATTGTGTCTTTCAAGTTGCTGTTGATTTTACTGTTTATTCTAATCACGAGCCCGGTTGCTAGTCACGCACTGACAAAAGCGGCGCTCCATGGAAACCTTCAGCCTCTGGTCAATGAGAATAATGAACAATAGCTGTGGTACCCCAAACTGGTGGAGGTGGGCGCAGAGCATTTCTCCCGTCAGATACCCTGGTGGTACGCCTGAAGGAATAATGTTGATGACGAAGGGAGTGCTCCCATCGAACTAGTCCTGGATATTACGCTGCTGCTACTTCTGGTAGTCACCGCGCTGGCTATTGCCCGTCAGAGAGATCTGTTTGCCTGCGTGATGCTGGCGGGGATCTATGGTCTGTTGTCAGCGAGTTTCTTTGTCTCTATGGATGCTGTAGATGTGGCCTTTACCGAGGCGGCTGTGGGGGCAGGGGTTTTCCCCCTGCTGATGTTGACCGCGTTGACCGTTACCGGTCGCTATGAGCAGACAGCCCATCGGCGACCGCGGGCGGCTTTCTTTCTCGTGCTGGTGACCGGCGCCCTGCTGATATTGGGGACTCTGGACATGCCACCCTTCGGCTCCCCAGATGCCCCCGCACACACGCATGTCGCTGCGCGGTATATTCAGGTATCTCCCACTGAAATTGGTATTCCAAATATGGTGACATCGGTGTTGGCAGACTACCGTGCCTTTGACACCCTGGGGGAGGTGGTGGTGGTTTTCACGGCGGTGGTGGGTGTGCTGATTCTGCTGACGTCGGGAGAGCAGCGTCAACAGTCTTCCCCGGCAAATGCTGTTGAAACAATGCGCAGTCACATGATTCTTCGGGTGGTGAGCAAGATGCTGATTCCCCTCATGCTGCTGTTTGCGCTCTACGTCCAGTTTCATGGCGACTATGGCCCGGGTGGTGGCTTCCAGGCTGGCGTCATTTTTGCGGCGGCGATCATTCTGTACGCGATGTTGTTCGGTCTGGCCAAGGCCCAGGCGGCGATCAAGCCGTCAATCCTGCGATTGTTGGCGGCATTCGGGGTTTTACTCTACGGCGGAGTGGGGGTGGTCAGCTTTCTGACCGGCGCGAATTACCTGGACTACAGTCGTCTTGCCGCTGATCCTGTTGTGGGCCGGCACATCGGCATTCTCGCTATTGAATTGGGGGTGGGCATCACAGTGGCCGCTGCGATGATTCTGATTTTTTATGCGTTTGCCGGTTATGCCACCGGTCGAGCCGAGGCCGAATAATGTTGCCGGAGCTTTATAACTATTGGGTGGTAATCGTGCTGATGATGATCGGTTTTTATATCGTCATCGTGCAGGGCAACCTGATCAAGAAGCTGATTGGGCTGAATATTTTCCAGACCTCGGTTTTTATCTTTTATATCAGTGTCGGGAAAGTGGCGGGGGGCAGTGCCCCGATCCTTGCCGAGGGCGTGAGTGTCTATTCCAATCCGTTACCCCATGTGCTGATTCTCACCGCTATTGTGGTGGGTATCGCCACCATGGCGTTGGCGCTGGCACTGGTGGTCCGCATCAAGAATGCCTACGGCACGGTTGAGGAAGAAGAGTTACAGGAAAGAGACCTGCGGTGCTGAGCCATCTCCCTATTTTACAAGTGATTGTGCCCCTGCTGGCAGCACCGGCCTGTTTGTTGCTGGACAGGGCGCGCGCTGCCTGGCTGTTCGCCTGCATGGCCAGTCTTGTCTCAGTGGTAATCAGTGGTCTGCTGGTGTTCCAGGTTCATCAGTTTGGTACGTTGAGCTATAGCCTGGGGGGGTGGGATGCACCCTGGGGTATCGAATATCGCATCGATTTGTTGTCGGCCTACGTGCTGCTGATTGTCAGTGGTATTGGCGCACTGATGATGCTGGCTGCCAATACGGCTATCAGGATAGAAATTCCGTCAGAAAGACAGCCGCTGTTTTATGTGCTCTATTTGCTCTGTCTGGCGGGCCTGCTGGGTATTGTCGCCACCGGTGATATTTTCAATGTGTTCGTGTTTCTGGAAATTTCATCACTGGCAACCTATGCGCTGATTGCCCAGGGTCGAGACCGACGGGCGTTGTGGGCTGCCTATCAGTATCTGATTGTCGGTACGATCGGCGCCACATTCATTCTGATTGGCATCGGGTTTCTCTACAGTCTCACCGGCACCCTGAATATGCAGGATCTGGCGAACCGGTTGCCGCAGCTGGAAAATTCCGCCACCGCGTTTACGGCATTTGCCTTTCTGATGGTGGGTGTCTGTCTGAAGCTGGCGCTGTTTCCGCTGCATTTGTGGCTGCCCAATGCCTACGCCTATGCGCCATCTATTGTCACAGCATTTCTGGCGGCTACGGCGACCAAGGTGGCGGTTTATCTGCTGATTCGTTTTCATTTTTCTGTGTTCGGTGTCGGATTTGCTGCGTCCGTATTGCCGCTGCACAGCATATTTCTGGTGCTCGGCCTGGCGGGGGTGTTCGTGGCATCCCTGGTGGCGATTCAGCAGCCCAATGTGAAACGCCTGTTCGCCTATTCCAGTGTGGCGCAGATCGGTTACATGATTATCGGCATCGGCATTGGCACTGCAACCGGGTTACAGGCAGCGCTACTGCATCTGTTCAACCATGCCCTGATGAAGGGAGCACTTTTTCTGGCACTGGCGGCGGTTGTGTTCCGTTTTGGCAGTGCCGATATACGGCATTTTGCAGGGCTGGGCCAGCGCATGCCCTGGACCATGGCCATTATCGTGATCGGCGGTCTGAGTTTGATTGGTGTGCCCGGCACCGTTGGTTTTATCAGCAAGTGGTATCTGGTGCTGGCGGCGTTCGAACGCGACTGGTGGCCGCTGATTATTGCGGTGTTGCTGGGTTCTTTGCTGGCCGTTATTTATATCTGGCGATTGGTGGAAGTGGCCTATTTTCGGGAAGGTGAGGGTGAGGTCCGCGGAGAAGCACCGTTGTCGCTGTTGATTCCAACCGCCATATTGGCGCTGGCCAATATCTATTTTGGCATCGATACGCGCCTGCCGATCTATTTGTCAGACAGTGCCGCACAAATGCTGTTCGGAGGTAGCCCGTGACAGCACTAGTGGCCCTGCAGCTTACCCTGGTCGTACCGCTTTGCGGCGCGCTGCTGATCGCCCTGTGTGGCCGCTGGTCCAACCTCAGGGAAGCGGTGACCCTGTCCACGGCGGGCCTGCTCTTTTATCTGGTCATACAGGTATTCGGTGCCGTCGAACGCGGTGGAAATGAAGCTGCTGCGCTCTATGTGGAGTTATGGCAGATTCTGCCCGGCCTGCACATTGCCCTTCATTCGGAACCCCTGTCGATTCTCTTTGCGCTGGTGGCCAGTGGGCTGTGGATCGTCACTTCGGTTTATTCGATTGGTTATATGCGTGCCAATCAGGAAAAGCGCCAGACCCAGTTTTATGTGTGTTTTGCCGTCGCAATTTTCGGGGCGATGGGGGTGGCGTTTGCGGCCAACCTGCTGACCCTGTTTCTGTTCTATGAAGTATTGACCCTGTCCACGTATCCCCTGGTGGCCCACAAGGGCGACGACAAGGCCCGTGCCGGAGCAAGAACGTATCTCGGTATTCTGCTGGCGACCTCCATTGGATTGTTTTTGCCGGCCATGATGTGGACCTATTTTGTTGCCGGTACCCTGGATTTCCGTCCCGGCGGTATCCTCGAGGGTAATATCGGCGGCATTGGCGCCACCATCCTACTGTTGATGTTCATGTTCGGTATCGGCAAGGCCGCTCTGATTCCGGTGCATCGCTGGCTGCCAGCTGCGATGGTAGCGCCGACACCCGTGTCTGCCTTGCTTCATGCCGTGGCTGTGGTGAAAGCCGGTGTGTTCACCATCGCTAAAGTGGTGATCTACATTTTCGGGCTCGACTTCCTGGTGGATGTGCCACACGAAGTGATTGCCGTCTATATCGCCGGGTTTACCATTGTGGTGGCCTCCATACTGGCCCTCCGGCAAACCAATATAAAACGCATGCTGGCCTATTCGACGGTCTCGCAGTTGTCTTACATCGTCCTGGCGGTTCTGGTACTCACCCCGCTCTCTGAAATCGGGGCTATCGTGCATATCGTCGCCCACGCGGTGGCCAAGATCACACTGTTCTTTGCGGCGGGTGCGATCTATATCGCCAGCAAAAAAACCGAGATTAACCAGCTGGATGGCATCGGCTTTCGTATGCCTATCACCATGGCTGCGTTTGCGATAGCGGCACTCAGTATGATCGGTGTGCCGCCTACTGGTGGTTTTGTCTCGAAGTGGTACATGATTGCCGGCGCGTTTCAGATTGACAGTTATTTTGTGCTGGTGGTGTTGACACTTTCTACGGCACTTAATGCGGCCTATTTTCTGCCGATCATTTTCCGGGCCTATTTTCGCAAAGAGTCGGTTGCGCCACCGAAATCCCATGGCGAAGCGCCCCTGCCCATGGTGGGGGCCATCTGCGTCACGGCGTTGCTGACGCTGTTGGTATTCTTTCTGAATGGTCCGTTGGTTGCCTTTGAAATGGCAGTACTGGGGGTGCCCCGATGACCAACCGTAATAGCGCACCAAATGACGCGCAAAAAAGCTGGCTCTACCGGCCGGAAAATCATAAAAAACTCTGGTGGGGTTTTGGCCTGATACTGGCCGCGACGGTTGTTGTCCAGTTGTTTGTTTCGGTACACGGCCACTTCGGTTTTGATGGATGGTTCGGTTTCAGCGCTGCTTTTGGTTTTCTTTCATGTGCTCTGATGGTGGTATTCGCCAAACTGCTCGGATACCTTTTGAAACGGCCCGATAATTATTACGACGACGATGTTTGAATTAATTTTCCCGCCCGCATTCATTCTCATTCTCGGCGCTTTCCTGATCGGGCCGATAAGGGCTCCGTTGCGACCGTTGATTGTGCTGGGCGCACCGTTGCTGACACTCTATGCCATCTGGCAGATGGGCGACGGCATTCTGATGACGGCGCAGTTTCTCAATTACGAGATCCAGCTGATTGAGTCGAGCCCCCTACGTCGTCTGTTTGCGACTATTTTTGCCATCATGGCATTGGTTGGCGGGTTGTTTGCCTTCCGCCAGGCGAAATGGTGGGAGCTCGCCGCTGCCCAGGCCTACGCGGCGGGTGCTATCGGCGTTTCCTTTGCCGGGGATTTGATTACCATGTTCCTGTTCTGGGAGCTGATGGCCATTTTCTCGACCGTCGTGGTGTGGTGTGGTGGCACCGAGGGTGCGCGGAAAGCGGGGATACGCTATGCCATCATGCACCTAGTGGGCGGTGTACTGCTGAAAATCGGTATTGAGGGGGTGATGGTCCACACTGGTTCCATTGAGATTCAGCCGATCCCGCTGACCAATATTGATGGCTGGCTGATCCTGATAGGTGTGTTGATTAACGCTGCGGCACCGCCATTATCCGCCTGGCTGGCGGATGCATACCCGGAATCCAGCCCCAGTGGCTCGGTATTTTTATCCGCCTTCACCACCAAAACCGCTGTGCTGGCACTGATACTGTTGTTCCCGGGTCAGCAAATCCTGATCTGGATTGGTCTCTACATGATTTTCTACGGGATCATCTATGCCCTGCTGGAAAACGATATGCGCCGCATTCTGGCCTACTCTATCGTCAACCAGGTGGGTTTCATGGTCTGTGGTATCGGCATCGGTACCGAAATGGCCATCAATGGTGCGTCGGCCCATGCCTTTGCCCATATTATCTACAAGGCACTGCTGCTGATGTCCGCCGGGTCTGTGTTGTATATGACCGGGCGTCGCAAGTGCAGTGAATTGGGTGGGCTCTACCATTCGATGCCGCTCACTGCATTGTGTGGCATTATCGGTGCCCTGGCGATATCGGCATTCCCATTTACCTCGGGTTTCATCTCCAAGTCGATGATTTCCCAGTCCGCCGCTGACCAGCATTTAATGATGGTCTGGTTATTGTTGTTGGCGGCTTCTGCCGGTGTATTCCTGCATGCGGGTATCAAGTTTCCCTGGTTCGTGTTTTTCCAGAAGGATTCGGGTCTGCGCCCCAAGGACCCGCCCTGGAATATGCGTGCAGCCATGGTTTTGTTGGCCGCAGGCTGTATTTTACTGGGTGTCTTTCCCGAGTGGCTTTACAGATTGTTGCCCTATCCTGTGGATTATGTGCCCTATACGGCATCGCACCTGGTGACCCAGCTGCAATTACTGCTGTTTTCCGGGCTGGCTTTCTTTGCCTTGTTGCCGTTGATGAAGCGCACCCTGACTATCAGTCTCGACTTTGACTGGGTGTATCGTCGGCTGATCCTGTCTCTGATAAACCGATTGATCAGTCTCCTCTCTCATCTCAATACAGCTTTGCGAAACATTTCGAGCCGGGTGTTTTCCATCATCTGGTCCTATATAGGCAAACATCATGGTCCCGAAGGGATGCTGGCGCGCACCTGGCCAACAGGCAGTGTCGTGACCTGGGTTGTGGTACTGCTTACCGTCTTCCTGCTGTTCAGTATCTATTGAGTCCAACGAATAAAGTTTTCCCTGTTTCACGCGGGTTTTACATCCTTGAAACCAACTTCTCCACCGGCAAATGTGCTATAAGGCGCCATGAAAATTCCGAAACGTTTACAGCCTCTGGTTGACGATGGTCTGGTGGATGAAGTTGTCCGCCAGATGATGAGTGGCAAAGAGGCAACCGTCTACATGGTACGCAGTGGCGGCGAGCTCCGCTGTGCGAAAGTCTATAAAGAAGCGGATAAACGCAGCTTCAAAAAAGCAGTGCAGTATCAGGAAGGCCGGAAAGTGCGCAGTGGACGCCGTGCCAGAGCCATGGAAAAGGGCACCCGTTACGGTCGCGAGCAACAGGAGGAAACCTGGCAGAATGCCGAGGTGTCAGCCTTGTATCGGCTGGCTGCTGCCGGGGTGCGGGTACCGGAACCTTTCGGCTGTGTCGATGGTGTGTTGCTGATGGAATTGGTCACTGACGCTGACGGCGATGTGGCGCCGCGACTCAGTGAAATTACCATGCCCAGCCATCAGGCTATCACCGACCATGGTTTGCTGATGCGTGAGGTGGTGCGCATGCTCTGTGCCGGTCTGGTACACGGTGACCTGTCTGAGTTTAACGTGCTGCAGGATGCGTCTGGCCCTGTCATCATTGATTTGCCTCAGGCAGTCGATGCCTCTGCCAATAATCACGCTGAGTTTATGCTGGAGCGCGATGTTCAGAAAATTACCGAGTATTACGCGCAATTCGCTCCCGAATTGCTGGAGACCCGGTTTGGCAAGGAAATCTGGGCGTTATATGAGGCCGGTGACTTGCATCCCGATGTGCCACTGTCCGGTTATTTTGCAGAAGATCTGCAAAATGCTGATGTGGCAGAGGTGCTGGATGTGATCAGCTATGCTCTCAGTGAAGAGGAGGAGCGACAACAGCGTCGTCGTGATGCAGAGGATAGTGACTAACCCCGATTTACGGTAAGTTTGTAAACAATGCCTGCTCAGCCTGGCTGAGGGATCAGAGAACCATTAAACCTCATTGTTTTTTATAAATATTTTTGGCTGCCCCTCGACGCATTGCCGACAACTGCGTATAGTCCGCAGCCTTCGTTACACCATCTTTTTTCGTTTTATCGCGCCCAGGATATTCCCTTGATCTCGACCGCTAACATCACTATGCAGTTTGGTGCCAAGCCGCTGTTTGAAAACATCTCCGTTAAATTTGGTGAAGGTAATCGCTATGGCCTGATCGGTGCCAATGGCTGTGGTAAATCCACCTTCATGAAGATTCTGGACGGCAGTCTTACGCCCACCTCCGGCAACGTGTCCATCACACCGAATGAGCGGGTTGGTACGTTGCATCAGGATCAGTTTGCCTTCGAAAAATACCGGGTCATCGACACGGTCATCATGGGTCACGCGGAACTTTGGGAAGTGAAGCAGGAGCGCGACCGGATTTACAGCCTGACGGAAATGACCGATGCCGATGGCATGAAGGTGGCGGAACTGGAAGCCCGGTTTGCCGAAATGGATGGTTATACCGCCGAGAGCAGAGCCGGCGATTTTCTGCTGGGCGCGGGTATCGCCGAAGCCCTTCACGAGGGACCGATGAGCGATGTGGCCCCTGGCCTGAAGTTGCGGGTCCTGTTGGCCCAGGCACTGTTTTCCGACCCGGATATCCTGCTGCTGGATGAGCCTACCAACAACCTCGATATCAATACCATTCGCTGGTTGGAAGGTGTGCTCAACGAGCGCAAGAGCACCATGGTGATCATTTCCCACGACCGCCATTTTCTCAACGCCGTTTGTACGCATATGGCCGATATTGATTACGGCGAACTGCGGCTCTATCCCGGCAATTACGATGATTTCATGACGGCGTCGACTATGGCCAGAGAGCGCCTGCATTCTGAAAATGCCAAAAAATCTGCCCAGATTGCCGATTTGCAGCAATTCGTCAGTCGCTTCTCGGCTAACGCATCAAAGGCCAAGCAGGCGACGTCCAGAGCCAAGCAGATCGAAAAAATCAAACTCGATGAAGTGAAGGCCTCCAGCCGGATGAGCCCCTATATCCGCTTCAAGCAGGAGAAAAAACTCCATCGCCAGTCACTGATCCTGGAAAATATCGGCCACGGGTTTGATGGCGGGCCGCTGTTCAGCAAGGGCAACCTGATTCTGGAGGCTGGCTCCAGACTGGCCATTATTGGCGAAAACGGTGCCGGTAAAACCACATTGTTGCGATGCCTGATGAACGAGCTGACCCCTGATCATGGCAAAATCAAGTGGTCGGAAAACGCCGCGCTCGGTTATTGTCCCCAGGACAGCACGGCGGATTTTGATTCTGACCTGACACTGTTTGACTGGATGAGCCAATGGCGGAAACCCCGCCACGATGATCAGATTGTCCGCGCCACACTGGGCCGCCTGCTGTTCAGCGCCGATGATTTCAACAAGAAAGCGCGAGTCTGTTCCGGTGGAGAAAAAAACCGCCTGTTGTTCGGCAAGCTGATGATGACCGATGCCAATGTGCTGCTTCTCGATGAGCCCACCAATCACCTTGATATCGAGGCGATTGAAGCGCTCAATATGGCGCTGGAGCACTACGACGGCACGCTGATTTTTGTCAGTCACGACCGCGAGTTCGTGTCATCCCTGGCGACCCGGGTGATTGAAATCAAGGACCATCGGCTGATCGATTTTCAGGGTACCTATGAGGAATACCTGGCCAGTCAGCAACCCATGGAGAAAGCGGTGGGTGCTCACTGATTACCGGGATAAAACTTCCGCTTATGGGTTTTTTAGGTTGGCGCTTCTGACGCTATTGCTCCCGGACCGGTGTCTTTATTCAAAGCGTTTCATGGCAGTGAGCAGGTGTTTGGCAGAGGCATTGTGATCGCCTGGTGAAGCCAGCAGACTTTGAACACGTTGCTTGAGTGAGCCAAAGCACTCGGTAAAAGCACGTCTCGCGGCCGTCGGATCATTGTGAATCGCCGCCGGATCGGGTAGCCCCCAATGCACGTGTTCAATGGTGCCGTCAAGCAGTGGACAGTCTTCCGCTGCCGCGTTATCGCATACCGTCAATATCACATCAAAAACCGGTGCTCCAGCGCCGATAAATTCATGCCAGCTTTTGCTGCGATAAGCCTCCGGGGCACTATCAGCCAGTGTCTGGATCTGTTCCAGTGCCAGCGGGTTTACCCGCCCGGTGGGCTTGCTGCCTGCACTGTATGCCAGGAAAAGCGGTGAGCCAATCGTATTAAACAGTGCTTCGGCCATGATACTCCGGGCGGAATTGCCGGTGCACAGCACCAGTATTCGCAATGGAGAAAGCCGGTGACTGCCGATGTCAGCGTGTTGATCCAGACTATCTGTTGTCATTACACGTTACCTCATAGCTGAAAAATCTGAGCTGTTGATGCTGATGCCTAGCGCTGCCAGCGGTGGTAGCGCTCCACCAGTTTCAGCAATCCCTGCGGCGCATGGGCCTTTTTCCACTCGCCGGCGGCAAATTTGTTGGCCTCCGCCAGGGTGGGATAGATATGGATGGTGCCCAGAATCTTGTTGAGACCGAGTCCGTGTTTCATCGCCAGCACATACTCTGCAATCAGATCTCCCGCATGGTTGCCGACAATCGTCACTCCCAGTATCCGGTCTGAGCCGGGTCGGGTCAGCACCTTGACGAAACCCTCGGCACAGCCGTCGGTAATGGCCCGATCCAGATCATCGATGCTGTAGTGGGTCACCTCGAATTCCACCCCCTGTTCAGTGGCATCCTGCTCGTTCAGTCCCACCCGTGCCACTTCCGGGCTGGTAAAGGTGGCCCAGGGAATCACTGAGTAATCCACCCTGAATTTTTTAAAGCGGCCGAACAGTGCATTGACGGCGGCATACCAGGCCTGGTGGGCAGCAGTGTGGGTGAACTGGTAGGGACCGGCCACATCGCCGACAGCATAAATGTTGGGAAAGCGGGTCTGCAGGAACGCATTGAGGACAATGGTGCCGTTTTTATTGGTTGTGATTCCCAGTGCTTCCAGCCCCAGCCCGTCGGTATTGGCTTTGCGGCCGATGGCGATCAGAATCTGGTCAAACACCATGCGCACACTTTTACCCTGGTGTTGGGTGTAGAGTACTTTGTCGCCACCTTCTACCGCGAAGCGATCCGCCCTGTGGCCCAGTAACAGTTCGACGCCATCCCGGCGCAGGGCATCGGCCACCAGCTTGGCGGCATCGTCATCTTCCCGGGGTAAAATGCGTGGCAGCATTTCCACCTGGGTGACAGAAGTGCCGAGGCGGGCAAAGGCCTGGGCCAGCTCACAGCCGATGGGGCCGCCACCGAGAATCAACAGGCGGCCCGGGTTGTCGCGGATTTTCCACAGGGTCTCGGTGGTCAGGTAATCAATCTGTTCCAGCCCGGGAAAGGGCGGCACCAGTGGGGCGGCACCGGAGGCGATAATAATATTGCGCGCGGTCAGGGTTTGTTTTCCTTCGTTGCCGGTGATTTCCACCGCCCAGGGGGAAACCAGCCGTGCATTGCCCTGACGGCAATCCACACCCAATTGGTGATAGCGTTCGACCGAGTCATGGGGCTCGATGGTTTTAATTACTCGCTGGATACGCTCCATGACTGCGGAAAAATCAGCTTCCGGGTACAGGGGGTTCAGACCGTAATCCGCGCTGTGGCTGGCCAGGGAGGCCACCTGGGCACTTTTGATCAGGGCTTTCGATGGTACGCAGCCGGTGTTAAGGCAGTCGCCGCCCATGCTTTCCTTCTCCACGAGAGTGACGCCAGCCTTGACGGTAGCGCCGATATAAGCGCTCACCAGACCGCCTGAGCCGGCGCCGATAACGATGAGATTGCGGTCAAAATGTTTGGGCTTTTTCCAGCCGCGATAGACCTTCGCGCGCTGCAGGGGCGAGAGTAGGGCGCGGGCAATCCAGGGAAACAGTCCCAGCAGAACAAAGGCACCGATCAGCCTGGGGGAGAGAATATCCCCGGCGCTTTGCAGTTGTGCCACCTGGGTGCCGGCGTTGATATAGACGGCGGTGCCCGCCAGCATTCCCACCTGACTGACCCAGTAGAATGTCCAGGTTTTCAGAGGCGTCAGCGCCATCACCAGGTTGATTAGGAAGAATGGAAAGACCGGTACCAGCCGCAGGGTAAACAAATAAAAGGCACCGTCTTTTTCGATGCCCTGATTGATGGTTTTCAGGCGGTCGCCAAAACGCTGTTGGACCCATTCCCGCAACAGGTAACGGGCCACCAGAAAGGCCAGGGTGGCACCGATGGCCGAAGCGAAGGAGACAAGGACCAACCCGGTGACAAACCCGAAAATAGCGCCGCCCGCCAACGTCATGACAGCAGCGCCGGGGATCGACAGCGCGGTCACGACCACATACACCACCAGAAAAATCAGCCAGCTCAACAGCCGGTTTTCCGCATAGAAGCTGTGAATGATGTCCAGCTGTTGTTGCAAGTAAGCCAGACTCAGATATCGCCCGAGATCGAGGAAGAAATACGCTGCCATCGCGATAACCACAGCGGCGACAATCATCAGCTTCTTGGTGGTTCTATGCACAGGGCATTCCTTTCAGTGTTTAAGTTCATGTTAGTTTTCGGCCAGTCGCTGGACTGACACAAACTTGTGATTCAGCGATACCAATAAGATGGGCAATGAACGGTTTTGTTACAAGCAATTTTGACGATTGCTGTTAACTTTGGAAAATAACAAGGGAGTATTGCGGGCACTTTTTTTGGCTGAGACAGGAAAAGATAGAGCAGGGGTGCTTGACACCCCTGCTCGCTAACGTTAAATACTGGAGATGGTTCTCTTTTCTTTCTTTTCTTTACGTTTTTCTTTCAGCGTTTTTTGGGGCGGTTTTTTGCTACCCGCGTGAATTTTGCTCTTACTCACTTTGTTCTTACTCATGTCAGTCTCCATTGTTCTGTTGATCGAATATTAAGCAAAAAGTGACTGCCGCATAGGGTGATAGAGGAAAATAAAAACTCAGCCTGGCTGTTTATTCTCAACTATCAGCGGCCTGTAAAAGACTGCATGATTATTTCCCTCCATATCTGTGAAAATTTTTACGCTACAGCCAGAATTCGAAAACGATTCATACGGTTTCCGACGAAGAAGGTTATGGCTTCGCCGTGTTTTTTACCCAGCAGGGCAGAGCCCAAAGGGGAAAGGACGGAGATTTTTCCTTGTGATGGATCGCTATCACCAGGCAGCACAACGGTGATAGTCGTTTGACTGCCGTCGAGCATATCGATGAGGTTAATGCTTGATTCTATTGCGACGATGTTGCCATCGCGGGGTGTGTCGGGAGGTGAGTCATAGATGCCCTCCAATTTATCAATCACGTTGGCAATTTCAACCGGGCTTAGCGTCAAGGGGTAGAATGTTTTATTCCGCTCCACCGGATCCATCAGTTTTCCGATAAAATTACGGATGTCTGAAAAGTACTTAATATTCATTTTGCACACCAATAGCTTAGGTGCCCTGGGTTTTTGATCAGGGCATAACGGTTAGATTTTTGGATGGAACAGGGGGCCGAGCGTGACTAATCAATCACGCTCGGTTAGGAGGGAAAGGCTACGTGGTGTGTTCTTGGGGAAAAATGCATTTTCTTCACAGCTTCCTGTTCAAAGCAGTCTGTGCGTTCAGATCGATTATAGCTTTGCAATATTTATAAGCAAGCGCACGAAAGTCGAGGGAGCTGAAGGGGTGGACTGCAGGCAGTCTGTTGTTGCTGGTATCCGGAAATGGGGGATGCTGAAAAAACCCATTTAAGAATCAGTTTCTTAAATGGTCTCTCGTGGTCTTTCGACGTTTTTTAAAATGGTGCCAGGAGAGGACTTGGATAAGCAATATAAGATATTGAATTATATATCTATATTCAGTTTAAAATTTGTAGTTACTCATAATGTTACTCAGGTTTTGTTCGGTATGTTTCGATCATCACATCAAAATATGAACCGTCTGGTGGCTGAACAGGTTATGTCCCTCAGGACAGACATAGGTATCGAAATTCCAGCCCTCATGTCGTGGCGGAAAGAATTTCTCTAATCGGCGCCTGAGACAGTTTTGCCTTTGAGAATCACAGCTGGTTTTACAATTAGCAGCAGCGGCCACATTATCAAGTTAACACAAAAGCCTATCCGGATAGGTGTAGAGCGATACCCCCAGTCAAATTTGTCCAAGCGTCGCCACATCACCAAGCAAAGCCAGGTAGCGATTGCTAGGGTAACCGAGATATAGATCCAGAGGACTGTCAGGATCAGATGATTATCCGTTGATTACCCGGTCTAGCAGTTTATTGATCAGTTCATGGGTGTAAGCGTAGGCCCAGTTGCTAGTGCTACTCCGAGGCCCGGCTACATTAAGAACCTTGTCTTCACCTTGCCCCAGGAACCGAAGCACCTTCTCCACAGCTTTGTCAGTATTAATGGCTTCTGCATCGATCAGACGATAGGGTTTATGCTCTTTCAGGCAGAAGGCCAGTGTCTGCTCTGTTCCGCCTGACAAAGTATCAAAATAGATGATCAGTGTGGCATTGCTGTGCCGAACATTCTGCAGAGTACGCTGCCGGTAACCGGCGGCGGGAAGCTCCTGAAGGGGGTAACGGTCGGGGATAACTCCGTCTTCTGCCAGTCGGCCTTCCGGACACCAGCCCCCGACGGGGAAGTTGTGGGCCATGGCAGCATCAAGGGCGGCTCGATCCACTCCTGTCTGGCCACCAGAAATAATTTTGACCAGATTGGCCGCTGGGCATCCAAGCCGGTATGGCATGGGATCTTCGCTACGGATTTGATAGGACATGGGCGACACTGGCCCTTATCTGAAAGTTATCTGAACCATACCCCCATCTACCATCAAATCCAATCCTAATTGGATGTCCTCAACATACCCTAATTTGACAGCCATGCCTCGCAAGGAGACTTACCCCAGCTGGTCATATTCGGCAATCAGTCATTTAAACATCTGCCAGGGTATCCCCCCGGGCACCTGCCGATCAGTCGAGTTGAGTATGCCTGGCACCCAGCCACCTTCTTTCATTCCCCTGACCACCCGCATCTGCTCCGAAATTTTTACCGAAATCATTTGGCAAGCTTCACTTTCCAATTTTATCCCTTAGGGGGCTAACACTCGATGACGTTTTAAATCTCATGCCTGATCCAGGTGTTTGCTGCTCTCCTTCCTGCACTATCCCGGCGATGGGGCACCGGTTCCCTGTCACTGGCCTCATGCCAAACTTGCCGGTAGCCTTCCATTAGCCGTTGCCACATGGCGTTGGATTTTCCCTGCAGCAGACGCAACAAAAAAGTCTTGTCCTCGGGGAGCAAGGGTAGATTCTCTAGGCTCTGCAGCGGAGAGAACGCAGTCGGCAGTGCAGGCAGACGTTCTTGAGGTTTGGGGAAGGGTGTCGCAGAAAGGCCGGCTCTTCGCGCTTGCTTGAGGACGTGTTCCAGCTTGAGTCGGTCGGCAGAACAACGTTCCACGGCTCTCTGTCGAATAGTTATGTCGGTTTCGCCCACATGATTGAGCCAAGCCTCCAGCATCCCCCTGTCCTCCGACGACAACGGTTCATCCTCAGTAAAGTCCGATAAGGCTGCAACAATCTCGTCTCGATGACTCGCCAGCTTCGTCAGCAGATGGTTCGGGGGTGGGCGGCTTGATTCCCAGATAATCATGCCGTTCTCCACCGTCAGGCTAAGGCCCAAGTCCTTGGCTTCATTAAGCAATGCCAATACCGTCATAACGCCCCCCGATACACGTCGGAAGAAATCGTTACCCCGTCAGTTGCGGAAGTTGAGGAAGTTGCGGAATCCGATGATTCACCTACGTTTCGTGCTGCGGAAAGATTGCGGATGCTTGCGGATGCTTGCGGATGCTTGCGGAATTCTGGATATTGCTCTTCCCGTTATGTCGTGTATCAGGGTGTTCCGCAGCCTTCCGCACAGTATCCGCAGCATCCAAGCCCCGTGCTTTCTCCACTTCCGCAATGTCCGCAGTTTCCGCAAGGGGGTTGAGGCGAAAACACTTACCATCGTCAGATAGTAGGTGTCGGTACTGGTAAAGCAGTGCCAACAGTTTGTCCCGGTTGGCCGCCTTGCGCACAAACGTCGGTCCTGATTTCCCCAAGGTATCTCGGTGGAAGGATTGCCACCTGTCGGCGCGACTGGGGTCCCGGAACCAAGCCATCAGATCGGAGGCCTGAACCAGTTCGATAGCCGGCTGTGCTTCGTCGGAGTAACGTGCCCATTCGACCAGGGAGTGACGCACTAATCGGCAGGCGCTAAGCATAGTTTCCTCATTGATTGCGCCGTGGTCTTCAAAACAGGCAAACACGGCAGCCACTCGTCTTGCCAGTTCTCCAGCACGGGCTGCAAAAGGACGAACGCTGGCAAATTCACCCAGTGACAACTGTTCCCGCTCTGCCTCGTTGTAGAACGTCAGCCATGCATTGGTCGCCTCTTTAGTCATGTCGAGGACAGGAGGCATAACCTCGCCGGTGTCAGGCACGATATGGGCCGGCGTTGCCAGTAGCTGGCGACAGCGAACCCAGAACCGCTGCAATCGGGCATCGGCATAACTCTTTTCGGTGATCTTCTCTGGCGTCAAAATCCGGGTGCCCGCGAGGCTCTCGGCACTACAAAACAGGAAGCGGGGCAGAAAACCCTGTTCCCGTAACAGTGGATCTTGAAGGGCTTCTGCAATGGTCACTGGCTGTGCCAGCATGAGGATAGCTAGCCGACGATGGTAGGCAAAACCGGAGCCTTCGGCATTGCCCCTGGATCGGGTCCGCTCGAAAATGCCACTATCAAATGCCTTGATAAGCCCACCAATGGTGGCGGCCCGCGTATCCGCCTTGAGTGAAGCACCGCCGAACATCTGTCCCCCTTCGTCGGTATCCCAACACGCCTGGGAAGCGCCGCGAATCATGTCGCCCACAATGGGTTCGAAGGTGGCGTCAGAATACTGGGTACGGGGGTCAGCGGGCAGGGGGTTGTCCGCCAGAAATTCATCTCGCTTCTTCCCTTTCAGCCGATCAGCTTGTGACAGGATCTCTGTCACCTGCCTCCGGTGCTCGGTACGTGCTTCCCGCTCCGCCTCGTCTACTTCGTGAAACGCCAAGCGGCGACATTCCGATTTCCGATCACCGCTGTTGGCCAGGGTGAGCATGAACAGTGAACAAGACATGCCGTCCTGTCGCTGGAGGTGGGGCGCATTCACACGAGTCTGTGCCAGATATGCCGCCGCGCCGATTACACATTGTCCTGCCAGCTCTAGGGGGGCCTGCACATGGTAGGCAATGGCCTGGGCAGCTTCCCGCATCTGGCGTGGGAGGGCATCCAGCGGGTAAGGTCGGTCTTGTAGTTTTATGGGCAGCAACGGGAGGGGCGCGTTGTCGGCCCCTTCATTTGGTTTGGGGAAGGTCAGTATGGGGTCCAAGGTCATTGATTGGCCCTCCTGCAGTTGGCGACATCGTTGAAGTCTGTACAGGCGCAATCGTCTCCGCAACGCTGAGGCCAGACCACCCCACCACCTACGATCTGGGCGGCCTCCGTGGCCTTAGTGATACCCGGATTGCCGGGGGTGCGGTGGTCATTGTCCGCAGCCACAATCAGCTCAAGGTCGGGAAACGCCCCTTGCAGCGCCAGGGCCACCGGCTTCAGGTTGCCGCAGTTCATAGCGGCAGCGACCGGGCTACGGGTTTGGCCTTGGATCGTGGCCGCTGTGGCCCAACCTTCGGCGATATACAAGCGGCCAGATTGTGGCAGTGCAGGAGCGCCCACCAAGCCGAAACAGCCTGTTATTCGCCCGTCCTTCAAAAAGCGTTTGTTGCCGTTTAGATCAATACGCTGAATATTCACCAACTCGCCGGAAGTGTCATACAGCGGCACCAGTAACCAGCCTCCCAGCTCGCGCACATTGAGGGCAGGCACTGATTTTTGGGCAAGGTAGGGATGATAGACCGTTGCTGGCAGAGCGCTCTCCCACATTGCCTTGGCCTTGAGCTTGGCCTGCTCCTGCGCAAACTGCCGCTGTGTATGACGCTGCTGTCGGGTACGCTGTAAAGCTGCATCAAGCTGAAGGCGATCTCCTGGAGAGCGCGCCTCTTTCTGATAAGCACACCAAGTAAATTGTGTCCCTGTACGCCAGTTTCCATAGGCTCCGGCAGGTCCGTTATCCAGATGAAGCAGATACCAGCAGTTTGCGTTGTGGCGACGGCCCTTCGGGTCATTAACGCGGTGAATCTCGCCATCAGCAATGGGAGCAACATTTATCCCCATGTCTCTGTGCACGGCATTCGCAAATTGTTGAATCACGCTATCGGTATTGATAAATCTCAAGCTAAAAATATTGGTAGCGCTGGCCTTTGGTTTGCCTATCTTTTTGTCCATGGTTTAGCCCTCCCTTATTTCGGCAGGGCCGCGACTCTGACTGATCTGTTCGTCCAGCCAGTTATCGATTTCGGACGCGATCCACCCGACGGCTCTGCCGCCAAGAGATACGGGGTGTGGAAAACGGTCTTCGGAAACTCTCAAATAGATCGAGCTTCGGGAAAGACCGGTGCGAATTTTGACTTCGGGAAGTCTTAGGATAGTAGTAGCCATGTTAGCGTCTCCTGGACATTGTTAAACACATGGCCGTCATATTGGTTACCTGCGAGCAACAGGTCAGCGGGGAAATTACTAGTTGATTTCCCCCTTGCGATTTTGTTTTGATTTTTTCATCGCCCGCTCGAACTCACGCCGAATAGTATCCGGCGATTTATGAAATTCTACTGCAGCTTTTTGATATGCCTCTTGTTTAGATAAACCAGACTTCAAATAATCTTTGACTGTGAATAGCCGTATCGCTTGAGCCCGGCGGTCAGCTTTTCTCCCCGGTTCAGCTGGAGACATTTTCATGGTGGTTAGGGTCACCTTTTTTTTATTGGCTTCATCGATAACGTCAAGGGCAAGTTTTGCGAAAGCTCGTTTGGCTGGCCGGGGAAGAAGATCGTCCATCAGCAAAAGAGACGCCAGGACTATCTGGAAGCTGTTCTCAAATCGCACCTCATCGATGCCGATGTTTCCCCATGTATTAACAAGGTCCTCGGCATAAGGTAACCAGTCATCGAGTTCGTCCCCCGCACAGGCGAATTTCCATATTTCATGTTTAGAAGAAAACATAGCGACAGTTACTCGGTGTCGGCCTAAGCCGGATAATTACCAAAAGCTATCTTGGAATCCTATGGACATTACAGTACATTGCAGTACATCCGCAATATCCAGAAATCGAGGCTGCCGTGGCCACCACCAAGACCGCCACACTGACCTTTCGCATCGACCCCGGCGTGAAGGAGGCGCTACGCACCGCCGCGCAGCAGGAGCACCGTTCCATCGCCAACATGGTGGAGGTGTTGATCCGGGACTATTGCGGGCGCAAAGACATCCCTGTCGAGGAACCGACATCACAGCCGAGGGCAGGAAAGAAGTGACAGGAACCAATAACGAAAAAACCAAGGAGTGGGGCTGTGACTGTGGTGTGTAAGAAAACGGATAAGGGGCAAGCAGGCGCGGCTCGTATATCGCCAGCGCAACAGCCGCCAGAAGGGGGGCAAGCTGCTGTAAAGGTCAGCAGCGACCAAACACGTCTGGTGAAGACGAAGCAACGGGTCGCCGACCACGGCGAGGTGTTTACCCCAGCGTGGATGGTCGAGGCGATGCTCGACCTTGTGAAGGAGGAGTCCGAACGCATCGACTCCCGCTTTCTGGAACCGGCCTGTGGCAGCGGCAACTTTCTGGTTCAGGTGCTCAAGCGCAAGCTCGCTGCCGTTCAGGGCAAGTTCGGCAAGTCAGCGTTCGAAAAACAGCACTACGCGCTGCTGGCGCTGATGAGCATCTACGGCATCGAGCTGCTGGCGGACAACATCGCCGAGTGCCGTGCAAACATGCTGGAGATTCTTGCCGATTACCTGAACCTCGACGAATCGGACAACCTCTATCGGGCAGCCTTCTACGTGCTGTCACAGAACCTCGTGCATGGTGACGCCTTGACCATGCTTAACAGCGATGGTGAACCAATCACATTTGCCGAGTGGGGTTACCTCGGCAAAGGCAAATTCCAGCGGCGCGACTTTAGCCTCGAAATTCTCACCCACTCCTCTGCCTTCAGCGCGGAAGATGATCTCTTCTCCCAGCTAGGCAAACACGAGATCTTCACGCCGATCAAGACCTATTCACCTATGTCGGTGAGTGAGCTGGCGGCGCTTTATGCAGCATCGAAGGAGGCGCCATGAATGGGCAAGCGAGCTTCACTCTGCGCGGTCGCAACCCGGATGTATTGACCTGCATCGCCAACCTCTCCAACGATGAGGTGTTCACGCCGCCGGAGTTTGCCAACCGCATGCTGGATACCGTCACCGAGGCCTGGGCGGCCAGCCACGACGGCGCAAATCTCTGGGCGGACAGTTCGGTGCGGTTTCTGGACCCCTGCACCAAGTCGGGCATCTTCCTGCGAGAAATCACCAGCCGCTTGACCAAGGGGCTGGCGGATGAGATTCCGAACCTCGGCGAGCGCGTCAACCACATTCTGACCCAGCAGGTGTTCGGCATCGGCATTACCCATCTAACCAGCCTGCTGGCGCGGCGCAGTCTCTATTGCTCGAAGCACGCCAATGGCGAGCACTCGATTGCCAAAGGGTTCGACAGCAATGACGGCAATATCTGGTTCGAGCGCTTGGAACACACCTGGATTAATGAAAAATGCAGGTTTTGTGGTGCAAGCCAGAGCATCCTGGATCGCGGCGAAGGGATGGAGTCCCATGCCTATGCGTTCATTCACACCGACGACATCAAGACTCGGATCGCCGAGTTATTTGGAGACGAAATGCAGTTTGACGTGATTATTGGCAATCCGCCGTACCAGTTGAGCGATGGCGGGCATGGCACGAGTGCTGCGCCAATCTATCAGCTATTCGTGGAAAAGGCCCTAGAGCTAGAGCCGCATTATGCCGTTTTCGTAACGCCTTCAAGGTGGATGGCTGGCGGTAAGGGGCTCGACAAGTATCGGGAGCGAATGCTTTCCGACAAGCGGATGCGGAGCATTGTGGACTATCCAAAGCTGTACGAGGGTTTTCCGGGCGTGAAGATTCGTGGCGGTATCTCATACTTCCTCTGGGATCGCGACCACCTCGGCCCTTGTCAGTTTCAAACGATCTGGGATGGACAGCCAACTGGGCCGGCAGTATTACGCCAACTTGATGCCTACAACATCCTCGTGAGGCGAAATGAAGCGGTGTCGATCCTGGAAAAGGTCAGGGCGAAGGGTGAGTCCGCCCTCGATGCTCGGGTGTCCAGTCGTAAGCCTTTTGGGCTTGCGACGAACTTCAAGGGAAAACCATTGAAGACGGGGTTAAAAAGTCCCGTCCAACTCTTTCAGAACCAGCGGATTGGCTGGATAGAACGTAAGGACATCACTGTCAACTCAGAATGGATTGATGAGTGGAAGGTATTGATGACTAGGGTTCAAGGCACAAGCGCGGCTGTCGAGACTAAATTCCTCAGCAAGCCGATAATCGCCGAACCAGGTACAGCTTGTACGGAGACCTACCTTGTTGCTGGTCATTTTGATAACGACAAGATTGCAGCCAATTACGCAATGTATCTGCGTACTAGGTTTGTTCGATTCTTAGTGTCCCTTCGGAAGCCTACTCAAGACGCTGCTCGTGGTGTTTACGGCTTTGTTCCTGATCTTCCATTGGATAAGGAATGGACCGACGCCAAGCTCTATAAACGTTATGGACTGACCAAGGATGAGATTGCCTTTATCGAGTCTCAGGTGGCAGCGCACAACGATGAATAAACCCACCATCGAGGAAATCCTCGCCCCCAAGCCGGAAGCTCGGCCACGCATCTACGCCTACTCTATTGGCGATGATGCGCACGAGGGTCTCCTCAAGGTGGGCCAGACCACACGCGATGTAAAACAGCGCATCGCCGAGCAGCTCAAGACCGCTGCCATCAAGAACTACACCATCGAGCTGGATGAATCCGCAGAGCGCGTCGATGGCAGCATCTTTACCGATCACGAGGTACGTGCCGCCCTAGTCAAAAAGGGCTTCGAGAACACCGAACTGGAGTGGGTGCGCTGTTCGGTCAAGAACGTGCGGACCGTGCTCACCGAACTGCGCACCGGCCAGCGGTTCACCGGCACGCACCATGAAACCTTTCCGATGCGCCGGGAGCAGGAGGTGGCGGTGGACAAGACCTTCGACTACTACAACTCGCTCTGGGCAGAGAACAAGAACGCTGTGCCACGTTTTCTGTGGAACGCGAAGATGCGTTTCGGCAAGACCTTCACCACCTATCAGCTTGCCAGGAAGTTGGGGGCTAAGCGGGTGCTGGTGGTCACCTTCAAGCCCGCTGTAGAAGATGCCTGGCAGACCGATCTTGAGAGTCATGTGGACTTCGATGGCTGGCAGTACCTTTCGCGCTCGTCCGGCAGCGACCCGACGCAGATTGACAGCGAGAAACCCGTCGTCTATTTCGGCTCTTTTCAGGACCTGCTTGGTCGTGACGCGGCGGGGAATATCAAGCCCAGGAATGAATGGCTGCACACCATCAATTGGGATTTGGTGGTATTCGATGAGTACCACTTTGGCGCCTGGAGGGACAGCGCCAAGGAACTGTTCGAGGGCGAAGAGGACGCAAGTGCCGAGATCAAGGCCGAGTACGGCACGGCCCTTTCTGGACGGACCACCAAGAGCGCCAGCATCGAGGAGTTTCAGGAAGAGTTTGAGGAGCTCGCCGAGGCTGAATCCGATTTCCTGCCCATCACTACCCGTGCCTACCTCTATCTCTCTGGCACACCGTTCAAGGCGCTGGCGACCGGCGAGTTTATCGAAGAGCAGATTTTCAACTGGACCTATACCGACGAGCAGCGGGCCAAGGAGGCATTCGCCGTCGAGCATCCAGGTCAGCGCAACCCCTACGGTTCGTTGCCACAGATGCGCCTGCTGACCTATCAGATGCCTGATGAGCTGCTTTCCGTTGCCAGCGGCGGGGAGTTCGACGAGTTTGACCTCAACGCCTTTTTCGAAGCCTCGGGCGATGGGGTCATGGCGCAGTTCAAGCACAAGAGCGATGTGCAGAAGTGGCTGGACATCATTCGTGGCGGTTACGCGGCGCAATCGGTCGAGCATCTGAAGACGGGAACGCGACCGCCGTTTCCCTATTCGGATGTGCGTCTGCTGCCCTACTTGCAACACTCGTTCTGGTTCCTGCCCAACGTCGCGGCCTGCCACGCGATGGCCAACCTATTGGCGGAAAAGCACAATACCTTCTGGCATGACTACGCGGTAATCGTCGCTGCCGGGGCATCGGCGGGCATCGGGCTGGAGGCCTTGCCACCGGTGCGCAAGGCCATCGGCAGCGGGTTCGAGAGCAAGAGCATCACGCTGTCATGCGGCAAGCTCACTACGGGGGTTACGGTGGCGCAGTGGTCTTCCATCTTGATGCTGCGCAACCTCAAGTCGCCGGAGACCTATTTTCAGGCGGCGTTTCGGGTGCAGTCACCCTGGTCGATCAAGAACCCGAACGGCGACAACCCGAACGAGGAGGAGATTCTCAAGCCCGTCTGCTTCGTGTTCGACTTCGCGCCCACCCGTGCGCTGAGGCAGCTCTCGGAGTACGGCATCGGGCTGTCGCCCAACGAGCCCAACCCGGAGAACGCAGTCAAGGACCTGGTGTCGTTCCTGCCGGTGCTGGCCTATGACGGCGCGAACATGACGCAGATAGACGCCGGCGGCATTCTCGACATCGCCATGGCCGGCACCTCGGCCACGCTGCTGGCGCGCAAGTGGGAGAGTGCGTTGCTGGTGAACGTGGACAACGACACCCTGCGCCGCATCATGGACAACCAGGAGGCGATGTCAGCTGTGGAACGCATCGAGGGCTGGCGCTCGCTGGGTGACAACATCATCGAGACCATCATCAACAAGAGCGAGAAGGTCAAGGAACTCAAGAACAAGGCTAAGGAGGGTGACCTCACGCCAAAGGAGAAGAAGGAACTCACCGCCGAGGAGAAGGAGTACAAATCCAAGCGCAAGCTGGTACAGGAGAAGCTGATCAAGTTCGCCACCCGCATTCCGGCGTTCATGTACCTGACCGACTTCCGCGAAAACACCCTCCAGGATGTCATCACCAGGCTCGAACCGGACCTGTTTCTTACCGTCACCGGCCTGACAGTGCAGGACTTTCATTTGCTGGTACGGCTGAAGGTGTTCAATACCGAGCAGATGAACCAGGCGGTTTTCGCTTTTCGCCGCTATGAAGACGCCTCGCTGCGCTATACCGGCATCGAGAGCCACGAGGGGCTGGCGCACTATGGGCTTTACAACACCGTGGTGGCGCGGGAGGGCTAACCAGCGATGGCGGATCTGAAGACAAAAGCGAGCTTTGTCGTTTATATCGACGAATCCGGCGACGAAGGCTTTGTCTTCAAAGAGGACGGCAGCGGCAGTTCCCGTTGGCTGGTGCTCTCGGCTGCGGTGATCCGCAAGGCGAATGATCTACAGATGGTTTCCTGTCTCAAGGAGGTGCGAGAGGTGCTGAGCAAACCGCCCAAGACGCCGCTGCATTTCGTGGACCTGAAACACGAACAGCGAGTGCCCTATATCCGCCGGGTCGGCGGCCTGCCCATCCGTACCGCGAATGTGGCGATTTACAAACCGCTGATCCGGGAGCCGGAGAAGTTCCAGAACGACAAATATCGGCTATACCGGTACGCCACGCGGATGCTGCTGGAGCGGGTCTCCTGGCTCTGCCGCGATACTCGCCGGGAGGGTGAGGGTGATGGATTCGCGGAGATTATTTTTTCCAACCGTAGCAATATGTCCTACGAAGAAATACGGGAATATCTGCGGTTGCTACAACGCCAGCATGATGCAAATCCCCAGCAGGTGCAGATCGATCCCACAGTGATCGACCCGGACCGGATTCGCTCGGTAGAGCATTCCAAACTGGCTGGCTTGCAGGTGGCTGATGCGGTCGCGTCCGGCATCCATTTCGGGGTGAAGGTAAGCCGCTACGGTGAGACGGAACCCGCCTACCTGCCGCACATGAAGAAGACGTTTTACCGCCACAAGGGGGAACTGATGGGCTACGGCATCAAGGTTTGGCCGGAGGATTTGGAGGCCACTAAAGAAAAAGCCCCCGAGGTCGAAAACCTCGAAGGCTTGTGATTTTGGCCCCAGGAACCGAGGGTCCCACCCATGCGGGCTGCCACTTACGAGAAGCGACCTCTACCTTTCCTGCGCTTGCCAAGTAAGAATGTGGCATATCAGGGGTGAGGATTCAAGTAATATTTGGCTTGATTCGGACGGATCAGGACCGGAGAATGGATTGTCCCGATAAATCGGGCTTGTAAGGCTACCTCCGGGTAGCAGACCACAGTCAGTGATGACGCCTGATTGAAGCGGGTGGGGCTGGGGCCTCTGATCTAAGGCTCTGCATCGCAAGGTGACTGGTTTTGGTGTAGTTACCTAGATAACCCTCGGTAAATCCTGCCAATGCGTGGTATAGCCGGGTGACAGATAATCCCTGCGCATTGACCATTCTTTTTTTATCCCCTGGCCGGCCAAAAACACCAATCCTTTTTTCTGCTGATTGATCTGATCAATAACTTTCATCAATCCTGGGCTGTGCGGCCGGGATTCTATGCCGTCAAATAACCCCCGCTGCCCTTGTGCCTCACTGCAAAAATCACTGAGCATAATACCGGCCTTGGCGTATCGATAACCGTCTCGCCAAATACTGTCCAGCAGGTGGTGACTTTGTGCCAACAGATCGCGAGTGTCACTGGTGTGCCGCAGAAGCTCTGACGTCACCGTATTGCCGTAGCTGGGTTCTGCTGCATTAAACAGACTGGTGCGGATAAATACAGTGATGCGTTTAGCTACCTGCTTTTCGAGGCGCAATTTCTCACCGGCACGGGCAGTATACTGGCCAATGGCGCCACGCATGGCGTGCTTATCCATGATTCGCTCGCCAAAGGAACGGCTGCAAACGATCTGTTTCTTGGGAGGGGCGACGGACTCCAGCTCAAGACACGACTCGCCATTCAGCTCTCGTACAGTTCGAGCCACCACGATGGAGAATTCCTTTTGTATCCAGTGCGGCTCAGTCTGCGCCAGGTCGAGCGCGGTCTTGATACCCAGCTGATTGAGACGCAGCGTTAAACGCCGACCGATGCCCCAGACCTCTGATACAGGCAATAGCGCCATTAATCGTCGCTGCCGCTCCGGGTCTGTCAGGTCAACCACACCCCGCGTTGCAGGGTATTGTTTGGCCGCATGGTTAGCCAGTTTGGCTAGGGTTTTGGTCGGCGCTATGCCGACGCAAACGGAGATCCCCGTCCATTGACCAACGGTGGCGCGCACCTGTGTGCCAAAGTCTGTCAGGTCTACGGCATGTGATATGCCAGTAAGCTCTAAAAACGCTTCATCGATGGAATAGATCTCTACCTCTGGAGCAAGCATCTCAAGTACCCCCATGACCCGTGATGACATATCGGCATAAAGCGCATAATTGGACGAAAACACAGCAATGCCGTGCTCACGGATCAACGCTCGTACCTGGAATACCGGCACGCCCATTTTGATACCCAATGCTTTTGCCTCACGCGATCGGGCGACAACACAACCATCATTATTGGAAAGGACAATCAACGGCTTATGTTTTAGGTCTGGCCGAAACAGCTTTTCACAGCTGGCGTAGAAGTTGTTGCAGTCCACCAACGCAATGACCGGTTTCATGCAGATCCCTGTGGACTCTTGCGCTGCAGGGTGCGAACCACATTGGTGACCACGCCAAATAGTTCCAGCTCTGTCTCGTCCACAACCTCAATAGGAACATAAGCCGCGTTGTGTGCCAGCAACCGCAACCGGGGGCGCAATGCCAACTCTTTAACCGTGAACTCGCCATTTACAGAGGCAATAACAATATCGCCATGCCCTGCGTCAAGAGCACGATCGACCACCAGAACATCGTTGGGGTAAATACCGGCCTCAATCATTGAATCGCCCTGCACACGGACAAAGAACGTTGCGGCCGGGTGCTGGATACACAGATCATTCAGATCCAGCGTTTGCTCCACATAGTCCTGCGCAGGTGAGGGAAAGCCAGCCGAAACAGGTTCAACAAATAGTGGAATCAATAACCGATTCGAGCCCGGCAGTAACCACTCGGCACATCGGGCCAGGACAACAACACACATAAACCACCAGATACTGTATATATATACAGTATATTAGCAGGCGGCGAGGAAAATCCAAAGGACTGAGGCAATCGAGGTAATGCCATATGAGGTAAGGCCATATAAAGATAAGGGTTACTTAAAATCTCGATTATTTTCTGGGGGGGCTTACAATTCCGGTGTTCCATTTGCCAGCGATAAAGCATCACTGGATGTATCCCCAAGGACTCGGCAACATCCTTTAACTTAACGTCAGGGTGCTTTGCTAATTTAACGGCTTGAGCTTTGAATGTCAGGGTGTATCTATCGTAATTACGCTTCTTTGTTTGTCCCATACTGCACCTCTGTAGTAACTGAAGGAAATCAGTCCACTAAAGTGATGCAAGTTCAGAGCGAAGCGGCGCTTTTTGGCGTCCGAGTGCATTTGTCTTGTTAGGGTGTAATTTTCGGGAATCCGCAATCATTTCTATCAACTTGAAAACTCGCTATATGTACACCGTCGCTACCTGAGTATGAAAAAGAATATACACCACCGTATTGAAGGGATGGTTTCATATCTTTGCTAACACAGACATTGCTTTTTACTACTGGCCGAAGGTTGCTGATTATCCACCCAGAGTCAACATCCCTAGATGAATATTTCGGGAATGTGTAATGGTAAGTAACACGTGCACCAGGCCCGACAGTTGCTTTGTCCATGCGCGTATCTTCATCGACCATAGTTGGCGCAGTGGCATTTACTTGTTTGGCTCCTTTTTCAAAACCTTCGATCAATTTCGCCTCAATTTCTTTCTGGCTTGGCTTCGACGGTGTAAATGCTGCCTTACCTACCTCTTTGCCAACTTGACCACCAATGCCAGCAAATATAAGAACGACAATAAGGCCGATGATAGCCCCTAAAATTGAAAGCAACTTCTTATTCATATTTTCTCCCTATCGCTTAGCGTCAACCGGACGGCTTTGGAACGCCAGCGGAAAAGCCGGTCCGGTTGACGCTATTGTTAAACATTATACGACGATGCTGGCTGCCGCTGATCCAAGGATAGAAACCACCAATGGATGCTTTAAGAAATCCCTTAGCCGGCCCTTAGCTTCTTGCTTTTCACTATCTGAAGCATCGGCAGACTCGATTTCTTTAATCAGCCCTTCAAATACATTCATTATATGTTGGGTATTGTGGTCCCCTATCTGAACGGAACTTGGGCCTGATATGTTGATATTCTGAGTTGGAGCTTGGCTTGGTGCCTGGCCGCTTTTTCGAAATTTAACTTGATAATGTGCACCCATTCCGCCGATTCCTTTCCGGAAAAAGGTCGCTTCGGTCACGACGCTCCGCTCGTCCTTTCCATTCGGAAGCTCTCTCAGAATCGTGTCTCCTTCCTCAAGGTCTGCCTTTTCGTCCGCGATGAAGATCGTCCTGCCGGCAAACCTAGCTTTATACGGTCCCACGATGCTTCCATCGGCTTTTTCTATACGAGCACTTTCTTGAGGCACAAGATCGTCAAACATGATTGACTCCGTATCTGGTGTTTAACGCGAAGCTCACCGGTGGCCTTTACAGAGCGAAGCGGCGTAAAGGGTGTCCGTGTGCAGCGAATTGTTAATTTTCGGTATCATGTATGACCATCATATTTCGCAGAACCGACACGACAACTGAGACGATTTCGTAGATTACCGAAAAGGCAATAAACGCCACAAAAATCTGAGCTGCGGAGAAAAACTTGTTTTTTAAGAACTCGGAAGAGTAGTCCCATATTTCAATAGAAATCGGATAATCCAGAGTTCTCATGTACGGTAGTGCGACAGCGAAAAATAGGCAAACAACCAGAATCTTTACATCTGACTCTAAGCTTCCAATAAACTTTGCGAAAGAGTCACTTCCCTTTGCCTTCTGCTTTGTTGATTTGGATGATGCAGAAAGAACGCTCACTACGATTGAGGTACATGCTAATACGCCACCCAGAGAGGCACCCAAAACCAAGGGCAAGCTCTTTTCTATCAAAGAGTATGAGGCCACTTCGGTGCTAGAGGCGGCAAAAGCGACCAAAAAAAGAACAAGTGCTACTATTGCGTTTTTCATCCTTTGTAAGTATACCTCGGGCGAAGCATTTCAACGATTTCAGCAACTTCCTCCGGCCGATAATTCTCTAGCTCGATCTCGGATATACTGCCTTCTACGACTAAAATTTTTACTTTTTGTTTGCTGGTTATCGTCTTATATTTATCTTTTAATTTTTTCTTGCCTCGAATGCTCCACTCGCCGGCTCCATCCTTTATCCAATCAATCATAGCGTTCAGCCATTTAGATGGCTTGAGGTGAAGGTTTCCATCCGGATTCTTAAAAACAGGAGAAAATTCGGAAGCGTTTGTTTCTCCTGCAACCTCATGAAGGAACTCTCCAATTTCTTTTTTTGTATTACCGAATAAATTTGGAGAGATTAGGCTAAGGCGGACTTCATTAACATACTCAAAGGACTCGAAAGTTTCCCAAAACTGGCTTTCTATTAACTTCGGCTTGATGTGTGCCCGGAGAAAACTCTCTGCCAGTGTAATGTTGTTCGCTATCTTTTCGAACGTTTTTGCCGCCACGTTTGCGCTGCTAAATACCTGCCTTCTATTCTCGACCAATATAACCTGCTCTTCTCGATCCCAGAACCAAATTACCGGAGGAAAATCCTCTGCTTGGTGCAGCTCGAAATTTCGATCATGCAGGTTTATCTCGGTTTTTCGAGAAATGACACCAGACATATACCCGCTGTCAGGGTCGTTAATCACCACCTTGATGGAATAGTCATCATCACGCTCTTTGGCTCTGTCGATCGCATCTTCAAAGAGTTTAATGTCCTTGCTGCGATGTTCCTTCTCAAAAAGATCTCCATCTATTGGCAACAAAGAAACCTGCAAAACATTAAACTCCATGCTACTCCCCTATCCTGAAAAATTAACGCCTGCATAAACGGCGGCTTTTGCGCAGCGAAGCGGAGAAAAAGCCGTCCGGTGGAGTCCCATCAGGGCCGGAACGTATTTCATGCACTTGTTATGAGCCGCCATACCTTAGTCTGAACCTTTTGTACAAATTGAAAATCCCATAGCCAAACAAAAAAATTAAGCCGTTCAAGACGATATTGAGGAGCAGAAAATCGACTTGGATCTTGCCCTGAACGAGGAACCTTTCAACGTTGGAATCAACAGTAATGCCACGAAAAGGGAATCCGAACCTGAATCTGTTCCAAGGTTCCGTCCCTACGTTGCCGTGATCAACGTTTTGTATCGTAAAGTAGCGGCTCGAATACCAGTGCTTTTTACTTGCCGGTACATTGTAGTCATCATAAGTCCAGAGACCACTGTGTAAGCATTTTCCATTTTTTCATATGGCCCCGGAGTAAGCAGGCTGACAGCGACTGATCAAGCCTGAAAAGAGCCAAGTTTTGCTACCCATCTACGCCTCATAACATTTGTATATGGCGCATTCGCGCTTTGCCAAAGCTGATATTCGGCAACTTTTGATAACGGATTGACACAGAATAGAAAATTGAGACATATCCGATTCCCTTCTGAATAAAGCGAGTTTTTCCTATTATCTAAAATGATAGGATCTCGTTATCTTTTCCCGTGAATCTGCAACACTTTATTTTATTTGGGTTATTTTTCCTGAGTGGCAGGATAACGCGCATTGACTGAGTATAAACCGAGAAAAGGATTTAACAACACCTCGATAGACTGTGTATAAAAACAGCATATCGAGCGTGTATACCTATTTAATTTAGATGGTGCCCGAAGCCGGGGTCGAACCGGCACGGAGGTTGTTGTTCTAAGGGCGTTAAGCCAAATCTTATGCTTTAAGGCATCCGTTAGTGTCAGGAGTAAGAAAGAACTATCGCCGTCTACTATATATCCACTTTGTGGGCCGTAGCGACTGACCGGGATGGCAAAGTCAGGCACGTCCCTTCGTGTCGGGCCGGACACCCGTGGTGGAGTTAGGTTGCAGGACGCAATTCGGAAGGTCAGAAGCATAACCTCTGAATGGACGGTGTTCGCTGACCGCAGTACGCATGTTGTTGCGACGTTTGCGAAGCTTCCTGCGAACGTACAAAAGGCAGCCCGCGACAGAGGTGGCGACGAGAAAGTAAAAGGCGTATTCCATTACCAGACTCCGTTTAATGCGGGTGAATCAGACTTCGAGGAAAGCTGGCCAAGTCTCCCGGCTCACCTGGGTTGCGGTGTGTTGCACAAGCCTTGACGTACATGCGCCGTAGACGGACTTTGAACAGGAAGCCCGCCAGGAAGAAACCCGCAAAAGCGACGACAGCAATCGAAATCAGAGCGATACCCACGGAAGCCACCTCAATCACCTTTTCTCAGCTTCTGACCTGAAGCCACCATGTTTACCCTCACCCCTAATCAAGCTTTGAAGCGATTTCTTGAGGGGTGGCGGGTTCTTTTTGAAGTCCTCGATCATCGCCTTGACCACTTTCGGTCGAATATTGGGCTTTTGCTGTGAATTGTCCATACCCCACCTAGTCCTTTCCCAGTCAGGGCTACCAATAACAACCGACCTCGGGCAAGGAAAACGTTACTATTTTTCAGCAATTCCGGAGCCTTACACTTGGGCCTCTTGAACCCTTGCCTCTGCCTTGCTCTTTTTCTGCAATTCCGAAGCCTGAATCTGAATCTATTCAACCCTTAGTGCGACCTTAGTGCTTTTTAGTAATTCCCAAGCTTTACCCAAGAGCTCTTCGACCCTTGCGGCAACCTTGCCCCAACCTTGCCCTTTTTCAGTAACAGCGACGCTTTAGAGAACACCGTCCCAGGCTTCATCTGCCTGGCCTGCTTTTCCAGCTCTTCAACCCTTACCAAAACCTTACTATCGTTGAACAGCTCACAAGCACGAACATTTACCGTTTCATTCTTCCTTTTGCGGGAAGTTGGATAGGCTTCGCAGTAGGCCGAGCTCTTATTTCCTCCGTTCAGCATATAGGCCTGGCAGGCTTTTTCGCGCTTTGCATTTAGCTTCATGCCACCCATATTAACCAAAAAAAAAGCCCCGCATTCAGCGAACGGTCTGGGCTCCAATTGCCCAGGGATGTCCGCCAATTGCGAGGCTACATGTCGAAGATTAGTCACCTGCAATGACCGTGTCAATTGCTTGGTCGCTGAAGTTGGGATTGCTAAGGTGTTAGTTGTTTTAAAGTCGTCAGCTTTTCTGCCGAAGCTGTCTGCTGGCTTTGGGGTGTAATTTCTACCCTATTGTTCATCGTATTCCTGTGCCCCATGGGTAAAGGCCCAGTGACAAGATAGTATCTCGTTGAGGTCGTGCCAGTTTGATACCGTGCATTGCGGTCAAGATCTCTTGGGCGCCATCCGGTATTAATTTCTGTGCTTGCCGCCAGGTGGTTGTCGTCCCGATAAGATTTTTTTCATCATCGAACACTGCATAACCGCTCTCGGTCGGTTCAATAAAGAAGTTGACCGGTAGAAAGATGTCGATTTTTTCGCAGGCGATACCGAACGGTTTAATTATGCGCTTTGCTTCCTTCGGTAATGTACGGTCGTAGAGCTCTCGCAACCCGTTCTCCCCCAGGCCGCCGTAGCGATTGACCTGCTCATGACCTGTGGTCCAGGCTAGGACATCGTAGCCTCGCTCGCAGGCGTGGAGGATCATTAATTTAAGGGCCAAGGCCGGCCACTCCTGAAGCCACGGGGGTGGATGGGTTTCCCGTTCATCTTCTTCGTAATCCTTTATTTCCCGCCGAGCTTGCTGCGCCCAGTCGCTTTGTACTTCCTGAAGGAATAGCACCTTCTCCCCATCTGCACTTTCTCGTATATCGCTGCGAACATGTAGCAGCACATTGCGGTGCGCATAGTGGCTGGAAAAGTAGGTGAGCGAATAGTAAGGCAATGTTATTAGCCATTCCTTGTAGTTTTCGCCGCCAGTAAGCCGGTAGCGTGCCCAGTTGCCCTTGGACGATAGTCGAGGCAGGACTTTACCCGCTTCCTGATTTGCCCGGCTCTTTGCATCCTCTGGCGCATCGTAAATGCCGGTGGGTCGGTCCGCTGTCACTAGCGGTATACCTCGGTGGTTAAAGGCCATCCACCGCCGTTCGGTACCAAAGAGGTCATCCCATTCGACCATATCGATCCAGTAACCCAGCACCGGGTCGCGCCACTGTGCTCTGGAGGGAAGTTTTCCTTTAATTTTGGGCTTGATGCGCTTGATGTAATTAATAGGGGGTGCGGGCATCCAGGTTAAATGGTTACTGGCTTTTTCAACAACCGGGATAATGCTGATTCGTAATTCCCTGTAATCCAGCTGGCTGCAAAGCCAATGACCAGTGATAGGCGTTGTGGGGTCTGCTGTTGTCAATACATCCTCTATGTGGCTAATATCGATCTCTTCGTGCCTCAGCCCCTTACCTGTAAGATTCTGGATGCGATTTAGCCATTGGTGCGGACTGGCTTTTTCATTTCCATGCTGTTGTAGCCAACCAACCAATGCGCAATGGAGCCCATGAATAGCCAGCGAGGAGTCTTTGCCCGGCTTTAAGAAAGGTGCGGGGGCATTGCGTACTGCCTGCCGTTCGTAAGTATCCCGGAGATGCCTTCCAATTGCCTGCAACCACTGATTTATACTCGCTGTGCTTGCGTGGGCCAGCAGTTCATCGGCAAACTTCGCGTCACACCATTTGCTGTGATCGCTACGGAAATCCTCTAAGGTGGCACCTAGATAGACTGGTGAGGGCGTGGTTATGCTCACAACATCTACATAGGCCTCTGGATTGGTGCCACTGTAATAATTAATGGGTTTGAAAGGGTTGATTTGCCGATGTTGAGTGTGTTCCCACAGACGGCGCGCCGATAGCCCATAGTGGGTGTTCGGCAGATTGCGGGTGAGATTGCCTTCCTTGAGTACCATGTCTCTGTCCTGAGCTAGATCGTCCTGCTACTTCTTCTATATCAGTTGCTGGACCTAATGGGGATAACTTTGACGTCAGCTTTTAGGTCGTCCAGATAATCCGCCCAAACTTGCATCATCTCCTTGCGGTCTTCAAGAAATTTTGCGCGGTTATAGGCGCGGCCATTGGGGTCACGTATCTTGTGGCCAAGCTGAAGCTCAATGTACTGATCTGGCATTTTTAGTATCTCTAGCATGACTGTCTTCGCCATAGCTCGGAAACCGTGACCGGTCATGACATCACCGGGGTACCCCATTTTTCGTAGACCATTGAGTACTGCGCTTTCCGATAAATGGCGGTCCTTGCCGTAGCTGTGGAAAACGTATTCATGCTTTCCCGTTAGGTGGTGGAGATCTCTCAGGATAGTAACGGCTTGGCGTGAGAGAGGTACAATTAACTCAACTTGTGTCTGGTTGCGAGTTTTGGGGGGAGTGAAGCGCCACTCTGCCGCATCCAAATCAATATCCGTCCAAGGTGCAGAGCGTAGCTCTCCTGGTCTGACAAAGACCATAGGTGCCAGTTGCAGCGCTGACCTTACCTGGAGGGTGCCACTGTAGTTATCAATATCCCGTAGTAACGGGCCTATTTGAGCGGGATCAGTGATGGCTGCCCTATGTTTGACTTGAGGAGGCTGTAATGCGCCGTTCAAATCTCGGGTTGGGTCGTGATCAGCTCTGCCAGTGGCAACCGCATAACGGAAGACCTGGCTACATTTCACCTTGATCCGCTTGGCTGTTTCCAGCTTGCCCTGCTTTTCGTACTTGCGGCAGGTATTGAGTACCATTATTGGGGTGACGTCCTGAATGGGGCGCTGGCCAAAGTCGGCGATGGGAAAACTTAGTAACCATTCGGACTTGGTGCGGGTGGATTCCGCTTTGTCCGTCTGCCGAGCTAACCATTCTTTAGCAATAGCTTTAAAGGTGTTCTCTTGGGCGAGGAGGGAGGCGGCTTTCTGATCTTTCCGCCGCTGGCTGGGGTCTTCGCCCCTGGCCAGTATTTTTTTTGCATCATCTCTGGCCGTCTTTGCCTCCCCTAAACCCACGGCAGGATAGAGACCCATTGAGAGACTTTTGGCCTTTTTGAGATAGAAGTAGCGCCACATCCACTTCTTGGTGCCGGTTGGCATGACCTTGAGGAACAGCCCATCTCCGGCGCTGAGCGTATAGGGCTTAGCCTCTGGCTTGGCTGTTTCGGCTTGGCGGGCGTGAGTGAGTGTCTTCCGATCTGCCATGAGTGGCCAACCTGAGTAACCTGATTGCGTTACTCAGGAAGTTACTCAGGTTTTGCTTGGATTGCAATGGATAACACAGGACTAATCAGGACGGTAAAAACAAAAAAACCCCGGAAAATCGGGGTCTTATGAACGTTCTTGGATGTTGCTGAACGTTGAAATGGTGCCCAGGAGAGGACTTGAACCTCCACGACCTTGCGGTCACTAGCACCTGAAGCTAGCGCGTCTACCAGTTCCGCCACCTGGGCATGATGGGAAGCAGAAGCTGCTTCACCAGCGGTGCGAGACTATAGAGACGGTATCCGCTGTTGTCAATTATGTACTGTAAAAAAATGCATTGAAAAAGCAGTAATGATTGTTCTGGTCAGCCCCGAGCCATGGTTAAAGCCAGTTGCTGAAAAAAGCCGTGGAGAGTTCCGGGCAAGTATGTTCTGATATTTATATACTTTAGCCGGTTTCCTCTGTGGCGTCGGTAGTACACTTCTTACGTTTGGACTTCCAATGAAAAAAACTGTGAACAAAGATCCCTTTGCCGACCGTGAAGCGGCTAAATACGAAAAGCCGGTGCCCAGCCGGGAGTTTATTCTCGATTTCCTCGAAAACAGTGTTGGGCCTCTGACCTATGAAGAGCTCCTCGATGCCTTTGGCCTGAGCGATGAGGATGGCAAAGAAGCGCTGCGACGCCGTTTGATCGCCATGGAGCGGGATGGCCAGGCCGTTCGCAATCGCCGCAACGCCTATGGTCCGTTGAACAAGATGAATCTGATCAAGGGGCGTGTCATCGGTCACCCGGAGGGGTTCGGCTTTGTTAAACCCGCCGAGGGCGGTGACGACCTGTTTCTCTCGAGCCGCCAGATGCGCCGTGTCATGGACGGCGATGAGGTGCTGGTGCGCGTGGCCGGGGTGGATCGCCGGGGTCGCTCGGAAGGATCCATCGTCGAGGTGGTAGAGCACCGTACCAGCACACTGGTGGGCCGTTATTTTGTGGAAAGCGGTATCCATTTTGTTCGCCCGGACAACCCCCGTGTCTCCCAGGACATCATGATTCCCCCCGACCAACGCAGCGATATTGAGCCAGGCCAGATTGTGGTGGTGGAAATCACGACCCATCCGAGCCGCCACAATCTGCCAGCCGGGCGGGTTATTCAGGTGCTGGGTGAGCATCTGGCGCCCGGGATGGAGATTGATATTTCCATTCATAATTACGGTATTCCCAATCAATGGCCGCAAGCGGTGATTGACCAGGCCGAGGCCATCCCGGCTGAAGTTCGGGAGGAGGACAAGCAGTTCCGGGTGGATTTGCGACACCTGCCCTTTGTCACGATCGACGGCGAGGATGCCAGGGACTTTGATGATGCCGTGTACTGCGAGCCGCTCAGTCGCGGCGGCTGGCGGCTCTATGTGGCGATTGCCGATGTTTCACATTATGTGGCTGTGGATAGTCCGCTGGACGAGGAGGCCTACTTGCGGGGCAATTCGGTGTATTTTCCCCAGCATGTGGTACCGATGTTGCCGGAAAAGCTCTCCAACGGACTCTGTTCTCTGAATCCCCAGGTGGATCGACTCACCATGGTGTGTGAAATGACCATGGATGCCGACGGTCAGATCACTAAATTCCAGTTTTATGAAGGGGTCATCTATTCCCACAGCCGGCTGACCTATACCCAGGTTGCCGCCATGATTGCCCAGCACGGCGACCAGAATAGTGGTATTCGCAAGCAGTTTAACGCAGTGGTGAAGCACATTGACCACCTCTATGATCTGTTTCTCGCCCTATTGGGTCGTCGAGAGATCCGTGGCGCCATCGACTTTGATAGTCAGGAAACCCGCATTCTGTTTGATGCCGAGCGCAAAATTCAGCAGATTATCCCCTCTGAGCGCACCGAAGCACACCGGCTGATTGAGGAGTGTATGCTCTGTGCCAACGTCTGCACGGCGACACTGCTGGAGAAAAGCAAACTGCCGGCACTTTACCGGGTTCACCAGCGGCCCCGGCAAGAGAAGCTGGCTAACCTCCGTGAGTTTCTGGGTGAGATTGGCCTCGGTTTACCGGGTGGTGACGAGCCTTCGCCAAAAGATTTCCAGCAGGTATTGTTAAAAATTGCCGGTCGCCCCGATGCCAGTGTGATTCAGACAGTGATTCTACGCACCATGAATCAGGCCGCTTATGACCCCGAGAATGACGGTCACTTCGGTTTGAATTATTCGGCTTATGCCCATTTTACCTCCCCAATCCGGCGCTATCCCGACCTGCTGGTGCATCGGGCACTTCGCTATCTTATTCGCAAAAAAGGGAAAGTGAGCCACACCAGACAAGTGGAAGGGGCCCCTGTCCTGAGCGCTGCGTCTATTTATCCCTACGATGAGCAGTGGATGATCAACAGCGGTGAACACTGCTCCATGACGGAGCGCCGCGCCGATGAAGCGACCCGCGATGTGGTGAACTGGCTGAAGTGCGAATACCTGTTATCCAGGGTCGGTGATGAATACGAAGGCGTCGTGGTTTCGGTGACCGGTTTCGGTTTGTTTGTACAGCTGACCGAGCTGTTTATTGAAGGCCTTGTTCATATCACCGGGTTGCCAAAAGATTACTACTACCACGAAGCCGCTCACCACCGTTTGGTGGGGGAGCGAACCAAGCGGGTATTCCGGCTGGGTGACAAATTGCGGGTCAGGGTGAGTCGGGTGGCACTGGATGAACGCAAGATCGATTTTGATCTGGTGGAAGAGGGTAAAAAAGGCAGGAAAGCGACCTCCGTAGGCCCTGAAGCTGCAGCGCTGGCAGCAGAACACGAACAGTCCGCAAGAAAGCGCGGAAAAACCGGGAAATCCAGGTCGGGCAAGTCCGCTACAAAAACGGATAAAACCGGTAAGCAGCAGAAACCCCGGCGACGCAAGCCGCCAGCTGCAAAACGCTGATACAGCTTGTGTAGCCTCTAATGAGTACTGATCATGACAGATAAGCTGACGGACCATGCCAGGGGGCAGGGTCAGTGGATCTTTGGATTACATGCGGTCCAGGCCGTGTTGAAAACCTCTGCCAACAAGGTGCGGCAGTTAAAAGTGTTGCGCGGCCGCGAAGACCAGCGCCTGCAAAAAATACTGGCCATGGCCGAGCGCCAGGGGCTCAGTGTGGAGCGGGTGATGCGCTCGGATCTGGATGAGCTGGCAGACGGCTCGCATCAGGGTGTTGCAGCACTCTGTGATGATGCTGAAGTTCAGGATGAACACTTCCTCTATGAACTACTTGATCGGTCAGAGGAAACGCCTTTCTTGCTGATTCTGGACGGTATCACCGATCCCCACAATCTGGGTGCCTGTCTCCGTTCTGCTGATGCCGCTGGGGTTCAGGCCGTGATCGTGCCAAAGGACAACTCGGTGGGCCTCACCCCTGTCGTGCAAAAAGTCGCCTCCGGTGCCGCCGAAAACGTGCCACTGGTGGTGGTGACCAATCTGGCGCGGACTCTGAGGAAGTTGCAGGCTAGGGGATTATGGATTATCGGTGCGGCGGGAGAAGCCGAACAGCTGGTTTACAATACTGACCTGAAAGGACCTGTCGCGTTGGTCATGGGTGCCGAGGAAAAAGGCCTGCGACGACTGACCCGAGAATATTGCGACCTGTTGGTAAAACTGCCCATGGTGGGTGTGGTCAGCAGTCTGAATGTGTCCGTTGCGACGGGCATCTGCCTGTTTGAGGCCGTCAGGCAACGCCGATGACGGCTTGCCGGCACTGCCTGACGGCCCGCGTATTTATTTGATAATGCAGTGTTTTGCGAAGTCGGCGGCTTCGTTGGCCGTCCAGTCGCCTTTGGGCGTATCTTTCATTTTGGTACACCAGGCTTCACTACCCACCTTGGTGCAACCAACACTGGACAGTGCAAACAGTACAATGGCTAACAGGCCTATCGTTTTCATGTTTTTTCCTCGGCAAATGGGGAAGGTGGACGGCCAATCATAACGGCTAAAATGGACAGTTCCAACCCTGTAACTCCCTGAAATGTCGCTTGAAATAGCAGTGCCATACCCGTAGAATGCCCGCCCTTGGTCTGTATCGGGCCAATACTCCTTGCTGCACCGCACTGGGTGGGCAGCTATAACCCGTAGGGAGAGACAATGCGTCACTACGAAATCGTATTTATGGTTCACCCGGACCAGAGCGAACAGGTTCCCGGGATGATCGAGCGTTACAACAGCACCATTGCCACCGGCAACGGAACGGTACATCGACTCGAGGACTGGGGCCGCCGCCAACTGGCCTATCCAATCAACAAGATTCACAAAGCTCACTATGTCCTGATGAACATTGAATGTGGTCAGGATGTTCTGGATGAGCTGAGTTCTGCATTCCGTTACAACGATGCGGTAATCCGCAGCGCAATCTTCAGCTGCGATGAAGCTGTGACGGGTGACTCACCGATCATGAAAGCGGAGAAGTCTGACCACCGCAGCGATCGTCGCGATACCCGAACTGAAGAAACGGCATCTGACAGTCAGCGTACTGATGAGGGACAACGCGCCCCATCCGCTGATAATTCAGACAACGATGATGACACGTCTTCTGCCGATGATGCAGCCGATGCGCCGTCAGAAGAAGTAGCGGAAGAGGAGAAGTAAAGATGGCCCGTTTCAATCGTCGTCGTAAATTCTGCCGTTTCAGTGCCGAAGGTGCTCCGGAAATTGATTATAAAGATCTGGAAACACTGAAGCAGTATGTCTCTGAAACTGGAAAAATTGTGCCAAGCCGTATTACCGGTACCAAGGCCAAGTATCAGCGTCAGCTGTCCACTGCCATCAAGCGCGCGCGCTTACTGGCATTACTGCCTTACACGGACAGCCACCAGTAATTCGTAGCACCAGCTGATGCGGGCACTGGCTCAGTACATCATGCGCGGACGGATACAGGCGTCAGTGGTGGCCTTTTTTGGCAGCCTGCTACCGCTGCTCAGTCCGGCTACGGTCAGCCTTGTTACTCTGAGCAAAGGGTTCGCTGAGGGCACTCTGATTTTGTTGTGGGGCTGTCTGCCACTTCTGATTGCATTTTACATCAGTGGCGTCAGTCCCATGATAACCCTGGCCACTTCGGCAGGCATGGTGGCGGTTTTGGCGTCATCGGCGGTGTTGAGGCAGACACAGTCCTGGTCGCGGACGCTGCTTGTGCTGGTGTTTATGAGTGCTGCAGGCAGTGTGGTGCTGAATCTGTTTTTCAGCGATTCGGCCCGGGAGTTGGAAGCACTTGTTGCCGGCATGTTCAGTCAACTGCAGGATCAAGGTGAAACTGGCGCTGCGCCATTTCAGCCGGGACGTACTTTTTTGCTCGGTGTCATTGCTTATGTGGTAGCGCTGACATCAGTAGCCTGCCTGGTGCTGGCACGTTGGTGGCAGGCCGCCTTGTATAACCAGGGCGGTTTCCAGCGGGAGTTTCATCAATTGCGCTTTTCTCCCGCAGTTGCGCTGTCACTGGTTGTGGGTGTGGTAGCCTGTTATCTGGCTCCTCAGGAGTACGGCAGCTGGGCGGGATTGCTGGGATTGCCTTTGTTGCTTGGGGGCATTGGTCTGGTTCACTTTACTGTGGCGTATTACCAGATCGGCGTGCACTGGCTGGCAGTTTTTTACGTGGGGCTGGTGATTATCGGTCCACTGAGTTTGGTACTTGTCGGGTTAGGTTTGCTGGACAGTATCTTGAACATACGCACCAGACTGGTGAAGGGTAAAAACTAGTTTCCCAACCGGCGGTGTCTACAGATTAATAGTGAGAGGGTATTCGAGATGGAAGTGATTCTTCTGGAAAAAGTCGGCAAGCTTGGCAGCATTGGTGACAAAGTGAATGTTAAGGCCGGTTATGGCCGCAACTATCTTATTCCACAAAATAAAGCCGTGTTTGCCACTAGCGCCAATATGGCAGAGTTCGAGGCCAAGCGTGCCGAGCTGGAAGCTGCCGCGCTGGAACAGCGTACGGCTGCTGAAGCCCGTGGCCAACAGCTGGCCGCATTACCAGCCATTGTCATTGCCGCCAATTCAGGTGATGAAGGCAAATTGTTTGGCTCCATCGGTACGCGCGACATTGCGGATGCAGTGACTGCCGCCGGTGTCGAGGTGAGCAAAAGCGAAGTGAAGCTGCCTGAAGGGGCCCTGCGTGAAATTGGTGAATATGAAATTGATATTCAACTGCATGCTGAGGTAACCCAGCCGATTAAATTGTCTGTTATCGCTGAGTAAGTCGGCAGTTTCAGGCGATAGCATAATTGGTAACAACACGGCACTCCATTTCTCGTGGCAGTGCCGTTTCCGTGTTGGCGGGTGATGGGTCAGATGGTTGAAAACAGAGAAGCACTGGAGCAGCAGCTGCCGCATTCAATTGAAGCGGAACAGGCGGTTCTTGGTGGCCTGATGCTCAGCAATAGTGGCTTTGATGCCGTTGCTTCTCTAATATCCGATAAAGACTTTTTTGCCAGCGACCATCAACTGATTTTTCAGACCATGGGGCAGCTCAATGCCGAGCAGAAGCCGCTGGATATCATTACTCTCTCCGAAGCCCTGCAGAATAACCGACAGCTGGATCAGATAGGCGGTTCCTCCTATCTGGTTGAGTTGTCGAACAATACCCCCAGTTCTGCAAATATCAACGCTTACGCGCAAATTGTACTGGAGCGCTCCATTATCCGGCAGCTGATTACTGCTGCCAGTGATATCGTCAAAAAAGGCTACAACCCGCTAGGTTGGGACAGTAACAAGCTGTTGGCCGAGGCAGAAAAAAGACTGGTTGCGATTATCGAAAGCCGGCCCAACCAGGGCGGATTTTTATCGGTTAATGAGCTGCTCAAAGAAGTAGTTGAGCGTATTGACCAGCTTTTCAACAGCGATGCTGACATTACCGGGTTGAGCACCGGGTTTGCTGATCTCGATGAGAAAACATCGGGCTGGCAGCCATCGGATCTGGTGATTGTTGCAGGTCGACCTTCAATGGGTAAGACTTCGTTTGCCATGAACATGGCAGAGCATGCGGTGTTGCATCAGGAAAAGCCGGTGCTGGTGTTTAGCATGGAGATGCCAGCCAGCCAGTTGATTATGCGAATGATGTCCTCCCTCGGCAAGATTGATCAAACAAAATTGCGGGCCGGTAACCTGTCAGAAGATGATTGGCCGCGACTGTCCAGTGCAGCCTCTCGCCTCAAGGACCGACCGCTGTTCATTGACGACACGCCGGGTATCACTCCCATGGAGCTGCGCAATCGGATCAGGCAGGTGACCCGTGAACACGGTCAGCCCGGCATGGTCTTGGTGGACTACCTGCAGTTGATGAGTGGCAGCGTCGCCACCGAAAATCGGACCAATGAGATTTCACAGATATCCCGGGAGCTGAAAAATATTGCCCGGGAGTTCAACTGCCCGGTAATTGCCCTGTCCCAGCTCAGTCGTAATCTTGAGAACCGCCCCAACAAGCGCCCGATCAATTCGGACCTGCGTGAATCCGGTGCCATCGAGCAGGACGCCGATGTGGTCGTCTTTATCTACCGCGACGAAGTCTACAACGAAGAAAGTCCCGACAAGGGTGTGGCTGAAATCATTATTGGCAAGCAGAGGAATGGCCCCATCGGCACCTGTAAACTGACATTTCTTGGCAAATACACCCGCTTTGAAAACCTTGCCAGAGATTATTTTGCTCAGGACTAAGCGGTTTTGTTTCCCCACACTGTTTCCGGATAGATTATGCAGATTTTTCATACGGTAAATGGCCTCCGCCAGCCACTGACTGCGGCGAGGAGTGCGGGAAAGCGAATCGGCTTTGTCCCGACCATGGGGAATTTGCACGATGCACATATTGCATTGATCAAACAGGCACAGCAGACCAATGATGTTGTGGTCTGTTCCATTTTCGTCAATGGACTCCAGTTCGGTCTCAACGAGGATTGGGATAAATATCCCCGAACGCTTGAAGCGGATTCAGGTCGTTTGCGCGACGCCGGTTGCGATTTTCTGTTTCACCCCAATGATCAGGAAATGTATCCCAACGGCCTCGATACCCAAACCCGGGTGATTTGTCCGACCATGACTGATGTGCTCTGTGGTGCCAGTCGTCCGGGACACTTTGAGGGCGTCACTACCGTGGTGACCAAGCTGTTCAACATTGTACAACCGGATGAGGCAGTTTTCGGGATGAAGGATTTCCAGCAGCTGGCTGTGATCCGTCGTATGACAGAAGATCTCTGTGTCCCCGTCGTGATTACCGGGGCGCCGATTCACCGTGAACCGGATGGCCTGGCCATGAGTTCCCGGAACAGTTTTTTGACGCCCGAGGAGCGGCCCAAAGCCAATCAGCTGTATCTCAGCCTCAACTGGATTGTGAGCCAGATAAACGCGGGCAATCGTGATTACAAGATCCTTGAAAAACAGGCCAGCGAACAGATTGAGGGCGTTGGTTTCAGAGCCGACTACATCAGTGTCTGCAATAGCAAGACACTGCAAATGGCGGCAGATGACGATCAGGACATTACTGTTCTTGGCGCCATGTACACGTCCGGCGCCCGCTTAATTGATAATATTTCCCTGAACTAGAGGAATCGCTTTATGCTGAACACCATGCTTAAAGGCAAACTTCATATGGCCAGCGTTACCCATGCGGAGCTCTGGTACGACGGTTCCTGTGCTATTGATGCCAACCTGTTGGAGATGGCGGGCCTGAGAGAGTTTGAACAGATCGACATCTACAATGTGAACAACGGTGAACGGTTCACCACTTACATTATCTGTGCAGAACCGGGCTCCGGTATTATCTCTGTGAATGGTGCTGCGGCCCGCAAGTGTCAGGTGGGTGACCGTCTGATTATTGCCACTTATGCCCAGTATACCGAAGAAGAGTTGATCCGGCACAAGCCCAAACTGGTTTATCTGGATGAATGTAACAAGGTTGTTCGCGCATCAAATACTATTCCGGTCCAGGTTGCCTGATCCTGGACCTTGCCCCACTGGTGTTTCAGTCAATAGATATCCGGAATGAACGGACAGATATCACCACTTCTCGCATCAACAAGTCTCCCGGTAGAGGGGGCGGCGGTGTCGGCTTGTAACGCCTGCGCAAGAGGCGCGCTAATAGTGATTGGGATCGTGTCGTACCAGCCATGATACCGGGTTAGGTTGGCTTAATGGCATTTTCGGAGGGAAGTGCTGCTTCTTCGTCACCTTCAATTAAGGGGAGGCGATTGATGAGGCTGCTGAGCTCATCGAGGTGCTCTTCTGAAATATCTATAAAGCGGACAACTATGCCTGCTCTTTTTTTACCCCGCCGGATTCTGAGAAAAGCAGCTTTGATGTTTTTGATGATAATTACGTCATTCAAACCGGAAAATAGTCTGATTTCCTTAAACACAGTGTTCTTGCCATCAGGAAATATTTTCTCCAGAACTTTTTCCGTTGCTCCTTCATTCAGATAGAGGCAGCCACCCCTGATGTTTAACACCATATGACCAGACCTGGTGGCCTCATAAAAGGCGAAAGGGTCCAGGTTCTTGAGGGTTATCTCACACCTGGCAATGACCCGGCTTCCGCTAAATTTCCTTTTGTCCTGATTTTCCCCTTTCACAATATTGCTTTGCCTTCTAGCTTTATGGGCGCAGTAGGTAATCGTTTGCTCTCCATGACACGCTGATTAGCAGACAATAAATCGTGTTTTGCCAGTTTGATATCATTGAGTGCTAAAGAGGTAATTAAAACAGTATGGCAGGGTACACATGGTAACACATGCTGACAATGTGCGGTCTACATTGCTTTGTCAGAGTGGACGAACACACTTCCTTAATCTGATCAGCTACTGGCTTCGTTAATTTATAATTAACGAAGGAAGAATCAAAAAATGCAATTCCGGCCGTTCTTTTTTGCATCGTATAATGCCTGATCAGACCGTCTTATGAGCTCTTCGTGAGGCTCCCCATGACGATATGAGGCCAAACCAATACTGACTCTCGGCGTAATGCTGTGGTTGTTTATTTCAACAGCCGAGCTGCCCAGGGATGACATGATCTGTTTTGCAGCACTGCGGGCACCAGCAAGATCTGTGTTTGGTAATATCAGCACAAATTCATCTCCCCCAAAACGAAAGGGGAGATCCGAAATACGCAGTACCTGCCTGATGGCTTTTGATGCGTGTTTTAATATCAGGTCGCCGCCGATATGACCGACCTGATCGTTGATTATTTTGAAATTATCAATATCGATCATCATGACTGACAGATCGTAACCATGCCGCTCGGCTCGTTTGGTTTCTTTGGGTAGTAGTTCGTCCAGTGATTTTCTGTTCATGACACCGGTCAACGCATCATAGAAGGCCATTTTTTCCATTGCCCGAAAGTCCAGGGCATTTTTCAGGTAGTGAGCAAGGCAGCCAATACTTTGTTCATGAACAAACAAATCCTGTTCAGAGAAGCGTTTTTGGCTGCTGATGGTCAATTCACCCAGATAGCGTTTTTGTAGTCGCAAAGTGTAGTGGGCCTGGTGCACCCGCAGTGACCCCGATATAAGAGAGATATCCTCATCAGGGTAAATATATTCAACGCTACCCAAGGGTTGTTGCTCGCTTAACCAGACGAAAAAGTGATTGATCAGGGAGCCGAGATCAAGTGAACCCTGAAGCCTTTGGTGAAGCCTCAACTGGTTTTTGTCGGAGATCAATTGATGAGATAGTTTGTTTTTGGGCGAGCGATCCGCCGGGGATTTCACTGCGTTTTGCGAGGTGTTTATCGGTATTACTTTTTCCATAAAACATGTGTGCCCATGTCTTTATAAGCCGAATGAAGAGTGGCTCAAATCCTGATGGATAGTGCGTATGAGACAACAAAAAAGCATTATGATGCATCATATATTTTTTGACAAATAAATGGCGAGTTTATTTATTTGTCTTTTTTGGCTGTCTGGACGACGGAAAATTGACGGTTTTCAGGCTGGCAGGCCAGTGCGGATATGATGCCGTTGCAATTTCATCAACCACTGGCTGAGTTGTTTGCGAGTCAAACTGGATAGTGAGCTGAACTCCATGCCGACTCTGCTGGCTGGTATCTGCGAGGCCGCTTTGTTGTACCTGACCTGAGCGTCGAGTGATAATGGTTCGAAGTCAGTAAAGTTGATTTCGCAATGAACGAGTTGTGTATCGCTGATCGTTTGCGGCACATGCAATCTGATGCAGAGACCGTTATCTGAAATGTTTTCGAGCTGCGCATGAAGCCTTTGTCCGTCGTGGGTCAATATGTTAACCGAGGGTGCCTGCTCCCTTCGTATCGGCACCCTGAAGCTGGTGCGTTGCTCTGAAAAATCAAGCTGTTGGGGGAAGGCGATTTTGTGACAGGGAAAGCCGTCTTCTTCAATGGTTGGAGACAGGTGTCTGGATTTGAATTGGTAAAGGGTGCCGCCATGGCTCACCTGTATCGTCAGGTCGTCGCCGGGCTTGAGTTGTTGGTTGCCTTCCTTGGGGATCAATTGGTCTATATGCAGCCAGTTGTCTGTCATGCTGACCAGATAGGAGGTGTGGGCAACATTCTTTTTATCGAATCCCACCTGAAGTGGCACCCGGCTCTGCTGAAAATTTTTCAGCAGAGCGGTAATTGAATCCGCTGAAGAAACGGTGTCAGTCATTGTCCGGGTGCCCATTGGCTCAGGCCTTTCCGAATGAGCGTGTGCTGGTGCCCGAAACCTTATCCCCCTGGTTGGAGTAGGTGGATGCGGTATTTTCCTGACGCAGAATGTTGAGCGCGCTGGTAGCATAACGCTGTTGTTTTAGAATGAGCTTGCCGTTGTGGCGGTTTATCTCCTGGCAGCGTGTTGCCAGGTCGTTTAGATCGTTAATGGCGGCTATTAGCGGTTTTGGGTTGACACTATCCGAGGCCAGCTTTTCCATACCCTCCCGACCCTTGCTTCCAGTCATTTTCTGCATGAATTGTTCCCGGGCATGGGTTGCATGGCGCTGGGAGTCCAGCAACCGGTTTTTCTCCCCGGTAAGAGCCTCGATTTCACTAATATCGGTTGAGAGGAGTGCCTCGGTTTCTCTTGTCAGAACATCGAGCAATAAAGACAATTGGCCCAGCTCTGAAACCAGCAAGTTGGCGAAATTCTTTTCCGGCTCGTGATCCATAAGTTATAAAAGGTCCCGCTCGGTTTGAAGCAGTTTGCTGACAATTTTGTCAGTGTCAACCTGATACTGACCATCGGCTATCGCCGTTTTAATCGCATTGACCCGCTGGCTGTCAATGTCAGGGATTTGGGACAGGCTTGCTTCCAGCTTGAGCATTTCCGTTGCTGCAGCGGTCAGTGTGACGCTATCGTTTTGCCCTGTGGACGATGCGCCGTCCCGGGAATCGGTGCGTGATTTTTCGGATGTGCTGCCAGCTCGCTGCGAACCCTGGTTCAGGTCAGCTCTGGTGGGTTTGATGTTCATGTCACTCTCTATAGGTTTCATAGCTGGTAGGCCATCTCTCCTGAATCATAGCGGCAAAAGATAGAAAAACTTTAGTGCACATACTGGGTGTTATTATGGCACGCTTACAGTCCCGTCGAAATTGGCAATACCTTCCACCTGCTGGTTACTGCTCAGGTTTGTTACCCGTACACGTTCACCCGCTGTGGCGTCTCCCAGGGCCTTGCCCTGCATTCGCACCTGCAGATTACCGGCACCGGCGACCAGTGTGACCTGTTGGCCCCGTTTGATCACTTTCGGGGGCCTGAGTTGATTGACTCCTATTGTGGAGCCAGCGTCGAGTGATCTCGTTAGCTCCATCCCGATAATCTGCTCCACCTCGTAGACAACGCCACTGATGGCCGTATCGATGGGTTGGTCAATAACAGTGAGATCGGCCTCACTGATTATAGTGTTGCGTGCCAGTGGTCTTGCCAGCACCGGTACCGCCCGCTGGGCGGAGATATGTGCGCGCACATAAATTGTCCAGGGTTGGCTGGACGCACAGCGCACACCAACATTAACGGCACCGAGGGAAGGGGCTCCCGGCGGCATAAAGGTATCCAGAGGTTGTTCGCAGCCGGGCAACCTTAGTCGTTCATCCAGTGGGCGAACCTGGACTTTCACATTGTCATAGCCGAGAGCCTGAGCTCTTCTTTTGCCGGCAAGAACAACGGTATCCGTGATGCTTTGCAAAGATTGATTACCCTGATTTGAAAAAACTCCCTGGCAGATAGCTGACAGTAGCAGGCAGGGTAACAACTGGAAGCGCCAAATTTTTGTCATTTGCTCTGGAAAATAATGAGTTCCCCCTCGTTTAAGCATTAACCGTGCCAGTTGTCATGGGCGGCAAACATTGCCGCCGGGGCGAAGGGTTGCCGATGGATCGGCTGTCAGGGTTGCCGATATTATATTTAAGTCATTGAAATAAAAGAAGTAAATATGTTGGCACGCAATCTGTATAGGAAAGGGGTAGAGGTTTTAATAAATGAATGTAATTGACAAAGTTTTTGGTATATCTCCGTCGGTCCTGGCGCTGCGTTCGCAGCGTACAGAAATGATCTCCGCGAATCTGGCCAATGCGGATACTCCCGGGTACAAGGCAAAAGACATTGATTTTCAGGCTGCGCTTGGTCGGGCCACCGGGGACTACGAATTGTTGCAAACCAATAAAGCCCACATGACCGTGAACGGGATCGATAAGGAAGAGGGAATGTATCGGGTTCCTGCTCAGCCGTCACTGGACGGGAATACGGTTGAAACAGATCGTGAGCATGGAGCATTTATGGAGAACGCGATTCGCTATCAGGCCAGTCTTGATTTCCTTGGTGCCCGAATCAAATCCACATTGCAGACACTGCGTGGAGAGTGACTATGAGTCTGTTTAATGTCTTTGATATTTCCGGTACGGCCCTCTCCGCACAGAGTGTCAGGTTAAACGCCATATCGAGCAATATGGCAAATGCTGACGTGGTGAGTGGCAGTGCAGAGACTGCATACCGGGCAAGATACCCGGTTTTTACTTCTGCTTACGATGCGGTAAGTGGCAGCAATGACGCAGTTGGTGTACGGGTTTCCGGAATGGTGGAATCCCGGCTTGCGGCCCGTCAGGAATACATGCCGTCGCATCCGATGGCGGACGAAAACGGTTTTATCTACATGTCCAATGTGAACATCGTAGAAGAGATGGCAAATATGATTTCAGCTTCCCGCTCCTATCAAAGCAGTGTCGAGGCAATGAATACAACCAAGCAGCTCATCCTCAGGACCTTGAGTCTGGGTCGTTAAGTGATAAGCATCAGGAAGGAATGATTATGAGTAGCGTAGCCAGTCTGTCAGAGCTTTTCCCCAGCACAGTGCAAGGGGAAACCATCAAGAATAATCCCAATGAATTGGGGCAGGAAGATTTTATGACGCTGCTGGTTACCCAGCTTGAGAATCAGGACCCAACCAAGCCGATGGACAATCTGGAATTTATCAGTCAGCTGGCCCAATTTGGCACTGTCTCGGGTATTCAGGACCTGCAGGGCGGGTTCAGTGGCTTGTCGTCAGTTTTGTCTGGAAGTCAGGCTTTGCAGGCGGCAGGTTTGGTGGGGCAAGAGGTCTCCACCAGTTCAAACATGGGTTATCTGGCTGAAGAGGGTGGTGAGCTCAACGCTACGGTTGCTCTGCCTGGAGACGCCACCAGTTTGAAACTCTATGTCCAGGACCAGAGCGGCCAGCTCATTTATAGCGGATCTTTCGGTGCGACTGAGCAGGGTAACCTGAACGTCAGCTGGGATGGAACCGATGCTGAGGGGAATACCGTTGCGCCCGGCCGCTATCGTTTGAGCGCGGAGGCATGGATAGATGGTCAGAACGAAGCCGTGTCGGTTTATCCCCGCCAGCGGGTCGAGTCAGTCAGTGTGGCCGGCGACGGTAGTGGCGTATTGCTAAACCTGGCGGATGGTAGTCAGGTCTCGACATCATCCGTAAAAAGCTTTCATTAAATAAATCTGGAAATTCAGTGACGCAAGGTCAGGAGATAAAACATGGCATTTGATACAGCAGTATCGGGCATCAAGGCGGCAAGCGCGGATTTGGGGGTGGTCGGTAACAATATTGCAAACAGTTCCACTACCGGCTTCAAGTTATCACGGGCAGAATTTTCTGATGTGTATGCCACCAGCCTGTTGGGTGCTGGTGGTAATGCCATTGGTAAAGGCGTCAGCCTGGCCGGAGTAACCCAGGAGTTTACCCAGGGGAATATCAGCTTCACCAACAATGCGCTTGATCTGGCCATTAACGGTAGCGGGTTCTTTTTGCTGAGCGATGAGGGCGCGTCGACTTATACCCGTGCGGGCAACTTTCAGGTGAACCGTGAAGGTCTTATTGTGACGAGCGAAGGCCAGAGGCTTCAGGCTTTTCAAGCCGACAACCTGGGAAATATCAACGGGCAGTTGGGCGATTTGCAGTTGGACACCTCCCTGATTGAGCCCAACCCCACTGGTTCAGTAGACATTACGCTAAATCTTGACTCGCGAGAGACTACACCGCTGGTTCCTTTTGGCGGACCCTTCGATGCTTTTGCTGTGCCCCCCACCAGTCCTGACAGTGATTCCTTCAATGCTACCAGCTCTACAACGATTTACGATGAGCTGGGCAATCCTCACGTGTTGAGTACGTTTTTTGTGAAAACACCAACGGCTAACCAGTGGGAAGTTCATACGCTGGTTGATGGCGTGACAACGTCTGGACCAGATACGCTGACGTTCCAGTCGAATGGCCAATTTGATCCTGCCACCTTGCCGGTAGAGGTCAATGTTGCTGGTTGGACACCCCTTAATTCTGATGGCGCTCCCACGGGTGCCAACGCCCAGAGTTTCACTGTTTCCCTATCCAAGGGTACTCAATTCGGGTCTGATTTTGCAGTCAGTACGATTGTTCAGGATGGCTTTACTACGGGCCAGCTGCGTGGACTGGAAATTGATAATACCGGGGTTGCCTTTGCGCGTTATACCAATGGTCAGGCCCGTGCACTGGGGCAGGTGGCTATTGCCGGGTTTGCCAACCCCAATGGTCTCCAGCCACTCGGCGGCACCAGTTGGGCAGAGACCTTTTCATCTGGTGCGGCAACGCTGGGTGAACCTGGCAGCTCCGGGTTGGGGGTGATTCAGTCCGGAGCACTGGAAGATTCCAATGTGGAAATTACCGAGCAGTTAGTGAATATGATTATTGCCCAGCGCAATTTTCAAGCAAATGCCCAGGTGATTCAGACAGAAGATGCGATTACACAAACCGTTATTAATCTCCGTTAGCAGGTAGTGATTGAGCCATGGATCATTTCGTCTATATAGCCGCTTCCGGTGCCAGGGAAACCATGCTGGCTCAGGCAGCGAATAGCCATAACCTGTCCAACGCGTCGACCACCGGTTTTCGTGCTGATCTGGTTGCAGCGCGCAGCGCTTATCTTTCGGGTGCCGGGCATGAGAGTCGCGCTTATGCAGGAATCAGGAGCCAGGGAGTCGATTTTCGTGAAGGCGTGATCACCGCCACCGGCCGCGATCTGGATGTGGCGATCAATGGAGAAGGCTGGATGGCGGTGCAGGCTCCGGATGGTTCAGAAGCGCTGACTCGACGTGGCGACCTGCGTATCGATTCGTTCGGTCAGTTAACCAACGGTGCCGGGCAATCCGTTCTCGGTAAGGCGGGCCCTATTGCTCTGCCACCCTATTCGCAACTGGGCATTGGTACCGATGGCACTATCTCTATCGTTCCCCTCGGAGAAGATCCCAATACCCTGGTGGAATTTGATCGAATCAGAGTAGTGAATCCCGACCCGTCCCTGCTCACTAAGGGTGAAGACGGTCTGGTTCGCCTTCAGGGGGAAGAGCCTGCAGTTGAGGACGCGAACATAAGGCTGATTCCGGGGTCGCTGGAGAGCAGTAATGTGAATACTGTGGAATCCATGGTGAGAATGATCGAGCTGGCCCGCCAGTTCGAGAGTCACGTAAAAATGATCAAGACTGCCGAGGAACTGGATAGCTCTTCTGCGGCATTGATGAGAATAAGCTAGGGAGTTGACCAATGAATCAAGCACTGTGGATTGCAAAAACCGGGCTGGATGCCCAGCAGACCAAGATGTCAAATATTGCCAACAACCTGGCCAACGCCGGCACGACCGGTTACAAGCGAAGCCGGGCTATTTTCGAAGATCTGTTATATCAGAATGTTCGTCAGGTGGGCGCTCAGTCCTCCCAGGATACCCAGTTGCCGTCGGGCCTGATGATAGGTACCGGTGTCCGTGTAGTGGCTACGGAAAAACTGTTTACCCAGGGGAACCTGGCACAAACCGAAAATATGCTGGATATGGCCATTCAGGGACGCGGCTTTTTCCAGATTCTGCTTCCCGATGGCACTCAGGCCTATACCCGGGACGGTTCCTTCCAGGTTGACAATCAAGGGCAGATGGTGACGTCTGCCGGCTACATTCTCCAGCCTTCGGTGACGCTGCCGGAAAATGCACTTTCAGTGAATATTGGCTCTGACGGTACGGTCTCGGTCAGACAGCCGGGTTCCTCCGCTGTCAGTCAGGTCGGCACAATCCAGTTGGCGGATTTTGTGAATCCCGCGGGGTTGCAGCCCATTGGTGAAAATCTCTTTCTGGAGTCCAATGCCAGCGGTTCTCCGCAGACCGGTAACCCCGGTCTGAATGGGCTCGGAACAGTGTTTCAGGGGTATGTGGAGAGCTCGAATGTCAACGTGGTAGAAGAGTTGGTCAACATGATCGAGACGCAGCGAACCTATGAAATGAACTCCAAGGCAATATCCACCACGGATCAGATGCTCCAGTATGTGGCCAGTAACCTCTAGGTATGGTGAAGCAAATGAGGTGCACATCATTCGGTTTGCTGTTTATGTTGCTCGGCTCGTTGCTGGCAGGCTGCAGTGGTATGCCCAGGGAAAGTCATCCGGACTATGCCCCGGTGGAGTTGCCGGAAGTGGACAGCACCGACAGGTATTTACCCACGGGTGCCATTTATCAGACTGAGCAGAATGTCAGCCTGTTCGAGGACGCCAAGGCCCGGCAGGTAGGTGATGTGGTTACGGTGGTTCTGGCAGAGGCCACAAATGCTGCAAAGAGTAGCGATACCACCCTCGACAAAAGCAGTAATACGTCGATTGCAGACCCGATTATCGGCAACCGTTCCAACTTTGACCTGGGTGTTGACCTTTCCTCCGCCAGTGGTTTTGAGGGCGAAAGTGCCAGTAACCAGCGCAACAGTCTGACCGGCAGCATCGCTGTCACCGTCGCCCGGGTGCTGCCCAATGGTTACCTTTATGTACAGGGTGAAAAGTGGATACAGATCAATCAGGGGCACGAGTACATCCGCCTGAAAGGCATCGTTCGCCCGGTGGATATCTCCTCCAGTAATACGGTTCTTTCGACCATGGTGGCCGATGCCCGTATTTTCTATGGCGGCACCGGGGCGCCGGCGGAAGTGAATATGGTGGGGTGGTTGTCGCGTTTCTTTATGAGCCCACTGTGGCCATTTTAGGAGAATTTCATGGGTGCTAGCGTCAGAGTCTGTACGATGGTTCTCTGCCTGTTTTCTGTTTTTGCCACCCCCTTGGCATTTGCAGAACGCATCAAGGACATCGCCTCTATCAATGGTGTGCGCAGTAACCAGTTGGTTGGTTATGGCCTGGTGGTTGGCCTGGATGGCAGCGGCGACCAGACCACCCAGACACCGTTTACTGTGCAAAGTGTCAAGAGCATGCTTGCCAAACTGGGTGTGTCGCTGCCGGCCAATGTCAATCTCCAGTTGAAAAATGTTGCGGCGGTGATGGTTCATGCGGAGCTGCCCCCATTCGCGAAACCCGGTCAGACCATTGATGTCACGGTTTCCTCGCTCGGCAATGCAAAAAGTCTGCGCGGGGGGTCGCTGCTGATGATGCCGTTAAAGGGTGCTGATGGGCAGACCTATGCGGTTGCCCAGGGCAATCTGTTAGTCAGCGGCTTTGGTGCCGATGGTGCCGATGGCTCCAGTGTGACAGTCAATGTGCCCAGTGCCGGCCGCATCCCCAACGGGGCAACCGTGGAACGGGGTGTGGTCAGCCCATTCAATCACGATGCCTCACTGGTGATGAATCTTCATGCTGCGGATTTCACCACGGCTTTTCGCGTGGCCACCAGTATTAATGAGTCCCTGGGAGAGGGGGTGGCCCGGCCTCTCGATGGCGGCTCTGTGGAAATTCGTGCACCACTGGACCCGGCAGAAAAAGTGGCTTTTGTTTCAATGCTGGAAAATCTGCAGGTAAAGCCAGCCAGTGCCCCGGCCCGGGTTATTGTGAACTCGCGGACTGGCACGGTGGTGATCGGCCGGGAGGTTCGGCTTGAACCCGCCGCCGTGGCCCACGGCAACCTGATTGTGACGATCAACGAAAACATCAACGTCAGCCAGCCGGAGCCTTTCGCCCGAAGAGGTAATACGGTGGTGACGCCCGAATCCGAAGTGTCGGTGGAGCAAGAGGGTACCCGCATGTTCCTGCTGGATGCGGGCGTGACACTCGATGACCTGGTGGAAGCTGTCAACAAAGTCGGTGCCGCCCCCGGTGATCTGGTGGCGATTCTGGAGGCATTGGAGCGTGTGGGTGCGCTGCGTGCCCGCTTGATCGTGATCTAGCCATGGCAGAGGCAATGACGTCGACATTCATGGACATCCAGGGGCTGGCCTCGTTGCGCAGCCAGGCTCGCCAGGCTCCAGGGGCGGCTATTTCCGAAGTGGCCGGACAGTTCGAGTCTCTTTTTGTGCAGATGATGCTCAAGTCCATGCGCGATGCCACCGTTGATGGCGGCCTGTTCGACAGCACTCAGCTGGATACCTATCAGCAGATGTTTGACCAGCAGGTTTCGCTTGAGCTCTCGCAGCAGGGTGGTATTGGTCTGGCAGAGATTCTTGTCACGCAGTTGGGCGGCGGGGCGCAGTCTGAAACGGTAATCGAAGAGGCAGGAAGCGCGCCACCACTGGTATCCCTTGAGCGACCTCCATTGAGGGTGCAGCGGGACGTGCCTGGGTTAATTCCCCCGGCGACAGAGCGGCAGTCAGTTGTGCGGGCCGACAGCGCCACAGGGCAGGATGACCTGGCGGCTTCGCCAGAGGCGTTTATAGAAGCAGTCTGGGATGATGCGGTGGCAGCCGCCGGTGAACTCGGTCTGGATCCGGCGGTTCTGGTGGCTCAGTCAGCGCTGGAGACGGGCTGGGGCAAGAAAGTTATTCAGGCCGCGGACGGTAGCAGCAGCTTTAATCTGTTTGGTATCAAGGTGGGGAATGGGTGGCGAGGCGATTCCTCTACCGTCAATACCATGGAGTTCAGGGATGGGCTGGCAGCACTGGAAAAAGCAGCGTTCAGGGTATATGACTCACTGTCCACTGCATTCAAGGACTATGTGAGTTTTTTGAAAAACAACCCGCGCTATCAGGGTGCACTGGAGAAAGTATCCGACAGCAAAGCCTTTCTGACGGAGTTACAACAGGCGGGCTATGCCACCGATCCAAAATATGCCGAAAAAATTCTGGGTATTCTGGAGCGGGGTAGTTACAGCAATCTGGTTAACCAATTAAAGAATTTCGGAAAAGCGTCGCTAACTGGTACCTAGGGTTAGCCCATCAGTGCGTCCATTCACTGGACTGCCAGGCAGGATAAGGCATCGTGGCAAATATTTTTAACATCGGCACATCGGCACTGCTCTCCTTGCAGCAATCGATCAATACCACCGGGCACAATATCGCGAATGTGAATACGGATGGCTACAGTCGCCAGCGGGCTGACTTTGATACCTTGCCGCCCCAGCTGAGTGGGGGAAATTATATTGGCTCAGGGGTGACAGTGGACTCCATAGAGCGCATTTACGATCAGTTTCTGGTTTCGGAAGTTCGTACGCGTACATCCTCCCACAGCGGTTTCGATACGCTTTATCAGTTGTCTTCCCGGCTGGATGGCATGCTCGGTAACGATAATGCCGGTCTGGCGCCTGTGCTTGGGGAGTTTTTCAGTGCCGTGCAGGATGTTGCCAACAATCCCGGATCATTGCCTGAGCGCCAGGTCCTGCTCGGGCAGGCAGAAGCGCTGGCAGACCGTTTTCACTACCTGGACAGCAATCTGCGCAGCCTCAATAGCGAAGTCAATGCCAGGATAGAAGGTACCGTCGGTGAGATTGATTCACTGGCGGCCAGTATCGCCAGCCTGAACAAGCAGATTGTCAGTGCCACCGGTCAATCCGGTGGCACTGTGCCGAACGATTTGTTGGACAAGCGCGACCAACAGCTCAGCCAGCTGGCAAAGTATGTTGGGGTCACCACCGTGACCCAATCCGATGGTGCCATTAACGTGATGATTGGCAAAGGGCAGGCGTTGGTGGTTGGCGGTAATGCCGAGTCGTTTCAAACCGTTAGTAATCCATTCGATAGTACCCAGACCATGATTGGCATTTCCGGCGCAGGCGGCAATGTCTCGGATATCACTCGTTTTCTCAGTGGTGGATCGCTGGGTGCCGTCCTGGATTTTCGGGAGGGTGTACTGAATCCCGCGGCCAATCAGCTCGGACTGATCGCGGTTGGACTGACATCCACTTTCAATGAGCAACATCAGCTCGGGATTGATCTGGACGGTAATCCCGGCGGAGATTTTTTTCAGCCACTGACAGCAACGTCGACAGAGAATCCTGCCAATACGGGGTCGGCATCAGTGTCAGCCACTATTGCTGACGCCACCGCACTGACCGGTGATGACTACAATCTTCGTTTTGACGGTAGCCAGTGGGTCTTGACCAACCTCTCCAATAACAGCAGTCAAAGCGGTGCAGGTCCGTTTTCAGTGGACGGGTTGACGGTGAGCACCGCCGGCACTCCCGCCAGTGGTGACAGCTTTCTGATTCAGCCCACCCGTTTGGCCGTCGGGCAATTTGCAGTGGCGCTGAGTCGACCGGAAGATTTTGCCGCCGCATCACCGCTTCGCGCTCAGCAGGCTTTGTCAAATCAGGGTTCAGCCGATATTGCCGACCTCAGGGTCAGTGATACATCGGGGTTGCCGTTGGCCGGTGCTGTGACATTGACGTTTAACCCCGATGCGCTCGGCGCAGGTGTGCCCGGTTTCGATGTGTCCGGTATGGCCGGCGGACCTTTGGCCTATAACCCCGCCACAGAGAGTGCTGGCAAATCGTTCAGTCTTGCCGGCTTCGAGTTCAGCATTGATGGCGTGCCGCAGGCAGGTGATGAGCTGGTCATAGAAAATAATACCAGTGGTACCGGTGACAATGGCAACGTACTGAATCTGGCCTCTCTGCAAATATCCAGGGAGCTGATGAATGGTACGGTCAGTTATCAGGAGGCCTATGCAAGCACCGTCGCCGATGTTGCGGTTAAAACCCGCCAGGCCGAAAAAGCCCTCGGCACCGAACAGGTGCTGCTGGATCAGTCGGTTTCAGCACGAGAAAGTGTTTCAGGTGTGAATCTGGACGAGGAGGCGGCAAACCTTATCCGCTACCAGCAGGCTTATCAGGCTGCCGCGCAGATAATTGCGGTGGCCGATGAGCTGTTCCAGACCTTGCTCAGCTCCGTCCGTCGATAGGTGGGTGCCAGTATGCGTTTATCCAGTGTGCAAATTTTTCAGCAGGGAATTTCGGGAATACTTGACCAGCAGAGCAAGTTGGCCAAAACGGAACAACAGCTGGCTACCGGCAAGCGCATCCAGGTTCCTTCAGATGATCCAGTGGCGGCAGTGCAGATTCTGAATCTCAATGAAGATATGGCGTTGCTGGATCAGTATCAGCGCAATGGTAATTTGGCCGAGGGGCAGCTCGCACTGGAAGACACGGTGCTTGCCAATGTGGGCAATGTGCTGCAACGGGTCAGGGAGTTGGTGGTTCAGGCCAACAATGCCTCCCAGTCCGTTGAAACCCGCCGCAGTGCGAGTGTGGAAATAGAAGGGTTGCTTGAACAGCTCCAGTCGCTGGCCAATACCCGAGACTCGGAAGGTGAATATATTTTTGCCGGGTTTCAGGCCGACTCAGTGCCGTTTACACGGCAAAACGGTCAGTACGCCTACCAGGGTGATGATGGTAAACGATTCCTGCAGTTGGGCAAGTCATCCCAGGTGGCGGTAAGGGATTCCGGGTTTAATGTCTTTATGGCTGTGCCCACCGGTAATGGTCGTTTTGATGTGATACCTGACGCCACCAATGCTGGCACAGGGGTAATTGGCAGTGCCACGGTTGATGGCAGTTTTGTTCGGGATACTTACTCAATCACTTTCAGTCAAGCGCTTCCCGGTGATCCGGTGACCTATGAAGTGCGGGATTCCTCCAATGCCCTGTTGACCAGCGGTAACTACCAGGGGGGTGACGAAATCAATTTTGCCGGAGCCAGCATTCAGGTTGGCGGTCTCCCTGTCGATGGTGATCGTTTTGAGGTCTTTCCCGCTGCTCGTGAAGGCATGTTTGCCAGCATTCAGGCTATTGCAGATTCCCTGGCCAGTGCGATTGATTCCCCCGCCGGAGTGGCTTCGGTCAACAATGCCATGGGACGTGGATTGAATAATCTCGATCAGGCCATTGGTCATATGCTGGCAGTTAGAGCTGACGTGGGCGTTCGCCTCAATCAGGTAGAAAATCAGCAGTCGCTGAATGAGGACTTTAATCTGCAACTGGAACAGACCCTTTCCAGTGTGCAGGACCTCGATTACGCGCAGGCCATCAGTGAACTTAACCTGCAGCTAACCGCATTGCAGGCCGCCCAGCAGGCTTATGTGAAAGTCCAGGGGTTATCCCTGTTTAATTACCTGTAATAGCCCATCCTGTTTGTTTTCCTTTTAGGCCAGATAGTTGCGGTGTTGGCAATACTGGTTTGTCCGTCTTCTTTTGTGATAGGCATCACATTTTGTTGTTTGAACTGTAGAGACCGTCACACTTTCTTCTTTAAATCAATGGATTGAAAAAAAATTCTAAAAAAAAGCTAAAGAACTTTCCTCGTCGGTCGATATACAGGTTATCGATCGCAACGTATCCGTCGTCGATGAGAGATTCCAGCGTCGAAGAAACAGCCGTCTGAAAGGTTTTGACCTGCCAAACGGAAAGGAAAACAAAGAGGAAAATAGTTATGGCACAGGTAATCAATACCAATATCGCTTCGCTCACAGCGCAGCGCAACCTGAATTCATCCCAGGGTGATTTGAGCACAGCACTGCAACGCCTCTCTTCTGGCTTGCGTATTAACAGCGCAAAAGATGATGCTGCAGGTTTGGCAATTTCTGAGCGTTTTACTACCCAGATCCGGGGTCTGAATCAGGCTGCCCGTAATGCCAACGATGGGATATCTCTCTCACAGACGGCTGAGGGTGATTTGTCGCAGATTACCAATAACCTGCAACGTATTCGTGAACTGGCAGTGCAATCGGCCAACGCCACCAACAGCTCAAGTGACCGTGCTGCTCTTCAATCTGAAGTTGCCGAACTGGTCGCTGAAATTGATCGGGTGGCATCAACCAGTTCGTTTAACGGCGTCAAGTTGCTGAATGGATCGTTTGCTTCACAGGTTTTTCAGGTGGGTGCCAATGCTGGCGAGACTGTCAGTATTTCCAGTATCACCAGTGCACGAACCTCATCGCTTGGTCAATCGACGGGTGCCAATATGGCAGCACCTGGAACAGCGGTACAGGCAGGCTTTGCCGATGGTGATCTGACGGTCAACGGCTTTGCGATCTCTGCTACGGCAGATGCAAAAGCGATTGCCGATGCGATAACCGCCGCAGATGTCGGTCTGAGCGCCACGGCTACCAATGCCCAGGCAGGTATCGCCTTTGCCGATGTGGTGGGCACGGCCGGTTCACTCGCTTCACCGACAGAAAATACGGTTACCGGGATTGCCGGTACAGCCGATGCCAACGGTCAGGCATTTATTCTGACCATTGATGGTGTAGAGGCTGTCAATGTGACCCTGGCAGACACCGAGACTGTCGCCACCGGCGCTATTGCAACAGAGATCGATTCAGATTTTGCAGCCTTCATTGCAGCCAGTTCAGGTGCGTACAGCATCACCTCCGGCACCCTGGCCGGTGGTGACCTGGTTCTTTCCAAAGCGGATGGCACTGCCATTACCTTTGATACCAGCACCAGCACATTAGGGGGTGTGACTGCCAGTGTGACTGAGTCCGAGACTACCGGTGGCACTCCGGCGGTGACAGCGGTTGCTCCCGATTACACCTTGTCGGTTGATGGTACTGCCCTGGATCTTTCTGCAGTGGGTGCAGACGGGACAATTACAGCCACTGAAATTGCGGGGTTGATCAACTCACTCGCTGGCTATACGGCGTCTGCCCCTACCGCCACCACTCTGGATATCACCAAGGATGATGGTAGCAATATTGTTCTGGCTGAAGGTGGCACAGAAGGTGCGGCTGAAGGCCTGGCCGCCACTGGCGATACTTATCGCGGTCTTGTCAGCAGCATTACTTCAGCTGACGGAGATCTGGTTATCGGTGGGGCTACACCTGCCAATGCCGGGTTGACTGCTGGCACTACTACTGCAGACACGCTGGTGGGAACAACCCTGGCGAATACTGACATCTCCAGTGTCTCTGGTGCAAATGCTGCCATCCAGTCGGTGGATAGTGCTCTGACAGCGATTAACAGCTCGCGAGCGTCATTGGGTGCGATCCAGAACCGTTTTGAATCGGTCATTGCCAGTATTCAAACGACCTCTGAAAACCTGAGTGCTTCCAGGTCGCGGATTCAGGATGCCGATTTTGCTTCAGAAACTGCAGCGTTAACCCGCGCTCAAATTCTGCAGCAGGCGGGTACGGCAATGCTGGCTCAGGCTAATGCACTGCCACAGAATGTTTTGGCCCTGTTGCAGTAATGATCTTTTCAACCTGAAAAGATCAAACAGGTAGAAGGGGTGGCTATGCCACCCCTTTCTGCCCGGCCATAGCACCTTATATTGATGGAGTGCCGCCATGCCAGAATCTATAACTATTCCCGGACCTGCCTTGAAAGCTGTTGCCAACAGCCAACCCGTCAAGGCGATGGAGTTGACTGCAGACCGGCAAAAGTTGCCCGTCGGCGGCAATGTTTCTCCGGAAAAAAGCGATGAACAATACAGAGAGTCGTCCACTGTAGAGCTTGCGGCAGCGGTAAGTCATATATCTGATTATGTGCAACAGATTTCCCGTGATCTGCAATTCAAGGTAGATGAGACAACCGGTAGTACGGTTGTCACTGTAATCGATAGTGAATCCAAGGAAATTATCCGCCAGATCCCCCGGGAAGAGGCCGTTGCACTTGCCCATTACCTGGCAGAAATCGGTGCGGGAAACAGTAAGGGACTATTTGTCAGGGGTGAGGGCTAGTTTTTTCTTTTATTGAGCCTGATTGGCACCCTGTTTGCTTGTCTATCTGCGTGTTTAACGTTTAAAGGCGTGGGTATGAATCGGATATTCAGTTTAACCGTGGTAGGAAGTGTCAGATGTTAACGGCGACGGGAATAGGGTCGGGACTGGACATTGAGTCGCTGGTTACCCAGTTGATTTCAGCCGAACGCTCACCGGTAGAAACCAGACTGGTAGCCCGTGAGTCCGCTTTAACCGCAGAACTGTCAGGTTTTGGTAGCCTTAAAAGTGCTCTCTCTACCTTCCAGGACAGTATTTCCAACCTGAATAAACTCTCCAGCTTTGGCCAACGCACAACGACCTCCAGTAATACGGATGCTGTTGTGGCGTCTGCGAACAGTACTGCAGCTTCGGGCAGTTATAGCCTGTCTGTCAGTCAGCTGGCATCGTCACACTCGCTGGCCAGTACCGGTTATGCCAGTACTTCAGATGTGGTCGGCACGGGAACACTGACCATTCGTTTTGGCAGCACCAACTATACTTCTCCGGACCCCGGTCCCGAGAGTTACGATGGCTTTACGGTCAACCCTGAAAAGGGCACGGCGACCATAACCATCGATTCAGACAACAACACTTTGACGGGTGTCCGGGACGCCATTAACGGCGCAAAAATCGGCGTCACGGCAGTGATAGTCAACGATGAGTCGGGCTATCGTTTATTGATTGGATCCGATGATGGCGGCGAGAAAAACAGTCTCGAAATAAGCGTTACTGATACCGGTGACAATGACGACCTGGATAGCGCTGGCCTGTCTGCCTTGTCTTTTAATGGCAGTGCAACCAATCTTGCCCAGACAGTCGCTGCCCGCGACGCCCTGTTCACCGTCAATGGGCTGTCCATACGCAGTAGTGATAATAGAGCCAGCGGGGTTATTGAGGGACTGGATATTACCCTCAAGGATGTCACTGGAACTTCTCCGGTGACTGTTACCGTTGCGCAAGACCGCCAGGCGGTCAAGTCCGCTATCCAGAGTTTTGTCAGCGGTTATAACAACTATATTTCTACCGTCAACAGTCTCACCGCTTATGATCCCGAGACCGGTGTTGCCGGGCCACTGCAGGGAGATTTTTCTGCCCGTTCGATTGCCAGTCAGGTGCGTCGGGCCATCACTGATTCCGCCGAGGGTTTTGGTGGTTCCTTCAGCAGTCTGAGTGAGTTGGGTATCACCACCGATGGCGATGGCAAGCTGGCCATTAATAGCAGTCGTTTTGATGCTGCGCTGGAAAATGCTTTTGATGATATCGTCGGGGTTTTTGCCGCAGTAGGCCGACCATCGGACGGGACTGTAAAATATATTACATCGACGGCGGCAACAGCAGTCGCCAGCCATGATATCGATATTACCCAGATGGCGACCCGTGGTCAGCTAAGCGCTTCGCCGAGTTTTTTTCCTCTCGATATTGATAGTGAAAATAATAGTCTGGTATTGAGTGTTAATGGTGTGACATCCGGCGAAATTTTGCTAACCCAGGGCAATTACGCATCGGGCGCTGAACTGGCCGACGAGTTACAGGCAAGGATTAACGGTGACTCTGCACTGGCCAATGCCGGTGCCCTGGTCTCCGTGCAATTCATCGACGACCATTTTGAAATCACATCCAATAATTATGGGTCTTCTTCCACAATAGAGGTTCTCTCTGTCGATACCAATACCACTGCGCAACTGGGTTTTTCAACGGGGGCGGGTGTTGCCGGTATTGATGTGGCGGGCACCATCGGCGGTGTGGTCGCTTCCGGCAGTGGGCAAACCCTGAAAGGGGCTGTGGGCAGCAACGCTGAAGGGCTGCAACTCCTGATTGCAGACGGTTCTACGGGACCACGCGGCGCAGTTGATTTTTCACGTGGCATTGCATACCAGCTGAATACCCTGATTACCTCTTTTCTGGCGACCGATGGCCTACTGGATTCGCGCACAGAGGGAATTCAGTCCCGCATAGAGGGTATTGGCGATCAAAAGGAAGTGCTCGATCGCAAAATGGAAGCTCTGGAACTTCGTTATCGAAACCAATTCAATGCACTGGACTCTCTGCTTGCCCAACTGCAGACGACCAGTGATTTTCTCACGCAGCAGTTGGCCTCCTTGCCGGGCTCCGGTCAGCTGCTCAACAAAAACAACTAGTATCAGTCAAGAGGTAGTCAATGAACTATGCATCAGCGTTAAACCAGTATAAAAGTGTCGGCTTACAGACCGGAATTGTGGATGCAACGCCTCACCATTTAATCGCCAAGTTACTGGAAGGTGCGCTGGACAGGTTGGCTTCGGCGAAAGGTGCAATCAACCGGAAAGAGATTGCCCGCAAGGGTGAATTGCTCAGTAGTGTGATTGCCATTGTGGATGGGATGCGTGCCAGCCTGGATTATCAGCGGGGAGGCGAGATCGCCGCAAATCTCGGTTCACTTTACGATTATATTGAAAGGCGACTTGTCGAAGCCGGTGTTTCGTCGGATACAGCGGTACTGGATGAAGTCAGCGCGCTGTTAAAAGAGGTCAAAGCAGGCTGGGAGTCTGTCCCTGCTGAGGCGAGGAGCATGCAATCATGACTGCAGCAGTCGTCCACGAACCTCTCTCTCAGGCTCATCAGTGTCGCCTGCTGGCTGAGGTGCTGACCATTACCAAGCAGATGTTGAGCTGCGCGGAGAACAACGAGTGGTCAGAGGTAACAAAACTGGAACAGCGGCGGCGGGATGGACTCGCCGTCTGTTTCTCACAAGCTTCCGGGCTGCCCGACTCGGTTCTGGTTGCCGAAGCAGTTGCGGCTCTTTTGCACCTCAATGAAGAGTTGATGTCCCGGTTAAAAGTGGCAAGGGAGCAGGTTATGGTTCAGGGATTGGAATACACGCGGAACCGTAAAGCCATGGGCAGTTACCATGAGGTGGGCAATAATCGTTAATTAGCCAAAGTCTTTTGGCCTGTTAATTCCGTTCCGGAACACGTCTTTTCCCATACGTTTCGCATTGTCGTTTAACTTGCTTTTTCCCTCAGTGCCTTAAGGTTAAGCTATACTCAAAAGGGTTTAATACATGTTTCCTGTTTGGCTTCATGCATTTTAGAGCCGAAATATATAAGAGGATGCTTTTATTTTGGACGTGGACAAATCCGAGGAGTTAGCAAGCGCCCTTTCTTTTACCGACAATATTTCCATTGCCTGGTCAAAAATCGATTATCAACCGGATGAAGCACATCTTGCGTTGGTCAATGAATCCAACGAATCCTTTCTGCGGGCCGTATCTGCTATCAGTGAATTTTCCAAAGAGACATCAGACAGCAACCCTGCGCTTTCCCACGAGTTGGCCCGTCTGGATCTGAAGTTGAATCTGCTGCTGGATCTGGTTAGTCAGTTGATATACAGCCAGCTCGATATCCCCGACATCTCCCGGGTGACGGTCTCCTCTTCGCAGGTCGATTGGCAGGATGGGAGTGTTCCCGAGCCCGGTTCAACCGTATTTGTACAGGTTTATATTCAGCGCGGTACACCAAAGCCATTGTGTTTTTATGGCGAAGTGGTCAGCAGCCCGGATGAATATCGTAGCGGGTGGGCAAGAGTGCGTTACCTGGGGCTCAGTGAGTCGGTCCAGGTGTGGCTGGATAAATTGATTTTCCGACACCACAGGCGCGAGGTTGCCTACAGAAAATCCTCTAGCCCCTAGATTGATCTACAGCAGTTCATTTGTAAAAAACCTCGTCAAAATATTGACAATGCACGACCCTCCTTTAGAATCGCTTGCGCTTTCCAGTAAGACTATTGAATTACTACTTTGGAGTGATGGCTTGATGATAAACCCCCATTCAGTTGGTGCGTTCGATGTAAGCCCTTTCTCTAAACAAACTTTAAACCCTGCAATAACAAAAGTTCACTGCTGATGTCAGCCCTTAAGAAACAAGTGCTGGTCTTTGACCAAGACCTTGCAGAAGGGAATAAAACAGCGGCACTGCTTCGATTTCTTGAGTATCCGGTTAAGGTTTTTGATGACAGGCAGCGTCTCAACAACTATCTGGCTGAATCCTCTGGCGATGACCTTTTGGCGCTTTTGATTCGGGATAAGAGCGGATTCCCCGTACTGAAGAGTGTGGCTGATAGCCTGAACAAGCAAGACCTTTCCTGTCCCTGTTACCTTGTAAAATGGGAGGCGGAGTCGCTGTCGGTACCATCCTCCATTTCCCGGCATATTGCGGGCACGATTCCTTTTCCTGTCAGTTACCAGTTACTGCTTGGTGTCCTTCAGGAAGCTGAATTATTTTCAGCCTCTTCAAAAAATGTCAGGGTTGAACAGTTTGGCCAGCTGTATCGCAATCTGGTGGGAAGCAGTGAAGGGATCAACCAGATCCGGGAAATGATCAAGCAGGTTGCAGGCAGTGAAGCCTCTGTATTGGTTCTCGGCGAATCCGGTACCGGCAAAGAAGTGGTGGCCCGCAATATCCACTATTACTCGAATCGCCGGGAACAACCCTTTGTGCCCGTAAATTGTGGTGCGATTCCGGCGGACCTGTTGGAGTCGGAATTGTTCGGCCATGAAAAGGGCTCTTTTACGGGCGCTATCAGCTCCCGTCAGGGGCGTTTTGAAATAGCGGATGGTGGCACGCTGTTCCTGGATGAAATCGGTGACATGCCGATGAACATGCAGGTCAAACTGTTGCGGGTGCTTCAGGAACGAACGTTTGAACGCGTTGGCAGTAACAAGTCCCTCACTGCAGATGTCAGAATTATTGCCGCTACACATCAGAATCTTGAACACCTGGTGGCAGAGGGGCGATTCCGTATGGATCTGTACTATCGGCTCAACGTGTTCCCTATTGATATGCCACCATTGCGGGACAGGAGAGAAGATATCCCGTTATTGATCCGCGAATTGATCAATCGCTTTGAGCGTGAAAAACGGGGTTCAGTTCAATTGAGCGATTGTGCCATTGCCGCTCTCGGTGGGTATTGCTGGCCGGGCAATGTCCGCGAGCTTTCCAATCTTATCGAACGACTGATCATTCTGTACCCGAAGAAACTGGTCAAATGGTCGGACCTGCCGGATAAATTTCGCCCGAATCAGGACTGGATTGCGGAACAGCAGGAAACCACTGTCAGTCGGCAGACGGCTTCGATCACTGTGTCTGTACCGGACATAGTCTACTTGCCCCCGCAGGGTATTGACTTGAAAGACTATCTGTTCGAATTGGAACGTAGGTTGCTGAATCAGGCATTGGAGCAGTCCGGCTGGGTGGTGGCGCGCAGTGCAAAATTACTCAAATTGCAGAGAACGACTCTGGTGGAAAAAATGCGAAAGTTTGGGCTCAGCCGCCAGGAAGATCCGACAAACTTTTGACTGTTTTTCTTGAGCGAATCCTAACTTACTAATAAACAATATCTTTTTCTTTAGGCATGATTATTGCTGATCTACTTGAGTGGCCGCAGGGCCCTCCATTTTAGGCAAGTAGCGCAGGTTATGATCATGAACCAGACAGAAGCCCTGTCAGCCAGTCAGCTTGAACAGGCTTTCAAGGTGTTTAATCAGCTGTCCCATCAGTTGGATACCTCTTACCGCGATCTTGAAGGCAAGGTGACCGGTTTGACCGAAGAGCTTGCCAGGGCGCGTTCAGCCAGGCTGAGCGAATTGGCTGAAAAAGAACGCCTTGCCCATCGTCTCTCTTCCCTGTTGTCCGTTTTGCCGGGCGGTGTACTCATTCTGGACAGTGGGTACATTATTCGCGATGCCAACCCCGAAGCACTTGAGCTGTTGGGTGAGCCCCTGATTGGCAAATACTGGGAAGCTGTGCTGGCCAGGGCTGCCCCCTTACAACAGCTCAGCGGTCGTGAGCTGGAGTTGCACAGCGGTAAAAAAATCTCGGTAGTCAGCCGGCTTCTCGATGGGTCCAGCGACCATGTGGTGCTCATCACGGATGTCTCTGAAATCCACCAGCTACAGGAGCAACTGGGGAGGAAGAAGCGTCTTACCGCACTGGGGGAAATGGCTGCCCGTCTCGCCCATCAGATTCGAACCCCCCTCAGTGCCACCACACTTTATCTGGCGCAGCTGGCCCGAGCTGATCTGAAAGCAGAACAGCGGCAGAGGATAGTGGGTAAGGTTAACGAGCGTCTTGGTCATATGGGTAATCTGCTCCACAGCATGCTCAGTTTTGTGCGCGGCGAAACACCTGTGACAGAAACTATTTTGCTCAATCAGGTGTTGCAGCAATTTGAAGAGACGGTTCGCCCCACCCTTGAACAACACCATGCTGTGATGTCGATACCCTACGTCGATAACAGTCTGGAGTTGGTTGGCGATCTGGACGAACTGGTCGGGGTGCTGGGAAACCTGGCGATGAATGCCATCGAAGCCGCGAAAGGCCCTGTGGTTATTGATTTGTGGGTGGGTGCTCTCAATCCCGATTGGCTGCAGATCCGTTTTCGCGATGACGGCCCGGGTATCCCGGAAGAATTGCTGGAACGTATCTTTGATCCCTTTTTTACCACCAGAGCACAGGGCACCGGGTTGGGACTGGCCGTAGTGGCAATGGCTGTCAGTAAGCATGGTGGTGAAATTTCTGTCACTAACCGTTCCACGGGTGGGCTCGAATTTGTCATCAATCTACCCATTAGCAAACCTGCTTCAGGTACAGAAGTTATTGTCGATGAGCATAACCGGGGAGACGTCGTCTATGAGTAATGCAACGAGGGTGTTGGTGGTTGAAGACGATGCAGCCCTCCGCGATGCCATGTGTGACACCATTCAATACGGTGGTTACCGGGTACTGTCGGCCAGTAATGGCGAAGAGGCTCTGTGGTGCCTGAAAAGGGAAAGAGTTGATCTGATTGTCAGCGATGTACAAATGGATGTGATGGATGGCAATACGCTCCTCAGGGAAGCGAAAGCACTCAGACCGGAACTGCCTTTTGTGCTCGTTACAGCCTATGGCAGTATTGAGAATGCGGTAAAAGCCATGCAGGAAGGCGCTGCGGATTATCTGTTAAAGCCTTTTGAGGCCGAAGTCCTGTTGGAAATGGTGAGCAGACTGGCTCGTCCGCCGGAAGTTGCATCAGATGGCATGGTAGCCGAAGACCCCAAAACCCGACAGTTGTGTGAGCTCGCCAGACGGGTTGCCGCCACCCAGGCGACGGTGCTTATCAGTGGCGAGTCGGGTACCGGCAAAGAAGTGATTGCGCGTTACATTCACCGTCATTCACCTCGCGCGGAGAAACCTTTTCTCGCGATTAACTGTGCAGCCATTCCAGAGACAATGCTGGAATCCATGTTGTTCGGCTACGAAAAAGGTGCGTACACCGGTGCACATCAATCCCGTGCCGGCAAGTTCGAACAGGCCAATGGCGGGACGTTGTTGCTGGACGAAGTTTCCGAGATGGATTTGGGGCTGCAGGCCAAATTATTGCGGGTGCTTCAGGAAAAGGAAGTGGAGCGACTGGGTGGCAATACGCTCATATCACTGGATGTCAGGGTGCTCGCAACGACCAACCGCAATCTCCGGGAAGAGGTCGCTTCAGGACGCTTTCGGGAGGATCTCTTTTACCGTCTGAATGTTTTTCCTATCCATCTGTTGCCGTTGCGCCAGCGGCCGGGCGATATTTTGCGGCTGGCCAAAACGATGCTGCGGCGCTATAGCCCGGACCAGCCGATCAGTTTTACGGCCAGTGCCGAACAGCGGTTGCTGGAGCATCGCTGGAACGGCAATGTCCGCGAGCTGGAAAACTGTGTGCAGCGGGCCGCCATCATGGCCAGTGGTTGCCAGATTGCCGAGGCAGATATCTGCTTTGAGGATGTTCTCCCGGAGGACCTGTGCCAGAAAGCGGCAACCAGCAACAGCGCACAATTACTGGATGGCGATCTAAAGGCACGGGAAAAGCAGTTGATAGTTGATGCGCTTAACGCCGTCAATGGGTGCCGAAAGGATGCAGCAGAGCGGCTTGGGATCAGCCCCCGGACGTTGAGGTACAAGCTGGCCAGACTGAAAGAGCAGGGCGTGGCTATTCCGGCCACCGGTTAATACACCGTCGGAGAGACTGTTTATGAGTGAGATGGAGATAAACCAGGTGTTGGCCCAAATGCGGCTAATGGCTACTGGTGCGGGCAAAGGGCCGGGCGAGGGTCCGGCTGAGGGGGGAGAAAAGGTTGATTTCGGCGCCTTGATGAAGGACTCGATCGATCAGGTAAATGCTGCCCAGAAGCAGGCGCGCCAGTTGTCGGATGCCTTTGAAGCGGGCAGTCCGGACGTGGCGTTGCCTGAAGTGATGGTGGCCCTGCAAAAGGCAAGCCTGTCCTTCCAGGCAGTTAATCAGGTCAGGAACAAACTACTGAGTGCTTATCAGGAAGTGATGAACATGCAGGTGTGAATTCCTTTTTTCATACTAACGCAACCAACGTGAATTAAAGATTATGGCATTGAATACTTCCACCTTGCTCAGTCGCTTCAATAGTCTCAGCAGTCAACCGGTCACGCGTCAGCTGGGTCTGTTGCTCGGCCTGGCGGCCAGTATTGCCCTGGGAATCGGCCTGGTGCAGTGGTCCATGGCGCCGGATTATGTGGCGCTGTTTGGCGAAATGACGCCTTCCTCGACCAATGAAGTGGTTCGTTCTCTCGAGGAAAATGGTACCCCTTACAAGGTGGATCACCGGACTGGACTGGTCAGTGTGCCCGCTGAAAAACTTCATGAAATCAGGCTCAAGCTGGCCAGCGACGGATTGCCAAAAAGCGATGGCAGTGGTTTCGATATGCTCTACAAAGAACAGAAAATAGGTGTTAGCGGCTTTATTGAAAAAGCCCGTTATGACCGTGCTCTGGAGCAGGAGCTTGCCCGTTCTATCGCCTCACTGGACAGTGTCAGGTCAGCGCGGATACACCTGGCACTTCCCAAACAGTCAGCTTTTGTGCGCAAGCGTGACAAGCCTGCAGCATCGGTGTTGTTGAGCCTTTACCCCGGACGCGAGTTGACCGAACGGCAGCTGGCCGGGGTGGTGCATCTGGTGGCTTCCAGTGTGCCGGGTCTGGAGGCCGAACAGGTGTCGGTGGTCGATAACCAGGGCAAGCTACTCTCGGCCCAGGGCAGAGAGGAGGGTTTTGCCCAGACCTCGGAGCAGTTCCGGTTTACACAGCAGCTGGAACAAAGCTATGTGGATCGAATTACAGAGATTCTGTCACCCATTCTAGGGGTTGGTGCAGTGAGAGCACAGGTGGTGGCAGACGTGGATTTCACCAGGGTGGAAAAGACCAGTGAAAGCTATGCCCCCGAAACCAGTGTTCGCAGCGAACAGCTGATTGAGGAAAATTCCCGGGGCGAGTTTGCCGGTGGTGTCCCCGGCACGCTGGCCAACCAGCCCCCTGAAGAAACCAGAATTACAGCGGTACCTGAGGAGACTGAAGACCAGCTTTCCAGTGGCCGGTTCAGCAAGCGTCAGGTCAGGAATTATGAGATTGATAAAACCATCAGCCATATCCGGGAAGTGCCGGGCACGCTGCAGAAGCTATCGGTGGCCGTTGTGGTGGATTATCAGGATACGGTCAATGGTGATGGAAATGTGGAGCGCGCGGCAATTGCCGAAGCCCGACTGGCAGAGATCACCGCATTGGTGAAAGATGCCATCGGCTTCAGTGCAGAGCGGGGTGACAGTGTCAATGTGATGAATGCCATGTTCGTGGTTCCCCCGGAGCTTGAGCAGTTGTCGGAACCTTCATTGATGGAGCAGGAGTGGATTTGGCGGGCAGCCAAATTTCTATTGGCGGGTATCGCCATTTTCCTGATCATTTTTACTGTCCTGCGGCCATTGATGCAGGCTTCAGCTGCGCCGCCACCCGGTACGGCGCTGGCCGCAACGGCGCAGGGCGGGGCGGGAACTGCCTATGCCACTGCCTCTCAGGGGGGAATGGCCCTGAGTGAAGATCATGTCACTTTGGGTGGGCAGTCCCAGCTTGGCTTGCCGGGAGCTTCCTCGTACCAGAATCAATTACAGATGGCCCGTTCCATGGCGGAGGGTGAACCACAGCGGGTAGCCCACGTGGTCAAAAACTGGGTGTCTGCCGATGGCTAATACTGAAATGACCGGTGCCCAGCGAGCCGCTGTGTTTTTGTTGGGTTTGGGAGAAGAGGGCGCTGCCGCCATCATGCGGCAAATGTCACCAAAAGAAGTTCAGGCAGTGGGCGAGGCCATGGCGTCTCTTTCCGATGTCTCTGACCAGCAAGTGGCTCAGGTCGTGAATGAATTTACCGAACGGGTTTCTTCAGTCAGCCCGCTGGGAATTGGCAGTGGTGATTTTGCCCGCCGGGTGATGGTGCAGGCACTGGGTGAAACCCGGGCCCGCAGTATGATTAGCCGAATACACAGCAATACGGACAGCAAGGGTATGGAATCCCTGAAATGGATGGATGCGCAATCTGTGGCGGCACTGATTCGCCAGGAGCACCCGCAGATCATCGCCATCGTTCTGAGCTCCCTGGAAGGTGAGCACGCCGCTCAGGTGTTGTCCCTGTTGCCAAGCGAGATTCACACTGATGCCATGATACGTGTTGCACGGTTGAACACCATTGACCCCGCGGCTCTCCAGGAGTTGGATCAGGTGCTCGAGAACCAGTTGGGTGGCAACCCCAAAGCACCACCGACTTCGGTAAATGGTATGAGTGCGGCGGCTGCCATCCTGAACCATTTGAACACGGATCTCGAAACACAACTGATGGACTCCATTCGGGAAATCGATGGTGAGCTGAGTGACAAAATTCATGATCTCCTGTTTGTTTTCGACAATTTGCTGGAGGTGGATGACCGGGGAATGCAGCGTCTGATTCGTGAGATTTCAGTGGACAGCCTCGTCATAGCCCTCAAAGGGGTGGATGACAGGGTCAAGGAGAAGTTCTTCAAAAACATGTCCTCCCGTGCTGCCGAAATGTTGAAAGAGGATCTGGATGCCAAGGGCCCGGTTAAACTGGCCGATGTGGAAGCTGCCCAGAAAGAAATTCTGACGATTGTTTCCAGGCTTGCCGATGAAGGCGAGATTTTCCTCGGCAAAGGAGGTGGTGACTTTGTCTGATACAGAGCCGGGTGTGAAGCGATGGCAGGTTCCTTTTTTCGAACAATCCGCCCCTGTCAAAAAAGTTGCTGATCCGGTTGAAGTCGAGGCTCTTGCCCAGTCCCGTGGTTTTCAGATTGGTAAATGGGAAGGCCTGGAGATGGGCAAAGCCGAGGCAGAGCAACTGGTCAAACACCTGTCCGGTTTGCTGGATGAAATGGCCCGTCCCTTCCAGAGTCTGGATCAGGTGGTGATCCGTGAACTGGCCAATATGGCCATGTTGATTGCACGTCAGATTGTTCGCCGGGAGCTGACCGTCAATTCAGATGTGGTAACGGATATTGCGGCAGAGGCACTGTCGACGCTTTCTTCATTGCAGGGCGAAATTGAAGTATTTCTCAATCCGGGTGACCGAAAACTGGTACAGGAGATGGCCCCGGCGTTGTTTGAGGGGAAACCCTACAAGCTGGTTGATGATCCCGACATCCTGCCTGGGGGCTGCCGCATGAAAACCCCCGTTTCCTATGTGGATGCGTCCGTCGAACGACAGATGGAAATGGTTTTTGGCACCCTGATTGAGTCCTGCGAAGAGCGCGTGCAGTATTGAGTGATACCTTGAACCGGATGAATAGCCTCGAAAAATTGAAAGCGGAACGCTGTCAGAGGATAGGCCAGACCCTGTCTTCGGTCACTGCTGCTGTTGAACCGGTTCCCCTCGAAGAGGAGGGCACACTGGTTCGCATGATCGGCATTAAACTGGAGGCGGTGGGTTGTCGGGCACCCATCGGGGGGCGTTGCCGCATCATTACCGATGAAGGCAATGCTATCGAGGCGGAGGTGGTGGGGTTTTCTGATGGCAGCCTGTTATTGATGCCTGAAGGGCCACTGAGTGGGATCAAGTTGGGTTCCCGGGTACTACCGGTGAAGACAGGGGGTTCGGTCGCCGTCGATGAGCAGCTATTGGGTCGGGTGATTGATGGCGCCGGCAATCCGATTGATGGAGGCCGTCCGCTCAAATGTATGCATCATGTGCCCCTGCGAGGATCATCCATCAATCCGCTTGATAGAACCCCCATACGGGAGCCACTGGATGTGGGTGTGAGAGCAGTCAACGCACTTATGACAATGGGTAAGGGGCAACGTCTGGGGCTGTTTGCCGGCAGCGGTGTGGGCAAGAGTACCCTGCTGGGCATGATGACGAGACACACGGAAGCGGATGTGATTGTGGTCGCGCTGGTGGGTGAGCGCGGTCGGGAAGTGCGTGAATTTGTTGAAGATATACTGGGAAAAGACGGACTGGCCAGGGCTATTGTCGTGGCAACCCCGGCCGATGACGCTCCACTGACCCGTATTCACGGTGCATGGCGGGCCACAGCCATTGCGGAGTATTTTCGCAGTCGTGGTAAAAATGTACTGCTGTTGATGGATTCTCTGACACGTTTTGCCCAGGCCCAGCGAGAGATAGGCCTTGCGATTGGTGAGCCACCGGTGACCAAGGGTTACCCGCCCTCGGTTTTTTCTCTGTTGCCAATGTTGGTCGAGCGTGCCGGGAACAACGCTCAGGGTTCTATCACTGCGGTCTACACGGTGTTGGTTGAGGGCGACGATCACAACGACCCGGTGGCCGACGCAGCCCGTGCCATTCTGGATGGACATATCGTGCTGTCGCGGGAAGTGGCGGATTCCGGCCTGTTTCCGGCTATTGATATCGATCGTTCTATCAGTCGGGCTATGGCGAACATTGTGAACGAAGAACAGTTGTTGGCCGCCAGGGAAATCAGGAGTCTCTATGCGACCTACCAGAGTAACCGCGATCTGATAAATATTGGTGCCTATCAGCAGGGCAGTGATGAGTCCATTGATCGGGCAGTGTTTGCGGCTCCACATATTCGCCGTTTTATCCAGCAGAGGGAATCACAGAAGCTGTCGATGGAGCAAAGCCAGTCAGACCTGTCGGCGATTTTGGGTATGTGTCAACCAGTTGGAAAAGAAGGCGATCATGGCAACCGATAAAATAAACAAGGTGGCGACCCTGGCCGAATTCCGGGAACGCAACTCGGCAGGCGTTTTCAAACAGAGCCGACAGGCCCATGAACAGCAGCGACAGCAATTCGACCAGCTTATCCAGTTCAAGCAGGAGTACGAAGCCAGGCTGGGGCAGGTGGGTGAGCAAGGCATTCCCGCCAGGCAACTGCAGGATTATCGATTGTTTCTAAGTAAGCTCAATCAGGCCATTGAGCAACAGCGTGCGGCGGTCAGTGATTCAGCTCAACAGCTGGAAGGGGATCGCGAGCAATGGATGACGGAGGCCCGCCACAAGACAGCGATGGACAAGTTGGTGGATCAGCGGCACAGCAAAGCCCTGCGCAATCAGGAGCGGGCTGAACAGCGTGATGCCGATGAGAAAAGTCTCGCCAGGAAACCTCTGGAGTACCCCCCAAGGTAGACTGGCACTTATCTTGCTTTATATGAGGTCAACGCGCTAAAAGGATTATCCAAAGTGACACTGGCCATTCAAACACAGCAGGGTTCAGGTAATAAAGTTACGTCGGAATCGCCTCTCTCCGTCAGTTCCGAATCAGACTCAAAAGGCAGTGATTCTGCCTCTTTCGGGCAGATCATGGGGGAGCAAAATGCTGTCACTGCCGGTGGGGAGGAGGCCCCAGAGCAATCCCTGTTGGTTCAAAATCCGGCGGGGATGGCGGCTGAGGCTGGCAACATCGGGTTCCCGGGTGGCAAGGACTTGCCGCTCGAAGAGGGGGTGGCGACTGCCGCCATGCTCGCTGCGGCTGAACAATGGCCCCAGACCGGGGCGAGTAAAGTGATGGGTGAACTGCCTGTTAATAACAGTCTGGTCCGGTATACCACCCCCGTCACGACCAATACAGATTCCGCCTGGTCCGATGCAGTTGCTCGCGTTGGCGCCAGTCTTGAGGACAGTCCTGAGAACTCCATGCCGATAAAACAAACACCTGATAGCAGCGCAATGTTCTCAGCGGCCATTCAGCTGGGAAAGACAGTAGCCTCGCAAACAATTGAAAATAGTACTGCTGCATTGCAGGTGTCCCCTGCTGGGCTACAGGCGACTGCCACTGACGGAAATGGTACCGCTCTTCTCAAGGTTCCGGTATCTATAGCCGCTCCAGTGGGTACTTCATCCTGGAGTCAGGATATGGCTGGCCGTTTGTCCACGATGATCAACGGTAATGTACAGAATGCCACGCTCCAGCTGAATCCACCCGAGTTGGGAAAACTGAATATCAAAATCTCTGTAGACGGTGATAATGCCAGCGTATTTTTTTCTGTTGATAACAGTGCAGCCAAAGATGCGATTGAATCTGCGATGCCCCGGCTTCGGCATTTGATGGAGCAAGGCGGTATGTTATTGACCCAGACTCAGGTGTCCCAGCATGCCGGGAGTCAATCACAACCCAACGCTCAGTCCCAGGCTCAACAACAGGGCACAGGCGATAACAACGGCAATGGTTCGGGGGCTGTAAATGTTGATGGTGATATGGGTGATATGGTCGACGAGTCACTGTCCTCCCGTATGATTCTGGATGCCTCTGTGCTGGCAGGCCGGGTGGATTACTACATCTGACAGTCGTCTTTGCTTTTCCTTCCTTCTTTTTTCCCTGTCGATTTTTTGCTGGGTGTATACCCCCCTGTTTGCAGACACCCACCATGCCGTGTATGAATTCGTCAAAAAAATGACATCGCGCATCTTCTAATTTTTAACTCATTGATAAAAAAAGAAAAAACATATTGGCCTGCTTTTTGCTTTGACTCTATTCGCGTGGATGTCAGTTTTATAAAAGCCCCTGTCCCGAGGCTGGGGCTGGTTGAGTTGGAACGTGATTATGGCAACAAAAAATGATGGATTGAATCTGGGTAAGGACAAGCAGCCGGCTTCACCGGCTGGAAAAAAGGGAAAAGGTGGGATGAAGAAAATAGTCATTATTGTATTGGTCGTTGTGTTGTTCCTGGCGGTCGGCGGCGGTGCAGCATTTTTTATGATGGGTGATAGCGATACCCCGAGTTCTGGCGAGCAAGGCAACGAAGTCGTGGAACAACCGGTGGTTGAAGAACGCGAGCCGATTTATTTGCCTTTGGATCCCGCCTTTGTGGTCAATTTCGAGCACAAGGGCACGATTCGCTACCTCCAGTTAAGCCTGCAGGTGATGGCTTATGATCAAAAGGTGGTGGACAAGATCCAGGCCAACATGCCGGCAGTGCGCAATAGCCTGATCCTGCTGTTCAGTGGGCAGGACTATGATGCGCTCAACACTCTTGAAGGTAAGGAGCAGTTACGCAAAACAGTGCGCCAGTCCATCCAGGATGTGATTCGCCTTAAGGGCGAACAAAAAGTGGATGATGTGTTTTTTACCGGATTTGTCATGCAGTAACGCCAATAGTGAATTCTGATGGTCGATAAAGAGGTTTTATCCGAAGGGGAGCTTGAAGCGCTGATGGGCAGTGTTTCTGACGAAGCTGCGGCCGGGCAAAATGCGGCTGCTACTCGCCATTGTGCCTCATTTGATTTCAGCACAAGGGAACAAACCTTGCTGGTGCAGATGCCGGTATTGAAAACCCTCACTGAAAAACAGGCCATGTCTTTCGCCCAGGGGCTGCAAAGTCTTTTCAAGGCACCGGTTGAGGTTCAGGTAGCAGATATTCGCCCGATGAAACAGGAAGAAGCGCTATTGAGCATGCCGGAACTGGCAGGGATCACCCAGATAAAAACAGCGCCACTAAATGGGACGTCACTGGTGGTTGTGTCCGGCGATGCACTGTCATTTTTTGTCAATCAGTATTTTGGCGGATGGACAGGTGGTGGCGGGCACAAATCGAACCGTGCCAATCTGACGCCCACCGAGCGCCGGATCAACGATCTGGTCGTTGGCCGCTTTCTCAGCGCCCTGACCGAGGGCTGGCAGGAAAAAATTTCCCTGTCTGGTGAGGTTTGTGGGTTTGAGACCAACCCGGACTTTATTCAACCTCTCGCAGCTGGCGAGTTGTTGTTGAAATTTCCCTTTGTGATAAAGCTGTTCGACTGGGAGGGAATCATCGACTGGTTCATTCCCTACGCCGCGATCGAGCCACTTAAAAACCGTCTCGGTAATCCTGCGGCAGGGCAGACCTCGAAAACAGATGTCCCCGGCTGGGAGGACTTTTTCCGTCGGGAGTTGTTGTCGGTGGAGCTGGAGGTCAGCGGGGTCTTTACCAGTAAAAATATGAGCCTGTCTGACGTTATGCAGCTTCGCAAGGGTGCAGTGATTCCACTGGCGGCGCCGACTGCAGTAACCCTGTGTATTGAAGGCGCACCATTCTGTGTTGGTGAACATGGTGCAATGAGCGGCAGGAAGTCGATCAAAATTAAACAGGTTCTCAAACATGACAGTTAATGAAGAGCAATTTTTAGATAGAGGTGGCCGATGAACGACCAGGTGGATGAAACCAAACCACAGTCTCCACAGCCGGGTTCAGGAACAGAAGAATCTGTGCCACTCAAAGAGTTGGAGGCAGAGGATTCCCGGTCCGTTCCCGAGGGTGGTGGAGAAATCAACCTCGATGCCCTGCTCGATGTACAGGTCACGCTGTCAGTGGAAATCGGCAGGAGCAGATTGCCCATCAAGGACCTGATAGCGCTCAATCAGGGTTCTGTGGTTGAACTGGACCGCGAGATGGATGAACCGTTGGACCTGATGGTCAACGGTACCCTGATTGCAAGGGGTGAAGTGGTGGTGGTCGATGGGCAGTTTGGCCTGCGACTGGTTGACATCGTCAGTCCATCCGAACGGTTGAAAAAACTCAAGTGAGGATTGCCATTATGCCGCTGCGGTCTCTACTGCTTTCAGTGGTTGCCGTGGTCGTTCCTGTTCATACCCTGGCAGCAGCCACATCGACGAATCCGGGCGGGCTTTTCAGTGGTGGCTACCTGTTGCAAGTGATCGGTTCACTGCTGCTGGTCTTCGGGTGTATTTTCGGACTGCTTTTCCTTTTGAAAAAACTGAACGGTGTGTCCATGGGCCACCATACGCCAGTCAGGGTGATCGGTTCCACGCGGGTGGGTACCAGAGAAAAAGTGCTGCTGTTGCAGGCAGGGGAACAGCAGTTATTGATCGGTGTGGCACCGGGTGGTGTGAGTACGCTGCATGTGTTTGAGGAACCGGTGGTTTCAGCGGACCAGTCAAAAAACCGGGATTTTGGTGCACTTCTCGGTCGAGTGTTGCCCACGGAGAACCACCGATGAAACCCTGCCTGAGATGGCTGTTACTGGGACTGCTATGTGTCCCTGGTCTGGCCTTCGCGGATGCGACCATTCCTTTGCTGTCCGTAGAACCAGCTGCGGGTGGCGGCAGCAATTACTCGGTCAGCCTGCAAATCCTGTTGTTGATGACGCTGCTGAGTCTGTTGCCGGCAGCGTTGATCACCATGACATCTTTTACCCGGGTGCTTGTGGTACTGGCCATCCTGCGTCAGGCACTCGGCACTGCCCAGACCCCTTCCAATCAGATTTTGCTGGGGCTCGCACTGTTCCTCAGCCTTTTCATCATGTCACCCGTACTTGAACAGGCATACGACACCGGGCTAAAGCCCTACATGGAGGAGAGTATCGGCTTTGAGGAAGCGCTGGAAAATGCCAAACAACCCTTTCGTGAATTTATGCTCAACCAGACCCGCGAAGCGGATCTGGTGATGTTTGCCGAACTGGGTGGCTATGGGGGGTTTATTGATGAGGATGATATCCCGATGAAAGTTCTGCTGCCGTCGTTTCTTACCAGCGAGCTGAAGACCGCTTTCCAGATAGGCTTCCTGATTTTCATACCCTTTCTCGTGATCGACCTGGTGGTGGCCAGTGTACTGATGTCGTTGGGGATGATGATGTTGTCCCCCATGCTGATTTCATTGCCTTTCAAAATAATGCTGTTTGTCTTGATTGACGGCTGGTCTCTTATTGTCGGGACCCTGGCCGCCAGTTTTGTTACCTGACGGAGAAATGTTCACATGACACCTGAAGCTGTGCTGGATGTCGGCCAGAGCGCCCTGATCGTGACCATGCTGCTGGCCGCGCCGTTATTGTTGTCGGCCCTGGCTGTGGGTCTGCTGATCGGGGTGTTTCAGGCGGCCACCCAAATTCAGGAAATGACACTGAGCTTTATTCCGAAGCTGATTGTGGTGGCAGTAGCACTGTTTGTTGGCGGACCCTGGATGCTGCGTATATTGACGGAGTTTTCCCTGCGTCTGTTTCAAGACATACCCGGCATGGTGGGTTAGTCGCCTTGCTGTTTTCTGCAGACCAACTGATGGCGTGGACGCAGTCCTATTGCTGGCCATTTTTGCGAATCACTGCGCTGCTGCTGGCCGCGCCAATTTTCGGGGCTTCCACGTTTCCTGTCAGGGCCAGAATTCTCCTGGCTGTACTGGTGACAGCGCTGTTGGCGCCGTCGTTGCCGGCGCTGCCGGCAATCGATCCTTTGAGTCCTGCCGGTTTGATTGTGGCATCGCAACAACTGGTGGTGGGTCTCGCCATGGGCTTCCTGGTTCAGATGCTTTTTGCTGCAGTGGTGATTGCCGGTCAGACGCTGGCGGTCACCATGGGACTGGGTTTCGCCATGGCTGTCGATCCGCAGAATGGTGTCCAGGTACCGGTGTTGAGCCAGCTCTATCTGATTCTTGCGACGCTGATTTTTCTTGCGATCGACGGTCACCTGATTTTGCTGGCCATTCTGGCAGACAGTTTCGTGCTTTTGCCGGTGGGTTGGTCCGGGTGGGATTCTGAAATTGCCCTGAATCTGGTGCTGTGGGCCAGCCAGATGTTTTTGAGTTCATTGCTGTTGGCACTGCCAACCCTGATAGCCTTGCTGCTGATTAATCTGGCCTTTGGTGTGATTACGCGCGCTGCCCCACAATTAAATATTTTTGCAGTCGGTTTTCCCGTCACCATTATGGCGGGGTTCGTATTTATTCTGCTGTCGATGCCGGCAATATTTTCACTGTTGATCGACATGTTTGATAGCGGACTTGCTCATGCTTTCGAATTGTTTCGCTAGGTAGGTATGGCAGAAGATCAGCAGGCATCACAGGAGCGCACCGAACAGCCGACGGAACGGCGCAAGCAGGAGTCTCGAAAAAAAGGCCAGGTTCCCCGATCCCGTGAGCTGAATACCATGCTGTCGCTGTTGGTGGGCGCCATCGCCATGTTGATAATGGGGTCTGCATTGACGAGCGAGTTTGCATTGTTAGTTGAACAGTCGCTCAGCTTTGATCGTGCAACGGCCTTTAACACATCGATGATCACAGTGCGTTTCGGCGATCTGATGATGTCTTCACTAATGGTTTTGGTGCCTTTTTTCGGCGTGACGGTGATCGGCGCTTTTGCCGGTCCTTTGCTGATGGGTGGCTGGTCGTTCAGTGTTTCGGCAATGGCCTTCAAGTTTGAAAAACTGGATCCCGTCAAAGGTATTGGACGGCTGTTTTCCGCGAAAGGTTTGATGGAGCTGGTGAAGACGCTGTTTAAGTTTTTCCTGGTGATTGGTGCGACTGTTTTTCTCTTTTATCAGTACAGTGAAGAAATTCTGTTATTAGCCAGCCGTCCTCCAGCTCTGGCGATGAGTGAAAGTATATCGTTGCTGTTATGGAGTCTGATTTTACTCAGTTTCAGCCTGATTTTTATAGTGGTTCTCGACGTGCCATTTTCCCTGTGGGACCACAACAGGCAACTGAAAATGACGCGCCAGGAAGTGCGTGATGAGATGAAGGAAACTGACGGTAAACCCGAGGTGAAAAGTCGTATCCGTTCCCTGCAGCGTGAAATTTCCCAGGGACGAATGATGCAGGATGTGCCCAAAGCCGATGTGGTGATTACCAACCCGACCCATTTCTCGGTGGCCCTGAAATACGATAGTCGACCGGGAGCGGCGCCAATGGTGGTGGCAAAAGGCCGGGACCTGGTGGCTTTCAGGATCCGCACTCTCGCCGGGGAGGTTGATGTGCCTATCTTCTCTGCGCCCCCGTTGGCGCGCGCCCTCTATGCCAGCACCGATATTGGTCAGGAGATTCCGCAGAATCTGTACCTCGCTGTGGCCAGGGTGCTGGCTTATGTCTATCAACTGAAACGGGCGCCCAGCACCGAGTATGTGGCCCCGCCGGAAGACTTGTGGATTCCGGATGAATACCGGGATCAAATTAGCGAGGATCAGATAGACGATCATGAATAAAATGACCAATACCACGGCATCCGATAGCGGCTTCAGCTTCTCTTCCCTGGCCGGTCTGGGGACCCCCGTGCTGCTGTTCATGATGCTGGTAATGATGGTATTACCATTACCAGCGTTTGCGCTGGATCTGCTGTTTACCTTCAACATTGCGCTGGCCATCATTGTCCTGCTGGCTTCGGTTTACTCCCGACGGCCTCTCGACTTTGCCGTCTTTCCCACGGTTCTATTGATTGCCACATTATTGCGACTGGCGTTGAACGTCGCTTCAACCCGGGTTGTTCTACTGGAAGGCCACGAGGGTACGGGTGCTGCCGGCAAAGTGATTCAGGCCTTTGGGGAGTTTGTGGTTGGCGGTAGCTATGCCGTAGGCCTGGTTGTCTTTGCCATTCTGGTCATTATCAATTTTGTTGTGGTTACCAAGGGCGCCGGTCGAATCTCGGAAGTGACCGCCAGGTTTACCCTGGATGCCATGCCCGGCAAGCAGATGGCCATTGACGCAGATCTGAATGCGGGGCTGATCACCCAGGACCAGGCATTACTTCGTCGTCAGGAGGTCTCTCAGGAGTCGGACTTTTATGGTGCCATGGACGGTGCCAGCAAGTTCGTGCGCGGGGATGCGGTGGCGGGCATTCTGATTCTGTTTATCAATATTATTGGCGGCTTTTCCGTGGGGGTGCTGCAACACGATCTCAGCGCCGGCGAGGCGGCCCACAATTATGTTCTGCTCACCATTGGTGATGGACTGGTAGCACAGATCCCGTCACTGCTGCTGTCCACTGCTGCGGCCATTATTGTCACCCGTGTGTCCAGTTCGCAGGATATGGGCGAGGAAGTATTAACCCAGTTATTCAGCAACACCAGAGTGCTGTTTGTGACTGCTGCACTGATCGGCACCATGGGGCTGGTGCCGGGGATGCCCAACCTGGTCTTTCTGGGACTGGCCGGCTTGCTTGGCGCACTGGCCTATATGCAATTACAGCGGCAGAAAGTTGAATTGCTTCCTATAGAGCCCGCTCCTGCTGAAAAGCCTGCCGAGTCGCGGGACCTCAGTTGGGACGATGTGGAAATGGTGGATGAAATAGGCCTCGAGGTGGGTTACCGACTGATTTCACTGGTGGACAAGAAACAGGGTGGTGAATTGCTGACCCGTATCAAGGGTGTCCGTAAAAAGCTGTCCCAGGAGCTCGGTTTTCTGGTGCACTCAGTGCATATTCGCGACAACCTGGACCTTTCTCCCAACGAATACCGCCTTGGTTTTCACGACGTGATAGTCGGGCAGGGCGAGGTGTTTCCCGGCAAGGAGCTGGCGATTAATCCCGGCCAGGTTTACGGGGAACTGGAGGGGGCGGCGACCAAGGACCCCACTTTTGGACTCGATGCCGTCTGGATCGACAGTTCCCAGCGGGATGATGCCCAGGCGATGGGTTTTACGGTGGTGGATTGCAGCACGGTTATCGCTACGCACCTGAGTCAACTCATCAAGAACAATGCTCAGGAGCTGTTGGGGCAGGATGGTGTTCAGCAGTTGCTGGACAAGTTGTCCCGGACATCGCCCAAACTGGTAGAAAACCTGGTGCCCAAGCCATTGGGGCTGGGTGTGGTGACCAAGGTGATGCAAAACCTGCTGGAGGAAGGCCTCCCGATCAGGGATGTGAAGACAATCGCCGAAGCTTTGGCAGAACACGGTGCAAAGAGTCAGGATCCTGACGCTTTAACCAGTCAGGTGCGCATTGCACTGGGCAAGACAATCTTCCAGACCGCTAATGGTGTAGGGGATGAGATGGCTGTAATGGTGTTTGATTCACAGCTGGAACAGATATTGCAGGGTGCAGTACAGGGGAATGCCGGCGGGCTTGAACCGGCACTGGTTGAAAATGTTATCGGGCAGATTGTTGCCGCTTCCGGAAAAATTGAAGCCCAGGGTAAAAACCCGGTATTGCTGGTGGCCAGTCAGGTGAGATTATTCCTGTCGCGTTTGCTGCGGGGGCGGATAGGCAATTTTTATATCCTCGCTTATGAAGAAATTCCCGCCAGTAAAAATATTAAGGTGGTGGCCACGATTGGCAATAACCAGCTCAATGGTTGATTAACCGGATCGGCTTTTGGTCCTGATGCCGTTTCAGAAGATTAGTGATTAGTGAGGAAGTAGCAGCATGAAGATCAAGCGTTTTGTCGACAAGGATAGCCGCAGTGCCATGGCCAGAATTCGCGCCGAGATGGGTGCGGATGCGGTCATTCTGTCCAGCAAAAACGTTGGCGATCAAATCGAACTGGTGGCAGCCGTGGATTTTGACGAGCGCGATCTCAATCCTCAGGAGTCCCCCAAGCCCCGGTTGACTGAGCCGGAAACAGGCCCCGCACCAGACACCCCAACACTGGGAGATTTGCAGCGGGAACTGGGTAATCTCCGAGGCCTGCTCGAAGGTGAGTTGGCTCAGTTGGCCTGGCGAGAAATGGCTGAAAAGCCCTCGGTAAAGGCGGCGCTGTTTAGCCGTTTGACGAAGCTCGGCCTGTCCCGCTGGCTCAGCGGTGCCGTCGTCGACCGGCTGCCGGCCAAAGGTGATCTTGAAGACATCTGGAAAAAATCCCTGACCATGCTTTCCAGGAAAATTCGGATAACAGGTGACAGCCTGCTCAACGATGGTGGTGTGGTCGCGTTGGTTGGTTCAACCGGTGTGGGTAAAACCACCACCATTGCTAAACTGGCTGCCAGATTTGTGATGCGTCACGGTGCCAAACAGGTCGGACTGATTACTACTGACTGTTACCGGATTGGTGGACAGGAACAACTCGAAACGTTTGCCGGTTACCTGGGTATTCCGATGATTGTGGCAACAGACGGCTTCCAGCTGAAGGCGGCACTCGACCAACTCTCCTCCCGAAAACTGGTGCTGATCGACACTGCGGGCATGAGTCAACGGGATATCCGTCTTTATGAGCAATTCAATACGCTGAAATCTGTAGGTTATGACATCGATGCGTATTTGGTACTTTCTGCCACGGCGCAATCCGGTTCTTTGAAAGAGTTGATCCAGGTATTTGGTCGTCAGGCACTCGCTGGCGCCATGGTGACCAAAGTGGATGAGTCCTCCAGTCTCGGTGGACTACTTGATCTGGTTATCAAGAACAATCTGCCGTTGGCCTACGTCAGTGCAGGCCAGAAAGTCCCTGAAGATATCGCTCCTGCCCGGGTGGAATACCTGATGGGCAAGGCAGTGGATCTAATGGAAGCAGAAGAGCGATCGATTGATCGGAAACTGGATAAAACCCCCATGACCAGCTCGGTCGCAGTTTAGGTATTCTATGTTCAATCAAGCTGAAGGCCTGCAAAAGATGGCTTCGCCATCCCCTGTTAACGTCATTGCCGTCACCAGTGGCAAAGGCGGGGTGGGGAAAACCAATATCGCGATCAATCTTGCGGTGAGTCTGGCGGCACTGGATCGTTCGGTTCTGTTGTTTGATGCCGACCTGGGTTTGGCGAATGTCGATATTGCGTTGGGGCTTAAACCAAAGTACGACATTCAGCATGTTTTCTCCGGTGAGCGCACGCTGGAGGAGATTCTGGTGGACGGCCCCAGGGGAGTTCGCGTTGTGCCGGCCTCATCCGGGGTGGCCGAGATGGCTTCCCTGTTGCCCCAGCAGCAGGCGGGTTTGATCCGTGCTTTCAGTGAGTTGACGATCCCCGTGGATACGTTAATTGTCGATACTGCGGCGGGAATCGACAGCGGTGTGCTGAATTTTACCCGCGCCTGTCAGGAAATTTTAGTGGTGATTTGTGATGAGCTCACATCGATAACAGATGCCTATGCCCTGATTAAAGTATTGAATCGTGAATGCGGTGTTAAACGTTTTCAGGTAGTCGCCAGCATGGTTGACCGGGCTGTACAGGGTCGACAGCTCTACGAAAAAATATTGCGAGCCACCGACCGCTTTCTGGACGTGCATCTGGGTTACCTGGGTGCCGTGCCTCGAGACGATTACCTGCGGAAGGCGGTTCAACAGCAGGCAGCTGTTGTGCAGGCTTACCCCCGTAGTCAGTCTGCAGTTGCGCTGAACAGGCTGGCAGTCACGATTGATGACCGCTTTAAAACGGGCTCGGACACAGGGGGTCTGGGGTTTTTTGTTGAGCGCCTGATCAGTTGCGGCAATCTGGCGCTGGATGCTTGATCATGCCTGATGCGACGGTTTATGCCCAGGAACAGCGATCGAGTATGGAGGATGTTCTTCAGTCGCATTTGCCGCTGGTCAGGAAAATCGGTTTGCATCTGATTGCCCGACTGCCGAACACAGTCGAACTGGACGACCTGCTCCAGGTTGGCCTGATCGCGCTATTACAGGCAAGGGAGAGCTACGATGTCTCACTGGGTGCCAGCTTTTCTACCTACGCAGCCATTCGTATTAAGGGTGCCATGGTGGACGAAGTGCGACGAAACGACTGGGTGCCGCGCTCGGTGCAGCAAAAAATGAAGCGGGTTTCCTCCGCTATTCGGTCTGCAGAGGCGCGTCTGACTGGCCCGGCTTCGGATGTGGACATTGCCCGGGAACTACAGATGACGTTGTCCGATTATCAGGCAATGGCAGGGGAGCTCGCCACATGCCGGATGATGTCCCTGGAGGATATCGAGCAGGAGGGGGCGGCACCCGGAGACAGTGATCCTTTTGCCAGAATGGCTGATGCGGGATTTCGGGCGGCACTGGCTCAGGCGATTACCGGGTTGCCAGAAAAAGAACAAATGGTGATGTCTCTCTACTATAGCGATGAACTGAACCTGAAAGAGATCGGGGCAGTTCTTGGCATCACGGAGTCGCGGGTCTGCCAGATTCACGGACAGGCACTGGCCCGAATCAGGGGTCAGTTGTGCGAGTGGACAGGGTAGGGGCGCGCTGAATGGCTGCTGGACGTCGATCCGTAGATTTCCTCACCATGGCCGGGGTCATACTGTCTCTGGCTGCAGTGATCGGCGGCAATATGCTGGAGGGTGGGCATACTGACTCGCTGATTCAGTTAACGGCTTTTATTATTGTTTTCGGTGGTACCCTCGGTGCCACTCTGGTCCAGACTCCCCTGCATATTTTCCTGCATGCGTTAAAGCGCTTTCGATGGATTTTTTTCCCACCACCGATGGCGCGCTCCGACATCATGAAGAAGATGGTGGACTGGAGCAAAATTTCTCGCAAAGAAGGGCTGCTTGGATTGCAGGCGGTGGCAGACAGGGAAAAAGACAAGTTCACCAGGAAGGGACTTCAGCTATTGGTCGATGGTAATGAGCCCGATGACATTCGAAAAATCCTTGAAGTCGAGATCGATAGCTTTGCCGCACATGAGATGAACAGTGCCAAAGTTTATGAAGCGATGGGCGGATATTCTCCTACCATTGGCATTATCGGGGCCGTGATGGGGTTGATACACGTGATGAACAATCTGTCTGATCCGGCTGCACTCGGCCCCGGTATTGCGGTTGCATTTGTGGCCACAATCTACGGGGTGGGGTTGGCAAATTTCTTTTTTTTACCCATGTCGAACAAGCTAAAAATGTTGGTGAATGACCAGGTCCAGTATCGGGATATGCTGGTGGATGGGATGGTAGCCATAGCCGAGGGAGAGAATCCCCGCTCAATCGAGAGCAAACTCGAAGGGTACCTGACCTAGGCCATGGCCAGAAAAAAACTGCATCAAGAGAATGAAAATCACGAGCGGTGGCTGGTTTCCTATGCTGACTTTATCACCCTGTTATTCGCTTTTTTTGTGGTCATGTATTCCATCTCGTCCGTTAATGAAGGTAAATACCGGGTTCTTTCCAGCTCAATGGTGTCGGCTTTCCGCCAACCGAAGTCATCTCTCGAACCGGTTCAAATTGGGCAGTTGGTGCGATCGCCATTGATGATGCCCGATCAGGTTATGGATGTTTCAGCCAATCCCGCGCCAATTATTACCCCCATGTTGCCCCAGAATCAGGACTCCCCGGCCGATGATAGTGACCCGTCGGCGATGGAGTTCTCCCCTGAAGATATCATCATGCAAAAAGCTTTTAATGCCGCGGAAAAAGAAGTGGATGAAATGGCTGGCCATGTGGAGGAGCAACTCGATTCGCTGATAGATGAAGAAATTGTCAACATCAAGCGCAACAAGTTCTGGCTGGAGGTAGAGATAAAGTCGAGCCTGTTATTTCCCAGTGGCGGCAGCGATCTGGTTCCCGCTTCAATACCTGTGCTTCAAAAACTGTCAAAGATTTTCAGGGAGTTACCCAACCGGATTCATGTGGAGGGTTTTACAGATAATCAGCCTATCAATACGGTGATTTTTCCTTCGAACTGGGAGCTTTCCACCGCCCGTGCGGCAGCAGTTGTCAGGCTGTTTGAAAGCAATGGCATTGCCGCCTCCAGAATGGCTGCTATCGGTTATGGTGAATTTCGTCCAATTGCCGAGAACACGACTGAAACGGGACGAGCCAAGAATCGACGTGTGGTCATAGTGGTGGTGGCTTCAATGGCAAACCGCCAGGATCAGAGAATTTACGAGTTTGAGATGTTAAAGGACCAAGCGGGAAGCTGAGGTAGCTTGACAGGTATCTGTATTATCCTTAACTATCGGGAAAGTATCCGACATTACTGGACAAAAAAGGAAAAGCATAGCGATAGATAATGTGATGAGCCCAGTGGGAGAATCGATATGATCGATTCAGTGAGATTGAATAAAATAAGCTCTGTATCAAAAAGCCGGCCTGTAGTGGGCAAGGAAGAGAGTGAGCAAAAGCCAAAAGATGATCAGGTTTTTTCCGAAAAACAGGCCGTAAAAAAGAAGAGGCAGTCCAGACTGGGAGGTAACGTGGATGAGCGCTGTTAGCGGCTGTTGGATGTATTGTGAAAGCCGCATACTCATTGACCGGTTTCAGGGCTCTCTCGGTGTTGACCATTGGCGCTGTACAATATGCTGGATCAGCTCTTCCTGAGCTGTACCATTTTCCTGAAACTGTACTCTAATCCGGTGAGTGTCCTCGCCAGCCTGATTGATCGGAGTACAATCCACCACGGTAGCCAGCATTTCCAGACGACTGTTGGCAGGTTTCAGAACAATTGTCAGTGCGAGTCGTGTGGATGGTTCAATCGCCGACGAGCTATCAAACGCCATGCCACAACCGCTGATATTAACCATAATATTTTCATAGGAATCGATGCTTGTCGGGTTTTCGCTCAGGTTGAGTGCGGCGACCATCGACAATTTTTTATTCAGCAATCCCAACGCCTGGGCAACGAGCGGACTTTCCTGCCACAGAAGGTTGGTTGCCTGGTTGAACTCCCTGTCAATTTCGGCGAGCAAAGCTGTCAGTGGCATCTCTTTGTGACTGGGGTTGACGCTTGAATGGCTGTCAGCTGTATTGAGCTGTCTGTAACTCAGGCCTATTGTGTCGTCAATGCGGTAATAATTTCTGCGCTCAGTTCCCTGTTTCATTAATGGTTTTCTCGGGTTTTTCCTATTGCAGGCTTTGCACAGCTGCATCGCCAAGATTTAGTGTATTTAGAAGGTCAGGGTTGGCTTTTTGAATATCGTTGATACTGGTAGCAGTCGCTTTATCCAGCCCCTGCCGGATGACTATTTCAACCCGCCGGTTCTGGGCGCGATTCTGTGGAGAGGTGTTGCCCTGAAATGGTTGGGTGTCTGCACGGCCAATGACCATAAACCGGTCGTCATCAAGCTCATCACCTTCGATCAGTTCATGGGTGACAGACAAAGCGCGGGATGAAGAGAGATCCCAGTTGGAACGGAATCGGCTGCCAGTGATAGGTACATCATCGGTATGTCCTTCGACAGCAATTTTCCCCGCAATATCTTTCAGGGCCTTGCGGAGAGTAACCATGACCGGAATAAAATCCGGATGCAACGTTGCAGACCCAGAGGGAAAAGAGCCCTTTTCGCGAATTCGGATGGTAATAGCCCGCCCCTCGTTATCAATATCGATTTTTCCTTCGTCGATTTCTTTTTTTAGAATTTCTCTCAGTTTGTCGGCATCGGCTTTGGTATCGGCAATCAGGTTTTTGAGTTTCTCTTCGAGCAGGGCTTTGGTTTGTTCCTCGCTCAGCTTTTTGGCATCCAGGTCGGGGGCTTCGGGATTGCCCACCCGGAGTGACTGTTTGGTGGTGTCAGCGGTTATCTGATTGATGGTTTCTGCTGGGGTTGGTCGGGTTTCGCCTGGACTGAATTCCTGTGCGATGATGCTGGTCCCCTTGGGAATATCCATCACTTTCACTTGATTCTGCACGCCAAAAGCATTCTTCATGGAGCCTGCAATCTGTTTGTACTTTTGAACATCCAGTTCGGAGAAAGACAGCAGTAGTACAAAAAAGCACATTAACAGGGACATCAGATCGGCAAAAGTGGCCATCCACGCCGGCGCTCCCGGCGCACCCTCATCATCATCTTCGTATTCGATCATTTATGCTGCCTCGGCAGCCGCACTTTCAGAAGGCTCTTCCTTGCGTTTCTTCGGTTCCAGATAGGCTTTGAGCATGGCTTCAATAATACGGGGGTTCTGACCTTCCTGGATGGCCAGCACGCCGTCTATGCATATGGCTTTTATCAGACCTTCTTCCGATTTACGCAAGTTGAGTTTGTCTGCGATTGGCAACGCCACCATGTTGGCGAACATGGCGCCATAAAGTGTGGTCAGCAGGGCAATGGCCATTGCGGGACCAATGGCTTTTGGGTCATCCATTGCCGAGAGCATTTGTACAAGCCCAATCAGCGTCCCGATCATCCCCATGGCGGGCGCTACATCGCCACTGGCGCTAAAAACTTTGGCGCCCCATTTATGCCGGTCAATGGTCTGAATCATATCTTGTTTCATGACAGTGCTAATCACTGCCCGGTCATTTCCGTCGATCAGCATCTGAATTCCCTGATTCAGAAACTCATTTTCAATTTCCTGGTTTTCAAGTGCCAGTGTGCCTTCCTTGCGAGCTATATTCGCAAGTTCCACGACCTGTGCAATGATATCTTCGGGTTTATCCGTCTTGGCAAAAAAAGCCCTGGTGGCGACTTTGAAAGCACCGAAAAATTGCTTCAGGGAGAACTTGATCATCACCACCATAAAGGTGCCGCCAAGTACGATGAGTATGGCTGGCAGATTGAAAAAGACCAGTGCGGAGCCACCCGACAGAATTGCCACTGTGACAATCGCCATAGCGCCCACAAGCCCTAGCAGTGTTGCCAGATCCATAGTCATACCTCTTGAAATAACGTTATCTTGGCCAATCTAAAAAACTGGCATCATTCTCGTGTTCGCATTGGTAACTGTAAAGAGTAAAACTCATATCTTTGATCAGCTGGAGAATTTTCCCGAATTAATTTCAATTTTTGCAGGTCTGTTCGGAATAAATCAGCAGAGGTTACTTCCCCTCCCATGCCCACAATCCATTTAAATTGGTTTTATCCATGATTTCTCGAGCCGTGTTTTCTGCGGTTTCCCGGTCTTTGTAGCCGGGCAATTGCACCCGATAAACAATTTTATCGTCCAGTGAGACGTGGTTGATTTCGGCTTGATAGCCGATAGCATCAATCTGTTTTTTCAGTTGTGTAGCCGCTTCATTGTTAGAGAAGGTGCCGACATTGACATGCCAGTGGGCGCTGGTTGTTGTCTCGGTGCTCTCTTTTTTGAGATCACCGCCTTTTTGCTCGATGTTTTCGCTGAGGTCGAGTAGCGCCGAGGTTTGCTGGCGCTGCTGGTCCAGCAGTGAGACCTGAAATTGTTCAAGTTGCTGGTTCAACTGACCAATGGACTGTTCAAACTGTCGGTTCATTTGATCCATTTTGCTTTCCAGGAACAACCTGTTGTCATTCTCTGTCGGTGCGGGCTTATCCGCTGGGTTGTTTGTGTCCGGTTGTTGGGTGAGCAGAAAAATAATGGTGATAACCATCAACAGATTACTTGCTAGAACTGCGATCAACAGCCACTCCGTTTGTTGAGGTCGTTCTGTTTTTGGCTGGTTGAGACCGGGGTGATCTGCTGTCAAGTCAGTTTCTGGCGGCGTCTGTGCCGTATCAGTGGGTATGTCCCGCTGATCGGTTTCTCTCCGAGGCTTTAATAGGTTTTGATCCAGCGAAAGATTAAGGTCTTTGTCGGTCATCTTTTGAGCTCAACAGTGCTATGCTTAGGCAAATATTCTATGCATGAAGCGTGCCGGTAATGGTCGCCAATGGATGAACTACAGTTAGCTCTTACCGCTGCCAGGGTAGACCAGAAAAATTTTGGTCTCTGGTTGAAGTCGTGGCAGGTGGGTCAGGTACTTCAGGCCCTGGTTACAGACAAGACTCCCTCGGGTGATCTGATCCTCCGAATTGCTGGCCATCAAGTGACTGCAACAGCCGATATTCCTGTCCAGAAAGGGGCGCAGTTGTCGCTGGAGATCAGTCGTCTTGACCCCGTGCCCACCCTTAAAATTATCAATACGCCTGTTCCTCTCACAACTCATTCGAATTCTGCCATGGCTGGCCAGCTTCAGCTTCTCGTGCCACGGCAGGGCGATGTGGTAGAACCTTTCCGGATGCTGTTCAATACTGCACAGGGTGTCAATATTCTGTCGCTGCTGGGGTTTCGTCCCGCAGAGCAGACCCAAATCCAGCGCCTTGTCGTTGATGCCAGGCAACTCACTGATCCAAAGCTCCTAAAACAAACGCTCAATCAGTCCGGGTTGTTTCTGGAGGCTCATCTAAAGCAGTTGCTGTTGATGGGGGGCGTGTTGCCGCGAGGTGACCTCAAAGCCGAATTGTTGCGTATGCTTTCCAGGGTAAAGTTTCAGCAGGACACTGCGGGATCCAGCTCAGGAAGTATGGATTCAGAAGGTTTGCTTGAACTACAGCATAAATTGGAAGGCGCACTGGCCAGGATGACACTTGCCCAGATGCAGGCTGGTGAAGCTCGAGAAACCGGAAGTTATCGCTGGGCTTTCGAATTGCCAGTGAAAATAAACGACGATTATCAGACATTGTCTATTTCAATAGGCAGTGACGAAAGTCGATTATCAGAAGATGAACAACCCCGGGGTTGGAGCGTGCTACTGGGAATGGAATTTCCAAAACTTGGTCATGTGGAGGCCGAACTCTTTTTTTCTGGTAAGAAGCTGTCGGTGGTGACCTATGCAGCTTCGCCTGATACGTTCAAGTTGATGGAGGATCAGGTCGAGTTATTGCGTTCATCCCTTGAAAGTCGTGGCCTCGAAACAGGCGCCATATTGTGTCGGCGGGGTTCAACTGCAGAGACTTCAGACAGTGCGATACACAGTAGCTGTGTGGATGAAAGGATATGACTATTTCAAAAAAAACTGATCGAGGCATTTCGAAGGCTGCAGCTTTAACCTATAGCGGCACTGGAGCGCCGACGGTGGTTGCCAAGGGTGAGGGGTTTATCGCAAAACAAATTATTGAGGTTGCCGAGAGACATGAGGTGCCACTGATCTCGGATCACCAACTGGTCAGTATGTTGGTCAATGTGCCCCTGGGGGATGAAATTCCAGAAAATCTCTACCTGGCAATAGCAGAAGTTCTTGCTCACGTCTATCGTCTCAACGGATTAATAGATACCTACGATTAAATTTTTATAATATTATAGGGCACCCTTCACATTTAAATTGATGTCACCGTCAGGTTTTTTACGTGCATTACTGATTTTAAATCATCGTTAGCACAGGATTGTTCAATGGATCGTGAGTCCTCTTTAGGCAGACTGAGTATCAGATTAACCCACCTGGCCGACTCCCAGGACCCCGATTTAGCGAGGTTGTTAAAAAAACTTCGCCATTCGATCAAAGATGGCGATGAGGGAGCTGAACTTGATCGCCTATCGGACCAGTTGGCCCGGCATATGATCACCCTTGAACAGAATCCCGCGGCCGATTTGCACCTACCTTTGACCAGTCATTACGCGACGGATTTTGCTGAAAGCATAAAGTCTCTCAATGTCGATCAGTCCTACCGAAACAAACTCGACTACCTCGCCAGCCAGATGGCCAAAGCTCCCCAGGTTGATCAGCAGCTCCAGTATCTGCGGGATGTGTTTCGTTTGCTTCGTACCGCTACTTCTCACAAGGCTCAGGAAAAGAGTTCCTCTGGCAAAGTTCTCAGCTGGTTCGATAAGAAAAGTAGTAAAAAAGATGACAAATCAAATGAGCAACTGGACGGCTTTTTATTGAGGGCAACTGATCTGTTGAATCAGATCATCTCCCACATGGATGTCTTGAATGGTAGTCCTTCAGAAACCAAGTGGCTGAAAGAACAGTTGTCTGAATCTGAATCTGTTGAATCGCTGGGATCGGTGCTTGATGAAGTGATAGATCTGTTAACTGAACTCACTGGCAAGGTTAATGAGGAACGCCTTACAACACAGAGTTTTCTGGGAAATTTACACACTAAACTGCAAAGTGTTGAAGAAGTCATTTTTTCGGTAATTACTGATGGTGAGGAATCGTTTGAACGAGCGGCTACGTTGGAAAAAGCAGTCAATGACGACGTGCAGGTGATCGGTAAAGCCGTTGATGAGAATAATATCGATGTGTTGAAAAAAACGGTGGAAAGTGGATTGGTCAATCTTTCTGCAAAAGTGGCCAGCTACCTTGAAACAGAGCGCAAACAACACCAGGAAAGCAAGCAGAAGATCAAGGGGCTTACCAGACAGGTCAGGAGCATGGAGTCGGAAACCACCAAGCTCCGCAGCGAAGTGAGGAATAGCCTGGATCTGGTGATGAAAGATCCACTGACCGGCGTGTACAACCGGGGCGGCTATGAGGCGCGGGTAGTAGAGGAGTTTTCTCGAAAGCAGCGGGTAAATGCACCTTTATCGTTGGTGTTTGTGGACTGTAACAAGTTCAAACAGATTAATGACACCTTTGGCCATAACGCCGGCGATACGGTGTTGGTCAAGGTAGCGGAAACACTGAAAGTCCGGGCCAGAACCTCAGACGTTGTTGCCCGTTATGGTGGTGATGAGTTTGTGGTGCTGCTGACGGATACCGATATAACAGGGGCAGAGGTGTTTGCCAAAGATGCATGTGACAAAATTCGCAAGGCGGGGTTTAACAATAACGGCAAGCCACTGGACGTGTCTATTTCCTGCGGGGTTACAGAGGTGCGGGATGACGATACACCAGTGACCGCATTACACCGGGCCGATCAGGCGATGTATAAGGCAAAAAATGATACCGAGGATAAGGTTTTTGTTGTTTGATACGAATTCACGGTGCTGTTCAGCATAAACGATAAAAATAAATAGCCGGCCAGTTTTTCTGCGACAAAGTAACGAATAAACACTTTGGGCTTAATTTTCTCTGTCATCAGGCGTGTAGCAATGGCTGCCTGCCTCGCTTTCTGAACCTGATTGACTCTCCGCTTATTGATCATCTAAAACGAGAAACACGACGACATCATCGTTATGGCGAAGCACCCCCGACACTGTGCAGGACGACAGCCGTTATTATAGGTGAAGCCTTCCGCGCGTTGATTTCTTTGATCGCGATGTTGCGCCCTCCATTGTCTCAATGTGATCGTTGATCCTTTTCGGTAACTTGCAACCTTTGGGAAAATCATTGAATCTTTCTTATACCTGTGTAGGGGAGTTCCAACGGACAGCAGGTTTCTGCCGCCTGGATGGTCGCCAACAATGATCGAATCGGACATCATGATTTCACAACCCACTTTGTTGTTGGTAGCCCTTGGCTGTGTCTCGCTTCTGGTGTTGGTGGCACTCTGGTCAGAGCGCTATCCCAACTGGCACAACCGCCTGCATCCGTACATCTATAGTCTGACGCTGGCGGTTTACTGCACTTCCTGGACTTTTTTTGGTGCAGTGGGCACAGCGGCCCACCATACCTGGGCTTATCTGCCTATCTATCTCGGACCCATGCTGGTATTTGTTCTCGGCATGCCTATCCTGCGAAAACTGGTCAAGGCGGGGGCCAGGCAGAAGACGACTTCTCTGGCGGATTTTATCGGTGCCCGCTACGGTAAACGGCAGCTTCTGGCGGCACTGGTTACACTGGTGGCCGTGGCTGGCTCCATGCCCTACATCTCCCTGCAGCTGCATGCTGTATCCATTGCCTGGGATACCCTGGCAGGGCCCATTGCGACCGGAACAATGGGTGTCTATCAACCGGATAACGCGTTCATTACGGCCTGTTTGCTGGCGGTTTTTGCCATGGTATTCGGCACCCGGCACATTGAGGGACGAGAACGCAATCGCGGCATGATGTCAGCGCTGGCACTGGAATCCATCATCAAACTGTTGGCGTTAGTTGCCCTGGCCGTGTTCGCCTTGATGATGGCCGCTGCGGTTGATGGCGACTCCGCCACCAGCGGCGAGCCATGGCTTCAGCCCTGGCTGGTCAATCCTCTTGATATGCAGTTTGTCACCATGACGCTGTTATCCATGCTGGCGATTGTCTGCCTGCCGCGGCAGTTTCATGTGACGGTGGTGGAGTTTCAGAATGAGCGGGATTTGAGCATGGCCTACTGGCTGTTTCCGCTCTATCTGTTGGCGATTGTGGCCGTGGTGTTGCCCATCACACTGGTGGCCCAGCAATTGCTCGGGGGTAGCGGCGTCTCTCCCGATACCTATGTACTGAAGCTGGCCATGGCCAGTCATTCGGACCTGTTGGTCATTCTGGTATTTGCCGGTGGCTTTTCAGCGGCGACCGGAATGGTGATTGTGGCGACGGTGACCTTGTCCATCATGGTTTCCAACGAGATTATCCTGCCGCTGTTGTTGCGCTGGCGCAAACAGCACTTTCGTCAGGCTGGATTCCTGGGTCAATATCTGCGCTGGATTCGCCGCGGTTGTATCCTGACGGTCCTGCTGGGTTCCTGGCTGATGTACCGTTTAATGGGGGCAGACAAGGAGCTGGCTTCAATCGGCCTGGTCTCCTTTGCCTGTTTTGCCCAATTGGCCCCGGCACTGCTGGGCGCTATTTACTGGCGTCGGGGGCATGCCAAGGGAGTTTACGCGGGATTGGCTGTCGGCTTTCTGTTCTGGTGGTACTGCCTGTTGGTACCGATGATTCTGGGGCCGCAACATCCGGTGATGTCGGTCGGCCCATTGGGACTGTCCTGGTTGCGGCCCGAATCCCTGTTCGGTACCGGGTTTCTCGATCCATTGAGTCATGGTGTGTGGTGGAGTCTGTGCAGTAATCTGCTGATCTATATCTCGGTGTCACTGTTCGTCAAACCGGCTGAGCGCGATACCTTCCAGGCGAATGTGTTTGTCGACGTGCCGCAGCCGCAACTGTACGGTGATGACGACTTCGAATTATCCCCTGTTCGCGTGGTGCAATTGCGGCAATTGCTCCAGTCTTTCATTAGCCGTTCGCAGCATGAGGAGCTGTGGCGCAGTTGCGAAGCGCGCTTCCATCAGCGCCTGCTGGACAACGACAGGGCGCCGGTTTTTGCGGTCAGACGGGTTGAAAAAGCGTTGTCTGCTATCGTGGGGAGTGCGTCGGCACAGAGCATTATTGGTCTGCTACAGCGTACGGAGCCCCTTCAGTTCAGTGATGTGGCGGCGATTGTCGGTGGCACGTCTGAGCAGCTTCAGTTTAATCGGGACTTGCTGCAAACCACCGTAGAAACAATTACCCAGGGTGTGTGCGTCGTGGATGCGGATCTGAAGGTGGTGGCATGGAACCGGCGCTACGAGCAGATCTTCGATTATCCCCCGCGATTGCTTTATGTGGGCTGTCCGATCAGGTCGATTTATGAATTTAATGCCAGGCGGGGACTTTATCGGGATACAGACACACTGGAACGGCAGGTGGAACGCCGTCTTGACCTGCTGCGCAGTGGTAATTCGCACCGTTTTGAGCGGACTTTGCCCAATGGCACGACCATCCAGGTGGTTGGCAATCCCATGCCCAATGGTGGATTTGCCTCAACTTACATTGATATTAGTGATTATAAAAATGTGGTGGTTGCGCTGGAGGAGGCCAAGGCCACCCTGGAGCAGCGCGTTGAGCAGCGCACAGCGGATCTGTCTGCATTGAATCATGCGTTGGGGGAAGAAAACCGGTTGCGGGCGCTGGCAGAGGCAGAGGTTCGCGAGATGCATAACAGTAAAAGCCGTTTCATGCAGGCCGCCAGTCATGACCTGCTGCAGCCGATCAGTGCCGCCAAACTCTTCGTTTCTTCAACCCGTCTGCAACTGATGAATACCGATAACCAGCCGCTTCTGGAGCAGATGAACCATATCCAGAAATCCCTGGATACGGCCGAAAAACTGATTGCCACCCTGCGGGAAATAGCCGGTCTTGAGGGTGGCAAGTTGCAGCCGGGAATAAAAGCTTTTTGTATCGGTGAACTGCTCACTGATTTGTCCGCCGAGTTTGGTGTGCTGGCGGTTGAGAAGGGCATTGCCCTGCATTTTGTGCCCTCCCGGGTCATGGTGGAAAGCGACCCCCATCTGCTGCGCCGGATTCTGCAGAACTTTATGAGCAATGCGGTTCACTACACCCGGCGTGGGCGTTTGTTGCTCGGCTGCCGCCGGACTGCCCGGGGTTTGCGTGTAGAGGTCTGGGATACAGGGCCGGGTATTGCTCCGGGCGCCATGGATCGTATTTTTCGTGAGTTTGAACGGCTTAGCCCCGGTGCGACCAGTGTCGACAAAGGGCTGGGTCTGGGCCTGACCATCGCCAAAGGTATGGCGGATTTAATGGGGCATGAAATCGGTGTGAGGTCCAGTCCCGGTGAGGGTTCCGTCTTCAGTATTGTGGTGCCTTACGGAAAAACGGGTCGCCCAATACTGCCAACAGTGTCGGTGTCCATGCAACAACCGGCGCTGCATGGCGTCCGTGTCCTCTGCATTGATAACGAAGAGGAAATTCTCAGAGGGATGGAGAGTCTGCTGGGTCAGTGGGGTTGTCATGTCCTGTCTGCGAGAGGACCCGGCGAACTGTCCCCACTCCTGGATGAGCTTCCTCCGGCGATTTTACTGGTGGACTATCATCTGGATGAAAACCTTACCGGGATTGAACTGGTCAGGCAGTTGCCGGCCTCCTGGCAGTCAGCCCCCTGTATCATTATCAGCGCTGACGATTCCGATGACCTCAAACAGCGGGCAGCACTGGCCGGTTATACGCTGATAGCAAAGCCGGTATCCGCTGATCAACTGGCGGCACTGATGACATCACTCCTGGGGCAGTCCTCACTCGACTGAATATAGAAGTTACCTTGCAGGGTGGCCAGGCTACTTTTCTCGAGCGGTGAGTGCCGCTAGACTGGTCGCCCGAAACATCAGCCAACAGGATCTATTATGCCGACCTTTGATATAGTCTCAGAAGTGGATCAGGTGGAAATCCGTCATGCCACTGAAAACACGCAACGGGAGTTGGCCACCCGTTTTGATTTTCGCGGGGTTGAGGCCAGTGTGACGCTAAAGGACGAGGTGGTTACGCTGACCGCCGAATCAGATTTCCAGTGCCGACAACTGCTGGACATGCTGAGCAAGAACCTGGTGAAACGCAATGTAGATCCCTATGTTATCGATGTGGATGAGGAAGCTGTCCACAGCGGCAAAACGTTTTCACTGCAGGTGCGTTTCAAACAGGGTATCGACCAGCCAATGGCGAAGAAAATTATCAAGTTGGTGAAAGAGGCCAAAATAAAAGTACAGACAGCGATTCAGGGTGACAAATTGCGTGTTACCGGTAAGAAGCGCGACGATCTGCAGGAAACCATTGCCCTGATCAAAGGAGCTGATCTTGGCCAGCCATTCCAGTTTGAAAATTTCAGAGACTGAGTCTTGGTACCTCGCTCCAGTGTCGCACGGATTTAAGATACCACACGAAAGCCGACTAGTTTTCCTCTGACCCCGTTGATTCTTCCAGGTTGAGCTTGCCAATGGCCAGCACGGCCTGGGTTCTTGAGCGCACGCCCAGCTTTCTGAAGATAGCCGTCATATGGGCCTTGATGGTCGCTTCCGTGACATCCAGTTCATAGGCAATCTGCTTGTTCAGCAGACCCTCGGCCAGCATGGTCAGCACAAGATATTGCTGGGGTGTCAGCGAGGCGATTCCCGCCATCAATTGTTGTTCACTCTGGCTCAGGGGCAGGCATCTCCTCGATCCCGCCTGTGCCGGTGGTAGCCAGATGTCGCCTTGCAGAACGGTCTGAATCGCTTCCAGAATGGTCGTGACGCCGGACGACTTTGGCAGAAACCCCCTGGCGCCAAATTCCACAGCACGCTGGATGATGTCGGTCTTTTCATTGGCAGATACCACCAGCACCGGCATCTTGCCACAATGCCCCTGCACATAGGCCAGAGCACTGAATCCGTGGGCGCCGGGCATGTGCAGATCCAGTAATACCAAATCCGTATCGGGATGATCGCTCAACTTGATTTGCAGGCTCGCCATATCCTGTGCTTCAACGATTTCCTGTTCACCACCCATGGTTTGCAGCACCTGGGAAATGGCATTTCTGAAGAGTGGGTGGTCATCGGCAACAATAAATTTCGACATTATTTTTGTACTTCAGCAGGTATTTATTTTTGATGGTAATGCGCGCGCTGTTGAGTGGCAAGGTTTTCATTTTTCACAAAAAAACCTTTTCTCCCGCCTATTTCGTTAGACATTGGTCTTAAATTTCCTGCCGAATCGACCTTGGTCGGATACCCAAACAAGTTCCTCAGCGTTACATCTGTCGCTGTTACAGAATTTTTGGGAGAAGGTGATGGTTAACAGAAAAAAAATGGCCACGGTTTCAGGTGTCATTTTGCCGATGCTGGTTTTTTCGGGGCAGCTTTGGGCAAATGCCACCAATGAGGAACTGGCGGCCAGGGTGGAGCAACTGGAGTCACTGGTGACGCAACTGCAGCAGTTGGTTGCGGAGCAGGGTGAGCAGCAGCAGGAAATGGCCACGACGGTCAGCAAGAAAGTCGATGCGCCGTTGTCCGGCACCAAATTCAGTTACGGCGGTTATGTGAAGTTCGATGCCATGAGCAGCAGTTTCTCCGATGGGGAGCGTGCTACAGCATCCATCGGTGACGATATTCTGGTGCCGTCGACCATCCCGGTGGATGGCAAAGGCGGCGCCAGCCGCTTCGACAGTTCGGCAAAGACCTCGCGGTTCTGGTTCAAAACCATCACGCCCACCGATATGGGGGATGTGCGAACCCATATCGAAATGGATTTGCTGACTTTCGATGGTGACGAGCGGATCACCAATGCCAATCATTCCAGAATTCGGCACGCCTATCTGGCGTGGGATTACCGTGATAACGCATCACTGTTGCTTGGCCAGACCTGGAGTACGTTTATGAACGTGAATGTACTGCCGGAAACGGTCGACTTCATTGGCCCCACCTCCGGGGTCATTTTCAACCGGCAGGCCCAGGCCCGCTGGAGTTACCGGTTTGAAAAGGGTGGTGCCGTTCATGTGGCGCTGGAGAATCCCTCAAGTGGTGCGATCGATGGTGGTGGCGGTATCGAAAGCAGCAATTTCGATGACAACAGTCTGCCCGATCTGGCGCTGCGTTATGACGGCAAGGTGGGTGATCTCAGCTACAGCCTAGCTGCCATTGGTCGGCAGATCAGTTATGACACTGGCACACAGGATGAGGATGCCTATGGTCTTGGTCTAAGCCTGTCGGGTAAATACCAGTTCAGCAATGGGGACGATCTGAAGGTTCAGCTCAATCACGGTCACCTTGGCCGCTATATTGCCCTGCAGGCATTTCGCGATGCCGCTGTTGAGGCCGATGGCGATCTGGATCTACTGGATGTTACCGGTGGTTTTATTGCCTACCGCCACTTCTGGTCACCCAGATGGCGCAGCACGCTCTCCTATGCCATGACCAGGGCCGACAACGCAAGTGATGTGGCCACTACCAATACCGAAGAGGTCAGCAACTACGGACTTAATCTGTTCTATTCCCCCACCGACAAACTGTCGTTCGGGATGGAGTACATCAGAGCGAAACGGGAACTGGAAAACGGCAATGATGGCGATTTGAAACGTCTGCAGTTTACCGGCAAATACGTATTTGAATAGACCGATAACGGGAGGAGTGTTGTCGGCTTAGACCAAGGTTGCAGAGACACAGGGGCACGACGGGATTAACTTGGTAGTGTCCGCTATTAAAAGATAAACAACGGGAGTGGAGGACATTTTATGAGCTTCGAAACTAATGAACATGCACAGGCATACTGGAAGGAGAACCTGCGGTTGCTGATCACGCTGCTGGTGATCTGGTTCACCGTTTCATTCGGGTTTGGCATTCTGTTGGTCGAGCAGTTGAATAACATCCAGTTATTCGGTTTCAAGCTCGGTTTCTGGTTTGCCCAGCAGGGTTCCATCTATGTATTTGTGGTGCTGATCTTCGTTTATGTGTTGAAGATGCGGGCACTGGATCGCAAGTACAACGTTCAAGAAGACGAAGAGTAGGGGCATGGATATGGGTATTCAAACCTGGACATTTTTACTGGTGGGTCTCAGTTTCGCGTTGTATATCGGTATTGCGATCTGGGCTAGGGCGGGCTCCACCAAGGAGTTTTATGTTGCCGGTGGTGGGGTTCCTCCGGTGGCCAATGGGATGGCCACAGCAGCGGACTGGATGTCTGCGGCATCCTTTATCTCCATGGCGGGGCTGATCTCGTTTATCGGTTATGACGGCAGTGTCTATCTGATGGGTTGGACGGGAGGCTACGTGCTGCTGGCACTTTGCCTGGCCCCCTACCTGAGAAAATTTGGCAAATTTACCGTGCCGGATTTTATCGGGGACCGTTATTACTCCCAGACCGCTAGAACGGTGGCTGTCATCTGTGCCATTTTTGTTTCGTTCACCTATGTGGCGGGGCAAATGCGTGGCGTCGGTGTGGTCTTCTCGCGCTTTCTCGAGGTGGATATTGTTACCGGTGTATTGCTGGGGATGTGCGTGGTCTTTTTTTACGCCGTGCTCGGTGGCATGAAGGGTATTACCTACACCCAGGTGGCCCAGTATTGTGTGCTGATTTTTGCGTACCTGGTCCCGGCAATTTTTATCTCGGTGATGATGACGGGAAATCCTGTGCCCCAGTTGGGTTTTGGTGGCACGCTTGCCGACGGGTCGGGTGTCTATCTGATGGACAAACTGAATGGCCTGTCGACGGAGCTCGGCTTCAATGAGTACACCTCGGGGACCAAGAGTACGATTGATGTCTTCTTTATCACCTTTGCCCTGATGGTGGGTACGGCTGGTTTGCCACACGTCATCGTGCGTTTCTTCACGGTGCCGAAAGTCTCGGATGCCCGTCTTTCAGCGGGATGGGCCTTGGTCTTCATTGCCATCCTGTACACCACCGCACCGGCTATCGCCTCTTTCGCTCGCGTCAACATGATCGAGACCATTAACGGTCCGGAAGGTCAGGGTGTCGCTTATGAGCAGGCTCCCGGGTGGATAAAAAACTGGGAGAGAACCGGGCTGATTGGCTGGGAAGATAAAAACGACGATGGGCGGATGTTCTATGCGGGTGATGAGCGCAATGAAATGGCGATTGACCGCGACATTATTGTTATGGCGAATCCCGAAATTGCCAACTTGCCGGCCTGGGTGATCGCACTGGTGGCTGCGGGTGGCGTCGCTGCGGCCCTGTCGACCTCTGCGGGTTTGCTGCTGGTCATTTCCACCTCCATCTCCCATGACCTGCTGAAACGAAACCTGATGCCCAATATCACGGACAAGCAGGAACTGCTCTATGCCCGGATTGCTGCTGCCTGCGGTATAGCCGTGGCCGCTTACTTGGGTATCAATCCACCGGGTTTTGTGGCGGAGGTGGTGGCGTTTGCCTTCGGTCTTGCCGCATCCAGTTTCTTCCCGGCCATTATTCTGGGTATTTTCTACAAGAAAATGAACAAGGAAGGGGCCATTGCCGGCATGCTGACAGGCATTACCTTTACGGCGGCTTATATTGTTTACTTCAAGTTCATTAATCCCGCAGCGAATACACCGGATAACTGGTGGTTGGGAGTGTCCCCGGAAGGCATCGGTACGTTGGGCATGGTCTTCAACTTTGTGGTGGCCTTTATCGTATTGAAGTTGACCAGAGAAGCGCCGGACCATATCAAGGAACTGGTGGAAAGTCTGCGTTATCCGAAGGGCGCCGGGCAGGCACAGGATCACTAGATATTATTTCCCCCCTTTGGGCCGCTCTATGAGCGGCCTTTTTTATCTTATCGTCCAATAAAAAACCCACCGGGTTGCCCCGGTGGGTGGTGGCAGAACTGGTCAGACCGTTATTTCTTGACGCGATCTAGCAGTGACTGAACTTCTCTGCCGGCGATCTCCTTGCTGCCCAGGCCAATCGCAATGGCTGCGCCGACGGCTACCGCACCAAGCATCAGGCCAAAGGCAATATTGATGATGTCTTGCGCAAGGCCGATCTGACGCAGCGCCATGGCAATGCTCAGAAACATGATGGCAAGGCTGGCAAGGTTGCCTGCTGCAGAGGGCATTCCCGCCTCAATAATCAACAACCGTACTTTTCTGGCAATGAAAATACCGATAGCCAGAATCAGTGCACCCAGCAGTACCTGAACGGCGAAACTGATCATGACGGTCACAATCTGGCTGAGGGGTTCAAAGCTCAGTAACTCAGTGGCGCCGAGAATCGCGAACAGGATAATGCCCAGTAGCACCAGACTGCCCGCATACTGACTCGGGGTGCGTTCCAGCCCCATTTTGAAGCCGAGCTTTTCAATTAATTGATTGAACCCGGCCGCTGTCAGTAAATCCGTCACCAGACTGGCAATCAACTTACCCACATAGTAAGAGATGGCGAGCACCAGCACGGCCGCGAGGATGCCAGGCACGGCAGCAAAAATCATATCAATCATGTTTTGCGCGGGCGTGGAAATAGCTGCGATCTTCAGAGCTTCCAGCGATTGCACAATCACCAGCAGCAAAATGAAGGTGTAAATCAGTGTGCCGACCAGTGTGGAACATTTCTGCTGAATACCGGACTTCTCACTCAGTCGGTCGATGCCAGAGGCGGCCAGCAGGCTACTGACAATCTGTCTTACCAGCTTGGCTACGAAATAACCAATGGCGAAGATAAGCAGTGCCGAGAGGATATTCGGCAGGTAGCTGAACAGCTTGTCGAACATGCTTTGCAGGGGCGCGACCAGACTTTCCATCTGCAGGGCGCTCAGCACCATTGGCAGGAAGAGTAGAAATACCAGCCAGTAGCCAGCGGTAGCCAGAGATTGACTCACGGTTACCTTGTCTTCCTCATCGTGCTCAAGCTTGTTGAGGCGCTCGTCCAGTTTGCCCAGTGTGGCGCCCTTCTCAATGGCTTTTTTCACGAGCGCTGCCAGTACCCAGGCGAGCAGTAGCAGACCGAGTGCTGCAGCAAATTTTGGTAGGTAGGTAAAAATCTCGGTCAGCAACACATTTAATGGCTGCGTCACTGATTGAAGATCGAGCTTTTCAAAGAAGGAGATAAAGCCAAAGATCATGATGATCCAGAAGGCCGTCGTGGAGATGACTTTTTCCACGGGGAAGTCATCATTTAGCCCGACCGTGCGGGTGAACCGGTTATCCAGATCGGTTTTCAGCAGCAGCCGATGTGACAAGCTTTTGACAATCCGTGCTGCGATATAAAAGACGAGCAGGTATAAAACGGCCACCAGGAAGAGCAAAACAGGGCCTTCGTACTGGTTCCAGAAGCTGGTAATTTCACTCATAGCGGGATCCTTCTGTTTTTCTATTGAAAGACAAGCATAGGTGTCTTGACCGTGAATGTCCAAAAACGGGCCTTCGGAGAGAACTGGCTTTTTTTGGCAGAGTGGCAGGTATTTTTGAATGGAACGAGGTCGGGACAATTGTAAAATCAACTCATCTGATTTTTTCTAATCGATGACTTTGCCGCGCAGGGCCTTCGTCTTACCGCGCTGAGTTTTGTTATCCACTCGCCGGGTTTTGGAGGCTTTTGTCGCACGGGTGGGTATGCGCGTTTTTTTGACTGCAGTGGCGGAGAGAATAACGTCTTTCAAGCGTTCCAGGGCATCCAGCCGGTTTTTTTCCTGGGTACGGAATTGCTGCGCCTTGATCACAATCACGCCTTCTTTATTAATCCGGCGGTCCCTCGTGACCAGCAGCTGTTGCTTGTAGTCATCGGGCAGGGACGATGCGTTGATGTCAAAGCGCAGGTGTATCGCCGAAGAGACCTTGTTGACGTTCTGTCCCCCGGCCCCCTGGGAGCGAATGGCTGTCAGTTCAATTTCTTCGTCGGGAATAGCAATTTTTTTCGTGATGTCCAGCAACGTCCAATACTCCAATGTTTGCCTCAGGTTGAATTATAGGGAGGCAATAGTCGTCAGCAAGTATGCAGGCGAGATGAGTTATCGGCGATTACAAGTCTCATGACAGCCAATGGATCAACGTTGTCCCGTCTAGCCGTCTCCTTGATAAATGTTTGGCAGCACGCCATAGTATTCCCATGTCTGTTACCAAAACACACTGGGTTCTCTGGATCATCACCGCCTTTCTTTTGTCGGTGCTGGTGAATACCGCCCACGCCAGTGTGAACAGTCGTCATGACCTATCGCAAAGGGCGGAATCATCCCATAGTACAGCGATGCCCTGCGAGTCGGAATCTGCCCATCCTGCCGGGGTGCAGCACGCAAATGGAAATAACCACAGCTGTATGTCCGATATATGCCATTGCGTGACCCAGGGTTGCCATTTGACGCCGATAGGCATTAATCCCCTGCTTGCCTGGATGTCCTTGCCTCATCATCCCGCTCAGACAACGCTTCGGCAGAACCTGCTGAATGCCGGGCCCCACCGACTTGATCGTCCTCCCCGAAGCTGATTGTCCGCCGTTATCAACACCTCGCCGAGGTGCTGCAGGATAATTCATCTGAGGATTGAACAAATGTCATTATTTTCAAGGCTGTTGACGGCTTTCTGGATGTCCATGATCGCCATAAATGCCGTCGCCAATATCACTGAGTACCACCTGGAGATTGACCGCCAGACCGTCAACATCACAGATAAGCCGTTACAGCGTATTACGGTTAACGGAAGTATCCCCGGGCCTGTGCTGGAATTCACTGAAGGTGATACAGCGGTGATTCATGTCACCAACAAAATGAAGGTGCCAAGCTCGGTCCACTGGCATGGATTGCTGTTGCCGCCGGCAATGGATGGTGTGCCGGGCTTCAGCGGTTATCCCGGTATTGCACCAGGGGAAACCTTTACCTATCGATTTGAGCTTCGGCAAAACGGTACTTACTGGTACCACGCCCACAGTGGCACCCAGGAACAGGACGGCCACTACGGTGCCCTGATTGTGCACCCCAAAGACCGCAGTCTGATTCAGGCTGATCGGGATTATGTGGTGCTACTGTCTGACTTCAGTGAAGAAGCCAGTACACAGATCATGGCGAATTTGAAAAAAGATCCACACTATTACAACTACTCCCAGCGCACCATCGGTGATTTTCTGGATGATGTGCGCAACCGCGGTCTGGCCGACGCCTGGCAATGGGCTACCGATTGGGGTGAGATGCGGATGTCGCCCACCGACATCGCGGATGTCAGTGGCTACACCTTTCTCATCAATGGCCAGACACCGGCGCAAAACTGGACCGGTTTATTCAACCCCGGCGAAACCGTCCGGCTGCGTTTTATCAATGCCTCGGCCATGTCCATGTATGACGTCCGCATCCCCGGCCTGACAATGGATGTGGTGCAGGCAGATGGCCAATATGTTGAGCCTGTCACCGTGGATGAATTCCGCTTTGCCGTGGCAGAAACCTATGACGTGCTTGTCAGACCGACCACCGACACGGCTTTTACCATTGCCGCAGAAGCCATTGATCGCACCGGTTTTGCCATGGGCACCCTGGCGCCCCGCAGCGGGATGCGAGGCCCCGAACCGGAAGTCCGGTCGCGTGCATTGCTGACCATGGGTGACATGGGGCACGGTGAAATTCAAGACGATGCAGATACCGGTGAAGCTGCCATGACAGGTCATGCCGGTCACGGAATGGCCCAACAGCACAATACAGTTTCGGCGGGCAGTGGCTGGTCCGATGCCGGTACGCCGCCAGGCCACAAGGCCCTGAGTTATGCCGATCTTCGGTCTTTGCAACAACAGACGGATACCCGGCCACCGGAACGTGAAATTGTGGTCAGTCTGGGCGGTTCCATGTCGCGCTTTATCTGGACCATCAATGGTCACAAGTTTGGTGACGAGGGTTTCAAACCCCTGCAACTGGACTACGGTGAGCGCGTCAAGTTGACGTTTAAAAACACCTCCATGATGGCCCATCCGATGCACCTGCACGGCATGTTTATCCAGCTGGATAACGGTCAACCCGCTGAGCGATTGCCCAATAAACATACCGTGAATGTGCCACCGGGAAAATCCTATTCCGTATTGCTGACAGCAGATGAGCCGGGCGAATGGGCCTTTCATTGTCACCTTCTGTTCCATATGGCCGCTGGCATGATGACCAAACTGGTGGTGGCGGAATACGATGCGGTGGCTGATGAGAAAGCTGCCGCAATATCCGATCCAGGCCCCGGGTCACCCCCATCCCTGAACCACGAAGTTCAACAGCGTGGAGGGGAGCATCATGGGCATTAGTCAACGGTATTGTTCTGCGTTGGGGTTTTTTCTGCTGATATCCGTTGGTGCGTGGGCCGAGAATCCTCACCATCCCAGTCCCGTATTCCACGCTTTTTGGCTCGAGGCACAGCACGGCGGTGGAAGTGAAGGCGGTATCACTGATATTGAGCTGGATGGCTGGATCGGTGGCGATACGCACAAACTGTGGTTGAAAACGGATATCAAACAGCACAAGGGTGCTCTGCAGGAGAGTGAGTTCTGGGCGATGTACAGCCGAAATGTGAGCGAATTCTGGGACTTTCAGACCGGTATTCGCCTTGATACCCAGCCCGATTCGACGGGGTACTTCACCCTGGGGGTCAATGGCCTGGCGCCTTACTTCCTGAAAACCCAGGCCCACCTGTTTGTCAGTGACTACGGCGATATCACGGCCCGGTTGAAGCAGAGCACCCATCTGCTGGTGACGCAACGGATGGGTATTGAGCCCTACTACCGGCTGGAAATGGCCGCTCAGCGGGTGGCACGCCAGTCACAGGGTCAGGGCCTGACCAATGGACGACTGGGTGTGCGTTTCAATTACGAAATTACCCGGGAATGGTCGCCCTATGTGGATTTCCGCTACGACTGGAAATTCGGCGGCACATCGTCTATCGCCAACAACAACGACGAGCGTCGGGATCATTTTACCCTGTCACTGGGTGTGGCCCTGATGTTCTAGCCTGTGGGTCATGCCCTGTCATCTGAGTTTGACGGCCCTCAGGCGCAGGGCATTGCCAATCACGCTGACCGATGACAGGGACATCGCCGCTGCGGCAATGATCGGTGATAACAGTAACCCGGTGAATGGGTAGAGGATGCCAGCGGCAATTGGCACCCCGGCGGCATTATAGGCAAAGGCAAAAAACAGGTTCTGGCGGATGTTGCGCATGGTGGCGCGGGATAAATGATAGGCCTCGACGATTCCTGCCAAGTCGCCCCTGAGTAGCGTTACGCCAGCGCTTTCGATAGCGACATCGGTACCGGTACCCATGGCGATCCCCACATCGGCGCTGGCCAGTGCCGGCGCGTCGTTTACGCCATCGCCGACCATGACCACAATGCGTCTCTCGTCCTGCAGACGGCGAACGGCAAGGCTTTTATCCTCGGGTAAAACCTCGGCCTCCACCTCATCGATGTTCAACTGGCGGGCAATGGCCTCCGCCGATGTGCGGTTGTCACCCGTCAGCATAACCACGCGAAGGCCATCATGCTGTAAGGCACGAATGGCAGCTGCAGTGGTTTCCTTGATGGGATCTGCTATCGCAAACAAGCCTGCATATTGACCATTGACGGCGATGAAAATGACGGTGGCACCGTCATGGCGAAGTGCCTCGGCACTGTCGGCACAGGCTGACAGATCGACAGCTTCGCTTTCCATCAACAGACGATTACCCAGGACAATCTGGGTGCCCTCAATTCTGCCGGTGACACCCTTGCCATTGAGGGCCTGAAAATCTTCTGGTTCGGACAGGGTCAATTCCAGTTCACCGGCTTTTGCCAGCATGGCCTCCGCCAGGGGGTGTTCGCTCGATCGCTCCAGGCTGGCGCCGAGTCGCAGTAAGGTATTTTGATCAAAGCCCGAAGCAGGATGGATGCCGGTTACCTGGGGTTTGCCTTCCGTCAGCGTGCCGGTTTTGTCGATCACTACGGTATCCACTTTTTCCAGTCGTTCCAGCGCTTCGGCATTCCGTATCAGGACGCCGGCCTGTGCCCCGCGCCCGACTCCCACCATGATTGACATCGGTGTGGCCAGCCCCAATGCGCAGGGGCAGGCAATAATCAGAACACTGACGGCTGCAATGAGGGCAAATGCCATTGGCGGGGTGGGTCCCCATATTGACCAGACAATGAATGCGATGAGGGCAACGAGCATCACGACCGGTACAAAAATTCCGGCGACCTTGTCCGCCAGACCCTGGATGGGCGCGCGTGTTCGCTGGGCACTGGCCACCATCTGGACAATCTGTGACAGCATTGTGTCCCGGCCGACTTTGTCGGCACGCATGATGAACGAGCCCTGGCCATTGATACTGCCGCCGATAACCCTGTCGCCCGACTGTTTTTTGACGGCCAGTGGTTCGCCGGTCACCATCGATTCGTCGATATTGGAGCTGCCCTCAAGTACTTCACCATCCAGCGGCACTTTGTCGCCGGGGCGAACCCTGAGACGGTCGCCCACCTGTACCCGGTCGAGCGAGATAGTCGCTTCATCGCCCTGGCTATCCAGCCGCCGTGCCGTGGTCGGCGCCAGATTCAGCAGTGCACGAATGGCTCCGGAGGTTTTTTCCCGGGCGCGCAATTCGAGTACCTGGCCCAGCAGTACCAGCACGATAATCACGGCGGCGGCCTCAAAATAGACAGCGACTGAACCATCCTGTTGGCGGAATGCCGGAGGAAAGAGATCCGGCGCCAGTGTGGCAAACAGACTGTATAGCCAGGCGGCTCCGGTGCCGATGGCAATCAGGGTAAACATGTTCAGGTTGCGACGTAAAATGGACTTCCAGCCACGCTGGAAGAATGGCCATCCCGCCCACAACACCACGGGGGTGGCGAGCAGCAATTGCACCCAGTTGGAAACCTGCGGTGATATCAGACTGTCGGTGTGAAAGAAGTGGCTGCTCATTTCGAGGATAAAGACCGGTAGCGCCAATATCAGCCCAAGCCAGAAGCGCCGGTTCATATCGAGTAGTTCCGCCGAGGGTTCGCTGTCGGCAGTGATTTCTTCCGGTTCCAGCGCCATCCCGCAGATGGGGCAATCGCCTGGCCCCTGCTGTTGAATTTCGGGGTGCATGGGGCAGGTAAAGAGTGCCCCGGGCAGGGTCTTTTGTTCTGCGGGCGAGCCGTCTAGATAGGGTACGGGGTCGTTTTCAAACTTTTCCCGGCAGCGGGCGGCACAGAAATACCAGGTTTTACCCGCATATTGGGAAAAATGCCGGGCTTCCCGTGGGTTGACGGTCATGCCACAGACGGGATCTTTTGTTTCAGCGGTTTCGGTTGTATCAGAGATCGCTCATTCTCCCTGTCTGGGTAGCCAGCCGCATCACTTCGTGTTCCTCCATTTCGAGTAACGATTCCAGCAGGCCTCTGGCTTCGGGAATTTCCGCTTTACTGGATAGCGTCCGGTAAAGGTCAATCATCTGCTCGTGCAGGCTGAAAACCTCCTGACAGATATCATCAAAACCCAGCTTGCCAAAAGGGATTTCGCAGGGTTGGGAGATCTTGATCGGTTGGTGTGACAGATAGTCGTAAACGTAGGTCTGCATCGCTTTCTGGTCTGCCTGCAGTTCAAACTGGGCGACCATTCTCTCCATCTCTGCCTCGTGATTCGACAGATAGGCAAGCAATAATTTGGCACGTTCTTCCTGATTCTCGCCGATACCCTTATCGAGACAATGTGCCAAATGCGCATGCAGTTGGCGGGTCCAGTCGATCAGTTCGGCAAAGGTTTTGATGTCCATCCTTACTCCTGTTGTTTTATTGTTCAGTCTCAATGATTATTTTCAGTGGTTAAAGCAATACTTTTATACAGTGCTAAATGATTCCCTGCCAACCCAATGTCTACCCTACGAACAGGGACCGGTATGCGGTGATGGCTTAACCAGGTGTAAACAGATTGTCATGACGTTGTCCCAGCTCTCGTCCATCGCCAGTTGATTACCTCTGGCATATCCTGCCCGTATTCATTGATATAGGACTTGTGCTCGGTCAACTTGGTATGGAGTTGTTGCTTCAACTCAATCCCCTGGCGACCGGTATGGGGCAGGTGGTCGATGGCTGCCATCGCCAGATGGAATCGGTCCAGCCTGTTTCGAACCGTCATATCAAAGGGCGTGGTGGTAGAACCTTCCTCCTGGAACCCGTGTACATGCAGGTTCTGGTGATTATGGCGCCGATAGGTGAGCCGGTGAATCAGCAGCGGATAGCCGTGGTAGGCAAAAATAATCGGTTTGTCCGCCGTAAACAAGGCATCGAAGTTGGCATCGCACAAGCCGTGAGGATGCTTGCTGTCGGGCAGCAGGCGCATCAGATCCACCACATTGACGACCCGGATTTTCACCGCCGGCAATGCTTCGCGCAGGATGGATACGGCTGCCATGGTCTCCAGGGTAGGTACATCACCGCAGCAGGCCATCACCACATCCGGTTCTTCTTCCCCCTCATTGCCGGCCCAGGACCAGATGCCGATACCGGCGGAGCAGTGTTTGACCGCCTGATCCATGGTCAGCCACTGGGGTGCGGACTGCTTGCCGGCTACGATGACATTCACGTAGTTGCGGCTGCGCAGGCAGTGATCGGTAACCGACAGCAGGGTATTGGCATCCGGCGGCAGATAAACGCGGATGATTTTGGCCTGTTTGTTGGCAACCACGTCGATGAAGCCCGGATCCTGGTGACTGAAGCCATTGTGGTCCTGGCGCCAGACATGGGATGACAGCAGGTAATTGAGGGACGCTATCGGTGGTCGCCAGGCGATATCGCCGGCCACATCCAGCCATTTGGCATGCTGGTTGAACATGGAATCGACAATGTGAATAAAGGCCTCATAGCAGGAAAAAAAGCCGTGTCGACCCGTCAGCAGGTAGCCTTCCAGCCAGCCTTCACACTGGTGCTCACTGAGCATTTCCATCACCCGGCCATCGGCTGCCACATGCTCGTCACCGGGCAGAATTTCGGCGGTGGAACAGCGGTTGGTCACCTCGAATACCGCATTCCAGCGGTTTGAATTGGTTTCATCCGGGCTGAATACCCGGAAGTTTTCCGGGTTGTGGGTGATGACATCGCGGATAAACTGTCCCTGCACCCGGGTGGATTCACAGTCCACTCCACCGGGTGTCTCCACAGCGACGGCATAGTCTCTGAAATCCGGCAGGCTAAGGTCCTTCAATAGCAGTCCGCCGTTGCTGTGTGGGTTGGCACCCATACGGCGTTCACCCTTGGGTGCCAGCGCTGCCAGTTCATCAATGAGCTTGCCCTGTTGGTCGAACAGTTCCTCGGGGCGGTAACTCCGCAACCAGTTTTCCAGTATTTCCAGGTGTCCGGGATGACGCATATTCCCCATCGGCACCTGATGGGCGCGGAAGGTGCCCTCGGCAGGTTTGTCATCGACAGTTTCTGGACCCGTCCATCCTTTTGGGGAACGAAGAATGATCATTGGCCAGCGGGGGCGCACTTTAAAGCCGTTGCTGCGGGCTTCAGCCTGAATCCGGTTAATCTCGGCGATGGCACTGTCGAGTGTTTCCGCCATCTGTTGATGCATCGCCTCCGGGGAGTTACCTTCCACAAAGTAGGGTTTGTAACCGTAGCCGGTAAACAATGCTTCCAGCTCATCATGAGGAATTCTGGCCAGTACGGTAGGCCCGGCAATCTTATAACCGTTCAGGTGCAGGATGGGCAGAACTGCGCCGTCGTGCACGGGATTCAGAAACTTGTTGGAGTGCCAGCTGGTAGCCAGGGGGCCGGTTTCTGCTTCGCCATCGCCCACGACACAGGCCACGATCAGGTCCGGATTGTCAAACGCAGCGCCGAATGCGTGGGAGAGCGCATAGCCCAGCTCGCCGCCCTCATGGATTGAGCCGGGGGTTTCCGGCGCCACATGACTGGGAATCCCACCGGGGAATGAGAACTGCTTGAACAGCCGTTTCATCCCGATTTCATCCGGGGAGACTTCCGGGTAGGTTTCACTGTAAGTGCCCTCCAGCCAGGTATTGGCCACAATGCCCGGTCCGCCGTGGCCTGGGCCTGTGATGTAGAGGATGTTGAGATCCAGCGCTTTGATAACCCGGTTGAGATGCACGTAAATAAAATTCAGTCCGGGCGTGGTGCCCCAGTGGCCGAGTAGCCGGGGCTTGATATGTGCCTGTTTCAGCGGTTCTCTGAGCAGCGGATTATCCAGCAGGTAGATCTGTCCCACTGACAGATAATTGGCAGCACGCCAGTAGGCATCGATTTTGTGCAGATGTTCCGCTGTCAGTGGCTGGTGATTCCGTACCTTGCCACTGTCCGCTGAATGTCGGTGTTGCATAGAATGTCACCTTGCCCGGTAAGAGTCTTCATCATAGTCAAAAAAGCCGGTCCTCAGCCACTGTTGACTGTGGGGTATGAACGATCCTGACTGAGTACCACTCGGTCGGGCTGTAGGTCGTCAGGGCGGGAATTGCAGGAGGCGGTGGACAGATCTGGCGATAATCAGCGCTTCATCGGTAGCAATCACGCGCACAGTGACCGCGCTGGTTGCGGTTGAGATCACCGCAGCATTGTCGGCATTGGCCTGGGGGGCCAGAGTAATGCCGAGATAGCCGAGTCCCTCGCAGATACGTGCGCGGATAGCCGGCGCATTCTCGCCGATACCACCGCTGAACACCAGTGTGTCAAGCCCCTCCAGGGCAGCGGTATAGCCGCCGAGCCACTTTTTGGTCTGATAACAGAACAGTGCCAGCGCCTCCCGTGCCCGGTTGTCGGTATCTTCCATGGCCAGCAGTTTCCGCACATCAGCGCTGGTTTCAGAGACGCCCAGCAGGCCCGACTCCTGACTGGCGAGCCGTTGGAATTCTGTCGCAGTGATATTCTCCCGTTGCTCAAGATAGCTGGCCACGCCGGGTTCCAGATCCCCCGAACGGCTGCTCATGGGCAACCCGGAGGTCGGTGTGAACCCCATGCTGGTATCAATGCTTTTGCCATTGCGGACAGCGGCGAGGCTGGCGCCATTGCCGAGGTGGGCAAGAATCACCCGGCCTGCTGTTGCCGCTGGGTCGCCGAGGCTGACCAGTTCTTCCATCAGGTAGTTATAGGACAGGCCGTGAAAACCATAGCGTCGCACGCCCAACGCCTCGAAGCGGCGGGGAATGGGCAGCAGTTGTGCCACCCGAGGCATGCTGGTGTGGAACGCCGTATCAAAGCAGGCCACCTGTGGCAGGGAGGGAAAACGTTCCTGCAACACCTCGATCAACGCCAGCTCGCGGGGCAGATGTTCTGGTGCGAAGTGACTGATGCCTGCCAGTTCGGCCAGCAGTGCCGGGGTAATTCGCTCCGGCTCGGTATGAGACAGGCCGTGGACCAGTCGATGGCCGATCGCCTGAACCGATGAAATGCCCCCCGAGGCCTCCAGCCAGTCCACAAAAGACGCGGCCATCGCCGTGGGGTCGGCAGGTATGTCGATGGTCCTGTCGATGGTTTCGCCGGAAATATCCACCATGATCAATCGGGTTCCGGGGATACCGATTCGCTCAATCCGGCCATGCAGTACCTGTTGCAATGGCTCTTCAGCCCGGTAATGGGCAAAGCGGATACTGGAAGAGCCCGCATTAATGATCAGAATGGTCGGCTTGATTGCATCCAAAAAGCTATCTCCCGGTGTTGAATCTGAGGGTCGTGTCGTCGTCCCGATTAACCGGCCTGGCATATGGATGTGTCAAGTTGAGTCAGTCCGGTTAATGCTATTACCCAACAAAAAAACGTATCTCTGCCATTTAAGAAGATCACGAATTTTCCTTAAGACAGTCACGAGTTTTCCGTTCCATGACTTTTGTGGCAGGGAGCGGTACGGGTTTTTCGAGCGCCGCTTCCTCTTTCTCCCTCCTCTTTCTCCTTCCACTTTCGCCTAATTGTTGCAGATACACCATGGGGGCTATCTTTCAAATAGAATAGGGACTTTCAGTTAGCGTAATGGCTTTCAGTTAGCGTAATGGCTTTCAGTTAGCGTAATGGCTTTCAGTTAGCGTAACGGCCTTAAGTTTAGCGTAAGGCTTTCGGCTAGAGTTACGGGTAATTGTGTTGAGGCAGGTTTTATGACCGTCAGTGTTGAAGTGGCTGCAATCAGAGAATTTCTTGCCGGGTGCCCACCCTTTGATGAGCTCCCCGCAGAGATGCTCGGGCGCGCCGCCAGCAAAGTGCAGATTGCCTATTATCGTGCCGGTGATCCCGGCGCGGTCCTCGACTATTCCAGCCCGCGCCTGTATGTGGTTCGCACGGGTGCGTTTGAGGTGCGTGACAGCGAGGGGCAGTTGCTCGATCGGGTGGAACCCGGCGGTTACTTTGGTTACCCGTCGTTGCTGACCGGCGACGCTATCACCAACCAGCTGACAGTGATTGAGGATGGACTGGTCTACCAGCTCGACGGGGACCTGTTTCAGGCGTTGCGCTCTGCCAGTCGACCCTTCGATCGTTTCTTCAATCGCGCGCATGCCAACCGTTTGCGCCATGCCGTGCGGTTTCGCGAACAGAGTTATCAACTTACCCGTCGGGTTGGCGACATTTGTTCACGCCAGCCGGTGGTCGCGTTAGCCGGTCAGACTGTGGCCGAGGTGGCGAAATTGATGACAGCTGAGCGGGTATCATCGGTGATCGTAATAGATGACAGAGACCGGTTGTATGGTCTGGTGACCGATCGCGATTTGCGTATTCGTGTGGTTGCCGAAGGTCGCAGTGCGGACACCCCCCTGGCCGACATCATGACCACGGACCTGGTCAGTGTCTCAGCGGAGAGCCTGGTCTTTGAAGCCACACTGTTGATGACCGAGCACAACATTCACCACTTGCCAGTACTTCGCGACGGCAGTCCCGTCGGGATGGTGACCACCACCGATCTAATCAAGGCACAGAAAGCGGACCCCGTTCTTTTGATTGGTGAAATCGGCCATCAGGAGACGGTGGCCGGTTTGCAACGGGTGTCGCGTGATATTCCGGAATTGCTGGGTAGCCTGATCCGGGCTGGTGCCAGTGCTGACCAGGTTGGCCGTTTGCTGACCACTGTGACCGATGCCTTGACCCGGCAACTGATCCATCAGGCAATGGGCAAGCTGGGTGCTGCGCCGACGGCCTTTGCCTGGTTGGCCTTCGGTTCACAGGGCCGGCAGGATCAGGCCGCGATTTCCGATCAGGACAACGGCCTGTTACTCAGTGACGGAGCGACCGGGGAGGACGACAGTTACTTTAAAGCACTGGCGACTTATGTGAACGACGGTCTGGATCGCTGCGGTTACAAGTACTGTCCCGGGGAAGTGATGGCTACTACCGATCGCTGGCGACAACCCCTGGCTGGTTGGAAGAAACAGTTTCTCGGCTGGATTAATCAGCCGTCTACAAAAGCACTGATGCACGCCAGTATTTTCTTTGACATGCGCTGTGTTTTTGGTGACAGGGTCCTGTTTTCGGACCTCCAACAGACGGTGTGTAGCGCCGCCAGGGGAAACGAAATTTTTCTGGCCAACCTCACTGCCAACGCCCTGAAACTGACCCCCCCGATGGGTTTTTTCAAACATTTTGTGCTGGAGCACAGCGGTGAGCACAAACACGCGTTTGACATGAAGTTGCGAGGCATCATGCCGATCAATGATATCGCCCGAATTCATGCGCTCGCCACGGGCTCCACTGAAATACATACACTGGCCCGTTTGCGTGAAGCGGCCAGCAACCGACAGATCACCCTGAAAGATGCCCGCAACCTGATCGATGCCCACGAGTTTATTTCCCGATTGCGACTGGAACACCAGGGGGCGATGTTGAAGGCGGGCAGCAAGCCGGACAATTATCTCGATCCGAAAACACTATCGTCTCTGTCCCGTCACCAGTTGAGGGATGCGTTCGCAGTTGTTACCAGCGCCCAGGCCGCGCTGCGAGTCAAGTTTACCCGCGGATTGATGTAATGTTGGCCGGTTGGACTTACCAGCTGAAGCAAAAGCGCTATCTGGCCCGGTGTCAGCATGGCCGGATGCGGGAATACCTGCGGGCTGCTGCCCCGTCCAGAAAAGCGGATTTCAGAAAGAGCTGTTATCTGGCGGTGGATCTCGAGATGACCGGGATGGAGGTCGACTCAGATCATATCCTGAGCATCGGTTTCGTACCGATAGACAATATGAGGGTCATGCTGGCCGGTGCCCGGCACATTCTGGTACGCAGTTCCCTCGGCGTTGGTCAGAGTGCCGTGATCCACGGTATTCACGACAGGGATATGGTCGGTGCCAGCTCCCTGTCCGAGGCCATGGATTGTCTGCTGGAGGCGCTGCAGGGCAGGGTGCTGTTGCTCCACTACGCGGCCCTCGATCTGGCTTTTTTACAGGAGGCCAGCCAGCGTCTTTACGGCGTGCCACTGCTGGCGATGGTGGTGGATACTCTGGTGCTCGAAAATCAGCGACTGCAACGCAACAGTACCGGTCAACATGGGCAGGGTCTGCGGTTGTCGGATTGTCGCCGCCGCTACAACCTGCCCGATTATCATGCCCATAATGCGCTGGTGGACGCCGTCGCAACAGCAGAGCTGTTTCTTGCGCAAGTCGCTCACCGGTTCGGACGTGAGCACGCATCGCTGGCCCGGATAGTGTCCGGTTAAGATGTATCCGGGCTTGTCGGATAGAGCTTTGCCCAGGAAAAATCCCTGTGACCTGTTATGCAAAGGTCGAATAGATGCTAGGCTTCATCTCCTTTAATCTGGACCCCATAGAACTGATAACGAGAGGGAGGATTTCATGTCCGCAACCAATGTTCGTCCCGTCCCCGACGACTTCGCCACCCAGGCGCATATCGATGCTGAAACCTACGAGCGCATGTATCGCCATTCCATTGAGCACCCGGATGAATTCTGGGCCAAGGAAGCCGAACTGTTTCTCGATTGGGAAACACGCTGGAATGAGGTATGTGATTACGATTTCAACACCGGTGAAGCCAGCTGGTTTTCCGGTGGCAAACTGAATGTGACGGTCAACTGTATTGATCGTCATCTGGCGGAGCGCGGCGACAAGGTTGCACTGATCTGGGAGGGCGATCACCCGCTGGAAAGTACCGAAATCACCTATAACGAGCTCAGTGAACAGGTCAATAAACTGGCCAATGTGCTGAAATCCCGGGGTGTAAAAAAGGGTGATCGAGTCTGTATTTACATGCCGATGATTCCCGAGGCGGCCTATGCGATGCTGGCCTGTGCCCGCATTGGCGCGGTTCACTCTGTGGTATTCGGCGGATTTTCTCCCGATGCCCTGAAAGACCGGATACTCGACTCGGATTGTCAGGTGCTGATCACAGCGGATGAAGGACTGCGCGGCGGCAAGAAAATTCCATTGAAAGCCAATGCCGATCAGGCTTTGCGGAGTTGCCCCAATGTACATACCTGCCTGGTGGTGGAGCGAACCCGTTCTCTGGTGGAGTGGGACGATAATCGCGATATCTGGTATCACGAAGAAATGATGGAGGCGAATGAGTACTGTGCGCCGGAACTGATGGATGCAGAGGATCCACTTTTCATCCTCTACACTTCCGGTTCCACCGGGATGCCAAAGGGCGTGATGCACACCACCGCCGGTTATTTATTGCAATGTGCCATGACCCACAAATATGTATTCGATCACAAGGAAGATGACATTTACTGGTGTACTGCCGATGTGGGCTGGATTACTGGCCACAGTTATATTGTGTACGGTCCACTCTGCAATGGCGGGACTTCGCTGTTGTTTGAAGGCGTTCCCACTTATCCCAATGCTTCCCGTTTCTGGCAGGTGGTCGAGAAGCACCGCGTCACTATCTTTTACACTGCACCCACGGCCATTCGTGCGCTGATGGGGGCCGGTGATGATTATGTCAAAAAAGCCGACCTCAGTTCCCTGCGATTGCTGGGTACGGTGGGTGAGCCGATCAATCCTGAGGCCTGGGAGTGGTATTACCGGGTTGTTGGTGATGGTCGTTGCCCGATTGTCGATACCTGGTGGCAGACAGAGACCGGTGCCCATATGCTGACTCCTCTGCCGGGTGCCACGCTGATGAAGCCCGGTTGTGCGACCGTTCCCTTCTTTGGCGTACAACCTGTGCTGTTGGATGCCGAGGGGCATGAAATCGAGGGTCCCGGTGAAGGTGTTCTGGCTATCAAGGCATCCTGGCCAGCCCAGATTCGCGGTGTATACGGTGACATGGAACGATTCCGGGAAACCTATTTTGCTCCCTATAAAGGTTACTACTTTACCGGTGATGGTGGTCGACGGGATGCCGATGGCCACTATTGGATTACCGGTCGGGTGGACGATGTACTGAATGTTTCCGGGCATCGCATGGGGACTGCGGAGGTGGAAAGTGCTCTGGTGTTGCATGCCAATGTGGCCGAGGCTGCGGTGGTCGGTTACCCGCACGATATCAAGGGACAGGGTATTTATGCCTATGTCACGCTGATGAGTGGTGCAGAGCCATCAGATGACTTGCGCAAGGAGCTGGTGGCGCTTTGTGTGAAGGAAATTGGTGCGATTGCCAAGCCGGATGTGATTCATTGGGCTCCGGGGCTGCCGAAGACCCGGTCGGGAAAAATCATGCGCCGTATTTTACGCAAAATTGCCGCCAATGAACTGGAGAACCTGGGGGATACTTCAACCCTGGCAGATCCCGCTGTGGTGGACCAGTTGATTGAGCATCGGACCAATACCTGAGGCTCTGACAACACAGCCCGTCAGGCGGGCTGTGTTGCCACCCTGTATTGTGTCGATTCTGTCGATAATAGGTCCTGCCGATATCAGTCTGAAGCAATTACCGCCAGCAGATGATTGCCGTGATACATTTCCCTTGTCATTATTCCGTCAGCAACAGAGTAGAGTAGAGAAATGAAAATCCATCTGGTTGATTATCAGGATGGGCTCGATGCCCGTTATGGCAATTCGCCCTCACCATTTGGTTCGCTTTGGCTGGTCTGGACAGAGTCCGGTATTGAGCAGCTGGTGTTTCAGGATCGCGGTGAAACCGATCCTTTTCGGGTTTTTCCCCGGCTGGATAAAGCCAGGTGTTTCAATCGTGATGATGCGGGTGCGGCAACCTTCGTACAAACCCTGTTTTCCAGGCCCGCCCGGGAAAACCCGCAGGAAAGCAGCTTGACACTGAGTGCGCAGGGTACGGTATTTCAGCGACGGGTCTGGCAGGCATTATTGTCGATCCCCTTTGCCAGGGTGACCACCTATCAGCAGGTGGCCAGTGCCATTGACCAGCCCAAAGCGGTGCGCGCCGTGGCCAGCGCAATTGGTGCCAACCCGGTGGCCTGGTTGCTTCCCTGCCATCGGGTGATACGCAGCAACGGCGAGCTGGGGGGCTATCGCTGGGGGCTGCCCCGGAAACAACAGATGCTGGATTGGGAACGGTCTGTATCGGCATGACATAAAAAACCCGGCGGTTAATGCCGGGTTTTTTCGTCTGTGAGCGCCTGCTCGTATTTTCAGTCTTGCTCTTGCAGATAGCGATCGCGCGAAGCGGTAATTTCCCTGCGGGCGGCTTCTGCATTGTCCCAACCTTCAACTTTCACCCACTTGCCGGCTTCGAGTGTCTTGTAATTTTCAAAGTAGTGTTTGATCTGTTTGATCAGCAGCTCCGGCAGGTCGGCAATTTCCTGCACGTGGTCATACAGCTTGGTGAGCTTGGTATGGGGTACCGCCAGTAGTTTGGCATCCACACCGGACTCATCGGTCATGTTCAACACGCCGATGACCCGGCTGCGGATCACTGAGCCGGGCATGACCGGGTAGGGTGTTACCACCAGTACATCCAGGGGATCGCCGTCTTCTGACAGAGTCTGCGGGATATAGCCGTAATTGGCGGGATAAAACATGGGTGTTGCGACAAAGCGGTCAACAAAAATTGCATCGCTGTCCTTGTCGATTTCATATTTGATGGGGTCGTGGTTGGCGGGGATTTCAATGACCACGTTGATATCGTGCGGCAGGTCGTTGCCAGCGGGAATCTTGTTGTAGCTCATGTCTCGTCTTCTTCTCTCTTGAGGTTAGGGAAGCGGAAATGCACAGGTCCACCCGGCGGGTTTCCAGAGTGGCGGAATTATACTGGCCAGCATGGGCTATTGCCAGTGACACCTTGGTCTATACTCCCGGTTCCAAGGCCGCGTTTGCCGGTGTTGGCCGAGAATATTCAGTTCAGGTTACGACGATGATTGTCGGGCAACGATGGGCTCTATGATCAGCTCGACACGGCGATTTTCAGCGCGGCCCGAGGGAATACTGTTGTCGGCGATTGGACGGTTCTGGCCAAAGTACTGAATCACCAACCTGGTGGGTGTGATACCGCGCTGGGAAAGATATTCGCCAATGGCGAGGGCACGCTGTTCGGAGAGTTCCTGATTATAGCCAGTCTCTCCCTGATTGTCGGTGTGACCGGCCACAGTAATCATTGTGTTGTCATACTCTGCCAATACCCCGGTAATGGCTGTCAGGGCCGATTGAGCACCTTTGTTAATGGCCGTGCTGTTGACATCAAAGATGGTTGCCCCAGGGATAATCATGGTGATTTTACCGTTCTGTAGGCTGAGGTCGATACCCTGATTCCTGAGCTTCTGCTGGAGGTTGGCATACTGGACATCCATGTAATAACCCACCTGTTCCGGGGGCAGTGGGTTGATTTTGCCACTGTCGCTCAGCGTTGCCTTACGGTTTACCGGACTGCTTTTTGTGCTATCTGAAAGGCTGGTGATTCTGGCCGGCTCTGACTGTTCAGTCAGGGGATTCCAAAGACTACAGCCACCGCCTGCCAATGTGATTATCGCGACGAACAGGCAATTCAGTGGTGTCTTGGGGCAACTTGGCACAGGCATTTTTTTCAAGCAGTCAATTCTCCGGTGGTTGATACAGGAACGACCCGGACAGGGTTGAGGCGGGCTGGCCACTCCCTCCGGGGGGCAATAGTTTAGCTGTGCTGAGCTGGTTGGTCAGCTGTATTTCTGATGGAAGTCAATAAACTGACGAGCGGTTAAAGGACGACTGAACAGGTAACCCTGCCCCAGCCTGACGCCCTGGCTCAAGAGCCAGTCCGCCTGATGATCACACTCGACGCCCTCGGCAATAATATCCAGATTCAATGATTTTGCCATCTCGATCACATGGACGATCACGCTGCTGGTAACAGCCTGGTTTTCAATGGCATCGACAAAGGACTTGTCGATTTTCAGGGCATCCAGCTCGAAACTTTCCAGATAGGAAAGGCTCGAGTAACCGGTGCCGAAATCATCAATAGCCACCAGATGACCCTGTTGGCGGAGGGTGCGAATTTGCTGCCGTGCCGAGTCGCTGTCCACCAATGCCCGTTCGGTAATTTCCAGTTTGATAGCCGAAGTAGCCAGCCCGGCAGCTTTCAACTCGGTTTCAAGGTGGACAAACAGCCGGTCTGTCTGGAAGTCCTGTGCGGATAGGTTGAGGTTAATACTGAGATCAGGGCATTGTTTTAGAAGATCGCCCAGCTCGCGCAGGATGCCTTGCAGCATGGCCCGAGCCAGGTCGGTGGCCAATCCGGCCTCCTCGGCAATCGGAATGAAAATATCCGGGCCGACAACTTCACCGTTGTCACGGGTCCAGCGTGCCAGCGATTCCGCGCCGAGGCAGCGTCCATTGGACATATCCACGATGGGCTGATAGTTGACTCTCAGTTTATTTCTGGTGATTGCATCACGCAATTCGGCGGCCAGGCTGAGGTGCTGTCGGGAGTAGCGGACCACGGCGAATACCCAAAGGGGGATCAGTAGCAGGGCTAATACCCCGGCGGTGATCAGGGTGGGTAGATAGCGTTTCCAGAACTCGCTCATTGGCTGAATGGCGACAATATCGATGGGAAGCAGGGTGCCCAGGGAAAACCGGGAAATCATCTGTCCCGTCGACTGATTGACAGTCATTCCCTGTTTGAGGCTTTCCAGTGGTGGAAAAATGGCATTGGCTGGTGTCGTGATCATGGGCAGTCTTTCTACCCACAGGCCAGCCATCTGGCCCTCCAGAAGGTCCACGTTCAGTAGCAGCCGTGGGTCGATCACCACATCATGGTGTCCGAATCGCATCAGAAACAGCTGTACGCCGCCCACCTCTGTCGCCTCGCTGGGCCACCAGGCAATCACGCCCGAGTTGTAAATACGACTGGCTTTGGGTGGCGTGAAGGAGATGCCCTGAATAAACCCGGCACCACAGAGCCGTTCGGCGGCACGCCAGTAGCCGATTGCCCGGATGTAGGGGCGCGCTACGGCGACGTCCTGCATCATGGCCAGATGGGCGGCGTTACAGGGATCAGTGACTTTTTCATTGAGGGCTTCAAGTAGATTGCGGGCGTCAATAATGGCCTGTTCCGTTTCCTCACCGAGCCGCTGTGACAATTGTTGCAGACGCTGCTCCTCCGTGCCAACGGATTCCCGCCAGATATACCAGCCGAGCAGCAGTGACAGGGCCAATGCCCCAAGCACTGTAATGGCCAGGATACCAAAAAAGATTTTGTCACGACGTGCCAGCATGGAGGAAACAGACTTATGGGGGGCGTTACTTTAACAGAGAGTCACCCAAAACGGGTATGGGGGTTGGTCATATCTGGCAGGGACTGTAGTTGATCGAGTGGGTTGATCGACATCAACAAGCTGTAGGCGAACCGCTGCTAGGATCTATTTTTTCATCAACAGGCTTTTTGTCACAGTGATTTCTGAAAATACGGCTATCTGGGATCGTCAGCTGATCGAGCGCTACGACCTGTCTGGCCCCCGTTACACGTCCTACCCCACGGCGCCACAATTCCACGAAGGCTTTGGCGAGGCAGCGCTGTGTCAGGCGATTGAGCGCAGCAACGCAGCAGGTCGTCCTCTGTCTCTGTATTTTCATCTGCCCTTCTGCAGCACGGTCTGTTACTACTGCGCCTGCAACAAAATCATCACGGCCAATCGCAAGCGAGCCATGCCGTATCTGGAAAGGCTGATCACCGAGGTAGCTTGTCAGGGTGCACTGTTTGACCGTTCCCGGCCAGTCCATCAGCTGCACTGGGGTGGCGGTACACCCACTTACATCAGTGATGATGAAAAACGCCTGTTGATGGCCGCCACCCGCAAACATTTCAACCTGTTGGACGACGACAGTGGCGAGTATTCGATAGAGATTCACCCCGGGGATATGGACGTCAGTACGATCAGCTGTCTGCGGGATCTGGGATTTAACCGCCTTAGTATGGGGGTTCAGGATTTCGATCCCACCGTGCAGCAGGCGGTCAACCGTTTTAATTCTGTGGAGGAGGTGCGTGCGTTAGTGGAGGCGGGCCGCGCCGACGGTTTCCATTCCATCAGTATGGACCTGATTTACGGTTTGCCCCATCAGACCTGGGATACTTTCAAGCGGACCCTGGACAGCATCATTGACCTCGGCCCGGACCGCCTATCGGTATTCAATTACGCCCATTTACCCCATCTGTTCAAGGTGCAGAGGCAGATCGATGAAAGCGCGCTGCCCAGTGCGGCTGAAAAGCTGTTGATGATGGAAAGTATCACTCAGATGCTGTTGAAAGCCGGTTATGTCTATATCGGGATGGATCACTTTGCCCGTCCAGACGATGAGCTGGCGGTGGCCCAGCGCAATGGTGTGTTGCAGCGCAATTTCCAGGGTTACTCCACCCACGGCGGAGCTGATCTGGTGGCCTTTGGCGTGTCCGCCATCAGTGCCATAGACAATGTATTTGCCCAGAATCACAAGCAGATTGAGGATTACCAGACTGCCATCGACAGTGGTCATCTGCCGGTGGCGCGGGGATTTGAGCTGAGCCGCGATGACCTGTTGCGCCAGATGGTGATCAAGCAGTTGATTTGCCATTTTGAGTTGAATTTTGCTGACATCGAGCAACAATTTGGCGTCGTGTTTACCGACTACTTTGCGGAAGAGTTGCTCCAGTTGCGGTCAATGATGGACGACGGCTTGGTGGTTCTCAGCCCTGAGAGCCTCCGGGTAACCCCGGTGGGGCGACTGTTGATTCGCCGCATCTGCATGACTTTTGATGCCTATATCAACAAATCCTGGCCGGAAATCCGTTACTCCAAAATTATTTAAATACAGCCATTGAGTTGGTGATTGATTCGCGTAAACTCGCAATTTCACCTGCACACAGCAGATGTTTATTCCTAAGGGGCGGCGCAAGCCTGAGACATCCTCGGATGAACCCTTTGAACCTGATCCGGATAGTACCGGCGTAGGGATAGGACGTAAAAATCACCGTTCACTCCTTCCATATCCGGGTCTCTTTAACAGTGTTAATGAGGCTCATCATGATAGACATTTTTCGAAACATGCAATGGCTGGTATTTGCCTGTCTCTTTTCCGGCAGTGTGCTTGCCACAGAACCCGAGAATCCCGAGGGTACAGCAGCCGAGACTCCCACAACAACGCTACCCGCTGAAACGATTCAGGAAGTGGTGGTGACTGCCCAGTTTCGCGATGTATCCGTGTTACATACCGGCAGCAGTGTCAGTGTCCTGGACAGCCAGCAGATTGAACGCCGCCAGGCCCGTCACCTGGACCAGCTCCTGAACCTGGTTCCAAATGTGAATTTTTCCAGCGGCGCATCGCGGGGCAAGTTTATCCAGATCCGTGGTATCGGCGAGCGCAGTCAGTTTATCGAGCCGCTGAACCCCTCGGTGGGCTTGTTGATTGACGGGATCGATTTCAGTGGTATCGGCGGTGCGGCAACAACCCTCGATTTGCGTCAGGTTGAAGTGTTGCGCGGTCCCCAGGGCACGCTCTATGGTGCCAACGCGCTGGCAGGCTTGATCAACATGAAATCAAATAAGCCCACCGACGTATTTGAAGGCCACATTGAAACCTCCATTGCCGACTATGAAACCCGCACCACCAGCGCGGTGTTGAGTGGACCGATTTCCGATAATCTTGGTTACCGTCTGGCCGTGCAAGGCCACCGCAGTGACGGCTATATCGATAACGAATTTCTCAACCGCAAAGATACCAGTAACATCGACGAGCTCACCGCCCGTGGCAAGCTGCACTGGCGAGTCAGCGACCGGTTGCAGCTGAACTTTACCGGTTTCTACGTGGACGCCGACAATGGCTACGATGCCTTTTCGCTGGACAACACCCGCAATACGCTCTCCGATCAGCCGGGTCACGACCGTCAGGAATCCACGGCCTTTGCGGTTGAGAGTATCTGGCAAGCCACTGAGCAGTTTGAGGTGGTCGGACTGGTCAGTTATGCCGATAGCAACCTTGACTACAGCTATGATGAGGACTGGAGCTTTGCGGCTATCTGTGATGACCGGCCTTGCGAGGGGTGGGCCTATTCCTCTTTTGATCGCTACCAGCGCAGCCGCTATAACGGCACCCTGGATCTGAAGCTGGTTTCCAGTGAAGCCGGACGTCTTTTCAATGGCGCCAGCGATTGGGTGCTGGGTATTTATTACCGCAGGCAGAATGAGTCGCTGCTGCGTGAATATACCTATGCCGATGGTGATTTCACCAGCGATTTTGACACCCGCAACCGGGCTGTCTACGGCCAGCTGGACACCCGTCTCAGTGACCGTTTAAAGCTGGTCAGCGGGGCGCGAATCGAATTTCGCCGTGCCGATTATCTGGACAGCGAGGGGGTTCGCCACAATACCAGTGAAAGACTCTGGGGTGGCCGTTTGGCCCTGGAATACAGTCTGACGCCGGAAACCCTGTTTTATGGGCTGGTCTCCCGAGGGTACAAGGCGGGGGGTGTCAATAGTAACCCTGAGCTGGACTCCGATGCCCGGGATTTTGATACCGAGTATATGTGGAATATAGAAACCGGCATCAAGGGTGACTGGCTGGATCGCACCCTGCAGGTTCAGTTGGCACTGTTTTACCAGATGCGACGGGATATGCAGGTCAAGCAATCACTGGTCAAGCCGATTGACGGCGATCTGTGCCCCTGCAGCTTTATTGACACCTTTGACAATGCGTCCAAAGGTCGCAATTACGGCCTTGAGCTGATGTTTGACTGGTTGGCGATGGACGATGTTCAGGTCTACGGCAGCCTCGGCTTGCTCCGTGCAACCTATCAGGATTTTGAAAGCTTTAGCCATGTGGATGCCGATCCGGAAAACAATGTGGCGGTCGATCTCGATGGCCGGGAGCAGGCGCATGCACCTTCTTACCAGTTTTCCCTGGGGGTCGAAGTGGCCTTAACCGGGCAGATGTCGGCAGCACTGGAAATGGAAGGCAAGCAGCAGTTCTATTTGTCGCCGCGTCACAACGCCAGATCAAACCGCTACGAGCTGTTTAATGCCCGGCTTGAATACCGGGTGCAACAATGGGATTTCATGCTGTGGGGACGCAATCTGACAGACCGGGATGTGATTGTTCGCGGTTTTGGTGGCTTCGGCAATGACCCCCGCAATTTTTATCAGACCGAACCCTACTATCAGTATGGTGAGCCGCGCATGGTTGGCGCCACCGCCAAGTACCATTTTTAAGGGCGTTGTCCCAGGGAGATTTGTCGTATGCAGGTGACCATTGATGTCAGTATGTATCCCAACCGGGAGGACTTTATTCCGCCGATCAAGGCGTTTATTGAGAAGATTAACCGCTATCCGGAGCTTAAGGTGCAGACCTTCCCCACCAGTACGGTGGTGCAGGGTGAATACCAGGCGGCCATGCAGGCGGTTCAGGACACCATCGCCGCCTGCCGTGAGGAGTTCGGGATGGCGATTTATGTACTCAAGGTAATTCCCGGCTATGAGGCACTCTGAATGTCGAATTGGCTGAGCCTGGAAGCACTGGCGGTGGTTTTTTCATTGGCCTATCTCGTGCTGGCGATGCGAGAGAACAGCCTGTGCTGGTTCTGTGCCTTTTTTGGCACGGCTATTTATATCTGGGTATTTGGCGGTGTCAGCCTTTACATGGGCTCGTTGCTGCACGTCTATTATCTGGTGATGGCGGTTTATGGGTGGTATCAGTGGCGTCGCGGTGGTGTCGGGCATCGCGGCGTCAAAATATCCCGCTGGGGGCTAACGCAACACTTGTATGCGTTGCTCGCTGTTTTACTGGCTTCTGCCGTGTCCGGCCATCTGCTGTCCCAACACACCGATGCCCACTTGCCCTATCTGGACTCTTTCACTACCTGGGGCGGGGTGCTGACCACGGTGATGGTGGCCCGCAAAATTCTGGAAAACTGGCTCTACTGGATTGTCGTCGACGGGGCATCAATTTACCTTTATCTGGATCGTGAACTTTACCTCACGGCTGGCCTGTTTGCTGTTTATCTGGTGCTGGTCGTGCTCGGTTTTATCCGCTGGAGAAAACATTACCTTGAACAGCCAATCACTGAGCGACGGCAAGAGTTTACTGCACCAGACGTTATCTGAATGGCGGCGCTGGGAAATCCGTCTGCCAGGTAAACCGTCTCTGGTTAAACCCATGTCCGGCGGTATGACCAATCTGTCTTTTCTGGTGGAAAGTGGCTCCAGGCGGGCCGTAGTGAGAGTCAATACACCACACAGCAAGGCGCTGGGGATTGACCGCCAAAGGGAAGAGGCTCTGCTTCGCCTGTTGCAGCCCACCGGGTGTGTCCCCAAGCTGCTTTATGTGACCGGCGAGGTGCTGGTGACGGAATTTGTCGACGGACGATTATGGGATGCGCGGACGGTTGATAACGATCATCGGCTAAACCGGCAACTGGTGCCCCTGCTCGAAAAAATCCGGGCTTTTCCCAAACCGGCTACAGCCAGCCGTTTCAGTTACTTGAATCATTGTCGGCACTACCTTGCCCAGCTGACCGTTTGCCCCTCAGTGGCAGATGCTATCGAAGAGCATGCTGCAGCCATTGATGCCGGTTCCTGGCAACCGGTCATCTGTCACCATGACCTGATACCGGAAAATATCATCGATACGGACCGTGGCCCGGTGATACTGGACTGGGAATATGCTGCCTGGGGGCACCCCGCCATGGATTTGATACGGCTCGGTGTTGCTGCAAGCCATCATGGCGCTGAGGACTGTCTCAAACTGCGGGATCTCCAGCGCGGCATGGACGCTCTCTGGTTGGCGCTGACGGATCAGTTAGCGGGCGTCGTTTAAACCCGGCGATTATTGAGCATTCGGCCACCATGCCGCCTGATCCGTCCCGGGGCTCAGACGGAGGCCTCCTTGTGAGCCGCCGCAATCATGGTGGATGCGAGGATGCCGTAAGCGACTATCCATGCTTCCTTTACCTCATCGGTAAAGTTGTCGCCAAGGCCGGTCTGCAGGGTTTCGATCAGCGCACTGCCGACGGTATCGTAATGGGCGTCTTCAACACCGTAGGCGAGATGGCGCTTGCCCATGGCTTCCACTACGGGCACCAGTTCGTCGAGTCGATCAAGCATGCGTACCGCGGCGCCGATCATTTCCATCAGCTTTTTACCCTGCTCGTCCATGTCTCCCTTGAACAGGGGTTTCAGGGTCGGGTCAGCGACAAACAGGTTGTTGTAGAACAGTGAGGCTGCGGTATCGGCAATCGGTTCCACCTTGGCCCAGGAGGTTTTGCAGGCGTGTATTTGCTCGGGTGTCATGGATATATCCTCTATTGTGGTTGGGCGGTCAGCTGCGACAGCATATAGCTGACCGCCTGTGCCATTTGTTCATCGGTTAATGTTGAACCACCGCGGGCGGGCATCAGCCCGTAACCATCGGTGGCATGTTGAACAAGGGTTTCCTCCCCCTGGCTGATCCTGGGCGCCCACATCCTGTTATTGCCGATGATGGGCGCGCCATTGATGCCCGACGCGTGGCAGACGCGACAGTTGGCTTTCACCAGTGGTTCACCAGGGTGGGTGGAAGATGGCACCTGCCCGGCAGGTGTTCCGCCGTCGACGGATGAGCCCGGCTTGTCGGAGCAGGCCGACAAGCCGAGACAAAGAACAGCGGTGAGCACACTTTTTTTGTTGAACATAGGGCTACCAGGGTCGGAGGACTCAGTCAGTTAAAGGGGAACACGGATCACGACACCACCCATCACGTCGCCGATATCAAAGTCGGTTTTAGGGGAGTCCTTGTGATCGTTATGGCAGGTTGTGCAGGCGGGGGAGACGGCGACATCGGGATATACCGCCGTAAAGTAGGTCACGTCACCCAGTTTTTCCTCGCCGTAGAAGTTTTCACCGGGATTGTCCACGGTGTATTGCAGGCCTTCTTCCTCAAGGGGTGTTTTGGGTGCATTCTGCTTGTTGATAGGCCACAGGGATTGCAGCGAGTAAGTGAATTCATCGGTCACTTCCGCGACGGCCTCCGAGCCTGCCCGAAACATCTGGGCCGGCAGTAGTGCCCCGTTTTCTATTTCCTTCCAGTGTTCATCGGGCTTGATGGCGCCCGCACCATTGGGTCCCAGGCGCTGAATGATCAATTTGGTGTAGTTGGCGCGGTCCGCGTTCATGACCGCAAACAGTGAGTCAGTATAGAGTTTCGGCGGTATGCCTGCCTTTGCGGGTGGTGCTTCATTACAGGCGGTAATAACAAGACTTCCGGCGAGCAGCGTAGTCATGATGGCTATTTTTTTGACATGTTTCATGGTGAATTCCTCGTGGTTTCAGAGTAATGACATGGGGGGTAGTTTGTGTTGGTTACAGCAGTGAGTTGCATCAGTCAGCCACCCGTTTGAGTGACCAGTCGATGGACGGGATATGGGTGGCTGGTTTGCCGTTGAAGTTGTTCCTGATCAGTGCCGGGTCAGCCAGGGCATCAATGGAAAAACCGAGGTTGTGGCACTGCATGCAAACCGGCCGGATCATCTTCTCATTGGGGCGCAGGTTGTGGTTCTGGTTGTGATTGACCTGTACCACTGCCTCCCCATCGATAATGCTTTCCGTTCTCGGCATATGACAGGTGGCACAGCTGACTGCCTGTTCCACCGGAATGACACCGGCGATGGCCCGGGTTAACAGCTGTCCGTGGGGCGATGCCTCAAACCCAAGTGAGTGTTCGTCGTTGTGGCAGGTCAGACAGGCTTCGCTGGCGGCAAACAGGGTGTCTGTCCGGTGTGCACTGTGGCAGCTGTTGCAACCCTGCTGTAGAGACATCGCTGTCTCCTTGAAGGGCAATTTGGAATCGGCAGGGTGGATAGGGGGCAGGGACTGAGCCAGTCGCATACCGTGTTTACCCGATTTATAGCTTTCGGCTTCCTGAATATGGCAGGTCTGGCATTGGGCAATGCCGGGTTTCTCAAGCCATTCACCGGAGCGGGCATCACTGTGACAGCCACCGCAGTCCACACCGGCATCGGCATGGTTGCTGCCAGACCATTCTCCATGGATATCCGGGTGGGCCATTTTCTGTTCGGGGAATGCGGGCTGTGGGTCGGGTATGCGTTTACTGGCGAGAATGTTGGCGCCGTTGGAATTGGTGAGGCGAGCCATTTCTTTCAGCCATGGACCCGCGTGGTTGTGAACGAGAAAGTCTTCAAAGAGTGCCCGGTTGTCGTGATAGTTGTGGCAGCCTGCGCTGGCACAACTATCAAAGGTCAGATCCCGATGGCTCTCCCGGTCGTCGCCGACGTCGGTGTGACAGTGGAAACAATAATCCTCTGGCAGGGTTACTCCCATCGGGGCTGTAATTTCTTTGCGGTGCTCGGTGTGACAGCTGACACAGTAGCGGGCATCAACCACACTGAGCCGGTCTGCATTGCGCGGGTCGGTAAACTTCTTTTTGGGGTGCGTATCGTTGGCCTCTGCCAGCTCCGCACCATGGCAGCCGACACAGGCTTCCTGAATGAGTTCGGGACCACCAAAGGCCTCTGTATGGCAACTGCTACAGGCCAGTTCGATCTGGAAGTGCCCATGGCTGGTCTCGCCGATCAGTAGTGCCTGTTTATTGTCGGCCTTGAGCAGGATGTAGCCGTAGTAGCCGGCTATCGACAGCGTGACAAGAATCCATGTGGCCCAGATGATTTTTTTCAATGCATCGGCCCCTGCATCAGTAGTAATACACGGTGAGGATATGTAAAGCCAAAAGGACGGGCAGGGGCCACGACACAATGATGTGCAGCCATTGCATAGACTTTCTTGTGCCCTGCGCGGCCCCTGTCGACAGTTTGTGGCCAAGGCCAATGGCGCCACTGGTAAAGGCGCCCATCAGGAGTACTGCAAGAAAGTTAACGATCAGCAATTGATTGAGATTGGACCCCAGGTGAAAACCGCTGTGCAGTACCAGTGTGATACAGCACAACACACCGAGTGAGGCATGGACCAGACGCCATCCAGAAAATTTCCCCATCCATTTCCAGGACAGGCGTTTGCGCAGTGACATGAACAAACCAATGGTTGTCAGCCCCAGCAGCGTAAAGCCCGTGACCTGTTTCCAGAACTTGTCATTCCAGACGCCCTCGAACCAGCCCTGTTGTTGAACGCTGTCAGCCACTTTTGCTTCCGGCCAGAAGGCGATTACAGCCACCAGTGAGATGGCCAGCAGTGCACCGATGGTGAGGGTGGTGGCCCCGGATTCTTTTTCCATGCTGGCAACGCCCAAAAGTTGCTGCAGCAGGGGTTTGCACGAACCGCAGACGGTGCCGGCCCGGGTGTGCTTCTGGAGTTCCGGCAGTGTGCTGCAATTATTGGCAATCGCACTGGATAGTTGGCCACGACTGATATTGTTGCACTGGCAAATAATCGTGCCGCTGGGCCAGTTGCCAATATCGTCACTGCCCTTGCCCCATAAGGTGCCGGTCAGATAAAACCGCAGCAGGTGCCAGAACCGGATTTTGCGTGCATTCTGATAGGCTTCCTGGACACGCCGGGACTCTGGCCAGTTGCCAATAGCCACCGCGCCGATGATCTTGCCCCGGAGCAGCACCAGCTTCCGGTAGGCCCCACTGGGCTTGTCAAAATATTGAAGTTCTCTCTGGAAGGGCCTGCTGGGTAACTCGCTGATTTCCCCGAGACTGCAGACATTGGTGCCGACCACCTTGAGGTGGCTGATAGCCATGGAGCCCAGATAGCGCGGCAGGTTTTCCTGTGGTTCGCCAGCAATGATTTCCGCGGTCACCGCCGCCTGTTCGTAACCGGGGTTGACTAGCCCATAAGTGACGCCAAGGTGTTCGCAGCACTCACCGATAGCAAAAATATCGGGATCCGATGTCCTCATCTGGTCATTGACCAGAATGCCAGTACCCACCGGGATACGGGCCTTTCGAGCCAGCTCCAGGTTTGGCGTGATACCGGTACAGAACAACACGGTATCGCATTGAATCATCTCCCCGTCCCGGGTGATGACCCCTGTGACATGCTCAAAGCCCTCCACTGAGCGCACACCGGAATGGGTGATAACCTGGATACCCAGTGCGCGGACTTCGGCTTCGAGAAGCGCTGCTGCCTGCTCATCCAGCTGCCGGTTCATCAGTCGCGAACTCTGCTGAACCACGGTGACGCTGGTATTGAATTTGAGCAGCCCCTTGGCGGCCTCCAGTCCCAACAGGCCACCGCCCACCACGACAATATGACGAGAGCGGAGGATTCGCGCATAGAGACTTTCGGTGTCCTTGAGACTGCGAAAACTGAATACGCCCTGGCGCTGGATACCCGGAATGTTGGGAATATGAGCGCGGGCACCGGTCGCCAGCACCAACTTGTGATAGTGGAAGCGGGTGCCGCTGGTATCGGTAACGGTTTTCCGTTCGCGGTCAATGTCCACGATGGCGGCGCTGGTAAACCGGAAATTGGGGTGATTATCGATAGCGGGCAACGGCAGATCGATATCATCCCGGTTAATCTCGCCAGCCAACAGGGCGGAGAGCTGAATCCGGTTGTAGGGCTTACAGGCTTCGTCACCGAACAGGTGAACAGCCAGTTGGGGTTTTCTGGCGAGAAGATCGTGGGTAAAGCGCATGCCGACAGGACCTGCGCCTATGACAATAATGCCGACGTCATTGCGGGCTACCTGTGCCAGCTCAAGGGTGCTGGCATCAGGGGGTTCACAATAACCAATAGTGCTTGATGTTGTGGCGACCATTCGTTGCCTGTTCAATAAAAAAAGCCTGTCGGACCACTGTTAAAACAAGTGACTCGGCAGGCTTCATTACCTGGAACTTGGTGTGTTGCCGTTACCCGGCAAGAAAGAGACTTTGGGACGGCTGTCTATGTCAATGCATAATAGATGCCAACCTAGAAAATACGCTTAATACATTGAAAAAAAAGGTTTTTTGTTTTTGTCGTCAGAGGTCGAAAGATGGACCGGATCAGAAAGCGTGCACTGTTTTTGCCACGGAGGTGGCGTTAATGGTGCACTCGCTATAGATGATAAAGCGGGTCAGGCCCGATTGTTGTCGCCGGTAGTTGAGCGTGGTTTGATACACCGGCCAAACAGGATACCCACTTCAAATAATAGCCACATGGGTACGGCAAGCAGGGTCTGGGACAGAACATCCGGGGGAGTGAGCAACATGCCGAATACAAAACAGATAACAAATACATAGGGACGTTTGTTAGCCAGCTGGTCCGGTTCGATCATGCCCATCCAAGTCAGGATTACCACGCCGATCGGGATTTGAAAACTGATGCCAAACGCAAAAAAAAGTTTCAGGACGAAATCCAGATAGCTGCGAATATCCGTCATGACGGCCACGCCTTCCGGGCCGACACTGGTGAAGAACATGAAAACCAGGGGGAATACCACATAGTAAGCGAAAGCCATTCCGCCGTAGAACAGCAGAACGCTGGAAAAAAACAGGGGCAGTACAATTTTCTTTTCGCGCTGGTAAAGCCCGGGGGCTACAAAGGCCCATACCTGATACAGAATAAAGGGCATGGCGGCAAAGAGTGACAACACCAGCGTCAATTTAAAGGGTGTGAGAAACGGTGATGCAACATCGGTGGCAATCATCGATGAAGTAACGGGTAGGTGTAGCCTGAGGGGTTCTGAAATATACAGGTAGAGGTCGTTGCTGAAAGAAAAAAGCCCCAGAAAAATCAACAGCACGACAATGACAGAGCGCAACAGACGATTGCGCAATTCAATGATATGGCCGATGAAGGGTTGGCTCAGCAGTTTCTCTTCACTCATGGTTTGGTTTCGTCGGCGTGTCAGCTGGCTCGGCTGACCGTTCATCCGTGTCAGGTTTGGTGTCCTGTGGGTCGGGCAGGTTCTCGAACTCCGCTTTGGCGTTTTTCAGATCGCGCATCAGTTTTTCGTTGTGCAACTGTCGGCGAATATCATCCATGCCGACTTCGTTTTCGAGTTCCTGTCGTACGGAGGAAAATGTCTGGCGGATCCTGCCAATCCAGAGGCCCATGGTGCGCAGGGTCTGGGGCAGACGTTCCGGTCCCATGACAACCAGCGCCACAACGGCGATGACTAATAATTCGGCAAAGCCAATATCAAACATACGGCAATATCTGCAAGATCGCTGTCACGCTTACTGCTCTGTGGTTTTCTTTTCGCCGGTCGACGCGGCGCTGTCATCGGTATTCATCTGGGTATTGGCCGATTTGCTGTCGTCAAGGTGTTCAGGTTCCTTGTCCGAATCGCCGGACATGGATTCTTTGAAGCCTTTGACGGCACCGCCGATGTCAGTGCCGATACCACGAAGTTTTTTGGTGCCAAAAATCAGCGCCACGATAATCAGAATAATTAACAGTTCCTGCCAGCCAAAGCCCATAACTTTCTCTCTTGTCAATCAGGTTGAATTGCGTTGCGCTTTCTCTTCGAGGCCCGACAGATTGAAGCGTCGTTCCAGTTCCCTGAGAACCGGTTCAGGGCCTTCGCCGAGATGGGACAGCATCACCAGCGAGTGAAACCAGAGATCTGCGGTTTCATAAATCACTTTGCTGTTGTCATTGGTGGCCGCTGCATCCTTGGCGGCCAGAATCGTTTCAGTACATTCTTCGCCTACCTTTTCCAGGATTTTGTTCAAACCCTTGTGGTGCAGGCTGGCCACATAAGACTCCTGATGCGAGTAGCCTTTGCGATCTTCCAGTATCTGGCTTAATCGGGTCAATATATCATCACGGCAACTGCTCATGAATAAATGTCTCCGGGATCTTTGATAACAGGGTCCACAGTGTGCCACTGCCCGTTTTTCAGGACACGATAAAAACAGGATACGCGCCCGGTGTGGCAGGCGATACCACCGAGCTGTTCAATCTGTAACACAATAACGTCGCCATCGCAGTCCAGACGGATTTCCCGGACCCGCTGAATATGACCGGATTCTTCACCCTTGCGCCACAGTTTTTGACGGGAGCGGGACCAGTACACGGCGCGACCCTCAGCGGCGGTGAGTTCCAATGCCTCTCGGTTCATCCAGGCCATCATCAGGATACGCCCCGACTCGGCGTCCTGTGCAACAGCGGGGAGCAGGCCATCTTCATTCCAGGTGATTTGATCGAGAAAGTCAGTCATGGCGGCCATTATGACACTTGTGGTTGGATCGGCAATACGGATTTTTCAGGGCGACCGTCAGCGCACTATCAATAACAGCACACCGATTCCCACCAGAGCCAGGCTACCGGCAGGCATTTGCTGGATGGTATGCGTCCATTCGGGAAAGGCACTGCCCAGACCAATACCGACCAGAGCCGCGCCGAGCAGGGTTCGTCGGCGTTGTCCCGGCCTGGCCGGAACACTGGCAGGAATTTCCTGCAGGCCAACTTCTTTTGCCTGCAGGCGTTCCAGGGTCTGAAAAACCAGCTGGGGTAGCTGGGGAAACTGCTCCAGCCATTCCGGGCCGTGGCGTTTGAGTTGTTCCATCAGGGCGTTTGGCTTGAAGCGTTCTTTCAGCCAGCGCTCCAGGAAGGGATGGGCCGTGGCCCACAGATCCAGATCCGGATACAGCTGACGGCCGAGACCCTCGATATTGAGCAGGGTTTTCTGCAGCAACACCAGCGATGGCTGTACTTCCATATCGAAGCGCCGGGCAGTGCGAAACAGGTTGACCAATAGCAGCCCAAAGGAGATTTCACGCAAAGGGCGCTCGAAAATGGGCTCGCAGACCGTGCGTATGGCGGCGGCAAACTCACCCACATTGGTGCCCTCCGGAACCCAGCCTGACAGAACATGGAGTTCTGCCACCTGTTGATAGTCGCGGCGGAAGATGGCCAGTAGATTGCGGGCCAGATAATACTGATCGGCCTCAGTCAGAGTGCCCATAATGGCGCAGTCCACCGCCAGGTATTTTGGTTGCTGCGGGTCTTCCGGATCGACAAATATATTGCCGGGATGCATGTCGGCATGAAAAAAGTTGTGCTCGAACACCTGGGTGAAAAAGATTTCCACGCCGCGTTCGGCAAGTACTTTAAAGTTGGTCTCGTGCTGTTGCAGGGTGGTGATATCCGTGACCGGTATCGCGTAGATGCGTTCCATCACCAGCACTTTTTCATTGGTGTGTGACCAGAATACCTCGGGTACGTAGAGTAGCGGCGAGCGGTCAAAATTGCGCCGCAACATGGAGGCATTGGCGCCTTCCCGTTGCAGGTTGAGTTCATCGAGAATGGTGTTCCGGTAGTCGCTGACCACTTCGGTCAAGCGCATTCTACGGCCATCGACGGTATTGGTTTCGAGCCACTGGGCCATGGTGAACAGTAGCCGGATATCCTGATCGATAGTTTTTTCGATACCGGGCCGAATGGCCTTGACGACCACTTCACGCCCGTTGTGCAGTGTCGCTGCATGGACCTGCGCCACGGAGGCGGAGGCCAGGGGCTCCCGGTCAAAGTGCAGAAACAGGTTGTCGACACTGTTCTCGAGCGCCTGCTCGACGATGGTGACAAAGTGGGCTTTGTCGAAAGGCGGGACATTGTCCTGCAGTTTGTCCAGTTGTTGGCAGATATCCGATGGGATCAGATCTGGCCGGGTAGACAGCAATTGGCCGAACTTGATGAAAATGGGTCCGAGATCTTCCATGGCCTGCCGCAAACGTTCGCCACGCGGTTGTTTTGGTGCGGGCAACAGCCGGTTGAGCTTCAGAAGTAGCCGCACGGCCCAGGGCAGTCTGTCTGCATCGAGAAAGGTGTCCAGTCGGTAACGAATGGTGGTGCGCAGGATCGTGCTGAGCCGACGGATTCTTGACATGGCTAGTCGCTGTTCCGGGGTTGGGGGTCTAGCTTGAGACTGAGTTTGTGGATGCGGGCAGCCAGTCGGTCCACATCCGTACTCAGTTGGCGAACCTGCGTCCTGAAATGCGCCACTTCGTTGGCACTGGGGGTCAGTCGTATTTCCTCCTGGGCGAACTCAGCGGCGGCACTGGCGGCGCGTTTGGCTGTTTGTGTCTGCCATGATGCCGCATTGCGCAGGGACTCTCCCACCAGATGGGCTGGTACATCACCAATCAGTTTTGCCAGTGCGGCCTCCCAGTCCACATCCAGGTGTTTGAGAATCCTGCGTATCTGCCGGAGCAGATCGTGGTCGCCCTCTACTTCGACACCCGTGCCGTAAAAGGAGACTTTGTCCTCGCCGTTTGTCGCCAGTGCAGCGAGTGACAGGGCGGTTCCACGCAGGCTGGTATTTGCCGTTCCCTCATAACGGGAGAGCAGGCTGACACTGTCTGCTCCGAAGATGACGTAGAAGCTTAGTGGCGGCAGGGTGCAGTTGATTTCAAGAACCTGCCCGTTCATTTCGCCGAGGGCTTTCCGGGTGGCGGAATCGTACTTCAGGCTACTGTTGATCGCCGTTTCCACAGCCATGAGTGCAGAGCTGTGCAGCGCCTGCAGCGGATTGTGTTTCAGGAAATCAAACATCAGGGTTTGAAACCCCGATGAAGGGCAACGATGCCGCCGGTCATGTTGTGATAGTCGAGGTTGACGAAGCCTGCATCCGCCATCATCTTTTTCAGGGTTTCCTGGTCCGGGTGCATGCGAATGGACTCTGCCAGATACTGATAGCTGTCAGCGTCGTGGGCGACCAACTGACCAATTCTCGGCAACAGGTTGAAAGAGTAAAAGTCGTAGAATTTGCCCAACAGGCCACTGGTGGGGGTCGAGAATTCCAGCACCAGCAGTCTGCCGCCGGGTTTCAGTACCCGAAGCATGGATTGCAGGGCCAGGTCTTTGTCGGTGACATTGCGCAGGCCGAAGGCGATGGTGATGCAGTCAAAGGTATTGTCGGGGAATGGCAGATACTGTGCATCGGCCTGTGCATAGCGGACGTTGCTCGCGGCACCGCGATCTGTCAGCTTGTCACGGCCCACCTTGAGCATGGAGTCGTTGATGTCTGCCAGTACCACTTCACCGGTGGGGCCCACCAGCCGCGAAAATTTAACGGTCAGGTCGCCGGTGCCACCGGCGATATCCAGTACCCGCTGGCCACTGCGCACCCCGGACAACTCAATGGTATAGCGCTTCCAGAGCCGATGGATGCCCCCGGACATCAGGTCATTCATCAGGTCGTATTTGCCGGCCACGGAGTGAAACACATCCGCGACATGGCCAGCTTTTTCCTGCACGGGAACGGTTTTGAAACCGAAATGGGTGGTTTTGTTGTCAGTCATCGCCCAACGCCGGATTGAGAAAGGTCGACATTGTACACCGACACCGCCGGGGTGTCCCTTGGCGAGACGTCAATCAGCAGGTTTTCTGATTGCAATCAACTCCCCTGAAGCCCGGGCAGTCAGGGGATGTAACGCTCCCGCCTGGCGGGTTTGAGGCGAGCGAGGTCGACGACAATAAGTCCATCCACACAGTTGGCAAACGCCGGATCGATATTGAAACCGGCAAACTGGACGCCGCCCAGCTCACAGACCTCGGTGTACTGTTTGAACAGAGTGGGAACACTGAGGTTCATATGAGCCAGTTCGCTCTTCAGCTGGGTGAATTCTTCCCGCTGATCCACACCGGGGAATTTCTCGGCCAGTTCGGTCAGGTGATCCTGGTTGATGCGATAGGGCAGCATCGGTTCCGCCAGGTGTTGCAGGCTGGGATAGTGGCGGCTGTAGAAATACACCAACATTTCCATGGCCCATTCGGGATAGCTGTTACTCAGCGTCACCGGTCCAAACAGATAGCGGTAGTGCGGGTTTTTACCCAGAAAAGCACCGATTCCGTACCACAGATAATCCAGGCTGCGACGGCCCCAGTATTTGGGTTGCACAAAACTGCGCCCCAGTTCCAGCCCCTTCGAGAGGTAGGGTTTCATGGCAGGGGCATAATCAAACAGCTCTGCGGAATAGAGATATCCCCGCCCCATATTGTCCAGGCAGACCGAAGCATCACAGAACCGGTAGGCCCCGGCGATTTCCAGTTCTGCCTCGTCCCACAGCAGCAGATGAAAATAGTGGTGATCGTACCCGTCGATGTCGCGGCGGCTGCCGGTACCTTCCCCCACCGCCCGGAAGGCAATTTCCCGCAACCGGCCCACTTCCCGCATGATCATTGAATCGGGCTGGTAACGGTACAGGTAGATCTGTTTGCCATCCCCGGTACTGCCGAGCCATTCGCACTGTTTGACCGCTTCTCGCAGCAGAGCCCGGTTTTCCGGGTGGGCAATGGCGCTGACCGTATTGAAAATGCCTTTTTTGTCCTGGCCGATGCGGTACAGGTGGCGCTTGAACAGTTTACTTTTTTCCCGCAATGACACATGGATGCGCTGGTAGCAGTCATAGCTGACCGGTTCGCCGATGCGAACATCCACGCAGTTCCTGGCCTGTTTGAACATCTCTCTTACCAGCAGCAGGGTGGAGAGCGGTTTGGCGACCAGCGACACACTATAGAACAGCGCCGAATTGCGACCGTCCACGAATACCGGCAGAACCGGGGCCTTGCTGTTGATGGCCATGCGCAGGAAACCGTTGCGCCAGTCGCCATCCCGGATGCCCTGGGGGCCGAAGCGGGACACCTCCCCTGCGGGGAAGATAATGATCGCCCCCTCATTGTCCAGGTGTTCGCGGATGGCGGTCAGATTCTGGCGCGTGGTATTGCCACCCATATTGTCCACGGGCAGTAGCAGATTATGCAGCGGCTTGATGGTAAACAGCAGTTCGTTGGCCACCACCTTGACATCCGGGCGGGTTTCTCTCACCAGTTTCAGTAGTGCCAGGCCATCCAGTGAACCAATGGGGTGGTTGGCGATGATGACGACCCGACCGTGGGTGGGAATACGGTGCCGTTCGTGGTCGCGCACGGTATAGCGGAAATCGAAGTAATCCAGTACCTGTTCGACAAAGTCGAAGCCGTGAAGATGGGGGTAATCCTGCTCGAACTGCTGGAAACTCTGTTCCCGGAACAGCATCCTCAGTACCCGGATAACGGGGCGCACCAGTTTGGGGTGGCGCTGGTAAAAGCCGGGGTAGCGGTCCTGGATGAAGAGTTCGATATTGAGCATGCGCTGGTTTCTCCTTTTCGAACCAGCTTAGTGCGTCAATATGACAGATTATGGATAGACAGGTGACAGACTTGTGACAGCGCTTGCCCGGGGTCAGGCCGCCGCTTCGGTGACGGCTTCTTCGTGAAATATGGCGCAACCCCTGCCCGCTTTTTTTGCCAGGTACATAGCACTGTCGGCGTCATTGATGAGGTGTTCTGTCTGTGAGGTCGCTGCGGCCGTGTCCAGAAACCGTATCCCGATACTGGTAGAGACCTTGAGTTCCTTGCGGTCAAAGGACAAGGGAGCACTAATAGTGTTAATCAGCCGCTTTGCAATCAGCTCCACTTTTTTCTGGGCGGCACTGGACTCCTGGCCCAGGTCGCTGAGAATAACGATGAACTCATCGCCTCCCAGCCGCCCCACAATATCTTCGGTGCGGGTCATCGATTTGAGCCGTTTGGCAATTTCTACCAGTATTGCATCGCCAGCTTCATGACCAAATCTGTCATTGACCGGTTTGAAACCGTCCAGATCCAGCACCAGCAGGGCACCGAAAACGTTATGCCGCGAACAGCCGGCGAGGGTTTTCTCCAGGTGCTGGTAAATAAGTCTGCGGTTGGCCAGCTGGGTGAGTGGGTCGAGGCAGGCCATATATTCTATTTGATGTAAGGTATCGTTATGCGCTTTGACAAAAGGTTTGACCACCCAGAAATAGATAATTGGGGTGGATAAAACCACCAGCGAAAAAGCATTCAGAGTGGCCTCCTGAAAGGCGGAGATGGCCGGGGGAAAGGTGTGCAGAAAGGCCATTACCAGAAACTCGGCACCTGAGACGATGCCGACAATTCGAACAGTGACCTGTGCCTTACTGGGCAGGTCAATGGTTTTCTCCTGTCGGATCATTGGTTTTTTTTCTGGCTATTGTTCACACAGACCAACTTATCACACTTGATCCGTCAATTCATGGGTAGTCTTTTTATGGGCAATCCGTGTCGCCTTTTTGTCTAAGTTATCTGAATCCTGTCCTCGACAGCTTCAGCCGAAGTTGTTTTTCAATTTCCAGAATGACAAATACGGCGAGACCAATGGCGACAATCAGTAAGCCATCCGTCACTGATATTGGCTCGGTATTGAAAATCGATTGCAGGGCTGAGACGTAGGTGATCGAAAACTGAGCCAGCGTAACCAAAAAAACCGCGATCCATATTACCTTTGTGCCGCGCACAGCCTGCCAGGTCAATGATGTGCCGTAGATATTGCGAACGAAGAAGAGGCTGAATATCTCCATGGCAACCAATGTGTTCATTGCCATAGTCTGAGCCATGGCGATGTTATAACCACGCTCTATGGCATACGTGTAAATACCAAATACACCGCATACGAACAGGCTGCAAAGCAGCAGAATCTGCCATACCCAGGTGCCCCCCAGTAGCGGTGCGCCCTGGGGGCGGGGGGGACGACGCATGGTGTTTTGTTCTGTCGGTTCAAAAGCCAGGGCGATACCCAGCGTGACAGCTGTGATCAGATTTACCCAGAGAATCTGAATGGCTGTGATGGGCAACGCCATTCCCAGTAACAACGCTATCACAATAGGCATCGCTTCGCCGACGTTGGTGGGTAGAGTCCAGCTGATGACCTTTTTTATGTTGTCGTAGACAGTCCTGCCTTCCCGGACAGCGGCCACGATGGAAGCGAAATTGTCATCTGCCAGCACCAGCTCGGCAGCCTCTTTTGCAGCCTCACTGCCTTTCTTCCCCATGGCAATGCCGACATTGGCCCGTTTCAGGGCAGGGGCATCATTGACCCCGTCACCGGTCATGGCAACAACCTTGCCCTGTGCCTGCAATGCCATCACCAGTCGCAATTTGTGCTCCGGGCTGGTGCGGGCAAAAATGTCGGTATCGACCACAGCAGACGCCAGATCAGCATCGGTCATTTGATCCAGGTCCACGCCAGTCAATACTTTGTCCGGATTTTCCAGTCCGATCTGGCGGGCGATGGCGGCGGCTGTGCCGGCGTGATCACCGGTGATCATCTTCACCTGAATCCCGGCCTGATGACACTCGGCCACTGCAGTAATGGCTCCTGCGCGGGGCGGGTCCATCAGGCCCACCAGACCCAGCAGGGTCAGTCCGTCCGTCACATCCGTCATTTCCAGTGAGAGGTGTTGTGGTCGGACTTCCCTGGTGGCAAGGGCTAGCACCCGCAGGCCCCTTGCAGCCAGATCTGTGCTGCTTTGATGCCATCGATTCTGGTCAATTGGCACGGTATCTCCCGACTGGGTGGACTCATGACTGCACATGGCCAGTATTTGCTCGGGAGCACCTTTGACAAAAATAGCCGCCTTTCCTTCATGATTATGGTTGAGGGTCGCCATAAAGCGATGCTTGGCGTCAAACGGAATAGTATCTGTCCTTGCCCAAAGACCCTGCTCAGCATGTCTGTCAATTCCAGTTCTTCCTGAAAAAGCCAGTAATGCCGCCTCCATGGGGTCTCCCTCTATGTCCCAGTTTTTCTCCTTCTCATGCAGGGCGCTGTCATTGCAAAGTGCGGCTGTCCTTCCCATTGCTGTGAGTACCGGATGATCTTCATGGTTGATGGCGGCCTCATCAATATGCACCGTTCCAGAGGGCGCATAACCTTCACCGTCCACTGTCAACAATCGGTGCTGGATAACCACGGTGGTAATATTCATCTCGTTGCGAGTCAGCGTGCCGGTTTTATCCGTACAGATAACCGATACGGAGCCTATCGTTTCTATTGCTGGCAGACGGCGAACAATGGCATTTCTCCTGGCCATGGTTTGAACGCCGATAGCCAGGGTAATGGTCAGTACTGCTGGTAGGCCTTCCGGGATGGCGGCTACAGTCAGGCCAACGACTGCCATGAAGAGCGCGTCAAAGGCCTGTTGCTGAATGAAGATGCCGAAGGCCAGTATGAGACTGGCAACGGTGAGGATCATTGCGGTGAGCCACTTGGAGAAAATCGCCATCTGGGCCACGAGTGGAGTCGTCAGTGTTTCCACCGTAGAGAGCAGGCCGCTGATAAGACCTATCTCAGTAGCCCCCGCGATGGCTGTAACTACCCCTGTGCCCTGGCCACTGGTAACCAGTGTTCCACCGAATGCCATGCAATTGCGGTCACCTAGAGGCACCTCTTGCTGGATGGCTGCAGTCTGTTTCTCCACAGGTAGTGATTCGCCGGTAAGAATGGCTTCCTGGATTTGCAAACCATGGGCCTTGATAAGTCGTAAGTCCGCTGGCACTTTGTCGCCGGGTTCCAGTAATACGATATCTCCGGGCACCAGTTGCTCGGCAGGAATAGTGTGTCGCCCGCCATCCCGTAACACCGAGGCATTCGGGGACAACATCCGATTGATGGCATCCATGGCCTTCTCGGCTTTTCCCTCCTGAATAAAGCCAATCAGGGCATTGACGATTACGACCGCCAGGATGACAGCCGTGTCGATCAGGTGACCCAGTAATAACGTAATCACTGCTGAGCCGAGCAGCACATAAATCAACACATTGTGAAAATGCACAAGAAATCGCATGATCGGTCCGCGCCGTTCGGCTTTCGGCAGACTGTTGGGGCCAAAGCGGGCTGCCCTGATTTCGGCTTCACTTGTGCTTAAGCCCTGAGGAGCGGAATCCAGTTCAGATAAAGTGTTTTCGTAGGTGCGTAAGTACCAGGTTTTGGTTTCCATAACTATCTGGGTTCACTGAGTCTGCCGTTTTGGGGCGTGTTATTGCCACGATGCTGGAGATTTAATTGGGGTAGTATGAACAAAGCACAATACAGTGTCTCAGAATAAAAAATCGTCAGCCTGTCATCAATAAATCAACTGTCTCCAGTAAGATGGCGATCATGTACTCTGATCAGCAGTATACCTTGGAGGAATGATAACAATGGCCGTTATTTGCAAAACAGTTGAAGAGGCATTGGCACCGATAAAATCCGGCGACAGGGTCTGGTGTCACTCCATGGCGGCAACGCCCTATAGGCTTCTGGAAGCGCTGGCCGTACACGTTTTGAGCCTTGAAAACGTCACACTGCTTCAGCTTCACCTGGAGCATGCAGAAGCGGTCTGCCAGCCCCAACTTGAAGGGCATTTGCGCAACCGCTGTTATTTCGTCAGCCACAGTACCCGGGAACTGGTGAATGCCGGCAAGGCGGATTATGTGCCCATCTTTCTTTCCGAAATTCCCAAACTGCTGCGCAGTGGTTGTCAGCCGATTGATGTCGCCCTGATTCAGGTGTCGCCCCCGGATCGTCACGGCAATTGCTCGCTCGGTGTCTCCGTAGAGGCCACTCTGGCAGCCTGTAACGTGGCAAAAACCGTGATTGCCCAGATTAACCCGCAGATGCCCCGCACTCACGGTGATGCAGCCATTTCACTGAAGTCCATTGACTTCGTTGTGGAGATCGACAGCGAGATCCCCGCTTCTTCCCCTTCTGTGCCAAAGGACGAACACCTGCAGATTGGTGGCCATGTGGCAGAGTTGATTCGCGATGGCGACTGCCTGCAAATGGGCATTGGCGCCATACCGGATGCGGTGCTGGCGCATCTCGGCAACCATCGACATCTGGGTATCCATACTGAAATGTTTTCCAGCGGTGTACTGCCATTGGTGGCATCCGGTGTCATCGACAACAGCAATAAGGTGATTCAGCCGGGTAAAATTGTCACCAGCTTTGTACTGGGTTCCGACGCCCTCTACGATTTCGTCGCTGATAACACCGAAGTGCTTTTTCTCGATGTGGAATATGTCAACAACCCGGCAGTCATTCGAAAAAATGCTCAGGTGGTATCGATCAACAGTGCGATTCAGATCGACCTGTCCGGTCAGGTCTGTGCGGACTCCATCGGCGGGAAGGTTTATTCGGGTTTTGGTGGGCAGGTGGATTTTGTTACCGGCTCCCAGCTTTCAGAGGGTGGTCGCTCTATCATTGCGATGCCCTCGACGGCACTTTCCGGCAGTCAGTCGCGTATTGTCAGCCATCTCTCGGGCGGCGCCGGTGTGGTGACGTCGCGCGCCCAGGTGGATTTCATTGTGACCGAGTATGGTGTTGCGCATCTGCATGGTCGCAGTCTTCGCGAGCGGGCAGAACGCTTGATTGCCATTGCACATCCGGATTTCCGGGAGGACCTGGCAAAATCTGTCAATTTCTAGTCGCCGGCTTCGGATGCAGCTGAAAACCAGATATCGCCGTACCAGGCCCGTGCACTGAGACCGGTGTTGTCGGTATCGGTCATCAGGGCGACGGCCGCGATCTCCCCGGGTTCTTCACCGAACAGACGTCGATAATCGGCCAGTACATCCCGTTGTTCCTGTACCCATTGATCCCGCAACCCGTCACTACCCCGGACGGCGATCATCCGGGCATTGGAGGTGAAGGCATTGGGCCACTCACTGCCTGCGGGCTGATTGCTGGACCAGACATAATTGATCGCGCGGGTGCGCCAGAACCTCAGCCCACCGGAAAATACCACATACAGCCGCGCCGGATAATCATCGCCGGCCTTGTGGCGCTCATTGTTGCCAGTGAGCAGGTCGTTTACTTTCCAGGCCCAGTTCAGCAGCGGCGTCTGTTTCAGGTCAATGGCCATTTCCCGGTAAAGGCCCGAGGCGCTGGCGCGACTGTCAGCCCGCAGCACCTGTCGACCGTCATCGGGAACCAACGCATAATCGGTTTTTCCGGCAAACACTTTGGTGTTCCATTGATCGAGCTGACCTTCTGAAAAGTTGCCGACATCGATTCGGTCAACCTCGGCGAACGCTACCCCCGAACAGGGCAACAGTGCAGTGATCAGCGAGATTTTCAGCCATACCGTCATTGCTCGACAGGTTGTTGATGAAATAGATGGGAGCATAGGAATATCCGAACAAGGAGGGTAGCCTGGCAGGCTGTCCAATAAGGCAACAGGTTAGTGTGGATTGCGGGGCTGGGCAACTCGTCAGGCGCATCGAAATCTGAGGGGCGGGAGCAAACGGTTTGGTGTTTGCTTCATCAGAACAGGTAGCATCGTATTTATGAAGCAATTACCGGGGGAGCTAACCACCATGGAGCGCCGCAGGCTTAAATACCTGGGGTTGGCATTGCTGCTGGCATTGTCACTGGGCATTGCTCTCGCCCTGTACCTTGCTTCCGCAGTGGGTGCCGTGATTGCACTGGTGGCCGGTTACGTTGTCTGGAGATTATTTATTCTGTTAATTGATCGGCAGCTGGCGTTGACCTGCAGTGTTTGTCGGCGGCGGGGATTGGCCGAAATACCGGGGCTGCCTTGCCAACTGCCGGAATACCAATGCAGTGCATGCGGGGCACGCTTCCAGAATGGCCGTCCTGTATCGACGGGGCAAACGGATAAAACTCCCTGAACAGTGGCCTGTAAAGCCAGTATAAGTGTGGTCGGGGGCTACCTAATGCCGGGTAGGGCTGATCAACCTGACGACCTGGCGGTCCGGTTCACGAAACTCACCGGCTGCTTCCAGCGCCGAGAGATAATCCTGCCAGTAACGCTCGTAATTGATGGCAAGGTCGCGCAGATAGTCCCAGGTGAAAATACCGCTGTCGTGACCATCACTGAAAATCACTTGCAGGGCATAATTTCCCGAAGGGGCCACATGGGTGATACGGACACCATGTTTTCCCGACTGCAGTATCCCTTGTCCCTTGCCGTGTCCGCGAACTTCCGCGCTGGGGGAGTGCACCCGCAAATATTCTCCGGTCAGGGTAAACCGACTGCCGTCGGCATATTCCAGTAGCAGACTGCCTTCCTCAAGATTCAGTTTGATTTTTTCTGGCGTCATCGTGGCCACACTGCCGGTTTTATGCGGCGTCTGTTATTTAGCATCTAGAGAATGAATCGGGACAAATCTTCATCCCGGGAAATTTCATTCAGGTATTTATCGACATAGGCACTGTCAATATCGATGGGTTCGCTTTTTTCACCGAGATCGGAGGCTTCGAACGACATTTCCTCCAGTAGACGTTCCATGAGGGTATGCAGGCGTCGGGCACCGATATTCTCCGTCCGCTCATTGACATCAAAGGCAATTTCCGCAATACGCTTAACGCCATCGGCGGTAAAGCGGATGCGGAGCTTTTCGGTCGCCAGCAGCTCCCGGTATTGCTCGGTCAGAGACGCGCTGGGCTCGGTTAGAATTCGTTCAAAGTCACCACTGGTGAGGGATTCAAGTTCTACCCTGATGGGCAATCTGCCCTGTAGCTCCGGAATCAGATCCGAGGGTTTGGAGAAGTGGAAGGCACCGGATGCAATAAACAGGATATGGTCGGTTTTGATCATGCCGTATTTGGTGGAGACGGTGCAGCCCTCAATCAACGGCAGTAAATCCCGTTGCACACCTTCCCGGGAAATGTCGGTACCGGAGGTTTCGCCGCGCTTGGCCACTTTGTCAATTTCATCGATGAAAACAATGCCGTTCTGTTCCGCAACCGTGACCGCGCGAACTTTCAGTTCGTCATCATTGACCAGTTTTGCCGCTTCGTCCTCTGTGAGTTTTTTCATGGCCTGTGCCACGGTCATTTTTTGCCGACTGGTTTTGTTTTTTCCAAGGTTGGAAAACATGCTTTGCAGCTGATTGGTCATTTCTTCCATGCCGGGCGGCGCCATGATTTCAACGCCCACCGGCGACGCATTGACTTCGATTTCAATTTCCCGGTCATCCAGCTCACCCTGGCGGAGCTTTTTGCGGAATACCTGCCGGGTACCTGATTCTGTTTCTGTCTGTTCCTTGTCCCGGGCCGGGGGCAACAGAACATCCAGAATGCGCTCTTCGGCAGCATCCATGGCGCGGTGCTGGACTTTCTGCATTTCCTGTTCGCGGAGTTGTTTCACCGATGTCTCCACCAGATCGCGAATAATCGACTCCACATCCTTGCCCACATAGCCCACTTCGGTGAACTTGGTGGCTTCCACCTTGACGAAGGGCGCGTCCGCCAGTCGGGCCAGTCGTCGGGCAATTTCAGTTTTACCCACCCCGGTGGGGCCAATCATCAGAATATTCTTCGGTGTTACTTCATTGCGTAACTCCTCTCTGAGTTGCATGCGACGCCAGCGGTTGCGCAGGGCAATGGCCACAGCGCGCTTGGCTGCATCCTGCCCAATGATATGGCTGTCGAGTTCATGGACGATTTCACGGGGGGTCATATTGGACATGTCTTGGTCTCTTGTTTCCGGTTGCCGTCAAACCCTCGGGCTGTAGCGGCAAATAATGGAGCCCAACCGGGCAGTGTGACAGTGCTAACAGGGCTTCGCTCTGCCAACATCCGGTTGATCAGTAATCGAGTTGTTCAATCGTGCGGTTGTGATTGGTATAGATACAGATATCGCCTGCGATGGCGAGTCCCTTCTCGACGATATCCCTGGCACCCAGCTCGGTGTTCTCGAGCAGGGCACGCGCCGCAGATTGCGCGAAAGGGCCACCTGAGCCGATGGCTATCAGATCTTCTTCGGGCTGTATCACATCGCCGTTGCCGGTAATGATCAGCGAGGCTTCCTTGTCGGCTACCGCCAGCAGTGCCTCCAGTTTCCGGAGGATGCGGTCCGAGCGCCAGTCTTTGGCCAACTCCACAGCGGCGCGGGTCAGATTGCCACTGTGTTGTTCCAGTTTGGCCTCGAATCGTTCAAAAAGCGTGAAGGCATCGGCTGTGCCGCCGGCAAACCCAGCAATAATCTGATCTTTGTAAAGGCGGCGCACTTTGCGCGCGTTGCCTTTCATAACCGTGTTGCCAAGGGTGACCTGGCCGTCTCCACCGATGACAACGGTGCCATTGCGACGTACGGAGAGAATGGTGGTACCGCGATATTGTTCCAAAAGATTCTCCTGTGGGTTATCCATCCATCTGAAATAATTTTATACAGGGGACTAGGTGGGGCCAAAATACAGAAATTCAACAGTGACGGTTAGCCGGCGTCTCCCGTTGCCTTATCTTCTTTGAGGTACAGTGCCCCGTTCTCAATCCGGCAGGGCACCATGTCCAGGTATTGCCCGGCACAGGGCCCGGCAACGCATCGACCACTGTCCATCTCAAATAAAGCGCCGTGCGTACTGCACTGAATATATTGCTGGTCATAGTCCAGAAAACGATCCGGCATCAGGTTCAAGGGTGCACCTGTATGGGGGCAGTGGTTTTGATAAACAAACACTGCCTGTCCTCGCCTCACCACAAAACAGCTTTCACCGGTGATATTCAGTTCCCTGCTGCCGGGATTCGGTAGCTCTGCCATGTGGCAGAGCGGTTTTGCGGACATCAGCCACCCCGGCGCAGTGTTTCAATGCGCTCGCTGAGAGGGGGGTGGGTCATGAACAGGCGCGAAGCGTGTTCTTTCCAGCCACTGGAAATACCGAAAGCTGTGAGGGTATCCGGCATCTGGTTGGGCACGTGAGCCTGGGTTTCTTCCTGAAGTCGCTGCAGGGCCGAAATCATTGCACCGCGGCTGGCCAGATGTGCACCGCTGGCGTCGGCGCGGAATTCCCGCCAGCGGGAAAACCACATCACAATCATTGACGCAAAAATGCCCAGTACCACCTGCAATACCATGACGATCATGAAGTAACCCATGCCGTGACCACTGTTATTTTTGAACACCGCCCGGTCGATAATCGAGCCGAGAATCCGGGCAAAAAACATCACGAAAGTATTCAGAACTCCCTGTACCAATGACAGGGTTACCATGTCGCCATTGGCGACATGGCCGATTTCATGGGCCAGCACAGCGCGGATTTCCTCGCGATCAAAACGCTGCATCAGCCCGGCGCTGACCGCGACCAGGGCATCGTTCCTGTTCCAGCCCGTGGCGAAGGCATTTGATTGCTGTGCCGGGAAAATGCCGACTTCCGGCATGCCGATACCCGCTTTTTTTGCCAGATCAGCAACCGTTTCTTTCAGCCAGCGCTCCTCCGGGGTGCGGGGCTGGTCGATCAGTTGCACGCCGGTGGACCGCTTTGCCATCCACTTTGAGATAAGCAATGAAATGAATGAGCCGGCAAAACCGAATATCCCGCACATGATCAGCAGCCCGGTGAGGTTTCCCTGAACCCCTTGGGCGGCGAGGTATTGCTCCAGTCCAAGTACTTTGAAAATGATGCTGAACAGCACCAGAATGGCAATGTTGGTGCCCAGAAAAAGCCCGATTCTTAACACGTGATCTCTCCTAGTGATGAAGTCTGCCAGTATGGTGTCAGCATCTGGCACCTCTGTAAGATGCGACTGGTTTCAAAAAATTCAACTGCCGGGCTGATGAATACCCCGGATGTCTTGTCGGACCACCTGTCATAAACTGTCAATGGTTGCCGCGCTAAAAAGCAGTGGGGGACTATAGCAAAGATGACCGGCCGGCTCCCCAGAAGATTGATGAATTCCGGATCGGGACTGCAGTCACCCGGTAGCAATCCGATGTACTATGTGGGCAGGTTCCACTCTGGGTTCGCCAAAACGAGGTTCTGCCATGGCAGTAATGAAACCGCTGATAATAATACTGATGGCACTGAACGTGCTGTCCGGGTGCGCTCTATTGTCGCCGGGGCAGCCGCCGCCAGAAGTTCAGCTCAACAATGTGGAACCTGCCGGGCGAGAAGGGCTTGAGCAACGCTTTATGATCAGTTTGCGAATCCTCAATCACAGCAGCATACCACTGAATATTTCCGGACTATCCTATAGCCTCAATCTGGAGGGACATAAGCTGATCAGCGGGGTGGCCGGGGGGCTTCAGCCGATTCCTCCCCACAGTCAGGTCGCTATCAAGGTCCCGGCCTCCACCAATCTGATCAGTGGCCTGAAAATCATTGGTGCCTTTATGGAAAAGAACAGGCAATCGGTGGACTTTGAACTGGAAACCCGCTTAAGCATGGGCTGGTGGCGCATGCCTGTCACTGTGGTCGAATCGGGCTCGCTCGACTTGAGCCAATAATCCCCGGTTACATCGGATCAAGCGAACGTGATACTCCAGCGAATAGGTGAATGGTTAGCAAGTAAACTGGCCGAGCCCAGATATCACAGTACGATGCCAACCCGTACGGACCTGCTGGCGGCGACACTTCGTCCCGGTGACGTATTGCTCGTGGAGGGATTGAGTCGTTTCAGTATCGCCATCAAGTATCTCACCCAGTCTACCTGGTCCCATTCCGCACTCTATATCGGTTCCTGGCAGGGACAGACGGGAATGCTGGTGGAGGTGGATGTGCGCGAAGGGGTCAGGCTGGTTCCACTGAGTCATTTTTTTGGACTTCAGGCACGTATCTGTCGGCCGGTGAAACTGGACGAAAGCGAGATAGCCGAATTGATCGGCTATGCGACTGACAGGCTTGGCTATCGTTATGACCTGAAAAATATTCTGGACCTGATGAGGTATCTGATTCCGACACCTCCCGTACCGGATCGATGGCGGCGGCGAATGCTGTCGCTGGGCAGTGGTGATCCCACCCGGGCTATCTGCTCGTCTTTGATCGCCCAGGCGTTCCAGTCAATACGCTATCCGATTTTACCTACAGTAACGCTGGAAAAGGCCCTCGATCCCGATATGCAGGAAATCTATCAGGAAATTTTACATATCCGGCACCACAGTCTTTTTGTGCCGAGAGATTTTGATCTGTCGCCCTATTTTGACGTAGTCAAACCGACCCTGGCAGCCGGTTTTGACCCTCATCTGCTGACCTGGAGTGAGCCGCCCGTAGAGCAGGAGTTGCAGTCGCAGCAAGCATCCCGGCATATATCGGCGGATTAACAGGTAGCCAATCAACCCGCATTATCTAACAGACGAACCTCTCTCTGTGGGAAAGGTATGCTGATGTTGGCGTCAGTGAGTGCCTGAAAAATCGCCCCGTTTACCCGGAACCGCGTTTCGTGGAAATGTTCTGTAGGCACCCAGAAACGCACCATGAAGTTAATCCCGCTATCACCAAAATTGTCGATGCCGATCAAGGGTTCCCGGGTCTCCGAGGCGCCCTGTTCTGCCAGTACCGATTGCAGTACTTTGACCACGGTCTCCGGGTCAGATCCATAACTGACGCCCACGGTGGTTTCTGCCAGTTTGTTGGCGGCAGAGTTGTGCAGAATCTCGCCGACGATATGTCGGTTGGGAATGGTGATGCGCACATCATCCTCATCTTTCAGGACGGTATAAGCGAGATGAACCTCGTCCACCAGTCCGGTTTCCCCCTTTACTGTGATGGTGTCGCCCACAACGAAAGGACGGGTAATGATAATATTCAGGCCCGCGCCATAGTTTGATAACAGTCCCTGAACAGCAAGACCGGCCCCCAGCGAAATGGCACCGATGGCGGCCACGAATGGTGTCACACTGATCCCGATTTTGCCCAGGGCAATAATGGCTACGCCCACCAGAATGACAATTTTGACAAAGCTGGCGATAAAGCGGCTCAGGGTGATATCGAGGGATTTTTTCTCACACAGTCTGAGTGTTGCGGCCGATACTTTGGATGCCACAAACATGCCGATCAGAAAAACGATCAGTGCGCCAACCAACTGGAAGCTGTAGTTGACAAAAAATTGCACGATACTGTTGTAAATTGCCTCGACTTGCTGAATTTCTTCCTGCATGGGTGGTCACTCCTGGTGTGTTTTGGGCGAAGCATAGCAAAATACTATTCGGCATATTAAGGTGTTATTTTTCCGACAGGCTGTATTCCCGGTAAAACCTGCATGGCAAGTATTAACAATCAAATGCTAATGGGCTGTGATGAGCAGCTCCTGTGCAAACTGGATGGCAGTGTGTTGTTGCACGGTGACATCATTAAGCCATTTCAAGCGATGTGTGATGCGGCTGCGGAAGAGGGCCTACAGATTGCCGTGGCCAGTGGTTATCGCTCTTTCGCGCGGCAACTGGCCATCTGGAACAGCAAGGCACGGGGTTTGCGTCCGGTACTGGATGATACTGGCTCTCCGATTGATCTCGAATCGCTCAGTGACCGGGACAAGGTAATGGCGATCTTGCGCTGGTCCGCACTGCCGGGGTGTTCACGGCATCACTGGGGAACCGATCTGGATATCTGGGATGCAGCGGCTGTGCCCGGCGACTACAGGTTGCAGCTTGTCCCGGAGGAGTATGCCGGGTCGGGGCCGTTTTGCAGGTTGTCCGAATGGTTGCAGCAACATGCTGCCGGTTTTGGTTTTATCATGCCCTATGCCATTGATCGTGGTGGCGTGGCCCCCGAGCCTTGGCACCTGAGTTATCTGCCGGTAGCACGACTGTTTGAGGAGAAACTGGATAGAGTATTTCTGCGTGAAATTCTGGATAATGACCAGTTGGAATTGCGTGATGCTGTTCTGTCGAATCTCGATGCAATCATGGCAAGGTTCATTTTCCCCGCAATAACTTTGCCACAATAACTTTACTGCAATTAAAGAGACACTGATGGTCGATCTGCCACAAACAACCCCAGTCGACGACGCGCTCTGGCAATCCATTCGCCATGAAGTTGTTGAACGGGCCCGACTGGAGCCGGTTCTGGCGAGCTTTTTCCATGCCGCGGTCCTGAGCCATAAATCGCTGGAGGATGCGCTCGCCTACAATCTGGCCGAACAACTCGGTAACAGTATTTTATCCCCGCTGGCCATTTATCAGGTGCTGCTGGACGCAATGCAGAGTGACCGTTCAATTTGCGAGCGGATGAGACGCGACCTGACGGCTCATATGGAACGTGATCCGGCCTGCGGCCAGTATTGTCTGCCTCTGCTTTACCTCAAGGGCTTTCATGCTTTGCAGGTGTACCGTGTGGCGAACTGGCTCTGGCGGCATGAGCGGCGCTCCCTGGCCCTGTTTCTGCAAAGCCGGGCTTCGGAAATATTTGCGGTGGATATTCACCCTGCAGCCGATATTGCCGGCGGCATCATGCTCGATCATGCCACGGGTCTGGTGATTGGTGAAACGGCGGTGATCGGTGAAAATGTTTCCCTGTTACATTCGGTGACCCTGGGCGGCACCGGCGCTCAGGCAGGTGATCGCCATCCAAAAATACGTTGTGGGGTGCTGATTGCTGCAGGTGCCAAAGTACTTGGCAATATCGAGGTGGGTGAAGGGGCCAAGATCGGCGCCGGAAGCCTGGTTCTCGATTCAGTATTACCGCATACCACAGTGGTGGGTGTCCCAGCCAGAGTGGTGGGGGTTCCCGGCGAGGCCGAGCCCTCCCGTACCATGGACCAACGTATCAACCTGGGTTGTGGCTGATGGAACGCATTTATGGCTTGATAAAACGTCGCGCTTTCTATGCCGCCATTAACTCTTGGCGTGGTTTGCAGGCCTGTTTTAAATACGAGGAAGCCTTCAGGATTGAAGTGGCGGTTACCTGCCTGCTCTTTCCGCTGGCATTTTTTATGGCTGAAAGCCCGGTCGAGCTGGTTCTTCTGCTGGGCTCCGTTTTGCTGTTGTTGATTGTGGAGCTACTCAATTCCGCTGTGGAGGCCGCCATTGACCGTATCGGTGAAGAGCGCCATGATTTATCTGGCAGGGCCAAGGATCTGGGTTCTGCAGCGGTGCTGTTGACGATGTTGTTGGTGTTAATTACCTGGGTTGCTATCGCCGTTCAATGAATAGGCGTCGTTTGACTGAACATCAGGATGGATTGCTATCCGAAACGGATAAGGGGAAGGGATGATGAGCGATAGACGTTTTGAAGTGATTTTTCGCGGAGACGTGGTGCCCGGACAATCCCTGATGGATGTGAAGCGACGCCTGGCCGAATTATTCGGCGCACCGGATGCCAAAGTTGAACAGATGTTTTCCGGCAGACCGGTGGTCATCAAACGTGATCTTGATGAAGAGGCGGCAGCGCGCTACAGGGTAGTCCTGAAAGAGGCCGGGGCGCTGGTGGAGCTGCGCCCCGTTGATCCTGACAGGCAGGCCGCGAACGAGGCCGACCGCACAGAGCAAACCGTACCACCGGTTGCCAACCCTGCCGATGGTGCTGGCGAGCCATCCGGTCAGAATACGGAAGTTCCACAGTCTGGTCCGGAACATTCGAAGGCAGCAGAGACCATCGGTGTAGCCCCGGTGGGAGCGGACGTTCTGCCTCCTGAATATCGCCGTGACTTTACGCCCAGAGAGGTGGATACGTCCTATATAACGGTGGATGAACCCGGCGCCGATGTACTGAAAGAAGAAGAGAAGTCCCCACCCATCGAACGGGAAGTGGACACTTCCCATCTCTCAGTGAAAGATCCCGAATAGCCAGATCCCGCCGGGACTCTCCCGCCAGTCGGTATTGAAGGCACTGATCGAAAAGAAGTACGGCACAGCACATGGCTTGTGATGCAGAGGTAACCTGGCCCTTACCGGCGCTATAATGCACCCTTGTACGTGGCAGGAAAGGAATGCAGTGTGACTGACGACGATAACGGTATTTTTCGCCAGCAGATGAAGGATGTTGAACCGCTTAAAAAACCGGCGGAGCGCGTTCGTCTGAAGCAACCCGTTGTGATGACCCCCGGCCTGGAATCCCGCCGGCGGGCTGCCGAGGCGATGATCGCCAGTGATGTCGATGGCCTGTCGTCAGAAGCGTATATTCCGCCAGTGAAACCGAGGGATGTGCTGTCGTTCAAGCGCAGTGGTGTTCAGCACGGTGTCTTCAAAAATCTGCGGATGGGCAACTATCTTGTCGATTCGCGGCTCGACCTGCACCGCCTGACGGTTGAACAGGCGCGACAGCAGGTCTATCTCTTTATTCAGGATTGTCTGAAACACGACATACGCTGTGCATTGATCACGCACGGGAGAGGGGAGAACCGGGAAAAACCCGCACTGCTTAAAAGCTGTACCAACCATTGGTTGCAGCAGATGGATGAAGTGTTGGCTTTTCACAGTGCCCAGCCACAGCACGGGGGCACGGGTGCCACCTATGTCATGTTGCGTAAAAGTGCTGAGAAACGCGTTGAAAATCTGGAGCGGCACCACAAGGGGATCAAGTCGCGACTGTAGTTTGTCGTTCTGGTTCCTGAGCTTCAGGTACCCGACGGGTTTGGTTAAAGGCTATTGTTTGCGTTTTAACAGCAGTGAATCAATCCCGTTTCCCGACAGGCTGTCCCTGGCACTCGCCAATTCCGCACGGTTGGTAAAGGGCCCAACCAGAACCCGGTGCCAGGTTTCTCCCGGGCGGGGCGTGACCATCTCGATACTGGCGCTAAGGTTCAGCAGCAACAGTCTGGCCCTCAGGCTGTCGGCATCCCGATTACTCTTGAAAGATCCCACCTGAAGCAGAAATACTTCTTTTGCTGTGGGTGTTGCCGGTGCGCTGGCGGACTGGTTTGGGGGCTCTTCTTCTACCTGGGGTACTGAGGAATCCGGGACAATAACTTCGGTTTCCCGCAGCAGGGTGTAGAAATCAAAACGCGGTTTAGCACTGGATTCCTCCTCGACCGGTTTGACGGTGGGCTGATCGCTGGGTACCGGGCCTGACTCCGGCCCCTGAAGGAGGAAGGTTGCCACGATACCCACCAGTATGCCGGCCAACAGCCACAGCCATCCCGGAAGAGACTGCCGGGATGGCGTTTTTCTACGAACATTGCTGCTACTGCGGCGGCCTGTTTTTCTCGCGTAATCCCTGGTCATTTGTTTATCTATACTCCGGTGAAGGGCGCCATTGTAGGGGTAACCTGCCGAGCCTTCCAGACTCAAATTCTGATGATGGCTTCTAGCTCATATCCTGTGGATCAATGTCCAGTGACCAGCGGATTTTCCCCGCCAGTGGTGACTGCTCCAGAATCGGGCAGAGGGTTGCCAGCAGCTGTTGAAGTGCGGGTCGTTCTGCAGCACAGATTGTCAATTGATGGCGAAAACGCCCACCTCTCCGCTCCATAGGGGCCGGTAATGGGCCGAGATAACTGATGTTACCTGTCGGCGGCAGTAACATTTCTGCCTGTTGGCGGGCGAAACTGAGAAAATTCACTGCCAGCTGGCCATTTTCAGCTTCGCCGCGCAGTAATGCGAGGTAGCCGAACGGTGGCAGGTTGGCGAGTTTCCGTTCGGCCATCAACAGATCAGAAAAAGTGGCATAGTCCTGTCGGGTCAGGGTGGTGAGCAGTGGGTGATCACAATGATGGCTTTGCAAAATGACCGTACCGGGTTTGTCGCCCCGGCCGGCCCGGCCTGCCACCTGGGTAATCAATTGCCCCATCCTCTCCGGTGCCCGGAAATCCGGGCTGAACAGGCCGGCATCGGCATCCAGAATGGCTACCAGTGTGACGTTGGGAAAATGGTGCCCCTTCGCCAGTAACTGTGTGCCGAGCAGAATGCAGGGCTCTCCCTGATGCACCCGGTCGACCATGTTCTGCATAGCCTGTTTGCGTCGTGTGCTGTCCCTGTCCACCCGGATAACGGGAAAGTCGGGGAACAGCGCTTCGAGGGTTTCTTCGCTGCGCTCGGTGCCCTGACCGAGGCACTGTAAATGAATGCTGTGACAAACCGGGCAGCGGGGTGGAACCGGTTGCCTGAATTCGCAATGATGACAAACCAGCCGTTGAACCTGACGATGTACCGTCAGTCGCGCCTCGCAGTGTGGGCAATCCGCGATCCAGCCACATTCATGGCAGGTCAGGGTCGGTGCAAACCCGCGGCGATTCAGGAAAACCAACACCTGATTGCCATCGTCGAGGTGAGTCTGAATGGCATCGATCAGCTCCCTGGAATAGCCCCCGGACAGGTTTGCCTTTCGGATATCGACTGGCTGCCAGCGGGGCTGCCGGGCGACACCTGGGCGGCAGGACAGCACCAGCCGGGTGTAGCGCTGCTGCTCGCAGTTATACCGTGTTTCGAGGGACGGGGTGGCCGAGCCCAGAATCAGGGGGATGGACTCCATTCGAGCCCGGACCACGGCGAGGTCCCGCGCCGAGTAGCGAAACCCCTCCTGCTGTTTGAATGAGCCATCGTGTTCTTCATCCACAATCAGAATGCCCGGTGAGGCCAGCGGTGTGAAAATGGCGGAACGTGTGCCCAGTACAATCGGCGCGGTACCGGTGCGTGCAGCATCCCATGCCAGTACGCGCTCCCGGTCAGTGAGGCCGGAATGAAGCACTGCCACCGGGCAGTTGAAACGGGTTTTAAATCGATCCAGCGTCTGCGGCGTCAGGCTGATTTCCGGGATCAGTACCAGCGCCTGTCTTCCGTACCGAATGACTTTTTCGATAGCCTGTAAATAAATTTCGGTTTTGCCACTGCCGGTTTGACCGTCCAGTAAGTAGGCGTGAAAGCCGTGCAGCTCAATGCTATCCATCGCCTGTTGCTGTTCGGGATAAAGGGGCAGGGGGGATTCCGAGAGCAGCCTGTCCGGATCGAACAGCGGGGTGTTCACCCGGCATTCCAGGGATTCGATCAGGCCCTTGCTTTCCAGTTGTCGAAGTGCGGCAATGCTGATGCCCTGTCGCTGAAAATCGTCTTTTGTGGCGGAGGGTTGCTGCTGCAGTATATTCAGTGCCTGTTGTTGCCGGGGGGCACGCGCCAGGGCCGTGTCTGGCAATCCCTTGCCGGACAGCGTCAATTGCCAGCGGACTTCGCTTTGTCGGGGTATCGCATCCCCCTTGCGGAGCGTTGCCGGCAGCGCTGTGCTGAGCGCATCGCCCGTCGGGTGCTGGTAGTAACCCGCAGCCCAGACGCAGAGCGCCAACAGGGTTTCTGGCAGCAACGGTTCATCATCCAGGAGCTCGGTAACCGGTTTCAATCGTGTAGCGGGATGTTCGCTGGATGCCGCAATTTCGATCACGACCCCGATGACCTGACGGCGGCCAAAAGGTACTTTGACACGACAGCCGGGCCGGGGTGTCCGGGTATTGTTTTCTGACGGCAGGTAGTCGAACAGCCGTCGCAGGGGAGAGGGGACAGCAACACGGATAATGATGGATTCTGTCATTGATGTGTTTTTTTGTTAAAACCTTGAATGGGCATCGTTTTCTGGTAGTATTCGCGCTCCGTTTAAAGGCGGCATATGGTGCCCGACAATTGAAAGGCATCCCGAGGGATTGAGCGCGACCTGTTATCAGCAAACCGAGGCGAGGCACCCAGTGTACCAGAAGTACATCGGGGTTCGGGCGATCGGTTTGGCAGGCAGGAGCGAATCAATATTCGGGTTGCACAGAGATCGGGTTGGCGATATGCAAGAGACTGAGGCAATGAGACATGAGATCTGAAATCCATCCAAATTACGGCACACTGTCAGCCACCTGCAGCTGTGGTAATGCATTTGAAGTAGGCTCCACCATGAATGGTAGCATCCACGTGGATGTCTGTTCAGCCTGCCACCCGTTCTACACCGGCAAGCAGAAAGTTGCTGATACCGGTGGTCGTATCGACCGTTTCAACAAGCGTTTCGCCGGTCGTTCCGCTAAAAAATAATCTGAATATGTCTGCCTTTCGAGGCAAACGATGCGCGCTCTGGATGATATGCCAGAGCGCGTTTTTCGTTGTCTGGCTGTTTATCGCCGGTGGGCCCGCCAGGGCTGATCTACGCTGCCAGCCTTTCTCCCCGCTGGAGAAGGTTGCCGTCACTCATGTCTATGACGGCGATACCGTCAAACTGGACGACGGTCGCAAAGTTCGATTGATCGGTATCAATGCCACAGAACCGGGCCGCGATGGGCATCCGGATCAGCCGTTTGCTACTGAGGCCCGTGACAGGTTGCGCAGTCTGATCAAGGCTGCCTCGCAACTGCATCTGTTAACGGATCGGCAAACCCATGATCGCTATGGTCGAATACTCGCCCACCTGTTCAATGAGCGGGGAGAGAGTCTCGAACAAATTCTGCTGGAACAGGGGCTGGCCTACCATGTTGCGGTGCCGCCCAACCTGACCCTGGCCGACTGCTTTGCCAGCGCTGAGCAATTGGCTGTCAAACAGCAGCGGGGACTCTGGGGCAAGGCCGGTATTGCCCCCGTCGCTGCCCGGGATGTTCAGGACGGGGGGTTCAAACGATTGCAAGGTACCGTAACTGCCGTCCAAACCGGCAGGCACTGGTGGCTCATTCTGGATGACGTGATCAAGGTGATGATTTATCCGGAACACCGCCATCGCTTTGAGGCAAAACAACTGAACAGCCTGCAGGGCCAGCGAGTGGAAATACAGGGGTGGGTCTACCGCAGTCGCAGGGAATGGCGGATGAAGCTGGAAACGCCCCACGGTATTGTGTTTTCCCGTTGAATTGTCCGGCACCGCCCTCCAGCGGTGCCGCTCCTTCCTTCTCAAAACACCCTACCAGCTCAATGAGGCGCCGGTCTGGTACTCGGTAACCCGGGTTTCGAAAAAGTTTTTCTCTTTGCGCAGGTTGGCCTGCTCCTCCAGCCATTCCAGGCGATTGATGGCGCCGGGGAAGGGCTCTTTGTGGTTGAGGGTCCGGGCCCGCCGGTTGGCGACAAAGCGGAACTGGTCCATGTGCTCGTCGGCGCTGTAACCGAGGATGGGATCAGGCATCAGGTAGTGAGCGTAGGCGGACTCCACCGCTTCAGCTTCTTCCCACATGACCTGTAATTGCGTCGGATCCAGTTTTAGGTTTTCCTCCTCCAGTAACTGGTTTACCACCCGCATGCCAAAGGCGCAGTGCATGGCTTCATCCCGCAGGATGTACTGCAACTGTTCCCCGGTGCCTTTCATTAGACCGCGTCGCTGCAGGGCAAAAATCGGGTTGAAGCCGTTGTAGAACCAGCAACCTTCGAAAATACCGGCAAAGAACAGGTAAGACATGGCGAAGGTTTCCAGGTCATCCCGGTTGCCGAGGTCCAGCTCCTGACGCAACACGGTATCCAGTCTGGCACTGGCCAGGCAGATTTTGCCGTGGATCGCTGGCACCACCCGGTAGCGGTTATAGATATCGCTCTGGTCGAGCCCCAGAGTTTCGATGCAGTGCTGGTAAGTCCATGTGTGCAGTGCTTCTTCATAGACCTGGCGGGCCTGGTAAATCTGCAACTCCGGCGCGGACATTTTTTCCATCACTGCCAGGCCAATATTGCGCATGGCCATGATGTCCGATGTGGTCAGGTAGGCCAGCACGTTTTCATACAGGTGACGTTCTTCGGTGGTCAGTTTGTGGTGGTAATCGTGGATATCCTGGGTCATGTTGATGTCCAGGGGTGTCCAGTGATTTTTGTTGGCATTGAGAAAAAAATCCCAGGCCCAGGGGTATTTAAAGGGGGCCAGTTGGTTGATGTCTGCCTTGCCGTTCACCACTCGCTTGTCCGCCGGATTGACCGGGGGAAGACGTGTTGCCGGTGTTTCCTCGGTTGCTATTGACAGTGTCGCCGGGACTTTTGGTGCCTCCGTTGGCTGTGCGGCAGCGACCCCATCCAGCAAGTTGATGGTGCCGTGAGGGATAGCGTTGCGCAACGGGTCATCCCAGTCAGGAAGAGGGGTTGTGACGGTTTCAAGTACAGTTTGTCGGATAGTCATTATTGGCAGGCCTCGCAGTCGGGGTCGAGAATGGAGCAGACGGATGGTGCAGTCGATCCCGAAGCACGGTTATCCGTATCGGCGTTGACGCGACTGACCTTGTCGGCGTGGGTGGCTCCCAGGGAGCGCAGGTAATAGGTGGTTTTCAACCCCCGGGACCAGGCCAGCCGGTACAGGTTGTCGAGTTTCCTGCCTGAGGGTTCAGCCATATAGAGGTTGAGGCTCTGGGCCTGATCCAGCCATTTCTGGCGTCGTGCCGCCGCCTCCACCAGCCAGCGGGGGTCGATTTCAAAGGCGGTGGCGAAGCGGGTTTTCAATTCCTCCGGCACCCGGTCGATATCCATCAGAGAGCCGTCGAAGTATTTCAGATCACTGACCATTACCTCGTCCCACAAATCCTGCTCCTTAAGCGCTGTCACCAGCCAGGGATTGATCACCATGAATTCGCCGGACAGGTTCGATTTTACGAACAGGTTCTGATAGGTGGGCTCAATGGACTGGGTGACACCGACAATGTTGGAGATGGTGGCGGTGGGAGCAATGGCCATGACATTGGAGTTGCGCATACCGTGGCGGGCCACCAGTTCCCGTACCGGCTGCCAGTCCAGCTGGCTGGAGCTGTCAAGGGTGCAGTAGTCGTCGCCGCGCTGTTGTTCCAGCCATTTCAGGGAGTCGATGGGCAGTACACCCTGATCCCACAGGGATCTTTCATAGCTTTCGTAGCGGCCTCGTTGCTGCGCCAGTAGCGCCGAGGCACGGATCGCATGGTAGCTGATCAGCTCCATGGACTGGTCGGCAAAATACACGGCTTCCACACTGGCATAGGGCAACTTCAGGGCGTAGAGAGCGTCCTGGAATCCCATCAGGCCGAGCCCCACCGGACGATGTTTCAGATTCGATTGCCGGGCCTTTTCCACGGCGTAGTAGTTGATGTCGATGACGTTGTCGAGCATTCGCACTGCAGTGAAAACTGTCTGTTCCAAATGTGCCTGCTCGAGTCGGCCGTCGCGAATGTGGTTGGGCAGATTGATAGAGCCGAGATTGCAAACGGCGATTTCCCGCTCATTGGTGTTCAGGGTGATTTCCGTGCACAGGTTGGAGGAGTGCACCACACCCCGGTGTTGCTGGGGCGAGCGGATGTTGCAGGGATCCTTGAAAGTGATCCAGGGGTGACCGGTTTCAAACAGCATGGACAACATTTTTCGCCACAGCTGCGTGGCGGGCACGGTTTTGTGCAATGGGAGTTTGCCGTCCCGGGCCAGTTGTTCGTAATGGCAGTAGCGCGCTTCAAAGGTCTTGCCGCAGAGATCGTGCAGATCGGGCACATCCTCTGGTGAAAACAGTGTCCAGGGTTGATCCTCAATCACCCGCTTCATGAACAGGTCTGGAATCCAGTTGGCGGTGTTCATGTCGTGGGTGCGGCGGCGTTCGTCCCCGGTGTTTTTACGCAGTTCCAGGAAATCCTCGATGTCCAGATGCCAGCTCTCCAGGTAGGCACACACGGCACCTTTGCGCTTGCCGCCCTGATTGACCGCCACCGCGGTGTCGTTCACCACTTTAAGGAAGGGCACCACGCCCTGGGACTCGCCGTTGGTCCCGCGAATGTGGGCACCCAGAGCCCGCACCCGGGTCCAGTCGTTGCCCAGGCCACCGGCCCATTTGGAGAGCATGGCATTGTCCCGTATACCCTCGTAAATACCGTCCAGATCGTCTGGAACCGTAGTCAGATAGCAGGAAGAGAGCTGCGAGTGCCGGGTGCCGGCATTGAACAGGGTGGGGGTGGAAGGCATGTAATCAAAGCATGACATCACCTCATAAAACTCAATGGCACGCTGGTTGGGATCGTCCTCCTGCAGTGCCAAACCCATGGCTACCCGCATGAAGAAGCTCTGGGGCAGCTCCAGGCGCTGTTTGCCCCGGTGCAGGAAGTAGCGGTCGTAGAGGGTCTGCAATCCCAGATAGGTAAACTGCCGGTCGCGCTCCGGCCGCAGGGCGGAACCGAGGCGTTTCAGGTCAAAGGACAGCATCGCTTCGTCCAGCAGTTCCGCCTTGATGGCACCGCGAATTCCCGCCTGAAACAGAGCGGCATAATCCTGCTCACTGTAATGGCCGGTCAGTCCATGGTGACAGTCAAGGGCCGGAATTACTTCTTCCCACAGCTGCTCCAGCAACAGATGGGCACAGGCGTGGGAATAGCCCGGGTCTTGTTCAATCAGAGGGCGGGTTGCCATCACCATGGCGGTGGTTACTTCAGCTGCCTTCATTCCCCCGTAGAGGGTGCGACGTATCTGGGCTGTCAGATAGTCGGCATCCACATCCTCAATGCCCCGGCAGGCGCGTTGTACCCGTTGGTCTACGTCTGCCAGATTCAGCATCAGCTCCTTGCCGTCGCTGTCGATAACCGGCAATTGTTCACTGGGTGGGGCGTTGCTGGGCGTGGCAGGGCCGGCGGCACTGCGACTCTGGTGGTGCTGTTCCCGATACAGCACATAGGCGCGGGCCACCTTGTGGAATTCACTGCGCATCAGACCCAGCTCCACCAGGTCCTGGATTTCCTCAATATGTACGCTGCCCCCTGCCGGCAATCGCTTTTGCAGGCGCTCGATAATATCCCGGGCGATGGCATTGACCGTCTGTTTGACCCGCGCAGATCCGGATGCTTCATGGCCCTCTACGGCGAGGAAGGCCCTGGTCATGGCGATGGCGATTTTTGAGGCGTCGAAAGGCACGGCCTGGCCGGTGCGCTTGATCACTTTAAACGGTAGGTCTGTGGGGTGTGGGAGCGGTGTATCGTGCCCGTCAGGGGTGAAGTGTTGGCTGTTCATTATGTCGTTCCTGTCGATTCATTCGCGAAATCTTCAGGCTTCGCCAATTGGCGGACAGGTAGACAAAATACATGGCGGCACGGTGAGGCATGGGTTCCCCGTATGCAGCTGGTGTCCTGAATCGCGAAGACTGAAGCCTTGTTTGCTGGCAGGTCTTCGGACTCAGGGGCGTTGCGCGAAATATTGCGCTTCCTACAGCGACGGCTTCCCGTTCAATTGAACAGTGCCTCGGCGTTGCCGATGCCGCTTTCGTTCCCCTTTACCGCTGCGCGTCAGTTCCGGATTCTCACCAGATTCCCTTTTCAGGAAGGCCCATCGAACACAAGATGTGCCAATCCAACCAGCTTTTCCGAGCATATCTTGTGTATTTGTGCATGTAAAGTGGTTTCCCGTCTGTTGGCGAATGGAATGCCATGGTCTAGGTCGTCAGCCCAAGGCTGCGACAATTTGTCGCATTGACTGGATGCCGGTGAGCACCAATTATCCTGCCCCTGAATTCGAATCACTTTCATTCGAATCACTTTCATTTAGATTCGGGCTGGGGAGAAAATGAAAAAAGAAATTCGCTGGACTTCTGTCTTGGCCCTTCCATCCCTGTTCTGTCTTTCAATGATGTCCGCTCACGCGGAAGACGGTAGTGTCGAAGTCGCGGTGGAAACTGCTGCGGTGGCAAGTCTGGAAGAAGTCAAAATCTGGGGTAAACAACTTTCCAGTCGCGAGGCGGGCTATACCAATCCAACCAGTGTATTGACTCGGGAGGATATGACCAGTATCAACGTGGCAACCACGGAAGATCTGGTGAAATACGAGCCCAGCCTGGTGATTCGCCGCCGCTTTATCGGCGATGCCAACGGTACCCTGGGGATCCGCGGTTCCAACATGTTCCAGACCAGCCGCTCAATGGTGTTTGCAGACGGTGTCCCGCTGCATTATTTTCTCGAATCCCGCTGGAACGGAGCGCCGCGCTGGACCCTGGTGTCGGCCAGTGAAATCGCCCAGGTAGAAGTGGTTTATGGCCCGTTTTCCGCCGAGCACAGCGGCAACGCTATGGGTGGTGTGGTGTTGATCGAAACGGCGATTCCCCAGCAACGGGAGTTTCATGTGGACTGGTCATCCTTTGTGCAGTCCTTTGATGAATACGGTTTCGACGATGATCTGTGGGGACGCAAGGGTTTTATTTCTTTCGGCGACAAAATCGGCGACCTCAGCGTTTACTTCTCCCACAACCGTCTGGAAAACGACGCCCAACCCCAGTCTTTCTACTATGGCAGTACCAGCGGTTCGCTGACACCAACTGCGGTCAGTGGTGCAATAGGGGATGAAGACGACAGAGGCGCAGACCAGTGGTATTTCGGCGATACCGGGTTGGTTAAAACCACCACTGACAACTACAAGTTCAAGGCCGGGTATGACCTTGGTGACTGGTTCGCACTCTTGAATCTGGCCTACGAGGATCGCCGTTCGGATAATGATTCCGCCAATAGCTATTTGCGGGATATCGAAGGCAATACGGTCTGGGGCGGGCACGTGGTGCAGAGCGGTGAGCAGTTTTTTATCCCCGGCAGCCGACTCAATGTCAGTGAACAGGAGCGCCGCAGCCTTTCGGTGGGGTTGCGCCTGAAGGGAGATCTGACCGACAGCCTGTCGGTGGAAACCAATCTCAGCCACTTTGCCATCATTGAGGATGAAACCCGCAGCTCTGCCCTCAATCCTGCCCACCCTGACTATACTCTGGCTGGACAGGTGCTGGATTACGGCGATACCGGTTGGCAAACTGCCGATATCAAATTCACTTTGAATGAATTTGGTCTGGACGGCATGCAATGGGTGACGGGCCTGCGCTACGAAACCTACGAACTGAATACCACGGTCTATAACTCTGATAATTATGTTGCCGGCGACAGAACCCGGGCCACCAGCCGCAGCGGCGGGGAGACCGGGGTCGCCGCGGTGTTCCTGCAGCTGAACTGGGATATTGATGCGCACTGGTCCACTTCTCTGGGTGGGCGCTATGAATCCTGGAAAAGCAGTGATGGTTATTTTTCAGACGACGATGCCATGACACCCTGGTTGGATCTGGTCAAGCTGCCGAGTCGTTCCGAAGATAAATTCTCCCCGAAATTTTCACTGGGTTTTCGCCCGGATGACCTGTGGACTTTCCGCTATTCCATCGCCAAAGCCTACCGCTTCCCCATCGTTGAAGAGCTGTTCAGCCAGTTTCAGGCCTTCAATGCGGTCAGTGAGGCCAATCCCGGCCTGCAGCCGGAAGACGGCCTGCATCACAACCTCATGGTCGAACGGGCCATCGATCGGGGTTATGTGCGGTTGAACCTGTTTTTGGAAAACATCAAAGACGTGATCGAGTCCCAGGCGACGATTCTGCCGGGCGGTTCCTCGATCCGTACTTTTGTGCCGGTGGACGAGGTGAGAACCCGCGGCGCCGAGTTTATTGTCAACGCCGCCGACTTCCTGCTGCCGAAACTGGATGTGCGCTTCAACATGGCCTGGACCGATGCCGAGATCATCAAAAATGCTCCTGATCCCGCCATTGTCGGCAATTTGTTCCCGCGCATGCCGAAATGGCGCGGCAATCTGCTGGCCACCTACCACGTGACTTATCGCTGGGATATCGGTGGCAGCCTGCAATACGCCAGCGACAGTTACGGGCGGCTGGATAACAGCGACGGGGCCGATCAGGTGTTCGGCGGTCAGGATCGCTACCTGTTCCTCGGGCTGAAAACCAGCTTTCGCCGGGATAAGCACCTGACCTTCAGTTTGGGTATGGACAATGTCACTGACGAAACCGCCTATGTCGCCCACCCCTGGCCCGCGCGAACCCTGTATTTCAATGTCTCTTATGACTGGTAACAAGGCGGGCACGATGGCGCATAACAACCGCTCTATGAGCATTTATCGCACCCTGTGGCGTTGGCATTTTTATGCCGGACTGTTCTGCATTCCCTTTGTGCTGACACTATCGATCTCCGGGGCCATTTACCTGTTCAAGCCACAACTGGATGCGCTGGCCAATCGCCCCTACCAGAATCTGGTGGTATCGGGCGAGCGCAGCAGCGCGGATGCCCAGATCGGCGCGGCCCTGGCCGCGTTTCCGGGTAGTGGTTTTACCAGTTATCAACTGCCGGAGGCGGATGATCAAGCCGTCGTCATTACTGTACTCGATCAAGGCCGGCAGCGGCTTGTGTATGTCCATCCCTACAGCCTGAAAGTGCTGCACAGTGTTGTTGCGGAGGAGCAGTTCATCCGGCAGGTGCGAACTTTCCACGGGGAGTTGCTGGTGGGGGCGGTGGGTTCTGTGCTGGTGGAGCTGGCCGGTTGCTGGGCCATTGTCTTGGTATTGACCGGGCTGTATCTGTGGTGGCCGCGCAACGGCCGTGGTCTGGCCGGTGTGCTTTATCCCCGCCTTGGCCGGGGTGGTCGCCTGTTCTGGCGCGACCTGCACGCGGTGACCGGTATCTGGCTGGCGATGTTTGTACTATTCCTGCTGATGACAGCGTTGCCCTGGACCCTGGTGTGGGGCACCGCTTTCAAGGAGCTGCGGCAATGGGGCGACAGACCGATGCAACAGGACTGGACGCTCAGTCGGGCCCAGGAACACCACCACGATGGCGCAATGCCGTCGGGGCGTGCAGATCTCAGTGAAGCGCTCCTCGCCACGGCCATCTCCCTGCAATTTGCCGCGCCGGTATTGCTGTCGCCGGATCGGCAGAATCCTGCCCTGTGGAAAGTCCAGTCCCAGTCCCAGAACCGTCCGCTGCGGGCAGATGCCTGGCTCGATGGCCAGTCCGGTGATGTGGTGAGGGTACAGAGCTTTGCGGCGCGCCCCTGGGTCGACCGGGTTATCGGTATTGGTGTGGCCGCCCATGAAGGACAGTTGTTCGGCTGGTTGAACCAGTTGTTGGGCGCCCTGACAGCACTGGGGCTGATATTTCTGACCGTCAGCGGGGTTGTGCTCTGGTGGAAACGTAAACCATCGTTCGGACTCGGTGCTCCGGCGGCCCTGCCGGAGGTCCCCTCAAAGAGTATATTTTTCACCATCATTGTCATTCTGGCGCTGCTGCTGCCGATGTTGGCGATATCGCTTCTACTGCTCTGGCTACTGGAAACCCTGTTGTTGCGTCACTTGCCCGGCGCTCGCCTATGGTTGGGCCTTGTGGGCCATGGAAATGATACAAAAATCCGGTAACACCAGATGAATTGACATGCTAATCTGGCCCCTCTGGTAGCTTTTATGAGGATGTGTTGTGGACAGAAATACTGTTTTGTTGAGTGTTGTGCTGGTGATTACACCCTTGTCTGTCAGTGCCGCCAGCTGGTGGGATACCGGCAAGGAACTGCTCGGTGGCAACACGGCAAACACGACAGAATCCGCTGCGCCGGTCAGTGGGCTGGCCGGGCTCTCCAGCGATGAAATTGCCGCAGGATTGAAAGAGGCGCTGCGGGTGGGTGCCGGTAATGTGGTTTCACAGTTGGGCGCTCAGGACGGATTTTACCTCGATGACGCGATCCATATTCCATTGCCCCCACAACTTCAGCAGGCCAAAGATGTTCTTGAGCAGGTGGGTATGGGCGACAGTTTGCAGGAGCTTGAAATGAAACTGAACCGGGCTGCCGAGGCGGCTACTCCGCGGGCCAAGGAGATGTTTCTCGATGCCATCAGTGCCATGACGATCGACGATGCGAAGAAAATTTACAGTGGCTCGGAAGATGCCGCTACCCGCTATTTCAGTGACAAAATGCGCGGTCCCCTCGCGGAGGAAATGCGCCCGGTGATTGAGGCCAGCCTCGCAGAGGTGGGTGCGTTACAGACTTACGATGCGATTGTCAGCAAATACAAGACTCTGCCCTTTGTCCCCGATCTCAAAGCCGACTTGACGGACTACACGATAAACGGGGGGATGGACGGCATCTTCTACTATCTGGCGCGGGAAGAAGCTGCGATCCGTGAGAATCCAGTCAAGCAAACCACCTCGCTGTTGAAAAAACTGTTTGGCCAGCCCTGAACCAGACCCGGCAATATGGCCGATAAAAATATACGTTGATTTCGAGGCCATGCAGCCTGTTCTGGTCTCCATATCGTCGCTCTCTCATAGGGGTTGCGGGGCTATACCCATCAAAATTCCCTATCAGTCTCTTTGCAGAATACTATCTGTTAATGGTTTATCCTGATGCCACGAAAAGAGGCATGGAAGTTAAAATTCGCGTAGGATCGTAACCCTGCCCGGTCCTGTGGGGCGAGTCGTTAAATCATTAAACTCGGTATCACGGTCAGGTTTGTTGTGAAACTGACATGATCCTCTGAAATGAGAATGAGCCCGAAGCCAGGGTTTCCATGTTTCGATCAGTGCACCAGCCAACGGTGTTCAGACCTGGAGAGAAAGCGAATGACAACAATAGGTATCCCCAAAGAAATTTATCCCGATGAAAGGCGTGTTGCCGCCACCCCCACCTCCGTTCAAAAGCTGCTCAAGCTCGGCTATGAGGTATTGGTTCAGTCGGGAGCTGGTGAACCAGCGCATTATGATGATGAAGCCTATATCAATGCCGGCGCGGCAATTGCTGTTGATGCGCCTGCGCTCTGGAGCCAGGCAGATTTTATTCTGAAAGTACGTGCTCCTATGGAAAACGCCATGCTCAACAGGCATGAAGTTGACATGATGAAGCAGGGCGCTGGTCTGGCCAGCTACATCTGGCCGGCACAAACCCCTGAACTGCTGGAGAAGTTTGCGGCAAAAGGGGCCACGGTGTTCGCTATCGACAGCCTGCCCCGGATCAGTCGCGCGCAGAAAATGGATGCCCTTAGTGCCATGGCCAATATTGCCGGTTATCGCGCCGTCATTGAGGCGGCCAACCACTTCGGCCGTTTTTTTACCGGCCAGGTGACGGCGGCCGGGAAGGTCCCCCCCGCCAAGATCATGGTGATTGGTGCTGGCGTGGCAGGCCTTGCTGCCGTTGGTACCGCTAACAGCATGGGTGCCATCGTGCGTGCTTTCGATACCCGCCTCGAAGTGAAGGAGCAGGTGGAGAGCATGGGTGCCGAATTCCTCGAGCTGGATTTTGGCGATGAAGATGGCAGTGGTGGTGGCGGTTATGCCAAACAGATGAGCGATGAGTTCATCAAGGCCGAGATGGCACTGTTTGCCGAGCAGGCAGAAGAGGTGGATATCATTATCACCACTGCTCTGATTCCCGGCCGTCCGGCACCAAAACTGATTACCGCCGAGATGGTGGCTGCGATGAAGCCCGGCAGTGTGATTGTCGATCTGGCCTCGGAGCGGGGCGGTAACTGTGAACTCACCGAGCCGGGCAAGGTCGCTGTGCATCACGATGTGTCCATTATCGGTTATACCGATCTGCCCAGCCGCATGGCAAAGGTGTCCAGTGATCTCTATGCCAGCAATCTGACACACTTGATGAACGATCTGACACCTGAGAAGGATGGTCAGCCCAGCGTTGATATGGAAGACACCGTCATTCGTGGACTCACGGTTGTTCACGATGGTGAAGTTACCTGGCCACCACCGAAAGTGGAGGTGGCGGTGAATACCGCGCCACCGCCGAGTACTGAAGAGCCATCACCCAAGGGTAACAAGGCCAAAGAGCCCTCCGTGATTGGCCGGTGGCTGGGCAAGGGGTTGCTGCTGCTGGTGACGGTGCTGGCGCTGCTGGGTATTGGTAGCTACGCACCTCCGAGTTTCCTTACCCATTTTACGGTGTTTGTCCTGGCCTGTTTTATCGGCTGGCAGGTGATCTGGAATGTGACGGCGTCCCTCCACACCCCTCTGATGAGTGTGACCAATGCGATCAGTGGCATTATCGTGATCGGGGCGTTGCTGCATCTGGCGCAGTCTGAAAGCGGTGCAGTGGGCATCATGGCTTTTATCGCCGTGCTGATTGCTACCATCAATGTGGCCGGGGGCTTTCGGGTTACCCACCGCATGCTGAAAATGTTTCGCCGATAAGGAGGGCACACCATGAGTCCAGGAATCGTCAGTGTGGCCTACGTAGTGGCCAGTATATTATTCATTCTCAGCCTCGGTGGTTTGAGTCATCAGGAGTCTGCTCGCCGCGGTAACTACTATGGTGTCGCCGGTATTCTGATTGCCGTTGGCGTCACCATAGCCAATGTCGGCACGGGCGATATGGTCGCCATTCTGGTTGCGATCGTGCTCGGCAGCATTATTGGTATTTTTCTCGCCAACCGGGTCGAAATGACCCAGATGCCGCAATTGGTAGCCCTGCTGCACAGCTTTGTCGGTCTGGCTGCCGTGCTGGTGGGCTTCTCCGGTTACATCGAACCATTGATCGTGACCCACGGTGCGGAGCACACCATCAAGCTGGTCGAGATATTCCTCGGCATTTTCATCGGTGCGGTAACCTTTACCGGATCGCTGATCGCCTGCGGCAAGCTGGATGGCCGTGTGTCCAGCAAAGCATTGACCCTGCCGGGTCGTCATCTGATGAACCTGGTGGCACTGGCCATTACCGTGGCACTGGGAATCATGTTTGTCGGTGCCGACAGTCACTGGGCCGGATTGCTGGCACTGATTATCATGACCATTATCGCTAGTGTGCTGGGTGTCCACCTGATTATGGCTATCGGCGGTGCCGACATGCCGGTGGTGGTTTCCATGCTCAACAGCTACTCGGGTTGGGCCGCCGCCTCTATCGGTTTCATGCTGGGCAACGACCTGTTGATTGTGACCGGCGCACTGGTGGGCAGCAGTGGTGCCATCCTCAGTTACATTATGTGTCGCGCCATGAATCGCTCCTTTATCAGCGTGATTCTCGGTGGCTTTGGCCAAACGACCAGTAGCAGCAGTGCATTGACGGGGGATGAAAGTGTTCAGGAAACCTCCATCGATGAGCTCGCCGAGGAACTGTTGTCTTCGGATTCGGTAATTATCGTGCCCGGCTATGGCATGGCAGTGGCCCAGGCGCAGAATGCAGTGGGCGACATTACCAAGTTGTTGCGCGAGAAGGGGATTACGGTGCGGTTTGGTATCCATCCGGTGGCGGGTCGATTGCCGGGGCACATGAATGTGTTGCTGGCAGAGGCCCACGTTCCCTATGACATCGTGCTGGAAATGGATGAAATCAACGAAGACTTTCCTTCAACAGACGTGGTGCTGGTGATCGGTGCCAATGACACCGTCAACCCGGCTGCTGCCGAGGACCCGGGCAGCCCCATCGCGGGTATGCCTGTTCTCGAAGTCTGGAAATCCCGTCAGGTAGTGATACTGAAACGCGGTATGGCAACCGGCTATTCCGGTGTGGAAAATCCCCTGTTTTACAAGGATAACACCCGGATGTTATTTGGCGATGCCAAGGAAACCGTGGATAAGTTGCTGGGTGCACTGCGTTCATGACCCGGTGGATTTGACCACAAGCGGTCTGCGGCGCAGACCGCTTCAATCAGTGCAAATCGCTTCGCTCATTACCGCGCTCAAGCACGTAATGAACAGAAAATCGATGCCTGACCGGTACCTCCTGTCTGCCGGGTGTCGCTCCTTCTGGATAACATGCTGATCAACAATCGGGACTCCTCCCCGCCATTTTTTGGGCATATAATTTGATGAATTTATGAAGCAGCATATCGGCGTGGTACAAACGATCCCCGATTTCCAGTCTGAGCTGGAGGTGCTGGCCGGGGGGCTGCAGGACGGCCAGCCCGGAATGCCTTCAGCCATTCTGGTGCAGCTCTTCTTTTCTTCCGATAACCTTGAGTGGATAAATCAGGTAACTGAGGCTGTGCTGACCGTCATGCCCGAGGCGATTGTCGTCGGTGCGACCACAGATGGCGAGATTGCCAACGGCAAGACACTGACCAATAGTACCGTCTTCTCCATTTCCGTTTTTGCAAAAACCACCCTGCGGGTGGTTGCCGATACCTGCCTTCCCGGAGAGGAGCTGGCGCTCGGGGAAGAACTGCGAGACCAGCTGCTCAAGCAGGAGCAGCAGATTGCCGGTGTGCTTTTCCTGGCGACGCCCCTGTCAATCAATGTCAGCAGGTTGCTGGATGGACTGGCCTCTGGTGGCATCAATTTCCCCCTGTTCGGCGGCGGTGCAGGCGATTATGCCGTCATGGAACACAGCCTTGTTATTGCCAACCGTCAGACCATTGACTGTGGGGCGGTGGTGGTTGCCCTGGTCAGCGACGATCTGGTTGTCAAGGAATATACCTATTCTGGCTGGATGCCGCTGACCAGGGAAATGACCATTACCGCCACAAAGAATGACAGGATTGCCACCGAGATTGATGGTCGGCCTGCCTATGACGTGTACAGCGGTTATCTGGGTATCGAGAACGATCAGCAATTTTTCCTCAACTCCCTGGAATTCCCGTTTCTGGTGAAGCGCGATAACGAACTGCTTGGCCGCACGCCCATGAAGACAACCGAGGACGGCGGGATACATTTCATTGCTGATGTTAGACCCGGTGATAAATTTCGTATCGGTTATGGTGATCCCAAAGAAATTATTGCCCACGCCAAACATGTTCGTGATGAGCTGGGCGAATTTTGTCCCGAGGCTATTTTTCTCTATACCTGCTGCTGCAGGCGCTTTCTGATGCAAAATGACGTTGAAATGGAAACGCTGCCATTTGAAGAAGTCGCACCAACCGCCGGTTTCTATACCTATGGTGAATTCCTGGGTAAGGGCAGTCACATCAGCCATTACAACTCCACCATGTTGGTGGTGGGTATGCGGGAGGGGGAGCCGAAACAACCGGTGACGGATAACGTTATCCGTCAGAAACCTGGGGCCGATCTGGCCGAGAAACCCGACCTGTACAAAAATCAGCACATCCGTGTGGTAACCCAGCTCATTCACTTCATCGAAACCATCACTGCCGAACTTGAAGATCGAAACAGGGAGCTGATGCAGCTGGCGGTGACGGATAAGCTGACCGGCTTGTTCAATCGGGCCAAACTTGATCAGGTACTGGATGAAGAGATTGTCCGCCACAACCGTTATGGCACGGAATTCTGCGTCATCATGGCGGACATCGATGACTTCAAGATGATCAACGACACCTTCGGTCATCACAAGGGCGATGCTGCGCTGATGGCATTTTCGGACATTCTTCGGCACAGCATTCGTGTCAATGACACGGCCGGTCGCTGGGGTGGAGAAGAGTTCCTGATTGTTCTGCCGCACACCTCGGTCGATGCGGCCGCACAGACCGCTGAAAAGATCCGCACACTTGTGGCGAGCGGTGATTATGGTGAGGTTAAAACCGTCACAGCCAGTTTTGGTGTGCTGGCGCACAAGCCCGGTGAAACCGTGGACGACCTGTTGTTGCGAGCGGACATGGCACTGTACGCAGCGAAGCGTAAAGGCCGCAATGCGGTGGTCAGCCAATAGAAATTGCTCGATCTATTGCCCGGTTTTTTCCATCAGATAGCCAGATAACCCATTATCACCACTGCATATCGCAGGCCTTTCCCCGTGGCCACCAGAATAAAAAAAGTGCTGGCGGGGACTTTCATCAGACCGCCGATCACCGTCAGGGCATCGCCGCCTATCGGCAGCCAGGTCATCAGCAGACTCCATTTTCCGTAACGGTTGAACCAGTTTTGTGCCCGCTCTATATCCCGCTTGCGGGTGTTAAACCAGCGGCGTTTCGAGTAGTCCCCCAAACGCAGCCCGATCCACCAGTTAACCCCTGCACCCAGGGTATTGCCAGTGGTTGCGAACAGCCACAGCAGCAGAGGGTCGAGTCCATCCCGTAGCTGTGCGACCAACAGAATCTCGGAATAAAAAGGCAGTAGGGTGGCCGCACCAAAAGCGACGGCACAAAGCAATAAATAATCTGTCATGGGGTTACCGGAGACCAGTCAGTCATGGGGGAGGGACCTGCTTGACCATGGGTAAAAGGAATGCCGGTGAGCATAAAGACTATAGGGGTTCGCTTCAAACAGGTACTGCAAACAATAACAAGTTAAGCGCCTAGAAGTATTTTGGTCGACGCTACGTCTGGATGACACAGTAACGGGGCGGATGCACGCCAAAATGAAACCTTGGCGAAATTTGAACAGCGCTGAGTCCTGCGGTTTTCAGCTGTTAGGAGTTCAGTAAAACCGCAGGGCCGATAGCGCGAGATCCGCTTCGAAGGCGCGCCCGATAGCCACAAGGCCTATCCGTTTCAGGTTACGGAGATTGAGCGGCGTCTCGGTGCGATGGGCAACGAAGTCATTGAACGGCAACCTGAGGGTTTGCCATTCCGGTTTGACCTTGAAGGGCTGACGGTAAGACTGCCAGGGTCTGCTCAGTTCGGTGGTTCTCAGGTGAACGGCATACTCTTCCGCCGGACCGCAGACATCCAGTTCGATGCCCTGCCACGCGCTACCGTCCACGGCTGTTTGGTCGGTGGATAAATCCAGTGCCATCTGCAGAAACCCGCCGTTATTCTCGAGGCTCACCCGGCCGCGCATGCGCAATGCCAAACGGTTGCCGATAGTTTCACGGGTCAGGGTGCCTTCCGACAGCCCACCCATCACACCGTCGGTGACCAGCCGCCACCGGCATGCATTGCTGTCGGCGGGGCGATCTGATTCAAGGCTGTCAAAAATAACGGAGGAGGCCATGACTATTATCGATCCTTTTTACTCGTTTGAGGTGCCGGTTTGGGAACAGCCATGAAGACCAGATAAACCAATGCCAGAACGACTGTCGCGGCAGAAAAATTTGCTAGGCGGCGGTAGGTTGGGCGATCTGGAAAACGGTGGCAGATTACTGTGTAGCGCCCAGCGATTGTCTCTTTAAGCCATTTGGCCGAGAGTGGTCTGGCGTCGGAAAACCTGGGAATCCGGCCTCGAGAAGGGCTGTTTTCGGCGGCTGTGGTGATGGTCTGTGGTAGGTCTATGCCGTAATTGGCGGCAATGTTGATGCCGACCAAAAAAAGCGTTTCTTTCTTGTCGGCAATTGCAAGTTCGTGTGCTTCCTGCCAATCCTGTGCCGTGAGGCTTTTCGACATCTTAGCCAGGTCGACAAGCCAGTTCAGGTTGTCTTCGAAGTTACCCATGACCGCATGTAGAACCACCATGAATAGTTCGATGGGTCTGGCCGGTTTTAACAATCCGGTTGCTGTTGAATGTGCTGGTTGGACCCAGGCCAGTTGCGTAAGCCGGTCGGATGTATAGCTGCCCAGGCGACGGTGCAGATCGAGCTTCACATCACTCTGGGGGTGAACAAGTTGGACGCCGTGGTTCGGATCCAGGCCAAAAAAGCGATGAACAGTGCCTTTCCTCTCCAAGTCGGCATACTCATGCGCCCAACCATTCTGCAGTAGCAACTTCAGCGCGCGGGCATGGTGTTCTGGGGCCACCAAAAGATCCATGTCGGCCATCGACCGCAGGGTCCGTTGGGGGTAGTAGTCAGCCAGGCCGACCCCCTTCAAAGCCATGACAGGTATAGCCTGCTGGGCAAACAGGTTGACTACTTTTTCTAACTGATGGGTGCGATGTTGATACGCTATCCACCAGTATTGATAAAGTATTTTGAGACGAGCCTGGTGGATTGATGACAGACCAAAGCGCTGTGTCTGGTGATGGATCAGTGGCGACAGGCGCATAATACCGAAACTCATGGTATCGATGACGATCGTCTGATCCCAGGCATCCAGTAGCTCGCCTGCAGTGACCGCATCCTCAGCCAGACAGAGTTTTAGTGAAAGCTCTTCAATAGATAGCGTTGTCAGCATGGTGTGAACTTTATGGTCTGATCGGCAATGTCATCAAATTCGTCAAGGTGGCTGATGATAATGATGATTTTGTCATCTTTTAACTGCGCGATAGTACGCTTTAGTAAATTGATGGATGTGCGATCGAGGTGATTGGTGGGCTCATCGAGAACCAGTAGTGTATGGTTCGTATAGAGCTCGCGGAGCAGTGCAATTCGCCGGGCTTCTCCCCCCGATAACGCACCGCCACATTCGCCAACCTGATAGTTTTCCGGGTCCTTCAGCACCGGTAACAGCTGCCGTTTCAGTTCGGGGTCGCCGTCACTCCATTGCTGTTCTGCCGCAGGGTGGCCGAATAGTACATTGTCTTTGATCGTGCCGCCGAACAGGGTCACATGCTGATCAATCAAGGCTGTTTGATGGCGCCACAGGGACAGTTCCGGCCAGGGTGTTGGCACACCGTTAATACACAGCTCACCGGCATTGGGCGTTAAATGGCCCAGCAGAATACGGGCCATGGTGGATTTCCCCGCGCCATTTTCACCTTTCCACAGATAAATATTGCCCTGCTCGAGACCGAGCGATGTGTTTTTGATGACTGGCTTATCGGGATAGCTGAAGCAAACGTTGCTCAGGACAATCGACTTTAGCGGTTCTGTGGCACACGAATAGGCGTTTTCGTGCTCGCGGTCTGACTTTGTGGGTTTTAGCTCGGAGGGCAACCTGAAAAATCTGTCGAGGGTTATAGCTGCCTCTTGCGCATCCATAAAGCTGAAAAGTGCGGTGCTTAGCGGTTGTATATGGCTTTGGATAATGCTCAGCAGGAACAGCACAAGCACAAACTCCTGAGCGCTGAGTTCACCACTTTGTATGAGATAAACGCCAAGAAAAAGGGTGGCTACGCGGAGTACGTTGCCGGACCAGTTAAGCCATGACTTCCAGAATAATTGCTCTCGCAGCATACGAGTGTTATCGGAGAGAAACTCGCGGGTATGGTCGTGGTGCTGCGCGGCGGTATCGGCTACCCCGCGACCCATTTTGAATAATTCAAACTTGTCCAGCAGGGCGACTGCCCAGCCATGTTGCCGGCGCCAGGCCGCCTGAAAGGCGACCAGCAGCGGCCGTGTTTTTTGTTTGGTGGTAATACCCAGCAGCGCAATCAGGCCCATGCCGACCAGACAAAATATCACCATGGTTGTACTGAGCCATGCGATAAAGCCCAGCATCGCAAGCACAATAATTGTGCTGATCAGCACCGAGTCCAGCAGTTTGCTGATTCCCTGGCGAATACGCCAGAAGTCGGACATCAACAGATCGTACAAATACGCGCGTTTGGATTGTTTAAAGGCCAGCCACTGCAAACCGGCCAGTTGACGATAGAGTTTGTCGCTCAGCCTGAGGCAGGCCGCATCAATGATTGCGAAGTTATAAAACGCCTGGCGCCACGCCAGCCATTGCGCGAGCGAAAACACAACGACAATACCGGCTATTTCAACAAAAAATGGGCCATCGAAGGCTGTTGGCAGCGGCTGGATGGCACGATAGATCAACAGGGGCCAGCCAATCGATAAGCCCGTCTGGAGCAGGCCCAAGAACAGGCTGCGGTAGAGTTGCCCGTTGGGAATGGCGCGCAACACAGACAACGGTGTAAAGCGAAATGAGTCAGTCATTACCGGAAACTTGTCTCTTGCTGTTCAGGTGCAGCCTGATCACCTTCAGGTAGTCAACGGCAGAGACACCGTTGGTCATGTTGTTGTCGTGGATACGCCGAAAAGCCAGCACATCGGGAAGGACGACATGTTTAACGTTGTGAGTTTTACAGCGGTTAAACCATTCGATGAAATCACCCATTTGCAAAGCTTCATTAAACCCCCCGACACGGTCAAAAAGGCTGCGCCGGCACAGCATCGAGGTTTTGTTGATGCCTGCTAGTGGCTCAGGACGCGCACGGTATGTTGTATTAAAAGCCGATTCGTCATCAAACTCTTGCAATTTTGTGAAGCAGATGTCGAGCGACTGGTCGGCAGTCAGGACAGCGAGCTGGACCTGTAGCTTGTTGGTCGCCCACAGGTCGTCACAATCAAGAAAGGCCAGCCAGTCGGCCTCAGTGTGCTCCAGGGCTGTATTCAGTGTAGCGCTCACCCCGCAATGTGGACGATCGACAAAAACAAGGTTGGGCAACTGCCCGGTGAGCGCCAGAATTTTCTCCCGGCTGCCGTCGGTGGAACCATCGTTGACAACGATAATACGAATATTCTGGTGAGTCTGTTTGCAGGCACTGTCAATGGCTTCGCATACAAACCGCTCGCCATTGTAAACCGGAATAATAATATCGATTAATGGGGCGTTAGCGTTGTTGTCGTCTGTCTCTGTCATCGCACCAGTGCCCCTTTCTTGCGCTGCGATTGGCGACGAAGGACCTCGAACAGGCCCGCACGCATTTTGTCGCTGGCGTAGGTGCCGTTATTCTGGTGCCACCATTTTCTTAACAAGGGGCGCTCAATATTGGCCTCCTCAAATCCGGCATTGCGTAAATTGACGATCAGCTCGGTATCATCGCCAGCCACCAGGCTGGAATCGAACCCGCCGAGGCTGGCAAGAACATGGCTGCGGAGCATCAGTGCACTGGGTACAAATGACCGGTGCTCATCGGTGGGGAGGCGTAACAGGTGTCGGGGCAATACAAGTTCTTCCTGAGCATGCAAAGTCTGATTGCAGGTGACCCAGCCGACATAGGGGTGGGCGTTTAAATACGCCACCTGTGCGCTGGTTTTGTCTGCTTCCCATTCATCATCCTGATCAAGGAAGGCGAGGTATTTACCCGACGCCAGTCCTGCACCTGTGTTGCGGGCCGCTGCCACGCCCCGGTTGGGCGTTGTTACCAGGGTGGCAGTTGGATAGTGCTCAGAAACCAATTGGCGGCCGGCGCCATCATCACTGGAACCATCGTCCACGACGATGAGTTCAATCGATTCATAGGTTTGCTGTTTTACGGTGTCGAGTGTGCGAACAATCGTTTCGGCACCGTTATACAGCGGGATAATGACGCTGACCAGCGGGCGATAAAACCGCCGGAAGTCGTTTATTTGGGGCAGGGGTCTACTCTGTGCGGTCGCTCGTCTTCTGCGCAGGGAATGGCGTAATACGTTCAGGAGATCCAGCTCCTGTGGGGTTTTCTCCACCGACATGTTGTTGCCATGAACATGGTAAATCAGAGTCGCCTCCTCCAGTAACACGATGCCCTGTCGCTGTTCTCTCAGTAGCAGCCACCAATTCACATCTTCGCTATAGCGCAGATTCTCATCAAACGTCATACCGCTATCAAATACCTGTCTCTTGACGAGAATGGCACCCAGATGCACATGGGTAATCTCCTGTGTCTCCGGGTCAAAAAGCATGTTCGGCATGGGCGTGCCGTTGGCGGCGACATAGCGGACTTTTCCGCCAGCGACGCTGGTGTCGGGGTCATCCAGGTGTGGCAGTAGCAACGTCAGTTTGTTCTCGGGCCATTCATCGTCGCCGTCGATAAAACTGATCAGCTCACCACTGGCGTGTTTGAGGCCCGTGTTGCGGGCCGCCGCCGGGCCACGATTTTCCTCATGATTGAGCAAAATCACCTGTGGATACTGACCTTTGATATGTGTCAGTAGCTCATAGCACTGTGCATTCGAACCATCGTTGATGAGGATGATTTCAACAGCAAGCTGCCCATGGCTGATTTCAGCCTGTTGCAGCACCGAGTTGATCGCCCGGTGTAACTCTTCGCCATTGTTGTAAACAGGGGTGATGACACTAAGCATTCATTGATTCCTTAATCGCTCGCCACACGTTCAAAAGACTCGGTTAGCAGGTTCTTATCCGACCCTAAAAGCCATTGGTAGCAAGGGACCGCGTTAATGACCGTGGAGATTTTGCTGAAGGCTTCGGCACGGTGGTGTGGCAAGTGATGCAACGTGGTGGGTGCAATGCTCATCAGTGCTTTGGCTGCCGAGACGGCAAATGTGGTCGATTGAGCGACACCGGGAGAGGCAATGCGCGGCACCAGTATGCCGACCAGATCTGCACTTTCCAGCAGCCTGTCAGGGTAGTGTTCGCCAATATGTAGGATGGCCTTCTGGTCCCGATAATTCTGGGGGTTTCGCAACTGACTGTGCAAATCAGTGAATCGCTCATCAAAATTATCATGATTGATTTTCGCGGACTGATACAGGCTGTGTACTTTAAATGGCGGTTTTGTGCGCAGGACGACATAGTCATCGCCCAGGTAATATCGACCACTGAGCAGGAGCTGCAGACAGCTGGTGGATTTTCCCGAGCCACTCGGGCCGGGAATAAGCCAGCCGCGCTTTCCATCTTCAGAGATGGCACCAGCGTGCATCAGCTGCAGGTCCTGATCGCGGCTCCACCAGTGAAAAATAATACGGAATGAGAATGTCATCTCCCACCAGGGCACCTCATCCGGATTGATGACCCAGTACAGGCCAATGCGCCTGAGCCGCGAGTACAGAAAAACCTGTCTTAGCCAGGGTTGGTAAAAAATCTGCACATCATTCTGGTCAAGGGTGGCGGCGTATCCCTGGCCGTTAAACAAGTCCATTGGCGGGGCTTTTAGCGGGGATGTTGTGCCGCTGCTGTCGGCATAGAGGATAGTGAGATCGGCATCCGATCCGGACTCGCTGGCGAGGTGCGCGAGCGCAGGGAGGAATTGAGCCCGCAGTATCGGGGAGTGCGTTGCCAGATCAACGATGTGGCCACCCAGGTCAAGCCTGTCACGATAGCACAGGGAATCCCTGTCCAGAAGTGCCAGCGTTTCCTCGAAATAGTCACCGAGATTGAACATCGTCGCGGATAGGGGCTCAGTTACGTGGCTTATTCTCTGAGCTCCCAGCCGTCTTCATCCACATCGTGTATCGGGTCAAGTAGCAGCAGATCCTGCATATCAGCGTAGCGGTTGAGCTCTGAGCGTTTGTACTCTTTCGCCGCCGTTGCGATGCCCAGTGCTGCATTACTGGATGCTCTGTCAACCACCAGCTGTTCATTGATCAACTCTTGCCAGATACTCGAGAGCTCAGCCATGGCCGTTGCACGGTGCTCACCCAACGACGCGCAAATCGTTGCGATGGCGGCGTCAGGGTCATCACACGGCAAGGCCTGGATCAGGCCAGCAGCAATGCCCTGAACACTGTAATAAAGCCCGCTATCCAGGTTCGCGATAATACATTCGTCTTCAAAAGTCTCTGCTGCAACTTGTTGATTCAATGTGAAATGGTGCATGGTCTATGAGTGTTCCGTTATAAATATTCGTTATTGACCAGATTTTACACGCAAAGCCTGAAGTTGACGACCTGGCTAACTGGACAAAGGGGGAGTAAGAGGGTGCAGCAAAAGAGGTCAGTAAAAGGGGGGCAGTAAAGGGGTTAGCAAAAGAGTAAGAGTGCAGTGAAAACTGAGAGTCATCCCTTTTACACTGATACTGTCGGTCGACTGCCAGGTGGGTCAAAAACTACTTAACATGGGCTGCCGACAGCATCTGCGGATGTGTCTTGCCATGAAAAAACATATAACATTTAATCCAGTGAAGGTACGATTGAACAGCGCAACGACTGTAGAGCCCGACCAGCATCTACTCGTTAATTGAACCAGGGAACGGTGACACAGCCATGATCGAATGCACTTTCAAACAGACTGTTGAGATAAACAGCCTTCCCCTTTTTCAGAAAAAACAATGGTCATCCGTACATTACAGGCCAGCCTGTTTGTATGCCCGCCCGGACAATAAAATAAACAGCAAAAATAACAAAGGGTTAAATAATAAATGGTCACCACTCTAATATATTAGAGTGGCCGCCTTTTAATAATTATTATGAGGCCGAAGGCCTCATTAACAGACTGTTATGCAGCTCTTAGAAAGGAGAGGTAGAGTGCAAGGAGTAGGGTTGTCAGCTTTAATATTGTCGGTTGTGGCTGTTTTCGCACCATTTGCAGGCGTTTTCATTTCAGGTCTTTCAGGTCTTTTAGTTTGTTTTTCAGCTTACAAGCTAAATAAGTATGGTGTCGCTGCCCTCATAATTAATTTAGTTAACCTGTTTTTCCTTTCTCCAGTATTTTTTATAGCAGCGCTTGGCGAGAGCGAGTCAATTTTACGGTCTTCTGGCCCAGATCTAGCTACGGTATTTTGGTCAATTGTTGGCATCCAGTTTTTGGCAGTAATAATATTCTTCGCAACCCGAATTATCAGGTCGCTCAGCAATGCATAACAAGCCGCATCAGTACGCGGCCAATGGCCGCCGAACGCCCCTGTCGGGGCGCCGCTGTGCTCCGCGTTAGGGCCTCAGCCACGGAAGAATGGTGACAGGCTCCAGTGGATCGAGATGTAACACCAGAAGAGGAGACATCAAATGTCATTGAAGGAATTCAAGATCGGATTAGTGGAACTGTACCAAGGTGAGGTGATCGGCGAGGTATTGTTTTCTCGAATGCTCGAGCGCTACAGTAGTGCAGACCAACTGTACAAGCTTGGAGCGTTACTCCAACTCGAGACCGAAGCCAAGGCTCGCCTCCGGCCGGCTGTTAGGCAGCTTGGTCTCGACCTCATCGAGCTTGATGAGTCGCGTAATAAGGGAAATGAGTTCTATCGAACTTTTGAAGGAATGGATTGGGAGGCTGCAATGGCGCATCTTGCGACAGTCATCAAGCCGTTTGTGCAACGCTATCGTCAGATCGTCGAGGTGGCTCCTCCAGAATACAAGCAGCTAGCAAACTCAATGGTAGTACATGAACAGTCGATTCAAGACGCCGCCGAGCTCGAGGCAGCAGGCGATGGCGATCGTTCTATGGATGACGTTGTCAAGCAGTTGGTCTTCCCATTGCCGAAGTAAGTCTGAGAGCTTGCTATTGTCGGGTCCCGTATGAGCCCTAATATGGGCGTGAGATTAAGTGGGGTCAGATTAGATTTTTTGCGGGCCGACCCATCCTCACAGATTTAACTCGCCTGCCAGAAAATGTGATCTGACCCCCACTTATTTATAGACGCGCTCCGAGCCGCCGATGGGGGCGACTATGAGCCATTGTTGGATTTTGTTAGCGAATAGAAAAGATGGATTTATTTAACAATAGGGAAGTTTCGCTATTTATTTGGTTTTGTATTGCTTTGGCATTTTCTCTAAGCAAGGAGACCATTCGTAAATCACTTCGAGATTTAATAAAAGCAGCATTTCATAAAGCTCTTGTCAGGATATATCTTCTTATGCTGATCTATATAGCTTTTTTGATTTACATGCTTTCGGAAGTCGGGCTATGGGATTTCGACCAAACCAAGACGACAATTATTTGGACATTTACAGCAGCGCTTGTCACGTTGTTTCGTCACGATCAAATTCGGGAAGATCCTAATTATTATAAAAAGGCTGTGAGGGATAACATCAATTTCGTTGCGGTCATCGAATTTGTGGTGACCTTTTACAGTTTTCCGTTTCTTGTTGAGTTTATCCTTGTTCCCGCTTCCTTTTTTGTTGTGGCCGTATATGAGTTTTCAAAGTTGCAGGAAGAAAATAAGATCGTCGTAGATTTTTTCGATAAGTTGTCGACTCCCTTCGGATTGCTGGTTTTAACATATGCTGGACATAATTTTTATATTTATGCGGGAGAGTTTTTTGTTTGGGGAACTCTGACCGATTTCACAACGCCAATAATACTATCCTTACTGTTCTTACCCTTCGTCTACATGGTTGCAGTTTATTCATCCTATGAGCGGGTGTTTGGCCAGATAGAAATAAACTCATCAAACAGAGATATTTCCCGATACGCCAAGTGGAAAGCGATATTTGGGTTTCATCTGCGTTTTAAACTTCTCGAAAGGTGGTCTCACGCAACCTTTATATCTCCGCTGAATAGTCGGGAAGAGGTAAGAAGTTCAATAGAAGATATGAGGGAACTTGCTGAATATGAAAGAAAGGATAATCCGGTTCCGTTAGAAGATGGATGGATGCCAATAAAAGCAAAGGATTTTTTGAGAGAGGAAGGCTTTAAGGCCGGAGATTATAAGTATGTGGGGGAGGGCGAATGGTTTGTCTCTTCCAATAACGTGGAAATCGGAGATGATATATTACCAAATTCTTTGTGGTATTACGTCTCGGGTAATCCAAAAATAGCTAAAGATTTAAAGCTCAAGCTTTATGTGCATCAGCCTGATCAAGAGCAGGTTGCAAAAGAAAAGCTTATAGAGGTTGGTCGCGTTCTGATAAATAAAGCTTTGGGCGAAGAGTTGGACGAGGCCCTTATCCGGGCAATCATGGAGGCAAGGAACGAGCAGATTACAGCTAAAGGAAAGAGCATATCTGTGATCAAGGAAGACTGGCCTAATGGTAAGCCTGGTCAGTATGATATCTCGATTTTAATTCACAGTGAGTAAGCTATTTAACGGTGCTATTCACCATATATAACTGCTTCAAACTAAGCTAAGTGTTTATCGTTGTAGATTAAAACATTAGGTTGTAACTTGAAATGATGATGGATATAACCTGTATGCCTTAGTTCTCAATATTAAGCGAGTTACGAATTGCGTTGCCATAAACAGGTATGTGGAACGGAGAGTAGCAATGAACAAAAAGCTCAGTCCCCAAAGCTCGCTGGCGGAGCAGATTTTACTTTTGAAAATTATGTGGGTGCATACTATTTGGCGGCTCTTTTGAATGAGGGTTATGCCACCGGTGTGAAAGATCATTATGTCTCGCGTGTGGCATTTCAGCAACGCAACTTCGGAGAGCCTCTCGATGATGTGATCGTTGATTTTGCACAATAAAAGGGGCCGGTGACAACTGATTGCCATTCCCATTTAATTTTCACCGGTCTTCTGCTCTTTACATGGCCCGGTCTTCTTACCGGGGCACAATTTTGGCACAGTCCAGAAACGAAAAAGGCCTGCGATTGGCTGCAGGCCTTTAAATACGTGGTGCCCAGAGGCGGAATCGAACCACCGACACGAGGATTTTCAATCCTCTGCTCTACCAACTGAGCTATCTGGGCATTTCTACCAGTGGTAACTGGCGAAGGCGCGTATTAAACCTTCTCATATTTCCAGCGTCAAGGGCGGGCGCGGAAATTATTCCGAAGGCGGTACGTAGCCCTCCGCCTGATCGATGTCCTGACCGGAGAGAAACCTGTCCCGCTGTTCGTTCAGGTAAGTGCGGGCGGTCATATCCATCATGTTGAGGTGTTTTTCGTTGATCAGGCGGGTCTGGTGTTCGAGCCATTCCAGCCAGGCCTGTTTGGAGACGTGTTCGTAGATATCCTGTCCTTTGGGGCCGGGGAAGGGCGGCGCATCGAGTCCTTCCAGTTCCCGGTTGAGCTTTTTGCAGTGAACCATACGTGCCATGAAATTACCCTGTTGATTGGTTGGATTGTTGCCGTTCTTGCAATTCCTGTAAAAGTTGCCTGACGGGCTGGGCGGTGCCCACCGCCAGTGTTGACTGGGGGTTATACCAGACCAGCGCGCTGGTATCCATGACCTGCGGCTGCGGCTGAACGGTGATCAGCGCGGGTTGGTAGTCCAGATGGTAGTGACTGAAGCTGTGGCGTCGACCGGACAGTAATTCCCAGTCTGTTGCGCGGTAACCGAGGCTGTTACAGGTCTGTTCTATCTCGTCTTCATGGTCGCACTGGGGAAACACCCAGAGTCCGCCCCACAAACCACTGGCGGGGCGCTGCTGCAATAGCACGTCCCCCGCCGGATTTTGAATGACCAGAAACAGGCATTGGCGAACGGGCTGTTGCCGACGGGGTTTTTTGCCGGGGTAGCGGGTGGGCGTGCCCTCTGCCAGTGCTTTGCATCCCTCTGAGAGCGGACATTGGCCGCAGGCCGGTTTGCTGCGGGTGCAGAGGGTGGCGCCGAGATCCATGATTGCCTGGGTGTAATCGCCAAAGCGCTGCGCCGGGGTATGTTGCTCGGCCCATTCCCAGAGTTGTCTGGCGACTGATACCTGGCCTGGCCAGCCGTCGATGCCATGGTAGCGGGCAAGCACCCGTTTTACGTTGCCGTCGAGGATGGCGGCCCGTTTGTCGAGAGCAATGGCACAGATGGCGCCAGCGGTGGAGCGGCCGATGCCGGGCAATGCCATTAATTGTTCCTGGGTATCCGGAAAAACACCGCCATGCTCTGTACAAACTTGCTGTGCCGAGCGATGCAGGTTGCGGGCCCGGGCGTAGTAACCGAGTCCGGTCCACTGTTGCAATACATCATCGAGCGGGGCTGTTGCCAGTGATGAAATGTTGGGGAAACGCGCCATGAACCGCTGAAAGTAGGGGATAACGGTACTGACCTGGGTTTGCTGCAACATGATTTCCGACACCCATACCCGATAGGGGTCTTTGTTCTGCTGCCAGGGCAAGTCCTTGCGGCCGTGCTGGTCAAACCAGCACAGCAGCTGTTCGGAAAATGTTGCAGACACTATTGGAAGATACCCTTGAGCACCTCATCGATCAGTTGTTTTTTGGGGTCCGTGGGCTCTTTATCAGCTGATGGCTCTTCATCGGCTGAGGGCTCTTTATTGGTTGAGGACTCTTTATCAGCTGAGGGCTCTTTATCAGCCGAGGGCTCTTCAACCGCTGAGGGCTCTTCTATGGCTGAAGGCTCTTCTGTGGCGGTAGATGGCTGTTTCAGGTATTTATCAAACAGCTTTTCCTTGAGAAGATCCTGCACTTTGCCCTGAATCAGCTGGTTGATGAATTGCTTGTCGGGCAGGCAGCTGCCCCCACCGTTTTCGGCAAAAGAGCCGGTGCAGCGGAATGGAATGTCCCGGTTCTGGATGGATTTACTTTTGATGGTACAGCCGGTCTCCGAGGTGGTGTCGCCGCGCAGATTGGCCTTGATCAGCATGTCGTAGGTCTCCCTGCCGAGATGAGCCGAGCCGTTGCCGGAAACCAGCATATTGCCGATGCCGGTGGTAAAACCGGGCAGGGTAATCTGCTGGTCCTGCCATTTGATGGTGCCCTGCATGTCCTGCAGGGTGGTGTGATTGGGCCAGGTTCTGCCGGTCAATGTTCTGCCCTCTACCAGGGAGGCCATTTCACAATAGCTTTTTTCCACATTGATATTGTCAACCTGCAGCTCCGAGAAGCTGAAGTCGCCGTTGCCGTTCATGTTATCCAGCAGGGCATCGCTATTATCGCCGGCGCTGCTGCCGGTGAAATTCATGGTCAACTTGCCGTGGATATCGCCCTGTTCGGCCAGTGTCACCAGCGCTTTGTGCAGGTCTATTGCAGCGACGTTCTGGGTGAAGTTGACGGTTGGGGTGGCTCTGCCAAGGTCTGCCCTGGCGGTGGTTTTGAAAGTGCCGCCAAATATGCCGCCGGAGAGTTCGCTGACTTGCACTACTTTGCCATTGGCCAGCAGTTTGAGGAGGAGATTGTCCACGCGGATGTTATCCGCCGTCAGGCTTGCCAGGCTCAGTTCCACTTCACCCTTGCCGCCTTCGAGCAGTGCCAGTGGTGCCAGCAGTGGGGTGAGGAGGGCGGCCTGCTGTTCGGTGGATTCCGTTTCGCTGGTGGCGGGCAGGACAAGGTGATTGCCCTCTATTTTCATGGCTAGCTGGCGAGTCCCCTGGAGTTGCATGGTCATGTTGCCGGTCGCATTAAATTCGTCCAGCGCCAGTTTCAGGTTGCTCAGGGCGACGGTTTTTTCCGATACCGCAAACGTGCTGCTGATACCAACCTTTTTGAAACCCTCCGGCGTTTCCATCGGCAGCTCTGCCAGAATCAGGTTCTGCAATGACAGTTCGCCCTGCAGCGCAGGTGTGGTTTGCAGTCCTGCGCCATTGACCGCGCCAGTGATGCTTGCCGATCCCAGCTTGCCGGTGATGTCTGTGACGGAGAGGCTGTCTGTGTCACCCTCATAATCGGCATTGAACTTCAACGTCAGCGGCAGTTTATCCAGCCCTTTTACCGATAGTCTGGCATCGGAAAGGGTGAGTTTTTGTGGGCTGGCCTCAACGGCGACAAAGGATTGCAGCGCGACCTGCAGGGTCGGCTGGTCGGGGAGCGCGGTGGTGAATTCGAGGTTTATGGCAAAGGGTTTGCCATCGAGATTGAGTTTGGTGCTGGTAAAATTCAGTTGTTCGAATATCCGGTCAGGTGCGTCTGGTGATGTCACGGTGATCCGACTATCGGTCAGGGCGATTTCATCGATGGCCAGCACAAAAGGCAGGTCACCGGTTTGTGTATCACTGGTCGCAGCAGCGGCGCCGGGCAGTGCCGCCACATTGGCGGCTTCGGCTGCTGTTTTCGTGCGGATATCGGCACCATCAAGGGTGATCGCTTGCAGGCGAACAGTGCGTGTCAGCAGTGCTCGCCAGTCGAGAATCAGGCTGGCTTCCCGAAATTTTATATCGGGTATTCCGGTATCTTCTTTGGTGGCGGTGAGTGATGAACTGCCTGCTTGAACGGCCAGATTGGGAAAGAACGACCAGCTCAGGTCGCCGTCTATTTTCAGCTCGAGATCATTCTGTCGGGCAAGTTTTTCCAGTTCAGGTTTGTAGGTGTTCGGGTCGACGCCAAATAGCAGAAAAGTTACGCCCCCGGCCACAACCAGCATCAACACCAGTAACATTACCAATATAATTCTTAGCAGTTTCATGGGTATTTCTCTCTGTCCGGAAAAGCAAAACGGCCATTGCAGGCAACTATGTTACTCGCAATGGCCGTGATTGTTTACCTGTACGCGACGGGTTGGTGCCGCTGCCGGATCAGAAGCTGTAGCGTACCCCCAGCTCAAGACTCAGGCGTCCCTCGGGAGCGAACTCCCGCAGGAAGGATGTGGAGTTACGGATTTCCTCATCCAGCAGGTTGTTGGCCTTGGCAAAAAACAGCCAGTCCCCGGCGGCAGTATCCACATGGTAGTTGAAGTGGGCATCCAGACGGGTGTAGCTGTCGGTATCCTCTTCAAATTCACCGGCGTGGTTCTGTTTCTTGACGTCGGTGAGCCGGAAGCCGGTGTGCCAGTTGTAGGCCTGATAATCCAGCGCTATGCCATAACGCAGTGGCGGTATTCGCGGCACATCACCGCCTTTATCGAGCTTGGCACGCACGTAATCACCGAATATTTCCACCTGCCAGTTATCCTTGAATGGAACGACCAGTGAGGCTTCGGCACCCCTGAAGGTGGCATCCTGTTGCTGGAATTGATAGATATCCAGCTCCTCTTCCTCGTTTTCTTCGCCGGTATTTTTCTTGAAGATAAAGTCATCAATTTTGTTGTAGAAAATACTCAGTTTCAGATCAACTGGCCCCTGGTAACGATAGCCCAGCTCAATATTGTGACTGGTTTCCTCATCGAGGTCCCTGTCGCCGATATCGAAACTCTGGCTGGCGAAGTGGGGACCATTGGACAACAGTTCCTCAACGACGGGCGCGCGCTCTGCGCGGCTCAGTGACAGACTCAACGACTGCTCGTCGGTCACCTGCCAGAGGCTGCCCGCGGACAGGCTGTAAATGTTATGGCTGATTTTGGAACCGTTGTCCGGGTCTACGGTTTGCCGGTCAAAGCGTGCCCCGAGTTCATGGCTGAACTGGTTGTGTGTGGTTTCGCCCACCCAGAATAACCCACCCTGACGGATATCGGACTTGGGCACGAAGGCTTCATCGCCGATGGCTCCGAAGCGGCGATCCTCCAGTTGTGTACCGAAAGCGCCTTTCCAGCCGGCAATTTCCCGGTGTACCAGTTCTCCCCTGAATTCAAATGCTTCATTGAAGAATTTGGTGCCTTTTTCACCGCTTTCCAGTTCTATGTGCTCATAGTCGTTATAGCCGAGACGGAAGCGGCCCAGTTCGATACCGGGCAGGATGTTTGCCCATTCGCCCTTCAGGTCGATCCGGGTCTGTTTCATATCGATGCGAATCAATTCAACTTCTTCTTCATGGTCATGATCATCGTCATCGTGGTCATCTTCTTCGTGATGCCCGTGGGATCCCGGCGGTATGCCGTATTCATTGTTGATCTGGCTGAAAGACATACCGATAAAACCTTCATCGCCTATCCAGGATAATCCTGCACTGAATGCGTCGGCCCGGGTGTCGGTATTTTCGATATAGCCACGGGTGCTTTCGGGCTCTTCACCGGGTTCCGGTTCCTGGGCATAACCCTGAACCTTGAGGTCATTGCTTTCCCGGTAAATGCCATCCAGATGCCACGCCCAGCTGCCGGCGCCGCCGTCCAGTTTGAACACAGTGCTGTCCTGGTCGCTGGCGGTGTTATGGCGATATTCCACGGCACCTCCAAGCTTCTCGGGCACCTTGTCGGGAATCCGGTTGTCGATCACATTGACCACGCCGCCGACCGCCCCGCTGCCATAGCGCAGTGTGGCCGGCCCCCGCAGGATTTCGATACGTTCCGCCAGCAATGCTTCCGTGGTGACTGCGTGATCGCCACTCACGGTAGAGGCATCCATGGTGCCGAGGCCATCCTGGAGGACGCGAACACGGTTATCGCTCTGACCGCGAATCACGGGTTTGCCAACCCCGGGGCCAAACCCCTGATTGGTGACGCCGAGTTCATCCTTGAGGGATTCACCGATGGTTGCCGCGGCCTTGTTGCGCAGGTTCTCACCCGACAGAACACTGACAGACTGTTTTATCCCGGCAGAGTCCTCCTGTAGTGGGGAGGCGGAGATGATAACTTCATTGATTTCGTTGTGGTGCTGGCTTTGTGCCAGGGCGACACAGGGCAGACTGGACACGGCCAGCGCTACCATAAAAGGCGTTTTCATGGGTGCAATTCCTATAACTTAAACAGGTAAATTCAGAGCTTGAATTGTGTGTTCAGTGATAGGCGGGTGGGGCGCGACTGTTGCGCGGTGCACTGGGCTGGAGAGGGTGGGTCGAAACCGGTGCTGTGACGATGCCGACATTGACAAGCTGTAACAGAAAATCCGGTGACTGACTTTGCAGTGTGGCCAGTCCACCGCTGGCGCTGTGGAGAATCTCACAGCTGACGGTGTGATTGTCCAGATGCACATGGGCGGCCGCCGTCTCGCTCAGCCACAGGGTAGTGACAGCCAACAGGCAGACGAGAAGAATGTTGGGGCTTCGCAAGCGCATAAAGGTCAGGCAGATAAGTGTAATAAACAGCCGGTGAGTGTAATGACTTCCTCCTGCTTATGGAAGGGCGGCGGTGAGGGCTCTATAATGGGACGGCCCGATAACGGGACACATGTTGGAGACGCAGATGGCGGAACGGAAAGCAACAGTCAAACGCGATACGCTGGAGACCCAGATTAGCGTTGAGGTAAATATCGACGGAACCGGGCAGGTCAATTTTGCCACCGGCATCCCGTTTCTCGAGCATATGCTGGACCAGATTGCCCGTCACGGTTTGATTGATATAACGGTAACAGCCGAAGGGGATACCCACATTGATGACCACCACACGGTGGAGGACATCGGCATCACCCTGGGGCAGGCATTCCAGCAGGCGCTGGGTGACAAGAAAGGTATTCGTCGCTACGGCCACGCCTATGTGCCACTGGACGAAGCGTTATCCCGCGTCGTGGTGGACTTCTCCGGTCGCCCGGGTCTGGAGATGTTTGTCGATTTTGCCCGCGCCCGAGTGGGTGATTTCGATGTGGACCTCAGTTACGAATTTTTCCAGGGCTTCGTTAACCACGCGGGCGTGACCCTGCACATCGACAACCTTCGCGGTCACAACGCCCACCATCAGATTGAAACCATCTTCAAGGCCTTTGGCCGCGCCGTGCGTATGGCGGTTGAGATGGATCCCAGAATGGCCGGAGTGATGCCTTCGACCAAGGGCACACTGTAAAAAAGAGCCGTCTATGACAGATTTTCGTACCCGTATCGCCGTGCTGGATTATGGCATGGGCAACCTTCATTCCGTTGCCAAGGCCCTTGAGTCCGTGGCGCCAAGGGCCGAGGTGATAATCACCTCTGACACGGAAGAGGCCGAGGACGCCGACCGGATCGTTTTCCCGGGTGTCGGTGCCATCCGCGACTGCATGGCTGAAATTCGGCGACTGGGTTTTGACCGGTTTGTGGCAAAAGCTGTTCAGGAAAAGCCGGTACTCGGGATCTGTGTCGGTATGCAGGCACTACTCGAACACAGTGAAGAGAATAATGGTGTTGATTGCCTGGACATTCTGCCGGGGGAAGTGCGCTTTTTTGGTCACCATCTGCGGGATGAGAACGGTGAAAAATTGAAAGTTCCGCACATGGGTTGGGACCGGGTTCACCAGACCATCGACCATCCCATGTGGCACGGTATTGAACAGGACAGCCGATTTTATTTCGTGCACAGCTACTATGTGGACGAAAGCCGCCCAGAGTTTGTGGCCGCGACCTGTGATTACTCGGTCAAGTTCGCCGCCGCGCTGGTTCACGACAACCTGTTTGCCGTGCAGTTTCACCCGGAAAAAAGTCACACGGCCGGGCTGCAACTGCTGAGCAACTTTGTCTCATGGCGCGGTGATTGATCGGATCGGCATTCTTCCGGCCCGCAATGCCAGACAATCCTTAGTCAGAAAACCATTGAAAAATAATTGAGAAATAACAGGAATACATTGTGCTGATAATCCCCGCGATTGATTTGAAAGACGGTGAGTGTGTGCGGTTGCGCCAGGGTCGTATGGAGGACTCCACGGTATTTTCCGGCAGCCCGCTGGAAACCGCAGCCAGATGGGTAGATGCCGGTGCCCGGCGCTTGCATCTGGTGGACCTGAATGGCGCATTTGCCGGTGAGCCGGTCAACGGCGAAGTCGTCACCGCCATTGCCAAAGCCTACCCGAATCTGCCGATCCAGATTGGTGGTGGTATTCGCAATGCCGAGACTATCGAGGCCTATCTGAAGGCCGGGGTTCAGTACGTGATTATCGGCACCAAGGCCGTGAAGGAGCCGGAATTCGTGACCGACATGTGTAAACAGTTCCCCGGCCATATTATTGTCGGCCTCGATGCCAAAAATGGTCGTGTGGCTACTGACGGCTGGGCGGAAGTCACCGAAGTGCTGGCCGCCGATCTGGCTAAACGCTTCGAAGCGGACGGCGTCAGCGCCATTGTCTACACCGACATCGACCGCGACGGCATGATGCAGGGCGTTAACGTGGATGCCACCGTAGCGATGGCCCGAGCCTCATCCATTCCGGTCATCGCCTCCGGCGGTATTACCAATATGGACGATATTGTGGCACTCAATAAAGTGGCCGATCAGGGCATCCTCGGTGCCATCACCGGTCGTGCCATCTATGAAGGCTCTTTGGATGTCGCCGAAGCTCAGCGCCTCTGCGATGGCTGACTGATCAAAAAATAATCGTTACGACCCCTTTAATTGCCTTTAATTCCGACTGTTTTAATTGCGTAGAAGCTAAGAAAAAAGCCGCTGGGAAAGCGGCTTGGAGGGTGATCTATGAAAGCTTGTGTCAACTGATACTACCACTATACATATAGCATATAGTCTTAATGATCCATCAGAACTAGTTCCGGGTCAGTTGGCGCATATCTGGACCCAAGGGTAGGGTGTAATCCACTGAGCCTAGGATTTCGCTATCGGAAGTCCGTATAAGCTTAGCCGTTATATAGATATTTCTTGAGGCCACAGCGTAGGTGCCTACTACTACTTGTGTAACATCATGTTCTACTGAGATGTTTTTCAAAGCACGTGATAGGACAAACTCACCCTGTCGTTCCTGGATATAAATATCTTTTCTTAGCAACATTTCGGTAATTTTATGGCCACGCTGGGTTAGTCGTGAAGCGACTTGCTGTGCGGCAATACGGCCAAAAGTTGACGATACGGATAGGTTGTTTATATCTGCATAACTGGCAACAATTGTGTTGCTATTTGGTTTTATCTTATCACCTGCCTGTTCCATCAAAAGGTCTGCAGCCTTATAGCTGAGGGCGACAATATCAGCATCACTAACGAATCCCCCTGCCTTTGAGTTTGAGGTGGTACAAGCCGATAACGTTGCAACGATTAGAGTGGATAGAAGTAAGGCGTATATGATTTTGGATAGTTTCATTTGTCAGCCCCCTACCTATTACCAGTCACAGACAGTCGTGTTTGTGATTGGTAGTGATCGAAATCGTTTGAGTTAAAATAGTAAATCGAGCTGTTAGAGGAAACTATTTGGTCATTCGATGTAACTTGGGTAGTGATAATCACTTCAGTAATACTCTCGTCTGCCCGGTCAGCCCAGTATTGATGGAGGTCAGAAGCTGCAGACAAAGGGATTAAGGCCAAAGCTGGTTCACTCCAATTATTTGCGGAAGTGCCAAGGCCTGCCAGAAAGCTGAGAACACCGGTACGATAGCCGACTTTTGGGGGTAAGCTGTTTCTATCAATATGCTCTACAGTATTGACATTGAATGCCAGTTTGTGACTTGCACCAGATTCTGATACTGAAACTTTTATCCCACGGTTAACCATCTCAGAGGTCAGGAGATCTCTATAGGTATTGTCGAAAATACTTGAGCCTTTGCTCTTGCCATTACAGTTAGAAGCAGTGCATGCCAAATAGACTATTCCGCTTGCAGGAAGCTTGGATAAAATCAGTTCAGCTTCATTAGCTGCTAGAACCTTCCAGTGATAGGCTGCTTGCAGTTTTTGCTGGGTTGAATGGGGATATGATTTTGCTTCGGGGTATTCTGAGAATTTTCCCGCACACCCCGTCAAAAGCAAGATTAATAAACATCCTACAGTTTTTTTCATAGAAGTTCCCTCTCTCGATAATTATCAAGTGGATTGTTAAGCCTAAAAGGCCAATAGTCATCCAGTATACTCACAACTTAAGGGCCAAACTAGTCCGGTATTTTTAAAGGGGTCGGTGACAATTGATAATTATTCTTCATTGTCGCCGGTGATGGCGGCCGTTATGTGCAAATAAAAAATGGAGTGATATGAAAGTATTTTTTTCTCATGGAAAAGAAAGCGGTCCTTGGGGTAGCAAAATAAAAAGACTTGCCAATATTGCCGAGGAGTATGGCTGCAGCGTTGATAGTATTGATTATGCAGATAACCCCGATCCTGATCTCAGAGTTGAACGTCTGGTAAATATATTAAAAGACGTTAAAGAGGATTTTTTACTGGTGGGGTCAAGTATGGGAGGGTACGTTTCTTTGCTTGCTTCAGAGAAAGTTAATACAAAAGGGGTGTTTTTATTAGCACCCGCTTTGTTTATGCCTGGATATAAACAGCAAAGTTATACAAATAAAACTCAAATAGAAATTGTTCATGGCTGGTCTGATGACATTGTGCCGCCAGAGAATTCCATTAAATTTGCTAAAGCTGTTGATTGTTCCTTGCACCTGATTTCCGGAGATCATCGGTTGAACTCTTCGATAGAGACTGTAGTAGTACTGTTTTCGCAGTTTCTTACAGCGCAAAAAGCAACAGGGATTGGAGGATAGTTGAGAATAATTCTCAATTGTCACCAACCCCTTTAACTCTTTAACTGTGAAGGCACCCTGGATATCGCCGAAGCACAGCGCCTCTGCGATGGCTCATTGATTAACAAATAATCGCTACGACCTCTTTTTCCAGTCGGTCATCACACGCAGTCTTCCGGAGTGGCCAGCATGCACGCTTTTTGACCTGTATCATCTGACAGGTACACCACTGTCCGTAACGCGGGGTCTACGAGTATGACGACAACAATCATTGCATTCCTGTTTTGCCTGGCCGGCTTTGTGCTAATTGGCGTATTGTCCCATCGTCACGCCCGGAGCAGCTCCAGTGACTACCTGATGGCGAGTAGCTCGGTAAAGCCCTGGCTCGCGGGGCTTTCTGCTGTCGCCACCAATAACAGCGGGTACATGTTCATTGGTGTGATCGGCTATACCTACACTACCGGCCTGCCTGCTGTATGGCTGATGGTGGGCTGGTTGCTTGGGGACTTCATCATGTCCTCCTTCATTCACCGGCGACTGCGGGAACGGACCGCCAACACCGGCCAGAACACCTTCCCGGGAGTGCTCGCCAACTGGTACGGCACTGATTTTCGCACCTATCGTCGACTGGCGGGGCTGATCTGTTTTATTTTCCTCGGTGCCTACGCGGCGGCGCAGCTGAACGCCGGAAGCAAGGCTTTACATGTGCTCTTTGACTGGCCCCTATGGGCAGGCGCGGTCATCGGCGCAGTCATCGTGATTGCCTATTGCTTTGCCGGTGGCATTCGAGCTGCTATTTGGACCGATGCTGCGCAGGCGATAGTGATGATCGTGGCCATGTTCCTAATGTTGTGGGTGGCTGTAGACCATCTGGGTGGATTTGGTGTCACCTGGCAAAAACTCAACCAGGTGTCTCCTGACTACATGGACTTGTGGCCCGGTGCCGTGGCGGGACTGGCCAGTCCCTGGGGGCCGGCGCTGTTTATTGTGGGTTGGCTGTTCGCAGGGTTCAGCGTCATCGGCCAGCCACACATCATGATTCGTTTCATGTCACTTGACTCCGCGGCCAGCACCAATCGCGCGCGAGTCTACTACTATGCATGGTATGTGGTCTTCTATCTGGTCGCCAACAGCGTGGGTTTGTTGTCGCGCCTGTTAATTCCGGAAACGGAGGCATTCGACCCTGAACTGGCATTGCCAACCCTGGCGGTGCAGCTGTTGCCTCCGGTACTGGTGGGCGTGGTGCTTGCCGGAGTGTTTGCCGCCACCATCTCCACGGGCGACTCCCTGGTACTGGCCTGCTCGGCCGCAGTGACCGAGGATGCGATGGGCAAGACGCAGAAGTTGTGGCAGGTGAAGATGGCAACGGTGTCGGTGGTGGCGTTGGCTCTGGGAATCGCCCTGGCCGGGCCGCAGAACGTCTTCGACCTGGTGGTGGTTTCCTGGGGGGTGCTGGGTGCCAGCTTCGCGCCACTGCTGCTGGTCTACGTAGTCGGTTATCGCCCCAGCGAGGGGCTTGCCATTGCCATGGTTATCGCCGCCCTTGTGGCAGTCTATGGCTGGACGCGTATTTCCTTGCTGGCTGAGTACTACGAGGGCATGTTCGGCATTATTGTCGCGCTGGCAGTGTTTGCCCTCGGGCGGATGTTCGGGTTCTGTGGGTCGCGGCAGCGGTATTAGCTGCCGCTGGCGCCACTTTTCATGCGTTGAAGCGATAGCCCGTAGGTTGGGTGAGGCGCCTCACCCCAACCTACGGGCTATCCCTAGTTTTAAAACCGGATACCCTATAGCAATTCAAAGCTGGAAAGTTGTAGTGTTGCCCCCGGTTTCTTTAACATTCAGCTTTCGGTATCGGTATTTAACGAGATGACCAATTCCAGTGCCATAGGGCTGTTTGATTCAGGCATTGGCGGGCTGTCAATTGCCCGTAAAGTCAGGGAGTTGTTGCCGAGTGAAAACATTCTGTATGTTGCAGATGCCCTTCATGCTCCCTACGGGGATAAAGCGGACAGCTTTCTGTTGGAGCGAATGAGCGTTGTCACAGAGTTCCTGCTTTCCCGTGGTGCCAAGGTCGTTGTTGTGGCGTGCAATACGGCTACCACGTCGGCCATTGCCAAGCTCAGGTGCCAATACCCGGTTCCTATCATCGGCGTTGAGCCGGGTATCAAACCGGCTGCACTTTGCTCCCGCACCGGTGTCATTGGGGTGTTGGCGACGACGGGAACGCTGAAAACACATTCTTTTGTTAATTTGACGGAGCGCTACGCAAGCGGGGTGAAAATTGAGCTCCAACCCTGCCCTGATCTGGCTGCTCAAATAGAATCATTGAGTTTTGACAGTGACAGGACGATTGCGCTACTGGAACGTTACATTTCCCCGCTTATTGAAAAAAAGGTCGATACCATTATCCTCGGCTGCACACACTACAACCATGTGTCCCATTTAATCGCCGAGATAGCGGGGCCCGATGTCACCATCGTCAATACGGAAACAGCTGTGGCGAATCAGGTTGTTCGCAGGCTCACGGCCGAGGGATTGCTGGCAGGGGGAAACCATGTGGGACGTGATGAGTTCTGGACAAGTGGCGCCCTTGATATTTACCGCAACCAGATTGAAAAGCTGTGGGGGGTGGGTGATGACGTCTTTCAACTTTAGCCAGGTTGTCGCTAATAGGTTTCGAATTAACGCTTTTTCTGTGTGATGCCGGGAGTCTGAGAGTTGTCTGTTTATCCCCGCCAGCCACAAACGTCATATCACGGGCAGTAGCAGTGTCCTGTTAAGCTGCTATTATTTGGCAGTCGATTAAAAAAACGGTGTTCCGAAGGGAAGTTGGACCTGGCCTATGGCACGTGGTGATCACATTTACGCACTTCGCTTTGGTGGGATTTATGCCCACCATGGCATTGATGCGGGCGATGGTACGGTGATCCATTACACCAGTGATCACTGGGTGACACCTCGCCAGGTGCGGCGTACCAGCATGGACTTGTTTGCCCGCGGCGACGAGATTCATGTGCGGGATTACGAACGATTTTTCGAGACGCTCAAAAGTGGCGATATTCTGGATCGCACCACCCGGGGCCTGAATCGTCTGATGGACAACTTGCGAGGGCTGAAGGCGGGCGAACTGGATTTTTCAGAGGATGCGGTAATGCGGCGCGCCGAAAGCCGGCTGGGTGAATTTGCCTTTGATCTGGTATTCAATAACTGTGAGCATTTCGCCACCTGGTGCAAAACCGGTATCAGCAACAGCGACCAGATTATTGATTTATGGCGACAGGCGCTAACCGGCAGTGGCTTTATGAAATACCGTGCTGGTAAAACCCTGACCAACTTTGCAGAACTTCCCTGGAAGCTGTTTCGCTAGGGCCTCTACTCCGATTTGTTGGTCGTTTTATTGAGCAGGAATTCAATCAGCGCTTTCTGTGCATGCAGGCGATTTTCTGCTTCATCCCAGACCACGGACCATTTTGATTCCAGCATGGTTTCGCTGATTTCCAGGCCTCGATAGGCGGGCAGACAGTGCATGAACAGGGCGTCCGGGGCGGCCTTCTGCATGGTGTCCTCATTGACCTGAAAGCCCTGGAAGGCGCGCTCCCGTGATTTCTTTTCTTCCTCCTGGCCCATGGACGCCCAGGTATCGGTGACCACAAGATCCGCCCCGGTAATCGCCAACAGGGGATTGCGAACAATGGATATCCGGTCGCTGAATTTCTCCAGCAGTGCCGCATCGGGTTCGTACCCTTCGGGGCAGGCGATGACCAGTTCAAAATCCAGTCTGTCTGCCGCATTGATATAGGACTGACACATATTGTTGCCGTCGCCGACCCAGGCCACTCGTTTACCGGCAATACTGCCCCGGTGTTCCAGGTAGGTTTGCATATCCGCCAGTAACTGGCAGGGATGAAAATCATCGGTCAGGGCGTTGATGACAGGTACTGAGGAGTTTTCAGCAAAGGTGATAATGCGGTCGTGGCCAAAGGTGCGGATCATGATGATATCCACCATTCTTGAGATCACCTTGGCGGAATCTTCAACCGGTTCACCGCGCCCCAGTTGTGTATCGTTGGGCGAGAGGAACAGGGCGCTACCACCCAGCTGGGCCATGCCCGCTTCAAAGGAAACCCGGGTGCGAGTGGAAGACTTCTCAAAAATCATGGCCATGACTTTGCCTGAGAACGGATGCTCATCCGTGCCATTCTGGCGCTGAACCTTTAGCTCCGTCGCCCTTTGCAGGATTGCTTTCAGTTCGTCTTTAGAGAGATCCTGCAAAGTGAGGAAGTGTCTTATGGCCATAATTGGTTACCCCCGGGTAATCAGTTCACCCAGTATCTGAACGAGTTGATCTGCTTCGTCTTCACTGATGGTCAGCGTTGGCAACAGTCTGATAACGGACTGGGCTGTAACATTGATCAGCAGACCTTTTTTTGCGGCCTCTGCCACCATTTCAGGGCAGGGTTCGCTCATCTCAATGGCCAGCATAAGGCCCTGGCCCCGCACCTCCACGACTCTGGGGTGGTCGGCAAGACGCTCGACGAGACGCTGCTTTATATAATTGCCCATGGTGGCGGCCCGCTGGCAGAGGTTCTGGTCGAGGATTATGCTAACGGTGGCCAGCGCCGCTGCACATGCCAGGGGGTTGCCTCCAAAGGTGGTGCCGTGACTGCCGGGCTGCATCAAGTCGGCTGCTTTGTCACCGGCCAGGCAGGCACCGATAGGTACCCCGTTGCCCAGCCCTTTGGCCGTTGTCACAACGTCGGGCAGCAGGTTGGCGTGCTGGTAATTAAAGTACTGCCCGGTTCGCCCATTGCCGGTCTGGATTTCGTCCAGCATCAGCAGCCAGTCATATTGATCACAGATTTTCCGCAACCCGGGTAAATAATTGTCTGCGGGAACACGTATGCCGCCTTCCCCCTGGATGGGTTCGACCAGAATAGCCACCACATTGCGGTTATTTTTGGCGATGGTGTGCAACGATTCCAGATCGTTGTGGGGTGCCCGTACAAACCCGCCTACCAGTGGTTCAAAACCTGCCTGCACCTTGCGGTTGCCGGTGGCCGAGAGTGTTGCCATGGTGCGTCCGTGAAAAGCGTTTTCCATGACAATAATGGCGGGCTGATCCACTCCTTTGCTGTGGCCAAACAGGCGCGCCAGTTTGATGGCGGCTTCATTGGCTTCGGCTCCGGAATTGCAAAAAAACAGTTTGCTCAGGCCGGAGATGCTGTGCAGCTGCTCGGCCAAAGCTTCCTGAACCGGGATGTTGTAGAGATTTGAACAATGAACCAGCGTGGCAGCCTGTTCTGCAATGGCACTGGTCACAACCGGATGTGCGTGTCCCAGTCCGCAGACGGCAATACCGGAAATGGCATCCAGATAACGGCGACCCTGATCATCCCAGACCCAGGACCCTTGACCCCGGGTAAGGGTAATTTTTCTGGCACCATAATTGTTCATTAATGCGTCACTGGTCATGATCTCGTCCAAAACAAAAAAAGGCAGACGCGAGTTGCGCTGCCCTGGAGCAGGGATATTATAGTGGTTTTGCCCTGTTCGCAACGATCTGCATTGTTGCTATCTCTGAGCTACGGGACCATTTACAGCGTGCCCGGGGTAAAATGTTTTTTTCGGGCAGGTGGTTTTAGATTGACGGACAGTGGAGTAAAATAGTTGACCGTAATAGTCGGCTATTTATTGCCCCCAATTTCAGTCAGAGGTTTATATCAATGGATATTATGGAAACCATTCGTGAGCAGGTGGAAGGGAACCCCGTCATTTTATACATGAAAGGCTCCCCCAATCAGCCCCAATGCGGCTTTTCTGCCCGCACGGTTGAGGCATTGATGGCTTGCGGTGAGCGCTTCGCCTATGTCGATATTCTGGAAAACCCGGACATCCGTGCTAATCTGCCAAAATACGCCAACTGGCCTACCTTTCCCCAGCTCTGGGTTAATGGTGAGCTGATTGGTGGTTGCGACATCATTGCTGACATGCACCAGAAAGGTGAATTGGCTCCGCTGGTACAGGATGCCGCCCAGAGTGGACAGAAAGCTGCAGAGTAGGCAAGGATCCGGCCATTAAACATGGCTTATGGCGCTTATAGCTAATTACAATGAGACACAAAAAACTGATTGTGTAAGATTGAGATAAGAGTTTCGAGCACGGGCTGCGACAGGTAGCCCCTACATTCCTTCAGAAAAACAGACCATTTAAGGAGTTAGATCATGGGTGTATTAGTAGGTAAAGCAGCACCGGATTTTACGGCTGGTGCAGTACTGGGTAACGGTGAAATCGTTGATGCGTTTACGCTGTCAGACAACATCAAGGGCAAGAAAGCCGTTGTGTTTTTCTATCCGCTCGATTTTACTTTTGTTTGCCCATCAGAGCTGATCGCATTTGACCACCGCCTGGATGAGTTCAAAAAACGCGGTGTGGAAGTTATCGGTGTCTCCATTGACTCGGTATTTACCCACAATGCCTGGAGAAATACACCCGTAGATGCAGGCGGTATCGGCCAGGTTAAATATCCGCTGGTAGCCGACGTCAAGCACGAAATCTGCCGGGCCTACGATGTTGAATTTGATGAGGCCGGCGTTGCTTTCCGTGGCTCCTTCCTGATCGATGAGGACGGCGTTGTGCGCCATCAGATCGTCAATGACCTCCCGCTGGGTCGCGATATCGATGAAATGCTGCGTATTGTCGACGCGCTGTCTTTCCACCAGAAACACGGTGAAGTTTGCCCCGCCGGCTGGAAAGAAGGTGACAAGGGTATGGATGCTTCACCCACTGGTGTGGCTTCCTATCTCGCTGAAAATTCAGACAAACTCTGATACGCAAGTCGTTTCTGGAAAAACCGCAGAAGGTAACTTCTGCGGTTTTTTTTGGCTCATTTGATAATAGAGGGCTTGGTGATGGATGAGGATCGTCTGGTGGAGATTGAAACCAGGCTGGCCTTTCAGGAGGACACCCTGCAACAGTTAAACGATGTGATTTGCCGACAACAGGATCAGATCGACCGGTTGGCTGCCCGCACTGAAGCCTTGCGCGGGCAACTAGGGGAGATCGCTGCCAAGTTGCCAGATGAAGAGGGCGAAGACGAGAAGCCACCACACTACTAGTAGGTGTGGATCTGTGCTTTTTGCAGTCATTAAAAAAACGCGGCAGAAGCCGCGTTTTTTAGGATGTGGAGTTTATCACTCGGGTTTGGACGTGATGTCCGCTCCAATTAACGCTGTCATGTTCAGGATACCTCGCCCGGAGACAGACGGAATCAGGATATGGGCCGGTTTGTCGAAGCCGAACAGGAAGGGTCCAACCAATCGGGCATTGGTCAGTGAGCGCAACAGGCCAAGGGTGATGCTGGCCGCATCCATATTGGGCATGATCAGTACATTGGCCTGCCCCTGCAGGTTGGCATTCTGGTAAGTCCTGCCGCGCAAGGTTTCGTTCATGGCGGACATGGCGTGCATTTCGCCCTCGATCTGGACATCGGGCAATTGCTCGCGCAATTGCTCGGCCGCCCGTTTCATCTTGTGGGCAGAGTGGTCATCGTAAGTGCCGAAGTTGGAGTGCGAGAGCAGTGCCACTTTTGGTGCTATACCAAAACCTTTGACGAAGTTGATGGTGTTCAGTGCGGTGGCGACGATCTGTTCTTCGGTGGGGTCCACGTTGACGAATGGATCTGCAAGGAACAGAGGCCCATCCTCCATCAGTAGCACGCAGACCGATGACATTTCAGTGGTGCTGCTCTGGGGCAGGATACTGCTGATGTCTTTCAGGTGCTTGTCGAAACGACCGACTTTGCCGCATATCAACCCATCGGCATCACCGAGGGCGACCATAATTGCTGCCAGTGCTGTGTTATTGGTGTGCACTGTGTTTTGGGCGGCTTCCACGGAAACGCCGGATCGTCCCACGCGCTGGTGGTAGAACTGCCAGTAGTTCTGGTGGTGATCACCTTCTTCCGGATTGAAAATCTCGATGTCAGTGCCGATTTTAATACGCAGTCCCATTTCCTGGATTTTGCGCTCGATCACGCTGGGGCGGCCGATCAGGATTGGCTTGGCAACTTTCTCATCCACAATACCCTGCATGGCGCGCAACACATCGTCGTTCTCTCCCTCGGCATAGGCAATGCGCGATGGCTGGCGGCGGGCCAGTTCGATCATTGGTTGCATGAACAGACGACTGCGACTCACATAAGAGTGGAGTTTGTTGCGGTAGGCCTCCATATCCTCGATGGGACGGGTAGCGACGCCGCTTTCCATGGCAGCTTTGACTACCGCCAGGGGGACTTCCTCGATCAGACGTGGATCAAAAGGTTTGGGAATCAGGTATTCCGGGCCGAATTTCAGTACTTCATCGGCGTAGGCCTCTGCTACGGCTTCCGACGGTTCAAGGTGAACCAGATCGGCGATGGCTTTTACGCAGGCCTGTTTCATGGCGTCATTGATGACGGTGGCGCCGCAGTCGAGCGCGCCGCGGAAAATGAACGGAAAGCAGAGTACGTTATTGACCTGATTCGGATAGTCGGAACGACCGGTGGCCAGAATGGCATCCGGGCGGGCGGCCTTGGCAATTTCAGGCATGATCTCGGGGGTGGGGTTGGACATGGCGAGAATCAACGGGTTGGGTGCCATTTTCTTGACCATGTCGACCTTCAGGATACCGGGGCCGGACAGACCCAGAAACAGGTCGGCGCCGTCGATGGCATCGTCCAGGGTGCGATCCTCTGTCTCCACCGCATAGCTTTCTTTCCAGGGGTTCATCCCTTCTGCACGGCCTTTGTAGATGACCCCGTTGCGGTCGATCATTCGGATATTGGTTTTTTGCAGTCCCATGCTGACCAGCAAGTCCACGCAGGCAATACTGGCTGCTCCGGCACCGGTCACCACCAGTTTGATGTCTTCAATCTTTTTGTTGACAATCCTGAGTCCGTTGTAGACTGCTGCGGCTGACACAATGGCCGTGCCGTGTTGATCGTCGTGAAAAACCGGGATATTCATGCGTTCCCTGAGTTTTCTCTCCACCAGAAAGCACTCGGGAGCCTTGATATCCTCAAGATTGATGCCGCCAAAGGTAGGTTCAAGCGAGGCAATGGTATCCACCAGCTTGTCCACATCGGTTTCATCAATTTCAATATCAAACACGTCAATATTGGCAAACTTCTTGAACAGAACCGCCTTGCCTTCCATTACGGGTTTGGCGGCCAGTGGGCCGATATTGCCCAATCCCAGCACAGCGGTGCCATTCGTAATGACAGCCACCAGGTTGCCCCGTGCTGTGACATTCGCCACTTCTGTAGGGTTTTTTACAATGGCCCCGCAGGCATAGGCAACACCCGGAGAATAGGCCTGAGAAAGGTCGCGCTTGTTGGCGAGTGGTTTGGTTGGGCGAATTTCGATTTTTCCCGGAACGGGGTGGGTGTGGTAACGCAGGGCACTTTCTTTGAATGAGTCAGCCATTTTTCTCTCGGTTTGAATCGTTATAAGGGGCCGGGCAGGGCAGTTATTCTAACGCCAATGGTAATGAAATTACCATGCGTTCTGCCGTTGTCGCAGGCGTCAAAATTTTGTGTAGTCTAGATACATGATTTTGGTGTTTCAAGCGGAACATGTCTTGTCTTTTGTAAAAATTTTTATGCGGATTTTGCTTTAAATGTGAATTGTTGATGATATAACAAGCTGTAATCTCTTTCTTTGTCATTGGCTCAATTTGTAGTTTTTCTACAATTTTGGCAGTTTTGGTTTTGGCTAATCTCCGTGGGCGGTCCCCGGTGGCTTTATTGCTGTTGTTTGCAGGGGGCTCTTGCCAATGCTTCCGTTGACTAAGGATAATGTGTTCCTTTGGCCGGAGCGATGAGCAGCATGCAGAGACGGGTGGTTATTGTCGGAACAGGTCACGCTGCGGCACAACTTGCGTCGAGCCTTCGTCAGCAGGACTGGCAGGGCGAGATTCTGCTGGTGGGGGAGGAGCCTCACGCACCCTACCAGCGCCCGCCGCTTTCGAAAAGCTATCTCGCTGGCGAGCGAAAGGCCGATAGTATCCTGATTCGTCCTGCTGCCGCCTATGCCAGCCATGGTGTTGATCTTTTGACCGGGCGCCGTGTTGTGAGCATTGACCGCGTGGCAAAAGTTGTCGCGTTGAACGATGGTCAACAATTGAGTTATGACAAGCTGGCTCTGTGCACCGGAGCGCGTGCCCGGCACGCCAGTATCCCCGGGGTTGAGAGCCCCGGGGTCTTTTACCTGCGAACGCTTGCTGATGTGGACGGCATTCGCGTCAATATCTCACCGGGTAAAAGCGCGGTCATAATCGGCGGCGGTTATATTGGTCTGGAAGCCGCTGCGGTATTGCGCGGTCTGGGAATGGCCGTGACGTTGCTTGAATTAGAGGCACGTGTCCTTTCCAGAGTCTGTGCGTCGGAGGTATCCGCTTTTTATGCCGGGGTACATCGTGAGGAGGGTGTGGATATCCACACGGGTGTCGAGGTGCTGTCCATAGAAAATGGAGATGGAATCAGGGTGGTGGTCTGTGCCGATGGCAGCCGTTTTCCTGCGGACCTGATCATTATCGGTGTAGGTGTTATACCCAATGTGGAGTTGGCTGAAGCCTGCGGGCTGGCGACAGACAATGGTATTCTGGTCGACGAGTTCGCCCGGACATCCGATCCGGACATTGTTGCCGCGGGCGATTGCACCAATCACCCGAATGAGCTGTTGGGACGCCGTGTGCGTCTGGAGTCCGTTCCCAATGCGGTCGAACAGGCAAAAACAGCGGCGGGGACACTCTGTGATCGACCTGTTCCGTACCAGAGTTATCCCTGGTTCTGGTCCGATCAATACGATTTGAAGTTGCAGATCGCCGGTCTGAGTGAAGGTTACGATCAGGTGGTCCTGCGGGGCGGCAAGGATCGACAGAGAGGCTTTGTTGCCTGGTATCTCCGTGGTGGTCGACTGCTGGCGGCAGATTGTATCAACCGACCAAAAGAGTTTATGGTTGCCAGGCAACTGTTGGCCAGAGGACTTGCTGTGGATCCTGTCGCGCTGGCTGATGAAACCATTGATCCTAAAAACTGGCTGAGCTGATTGGCCGCAATAGATAAATAGAGGTTGTTATATGCCGTTGATTCATTACGTCGAGGCGAATGGTGCAGAGTACGAGGCTGAGGTGCCGGTGGGGCAATCTGTTATGCAGGGTGCTGTCGATAATATGATTGATGGCATTCTTGGCGAGTGTGGCGGTGTGTGCAGTTGTGCGACCTGCCATTGTTATGTCGACGAGGACTGGTTTGATAAAGTAGGCCCGCCCGAAGGCAGTGAGCAGTTGATGCTTGAGATGGTCCCGGCCCCGGAGCCAACCAGCCGTCTGAGCTGTCAGATCAAGGTTACGGCTGAGTTGGATGGCCTGGTAGTAAGGTTGCCGGTTTCCCAGTATTAGGTGTGGAGCGGGCAGTTGTAATCAATGCCCCTTCAACCCCGTGGCGACCTGTGCCCGGGGTTCTATCTTTCCTAAAGCCTAAAGCCCCTTGAACCAGTCCTGAAAGTAGCTGCCTACATAGGGTATCTCGGTTTCCTTGTCGGTGATGGCACCGACAAGACTGATTATCCAGGCCACTAGCACCAGTATTGCCCAGATCATGACCAGTGAGTTGTGAATCATGCTGAACACCATGTTGCCGACAAACCCGCAAATCATGATGCCGAGGTACTGACGAATATAGAAGGATGCATAACTGTCGCGTTTCTGCATGTTGAGTACCAATGCAACAATCCAGCCGATCAGGGTAATGTGCGCGATAATTGCCTTGGCCTTACCGCTTATCTTGTCGCTCATAATGTCTGTTCCTTGGTAATGTTTGTGATGGTTTCGACTGATGACGTTCTATGTATTCCATTTGCCTGGGTTACTTATGCCAACCGCCGAGATCTTTCCAGCGGTTGACGATACCACAGAACAATTCTGCCGTCTTTTCAGCGTCATAGGCTGCGGAGTGTGCTTTGTCGTTGCTGAATTCTATTTCTGCTGCTTCACAGGCTCTGGCCAGTACGGTCTGTCCATAGGCAAGCCCAGCCAGTGTGGCCGTGTCAAAGCAGGAAAACGGGTGGAAGGGGTTGCGTTTAATGCCATTTCTTTCAACAGCTGCGTTGACAAATCCAAGGTCAAAATGCGCGTTGTGTGCCACCATGACAGCGCGGCTGCAGTGTGCGTCCTTTACTGCATTGCGAATAGGCTGAAACAGGGCTCTCAAGGCCTCATTTTCTTCCAGCGCCATCCGGTAGGGGTCGTTGATGTCGATACCGGTGAAGTTCAGAGCCGCCTGCTCGACGTTGGCCCCTTCAAACGGGATCACCGCATGATAGATAATCTCGCTGGGCATGAGGATGCCATCTTCATCCATGGCGAGTGTGACAGCGGCCATTTCCAGTAAAGCGTCGGTAGCGGCGTTAAAGCCGCCGGTCTCCACGTCGATGACCACGGGGAGAAAGCCTCTGAAACGATCCGAGATAGGCGGGTGCATAATTAGCTGACGCTCCATTGCCTGGTTTCTCCAGCACCTAATGGTGTGAGGGTATCACTGCCAAAGGGCAGGTTGGTCGGACTTTGCCACGGTGAAAGCTGCAGCGTGATCGTGTCAGTATTGCGGGGCATGCCATAGAAGTCTGCGCCAAAAAAACTGGCAAACCCTTCGAGCTTGTCCAGCGCACCGGCATGATCAAAGGCTTCCGCGTAGAATTCGAGCGCGGCATGGTTGGAGTAACATCCGGCGCAGCCACAGGCGGTTTCCTTGCGATGGGTATTGTGGGGCGCAGAGTCAGTGCCCAGAAAAAAACAGGGGTTGCCACTGGTGGCGGCTGCAATCAATGCCTGTTGGTGGTGTTGCCGTTTCAGTATGGGGAGGCAATAGTAATGGGGGCGGATACCGCCCGCCAACATCTGGTTGCGGTTGAACAGCAGATGTTGGGGAGTGATGGTGGCAGCTATATTGGCTGATGCCTCTGCCACGAACTGGGCGCCTTCGCGGGTAGTGATGTGTTCCAGCACAATTTTCAGTGCCGGAAAGTTGTCGATGAGCTTGCCGAGGTGCCTGTCGATAAACACCGCTTCCCGATCAAAAATATCGACTTCAGTATCCGTGACCTCACCGTGCAGCAGCAGTGGCATGCCGATTTTTTCCATACACGCCAGGACGGGATAGATGTTGTCCAGTTGGGTGACGCCTGAGTCCGAGTTGGTGGTCGCGCCGGCCGGGTAATACTTGCAGGCGACCACATGCCCCGACGCTGCGGCACGTTCTATTTCCGCCGGGTCAGTGTTGTCCGTCAAATACAGCACCATTAACGGCTTCCACTGGCTGTCGGCTGGACGATGAGCCAGAATCCGCTCCCGGTAAGCAAGCGCTTGAGCGGTATTGAGCACCGGTGGTAGCAGGTTGGGCATGATGATGGCGCGGCCAAAATAGCGTGCAGCATCGGGCACGGTGTAGGCAAGCAATTCGCCGTCGCGCAAGTGCAGGTGCCAATCATCTGGGCGGGTGATGGTTAATTGAGTCATGGTCAAGTTGGTTGCTACAGGTGGTCATTTGATTGATCAATGCTACCGGAATCGTTGCTGGCTTAACAGAAGAAACGTGGAGTGTCCTATGTCATTCTCCGGATTAAACATTTCGAGTCAGGATCAGGGCGATTCGGCAGAGCCCGCCCTGTTCACTGTGAAACTCTCCACTTAACGATTAGAATAGTGCTCACTTTTATCCCACAAAATACCAATCAGGAGTCATGTCGTGTCCGACATTAAAAAAGTTGTTTTAGCCTACTCGGGGGGGCTGGATACCTCGGTTATTGTCAAGTGGCTACAGGAAACCTATCGCTGCGAAGTCGTCACGTTTACTGCGGATATCGGTCAGGGAGAAGAGGTGGAACCGGCCCGAGCCAAAGCGGCGGCGCTGGGCGTGAAAGAAATCTATGTGGACGATCTTCGCGAGGAGTATGTTCGTGACTATGTGTTCCCGATGTTTCGTGCCAACACCATCTACGAAGGGGAATACCTGCTCGGGACGTCTATTGCCCGGCCACTGATTGCCAAACGACTGATTGAAATTGCCAACGAAACCGGAGCAGATGCGATTTCTCACGGTGCGACCGGTAAGGGAAATGACCAGGTGCGTTTTGAGCTGGGTGCTTATGCCCTGAAGCCGGGCATCAAAGTGATCGCTCCCTGGCGGGAGTGGGATCTGACATCCCGAGAAAAACTGATGGGCTACTGTGAGCAGCACGATATTCCGGTAGATTTTTCTACCAAGAAGAAAAAATCCCCTTATTCAATGGATGCCAATTTGCTGCATATCTCCTATGAGGGGGGTAATCTTGAAGATCCCTGGTGGGAGCCTGAAGAGGATATGTGGCGCTGGAGTGTCTCTCCCGAGAACGCACCTGACCAGCCTACCTATGTCGAGCTCACCTATGAAAAAGGCGATATCGTTGCAATTGATGATCAACCCATGACACCGGCTACAGTACTTGCTCACCTCAATAAATTGGGCGGCGACAATGGGATTGGTCGACTAGACTTGGTTGAGAACCGCTACGTGGGCATGAAATCACGTGGCTGCTATGAAACACCGGGCGGGACTATTATGTTGCGGGCGCATCGGGCCATCGAATCACTCACACTGGATCGTGAAGTGGCGCATTTGAAAGATGCATTAATGCCCAAATATGCCGAGACGATTTACAACGGCTACTGGTGGTCCCCGGAACGCAAGATGTTGCAGGTGATGATTGATGAAACGCAACACGTGGTAAACGGCAAGGTGCGTGTAAAGCTTTATAAGGGTAACGTCACTGTGGTGGGTCGTCAGTCTGATGACAGTCTTTTTGATGAGAAAATTGCCACCTTCGAAGATGACGCGGGGGCCTATGATCAGAAGGATGCGGAAGGTTTCATCAAGCTGAATGCATTGCGTTTGCGGATTGCCGCCAACAAGAATCGCAAGATGGATTCCTGATTGCCACCTGTTCGAGTTGATGCAAATCAATATCAGTGTAGGTGGGTTTAGGGAATAATACGCAGGGAGTAGTTTAGGGATTTGAAGGCTACTCTCATGGGTTCCAAAGAATGGATTAATGACGAGAAAATGCAATGAGTAGCAATGTCGCAAGCACCGGTGGCCAGCCGGAATACAATATCAGGGTGGTCAAACAGTTTGCCATCATGACTGTGGTCTGGGGGATCGTCGGGATGCTGGTGGGGGTGTTTATCGCCGCTGAGCTGATCTGGCCAGGCCTTAACTTTAACCAGCCATGGCTTCACTTTGGGCGACTTCGTCCGCTCCATACCAATGCGGTTATTTTTGCCTTCGGTGGTAGCGCACTGTTTGCCGCCGCCTACCATGTGGTGCAGCGAACCTGTCAGGCAAGACTGTTTGGCGGTTGGCTGATAGGGTTTACCTTCTGGGGCTGGCAGGCGGTGATTGTCGCCGCCGCGATTACACTGCCTCTGGGGCTGACCACCTCGAAAGAGTACGCGGAGCTGGAATGGCCGATCGATATCCTGATCACCTTGGTCTGGGTATCGTTCGCGGTGGTGTTTTTCGGCACCATCATGAAACGTCGCACCAAGCACATCTACGTGGCCAACTGGTTCTTTGGGGCCTTTATCATCACGATTGCCGTGTTACACCTCGGCAACAGTGCTGCCATCCCGGTCACAGCGTTCAAATCCTATTCGGCCTACGCCGGTACAATCGATGCGATGGTGCAATGGTGGTACGGCCATAATGCAGTAGGGTTTTTCCTGACGGCGGGCTTCCTGGGCATGATGTACTACTTTGTGCCCAAGCAGGCGGGTCGGCCGATATATTCCTATCGTCTCTCAATCGTGCATTTCTGGGCGTTGATTGCTGTCTACATTTGGGCAGGTCCTCACCACCTCCATTACTCGGCCTTGCCAGACTGGGTTCAGAGCCTGGGAATGGTGATGTCTCTGATTCTGCTCGCTCCCTCCTGGGGTGGCATGATCAACGGCATGATGACCCTGTCCGGTGCCTGGCATAAACTCCGTTACGATCCGACCCTGCGCTTTCTGGTGGTGTCACTGTCCTTCTACGGCATGTCGACCTTTGAAGGTCCAATGATGTCGATCAAGACAGTAAATGCACTGTCTCACAATACTGACTGGACGATTGGTCATGTTCACTCCGGTGCCCTTGGTTGGGTGGCCATGATTTCGATTGGCATGCTCTATCACCTGATTCCAGTGCTGTATCAACGCGCCCAGATGTACAGTGTAAAACTGATCAACCTGCACTTCTGGATGTCAACCATTGGCACTGTCCTTTACATTGCCTCCATGTGGGTTAACGGGATCGCTCAGGGCCTGATGTGGCGTGCTTTCAACACCGATGGGACCCTGACATACAGCTTCGTTGAATCAATTGAGGCGAGTTACCCGGGTTATTACGTGCGCTTATTGGGTGGTGTGATTTTCTTTGCCGGTATGCTGGTGATGGCCTACAACGTCTGGCGAACCATTCGTGGGGATGTTCAGCGGCAGGAAGTGACTGCTGCCGAACCCCGTACAGTCTGATAGGAGAACAACAGTGAAACATGAGATTGTTGAAAAAAATATCGGGCTGATGATTGTGCTGATCGTGGTTGCCATCAGCTTTGGTGGTCTAACCCAGATTATTCCGCTGTTCTGGCAAAATCAAACAACGCAGCCTGTTGAAGGCCTTGAACCGCTGGGGCCATTGGCATTGGAAGGTCGAGATATTTACATCCGTGAAGGCTGCCATGTGTGCCACACGCAGATGGTCAGGCCGTTGCGTGCTGAAACCGAACGTTATGGTCACTATTCTGTCGCGGGTGAGCATGTTTACGAGCATCCTTTCCTCTGGGGCTCCAAACGCACTGGTCCCGATTTGGCGCGGGTTGGTGGCCGCTATAGTGATGACTGGCAGCGGGCCCACCTCTATAACCCAAGGGATGTGGTACCTGAGTCAAACATGCCGGCATTCCCCTGGCTGTTTGAAAATACGCTAACTGGTAAAGATACTGCGGCCAAAATGAAGGCATTGAAAACAGTTGGCGTACCCTATTCAGATGAGGATATCGCCAATGCCGCTGCACCTTTTGCCAACGGTGAGGTAAAGGAAATTGATGCGCTGGTGGTATACCTCCAGCAACTGGGCACACTTTTGACGCAGAAACGCTAATGGATCAGGGCACATTACAAGGTATCGGCACCATACTCACCATGATCGCTTTTCTCGGGGTCTGTTGGTGGGCTTACAGTGGCCGCAAGAAAAAAGATTTTGATGAGGCGGCACAACTACCCTTTGTTGATGACACCAAAGTTGATGACACCAAATCTTCTCAGGATGAAGATAAGTAGAGGCATGAGCTGACATGAATACCTTCTGGAGTATCTGGATTATCGTATTTACCGCAATCACCATTGCGGGCTGTACATGGCTGTTGTTCGCCAATCGCAAGGTTGAAGTTTCCGATGACACCAAAGAGGGCGAGTCCCCAAAAACAGGCCATGTTTACGACGGTATCGAGGAGTATGACAATCCTCTACCAGGCTGGTGGTTCAAGATGTTCGTGGGCACCGTCGTATTCGGGGTCATTTATCTGGTGCTGTATCCAGGGCTGGGTAATTTTGGTGGTGTACTCGGCTGGACACAGGTGGGCCAGTGGGAAGAGGAGGTGGCCGAGGCAGAGGCGAAGTATGCGCCACTCTATGAGCAGTATAGTGAAACGCCGGTTGAGGAGTTGATTGCCAATCCCGAAGCCATGAAAATGAGTCGCCGTCTGTTCAATAATAACTGTGCGGTCTGTCATGGCTCCGATGGCAGGGGCAGCTATGGCTTCCCCAACCTGGCTGACAGTGACTGGCTCTATGGCGGCAGTGCGGAAGATATCAAGACGACGCTGGTCAATGGGCGGCAGGGTGCCATGCCGGCCCTGGGGGGGGCTCTGGGCGAGGATGGTGTGGACAATGTCGCCGAGTATGTCTTCAAACTCAGCGGTCGCGAGCATGATGCCAAAAAAGCCGAAGCCGGTGGCCAGTTATTCGCCACCTACTGCGCAGCCTGTCATGGTGCAGACGGTACTGGCAACAAGATGCTGGGAGCGCCCAACCTGACCGATGGCATCTGGTTGTATGGTGGTTCCCCTACGCTGGTTCGTCATACTATTCGCAATGGTCGAAACGGTAACATGCCTGCTCAGGCCGACAAGCTAAAGGCAGAAAAAATACATCTGTTGACAGCGTATGTGTACAGCTTATCCAAAAACCAATAACGTTTGAGGATTTTGCCTAACGGGAGTGTCAAAATTAAATGACGGGTGAACAAGAGCCGGAAAAAAAAGCCGGCAACCGGTCCTCAGAGGAAGTTATCCGGGTTCTTGATCTCTATGAAACGAGAGAAAAAATTCAGACCCGTCAGCTTCCTGGATTTTATCGAAACCTGCAGCGCTGGACATGGCTGCCGATGCTCAGTGCCTATTTTCTGCTTCCCTGGATAAATCTGGATGGCCGCCAGGCCATCTGGTTTGACCTGCCGGCCCGGCAATTCCATATTTTCTGGATCACTTTCTGGCCACAGGACTTCATGTTGTTGGCCTGGGCGCTGATTATCTCAGCCTTTGCCCTGTTCACTGTAACGGTTCTGGTAGGTCGGGTGTGGTGTGGATTTTCCTGCCCCCAGACCGTCTGGACCATGATCTTCATGTACATTGAAGACTGGTGTGAGGGTGACCGCAACCAGCGCATCAAATTGGACAGAGCGCCCTGGCATACCCAGAAAATCCTGCGTCGGGGCAGTAAGTTGTTGTTGTGGGGGTTGGTGGCATTTGTTACCGGGTTGACGTTTGTGGGTTATTTTAACCCGATCCGACAACTGGTTCCCGAACTCTTTACCTTCTCGGCACATCCGGCAGCTGTCTTCTGGACGTTTTTTTTCTCAGTGATGACCTACATGAATGCGGGCTTTCTCCGGGAGCAGGTATGTAAATACATGTGCCCTTACGCCCGCTTTCAGTCGGTCATGTTTGATCAGGATACTCTGGTGGTTTCCTATGATGAGAAGCGGGGCGAGCCACGCGGTGCTCGACGGAAAGACGAGGACTACCGGGCAGCAGGCAAGGGTGACTGTGTAGATTGTTCATTATGTGTTCAGGTATGCCCCACGGGAATTGATATTCGCGATGGGCTTCAATACGAGTGTATAGACTGCGGTCTTTGTATTGATGCCTGTAACACCGTCATGGACAAAATGGGTTACGAACCGGGTCTGATTCGCTTTACCACGGAACACGCCATGGAATACGGTAAGACCAGTATTCTTCGGCCCCGTTTTATCGGCTATGCCGTCGCGCTGGCTCTAATGGTGTCAGCCTTCAGCTACACCATTGTGACGCGTGTTCCATTGGGTGTGGATGTCATTCGTGATCGAAATATTCTCTATCGTGAAACTACCCGGGGTTTGGTTGAGAATATCTATACTCTGAAAATCAACAATATGGATACGCATGACCACAACTACAGCATTGAGGTGACTGGCGACTACCCGTTTAACTACCTCGGCAAGGATGTGGTCAGTGTCAGGGAAGGAGAGGTGTTGAGTATGCCTGTCAGAATCGAGCTTGATCCAGGTTTGATGGATGTTCCCAACACGGATGTTATCTTCGTTGTTGAGGCGATTGATAGTGAAGTTATTCATGCACGTCAGGAAAGCCGCTTTATTGGCCCGCGTTTGCAGCGCTAGTTGTTTCTGCAACATTTTCCGACAGAGTATTTCCGCCCATAGTCAGCGTCTGAGGACACAGCCTTGCCACTTTCAACCGACAGCAATACTCCCCCCTGGTATCGTCAATTCTGGCCATGGTTTCTAATAGCGCTGCCAGGTAGCGTGGTAATCGCCAGTCTGGTGACTGTCTATATTGCATTTTCCGGGGCCGATAGTCTGGTGGTGGATAATTATTATCGCGACGGCCTTGCCATCAATCAGGTGCTGGAGCAGGATCGGCGTGCCGAAGCGTTGGGGCTCTCTGCCGAGTTGCGTCTGGATGCCACCAGTGGTGAGTTGTTTGTCACTATTGATACGCTCCATCCACTACCAGAGCAGCTTGTACTGTTGTTGTTTCATCCAACAGACTCAAAACGTGATCGCGAGATGTTGCTGACCGAGATCACCGGCGGCCACTACCGCACCGACCTCAATCAACCATTGCTATCCCGTTACTATCTGCGAGTACTACCTGAACCCGACAGGGATTGGCGGTTAGTCGGCGAGCTGGATTTTGCAACTGCAGATCAGATTATCCTGAGGGCGGAATGACGCCACAATCCTGTTATCACTGTGGATTGCCAGTCCCTGCCGGTACTGATTGGACCTTGGAGATACAGGGGGAGCCAAGGGCTATGTGTTGTCCGGGCTGCCTGGCCGTTGCCACGGCTATCTGTGATGGTGGATTGGCCCGCTTTTACCGGTATCGTACGAAGAGCGCTAATCGTCCGGAAACTCCAGACCAGGCCTCGCTGGCAGTTTATGATTTGCCTGAGGTGCAAGCGGATTACGTGGAGACTGTCGATGACCACCGGCAGATTCGCCTGTTGATAGGGGGCATTACCTGTACAGCCTGTGCCTGGCTGATCGAGAATCACCTGAGTAAATTGCCGGGGGTGGTTGATGTGCGGGTTAATGTCACCAGTCATCGAGCACTCATCACCTGGAATCCCGAATCACTGAAACTCAGTGACTTATTGGAAGAGCTACAGCAAATCGGCTACGACCCTCGTCCCGTCAGTGACGAGGCCATACGCCAGTTGCGAGATCATGAAAATCGCCGCTTTCTGCAACGCCTGGGTATTGCCGGGCTGGGGATGATGCAGGCGGGAATGGTCGCCATTGGTCTTTACGCGGGCGCTTTTCAGGGGATGGAGCCCGAGTGGCAAAATTTCCTGCGATGGGTCAGCTTTATTATTGCCCTGCCGGTGGTTTTGTTCTCGGCCTATCCTTTCTTTCGAGCTGCATGGTACAGCTTGCGTCAAGGCCATCTGATCATGGATGTCCCTGTTTCACTGGCGATAATCCTCGGTTTTTCAGCCAGCTGCTGGGCTACCGTGACCCGAACGGGCGAAGTTTATTTTGACTCTATTGCCATGTTCACATTTTTTTTACTGTTGGGGCGATATTTCGAAATGCGGGTTCGCCATCGCAATGACATGCGAGCCGAATCGCTCGGCCAATTGTTGCCGGTGACAGCCAGGCGATTGAACGGCAACAAAGAGGAGACGATTCCGGTCAAGCTGCTGTTGCCTGGGAACCTGATTCGCGTTGCCTCCGGTGAAACCATTCCCTGTGATGGCGAGATTACCGAGGGTGTCAGCAGCGTGGTCGAAGCTGTTCTCACCGGCGAACAGATGCCGGTCGGTAAATCCCCCGGTGATGTGGTGTCTGCGGGAACCGTCAACAGTGAGAACCCCTTGCTGATCAGCGTATCTGCCGTTGGTCATCAGACCCGTTTGTCGGCAATTTTGCAGTTGGTTGAAAAGGCGCGCAGTGATAAACCAGCGGCGGTTGCGATGGCTGATCGGGTGGCGGGTTATTTTGTCGCTGCCGTGTTGGTTGTCTCCGCCCTGGTGGCTTTTTGGTGGTGGCAGCACCAACCGGAGGAGGCTATTTGGGTTGTGCTCTCTGTGCTGGTTGTTACCTGCCCATGCGCGTTATCTCTGGCAACGCCAGCCGCTATTGCGGTGGCAACAGGCGAGTTGCGTCAGCGCGGCTTCCTGATCAGTCGAAGTCGGATGCTGGAGGTTTTGTCGCAAGTCGATCGGATTGTTTTTGATAAGACGGGCACGTTGACACTGGGTGATCTGAGTGTCGTTGAGGTGATCGCATTGGACGATAAAAAAGCAACTGATTTGCTGGCTATTGCTGCGACCCTGGAGCAGGGCTCCAGACATCCCATTGCCCGGGCTTTTACCGGTATAGAAGTGATGGATAGAGGAACTGACGTTGTTCAGGAAGTCGGGTCAGGCATTTCCGCTACGATTGATGGAAATCGCTTTGCTATCGGTCGGCCGGACTATATCAGCAGGTTGTTTGGTCTTCCCATGCCTGCTATGCCACCAGTTGATGCAGGCCAGTTACCACTTCTTTTGGTGGAACAGTCCCGGCCACTGGCCTGGATTATTTTACAGGATCAGTTGCGTTCCGGTGCGGCGTTTGCCATTCAGCAGCTGACAGCGCAGGGTCTGGAGACAGTTTTACTGAGTGGTGATCGTGTCGCAGCGGTTGAAAATATGGCGACCAAGCTGGGTATTCAGCAGTGGTTCGGGCAGCAGAGTCCAGCGGCAAAACTCGATTGGGTCAACCGCTGTCAGCAGGCCGGGCACCGGGTGCTGATGGTCGGTGATGGTATCAATGATGTGCCGGTACTGAGCGGTGCCGATGCCTCAGTGGCACTGGGGGATGCCAGTGATTTCGCCAGAATCCATGCTGACAGTATTTTGCTATCGGGCAACCTCAATACCTTGCCGGAAGTGATCGGGCTTGCCAGACGGACACGCCAGATCATTCGTCAGAATCTCACCTGGGCATTACTCTACAATCTTCTGGCATTGCCGCTGGCCGCGGCGGGAATGATTCCTCCCTGGGCGGCCGCGATTGGTATGTCTGCCAGCTCATTGTTGGTGGTGGGTAATGCTCTGCGGCTGAGTCGGCGTGGCGACGTACCCATGATGTGCCCACAACAGCCTTGTTTTGCCACGTGACGATGGTCGATACTTCTTATTTTTGGCAGGTTATAACTCAATGACCAGTTTGTATTTGCTGATACCTGTGTCCCTGATTTTTTGTGCATTGGCGATCTGGTTTTTTTTCTGGGCGGTAAACAGTGGCCAGTATGATGATCTCGACGGGGAGGGTGAGAGAATACTGTTCGACGATGAGACGGATGAATCTGTTGAGCTTGATGTCGAGGCTCGTCCCCGTCAATCTGAAGACTCTCCACCCTCAAAGAGCCGTGAATAATGTTTGAATTTGACAGTATATCCATACTGGCAATGCTGGTTATTGGTTTGATGGGTGCCGGGCATTGTGTTGGTATGTGTGGCGGTATTGTCGCCGCACTGGGTTTTGCCGCCGATGATCAACGCAGGCGTTGGCCAATCCTCCTAAGCTATAACCTGGGGCGAATTACGTCTTATGGGCTTATCGGTGCGCTGGTCGGTCTGCTGGGGTTGTTTGGTCATGAATACCTGTCTCTGGGGCCTTCACTGCGTATTTTTGCGGGGGTGCTGCTTATTCTGATGGGGTTGTATCTGGCGGGTTGGTGGCACTTCCTGTCATGGCTTGAGCGTGGGGGGCAACATGCCTGGCGCCATATTCAGCCTTTCGCAACCAGGTTGTTTCGTGTCCGCACGGTTGGCAGGGCCTTTCTGTTTGGTATGTTATGGGGTTGGTTACCTTGTGGACTGGTGTATTCGGCACTGGTTTACGCCGCTGCCACTGCTCACCCTGTGTCGAGTGCACTATCCATGATGGCGTTCGGCCTGGGCACGTTGCCGGTCATGCTGGCCGGAGGTGTTTTCTCCAGTCAACTTAAGCGGTGGTTGCAGATTCGTGCTTTGAGAACAGCCATGGGGATGATAGTCATCGTATTTGGTGCGTGGACCCTCTGGAATGCGATGGCCCATAATCATCAACGGGAAGTGACTTCTGAACAAAGTGATGGGATTAGTGCTCATCAGCACATGCACCATTGACTGTGGTAAGTGTTATAAGGGTTATTGATTTCGATCAATGCCAACGGTTTGATTTAAGCGGTATAAAAGCAGGTGTTTTATAATAAACTATACGTCTGTTGGCCGATTGTTAGTCTTAAATAAGAAAAATGGGGATTTTATGCTAGGTCACATTGCCGGGTTACTCTACGATCCACAGTCTGAGTGGAAGAAAATCGCCGCGCTGTCCGATGAGACAATCAAGCGCATGGCCATCTATTTTATATTCCTGGGTATGATTCCTGCGATCGGGTTTTATATCGGAACAACGAAGTTTGGATGGACGATTGTCCATGATGAGCCCACCAGAATTACCGAAGCTAGCGCAATACCCTTGATAGTCATGTTTTACTTTGCCCTGATGGGTGCGCTGGTATTTATCGGCTGGATGATTGCCTGGATGTCAAAAACCTATAATAGTGAATCGAGCCCATTAAAAGGGTTTGTGTTTATGGGTCTCTGTTGTAGCCCGGTTTTTCTGGCAGGTATTTTTGCGGTTTATCCGATTTGGTGGTTGGATCTCCTACTTGCTATCGCCGCCTGCAGCTATGCGATTCGGTTGATGTACCTGGGTATTCCCGATGTAATGAACGTGCCAGAGGATCAGGGCTTTCTCTATGCCAGCGCTATTTTTGCTGTTTCTCTGGTGTACGTGGTGGTTGTTCTGGTGGCCACGGCATTGCTCTGGGAATATGTTGCAGCACCGGTTTTCACCAACTGATAATCGGGGGAGCTAAAAAAACCGGGCCTTTGCCCGGTTTTTTTGTGTCAGGGATTTTTTGTGGCCTACTTGAAGTTCGATGGTGATGAAAGCCAGGGCACACCTTTGTTTGGGCTGAGGTAGGAAAATTGCCGATAGGTGGAATTGAAAATGTCCCAATGGTGTTCAGTCATCGCGGGCATGTGTCGACGCATCTGGCGTATATCGTGTCGGGAAGCCCGGCTGATGGAAAACCGTCGACGGCATTTTTCGAGATCAATCAGTGCGACTTCAATCTCGTTGCTGCCCTTCCTTTCGTGACGAAAAAAAATGTGTTTGTCATACAGACAGCCATGCTGCCAGCGACTATTGTGAAGTCTTGACAGAATCTCGCCAAGTTTTCGGGAGAGAGCATTGAGCGTCTCTTTTTTCACGAAATCGTCAGTTACGCTCTTCTGCCATGCCTCAACACTGGAAAACCCAGCCAATTCCCGAGTCGCCAGAATTGCCTGAATTGTCCCCTGGTGAAGGCGTGTTTGCGAAAAGACAACTTCCGGCGTTGCTATGCCCAGTTTGTGGCACACATCCAGTCGGTGGGTTTCGCGGGCGATGGTGGCATAGCCCAGTGGATGTCTGAGGCTGCGACAGGTATGGTCCGTCTGTTTTTTGATGTAGTAGATGGCGCCATTGATTCGACATCGCTGAACACCACTTATTCCGCCCCGGCGATGATTTGGTTCTTCAACCCAGGGGCCTTCCATTTCCCACCAGTAGTCAAAATCACTATCCGTTTGAGCGTCTTTTGATAACGTATTGATCATTATTATTATTCTTTTCTGGATAACGGTGAATGTCACGGTTGTTACATAAAAAGTACACAAAAATAGCTGAAAAAGCAAAACAGGGGACTGTGAGAAAAATCTCTAGCTCATGGGCCTGGATTATTTGAAAAGCCAGTGACCCAATTGACGTGTTTGTTAACGGTTTTATTTGATTCAATTCCGATTTACTTTGTAGCATGGCTTTTTAGCCGAGACTGGCTGGAATTCAATACCCTTGGATGCTGTTGCGGGTAAGTACGGGCAGGTTCCGGGAATAATTAGAGAGGTACGTTTATGCGCTTATTACATACCATGTTGCGAGTGGGGGATATCGATACGTCCGTTCGCTTTTATACCGATGTGCTGGGGATGCAACTTTTGCGTCGCAAGGATTTCCCCGACGGCCGTTTTACTCTCGCATTTCTGGGTTATGGTGATGAGTCGGCAAACACTGTGCTTGAGCTTACCCATAACTGGGATACTTCCACTTACAATCTTGGTGATGCCTATGGCCATATCGCCATTGGTGTGGAGGATGTCTATGCTGCCTGCGAGCGAATTCGTACATCTGGGGGAAAGGTTGTCAGGGAGCCCGGTCCAATGAAGCATGGCTCGACAGTGCTGGCTTTTGTGGAAGACCCGGATGGTTACAAAATTGAACTGCTGTCAGATAGTTGAGGTTGTAGAAGGTTGACTTGCCTCCCTAAAACTCATACTCAATCAGAACCCGCAGCGTATTGTTGGCACTTTTATCATTCATGCCAAACAGGAGGCCTGCCTCCCAGTGCAGACTGCGCCTGACGCCGGTCTGTATGTTGCCCATTAATACGGGCCCCAGCGCAACGGTCTGCTCATTAACATAGAGCTCCAGTGCGGGTTCAATCCAGCGTGACAGACGATAGCGTGTTTGCAGGCCCAGTGATGATTCAATCTCATCCTCAATGTCTGAGCCCCATTCCTGGCTGATGATGATGTTGGCAGTGCCGCTCCAGCGTCCCCATTCCTTTTCGGCGAGAATGCCGGTGGAAAACTCCCAGATATTTTCCTTGGCCTGTTTTTCCAGCTCAAACAGGATACCCCAGTCAGCCCAGTATTCCCCCTGCTCGGTGAGTTGCCATTTGGCTTCCACTTCATAAGCCGCCAGCGAAAAACTGTCGTTGTCGGCCTTGTCACCGGTTAGATACAGCTCACCAAACCAGCGGTCGCCAAAAGCTCGGCCATAGGAAAAGCGATAGAGTTGGCGGTGGTCCGGTTGGTCCGGCTGGTCGTCCTGATAGATTGCACGCCATTCCAGTTCCTGTTCCAGAGCGTCCACATAGGGATGGTAGATTTTATCCACGGCATTGCCATCGGCAAGGGCCATCATCGGGATGGTGAGACAGAACAAAATGCCTACTCCTCGAGTTACATAGCCGAGAAGAGTCTGGAGGGTAGTGTGCATACTATTTGTCACCCGTATTTGTGCGACGGCTACGGAAGTGGTTTAGATGACCTAGTGTGGCGGAGATGCTGACCAGTAGAAAACCAAGACCATAGGCGATTGCCTGAAAAAGTGATGGAGTAGCTTCATAGCCGATCAGGGCATAGAGCAGGTGTCCGGGGATGGAATCCTCCGGTAGCCAAATTGAGCTGTCCCAGAGAACCGGGGAATAGGTTATCCAGTCAACCTGGGTCAGCAGGAGGGTTGCCTGAGAGGCCATGGTGCCGCCGATCAAAGCCAGCAATACAATACAGGTGCAGAAAATCCAGCTCACAGGTAGGCTGAGCAAACCGAAGTACAGTAATACCCCTGCGCTCAGACCAATCCCGGCCCCAATTCCTGCTCCGGTAAATGTTGGCTGGATGCTCGCCTGATGGTTGAGTATGCCGCCCAGATAAATCACGATTTCGGCCCCTTCCCGGCTGAGTGCAAGGGCGACACAAATGGACATCAGGTAGGGTAGTGCATGCCTTGAGGATGAAGGGGGTAAGGTTGAATACAGTCCTATCAATGTTAGCAGTCCGAGAACAGCAAGCATGATTGTGGCGATAAGAATTTCCTGCCCGGCATAGTCCAACCATTCAGAAATCGTGGCCAGGTTGAACGATAGAATGAATGCGCCAATGCCGCCCAATATCATTCCGGTGGCGAACCACCGGGCACTCAGTTGAAGCTGTCTGGACAGCACCAACAAGATGCTTATCAAAAGTGCGGCCTCCAGTATCTCCTGAAGTATCAGTACGACTGAATTCAGAAACATAAGCGTCTCATTCTGATGGTTGCTGTGCGGTAACCACTATTTTTCCCTGAGCTGTTTTTGGGTAAAACTCACCGAAAAAGGGGTACTCTCCGGGTGGCAGCGGACCAATGAAAATCACCGTTTTACGATGGCCGAGAATCACTTTTTCACGGTTGAGCTCATAACTTTCAAACTCCTCCGGCGTTGGATCCTCGTTGATTACCAACAGCTTGATTTTTGTATGGGCGGGAACTTCCAGTGTATCCGGAAAAAACAGGTGGTTGCGGATTCTGAGCTCGACTATCGGTGTGTCCGCGAAACTGGTATTACTGCCTATGCCAAGCGTGAAGGCGAGGAGTATGACAAAACGGCCAACGCTTCTGCTCATTATTTAGTCTTCCGTTCGTGTGAAGATGATAATAAAGGCTGTGCCGCTCTCAAAACGGGAACGTTCTATCTCAATACGAGCGCGGTGAAGATCCGCAATATTGCGGACGATGGTCAAGCCGAGGCCGCAGCCGGGGGTTGTCGATCCATCTGGTTTATTGTTCAGACGCTGGAAACGTTTGAATATTTTATCGTAGTCCTCAGGAGCGATACCTGGCCCGGAGTCTTCTACTTTGAGATAGACCAGATGCCCCTCGGTGCTGACCGTCACAAGAATATGACCTCCTGGAGGCGTGTATTTACTGGCATTATTGAGCAGGTTCTGAAGCAGAGTGGTTAACGCAAAGGGGTCACCCTCTATCATGCAGGCCTGCCCGGCAAGTTCTGCTATCTGTTGTTTAGTTTCAAATTTAGTATGTAATTCTGCAATAACATCCTGCGCCAATTGGTGAAGATTGATGCGACAGAAGTTGTGGGCCAGTTGTTCGGGTGTTGAGCGGTAGAGGGACAACAGTTGCTCGACCAGATGCTGAATACGATCTACCCCCGCGCGCAATTGTTGGAACGCCTCATTATCCGGAGAGATATCTTCCTCCAGATTGTGCAGCTGAATTTTGAGGGCACTGATAGGCGTGCGCAACTCATGCGCGGCATCGGCTGTAAAGTGTTTCTCCCTGTTTAGTGCAACTTCGAGACGGCTCATTAATGCATTGATTGATTGGTTGACCTGCTGTAATTCGCTTTTGAGCTCCGGTAATACCACTGGCGAAAGGTCATCGGCTTGCTTGTTCTTGAGCTGTTGGGAGAGCATTCGAAGTGGCTTCAGGCCATGACTGATAATCAGCCAGATCAGCAAGCCGGCCAGGGGAATACTCAGCAATATCGGTAAAATGGCGTGACTGATCACACTTTCTGCCAGTCGATAACGCAAGTCTGTCCGTTCAGCGGTGATGATCCAGTTTCGGTGATTCTGATCATAGTAGACGAGGGTTCGCCAGCGATAACCGTCGAAATTGGCGTAGCCAAAACCGGGATAAAAATCTGTTATGGGTCGTGTTTGCTCGATGCCAAAGGAGGCGAGGAGCTTCTGCCCCTGCCATACCTGGTAGGCCAGCGTGCTTTCGTCATCAAGAGGCTTTATCGGGTGGCCCGCATAGAGTCGTGCAATCAGTTCTGCTGTTTGTCGTAAATGCTGGTCAAACAGCTTGTTGGCTTCCTTCAGGCTGGAACTGTAACCCTGCAACGCGGCAACAAAATTGAACAGGGTGAGTACCGCCAGGATGGCGGCAATCAGGAACATCCGGATTGATCTCACGGGGCCGTGACCTTGTAACCAACGCCGCGTACGGTTTTGATGAAGTCGACACCCAGTTTTTTCCTGAGATGGTGTATGTGTACTTCAAGCGCGTTGCTACAGATTTCTTCCCCCCAACTGTAAAGCCGCGCTTCCAGGGTATTTCGGGTCATTATCCGGCCGGCATTTTCCATCAATGCTTTCAGTAACATATATTCCCGGCGTGACAGTTCTTTAGGTTCACCCTGACAGCTCACAGACTGATCGCTGGTATCCAGGGTAACCGGGCCAATCGTAATTTTTGTCGATTTGACTGAGCTGAGGCGGCGTTCTAGAACCCTCAGGCGGGCCAGAAGCTCACTCATCTCAAAGGGTTTCGCCAGATAGTCGTCGGCTCCGGAGTCCAGCCCGGTCACTTTATCGTGCAGGGTATCTCTGGCCGTCAATAGCAATACCGGCAACGCAGCCGATTGGCTGCGAATAGATTCGAGGACTTTCAGGCCATTGATATCCGGTAAACCGATATCCAGAATAATGATATCCGGTGGTTCCGTCTCCACCACGTGGATACAGGCTCTTCCAGTATCCACATGATTTACAGAGTAATGCTGCCTGCTCAGGGCTGCTTTAAGCCCCTGGGCCAGGGGTTGATCATCTTCTACCAACAGAATTTGCATTTACGCTAATCAGCTTCCCAGTTTCTGTTCAATAACGGCCAGCGCCTGGCTGATTTCCTTTTGCCGCCCGGCATCGGCCAGTGGTCGGTTAATGCGCGGTGCTGCCTTTTTTGCCTTAAGTAAATAAGTCCGGGCATCCTGGTAACGTTTTTTCCCGATCAGATAGTCGGCATAAAAGTAATTGCTGTCTATTCCGTCGGGGTTGATAGCCAGTGCTTTAAGCAGCAATTTTTCCGCTTTTTTGTCATCGCCAAAACCAATTGGCCAACCCGGTACATGGCAGTAGAGCGTACCCAGGCTGGTATAGGCTGAACCGTGCAATGCCTGTGGATCTATTGTCAATGCTGCTTCCAGATCGGCTTTCGACGACTTGGCCAGCGATAATGCACCGAGACCGCCTTTGGCTCCTGCATAAGTGGACTTGATAATACCACGCCAGATTAGTGGGGCTGCATTATCGGGGTGTCTTGAGACGACGGCGTCGGCCTCCGTTGCAAGAGAGGCGAAGGCCTCACTCTGTGCCTCCCCCTCCATCTGATAGTTGACCTCAGCCCAGCGTTTTTGCAGGGTACTGATTTCTTCTGTGACACCGGCCCAGCCAGAACTGGCGGTTAGCGCAAGCAGTGCCACAGAACTTGCCATGATGTTTTTAATGGTGTGTTTCATAATGTGAGTCTCTAGGTGTTGATTTTAGTCGTTTCGTGGTTGTTGAGAATTTTTTTAATGAGCGGCATTTTTTTAATCAGTGCGCGGTCAACCAGTCTCGGAAACAGAGCATTAATTTTCACAAACATTTTTTCCGGCCATCCCATGAACTGACATTGCCGGTTGGTTATGACCAGCTTTATCAGCGTATCAGCGACCTGTTCTGGTGAATCTACCCTGTTGCCAAGGGCGCGATTCAGGGTGTTGGCAGCGGGTGAATTCAAGTTGGTTTCGGTCGCTCTGGGGGCAAGATAAAAGACCTGAATGGCGGTATCGCTGAGTTCCCTGCGTAGCGCCTCGGTAAAGCCTTTCAGACCTGATTTGCTGGCACAATAGGCGACGTAGCCGGGGTGACCGATGCTGCCATAAGTCGAGCCAATGTTAACCACGGCTGACTCCGGTCTATTGTTCAGGAGGGGGATCAGCTGTTTTGTCAATAACATGGGGGCAATCAGGTTTGTGCTGAGTATCTGTTCAATACTCTCTTCAGACTGGTGCTCGAAGCATTGAAATGTTGCTGTGCCTGCCAGATTGATCAGCAGGTCAATGCCCCCGCCATCGACACACCGTGACAGGATGTCATGTCGACCTTCAGAGGTGCCGATATCCGCCATGATTATTTGATGATTTCCCGGCAATTGTCCGGCAAGCTGGTTCAGTGCCGCTGTGTTTCGCCCAACCAGCCTGAGGTAGGCACCTTCCTTGACCAATGCCCGGGCTACTGCGCAACCAATGCCCCCAGTGGCACCCGTCAGTAAAATCACTTTGTTGTTCAGTTCCATATTGCGTTTCTGTCAGGCTGTGCGTGGAATGTTGTGCGAAACATCGTCGAGTGAACGGAAGAGGTCACCATAAAGTCGATAAAACATCCTGGCTGAATGAATGACTTGTGCCTGGTCCTGCGGTGAGTCTATGCGGTTCATAAGACCTTCAAAAAAAGTGACATGTTCCTTGTCCAGTGACCCGTGGGAATACAGGTAGGAAAAGGCATTTTGAGGAAGACCTAATGTTCCGCGGACGTTGTCTGCAACGGTTTCGGCGATACTGACGCTGGTGCCTTCAAGTACGTGAACCATGCCAAAGAATCCAACCGGGTTGACGCGCATGACGGTATCGTAGGCGTAGGCGATCATCAGCTCCGTTGCGGGATTGGGCCGACCGTGTCTGACCACGTCACTGTCATAACCACAGGTGGCAATATCGTTGAGAATCCACTCCTGATGACCGATTTCTTCTTCAATGTATTCCGCTACTGCCTGGCGCAACCACTCCTGCTCCTCCGGTAACCGGGAGCCTACTGCCATCAGTAGTGGCACGGTGTGTTTGACATGATGGTAGGCCTGTTGCAGAAACCCCAGGTAGTCATCGATATTGATGCGACCTTCAAGGCCCCGCTGGATAATGGGTGCAGAGAACAGATGTTTTTTGTCTGCGTTTGTTGCTGTCGTCAGCGTATCGAAAAAGGGAAGGGGTGTTAGTGCGTTCATACGTGTGACTCCTCAACGGACATGTTGTAGAGCTGGTCAATTTGGCCGGCATAATGTTGAGCAATGGCTGCCCGTTTTGGTCGACCATTGTCCGTTATCAGTGCAGGGGTTTTGGTCAAGGCTGTGGGCAATCTCTGCCAGTTTCGAATGCGTGCGTAATCTGGCAGTTGTTGGTTGATTTGTTGAATGATGTCATCTATCTGTTGATCAGTGGTGCGGCTATCCCGTGTCGACAGTAATGCTACACAATGTGATCTGGCATCACCGAAGACGATAAAGTCCGCAAAGATTGGTGATGCGAGAAATTCGGATTCCACCCATTCCGGGCTGATATTGCGGCCGTAACTCGAAATCATCAGGTTTTTACGTCGCCCGAGAATATGCAAGAACCCCCTGGCATCGAGATAGCCGAGATCGCCCGTGTGGATAGCCTGTTGTCCCCAACTTGATGGGGTATTGGCATAACCGAGCATGGCGTTGCCATTGACGACAACTTCTCCCTCGATAATTTTCACGTTCAGGTGCTGCAGGGGCCTTCCACAACTACCGGTAACCTGATCGCGGGGAGTGTTCAGACTCACCACAGAGGCGCATTCTGACAGGCCGTAGCCCTGGTAAGCGGGAATGCCTGATTGCCATGCCTCTATCAGCAATTGATTCGCCACCTTGGCACCGCCCACTGCGACGAACTTCAATGATTCGGGGGTTTGCCACCCATTGCGGACACTGATCACCAGCAGTTGCAGAAGTTGTGGTGTCAGGATCAGTGTGTTGGGCTGGTATCTGGTGATGGTTTCAATCAGGGTGGTCGGTTCAACTGTTGAACTACCGCAGACGCCCATTTCCTCCAGAGCGGGGACAATGACCTCTCCGCCGAACAACAGCGGTGCATAAATGCCGGCAACATTTTCAAGCAGAGTGCTCAATGGCAACAGGCATAGGTGTCGTGGCTTCGATATCCCCACAGCACTGCCGAGGAACATCGCCTCATCGATTAGTTGCCGGTTGCTGAGACAGACCCCTTTGGGGGTACCAGTAGAGCCAGAGGTGTAAGTGATTTTTCCGGTATTCTCAGGAATGAGTGCATGGTTCTCGAAGGCCGGGATACGGTTCAGCCAGAGTTCGGCAGCGCCGGGTAGCCGGACGGTTTTCGTTACCTGTTTTGATAGGTCGAACACAGCCTTGGGGCCACTGACGATGGCATCGACAGGCGTTTCTCTCAGGGCATGTTGCACCTGCCTGTTTGAGAAAAAGGTTGGCAGGGGGAGCAGGCAGATGTCAGCCTGCTGGCAGGCCAGATCAATCACTACCCAGTCGGGGCCATTATCGAGGTGCAACGCCAGTCTGCCGATCTGATGTTTCTTCAGCAGGGCAGCCAGTTCGCCACAGCGTTGTATCAACGAACTGTATGTCAGGCACTGTTTGGTGTCTCTGACGACGATCTGGTCGTCGTCATAAAGCCCATCAAGCCGCGAAAGAATAGTCGGCACTATTTACCCCACGGAGCTGTAGCTGTTCTTTGGCCAGGCTGTCAATGCGCGCATCGTAAAACGAGAGCGCGGCACGCAAGGTTTTCCTCTCGTTGATCACATCTATGGCCTGTGCCAATTGTCCGGCAACCACAACGGGCCGGGTCTGGTAATAACTGCCCCATTCCTCTTCGGTGGATGTCTGCAGTCGGGAAGCTCTGGCATCTGCGACAGGGTGCAGTTCAAATCCCAGCTTGCTGATGGCTTTTCTGACTTGTGGTGTTGCAGTAAACACCAGCCATTCAAAATTGGCCCGATGTAGGGTGGCCGCCAGCAGAATGAATAACAGTTGACTGGAGCCCCTCTGGGTGGCGGCCAGATTACCGATTTCGGCAATCTGATAGCGAGCTACGGGTACAGACGAATAACGGTTAATTTCCAGCTCGATGGGATTGTCCAGGTACTGCTCAAGAAACAACGGACTTGCAGTGACGGGCCTGATGCCTGTTACGGCAGAGAGTTGATCCCGACAGGACAGACTAAGGAAGATGGGCAGGAATTCGTGCACTGAGGCGCCATAGGTCTGAAAAAACTGCCTGGCGACATACTGTTGTACAGTCGCGGTGCTTTCAGAATGCGGTGAGTGCAGGTTGAGAGCTGGCGCCGGGACAAGCCATCGGTTCAACCACTGCCTGGCATGGATGTTGTCGGAATATTCCTGACTGGTTTGTCTGATCTCTTGCATGTTCATACCCTGATCGGTACCTGGTTACCTTGCAGAGTACTGACTAATACTTAAAGTATTCTTAACAACAACGGGGGATGCATAATTTCTTCAGCAACCCGGCCAAATCTCGCAGTAAAAAATGGATTAAGCTGGATTAGACCTGTCCCGATGAACCCGATAGATCGAATTGTTCTGTGCCTTGCGAAGGTGAAAGTGCATCAGTCGAACTATACTGTAAGTAACCTGTTTACACTGATCAGGAGGTGCCGGATTATGAGTATCTCACCCGTTTTGGCTGATTATCTCGGCCGCAAAAACATTAATTATGAAGTGCTGAAACATGCACAAACCAGTAACTCGATGGCCACTGCCCGAGAGGCACATGTGCCCCCGGAAAAACTGGCAAAAGCTGTGGTCGTCAAGCAGAACGATCATTATGCGATGTGTGTTATCCCCGCCACTAATAAGTTGATACTTGAGTGGCTGGAGTACGGTCGCCAGCATGAATATGAAATTGCAGAGGAAGGGGACCTGCAGGGACTTTTCCCCGATTGCAACGAAGGTGCGATCCCGGGCCTGGGGCAGGCATTCAAGCTGGATGTCATTGTGGACAGCGCGCTGCTGGATAATCTCGATATTTATATCGAGGCGGGTGACCACAATCATCTGCTTCATTTGAGTCAGGGGGATTTTCAGGAGGTCATGAAAAATGCCTGGTCTGCACCGATAAGTTGTCTGCGAAATGGGCAAAGCGACAAGCCTTATCTATGGGCGCCACCTGAAGACGGTTAAGAAGCTAGTCTCCATTATCCCGAGATGCATTGTTTGCGGCACTAAGCATTCGGGTGCTGCCGGATTTTGTTGTTGAAGTTGGAAAGACTTGCCCCTGAAATTTTGATCATCTCCTGCCTGTGGTCATAGGCCGTGTTCGATGGTTGAATGTCGGTTGACGATTACTCTGGTCAGGAATATTCCAAATGCCAATATCCAATCCGCGTGAGTTACGACTGGCTGTCCGATCCGGTCAATTTACCGGGCACACATCTGGGCATTGTCGCGGTTTTGTGCAGGGGAATGTGGTCATTCTTCCTGAGAGCTGGGCCGATGAATTTCTGCGTTTTTGCCAGCTGAATCCCAAGCCCTGCCCATTGATCGCCGTCTCTGATGTCGGCCAGTACAGTTTGCCGTCACTGGGCGTCGAGCTGGATATTCGTAGTGATGTGCCGTGTTACCGTGTCTTTGAGGAAGGGCGGTTAGTTGACGAGCCAGTGGATATTACTGCCTACTGGCGACAGGATCTGGTGACTTTTGTCCTGGGTTGTTCCTTTTCCTTTGAAGAGGCACTGCTGACTGATGGCCTTGAAGTTCGCAACATTTCGGAGGGCGTCAACGTGCCGATGTATCGAACCAGTTTACCCTGTCGCTCGTCGGGTCGCTTTGGTGGCAATATGGTGGTCAGTATGCGTCCTTTCAAGGCAGCCGACGCTATCCGGGCGATTCAGGTATGTACCCGATTTCCCAGTATGCACGGTGCCCCGATTCACTTGGGCGACCCGGCCCAAATTGGTATCGGGCAGCTAGAAAAACCGGATTTTGGCCATTCGGTAACAGTCCATGCCGATGAAATGCCCCTCTTCTGGGCCTGTGGGGTAACGCCACAGATTGCGTTGGAGCAGGCCAGACCACCGTTGTGTATTACCCACAGCCCAGGTTCCATGCTGGTGACCGACCTGCTCAACAGCCAATTGGCGATAATGTGATGGCTCGGCTTCAGAGAGGTTTGTGATGTCATTGATGTTGAACGCTGATCTCGGCGAAACCGTTGATAGCGGATTGGTTGGTGCAGATGAAGCGGTGATGCCCTACATTCACCAGGCCAGCATTGCCTGTGGCTACCATGCCGGTGATCACCTGATGATACAGCGGACGCTCAATCTGGCGGCAAAATACAGTGTGATGGTTGGGGCGCACCCCGGCTACCCTGACCGTGAGGGTTTTGGACGCCGTTCCATGACCTGCTCAAATGATGAACTTGTTGCGCTCATGCATTATCAGATATCGGCACTGGACGGAATGAGTCGTTCGCAAAACCTGTCCCTGTCCTATGTCAAACCCCATGGGGCTTTATACAACGACATGATGGTGGATGATCAACTTCGCCGTGCAGTGATGTTATCCGTAGCCGGTTTTTATCGACCGATTCATCTTGTCATACAAGCCACGTCCGAAGCCAAACTGCACCGTCGTGAGGCCGAAGCATTGGGTGTCACGCTCTGGTTCGAGGCTTTTGCCGACCGGCGCTATGATAGCAACGGCATGCTGGTGCCCCGTTCCGAGCCGGGAGCGGTCCACGACAGGAAAACAACACTCGCTCAGGTTAAACAGCTCAAACGTTATGGCTCCGTCACGACCGAGGATGGCGATTCGCTGCTCATTAAAGCGGATACCCTGTGTATCCATGGTGACAATCCGGAGAGCGTTGCTGTGATTCGTGAAATCCGGGCATTGCTTGAGCAATGAAAGTCGTTCCCGCTAGTGAAAATGCGCTGATTATCTATTTTGATCAGGTGGTTAGCGCCGATACCTCAGCCAGAGTACGGCAGGCAACTGTTGTGCTGGAGTCCGCATTGGTCGATGTGCTGATTGATCTGGTGCCCTCCTATGCCTCGCTACTGGTTATCTTCGATCTCTCGAGGATTGATGCGGCAACCCTTGAGCAGCAGATTACAGAGCTACTCGATGTCGCACCAGCTGCTTCAGATTCAGTCAGCAAGCTCGTCGAACTACCTGTTTACTACAGCATGGAGTCCGGGCCGGACCTCGCTGAAATCAGTCACGCCAAAAAAGTCTCGGTGGAGGAGGTGATCGCTTTGCACCAGTCCCGGGAATACCTAGTGTACGCGATAGGTTTTGCGCCGGGATTTGCTTACCTTGGGGAGGTCGATCCGCGCATTGTCATGCCCAGACTGGATACACCCAGAACTTCGGTGCCCCGTGGTAGCGTGGGTATAGCCGGGCGACAGACTGCAGTATATCCGGCGGACTCCCCCGGTGGCTGGAATTTGATTGGACTTTGTCCGGAGCGAATGTTTGATCCCCTCAGCGAACCCAGCATGCCGCTTCAGGTGGGTGACCGGGTACGCTTTCTCAGTATCAGCCGGGAAACCTTTCTTGCCAGGGGTGGCCGGTTAGCATGAAGGGTGGTTTTCGTGTGGATCGTCCCGGCGTCCTGACCCTTCTCCAGGATGCCGGTCGCTTTGGCTATCACCGCCTTGGGTTGACTGCCGGTGGTCCTGCCGATCCCCTTGCGTTCAATTGGGCCAATCGCCTGTGCGGGAATGATCCCGGCATGACGGCGCTCGAAGTGACCATCGGCGGTCTGGAGCTTGAATGCCGGGCAGCTACGATTTTTGCCCTCTGTGGTGCAGACATGCCACTGACCATTAACGGGCAACCAAAGGAGAGCTGGCGTAGCTACCGGGTAAAATCCGGTGACAGGGTGGTGTTGGGTTATGCCCACAGGGGCATGCGTGCCTATTTGGCGGTGGCTGATGGGTTCAATATCCCCGCAACCTTCGGCAGTGCGGCGACGGTTGTTCGTGAAGGTTTGGGAGGCCTGTCAGGTAACCCGTTGCAGGCTGGGGACCATTTGCCCTGTGCAGACACCTCGGGTCGTGAATGCCTCTCGCTGGGACGTGGCTATCGACCGGCTTATGGTGGCCGCGTATTGTTGAGGGTGGTGAGTGGTTATCAGTCAACATTGGTTGAAAATGAGCAGCAACAACGTTTTTTTACCAGCGAGTACCGATTGTTGAGTCAGTCCGATCGGATGGCATCTCGGTTGGCGGGGCCCCCCATTGATATTGATCTTCCCGATCTTTTATCCGAAGGTATCTGTCTGGGTGCGATACAAATCCCTCCGGATGGTCTGCCTATCATACTGATGCATGACCGTCAGACTATCGGTGGTTACCCCAAGCTGGGCTCAGTGATTTCTTTGGACATGTCACAACTGGCGCAATTAAAACCGGGTGGTCTGGTTTCTTTTAAGCCCGTCACGATGGCGGAGGCCCGTCGCATCCGACTGGCGGCGGACAGGATGTACAGGCAATTAAACCCCGAGGTTTGTGACTGATGGTTAATATTGTGGTGGTGTATGAATGATATCCGGCATGAGTTGGCAGTTAGCAAAAGCATCGAAAACCTGCTGGTGGCCCGCAATCTGCGGGGAATGCAATCCGTTCAGTCCAGCCTTAAACCCGGCTACTGTCTGCGGGCAGCCAGGCGGCTGTTGAGTTGTTCTGGCCGGGTATTGATCGGCACGGGTTTCCCGGTGCTGGACACGTTTGAGTCCGATGGGCCGGCCGGCGCAATTGCGCTTTATCGAGTGCTTGAACAGACTGGTGCCGAGCCGATACTGGTTTGTGGCGATGCGTTGGCTAATGCCATAGGCGGGGATTATTGCGTGGAGCGCGTGCCCCTTGGTCGCCCCACAGGGCTCAGGCAGCAGGTGGCCGACCTGTTAGCGTATTGCCAACCTGAGCTCATGGTCAGTATCGAACTTCCCGGGCCCGCAGCTGACGGGCATTATTACAATATGCGCGGCGAGGATATCAGCTCCGGTACCTTCTGCTTTGATGTCTTTCTTGAGCTCTCGGATTGTCCGGTCATTGCATTAGGTGATGGTGGCAATGAGATTGGCATGGGCAATGTGCTCGATAAGTTGGGTGAACTGGCCATTATTCCGTCGGTAACCACCTGTGACGAGTTGGTCATAGCGGATGTATCCAACTGGGCAGCGCTCGGGTTGGTGGCCATGATGTCCCATTGCGTAGGGACAGACTATCTGGCGGACTGGGATAACCGGGCCATACTTGAATACCTGGCCTGTCGGGGCAGTATCGATGGCGTCACCCTTGATAACACACTGACAGAAGACGGCCTGCCCAGTGAAACGGGCAAAGCTCTGGTTAATTCGTTGCGTGATTTGATCGGTGTTAGCGGTGTTGAGGGTCCAGGCTGAGTTACTGGGGAATTTACTTTGCCTGTCTGGATACCCACTGCTAAGATTTGCCGCTTTATGACCCCGCTGGCCAGCTTTTTTCGACGAGATACAAGGTAACTTAATGAGTATTGTCTATCTCGACGGTGCCTATCTGCCAATGGCTGAAGCCCGTATTTCGCCGATGGATCGGGGCTTTTTGTTTGGCGATGGTATTTATGAGGTGCTGCCGTCCTACGATGGCAAGATCGTCGGTTTTTCACTGCATATGCAGCGGATGCTGAACGGTCTGAGGTCTATTGATATAGCACTTGACTGGCCGCAACACCAGTGGCGCACGGTGTGTAATACGCTCATCGATAAAAATGGTGGTGGCAATCTCGGCCTTTATTTACATGTGAGTCGCGGTGCCGATGTCCGCCGTTTTCATGCTTACCCGGAAAATATCGCCCCTACCGTTTTTGCTTTTACTTATGCGATCCCCGCTGCACCGGTGGCGGATAAACATCGGGTTAAACCCTACCGGGTTGTCACTGATCGCGATTTGCGATGGGATCGCTGCCACATCAAGTCCACTGCATTGATGGGTAACGTCATGCACTTTCAGCAGGGTTTTCAGCAGGGTGCTGATGAAATTCTGTTGTTCAATGAGCGAGGTGAGCTGACGGAAGCCAGCGCCTGTAATGCCTACATCGTTAAAAACGGCGAAGTCATTACTCCAGTGCTGGATAGCCAGAAATTACCGGGAATTACCCGTCATATTCTGTTGGAGCTACTGCGCAAAGACGGATCTATCGCCGTGCAGGAACGACCTGTCTTGATGGAAGAAGTGCTCAATGCGGACGAAATCTGGCTGACGAGTTCCTCAAAAGAAGTGGTGCCTGTTATTGAAGTCGATGGCAAGTCCGTCGGAAGCGGGGAAGTGGGCGATATCTGGCTGGCTGCCCAGCGCCTTTATACGGCCGGTAAGTTTAATTATTAATAGAGTGCATCAGCTCGCCTGTACTTTTTGGTGGAAGCATTATGTCGAGACCAGCAAAAGCTTATATCGATCTCCTTGCCCTCAGGCACAATTGTGAGTTGGCAAACAGTCTGGCACCCAATTCCCGAACGATGGCGATTGTCAAAGCCAATGCCTATGGACACGGTGTGTTACCTGTTGCTCACGCCCTTGAACCGCTGGTTCCCGCCTTTGGCGTTACCTGTTTGGAGGAGGCAGTCGAGCTCCGTGAAGGGGGCATCACCAAGCCTGTTTGCCTTTTGGAAGGGACTTTCTCCGACGACGAGATACCCCTGGCCGCTGAACTCGGTTTTTGGCTATCAGTGGTGAATAAACAGCAACAACAGTCGATCCTGGGAGCATCGCTGAAAACCCCTGTAACTGTCTGGATTTGTGTGGATAGTGGCATGCATCGACTGGGTATTGCGGTTGACGATATTGAGTCTACCTATCGGACGTTGGCCGCCAGCCGCAATGTTGCCAGCGATATTGTGATTGCCACGCATTTTGCCTGTGCCGATGCGTTGGCGAGTGATCTAACTTATCGACAGTTACGGCAGTTCAAAGCAGGAGTGGCCAGCTTGGCAAATGCCGATACGGTACCGTTGAGCCTTGATAATTCTGCCGGGCTACTCGGTTGGCCGGAGACCCACGCTGACTGGAACAGGCCGGGGATCATGCTATATGGCAGTTCACCTTTTTCTGTTCCTCATGCGGAAGCCGACAGACTGCACCCTGTCATGACGTTGTGCTCTGCTGTCATTGCTCTGCGGGATGTTCCCGTAGGGGACTCGGTTGGCTACGGTGCGCGTTGGTCGGCGCAACGGCCCAGCAGGATTGCCACGGTTGCGATCGGCTATGGCGATGGTTATCCGGTACATGCGCCAGATGGCACGCCGGTGCTGGTCAATAAGCAACGCTGCCCCATGGTGGGCCGCGTATCAATGGACATGATAACGGTGGATGTCACGGACCTGCCGACAGTGGCGGTGGGGGATGAAGTGATCCTCTGGGGTAAAGGCCTCTCCGTCAACGAAGTGGCGGGTTGTGCGGGTACGATCAGTTACGAGCTGTTAACCAGGATGCCCCGCAGGGTGCCGAGGGTCTACAGTGATTGAGTGAGTTGGGCCTCCCTTCTTCTGGATAGAAAGAGGGCACCGCACAGGATCAAAAACCCCGACAGAATGCCCGGCATGCCCTCATAGACGAAATCGTGCCACCCCATCATACGCCAGCCCAGTGCGACCAGAAGTCCCGAGCAGACGGCCAGGATGCTCACACCGGATCCCGGTTTCCCCCCCAGACATAGGATGATCAGCAAGGGTGCAAAAGCGCTAGCAAGGCCAGACCATGCCATGACAACCAGGCTGAAGACACTCTGGCTGTTGAGTAGAGCCCAGAGCAGCGCAAAGGCTGTGACGAGTACTGTAATAATTTTCATCACGCTGGTGCGTTCAACATTGTAGGGTAACAGATCGTGGGTGATGGCTGCCGAGCAGCCAAGAACCAGTGAGTCTGCAGTCGACATGGTGGCAGCAAATATGCCTGCCAGCACCAGTCCGACCAGCACGGGTGGGAACAGCGCCTGGGCCATCACCGGTAGTGCGAGCTCGGCATCAAAAGTTGCAGCATCGGACAGGTATACCCGCGACAGCATGCCAACTGCTGTCGCCATGGCATAAAACAGCACGTACCACGCATAATACCAGCGCCGCGCCTGGTTCATTTTGCGATTATCGTTCAGCGCCATGAAACGCACCATGATGTGGGGCTGACCGATAATTGAGAGACCGGCAAATAACCAGCTGGCGGCGAACAGCAATGCCCCTGGCAGACCGGGGAAAGGCAGATCACCCGGAAACCAACTCATGAACCCGTCGATAGCGCCCATCTCGATCATTGCCTGATCAATGCCGCCCAGAGAGCTGGTGGCTATAACCAGCAGCAAGCCCATAGCCAAAACCATCACTATTGACTGCGCCGCATCTGTCCAGATCGATGCGCGAATACCGCCGGCAATACAGTACAGGGTTACCAGAAAAGCGGAGAGTGTCGCGCCAGCCCAGATGGGCCAGTCGAACAGCACATGAAGGGCCTTGCTGCCAGCGACCAGCTGGGCGCTTGCATACACCAGCAAAAACGACAATGAAATTAATCCCATGGTCCTCTGCAAGGCAGAATGTCGTTTGCCGTACCAGTTGCTGATGACCCCGGCGTAGCTCACTTCGCCGGTTCGCGGTGCGGCATCCCTAAGCCTGGCGTGGACAAAGCGAGAGGCGAGGTAATCGCCGCTGATCCAGCCCAGCATTAGCCAGAAAGCCGACAAGCCAGCGACGTAGGTGTAGCCGATCACACCGATAAACATGTAACCGCTGTTATTTGTGGCAACAGCGGATAACCCGACCAGCCACGGCTGGACAGTATTACTGGCCAGGTAATAGTCCTGCTTTGTTCCGCGGCTTTTCTTGGCAGACAGAACCCCTACAAGGGTGAACATCAAGAGGAAGCAGAGGAAGGAGAGAATCATGGTGTAGTCAGGCGATCCACGGGTACGGTGCGACTACCGGAAGAATCGGATAGTTCACGGCTTGGTCGGCCAAAAACGCTGTTGGGGCTGGCCCGATATATTTGCCGGGGTGTGCGCGTGTATCGCACACCCCTGTGTGTTGGCCTGGATGAATGTCGCTGGTTTGCAGGTCAGGATGCGAGGCATATGGCACGTCCGTGATCGTGTACCTCAACAAGGCATCTATGCAGGCTTCGTACAGCATCTTCCCAGCGATCCTTGTTGATAACAAACTGCATGTCGACCTGACGCATGCACTGGTGCATCGCCAACACACTGATATCCTTTTCCGCGAGCGCGCCTACTGTTTTAGCCAATAGTCCGGGTACCTGCATGTCACTGCCGACGGCCGATACGATAGCGACTTCCTGATTATTAATTTCTGCATCGGGAAATTTTTCTTCCAGTGCACGACAAATGCGCTTCACTGTTTTCAGGTTGGTGGACAGATAATGGGTAATCGTGTTTGCATTGATATCCTTTGAAACAACATGTGCCTTGAACCGGCTGATACACCCCAGGATAGTTGTGTCATAACGGCTGAAATTGCCAGCCATATCCTGGTCAAACAGTTCAATAGCGTGTACTCCCCGACACCCTGCAATAATCTCTACGCGAGGTTTTTCACTAATATAGTCGCTGGTAATCAACGTCCCGGCGTGCTCCGGTTCAAAAGTATTCTTGACGCGCAGGGGGATATTATTTTGACGCAGACCTTTGGCGGCCTTGGGGTGAATCGCCTCCATGCCGAGATTGGCCAGCTGGTCAGCCACATCGTAGTTGGTTCGACCGATGGGTACGGCATTGTCGTCGCCCACGATACGGGGATCGGCACTGCTGAGGTGAAATTCTTTATGGATGACGGCTTCACGCGCATTCGTGATCACGGTCAAACGACTGAATGTCATTTCACTGTAACCCCGGTCAAAACTGGACATTAGTCCATCCTGAGTGTGTGCATAACCGGTGACGATAGGTAGTTGGCTCTCGAGATCTATGTCCTCAAAAGTGACTTTAATACGCTCATCCAGCGACATGTGTCGTGTGGTTTTCCAGCCGGTTAAATCCACAAAGCAGGCATTGACACCATCTCTCTGAAGCAGCCGGGCAGTATTCCAGGCACTGTGTGCTTCACCGATGCTGGCCAGCATTTCACGGACGGTTGCCAAGTGGACGTCCAGTGCAAAGTGGCCGTGCTGGCAAAGTTTTTTCAGATCGCTCAGGCAGTGTTCGGCTTCGTCGAGTCGATCACCAATAAACCGGTTGGCATCGGCGAGCATTTCTGGATCGCCAAATAGATTGCTATTGATTTCAATAACCTGGGTTCTTAATTCATTAAGAAGATCCAGCCAGCTATCGTCATTGACACCATTGGCAAATGAGGCAAAAACACCGGCTTTTCCCGTTTTCTTATGTTCCAGCAGTTGGTCCGTTATGCCGGCATAGGCGGACACCACAAAAATACGCTGATAAAGCGTATCGCCTGTGGGTTTAAGAATAATATTGTCTCTGACAGCGGCATAGTTGCTCATTGAAGTGCCGCCGATTTTTTCCACACTGTGAAAACTCATTAAAGGACTGTCTCCTATTGAATCTTTTTCCATTTTTCTGAGCTGGAACGACTCTCGTCACTCATTGGCTCACTGAATCCGCATCCAGTTCATATGCACCTTCAGCGTTGTGTACTTCCTTGCCATTGAGAGGAGGATTGAATACGCAGGCCATTGTCATTTCTTTAAAGGATCGCAGAATATGACGGTCGTGTTTATCAAGAATATAGAGAGTCCCGGGGCTAATCGAATATTTTTTGCCGTCGTCCAGTGTTTCCACTTCACCCTCTCCCGAAATGCAGTAAACAGATTCCAGGTGGTTCTGGTAATGCATCCGGAAATCGGCTCCGGCATAGATTGTTGTGATGTGGAAAGAAAATCCCATCTGATCATCTTTGAGTAGCATCCGTGTGCTTTCCCAGTTGCCGTCAGGGGAGACTATTCTGCGAGAGGTTTTTTCTGCTTCCTGAAGTTGTCTGACTATCATCGTGACCTCGGTTGTCTGTAACGAGGCGGGGCTGACCCCGCCAGATAAATAAATGTCCTGTATTGACCGGGATGGACCCCCGGTATCTATCAGGCTGAAATCGGGTTTGACCCGGTTCTTTTCGGCGAGCCCTTGTCAACTTCATCGCTGACCGAATAGTCGCCTTCAAAAAAGTCTTTTTCCTCGGGAATGGAGTCTGCTTTGGCGCAGACTTCCTTGATGGCTTCCTCGAGAATATCGATACCTTTTTGCAGGTTTTCCTGACGGATTGTCAGTGGGCAGAGGAACTTGACCACATGATCCTCCGCACCGCTGGTCTCAATAATCAACCCTTTCTGGAAACACCGTCGGGTAATCTGCTCAGCCAGTTCGCCGCTGACACAGTTGATACCCCTGAACATACCGCGACCGTGAGAGTTGAAGTTTCCTTCACCGTATTCGCTGACGATCTTATCTACCCGGTCGGCAATGTAGTCGCCTTTTTGCTGGATTTCCTTGGCAAATTGGTCGTCTTTCCAAAAGTGGTCGATGGCCGCTTTGGCGGTGACAAATGCGTGGTTGTTGCCCCGGAAAGTACCGTTGTGCTCGCCCGGTTTCCATTCATCAATCTCCGGTTTCATCAGAACCACAGAAAATGGCAGGCCATAACCACTCAGTGACTTGGACAGGGTGACAATGTCGGGGTAAATACCGGCTTCTTCAAAACTGAAGAAGGTCCCGGTGCGACCGCAGCCAGCCTGAATGTCATCAATAATCAACAATATCTCATGACGCTTGCAGATTTCCGACAGGCTTCTGAGCCAGGTCATCGAAGCAGCATTGATGCCGCCCTCGCCCTGTACCGTTTCGACGATAACGGCTGCGGGCTTGTCGACTCCGCTACTGGAGTCTGACAACACTTTATCCAATAGATTGGTGGTATCAAAATCATCACCGAGATAGCCGTCGTAAGGCATTCTTGTGGCGCCTGGCAATGTGATGCCTGCTCCGCCACGGTGGGTCGCGTTACCTGTGACGGACAGAGCGCCGAGTGTCTGGCCGTGCCAGCCATTGGTGAACGAGATAATATTCTCGCGGCCAGTATACTTGCGTGCAATCTTGAGAGATGCTTCAACTGCATTGGTCCCGGTCGGGCCGGTAAACATGACAATGTAGTTGAAATCCCTGGGTTTCAGGATGTTCTCGTTAAAGCTTTCCAGAAATTCGCCTTTGGCTTGAGTATGCAAATCAAGGCCCTGGGTGATGCCGTCCCGCTCTATGTATTCCAGGAGTTTTTCCTTGAACACCGGATGGTTGTGCCCATAATTCAACGAGCCGGCACCGGCCAGAAAATCCAGATATTGGTTACCTTCATCGTCATAGATAAATTCGCCCTGAGCCTTGTTGAATAAACGTGGGAAGGCTCTGGCGTAACTGCGTACTTCAGATTCAATTTCATCAAAAATTTTCATGGTTTCCTCAATTAGTCCTTTCTGGAATTAGGCTATAGTGGTCACAGGCTGCTTAAAAGGGCCGATTCTGACCAATACCTCTGTGTCATGTTGACCGGCAAAATGCAATTCACGGTCAAATTGTGGAGACTGGGTCAGAGGGGCTTGTAATTTGTCCGCCAATCCCTGGAACAATGCCCAGGAAGCTTGATTGTCTTCAGTGATAGTGGTCTCAAGGTGATCGACCTCTTTGCACTCATCGCGGGCGAGTATATTCACTAACATCCGAGAGGCGAGACCTTGACCGCGAGCTTTTTCGCCGACAGCGACCTGCCAGATAAACAGTGTGCTGGTTTGTTGTGGTGGGCGATAACCCGAGATAAAACCGACCAGTTCTCCTTCAATGTCAGCTGCCACGGATGTACCTGAAAAATGAGTACATTGCAGTAGGTTGCAGTAGATGGAGTTAGGGTCGAGAGGAGGACACTGGGCAACCAGTTGGTGTACCCGCACGCCGTCCTCCGGCGTTGGTGGACGAAGTGTTATTTTGCGGCCCATAAGAAGTGACAAAATTCCCGTTGTTAATAAAAGTTATAGCTCAAATAATATTTTCTTGTGAAAACTTTTTCATTTCATTTGAAAGCCAAGAATGGCTTCCTTATTTCTAAAAATAATTAAACTATATAATTAGAGCTCTAAACATTATACTCGAAAGCATTAAAATGTCCAGTTTGGCGCCGCCTTGGGGGCGGGCGACAGAGTGGATGTACTCCAAAACAGGGCGGTATAAATTGATTATGAGAGGTGGTTCTATCGAACATGTCTTAGTTGCACTGCGGCGGGTTATCAGGGCGACAGACCTTTATTCCAAACGCTTGGCTAAAACGTCTGGTCTGACTGTGCCGCAAATTTTGCTACTGCAGGCGATTCGTGATCGGGGGCAGGTGACAATTGGTGAACTGGCCGCCGAAATCAGTCTGAGTCAGGCGACGGTCACCACCATTATTGATCGACTCGAGAAGCGACAATTGGTTTACCGTGTCCGGTCATCGACAGACAAACGCAAAGTGCATGCTTTTTTGACAGAAAAGGCAATTCATGTATTGAAAAATGCACCCACTCCCTTGCAGGAACATTTTTCGCGCCAGTATGCCAATCTCAGTGACTGGGAGCAGGCCATGATCGTTTCTGCACTGCAACGAGTCGCCCAAATGATGGATGCAGAACATATCGATGCTTCACCGGTGCTTGATCTGGGAGTCCTGGATAGTCATTCGTCTTTGACGGAACCAGATGCTCTGCAGTTGGGAGATGAAATCAAAGGGCGCTCAACCTCGCCTGCAGACTGATTGGTCAGGAACATGAGCTGGTTAAAACCTAGACAATGAGGTTGTATCGGCTACTGAGGATATCCATGATTTCTGCTTTCGGCCGGTCGGGTAGGTGTAGTTTCCCCCCGATGATCTTTTCGGCAATCGAAACATACGTTCTGGAAACTTCCAGCAGAACATCGGCGGGCAGCTCGTTGTTTCTGGCCAGTGCCTGGCGTTCGGTCATCCGGTCTTTGTTGAGTAGGATGTCGGGATCCGGGAAGTGGTTGAGCAGCAATTGCCGGAAACTTTCTTTTGAGTTTTCGACCACTTCGCCGTTTCGATAGCTCTGACCGTCCCAGATACGGGATGAGTCAGGAGTACCAACCTCGTCCATGTAGATTAGCTTTTCGACACCGGTTTTGTCTTTGACGTAGCCAAATTCAAATTTGGTATCCACAAAAATCTGATCCAGTGCAGCCAGTTCACGGCTTATGACATCGAAACCCTCCCGCAACAGATTTTCGTAGAGATCGATATCGTCAATACTGCGAAAATTGAAGGCTGAATGGTTTCTTTCAATATCACGTCGGGTGATGTTCACATCGTCCGCTTCTGGAATACCCGGCAAACCGGTCAGTATGCCTTTGGTGGATGGTGTAACCAGTAATTCTGGCAGCTTCTGGTCTTTTTTCAGATTGTCCGGCAACTGGATGCCGCAGAACTCCCTCTCTCCCTTGGCATATGCACGCCACATGGAGCCGGTAATGTATTGGCGACAGATAGCCTCGATCATGACCGGCTGGGCTTTTTGTACAATCCAGACCAAAGGATGTGGGATATCCAGAATGTGGCTGTCTGCCAGGCCATTCTCGCGAAATAACCTGAACCAGTGGTTCGAAATGGCATTCAGCGCCGCCCCCTTGCCCGGAACGCCATGCATGCCGCCTTCGCCATGCCAGATGCAGTCAAATGCAGAAATTCGATCACTGATTACCATGATGGCAAGTGGCGCACTGGGAGCCACATCATAACCCTGTTGCTCTATCAGCCTGAGGCTGTCTTTTTCTGTAAGCCAGTAGACTGAGCGTACCTTACCGCTGTGCACAGGAGCATCAGTGCGGATAGGGAGATCATTGTTGACGGCGAGAACTTTGTCTGCGAGTTTCATGGTTATGAGTCCTGTCAGCGGGCAGGTAGTGTTATTGGAATAATTCGGGGCTTCCGTACTCACCTCTACCAGAGGGTCTGGAAACGTTTAATTCTAGCAGATCGATAGCCCTCAGATACAGGCAACCCTGTGTTGTCTGTACCCTGAGGATCAGTCCGGGCGAATGGCATATTTGCCGCTGCCCTGTAGCGCGATAGCCAGTGCCGCTAAAAGATAGAGGCCCTGTAGTTCCAGTGCCCAGCCACCCTGATTGGTTAGTTGGAAAAGCTCGCCGGCATGGACTAACAATATAGCCACCAGCATATTGCCAATGACCAACAGGGCCCCGGCTCTGGCGAAGTAACCGAAAATAATCATCAGCGGACCTAATACCTCACCGAGATAGACGGCATAGGCAATCTCTGACGGCATGCCAAACTCTGTCAGCTTGCTACCAATAAAGCCCAGCGAACCCGGGTTAAGTATCTTGGCAATACCGTGTAATAAAACGAGCAGCCCGACAGCGATGCGCAAGACCAGTTTTGCGAGCTCTTCATAGTAGGTCATAACCAGTAATCTCCGGTATAAACGGGTTTGAAAGTACAATTTAAAGGGATAGTACCAGTGGGGCAATTCCTTTAATACGCATTCCGGGAGGTTTCTTGGAGCGCTGCTGCCTTCGGGGTATCATTGCGGCGTTATTTTAACCGACGCCCCCTCGGGGTTCCTGTGGAGATAGACAATGATTATCAAACCGAGAGTTCGCGGTTTTATGTGTATTACCAGCCACCCGGTTGGCTGTGAGGCAAATGTCAAAGAACAGATTGATTACATCAAGCGCCAGGGACCGATAGATGGCCCCAAACGGGTGCTGGTGATAGGTGCTTCCACAGGATATGGTCTGGCCGCCCGAATCGCGGCAGCGTTTGGCTGCGGAGCCTCAACACTTGGCATTTTTTTTGAGAAGGAAGGTGGAGATAAAAAGCCCGCCTCAGCCGGTTGGTATAACTCGGCAGCTTTTCACAAGTTTGCCGATGAGCAGGGTATTTACGCGAAAAGTATCAATGGAGATGCGTTTTCCGATGAAATAAAGCAAAAGACAATTGATACGATCAAAGCCGATCTGGGGCAGGTGGATCTGGTGATCTACAGCCTGGCGTCTCCCCGGCGACAGCACCCGAAGACGGGCGAAGTATTCAATTCAACCCTTAAGCCCATCGGGAAGAATGTAACCCTGCGGGGGATCAACACAGATAAGGAGGAGGTTCAGGAATTTTCGCTGGAAGCAGCCACAGAACAGGAGATTGCCAACACCGTAGCAGTTATGGGTGGTGAGGATTGGCAAATGTGGATAGATGCGCTGTTAGAGGCTGATGTGTTGGCCTCTGGTGCGAAAACAGCAGCATTTACCTATTTGGGTGAAAAAGTCACCTGGGATCTGTATTGGCACGGTACGATTGGTCAGGCTAAAAAAGACCTGGACAGTAAGGTTGCGGGAATCCGTGAAAAACTGGCGACCGTCGGTGGCGATGCCCGGGTAGCGGTGCTCAAGGCAGTGGTGACGCAGGCCAGCTCTGCGATACCGATCATGCCGCTTTATCTGGCGCTGCTGTTCAAGGCGATGAAGGAAGATGGTAGTCACGAAGGCTGTATTGAGCAGTTATATCGTCTCTACACGGAATGTCTTTACAGCGACTCCCCGCGTATGGACAGCGAAGGACGAATTCGGGTGGACGAACGTGAAATCCGCCCGGAAATTCAGCATCGGGTTGGCGATGACTGGCTGAAAGTCACCAATGAAAATATGGCTGAGCTGACTGATATAAAGGGCTATAAACATGAGTTTCTCAAGCTCTTTGGCTTTGATATTGACAGTGTGGATTACGAGGTTGATGTCGACCCGGTGGTTCCCATCAGCGGATTGATCTGAGTGTTTGTTCGTTAGCAATGGCCTCTCAATACGGTCTGCTGCTGCAGTTTCAGGTGGAAGTGAATTGCTTCAAGTAACATTGCCAATAGCTGTGGCTGCGCCTATAAGAGATGTATGGATACCAGCGTTCACTCCTTATCTACGCTCTTTGATCAGTTGGGGCTGCCCTCTACCGCAGCCGCCATTGAGCTTTTTATTGCCCTACACCAGCCTCTGCCCCCCGAAACGAGATTAGCTGAAGCGTTGTTCTGGAATGAGGCCCAGAGAGCGTTTCTGGAAGAGGCCATCAGTGAAGATGCCGATTGGGCCGAGCTGGTTGATCAGCTCGATGCCCGTTTCAGGGTCTAGTATTTTCAGCTTCAACCCGCGCCCCATGCATGGTTTTACGCATCAACGTCCTTATAATAGCAATCCCTTTTAACCAGTAATTGACATGATTAATAACCACGATTTCAAGTGGCGCTTTCTCCACCCCCGTTATTGGCTGACCTGGTTAAGCCTGGGCTGCTGGCGTTTGTTGGTGATCCTTCCGTATCCGGTGTTGCTTTGGCTCGGTGGTTGTATCGGCCGAATAATGTTCTGGCGGAGCCGCTATCGTCGAGAGGTGGCAGATATCAACCTGCGATGGTGCTTCCCCGAGATGGAAGAATCGCAGCGCCAGAAGTTGCTGCGGGATAATTTTATCAGCTATGGCATTGCCTTTTTTGAAATTGGCATGGCCTGGTGGTGGCCCACACAACGGCTTAATAAGCTGATTACCATTGAGGGTCTGGAAAATATCGAGGGCTTGCAGGGTAGGGGAGCGCTGCTGATGGCCATCCACTTCACTACGCTTGAAGTCGGTGCATCTGCCCTGTCTGCGAGACACTCGATTGATGGCATGTACCGTCCCCATAAAAATCCTGTGTATGACTATGTGCAGAGTAAAGGGCGCCGGGTAAGAGACCCGCTGGGTGTGGTTTATCCTCGGGAAGACATTCGCGGTATGTTCAAGGCACTTCGCCAGGGTAGAATTATCTGGTATGCCCCCGATCAGGATTATGGGCGAAAACAGAGTGTGTTTGCCCGATTCTTTGGGGTTCCGGCAGCCACGGTCACGGCCACCGCGCGTTTTGCCAAAACCGGCAACGCCCTTGTCCTGCCCTTTTCCCAGGTGAGGTTGCCTGATGGTCAGGGGTATCGGATTGTAGTGCATCCGCCTTTACAAGACTTTCCGACAGGTGATGATCTGGCAGATGCTGAAATGGTTAACCGACAGGTTGAGAAAATGATACTCGAGCAACCGGATCAGTATATGTGGATTCACCGGCGCTTTAAAACCCGCCCGCCCGGCGAATCAAGACCCTATCCCAAGAGCAGCAACAAATAGTAGAGCCTGCCCAGGCCAAACTGGAAATGACGGATGAAGTGGCCGGAAAACCATCAAGCATAGTGCCAGGATGAGGAACTCTGTCGTGCTCAATGGTCTGACATACAGGTCGCTTCTCTGGCCGGCGGACCCAATCCCCCCCCCGGCCCTTTGTCATTAACCCTGGAGCCAATGCCTAATTTTTTCATAATGCTTGTGCCCCAGGTTGCTGGTCAGTACCATTACGCGTTCTATTTTTCTTGGCTATTTTGAGGCTCCTCCGATGATCACCGGCAGTATTGTTGCTCTGGTTACGCCCATGTTTCGCGATAATCAGGAAGTTGACTGGGATTGTCTGAAGCGTTTGGTGGAGTGGCATATTGCCCAGGGCACCAATGCGATTGTCGCTGTGGGCACCACCGGTGAGTCGCCGACACTCGATGTGCAGGAACATATGGCGACCATCGCTGCGATTGTCGAAGACGCCGATGGTCGGGTCCCCGTGATTGCTGGCACTGGTGCAAACTCGACCAGAGAAGCCATAGAGTGGACCCATCGAGCGCAACAGATCGGTGCAGATGCCTGCCTGCTGGTAACGCCCTATTACAACAAGCCCACCCAGGAAGGCCTCTATCTTCACCACAAAGCAATTGCAGAAGCCGTGGATATTCCACAAATTCTCTACAATGTGCCAGGTCGTACGGCCTGTGATATGCTTCCCGCCACTGTTGCGAGGCTTGCCGAAATCCCCAATATTGTCGGTATTAAAGAGGCCACCGGTGACCTGGACCGTGTTAACCAGTTGGTCAGTACCTGCCCTGAGGGTTTTGCCATTTATTCGGGCGATGACTTTACTGCGCTGGAATTGATCCTGAGGGGTGGCCATGGTGACATCTCTGTTACGGCCAATGTTGCCCCCAGGTTAATGGCTGAGATGTGTCGTTTGGCACTCGCCGGCGAGGTAGATGCAGCACGTGAAATCAACAAGCGACTTATTCCTGTTCATGAAGCGATGTTTGTCGAATCCAACCCCATCCCGGTCAAATGGGCTGTAGCGGAAATGGGTTTGATGGAGCATGCCATACGTCTCCCGCTCACTGAGTTGTCTGCGGCCTATCATTTAAAAGTTACCAGAGCTCTTGAGCAGGCTGATCTGCTGAGCGGTGTACAAACAGTCAATTCGGAGTTCACTGGATGAAGGCAACACTGAAAAAGCTATCAGTGATTATAGCGTTACTGGCAATGGCTGGTTGTGGAAATAATCTTGTTCGCGACAAAAGTAATGATTATCTGCTTTCAGAGGAAGTCCCTCCCATGGTTGTGCCCGAGGGCAAAAGCTCCGGTGCAATCGGTCAGCTTTACGATGTTCCTGCAGTTCCTGATGCCGGGGCTGGTTCAGAATATTTTGTTGTTCCCAGGCCGCAGCCGCTCTCGGAAAATGTTTTTGAAGAAACGGTAAAAATTGAGACATTCTCAGGTAGTCGATGGATAGCGATTAACAAGCCTGCTGAAGAAGTTTGGCCAAGAATCAGGAATATTCTCTCGCGCAGTAGTGTCCCCACGACCCGGGTAGATGCCAGTAGCGGTATTATTGAAACGGGTTGGCTGCAATTCAAGGACGATGAAGACAAGAGCCACCGTTTTCGCTTTAAAATAGTTCCTGGCATCGGTGTCAACAGTACAGAAGTCAGCTTGCTGCAGATGTCTGCACCTATTGGCAAGGAAGGCGATGCGGGTTCCTGGCCCACAAAGTCGATGGATGACTCCCGGGAATTGGAATTTGTCGAGATCGTTTCCAACTCCCTCGCCAGTGAAATTAACAGTGGCAGCGTTTCACTGCTGGCCCAGACGATCGGTGGTCGGGAGCAGGTTGAAGTCGTCTCTTCCGCAGATACTGATCCTTACATCAAGATGAATCTCAACTATGACAGGGCCTGGGCGTCCCTGCTCAACTCGCTCTCCCGGGGCGGTTACACTATCATCGATCAGAATCGTTCAGCGGGTAGATTACAGGTTGAGTTTCAGGAAATTGTTGCTGAAGAGAAGGGGCAGACACTCAAGGAATGGGTACTCAATCTTGGCAATAAAGTTGAAAAAGTGCCCCCTGTCGAGTATTGGGTCGAGTTGGTTCGCAATGAGCAGACAGTGGAGGTGCGGATAGCTGACAAGAGCAGGGATAAGCTGGAGCGCTCACTCGCTATTAAGTTGCTCAAGGTAATCCGCGGCAATTTGAGCTGATTATGCGGTTTGCTTCACTTGGGAGCGGCAGCAGGGGTAACGCTACGATTGTGGATGTCGGCTCAACCCGATTGTTGATTGATTGTGGGTTTTCAATCAAGGAAACGGAAAGGCGACTTGAAAGGTTGGGTATACAGCCCAGTGACCTCAACGCCATTCTGGTGACCCATGAGCATGGGGATCACATCCGGGGTGTTCTTCCATTGGCCAGAAAGTACGGATTGACGGTCTATATGACGGCGGGAACCCACCGAGCCTTGTCCTTTTCACTATTCTCCGGTATTGATCTAAAACTGATAGACAGTCACCTGGACTTTTTTATTGGCGATCTTGCTGTGACGCCTGTCGCTGTGCCCCATGACGCCAGAGAACCTGTCCAGTACGTCGTACGAAGTGGCGACAACCTGTCTCTGGGGGTTCTAACAGACCTGGGAAGTATCACGGCCCATGTCGTACAGCATTTCGAAGGCTGTCACGGGTTGTTCCTTGAGTGTAACCACGATGCCGCTATGCTGGCTAACGGAACTTACCCTCCGTCGTTGAAAAGGCGTATTGCCGGTGACTGGGGACATTTGAACAATCGGCAATCGCTAGATTTGTTACAGAACATCCAGACGTGCCAGCTGCAACAGCTGGTATTGGGTCATATCAGTGAGCAGAACAATTCTCTGGCTGCGGTGCAGGCAATGATGAGCAACTTGCCATCTGATCTGTTTTCTATCCACTATGCCTGCCAGAACGATGGTGTTGATTGGCTGGCACTATCCCGAGTATGAGTACAATTTTCCCGGAAAGCCGTGTTATTGACTGACTGCAGCTGCATGTACGACGACGCAGAAAAGCTGGTCAGCCCTCCAAAAGCAGTATCGATCAGTTTTATATTGTCCACAATTACACTAATAACCTTAAGTAAATGTTTAGAATCTATTGTAAGTTATTGATTTAAGTTTTTTAATTACTTAACTATATGATTTATAAGGGATTTATGTAATGATCAAAAAGTAGCCATTTTGTTTGAGCGCCCCATTTTGCGTGGATTCATCGAAGTTTTACGAAAGTAATACACAAAGTTATCCACAGAATTTGTGGGTAACTTTGGAGAACTATTTATCGTTTGTTGTCAACTGATCAGGTTGCGATTCGTTAGGTATCAGCAATGTGCCGGGAGTTTAATCTGTCCCTCGACTTGCTCTGAGAGTAGTTGTGCATCAGGACAATTGAGAGAGGTGTTGCCTTCCAGAGAAATGCTATCGAGGTTGGGTAAATAGAGTAACGGTTTTATAGAAGTAAGCTGATTTTGTGCCAGGTTGACGATAATAAGGCCCGTGAAAATTTCAAGACCGGAAAGGCTGGCAATACCAGCGTTAGAACAGTTGAGCTGCGATAACTGGTTCGCACGGGTCACGGCAAGGTCTTTGATCGCCTGTTCAACACAGACCGCAAGCGCCGGGTCCTGAATTTTGTAGCCGGAAAACAATTCGGTTGGTTTTAGAACAGGCTGTTCGTTAAAGGTGAAGGTATATCTTTCGCAGCCACTCAAAAGTGTGCCGATGACCACAATAACGAAGAGGATGTGCTTTTTCATAGGGATGGGAACCGCGTCTTGTATTAAAGTAAGGCAACAAATTTCCACGCGTTGCCTGCCCTGTTGATAAGAATATAGTAGTTTATTGTTTCAGGTATCCACGTTCAGTACGTTTTATCGTTTTAATGAGGAAGTCACATGAAAAAAATTCTGTTAGCCGTTCTCGCTATTTCCCTGGCGGCCTGTATGTCCACAGACCCCTATACAGGACAACAGAAAACCAGTAACACAGCGAAAGGTGCTGGTATTGGAGCCGTATCGGGTGCTTTGATCGGCGCAGCGACCTCCAGTAGTGGGGACCGCAAGAAAGGGGTTCTGACCGGTGCGGTAGCCGGTGCTGCCGTCGGTGGTGGTATTGGCTATTATATGGACCGTCAGGAAGCAGCACTTCGTGCAAAACTGGAGGGAACCGGCGTTCGGGTTGTACGAGAGGGTGACAACATCCGCCTTGTCATGCCCAGCAGTATCACCTTTGGTGTGGATCGTTACGAAGTTCGCTCGGAGTTCTATAGCACGCTTGAGTCCGTTGCGATTGTCCTAAAAGAGTTTGATAAAACTAATATACGCATAGCAGGCCACACAGATTCAACCGGTAGTGCAGAATACAACCAGACCCTGAGTGAGCGGCGTGCAGCCAGTGTTGGCCAGATGCTCATGAGTCAGGGAATTGTGAGTGGACGGGTGTGGAGCACCGGCTATGGTTACCGCTATCCCGTTGCCAGCAATGATACGGCAGAGGGTCGACAAGCCAACCGTCGGGTAGAGCTTGAGCTTGTCCCTACCCAGTAACAAAAAATTGTTTCTGGCTGTCTGGCCCCGACCCGGCTTTGAAAACCGGGCCGGTTTGCTTTCCAGAGAGCTGTCGTTGCCACTCCTGCCTGTGGCGCCGGCACTGGGCACACTTGATACGGAACAAGAGTGCTTAGTGTTGGTTGTCGATGATGACGGGTTGTCACTACAACAACTGGGTCCAAAAGCACCAGGGCCGGTTCGATGCGAATTCGCCTTGGGTGCAGCACGCCATCGTCGTTTGTATGGTGGCGGCAGGGGACAGGACATCGCCAAGGCCACTGGCCTCGGCCGTAGTGGGTTCTGTCCTAAGCTGCTCGATTTGACTGCAGGTCTGGGGCGAGATGGCTTCATTATGGCTTCCCTGGGGGCGCAGGTAACCATGATCGAGCGAAACCCCATTATTTATGCGTTGCTTGCCGACGGGCTTTCTCGTGCTGGTGACAAGGTGGAAGGCGACCCGCCGTTGGCGGAGATCCTTCAGCGTATTAACTCAGTCTGCCAGGACTCCGTCGATTACCTGGACACACTGACGGATCAGCAATGCCCCGATGTGATATATCTCGATCCCATGTTTCCCTCCAGAGAAAAGTCCAGCAAAGTGAAAAAAGAGATGCAGATTTTTCATCAGCTCGTTGGGCCAGACGATGCCAGGGAGTTGTTGCCAGTTGCTCTCGGTAAGGCGCGTTACCGTGTCGTTGTGAAGCGGCCCGTGCATGCTCCGGTCCTGAATGGCTGTGAACCGGGTTATTCTCTCAAGGGGAAATCTACCCGTTTTGATATTTACCCCCTACAAAAACTGCCCTGAGTCGGCCCTGTCACCATTGATAGCCCAGTGATATGACCCACTCTTCATCGGCCCTCTTTTGCCCATCACCGGGTTGGTTGACATAATCAAAATCATATCGAAGTTCACTGAATAGATTGCCGAGCAGGGGTATTTTAATGCCGGTACTGCTTTCTGTCTGATTGTTATTGAAGTCGTCCACGGCCCATAAAAATTCATTCTCGTGGAAAAGCATTATGTCTGTTCCGGGTATGGGCCAATCCATACGCATTCTCCAGCGCCCAGCCAGGTCTTTTTCTGAGCCCGATCCGTCATAGTGGGAAACCAGAAAGGCCGCGCCCAGCTGTAAATTCAGTTTCATCTGATTGGCAAGGTTGATGCGACGGCCAGCGCCTGCACCCAGTTGATATTGCTCGTCAATGGCACTGAAGCGGTTTTTTGTATAGCCCAGACGACCGTAGCTGAACCATTGCTCGGTAAAATCATAATTCAGCTGGTAGTTTGTTTCGTAGTGCTCATCTACCACAACGCCATCAGCTTTCTCTGACTCTGCCGTTAATTCGGTTTCATGTCTGAACTGTTCCTGTAGCCACTGCGCCCTGACAATAAAGTCGAGATTCTCTGTATTGGTATTACCGTCTTTGCGGTTGAAGCCAAACCGAACGTCGCCAGTAAAAGCCTTCGGTGGTTCCATGGCCACAAGCGTCATGAAGGGTAGTGATGGTTTTGTCCCTTCATCGCAGTGACCGGTAACAGTCTCCTCCATTGTCAGGGAGCAGTTGGTGGCTGTTTCATCAGGGCTGGTGACTAACGGCATCCTGGAGGAGGAATTGAAATCGGCAACCTGGTTTTTGGGGATTTTGATCAGACCGAAGATGTCTGATTTCCAGATAACCTGGTTCTTATTCAATGAATCCAGTTCGCCGTGGATAATATCCCCGTTTTTTAAAGTGATCTCACCTGCAAATGACATTACCGGGAGCAGCATGCAGACCAATAACATCAGGCGGTGGGGAAGGTTACTCAAATCCGGCATTTTCAGTCCTTGTTGGTGATTGATCGATGCAAAGACAGGCACCCTACAAAAACCGTCATCGAATATCCACTGTGAATGAGAATAGGTGAGGCGTATCAGATGACTCGAAGCCCGGATGCTGGCAGTGAGTAGTGTGTGGGTATAGAGTGGATGATCCAGGCTACGAGGGTGACCTTAAGTAAGCAGCTTTTCTAGAATACGTCGATAAATTTTTTCGAGGGCGTCAATGTCCTCGACGCTGGCGCATTCGTTGACCTTGTGAATTGTGGCATTTACGGGCCCCAGTTCGACGACCTGACAGCCATGGGGGGCAATGAAGCGACCATCAGAGGTGCCTCCTGCTGTCGAAAGTTGCGCCTCAATGCCGGTGATGTCCAGGATACTGGCCACCGTAGCCTCTACCAGTGGCCCCCGTTCGGTCAGAAAGGGCTGCCCGCTGAGTTGCCACTGGAGTTCATAGTCAAGCTGATGTTGTTTTAAGATCATTTCAGTGCGGGATTTAAGTTGCTCGACGGTCACTTCGGTCGAAAAGCGAAAGTTGAACAGTACCTGCACGGTCCCGGGAATCACATTGGTGGCACCGGTGCCGGAGTGAATGTTGGATACCTGAAAACTGGTGGCAGGAAAAAAATCATTGCCGTTGTCCCAGCTCTCGGTGGCGAGCTCGGCCAGTGCTGGAGCCACTTTGTGGATGGGGTTATCCGCCAGTTGTGGGTAGGCCACATGCCCCTGGATGCCCCTGACCAGCAATTCGGCTCCCAGAGAGCCGCGGCGCCCGTTTTTGATCACATCACCTACGCGTATAGTGCTGGAGGGTTCTCCCACCAGGCACCAGTCAGGGATTTTATGGTTGTCCACAAGCCATTGCACCACCTTCACCGTGCCGTTTGTGGCGATACCTTCTTCGTCGCTGGTGATCAAAAAAGCGATCTGTCCCGGGTGGTCTGGTTGTGTGGCAACAAAATGTTCTACCGCCGTAATCATGGCGGCGAGTGAGCCCTTCATATCGGCCGCTCCCCGACCGTAGAGAACGCCGTTCTCAATGTGGGGGGAGAACGGCGGATGTTGCCAGTCACCTTCGGGACCGGTGGGCACTACATCGGTATGTCCGGCGAAACAGAGCGTTGGGCCTCTTTCACCGCGCACGGCCCAAAAATTATCCACATCGCCGAAGGGCAGCCTGACCACACAAAAACCGATGGCCTCCAAACGTTCAATCATCAGTTGCTGGCACCCCTCGTCCGCTGGCGTTACCGAGCGACGTTTGATAAGTTCACAGGCCAGTTCAAGAGTGGGGGAAAGGGTAGTCATTCAGTGATACTCCGGGGCAGTCATCACAAGTTTAACGAGCTGGGAGAGCCCAGGCCACTGGCATTTTCTGCCAATAAGCAGCATGTGGTGGGGGGGAGCCAGTCCGGAGCGCAACAGGGCGACCGGACTGGCAAATATCCTAATTGGATACGTGCAACGCCTCATTCAATTCCACGGCGGATTTATTGGTCAGGCATTCCACGGCACCTGTCGCAGAATTTCGCCGGAAGAGCAGGTCATCTTTGCCAGCCAGTTCTCTGGCTTTGGTTTGCCCTACCAACTGATTCTGGTCATCCAGCAGGCTTACTTTGGTTCCGGCGGTGATATAGAGCCCAGCCTCCACGGTACAGCGGTCACCCAGGGGAATCCCCAAGCCTGAATTGGCGCCCAACAGACACTGGTTGCCAATAGTGATAATGATATTGCCGCCACCGGAGAGCGTACCCATGGTAGAGCTGCCACCGCCCAAATCTGAGCCGGATTTAACGAACACACCCTGAGAGATTCGGCCTTCCACCATGCTGGTACCCTCGGTGCCGGCGTTAAAATTCACGAAGCCCTCGTGCATGATAGTGGTGCCTTCGCCGATATAAGCGCCGAGGCGTACCCTTGCCGTATCGGCGATGCGAACGCCGGTGGGGACAACGTAATCTACCATTTTGGGAAACTTGTCCACACTGTCTACAGACAGAGGAGAGCCTGCCAGGCGGGCCTGTAACTGTCGAGCAGGCAGTTCCCCTATGTCGATGGCGCCCTCACTGGTCCAGGCGACGTTGCGCAGCACGCCGAACAATCCGGTCAGGTTTGTGGCGTTGGGTTTTACCAGGCGATGGGATAGCAGGTGCAATTTCAGGTAACCCTCAGGTACGGAGGCCGGGGCATCGTCGCTGACAAGCAGGGTGGCTGCCACCGGACGTGAGCTCTTTTGAAACTGCCGGGCAATGCTCGCTTGCTCTTCTTCCCCCGTCGTTGCGAAGGCCGCAGCGAGCGTATCCAGTTGTTCAGCGGTGAGCGTCATCACCTGGTTTTTACCCTGGATTTCCAGCGCAGTCTTAATTGCAGTGAGGACAGTGTCTTCGGGGTTTAGCAGGGGTTTTGGGTAGAAAACCTCGAGCCATTCGCCATTGTTATTCTGGGTGCCGATGCCCAATCCAAAGCTGTAGAGTGTCATTGGTTGTTATATCTCCGGAAGATTACAGGTTAAAAAGCAAAGCGTATTGATTTGGCCGAAAGCCAACACTAATAACACCATTCTGGTCCAGCACCGGGCGTTTGATCATGGCCGGGTATTCCATAAGCAGGTCGACAACATTGTCTGCAGAGACATGGTCTTTGACAGCCGGATCCAGTTTTCGCCAAGTGGTGCCCACCTTGTTGAGCACTTTTTCCCAACCGGCAGCGGCGATCCAGCGCTCGATCATTTGCGGATCCAGGCCGTCGGTGCGGACATCGTGGAAGCGGTAGCTCACCTGTTGCTCATCCAGCCAATGTCGTGCCTTTTTCACGGTATCGCAGTTCTTGATGCCGTAGAGAATGGTTTCAGTCATAGGATTTGTCACGTGGTTGTCATGAATTGGCGTTATCAAGCATCAATACACATAATCGGGTTTAAGCAGCGGCGAAGGATAGCAAACTTGGGCCACGCATTCACGGGAGACTGCCATGAAGACGATCGCATTGATTCGTCATGCCAAATCCAGCTGGAAAGATACTACCTTGCCGGATCTGGATCGGCCCCTTAATCGCCGTGGTCGGTTGAACGCCCCGGAAATGGGGCGCAGGTTGCAGGAGCAACCGGTTTCTCTGAAACGGGTTTTCTCGAGTCCGGCAGTGAGGGCCATGGAAACGGCTGAGTGGTTGATGCCCAGTCTGGGGTTGAGTGACGCGAAGTTGGAGGTGGTCACGCCTCTGTACACGTTTAATTACGAAGATATTCTGGCCTGGCTGCGATCTCTGGACAGAGATGCCGACAGGTTTGCCCTGATTTGTCACAATCCGGCCATAACTGATCTGGTGAATTTTCTCACCCTTATGCAGATCAATAAAATTCCCACCTGCGGTATTGCCCTGATGCAGGTTGATGTAAACCATTGGCAGGATTTGGGCGCGGGCATGGCCGAGTTGAGCTATTTTGGTTTCCCCAAAAGTGTTAGCGGCAAAACCATTTCACTGGGGTCGGGCTAGATGCGCATTACCTGAAAAGTTACGGGTTTTCATGGATAGTTTTGTTTTCCAGACAAAGGATCTAAGTGCAGAATTCAACCGTGTCGTCCTCCAGCAAACGAGATTGGTGCGGGAACAACTACAGTTTCTGATCTCAAAACAGCTCGAAGGCATACACGAAGCACGCAAATGCTTTAAACGCCTGCGTGCCTGTTACAGATTACTGAAATCAGCGGATAATGTGACCTTCCGTCAGGGCAGCCAGTTCTTTCGTGACCTCTCTGCCAGGCTGTCTGTCCTCCGGGATACCGAGGTCATGAGTCAAACTCTGTTGTCACTGCGTGCCGGCAATCACGGGTTGGTCGCTATTGTGGTCTTTGACCAACTGGAGCGACAGCTGGCATTACAACAGCTAGAGGCGATAACCGAGGCAATGACCCAGTCGCAGCTGGTGTCCGATCAATTGGGGCAGTTTCTCCGCCGGTACAAGCAGGCGGAGCAGCCGACCCTGGACGCAGATGTTTTGCTCCGGGCCCTGGTCAAAAGCTATACCGTGGCACGACGCAGCTGGCAGCAGGCCCGGCACAGTGCTGATGATCTTGCTGAGTCCTTGTTCAAACGTCGTGCAAGCTATTATGACGTGTGGTTGACCAAACGTTGGCACAGGATTGCACCTTGATCAGGCTTTGCGGGTTTTGACGGGTCGTTTCCGGTTGGGAAAACAGGTTTTACAGATGTCGCAACTCAGTCCATTGCAGCTGCGGGCGGAGCAATGTTCGCGGCCATAATAAATGATCTGTAGATGCAGGGCGTTCCAACTGTTTCTGGGAAACAACCGTTTCAGATCCTTTTCTGTCTGCACCACGCTGTTGCCATTGCTCAATCCCCAGCGCTGGGCGAGGCGGTGAATGTGCGTGTCAACCGGAAAGGCGGGGTGGCCAAAGGCCTGGGACATGACCACGCTGGCCGTTTTGTGGCCGACGCCGGGCAACGTTTCAAGCGCTGCGATATCTTCAGGAACTTCCCCATTGTATTGATCCATCAGTATTTTTGAGAGATTTACAATGGCTTTGGATTTCTGAGGTGCCAGACCACAGGGGCGAATAATGTCATATACCTGTTGCTGTGAAACCTCACTCATGGCCTGGGCATTATCGGCTAACGCGAACAGTCTGGGGGTTACCTGGTTGACTCGTTCATCGGTACATTGGGCGGATAGCAACACGGCTACCAGCAGGGTGAAGGCATCCTGATGGACAAGGGGGATTGGCGGGTTTGGGTACAGTTGATCCAGTCTATGGCGGATAAACGCTGCCCGATCTTTTTTGAGCATGTTTCAGCCCCTCTGTTGAGCGGCTTCGACAAACCTGCGGATGCGCATGGCCGCTTCTCTGCATTCCTCCAGAGGTGCCACCAGCGCCATACGTACTCTGTTTTCTCCCGGATTGATGCCATCAGCTGTGCGTGCCAGATAGCGGCCGGGCAGAACAGTAATATGCTGTTGCCTGAACAGTTCCCTGGCAAAGTCTTCATCGCTGCCAATGTTTGCTGAGCGGGTATCTGCCCACAAATAAAAGCCGGCATCCGGCATGCTTAATGGCAGCACGGGTTCGAGGATTTCTCTGAAGATCGCAAATTTCTGCCGGTACTGATCGCGGTTGTCGCGCACATGCTGCTCATCGCGCCAGGCGGCAATACTGGCCAGTTGTGACGGGACCGGCATAGCGCAGCCGTGATAGGTGCGGTAGCGCAAAAAATTTGCCAGGATACGACTGTCACCGGCCACAAATCCGGATCTCAGGCCCGGTAAATTGGAGCGTTTTGACAGACTGTGAAAGACCACGCAGCGATCATAGCTGTGACGACCCATTTGTGCGCAAGCCTCCAGCAAACCGATCGGTGGGTGATTTTCATCGGGGTAAATCTCTGAATAACATTCATCGCTGGCGATAGTGAAATCGTATTGATCTGCGAGCTGGATTAGCGACTGTAATGTATCGATGTCCAGCACTGCGCCGGACGGGTTGCCCGGTGAGCAAATGTAAATAAGTTGGCACTGCTGCCAGATCTCCGGTGAAACGGATGCCCAGTCCGGGCAAAAAGCATTGTCTTCTGTGCAGTTGAGAAAATGTAGCCTCGCGCCAGCGAGCAGGGCAGCACCTTCGTAGATCTGGTAAAACGGATTGGGGCTGACCACCACTGGCTCGTTACTGCGGTTTATGATCACCTGGGCAAAGGCAAACAGCGCTTCTCTGGTGCCATTGACGGGTAGCACCTGAGTTTCGGGGCATACATTCTGAAGGCTGAATCGTTGACACAGCCATTCGGCTATTGTCTCCCGGAGCTCCGGAAGACCCCTGGTAAGCGGGTAGGCTGAGAGTTTATCCAAGGCATTGGCGAGTGTCTCCCTGACGAATGCCGGCGGCGGGTGTTTCGGCTCACCGATAGATAGCGCAATATGGGTTAGCTCTGCTGGTGGTGAAATGCCCGATTTGAGAGCGTTGAGCTTCTCAAAGGGGTAGGGGTGTAGCTTGTTCAGGTCAATATTCATACGATTATCGGTTTATCGTGAGCAGTTGATGGCAGTGCGTTCACTTTGCTACTGCCACAGCTTCATCTTTTGCAGCGGTGCCCCTTCAATATCTTCCTTGTTGCGGGCATCCAGTTCCCGGCAAATGGTATCGCGCAATTGTTCGCAGAATGCCGCGTCACTGAGCGGCTGATAGTCCATATCGACCAGAGAGAATACATCTTCCACCCGCTCGCCAAGGGTCGCAATTTTGGCGCTCAATAGTCGCAGACGAAACTGCATAAAAATTCTGCCTAAATGCGCGAGCAGCCCGGGACGGTCGGGTGTGATAACTTCCAGAATGGTCGCACTCTTCCCGATATCATTGCTGATGCTGGCGATGGTGCGCATCGTAAAGTGTTTGAGGTGCCTGGGTGTTCGCCTGTTCACGTTGAACATTGCGGGTGTAGGATTTTTTAGGGTTTCTGAGAGGGTTCGCTGGATTTTAAGCAGCATCTCGGTTTTGTGCCCGAAGGGTTCGTTGTGCTCGTTCAGTACATAAAAAGTGTCAAAGGTATGGCCTTCTGTATCCCTGTGCAGGCGGGCATCCTGGATGTTTAGCTGAAGATGGTCGAGCGTAGCTGCAGTAGTGGGAAATACGTTATTGATCCCTTTGGTATGAATAAAAATCTGCGTGGCAATCGGCACTTCTACACCGGCGTCCTGTATTAAAATAACCGGTTCCGAACTGTCGCCCTGTGCGGCGATGGCCGCAGTATAAGTGGCAATATCATCGGCCCGTTCCCTGAGGAAAAACTCGTCATCGACATTCCCCCAGATTGCGCGGGCACTTTCCTCGTCAATCCCCAATTCGGCCAGTTGGTTAATGGCGGACAGTCGGTTGCTGTCCACCCACACGCTTCGATCAACAGGATTTTCCAGTCCGCGTTGTAAAGCTCGCTTGGTTTCGGAGTAGAGTTGATGCATCAAGGCCGCTTTCCAGGCAGTCCAGAGAGTCGGGTTAGTGGCGGTAATATCGGCGACGGTTAAAACAAACAGGTAATCCAGTTGCAGTTGGTTGCCGACCAATTTGGCAAATTTATGAATAACGTCCGGGTCGGAAATATCCGTGCGTTGTGAAGCGTTTGACATCAGCAAGTGGTGTTCCACCAGCCAGGCAATCAATTTTATCTCTTCGCTGGGCAAGCCGTGTCTGCGGCAAAAATCGGCGGCATCCATGGCGCCCAGTGCTGAGTGATCTCCCCCTCGCCCCTTGGCAATGTCGTGGTAAAGCCCGGCAATAAAAGCCAGTTCAGGTTTCGGCAGGTTTTTATAAATATGTGCGGCTACGGGAAATTCTTCTGCCACCTCCGGCCGGTCGAACAACCGCATATTCTTGATAAGCTGCAGCGTATGCGCATCTACCGGGTAACGGTGAAAAAGATCGTGCTGGGTCTGACCGATAATTTGCCCAAACTCTGGCAAATATCGTCCCAGAATGCCATAGCGGGTCATGCGTTGGAGTTGAGTGCTCATTTTATGAGGGCAGCGGAGCAAGCGGAGAAACAGGGCCTTGTTTTGCGGTTCATTGCGAAAATCGTCGCCGATCAGTCTGCGGTGCTGGCGGATCTGTCGAATGGTGGCGGCCCGAATACCCTGAATATTATCGTTCTCACCCAGTAGGCAGAAAATTTCCAGCAGGGCAGAAGGGTATTTGGCAAAAATATACTCACCGAGTGTTTCGATATGGTTGTCGCGAACCTGGAACCGATCATTCAGTGCGTAGACATTCTTTGCCTTGTCTTTTCGCAGAATGGCTTCATCGAGATACTGCAACATGACATCGTTGAGCTCCCGCATGGAGAGTACGACCTGATAGTAATGCTGCATGAATTTCTCAACGCCGAGACGCTCTTCGCTGTCATGATATCCGAACATTGCGGCCAGCTTGCGCTGATAGTCGAACTGTAGTCTTTCTTCGGGGCGCTCCGCGATGAGGTGTAAACCGTAGCGAACTTTCCACAAAAAAGCTTCGCCCCGCTTCAGCTGCAGGTATTCCTCCGGTGTGAGGAAATCCCTGCCAACCAGTTCTTCCAGTGACTCGACATTAAAATGGCGCTTGGCTACCCAGTTGATCATCTGAATGTCGCGCAGGCCGCCGGGTGCCTCTTTGATGTTGGGCTCCAGATTGTATTCGGTATTGCCGTGCTTGTTGTGCCGTTCGATCTGCTCGTCCCATTTTGCACGAAAGAACTGCTTGTCCGGCCAGATACGCTTCGGGCCGGTTTTTTTGACCATGGCGAGGCGGAGTTTTTCATCGCCGGCAATGGTGCGGGTTTCCATCAGGTTGGTGGCAATGGTGATATCAAACCGGGCCTCGGCAACGCATTCCGAGATAGAACGCACGCTGTGACCAATTTTCAGCTGAATATCCCAGAGAAAGGTGAGAAATCCTTCGATACTGCGCTGGTGGCGTCTCGGGTTGCCGCGCCTGATTAGCAGCATCAGGTCAATATCCGACTGCGGATGCAGCTCGCCACGGCCGTAACCACCCACTGCGATCAGACAGATATTTTTTCCCCAATCGAATTGTGCCCAGGCGTGTCGCAGGATAAGGTCCATGAAACCGGCGCGTTCAGCGATCAGATTGGCGGTTTGTTCGCCCTCATAAAACCGGGCATTGAAATGCGAGTTGGCAGCGGCGATGGCATTCTTGAAGACGGGAATGGGGTTGCAATTATTGAGGTCTTCCCGGAAACGGCGTTCGTCAAAAAAAAGTAGTGGTTTTGCGTGTCTGTTCATTACCACTGCTCATCGGTGCGTGCCGTGAGTACTTCAACGCCATCAGCGGTGACTGCGAGGGTATGTTCCCATTGAGCGGATAGGCGGCCATCCCGGGTTTCGACCGTCCAGCCGTCTTTCTTCAGCTTCGTGTGGTGTTTGCCGGCGTTCAGCATCGGCTCAATAGTAAATGTCATCCCCTGCTGAAGCGTCATGCCAGTATCCGGTTTGCCAAAGTGAAGTACTTGGGGGTCCTGGTGAAATTCTGTGCCGATTCCGTGTCCGCAGTAGTCTCGGACAACGCTGTAGTAGTTGGCCTCGGCATGTTGCTGAATGATATGGCCGATATCACCCAGCCGGATGCCGGGGCGAACAATATTGATCGCTTTGTAAAGACATTCCTGTGTCACTTTTATCAGACGTACGGCATGCTCCGGTACATCACCGATGCAAAACATTTTACTGGTATCGCCAAAGTAGCCATCCTTTATCACGGTAATGTCAATATTGAGTATGTCGCCATTTTTCAGCACTTTCTTTGTCGAAGGTATCCCGTGGCAGACCACTTGATTGACCGAGGTGCAGATGGATTTTGGAAAGCCCCGATAGTTGAGCGGGGCGGGAATGGTGTGTTGTTCATTGACCATGTAGTTGTAACAAATGCTGTCCAGTTCTCCGGTGGAGACGCCGGCCACCACATAGGGTTCTATCATTTCCAGCACCTCGGCGGCCAGTCGGCCGGCCACGCGCATTTTCTCCAGTTCTTCGGCGGTTTTCAGTGTGACTGCCATAGTTATCTGTTCCGTTGCCAAGGATCAAAACAGCGCATTGTATCGGATTGTCTCAATCAGTGGCAGATTCCCCTGAAATAGCGGTTTCATCTTCAATAAAGTCTCCTTTTGTGGTATAAAGCGCACCGCTCTGAAGCCAATGGTTTCTGGCGTAACGCAATCTTAACGACACACACGTATCGACACATCGGTCTGGGTGCCTGCAATGCGGGTTGACCGGTGGGATATGTGGAGGTTTAACCCTAACCAGGAAAATATCATTATGACTACTGTGACCATGCGTGACATGTTGCAGGCCGGTGTCCATTTTGGCCACCAGACCCGCTTCTGGAATCCCAAAATGGATAAATTCATTTTCGGTGCCCGCAATAAAATTCATATTCTCAATCTTGAACATACGGTTCCCGCCTTTAACGATGCGCTGGAAATTGTTCGTCAAGTTGCCGCCAACGGTAATAAAGTACTGATGGTTGGCACCAAGCGTGCTGCGCAAAAGGCTATTGTTGAGCAGGCCGAGCGCGCCGGGATGCCCTATGTGAGCCACCGCTGGCTCGGCGGCATGCTGACCAACTACAAAACGATCCGCGCGTCCATTCGCCGCTTCCGTGAACTGGAGACCCAGAGTCAGGACGGCACATTTGACAGGCTGACTAAAAAAGAAGCACTCATGAGAACACGTCTCATGGAGAAGCTCGAGCGCTCTATCGGTGGCATCAAGGATATGGGCGGTTTGCCCGATATGTTGTTTGTGATCGATGTGGATCACGAGCGCATTGCTATCCAGGAAGCCAATAAACTGGGCATCCCCGTCATTGGTGTTGTTGACACCAACAGTAATCCGGACGGTGTGGATTACGTGATCCCTGGTAATGATGACGCCATTCGTGCCATCAAGCTTTATACCGCCGCTGTTGCCGATGCCATTCTGGAGGGCAAGGCCCAGTCAGCCAATGCCACCAGTAAAGATGAATTTGTCGAGGTGGTAGAATCTGAGGCTACTACGGAACCAACTAGCGAATAAACAGCTGCTATATATCTACGGGCACTGTTAAAAAGAGGGGGCCTGCCCCCTCTTTTCCAATTTAATTACAATGATTGAGAGGAATGAACCGATGTCAGCAATTTCTGCATCCCTGGTGAAAGAGCTGCGTGAGCGCACTGGGTTGGGCATGATGGAATGTAAAAAAGCGCTGGTGGAAGCAAACGGGGATATCGAAAAAGCGATTGATGATCTGCGTAAGTCGAGTGGTCTGAAAGCTGCGAAAAAAGCCGGTCGTACTGCCGCTGAAGGGGTCGTTGCGATTAAAGTGGCCGATGACAACAGCTATGGCGTGTTGGTCGAGATCAACAGTGAAACGGATTTCGTCGCTCGCGATGCCAACTTCCTGTCATTTGTCAGCTCGGTGGTCGAGAAAGCCTTTGCCGATAGGCAGACTGATGCTGCTGCATTGGCCAATGACGTGGAAGAGGTTCGTCAGGCGCTGGTTCAGAAAATAGGTGAAAACATCTCGGTTCGTCGAGTGATTCTGCAAGAGGCGCCAGTGGTTGGCAGTTACGTGCACAATAACAACCGTATTGGTGTGTTGGTATCCATTGCCGGTGGTAACGCCGAGCTGGCAAAAGACATCGCCATGCACGTGGCTGCGGTTAATCCTCAAGTGGTAAATCCTGAGGACATGCCTGAGGAATTGTTGGCCAAAGAGCGTGAGATTTTTTCTGTACAAGCCAGAGAGAGCGGCAAGCCAGAAGAAATTATCGAGAAGATGATCGAGGGTCGGATCAACAAGTTCCTTGCCGAGTCCAGTCTGGTTGCTCAGCCCTTTGTCAAGGATCCCGATGTGAAAGTTGGCAAATTGTTGAAGGATGCTGGTGCTGAGGTTCTCTCGTTTACCCGCTTTGAAGTCGGTGAGGGGATCGAGCGAGAAGAAGTTGATTTTGCTGCAGAAGTAGCTGCGCAGGTCGGCTCTGCCAAGTAATGATAATGACGACGGGGGCTTCGGCCCCCGTTATTATGTTAGGTCCTTTTAGATTCACCCATGGAGAACATTTTCTATGCCCGGTTTGAGAGACAAAAAGTACAAACGGATACTTCTTAAGCTCAGCGGCGAAGAATTAATGGGCGAAGAGGGTTTTGGTATCGACCCGAAAGTACTGGATCGCATGGCACTTGAAATCGGTCAGTTAATCGGGATCGGTGTTCAGGTAGGGCTGGTGATTGGTGGTGGCAATCTGTTCCGTGGTGCAGCATTGCATGCGGCGGGTATGGAGCGTGTCACCGGTGATCATATGGGTATGTTGGCGACCATGATGAACGGTCTGGCGATGCGCGATGCCCTTGATCGAAATAATATTTCGGCCCGGGTGATGTCAGCCATACCGATGAGTGGGGTAGTGGAGCATTATGATCGCCGCACGGCCATGCGCTATCTGACTGGTGGTGACGTGGTGATTTTTGCTGCTGGGACAGGTAATCCATTTTTTACGACGGACTCTGCAGCCTGTCTCAGGGGGATTGAGATCGATGCCGGTATCGTACTGAAGGCAACCAAAGTGGACGGTGTATACTCTGCCGATCCTATGAAAGACCCTGAGGCTACTATGTTCAGTCGTCTCACCTATGACCAGGTCATTGAGAAAAAGCTTGCGGTAATGGATCTCACCGCAATATGCCTGTGTCGTGAGCATCATATGCCATTGCGGGTATTTCGTATGTCCAAACCCGGCGCTCTGCTGAATATTGTGGTCGGCAGTGATGAGGGAACCCTGATTGAGGAAAGTGTTGATGATTGAAGATCTGAAAAAGGATGCCGAATCGCGCATGGCTAAATGTGTCGATGCGCTGAGCCATACCTTCAATAAAATTCGCACGGGCCGTGCGCATCCCAGTCTGCTGGATGGTTTAACTGTGTCCTACTACGGTGTCGAAACACCGTTGAATCAGGTTGGTAATGTCAATGTGCTGGACGCGCGTACATTGTCCGTTTCCGTGTGGGAGAAGGCCTTGGTGCCCGAGGTAGAAAAAGCGATCATTAAATCCGATCTGGGGTTGAACCCTTCTACCACCGGAGAGCTGATCAGAATACCTATGCCGGCCTTGACAGAAGAGACTCGCAAAGGTTTTACCAAGCAGGCAAAATCAGATGCGGAATCGACCCGTGTATCCATCCGCAATGTTCGTCGTGATGTGATATCCGATATCAAGGAATTACTGAAGGAAAAGGACATCAGTGAAGACGATGAACGGCGTGCCAGTGAGAGTATTCAGAAGATAACTGACAAGTATATCCAGCTGGTGGATAAAGCGCTGGCCGCCAAAGAAGTCGATTTGATGGAAATCTGATCCTTGGATCGCTGTCTGCTCAAGTATGAAATCGTCTAGCAAGGGGCCTGAAAAGGTTCATCCGTTGCGCCATGTGGCTATTATCATGGACGGCAATAACCGCTGGGCTGCCATGCGGGACCTGCCCGGAAGCGTCGGTCATGAAGTCGGGGTCAATCGGGTTCGCGATGTGCTGGATGCCTGCCAGAAACACAACGTTGATGTGATCACCTTGTTTGCCTTTAGTAGTGAGAACTGGAAACGCCCGGATCTTGAAGTCCGGGCGCTGATGGCACTGTTGACCTCTTATCTTAAAAAAGAGGTTCGACAACTGGTTGAGCGGGGTATCAAGCTGCGGTTTATCGGTCGTCGTGACAATTTTAGTGCCCGGTTGAACAATTTGATTGCCGAGAGTGAAGCGTTGACCTCGGCAGGCAAGCAAACTTTGGTGCTGGCTGTTGATTATGGTGGTCGATGGGAAATTACCGAGGCCGCCCGAAAACTGGCCGGTATGGTTCAGCAGGGTACACTGAAGCCGGAAGAAATTACCGAACAGTTGATGCACGGGCAGATGTCCTTGTCAGATTTGCCTCCCCCTGACCTTTGTATCCGAACAGCCGGCGAGCAACGAATCAGTAACTTCATGTTGTGGCATATGGCTTATACCGAGTTCTATTTTGCCGATTGTTATTGGCCTGATTTTGATGGGCTGGCATTTGACCGGGCTATTGATGAGTATCATCGTCGGCAACGGCGTTTTGGCAAGCGGGAAACCGGGCCAGAGGTTGGTCAACGACATGCTTAGGCAGCGCATCACCACAGGCATTGTCATCGCTGTCGTTTTTTTCGTCGCACTGTTTTTGCTGAGTCCGACCGGTTTCTCTCTGGCTATCGCCTGCCTCGTTGGTTATGGTGCCTGGGAGTGGTCCAACCTGAGCGGGTTTTCCTGTCTGTTGCAACGGCTGTCCTATCTCTGCATTGTGTTGATAGTGTTATCGCTGTCAGCCTTCCTGATTAATTTTCCTGCGGTATCAGCCCTGGACTTTAATGCTGGCCAGACAATCCTAGTGTACACCGTACCCTGGTGGGCCATTGCATTATTGTGGGTGCAGGGGTATCCCTCCAGCGCTATTCTCTGGGGTAGCCGGTGGATGAGAGCCATCATGGGGCTGCTTGTGCTGGTTCCCACCTGGGTCGCTGCGGTTATGCTCATTCATCTCGACCCGGGTCCCTGGCTTGTTTCCTTCGTCGTGGTGCTGGTGGCAACAGCTGACATTGGCGCCTACTTCAGTGGTCGTCGCTTTGGCCGGCATCACCTGTCCCCCCATGTCAGCCCGAAAAAGACCTGGGAGGGGCTGTTTGGCGGTGTTCTGGCAAATGTACCCATTGTCATCGCGATAGGCGTTGGTTTTGGTTTGGACACCGGACAGTGGTTATTGCTTGGATTGACCGTGATGGCAACGGTGCTCTCATCCGTCCTGGGAGATTTACTGGAAAGTATGGTTAAGCGTCACCGAGGTATAAAAGACAGTGGCAACATACTTCCCGGTCATGGCGGGTTGCTTGATCGGATTGACAGTCTGACAGCCGCTCTGCCGGTATTTGCGTTAATAACCGCATCCAGTAATGGCTGGTTCTGACGCTATGCAGCAACTGACGATACTGGGTGCCACGGGTTCTATCGGTGTAAGTACGCTTGATGTTGTGGCAAGACACCCCGATCAGTTCGGCGTTTATGCCTTGAGTGGGAACAGTCGTATTGCCGAGCTGGCCGAACAGTGCAGACGTTTCAAACCGGCTTTTGCGGTAGTTGCTGACGCACATGCGGCCGCTCAACTGTGTGAACGGTTGCACAGCTGGAATATCAGAACCGAGGTTCTCTGGGGGGTCGAAGGGCTCTGTCAGGTGTCTTCAGCCAAAGCGGTTGACGTGGTCATGGCTGCCATCGTGGGTGCGGCTGGATTATTGCCAACCCTGGCAGCGGCCAGGGCCGGAAAAAAAGTGCTTCTGGCCAATAAGGAGTCGCTGGTGATGGCCGGCCAGTTATTCATGGATACTGTGCAGAAGTCCGGTGCCATACTGTTGCCAATCGACAGTGAGCACAATGCCATTTTTCAGTGCTTGCCCAAGGGGTATGACCCGTCGAAACAATGTGGTGTGAGGAAAGTTCTACTCACTGCCTCTGGTGGGCCTTTTCGCAGTATTCCTCTGAATGAATTGGCAACAGTGACCCCGGATCAGGCCTGTGCCCATCCCAATTGGCAGATGGGAAGAAAAATCTCTGTAGATTCAGCGACGATGATGAATAAAGGACTGGAGCTGATTGAGGCATGCTGGTTATTCGGTCTTTCGCCCAATGAGATCGATGTTGTTATTCATCCACAGAGTGTTATTCACTCTATGGTCGAATATGTGGACGGCTCGGTGCTCGCTCAATTGGGCAATCCTGACATGCGTACGCCAATAGCCCACGCGTTGGCTTGGCCAGAACGTATTGAATCCGGGGTCGCCAGTCTGGATCTCATTGCTACCGCCAGACTGGATTTTGGGGCGCCAGACTTAAAGCGCTTTCCCTGTCTGGGGCTTGCAATACAGGCAGCAAAACAAGGGGGCAGTGCGCCGGCAGTACTGAATGCTGCAAACGAAATTGCAGTTGAAGGGTTTTTGCAGGGACAACTTTCGTTCATCAATATTGCCCGTATTGTTGCCGATACGCTCGAAAAGCATGAAGTGGCTGAACTGGACTCCCTTGAGCATGTCCAACAGCTCGACACAAAAGCCCGTGAAGTTGCCTTAAAGCTGATCCGTTCAACGCGTTAATACTGGGATCAGGTTTTCAGTAAGCTTAATTGCCAGCATACAGAAATGGCGAAAAACATCTATTTCAGGAAGCAAGAATGGATTTACTCCAAACAATTTTTTTCATGTTGGTGGCGCTTGGGATACTGGTCACCTTTCATGAGTTCGGCCATTTCTGGGTAGCCCGCCGCTGCGGTATCAAGGTGTTACGCTTCTCCGTCGGATTCGGCACACCGCTGGTCCGTTGGCACGATAAACTGGGTACAGAGTTTGTCATTGCCGCATTGCCTCTCGGCGGTTATGTGAAGATGGTGGATGAGCGTGAGGGCAATGTGGCTACTGAAGACTTGCCGTATGCGTTTACTCAAAAGAGCGTTTGGCAGCGGATGGCCGTGGTTATTGCCGGCCCAGCGGCAAATTTTGTGCTGGCCATTCTGGTCTACTGGTTGATATACAGCCTGGGCGTTACCGGTATGGCGCCGGTGATTGATTCGGTTACCCCGGGTTCAGTGGCTGAGCGTGCCGGTTTGCAGAAGGGCCAGGAAATTGTTGCAGTCGATGGCAAGCCTACACCTACCTGGCAAGCACTCAATGAGCAGTTGGTCGGTCGGATCGGTGAGACGGGTTCAATAAGCTTTACGGCTAAACAGCCTGATACGACCCAGACCTATGAGTATCAAGGCCAGCTGGAAACCTGGTTGATGGAAGCTGATCAGCCAGACCCTATCGGCGGATTGGGATTGACGCTCTACACGCCTCCTATTCTTCCAGTTGCTGAGGAAATTACTTCCGGCGGTCCGGCAGATCAGGCGGGTCTGGTTGCTGGCGATAGAATATTAGAGGCTGATGGTATCGTCATGGATGACTGGATTACTTGGGTGAATTATGTCCGGGCCAGACCAACTGTTGCGATTGAACTCAGTGTGCAGAGAGGTGAGGATATCTTTACAGCGAACCTGGTGCCCCACCAGGTCAATGACGAAGATGGTAAGGCAATAGGTCAGGTGGGTATGTCTGTCCGGATGCCGGAGTGGCCTGAGCATATGATCAGAAAAACTGATTATGGCCTGTTTGGGGCGCTTGGTCGGGGTGTCGAGCAGACATGGAATATGTCCGTGTTGATACTCGACTCGGTAAAAAAGATGCTGACAGGACTGATTTCCTCAAAACACTTGAGTGGGCCCATCACCATTGCTAAAGTGGCGGGCGCTTCTGCCCAATACGGGTTTACGGCCTATCTCGGATTTTTGGCCTTTCTCAGTGTTAGTCTGGGTGTTTTGAATTTGCTCCCCATCCCGGTTCTGGATGGGGGACACCTGATGTATTACATGATAGAAGCAATAAAAGGGAAACCGGTGTCCGAAAAAATCCAGATGATTGGTTTCCGGATAGGGATGTTCTTAGTGATTGGGTTGATGTTGCTCGCCCTCTACAATGATCTGATGCGGCTGTAGCTGCTGTAACCAACAAGAATCGAGAGAAAACCAGTCTCCAATGAAACACTTTTATCTATTGTTGTGCCTTTTTTTCCTGGCTGTCTCGGTTCGAGCAGAAGTGTTTCAGGTCGAAGATATTCGTATTGATGGTTTACAGCGGGTGTCCTCCGGCACCGTGTTTGCCTCGATGCCGCTCAGTGTAGGCGATCTGGTCGATGACGATACGGTACGTCGTGCCACGAGGGCGCTTTTCCGCACAGGCTATTTTGATGATATTCGTATCTCGCGAGATGGTGGCATTCTGATTGTTTCTGTTAAGGAACGCCCCGCTGTCGCCCAAATAACCATGGAGGGTAACAAGGCGATACCAACAGAAGAGCTGCTAAAAGCACTGCGGGATAATGGTCTGGCCGAGGGACAAATATTCCGTCAATCCATTCTTGAAGGGATGTCCCAAGAGCTTGAACGTCAGTATGTGTCACAGGGTAGATATGGCGCGAAAGTGACTACTGATCTCCAGGAAATGCCAAGAAATCGTCTTGCTATCAATATTGTTGTGGACGAGGGGCAGGTCGCTTCAATCAAAAAAATCAATATTGTCGGTAACCGCGCTTTTGAAAAGGATCAGTTGCTTGGATTGTTTGAACTGAAAACCACGAACTGGCTTTCCTGGATGTTTGGCGATGACAAATACTCCAGGGAAAAACTGGCCGGTGATATTGAGCGGGTTGAATCCTGGTATCTTGATCGCGGTTATCTTAAATTTGGTATTGAATCCTCGCAGGTCACCATCAGTCCGGATCGCAAATCGGTCTTTATTACAGTGAATATCAATGAGGGTGATGTTTATACGGTGGATGAAATCAGGCTGGCCGGTGACCTGATTGTATCCGAGGATGAAATTCGCCGTCTCGTCATGCTGAAGAAAGAACAGACATTTTCCCAAGTGGCGATGACCAATACATCAGAGCTCATTACCCAGCGTTTGGGAAACGAGGGCTACACATTTGCAGAGGTCAATGGTTCTCCAGAAATTAATGAGGATGACAAAACCGCCACTGTGATATTCTTTGTCAATCCCGGTAAGCGTGCCTATGTGAGACGGATTGAGTTCCGTGGCAACACTAAAACCATGGATGAAGTCTTGCGTCGTGAGATGCGGCAGATGGAAGGTGCATCTGCCTCGACCAGGAAAATAGAGCAGTCCAAAACCCGTCTGAATCGTACCGGCTTTTTTAAAGAAGTGAACGTAGATACGCAACAGGTACCGGGCACGAATGACCAGGTTGATGTGGTTTACACTGTCGAAGAGCAACCGTCAGGCAGTATTGGCGCGAGTCTGGGTTTTGCACAAACCTACGGTTTGGTGATCGGTGGCAATATTCAGGAGCGCAATTTTCTCGGTACCGGCAACAATGTCGGAATAGGTGTCAACCGTAGTCAATATTCCACCAACTTCTCTTTTAGTGCCACTGACCCCTATTTTACCCGGGATGGAATCTCTGCGGGGTTTGGAGTTTTTTACCGCAAGACCGATTATGGTGAGGTGAATCTGTCCAGTTTCACCACGGACAGCTTTGGTGGCAACCTGACGTTTGGCTACCCCATATCCGAAATTTCAAGCGTCGGTTTTGGCCTTGGCTTCGAAAATCTGAAAATTGATGAGGGGGCATTTGCCTCTCAAGGCGTAAAGGAATTTATTGACCGGAACGGCGAGGACTTTAATACGTTTACAACCAGTCTATCCTGGGGTTATTCCACCCTCAACCGTGGTCGGCTCGCAACCACAGGCACCTCTCACAGGGTGACGGGAGAGCTGGCTATCCCCGGCAGTGATCTGGAATATTACAAGGCATCCTATGCAGGGCAACATTACCGTCCACTGACTTCTTCACTTACCATGCGGCTGCGGGCCGATGTAGGCTATGGTGAGAGCTATGGTGGTACCTCGGTATTTCCCTTCTTCAAACACTACTACGGTGGCGGCAATGGTTCAGTGCGCGGCTACAAGAATAATACGCTTGGCCCACGGGATATCTCGATAAACCCCTTTAATTGCATAGATCGCGATGACCCCACTACGTGCGAAACGGAGGATGACCCCTTTGGTGGTAATGTGCTGGTTGCCGGCAGTGTAGAGGTCATGTTCCCTGTTCCCTTTATCAAGGATCAGCGATCTCTGCAGGCGGCCGTTTTCCTTGATGCGGGTAATGTTTTTGATACTGACTGCGGTGACAGGGATGAAGACTTCTGTCAGGAACCGGATATCGGTGAACTCCGCTATTCGGTGGGGATCGGTGGTACTTGGATCAGTGGCTTCGGGCCCATAACGGCCAGTATTGCTTTCCCATTGAATGCTGGTGAAGAGGATGAGCGTGAAGTCTTCCAGTTTCAGCTCGGGCAGACTTTCTGACAATTTAATTAAAACGAATGGAGAATTGATGTGCGCCTAGTAAAAAAGTTATTCATTATCACCGTCGCCCTGTGTAGCGTTTCTGCCTTTTCGGCTGAAGGCAATGCGGCGGAGGGGAATATCGCCATTGTGGATTTTGGCAGAGCAATATTTGGCACTGATGTGGCCAAGGCCCGTCTGAAACAAAAACAGGGCGAGTCGGACTACGCCGGTCTTGAAGCAAAATATGAGAGTACGGTTGCTGACATGAAGGCGCTGAAAAAGGAAGTTGACAGCAAGAGCATGACCTGGTCGAAAGAGCAAGCGGACGAAGCTCAGAAGAAAATGGAGTACTACCGCGCCGACCTGGAGCTGATAACACGCAAAATCCAGGCAGATCAAAAAGATCTACAGAACAGTATTGTTCAGGAATTGCGTCCAAAAGCCGCTGAGGCACTCCAGGAGGTCGTCGATGAGGAGGGAATCGTACTATTGATTAATGCCGAGGCTGTGGTCACAGCGGCTCCCTCACTGGATATCACAGACAAGCTCACCGATCGGTTGAATAAAAAGACAAAGTAAGTTTGTTGATCATCAATTAGAGGGCTCTTGAGGGTGACAGTCAGTTATTCTCTAAAGGATATCGCCGAGCATATTGGTGCCGATGTTTGCGGTGACAACGATTTTCGCATTTCCGGTATCAGCACACTTCGTCTGGCGGATGCGAATGAGCTGGCTTTTCTTGCGAATAGCGCCTATCGCCAGGACCTGGAGAGAACAGAGGCCGGGGTCGTTATCCTGAGCCCGGAAATGGTGGAACACTACGCCGGGCAAAAACTGATTGTGACTAACCCTTATCTTGGTTATGCACTGGCGACTGCGTTATTTGATCGCGCACCGGTTGCCGTCCCTGGCATCCATTCCAGTGCCGTTGTAGCGAACTGTGCCAATATCGATCCGACTGCAGCGATTGGTCCGCTTGCGGTGATTGGTGAAGGGGTGACTATTGGAGCCAATACCCGGATTGGCGCCGGTACCATTATCGATAACAATGTCGCGATTGGCGAAAACTGCCGAATTGCCGGTAATGTCAGTATCTATCACAGTGTTGTCCTGGGGAACTTTGTTACGGTTCACAGTGGCGCCGTTATCGGCGCGGATGGTTTTGGTTTTGCTCAACATCAGGGGCGCTGGGTCAAGATTCATCAGCTTGGTGGCGTTGTGATTGGCAATAATGTCGAAATAGGTGCCTGTACCACCATAGACCGTGGTGCACTTGCTGATACGGTCATTAAAGATGGTGTTATTGTAGATAACCACGTTCAGATAGCTCATAACGTTCAGGTGGGCGAAAATACTGCCATGGCAGCCTTTACCGGTATATCAGGCAGTACAACTATCGGAAAAAACTGTACTTTTGCCGGCAGAGCCGGTTGTGTGGGCCATATCACACTCTGTGATGGCTCCCATTTAACCGGTGGAACCATACTGACAAAATCGCTCCTTGAGCCAGGTTCATATTCATCCGGCACAATGTTTAGTAAAACCCGTGAATGGAAAAAAAATGCAGTTCGGTTCAATCAACTGGATGACCTGGCTCAGCGAGTCAGGCAGCTGGAAAAAAAATTATAGCCGCCACTGTTATTGTCGCCCTGTAGAATATTGAGAAAAGCTGATGGATATTACTGAAATAAAGAAGCGGTTGCCGCACCGTTACCCCTTCCTATTGATCGACAGGGTGGTAGAGCTTGATCCTGGGAAGAGGATTCTTGCCTATAAAAATATTACCGCCAACGAAGAAGTGTTTAACGGGCATTTTCCCAATGTGCCGATTTTCCCCGGTGTGATGATTATTGAAGCCATGGCTCAGGCTGCGGGTGTGTTGGGGTTCGTAACTGAGGACAAATATGCGGATGACAACGCACTGTATTTGTTCGCCGGCGTTGATGGGGTCCGCTTCAAACGGCAAGTGATTCCGGGGGACAGATTGATGCTTGAAGCGCAAGTTGATTCTGTCAAGCGGACAATCTGGCGATTTAAATGCCGCGCAACAGTTGATGGTGAACTGGCTTGCGAGGCGACGATTTTATGCGCCCTGAAAACGTATTAGCTTATGTCCCTCATTGATCCCCGCGCCATTATTGACCCCTCCGCTGTGTTGGGTGAAGGAGTTCATGTGGGTCCCTGGACCTTGATCGGCCCCGATACCATTATCGGGGCTGGTACGGTGATTCATTCCCATGTGGTGATTCGGGGCCTGACTACGATTGGCGAAAATAATCGAATTTTTCAGTTCTCGACGATTGGCGAAGATACACCTGACCTGAAGTACAAAGGTGAACCGACCCGCCTGAAAATTGGTGATAACAACACCATTCGGGAAGGCGTTACTATCCATCGGGGTACCGTTCAGGACGAGGGCCTAACTTCAATTGGAAGCAATAACCTGTTAATGGCCTATGTGCATATAGGCCACGACTGTGTTGTAGGTGACAACTGTATTCTGGTCAATAATGCGTCTTTGGCGGGACATGTCCACGTGGGTGACTGGGCGATTATTTCCGGTTACGCTCTGATCCACCAGTTCGTGTCCATTGGTGCCCATAGCTTTACCGGTGCTGCCGCCTACTTAACCCAGGATTTGCCTGCCTATGTCATGGCAGCTGGTTCCCCAGCTGAGGCGAAAACCATCAATGTAGAAGGGCTCAAACGGCGCGGTTTTGACAGAGCAGCGATTGCGGCCATCAAACAGGGTTTCAAAATTCTTTACCGGCAGGGATATGGCCTGCAGGAAGCTATTGGTTTGCTGGACAGTCTGGCCAGGGAACAGCCTGCGGTAAAACTACTGGTTGATTCTGTTCGCGCCTCTTCGCGCGGTATTCTTCGCTAGCCCATGTCATCACCCCTGAAAATTGGACTGGTTGCCGGGGAGTCATCCGGCGATCAATTGGGCGCGGGCCTCATCAGATCTCTAAAATCACATTATCCGGATGCACAATTTGAGGGCATTGGTGGTGATAAGATGTTGTCCGAGGGTTTTCGCTCTTTATATCCTATGGATCGTCTGTCAGTTATGGGCTTCATTGAGCCACTGAAACGGTTGCCCGAATTACTCGGGATACGTCGCCATCTCTATCAACACTTTACCAACAACCGATTTGATCTGGTGGTGGGTATCGATTCTCCGGACTTTAACCTGGGGCTTGAAAAAAAACTCAGGCAACAGGGATTGTTGACGGCACATTATGTCAGCCCTTCCGTTTGGGCCTGGCGTCAGAGTCGGGTTAAAAAAATAGCCAGTGCCGTGGACTTAATGCTGACACTTCTGCCGTTTGAAGCAGACTTCTATCAACAGCATGATGTCCCGGTGGTTTTTGTCGGCCACCCCCTCGCCGAGGAAATCCCTCTGGTTACAGACACGATCCAGGCCCGCAAGACGCTCAATCTTCCGGAAGCCGGTCGTATATTGACATTGATGCCGGGTAGCCGGGCCTCTGAAGTGGATTCTCTGGGCCGGTTGTTCCTTGAGGTGGCACAAAGCTGTCGTCGGCAGTTGCCCGGTTTGCACCTGGTTGTCCCCGCCGCCAGCCATGACCGTCTGGAACAGTTAAATGCCCTGCTGAATGATTATCCTGCGCTGTCGGTTACGTTGCTCGAAGGCCAATCTCATCTGGCCATGGCAGCGGCAGATGTGGTGCTGTTATCGTCCGGCACATCGACGTTAGAAGCAATGTTGCTCAACAAGCCCATGGTAGTGAGTTACCGTCTGGGTAAATGGACGTATGCGCTGGTTTCCCGAATGCTGAAAGTTCCCTGGGTATCGTTACCGAATTTGCTTGCGTCGGAAACACTGGTGCCAGAGCTGCTTCAGGATAAGGCCACTGTGGATAATCTAAGTGAAGCCGTGTTGGCGTATTTCCTGGACGAGAAAAAAGTTCTAGCGCTGCAACACCGATTTGCTGAACTTCACCAAACGCTTCGCCACGGCGGCAATCGAGCCGCGGCACAGGCATTAGTTGGCCTGTTGGAGAAACGCGGGCGATGACTGGCTACCAGCTTCGTTATCGGGGGAAATTGCTGGCCGGGGTCGATGAGGTTGGTCGAGGGCCACTGGCAGGCGATGTTGTTACGGCTGCCGTGATTCTCGATCCCCGCAGGCCAGTGGCTGGTCTGGCCGATTCCAAGAAGCTTTCTGTTAACCGTCGAAATCAGTTGGCTGAGGAGATCAGGGAAAAGGCTCTAAGCTGGCATGTCGCCAGAGCTTCTGTGGACGAGATTGACGAATACAACATTCTTCGCGCTACCTTGCTGGCCATGGTGCGGGCAGTCGATGGTCTGACACTGAAACCTGAGTATGTGGCCGTCGATGGAAACCGGCTTCCGGACTGGGGTTATGCAGCTGAAGCGGTTGTCCGCGGCGATGATAAAGTTCCGGCAATCAGCGCGGCATCTATATTGGCAAAGGTCTGCCGTGATGCTGAAATGTGTCTGGCGGAGCAGGCCTTTCCCGGGTACGGTTTTGCCTCCCATAAAGGATACGGAACCAGAGCGCACCGCGAGGCTATTGCTTTGCTGGGCCCTTGCCTAATTCATCGAAAATCTTTTGAACCGGTAAAAAGTTTGTTATCAGCCCGTCAGGGCGTGTTGACCTGATCGTCAGTGGACCTTCCCAGGTCGCTATCGGCTGCCGGACTCTGTGAAGCGGGATTTTTTGCTATGCTAGGGAGGCAGCGCGCAAGTAGGTAACCACCGTAATTTTATTTCTAGAGCCAGGCAGGCCTGCCTCCCCTCCACCTATTTGGTTGGAAAGTGGCAATAGCCTACAAAAGAAGTGCACGTCTGCCCGCAAAATCCCTATGACTATCGCTGGTCAATACCCAGTTGATATATTGGCTTTAATACGGGAATTTCAATGAAACAGTTAAGTGGTCACGATTCGGTTTATCTCTACGCTGAGACACCCTCCACACCCGGACATCTGGGGTTGCTCTATATTTATGATCAATCCACTGCTGAAACCGGAACGGTTCGTTTCAAAAGTATTCTGCAACATATCGAGGAGCACCTGGACATATCACATGTCTTCCGCTCCCGCTTAATGAGAATGCCGTTGGATGTGGATCATCCCTACTGGGTGGATGATGAAAATTTTGATCTCGAATGCCATGTTCGGCATCTTGCGTTACCAAAGCCTGGGGATTGGCGACAATTCTGTATCCTCGCTGCCCGATTGCACTCCCGGCCCCTGGATATGTCCCGGCCCTTGTGGGAGATGTATGTCATAGAAGGTCTGGACAACATCCCCTCAATGCCCAAGGGCTCGTTCGCTATCTATACCAAAATTCATCACTGTGCTGTGGATGGTGCGGCGGCCATTGACCTGGCTGGTCTGTTCCATGACAAGTCGCCGGCACCGGATAGAGAAGTTCTAGAGCGGCAATGGAAGCCAGAGCCAAAGCCGAAATTGGGGACACTGCTGGTCAATACTCTGGTGAATAATACCCGGCATAATTTTGAAACCAGCTTTGATCTGATCAACATGCTACCGGCGTTCGGTAAAAAACTGTTCGCGAAAGCCCTGAGACAGGATATGGAGCCGAAGGAAACGGTTGTGAGGCCTGAAACCCGTTTTAATCGGGATCACGTGAGCCCTCACCGCATATTCGGTGGTGTGGATTTTTCACTTGATGATATTCGCTCTATCAAGCGTGCAGTTAATGGTGCCACCGTTAATGACGTATTGCTGGCCCTGTGTGGGGGCGCATTGCACCATTATCTGCAGGACAAGGACGAGCTGCCGTATCATTCACTGCGCGCGATAGTTCCGGTCAGGCAGAACAAAAGAGATCGCAAAGGCAAACAAACCATGGCGGTGATGACGCCGCCGTTACATACGCAGGTCGTTGACCCACTGGAGAGGCTTGAAGCGATTCAGTGGGATACGTCTACCAGCGCCGCTCTTGAGGAAGCTCAGGGAGCAAAAGATATGACCGACATTACTCGTCACATGCCATCCTTTACCTTGGCCCTGGGTATTGGCATGGCCACGCACAGCCATTTGTCGCGAAAAACACTGGCGGGGATCGGCAACTGTGTCATGACCAATGTGCCGGGCCCACAGTGGCCACTTTATATGCGAGGGGCGAAGCTGGTCTATGTGTCTGCGCTGGCGCCATTGCTGGAAGGGCTGACATTGATGTTTAACGCTGTGAGCTACGACGGTCGCATCAGCGTCTCATTCCAGTCAGACAGGGATATTCTGCCCGATCCCCAATTTATGGAAGACTGTTGGCAACGGTCTTTAAATGAGCTGCGTTGTGCGGCGACTCAACAGTGTGATGAAGCAGATGCACAGGTTATCCATAAGGTCAGAATTCCCAAAACCGCCAAGCGCAAACCAAATGCCAGTAAATCTGGTTCCTGAAGACGACTAGAGTTCGAAGTCAGTGCCTATCAATACAGAGGAGAGAATATTCAACGTGAAAACATCGTTTGTGCACCTCCGCCTGCACAGTGAATATTCGCTGGTTGACGGAATGGTCAGGATCAAGCCGCTGGTGCAACAGGTGGTTAAGCTGGGCATGCCCGCAATCGCATTGACGGATGTCACCAACTTTTACGGACTGGTCAAGTTTTATCAGGCAGCTCAGGCCGTCGGAGTTAAACCCATTTGCGGAGCAGATTTGCAGATGAGCAGCCCGGTTCCCGATGGATTGCCCGCGAGTCTCACATTGCTGGTAATGAATCAACAGGGCTACCGCAATCTGACCAAGCTTATTTCACGAGCCTTTCAGGAGGGGCAACACCGGGGTGTTCCCTATGTTGAACGCCAGTGGGTTAGTGAGGCAAGTGAGGGCCTGATTATCCTGTCAGGTCGCCTGGGCGATGTGGGCCAGGCCATACTTTCAGGTAAGTCGGATTATGCCAAAGAGTTGCTGCAGGGCTGGCTTGCCGATTTCCCGGATCGATTTTACCTGGAGCTCACCAGAACCGGTCGGCCGGATGAGGAAAATTTTATTCATGAATTGTTACCCATTGCCACAACGTACCAGTGTCCTGTGGTGGCAACGAACGATGTCCGCTTTCTTGAGAGTGAGCAGTTTGAAGCCCATGAGGCACGGGTATGCATTGGTGAGGGCCGAGTACTCGGTGATCCTCGCCGGGAGCGACGTTACAGTGATCAACAATACCTGCGTTCGCCGGAAGAAATGGCTGAATTGTTTTCCGATTTACCGGAAGCGTTGGAAAACAGTGTTGAGATTGCCAAACGTTGCACACTGGATTTAAAACTGGGAGAGCACTTTCTGCCGGATTACCCGATTCCAGAGGGTATGACGAAGGACAGTTTTTTCGAAAAGGCTTCCTTCGATGGCCTGGATAAACGTTTGGGCAGGCTGCTGGATCCGTCTGCTCCGGATTATCAGGCTCAACGCCAAGTCTATCTTGACCGGTTGCGTTTTGAACTGGATATCATCATCCAGATGGGCTTTCCCGGCTATTTCCTTATTGTCATGGATTTTATCCGGTGGGCCAAAGATAACGATATTCCTGTCGGTCCGGGACGGGGGTCCGGCGCTGGTTCACTGGTGGCTTACGCGCTGGGCATCACGGATCTCGATCCGCTCGAATACGACCTGCTATTTGAGCGATTTCTCAACCCCGAGCGGGTATCGATGCCCGATTTTGATATTGACTTCTGTATGGACAATCGCGATCGGGTGATTGCCTATGTGGCGGATCGCTATGGCAGGGATGCGGTTTCCCAGATCATCACATTTGGCACCATGGCGGCCAAGGCGGTTGTTCGCGATGTGGCGCGCGTGCAGGGAAAGGCCTATGGCCTGGCAGATAAGCTATCAAAAATGATTCCGCCGGATATCGGCATGACTCTGGAAAAAGCGGTTGCTCAGGAGGAGGTCCTGCGAGAGTTTCTTGAAAGTGATGAAGAAGCGCAGGAAATCTGGGAGATGGCGCTTCAGCTTGAGGGCGTCACCCGCAATGTTGGTAAACATGCTGGTGGTGTCGTGATCGCGCCAACCACCCTGACAGATTTTGCGCCCCTGTACTGCGATGAAAACGGCGAGGGGTTGGTAACCCAGTTTGACAAGGATGATGTGGAGAAAGCGGGTCTGGTGAAATTTGACTTTCTCGGTTTGCGAACACTGACCATTATTGATGGGGCCATCAAAATGGTCAATCAACGTCTGGCAAAGGTCGGTGAACCCCCCATTGCTATTGAGGCAATTCCGCTGGATGACGCAGCAACCTATGGATTGATGCGGCGTGCGGAAACGACCGCGGTGTTTCAGCTTGAATCCCGGGGAATGAAAGATTTGATCAAGCGGGTGGAGCCTAACTGTTTTGAGGATGTGGTTGCGTTGGTGGCGTTGTTCAGGCCCGGTCCACTGCAGTCCGGTATGGTGGATGATTTCATCAATCGCAAGCACGGTCGCGCTCAGGTGGCCTACCCGGATGCAAAATTTCAGCATGAGTCGCTGAAGCCTGTGCTGGGTCCGACTTACGGTGTCATTGTCTACCAGGAACAGGTCATGCAGATCGCGCAGGTGCTGGCTGGATACACGCTGGGTGGTGCTGACATGTTGCGCCGCGCCATGGGCAAGAAAAAGCCCGAAGAAATGGCCAAGCAGCGCAGTATTTTCGAAGAGGGTGCCCGCCAGCAGGGAATAGATCCCGAACTTGCAGTGAGGATTTTTGACCTTGTTGAAAAGTTTGCCGGTTACGGTTTTAACAAGTCTCACTCCGCCGCTTATGCTTTGCTGGCCTATCAGACGGCGTGGCTGAAAGCCCATTATCCGGCAGAATTTATGGCGGCAGTGTTGTCAGCCGATATGCAGAATACCGACAAAGTGGTGACCTTGATTGATGAATGTCGGGCGATGGATCTCGTTGTGTTACCACCGGATGTCAATCGCGGTCGATTTGCTTTTACTGTCTCTGATGACAATGAAGTGATTTACGGGCTCGGTGCCATCAAGGGGCTTGGTGAGGGGCCAGTCAACAGCATTATAGCTGCGCGGGAGGAGGGCGGCTCGTTCAGCGACCTGTTTGATTTTTGTGCCCGCGTTGATGGCCACAAGCTCAATAAGCGAGCCCTGGAGGCTTTGATACGTTGCGGGGCTCTGGATGCCATCGGACCAACGGGAGAGATCGGCTATCGCCGGGCAGTGATGCTGGCAGCCAGTGAAGAAGCTGTGAAAATGGCTGAGCAAAATTCCCGTAATACCGATTCCGGCATGACAGATCTATTCGGTGACACACCCCGGGAAAGTGCCCCGGAAATTGGTTATCAGAGCTTTCAACAGCAGCGGGGGCTCAGTGCCAAGGAGCGCCTGCGGAGTGAGAAAGAAACGCTGGGCCTCTATCTTACCGGGCACCCGGTTGATGAATATCTGGAGGAATTGAAGCATTTTGTGCAAAGCCGCATAGCCGATCTTAAACCAGACAAGAAGAGTCAACTGGTGGCCGGCCTTGTGGTCGGTATGCGGGTCATTAAAACCCGGCGGGGAGACAACATGGCTGTGATTACACTGGATGATCGCAGTGGACGCATTGAAGTGGCCATCTTCGCTGATGCCTACAAGGCCCATCGCGATAAAATTGAGAAGGATGCTTTGTTGGTGGTCGAAGGTCAGGTCGCTGAAGACGACTACACCGGTGGCCTGAAAATGCGGGCTGATCATGTCAGGAACCTTTTCGAGGCTCGGGTCAATTATCTCAAGGCCATTTCCCTGGATATCAATCAGGAGAAACTTGGCAGTACCTGTCTCGATCAACTGGCCGACATTATGTTGCCGTTCCGTGACGGAAGCTGCCCGGTAAGAATTAACTATCAATCAAGTACCGCCTCGGGAGAAATTATGCTGGGGGAGCACTGGGCGGTATCGCCGGAGGACGATTTGTTGCACAAATTGAGGGAGTTGTTGGGTAACAATGGCATTCATCTCCGATTCTAGCCGGGTATGCATAACTTCCCGCTGCCATTACAATTGCCGTATGTCTGCCCAGAGATGGCTGTAATCCAATTCCACGGACAAAAAATCTATGAATCTCAATTACCTCGATTTTGAGCAACCCATTGCAGAACTTGAAGCAAAGATTGAAGAGTTGCAGCTGGTTGGCAATGACAACGAGCTGAATATTACCGACGAGGTAGCCAAACTCCGTGACAAAAGTCGGCGGTTGACAGAGAAGATCTATTCCGACCTTTCGGCGTGGCAGATTGTACAGGTGGCCCGTCATCCCCAGCGCCCGTACACCCTGGACTACATCAGTCGGATTTTTACGGAGTTTGAGGAGCTGCACGGTGATCGGCACTTTGGCGATGACAGAGCCATTGTCGGAGGGGTTGCCCGTCTAGATGGCAAACCGGTGATGGTTATCGGCGAGGAGAAGGGTCGCGGTGTGACAGAGAAAGTCTATCGCAATTTCGGAATGCCAAAACCGGAGGGTTATCGCAAGGCATTGCGCCTGATGGAGATGGCTGAACGCTTTAAAATGCCTGTACTGACATTGATTGATACGCCGGGAGCATACCCCGGTATAGACTCTGAAGAACGCGGTATCAGTGAGGCGATCGCTCAAAACCTTGCAGTAATGTCACGCCTTAAAACGCCGATTATCTGCACAGTTATCGGTGAAGGCAGCTCCGGTGGTGCGCTGGCGATTGGTGTCGGCGATTACCTGAACATGCTGCAATACGCTACGTATTTTGTGATCTCGCCTGAGGGGTGTGCCAATATTATCTGGAAAACGTCTGCCAAGGCCCCGGATGCCGCTGAAGCGATGGGTGTCACATCCTCTGTATTGCAAGAACTGGGCATCATTGATGAAACCATCCCGGAGCCAATGGGTGGCGCGCATCGGGATATTGAGGCCATGGCCAATACGCTCAGGGAGCGGTTATCCCAGCAAGTTGATCAACTATTGGAGACCCCAATAGATGCTCTTCTGGAAAAGCGTTACGAGAGGCTGATGAGTTACGGGAACTCCTGAAAATATTATTCACTATAAAGGCATTATATCGGGCAACCCTCGCCTGGTGGATCGGAGCGTGGTATCGCTTATTTGTGGTGGGCGGAGAGCACAACCAGTGTGCCAACCCTTTGTCCTCTCAATTCTATGGGAAGGCGTAGCTGTTCGAGAAGCCAGGAAGGTGTATGGGCGGGGGCATCCGGCATTTCGAGATCCAGTGCAGGCAACCTGCATTGAGGCGTGAGCACCAAGTCTGCTCCGAGTATTTTCAGGGTGGTATGTGCCTGGTTGTTGGCTTTTACCAGCCGACCCCGACGATCAAAGGCCAGTAAGCCTTCGGTTTTCCAGCCCAAGAACATGGTCCTGGTCGCCTCTATAACGTGGTTGCGGGATTTAAAATACTCCTTCGCCAGATTGGACTCAATGAGCCGCGCAGCCATAATGGCGAAATCCAGGGCATTGCTCTGATAGCTGTCCGTCAGTCCGGATAAGTCGACCGCTCCCAACACCCGGCCATCGTGCGGATCCCTGATAACATCTGCGGAGCAGGTCCAGTGCTTGATACCTGCGCAGAAGTGTTCTGCACCATACAGCTGAACAGGTTCGGCTGCCGCCAATGCCGTGCCGATCGCATTGGTACCCGCCGTTTTTTCATCCCAGACCCCACCCTGAATCAAGTTGATGTCGCTGGCATGACTCAGCACATTGTCATCCGCATGAATATCGAGAATGAGCCCCTCTGAATCGGCCAGAAGGATCAGGCTGTTCGAGCGAAACAGCACTTCTGAAGCACGCTTCATGATAGGTTGGGCAGCACGCATGAGATCTGTCTGTAGAAAACGACGATATTCAAGCAGACTATTATCGCTAATCAAGGGTGCATGTTGTAACTCCGGATCAATATGTGATTGTTGGCAACGGCGCCAGGAATCCTCGACCACCGGCCTGATAAAATCACTGGGATAAGATTGGTCGACGACAAATTTTTCCCAGACCGACAACAGTTGATTGTGCTGTTCCGGGTTGCTCAGCATCTGTGTGCGATCACGCATTTGTGCAGTGGCCAAGGCGGCCTGCTCTCGGGTATAAAAACGATTATTCTGGACGAAGCCGGAAATTACACCGGGTTTTACTGAGTCGACCTTGCCATTTTTCTGGCGGGAAACAATCAGTTCTGCGGGCAGGCCATCCAGAACATGCATGGGTGCCTCGCTGCCGTTGGGAAATTTTGAAGGGTGAACCGTGGCAGTTTCCATATCGTAAAATGCCGGCCTGAAACCCCAGGCCCGGCTTTCTTCGCTGATGCCTCCGGTGCCGCGGAATGCATCATTTTCATCCCGCAGTGCTTCGACTGTTAGTTCGCCTTTGTAGAGTTTCCGCCCTTTTTTTGGGGGCTTGCTCTCTTCTTTTTGTGAATAATTGGCAGACATGGGGAAATACCTCTAGCCCAACGTAAACCATATAAAAATTTACGTCTCTGTAAAAGTATAGACTAGCAAGCTCGCTTATCGTTGACAGCGTTCATTTGCCAGACAGGATTGTGGCGAACCGGTAGCCTTGCCTTGGCTGACGCTAGCCATTAACGTGGGGAACTGACTTCCACAGATATCAACCATGACCTATACCCCAGATCTCCTTGTTTCCTATTTGCCCAGGCTGCGTGGGGCCAGCCATTGCTATGTAGGTTATAGCGGTGGTCTCGATTCTCATGTTCTGCTCGTGTCGCTCGTCAGGCTTTTGGGGGAAAATGCGGTCAGTGCCATTCATGTCAATCATCAGTTATCGGCAAATGCGGAAAGCTGGGAACAGCATTGTCAGAAGGTTTGTGATGGGCTCGGAGTGACCTTAAGCATCGAGCAGGCTTCTGTCATTGTGAGCGGTCAAGGTGTTGAGGAGGCAGCCCGAACTGCCCGCTATAGGGCTTTTGAAAAACTTCTCCCTCAGGATTCCCTGTTGCTGCTGGGTCACCATGCCGATGACCAGGTTGAAACAGTGCTCTATCGGCTGCTGCGAGGCAGTGGGCCGAGAGGCCTGGCCGGAATGCCTGCCTCGCGCCACTTGGGTAATGCAGAGTTATTGAGACCACTGTTACCTTTCTCCCGATCGGACCTGGAGCAATATGCCCTTACTGAAGGATTGGTCTGGATAGAAGATGAGAGCAATGAAGATGTGTCCTTTGACCGCAACTTTCTGCGCCACAAAGTGATCCCGGCTCTGGCTGAGCGCTGGCCGGACTACGCCACAAGGGTCGCCCACAGCGCCCGACTGTGTCGTGAGAGTGATCAGTTATCCGATATGCTGGCAGCACAGGATTTGATCGCCGTCTATGAACACAGGGAACGGCTGGGGTGGAGTATCAGTCTCGAGGCGTTGATGTCTTTTGATGAGTTGCGCCAGGCAAACCTGTTGCGACACTGGGCGAGCCGACATGATCTGGCACAGCCGGGTCATAAAATCATTGATGCTGTACTTCACGAGTTGTTGCCTGCAAAAGCTGATGCCGAACCGCTGGTAAGCTGGGCGGGGATTCAGTTGCGCCGGTACCAGCGCCGTCTTTTTTTGCTGCCCAGTGCCCCCGATATCCCTGACCATCTACCGATCTCGTTTCAATGGGATGGCCGGGGTACGTTGGAATTGCCAGATAAGAGCACATTGAGCTTTCGTCTGGAGCAGGGACGTGGGATCAGGTTGAAGACAGATATTGATACCTTTGAGGTGCGTTTTCGCAATGGTAGTGAACGCTGCAAGCCGGTCGGGCGCAGCGCGTCCAATACACTCAAAAAGTTGTTTCAGGAATATGGTCTGGAGCCCTGGTTGCGTGGCCGGATACCCCTGCTTTATCGCGATGATGTATTAGTGGCAGTTGGTGATTTGTGGGTTTGCGAGGGCTTTCAGGTGCCCCCGGATGAGCAGGGTTGCTCGGTGCAATGGGACTTCAGCTTGTAATATTCATTGAGCGATTCAAGGGTTTCTGGTAGTCTGATTCCCCATCTCGAAACCGGTGGGCGTCACTCTGAATCATCTCCTGATTAAATAAAAAAGCGCTCTATTTTTCATAAGCATACCTGTTCTGTTTGGTATGAGTTCGGCATTCTTGACGCAGTATCCAAAATGTTCGGAAGGGTCTAAATGACACGTTATATTTTTGTTACCGGCGGTGTTGTATCTTCCTTGGGGAAGGGTATCGCTTCGGCATCACTGGGCTCGATTCTGGAGGCCCATGGCCTCAGTGTCACTATCCTGAAGCTCGATCCCTATCTCAATGTCGATCCCGGCACAATGAGCCCGTTTCAGCACGGCGAGGTTTTTGTCACCGAAGATGGTGCTGAAACAGATCTTGACCTCGGTCACTACGAGCGCTTTCTCTCCTCCAAGATGAACAAGCGCAACAATTTCACGAGCGGCAAAGTCTACGAAACAATTCTGCGTCGCGAACGCCGTGGGGACTTTCTGGGGGGTACTGTTCAGGTCATCCCCCATGTGACGGACGAGATTAAACGCCGGGTGCTGGCCGGTGGCGAAGGTGTCGATGTTGCCATTGTGGAAATTGGTGGCACGGTCGGCGATATCGAATCACAGCCCTTCCTTGAAGCCGTTCGCCAGTTGAAGCTGGAGCTGGGCTCCAGTCGTTCCATTCTTATTCATCTGACACTGGTACCCTATATTGCAACGGCGGGAGAAACAAAAACCAAACCGACCCAGCACTCCGTCAAAGAATTGCGCTCCATAGGCCTGTCACCGGATATTTTACTGTGTCGGTGCGAAGTTGAGTTGGATGAAGGACAGCGCAAAAAGATATCTCTTTTCACCAATGTGGAAGAGAGAGCTGTGGTGCCGTTGCTGGATGCGCGAACGATTTATGCCATCCCCAGAGATTTACAGCGTCGCGGCCTTGATCAAATCGTGATGGAGAAGCTTCATCTGGAATACAGCGAGGCTGATATCAGCTCCTGGGATTGGGTGGTAGAGAATCAGCTCAACCCAAAACATCAGGTGACCATTGCCATGGTTGGCAAATATATGGAGCTTCTGGACGCCTACAAGTCTCTCAACGAGTCGTTGGTTCATGCGGGTATCCGCAACCAGACCAAGGTGAATGTTCGTTACATTGACTCCGAGGATCTCGACAATGATCTGGAACTGCTGACCGGTGTCAATGGCATACTGGTGCCAGGTGGTTTCGGAATCCGTGGTGTTGAGGGCAAAGTCAAAGCCGTCAGGTATGCCCGGGAGCACAAAATTCCCTACCTGGGCATCTGCCTTGGTATGCAGGTGGCCATGATTGAGTTTGCCCGCAATGTCTGCGGTCTGGCCAGAGCAAACAGTACGGAATTTGATCGCGACACGCCTCACCCTGTTATCGGTCTGATCACAGAGTGGATCGACATTGACGGCAAAGTTGAGGTGCGTGATGAAGATTCGGATCTGGGTGGCACAATGCGGCTCGGTGCCCAGAACAGTTATCTCGTGCCCGGTAGTATGGCGCAGGAAATTTATGGGACGGATGTGATATTTGAGCGCCATCGTCATCGCTACGAGGTGAATAATAAATATGTTCAAACACTTCAGGATGCCGGTATGCAGGTGGGTGGCTGGTCTGAAAACAAGACCCTGGTGGAAACGATAGAGATTCCTGAGCACCCGTGGTTTTTTGCTTGCCAGTTCCATCCGGAATTTACGTCCACACCTCGCAATGGTCACCCATTGTTCAGTAGTTTTGTGAAAGCGGCATTGACCCATACTGGAGAAAACTGACCGGTGAGTGTATCCAGCGTTTCTCTTGAGGTGGGAGGATTACCTGTTGCAAACAACCGGCCTTTCGTTCTGTTTGGGGGCATGAATGTACTGGAATCTCGCGATCTCGCTCTGCGTGTGGCAGAGACCTATGTAACCGTTACCCGAAAACTGGGTATCCCCTATGTATTCAAGGCTTCATTTGACAAGGCGAACCGCTCGTCAATCCATTCCTTTCGTGGTCCCGGCCTTGATGAGGGGTTAAAGATATTTCAGGAAATTAAAGAAACTTTTGGTGTGCCCCTGATCACCGATGTTCATGAGATTACTCAGGCGGCTCCTGTGGCGGAGGTTTGTGACATTCTTCAGCTGCCGGCTTTTCTGGCGCGACAGACGGACCTGGTGAAAGCCATGGCGGCAACAGGCGCTGTGATCAATATCAAAAAACCGCAATTTCTCAGCCCCGGGCAAATGGGCAATATCGTCGAAAAATTCAAGGAGTGCGGCAATCACAGGGTAATGTTGTGTGAGCGGGGTTCCACATTTGGTTACGATAACCTGGTGGTGGATATGCTGGGTTTTCGTACCATGAAAGAAGTGGCTAAGGGATTGCCAATTATTTTTGACGTCACCCACGCTCTGCAGTGTCGTGATCCCATGGGCGCCGCATCCGGTGGCCGTCGCCATCAGGTTGTCGAGTTGGCGCGGGCCGGTATTGCCGTTGGTCTGGCTGGTTTATTTCTGGAAGCACACCCCGATCCGGACCGGGCTCGCTGTGATGGTCCCAGTGCATTGCCGCTGGATGCCCTTGAACCTTTTTTACAACAAATAAAAGCCATTGATGATCTGATCAAATCACAGCCTGAACTGACTATCGTCTAGCACCGCCCGGTGTGTTTAATCGCCCCGTGACGAACGTGTTGACTACGGTTGTCATCTTTTAAGGAAACAGCTATGACTAAAATTTCTGACATTCACGCCTATGAAGTGCTCGATTCCAGGGGCAACCCTACCATCGAGGCTGATGTCATCCTGGAAGATGGCAGTGTTGGCAGTGCCTGTGCACCGTCCGGCGCCTCTACCGGTTCAAGGGAGGCGCTGGAGCTGCGCGATGGTGACAAGTCGCGTTATCTGGGTAAAGGCGTGCTGAAGGCGGTGGAGAATGTTAATGGTCCTATTCGCACTTTACTGCTGGGCAAAGATGCTTGTCAGCAACGGGAGTTGGACCAATTGATGATCGATGCCGATGGTACCGAGAACAAATCAACATTCGGTGCAAATGCCATTCTGGCCGTGTCACTTGCGGCGGCTAAAGCGGCGGCAGTATCCCGTGGCATGCCGCTCTATGCTCACATTGCTGAATTGAATGGTTCGGCCGGCTGCTACAGCATGCCGGTGCCGATGATGAACATCCTGAACGGTGGAGAGCATGCCGATAACAACGTGGATATTCAGGAATTTATGATACAGCCTGTTTCGGCAAAAACCTTCACGGAAGCATTGCGTGTTGGCGCAGAGATATTTCATTCGCTCAAAAAAGTCCTCAGTAGCAAAGGGTTGAATACGGCGGTTGGTGATGAAGGCGGTTTTGCGCCGAATCTTTCATCGAATGCGGAAGCATTGGCCGTTATCAAGGAGGCAGTGCAGGCAGCGGGCTACAAATTGGGTGTCGATGTCACGCTGGCGCTGGACTGTGCCGCGTCAGAATTCTACCGGGATGGTCAGTACAACCTGTCCGGTGAGGGAAAAAGCTATAGTGCTGAGGGCTTCAGTGATTTTCTGGCGGAGCTCTGTGATCAATACCCGATAATCTCCATTGAGGATGGTCAGGATGAATCAGATTGGGATGGCTGGAAATACCAGACAGAAAAACTGGGCAGTCGTGTACAGCTGGTCGGGGATGATTTGTTCGTGACCAATACCAAAATTCTGAAGAAAGGTATTGAGCTGGGTGTGGCAAATTCCATTTTGATTAAGTTCAATCAAATCGGGTCACTCACCGAAACGCTGGACGCCATAAAAATGGCTAAAAATGCTGGATATTCTGCCGTGATTTCTCATCGGTCGGGTGAAACCGAGGATACAACTATTGCCGATCTGGCAGTGGCCACGGCAGCGGGTCAGATCAAAACCGGCTCTTTGTGCCGTTCTGATCGGGTGGCCAAGTATAACCGCTTGTTGCGTATAGAGGCTGAGCTGGGCAGTCTGGCCCCTTACAATGGCCGTGCAGAATTCAAAGTCTGAATCAGTGGACACTGAGTAAAAAAGGGGTGGCCAAAGGCTACCCCTTTTTTATGTCTCCAGTCCACACTGAGCTTGCCCATACACTCCCCACTATGCCATTTGTCCCACAAATACAGGACTGGACAATGGGTGCTGGTTGGATTGCGTCCAGATGAGATCGATTTATTCCTGATTTACCGAGCGGATCTTCAGCACGGCTGACTAATCTTGAGTTTTGTGTCAAATGGTTTTGCCGGGGCCGCTTTTGAAAAAAGCATATACTGGTAACCGACTGAGTAGTTCGGTTGCCCGCTGTCATTGGGCTGGGACAGCTTTCCGCTGACGCCGTTTATTTTGTTCTGTAGAATCCGGTCATGCGCTGGCTCCTAATTGTTCTCACAGGTCTTCTTGCCGTTCTCCAATATCAATTGTGGTTGGGTGAGGGCGGTTTTTCTAAAAAGTTGATGCTGCAGCGTCAAGTTGAACAACAGCGTCAGGAAAATCAGGGACTGCAACTGAGAAACAGTATTCTGGAAAATGAGGTTGCCAACCTGAAAGACGGTTTTGACAGTATTGAAGAGCGAGCCAGAAAAGATCTTGGCATGATTAAAGAAGGTGAGACGTTTTATATGGTCGTTGAAAAGGAAGATCAGTGATTCATCACCTTTTTTCTTCCCAATGGTTTTGTTGCCAGCCTATGTTCCTGCTGTCGGGACAGTAAAATGGCCACTAATTGGATTGTGGTGCCAGCGGCAGGGCAGGGTAGACGCTTTGGCGAGATACTCCCAAAACAATACCAGTTGCTGGCGGGTCGAACGGTGATCGAACATACCCTTGAACGCCTACTGCAGATTGATCAATCGATTGTCGTTGTAGCCATTCATCCAGCCGATAGTCAGTGGAGGCGATTGCCCGTCTTTTCGCACCCCCGTATCCGCACTGTGCATGGTGGAAAAGAGCGCTCGGATTCCGTCAGGCTGGCACTGGACTGCCTTCAGCGCGAGGCACACGTGGATGACTGGGTGCTGGTGCATGATGTGGCAAGGCCCTGTGTCCGTGTCACGGATATCAACAAGTTGATGGCCGCCCTGAAAACGCACACTGTTGGTGGCATATTGGCGGTGCCCGTCAGTGATACGGTAAAACAGGTTGATCAGCAGGCGGGGATAAGTGCGACTGTCAGCCGCACTGATCTGTGGCTCGCTCAGACGCCGCAAATGTTTCGTTATGGTTTGCTCAGCTGGAGTTTAAACTCGGCCTATCGACAGCAATGGCAGCCGACTGATGAGGCATCTGCAGTTGAGAAACTCGGCCATTGTCCTCTCGCCGTCGAGGGTAGTAGCGACAATATCAAGATTACCCGGCGCGAAGATCTGGCCATAGCCGAGGCCATTATTAAATTTCAGAACGAGTCCTCGAAACAGTCCGGGGGATTGGAGTTGCCATGATATGAGAATAGGTCAAGGTTACGATGTTCACGCCTTTGGCGTGGGCGATCATATTATTATAGGTGGCGTGACCATCCCCTTTGGTCATGGACTGATTGCGCATTCAGATGGTGATGTGTTGATTCACGCATTGTGTGATGCCCTTCTGGGTGCCTCGGCGCTCGGTGATATCGGACAGCACTTCCCCGACTCTGACCCCCACTATAGCAATGTGGACAGTCGCGGATTACTGCGACAGGTCAAATCACTGGTGACAGAAAAAGGTTACCGCATGATCAATGCCGATATCACCCTGATTGCCCAGGCCCCGAAAATGTCGCCGTATCTTGATGCGATGCTTGGCAATCTCGCCCAGGATCTGGATTGTGGTCGCGATCAGTTAAATATCAAGGCCACCACTACAGAACAACTCGGTTTTGAGGGGCGTGGCGAAGGGATTGGCTGCCAGGCAGTGGTCTTGCTTGATAGTATCGGCAGATCAACCGTTCAGGATTGATAGAACGCAAAGTGATAGGCAGAAATGACTGGCCTGGCGACCAGTGTTGAGGCACACCACTGTGCCATCATTTATTACCAGTTGCTTCAGCAAAAGTCTGGGTCAACGATATAGATGCAGGTAAAGCGATTTACCGTGTCGGTGCAAATCCGTTGACCCGAGCCCTCTTCAGGTACGCTTAAACAGTTGCCATTTATCTTTGTGTTGCCCGGAGTGGGCTGTAAACTTGCCGCCACCCAAATGTGCCCCGAGACAATATGAACAGCCGACAGTTTTCCCTCGAATTCCCTTATGCGATTGCTCCGCCCTCGGCCAGCGCGCTGTTGCGCAGTGTCCCCGAAGACTTTCAAGTGACGGAACAACTGGGTTTTGAGCTGTCGGGTGAGGGTGAGCATCTCTGCCTCTATGTAGAAAAGCGGGATCAAAACACACGCTGGGTAGCCGGATTGCTGGCGAAGCATTTTGGTGTTGATGACATGGCTGTAGGTCACTGTGGTATGAAAGACCGGCACGCTGTGACCCGGCAGTGGTTCAGTGTGCATCTACCCGGCAAATTACCGGAAAGCCTCGAGCAATTACCTATACTGGAAGGTTGTCAGGTGCTTGCAAAGTGTCGTCACCCTAAAAAGTTGCGGCGGGGACAGCATGCGGGCAATCGGTTTGTTATCCGGTTGCGCGAAGTTGAAGGGGACATTTCTGCCCTGGAACATTCCCTGCAGCAAGTCGTGAATGGTGTCCCGAATTATTTTGGAGAACAGCGTTTTGGTTGGGCCGCTGGCAATCTTGTCGAAGCCAATCGATTGTTGTCGGTGTGGGGCGATACTCCTGCAAACAGAAAGCAGCACAGTGGCCGCAGAAGGCAGCGATCCCCCATCGACGGGATCTATCTGTCGGCGGCCCGTGCCTACCTGTTTAATCTGGTGTTGGCTGAAAGGGTGAGGTTGGGGCACTGGAAGTCGACAATGGCTGGAGAAGCCGTTCCCGAAGGCCCGCTTTGGGGGCGCGGGCGGAGTGTAGCCCCTCAATCAGTTCAGTTACTCGAAGGTCAGGTGCTCTCCTCGTGGGATGATTGGACGAATTCACTGGAATACAGCGGACTGCAGCAAGAGAGGAGATCCTTGCTACTAACGCCTTCCAATATGCAATACCGATGGTTGAACAGTGGCGACCACACTGACCTCGAGTTGTCATTTGAGCTGTCCTCGGGTTGTTTTGCCACTTCGGTATTGCGGGAGCTTGTGACACTTCGACCAATTTGCGGCGATGGCGCCATTTGAGCGCTGTGGTATAGTTCGATTTTATTTTTATCAGGGGTGGAAGGGTGAATTCGATTGAGCTAGGTGGTATTGGTATGACCTCTCAGCGGACTCGCGAACGCCTTATCCAGCGACTCAAGGAGCAGGGCATATCCAATCAGAAAGTCCTGGATGTGATGCGTGTAACTCCCCGTCATTTATTTCTCGACGAAGCACTGTCTCATCGCGCCTATGAAGACACGGCGCTCCCGATAGGTTATGGGCAAACCCTTTCCCAGCCCTACATCGTTGCGCTGATGACGGAATTGCTCTTATCTTTGGGACCGCGTCGCAAGGTGCTTGAGATTGGCACTGGCTCCGGCTACCAGACAGCGATTCTTGCCCAGCTGGTCGACCAGGTTTACGGCGTTGAGCGAATTAAACCGTTGATTGATAAAGCGCGGGCTCGGTTGCGCCTGCTCGGGCTTAGAAATGTGCGATTATCTCACAGTGATGGTGGTTTTGGCTGGTCCGAAAATGCGCCTTACGATGGTATTCTCAGTGCGGCGGCCCCGAACGAAGTGCCCGATGAACTGTTACATCAATTAGCCCCCGATGGTGTTCTCGTTATTCCTGTTGGCTCAGGAGAGGTTCAGGAATTACGGGTTATTACTCGGCAAGGGGATAGCACAAATTTTGAAGAGCGGGTAGTTGAGCAGGTTCGGTTTGTGCCCTTGCTCAGTGGCCTCAGCCGTTAATCTTTCCGGGCTTTTTGATGGTTTTATTTAAACGCTGGCTGTTGCTTTTCCTGAAAGGTATGGCGATGGGAGCCGCAGATGTCGTGCCCGGGGTTTCCGGCGGAACGATTGCCTTCATTAGCGGTATTTATGAAGACTTACTGAACTCAATCCGCTCGATTAATCTCCACTCACTGAAGTTGCTGAAAAATGAGGGCCCCACCGCATTCTGGCGGGCCATTAATGGCAATTTCCTGCTGGCACTGTTCAGTGGCATTCTACTGAGCATTGCGTCTTTTGCTTCTCTGGTTAGCCATCTTCTTGAGAGTCAGCCAATCCTGGTCTGGTCCTTTTTCTTTGGTCTGATTGTTGCGTCCATTGTTTATATATTTCGTCAGTTGCCCCGTCTGCGATGGCCGGAGTGGACTTTTTTATGGGTGGGAACCCTGATGGCCCTTGGTGTTTCGCTGGCTCCCCCGGTCCAGGGGTCCACCGACTGGCTGATGGTTTTTATGGCGGGAACCATTGCCATTTGTGCGATGATTCTGCCGGGTGTTTCCGGTAGTTTTATCCTGCTGCTGTTGGGTATGTATCCCATCATGATTGATGCGATCAGCGGTTTTCACTGGCAGATTATATTGGTTTTCATGCTGGGGTGCGTGACAGGCCTGATGGCTTTTGCTCGCTTCCTGTCTTGGCTTTTGCGCCATTATCATTCGTGCACCATTGCCCTGTTGACCGGATTTCTTCTTGGCTCGCTGTATGTTGTCTGGCCCTGGCGGGAGACACTGGAAGTGCTTATTGATAGCCGTGGTCGTGAAACCATATTATCGTCCCGATTGTTGCTGCCAGCAGAATTTGCCCGTGTGACAGGTTTGGACCCAAAGACATTCATGGCAACACTCTGTATGGTCGCAGGCTTGCTTTTGGTTCTTGGCCTGGAATATCTTGGTGGCCAGCAGCGCAAAAAACTCTGAATCGAGAGGTGTGACATTAGAGGGGGAAGTGAGCGTTCGATCTATCCGTCTTGCCGAGGAATCAGACTGCGTTTTTTTCTCCTCTGTGTTGGATTTTTCCTGGTGTCGTCCTGCCATGCCCCACCGCCGGCACCAGTGGACCAGCGTCCGCCACCGCCCAGCCAGAAAATCAACTTTCATGTGGTGTCCAGTGACGAGACGCTTTTTGCTATTGCCTGGCGATATGAAAAAGATCTTGAAAAACTTGCTCGCGCTAATGGGCTGTCACCACCCTATACCATTTACCGTGGGCAGCGGCTAACGTTGGACACCAATCGTCTCCCGCCGGTTGTCAGTGCTGCCCCTCCGGTAAAAAAACAACCAAAAAAAGCGGCTGTTCCAGCCTCGACAGAAAAAAAGGCTTCTCCGTCGCCGGTTAAAGTGACCAAGCCAGCCCCTACGCTCCCTGAATCGTTACCTTCAGTCTGGCGCTGGCAGTGGCCTACGCAAGGACGTGTGGCCCGATACTTCAATAGTACAGAGTTGTTCAAGGGGATTGATATAGAGAGTCATTCCGGCCAGGCGGTAGTGGCTGCGGCACCCGGAGTGGTCGTTTATTCAGGCAGTGGTCTGCGTGGTTATGGGGAGCTCATTATCGTCAAGCACAGTGAGGAATTTCTCAGTGCTTATGCACATTCCCGGCAAATTTTTGTGAAAGAGGGGCAAATGGTTAAAGGGGGTGAAAAAATTGCAGAAGTGGGGGGGGATCCCGCGAATAGTAAAAGACTTTATTTTGAGATTCGCCAAAAAGGTAAACCGGTCAATCCACTGAACTTTCTTCCACGGAAGTGATGGTTTAACAAGCACTGATGTATGCTGAATATTTATTGGGAGCGTTGTTTCGGGATAAGATGGCGTGGCCTAATGAGAGACAACGCGTTAATCTAGCTGTGTTGTTTCTACTTGAATTAATCCAAGCGGAAACGTAGGTTGTTGCGTTTATTGCGTGTCAAGAATTTTTGTTGAATAAGGACGCCTGATTGTGTCGGACGATGATGATTTTCTCGACCCTGAAGAAGTCGATCAAGAAGCGATTGAGGCTGAAGCGATTCCTGTTCACAGTCAGAACAAAGAAGTGTTGGATGCGGCGAGTCTGTATCTAAAAGAAATTGGCTATGCGCCCCTTCTCTCGGCTGAGGAAGAGGTTTTTTATTCTCGGGCACTCAGGAACGGTGACGACGCTGCCCGTAAAAAAATGATTGAAAGCAATCTGCGCCTGGTGGTGAAGATTGCCCGCCGTTACATCAATCGGGGTTTATCATTACTGGATCTGATTGAAGAGGGCAATCTCGGGCTAATGAGGGCTGTTGAAAAATTTGATCCCGAGCTGGGCTTTCGTTTCTCTACCTATGCCACATGGTGGATTCGTCAGGCCATTGAGCGCGGGTTGATGAATCAGACCCGTACGATTCGTTTGCCAATACATGTGGTAAAAGAGCTCAATGTGTACCTCAAGGCCTCCCGCAAGCTTGCCCAGGAGCTGGATCATGATCCAACAGCGGAGGAGGTCGCTCGCTCACTGGATAAAGGTGCCGATGTGGTATCGCGCATACTCAGGCTCAATGAAAAGACCAGCTCTACTGACGTGCCAATGGGTGGTGACGACGGCAGGATGCTGATCGATACACTGAAAGATGAACATCCCAATGATCCCGAAGAGTTAGCTGAAGATGATGACATACATCATGCCCTGACCCTGTGGCTGTCTCAGCTTACCGACAAGCAACAGGAAGTGATCGCACGCCGCTTTGGCCTTTTTGGTTACGATTCTGCAACTCTTGAAGAAGTGGGTATTGAGGTAGGGTTAACCCGGGAAAGGGTTCGTCAGATTCAGGTCGAGGCTTTGCGCAGGTTGCGGGAAATCCTCAAAAAACAGGGTGTCGATAGTGCTATGTTGTTCGAGGAAAAGTGAAGTTGCCCAGTGTGTCTCACCGCCTGTGTCCCGATTGCAGTCTGTTGTCAGGCAGTTGTTGTTTTCTCCAGAAATCCAAGATGTTTCTGTACCAATTGCAGGGTTGGCTTAAACAGTTTCGGTGATGCACAGACAATATTTCCACTCTCCATAAATCCGTCGCCACCCCTGAAATCGCTGACCAGTCCGCCCGCTTCTTTTACCAGCAATACCCCGGCTGCAATATCCCAGGGCTTCAGGTTCATTTCCCAGAAAGCATCGAAACGGCCAGCAGCCAGATAGGCCAGGTCGAGTGAGGCAACCCCGAGGCGTCTGATACCCGACGACTCTTTGGCCAGATCGGATAAGCAGGCCAGATAGGGTTCCATAAATGCTATTGATGGTTGATTGAAGGGTATACCAGTAGCAACCACTGCGCCGGCCAGTCCAACCCGACCCGACACCCGCAGACGTTTGCCGTTCAGAAATGCGCCGTGACCACGGCTGGCAGTAAACTCCTCAAGGCGCATCGGATCGAAAACGACACCGTGTTCAAGGCGACCTTTATGTCGGCAGCCAATGGATACCGCAAAATGTGGAATGCCGTGAATGAAATTGGTTGTGCCATCCAGTGGATCAATAATCCACTGGTAGTCATTGTCGTTGCCTTCAAGCAGTCCTGACTCTTCTCCAAGGATGGTGTGATCCGGGAATGCTTTGCGAAGATGGTAGATGATTTCCTTTTCTGCAGCATGGTCAATTTCGGTGACGAAATCGTTGCGGCCCTTCTCATCGATCCTGATCAGATCTACGCGTTCCGTGGCACGGGCTATCATTTCCCCAGCCTTACGGGCAGCGCGGAGGGCGATATTGACCATAGGTTCCATCGTAAAAGATTCCAGTCTGGGTAAAGCGCGGCATTGTAACAGAGAGGGATAGAGGCGGGGAGGGTAAAAGCGGTGAATTCATCTCTCCAAATCTGCTAGAATTCGCGCCTCCGGCAAACAGTTGTCGGGTAATGCATTATTAATGAACAACTCGGTAAGTTTTTCAATCTCGTCTGCTGGAACCCCCTATGAGTTATTTTGATAGCGTGCGTGTTGTGCTGGTTAATAGCACTCATCCCGGAAATATCGGCGGGGCTGCTCGCGCCATTAAAAATATGGGATTGTCCAGGCTGTATCTGGTTGCGCCCAGAGACTTCCCCGCTGACCGGGCAGTCTGGCGGGCGGCGAATGCTGTCGATGTGCTGGATAACGCGATTGTCGTCGACAATCTTGATGAGGCTGTAGCCGGTTGTGGTCTGGTGGTGGGTACCAGCGCCCGGGAGCGTCGTATTCCCTGGCCGTTATTGAACCCCCGTGAGTGTGGCGAACGCGTCTGGTTGGAGGCGGCACACCACGATGTGGCAATCGTTTTTGGCAGGGAAGACCGAGGGCTCACCAACGAGGAGCTGCAAAAGTGTAACTATCATGTGCACATTCCCTCCAACCCGGAATACAGTTCCTTGAATCTGGCTGCGGCTGTTCAGGTGCTGTGCTACGAAGTACGCATGGCGTCATTGTCCGCAAGTGAATCGCCGCCTTTGCCCGACTGGGATATGCCCCCTGCCAGGGCGGAAGATCTCGAGTTGTATTTTCAGCATTTGGAGCAGGCGTTGGTTGATCTCGGCTTCCATGACCGTGAAAACCCCCGCCAAACCATGACCCGCTTGCGACGCCTGTATGGCCGAATCCGACTGGATGAAATGGAATTGTCGATTCTCCGGGGTGTACTCACCTCCATTCAGAATGCAGTACATCGCATGCAGAGAGTCTTGCAGAAAAAAACCGATTCATAATGATTCAGCCCGCGATGAAATAACCAACTAAATAGGTATGTTATTTAGTTGACTGAAATACTTGGTTTTTACATAATAGCCGCACTTGAATTTTTAATTCGTCATTGCGGGAAAAACATTATGCGGCTGACAACTCGTGGTCGATACGCGGTCACAGCGATGCTGGATTTGGCGTTAAATAACGAATGCGGGCCAATTAGTCTGGCGGACATTTCCCAACGGCAGGAAATTTCGCTTTCCTATCTGGAACAATTGTTTGCGAAATTGCGTCAGAACAACCTTGTGAGTAGTGTTCGCGGCCCCGGTGGTGGCTATTGTCTGGCCCGAAGCAGTGATGCCATCAGTGTTGCCGAAATAATTGATGCTGTGAATGAGTCGATTGATGCGACCAGTTGTAGTGGCAAGGGTAATTGTCACAACGGTGATATCTGTTTGACCCACCATCTCTGGGACGATTTGAGCCGTCAAATTCATCGTTTCCTCAGTGGTATTTCTCTGGACAGCCTGGTGCATCAACAGGAAGTGCAAGTTGTCATGTTGCGCCAGAACGATCAGGCCGATGCCAATTCAGGCTGCGCAAAAGTCTAGGAGTCTTTGCATGAAATTGCCTATATATCTCGATTATTCTGCTACCACGCCAGTTGATTCACGGGTGGCTGCCAAGATGTCAGGGTGTCTTACCAATGACGGTATCTTTGGCAACCCGGCCTCGCGTTCGCACGCTTTTGGCTGGCAGGCAGAGGCGGCGGTTGAAGAGGCCAGGACTCAAGTGGCAGAGCTTGTTAATGCTGACCCACGGGAAATCATCTGGACATCTGGTGCCACTGAGGCGGATAACCTGGCGATTAAGGGTTGTGCCCACTTCAACCAGAAGAAGGGCAAGCATATTATTACTTCAAAAATCGAGCACAAGGCTGTTTTGGACACTTGTCGACAGTTGGAGCGTGAGGGCTTCGAGGTGACTTATCTCGATCCTGACCCCGACGGTATTATTCAGCCGCAGGTCGTCGCCGACGCTATCCGTGACGATACAACGCTGGTTTCGCTAATGCATGTCAACAATGAGATTGGCACGATTAACGATATTGTCGCTATCGGTGAGATCTGTCGCGACCGGAGCGTATTTTTTCATGTGGATGCAGCCCAGAGTACTGGCAAACAGCCGATTGACCTGCAGGCCATGAAAGTGGATTTAATGGCCTTTTCCGCCCATAAAACTTACGGCCCAAAGGGGATCGGTGCCCTTTATGTCCGTCGGAAACCGCGTGTGCGCATTGAGGCGCAAACCCACGGCGGTGGTCATGAGCGGGGCATGCGCTCCGGTACTCTGCCTACCCATCAGATTGTCGGTATGGGCGAAGCTTTTCGGATAGCCAGGGAAGAAATGGCCGAGGAAAACAAACGGGTACTAGCGCTGCGCAATCGTCTTTGGGATGGCATTCGTGACCTGGACGAGGTGCATCTCAACGGTTCCATGCAGCAGCGCATCGCTGGTAATTTAAATGTTAGTTTTGCCTTTGTCGAAGGGGAGTCGTTGATCATGGCGTTGAAGGACCTGGCCGTTTCTTCCGGGTCTGCCTGTACCTCAGCGAGCCTGGAGCCCTCCTATGTATTGCGGGCGCTGGGGCTTGACGATGAGCTGGCACACAGTTCTATCCGTTTTTCCATTGGCCGCTTTACCACCGTTGAAGAAATTGATTATGCGATTGCCAAGGTGCGTGAAGCGGTTACCAAATTGCGTGAGTTACCCCCGCGTTGGGACATGTTTAAAGACGGTGTCGATCTCAGTCAGGTCGAATGGGCCGCACATTAACGTTGGGAAGTTGAATCATGGCATAAGGCGAAAAAGTTCTGGACCATTACGAAAATCCTGGCAACGTCGGCAAGCTGGACGACAAATCCAGTAATGTCGGGACCGGTATGTTCGGTGCCCCGGCTTGTGGCGATGTGATGCGCTTGCAGATCCAGGTGAATGATCTCGGCATCATCGAAGATGCCAAATTCAAGATCTGCGGCTCTGGTTTAGCGATCGCCTCTTTGAAGACATCAACGTGGCCCTGGTGCAGGATGGCAAAGCCCTGCCGGATGTGGATCCCCTTACCGTGAATTTTGTCGAGCTGCGAGATTGGGTGTTGGCGCTGGATACGTTCGATGATGATCCGGCCCACTGTGGTGAAAAAATCCTTGAAGCTATCCAGATGGCATGGATTGAAGAACTGGATTAGAATGAACCACAGCTTCAATATGCTACCAAGGGGTGTTAATGAGCTCAAAAGAAGAGCTTTATAAAGTACTGGTTGAATCAGTTCCCTACGGCACCCTTTTCTTTGCTTACGGCGTCTGTATCGATGCCAACAAACATGCACTTGCCCTGTTGGGCTGCGACCTCAAGCAGCTGGTGGGCGCTTCAGTGGACAGTATTACTGGTGACGAATCCACCGCGCTTGTCGATCTCAAGTTACAACTAAAAAAAGCCTTGCGGAACCGTACTGAAAAGCTGGACTGGGCATGTCCCGGTCGTACCGAAACTGTGGCTGTCAGTATTGTTTATGTGGGTGACGACAATAGAGAACTGGTAGTTATGCTGCACACTCAGGAATTGTCCTGCGATGTTGCTTCACCTTCTGTCAGTGAGCCGGGATTGTCCGTCGCCGGTGCTGAATCACTCGAAAATGTCGAAGTTAGCTCCCCTGATGTGATATTGCCCGCCAGCGATATTTATGACGGTGCCGATGTTGTCGTCGATGATGAAGATGTCAGCAATCCAGGCGTCAAGCCCTGGGAGGAGTCTGCCAGGGATCACTATTATGACAGTCTTACGGGTTTGCCCAATCGACAATTGCTGATTCAGTCCATCAGCCGGTATCTGGCCCTCCATGACAATCAACCGATATGTGGTGCCCTGATGATTGTCGACCTTGATCACTTCAAGGATATTAATGATTCCTGGGGCAATGCTGTGGGAGATCAGGTGATCAAGAAGATTGGTCAGACGTTGTCTCGCCTTGTTACCGGGGGTAATGTGCTCGCCCGTATGAGTGGCGACGAGTTTGTGCTTTTTATTCCCCATCTGTCTGATGACTTGTCAAAAGCCGCCTGGAGTGCGCAGTCGTTGGCCGAAAAGTTGGGTGAAATGGTTGCGAGCCCTCTGTTTCTCGATGGCCATGAAGTCATACTGACTGCAAGTGTCGGTATTGCACTCATTTCAGACAGCAGCATCAGTGCCGAGCGCGTACTCCAGTTTGCCGATACAGCCATGTACGAGGCGAAGCGCAAAGGCCGCAACAGCATCGCTTTTTTTGATCCCTGCATCTCGGAGAAAGCGCAGCGGCAGATTGGCATGAATACCCAATTGCGCAAAGCAATGGATAACCACGAGTTTGTGCTCTATATTCAGCCGCAAATTTCTGTTGAGACAGGACAGTTACTGGGTGGTGAGGCGCTATTGCGTTGGATGAATTCGGATAAAATAACCAACATGCCTTCGGAGTTTATTCCGGTACTTGAATCTTCCGGTCTGATCGTAGACGTAGGCCGGTGGGTCATTCGCACCTCTTGTGAGTACATTCGGAATTTTATTGATCAGGGTATCTGGCAAGACCACATGCGGCTCGGCATCAATATCAGTCCACGCCAGTTTCGCGATCCCCAATTGTTGGATATCGTCCAGCACAGCATGAGCAGTTACAACATAGACCCAAGCTTCCTCAATTTCGAAGTGACGGAAAATCTGGTCATTGAAGATGTGGATGAGGCTATTCGCAAGATGGAGGCAATCAAGTCGCTGGGCTCCATGTTTTCAATTGATGATTTCGGCATTGGCTACTCCTCCATGATTTACCTGAAGCGTCTGCCGTTTGACCAACTGAAGATTGATCGTGAGTTTATCCGAAATATTCATCGCGACCCCGAGAGTCGGGGTATTGTGGAAGCTATCATGGCTGTGTCAAAGCAGTATGGTTTGAAAGTTACCGCTGAAGGTGTCGAGACACCTGAAGCCCTTGAGATACTTCGGGAGCTGGGCTGCCATTCCTATCAGGGTGCCCACTTCAGTATGCCTATTTCCTGTGATCGTTTTACCAAACTGCTGGCTGCCTGACTTTCCAGAAGAATCGGAATTTACTTTTGCTCTTTCTTGTAACCCTTTGTACCAAAGCGTAAAATGGCGCCTTTTTAAGCGGACGTGTAGAGTCGTATTTTGCGACTTTTTCCGCTTCTTTACCTGCCGCCATCTTTTGGAGACCCTAAATGGCTATAGAACGCACCCTTTCCATCATCAAGCCAGATGCAGTGAGCAAAAATGTTATTGGTCAGATCTATTCACGGTTTGAAAAGGCCGGTCTGAAAGTCGTTGCAGCAAAAATGATGCACCTTTCCGAAGAAAAAGCCGGTGGCTTTTATGCAGAGCACAAAGAGCGCCCTTTTTATGCCGATTTGGTGGGCTTTATGACCTCTGGCCCTGTCATGGTCCAGGTGCTTGAGGGCGAAAATGCCGTGATTACTAACCGCGACCTTATGGGCGCAACGAATCCAAAAGAAGCTGTGTCGGGTACTATTCGTGCCGACTTTGCCGAATCAATTGACGCCAATGCCGTGCACGGTTCAGATTCGCCGGCCTCAGCTGTCCGCGAAATATCCTATTTCTTTGATGATGGTGAAATTTGCCCACGCTAGTTTCTGTGATTTCCGGTATCACCGTGCAGAATAAGCCATGAATCTGATTCTTGCCGATGTCAATACCGCCGTTGAGCCCCAGGGGTTGAAAACCAACCTGCTGGGGCTTTCTGCTGAAAAATTGTCAGACTTTTTTGTTAATACGCTGGCAGAAAAACCCTTCCGTGCTTCGCAAATATTGAAGTGGATACACCAATTGGGTGTGGATGACTTTGATCAGATGACCAATCTGTCAAAACCCCTGCGTGAAAGACTCAAGCAAGTTGCCGAGATTCGTGCTCCGGAGGTGGTTTCCCAGCAGGATTCCACAGACGGCACTCGAAAATGGCTGATTCGCGTCGCTGGTGGCAGCTGCATTGAAACAGTGTTCATCCCGGAGAAAGATCGAGGTACCCTCTGTGTCTCATCTCAGGTGGGCTGTTCACTGGACTGCAGCTTTTGTGCAACCGGAAAACAGGGCTTTAACCGTGATCTGACGGCCGCAGAAATTATTGGACAGGTCTGGATAGCGGCTAAATCCTTTGACTCCCTGGGTGCCGGAAAAGATCGAGTGGTGAGTAATGTCGTCATGATGGGTATGGGTGAGCCGCTACTCAACTTTGATAACGTTGTCGATGCCATGGGCCTTATGCTTCATGATAATGCCTATGGGCTGTCAAAGCGCCGGGTGACCTTGAGCACATCCGGTGTTGTTCCGGCACTGGACCGCCTCGGCGATGTTTCGGATGTTTCGCTGGCCATTTCTCTTCACGCACCAAACGATGCGTTGCGCGATCAGTTGGTACCGATCAATAAAAAATACCCAATTGCCATGTTGCTTGATTCCGCCCGTCGTTACCTTGACAAGATGCCTGACGTGCGCCGCAAGATTACTATCGAATATACGATGATGGACCGGATAAATGATCGCGATGAGCATGCGCGGGAGTTGGCCATATTGCTGAAAGACATTCCCTGTAAAATCAACCTGATACCGTTTAACCCGTTTGCCGGTTCGTCCTACAGGCGAGTTACCAATACCGCGCTGAATCGTTTCAGGGATATCCTGCATCAGGAGGGATATACCGTGACTGTCCGAACGACTCGTGGAGACGACATTGCAGCAGCCTGTGGCCAGCTCGCCGGTACGGTGAATGACAGGACTCGTCGCAGTCAACGCTATCAACAAGAACAGCAAGTAGCGCCCGTGAGGTTTGTGGGTTGATTATAAGGTTGAGTGGGTCACAGGCGGCATGCGTATGAAGCTGAAATTGTCCTCGGTATTTTTTGTTGTCGGGCTGCTGACTGCGTTGCTTTCCGTCGGTTGTGCGACGACAAAAAGTGGTACCAGTGTTGATAAGCAGAGGGTACTGGAAAATCGTCTTGATCTCGCGATGGGGTATTTGACGAGGGGGGATCATGAGCGCACCCGTTTCCATCTTAACAAAGCAATGGAAGTAGACAGTAGCTCTCCTGCCGTGCATGACGCCTGGGCATTGTTGTATCAACAGGAAAAAGAGTTTGAAGAAGCAGAGGGCCATTTTCGGAAAGCGCTGAGTTACGACCCGAAATTTACCCGGGGGCGCAATAATTACGGTATGTTCCTGTTGAACATGGATCGCTTCGAAGATGCATACGATCAGTTTCTGAAAGGCTCCGAGGACCTCGGTTACCCCAGGCGAGCTGAACTTTTTCTCAAGGTTGGTGTGACGGCGCTACAGCTCAGCAAGCTGTCAGAGGCTGAATCTGCTTTTGAGAAAGCGCTGGATCTGGATTCGCGAATGTCTCTGGCGCATATCGAGTTGGCTGATCTGGCTTTCAGGCGGGGTGACTATCAGCTGGCACAGCAACGGTTAAATCAATACAACAGTACCAGAAGCAGCCCTACTCCACGGGGTCTTTGGCTGGGAGTCAGGCTTGCGGATAAGCTGGGTAATAGTGATGCCGAGGCTAGTCAGGGGCTGGCGTTGAGGAACCTTTATCCTGATTCGCGGGAGAATCAGGAATACAAAAACTGGTTGAATGATGAGCGAAAACCCTAGCGAAGAACCATTGCAACAGCCTGTTCCGGAGAAATTTTCACCCGGGGAAATCCTGCGTCGGACCAGAAAGGAGCGTGGATTAAGTGTCGAGGATGTCATTGATGGAATGGGTATAACGAGGGCGACTCTGAATGCACTGGAAAATGATGATTTTGACCGTTTGCCATCACCTCTTTTCGTCAAAGGTTACGTAAAAATCTATTGTGCCTTACTGGATCTCCCCGATCAGGATTTGCTTGTAAACCTCGAGCAGTCGATGAGTGATTTGGGTATTCATCAGCGAGAGCCCGCCATAAAATTCCCGCCTGCACCAAATAGAATCGGCCGTTTCTTAAAAAATGTCCTTCCCATGGCGGTGGTGAGCATTTTGGTTGTGATTGCATTACTGCTGGTCATTCAGGTGGCCGATAGAGTTAAATTACCTTTTTTTGACAGTGGCAAACCGTTGCTCGGTTCAGCCAGATCCACTGTTCTGAGTATGAAACCGGCCATGGCCTCAATGATGGATCAGGACGTCAGGGAGTCAGACGATACAATAGATAAGCAGGATAAACCGCAGAAGATGACGCTAAATGTCACCCAGCAGAGCTGGGTAGAGGTGTTCGATGCCTCTGGTGATCTTTTGCTTGCTGACCTCCAGCCACCGGGAACACGGCTAGAGGTAACCGGTGATGCACCTTTTAAAGTGAACCTGGGTTATGCGCAGGGCGTGGAAATTCATTACGACGGTAAAGTGGTGCCCGTATCCAATATCGCTGCAGATAATACGGCTTTTGTTAGCGTCGGTCTTGATTCTGATCTGGAAAATTGAAAAGTTATGCAATCCCTGTCACCCATTGTAAGAAGAAAATCACGTCAGATTATGGTGGGCAATGTGCCAGTGGGTGGTGATGCGCCTATAACCATTCAAAGCATGACCAATACAGAAACTACAGATGTGGTGGCCACGGTCTCACAGATCAATCGGTTGATTGCCGCAGGTGCTGACATCGTCAGGGTATCCGTGCCCTCTATGGAGGCAGCAGAGGCGTTTGGTGCTATCCGCAAACAGGTTGCAGTACCTTTGGTGGCCGATATTCACTTCGATTACCGTATTGCCCTCAGAGTGGCAGATCTCGGGGTGGACTGCCTACGCATAAATCCGGGCAATATAGGACGTGAAAAACGTGTTCAGGCTGTGGTCGATAAAGCGCGGGACCTGAATATTCCGATCCGGATTGGTGTCAATGCCGGTTCGCTGGAAAAAGATCTGCAAAAAAAATACGGTGAGCCGACCCCGGAAGCACTGGTTGAGTCCGCGATGAGGCATGTTGAGATTCTAGACAAGCTCAACTTTCATAACTTCAAGCTGAGCCTGAAAGCCTCAGATATTTTCATGGCCGTAGCCGCGTATCGAAAAATTGCCACTATGATTGATAACCCCTTGCATCTGGGGATCACTGAAGCAGGTGGCTTGCGTGGTGGAACAGTCAAATCCTCTATTGGCCTCGGTTTGCTTTTGATGGATGGCATCGGTGATACCATCCGCGTATCGCTTGCTGCCGACCCCGTGGAGGAGGTTAAGGTCGGCTGGGACATGCTGAAAAGTCTGAGATTACGTAGCAAAGGGGTTAACTTTATAGCCTGCCCCAGTTGTTCCCGACAAAATTTTGACGTCATTAAAACCATGAATGAATTGGAGCTACGTCTTGAAGATATTACGACTCCGATAGATGTGGCCGTTATTGGCTGTATCGTCAATGGCCCGGGTGAAGCAAAGGAGGTCGATCTCGGCCTGACTGGAGGTACGCCCAATAACCTGGTTTATATCGATGGCAAGCCAAGCCAGAAGCTTTCCCAGAACAATTTGGTGGATGAGCTCGAAAACTTAATTCGCAACAAAGCTGCCCTCAAAGCGGAACAACAAGAAAATCTCATAGCGAAATCCTGATGAAAAAAATGCAATCCATTCGGGGTATGAATGATCTGCTCCCCGAAGAGTCACCTGTTTGGCAATACCTCGAACGCTCAGTTGCGGATTTACTGGCACGATATGGTTACCGGGAAATTCGCTTTCCGGTCATCGAATCAACCGATCTGTTCAAGCGTTCCATAGGGGAGGTGACTGACATTGTCGAAAAGGAAATGTATACCTTTAATGATCGCAATGGTGAGAGTCTGACCCTGCGTCCCGAGGGCACAGCAGGTTGTGTTCGCGCCTGTGAACAGCACGGCCTGCTTTACAATCAGACTCAACGGCTTTGGTATCAGGGGCCGATGTTCCGGTATGAGCGCCCTCAAAAAGGTCGTCTTCGACAGTTTCACCAGATAGGTGTTGAAGTATTTGGCCTCGATGGTCCCGATATTGATGCCGAGTTGCTGGCGATGACATGGCGACTTTGGCAGCAGCTCGGTATTGACCAGCAGGTTGCACTGCAGATCAACTCTCTCGGCACAACGGCATCTAGGGCGCGCTATCGGGATGCGCTGGTCGAGTATCTGACGCGACACAAAGACAGTCTGGATGAAGACAGTCAGCGGCGGCTGCACAGCAACCCGATGCGTATCCTCGACAGCAAAAACCCTGCAGTTCAAGCCGTTCTTGATGGGGCGCCCGTTCTGGACGATTTTCTGGATGGGGAATCATTGTCCCACTTTCGGCAATTGCAGGCATTGCTCAAGCAGGCCGGGGTGCCCTATCAGATAAATAATCGCCTTGTCAGAGGGCTCGACTATTACGGCAAGACGGTCTTTGAGTGGGTTACCAATGCGTTGGGGGCCCAGGGGGCCGTCTGTGCCGGAGGACGTTATGATGGTCTGGTTGAACAGTTAGGCGGCAAACACACCCCTGCCGTTGGTTTTGCCATGGGGCTGGAGCGGTTGGTATTGTTGCTTGACGCGGCTGGTGTGGTGCCGGATAGTATCGCCCGGCAACTGGACGTCTATCTGGTAGCAGTGGGTGACGTGCAGGGTAAAGCCATTCAATTGGGCGAAGAGCTGCGGAGTCAGTGTCCACAATTGCGCCTACTTAACCACTGTGGCGGCGGTGGTTTCAAGGCACAAATGAAGAGAGCTGACAAGAGTAGTGCTCTTGTAGCCCTGATCCTCGGTGAGGATGAAGTGGTCAACGATTGCGTTACGGTTAAATTTCTGCGCGAAGACAGGCCGCAGGAAAGCATTGCCATTGATAGTGCAGTGGCGTTTTTAAAGCGTATTTTTTTGGTTAACGGGAGCTAGTTGTGGCAGAACATCTCAGTGATGAGGAACAGCTTGAAAGTTTTAAACGCTGGTTTAAAGAAAATGGTCTCTCCACGATTGTCGTTGTCGTATTGGCTGCCGGTGGTTATTTCGGGTGGGAATTCTGGAAAGGCTATAGTGAGAAAACGGCGCAGGCCGCCTCCGTTATCTATCAGCAAATGATGGACACAGCGCTGGTTGACCCTGGTAAGCGCCTAAATGATAGCCAAAAAGACGAAATCGGTGATCTGGCTGTTCAGCTAAAAAAAGATTATTCAGGAACACAATATGCCCGTTATGCCGCTATGTTACTGGCCAGGCTAGCTGTCGAGGACGGTGAGTTTGAAACAGCTGCTGAGCAGCTACACTGGGCAGACAAAGGAGCTGATCAGGGACTGTCACTGGTGATAGGGTTGAGATTGGCACGTATTGAAGCTGCCCGGGGAAATATAGATGCTGCCATAGAAATGCTGAATATCGAGGATGCAAAAACGATGACCAGTGCCTATTCCGAAGCGCGGGGTGATTTTTATTTGATGAAAGATGATCGGGATTCGGCTCACAGCGCTTACCTGCAGGCTTTGCAGTCTGTTGCGCAAAATGACAACCAGAGCCGCTCCATTATCGAACTCAAGCTGAAGCATGTGGCTCCGGTTTCAGAAAACGAAGCTGATTCGATGGGTGCTTCCTCGGAGAACAATGAATGAGAAACCTGTTATGCCTTTTTCTTGCCTCATTACTGGTTTCAGGTTGTGGCCCCTTAAAAAATCTCGGCAGTGGCGGTAATGCATCAGAAAAAACCGGCCCGGCCGCACTCGTTGCTTTTGAACAGGAAGTAAACATAACCAAACTGTGGTCGAGCAATACCTTGAGTGAATATGCGTCCATCAACGGCGGGATTCGTCCGGTATTGGCTGCTGGCGTTATTTATGCTGCAGATAGTGGTGGTAATGTTGTTGCAGTTGATGCGGGCACCGGTAAACAGATTTGGAAAAAAAGTCTCGATTCACCGCTGGCTGGTGGCGTTGGCTTCGGCGGTAACCTGCTGGTTGTGGCGGACACAAATGGTGATGTCTTTGCGTTGGAAGCCAAAACCGGTGAACAACGATGGAGTGTCCGGGTTACGAGTGAAGTTTTGGCCGCTCCGGCAGTGAATGACGCTGTTGTTGTGGTGCAAAGCCATGATGGAAAGCTGGTGGGCCTACACGCTTCCAATGGTGAAAGGCGATGGCAGTATGAAATTGACTCCCCTATTTTAACCCTGCGAGGCACCAGTCCCCCGATTCTGTCGGACGGCATGCTGATAGCCGGGTTCGCAAATGGCAAAATTGTGGCGTTGGCAGCTGACTCCGGTTCTCTCCTTTGGGAGAATCGGCTGGCCATTCCTCAGGGCCGAACCGAGCTTGAGCGACTGATCGATATTGATGGACGTGCTGTGCTGGTAGATGAGGTGATCTATGCCTCTTCTTATCAGGGGCGAATTGGTGCTATTGCAAAGGCCTCAGGACGCGGTATCTGGTACCAGAATTCTTCTTCAGTTCATGACCTCGCCTACGGTCTTGGGCAGGTGTATTCAGTGCAGAAAGACGATGAAGTACGTGCAATCAGAGGTAATAGCGGACAGACACTCTGGAGTAATGATCAGCTGAGTTTACGCAAGTTAAACAGCCCGGTCACCATTGAAGCCTATTTGGCAGTGGCAGATGCAGAGGGCTACCTTCATCTGCTATCACAAACTGATGGTCGATTTGTTGCACGGGTCAAAGTCGATGGTGATGGGGTTACTGCTCCCATGATTGCTGACGGACAAAAACTTTATGTGCAAGATAACGGTGGCGGGTTGACCGCTTATCAGTTTGACTGAAATCGTCATTGAACAGCTGATCTGTTTGATACTTTGATATCTCTGCCTAGGCAGTCCTTGCCGGCCAGTTGTATGCTGGTGTTGCCAATAGCTATTCACCGAGCTAAGAAACCATCAATGGGTATAAATAAATGATTCCGGTAATTGCTCTGGTTGGGCGGCCCAATGTAGGAAAATCTACGCTTTTTAACCGTCTGACGAAAACCCGCGATGCCCTTGTTGCCAATTACCCGGGATTAACCCGAGACCGTAAATATGGTGAGGGGGAAATGTTTGGCCGCAGATATATGTTGATTGATACCGGCGGCATAACAGGAGAAGAAGAGGGTATTGACACGGCGATGGCGGCACAGTCGATGCTGGCTGTTGATGAAGCAGATGCGGTGTTACTTATCGTGGACAGCCGTGATGGTCTGACTCCCGTTGACCGGCGTTTAGCCACCTATCTTCGTGAAAAAGGTCGCCTGGTCTATCTGGTGGCGAACAAGATTGACGGGGTAAATGCCGACGTCGCCATCGCTGAATTTTACGAACTGGGTTTTTCGGACGTGTTTCCCACTACAGCTACCCATGGGCGCGGTGTCAGGCATCTCATGGAAACAGTGCTGGAGCCCTTTCCCGAGTTAGAGGAGCCGATCCAGGCCGATATAGAGCGGCGCATCAAGATTGCCGTTGTCGGTCGTCCCAATGTGGGTAAATCCACCCTGGTAAACCGCTTGCTTGGTGAGGATCGCGTCATTGTCTTTGATCTGCCCGGCACCACCCGCGACAGCATTTATATCGACTATGAGCGGGATGGAAAATCCTATACGCTGATTGATACTGCGGGTATCCGACGCCGTAAAAATGTTTCCCAGACGGTGGAGAAATTCTCCATCGTAAAGACCCTGCAAGCGATTGAAGATGCCAATGTGGTGGTGTTGCTGATTGATGCCCATGAGGGTCTTGTCGATCAGGACATGCATCTTATGGGCACTGCAATCGAGTCAGGCAGAGCATTAGTGGTGGCGGTAAACAAATGGGATGGTTTGGATGCTGATGCCAGGGCCAGGATCAAAACGGAATTACAACGCCGTCTGAGATTTGTCGAATTTGCGGATATTCATTTTATATCAGCTGTTCATGGGACTGGCGTCGGACATCTCTATAAATCCATCGAGAAGGCGTACGCTTCGGCAACTGACAAGTTGGGCACCAACCGTCTAACCAGGATATTGCAGGATGCTGTGATTGAGCATCAGCCTCCCCTGGTGAGAGGGCGTCGCATCAAACTCCGATATGCCCACGCTGGAGGACAGAATCCTCCGTTGATCGTCATACATGGTAACCAGACAGCGGACGTGCCCAGTCACTATGCTCGATACCTGGAAAAAGTGTTTCGCAAGGCCCTCGACCTGCAAGGCACACCGATCAAGATTGAGTTTCGTTCGGGAGAAAATCCGTTTGCGGGGAAAAAGAACCAACTAACGACTCGGCAGTTAGCCAAAAAGAGACGGTTAATGAAACACGTTAAGAAGAAATAATAGTTTTCCAATCCGCGACCATTGCTTATCAATCAGGCTGCAGCCTGCGGCCTATCTTCAACCAACAATGCATAGCTAGTCACGAAATCATCAGGGGAACCTGGATATTTCGGGTGGAAGTGACGTAACCAGTATACCCCCAGCCCCTTAATGTCATGGGCCTCAGGTAGTACCTGCTCCGAGCGACGATAAATCATCCAGGCAATGGCAGTGGCGTACTTGAGATTTGTAATCAATTCTGCATGGGGATCCTTCAGGAAACTATGCTGGCCCGCCAGTCCACGGATTTCACTGGCCATGTGCGGGTGATGGATCAAATATTTGTCCCAAACTGCCTGATGTCTTGCTGGCGTAATGCGATAGAGACCAACGCGTTTTCCCTGGTGCCATCCACCGAGACCGGATTCCTGTGCGGCTGTACCAACCAGAAGATTTTCTTTGGCGGCGCTCCATTCGTTAAGATAACGGAGTGTTTCTCTGATGACCAAGTAACGTAGGTCTTCTGTCGTAAAAATCATGGTAGCTCCCAGTAGAACTATTCGCCTGATTGATATATTAAAAATTATTAGTATTTCTAGCATGTTAAGAGTGAAAACTCAATTTAAAATAACAATATGTGTTTAACTCTTATCGTTTAAAAACCATAGTGTGCAATAATTGATCAGTTGTTGGTGGGCTGGTCAACTCCATGTATACCCTGGTTACGTTCTGATTCCTGTTGGGGATCATAGATATCAGTATTATTACTCTGAGTTACTGCTTGGATCATCAATGCTTAATTTGAAAATATCGCAGTACTTTCGTAATTGGTCCATGCTAGTAAGTGAAAGGGGGGGAATTGACATGACATTCAGAACCGAAAGTGATTCCTTGGGGGAAATTCAAGTTCCTGAAGGTGCACTTTGGGGTGCACAAACGCAACGGGCTATAGGACATTTCCCCAATCTTGGCTACTCAATGCCTTATGGTGTTATTCAAGCGCTTGCCCTGATAAAAAAGGCTGCTGCCCTGGCCAATCTGGAACTTGGTGAACTACAGGCTGAGCAGTCCTCTCTGATAGTCGCGGCCTGTGACGAAGTGTTGAGTCACAGGCATGATGAGCAGTTCCCGCTGTCCATCTGGCAAAGCGGCAGTGGCACTCAGAGCAATATGAATATGAATGAGGTGGTTGCCAACCGTGCCAATGAGCTGGCTGGTCACATACGTGGCGAGAAAACACCGGTTCATCCAAATGACCATGTGAATCGCTCCCAGTCCTCGAATGATGTCTTTCCAACTGCCATGCATCTGGCTGTTCTCTCCGTCTTGGAAGAAAATTTGTTGCCACATTTGACAAACCTCCGGCATGCACTGGCCAAAAAACAACACGAATTCTCAGCGCAGTGGAAAGTAGGGCGAACCCATCTGATGGATGCAGCACCGATGACATTGGGCCAGGAGTTCAGTGGTTATGTTGCACAGCTGGATTTCAGTCTGAAGCAGCTACAGCAGGCAAAACAGGATCTGCTGCCACTGGCTATTGGCGGTACAGCCGTGGGTACCGGGTTGAATACGCCTGGTGGTTGGCAGGAGGCTGTGATAATGCATTTGCGGAATTTGTCGGGCATGCCTGTCGTGACGGCACCTAATAAGTTTGCTGCCCTGTCGACGCATAATGCGATGTTGCGTGTCAGCAGCGCGTTGCGCCAGATTGCTGCTGATTTTATGGTGATCGGTAATAATTTGCGGATGCTGGCCAGCGGTCCCAGAGCAGGACTTTCTGAAATACAACTGCCGGCAAATGAACCTGGCAGTTCGATTATGCCCGGCAAGGTAAATCCAACCCAGATTGAGTCGCTGACCATGATTGCGACTCAAGTGATCGGTAATGATGCGGCGGTTGCCATGGCCTGCTCACAGGGGCATCTGCAGTTAAATGTATTCAAACCCTTGATTGTCCATAACGTATTGAGCTCAGTCGAGCTGTTGGGTAGTGGTGCGGATTACTTTAGCCGTTATTGCCTGACAGGGATGGACTGTAACACCGCTCAGTTAGCAAACAATGTTGAGCGATCCCTGATGATCGTGACTGCATTGGCCCCCGAATTGGGATACGACAAGGCAGCCGAGATCGCCAAACATGCCCAGCAACAAAACCAGACTATCCGTGAAGTCCTGATAGAGCAGGACATTCTCAGTGGTGAGGCTTTCGATGCATTAATCAGAGAGCATGTATTGGTCGATCGTTAGGGCCTGTTAATACCCATTGAATAGCCGCTGTTGTTTATCCAACAATGTCCAATTCAGGCGCGGTGAGCGTGGTTTGGTGGCTCCAAATGAGCGAGGCGCAACGCCAAGTGGACATTTTTGAGTAACAACCCGTAGGGCTAGGGCCAATTTTGTCCTCATCTGTGTTATACCCAAAGCACTCACTGCGTTCATGGGGCAGGCTCTCAGTCGCTCAAATAGAACCACTATTCTCCCTCTCTCCCTCCTTCTGCCTTGTTGAGGGCAAAGTTGGCCTTCAGCAGGAATTATTCAATGGGTATTAAAAGGCCCCAACCTGGTCGTCAGGTATTTTCTGGCGGGTTTGCTGCGCTGCGTTCAATCGAACCAGTGAGCAAGACGTTGTCGTGCGCGATCTTTCACCTGTTGATCAATATAACCGGCAAGGGTGGCAACGGCGCTAGCGATAACCGCAAGGTCATCCACATAGCCTCCAGGGATGAAATCCGGAATGGTGTCTGTAGGTAGAATAAAGTAGGCCAAGGCGCTGTATACCGCGGCCTTGGCCCAGGCCGGAGTATCCGGCCGTCTGGCGGCATAATGGAGCCACAAACACTTCTCAATTAATTCCCTGCCAGCTGTTTTTGCTGCATGCCTGACTTTGATCCAGAAGTCGGTACCGGAATAGCGGAGCTTTTTTTCCACCTTGATAGGTGCTGTGCCTGTTTCTGTCACCATAAATAAAGGTTAGTCGGATCCTGATCGAAGTCAAAAACAGTTTGGTGAACAAAAAGCGATATCCAGTCAATGACTTTCGAAAAGCCTTACATTTGCTCCATTACCTCAATCCCGAGCAGGTCCAGCCCCTTGGCCATCACTCTGGCGGTGAGTTGGGCAATGGCAAGACGGCTGGATCGGGTGTCTTCTAACACATCTTGCCTGAGGATCGGACAGTGCTCATAGAATGTCATGAAACTGCTGGCCAGTTCGTAAAGATAATTACAAAGAATATGGGGATAGCCATCAAGGGCCAGTTGTTCAAGAGTCGTCCCAAACTGTAGAAGTTTCAGTGCCAGGTCTTTTTCCTGTTGTGTCGTGAAAACAATGTTTCCTGTCAAACAATCGAAGTTGATGTCTGCCCGGCGGAAAATACTGCGGATCCGGGTATAGGCATATTGTAGATAGGGAGCGGTGTTGCCCTCGAAGCTGAGCATACTGTCCCAGTCAAAAATGTAGTCGTTGGTGCGTGTTTTACTCAAATCTGCGTACTTGATGGCACCAATGCCTACTTTTCGTCCAATGGCGGCAACCTCATCGATGTCGAGTTCGGGGTTCTTTTCTCTCACTAGTGTGCAGGCGCGCTCAATACCTTCCTGAAGTAGTTCCGTGAGTTTGACGGTCCCGCCAGTACGGGTTTTGAACGGTTTGCCGTCCTTACCCATCATGGTGCCGAAGGGGAGGTGTTCCAGTGCTATCCCTGTATTCACAAACCCGGCCTTTTTTGCCAGTGTAAATACTTGTTTCATATGCAGTGATTGCCTGGCGTCGATAAAGTATAGAACGCGATCCGCCTGTAATGTCATGCTGCGGTGACGCAGTGCAGCAAGATCAGTTGTTGCGTAGAGGAAACCTCCGTCAGATTTTTGCACAATGACGGGGCTGGGCTTCCCTTCTTTATCTGCCAGTTCTTCGAGAAAGACGACCTTGGCGCCCTGGTCTTCAACGAGCAGTCGCTGTTGCTCTAGCGATTCAATAATCCCTGCCAGATCCTCGTTGTAGGCGCTTTCTGCCTTGATATCACTGTGCTTCAGCGTGACGTTGAGGTTTAGGTAGACGGCCTCACTGTGTGTGATTGAAATGTTGATAAAACGCTGCCAAAGCTGGCGGCAATGGTGGTCACCTGATTGCAGTTTGACCACGTATTGACGCGCCTTTTGCGCAAATTTTTCATCTTGGTCAAAATGTTGTTTGGCCTGTTGATAAAAAACCTCGAGATCCCCCAGAGCCAATTCAGGTCGCTCCCCTTCACCCAAATGCTCCTCAAGCTCCGCAATCAGCATGCCAAATTGGGTACCCCAATCCCCCATGTGGTTCTGACGGACCACGTCGTGACCCAGGAACTCAAGGGTACGAACCACTGCGTCACCGATAATCGTACTGCGCAGATGCCCTACATGCATCTCCTTGGCCAAATTAGGCCCGGAATAATCAACGACAACTTTCTGTTGATTCGGCACCTGTAGACCGAGTTTTTCATCTCCGATTAGTTTTTGTAACTGAGCTCCAATAAATTTGTTTGACAGGTGAATATTGATGAATCCCGGGCCAGCAATTTCGACATGATCAGCAATATCAGTCAAATCGAGATGCTTGATAATCTCGGCGGCCAAATCCCGCGGACGGCTCTTTAGCCGCTTGGCAGCTGCCATGGCACCATTAGCTTGAAAATTGCCAAACTCTGGTCTGGTACTGAGGGTGATATTGGCCGGGCAGTCATCAGGCATGTCTGCTGCTGACATGGCAGCCCGTACACGTAGTTCGATCAGGTTTTTAATACTCATAAGCGGGCAGGATGTGTCTTGTTAAGAGAAAACGGGATTGTAGTACCCCAAATCCAAAAAGCCAGTAGTGGCGGTTGATGGACAAAGGGGCTGCCAGTATAGTCGAAGATCATGTCTATGCCTGACAGTAATCCGGCATTACGTTGGTATTATCTCGAACAGTGGGTGATTTGAGATCGCTTTTTTGGTAATAGCCTTCTTCGCGTGAATATTTTCGAAACAGGCAAGTAGTTAGAACGTTCATTATTAAACGGTTTAGATTCTTTCGAGGTGGCATTGCAAGTTCAAAATATCATTGAAAACAAACTGACAGCGGCATTTACACCGGATTTTCTCCAAGTGCTGAACGAGAGCCACATGCATGCGGTTCCCGTGGATTCAGAAACGCATTTTAAGCTGGTTATCGTCTCTGGTTCGTTTGAAGGGATGCGAGCTGTTAAGCGTCACCAGCGAGTTTACCAGCTGCTATCTGATGAGCTGGCTGGTGGCGTCCATGCCCTGGCACTGCATATCTTCACGCCTGACGAATGGCGAGAGCAAAAGTGTGCACCTTCGTCTCCGGACTGTATGGGGAAAAACGGCTAGTTCCGGAAGGTTTCGATACCGTTGAGCGGAGTTTATGGCTATTGACAATTATTCACGGATAACAAAAGGGGCATAACATGAAAAAGATGCAGGGTTTACTGGTGATGCTGATGATTCTATCCCCGACAATTTATGCTGGTGGAACGACTGATACTGGTTCTGCCAGTGCCTATATTATTTCGCCCAAAGACGGAGAAACTGTGAGCAGTCCGGTAACGGTACGATTCGGCCTGCGTGGTATCGGTGTTGCTCCTGCGGGTGTCCAACGGGAGCATACAGGGCACCATCATCTATTGGTCAACGTCCAACAGTTGCCAGATATGGATAAGCCAATCCCGGCTGACGATCAACACCGTCATTTTGGTGGTGGCCAGACTGAAGTGAGTATTGAGCTGCCCCCGGGAGAGCATAGACTACAATTATTACTCGGAGACCATTCCCATGTCCCGCACAAGCCTCCAGTACTTTCTGAGCCAATAATCATTAAGGTGTATTGATCTAGCGCAAGTCGATGATTCTGTTTACTTAATCCAGATCAAATGGTGGTAGTGAAGCGCTTGGTTTAATGGCCTTGTCTTTTAGTGCTACCTTTCTGGAGAAAGTAAATGTTCAAGCAAAAAGCATTGTCGCTGGCAATTCATATGACCCTGGCCGGGAGTCTTCTGGCCGGGACCACAGGTGTTATGGCCTACGAGGCGGGAGATGTTATTGTCCGCGCAGGTGCGGCAACGGTTGATCCCAATGATGACAGCAGCCGTCTTACACTTAATGGTGCCGGGTTGCCGAACAGCAAGGCCTATGTCGATTCCGACACTCAGCTCGGTCTTACCCTGACTTATATGTTGACGGATCACCTGGGTTTAGGCCTGTTGGCAGCCACGCCCTTTAAACACGATATTAAAGCCAAAAATTTGCTGGTTCCCGGAAAGATTGATGCGGGTTCGACCAAACATTTACCACCTACCCTGACGCTGCAATATTTTCCGATGAAAGCTGAGTCCCGGTTCCAGCCCTATGCGGGGGTCGGTATTAACTACACAAAATTTTTCGAAGAGGATGTTGCCAGTGAACTTGAGGGTATTGTCGGTGCAGGAGGTAAGTTAAAACTTGATGACTCCTGGGGTGTGGCGTTTGAACTGGGTATGGATTATGCGTTGTCCGACCGTTGGGTAGTCAATGCCGCAGTGTGGTATATCGATATCGATACCGATGCGAAATTCAATTTCCCGGGTGCTGAAGTGAAGACCAAGGTGGATATTGATCCACTGGTCTATATGGTGGGTATAGGCTACAAGTTTTAACGAAGAATTTGGTTAGCTAGTTGTACAAAAGCCGGTTTCATAAACCGGCTTTTTTGTTTCTGTATCAATCAAAAGCCAGAACAAGGGATTACTACTTGAAAAACCTTAGTTGGCTAACTCGCGGAGTTTGTCCAGATTGAGCAGTTCTACTTCCTTTTTGTCGACCTTCAGCAATGCCTGTTTTTGAAAGCGACTTAATACCCGGCTGACAGTCTCAACAGTAAGTCCCAGATAATTACCGATGTCTGCACGTGACATCGGTAATCTGAATCGTGTGGCAGAGAGCTTAAGTCGGAAATTGCGGTTTGAAATACTCATCAATAGTGTTGCCACCCGCTCCTCGGCTGTATTTTTGCTGAGTAAGCTAAGAAGTTGTTGATCCCCAGTGATTTCCAGGCTCATCAACTGGAAAAAGTGGCGTTGCAGTGTGGGGATTGCAATGCTCAGTTCCTGAAGACGGTTGAAGGGGATTTCACAGACGGAGGAGGTTTCCATGGCAACTGCAGAGTTGGTGTATCGATTCTGGCCTATTCCATCCATACCGAATATCTCCCCCGGGAGGTGAAATCCAGTCACCTGTTCCTGGCCACTATTGCTGATTGTATAACTTTTGATCGAGCCACTGCGAACCGCAAAGACAGAATCGAACTCCTCACCAGCATGGTAGATATGGTGGTCCTTTTGAAGAGGTTTTCCTCGCTGAACGATTTCGTCCAGACGTTCTACTTCCTTGGTTTGCAGTGCAAGCGGGAGGCAGAGCGCATTCATGCGGCAGTCACCGCAGTGGAATGTATTATTGTGGGGGCAGACCGAATCCATCAGACATCTCTCTGAGCCTATTATGTCTCATTATAGCGACGATCATGATAACGATCATTAATGACCGTTACATCGACACGCCTGGAGACTATCGCAGAAATATCGGAGATGGTCGAGACCCTGAGTGGACAATACCAGATAATCAGATTCTCTGGTGAGCCAGCCCATAGACAGAGCATTTTGAAAAAGTTTGGCGAGTTCCGGGCATAACTTGATGGTCAGGTCACAACTGGTCAGATGCACCCTATGAAAGCAGAGCAACTGATTGACCAGTTGCCAGGGTGGCAGGTTTTGCGGTTGATGATTTGGGAAGAGGCCTGTGCAATGCACAGGTAGGTGCTTTTCATCAAGGGCCTGTCGATAGTCGTGAATTGAGTCGGTATTCTGATAGTAGCCATCACCAAATTTACCCAATGCACCAAGGCCAATACCAACCCAGTCTATCAGGCTGTCTCTGGCCATTCCCCAAGGGGTATATTGGAGAGCCTTGCTCTGGCGAAGTTGCAGAAGTTTGTGCCCTTCAATGATAAAAAAACGATCCGCCAAAAGTTGATAGTGTTGACTGCTCATTCTCTGTGAGAGTTGGCTGAGGGTTGCTGCACCCTCTATTGTCTGTAGCCCCTGTAACTCAATAACTGCCGGTTGATAGCGGATTAACTCAGTAAGCCAGTGGTCCAATGTATCCGGGTCGGCCTGATTGACCTGCAGGCAGCAGTACCACTCTCCAAAGTGAAAGTCACTGGCTGTTGTCAGGATCGATGTAAATTGTTGTTTGTGGGGCGGTATTGCGGCATTAATGGTTAGTCGGAAGCAATCAAAATGAAGTCCCTTCATTAAGGCCAGTTTTTCGGTGGTTATATCTGTAAGCGTGCATTCAAAACCGTATTCACACGCTTTCTTGTTTCGGGGGTTGAAATAACTGTTGGATAAAAAAACCAGTTCTGTGAGTTCACCCCTGTTCATGCCTTGTAATGGCCTGTTTCTGAGCCAAAATTTCACCAAAGGCTGGTATCTGAAGACAGGCTGAATCAGCTCGATCTCTCTGCTGACCAGTCCGGGATAAGTGCTATTGGCATTGCTCGGAATATAAATGTTCAGCGCAATTGGTGAGATTGACGTGCGCCGCTTCCTCAGTTGTTCCTTGGGACAACTGACCAGGGATTTGAAAAACTCAGCCTCAATATCAGAGTGAGGACAGAACAGGTTGTTGGTTGATGTCGCAACTTGCATTTGCCGACTGACTCACAGGTGACAATGGGAATAGTTGCTGAGGTTAAGCGGAATTACTGAATCTCCCCATGATATGGGTCAAATTTATGATGTTAGGATGCTTGACCCCAATCAGGAAATAGATAGAAAAAAGGCATGATTGCCGTCACCAGGTCCGGTTGATGACCTTTACTACCTATTCAGGGTGCCGGGCTCAAGGTTCTGAGGTTCTTAGAAGGGAAGCTCTACGTTATTCCAGAGACGCTTTAGCCGCGTATCGCGGCCACATCCATTTCGGTAATAACGATAACGTGCAGGATTTTTCAGATAGTAATCCTGGTGATACTCCTCAGCGGGGTAAAATTTACCGGCCGGTAGAATACGGGTGGCAATCGGGTTGTTCAGAATGTTGCTGTCGATTAATGCGCTTTTACTGTTCCGGGCGGCGGTTCTCTGTTCGTCATTCAGGGGGAAAATAGCACTGAGATACTGGCTTCCCCGGTCACAAAACTGACCTTTACCATTCTCCGGGTCAATATTTGTCCAGAAGGTTTTCAGCAACGTCTTATAGTTGACCTTTTTTGGGTCGTAGGTGACTTCAACCACCTCGAAATGACCGGTTTTGCCGCGGGTGACCTCTTCGTAGGTGGGGTTCTCGGTTTTCCCGCCCGTATAACCCGAAACGGTGCTGATCACGCCATCCAGTTTGTCGAAGGGTGGCTCCATGCACCAGAAGCAGCCACCGGCAAAGAGGGCCTTTTCTGTATCAGCGTAGGTTGCGGGGAGCACGCCAGCCAATAAAATCAGAAGAATAATTTTTTTTATCATGGGATCCGCCCGTTGATCTGTTTGGCTAAGCTGCTTTGACCCGTGAGGAGAGTCAGGGTTCAGAAGAAACTGGCCGATGTTTATTTTGGCTAATCGGGTCCGAGCGACTTACCCATAGTATGGTTTGAGGCTATGATCGGGATCCATTCCAGGTACAATTATGCCGTTTCAATCGACCCTTCAATACTTTTCGCTGCAAAGCTTCCCCGATCATTACCGTCAGGGCTGCGAGCTATGGGAGAGGGCGCTTTTATCCCAGACACTGCCGTTCACGCGGCTTGATTTCACACTCCCCTCACAGGATAACCTACTGTGTCAAACCGGGTGGATTGGTGATCTGAATGCCGAAGCTGTGTTGGTCGTCATCGGTGGTACCCACGGTATCGAAGGTTTTACCGGGACTGCGGTACAGGTTGACTGGATGCAAATGGTTGCCAATGGCCTCATAGCGCTTCCGGATCATACGGCGATGTTGATGATAAATGCGCTTAACCCGTGGGGGTATGCCAACAATCGCCGTTGTGACGATCAGGGCATTGATGTGAATCGGAATTTCATCGATTTCAGTCAGCCGCTTCCGGTAAATCCGGGGTATGAGGAGCTGCAACCTCTGTTTGGTATCTGCGATAGAGACGCCAGAGTCAAAGCCATAGAGGACTATTGTTTGAGGGTGGGCCAGCGCCCCTACGAAATTGCGCTCAGTGGTGGCCAGTTTAATGACCCTGCCGGGCCATTTTACGGCGGACAACGTCCCGGATTCAGTCGGGGGGTGGTTGAATCCCTGATTCGACATTATTCGCTTGCCAACCGTCGTTTGGCCGTTGTCGATGTGCATACTGGTCTGGGCCCCTACGGTTACGGTGAGGTTATCTGTGACCACCCACTGGGCACTGATGGCTTAATGACAGCTTTTGAATGGTTTGGCCCCGGTTGCGGTCTACCCTCGATAGGCAAGTCCAGCTCCGTGCCAAAACTGGGTCTGCTCGATTATGCCTGGCATCAGGTTATGGGGTCGAAGAGCTGCTTTGTGACGCTGGAGTTTGGCACACTGGGCACTGTGACACTGTTTGATACGCTCATCGACGAAGCCAGTGTCTGGTCCAATTCCGAGTGTGCTTCACGTCACTCAAAGGAAGTGGTGGCTGAGCAGATGAAAGCACATTTCTATCCACTGGACGACTACTGGCGTGAGGCGGTGATATTTCGCGCGAGGCAGGTGCTTCACCAAGCGCTTGTGGGGGTTTCATGAATCAGTTACCACTATCAATACGAGCTGCCTTACAGGAAGATCTCAGTGCCTTGCTGCGTCTGGAAAATAAATGCTTCACTACGGATCAGTTAAGCCGCCGCAGTTTCCGGCACTGGATACAGGCAGAAAACTGTGCATTTATCGTTGCGGAATACGGCGATGTTGTTGTCGGCTACAGCCTGATTATTTTCTTTAAAGGTACAACGTTGGCACGACTCTATTCAATTGCTACTGATCCTGATTACCGAGGGCGTGGCATTGCCAGAATATTGATGGAAGCCGGTGAGCAGATCAGCAAGGATTCCGGGAGGGTATTCCTGCGCCTTGAGGTGGGTGTGGATAACACGGCCGGGATCGCCCTCTATGAGTCCATGGGGTACCAACCCTTTGGTATCTACCGTCATTACTATGAAAATAGCAACGATGCGCTGCGTATGCAAAAGTGTATTCGCACCGTGCCACCGGTCGCCGAAAACCGCGCCATTCCCTGGATACAACAAACAACCACTTTTACTTGTGGCCCGGCGGCATTGATGATGGCCATGCGAGGACTGTCAAAAAATTATCAACCGACCCAGCATGAAGAATTGCAAATATGGCGCGAAGCCACCACGATTTTCATGACATCTGGCCATGGTGGTTGTCATCCGATCGGTCTGGCTTTGGCAGCTACCCACCGGAATTATCCAGTGGAGGTCTGGATTAATAAGGAAACCACTTTGTTTGTTGATGGAGTGAGAGGAGAAAATAAAAAACGGGTGTTGGAGCTTGTCCATCAGGATTTTGTTCTGCAGGCAAAAAAAGAGAAAATAAAAGTCCGGTATAGAGACTTTCATCACTCTCATCTGATCAGTGAGTTCAAGAAAGGCAACATACCGATTATTCTGATCAGTACCTATCGCCTTGACGGTAGAAAGGCCCCTCATTGGGTGACCATGAGTGGGTATGATGAGGATTGCTTATACGTGCATGATTCCGATCCGGATCCCGATGAGCAGAGTGCCAGTGGCCTAGACAGTCAACACCTGCCCATTGCCCATGAAGATTTCCTGAAGATGTCCCGGTTTGGCAGAAATCCGATTCGCACAGCGGTCATTGTCAGGAAGCGCACCAGTAAACGACTTGGGTAGAGATCAGTAACCACATCTCCTTGGTAACCATTTATTTTGAAGCAGCTGCCAGCAATGCGGGAATAAGTTCGGCTGCTACGGGTTTACTGAAAAAGTAGCCCTGATATTCATCGCAGCCGTGATCCTTCAGAAATTGCCACTGTTCTGTTGTCTCCACTCCCTCTGCCACGGTTTTAAAGCCCAAGCCTTTTGCGATGCCGATAATGGCTACCACAATGGCCTGATCCTCTGCGTTGTTGCCCAGTCCGTCGACAAACGATTTATCAATTTTGAGTTTTTTTACCGGATAGCTTTTCAGGTAGCTGAGTGATGAATAACCCGTGCCGAAGTCATCAATAGAAAGCGTGATGCCCAGGGCCTGTAACTGATGCAGGGTGATCAAGGTCCTGCTTGAGTGCTCCATTGCGATGCGCTCCGTTAATTCGAGCTCTAACATTGCGTGAGGCAATTGATATTTCTCAAGTATGTTATCTACCGTTTGAGAGAAGTTATCCTTGTAGATCTGTACTGCTGAAAGGTTGACCGCAACCGACGTGAGCGTTAGCCCTTCAGATAACCAGGTTGCCTGTTGCCTGACGGCGGTTTCCAATACCCAGTTACCGATATCAACAATCAGACCACTTTCCTCTGCTATGGGGATAAAGCGACCGGGATAGATCATGCCCATCTCAGGGTGCTCCCATCTGACCAGGGCTTCAACACCAAAGATTTGGCCAGATTGCATATCAACCTGCGGTTGGTAGTGGACAGCCAGCTGTTGTTTGTCAATGGCTTCCCGTAATTCATTTTCGATTAATAGTGTTTCGTTGGCGTCGCTACGCATGACTTCGTTGAATATCTGATAGTTATTGCGACCTTTATGTTTAGCCTGGGCAAGTGCGGCATCAGCGGATTGGATTAGTCGTTCAACATTGCTGCCGTGATCAGGAAAAAATGCAATACCTATACTGGCGGTGAGGGTAAGACGACGTTCTTTGATATCCACTGGGTAGGTAATGATATCCAGTAACTGTTGAGCAATCCTCTTGACTTGGCTGGTGTCGATACCCGGCAACAGCAAACAGAACTCATCGCCTCCTGCTCTACTGAGTGTCGCACTCAGATTCAGCTCTGCGGTAAGTCGCTGGGAAAGTTGCTTGAGGATCTCATCGCCAACACTGTGGCCGAGGGAATCATTGATGATACTGAAACGATCAAGATCAATAAAAAGCAGCGATACCTGCGTGCCGGACGCCTTTGCCGCTGCCAGAGCCGCACGGGCTTTCTCATTCAGCAGTGTGCGATTTGGCAGGCCAGTCAATGCGTCGTAATTGCTTAGATAGCGTATTTTCTCCTCTTTTATACGGTGTTCGGTAATGTCTGTTGATATGCCACACAGGGCATAGATCTGGCTGTTGATATCCCGCAAGGGGAGCTTGATTGACCAGAATATTCGGGTCACACCACTGCTTTTGACGGTATCGGTCTCTTCGCATTGTATGATTTCGCCGTGCTCAAAGACCTTTCGGTCATTTGCCTGTATGCACTTTACTGTGTGGGGGTCAAAAAATTTATCATCTCCAAACCCGATGACCTCTGTTTTTTCAACATTCCATAACTCGAGTATCTGTTGGTTCACAAAGGTATAGTGCCCCTTGGTATCCTTGAGATAGATGCAGGCGCCAATATTTTCCATTATGGTTTTCATGGTAGCCTCATTTTTAGCGAGGGCTGTCTCCATGGCCGTTCTTTGAGTTTCCCGGTCAAAATTATCCAATGCAAAACTGATATCACTGCTCATTTCCATGAGTAGGTTGATGGCAGCTTCATCAAAGGCTGCAGGTTTGCTGTGATAGACGTTAAGCACAGCAAAGGGCTTGCCATGTCGTTGTATGGGGAAAGCAGCCGCTGATTTCCAGCCAAACTGGCTGGCCCGTTCATGCCAGGGCCTGGTACTTGGATCAGTTAGATAGTGATTAATGACAACAGGGTGATTTTCGCGCATGGCCGTGCCAGTGGGGCCCTGTCCCTCCGGCACATCCTTGCAAATCGAGGCGCGAAGGGTATCCGTGTAATCGACCTTGCTACCGTAGCTGGTGAGGGGGGTGATATCCGCGGTATTTTCATCCAACAGGCCGATCCAGGCCATTTTCATCCCGCCAAACTCGACTGCCATCTGACATACAAGGGGAAATAGCTCATCCTCAGAATCCATTCTGACGATGGCCTGATTGACCTGGCTCAGTGCGTGATAGAGATGGCCAAGACGTAAAGCTCGACGTTGATTCTGATTTCGGCTGTGGCTGATTGTCAGAACCAACAGTGCCAATACGAGGCTGAGTGTGCCACCAGTCGTGGTGATCACCCATGGACGAGCGGAAAATATGGCCTTTTGGCGAAATGCAGGTGTACTGCTCAGTAACAATGTCCATTTTCTGTGGCCGATATTAATTTCCTGCTGATACTGCCATTCGCCCAATACTGTTCGCTGCTGATGAGGAATGGCATCACCATGAAAAAGCAGGGTGTGGCTATTGCGGGCCGAGAAGTCGTGGATTTCAATGTCGATATCCGGATCAATCTGATGTTCAAGGCCCGTTAGCAGATCTTTTACCCGAAATGGCACATCTACCCAACCCAGTAGGGCTGCTCGACGTCCCTCAGGGGTTGCCAGTTTATGATCATGCTTGTATACCGGCAGGTACATAACGAAGCCTGGAGCATCCTGCTTTGACTGATCCTGAGCCAGCGTCAACGGACTGGTGATAACGATAGTACCCGTGTCTCTGGCCATTTCGGCCGCTTCACGAGCTGCCGGGTTGCTTAGGATATCAAACCCCAGGGCGGCAAGGTTTTCACCCAATGGTTCAATATAGATAATGGGAGCCAATTCGTCTCGATTTCCGACAGGAGGCGTTATTTGGTAATTTGTTGGAAGCTCTTTGCGTATGGTAGCGAGGTGTGTCACCAGGTTCTTGCGTGTCACTAGAACAGCAAAGCCTATGCCCTGAACTCCCCTAAGATCCCTGGTGATATCCAGCGAATCAATGTAGCGCAAAAATTCAGGGTAGGTGATTTGTCCAGAACCCTGGAAAAATCCCTGTACACCGCGCATCACTACCTGATAACTATTGAGTTGTTGCGAAATAGTGGCTGCCAGTCGCTCAGACTCTGCCTGAAAATTCAGATTGACAGCTTGGTGTTGTTGTTTCTCGAAGTGGTGCCAGTAGGACAGAGTGGCAGTGACGCCAATCAGAAGAGTGAGTCCCGACAGCAGCCATGGCAAACATTGGTTGTAAAATTTGCGCGGTGGGTTGATGTTCATGGCTGGAGACTGTATTCCTTCGACATGACCCCGAAAGTCGATCAGTCTCCATATAACCACCGTTTGGAAAACATGACAATCATCATGGCGCAGGGCGGACTTAATAAGCCAAATTACGCCAGTGGTTTACAATCTGTCGATAAAATATCGGCAGACTGCCTCGTGACCGCGATTAACGACACTTTTGACAGTGGTGTCCGCTGCAGTCGTTACCTGAAAAATACAGGTTGCCTGGACAGACCGCTTGTAATTGGAGTAGGAAGCAGTTTCAACTGTTTCTGCTCGGGTCCAACGATAGATTTTCCCGCCTCCCGGTAGCTCTGTTACAGAGTCCGGTGTTGGCAGTTTCTCTGCCAAATCATCGATAAAAAGGCCATGCCACTCTCCCGGTTGTGTTGAGCTGACGCTGGTGTCAGTGGATGAAGTTGTGCAGCTGGCGACAAATATACAGGCAGTGAAAATTACCAGGTACAAGTAGGTGGTAGAGTTCATTTTTCTGGCAGCCAGTATCATTTCTGAGCATTACAGATTACTAAAAGTAGTCGGATCTTGTTAGACGGTAGCAGAAGTTGACCCGGAAACAGAGACCCATGGTCTCTGACTCGGGTTGCAGGGGGTAGAAGAATACGAACGGTGGGTGGAGAGAAGGGCGATGAACTGGATTGACCGGTCACGAGGGGTCATCAGTAGAAATAAAGCTCAAAAGAAGCGATTCTCTTCTTACACAACCTGCCAGTATGTCTCAGCCCAAATTGCGCTGGCTTTCATAGTCTTGAAACTGCCTTGGTGGTAGCCAACAAAGAGCGAACCGTCTTCACGGACTTTATAGACGAGCGCTTCAACGCCCTCTGTTTCTTCAGATAGTTTGAGAATAATCCAGTCGCCGCGTTTTATGTCGGGTTTATCCATAGCTATAACCTTTTTTATACTACGACAGTTTTGTCTGTCAACATGTCAAAAAAAAAGCCCTTGCAGACAAGGGCATATATGGCGGAGGGACAGGGATTCGAACCCTGGGTAGGCTATTAACCTACGCCGGTTTTCAAGACCGGTGCTTTCAACCGCTCAGCCATCCCTCCTGTGATTGTTTTTTGTGGTTTGGTGCCCGGGAAGCAACAAAGTCAACTTGACCCGGGCCACAAAATAGCGGCAGATTATACAGCGGATTCAATCGCAGACAAGGCCAAACTGCATTCGTCGACAGCTATTCCATCATTTTTAAACGGTTTCAGTTTTCGATGCCCCCACTGCTTTTTCAATGGCTGTCGTTTCCGAGGATCCGGTTTCCTTGTCCCTGTTTTGTGTTCGAGGATCATTGATCGCACGGGGAATATTAACCGGGCTAACAGTGACGGGAGAAGGTTGTGATGTGTCCAGTGGCTGTGGAAGTGGCTTGCTACGTGTGTCAGTAGCTATATCTATTTTTGCTACGGGTCGAGGGGCAATTCTTGGGTCATTGCTGGCCCGAGCAGGTTGCTTCTGAGCATTGTAACTGGCCTCAGTTACAGATTCCTCGGTGGTTTCAGAAACAGCTTCATCTGCGGTGTCAGGAATAACAGCATCGTGCAAGGGGGTTAGGGTTTCTTCACCGGTGGCGGTTCCCATGTCGGTATCAGAAGATGATGACTCCGCTTTTGCAAGAGGCTCGTCTGCACGGAGCTCGTCGACTTCGGAGGTCTCGGTATTTCTTCTGGCAGGTTCTGTCTCTTCTGCTTTTTCTTCCTCTGCGTTCGTCTCGGCAGACTCGATCGCTTCAATGTCCGGTGTGTCATCTGCCTGTTCGTTGACCTCAGTGGTGGCTTCTGACATGGGCATTTCAGCATTTTCGTGATTTGCAGCGTTGTCAGAATCCACTGATAGATTTAATGGCCCCTGGTTGTTAGCTTCTGCCTGATCCGACACCATTGTTGTGTCATTAGCAACCGTTGGTTCGGCCAAATCTTTATCTGACTGCCTGGATGGTTTGTCAGTATCGCTGGACAAAGGGCTTTTTTCCGTGTGAGTCGCGGTTTTTGTCAGGTCGGTTAATGGTTCCGCCTGCAGCGTTTCACCGACCGGAGCCTCAACAGCTGCGAGTAGTTCCGCTGGAACTTCCTGGCGTTGACGACGTTGGCGAGGAGCGCGTCGTTTGTCGCCCTCCCGGCGGGGTGGTCGGGTGCTGCTGTTTGTGGACTCCTCTTCCCGATCAGCCTTTACGGTATCCACCTCAGGTTGTTTTTCCTGCTGAGGTTTGCGGTTCTGCCGGGGCTGCCGGGTTTTCCTTTCGCCATTTTCGGGCGTATTGGCACTATCGCGCTGATCGGTCTTTTGGCCGCCTGGTTTGTTGCGATTGCGGTTGTTGCGGCGAGCATCAGGGCGACGGTTGCGCCCCTGAGAGCGGCCATCGTTTTTATCGCGTTCTTTTGAACCCGGTTTTTTGTCGTGTTCAACCGGCTTTTCAGCTTTACCGAAGAGCAGGGTGACCAGACGGCGCAAGAGTCCGGGCTTGCCAGTTTTTTCGACAATTTTTGTGATTTTTTCTAGAGGTACTGGCGCCGGTTGAGAGGGTGTTGGCGTTTTGACCGCCGGCTGTAAAGCGGGGGGGACGGGTTGGACATGGTCATTCTCCGGAGCGGCAAAATCCTCGGATAATGTATTGGTAAGACGGTAACTATACTCGCTGGCAAGACCGTCCTGTTCCCGAATACGCTGCACTTCGAAATGTGGTGTTTCAAGGTTCTCGTTGGGAAGAATAATGATTTTCGAGCCGTGGCGTTTCTCAATCTCAAAAATCTCTTTGCGCTTTTCATTCAGCAGAAAGGTCGCCACTGAAACTGGGGTTATTGCCCGGATTTCGGCACTGAACTCTTTTTGAGCCTCTTCTTCGACAAGGCGAAGAATAGACAGGGCAAGTGAGCGGGTACCCCGGATTGTTCCCTGGCCAAGGCAGCGTGGGCAGACTTTCGAGGTGGTCTCTTCCAATGATGGCCGCAACCGTTGACGGGACATTTCAAGCAAGCCAAAACGAGAAATTTTACCCACTTGAACCCGTGCACGGTCCAGTTCAAGGGCGTCGCGCATACGATTTTCCACATCGCGCTGGTTTTTGGTGGACCCCATGTCGATAAAGTCAATAACCACCAAGCCGCCAATATCACGAAGTCGCAGTTGACGAGTGATCTCATCGGCGGCTTCAAGGTTGGTGCGGAGCGCGGTTTCCTCGATATCACTGCCGCGCGTTGCTCTGGATGAGTTGATATCAATAGATACCAGCGCCTCGGTGATATCAATCACAATAGAGCCGCCGGAGGGTAGTTTTACTTCTCGCTCAAAGGCAGTTTCTATCTGGTTTTCAATTTGGTAACGATTGAATAGGGGTAGTGGATCTTCGTAGTATTTCACCCGGCTCTGAAAGTTGGGCATAACCTGTTTGATAAATGCCGAAGCCAGCTCATAGGCTTCCCGATTATCCACGATAACTTCGCCGATATCCTGTCGCAAATAGTCTCGAACAGCACGAATAATGACGTTGCTTTCCTGAAACAGAAAGTGAGGGGCCTTGCAGTTACTGGCCTCGACCTGAATGGTTTCCCAAAGTTGCAGCAGGTAGTCAAGATCCCATTGCAGTTCCTCCGCTGAACGCCCGATTCCAGCTGTGCGGACAATAACGCCTACCCCACTTGGAATTTGCAGGTCTCGCATCGCGGATTTCAGTTCCGAGCGTTCCTCTCCTTCTATGCGTCGCGAAATGCCACCAGCTCTGGGGTTGTTCGGCATAAGGACCATATATCGACCTGCGAGGCTGATAAACGTGGTTAATGCAGCCCCTTTATTGCCGCGTTCTTCCTTTTCAACCTGGATGACGACTTCAGTGCCTTCCTTGATAACATCCTGAATCTTGATGCGACCATCGGCGTCTGATGATTTTCTGGAAAAGTATTCACGTGAGATTTCTTTCAGGGGAAGAAAGCCGTGGCGTTCTGCTCCATAATCCACGAAGGCGGCCTCAAGGCTGGGTTCAACCCGGGTTATTCTGCCTTTGTAGATATTTGCTTTACGTTGTTCTCTGGTACGGTTTTCCAGGTCGAGGTCATAGAGACGTTGTCCATCGACCAGTGCTACCCGAAGCTCTTCTGGCTGGGAAGCGTTGATAAGCATGCGTTTCATTGAAGAATCCTACTGTCTTGCGCCTAACAAGAGCAGCAGAAGCACCACTATAAAATGAGCAATATAACTGGATAAATAGCAAAGCAGTGTATACCGCCTATACGTAGAAAGACGGTAGAAATAAGGTCATAACCCTTTGTTTTTAAACACTTTAGTTTTATCAATCACTGATTCTGTCCGGTTTTCCCATCGAGTGTTCAACTTGATTGCTATGGTGCCACTTATTCGTTCAAAGAGGCAAAAGCCAAGCGGTAAAGATTGCTAATGTAACCGGCAACTGGCAGGCGAAAATAGCACATATCTGGCTGGCAATGCCTGGTGAACGATATATCGTTCAAAAAATCCTGTGGTAACCTCTGCGCATTCAGCGCGGTTTTCTGTGGCAGCTGTCCTCGCTGGTTTTCGGGACAACTGGCGTAATAAATCAAAAGGGCTTTCGCCGCGTTGAGTGGGGCTGCCCTGTCAATATTGACTTGGTGAGAGCAGTCGTCTTTGCCGAACTAATTTCGGACCCAATCCAACGTGCAGCCAATATATCAGCAATTGTCTTTCTCTTCAATTTACAGTCCTGTGAAAATTGGGTTAATTGCATGATTATCAGTGATTTTTTTCTTCTTCATGGATGCTGCTGGCCGGGCTAGCTGCTAGAATTCATCTCCTTTTCCTGGGCACACCCTATGAATGAGATACAAAACGGCTCTTTAGGGGTCCATTTCGTTAAAATTGACGAGAACCATGACGGTCAGCGAATAGATAATTTTCTGCTGGGTCGGTTGAAAGGCGTGCCGAAATCGCGAGTCTACAGAATCCTTCGCAAAGGTGAAGTACGTGTGAATGGTTCCCGGGCCAAAGCAGAGTATCGCCTGCAAATCGGTGATGCGGTGCGAATCCCACCTGTTCGGGTAGCGGGACGTGATGTGCCAGCAGGTCCTAGCCCAAAGCTTCAGCAGTTACTTGAGCAGAATATTGTCTACGAAGATGCTGCGTTTCTGGTGGTCAATAAGCCGGCTGGCCTGGCGGTTCATGGTGGCAGTGGTGTCAGTCTGGGCCTGATTGAGTCGCTGCGAGCCACCAGGCCTGCTGCCCCATTTCTGGAATTGGTTCATCGGCTGGATCGGGAGACCTCCGGTTGCCTGATGATTGCCAAGAAGCGGTCCATGCTGCGTCACCTGCAGGAAGAAATGCGTGCCGGTAGCATAGCCAAAGTCTATCAGGCGCTGTGCTGTGGTAGTTGGCCGAAAGGGATGAAACGGATCAGTGCGCCACTGCGTAAAAATGAGCTGAAATCCGGTGAGCGGATTGTCAAGGTGGATCCGGAGGGCAAGGCTTCGGTCACACATTTTCAGGTTTTGCATCGCTATCGAGGCGCGACTTTACTCGAGGTGGCTTTGGAAACAGGGCGTACCCATCAAATCCGTGTCCATTGCCAATTTGCAGGTTGCCCGCTGGCGGGGGACGAAAAGTATGCAGACGTTGAGTGTAACCGCCAAATGCGGCAGAAAGGCCTGAGGCGTATGTTTCTGCATGCGGGGCGGCTGGACGTCAGTTTGCCCGATGGCCAGTCTGTTGAAATTCGCGCACCATTGCCCGACGATCTGGCCGCTTTGTTGGCTAATCTGGAGTAGCTGTCTGTGCCCAAGCTTTTGATCTTTGACTGGGACGGTACACTCTGTGATTCGCTTTCCCGTATTGTCCACTGTCTTCGTTGTGCTGCGGAGTCGGTCGGTTTGCCTCCCCCTTCCGAGCTGGATGCCCGCAATATAGTGGGGCTGGGGATGGTGGATGCATTGACCACCCTGTTTCCGGGCATGGCGCATGAGCAGATTGACGCTATGCGGGACAGCTATTCCCGCTATTTTGTCGAAGCAGATCGTGAGCCATCACCTTTTTTTAGTGGGGTTTCTGAAACCCTGTGTCGTCTCAAAGATCAGGGCTACCTGCTCACTGTTGCGACCGGTAAAAGTCGTCGTGGTCTGGACAGGGTATTGCGGGCCCGCCAGCTGGACCGGTTTTTTGACGGCACCCGTTGTGCCGATGAGACGGCAGGAAAGCCTCACCCTTTGATGCTGATTGAGCTTATGAAAGAATTTGAGTGTTCCCCCGAGGAGTCAATCATGATCGGCGACACAGAATATGACTTGGCGATGGCTGCCAACGCCGGAATGTCGAGTATCGGGGTAAGCTACGGCGCTCATGATTCGAGGCGATTGAGTCAGTATCGGCCGCTGGCGTGTCTGGATAAGTTTTCAGATGTTGAGCTGGTTATAAAAAATATAAAAAACAGTAAGTTATAATTGTTTTTTAAATATTACTTTAAAGTATTCATCAGCATTCGATTCAGGCTGATCAGAGGTAATCCAATCAGGGCGGTGGGGTCACTGCTGTAGACAGCATCAAACAGCGTAATACCCAGTCCTTCACTGCGGAAGCTGCCGGCACAGTTATACGGGGTATCATTTATAAGGTATTCAGTAATCTCAGTGTCACTTAACTGGCGAAAGATAACCTCCGTTATCACCATGTCTACCTGACTGTGCTGGGTAGTGCTATCCAGTAATGCCAAGCCAGTCAGGAAGTGAACCTTTTTGCCGGACTCTGAGCGAAGCTGGTTAAAGGCGTTGTCAAAATTGCCCGGTTTTGTCAGCAGTTTTCCTTCGTTAACTGCGATCTGATCCGAACCAATAATCAGGTGGTTATCAAAACGGTGGGCGACTGCCATGGCCTTTTCCAGCGACAGGCGTCTGACCAGTGCTTCAGGGGATTCTGCTGGTTGAGGCTGTTCGTCAATGTCGGGCGACATGCTTTCAAATGGTATACGCAAGCGCTGCAGCAGCTCTCGCCGATAGGGTGAGGAAGAGGCCAGCACAAGGTCTTTCATGATAAAACTCCAAATGATCTTTTAATGTTCCGCGGGATATAATCAGGACTATAAAGCGGTGATATTGGACCCAGTTTTTCTTTGACAGATCAAGGTCATATCACTATTATGGCGCGCCTATGTCAATGCCCCCCATGAGAAGCTTCCTGCCGCGGATGTTAGAGCCCCGCCGTCTTGCACATCAGGGTGTGGCGATTTCCGGCGTGCTGGATCAGGCTTTCTGTGACAGGTTGACAGAGGCAGTAATTGATATTGTCGAACCCATTGACGTCGAACTGAGGTTTGATACAGCCGAACAGGGTCGCAGGGTAATGACAGGCACAGTTTCAACCTCTGTATTGATTCCTTGCCAGCGATGCCTGGAGGCGATGCCGTTAGCGCTTTCTACAGAGTTCAGGTTGGGTATAGTCTGGTCAGAGGAAGAGGCTGCATCGTTGCCTAAAGACCTGGATCCATGGCTTGTCGACAGTGAAGCCGCAGATGTGGCTGAAGTGCTTGAGGATGAATTACTTTTAACATTGCCGTTTGTGTCCTATCACTCCAAGGATCAATGCAATGAGGAGGCCGGTTACTCTACGGGAGAGCATCCCGCTGAAGAATCCGCTAAAACCCCTTTTGGTATTTTGAAGCAACTGAAGAACAGTGGCTCCAATAATTAACAAGTAGTATTTTCAGGAGAAAGAAAATGGCCGTTCAAAAAAGTCGTAAAACCCGATCCAAACGCGGTATGCGTCGTGCTCACGATGCCCTGACGGGCCCCACTCTGTCTACAGATCCCGTTAGTGGTGAAAAGCACCTTCGACATCAGGTTACTGCTGACGGCTTCTACCGCGGTAAGAAAGTGGTTTCTTCTGCTGAAGACTGATCCGCTGGGTTAGATTTGTTATTTTTGGCTGGCTCATACTGTCTTGCCATTGACGCCATGGGCGGGGACTTCGGTCCTCGCGTAACTGTCCCTGCGACCCTCGATATTCTTCGCCAGCAGCCCAATCTACGGGTTGTTCTCTTTGGCGATGCACAACAGATCCAGCAACAACTCCGCCTTGCTGATGATCATTTTCCTGAACGTCTTCAAGTCCGTCATTGCTCTCAGTTTGTCTCTATGGATGACAAGCCGTCATTTGCCCTTCGCAATAAAAGGGATTCGTCCATGTGGCTTGCTATTGAGCAAGTTGCAAACAAACAGGCGGCGGCCTGCGTCAGTGCGGGCAATACCGGTGCGCTCATGGCCATGTCGTTGTTTCAGTTGGGGGCCTTGCCCGGCATTAGTCGCCCAGCGATCGGGGCCCGGATTCCAACTGCTCGTGGATTTACCTATTTGCTGGATATGGGCGCTAATTTAGAGTGCACCGCAGAGCAGCTGTACCAGTTTGGACTGATCGCATCTCTGGTTGCTGCCGAGGTGGATGGCAATACCAGCCCGGCGGTAGGGTTGCTGAATATCGGTGTGGAATCACTTAAAGGGAAACAGGAAATCCTCGATGCCGCAGCTTTATTCAATACTAATCCCGATATTCATTACATAGGATTTGTTGAGGCCGACGCACTCTTTAACGGAGAAGCCGATATCGTGGTTTGTGATGGTTTTAGCGGCAATATTGCTCTGAAAGCTGGCGAGGGTGTGGCAAAACTACTTCAGAAGCAGATCAGGGATGCCTTGGGAGAAACTGTATTGGCCCGGTTTGGTGCATTGTTTCTGAAACCCGCCCTCGGACGGTTACTTAAACGTGTTGACCCGGCACGGTATAATGGCGCCAGTTTTCTTGGGCTGCAGGGTGTTGTTATTAAAAGCCACGGTAGTGCTGATCAATGGGGTTTCGCCAGAGCAATTGAGGTGGCCCTCAATGAAGCAGAGCGGGACCTTCCAGCATTGATTGAAAAGCGACTCTCCGAGAATAATCAATCAGCTGTTGTAATACAGAGGTAATCAATGAAAAATAATCTGGCGTTTGTCTTTCCGGGTCAGGGGTCCCAGAAAATTGGCATGCTCTCTGAGTTGTCAGAGAAGTACGCAATGGTACAGGATACTTTTGCTGAAGCTTCGGATGTGCTCCATTATGATCTCTGGGATATGGTGCAAAAGGGTAGCCAGGAAGACATTACCCTGACAGAGCGCACCCAGCCCTTGCTCTTGATCGCCAGTGTTGCAGTCTGGCGAATATGGCAGCAGGAAGGGGGTGCCCGTCCGGCCCTGATGGCGGGCCACAGCTTGGGCGAATGGTCTGCCCTGGTCTGTTCTGGTGTCGTAGCTTTTGAAGATGCCGTGCGCCTGGTGCGTAATCGTGGGGCCTACATGCAGGAGGCTGTACCCAGGGGCGAAGGCGCTATGGCTGCCATACTGGGTCTGGACGACGATTTGATTGAAGAAATCTGTGCAAAGGCCTGTGAGGGACAAGAGGTGTCTGCAGTCAACTTCAACTCCCCCGGTCAAGTGGTTATAGCGGGGAATTCTACGGCCGTTGAACGCGCGATTGAAGGTTGCAAGGCGGCCGGCGCCAAACGTGCCATGCCGTTGCCCGTCAGTGCGCCATTCCATACTGGTTTGATGAAGCCCGCTGCGGATCGTCTGGCCACCGAAATTCTGGCGACCCAGTTTTCCGCACCGGAAGTATTAATAGTTCACAATGTCAATGCAAAAACCGAGTCTGATCCGGATCGTATCAAGCAATTGATGATTGAGCAGATTTTTAAGCCGGTACAGTGGGTGGAATGCGTCAATACTCTCGTTTCTGCAGGTATTGATACCGTGGTGGAGTGTGGTGCAGGCAAGGTATTGGGGGGCTTGTGCAAGCGTATCGCTCCCTCATTGACGACATATGCCACAGAAGACAGTGATAATTTGACCAAATCACTGGCAGGGTTGTAACTGCCTGCCAGTAGTAAAGGAGTAGTGATGAGTGTTATAGATAAAGTGGCTCTGGTTACCGGTGCTACCCGGGGGATTGGTGCGGCAATTGCCGATGGCCTGGGTGCGCAAGGTGCCATTGTTGTAGGTACGGCAACTTCCACATCCGGAGCAGAGCAGATTTCCGCCAGATTTCGCGAAAAAAACATCAAGGGAGTTGGCATGGTGCTTGATGTCGCCAGTCAAGAGTCGGTTGACGGAGTGCTGACAGCTATAATCGAATCCTATGGTGCGCCGTTGATTTTGGTTAACAATGCGGGAATCACCAAAGACAACCTTCTGATGCGGATGAAGGATGAGGAGTGGTTTGATGTGATTGACACGAATCTCAACTCACTCTATCGCTTATCCAAGGCCTGTCTCCGTGGCATGAGCAAGGCCCGCTGGGGCAGGATTGTCAATATCAGTTCTGTGGTCGGTTCCATGGGTAATGCGGGGCAAACCAATTACTCTGCTACCAAAGCGGGTGTCGGCGGTTTTACCCGCTCTTTGGCTAAAGAGCTTGGGCCACGCAACATTACGGTAAATGCCGTCTCCCCGGGTTTTATTGATACTGATATGACAAAGGAGTTGCCCGAAGCCAGCAAGCAGGCAATATTGTCACAGGTACCACTGAATCGTCTGGGTTCAGCTGAAGAGATTGCCGCAGTCGTGAATTTCTTGGTTGGTGATGGCGGCAACTACATTACCGGCGAGAATATACACGTAAATGGTGGCATGTACATGTCTTAACTTTTTGAAATATAAAATAAAAACAGGATTTTCCTGAAACCGGTTACACACCGGGGTTTTTACAGGTAAAATGCGCGCCAGATGTGCCGTTAATTACAGATTTCTTGTTGTTGGGTAAATCTACACGCCAAGCAACAGACTAGCCTATAAGATTTAAAGGAGAGAATAAATATCATGAGCAGCATCGAAGAACGTGTCGCGAAAATGGTCGCAGAGCAATTGGGCGTCAAAGAAGCAGATGTAAAACCCGAGTCTTCCTTTGTTGAAGATCTGGGTGCTGACTCCCTGGATACCGTTGAGCTGATCATGGCTCTCGAGGAAGAGTTTGATACTGAAATTCCCGATGAAGAAGCTGAAAAAATTGCTACAGTTCAGAATGCGATTGATTACATCAACGCGAATCTCGGGTAACAAAATTTACTAATATTGATTGCTAAAAAACCGCTCTCACTGAGCGGTTTTTTTGTACCTGTCTTTTGCACGTTTATCTGTTTTAATTTGTACCCATGAATAACCACTCTCCCATCACCCAGATAAATGGTGAAGACACCAACTGCGTCAATGCGTTTGATCGTGGTCTTTACTACGGACACGGTCTGTTTGAAACAACAAGGCTGTCCGGCGGCGCTATTCCTCTCTGGTCATTACATTGTAAGCGGTTGGCTGCAGGTGCCAGCCGCCTGGGAATACCCTGTGACGAGAGAATGCTGGTGGAATATCGGGATACCCTGTTAGCACAGTGCCCGGATAACGGTATTGTTAAAATTGTCCTGACGGCAGGGGTTGGTGGGGCAGGTTATCGGCCACCGGAGTCCGTTTCTCCCAGCTACCTGTTTCAGTGGTTTCCGTTTCCCAACTACAGCTGTGACTGGTCTTCCACCGGAACACCCCTTTTTTTATGCAAGCACAAACTGGCGATTTCATCTTCGCTGGCCGGAATGAAACACCTCAACCGACTCGAACAGGTGTTGGCCAGAGCTGAGTGGGGAGATGAGTATCCCGAAGGACTATTGCTAGATCAGCAGGGGCTTGTGGTTGAGGGGGTGAGCAGTAATCTTTTTTGTTTTCGTGAAGGTCAATGGGTTACTCCGATCCTTGCGGACTGCGGTGTTGCCGGGGTGATGCGTGAATACCTGATGTCGGTACTGCTACCGGCACTGCCTGTTCCAGTGACAGAATCACGAATAACACTGGAACAGCTGGTCTCTTCCGAAGAGGTATTCCTGTGCAACTCGGTCGTTGGCATATGGCCCGTGGTTTCACTGGCTGATCGGTATCATTGGCCGTTGGGTGAGCATGTCAAATCCATTCAACAGCGACTCAAGGAAGCTTTACCGTGTTACGGGTGATGCATCGTTACTTCCTGCTTGCGATATTCACGTTTATGCTCGCTGGTATCAGTGTTTTCCTGGTCATCAATTGGCACCTGGATAGTCCGATGCAGGTGGGTGAGGATGAATTTGTCTTCACTGTTCCCTCGGGTTCCTCGCTAACCCTGTTATCTCTCAGTCTGGCAGAGAAAGGCATGTTGAAGTGGCCTGAGGTACTGATTGTCTGGAGTAGAGTTACTGGGCAAAGCACGATCAAGGCTGGAGAGTACAAACTACAGCCGGGTGATACGCCCAGAGAACTGCTCGACATGTTGACGGAAGGCAGAGTTGTCCAGCATCAGATTACTTTTCCCGAGGGTTTGCGTTTTTCTGAATGGCTGCATTTGCTGAATCAGCAATCGGGGTTGGTTAAATTGTTGACGGGGTTGAACGATGGTGAGGTTATCGAAACCCTGTCGCTGGAGATTGAACACCCCGAGGGTTGGTTTTTTCCTGATACATACAGTTATAGTTATGGCGACAGTGATCGTGATATTTTGTCGCAGGCCCACCAACGAATGCAGGCGGTGTTGGCCGAGGAATGGCAACAACGGACGCCAGACCTACCCTTTAACTCGCCCTACGAGGCCTTAATTCTGGCATCGATTGTGGAAAAAGAGACGGGAGTCACCAGTGAGCGGGGTGAGATAGCTGGTGTTTTTGTGCGACGACTTAAACGTGGCATGAAGCTGCAGACAGATCCCACCATCATTTATGGGTTGGGGGATGACTATCAAGGGTATATCAAGCGCCGGCATTTGCAAAAAGCGACGCCCTATAACACGTATATTATTAATGGGTTGCCTCCCACGCCAATTGCAATGCCGGGACGCGGTGCGATTCACGCTGTGTTAAATCCCCAAGAGGGTGACAGCCTGTTTTTTGTGGCAAAGGGCGATGGCAGTCACTACTTTTCCGCCAGTTATGAAGAACATTTGAAAGCCGTCCAAAAATTCCAGTTGCAGCGGCGCTCCGATTACCGCTCAACCCCCCGCTAGCGAGCATAATGAATACCATTGAGATGAAGCCTGAAAGTGCCAAGTTTATCACCGTGGAAGGAGGCGAGGGTGTTGGTAAAAGCACCAATATGGCCTTTATCGGTGAATGGCTTGAGCGTCACAATATCCCCTATATTGCCACCCGAGAGCCGGGAGGGACCCCGCTGGCTGAAGAGATTCGAGCGTTACTGGTGAAACCTAGGGCGGAGCCGGTGGCGGAAAATACCGAGTTGTTGCTGATGTTTGCTGCTCGCGCTCAACATATAGCAGAAGTGATTATGCCGGCATTACGCCGCGGCCAGTGGGTTCTCTGTGATCGCTTTACCGATGCTACCTATGCCTATCAGGGAGGTGGACGCGGGATCGACAGAGCAAAAATTGCGCAGCTGGAAAGCCTGGTGCAGGGAGAGCTGCGCCCTGACATGACATTACTGTTGGACATTGCTGTCAAACAGGGATTGGCCCGGGCAAGGGAGCGTGGTGAGCCGGATCGTTTCGAACGGGAAGAGCTGGTTTTTTTCAACGCTGTTCGCGATTGTTATCTGCAACGTGCCAGTGAAGAGCCGCACCGATATCGCATTGTTGACGCATCGCTGCCGCTTGCCGATGTGCAGAGCTCTCTGGCCATGCATCTCAAGCAATTTTTGGAAAGTGGTGCGTGATGTTGCCCATAACCGAGCCTTATCCCTGGCAACAAAACCAGTGGGCGGAGCTGAACAGGCTGATCAGTCAGGAAAAATTGCCGCATGCCCTGGTTCTTTGTGGACCTCGATATCTCGGTAAAGAACAATTTGGCTACGCCCTGGCGCAGAGGCTTCTTTGTGACAATCAACAAGGGCAGGTGGCATGTGGTGTCTGTAAACAATGCTCGTTGTTTACTTCGCAAAATCATCCGGATGTTTTGCGGGTATTACCGGAGGAAGAAGGTAAGGCTATCCGGGTTGACCGCATTCGTCAGTTGAGTGAATTTACTGAGAAGACAGCACAGCAGAATGGATGGAAGATTGTGATCATTTCACCTGCAGACGCGATGAACATGAATGCGGCTAATGCCCTGTTGAAAACACTGGAGGAGCCAGCCAGAAAAACACTGTTGATACTGGTCTGTCATCAACTTTCAAGGTTGTCAGCGACCGTGCGGAGCCGCTGCCAGAAAATTGTTTTTCCCGTTCCTGCCCCGGCTGAAGTTCATGCCTGGTTGTCATCGAAGATAGCGGATTGCGATAGCAATGAGGCTGAGTTATTGCAGTATGCCGAAGGCCGACCCTTGCTGGCGTTGGAATTGCTTCAGACAGACCTGCTGGAGGTACGACGCTCCTTCGATAAAATGCTCGATGAGCTGGCCTCTGGGCAGTTGAGCGCTATTGCCGCAGCTCAAAAGTTTCAGTCTCTCGACACATTGATGGCGATCGACTGGCTATACAGTCGGCTGGCTCTGGAATTGAAGACAAAAAAAATGCACCCCGGCACCTACCGCTATCTGGATCGACTTATACAGATAAAAAGACGACTTCAGGCGGGGGGCAACCCCAATAAAGCCTTATTGTGGGAGGAGCTGATGCTGGATTGGCAACTTCTATTATCACTGGCTCCATCCAGACGGGCAGGGTAAGCTTGAGACGTATGTCTGTTTAAAGAGGTAGTCAGGTTGACTGTCCCCAACGTTTGTATAGTAGACTTCTGTTAAATTTTTCGGATTGATTATGGATATGGAAGCGTTTAGTGGTAGCGTTCGAAATGGTATTTTGAACCTTTCGATCAAAGACGAGCAGGCGCTATATGCTGCTTACATGCCGTTTGTTGTCAATGGCGGTTTATTTATTGCTACACGAAAAAACTACAATCTTGGTGATGAGGTGTTCATCTTGCTGGATCTCATGGAAGAACCGGATCGTTTGCCCCTGACCGGAAAAGTTATCTGGATTACCCCGAAAGGCATGGGCGGCAACCGTCGCGAGGGTGTCGGCATCCAGTTGAATGAAAAACACGGTGACATTCAGGGTAAATTTGAAACCTATCTGGCAGGTTTGATGGAAGCGGGCAAGCCCACCAATACCATGTAATTTCACAATCAACAGGCTTTAGACGGTGCTGGTGGATTCACACTGTCATCTGGATCATCTCAATCTGGACGACAATCACAGTTCTCTTTCCTCAATACTTGACTATGCTCGTCAGCGGGGTGTCGGTGCCTTTCTTGGCGTCGGTGTAGACCTGGACAGTTCGGCAAGACTGATTGAGCTGGCGGAATCCAACCTGGATGTTCTGGTTTCTGTGGGCGTTCATCCGCTCCAGGAAACGTTGCCAGCATTGCCTGAACCCGATGACTTGATCCGAATCGCCAGCCATCCGGCCGTCGTGGCAGTGGGAGAGACAGGCCTTGATAACTATTACAGCCCGGACTCAGCGGCGTGGCAGGAAGAAAGTTTCATTCGCCATTTAAAGGTGGCAGATCAACTGAACAAACCCGTGGTCGTTCATACGCGACAGGCCCAACAGCAAACGCTGGCCATTCTGCGAGCGCATGTAAATCAGGATGTCGGCGGGGTTTTGCACTGCTTTACCGAGACCTGGGCAATGGCTGAAGCCGCCATAGCGATGAATTTTTATATTTCCTTTTCCGGAATTATTACCTTTCGCAATGCCGCTGCCTTAAGAGAGGTGGTCAAGAGAGTGCCGCTCGATAGGTTGTTGGTGGAAACGGATGCGCCCTGGTTGGCACCGGTACCCTATCGTGGAAAACAAAACCTGCCCGGCCATGTGGTAGAGGTTGCACAGATGGTCGCCGATATAAAAGGTATTTCTTATCAGGAGGTTGCCGAAACGACGACCGATAACTTCGCAGCGCTTTTCCTTGGTGGGCAATCGTTTTCCGCTCGTAATAGTCCAGTAGTTCCCCTATAGCAAAAACTGCCTGACTGGTTGGTTTGCTGTGGTAATCACCTTAATGCACAGCTGTCCCACTTTCCTCCCGGAGCATCCATGCTTGGGAGCCTGGCAGGGGGGGTTGGACTATTTTCGGAATTGCTCGTTACCCTTCCTTGTCTTCGACCTTTTGTTTTTCCTGTGAATCAACTATCAACTGACTGGATTGGGCTATCTCTTCGTAGTCACTTTTTGCAAAAGTAAACAAGGTATTTCTATCGTTGCGCTGCACGAAGTGTTGTCCATTATTCTCGTGGAATGTATAGCGCCATCTGTTATCACCAGATATGACATCCAGCTTTACGGCATGACCCTCGGCGAGATCAGGCTTGTCCTTCACCAAACCCGTCACACGGAGTTTTTTCAGGCTGCTGAGCAGGTTCTCAATTTCCTGTTGATTTTCGGTCACGGGATTGGCTTGATTTTTCAGAATGGATGGGCTTTTGTGGGATAACTGCCAGCTTGCGCCACTTTTTACCAAGACAAAGTCAGCTCCCTCAATACGGCCAACGTTGTTAGCCGCCAACAGAGACCTGTCCAACCAGTCAGTGGTTTTTGGGGGAATATCGGCCAGTTCCAGTTCTACCACATAAACCTGGTCACTCCCGGCCTTTCTTATGTGTAGTTGTTTGAGTCCCGGCGATGAGCCGATCAGAATTTCACCGAGCAGGTTTTCTCCGCTGTGGATGGCTATTCGACGTTGAGCATTTTTTTGATCCACCTCGAAACGGGAGTGGCTGGTCTGGTTTGTGGCAACCGGCCACTTCACCCGAAGTTGTTCAAGCTTCTCCAGTAAAGCATTCACTTTGTCGCTCTGGGCGAGCAGCCCATCTCCCAGTAATTGCCACTCGCCATCGTCTATGCTCTTGCTCTGGCCCAGGGAAACTGTGCCGGTCTCAGAGGTAATCGTGACCTTGTCGACATTCTCCCAGTGGATATCAAGCAGAGCCTGGGGCAGGTTGCTGTTTGATTGATTCTGGGCGTACCACCACAGACCTGCGATGATGATCAGCTGGATGGCCAAAAGGCCGCTCAACGCGGTTTTTGTATTCATCGTCTGAAGCTCCTTTATTTGGCTAACACATTGAGATAATGCTGTTGACGGGAACGCTGCTGTTTCCGCTGAAACAATGCAATAATCGCCAACGCCAAAATGGCCAGCGCATAGTTTAAATACTCCCAGAAAATCTGGGTGTCATGATCCATCGGTGGTAGTGTTCTGTTGAACTGACCTCTTGCACGAATACTGAGCATGCTGGCGTCTTCCAGCGCCCAGTCCACGGTATTTGCCATCAGCTGCATCGGATTCAGGTATTCACTGCCCGCTGCAGAATTTGCCATGGTCATGGTCTGATCGCGTAGAAAATCATTTGAGCTATATAGAATGATTCTCGCCGAGGATGGTGAGTGTTCGGTCACACTGGAAAAGCCCGCAAGGGATGTCCCGGTTTCTGTGTCGCTTGCCGCATCATCCTTTGACATTAGCGGTGATTCTTTTCCCGCAAAGTAAGAGGTGAAGCGACCTTCACTGATCACACCGAGTAAATAGGATTTCTCCTCTTTCGGTAGCGGGAACGCTGCGAAACCGTTTTCGTCAATTTCGGGCATGATATCCATGTTGTCGGATATCCAGGAGCGCTCCGAGCTGCGAATCAATTCCGTTATATCCCGATCGGCCTGCTTTTCAGCGTCGATAGTGATCGGTGAGGCCCAGGCTACCGTGACCTGCGGGATGTTGGCCGAAATTGGATTTTCCTCGTTTAGTCCTTCCCCTCGAGCGTCGATAAAATAGGGGTAGTCAATGACCCGGATTTCCTGAACCCTGTGGCCGCGCACATTACGGATCATGGGCATCGGGAAGGAAGCATTTTGAGCATCCAGAACCAGCTTGTTTTCAATGCTGAAACCGTGATGGGTCAGCCAGTCCTGAAATGCACCCTGAAGCTTTGCCACGCCAAGTCCCTGTTGTGTCAGGGTTGTAGTAAACGGCGAGGCTGAAGCGACGACGGTGCCACCTTTCATCAGAAACTGATCGATGGCAAAGAGTTCTTTGTCTTTCAAATTGTTTGGTGCTGCGATCACCAGAATATCTGCATCTGCCGATATGCTGCCGTCACTCAGGTCTTCCTGGGTAACATTGAGTTCAGCGCCGAGGGTTTCCTCCAACTGGACAAAGCGGGGAGTAGATATCCCGTATTGTTCCGTTTTTTCATCCACCTTTGGTGTTACCAGAGCTACATTTTTAGTAATGCCGGAGGCGAAGCGCTTGATACTGGCTTTCAGGTTGCGCTCAAAACTTGCCCTAGTTGGTTCTTCAAAAGGAATTTGCCTTAGCTGGTCGCCCTGTTCCAGAGTCAGGTAAAAATAAAAGCGTTCATCGCTGAATAGGCTTCTCGACATCGGCTTGAAGCCATATTTGCTGGCTAGCGCCTGTACCACCTGAGCATCGTCTGCATTGGGGGCCACATGGTTGACGACCAGTTGATCGCCAGCCTGCTGCTGGAGAGTATCGATGACATCAGTGATGGCTTTTTTATACTCGACAAGCTCCTCCGGCAGTTGTTGGTCTTCTGAAATATAAGTGTTCAGCACGAGTGTGCCGTCCACCATATCGAACAGATTGCCACCGCTGCGATAACTGTTGAGTACTTTCTTCAAACTGCGGGTGAGATCATATTCAGGATTGCGAAGCTGCACCTCAAGGCTGTTGTCGCCCTGTGATTTCACTTCAATCAAATCCTGAAAACCCAGTACTTCAAATTCGTCGCCGTATTGCACCAGGATATTAAAATAGGAGTTCACGATGGCGGACTGATAGCGGTCGGCTACCTGCAGTGGTGTCGCCCGAATGCTGTATTTGGTATTCGCTTCTTCCTCCAGTTCCGGGTTGGTAACCGGATCGAGGAACTCCACACGGACTTTGCCTTTGCCCGCGATTTCGTATTCCCGAATCAAGTCTTTCATGCGGGGTACCAGAGGTGCCAGTAACGGGTGAGTTTTACTGCTGAAATACCCGCGAATTAACAGCGGTTCCTCTACCTGATCCAGGTACTGGCGGGTGGCATCAGAGATGGAATAAATATCACCCTCGGTTGTATCAATGCGCAGCAGGTTCACTTGCCCAAGCCAGAGATTGGCCAGCACCGCATTGGCCAACAGCAATCCGGTGATCGCACGCCAGCTCTGATGCCGTGGTGTGCGTTTGAGGTTTGCCCAGCGCTCTTTTTCGAGAAAAAATGTGTTTAATGTCAGAAATACAATGATGATACTGAGGTAGTAGTAGAGGTCCCGGATGTCGATGACCCCCCGGGTAATCGAGTCAAATCGAGAGCCTGTCCCGAGCATCCTCAGCCACTCACCTGTCGTATTGCCAAATAAATCCGTAATGGTGGCCGTGCCCACCAGATAAAACAAACCACAGACCCCGACGGAACAAATCAGGCTGATAATCTGGTTATCGCTTCGGGCGGAAACAAACAAACCAATAGACAGATAGGCTGCACCTAATAACAGGGCGGCGATATAACCAGCCCAGACTGGCCCCCAATCAAGTTCGCCCAGCTGTGCAACGGTAAAGGGAAGAGGGAGCGTCATCAGTAATGCTATGGCCAATAGCAACAGGCAGCCGAGGAATTTACCCAGTACAAAATGCCACAGGGGGAGTGGTTGGGTCAGCACATGTTCCAGCGTGCCTGTGCGCCGCTCCTCACTCCATAGTCGCATTGTCAGGGTGCTTGTCAGAAAGATCAGTAAAACGGGCATCCATTCAAAAAGTGGACGGACATCCGTAATATTTCTGGAGAAGAAGGATTCGCCCCAGAAAAAAATAAACAGACTGATACCCGCGAAAGCGGCGAGGAACAGGTATGCAGTTGGTGAAGCAAAGAAAATGGCTATTTCTTTGGCGGCAATGCGGCGAATCAGGGGCAGATGTCTTTTTTCAGGCTGCATCTTTTGTCTCCTCTGCTGGTGTCTGCACCGGGGTGGTATTGACCTCCCTGAAAAGGGTTTCAAGATCACGTTTTTCCTGGCTGATGCCAAAGATATCAATGTTCGCCTGCACCAGAAGCCGGGTTATTTCAGAGACTATTTTTTGCGGGTTGGTGCCGCTCTCAACACGCAGGCGGTAGTGGAAAGGCGATTGGTTGGCTTGAGCCGTATGGTCGGGCAGTGGCTCAATAGCAAGCTCGTCTTCCAATGAAGACAATGCTGAATTCACGGCTGTTATGCCGGCGGATGCTACCAGGAGTAATGTGTTGCTTTGACGCAATTCTTCGAGCCCTGCATCGACGGCCAGTCGGCCATGTCGGATAATCAATGCCCGATCACAAATGGCGTCCACTTCCTGCATGATGTGCGTTGAGAGAATGACGGTTGCTTTGCTGGCAAGTGTTTTAATGAGTATTCTCATCTGCTCGGTCTGGGTTGGATCAAGCCCGTTGGTTGGCTCGTCCAGAATCAGTATTCTTGGCTTGCCGAGAATTGCCTGCGCGACGCCAACGCGCTGCTTGTAACCCCTCGAGAGCGTGGCTATGGGAGAAAGCAGCTTGTCGACCAGTGCGGTTTCCCGAATAACCCGCCTTATTTCCTGAACTTTATCGTCCTCCGCAAGGCCTTTCATATCACCCACATAATCCAGGTAATCGGCCACGGTCATTTCGGGATAGATGGGGAGGTTTTCCGGAAGGTAGCCGATCTCAAGCTGTGCTTTTTTGGGATCAATCTGCAAATCAATATTATCAATCGTGATGCTACCGTTATTGGGTTCCAGATAACCACTGAGCATTTTCATGATGGTGGTTTTTCCGGCACCGTTGTGGCCGAGCAGACCGACGATTTCGCCGTGATCGATTTTGAAATTCACCTCATCCACAGCTTTAAAATCGCCATAGAAGCGGGTTAACCGGGTAACTTCCAGCATGTGTCCTCCTACGCTGACGTGATTTTATTGTTTTATAACGGGGGCAATCGGGTGGTTTTCCCCGGGGGGAGGGGGGCGAGCCAATATTGGATGGCGGGATGGAGTTGCATCGCAGAATATAAACATCACTTCCGGATTTCCTGTTCTTTCGGTTGGGCTCTTTTGGCTCCAGTCGGGCTGTTCAGGCTTTCAGCTGCTCATGATTGGGGTTTGGATAAAAAATTCAAGCACTTGAAATTTACAGATGGGATAAAGCAGAAAAAGTTCCCGGAAATGATGGTGAAGTTGCTCAATCCGGCGTCACATTTTTCAATAATTCGAGACAGCCGATCTGATCAAGCTGTGTGAGCTGGTGATCATCCTTGACCAGGATGGTGCCGGCAAACCCCAGCGCATTTATCGCCAGGTTGCTGTAGCTACTTTGGCTTCGTGGAACAACCCAGATGTGTTCTCTGGTCATCAGCAGATTGTGTGCCGGTGCCAGGCCGTCAGTCAGATTGTGCAGTTCAAGTTCACTGAGCATCCTGTGATAATTCCGGCAGTTGAGCTCGGCGCAGCGTCTGATCTCATCGGGCTCGCTGCCAGCGGGATAAGCTGTTCTTGCAACTTTGTGAGGAAATGGCAGTGTTGACTGTTTGCTGCCCTTTGCAGCCAAGGGCAGGTGTTTGAACAATGACTCGAAGGGGTAGTTGTTGTCGGTCTCGTTTTCGGTCTTGGTAAAGGGGATCATCTGCAGGTGTTTGTGGGTAATGCTTGAACCGGCCTCGGGGCCGCCATTAAAAAAAACCAATCCCTGTTGGGCCTGCAGGCAAATCAACGCTGCATGAAAGTCTTCGCTGTTGAGTGGTTTACGCTGCTGGGCGAATTCCGTTGTTACCATCAGTATGTGATGGTCCATCACGTTAAACTTATTTAACAGGCAGCGGTAATGCGCTGTCAGTTCACCCACATAAAGCGCCGGTTCGTAGGGTAAAAAAGGGTCAAAGTCCTCGGGTTTTTTAATCTGGGAGGCCGCATCTTTGGTCGCCTTTGATTTGCGGGCAAGGTTGGCCACAACTCTGATTTGCAGGTGGAGGGTGAGTTGGCCAAGCATGACCGGTTGCTCGATACAGCGGGTGGGAATCGATTTAAGTGCACCGGATGAGAGGGCCGATTTCGTAACCGTCTGTACCTGTTGCCAGAGTGCTGTCCCGGAAAGATTGCTCAATGGGTTCTCCTGAATTAAACCGTTGCTGATAAGTGCCGCGCAGAAATTATTTTGCGCATGACTCAATCTGCCTGCAAGCATCAGGTTACAATTTGTTGGCTTATCAATCCGTTCCCCAATCAGGCATGCTAAATAATGACGCCGCAACGCTTTGAGAAAATTCAGCAGGTGCTGGACCGTCGCCAACCGGATCTTACGGTTATTACTGATCAGGTTCACAAGGGGCAAAACCTTTCTGCCATCCTTCGTACCTGTGATGCCGTTGGCATCCATCGAGTGCACGCTGTTTATGATACCGGCTATTTTCGTCCACACACGGGGACCGCAATGGGTTCCCAGAAGTGGGTTAAAACCGAGGTTCACCGGAAAATTACCGTACCCATTGAGCAGCTCCAGCGGCAGGGCTTCCAGGTCTTTGCCGCCCATTGCGATGAGGGGGGTGCCATGGATTATCGTGACGTCGATTACACCAGGCCAACCGCGTTGGTTTTAGGTGCAGAAAAGCGCGGTGTCAGTGGGCCGGCACTGGATAAAGTGGACGGCTGTGTGGTGGTGCCAATGATGGGCATGTCTGAATCGTATAATGTCTCGGTAGCCTGTGCGATCATCCTTGCTGAGGCGCAGCGCCAGAGGGCTATTGCCGGGCTCTACCGAGAGTGTCGTCTGCCGGATGAACAATACCGACAATTATTGTTTGAATGGTGTCAACCAGTGATTGCCAGATTTTGTCGGGCGCGGGATCTCGCCTATCCTGAATTGGACGATACGGGACACTTGGTGAATCCCCAACAATTTTCAGCTTTGGCAAACCGCTCTTAGTGTGCTGTGTGCTCTCTTTGCAGTTTTTCCTGCAGTACTAATAAGTCACAAACTTGCCATTGAATATGATTAAAAAGCGCTAGAATCGACTCACTGTATTTATTTTTCGGAAGCATTTTTCAGAAGGTTCAGACAATGACAGTTTACAGAGCACCCACAGCCGACATGACCTTTTTGCTCAATCACGTTTTGGCGATGGATGAGATCGCGAAATTGCCGGGTTTTGAAGATGCCACCCCGGATATGGTGGACGCTATTCTGACTGAAGCCGCGCGCTTTTTTGGCGAAGTGGTCGCTCCGACCAACCAGCCCGCAGACGCGCAGGGAACCCGGCTCGATGGCACGACGGTCCTCACTGCGCCGGTGCTGGACGGCATTTATCAGCAGATGCTGGCAGCCGGGTGGATGGGTTTGGCCGCCGATGTGGATTTTGGTGGCCAGGGTATGCCGGGCGTGCTGTCCATCGCCGTTGATGAGATGAGCCAGTCTGCCAATATGGCGTTCGGTTTGTGCCCCATGCTGACCAAAGGTGTGGTCACAGCCCTGAGTATTTATGGCAGCGACGAACAAAAGGCTTTTTACCTGCCGCGACTTATCTCCGGTGAATGGAGTGGCACCATGAACCTGACGGAGTCTCAGGCTGGCTCGGATCTGGCCGCAGTGCGCACCAAAGCCACCCCCACTGGTGACCATTACCTGCTTAGTGGCCAAAAGATTTTCATCACCTGGGGTGATCATGAGTACACGGATAACATTATTCATCTGGTGTTAGCCAGAACCCCGGATGCCCCGGCCGGGGTCAAGGGCATCTCCCTGTTTCTGGTGCCCAAGTATCAGTTCAAGGACGATGGCACTCGCGGTGAGCGCAACGATGTCTATTGCGTTGGGCTTGAACACAAAATGGGCATTCATGCGAGCCCCACCTGCACGCTTGCGTTCGGTGACAATGGTGGCGCAGTGGGTTATCTGATCGGTGAGGAGAACCAGGGGCTGGTTTACATGTTTGCCATGATGAATGAAGCCCGCCTCGCCGTTGGCTTGCAGGGTGTCGCTGTCAGTGAGCGTGCCTATCAGCAAGCGGTGGCTTTTGCCAAAGAGCGGGTTCAGGGTGCGATTCCCGGTAAAAACGGGGTTGCCATCATTCATCACCCCGATGTCCGCCGCATGCTGATGCAAATGCGTGCCCTGACTGAAGGTGGCCGTGCTATGGCCTATTCTGCGTTGGCGCACGAAGATCGTGCCCATAAACTGGGGGATCTGGAGCAGAGCCGCTATCACCAGCGGCGGGTTGATCTTTTGACGCCGCTGGTAAAGGGGTGGTGCACGGAAATGAGTCTGGAAGTCGCGTCCCTTGGCATACAGGTGCACGGCGGTATGGGCTACGTGGAAGAAACCGGCGCTGCCCAACATCTGAGAGATGCTCGCATCCTGCCAATTTACGAGGGTACCAACGGTATTCAGGCCATGGACCTGGTGGGACGCAAAACTGCCAGGGATCAGGGATTGGGCGCAATGGAGTTGATCAAGGATCTCCATCCTGTTCTGCGTGAAGCCGGCGACGCTGGTCTACCGGTAATCGCCGAGTCTTTATCGGCGTCGCTGGCGGATTTAAAAGAAGCGGTCGAGGTACTTCTTGCCGGTGCGACTGATGAAAACTGGGCAACACCGGGTGCCGTGGCGCATAACCTGCTCATGTTAATGGGCACCTGTGTGGCCGGAGCCATGCTGGCAAAAAGCGCCGTAGCGGCCTCTAAATTACAAAAGGTGGATAGTGGCAACCCGCTTTTCAACAGCAGCAAGCTGACCACAGCCAATTTTTTTGCAGAGCATGTTCTGCCGAGAACGGCCTCTTACCTGGCGGCGGTCAAGGCGGGTTCCGATTCGGTCATGGCGCTGGATATCGATGCATTCTGATCGCCGTCGACAAGTGCTGACAGCGAAGTTTTAATGATTGGCGTCCAGCAACCTCAAAAAAGCTCTGCCGGCATTGGACAGGCTCTTTTCGCGGTGGTGGATGTAGCCGAGCTGTCGTTCTATGGTAAGGCCGGGCAGCTCAATGATCCGGATGCCGGGCTCTACCATGCTGATGGGTAGCAGGCTCCAGCCGAGGCTGATGCTGACCATCATCTTGATGGTCTCCAGGTAGTTGGTAGTCATGGTGGTTGGCAGAGGTATGCCATGCTGCTCAAACACGTTGCGAAGCATCCGGCCTGTGTAGGTTCCCGGTCCCGGAAGGATTGCCGGGTAACCTCGCAGGGTCTCGAGTGTCACCTGGGGTTCTTTCAGCAGGCTGTGATCATCCGCCACCATGAAAGCCAGAACATCAGGCCAGATGATGCGTGATTCAATCTTGGGGTGAGCCTGTGGCGCCAGGGTGATGACAGCCACTTCAAACCTGCCCTGTAAAATCCCCTCATAGGCTTTTTCTGAATCCATAAAATCCACCTCCATGGTCACGGAGGGGTAGTTTTGGGCGAATTGTTTCAGGACCGGTGGCAAGCGGTGTAGCCCGATATGATGGCTGATGGCCAGCCGCAATCGGCCGGCAATATCCCCGGAGAGGTCGCTGATGGCCTGTTGCGTGTCTGCCACTTCGCGCAGGATACGGGTGGCTCTGGGTAATAGCGCTTCCCCTGCCTCGGTCAGGGTGACTGACCGGGCAATCCGGTCAAATAACCGGCATTTCAGTTTTTCCTCAAGCAACGCAATCCGTTTGCTGACGGCGGGCTGCGTCATATGAATACGCTCGGCCGCGATAGAAAATGATCCCGTCTCGGCGACAGCTATAAACGATTCCAGTAATTGGGTATCCATGACATTGATTATACCTATTCTATATAGGAATCAAAATTATAAAAAAGATGAATTTGTGTTATTTGATGGCGATCCTTAAAATACTCGCAATGATCAATTTTAGTGGTGCATTAAGATGGCTGGAAAAACCCTTTACGATAAACTTTGGGACGCACACCTGGTACAACAGCGCGAAGATGGTTCTGCGCTACTGTATATCGACCGTCATATTCTGCATGAAGTGACCTCGCCGCAGGCCTTTGAGGGTTTGCGGTTGGCCGGCCGCAAACCCTGGCGACTGGATACCAATATTGCCACGCCTGACCACAATATATCGACAGACCGCGAAGAGCGGGCCGCGGGTGTGGATGCGATCCCGGATGAAACGTCACGGATTCAGGTGAAGACGCTGGATGAAAACTGTGAGTCTTTTGGCATCCGTGAATTTAAAATGAATGAAATGGGGCAGGGCATTGTGCATGTGATGGGCCCAGAGCTCGGCGCTTCGCTGCCCGGCATGACCGTTGTCTGTGGTGATTCCCACACGGCGACCCATGGCGCATTTGCCTGTCTGGCCCATGGTATTGGAACTTCAGAAGTGGAGCATGTGCTCGCTACTCAGTGTCTTGTGACCAAGAAAATGAAAAACCTATTGATCCAGGTGGACGGTGAGCTGGGAGCAGGTGTCACTGCGAAGGACGTGATTCTTGCCATTATCGGTGAGATAGGTACTGCCGGTGGAAATGGTTACGCCATTGAATTTGCCGGACAGGTTTTTCGTGATATGTCCATTGAAGGCCGCATGACCGTCTGCAATATGGCTATTGAGGCGGGTGCCAGAGTGGGTATGGTGTCCGTTGACGATAAAACCATTGCCTATTTCAAAGGGCGTCGCTTTGCCCCGACCGGTGAAATGTGGGACAGGGCCGTCAGTTATTGGCGGACACTGCAAAGTGATCCAGATGCCGTTTTTGATAAAACGGTCGTCATCAGTGGCAGTGACATCGTGCCGCAGGTCAGTTGGGGTACTTCGCCTGAGATGGTTGTCCCGGTCACAGGTAGCATCCCTCGCATTGAAGATGAGATGGATCCAGTCAAACGTCAGGCTATCGAACACGCATTGAAATATATGGGCCTGCAGGGTGGCAGTCCTGTGACCAGCATTCCGGTGGACCGGGTATTTATCGGTTCCTGTACCAATTCCCGTATTGAGGATTTGCGGGCTGCGGCCGCGATTGCTGAGGGTCGCAAGGTGGCGTCAACCGTTAAACAGGTGCTGGTTGTACCGGGTTCTCAAATGGTCAAGGCGCAGGCTGAATCGGAAGGACTTGATCAAATATTTATCGAAGCAGGGATGGAATGGCGAGAGCCCGGATGTTCCATGTGTCTGGCCATGAATGCCGACAAGCTCGGTGCGGGTGAACACTGTGCTTCAACGTCCAACCGGAATTTTGAAGGACGTCAGGGTAGTGGTGGCCGTACCCATTTGCTCAGTCCTGCTATGGCTGCGGCCGCCGCTATTGCAGGCCATATTACAGATGTTCGTTCGTTGAAGCAGGGGAGCATGGCATGAAAGTGTTTAGCGTACATAAAGGGCTGGTGGCCCCTATGGACAGGGCCAACGTCGATACCGACATGATCATTCCAAAACAGTTTTTAAAGTCGATCAAGCGCACCGGGTTTGGCCCCAATCTGTTTGATGAATTGCGTTACCTTGATGAAGGTCAACCCGGACAGAGCGGTCGCGAAAGACCTCTCAATCCGGATTTTCCGCTCAATTGGTCTCGCTATCAGGGGGCTTCCATCCTGTTGGCTCGAGAAAACTTTGGTTGTGGCTCCAGTCGTGAACATGCGCCGTGGGCTCTGGATGACTATGGGTTCAGGGTGATTATTGCTCCCAGCTACGCCGATATATTCTTTAATAATTGCTTTAAAAATGGATTGCTTCCTATTGTTTTAAATGAAAATATTGTTAGTAACTTGTTCTGTGAAGCTGAGCAGAATCCTGGCTATCAGTTGACCGTGGACCTGCCTCGCCAACGGTTGATCAAGCCAGATGGCGAAGAGCTTTCTTTTGAGATTGACCCGTTTTACAAGCAGTGTTTGCTGGAAGGGCTCGATGAAATTGGTTTGACCCTGAAACAAGCCGATACCATTCGTGCCTATGAGGCACAGCAAGAGATACGTTGTCCGTGGCTGTTCCATGCCATCAAATAAAGGATTCCCGCAGTGAGCAGAAAAGTACTGATATTGAAGGGGGATCATATTGGTCCCGAAATCGTCAATGAAGCCACGAAGGTGCTGCATCGAATTGATGAAAGGTTCCATCTCGGCCTGCAATTTGAAGAGGGCCTGTTGGGTGGTGCGGCCTACGATGCGGTAGGAGATCCCTGTCCTGAAGCGACCCTGGAAAAAGCCCGGCAGAGTGACGCCGTTTTGATGGGGTCAGTCGGGGGGCCTGAGTGGGATGGGGTTGACAGGCAGCTACGTCCCGAGAAAGGTTTGCTCAAACTGCGCTCTGGCTTGGGGTTGTTCGGTAATCTGCGACCTGCGATTCTCTACCCTCAGCTGGCAGGGGCCTCGTCTCTGAAACCGGAAATTGTGTCTGGCCTGGACATCCTGATTGTTCGTGAGTTAACGGGTGGGATCTATTTCGGTGAGCCCAGAGGTATACGGGTGCTGGAAAATGGTGAACGCGAGGGGTTCAACACCTATAAATATTCGGAATCCGAAATTATTCGTATCGGCAAGCTGGCATTTGAGGCCGCCAGAGTGCGCAATCGCCGAGTCTGTTCCGTGGATAAGGCCAACGTGCTGGAGGCCACTATTCTCTGGCGAGAAGTGATGCAAGCGCTGGCAAGTGACTATCCGGACGTAGAGCTGAGCCACATGTATGTCGATAATGCTGCCATGCAGCTGATCAAGGCGCCCAAGCAGTTTGATGTGATTGTCACTGGCAACATGTTTGGTGACATCCTGTCAGATGCGGCTGCGATGTTAACCGGCTCGATAGGCATGCTACCCTCCGCTGCGCTCAACAGGAACGGCAAAGGCCTCTACGAGCCCTGTCATGGCTCGGCGCCGGATATTACCGGACTGGGCATTGCCAATCCGCTCGCAACCATACTCTCCGCCGCAATGATGTTGCGTTATTCCCTGCAGGCCCCGGAGGCTGCCGTTGCTATCGAGCAGGCTGTGAGCACCGTGCTGGATAATGGACTGCGTACGTCAGACATCTATACTGAAGGGACCCGAAAGGTGAGCACTGCTGAAATGGGTGATGCGGTAGTGGCGGCACTCTGAGGTGTGCTTAAAATTAAAGTAATTTCTCTGATAAATTTATAATAGGTTGAATTAAATGAATAAAGTTGGTTTTGTAGGTTGGCGAGGAATGGTGGGTTCGGTCCTGATGGAGCGCATGCAGCAGGAGAATGACTTCGCTCTGATCGAGCCCATATTCTTTACCACTTCCCAGTTGGGTCAGCCTGGCCCTCAGGTCGGCGTCGATGTTCCGCCGCTACAGGATGCCAATGATGTCGAATCACTGGCAAAAATGGATATTATCATCACTTGTCAGGGAGGCGATTACACCAAAGCGGTGTATCCACAGTTGCGAAATGCTGGTTGGCGGGGCTACTGGATTGATGCCGCCTCTGCCTTGCGGATGGCCGATGATGCGCTGATTGTTCTGGACCCGGTTAATCTGTCTGTGATTAAAGATGGCATTGGTCGTGGAGTTAAAAACTTTATCGGTGGCAATTGTACGGTCAGTCTGATGCTGATGGCGATGGGCGGTTTGTTCAATAAAGGACTGGTGGAATGGACCTCAGCCATGACGTATCAAGCGGCATCTGGTGCGGGTGCACAGAACATGCGTGAACTGATTGCCCAAATGGGCGTTATCGAACACTCGGTGGCACCAGAACTTGCCAATCCCGCCTCTGCAATTCTTGAGATTGATCAAAAAGTTGCCGCTGCCATGCGCAGTAGTTCGCTGCCGACGGATCACTTCGGCGCACCGTTAGCGGGTAGCCTGTTGCCCTGGATTGATGTGCAGTTGGAGAGCGGGCAAAGCAAGGAGGAGTGGAAAGGCCAGGCTGAAACCAATAAGGTTCTCGGCCGCTCTGGCAATACGCTGATTCCGGTTGACGGCATCTGTGTCCGTATCGGTGCGATGCGTTGTCACAGTCAGGCGTTGACCGTAAAGCTGACTCAGGATGTGCCCCTGGATGAAATAGAGTCCATCATTGCCGAGTCCAATGACTGGGTTAAGGTTGTGCCCAATGAACGTGAGGCATCGCTGCGAGAATTGACACCGGCATCGGTTAACGGTCATCTGCATGTGCCAGTAGGACGCTTGCGTAAAATGAATATGGGTAGTCAATACCTCTCTGCGTTTACGGTTGGCGACCAGCTTTTATGGGGCGCAGCGGAACCACTGCGTCGGATGTTGCGGATATTACTGGAAGCCTGACGGTTGAAAATGGACCGGTGTATCGTGTTCAGGACAGCATTAACCGCACTGAACAGGGGCCGGTTTTGTGCAATCGGTCATAGTTCAGGTTGATCAGTCTGGTTATTTGTCGATATTTGGTTGCCATGGCAGTTGAACAATTCTTATTAGTCATAAATACTTGCAGACGGAACCTAATAAGGTGTGAACAGTTTTCTGAAAAGTTTCAGATCCGGGCAGGAAACTGTCTCACAAAGTAAAACAGGGAATATCCTATGACGCTGCGTACCTTGATATTGACCACCGGCTTGCTTGGCCTGTTGCTGACTAATACCGTTTTGGCTTTGGGGCTGGGGGAGATCAAGTTGAACTCATCCCTCAATGAACCTCTTGATGCCGAAGTTCAATTGACCAGTATTGGTGAGTTGACTGATATCGAAATACTGGTTGGATTGGGCTCCCCGAGGGATTTCAAAAACGCAGGTGTCGAAAGACTGTTTCTGTTGACAGATCTGAATTTTTCAGTGGATCTCGCAAACCGCGCGCAGCCTGTGCTTCGGATTACTTCAAAGAAACCTATTCGCGAGCCCTATTTGAATTTTCTGGTAGAGGTTCAGTGGCCAACCGGTCGTCTGGTGCGTGAATATACCCTGTTGCTCGATTTGCCGGTCTATGCCTCGGAGAGAACCGCTGCAAAAAAGATTGAGGCTGCGAGTTCCGGCCCGCAGCTCCACAGTAAACCAGCGTCGCCCAGGCCTGTATCAAATACGCCCTCCAGTCAGCCACCTGTAGCAGGTGACGGTCAATACAGCGTCAGCGCCGGTGATACAGTCTGGGCCATTGCCCAGCGGATTCGTCCCCGGCAGGCCACCATGAATCAGACTATGGCGGCTATCAAACAGCTTAATCCCGATGCTTTCATCAATGACAATATCAATCTGTTGAAAAAAGGAGCTGTTCTTCGGCTGCCTGAGGGCAGTGATATTCGGGCATTGACCCAAGCAGAGGTCAGGACTGAACTCAGCCAGCCTGAACCGATACCTGCTAAAGAGACCGGGGCATTGGCCCCTGTGCTCGATGCCACCGATCAGGATGCAGCGGCAACCGATTCCGCGGTTGCGGGAGAGGGTCGCCTTAAGCTCGCCGCACCGGGCGCTGATGACGCCGGCGAGCAATCCACCGGAAATGTAAATGGCGATGGTGAGGCTGGCAGCTCCTCTGGTTCCGGACAGGATGAGTTAATAGCCGCACAGGAGGAGCTGGACAAGACTCTTCGTGAAAATGATGATCTGAAAACCCGTATCGCCAACCTGGAAGAACAGTTGTCCACCATGAATCGTCTGGTGGAAATTCAGGATGACTCGCTGCGCGGCACCCAGCTGGCGGTTCAGGCAGAAGATCCCTCAGCCACAGAAGAGCCTTCAGCTCCAAAAGAGCCCTCAGCTCCAAAAGAGCCCTCAGCGTCAGATGTTGAAGCCAATGCCGTTGAACCTGTACCCGCTCAGGAAGGTGGTCAAAGTGACAGGTCATCTGGGCTGGCTGGATGGATGGACTACTTGCTTTATCCCTTGATTGCGCTACTTGCGCTTTTACTGGCGGTGGTAATGTTTTTCCGCAATCGGAAAAACGATGATGACGACCAGGACGAGGTCTCTCTTCAAACTCTGGCCACCCCTAAAGAGTCTGAGTTACCTGAAGAAAATCTTGCCGAAACCTTTACCGAGGCAGAAAAACAATATGTCCACGAAGTTGCGGCAGAGCTGGATGAATCAGATTTAAAAGACCTTGAGGAGCTCGAGCTTGGTGCTGGTGAAGGCGTTGACCCCAAGGGTGAAGCAGATATCTATCTCTCGCTGGGAAATTATCGTCAGGCTGAGAATATTCTTCGCAAGGCCATAGAGGCTGACCCGCAGGACAGCTCGTTGCGTCTAAAATTGCTGGAAGTACATGTCAACGCCAATAACCCGGATGCCTTTGAGGCAGAAAAAGCTTCACTGGCCGAACTCAATGACAGTCAGGCCGATGCCCGGGCACTTACTCTCGAAGCAGAGTTGTTGCCAGGAAAATCGGGTTCCCCGGATGACTCTGATGTGCAGGCTGATATTTCAAGCGAGATACCGGATGCTTCAGTAGGTTCGGCCGACTTTGAGTCCCCGACACTCGATTACGATCTGGGTGATGTGTCCCCCAATGCCTCCCTTGAGGATGACACTTACCCGCAAGATGAAGAAAATGTAACGCCGTCGGCAGATCGTGATTTAAACGACATTGACCTTTTCGCTTCAGGTGAATTTTCTGCCGAAGAGAGCTCTACCGATAAGGGTTCTGCTGACGAAGGATTGACCTCAACATCTCCGGACACGCAACCCTCTAACAGGGAAGCCGAGCCGGACTTTGATCTGGATCTTGACCTCGATGATATGGACTTGGGTGCACTGTCGACCGAAATCGATGAGGGCATGCAGGATATTGATTTTGATGAAGAAGGCCCCGCCAGAGAAGACGATGAACAGGCTGAACCCCGGACAGCCAATGATGACTTTGATGATCTCGCCAGTATGGATGATTCACTGGGTGACGATGATGAGTCGGATACCAAGCTGGTTCTTGCGGAAGCCTATGTGGATATGGGCGACCCGGACAATGCGCGTGATTTGCTTGAAGAGGTGCTTCAAAATGGCACCGAAGAGCAACGCAAAAAAGCCAATGACATACTCGAGACACTTTCCTGACAACAATGATTCCGGGACTAACCCGAGAGACAGGTTCTCTCGGGCATTCGGCTGAGGACTTTGTTCTTCCTGCCGGGGTAAAACGCATTGCTGCTGCCGTCGAATATGACGGCAGTGCTTTTTGTGGCTGGCAACGGCAGCGACATAGCCCCAGTGTGCAGGCTGCAGTGGAAGCAGCCCTGTCCAGGGTCGCCAATGAACCTGTATCGGTTGTTTGTGCAGGACGCACGGATACCGGTGTACACGGTACCAACCAGATCATTCATTTTGATACTGCTGCGAAGAGGCATAATCGCAATTGGCTACTGGGTGGTAACGCCAATTTACCTTATGGGATAAGGTTGCACTGGGTGGCCGAACAAACAGCAGACTTTCATGCGCGTTTCAGTGCCACAGCCAGAACCTACCGATACCTGATTACCAATCAGGCTCAGCGTTCCGCGCTTTTCTATCATGGATTGAGTTGGGAGAAGCGACCGCTGAATGCGCCTGACATGCATCGGGCCATTCAGCACTTGATCGGAGAACATGATTTCAGCTCCTTTCGCGCTGCAGGCTGTCAGTCCAACTCGCCAAATCGAAACATTTACCGTGCCAGGGTTTGGCGACAGGCGGATCTTGTCATTGTTGAAATAACGGCAAATGCGTTTCTCCACCATATGGTCCGCAATATTGTTGGAGCATTGCTCTGTATCGGTCGTGGCGACAGATCAAAAGACTGGTTGAAAGAGTTGCTATTGCTGCGGGATCGTACTAAAGCGCCGCCAACAGCTCCACCTAACGGTTTGTATCTGGTGAGGGTGAACTACCCTGACTGTTTTGACGTACCTCTGTTTGTGCCAGGCCCTCAATTTATTACAGAAGCCTGATCGGAGAAGGGCGGTCCTCAATAGCCGCAATCAGTGCTTTTTTGCTACAATTCTTCCAGAATCAATGGGGCGCATAGTGAAACGAACTCGTGTCAAAGTCTGTGGTATAACCCGACCAGAAGATGCACGTGTTGCTGCTGCTGCCGGAGTTGATGCAATAGGTCTGGTGTTTTATGCAAAAAGCCCCAGATTTGTGGGCCTATCAGATGCCGCAGTCATTTCAGCCGAAGTGGGCCCCTTTGTCACAACGGTCGGTTTGTTTGTCAATGCCCCACAGCTACAGGTGGCAGAGACACTTGAGAGAGTGGGGCTGCAGCTTCTGCAGTTCCACGGCGATGAGGACGATGCGTACTGCCGGCAGTTTGGCAGACCGTTTATCAAAGCTATAAGAATGGCGCCAGACTTGAATCTGTCAAAGGAGCTGGCGCGGTTTCCCAGCGCGAGCGGATTTCTGTTTGATGCCTGGCATAAAGACAAATATGGCGGTACCGGAGAAACGTTTGCCTGGCGGCGACTGCCATCGGATTCGGATTTCCCGCTGATCCTGGCGGGCGGTTTGAACCCCGAGAATGTGGCCGATGCCATTTCCCAGGCCCGGCCTTACGCAGTAGATGTGAGTGGTGGTGTGGAGACGGCTCCGGGCATTAAGTCCGCTCGACTCATAGAACAGTTTATTGCCCGCGCTTCAGCCGGGTAACACGTCGGAGAACACAGTGAACAAGAAAGCCTCGATTGATTTTAACCAGATGCCGGATGCTCATGGCCATTTCGGCCCCTACGGTGGACGCTTTGTCTCTGAAACCCTGATTTATGCACTGGATGAGCTGGAGAGTATCTATCGGAACTTAAAGGATGACCCCGAATTTCAGGCCCAGTTTGATTACGACCTGGCCCATTACGTGGGACGGCCATCGCCGCTGTATTTTGCGGAACGCTGGACCAGGGAAACCGGTGGTGCGAAGTTGTTTCTCAAGCGTGAAGACTTGAACCATACCGGTGCACACAAAATCAACAATACGATTGGGCAGGCGTTGCTGGCCAAACATACTGGCAAGCAACGGGTGATTGCTGAAACCGGCGCTGGTCAACACGGTGTGGCTACGGCTACTGTTGCTGCCCGTCTTGGTCTGGAATGCCATGTGTTCATGGGTGAAGAAGACATCCAGCGCCAGTCCCTTAATGTTTACCGTATGAAACTGCTCGGCGCGACGGTCGTGCCCGTGACCTCCGGTTCCAGAACACTCAAGGATGCCATGAATGAAGCATTGCGCGACTGGGTAACCAACGTGGATGACACGTTTTATATCATTGGTACCTGTGCAGGACCCCACCCCTATCCGGAGCTGGTGAGGAACTTTCAATCTGTGATCGGCCGCGAGGCCCGTCAGCAGTCATTGGCCCAAACCGGTAAATTACCGGATGCGTTGGTCGCCTGTGTTGGCGGAGGGTCAAATGCCATCGGTCTGTTTCACCCGTTTCTGGCAGACGAATCGGTTGCGATGTACGGTGTTGAAGCTGGTGGGTTTGGCCTCGGCACAGGTAAACATGCTGCACCACTGAACGACGGTATTCCCGGCGTTCTCCACGGTAATCGTACTTACCTGATGGAAGATGAAAACGGTCAGATTATTGAAACCCACTCTATCTCAGCTGGACTGGATTATCCTGGAGTTGGCCCGGAGCATTCCTGGTTGAAAGATATCGGTCGTGTCAAATACGTGGCCATTGACGACGATGAGGCGATGGATGCATTTCGTCATCTCACCAGAATCGAAGGTATCATGCCCGCGCTGGAGTCCAGTCATGCGATTGCCTATGCTGAAAAACTGGCTCGCCAGATGGATCCAGATCAGACCATCGTAGTGAATCTTTCCGGACGCGGTGACAAAGATATTCTGACAGTTGCAGAAATCGATGGCATCACTTTGTAATCATGCATCAGTAAAAGAAGTTGGAAAATTGTCTGTGAACAGGATTAAACAACGTTTTGAAGCTCTTAAACAGCAGGGCCGCAAGGCCCTGATTCCTTATGTAGTATTGGGTGATCCCGCCGCGGATGTAACGCTGCCGGTGATGCATGCCCTGGTTGAACAGGGTGCCGATATTCTCGAGCTCGGTGTCCCTTTTTCAGATCCGACTGCTGAGGGGCCGGTGATTCAGAAGGCCCACGAGCGGGCTCTGGCCCACGGGAGTAGTCTGCGTGACGCGTTGACACTGGTGAAACAATTCAGGGAGACCGATTTCACCACTCCGGTCATTCTGATGGGGTACGCCAATCCCATAGAGCGGCTGGGCTATCAGCATTTTATTGAGCTGGCTCTCGATGCCGGAATTGATGGGGTCCTGACAGTCGATCTTCCCCCTGAGGAAGCGGGGGAATTTAATCAACAGCTCGGTGAAGCGGGTATTGAAAATATTTTTCTGTTGGCGCCCACCAGCACTGACAAGCGGCAGACAATGGTTGCAGAAATGGCCGGTGGCTTTATTTATTATGTCTCGCTGAAAGGTGTGACCGGTGCGGGTAATCTGGACGTGGTCTCAGTGAAACAGCATGTGGACCATATCCGCACATTGACTGACCTGCCAGTCTGTGTAGGATTCGGGATTAAAGATGGTGCTTCAGCGCGCGCTGTTGCCGACCTCTCCGATGGCGTGGTGGTTGGTAGTGTGCTGGTGAGTAAAATGGCTGAGCTGGCTGCGCGCGGTGAAACGTCACCACGGGCTTTTTCACAGGCAGTTTCAAGCCTGGTCGCAGAAATGCGGGATGCACTGGACAATTGACGGAATAAACTATGAGCTGGTTGGAAAAAATCCGCCCCAAGGGTCCGGCGACCCAGAAAAAAGATCGCACCCAGAGTGTTCCCGAAGGGCTGTGGAAAAAATGCCCGAAATGTAGTGCACCACTTTATCGTCCAGAGCTCGAAAAGAATCTCGAAGTCTGCCCAAAATGCGATCACCACCTCCGTATAGGTGCTCGCCGTCGACTGGACTTCTTTCTTGATCGGGAGGGTCGTGAGGAGCTTGCCACAGAGGTCAAACCTGTTGATCGTCTCAAATTCAAGGATGTGCGGCGATATAAAGACCGGTTGAATGATGCCCAGAAACTGACCGGTGAAGACGATGCACTGGTGGCGATGAAAGGTACGTTAAAGGGCATGCCCGTTGTTGCGGTGGCATTTGAGTTCGCCTTTCACGGTGGTTCCATGGGCTATGTGGTCGGTGAACGCTTTACCCGTGCAGCCCAGGTTTCACTGCAGGAAAATATCCCGTTGATCTGCTTCTCCGCCACGGGTGGTGCGCGTATGCAGGAGGCGCTGATATCCCTCATGCAGATGGCCAAAACCAGTGCGATTATCGAAAGGCTTAAAAGTCAGGGGACGCCTTATATCTCGGTAATGACAGACCCCGTTTATGGCGGTGTTTCTGCCAGTCTTGCACTGTTGGGCGATATCAATGCCGCCGAGCCTGCTGCAAGAGCAGGTTTTGCCGGGCCCAATATCATTGAGCAGACCATCCGTCAGCGCTTGCCCAAGGGGTTTCAGCGCGCAGAATTTCTGCTGGAGCACGGAGCGATCGATTTAATCATTCCGCGCCCCGAGCTTCGGGATACGCTGGCGTCCCTCATCTCAAAGTTTACCCATTGTCCAGAACCTGATCATATCGATGCCCCAGCGCTCACTGAGTGAATGGCTGACCCTGTTACAAAACAGGCATCCCAAAGAAATTGAGCTTGGCCTGGAGCGCATTCGTCTGGTTGCCAGGGAGTTGGGGCTGGTGGATGTGCCGGACAGACGTTCGCCCGCAAAAACCATCATCACCATTGCCGGCACCAACGGCAAAGGCTCTTGTGTCGCTGCACTTCAAGCGCTGTTGACAGCTGCGGGTTATCGTGTGGCCTGCTATACATCGCCCCATCTGATCAACTACCGCGAACGGATAGTGATTGATGGTCATTGCGTCAGTGATGAGGCTATTTGTGAAGCATTTGAACAAATAGAGCGGGCCAGCGGCTGCACGAGCCTGACGTATTTCGAATTTGGTACGTTGGCTGCCTTGTTGCTGATGGCCAGGGCGGAGCTGGATGTTGCGATTCTCGAGGTCGGTTTGGGCGGACGGCTCGACGCAGTCAATATCCTTGATGCCGATATAGCGATTGTCACCAGTGTGGCGCTGGATCATCAGGAATGGCTGGGCAACGATCTCAACCAGATAGCTGCTGAAAAAGTGGCCATTGCTCGTGCGGGTAAGCCGCTGATCTGTGGCGACCCGAACCCGGTCGCAGGATTGATCAGTACTGCCGACAAGGTCGGGGCAATACTGATGATGAATGACAGGGATTTTTCTGCAAGGCAGTTTGCGCCGCTGCCAGAGACTTCACTGCCGTCTGCCAGTATTGCCTGTGCTCTACAAGCCACCAGTCTGATCACGGGTCTGACACCTTCTGAAGTGGATACCAGCGCAATCGGTGGTGTTGCGGTGCCGGGTCGGTTTCAAAAAGTGATTGTCAATGGTGTATCGGTAGTGTTGGATGTGGCCCATAATCCCCAGGCAGCGGCATTGTTGGCAGATCGGCTCCATAGTTCCTCGGGGCACTTGATTGCGGTTGTCGGTCTCATGGCGGATAAAGATATTCCAAATATTCTTGCCCCGTTGGGACCGCTGGTTAAAAGCTGGTACTTTTGCAATATACCAGACCAGCCGAGAGCCGCAGATGCAGGTATGCTCTCATCGATGTTGTACAATGCCAATGGGCCGGTATCCGCCAGAACGAGGGTCTGTTCTTCTCCGCTGAACGCTCTTGAATCGGCCCTGCGTGAAGCTACTTCCGACGATCAAGTGGTCGTTTTCGGCTCTTTCTTCACTGTTGGTCCGATACTGGACTGGTGGCAAAACCTGCCAAAAGGAAAAAAAGGATGTTGAGTGAAAATATGAAACAGCGCATTGTCGGTGGCTTTGTATTGCTGGCGCTGGCTCTGATTCTGTTCGCTTTACTATTTGATTTTTCTGATGCAGCCAAGGTCGATACTCGCTCGCAAATTCCCGACTCCCCGGACATTCCTCCTATGGTCGTTGATGAACCGGATCGCCCGGACAATATTGAAGCGGCAATAGATGATGAAAATATCTTCCAGCCCGAGGTTTCCCAAGAGGTAGAGGTTGAGACCTCCTCACCGCCAGGGTTGACGGATGAGGGCGTGGCGGAAGCCTGGGTTTTGCAGGTGGGCAGTTTTCGCGATGCAGAAAAGGCGCAGTCATTGCTGAAGCAGCTTCTGGCGGAGGGGTATAGCGCCTATGTCCGTGAGCAGAAAGGCGATGCCGGAGAGCTGAGCCGGGTTTTTGTGGGACCCAAGGTGCTAAAGAGTAAGCTGATGGAAGACAAAGCGGCCATCGACAAAAAACATGGTGTCAATGCATTGATGTTGCACTTTGATCCCTGACCGTAGAACCTCCCTCTGATACACTCGCGGGCATTCTAAAAAAATGATGAAAGCATGAACTGGGCAGACTGGGCGATTATTGCAGTTTTAGGGTTTTCTGTGCTGATTAGCGCAGTGAGAGGCTTCATTAAAGAAGCTCTGTCGTTGGTGATCTGGCTGGCAGCGGCAATTATTGCGTCCATTTTCCACGATGAGCTCGCATTATGGCTGGTTGATCTCATTGCAACGCCTTCCCTGCGTATGCTGACCGCCTGGATCACACTGTTTATTGTTGTTCTGATCATTGGCGGTATTTGCAGTTATCTGTTGGGAAAACTGGTGGAAGCGACGGGCCTGACCGGCACCGATCGGCTCCTGGGCGTATTGTTTGGCCTGACCCGCGGCCTGATCATTATTATGGTGGTACTGCTTGTCCTGACGGAAATACTGCCAGTGGCAGAGGATAGGTGGTGGCAGGAATCACGTTTGATTTCTTTTTTTATGCAGTTTGAAAATTTCGCCAGGGAGGCCGGAGCTGCGGTGTTAGGTTTTCTAAAAAATCTGCTCTAGTGAACAGGCGTCACAGCGCAGCCAGCAAGTCTTTAAAAACGAGGTTGTTTAGTCCATGTGTGGCGTTGTAGGAATTGTCGGTAAAAGCGATGTCAAATTGCAGCTCTATGATGCATTGACGATGCTTCAACATCGGGGTCAGGATGCCGCAGGCATCATGACCTGTGTAGGTGGCCGCCTTAATCAGAGAAAAGGGGTCGGTCTGGTTCGGGATGTGTTCCACACCCGTCACATGGCCGAGCTGGAAGGGAACATGGGTATCGGCCATGTGCGCTATCCGACTGCCGGCAGTTCTGGTGCTGCCCTGGCCCAGCCATTTTATGTGAACTCTCCCTACGGGATCTGCATGGCACATAATGGCAATCTGACCAATACCGATGAGCTGATGGAGCATCTTTTCAAGTCTGATCTCCGGCATATCAACACGGATTCAGATTCCGAAGCATTGCTCAACGTTTTTGCCCATGAACTGCACTTGCAGGGTAAATTGCAGCCCTTACCCGCCGATATTTTTGAAGCAGTGAGACGTGTGCATCGCCGTTGCCGGGGGGCTTACGCGGTAGTGGGCATGATTGCCAATTATGGCATGGTCGCTTTTCGGGACCCTCTTGGTATTCGTCCTCTGGTATTCGGCCAGCGCGAAACAGAACAGGGCATTGAGTATATTGTGGCATCGGAGAGTGTCGCACTGGATGTGCTCGGCTTTCAGCTGGTCCGGGATATTGAGCCGGGCGAGGCACTTTATGTGGATGAGCAGGGTGAGCTCCATTTACAGCAGTGTGCTGATAATCCGCAGTTGATGCCCTGTATCTTTGAGCATGTGTACTTTGCCCGTCCCGACTCCATTATTGACAGTATTTCTGTTTACAAGTGTCGCTTGCGCATGGGTGAGCATCTGGCTGAGAAGATTCTCCGGCAATACCCGGAGCACGATATTGACGTGGTGATTCCTGTGCCTGATACCAGCCGGGTGGCTGCCCAGGCAATCGCTGAACATTTGCAGGTTAAATTCCGCGAGGGGTTCATGAAGAACCGCTATATCGGGCGGACATTTATTATGCCGGGACAGAAGGAGCGCAAGAAGTCTGTGCGACAGAAACTGAATCCGGTGAAGCTGGAATTCAAGGGAAAAAATGTTTTGCTGGTGGATGACTCCATTGTTCGGGGCACCACGTCCAGGGAAATCATTCAGATGGCCCGTGAGGCTGGAGCCAGTAAAGTCTATGTGGCTTCGGCTGCGCCGCCGGTTCGCTATCCCAATGTCTATGGTATCGACATGCCATCTGCACGGGAGCTGATTGCCCATGACAGAACCGAGCAGGAGGTCGCCACGCTGATCGGTGCTGACTGGTTGATTTATCAGGAGCTGGAAGACCTTATCGCCAGTGCCAAAGAGGGCAATTCCGGTATTGTGTTCTTCGATTGTGCTGTCTTTGACGGTAAATATGTAACCGGTGATGTCAATCAGGCTTATCTGGACAGGCTCGAATCAGTCCGCAACGATAAAGCCAAGAGCAATTCAAAAAAGGGTAAATCGCTATCCTCGGGAAATGGTGAGGTCATTGGCCTGCATAACTCGGAAATGGAACTCAGGTAATGAAAGCAGTCGACGACATTGATAATCCTCTTGCTGAAGCCGGACTGGATACACTAGCCATCCGTGCTGGACAGCATCGTTCTGCAGAAGGCGAGCACAGTGAAGCCTTATTTCTGACGTCGAGCTACGTCTTTGCCAATGCTGCCGAGGCCGCAGCGCGATTCTCTGGCGATCAATCAGGTAATGTCTATTCCCGCTATACCAATCCGACAGTGCGAACTTTTGAAGAGCGTATTGCGGCTCTGGAAGGGGCAGAGCAGGCCGTCGCGACCTCGTCGGGAATGGCGGCTATCCTGAGTACCTGTATGGCCTTTTTGAAAAGTGGCGATCATCTGGTCTGTTCACGAGATGTGTTTGGAACGACCACGGTATTACTCGATAAATACCTCAGCAAGATGGGTGTGGAAACCACCTTTGTGCCAGTTACCGATCTCGCCTTGTGGAGACAGTCGATACGGCCTGAAACGAAACTGCTATTTCTGGAGACGCCTTCCAATCCACTCTGTGAAGTGGCGGATATTACTGCACTCGCTGAACTGGCCCGTGCAGAGGATGTACTTTTTGTTGTCGACAACTGTCTTTGCACACCGGCCCTGCAAAAACCACTCGCATTGGGTGCCGATCTGGTGATTCACTCGGCAACCAAATATCTCGATGGACAGGGACGCTGCCTCGGTGGGGTAGTTTGTGGGCGCAGCGAGCTGGTCAATGAAGTGTTGTCTTTTATTCGCAGTGCCGGGCCCACCATGAGCCCCTTTAATGCCTGGGTATTTCTCAAGGGTCTTGAGACGCTGAGATTGAGAATGGATGCCCACTCTGCCAATGCCCAGCTATTGGCAGAGTGGTTGCAACAGCAACCGGCTGTTGAGCAGGTGTTTTACACCGGGCTGCCCGATCACCCCGGTCATCAGTTGGCAGCACGGCAACAGCGTGGTTTTGGTGGTGTCCTTTCATTTCGGGTGCGAGGCGGTCGGGAGCAGGCCTGGAAGGTTATCGACAGCACCAGAATACTTTCACTGACAGCGAATCTGGGGGATGCAAAAACGACCATTGTCCATCCCGCAACGACGACTCACGGTCGTTTGAACGATCAACAGAAAAAGGCTTCGGGCATCACTGAAAACCTGATTCGTGTTGCCGTTGGCCTCGAGGACATTGAGGATATCAAGAGCGACCTATTGCATGGTTTGACTGCTATCTGATTCCTTCCTCATAATCACACTCAATATGGAAGTGAACAATATGCGTCAGGTGGTAGACAAATTGGTCACCTCTATCGGTAGGGTGCTGATAGGCAAGGATGAACAGATCCGGCTGGCGATTACCTGTCTGTTTGCCGGTGGCCACCTGCTCATCGAAGATATGCCGGGTATGGGGAAAACCACCCGGGCACAGGGGCTTGCCGCTGTTCTGGGCCTCTCCTACAACCGTGTTCAATTCACCAGTGACCTGTTGCCTGCCGATATATTGGGCATTTCTGTTTATGACCGAACCCGGGGACAGTTTGAATTTCACCCCGGCCCGGTGTTCAGCCAATTGTTGCTCGCTGATGAAATAAACCGCACGACACCCAAAACCCAGAGTGCATTACTGGAAGCGATGGCCGAGGGCCAGGTGACGGTGGAGGGCGAAACCCGCCCGTTGCCGCATCCATTTTTTGTGATAGCCACCCAGAACCCGCTGACACAATCGGGGACCTATCCATTGCCGGAGTCACAACTGGATCGCTTTCTGATGCGCATCGAGCTGGGTTATCCGGACCCACGCTCCGAACGGGCATTGTTGTCAGGGGTCAATCCCCGCAGTCGATTGGCCGAGATCAAAACCTTATTGCCAGCAAAGCAGCTGTTGCAGATCCAGCAACACGTAGCGGATGTCAAAGTGGCTGAAAATCTGGTGGACTACCTGCAACGGTTGGTGCAATTTACCCGCGATGACCCCGCTTTTTACTACGGGTTATCTCCACGCGGTGCATTGGCCGCACTGCAATGTGCCCGTGCCTGGGCTCTGATCCATGGCCGGCAATATGTGATCCCTGAAGATATTCAGGCAGTTTTTCCCTCCGTTGCAGGTCATCGGTTGCGTGGTGCCGGGGAATGCGCCAATCACGATGGCGATGTGCTTGCCAGTCGGGTGCTAAACGCAGTGGATATTTTTTAGACAAACAGCGGACGATGAAGTCGGAGCACGACGTGGAAGTATTTTCGCCCCGTGCTGCAGGACAAAAAAGGCCGTCATGATCAGTCGATTCAGGCAATTTTTTCAGCAACTCTACGCACGTTGGTTGGGACACCGATTGCCACCTGCCCGGCAGGTACAGCTGAATACCCGCAGTCTTTTTATTTTTCCCTCCAAAGCGGGATTTTCGTTTGTGTTACTGGTCGTACTTTGCTGGCTGGTGGCCACCAATTATGAAAATAATCTGGTATTCGGTATTACCTGCCTGCTGACAGCGATTTTTGTAGTGGCCATACTGCACAGCTTTGCGAATTTGTCCGGCCTCAATATCAGTTGTTCTCGAGTAAGCTCTGGCCATGCCGGACATCCGCTAACGATTGAGCTGGTCCTTCATCAATCGGGTAAACGTCTGCGCGAAAACCTTATCTTCGCATTCGACGGACATGAACCGGTTGCCATTGATATAGCGGCGACTGAGGAAGCTCGGGTAAAGCTGGGCTTTGTCCCCGCCAGCAGGGGGCTGATTGATCCCGGCCGGTTGTGTGTGGAGAGCCTCTACCCGTTAGGACTGTTCAGGGTGTGGACGCAGATAGATCTGAATATCCGTTGCCTTGTCTATCCATCGCCACAGACAGCGCTGAATCGACGAACCACTGCCAGCCCCATGGATGGAGGCGAGGGATTGATAGTGCAGATTCTTGAGGGCGGTGAGGATTTTATCGGGCTGAGTGATTACCGTCCCGGTGACTCGCCGAAGCGCATTGCCTGGAAGCAGTTTGCCCGGGAGCAGGGGCTATATACGAAACATTATGGGTCGGCCCAGGACGAGCGGCTCTGGCTGGATTGGGATGCATTTCCCGGGCTCGATACCGAAGCCAGATTATCGAGGCTCTGTGGCCTTCTGCTCAGTATTGTGCCATTGGACATCCCCTATGGACTGAAGCTGCCGGGCCTGACCATTGCGCCCAATACCACGGATTCACATCGCCTTCAGGTGCTTCGGGAGTTGGCCCTGTTTGGCCTGCCAGACCGGGGAGGGGAGTGGTGACATCGCCTGTCTGGAAAATTCACCGAAATGGCCTGTTCTGGCTGCTGGTAGCCTTTGCTGCCGTGATTGTTCTCCATGCAGATCATCTGCCCAGCTGGATACTTCTGGCAGCTTTGGTGGCCACAATATGGCGAATCCAGCTTTATCGAAGCGCCTGGCGCCCTCCCTCCCGGCTGATTAAAACGGGTCTGTTGGGGCTCTGTCTGGCGGGGCTGGTGGTCGAATACGGTAGTCCGGTTGGACTTGAACCTATGGTGGCACTGCTGGTTTCGGCTTACCTTTTAAAGCTGCTCGAAATGCACCACCGTCGCGATGCCTATCTGGTAGTTTTCCTGGCCTTTTTTATCACTGCACTGGATGCATTGTTTGACCAATCTATCGGTAACACCCTCTATATCATCGGCTGTCTGTTACTGGTTCTGGCAGCATTGCTCGGCTTGCACGGCAGTGACGCTGATGATGGGCAACTGAGACCGTTTGGTAAGGCGATGGCCATCATGGTGCAGGCTCTGCCGCTCATGTTGCTGTTATTTATCTTGATGCCGAGGCTCGGCGCACTATGGTCGGTGCCTATGCAACAGCAAAGCGCCAAAACTGGTGTCACTGATACGATGTCTCCCGGTGACTTCAGCCGGTTGGGCCGTTCCGGTGAGCTGGCTTTCCGGGTGAGCTTTGAAGGCGCGATTCCCGCCCAGCAAAATCTCTACTGGCGGGGTTTGGTGCTCGCCGAATTCGACGGACGCACCTGGTCCAGATCGCCACTTTCGCGTTTTCAGGACAGCAGCCTTGTGCAATGGTATGGCGATCCTCCCAAAAGCTGGGATCAGCGCATTGAACGGAAGGGTGAGCCCCTGACATTCAGTGTGGTTATCGAACCCACTCAGCAGCGCTGGCTCTATGCCCTCGATACACCAAAACCTGACAGTGAGGGTGTTGGTCTGACCAGGGATTATCGCCTGATTTCTGCCTATCCTCTGCGGAGTAAAAAACAGTATCGTGTCAACAGTTGGCCCGAGCATCGTCTCGAAGCTCAAGGGCTATCCTCTCAGCATCGGGCAGTTTATCTGCAGCTTCCCGAAGAATTTAACCCCCGCACCCGGGAGCTGGCCAGTCGCTGGCGCAAGACGGTCAGCGATGATCGTGAGCTGGTATCGAGGGTGTTGACGCTATACAACAGCGAGTTTGTCTACACGCTGCAACCGCCACAACTGGGTACACATTCTGTGGATGAGTTTCTGTTTGATAGCCAGCGGGGCTTCTGTGAGCATTTTGCCGGCAGCTTCGTGTTTTTTATGCGTGCTGCCGGTATTCCGGCAAGGGTCGTTGCTGGCTATCAGGGTGGCGAACGCCACCCCGACGACTATCTGGTTGTACGTCAATATGATGCCCATGCCTGGGCGGAAATCTGGCTGGAGGGTAGGGGCTGGGTGAGAGTTGACCCGACCGCCGTGGTAGCACCTCAGCGTATTGAGCAGGATTTGCAGTCGGTGTTGGGTAGCGAGACAGATTTTTTAGCGGATTCACCGGTTTCACTGGTGCGCTTTCGCCATATCGGCTGGCTGAATCAACTGCGTTTGCAGATCGAGTCGCTCAATTACAACTGGGCCCTGTGGGTGCTGGGTTACGACCAGATACAGACCGCTTTTCTGCGCAACCTGCTGGGTGACAACTCGCCCTGGCGAATCGCGCTGGCTCTGACTGGGGTAGGTGGCGGTTTGCTGCTATTGCTCGGTTTCTGGGTGTTACTGCCGCGTCGCCGCGAGCGATCCCGTGATCTATTGGACAGGGAGTTTCTCCGACTATGCCAAAAACTCGAAAAAGCCGGTTTTCCCAGGCAGGTGGGTGAAGGGCCAAGAGATTATGCACGGCGCGTTGCTGAATCCAGACCCGAATTGGCCAGAGATCTGGTCGAAGTGACCCGAATGTATGAAACCATGCGCTATGCTGGCGAAACACCTGACGCACAAACCCTCGCCAGGACAATTCGTACTCTGCGCGTTAATCGTTCAGGATAGTGCTGTTATTTGGTCAGCATATTGCGGGCCCCCTTAACGAAGGAAGTCGCCTTGTCTTCCTGTTCGTATTCGGCGGCGGGCTGGTTGATCCCCCGTTGGAAAGCGGGCCGTTCGTCCAGCCGTTCAACCCATCGTTGCAAGTGGGGAAAGGGTTTGATGTCAATCCCGGACCAGTCGTAAATTCGTACCCAGGCCCAATTGGCGATATCGGCGATACTCAGCTCATTGGCGAGAAACAGCCTGCCTTTCAGATGACTGTCCAAAACGCCAAAGAGACGTTTTACCTCGTTTTGATAACGATCGATTGCCGGTTGGTAGGTTTCGTTCCAGTAACGATACCAGACGTTGGCCTGGCCCATCATCGGGCCGATACCGCCCATTTGGAACATCAACCACTGCAGCGTGCGGGAGCGCTCTTTTGGATCGCTCGATAGTAACTGCCCGGTTTTCTCCGCCAGATAGATCAATATGGCGCCCGACTCAAAAACCGTAAAATTGTCATTGGCGCGATCTACAATAGTGGGGATTCTGCCATTGGGATTGAGTGCAAGGTACCATGGCTGTTTTTGTTCATTATCGCTCAGGCTGAGCACGTGCATGTCATAGGGCAGATCCAGTTCTTCAAGTGCGATACTGACTTTGTGGCCATTGGGTGTGGCAGCAGTGTAGAGTTCAATCATGGGTAATGTGCTCCTGATCCAGGTTAGCAGAGATTAGGACAGTAGATTCATGGTGGCAAGCGGAACACAGGAGCCGAGATATGTTTGGTTATTCCCACAAAGCACAGATGGTCAGTCCCGAGGAGGCGCTGCCGGGTCGTGCTGAACCGCTGGTTGTTGGTAATCGACACATGCTGACAGGCCATTCGCTAAAGGCACCTTTTCCCGATGGCATGCAACAGATCATCCTCGGTATGGGATGTTTCTGGGGGGCCGAGCGCCTTTTCTGGACGCAACCCGGTGTCTATAGCACGGCAGTGGGCTATGCCGGTGGTTACACCGAGAACCCTACCTATGAAGAGGTCTGTTCGGGGTTAACCGGCCACACCGAAGTGGTTCTGGTGGTTTTTGATCCGGATGTGATTCGTCTGACAACACTGCTCGAGCTGTTCTGGACATCCCACGATCCCACACAGGGGATGCGTCAGGGCAATGACAGGGGAACCCAGTACCGTTCAGCCATTTATTGCTTCGATGAAGGCCAATACCAGTTAGCAGAAAAATCACGTGAAGCATTTCAACGCGAATTGGAAAAGCGTGATTTCCCTCCGATCACCACAGAAATCACTTTGTCCTGCCCGTTTTATTATGCGGAGGACTATCATCAGCAATATTTGGCGAAGAACCCGGGTGGTTATTGTGGTCTTAGGGGAACGGGTGTGTCATTCCGGCTCGAGAAGCCGGAATGATCGCAGAGAAACTCAGCTACTGAACGACTTGATATCACCCGGCTTGCGCAGCATCTTGTCAACTTCTGCCGCGTGCATTTCTTCTTCTGCTATTTTTTGCCGGGCATATTCTTCGAGCATGACCGAATTGTCTTTGACGAGCGCCAGTAGTTCGTAATAGAGGGCTTTTGCCAGTGCCTCCTGCTCCATTGACTCCCGAAGAATGTCGCCGATGTCATGTCGATGGGTTTCCAGCAGTGGCCCGATGGCCAGTGACGGGTGCCCACCCAGAGCGGTAATCATTTCCCCCGCTGCCTGAGCGTGGACAAGACTGTTGTCGGCTTCCTCCCTCAGCCAGCTCACGATGGGAATGCGGTTGTAGCCATAAACCATCAGCGCATAGTGGTTGTAACGAACCACACCAGCGAGCTCGAATTCCATAATTTTATTGAGTAACTCAATAATCTGATCCTGGTTTTTCATTGACAATCCTCGTTTTCATAAACTTTGATAATCACAGTTTTCATAAAGCATAGATGATGGGCCACTGTGCGGCCAGTGTTCCTCTTGCCCGTCAGACACTTTCCCGGCTAGAAAAAGGCATCCAGTAGCATCGCCACACCACAGATTGGCATGAGGGTGAGCGTGTAGACCCGAAAACGATGCTCATCAACCTTTTTCAGGTGGTGTCGGGCATACCATACACCCAGGGCACCACCCAAACCAATCACCAGGCCATAGCCGGCAATCTCCAGTGTCATGGCGCCGAAGCCGGTGTAGGCCAGCAGTTTGGTCAGTTGCAGTACCAGTGAATTGATTGCTTTTGTGGCAATAAGCTGCTCTTTCTGCAGACCGTAGTTCAGCAGAAAGGGGTTTTGCACCGGTCCGGTTCCGCCCACCAGTGCGGACAGGAAGGCAACGCCGAGCCCCAGCGGAAAGAACCACTGGCGCCGCATCACAAAAGAGCGGCCGGATTTGCCAAAACGGTACTGAAACACCGTCGATATCAAAAACAACGCCAACGCCAGTTGTATCCAGAAAACCGGAATCTGGCTAAAGGTCCAGGCGCCGAGTATCGCGCCACACAGACTGCCGGGAATCATCCAGCGACATACCTGCCAATCGACACTATCCCTGAACAGCCAGGCACGGGAAGGGTTCGCCAGAAAGGCACCCAGGCTGATGGCCGGTGCCACCGTTTGCGGACCAATCAGCAGTGCAACCAGGGGAATCATCAACATGGCAGCGCCACCAGCGGCGACGGTGCTGATAAACCATGCTACAAGTCCTGCAATAAACAGAATCGATGCAATGATCATGAATGGGATGACGTCTCAATAATTGAATCCGGGTAACTGCACCAGTCGCTCCAGCTACCCGGGTAGAGTTTCGCAGACTCGACCCCGATCATTGCCAGTGACAGCAAATCGACACAGGCAGTTACTCCCGAGCCACAATAAACCACTGGCGATGGCGACAATGCCAGTTTTTGCCAGATAAGACGCTGCTGTTCGATCGGCAGCATTTTGCTCTCCAGATCGACAAACTGCTGCCAGGGCACATTGATTGCGCCGGGTATATGACCGGCGACTGGATCGATCGGTTCCTCTTCACCGCGGTAGCGGGGGGCTTCTCTCGCATCGATCAGTACAGAGGCGTTATCCCTGCCGGATTTTTTGATATCGGGGTAGGTCGCGGCCATGGCGGCATTTTCAATGGCGAGAAAATCACCCGGCACAACCGTTCTCGGGATGGTTGTATTCACCGGTAATCCGGCGGTCCGCCATGCCTTGATGCCTCCGTCGAGAATGCGCACCTGCGAGTGTCCAAAATAGCGCAAAAGCCACCACAGGCGGGCGGCACCTGCCAGTCGGTTGTCATCATAGGCGACCACCAGCGAATCCCCGGTTACACCAGATGCGCGCATGCGGTTTGTGAATACCTGCGGATCGGGTAGCGGGTGTCGGCCACCGTGTGGCCCCTTCGCTCCGGATAAATCTTTTTCCATATCCAGGTGAACAGCGCCGGGAATGTGGCCCTGTTGATAGGCGCATAGTCCCCCACCGGGATCTGTCAGCGAAAACCGGCAATCAAAAATAATCACCTTGTCGCCAGGTTGTTGGTGAAGTTCTTCCACACCGATAAGCCAATGCTTCATCCATTGTCTCCGCATAGGTGATATTTCACATTATCATAGTGCCAAATATCCAATGGATTTACGGGTATTTATTTGCATCATCCCCAGTCTGCCCCTAACCTTGCCGGGCCCCTTTCAGGAACAACGGACTTGCCATGCTGAGATTGATTTTTCCGATCTGTGCGTTGCTGGCCAGTATTGCACTATTGCTGGTGGGCAGCGGCCTGCTCAATACTTTGCTGGCCCTGCGCGGCACGATAGAAGGCTATTCGGATAGTATGCTGGGTTTCATTATGTCCGGCTATTTTTTCGGATTTTTTGTCGGCACCCATCTGGCATTGCCTCTGATCAACCGCATTGGTCATATTCGCACGTTTGCCTTTTGTGCGGCATTTACCGCCTGTTTTTCGTTGTTGCATGTGCTGTTTGTCGATCCCTACATCTGGCTACTGTTGAGGATCATGACAGGTGCCAGTCTGGTCATTCTCTATACCGTGATTGAGAGCTGGTTGAACGGTCAGACGTCTGCTGAAAACAGGGGCCGGGTCTTTGCCATATATATGATGGTGACACTGATTGCCCTGGCGCTGGCGCAACAATTTCTCCACCTGGCTTCGCCAAGCACTTTTACGCTGTTTGCTGTGTCTGCCATTCTGATTTGTGTCAGTGTGACGGCAATCACCTGGACGCGGATGGCACAGCCGGTATTCTCCGATGCTCCGAAAATGAAGCTGAAAAGGTTGTGGGGGCTGGCACCGGTAGCGTTGATGGCGGCTGTGTTCTCTGGACTCTCCATGGGTGCTTTCTGGGGTATGGGTGCACTCTATGCCGGTCGTGTGGGCCTCGATAATAGCGGCATTGCCACCTTCATCAGTTGCGTGATTATCGGTGGTGCCATTTTTCAGTACCCGCTGGGTCGCTATTCCGACCACCATGACCGTCGCCGGGTGCTGGCTTTTGCCAGCGCCCTGGCTGCCAGTGCGGCACTGCTGATGTCCTTTTTTTCCAATATAACGGGGCTGTTTCTGGTCGCCTCAGTTCTTTACGGCGGGATGGCTTTTTTCATCTATCCGGTGGCGGTAGCTCACCTGGTGGATCATCTGGACCACGACGATATTTTGCCCGGTGGCAGCACCCTGTTGTTGATTCACGGGATTGGTGCAGCATTTGGTCCGGCGTTGGCAGGTCAGCTGATGGATTTCCTCGGTCCCCATGCGCTGCCGGTATTTTTTGCGCTGATGCAGATGCTGTTGGCGCTATATACAGTCATCAAACTTCGCGAGGTGCAAGTGGAGGTGCTGGAAAATGCCGGACAGTTTGTTGCCATGGTTCGCACAACACCCTCGGCATTGGAAATGATGCCCGACGAGCCGATTGAGGCTGAACTCAATACAGAGACTGATCACTCGAGGTGATTCACAGTTGCTGTGCGATGACATAAACAGCCCGCCAGGCGGGTGGTCGATTCCTCTGGAAAAGCAGATCAGGTGAGCTAATGGTTGTTCTATGGATGATGGGCGCGTTGCTGTCACTGTCTCTGATGGCGGTGGGGGCACGGGAGTTATCCGGTAGTGTCGATACATTTCAGACCCTGTTTATTCGCAGTGTGATTGGTCTGGCGATCATTTCTGTCATTATTTACCGGGTTGGTGGCAAGAAGCACTTCATCACACAGCGGCCAAAACTCCATATTGTAAGAAATCTGTTTCACTTTGGGGGTCAGTATGGCTGGTTTCTGGGTATTGGTCTGTTGCCGCTGGCACAGGTGTTTGCGCTGGAATTCACAGTACCCTTCTGGGTGGCCATTATTGCGGCGGTATTCCTGGGCGAGCAGCTGACGCGGAGGCGCATGCTGGCAGTGGCATTGGGGATTGCCGGTGTGGTGGTTATTCTCAAGCCGGGCATTGAGATGCTTGAGCTGGCCTCGTTGGTCGTGCTGACCTCGGCGCTCAGTTTTTCATGTGCGTATGTGGCCACCAAATCATTGTCCCGCAGCGAACATCCATTGACGGTCTTGTTCTATATGTGTCTGGTGCAAATGCCGGTCAGCCTGGTCCTGGCTTTGCCCAACTGGAGCCTGCCGCGTGATCCCGAGCAATGGTGGTGGCTTTTTATTGTCGGTGTGACGGCGCTGACGGCCCACTTCTGCATCACCACAGCCATGAAAACATCGGATGCGGGTATCGTCGTGACACTGGATTTTTTGCGTTTACCGTTAATCGGATTAGTGGGTATTCTGTTTTATCGCGAGGCTTTTGATATGGTGCTGTTGTTGGGGGCGGGTTTGATGCTTGCGGGCAATCTGATCAATATTTACCGGCCCAGAAAGCAACGGGCGCTGTTGGTTGATACCGTGGCTGCCGATAAAGAATAATGATGCTTAAATAGTGATTGTTAACCAGTGAGAGAGCGCATGACTAAAATGATGGGTGGTACCCGCCTCAGTGCATTGATTCTGGGCGTTGCAATGATCGCCGGGTTGGCCTCACTGGGTTACCTGCTGGGCAATGCACTTATTCAAATCAAGGAATACGAACGAAGCGTCAATGTTAAGGGGCTTTCCGAGCGGGAATACCCTGCAGATGTGGTTATCTGGCCGATAGTGTTTGCTGAGGCGAGCAATGATCTGGAGCAGCTTTATATCTCAATCGAGGACAGTACCGCCAAAATCCGCCAGTTCCTGCTGGATAGTGGGTTGGAGACCAGCGAGGTCAGTGTCTCTTTGCCGGCAATTACCGATAAGTCAGCCCGGGAATACGACAGTGGTGCCCGCGCTGAATTCCGGTTCACGGCCAACCAGACGGTGACTATTTATTCCTCCCGGGTGGATCAGGTCAGGTCTCTGATGGCCTCTCTTTCTGAGTTGGGAAAGCAGGGTATCGTATTTACCGGTGGGAACTATCAGAGTCGCCCCGAGTTTCTTTTTACCCGGTTAAACGAGGTGAAACCGGCGATGATCGAGGAGGCCACCCGTGAGGCACGTCAGGTGGCGGAAAAATTTGCGGAAGATTCACAGAGCGAGCTGGGCAAAATCAAGCGCGCGTCACAGGGACAGTTCAGTATCTCGCCAAGAGATACCAACAATCCTCACATCATGAAAGTCAGGGTGGTGTCTACTATCGAGTACTACTTGTCGGACTGATTGCTGACGCCTTTGGCGTGCATTGGAGAGTGCATTGGCGTGCTGTTTAAGCCAGTTCCGTAGGGGGCCTTGTTGATCGTGCAGGGTTTGTCGATAGTGCAGGTATTGCCGATAGCAGTTTGCGGCTGTAGTCGTGCCCGGGATTGGCAAACAGTGTCTCGGTTCCGGCCATTTCCACCAGCTCGCCACGGTGCATCACGGCGATACGGTCGGCGATATAGCGCACTACGGACAGATCGTGGGAGATAAACAGCATGGTCAGGTTGTGCTTCTCCACCAGCGCCAGAATCAAGGCCAGTATTTGCGCCTGAATCGTCACGTCCAGTGCCGAAACCGGTTCATCGGCGATAATCAATTCCGGTTTGGTGGCAATGGCCCGGCCAATCGCGATGCGCTGCCGTTGACCCCCTGAAAACTCGTGGGGGTATTTGCGAATCGCCGCTCTGGCCAACCCTACGTCGTCCATCAGTGCCAATACTTGTGCCGTCACCGTTCTCCGGGTTGCCAGGCCGTGGTAGAGCAGCGGTTCTGCGAGGCAGTCAAAGACGGTCATGCGGGGGTTGAGGGATGCGTAGGGGTCCTGAAAAATCATCTGCATCCGGCGGCGCAGTGGCGTCATTCGTTTCTGCCGGAGGCCCACCAGATCAATCCCATCAAATATCACACTGCCACGGGTCACCGGTACCAGCTGCAATATGGATCTGCCCAGTGTCGATTTGCCGGATCCGGACTCACCCACCAGCCCGAGAATTTCACCGCGCTGAATAGTCAGGGATACCTCGTTTACAGCTTTTTTGTCCGCTTTCTGTCGACTCAGCCAGCCGCCGCTGTTATTCGGGAAACAGGTGGTTAAACGGTCAAGTACCAACAGCGGTTGCTCGCAAAACTGAGGCAGATTCGGTTTGCTGCCCGACGGAATCGATGCAAGTAGTGTTCGGGTGTAGTCTGAATGAGGATTCTGAAAAATATCGTTGACCGGCCCTGTCTCAACGATTCTGCCTTCCTTCATCACGGCCACCCGGTCCGCCAGACCGGCCACGACGGCGAGGTCGTGGCTGATAAAAATGACGGCGATATTGCGCCGCTTTTGCAATGCCTTGATCAGGGAGAGGATCTGGGCCTGTATGGTCACATCGAGCGCGGTGGTCGGCTCATCACAGATCAACAGTTTTGGTTCGGCAATCATCGCCATTGCGATCATTACCCGCTGACGCATCCCACCCGAGAACTCGTGTGGGTAGCTGTGAATGCGCGTTTCCGGGTCGGCAATACCCACTTCGTCGAGCATCGTTACAGCGCGTTTCAGGGCCTGCTGACGGTTCAGGTTTCGATGGTATAAGAGTGGTTCAATCAACTGTTCGCCCACGGTCAGGTAGGGGTTTAGCGATGTCATGGGATCCTGGAAAATGATTCCAATTTCGTTGCCTCTAATCCGGCGCAGAGTGTCCGGTTGCATGCTCAGCAAGTCACGGCCTTCAAACAGCGCAGTCCCCGACTCAATTTTTCCCGGCGGTTGGGGTATCAAGTTCAACAGGCTGTAACAGGCCACTGATTTGCCTGAGCCGGATTCACCGACGATGGCCAGTATTTCGCCGTGGTCCACGGAAAAACTGATGCCGTCCACCGCTCTCATTTGCCCAGCACGGGTATGAAAGTGAACAGCCAGATTTTCAACACTTAGAAGCGTCATATATCTAATAATCAATAAGTTAATAATTTATTGTGATAGATCACTTAAATAATAAACTGGCCCGACTAATCTTTTGATGCCCTGGGGTCCAGGGCATCTCGCAGTCCGTCACCGAGAAAATTGAGTGCAAACAGGGTAATGGATAGCGCCAGTCCCGGGAACACCAGTAACCAGGGGTATTCCTCCATACTCTCGACACCGTGAGAAATCAGTAACCCCCAGGAGCTCTGAGGTGGTTGGATTCCCAGCCCGAGAAAACTGAGGAAGGCTTCCAGCAGCATCACATTGGGAATGGTCAGGGTGGTGTAGACAATGACCGGGCCCAGTGTATTCGGGATCAGGTGTCGACGAATGATGATCCAGCGGGACAAGCCCATCGAAAAGGCGGCTTCAATAAATTCCTGATGGCGTAGATTCTGTACCTGACCCCGGACTATGCGCGCCATGGTGAGCCATTCCACTGCGCCAATCGCCAGAAACAGCAGAAGAATATTGCGGCCGAATACCACCATGAGCAGCACAATGAAGATCATAAAGGGCAGGGCATAGAGAATATCGACCAGCCGCATCATTACGGCATCGACCCGCCCGCCGGCATAGCCGGCCACGGTACCCCAGAGCACACCGATGACCAGCGCTACACCGGTGGCAACAAAGCCCACCAGTAGAGAGACGCGACTGCCGTACATGATGCGGGTCAGCATATCCCGGCCAAAGATATCCGTGCCCAGCCAGTGTGCTGCCGACGGCGGTGAGGCCCCCAGTTGCAGGTCTTGCTGCTCATAGCCGTAGGGGGCTATCCAGGGTGTCAGCAGTGCGATGACACAGAAGAAGGCTATGACAGCGAGGCCAAACAGGGCCAGGTGATTTTTGCACAAGCGTATCCAGCCATCACGCCAAAGCGATGAGCCTTGTTCCTGAGTCAAGGTGGCTGAATGGGGGTTTTCCATCAGCGGGACCTGCTCAGTTGGTGACGCATTTTTGGATTGATCCATACAGCAATAATGTCGGCCAGCAAATTAAACAGGACGATAAGCGTCGCGAAAAAGACCGTTGTGCCGAGAATCATGGTGTAGTCACGGTTGAAGGCCGCCTGCACATAAAACCGACCGAGCCCGGGGATCTGGAAGATGGTTTCCACCACAAAGGAACCGCTCAGCAGCCCCGCGAACGCCGGTCCGAGAAAGGCCACCACGGGTATCAGTCCGCCGCGCAGGGCGTGTTTCAGTACCACGACCCGTTCTGGCAGACCTTTGGCCCGGGCGGTGCGAATATAGTCCTGGGACATGACCTCCAGCATGCCGCCGCGACTCAGTCTGGCAATATAGGCGGCGTAACCGGTACCGAGGGTAATCGCCGGCAATATCTTGTCACCGGCGAGCTCGCCCCAACCGGATACTGGCAGCCATTCCAGCCAGATCCCAAAGACCAGCACCAGCAATGGCCCCATCAGAAAAGAGGGCATACAGATACCCAACATGGCCGCCGACATCGGCAGGTAATCCTGGGGGGTATTGGGTCGCAGCGCGGCTATCACGCCGGCACAGACGCCAATCAGGATAGCCACCAGCATGGCATAAAATGCCAGTTCAGCGGTGATGGGCAACCCTCCTGCGATCAACTCGTTGACAGTCCGGCCCGGATAGCGGAAGGAGGGCCCGAATTCACCCCGGGCCAGGTCCCCCAGGTAGCTCAGGTATTGTTGCCAGATTGGCTGGTCGAGCCGGTATTGAGCCTCTAGCGCCCTGACCACTTCCGGCGGCACCGCTTTTTCCGCGCTGAACGGGCCGCCCGGCGCGCATCTCACCAACAGGAAAGTGGCAGTAATAACCACCAGTAATACCGGAATCGCCTGTAATAACCGACTCAGAATAAAGCGCAGCATCAGTCTGGCAGCGCTTTAGTGGGATCAAGGGACAGATTTTTGTACAGGGTGTAGTCGAGTATATTCGGTTCAAGACCTTTAAGTGCGGGATGCACCAGGCTTTTGCTGGTATAGATGTGAATCGGAATAATCGGCATGGCCTCCAGTAATGTTGCTTCCGCCTCACGCATCAGTCGATAGCGTTGCTCGCGCGCCTCTGCCCTCGGCGCTTCCTCCAGTATCAGCTGGTCGAAGCGGGCACTGGACCAGCCGGTGCGATTATTACCGCCGTGAGTTGTCCACATGTCGAGAAAAGTGTTGGGATCCACGTAATCACCAATCCAGCCGGCCCGGGCAATGCCATAGTTTCCGTTGTCCACCGAGTTAAGAAACACCTTCCAGTCCTGGTTGTGGAGACTCACCTTGATACCCAGCTCCTTGTACCACATCTGTTGGATAGCCACGGCAATTTTATGGTGTCCCTCTGAAGTGTTGAACAGCAACTCGGTAACCGGAAAACCGTCGCCACCGGGGTAACCCGCTTCCGCCAGCAGTACCCGCGCCCGTTCGGGGTCATAGGCAAAGCCATCGGGGGCGGTATAGCCCAGCGTATCCGGCGGCGTAAAGGTGTAGGCCGGCAGCTCATCGCCCTTCGTGACCTGCCGGACAATCGCTTCCCTGTCGATACTCATGGCCAGCGCCCGGCGAACCCGTTTGTCGCTGAGGTGTGGCACCTCGGTATTGATGCGATAGAAATAATTGCCGAGATACGGATGGGTGTGCAGCAGTTCGGGATGCTCCCGCCGATAGACCGCCAGTTTATCGATCGGCACGGTGGCAGTGCGGTGCAGTTGGCCGGAGCGAAACATCCGCTCCTCGGTGGTGATGTTTTCCGTGGGGTAGAAATGGATGGCATTAAGCGACACGTTTTCAGCATCCCAATAGTGGGGATTTTTTTCCACCACTACACGTTTGAACAGCTGCCATCCGGTCAGGGAGAAAGGGCCGTTGCCGACAAAATTGCCGGGCCTGGTCCAGAGGCTGCCGCGTTGGTCGGGCGGGCCAAATTTTTCAATGGTGGCGCGGTGCAGTGGAAAGTAACTGTAGTGATCGAGCAATTGCAGGAAGTAGGGCGTTGGATTGGCAAGCTCAACTTCCAGTGTATGGTCGTCGACAACATTGATGCCCACATCAGAAAAATCACTTACCTCCTGTCTGAAATACGCCTCCGCATTTTTGATGGCAAACAGCATATAGGCATATTGATTGCCGAGCGAGGGCTGCAGTGCTCGCCACCAGGACCAGGCAAAATCTCCGGCTGTGACAGGGTCACCGTTTGACCAGCGCGCGTCATCGCGCAGGTGAAATCTGTAGTGCTTGCCATCGGCGCTGATCTCCCAATGGGTCGCCACACCGGGAACAGGTTCCAGTGTTGAGGGATCTTTCAGCACCAGCCCTTCGAGGAGGGCCGTGAGGATATTGTGCTCGGGAACCCCCGTGACAATATGCGGGTCCAGCTCCTGGGGATCAGTGCCATTGCCGAGGTGCAGTATCCCCTGTCGGTTGCCACTGGCGGTATTGCTCTCCCCCTGACCACAGGCCATTACCAACAGGCTGAGCAGGAGGCTGGCAGAGGCCATTTTCAGGAACGGCATAGCTTGCTCGATACGTAATAGGAGACTGGCTATGTTAGGCAAGGACGGCATTGAGTGCCAGCCCCCGATCGTGGTTGAAATAGCGGTTCCGAAGGACCATAATGCCCACCCTTCGGGAGTTCTGTACAAGACTCCGATTCTTTATGGTGACCTCTGCCGGTCCCCTCGCAATGATCAGCTGTGAACCCCGCCAGGCCCGGAAGGGAGCAACGGTAGCAGTGACATCGTGTGCCGTGGTGTGGCTGGCAGGGGAAGCCACCAGTTTATTCTCAATTACCGGTTAACCAGAAAGCTCGGCGCAGACTCGCGAACCGGGCCTGTCTTTTGCCGAAAAAATAAATCCCCAACTACCACCCGAGCATCTGGAGAAGCGACCATGCTCAGATTGTAGCCGGGGACCAGTCGTGTCATACGTGCTTTGCCCTGTTATCTATGCGGCATCGACATTCAGGGTCTCGTTGATCAGTTTGTTAAGCTCCGGTATGCAGGAGCCACAGTTGGTACCGCAGTTAAGTTGTTCTCCCAGTGCTTTTGTGGAATTTGCCCCATCGACAATGGCTGCCAGAATCTGTTTTTCGCCGACTTCAAAACAGGCGCATATCAATTTGCCCCGGTCGGGCTGGTTCATGTCGATCCCCGCCAGCAATTGCCACGGAGAAGATGTTATCTCCCGGCTGAGTAATCCCTGTAACCAGCTTGATGCCGGCATCAGTGACAGACTGTGATGACTGAAGATGGCCATTTGTACCAATGCGCCTTCGTAGCAGATAAAACGCTCGTCCCTTTGTTCGGTGTCGGCGTATTGGGCGCAGTTGCCGGTATACCCCTGCTGTCTGATAAAGGCTTGCCAGTCAAAGCCCTCCGCGGCAGCAAACCGGTAACAATAGCCCTTGTTATCCGTTAGTGGCGTCATTGACCAATCGATGAATTCGTCGCATTCCAGGGGCTCCCTGCTGACCACCATTGCCCAAACCGGTGTCGCCACTTTTTTCAGTGCGGCGGGGGTAAATTTGAATTCGGGTTGCCCGGATACGGGATCGGTCAATGGGGCAATCACCGAGCAAACACGAGCCTGACGGGCGAACTGGTCATTCCAGTGAATCGGCATAAACAGCTGATTTTTCCCCATGCCTTCATCCAGCATCACGCCGACCCGGACGGCCCCATACGCGGTGCGTACCTCTGCCAGATCTCCATCGTAAAGTTCATTTGTACGGGCTGTTTCGGGGTGCACCAGGACAAAGGGTGCATCGAGATGATTGAGCAATCGTTGGGCGCGGGCGGTGCGCGTCATGGTGTGCCACTGGTCGCGGATTCTTCCGGTATTGAGCGCGTACGGGTAGGCGGCATTGAGGGACTGAACCGGCAGGCGGGGCGCAATGGCAATAAACCGGGCTTTGCCGGATGCCGTCACGAACCCACCCTCACTGAACAGGCGCGTTGTTCCCGCGGGAGATTCTGCCGTAATGGGCCATTGGATGGGTGAGAGATCATTGTATTGTTGTTCAGACAGTTCGCTGAGGCCGCTGATGTTGAAAATGCGCTTGCCGTTGTTTCTGAAGCCACTCAGTGCCGCATGTTCAACAAACACATCCCGCGGCGACCGGTAGGAAAACGCCTCAGAAAAGCCCAGTCTTTGTGCGACCTGGGAGATGATCCACCAGTCGTCCTTTGCTTCACCTGCGGGTTTTATCAGTGCTCGCTGTCTTGAGATGCGGCGCTCGGAGTTTGTGACGGTGCCGTTTTTCTCACCCCAACCGGTAGCTGGCAGCAAAATATCGGCGGTGGCGGTCGTGTCTGTGGCTGCCACGCAGTCGGAGACAATCACGGTGTCACACTGCTGTAGGGCTCCTCTGACACGATCGGCATCCGGCATGCTGACCACCGGATTGGTCGCCATAATCCAGATTGCCTTAATCCTGCCATCGGCGACGGCATCAAACAGGTCTACCGCTTTCATGCCCGGCTGCTGGCAGAGTTGGTCGGTGGCCCAGAAGTCGGCCACGGTCCGCAAGTCCTCGGGGTTATAGTCCATATGGGCAGCCAGCTGGTTTGCCAGACCGCCCACCTCCCGACCACCCATGGCATTGGGCTGACCGGTAATCGAGAACGGGCCTGCGCCGACTTTGCCGACTCTTCCGGTAGCAAGGTGACAATTGATAATGGCATTGCCCTTGTCGGTGCCGGAGGAGGATTGGTTGATCCCCTGTGAGTAGAAGGTAATGGTTTTATCCGTTTCGGCGAACCACTGGTAAAAGGTTTCCAGTACGTCCGTTTCAAGCCCGACCAGGCGGGCCGTTTCTGCAAAAGAGATGGCATTGGCGGCTTCCAGCGCCTCCCGATAGCCTTCAGTGTGCTGCGCTATATACTCAGAACAGCTGGCCTCCGTTTGCTGCAACCATGCCAGTAAACCGACAAACAGATAGCCATCGGCACCGGGGCTGATCGGCAAATGGAGATCGGCGAGATCACAGCTGGCCGTGCGGCGTGGGTCGATAACCACCACCCGCATGGCGGGGTTTCGTTTTTTGGCGGCAGCCATCCGGCGGTAGAGTACCGGATGGGTCCAGGCGGCATTAGAGCCAACCAGAATCAGCAAATCGCAGTGATCCAGGTCTTCGTAACTGCAGGGCACCGCATCGGCACCAAAAGCCCGCTTGTAACTGGCAACGGCAGATGACATACAGAGCCGGGAGTTGGTATCGACATTGGCGGTACCCAGAAAGCCCTTGGCCAGTTTGTTGGCCACGTAGTAGTCCTCGGTGAGCAGTTGTCCGGACAGGTAGAAGGCGATGGCGCCGGGGCCGTGCTGCTCTCGAACCTCGCTCAGTCGCTGAGCCACTGTATTGAGGGCGGTGTCCCAGTCGACCCGCTGACCGTTGACAGACGGGTAGAGCAGCCGACCGTGATTTCCCATGGTTTCGTGGAGCGCTGACCCTTTTACACAGAGGGCACCGTAATTGGCGGGGTGGGTCTTGTCGCCGGATACGGCGATGATGCTGTCGTCCCGTAACTTTGCAGAAACACCACAGCCAACCCCGCAGTAGGGGCAGGTGGTTTCCAGGTTGGGGGTTGATGCACTCATGAAAATCTGCCGGTTCCGAGCATCGCCTAGGGGGTGAACACCACTTGACTGTCCACCATTTCAATGGCGTAGGTGGGCACCGTCACGTCCTCGTTTTCCAGGCACTGGCCAGTGGTTAGATCATAGTGCTGTTTGTAGAGCGGTGAAGCGACCACCAGTCGACCTTGTACATCGCCGACCACACCTCTGGACAGTACGTTGGCCTTGCCGATGGGATCCCAGTTGCCAATGGCATAGACCTGAGGCGCTTCATCGGGCAGGTAAAAAACTGCCACCTGCTGGCCGTCGATCAGCGCACAGATGCCGGAATTGGGTATCAGGTCTTCCTGTTGGCAGATCACCAGCGGTTGTTCAGATACTCTGTTTTCTGCGGTATTCATCAATAAAGCCTCATTACGCCGATTTGGCCAACAGTTGGTCGGTTTCCTCTTCGGTGGCCGGCCGCGGCTGACCGCGCTCCTGCACGAACACAACCCGTTCATCCGCCGCATCAGCGTTGACGAACTGGCGGAAGCGTTTGAGTTTTTCCGGGTCCTCAATGGTGGTTTTCCACTCGCACTGGTAGGTGCCGACAATGCTGTTCATCTGTTCCTCCAGTTCGGCACAGATCCCAAGTTTGTCGTGGATCACCACCTCCTTCAGATAGTCGAGACCACCTTCCAGATTGTCCAGCCACACTGAGGTGCGTTGCAGACGGTCGGCTGTGCGCACATAAAACATCAGGAAACGGTCGATGTACCTGATCAGGGTTTCGTCATCCAGGTCCGTGGCGAACAGGTCGGCGTGACGGGGCTTCATGCCGCCATTGCCGCACAAGTAGAGGTTCCAGCCGTGTTCGGTGGCAATTACGCCAAAGTCCTTGGACTGGGCCTCGGCGCACTCCCGGGTGCAGCCGGAAACCGCCGACTTGATCTTGTGGGGGGAGCGAAGGCCCTTATAGCGGTCCTCGATATAGATGGCCATGCTGACGCTGTCCTGTACCCCGTAGCGGCACCAGGTGCTACCGACGCAGGACTTCACCGTGCGCAGGGCCTTGCCATAGGCGTGGCCGGTTTCAAAACCGGCGTCGATCAGTTCTTTCCAGATGTCCGGCAACTGATCCACTCTGGCGCCAAACAGATCGATCCGCTGGCCGCCGGTAATCTTGGTGTAGAGGTTGTATTTTTTGCCCACCTCGCCGAGCACAATCAGTTTGTCCGGGGTGATCTCGCCACCCGGCACCCGCGGCACCACAGAATAGGTACCGTTCTTTTGCATATTGGCCAGAAAGGTGTCGTTGGTGTCCTGCAGGCCCACATGCTTTTCTTCGAGAATGTAGTCATTCCAGAGGGAAGCGAGGATGGAGGCCACTGTCGGTTTGCAGATCTCGCAGCCGCGACCGCTGCCGTGGTGCTTGATGAGATCCTCGAAGGATTTGATGGATTCCACTTTAATAATGTGGAACAGCTCCTGGCGGGTGAACTGGAAGTGCTCGCAGATGGACTTATTCACCTCCATGCCCCGGGCTGCCATTTCATCGTCCACAATGTTTTTCAGCAGCGCGGCACAGCCGCCACAGCCGGTGCTGGCGGCGGTGCAGGACTTCACATCCGCCAGCGAGCAGCAGCCGCCGTCGATGGCGCTGATGATGTCGCCCTTGCTGACATTGTGGCAGGAGCAGATCGTCGCCGTGGCGGGCAGGGCCGCCGCGCCGAGCGGTGGCGCGCCACCCTCGCTGGCGGGCAGAATCATGGTTTCAGGGTTGGCGGGCAGCTCGATGCCATTGAGGTAATACTGCAGCAGGGTGTCGTAGTCGGAGCAGTCACCCACCAGCACCGCGCCCAGAGCGGTCTTGCCGTCTGCACTGACAATCAGGCGTTTGTAGACTTCCTCGCGCTCGTCACTGAAGGTATAGGCGATGGCATCCGGAGTTTTGCCGTGGGAGTCGCCGATGGAACCCACATCGACACCCAGCAGTTTCAGCTTGGTGCTCATGTCGGCGCCCTGAAAAGCACTGTGTTCGCCGGTCAACTGGCTGATAGCCACCTCCGCCATGCGGTAGCCGGGGGCCACCAGACCGAAAATCATGCCGCCATACAGGGCACATTCACCGATCGCAAAAATGTCCGAATCACTGGTGCGACAGTGATAGTCGATGGTAATACCACCGCGCGGTCCCACCTCCAGTCCGCAATCTCTGGCCAGCTGGTCCGAGGGGCGAATTCCAGCGGAGAACACGATCACATCGGTAGCGAGGGTTTCACCGTCGGCAAAGTTCATCACCAGGCGGGTGTCCTTGCCATCCGTTTCCTCAATGGTCTGGGTGGCTTTGCTGGTGTGTACCTGAACATCCAGGGCTTCAATTTTGCGGCGCAGCATGGCACTGCCGCCATTGTCGAGCTGCACGCCCATCAGACCGGGGGCAAATTCCACCACGTGGGTTTTCAGGCCGAGATTCTGAAGGGCATTGGCCGCCTCCAGGCCCAGCAGGCCACCGCCGACCACCACGCCGACTTTGGCCTTCTTGCTTCTGGCCTGAATCATGCCGAGATCGTCGATCGTGCGATACACCAGACAGTCGGGCAGGTCGGCCCCGGGAATCGGTGGCACGAAGGGGTAGGAGCCGGTGGCCAGTACCAGTTTGTCGTAACGGAAGCTTCGGCCACCCTCGGTGGTGACTGTTTTGGCTTCGCGGTCGATGGTTGCCACGGCATCGCCGAAGTAGGCATCCACGCCGATGGATTTGTAATGCTCGCGGGTGGTCAGCGCCAGTTCTTCCGGTTTCCGGCCTGCGAAGTATTCCGACAAATGGACCCGGTCGTATGCGGGGCGGGGTTCTGCCCCGAGGACGGTGATTTTGGCGGTAACGCCGGATCCGGCCAGTTGTTCCACGTAGTGGTGGCCCACCATTCCATTTCCTATAACGACAATTTTCAACATGTCCTGTTACCTGCTATTGCTCTATTTCATTTCGCGTACGATGTCCTGACCGGCCAGATCACGGAACATCAATTGATTTGCGTTGGCGCCCAGTGGCTGCCCGTCACTGATCAGGGTTTCGTAATGGCTGCACAGACTTTTGTCACCAAACAGCAGGGCGGCCTGCAAACGGTCATCCTCAATCACCAGACGCCGATAAATACCGGCAGACGGGTCGCTGATCACGATGTTGCGTTCACTGTTTCCTGCGTTAAGACGTCCCGCCGAGAACACATCAATCCCCGATACCTTGAGTTGGGTAGAGTGTTCTCTGGGTCGATAACAGGCGGCGTTGCCCAGCAGAGTTTCTGCGAGGACTTTTGCCTGCTCCCAGATCGGCGCAACAATACCCACGGTGGTGTTGTTGTGTTCCGAACACTCACCGAGGGCATAGATATTTTTGATAGATGTATGCATCTGGTCGTCGACGACGATGCCACGGTTGATCTTCAGATCGCTGTCCCTGAATGCTTCCACATTGGGCGATATACCGGTAGCAAACACCACCAGCTCGCCCGGTAACCAGTCTCCGTTTTCAAGCAGCAGGCCGTCCGCCCGTTCGCTGCCTGTAACGGCTTTGGTCCTTACCCCGGTGAGCACAGAGATACCGCGGTCTTCCAGGCTTTTTTTCAGCATGGCAGCGGCGGTTGCATCAAGTTGCCGGTTCATCAGGTTGTCGCTGTTGTGCACCACAGTGACATCCAGGCCGAGATGGTTCAGGCCATAGGCTGCTTCGAGACCCAGCAGACCACCGCCAACTACCACGGCACGTTGACCCTGCCGGGCGAAATCCTGCATGAGGGCGACGTCATCGAGGGTGCGAAAGGACATGACACCGGGCAGGCTGTTTCCCTGAATTGTTGGCACAACGGGTCTCGAGCCGGTGGCAATCACAATACGGGAAAATCGTCTCTGCCACTCTGAAGCGGTGGTTATGGTCAGATTGCCGGTATCCAGCCGAATCAGCGGGTCGCCACAACGCAGACGAATATTGTTGGCGCGATACCAGTCATCGCTGAGCAATGGCAGACAATCCAGTGTCTTGTCACCGGTGAGTAACGAAGAGAGCTGTACGCGGTTATAGGCCTTGACCGGTTCTTCACCAATCATGGTAATTGACCCGGAAAAACCGCTATTCACCAGCGCCTCGGCGAGGCGGGCGCCTGCCATACCGGTTCCGACAATCGCAATAGAATTGTCCATTGCTCAGGCTGCCCTGGTCTTGTTGCTGCCGGTGGCTGCTTTACCGGTATCGCCAGCAGCATCATCCTGTGACGAGGCCGGTTTACATGCCACTTCCTGTAACTTTCTGGCAGGGTCGGTCGGCTTTTTTTCAATTTGCGGGTTTTTCTGCTTGTCGTAGAGAAATTCTAGAACCTGCTGGCGGTAGTGGATGAAATCGGCGTCTTCAGCCAGGGCCAGCCTGTTGCGTGGGCGGGGCAACTTGACGTCGAGTATTTCGCCAATGGTGGCAGCGGGGCCGTTGGTCATCATGACGATTCGATCCGATAACAAAACGGCCTCATCCACATCGTGGGTAATCATGATCACGGTGTTGCCCAGACTGGTCTGGATTTCCATCAGTGAGTCCTGCAGGTGAGCGCGGGTGAGGGCGTCCAGGGCACCGAAGGGCTCGTCCATCAGCAACACTTTGGGCTGCATGGCCAGACAGCGGGCGATACCGACGCGCTGTTTCATACCGCCGGATATTTCTCCGGGCAATTTGTGCAGGGCGTGGTCCATGTGAACCAGCGAGAGGTTGTGTGCAATCCACTCGTGCATTTCCGCCTTGTTTTTGGTCTTGCGGAAGACCCTTTTTACCGCCAGTTCGACATTCTGGTACACCGTTAGCCAGGGCAACAGGGCATGGTTCTGGAAGACCACTGCCCGGTCCGGACCCGGTTTGTCGACTTCTCGCCCCTCGAGAATGACCCCGCCTTCGCTGGCTTCATAGAGACCGGCGATGATGTTCAATACCGTGGACTTGCCGCAGCCGGAGTGGCCAATTAGCGAGACAAATTGGCCTTTGTCGATTGATAGGTCGACATCCTGCAGGGCGCGGAACGGTTCACCTTCGGTGGCAAACTCGATGCCGATATGGCTGATTTCCAGATAGGGGTTTTTCATGAGTTGCTCCTTGACTGATGTCTGCCGCGGTTAGCGGAGAATGGCCTGTTTGTCCCAACTGATACGCTTTTGAAGAAGCAGCATGAGGCGATCCAGTAGAAAACCGATCAGTCCAATGGTCACCACAGCCACCATGATGCGACCCAGCGAATCCGATGAGCCGTTCTGAAACTCATCCCAGATAAATTTGCCCAAACCGGGGTTCTGGGCCAGCATCTCGGCGGCAATCAATACCATCCAGCCAGTGGCCAGTGATAACCGCATACCGGTGAAAATCATGGGTATGGCGGAGGGGATAACAATTTTTCGGACGTGCACCAGCGAAGGCAGTTGTAGAACCCGGCTGACGTTGACCAGATCGCGATCAATACTGGTGACACCCACCGTGGTGTTGATCACGGTGGGCCAAAGGCAACAGAGAGCCACAGTAAATGCGGAGGTCAGAAAGGCCTTTTCAAACATGGGGTCGTCGGTGACATAAAGGGCCGATACCACCATCGTCACCAGCGGCAGCCATGCCAGGGGTGAGACCGGCTTGAATGTCTGGATGATCGGGTTTACCGACTGGTAAACTTTTTCGCTCAAGCCACAGATGATGCCCAGAGGCACTGCAATCACTGTGGCGATCAGAAATCCGAAAGACACGGTATAGAGGCTGGTTATCACCTGATCCAGGAAGGTGGCTTTGCCGGTATAACTGCGAATTTTCACTTCCGCATCGGGATTCTGGGCCAGCCGTTTGGCATTTCTGTCTTCCTGCCGCTGATAGAATGCGGCTGCTTTCTCCCGCTCGCGCTGGTGCTCGGCCAGCAAACCCTTGGATTGCTCCCAGACCTGAACCGGTCCCGGAAACTGCCCCAGTGAGGTATCGATGTTGTTGGCAACACCCTGCCAGAGCATTAAAAAAATCAGGATGCCCGCGAGGGGCAGGGCGAGGGTTTTACCCACTGTGCGGGCAATACTGCTCAGTTGTGAGATAGCGAAGCGGGCGCTTCCCTGTTCATTCCTGAAAATAGCAGCAAGGTCAGTCATGTAATAGATCCTTCGGTGGCTAACGGGCAGCCTGGACTGCCCATGTTTTACTTAAGGTTTTGTATTGGCCATCAGAGCGTTTCGTCTTTCAGGCCAATGGAAAATTTCTCCAGGTAGGCGTTGGGTTGCGTACCATCGAACGTGATGTCGTCGATAAACTCTGGTTGAGGTGGTTTGAAGCCGGATTCGCTGTCCAGGTCCGGAAAATCCTCCGCGGACATGAGTCCTTCGGCAATCAACGCCTTGGCAGCAGTGGCATAGATGCCGGGGAGATAGACTTTTCTGGCGGTCTCGAAATACCACTCATCGCTTTTGGGCTCGGCGATCTGTCCCCAGCGGCGCATTTGGGTTAAATACCAGATGGCATCGGAGTAATAGGGGTAGGTGGCAAAATAACGGAAGAACACGTTGAAGTCGGGTATGTCGCGTTTATCACCTTTTTCGTATTCAAAGGTTCCCGTCATGCTATTGGCAATGACGTCATAATCCGCGCCGACGTATTCTGAACGGGAGAGAATTTCAACGGCTTCCGGGCGGTTAGCATTGTTGTTTTCATCCAGCCACTTGGCGGCACGCAGCATGGCCTTGACCAGACGGGCAGTGGTGTTCGGGTACTTCTCGGTAAACTCCTTGGTCATGCCAAAAACTTTTTCCGGGTTGTTTTTCCAGATCTCGTAATCCGTGATGACTGGAACCCCGATACCCATGAATACTGCTTGCTGGTTCCATGGCTCACCGACGCAGTAGCCATGAATGGTGCCAGCCTCAAGAGTAGCGGGCATCTGAGGGGGAGGTGTGACAGACAACAGGGCTTCAGCGTTGATGTTGCCGCTAGTGTCACCCTTGTGTGGTGCATAGAAACCCGGATGAATGCCGCCAGCTGCCAGCCAGTAGCGCAACTCGTAGTTGTGCGTGGAGACCGGGAAAACCATACCCATTTTAAAGGGCGTGCCCTGCGCCCGCATTTGGTCGACGACAGGCTTCAGGTAATCGGCTTTGATCGGATGAACCGGTTTACCGGCAGCCATCGGCACGTGAGCCTTCATTTTCTCCCAGACAGCATTGGAAACGGTAATACCGTTTCCGTTGAGGTCCATACTGAACGGCGTAACGATGTGGGCTTTGGTGCCAAAGCCAATGGTGGCCGCCAGGGGCTGACCGGCGAGCATGTGGGCGCCATCGAGTTTGCCGTCGATAACCCCATCCAACAGCACTTTCCAGTTAGCCTGTGCCTCAATGGTGACGTAAAGCCCCTCATCCTCGAAATAACCGTTTTCGTAGGCGATGGCGATAGGTGCCATGTCCGTGAGCTTGATAAAGCCAAACTTGAGCTCGTCCTTTTCAGGTGGTCCCAGTTCAGCGTGTGCCCAGCTGGCCATGACCAAAAAGGACAGAGTCAACAGGATCCACTGTGAAACTTTCAATCTTTTCTGTACCGGGGAGTTTGGAAGATTGCTGTTCATTTAACGGGTACCTCAACTGTGAATGTCACTTGCATAAAAAAAGCCCACCTGCAGGTTTTATGTGCAGGGGGCTTCATTGCCCTTAATACCATTGGACAGGTATCAACCGGTGCGTTATTAATGTCTTATCAATAAGGTATACAAGATGTATGCCAAATGAGAATTTTGGCAAAAACAGGGTGTTAGGGTGAGAGGTAGGGGAGCAGCCGGGCTGGTCGGCACAATTATGGGGCGCTCTTCAGTCAGACTGCACCAAGAGATGACTTTGGGATCTAGTTATCGCGATTTTTTTGCAGCGCTTGGGGGGATACCATCAGATCGCTACCCAATTTAATCTGATCGTTAAACCAATAGGGCTCAGCATGGGACCCTTCACTCTTGTGGTCCTGATCCGGTGTGGGGTAACCCAGCAACCGGGCAGCTTCGCGGTATAGATCCGTCCGGAAACACTGTTGCGTGATAGACACTATTTTGTCGCGATCGAAAACCTTGCCCAGCAGCGGTTCACAGTGATGCAGAAGAAATTCTGCCTGGGAACGCCATGGAAAGCCGGCATTATAACTGGCAAATACGTGGAAATTTGGGTGGTGCTCAGCCGCACAGCCGCGGTCATAGACCAGATTGCCGGTCAGTGATGGTCGCAAATAGTTGGTGGGCAGATCCAGGTAGTCCCGGCGAGTCAGCATTTGCACAGTGGCTTCACGGTTGCCCATGTCGGCCAGCCACTGACAGGCCTCCATCAATGCCAACCGCAACCGGAGGTGGGTGGCGGGATGGCGGGTATGCCATTCCTCCATAACACCCAATACCTTTTCCGGTGCATTGTTCCAGACGTGGAACCCCGTGGTAGCCAGTACACCGACACCATATTCCACCGCAATACTGTTCCAGGGTTCACCGGCACAGAAACCGTCAATTACACCCTGAGCCAGGCTATCCACCATCTGTTCCGGTGGCAGTACGATAACCCTGACATCCCGATCCGGATCAATGCCACCCGCCTCGAGGCACATACGAAGCAATTGTGTGTGTGTGGAGAAAGAGTGAACAGTAGCGAGGGTGATTGTCTGGTTGCTGGGCTGTTTATCCAGTACTTTTTTGAGCGCCCGGGCACTTGCCAGGGGTTGATTGGCCTGCAGGGGCGTATCCGACTGGTTGAGCATTTTCTCCCACAGCGGGCGGGACAGGGTAATCCCGTTACCGTTGAGCGATAACACCAGCCCGGTGACAATCGGCGCGCGTATCCCCGCGGCCCCCAGTGTTGTCACCAGCGGCATGGGTGCCAGCATCTGGCAGGCGTCGAAATTACCCGCGATCAGTTTATCGCGGATATTGGCCCATGAGACTTCTCTGCAAAGTGTCACATCCAGGCCGTATTTGGCAAAAAGCCCCAGCTCCTGGGCGATGATCAACGGCGCGCTGTCACTCAGTCGCATATAGCCGATATTAAGATTCTGCCGCTCGCCGGTTGGTAATTTATGGGTAGTTGTCTGCATGATTATCTCGCGCTGCCACTGGGCTTTCCCAGAATATTAATCACTGACCGAGCCGCCTCGGGCAAACTCTGGTTGGTGTCCATCGAGAGTGTCCGCAAGGTTTTATGTGCCTTGTCCTCGCTGATGCCGCGTTGATCCATCAAAAGTTGCTTCGCCTCTTCTATCACAGACTGGCTGGCAAGCTTGGTGCGTGCGTCATCCAGGGCCCTGCGCAGCGACTGGTAGGACTTGAACTGGGCAATGGCCAGATCAATAACCGGTTTGACGCGGTCCGGGTTCAGTTCATCCATCAGGTAGGCGGTCACCCCGGCGTCCACGGCCTGTTCGATAAAAGCGGGATCTTCTTCATGGGAAAACATGACCACCGGTCGTGGGTTGTGGTGGTTGACCACCGAGAGACTCTCCAGCACATCGCGACCGGGCGACTGAATATCGATTAATACCAGGTCTGGTTGATGCTGTTCAATCTGGAACAGCAATCCGGTCGCCGATGGCAACCGCGAAATGACTTCAAAACCCGAATCACGGAGTTTTTCTTCGACACTGGCGGATCGTTCGACATGATCATCGACCAGCATGATGCGGATGGGGTCCCTGGCTGAAGGTGGTGTCATGGTGCTCTATTTGAAGTAATTCGTTGGAAGGATAGATTTAAAAGTGCGAAAAAAAACAGTGGCAGGAGAATCATAGCCCGCCACTGATAGAGATGCCACGGTTCTGATCCGGGATCAGAACTTCACATTGACTGAAAACCAGATCTTGTCAGTGTCCTGAGAGAACTCATCGGCGTCATATTTGGCGTACTTCAGCTCGACGCCGACGTATTTGTTGATCGGGTAGCTTGCTACGGCATTATATTCCTCGCCATAGTCGGCGCTGCCCTCGTCGGCGGAATAATCGTGGTAGAAAAAGGCCAGATTGGTTTTGCCAATGCTGCCGGTCATTTTGAAGTAAATGTCCTCGATACCATCGGCGGGTGTGACCAGAAACTGATCTGCCCATCCCTGAAACTTGTGCAGGGTGGCGAGAGGCGTGCCGAACGCTTTCATCCCGTCATCACTGCCCAGTAATTCATAACCGATGCCGACTCCGACACCTTTGATTTTTGTACCGATTTCGGCCATGTAGTAGTCGGCGTCGTAATCAATTGGCCCATCGGCATAATCGGTCTGGCTGGCGGCGCTGGCTGCCAGGGTGACAGGGCCTACGGCACCACTGTACTCAATACCATAGGTCTGCGATGAATTGGCCGCTGCATTGTCGAAATCCAGCAGATAGGCAAAGGCGGCGAGCTTGTGACCTTCAATTGGCGAAAATGACAGGTAGAGCGCATGAGAGTCAGAGTCGTAGCGACGCGGTTGTGCGCCACCCGTATCGGGTCCGAAAATCCGGTTTACATCCCAGATATAGCTGTAATCCAGTGTGACTGGCCCGATGGGCAATTGCACCCGTACTGAGTCATAGGTCTGTTCGTTCTGCCGCCAGCCCACACCGCCGACAAACCGCTGGCCGGAATGGAGAATGCGCTGGCGACCGGCTGTACCGGTAAAGCCATCCTGTTGATACTTGAGATAGACCTGATTGATATCGGTACCATCCGGGTCGGCAACGATGGGGTATTCACCGACTTTCCCGTTGGAGGGTGTCGCGTAGTTTTCACCGCCAATATGGCTTACGTCATCGACTTCCAGTAAGCCTGAAAAGCCTTGATAGCTGGCCGAAGTCCAGGTTATGCGGGACTTGAGTGTGGATGCATTGGCATTCTTCTCGGCATTTTCATCATCCACATGCTCAAATCGATAACGAAAAGTAAAACTGGTATCACTCTTGGTGAATATTTCTGAAAAACTGGCGGCCTCTTCGGCACTCACCATCAGAAAAGGGTGGAGGCCAAACAGTAATGCAAAAGCTGAAAGTCGAAAAGATCTCGGTTTCATATGAAATTCCTCGAGTTTGTTTTCCCCAAAACAAAAATAAAAAAGCCCGTACGCAGGATGGTGCGCACGGGCTTCATTACCCAGTAGGATGTAGTGTCAAAAAGTTATAAGCATAACCCGTGCCATAATCGAATAATCGCTGTTTCAGTTGTTATGGGTGGTCTGTAGGGCGTCGGGCGGGGCGTTTTTGTTTGAATTTGGTGCGATAAAGCAGCGAGTGCGGAGTAATTTGGGGCAAGAATTGGCCTCTGCTCATTGGCGTTTGCCTGATAGCAACAGCGGAGAATTTGGCGGGATGAAACATGTACCCATGTATGCCATGGGTGAGGCATGGCCGAGTTAACAATGATGGGCAATAAAACAACCCCGGCTATCGGATAACCGGGGTTGTCGGGCACTGGCAATCCTATTTATCGGTTTTGTTGCAATGCAGGCGACGTTTTTCCTTCCATTCTGCTTTCATTCGCTGCTTTGCCTCCATGGCCTCGGTTTTGCTTACCAAGCCGTTGCCATCCGCGTCCATCGCGTTGAAGTGGGCCATGCGTTTTTCCATTTTTTTCCGAAGGCCCGCTTCATACTCTGCTCTTGATATATTGCCGTCCTGGTCAGTATCCATATTTTGAAACATGGAGCCGGAATAATTTTTTCTATCGCCGGACTGGTCGGGCTTTGTGGTTGGTTCGGCAAAACTGGATGTGGCGAAAGCAATGCCCGCCAGTAACAGTAGTAGTCGCATGGTATTTCCTCATTGGTGATTAAAGACGTGATCCTTTTAACGCCAGAATGGGGATTCGGTTGACCTGCGACTGTATAAATTTTGAAAAAGGGTTTCGTCGATACAACGGTATGCTCACCGGGAAGTATTCTTTGCATCCTGCCGGTCGAGAATATGCTCAACCTCGTCCATCAATCGGGTCATTCGTTGAATCATGGGGCGATACGCGACTGGATCAGTCAGATCTACCCCCGAGTCTCTGAGTAACTTGTAGGGGTAGTCAGACCCACCTGCCTGGAGGATGTCGAGGTACTGTTTCTGTGCTTCTTCGCCACCGGTTGTAATGCGATCTACCAGGTTGTAGGCGGCAACCATGGAGGTCGCATACTGGTATACCGAAAAGTTGCGGTAGAAGTGTGGAATGGAGGCCCACTCCGCGGTATAGGGTTCATCAACTTGCATGATACCCATGCTGTGGCCTGCATGACGTTTCTGAATAGTCCCATACAACGTATTCAATTTATCGCCCGACAGATTGCCGCCGCTCTCAACCTGCTCATGGATAGCCAGTTCGAATTCCGCGAACTGGGCTTGTCGAAAAAAAGCACTTCGCAAAAGATTCAGTTCGCGAACCAGATAAAACAATTGTTCTTCGTCGCTCGATGCATTGTCGCGCAGATAATCAAAAAGCAGTAATTCATTAACTGTCGATGGGATTTCTGAAATAAAACCGGAATAAGCGGATTTGCTGAAGGGTTGATGAGTGTTGGCCATCTGGGAGTGTATGGCGTGCCCCCATTCGTGCGCATAAGTGCTGACAGAGTCAAAGGTACCCTCAAAATTCAACATCAGGAAAGGGTGGACATCATAGGCGGCACCCATCACATAAGCTCCCTTGCGCTTGTCTGGTGCGGGATAGGCATGTAGCCAGTGTTGTGTCAGCGCCTTCCTGAACGCTTCACCATAATTCCTGCCCAGGGGCGTGAGCGCGGCCTGTGTCAGGGTGGCGGCCTCCTCCAGTGTAAATTCTCGGGGCAGAGTGGCCACGGGTGTGTATAGGTCGTAGTAACGGGATTCCCCGAGGTCGAGTATTTGTTGACGCAGCCCAAGCAGGCGATGGAGGGATGTGAGGTGCTCATTGGCGGTCGACAACAGTGTCCGGTAAACCGCTTCAGGAACGTTGTCTTGCGACAGGGCGCGATCCAGCGACGAGTCGAAACCCCGCACCCGGGCTATCATTGCCTCTTTTTTTACCTGTCCCTCCAGGGTGATGGCAAGGCTCTGACGAAAATGCTGGTAGGTTCCCCAGAAGCTCTCAAATACCCGTTTTCTGTCGTTGCGGTTTGCCGATGCCCGGTGGACCTCATAGGCCATCGGGTCGAGAGTAACTGTTGTACCATTCGACAGGGTGATTTCCGGCCAGGGAATGTCGTTGCTGACCAGCACACTGTAGGTGCTAGAGGTGGATTGCAGCGCGTCTGAGGCCGCTCTGAGGATGTGTTCCCCCTCTTCACTGAGAACATGTTCAGATTGACGCAGGGTATTGCGGATAAAAAAGTCGTGCTCTTCAAGCCGCGTGCTTTCATTGAGGTAGTGGTTAAGGGTTGTTTCTCCGATATGGCTGAGTTCCTGCTTTACAAAGTGTGTGGCTTCTGTGAACTCGAGAAGCAACTCCTGGGCAACCGTTGCCCGTTCCTGATACTGGCTATTGCCCTGGTTGGTGTCTTTGTTAAGAAAGCCATAAACGTAGAGCCTGAGCAGAGCTTTGTAGGTGTCGTTAACCCGGTTCAGGCAGTCTGCCAACACGCTTGCGCTGTTATCGAGAATACCTTCGCACTCACCAATGGTGCTGATTTGTGCGCTGGCATTATCCCGTGCGTCATCCCAGCTGGCGATATCCGGATACAGGTCAGAGAGATCCCAGACAGAAGCAGTGGGTTCCGGCTGGGATAGCGGCAGGGGTTCATCGGTTGATTCAGCCGGTGTCTGGATTGCAATCGCGAGCAGACAAAGACCGAGGTATCGTTTCATGATTGTGAATCCGGAAAAATTTTATCGACTTTGCATTCGAGGGAACCGTTCGCCAACCGTGTGGTGACACTGTCGCCGATTTGTACAGTTGCGACGCCCCGCAATATGTTGTGTTGTTGGTCTGTAACAATAGCATACCCGCGTTCCAGCGTTTTCAGCGGGCTCACGGCGTTGAGCAGTTGTAACGCGTTGTGCCACCGGATTTTCTTTTGCTCGAGCAGGGTGTCGATGGCGCGTTCCAGCCGCTGAGTCAGCAAATTCAGGCTGTCGCTCAAATAGTCGATTCGATAACCGGGACCCGCTTGCTCCAGGCGTGCACGCAAATGCTGTAAATGCATATCCAGCTGTTGATGTTGTCCCCAGGTGGTTCGGACCAGTCGCGCCTGCAGGGCCTGTAGCTGTTGTTCCTGCTGCTTGAGGCGTTCTCCGGGATCCCGCAATTGACGAGTCAGACTGTCCAGGCGTTGCGACGTAGATTGCAGCCGCCGCGAAATGGTTTCGCAAAGTAACTTTTCATAACCGCGCAATTGGTCGAGCAGTTTGTTGCCGTCGGGACTCAATACTTCGGCAGCAGCGGAGGGGGTTGGCGCACGGTAGTCAGCAACGAAGTCGCTGATCGTGAAATCAATCTCATGACCCACCGCGCTCACAATCGGGATCCGGCTGCGGTAGATCGCTCTGGCAACGATCTCTTCGTTAAAAGGCCAGAGATCCTCGATGGAACCACCGCCACGGCCGACAATCAGTACATCACAATAATTATCGTCATTGGCCAGCTCAATGGCCGCTGCGATCTGTGCGGCAGCGGCTTTTCCCTGAACCAGCGCAGGGTAAACCCTTACTGCGATGGCCGGAAAGCGCCGTTTCAGCACCGAGAGAATATCCTTAAGCGCCGCGCCGGTGGGGGATGTGATAATGCCCAGCCGCTGCGGCTGAGTTGGCAGTGGCTGTTTGTGAAAGTCGTTAAAGAGTCCTTCGGCATGCAGGCGCTGCTTCAGTGCATCAAATTGACGTTGCAATGCCCCGAACCCGGCTTCTTCGAGGTGCTCAACAATCAATTGGAAGTCACCCCGGCCTTCATACAGGCTGACCCTACAGCGTGCCAGCACATGGTTGCCATGCTCGGGGCTGAAACGGACATGGGCATTTCGATTGGCAAACATCGCACAGCGAACCTGGGCCTGTTCATCCTTGAGCGTGAAATACCAGTGTCCGGAGCCGGGACGGGAGAAATTTGATATTTCACCCTCGACCCAGACCAGAGGAAAATGGGTTTCAAGCAACTGTCTGGCGCGACGGTTCAGTTGGGTAACGGTCAAAGTGGTTGGAATGTCAGGCATAGCGCATTGTCCATCACCGGCGAATCGAGTCAATTTAAATAATAGTTCCCGGCTTTAGCCGATGGTTACCAGACCTAACTGAAAAAAGTATTTTTTAGCCGATCATGCCTTTATAATAGCGCGCTTACTTTTATTCTTGAGCTATGGCACGGTAACGATCCGCTGTCTGATGCACAAGCGCTGAAATCCACTCCCCTGACGAGGTAAGCCATCCTGATGTTGCGAATCGCAGAAGAAGCTCTCACCTTCGATGACGTACTGCTGGTACCCGGTTATTCCGACATTACCGCAAAAGATGTTTCTCTTAAAAGCCGCCTGACGCGGAACATTGGACTGAATATCCCGCTCGTCTCTGCCGCGATGGATACCGTTACCGAGGCGCGACTCTCCATCGCGCTCGCCCAGGAAGGTGGTATCGGTATTATTCACAAAAGCATGTCCATTGAAAAACAGGCCCTGGAAGTGCGCGCCGTCAAGAAGTTCGAAAGTGGTGTGGTCAAGGACCCGATTACCATAGATGCTTCCGCCCCCGTCAGCGCCTTGCTGTCCCTTACCCGTGAACACAATATCTCCGGTGTACCCGTACTGGATAACGGGGAACTGGTGGGTATTGTCACCCGCCGCGACGTTCGCTTTGAACCCAGTCTGGATTTGCCGGTATCGGCCATCATGACGCCCAAGGATCGACTGGTAACCGTGCGGGAAGGGGCCAACGCAGACGAGATCAAGGCGCTGTTGCACCGGCACCGCATTGAAAAAGTACTGGTCGTAAACGCCGATTTCGAGCTGCGCGGACTGATTACCGTCAAGGACATCGACAAGGCCGAAAAATACCCCAATGCCTGTAAGGATGATCAGGGCAGATTACGGGTAGGGGCTTCAGTGGGTACCAGTGCCGATACCGATGAACGTATCATTGCCCTGGTTCGGGAGGGAGTGGATGTGCTGGTGGTCGATACTGCCCACGGTCACTCTCGCAATGTGCTCAACCGGGTGCGTCAGATCAAGGCCCAGTTCCCTGAGGTCGATGTGATCGGTGGCAATATTGCCACGGCGGAGGCTGCTTTGGCGCTGGCCAAAGCCGGTGCAGACGGTATCAAGGTGGGTATTGGCCCAGGCTCGATTTGCACCACGCGTATTGTAACCGGCATCGGCGTGCCACAAATTTCTGCCGTCGCCAATGTGGTTGAAGCACTGGCAAGTTATCAGATACCGGTTATTGCCGACGGGGGTATCCGTTTTTCAGGCGATATCGCCAAAGCGCTGGTCGCCGGGGCCCACGCGGTCATGATGGGCTCGATGTTTGCCGGTACAGAAGAAGCGCCTGGTGAGATAGAGCTGTATCAGGGGCGAACCTACAAATCCTATCGTGGCATGGGATCCATGGGGGCAATGTCCCAGACCAGCGGTTCCAGCGACCGTTATTTTCAGGACGCAAGTCAGGGTACTGAAAAACTGGTACCCGAGGGCATTGAAGGCCGCGTTCCCTACAAAGGCCCGTTATCGGCGATCATTCACCAGTTGATGGGCGGCGTGCGTTCAGCCATGGGTTACACCGGCAGTGTTGATATTGAAACCCTGCGCAGCAAGCCCAGTTTTGTCAGGGTGACCTCTGCGGGTATGAGTGAAAGTCACGTACACGATGTATCGATCACCAAGGAAGCTCCAAATTACCGGCGTGAATAGCCCGGGTTTCCGGTGTGTTGAAAACGACCCGACAGGGCTGCCTAGAGCAGCCCTTTTAGATTGGTAACTGACTATGACAGATATTCATTCTCACAAAATCCTGATACTGGATTTCGGCTCCCAATATACGCAGTTGATCGCCCGCCGTGTACGCGAAGTCGGGGTCTACTCGGAAATCCGCGCCTGGGATATGGATGACGCGGAGATCATTGCCTTCGATCCCAAAGGCATCATCCTGGCGGGGGGGCCGGAGTCGGTTACCGCCGGAGAATCGCCCCGGGCTCCCCAGCTGGTTTTCGAGCTGGGTATCCCGGTTCTGGGTATCTGTTATGGCATGCAGACCATGGCTGCCCAGCTCGGTGGCGCCGTGGAAGGCTCCTCCATTCAGGAATTTGGCTATGCCCAGATCAAGACCCACGGCAACAGTCGCCTGTTCCAGGGTGTGGTTGACCATGTGGATCATGACGGGGGCACACTGCTCGATGTCTGGATGAGCCATGGCGATAAAGTGATTGCCCTGCCTACTGGTTTCGAGCTTATGGCATCGACGGGTTCCTGCGCCATTGCCGGCATGTGTTGTCCCGAAAAAGACTTTTATGGTGTCCAGTTTCACCCGGAGGTGACACACACCCTGCAGGGCATGCGGATGTTTGAACACTTCGTGCTGGATATCTGTGGCTGCGAGGCGCTCTGGACACCCGCCCAGATTATTGACGACAGCATTGCCAGAGTGCGTGCCCAGGTCGGCAGTGACAAGGTGTTGCTGGGGCTTTCAGGTGGCGTCGATTCATCCGTGGTCGCAGCGTTGTTGCACAAGGCCATCGGCGACCAGCTCACCTGTGTTTTTGTCGACAACGGCCTGCTGCGCAAGCACGAAGGCGATCAGGTCATGGACATGTTCGCCAAAAACATGGGTGTGAAAGTCATCCGTGTGGACGCAGAAGAACAGTTTTTGAGCAAATTGGTGGGGGAGGCTGACCCGGAGAAAAAGCGCAAAATCATTGGCAACACGTTCATTGATGTTTTCGATGTGGAGGCCACCACCCTCAAAGACGTCAACTGGCTGGCCCAGGGCACTATCTACCCCGATGTCATCGAATCGGCGGCGGCCAAGACCGGCAAGGCCCATGTGATCAAATCCCACCACAATGTCGGCGGCCTGCCCGAGACCATGAAAATGGCGCTGGTAGAACCCCTGCGGGAACTGTTCAAGGACGAAGTCCGCAAAATCGGTCTGGAACTGGGCCTGCCCTACGACATGGTGTATCGGCACCCATTCCCGGGACCGGGGTTGGGTGTGAGAATTCTCGGGGAAGTAAAAAAAGAATATGCCGACATTCTTCGCGAAGCCGATGCCATTTTTATCGAAGAACTCCACAAAGCCGACTGGTACCACAAAACCAGCCAGGCGTTCGCCGTGTTTTTGCCGGTCAAGTCCGTGGGTGTGGTGGGCGATCAACGTCGCTATGAATGGGTGATTGCCCTGCGTGCGGTGGAAACCATCGACTTCATGACGGCCCGTTGGGCGCATTTACCCTATCAACTCCTGGAACAGGTATCCAATAGAATTATTAATGAAATCAGTGGAGTATCTAGGGTTGTTTATGATGTTTCGAGCAAGCCGCCAGCCACGATTGAGTGGGAATAATTCCACGTCTGGCACTGGCTGGCATTCACAAGCAGTAAACCTCTATTAACCCATTGATATCAATGGGTTTTTCTTTATTTTTCCTGGCAATGTCAGGCACTCCCTAGCACCCTCAAGCAAACTTTTTTCATGGTATGTTTGATGGTATTGTCCGAGCTGATACCACGACACCAAAGAAATACCATGTCATGAATTCTGGAGTAGTCATGGTATCAAAAACCACTAACACGCTGATATTTAAGGAAATATAGGCGAAAACTACGCCATGTTTGATCATGGTATTAAGGGCTAGAAAGGGAGGATTAGCCATGCTGACCGATACCAAGCTTCGCAACCTGAAACCTCAAGACAAGCTCTACAAGGTCAACGACCGAGACGGCCTTTACGTAGCAGTCACGCCGGCAGGGACAATCTCTTTTAGACACAACTACTCCATCAGCGGCCGTCAGGAGACGTTGACTATCGGTCGGTATGGCAGTGGCGGTATCACACTGGCGGAAGCGCGGGAACTACTGAGCGAAGCAAAGAAAATGATTGCAGCCGGCAAATCCCCGGCCAGAGAGAAAGCGCGCGACAAATCGCGTGTGAAGGATGCCGAAACATTCGGGGCGTGGGCTGAAAAATGGTTGCGCGGTTATCAGATGGCTGACTCGACACGCGACATGCGTAAATCGGTCTACAACCGTGAATTGAAAAAGCGCTTCGGCAATCAGAAATTATCTGAGATCACACATGAGGATCTCCGGGCAGTGACCGATGCCATCGTGGAAAGAGGAGCGCCAGCAACAGCCGTCCACGCCCGAGAAGTGGTATTACAGGTTTATCGGTGGGCGATCGAGCGCGGACAGAAAGTTGAAAACCCCGCTGAAATGGTTCGCCCCAACAGTATCGCCAGATTCGAACCCCGAGACCGGGCCCTGAGTCCTGCCGAAATTGGTCTGATGTATCGGTACATGGATCGAATCGGGACCTCGCCGCAATATAGAGCCGCAATCAAGCTGCTGTTATTGACCATGGTCAGAAAATCCGAGCTGTCCAACGCCACCTGGGCAGAGATCAATTTTAGCGAGGCGCTCTGGACGATCCCGAAACAGCGTATGAAGCGACGAAATCCGCATTTGGTGTTTCTGTCTCGCCAGGCACTGGACATCTTTATCGCACTGAAGACCTTTGCCGGTGGTTCTGAATTCGTGCTTCCCTCTCGGTATGATTCGGACTTGCCTATGAGTGCAGCGACTTTGAATCGCGTTCTTGCCCTGACGTATCAGGCTGCACAAAAGGATGGTGAACAGCTTGGTAAATTTGGTCCGCACGATCTGCGTCGCACAGCCAGCACCTTATTGCATGAAGCAGGCTACAACACTGATTGGATTGAAAAGTGTCTTGCTCATGAGCAGAAAGGAGTAAGGGCAATTTACAATAAAGCCGAGTACCGGGAGCAGCGGGCGGCGATGTTGCAAGACTGGGCTGACATGATTGACGAGTGGACTAGCGTGAAGCGTTAATGGGGATTCCTGGCCGGATAGGTTGATCTTCCGACTCTTTGCGCGATTCGATCCACTTTTCCACCTCGGCCAAGTCCCAAGCGACATTGCGGCTTGTCAGCACTATTCTGCGCGGAAAGTCGCCTCGTTTCTCCATATTGAAGATGGCGCGATCTGAAAGCGGAATCATGGCCAGTAATGTTTTTCGATTGATTAAAGTCTTTCTTGGTCGGGTAGGGTGTCCGTCATCCATTGCTTCTCACTCTTGCTCCGGACTGCACGTGTCAGAGTCTTAGGCTTGCCAGGAACTAAACGTTAGCACGGTGCAAATCATTATGGCAAAAGAGAATGTTTAGCAATGTGATAAACACTTGCTGCATCAGGATGGGGCGACGGACTTAGTAGTGTTGCCGTGACAGCGTCATTCAACATATTTGCGCTGCATGCGATCACTTGAAATTATTGTTGCTCGTGTCTCTGGGCCGGCTGGGAATACTCAGACCACCTCCCCCTTGAAGACAATGACTCCACAGATTGTCGCTTCTTCATCCACTTCGATAATGCGATTCGGCCAGTCAGGGTTGAGCGCCTTCAGGTATTGCTTGCCCTCTTCAACGATTAACTGTTTGAACGTGGTTTCATTGGACTCATCAAGTCGAACCACCACATACTTGCCGTGATACGGGGCGACATTGGGGTCAACAAAAATCAAGTCACCTTCATGGAATTTTGGCTCCATGCTGGTCCCGCGCACCCTGAGAATGAAAGATTCTGGACTGCATTTTACCGGGCAGGGCAATAATTCTGCGCCGTAGGCGGGCACAAAGGTTCCGGAGATATGGTGCCAGTTTCCCGCTTGAACCCAGGAAATCAGCGGGTGTAGGTTACGCAAGTCCGGGTCGTCGTGGGCATTGTGGTCGTTTTGTCTTGCCCCGTTCGTATGGGGGGTATCCATCCATCCTTGGCTTTTATTCATGGCCCTTTCCAGTTTTTCCGCCAGTTCATTTCCGATTGAACGGGGCGTTCCATTTTTTGTCGGGAGTTGATTGCGTACCTGGCTGAGATAAGAACTATTGGTCCCGGCCGAGCGCGCCAACTTTGCAGCTGACCCCGCTTCGGCAATCAGAACCTCTAGATTGTGGAGCCGGATCTGATTCGATTTTAGCATCATGCGAAGAATTTTAGCATGAAATTTAGCAATTTGATAAACAAAAAGGCGGACGTCGGCATTGTTCGGTAGTTGGCTCACTGCTAATGTTCATGTGCATGGAGCTAAAGGATTTTCTCAAGGGAGCAACAAAGCGAGAACGCGCCGACGTCGCCGTTGCATGTAATGATTCGGTTTCCTACTTGTACCAGATTGCTGGCCAACATCGATTTGCCAGCCCGTTGATGGCGATGCAAATCGAGCGTTACACCCGTATCGTGGCCGACCGTTCTGACGGGCGGTTGGAGCCAGTCCCCAGGGCTAGCATGGTCAGACACCCGGAAATCTTCTACGACGTTGACCGTGTGTCCGAAGTGCAGCAGACAGGTGACAATGATGGCGACGCCTGACAGATTGCCATCCGCCCACGAGATCACCCGTGTGGACGTCACCCGCATCCACCATTACTCCCGCAATCCCCGCCGGCAGCAGAACCCGGAATACGATCGCATAAAGGCGTCGATCCAGGCTGAAGGCCTGGATCAACCATTGGTGCTATCACAGGAGCCGGGGGCTGCCGATTATGTGCTCCACAGTGGCGGCAATACACGGCTGAGGATACTGAAGGAGCTTTTGGACGAAACCGGCGATGAGCGATTTCGCTGGATCGATTGCGTCGTCAAGCCCTGGTCGCAGGAGTCCAATGTGCTTTTTGCCCACCTCCGGGAAAACGAATTGCGCGGCGGTTTGCCTTTCATCGATAAAGCGTTGGCCGTATTCGAAGCAAAGTCTCTCCTCGAAAGCGAGATGGAGGTTGAGAGCCTGTCTCAGCGCCAACTGGAAGAGTTGTTCAGAGAGCGAGGTTTCGGGCTCAGCCACAGCATGATTTCCAAAATGGGATATGCCGTTGAGACCTTGTGGCCATTGATGCCAAAAGCCCTGGCTGCCGGGCTGGGGCGGCCACAGGTGGAAAAGATTCGAGCCATTGAACGCGCTGCCAGAGCGATTTGGGATCGTCGCCAATTGGGGGACAACATCGTCTTCGATGCGATCTTTGCTGAGTTGTGTCGCCGTCATGACGGCGCCGAATGGGACATTCAGCCACTGCGCGATGCATTGGAAAATGAGATCGCCGTGGAGTCCGAACTGAATCGCCAAGTGATTCATCTGGAGATGGAGGCGCAACTATCGGGCCGCGCATTCAGCCTCCCCGCTCATACCGAAGAGGATACAGAGCCGGGGGCGGACAGGGACTCGGAACACCCGGAGCATTCTGATAGTGGGCCGTCATTGAATACGACAACATTGGAAAAGCAGCCCGCTGACATCGATTCACCGGCGAGTTGTCACGACATAAGCAAAGACCAACACAGCACAGCGGCTGAGTTGACCTCTGCGCCGAATTCCCAAAAAGGCAGTCAGCAAAGAAATCTTGAGGTTTTGCGGAGCCAGTTGTGGGACTGCGCAGTAACCCTGGCGACATCCCACGGACTGCACGAGACAGTCATTCATCTGCCGGATCAGGGCTTGGGCTTTCTGCTGATTGATGTGCCTTCACCGGAGCTGCGGGAATCCCTTGACCAGGACATGCTGGATTTAGTGTCCGCACTTTGGTGGCAGTTGGCTGCGAGCTCAGAGTTGACCGTCGCTCCCACGGACATTGTCCTGGCCTACCTGGATAAAGACTCGCCCCTCTACCAGGCCTTGGCATCCCATGATGCCGGTCTGCTCTTTGGCAGTGTCTGGACGCCTGATCCCGGCCATCTCAACAGCCAGCTCTGGCAACAATTGAACCCGCCAGACTGGCAGCGTTTGCTGCAAATGATGGAGTCCTACCGGAGCATTAAACGGTTAGCCTTCGATACCGGGGTCGAGCTTTGGGCGCAACAAGGAGGTGAAAGCGATGTCGTCCAATAAGGAAGCCGACCTCACCACCGCCGTGCTGTTGTACGCCATGCGATGTCTGGCAGAGGGGGATCAGCAGGCATTGCGCGCCATGAACTTTGGCCCCAAAGAACTGGACGCCCTGAAAGAGATGAATCTGGCCGATCTCTATCGGGCCGATGCACTGCGTGTGCACTGTCTGCAGATTGGTCTCAATCGTGATGTTTTTTGGCCGATGCTCGATCACCTGCGTCATCAGCGGGAATCTGAGGATCTGCAGCGAACATTGCTGGTCGCGGACGCACCGTTAGAGATGATGCAGCAGCTGTTTGGTGTGAGTTCTCGGGAGTACACGCGATGGCGCCGATTGTTGACGCTGGCGCCGGCCGTGGGCCGGCCTCCCGAACTGAATGAAACCGATACCCACGCGCTCTGGTATGCCTGGCAGGATAAGGTACAGGCGGATGACAAATCCACATTAATTGCAGAGGACTATCTCGACCTACAGCAACAGACAGGCATTGGATTGCGATCGATTTGGGCGCTGGTGCAGCGTTGGGAAACCTACGGTGAGGGAAGCAGTGCCGCGACGTCCGGGCGGGTTGTCGAGAATGGCCCATGATGCGGATACGCTGCGACCAGAAACTGTTGCTCTCGACGCTTTAATCAAGGCAACTGTTGCCAAGGTTCGTGCCCAGAGTGATCCATCGTTACCGGATGCCATGTTGTTCATGGGGAATTGGCATCAGGCCGTGCCGGCCATGGTCATCCAGGACCCGGTGTTGGAACCCGTCGATAAACTGGTATGGATGGTTATCATGCTCCATGCCAGAGAGACTGGAGGACGAACGGCGTTTCCCGATTACGATACCATTGCGGCTAAAACCAACGTTTCCTCAACCTCCACTGTCTCTCGTGCTATTGCCATTCTGCGCTTGACGCGTTGGCTAACGCTGTGTGCCAGAGTGCGTCAAAAAAGCGGCCGTTTCACCGGCAATGTCTACAGTCTTCACGATGAACCCCTGCCTCTGGTCGATGCCCTGTACCTGGATGAGTCCTACATGGCATTCGTTACCCAATCCCAGGAGCATCATCACGCCCGCGTCCGGCGCGTGGCGCAAGCTGTGTTGGAGAGTCTGGATAAGGATATTCAGGAAGGCGAGTCGTTAGGACGGAAGGAGTCGACTATTGAGCGTCGACTGCAGGCCGCCCAACAATTGTTAGATTCCAGCGGAAACCACAGCAAAAGCGGTCGTTATTTTACCTTTCACGCCGCGACCATCGGGAAACTGAAAAATTCGTCCGGGGCCTGCGCATCAGCACAATCCGTCCAGGACCAAAATTCAAAGGCGGAGGAAAAGGAACACTACAGTAGTGGTTGTAGTAGTCATTATAAAAAAACAACTACAACAACCACTACACAAAATACAAACCATGAAGAGAAAACATTTTCTGAATTCAATCCATCAGTCCCGTCGGCAGCAGAGCGAGCGCTGATCTATCCGCCGCGCTTGTCGGAGAACCAGAAACATTTGGCGGACAGGTATCTTGCCATGATCGATCCTGATGATCGGCAGTTGGTGCTCGACGAACTTCAGGGTCGTCTGGAGTCTGAGCAAAAAGGCATGAAGCCGGTTTATGACGAGCTGCGGTTCTTGCATTCGCTGTGCAAGGCGGCACAACAAGGCGAATTTGTGCCCAACCTCGGGATCAAGGTGGCCGAGGCAAGACAAGATCGGGCACATCACGTCCCACCGCCAGAAAACGAAGAACAGAAAAGTAAAGCGGCTGAAGAGCGAGCACGAAACCAAGCCTATGGACGGGAGCAGCTGGCCAAGTTACGAGCATCGTTGAATAGGGACAAATAGCGCGACCGCCCGTTATCACACACGATGTGACATCTCTCCGTCGTTACTTCCCCGCACTGTTTCCACTGGAACCATCTGATCGCAGCAACGCAAAACACTGCACCAGTCGGATGGATATTCCGTGGTGCCATATTCCCATTCGTGGATTCATAGAACGTCAGAGTTGATCTTGAAGGGAATGACGCAAATGAATTCAGACGCAGAGCAGTCACACGAGAATACAGCCGAAAATCAAAACGAGTCAGTGCCAGGCGCCCTGCAGGGTGAAGTCTGGTTGACGATTCAGACCTATCAGGCCCAGAGCCTGGTCCGCGGCCGCCGTGCAGCCGATGGCAAGCCCGCCATTATTGGATTGATCGGCTTTGCAGATCGCCTGAAGTCGCTATGGCAGGCCATCCGATTCGACGACCCTTATGCCGACTGGTGGTTGCTCAAAGTGGAAGAGGGCGTTGCCGATATCCGCGCACAGCTGCAGGGATTGCAGCAAAGGATGGGCGCCCTTATCACTGAATCCAACAGTGCTCTCGAATTCACCGTCGCACAATCGAGTCGACCACAGCGCGTATCGTTACAGTTCGCCAATCCCTATGCCTTCCGTGCTGCACAGTTGCTGGGTGAGTACGATCGGTTGATGTGCGCAGACATGACGTTGCATCACTTAGGTCTCGACATGCCCACTGACCTCATTGAGCAGGTGTCGGCTAGTGGGCGATGGGTGCGCCGGGTGTTTGCGTTGCCCCAGGGTTATCACTGCCTGGACGTTCGTCGCCACGACATCCGACAAGGAACACCGGCAGCCACCAAAGCGAGGGAACGGATGGGCGAGATTCCCCAGGACATCCTCAATGGTGAGCGGTTGCCGTCTCTGCGTCCACTGGCATTTCAACAGCTGAATAGCAACGCCATCGCAGATTCTGACGAGGGCTGAACGCCGTGGCCACCAGCACGCTTCAGCAGCTCGTCATCTCACTCGATACGCGAATTCCACTCGAAGCGATGGTGCTTCAGCGTCTACGCCGCCTGCCTAACAGCAGACAAAACGAGTGGTTGCGGCAGCTGTTGCTGGTGGGATTTCGAAGCGAGTGTCAGGCCATCAGATCTGAGCAAGCGCTGCCGACACACGCAATGCCTATGAGTCAGCCGTGTACATCCACCCAGACACACGGAAGTCGCGGAGCTGGTTCCGTCCAGCCGCGAACAACCGAGACGATGGTCGATCACGCTGCGCGGTCACCTGGCAGCTCACCCAACGACGAACACGTCAGGCTTGCTCCCCCAAACGACACCAGAAAACCTTTTACGCACCTGAGACGAGTGATCGGTGAGTAAAGACATCTAACCCAGATATCAGGAATCGCACCATGACAGAACTGACCGATGAGAAATTTTCTGACGAAGACAAACCACCCGTGACCACTAATCCCATGGCGGTTGGGCAGGTGGGCCTCGATGACGGCTATGCCTATACCAAAGTGGCGTTACCGGATGGTCGCCTCCTGGCGGTGCCATCGCGGGCACGCATGGGATCGGCCGGTGTCACCTGGATACGGGATGAGGAACAGAAAATTTTTGAGTATGAAACCGGTGGCAGTGTGTATTCCGTCGGTGCGGTCGATGGTGAGCCCACCCAATTCGATGAATACCCGGGTTCGGCACTGAATCGGGTGATCGTCCAGCATGCACTGCAACAGGCGGGTTTGTCGGGCCGATCCGTCCATGTGGTGACGGGGTTGCCGGTCTCCGCCTTTTACCGCAACGATGGTCAGCAACGACAACAAGCGATCCAGGCCAAAAGGGAGGGTTTGAAATTGGCGGTTGAGCCTGTTGTTGCCAGAAAAGCATCGCAAAGGTCAGCGCAACAGGAGCTCCTAAAGGTGAGCATCGCCTTTCATGAAGTTATTCCGGAGGCGCTGGCAGCCTGGTACGACTATGTGATTGTTATGACCGATGATGATGGTGTGACGTTGGATGCGGATCGCGTCAACGCGCCCATCGCCATTGTCGATATCGGTGGCCGCACCACGGATTATGTAGTGGTTCAGGATCAGGGCATTGTGCACGGTTCCTCCGGCTCTCTGAATCGCGGCATGCTGAACGTCAAGATTCGCGTGGCGAACCGTATACAGGAACAGTTCGATATCAACGAGCTCGGCGAGCAGAGTATCAGTCGGGCCGTCGATACACATCGGTTGCGTTTGCATGGCAAGGATCACGATGTCTCGGCCATGGTGGCGGAAGCAAAACGCGAGTTGGTGGAACGACTCTATACCGAAACCCGCCGCAAGCTTGGACTCGGTGTGGAGTTGGATCGTGTGCTGTTCGTCGGCGGTGGCAGTGCTGCGTTAGCCGCTGATATTGCCAACTGGTTTCCCAATCAAATCATGGCCGACCATGCCGCTTTTGCTAACGCAAGGGGCATGCTCAAGTACCTGCAGTTTGTCTGCGACGCCCCGGTGAGGGAGGGTTAAGGACTTTGTACGTGGCCACTGCGGTCTCAGTGGCGAAGAAGATGTCAGCGGATTGTGCAAGTGACATCGCGGTTTTACCGTCAATCCAGTATCAGGGCTTGTCCTGATTTTACTCACCCTGCCGGGAAACACCTTCCCGCCAGGGAATCGTGTTCTCCGGCTTTCCATTATGTTCAAGGAGAAACTGTTATGACCAGTAGACAAACTACCCCTGAAAAACCGAAGTATTTCGATCTTGATATCCACGGCATCGGTTATCTCAACCGGGTTCGCGAAGTGACACCCGAGAATGGGTTCCCCTTTCTCAGTGTCACCATCGCGGCACTACGAGGGCCAGCCGACAATGTTCAGCACACGCATTTCGAGTGCGTGGTGGTGGGTGAAGAGGCGAAGGATTTGGTGCGTCAGCTGCTGCCAGTGGTAGAAGCTGACTTTAAAGTGCTGGTGGGTTTTCACCTCAGTGATCTGCAAGCCGAAACCTTCATCTTCAAAAACGGCGATCGAGCCGGTACGACGGGCATCAGCCTGAAGTCCCGGTTACTGCGGTTCCAGTGGATCAAAGTTGAAGGTCAGCCCTTTCCGGCGCCGACGGCTGAGAGACCCACAACGCCGTAGCCTGACGACCAAATCTGATCGCATCTTTTGATGCGATCAATCTTTCAACCCAGCGAGGGAGATTCTCCCTTGCCGGGCAGGTCTCCTCGATTCTTCAAGGAGACCGCTCATGGCTTCCAAATCCTCACCCTCCCGGGTGATTACTAAAAACCGTTTTGCGGCCATTCGCATGGCGTCGTTGAACGATCCTGAAAAGCAATCCCTGCTGCAGCTGGCCTTTGCGATATTGCAGGACCTGCACCAGCCGGGCCTTGAGCTACCGAGCCCCAACCACACCCGTGATTACTTGCGGATGTTGTTGGCTGAACGCAAAGCGGAAGTCTTTGGTTGTGTGTACCTGGACAACCGGCATCGGGTAATCGAAGCCGCAGAGTTGTTCCAGGGAACCATTGATGGCGCCTCGGTGTACCCCCGCGTGGTGGTGCAACAGGCGCTGACGCTTAACGCGGCAGCGGTGATGTTTTTTCACAACCACCCGAGTGGTGTCGCTGAGCCCAGTCACGCCGACGAAGCGATTACACGGCGCTTAAAAGATGCGCTGGCTCTTGTGGATATCCGTGTACTGGATCACTTTGTGGTCACGGTGGGCGAGTCGGTTTCCTTCGCCGAACGCGGATTGCTGTAACGCCATTTACTCAACCCATTGGGGAGTCTTCTTCCCCAATGGAAAGGAGGTGCTCCCTGAATTTCTTAATTCATTTCTCCAGGGAGAGACCTTATGAAAAATTCAGAGCGCAAGTCGTTGGAAGATGTGTTCGGTCCTGTCGTCGCAAGTTACAGTCGTGCACAGGCTATCGAAGATGGCGTCCTGATCGATGTCACCGCTATGGCACGTGAGGCTGGCTTCAAATGGCCAGTTGCACTTACCCATACCGCTTGGTGTGATTGCGTCGCCTGGACAGAGCGGGATAACCGCTTTCAAGTGCACCAGGACGAGTCTGGCCGTTTGTGGGACGTGCTGTTTATGGCGTTCTACGCCATTCGAACGGCTACTGCTCCTGGTGATCGGTTGCTGTTCTCGTTGTACCGCGTGCCGAAAGACGGGCATTCGACAGAAGCCGAAGAGGTTGGCTTGAAACTGATGGTTGGCCCCGGTGATGCCGGTGAACCGGTCGTCACGATCATGCTGCCCAACGAAGATTAATGTCGCCGATCGAATCGGCTCCTTGCCCTGGCCACTTGGGATAAAGTGGCACCTCTTCTGCTCCCGCCTGCCGTTTCGCTTAATCCTGCTTTCAATCGAAAGTGCCAACACTGCATCAAACTGACGTTTTGCTTATGGTTCCACTGTAACCATGGGTTGAACAGATTTGTCTGTTCAACTGCCATGACAGGTCGCAGACCTGGCGTGGTGGTTGATTCGAACGAAGCCCTCGTCACTGCTTAGCGAAGCGGGGTAGTGACGAGGGCGGCGGAGCACGGAACGACAACGGATTGCGCTCGGATTGATGCGTTCCCAGCGAGTTCGCTCTAACTATACTAGCGGCCAAGAAACGTAAACAGTTCCATACGCGGCCACGGCGGTAACGTGGATGAGGAATGTCGCCCTCGCCATCAAAAATGGCAAAAACGGCAACGGCGCCAGCCGAGCTACCATGGCGCACAGCATCAGCTGCAGCTCATCTTCAATGTTTCCTCAATAACGGGACGTTCGTCCATTCTTCAATCTGGCTAACGCCACCTCAAACCCGGCTCGCAAGCAGTCGACTTTTCAACGCGCCGTTTCATCGACGGTTTCTTTCAACTCGCGGACCGATGGTTCCGCTCATTTAAAAGGAGGTGAAGTACTCACCATCGCAACTGACTCTTAGAGTCCATTGGTTTACCCGGCACCATCTTCAGCAGAAGAGCAGCCAGGTTGCCTGCGACCAGGCTTATCAGGTCGAACGGGGAGTAGTGTCCCTTGACCCATCCGCTTCGGCGGACCCAGTCAGGCTACGAGCCTGTGGTTGGTCAGAAACACTTACCAGACTGGAAAGTACACGATGAGAGACCTGAACTACCAATTGAAACAGTTGTGCAAACGCAATCGCGATGGCAGTTACAGTACGCAAGCCAATCGCGCGCGCATACTGAACCAGATTGCCAATCAACTGCAGGAGATGGGGTATCGGCGTATGACTACCCGATCCCTGAAGCCGAAGCACGTGGACGCCCTGGTGAAGCGCTGGCTCAGCGAGGGCATGGCGGCCGGTACCATCAAAAACCGTATGAATTGCCTGCGCTGGTGGGCCGCCAAGGTGGATAGGCGCAATGTTATTGCCCGATCGAATGAGTTCTACGGCATTCCCGATCGACAGTTCGTCAGTCAACACTCCAAGGCGGTGGTTGTCGGTAACGATGCGTTGAGCAGCGTTAAAGATGAGCATGTGCGAATGACTCTGGAGTTACAGCGCGCCTTCGGATTGCGCAGGGAGGAGGCGATCAAATTTATCCCAGCTTATGCCGACCAGGGTGATCACGTTCGCCTGAAAGCTACCTGGACGAAAGGGGGCAAGATGCGGATCGTGCCGGTGCTCACTCAGGAACAGCGTGCCGTCTTGAATCGTGCCCACCGACTGGTGGGATCTGGTTCCCTGATTCCACCGCAGAAAACCTACATCCAGCAGCTGCGGACCTACGAACGTCATACCACTCAGGCAGGTTTATCGAAACTGCATGGCCTGCGCCATGCGTATGCCCAGTCACGCTATCAGGCGTTGACCGGTTGGGCCTGTCCTGCGGCGGGTGGACCGGTCGCAAATAGTTTAAGCATCGAGCAACGACAGCAGGACCATCAGGCACGACTCACCATCAGTCGCGAATTGGGCCACGCCCGCGAGCAGATCAGCGCTGTGTATTTAGGTCGATGAGTTTGGGTCGAGGTGTCTCATGGATAAGCACGACACTCACCGAGTGGATTAACCATTCACGCCAGAAGATCACTTGGCGATCATGATGCCATTCATCACGATCGAGGCCAAAACATGTCTTCGTTTAAACATCACCGAATCCTTCGTCTCCTAACGATACTGGTGTGCTGTTCTGGTGCTGTCGTCGGTAGCCATTCGGTAGTGGCAGCCGAGCGGCCCGTCACAATCATATCCACGCTGACCCAAACGGGTCGCTATTCAGTGATGGCCGTTCAGCCGACTGCCGGGCAGCGCGATCTATTATCGGTGACGAGAGTGATCATTATTCCGGGCGACATCGAAAGTGTGGGGGAGGCCTTCCACTGGATGTTGCGAGATTCCGGCTATCGCCTGGCGGCCGATGCTGTTCTGTCGGAGGAGGCGAGAGCCATGTTGGAGCTGCCGCTGCCGGCGGTGCATCGTCGCTTCGAACCCATGCCACTGCAAACCGTGATGGGACTTATGATCGGTCCTGCTTTTCATATCATCCAGGATCCCGTTCACCGCCTCATTGCATTCGAGCATTGTGCGGATATTTCAGAACCCAAAGCGACGGGAGGTGCGCAGTAATGGAAGCCTTTGTCATTGCCATCGTTTTTGTTACCGCATGGGTTATGGGTGTTGAGTCCAGGCAAGTAGATCCGGATCCGCCTGCTGAAAGCGAGGCGGTTTCGATCGGCGATCAGATAGACGATCAAGAATGCTCCGTGCGTATTTGTGATCAGGATTATCAGCTGATCATTCAGCGCGACCTTACCGTGCCCATCGATCAACAGGTCAATGAAGATGACCATTGAGCATACTGTGAGAAAACCTGCCATCGCGTTAATCGGGTTCTGTCTTTGCATCACCTTGCCCGTGAACGCGGATACCCGACAGGCAGCCGAATCGCAATCTTCGAGCCCTCTGGCGATCGAGCAATCTGCAACAGAACGCATCGACTCTCAACCGTTTCGTGCTGACCAGTGGGGATTAGATGAGTCGGAATGGCAGCGTTACCAGTCTTTGCTGCAGGGTATCCGGGGCAGCGTGAGTCCTGCGACCTTGTCACCCCTCGAAGTGCTTGGCATCCACGCCCGCAATGCCGATGAACGTCGGCGCTACGCTGAACAGTGGGCAGTGATGATGCGTGACGATGCCGAGCGCATTTTGGCGTTCCAGCGGGCCTACGATGACGCCCAGCGGCGCTTGTTCCCCAACAGTTTGTTGATCGACCCCGATGTTGCAGCGTCCACCAATCCGGATCAAAGTCTGGCTGGAAAATTCGTGTGGCAGTCGTCTGACCGGGTGTTGTTCTTTACCGACACCCACTGCCCGACCTGCGATGCGGTGCTGGAGCGATTGGTCAGCCAGATCAAACAGTTCTCCGGCATTGATCTGTACCTGGTTGACGTGTTTGCCGGTGAGGAATCCCGCATACGTGACTGGGCGGCCTCGAAACAGATCGATCCCCAATGGGTGAGCGAGCACAAGATTACCCTGAACATCGACGCCGGTGCGCTAGGTAAGGTCTCCGCACACGCGGGCTTACAAGGACAAGATTTGCCGGTACTGATACTGCGGCGGGATGATCGTTTGACACCCTTACCGGTATCACGATTCTAGCGGGCGCCGGTCATGGCGAATTGGCCGATCATACCTTGCGTCATCGGTTTGCTGTGGTGGTCGACGGCCGCGCAGTCGCAATCCGTGCCAGTGGGGTATCAGCAAGTCGCGAGCGAATACGGCCTTCCTCCGGGCCTGCTCTACGCGGTGGCCTTGACCGAGAGCGGACAAAGCTCGCTCAGCGATGGACAGTTTCGCCCCTGGCCGTGGGCTCTCAATATTGATGGGGAAGGGCACTATTTCCCGTCGCGTCAGATGGCATGGCAGGCCCTGCAGGCGGTGTTGACGCAAACGAAAACCTCGGTGGATGTCGGGCTGATGCAAATCAGTTGGCGCTACCACCGTTCAGTCCTGGGCTCATCCTGGCAGGCGCTGGATCCCTACCACAACTTGCGTGTGGCCGCCGCGATCCTGCGCGACTGCTTCGTCGAACACACCCACTGGATCCAAAGCGCCGGCTGCTATCACGCACCCAACGATCCTGTCCGAGCTGATCGCTACGGGCAGCGGGTCAAGGCGCATTGGGTGCGGTTGACCGATACACCACAGGAGGTGCGCCTTGAGAATACGTAAGCAACGATCGTTACCAGTCCTCGTGCTCGGGCTGGTCATGAACTCTTCCGCATTGGCTGAGCTGACGGTGATTTATGACAGTGGTGAGACACGGCCCTTAGCGTCGTTACTCAGCCCACTTTTGTCGAAGAAGGCTCAATCGACCAACCCGGCTGAATCGAGCGAGCAGAATCTATCTTCAACGTCCTTGCTCGGTCCGGCGACTCTCAGCAATTTATTGCCCATACGTTCACCCGGATTGGCCGTCGGCGATACCACCGATAGCCAACTGAATCCTGATGTCCTGGCGCGTTTGGCGCAAGGGAATCCACGCCCCTTCTTTCTCATCGGCTCGGATGCGTTGTCAGTGCAATGGTTGGTGACTCACCACGACACTCTTAAAGCCCTGGGTGCGGTGGGCATGTTGGTACAGGCCGATACCGAGGCGGATGTTCGACGGGTTGCCGAGGTGGCGCAGGGCTTATCCATCACCCTGGGCTCCGGGAGTGATCTGGCCGCCGCACTGGGTATTCATCATTACCCGATATTGATTACCCGTGATGGCATCCGGCAATGAGCACGCATCCGATGGAAGCGCTGTTGCGCCCCCCAGTGGAATTGTGGTCTACCTGCACGGCGTTTGCGGCGGGTACGCTGGCCTGGCTCGCCCCCTGGGCCTTGATGGTGCCACCCGGTATTGCCACAGCAACGAGCCTGACATTTTTCGGTTTTGGCTTGTGGCGGGGCCGTCAAGCCTGGCGCGTACTGCGCTACCAGCATTACATGAAGCGGCTGCCGGACTACCAAGTGCGGGCCAATCAGATCCCCGTCAGTCGTCATAAGCTGTTTTTGGGCAAAGGCTTTCGCTGGAGTCAGCAACACACCCAGCGTCTGCGCGATACCCTCAAGCCCGAGGTTCAACGTTATGTTCAGCCGGGCGCACTCTACCAGTGGGCGCGACAAAAGGAAGTGGCCTGGGAATCGATTCCCGTCCTGTCTTTGCTGGCCAAAGCTCTGCGTAGTCGCAGCCGCTGGAACCCGCTGGCGCCACTACCGGCCGTCGGCGGCAAGCCCGCCCTGCACGCGGTTGAACCGCAAGAGCAGCCGGTGTGGATGGATCTGGGTGAACGGGTCGGGCACACGCTGGTGCTGGGCACCACGCGCGTCGGTAAGACACGCCTGGCGGAACTGCTGATTACCCAGGACATCCGCCGGGGTGATGTCGTCATTGTCTTCGATCCGAAAGGGGATGCCGATCTGTTGCGTCGCATCTACGCCGAGGCGGAGCGCGCCGGTCGGCTGGACGATTTTTATCTGTTCCATCTCGGCTTTCCGGAACTGTCGGCGCGTTACAACGCCATCGGCAATTTTTCCCGCATTACCGAAGTGGCCACCCGTATTGCCAATCAGTTGCCCAACGAGGGCAACTCCGCTGCCTTCAAGGAGTTCGCCTGGCGCTTCGTCAATATCATTGCGCGCGCCTTGGTGGCCCTGAAACGCCGACCGGACTACCAGCAGATCCGTCGCTACATCAACGACATCGAGCCCTTGTTTGTGGAATACGCCGGCCACTGTGCCGACGTTGCCGGCATCGAAACCTGGGCGTCTCTGGTGGAAGCGCGCGCGGCGGATATCAAAGAACGCAATCTACCCAATGCACTGCGTGGGCGGTCGATGGAAGCCATTGCCTGCATGCGCTTGCTGCAGGAGAAGGCCATTTACGATCCGGTCCTGGACGGGCTGATTTCCGCGTTCAAATACGACAAGACCTATTTCGACAAGATCGTCAGTTCCGTCGGCCCGCTGATGGAAAAGCTGACCACCGGCACCATTGCCGGGCTGATCTCACCGGATTACCAGGATGAGCGCGACGCCAGGCCGATCTTTGAATGGATGGATGTGGTGCGCCGCAAGGGCATCGTGTATGTGGGACTGGATGCGCTCACCGATACCACAGTGGCCAGTGCGGTGGGCAATTCCATGTTTGCGGATCTGGTGTCCGTTGCGGGGCATATCTACAAGCATGGCGTCGCGGCTAAGGGTACTGATGCGCCAGCCCCGGAAACCTCGCCACACTTGACCCCCACCATTTCTCTGCATGCGGATGAGTTTAACGAGCTGATCGGTGATGAGTTCGTGCCACTGCTGAACAAGGCCGGCGGGGCAGGCTTTCAGGTCACAGCCTATACCCAGACCTGGTCGGACGTGGAAGCGCGAATCGGCAGCAGAGCCAAAGCTGGGCAGGTAGCCGGTAACTTCAATACCTTGCTGATGCTGCGGGTGAAAGAGCTGGATACCGCCGCCATGCTGACCGAGCAGTTGCCGCGGGTTGAAGTCTTCACCCTGATGAGTGTCTCCGGCGTCGATGATTCATCGGATCCCGGTTCCGGCGTCGACTTCAAATCTCGCAACGAAGACCGGATCAGTGTCTCGGAGGTGCCGATGCTGACTGCCGCGGATATGGTCACGCTGCCCAAGGGGCAGGCCTTCGCGCTGTTGGAGGGTGGTCAGCTCTGGAAAATCCGTATCCCGTTGCCCGACGACCGCGAGGATACGGCCATGCCCGATGACTTTGAGGCGATAGCCGAGGCCATGCGCCGCAGCTATATCACCAACGATCACTGGTACCGGGTCACCGATCACTGGTGGCACGCCGTCTCCGAGGCCGCGATCCGCACCTCAGACGCCGGTGAGCAGGCTTGAGCACGGTAGAGCCCCGTGATCCCCGACGGCCGGTTGCACAGCCGGGTACCGTATCCCGGTTGCTGACGGGTATCGCCCAGTGCCTTAAATGGCTGTTTCTCTCCATGATGTTCTCCATTCTGGTGGAGTGGGTCGGCATGGTGTTCTGGTGGGAAGCGCAAGGACTTGGCCACAGTCGGCAGATGCTGGTGAATGAGCTTCAGTTCCTCGGCGCCGACTTTCATCGCAGCTGGTTAACCGCCCAGCCGATGGTGTTCGCCAGTAACCTCTCGGATCGCATCTACCAGTTTGCCTTCGAGTGGACGGGGCTCGTGGATCTGATTCATTGGATCACACCGGTACCGTCTGCGGAGGAAACCGGTTTGAGACCGGCACTGCACCGGTTTTACCGGCCCGTCGCTGACTATGTCCTGGCGGGTATGCAAATCACCCAGGTCTTTGCGGTACGACTCGCCATCCTGACGCTGGCCACGCCGGTATTTGGACTATTCACCCTGGTGGCGTTGGTGGATGGGCTGGTGCGACGAGACCTGCGGCGTTGGGGCGGCGGCAGGGAAAGTTCTTTCGTGTACCACTACGCCAAGAAAGCCGCCATACCACTGATCATTATGGCCTGGGTGTTGTACCTGGCGCTGCCGTTCAGTTTACACCCGTCCTGGATCATTTTGCCATTCGCGCTGGCCTTTGCCTTCGCCGTCACCATCACCGCCAGTACCTTTAAAAAGTACCTTTAATACAAAGTCATTGAACCAGTTGACTGTACTGTTACAGTCTGCTAGGCTGCATTTAAGCACTGTAAAGGTACAGTCTGAATGCTGTTTAGGAGGTAATCATGATCGCTCAAGCCGAACAACTGCTGCAACGCGGTTCCAGTGTCACCAGTTCACTGCTGCCGGCGATTTTCAATATCTTCAGCCAGTGGCGCCTCACTGGTGCCCAGCAGATGACGCTACTGGGGCTCAGCAATGAGAAGACCCTCTATAACTGGAAGAGCCAACCCGAGAAGGCCAAGCTGACGCGAGACCTGTTGGAACGGGCCAGCTACATTTTGGGGATCTACAAGTCCCTGCAAATCCTGTTGCCTGATCAGACGCTGGCTGACCAGTGGCTGGCCACACCGAACGACAACCCGCTGTTCAATGGCACGGCGCCGCTGGATCGCTTGCTGGCCGGTCAGGTGGTCGACCTGGCCGTGGTCAGGGATTTTCTCGATGCCCAGCGGGGTGGCTGGTGATCGCTATCGATACGCTACCTGGTAGCGAGGTCGATGAACCGGTTTATCGGATCATCCTGTCACGCTACCCGCAGATCCACCTGTTCGAACGCGTCTCCAACCCACAGGATTGGGAGGTGCTCTACGCCGTCGAGTCCCTGACGAATCCCCGGCTCCGCGATGAAGTCGGTGACATTCGTCTGGTACACCCGGAAGACCGGGTCTATGGCGACGGTGCCTCCTGGATCATGGCGGCCTTTACCCACCCACCGGTCGATGGCCGAGGTGGTCGCTTCAACCGGGACTTCGGCATCTATTACTGCGCCGCCGATGAAGCGGTCGCCATTGCCGAATCGTCCTACCACCGGGCGCGCTTCCTGCGTGAGTCCAGAATCGACAAGACCACCCAGGAAATGCGCGTTATCCGCGCACAGCTGGGGCCGACAACTCTGCATGATGTCCGTCACCTGGTGGGAGACGGTATCTGCGACCCCGATCATTATGGTGAAGCCCAGCAGCTCGGTTACGCGTTACGTGATGCCAAAAGTTTTGGCGTTCACTACCAAAGCGTGAGAGCGACAGGAGAGTGCTACGGGGTGATGCGTGCCCGAGCGCTGTCCGATGCGATCCACTGGCGTTATCTGCGCTACCACTATGACCAGGGAGCGATCGTCAACGTCGAATCTCTCGATGGCAGTGGCAGGAGGTGATGGCAATGTATAACGAGCTGCTGTGGATCTTCACCCAACTCCCGGATGATTACATCGTCCTCGATACCGAAACTACCGGACTCCCTGACGAAAACGGCCCGCCGGATATCGTGACACTTGGCATCACCGTGGTAAGAAATCGAAAGATAGCGGAATCCGTCGAATTTAAAACACGGCCACAAAAACACATTTCAGAAGAAGCGCAGTCGATACACGGCATTACCAACGAACAGGCTGCAAGATTTGATTCCTTTTTTTCCCAATGGAGCCAGATTGTCGAATACCTGAAAGATCAGCTTATCGTCATTCACAACGCCAGTTTTGACTGGCCGATCCTGCTGGACCACGTCGCCCGCTACGGTTTATCAATGCCACCAATTCAAGGTGTGTTTTGCAGTCAGAAAGCAGCTATTCCCTGGGCGGAGGCGATGAAATTGCCGTGCAGCTACAGAGGGCCGTCGTTAGATGCGTTGACTAAGGCACTCGGTGTTGGAGATCTCAGAGCAAAGCGCGATGGGGTTCATGGAGCGGAGGTTGACAGTAGGCAAGCTGCTAGGGCAATAGAGGCGATGAGATGTCGAGGAAATATAAGTTCAGATTAAATTGCCAGATAGTTGATCTACAGTTACGCATAAAATTACTGAAATTAAACAGTTTGGGATTTCGGGTGGAATCTAACTTTGAATATGGATGTCGGTTTAGTGAATAGCGCAATGGAAATCTCGCCGTTACGTAAGTTCAAGCAGAATGGTGAACGGTATTACCGCCGGCAGCCGATTGAGACTATGCTGGTCGAACTTGCAGGCATGTCATTTGAAGTGCTTGCAGAGCGTGCGCGTATCCTTGATCGACGTTCGCCAGATTACATACCTTCGGAAATTTTAGTTCATTGGGTTAGGCAAACGAAAAACCACAGGTCGGACGCAACATTTAATGTTCTTTACCCTTTGTTAGAGCAACGGATCCGTCATGCATGCCCAGCGAAGGAAATTCGTGCGCATGGCGTTGATGCAGAAGTTGGCACATATGCTGATCTTCAGGAGCATGTCCTTGAACGCGTAGTTAAGCTCCTGCTTCGCGACAGATCAAGCTACGAGGAAAAGCTCGATATTTACGAGGTGGTCTTTGACCGGGCCGTTGCAAAGCTACGCGATAGTGCTTTTCGTAGTGTATTTGCCAAAGATAACCCATTGACTCCAATTGAATATGATGAAAGTGGCGATGTAACAAATGAAGTAGAGGAAAGCCTGGGCCGGTATCGGCCAGAAGGTATGACACAAGAAGAGGAATTTACTTACCGGTTTCAGTTACGTGCTGCGATTGACTCTCTCCCAGAGGATGAAAGGAGACTCATTGATATGGAAGAAGCCGGCTATCCTGACCAAAGTGAAAATCCAGAAGTGGAAACGATCGCAAAGCTACTTGGCCGTACACCCAAAACTGTCCGGGCGATGCGTAAACGTGCTTATCAAAGCATTCGCGAACGTCTCTGCATTGAGGTTAAAAATGACTAACGATATTAACTTTGACGACATACTTGATGAGTTCACGATGGAGGAACCGTTGAATCATGCGGTTCTTAAGAGCTATATCGATAGATACCCCAGCTTGGCACTGGAATTGACAGACCTTTACCATGAGCTGGCAATGACGGATGCGCGTAATGATGTAGAAAGCGTGCAGCTGGAAACAAAGCATTTAGCTTCTGCAACGACACTTGGCCGTACTGGTGTTGAAGCAGCACTTGCTGGCGATGAACTCCGATCTTTGGCTCGAAAAGTTGGGTTGCCTAGAGACTTTTTTGCTGGTTTTCGCGACCGCAAAGTTCGACTTGGCTCTATACCAGAGCCAGTTGTAACAGGTTTAGCCCGCGAACTGGGTGTTGCGGTTCATGCTTTGGTTGACTTCTTGCGAAGTCAGCCTCGAACGAACACTGGTTTTGCTTTCAAGGCCGATGGAAAGCCAAACGAAGGAGTTGTTCTCGAGTACGATGAGTTTCTTGACAGTCTCGCCTTGACGGATCAGGAAGAAAACGCACTGGATCGGTTTTGTCAAGTAGATGGACATAGTTGAATTCGCACGACAGCGTGCAGCCGCGCTGCATGATGAACTCGTCTGTGCTGGATATGATCCAGCACAGTCATATGCGTTTGTCTTGGAAGAAGCCGGGAGGCGGGATATTGAGGTTCGAGGGTATCCGCCAGGACACGCGATGCTCAATGGTGGTCGAGCCCTTTTTGACCCTGCCGGAACCATTCGTCACGAACGCACAGGCGATGAATTTCTGGATGCATTTTTCGTTGCTCATGAAATTGGACATGCCGAGCTCGGTGGACACACTGAAATCACGGCGAGCATAGAGATTGATCCTACTCGCCCATCGGACGGCGGCGCATCCGGTACCGAACGAGCTGTTGATTACAGTCGAAAAGCTCGGCAGGAAGTACAAATGGACCTCTTTGCGCGCGAATTTCTGTTTCCACGAGCGCTTGCTCGGCGCTGGTATCTCGAAGAAGGACTCTCCGCGCTGGCAATAGCGGAAAAGCTTCGAGCGCCTTATGACATGGTCGCGGTTCAAATATTTGATGCAATCTGGCTTCCCACTATTGAATCGCAAGTTTCAAAGGCCGGTCCGCCGAAGCCATTAAACGACGCACAAAACCGTGCTGCACGCCACCGTGGTGGGCCGTTGCTTCTGCGAGCAGGGCCCGGCACGGGGAAAACCCAGACGCTCATCGGTCGGTTGGCGGAGCTTAGGAATTCTGCTGTTGAACCATCTTCCATTCTTGTCCTGACATTTTCAAATAAAGCTGCTGGTGAAATGACCGACCGGGCGATGTCCGCCTGGCCAGAGGCAGCCGGAGAGCTGACCATCGGGACCTTTCACTCATTCGGGCTAGACATTCTTCGGCGATTTCATGAGCGAGCCTCACTGCCGGCTGAACCGAGGCTACTTGATACCGCCGAAGCTGTCGCCTTGGTCGAGAATGAGTTTGTTCGGCTGAACCTCCAACATTTTAAGGAGCTACGTGATCCGACAGATGTTTTGAGGGACCTGCTAGCTGCAATTTCCCGTGCCAAAGACGAGGTGGTCGGCGACCAAGACTATAAAATACTTGCTCAGTCGACATACGACTCGGCTCAAACCGATGAAGAACGGATTCATGGCGAGAAGTGTTTGGAAATTGCCCAGGTATATGAGGCATATGAGACGCTTAAAGCCGAGCGTGGTGCGGTCGATTTCGGCGACCTGGTATCCCGTACCGTGAGGCTTATCGAGACTGACGCAAATGTGCGTGGGCAGTTATGCTCACGTTACTCTCATGTCCTTGTAGACGAGTACCAGGATGTCAATCGCGCAAGTGTCCGGTTGTTGAAGGCGTTGAAGCCTGACGGACAGGGACTGTGGGTTGTGGGGGATGCCAAACAGTCGATTTATCGCTTTCGTGGAGCGTCATCCTTCAATATGGTGCGGTTTGAGACCGACGACTTTCCCGGTGGTCAGGCGATGGGGTTGACGGTTAACTACCGTTCTGTCCAAGAGGTTTGTGATGCATACGCAAGATTCGCGTGTGCAGATATGAGAGCTGCGGAAACTGGATTTCAATCGGAAGCACATCGAGGTTCATCCGGCCAAAAACCCGTTTTCGTAAGTGTGGGCACGAAAGACGACGAACTGAATGAGCTTGTTGCTCGGATCAATGCCTGCAAGGATAGTGGTATCACCTATATGAATCAGGCAGTCCTTTGTAAGTCCAATGATAGGCTGGCTGAAGTGGCCGCTTGCCTCGAAGCGCAAGGCTTACCTGTCCTGTTTCTGGGGCCTTTGTTCGACCGGCCGGAAACCAAAGAGGCGCTTTCACTGCTTTCTCTTCTCGTCGACCCGCGGGCGATGGCACTGGTAAAGGTTGCGACAACTTCAGAATTTTCAGTGCCGTTGGCGGACGTTGAAGCTGCTGCAAAGGCCCTAGCTGATGCCTCTTCCCTGGAGTCACTTGCCTGGCTCAACATACTTCCCACAAGTGAGGGCATCTCCTCCGAAGGTGCTAGCGGCTTTGCCGCTCTTGCGAAAGCGTTTCAGGGGCTTACGCCCGAGTCAACGCCCTGGAGGGCTTTCGCTTCGCTCTATCTTGATCGCACTCGCCTTGCTGCCCGGTATGCACATGGCCTGGCCGAAAATGAGTCGTTGCCTGCGATCGCACTGTGGCAACTGCAAAATTTTCTAAGATCGACGTATATTGAACGGCATGGCTACCCAGTTGGAGACCTGCTGGACCATATTCGTCGACTCGTCATTTTGTCGGACGAGAGAGACTTGAGGGATCTTCCCGTCGCCGCTCAGTCCCTTGACGCCGTCCGCCTATTAACGATCCATAAGAGCAAGGGGCTTGAGTTCAAAGCCGTACATATGCCCTCGCTGTCCGCCGCTTCACTGCCTCAGTCTGCCAATCAAATTCGTGCCTTACCGCCTCCAAATGGATTAATTGATGGAGAAGGTATTCGGGGCCTCGATGCACTTAAGCCCGGACATGATGAAGAACAGGAGTGCCTCTTCTTTGTCGCTTTATCCCGTGCAGAAGATCGCCTCTTTCTATACGCGCCCTCGAAACAGCGAGGCGGTCGATCCCAGAAGTCGTCACCATTTATTGATCGCCTCGGCGATACGCTGAGGACTGAGGAGCCGTTGGTTAGAACCGATGCATCCCTAACGACCCCAAAGCGTGTAGACATCCAATTTGAGGAAACGGTTACCCTGACGCCGGCACAGCTCGCCCTCTACGACAGGTGTCCGCGACGCTTCTTGTTCACTCACGTTCTCAAGGTGGGAGGGCGTCGTACGGAAAGCGCTTTCATGCAAATGCATGCCGCCGTTCAACGTGCAATCGACGCTCTCTTGACCGACCCTTCGAATGAGATTCCCGACTTTGATGAGCACTGGCAGGTACGTGGTCCGGCTGAGATCCCAAATGCAGAAGACTATAAGGCGGCTGGACGCAGGCTATTCGATATTTTGATTGCCCTCCGCAAAGGCGACAAACCACTCACCCCGCGCGACCTCGAAATCGACATTGGAACGGCGAAGATAGTGGTTAAGCCCGATGACCATGTTGAGAAGAGCGACGGTCGGGTCGTTGTTCGTCGCATCTGGACCGGTCGCCAGACTTCTAAGGCTACTGAGTCACTCGATGCTGCTGCATACCAGTTGGCGGCTGGTCGGGATGCAGAAGTGGAGTTTGTTTTCCTTACCGATGAGGTCGCCGCTCCGGTCTCCTTGAGCCAGAAGATGCTCAATAATCGCCGCGACCGGATTGGCGAAGCAGTCGGCAAAATCCTGTCTGGCGATTTCCCTCCGAACCCCAATCGAACTTGTCCCCGGTGCCCGCACTTCTTCGTTTGTGACGATCCCCCAGAAGGGCTGCTCGTCAAAAAAAATCTCTTCTGATTTACCGGTCTGGTGGAAATGCTGCGATTGACCTTCTGAAAGCGGGAGCATAGTGCCCCCGCAGCTAACTAGAAGGACATGTCTTATGACAGATAATTCTCAAGACCAGAATCTCGATGACCTCGCTGACGCTGTTCATGACGGACGTCCGCTCAAGCCTGGAGCCCGATTTCGGGTATTGATCGCGGATGAAACGTTGGACTTCAAAAATCATATTTTTGATGACCCCATGCCTTTGGGACGTCAGTTTATCGAAGCGACAGGTGGTGCCCCCGTTCACGAATATACCGCAACAGCTATCCTTCCCAGTGGTGATTTCGAGGATATTCGCCTCGATGAACCCTATGATCTGCGTGGTCGCGGTGCTGAGCGGGTACTGGTGGCCCGGACCGACCGCAAGTTCCTGTTCAAGATTGATGATAAGGATCTCGAATGGCCGAAGCGCTTCATTTCCGGTTTCGTCCTCAAAAATCTTGCGGCCCTTGCGCCTAACTACGCGCTTTGGCTGGATGTTCCAGGTGGTCATGACCAGAAAATCAACGATTGCGATCTCGTCGATCTCGGAAAACCTGGTGTTGAACGCTTCATCTCGATCATTGATCAGACAACAGAGGGCAGGGAGTTGATCCCATCCGGCGATCGTGCCTTTCTTGAAAGCCGAGACCTTAGTTTCGACGTCATTAAGAGTGGCGGCACGTTAGGGGTGATTCTTAAAGGTTACTCGTTACCGAAAGGCAAGTACGACCATGATGTGGCTGATATCCTGATTATCTTGCCTCCCGGATATCCTGACACGCCGCCCGACATGTTCTATACATCACCACGGATCAAGCTGACTGCTAGCGGACGGGAAGCTCGTGCAGCGAATGTGAACCACAATTTTGCTGACCGAGTCTGGCAGCGGTGGTCGCGTCATTGCCCTGCCTGGCGTCCTGGGGTGGACGGCCTGCAAACGATGGTGGCCCGGGTTCGTGTTGCCTTGGAAGAGGCACGCTCATGATGGTGGACTTCGATTTGGTTCTTCAGGCGTCACACGAAATACAGATCAGGTCATTGCTTGAAAGTCCAGGCGGCCATGAGGCCGCGGCAACGTTGCTATTTGGTGTTGCCGATATTGAGGAGGATCCGTGGTCTGGAGTCCGACGTCGCCGGTTTGTCAGTCATGCCTTCCAGCCTATCACCCGGAGCGAAGTGGTCGACACCTCGCCGGTTCACATCACATGGACGACCGATCGCTTGATGCACCTCTTTGGAGAGGCCGCGCGGGAAGGATGGATTCCGGCCATCGTTCACACGCATCCAGGTGGGATGGCTGAGTTTTCGGAGCAGGATAATCGCAATGAAGCAGAGCTTGCCCGTACGGCGGAATTGAAGGGTACGCATGGCCTGATCAGCATCGTAATCAACAGCGATGGGATGATGGCCGCACGGATATGGATTAAGCGCGATCAGGTTGAGCCGATCGTCCGTATTCTTCATGCTGGACCACGCATTGCCTTAACCTCACCGGAAGCCAACATTGGACCGCCTGATTTTCTCGACCGGCAGCAGCGGCTTTTTGGGGATGCCGCAAATCGCACGATTTCGAATCTTCGCGTTGGTGTTGTCGGCGGTGGTGGCACAGGCAGTGCGGTGCTTCCACTACTGATGCGTCACGGAGTCCAGAAGGCGATATTGTTCGAAAGAGATAAGGCGGAGCTTTCCAATCTTAATCGGCTTCACGGCAGCCGTCGCAAGGATGTCGAAGATCAAACGTCCAAGGCTGAAATTCACCAACGTATGGTTCAAGAAACTGACATTGGAATGAAACTTGTCACGATCGACGCATTTGTTGGTGATCCTGGCACAGTGGATGCCCTAAAAGCGTGTGATGTCGTGTTTTCCTGCACAGATGATCACGCTGGCAGAATCGTCCTTAATAGGTTCAGTCGATTCTATGGTATTCCTGTTATCGATGTCGGCCTTGCCATGCAGCGCCGGCCGGACAGCGGCTTTGATCTCTTTGCTCGTGTCTCAACCTTAGTCGACGGCCATCCGTGCCTACTATGTGGTCGACATATCGATCCGCGGCGTGCTCATGAGGAAGCACTTAAACGCCGTGATCCGGCAGGGTATGAAGCCTTAAAACAGGAGGCCTATGTACTTGGTGAGGGAGACCCGGCTCCAGCGGTGGCTGCATTTACGACGGAGGCCGGATGCATGGCTATCGGTGAACTCCTCGCTGCGCTTACCGGCTTTCATGGGCCGTCGGGCATGCATGCGACGCGTGTTCGGCGCTTTCACGCCGGTGACGATCGGTTTCCTGGTGTGACCTCAACACCTGGCTGTCCTGCTTGCCAGGATCCCAACACCCTTGGCCGTGCGGATGTCGAACCCTGTCTAAATATGGTGCTCTGACTATGAAAACGTGGATTATAAAGGCTGCGAGACAGATCGGCTTGCTCAAGGCCGATTTCACTGCGACGGAGCGAATGAGGTTGCCTTCGCATGGCCAACGTGACGATGAAGAATTTATTTTGGTCCGTGACGGTGGTGTATCTAAATGGGTCACATTTCGATGCCCTGGAGGCTGTGGAGAGCGGATTGCTCTTTCACTCAATCCTCACCAGAGGCCTCGCTGGAAAGTTACTTTGGATTGGTGGCGTAGACCGACCGTTTCACCTTCAGTTCATCAACGTAACACCTGTGGCTGCCACTTTTGGATTAGGAAGGGTAAAGTAGATTGGTGTAAAGGAGGGAGGCCCTCCAACATATCTGAATGGTCCGAGGACATTAAGGAGAAGGCCACAGATTTGGACTACTCCTAATTGTTGCTGATTGAGATAATGGTCTCCCTTGGGCAAAAATATTTTGCCTAAGGGTTCAAAAACCACCCCACCCACCGAATAGATTTCCTGTCGTCCCACTTCCCTAATTCTCGCACTATGCCCCGTAACAACTTACGGGAGCAGCAGTGTCATGAAACGCCATCTCTGGCTACCTTCTTTTCTGATTATAGGCTTGGTTGTCACGCCGGCGGCTTTTGCCAATGCAGACGCCGAGCGCGAGGCGCTCGCCAAAGTCATCCATGAGATCAATGCCCTCGAGTCATTAATCAAGCGTGCCGAGGCCAACGCCGAGCAGGATTCCCGTATCCGATTTCGTTATGACTGGCTGCGTCAGGACCTGAAGCAGATCAAGGACGGCATTCAGTCACACATCGATTCTCCCCGTGCTCAGCCTCGTTCATTTCCGCCATTGCGCGGCGATTACCGTCGATAGGTCTCGTCATGAACGCCGCACAACAAACAGCTTTTCAAGCCGGTTCCAGTGTTACCCCGGCCACCATGTTGACGGCCATCGCGTCGATGGTTTTGGTGTTGGCGTTCGTCTGGGTGATTTGGGTGGTGTTAGGCACTTTTCGGGCCTGGCAGGAGGGGCAGGCCACGCTATTTGATCTGACCTGGAGCACCCTGCGGGCAAGCATTGTGTTGATGGTTTTGGGTTTCTATTTGCGGTGAGTCGATTGAGTTGAGACCGAGAAAGTCCGGTAAGGGCAAACGGCGATGCAGCGCAGTGGGATGCGGGGATGGTTCCCCTTTTTATCAGCGTTACAGAAGAGGACATTTGTTATGGGCACATCAAATACAAAAAGCGGTTTTAGCAAAAAGTCTGTTGTTATCAGCAAGTCGCTATCGGCAGCGGTCGCGGTGCTACTCCCACTGCCGCTCTGGGCGGCGTTGCCGACACCGGTTGCGCCGAGTACGGCGCCGCCAGCGGGTGACTGGATCGGCTTGATTCAGGGCTACATCAAGGATGGTGGCTTGGTGCTCGGCCTGGCCATCGCAGTGCTGGGTTTTCTCTGGATCGCCTATCTGGGCTTTGCGAAATTCAATGAAGCTCGCCAGGGCAAAGCGGAGTGGGCTGAAGTCGGTGTGCTGGGGATTGTCGGCGCGATCGTGCTGATCTTCGCCAGTTATCTGCTCACAGAAGCGGCCGGCGTTATTTAACAGCCAGCGTCAATATCAACTTGCCGTAGGAGACGCGAATGTCCAACGACCATGAAATTCTGGCGGATCGGCTAAATGCCGAGCCCGCCATCTTTAAAGGCTGCTCTTCTTCTGAGCTGGGCATGATTGTGGGGCTGGCCATTGTGATATGGCTGCCCCTCAGCCTGTTACTGGCTTGGTTGCTGGGTGCCGTCACCATGGGTTTTGGTATCGCCGGTGTCGGTGTGGTGGCCACTGTGGTCACTCTGGCGACGCTGTTTCAGCGTATCAAACGCGGGCGGCCTGAAGGCTATTACCAGCAATGGCTGCGTATCCGTCTACAGACGATGGGGCTGTATCGCACGCCCTGGGTACTACGCAGCGGTTCCTGGGATATAGGGAGAACGCACTATGCGCCGCTACCGACTCGAAATCGATAACGTGCGGTCCCATTTGCGCTCCCTGTGGATCGTGATTGGCTTGCAAGGGATGATCATTCTCGCGCTCTGGATCGGCTGGAGCCAGGCACCCAAGCAGCTGCGTGTTTATGTGCCACCTGATCTGCGGTCGGGTGCTGTTCTGGCGGCCGAAGAAGTGCCTCCGGCCAATGTCTATGCCTTTGCGTTCTACATTTTCCAGCAGCTCAATCGCTGGCCAGAAAACGGCGCAACGGATTACGGCAGCGCAATTTTTCGGATCTCGCCCTACCTGACACCGCGCTACCGCAATGACCTGATCGCCGATATGGAACTCAAAGCCCGGCGCGGCGAGTTGGCCTACCGGGTGCGCGGTGTCCATGAAGTGCCAGGGCACGGCTACGAGGAGCGCCGCGTCGATGTGTTGTCGCCCGATGTCTGGATTGTCTGGCTGGATCTGGATCTGCTGGAGTCCGTAAAAGGCATGACCGTCAAGCAAACCACAATTCGCTACCCGATTCGCGTAGTGCGCCAGGCCATCGATCCGGAAGCCAATCCCTGGGGGCTGGCACTCGATGGCTATGCCAGTGACGGCCCGCGTCGATTATCCGATGCCGAGCTGGCTGAACCCAGCGTGACTGGCGCCATTACCAATAAGGAATCCCCCAAATGAATCCTCGTGATTTCTGTGCGTCATTGAGTTTGATTGCTTTGCTCGGTCTCTGTTTCCCGTTGCTGTCCTTTGCACAAGTCGATGACGCGGCATTGAGCACTCCGGAACGCGTTGTCTGGAACAAAGCGCCCATCGCAATTCCATTGGTCGTTGGTGAAGAGCGCCTTGTGCATTTTCCGGATTCGGTGAGCATCGGCCTGCCGCAGTCACTGACACCTTTGCTGCGTAGTCAAAGCATCAATGGCACCTTATACCTGTTGGCCAGGCAGCCCTTTGAGCCCACCCGTGTCATGGTGCGCTCGGAAACCGACGGACCGATCTACGTCCTCGATATTTCAGCGGCGCCAGCCGGAGCAGACGGTCGATCATTGCCGGATGTGCAGGTACTGCTCCAATCACCGCAAAAGTCACGGCAGAACTCACCACAAAAGCCACTGCAAGACGCCGGTGCCGATCAGTCGACCTCGGACAACCGCTCACAGCCTTTGGGTTATGCCGCCTTAACCCGTTTTGCCGCACAACAACTCTATGCGCCAACACGACTGATCCCCAATCAGCCGGGTGTGGTTGCCATGCCCGTGAACCCCGAACCGGTCGATCTGGTAGTGGGCGGCAAGATCGAAGCCGTGCCGGTTGCCACCTGGAAGGCGGGTTTACGGTACGTCACTGCCGTCAAGCTGATCAATCGTACTCGACAACCCGTGGTGCTGGATCCACGCGAACTGCGCGGGTCATGGCTGGCGGCGACCTTTCAGCACAATCGCCTGTTACCCGCTGGCAGTGAGGCCGATACCACAGCCGTCTATCTGGTGTCAGATCGGCGCTTTGATGCGGCCTTTTGATGTGGCGCTTTGAGAGAGGATAGGAATCTACCCCATGTCGATGGTCACCAGTAATCGTTTATTGCCCATACTCGCCGGTTCCGTTGTGCTGATGGCGGTGCTCGTAGCGGTGAAGTCCTGCTCCCCGAATGAGGAGCAAGCTCAGCTGTTGGAAGCCGTGCCACAGGCACCGAAACCGGATGCCGATACACCCGCAGACACCATCAAGACACTGACGGCCAATGTCAGCGCCATGACTTCGGAGCTCAACGCCTTGCGCCGGGATAACACCGCACTCAAACAGGAAAACCGCGATTTGATCGAAGACCGAAAGCAGATCGAAAACA